>BNJV01000390.1_pt1 | contig 1720390 bp, 1876 predicted proteins | sample 8540591 | NCBI WGS metagenome assembly BNJV01 (sample SAMD00202457, study PRJDB9452) | human saliva metagenome | host: Homo sapiens
CCTTGTAAATGCTGTAATTTCAAGCATATATAAGGCTTTTTTTATTTAAGCAAAAGACAACAAATGATATGGCTAATGGTCTAAATTGGCACGAATTGACATATGAAGTGTTGCACCTAGTGTTGCACCTTATACTTTGCCGTAGTTGAAACAAGAAAAAATATAATATATAATCACCATCGAACGTACATAGATGACCTTTGGGCTCTATGTCTAATTTAGGACTGGGCAGTGTGATGCCCTACCCACATACACTATTGGATATGTGGTTCTGCACCGCCTATAAGCTAGCACACACAGGCGGTAGCAAGATGATAACGGTAGCTGGAGGCGAGAAATTGCCCACAGCAGACCTTTATTATATAGCGTTTATAGTAGTAGTCGCTGCACTGATCAGCAGGCGGAAGAGGCTATAAACTTAATAACATCAAAAAAGTACACGCCTGCGCGTGTACTTTTACTTTGCGTTTATCATATCCCAGCTATCATCTAGACTATCTAATGTTGTATGTGTATAGATATTAGCAGTCATCTTAATATCAGAGTGCCCCATTAAATATTGAGCGGTACGAATATCAACACCTTTCTTTTGCAGATTGGTACAATACGTATGCCTGAGTGAGTATGTAGATAAATCCTCACCGAAAGGATAGGGCGGTATAAGCTGATTCCTATACATCTTGCAGCCCATCTCTATATTTATATCTCGCACTAGACTTTTCCAAGCAAACAATCTCTTTTTGTGAGATAACGTATTATTCTGAGATGTGGTGATTAAATAGCCGGTAGATCCAGTTAGTAAATCACTTAACATATCTGGAAGAGGTACATATCTATCGGCCGCTGCGCTCTTAGTTCCTCGTACGTGAATATATTTACGCTCTTTACTAACAACTATATCTTCATACTTTATCTTTGCTGCCTCGGAAGGGCGGCAGCCACATAGATAAATAAGCATGAAGTATATAGCGTACTGATGTTTTAAAGCACATTTAACAAATATCTCTTGCTCCTCAGAGGTTAGAGAGCGTCTTTTATTTAATGTGCCTGTAGGTTTAGATATATCTGCAGCCGGATTAGAATTAATCAAACCATTATCTACGGCTTTTCTAAATATAAAATTAAGCTTCTGATACACTTGCCCTATAGTGTATTTACTCATACCCTCATACTTATTAATAAGAGATTGGCACATTATAGGACGTACATCCTTAAGCTTATAATGACCAATCTCACTAACTATATATTTCTCTGTAAAATCTAAATACCTATCACGAGCATCTTCGCTAGAACTAGTCTTGTATGTCTCAACGCATTTCCTCGCCCAGTCTCCAAGTGTCATATTAGAATTAATAATCACATGGTTAGCCTTAAGATCCTCGAGTCTTTTTTGATATTTCATACCAAGCTCTAGTTCAGAATTCGCCCGGATATAATACCGCTTGCCATCATATGTAAATGTTTTAGTAAATTTATATCTTTTCATCAAGCCCTCGCAGCATAACTATTAATTAAAAAGGAACCAACAGGGAAGCAGGCAAGACCCCCTACTGTTGCAAAAAGTTCATAATTAAAATTAATTAGGTGCCAATATCCAGGAATTATGAAAAGCCCACACACAGGAAATATAAACATATAAAGAAATGGACCTTGCGAATTAAAAAAACCGACAGTGAGCATAGCAAACACAAGATAGTTAGCCGATAAAACATAATATTCCGGCTTAAATATAGCCAAGAACATAAATGCTGTAGGGAATATGTAATCAAATAACGCCCATTTAATTTTCTCTGATGTGCTACCCATGTTAATACCACCTTTCAAATCACGAGCAATAACCAATGCGGTGAAGTTACCACTATGGTTTAATTGCAAATATAATACGCAGTGTTATTTAAGTTTTTTTATTTCCTTATCAAAGTCCGAAAAGATTTTCTGATTCTTATTGTATATATCAAATTCTTCATTAGCTTTGTTAACAGCTGCCTTGTTTGAAATCCTTCCTTTGTCGTGCAGAATATCATACTTGCGAAATGCAAGAAACGCATTAACGCTATTTACGAACTCTTCCATCGTAAACGTATTTTCACGCTCAATTAAATCTTCTATATAGTCAAAATATCCAGAAACAGTCCTTTCTAACCTTCGTATTTCTTCTTGAGAAAGATAATTTTTTGCAACAGAAACATCTTTTTTTAATATCCGTCCATCCGGAGCGTTTTTCCAAGTAGTAAGTCCCATATGATCCTTCGTATGGTCAGCATTTGAATATATGATTTCAGCTGCGGTTTTACCAGTAATGGCATAATGGAATTTGTTTTGAATCATAGCATAGAAATCATTTGTAGTAGGGGACTGCCTATCGTAGTCTATGCTGCATTCTGCATATATGTCAGTTATTTGCTGATATATTCTTCTTTCGCTGGCACGAATGGAACGAACTCTTTCGAGAAGCTCTTTAAAATAATCCTTACCGAAAGGCTTTCCATTCTTCAACATATCATCGTTTAGTACGAAACCTTTAGTAATATATTCTTTAAGTGTGGCAGTTGCCCATTGGCGAAAACGAGTAGCTTGCTTTGAATTGACCCTATATCCCACAGCAATAATAGCGTCGAGATTATAGAACTGCGTTAAATAATTTTTCCCATCTGAAGCAGTTGCCGAGAATTTCTCGGTAACTGAATCCTTTATTAATTCGCCTTCAGAAAATATATTTTTTAAATGCAAAGATATGTTATCTGATGAACAACCGAATAACTCAGACATAGCCTTTTGAGTTAACCAAAAGGTTTCATCTTTAAATGTAACAGAAACAGTCTCTTGCTTATTTTCAATCTCATATAGAATAATGTTACCGAAACCTTCCATATAAACCTCCTATACATATTTATGTAGCACTCCGACACATCGCCCGATTATTCTCACTTCTTCGTAGTCAGTAACCATTGCATGATACTCAGGATTGCAAGGGTTAAGTATCAACGTGTCACCATCCTGCGCAACTCTCTTTAAAGAAGCTTCGTTGTAATCTAATCTTTCAATCGCATATATTTGATCTTGAACAAAATCATAAGATTTTGAAATAAATACTATATCTCCATCATAGATATTGGCACCAATCATACTGTCACCGTGTACCTTAAGGCAGTAATCCGCTTTAACATCTATATCTACTATAAACGTACCCTGGTAATCATCTTCGCATACAACACCATCCCCTGCGCATATAGTACCCATAATGGGGAGTTTGTGCGCTGAAGGCAGAATGATATTCGATGGAAGAGGGCGATCGCGAGAAATATCTATCATTTGATTTCCGTCAATCCTTGCTAGTAATTCATCAATAGATAGATTCATTGCTTTTGCAATTTTATTAACCGTCTCAATTGAAGGAACAATCTCTCTATCGTTTTGAGGGTGCTTTCCTTTTTCAAGCATTGAAATATATCCTTTGCTTAAGTCTGCTTTGTCTGCAAATTCTTGCATTGAAAGCTTGTTACGCTCTCTATAATGTTTTACATACAATCCGATTTTCATAACATATCCTTTCGTGTGCGTTCATTATAGTACACAACCCACAGCATATCAATAAAAAAAGTTTACTAAAATAAACAAAAATGTGTTGACTATTCATGTTTACCGTAGTAAACTTCAAAACAAGGAGGCTGAAATGAATACACGAATAAAAGAAATAAGAGAACGAAAAAGAATAGGACAAATAGAGCTAGCTGAAAAATCAGGGGTTTCACGAACTGTAATTTCACAGTTGGAAAATGGCAAAAGAGATATAGTGACGTCAGATACTATGAAAAATATAGCTGAGGCACTTGGTGAACCAATAGGTGAAATTTTTTTATTCTAAAAGTTTACTGTATAAAACAAAAAAATGTAAGTTGAAGAGGTTTAAGAATGAAACAATCAAAAAGGAAAATAGTTCTTAAAGTAAGAAATATAAAAATTGAATCAATTACCCCGGGAATTATAGGGTTCATTGGTGATTTTTTATCCGAAATTCCATTTTGGATAGATGGAGCCCTAATGCGCCTCGAAAAATCAAAGCACAAAAACTTAATAGAGTTTTGCATCAGCTGTATTTCGGCAGTAATAGGAAGTCTCTTAGCCCTCCTCATTTTACGAAAAACTGGGTGGCTATAAGAGAAGTTATAAAAGCTACAACAATAGGGGTTGCTACCGATTTAAAAATAAACTCTATAAATTTAGCTAATAGGTCCTCTCGATAAAAAAGACCTTTACAAGAAATATCGAAATAAGAAGGCAATCCATTCTGATCCATCTTAAGTTCAGAAAGATAATTGTGCTCATGGAGAGAAATTACTGCTTTTACAACTTTATCTACAGATTTTTTCTCCACTAAATCATTGAGGTCATTGTAACTGTGAGCGTTTTTATTTCGGCAGCGATTCAGAATCGTCCGTCTAATACCTATTAACAAGTACATGTTAAAACTCCTTTTTAAACAAAAATTACACTGAAATTATATCAGAAAGGAAAAATGAAATGGAATCACCAATTATCAAATTAAGAGCCACAGAAAAAACGCTAGAAGAAACCAAGATTGAATTAGCTCGTACAAGAGAAGAATTACACAATGCCAAAAAAAGAATTGAAGAAGTAACGGCTAATAGGCGTTCTGGATATGTAGGAAAAATATAACTCTTTCAGATTATGTACTAAAAGAAGCTCGAATTGTTGCTGAGATACAAGAGTTGCTAGCTGATGAAATAAAGGCTCAACTGTCAAAGGGTGCGTGTACAAGAGAAATTGCACAGCTAGTCGAGCCTCTTGCAAAACTGAGAATTAAAGGCTAATAAGAGAGATTTTGATTTTTTAAAATAACAGCCTCATTAGCCTCAACAACAGCCTTGTGGATTTCTGTAAACATCTCTCCGATAACTTCGCCATCTTCTTTACCCGTAAAGGTGACGTTCGATACGGATAGTGCAGCAACGGTAATGTCTTTAGCAATCTGCAAGGTTAGTTCGTAATCACAAGCCATTTTAAACAATCTCCTTTCTTAAAACTCGGCTACTAAAACAGCCTGTAAGGAGATTATATATTAAACAACTCAAAAAATAGGAGAAAAAACATAATGGATACAAACACCACAAGACAAGTTATCTGCACAGCAATAAGGGACACCCTACACGCAATGAATACATGCAAGGACCTTGACATGATAATCGTTACACCAGATAAGGTCGAAGCGATCTTATCATACGGAGATAAGGCACTGCGCGTAGATATTCAGGATATCCCGGAAGAAGAACTACCGAGATTCTTAATCGCAAAGATTAACTATGAACAGAAGATGACGCTAAATGACTATCAGCACGAAACGCTGAGGACAGGAAAGAAGTAGGCGTAATCGAATCTGTAATGGGAATGTGCGAAGAGATCGGGGAAGTGGTCGGCAAAATCAACAAGGCTACATTTAGAGGGCATGATGCAGATGTTGGAGAATTAATTGATGAATTAGGGGATGTTCTCTGGTACTTATCGATAACCGCATATAACGCAGGCGTACCGCTGGAATCTGTCGCAAAGCTCAATCTAGCAAAATTGAAATTAAGATACCCAGATGGCTTTGATATAGAAAGATCCAAACACGAAGAGGAATAAAGAAATGGATAGGCAAGCAATATTAAACGATCTTAAAAAAGAATATGGCAGCTTCCCGACTATATCAGATATATCAAGATATCTAAAAATTAGCCGTGCAAGTGTAAGAGCCCTAATGAATGGCGTTGAGTGCTTGCCGGACGGAAGAAGCAAGAAATATTTTGCAGGGGATGTAGCAGACAAAATTTACAAGAACAGGAGCATGTAATGAGCAATAAAGAGTTATTCAAAGCCATATTTTCAGACGAGGACGGCAATTTCAAGATAGTAAATTTGGTTGGAACCATCTGTTTATCACTGCTATTTCCTATGCTGCACATATTTCTATATGCGCTAGGGTGCAGATAAAAGCGAGGTTAAACGTGGATAAGTTTAAACCTATTGAACCTTGCATTATCAAAGTGATTAAGCTAGCGCATGAAATGGTCGATAGCGGTACGATTGCAGGAGCAAAAATAACAACATCAGATGGATATGTAAATCTTAAACGCATGAATGGCAAGGTAATTGTACAAAGAGAGGCGCGACATGGATATTGAAAGACGAAGAAAATATTTTAAAGGAATTGTATCCGAATCAGCTATTACTAGAGAGTTTACTGATCATGAAGAACCTAGACTAGAAGTATGCGAAGAAAATAGTGTGTTGTCAAATATAGAACCTTGGAGCGATGAAGAATTGCAAACAATTACATTCGATTAGGAGACTAGCCAAATGATGGATTATTACAAAACATGTGCTTTTCCAAAGCCGCAGACCAGGAAGAAAAAGAAGAAACAAAACGGATATAAGGATAAAGCAAGTAGATTCTGCGCGTACTGCGGAAAACCATATGCTGAAAGGCATGAGGTTTTTGGAGGGTCTAACCGCCAAATAAGTATAGATCTAGGTTTTCAAGTAGATGTATGCCACGAGCACCACGAAGAGCTTCATATGAACTGCAGCGAATGGGCGCAGCAAGAAAACATTAAGCTAAGACGCTTTTATCAAAAGAAATACGAAGAAGAAAAGATAGACGAAGGAATGACACCAGAGCAAGCACGTAATGACTGGATGATCCTTATAGGAAGGAACTATTTATGAGTAGATGGAAATCAACGACAACCATCCCAAGTATAAATCTAAATGTAAATCAAATCCTACATAAGGCAGATTCAATAGATGACACATTAACGTATGAGTCTGAACAAAAAGGCTTTGCGTATGTGGTGAATAAGGATGAACTCTTGATACTCAGTACCTCTAGCGGATATCTCAGAATGACATATGAGGAACTTGAAACAATAAGAAAAGAAATAACAGGAATCTTAGAGGAAGTAGATAGGAAAAGATGGTAAACGTAGGATGTGTGTGTGACAGGTGCGGACACGAACACGGAACACCTAATGACAACAGGTCGTTTCGCTGGTGCAGGCGAATTAAGGGGACCATCTGTGGTAAATGTTGTAATGAATGCGAATACTGTAATGAATGGCACTGCACCTACGACCCAGCAGGAAGAGAGAAAATGCGAACGCTGGTATACGCAAACAGGGGAGCCGAAAGAAGAATCTTAAAGAATAAAGACATTATTAAAAAGGTAAGCGCTACAACAAGAAGAATGATTGAACAAGCTAACGAAAACCTAAAAGCGGAGATAAACGCTAGAGAAGAAGAATATGAAAAAATACGCGCCAGGGAAGGCGAAGAACCAGAAATGTTTTAAGGAGATAAGTATGAGCTACGAAACAAACGACGAAATAACAATGGATGCGTACATTGAAGAAAAATTAAACACAAAGCTACCTAAACTATTTTTTATCTCACAGCCAATGGCTGGCAAAACAGATGTAGAGATAGCTGCAGAAAGAACAATGATTAAAGAAAGAATTAAGAGAGAAATTAATCCTGCGGCTACCTTTATAGATTCTGTGCTAGATAGAGAAAAGATAAAAAATGAAATCAAAAATAAGAACGTGAAATCGGAATCACTATACTATCTGGCGGAATCATTAAAACTACTATCTACTGCAGATATGGCGGTATTCGCTCATGATTGGCTAGTAGCTAGAGGCTGCCGAATTGAAGAAACAGCAGCTAGACAGTATGGAATTGACGTGCACTACATATAGGAGAATTAATGAATATAAATTACTGTGAGCTTTGCGGTTGCGGTACCGCAAGAGAGAAGCGAGAAATACTTACACTGGAAAATTCAGACGGAAAGCAAGAAGTACACGTTCTATGTAAGGCGTGCGCTGATGCATTAAAGAGACAGTTAACAAGGAATAGCAAATGGACTACAAAATCATAGAAGAACTAGCCACGCTATCAACAGATGGTAAGGGCAGAAAAAAGAAGCTTATAAAAATATCTTGGTACGGAAAAGAACCGGGATATGAAATAAGGACCTTTGATAAAGACGGAACACCACTTAAAAGAGCAATGCTAACAGAAGATGAATATCAGGAGTTGGCAAAATTCATGATAGAAAACTACTGAGGTATAAATGACTAATTATGAACTAATTCAGGAAATGGAAACATGGCAACTTGCCAAGTTTTTACGCAAAGTAAGCGATGGCGAAACAGAATTTACACTATGTGATAAAGAATGTAAATCTTGTGCTAATGATGTAGAAATGTGCGAAGCACTAATAGAGCGCTGGTTAAAAGAGGATTGCGAGAATCTAATTGCAGAAAAACCAATAGAGCTTGAACCTTGGCGAAAAATAATAACAAGACCACTAAATGACGAGGAAAAGGAAGAATACAAAGAACTCGGGTGGGATTATATATTAGAAAACTTACCAAGTTATGAAGAGGACGTACTTGTTACAGATGGTGACAATGTATGGGTGGATTACTTCGAAAAAGATGAAAACGGATGCGTATATCTTGGTGGAACTGACGAATGTGTAGACGGCGTTGTAGCGTGGATGCCAATTAGGAAGTACGAACTGTAAATTTTGACAACTAAGGAGAAATGCAAAATGAGAACGCTGCTTAAGTATCCAGGAGCTAAAAATCGATTAGCTCCGTGGATAGTGAGCCACATACCGCCTCATAAAGTGTACTGCGAACCATTTCTAGGAAGTGGCGCAGTATTCCTAAACAAAGAACCTGCATACAACGAGATCCTGAATGATCTCGAAGATGATATCTATAACTTTTTTAAGGTCGTAAGAGAACAGCCGGAAGAATTCAGCAGATTAATAGATGCAACACCATATTCTCGAAAAGAATACTCAAATGCATTTAATGACGAACCTATATCAGAACTAGAAAAGGCGCGTAGATTCGCGGTGAAATGTTGGCAAGGATTCGGATGTGGAAACACATATAAAACAGGATACAGACGAGGGATAGGTGACACCAGTCCAAACCCTGCCAAAGCATGGACGAAACTACCAGAAGCGATACAATTCGCTGCCAAGAGATTAAAGAATGCACAGATTGAACAAGTTGATGCATTAAAGTTAATCAAAAATATGCACGGAGAGAATACTTTTATCTATATAGATCCTCCGTACATGAAGGAGACTAGAAAGAAAAAGAATCAATATAATCACGAAATGACAGACGAGCAGCATGTGAGACTATTGCAAATTGTTAAAGAGAGCGATTGCAAAATCATGATATCTGCTTATGAAAACGAGATTTACAATAACACTCTCGTTAATTGGCGAAAAGAATATAAAAGCACAACATCTGAATGCTCGAGAAAACGCACAGAAGTTATATACATGAACTATTAAGGAGCGAACAATGGACGAAAGAAAATTTATAAAGAAATGCAAAGAATTTGTAAGAAATTATTACAACGTCAGAGTGGAATCGACCGACAAGAACGGCAAAATCACAACGGATGATGTATTTGTCGTTTGGTTCTGCAAAACCTTGCAGAATTCAAAAGCATTACTCAGCACCAACGTGCCAGATGGTATGTATTACGAAATTACATATAACGGAGATAAGAACGAGTGCTATCTTGACGCTTATAAAAAAATGGCAAAACGTTTGTATCAAAATGTAAGGAAAAGGTGAAGACATGGAAGCATACAGCATAATCCCAGAGTGGAACGAACTCATTGTAAAAGAGCTAACACCAGATGATGAAGAGTACACCAAACATAAGTGGATGTACATAGTCGAAAACTTACCAGAATATAACGAAGAGGTAATTGTAACAGATGGAGTTGATGTGTGGATAGATGCATTTGACGAAGCTATAAGTGGGGAAGTCTATTTGTCCGGCACGGGCGGAAATGTGGATGAAGTTACTGCATGGATGCCGCTGCCAAACCCATATAAGTGAGAATAGACAAAATCTAATAATACGTTATATAAGTAGCGGACACCATAAGTTATTTTTATAAGGCAAACAATAAAGATGTAAAAATGATAATCTCTCAAACCAACGTCCACTACTTCATATATATAGGAGTAAACAATGATCGACTTAATACTTACATTATGGATATTAGGAATTATAGCAGGCGTTAACGCATTGCTATTCACTGCGCTAAACAAAATGGAAAAAGCAAACAAACTATATCTAGCAGCAGATTTACTTATCTCTGCAGGGTGTCTAGTGATCCTATACTGGATATTCATATAACTAAATTGCTATGACGGCGGCGAATACAAAGATCCTTTCTGAAAATAAATATACATATAAGAGCACAACATAATTAAGTAGTCATATTCGCCGTCTCATATATATAAGAAGAAAACATAAAAAACGAGAAAACAACCACCAGCCGAGAGCTGGTTTAAAAGTTCAATTGAGTATTAACAAGTTAGCAAAAATATAGATATGATTAGAACTAAAAAATATAACTGCGGAAATTATCAAGAAATAGAAATATTTAATGTATCGCCAAGAAAAAGAAAATATGAGAGAGCAAGGAAGATAAAAGAATCTACACCGGCACAAAAAAATCTCAACTCTAAAAGAGCGCAGAGATATTTTGCAAGGCTGTGCAATCTTAATTTTAGCGAAGGCGATTACAGCGTAGACGCTACATACGATGATGCACATCTTCCGGCTAATAGAGATGAAGCGTTAAGAGACGTTAGAAACTATGCGCGCCGCGTTAGATATGAAATGGCAAAGCGTGGAAAAGAAGATGTTGAATTTGTGTATGTAATTTCAAATCACAAAGGAGATGATACAGGTTCAAAAGCAAGATGCCACATCCACATGATTTTTAAAGGGGCAGATAGAGATGTTCTAGAAAAAAAGTGGAAAGCCGGATACTGCAATACAGATAAACTTAGATTTAGCGAAACAGGAATTACAGGAAAAGCCTTATATATGGCAAGGCAAGGAAAAAGCAAAAGATGCTGGGGCAGTTCTTTAGGTTTAAAAAAGCCTGAACCGATTGTTTCGGATAGAACATTTACAAGGGGGCAAGTAGAGAGAATCATAAACGATCCAGGAGACGGAAGATTTATTTCAAAGTTAATAAATAAAAATAATAAAACTAAATATGTATTCACAGATTGCATAGTTGAACACGACGGCAGGCAGGTCGGATTCTTTTCGGACGATCCAGGGGACGGCCTCGGATTTAGCGTGCTAATCAGAATGAGGAGGGAATGATGAGCTATTATATTAAATGCCCTTTTTTTATGGCGCATAAAGAAAACACAATCACGTGTGAAGGTTGCATGCATTTTTTTGACACAAAGAAAAAACACCGAAAACAGATTGAGAAATGTGAAGAAGGGGGCACTGAATGTAGATACGCCAAGAAACTTTTTGAGTGCTACGAAATCTATCAAGATTCCCCAGATTTAGAATTAAGATTGCACGAAGTTTATAGCGATGAAATGAGAAATCAAATATCAATGCTCGTGTGGAGATTAGCTAGAGAAAAGAACAACCAAAAGAAACTCAAAGAAAATTATGAGAATGCTCTTGAAATCAAAACAAAAGATATAAACAGACTCACTAGGCAGCTAATGCTAGATAGAAAAAAGGTGGCAATCAACGAAAAAACAATTCTTGCGTTAATGCATGAGAATAATCTCAGCATGAAAGACATCGGCGAACTTGTGGATAAGTATAGAGACAGCGAATTAATTTTTAATACAGAAAGCGGAAAGGTGGAAAAGAGATGAACGCATTAATGGACGATATTATATTCATAATGATTAACGCCCAGGTAGGAATAGAGCTAGGTGCTACAGGGTGGAGTTATTTTTAAGCAAGAAAAAAACGAGGGGCTACCCTCGTTTTTAGTTTAGGCTGCTTTTATAAGCTCTTGTGGCACGAACGAGAAATATAGTTCGCTGCCAATCTCTGCACTCTCACGCTCATATAACACTATAGCCTTATCGGGCGCAGCAGATGATTTTTATTTTATCGATTGCGTTTTTCTTTAGTTTCAAAAGCCGCCAATACGGATATTGCAATCTCCTGTATATGGAACGAACGATATTCCGTCAGAATCTTTCATAAAGCAATATACTGTGTAATGCTCTTCGCCGTTTGGTCTAACTCCGTACCAAAAATCTAGTGAGTTTAAATATTCTTCGCAGTTGATTTTCTTTGTAATTTCGTTTAACATAATTATAGCTCCTTTTTAATTATCAGGGGTGATGATTTTTAGGGTATTCGAGCCGTTGCAGCGGCTCGATTTTTTATTTTTTGTTTTTTTGAATCTGCTCAACTAACAGAGATTCTATAAAGTTGCTTAGCGTTCTACCTTCCTTTGCTGCTAGTTCTGTGGCAGCTTCTTTAATCTCGGGGTAGTTTTTTTAAGTGTATGTGTGCTGTTCGTTTATCCATGTTTTACTTACCTCTTCCCTTAGCTTGTCTAAAGTATACCACCACATTAACACCTTGTCAACACCTTTTCAAAACTTTTTTAAAAAATTTTGAAGCAGGCGAAAAAACGCATATCGATAGGCATAATAAAGCTGGAGGAAATCATGGATTGGAACAAGCTCGAAGTAGAATACATAACAACAAATACATCATACGCGAAACTAGCTACTAAATACCAAACATCGGCGCGCACTATTTCGGAATATGCACGCCGTCACGAGTGGAAAGAAAAGCGCAGGAAATATGTATCAGATACTGTCGGAAAAGCTGTAGAGCGCGTATCTAAATTAGAATCTATAGACTTATCTAAAGAAATAGGCATAGTACATAACTTGTCTAATATAATGAGCGACGCTCTATTAGATCCAAAACAGTTCAATAGATATCTAGTTGAAGAAACCGAATACAATTCAAATGGTTTTCCGGTATCAAAGAAAACCGTTGAGAAAAAATATAAGAGAGTAGATTTTAAGCAGGTAAAAGATGCTGCTAATGCACTACAAGCGATTGAAAAAATGCGGCGGTCAATGGAGACTATTCTCACGTTCCAAGAGAAAGAAAATCTTAAGAACGCAAAGAAAAGAATTAGACTCGAAGAAAGAAAGGTTAAATTGCTTGAAGCAGAGGCAGAGAATAAAAATATCAGTGTTGAAGAGGCTGAAAGTATCGTACTTGTTAACTTAAGTGATGAAGAGGTTGCGGAGGTCGAAGAATGAAAATAGCATGGGAGCCGCAGCCACGTCAAAAAGTATTCATGAGCCGCCCGGAATATGAAGTGCTATATGGCGGTGCAGCTGGAGGCGGAAAGAGTGACGCCATATTATGCGAAGCTCTAAGACAAGTACATATACCGAATTATAAAGGCTTAATACTTCGTAGAACATTCCCGCAGCTCTCCGAGCTTATGGACAGATCCATAAACCTATATTCAAAAGCATTTCCGAGCGCAAAATTCAACGAATCAAAATATGTTTGGAAATTCGGAAGTGGAGCAAAAATATAATTTTGGAAATCTGCAAAGGGAAACGGACAAATACAATTACCAAGGTAAGGCATATGACTTTATCGCATTTGACGAGCTAACGCATTTTACACGTACGCAGTACATGTATCTAATGTCGCGTAATAGACCGACAGCACCAGGAACGAGAGTATATATAAGAGCTAGCGCGAACCCTGGGGGAGTTGGTCACGGCTGGGTAAAAAAGAGATTTATAACACCTGCGCCGCCTATGACGCGTATTAAGGGAGTATATAAAATCGTTACCCCAACAGGCGAGCTAATAGAGCGCGTACGCAGCCGCATGTTTGTACCATCAACAGTCTTTGATAACAAAAAGCTGCTAGAAAACGATCCGTACTATATCGCAAATCTAGCTATGCTCCCGGAGGCAGACAAGAAAGCACTGTTATACGGAGACTGGAATTCGTTTAGCGGACAAGTATTCACAGAATGGAATGACGAGATAGAACACTATTTAGACCGTAAGTGGACCCATGTTATAAGTCCTTTTAAGATTCCGGAAACATGGAGAATATTTAGAGGCTTCGACTGGGGATATTCAAAGCCATTTAGTGTAGGCTGGTACGCTGTAGATAACGACAATAGACTATACAGAATCAACGAACTATACGGCTGTACAGACCAGCCAAATACTGGCGTCAAGTGGACTACTGAGAAGATTGCTAAAGCGATAAAGGAAATCGAGGAATCAGATCCGAATTTAAAAGGCAGAACTATATCGGCAGTTGCAGACCCTGCAATATTCCAAGAAAATGGCGGTAAATCAATAGCCGATTCCTTTATGGAAGCTGGTGTGTATTGGGAAAAGGGAGACCATACACGAATACCCGGCAAAATGCAGTGTCACTATAGATTAGCTTTTGACGAGAACGGAATACCAATGTTCTACTGTTTTTCAAACTGCAAAGACTTCATCAGAACAGTACCGGAACTAATTTACAGTGAAACCAAGGTAGAAGATATTAACACAGAGATGGAAGACCATATATACGACGAGTGGAGATACGTATGCATGGAGTCACCTATTAATGAGCGAAGAGATAGCAGAGCAAAGCTATACGAGGGAACAGACGGAACACACGACCCATTAAATATGATTCCTGCACAGCTAGGACGATACGACTTTTTCAAATACATGTAAGGAGCGAATATGAAAGACAAGAAGAAGAAACTAAAAGAGCAAAATGCTAAAGAAGTTGAAAAGGCTAGGCCATTAAGAGACCGGGAACAGCCAGAAGATGACGAGCCCGAAGAAGATCCCGCGCAAGTTGAGGGGGATAAGCAGCTGATGAAGAGGCTAGGAATAGACCCAAAGAAAGCAGCCGAAGAACCTATCGAAGATGAAGAGGAAGAGCCAGACTATATAGAGCAGGAACCAGAATCAACATCGCTAGATGCGAAGGAAGAACCGGAAGCAGAATACGGAGCCTTTAACGAAGATGAAGGCAAAGAGTGGGACCCAAACTATGGCCGAAAAGGAATCATTGATGAAGAGGTTATAGGAGAGGCGAAAAACACATATGAAAAGTACAAGCAGAATCTTGAGAAGTTCAAAAAGCGTATTGTTGAAAACGAAAAATGGTGGCAATTCAAACAGTGGGAAGTCATAGGCGATGCACAAGGAAAAGAAAACGATCCAAAGCCTGAAAGTGCATGGATGTTTAATTCACTTGCTAACAAACATGCTGACGCTATGGATAACTATCCTATGCCTAACCTACTGCCACGTGAAGAGAGTGACAAAGGTTCTGCACTGTCGTTATCAAAGATTGTGCCATGCATACTAGATAACTGCGACTTCCAGCAGATATATAGTGACGCTTGGTGGTACAAGCTAAAACAAGGATTTTGTGTATACGCTACATACTGGGATAACACAAGAGATAACGGCGCTGGGGATATCGCTGTAAAGCAAATAGATGTTCTAAATCTATTATGGGAACCAGGAATTAAATATATCCAGGATTCGCCGAATATCTTTTTGATAGATGCTGTGGATAACGATATTCTTGTGGGAATGTACCCAGACCTAGAAGGCGTGCTATCAAATTCTGCAGGTGCTGAAATCGTGAAGTACGATACAGAGCGTGACGATTCAGCATCAAACAGGACAGTTGTATATGACTGGTATTACAAACAGACTGTTGAAGGAAGGACTATAGTTCATTACTGTAAGTTCATCGACGGTCACGTACTCTTTGCATCTGAAAACTGCGAAGAGTATTTAGAGAGCGGATATTACATTTCAGGCGAATATCCGTTCGTTGTGGATAACCTATTCCCGGTTGAATCTGAAATGCTAGGCTTCGGATATATCGATGTCATGAAATCTCCGCAGATGGTAATAAACAAGATGGACCAGATTGTCGCAAAGAATGCTGCTCTTGTTGGTAAAACCAAGATGGGCTATTAACAAGAATTCAGGAATAAATCCAGATCAAGTAGCTGATTATTCACAAGACTTCTTTGAGGTAAACGGCAGAATTGAAGAAGGGAATATCAAACAATTTCAAACAACGCCGCTCCATCGCTTGTTATGAATTACCTCGAAATGAAGAAGGAAGAGCTAAAAAGAAACCTCGGGCAATCGTGACTTCTCACAGGGAAGTACGGTCCGCAGGTGTAACGGCAGCTAGCGCCATTGCAGCGTTGCAAGAGGCAGGCTCTAAAACTATCTCGCGACATGATAGGCGGTTCATATAGAGCATACGTGAGGCTAGTTAAAGCAGATTATAGAATTAATCAGACAGTTCTATGATGAACCACGTTGTTTCAGAATAGACGGAGAAGGTGGATCGTACGAATTCATTAGTTTTGAAAAATTCATTGCTTAAAAGAAACAACGATCGATGATGTAACAGGACAACCAGAGATTGTAAAGAAACCTATATTCGATGTTAAAATCTCCGCTGCCAAAAAGAACGCATTTAATAGAGCGTCGCAGAATGAGACAGTCAAGGAGTTATACGGCATGGGAGTGTTTAATCCAAACAACTATGTACAAGCAGGCATGCTGTTAGACGCTATGGACTTCGAAGGAGTGGAAGAACTCCGCAGGAAGGTAGGAGAAAACGGAAACCTTAACGAGAAGTTGAACCAATTAGCTAGCATTGCTATGCAGATGGCAGGAATGCTAGACCAGACAGTTGGAGCAGGTGAATTCACATCTCAGGTACAGCAGGCTCTAGGAATGGAAGTAGCACCGCAGTTAAACGCAGCCGCGTATGAGGCTAGGCGCGGTATAGATAGACCGGTAAACACTAGAGCGGCAAACATCAGAGATAGAGCAAGTAACCAGGCAAGCGTAGGAGAAGGTCATGACATCAGCAAAACTGACGAGTAAGAGAGATGAACAAGGCAAAATCACGTATACGTTAGATATCAAAGAGCACGCGGACGAAAGTCACGTGTGCTTTGCGATTAGCACGCTAGTACATACAGTGTCGGATATGGTCGAAAGATTAGAAAGCTCAACCAGTATCAAGCCTGGCGATGTAGTAATTAGCTTTACATCGCATCCAAACAACGTAAACGAAATGATATACGCGAGGATTATATATACGTTCGCATGCAAAATGCTAACGATTCTTGAAGAGGGATATCCCAAAAACATTAAAGTGATTATGCCGTAGTCGAATAATAAATAATTTTTTTATATCATAAATCCGTAAAGATAAATGCTCGCGGGTAAGCCGCAGGAGGAACAATGACATATAGAGATTTTTACCTCTTCGATGGAGAGGGCGACGAAGGAACAAGCGGTAATACTGGTGTCGCTACCAGTGCTGAAGAGGGCACAGCCTTTGAAGAAAAGAAAGATGATGATTTGTTTGATGATAGCTATGACGATAGCGAAGATTTAGACGATGAACCATCAGAGGGTGAAAACGCCGATGAACCCAAAGACCTATCTGCAGAGTTCGAAGAACTAATCAAAGGAAAGTATAAAGACTTATACGATGCGCGCGTTAAGGACACGCTTTCAAAGAGATTTAAGAACGCAGAAGCAGATAGAAGTCGACTTGGTGAATATGAAGATGCGCTATTTGTACTGTATGACAAATACGACATCGAGCCTGGTAATCTTAACGGACTCAAAGAAGCAATCGCAAAAGATGGCGAATTGCTAGAAGAAAGAGCAGAAAGAGAAGGCTTGTCAGTCGAGCAGTACAAATACCAGAAGAAACTCGAGGCGGAAACAGAAGGCTCGAGTCAGAGCAGAGAAAAAGAGCTGCTAAAGAACAGGCAGATGCACTGTATGAACAGTGGGAATCAGAATCCGCCGAACTGAGAAATGTGTATCCACACTTTAATCTTAAGAAAGAGGCTAGTGAGAATCCTGAATTCATGGGCTACCTTGAATCTGGAATGAGTGTAAGGAAAGCTTTTGAAGCAGCACATATACAGGAGCTAATCTCTGGCGCTATTCAGATGGCTACCAAGGAAACCAGGAAGAACACTATTGACACAGTAAGAGCAAGAGGCTTGAGGCCACGCGAAAATGGCATGCAGTCTAAAGCTCCGCTAAAGGTCAAGAAGAACATTAGCAATCTCAGTAACGAAGATATGGATAGAATCAATAAGCGAGTAGCTAGAGGTGAAACCGTTACCTTCTAACTGAGGAAGGAGGAACAATGAACGTTAGAGACTATTTCCTTTTCGGAAATCCAAACACAAATATCACTACAGATAGCAATCTGTCGCCGGATATGAAGGAGTACTACGATAAGAACCTTATCAGGCTCACAGGTCCGCAGCTAATTCACGACCAGTTTGCACAGAAGAGACCAATTCCAAAGAATGGCGGTAAGACTTCCAAATTCAGACAGTACAAGCCATTTCCGAAGGCACTAACACCACTTACAGAGGGTGTAACACCGGACGGAAGAAAGCTCCAGATGACAGAGGTATCTGCAACAATCAAGCAGTACGGCGATTACGTAACTCTATCAGATATGCTCGCTTCTCACAGCACTAGATAATAACCTGCTAGAGGCACAGCAGTTGCTATCTGACCAGGCAGGAAGAACGCTTGATACAGTTACAAGAGAGGTTATGCACTCAGGTACTAACGTACTTTACGCAGGCGGTAAGTCGGCAAGGGCGGCACTAACCAAGGATGATAAGCTAACAGTAGATACAGTCAAGAGAGCTGCTAGAATTCTTAAGAATGCTAACGCTCCAAAGATTGATAAATACTACGTTGCTATCATCAATCCTGATACCTCATACGACCTACAGTCTGATCCGGCATGGATTGATGCATCAAAGTATGCAGGTTCAACTCAGATCTTCGAGGGAGAGGTTGGAAAGATTGCAGGAGTGAGATTTATCGAGACTACAGAGGCTAAAATCTTCAACGAGAAGAGTACATCCGGAGCTAGAATCTACGGAACACTATTCCTAGGTGCTAACGCATACGGAACTACCGAGATTGAAGGCGGCGGACTCGAGATGATTGTCAAGCAGAAGGGTTCAGCGGGAACAGCAGACCCACTCAATCAGAGAGCAACTGCTGGATGGAAGGCTGCAAAGACCGCAGAGCTTCTAGTTAGCCCTTACATTGTAAGATGTGAGCACTGCGTAACACTGGAATCTGATCCAAACTAATTCATAAAGCTAGCCTGTAATTCTGCAGGCTAGCAATATTGATATAAGGAGTAAGAATTATGGCAAAGAAAAACGAAGAACTAGAAGCTGTTGAAACTATGACAGATGAAGAGGTTACTGAGGCAGTAGAAAACGCTGCAGATGAAGAGGTTACTGAAAATACTGCTCCGGTAAGCGATGATTACCTAGAAGAACTTGTTGAGATTATGCTGTTCAAGGATTCAGATAAGTACTCTGATGATCTAATAGTCACACATAACGGCAAGAACTATCAGATTAAGAGGGGCGTCAAGGTTATGGTACCGAGAAAGGTGCAGCTTGTTATTGAGGACTCGATGAAGCAGGCAGGACTTGCAGCTGACTACGAAGAAGAGGCACAGCAGCAGTACAAGGAACTCGAGAATAGACTATAAGGCAGCTATAACGCTGTTTAAAGCGAGGGCTGAGGCTCTCGCTTAATTTATTAAGGAGACAATATGAAAAGAATCAGCGTAACGGTAGATATAAATAAAGTGAAGTCCATCATCGTTAATGGACTAGTACAGTTCGATGATGATGCAGCGATAGACATCAAACTGCTTAATGGTAGTAGCTCGTTCGATTTCTCGGAGTATACTGCTGTAACAATCGAAATTATCCGCCCGGACGGAAAAGCCTTTGTTGATTGCATAGGAGACCATTTAACGGTCGAAGATGCGGCGCAAGGATTTCTAACATATAAGCCGGTTCCAGAAGTCACAAAACTTGTAGGTTTGTACTTCGTGGATATTTCCATATATACAAACGGCAAGAAGATGACTACATCAAGATTTACGTACAACGTATCAGATGGAAACATAGATAATACCGAAATTGAAAAGGAAGAGTATTACCCTGTGCTTCTTGCACTCGTAAAAGAAGTATCAACATACAAGGCGGCAGAAGAAGCGAGGGAGAGAGCAGAGAAGTTAAGAGCGAGCGAAACCGCAGGTATCATCGCACAGGCAAATAAAATTCTAGAGAATATCCAGGAAAAGCAGGGCTATCTAGATGATTTATATAATGCGTTTGTACAGATCGCTAACGAGATAACCGGCAGTAACTTCGATGTTACATCGCTTGTCACTTCATCTAGCCTTGAAACTAGATTAAAGGGTATCTATCCAATCAAAAACGGTAAAGATGGAATTGAAGAAGGACAGCTAGGATTTGATAAGTCAAAAGGACTGCTATATATAGGTGGCTCGGAAGTTAAGGTATTAAACAAGCCGGAAGTTGCTATATCAGGAACTGAACCAGAAGATAAGAGTTTACTCTGGCTAGATAACGTAAGCGGCAGGGTTAAATACTACGCTGGCGGTGCATGGAGTGAGGCTAAATGCTTTGCAGTATATAAGTAGGTGATGATATGGCAACAACTCTATTTAATCAATGGGTGATACATAGTGGTCCCAGAATCAGACTTACTGCTACAACAGATTATTATCGTGATGGCGCATATATGTATTACCGTATAAACACATATATCCACGGTTTAGACTATAGGCAGTCTTGGTACGGCTGGTACCTGGATATGGCGGTGTACATAGACGGACAATATATGGGCACCACGAGGCTAAAACAGAATAAGCCCATAAGATGGTCGGGCATTAGTAATTCGACGCCATATTATGCCGTTAAACGTGTTTCTGGCAATGCCCATATCAAGATTGTACTAACATCAAACAAACCTAGATACGGACAGAGAGTGTGGGAAAGCGACGGAGCTTTACCGGCACCGCCATTAAGCACAACCGGACTATTAACATTAAAAGATATTACTGAATCCGGAATGATAGTTAATATAAGCGGACTACCTACAGGATATGAAAAAGAGCTCCGTTTTTGGCATAGGGCAAAAGGTGAGGCATGGAAACATATTGGAAATAAAACCGTGTCTAACAGCAGTAGAGATTGCAGCATGGCATCTAATGACCTTATAGCTAACACTAGCTATGAAATATCAGTAGAGGAATTCGTGGATGGTTACAAAATAACTTCGTTTGACTCAGTGATTGCACTACCTACCGCAAAAGGAGAGCTGACTACAACTACTACAGAAAGCGAACTGATAGCGGTTGAAGAGGTTAATTCAAACATTTCATACACTAGAATGCTAGAGTGGTATATAAGGCCAGCAGGTGCAGGAAATTTTCAGTACATGGGAGAAGAAGAACTACCTGCAGGTGTAAGCACAAATACGAGAAAGTTTGAAAAACTCACAACAGGCTGTAGATATGATGTTAGAACGCTTATTAAATGCAAGGATAATGTTTTAAAAGAGACTATTGTGTCTGATTCACTTAAACCAAGTAGCGCAGTTATAAAAGCTGAATCAGATACATACAGTAGCATCCAGATAAACGTATCTCATATGGTAAATACCGGATGGGAACGAACCATAAAAGCGAAGTATAAAGCTGCGCTGGAATCAGAATATAGAGAAGAGAGTGTGACAACAGGAAATGAAAGTGCATTTATAAACCTAAAGAATCTTAAAGCTTTCACAGATTATGAAGTCGTAGTTGAAATCTATAGAGATTCCCAGGCTATAAAGTCCTGGACTGAAACTGTTAAGACAAGAGAAATGGGGTTTGTTGCAATTCCTGTTATCAAAAGCATTGAATCTGTTATCAGAACTAAAGATGCTGTTATCAACTGGCTTGTAAACGATGACAGAGACGAAATGAGCTATGACGTTGAATATAAGATTGGTGAAAGAGAGTGGACGAGGCTTATAACAACTAAGTATAAACCGAAGCTCACAATAACTCTGCCTAGCGGTAATACTGAATACCTAATCAGGATAAAAGGCTATGCTACAGATTCAACAAAGATATCTTATTCTCTAGCGGTACCAGTGTATACATATCATCGCTTCGAGTATGACAGCGTTGTTAATGCGCAAAACGAAATCGCCTTAACAAGTACTGAGGTAAACAGACTTATACGCTTTATCAATAAAAAAATTGGTAGCAGCTTAATGTTTATTGAAGAGGACGAACTTATCACGCTTGAAAAGCATAATGAATTAAGAAGGACACTAGCTTTAAACGTAATTTCTGGTGGAGACATTAAAGCTACTGACTGGGTATCGCTCAAAAACAAGGTAAATGAGGGTTAAATATGAATACAGCAGAAGTAATTAAGACGGTTAACGATCGTTGTCCGAACACGTGCACTGACGAAGAAAAGATAGCGTATGTTAACGAGATAGAAAATATAGTTCAGAGAGAGCTGCTAAATCTCGAAGAAAAAGACATGAAGAGGCAGGTAACTAGCGACACGCAAACAGAAGAGCTGCTACTAGAAAAGCCGTTTGATTTAATTTATGTGTACTATGTGGCAGCTATGACTTGTCAAGCAATGGAAGAGTGGGATTCATTTAATGCATGGCTGAGCTTATATAATAGCCGAGCAGTAGACGCACGTAACTATTACATCACAAAAAGCAACAGATACAAGAACTTAAGAATTAAAAACTACTTCTAGGAGGCAATATGCTACTCAAGGAAATACAGCCAAAAATAAACGGCAAACAGTCGGTGTTGCAGTTCAAAGGATATAACGCAAACGCTGTAATAGATGACGGCGAAATGCGAGATATGTATAACTTGTCATCTGATAAGTACCCGGTGTTATCTCAAAGAGCACCAAGGAATATCATAGATATGCCAGTGCAACATCCAAGAGATATCATCGTAAAAAACAATGTGCCATACATCATAGATAGATACGAGGTAGACGGAGAGATAAGGACGTTTATCAAATATTCTAAAGGTGGCACGGATTACCAAAAGCGAATAAACAATATCATGCCTAAAACTATGGTTGCACATAATAACAAAATCTGCATATGGCCAGACAAGGTGTATTTAGATATTACAGATAACACTGTAAAACACATGGACGCATCAGTGCAGGGCACGGCAACAATTAAGCCAGGCAGCATATATTTAGTTGGCGCAGATCTATCTGAATTTTCTGTTGGTGATGCGATTGAAATATCAGGGTGCAAAAAGCAACCAGGCAATAACACGGTAATCGTGATTAAGAGTATAGAAGGTAGCACAATTACCACTTACGAGAATTCATTCAGAATGCCGAGTGACGATGTAACTAAGGAGTCGTATGTTGAAGAGGAAGTAAAACTCGCACGAGACATCCCGGACCTTGATTACGTTATGGAAAGCAATAATAGATTGTGGGGCTGTAGGAGCGAGGACAACACAATCTATGCTAGTAAGTTGGGAGACCCACTTAACTGGAACTACTTCCAGTCGCTAGCAAACGATTCATACGCGCTAGAGGTTGGTTCAGATGGTGAGTTTACAGGGTGTGCTGCATATCCTACGCACCTAATTTTTTTTAAAGAACATCATATGCATAAAGTGTTCGGAAGCATGCCAAGTCAATATCAGCTATACAGCACTGAGTGCTTCGGAATAAGAAAAGGCTCTGATAAATCGGCTGTAATCGTGAATGGTGTATTGTACTATCATTCATTAACAGGCGTAATGGCTTATGACGGCGGAACATACCCGGTAATGATATCCGAAGCGTTCGGAGATTATCAGTTCAAATCAGCTGTCGGCGGAAGTAATGGTAAGAAATATTACATTTCGATGCTAAATGAAAGCGAAAATAAGTACAATATCTTCACTTACGATATACTTCGCAGACTATGGCACAAGGAAGATGAAACAAAAGTAACAGCCTTTGCCAATGTGAATAACGAGCTTATATACATAGCAGATGGCAACATCTGGACCACTACAGGAAAGCGTCCGGAAGATGATATTAAGTGGTTTGCTGTATTCGGACCGTTCGATGAATTCGTAGAGAATATGAAGTCCTATAAGAAAATAAACATGAGACTAGATATGCAGCCGGGAGCACAACTAAGGATAAGTACCCAAAGCAGTAACGGTGAATGGGAACCAATATACGAGTGCGAAACAGAGCGAGGGAAAACACTTAGTGTTCCAATTATTCCTAATAGGCAAGCGAAATTCTCTATAAAAATTGAGGGAGTGGGAAGAACAGATATTGAATCACTTACAAGATACTATAGAGGCAGGAGTGATAGACCATGATAACTGTACCAAATAGAACAGATATGTCAGATGAAAGCCTTGCACTCAGGACGATAGATGAAAACTTGCGAAAACTCGCAGATGAAGTACTCATGGAAATCATGAACGTATCAAAAGAACCAAGCAAGAAAAAGAAACATCTGAAAGCAAGGTGAATAAAGAAGCACCTAGAGTCCATATCGCTTATGCAAGTAGTGGAGATGGCACAGTGGGGTTTAGCACCACGGATAGCATCGGAAGAACATATATAGGAATCTACACAGATTTTAAAGATGTAGCTAGCGCAGATCCTAAAGCGTATAAGTGGACGAAAGTCAAAGGTGATAATGGCGTAAGCGTAAGCTCCTATACTAGGTGGTATTATTTAGCGGTAGAGACCCCAGAGAAACCAGCACTTAAAGTTCCACCTAGCCCGTGGACTATAACAGAACCTAACTACATAGAAGGGAGTACAAACAACCTATACTATGTAGACCAGAGCGTTTTCTCAGATGGAAGCTTTTATTACTCGGATGTTCAGGTGTCAAGCTCATATGCTGCAGCTAAAAATGCATTTATCAAGACTTTAGAAAATCATCAAAAGACACTAAAGCAACTCGAAGATTTAAGCAGACAGACGAAAAAAGAAATCGCAGATGCAGCGGATAGCATATCCAGGAAGATTAAGACAGAGTATTACTCATCAGCCGATATGGACGACAAGATTGCTAATATTGAATCGCAAATAACACAAACGGATAATGCTGTAAATGTTAAGTTTAGCGAAGCTCTCAAAAACATAAATGATCTAAAGTTTGATTCGGATAAAAAGTATAGCGAGATTATAAGTACTATAAGGCTAGATAAGAACGGGATATCTATAGGCAAAAGCGGTAACAGAATATCCATGAATCTAGATAATGACAAACTGAGGTTCATGCAAGAAGGAATAGAAGTTGCGTATATGAGCGATAACAAACTGTATATACAAAATGCGGAGGTCCTCAGCAGTATAAAGCTTGGCAAATTTGCGTTCATGCCTGATACCGAAACAGGCAGTTTATCATTTGGAAAGGTAGAAGATTAATGGCAAATACATGCATATATGAATTCATCCCGGTAGATAAAAAATACAGCTCTCTTGAAGAGGGATACGGATGCATTATACCAGGATACTCAACGGTAACACCTGTGGTTCGCGGTACGCTTACAGATAAAATGAAGCTTCATTATCTATACGCAACCGTTTACGATGAAGAAGTTAGATTGAAAACAGTTACAATTTGTGAAAACAAAAATGTTAACAAAAACGAATTAAAAAGTCCGGATTCATACAACATAGAGGAAAATGGAGACGAGCTAAATTATAGATTTGTACTTCCGGATGTAAAGGTACCAACTCATTATTTTTCGCCAGCATATCATGAATACGAACCACTAATAGCATACATCAGCGCTGCGAACGGAGAGAATGCCATAAATGAAAGCGGTAAATGTATTACAAGTGTGGCGCTTTATGGCGAACCAAGAATCACGGTAGTTAAAAATCCTTACGAGTCAAATGCAGATGGAACGGCGAAAAAAGGCGGAAGCTATCGAACTGCACAGGTTCAAGTTGGGTGGTTCCCTATAAACGTGAGTGGCGCTGCAAAGAAAGTAGATAAAATAACCTTATCTGGCAAAATCAAAAGGTCGAATGAATCAGCTTATAAACCTATCAACATCACCACAAAACTAATCAAAACAGATACTGATGAATCTGGGTGGGTTACATCAACATATGATGTAACTGTGGCAGTTAATAAATCGTATACACACAGTTTTGCACTGTATGCATCAGATGGACTAGGTGGTGATGGAGTGAGCCACATGTTTTTTCAATCTGCTTTCAAACTGTTTGATTTCAGAATGACCGGAAGGGGGTTTGCACTTGGCAAACCATCCGAAAGAGATGCATTTGAATGTGATCTCGATATGATTGTATCGAAAGGTGCGGAATTCAAAAAAGAAACAGTGTTCAGAGGTCCTGTTAGAGGGCATAGAAACGGAGTGGTAATCATTGATATAGAAATTACTACAGACACTGCGTTAATGAATTCAACTAGATTCCCTGGAGCGAAATACATATTTGAACTAGCACTACCTAGAGATATGGTAGGAGAACAAATGGATGAGAAATGGCTCCCAGAGCTATATCCTGAAAAGATTTGCCCAGAACTATATCCTATATGTGCACTAGAGACAAACACAGAGTCGGGACTGTACGAGCAATCAGCTAACGATATCTACCTTAAGGTATACCTAACGAGAGAGCCTAAAGAAGATATCAGAATCAATTGCAAGTTTACAAAATCTATGAGCCTAGAGGCTCAGAATGCTGCAGGAGGTAATTAATGATAGGAGCGGTAAATGCGGCAACAACGCAAAGAAAAATCGTGAGAAAAGATAGCGTAAATATCGCAGTAGGACAAAACAATATAGAAACAATAGATATTGCTGCTTCTCGCATTATATCTATAACTGGAGTGGTGCATTACAAGGCAGGATATGTATTACCACTCTCTTATCCAATGCTAAATTATGGCAATGGCGGATACATAGAGTGGGGAATTTCAGCAGTAATCAAAGGAAACGTTCTACAACTTATATCTGGCGCAGAGTGGAGAAATTGCGATATCAAGGTAGTAATTGAGTATATCTAGGAGGTGGTAGTATGATAGGTATAGTACATGGGGGGGGGTAGAACAAAAACCCAAGAACGCGTTACACTAGGCGGTACGTGGACTGCGCCGCAGAATGGAACGCTTGTATGCACTGGACGAGCGCAAGCTGACTCGGCATATATTTTCATCAAAGACAAAAATATTGATGCATATATCGGAATGCACACTATAGAGCACAACCAACACTATGGTACGATAACAGTGCCCGTAGTGGCAGGACATGTGTATGAAGTTAGGCGAGGGTCCTGGCAAGCTCAAAGCGATTTATTTATATACGAATCATAATTTTGCTAATCGACTACCATGCTGTAGTAGGATGTACTGGAAACGTCATCAACTGTTAAGTTGGTGGCGTTTCTGCATTATGAAGAGAGCGAAAAATCATAAATACAAGTGTAATATGTAATAAAAAAAAGAAAACCAGGAGGAAGGCATGGCAAATAAAGATCCATTTAAAAGTGCATACAGCGAGCAGATTGCAGCACTTGTTCAGAAAGCACAGGATAACACAGCTAATTTTAAGTACGATCCTATGACAGATGCGTCATATCAGGCACTTGCTAAAGAGTATGCAAGACTAGGTGACAGGGCTAATGAAAATACAATTGCGAACCAAGCAGCATTAACAGGTGGTAGGGCTAGTTCTTATGCGGTAAGTGCAGCGGCACAGGCACAGAATCAGTACAATCAAGCTTTAACAGATAAGATACCAGAGCTTGAGCGCTTGGCATATGACAGATTTAATGCAGATAGAAACTACGGACTAAATCTACTTGGAACTATGAAGTCGTTAGATGATTCGGCGTTCAATAGATTTACCGATCAGAGGAACTTTAATTATCAGCAGGGAAGAGACAATGTCGCTGATCAACACTGGGATAAAACATTTGATTACCAGAAGTTGCGAGACAGCGTTGCTGATTCACACTGGGACAAGAATTTTGATTACCAAAAACAAAGAGATAATGTATCAGATAGTCACTGGGAAAGAAACTTTAACTATCAGCAAGGAAGAGACAGCGTGAGCGACTCACACTGGGAAAGAGAGTATCAGTTAAAAAAAGACTCAGCCTCTAGAGCAGGTCGGCGCTCTGGGGGCGGTAGACACGGCCGAAAAGGAAGAAGAGGAAGAGGTGGAAGTTATCAAGAGCAATCAACACAGGTTGTATCATATGTTCCTAGTGTTGCTGCTCAAATTGCCCAGAATGCAGTGAAGGGGATTTTAACAGGTAAGGCTAAAAAAGGTAAGTCTGTTAAATCTCAAACGTATAAAAAGGCTGCTAGAATGGGGTACGCTCCTATAGCGTTTAGAAGAAATACACCTGCAGAGGCAAGAGCAGATGCAAGAAAAGCAGTAAAGAAAATTATCTACGGAGACAACAAGCATTATGTAAGCAAAGATCCTGTAAGGCGCGCAAACGATATATTTAATAATACGCAGATGGCAGGCGTAAACAACAATTCCGATGAAAGAATGAAATACGCTCTTAGAGGACTGGTCGAATCTAAAAAATCAGATTTACTAAATGCAGCGTGGACGATTACCTCAACACCTACACTCGATCCTAAGAGTATGCATCAGGATCTAAAGAGGTACGGCGAACTAGGATACATCAAGAATGGAATGCTAGACGCTGATAAACTTTCAAAAGATGCTAGAGATGCATTTAGTGGATTTTATAAATACGTAGAAAAAACGAGGCAAAAAGCCGAAGCGCTTAACTACATGGCGAAAGAGGCAGGTATTTATAAAACAGAGCTGCAGTATGACACCAAAGCAGGTAAGTTTAAGAGGAAGTTATACTTAAAAGATAAAAACGGCAACGAACCAAGAGAGGGCGTAATTGAAAAGCCTAGCGCTGGTCAGAAGTTTGCTATAGATATTGCGCAAGGAACGCTAGGTTTCCTTGCTGATTTAGCTGTAGGTAAATTTACAGGTGTAGGAATACTCCCTGTAATGGGCGTAAACGCATTCGGACAAGGCGCAGGAGATGCGAGAGCTGCAGGTGCTGGTATATATGCTCAGTGGGGCACAGGATTAACAAACGCAGGAATCAATATCGGAACTGAAAAAATGTGGAGTACCTCAAATATTATGAGGAATTCTACCGGTCGAGGACTGTTAGATAACGGTGCTGAAAAGTTTGCTAACAAAATGGCTGCTAGATTTGCAAAGGGAACTGCGGCAGATGAGATAAGATATAAAGCGATTAAGCTTGGTCTAGCTGCATCATCCGAAGGTGTAGAAGAATTCATGAATGCAATTCTGCAGCCTATATCTGATAGATTTTACGATCCTGATGCGTTTAAGAAAATCGCAGAAAACCCTACAGGATACCTTGCGGATGCTGTGTACCAGGGGATAGTAGGTACAGCGATAGGTGGTATTGTTGGTGGACCTAGCGGAGTAAATATGGATATTGAACTGTCTGCAGAAGATAAAGAAAAAATACTGCAAGCAGGTCTTGCTATGTCCGAAAAATCCAGTGCAAACAATTTCGCTAGATCGATTGACAAGAACAGGCTTAAGGGCGGTAAAGTTCTGAATAACGCTATTCTGGATTTAAAACATAAAATTGAATCCGGAAGAGAATTAACAGAACATGACCAGGTGCTTTTAAGTGCGGCAAAGAAATCACGCATACGAGGAGCGGAGAATGTATCAGGTAGCTTTATTATCAGATCGGAAAAAGGGTTAAATACTGACTACGATAGAGAAAAGGCATCCGTGCTTTTAACTCAAAAAGTTGCGAATAGAGAAAAGGAAGTAAGGAAGTATCTATATGAAGCAGATACTCCTAAAAAGACTGTTGATGAACTATCATTCCCGGTAGCTAGAATATTAGAGGGGAACAGGAAGCAGCGCAGATGTAGAAAATGTACTATTCACAGTAGATAACAATCCAGCTCTTGAATTAATCCAAAATGAGACAACACAGGACTTAAATGTAGGAATGCTGCCTAGAATGAACAATGGAATGATAATGGGCGGTGCTAGAGAAACGCAGCACTTTAAGAAAGAATTAAACTCATTTATGGGAGCGAGATACGAGAGCAACGTTGAAGAAATATTGCCAAAAGCAAAGGATGCAGCAAAAAAAGAAATGCTAGCATCTATTGGCATGAAAACAAATCCTGAGATAGAAAAGCTGTTTGATGAAGGCGCAAAGGATGTTAAGGAAGGCGAGGAATTTTTAAATTATGCATATGCGTTTAATTACTTCTATGATTCTGGAAGGCGTGGATTAGACTACAAGGATCTCGATAAAGTTATATTCCAAAGCAATTTAGTACCTGCAGATATTCGTAAAAAGATATACGAGATAGGGAAAGCTGAGAGAGAAGATAACAACATCATTACAAACAAGTCAAAGCTACCGATAGGATTTAAAGCCGGAAGAGTAACGCTTGGCGAGAACGTAAGCATGAGTAGTTCTATGATCAATGCATACAGAACACTCGCTAAGTCTTTTGGCGTTGAAATATCTCTTGAAGAGAATATCAAAGACTCCGAAGATAAGGAAGTAAACGGCTATTACAAGAATGGAACTATCCATATCTCCATGAAATCAGATAGCCCTGTCGTTGATGTTCTAAAACATGAGGTAACACACCATATCCAGGTTAATTCACCTAGGCAGTATGCAGCATTTAAAAAGTATGTGCTTGATGAATTCTATAACTCAAATCTTGCTGAGTATGAAAATAAACTCAACAAGTATATGAATGACTACAAGGACATATCACGTGCCGAAGCAGAAGATGAATTGCTAGCGGATGCTACAGATGTTTTCTGGAAGGGCGATGCTGATGCAGAAGCAGCGGTTAAAACGCTTATAGAAAAAAATAGAAGCCTTGGAGAAACAATCCTCAAGGCTATTAAGTCTACGGTAGATAAACTAAACACATTAAGCAAGAATGTTATAAACGCATTAAAAGGGGAATACCGCGGTAAGTGGCTTGAAGAACTAGGAATCCTGGAAAAAGCACAAGAAATGTGGACAGAAGCTTTAATGAATCCTGAAATAGATAAATTTGAAGAGGCTGTTAATAACGATGATGAAATCAAATTCATGTATAAGGGTAAGGATTCAGAGGGCAGAGATGTATTCTCAATTTCTAGCAAAACGAAAAAACTCACAAAAAAAGAAAAGCGAACAGAATTAACGGAGAGGTTTGAAAACGGAGAGATACTAAATGTTGAATTCGATAACGGCAAAGGTAGAAAGTATACAGCTAAGCCACATGAGGATTTCGCAGGAAAGAATTTTTACGGTGACAAACAAACAAAATCGATTAATGCATTTAATAAAAAGGTGAATCTATTCTATGAAGGAGATTTATCGAAACTGTTACAGAATTCGGAATACATAAGATCCGGACCTGAAAAGAAGGAACACAAAAATGTAATCGAATGGGAGTACTACAAAAAAGAAATTGTAATAGGAGAAACGCCGTATAAATTATTGATTAATGTGCAAAACCGAACTGATGGGGATTTTATTTACAACATTAAATTCGAAAAAATAAAAAAAGACCAACATTGGCAAGCTATCAATGAAGATAGTAAAAATAACGCCCATGTTGGTATTGATAGTGTAAATCTATCACAAAACGATGAAGAGGTCAAGGAAAAATACCAGAGAAAAAACAGCATCTTCGATATCCCTAACAATCAGCAAGCTGATTCTAACACCATCAGGCAGCTTAACAAGAAAATCGATGCACTGATTCTAAATCAGACTAAAACGAAAGGAACAATCCCTAAAAGGTCATCTGTTGTTAGTTACCTAAAAGAACTAATAACAGAGGTCGGTTCAGATGTTAAAGCGGAAGATTTACGCATCGACTATCACAATCTTTATAAAGCAGCTAAATCAGGTGATGATGCAACAAAGGAGAGATTATTAAACGAAATAACAAGAGAGATTGTTAAGAATACCTATGAGACTAATCGCATATCTCCAGAAATAAGGGATGTACAGAGATACCTAAAATATGACTATCTCTATCGATGAAGATTTAGAAGCAGAAATCAAGAATAGATACGGTACATTTGGGAAGTTTAAAGATTATATCGATGGCGCCTTCAAAATAAAACTTAATAAGAACATCGATAGAATGGAATACGCTGTTCCAGTTGATGACATGCTATCTGAAATGAACGAGCTGTTCGGAGACGCTATCAAGGTTGACGGACGAAGTCTAGACGATGTTACAGATTATGTTACAGCTCTAGCTACAATTGCTGAGTATGCATCGGTAAAAGATAATAAAGTCTATCTTTTTGATGGCGGTGCAAATCTAACTCAGTACACCGAAAAAGAAATTGCTGAATACGAAGATAAACTAATAAAGGATGTTAAAGCTAATTTAGAAGCCAGCCTTGGCGAGATTAAGCCTATTGTTACTTATGCAGATAAGCAAGAGGCAAGAATCAGTAAGCTGAAAGCTAGCATGAAAAGAAGTGCTATGAATAAGCCAGAACAAACAAAGTCAAAGAAGCTTATCAACAAGCTGATTAACGACACCGGTTCAAAGATTCCTATAGAAGATGGTATGAGGCTCTATGAGGAAGTTTGGACGGCCGTACATCAGGCAACACCAAACGCTAGTGCAGCATATTCTGCAGGCTGCAAGGTTATCAAATGCACTCCTTAATTCGAACGAGAATAATATAAAGGAAAACCTACAAACAAAGAAGCAAGTAATAGATCTACTCAGCGTAGGTAAAATTTATATTTCTCCAGAATTAGCAAAGAAACTAAATTATCAGGAATTAAAGGCTAGATACGGCCATGCGTTAAGGTTTACAACAGATATCAATAGCGAGCACACAATGCCTGCGGAATTGGTGTATGACTTCTTCCAGAATAAACTAGGCGAGAAATACCCTGAACTATTCGCATCAGATGCATCAGATGCAGAAGAGGCTGTAAAGAACTTGTGTAACGCTGTAGATATGGTTGAAACATCTGCAGAGACAGACGGTCTAATTAATGGTGAATATAAAAACGTTGCTAGTGATATCACAGAATTGATACTAGATAACGCTATCTCTATGAAGCCAGAAATGACTTATGCAGATAAGCAGCAAGAAAAGCTTAAAGCCGCCGTAAAAGAAGCGAGAAACAAAATAAAAGAAAGGGAGACAATAAAGAGACAAAAAGCAGAAAAGAAACATGAAGAGGAGATAGCAGAAAAAGACAAGGCTATAGAAGAACTTGAAAGTGCCATTAAAGAAGAAAGAGAGTCAGTAAGTGAGCTAAAACGAGACCTAAGAAAAGAACGTAGCGAACTGAACAGAAAGAGTAAGGCAATTAATAGCATTAAGTGGTACTCAAATAAGCTATCAAACAAGCTGTTAAAACCTACTAATACGCAGTTTATGCCGGAAGAGTTCAGGAAGTCTATCGCAAAGGTTCTTCATGAAATGGATTTCTCTCTACAGATCGTGGCGATGCGTTCTATGAAACGCACGGATACAACAAGACCTACGAAAACTTCATGGAGTTAAAAAACGAATATCGCAAGGTGCTTGAAGAAAAGAACGACGGTGACAGTACGTTTAGTTTTGTTGAGGACGAAGATTTTATGAATCAAATTGATTCAGTTCTTGAGGCTTTAAAAGAATCAAGGCTTGTTGATATGGATGCAGACACAATCGAAAGCGTAAGAGACGTTATTAGAGGTTTAGATAGCATTGTCAACAAGCATAACGATATGCTTAAGTATGACCAGTACAAAACAATCAGTGGAACAGGAAACGCAGTAATTAACGAACTCAGTAAAAAGGCAGAAAAGAATCGCTATGCTGGCGGAGCTAGTGCTGTATCCAAGTTCATATTCTCGAGGAACATTAATCCTGCAGATAGGTTTGCTGTACTAGGTGGCACACTTAACAAACTGTTTAAAGAGATAACAATCGGATTTGATGATCACGCTATGAATGTTAAGAGCGCCCAAAATGAATTTCAGAGAATTCAAGAGGCTGTAGGAGAAGATGCATTTAATACTATCTGGGAAGATTCAAAAGTAGAATCCTTCAAGCTGGAATCAGGGAAAACCTTAAACCTAACTCATGGGCAGATGGTAACACTGTTCCTTCTCAGCGAAAGAAAGCAGGCGCTAGAACACATTCTTGCTGGCGGTATTCAGACTGCAGAAGTTAAACCGAAGAAACTCGGCAAAAACACTGTACTTAGAAAAAACTCCATGCAGAGAGAAAAGATAACGCATAGTGATATTATAAATATCGTTAAGAGCTTATCTCCGGAAGAAATAAAGTGTGCAAAGATGATTCAGCACTACCTTAATACAGCGGTGTCTGATTGGGGAAATGAAGTATCTATGAAGGTGTGGGGATATAACAAGTTTACAGAAGAAAACTATTTCCTATCAAAATTGCGAGAGAGACTGTAGATGCTAATGTTGAAGAGGCAGCGGTAACTAAAATTATCAATCCAGGATTTGCAAAGAAAACGAAACCATCAGCAAAGAATGCGGTTGTATTAGATAACGTATTAAGTGTCGCATCAAACCATATAAGCGCTATGAGTGCGTACCAGGCGCTATCTATGCCGCTACAAGACCTAGAGAACGTGTGGAATTACAGAAGCTATGGAGAAGATGGCGTAATTAAAGGCTCTGTTAGAGAGGCGATTGAGCGTGCATATGGTAGAGAGGCTAACGAATACATAGAGAAATTTTTAAAGGATGTAAACGGCAATATCGCAAAAAGCGAGATGCCTATCACAACTAAGATTATAGGAACAGCAAAGCGTGCTGCAATTGCAGCCAACGGAAGAGTAGCCATGCAGCAGCCTATGTCAATCGTTAGAGCATCCGCCGTGATAAATCCAAAATATCTAGCTAGAAGCAAGTATTCACGCGACGCGGTAAAAGAGATGCAGCAGCACTCGGGCGTCGCTGTGTGGAAAGACTTAGGCTACTATTCAACAGACGTAGGACCAAGTCTTACCAATGCTATGATTAACAAGGAAAATAAACTAGAGAAAGTAACACTTGATATGTACGGTTTCCTTGATAATATGACATGGGGTAAAATCTGGGGTGCTTGTAAGCTCAAAGTTGAAGATACAATGAATATCCATGAAGGAGACGAAGGATACTGGCAAGCAGTAAATGAACAGTTTAGAGAAGTTGTATATAGAACTCAGGTATTTGACTCTGTACTATCAAGATCCGAACTAATGAGGCAAAAGGATGTAGGGTCATCAGTGTTAACAGCATTCTTATCAGAGCCAACTAAAACGCTGTCGCTTTTCATTACCAATACGCAAATTGCAAAGCAAATGTATGACGAGGGCAATGTAGCAGAAGCTAGAAAGCTAGTCACAAAACAATTTGGTTGGTTCGTAACGTCGGCGGCAGCAATGGCGGTTATGAAATCTGTTTATGACGCTATGATAAGACACATTGCAGACGATGATAAAAAGGATAAGAATTTTGTCGAACGATTCCTTGATGCGCTTCTAGGAGAGAACAAACTCCATACAGATGGAAATCTGTTTGGGGAACTAAATCCTATAGCTATGCTGCCTGTAGGAAAAGATATCCAGTCGGCACTACAAGGATATACACCATCAAGACTAGACATGTCTCTATTTGTAAAAATTAGCGACGCATACAAGGCATGCATAGATCCTAAAAATAGTTTAGTTACAAAACTTGAAAAGGTTGCTAATGCAGCAGGCGTATTCTTTGGACTTCCTGTAGATGTAGTTTATAGGGATTTAAAGGGTACATTTGCATATTTGGCATCGATACACGACTTTTTCACCGGTGCAAATACAAAGCAAGATTTACTAATGGACTTCTCAAAAATCGAGAAAACATACGAAGGAAACAAAGGCGCCTTCAAGAAAATTGCGACCGACTCTGAAAAGTACGATAGCGATACTAGGGAAAAAGCAGCTAAATACATTCTTGAAAACGATAAAGAATACACAAGAGAGAGAATCGATAAAGAAACGATTAATCGCATTAAGAGAAATCATAATGATGAAATGGATAACTTTATCAAGAAAGGAAAGAATGAAGAGGCTGAAAAACTCGCAAAGAGTCTTGCAGCAAGAAATAGTATGCTGAATGCAGAGGAATACTTCCAAAGCAGAATTAATAAGGTGAAAACCGATCAGCTCAAAAAGATTGAGAATGCTCTCATGAAAGGTAACACTGCAGAGGCTGAAAAGCTCGCAAACAAATTCAACAAGATGAATATCGAAGTTCAAGGAGAGCGGTACACCTCTGATGTGGCTATGGAAAAATCGAAAGAGTGGATACGAAAGGAATATCTCAAAGGAGTTATTGACGGTTTAAAAGCTCAAAACAACTTAAAGGTTGAAAAGCAACTCGCAAAGATAGAACGTATAGATCCGACGAATGTTGACTTCCAGCGCGAAGAGGTACTGTATAGCGCAAAACAAAGCATAAGGTATAGCTACTATCCATATATCAACAAGGCACTTGCTCGCGGAGATGTTGAAACTGCGAGAGTATATGCACAAAAAATAGAAGCTCTATACCCAGGAGATCGCAAGTATACTGCAGATGCTGTTATAAAGAGAAGCTATAAATACGCTACTAGGAACAAGAGGAAGAAGAAAAGAAGGTAAATTGTGAGGCTGTCGAAATGACAGCCTCATTTCTTTTAAATTATTAAGGCAGAATTTATAGAAAGTGTAGGAGGCACATATGGATAAAAACAAAAGAACTAAACTAAGAGATGGCATTGCAATGATTATCACAGGCGTAATCGCTGTTCTAATGGTATTTGGAGTCAACGTCCCGGTAATTAGCGACACAGTGATAGGTAAGGTGGCATACGTAATTGCGTTTGCGATATCGTATGCGGTGAATCATTACTTCAATCACAATTACAGTGAAGAGGCAAAGCAGTCGCAAGAGCTGCTAGATTACCTAAAAGAAGCTAAAAAAATTAATGAATACGCTCAGCATGTTGATAACTACGTAAATAAACAGCCTACTCTAGAGGCGAACACAAATGAAGAGGTTAGCAATGTGGAAAAGACAAGCGAAGAGAGCGAGGATGAAGAGGAAAGTGAGGCGAAAGGTTAATGGCAACAAGACAGCAGTTTGTACAGACGGCAGTTAGTTACCTCGGAGCAGTTAGAGGTTCGGCTAAACACCGCCGCCTAATAGACATATTCAATCAGCATAAGCCGGATGGTTGGCCGATGAATTATGTTGCGCCTTGGTGCGCCGCAGCTGTATCTGCGTGGGCGTACGAACTAGGTATTGGTAACCTGATTCCGGCTAGCGCTAATTGCGGTACGATGATATCTAAGGCTAAACAGATGGGGATATGGATTGAGAGCGATTCATACACACCAAGCCCTGGAGATCTCATTCTATATGATTGGCAAGATTCCGGATATGGTGATAACGTAGGTGGACCCGACCATGTAGGCGTGGTTGTATCTGTCGGTGGCGGACTGATTACTGTTATCGAAGGTAATAAAAGTGCGGCATCTGTTGTAGGATATAGAAGCGTACCTATCAATGGTAGATATATAAGAGGGTTTGTGAGACCAAACTTTGACGGAGTGAGCGCAGCACCGCCAAGCTCTAACTCTGGAGATTACGGACTATATCATGTTAATTCGTCTGTTGGTCTTAATGTAAGAAAAGGACCAGGGACAAACTATACAAGGGTAACCACGTTATCAAATGGTACACCGCTTCGAATTGTAGAAATGAGCGGCAACTGGGGTAGATCCGTAGGAGCTGGCGGCTGGGTTTGCATGGACTACCTCACGAAAACAGGAGCAACATCAGCACCGACATATACACCTAGCAACACGAGCGCATACGCTGCAGGCAGGACATATCAATTAATTTCTGATATGCGCGTAAGAACTGGTCCAGGAACGGGGTATAGGCAGCGTGCGTATTCCGAACTGACTGCGGACGGCAAGAGACACGCACTCGCTGGAAGCTTAGCTTGCTTACGTGCAGGCACTCAGGTAACCTGCTTAGAAATGCGAGGAGATTGGATGCGTATTCCATCCGGATGGATTTGCGCTCGCCAGGGAAGCAAGGTATATATCAAATGATTATAACAGCGTGCCACTCCGCAATGGGTACAATTATTGACTTGATTATCGGTGCTATTGTCGGTATGCTAGGTGGGTACATAAGGTATATGATAAGAAACAAAAAGCGGAAGACAGCGTGAGAGAATGTCTTGTAGAAGGCATGATGTGGATTCTCCACGATATCCTAGAACCAATGTGCGATGTAGTTATAAATCGGGGCTTTGTATATCTAGATGAATATGAGAATCTAAAATCGCGATTTGAAATATACGAAGGATTAGGCGGAAAAAACGGAATCAAGCAAAGAATGATAATGATAGAGATGTTGCCGAAAAAACCGAGAGGTTATGAATTAGAGTAATTTTGATAAAATGCGTTGCAATAATCAACGTAAGTATTGAAAAATACACGATTCAGTATTAACTCGTAATGAAGTGGTTGCGAGTTCGATTCTCGCCAGCAGCTCCAAAATTAAAAGCCTTGAAAACGCCTTTTGATTGGCGGATTCGAGGCTTTTTCATTTAAATAAATTTTAGTTATAGGACAGAGTTATAGGACAAAATGTGTATGCATCGTCTTCCACTGCCTAAGCTTGATGCTCACCCAGAATCCATAGATTCCTAAAGTTACAATTGTAAGCAGAAGCCACTTTATCCAGTTTCCAAATAGCTGCACAGCGGTACCATCAAATTCGAGGCGCCTGCCCTCTATGACAGTGTGCTTGATCTCCCAGTTGTAAATCATGCAGTACGCCCAAGGGAGACAAATTCAGAGGGTTGCAGTTGTAATAAGTGTGCCAAGGATGCTGTAGCCAATAAGCTGAAATAGTCCGCCATCAAAATAAGATTCTTCGTGAGTCATAGTTCAGTTCCTCTTTTAATCTTAATAGTAATTTTGCATGAGTTGTAGATTATCACTTATGAGAGTCTATGTAAATAGGGGAGATAACATTTTTTTATTCCTGATAATCAATAGAAAATTATGGAAATATAGGATGACTAAATTGGAAGCGAGTAGCCTTCATTAAACGATAAAATACTTGAAAATACAGCATCCGTAATATAAAATTATTCTATTACATGCTACATATTTTTTAAGTGAGAGGTTGAAATGGAAAGAAGGAACTATAATTCTATACTGGCGTTTATATGTAGCAGTCTCATGTTGCTATTTTTTTTGGCCGTATTTTGTCCAATTAATGTAAACGCAGATGAAGAGAATCCAACATGGGATGCCGAGAGCGATAAGGTATATTATCTATCACTTCCGTCAACAGATGGTTCACATAGTGATTGCACTCTCGTTCAAAGCAACGGTAAGTTCGGTATGATCGATGCGTCAAACCCTAGCGAATATGGACCATATGCTGTTCAGGGTGGTAATGGTAAGACCGTGGCGGAATTTATGAGAAAGCTAGGCGTTAAGCATATTGATTTCGCAGTTGCTACGCATGCGCATTCAGACCACATAGGTGGATTTATAGATTTGGTTGACGAGAAGAATTCCGACGGGAACCCGTTCTTCGACTCAGATACCGTTTATATTCATAAGAAATATTTAAATTGGGATCCTAAGTATGAAGATCCGACATGGCAGACGGCTGAATACTTTAAGGAAGTTACACGAAAGCTAACCGAGGCAAAGGTTACTATGGTCGATATCACCTCCGATGATACGAGCGGACTTTCTAAGATAGGTGCAACGATGACGAAGAAGGGCGACTATAGCGACAATATTAGCTTTAAGTTTGGCAACCTAGATATTGCGCTGTACAACCTAGATAGTATTGTCAACAAAGAGGGTTATACGGAGAACGACAACTCCATAATCACGCAGATTACCAAGGGGCTACACAATGCGGTAATACTCGGAGATGCATCTGCGATGATCGATTATAAATATGGAGAGGTTATTTATAAGAAGTCTGGCACTATAGACACTCTAAGAACTGGTCATCATGGAATCTCAAGTGCAAATGGTAAGCAGTTACTTGAATTCCTGGAACCTAAAAACTTTGTGCTCTCGTCAAATGGACCGCTTCGTCAGCTGTCTTATAAGCTATATGCAGACAAGCACAATACCCCAGCTTACAAAGCGATTGAAAATGTAGGGGCTATCGTAGAGGACTTTGATAAGTCTTCCGCAGATCTGCAGACTTTTGCCGATGAATCTTGCAGAGCTTTAGTAAAGGCAAAGACTTACCATCCTGTTATCAGGGGATGGCAGATCTGGGGAGATGCTACCGCGCCAGATGGATGGGCTTACGCTTATATTAAGGATGACGGCAAGTACGCTACAGGATGGCAGTATATCGATGGAGCTTGGTATTGCTTCGACTCGGAAGGCTATAATTTAATGCTGCAGGACACTGTATATTATGACAAAGCAGCAAAAAAGAAATATGTATTAACGAGATCTGGAATCATGGGCACTGGCTGGGTGAAAGCCAAGGATAAGTGGTATTTTGCCGATTCATCGGGTGCACTCAAGACAGGCTGGGTAACGTACGGAAAAGACTGGTGCTTCATGGATAATGATGGTGCTATGCAGACAGGCTGGGTAGAAGACGGTGGCCACAGATATTTCCTTGATGCAAGTGGATTGATGAAAACTGGTTGGGTACAGGATAATAACAAGTGGTATCTTCTAAACTCCGGCGGTGCAATGCAGAAGGGATGGCAGTACTCTGGCGGTGCTTGGTATTACCTAGGTAGCGACGGAGTTATGCAGACTGGCTGGATTCAGGAAGGTGGCAATAGCTATTATCTAAGCTCCAGCGGTGCGATGAAAACTGGCTGGCTACAGGATAACGGAAAGTGGTATCTCCTAAACTCCAGCGGGGCTATGCTGAGGGGCTGGCAGTACACTGGCGGTGCTTGGTACTACCTAGGTAACGACGGAGTTATGCAGACTGGCTGGGTACAGGAAGGTGGCAATAGCTATTATTTAACCTCCAGCGGTGCGATGAAGACCGGCTGGCTACAGGATAACGGCAAGTGGTTCTACCTGAACTCCAGTGGTGCGATGCTCAAAGGATGGGTGAAGCATTATGGCGTATGGTACTACCTAGGGCAAGACGGCGTAATGTATACAGGCACACATGTGATTGATAACACAACGTATAATTTTGATACAACAGGGGCACTAGCATAGCAAGGCTAGTGCCTCTTGCTATAACAGTAAACCAAACTATGATTCCAAAGGGGGGTTAGAAAAATGGACCAGATTCAGCTAGCGCAGCAGATATGCCAGGAGGCTCACTACGGACAAGTGGACAAGGCAGGAAAGCCTTACTATCTGCATCCATTTGCAGTCGCAGATATGTGTGAAACTGAAGAGGAAAAGGTTACCGCCTACCTTCACGACGTGCTCGAGGATAGTGAGTATGACGAAATGTATTTGCGCATGTGCGGATTTAGCGATAAGGTGGTTGAAGCGGTGAAAACTCTTACAAAAGGTGTAGACGAAGACTATATGCAGTACATAGATAAGATTTCGCAAAATAAGCTTGCAACCGCCGTCAAGCTTGCCGACCTAAGCCATAATATGGAAATCAGTCGTATAGAGCATCCCTCTGCAGAGGACTATTCAAGAGTCGAGAAGTATAGGGCAGCGATGAAGAGGCTTTTGCAGGGAAATTCTCACTAAATGGGGAGAACTCAGACATAAGTCATTAAATAAAAGATCCAAATAATTGCTATTGAAAATATTAATATTTACCGCTGAGTATTAATATTACTGATTTTAATACAAAATCCTTGTTTGGTATACTCATGATGATAAATCGATATTATTTAAACAAGGAGGATACAATGAAAAAAGAAAAAAGTACCCTTATGATCATTACTGGGCTCGTGGTCGGCGCGGCTGCAGTGCTTCTCGTTAAGTATGGCAACCCCGCTAACATGGGCTTTTGTATTGCCTGCTTTTTGAGAGATACTACTGGTGCTCTTAAGCTCCACACTGCTCCAGTTGTGCAGTACGCTCGCCCTGAGATAATCGGACTTATTCTTGGCGCATTTATTATGTCCGTTTGCGGAAAAGAGTTCAAGGTTCGCGGTGGTTCATCTCCGATGACAAGATTCGTACTCTCGTTCTTCGTCATGGTAGGAGCACTCATGTTCCTCGGCTGCCCTCTCAGAATGATTCTCAGAATCGCTGGTGGAGACTGGAACGCAATCATCGGTCTGCTTGGATTCTTCTGCGGAATTCTCGGTGGAATCGTATATCTCAAGAAGGGCTTCACACTCAAGAAGTCAGTTCCACTAGGACTAACAGAAGGTGTTGCGATGTCAGCGATAACAGTAGTACTACTCGTTATCCTGTGCGCATTCCCAGCACTTCTCGCATTCAGCAAAGAAGGCCCAGGAGCTATGCACGCGCCGCTCGCAATCTCGCTAATCGCAGGACTTGTTGTCGGCATATTAGCACAGCGCACCAGACTGTGCATGGTTGGTGGACTCCGAGATGCAGTATTATTCAAAGATTTCTATCTACTATCCGGATTTATCGCAATATTCGTTGCAGCCCTCATAGGAAACCTAGCACTTGGATTCTTCCACGCGGGGTTTGACAAGCAGCCGATCGCATTCAACGATTCTCTATGGAACTTCCTAGGAATGGTTCTCGTAGGACTAGGCTCTTGCCTACTCGGTGGCTGCCCACTTCGTCAGGTTGTACTTTCAGGAACTGGAAATGCAGACTCTGGAGTTGCAGTTCTCGGCCTAATCGTAGGTGCAGCTTTCTGCCACAACTTCGCACTAGCATCGACACCAATGGGACCTACTCCAAATGGCAAGATTGCAGTTGTGTTCGGAATTATCGTTACTGTAATTATCGGTCTGATGAATATAAGAAAAGCTAAGGAGGCATAAAATGACTAAGGTAGATGCAAGAGGGTACTCGTGCCCTGAACCAGTGATTATGACTCAGAACGCTGTAAAGGCTGGAACACCTGTTGAAGTTCTCGTAGACAGCATGACACCAGTTAAGAATATCTCTAGATATGCAGCAAACAACAAGCTATCTATGGAATACAGTGAAACGCCAGAAGGCGATTACCTAATCACATTAAAGTAATGTATATCGCAACATTTCATACGCATTTTGGTGCACAGCAGTTTCACAAGCAGCAGAAAAACATAGACCAAACTGCAACGCTTATGCCGGTGCCTAGAGCTCTTAGTGCAGCCTGCGGTATATGCGTTTCGTTCGATGTGGATAATGTCTCAGAACTCATTGCAAATCACCCTGAAGATCTAGAGGGAATATACATGAGCGAGGGATCAGAGTTCAAGGTTCTGTTCGAGGCTCCAGAAGAATAGCGTGATACACGTGACATAAAGGAACAATTTAATCAGGAACTGAAATGACCAGCCGTATGGCTGGTCATTTGCTTATAAGCTTACTAATAAACCAAATAACAGGTTTTAAAACCTACATTCCTAGATAGTCTACAAATCTACATCTTCTCTGCGAACAGACCTACCTTCGACTTCAGGTCAATAGGACCGTAATATGAAACATATACGTATGTGCTGCCTTTTCTGAGGAAGAGTAGCTGGTCGCGTTTTGCAGTAGTATCATTTGTCTTCTTCTCATCTACGATATATGCAGCGTAATCGAGGTCCTTGTAATCGAAACGGTACTTGTCAAGAGACTTATTTGATACTTTGATGTCCGACTCTTCAAGTGCATTTTTACTGTTGTATTTCATGAATTCAGATGCGACCTTAGAAGACCTTGCCTTGTAGAGATTAACGCTGTAATAAAGGTCCATCACAGTATCTTCATCATTCTTAGTATCTCTATCTACCTCAAGCTCTTCAGATACCATCCTAGGCATCAGTAGAGTTTTATCCTGATTTACATCAAAGGTAATCATATCGCCTTTGCCATCGTTGTAGTACTCGATTTTCTTATATACAGTCCTCCATGTATCAGGGTCAAATTCCGAGAAGCGCACAATCTCGTTCCCCTTGTACTTAAGAGCCTGTGTGAAGTCACCAGATGATGTGATATCCATTGTCCTAGGGATGTCAATGATGCTCCATAGGACTAGGACGATTGCAGTTATAATAAACGTCGCATTGACACAATACTTAAGTCTAAATCCCGAAGCCCCATAGAAATCCTTCTTTCTGTTCCTATTCAGTATGCTGATATATGTGAGCATACTTTGGAACCAGAACAAAAGCGCCAACGGTAATCCAATAAAAGTTATCGCTAAAGCGGAAAGCGGTTGATCAGCACTGCTGTAGAGAAGTGCTGAAGGTGATATAGTGAATCCTTGCACACTTCGACTGATGCTAAAAAGGGCTTCTGCAAAAAAGAATTAGTATCCAAATAAAATTAGTAATCAAGCTCTTTCTATAGTACTTATGCTGACTCTGCACATCTGTAAATGGCTCTGGAGCATCTGGATCATCCGTGTAGAATATCATCACTGAGCCAGAACCATATATCAGATGCCAACCACAAGAAGCATATAAATCCAGTTCCTCCTGCGTTGTCTTGCTAGGCTTGTATGGCAAGATGCGATACCGCCTATCTCTTGGCTCGTCAACGGTGAATCTGCAAGTAAATAGATTATCGTTAGCGAGCAGCAGACCTTTTCTTGCCTGATATTCAAGCCAGTTCTGCTTATAGAACATATCAACTATGCCAAAAGGGCCATACTTTAACTTCGTTTTCTTATCCATGACACACCTCGTATTAAGCATTGTGCGATAACAACTGAATACAATGTAGCTACATCTTTGCTGCGAACAGTCCCACCTTCGACTTCAGATCGATAGACCACTATATGCAACAACGACATATTTATTTCCCTTTCTGAGGAAAAGCATCTGCGTACCTAATTCATATGCAAATTCATCCTTTTCAGAAGCCCTGATATATGCCGCATAATCAAGACCATCGTATTTAAACCTCATATCTCGTATGCGTTTCTTCGATACGTCGAAGTTCATTCCTTCTAGCTGATTTTCTATATTAGATGGCATAAAGCGTGCGGCAATTTTTGCTGACTTAGCTTTGTATAGCTGAACATGATACATGAGATTTCCCCCAGATTTATCGCGCGTATATGTTCTAGAAGGCGCAGACAAGTCTTCCGAAGACATCTTTGTCATCATGATATTACGGTCATAGCTTGTTTCGTATGTTATGTCAGGATTATCGATATTTTTATTACCATCTCTGACTATCATATTCGCACGGACCTCATCCCAAGCGGATGGGTCAAATTCGGAAAACCTTACAAGCTCAGCATCCTTATATGCCAAAGCTTCTTTAAAGCTGCTTGTCATGATTCTCTTATCTGGAACGAAGATCACATATATAAAGAGACCCACCAGCAGCACGATAATCGCATTAATTAAAATCATATTTACATAACGTCTAACCTTAAAGCCAGAAGTCCTCTTAAAAGCTTCTCTTTTCAGTTGCCATATTAATCTAGCGTACTTAAAGACAATCGTCAGAGAAAACAAGACTAATAGTGGGCATATCACTAAATACAGGCATATAAATGGAGATAGCTGATCAGCTAGCTGATAATAAAAATCAACTGGATTTAAGACAAAGCCCTTCGAGCTGGGTCTTAGAATCCACAGTATGTAAATCGCAGTAACTATAGATGAAATGAGTGCAGAGAACAATCGCTTAACATAATACTTCTTCTCCGTAACGGCATCCGTAAAAGGCTCGGGTGCATTCTGATCGTCTGTATAGAACACAGTCGATGCATGCGTTCCTCGCACACATGTCCATCCACATGACTCATATATATCCAGCTCTTCCTGTTCGATCTTCTTTCTTTCTCTGGCAGAATTCGGTACCTTCTCTCAGTTGGCTCGCCATATGCAAAGTCGTATATAAGGTAGCCGGTATATGTGAGAAGGAGTCCCTTTCTAGCCATATCCTCCAGCCAATTCTGTTCCTGATATATGTCAGCAAGATCAAAATAACAAATCTTCTGTTTAATCTTATCGCTCATAACTGCACCTCCGTGCATCACTAAGGCATGCTTCTAATCTTCGGATTTCATCCTGATATAACTGCTCTCCGCGCTCTGTAATGCTGTAAGAAATTCTCCTGCCATCTGGGGGCAGCTTCTTAATCAAATCCTCTGCCTGAAAAAGTGAGAGGAGTGAGTACAGAGTCCCTGGTCCGAGCTTGACCCTTCCGTCCGTGAGATCATTTACATAACTCGATATCTCCGTCCCACACATATCAGAGCGGTGGAAACAAAGCAGTATGTAGAACATCGGCTCGGTTAATGGTTCCAATGATTTTTTGGCCATATATAGCACCACCCTTGATCAAATTTGCTGTAAGATTTCCTAATATCGTTAATCGATATTTCTAGCTAAAATATAATATCGTATTACGATATTGTCAATGAAATATGCAAAAAAATAATAGCATGTACTTTTTTAGTACATGCTGGTCATCTATATGAGTGATTTTCGCTATCTCTGCTGCACGATATCCGAAGCTAAGCGTAGGGCGATATCAATAGCTATATCTTCAGACTGCCTTAGATAGCCGAGATTTTCTTGCTTGAACGTAGAATATGTCCATCCTGCCGCACGAAATACTTTTCCGTACGCAGTCCAGACAGCAAGGGTTGCAGCTCTCATGAGGAGATGCCTTTGAAGCTTAAGCCATTTACTCTCTTTAAAATGACCTAGTGTATATGATTGGAAAATCACGTGAGGTAGCTCATCGTGAAGCATCTGAGTGCAGATCCTCTTTAGGGCCGGTGAGTCAGTAACATCGCTGAGAGCTGAGTAATAAGAGAGAGCGACAATCTCTGCGGTTACAAGGGTTACGACCTCAGGACGAATATCGCTACGTCTACGGAGGCGGCGAAATGTCTTGTCGAGGAAATTGCTCTTGCGTAGCGGAAGCCCGTGATAACGCATAAATTCACCAAGGTATGAGGAGTGGAAGTTTTCCTCCCTGATAAATAGCTTCATGACCTCGGGATATGTAGGTTCGTCAAACTTGCTAGCAAACGCCTCTGAGACCTTTATCAGGTGAAGTCCGTCGCTGTGCTCGCCGATTTGAAATGCAGAAACAGAAGGCAGTATCAGCGCCTTGATATCGGCAGGTAGAGTAGTCTCATTCGAGAAATCTATCTGCAGCCTATACTTGTCGTTTTCTCGGAAAAACTCTAGCCACTCGTCGTAGCTGTATTTTACAGATGGATCATTTCTGAGTTCGATCATGTGACCTCGCTTATCTCGACTTACTTAATAATTCTTGTGTGAAATATTACAATTGTAAATTTCATGGTATACCGTATAAATATTATATTCAATACTTATATTTTTTTGTGTATAAATGTTAATTGTAAGTTAGATAGTTTAATTTCAAACATGTATATAATACTTTTTGGAGGTGCTTATGAAAAAAACGAGTAATTTATAAAAAAATATAGTATATCTCTATGAAGTCGCTTTCTTTATGGTTTATGGAATATATACCATGTTTGATGTATCCCAATTACATTCTGCTATTAAAATTGGATCGTCAATATCCATTATATTAGTCTTAATATATACATATAAAATGCTCGAGAAAGAAAAGAAAGATGCTAACATGACGATTATGTTTCTATCGTTAAATTTTTATGATTATTGTAGGGTTAGGTATTCATTAAAAGTCGCATATCCTATCGTTACAGAAGTAACATTATATATAAATAAAAGCTGTGCTATATTGTTAATAACCAAGAAATGATATTAAGCGTCATGTATACACGCAAAAGAAAAACCAGGAGTGCCAGCTCCTGGTATGTTCGTTATTATAACAGAAGCAATCAATAACTGAAAATCTGAAACTGTTATACTGAAAATAAGCCTTTTAGCACTAGTTCGTATGTTATCATAGTGGCAGATTAAGTCTCAAAAAATTAGGTGATATAGATGCTTACAAAGAAACAATTTCAAACAAAATATAACTTAACGAAGAGAGAAATAGACGGTATCTGCGAATACTATGGGATAAATAAGGACAAAGGGCAGTTTCAAATTCCTGACGATACCGAACCTGTTTATATTCCCGATAAGAGATTTGTAAATAAGGAGCTGCGTTTATACTTGTTCGTTTCCGACGCAATTCAGAGGAAGGTAAAGCTGGTACCAGAATTATTCTACTCGACGGACGATGAAGTGCGAACGGTAGTGAGGGTTATGCGTGATAATGGTCTTCTCGTCAGAATTGAAGGTAGGTCAGAAGATAGCCTAGAGTATCAAGATTATATTCTTGGCCCTGAATTTGCGGATTGGAAGAGAAGTGCTACTGATAATTTCAAGCTGGTTAAGGAAATCCTGGGAATCGCAGTTGAGTCTAGCTCGAAGGGCGTGACGTCTGCGGTGCTTGAGCACTATACGAGCATGTAAAAGAATTTTGACAAACAAACACCGTAACTCGTTAGAATTGCGGTGTTTTTAAATGGTGTCCCGAAGAGGATTCGAACCTCCGACACCCGCTTTAGGAGAGCGGTGCTCTGTCCCCTGAGCTATCGAGACATGGGTTGGGCGCTTGCGAATGACGCCTCCTGTGAACGTAATCCCGGATAAATCTCTGATTAACTACAATCATCAGCGTTAAACACAAGCTTAATTATAATATCACTGAATAGCATTTAGTACAAGCAATAAGAGTATAAAGGGGGAACCGATGAGAATAGGAGCGATTGATGTGCAATTAAATTTTTTTCAATTAATTTGCCCGAAATGCTTGACCTAAAGCCATTTATAGTGTAATTCATTATGTAATGAAATGTTGTTTCAAAATATTTGTGCACAACATAGTCTAAATAAGTGTTATATAAGTTCAATATTGAAAGGAGCAAAAGGGTAAAATGAAAGAGACAAAGGGATTTATTGCAGAGTTTAAGGCATTCATCGCTCGTGGCAACGTGCTAGACATGGCGGTAGGTATCATCATCGGTTCTGCATTCACAGCAATCGTTACCTCGCTTGTTAATGATATTATCATGCCAATCGTAGGTGTTATAATCGGAGGAATTGATTTCTCAGGACTGAAGGTTACAGCTGGAAGTTCAGCAATTAACTACGGTCTATTCATCCAGGCAATCATCAACTTCCTACTTATCGCGTTAACGGTGTTTATCATCATCAAAGCTCTAAGCAAAGCTAAGAGAAAGCAGGCAGAAGAACCAGCAGAGGAAGAGCCAGCGCCAACACCAGAGGTTGAACTCCTGACAGAGATAAGAGATCTTCTGTCGAAGCGCGACTAGTTCTGGTATATAGATACGGTATCACCCGTCGTGATGGTAGGGAGTACTAGGTCTATAAAGGATTTTACAAAGTCAAATCGATCAAAAGCGAAGGACATGGGACCACACACCATGTCCTTTTCTAGTGCGGCAATACTCGAGAATCCGATATGATTCATGGTGCGTCATCTGCCACTGATTGACAAAAACTACTAGAATTCAACACTGAAAGATAAGTAAATTTTAAGATTTGACGGGGCTTGAAGAGGCTTAAATGCTTGAAAAAAAGCCATAAATGGGCTAAAATAACTTTGTCCTTTTGCCACAAAAAAGTTTGCGGTAAATAGTGACAATTTAGGAAAACGGAGGGACAACTATGTACGATATCAGTCAAGTGCAGAGTGAATACAAGACTAAGTTAATCGATGCAGATTTCGCTGCCAGCCTTGTTAAAAGCAACTATAGGCTGCACTTCGGCGTGGGAACAGGGAGCTCCATTTACATGGACAGAGCCCTTGGCAAGCGCCTCAAGACCGATACACTCCTTCGCGGATTAGAGATTCAGACTGAAGTTGCTGTGAGAAATGATCTACTAGAGACTTTCAAGGCGACGAGGGACGTAAACACAGTTAGATTTTTATTCATCTCATTATACCGCTATGGACAGGATGATGGCAGATGCAGGCAACTGCTGGTATGTACCGATTCTATTCAATGAAGAACCATTATATTGGGGGCAAGAGGGCAACGGATTCGATATCTGCTGCATTCAGGTTGCACCGATGGATAGATATGGCAACTTTAATTTTGGTCCTACTAATGCTGACCTTCTCGGAATTATCAGAAATTCTAAGATTGTCATAGTTGAGGTTAACGAGAAGATGCCGATTGCGCTCGGATATGAGTCGCACATCAATATATCTGATGTAAACTATATCATCGAGGGAGAGAGCCCTGAGCTCGCGGAGTTCAAGGCGGCACCAGCAAGTCCTGAAGATAGAAGGATTGCCGAGTCGATAGTAGACCGAATTAGAAATGAAAGTACGCTGCAGCTCGGTATTGGAGCCGTGCCAAATGCTATAGGTGGATTGCTCGCAGAGTCCGACATACGCGATCTCGGTGGTCACAGCGAGGTAATCGTAGATTCATTTATGAATCTCTATTATGCTGGTAAGCTGACCAACAAGAAGAAGGTTGACAAGGGGCTTACCGTATATACGGCAGCAGTCGGCAGTAAGGCACTATACGATTTTATCGATGACAACCCTATCTGCTGCGCGGCACCTGTTGATTACGTCAATAGCGTGCACACCATTTCACAGATAGATAACTTCATCTCGATTAATAGCTGCGTTGGGGTCGATTTGTATGGGCAGGTTTGTTCAGAGAGCTCAGGCTTTAGGCAGCTTACGGGAACTGGTGGACAGCTAGATTTTGTGCTCGGAGCTTTCCTATCCAAGAATGGTAAGAGCTTCATGTGCACGCATTCGACGAGGACGAAGCCTAACGGTGAGGTCGTATCTCTCATTCACCCTACGCTACCTAGAGGGTCGATTATCACTACGCCTAGGACGGCAACTCATTATGTAGTGACCGAGTACGGTGCAGTTAATCTAAAAGGCAAGTCGACATGGCAGAGAGCTGAGAGTCTCATCAGCGTGGCACATCCTGATTTTAGGGAAGACCTGATTCAGGAAGCTGAGAAGATGGGAATCTGGCGTAATACAAGTAAGATTGAATATATTTAAGGTATATTTAATTCATATTTAATAATCCTCAAGTACTATTAGTGCGGGGGAAGGGATTTATAGCAAGGCTTACAGAAGGTCGGTTTGCGATGCGAATCGACGGGGTCATAAAGTCGTGGCAGAGGCGCGGTGGCGCAATGCACAAGGAGGTTTTTATGATCACAGCAGTTGTAGGTGCTAATTGGGGCGATGAAGGTAAGGGTAAAATCACAGACGTACTCGCGCAGGAATCCGATTATATCGTGAGATTCCAGGGCGGAAGTAATGCTGGTCACACTATCAAGAATGAATTTGGTAAATTCGGGCTTCACCTCATGCCATCAGGCATTTAACAAAGAAGCTGTAAGTGTTCTCGGAAATGGGGTGGCTGTCAACGCCAAGAAGTTCATCGAAGAACTTGCGTCCATTGAGGAAGCAGGTGTTCCGCATGGCAAAATCATCATTTCAGATAGAGCACAGCTAGTGATGTCATATCATATGGCGCTTGACGCTTATGAAGAGGAGAGACTTGCGGGGCACTCGTTTGGTTCGACCAAGGCGGGAATCGCACCGTGCTTCTCCGATAAGTATGCCAAGATCGGTTTTCAGGTTGCGGATCTCTATGCGGACAAGGAAGTTCTGATGGAGAGAATTGAGAACGTATGCACTATCAAGAATGTCATTTTCGAGAACTTGTATCACAAACCGCAGATTACGCCAGAAGATATCTATGAGGAATTAATGGAATATGCTGAAATACTGAGACCATACGTTGCTCATACTTCGCAGGTGCTAAATGATGCGCTTCGTGAGGGCAAAAAAATCTTATTAGAAGGTCAGCTTGGAGCACTTAAGGATACTGACCACGGCATTTATCCGATGGTAACATCATCGTCGACACTTGCAGGCTTCGGTTCTACTGGAGCTGGACTTCCACCATATGCGATTGAGAGGATAGTTACGGTTGTAAAGGCTTACTCTTCTGCTGTTGGAGCAGGAGCTTTTGTAAGCGAGCTGTTCGGAGATGAGGCAGATGAGCTTCGTAGGCGCGGCGGAGATGGCGGTGAATTCGGCGTAACTACAGGCAGACCTAGGAGAGTCGGCTGGTTTGATGCTGTTGCTACCAGATATGGCTGCATGATGCAGGGAGCTACGGAGGTTGCGGTTACAGTTGTCGATGTTCTTGGATATCTAGATGAGCTCAAAATCTGTGTGGGCTATGAGATCGATGGCGAGGTGACAAAGGATTTTCCTAACACACCGCTCCTCGAGAAGGCTAAGCCAGTATATGAAACGCTTCCAGGCTGGAAGACTGATATAAGAGGTATCAAGAACTACGATGATCTGCCAAGTGAGTGCAAGGCTTACATCGAGAGGATTGAAAAGGAAATCGGAGTTCGTGTATCTATGGTTTCAAACGGGCCAGCGCGCGAAGAACTGATAATTAGGTAATTTGCGAGGATATGACTTACAATTTGCAAGGGATAACCTGCAGCTTGCATGAAATCATGCAATTTATAAAATATAACCTACTGACAGAGACAGTTCCTGACGGCCTAGCTGTCAGGAACTAAATACTTAAAGGGGTAAAAAATGTATAAGGAATCAATGCGCCAGACGTGGGTGGAAATCAACCTATTGGCGCTAGACCACAATATCAAAGAAATCAAAAGAGTAATCGGTAATAATGAGATAATAGGTGTCGTAAAGGCAGATGCATATGGGCACGGAAGTGTGCGCTGTGCGAAAGTGCTTCGTGATAATGGGGTTAAACGCTTTGCGGTTGCTACGATTGAGGAAGCACTTGAGCTACGCGAGGCTGGTTTTAACGAGAGCATACTTATTCTCGGTTTAGTTCCAGAGGATTGCACCGATATCATAATAGAGCAGAACCTTACGATTGTCGTAGGGAGTTTAGATAGAGCTAAGAAAAAATCCGAAATTGCTATGAATAAAGGTGCAGTGATAGACTGCTTCATCGCAATTGACTCTGGTATGGGTAGAATCGGATATAGGATAGAGACACCGCTGGAAAAGGAATTTGCGAGAACTGAAATCGAGGAGATTGATGAGCTTGAGGGTCTCCGTATCAACGGTATGGTTTCACACTTTGCGACTTCTGATGAAGCTGATTCGACGTACACGAACAAGCAACTTTCGCTGTTTAACGACTTTTATGAGGAACTCGCAGGCTGCGGCATCAATGTTCCGATGCTATGTATAGCTAATAGCGCTGCGATTATGGACTATCCAAAGACTCATTTCGACGCAGTAAGACCTGGGATAATCCTATATGGATGCTATCCGTCTGAAGAGGTGGATAAGACGAGACTTGACCTAAAGCCAGTTATGTCTGTAAAAGCATATATTATCCATATTAAAACAGTGCCAGCTGGAACTTCAATCAGTTACGGCAGGAGGTTTATAGCGGATAGAGAGAGCAAGATTGCCACAATCTCTATCGGCTATGCGGATGGTTATTCGAGGACACTCACTGGCAAGGCAGAGGTTCTTGTGCATGGTCATAGAGTTCCGGTCGTAGGAAGCATTTGCATGGATCAGTGCATGATAGATGTGACGGATGTACCAGGGGCAGCAGCCAGGAGATGAGGTCGTGATCATGGGACGCTCAGGTGATGATGAAATCTCAGCTGAAGAGATTGCTGGTAAAATTGGAACTATCAACTATGAGATTCTGTGCGATTTCGGCATGAGATTACACAAGATATATATTGATAACGCAGATGGCGACGATAATACAGCTAACTAAGAATATAGTAGATGGGAGTTTTAAATGTTAGAGACTATTCGAAATTTCGACGGTTCGCTGCTCATAAAGTTTCAACACCTTGCAGTTCATGACTCATTGACACCTGTTGTTAAGGTCTTCACTCACCTGGGAGATGCTGGCATTATGTGGATTGTGATTGCAGTGCTGCTTCTGCTTTTTAAACGTACCAGGAAGTATGGGCTACTCATATTCGCATCACTTGCGCTCACATACCTTGTAAATAACCTGCTTCTCAAGGATTTAATAGGCAGGACTAGACCGTATGAAGTATTTGACGGTGTTCAGAGGCTTATTGGTAAGCAACATGATGCATCTTTCCCGTCAGGTCACTCGGCCAGTTCGTTTGCAGCTGCGATGTGCATATATCTGAACGGACCTAAGAAGTACGGAATACCGGCTCTTTTACTAGCACTCTTGATTGCGCTTTCGAGGCTCTATGTAGGCGTTCACTATCCTGGAGATGTAATTACAGGAGCGATAATAGGTTCGCTCATGGCGTGGCTAGTGTATAAAGTATACGATGCAAGGCAGGAAGCGCTTCATCCAGCAAAGCATCGCAGAAAATAAATGTTGCTATAGGAGAAATTATGGGTGAAAAAGGACTTAAAATCGGGAATGAATGGGATACCATACTCGCTGAAGAGATGGAGAAACCGTACTATAGCGAGCTCGAGAGATTTCTCGACGAAGAATACGAGAACCATTCAATATTTCCACCGCGCGATGAAATATTTACAGCTTTCAGGTACACTCCATATGATGATGTAAAGGTCGCTGCTCCTCGGACAGGATCCATATCATGAGGAAGGACAAGCTCACGGTATGGCTTTCTCGGTTAAGAAGGGTGTGAAACAACCGCCGTCTCTGGTAAATATTTTTAAAGAGATAAATTCCGACCTTGGGATTGCTCCGCCAGAGGTTGATAACGGCTGCCTGATTCCCTGGGCTAAGTCTGGGGTTTTGCTTCTCAACACAGTGCTCACAGTTAGAGAGCACGAGGCTAATTCGCACCGCGGAAAAGGCTGGGAACAGCTGACGGATGCAGTTATAAGAAAATTAAATGAACGAGAGAAACCATTGGTATTTATTTTGTGGGGGTCTAACGCTAAGTCTAAGCTGCCGCTTATCACGAATAAAAAGCACCTTGTAATAGTTGGTGTTCATCCGAGCCCGCTATCCGCTTATAGAGGGTTTTTCGGTGGCAAATACTTCTCTCGTGCTAATGATTTCCTCGAGAGACACGGAATATCTGCGGTTAATTGGGATATAGAGCAGTGATATCATTTATGATTAGCATTCACATAACAACCACGCGGAATTCATGATATGATATGGACGGATATGTTATATTTCAAGAGAATTAATAAACATTTTATAAATTTCATTTAAGGAAAGGTTGGAATCATGAACAACAAGAAGCTTAAGACATCAAAGGTTATAATTGGACTTTACGTGTGCACAGGAATCGTTTCCGTATATGCGCTATATGCAATTTTCAATTCAATCACATACCTCAGAAACTACTTCAAGACATATGGATCATCAATTGGAGAACACTTCGGAGATGCCCTTTCTTATATCCTAAATCAGAGCTTGTCATACATCGTATTTGCTGTTCTTCTATTCGCAGCAGCAGCAGTTCTGCATGAGGTTAGAAAGCTAAATCCTGATAACTACCTTAGTCAGGAAGAACTCGAGGTGCTAGCAGTAGAAAAAGCAGAGAAGGCAGCAAAGGCTGCAGAAGTAAAGGCCGATAAGGCTGCAAAGGCAGCAGAGGCAAAAGCCGTTAAGGAGGCTGAAAAGGTTGCGAAGGAAGCTGCGAAGACCGAGTCAGCAGTAGAATCAGTGAAGCTTGGAGCAGCAGCAGTAGATGAAGAGGTTGAAGAATTAGCTGAAGACGCTTTTAAGGTTAAATAGTAACTGGATTAGATGAGCAATCTAATCAATGATTTATAATGAGATTTTGAGGGCCGATTAATAGCCCTCTGATGATACTTCGTTACTATAGTTTGGGAATGTACTATGATTAAGGCAGAGACTCGTATAAATAGAACGCTCCCCACAGAGCTGATTAAATTAATGAATAAGTGCGGTGAGCGTAAACGTAGTCCGAAGACAGTCATTAAAAGCACTGCGGGACGGCCTGTTCATGGTGGGTCTATATGTAAATGGCGAGCTTGTGGCGTTTGGCAGAGTATCGGGAGATGGTGCAATGTATTTTTCTGATTACCGATGTCATGGTAGATCCAGCGTATGAAGATAGTGGTGCTGATATGCAGCTCTACAAGGAGATTGATGATTTTCTTATCGCCGTAGCACCTAACGATAGTAGAATCCTAGCAATGACTAACAAGAAATACGAATCTGTATTCAGAACCTTCGGGTACGAATATATGGATCCGGATTATCGTACGGTGATGATTCGGGAATAGCCGATTGATTGTAAGGAGGTGCTGATATCAAGCCGCTAATTTCAGTGACAATTCCGATATATAACGGAGAGCAGTATATAGATAAATGCCTAGAGTCCATCACTAATCAGTACTACCAAAATCTTGAGATACTGTGCGTGATCAACGGCAGCACGGATGCCTCCGAGAAAATGGTTAGAGCGTGGATGTAGAGAGATGACCGCGTCAAGCTGCTTGTTACGTCGACACCAACAACACCAGCTGTACCTTCGACATCAGCTACTACAACTAAGCAGTCTAAGCGGGCTCCAGCTGTTAAGGCTACACCTGCAAGAAAGAGCACAGCTCCAAAGACCGGAGATGCTGACACTATCCTAGCATATGCGGCTACACTATTTATGAGTGTGATTGGCCTTGGAGTAGCGCTATTCGCTAGAAAGAAGAGAGAGCAGTAATATTTAGGAAACTAAATAGCTTAAGCAGAGATATCTGAAAAGTTTAGATATGATATGAGAAAACAAAACATGATTGATGAGAGAATCTCGTCAATCATGTTTTTTTCATGCATATATTGTGCCTATGGGCTAGCCGAAGGTGAAGCCCATATAAGGAGGGCACTCGCCAGTAGCGGCGCTGTGCACCTCAGCAAGTTCCTCGTAGCTGGCCGAAATCATCCCAAGCGCAGCGGACGTTTCGCTCCCAGATCTGCTAGGCATCATGTAGTCGCATCGCTTAGCGCCGCATCTAGTAGCGAGTGCCTTCGCGATTGCAATCCCGAGCTCCTTATGACCGCCATCTTCACTGAAGGTGAGGAGCTCGGCCTCAGCGAGAGAGCCCGCTTCCGCGGCCTCACACGCTGCGATTGCCAAAGGCTCAGCGCCATCGGAAATCAGCAAAAGTCCAGAACTATCAGGTGCTCCTGATTCAGCTTCACAGTCAGGTGCAGAGCCCGCCAAATCAGCTGATTCAGCATTGTTAGAAGGCGCAGAGCCCGAGGTATAAGGAGCTACCAGCCCAGCTGCGAATCTCAGAGCTCCTTCTGACAGCTTGATATGGACGCGATTTGCTAAAATAGCTTCTCTATAATTATTATATTCCTGCGGTGTTAAGGCTTTAATCTGAAGCTTGGAGAATTCAAAATCAACATGCTCGGATACCAAGACAGAACCCTGCTCGGCATACATGAACTTCTTGTATTCAAGCGGTTCATAGAAATTTATTAGGCTAGGTTCAGCTGGTGAAAGCATAGATAGCTTCCTGCTGCTCTCGGCAATTTCTCTTGCATAGACGGTTATGTGTGAGCCGTAACCCTTACCTCGTGCCGCAGGGTCGGTGCATATCGCGTAGCTCATCTCTATTGATTTCCCAGCTATCTCTGAAACCTTGTTCGGAGGAACAACTAATTTTCCCATGTTGAACTGGGTGAGGGATGCCTGAAGCGTCTCGCCACCATATTGATCTTCAATAATTAGAAAATCTAGATAGTCATCCCGAAAGCAATTGTCAAAGAATTCGATAAAATTCTCATCATCTCCGAAAACTTTTCTGCGTAGTGAAATAAAATCATCGAAGTCGGAAGCCTCTCTGGGCCTTATAATATAGTTATTTTTCATAAGCGGTGTATTTCATGAGCAGGACATCTGGGTGATAGCTTTCCTTGGCCTTCCTAAGACCTTCAAGCCCCATGTCCTCTTCTCGATTAATGTATTCTACATCAGGGAATTTCTCGGAAATAGCCTTTACAAACTCGCGGTTAATCATAGTGTATGCGCCTTCAACACCAGGGAGCGCCTTCTCAAAATGGACATCCATAGTGAGCTGGTCGAGCTGAGTAGCCGCCGTGAATGCAACAGGCTCTCCGTTCTGGTACAGAAGTCCTCCAAAGAAACCGAGCACTTCGTAGTTTTCGAACATCTGCTCGATAGCATCCGCTTCTTTGACAAGGTCAGGATCGCCCTTCTCCTTGTAGAATTCAGCGACGAATGCTCTTGCAGAATCTATATCTTCGCCACTTTCGATGAGCTTAAATTCCCATTCGCCATTCCTCTCAAAATGTTTGATATGATTGCGCTTTGACGAAAGCTTGCGCCCCCTGAGATCGCGCAGCTTCTCAACTGTGTATATGTAGTCAGCATCTTCGCGATTTTCCTCTATGGTGAAACGGTCTCCGTACACAGGTTCAAACTCTTCGAGAGTTTTAGGCGTGAGACCACGCATTATCAGTTTCTGGTCGCGCGAATGTGCGTCTTCTAGCAGTTCATCGATAATTGGCTTAACATCCCCGCTTCCCTTAGGATAAGCGAAAATGTATCCATACTTAGGCATTCTTATGATCATACGCTCACCGATGAAAGCTATTTCTGGCTCGTATGCATGCCTCCAGATATATAAATTTGCGAAACTGTAGTCAGCACCATGACATCCGCTCGAACAGATTACGGTTTTTGCAAAGTCCTGGTCATCTAATCTGACGGGTCTAAATTCTAGCATTAGTCTCTCCCTTTTTAATTTCTTAATTAAATTATACGATTCTATTTTACAAAATTAACATCTCATTATAGCACTAAAAACCAACATGTAAAGTGAATTCCGAGTGAATAAGTAGGAATTTAAAAAGATACTTTCTTGGTATTGATTTTATAGCTTCAAAATGTTACTGTTGCAATAGAAAAATAGAAATGACATTCGGAAAGGGGATGAAAGATAAATGGCTAAGATTACAAAGGATATGATTATCGGTGATGTTATCAACGAGCATCCAGATTTAATTCAGGTATTCTTCCAGAACGGGATGATGTGCATCGGTTGCCCTGCTTCTCAGGGAGAGTCAATCGGACAGGCTGCTCAGGTTCACGGACTTGATGGAGACCACCTGGTGAATGCTCTTAATGCTGCACTCGAGGCATAAACTGCTGATATTCCAGATATGGATTAAGATTTCGTATATCGCAGGGCGTGATTGCCCTGCTTTTACTTTTGGGGGATTGGGATAGATTAGGATGAAGAGAGAATTGAATCACCATTATATAGGTGAATCTTATGGTGGCAATCAGGACTGGTTTCGCACGTTCTGGATGCGCATAGGTGGATGTGGTGCGGAGACTGCATGTGAGAGCAGTTTGTACTTTGCGCGTGAGCTTGGATTCACAAAGCTCTATCCATTTGACTCCGATATTGTTAAGCGAGAAGAATACGTAGACTTCGCACATATGATGGAGGACTATCTATGGCCTAGATTCACCGGAATTAATAAACTTTCGATTTATATAAATGGATATGTCAAATACCTTAGGGATGCCGGCGAGTACCGCGTGGATGTGAGCGAATTTCGGGAGATCATACTTACGAGGAGGCGGCGGAAAAGGTGAAGGAGCAGATAGATGCAGGGCTACCGATTCCGTTCCTTACACTTAGGCACAAGGATGCAAGGTACAGCGACTATGTATGGCATTGGTATCTTGTAAATGGGTATGATGATGCTGAGGACGGATTCAAGGTTAAGGCCGTAACATACAGCGGTTATAAGTGGCTTGATTTTGAGGGATTATGGAATACGGGATGTAAACCGACTGGCGGGATGATTATATATACTGTAAATGAAGATGCAGTGCTTTAATTTGTACTGAAGCACATCATGCTGAATATGATTATCGAAGCGCTGCGAATAGACAGGATATAACAAAATAATCGCATGAAAAAACGACTGTGAGGCGAGAACGCATTTCTCACAGTCGTTTTTGATTGTAATTATCTATAGCGATAAGCTCTATTAAAGTGATGTATATAAAGCTTAATCAGCACATCTTAGAATCTCTTGCGCTTATAAACTACAGCACCTAGAGCTGTAAGCGATGTGCAGAGCACTATTAAGCTTGCCGCTGATGTTGAATCGGATGTCTTAGGAGAGAGGTGTCTCTTCTTAACAACCTTAGCTTTTTTTGCTGGTGTGCTGCTAGCGTTACTGCCCGAAGCATCCCTGGCAGAAACCTTTACCTTAGTTGTGATGGAGATTGTCTTTCCGTCAGCTAATCTATAGGTGTATGTGACATGGTATGTGCCAGCAACTGCAGTGTTTACATTCGACGTAACGGTCAGATCTGAATATGGAATCGGGCTGCTATTAACAGGATTTACTGCAGAAATCAGATTCTGCTCAGCATTAAAGCTATCCCCAACCTTTAAATTCACTACATCAGGTGCATCTAGTACCTTTATAATCTGTGCGTAGAAGTTAAGGCCGTAATCCGATACGCTTACTGGGCTTCCGCTCGCATCCTTAAGAGTCAAACTACCGTTAGTGTAATAAGCGTAGATTGGGAGGAGCGTGTTATCGTTTCTAACTAACGTTGTGTAACCATCATTATGGATAGCGTTAAATATATCTAGTGTTGAAATCGAGTATGCTGAGTTGCTCGTTAACACTCCGTCAGCCGGTGAATCCTGATACGTGCTTAGAATCTGCATTAGGAAGTTGTTGAACTTCGTATTGCTAGATGTCGCATTAGGCATAAGGTCCTGAACCTTCTTCTCGGCAACTGTGTATGAACCATCGCTGTTTCTATATGTAGCTAGGATTCTAGTGTTAAGAACAGATGAAACTAGTTCATTCCTGTTGATGCTCTTAAAGATAAGAGAAGCAGTCCTGTATACTCCCCCAGAAGTGTTACCGAAGCGGAATGTATAAGTTGATTTTGCACCAGCCTTCGCAGTCAGCTTAAGTGGAACATTGTACTTAACGCTTTCGTTGGGCTGAAGATTTCCAGAGATATTGATTCGTGTCAAATCACTCCAGGTATAACCAGTTGGAAGCCCGCTTGCGAGAACATTAGCGCGAGTAGTCGTAGTTGTTCCGAGAGCGGCGTTCTTGAACTGATACTCGATATTTATATCGGATCTGGTTGAAGCATCGAAAATATCATTTCCACGCACTCTTGCTGCGTCTACTGACCAATCATCAGCATAGTTAGTTGCAGAAGGTGTGAATCCGTTGTTATCAAGTCTAAGAGAAACATTTGCCACAGTAGCAGATGAATTTGTATTGGTGATATTCGCATGTAGCGTTATATCCTTTGAATTAACATCTATGAGATCACCAGCATTTGCAACTGTACTATATACATATGTGGAAGCAGGTGTGCTGCCATATGGATTATCTGCTGCCTTGCTGGAATTACTCGTAACGCCGTTAAGGCTTGCGCTAACATATGCATCTATGTTAATGCCTCTGCTAGTCTGAGAATTTCTGCCGGCTTGGTTGAGCTCGTTTTGATAAATAGGTTTTATCGTCTGTGAAGTCGCGTTAACTGTCATGGTCGAAGCAAACATCGCGATTAACAGACTACATGTCGTTAGACAAGCTAATAGTTTTTTCTTCATAATCCCTCCTTTTTATAACATCATTCATAATATATAAGAAATGAATAACACTTATATATAATCGTAAATTAATGATATACCTTTTTTATTATACGCTTTAGAAGCGCAGATTTTTTTCATGAAAATATATAATTAAAGATTATAAATTTCTATTGAATTGAAACTATTAATTAGTTAAAGCCCCATTTGCTGTAGACTAGCAAATGGGGCTTTAACAGTGTGAGTACCTGTATATCCATAACTTTATCAAATATTTTGATAATTGATGAATAGAAGCCTACCTTATAAACTTAGCTCTTCTAATCACCAATTCTGCAGCTACGCCGATGGCAACTCCGGCTATCGTTCCAGAAATCATCAGCACCGGTAGGTAGTAGAAGATTCTGATGTCATTGATGAGTAATGCCGCAATGGTGAGCTGACCCATATTATGTAGGAAACCACCTGCCATACTGACACCGGTAATACTGAAGAGGTCGGTCTTCTTGAGCAAAATCATTCCTATCAAGCTGATCGTAGCACCTGCGAGAGAGTAGAGCATGCCGAACACACCGGTAAAAAGTAATCCTGCTACTACTATTCTAATGACATTTAACATAACTGCGTATTTGGCAGAGAGCTTATACAGCGCAACAACAGCCACTAAGTTAGCTATCCCTAATTTGATCCCCGGAATGCCTGGAGTATATGGTATAATAGCTTCGACGTACGATAAAATTAGCGCCAGTGAAGCTAGAAGCGCAACTGTTGCAACATTGTTGCTGCGGCCGCGAGGAGTCCTCCGTGAAGGCTCGGTTGAGTATTTAACTCGAGACTGAGTCATACTTGTTTGCCTCCTTTCCGCTTATCGAAACGACCACTTTGTTAGGAAGGCAGATTATACTTTCCCCGGTCTTGCTTATAGCTTTGTGCTTTACGCACACCTGATTTTCGCATGATGCTTCGGACATGGTCACGTAGCCGTGCTTAATTCTGATTACATTTAGCTTATTCCCGCGCTTTACAGCGATAGTTTTATCCTCGGACAAGCTGTACACTCCGTACTTCTTGCCATCTACTGTCACGGTGACTTTGTCTCCTGAATGACTCGTCGTGCTGAGCCATACCGAGGAGGCGATACCAAGTGAAATGAGGATTATAAAGAGGACGATATCAGCTTTTCTTATAAATCCTTTTAACATTATTCGTTATTCCCTGTAACCCCTTAACTGTGAGGTAATGAATTGATTAAATTTAGCAAACAAACCATAAAACTTTCGTTAATATTCGTAATAATCGCAACGGTTATTATAACACAGACAGCCTGCAAGAACACCAAGGATGTTGAGCCAGTATCAAAGGAGGGCTTCTATCTCGATACAGTGTGTAAGATTTCGATATACGACATGGATGGAGATCTGGACAAGGAGAAGGCAGAGGCTGCAATCAACAAGGCTTATAAAAGGTGCCGCGAGCTCGAGAATACTCTCAGCAATACAATCGAGACGAGTGAAGTCAGTCAGATTAACAATGCTGGTGGTAATTGGGTGACTGTTGGAAAGGATACGCTCAAGGTCGTGAAGGCTGGTGTAAAGTACGGTGAGCTATCCGATGGTGATTTCGATATAACGATTGGATCTGTTTCAGGATTATGGGATTTCCAGTCTGAGAACCCAGTAGTTCCAGAGCAGTCTAAGATTACCGAGGCTCTTAAACACGTAAACTATAAGAATATTCAGTTCGATGGAAACAAGATAAGGATCATAGATCCTAAGGCTAAGCTCGACCTCGGCGGTATTGCCAAGGGATATGTTGCTGATGAACTTACGATTCTGCTCGAGAAGGAAGGCGTAACATCTGCTGTAATTAACCTTGGGAGGTAACATTTCCACGATAGGGGGTAAACCAGACGGCAGCCCATTTATCATCGGAATAGAGAAGCCATATACTGACAGGACCGAAATCATCGGAACTACGACAGCGGATAACCAGACCGTTGTTACTTCAGGAATATATGAGAGGCAGTTTCAAAAGGATGGTAAGATTTACCACCATGTGCTAAGCAGCAAGACGGGATATCCTGTCGAGACGCAGCTTGAGGCTGTCAGCTTGGTGGCTAAGAAAGGTCGCTCGATGGATGTAGATGCCATGAGTACAATCTGCCTGATGAAGGGTGTAGATGGAGGGAAGGCATTTATCAAGAAGCAGAAGGGAGTTGAGGCTGTCTTCAGCGCACAGGGCAAGGAAGTTGCCAAGACTAAGGGCATGAAGTTCACAGCTGAATAGCGAATTAACGCACGGCTGTCAGATGAGTATAATATCAAGCGTAGCAGCCTAGCGGGCAGCATACAGATTACGGATTTTAAGCAAGTAGGAGGTGTATATTTTGAATAAGAATAGAATGCTGGTCGATATGCACCTCCATACCACAGCATCAGATGGTTCGTTTAGTCCCTCGGAGGTTGTACAGAGGGTAAAATCATCGGGTGTCAAAGTATTTTCGCTGACTGATCACGATACGACTGCCGGCGTGCACGAAGTCGAAGATGATATACCGGAGGGAATGGAATTTTTCAAGGGCATTGAATTCTCCTGCAAAGCCGGAGACATCAAGTGCCATATCCTCGGCTACTCGTATGACGATAATCACCCTGATTTTATGAAAGCACTCGCCGCTGCAGAGGCGAAGAGAGAAGATAAGCTCGCGATTAGAATTGAACACCTTAGGGAAGTGGATGGCATAGAGCTAACTGCAGACGAGATTGCAGAGTTAGAGGCGATTCCTTCAGCTGGGAAGCCCCATATAGCTAATATCCTCATGCGGAGAGGAATCCCAGGTACCAGAACAGAGGTTATAAACAGATATCTTGAGTTTGGAGTGGAAAGCAGGATTCCTGCCGGACTAGCGATCGGAGCGATTAAGTCATCTGGTGGAGTCGCAATCTGGGCTCACCCCCTCGGTGGGGAGAATGAAATCCATATGAATAGAGATGAGCTTGAGGAGAAACTAGGTGTCCTGCAAGACATTGGAATTGAGGGATTAGAGTGTTTTTATTCTAGGTACGATGAGAACGAGATAGCTATGCTGCTAGATATTGCGGAGAGTCGGGGGCTTCTCGTGAGTGGTGGCAGTGATTTTCATGGCAAGAATAAAAATGTAGAAATCGGTGAACTCGGTGTGAGTAAGAGACCTGTCTTCGATTCAGATCTTAGCCTTATAGCGGAACTCAGGAGAAGAAAACGCTAGAGATTTGTTCCATATAAAGTGCACCCTTGTATCGCATTAATTAAATTATAGTATTGAATGACAGTGCCAGTTTATATATAATACGCAAGTTCGTAAAAACGATAATTTTCTTATATAAAGTAAAGGGGTAATAACATGAGTGAAAAGACAGCAAAAAAGTTAGGCTGGGCAGGAACATGCATGTCCATTCTAATGTACGTAGCATACATAGCTCAGATAATGAGCAATCTTAACGGGAACAAGGGCAGCTTCATCCAGCCACTAGCAGCAACAATAAACTGCACGCTGTGGGTGACATACGGATTCTGCAAGAAGGACAGAGATTACCCAATTATATGTGCTAATGTGCCTGGTATCTTATTCGGTCTAGGAGCAGTTATAACATCATTTTAAAGATAATCAACATGAGCATGTAAATGCCACTCCAGAGTGCTGGGGTGGTGTTTTTTATGGAATTTCTGATTGCGATGTATTAATGAGAACGTCTAGATATTTTCTATAGATTTTGTCCGCCAACTTTGCCGAGAAACCCAAATATCCTCTTATAGTAGTCCTCCAGAATTTCTGGAGTTCCATTATATAGCTCGTGCTTAGCACCTTCGTATATGACGAACTCGGTGTTCGGTGTGCTATATGCGAATTTGTAGTGGCCTTTTGAATCCACTAATGCATCGTTTCCAGATGTAAGGAGCAAAACAGGGATATCTATCTTGCCAGCATCCTTTAGAATTTTAGGAGTGGTGCGGAAACTCGCATAGCCCCAGCCGTTAGACATCATATTTGTATGATAGTGGCTGTCTTCAAGGCGCTGATTAAATATATACCTGTACCTCGGCTCTGACATTGCACTGCTCTTCTCGTAAGTGGGGATACCATCCCAGCGTTTGCCACCGGGAAACGGCAGCTTCTCCTGACGCAGTAGCTTGATTTTAGCTAGCATGAGGCTGATTAAAAACTTAGGCGTGCCATCAGTTTTTATCTCGAACATGGGGGAACTTAGGATTGCAGCGTCGAATATCCCAGGATGCTGCTCTAAGTATAGAGCACCGATTGCACCTCCCATGGAGTGTGCGAACATGATGCAAGGAAGATTGCCTATGTGTGGTTTAACAATTTCGGTCATAAACTGATGTATGTCTTGGGTGTAGTCATTGTAGCTATTTACATGGACGATATCATTCTCAGCTATCTGCCTGCCCGAATAGCCGTGGCCACGGTGCTCCATGAAGAAACTTCGTAGCCAGCAAGCCAGTAATATTCAGCCATCTCGTGAAATTTCCCCCAGAAGCCGCAGTAACCATGGAGCATGACGATGCAGCCCTTCGGAGAATTATCCTGCGGTGCATGGTAGTACCGTATAGATAGACCATCATATGAGGTAAACTGACCTTCGGTTACATGGTCATCTCTCCAGCGTTTGTTGGTAGTGACCATATGATCATCATACTCGCTCTCCCTGATGATGTTGATGCCAGCTGGAAGCTTTGCATCGCTCAGATTCTGGGCTTCAGAGGTGTTTACCCTTGTTACCCTTGCTTGCGTATGAACCTTCATATCAGCCTCCTGATTGTTTCAAGTGTTTTATCAGGGTAGTTGGTAATAATGGCGTCGACGCCAGCTCTGCATGACATCTCTATATACTCATCCTGGTCAACCGTCCATACGTTGACAGCAATGCCGCTCTTATGGCACTCTTCCATAAAGCCCGGAAACTGTATGTTGTATAGCGCTGGGTGTAGAGCTTGAACTCCGTATTTTAGCGCATAAGCAGGCATACCGATTGTTCCGTCGGCATAGAGGAATCCTAGCTTCGCCTCAGGTGATATTTCTCGCATGTGCTTTATCGTGTAGTGGTTAAAGGACGAATAGATGACCCTATCTGAGAATCCGCATTCGCTGGCCAATTTTAGGAGCTTTTCTGCCATGCCTGGGTAAAAAACAATTCCTGTCTTAAGCTCTATGTTTATCATTATGTCGGCATCATCAAGCAGGTCAAATACCTCGCGCATAGTCGGTATAGTGGTTCCTGAGAAATCTTTTTTGCCATAGGAGAAATCCAGAGCCTTCAATTCTGCGAGCGTTTTGTCCTTAATCCAGCCACTGCCGTTTGAGGTCCTATCTATCGTCTCGTCATGACAAACGACGAGTTCGCCATCTCTGGTCATCTGCACGTCTAACTCAATGCCATCTGCCCCTAGTTCAATTGCTCTCTGAAATGCCGGTAGAGTGTTCTCAGGACAATACCCGCTTGCACCGCGGTGTGCCCACACGAGTGGTCTGTTCTCGGACTTGGAATTTGCTGCTCTATATGAGCATCAGTATTGGTCATTTGTGTTCACCTCTTGTTTTATCATTTGTAAGCCAATCCTAGTGATCTACGATCTGATCTTATGTTCGTTAGACGTCTTCCACAAATCCTCGTATTTGAAACCCGTTACACGCTCGAGGGTTCGCTTCTCGTCGTCAGTTGTGGTGCTGTTATCGGTGCCGCGCCTTCTACCTATTTCCTTCTTTACGATATCGAACTCCTTATTCGTTATAGGGAAGATGTATCCGAATATCAGCAGTAATACTACGAGAATAGCTGGTATTACAATAAAAATCATAGCGATTCCACGCTGCGTTGTTAAAGCCTGACTGACTCCTGAATGCGCGAGTTTAGTATCGTAACCTACTAGCGACAGTAGGAGCCCGATGAACCACACTGATAGACCCGCCGAGATTTTTCTCGCAAATGTCGCCATCCCAGATACGATGCCTGGACGCCTTGTGGAAGTAATAAGTTCGTCTATATCCGCCATATCGGCCAGAATTGCAAATATGCTCGTCAAAGTTGCTGCATTACCAATTCCCACTCCGGCGGAGAGTAGGAGGACTGGAACAATTGGGGCACCTGCGTATGAAAACGCGAGCAGTCCAAGGGTTGAAGCTAACCTTATAGGAGCACCGATGAGGATTATGGTGCGTTTTGAGGTTCTGGTCATTATCGGTGTGAAGATTATCATTCCAACGAGCTGAGATGAGAGAAGTACGCCCATCAGCATGGTCAGGTATCCCTTATCATATCCACCTAAAACATCGTCGACATAGTAAATGGCCATACCCGAAACGAAGTCCATCGCACACTGACCGGAGAGGTATATGCCGATGAAAATCTTGAATGAACGGCTCCTAAATACTGACGATGCCTCGGAGAAGCTGTCTCGAAGCTTCGTCTTAACAGGTGGTTTTACCTTTTCCCAAGTTCCTATAAATGTCACCACAGCTGCAAAGCCGAACAGGATGCCGAAAATGATCGCTACCTTGAGATACATGCTCGTGTTCAAAGTGTCTTTTATCATGAGCGTTGGAACGAGCCCGGCGAGGATAGCTCCTACAGTAGACCAAATCATCCTGAGACTCGAGAACTTTGAACGAATATCATAACTATCAACCATGTCCGGCAGGAGACCGTTGTAAGGGACCATTATGATTGTGAAGCACGTCGAAAATAAGCAGTACATCACTATATAATAGATAAATTGTACCGTAGTGCTTCGAGATGGAATCGTTGTCCAAAGCGAGATAAATGCGATAGCCGATAGGATTCCGCCTATCAATATATACAGCCTCTTAGTCCAAATCTCGATGATGTTCTATCGGTGATATTTCCCATCATCGGATCGGTAATGGCGTCCCATACTTTTCCGACCATTGGTATAGCGCCAGCGAGTGCAGCGGGCATGCCAAGAGCCTTAGTAAGGAAGACTAAAAAGAACGTGTTGATGATTACGAAAGCACCACCTCCGTAGAACTCAGCCATTCCGTACATAAGACCGGCCTTTACCCCTGTGCCGCGGAATTTTCCTGCGATTTTATCGTTCATTATGACCTCCGGTAACAATTGTCATCAATATGTATCGCTGTCATTAATGATTATTAACGACTAACTTAAATATTTTCATTAACGATTATCTTTGCCATTTTACCATATACTGACTTGCAAAAGGGATGTAAACGCGCAAATAGTTAAATTTTTTTAGATAAATTAAATTCTAATAATGGGCGGGAACAAAACAGTAAATAATTACGAGCAAAACAATAAGCCGGGAACTTGCGCTCCCGACTACATGTCGTTAAAACATATGGCTACATGCCTAGCGGATTAACCGCGAATGGCTGAAATTAAATCTCCAAGTAATGGTTCAAACTTTACACCATACCAGTGCTCTTTGTCATCTATCGTATTCTTGATACAGCTGAGGACGTAATCGCCAGCAATTCTAGCTGCTTCAGCCTTATCTTTGCCTGCGAGATAAGATCCTACAAATGCAGATGCGAACACATCACCCGTTCCGTGGCAAGAAATAGGCATCTTCTCGTGCCTTATATAATTTATGCCGTTTTCGTCTGATACGAGGATTCCTGTGTTCTCATCATCATAGCTGACACCAGTCATGATGACTGTCTTGGCACCTAGCTCATGCAAGCCCTTTACGAGCTTCTCAGCATACTCTTCGTCGTAGCTTTCCTTGTACTCGTTACCCGTTAGAAGCGAAGCTTCTGTTATATTAGGAAGTGTTACGTCAGCTACAGCGACAAGCGACTTCATAACCTCCACGAAGTCCATGTCAAATGCTGGATATAGCTTGCCACCATCGGCCATCGCAGGGTCGACTATCCGTAGACCGGACGGAGATACAAGCCTTGTAAATATATCCTTGACATATGCAATCTGCTCGCTGCTTCCGAGGTATCCCGTATATGCTACATCGAATGTAATTCCCTCGATCTCCCATTGCTTGATGATATCAGGCATATCGCTGGTTAAGTCGCGGCAAGTAAAACCTTTAAATCCACCAGTGTGATTCGAAAGTACGGCTGCTGGTAAAATTGCTGTCTCGTGTCCGCATGCCGAAAGTATAGGTAGTGCGACGGTCAGCGAGCACTGTCCGACGCACGATATATCTTGTACAGATAATATTCTCTTATATTCCATTATTAACCTCAATTTCCGTAATTTACTTCTAAGTATTCGTTGGTTAGAGAGAAGTTCTCTTATAATAGAATCCTCTTCCTAGTGCCGTCTTGCCTAATGCCACAGAAACTATGATAGCAACAACTGCACCAACAGTTGCCTGTAGGACATTGCCGGGAACATCAGCGAGTGGGGCAGCCCAGTTTCCATATATTAAGCCCTGCGCTACGTAGTAACCAGATACAGTCCAGAGAACTGCAAGTACATATGCGAATAGCTCTGAAAAAGGTAGTCCTGCAACCTTAGCTACATGGCCTCCATTTGCTGCACGCTTATTCAGTAGGTCAAAGAATAGCTGCACAATCAGCACCATAACGATTTAATTACCAATGTCCAAGGTGCCCAAACGGCATAACCACCATAGATGTCTGCTAGCCCAGCACCAACACCGCCAGCGAAGCAGGCGTACTTCTTAGGCAAGATGATCGCTGCGAGAAGCACGAAGCCATCACCAAGGTGAATGTATCCCATTGCATTAGGGATCTTGAAGAATGTAGTTGCGATCATAACCATAGCAGTCATCATCGCAGTGGTTACAAGAATTAAAGTCTTATCGCTTCTGTCGGCACGGCTGGTGCCGCTTGTCTGGTTCTTAGTTTCAATCATACTTATTACCCTCCATATAGCATCTATAATCGCTTATAGAAATGCTGTTTTTATTATCGAATTATCGTTGTGCACTCTTTCGACAAGTATTATAATAACAACATAGTGCAATTATAAAAATATACAATTTATGTAAAATTTTAGAATACAGATAGGGGAAAATGGACTATGAGAAGCATTATTTTCGATTTTGCCGACAATAATGAACAAAATCTATATATACAGATTTTTGATTACATAAAGGGTAAAATTCTTTCCGGCGAGTTTGAGCTCGGCATGAAGCTGCCTTCACTACGTCAGCTTGCGAAAGAAAATGGCATCAGTGTCACTACTGTTGAGACCGCATACAATCAGCTGCTCGTAGAGGGTTACATAGAGAGCAGACCCAAGTCAGGCTACTATGTCAGCGATGATATATCTGGTGCGGTCGGAAATGGAAGTACAGACGGAGAACTCACACTGGACGAGCTTCTCCCCCCAGAGAGCACCAAGACTGTTAAGGAGCGCTCGCTCATCTACGACGAGGAGAGTTTCGAGTTCTCGAAGTGGAAGAAGTGCATGAGCAAGGTGTTCAATGAGTATGCCTACGCACTGCAGTCTGAAGCTGACGTGCAGGGCGAAGCAGCACTTCGCTACGAAATCGCAAAATATCTATATGCTGGTAGAGGGGTTAAATGCTCGCCAGACCAAGTTGTGATAGGCGCAGGCTCGCAGCAGCTCGCAACACATCTCATACGTATTTTGAGAGAGCTTGGCATCAGCAATGCAGCGATGGAGTCTCCGGGGTATGGACCCGTTAGGGAGATATTCAAGGATGAAGGTGTCAGCCTATCTAATATCCCAGTTCAAGATAATGGGATCGTGATTGAGCGTCTTCCGGTCAACATGCGAAGCCTCGTCTACGTGAATCCGTCAAATCAGTTTCCGTCAGGTGCCGTTATGCCGATTGGCCGTAGATATGAGCTTATTAAGTGGGCAGAGGACAACGATAGCTATATCCTAGAGGATGATTACGATAGCGAACTCAGGTACTTGGGAAACCTATACCAGCCTTACAAGGCCTCGATAGGTCGGGGAGAGTCGTGTATCTTGGGTCGTTCTCGTCGACACTTTTTGCATCGATTAAGATAAGCTACATGGTGCTGCCGAAGGAGCTCATGGAGATATTTGACAGAATCAAGAGCAAGTATTCGCAGACGTGTTCCAAGGCGGAGCAGATTTGCTTAGCTCTGTACATGGACAATGGCTATTACTACAGGCATATCAAGAAGTGCAGAAAAAGAAATTCTGAAAAGCTTCACACCACTATGGAGATGTTTAGGGAATATGGAGAAGGACTGATTGAGGCACTTGACTCTAAGTCTGGTCTGGCGGTTATGCTGCGCATCAAAGCTCCTGTGCCGGTTGAACAACTATGCAAGGTAGGCAAGGATGTTGGGCTTATGATGAATCCAGTTACAGATCTCTGCACAGAGGACGAACAAGTTTTGTACTTCTATTTCTATAGAGTGTCTGAACCGCTGCTACGGTTGCTTATAAAGATGTTTGTCGGTAATATCAAGAAGGGAATGAGGAATGTCAATGCTTAGAATATTAGTTAGCAACGATGATGGAATAGAGGCGCATGGAATACGCACATTGGTACGTTTTCTTTCGCACATGGCAGAGGTATATGTTGTGGCTCCTGACAAGCAGCGGAGTGCTAGCGGGCAGGCGATTACGTTTGGTGGCAAAGTGACTGCTAAGCAGATAGAGATGGATGGAGCCAAGAAGGCAATAGCCTTATCTGGGACACCTGCAGACTGCGCTAAGTTCGGTATAGATATGATGAGGGAGGTGGGGACGCCACCAGACTTTGTCATAGGCGGAATCAATCACGGCGGAAATGCTGGTGCAGATATAAACTATTCCGGAACGTTCGCGATTGCAAACGAAGGCGCTATGAACGGGTATAGAGCGCTTGCACTGTCCGTGACAAACAGAAAAGCGACGCACTTTGAATTCATCTGCGAGATGATACCGGAGCTGCTCGAAGTAGCGAAGAAGCTACAGCCGGGGAGCATTCTCAATGTAAATGCACCTGACCTTCCTAAGTGGCAGATTAAGGGTGTGAGGTATGCCGAGGCTGGCATCTGTGGTTTCAACAACAAATTTGAGAGGGTCGTGGAAGAAAACCTAGATAGCGAGGATGAGGAGCACGAAAATAAATCTTTTTCAGAAGGAGAATATAAGTATAACGGTGAGGTGACGGATGGCAGCATTCAGCCGTCAAATACCGACCTTTGCTGCCTGGCAAATGGATATGCGACCATCACTCCATATAAGGTGAACCGCGTGGATAACGGCTTGCTCGCAAAGCTCCGTGGTCTTAGCTCGGATAGTACAATGTGCATAATCATGGATGTCCAAGGGCACACAGTGTCAAAGGTTCGTAAGAGCGAGAAGTTCATGGGGAACATATTAAAGCTAGCAAAATGCCTCAAGATACTGGAGCTTCCAACGCTCCTAACAGAGCAGTTCGGACACGATACAGAGCCAGTTTTAGGTGAACTCAAGAGTGAGTTACATAGCTTTGAGAAGCTGGATAAGGTTGATTTTGACTGTACATCTTCCCCAGACATGGAGAGCTTGCTACAGTCTCATAAAGGTAAACGCATTGTGCTCGCTGGCCTAGAGGCACATATTGGGATACTGCAGAGCGCTAGGAGCCTTATAGAGAAGGGTTATGACGTTCAGGTCATCAAGGACTGCTGTGGGTCCAAGCAGAAGGATGATCTCGAGGAGGCGATGAAAACACTCAGGGATATTGGATGCACGATTACAACTTTAGAATCATTCATATATGATGAAATCAGTAGTACAACCAACTTCTCATACAGGAAGGTGAAGAAGGTTCTCGAAGCATAAATAAAAAGTTATGTGCCTGATATGATAATAATTGCTAGAAAATACACGTAAAATGTTATTATATTTTGCATTGGCGCTCAGTGTAGAACTGTGGAGCGTTAAATTATATAAGCGCTACATAGAGGTAATGGCAGCGCAATTAGGTAAGGACAGGTGGTTTAAGAAATGAATAACAACAAAAGATGGTTGTACCTCGGAATGGCGACTATTTCAACGCTGTTCCTCGGACTTATTTACGCATGGTCACTGTTTAGAACTCCTTTTGCAGAGGTGTTTAAGACATGGACAGTAGCACAGATGTCGATGACATTCACTATATCGATGATCATGTTCTGCTTGGGCGGACTCATCGGAGGCCAGCTCGGCAAGGTTTTCGGTGTAAAGCTCAGAATTCTCATCTCCGGAGCATTGCTTCTCATCGGATTCTTTATGGTTTCGACTTTGAATCCAGCAGATGCATCAGGAAGTCTCACGAAGCTTTATATATTCTACGGCGTATTCGGTGGCGGTGGCGTAGGTGTTGGATATAATGCTGTTATCACCACTATCACTAAGTGGTTCCCAGATAAGGTTGGTCTTGCTTCGGGAATTATGCTCATGGGATTCGGTCTAGGTGGACTTGCCCTCGGAAGTGTTGTAACTAAGTTCATTGCGAAGTATGGAATTTCTCAACATTCAAGATTCTAGCTATCACAATTTTCGTAGTAATGGTTGTCGCAGCTATTATCATTAAGGCTCCAGAAGCGCCTGCAGCAGGTGCAAGCAAGGCTGCAGCATCTGATGACAAGGTTCATCACTATTCAGCTGCAGAGATGATGAAGACAGGCAGATTCTGGGTGTTCTTCATCTGGGCTGTTGCTCTCAACTCGGCAGGTCTGATGGTTATCAACAGCGCGGCTAATATCTCGCTTGCTTACGGTGGATCTGCGGTACTCGGAATGATTGTTTCGCTGTTTAACGGAGCAGGAAGAATCGTTACAGGTAATAACTTTGATAAGTTTGGCAGAAAGACGACTGCTATTGTAAATAACTTATTTATGTTTATAGCAGGTGTCCTGCTTGTAATCGGCGGCATGAGTCACTCGCTCATCGCAATAGTAGTTGGACTTATCTTCGTAGGTCTAGCTTATGGAGGAACTCCAACGCTAACATCTGCATACATCAATAAGGCGTTCGGTCATAAGTATTTTCCGACTAACTTCAGTATCGCAAACTTCTCTCTAATCCCAGCAGCTATAATCGGACCTAATATCTCTGCTAAGCTGCTCGAGGCTGCGGGTGGAAAGTATGATTCGAACTTCTATGCGCTAATCGTATTCACCTTGGTAGCATTCGTGCTATGGGTTGCGCTTAATGTGACGAGTAAGAAGAGCGATAATGAGGGGTATAAGTAGATATAATTCAGCGGAGAGTATGTAATAATTGCAAACTCGATAAATCGGAAAACTATAGCAAAACGAAAAATATGGCAGTGGATTTTAATCATTTTTATGGGGTGCAAATTAAGTACTTGTGAAATGATTAAGCCGCTGCTATTTTATTTTAAAGAAATCATAATAAATACAATCGGATTTCTTATGCCAAATGATATATACTTCTATTACAGACATGACTTAAGGAGGGTATACCGTGAAGATTCTAGTTTGTGACGATGATAGAGAAATCGCTAGAGCTATAGAGATATATCTAAATAATGAAGGCTTTGAGGTTGTGAAAGCCCACGACGGATTCGAAGCGCTTAACGTGGTGAAAAGCGAGGATGTTAAACTCGCCATCATGGACGTTATGATGCCTAAGCTCGATGGAATTCAGGCCACGCAGATGATTAGAAATGAAAAGGATATTCCTATTATCATGCTGTCTGCAAAGTCCGAGGATTATGACAAGATTATCGGGCTCAATATCGGGGCAGATGATTACGTTACCAAGCCTTTTAACCCAATGGAGCTTGTTGCGAGAGTTAAATCGCAGCTTCGCAGGTATACTCAGTTCGGGAATGCAAAGGAGTCAGCTGAAGAAGGTATATATAGAGTGGGCGGACTCACCGTGGATGACAATAGCAAAAAAGTTACTGTCGACGGACGAAGTGTCACGCTGACAGCTACTGAATTTGGCATATTGAAGCTTTTAGCGCAGAGCCCTGACAGAGTATTTTCAATGGAGCAGATATATGAATCCGTATGGGATGAGCCTGCTTACAACCCTGAGAATACAGTTGCTGTGCATATCAGACACATCAGAGAGAAAATCGAGATAAACCCTAAGGATCCTAGATACATAAAGGTAGTTTGGGGCACAGGATATAAGCTTGAAGGAGATAACTAATGAGGGAACAAGTCGTAAGGGACGAGTTTCGTGGACTTAAATCCAAGTTCGCCACCTTGGTGGCGACTGTGAGCATGGTGTTCCTCATCGTCTCAGCAAATAGAATTATCGTATATGAGGCGTATACGAGCGAATACTTCAACAGATATGTTGACAAGAATAAGCTAGTTGGTATACTGACGACGAATTTCATACTTCTCATAGTGTTCGGTGCTTTTACGATTGCGGGAGTGATATTCGCGATATATTTCGCTGGTAAATATGACAGAAAAAGCAGGGTGCAGTTAAATCTGCTCGACCGAATATTCCCAGAGCTACGAATTCTAGGAATTTTTATAATGGGAGTTGGTGTCGCTACCTCAGAAGAAATATTCTACGTATATATCTCGTCAGGAAAATCGCTTGACCACATACTCAAGACCATTGTAAAGAAAGGATTTTCAGTCAAGGAACTCACCAAGCAAAGTGATATGCTGCTGGGTAGACAGTATTCGACCTTTAAACCAGAGTGGGTGCAAGGCTTCGGCTCGCTTGTGATGATGACCATCTGCTTGCTCCTTGCGATGATTCTGCTCACATCGCTAGTAAAAAACATCAAGAATGATGATTTCTTTGAACGCTCAATCATCGGAAAAGTTCTGATGGGTATATACAATATATTCGTGTCGAAGGATATCACGATGAAGAGGCTTTATCTCCTCATAATTGCGATTTTTGCACCTGTATATATCTGGCATGGAGGGATTTTTGTAGCGATGATTCTAATAATCATATTCGTTCCGCGGTACTACCATGACTACGCTAGAGTAAGACAAGGTCTAAGAGCCATTAAGGAAGGCGACTTCGATAAGAAAGTTGTCGTTAGACATAGGGGCGAGTTCGAGCGTCTTGCAAATGACATAAATGAAATCGCCAGGGCAGAAGAGATTGCCCTCGAAAATGAACTGCGAAGCCAGAGGCTACGTAACGAACTCATTTCCAACGTATCGCATGATCTAAAGACGCCACTTACATCGATGGTTACTTACATAGATTTACTCAAGATGCAGGGGCTCGACAGTCCAGATGCGATGTCTTACCTCGAGATTATCGATCAGAAGACAAAGAGACTTCAGAAACTGAGCGGCGACCTATTTGAAGCGACCAAGGCATCAAGTGGAGCTATGCCTATCAGCATCGAAGTTATAGATCTAAACGGTATGGCGCAGCAAGTCGTCGGTGAGCTAAACGATATCTTCGTAGCCGCAGATGTAGAGGTTCACTGTGAAAAGAACGATGAACACGTATACGTAAATGCCGATGGGAAGATGCTATGGCGTGTAATCGAGAACCTGCTGACCAATGTCAGCAAGTATAGCATGCCTGGGACTAGAGCATATGTGAAGGTAAGAGAGATGGGCAAATTTGCTGCACTCGAGATTAGCAACGTGTCGAGAGATGCTCTCGATATGGAACCAGATGAGCTGATGGAGAGATTTAAGCGAGGCGACAAGTCCAGAAATACTGAGGGCAGTGGACTAGGTCTTGCTATCGCCAGAGACCTAATGCACATGATGGATGGAGATATCAGACTGGGAATCGACGGAGACCTGTTTAAAGCGAGGGTTCTGATTCCGCGTGTTGGACAGAGGTAGGAGATGGAGGAGTCCGTGGGAGTATCATACGCAGACAAGTTTATAAGTTTTGAAGGTGCACTAACGGATAGAGATATAAAGACCTTGGTGTCAGAGAGCAGGAGCGATACTATCCTTCAGACGAATAATATGCCACTCGACACAGCTACTCTGCAGGAGCTTAATAGAAGATATTTTGCTAAATTTAGAGATGCAACCTTACGGATCTATTGTTCGCATGACTGTGATATCAAGGCTATTGAGTGTATGAGCGAGGTTAGACATCTAATTATCGAGTCATCAACAGAAATCTTGAATTTGGATGTCCTATATGAACTTAACAATCTGCGTAGCCTGTGCATAGAGGCCCCGAAGATTTCTGACAAGGATTTTCTAAAAAGACTTCCTTCAGGTCTAAAATCGCTGGATCTTAACATCTCAAGCAAGGCATTTGACTTAAAGAATCTTAATCGCTTCATCGAATTAGATATACTCAGCCTACATAAGTGCTGCAAGAACCTAGGAGTTATATCTGAACTTAAACAGCTGCAAGCGTTAAAGCTACACGGAATTACACCGGAGTCGTACGCGTATATAAATAGCCTGCCAAAACTAAAGAGGCTCTCTATTAGTGGAGGAAATGCTGGAGATTTATCAGGATTATACGGAAACGAAATGATTACAGGGCTGTATTTGTTCAGACTTGCGAAATTTGAAAATTTATCGGTACTGGCAGGATTGCCGAACCTTCGCACTGCTGAGATAGGGCAACTAACAAATGTAAAGAACTTGCCTAATCTGTCTGAGTCATATATTGAGAATCTGTGTTTCGAAAACATGAAGGGGCTTCTAGACTTTACATCCTTAGAGGCAGCTCCTCATATCAAAACAGTTACTGAGACTGTCTGCCCTACTACACTTGATGTAGATACGATTTTACCTGTCTTAAGAAATGAAAATCTAGAAAAGTGTGCGTTCTATACTAGCAGCGACAAGCGTAACAAAGCGATTTCGCAAGCGATTGAAGCGCATGGTAAAGTTTGCGAATCAAATGTATATAAAGTCAGGCGGGAATTGTTCCCTGATGGTTGGATGTAGTTAGCATTCGCAATTATGTTCTACTGTTTTAGCGCATCGGCAGTAGATTAATAGGGGTCATTAAAAAAGCGCAAGCAATTGCAAAACGAAATAGAACATCAACTGTCAGAGTTTTAAGAAGTACAAAATTTTCAAGAGAGTTGTGGAGAGGTACAGGTGCAACGCTTATGAATTTCGGTGCATCAGTTCTAGGTGTTGATACTGTAATAAATCAATGCTATTTCTAGATGAAAGAAGGTGATGTTATGTCTAAAAGAATGATGTTAAAATTTGGTATATGTGTATTGTACATCGTATCAATTATATGTGCCATATTATTCAAAAATGAATCAATAAAATATGCCTTTTCAGCAGTGGCGCTTGTAATTATAGGTGGGTATAACACGCTTGACTACAAGTCTTATGGTAAGAAAAGCTCCTTAGCATTCGCAATTATGTTCTACTGCTTTAGCGCGTCGTCGATAGCATTCGCTATAATATCAACTATACTGGCATAGCGGAAACTACATTTAATTAATATCGATTAGGGATTGGCAGTGCCAATCCCTTTTATAATGCAATGCAAAAACTTAAAAATGCATAAAATACGAACGGTTGTACTCAAACGTTCGGAGATACTTCGGTAAAATACTAAAATTCCGCATAAAAATCTACAATAGACACAATAAAATACGGATTTAGAAAGCCTTGATTGTTGACATTGATGACGCATGTGATAAATTTAAATTACGGTATAAATAGAGATTGTATCCGTGCCGAGGAAGCTGAAAGTATCAGCTGCCAAAGTGTTAAAAGCATATTGATTAAAGGAGAGTAAAAGACTCTCATGTTGATAATTAAAGATGGAGGTAAGAGAATTATGAAAAAAGTAGCAGTAATCATGGGCAGTGACAGCGATCTGCCAGTAGTTGAGAAATGCATCAACGAGCTAAAGAAATACGGGATACCTACAGAAGTACACGTATACTCTGCGCACAGAACGCCAGATGAAGCGATTGGATTTGCAAAGACTGCTGAAGAGAATGGCTTTGGGGTTATAATTTCTGCAGCAGGTAAGGCAGCTCACCTTGGTGGAGTTCTTGCGGCAAATACAGTCCTGCCAGTAGTTGGAATTCCGATTAAGGCTTCCGCGCTTGATGGAATGGATGCACTCTTATCCACTGTCCAGATGCCACCGGGAATCCCTGTTGCATCCATTGCAATAGACGGCGCTAAGAATGCAGCTATATTCGCAGCTGAAATTCTCGCGGTTTCCGATGAACAGCTTAGAATCAAGCTCAGAGAAGAGCGCAAGAAGGCCCACGATGCAGTAATCGAGAAGGATGCGGCAGTATGCGCAAAATTCAACTAAAATTTTCTTAGTTGTGGCAGAATCAGGTGCTGATTAAAATCGCTTAGAATAAACGGATTTCAGCAGGTAAATCAAAAGTATTTAACAGATTATATTAAGGTTAGGAATAGTATGAGTGAGTTAAGAGAAGAATGTGGAGTAGTGGGCGTTTTCTCTCCAAGGGAGACGTATGAGATAGGCAGAACTGTCTATTATGGTCTTTACTCGTTACAGCACCGCGGACAGGAGAGCTGCGGAATCGTGGTTAACGATGATGGTGTATTTGCGAGCCACAAGGATTTGGGCTTGGTAAACGATGTGTTTAACAACAGCACCCTCGATGAGCTAGGGGTTGGAAGCCTCGCTGTCGGTCATGTGCGCTACGGAACTACGGGCAAGAATGAGCGTGCAAATGCTCAGCCTATAGTTGTAAATCACATCAAGGGAAGCATGGCTGTCGCACATAACGGCAATATCGTAAATTCCGGCGATTTGAGAAGAGAGCTTGAGCTTGAGGGTTCTATCTTCCAGACCACAAGTGACACTGAGGTAATCGCATATCTGATCACCAAGGAGAGACTCCGCACAGATTGTATAGAGAATGCAATCAATGCAGCGATGCATAGGTTAAAAGGTGCATATTCGCTGTGTGTGATGTCACCTAATAAGTTAATCGCCGTTCGTGATGATAGGGGCTTTAGACCACTATGTTACGGTCTCACAGAAGACGGCAGATACGTCGTGGCGTCCGAGTCATGTGCACTCGATGCGGTAGGAGCAAAATTCGTCAGAGACATAGAGCCTGGCGAAATAGTTATTTTCAACCATGATGGTATTCGTAGTATCAAGGATTACTGTAACAAGAATCCTAAGTCTATATGTATCTTTGAATACATCTACTTCGCAAGACTGACTCCAAGATCGACGGTATCAGCGTTCACCGCGCTAGAGTTGAAGCTGGTAGGGCGCTAGCGATTGACTATCCAGTCGATGCGGACATCGTAATCGGAGTACCTGACTCAGGCCTTGATGCAGCTGTAGGATATGCGCGCGAGTCTGGAATTCCTTACGGCATGGGCTTTGTAAAGAACAAGTACATCGGACGAACATTTATCGCACCTGGGCAGGCACAGCGTGAGAAGCTTGTAAACATCAAGCTCAACGTAATCGAAGAGACTGTAAGAGGTAAGAGGGTTGTCATGATCGACGACTCCATCGTTAGAGGAACGACTTCAAGGAATATCGTCGAGAAGCTCAGACATGCAGGAGCAAAAGAAGTACATCTCATGCTGACAGCACCTCCATTCGTTGACGAGTGCTACTATGGCACCGACGTGTCGGACAAGTCACAGCTTATAGCTGCGAACCATACCGTGGATGAGATTTGCACGCTAATCGGCTGCGATTCAATCGGATTCCTCAAGATGGAGAGACTTCACGAGATGATTGGAACAGCGCCTAATGTGGGATACTGCGATGCATGTTTTGGTGGCGAGTACCCTGCAGGCAGAGCTACCACAGGGAAATTCAAATTCGAGACTAAGCTAAGCGAAAGCAAGAAAAAGGAGAACTAAGATGAAGAGCCAGAGCGAGAGCTACAAGGAAGCGGGAGTAGATATCACCAGCGGATATAGAGCGGTAGAGCTCATGAAGGAGCACGTGGGCAAGACCATGAAGTTCGGAAATACAGCTCCTGTAGGTGGCTTCGGCGGACTGCTGCAGCCAGATCTCACAGGCATGAGCGAGCCTATCCTGGTAAGTGGAACCGACGGCGTGGGAACTAAGCTCAAGCTTGCTTTCCTGCAGGACAAGCACGACACGGTGGGCATCGACTGTGTTGCGATGTGTGTTAATGACATCATCTGTGTGGGTGCAAAGCCTCTGTTCTTCCTCGACTATATAGCTTGTGGCAAGAACGTTCCTGAGAAAATAGCATCCATAGTAAAGGGAGTTGCCGATGGCTGTATCCAGTCCGAATGCTGCCTAATCGGTGGCGAAACTGCTGAGATGCCAGGCTTCTATCCTGAAGACGAGTATGACCTAGCTGGATTTGCGGTTGGAATCGTAGATAAGAGCAAGGTTATCGATATAGAGAAGGTGAGTGAGGGTGACGTGATCATCGGAATCGCATCATCGGGAATCCATTCAAATGGATATTCGCTAGTCAGAAAGGTTTTCGACGTTGAGAACGTAGATCTCACGGCAAAGAGAGACGATCTCGGTGGGAAGTCCCTAGGCGAGGCACTTATCGAGCCAACTAAGATTTACGTGAAGCCGATGACTGAGCTATTCAAGGAGATGACTCCGCACGCAGTAATGCATATCACAGGCGGAGGTTTTTATGAGAACATCCCTCGCGCACTGCCAGAAGGCATGACAGCTAAGATAGACAAGAACAGCCTTGAGATACCAGCGATTTTCAAGGTTCTAGCTGAGACAGGAAACATCCCAGAGCGCGATATGTTCAACACTTACAATATGGGTATTGGCATGACTGTAGTTGTGCCTCGTGAGGACTCTGAGAGGGCACTCGAGATTATTAACGGTGCTGGCGAGAAGGCGTATGTAATCGGAGAAATCGTTAAAGGAGACGAAGGCGTAATTATCGAAGGATAATTAGCCTTGCATATACACGGCAAGGAGTGAAGATGAGTAGTTTTGCAAGGGTCGCAGTTCTAATATCTGGAGGGGGGTACGAATCTGCAGGCTATCATAGATAGGTTGGCAGCAGGTGAGCTTCCGCATGTGGAGCTCGCACTGGTAGTTTCGTCTCGCAAGAATGCGGGAGGCCTTGACAGAGCTGATAGAGCAGGTATAAAGCATGTTTATATCGGCAAGGAGAATTTTGAGCAGGATCTAATAAAACTTCTAGAGGAGCACGAGATAGACATCATCGTGCTGGCGGGATTTCTTAAGATCCTTAGCAGCGATTTTGTCAGCAGATATCCAGATAGGATTATCAATGTGCATCCATCGCTCATTCCGTCGTTTTGTGGCGACGGCTTCTACGGACTTCGCGTTCACGAGGCTGCACTTTCATACGGTGTAAAGGTGACAGGTGCAACTGTTCATTTCGTAAATGAAGTTACGGATGGTGGCAAGATTATCGCTCAGCGTGCAGTAGATGTTAAGGATGGCGACACGCCAGAAATTCTCCAGAGACGAGTTATGGAGGAAGCTGAGTGGAAACTTCTACCGGCGGCAGTCGAAAAGGTCGCAGCAGAGATAGTGGCAAGGAGAGGATAATGAATATTGCAGTAATTGGTGGCGGCGGTAGAGAGCACGCCATAATAAAGAGCCTTAAGCGCAGTAAGGGAGTATCCCACATATATGCACTTCCGGGTAATGGCGGTATAGCTGAAGATGCTGAGTGCGTGGCGATTGGCGCAAAAGACCTAGATGCGATTGTCGATTTTGCAGTAGAAAAAAAGCTCGACTACGTTGTCGTAGCTCCCGACGATCCGCTAGTTCTTGGACTCGTGGACATGCTCGAAGAGAAGGGAATTCCTTGCTTCGGTCCAAATAAAGCAGCGGCGATCATAGAGGGAAGTAAAGCGTTTTCCAAGAAGCTCATGAAGAAGTATGGCATCCCGACTGCTGAGTATGAGATTTTCAGCGATATGAAAGCTGCTCTCGAATACATCGAAACTTGCCCAATTCCGACTGTAATCAAGGCTGATGGACTTGCGCTCGGCAAGGGTGTAATCATCGCTGAAACTCGCGAAGAGGCTAGAGATGGACTCCGCACAATAATGGAAGACCATAAGTTCGGCGCGAGCGGAGACACTGTAGTCATAGAGGAATTTCTAGAAGGACCTGAGGTAAGCGTGCTATCGTTTACTGACGGCAAGGTAGTTAGACCGATGGTTTCCTCGATGGACCACAAGAGAGCTCTAGATGGAGACAAGGGACTAAATACTGGAGGCATGGGCACCGTTGCTCCTAACCCTTACTACACAGAGGAGATTAGCGAGCAGTGCATGGAGCAGATATTTAGGCCTACTATTGAAGCTATGGCAGCTGAGGGAAGGGATTTTAAGGGCTGCCTTTACTTTGGTCTCATGCTCACCAAGGATGGACCGAAGGTCATCGAATACAACAGTAGATTTGGCGATCCTGAGACACAGGTGGTGCTTCCACTCCTAGAGGGAGACCTTCTAGAAATCATGAGGGCGACTACAGACGGCACACTGGCTGATGTGAAGTTCTCATTTAGAGATGAAGCCGCATGCTGCGTAGTAGCTGCCTCAGATGGATACCCTGCATCATATGAAAAGGGATTTGAGATAAAGCTTCCGGAGGAGCATGAGCACATATACATTGCAGGCAGTAAGCTCAAAGATGGCAAGCAGGTGACAAGCGGCGGCAGAGTGCTCGGTGTGGTTGAGACAGCTCCGACACTCGATGAAGCGGTGGATAAAGCCTATGCGAAGCTAGGAGAAGTGCATTTCGATAATATGTATTTTAGAAGAGATATCGGAGCGAAGGCGCTCGCAGCACGAAGATAACGGACGCTTAACTAAGCACTTATATTTAAAACTATAACAATAATAAATGACTGATTAGAGACAGGAGTAATGGCATGGTCAAAGCTTTATACGTAGAGAAGAAGCCGGAATTCGCAAATAGGGCAAATGAGCTTATCAAGGAGTTCAGAGAAAACCTGCAGATTGCGAGCTTGACGAACATCAGAGTGATCAATAGATACCTAATCGAGGACTTATCAGATAAGGCTTTTGAAGAGGCTCGCGGAACGATTTTTTCAGAACCGCCAACTGATACTAGCTACACGGATATGGACTTTCGTAAACAGGTTGTAATCGCTGTAGAGTACCTACCTGGCCAGTTCGACCAGAGAGCGAGCTCAGCAGAGGAGTGCCTACAGTTTATCGCTCCAGACGAGAAGCCGACAGTAAAGTCAGCGGTTATATATATCATAGATGGTGAGCTATCCAATAAAGAGCTCGAGAAGATTAAGAACTACTTGATTAATCCAGTTGAGTCGCGCGAAGCTTCGCTTGGAGTTCCTGCTACACTAAAGGCAAAGTATCCTGAGCCAGCACCAGTTGCGACGATTAAGAACTTTATAAATTATACAGACGCAGACCTCGAGACTTACCTCGTGGCAAATTCGCTTGCGATGGATATCGAGGATCTCAAGATGTGCCGTGAGTATTTCAAAGAGGAGGGCAGAGATCCGAGCGTTGCCGAGATTAAGGTTATCGATACATACTGGTCAGACCACTGCCGTCACACCACTTTCAACACGACCATCAGAGGTGTTGTGTTTAAGGATGAGACTATCAACAAGACATTTAGCGAATACCAAGAGCTACGTAAGCAGCTAGGAGTGCACAAGCCAATCAGCCTGATGAACGTTGCGACTATTGCGGTTAAGGCACTCAAGGAGAACGGCAAGATGGTAGATGTCGTGGAGTCGGAGGAAATCAACGCATGCACAGTTGATTTCAAAGCGAATATCGACGGAGAAGAGCAGGATTGGGTTCTGCTGTTCAAGAACGAGACGCACAATCACCCTACGGAAATCGAGCCATTTGGTGGAGCTGCGACTTGTATCGGTGGAGCTATCAGAGACCCTCTATCGGGCAGAAGCTACGTATATGCAGCGATGCGTGTGACGGGCGCGGGGAATCCGCTCACGCCTGAGTCAGAGACGAGACCGGGAAAGCTCTCGCAAAGAAGATTACGACAACCGCTGCCTCAGGATACAGCTCATACGGAAACCAGATTGGACTCACGACTGGTCTCGTGGATGAAGTGTATCACGAAGGATATGTGGCAAAGAGAATGGAAGTTGGTGCGGTGGTTGCGGCTGCTCCAGCAGAGAATATCAGGAGAGAGAGGCCAGAAGCAGGTGACGTTATCATACTGCTGGGCGGCAGAACCGGCAGAGACGGAATCGGCGGAGCTACAGGCTCGTCCAAGTCTCACAGCATGGAATCACTAGAGTCGTGCGGGGCGGAGGTTCAGAAGGGCAACGCTCCTGAGGAGAGAAAGATTCAGAGACTGTTCAGAAACCCAGAGGCGACTACGCTTGTTAAGCGCTGCAATGACTTCGGTGCAGGTGGAGTTTCAGTTGCCATCGGCGAGCTAGCAGATGGACTAGAAGTGACTCTTGACAACGTGCCTAAGAAGTACGATGGGCTGGATGGAACTGAACTCGCAATCAGCGAGTCTCAGGAGAGAATGGCTGTTGTAGTTGCAGCATCCGATGCAGATAAATTCAAGAAGCTCGCAGAGAGCGAGAATCTCGAGGCGACGACAGTAGCTACTGTTACAGAAAAGGCTTACCTAACGATGAATTTCAGAGGTCAGCAGATTGTAAATATATCCAGAGAATTCTTGGATACTAACGGCGCCGAGAAAGAAGCTGACGTCGTAGTTGAGGGTGCTCGAAGATTCGACAAGGAGATTCCAAAGGATTTTGAGAAGGGTATGAAGGAGCTCGTATCTGACCTTAATGTATGCTCCAAGAGAGGCCTTTCAGAGCGTTTCGACTCTACTATTGGATGTAACACTGTCTTGATGCCTTTCGGTGGTATCAAGCAGAGAACACCTATTCAAGCGATGGTTCACAAGATTCCAATGCTCGAAGGTGAATGCAGCACTGTATCTATGATGTCATATGGGTTTAACCCTTACATCCTAGAGCAGAGCCCTTACCATGGAGCATACCTAGCGATTGTTGAGAGTGTTGCTAAGCTAATCGCAACAGGTGCGAGCTATGACCGCATATACCTGAGTCTACAGGAGTACTTCGAGAAACTAGGTGATAACGATAAATCTTGGGGCAAGGCATTCAGTGCAGTTCTCGGTGCGTTCAGAGCGCAGATGGAGCTAGGCATTGGTGCAATCGGTGGTAAGGATTCCATGAGCGGAACGTTCGAGGACATACATGTTCCACCAACTCTGATTTCGTTTGCGGTAACTACAGATGAACTCTGTAAAGTGGTTTCGCCAGAGTTTAAGGGCAGAGGTCACGAAGTTGTGTGGATTAGACCAGAACTTGGTGAGGACGGGCTACCAAAGGCTGAATCGCTCATCAAGAACTTTAAGCTGGTTAGAACACTCGTTGATAATGGACTAGTTGCTGCATGCTACACTCCTGGATTCGGTGGACCCGCAGAGGCGGTCTTCAAAATGGCAATCGGCAACAATATCGGCTTCGAGTTCGATGAGGGCATATCCATGAGAGAGATGTTCGGTTATGCATACGGAAGCTTTATCATAGAAACTAGCAAGAATATAGATTTGACTGCAGATATGAAGCTTCTGGGCAAGACGGTTTCTCGTGAATCAATCGGTAGCAAGAAAGGTCGCGTAAGACTTCTCGCGCTAAATGCTCTGTATGAGGGTAAGCTTGAACCTGTGTACAGCTGCAATATCAAGACTTCAGAGGAACGAGTTCCTGAGATGATATATAGAACAAGAAGCGATGAGGCTCCAAGAAGCACTGTGGATAAACCAAGGTTCTTAATCCCTGTATTCCCAGGCACTAACTGCGAATACGATACGGCTAGAGCCGTTGAGAAGGCCGGTGGAGAGGCGGAGATATTCGTTGTTAACAACCTCACTGCAGACCATCTAAAGCGCTCTGTAAAGGAGTTTGCAGCAGCACTATCTAAGGCGAACGTCTTATTTATACCAGGAGGTTTCTCAGGTGCTGACGAGCCAGATGGCTCTGGTAAGTTCATCACCTCGTTCTTGAGAAATGAAGCAATTTCTGTAGAGCTCATGAAGCTGCTAAACGAACGAGATGGACTAGTTGCAGGAATCTGCAACGGATTCCAGGCACTAATCAAGCTCGGACTTCTCCCGTATGGAGAAATCGGTGTACAGGAAGAGAACAGCCCAACGATAACATTCAATAAAATAGGTAGACACCAGTCTAAGCTCGTGAGAACTAAGGTGTGCTCAACAAGGTCACCTTGGCTTTAGGAAAGTGAGCGTTGGACAGATACTGACTGTGCCAATCTCACACGGTGAAGGAAGATTTGTCGCTAGTAGCAACGATATCGACACTATGCTCGAGAACGGACAGATTCTAACGCAGTACGTTGATTTTGAAGGAAATCCAACCATGGATATTCAGTTCAATCCTAACGGCTCATCGATGGCTATCGAGGGAATCCTCTCGCCAGATGGAAGAATCCTAGGCAAGATGGGACACTCCGAGAGAATTGGAGAAGGCCTTTACAAGAACGTACCAGGGGAGTTTGAGCTAGGGCTATTTGAGTCGGCGGTTTCGTACTTCAGAGGCGAATAATAGGGATAGTGAAAAAACGTTCAGTTTAGTGCTGACATTGAGGCCTGCGAGTGTGATATACTACTTTTCGTAATACGAAGGTAACGTATGTATAATTAATTCAGAAAGGGAAACTGGAAAAATGAGTAAGGAAAGAATTCTTGTGCTTAATCTAGGATCTACATCAAGTAAGATTGCTGTATACGATGATGCTCAGGAGGTTTTTAAGGAAACAATCAGACATACACAGGAGGAGATGGCTCAGTTCGATGATGTGCTTGAGCAGTTTAACTTCCGTAATGAGAAGGTTAGAGAGGCTCTTGAGAGCAACGGTATCGGCGTTGATACACTTACAGCAGTATGCTCGAGAGGTGGAAATATTATCGCTTGCCCTCACGGCGCTATCGGAATCGACCAGGAGATGATCGATTATCTGACGAGACCAGAGGACACAGCGAAGCATGCGTCGCTACTTGGCAGCATGATTGCTTTTGACCTCAAAAAAGAGTTTGGAATCCCTGCGTGCATCTATGATGCAATCGGAACAGATGAGATGCAGGCAGTAGCAAGAGTTTCCGGCGTTCCGGAGATTCCTCGCTACACGGTTGGACATACTCTAAACACGAGAGCGATGGCTATCAAGTGCGCTGATGAAGTGCTCAAGAAGCCATTTGATGAGTGCACATTCATAGTTGCTCACATGGGTGGCGGAAGCTCGATTAGACTTTATCACAATGGTGTAAATATCGACTGCGTAAACGACGATGAAGGAAACTTCTCGCCAGAGCGTGGTGGGGCAGTAGGTTGTAAGGATCTTGTAAATTATTGCTTTACATCAGGTAATGATGCAAAGACTGTAATGAAGAAGTTCCACGGTGCAGGCGGACTCAAAGCTCATCTCGGCACTACAGATGCCATCGAGGTAGAGAAGATGATAGATGCAGGCAACGAGTATGCGAAGGTCGTATACGAGGCAATGGCATATGAAATCGCTAAGGATATCGCTAAACTATCTGCTCCAGTGGCTGGCAAGGTTGATAGAATCATCCTCACAGGCGGAGTAGCTTACTCCAAGTTCCTTACAGATATCATCGAGGGCATGGTAAGCTGGATTGCTCCAGTTGAGATGATGCCTGGCGAATATGAGATGGAAGCTTTAGCAGCTGGAGCTTTAAGAGTTCTGAGAGGCGAAGAGAAGCTTCAGGACTTCGGTGAAATCAAGGCTGCGGCAGTTGACAGAATCCGCATCTGCAAAGGTGTAGAGCCTTATACAACTCCAGCGAAGTAAGTCGCAAGACTAAGAAATTATATGAATATATATCCTTGAGATTAATCTGAAAGACACCGACCATGATATTATGATGGTCGGTGTCTTTCAGTTTAAAGCTGTTTGCGAAGTATTGAAAAAACAATATATAAATATATCTTCATAAATTTTATCAATGGGGATTTAAATCATCACTGATATATAATCCATAAAAGAGAAGGTATCTTTGAACTAACGTGAGTCTATTCACTTAGCGTAGGTGTTTCAATTAATCTCATAAGTTATATCTGTTTGATTAAGAAAAGGGACAATTAGTAATGAAGAAAAAAATCTTTGCAGTGACAACTATTTTAGTCTTTGCTCTTTCTATGCTAACGGCATGTGGAAACAAATCCGAAGAGAAAGCAAAACCAGTGTCAGCGCCTGCTGTTAAAGAGAGACAGGTGTACGTAACTCCTAAGTGGGTTAAGAGTGTAATCGACAAAAACCAGAAGGGTTACGAAGATTATGTAGTAGCGGAAGTAGGCTACCCAGCGAAAGCCTCAAAGGATAAAGATTTCGTTAAGGGTCATATAAAAGGATCCATATATGTATCGGATCAGGAAGTTGAAGATGCGACTGGATCTAAGGAAGGTGCATACAACCTACTAGCACCTGAGAAGGTAAGAGATAATATGCTTGCGCACGGAATCACTAAGGATACAAAAGTTATCCTTTATGGAAAGGATACTTCCGGTGTTGCAAGAGTGGCATTTGCATATATCTGGTGCGGAGTTTCAGATGTTAAGATTCTAGATGGCGGCATCGCTGCATGGGAAAAGGCAGGATATGAAACTGTTAAGGGGGACCCTGCGAAGCGCAAAAAGGCAACCGACTTTGGTGTAGCGGTTCCAGCACATCCTGAGTATTATACAAGCATCCAGGACGTTAGACAGAAGCTTGGTAAGGACTCGAACTTCAAGCTTGTCAGCATCAGATCAAAGAATGAGTGGCTTGGAAAGACAAGTGGATACGACTACATAGATAAGGCTGGAGAGCCAGAAGGTGCAGTTTGGGGTAAAGGTGCAAACAGTGCAGCCGACGTAGCACAGTTCGTTAACAAGGATGGAACTATAAAATCCCTAAAGGGATTCCAGAAAGTATGGAAAGACTGCGACTTTACACTTGATAATCACCTAGCATTCTACTGCGGAACTGGTTGGAGAGCATGCCCACCATTCCTCGTACTATATCAGAATGGATATGATAATATATCAGTTTATGATGGTGGCTGGTATGAGTGGCAGATGCACGACGATTATCCAGTTCAGGTTGGAGATCCTAAGAGCTCAAATGTCAAGCACACAACTGTTGGACAGCTAGAGCCTGGTAAAGCTACAAAGAAAAAGTAAGCAAAATTTAGTTATAAGTCGCTGTTAGATTTTACTGACAGCGGCTTTATTTCATATATAATAGAAACGATAATAGATAATACTCAATTTGAATTTTTGAGAAGAGAAAGAGAAAATGAAAATAAGAAAATCACACTTAATAATGGACTTTCTAGCTATCATCATGTTTGTTGGTGCATACTACTGCAAGATGTTCGCAGATACCAAGTTGGGTTTTGTGAGGTGGCTTAATTATAACGGTAGTAAGCTAGCGCGGCAGTCCCAATTGATCGTATAAAAATTCGTCACTTTCTTGATAATTGCAGTAATCGCTGTACTAGCAATTGGTAGAATTTTTAAAAAGGGAAAAAGAAACTTTCGGATTGTAGATATAGTAATAGCTATTGTAACACTGATTGTGACAGTATTTTTACCTGTATGCCACGATCACATTCACATATGATTATTCAGAAGCGTACTTCCTATTGCTACCACTAGTTGCTCTCGGCACACTATTCACTGCGATACGATGCTTAATTAGCAGTAAGGTGCACAAAGATGAAAAAAATAAAAAGCTGTGGGTATTTGTCGGAACAGTTGTATTAATAGTGCTTATAAATCACTTCTTTGGCATATCTGAATGGTTAGGTGGAGATAAGGGACTGAGCTTTCTAAAAAAGCTCGTTGAAGAAAACCTTATGCTCGCAATATTAATCTACATAATTGTAACCATTATTAGCTGCGTGGTTTTTGCTCTTCCTGGAGTAACATTTGCAATAGCAGCGAGTGTTCTCTTTGGCCCTATACTTGGAACAATTTGCTGCGTAATAGCGACTACGCTTGGTGCTATGCTTGCTTTCTTGACAGGAAGATATTTTTTAAAGGACAGCATTAAACCGACCATTCAAAAGAATAAGTATTTAAATAAGTGGCTGTTTGATGAATCAGGACAAAATGAATTCTTCGTTTTGATGATTACCAGGCTAGTACCGATTTTTCCGTACAACCTGCAGAATTTTGCATATGGCATAACGGATATTTCATTTGCATCATACTCTATAGGTACTCTAATTTTTATTTTGCCGGGGACTGCGATGTATACGGTGGGATTCTCTGGTTTCACAGAGACCAGTGGAAATAGATGGGTGTACTTCGCCATATCCATTGCTCTTGCAGTTGTAGTAATCGGTATTTCTATGTGGTTAAAGAAAAGATACGTAGTCAAAGAGACTGGGGTCAGTGACAGAGGCTCGGGGAAAGCACCGTATATAGGAGCTGACAAAGATTCTTCTCTAGATTTGACAAGGTGCATCCATTGTCATAAGTGTCAAAATAACTGCAAGTTTCTTGCAAAACATAGAATAGATATTGGTGATGGTGATAAGCTTAATGATCTAGCATATCACTGCTTTCTATGCGGTGAATGCACGGCGGTATGTCCGATGAAAATTGACGGACGAGAAGTCGTATTGCGTTTTAGGCAGAGTGCGGTCGATGATCTGGCAGGCGAGGAGCAGATTAGCAAAAGATATAAGGGCATGCTGCTTGAAAAGAGGAAGTATATATTTAAAAATTACAGACATGCTGGAAATGGGCACGCGGCCTTCTTCCCTGGATGCAATTTTGTATCTATGTATCCTAAAACCACGAAGCATGTTGTCGCACTTCTTAAAGAAGTAAATATAGGCGTCATTTATGATTGCTGCGGGAAACCAGTAGCAGAGCTCGGGCTTGCTAAAGACGAGCAAAGAATAATAAGTGACATAGATAATAGGTTGAGAGAATTAGGCATAAGCGAGCTTGTTACAGCCTGTCCAAACTGTTATGACTTTCTGGGAGGCAAGCTAGAAGCCAAAGTTGTGAGCATCTATGATAAGCTGGCTGAACTCGGCATTGGAGCAGAAGTCGAGGGTGGCAAAAAGATGTTCATGCCATGCCCAGATAGAAATAAGGGAGAGCTTTTATCTCAGATTGAAGAGAATTTTGCAAAGAAGCCTTTTGAGAAGATTGATGGAGTGCAGTGCTGTGGACTGGGAGGAAGTGCAGGAGCCTGTGAATCTGAGCTTGCAAAGAATATGACCAACAAGCTTGAGGACGGCATATGGGTATATTGCGCAACATGTGCAGGTAAAATCACTCGTGATGGGCATAAAGATGTAAAGCATGTTCTTCCAGAAATCCTTGGAACGCGTGAAAGTCCAGATACAAAGAAATCATATTTCAACAGGGTGTTTACGAAATTCAAATGAAGCAAAAACTAGACAACATAAAATCAGATAAAGCTGTAATATTGTTCACACGAATTCCAGAGCCTGGCAAAGTAAAGACGCGAATGATGCCTTATTTAAGCCCAAGTGAGTGTGCAGAACTTCAAGAATGCTGTATAAAGGATTCGCTGGAAATGCTTCGAGAAGTAGATGTAGATAAATTCATTTGTTATGAGCCTTCTGGGGACAGGAATTTGCTTGCAGAGCTATGTAAAGAGACAAATTTTATTGTTCAGCGTGGTGATGACATAGGGGCACGAATGAAAAATGGTCTCAGCGATGTGTTCGATATTGGTTACAAGTCAGTCTTGCTCATGGGATCGGACATACCTGGGGTTAAATCGTCAGATATAACGGATGCATTTTCGCAGCTACAATCATGTGATGCCGTCATTGGTCCTTCACAGGATGGTGGCTACTATCTTATAGGCATGAATGATATTAAACCAGAGTTATTTGCTCAATCATCGTATGGGCACGGCAAGGTGCTTGATGAACTCTTGCACATCGCTGCGGATAACAATATTCACGTTACTTTAGTGGCGGAACACCGTGATTTGGATACAAAAGATGATATTTTGTATTTTAGGGAGCATATTCGACATCAACACCATCTTATGGAAAGTGAAGTAGGGAAATTCGTTACAAAGGTACTGCGGGTTTCTGTAATTGTTCCGACTTACAATGAGGAAAGCGAATTGACAAGCTTATAAAGCAGCTTGATGACATCTGTGATGATGCTGAGATTGTCATAGTAGATGGCGGTAGCACGGACTCTACATTAGCTCATATTCCTGATAGATATCGTATTGTAAAAAGTGATAAGGGAAGAGCTCTTCAGCTAAATGCAGGTGCAAGGGCAGCTAGCGGCGAGGTGCTGTTCTTCATGCACGCTGACAGTGAGCTACCTAACAAGCCAATACATGAAATAAGAGAGGTTATGAAAACCTACAATGCAGGGTGTTTCGGCATAGAGTTTCAATCAGATAATCTGCTGATGAAAATCAACGCAGCCATTTCAAATGACAGAGCATTTCGCAGACAGATAGCTTTCGGAGATCAAGGCATGTTCATGACCCGAGAAGTGTTTGAAGGAGTCGGGGGATTTCCAGAAATTCCCATTATGGAGGACTACCAGTTGTCGCTAACACTTAGGGAAATGGGAATAAGAATAGGTGCTACAAGAGGTAGAATTTGCACCTCTGATAGACGGTACCCAAAAGGAAATATTAAAAAGCTACGACTCATGTTCAAGATGTGGCTTTTGCGAAGAAAATACAGGATGGGGATAGATCCGTATCAAATTGCTAAAGAGTACAAGGATATTAGATAAATGAGCAAATCAACAATCGAAAGTGGACTAAAGCGAATAGCTGCCTCGAAACCATATAGAGAGGCTCTTGGACTCCCTGACGAAGTAACCGAGGAATACAACCTTTTGGCCCAAGGAGAGTACAATATCAACTATATATTTACTCATCCTATAACGGGCAAGAAACTTGTTCTTAGGGTGAATTGCGGGTCCCAGATGCATTTAGAGAATCAGATAACCTATGAATATCGGGCACTAGAATTGCTCGAACAATCTGGTAGAACACCTGCTGTTTATTATGTTGATGATACAAAGCAATTTATAAATAATGGCGTACTTGTAATGGAATATTTACCGGGACACTCGCTTATATATGAGAAAGAGATGGATAAGGCGCTAGCTGTTTTAGCGGATATCCACAGTGTTAATATAGAACCTCAGAATAAAGGTGAGGAGACCGTAAGCATAAGTGGCACAACGCTACTGGCTCCGAGAGAACCTCTCAAAGCTATTCTTGAAGAGTGTGAGCAGATGGCTGCTAAGTTCTTTGATTATGAGCAGGCTGATATCATGATTAAACAAAAAATCAGAAAGCTACTCGACTACGGCTGGAAGAGACTCGACAGAAGAACGGGGGTCTCTCCGTATAACTGCATTATAAACACAGAATTGAACTCCACAAACTTCCTAATCAATGGACCTGGAGAACAGAGTTACCTTATTGACTGGGAAAAGCCCTTGTTCGGTGACCCAGCTCAAGACCTCGGCACTTTCTTGCGCCGACTACTACTTTTTGGAAAACTGATACGATTTTTTTACGCCACAGGAAATTGATTATTATATAGATGAGTATATATATGCAGTTGCAGGCAGGTACATTACAGCTGAATTAAAGGAGAGAACTCACGATTTTGTGCCTATAACGTGTCTCAGGGGTGTAACATGGTGTGCTATGGCATGGGTAGAATACAGACAGCCGGGTAGAGATATTACTAATGAAAGTACAGCGCAGAAGCTGGAAAAGTACATCGATCCAGAGTTTTTGGATAGAATTGAAGAGTTAATTGAGGCATAACATGAATATAGATAAACATGAAACTGTGAGCAAGAAGAGAAAAAACATAATAAAAAAGGCTGTTTTGCTAACGGTACTATTGATATGCATAATATGCTACATAGCCGTTCCAAGTATACACAGCACTATTAATAGAGTGTTTGAAATGTTCAAGAGTGGGGATTTTATGGTTGTGAAGGATTTCGTTAAATCATATGGTCCTTACGCCGCAGTTATATCGTTCCTTCTCATGATACTGCAGTCTATCGCAGCACCATTACCTTCATTTCTGATTACTTTTGCAAATGCAAATCTATTTGGTTGGGTGAAAGGCGCAATTCTTTCGTGGACAAGCGCTATGGTGGGGGCGACGCTATGCTTTTACATAGCTAGAATACTAGGCCGTGATGTAGTTGAGAAACTTACTAGCAAAAGAGGACTAGAACAGATTGACGAGTTCTTTCAGAGGCACGGAAGAATGAGCATTTTGATTGCCAGGCTGCTGCCTTTTATAAGCTTTGATATCGTAAGCTATGCTGCTGGATTGACGTCGATTTCGTTTCTAGAGTTCATAGTAGCAACAGGTCTAGGGCAGTTGCCAGCGACGATAATATACTCATACGTTGGAGGAATGCTTACTGGAGGGGCAAAGCTACTTGTAACAGGTCTGTTTATCCTGTTTGGTGTGTCGGGAATAATTTTCCTCATCAGGCAGGTATACATAGAGAAAAATAAAGAAAAGTAATAGTAATTAGCGCATCACTTATGCGCAAAGGAGGGTAAAATGAATACTTATTATAATCCTGATGATTTGGCAAAATTCCCTACAATTGGTGAAGAAGCACCAGAACTATGGGATGCATTTCTTAAATACTATGGACCAGTAATGGCGGAAGGTGCGCTTACTGCTAGGGAAAAGGCGCTTATAGCGCTTGCAGTTGCGCATTCTGAGATGTGCCCATACTGCATCGATTCATACACACAGACACTTCTTGAGATGGGTGTAGACGAAGAAGAAATGACAGAAGCTGTTCACGTTGCAGCGGCTATGAAAGCTGGAATTACATTGGTTCATGGCGTGCAGATGAAAAACGTTGTTGGAAAGCTAGAGCAGAAATAGGCAACTCAGTTACCGATATGAGCTGCAACATGTGTTGCAGCTCATACTCTTGGAGAAATACATAGGTATGAAAGATAGATTTAAAGAACTAGATAATGTGCCAGATTTTCAAGCAAATATTGAAAATCCAAAGGTACAAAAAACGGATGATATGAAAGTGCTTCAGATTAATGTGGGCAGATTATGCAATCTTGCATGTAAGCATTGTCATGTTGAGGCTGGGCCAAGCCGCACTGAGATTATGAGCAAAGAAGTTATGTATGTCTGTCTAAAGACTTATAATAAATGGGGATTTGACACGATTGACATCACTGGTGGTGCCCCAGAAATGAATCCTAATTTTAGATGGTTTGTTGAGGAATGTTGCCGAATCAGCAATCATGTAATCGTTAGATCTAACATGGTTATCATGCTTGAAGAAGGCTATGAGGACTTACCTGAGTTTTATGCACGCAACAAGGTGGAACTTGTGGTTTCACTTCCGCATTACAAAGCGAAGAAGACAAATAAACAACGTGGAGACTCTGTTTTTGAAGGTTCCATTGAGATGCTTAAGAAGCTAAACGCGCTTGGATATGGTACAGATTCAGATCTCGTTCTAAATATGGTGTATAACCCGAGCGGTGCATTCTTTCCTCCTAATCAGCAAGCTATGGAGACAGAGTATAAGGAAAAGCTGGGAAGAGAGTACGGGATATCGTTCAATAATCTGTTTTGTATAACTAACAATCCTATCGGAAGATTTGGGAAATTTCTCGTTCAATCGGGTAATTTTGAAGGATATATGTATAAACTGTACAATGCGTTTAATCCTGAAACACTAGAGAATATGATGTGTAGATATCAGATTTCAGTAGGCTGGGATGGCAAAGTTTATGATTGTGACTTCAACCAAGCAGAAGGGATAGAGATATCTACAAAGCAGACGATTTTTGATATTGCAGACTCAGACTATGAAGTTCGAAATATATGCTTTGACAAACATTGCTATGCATGTACGGCAGGATCTGGTTCTAGTTGCGGTGGTACGACAGAGTAAGGAGGGGCGATAAGATGGATAAGGGAAATATAGCTGAACTATTTGGTAGAGGTCAGGATTGCGGACAGATTGTTGTGGAGCATTTTGCAAATAAGATAGGTGTCTCCAAAGAGGAGGCAAATCGAATGGCTGCGGCATTTGGTGGAGGACTTGGTGTTGGTGAAACATGTGGTGCAGTAATGGGGGCAATGATTGTGCTAGGGCTAAAATATGGCCATAATGGACCTGACGATAATGAAAGAAAAGGTGAAATGAACGAGAAAAGAGCAGAATTTCTTGCTCTATGGAATGAAAAATATGGTAAGGTTCGCTGTGAAGATCTGCTTGGAAATAATATTGGCACACAAGAAGGGCTAACGAAGATACTTGATGAAGGGCTGCTATTCAGTTTCTGTCCTTCGCTAGTTGATGATGCTATTAAAATGCTTGAAAAACTAGCATAGGTGACTGTCATGAAAGCGGATTTTTACGATGCGTCCAACGAGGCGATATTCACACCTGAATCATTTTATGGACCAAGAGGTGATTTTGCAGACATCTGCATTCCTGTTCTATCATTTGAAATTCATGACTATATATTAAATACGTTTGAATGTGTAAAGTGTGGACAGCTCATTGCCTGCAACATAAACACACCTATATATGTGTTTGAATACGACAAAAAACGAATTGCATTTTACCAATCCTCGATGGGTTCAGCGATAGCATCACATCAGTTAATAGAAGCAAATTGGATAACAGGTGCAGAAAAATTTGTCATGTTTGGCTCAGCAGGGACACTTGATTTTGAGCAAACTGATGGTAAATACATAGTACCAAGCAAGGCATATAGGGGTGAAGGACTTTCTTTCTACTACTGTCCAGCAGGAGATTATATAGAAGTTAAGTGTTCAGGAGTTGTTTCTGATATCTTTTGTAAAGCAAATATCCCATATACCGAAGGTGCTATATGGACAACTGACTCGATGTATAGAGAAACAAAAGCATTAGTAGATGCCAGAAAGCAAGAAGGGTGCATTGCAGTTGAAATGGAGGTTGCCGGTGTGCAGTCTGTGTGCGACTTCCATAATTGGAAGTTGTACAGCTTCTTGTGTGCAGGTGACGTTATATCAGATGAAAGCTATAGTGTAGGAGAACTGTCTGAAGCAAATCACGGACTAGATAAACTAAATGCAGCATTAACGATAATAGAGGCACTTTAAAAAGGGAGACTTAGTTGGTGTGATAGTCTTAGTGTGTCAGCTAAGTCTAATTAAAATAGTAATATTTTGTGTTGGTGATATAGTATAAAATAAAAGTGTCAAAAGATGCTGATTTGTCATAACTCAGGCAATATTGACAGCATGTATTATTTCGTGTACTATTCTTGTATACGTGCTGTTGTAGCTCAGTTGGTAGAGCACTTCCTTGGTAAGGAAGAGGTTCGGCAGTTCGAGTCTGCTCAACAGCTCCAATTATTTTAAATTTAATCACAATTCTAAGGAGGATATCATGGCAAAGCAGAAGTATGAGAGAACCAAGCCACATATCAACATCGGTACAATCGGCCACGTTGACCACGGCAAGACAACTCTAACAGCGCAATCACAAAGACTCTTCACAACAGATATGGACTCGGAGCAGACGTAGCATTCGACCAGATCGATAAGGCACCAGAAGAGAAGGCAAGAGGAATCACGATTTCCTCAGCACACGTAGAGTATGAGACACCAAACAGACACTACGCACACGTAGACTGCCCAGGACACGCTGACTATGTAAAGAACATGATTACAGGAGCAGCTCAGATGGACGGAGCTATTCTAGTAGTAGCAGCAACAGATGGACCAATGCCTCAGACAAGAGAGCACATCCTGCTATCTAGACAGGTAGGCGTACCATACATCATCGTATTCCTGAACAAGTGCGACATGGTAGATGACGAGGAGCTACTAGACCTCGTAGAGATGGAAGTAAGAGAGCTACTAGACGAGTATGAGTTCCCAGGAGATGACACACCAATCATCAGAGGATCTGCACTAAAGGCACTCGAGGATCCAAGCGGTGAGTGGGGAGATAAGATTTGTGAGCTAATGGAAGCAGTAGACACATACATTCCAGAGCCACAGAGAGCAAACGATCAGCCATTCCTAATGCCAATCGAGGACGTATTCTCAATCACAGGACGTGGAACAGTAGCAACAGGAAGAGTTGAGAGAGGAACACTCAAGGTAGGAGATGAAGTAGAGCTCGTAGGACTAAGCGACGAGAAGAGAAAGGTAGTTGTAACTGGAGTAGAGATGTTCAAGAAGACTCTTGACGCAGCAGAAACAGGAGACAACATCGGAGCACTACTAAGAGGAATTCAGAGAGATGAAATCGAAAGAGGACAGGTACTCTCGAAGCCAGGCTCAATTCACCCACACACAAAGTTCAAGGGACAGGTATACGTACTAAAGAAGGAAGAGGGTGGAAGACACACACCATTCTTCAATGGATACAGACCACAGTTCTACCTAAGAACAACAGACGTAACAGGAGATCTAAAGCTACCAGAGGGTACAGAGATGTGCATGCCTGGAGATAACGTAGTAATGGAGATCGAACTGATTACACCAGTAGCTATCGAAGAGGGACTACGTTTCGCTATCAGAGAAGGTGGAAGAACAGTAGGATCCGGAGTAGTTACAGAGATCATCGAGTAATCATAGATTACGAGGGAATACCACCAGATAACTAATGACAGGGGCGCATGCGCCCCTGTTTTTAAGTTACTTACTTTGTATAACTGGCATACTAACTTGGATATTATTGATTTCTTTATACTGAATCACTACAATAAATATGTGACAGAAAGTATAATGAATACATTAGTGAAATCAGTATCCAGGCAAATTGTCGGGGGTATAACGAGGTGAAATATGTCTATAGAAAAGATTTACGATTATTTTAGAAACTACGACAAAGAAACTTATCAGGTTTTCGCATGTGGAGATGACGCGCCATCAGAGCAAGATATAGAAGCTTTCGAGAGCGAGTTCAATATAAAGCTACCAGAGGATTTCAAAGAGTTTACAATGTCTCCGCTTGGTGGTCTATACATGGAAGTGAGAGAAGAAATCTGGCCTATGGCACAGGAGTATGAAGTTGCACCATTCTGGGAGTTTTGCCGAGGAATCATGGTTTACGGCATCTCAAGCGAAGTCCCAGAGTACCTAGACTTACGTGCAAATACAAGGGCTTTCCATGAAAGTGGGCTATCTGACTGCATCCCGTTCTTCTCGGTAATAGGTGACGGTGAGCAGATATTCTGTTTCGATAGAGAAGGCAAGATAGTTGTTTTCGATGGCTATGAGATGCATGATGTTGAAGGCGATTTTGAGAGCTTTTTACTTGGTCAAATCGCTGAGCTAGAGGAACGTAAGGATAAGAAGGTCGAGAAGCTTAGTGGTAAATTTTAAATATTACTTTATGGCTTTTTGTTAATTAATTCAAATGCTATAATACCATTTTGAGGATAACACTCCGAGGTATTAAATGACTATATATAACCAGTTTTCTAGCATAACTATTGATGATGCTAGGATTGATGAAACTTGCAACGCTTATTTTAAGTGGAAAGATTTAAACACATATATCTCTAACAATAGTCGTAGGGGAATTAATATGCCCGATGCAATTTCGGAACCAATGGGATGCTATTGTCTAGGGTATGAATGGAATAGAGGTAATAAAGTCGGTGATGCAACGAATCCATCAACGGGAGAAAAAATTGAGTTTAAGGCAACCTCTCGTTTTGAAGGTGATCTTTCATCGTTCGGACCAAAATGTGAATTTGATGATCTAGTTTTTCTGCGTTTTAATCTGGATGAAAATCTTTTGTACATTTATGATTTAAAAATAGATTCAGAAATGTTCGGAAAGTATCCTGCAAATAAAGCAGAAACTATTCAAGATCAGAAAAATCAAGGCAGAAGACCTCATGTGAGTCTTCAATCGCTGTTCGTTGATGCTGAAGATTTAGAGCCTGATGTTATTTTTGACATTCGACGTTGTAAAATCATTCAAACCGCTAAGTAGGTTATAAAGAAAGGATGGAGTGTTTTCCTCTATTTTTTAATAACAGAAATTGCGGCGCGCCGCAATTTCTGTTATTATTAGGTGGGAGGTATTGATATGGAAAAACTGAAATGTGCTTCGTTTTTTGCTGGTGTAGGTGGCATAGATTTAGGATTCGAACAAACAGGTGGATTTAAAACTATTTACGCTAATGAATTTGATCCCTATCCAGCAGAAACGTTTAAAAAGAATTTCCCAAATGTTGATGTCATCGTTCAGAATATAAATGATATAAAAGAGGATAATGTACCTGATCATGATGTGCTTTTAGCAGGTTTTCCTTGTCAGGCGTTCTCGGTAGCAGGTTATAGACAAGGGTTCGATGACAAGAAAGGTCGAGGAGAACTATTCTTTCAGCTAGCTCGTATTATTGCTAAGAAAAAAACCATCTATAGTATTTCTAGAAAATGTTAAAAATTTAGTAGGGCATGATAACGGAAATACTTTTCAGGTTATTATAGAATGCTTAAAAGCTGAAGGATATCATGTTAAATATCAAGTGTTGAACGCTATGGAATATGGTAACATATGCCAAAATCGTGAAAGAATTTACATAGTTGGATTTCGCGATAAAGCACAATATCAGAGATTTGTTTTCCCGATGCCAATACCTTTAACCAGTACTTTAAGTGATATTATTGACTTCGAAGAAAAAAGAGATGACAAGTATTACTATATTGACGGGAAATACAAAGGTGATATTTATCAAAAATTAGTTGCAGCTATTGATGATCCATCCGCTGTATATCAATGGAGAAGGAAATACGTTCGTAAAAATAAAAGTGGCGTAGTACCGACTCTTACGGCAAATCAGGGCGAAGGAGGTCACAATGTCTGCATAATAAAAACAAAACATGGAATTAGGAAAATGACACCAGAGGAATGTTTTTATACACAAGGGTTTCCTAAATCATGGAAGCTCCCTGATAATATGGCTGATAGCAGATTATATAAACAAGCGGGAAATTCTGTTTGCGTATCTGTTATAGAAAGAATTGCAGAAGAAATACTTCGTGCAGTGAATGGGTAATATTAGATAAATATAGCCTAAGTTAAACGACTTAAAGATATTATCGATTACTAATATAGCAAGGAATTGAAAAACAATCCCTTGCTATTTCTATTATCAAAAAGGTCGGATAATATAGTAATAGTGTGAGAATCAAGGCTTTGCAAGATCTATTCCTAATATTTTCACTTGCTAATAATTTAGAATCTCATCCCTAGTCATACCCACTAGCTCGTTTACCCATAGTCCGAGAATATCCGAAATAATCCCGTCGCATGCAAACTCTTCGTCACCATCTCCGAACTTGCAGGTGAATAGTGGTTCTCTGCTGGCAGCTTCGTAAAATCTCTTCGCGTACTCAGGGAGCTTACCAGGATTATACTCGAGCGATAACTTCTTCGCAATCTCGCCTCTAATCTCGTCGAAATCAGCGCCTTTCTCATTATATGACTTACGTGATTTCTCGATGTAACCGCTGCAAAATGCGGATAACAGTTCGTCGCTTTTGTAGATGTATTTGCAGCTAAAATCCGAAATGCATCCCGCATGAATTAGAAACTTAAGTAAATCCTCCATGCTTTCAGCAACTCTTCCGACGCTCCCTTCGCTGCTAATATACCCTATGCTGCCGTCTTCAAGCTTTACATATTCGCCACCGCTTCCATCGGATGCAAATGTTTCAAACGAAGACGAATATACTTCACCATGCCCCGAATACTCAGTGTCCCTGGGCTTATCGCAGAAAAATATATCGCATTCTCGCATCAGGGCTTCATTTAAGCCTGCTGTTTTCATAATCGCATCCGCTAAATTAATCGTCATATATCTCCCTTAATAAATCGTAATAAGTGCATGTCCTCCGGCTTCGAGCACCTTCTTATAGAAGTCTCGAAGTCCTTCGATGTAATCAGCGATTTCTTCTATTAGCTCATCGACCAAGTCCTCATCATCTTTATCCCATATGTTTGGATACAGGCCAGCGTTTGCGCAATCCTCCATATTGAAATCTTCAAGAGCCTTTCGTAATCGAAACCCTCGAGCGCCGAAATTATTTCAGGGACACGGTCATTTTTTACACATGCGACGAATTGGCTTAAATCTTCAAATAAGTCCACGCCGATAACTGCCACGCTGAGGGGGTTATTACTAGACCTCTCATCGGTGCTCACTCCTGTTAGAACGAAGTGCATCACATCCCACATCTTATCAGTATCAAGGAAAATTTCAGCTTCTTCGTTTAAATCTTCAATAGTTTCAAAAACTTCTTCTTCATCATCGAGATTCGCAAGGCGCAGAAGAACGTCGAGGTTTGCGTCATCGATATATTGGTAGTTAGCAATCAATCCCATTGGTTTATCCTCCGTAAAAAGTAAATAACTGGTTTATAGCTCCACCTACGAGCTTTACAATACATTAATTATTTAACTAAATTGTACACTCAGTGCGGTGAGTTTGGAATACAAATTTTGTAGAATATTGCAAAGAGGTGTATATTTAGTATTGAAATAATTTATAAGGAAAACAGTCTGCGGCTAGAGGCTAAAGAAATTAGAAAGGTATCACATAATATGGATAATAGAGAGGTAAAAAAGCTAGGATTATACGATGATAGCGTATTCATCGCTGATGGTGTGCAGCTTAGCGGACCTGAGAATATTAAAATTGGTAAGGATGTGAATATCTGGTACAATTCTGTGCTTCGTTCTAGTGGCAAAGATATTGTAATCGGAGACAGAACTAATATCCAGGATGGCTCTGTAATCCATATCGCGACAAATGGCGGGACATACATAGGAGCTGATGTGACAATAGGTCATATGTCACTTATTCACGGTTGTACTATAGGCGATTCGACGCTTATCGGCATGGGAACGATAATAATGGATGATGCAAAAATCGGGTGTGAATGCATCGTCGGAGCGGGTTCGCTCGTCACTCAGGGCAAAGAATTTCCCGATGGCGTGCTCATAATGGGTCGTCCGGCCAAAGTGATTAGGGCGCTTACCGCCGAGGAAAGGGCTAGTATAGCTGGTGAAGCAGCTTCATATGTGGAGACAGCTCGTAAAGAGATGAAAAGCATTCATGATTAGAGAGCCTATGAAGAATCAAAATCGAGTCCCGATGGCATGAAAAACACATTTTTGTGTCATTCGGAACATAAAATGTGCATTTCATTACATCAACGAACTTTATGTGACATACTTATGCTAGTATTTAGACACAATAAGTGTGTTAAATATAAAACCGCCAAAGGGCGCTTAGGACCTCTACCGTGCAGAGGTCCTTTTAATTTTTTGCTTCTAAATTTAATTCGCATCATAAAATCCGTATTAAAACTAATATTTCTAGGTCGCTTTAAAGCGCATTATAAAAACTCTCATAAAAGGGATAATCTCACTACTTATGGTGCACTTCTTGCATTGTTGTCAGCTCCACAGGAACCATATAATTTACATGAAAGTGAGGTGCGATAGCACCGTGTATAAATGGAAGGAGTTTAAGAATGGCAACTAACAATGAAAGAAGTGTAACTTACAAGATTTTGGATCACATCGGGGTGATTGCTACCTATAAGAACAATTGGAGCAAGGAACTTAATCTAATTCAGTGGAATGACAGAACACCGAAGTTCGATATTCGTGACTGGGACTCTGATCACGAGCATATGAGCAGAGGGATTACTTTGCATGAGGATGAAGCTAGGGAACTCTCGAGGCTTCTTGCTGATAGGTTCGAGGATATGCCAGCTTCAGAAGATGAAGGCAATTAGAGCTGGATATTGAGGTGAGCAATGAATATTAAACGTATTTATAATTGCATCGTCTCGATGCTATGCATAGTGATGCTTCTTGGAACATCGCAGGTTTTTGCGCTAAGTTCAGGTAAAGCTCCTGATGGCAGTGTAAATATCATTCCGCCTGATACGGCTGCGAGGCTTCAGTTCAAAGTAACTGGAAGTGGGGCGAAGCTTTCAGCTTTGAAGTCTGGGACTTCAGATACTACCAATCTATCAAATGGAGAGACTTTTGCCCGGAGTGCAAGGACGGGAGATGAGTACCAGATTAATTACAAGCTGGATAGAGGCGTAATTCTTGAAATTATAGCTCTCGATGGTGGAAAGAATGCAAGCGTGTACGGTGATGTGGATATGAAAGGAGACTCGGCTACTCGCTTTGTAAATAAAAATAGCGAAGGGAAATTCATTATTAAGCTGACAGGTGGTCATGCGGATTTCACTATCAAAGCGGTGAATATCAATGAAGGTTCAAGCGTAGCAGGTTCAGCTAATAGCGAGTCAGATGGTAACGTTCGTAGTGCCGAAGCGAACATTGTAATGGAAGGCGAGTTCGACAACGAAGAAGGCAGAAGAGGAAGTGTTCATAATACTAATACTTTAGAGCGAATACCAGAGTCTGCATCATACGATAATGTCAGCAGAAGGATGACCATGAGCGTAGGGGCAGCAACTCCTAGAGGGGCCTCCTCATTTAGGTCTGTGGCAGCAAGTCCAGAGGCTGAACCAACGAGAGGAACCGTAACATGGCATAAGCAGTACAAGGATAACAATCGCAATCATGCTAGTATTTTCAAGGTTAATATCGATGGACTTATCCATGATGCAGCATGCGCAGATGGTAAGAACTTTAAGACTGCAGAAGCGGGGCAGGCCGTGACACTTACAAAGCAGGCATCGGATTCTCTGTTTGCAAAATTCGCGTACCTCGCCAGTACAGATAAGTGGCAGAAGAGCAATTATGATGAGAAAGAGTATTACTTTGCATTAGTATGTGCGGCTAGAAGAGTTAATGGGAGACCTGCATATGAAAGAGTTAACTCAAGACCTCTAATCAATCGCATGATGCAGGATGTGAAGGCCTACAAGGGCGAAATTCCTGAAAACTTCAAGTCATATCTCGCTTATCCAACTAATGGTTCACAGATGATGCTAGCGTGGGGGTTAAAACCATATGGAAAGATCGAAGTAGTGAAGTCTATCGGAAATAATATCAAGATTGCTGGAGAGTGCAAAGGCACGTATTCTCTAGCTGGTGCAGTGTATACGGTTTACGATGAAGCAGGAACTGCAGTCGGAAAACTGACGACAGATGAGAAGGGTAGAACAGGAACTTTGGAAGTGAAGCCTGGTCGATACACTGTAAGGGAGACGACAGCCCCAGTAGGCTATGAGCTGGACAAGACTGTTTATAAGGTGGAGAGCAAGGCTGAGACTACGAGCACGGTGCAGTCGTATGATTCTCCTGTGTTTGCACCTGTTAAGATTTCCTTGAGAAAAAAGCTAGTGGTGATAGCTACATGAATCCTAGCGACATGACTGGTGCTGAATTTGAAGTTAAGTATTATGATACTATTGGACCTGTTGAAAACGCGAAGGTTGTTCGCACATGGAAACTAAGAACGACTAAGGATGCTTCTGGTAAATACACTGCAGAGCTCAGAGATAAGAACATCGTAAAGGGCAGCGATCCTCTCTTTGTTACAGAACAGGGAGATGCTGTTCTGCCTCGCGGGACAGTGACTATTCGCGAGACTAAGGCGCCAGCGGGATATCTCCTGGATAAAACTGTATATACCAAGAAAATCGATGGCGATGGATCTGGTGCGGCTGTGTATTTCAACTCAGGAGAGCCATCTTCGCATGTCAACAACCCTGCTATCCCTAAAATCGGAACTAAGGCTATGGACATTGCGACAGAGGATTCACTTGCGATGTACGGTCCGAAGACTAAGGTTAAGGACGTTGTGAGCTTCTCTAACTTGTATGAAGGTGAAACATATACTCTCGAAGGTGTGCTGATGGATAAGAGTACAGGAAAGCCACTTGAACAGAATGGCAGCAGGATTACTTCTCAGAAAGAGTTCACGGTTACCGCGCAGAATTCGACGATTTCTGACAGCATTGCAAACGGAGAGATAGGGCTTGAGTTTACCTTTGATACTACTAAGCTAGCTGGAAAGGACACTGTTGTCTTTGAGACACTAAAGTATAGAGGCAAAGAGATTGCAAATCATCGCGATATAAACGATGACAACCAGACACTTCGCCATCCGGAGATTAAAACGAAGGCACATTCAGTTGAGTCTGGCACAAATATAGGTACCCCTAGCAAGGAAGAAAAAATCATCGACAAGGTTAAGTACAAGAACCTTATCATCGGCAAAAAATATAAGGTAACAGGAGTCCTAATGGACAAGGATAAGAATAAACCTATCCTTGATAAGGATGACAAAGAGATTACTGCTGAAAAAGAATTTGCAGCGGAGAACGCAGACGGAGAAATAGAGCTCGAATTCAGATATGACTCGACTCTCCGCCAGGATAAGGTGACCGTAGTATTTGAAACATTAACTTATAGAAACGTTCCTGTCGCAGTTCATGCTGATATCAATGATTCTGCTCAGTCCATCTACTACCCAGCTATTGGAACCAAGATGACTGGTAAGGGAGGAGCGAAGATAATTTCAAAGGCAAAGAATGTATCGCTGGTTGACGCAGTGAGGTACGAGAATCTGATTATGGGACATAGCTACACCGTAAGAGGAGTCCTAATGGATAAGAAGACTGGCAAGCCTTACGAAGAAGACGGAAAAGCCGTGGTAGGAAGCACTACTTTTACAAGTGAAGGAAATGGCACAGCACCAGTATCGTTTAAACTTAATACGTCCAAAATTGCTGGCAAGGAGCTCGTAGCATACGAAAAGGTGTATGACGATAAAGGGAAGCTCGTTGCAACACATGAAGATATAAATAACCGAGATCAAACGATCAGAGTTGCACAGCCGACAATTCCAAGAACTGGAGATGGTTCACTGCTATATATGTATCTTGGACTATTTCTATTGTCATTCATCGCCTTAGCCTCGTTGACCGTTATAAAGAGGTGTGTTAGACTTTAACCCATCATTGTAAAGGACGGTTAACACATATGAAGATTGCTTTCATACGCTTGGATGCAAGGTGAATCAATATGAGACAGAGGCTATGAAAGAAGAGTTCCTTTCCCGCGGTGCAGAAATCGCGGGGGAAGATGAAGCTGCTGACGCCTATGTCATCAATACTTGCACTGTGACAAGCGTTGCTGATAGCAAGTCGAGAAAGTATATAAGGCGCATGAAGAAGCTCAGCCCTGATTCTGTGATGGTGGTTACTGGCTGCTATGCCCAGACTGCTAGCGAAGAGCTTGAGGCCATGCCTGATGTTGATATCGTTATTGGAAATAACCTTAAGTCTACTATCTGCGAAGAGGTTATGAATGCTTTGGAGCTTAGAAAGACTGGCAAAGAGCCTGATACTGAAACCAGAGTGCTTCCTTTTAGCGAGCTTGTTGGCTATGAGGAGACTGGCATCGTAATCTCAAGTGAGTCACAGATGCAGAGGGCATATATAAAGATTGAAGAAGGTTGCAACCGATTCTGCTCCTACTGCAAGATTCCTTATGCAAGGGGTGCGGTCAGAAGCAGAGGGATAGAGGAGATTATTGCTGAGGCGAAAGCTCTTGTAGATAGAGGTTACAAGGAAATTGTGCTTACGGGCATCAATACCGCTCTATATGGAAGCGAAAAAGGCTTTGCATTTAAGAGACAAAATGATGAAGAAGGTCTTTCAGGAATTGAAGCGGTGCTGAAGAGGCTTGATGAATTAGAAGGAGATTTCAGAGTAAGACTGAGCTCACTTGAACCTAACGTTGTAGACAAGGAACACGTTGAGCGAATCGTCAAGTACAAGAGACTTTGCAGACATCTGCACCTATCTATACAAAGTGGCAGTAACAATGTTCTAAAGGGCATGAAACGCAGATACACTAGAGATGAATACCTCGCGATTGTCGAGGCTATACGAAGTGTTGATCCGCTATACGGAATCACGACGGATATAATAGTTGGATTTCCTGGGGAGACGAAAGAAGATTTCGCAGACACTCTAGACGTCGTTAACAAAGCCGCTTTCGGCAGGGTTCATGCATTCAAATTCTCACCGAGAAAGGGCACTGAGGCTGCCAAGTATAAGGAAACAGTGACGCCGGCAGACAAGACGGCTCGTGTAAATGAGCTGATTAACAGAGCGGAAACGTCGCACAGGAGTTCCAAAAACGCAACTTTGGCGTAGTACACAGAGTGCTCGTGGAAACTTTTGAAGAAGATTACGCTACGGGATATACATCTAACTACATAAAGGTGTATATTAAGGATAAGGAGCGAAAGCTGACCTCAGGCGAATTCGTTGAGGTTCGGTTAATCTCTAATTACAAGGAAGGCTGCTTAGCTGAAGTGGTCTAGAAAGGAGGAGTCATATGGAAGATTGCATTTTCTGCAAGCTTGCAAAAGGTGAGATACCTACTGATATGGTATACGAGGATGACCTTATTTCGGTTTTCCGTGATGCTGCTCCAGAGGCACCTGTACATGTTTTGATGGTTCCCAAGAAGCACGTTGCATCTCTTAATGATTTAGAAGACGCAGATAGAGAGCTTATGGGACACATGATGCTCAAGATTAAGGATATCGCAGCTCAAGAAGGTCTAGATAATGGATATAGAACCGTTATCAATACTGGAGAAGATGGGCAGCAAACTGTTCACCACCTGCACATTCATATTCTTGGGCGTAGAAAGATGACTTGGCCACCAGGCTAGAGGCTTGTTAGAGACATATAGAAGAGCAAGTAAACATAAGAAAGCATAAGCGGAAGGCATCGCCTTCCGCTTATGCTTTTCTATGAAATCTGCAACCAATTGTTTTAATAAATCTGTATCAATCAGGATAAAGCTCCTGAGGCAGACTATTTGGTGGCATACCCCCTGATCATACAATATTAGTTTAACTCGTTAACCCAGAAGCCGTGGATATTGCAATACTCGTATGCTGCTACAACTTTTTCTCCGTCCTGGATGGCAAATGTTGCAACAGGCTCTCCATCAACCTTTAGAGCTTTTCTTTGGAATCCTAGATTGGTTTCAAGTATTATGAACTGAATATGATGCTCCTCTGTCATAGGGTGAAGTGTGCTACCAACAGTAACCTTAACGAGATTGCCGTCGCACTCAACCACAGGAACGTGCTTTTCAGTAGCAGAATCAGCGGTCTTTGGCACAAGCTCTTCCATATCTTCCCCACAACATGTGAGAACTCCACCATCATCAAATACCTTGCCTACAATAGTACCGCAACTTTTACTCTTATATAACTTTTTCATTTTGTTAATACTCCTTTCAGAAATACTGAAACTCAATATCTTATAAGAGAATTGTATCATATATGTAGTCGTATAGTATCGATATGAGAATCAAATACATATAGAAACATAAAAATATAAATAGACGATAAAAAGACTACTAGGGCGTGTTTGGAAAATACTAACTGCTAAATAATGTATTTTTTTATGTATTTTTTTGAGAAAACATATCAATTATTCATATTCGATCAGCTGAGTCAAATGAACGAAACGAACTCTAAAATAGTGCAATTTATACAAAAAACATAAAAAAACGAATAGTTTTTGATGAAATATCAACACAAAGGAAACGCACGTAACCGTGTTAGTGTGGAGCCACCTGTAACACTTGAAAACACTGTAATTACTTTCGTAAAAAAGTACAAAAAAGCCTTGCATTGTAAATTCTCGCCATGTATAATTTAAAAGCTTGTTTAAGGCGATGAAGCAGGAAGTTGCTGAGCTATCAGGTAATTTCTGCGGAGAATTGTCCTCGCTAGACGAGGGCGAGGGGGTTCGCCATTTTTGATTTGTGTAAACCTTTAGGAAACGCACGAAAGAGTGTAAGAGCTGAGGCGTAGCAAGTAAAAAACGGGCGAAGTCCTGTACAAGCATAGCGAAAACAGTACAAAACAAACAGGAGGAACTACTAATGAGCGAACTACAGAAAATCAGAATCAGACTGAAGGCTTATGACCATGCTCTATTGGATAAGTCGGCAGCAAAGATTGTTGAGACTGCTGAGAGAACAGGCGCTACAGTATCTGGCCCTATTCCGCTTCCAACAGAGAAGGAAGTCGTAACAATCATCAGAGCTGTTCACAAGTACAAGGACAGCAGAGAGCAGTTTGAGCAGAGAACACACAAGCGTCTTATCGACATCACTAATGCTTCGACTAAGACAACAGATGCTCTTGCTAAGCTCGATATGCCAGCAGGCATTGACATTGAAATCAAGCTCTAAGCTAGATTTTAGAAAGATCGCATGAGAGGGCAATTCGGCCAAACCAGGGCGATCCGCTGTAAGACACTAGGAGGAGAATTATGAAAACACTTTTAGGCAAGAAGATCGGCATGACACAGATCTTCAATGAGAACGGTGCTGTAGTACCAGTTACCGTAATCGAAGCCGGACCTGAGGTAGTAACGCAGGTTAAGACAGTAGAGACCGACGGCTACAATGCTGTACAGGTTGGCTACGAGGAGCAGAAGGCACACAGACTCAACAAGCCAGAGACTGGTCATTTTGAGAAGTGCGGAGTAGCTCCTAAGAAGTACCTCGCTGAGTTCAGAGTCGAAGATGGCGAGACTTACGAGGTAGGACAGGAAATCACAGTTGCTGATTTCGAAGAGGGAATGAAGCTTGACGTTACAGGCGTTTCCAAGGGTAAGGGAACTCAGGGTAACATCAAGAGACACGGACACCGCAGAGGACCTATGACTCACGGTTCCAAGCATAAGAGACTTGCAGGTGCTCTTGCCGCTGGTACATACCCATCAAGAGTCTTCAAGGGCAACAAGGCCCCAGGAAGAATGGGTAGAGACACAGTTACAGTACAGAACATCGTTCTCGTAAAGGTTATTGCTGATCGCAACCTACTTCTCGTTAAGGGAGCTGTTCCTGGAAAGAAGGGCGGACTCCTTAAGGTTAAGGGTGCGGTAAAAGGACAGAATAAATAAGAGGCAGAAAGGAGGAATCACTAATGGCAAAAGTAAAGATGCTTAATATGGCCGGTGCTGAGGTTGGCGAAGTTACATTGAATGATGAAATCTTTGGAATCGAACCAAACGAAATCGCAGTACAGACTGTAGTCAAGAATTACTTGGCAAACCAGAGACAGGGAACCCAATCTGCCAAGACTAGAAGTGAAGTAAGAGGAGGCGGACGCAAGCCTTTCAGACAGAAGGGTACAGGTCGCCACAGACAGGGAAGCACAACAGATCCTACGCAGGTAGGTGGTGGAATTGTTTTCGCACCAAAGCCAAGGGACTACAGATATGCAGTTCCTAAGAAGGTAAAGAGACTTGCTCTTAAGTCCGTACTTTCTGCTAAGGTTGCTGACAAGGAAATCATCGTACTAGACGAGCTAAAGTTCGCTGAACCAAAGACTAAGGAAATGGTTAAGGTTCTCGAGAATATCAAGGCTGATAAGAAGGCCCTCATCGTAATGGATGAGAAGGATGAGAACGTTGTTAGATCTGCTTCTAACATTCAGGGTGTGAGAACTGCACTTGTAAGCACAATGAATGTATATGAGATCATCAATCATTACAGCCTCGTGCTCACTAAGGCAGCAGCTGAGAGAATTGAGGAGGTATACGCATAATGAAGAGCGGTTACGACGTAATACTTAAGCCTATCATCACCGAGCAGAGCATGGACATGTCGGCTGACAAGAAGTATGTTTTCAAGGTTGCTGATACAGCTAACAAGACCGAGGTTAGACAGGCTGTCGAAGAAATCTTCGGAGTTGATGTTGCTAAGGTTAATATCATGAACGTTAATGGAAAAGTTAAGAGAATGGGAAGAACAGTAGGAAGAACAGCTTCTTATAAGAAAGCAATCGTTACTCTCGCTGCGGATAGCAAAGAGATCGAAATCTTCCAGGGACTGTAAAATAGGAGGAGTAAATAATGGGAATTAAGAAGTATAATCCAACCACTCCTGGTCTGAGAGGCATGACTGTTTCGACTTTCGAGGAGATAACAGCTAGCAAGCCAGAAAAATCCCTTACTAAAACTCTGAAGAAGCATTCAGGAAGAAATGTAAGAGGTAAGATCACCGTTAGACATAGAGGTGGCGGATACAGACCTAAGTACAGAATTATCGACTTTAAGAGAACTAAAGACGGTATTCCAGCAACAGTTAAGACTATCGAGTACGATCCAAATAGAACAGCGAACATCGCTCTTCTAGTTTACGCAGACGGAGAAAAGAGATATATCGTTGCTCCTAACAAGCTGCGCGTTGGAGACGTAGTTGAATCTGGACCAGATTCGGATATCAAGGTAGGAAACGCACTACCAATTGCGAATATCCCAGTAGGTACAATCATTCACAATATCGAGCTAAAGCCTGGAAAGGGTGCTCAGCTAGTTAGATCAGCTGGAAACGGTGCTCAGCTTATGGCTAAGGAAGGCAATTATGCTCAGGTAAGACTACCATCCGGCGAAGTTAGAATGGTAAGAATCAACTGCAGAGCTACAATCGGAGAAGTTGGCAACCTTGACCACGCTAACATCCAGATTGGTAAGGCTGGTAGAAAGAGACACATGGGATGGAGACCTACAGTAAGAGGTTCCGTAATGAACCCTAACGATCACCCACACGGCGGTGGTGAAGGTAGAGCGCCAGTTGGACGTAAGAGCCCAGTTACACCTGGGGTAAACCAACTCTTGGTTACAAGACACGTAACAAGCACAAGGATTCCAACAAGTACATCGTTAGAAGAAGAAATGCTAAATAAGAAAGGAGCATATAATGGGAAGATCGCTTAAAAAGGGCCCTTTCGTCGAAAAGAAACTCATCAAGAGAATCGAAGCGATGAACGAGTCTAATGAAAAAAGTGTAATCAAGACATGGTCGAGACCATCGACGATTTTTCCTCAGATGGTTGGACATACGATCGCTGTTCACGACGGTCGTAAGCATGTTCCTGTATACATCACAGAAGATATGGTAGGTCACAGACTTGGAGAGTTCGCTCCAACTAGAACTTACAAGGGTCACGCTGGTGACAAGGCGAAATAAAGAAAGGAGAAGCTGATATGGAAGCAAAAGCAATTGCTAAATATGTAAGAATGTCTCCTAGCAAACTAAAGCCTGTTACTGACCTAGTAAGAGGAAAAGATTTGAACGAGGCATTAACAATCCTCAAGTTCACACCTGGAAAGGGTGCAGAGCTTGTAGAGAAGGTTGTTCAGTCCGCAGCAGCAAATGCTGAAAACAACTTTGACATGAACCGCGATGAGCTATATGTCGCAGAGGTTTATGCAAACCAGGGCCCTACAATGAAGAGATTCAGAGCAGGAGCTCAGGGTAGAGCATCCATGATCCTAAAGAGAACAAGCCACATTGGTGTAACTCTCAAGGAGAGAGAAGCTGTTAAGACAGTAGAAACAGTAGAAGGAGGTCAGCCAGATGGGTCAGAAGGTTAATCCACATGGATTCAGAGTTGGAGTCAACAAGAATTGGAACTCAAAGTGGTTTGCTGACAAGAGCAACTTCGCTGATTTCCTAGTTGAAGACAATAAGGTTAGAAACTACGTTAAGAAAAAGCTTTACGCTGCCGGCGTTGCAAGTGTCGTAATTGAGAGACCTGCAGCTGACAAGGTAAAGGTAATCATCGCAACAGCTAGACCAGGAATGGTAATCGGAAGATCTGGAGATGGAATTGACGAGCTAAAGAAGAACCTCGTTAAGCTAACAGGTAAGACTGTAGATATTTCCATCGAAGAGGTTAGAAGAGCTGAGCTTGATGCACAGCTAACAGCTGAAAGTATTGCACAGGCACTCGAGAGAAGAGTTTCTTTCAGAAGAGCTATGAAGTCCGCAATCCAGAGAACTATGAAGTCTGGAGCTAAGGGTATCAAGGTTCTTGTTTCCGGAAGACTTGGTGGTGCCGAGATCGCTAGAAGCGAGAAGTACAGCGAAGGAAATGTTCCTCTACACACTCTCAGAGCTGATATCGATTATGGATTTGCAGAGGCAGACACTACTTACGGAAAGATTGGTGTTAAGGTTTGGGTTAACCACGGCGAGATTCTAGATAAGGGTCTCAAGGAGGCTATTCCAGAGCAGTCCAGAAACGATAGAAGAGATCGTAAGCAGAGAAGAAACGATAAGAGAGATAAGAAGAGAAGCTTCGGAAACAGAAGAAATGATAACCGCGAAAGCAGACCAGAGGTTAAGCCAGCAACTACAAGAGTTAGAAAGGCTCCAAAGGTAACTGAGGCGGCTCCTGCTCCTGAAGTAGTTGAAACTGCACAGGGGAACAGAAGAATAATCATAGAAAGGAGAGACTTGCCATGTTAATGCCAAAGCGCGTTAAACGCAGAAGAGTCCACAGAGGCAGAATGAAGGGTGTTGCAACAAAGGGTAACACCGTTACATATGGTCAGTTCGGTCTAGTTGCTGAAGAGCCAGCATGGATTGACTCAAAGCAGATCGAGGCTGCCAGAATCGCGATGACAAGATCCATCAAGAGAGGCGGAAAGGTTTACATCAAAATCTTCCCACACAAGCCAATCACAAAGAAACCAGCAGAAGTAAGAATGGGTTCCGGAAAAGGTTCACCTGAGTATTGGGTGGCAGTAGTTAAGCCGGGCAGAGTAATGTTCGAGCTTGAGGGCGTAACTGAAGCACAGGCTAAGGAGGCTTTGAGACTTGCTTCTCACAAGCTACCAGTAAGGTGCAAGTTCGTTGTCAAGAACCAGGAAGCAAAGGGTGGTGACGAATAATGGATCTGAATACAATAAGAAAAATGACTGATCAGGAGAGAACCGCCGAGCTCGCAAGAATGAAGCAGGAGCTATTCAATCTGAGATTCCAGCACGTTACCGGACAGCTCGACAACCCTGTGAAGATGAGAGAAATCAGAAGAGATATTGCCAGAGTTAAGACCATAATCAGGGAAATGGAAAAGCCTGAAGCTTAAAGGAAGGAGGATGTACAATGGAAAGAAATAGCAGAAAGACCAGAACTGGAGTAGTTGTAAGCGACAAGATGGACAAGACAATTGTTGTTGCTACAAAGGATTCAGTAAGACATTCTCTTTACGGTAAGGCTGTTAAGAGAACTAAGAAGTTCAAGGTTCACGACGAGAACAATGAGTGTGGCATCGGCGATAGAGTAAAGATTATGGAGACAAAGCCTCTTTCAAAGGATAAGAGATGGAGACTTGTCGAGATCGTTGAGAAAGCTAAATAGGGAGGCGACAAATCATGATACAGACAGAAACAAGATTGAGAGTTGCCGACAATTCCGGAGCGAAGGAGCTACTTTGCATTCGTATCCTTGGTGGTACAGGCCGCAAGTATGCGAATATTGGAGACATCATCGTTTGCTCCGTTAAGGATGCTGCTCCAGGTGGAGTTGTTAAGAAAGGTGACGTTGTAAAGGCAGTAGTTGTTAGATCAAAAAGTGGCGCTAGAAGAGATGATGGTAGCTACGTAAAATTTGACCAAAATGCTGCTGTAATTATCAAAGACAGAAGCGATAAGAACCCTGTAGGAACACGTATCTTCGGACCTGTTGCTAGGGAACTTAGAGATAACGGCTTTATGAAGATTGTGTCTTTGGCACCGGAAGTATTATAGGGGGTGTACAAATGCAGATTAGAAAAGGCGATACAGTAGTAGTTATCTCGGGCAAGGATAAGGGCAAGGTAGGAACGGTTCTTAGAGCTATTCCTAAGGCTAACAAGGTTGTTGTTGAGGGTGTTAACGTGCAGACTAAGCACGCAAAGGCTACAAGAACATCCGCATCCGAGATTAAGCACGTAGAAGGTCCTATCGATGCATCAAATGTTATGTTCTACGAAAAGGAGAGCAAGCAGGGTGTAAGACTTGGAACTAAGATTGAGAACGGCAAGAAGGTTAGATACTCAAAGAAGACCAACGCCGTAGTAGACTAGGAAAGGAGGAGAGACAGTGGCAAATAGACTAAGAACAAAGTATGACGAGAGTGTTTTTGCAGCACTTAAGGAAAAGTTCAACTACTCCAACGCAATGGAAGTGCCAAAGCTGGAGAAGATCACAATCAACATGGGTCTTGGCGAAGCTAAGGATAATTCAAAGATCCTCGAGAGCGCTGTAAAGGAACTTTCACTCATCTCCGGACAGAGACCTGTTGTTACAAAGGCTAGAAAGTCCATCGCTAACTTCAAGGTTAGACAGGGAATGCCTGTAGGAGCTAAGGTTACTCTAAGAGGTGACAGAATGTATGCATTTGCAGATAAGTTCTTCAATCTTTCTCTTCCTAGAGTTAGAGACTTTAAGGGTGTAAGCAAGAATTCATTCGATGGAAGAGGTAACTACTCCATGGGAATTAGAGAGCAGCTCATCTTCCCAGAAATCGTTTACGATGATGTAGAGACCATCAAGGGAATGAACATTGTATTCACTACAACAGCTAAGACAGATGAGGAAGCACAGGCATTACTTGAGCTCCTCGGAATGCCTTTGAGAAGTAATTTAGGAGGGGAACATGGCTAAGACTTCACTGAAAGTTAAGCAGACCAGAAAGCCTAAGTATTCAACAAGGGCTTATACAAGATGCAAGATTTGTGGAAGACCACATTCAGTTTTGAAGAAGTATGGCATCTGCCGTATCTGCTTCAGAGAGCTTGCTTACAAGGGTGAAATCCCAGGTGTAAGAAAAGCAAGCTGGTAGGTTATTTTGCGCAGGCCTGTCACGCATGAAGCGCGCAGGAACCACGTGGAGAAAGGAGAAAAACTGTAATGGCAATGACAGATCCAATAGCAGATATGCTAACTAGAATTAGAAATGCCAACACAGCCGGACACGCTAAGGTAGAAATCCCAGCGTCCAAGATGAAGAAGTCTATCGCAGAAATCCTTAAGAACGAGGGATTCATCAAGGACTTTTCAGTAGCTCAGGACAATGCACAGGGAACTATCACTGTAGAGTTAAAGTACGGCCCAAATAAGGAAAAGACAATCTACGGGATCAAGAAAATCTCGAAGCCAGGTCTCAGAGTTTATGCTAAGGCTGATCAGGTGCCTAAGGTACTTGGCGGTCTAGGAATCGCTATCGTTTCAACATCTAAGGGTGTTATAAGCGATAAAGAAGCTCGTAAGCTCGGAGTTGGCGGAGAAGTTATTTGTTACGTTTGGTAGGAGGTATAAAATATGTCAAGAATAGGCGTTAGACCAATTACAATCCCTGCCGACGTAGAAGTAACGGTTGAGGATAATAATGTAATTAAGGTAAAAGGCCCTAAGGGCGAGCTGTGCCAGCCAATCGCTGAAAACCTAACTGTTGAGATCGAAGAAAACGTTCTAACAGTTAAGAGACCATCCGACTCAAAGCAGGATAAGTCTCAGCACGGACTCGGAAGAACACTTATCCACAATATGGTAGAGGGTGTTTCAAAGGGTTATGAAGTAAAGATGACAGTTAACGGTGTTGGATATACTGTTGCAAAGCAGGGGAGACACACTCGTTATGAAGCTAGGTTTCTCGCACCCTGTAGAGATGAAGGACCCAGCAGGAATCACAACAGAGACTCCTGATGCTACAACAATCATCGTTAAGGGCTGCGACAAGGCAGAGGTAGGAAACTATGCTGCTAATATCAGAGCTTGGAGAAAGCCTGAGCCATATAAGGGCAAGGGTATCATCTACGATGGAGAAGTTGTACACAAGAAGGAAGGAAAGAGCGGAGCTTCCGCATAGAGAAGGGAGGATTTGAGAAATGGCAAAAGCAAGCAGAAATGACAGAAGACTCAAGAGACATGCCAGAGTCAGAAAAGACGTTTTTGGAACTCCCGAGAAGCCAAGACTGTGCGTATTTAGATCGAACAGCAATATTTCAGCTCAGGTCATCGATGACGTTAACGGAACAACTCTTGTATCCGCATCGTCTCTCGATAAGGAACTTAAGGCAAGTATTGCAAACGGTGGAAATAAAGACGCAGACTAAGCAGGTAGGCAAAGCGGTAGGCGAAAAAGGCTGTAGCTAAGGGCATCAAAGAGGTTTGCTTCGATAGAGGCGGATACCTTTATCATGGCAGAGTTAAGGAACTCGCTGATGGTGCACGTGAAGCAGGATTAGAATTCTAAGGGAGGATACAGAATGCGCACGAGAATAGATGCATCTAAGCTTGAACTTACTGAAACCATCGTTAACATCAGACGTGTTTCGAAGACTGTAAAGGGCGGAAAGAACATGAAGTTCTCCGTTACTCTCGTAGTTGGAGATGGCGCAGGCCACGTAGGTATTGGCCTTGGAAAGGCTCAGGAGATTCCTGAAGCTGTAAGAAAAGCAACTGAAGATGCTAAGAAGAAACTAATATTCGTACCTATGGTAGGAACAACAGTTCCTCACCAGACTGTAGGAATTTTCGGAGCAGGCAAAGTTTTAATCATGCCTTCAGCAGAAGGTACTGGAGTTATCGCAGGTTCATCTGTACGTACAGTACTAGAAGCTTGTGGACTCAAGGATGTTAGAGCTAAGTCGCTTGGTTCGAGTAACACAGGAAACATGGCACTTGCAACTCTAGAAGGACTGAGAAGTCTCACAACTGTAGAGGAAGTTGCTAAGCGTCGTGGTAAGACACCTGAAGAAATTTTAGGATAGGAGGAAGACGCAAATGGCAAAGGCATTAAAGATTACTTTAGTTAAGAGTGTTATTGGCGCAACTCCTAAGCAGAAGAAGACAGTAGAAGCTCTTGGCCTCAAGAAGCTACATCATTCGGTTGAGCTAGCTGATTCGTCCGCAACACGCGGCGCAATTGCTAAGGTTTCTCATCTTCTAGATGTAGAAGAGCTATAGGAGGTGCAGGACAATGAGACTTCACGAATTAAAGGCAGCTGAGGGTGCAACCAAAGCTCGCAAGAGAAGAGGTCGCGGTCAGGGTACTGGTCTCGGAACTACTGGCGGCAGAGGTATGAACGGTCAGAACTCCAGAAGCGGCGGCGGTGTTCGTCTAGGCTTCGAGGGTGGCCAGATGCCACTATACAGAAGAATTCCTAAGAGAGGATTTACAAATCGTTTCGCTAAGGAATATGCAGAAGTTAATGTTGCAGATCTAAATAGATTTGAAGATGGAACAGTCGTAGACTTCGACCTAATGCTTCAGTCCGGGCTTGTTAAGCAGGTAAAGGATGGAGTTAAGGTTCTAGGAAACGGCGAACTAGAGAAGAAGCTAACTGTAAAGGCTGAGAAATTCAGCAAGAGCGCTGCTGAAAAGATTGAAAAGGCAGGCGGAAAGGCAGAGGTTATCTAATCATGGAACTTCTCAAGACACTCTCTAATGCATGGCATGTAAAGGAAATTCGTTCGAAAATTCTTTTTACACTCATGATAATGCTTGTTTTCAGAATTGGATCAAATATACCAGTTCCAGGAATCAATAGAGATTATCTTGCTCAGATGTTCCAGGGTCAGACAGGGCTTCTCGACTTGTTTGATTTATTTTCCGGAGGAGCATTCAGCAATTTCACAATATTTGCTTTGAGTATCACTCCGTATGTAACCGCTTCGATTATCGTCCAGCTTCTTACAATAGCATTTCCTTACTTCGAGAGACTTTCGAAGGAAGGCAATGAAGGCCGTAAGAAAATGGCGACAATTACGAGATATTTAACCGTAGTGTTAGGATTGATTCAGGCAACAGGTTTGACGATTGGTCTTTTTAGAAGAGCAATTGTCAACCAGAATGCCTTTTCGATGATTGTAATCATAACAGTCTTAACAGCAGGAACCGCGTTCCTAATGTGGCTAGGAGAACAGATTAACGAATACGGTGTCGGAAACGGCATCTCGCTGATCATTTTCGGCGGCATTATCGCAAGAATTCCAACAGCAGTTAGAGGAATTCACACGCAGGTGAAAGAAGGAGCACTAAGTGTAGTTGCTGTTATTGCATTAATAGTTGTGGCAGTTTTAATCACTGTCGTAATCATACTGATGCAGCAGGGGACAAGAAAAATTCCAGTACAGTACGCAAAGCGTATGGTTGGAAGAAAGATGTATGGCGGCCAGTCAACCCATATTCCAATTAAGGTTAACCAGGCAGGAGTAATTCCTATTATCTTCTCGCTATCATTACTTCAGTTCCCATTGACGATAACTTACTTCGTTCCACAGTCTTCATTTGCTCAGTGGATGTCGAAGTACCTATCTCCATCAGGAAATCCAGGAATTTGGGTTTACGCAATACTAAATATCACGCTGACACTGTTCTTCACATACTTCTACACGGCTATCACATTTAAGCCAGAAGAAGTTGCAGACAATATGAGACAGAGTGGCGGTTTCGTTCCGGGAATTAGACCTGGTGCAGCAACTGAGGAATACTTATCTAGAATTATGTCAAGACTATGCCTTGTAGGAGGAATATTCTTGGCTGGTGTAGCTACTATTCCAACTGTAGTCAGTGAATTTACACCGTTACAGCTTTCGTTCGGTGGAACATCACTTCTAATCGCAGTAGGCGTAGCGCTAGATACAGTGCAACAGATTGAGAATCAAATGCTCAATAGAAATTATCAAGGATTTCTTAAATAATCGTTTAGGGAAGGATGGCGCATAACATGCTACGAGCTGTTTTACTTGGCCCTCCTGGAGCTGGTAAAGGCACGCAGGCGGCTAAGGTAATAGAAAAATACAATGTTCCACATATCTCAACAGGAGATATATTCCGCGCTAACATCAAGGAAGGAACAGAGCTTGGTAAAAAGGCAAAGGGATACATGGACGAGGGTAAGCTGGTACCGGATGAACTAGTAGTTAATTTGGTTACAGACAGACTCCAGAAAGACGACTGTAAGGAGGGATTTCTCCTAGATGGCTTCCCAAGAACTATCTTCCAGGCCGAGCAGCTGGATAAATTCCTATCTGAAAACGGTCAAAAGCTAGATATAGTTCTTAACTTCAAAGTTAGAAAGGACGTTCTCATAGAGCGTATTGCAGGAAGACGAGTATGCAAATCCTGCGGTGCAAGCTTCCATGTAGTGAATGTTCCGCCTAAGAAGGAAGGAATATGCGATGTGTGCGGTGGAGAATTATTCCAGCGCAAGGATGATAATCGCGAAACTGTAGAAAACAGAATTAATGTGTACGAGAGCGAAACTGCTCCACTCATCGGATACTATGAGAAGCAGAACGTACTCGCCAACTTCGACGGAGAGAAACTCATAACGAGGTTTTCGAAGATGTCGTAAAGGCAATTGAGGCGAAATAGTCATGATAATAATTAAGTCGAAAAGAGAAATTGACATCATGCGTGAAGCTGCCAAGGTTACAGGTGAGATCCTTCGAGATATCGAGGAATTCATCAAGCCTGGCATGACAACACATGCAATCAATAATTTTGTAGAGGAGAGAATACTTCACTACAAGATGAAGCCAACCTTCAAAGGATATGGCGGATTTCCTGCTGCGGCTTGCGTATCTGTTAATGATGAGGTAGTACATGGAATCCCTTCTAGAGACAGAGTGCTCAAGGAAGGCGATATTGTAAGCGTTGATACAGGTTCAACATACAAGGGCTATTGTAGCGATGCAGCTAGAACATATGCTGTAGGCGAAATCAGTGACGAGGCTCGTAAACTGATTGACGTAACGAAGCAAAGCTTTTTTTGAAGGCGTTAAATATGCGATGGTAGGATACAGACTGCACGACATAGGACACGCTGTTCAGGAATATGCTGAGTCCAATGGATTCGGTGTCATTAGAGAGTATTTAGGACACGGGATTGGACGTGATCTTCACGAAGACCCGCAAGTTCCTAATTATGGGGATGCTCACACTGGGCCACACCTCAAAGAGGGAATGGTTCTGGCAATTGAGCCGATGATTACACAAGGTTCCTACGGAACCAGAGTTCTCGGTAATGACTGGACGGTCGTTACTGACGATGGACTGCTGGCAGCTCACTATGAGAATACCGTAGTAATCACAGACGGAGAGCCTGAGCTGCTCACGTTGATATAAGGAGACTGAATTTATGTCGAAAAAGAATTCGATAGAAGTAATGGGCACGGTCATCGACGCACAGCCAAACGCAATGTTCAAGGTTAAGCTAGAGAACGGCTTCGAAGTCCTCGCCCACATTTCCGGTAAGATCAGAATGAATTACATCAGAATTCTGCCGGGTGACAAAGTAAAGGTAGAATTATCACCTTATGATTTAACACGTGGGAGGATCACGTGGCGTGATAAGAACTAATTAAAGGAGGAGCTAATATGAAAGTTAGAGCTTCAGTAAAGCCAATTTGCGAAAAGTGCAAGGTAATCAAGAGACATGGAAAAGTCATGGTAATCTGTGAAAATCCTAAGCATAAGCAGAGACAAGGCTAGTAAAATAGGTTATAATATTATGACGTGCTGTTTTGCCGGGAACTCAGCACAGCTTTATTAAATGTAACCCCTGTCTATATCACCCCCGGGCTGGTGACGGAAGATAGGAAAGGAGGAAGAAATGGCAAGAATTGCCGGAGTTGACCTACCTAGAGATAAGAGAATCGAAATCGGTCTTACTTATATCTATGGAATCGGTCTAGTAACATCCAAGGACATCCTCGCTAAAGCAGGAGTGGATGGTGACATCAGAGTAAGAGATCTTACAGAAGAAGATGCCGGAAAGATTAGAAAGGTCATTGAGACTGAGCATATCGTAGAAGGTGATCTTAGAAGAGAAGTTTCCCTCAACATCAAGAGACTGATGGAGATCGGAAGCTACAGAGGAATCAGACACAGAAGAGGTCTCCCAGTTAGAGGCCAGAAGACCAAGACAAACGCAAGAACTCGTAAGGGTCCTAAGCGTCTTGCTGGCAAGAAGAAATAAGGACAAGGAGGTAGAGAAATATGGCAGCTGTTAAGAAGACAGTTAGAAAGAAGAAAAGAGAACGTAAAAACGTTGAAAGAGGCCAGGCTCACATCCAGTCCACATTTAACAACACACTAGTTACTCTAACAGACATGGACGGAAACGCACTATCATGGTCAAGCGCTGGCTCAAACGGCTTCAGAGGTTCGAGAAAGTCGACACCTTTTGCTGCACAGAGCGCTGCTGAGGTTGCGCAAAGGCAGCTATGGAGCATGGTCTAAAGACAGTAGAGGTATACGTAAAGGGTCCTGGTTCCGGTAGAGAAGCTGCTATCAGAGCACTTCAGACTGCTGGACTCAATGTAACAATGATTAAGGATATTACGCCAATTCCTCACAATGGATGCAGGCCACCTAAGAAGAGAAGAGTCTAAGCGGAAGGAGGAGTAACAATACATGGCTAGAAATAGAGAACCAGTACTGAAGAGAGCTAAGGCACTAGGCATTGAGCCACAGTACATGGGTATAAATAAGAAATCTAAGAGACAGGCTCAGCAGAGCAGAAGAAAGAAGAGTGAGTACGGTCTTCAGCTCAACGAGAAGCAGAAGGTTAAGTTCGTATACGGACTTCAGGAGAAGCAGTTCAGAAATCTATATGCTAAGGCTGAAAAGAGACCTGGACAGGTTGGTACAAACCTTCTCGTAATGCTTGAGAGCAGATTCGACAACGTTGTATTCAGAATGGGTTTTGCAGCTACAAGAAGAGAAGCTAGACAGCTAGTTAACCACGGACACTTCCTAGTTAATGGCAAGAAGGCTAACATCCCTTCAATGGAACTCAAGGCTGGAGATGTAATCACTGTAAAGGAAAAGTCTCAGTCATCTCCTAAGTTCAAGGAGCTTAAGGATATGGTTATCACAACTCCACAGTGGATCAGCATTGATCTAGACAAGCTTGAGGGTAAAATCGTTACAGCACCAAGCCGTGAAGACATTGATCTACCAATCGCAGAGCACAGCATCGTTGAGTTCTACTCAAGATAGTCGCTCGATTAATTAATACGTTTGCATACAATGCACTAATTATTAATCGTCAGATCAGTAGATTTATGGGAGGAACAAAATGATTGAGATAGTAAAGCCAACAATTACTAAGGAAATCGATGAAAATGGACAGTACGGAAAGTTCGTTGTAGAACCTCTCGAGAGAGGATACGGTACAACGCTCGGAAACTGCATGAGAAGAATTCTTCTCAGCTCTTTACCAGGAGCAGCTATCACTTCTGTCAAGATTGACGGTGTACTCCATGAGTTCTCAACTATTCCAGGCGTCAAGGAAGATGTTACAGAGATTATCTTGAACCTCAAGAGACTTGCTGTAAGAATCAATGGCGACGAAGAGAAGAGAGCGATTATCAATGCTGTTGGTGCTAGAGAAGTAACAGCAGCGGATATCATCGTTGATTCCGATACGGAGATTTTCAATCCAGATTTACACATTGCAACTCTAGCAGAGAATGCAACTTTGGTAATGGAGATGAACATCGCTTCGGGAAGAGGATATGTACCTGCAGAGCAGAATAAGACAGATTCAACTCCTATAGCAGTTATTCCAGTAGACTCAATATTCACACCTGTTAAGAAGGTTAACTTCACAGTTGAGAATACAAGAGTTGGGCAGGTGACTGATTACGATAAGCTAACACTTGAGCTTTGGACAGATGGTTCGATCACTCCTGAAGAGGGTGTATCCATCGGTGCAAAGATCATGCTAGAGCACCTCAACCTATTCATTGGATTAGGATCTGAGGTGAACGAGATGGACTTCATGGTCGAGAAGAGCGAAGCTCGTAAGGAAAAGGCACTTGAGATGACAATTGAAGAGCTAGAGCTCTCAGTTCGTTCGTTTAACTGCCTCAAGAGAGCTTCAATCAACACAGTTCAGGAGCTAACTCAGCGTACTGAAGAAGACATGATGAAGGTTAGAAACCTCGGAATGAAGTCGCTTGTAGAAGTAAAGAATAAGCTTACAGAGCTCGGATTGAGCCTTAAGCCTAATGACGAAAACTAACTGAAAGGAGTAGAGACTGATGAATGGTTACAAGAAGCTGGGCAGAAATTCTGCACACAGAAAATCCATGCTAAGAAACCTCGTAACCGATCTATTCAGAGAAGGTAGAATTACTACAACTCTAGATAGAGCGAAGGAAGCAGGTCGTGAAGCTGAGAAGCTAATTACACTAGCTAAGCGTGGAGATCTTCATGCAAGAAGACAGGTTCTCGCATACGTTTTCGACGAAGATGTAGTTACAAAGCTCTTTGATGAGATCGCACCAGAGTACGCTGAGCGTAATGGCGGATACACAAGAGTTCTTAAGCTAGGACCTAGACAGGGAGATAATGCGGAGGTCGTATATCTCGAGCTCGTATAGAGCTGTCGTTTAATCGATATAATTATAATAAAGAGTTCTCCGAGAGGAGGACTCTTTTTATGTTTAATTACAAGAAAATCACTATATTAGTATGAAAAATCACTATTTTTGCACAGGTATTGACACATGAGCAAATATAATGAGATAATACAATTATAAAAAATTTATGGTGTTTATGTGTTGGAATTTACATAAAACTGATTTTACGCTATGCAATAGTGCTAATCAGAATTGTAAAATCCAGAATAGGTAGGGTAAAATTGAAAAAACGTACAATCACATCATTACTACTTGCTTTCATTCTTGTTACCTCGTTACTAGTAACAGGATGTTCAAAAGGAGGAAGTTCGAACACAGAGAAGAGTTCGTCATCGGGTACTATTGCTATCGTCAATCAGGATATTGGCGTTGAGAGCTCTGGAAAGACTGTTAACTACTCAGAGGAATTTATCAAAACACTTGATAAGAAGAAGTACAAAGTTGTTTCCAGCGCCTCTGCAGAGGAAGGCATCAAGAAGGGGACATATGCTGGAGCTATTTTCTTTCCTTCTGACTTGTCGGCTAATATTCTAAATATTAACTATCAGAATCCACAGCCAATAAAGCTAGAGTATAAGATTAGTAACAAGCTGAACAAAGCATCTCATGATGGAACACAAGATCGTGTCTTTGATACATACAAGAAATTCAACGATAAGCTCGCATACGCATACGTTAACGCGATACTTGACGAGGTGGAACTAGGACAGTACAACGTAAGTGCTATATTTAATAATGATGGTAGCAACCTGGCAGCTGCGAGAAAGCTTGCATCAGGAAATTACAATGCTGATTTCAAAATGCCTAACATGCCTGAGCAGAATGTTAAATACAATAATCAGGACACACGCAGACTCGCTGAAAACGGAAAATCATATGCTGCAGATTTAAATACATTATATAAAGAGGCATATGCTAAAAATTACGATACAATACGTGATGAACTATTATCGCCAACACTGTCTAATGCTATACATGAGAAACTCAATCTAGTAGAGCTTGATATCGATGCTGCTGTAAATTACATTAACAATGTAAATAGATATAAAGAAGCAGTAGCAAAGTACAAAGAGGAAGTAGATAAATATCTTGCTACAGGAACAAACCGTGCTGATTTAGACGCTGCTAGAACAAAAGTCGATGATGCAGAGAGAATAGTTACGGATTCTGCTCCATCGTCATCCAATATAGCAAATCATAAAACTGATTTAGTAAACGCCGTTAGAAACTATCAAGGAACAATGGGTGACCTGTCATCAAAGCTCAGTCCTGAAACTATGACAAGGAATAGTAATGCTGGAGTAAGCTCATCTGGAGCAACATACGAAAAGGCAATAAAGTATAGAATGGATGACTTCCTGCAGATTCTAAATAGCACAACAGAGCAGCTTAACAAGGTTCAGAATGAGAATGTTTCGAAGCTAACTGCGGCATATTCAGAAAATAGCAAGTTCACAATGGATACTGTAAAAGTTATGAACGAGACAAATGCTAAGAACCATGCAGCGCTTGATGCATCGGTAAATGCATTCAATAGAACTGCTGAAGCAAACAGCCTTGATACAAAAACAAGACTCAAGGCATTTAGCGAAATTCTGTCCAACGCCAAGGTTGAAGGCAGAGTAAGCAGTGATGTTATAAAGTTTTTAATACAGCCAACAATGCTGGTTGAAAAGAAGTAAAGCAAAGTCACTAAGGAGGAAGACATGACACAGATTAGACTAAATGCAGAAGGCCTATCACAGGCATCTTCAACTCTCAGATCACAGGGCAATGAGCTCGAAGGGCTTATTACACAGATGCAGAACGTTATTAACGCTCTACCTGATAGCTGGGAGGGTGCAGCTGCTAACGCATATGTCGAGCAGTTTGCCGGACTAAAGCCAGGACTAGATGAGACTAGAACGCTAGTTGAGACAATCGCTAGACAGATTGATCAGTCTCTAGCTGCTGCACAGGAACTTGACGCAAACATCGCAGGACAGTTCATATAAGCATTGTTGTCCTTCGGCATCTTATGGTGCCGAAGGATTTTTTGATGTTTAGGGGGTTAATATAACCGCTAATTAGAATTAAAAGGAAGGAACAATGAACATTACTGATAAAGTAAAGGGTAGAGGTAATGTGAATCGTATCGTTTTGATCACAACGATACTTTTTCTGGTGTTCACAGCATTCTCTTCCATATATGCATATGCAGATGGAACAGGCATATCACTAGATCCTGAGAGCATAAGTGGAGAGCATGGAAAAGAGGGAAATATTCTATCTCAATACGGATTCGCTGTCTTTACTGATGAAAGTATGGCGAATATGAAGGATATTAAAGAAAAGAAAGAAGCGGACCAGAAGCAGATGGTTTCTAATCTGTTTGCCGTAGATTGGCAAGGGACAGGAAGCTATGATAAAGAGGTTCGAGATACTATAAATGAAGGGAAGCTATTTACGAAGGTAAACACGGGAGTAGAGAGCTCTTCGAAGACGGGTCATATCGGCATAGACACGATGGAAGTTGTAGATGTATTGATCGTAGGAATTATGATGTGTCTTATCTCGGTAATATTTATTAGGTGGAGAAGGAAGAAACATGAAAATATCCATAACAATAGCGCAAGGTGATACTGAAGCTAGCGTAATTATAGATGACAGGAGGAGAATTTCTGACGTTATAAGCGAGCTTACACGGCAGGGATATTTACCAAGAGATTGCAAAGATTTCATGCGATCGGCTGTACAGGAGCGTGTAATTAGCACTATTAACACCTTTCAGGAAGAAGGTATTTATTCGGGTGATAAATTACGGAGATAAAGTAACTATGATTAAAATAAAAAAGAAAAAGAAAGCTGAGAGTAGTCCAGCTATTAATATAGAAGAAGCTAGCAGCGATAAGAATTATACTATACGTCACTTGAAGACGGACTATCCCGTTGGAGAGGATAGAATTAAGCAACTTGCACTTACAAGTAAGAGGCTTGTTCCGTGCGAGATAACGAGTGAGGATGACTACTATGTGTTTTCCTATGAGACAAAGGGACTTAAGACGCTCGATAGTGTAAAGTGCAAGATTGATTGATAAATATGAGCTTTTGATCAACGTGAGTTTCCTGGAGGAGCTTACTGATATATACTCATTTTCGCTTAATCCAGACAATTTGATGATTGATATAGGCTTTAGAGCATATGTACTGGATAGAACGTTCCAGACAAATGACAGTACTTTCTTAGCCGAGTATAAGGCTCTTGCCGGAGCAGTGCTCGATGAGTCGCATTCGTATGAAGATTTTTTGAAAGGGGGAAATGATTTATTCTCCCAGACGGATGTGCTAAGCAAGGTACTAGCTGCAGATTCGGTAAACGGAGTAGTAAAAGCGGTAACTGAAGCGGCAGCTATTGAGCAGAAAAATTTAGACGAAAATTTCGTCACAGTGAAGAAAGAGGATATAGCAAGACACAAGGTACTGCTACCGGTGCTATGTACCATTATGATTATCGCACTTGCGCTCCTCGGATACGAATATTTCTATAAAGGCAGAACTAATAAGAAAATCTTGAATGCTACAGAACAGTATTTTGCTGAAGATTACGGTTCGGTTGGTAAGACGCTAACATCGCTTAATGAAGGGAAAATGACGGATTCCACAAGATATATGGCAGCGGTTTCAGCCGTCAGAAGCAGTGGGCTTACAGCAGTGCAGAAGGATAACATTTTAAAGGCTATCAATAGATATAAGACGAACAAGGATTACCTAAACTACTGGGTGATGATTGGAAGAGAAGACTATATCGCTGCTGACGATTATGCTCAGAAGTTTGGAGATAATGAGCATCGTGTATTTGCACTAGCTCAGAGGCGTGCACAGGTGAGCAAGGATTCATCAATGTCAGGTGCGAAGAAGACGGCGACGATTAACAAGTTAGATGAAGAGATTAAAAAGCTTCTTGAAGCAATAAAAGAAGACAAGTATGGTCTGACTAACAAATCGGGAGCATCGGGAGCATCAGCGCAATCAACTACCGAGGCAAGTAGTTCTAATACGAGCAGCGCAAATTCAAGTGGTGATAATTCAAGCGACGAACCGAAGCTTCTTAATTAGAAGCATTGATCATAAATAAATTGCAGTAGGAAGATAATATGGATTACAGACTTTTATTGTTCGAAGATGACAAGTATACGGAGAGGGTAATAGATGGAAAGTCGCTCGGTGAGGTGACGCTGTTTTGCCGTGCCATTAATGAAGCGGGAGAGACAGAACTTGCACTTCCAAGCCAGTACGAAGCGCTTTCTACAAGAGGAAAGCAAGTTGTAAAAATAGGTAATGCGGCGTCATGCGTAATTCGTCCTAACTCCGAAACTCCTTACACGGTCATAACAGGCAGAAGCCTCGAATCACATGGAGAAGTCTATGTTAATGGAGAAAAAGTTGCAGTGGCAGATCTTACTCCAGGAGATAAGATTCTGATTGGCGAAACTGAATTTATATACCACGAAGAGTGGCTAGAAATATGCGGAGTTTGTGGAGAAACATACGAAACAGATCTGATTTCATATATCGGCAAGCCAGAGCGTTTCGATGATTTCCCAATATACAAGCGTTCACCTAGAATAATCAAGACAGAGCCTTATGCTAAGATTCAGATTAAGACACCAGATAAAGAAGAACGTCAGAAGAAAGGCGAACTCGTCAAGCGCATACTTCCTAGCTGCGTGATGATAATAGCTACGATTCTCATGAGCGTGTTCATGAGACGTGGCATGTTCATGATGGTTATGGTTGCGGCAACAGGTGCAACCATGATAATCACGGTTGTTACGTATTTTGATGATAAGAAAGCTAAGGCTGCAGAGAAAAAGGAGCGCACCGAGGCATACGAGGAGTATCTACTCAAGAAGAGGAAAGAACTCTATGATAGAACCGAAGAATTTAAGGAGTCAAAGAGGTACCATAACCTAAGTCTAGTGAAGATCGAGGACGAGGTAAAGCACTATTCAAATAGGATTTACGAGAGGAATTTCAACGATGAGGACTTCTTAACCGTATCGCTTGGTACAGCACCGGGAGTGCCTAGCTTCAAAATCGAGTGTGATGATGAAGGATACGGTAGAGCTGGAGACAAGCTGTATAGTGAGATGCTTGATATATATAATAATTTCAAAGATGTTCAGGACATCCCATATGTCGTTGATCTCAAGAAATCTCACCTAGGAATCGTTGGAAGGCCTGAATACTGTAGAGCGAGACTGAGAGATATCGTAACACAGACGGCATTCTTTCAGAGTTACCACGATGTCTGCATCGTGCCTGTTGTCGGAGAGGCAAATAACTCAGAATATGACTGGATGCACTGGTTACCGCATACAGAGATTAGAAGTATCAATGTTTCTGGCGTAATCATAGGGGAAAACCAGCGTGACCAAGTGCTAGGGCACATCGCAAGAGAACTCAAGGCGAGAAGTTTGACCCGCGATGAGTCGAGGAAGGAAACTAGATTCACTCCTCACTATGTATTTCTCATCGATGAGTCAAAGCTTATTATCAACCACAGCATCATGGAGCACCTCAAGGAGGAAGGCTCGGAGCTAGGGTTTACCCTTATATATATAACGCAGACAGAGAAGAATCTGCCCGAGAATGTTAAGACGATACTAGAAGTAGAGGCTAAGAACGAGGGCAAGGTTCTCATGGACGAAGGGCATCTTATCAATAAGAAGCTCGAGTTTGACATGGCAAATATTGACTATGAGACATTTGCAAGACGCTAAAACCGCTCATTCATAACAAAGGAGTTACTACACAGATTCCAGAGAATATTTCGTTTCTTGAGCTATACGGCGTGAAATCACCTGCAGAAATCGATGTTAGGAATCTATGGAACAGCAACGCGACTCATAGATCGCTATCGGTACCTCTCGGTGTACGTGGCAAAGGAGATATCGTAACTTCTCGACCTTCACGAAAAGGCACATGGACCACACGGACTTGTCGCGGGTACGACGGGCTCCGGAAAGTCGGAGATATTGCAGTCGTACATACTGTCTTTGGCATGCAACTTCCATCCTCACGACGTTGGATTCCTGCTCATAGACTATAAGGGCGGAGGAATGGCGAACCTGTTTAGGAAACTGCCACATCTGCTCGGAACGATTACGAACCTTGACGGGGCAGAGAGCATGAGAGCGCTCGCATCTATCAAGAGTGAGCTCAAGAGGCGTCAGGATGTATTTAATAGGAATGGTGTAAACAACATAAACAAGTACTCGGAGAAATTCAGAGCCGGTCAGGCGACAGAGCCTATGCCACACCTCTTTATAATCTCCGACGAGTTTGCTGAGCTCAAGAAGGAGCAACCTGAGTTCATGGCAGAGCTTGTGTCGACAGCGAGAGTCGGCCGAAGCCTAGGAGTGCATCTCATACTTGCAACGCAGAAACCTACGGGCATAGTGGATGATCAGATATGGAGCAACTCCAGATTTAAGCTGTGCCTCAAGGTTCAGAACGAAGCGGACAGCCGTGAACTTCTACATAGCGGTGATGCAGCCAATATTACAAATCCAGGACGTGCGTATTTGCAGGTAGGAAACAACGAGATATTTGAGCTCTTCCAATCCGCATATAGCGGAGGTGCATACAGCATTGAGAAAGAGCAGAGCGAAGCCGATGAGAGGATCTTCGTGCTCAATGAGCTCGGTCAGGGTAGGCTAATCAATGAAGATCTGAGCCTCGGCGAATCGAGCGACATAAACAAGGTTACGCAGCTCGATGCAGTTGTAGACCATATCAGGGATATATACGAAGCAGAACCATGCACAGAAGTTATGAAGCCATGGCTACCACCACTTGCTACGGAGATAATAAACCCTAATATTGCTAACATAGAGGTGGGAGAACTCCCTGATACTTCATTTGATGTCGGCATTATTGACATGCCTGATAAGCAGAAGCAGGAAGTGTATACTCACGATTTCTCTAGGTCAGGAAATATGGCGATATTCGGCACATCCAAGGTTGGAAAGTCCACAGCCGCGACGAATGCGATTCTATCTCTTGCAGCTAAGAATTCGCCAAATACACTTAATATGTACATCGTGGACTTCGGTAACACGGCGCTTTTCGCTCTTAAGGATTTGCCACAGGTTGCCGACTATATCTCCTTTGACGATACGGAGAAGTTTAGAAAGCTAAGGAATATTCTTTCAGATGAGATATCTGCGAGAAAGAAAAAGTTCGCCCGCTATAATGTCACAACCCTAGAGATGTACAATGCTTCAGGCAGTGAAATCATGCCGGCGATTGTTGTAGTTATAGATAATTACGACGTCATCAAGGAGATTGATTACGATCTGGAGAACTACTTCACCCAGCTGACAAGAGACGGAGTCGGAGTAGGAATCTACACACTTGTGACGGCAACAAGAGCCAACGCTATGAAGTATGCTGTGTTAAATAACTTCGGTGCTAGAATCTGCAACTTCATGTCCGATAGCAGCGAGATAGTGTCGCTTATCGGACGCAGCGAGTACAAGCTGTCAGATATTAAGGGTCGCGCTCTAGTGAGCAAGGATAATGTGTATTTGATGCAGGAGTTTTTGCCAGTTAGATGTGAGCATAAGTCTCATTACAACACCGAATTGCAACGTATGGTTGAGGCCATTAAGAACGCAAATGTTGGTACAGCAGCGGAGAAGATTTCCGTCTTACCAGATGAAGTCAACTTTAATGATATTATATTAGACAAGGTAGACGATGATAACCGAATCGCAATAGGTCTAGATAGTGAGAAAGTGGCACCTTACTATATTGATAATAGATCCCAAGTTAAACTCATTCTGGGACCTGTGCAGTCAGGAAAAACTAATGCTCTTAAAGTTATTTTGGAGCAGCTAAATAATGAGAAAATCTTTCTATTTGATTCAAGGACAAGAGATTTGGATGACTACGAGAATAACAATAATGTGGTATATGCTGATCCAGCAAGTGATATTGGAGAATTTATTGCTAACTTTGAAGATATCATCCAGACGAGAGAGAGGGCATATAGCAAATATGATGGAAACCTCAAGATGAAAGAATTCTACGCATCATTAGATCCTATATCACTTATCGTAGAGGATGTCGATATTTGTGTTGAAGTACTAGGAAGCAAAGTAACAGAATTCAATTCACTTCTATGCAGAGGTCTTGCAACTCAGATCCATGTTTATGCAACCGCAATGTCAAATAAGCTAAAAGGCTTTGATGCAGTCTCAAAAACAGTAAGAGATAACGCACAAAGCGGAATAGTACTGGGAGATCCACAATCACAGCAAATATTTGCTATTAGAAAAAATGAACTTTGTAAAGAGCGTGGGATGGCATATGTATACGAAAACGGGGTTATAGCAATGGTTAAAATTCCACGTATGTAGAGGAGATTAATATGAGCAGCAAAGAAATATTAATAAATAGTAATACGATGAAAGGTATGGAAACGGATGTAGCTTCATCGACAATGGGAATAAAAGAAGTCACTGCAAGAGACTATGAAACAACAATAGCCGGAAATGCAAATAGCATTGAATGTTACGAGACTTGTAACAACGTAGTAACAGCTATGAATAATGCACTTAACAGAGATGCTAAAAAAATTGCAAAGGCGCATAATGGTTTTTAAGAATTTTTGATAATAAAGTTGCTAAATGCTTTGGAAAGAAATAACTATAAAATAATTGCTTAAAACAATTATAAAAGGTGAAAGTGATGTATAACAAAACAGATAAGCAATATGACCAGATTGAAAAGATGGAGGTTTTCTATAAAGAAATGGAAAACAATCAATTTGAAGATGATTTTGAAAGAAGAAGGGACATTGCAGGAGTAGAAGGTCAAATTGATTATTGGGAATCAGATAAGACATTAAGAAGTGTTCTTAGTGAGCAGCAGGAACTACTAGTTGCTGAAAAGCAAGGTCAGGAGGAGCTGATGAATTCAATGTGTGTAGAATTAAAGCGACTTCGAAAAATATGCAAAGAAAAAGAAGGAGAAAGAAGTTAATGGGAAGAATTGTTAATCCAACGCTAATGCGTATGGGAATGAATGCAATAAAAAAGAATGTAGATTCATATGGATCTAATTATCGCAAGGCTAAATCGACACTTGCTAGATATTCAAATGAAGCAATATCAGCAAAGGGAGAAGCCGTAGATGCTATGATAAATCAAGTGTTATGCTATGAATCAGTTATGGATATGTTTATCGTGGTTGCTGAAAGTATGGCAAAAGACTGCGATGAGATGTCGATTAGAGTTGGTAATGAGTACCTCAATGAAGATAGCATACTCGAGATGCTTAAAGTACAAAAGGAGATAAGGCAGAGATGCTCTGAGCGAATAGACGACTACCGCCACAAACAAACCCAATTTGCAACATTGACACCACTTGCGGAACATTGCAGGATGCAGGTAAATTTAAATGCTGCAGCAAAAGAGCGAGCAGATATAGCTATTACTGCGCTGAATAACAAGATAAAGAAGATTGACGAGATTGAAAGTAATACGAACAATCTATTTATAGAATCGAAATCAGCTCTCGCAGAGCTGAATAAGTGCATTTCAGAGCTAGAGAAATCAGGAAAAGGTGGATTCACATACGACACAATGCCAGCCTGGGCAGTGGCAATGAACAATGAGCTACTAGACAAGTATACGAAGAGTATGCTATCTAAAGGCAGGCTAAATGAGGACTTCGTAAAGAAGTTTTCCAATCTGACCATAGCAGAGATGACGCCGGTCGAGAAAGCTGTATATAATAAATATACCGACTTCTTGCTTTTCGATGCAAAGCCTGAGGATATGAATAAGGTTGTGAAGCATTATTATAAAAAAACATGGTATAGAAGCATGCAATGCAGAAAAAGTGCTTATGAATTAAAGGAACTGCTTGATATTCGAACTAATATGTACTGTATGACCTCGGCAGAAGGTGTTGATTCTAAAGTTCTTGAAAGATGCACAATATTAAAGATAGCTCTTTCAAGAGATGATACCTTTAAAGTTGGTAAAATTCACTTATCAAAAGGACATTACAAGTATACATATACAAAGCACACAATGTCATCTTTAAACAATGCATCACCACTACCGTCCAAAGAGACATACACAACTTTTCATGTTTTCGAAACACCTTCCATTTGTGCAGATCAAGTATCTCGTGCTAAGGCGGAATATCTAAAAAATCTGTTGAGAAAAGACAATTCTGAAACCATAGCAAATGGAGTAGTATCAGTGATAGAAACTGGCATAAGCATAGGTATGCCAGAGATGAAAGTTGGCGGAAAAATATCAAATGAGATACTTAAAGCGTGTACTAAAAAAATCGCAGATTCATCGAAATATAAAGAGGATTTTGGCATCGATTCTAATGGAATTGCAACTATATCGAATAGCTTTGATTTAAGAGCATCACTAGCAACAGCAAAGACAAATGAAGGAGATTTAATATATAATCTATATCCAACAAAAAGGGACACTAGACAAAAATAAATTTCTATAACGAAGTGTTTAAAAACTACAATATGAAGGAGATAGATTTAAATTATATATTGGAGAAGCCTGAAAAGGTCAATAAAAAAACTAACCAATCTTGAGAAAAAGATGAAGTTAAACCCATATGAATACAAAGGTGATTCACGTAAAAAGTTTGAGGAAGTTAGAAGTCGCGTATTATAGTTAGTATAAAAATTTTTCATAAAAAAATAATGGAGGAAGAAATGCATAGAGCGAAATTTAAAAGCAATATGTGTCGTAGTCAGTTGCTTGATAACATCACTATTATGCGACTGCAATTTATTCGTCACAGATAAAGACAAGTTTATTTAGACAAAGATTTGGACTATATGCTTACCTGGATCGATTTAGAAAAAACAGGATCTGATATTATAATCCCCTCAAAGGTGGGCGATAAAACTGTAAAAGAAATATCCCTAAAAGATCCATATTTCTCGGGAATTGATTCGCTGGATGTCAGCCATGTTGAAAAATTGCAATCCTTTAACTTAGAGTTGTTCATTGACAAAAAGAGGTCTAAATTAAAGAAGCTTGATTTTAGTAAAAATAAGAAACTTAGATTTCTAGTGATAAGCAAGACTAATGCTTTGGAGAAAATTTTATTTAACAGTGATTGCGAATCAATACTCATCGATGGTTCAGATATAAAGAGCGTGAACTTGCGACCACTGGAAAAGCTTGAAGATTTTTCTTATTACAATGGGCCTCTTGAGGAACTAGATATTTCGAACAACCAAAACCTTGAATCCATTACAGTTGTGGATTCCAATGTAAAAAAACTGGATGTATCTCATAATCCGAAACTGAAATATATACTAGTAGACGAAGGCACTGAGGTAATAGGTCCAACAAATGCACATATAAATTACAACAAAAAGACTAAATAGTCTGATGCTATTAGAGTAAAGCATGGCACTTTCATGTCGACGTAGATCAAAATAGTCACTCTTATGTATTACAGGCGTTATCTTCGAAGAAGTGGGTATAAGAAATGGTAAAAACTAAGAAGTTATTTAAAATAGCAATTGTGACGCTTTCTGTTGTGACAGTAAGCATAATCATTTTAGCTGTTTGGATTTCAAGAGACGACTACGTGCTTAAAAAGCTCGGCAACAGCGTCAGTGCTGCACTAAACAATCGATATGGCAGCTCGTGCTCTATTGCAGAAAATGATAAGTATATCTTCTATGTGAACCGTGTAAAGGATTCATTCCCTTTGGTACGCATAGATAAAAATAGCGGCGAAAAGAAGCTACTAAAAATAGATATTGGGGATAGCTATGGGTCAGTATTATTTATATATAAAAACACACTTATATACACTAAATCAAAAGGTTTGGGATATGGAAACAGCTACTATGATATCTACAGATGCGATTTCGATGGGGAAAATGAAAAGTTAATAAAAAAGGAATCTCCAATTCCCCATATGGTTATTGATGACTATATATACATACCTAACCTCGATAATGCATTGACTAGACTTTCGCTTATAAACGGTCAAAAAAGAACTCTTAATAAGGAGGAGTGCAATAATTTTGCAGGGGTTGATAAAAAAGGCAAGACTCTTTATTTTGAAACAGGTGCTTTTAAAAAAATGGTAAAAGTAAAAAAATAAATAAAAAGAAAAAGCAAGTCTTTGGATAAAGAGTCCAACTGAAGCAATAGGTTTTGGAAGTATACATGGGAAAGGGAAAAAAGCAAGAAAGATTTTAGGAATAGCAAATGGGAGCATATGGTTACGCGGAAAAGATGTGGATTCAATATATAAAGTAGAAGAAACAGAAGGGGGCTATCAGACCAAAAGTATATTTAAAAAAGCAGGTGTCAATTTAGTGGATAATTCTATCATGGAAAAAGATAAAATCTATTATGTTTCTCATGATGAAAAACAAGCTTATTATGTTTGATATTATGACAGGAGAAGATAGAGTAATATATACAGCCGCAAATAAAAATATAAAGATATTGGCTGCAATAGGGGATAATATTCTTATTTCGGAGTGGGCAAAAGACAATGAACATGTTAACTACTATGATGCAGTGGGTGATAAAACAGCAAAAAATTACTACATCAACAACTCTGGCAAAGTTTTATATGAGCTAGATTAATGGAGGCTTCAAATGAGTGAAGAAATTAAAATACAAGAAGCAGCACTTAATAGCGTGGCGTCATCAATAATGGATATGGACTCAGGGCCTAGGTTCTGAGTCCATATCAAACCTTGATAATATGAGCACAATAGATGGTAACAAGGCCAGTATAAATTCTTACGATGAGATCAAGGAAAGCTTGAAAAATATCGGTAGTGCAATGCTATCTACCTCTCGCAATATAAGCGCTGTTGGATATGCATTTAAAGGGTATGATGCAGCTGCAAGTAATGTGTTTAAAAGCAGGAAGAACTAGGTGTATTACAGAAAACCACTGGAGGATATAATGCCAGATTTTAAGAAGATGAATGAGAACGAGATACGTTCATATATCCGAGAATCAGAAAGCGACATTGAAGATATAGAACATAATTATCGTCAAGAAATAGAATACGAATCAGAGCAGGAAGCAGAAATAGAGAGAGAATATTTCCAGTTGCAGAACTTACTAGATTCGGCAAATTCTGATCCTAGATTACAAGGAATTCTGTGCGAAGGACTTGATGTGATATCGAACATAAGACAACGACGATTTGAGCTTATTGATGATCTTCATAATGACAAACAGCGTAAAATTAGGGAGTCAGAAGAGAACATTCAGGAGGCTAGAAAGCAGATATACAGCTAAACATAATCAAAAGAAAGATATAGTAGGCATAGTTAGAAATGGTAAGCTAATTATGCTCCAATTTGTGCAAATACATGAGCAGTTGCAAGAACAATATTATTATTTATGAGAAGTGGCGAGTTTTAAAAACAAGGTAAAAGAAATGAGAAGAGTTAGTTTTAGGGTAATATGTGTCACAGTCAGTTGCTTGATAACATCACTATTATGTGGTCGCAATTTATTCGTTACAGATAAAGATAAGTTTTACCTAAACAAAAAAATTTAGACTATGATCTTACATGGATTGATTTAGACAAAGCAGGGAAAGATATCGTAATTCCCGCAAAGATAGAAGATAAAAAAATACGAGTGATAAATCTAGCAGATCCCTACTTTACAAGGATTGATTCGCTAGATATTAGTCAGGTTAAAGAACTAGAATCATTTCGTTTAAATCTATTTGACCCTAAAAAAATAAGTCAAAGTTAAAAGAACTTGATTTTAGCAAAAATAATAAACTGAGACGCATACTAATTAGTCAAACCATGGCTTTAAAAAATATAACATTTAATAGTGCATGCGAATCAATCTTCATAGATAGTTCAGATATAAAGAGCGTGGATCTACAATCACTAGAAAAGCTTGAAGATTTTTCTTATTATAACGGTCCTCTTGAGGAACTAGATATTTCGAACAATCCTAACCTTGAATCCATCAAAGTTGTGGATTCCAATGTTAAAAAACTAGATGTATCTCATAATCCGAAACTGAAATATATACTAATAGACGAAGGCACTGAGGTAATAGGTCCAACAAATGCACATATAGAGTATAAAAAAAGGGCTGAGTAGTCTGACGTCAGTAAAGTTTTTAGAGTAAAGTTTTTACTTTCATGCTAGTGCTGGATTAAAACAAGAATTCGGATATATTATAGGCAGTATCGTCAAAGAAGTGGGTATAAGAAATGGTAAAAACTAAGAAGTTATTTAAAATAGCAATTGTGACGCTTTCTATTGTGGCAGTAAGCATAATCATTTTAGCTGTTTGGATTTCAAGAGACGACTACGTGCCCCAAAAGCTTGGCAACAGTGTAAGTGCTGCACTAAACAATCGATACAGGTTAAGGTATGGATGCTCAATTGCTGAAAATAGCGACTATATATTCTATGTGAATAGAAGCAATAATAGCTGCCAATTATTTAGAATCAATAAAAAAAGTGGCGAAAAGACCTTGTTGATGAGTGATGTAGGAGACAAGAATTCTGGTAGCTTATTTATTTATAAAAAATCGATTATATATGCTAAATCAAAAGATAAAAAAATTATCAAGAATTTTATTACGATATATACTCATCAGATTTTTGATGGTAAAAATGTAAAACTAATAAAAAAGAAATGTGAAGCTCCTCATATGGTAATAGATGATTGGATGTATTTCCCGGGTAAAGATAACTCTTTATCGAGAATTTCGCTAGTAAATGGGAAAGAAAGAAATGTGAGTGGACTGGAGTGTGATAAATTTGTAGGAATTGATAAGATGAACAGAAACTTATATTGGTTTACTGAAGCGTCTTATTTAACAAAAATTAAAGATTAATAATAGGCGTACTGATTTATTTTTAAAGAATTCAAACGAACAACTAGAGATTGGTACGTGGAGTGGCGACGTAGATTCCGTTAATGGAGTTTTAGGAATAGTGAAAAACAATATCTGGTTTCTGGGAGACAATGGCCTATCATTATGTAAAGCAGAAAAAAAGAATAATAAATGGGAAACAAAAGTTATTATAGATAAATCTAAGGGTATTAGATTTGCGCAAAATTCTGTTTTGGAAAAAGATAAAATATATTATGTGTCTGCTGATGAATCAAAAGTATATATGTACGATATTAATTCAGGGAAAGAAATTGTCATATATGAAAAACCAGATATGCACATTAGTGTTGCAGCTGCAATAGGTGATCACATTCTTATTGAAGAATGGGGAACTAATGAAAATCATGCCAACGCTATGAAGTACGGACATGCAAACTATTACTACATCAACAACTCAGGCAAAGTTCTATACGAGCTAGATTAAAGGATAATTTGCTTACAAACGAACCTTCAAATTCATTTCAAAATAGACAATTCCAACCCATGATTGATTGACACTAGTTAATATAGATAATATAATACTTAGGTGCTCTTAGGCAGCTTGCGGTTTGTAGGGGGTCCTGCGCAATGGGATACTGTGAACCATGTCAGGTCCGAGAGGAAGCAGCATTAAGCGGGACATCTCATGTGCCGCAGATTCGCCTCCTACCGATCGCAAGGTGTCTAAGAGCTCGATTAATATATGGGGTTGCGTAATGTGAGACGCATCCGATTACTACGAGGAGGTAACGATATGCATCTGGCACTATATAGGTCTGAAAGGCCGGAACGCTTTGAAGAGATAATTGGACAGAAGCATATTGTGAAGATACTTCGCAATCAGATCAAGAAGGGAACTGTGAGTCAGTCGTATCTGTTTGCGGGAACTCGCGGTACAGGTAAGACGACGACTGCGAGGATTCTTGCAAAAGCTGTTAACTGCACCTGCAGTGATCCCGGCGTAGACCTACCGTGTGGTGAGTGCGCTAATTGTAGGGCGATTACAGAGGGGAGATTTCTCGACGTAGTAGAGCTGGACGCGGCATCCAACAATGGTGTGGAGAGCCTAAGGCAGATTACCGAATCAGTGCAATATCCGCCAACCGTTGGAAAGTACAAGGTCTACATCATAGACGAGGCGCACATGCTCACCGATTCGGCGGAAAATGCGTTTCTCAAGACGCTCGAAGAACCGCCGGCGCACGTAATATTCATACTGGCGACGACCAACCCGGAGAAGATTAAGGCGACAATAAAATCAAGGTGCTTAACGCTTAACTTTAGGCATGTCTCAGAAATGATCTGCTGGACGGCATGAGAAGGATTTGCCAGAAGAAGGCGATTAACATAGAAGAAGATGCCCTAGCCGTTATTGCCCGCAAGGCAGACGGTTCTGTAAGAGATGCGCTCAGCTTGCTCGAGCAGTGCATCAACGCTGGTGATGAGCTTATAACCAGAGAGCTGGTGCTGGAGTATACGGGCGGCGCGGGAGATGATTTCTACATAGAGCTAACAGATGCGATTAGGACAGGGGAAGCTGGAACGGCGCTCGCTGATATAGACAGCATGGTGAGGATAGGCAAGGATGCCAAGCAGCTGCTTTCGGACTGGCTACTGCATTATAGAAATCTCATGATTTGTAAGTACGTGCAGGATCCTTCGGAGCTTGTAAATGCTTCTAGCGAGAACACTGCGAGAATCGTCACACAGGCAAAGTCTCTGAGTGACGAAGCGATAAATTATGGCATTCGCTTGCTTTCGGACACCGTCAATAAGGCAAAGTTCTCGACTATGCCGAGGATTTTGCTAGAGACATGTGTTATTAAACTCATCGTAGGTGAGAGTGCGGAAGTCAGGACTGAGCCAGTTCGTATAAATGCGAATATCCCTGTGGGTGCTAGGACTCCAAGGACCGAATCAGGAACACCAAAGGAGGAGCCGCCAAGCTACAAATGCTTACGAGAAGCAGGTTCAGCCTCGTCCAAATGCCAGTGCGGAGAGAGCGCAGGATGTAGAGGAACCACAGCCTCTATTCGAACAGAAATTTAACCCACTCGAGGGGGCACCACCAGATAGGCATATCGTGGAATTTGAAGCTAATCAAAACCTCGATGAGATGTGGGATAGAATCTGTGACCAGATGGCTAGAACAGATGCGATGTTCATGGCGATGGTTGCAAGTACACGAGACTGGTCGATTTACACGGTAACGAACTTACCGTAGAGGTTAAGAAGACTAAGAGCCTTATGGCTGATGATGCTCTAAATGAACTGAACAGGATAACTAAGGCACTATATGGTGATAAGTTCTACATCACGCTTAGAGTTGTGGAGTATAATCCGGCGGATGCAAGGGAGCTTAGCCAAGCTGAAGAACCTGGGCTTCAGAGGTTCGATGAGGAACTCATTGATGCAGCAGAGGAAAAAGACGAGATAGCCAAGGAAGTGGCGAAGGATGTAGCTGACTTTTTTGGCGTAGATAAGATAGACATTAAATAGCACATATTGGAGGAGAAAATCATGGGCAAAGGTATGAGAGCAGGTAAGAAAAAGAAGGTTGGCGGCGGTGCAGGAAACATGCAGCAGCAGATGAAGCAGCTTCAGGCTATGCAGCGCGATATGGAGGCTGCGCAGGCTTCTATCGCTGAGCAGGAGACAACTGCAACTGCTGGCGGCGGTGCAGTGGAAGTTACTGTTAACGGCAACAAGGAGATTACAAAGCTCGTAATCGATAGAGACGTTGTTGATCCAGACGATGTAGAAATGCTTCAGGATCTCATCATGGCGGCTGTAAACGAGGGTATGCGCCAGATCGATGCAATCGCTGAGAATGAGATGGGCAAAGTAACAGGCGGGCTCAATATCCCTGGACTAGGACTGTAGAAAGGCGTTCAGATGAGGCAGTATCCAAAGCCACTGAACAAGTTAATAAACGAGCTGTCTAAGCTGCCTGGAATTGGCGGCAAGACAGCACAGCGTCTAGCCTTCCACATTCTTGCGCTCGAGGAGAGTGAGGCGACAGCTCTTGCAAATTCAATCGTGAATGCCAAGAGAAGCCTTCACTACTGCTCGGTGTGTGGCAATTTGACAGATACCGATCCGTGCGAGATTTGCAGTGATGAATCGCGGGATAGGACTAAGGTATGTGTTGTCGAAACACCTCAGGACGTGATTGCGATGGAGCGGATAAGGGAATTTAAAGGACTGTATCATGTGCTTCACGGTGCTATTTCGCCGGTAGAGGGCATCGGTCCTAATGACATCAATCTCAAATCGCTGATTACTAGGCTCCAGCAGCATGATGAAATCGACGAGATAATCGTGGCAACGAACCCTAATATCGAGGGTGAGGCGACTGCCATGTACATAGCTAGGCTGCTAAAGCCATCTGGCATCAAGGTGACGAGAATCGCACACGGCATTCCTGTTGGCGGAGATCTCGAGTATGCCGATGAAGTCACGCTGCTCAAGGCGATGGAAGGAAGACGAGAGATATAACTAAACTAGTTGGTGCATGAGGCAGACTAAAGGCTGTGCACCAACTATTTTATTTGCATTATTTCACTCAGCGTGTATTATAATTAGTTTGAAGGGAGTAGCCTAGATGCCTGAACTAGTAGAGGTTGAAACTGCGAGAAAAGTTCTCGCACCACAGCTAAACGGCTGCACAATTGAAGATGTCGAGATTAGGCTTGCAAAGAGCATCAAGAATTACAGTCCCGAAGAGTTCAAGAAGCTGGTGCTTGGTAGTAGGTTTGACACCGTACTGCGCCGTGGCAAATTTCTGATTTTCAATATGCTCACACCGAAGCATGAAGGTGCGCCAGAGGAGCTTAAACTCGTAGCTCACTACCGCATGACTGGCGTTCTCTTGGTGACGCCGCCTGGGTATGAGGAACTCAAGCACACGCATATTGTGTTTAAGCTGAGAGATGATAATGGCACCGAGAAAGAGCTCCGCTATATCGACCAGAGGCAATTTGGCGGCCATATGGGCTATAACGACAGGTGCAGAATTTAGAGCGACCGGTATCGGTCAGCTTGGAGCAGAGGCGACGGACGACACACTTGATGGAGAGTATCTAAAGAGTCATCTAGCGAAGAGAAAGTCTGCCATCAAGACGGGGCTCCTCGATCAAAGTGTTATCGCAGGCCTTGGAAATATTTACACCGACGAAGTCCTATACCGCTGCGGAATTGTTCCGACTAGAGCTTGTAATTCGCTTACCGATGCTGAGTGGCAGGCTCTCGCCAATGAGATTCCAAAGATGATGGAGTTCATGATAGAAAAGAATCGGATTTCTGAAGAGGCCTATCTGGCAGGAAAAGGGACGGATTATAGAAACACCCCGTTTCTACAGGTATATAACCATGCTGGAGAGGAATGTCCAAAGTGCGGAAGCAAGCTTGAGAGAGCTGTGATTGCAGGCAGGAGCAGTGTGTACTGCCCTGAGTGTCAGGAGTGATTCTGGTGATACAGTTAAGATTAGGAGCGATGAAATATGGACAAAGTTTACGAGATAGAATATATAAATCATAGGTTGGCAAATTTATCTATGATTCCACTAGGTGCACTGCACTTTTTCGTTGCTGATAAATTACCTATAATTGAAAATTTATTGATTAATATGGCATGCAATATAATTTTTGTTTTTTTCTTGTTTGCATAATATTTAGTCGTATTTCAAATTTTTTCTTTCAAAAAAATGGAGTTGTAAAACTCACTAATAGTGAGCTAAAAAGTCACTCTTGACAACAAAGAATACGATTATTATCTATCAGATATAAAAAGAGATAATTATGGCTTATAGGAACCCTTTTTGGGATAGGGTTATTAGGTAACTGCATTACTCTCATAATAAAACCTAAAGAGGGTAAATCACTAAGCATTATATCAGTTAGAAATTTTTAATAAAAAAAGAATGGAAGACCATAAATATTCGAAAATATTTAATCATATAAAGGAACTTAATCCTACAATGGATTTTGAAGCATCCATAACGGGTAATTTTTTCGTATTAAAGAATCACTCGTGCAAATAAAAATATATGTTCAACGCGTAAATGCTGTCAGGGAGATTAAAGTGTGATATATCAAGATCGTGAAAATACTTTGATTCCCACAACAAAAGGTGGACTTAATGTCCACCTTTTGTTCGTTTTCGTGAATCGAAGCTCGTGAGATCCTTCACGACTTCGCTAGCTATTGCAAGCCCCGCAGCAGCAGGGACAAATGGAGTTGAGCCAGGAGCCACTCTGCCTGCAGTTCCTTTGTACTCAGCCTCTCCGCCCTCTGGGATGACTGGCACGATAGGCTCCTCAGTGGAGCAGAGAACTTTTACACCTTTAATTCGCCTATCTTTGAGTCCTTTTCGTATAACCTTAGCCAGCGGATCCATCGATGTTTTTGCGATGTCCATAATCGCTAGCTTCGTAGGATCTATGCGGTTTCCGCACCCCATGCAGGAAATTATCGGAACTCCCACACTTTTGCATCTCTCGATGATGTCGAGCTTTGCTGATACAGTGTCGACAGCATCCACAACGTAGTCGTACTCGGTGAAGTCAAAATGCTCAGCAGTTTCAGGCAAGTAGAACATCTGGTGTCCGCGCACCTCGCAGTCTGGATTCAGCATCTTAATTCGCACCTCGCACACCGCCACCTTGCTTTCGCCGATAGTATCATGAGTAGCGATTATCTGTCTATTTATATTTGTCAGACTGACATTGTCGTTATCGATGATATCGAGAGCACCAACACCAGCTCTAGCTAGCGCTTCCACCACGTAACCACCGACGCCACCAACGCCAAATACCGCAACTCGGCAGCCCTTCAGGGTCTCGATTGCGTCTTTTCCATATATTAATTCACTTCTTGAAAATTGATTAATCATATACTCGCAGGGGACTCGAACCCCTGTGCTTTATACCAAAATTTACAAAGTCAAATCGCTAAAATATATTAAAATAAATCACTGAAATATCTTACATTATTATGCAAAAAACGTCCAGTTAGTGATATAATTTCGTTCGTATGCACTGGAGGTTTTAACGATGCTTAAATATATCGCTGCTCCGCTAATCGGAGCACTTATAGGATATTGTACCAATTATATTGCGGTCAAGATGCTGTTCAGGCCGCGCCATGAGAAATACATCTTCGGTCACAAGGTGCCGCTGACCCCTGGAGCTATTCCGAAGGGGAAAACTAGGCTTGCAAAGTCTGTCGGGGATGTTATATCGAATCACCTCGTCACGAGCGAAGATATCGAGAGTAAGGCGCTTAATGAAGAGACAGAAGCAGCTGTTACTGAGCGAATCATGAAGATGCTGAAATCAGATATCGATAGTGGGTTTAGAGCAATTTCATCCTCTGAAGAGGAGTACGAGATGATTACGACGAATCTCGACTATGCGGTAACTCTACGAATGGCGGATGCGGTTAAGAGTATTAATTTCTCAGATATAATCAAGGTGAAGGGCGGTCAGATAATCGGAGAGCAGCTCGGCGGATCTATGCTTGGGATGTTCATAAATCCGGAGATGATAGATAGCATTCTTGGTTCGATTTCGGATAATATCGGAAGGTATGTGGATGACCACTGTTACAACTTCTTAGCACCTGAGGTTAGCCGCAATATGGAGAAGCTGCGTGGCGATAACATTACGACATGATAACGAGTAATGGTGTGAGCGATGAGGAACTGAGGGCGAAGGTAAGAGAGATTTATAGGAAAACTATCAAAGCTGTGATTCCAGAGCTTATCGCTAAAATGGATATCGCTAGTATGGTCAGTCAGAAAATCGAGGACATGGAAGTTGAACAGCTCGAGGACATGGTCATGGAGGTGATGTCGAAGGAGCTAACTACTATTGTCAATTTAGGTGCGCTAATTGGATTTATACTGGGCCTTGTTAATCTTATTTTTTAGCTGAAAAATACCGAAAAAAAGCTAAAGAGTGATTATTTTTAAATAAAGCTTATTGTATCTTGCGGCGAACATATGCATGATGTAAAATTAATAAAGTTGAACAAATTAGCATTTGATTTTTGTATAAAATGAAGGAGATATAGATGAAACATTTCGTAATTGAGATGGAAAATGGTGCTACCATGAGTGGCGAGCTCTACGAGGATATCGCACCTAAATCAGTCGAAAATTTCGTAGAACTTTGTGAAAAGGGTTTCTATGATGGCCTTATTTTCCACAGAGTTATTCCAGGCTTCATGATTCAGGGCGGATGCCCAGATGGAACTGGCATGGGAGGCCCTGGATACAGCATTCCAGGAGAGTTCTCATCTAATGGATTCAAGAACGATCTCAAGCACACTAGAGGAGTTCTCTCTATGGCTAGATCGATGAATCCTAACTCAGCTGGCTCACAGTTCTTTATCATGGTTGAGGATGCACCGCATCTGGACGGACAGTATGCTGCATTTGGAAAGGTTACAGAAGGCATGGACGAAGCAGACCGCATCGTTTCTGTTCCACGTAACATGATGGATAAGCCTAACGAAGATCAGGTAATCAAGACTATTACAATTAAGTAATAATGCCTTCATATGCAGGTATCGGAGCATTTCGAACTGCTATATACGAAGTTCCGCCGCACTCCTACGAGTGTGGCGTTCCCAATTTTTAAGATATCCGGAGGTGCCCGTGGAATCCGATAAGAAGATAATAATAATTGGACATAAGAATCCCGACACCGATTCTATTTGCTCAGCGATTGGCTATGCTGAGATTAAGAATCGAATTACGAATACCAACAATTACGTCGCTCGCCGCGCTGGTGAAATCAATGGAGAGACGGAATTTGTGCTACAGAGATTTGGTATTAAAGTTCCTGAATACGTGGATAATGTCGCTACTCAGGTCAGAGATATGGAGATTAGGCACACCCCGGGAGTTCCTAAGGAGATGACTATTAAGGAAGCCTGGAGCATCATGGGCAAAAGCGAAGCTGTAACCCAGCCAATTACCGAGGCTGACAAGGTTATCGGGCTCATTACTAAGGGTGATATAGCGCGTACATTTATGGATGCGGAGAGCAGCTCTTTTCTTTCGAGCACATCACCTAGGTTTAGCGATATTGCCGCTACGATTGACGGACATATCGTAGTCGGTGATGGAGAGCGTCACTTTGACAAGGGAAAGGTTCTGGTTGGAGCAGCGCTGGTCGAAAGGATGCAGGGCGTCGTTCAGGAGCACGATTTAGTAATCCTTGTTGACCGCAAGGAAAACCAAATTGGTGCGCTTGAGGCCGATGCAGGATGCATTATCCTGTGCCTAGGTGCGAAGGCCTCTAAGGAAGTCGCAGAACTTGCAAAAGCCAAGGGGGCAGTTATCATTGAAACTGATCTAGATACGTTCTCAGTATCGAGGGAAATCAACAAGAGCGTACCGCTAGAAGCATTCATGACATCTGATGGAATCGAAGGCTTTAAGCTAGATGACTATACGGACAGTGTAAAGGCGGAGATGGGAGCTACTAGGCATCGAGCGTTTCCGGTTACAGATAGCAAAGGTCGCTACATCGGAACAGTTTCGAGGCGTAATCTGCTCAATATCAGGAAGAAACAGGTAATTCTCGTAGACCATAATGAGAAGTCACAGGCAGTGGACAATATAGATGATGCGGACATCCTTGAGATTGTGGATCACCACAGACTAGGAACTATCCAGACACTTCAGCCGATATTTTTCAATCTGCAGCCAGTAGGCTGCACGGCTACAATCCTATACCAGATGTATATAGAGCGTGGCATCGATGTACCTAAGCACATTGCAGGACTATTATGTGCGGCAATCGTATCTGATACGCTTATGTTTAGATCACCGACATGTACGACGCAGGATAAGATGGCTGCTGGGGCACTCGCATTAATTGCGGGCATCGATATCGAGTCTTTTGCAGCGGAGATGTTCGAGGCAGGATCAGACCTCAAGGACAAATCAGCAGAAGAAATTTTCTATCAGGATTACAAGAAGTTCACATTCGGAAGCTCGAGCTTTGGAGTTGGACAGATAAGCTCGATGAACGAAGGTGAGCTGAGCAATATCAAGGAGATGTTACTTCCGCTTATGGAGCATGAGTGTGGCAAGAATAAAGTCTCGATGGTGTTCTTCCTGCTTACTGACATCAAACACTCCTCGTCAGAGATGCTTTACGCCGGTGAACACGCTCGAGAGATGATAATGAATGCATTTCCAGGGGCCGTTCCGACAGATGGCGGATTTAAGATAGACGGGCTGCTATCTAGAAAGAAACAGCTCATACCAGCGTTTATGGACGCTATTCAAGGCGTTTAAATATTATTTTTTAGGAAAGGAAAGAAATGGATTACAAGAGGATTCTTAAGGAAATTCTGAACATCGGCAGAGAGATGCTCCGTGCAGGCGCTGATGTGAGCAGAGTTGAGGACAGTATGTACAGAATGTGTAAGAGCTATGGCTTCACGCATGCAGATATCTGGGTTATCTACAGCAACATTCAGGCAACAGTTGAGACAGCGGAGGGCGATATCATAACGCAGATTAGACATATACCTTCTACTTCATCGAACTTTGATAAACTCGATTATCTCAACAATTTATCGAGACGCGTATGTCGTCAGACACCAAGCCCAGATGAGGTTGCAAACATGCTGCAAGAGGTTCTGGACAGGACACCTCAGCCTGCATACCTAGAGTATCTGGCAGGAATCCTCGGGGGAACAGGATTCGGCGTATTCTTTAACTGCGGGGTTAAGGATGCAATTATCGCTGCCATATCTTCGATAATCATTGTTTTCCTAGGCAGGAGATTGGCGAAGACAGAGAATAATCCTCTGATTTCAAACTTCATTCAGTCATTTATCGCAGAGGTATTCATCATTCTTTCTGTATATGTTGGATTTGCAGAAAAGTCAGGTAACATCACGGTCGGTGTAGTAATGCTCCTAGTCAGTGCGCTCGGATTTACGAATGGAATCAGCGACCTGCTTCACAAGGATACACTTGCTGGAATACTTAACATTTCAAACGCTATAATCGGAGCAGCGGGAATCGCCTTCGGAATAGTTTCAGCAATTCTATTATTCAAGGGGGTGCTCTAAGATGACCGAATTACATCCAAGTATAATAGTACAATTTATTTCTTGTACCGCTGCCTGTGTGGGCTTCGCTCTATGGTTTAACGTTAAAGGCAAGCAGGTGCTCTTCTGCGGAATCGGGGCATTCTGCACATGGGGTATGTACGTAATTAGTGATGGAATTCTCCATAACTACTTCTTGGCGACGCTTGTCAGCGCTATATTTGTAGCTGGCTACGCGCAGGTTATGGCGAGAGTCAATAAAGCACCTGCAACGATATTCCAAAGCGTTTGTGCATTTCCGTTGGTACCGGGAAATAACCTTTACTTCGTAATGTACGCTATGGTTATGGACATGCCTAAGGAAACTGCGAGTGAAGGCAAGCAGCTAGTTCTGAACTGCCTCGGAATTGCGATGGGATTTATGGTAATAGAGATCGTGAATAAGTACGGAACTTTATTCTATCGCAAACTCAAAAAGGCATAAAAAAATTCATGAATTAGATTAAAAAAAATAGCCACAAAAAGGTTGTATAGGTGGTACTATATAGTCTAAGGATTTACCTGAAAGGGGAAATATGGCTAGAGTAAAAAATAATAAGCAATCTACAAATGTAGCGAGAGAATACATAAAGGACATGAATAAGAATAAAGTGGCAAGTATCATCTTGCTGCTTTTTCTTGTCGTTTTTTTATTCAACCTACTGAAGTTCAACCGCAAGGTACCGGTAGGAAAGGATGAGATTGAGAAGAATAAGAAGAGCGTTGAGGCACTGCAGAAGAGCTCTGTAACTAGCGTTGAAGAGGCTGTTTCTGCACTCGGCGGAGAGGTGTCTGCAAATGGGAAGAGCAACAAGGCTAGATACATGAGCAAGTTCAAGGGCAGCATCGTTGTCGGTGACTCTGTTACTGAGGGCCTCAGTGTGTATGGCTGGCTGAGTGATGATCAGGTATTTAGCAAGATCGGTTCAAGCGTAATGACTGGAGATGATCTATTCTCGAGTGCAGCGGGAACTTATCCAAGCACTGCGTTCTTTGCATTTGGCATGAACGATATGGGTAATTACAGAGGCGATGAAAAAGCATTTATCAAGAAGTATGAAGCAAGATTAAAGGCTTTCCACAAGGCTTCACCTAAGACGAAGATTTGTGTGTGCGGCATCTCGGCACCTACTGATTCAGCGATGGCTAAGAACAAGTCGATTAGTAATTATAAGAAATTTAACAGCGCAATCAAGAAGATGTGCGCTAAGAACAAGTACGTATATATTCCAACTGCGGATATTCTGCAGAAGCATCCAGAGCTATACGCTGGTGACGGCATTCACGCTCAGGCTACGTATTATCCGTACTGGCTAGATAGGATGATTGAGGAGGCAGAACTGTAGATGAATAGTAAATCACGCAGAGACGTTATAAGATATGGCAGAATCCTCAAATGTGCACTTCTCGTTGTCCTGTTTGCATTTCTAGCTATCGTGTATAGCCGTGAAAATGCAAAGGATGTCTCGATGGACAAGATTGAGGCGCAGCTCATCAAGAAGACTAATATAGAGAAACTGCAGAAGCAGAAGCCTCGTGATCTCGTGCAGTTCATAGGACTAGATGCTAATAATTATGAGGCTGTTCTGTATTACAAGAGCAAGGAGGCTCTTTCTGTTGACGAGGTTCTGGTCATCAAGGTCAAGAATAAGTCTGATGTTAAAGCTGTCAAAGATGCCGTAGAAAAGCGCATCACAAGCCAGATAGAGGCATTTGACAACTACGGACCTGAGCAGGTCAAGGAACTTAAGAATGCAATCGTAACTTCAAGGGGCAAGTATGTCTTCTATGGAGTCGCCAAGGATCCAGATAAGTATGAGGAGGTGCTATTAAGTGTTATTTAGCAGTATTATCTTCATATTCTATTTCCTTCCGATTACGATGCTCGTGTACTATCTGATTCCGAAGGAGCAGACGGGGAAGCGCAATATTGTGCTGCTCGTTGCCAGCTTGTTCTTTTACAGTTGGGGAGAACCAGTATATCTATTCTTGATGCTGTACAGTGCGTTCTTCAACTACTTCATGGCTATTCAGATTCATAATGAGCAGAAGTATGGAGGCACCGGCAGGAGGAATCTGCTGTTTACAGTGGTGGTAGACTACTGATACTCGGTTTCTTCAAGTATTTCGGATTCCTCATGGATACGATAACATCGATTACAGGATGGCATATTCATTACACGTCACTTGCACTACCAATCGGAATTTCGTTCTATACTTTCCAGGCGATGTCATACGTATTTGACGTGTACAAGGGAAAGGTTGCACCGCAGTATAGCTTGCTCAAGTTCTCGTTATATCTGTCGTTCTTCCCTCAGCTCATCGCAGGACCTATCGTTAAGTATAGAGACGTTGAACTCCAGATAGATAATCGCGAAACCACACTCATTAAATTCGGAGAGGGGTCATCGAGGTTTATCCTTGGACTCGGCAAGAAGGTAATTCTTGCCAACGCGCTCGGTTCGCTCTATACAGAAATTTCGAGTCTGCCGCACGGTCAGGTATCGGTGGTACTGTACTGGATTGGAATTGCGGCGTACACCTTGCAAATTTACTTTGACTTTAGCGGATATTCCGACATGGCGATAGGTCTCGGTAAGATGTTCGGTTTCGTGTTTGACGAGAACTTCAACTATCCGTATATCGCGTCGACTATCACTGATTTCTGGCGCAGATGGCATATGTCGCTCTCTACTTGGTTCCGCGAGTACGTGTATATTCCACTCGGAGGAAACAGAGTAAAGGTGCACAGACACATTTTAAACCTGCTAATAGTGTGGTCTCTGACGGGCCTATGGCATGGTGCGAGCTGGAACTTCGTGCTCTGGGGCGCATACTTCGGAGTGCTGCTGATACTCGAGAAGTACGTGTATGGTAAATATCTCGAGAAGGCACCAAATTGGTTTAGACACGCATATGCGATAGTCATAGTTATGGTAAGCTGGGTTTTCTTCAGCATCACAGATATCAGCAAGGCGCTTTCGTATCTCGCTGTCATGTTTGGACTCGGCAAGGTGTCGTTCATAAATGTTACAGCGCTCTATTACATAAGAACGAATTTCATCATCCTTGCCGTTGGTGCTTGCGTGGCAACACCATATCCAATAGAGAAATTCAGAGAGCTATATAGGAAGAAACCAGCGGTAGGAACTGCGCTGGTGTTCGCAGTGCTCGTCGTTTCTGTCGCATATCTGGTATATGGTTCGTATAATCCGTTCCTGTACTTCAGATTCTAGCGTAGAGGAGTAAGTTTTGAAGAAGATTAACCGTTTTAGAAATGAAATAAAGGCCGAACTGAAGCAAAGTTCGGAGAACAAGATGGCAGCGTATACCGGTGTCATATTTGTGTTTGTTCTTGCGGCTGTATTCCTTATAAATCTCATAGCTCCAGATAAGTCGTTTTCAGCTTCTGAAAACCGCATGCTACAGGAGTTTCCGAGTATATCTGTTTCGAACTATTTCGGCGGTAGGCTAGAATCCAAGATGGAGAGCTACGTGAACGATCAGTTCCTTATGCGCGGGTCTTTTATCAAGGTTAAGTCGGCAGTCGATGTGACTGAAGGAAAGCTAAAGGCTAACGGCGTGTATAGAGCTCGTGATGGATATCTGATCGAGGATATAGTTACTCCAAATCAGAAGACAATTAGCTCTGCTGAAACTGCGCTCAAGAATTTCAAGTCTAAGTATCCTAAGCTAAATATAGCATTCCTCCTCGCTCCAAATGCAGGGAATATCATGTCCGACAAGTTGCCGCTAACTGTCAGTATGGCGGATCAGAACAAGAGCATAGACGATTTTTACAAGAACATAAAGGCGTCGGGAATTAAGCCGATCGATGTGAGGAAGACTTTCAATAAGAAGAAAGAGGATGTACAGCTCTATTACAGGACTGACCACCACTGGACGAGCGACGGCGCTTACCTCGCGTACAAAGCGATTGTGCCAGCACTAGGCGCAGGCATGCCGATGGAGTTTGAGAGTAAGGTTGTTAAGAACGACTTCGCGGGAACGATGTACTCGAAGAGTGGATTTACAGGCGGAAGATACGATAGTATCAAGATTAATCTGCCTAAGAATAAGAAGACGGCTAAGCCTTCAGTCATCTACTATGGTGATACTAAAAAGAAGACTACTAAGTTCTATCAGCTTAAGAACCTAGATAAGAAGGATGCGTACACTGTATTCGGAGGCAGCAACCATCCGATGTACACGGTCAAGACTCCGACAGAATCTAACAGGAGGCTGCTCCTGATTAAGGACTCGTATGCGAACAGTGTGATCCCGATGCTGGCGCAGCATTACCGCGAAATCGTGGTCGTGGATCCTAGATATTACTTCGATAATGTCGATGATTTGATTGCGTCGGAAGGAATAACTGATGTGCTGTTCCTTTATAATGCGAATACGTTCTTTGCGGATGATTCGCTTTCAATGATGTTGCAGGAATAATAACAGAAAGTGCGAGCAGCTGGCAGCAGACTGCGTTTACTTGGCAGATTATACAAAGTCTGCGAGACTTGTAATACTGATACAATTCTCGTCTTTGTTAATCTGCATCGGCGTAAACCGCGGATACTGCCAGAACCTCGCACTTTCTGCTATTTTATTCTAGACGTTTGAACAGTTATGACTATCTTAAATGTAGTGAGCCTCGGCAAAGAGTCTCGTTTGCTTGACGAATTATATGAAAGCTGCGAAACTTGATGCGCTGAGACAATTCTCGCTTTCATTAATTCGTTACAGCGCAAACCTTGAAGTTGCCGAAACCTCACGCTTCACTTCTTTATTTCCACAACTCCTAGCTGTGATGACTTGGTAAGCGGAAGCGAGCTACTGGCAGCAGACTGCGTTTACTTGGCAGATTATACAAAGTCTGCGAGACTTGTAATGATAAAACAATTCCAGGCTTTGTTAATCTGCATCGGCGTAAACCGCGGATACTGCCAGAACCTCGCACTTTCTGCTATTTTATTCTAGACGCTTGGGTTGTGATGACTGAATAAAATGTAGTGAGCCTCGGCAAAGAGTCTCGTTTGCTTGACGAATTATATGAAAGCTGCGAAACTTGATGCGCTTAGACAATTCTCACTTTCATTAATTCGTTACAGCGCAAACCTTGAACTTGCCGAAACCTCACGCTTCGCTTCTTTATTTCCACGACTCCTAGCTGTGATGACTTTGTGAGCGGAAACGAGCAAATAGAGTAATTCGTAGTGTAAAAAATGGTATAAGAAGTGGTGTAAAGATAATAAAGAAATTAACTAATATAGCGAAAAATAAGTGCATAAAAATATTAAGAACAGCAAAGAAGTATATAACAAAACAAAAAAAGAAGGTTGTATCTAAGCTGACAAAGAAGCTGAGAAAATTATTTAAAAGGAAGTAGAGTAAGCATGAATAAAAATAGAATAATAGGCATTAGTATAGTAGTGCTAATTATGGGGATATTATTAATAGTTGCAAACCTATACATAGATTATAATCTCAGAAAATACTCCGTTTACTATGCCCACAATATGGAGCATAAGGAGGGAACACACCCAGAGATGGCAATGGCATTAGAAAACATAAAGGCTATACGTACACCAGCGAGTAGAGGACTAAGATATGATTATGATGGACTGGCGAAAGTGTATAACGATAGAAATAAAAATAATGGTATGGTGCCTTCGATTTGCGCAACCTATGTATACGGAGTGGAATATCTGTATTCGAATTCAAAGGATAAAAGTTATATATTTAACTCTGATTTTTCATTAAAAGCAATTTATAATTCTAATACAGCCAAGATGGAGTATGGAAAAAGTGATATCGACGAAGAAGAATTATATAAGGAGGTTTATAAAAACTTCGGTTTCCTAGTCGAAGCCAACGTAAATCGCAAACCTCTAATTAACATGCAGAAAGAATTCAACAAGAAGTACTATAAGCGATTCAACTAATAGTGAGGTGTGAAATTCAATGAAGAAAATATTAATAGCCACTATTACAATAATACTAGGCATATATATGTGTATTATTTTCATATGCGCCGACCTATACATCGACTACAATCTCAGAAAATACTCCGTTTACTATGCCCATAACATGGAGCATAAGGGGGGAACACGCCCAGAGCTGGCAATGGCATTAGAAAATATGAACGTTATCTATAAGCCTGACAAGAAAAATATACGGTATAGAGAAGACGGCGGTTTTACCATTTACAATAATTATACAGATAGTGAACAAGCTATCTTAAGTTGCGATCTAGGAGAAACAGAACTTCGATTTGGTTATTATGATGTCACGTATAAGAGCTACTATTTCGATGATGCCTTTAATCTAACCCTCGTCTATGACTCATCGGTTGGACATGATAAAATAGATATCAAGACTGTAGATCAGGATGCACTTTACAAAGACATATACAATAACTTCGGGTTCATTGTCGAAGCCAACGTCAATCGCAAACCACGAATCAACCTGCAGAAGCAGTTCAACAAGAAATACTATAAGCGATTCAATTAGCTTCGAGGTCGCAATTTCAACGTCACAAACACAGCAATCAAAACCATAACAAAGTAAATTCCACATATTACAAGTGCCGTTTGCTCGAAGAACGACTGTGGTAGCAAGTTGATGAGGTCGCTTTCGTTCGGGTTAAGCCTCCAGTAATTATTTGCAAATAGCATCTTATGAAATATCATAAATGCTTTATCGAAATTTACAGCCGCTATTCCGACTACCAGCAGGAAGGCGACATTTGTAATTGTGCATGTATTGATGAATGTCTTGCAGATTGATGGACAGTAAGATGCTCTGTATTTATAGTAAATAAAAATACAGATGAGAGAGATAAAGAATATTAGAGCGGCTATCAGCCTCACCAGATAAGCTTTGAGGAAGATGGCACGCACATCCTTAAGATGAGCCTTTTCGCGCGCAGTATAAAACTCCTGCCGAGTACCATCGGCAGTCACCTCGATATTCAGATTAGAGCGATTTCCGCGCAGATACTCCATCATCTCGCTAAACGCAGACATCACGTTGTCCATATCTATATTGCGGTTCAAGTCGCCGAGTACGTCTTTTTCTTCAAATTGGTGGCGATAATACCCTGGGATATGGTACATAGTTATATCTGCTGCAGTCAGCAGTGCAGCTATCATGAAACTCAGTGCGCATATAATGGCAATGATTTTAATCTTCAATTCGAGGCTCCTTTCTACAGAGTCTAATGTATCATTGCTTTGTGATTCCTGCAAGCTCAGGGAACTATCGCGCCACAGAGGAGAAGCAAATAAACCGAAAAATGTTTTTATATAAAACACAAAATTACTTTACAATTAAATTAAATGTGATACAATCGATTTATAAACAATTGATTACAAAATTAGATTTAATTTTAGAGGAGGATATTGATATGCAGAAGTATGTATGTGACGTTTGTGGATACGTTTATGACCCAGCAGTTGGTGACCCAGATAACGGAATCGAGCCAGGAACTGCATTTGAGGATATACCAGATGATTGGGCTTGCCCTCTTTGCGATGTAAGCAAGGACATGTTTTCTGAGGCAGACGAATAATTAAAACTCAATATAAACATTTAACCACAAATGTGCGACGAGTCATCTCGTCGCACTTTTTCTGTTCCGGAGGCTTCGCATCATGTGTTCGCACCGTATAAAACCGTTAACTGACTCTCAATTTCGCTGTTTGAATTTAGCACGCTAAAGTGATAGTATAGATTCATATCTTATATTGAGCAAAATCGAGGTATCGAACATGAATAAAGTTGAATCAAGATGGTTACAGAACTTTGTTGACGCGATTCTGTCGCTAGAGACTGAGGAGGAGTGCATAAAGTTCTTCGAGGACATTTGTACGATTAAAGAATTTCAGGATCTAGCGCACAGGCTTGAGGTAGCGAGACTTCTTACAGATGGCAAAGTCTTTAATGAAATCAGCAAACTTACCGGTGCAAGCTCCGCTACGATTACGAGGGTCAACAAATGTCTAATGTACGGAGAGGGCGGATACAAACTGTACTGGATAAAAATAATAATTTTGAAGAAAACGGAGATACAGAAGAACAGTAATAGTCATGAGCAGATTTATCAGAGAATTATACAAGGACTTCAAGTCATATACGCCGGGTGAGCAGCCCAAGGATAGGAAATATCTCAAGCTCAACACCAACGAGTCGCCGTTCCCACCTGCACCTGCCGTATACCAAGCGATGCGTGATGCGAATATGGAAGATATGCGCCTCTATCCAGATCCGACAGGCAGGAAACTCAAGGTCAAGATGGCTGAGCTCTACGAGGTGCAGCCAGAGAATGTGTTCCTGTCAAATGGCTCAGATGACATTCTGAACTTCGCTTTCATGGCTTGGAACGACACGAACGATAGTATAGTTATCCCCGATGTTACCTATAGCTTCTACGAGGTTGTGGCACGTCTCCATGAGATAAATTATGAGATTAAGCCACTGCGTGATGACTTGACTCTTGATCTGGAAGGATACATAGGAATAGATAAGAATATAGTTTTACCTAATCCAAACGCTCCGACTGGAATCGCACTCACCAATGCTCAGATTGAAGAGCTCGTTAGGTCGAATCCCGATAATGTAGTGATTATAGACGAGGCGTATGCAGGTTTCGGTGCTGAATCGGCAATTCCATTAACTCGCAAATACGACAACCTGCTTGTCGTGCAGACTTTCTCGAAGTCGAGGAGCTTTGCAGGAGGAAGACTTGGTTTTGCGGTAGGAGATGCTGCCCTAATCGAAGACCTGACCAAGATGCAGTATTCGACGAATCCTTATGCAGTCAATGCTATGTCGCTTATTCTGGCAGAGGCGGCAGTTGACGCGGAGGACTACTACCAGGAGAACCTGCAGAGAATCATTGAGGCGAGGGACTATGCAGCGGATAAGCTGAATGCTCTAGGCTTCGATGTACTGCCATCTCAGGCAAATTTCCTTTACATGAAGCTGGACGGCTTCGGTGGCCGAGAGCTATATGAGAAGCTTAAGGCGCGAGGGGTACTTGTGCGCCACTTTGCTAAACCTAGGATAGATGACTATATAAGAGTAACAATAGGAACAAAGGAGCAGATGGATGAGCTTATCGAGGTTATAAAGGTGGTTTTGGAGGATAAGTAGCACGAGGAATTCCGATTAATAACAAGTTATAAGATAAGAAAGAGCTAGGTCCGATGACCTAGCTCCAGTATTTTTTTGATCCGGTTATTATAGCTAAATGTGAACTGCCACTACCCCTCATACTTAAAACTATCCATATAGCGCAGTTTGAACAGATTGCGTTCGTGAAGCATATCGATACGCTCCTTAGTCTTAGGATCCTCGATTTCGCCAGTTCTGATATAGCGGTCGAGGACTTCGTAAGTGAAGCCGAGCTTATCCTCATCTGTCATTCCGCTAAGACCATCAGAAGGGACCTTCTCAATCAAGACTTCGGGTACTCCAAGCACGCGGCCCATTGCGCGGATTTCGGCAGTTGTAAAAGATGAAATCGGACTAAAGTCACCTGCCGCATCTCCGTATCTAGTTGAGTAGCCGACCCAATCCTCGGAAAGGTTGCAGGTGTTAGCAACCCTGCCATTTCTCGACTGACCGACGGCGTATAGAGTCGCCATTCTGAGGCGGGGAGCTAGATTGATAAGAGAATCCTTGCTTAACTCTCCAATCGCACTCTCGATGTCCTTAACTGCACCATTGTAAGCCGCTTCTATGTTGATGACATGGCTCTCTATATCGAGGTGGTCAATCAGGAGCAGCGCCATATCCATATCACTCTGCTCTCCGTTAGGCATCATGACTCCGATTACTCGTTCCTTGCCGAGTGCTTGAACTAGAAGGGCAGCAGTTATCGAGCTGTCCTTACCTCCGCTGATCCCGATTATTGCGTTGCAGCCGGGACCGTTCACCTGAAACCAATCGCTGATCCATTTTACGGTTGCATCAACAGCTTTTTTTGCATCAAAATCCATAATATCCTCCTATATTCCAAACGGGCGAATCGCCCTCTCAAGTATTCCGTTGCAGTATGCGATTACCATTCCGTAGTTCGCGATTGGGATACCTTGCGTGTCCGCCTCGCCGAGTCTATACTGCATCTCGCGCCTGTTTAGCATGCAAGCACCACAGTGAATTATGACCTTATAACCGCTGAGGTCGCGTGGATACTCGCCGCCTGAAGTCCAGTCGAATTCTACATTTGGCTGAATCTTGCGAACTAGCTTAGGTATCTTGACTGTGCCGATATCGTTGCACTGGCGGTGGTGAGTACAGCCTTCGCTGATGAGAATTCTGTCACCAGCCTCAAGTGTATCGAGTGCACGTGCGCCTTGAAGCTGCTGCGCTAGTCGCCCTTCTGTCTTGCAAATATAATCGAAAAAGACGTAAGTGGCATATCAGGCGGGATATCGTTTGCCACTGACTTAAATGCCTGCGAGTCGGTGATTACGATATCTGGAGCCTTACCGAGAGCAGTAATAGCAGCCTTTACCTCCGTCTCCTTGACCACAAGAGCCATTGCCCCCTTATCCAGGATGTCTCGAATGACTTGCTGCTGAGGTAGAATCAATCTTCCCTTAGGTGCAGCAGAATCAATCGGAGTGACGAGCAGCACGACATCACCCTTATTGACGATTCCATCCGTTAAACCGATAGGAGCGTCATCCTGCTTTGCACATTTTATAATAGCCTGCTTAAGGTCTTCGATGCCTGAACCGCTTAATGCATCCGTACAGACGATAGGGACGTCGGCAGGGATGTCAAAGCACTCTCTGTATGAAACTGAATCTTCTATACTCTCGCATTTATTGACCACGACTATAGTGGGCATATTCCTCTTGCGAGACTCCCTAAGGAATTGCTCTACCATCTCTGAGAATTTACCGCTTCGCCTGCTCGCATCGAGCACAAACAGTGCCAGGTCGCACTTTCTGAGGGCTTCATATGACTTATCTACACGCTTTAGACCGAGCTCGCCCTCATCGTCGAGCCCTGCTGTATCTACGAACAAGACTGGCCCTATAGGTAGGAGTTCCATGCTTTTAGAGACGGGGTCTGTCGTAGTACCTGCAACTTCCGAGGTAAGCACTAAATCCTGCCCGAGAAGCTTATTTACGAGCGAAGATTTGCCGACATTTCGCGGTCCAAATAATCCGATTGTATATCTATTTCCCGAAGGAGTATCATTTAATCCCATTTTCAAGCCCTCTCTTCATGATTTCTATAATTTTACCACATGTCCAAACTGCCCTCAATGGAGGGCGCGTGGTGTGGCGACACCTAGAAAAGTGTTGTATAATCAAAAGGTAAATTTAGGAGGTATACACATGAAAAATGTGAACGTAATAGATATAAAACCGAACACCAATATCACCGACTTCTTTATGATTAAAGCCACTTCGATTAAGGTCGGTTCGAATGGTAAGGAGTATCAGGATGTGATGCTGACCGATGCGACAGGAGACCTCTCCGCCAAGAAATGGGACGTGGATGAGAATAACATCGAATTTCTGAAGTCTCTCAAGGTCGGCGACCTCGTTAAGGTGAGAGGATCTGTGACAGATTGGAAGGGACAGACTCAGCTTCGCATCAATCAGATTAGGCTTGCCACTGAAGAGGATGATCTAGAGATGAGTGATTTTGTGAAGTCAGCGCCTGAAAAGCCGATAGATATGTATGAATATATTATCGGTGAGATCAACGCTATGCAGGATGAGGATTTCAAGAAGCTATGTCTACATCTATATGAGGGCAATAAAGAGAAACTTATGTACTATCCAGCGGCGATGTCCAACCATCACGCTGAGTACGGCGGTCTGCTCTATCACATCAAGCGCATGATGATGAGTGCCAACAAGCTGTGCGAGGTATACACGAATCTATCCAGAGACCTTCTGGTTGCTGGAGTTGCGATTCACGATATCGAGAAGCTTAATGAGATTCTGTCGGATAAGAACGGCATATCGCCAGGCTATTCGTTTAAGGGACAGATGCTCGGGCATATCGTACAGGGGATTACTCTTGTAAATGACCTTTGCAAGGAACTCGGTATCAGCGAGGAAAAGGCGGTATTGCTCGAACACATGATACTCTCTCATCACTACGAGCCCGAATTTGGAAGCCCTAAGAAGCCGCTGTTCCCAGAGGCAGAGATGCTGCACTACTTGGACATTGTCGATGCGAGGATGTTCGATATGGAGGAAGGGCTCAAGGGAGTTTCAGACGGTGAGTTCGGTGACCGTGTGTGGCCACTCGATAATAGAAGGCTGTATAAGCGCACGTTTTAGGCTGTATAATTAAAATGCGACATTCGGGATAGGAGTCATAATTGCTTAGATGACTTGATTTAAAGAGCCCGATAGCTTGCGAATTAGGTTGCGTTAATGGCAGTTACGGAAATCAAGATCGGTAAGATCACGCAAGTAATATACAATAATGAATCCAACGGCTTTGCGATATGCCTCTTCGAGACGGAAGATGAGCAGTTTAAAATCTCTGGGATGTTCCATGCGATAAATCCTGAGATAACGTACAAGCTGGAGGGGAGCTTCAAGATTCACCCGCGTTATGGTGAGCAGTTTAACGTATCTGCGTATGAGGAGCAGCTACCTGATGATGCGGAAGGTATAAGGGTATTTCTTGCATCTGGAGCCATCAGAGGCATAGGTCCTAACATGGCCAAGAGGATTGTCGATAAGTTCGGCAAAGACGCTCTTGATGTAATCGAGGAGAATCCAGAGGCACTGCTATCCATAAATGGTCTAGGACTAAGACAGTCGAGAAAATCGCAAAGTCATACAAGGAGTCGCGTGAATTTACCAAGATTTCACTCGGACTCGGAGAGTATGGAATTCAGCCGGCGCAGGCAGTTAAGATATACAAGCTATATGGAGATAAGTCGCTCGAGGTAGTAGCGGAGAATCCCTATACACTAGTCGAAGATATATACGGTATCAGTTTTAATAAGGCAGATGAAATTGCAAGCAGAATCGGAATAGAGGCGGAGAGCGAGTTCCGAATCAAGAGCGGCATCAAGTATGCACTGTCGGTATTTTCGAATAGCGGCAGCACTTATGTACCTAAGGATATTTTGCTTGAGAGCGCAATAAAGCTACTTGACATCTCGAGTGAGTTAATCGAGGAAAACCTCACTGCGCTTGCCTTTAGTGGCGAGATAGAGCTTGATTCACTTGACGGTGTTCCAGTCGTGTATCAGCATTTCTACTTTCAGGCTGAGCAGAGCGTGACGTATCATATCAAGAGGATTATGAATGGCTATATGCCACCTCTCGCCGCCGATCCAGACAACCTTATTAACGCCGCAGAAGCGGAGGAGAGGATTCAGCTATCTGGTGATCAGAGAAAGGCAATTCGTGCTGCTCTGACCAACAAGATTACGATTATAACCGGAGGACCTGGAACAGGTAAGACGACGATTATCAATCTCATAGTAAAGATTTTCAAGCTTATGGGTATTTCGGTGGCACTTGCTGCTCCGACAGGCCGTGCGGCCAAGCGTATAACCGAGACCTCTGGCGTTGAGGCGATGACTATACATAGGCTTCTTGAGTATGTGTACTCGGAGGATGAGAACGAGATGGAATTTGGCAGAAATGCAGAAAATCCACTTGAAGAGGATTCCTTCATAGTAGATGAGGCCTCGATGATTGACCTTATGCTGATGGACGGCTTTCTGAACGCTTTAGAAGATGGTAGCAGGCTGATAATAGTTGGCGATGCTGACCAGCTGCCATCTGTTGGGGCAGGCAACGTGCTACTAGACATGATTAACAGTGATTATGTTCCGACTATTAGACTTGAGGAGATATTTAGACAGGCGAGTGAGAGCCGCATCGTTGTGAATGCGCACTCGATTAACAGTGGCGAATATCCTGAATCGGGCGGTAGAGATAGCGATTTCTTCTTCATGCACAGAAGAGGCGAAGAAGAGATCAGAGAGACGATTGAAGAGCTTGTCACTGGAAGGCTTGAAAGTTACTACGACTTCGTTAAGGGCAATGGTGATATTCAGGTGCTTACACCAACCAGAAAGGTGGCCTTGGAACTGCAAGCCTTAACGAAATGCTGCAGAGCATAATCAATCCTGCTTCGGAAGAGCTAAATGAAAGGAAGTTTGGCTCCAAGGTTTTCCGTGAGGGTGACAAGGTCATGCAGATCAGAAACAACTACCAAATGGAGTGGCAGCAGCTCGGAAGGCAGAGTGGACGCGGCATATTCAATGGTGACATGGGCGTAATCAATACTATAGATAATGATAATGCCAAGATGGTTGTGGATTTTGACGGCAGATTTGTGACCTACGATAGCGAGGAGCTCGATGAGCTTGAGCTTGCATATGCGGTAACTGTTCACAAAAGTCAAGGCTGTGAATTTCCTGTAGTAATTATGCCGATATCAGGATTTCCACCGATGCTTGCGACGAGAAACCTACTATATACAGCAATCACTAGGGGTAAGAAGCTTGTGATCCTGGTTGGCTCAGAGGAGCGTATGCATAGGATGATTGATAACAACAGAATAGATGAACGCTATACTGGGCTTGAGGCGAGGCTCAGGGAAGTCGATATGGGCGGTCTTTTGTAAAAATTTAATGTTATTTAATATAAAATAAGTATAGAAAATGGTATTTTATACTGTGCTATACTGTGCATAAATGTCATAAGTGCGTGCTTCACTTAAGGCGCTGTATCCTTCGAGTTACTTACAAGGAGACAAGAGGATGAATTACGATAGAAGAAATGAAATTAATTTTTACAAAAAACTATCAATTATTTTAGGGACAATACTGGCTATTATAGTGGTGAGTTTGGGAGTGATATTCTATTTTGATCAATGGAACCTGCATGGAGTTAGTAATATGCCACATTTTGACTGGACAAAGGATAGGTCTTTGGATTTGGTCGGAAAAGTTGAGGGAAAGAGTGTTTACAAGTATGGAATTAGCGAAATGACATATTCAACATTTAGTGCTAATAAAATCACCGCTAAAAAGTATTATGAGCAAAGCTGGGTAACTGTTGATATGCTGACTGCTAGCGGATTAGAGACTTCAAGAGAGGGATATAGAATATATCAGTATGATTGTTACTATATATTGCTTACAGATAAGGCTGTTGTATTTTGTAGCAATGATGTACCGATTGAAGAGGTTGTACAATCCCTTGGAAAGTAAAACTCTGATTGCCGCATATGTAAATCTGTGCTGAAGGGAATCCCTCCTGCGATATCATAGAATTAAAAGTGATATCGTAGGAGGTTTTTTTATTGATAGATACTTTGTTAGGACTCATATATCCGGACTCATTATATTGCATTTGCTGTGGGAGGCTAATCGACTCATCAGTTCCATACAGCCTGTGCAAGTCTTGTTCAGACAATATAAGCTGGGCGAATGTGCGAACCTGCGACAAATGTGGCAAGCTACTCGGGGACCACAATCCGCTCTCAATTTGTTACAACTGCAGGGAACACGGACACTCATTTGACAGAGGGTATACATGCACCGAGTACGGATTGTATGAGAAAGAGATTATTTTCAATCTAAAGTATAAGCGAAAGACGCACCTAGCGCCGATAATAGCAGAGATTATGTATGACAGGCTTGAAGCTGCAGGTATAGAAGAGTATCCAGATATCATAATCCCAGTTCCCATGTATGTGACTAAGGAGCGAAAACGAGGTTTTAATCAAAGCGGCACTTATCGCCAAGGAGCTGGCGAGGCTAATGGGGATAGAGTATAGAGCAGATGTTGTGATGAGGTGCAAGAGCACTGGGGTGATGAAGAGGCTTTCACCCGAGGAGCGCCTCAACAATGTGAGGTCTGCATTTGAGGTATATGAAGGGATGAGGCGGAAAATTTTCGGAAAAAATATATTTATAGTCGATGATATTTACACGACTGGAGCAACTGTTGATTCAATCGCAAGGCTGCTCAAGGCGGCAGGGGTTAGTCGTGCTGACGTCATGACGTTTGCGGCAGGAGCGGACATGGTAAAGGAGGCAGTATAAATGCTGTTTGTAAAGCGGTGTTTAAAATGGTATTCTAGCAAGTAGGATATGGCAAGGTCATGTTCGTGGTTGAAAGTCCAAGCCAGCTACGGGCAAAGGGATCCACGTAAGCTGCTGCGGAGACGGTAGTGATCATGGCGTAGCTTAGAAGTAAGTCCTCCGGGAAACTCGGGTCAAGGCAAGTGTGGGGTCAAAGACCAGGTCGAGTGGCATTGCCTATCCTCTATTTTGCAACTATTAATTCGAAAAGAGGCCTAAATGGAATACAGGATAGAACACGATACGATGGGCGAAGTAAAGGTGCCATCAGATAAACTGTGGGGCGCACAGACACAGCGCAGTTCAATGAACTTCAAGGTTGGTAAGCTTATGCCGATTGAGATTATCCGCGCGTTTGCATACCTTAAAAATGCTGCTGCTTGTGCCAATATGGATCTCGGCAGGCTTGCGCCTGAGAAGGCTTCTTACATAATGATAGTATGCGACCAGATTCTGAACGGTGAGCTAGATGAGAACTTTCCGCTCGTCGTGTACCAGACTGGCAGCGGTACGCAGACCAACATGAATGTAAATGAGGTCATTGCAGGACGTGCAAAGGAGATGGCTGGCGTAGCGGTACTTCATCCAAATGATGATGTCAATATGTCACAGAGTTCCAATGATACATTCCCAACAGCTATGAGCATTGCATCTGTGTTTGTACTCGAAGATAGAGTATTACCAGCACTAAACACTATGATAGAGACGCTCAAATCCCTTGAGCAGAAATACATGAATGTCATCAAGACTGGAAGGACTCATCTGCAGGATGCTGTTCCGATGACCTTTGGGCAGGAAATCAGTGGATGGCGTTCGATGCTCGAGCACGACTACGATAACATTCTAAAGTCGCTCGACGGATTAAGAGAGATCGCTCTCGGTGGAACAGCAGTGGGCACTGGGCTAAATGCACCAGATGGATTTGCTGAGCGAGCTGCCGAAGCGCTGACGAGCTTAACAAAGAAAGAATTTATCACAGCACCTAATAAATTCCATTCCTTGAGCTCCAAGGATGCGTACGTATTTGCACACGGAGCACTGAAGGCCCTGCTGCTGATGTGATGAAGATGGCCAATGATATCAGATGGCTCTCAAGCGGACCTAGATGTGGGCTCGGAGAGATTCTAATTCCCGAGAACGAACCAGGAAGTTCAATCATGCCAGGCAAGGTAAACCCAACTCAGACAGAATCTGCGACGATGGTGGCTGTACGGGTAATGGGGAATGACACTGTAGTCGGACTGGCGGCCTCGCAGGGTAACTTTGAGCTCAACGTGTTCATGCCAGTGCTTATAGATGCATTTATAGAATCTGCGAATCTACTAGCTGATTCGCTAATTTCGCTCGAAGAAAAGTGCGTAAAAGGCATCACAGTGAATTCTGAAAAGATGGATGAAAACGCACACCGCTCGCTTATGGTAGCTGCCGCACTTAATCTACATATCGGTTATGAGAATGCTGCTAAGGTTGCAAAGAAGGCGCATGCAGATAATTCGACTCTTTGTGAAGCAGGGACTTCACTCGGACTATTCACTACTGAAGAATACGGTGCATGGATAGATCTCATGGCGATGACTGGGGTGGAAAAGTAATATTTTCAATTACTAAAAAGGTAAAAAATATTTGAAAACAATCGCTGACGCGTGGTGAAAGTCATGCGACTTACATGCATAGAAAGGTTAACATGGAAAACAACGAACGTGATATATATTATTGCCAGCTACCGATGGTAAAGATGCTCTGCAATAGATGGGCAGAGGCGCATCCCACACGAAGTAAGCAGAACAGCGCCGTAGGGGGGACTCTTATACTAGGGGCTGCAATAATTCTGGGTATGCTTTATTACACAATTAAGCATGCGAATGCTCCACAGTGGTATCTACATGTGTCGATTTGGGTAGCAGCACTTATAATTTTCATGGCAGGAAGACAGCGCAACTTAATCAGCAATCCACCATTTAAGGGATTACTTAATGTTAGATATGAGATGAGCGATGAGGGAATTTATTACATCTATCAGGAGAAACTTACGGTGTACACGTTCTTTATCGCTGATGATGATATTGAGGAAATGATTTATGATGATGAGTTTCAGGTTCTACACATAATCGGAAAAGGCGAAGTGTCTGCTGAAACTCGTAAAGGTGTGACAGAACCTACTCGTGTAAATGATTACTACTGCCTGCTTCCATACGATGAATTTGATATTGATGATATTCTTAATCCGTATGGAGATATGATAAAGAGAGTACACGGGGATCTGCGTAGAGATTATGGAAGCAAATAATTCACTAGGCACATAAGAAATACAGACTGTAGCACCATCTGGAGTTGTAACATTTAAGTAGAGTCTGTAAATCCACCAAATTCTCATGGTAGTATATCAATGAAAATAAGTATATATTTTAACTATTCCTCTAAGCCCACTGCACACCCTCCAGACCTACAGTTTAAAAGTACATAGGCAAAAATGAAAAAGGCTCTACGGCGACCGATTCTCGGTTACCGTAGAGCATACTTTCGTTAAAAGGTATATGAAAACCCTTGCAAATAGAGACTTTTGCAAAAAAATAAGGGTTATCAAAGTTTTTTAGGGTTTGCCAAAATTCGCCCCTAAAATATCTAGACCCTAAAAACTTTGATTACCCAAAAAGAAACTGGACGCTTTGATACTCATCGTATCAAAACTGGTGTCCAGTTATGTAGTATCACCGAATGATTGATACAATGCGCCCTCTGATATGGTTGAGGGTGCAAATTGGATTTTAGACCATTTTCATTCCAAGCATTAATCCTATGAGGCCTAATGCTACAGAAACAACAGCATACCCAATTGCGATTATGACATGCCCTGTTTCAAGATAACCATACATTTCAACAGAAAATGTTGAAAATGTTGTAAGCCCACCGCAAAGACCGAATTTCAGAAACAACAATTTGTTTTCACTCATCCCGTTTTGCTGCGTCTCAGCAATTATAATACCTATCAATACAGCACCAAGAACATTAACTAAAAGTGTGTTTAGAGGATAATCCCCGCTTTTTTGCAGCTCTACTTTAGACAATAAATACCTTGTGATTGAACCAATGAATCCGCCTGCGCCTACCGCTATACACCTTATTAGCATATAATTTTTCCTTTCATTTTTATTCATAGAAAAAGCCGATGCCATCATTCCAGTAGAAGTCATCAGCTATCGGCATAGCGGTTTCGGTTTATTCCGCGGGAGAACTTCATCCCCAATTGGCTTTAAGTATAACTAATCTTCTAATTCATTGCAAGGTGATGAAAGAAATTTTAGCCATTATAGCATATGCATAAACCACAGGTTGAGTTTTTGGTGCTTCATAGACTGTAGGTTAAGCGGACTGCAAGGTTGCAAAAATCGAGGGCGGGTTTTTACTGCAGCCTTGTAATATTAGAAATACTATCCCCGATAGAGATACGATATTTCACACAGATGATCAGGAATAATCCTGACTGGACATTTGCAGGAACATATTTAGATTAAGGAATATCAGGACTTTTATTCAGGAATACCGTGGATTCACTCCCGGCCATTCGCAATTTGAAAGCGGACGGAGCAGCTGTTTATTTCGATAAAGAGTATATCAAAAAAACAGACGGATGAACCGTCTGTTTTTGTATGGAGCAGGTGAAGGGAATATCCCGCTATCAAGGCCGCCTTCGGCGCCGCGTTGCGGGCTACGCACCTTGACAGTGGTTTTCTGGGTGTTTGCTTATGGTAGGATACACCCAGATTCGCCCCCTCTCCGATTATATGGCTTGCGTCTCGTGTTCAATTCCCGCTTCGTTATATACAAAAAAACAGACGGATGAACCGTCTGCTTTTTTACATGGAGCAGGTGAAGGGAATCGAACCCTCGACGCAAGCTTGGGAAGCTCGAATTTTACCATTAAACTACACCTGCAGATAGATATTGAGATTATGTATGTAATTATACTGCGAATGGCAGAGTTGGTCAAATGAATGAATCATAATATTAACACAATACATATAATTAAGAATCGCATGCAATTATTAATAATCTATTAGCAATATATTAATGAATATGAATATTGTTGAAAACAATTACTTGCCCCATTACAATCTGATTAAACAACAGGTGTTCTCTATTAAACCATGAGCACAGGAGGAACAAATGTCACACATGATTGAGCTGCATAAGGTGTCCAAGTATTACACCAACAAGGATACTGTCAGTACAGGACTATCTAGAATAGATCTCAACCTTGACATGGGCGAGTTCGTTGCTATTACAGGGGAGAGTGGAAGCGGAAAATCCACTTTGCTTAACGTAATCTCTGGGCTCGACACTTACGAAGAAGGTGAAATGTTCGTTGGCGGACAGGACACAAGCGCCTTCAAGACGGAGGATTACGAGAGGTATAGGAAGACATTTATCGGCAATATTTCCAGGATTTTAATCTTGTGAATAGCTATAGCGTGTATCAGAACATCGAACTATCGATGCTGATGTGCGGTATGAAGCACAGCGATTGCAAGGAACGTGTAAATGAACTTATCGAACTCGTAAATCTCGGTGAATACAGAAGGACTAAGGTATCGAAGCTTTCCGGCGGGCAGAAGCAGCGAGTGGCGATTGCGCGTGCGCTTGCCAAAGATGCACCTATAATAGTTGCGGACGAGCCGACAGGTAATCTCGATACGGATTCAGCCGCAAAGGTTATTGAAACGCTTTACAGGATCTCCAAGGACAAACTTGTAGTTATCGTAACTCATAACTACGAGCAGGTTGAAAAATTCGTCACCCGCAAAATAACAGTTCATGACGGAAAGATAATAGAGGATAAGAAGGTCAGAGAACGTCAAATAATAGCGTTTCATTCAGATAATGAAGAATTACAGGATAGCGGACAGCAGAGTTCAGTCGAACATGAGAGTGCTAATATGCAGCATGATCCAGGGATTAGACAGAACGAAGAGCAAGAAAGCGAAGTGTTAGGGTCAGAACTCATAATTCCTGGGGTCTCCGAAGGTGAGTTTGAAGCGGCAGATTCTGACGATTTTGAAGTGCCAGAAGATTCTAGATATTCCGATGTTGTAAATAGAATCACACGTGAAGAGATTGAGGGCGATGAGATATCACCAGTCCCTATGCGTAGAGGTAGAGCAGCTAGAAATATGGAGAGAGAAGCTGAAGAAGTGGAGGCTTTAAAAAAGCAAGCCAAAGCAGAACGATCATATACTCCTGAGAGAGCTGAATCACGATCAGAAAGAGCTAAGCGTAATGCATCTAAATTGACTCGTCATGATGAGATGGGGCTTATGAACGAGTTAAGGCTTGGTGTCAGGAATACGTTCAATCTACCGACCAAGTTTATTCTATTGTACATAATCTATATATTCGTTGCGACATCGGTGCTAGGACAGTATTCGTCCACGAAAGAGTCGCTGCACAGACAAGATATCAATAGCCTTGGCAATCAGTACTTTAGCAACACTAGTGCAGATCGGATAATCGTAAAGAAGTCAGATAACTCTGCGTTTACAGATGAGGATTATGCAAAGATTGAAAAGCTAAAGCATGTCAAAAGCATCATCAAAGAAGATCCAGTTGTTGATTCTAGGGTTACACTCGATTCAAATATCTTTATGACAGGGCTTCTATATCCCGGACAGAAGATAAAGGCAAAGGACCTAACGTACGGAAAGCTACCAGAGCAGGAAAATGACATAGTCGTAGTAACAGACAAGTCTACGACGACATACGATGCGCTTAAGGGGAATAAAGATGAGCTCCTCGGCAAGGAATTTGACCTTATGGGAGACGAGGATGGAGAAACCCTTCAAGTTGGAAAGGTCAGAGTGACGGGCGTTATAGTTTATGATGATGCATTTAAATCCGGAATTAACCCAAGAACTGGAACCGTAAAGTACTACTGCAGCGATGCGCTTGCGAGAAAAGTAGTAATGAACACACTTAGTACAAAATCAAGTGCCGTAGTTGACTTCAGTGGTCAAAAGGTGAAAAAGGCCAATGCCAGGTCATTTATAGAATCGAATCCTAACGTACCAAAGGGTGAAGCATACATCTATGAAGATCAGACTAAGAACTACAAGGACGAAAAATGGCAGAACAAACCGCTTAACATCTCAATCTCAAATATATACTATTCCGCGGATATTGCGCTCAAAACTACAAAGAGTGTGAGTAAGAGTAGTGCACAGAAACTGCTCGGAATTTCGAAGGATGATTATGAGACAAAAAATGCGAGAGTATATATAAATCCTGAAGATTATGACACCTTATACAATCGTGGGAACTATCAGATAAGCGTATTTGCAGATAATGACCTCAATGCGAATGCTCTGGCTTCATCAATCGACAAGTTCGGCGTATACAAGACGTTCGCGATGAAGAAGATGATTACAAAGGATCCTTTACCACAGCTGTTCCTGGTAAAACTGGTTCAGGTTGTTTCACGGCTATAGGATTTGTGGTGCTGTTCTTTATCGCCTATACGATAATAAGATTAATCATGAAATCGAGAAATTCGTACTATGCGATACTAAGAATTCTCGGTGGTACGAGGAAGAATACGAGTGCGATTCTGCGCATCGAATTGTTGATGATGATGGCGATTGCGCTTGCGGTAGATTTCGTGGGCATTTATCTTGCCTCGAAGGGTCTGGTGAATGTAAAAGCGCTTAAAAATGCGCTATTATATCTAGAATTTAAGGATTACATTATTCTTACGGTAGCGCTTATGCTTATGTCGCTTCTGATAGCAAACAGATACTCGCGCAAAATTTTCAAGAAGTCGGCGATGAATATTTATAGAGAGGAGGACTAAAAATGATTAAGTTGCAACATGTAAATAAGTTTTTCAATAAGCGTAAAGCCAATGAAATACATGTAATTAACGACACCTCTCTGGAGTTACCGGAGACCGGCATTGTAGCGCTACTCGGACCATCTGGATGTGGCAAGACGACGCTTTTAAATGCTATCGGAGGACTTGACAAGGTTAATTCAGGCAAGATATTTATCGATGATGCGTGCATATCCAAGATGAGGGCATCGAAGGTAGATTCGATACGTAATGCTAAGATAGGGTACATTTTCCAAAACTTTAACCTGCTCGACAGGATGACGGTATTCGAAAATGTCGCAATTGCGCTTAGAATGATTGGGATCAAAGATAAGCATGTAATCAAAGAACGTGTTAATTACTGCCTAAAGTCAGTAGGAATCTATCAGTTTAGAAACAAGACGACCGATGCGCTCTCAGGAGGACAAAGACAGCGCGTGGCAATCGCGCGTGCCATTGTCAAGAATCCGCGCATCATCATAGCCGATGAGCCGACTGGAAACCTCGATAGTGCGAACACAATCGAGGTCATGAATATCATCAAGACTATTTCGAGGGACAGACTAGTTCTGCTCGTAACACACGAGAAGAAAATAGCGGAGTTCTATTCATCGAGAATCATAGACATGAAGGATGGAAAGGTCGTCGGCGATAGAGAAAACGATACTGATAACTATCTTGATTATCAACTAGAGAATAAGATATATCTCAAGGATATACCTAAACATGATGCATATGGCAACCAAGATATTCAGGTTGATGTTTATAGCGATGGGCTTTCTGAGGCTGGTATAAAGCTAGTCCTTAGAGCTGGTAATCTGTACGTAGATACAGGTGGTAAATATAACGTTGTGGACGAGAATTCCAATATCGAACTAATCGATGACCATTACTCGGCGATGGATTCCAGTATATACGAGAATAATCGCTTCGAGTATGACAAGTATCTGCCTGAAGGCTATAAGGCTAGGTACACCTCGCTGTACTCGCCAATCAAGATGTTTACAAACGGGTTCAAGACAGTTGCGAAGTTCAACAGACTCAAGAAACTGTTGCTCATAGGATTCATGTTCGCTTCGATATTCACATTTGTAGCTGTAAGCAATGTGCTCGGAGCTCTGGATATCAAAGAAAAAGACTTTCTCACCACTAATGCGAACTATATAACTGTTAATAACACCAAGAAGGACCCAACACTCGCCGAAACGCTTCGGAACACCAAGGGGGTGAGAGCTGCGTTTACAGGCAACACGCAGGTGATGCTGAGGATGCCATTTACCGAATATCTGCAGAGCTCAAATTACGAGATGCAGTTTGGCGCGTCGATAACACCGATGAGTGTGCTCAAGGAAGAAGAGCTGTATAAGGGCAAGCTTCCGACTGACGATAGAGGCATTGTCATCGATAAACTGCTTGTGGACAAGATGTTCAAGTCGAGAGTTGTTCAGGAAGTCGGTATAATCAAGACATCCGATCTAATTGGTCGAAAAATCAAAGTGAAAAACCTCGGAGAATTCACGATAACAGGGATTTCGAATTTAAATTCACCATCTGCTTTCTTTGCAGACAGCTACTGCCAGGATGTGCTCATGTATAGCCAGTCAACTTCGACACTCGATGCACCTTCTAGCATGCCAATAGAAGATGCGAATGAAGGAGCCAATCAAGATAGCAGTAATCCAATCACAGATTATGCTTATGCACCTTCGTCAATCAAGATCAAGAAGGGCAAGGCGCCAGCGAATGATTACGAGGTCGTAGTGCGAGATACTCATGAAGAAGACATGCCACTTAACAAAGAGATTTCCGCAAACATAAACAATCATAAGCTCAAGGTAGTCGGATACTACACGACAGATTCACAAGATGACGATGCGTACTACACGACTAATCACACAATCCTGCTAGGATATATATCAAAGCAGAGAGTTGTATCTGTGTACTCGGATGAACCAGGCTCGCTTGCTGACAAACTTACTGAGCAGGGTTATTCGGTGCAAATCAACTATGACCGTGATAAGGAGAAGTATGAACTTTCAGAAGCACAGAATATCAGAAGCACATTCACTGCAGCGGGGATTATCATCTTAGTTGCGCTAATAGAGCTCTTCTTGATGCTTAGGTCGTCATTCCTCTCTAGAATTAAGGAAGTTGGCACAATGAGAGCCATCGGGCTCAAGAAACGCGACATATATAAGATGTTCATAGGAGAGATTGCAGTAATCACGGCGATTACAGCTATTCCTGGTATAGCGGGCGCTTATTACGTGCTCAGCCATACAACCGCACTTCTAGGGGCGAAATTCTATATTGCTCCTTGGGTAGGCGTACTGTCATTCCTTGTTCTCATGCTGTTCAACCTAATAGTTGGATTGATGCCGGTCTTCCAGACGATGCGCAAGACGCCAGCAGCGATACTGGCAAGGGTGGATATCTAGACACATAATCTACACAGTGTTTTTAGGGCTTATGGGTTGCTCCACCTTTTGAAAACTGCATGATTATGATATAATTTTAATAAAATTAACGCATTCGCCAAGTTGTGGACGCATCGGGTAACCGCGTGAAGGTTAGCGTTCGTGACTTGGCGAACATGCACTAAACTAAGCCGAGGAGGGCAATGATGGCTATCGATAAAGAGCATTCACCAGAAACTACGATGAGAAGCAATTTCATTCACAACATGATAGATGAGGATTTAGCGGAGGGTAAATACCAAGAGGTGTATACGAGATTTCCACCAGAACCTAATGGCTACCTGCATATTGGACACGCTAAATCCATTTGCCTTAACTTCGGAACTGCTAAGAAATACGGCGGGAAATGCAATCTCAGATATGATGATACCAATCCTGTAAAAGAGGATATGGAATACGTAAATTCAATCGAGGAGGATGTACGTTGGCTCGGATTCGAGTGGGATGAGAAGAGGTGGGCTTCTGATTACTTCGACACTATGTATGATGCAGCGATTGAGCTCATCAAGAAGGGCAAGGCTTATGTCTGCGAGCTCACAGCTGAGCAGATGAAGGAGTACAGAGGGACGCTTACTGAGCCTGGCAAGGAAAGTCCATATAGAAATAGAACAGCTCAGGAGAACCTAACTCTATTTGAAGACATGAAGGCTGGGAAGTATGGTGACGGTGAGGCGGTGCTTCGTGCCAAGATTGATATGAGCTCACCTAACATCAATATGCGAGATCCTATTATATATAGAGTTGCACATGCTACTCATCATAATACAGGTGATAAATGGTGCATATATCCGATGTACGATTTCGCTCATCCGATTGAAGACGCGATTGAAGGAATTTCACATTCCATCTGTACGCTCGAGTTCGAGGATCACAGACCGCTGTACGATTGGGTGCTTAATGAGGTTGGTTTCTGGAATCCACAACCAAGGCAGATTGAGTTCGCAAGGCTCAACATCACCAATATGCTTATGAGTAAGAGATATCTCAAGAAGCTCGTTGATGAAGGTACTGTTTCAGGATGGGATGACCCACGTATGCCAACAATCGCAGGTATTAGAAGACGTGGATATACACCTGAGGCAATCAGAAACTTCTGCGATGATATCGGTGTAGCTAAGTCCAACTCGACAGTAGACTTTGCACAGCTCGAGACTAGTGTGCGTGATGACCTTCAGTTCAAGGTTGCTGCTCGCAACGTTGTAATGAATCCTATTAAAGTAGTGATTACAAACTATCCGGAAGGTCAGATTGAGACTTGCGAGGTTGAGAATAACAGAAATGTTCCTGAGCTTGGGAGAGAGAGAAATTCCGTTTGGCCGCGAACTATGGATAGACGGAGATGATTTCATGGAAGTGCCTATCAAGAAGTATTTCAGGCTATTCCCTGGCAACGAGGTTAGATTAAAGGGTGGTTATTTTATCACGTGTAACGAGGTTGTTAAGAACGAAGATGGCTACATCAAGGAACTGCTCTGCACTTACGATCCAGAGACTAAGAGTGGAACCGAAGGTGGAAATCGCAAGGTAAGGGGCACAATTCACTTCGTAGAGGCTTCTACAGCAGTGAAGATTAAGATACGAGAGTATCAGACACTTATGATTGAAAATGAAGATGGCAATCTAGAGCTCAATCCAGATTCGCTACATGAGACCTGGGGTTATGCTGAGCCATCAGTTTCCGATGTCAAGGCTGGCGAGAGATTCCAATTCTTCCGCAAAGGTTATTATATTGCGGATAGCGAGTTAACGACTGATGACGAGAAGGTGTTTAACAGCATTGTAAGCCTCAAGAGCTCCTGGAAGAAATAGAGATTACTGTAAATGGGGTGGTGACCATAGATAGTTTATTTACATCCGTACTTACTTTTGTCGAGAATAATCCTATTTTCGCAAAATACATAACGACGGCATCAAGGTGGATCTTCGTAATTTTGGCAGTTTACATTCTTATGAGGTCCATCATGTCACTGCTCTCAACTAGAGTGACGCCAGAGGTCTGGGGTTATCTGTCTGTTGAGGATGGTGTTACACTTCCAATCACGCATTGGGAGAACATTATCGGCAGATCGTCATCTGTTGACCTGCGTATTGAACTCGATACAATTTCCAATACGCAGGCGCTTTTGATTCGCCGTAAAGACGGAAAATGGATGTTTAAGGACCTGAATTCCAAGAATGGGACCATTATCAATGGTATCCAGCTCATTCCGCGTAAGAAATACATAATTAATCCTGGTGACGAAATCACGATGGGCGGTGCAAAGTGCACGCTCGCTGCGATAAGTGTTGAAGAGGAAAAGAATAATGATGCTATGCGCTCGATGGATAAGAAACCTGTCTCGCCATGGCCTCTTATGGTTGCAATCACCGCATTTCAGTTTTTGACGATGATACAGCTGATAATTGGCATGGGAACGAAACTCACTCCAGGGGCGCTTCTTTCGATTCCGCTACTTTCTGCTACTATGTGGATTTATGTGATTCTTTTTAGAGCTATGGGCAGCAAGGGGTTTGAGATGGAGATGATAGCTTTCTTCATGTCGACTATAGGACTAGCGGTCACGACCTCTGCCAATCCTGCGCTTACAATGAAGCAGTATATCGCAACGCTTGTCGGAATCTTCATCTTCATATTCATGTGCATATATATGCGAGATTTGAGGAGGACGGAGAAGATTAAGCCAGTGCTCGCTGTGCTCGCTATAGGGCTACTGCTGTTCAATGTAATATTCGGAACGACTAAATTCGGAGCTGCTAACTGGGTTACAGTCGGTGGCATCTCAATTCAGCCTTCTGAAATCGTCAAGCTCGCATTCATATGCATCGGTGCAGCAACCATGGAGAATCTCTTCAACAAGAAAAATCTCTATGGTTTCATGCTATTCTCCTTGTTCTGCCTGGCTTGCCTAGCTAAGATGGGAGACTTTGGAGGTGCGCTTATCTTCTTCGTAACATATCTGGTAATTTCGTTCCTACGAAGTGGTGATTTTTCGAGGCTTATACTCACGATAGGGGCTGCCGGAATTATGGGCATACTTGTGCTCAGGTTTAAACCATACATATTGAGCAGATTTAATGCTTGGGGGCATGTGTGGGAACCGGATTTTATCAACGGTATGGGATATCAGCAGACTAGAACCATGTCTTATGCATCCGGTGGAGGGCTCCTCGGCCTTGGTGCAGGTAATGGGTCCTTAAAGACCGTTGCAGCCTCCAACACAGACCTCGTATTCGGGTTTGTCACTGAAGAATGGGGGCTCATAATATCAATTCTGCTTGTTCTGTGTATCATTACCCTCTCGCTGTTTGCGGTAAATTCAATCGTGGCAGGAAGATCGGCTTTCTATACGATAGCAGCTTGCGGTGCTGCGACGATGATGATCTTTCAGACCATGCTAAATATATTTGGAGCAGTAGACCTGTTTCCGCTAACTGGAGTTACCTTCCCGTTCGTCTCTACGGGTGGTACGAGTGCGATGTGTTCATGGGCGATGCTAGCCTACTTTAAGGCTGCGGATATGCGTAAGGATGCAAGCCTTGCGATTAAGAGGAGACCTTGATGGGAACGAATGCAAAAGGAGGTAGCATATGCGGAAACTAGAGCGTAGAGCGAATATCTGTCTGCTGCTTGCCGCGTCGCTATTCATAGGAATATTGATTTTTACATGGAGGTTCGTAACAAAGGGACAAGATTGGGCGAGCTTCTATGGAAATAGGCAGATATATACTAATGGTGAAGTCAACCGCGGCACTATCTATGACAGAAATGGCGTGATGCTGCTTAACTGCACAAAGGATGGACTCGTGTATCCTTCTGATGCTTCACTTAGAAAGGCAACTGTACATGCGGTTGGAGATCCAAAGGGCAATATTGCGACAGGTGCAATCAACGTATTTAGACCGCAGCTCATAGGGTATGACCTGCTAAACGGGACCTATGATACCACTAAGGACGGAAGCAAAATCAATTTGACCATAGATGCAAAGGCTAATTTAGCTGCGTACAAGGCGCTAGGTAATCGTCAGGGGATGGTCGGAGTATACAACTATAAAACCGGAGAGATAATGGCCATGGTATGCACGCCATCTGTTGATCCTAAAGGGTCACTTCCGACGAATTCCAGTTCATCTGAATATTTCAATACATTCCTATCGGGAAGGCTCACGCCGGGTTCGACATTTAAGACAGTAACCGCTGCGACGGCAATTGATAATGTCGATGATATAGATGATTTCAGCTTTAACTGTACTGGTGTTACGTATGTAAATGGGTCACCGATAAAGTGCACGGAGCGACATGGACATGTTGACTTCGAGATGGCGCTCGCAAAGTCTTGTAACGGTGCATTTGGAGAAATCACTCGTAAGGTTGGCGCAAGTGCCATGAAGGATTACGTCAAGAAGATTGGGCTGACAAACTCACTCGATATAAACGGAATTAAGACAGCAAAGGGGACATTCGTTTTTCCAAAGGATGACCCAGTTAAACTTAGTTGGGCGGGAATCGGGCAGGCAGATGATCTCGTAAATCCTGCCTCTATGATGGTCTACATGGGAGCAATTGCCAATGGCGGCAAAGCTATAAATCCTTATATAATAGGTTCATCTAATTTCCTTAAAAAGGTTACTGGCGGTGATTCATTAGGTAATTACCTGAGCAGTGGCACCGCAGGTAAGATGAAGAGCATGATGAAAAATGACGTTAAGGTTACATATGGAGAGAGTAATTTCCGAGGGCTCGACATCTATGCAAAGTCTGGAACAGCAGAGACGGGGAGCGGAACACCTGATGCGTGGTTTGTTGGATTTATAGATGATGCAGATCATCCATATGCTTTCGTAGTATGGGTGAAAAACGGTGGCACAGGCTATAAGGTTGCAGGACCTGTGGCTTACAAGACTTTGCTTGCGCTAGTGCAGAACAACTAGGATGCTGATGGTGCAGATTAGATGATGTATTTTATAGCTACAATGCATATAATCCCGTTTATGCATCTCTAATCGATAAATGAAGAAAGGGAGCTATCACATAGCAGTGATAGCTCCCTTTTTAGTCTTTCAGTAAAGATAAAATATATATTTTTTTCAAGGATTCATAGATAGTATACTTCTTAACCCTGGGCAGTTGCAGTCGCAATAGCCTGAGCTTCGTCAACTACATATGAACCTTCTCTTCTCTTGAAGAAGCGCAGAACCACATATAGGAGTACGAGTCCTACCGCGAGCGCAACCCATGGCGATTCCATGATGCCAGCAATTACATAACATACAGCCGATACAGCAAGAACAGTCATAGCATAAGGTAGCTGAGTCTCAACATGGCTGAGGTGCCTAACAGCTGCACCTGCAGATGACATGATAGTCGTATCTGAGATCGGCGAGCAGTGGTCACCACAAACTCCACCAGCCATGCAGGAAGATATGAGCACAATCATCATATCAGGTCTATTCGCAGTTACTGCAAGTGCTATAGGAATTAGTATTCCGAATGTTCCCCACGATGTGCCAGACGCAAAACCAAGAGCACAAGATACGAGGAAGAACATCGCAGGTATTATCATGATTAATCCGCCAGGAATCTTATCCATCATATTGGCAACGAATTGCGCTAGACCTAGAGAATCGGTCATAGTTTTTAGAGTCCATGCCATTGTCAGAACGAGAATTGGTGAAACCATGGATTTGAATCCCTCTGGAACACATTCCATAAGCTCCGAGAAAGGAACGACTCTTCTAATCATGTAGTAGACAACTGTAATAACAAGTGAAACAACACTTCCGAGCACTAGAGACGTGGATGCATCACAACCTGCAAATGCAGTTACAAATGATTTGCCCCTCCAGAATCCTCCAGTATATAGCATGCCAGTGATGCAAGAGATGATGAGAATTATTACTGGGAACATCAAATCCATTACTATTCCTTGATGTACTGTCTCGGCAGCACTGTCATTCTTCAATGCTGCAGTATCTTGCACTGTAAATAGGTCGCCGTTTTCTACGGCATTTTTCTCATAAGCTGCCATTTTTCCGTAGTCGAAGTTCATAGTTATAATCATGAACATCATGGCGATGGTGAGAAGTGCGTAGAAGTTGTAAGGGATAGCCTGAATAAATATGCTTAGACCATTTTTTCCCTCTACAAAACCGCTTACAGCTGCAGCCCAAGATGAAATAGGAGCTAAAATGCAGACTGGCGCTGCAGTTGCATCTATTAAATATGCGAGCTTAGCTCTCGATATGTTGTATTTGTCAGTGAGTGGCTTCATAACACTACCAACAGTTAGACAGTTGAAGTAGTCGTCTACGAAAATGAGAATTCCTAGAGTAACGGTCGAGTACTGTGCGCCACGGCGAGTTTTTATCCTCTGAGCTGCCCAATTTCCGAAAGCAGCGGAACCGCCGGATAGATTCATCATAGCGACGAGCATACCGAGTATAACTAAGAATACTAGGATTCCTACATTTCCCGCTGAAGACAGTGATGAAACGAATCCATCTATCATCACATGATTCATAAATTTAGGGAAATTCATTCCAGAATATATAAGTCCTCCTGCAAGAATTCCGATGAACAGCGAGCTGTATACTTCTTTTGTGATGAGGGCTAGTCCGATAGCGACGATAGGCGGTAGTACGGCCCATATCGTTGCATACATTGCAGGCTTACTGTCAGCAGCCATTGCTACAATCGGAACAGCCGCTATGAAGAGCGCGGTAAGCCCGAACACGTACATAATTCTACTTCTGTTAATGCGTATCATTTTAAAACCTCCGTATAAATAAAATAGCCATGAATAACGTCTGAAACGTATCCATGGTTCGTACGTAAGCAATGCAAAAATACGCATTAGCTTTATACCATTGATAGCGCTCCACATTTTACGATGTGACAGTTCGGCGCATATTATGCACCGACCCAGAAAATATCATTGGGGTGATATTCCCTTCGGCGGATTTCCCTTTCCCTAGCAGCAGCTTCCCACGCTGTAGCTACCAGGTACTCTTGAGCTCCGCGACCTCTATCGAGTCAGTCTTATTCAAAAGCTACTTTTATACTAATACCAACTTTGGATTAAAGTCAAGAAAAAAATCCAAAATTATTAAAATTCTTTGTGAAAATACACAATGATAGTGAGGAAAATAAATATATAAGTTTTTTGACTTCGTATTTCGTATTATTGTGCACATTTCTACAGTACACCCCTTCAGACCCTTTCGGCAGTTTAAAACACAGTGATAAGTGATATAATTCAGTTAGAGGGTAGCTTCATGATTTCTGTAATATCAATATTCTCATGCATTTTTAAATGTTTTAATGTATGTGTGATGCATAAGTGGGCAATTGTCATGATACATGTGTAGAGGAGTGTTAATCTGCCAACTTTGATAAAAAAGGCATAGAAATGCATGGTAAGAACTAGAAATATAACAAGAAACTGAGGAGAAGAAGGTTAATGAATAAAGCATTCACATCAGATGAGTTTAAAAATTTAATAATAGATAGAGATAAAGCCGAGAGACTCATAGTAGAAGAAAGCATCATCAGTGATACAGATCTCGAAGGATTTGACATGACAAATATCACGTTTAAGCTCTGCAGCTTTGAAAACTGCAACCTCACAGGTGCAGACTTCAGCGGATCCAGCATATCGGGCACACTCTTTCGAGAGTGCCCGATGCAAGGATGCAGGTTCGTAAGGTCCGATATGACCGAAGCCATCTTCCGCGATATCGACCTCTCGGACAGCGACCTAAGCGGAGCGAATCTATATGCCGCAGTCCTCGAGGACGCCAATCTCGATGGCATAATCGTAGACGAAAATACCAAATGGTACAGGATGGTGCCTCCGGAGGAAGGTGCATTTATAGCATGGAAATGCTGCTCCGAGCTCAGAGTAGTTCAGCTCCTAGTCCCAAGAGAGGCACGGCGAGTCTCGGCTACGCGGGAAACCTGCAGATGCGACAAGGCCAAGGTGCTATCAATTAAGAGCATAGATGAGACTATCAGCTACGACTGGGCTCAGTCCACAGTCGATCCAGATTTCTATTATGAACGAGGGAAATGGGTAGAGCCAGCTAACGGATTCGAGCCAGATCGGTGGAAGGATTCATCACGAGGCATACACTTTTTTATGGAAAGAGAACAGTGCATCGCATATCAAACTGTTTAATTTGTAAACGGATATTATTCGCTAAATTATTTTCAGCTAAAATGTAATATTCTTACAAAAATATAATAACAGTTGCATAAACAAAGGCTAAACAAACAAAAATTGTAGTATGAACACATATAATTTTGTCAAAAAGCTACAAAATAGCAAAAAAATAGCGAAAAGACATTGTTTGACGAGCAATATATTCATTTGTATAATTCAATTATATTTATGACAAGTTTAATGCGGTTAAACTTAAGGAGGTAAGTAGATGAAAGTAATTATGTCGGGCAACGAAGCTATTGCTCGCGGCGCATATGAAGGTGGCTGCCAGTTTGCTTCGGCTTATCCCGGTACTCCAAGCACCGAGATCCTCGAGAACATGCCTCAGTACAAGGATGATGTGTACTCAGAGTGGGCTCCTAACGAGAAGGTAGCTGCAGAAGCTGCTATCGGTGCATCAATTGCAGGTGTTAGATCGTTCTGCGCTATGAAGCACGTAGGTGTTAACGTTGCAGCAGACCCTATCTTCACAATCGCATATACTGGAGTTACAGGTGGATTTGTTATCGTATCCGCTGACGACCCAGGTCAGCACAGCTCACAGAATGAGCAGGACAACAGAAACTACGCAAAGGCAGCAAGACTGCTCATGCTAGAACCTTCCAACTCTCAGGAGTGTAAGGATTACATGAAGATGGCATTTGGTCTTTCCGAGAGATTCGATGCTCCAGTTCTTTTCCATGTAACAACTAGAGTCTGTCACTCAAAGGGAATCGTAGAACTCGGCGATAGAGAAGAGCACGAGTACGTTCCTTACAAGAAGCAGATTGAAAAGTACGTTTCCGCACCAGCTAATGCTAAGAAGATGAGAGTTAATCTCGAGACTAAGCTAGCTAACATGGAAGCTTATGCAAATGAAATAGAGATCAACCAGCCTGAATGGCATTCGACTAAGATCGGTGTTGTTACATCTGGTATTTCTTATCAGTATGCTAAGGAAACATTTGGCGAGGATGCTTCATACCTCAAGCTAGGAATGACATTCCCTCTACCTACAGACCTAATCAAGGATTTCTGCAGCAAGGTAGATAAGGTATATGTAATCGAAGAGATGGACCCATATCTACAGGAGTTCCTCGAGATTCACGGAATTGAGTGCATTGGAAATCAGCAGATTCCAAAGTTCGATGAGCTCAACACAGATATCGTAAGAGAGGCGCTTACAGGAGTTAAGCCAGAGTCTTATGAGTCAGACCTACAGTCTGTTGTACGTCCTCCAACGCTATGTGCAGGATGTCCTCACAGAGGATTCTTCCAGGCAATCAAGAAGAAGAAGGGTCTCATGATCAACGGAGACATCGGTTGCTATACACTCGGAGCAAACGCTCCTCTTAGCGCACTTGATACAGCTATTTGTATGGGAGCTTCCCTATCAATGGCTCACGGTGCTGCACAGGCTTACAAGGTTGCAGGTGCAAAGACTAAGGCAGTAGGTGTACTTGGAGACTCCACATTCTTCCACAGCGGTATCACAAGTTTGATGGATGCTGTATACAACCAGAGTGATAGCATCAGCGTTATCCTCGACAACAGAATCACTGGTATGACTGGTCACCAGGAGAACCCTGGAACAGGATTCACACTCATGGGTAAGCCAGCACCAGAGGTTGATATTCCAGCTCTAGTTAAGGCAGTAGGAATCAAGGAAGAGAACATTTACACAGTAAATCCTCTACACCTTGACGAAGTTGATAAGGTCCTCGACGCTTGCATCGCTAGCGAAGAGCCAACAGTTATCATTACAAGATGGCCATGCGTACTCAAGAAGTTCAGCCAGCAGGATCTTGACGAGTTCAAGGGACTACACCAGACTCAGTGCCACATCATTCAGGATAAGTGCAGAAACTGTAAGGCTTGCGTAAGAACAGGTTGCCCAGCTCTCATGTCTTCAAAGGATGATGTTGTTATCGATGTTAATAGCTGCGTAGGCTGTACAGTCTGCAAGCAGGTATGCCCATTTGATGCTATTGAGGAGGTGCAGAGATAATGAGTGATGTTAAGAATATTCTCCTCGTAGGAGTAGGTGGACAGGGAACAATCCTTGCAAGTAAGATTCTTACGAGCGGCCTAATGGAAGCTGGTTACGATGTTAAGATGAGTGAGATTCACGGTATGTCACAGCGTGGCGGAAGTGTAAGCACTCAGGTAAGATACGGTAAAGAAGTTCTTTCCCCAATCGTAGGAAAGGGTTCTGCAGACGTAATCGTAGCATTTGAGAGAATGGAAGCCCTAAGATGGCTCGAGTACCTCAAGGTAGGCGGCAAGATGGTAGTTAACGACTTCAAAATCAACCCTGCTCCAGTAACCTAGGTAAGGCAGAGTATCCAGATGATATCATCGAGGATCTAAAGTCAAAGTGCCAGGTAACTGCTGTTAAGGCTGGAGAAATCGCTACGGACCTTGGAAATGCTAAGGCTATGAACGTAGTACTCCTCGGAGCGCTCGTTAAGGCTATAGGCTCTCTAGACGATGTAGATTGGGATGTTCAGATTGAGAAGAACGTAAAGCCTAAGTTCGTTGAGCTCAACAAGAAGGCGTTCAAGGCAGGATACGATCTATAATGCATCCACCGCTAATCGTTCAAATATTGATTAGCTGCTTTGATGGATGTTTAATAAGATGATTAAGGAGAGGGGAGACCTTCTCCTTTTTTACTAAATCTGTTAAAAAGCTCATGAATTATAGCGGTAATGGTATATATAACTAATGTAATAAGCTGCCTTTATGCTATAATATAGGAGCTTAAGGAAATAACTAGTCCACGGCAGACATACAAAGTAATTGTTATGTTATTTAAGGAGGTAATGTATGTTAAAGAATTTTGCAGAAATGGCAGAAATGGTTAGAAGTAATCCTGTCAAGAAGAGAATTGTCCTAGCTTGCGCTCACGACGAGCACTCTCTAGAGGCTGTAAATGAGGCAGTTAAGGAAGGCATCGTTGAGGCAGTTCTCGTTGGTAAGGAGGATATGATTAGAGAGATTATTAAAGAACATGGTTTAGCTCTAGAAGATGCAACAATCTACAATGCAGATGACGACGTTGAAATCGCTAAGATTGCTGTAAGACTTATCAACGAAGGCAAGGGCGACTTCCTTATGAAGGGTAAGATGCAGACATCTGATCTTCTCAAGCAGGTTGTAAATAAAGAAACTGGTCTCAACATGGGCAAGGTAATGTCTCACGTAGGACTATTCGAAGTTCCTAACTACCACAAGCTAGTGGTTCTGACAGACGGAGGAATGCTCCTTCACCCAACACTAGAACAGAAGGCTCAGATTGTTGAGAATGCAGTTGGAGCTCTTAACAACATGGGATATGAGAACCCTAAGGTTGCAGCACTTTGTGCAGCTGAAAAGCTTAACGAGAAAGCGCCTGAGTCAGTAGACGCAGCAGCTCTCAAGGAAATGAACGAGAAGGGCGAAATAAAGGACTGCGTAATAGAGGGGCCAATCTCTTACGATATCGCACTAAGCAAGGAAATAGCTGATTTCAAGGGGTTCGAGAGCCCAGTAGCAGGTGATGCGGACGTTCTACTCGTTCCAGATATGGCTGCAGGAAACTTCATCGGAAAGTCTTGGGTAATCCAGGGCGGCGGTAGAATGACAGGTCTTGTCGTTGGTGCAAAGGCTCCAATCGTACTCACTTCACGTGGTTCCGGTGCTGACGAGAAGTTCTATTCAATCGTATTCGCAGCTGCAGCATCAAAGTAAGGTTTCTATTAGATGTTCGAACAATTTAAGGACAAGTTAGTATGTGACTATAGCACTCGAAATGGCGGGGTGAGCACGGGGTGTTATGACTCGATGAATCTGAGTCTGACGACAGATGATGCCCTTGCAAATATCCTCGAAAATTACAAGCTATGGTGCGGTTCGCTTGGGATTGACACGCGGCAGCTCGTCATGCTTCACCAGACGCATAGTAGCGAGGTAATCCGCGTAGATGAAGAGAACTGCGGTGAAGGACTGTATAAGCCAAGGCGGGCAGGTGTAGATGGGATGGTGACAAATTCTAAGGGTGTCGCACTAATTACGTCGCATGCGGACTGTGCGCCAATCTATATCTATGATCCTGTTAACGAGGCTATAGGACTTAGTCATGCGGGATGGAGAGGAACAACTCTCGAAATTGCAAGACGTACAGTGGAAAAGATGAAGGAAGAGTTCGATTCAAATCCTGCTGAGTTATACGCTGCAATTGGTCCGTGCATTTCAATGAAAAACTTCGAGTGCGGTGAAGATGTAATATCAGCGATTTCGAATATGAGTGTAAAGGATATTCCTGGAGCATATACGTATAATCCAGAACGAGGCAAGTTCTATGTCTCACTGCCGATAGTCAATAAGGCTGTTCTTATAAGTACTGGCATTCCCGAATCACAGATAGAGATTGACGGTAGATGCACGTTTGCCGAGAGAAAAAAGTACTTCTCTCACAGAAGAGATGGACTCAAACGAGGTGGACAGATGGCGGTGCTGATGCTTAAGTAGAATGTCTGATATGTTGGTAACATTGCAAAAACCGATTGAGATAAACAAATAGAACAGAAGTGCCTTGCGGCACAGAAATAAAAAAGCTTGGGGTATCACCCAAGCTTTTTGCTTCTGGTTGTAGCTACCTCAAGCTTTTCGTCTATATATGAATATATAGATATAATCCATCGAGCATATCGAAATGAATGTCATACTGAATACTGAAAGAGCCATGTAAGATGCTCAATAAGTAAGTGAAGATAATCATTCATAATTCGTGTCTCAATTAGATATAGGCTTGAATCAATCAAAATTACTTAATGTTTAGAACCTTCTTTTCGCCTCTTTTTCTGTACTCATGAAGCTCAGCTGTTGCCGTCAGCAGAACATCTGTAGATGAGTTCAGTGCAGTCTCGCAAGAATCCTGAATTACTCCGCAGATAAATCCAACACCAACAACCTGCATTGAAATGTCCGCAGGTAGCCCGAACAGTGAGCATGCCAGTGGAATCAGCAGCAGTGAGCCTCCTGCAACTCCGGAAGCGCCAGCTGCACTAATTGCAGTCAAGAATATCAGCAAGATTGCAGAAGGGATATCAACCTTTACACCCATAGTATTACAAGCGGCTAATGACATGACTGCGATGGTAACAGCTGCACCAGCCATATTTATGGTTGCTCCTAGTGGAATTGAAATCGGATATGTGTTCACATCTAGACCAAGGTCTTCGCAGAGCTCTAAATTAACTGGAATATTAGCCGCAGAGCTTCGCGTAAAGAATGCCGTGATACCACTATTGCTTAAGCACTTGAATACAAGTGGATAAGGGTTCTGGTGCGATGCCAAAAATACGATAAGCGGATTAACAACAAGAGCTATAAACACCATAGTTCCAACGAGGAGTAGAATAAGTGATGCGTATTTTGCAAGTGCTCCTATTCCGCTAGTAGAAATGGAGTTAAATACTAGCCCCATTACGCCGATAGGCGCAAACTGGATGATCCAACGAACACACTTAGTAATCGCATCAGATAAATCTGATAAAAGATCCTTAGTAGAGTCAGATGCCGACCTTAGAGCGACACCGATTATGATCGCCCATGCGAGAACGCCGAGGAAGTTTGTATTAACAATTGCGTTGATCGGGTTGTCGATGGCATTTAGAAGGACCGTCTTAAGAACTGATATGATATTGTCAGGTGCAGCAACCTTTTCAGCAGACTTTGCAAGAATAAGAGTCTGTGGGAATAAGAAGCTGGCAACGACAGCACAGAGTCCTGCGGAAAGTGTTCCAACAATATATAGGACAATAACTGTAGACATATTAGTTTCGTTCCGGATTTATGCTGGGCGATAGCAGCCATTACAAGGATAAATACCATCAGAGGAGCGATTGCTTTGAGTGCCCCAACGAATAGGTCGCCAAATAATGTTAAAAATGCGAGTTGCTTCGGTGCGATAACGGCAAGCGAAATGCCGATAACAAGACCGATGATGATTTGTACAATCAAGCTTAGTTTGTTCCAAGCTCTAAAAATGGATTTCATATAGAACCCCCTCAATTAAATAAAATATTTCGCAACGATATTTATACTATAAATAGCTACGTGGTGCAATTAAAACAATTTTATGACAAATATTTTGTGATAAGGAACAGTCTTGAAATGAGCCAACCTGAAAACGAGTTATGTATAGCTATAAAGGTTCATTGCGGCAAAATAGCGAGTGTGATAAACTTAATAGGTTAGAAATGATTAGGAGGTGCTAGATGAGATTATTAGCTATGATTTCTAGTGCAATAATGGTAATAGTAGGTACGTTCTGTGTTGCCAATTCAACAGCAGCATTTACATCGGTTGCATTTGTTGTAGGTAGCGCGCTGCTTATCATGGGAATATTAGAACTCGTCGTGTTCAGAAATGTTGGATATGAAGAGAACATGATAACAAAGACGTACGTTGTTCAGGCAGTAATCTCTGCATTTAGGAGTAATGTTCTTGTCTGGACAGGTGAGTGAGGACGTAGCTGTAACAGCAATCTTTGCTATGATGCTCATGACCAGCGGACTAGCAGCTGACTTTAGTATAAATATCGATATTAAGACAAACTCTTTAAGTGAGAAAAGGACTTTTATCCTCGGTACAGCCATGACATTGCTCGGCGCCTACATGTTCTTCAACAAGAGTGTGCTAAATTTGCACGTGATGCTGCTTATTGGGATTGCGGCCATTCTTATTGGAATAGATAGATTTAGAATCGGTATGAGCTTAGACTATAACAAGCCAGAGTTCTTAAGTAAAAATGAAGAGAAGTTAGAAAGAGCAAAGAGAGAAGAAAAGAGGAATACAAGGATAGCTATTGAGGCTACACGTAGATCTAGAGAGCAGCGCAACAAAATTAAGCAGCTTGAAGAGGAAATCTCTAAAGAAAGATCAAGACGCGAGAGCATAGCTGGAGCAAGAAGAAATAAGAAGTAAAATTTATAGTGCTAAGTGCTAAGTGCTAAGTGCTAAGTGCTAAGTGCCAAGTGCTAAGTGCCAAGTACCGGGTGCCAAGTGCCAAGAAGCACTAACGCAACTGACGGAAATGGGCAGTCAAAGTTTGATAAAACTATAAAGTCTACAGAAAGAAAACTGTAGAACCGTACATACTGGAAATAATAGAAAAAACAAAGGTGTGGAGAGATTCCGCGCCTTTTTACTTTTTTACGCGAAAAAACCAACGAAGAAAAGACAAAAATACATACATGTAGGTAAATGCGTAAATGAGGGCAGTATATATAGAATAAAATGTGCAGCACAGATGAAAGCTATAAAAATCAACAGTGCATATATAGATGAAATGTAGATAAGTTATACATATATATAGATATGAAAATATGAAATAGATAATAATAAAATATGTAGTAATTTAAAGTGCAAAAATCTATTGACCAATAGTGTTATATTTCCTATAATAACAACACTCGTTACTTTAATTATGTGACGAGTGAGCGAGCCAGGGCTTGGCAAGCAAGAAATCTTAAAAAAGATGAAAAAAGTGCTTGACGAGTCAAAAATGGTGCGCTATAATGATTAAGCTGTCGCGAGAGAGCGGGCAACAAAAATCGCTCAAACGCAGTCAGCAGAACCATGACAACTTCATAGTGTAGAAACTGGTCAAGAGATCGACACGGTGAAAACCGGAGATCAGATCTCAAGATCGTATAAGAGACAAACGATGTACAATATGTCGTATGTCCCTGTACAATTCAAACACAAACAACAATGATTCGGAATTAACGAGTCGAGACGCGATAAGCGTCATCCATTAACAGGATTTGGACGAATCGAAAGATTCTTCAGATAACATTTATTAAGAGTTTGATCCTGGCTCAGGATGAACGCTGGCGGCGTGCCTAATACATGCAAGTCGAGCGAGATGTTAGCGCATGAACCTTCGGGGGATTATGCTAACGGACAGCGATGGACGGGTGAGTAACGCGTAGGCAACCTGCCCCTGACAGAGGGATAGCCATTGGAAACGATGATTAAAACCTCATGACACCGTAGAAGCACATGCTTCATCGGTCAAAGATTTATCGGTCAGGGGATGGGCCTGCGTCTGATTAACTAGTTGGTGAGGTAACGGCTCACCAAGGTGACGATCAGTAGCCGACCTGAGAGGGTGATCGGCCACATTGGAACTGAGACACGGTCCAAACTTCTACGGAAGGCGCAGTAGGGAATCTTGCACAATGGGCGAAAGCCTGATGCAGCAACGCCGCGTGAAGGATGAAGGCCTTCGGGTTGTAAACTTCTGTTCTAAGGGAAGAAACAAATGACGGTACCTTAGGAGCAAGCCCCGGCTAACTACGTGCCAGCAGCCGCGGTAATACGTAGGGGGCAAGCGTTATCCGGAATTATTGGGCGTAAAGAGTGCGTAGGTGGTTACCTAAGCGCAAGGTTTAATTTAGAGGCTCAACCTCTACTTGCCTTGCGAACTGGGCTACTTGAGTGCAGGAGGGGAAAGCGGAATTCCTAGTGTAGCGGTGAAATGCGTAGATATTAGGAGGAACACCAGCGGCGAAGGCGGCTTTCTGGACTGTAACTGACACTGAGGCACGAAAGCGTGGGTAGCAAACAGGATTAGATACCCTGGTAGTCCACGCCGTAAACGATGAGCACTAGGTGTTGGGCCCGTTAGGGCTCAGTGCCGCAGTTAACGCAATAAGTGCTCCGCCTGGGGAGTACGCTCGCAAGAGTAAAACTCAAAGGAATTGACGGGGACCCGCACAAGCAGCGGAGCATGTGGTTTAATTCGAAGCAACGCGAAGAACCTTACCAGGGCTTGACATCCTGCTGACAGGACCTTAACCGGTCCCTTCTTCGGACAGCAGAGACAGGTGGTGCATGGTTGTCGTCAGCTCGTGTCGTGAGATGTTGGGTTAAGTCCCGCAACGAGCGCAACCCTTGTCGCTAGTTACTAACATTCAGTTGAGGACTCTAGCGAGACTGCCGAGGTCAACTCGGAGGAAGGTGGGGATGACGTCAAATCATCATGCCCCTTATGTTCTGGGCTACACACGTGCTACAATGGTCGGTACAATGAGAGGCAATACTGTGAAGTGGAGCAAATCACCAAAACCGATCCCAGTTCGGATTGTAGGCTGCAACTCGCCTACATGAAGTTGGAGTTGCTAGTAATCGCAGATCAGAATGCTGCGGTGAATGCGTTCCCGGGTCTTGTACACACCGCCCGTCACACCATGGAAGTTGGGGGTGCCCAAAGTCGGTTAATTAATCTATCGCCTAAGGCAAAACCAATGACTGGGGTGAAGTCGTAACAAGGTAGCCGTTCGAGAACGAGCGGCTGGATCACCTCCTTTCTAAGGAGACCTAGTCTCTACACTATGATAGTTTATGGGGAATTAGCTCAGCTGGGAGAGCACCTGCCTTGCACGCAGGGGGTCAAGGGTTCGATCCCCTTATTCTCCACCAGCCGAAAGGCAAATGTCACAATGTGACAGGATGTACCTTGAAAATTGAATAACACACCAAGTGTAAATGAAGACAAATAGACAACGAATCGAGATACAAGCCGAATCTTCTAGAAGGAGATTCAATTGGGTAACGATTTCAAACAGACTATTTGTTGAGAGAAACCAGAATTCACTGAGAGAAAATACAATAGTGAATAAGACCTAGTTAACGCTAACTAGGCGAGAGAACATCTCGAAAGAGATGAATGGTCAAGTACAAAGAGCATCGGGTGGATGCCTTGGCACTGGGAGCCGAAGAAGGACGTGATAAGCTGTGATAAGCTGCGGTAAGGAGCACATATCCGATATACCCGCAGATTTCCGAATGGGGGAACCCACATACGGTAATGCGTATGTATCATTAAGTGAATACATAGCTTAATGAAGGGAACGGGGTGAACTGAAACATCTAAGTAGCCCTAGGAAGAGAAAGAAAAATCGATTTCCTGAGTAGCGGCGAGCGAAAGGGAAAGAGGCCAAACCAAATTGTTTACAGTTTGGGGTTGTGGACCACCGACATTGACGAAGTTATGCGAGCCGAATAGGGTTGGAAAGCTCAAGCAGAGAAGGTAATACTCCTGTAGGCGAAGCAGAAAGCGCATAGGTGGCACCAGAGTAGGACCGGACACGTGTAACCCGGTCTGAAGCAGGAGGGACCACCCTCCAAGCCTAAATACTACCCAGTGACCGATAGCGAATAGTACCGTGAGGGAAAGGTGAAAAGAACCCCGGGAGGGGAGTGAAATAGAATCTGAAACCTGATGCTTACAAGCATAGGGAGCGCAAGTGACCTAGTACTTTTTGTAGAACGGGCCAACGAGTTATGGTATGTAGCGAGGTTAAGTTGCTGGAGCAACGGAGCCGTAGAGAAATCGAGTCTGAATAGGGCGAGAGTTACATGCTGTAGACCCGAAACCGGGTGACCTATCCATGAGCAGGTTGAAGTAACCGTAAAAGGTTATGGAGGACCGAACCTATATCTGTTGAAAAAGGTTAGGATGACTTGTGGATAGCGGTGAAATTCCAATCGAACTCGGATATAGCTGGTTCTCCTCGAAATAGCTTTAGGGCTAGCCTCAAGGTAAAGATACACGGGGGTAGAGCACTGACTGTTCGCGGGGCCTTCACCGGTTACCAACAACTATCAAACTCCGAATACCGTGCTATCATACTTGGGAGTCAGACTATGAGAGATAAGTTCCATGGTCGAAAGGGAAACAGCCCAGATCAACAGCTAAGGTCCCAAAGAGTAAGTTAAGTGGAAAAGGATGTGGGATTGCACAAACAGCTAGGATGTTGGCTTAGAAGCAGCCATACATTTAAAGAGTGCGTAATAGCTCACTAGTCGAGTGATCCTGCGCCGAAGATAAACGGGGCTCAAACTTACCACCGAAGCTTTGGAATTAGTATAACTAATTGGTAGAGGAGCATTCTATACAGGTAGAAGGAGGCGCGTAAGCAAATCTGGACGGTATAGAAGAGAGAATGTTGGCATGAGTAGCGTAAGGCGGGTGAGAATCCCGTCCGCCGAAAATCTAAGGTTTCCTGAGGAAGGTTCGTCCTCTCAGGGTAAGTCGGGACCCTAAGCCGAGAGCGAACGCTGTAGGCGATGGACAACAGGTTGATATTCCTGTACCACCAAGGATTGTTTGAATGAAGTGGGGACACAGAAGGATAGATTGAGCACGCCGTTGGTTGAGCGTGTCCAAGCAGCAAGGCTTGAAAGTAGGCAAATCCGCTTTCTACAAGGCTGAGCTGTGATGGGGTGGTCGAATGACCGGTAGCAATCGATTTCACGCTGTCAAGAAAAGCCGCTAATGAGATCCAAGGTGCCCGTACCGCAAACCGACACAGGTAGATGAGGAGAGAATCCTAAGGTGAGCGAGCGAACTATTGTTAAGGAACTCGGCAAAATAACCCCGTAACTTCGGGAGAAGGGGTGCCTGCTTCGGCAGGCCGCAGTGAAGAGGTCCAGGCAACTGTTTACCAAAAACACAGGTCTCTGCTAAAGCGAAAGCTGATGTATAGGGGCTGACGCCTGCCCGGTGCTGGAAGGTTAAGGGGAAGTGTTAGGGCAACCGAAGCACAGAACTTAAGCCCCAGTAAACGGCGGCCGTAACTATAACGGTCCTAAGGTAGCGAAATTCCTTGTCGGGTAAGTTCCGACCCGCACGAAAGGCGTAATGATCTGGACACTGTCTCAACAATAGGCTCGGTGAAATTGTAGTACCGGTAAAGATGCCGGTTACCCGCAGCAGGACGGAAAGACCCCGTGGAGCTTCACTGTAGCTTGATATTGATTTTCGGCATTGCATGTACAGGATAGGTGGGAGACGTTGAGTTCAGCACGCCAGTGTTGGAGGAGTCACCGTTGGGATACCACCCTTGTAATGTTGGAAATCTAACCTAGTACCGTGATCCGGTACAGGGACAGTGTCAGGTGGGCAGTTTGACTGGGGCGGTCGCCTCCTAAAAGAGTAACGGAGGCGCCCAAAGGTTCCCCTCAGCGCGGACGGAAATCGCGCGAAGAGTGCAAAAGGCAAAAGGGAGCTTGACTGCGAGACATACAGGTCGAGCAGGGACGAAAAGTCGGGCTTAGTGATCCGGTGGTTCCGAGTGGAAGGGCCATCGCTCAACGGATAAAAAGCTACCCCGGGGATAACAGGCTTATACCCCCAAGAGTTCACATCGACGGGGGTGTTTGGCACCTCGATGTCGGCTCGTCTCATCCTGGGGCTGAAGTAGGTCCCAAGGGTTGGGCTGTTCGCCCATTAAAGAGGTACGCGAGCTGGGTTCAGAACGTCGTGAGACAGTTCGGTCCCCTATCCGCTGTGGGCGTTGGAAATTTGAGAGGAGCTATCCTTAGTACGAGAGGACCGGGATGGACATACCTCTGGTGTACCGGTTGTTCTGCCAAGGGCATAGCCGGGTAGCTACGTATGGAAGGGATAAGCGCTGAAAGCATCTAAGTGCGAAGCCCACCTCAAGATAAGATTTCCTCCGAAAGGTAAGACCCGTGAGAGACTATCACGTTGATAGGTCAGAGGTGTAAGTACGGTAACGTATTCAGCTGACTGATACTAATAGGTCGAACACTTGACCAAATGGTTTTAAGCACGAGGTGGTTATTCAATTTTGAGGGTACAGCTCTCAAAAGCGTAGAAGATGATAAAGTACATCTTACTACAAAATATGAGTAGATTGCGAAACGCGATTTACATAATCCGGTGACAATAGCAGAGAGGTTACACCTGTTCCCATCCCGAACACAGAAGTTAAGCTCTTTAGCGCTGAAGATACTTGGTGGGAAGCTGCCTGGGAAATTAGGACGTCGCCGGTTTTTTTATGTTTTTATTTAGCTTGCCATTAAGGCAGGCTTTTTTTAATTTATGTAAATATTTAATATTATCTTAATCTGCATTCTAGTTTTATAAATGATAGATACTTTAAACTGTGTTTTTTTATTTATATTTAACTTTATTTATCGTCATCTCCTATTTCTTCTAGCAACCAATTTATGCTCGACTTATGATATTCCTTGTGTTAATCTGAACTTATCTAATATTTATCGTTTTCTGAAAGGAGAACTATTATGTTACATGAATTTAGTTTCGATCTTATAATAAGAGAGATGATGTTCAGGCTTGGATATACGTTCCTGCCTGTGAACCTAAAGGTATTGTTCAGATAATACATGGGTTTGGTGAGCATTCACGCAGATACCTTTATATGATTGTTAACCTGTTAGATGAGGGTTATATTGTTGCAGCCGATGACCATGTAGGTCATGGCAAAACTGCTATTATTAATGATAATTGGGGTGATTGGGGAGATGAAGGATTCCACACTATGATGGAAGATGAACACACTCTCATGGAGATTACTAAGGAAAAATATCCAAATCTACCATACATGCTATTTGGACATAGCATGGGTTCTTTCATCGCTAGAGATTTTATGTCGAAGTACGGTGATGAACTGACTGCTGTAACGCTATGCGGAACGTCTGGTGTATGGCCAGACCTTCAGGCTAGCATTGATAGTCTGAAAAAAATATTATCCGATGGTAAGGGTAAGGAGTCAGATCCTACTGTTGCAAGTTCGCTTATGGGATGGATGTTTGCTCGCTGCGACGAGGAAGTGACTATAGGAAATGAATGGATTTGCAAGGACCCTTATGTTCAGAGAGATCATGCGGAAGATCCGTTAGATGCTTTTACGAAGCCTACAACTAATCAAGCGTTTCTATACTTCTGCCAGATGATTGATTATATTACTGGGCCAGAATGGGCAGCTAAGGTACCTACCCATATTAAGATATACAATATTGCAGGCGATCAAGACCCTGTAGGGCAGTACGGAAGAGGTGTTTACGAGGTAACAAATTGGCTTATTGACACAGGTCATGATGTCAAGACTACGCTTTATTCGGGTTATCGTCATGAAATACATAACTATCCAGATTTAAAGACAGAAGTTGTGTGGAATCTTGCTGAGTTCTATAATAATGTGCTTGGCTGTGGATTTGAAAGCATGATGGAGAAATATAGCTCGTAAATCATTGGCGTTTTTTTACGTAATACATATCTAATATGAATTAGCCTGAGGGATAAATAGTGCGCTTGCTATATTCTTCAGGCTATTTTTTTAACTTAGTTAGTGTAATAAAGTTTGGTTTAGTGGCAAGCCTATTTCCACATTTACATATAGATTTAATCTATAGCTAGGAATAATATATACGAATTAGACGGGATTTTGTTTTCATTGTATCATTAGGACATCAAAGAGAGAGGAGATATCGCAATGACTTGTGTAACAAATTCAAGAGAGATGCGAATGTGCATGTGGACAACAGAATATTTGAATAAGCAGAACGCCATTTGCGATGTTTTATCTGCTAAGAGCTATAGATAATCAAGTCAGCTAGTTATAATAAGAGCTGAATAATGGAGATCGACTCTTAGCGAAGACAATCATCAAGACTGTAATCGAATGAGCTGTCTGCATGAGATTGTGGGCAGTTTTTTATTGCCTAAAAGTATAATAAGCACGTTAACGCTAAATGAAAAAGAATAGCAAGTAAGCAAATAAGAAAGGAACAAACTAACATGAACATTAAGGGAAAATCAAAGATTAGAATTACAGCAGTCGCACTGCTAGTGGTAATACTCGCATCTGTAGGAGTCCTATCTGGATGTGGAAAGAAATCCGAAAAGGTAACAATCGCTATACCAAACGATGCAACAAACGAAGCAAGAGCACTTCTTCTACTTGAGAAGAATGGATACATCAAGCTAAAGAAGGGTGCTGGCATAACTGCTACTATTAAGGATGTTGAAGATGCTAATGGAATTGAGTTCAAGGAAGTGGAAGCAGCTCAGGTTGCAAATACTCTAAAGGATGTAGACTTCGGTATTATCAACTCAAACTACGCAATCGAAGCTAAGCTTAACCCAGTTAAGGACTCGCTCATAAAGGAAGATAGTGCTGCTGATTACGCGAATATCCTTGCAGTTAAGGAAGGAAATCAGAATAGCGATAAGATTAAAGCGCTTAAGGCTGCTTTAGAGAGCAAAGAAGTTGCTAACTTCATTAAGAAGAAATATGATGGCTCCATAGTAAGTGTTGTCAAGAACCCTACTGATGGTTACGATTCAAGCGTTAACTATGCTGCACTAAAGGGTACAACTATTACAGTTGCTGCATCTCCAACACCACATGCTGAGATTCTACAGGAAGCTAAGAAAATTCTTGCTAAGAAGGGAATTAACCTTGAGATTAAGGAGTTCACAGATTACGTACAGCCTAACAAGGTAGTTGATAGTGGAGAGATTGATGCTAACTACTTCCAGCACGTACCATATCTAGATGACTTTAACAAGAAGCAGGGTACAAAGGTAGTATCTGTAGCTGCAATTCACAATGAGCCAATGGGTCTATATGCTGGAAAGTCAGATTCTCTAGATAAGCTGAAGAAACTCAAGTAAATCAAAATTAAACTTATAATCCGGCGGCCAACGCATGCGATGAGCAAGCTGCTTCTAGCAACTAGCGCGTACAATATGCGATATGGCGCCGGATTGTTGAGTTTAGGGAGGATGATAGAGCATGATAGAGATAAAGAATTTAAACAAGACGTTCAAGACAGAGGTTGGTACTGTCGAGGCATTAAAAAATATTAATTTTACAGTAGAAGACGGTGAAATCTACGGAATTATAGGAATGAGTGGTGCGGGGAAGAGTACGCTCGTACGCTGTATAAATATGATTGAAAAACCAACGTCAGGAGAGGTTCGAATCGATGATGTCGATTTAACCAAACTTCAAGATTGGCAGCTTAGAGAAATTCGCCGTGATGTTACGATGATTTTTCAAAGCTTCAATCTACTTATGCAGAAAAACGTTAGAGATAATATTGAACTGCCATTAAAGTTTGCAGGCGTTAATAAAAAGAAGTCGAGAAAAACTGTCAATGAACTTTTGGAGCTAGTAGGCCTAGGAGATAAGGCGTCTGCATATCCAGCACAGTTATCTGGTGGACAGAGGCAGAGAGTTGCGATTGCAAGAGCGCTAGCAACTAATCCTAAGGTTCTGCTCTGTGATGAGGCGACAAGTGCACTAGATCCAAAGACGACAGGTCAGATCCTAGACCTCATTCGTGATATCAATAAAAAACTTGGGATTACAGTGGTTATAATCACGCATCAGATGTCGGTTGTACAGAGCATTTGCGATAAGGTTGCTATAATCGACCATGGAGAGATTGTTGAACGCGGTAAGGTTTCTGAAATTTTCGCAAATCCAAAATCTGAAGCAGCGAAGAGATTAGTATTTCCCGAGAGACAGGAAGCTATTGTGGCTTCGGAAAGCTCGGAGACAATAGAAGTTTTATTTAATGAATCTGAGACTACACACGCTCCACTGATTACTTCTCTAGCGCAAGATAAAGGGATATGTGCGAGCATTATCTATGCGTCCACAAAGTCTGTTGAAGGAAAGGCTTTTGGAAGGATTGTGCTAGAGGTCCCAAATGATCCAAAGATTGTAGATGAAGCTGTTAAATATCTCAGTGCAGCTCATGGTGTAACAGTTACTGTTGGTAGCTCAAAATATAGAGATGATAAAAAAACCATAGAAAACAATGATATAGGAGGTGAGGCGAATGTTTAGTCCTGAATCTACAAAACTTGCGCTTGATATATTGCAAAATGAAATTCCGTTCGCCATATGGGAGACTGTATATGTAACGATAATCTCGACCTTCCTCGCACTTGTTGTAGGTCTTCCGTTAGGTGTATTGCTCGTAGTCGGAGAAAAGGACGGAATACTGCCATTACCAAAAGCCTATACTATCGGTACTTAATGCGGTTATAAACTTGCTTAGGTCCATTCCGTTTCTGATTCTGATGATTATGGTTTTTCCAGTTACGAGGTTTTTCGCACATACAGTTGTCGGGACAGTACCGACTATAGTACCACTTGTATTTGCAGCATTCCCATTCGTAGCTAGACTTGTTGAGAGCAGCCTCAGAGAAGTGGATGGCAATATCATAGAAACCGCAGTGAGCATGGGGGCAAGTCCTTTTCAGATTATCTTCAGGGTTTTGATTCCTGAGAGCGTTCCATCGCTGATATCGAATATAACAATTGCACTTACCACAGTGCTTAGCTACTCTGCTATGTCGGGAATTATCGGTGGCGGTGGTCTTGGTAAAATTGCGATTAACTACGGTTACTACCGTTCAGAGAAGCTTGTAATGTTCATCGCTGTATTCTTACTCATTGTGCTAGTGCAGATATTCCAGACTGTTGGAACGAGAATGGCAATAAATGAAGATAAGCGGATAAGAAGATAATTTGTCATGCATAAAAGATGCGTAAAATAAGGTTATTGGACATATAGATTGAACTAAAAGGGGTGTTAATACTGGCAGAAGTGGCTGGTATAACGAAATTCGTAAAAAGGGATACATAAAATAATGAAAGGAGAACCAGGGTGAAGGTCAGAGTTGGTTCTCCTTTTACTTGTTAGTATATGATTCTGAAATATCTTTATATGTAGATTAGTCTGTGAGTGATGCTGGATCTGGCGTAGGTGAGTTGAAGAGGTTTAGCATCTTCTGCCTAGATAAGTCATTTCCGACAAATAGGATTACATCACCTACCTGCACTCTCTCGTAAGGTCCGGGTGATATGTTAGTTTCATCACCGTGCTTTACCGCTACGATTGTGGCTCCGGTCTGCTGCCATATATCGAGTTCACCGATTGATTTTCCAATGAAATTGCAGTTTTCATCGATCTTCATGTCATGCGGGATAAGGTATGACGTGTTGTGATCCCTCGTGTTTCGAGCTACTAGCTCATCAAGGAGCTTAGCGAGATGCTCAAGATCACGGCGCTGAGTGGCTATGGCATCAACAATCTGTTCTCTAGTCTGCGCTATTGATACAGCATCGTGGAATTTCTCAAAATAAAGCTGGGCTTTCTCGCGAGAAGCAACGTAGGTACCACTTCCGTGCTTTACTGTAACTATTCCCATATCAACGAGGACTTGCATAGCTTTTCTAGCAGTCTCTGGTGATACATGAAATGTTGTGGCTATAGTTGAACGTGAGGTGATTCGGTCACCTACTTCATACCAACCTTCGGCGATTTTCTCGGCCATTTCAACGGCAATTTGCTGGTACCTTGATTCGTAAACTCTTGTATCTTCGATTGGTGACATAGGGTGACCTCCTGTAAACACAAACTATATTATTGATTATATCATAATAGTGATAGACCTAATATAATTGAGGTTTCTTTTTAAAAGAAAACAATCCCTTAAAGCGATAAAAGGGATTGTTTATAACATTCTTAGTCAAATAATTGAAAAACAAATGCAAATGACCTGTAGAATAACCTATTCGGATTCTTTGCTCTTCTCAGCTTCCTTTTTCTCAAGCTGTTCTCCCCAAAGAGATCTTTCAGGAGTGACAACTTTGCCTTTTATGTACTCAACTTTGAAGCCCCAGTACTTAGCCCATTTTTCACCTTCACTACCCTTAGGAGTCTTGATTATTGGGCCTTTGGTATCAGGTGCAGGTAGGTAAAGATTGCTGAAATCTGTAAGTGTACCAGGAATTCTGATGTACTTAAGAGGACGATCACTACCGATTGACTGTGCAATCTGATCGTTAAGCAAAGTATAATCGTTCAGCGTGTTACCCATATGCTGCATGCTGTCTGGAATATCTATGAACTCGATAGGAGAGTTTATAAATAATTTTCCGCCTGTTTTTTCCACAGAATCTCCTAGGTGAATAAATCTGAGCTTGTCATTATTAACAAAAGCACTATCACCAATTTCCTTCACAGTATTAGGAAGGACAATTGCCTCAGCCTTATCCAAATTGGAAAGCCCTGATACTGCAACTACAGTTTTCTTAACGTTCCCATCAACTGTCTTAACAGTTATAGTCTTGGGAACTACAACAACCTTAAGTTTATCGTCATCGGGTGATTTTATGCCTGTAATTTTAATGTGATTAACATCTCCATCATCGGCAAGTGTGTACTCGAATAATTTGCCATCAGTAGTAGGGAATTTCCTGAAATTACTCTTAGTAACTTTTGAGTTGTTGTCAAGCTTCTTTGAATCTGAACTAGATCCCCCGCCACTGCCACAGCCTGTCAACATAATTGTGCAGACTATTAAAAATGCAATAAGTTTTCTTTTCATGTTTCCTCCAAAAAATAAATTTAATCCGTAATAGAACATCATACTTTATTAATTTAATAAAGTATATTGAAACAATTTTATTAGTTTTAACCGAATTGTCAAGGTGATACAGAAGCGAATTTAATCATTTGTTTAGATTGTAATAATAAAAAAAGGGTATAGATAGTAACAGACACAAAAAATCTTCACACAATAAACTTTTGACAAAGTGAACATACCAAGATACAATAATGTTGTCAGTAGATGTTGTCACTTGGAAATCTTGCATTGTAACTAGCTATTTGATGTTATTTCATTAATATAATGCGTCTATCAATTAATGGGTTTATAGATTTAGTTATATATCAAAGTATACGAAAGAAACATAACATAGATTATAAACATTAGAAAGGGTGTGTCTTAAATGACGAAAAAATCCGAATTCGACAAGGTATTATCATCGAAAGATATATTGGTTATAGCTTTTGGCGCGATGATTGGTTGGGGATGGGTAATCTCAACTGGTGATTGGATAAATAGGGGCGGTGCTCTAGGAGCAGCAATTGGATTCGCACTTGGTGGCATAATGATTTTCTTTGTTGGACTAACTTATGCAGAGCTTACTGCTGCGATGCCACAGTGTGGCGGAGAGCATGTGTTCAGTTATAAGGCGATGGGAGCAACTGGGTCATTTGTCTGCACTTGGGGAATTATACTTGGGTACGTCGGGGTTGTTTGCTTTGAGGCATGTGCATTTCCAACGATTATCTCGTACATCTTTCCTGGATTCTTGAAAGGGTACCTATATACTGTTGCAGGCTTCGATATCTACGCATCGTGGCTTGCTCTGGCTTCTGTCACAGCTGCCTTGATGACTTTGTCAATATCATGGGAGCTAAGACTGCGGCGATATTTCAGACAATACTTACGGCTATGATCTTTGGCGTAGGCGTGCTTCTCATCGGAACATCAACGGTTAGGGGCGATATGGGTAACCTTATGCCACAACTTTTTGCAGGAAAGGGAAACCAGTCGACTCTAAGTCATGTGATGCATGTAGCGGTAATGACACCTTTCTTCTTCATAGGTTTTGATGTAATACCACAGGCTGCTGAGGAGATTCAAGGCTCGCTCAAGAAGATTGGCAAAATTCTAATCATGTCAATTGTTATGGCGGTTGCATTTTACTCGCTCGTAATACTTGCAGTTGGATATCTGATGAGTTCTTCGGAGATTAATGCATCGATGAGTGGAGCAGGGCTGGTAACGGCTGATGCCATGGCAAAAGCTTATGGAACGAAGAAGATGGCGGATGTAGTTATCATCGGTGGTCTGTGCGGAATCGTAACTAGCTGGAACTCGTTTATGATCGGTGGAAGCCGTGCGATGTACTCGATGGCTGATTCGAACATGATACCAAAGTTGTTCGCAAAGCTGCATCATAAGTACAAGACACCTGTAAATGCACTGCTATTAATCGGAGTTATCTCGACGCTCGCTCCTCTTGCAGGTAGACAGATGCTCGTGTGGATATGTGATGCAGGCAATCTCGGGTGCTGTCTAGCTTACTGCATGGTGTCAATTTCTTTCCTAATACTAAGACGGAAAGCGCCAGATATGCCAAGACCTTACCGAGTAAAGCACTATAAGTTTGTAGGTATTATGGCGACTGTCCTATCTGGAGGAATGGTCTCGATGTACCTGATTCCAGGATCGGGAAGTACGCTTAAGGTACAGGAGTGGCTGATGGCCGGCGGATGGGCCCTGATGGGAGCAATATTCTTTACACTAAACAAGAGGAAGTACGGAGAGCAGTTTGGTAAACATCTAGATATCGCGGTAGAGTATTCTGTAGAAGATCTGGAAGCGCTGAGAGCTCATAGAGAAGTGCTCTCGGTAAATGATGTAAGAGTTTCGTAAATAGGAACAGAAGCAAGTAGATAAATCAAAAGAGATAGGCTGCTGTCAAGAGAAATACTTGACAGTAGTTTTGCTTTGTGTTATAGTCTTACGGTATGGAAGAAAATATAAGCAATATTGAATATGCGAGCTTATTGTATGACTTCTACGGTAGTCTGCTAGATGATAATAAGCGTGAGATTATGGATCTCTATCATGAGGATAATCTGTCGCTGACAGAGATCGCAGAAGAACTCGGGCTCAGTAGGCAAGGAGTTCACTACGCGCTCAAGAAAGCAGAGAGTAGCCTTGAGAAGTACGAAGCTGCGCTAGGCTCGTTGCGGAGTGGAAGGCTAATAATGCTCTGATCTTTGAAGCTGATAACCTGCTGGAAAGCATGAGTTCGGTGGATGATGCAGAGGAGCTTCGCGGAGCACTTTCAAAGATGAATGAATTTATGCACAAGGCTCTTGGTCTATAAGAGCCTTCATATATGGAGAGATAAGATAAGATATGGCATTCGAAGGTTTATCGGAAAAATTACAAGAAACATTTCGAAATCTACGAGGCAAAGGCGTTGTAAGCGAGAAGGACATCGATGCAGCTATGCGCGAGGTCAAGCTGGCTCTGCTCGAGGCCGATGTTAACTTCAAGGTCGTAAAGCAATTTGTTGCTACTATCAAGGAGAAGGCGATGGGTGCAGATGTGCTCAAGAGTTTGACTCCAGGGCAGCAGGTGCTCAAGATTGTGAAGGAAGAACTCGTGGACATGATGGGTGGAGCGAACAGCAAGCTCACATATTCGCCAAGTGGATTTACTGTTTATATGATGGTTGGTCTCCAGGGTACTGGTAAGACAACAACCTGCGGAAAGCTGGCTGCTTGGCTAAAGCAGAATGGCAAGAAGCTGATGCTATGTGCATGTGACGTGTATAGACCAGCGGCTATAGATCAGTTAGAGGTAGTTGGTAAGGCTGTAAATACTCCAGTGTTTACCATGAGGGAGTCGAACGAGCCGCTAGTTATCGCTAAGGCTGCTTTAGAAGAAGCTCAGCGTAAGGGGTGTAACGTTCTGATTGTCGATACAGCAGGACGTTTGCAGATAGATGAAGCACTGATGGATGAGTTGGTTCAGCTGAAGAAGGGCATTAGACCTCACGAGATTCTACTCGCGGTTGACGCACTCACAGGTCAGGATGCGGTTAACATCGCAGAGGGATTCAATGAGAAGCTCGGCATAGATGGAATAATCATGACCAAGATGGATGGAGATTCTCGCGGAGGTGCGGCACTATCAACCAAGATGGTGACTGGCAAGCCAATTAAGTTCATGGGTACAGGTGAGAAGTATAATGCTCTCGAACCATTCCACCCAGATAGGATAGCTTCGAGAATTCTCGGAATGGGCGATGTCATGAGCCTCATCGAACAGGCTGAAAACGCTTACACCGAAGAAGAAGCTGCAAGAATGGAAGCTAAGTTCAGGAAGAATCAATTTGACCTGAATGATTTCCTAGAGCAGATGGGGCAGATCAGCAAGATGGGCGGAATCGCTAAGCTTATCGATATGATTCCCGGAATCTCAGCAGCTGATAAGAAGCAGATAGATTTCGAGAAGGGGAAGAAAGACCTCGATAGAATGAAGGCGATTATCCAATCGATGACTAATGCAGAGCGTGAGAATCCAAATATTTTGAACGCTAGTAGGAGAAAACGTATCGCGGCTGGAAGCGGCCAGACGGTACAGAGCATCAACCAACTTATCAAGCAGTTTGATGAGATGAAGTCGATGATGAAGAAGTTTAATAATCCGGCGGCACTTAAGAAGAATAAGCTTTTTAGAGGACTAATGGGTTAGCTTATAACAAATTTATTTGTTAAGCATAAATATTATATTTTTAAGATAATCAGGAGGAACAAATGGTTAAGATCAGATTAAAGAGAATGGGAGCTCACAAGAAGCCTTTCTACAGAGTAGTAGTTGCAGATTCAAGAACTCCAAGAAACGGAAGATTTATCGAAGAGATTGGTACATACAATCCTCTTAAGGATCCAGCAGAGATCAATATCGATAACGAGGCTGCACAGAAGTGGCTTGCTAACGGAGCACAGCCTACCGACACTGTAAGAGCGCTGCTCAAGAAGTCGGGTTGCTTGAAGTAGGAAGGAAGAGATAATGGCCGGCTTAGTTGAATCAATTGCCAAAGCACTAGTATCAAGGCCTGCCGATGTTGTCGTGACTGAAGAAGTGAACGGCAACGAGATAGTGATTAAACTCAGCGTTGCAAAGAAGACATGGGTAAGATCATAGGCAAACAGGGACGCATTGCCAAAGCAATTAGAACTGTTGTGAAGGCAGCCGCAATCAAAGAGAATAAGAGAGTCACTGTTGATATCGTTGAAGAATAGCGCGACTCGGGCAATTATCATTATCAAGGCATGCGTGGCTCACGCATGCTTATTTTCTATAATGAGAAAATGGATTTTTAGTGTGGATAGAGGGTGTGAGTGCATCCAAGGAGGAGAATATGTCACTAGCAAAAGACAATACAATGGTTAGTGTTGGAAAAGTGGGAGCTGCAGTTGGTCTAAAGGGGGAGACCAAGGTGCGTCTCTATGCGGAGGAATCCGAAAATCTCTATGAAGGGGCGGTTCTGCTTGTAGATGGCAAGAAATACAGAGAGCTTGGAGGAGATAATGCAGTTTATGGAGTAGATGGGTCAATAGAGCTCGAGGTTAAGAGTATAAGGTACCAAAAGGGAAGGCCTGTAGTGAAGTTCTATAATGTTGCAGATAGGACTGCAGCTGAAAAGTTAACAGGTGCAGAACTTTACATACCAGAAAGTGAACTTGCTGAACTTGAGCCAGGACACTACTATTACCGTGATTTAATCGGGCTACGTGCTCGCGATTCTGAGAGTGGGGAAATCATCGGGGATGTAAATGATATGATTGATAATCCATCTCAGACATTACTAGAGGTGGTTCTAGCTGAGGATAGCAGAAAGGTGTTAATTCCATACGTTGATGCTTTTATAAAGGAAGTTTCGCTGGAAGATGGCACTATTGATATCACGCTTATTCCAGGGTTAATTTAATAATAGATAGAGAATGCAGTAGATGAAAATTAATATTATGACCCTCTTTCCAGAGATGTTTGAACCGATTAGGTCAAGCATGATTGGAAGAGCTGCCGATAATGGAATTATCGAGTTAAATATTGTTAATATAAGGGATTATACTGAAGATAAGCACTGCCGCGTCGACGACACGCCTTTTGGAGGCGGCGCAGGCATGCTTATGCAGGTTCAGCCTATTATTTCTTGTTATAGGCAGAATGAGTTCGCAGGCAGAACTATCTACATGTCGCCTCGCGGGCGCAAGCTCTCTCAGGAGACTGCTGAAGAGCTTGCTGGTGAGGGCGAGCTCACAATCCTATGCGGGCACTATGAGGGTGTTGATGAGCGAGCCCTCACCGAGCTCTCCGCCGAGGAGATTTCGATTGGTGACTATGTGCTGACGGGCGGAGAGCTGCCCGCGATGGTGCTAGTCGATGCGGTTGCCAGATTTATTCCTGGCGTGCTGGCATCAGATGAGTCAGTGCTAGAGGAATCAATATATTCAGGACTCCTGGAATACCCTCAGTACACAAGGCCTAGGACCATGGAAGAGGGTGAAGTCCCAGAGGTTCTGCTCAGCGGCGACCACAAGAAAATCGATCTCTGGAGATTTGAACAAGCCATGAGATTGACGAAAGAAAGAAGACCTGATATGTGGCAGGAATTCGTTGAGAAATTTAGAGCGGATGAAAAGGCTTACTCTAAGAAAGAACGACTCTTAATCGAGTCGGTGATTAGGTATTAGCTGCTGATAAAGCATTGTTATAGCACGCTGTTTCGTGTAAAATCATTCTGTAGAGGTGTGAATGATGAAGAAAAAAAAGACTATGTTCTGGGGAGCGATATATGTGATTGTATTGATTACCGTTTTGGTAATCGTATATGTGCTGCCTTCGGTTGCAGGTCTTTTTGATAGATCTTATGTAGCTAAGTACGGAAACGTTGAAGTTAAAGACGAGACAGAAGGCTACATAGTGAGAAATGAGACTGTTTACACAGCTGGAAAAGCAGGGACTGTTAAGCGTACAGTTACTGAAGGTGAGCTGGTAAAGGGAAACTCTAAAGTTGTCAAGATTTCTGGAGAAGGAGCTAGTAGTTCTAGCGATAAGTATGATTCCCTTCTGAAGAAGATGAAGAAAGAAGATGCGGCTATAAGCACTGATAGTGGAAATACCGAACATCCAGGGTATATCACATATAAGCTGGACGGACTTGAATACCTGAACTCAGATAATATTTTTAACATGTCAGAGAGCGAATTTGAAAAGCTGGGAAAGTCAAAAATTGATGAGCTACCTGACGGAAAAGTAGCTAAGGGTGATCCTGTTTTCAAGGTAATCGAAAATGGTAGCTGGTGGTATATTTTTTATGCGGATTCAGAGACGTCCAAGCACTACGCTAAGGGGCAAAATGTCAAGATTTCCATTGCTAATAAGAATATGAATGCTGTTGTCGTTGGTCTTCACAAAGGAAAAGGGAAGAGTACACGCATAATCCTTAGATGCAGACAATATTTTGACGGTTTTACTACAGGTAGATTTGAGAAAGCTAATGTTACGGCAGCAAGTTCAGACGGCGTCGTGATTTTGACTAAGAGCATTGTCAAGAAAGATGGCAGAAAAGGTGTTATCACCAAGGATAAAATCGGCAGGCTGAAGTTCAAGGCAATCAGCATAAAAGCTGATAATGGTGAAAAAGCTGCCGTGTATGAAGATATATTCATGGATAGCAAGGGTAATTATGTCAAGACGATTAGCACGTATGATGAAGTTGTTAAATCGCCTAGCAGACGCGATATAAAAAATGCAAAGGATGTTAGCAAATAATGAGTATTCGGGACAATTACTTAGAAATATTGAAACGCAAGGATGCGGCTGCAAAGCGCTCGGGGCGTAATCCGGAGGATGTAATGCTCATGGCTGTAACGAAGAAACATGAGCCAGATGAACTCAAGGAAGCAATCGATGCTGGAGCTACTGACTTTGGTGAGAACAAGGTTCAGGAATTACTGAGCAAATATGATGAAGTCCATCCGGAGAGGTGGCATCTAATTGGTCATCTACAGACTAATAAGGTTAGGCAGATAATCGATAAGGTGACCATGATTCATTCGGTCGACTCGCTAAGCTTGCAAGAGAAATCAACAAGAGAGCAGCGGCAGCTGGCGTCGTAATGGATGTTCTGATTGAGATCAATCTTGCTGGAGAGGAGTCTAAAACAGGAATCTCCAAAGGAGAAGTTCGGGAGCTCATAGAGAGTATTGTGTCTGAATGCGAGTCTGTGCGAGTTCGCGGTATTATGTGCATTCCACCTAGGGCAGATGACCCAGAGGATTCTCGTAAATACTTTAGGGAGACGAAAGGGATTTTTGAGGAACTCAAGGAATTAGATTTTCCGAATGACCGAGCAGATATCGACACACTGTCGATGGGGATGTCTGCAGACTTTGAAATCGCAATTGAGGAAGGTTCTACTATTGTAAGAGTAGGAAGTTCAATTTTTGGACAGCGCGATTACCGTTAATGTGGTAAAATAAGATGATATAGGTGAGAAAATCTCACGTAATTTTCATTGAACTATGAAAATTAAGCATATAATAGTATGGATATTAAATTGACGTAAATGGAGGAAAGAGTCATGGGTTTTAAGGATGCTCTTAAAGCGGCAATCGGTATGGAGTCAGAGGACGAAATCGAAGTTTCAGAAGATGAAATCGCTGAAGAAATGGACAAGATGAGAGGTGACGAGAAGCCAGTCGCTCCAATGAGCCAATCTCGTCCAGAGACCGGTATTCACAAGTCAGATGCGGCTTATGATAAGATTGAGCCACTAATTTCAAAGGGACCACAGAATAAAGCTTATTCGATGAATGGTTCTGGCCCTTTCAAGATGCTCGTAATCGAGCCTAAGAATTTTGACGAGTGTACCAAGCTCGTGGATAATCTTAAGTCGAGAAAGCCTGTGATTATTAACCTAGAACATGTTGAGACTGAACTGGCTCGCAAGATGTTCGATTTCCTTAGTGGTGCAACATACGCACTCAATGGAAATGTTCAGAGAGTGACATCTAACATATTTATATTTGCACCTGCTAATGTTGATATAGCAGCTAAGGTTAATCGCGAGAGCGCTGAAGGCGGACAGCTTGGTGAGAAAGCAGCCCTTGGAGGTAGTTGATGGATTTAGTTCTGATAAGGGCCATCACGTGGTTTTGCTCAATACTACAGATGATGCTTGTAGTGACGGCGGTTTTAAGCTGGTTTGCAGGAACTAGTGAGTTCATGAGAGGCTTATATCAGATGGGAACCCAGCTTACAAGTCCGCTTGTCGATCCGATAAGAAAGATCTTACATAAGAATGGCCACGTGCAGATGGGACTAGACTGGGCACCGATGATTGCATTTTTGCTAATCAGAGTTTTCCAGGTGCTAGCTACAAGGCTGATAACGAATGTTTTTTAGGCGAAAGCCATGATCATATTTGATTAAGAGAGAAATAGAAGGGAAGGTACCGATACTATGATAATGCCAATAGATATCGATAAGAAAGATTTTACTCGTGACAAAAAAAGGATATAACTCAAGAGAGGTTGACGAATTTCTAGATCTTATCATTGTCGACTACGAGAAGGTTCTTAACGACAATAGAAATATGGCTCATAAGATTAAGTTCCTCGAGAAGCAGCTTGAGGAGTCACAGAAGTCTGATACAGCAATGCTCGATACTCTTGAGACAGCTAAGAGACTTATGGCTGATATTTCCGCAAGTGCTGAGAGAAGAGCTGAGCTCATGATGAGAGATGCCGAGCTAGAGGCTGAGAGTATGCTTCTAGAAGCGAAGACTACTGTGAAGAAGCTCAATGATGAGCACCTCGTGCTTAAGCAGAAGGTCGAGAGACTTAGAGGAAATTACAGAGCTATGCTTAAGCTAGAGATGGAGAAGCTTGACAACGACGAGTATGGTCTTCTTCCTGACCTAGATAGAAGCGACATTCCTGATATTGATAAGGAGCTCAAGACTCCATTTGGCGGAGACGAGGCTGCAGTTACTCAGGATACTCTCGTTATCAAGAAGAAAGAGGAGAAGGCTGAGGAGAAGACTGAAAAGGCTACAGTTTCAGATCTCAGTGAGAGCCTCAAGAACCTCGCTAAAGAGCAGGGTTCAATCGACGACACTATTATCCTTAAGTAGAATAGAGAAGATTCATGATGCTGGTAATTATAGCGAGTGGGCTGCTGATTATAGATCAGATTACTAAATTCGCTGTGAGAAGCCGCATGGAGATTGGAGAAACGCTCCCCGTTTTCCGTGGCGTATTAGACTTTACATACGTCCAGAATCGGGGAGCTGCTTTTAGCTTATTCCAGAACTCGCAGCTCATCACAGTAATTTTGCCTGTAATAACAATGATAGCAGGGGTGCTATTCTTATTGCACCTACGAAAGAAAAAAGAGAAGCTCGCAGAGCTTGGTGTGCTTCTGATAATGTCTGGAGGTATTGGGAATCTCATTGATAGAACTGTCATGGGTTTTGTGACGGATATGATTTCAGTGGGAAGCTTCCCTGTGTTTAATGTTGCTGATATCTGCGTGACGGTTGGATGTGCAGTTTTGATACTGTGGGTAATAATTGGAGACAGAAAAGATGCTTAAGCCAAGACAGGACACACCAGATAATATGCTGCGTGCTAGAGAAGATAAGCTAGAAAAATTTATAGATAAAGAGGATAAAGCCGAAGCTTTTACTCAAGCTGAGATGGATTATACCGAAGATGGTGATATCGAAAGCGATGACGATATTGGTGAAGGTTTCGGAGCGCAAGCTGGTGAAATTCCAGAGGTGCGAACTGCAGAGGTCAAGACTCTTTACCCCGTCAGAAGCCGACAAGGGTAAGAGACTTGATGCCTATATAGGCGAAGCGACCGACCTCTCGAGGAGCTACGCTCAGAACCTCATCGAGGACGGCCTGGTCAGCGTCTCTGGAAGGAAAGTTGCCAAGAAGTACAAAATCAAGGCGGGCGAAACCATCATGATATCCATTCCAGAGGCGAAGCCTATAGACGCTGCCCCTGAAGATATTCCAATAGATATAATTTATGAAGATGAGGATGTAATAGTAGTTGAAAAGCCACGCGGCATGGTTGTGCATCCGGCTATCGGAAATCCCAGTGGCACGCTCGTCAATGCTATAATGTATCACTGTGGAGATTCGCTCTCGTCCATTAATGGAGCAATAAGACCAGGAATCGTCCACAGAATCGATAAGGATACGAGCGGGCTTCTTATGATAGCCAAGAATGACAGTGCCCATGAGTCGCTTGCCGCGCAGGCTCAAGGAGCATTCAGTTACTAGAGAATACATAGCGTTAGTATTTGATAATATCAAGAAGGATAAGCTGACCATAGATGCACCAATCGGTCGTGATGATATCAATAGACTCAGAAAGGCTGTCAATGGAATAGGCTCAAGAGATGCGGTCACGCATATTAGAGTACTGAAGCGTTACGGTAAATACACTCTTGTAGCTGCACGGCTTGAGACAGGGCGCACACACCAGATTAGAGTTCATATGGCTTCTATCAAGCACCCGCTTGTTGGGGATCCACTATATGGACCAAAGAAACAGCCATTTGGACTGAATGGGCAGCTTCTTCACGCTAGACTGCTTGGGTTCATACACCCTAGGACTGGAGAGTATATGGAGTTTTCTAGTGAGATACCTGAGTATTTTCAAGAAGTGCTTGATAAACTAGATGATACGGAGAACAAATGAGCAATAACGAGAAAATCAAGATAAAGCCAGGAACCCTGCTTTATCCGTTACCAGCTGTTATGGTGACTGCTGGTAATGTAGAGAAGAATAATATCATCACGATTGCTTGGACTGGAATTATCAATTCTGACCCTGCGATTCTGTACATTTCTGTAAGAAAATCAAGGTACAGTTATGCGATGATTTCAGAAAATGGAGAGTTTGTAATAAACCTTACCACTGAGAAGCTCGCAAGAGCAACTGATTTTGCTGGGGTGAGATCTGGACGTAATATCGACAAGGCAGGCGAACTCGGTCTTACCTTGATCCCTGGAGTGACCAATGATACTCCGATGATCGCAGAATCACCAATCAACCTTGAGTGCAAGGTTCTAGAAGTTAGAGAGTACCCCACTCACGACATGTTCATAGCTGAAGTCGTGGACGCGCATATAAGTGCTGAATTTGTGGATGAGAACGGTAGCTATGACTTCGGACGCATGAATCTTATCGCTTTCAACCATGGCGGCTACTATGGACTTGATGATCAGGATATGGGGAGATTCGGCTTTTCTGTCATGAAGGAGAAGACTAAGCGCCGCAAGGAGAAGGAAGCAAGGGGCATTAGAAGGCAACAATCAAGGAGTCGTAGGGGTTCTAGCAAGAAACATAATAATGCTATCAAAGCTACTAGTGATATAAATAAAAGAAAAAACTATAAGTGATTAAGCATGGCAGCATAATCACTTTATAGCTATTGCTAAACAGAACGCCTTATGATATGATGACATCGAAGAATAGTTAGATATATCTAACTAAAAGGGTTTAAATATAAAGGGGGTTCAAAATGTTAGAAAGAGATTTTAATAATTACATTGCTAACCTAGGTGTTATGATATTTAAACTTCATAACATTCATTGGAATGTGGAAGGACCACAGTTTGTAGCAGTGCATGAGTTCACTGAAAGCCTCTATGATGAGATATTTGAATACTACGATGCCGTTGCTGAGCATCTAAAAATTTACTCGGCATCTCCAGATGTTAAGATGTCTGATTACCTTAAAAATGCCTCGATTAAGGAAATTGATGCCAAGAAATTTGAAATAAAGGAAGCTCTCGGAATCGTAAAGGAAGACCTTGAAGAGCTCCGTAAGCAAGCAACAGAGCTTAGGAATGCTTGTGACAATGAAGGCTGGTTCTCTGGGGTAACCATGTTCGAAGATCAGGTGAATTATTACAATAAGCAGATTTGGTTTATAAGAGCACTCCTAGGTTAAAAACCTCATGAAAGAAATTCCGCCATTCAATTGATCTTTCCAAATGCCGCGATAATTAGCGGCATTTTTTCATGCTTTTAAAACCCGAAGAGAAAGAGATAAATCCAAGAAAGTATTTAATTCAAAATCTCAGTCCAGTGAAAAATATGAAATAACACCAATTAAAAGCTTAAAGATATTTAAAAAAAGATTTTATTATTCTATTTTTGATAAAATAGAAAAGTAGTTTTTTTAACAGTAATTATAGGAGGCGACTATGTTAATTATTGGAGTATTTATAGGTCTGTGGGTGGTGCTATTTGCTGCATTTATGGCTTTTTACAGCAAGAAAAAGAAGAATAATGCAAGTTTTGTAAGCGAAAATAGCAATAAGGCTATAGTTCATCTGCACTGCAAGAAGATTAGAATCAATGGACAGGATATTTCCACTTATAATCCTATAACAGGAGAGTATCTTGAAAAAGTGGTTGCACTTGAGCCAGGAAGGTACACAATCTCCGGTATATATCAGACTACAGATAATCGACTAAACAAAACTATAAATGTTAAGTCAGATGATGTTGAGTTTGAACTTGATTTAGAGGGAGGCTGCACTTATTCGGCAGCTATGTATATGTATTCTCCTGAAGAGAGGGAGCAGTACTATAACGGCGATACAGATGAAGCTGTAGCAAGTGTTCCTCTAAGCATTGTTGAAGGAAGCGACTTCATAAAGGCATATGTTATCTGCTACAAAGAAAAATAATAAACAAAAGGGAGCTATCACTGTGATGAAGTGCTTAGCTCCTTTTCGGTTTTAGTTTGTAATGCATTATCAGGATGATAATGCATTTTGTATTTTCTGCATTGAAAAAATTTAGATATGAAAAGCTAGCTTTTTACGGCACTACCAGGAAGCTTCGGGGCGACATAAACCGTAGAATTATGCGTGAAAATCACCATACCCGGCTTTGCACCGCTTGGCTTCTTGACATACTTTACTAGCGTGTAGTCGACCGGTACGTTGTCGCTGTCCTTACCCTTGCTGTGGTAGGCGGCTATGGAAGCAGCTTCGTATATGGTCTCGGCTGTAATATCCTGAAGTGACTCACCTGACTCAGTTACGAGAATCACGTGCGAACCAGGAATTTCTTTGGTATGAAACCATATATCGGTACGACTAGCGGTTTTCGTGGTCAGCTGGTCGTTTTCCTTGTTGTTTCTACCGACGAATACATGGTGTCCATCAGACAGTCTATATTCGAGTGGTGCCTGCTTTTGTTTATTTCGTTTATGCCCCGGCTTACTTCGATACCTGATGTAACCAGTCTCTACTAATTCTTCTTTAATCTGATCAAGCTCACCTTCAGTGCTCGCTGCCTCAAGGCTCTGCATTACGCTATCAAGATATGTTATGTCAGCCTCAACCTCTTCAAGCTGAACCGCCTTCTCCTTGATGGCTGTTCTAGCCTTCGAATACTTCTTGAAGTATTGCTGTGCATTCTTAGCTCCAGAAAGTTTCTCTGAAAGCGGAATAGTTATATTAGAACCATCGTAGTAATTTACAACCTCTACAGAGCGGGCGCCAGCCTGAATCAGATGGATGTTAGCTGTCAGGAGCTCGCCGTACAGTCGATACTTATCCGAATTCTCGGCCTTCAGCAGGTCCTCGGATAGTCTTTTTTTCTTGAGTAATGCCTTGTCCAGCGCCGATTTCACAATCTTGTGTAAAGGTACTGATTTCTGCTTGATTATATTAGTGCTTGCGCGGTGTTGATAGTAAAATTCAATGCAGCTACTTAGGCTGTCAAATGTCTTTTGTCTAAGCCCGCAATATTCCGACAAATCCGTTATGTGAAATTCGCGAGGTGTATCATCCTCGTCAAAATAGATAGTAGGTGTAAATGAACCAGTCTCCGCAGATTCAACAATCTCAGCTAGACGAGCTGCAGGCTCTTTAGAAGAAAGGAGCTCTCTAGCGATGGCTGGAGAAATTCCCGATATGCGGTTCATGATTAGCTTTTTCACTAAGAAACACACCTTCGCTGTTGACAAAGTCTTTTGTTGATGCTGATTTAAATGGCGTCTTGTCTTGCTTAGGCGGATACACGTATATAACGCCTGGAAGCACTGCCTATATCTATTTACATCTATGGAAATCCTCTTGATAGAATCTATGATTTTGCCGGATTCGATATCGATGAGAATTATGTTGCTGTGCTTGCCCATAATCTCAACTATGAGTCTCTTGGATGTGGTGAAACCGAGCTCTGTCTGAGCTTCGATGTCTATCTCTATGATTCGTTCAGAATCTTGCTGCCTAATCGCTGTTATGCGCCCACCTTGAATGTGCTTTCGCATTAACATGCAAAAGTTAGGAGGCTGCATCGGGTTGCTATACTTGTCCTCAGTGAGGCATATGCGCGCCGACTGGCTGCCGCAAGATGCGAGGAGCTTTACATTGCCTTCTCTTGTATGAATCTGTATTAATAAATCTTCGCCAGTTGGCTGGTAGATTTTCTCAATCTTACCTAGCATAATGGTGTTCGACAGCTCTGTGGCTATCGCAGATGTGATGATGCCGTCAAATGCCAATTCGTATTCCTTTCTGGCATCAGAAAAATCAGCTCTGATGCCGACACGATGCTAAATAGCATATCACGGAGGTTCGCATTTTTCAAGCTACGTAGACTTTGCGCGCCGAGGATTTGATGATGATTTCATATGCAAATAAGCATGGGTTTTATAGATTTTCTAACATAATTCATATTTTTGTAACATTAGCGACTAAATCGTTAATTGTTTACTTTAAAGTGCGTAAAGGATATAATAAATTGGTTAAACACAAGGAGGTGGACACATGGTAAGAAGCATGACAGGCTACGGTAGAGGCATATATAGTGATAACCAGAGAAGTATAACTGTAGAGGTTAAAGCTGTAAATCACAGATACTGCGATATAACCGTAAAGATGCCTAGAAAATACTCTTTTGCAGAAGAGAAAATAAAAGCGGCAGCAAAGGAAGTCATGAGGCGTGGGAAAATTGAAATCGGTGTGTCCATAGATAATTTTGGCAAGAGTGAAACAGATGTAAACCTCAATCTAGAAGTGGCAAAGCGCTATTACGATGCGCTCACTGAACTGAGTCAGAGCTTTGAACTTTCTGGTGATGGGCAGGTGCCACTAAGCCTCCTCGCTGGGATGACAGACGTGCTGACCACCGTACCTGCTGCAGATGATGAAGAGGAATTTACAAGAGAGTTGATGGCGGCTCTCAAGGAAGCTCTTGAAGGCATTAGCGCGATGAGAACGGTTGAGGGAGAAAAATTGGCTCTAGATATACTCAAAAGAGCTGATATCATTGAAAATACCAAGAATCTTATAGCAGAGCGAGCGCCTAAGATTGAAAGGGAATATAAGGAGAAGCTAAAAGCGAGAATTACCGAGCTTCTAGACGGAAGTGTGGAGGTTCCAGAGGACAGACTTGCGCTCGAGGCGGCTATTTCGCAGATAAGGCGAATATAACAGAAGAAATCGTGAGGCTCGGCAGTCACATAGACCAGCTCAGGACTTTCATAAATGGCGATGAAGAGACTGTGGGCAAGAAGATTGACTTCCTCGTTCAGGAGATGAATAGAGAGGCTAATACTATAGGATCCAAGTCAAATGATATGGATATCACATCATGGATGCTAGAGCTCAAAGCTGAGATAGAGAAAATCCGCGAGCAGGTTCAGAATATCGAATAAAGGGAACGACCTCGGAAAAGATATTATGGCATCTAGAGCGATAAGTGTTTTTATGGTATAATATTAGCCAAATATTCAGTACAGGAGACAATGATGGGAAAGTCGAGTCACAATGACGGCAGACTCTTTGTTATATCGGGACCGTCGGGTGCAGGCAAGGGCACTATTTGTAAGAAATTGCTTGAGTCGGTGGATATTTCGATTTCAACTTCGATGACAACTAGGGCGCCAAGGCCAGGTGAAATAGACGGTAAAGACTATTACTTCGTTACAGTAGATGAGTTCGAAGAGAAAATTGCTAATGGCGGGATGCTCGAGTATGCGAGGGTGTTTGATAATATTTATGGAACGCCTAAGGACATGGTCATTAACAGCTCGAAAGAGGCAGAGACGTCATACTAGAGATTGATGTTCAAGGTGGACTGCAGATAAAGAAGAAGATGCCGGAGCAAGCTGTGCTTGTGTTCGTTTTACCACCAGACCTCACAACGCTTCGCCAGCGGATTATAGATCGAGGCACCGAAACTGAAGAAGTAATCGATAAGAGATTTAACGAGGCAATTAATGAGATAAAATTGATTGGTGAGTATGACTACTATGTGGTCAACGATGAGCTTGACGATGCAGTGTATGATCTCAAGGCTATAATTATGGCAGAGAGAAGACGTGTACCGAACAAGATAATGCCAATCGTTAGAGAATACGAGAAGGAAATCTAGGAGGAAATTCATCATGATGTTATATCCAGCAATTAACGAGCTCAACAAGCTAACAGATAGCAGATACACACTGGTTGTGCTGACAGCAAAGAGAGCTAGAGATATCATTGACGGCAAGCCGGTTCTTACAGATGTTGAAGCAGAGAGACCTGTGAGCCTTGCGACTAACGAGATTGCAGAAGGGCTCATCACTTACAAGAGAAGTGATGAACACGATGAAGAGGCGCCAACATTTGAAAACTTTGAACTAGACATTAACTGTGAGGCTGCTGTGGCTTCCGAGGCAGCGCAGGAAGAGACGAGCGATGAGGTTCAGAGTGACGCTGAAGCAGAGGAACCAGCTGTGGATGAGACAGGTTTGGATGCGTAAGCTTGTGGATGTAATATGGTAACTGAAATGGAAGTCGCTTAGATTTCCATTTTTTATATATAGAATGTATCAGGCGGTACGATGGAGAATTACATTACAAATATTCCATTTAAATTGGCAAGCAGGGAGAATCACCCTGAGAATACCATAATAAGAGTCGGGGACGTCAATATCGGAGAGGGGTTGACGCTTATCGCGGGACCTTGTGCAGTTGAATCGGAGACTGCGCTTTTTGAGCTTGCACAGAAAGTCAAAGCATCTGGGGCGAGCATTCTTCGAGGAGGCGCATTTAAGCCTAGAACCTCACCATATGATTTTCAGGGTATTGGTAAAGAGGGCATAGAGATTCTAGTCAAGGTAAAGGAACTCACTGGTATGCCTGTTGTTAGCGAGATTGTGGATGCCACGGATATAGAACTGTTCAGAGACATAGATATCCTGCAGATTGGATCGCGTAATATGCAGAATTTAGTCTGCTTAAAGCAGTTGGACGCACAGATAAGGCGGTTCTTCTGAAACGCGGATATGCTTCGACCTATGAGGACTTTCTTCTTGCGGCAGAGTATATACTAGCAGAGGGCAATAGCAAGGTTATTCTATGTGAGCGTGGAATAAGAAGCTTTGAGAACTATACGAGAAATACACTTGATATAAACGCTATTCCGGCACTTCATGAACTAACGCATCTTCCAGTGATTGCGGATCCGAGCCACTCGACTGGGAGATCCTCTCTCGTTAGACCGGCCTCGCTAGCAGCTGTAGCAGCAGGTGCTGATGGACTGATAATAGAGGTTCATCAGGATCCGCAGAATGCGTTATCGGATGGTGCACAGGCAGTTACACCAGAACAGTTTGATGAGATAGCAAGCACCGCAAAGAATATCAGAGAGATTGCTTATGAGAAATAGTGTAGAAGCAGACCTTATGAAGCTACTTGCCGCGCTCGGTGAGAAGCAGGCGAGTGGTCAAGGTGTATTCATAGAAGAGAAGAAATATGGGCTTATTGGAGGCAGTGTAAGCCACAGCTTGTCAAAGAAGCTACATGGATTAATAGGTGGCTACGAATATAAACTAATTGAACTGCGAGATAGTTCAAGGCTAGGAGAAGTCCTACATATGGCGGGCTTTTACGGCTTCAATATAACTAATCCGTATAAGGAAATCGTGATTGAACATCTTGATGAGCTATCTGAAGAGGCCCTGGATATACAGGCTGTAAATACAGTAAAGGTGATGCCAGATGGAAAACTCAAGGGCTTTAATACTGATTATCTTGGTCTGATGAAGCTGTTTAAAACAGAGGCTGTAACAGGGAAAAAGGTTGCGATACTGGGAACTGGTGGAGCATCTTTATCTGCTGTATATGCTATGAAAAAGTTAGGTGCTGATGAAATTATAAGAGTTTCTAGAAACCGAGATAAAGCAGATAGTTTAGTACAGGTAGAGGAGATTGATAACTCGCAAAAGCTAAGTGAAATATATAATTACGAAGACAGCGATTGGCGAGATGCTGAGATTATAATCAATGCTACACCGGTTGGTATGTTCCCAGATAATGGCAAGTCTCCGCTAGATGCTTATGATATAAACTGGGAATGCCTAAAGCAAACTGAGATGGCAGTTGATCTCATATACAATCCTCATAGAACGAAGTTTATGCAGGATGCAGAATTAGCAGGGGTAAAAACTATTGGCGGGCTCGGAATGCTCATATGGCAGGGCATATATGCAAGAGACATCTGGGAAGGCAGAAACATGGAGCCGGATTATTCGCTCGCAGCATCTGTCATGGAGAGGCTTCTTAGAGATCAGCTTAATCTGGTTACAGTTGGAATGCCCGGAAGTGGTAAATCATCTATATCAAGACAAGTAGCGCTTGCTATGAAACGCAAATTTATTGATATAGATAGAGCGGTTGCGCATGAGGAAGGGTGTGCGATAAATCAAATAATTGAGAAATCTGGAGTCGAAGTATTTAGAAACCTAGAGAGCAAGAAGCTTCGGGAAGTGTGCGCTAGAAATCACCAGGTGATTGCAACTGGCGGAGGATCTATCTTAAAGGAAACCAATCGAGAAATAATTCGCGAGAACAGCCTCGTTATATACATTGATAGGCCGACAAAACTTCTTGCTACTAAGAACAGACCGCTAAGCCAGGGGAAAGGAGTCTACAACCTGTACAGGGAAAGGGCGAATTTATACCATGGGATTGCGGATATAAAGGTTAACAACAAGTATAGATTTGGACGCGAAAAGCGCATGGCAGATGAACATGTAGCCTTTAACAAAAAGCGAGAAGTGGATTCGAAGCAATCACAATATATGCGAGATATAAGAAGGTTTGCTAGAAGTGTAGCTAAAAGATATAAGCTGCATATAAGGCATATAGTTGAAAGAGATATATATGGAATTGGCAGATAGCAAGTAATTCAGCAATTTGTGTTCAGTAAACAAGAAACGACCCTCAGCTCATGCTGAAGGTCGTTTTATATTATTCATTTAATTTACCGAAACGGATGTCTAAAATTCATTTAAAATATGTAGCCTAGAATAGCTTTAATCCGAAGAATGTATTAAGCTGACCGATTAGTATGAAGAATGTGAATACAGGTGCAACCCACTTTAGGCAGAATCTGTAGAACTTCTCAGACTTAAACTCAGAGCCGATATGTACTTCTTCAGGAAGCATATCTGGGTGAATCCAGCCAAATATGATAGTAGTTATGAATGCACCTATTGGCATCAGCACACCTTCTGCAAGGAGGTCGAAACCATCTAACCAGCTGAATTTTCCGAACATAGGAGGAAGATACTTTCCAAGACCATCGTATGCAACGAGTAATCCCATGCAGAGGCAAACTAGTCCGAAGCCCCAAGCGAGCTTCTTACGCTGATTTCCATAGCCCTTCTTGAGACCGTAGTCGATGAACGAACCGATGATCGCTTCGAGTACTGACATAGACGATGTGATAGCTGCGATTACTACGAGTCCATAGAACAGAACGCCAAATATAGGACCAAGCTTGCCCATGCCATTAAATACTGTCTGCAGAGTCATATACAGAAGACCTGCACCCCCCTGAGGGCTCTGTCCGCTTGCGAACACTGCAGGCATGATAGCGAGACCAGCCATAAGTGCGATTACTGTGTCGGCAAAAGGTATAACCAAGCTGCTCTTCTCTATGTTCTGATCCTTCTTCATGTATGATCCGTATGTTACAAGGATACCCATACCTAGTGATAGCGAGAAGAATACCTGACCGCCTGCTGCGGCAAGAACTGTTATCCAGCCTGTACCCTTAAACACTTCGAAGTTAGGCTTAAACAGGAATGAGAGACCTGCAGAAGCACCAGGAAGTGTTACACTTCTGATGATGATAACAAGTAGCATTACGAAAAGTGCGGGCATAGCTACTTTGTTGAACTTTTCAATTCCTTCAGATAGACCACGTGCAACAACTATTATTGTTAAAACAAGGAAAATAGCTGTATAAATTGCTGACTGGGTCTGGTCTGCTGATAGTCTTGCAAAGTACTCAGGACCAGATACACCGTTTACACCCCAGCTTGCGCCGAATAAATCTCCGAGATTCGCTATGGTGTACTTTAGACAATATCCACCTAGATATGAATAAAATCCGAGTATGAAGAATGGAGCGAGTGCACCGAACCATCCTACGATCGTGTACTTCTTGCTCACCTCTCTATAAGCGAGGATGATGGAGCTGTGTGTCTTTCTTCCGAGAGAAAGCTCAGTCATAATGAGTACATATCCTGCGAATACCGCTAGCAATAAATAAAGTATCAAGAAGGCGAAGCCTCCGTTCATTCCCAGCTTATACGGGAATCCCCACATGTTTCCTAGTCCTACGGCAGAACCGATCGCGGCTAGCATAAAGCCCATCGAGCTACCCCAAGACTCTCTTTTTACTTCCTTTTTAGGCATTTTTGTTCCTCCAATTAAATTTCTCTTTTTCGAATGTTGGTATTATACAAGAAAATTTGATACGTTGTCAACATAAACAAAAAAGAAACTCAAATTATTGATAAAAATACAAATTTATTTTTTATTACGTATAAAAAAATTATCATCAATAAAAATTATGTAACTGTATAAAAATAATGTTTTGATTTTCCCGTTGACATGAATTATAAGAGGTGCTAATATTACATCATCACATTACTACTTCACTGTGCTAAATTACAAAAGCGAGTGATTTGTAAGGCTTCACAATTAACTAAGAGAGTTTATCTTACTACATATTATATATAGAGGAAAAATGGCGGAGATTAAACCTTATGCGAACAAGTAGTGACATATATATGGTAAACAATTTAGTGATTCATTTAAAATCAGAGATGTAATGGAGAGAAACTATGAAAAGTAAAATAATGAAAAAGAACATGATCAAATGCGCAACCCTTGTGTTAACTATTATGACAGCAATAGGGCTTGCGGGATGTGGCAAGAATTCTAAATCTGACCTTGAGTATGTCAAGGATAAAGGGACTCTTGTTGTTGGTCTTGATGATACATTTGCGCCTATGGGATTTAGAGATAAGGATGACAAGCTTGTCGGATTTGATATTGACCTGGCTAGGGCTGTCACTAAGAAGATGGGTGTTAAGGTTAAGTTCCAGCCTATCGATTGGTCTGCTAAGGAAGGTGAACTTAAGGCTAAGAACATTGACTGCGTATGGAACGGCATGTCGGCAACTCCTGATAGACAGAAAAGCATGTCTTTATCAAATAAATACCTTAAGAATCGAATACTAATCATGTCGCTCGATCCAAATGTGAAGGTTAATAGTGCCGATGATCTTAAGAATATTAAAATCGGCACACAGGCTGATTCGTCCGCACTAGAGGCGATCAAGAAGAGTGACAAATACAAAGAATTTAAGAACAATATTTCTGAATATAAGACTTATGACGAAGCTATTCTAGATATGAAGGCTGGCCGCATTAAGGCAGTTGCAATCGACGAGGTTTATGCGATTTATAACAATAAGAACAAGGATAAGCTATATGAGTCGCCGTTTAACCTCGGTGCTGACTACTATGCTGTAGGTTTCCGAAAGGGAGATACAAAACTCACTAAAGAATTTAATAAGGCGTTTAAAGAAGTTATTGACAGCGGTGAAGCTCAGAAAAATTAGTGAGAAGTGGTTCGGCAAAAACTTGGTTGTATTTGAGGGATACGATAAATAGGAATATTGTTAGTATTTGAGTTTGAATAGCCAATGCCTAGCTGGCATTGGCTATAGATATTGAAGGAGATTATGATGGCTTACGTAAAGGAGATTTTTGCCTGTATTGATGAGTGGAGCGATGATATCGCTTAAGCTATTTGCACTTACATTGATTTTGTCACTACCGCTTGGACTACCTATATGCCTCGGAGAACAAAGTAAGATTGCACCAGTAAGGTGGATCTGCAAGACCTTCGTATTCATATTTAGAGGAACACCGCTTATGCTCCAATTGTTCTTCTTTTATTTCTTCTTTCCTATCCAGCTCGGGATTCGTATGGATGCGTTTCCGACAGCTGTGCTGACGTTCGCGATAAACTATGCCGCGTATTTTGCAGAGATTTACAGAGGCGGATTTAACAGCATAGATAAAGGACAGTATGAGGCTGCATATTCTCTAGGGTTCACACAGAGACAGACTCTGACTAAGGTAGTGATACCGCAAATGTTCCGCATAGTAATTCCACCGATTTCAAATGAGGTAATCACGCTTATAAAGGATACCGCCCTCGCTTCAACGATCACGTTAGCTGAGATGATGAAGGTGTCTCAAGGAATTGTTAACCGTGATGGCACACTCATCCCATATGTAATGGCAGCGGGCATATATCTATTATTTACATTTGTCATGACTATTGGACTAGGAAGGGCGGAAGCAAAGTATTCACAGTACTAAACAGGTATTTGTTTTTTTAATCAGCACGATAATTAAATTAAAAGTTATTGATTGCATTCAAATGAGTACAAAGCAATTAAGTTGTGCTACAATATAAATAATTAAGAAAATAATTATTTATTTTTACAGAAAGAGATTCGGAGTATGAAATTAAGCAGAAATTCACAGGCGATGGAGTTTTCGCCCATTAGGAAATTTAACCCTATTGCAACTGAAGTTCAAGAGTCCGGTGTTAAGATATATCATTTAAACATCGGGCAGCCTGATATAAAGACTCCTAGATGTTTTATGGATGCTGTTCGTGCATTTGATGAAGATGTGCTTATGTATGAGCAGTCTCAGGGAGACATCAAGTTTCTAGAATCAATCTGTGACTATTATAAGAGAGAGTACGGTGTTGGATATAAGCCTACGGATATCGTTGTTACCATGGGCGCTTCAGAGGCTCTCACTATGACATTTACCACTATTATAGATCCTGGTGATGAAATACTTATCGCTGAACCGTTCTACAGTAATTATCAGACCTTTGCACTTGTTAGAGGTGGAGATATAAGACCGATTCCAACAAGCTCAAAGGAGGGATATCGATACGCAGCCAAAGATAAGCTAGAGGCTGCTCTCACAGATAAAACTAAGGCTATAGTCTGTATCAATCCAGGAAACCCAACAGGACTTGCACTTACGGCTGAAGAGATGGACGTAATAGCAGATTTTGTTATAGAAAACGACCTATGGCTGATTGCAGATGAGGCATATAGAGAATATGTGTATGATGGGATAAAGCCACGAAGCTTTGCTAATATAGATAGGCTTAAAGAAAATTTAATCGTTATCGACTCTGTTTCGAAGAGATTTTCTGCATGTGGAGCGAGAATCGGATTTGTAGCGTCGAAGAATGAAGAATTCATGACAGGAATAATCAAGCTTGCACAATCAAGACTTTGTGTATCTACACTAGAGCAGATCGGATCGACTGAACTATTTAAGCTTCCTAGTTCATATTATGAAGAGATGAAAGAGGAATATTGCAAGAGAAGAGATGCCGCTTATGAGGAGATTATGCAAATTCCTGATGTAATCTGCCATAAGCCAGGTGGAGCATTCTATATGATGGTTGATCTTCCGATAGATGATGCTGAAGATTTTCTTATGTTCCTGCTTACTGAGTATAGGGATAATAATGAAACGGTTATGTTTGCACCTGCCGCTGGTTTCTACTCAACACCTGGCAAAGGTAGGAGCGAGATTCGCATTGCTTACGTTCTAGAGAGTGGCTATATTAAGAGAGCTTGTCAATTGATTCGAACTGGCCTCGAGGCTTATAAGACTAAGATGTCCAAGTAACTTAGTTTATAAATGATATATGATAGACTTACATATATACTATTCAGCCGAGACCGCTTCCGTGAGGGAGCGGTCTTTTATTGGTTCTGCTTTAGCAGTGGATTTACCGAGCGATAGTGAGGTGAATCAACAAACCACCGGCTATGCCGGTGTGATTAGTATAGCTTTAGCTTCAAGAAATACCTCCAATGTTATCATGATGTTGGTTCGCCAACCACATCAAATAACAAAGGAGGTTGCCATCATGGATGACAAAAATACTCTAGCACACACAAGCTGGAGATGTAAATATCATATAGTATTTGCGCCTAAATATAGAAGAAAAGAAATATATGGTAAGTACCGAGTGGAAATAGGAAAAATGATAAGAATCCTATGCCAGAGAAAAGGTATCAACATTGTTGAAGCTGAGCTATGTCCCGACCATATACATATGCTTATAGAAATACCGCCAAAGTATTCTGTATCGCAAATTGTCGGATATTTGAAAGGGAAAAGCTCCCTTATGATATTCGATAAATTTGCAAATTTAAAATACAGATATGGAAATAGGCATTTCTGGTGCCGAGGATACTATGTTGACACAGTAGGGAAAAATGAAAAAAAGATAGCTGAATACATACGTACACAACTCCAGAGTGACATAGTTGATGATCAAATGACGCTAAAGGAGTATATTGATCCATTCACAGGAAGGAAGATGAAATAGTCCTTTAGGACTTGTAGGAAAGTACGTGCGGTTGGCGAATCTTTTCAGCGCATCTTAAGATGCAGCAGGTAAAAGGCCCTTATAGGGCCAAAACAAACCACCAGCTAAGCTGGTGGTTATGATTGCTTTTTATATGATTAATAATTATATAAACTCGATTAAGAGTGTATAATAAAACGATATATTTAAATAAAAAATGATTTAAGACTTAGAAAATATAGGGAGACTCATAGAGTAGGTAGATGGCGAAGGGTAACAGTAAACGGAAAAACATAAATGGTAATGATATAGAGCTCTTGGTTCCAGCTGGAGGTACAGAGCAATTTCTGGCTGCGGTAGAGAATGGGGCAGATGCGATATATGTTGGCGGTCAGCTCTTTAATGCGCGTGCTGGTGCTCAGAATTTCAACGACGATGAATTAGTGCTAGCACTAGATTATGCTCATAAGCGAGGTGTAAAGGTTTACGTTACTATGAATACCTTGCTAAGTGATGATGAGCTTGAACCAGCGCTTAGATACGCTTCATTTCTGCATGATTCTGGAGTCGATGCTATTATCGTTCAGGACCTTGGGCTCGGGGAACTGGTGCATAGAGCGCTTCCAGACCTTGAACTGCATATGTCTACACAAGCGACTATTACTGATGTGAGGAGCGCAAAGGTAGCTCACGAGCTCGGTTATAAGCGAATAGTGGTGGCTCGTGAGCTGGCCCTGCCAGAAATCGCTGATATATGCAGGGTCGGATCAGATGGCGCATCAGACTTTGAAGTCGAAGTGTTCGTACATGGCGCCATCTGCATATGCTACTCCGGCCAGTGCCAGTTCAGTAGATACTACGGCGGCCGGAGTGGCAATCGGGGAAGCTGCGCGCAGCCCTGCCGCCTCGCTTATACGAGCTATGGCGAGGGCGGCAGGCGACTCGCGGCGGCGAGCCACCCGATGAGCCCGCGCGACATGTGCCTGCTCGATCAGCTAGGCGGGCTCATCGATGCTGGCGCAGCTTCCTTCAAGATTGAGGGTAGGCTGAAATCAGCTGAGTACGTAGCGGTCGTTACTTCTATATATCGCAAATACATAGATATGTACCTAGAAGAAGGATATATAGAAGTTTCAGATGAAGACCGAGATGCGCTGCTGCAGATATTTAATAGAGGCGAATTTACAGATGCCTATCTGAAGGGTGAAAGTGGAGACTCTCTCATGTCTGGAGACATAGTTAAGAACCAAGGTTTAGAGATAGGCAGAGTCGTTGCCACCAAGAAGGGTTCTACACTAGTGGATATAGAGGCTACTAGTGAACCATCAATCGGAGATGGAGCTGAGATATATGGTAGAGGCGATGCTCCGCTATCTAGTACAGTGCTGAGCTATGTGAAGGAACTGGGACCTAATAGATATAGAGTTGGAGATTTTAGAGGCAGTATAACAGTTGGTGATACAGTGCGAAGGACCTCTAAGAAGTCTCAGCTTGAAGCTGCGCGGCAGTCATATAGAGGGGCGACCTTCTTTGAAGATGAGGATGCTAGAAAGGTGAAACGCCGCCGCAAGATCGATATGGTACTGCAGATAGAGGGCAATACACTGGTACTCAAAGCACGCACAGTAAGGCTTGCTGATGGTGACAGATGGCCGAGCTGCATAGAGAAGAGTGTAAGCGTTGAGACTGGTCCTTTTGATTTCGATTACGAGAGCCCAACACCTCTTGAAAGATATGAATCAGCGCTCACCAAGACGGGCAATACGCCATTTGAACTTAGAGAGCTTAGGATAATAGGTGATTCTCAGATAAGGGTAAAGACTTCAGAGTTAAATTCGCTTCGCAGATACTGTCTATCTGAACTCAGTAAGGTACTGGAGTTTAGAAGAGATAGCCGTGATATAGGAGGGGTTTTTTCTGAACTTCATGATTTAATAGAAAAATCTCGTGAAGCAAATGAAGACCAACATAGAGAGAAGTGCAAAGAATCAATGCCTTTTGAACTCTATTTCAGCAGCATGGAAGATTGGCGCACCTTCGAGGCGGATGGTGGAGCTATGAGTCTTAGGTCGATAAATGGCGATGTTACAGGATTATCCTATAAGGTGCTACTACCGATGGCAGGGATAGTGACTGAACTGCATATAGATGGTGATTCTTTGCCACCAGAAATAGTCCCTTATATAGGAAGCGTGACAAAGGGGCGCGAGGAACAGATTTTGCAGGAGAACTATGAACTGGTTATAAAGCTTGCGCTTATGCGAGGGATATTCGTGTCAAATCTCGGTTGGCTTAACAAATGGTCGGAATAGGGGCTGATGTTACCGCTGATTTTGGACTTAATGCTTATAATCACATGAGCGTACAAGTGCTTAAGGCACTTGGGGCAAGTGATGTCCGCTGGAGCCTAGAGAAGGCTAGCATTTCGGAAGGGAACTATCCTCTGATGCAGACCGAACATAGATTCCCTGCTGCTAGGCTAAAGAGTAGGCGCGAACATGATGTTAGAATTCTTAATAATGAGTTCAGTAGTCAGTCGGTCGTGCTACCTCATGGAGATGATAGCGATATAGGAGAACGAGTGATTAACTGCTTGCATGAAGGTCATTTTAGGCTATATGTTTAGAACAATATCATAGTATCACTTCGTGCACTTAATTTTATAATTCGTTTGAAGGATACTGGGCACAAGCATATAATAACAGTTTGGAGAATAGAGATGGATACTGGAATTAAAGGTTTTAAGGAAATTATCGTGACAAAAGAGCTTACAGCGATGAGCATGGGGAGTGGAGATTTAGACGTGTATGCGACGCCCTCGATGATCGCGCTCATGGAAGGAACTGCTTCCGAATCTGTAAAGTCAGAACTAGATGAAGGGCAGGCTCTGTAGGAACGAGTATATCAGTCAAACATTTAGCGGCGACACCTATCGGAATGCGCGTGAGATGTGAATCTGAGCTAGTCGAGGTGGATGGTAGACGATTGGTGTTTAATATCACCGCATATGATGAAAAGGATAAAATCGGCGAAGGAACTCACGAGAGGTTTATAATAACGAACGAAAAGTTCCAAAGCAAGGCTGATAGCAAGTTAAGGGAATAGATATATTGATAAAGTGTGACTGCAGGCAGAGAGTTTGCCGGTGGGTAGGAATATATGAATGAACAGACCAATAGAAATAGAATAATAATCAAAACGAGCATAATCGGTATTGTATCTAATGCGATTCTGGCAGGATTCAAGGCGGTTATAGGGACTGCCACGAACTCCATAGCTATAGTCATGGATGCTTTAAATAATCTGAGTGATGCATTATCCTCTATTATTACGATTGTGGGAACTAGGCTTGCTGGTAAGGCTCCAGATAGGCACCACCCGCTGGGGCATGGAAGATATGAAGACCTTACAGCTATGGTGATTGCGGTAATCGTCTTGTATGCCGGTATTACAGCTTTTCAAGAGTCGATGAAGAATATTTTAAGCCCAGAGACACCGTCATATTCGAATGTCTCGCTGATAATAGTCGGAGCGGCTGTTGCTGTAAAGCTACTGCTCGGTAGATATGTAAAATCCGTTGGAACCAAGATTAATTCGGAATCACTTATCGCATCGGGAAGTGATGCATTATTTGATTCTATTATCTCGATTTCAACGCTGGTAGCTGCAGGCATATACATTGTGTCTGGTGTAAGTCTCGAGGCGTATCTAGGTGCGCTTATCGCTGTATTTATCATTAAAGCCGGAATAGATATGCTTCGCGAGAACATAAGCAAGATTCTAGGCGAGAGAGCCGATAGCAGGCTTACAAAAGAGATCAAAGATACAATCCTAGAGATAGATGGGATAAGCGGAGCTTATGATTTACTACTGCATAGCTACGGACCTAATACCGTAATCGGAGAGGTGCACATTGAGGTGCCAGACACATTTACTGCTGCTACGATTGATGAGATGACGAGGCAGATTCAGGAAAAGGTATATAATAAATACGGCATTGCCATTGCTACAGTCGGGGTATATTCGATGAATACGACTGATGATAAGGCGCTCAGAATCAAGAGCGATATCACGAGGCTTGTGATGTCGGAGGAGTTTGTGCTGCAGATGCACGGTTTTTATCTTGATGAAGAGAAGATGCTGATGCTATTCGATATAATTGTGGACTTCGACGCCCCAGACAGGATGCAGGTTCGCGATAATATACTAAACAAGATTAAGTCTAAATACCCAGAATACGAAGTGAAAATCACAATCGATTTGGATGTTAGCGACTGATCAAAGTGCAAGGGGGGGGTAAGGAATGGAAGTTATTGCTATTATAGTATTCGTTGTTGTAATCGGACTTATAATCAGCGAAAAGGTGAACAGCGCTGCAGCCGCACTAGCAGGCGCTATGGCTCTGGTTGTCACCGGTGTCATGAGTGCACATAGGGCGCTCTCGTACATAGATTTCAATACTATCGGTCTGCTAGTGGGCATGATGGTGCTCGTTGCCATAATAAGGCAGTCAGGGTTATTCGAGTATGTCGCAATTAAGGCGGCCAAGATGGTTCATGGAGATCCGTGGAAGATAATGATCGCATTTATACTGCTTACTGCGATTCTTTCTGGAATACTCGATAACGTTACGACGGTGCTCCTCGTCGGACCGATGACTATCGCTATCGCTAAGATGCTAGAGATTAATCCAGTGCCATTTCTGATGACACAGATTCTCGCATCTAATGTCGGAGGTACGGCGACACTCATCGGTGACCCTCCAAATATCATGATTGGTAGCGCTGCAAATCTATCGTTCATGGACTTCCTCAAAAACACGGGAATAGCTGTTGTACTTGTAATAATATTCATGATTGTGATGATGCGTTTCGTTTACAAAAAGGAAATTGAAGTCGAAGGACTCGATACCTCTAAAATTATGAACCTAGATCCAGATAAATCGATTACTGATAAACCACTGCTTATCAAGGGTGTAGTTGTTATCGTGCTGGTAATTCTAGGCTTTATATTCCATGATCAGATTGGTATGGAGACATCGGTTATCGCGCTCACAGCCGCTGCAGTTATGCTTATCATAGGTGGCGTAAATGTGGATAATGCGATTCAGGATGTAGAGTGGACGACGATTGCGTTCTTCATGGCTCTATTCGTTGTCGTTGGAGGACTTACAGAAACTGGAGTTATAAAGCAGGTAGCTGCTGTCATAATCGAGAGGACTGCTGGTCATCCGGTTATGATGATGCTAATACTGCTATGGGCATCAGCGCTGCTGTCGTCATTCCTAAACAATATACCGTTTATAGCGACACTGATTCCGTTGGTTCTAGCTCTCAAGGCAGACGGTATGGATGCAGAACCTCTATGGTGGGCTATCTCACTAGGCGCTTGCCTTGGTGGAAATGGAACGATGATAGGAGCTTCGGCAAATGTAGTTCTATCGGACATAAGTACTAAGCATGGATATCCTATTACATTTAAGAGCTATCTGCGCGTTGGAATGCCATTTATGCTGGGATCGGTGTTTATCTCGATGGTATTCCTGCTAGTTAAATATGCAATTTAGCGCTGATTGGGGGTAAAAATATGATAAATACACTTACTGCTGATAAAGTCGCAAGCGACATGATCGATATGATGATGAAACAGCTTGGAGCGACAAGCATCAAGAATATGCCGGCCCATATCAATGTATATGAGTTCGAGGTAAACGGCCAGCTGGCTATAAAATACATGCTTGATTTAAGGCGTGACCACGCTATGTATCTGCGCAGGGTAACACCTTATCCGATGCTTCTCGGAGTTTTCTATGGGGAAACCGATGTAGTAGATTTTATAAAGCGCGATATAGCTAAATTTAGAAATGCTAGCAAAACTGACAAGTTCAACAAGTTCTTAGAGCTTGCAGATGGGCTCACTCAATTCAATAGAGAGATAGAACAGCTATTCCTAAATAGAAAGGTTCCAACCGCAGCCTTTGAAGAATTTTCAGAAGAGATGGAGCATATTAGAGCTACTATAGAGCAAATAGCTCGTGACTGCCCAATGCTCTACGATGACGAAAGATTGATAGAAGACGGTATAAGAAAGTAATTAAACACGTGACAGTGAGCTGATTGTGTGGAAGAAGTTCCTCGCATGAAGAGAAAGTCGAGGTTAAAATGCCTGAATTCAAGGTTCATTCTGAATTTGAGATGATGGGTGATCAGCCCCAGGCTGTTGAGAAAATCGCTGAAAGCATAGAGTCTGGAAATCGTTTCCAGACTCTACTTGGCGTAACAGGATCTGGCAAGACGTATACGATGGCGAAAATCATCGAGAAGGTGCAGAAACCGACACTGATAATTTCGCACAATAAGACCTTGGCAGCACAGCTTCACGGTGAGATGAAGGAGTTTTTTCCTGATAATGCCGTAGAATACTTCGTATCATACTATGACTTCTACCAACCAGAGGCGTACGTTGCTTCGACTGACACATATATTGAAAAAGATGCCGATATAAACGACGAAATAGATAAGCTCAGACACTCTGCGACGGCGGCAGTTCTCGAGCGTAGAGATGTTATCATCGTTGCCAGCGTTTCCTGCATCTACGGTCTCGGTAGTCCTGATTCATATAGAAATCAGCTCCTATCCTTGAGACCAGGAATGGAGATGGATAGGACGATGATGATGCGCAAGCTCATCGATATGCAGTATGAACGAAATGATATCGACTTTCACCGTGGCACATTCCGCGTGCGTGGTGATATCATCGATATATATCCTGCTGGAGGTGAAGAGGCTGTACGCGTTGAAATGTTTGGCGATGAGATAGAGGAAATTAAGGAGATGAACGCTCTGACAGGGGAAATCACCGGTGTTCGTAGCCACATTTCTATCTTCCCAGCATCTCACTATGTTACCAGCAAAGAAGATATGCAGCTCGCCGTAGGCACTATCAAGGAAGAACTCGATGAACGAGTAAAGTGGTTAAGGAGAATGGCAAACTGCTCGAAGCTGAACGAATCTCTCAGCGTACAAACTACGATATGGAGATGATGATGGAAGTCGGAACCTGCAAGGGAGTAGAGAACTACTCTAGGCATCTGAACTTTCTGAAGCCTGGAGAAAGACCTTATGTTCTTCTCGATTATTTCCCAGATGATTTTCTGACTATCATCGATGAGTCTCACGTAATGCTGCCACAGCTTCGTGCGATGTATAATGGTGACAGGGCTAGAAAGAGTTCGCTTGTTGACTTCGGCTTTAGACTTCCTTCGGCACTAGATAACAGACCGCTCAAGTTTGAGGAGTTCAACGAGGTTACGAACGACCTACTATTTGTAAGTGCGACGCCAGGCAAGTACGAGCTAGAAAATTCACACGGTGTAACGGCAGAGCAGGTTATCAGACCGACTGGATTACTCGACCCGATAATAGAGGTTAGACCGATTGAGGGTCAGATTGATGATATAATCAGCGAGATATATAAAACTGTGGATAAGGGAGAGCGAGTGCTCATCACGACGCTCACCAAGAGGATGGCAGAAGACCTGACGGGATTTCTCAGAAATGAAGGAATCAAAGTCAGATATCTGCATTCTGAAATAGATAATTTGAGAGACTGGAGATAATTAGGGATCTCCGCCTCGGTAAATTCGACGTGCTCGTCGGCATTAACCTGCTTCGAGAAGGCCTCGACCTACCGGAAGTATCGCTTGTTGCCATCCTTGATGCTGACAAAGAGGGATTTCTCCGTACAGAGACCTCGCTTGTACAGACTGTAGGCAGAGCTGCTCGTAACCAGAACGGCAGGGTTATCATGTATGCAGATCGCATCAGCAAGGCGATGAAGTACACAATTGATGAAACTGCAAGAAGGCGTGAAATACAGGAACGATATAATGAAGAACACGGCATTACGCCACGGACTATCATAAAGCCTATACGCGATGTAATCGAGGCTACGAAGGCGTACACTGGAGACACAGGGCTCAAAAATCCAAAGGAGATGACGACAAAGGAGCTACAGCGTACGATTAAGAATCTCGAGAAGGAAATGAAACAGGCTGCCAAGGATCTTCAGTTCGAAAGAGCAGCAGAGCTCAGGGACCTACTGTTTGACCTACGGAGCAGCAAGAGAGCATAGACATTTTGAAAGGGTATTTCTATGGAGAAAAACATAGTCATTAAAGGTGCAAAGGAGAATAATCTTAAAGGCGTAGATCTTACGATTCCACGTGATAAGATGATTGTATTTACCGGGCTCTCGGGCTCTGGCAAATCTTCGCTTGCATTCGACACGATATATGCTGAGGGACAGAAGAAGTACGTGGAGTCGCTTTCCTCGTATGCGAGACAGTTTCTCGGCCTCATGAAGAAGCCAGACGTGCAGTTAATCGAGGGGGCTTTCACCGGCGATTTCAATTGACCAGAAGACCACTAACAAGAATCCGAGGTCGACTGTCGGAACTGTTACAGAGATATATGATTATCTGAGGCTTCTATATGCTAGAGTTGGGATTCCTCACTGTCCAGTGTGCGGTAGGGAGATTTCCAGCCAGTCCGTAGACACTATTGTGGATCATATAATGGCTCATGATGAAGGTACCAGACTAACCATTATGGCGCCGATTATCAAGGGTCGTAAAGGAGAGCATAAGAATGTAATATCCCGTATCAAGAGGGATGGGTTTATCAGAATCAGACTCGATGGCGAGATGGTTAGGGTCGATGAGCAGGAGGAATTCAACCTAAACAAGAATCTGAAACATACAATCGATATCGTTATCGATAGAATCGTACTAAGACCTGAAAATAGAAGCCGTATCGCTGAAGCGGTGGAACTCGCTGTACGAGAGGGTGAAGGCGCTACCAACGTTCTGTTTCAGTCTAAAGCTGAAGATGGCAAGGCGAAGGACGCTGAGGAGACATTCAGCACTCAGCTTGCCTGCCCAGAGCACGGTGTGGGAATCGATGAGATGGAGCCTAGAATGTTTTCATTCAACGCCCCATATGGATCTTGTGAGACGTGTACGGGTCTAGGCTTTACACTGAAGATTGATGACGATAACGTCGTGACTGAACCAAGCAAGAGCATCTTGGATGGTGCGATGGGGCAGGTGTTCTCGACGATGGATGCTATGGGATTCTACCGCCAGATGCTAAACCAGCTAGCAATAGACCATAAGACTGACCTCAGCGTCCCTTACAAGGACCTGCCGATAGACTTTAGAATTGAGCTGCTACATGGAACTGGTAGTCGCAAGCTCAAGTACACATATACCAGCAAGTCTGGCCGTGTATCTCATATGAATCATACTTTCGAAGGTGTTATTCCAAGTCTTGAGCGAAGATACGGCGAGACCAATTCAGACTATATAAAGGAAAGATTGCTGGCATGATGACAGAGGCGATATGCCCGACTTGTCACGGTAAGAAACTGAAGGATACGGTGCTAGCCGTTACCGTTGGTGGAAAGAATATCATCGAACTGACTGATCTATCGGTAGAGCAGGCGATTCTGTTCTTTGAGAATCTTGAACTGACTCCAAGGGAGCAGCAGATATCTAGGCTCATCACCAAGGAAATTAGAGAGAGGCTGAGATTTCTAAAGCAGGTAGGGCTCGGGTACCTGACGCTGTCACGTGCCGCAGGCACGCTCTCGGGCGGGGAATCCCAGCGAATTAGGCTGGCTACACAGATAGGATCGGGGCTCGTCGGTGTGCTATATATCCTGGACGAGCCTTCAATTGGACTCCACCAGCGAGACAACGACAAGCTGCTCGGAGCTCTGAGAAATTTGACCGATATGGGCAATACCCTAGTCATAGTTGAGCACGATGAGGATACGATGTATGCTGCCGACCATATCGTAGACATCGGACCTGGAGCTGGAATCTACGGTGGAGAGCTGGTGGCTCAGGGAACTGTAGATGATATCAAGGCCTGCAAGGAATCCATAACTGGACAATTCTTGTCCGGCGCGCGCAAGATCGAAGTTCCTAAAACCAGAAGACCTGGGAACGGTAAATACCTCGAGATTATCGGAGCTGAGCAGAATAATCTTCGCAATATAGATGTTAAGATTCCGGCAGGTAAGCTCGTATGTGTGACTGGAGTGTCGGGCTCTGGCAAGTCATCGCTTGTAAATGAAATCCTTTACAAGGGTGTAGCAAGTGTTACAAATAAATTGCAGGAGAAGCCTGGTGCTCATAAGGAGATACGCGGTATTGAGAACTTCGACAAGGTTATAGATATCGACCAATCGCCGATTGGTCGCACACCAAGATCAAACCCTGCGACTTATACGGGAATGTTCGACCCTATTAGAGACCTCTTTGCACAGATGCCAGAGGCTAAGATGAGAGGATATCAGAAGGGACGATTCAGCTTTAATGTAAAAGGGGGAAGGTGTGAGGCCTGCCGTGGAGATGGAATCACTAAAGTAGAGATGCACTTCCTGCCTGATGTATATGTACCGTGTGAGGTATGCGGTGGTGCTAGGTACAATCATGAGACGCTAGAGGTAAAGTACAAAGGTAAGAATATCTCAGAAGTTCTCGAGATGAGTGTCACAGAGGCACTGCCGTTCTTTGAGAATCATCGGTCTATCGAGAAATATTTGCAGACGCTCGATGATGTAGGCCTCGGATATATCAAACTCGGACAGCCATCTACTCAGCTATCTGGCGGTGAGGCACAGAGAATCAAGCTAGCGACGGAGCTATCCAAGAAGAGCACGGGCAAGACCTTATACATATTAGATGAGCCGACGACAGGACTACACTTTGCAGATGTCGAGAAGCTGATGTACGTGCTCAATAGATTGGCTGACGAGGGCAACACGGTGGTGGTAATTGAGCATAATCTTGATGTAATCAAGTGTGCAGATCATATTATCGACCTAGGACCAGAGGGGCGGCAGCGGTGGTGGAACCATTGTGGCTACAGGAACACCTGAAGAGGTTGCTAAGTGTGAGAAGTCGTTTACTGGACAGTATCTAAAAAAGATGCTTAGGTAGAATAAAGAGATAGTAAAAAAAGGACGAAGACCGTATGCTTCGTCCTTTTATGTTGTGTGCTTAATGGCTTATAGCCCTGGAGAGCAATCAAAGTCTGCAGGGTATGAGATAATACTAAGACTATAGAGCTATATAATATCCTCTCTCCTGTTTTCCAGATCAACCTGGATGCTTGCATTAGTTCCAGCTACTTCCTTGGTGACCTTGGAAGAAGTGTTCTTAAGGCAGCTATCATTGTAGCTTCCTTTGCCAGGGATAGGTGACTTGTCAATCTCCGTGTAGTCTCCTATTCCTAGAGCTTCAGAAGCTACGCCGAGATTTGATACGATACTTGCTAAATCTGTAGGCATGAATATCTTGGTTGCACGACCATCTGCGATATCCCTCAGAGCCTCGAGCCCTTTTAGCTTCAGAACTCCCTCGTTGATATTAGCTTCCTTTAGCTTCTCAAGACCTTGAGCCTGTGCTTCGTAGACGAGCCTAATTGATTCAGCTTCGCCGGCAGCGAGAGCGATTCTAGCTTCCTTCTCAGCTTCAGCAGCGAGAACCTTTGCTTCCTTGTCACCCTCTGCACGAGATACTACGGATTCCTTATGAGCCTGTGCCTCTAGTACAGTCTGACGTCTTTCTCTCTCTGCTCTCATCTGCTTTGTCATTACTTCTTCGATCTCTTCAGGAGGAATGATATTCTTGAGCTCTACCCGGTTGACCTTGAGTCCCCACGAATCAGTAGCTTTATCTAAAATTACCTCCATATCCTCGTTAATCTGCTCTCGTGAGGATAGTGTTGTATCTAGCTCCATTCCGCCGATGATGCTTCTGAGTGAAGTTGCAGAAAGGTTCTGTAGACCGGCGATTGGATTCTCCACTCCGTATGTATAAAGTTTAGGGTCAAATACCTTTGCAAATACAACTGAGTCCACGCGAACAGATACGTTATCCTTCGTGATTACTGGTTGAGGAGGGAAATCCAAAACCTGCTCCTTGAGTGAAATCTTGTTGATTACGTTGTCGATGATAGGAAATTTAAAATGAAGGCCTGCGTGCCATGTGCATAAATATTTACCAAGCCTCTCAATAACGTATGCATGCTCTTGAGGAACTATTTTTATACAGGAAACGAACAAAAATAGTATAAGCAGAACTACTATTATAGAAATAATTGTAGTGATCATGGAAAACCTCCTTGTAGGTAATTGATTTAGCATCTAGTGATATTCTCTATTAACTTCATAATATGAGTATCATATAGAAAAAGTCAATGCGAATGGAGTTTAAATTATGTAAGCAATTTATCCATCTTTGCACTAAAAATAAATAGATAAAATAACCAATCGCAGGGTGGCGAAAATGGTGAAAAATTGCTTACGGATTAACCGATTTTTAATATATTGACATTGTTATACATGACAATATCAATAAAAAAATACTGATATTATCAATAAGATTGTTTAATTTCACAATGAAATCTTTATTATTTTTATTAACTTTTACCAAAGACTATTGCAGAATAAACCTTGATGCTTTAGAATCAGAACATGTATTTTTATATTACTATAAGGAGTTTTTTATGCTTAAAACGATTGTTTCTTACAACGACATGATTAATGCATTCATTTGGGGTGTGCCCTCGATGATCTGCATTATGGGAGTCGGAATTTGGCTGACGCTCAACACGCGTTTTATTCAGTTCAGAAAATTCGGATATACACTGAAGCACACTTTCGGTGCTATGTTCGATAAGAAGGAAGCTGGAGATGGAGCTCTTACTTCATTCCAGTCCGTATGTACCGCGCTGGCGGGAACCGTTGGAACTGGTAATATCGCGGGCGTCGCGGGAGCTATCGCTTTAGGCGGACCAGGAGCAGTTTTCTGGATGTGGCTTTCTGCACTTCTAGGCATGTGTACAAAGTTCGCGGAAGTTACGCTAGCGGTACATTTTAGAGAGCGTAATGACCATGGAGACTGGGTTGGCGGTCCTATGTATTACATAAAGAATGGTCTGAGCAAGAAATGGAGCTGGCTAGCTATACTATACTCGACATTCGGAGTACTTACGGTATTCGGTACAGGTAACGCAACTCAGGTTAACACTATTACGACAGCTATCGATTCAGCATTAACATCGACAGGTGCATTTAAGCACGGTCTTCCATCCGGGGTTAACCTCGGTATTGGCATAGCTATTACACTGCTTGTTCTGGTTATACTAATCGGAGGAATAAAGCGTATCGGGCGTGTAGCGGAAAGCTAGTTCCATTCATGGCACTGTACTATATAATCTTTGGACTTTTGGTAGTTATTCTGAATTACAGGAATGTCCCAGGCGTTTTCAGAGATATATTTGAAGGCGCATTTGCTCCAAGGGCTATAACAGGCGGTGTTGTAGGTTCTATGTTTATAGCTATGAGGAGAGGTGTTTCGCGAGGTATATTCTCAAATGAAGCAGGTCTTGGTACTGGTTCAATCGCTCACTCTTCGGCTGAAGTGGATCACCCTGTGCAGCAGGGATTATGGGGAATCTTCGAGGTATTTGCAGATACGATTGTAATCTGCACGATTACGGCCCTCGTAATTCTCTGCAGTGGCGTGAAGATCAACTACGGTAAGACTGCAGGTGCAGAGCTCACCATCTCGGGATTCACCGCTACATTCGGAGGCTGGGTTTCGGTAATGCTAGCCGTAGCACTTTGCTGCTTTGCCTTCTCGACAATATTAGGTTGGGGATTATACGGGTCTAGATGTATCGAATTCTTGTTAGGAAAAGGTGCCATTAAGCCATTTGTTGTTGCTTATTCGCTAGTTGCAATTGTCGGAGCAACGATGGACCTCGGACTGATTTGGAACATCGCCGACACGTTTAACGGACTGATGGTAATTCCAAACTTAATCGCAGTCCTACTCTTATCAGGTACGGTCATCAGGCTTACAAAGGACTATTTCAGTAAAGAAAAGTCTGCTAAATAGATTTGATTTTACAAGTACATAAGAACATTATAAAGACTCTCGTCCGAAAGGACGAGAGTCTTTGTCATATAACGAAATCTCTCAAAAATACGGATTTTAGTGTATAATACAGTGAAGTAACCGCTGGTTGCAACCGTGAGTTGACAAATTTCCAAGCATAGTTGGTGGTGAAGGTTATATCGCTACCATAAAATTAGACCATAGAACGCAGCGCTCTATGAAATGAAATTAAAAACGAGAAAGAAACTCGAAAGAAGTTCTAATGGATTTGGAAATTTAAAGGCTTCATATCTACAATATAGTATGGAGTCAATAGGAGGGTGTTATGATAATTTCAGAAAAGATAATGAGCCTACGCAAGCAGTATGGTTGGAGCCAAGAAGAGCTGGCTGATCTAGTAGGTGTATCGAGGCAGTCCGTATCTAAATGGGAATCTGCAGCCTCGATGCCAGATATACAGAAGATAATCAAGTTGAGCGAAGTGTTCGGAGTGCCGGTAGACTATCTGCTTAAGGATGAGATGGATTTGCCCGAAAGCTCAAAGTCGCGAGCACTACAGATATAGGAGCAGATAATGACAATCACATTAGGACTGTATCGCTTGAAGAAGCCAATGATTATATGGCTGATACAGAAAAGCATGCGGCAAGAATTGCCGGTGCTGTGTCGCTGTTTATTCTATCTCCGGTACCAAACCTCATAGTTGAAGCGATGGGAAGAGCAAATGATGGCGATATACTTGAGCGTCTATCAATAGCTGTGTTATGCTTGCTAATCGGTGCAGGCGTTGCGTTATGCGTGATATCGGGATTCGGTATGTCGAAATATGAATATCTGTCAAAAGAACATATAAAGCTTGGATATGGCGTTGAGGCAGCGTTTAAGCGTAAATATGAGCCGTTTAGACAGTTTATGGGACAGCGAATAGCAGGAGGCGTATTCCTTTGTATAGTCGGAGCTCTGCCAGGCATTCTCTTTGATGACAGCGATAAATATGCTTCTGGTCTAGCGAAAATTTCGGCACCGATTATGCTGGTTATGGTTGCGGCTGCAGTATATATGTTCGTAAAAGTGGGAATAATAAGTAGTGGCTACAGTAAGCTTTTACAAGAAGGCGACTATACGCCAGAGCACAAGCGTGTTGAGCAGAAGATGGAGCCATTTGCCGGTATTTACTGGATTGCTGTAGCATTCATATACCTAATACCAGGATTTTTACTAGGTTATTGGAATAAGACATGGATTATATGGCCAGTTGCAGGGGTGATTTACGGAATTATCTACAAATTATATGAGATGCACCTAAAGAGAAAGTTCGACAAGTAAGCCTCTGGCAAGAAAACAATTAGTTAAGTGAATGAGATATAAAAACTCCCTTTGAAGGATAACCTCAAAGGGAGTTTTGTTTGGTTCTGCTTTAGCAGTGGATTTACCGAGCGATAGTGAGGTGAATCAACAAACCACCGGCTATGCCGGTGTGATTAGTATAGCTTTAGCTTCAAGAAAAATACCTCCAATGTTATCATGATGTTGGTTCGCCAACCACATCAAATAACAAAGGAGGTTGCCATCATGGATGACAAATACTCTAGCACACACAAGCTGGAGATGTAAATATCATATAGTATTTGCGCCTAAATATAGAAGAAAAGAAATATATGGTAAGTACCGAGTGGAAATAGGAAAAATGATAAGAATCCTATGCCAGAGAAAAGGTATCAACATTGTTGAAGCTGAGCTATGTCCCGACCATATACATATGCTTATAGAAATACCGCCAAAGTATTCTGTATCGCAAATTGTCGGATATTTGAAAGGGAAAAGCTCCCTTATGATATTCGATAAATTTGCAAATTTAAAATACAGATATGGAAATAGGCATTTCTGGTGCCGAGGATACTATGTTGACACAGTAGGGAAAAATGAAAAAAAGATAGCTGAATACATACGTACACAACTCCAGAGTGACATAGTTGATGATCAAATGACGCTAAAGGAGTATATTGATCCATTCACAGGAAGGAAGATGAAATAGTCCTTTAGGACTTGTAGGAAAGTACGTGCGGTTGGCGAATCTTTTCAGCGCATCTTAAGATGCAGCAGGTAAAAGGCCCTTATAGGGCCAAAACAAACCACCAGCTAAGCTGGTGGTTATGATTTACTGTTATGTTAATGCGAATTAGATTAAGCCTGCTGCCTGACCCTTGTCTGACTTAAGCGCATATAGCACAAGTCCTATTACGAATCCAACTACTGCAGGTACAACCCAGTCCATTCCGATATCAGACAGTGGTAGGAAACCACCAACGGACTTTATGAATCCTTCTAGGTGAAGTGCTGAAACGGTTGCTGGAGGTAAACTCTTTATACCGTCAAATAAAGCAGGTACCATAGTGAATCCGATAGACCATCTGTAAACTGTTGAATGATAGTTGAACAGTCCACCGATGAGGCTGACTAGTATGATAACGATAGTTAGCGGATATAAGAACATCAGTACTGGTACCGAGTAAGCGATTATCTTAACTAGTCCAAAGTTTGCAAATGTGAATGAGATGAGTGTAAATACTACCGCCCAAGCCTTGTACGAAAGCTTGTTAGGGAACATCTCACCAAATGTCTCTGCGCATGCAGTTACAAGTCCGATAGCGGTCTTTAGACAAGCAAGTGTGATCATTAGAGCTAGGAATACTCCGCCTACACCGCCAAAGTAGTGGCTAGCGAGCTTGTTGAGAAGTGTTCCGCCATCTGGCTGCACTTCGAAGATACCTCTTGACTGAGCTCCTGCAACAACTAGAGCGAGGTATATAACAGCCATAAGCACTGCACATCCAACACCAGCAAGAGCAGTGGATTTAGCTATGTTCTTAGGCTCTTTTACACCGAGGTTTCTAACTGCATTGATTATGATGATTCCAAATGCGAGTGATGCAAGAGCATCCATTGTGTTATATCCTTCGAGGAATCCTCTGAAGAATGGGTGAGCAACGTACTCTCCTGTTGGAGCAGCGCTTGAAACAGAACCCATCGGCTTAACGAAGCACATAACGACTAGAACCGCAAGGAATGCGAGGAATAGCGGATTGATGATCTTACCAACGTTAGTAAGGATGTTCGACGGTCTTAGCGCGAAGAACAGCACTGCTGCGAAGAAGCACAGGGAGAAAACTCCAAGTACAACTGGAGAATCCTTGCCGACAGCAGGAACTACTCCGACAGAGTAAGGTACAGTTGCGGTTCTAGGAAGCGCGAAGAACGGTCCTATAGTAAGGTATAGTAGACACGTAAAGAACAAGCTGTACGGTCTCGACACCTTGCATCCTAGGTCATAGAGACCCTCACTACGTGATAAGGAAATCGCAATAATACCGAGCAATGGCAATCCTACTCCCGTAATGATGAACCCGAAAGTTGCCGCTGCTGTGTGACTGCCTGCCTGCTGTCCCATGAGTGCTGGGAATATCAGATTACCTGCTCCGAAGAATAGTCCGAAGAGGAGTGAGGCTAGAACTACATATTCCTTCATAGTGAATTTCTTATCCATTTTTTGTCCCCTTTTTTTCAAATAATTTGTATAAATTTAATAAAGAGCATAGCATGTTTTATTAAAAAAATCACAACATATTTTTTTGGTATTTTTTTAAAAATTTAAACAATACAAAAATATAGTTAAAAAAAGCTCAGATGTATTGAAAATTAAACGTTTATAGAGAGTGTACAAATTTTTCGAAATTAGCTAGCAAACAATTAAACGACATAAGATAGATTGATATCGTTTGATTATAAATCTAAATGGTAAATTTAATTCGAATAATATTGCATTATTATCCGAACAAGAATATACTTATACTGTAGTTAGTTTCGTCTAACTCGATGCAAATCAAAACTCGTGCATGTTACTTTTGTTTCAGTACCAACATGCAATTAAGTTAGAATATACTAACTTAATTTCTACAGTATTCTTTCCTACTATATATAGAGAGAATATTAATGTTTCAGGAGATAATGATGGCTGAGCTTACTTTATCAGAACAGGTGAATAATGAGGATGTGAGACATCTTAACCGAAGAAAGATTAATCCGCTTACATTAATTATCATCAATGCGGTTCTTCCAGTCGTAACTATGTTCTTCCCCACTGATAAAAGCATAATCATCGGACTATGTCTAGGGTATACGGCGTTACTCATCGCTCGCAGATATAAGACTGCTCTTAAGACTCTTATATGGGTATCTTTAGGGATAATATTTATCCTTTTAAATAGCTTCTATATTAAGAGTAGCGTCTTGGGAATGATGATCAATATGACAGTCTACTTTACGCCATGCATACTAATCGCAGTGTTGATAGTCACAGATTATAATTCGTCAGAAATACTGTCTGCTCTACAGAGGCTACATCTGCCAAAGATATTTATAATCGGACTCACCATCACTATCAGATACATCCCGACATTTAGAAGAGAGTTTCGCATAATAAAGCAGGCTATGCACATCAGGGGTGTCGAGTTTTCAATGAAGCACCCACTAAGAACCTTCGAGTACTTGCTCGTACCACAGCTTTTTAGATGCGTGAGCTTAAGCGCAGAGCTGACAGCAGCAGGACTCACGAAAGGGATTGCAACAAAAGAGAAGAGGACGAGCTATTTTGATAATCGGTTTCATGGAGTGGATTACGTGATGTTTGCAATCGGAGGAGTAGGAATGGTCTTAATCATCGGGGGTTTAATATGAAGGATGTCATGGAGGCGAGAAATCTGACATTCGCTTATGAAGGTGAGCATACACCCGTACTTGAAGATGTTAACTTTTCAATTGCAGAAGGTAGCATAGTATTTATCTCCGGTCTTAGTGGCTCTGGAAAATCTACACTTCTTAATGTAATAAACGGCCTTATCCCAGAGGTTATAGACGGGAAGCTGCGCGGAGAACTGCTTATAGGCGGGAAAAGTAGAGTGACGATGACTGAGAGAAGCGTGCTTATCGGAAATGTATTTCAAAATCCGAGGAGTCAATTCTTTACAACTAATACGACTGCAGAGCTCGTATTTGCGATGGAGAATTTCGGCGTATCGAAGCCGGAGATGGAGCGACGGCTTAAGGCTTTGGTTAAGAAATATAAGCTAGAGTACCTTCTCGATAGAGACATCTATGAACTCTCCTCTGGAGAAAGGCAGATGCTCGCACTGATGTCAGCTCTGATTATGAATCCTCGTATAGTGATATTCGATGAACCGTCTGCAAATCTCGACTACGGAAACGCCATGAGGTTAAGAAGGCAGATTGAAGAATTGAAGAGCGAGGGGGTTACCGTGCTAGTAGCAGACCATCGATGTTTCTATCTGCGTGGACTTATCGACAAGGTGCTGCTTCTTAACGATAATACGGTAACGGAGTATGAAAGTGAAGAGGCTTACTTCAGTAGTGATTACGCGGCGAGAGCTGTAAATCTCTTTGACGAGAAATATGAAAGTAGACTAATCGCAAGGGCAGGTCCTGTAGATGTAAGAATAGAGAACGTTTCTTACAAGGGAATCCTGCAAGGGGTGAGTGCTGAGTTTAGGCGCGGTGAAATCTCAACCATCATAGGGGTAAATGGTGCAGGTAAGACCACACTGGCGAGACTCATCTCTGGCGTTATCAACCCAGATAGCGGTAGCGTAGAGATTGAAGGTCAGGCTCTGTATATAATGCAGGATGCAGATTATCAGCTGTTTGGAGCATCTTGCATGAAGGAGCTTGAGATCAGCAGCATGGATGAAGAACTCAATTCTGAAGCACTTAAATCTAAATCTATATGAATTTAGAGATGCCCATCCGCACAGCCTTAGCGGTGGTCAGAAGCAGCGGCTGCAGATGGCGATAAGCAGGGTGAGCCAGAACAAGGTAATAATCTTGGACGAACCGACTAGTGGGCTCGACAAGAATTCGATGCACCGTGTCGTAGAACAACTTGAATCGATGAAGCGAAACCACACTATCATAATCATCTCTCATGATTATGAGTTTATAAGGAACGTTGCAGATAGAATTTTCTATCTCGAGGATGGGCGTATAAGGGGAACTTTTTATTTGGACGAGGAGAACGTGGATCAGTTAAATAAAACTTTTGAAGAAATGGAGGCTTTTTATGAATAACAAGCTTAAGACCAAGGATTTTATACTCATTGCGCTGCTGACAGCTGTGTACATGATTATCTACATGGTATCGATGCTCGTAATCACTCCGCTCGGAGCACTAGGACACTCGGTAAGCCCGGGGATATGCGCTATTTTCTCTGGAACCGTCATATATTTTATGGCAAAGAAGCTCGGTAAGATGTGGCAGTACACGATTATGACGGTGCTCGTTATGGCGTGCTTTACGCTTATGGGTGGCGGTTATATACCGTGGTATATAACATCAATTGGTATGGCTATAATTGCCGATTTTATCGCTTCAAGGAAAGGCAAAGAGGTTAGTACTTGTAGGGTTGCTATCGCATCTGGAGTTCTACACGTAGGACAGGCTTGGGGTGCAATTATTCCTGCAAGCTTCTTTGTCAGCAGATACAAAAGCTATTGGATGCAGAAAGGGCAAACTGAAGCTGAGATGAACAACTACATCAAGTATACCGCAGGCACGTGGGGCGTGATATCGACAGCTATTGTATTCGTAATGGCAGTGATCGGTGCTTACCTTGGATATCTAATACTCAGAAAGCACTTCAAGGAGGCATAGAATGGGTGTATTTAAAAACTATTTAGCTATGCGGAAGACCGTAAGGGATGCATGGTAGCGGCGATGCTATTATCTGCCGTAGCGACGATTCTGTCGTTCGTTCCGTATTATTTTCTGTGGAAAATGCTTCATGAGATAACAGGAGATGCAGACTACTCGAGGATTAGCAAGCTGTCGTATCTGATATTTGGAACGACAATTATATACATGTTCACGTATATCGCAGCACTCATGTGTAGCCATCTATTTGCTTTCAGACTGGAAACGAACATGAAGAAGAAGGGGCTTAATGCTCTTCTCGACGGATCGTTTTCGTTCTTCGACATGAATTCATCTGGAAAGACTAGAAAAATTATAGATGACAATTCAGGGAATACGCACACAATAGTAGCGCATATACTGCCTGATTCCGTAAATGCAGTGCTGTTCCCGATATGCCTGTTGGTACTCTCGTTCATGGTGAGTAAGTACGTAGGTATCCTGATTGTTGCGGCGGTAATTGCGGCGAGCATCTGTTTTAAATTCATGTATTCTGACTCAGATATGATGAAAGAGTACATGGGAGCACTAGACGACATTAACTCGGAAACGGTCGAGTATGTGCGAGGGATACAGGTGATCAAGATATTTAATATGGTGATTGAATCATTTGAGCGTCTGTACAAGTCGATTATCAGATACTCTGAGGTTGTTAACAAGGAATGCCAGATGTGTAGAAGACCATACGTTATATTCCAGGTGTGTATGCTTTCTCTATCAGCACTAATTGTACCGGTTGCATATATCGCGATGCCAAAATCACCACAAGCTAGTGAGACTATCAGCCTGGTGGTGTTCTTCGCAGCTTTTTCGGGGCTTCTGATGAGTGCGTTTATGAAGGTCATGTTTTTCAGTAAGAATTTTGAGATGGCTAACGATGCAATCAGCAAGCTGGAGTCGTTATTTGATGAGATGGATAAGAACAAGCTAGCACATGGGGATGTCTCAGATATGACTAGTCATGATATAGATTTTTCAGGAGTTACATTTAGATATGAAGAGGGGGTAGATGTTCTAACAGACTTCAGTCTTAAACTTGAGAGCGGTAAGAAATATGCCCTTGTGGGATCATCGGGCAGTGGAAAATCCACTATTGCCAAGCTAATCTCTGGATTTTACCCAGTATCGAGTGGGGAACTAAAAATCGGTGGAGTGGACATCTCAAAGTATAAGAGAGAGACACTGGAGCATGAAATTGCGTTCGTGTTCCAAAACGCCAAGCTATTTAAAACCAGCATCTATGAAAATGTAAAAATTGGAAGACCTGATGCATCTCGCGAAGAGGTGATAAAAGCACTTGACCTTGCGATGTGCGGAAGTATTCTCGATAAGTTTGAAACGCGCGAGGATACGATAATAGGAGCAAAAGGTGTTCACCTATCTGGCGGTGAGACGCAGAGGATTGCAATAGCTAGGGCAATTCTAAAGGACGCTCCGATAATAATCCTCGATGAGGCGAGTGCTGCCAGCGACCCGGAAAATGAGTATGAGATGCAGCAGGCCTTTTCGAAGTTAATGGAAGGCAAGACAGTAATCATGATAGCGCACAGGCTTTCAAGTATCAGGAATGTAGATGAGATATTGGTTGTAGAGGACGGAAAAGTCACTGAACGTGGTTCCCATGATGAACTTATCGCAAAGGATAGCAAGTACAAGAATCTGCAGAATCTATACAACCAGGCTAACGAATGGAGGCTATCATAATGAAACGAAAATTACAGAGACATTTTTTTCGCTTACAGACAAAGGGATTGACAACATGATGAGGGCATCGGTTTCATCGTTTTTTTCAAGTATGTGACCTTTATGCTTCCACCCTATGATTGTGTTCATTTTTTTCTGAATGATATGATAAATAGCAACCTAAAACCAATAGCGCACTATATCGGGATCATAGTTATCATAGCTATCCTTATGTACCTTGCAACAGCTAGGGAATACAAGCTCACTTACGATGTCACATACGAAGAGAGCGTAAATCTCCGAATCGAGCTCGCGAAGAAAATCAAGGAGCTGCCGCTCTCGTACTTCTCGACACATAACTTGTCCGATCTCTCGCAGACGATTATGATGGATGTAAGCAATATAGAGATGGCTATATCTCATGCTGTGCCGGAATTTATAGGATTCGTGGTATTCTTTGCAATTATAAGCATCATGATGTGTATCGGGAATCTTGCTTTAGGACTTGCAGTGGTCATGCCTATCTGGATGGGGATAGCACTTATGTTTGTATTCAAGAATTTCCAGACCAGGAAAGTCAAGGTATATTACAAGCAGCTTCTCGACAATGCCAATGCGTTCCAAGATGCATTCGAAATGCAGCAGGAAATTAAGAGCTATTCCATGCAGGATGAAGTGAGACGCGATGTAACTTCTAAGATAGAAAGCACTGAGAAAATACATACTGCCGCAGAATTTACAATGGCGATAAGTGCTACAGTTTTGCGTGTAGTTCCGCTGCTTGGACCAGTGCTAGTAGCTGTAATCGGAGCAACTCTTTACGCAAAAGGTTCTGTAAGCCTTCTATATTACGTGGGATATCTCATGGCAGTAACTACCATATCTCATCAATATGCGTCACTCTCTGAGTTCATCGCAGCAATATTTTTCTTCGAGGATAGCTATGACAGAATTCGCGATCTCATGGATGAGGAAGTGCAGCCTGGTACAGATAAGGAAGTGCAGAAGTTTGATATCTGCTTTAATGACGTCGAATTTCAATATGGTGATAATAAGGTTATAAACGGTGTTAGCTTTACAGCAAATCAGAATACTGTTACGGCTATAGTAGGTCCTTCAGGGTGCGGTAAGACTACCGTGCTTAGGTTGCTCTCGCGTCTATATGATTACGACAAAGGTGAAGTCACTGTCGGCGGAGAGGATATAAAATCTGTCAGCACAGCATCGCTGTTCAGCAAGATATCTATCGTGTTTCAGAACGTAGAGCTCTTTAATACGAGCGTAATGGAGAATATCAGGCTAGGGCGCAAGGATGCAACTGATGAAGAGGTTTTGGCTGCTGCGAAGCTTGCTAATGTCGACGAGATAGTAGCGAAAATGCCAGATGGATACGAAACCATAATTGGCGAAAACGGATCCAAGCTCTCGGGTGGGGAGAGACAGCGTATATCTATAGCGAGGGCATTTCTGAAGGATGCGCCGATAATACTTCTCGATGAGATTTCGGCATCTCTCGATGTAGAAAACGAGATGGAGATTCAAAATAGCATTAACAAACTCATCGAAAACAAGACAGTAATCATAGTATCTCATAGGATGAAATCGATTGAAAAGGCTGATAAGATTGTTGTCATGGATGACGGCAAAGTTGTTAGTGCTGGTAAGCACGAAGAACTCCTTAAGAGCTCTAAGCTTTACGGAGATATGGTGAGAAAATCACAGTTAACCGAGGAGTACATCTATTAGATAATATCGCTGCTCAGGATCAGTAATGGCTGCTGCATATGCTCTTTAATATTCTATAGAAATGCATATGACAAAGTTCATACAGAATCAACTAAAAAGAGGCTGAACCAGCTAATTAAGCTAAGGTTCAGCCTCTTGAAATTTTTAATTATGTAGCCTAGAAGTTACTTGTCTGCAGGAAGCTCGTTGTATTTACTGAGTAGCTCATGCTTCATGTTCCACAGCTTCTTGGATAGGTCAACGTAGTATGTCTGAGGATTTTCAAATCTAAGCATCTCGCTCCATAGAGTCTCAATCTGCTCCATGCAATATGAACGTATGCTCTCGAGGTCTGGGGACTCGTATACGCACTCACCCTTGTCGAAAACCTTTACCATCAGCTCCTTAACCGTGAAGTTTGTCAGCCTCTTGCGCTTCCAGATAGCATTAGGGTCAAATATCTCAACGCCATCTCTCGTTGGAGCCTCTTCATCGTGGAGCGCGATGAGGTCGCCCATGACCTTGCCAGTCTCGTTGTCGAAAAACCTGTAGACTTTCTTGAAACCTGGGTTTGTAATCTTCTCTACGTTCTCTGATATCTTCATCTTAGGAATCATCACGCCGTTACGCTCTATGGCAGCGAGCTTGTACACTCCGCCAAATACAGGTTCAGACTTAGCCGTGATTAGGCGCTCACCAACACCAAATGAGTTAACCTTAGCCCCCTCGAGGATGATATCTCTGATTAGCCACTCGTCAAGAGAATTGGAAACTACTATAGCACAGTCCTCGAGACCGTTAGCATCGAGTATCTCCCTAGTCTTCTTGGTGAGGTAGGAGATATCGCCGCTGTCGATTCTAACGCCCATCTTGGCAGGCTTCATCTCTTTAAATACCTTGATGGCATTAGGAAGCCCTGACTTCAAACGTTGTATGTATCTATCAGCAGAACTGCGTTGTCAGGATAGATTCTCGCATATTCCTTAAATGCTTCGTATTCGCTGTCAAATGTCTGCACCCAGCTATGTGCCATAGTTCCGAGCGCCGCCACGCCGTAGTCTCTATCAGCAATCGCACACGCAGTGCCTGCGCAGCCGCCTATATAAAGCAGCTCTCGCTCCGTATATAGCACCAGATGCGCCCTGTGCTCTTCTAGAACCAAATTCCATGACAGGTCTACCCTGAGCCGCCCTTACGACTCTGCTTGCCTTGGTGGCAACTAGACTCTGATGGTTGATAGTTAGAAGTATAAATGTCTCAACAAACTGCGCCTGAATCAGCGGACCAGTCACCGTGATAATCGGTTCGTGAGGGAATATCGGAGTACCCTCGGGAACAGCCCATACATCACAAGTGAATTTGAAGTCGCGCAGGTAGTCTAGAAACTCTTCGCTAAAAATCCCCTTTGAACGTAGATACTCAATATCTTCTTCTGTGAAATGCAGATTCTTGAGATACTCGATGACCTGCTCGAGTCCCGCCATAATCGCATATCCGCCCTGATCAGGAACTCTGCGGAAGAACATGTCGAAGCAAGCCTCGTAGTCGCGAACATCAGAATGGAAATAGCCGTTAGCCATAGTGATTTCGTAGAAATCAGTCAGCATCGTTAGATTGTAATTATCAAGCATTGATTCTCTCCTATATTATTAGCCCACCAAGTCTGAAATTACCGACTCGACAGACGCCCCTTTCTTAAATGAATAAGTACCCGCATCGATGTCTGACACATCGTGTCCCTGAGCCTTCACATCTGCAGTAAATTGCTTATAATCCGCGAAAAGATTCTTGTCGATAAGATCGGATACATCAGCCTCGCCGACGCCGTTTATAGTAACACTCACGTCCTTCTTGAGAGCACCGTTCTTAAACGCACTTCCATACTTGAGAGTGGAAGCGGAGTTCAAGGTTTCCTCGGACTGCTTGCGGTTTGACTGGCTTGCAAGAACCTGTGGGTATTTCATAATTACGTTGAAGCGCCACACTATAACTCCTGCTGCCATCATGACGATTACAAGTGCAATTATAATGTCATTGGTGTTATGAAATAGATCCTTAAAATTCTTCATTCTAAATTCTCCTTCATGCTGCGCCACCAGACGCAACTTTACAGAAAATTATACATTTTTTTGCTAACGATTGCAAACAATAGAAGAGGTGCGACACCTTGTTAATAAGCCGTTTGCATGGTACAATATACGGTACGATTTAGATAGAAAGCAGATATAAATGAAGCAAATTGAGATAAATTCCAACGACGCGGGTAGACGCCTCGACAAATTCATGCGCAGATACCTTCCGAAGGCAACTCTGAGCACCATTTACAAGGTCATTCGCAAGGATGTAAAGGTTAATGGTAAGCGCGAGGGCAATAATTATATGCTCGCTGAGGGAGATGTTCTTACGTTATATATCAGCGATGGACTTATTGAAGAGTGGAGTGCCGCAACTAGGAATGATAATAGACTAAGGTGCGACGCAATTTCAAAATTGTATACGAAGATGAGGATATCTTAGTTGCCGACAAGCCGTTTGGGCTACTGACTCACGGGGACCAAAGAGAGAAGAAGAATCATTTGGCTAACCAAGTTAAGGATTACCTTATAGAGACGGGAGCTTACAATCCTAGGGAGAAGGTGTTTACACCAGCCCCAGCAAATCGCCTCGACCGAAACACCACAGGTGCGGTGCTGTTCGGCAAGAATAGCGCTTCGCTGAAAGCCCTAGGTGAGATGATTCGTGAGGATAAGGTCGACAAGTTCTATATGACCATCGTGTATGGGCATCTCGAAAAGGAAATCGACATAAAAGGCAGGCTTATCAAGGATCAGAACACCAATACTGTAAAGATTTTGGATATAGGTGATAGCAGAGGCCGTGAGATAGAAACTATCGCAAGACCTGTGCGCAGGATCGGTGATTTTACACTAGTCGAGATCAGGCTCGTGACGGGAAGGACTCACCAGATTAGAGCACATATGGCGTCGGTCGGACATCCTGTAATAGGGGACGTAAAGTACGCTAGAGGTAGAGCTGCTGATGTGAACCGTAGGCTGAAGCAGAGATTCGGTCTCAGCACGCAGCTGCTGCACAGCTGCCGGATAACCTTCAAGGAGGGCGTGGGTCCGCTGGCGAGGCTCACAGGGCAGTCGATAAAGGTGGATTTGCCAGAGGAATTTGAGAGAATAATAAACGGACTAGAGCTAGTGGCGAGAAGGAAAGGTGCTAACAATGAGTGATTTTGTAAAAAGTTTAATCAAGGATATCATCGTTGCGGCTATACTCGCGGCAGTAGTTATATCGTTCGTAAGGCCGACAATAGTTAAGCAGACCTCGATGCAGGATACGCTTAATCCAAATGATTACATCATCATGTATAGGAGGGCCTACTCAGGTGACAAGGAGCCAAAGCGCGGTGACATCGTCATCTTTAAGTCTGAGCTGCAGGATGAGAATGGCAAGAATAAGCTCCTGATAAAGCGCGTAATTGGACTCCCCGGCGATAAGATAACTATCAATGATGGTAAGGTCTATGTAAACGACAAGGAATACGATGAAAGTTACCTAAAGGACGGTTATACAACAGGTTCTGTGAACAACTTCAAGGTGCCAAAAGGCGAGTATTTCGTAATGGGTGATAACAGAGTAGTCAGCATCGACAGCAGATATAGCGAGGTTGGCTGCATCAAGAAGGATGCAATTAAGGGACGGGCAGTTTTGAGGCTGTTCCCATTTACCAAGATAAAGAAACTATAATAAAAAACTATAAGAGGAAGGCATGGCAAAAAGTAGGAAGGTAGTAGCTAATAATAAAAAGGCAAGGCATGATTACTTTGTCGAGGAGACCTACGAGGCGGGCATTGCGCTCACGGGGACCGAGATTAAGTCTGTTCGTGCTGGCCGCGTTAGCATCAAGGAGAGCTATGCGCACATTTATAACGGCGAAATCACCATCCTAGGCATGCACATCTCACCGTATGAGCAGGGCAACCGCTTCAACGTAGAGCCTCTTCGCGAACGCAAGCTGCTGATGCATAAACGTGAGATTTTCAAACTGGCAGGCCAGATTAAGACTGACGGTCTGACACTCATTCCTCTCAATGTATATATAAATGAAGCTGGTTACTGCAAAGTAGAAATCGGTCTCTGCCGAGGCAAGAAGAATTACGACAAGCGTGAGTCTATCGCCAAGAAGGAGGCTAATCGCAAGATGGATAGGGCTATCAAGGATAGCCTTCGCAAGTAGCAGGATTATGGTTATAGCAAAATGCTAATCTAAAACCATATAAATATAATACAAATACCATACTTGGAATCTGTATAAGCTATGGGGGCGTCAGGTTTCGACAGGAGTGTGGAACAAGGATAAGCGAGCCGTGGAGCCGAGCCACGTAAAAAGCGGCGGTTAAATTCAAACGCTAAACAGAATAACAATTTCGCACTAGCTGCTTAGTTCAGCACCGCGCGTCAACCGGTATTCACCTGCAGGTAACGGATCTGGCGTCGATTATGCAGGAAAACCTTGCGTGAGCTCCCGGTAGCGTAAGGGAACAACGGGATAGTGATTGTGTAGTCTGCTGACGTGACGCCACATGAGCGAATTATAAAGTATCAGCTGCGCTCGGAGAAAGTCCTTTGGAAATACTCTTGGACGTGGGTTCAAATCCCACCGCCTCCACCAAATTTGATGTTTGAAGAAAAAACCATGAATCTTACTGGGGATGGAGATGAGAAATGAAAAGTGTAGCATGGCTGTTTCCGGTTATTTTTATGCTTCATGAAATGGAGGAAATAATAGGATTAAGGATATGGCTAGATAAAAATACAGATATTATCAATAAATACAATAAATTTTCAGCTGTATATAAAAATTATAGTAACGAGGGATTTTTCGACAGCTGTTCTAGAAGAATACTTACTATGCATAATTATAACTATTGCTAGTATATATTTCCGCACATATATTGTTTGGCTCGGAGCATTTATTGCCTTTTTCGTTGCATTTGTTTTTTTCATATAATTCAAAGTATTATCATAAAAAGATATATTCCTGCATTATCAACAAGTATAATTCTTTTTACCGATAAGTATAGTTTTGATAAATAAAGTAATTTATAATGCTAAATATTCAATATTTAGCATAACAATTTCATCTACACTTTGTCTCATATTAATGATGTTAAATTTAAAAATTCGTTCATAAACTAATGGACAAGGTAACTGAGATTATTAAAATTTGCAAGTGAAGCGCCCGCATTGGCGCTTTTTTTCATATTACTACTCATAAACTGTGGCTATTATATAGCTTGCACTTTTTTTACGTTCAATAGAATACTTAATTTCAAAGATACAGAAACGGATGTCATTTTTGGTATCAATTGCATTATCTAGAAATAGCAATATTTGATTTCACATGCTGGTAAAAAAAATATTGCAATTCACTAATCAAAAATAGTAAAATGACTCTCCTGCTTAAAAAAATAGATATGGATATACTGAAAAGTTATAAATGTATAACATCGAGAGTATCGGAGAATTATTATGATTGTACGAGAGATGACAAGAGATGAAATAGATTTTTTTAGGAGAATATAAGAATGAGTGGCCTATTTTTTTGCATTGAAGCAGGTTAAAGATATTGATGTGAATAATTATCTGATTGCTGTATATGATTTGATTATACAATATGGGATTAATAGTGAGTTAAGGACGTATAATGATATAGGTAAGTATGCACAGAAGATATTTAATGCTATCAATGATGAAAAAAGGTGCTTTGATAACGAAATAGAAAATAACGAAAACGAATGGCTTTATGTAGCAAGCGATGACGTTTTGAAAGTTTCATTTAATGTAAGGGCATTTTTAAGACCATATATTACAGATTGGCCAATTTTTGAACTCGAAGAGTTACGTCATGATGATGTAGATGAATATCTTTTGTCGCTTTATGATGCTATTATTTGTTACGGATTTGATAAAAGAATGGAGTTTTATAATGAGACTGGAGAATCGCTACAGCTTATGTATGATCAGGTGCTTGAGTGGGTAGAAGCTCAATAAAAGTGCCATCTGGCGTTTTTTACTGTTTATTCCCCAACCGAAACCGCAGTATATGTCAAGTACTTTTTACTACCTATTGAATACTTGATTTCAAATATGCAGAACCATATATCATATTCTTCATTAGCAACATCCCCATTACTATCATTATTATCATTATTATCATTATTATCATTTGTGCTATTGCTCTTTGAGTCGCTGAACACCAGCTTATCCGCTGGGATAAATTCTGACAGATACATGCTCAGTTCATCAGCCTTATGGTCGTAATTGTAGAGCACCCCGGTATCTTGTCGCTTTTTTGGATTTACTGGCATACCTGCTGCTGTGTAGAGAGTTATACTGTCAATCTCAGGTGTTTTCGCCTTAGACTTCTTATCTTGAAAATGAATCTTGATATATGAAGTGTCTTTACTCTCGAGGGAAACATTAGGGACATCACCTTCGACTTTGCCGCAGGTTGAACTTATAATCTTCATCTGCTTTGATTTTGATAGCTTTGAAAATTTATCCCATTCATAAGTCCTGACGATAGCTGATCTAGAATCGTTATCTGTTTTTACCATAACTTTGATATCGGTCGCATTTGTTACTCGATCCTTATCTGCTGTTGGTCTAGATGCAATCTGCAAGATGGCAAATATAAGAAGTAAAATTCCAACAAATATGAATGTAAAGCTAAGTGGCTTACGATAACGACGGTTATTTTTTGACGACATAGAGACACCTCCGTTTCAATAATTGATGTAAATACTTCTTAAGCTCATACTATCATTTAAAGAATTAAAAAAAAGCGATTTAATAGGAAAATACAAAGTAGCACAAAGAATCGTCTATCAATATCAATATTGATATTTGGATAACGCCATGTTCTAGTCCCTGCACATTGACGGCACGTCGGAATACCCGTATAGTTAAGAAAAAGGCTATACGGGTATTATTTTTTAAGGAGTAATATGCTTAAATCCACTATCAAGCACAAAAATGTCGAATTTACCGAGCTGTTTTATGACCTAGTGTTCGTATATGCTATCTCGAAGACGACTGAGCTGATTCATCATCTGCACGGTGGCGTTGTGGGTGGGGAGGCTTTCTTCGCCTTCATTATGACGACGTTCGTGCTAGTTGATGCGTGGATGCTTCAGACGGTGTTCACGAATCAGTATGGAAAAATTCATTTCTTAACCTCTCGATAATGTTCGTTAAGATGATGATTCTGCTGGTGTTTGCGGGCATGATTGTCGAGGATTGGCACGACCACTTTGATTACCTGTGCTGGACCATCGCATCACTCTCGTTCGTGCTGTTCGTGCAGTACTTTGCGCAGTATTACAGTCATGGGCTTACAAAAGCAGAGCGCATTTCAATCCGTGGCTTCCTCGGGGTGACGGGGGTAAGAGTGTCCGGTATGCTTGCGGCTAGCCACTTTCCAATAGCGACAGGCATATACATATATCTCGCGACGATTATCGTGACGTTCCTTATGCCGATTTATTTTAGAAGGAGGTTTGAGCGTATCGATATAAATTTCGTGCACCTCGTTGAGAGAATTTCACTGCTTACAATTATAAATCTAGGTGAAATGATAATGGGAATCGCCCCTTTTTTCACGCTCAAGACCTTTACACTTAGTTCAGTACTTTACTTCACGATAGTTGCATGCTTATTCATGTATTATTTCAGCGTGCTCAATCATAGCATTGACGAACACGCAGATACGAATGGAATGTTCCTCATGTACAGTCATTACCCGATTTATATCGGGCTGATTATGATTACCGTATCGATGAGTTTTATCAGTCACAACGACGCGAACGTGCATTTTGTCACACTTTTCATGTATGCGGGAATTTTCATGTTACAGTGGGCGGTTATTGCAAATAATATGTACAGCAAGCCACACCTTAGCTTTGATGCGAAGTACTATGCTGTTCAGCTTTGGATTTTCCTATTTGGCAGTATTGCGAGCTATAATCTTGCACATAATGACGCGGCAGTTCTACACATAACTACGGCGACAATCGCAGCAATTACGGTTCATTCGATTGGGTTCTTTTATATGAGGAATTTGAAAGAGAAAAGGCGTTTAAAGAAGGAGACTATAAAGGGGTATAACGAGAAGGACAAAGAGAATGTACCTGAAAAGCATAAAGCAGAGAAATCCGTATAAAATGATATAATAATGCTCAAATAAATGGTTGAAACCAAGCGCAGAATGATTTTAAGGAGTCTACTATGAGAAAGCTTGTAAAGGGTAACGTGAGTTGGGTAGGATATATGGACTGGGAACTCGAGATGTTCCATGGTGATGAGTATTCTATTTTGAATGGGTCTAGCCAAAATGCATTTTTGATTGAGGAAGAGAAAACGATTTTGGTAGATACCGTGTGGCTTCCGCACAGAGATGAATTCATAGAGAACTTGAAGGCTGAAGGCGTGCTCGATAAAATTGATGCGATTATCGTTAATCACGGCGAGCAGGATCACTCAGGTTCGCTGCCAGCGCTGCTCAAGGAGATTCCAGACACACCGCTATACTGCACTGCGGCATGTGTAAAGAGCCTTGAGGGCCAGTACGGACAGCAGGGATGGAACTTCAATGTGGTAAAGACTGGTGACAGTCTCGATATTGGAAACGGCAAGCAGCTTATCTTCGTGGAGATGAAGATGCTTCACTGGCCAGACTCCATGGCTACATATATGACTGGTGATAACATCCTGTTCTCGATGGATGCATTCGGACAACACTTTGCAGTTGAGGAGATGTTCAATGACCTTGCGGATCAGGCTCTGCTTGATAAGGAAGCGATGAAGTATTTTGCAAATATCCTTAATCCTTTCGCTCCGTTCGTAACCAAGAAGCTTGAGGAAATCGCTAAGCTGAACTTGCCGATTGACATAATCGCTCCGTCGCATGGTGTGGTATGGCGTGACAATCCTGGTCAGATAGTTGAGAAATACGCTGCTTGGGCAGATGCATATCAGGAGAATCAGATTACTGTTGCCTATGATACTATGTGGGAGGGCACGACTAAGCTGGCACACGCAATCGCTGACGAAATTCACAAGCAGGCACCAGATACTGTTGTGAAGGTCTATAACATCGCCAAGGCGGATAAGAACGAAATCATGACCGAGGTATTCAAATCCAAGGCTATTGTCGTGGGTTCTCCGACCTGTGTGAATGATGTTTTGACAAGCGTTGCGGGGTGGCTGTCGTTCCTCAAGACGCTTAAGTTTAAGAACAAGAAGGCTGCTGCATTCGGATGCTACGGCTGGAGCGGTGAGTCGGTTAAGATCCTGCAGGCTAAACTCGCTGAGGCTGGTTTCGAGGTTGTTGAAGGAAATGTTCGTTCCTGCTGGAACCCAGATGAAGAGGACTTCGCAAAGATTCCGGCTATGGTTTCAGAGCTTATTAAATAGGTTTGATTAAAAGGTATAATGTGATTGTAAAACCCGCATGGCTGAAGGTGCAGTGGTGCGGGTTTTTATATTTACAACTATGCGATATCATGCTACACTTAAGATAACACCTAAGTTAACACCTAAGACAATTAAGCCAAAGTGAGCACCAAGATGTACAAACCACCATATAACATAACGGAACCAATGCTCAAGTTAATAAGTGATATATCTGAGAAAGTCGGTAAGATACAAGGCTACCACACCTTGAGCACCCACCCGAATCTACGGAAAAGCAACAGGATAAGGTCTATTCATTCGTCACTTGCAATCGAAGCAAACTCACTATCTCTTGTTGAGGTCAGAGACGTAATTGATGGCAGAACTGTCATCGGTAACAGGGACGAGATTAAGGAAGTTCAAAATGCATATCGCGCTTACGAAGCTATTCGAGAAATCAATCCATTTAATATGGAAGATTTAAAGCGTATGCATGGAGTAATGACTGACGGACTTGTGCCGGAATGTGGCAAATTCAGAAGTGGTGAAGAAGGTGTTTTTGACGGAGATGGATGCATATTCATGGCGCCGCCAGCGAAGCTCGTAACTGGACAGATGAACGATTTATTTGAATGGATGAACCGAGAGAAAGAAAACGTTCACCCTCTGATTATGTCATCTGTATTTCATTATGAGTTTGTATTCATTCATCCTTTTGCAGATGGAAATGGTAGGATGGCTAGGCTATGGCAGACTACACTTCTATATGATTGGCGTGAACTTTTTCAGTATGTGCCACTTGAGAGTCAGATTAAAAACTTCCAAAGCGAGTATTATGAAGTGATTGCTAGATGCCATAAGAATGGCGGTTCTGATGAGTTCATAATGTTCATGCTGAAGCGACTAGATGCGGTGCTCGGGGAAGTGCTGAGTAAACCATCTGTACTGTATGAAAATACCACTCCTCAGGTAGAGCGACTAATGGAGACTATGGAATTTGATATACCGTATACAGCCGTACAGCTCATGGGCGCACTCGGGTTAAAGTCGAGAAAGTCTTTTAGAGAGAACTATTTGCAGTCTGCGATAGAGGACAAGATTATAGAGATGACGATACCAGATAAAGCGACTAGCAGGAATCAGCGGTATGTAATGAAGAAGAAATAGTGATGCTGTGATATACTGCTTGTAATGAATTAAGTTATAGATAAATCACGCTAGTAGTGAGGCGAAGGATACGTAGCGCCAACTGTTAGCGAGAAACATGGATACACAAAGGGAGAATTCGATGACAGATTATAATAAAGAGCTCATATCGTTTCTAGATAAGTCGCCGACAGCTTTTCATGTGATAGCTAATATTAAGGCGAGGCTTGAAGCAGAAGGTTATACTGAGCTTGTAGAGTCTGCAAAATGGGAGCTTTCAGAAGGCGGGAAGTATTTCGTTACTAGAAATGATTCAAGCATCATCGCATTTAGAGTGCCTCGTTTTAACTTTACTGGTTTATGATTAGTGCTGCTCATTCAGATTCACCAGCATTCAAGGTTAAGGAAAATCCTGAAATCGTTGAAAACGGATATGTAAAGCTCAATGTCGAAGGCTACGGTGGCATGCTCATGGCTCCGTGGCTCGATAGACCACTGAGCGTTGCTGGCAGAGTGATTGTAAAAAGTGGTAATAGATACGAGGTGAAGCTCGTTAATGTAGATAGAGATTTGCTCATTATTCCAAATGTCGCAATTCACATGAACCGCGATGCTAACAAAAGCCAGACGTGGAACGCACAGGTTGACATGCTCCCAGTTCTCGGCTCGGCAGATGAGGCAAAAGGTTCATTTATGAGAATTATAGCTGAGTCTGCTGGCGTATCAGAGTCAGATATAATCTCGCATGACCTATTCCTATACGTTCGAGATAATGGTAAGGTATGGGGAGGTAGCGAGGAGTACATCTCAGCGCCACACCTAGATGATTTGCAGTGTGCGTACGGATGCCTTGAGGGCTTCATAGCAGCGAAGAATTCACACAGCGTCCCAGTTCTAGCGGTTTTCGACAATGAAGAGACTGGTTCTCTCACCAAGCAGGGCGCAGATTCTACTTTCCTAGATGAGGTGCTGAAGCGCATCTCGCTTGCTTCAGGCAAGGATGAAGAGGGTCACTATAGGGCGGTATCTTCGAGCTTCATGGTGAGTGCAGATAACGCGCATGCAGTGCATCCAAATCATCCCGAGAAGGCGGATCCTGTAAATAGGCCAGCGATTAACAAGGGTATCGTAATCAAGTTCAACGCAGCACAGCACTATACGACAGATGCCGTGAGCTGTGCGGTTTACCGTGACCTCTGCGAGTCGAATGATATACCAGTTCAGGTATTTACAAATAGATCAGACACAAGAGGCGGCAGCACATTGGGAAACGTATCGAATGCTCACGTGTCGCTTAACACTGTAGATATTGGACTGGCACAGCTGGCGATGCACTCGTGCTACGAGACGGTCGGTGCAAGGGATACGAAGCACCTTGTAGAGGCGATGACTATATTCTACTCGAAGACTTTTAGAGTAGATGCTGGTGGTTCATTTGAGCTATTGGACTAATAGGAGGGACACATGGCTAAGAAAAAGAGAAAGACGTTACCTAGTGACTTCTACGAGATACTGCGTAGAGGTGATATTGACGAGATAAAGGCGGTATTCGATAAATGCGAGATTACAGCTTATGCAGGCCGCTGTGACCTCGATACTGCTTTACATCACTATGGAATCCCAGCCGAAATCATACCTTGGCTTGTAGAACAAGGGCTTGATGTCAATACACTGAACTCTTACGGACGCACTCCGCTTAATTTTCACGCTGGAAATAATGCGAAGGTGGTTAAGGTGCTATTTGAACTAGGGGGTGACGTTGCTAAGCCAGACAATTATGGAAACACACCTCTTCATAACGCTGCATCTGGATACATACCAGATAATGTAAGCTGCTCGTCGAGCAAGGAGTTGACCTAAATGCTAGGGATAATATATGGAAGCGAACACCACTCGAGGAGGCGCTTATATCATGCCGAGGAATAGATATAGGAAAATGCGCGAAAGTTGCTGAAATTCTAGTAGATGCAGGAGCTGAGGTGACGCCTGCGGTCAAGGAATATGTGAGAAAAATTGGTGAGGATGTAGAATTCCATAGAGGAAGCTTCCACCCAGATTACGTAGATGAGATAGATACGGGACTTGCCAAGCTTTACAAGCTATTTGATGTAGAGCCAGTAAAGGCTCGCAAGATCCACGACGGTGTATCCCCTATTGTAGTAGAAGGGCACACTTGGAAGGAACAGTTTGCAGAGCTCTGGGAACTATTGATACCATCACATGGTGCAGCAGAGACTCTTCAGGGTGAGGTTGTGAGAATTGCTGGCCGCGTTCAGGATGAGATGAATAGAAATGGTGGGTGCAACTGGAACAGAGATTATCGCATGATGCTAGACGATTTCGTAAAGCATGTAGCAACTGGGGTATCACTGCCTGAGGCGGAACTCGAAGAGGCTAAAAGCCTGGCTTCAAGTATAAGTCCTAGAGGCGATTTTAATGAGGTTTCGCTAGATAGACTGTGCGAGCTGGCGACTAAGTGGGTGCTACTAAATCCTGAACCGATTAAACTCGAGACGCCGAGGTATAAGAGGTAGATGTAACTACTCAAGAAGTGGGGATATAATATTTAATAAAATAATAATTCAAAACGCCGCGCCACCCACTCGGGTAGCGCGGCATTCTACTATCTAATCTTAATTTGCCTACTTTTCATTCTTCGACTTGAAGAAGATTATCGTACCAGCCGTTATGATAATCGCATATCCGATAAAGCTATAGATATCAGGGATTTCGCCGAACACCATGAATCCTAGCACGGTTGTAAATATGATCTGCGAATAATCGTAGATTGAGATTTCCTTTGCAGGTGCATAGCGATATGCACCAGTGATGCTGAACTGACCACCTGCAGCAGCAAAGCCTGCGCAGAGAAGCATGAGAATCTGGTATGGGCTTATCGGTGCATGATATTTCAGCACTATCAGCGGGACCATAGATAGGCAGCTGAAGGCTGAGAAGCAGAAGACGATGACCGCCCTCTGCACACCGTTAGAGCCGAGCATACGTACCATAGTGTATGCGAGTCCTGCGCCTATACCGCCGATAAGACCAGCGGCCATACCTATAGGATTTCCCGAGAAGCCTGGCTTGATTACGAACAGGGCACCAGTCATGGCGAGCATTAGGCAGAAGACCTGGTATCGCTTGGGAACCTCTTTGAGGAGGATGATCGAAAATATAATCGTCGCAAATGGCGATAGCTTATTGAGCATACTGGCGTCAGCAACCATTATGTGGCTCACTGCGTAGAAATTTCCGAGGATTCCTATAGTGCTGCAGTCACTCGTACGAACATAGGCATGTAGTTTTTGCGCCCGATTTGTATCGGCTGCTTGTCCTTGATCAGTACGATTGCAGCGATGATGGCGGCGATTAGGTTTCTGAAAAATGCCTTTTCTACAGCCGGCAGGTCACCCGAAAGCTTGACGAATATTCCCATGAGGGCGAAGAAAAATGCTGAAGTGACTATCAGCAAGATGCCCTTGTTCTTATTATGTACTGCTTTTTCCATTTCTGTTTCTTCCATTTAAATATATTTACATGCGTGCGATTTATGCACGACTAAGTGATTGCGAATTTGCGTACACACTATCTTATTGTATGTCATTAAATCAGTCAAGTGCGATATATAGTCAACACAAGCGGTTTGTGTTAAAATTTAGATTAATATATTTGCAAAAGGAGAAACAAAATGAGCGAGCACATTACTAGAGAGCAGGCTAATGAGCTACTACATAAATATATAAAGGGAGAGAACTACATCACGCATTCGTATGCAGTTGAGGCGATAATGAGGGGTCTTGCAAAGAAGCTTGCTCCTGACGAGATAGAATTTTGGGGTATCTGCGGCTTGCTGCACGACCTAGATGAGGAGACGGCCGACTGGCGCACAGATATGTCCACTCACGGACCTGTTTCAGCGCAGATTCTAAAGGACGAAGGATACGATGAGCCGGTTATGGCACAGGCTATTTGCGCACATAACCCAGAGTCTGGCGTTATTGCGAAATCCACACTAGAGATTGCACTCCTTGCTGCTGACCCGATGAGCGGATTCTGCAAGGCTGTTGCACAGATTTACCCAGATAAGAAGATCGCGAGCGTTAAGCACAAGTCGGTAAATAAGAGATTTAAGGAAACGAGATTTGCAGCAGGAGCGAACAGACAGTATATGGCGGCTATCGAGGAAATCGGAGTTAGCTTCGATGAGTTTATAGACATTTCGCTGGAAGCTATGCGCGAGATTGCTGACGAGATTGGATTATAACTGTAAAAGCACTTAGCATCCCGAAGATGGGCGCTAAGTGCTATGATTTTATTTCTGTGCGTATATATGTTTCTATCAATTTTAATATTTAATATATAAAAATATATAAAAACTACTTTCGAGGTGCCTTCGGCAGCTCGATTTTTACATTCTTAGGATTTCTCGCCCTTCTATATAGCACGAAGCGGCGCCCAATTGCAGCGACGAATTCAGCATGAAGAGTCTCTGCAAGTTCACTGCACACCTCGGTAGGGTCGAGCAGTGAGCCTTCCTGAATCTGACATTTTACAAGTTCATTCGCCGTAAGATTTTCGTCGATAGAGCGGACGATGTTCTCCGTGAGGCCAGCCTTGCCAATATATACAGTCGGCTCGATCTTCTGCGCGAGCCCCTTTAGATAACTTCTTTGCTTGCCTGTGAGCATGTGTTCTCCTTGATATTTCTGAAATGTAATATAAAATTAATATGTGCACTATATTAACACAACACGGCGCATTAATCCATAGAGAGGTGGGAGAAACATGGCAGATGGAAGATGGGTCATGACGGAAAATGAGCTAAATAGCGTGGTTTCCGGTTTTAAGGAGACAGATACAGAGGCTCTACCAAATGAAGGCAAGCATCTGCCGGTAGACGTCCGAGGAGGCTCTAGCGATGCGTGTAACCGCGAGATGGGATATAATGAGATATGTGCATTTTGCGGCTCGGATAAAATGCGCGTGGGATTTGGTAAATACGGCCAAGGCTTTGGCTGCCGCTCGTCCAAGTGCGAGGACTGCGGAGGCGTCACGGACTTCGTGTACAAGGATGAAGTGGGGAAGTTTTTTAGGTAGAAGGGAAACGATATTTCTTAGTAGTATATATTGCTATGAAAAAAGGGGGATATTATGGCTGATATACAAATTGTAAAAGGTGAAGTGGCGAACACCGCGGCTAGTTTAAGTGCGGGATCCACGCTGGTAATGGTAGATGCGCTTCAGAGAGATGAAGAGTCGACACTAACTGCAGTTGCAAGTGCTCAGACATTGTATGAAGATTTTTCTAAAGTGGTAAACAAGCTTAAGGAGCAGATTGCTGACGATTCTGCAAAGCTATTTAAAACCGACTCGCTGTTTGCACAATGGGATTCAAAGACAGCAAAAAAGTTTGCAGGAAGACATAATCGCAAGGCTGTAAAGTAGAATAAGGATTTTATAATGAGTGTAGATGATAGAAGTGAATTGCTGAACGCAAGAAAAAAGCTTGAAGAACAGATAGAAGAGCTTGAAGCGGCAGAGAAAAAAATCAAAGATAACGAAGATGGTTTTTATGAAATGTATAGAAACATAGGGGTACTTGAAGAACAACGTGAAAAGTATTCATATGATAAGGAAATGGTGAATTTACTAGATGAGGCAAATTTAAGTATGCGTGATAGTGAAAGACTATTTGAAAACCTGATTGCTGAAATAAAAGAATCAAAGACAAAAAGTAGAAATAAATTGGAAGCCATTAATGATGATCTGAGATATAAATAGAGGGAGAATGTATGGGCGGAAGAGTCGTAAATCCTCAGTGCATAAAAATGCAGTGTGACAGCATGTTAAAAGGAATTTCCAAGGTTACAGAAGCTACAGAGAAAATTAATTCTACTTTAGATAGCTTTACTTCAAATGGAAATTTAAGTGGTAACTGGTATGTACATGCTTGCACACATATGATGGGAGTTAAGAAGATAATACATGGACTTTCTTCTCTTGGTGATATTGTAAAAACTGACTGCAATACATTGATAGATGCTGTAGGTGATGAGATCTTAAGGGAAGATGATATCAATGATGATATAAGTAAGCATAAAAATATTATTAAAGGTATAGATACATCGTTGCTTTTGTACATGTTATTGATGATATCTATCCCAGATATAAGTGCGGCCGTTAGTAATACGGTGAATACTTTGAGGCATTCTAAAGAAGTTGAGCTCAATGTAATAAATGTTCTAGAGAATAAAATTAGGAAAATAGATGAAATAGAGGCTGCTACCAAAGACTTATTCCTCGAATATGGCAACTTGATTTCACTTATGAATACAGGATTATCGGCATTAGCGACCTCAACAGCTAATGGTTTCAACTTGCCTGCGAATCAGAATTGGATAAAAGAAATTGATGAAGCAATCAATACAGCAACCGCAAAAAGCCCTAGAAAATGCAAAGGGCAAATATGATATAACTCATGCCTTTAGTAAAGATCCAGTAAACCTATCATCTGGTAATTTTATTTATGAAAAAGAATGACTTAGTTATTGATGGCAAGTCACCTCTAGTATTTGGACGATTTTTATAATTCGATAAACACATATAAAGGGGCGTTTGGAAATAGATGGAATCATAGCTTTGAAGTAAAGCTACTAATAGAAAGAAATGTAGCAGGTAAGGAAAGCGCTAAGATTATTAGAGAGGATGGCAGAGAGGAATCATTTACCTTCATAGGAGATGAAGGAGTGGTTAATTTTGGCGCAAGCCTTGGAAAGCTAAGGAAAAGTAGCTCAGGATATGTATATGAGACCGAAGCTAGTACAAAATACATATTTAACTTCAAAGGCCAATATATAAAAAGAAAAGACAAAAATCGCACATCTATCGACTTGTCGTATGAAGATGGATTGCTCGTTAGCATTAGAAAATCATCGGGTGAAGGATACGCGCTAGAGTATAATAGTGAGCATTTGATCGATGCTGTGGTCGACCACACAGGACGTACAGTTAAATACGAATATGAAAAAGGTGCGCTTTCAAAAGTAATAATGCCAAATGGAGGAGCGTATAAGTATTTATACGACTCACGTGGCTATCTGTCTGAGATTGTTAACGCAGATAATGTAAGTACAATCACAAATAAATATGATTCATATGGAAGGGTAATAAGCCAAACCTTCCCAGATGAGAGTTCTATGTCATATAAATATGATGACGATAGAGGTCGAACTGTACAAACTGAGCGTAACGGTGCAGTGAGCTATCACTATAATGATAGTCGTTTAAGGACTATCAAAAATGAGTATTGTGATGCCGAAGAATGTTTCAGCTACAACAAGAAAGATAAGAGAACTGCATTTGTTGATAAAAACGGCGGCAGACGGGAATTTCTGTACAATGAAAATGGGGATGTAATAAAAGTAATAGATCCAGTTGGAACAGAAACAATAATAGAGTATGACAGCAAAGGTAAACCAGAAAAGCTCGTCGTTGACGGTAAACTTAAAGTTAAAAACGAGTATAGTATCTTTGGTGAAAGACTAATCGTTACTGAAGATGGTCTTGGTAGAAAGACTTTCTTTAGACATGATAAAAATGGCAATGTATGCGAGATTATGAATGCTGAAGGAAGCATTACATCATTCAGCTTTGATGAACGAGATAATGTAGTTGAAGTTTGTGATGAAAGAGGCGGAAAGCAAACATATGAATGGGATGCTATCAACAGGCTAACAGGCACCATAGATGCTAATGGCAATGCAAGGCAAATTACATACGATGATGACAGTAATATAACTGCAGTAGTCCAGCCAGATAAGAGCAGCATCACTTTTGAATATGATAAATTAGGCAGAATGATTAAAGAAACTGCTCCAAACGGCGCAGAGACAACATACAAATATAATTGCCTGGGTTTTCCGTCCGAAAAAACAGATCCGCTCGGTAGAATCACAACATATGCATATGATGAAATGTGGAACCTCAAGGAAGAAATACTTCCTAATGGAGGATGCATTTCTTATGAATATGATGAGAATAACAGACTAATTCTGCAGATTGACCCTGAAGGAGGGAGACATGCCTATGCGTATGATGGCATGGGTAACCTTATCATGGAGACGGATGAGGTTGGAAATGTAACGGAGTATGAATATAACGGAATAAATAGACTCACTAGTGCGAGATACCCGGATGGATCTGAAGAGCATTTCTGCTATGATGGTTCAGAAAATATAATAAAATACACAGATCGAGGCGGAAATGAGTATTCATTCATATATGATGCGAGCAGATCAGCTAATAGAAGAAATCGACCCTCTTGGGAATAGTAAAAAGTATGAGTACACGCCAATCGGCAGAATAGCATCACGAACTGATAGTTCAGGATGTACTACCAGATATGAGTATTATCCTGGTGGTGTTTTTGAAACGCATAATTCATCCAGCTGGAGCGTCAGAGGACTTCGTTGTTGATCCTGCAGGAAATATCACTGAATACTCAGATGTGAATAATTACAAGAGGTATTATAAGTACGACTGCATAAATAGACTTATTGAGGTCAAAGGTGAAAATGGAGAGAGGACAGCATACACTTATGATGCCATGAATAACGTAACGTCTAAGATAAATGCAGACGGAGGAACGTCATTTTACGAATACTCTCTTTCGGGCATGATTATTAAGGTTACAGATGAGCTTGGTAACGAAGTAGAGTACGATTATGATGACATGGATCAAATCACTGAAGTACGCCTGCATCTCAAAGGGAGAAAATGCATCTCATGTAATGAAGTATGTAAGAGATTTGATGGGAAGGGTGACCAAGTCGATTAATCCAATTGGTGACACTGCATCTTTTAAGTACGATGCGAAAGGCAGACTGATTGAAAAAGACTGACAGAGACGGGTTTGTAACCAAGACTAAGTATAACTCGCTCGATAAAATAACTGAGATTATCTATGCGGATGGAAATTTTGCAAGATTCGCATATGATTCGCTTGGAAAAACTACGAAGACAGAAACTCCAAATGGGGCATCACTAATCGAGTATGATTGCGTAGGAAGAATGACAAAGGAGACTTACCCAGATGGACAGGTCTTAAGCTATGGGTATGGCAAATCAGGTGAAAGGACAAGCATTACTTACCCTGATGGTTCTACGGCACATTATAGGTATGATAACAAACACAGACTTGCTGAAATCATGGATGAAGAAAGTTCTATTTTATATCATTACGATAATCTGAATAGACTGGCAAGGCGTACTATGCCTAATGGCAGCAGCACATCCTATGAATACGATAACATTGGTAGACTGCAGATGCTGACTCATGCTAATGACAAAGGAATCATAGATAGGCAGCGTTATGAGTACGATATAAGAGGAAATGTATCGCGTATAGAAAAGGAGAGAAGCGAATTTAGCGAACATAGCGGCTCCTTTAACTACAAATACGATGCAACAGGCAAGTTGATAGAAGTAGCAAGAGACTCGAAAGTGCTTAGGGAGTATCAGTATGATGCTTTCGGCAATAGGATGAGGAAGGTCTCAGATGGCATTGAAACTATATATTCATACAATGAAGCAGACCAACTCATATCCAAGAGAGAAGCAGAATCAGAAACAACATACACATACGACAGACGTGGAAATATTACCGGCATGTGTGTTGATGGGAACACATCTAAGAGATTTGTATATGGCGCAGCAAATAGGCTTGATAAAGTAATAGATAGTAGCGGTCTCGTATCAGAATACATGTACGATGCGGCTGGGCAGAGGGTAAAGGATCTCATTGGAAACGTAGAAACCGAGTATATAGTTGACCACTCCAAGGAGCACAGCAATCTGGTTCAGAGAAAGCGAAATGGCATGAATCAGCGTTTTATATGGGAAGATTCAATACCGCTAGCTATGAAAGGTGATGAAGAATACTATTATCTAGCGGATATGCAGGGAACACCAATGCACCTTGTGGGTGCTGATAATGCACTCATAGAGAGCTACGCATATGATGAATTTGGTAACGAGCTAAGTGGCATGGATAGAGAAAGCATACAGCCATTCGCTTATACGGGATACCGCAAAGATGTAGTGAGTGGAACGTACTTTGCACAAGCAAGAGAGTATATGCCTGATGCAGGAAGATTTGCAGGTGAAGATATCGTTAGTGGCAGTATCACTAAGCCTCTCGCGATGAATCCATACAATTACTGCCTTGCGTCGCCGCTAATAATGGTTGATAGAAATGGAGCATTCCCAAGCGTAGAAACTGTAGTGGATAGTACATTCGATTTCTCGGAAGAACTGGATTCTTGCATGGCAACCCAGAGGGTAAGAACTGGTTATTATCTAAATCACGAGAACTAGCAGAGACTCCAATTCCAGGATTTTCATCGACAAATGCAAGTGACTACGCAGCAGCCTTATCCAAATCAAGGATAGGAGAACAGGCTATAGGTGTAACACTTAATATGGATAGGGACTCTAATGGCGTATATCACGCTAGGCGAAACTGTATACAAAGACATTTTGGTTACAATGACACCTATGACTATGTGTTTAAGTCGTTTACGTCTGCGAAGCCTAAAAAACTACCACCTATAATGTACAAAGGTGAAGAATATCGAATTTGGATGTGGAAAGGTGATTACTATGGTCTAGGGGCCGGTGCAGAGACGGGAATATACAGAGGCAGCGGTTATCACAAACTAACATATCAAGATAGCAAACTCATAATGAAGTTATCTCTGTATGACAAGTCTGGAAGGCAGATAATGAAATACGAACCTGGTGATCCGCAGTGGTGGATAACAGGATTTAATCCAGAATACCAAGATGTCAAATACCAAGATCTGAGAGTTGAAGGAATGATTGATTTTAGTAACGAACCGGGACTTTGGGAGGAGTTTATACGAGCGTATGGAGAAAATGTTTCAAGACTTGGTATTTGTGTAGACGAAAGAAGAAGAACCATTTATTACAAGTGGTAAAAGAGGTGATAAAATGAAAAAAATGATAAGTGTTGGAATATGTCTATTGATGATTTTATCAACAGCATTCTGCCTAACAGGTTGTAAAAGCAGAACAGATGAAATGGTTGACTTGGAGACTTATACAACTAAACAGATGAATAAAACTAAAAAGCAGGTAATCAAGTGCATAAATGAACAGGACAAGGAGGGTCTCAAGAAGCTTTTCTCTAAGGATGCACAAAAACACATAGAGGATTTAGATGGGAAACTTGACCAGCTTATAGGTGCTTTCAATGGGAATAAAATAGAAAGCGCAAAAGGTCTTAGTCCAGCATTTGAAGGATCTGCAGATGCGCAACCTCTACACATCTATGGCGAATATCGTCTTACGATTAACAGTGAAGAGAAGTATCGAATATATATTAGCTTATGCGATAAAAATGATGAAGAGCCGGATAAAGAAGGTGTGTTTCAAATAGAATTGAGAACTTTCAGTAGAGAAGAATCACCTAGAGATTTTAGCGGTGGTGCATATCAAGATGACTATGGAATATTCATTTATACTCTTCAAAACTATCCAAAGAAATAAATGTTGTTTATTAGCTGAACGAGGTGCGGTGCAATGAGAAAAATAACATGTGCATTACTATGCCTGCTAATGATTTTATCAACAACATTCTGCCTAACAGGTTGCAAAAGCAGAACAGATGAAATGGTTGACTTGGAGACTTATACAACTAAACAGATAACTAAAACGAAAAAGCAGGTAATCAAGTGCATAAATGAACAGGACAAGGAAGGTCTCAAGAAGCTTTTTTCGAAGGATGCACAAAAACACATAGAGGATTTAGATGGGAAACTTGACCAGCTTATAGGGGCTTTTAACGGAAATAAAATTAAAAGTGCAAAAGGTCTTAGTCCAGCATTTGAAGGATCTGCAGATGCGCAACCTTTGCACATTTACGGAGACTACGACTTAAAACTTAGTAATGGTGAGAAATATGAAATACTTATAAATATATGTGATATAGATGATGAGAACAAGGGAAAAAAAGGACTATTTCAAATAGTACTTATGACCTTTTCAAGTGATGACTCACCAGAAGATTTTTACATTGAAATTAACGACGACGACTACGGGGTATTTGTTTATACCCTGCAAAACTATTCAAAGGAATAAATATCATCTGCAAGTCGAACGAGGTGACTTACAATGAAAAAAACAATAAGTGTTATATTGTGTCTACTGTTAATTTTATCAACAGCATTCTGCCTTGCTGGATGCAAAAGCAGAACAGATGAAATGGCAGATCAAGAGATTTATACAGAAAAACAGATGAACAAGATGAAAAATAAAGTCTTCAAGTGTATAAACGAACAGGACAAGGAAGGTCTCAAGAAGCTCTTTTCGAAAGATGCACAAAAACACATAGAAGATTTAGATGGGAAACTTGACCAGCTTATAGGTGCTTTTAACGGAAATAAAATTGAAAGTGCAAAAGGTCTTGGGCCAGCATTTGAGGGTTCTGCAGATGCGCAACCCCTGCATATCTATGGTAAATATCACCTTGTGCTTAACAGTAAAGAAAAGTATCGAATATATATTAGCTTATGCGATAAAAATGATGAAGAGTCGGATAAAGAAGGTGTTTTTCAAATAGAATTGAGAACTTTCAGTAGAGAAGAATCACCTAAAGATTTTAGCGGTGGCGCATATCAAGATGACTATGGGATATTCATTTATACTCTTCAAAACTATCCAAAGAAATAAATGTTGTTTACTAGCTGAGCGAGGTGCGGTGCAATGAGAAAATTAACATGTGCATTACTATGCCTGCTAATGATTTTATCAGCAACATTATGCCTAACAGCCTGCAAAAGCAGAACGGATGAAATGGTTGACTTGGAGATTTATACAACTAAACAGATGAATAAAACTAAAAAGCAGGTCATCAAGTGTATAAACGAACAAGACAAGGAAGGTCTCAAGAAGCTTTTTTCGAAAGATGCGCAAAAACATATAGAGGACTTAGATTCGAAGTTGGATCAATTTATAAATACTTTTAATGGAAATAAAATTGAAAGTAAAAAAAGTCGTGATCCAAACTTTGAGGGATCTACACAAGCGCAACCGTTACATATTTTTGGCAAATATCATCTTAAACTTAGCAATGGTGATAAGTATATTCTATTTATTAATACTTGCGATATAGATGAGGATAATAAAGATAGAGAGGGTATTTATCAACTAGTTATTCTTACTTTTTCAAGTGAGGAAGTTCCTGAGGACTTTCGAATGGAAGGCACTAACAATGATTATGGTATATTCATCTATAGCAAAGATGGAACTTTGCTATAATGGGTAAATTTACGAGATTTACTAAAGGTGAGAAAAAATGAAAAAATCAATAAGTGCTATATTGTGTCTACTGTTAATTTTATCAACAGCATTCTGCCTTGCTGGCTGCAAAAGCCGTGAACAAAGACTAAACGAAGAAACAGAATATGAAGAAACACAAATGAAAGCTGTTAGGGAAAAGGTTATTAGGTGCATAAAAAAGGATGATAAAGAAGGACTCAAGAAGCTTTTCTCAAAGAGTGCACAAAAGGATATCGAAGATTTAGATGGCAAGATAGATGAGATGCTGGAAGCATTTAAAGGAAAGACTATAGTTTCAGCAAAAGGTGAATCTGCTGGTTCAAGTAGGGCGTATGATTATGGTAAGGAAACAATAACTATATATGGAGATTATACTATTAAATTCAGTGCTGGAGAAAAGTGCGCATTGTTTATAAGCTTTTGCGACAAGAACGAAGAAAATCCAGAGGATAAGGGAGTGTTTCAAATAGAGTTGAGAATGTTTGCTAAAGAAAAAACACCAAAAGATTTTAGTGGAGGTGCATACAAAGATGAATATGGGATATTCATTTATACTCTTCAAAACTATCCAAAGAAATAAATGTTATTTACTAGCTGAACGAGGTGCGGTGCAATGAGAAAATTAACATGTGCATTACTATGCCTACTAATGATTTTATCAACTGCGTTCTGTTGCTAGTCGAACGAGGTGACTTAAAATGAAAAAATCAATAAGTGCCATACTGTGCCTATTGTTAATTTTATCAACAACATTCTGCATAACAGCCTGCAAAAGCAGAACGGATGAAATGGTTGACTTGGAGATTTATACAACTAAACAGATGAATAAAACTAAAAAGCAAGTCATTAAGTGTATAAACAAACAAGACAAAGAGGGTCTCAAGAAGCTTTTCTCAAAGGATGCACAAAAACACATAGAGGATTTAGATGGGAAACTTGACAAGCTTATAGGTGCTTTTAACGGAAATAAAATTGAAAGTGTGGACAGTAAAGAACCTGCGTTTAAGGGGTCTGAACAGACGCAACCTTTACATATTTATGGAGATTATACACTCAAGCTTAGTAATGGTAAAAAATATATACTTTTTATAAATATCTGTGATATGGATGATGATTATCAAGAAAAAAGAGGTTTGTTTCAATTATCATTACTTGCGTTTTCAGACGAAGAAATACCAGAAAATTTCCGAAGAAATACAACTGTAGATGATTATGGAATATTCGTATATACCCTGGAAGAAGCTCAAAATCAATGAAACACCTTATTTATAAAGGGACAGTCTAATGAAAAAATCAATATTTGCTACATTATGCATACTGATAATTATCTTGATGGCTTTTTGTCTATCCAGTTGTAAAAGCAGAACAGATGAAATGGTTGACTTGGAGACTTATACAACTAAACAGATGACTAAAACGAAAAAGCAGGTAATCAAGTGCATAAATGAACAGGACAAAGAGGGCCTGAAGAAACTTTTCTCGAAGGATGCACAAAAACATATAGAGGATTTAGATGGGAAACTTGACCAGCTTATAGGGGCTTTTAGCGGAAATAAAATTAAAAGTGCAAAAGGTCTTAGTCCAGCATTTGAGGGGTCAGCAGATGCACATCCATTGCATATCTACGGCAAGTACCATCTCACACTAAATAGTGAAGGGAAGTCTATACTATATATTAGTCTTTGTAAAAATGATGATGATCCAGATAAAGAAGGTGTGTTTCAAATAGAATTGAGAGTATTCTCTAGAGAAGAAACGCCTAAAGATTTTAACGGTGGTCCATACAAAGATGATTACGGAATATTCATTTATACTCTTCAAAACTATCCAAAGAAATAAATGTTGTTTACTTGCTGAACGAGGTGCGGTGCAATGAGAAAATTAACATGTGAATTATTATGCCTGCTAATGATTTTATCAACTGCGTTCTGTCTTGCTGGTTGTAAAAACCGAGAAGAAGTCCTGAGTAACGAACAGTCTTATGAGACAAAAGAAATGGTAGCTATGCGGGATAATGTTGTTAAATGTATAAATAGTAAAGACAAAAATGGTCTTAAGAAGTTATTTTCCAAAAGTGCACAGGGAGAGATTGAAAGCCTAGATAACAAGATAGATGAACTTATGAACCTATGCGGAGATAATAAAATCATTTATGTACATAGCGATACCCCTGGATCATCAGGATCGCTAACTATTCAGCCACTTAGTATTACTGGTGAATTTTTATTTAAACTAAGTAACGGTAAGCAATATGTAGGATGGATAAGTTTCTGCGATAAAGATGATGAAAACAAGGAAAATGTCGGTCTGAAAACTATAGAGATATGTAATGGGTCTAAAGAAGAACTTCCAAAAGATTTTATATGGGACGGGATTAGTAGTGGAAACTCCGGCATATTCATCCACTATATCAATTAATCTATAATAGCGGTGACAAAATGAAGAAACTGATAAGTGTTGTAATGTGTCTATTGATAATTTTATCAATAGCATTCTGCCTAACAGCCTGCAAAAGCAGAACAGATGAAATGGCAGATCAAGAGATTTATACAGAAAAACAGATGAACAAGATGAAAAATAAAGTCATCAAGTGCATAAACGAACAGGAAAAAGAGGGTCTCAAGAAGCTTTTCTCAAAGGACGCACAAAAACATATTGAGGATTTAGATGGGAAACTTGACCAGCTTATAGGGGCTTTTAACGGAAATAAAATTAAAAGTGCAAAAGGTCTTAGTCCAGCATTTGAGGGTTCCGCAGATGCGCAACCCCTGCATATCTATGGTAAATACCATCTTAAACTAAAAAGTGGTGATAAGTATATAATACTTATCGATATATGCGATATAGATGATGAGAATAAGGAGAAAGAGGGCATATTTCAATTAGATTTATTGACCTTCTCAAAAGATGAGGTACCTGAAGGTTTCCATATGGATGGTAGTGAGGATGACTATGGCATATTCATCTATAACAAAGATGGAATTCAGCAATAATAAGTAAGTCAGCTGATTGATTGGAGGATACAATGAAAAGCAACGCTTACTATGCTATGTCTACTAATGATTTTATCAGCTGCGTTCTGTCTTGAAGGCTGTAAAAGTCGTGAACAACGGCTAAGCGAAGAAACTGCATATGAAGATGCACAGATGAATGCAATGAATAAAAAAGTCGTTAAATGCATTAATGAAAAGGATAAAAAAGGGTTAAAGGACCTTTTCTCAAAGAGTGCACAAAAGAATATCGAAGATTTAGATGGCAAGATAGATGAACTTTTTAATGTATTTGATGGGAAAATAATCAAAAGTGTACGAGTAAGTTCTAAAGTAACGGATGGTTCTATTAATGTCCAACCTTTTAGTATTATTGGGAAATGCACATTTTCTCTAAACAGCAAAAGGCAATATATTGGATACATAGATTTTTGTGATAAGGATGATAACAACAAAGATAATGTAGGTCTTTATATGATTGAAGTATGCACGTGCTCACGTGAAGAATTGCCTGAAGAATTTGCTTGGGAAGGTGTTAATAATGGAAAACCCGGCATATTCATTCACTACATCGATTAATATAGTAACGGAGATGAAATTAAGAAATACCTGAAAATTTCTGAAGAAATATAACCGTAGATGATTATAAGTATTCGCATACTCGCTAGGCGGTACTCAACAATTATAAACAAGACTATTTTGTATAGGAGACAAGATGAATCGCAAGGAAATTAGAGAGATTAAGAAGAGATTTAGCCCGGATACGAACAATTTTGGGCATATTTATGGTTGCTACGTCAATGCTGCGCGAGAGATTATCACGTACATGGATTCGCCGACGATGCTCATGGAAAATGAAGAGCGCGAGATGTACATGAAGACTCTAAAGAAGGTGCTGTCTGGCGCACTAGGCAGGAATCTACTAGATGTTGAGTTCTCGACGGCTCAGGTCGAGGATAGCGATGAGCATAGGCTGCTTCAGACGCTGAGGACTTCGCATCTCAGTAACGAGACTATGCGCAAGATTTTATTTCAGAGAATTATCGATAGCGTAGATATGGGAGATACTGGTTACGTTATCTTGCTGGCTGCCGATGCCTATGATGTGCCATATAAGGATAGCGGTAGTGACGAGTGGTCGGAAGAGTCGACGGATCAGTTCGAGTATTTCGTCTGCTGTCTGTGTCCTGTAAAAGACCCGAAGGGTGCACTCAGATACCTTGCCGAGGAGAAAAATTTCCGCGGTGCATCGACTGGCAGCATACTCGGAGCTCCGGACATGGGCTTCATGTTCCCGACCTTCGATGACAGGATGACTAACATATATCAGGCGCTCTATTATACGAGGAGTTCGGCTGACGTTCATAGCGATTTTCTCAAGGCGGTGTTCAACCTAGAAAAGCTACCGATGGCTGCAAATACACAGAAGAATGCATTTGACAGTGCACTCGCTGACTCGCTAAAGGATGAATGTGATATTGACATCGTGAAGGCACTTCATATCCAGATAGGTGAGAAAATAGATCTACTTAAGGAAGCAAAATCCGATGAAGCTCCAGAGATTCACATCAATGAGCTCGAGGAAATTCTCATGAAGAGCGGAACCTCTGACGAGGCAATCGAGAAGTTCCATGATACGTGCAAGCAGTATTTTGAAGGGGAAGAATTCTTTAACCCTGAGAACCTCATCAACCGCAGGCAGTTTAAGATAGAGACGCCTGAGGTGAATGTCAGTGTGGATCCAGAGCACGTATTTGGAATCAGGACGGAGGTTATCGATGGCCGCAGCTATCTGATGATTCCGATTAGCGAAGGAATTACGGTGAATGGTGTGGATGTTAGCATTCCGGATGGAAGCATAGCACCGAACTGATTGAATTGATGCGAATAATAAGAATGAAAATGGAGAGCCTGAACGATGTTCGGCTCTCCATTTGGTTTGTGTGGATTTCATGTTTAATTGCGTAAAAGCTTTACAGCTAGTAGTTAGAGGGATATTATGTAGTAAATTTTAATACAGGTGTAAAAAGTGGAGGTGGACTATGAATGCACATGATATTTTAAATAATCCTTTTCTTAATAAAGGAACCGCATTTACTATAGAGGAGCGTCAGGAACTTGGCCTTATTGGCTTGTTGCCACCTTACGTTCAGACCATCGAGGAACAGGCTGCTGAGACTTATGCTCAGCTTCAGACCAAGGCTAATGATCTTGAGAAGAGACTCTTTCTCATGGAAATATTTAATACTAATCGCACACTGTTCTATTATCTTTTCTCACATCATCTAGAAGAGTTCAATCCAATTGTATATGACCCAACTATTGCCGATACTATCGAGGGATACAGTAACCTCTTTGTAAATCCGCAGTATGCAGGTTACCTCGATATTAATCATCCAGAGCATATTGAGGAAACCCTTAGAAATGCAGCTGGCGGCAGGGATATAAGACTGATTGTAGTAACCGATGCCGAAGAAATCCTCGGAATTGGCGATTGGGGTGCTAACGGTGTGGATATTTCAGTTGGAAAGTTAATGGTGTACACTGGTGCGGCAGGAATTGATCCAGCTACGGTTCTACCATTAGTTATCGATGCAGGAACAAACCGTGAGTCACTGCGCAATAACCCTAACTATCTTGGAAATCGCCATGAGAGAGTACGTGGTGACCGCTACTATGACTTCATCGATAAGTTTGTCAATACGGCAGAAACTATTCCCTAAGCTGTATCTACACTGGGAGGACTTCGGGCGTTCAAATGCCGCAAATATCCTCGAGAAATATCGTAAGGATATTCCTACATTTAACGATGATATACAGGGAACGGGTATCGTAACTCTTGGAGGAATCTTCGGAGCGCTTGCGGTTACAGGTGAGAAACTCACCGACCAGGTATACCTATGCTTTGGCGGTGGAACTGCCGGTGCAGGAATTGCCTCACGTGTACTCCGCGAGATGGTAACTATGGGGCTTTCAGAAGAAGATGCTTACAAGCAGTTCTTTATGGTGGATAAGCAGGGACTTCTCTTCGATGATATGGATGATTTGACTCCTGAGCAGAGACCTTTTGCTAAGAAGCGTTCTGATTATCCTAACGCAGATAAGCTGACAGACTTACTTGAGGTTGTGAAGACAGTAAAACCAACAATACTTGTTGGAACATCAACAGTGCCAAATACTTTTACGAAGGAAGTTGTTGAGGCTATGTGCGAGAATACTGAACGCCCAATGATCTTCCCTCTATCAAATCCAACGAAACTCGCAGAGGCCACTGCGGAAGATTTAATTGCTTGGTCTGATGGAAAGGCTTTCGTAGCAACCGGAATTCCTGCAGATACCGTTTCGCACAAGGGTGTTGACTATGTAATCGGACAGGCTAATAATGCGCTAATCTATCCAGGTCTAGGACTTGGAATGCTCGCATCGGAGGCAAGCTTACTGACAGATGAGATGATTGGGGCTGCAGGCTCATTCGCTTAGCGGCATCATAGATATGAGTAAGCCTGGAGCACCTGTACTACCTCCGTTCAAGTACGTAGCGGATGTATCCATTAGAGTTGCCGAAGCGGTTGCTAAGACTGCCCAGAAACAGGGACTTGCACGTGCTGAAGAAACGGATATGGTTAAGGCTGTTCAGGATATGAAGTGGTATCCAAAGTACTAAAATTAGAGATTAAAATATTCGTGTGAAAGCCGGATGATATCCGGTTTCACTGTATATAAAAGGGTTTAGGCTCTAGAAAGGAGCGATATGGAGATATTAATCGCCTCTATACAGAGTATTATTCCGATTATTGCGATAATAGCCTTAGGATACTTTCTACAGAATCACGGATGGTTTGGAGAGTCTTTTGGCTCCAACTTATCGCGGTTAATAATGAATGTTGCATTACCGGCGTCTATTTTCGTGTCAGTAATGAAATATCTAACCTTCGATAAACTTGTTAGTCTATCTGAGGGACTCGTCTACACATTTGCTGCATTTGGACTAGGATATGTTGCAGCCTTTATTGCAGTTAAAGCATTTCACGTAAGGCCGGGGCGCAGGGGCACGATGATAAATACCTTTGTAAATGCCAACACCATTTTCATAGGTTTGCCTCTCAATGTAGCGTTGTTTGGGAACAAGGCTTTGCCATATTTCCTCATATACTACATCACTAATACCGTTTCGACCTGGACTTTAGGAGTTTACCTGATGTCTAGCGATAGCAAATCGGGTAAGCATAAGAGCGCAGAAAAGTTCGACTGGAAGAAGCTGCTTCCAGCGCCATTAGTTGGTTTCTTAGTGGCTCTAGTATTCCTCGTTTTGAGGATTCCAGTACCAGATTTTGCTACTAGCACGCTTACATATGTAGGAAATATCGTAACACCGCTGTCACTAATCTACATCGGCATTGTTCTTGCAAAGGCTGGGCTTAATACGATTACACTGGACAAGGATACAGTTGTAACCCTGGTTGGACGCTTTGTTTTGGGACCGATAGTTATGGTTGCAATTCTTATGCTCACAGCTAAGAATATGCCGGTTGATGAATTTAAGACGTTCGTTATACAGGCGGCTGCACCTGCTCTAGCGGTGCTCGCCAATCCCTAGCAAGCCATGGAGATGGTGATGTCGAGTTCTCGACTAATGTAGTAACATTAAGTACGATTCTGTTCGTCATAGTGGTACCGATTGTTGATACACTGCTCGGATTTATGTAGGACGATGGAGGTTCTTGAGAGAAAATCGAATTACAGAAGCAGGATGAATAATAAGTGATAAAAAAACGGTTATAGCAAAATGTACCGACCTCCCTAATCGTTAGATTCTGATCTAACTGGGGGTCGGTACATTTGTAATTTACTATAGCCTTTTTCTTTATATGCGTTATATACGTTATTTACCGTCTTTATACACCTTTGCATTCTCGAGCACTACGTACGTAGCGTTCTTGTCATCTGGCAGTGCCTTGAGAGTGAATTTACCAGAGATGACAAATTTCTTATCCTCAGCTGGTAGCTTCGACGCTTCGCCTTTCTTGAGTTTAAATAGCAGGCCCTGCTGGCAGCATTCTGTCGCATCTGGGATCAGACAATATGTGGATCGTTCTCCGGTGCTAGGGTCAATGCTAACGACGTAATATCCCTTTACCTTGACTGTCTTGCCAACGTACTTCTTAGGGCTTGTCATCATGTTTGATACCTCAGAATAGATCGCAGTTGCGCTCATGGTGCTGAGGTCAAGATCGACATGACCGTCCGTCTTTGCCTTATTGTGAGCTACGATATGTAGCGTAACTCCAATACAGATTGATACAAAAGCCAGTAGCGTGATTATTATTATAATTAGTTTAGTATTTTTGTTGTTAGTCATTTTATCATCTTTGCATTCTGTAAAATTATCCTCTAGCAGTCACTTTGCCGAGGAGTATAAATATAAGATACATAATTGCATCCACCGTTACAATCGTTGCTCCTACTGGAGTTCCGCCTAGGATTGATATAAACATTCCGGTCAAGGCTGCAACTATTGATAGGATTATAGAGCAGATGGTTACTGCTCTGAAGCTTCCAAATACGCACATCGCCGATAGAGCAGGGAAGATGATGAGCGCGGATATCAAAAGTGAGCCTACCAGGTTCATTCCCAGTACTATTATAACAGCAATGATGATTGCGATGATTAAATTATATGTTTCTGTCTTAGTGCCTGTAGCTTTCGCGTATTCCTCATCAAATGTGACAGCAAAAAGTCTGTTGTACAGAAACACGAAGGAAACTATAACTATTGCCGAGATTACTAGGCATAGGATTACGTCTTCTGTTGTCAGTGTCAATATCGATGTGGAGCCAAATAATGTCGTACATACGTCTCCCGATACGTTTGCCGATGATGAGAATACGTTCATCATCAGATAGCCGAAGGCAAGTGATACGACTGATAGTATCGCCAGCTTGGCATCGCCCATAACCTTGCTATTCTGGCTGCCTCGAAGCAGCAGTATAGCTGCGGAGTATAGTGATTGGCATGGTCACATATAGATTGCTCGATACGTGCATAATAGTGCCGACTGTCATCGCGCCAAATGCGACGTGGGAAAGCCCATCTCCTATAAATGAAAATCTCTTGAGCACTAGCGTTACTCCGACCATAGCTGCGCAGAGGGCTATTGAAACGCCTACGATTAGCGCATACAGGACGAAGGAGTGAGAAAGGTACATGTGTAGTTGTTCTGAAATATTAGACATCTAGAACCTCCTTCCTCTCTGCTTCTGAAGCCAGGTGAGGCCTATCGCTCATTATCAGTAGCTTGTTGGCCGCAGATAGCGCTTTGCTGATATCGTGTGAGATGGTTATGATTGTCGTCCCGTTCTGATTCAGTCTGTTCAGCAGCTGGTACAGATGGGCAGCGGCCACCGGGTCGAGCCCGGTGATCGGCTCGTCCAGAACCAGCACTTTCTTGGAGCCGGCGATGGCGCGTGCCAGGAGCACGCGCTGCCGCTGCCCGCCAGAAAGCTCGCGAAAGCTCTCGTTCTTAATATCCTCGAGGTCAAGCTCTCGGATAGCATCAGCGGCAAGCTTTCGCTCCTTATGACCATAAAAAGGCTTAAATCCAAGTCTATCCAGGCATCCAGATAGTACGACTTCCCATACGGAAGCCGGGAAATCCTTCTGCATCTCACGCTGCTGCGGCAGGTAGCCGATATCACTCTTATCAATGTCACCGCGCAGCAAGACCTTGCCGCTAATCGCTGGAATCAGACCTACCAAGGTCTTAATCAAGGTCGATTTCCCGGCGCCGTTTTCTCCTACAATACAAATATAATCCCCGTTGTTAATCTCCAGATCGAATCCATTACAGAGGGGCTTGCCTGAATACCCGACAGCAAGCCCCTCGCAAATGATACTAAATGAAGAGTCTTTACTCTCTCTTACCATTTTGTTCAATTTATTCTCCTAGTAATACCTAATTGTTTAGAACCTCCTGCAAAACTTTGAGGTTATTCTCCATCGTCTTGAGGTAAGTCTTTTTCTTAATGTCGCCCTTCTTCATAGACTGCAGGGAATCAAGAGTTTTGATATCTCTCTTAGTTCCGTCGGCATTCTTGATTACAGACTTAGCAATCTTGTGATCAGAGTTCTCGATAGTTAAAACGTGCTTTATCTTAAGCTGGTTGAGCTTGTTGGATAGGAAGCTAATTGTTTCAAAGCTAGCCTCAGACTCAGCGGAGCAGCCTACAAATGCAGCATAGTAGTTTAGACCATAGTCATCTACCATGTAACGGAATGGGAAACGATCTCCGAAGATGAGAGTCTTAACCTTAGCGTTTTTAACAGCCTCAGCATACTTGTTGTCTAGATTCTCTAGCTTTTTAGTGTAGGCATCGAGGTTTTTCTTATAAGTATCTGCGTGCTTCTCATCCTTCTTAGCAATTGCCTGCTCGATAGGCTGGCAGAGCTTAATCGCATTCTTGAGAGATAGCCATACATGCTCATCATACTCTACTTCCTCGGCGTTTTCGTGATGATGACCGTCCCCTTCGTCTTCATCTTCCTTCTCTGGCTGCATACCTTCCTTGACTTCTTCAGCCTTCTTACTATCCTTCATTTCATCCATGAGGTTGATTGCAACGAGGTCCTTGTTCTTTCTTCTTGAGAACGTCCTCAACCCATTCATCTGACTCACCGCCAACATAGACGAAAATGTCAGCATTTGAAATATCCTTTATATCCTGAGCTGAAGGCTGGAAGCTGTGCAAATCAGTACCATTCTTCTGAAGTAGCTTCAGATCAACATCCTTGACTCTGTCGCCTAGAATCTCTCTAACCCAGTCGTATTCAGGAAATGTAGTTACGACAATCTTGAGCTTCTTGGAGTCTGCTTCCTTCTTGCCGCAGCTCGCAAGTGTACCAAGTGAAAGGATTGCAATCATCATAATTGCAAATATTTTAATAAGCTTGTTACGTTTCATAAAAACCTCCATGCTATGTAACGTGAAAAATACAGATTTTGCAAAAATAGTATCGGTTATTGTAATTGTCCGAGCACCGCGACTCTTCTATGAATCGAAGCGTAGACGACATAAAAATGGGGAAATAACCGAAATTAAAAATCATTTTCAGTTTACCACCGGTGATTTATCATGTCAATGTAGAAAGAAAGTTTCACAAAACTATCAAAAAATTTTTAACACCTTGAGGTCAGTGGAGTTCAACAAAAATCATAAAGATTTAGCGGGAAAATAAAAGAACATATGTTTGATTTTTGCCTGTGCCTCCACTATAATTGGGACAAGCAAAAAAGTCAAGCGGTGTATTTGTCGTCGTCAGGGAGTGAAGATGGATGGGAATGCGTCAATCAATATATTTAATAAAGAGGAGGAGCTTGAGGGGAGCAGAACCTACCTGTGTATCGACCTGAAGTCTTATTATGCGTCTGTCGAATGCATAGCTCGGGGGCTTAATCCGCTTGAGGCTAGGCTACTAGTTGCTGATCCAACTAGGTCAGACAACACGATTTGCCTGGCGGTTTCACCTGCACTGAAGGCTATTGGTGTGCCGGGGAGGCCTAGATTGTTTGAGGCGAAGCAGGCGATAAGAAGGGCAGAGATAGAGTGTGGTCATGAGATTGAATACATCATAGCACCGCCGAGGATGGCTGAGTATGTGCGCATATCATCGGAAATTTATTCCATTTATATGAATTTGTTTCCCCGGAGGATATTCATGTATACAGCATAGATGAATGCTTTATGGATATAACGCATTACCTTCACATGTATAAGGAGGCAGCGATTCGCCACAAGGTTTCGGCTTCTCGTGAGATGGCGATGACTATAATTAAAGCCGTGCTGTCTGAGACAGGCATAGTTTCAACTGCGGGAATTGGAACTAATATGTATCTTGCTAAGGTTGGTATGGATATAGTTGCCAAGAAGAGCAAAGCCGATGAAGATGGCGTAAGGATTGCAGAGCTCAATGAGACATCTTATAAGTATCTCCTTTGGAACCATAAACCGCTAACTGACTTCTGGCAGATCGGGCGAGGTAAAGCCCGAAGGCTCGCTAAAATCGGGGTCTATACGATGGGGGATATAGCTCGCATATCGATTAATGAGGAGGAATACCTATATAAAGCATTTGGTGTAGACGCTGAAATTCTGATTGATCATGCATGGGGTAAGGAGCCATGTACCATGTCTGACATCAAGTCTTATAAGCCAGCAGTACATTCTCTCTCTACTGGGCAGGTTCTGCCTCGTGCATATGCTCATGGAGAAGGCCGCAATATATTTATCGAGATGGCTGATAAGCTATCCATGGACATGGTACGGAAGAAACTAAGAGCATCGCATTTTTCTTTTTGGGTCAGTTTCGACGGGCAGAGCCTTGACAGTGGTGAGTATGATGGCCCGATTGTAGTTGATTTTTATGGAAGAGTGATACCTAAGGCTGTTTCTGGTAATGTCAGGCTGCGTAAGGCTACGAATAGCACCGCAGAGATTATAGGAAGCTTAAAGAAAGCTTTTGATCGCCTGATAGATCCAGCACTTTACATAAGGCGTATAACCATAGCCGCCAACGATATCAAGGGAGTAGATGAAGATGAGCAGATTGATATATTTTCACTAGACTCTTGTGATACAGATGACTCTAAAGAATGTGAACTGCAAGAGGTTATGTTAGCGATACGAGAGAAGTATGGAAGCAATGCCTTGATAAAAGGCATGAATCTCGAAGAAGGAAGTACATATATAGAGAGAAACAATCAGATAGGAGGTCATAGAGCATAGATGGGTGTATACGATGAAAGAATAATACGGGCAACAAAATTTGAATATGCCGATATTATCAATAGGGTGAGGCCAGTTCATCGGGCTGATAGATTTTCGTATAAGTATCCGCGGATGAGTAATGAGAAGCGAGCTAAGATATTCGCACCTTTTGCTGCCTTGTCAGGGTATGATGATGCTTTAGCGGAGAAGGAGATAATCTATGATATCAAAAGGGTACTTACTGATGATGAGTATTTTGATTTAGACTGCAAGATTGCAACCATATACGAAAAGTGTAGCAATAGCATATTAGCTAGAGAAAATGGTGTTGAGGTCAGAATACTTTACTTTGAACCCCTTGCTGATGATGAACTGCATGGCAGATATATAGAAGTTAGTGGATTAGTCACAAAGGTCAGACCGGATAAAGAGACTATCACAATTCTTGATAAAGAAATTCCTCTGAGGTCAATATATAAACTAGAAATATTAAATGCTAGGGGCATCGAGCCACAAGATGAATAAAACTCCCTGCTCTCTCAAGCAGGGAGTGTGGATACGCCTATCTAAATTGACAAATCAAAGGTATGTCATATCAGACGATGCCGTGTCATAGGTTATTCGTAAGTCATACGAGAGCGTCATGGATTAAACTCGTGCGATCTGCTCGATTCCTTCAACTGTACCAAGAAGTTCCATGCCAACTGGTCTCCAGTAATCATATATTAGCACAGGACCGCTGTATTCATACAGAAGCCTTATGACCGTATTGAAGAATATAGGATTGTTGATGAACATCTTAACGTTGAAATTACAGTCATACTGCTTTCTTCGGTATACGGGTACTTGAAATTAATAATCTGCGACTCAGGTTCGCAGTCGTAGTAGCGAAGCTCTAGAAGCTTGTAGCCGGTGAATTTTGACTGGTTATCATCAGCATTTTCACGGCAAGCGATTATTTGATCCGCTCTTGCATCAGTCATAACCTGAATATCGCCGAGGTTATTCTTGCAGAGCTCATATAACTCTCTGACTGTGTTAAGTGCATGAGGTCTCTCTGCCTCGTTTCGTCTATAGGGATAATTCCTTTGCCGATTAGGTGCTGCAGGAATTCCTCGCATGAGAAAGTACCGAGCGTATAATCCTCTGGTTTGTTGCTGGAATTACATTCGATAGTTACATTTGAATTGTCGATTTCTTTAAAATTGATATATGCCATTTTGTCACCTCTAATATCTATTAGCATTGGTATTATATCATCAGAGCGAAGTGAGGTCATTAATAAATAAAGAGAGAGGCAGCATTTATTTAAATGCCACCTCTGATGTCACAGATAGGATGTTCAGAAGATTATCTATATTTATAGAAACCTTCACCAGCATTGATGCCGGTCTTACCCTCATCTATGTACTTTTTAAGCATTGCTGCAATCTTGCCTGCATTTGAATCTGGGTTCTTTGACTCAGGGTTGCTAGATACGATGTTGTAAGCAGTTGTGAGTCCGACGATATCGAGTATCTGGAAAGGACCAAGTGGAGAACCTGTTCCTAGCTTCCAAGCGCGGTCAATATTTTCATGATCTCCAATTCCGTTAGCGAGTAGGTACTGTGCAGAATTTAGGAATGGCACGAGCATAGAATTTAGCAGATAACCAGGCTGTTCCTTCAGTACCTTGATAGGAACCATGTTAAGCGCTTTGGCAAATTCAACTACCTCGTCATATGCGGCCTGGGATGTCTCGCTGTGTCCCATAACCTCACCTATGTTGCTTCTCCAGATATTGTTAGCAAAGTGAAGTGCAAGGTATCTCTCAGGCTTAGATATATCTCCTCTAAATGTGCTAGGAAGGAATGTCGAAGAATTTGTCATTACTATAGTATTATCGTCGAGCACTTTATCGAGCTTTCTATAGAACTCATGCTTTTCATCAGGAATCTCAGCCATGCTCTCTATATAGTAATCGCAGCCTTTTGCAGAATCCTCGAGAGAAAGAGAGAGTTTAGATTTTTATAAGCGGATTCAACTTTTTCTTGGAGTTCGTCGAGCTTCTCGCTAGTTAGGTCTTCAGCTTTTACCCCGAAACCTCCAGGAACTTGGATTCCAGGCTTGCCTAGATTTTGCCTTAGCGTTTCGATTTCAGATAGATAAATTTTGTATAGCCTGTCTATCTTAGGCTGAGACCTGCCTATGGAGCCTTCGCTTCTTAGCCATATAGTTGTATCAAATCCGGAGAAAGCGCTCTGAAAAGCAATCTGACTGCCTAGTACGCCACCACCAGCTACTGTAACTTTTTTATTATTCATGGGATCACCTCCTGTGTATAAATAACAACTTGTGTTAGTTTTGTATAACTTGATTATACACCTAAAATTAAATAAAGCCATATAATATTTAATAGTGCGCAATTATTTCTTCAAAACTACACAATTCATAATGATTGCGACTATTGACAGAGTTCCATAATAGTTCTATTATACTTATTAGTTCTTGGTTTATTATCTTTAACTATTTGAACCTAGAACTGATAAATATGGTAATTGACTTCAGGGCAGGGTGTAATTCCCTACCGGCGGTATAGCCCGCGAGCCGAGAGGCATGATTCGGTTAGATTCCGAAGCCGACAGTTAAAGTCTGGATGGGAGAAGCTTTTATTCTGAAGGGTACATTAGGTTGTACAGGGATGAATTGCAGGAGCTCTGAGGGGGCTTCTTTTTTAGTGCATATCCATTCTAATTGAACGGGTCAATTGTATATTTATTCGAATGAGGAGAGAGAAATGTCGTTAGAGAGAGCTGATGAGCTGATGCTACAGGACAAAGAGTATATGCGCCGAGCTATTGAACTGGCTAAGAAGGGCACAGGATGGGTTAATCCCAACCCAAAGGTCGGTGCTGTAATTGTCAAGGATGGACAGGTCATAGGCGAGGGATACCATGTAAAGTGCGGTCAGATGCACGCTGAAAGGAATGCTATAGCATCGCTTCGTGATTCTGCAGAGGGTGCTACGATGTACGTGACTATGGAGCCTTGTTGTCATTACGGCAAGACACCACCGTGTACGGAGGCAATTATTGAAAACGGAATAGCTAGAGTTGTGATTGGATCCAAGGACCCTAATCCAAAGGTAGCTGGAAAGGGCGTTCAAGCGCTGAGAGATGCTGGCATTGAAGTCGTAGAAGACTTCATGATGGATGAGTGTGATGCTCTAAATCCGATTTTCTTCCACTACATAACTACTAAGCATCCTTACGTCATGATGAAGTATGCCATGACTGCTGACGGTAAGATTGCGACTAAGACTGGAGCATCAAGGTGGGTTACTGGCCCTGAGGCTATTCACAAGGTGCATGAGATGCGTCATGAATGCATGAGCATCATGGTCGGTGTTGATACGGTTATAGCTGATGATCCTATGCTTAACTGCAGAATTGAGGGTGGCAGAAACCCGGTGAGAATCGTATGCGACAGCAAGCTCAGAATTCCAAATGAATGCCAGTTAGTGAGAACTGCTGATGAGTACGATAGTGAAACAGTTGTCGTTTGCGCAGTTGAAGGTCTGCCTATAGGAGAGGTGAGGTTTACTGATAAGGCACCAATCTATTTGGACTATGAGAATACAAATCCGCTTGCAAGGCTTTAGGCAAGAAGTTTGGCGGAGGAAATTTCATCAAGAAGGCAGTTAAACTTAACGAGATGGGAGTCAGGATTTTTAACTTCCCTAGTCACGATGGAAGAGTCAATCTAAACATGCTGATGGAATACCTCGGCAGTCTAGAAATAGATAGCTTGCTCCTTGAAGGTGGTGGAAATCTCAATGAAAGTGCGCTGAGAGTTGGAATTATCAGCGAGATGAGAATATTTATCGCACCCAAGGTATTCGGTGGAAAGGCGAAGAGCCCTATTGAGGGTATTGGAGTTGACAATCCTAATATGGCATATAAATTCTCGTTCGACGACGTTGAGAGGATTGGTTCTGATCTCATGATTACATGCAAGAGAATCGATAATCTCAGCACATATATTCCAGAAGATGGAGAAAACTAATGTTTACAGGAATCATTGAAGAGACAGGAAGACTGAGGTCACTAGATATATCTGGGGTGACGGGCCGCATAGAGCTCGAGGCCTCAAAGGTACTAGAAGGCACTAATATTGGTGATAGCATCGCTGTGAACGGTGTTTGCCTCACTGTAGTAGAACTTCATGCTGACGGATTTACCGCAGACGTCATGCCTGAGACCATTTCAAGAACGGGATTCTCGCAGCTCAGAGTGGGTGATAAGGTTAATATGGAACGAGCGATGGCTGCAAATGGCAGGTTCGGCGGACACATAGTATCGGGCCATATCGATGGCGTTGGGACCGTTGAATCACTCGAGCATGATGGAATTGCCGTATGGGTAAGCATCAAGGCACCAACAGAAATTCTTAAACTCATAGTTGAGAAGGGGTCCATAGCAATCGATGGAATCAGCCTTACTGTTGCTTATGTGGATAGTGAGCGTTTCAAGGTTTCGATTATCCCTCATACAGGTGAGGAGACTACGCTTCTGAAGAGGAATGCAGGTGATAAGGTTAATCTTGAAAATGATATTGTAGGCAAATATGTAGAAAAATTATTGGGACTCGGTGAGCCGACTGTATATGGTGGTACTCGGCAAAAGGGCGATAACGAAAGTGGACTTACACTTGAGTTCCTGGCGGAGAACGGGTTCTGAAAGGAGATATGATGAGTAGTAGAAAACGCGAATATGATTCAATTGAAAGAGCGCTTGAGGATCTGAGAGCTGGAAAGATAATTCTATGCACAGATGACCCAGATAGAGAAAATGAAGGTGATATGATCTGTGCTGCGGAGTTTGCAACGCAGGAGAATATCAACATGATGGCTAGTATCGCCAAGGGGCTCATCTGCACACCGATGAGCATTGAGCTCGCAAGGAAGCTCAACTTCCCAGCGATGGTGTCTGAGAACACGGATAACCACGAAACTGCTTTTACAGTTTCAATAGACCATGTTGATACCACGACCGGCATTTCAGCTAAGGAACGAGGATATACGATGAGAAAATGCGTGGATCCAGATTCGAAGCCGGAAGATTTCAGGAGACCAGGGCATGTATTCCCTCTCGTTGCTAAGAGAGGCGGTGTGCTAGTTAGAAATGGACATACAGAGGCTACAGTAGACTTGCTGAGACTTGCAGGACTCAAGGAGTGCGGTGTGTGCTGCGAAATTATGGACGATGACGGCACGATGATGAGAACGCCTAAGCTGTGGGAAATCGCAGAGAAATATGATCTAGCATTTATAACGATCAAGCAACTTCAGGATTATCTGCGCATTAATGAGTGCCACGTAATTCGCGAGGCAGTAGCTAAGCTGCCGACAATGTATGGCGAATTCACAATGTATGGGTATATTAATGATATTACTGGCGAGCATCATGTAGCTCTTGTTAAGGGTGAAATCGGAGATGGTAAGGATGTTCTCTGCCGAGTTCATTCGGAGTGTCTCACAGGGGATACGTTCGGTTCGCTGAGATGCGACTGTGGTCTGCAGCTCGAGAAGTCACTCGAGATGATAGAAAAAGAAGGGCGCGGAGTGCTGCTTTACATGAGACAGGAAGGTCGTGGCATTGGGCTCATCAATAAGATCAAGGCATACGCCCTTCAGGAAGAGGGATACGATACAGTCGAGGCTAATGTTAAGCTTGGGTTTGCACCAGACCTAAGGGAATACTGGGTAGGTGCACAGATTTTAAGAGACCTGGGATGCAAGTCGCTAAGGCTTATGACTAACAACCCTGAAAAGGTGTATGGGCTCGGTGACTTTGCTCTGGACATAACTGAGAGAGTTCCGATTGAGATTAAGCCACAGAAGTTCGATTACATGTATCTCAAGACTAAGAAGAGTAAGATGGGACATATTTTCAACGAAATTGATTTAGAGAAGTAGAAAGGAATCGTCATGAACAATATCAATCTATTAGAGGGTAAAGTCGTTGCTAAAGAAGGAATGAAGGTTGGAATCGTGGCTGCTCGTTTCAATGAAATTGTTGTAAGCAAGCTGCTCAGCGGTGCAATTGACGGACTTGTACGCCACAATGTCAAGGAAGAGAATATCACAGCTGCTTGGGTGCCTGGAGCATTTGAGCTACCAACCGTTGCGAAGAAGATGGCTGAGTCTGGAAAGTATGATGCTGTAATCGTTCTCGGTGCTGTAATCAGAGGACAGACATCCCACTACGAGCTTGTGTGCAACGAGGCTGCAAAAGGAATCGCTCAGATTTCTATGCAGACCGGTGTGCCAACTATGTTTGGAGTTATCACGACAGAGAATATTGAACAGGCAATCGCTCGTGCAGGAAGCAAGGTTGGAAACAAGGGATACGACTGCGCACTATCCGCAATTGAGATGGTTAACCTCGTGAGATCAGCTATAAGAACAGCTTTATTAATAAAGGTGAGCAGGCATATTTAATAACAGCAAGGCAGACTGTTTCAGTCTGCCTTGTTTTTCCAAAATGCAAATGGGGATTGGTCGTATACATGGACAAGAGTATGGGAATTAAGAATGGTGAAAGGAAAAAAATCAAGATAAGAGCAAGGTTATGCTCGTGTTTGACTACGATGGCACCATTCAAGAAACTATTAAGATTTATGCACCAGCTATTTTTGATATAGCGAAAAGGCTGAGGACGATATATGATGTTCCAGTCGAAAATCCTAGCTATGCGCGCATGGAGAGCTGGCTGGGGCTTACAAATGACGAGATGTGGGCAGACTTCGCCCCAGCGCTCCCTACGGCCGCTAAGGCGGCCGCATCGGCGCGAGTCGGCGCCTACATGCGTACTCTGGTTCGCGATGGTGTTGATCCATGGTATTCTGGTGCTCGTGACACCCTAGACGAACTTAAAAAACAGGGATACAGGATGATGATACTTAGCAACTCAGATCACGAGTATGCGGAATTCAACAGAAAACGATTCGATACAGATAAATGGTTTGAGAAATATATAGATTGTGAATCCTGGGATTGGCAGTCTAAAGCTGATGTGTTAAGCTCTATAATAAGTAATGAACCTGATTTAACATATGTTATGATTGGGGATAGGTTCAATGACCAAGAGGCGGCAGTGAGGAACAAGATATTGTTTGTCGCATGTGAATATGGATACGGTAAGTCCGGAGAGCTAGATGAGGCTGATGCGAGAGCTTATTCAATTGCTGAGCTACCGGAGATTATTACTAGATTAACTGATTATTAGGGGGTTAAGATGAACATTGTATGCTTAGATATGGAAGGCGTATTGGTACCTGAGATTTGGATTGCCTTTGCGGAAGAGACAGGCATCGAGGAACTAAAGAAGACTACTAGAGAGGAGCCAGATTACGACAAGCTAATGAATTACAGGCTTGATATCTTGAGAGAGCATGGCCTTGGCCTCAAGGAGATTCAGGATGTAATCGCTAGAATTGATCCACTACCAGGAGCAAAGGAATTTTTAGATGAACTTCGTGCAACTACTCAGGCTATAATTCTCAGCGACACATTTTCACAGTTTGCTCAGCCACTCATGGCTAAGCTAGGATGGCCGGCTCTATTCTGCAATGAGCTGATTATTGGTGAAGACGGAATGATAGAAGGCTTCAAAATGCGCTGCGAGAAGTCAAAGCTCACAACAGTGAGAGCTCTTCAGTCATGCGGTTTTGAGACAATCGCAGCAGGAGATAGCTTTAATGACCTAGCTATGATTGAAGCAAGTAAAGCTGGTTTCCTGTTCCGAAGCACAGACTCCATCAAAGCTGACTACCCACAGTTCCCAGCTTACGATGAGTTTGATGACCTACTAGGTGCGATTAAGAAGGCTCTGTAAGGCTGTGGATTTAAAACAAGTCAAGATTACTTTCGTTAACTAGCTAATTATATAAGAAGACTAAGAGGCATCACCAGTAATGGTGGTGCTTTTTAGTGTGCAAAATTTCTAGAAATTAAATCAAAACAAAGTTATGCAAAATCCCACAATAATCGCACGAAAAAATCGAGAGCTCTATAGTCAGAGCTCTCGATTTTGTATCAATTCATATAACAATATGTCTAGACATCTAGCAAATTGTTAGTTAGATAATTTCAGTTCATCTTTCTAGTAGCAGAATAGATGCCTCCGACCACAGCACCAACCAGTGCAGGTACAACCCAGCCAAGCGCAAGCTTAGTGAATGGAAGGTTACCTATGAAACCGAATGGAAGACCGAATCCATTTAGAACTGAGAGTAGGCTCGTAGCAAATGCAGTATAAGCAGCTACACCACCAACGTATTTGCTTGTAATCCACTTATCAAGTACGGCGAATATTACCAGAACGATAAGCGGTGGATAAAATGCACTGAGTATCGGTGCTGCAAGCGCGATAATCTTATCCAGTCCAAGGTTGCTCATAAAGAAGCTGAACCCGATAGTAACTAGTATTACTGTGCGGTAGCTAACCTTTCCGTTTGATAAACCAGCAAAGTAGTCGCCGATTACAGAGGAAAGTCCAATCGAAGTTGTTAGACATGCTAGCAGAATTATAATCGCAAGAGCGATAACTCCCCAGCCACCGAGAAGCCTGTTTGTAATAGCGATTAGAAGTGGTGCCTGTGCAAGGCCTGTAAAATGGCTATCGCTTGTAGTCGATGCACCGAGGAATGTTAGACCTCCATATACTAGTCCAAGTAGGACTGTCGAAATGATATCTGCACCAGCTACTAGCTGTTTTACATCTTTCTTATCAGTAAAGCCATATTTCTTTGCAGCAACTATGAGGATTATAGTTACCGTTACTCCGCCAATGCCGTCAAGTGTTTGATAACCGTTAACAATTCCTGTCTGGAATGGAACAAGATCCTTTGTTCCGATAGGTGCACCGATTGGATTTACGATTCCGAGTATGATTAGAATGACCATAACCAGAAGTAAAGCGGTGTAAGGAACTTTCCTATAACATCTACAACACCAGAAGGATTGAGTGCAAGAATAGCAGTCACTGCGAAGAACGCGAGACTGAATGCCCATAGCGGAACGCCTGGTAGCAGTCCCTTAATACCCATCTCATAAGTCGTAGCGGATGTTCTTGGAATACAGATGATCGGTCCGAGTAAAAGCAGAATGATGGATACGAATACCTTGCCAGGTATGGTTCCAATCTTGTTAGTTACTCCGTCTACCGTTCCTTCTCTGTTAGCAACAACAGAATAAATAGCTAAGGCTGCCAGTCCAACATCCATGATGAAAAATCCTAAAAATCCTACTAGCCAATTGCTTCCAGTCTGCTGGCCAAGGAATGGCGGAAATATAAGGTTACCAGCGCCAAATTGAGTTGCGAAAAGGGCGAGACCCATGGTCACAATAATCGGCCCCTTCGCCTTTGGTTTTGAATTATCTTTCATTGTCCCTCCTATAATATAAAGTAATCATAAAGTGTTTATTTACAATTAAAAAAGATAGTTATTACTATATATTAACTGTAATAATAGCAATAACGAAAAATAATCATACATCTAGTACTTTTTGGAATAACAAGGTTCAATCTACCGCGTTGGTATGCTATAATCGCTGTAATTTCAAGCATATTATAAATTGTGATTAATTTTAAGGAAAAGATAAATGGATTTAATCAAACTAAAATATTTTATTGCTGCTGCAGAATTGTTGAATTTTTCTAAAGCTGCTGAAGCTTGCAACATCACGCAGACTGCAATAGGCAAGTATATTAATAAATTAGAAAATGAAATCGGATGCTCTTTATTCTATCGAACTAATAAGGGCGTCAGCTTGACTGAAGCCGGGGAAAAATTCTATTCAGGTGTAAAAGAGATAACCAGGCAGTATGAGGACTTATTAAAACAAATTGAAAATGAGACAGATAAGCTTCTTAGAATTGGAATCGCAGGTGACTACTTACCCGTAAATTTTTTAAGAAAGTATAAAGCTATGAATAGGGACATTTCCTTGGAGGTGGAATTTAAGGATAAAGACCAATTGATTAACATGCTGGAGAGGGAATCGATAGATGCGATGATTATCCCAGATGTCACGATGTTGAGTGAAAATACAATTGGCATAGAGAAGGTGGAAATAGGAGCTGCACATGATATTTTGTGCTGTTCTCAAGAAAGCGTGATTAAATACGGAAGTGTCGGGAAAGTCATTGAGAATTTACCTCTTATCACCAAAGCAGTTGAAAGTGAATATCATGAGTACTGTAGAGAAAATCTAAAAAGCATATACAATAGCACTTTTTCGGATGTACGTGTTGTTGATACGGTGTCGAATCAGACTACTTTAATTGCACTCGGGCAGGGGTTTGCAATCATGCCAAAAGAGGAGATGACGCCAATTGAAGATATGTATATGGAAGGGTTAGGTGAGAGATTTACAGAGATTCTACTGCTCGTCTATATGTCAAAAAACAAAAATCAGTCGCTTCGTGATTTATTGAAATTTGTAAGCAAAAGTAATAGTGATGGTGAATCATTATTTGGATAAATTTGGAGAATTAAAGAATAAAAATAATCCCTAAGTATAAGTAAAAATCCCTGGATTCTGATAGAATCCGGGGATTTTTAAGTTCAGTAAGATTAACGCTTCGAGAACTGGCTAGCTCTTCTAGCTTTCTTGAGACCGTACTTCTTTCTTTCCTTCATACGAGGGTCTCTCGTTAGGAATCCAGCGGCCTTAAGTGCTGGTCTGTTAGCCTCAGCATCTACTTCACAAAGTGCTCTTGAGATACCGTGTCTAAGTGCTCCAGCCTGTCCTGTTGTACCACCACCGTTAACTAGTGCGATTACATCGTACTTTCCAGTTGTTCCAGTGATTTCAAAAGGTCTCTTAACCTCATTCTTGAGAACTTCAAGTCCGAAGTAATCTTCGAGGTCCTTCTTGTTTACAACGATTCTTCCTGTTCCAGGGAGTAATCTGACTCTAGCAATTGAAGATTTTTCTTCTTCCTGTTGCCTGATACATTTCTTTAGCCATCTTCTAATCCTCCCTTCCTAGAATGTCCACTCTTCAGGATTCTGTGCAGCATGTGGATGCTCAGGTCCTGCGTATACCTTTAGCTTCTTGAACATCTGTCTGCCGAGCTTGCCCTTAGGCATCATGCCCTTAACAGCGTGACGGATGATCTCTTCTGGCTTCTTAGCGCGAAGTTCTGCAAGAGTTGTCTCCTTGAGACCACCTGGATATCCGCTGTGGCTCTTGTAAATCTTCTGCTTTTCTTTCTTGCCAGTTACTGCTACTTTCTCAGCGTTTACAACAACTACGTAATCTCCGCAGTCAACGTGAGGTGTGTAGATAGGCTTCTTCTTGCCTCTTAGGATCATTGCAATCTCAGCTGCAACCTTACCTAGAGTCTTGTCCTCTGCATCGATAACATACCACTTGTGGTCGATATCTGCAGGCTTAGCGATGTAAGACTTCATTTTCTTTCCTTTCTACCTACTCAGATCTGAAGATCGGTTTCGGCACTGTCTACTTGGATCCGAGGATCTTGTTCGACATACTAAAAATAACTTAGTGTCGGAGCTACCGGGCAGAGCCCTACTCCATTTGCATAATATGCCTAAAAATTATATTACTCAAAGCGTTCAAAGTCAAGCTTTTAAAGCTTTCATTTCGTTCTGTTCATCCCATTCCTCTATCAGAATAGCCCGAAGTTCCATATCGAAATACTCATTGCTGCGTTTCCCGGCTAACTTGAGCATACCTTCTGTCCTAAAACCTAGCTTAGTGTATAGGTTCGAAGCGACTTTGTCATCAGGAAAATGAGAAACGGTAACTCTATGTGTACCGAGCTCCTCAAAAGCATGGCGAAGAAGCGCTTCCATCGATTCTGTTCCGTAGCCTTTGCCGCGAGCTGCTTCGTCAGCGAGATAAATAATGGCGATATTTAGTGAATCATTGATGGGATCAATGTTTGTGATATCAATTTTTCCCAGAGGCTTTTTGCTAGACTTCTCAACTATTGTCATCCATTCGCGAGATGGGTCATGAATGACGTTGTGAAATTCGTCTGTTATCGTATCTAGGTTTCTTTTGCCAGTCGTGCAGAAGTGCTCGATTACGGTTTCTCGCGATTCCCATTCCGCGAAAAGGTCGCAGTCAGCAAAGGATGCCTTGCGAAGTATGATGTGGTCAGTTTCTATCAAGTCGATTCCTCCTCTAGTATCAAGCTTATTGATTTCTTATTATACCAAAAAATTACACATCTTATCATAAAAAATAGCGGAGAGATAGAGGACTACTGAGGAATGAATGCCAGAAGTTTGCGCAAGATAACAATATAATTTAGTGTAATATATACATTTACAGCATGTCCGTAGGCAATAAATTTTCTTTGTATAATAAAATTTAATAATAAAAAGTATCAATAGTTGTACACGGCGATATAAGTATGAATTATTGTTAACACTTTTTCCAGTGCGATAGAATGTTAACATAAAATACGATACATAGTTATGCCGTTATTCGCGAGATGGGCGCGAATCGTGGTACGACTATTGTTGTTTTTTGTACAAATACACTTATTGACTACAATCAATTAGGAAAGGAAAGTAATGGTTACGAAGAAGAAAGAATTAAAGGCGAAGGTCTCAGGAGTATTGCTTACAGCTATCCTGATACTCACCATGATGCCGTGGCATGTAATGGCTGACGATACCTCTGCTGCAGAAGGCACGGCTGCTGCAAATGCTGCAACTACCGAGAGTGAGGGCGTTTCTAGCGAAGCGGTAAGTGCTACTACAAGAGATGCAGCACAGAATAAACCAGCTGCGGCTCCTGCGACACCTGCAGGTGAAAAGCCTTTAGCAACATCTGCATCATCTAAGAAGGTGGTTAAGGCATCAGTAAAAGTCGTATATAAGGATGGAACACCTGTTGAAGACGGAACAGCCTTCACACTTGAAGATCCAGATAACAATGACCAAAGGATTACGAAGTTAAGAACGGAAAACTAGAGCTTCAGCTAATCTCTGACAAGCAGTATCGACTAGGTCTCTCGTGGGAAGATGAGAAGATGGATACTCACAAAGTCGTTGAAGCTGATGCAAATCTTGGCACAATTCCTGTTGCAATAGCGTCAAACGGCAAGACACTTGTATGGTACGACAGACATAACAAGAAGCTTCTGGAGAATAAACCAGTGACGACCGTCACTCTCAAGGAAATCGAAGACAATGACGAAACCCCATCTGAGCCAAAGCCTGCGGAGAAGAAGAGAGTAGAAAAAGGTGAATTAGCAAACGTTCGTGATATAGATGTAACTCTGGATGATGGAACACCAATGCCTGACGGTGTTCAGCTAGAACTCATAGATATGAGCAGAGTTGCTGATTGGTCATATGAATTTGAAAAATACACTGTTAAGGATGGTAAGATCCACGGCGTTAAGATGAAAGCTGAGACGCAGTATAAGATTGGTATGGATACTGCTAACCCATCGTATTCAGATTATACGATTGTTGGCGCATATAACAGTAAGCATCTAATGCGCATATATGCAAGATATGAAAACGAGTATCCGCTGTATTACGATTATGATGAAGGCACAGGCGCACCAGAGAAGCCGATTGCAAAACTTGTATTCCACAAAGTGAAAGAGCAGAGCGAATTAGAGAATCCTAAATCGAATTCCAATATTACAGTTCTAAAGGTTTCTGACGGCGGCTATGTGGCAAAGGCAGGTCTACCTTTCAGATTAGTTCGTAAGGATAACGGCAAGTCGAAGGTTATCTACAGTGAGCAGGGTGAAGTTACAATCAATACCGAAGGAAACGTTCCTTACGAGCTTAAGCTAGATGAGAACGATACTTACGTTATGAAGAACAAGATTGAGTTCACCATGAAGCCGAATAAGCAGGGCAAGTATAACCCTATTATCGAAGGCTATGATGCTAATGATATAAACGGTTATCTGCAGTGCGGTGCAATAGAACTTGTTAGAAAAGACGGCAAGAAGCCAGGAAGCGATATCGTTAAGCCAGGAGAGAATACTGGAAATAACAACAGCGAAGATTGCAATCCATGCGGCGAATGCGAGGATTGTGCAAGTATAAGCCTGAGCAGTATGCGAAGATTTACGAGAAGGAAAAGGTTACTCTCAAGAACATGCCAGTTCTAAGAAAGTCTGGTAACGAGTATAAGCCTGTCAAGAAGAAGGTTACATTTATTTTCTACAATGCAACAACTCAGACTATTGAGACTAAAGTAGAGTCAAGTAACGGTGTTCTACCTGACGTTGAGATGGTTAAGGGCAATAATTATATCGTATTTGCTGAAGATGGCGACTTTGAAATGCCTAACGCATACATGGTGCTAAATAAGACTGGCGAGAAGCCTGTTCCTTCTAAGGATAACGGAAGAAAAGTAGATGCATTCTACTTGACTCTAAGATCGATGTATGTGAGCAACCCTGAAGCTGCAAAGCGTGTCGCTTATACACTTCCAGTTTTCGATAAGGACCACAATCCTATTGATGGTGTAAATATTAAGTTTGTAAGCGAATACGACGAAGTTACAGCGAAGGTTAATGAAGGTGTAGTTGAATACTCGCTTATTGAAGATCAGAACTACATGGTATATGTAGACGATCCTAGATATACAATAGATTCCTTCCCTATGACTATGAAGGACAAGTCTGAGTGGGGAGCAGCCAAAGTATGCATTTAATCACTTCAGCTGCGGTAGTGTCAATGAGCTTATCCTAAAGCCTAAGAGCGAAGAGGGTAAGAATAACACACAGCTTATCGATATTGATAACACTACAGCTGTGACTGGTTTACACTTCGGAAATGGAGAGTATCTGGTTAGCGTTAGAAAGCTACCTAACGAAACTGTAAAGGGTCTTGAAGGAAAGGATTATGAAGTCCTAGACATCGATATGATCAACATGTATCGTACCGAGCTGTCGAAGCTTGTAAGAGGAAACTTCAAGATCAGCAGACTGGTTCCAGATGGTAAGGATGTGAAGCAGGTTTACTACGTTGATAAAGAGGGTAAGCTTGTAAAGGTTCCATTCAAGCAGATCTTAGCATCTGACGGTGGATACATCGTAGCGTTTGATATGCCTTCGATGTCGCTTTACAACAACGTTATCGAGTACACTGACCACAAGCCAGCAGAGCCAGAAAAGCCGGTAACACCTGTAGAGCCAGAAAAGCCAGTTACACCTGAGAAGCCAGTAAATCCAGTGAACCCAGGAAGCAATCAGGGGGATAACAATAGCACACAGCCAAACGTGCCAACTCCAGGTAATAATGGCGGAAATACTAATGTTTCGCCTGAGTACTATGTAGCGAATGGAAATCTCGTTTGGAACGGTGATGATAGCGGAATGCTCATAGTTGTTAAGTCTAAGACTGATGACGAAAAGACATTTGAGAGATTTAAGAGCGTTGAGATTGATGGTAAGGTTGTAGATCCTAGCAACTACGACGTTGTAAAGGGAAGTGCGAGAATTACACTTCACGCATCATACCTAAGGTCTTTAAAACCAGGAAAGCATGCTGTAACCGCTCGTTTCAGCAACGGTTCTGTAAATTCAGAATTTACAGTAGCATCTCACGTAGCTAAGAAGGCTCCTAACGGAAAAACTACTCTAAATGGAAAGAACATCAGAACTGTCGTTAAGACCGGGGATTCCACAGGGTTTGAGTTTATGTTTGCTTTCGTAATTGCAAGCATGCTACTAGGCGTTGTGATTGCTATGAGGAAGAAAAACGCATAGCTCAAAATGTAAACTAGGGAACAAAAGCATTATCGAATGAGATGGAGTGCTATGCTCCATCTCATTTTTTAAACTACTTGAAAGAGAGAAAATGGGGAATGCAGAAACGCTTATTTGATAATAAGCTGCTAAGTATTATTGCGGTTATTATCCTCTCTCTTGCTTTAGCTATAGGGCTCGCTAGCTGCGGTGCTGATAAGAGCAAGAAGGGGAGAGGTAAAAAGAAGGTAGAAGTTACAAAGGAAAAGTCTGCATCTGGCAAATCATCAGATAGCTCTAAAGCTGATAATGAAGGTGAGAGTGGAGCAAATAGCGATGATGATTCCAGTAGCGAAACACGAGAAGAGGAAAAAGCAAAGGAAAAGAAAAAAGAGAAAGAAAAGGCAAAGGAAAAAGAGCGGGCCAAAGAGGAGAAGTCGAAAAAAGACAGTAGTGACTCTAGCCATAGTAGCTCATCCCATTCAAAGAAAAAGTGGGTGCCTGCAGTATATAAGACGGTTACGCATCCAGCGGTGACGCGTCAACAGAAATTTATCGATTATTACACTTGTCAGTGCGGTGCCACTTTCAAAACAAATGCAGAGTGGCAGGCTCATAGGCCAAAGCCTTGAAATGGCCTACATACATATGCGGCTCCGCATGTGACGACCAAAACAGTTGTCGTTAAAGAGGCATACACCGAGCAGGTGCTTGTCAGTGAAGGACACTGGGAATAAGTTATTACTTTAAGGGAATTAAAATGAAAATTCGTGTATACTATAGAGTAATGTATGAATAAGGCAGGTCTATAGTATGAAAGATATTCAAAATATTAAAATTCGTGAGGCGAAGCGTTCCGACATAGCTGAGGTTGGGCGCATCCTATCAGAGAACTATCATGATACATATGCAAATATACTGGATAAGAGATATTTAAGCTCTGTGAATCCTGAGTGTGCTGCGAGCAGAATGGACGCATACTTCCTTACACCGGGAAATGAAATGTTTGTTGCTGAGCTCTTAGCTGATGGTGAAGAGGCTGGGGCTGGTGAGATTGTCGGTTTTGTAGCGGGCACACCCTCGCCAGATGTACTTGGTGCATTCTGGCTTGAGATGCTTCATATCAAGGCTTCCTACAGGGATTTGGGTATTGGACGAAGGCTCTATTTACGATGGGTCGTAGAGCTGCGAGCACCGGATATTTGCAGATGGTAATCGATGTATTTGCAGGGAACACCAAGGCAGAAGAGATATATAAGCATTATGGAGCTAGGCAGATTGATGAGTTTTACCAAGATATAGAAGGATTTGGGGTGCTATCGTCACTCTTTAGCTGGGACGACTTATCGGTGTTCCAAGGATAGGAGGGGAGCGTGGATATAATAGTTAAAATGGTTACTTCGGCACAATTTATTAGCAGTATAGTCATTATCTTAGTCACCATTGTTGCGACGCTCGTCATAGAGCATACGCATAAGCTCTATGTCAAAAAAACCAACAATACGGTACAGATGAACGCGATAGTCAGATCGACGTTTAGACTCATGAAAACCGTAACATGGATAATTGCAGCATTGGCGGTACTCGAAGTGAATAATATACGGGTTACATCAATTATCGCAGGTGTCGGTGTTGCTGGTGCTGTTTTCGGCATGGCGATGCAGGACGTGTTTAAGGACGTGCTGATGGGCATGCATATAATTAATGACAAAGCCTTTAAAGTTGGTGATGTTATTAAGATTGATGATGATGAAGGGATAGTTACGCTGTTCACCCTTCAGACCACACAGTACACGAGTCTAAATACTGGTGACAATGTCACTATCTGCAACAGAAATATCACTAAAGTGGGCATAGCTAATGGTGTATACGATATAGATATCGGCCTCAGATACGATGAAGATCCAGAGCATGTAAGGGATGTTCTGACGGACTGTGCTAAAAAGATCAAAGCTATTAAGGGTATTAAGAATTCTGAGTACCTAGCTGTTCAGAGCTTCGATGCAACGTCTGCAATATATAGAATCAGATATTGGTGTAAACCGAAGGACAAGTGGGTAACGAGAAGAGCCGCTATGGGCGTGCTACAGAAGTGCCTGCTTGAATCAGATATCGTGCTTCCTTATAGTCAGCTCGATGTACATGTGAACGATTCTGATGGTAAGTAAAATCCTATCAATTACAGAACTTGCAATATATTATTCACAAGTTAATTAATATTCCAAAAGACTCCTCTTGCCGCGTGTGCGATGAGAGGAGTCTTTTGTGATTACAAAATTAGCATCTCTATGAATATAAGCTGGGAAAACAGTGTACATGATAAAGTGCAAATTTTTCATATCAGCTTATTGTTGAAAATTCAACGGTTTTTAGAGAATGTTAGTGAAATATCACAAAAAAATATATGATAATTTTTGTTAAAAAAATACAAAAAAATGGTGTTATAATACAGCATATTAATTTTTTTAGATTTAATGTAACCCTTGTGGTTAAAGGATTATAAGATTTTTATATTTATGATGTAACTTGTTAAACACGATTCGTATGTAGGGGATTAGGGATGAGTGATAATAAAATTTTGAAGAGAGCAAACGAGCTCTTTGAAGAAATTAGGACCATTCGAAGAGATGTACATATGCATCCAGAACTTGGTTACCACGAAAACAGAACTTCGGCACTTATAAAAGCAAAGTTGCGTGAGTACGGAGTAGATAATATCGAGCAACCGACACCTACTTCTGTAGTTGCAACAATTGTTGGTAGAAAGGGCGAAGGTAAGGCGATTGCCCTAAGAGCCGACATAGACGCACTACCGATCAACGAGGAAACCGGACTTGAGTTTGCTAGTGAAAACGATGGAGTCATGCATGCATGTGGACATGATTTTCATGTATCGATGATGCTTGGCAATGCCGAGATGCTCTCCGAGATGCGAGATGAATTTTGCGGAAGGGTTAAGATTATCTTCCAGCACAGTGAAGATACTCAGCCAGGAGGTGCAAAGGAGCTAGTAGCAAAGGGAATCATGGATGATGTTGATGCTATAGTCGGACTTCATGTACTTCCAGATGAAGACTCTGAAGAATATGGCAAGGTGTGTTTTAGAAGTGGACCGATGACCACATCTGCAGACCTCGTCCAAGTGACAGTGACAGGCCTTGGAGGCCATAGTTCGCAACCACATCTACTTCATGATCCAGTGCTTGCAGCCTCTCAGATGATCGTTCTGTTGCAGCAGATTCAAGCAAGATATACAGATGCTAATGAGACGGCGATTCTGCCGATAACATATATTCGTGGGGATAGTGCTATCAATGTAGTTCCTGAGAGAGTTGAATTTGGTGGAGCTGCACGCACGTATAACAATGAAGTTAGAAAAGTGATTGAGGATCAGGTGTATAAAATTGGAAGAGGCGTCGCAGAGGTATCGGGATGCACTGTAGATGTCAATTATGTAAAGGGGTATGCTCCAGTGATAAACGACAAAGAACTTACAGCTTTATCAAGATCTGCAACTGCAGATGTCATAGGGGAAGACAGGGTAATTGATCTAGAGAGACCGATGAACTTCAGCGAGGACTTTAGCGCATACTCTGATGTGAGTGGAAAGCCTGGTACATTTATGATTTTGAAGGCTGGAAATGCAGGACATTATGCTCCGCTACATAATCCAGCTAGCACGTTAAATGAGGGTACAATTCCTTACGGTATTGCGGCGATGGTCGCGACAGCGATTAGATATTTAAACGGAGACTGTAGCGCATAATGCGTAATATACTGCAGTTCATGAAAGTTTATAGAGCTTATTACAGCTTTGTAATATAGGCATTACAGTCAGGGGTTAGGGCTGTTGCCAAACAGATTAATTTATAGGATGTTATTTTTTTAGAAAACAGAAAGGACTAGAGAAACATGGTATTTTATAATGCACTATTAGCATTCGCGTTGATGGCTATCTGTTATGCCGTTGGTGAGTGGATTGCAACAGCTACCAAGGCTTGGGTACCATCCGTATTCGCATCAGCAATCCTGTATCTATTCGGATACTGGACTTTCTTCCCTAAGACAATAGGCACAGATTCTGGACTCGTTCCATTTGCAGCGACAGTAGCTATGATGCTACTTATCGTACATATCGGTACAATTATCAGCGTTAAGCATCTGCTGGAGCAGTGGAAGACTATCGTTGTATGTCTGGCTGGTCTCGCAGGTATGGTGCTGTTCAGCTGGTATCTTGCACCGTTGTTCATGGACAAGACTTTGATGATTGCTGGTCTACCTCCACTAACTGGCGGAATCGTTGCCGCTACAACTATGCAGATGGCTGCGCATGCAAAAGGCTTAGAGGTAGCTGCTACATTTGCGGTAACCATCTACTGCGTGCAGGGATTTGCAGGTTATCCACTTACAGCGATCATGCTACATAAGTTTGGAAACAAGGAGCTTGCTAAGCTTAGAAGCGGAGAAATTGTTCTCACAGAGGAGCAGAAGGAAGCTAACAAGCAGATCGGAATGACGGTTGTAAACGATGATTCTAAAGTTAAGAAGCTACTTCCAAGAGTTCCGGATAAGTACAATACGCCAGTATTCATGCTTTGCAAGCTAGGTCTAGTTGCGTGGTTCGCATCGCTCGCAGGACAGCTAAAGTTCGGCAGCGTTGTGATTTCTCCAGCAATATGGGCTCTAGTATTCGGTGTAATCTTCTGTGCGGTAGGGTTCCTGGATACGAACATTTTGAACAGAGCAAATTCATACTGGATCAGCATGTTTGCACTTATGATGATTGTGTTCGACGGACTTAAGAATCTAACCCCAGCAATGCTTAAGTCAATCATAGGACCGATGGTTATACTCATCGTTATAGGTGTTGTAGGTATGGCTGTATTCTCGTTCATCATCGCAAAAGTATTCAAGATGTCATTCTATCTTGCTTTTGCAAATGGATTGACAGCACTTTATGGATTCCCAGCAGATGCGATCATCTCAGAATCAACATGTGAGGCTCTATCTGATGATCCAGATGAGGTTAACTATCTCATGAGCAAGATCTTCCCATCGATGATCGTTGGTGGATTCACTACAGTAACTATCACATCCGTATTCCTAGCTGGTATATTCGCTACACTTCTATAAGCGAAAATAGGCTTAATTCGGAAAACAATATTCGGGCCGCAGAAAGCTGCCTGATGTTATCTCAGGCTGTGAGAACATTAATAGGCTAGAAAATGCCTGCCAGGGCACGATACGTATACAATAATCTTTTTTTAATATATAGGGGGTAATATCATGGGTATGAAAGAAGTTGCAGAAAAATATTCTGACTATCAAGTCGAGATGAGACGTTGGTTCCATAACAACGCCGAAGTGAGTGAAAAGGAATATGAGACAGCAAAAAAAATCAGAGAAGAACTCGATAAGATGGGTGTAGAATGGGAACACTGCGGTCTTGAGACTTCGACTTTAGCAACAATTAAAGGTGCGAAGCCTGGTAAGACTGTACTGCTCAGAGGAGATATTGACGCCCTATCAGTAACAGAGGAGACAGGACTTCCTTTTGCATCTAAGACAAAGGGAGTTATGCACGCATGTGGCCATGACTGTCACATCTCGATGCTTCTTACAGCAGCACACATTTTAAACGATATGAAGGATGAGCTCTGCGGAACAGTTAAGCTCGCATGGCAGTCTTCTGAGGAAGTTGCAACTGGTGCTAAAGCCATGGTTGAAGATGGCGCATTAGATGGTGTAGATGCATGCTTTGCTATGCATGTCTGGGGTAACGTTCCAGCTGGTCATATCAGCTGCGATGCAGGACCAAGAATGGGTGCTGCTAGAATGTTTGAAATCGATGTTCAGGGCAACTCTGGACACGGAGCTCAGCCGGATCTAGCTGTAGATGCTATCGTCGCTGGCTCTGCAATTGTCGGAAGTCTTCAGACTATCGTTTCAAGAAAACTCGCTCCTGCTGAACCAGCAGTAGTTACAGTTGGAACATTTAATGCCGGTGAGAGATGGAATGTAATCGCAGGTTCCGCTAAGCTTACAGGTACGACTAGATGCTTCAGCTATGATGTATTTAATAAGTTCCCTGAGTACGTAGAGCAGGTTGCAAAGATACAGCTAAAGCTTACGGATGCACGGCTGAGGTTAGAGATACACTACTTGTACCGCCAACTGTCAACGACGAGGGTATGTCAGCACTTGCTAGAGCTGTGGCACAAGATGTAATTGGTGAGGAAGCTCCTATCCACGTTCCGCCAACAGCTGGTGGTGAGGACTTCGCTTACTTCATGGAAAAAGTTCCAGGATGTGTGCTACTGCTCGGTGTTGCAGATGAGGCTTCTGGTGCTTGCTACGTTCAGCATCACAGCAAGTTCACTGTATATGAGCCTGAGCTTATAAGGGGTGCTCAGATTTACGCTAAGGTAGCTATGGACTTTAACGCAGGTAGAGAAGTTTAGAAATCAATAGTTTGATAGTTTGATTCAATCAAGTACGAATTAGAATAATGTTAGAGCCACATAGACAAAGTGATTATGAGGTGCTAATACAGGGTTAGATACAAATACATAGAATATGAATATCAAAATGGTTAGATATTAACCAGCAAAGCAAAAAGCACTGCAGCCCATGGGCTACAGTGCTTTTTCAATTGCATAAAGTGGTGCGCCCGAGCGGATTCGAACCGCTGACCATTTCATTCGGAGTGAACTACTCTATCCCCTGAGCTACGGGCGCGCATAATCCCCTGCATTATACGGCTTTTACGTTAGCAAATATGTAGAATATTATAGCAGAAAATGATATAATATGCGACATTGTAGTGTGTAAAAACGCACACATTAATTCTACAGAATCGCTGAAATTTAAGCGTGTTAGACGGTATGTGCAAGTTGCTGAGCGATGAGCATGCCTAACTATATGTTACGAAAATAGGGGACGAAGATGGGAAATACGTTATATCTGATAAGACATGGCGATACAGAGGGGACACTTAAGGATTTGTTTTACGGAAGCACTGATTTGCCTCTCGCTGAGCAAGGTGTACAGCAGATCAAGACACTATGTGACAAGGGGGCATATCCTGAAGCGGATGGGGCTAAGCTCTATACATCTGGAATGCTGAGAACTGAGCAGACATTTGAGCACATATATGGGGACATTGATCACGAAATTATTTCCGATCTCAGAGAGGTTGGAGTTGGCATATTTGAGATGAAGACAATGGATGAGGTTCTCCAGCATGATGAGGCTAGAGCTTGGCTTGAGGGTGAGAAGGAGTACATGGATTTCCTGAAGGTGAGACTAATGATGGATTTATTGAGCGTGTATCCCGTGGTCTTGAAGTGTTAAAAAGTGATGTAAAGCACTCGAATGTAATAGGGGTGTTCCATGGAGCCGTCATTTTTACATGCATGGAGATGATGTTCCCATACGTAAAAGAGAAAGCGTGGCACTGGACGCCTAATCCCGCAAGTGGGTATGCGGTAACTTTTGAAGATGGAAAGCCGGCTAGATATAGTGAAATAGGATAGGAAGATGGTTCTCTCGCTCTGCGAGAGAGCTTTTTTCGTTGTTTCATCACTTATCTACAGTTTAATGTAGTATAATTAATCGGATACACACAGATATAGGAGAGTGAATCAAGTTAAATGACACCATACATTATAAGTATTGTGATTTTGCTCGTGTTATCGGGCGTTTTTTCCGCCACTGAGACGGCGTTCACTTCGGTGAGTAAGATAAAGATGAAGAATCTGGCGAGCGATGACAACGAGAGTGCTAAGCTCGTGCTGGAGATAACGGAGAACTTCGATAAGTTTCTCACCACGATTTTGATAGGCAACAATATTGCCAATATCGCGACGACTTCAATAGCCACTGTTATGTTCATCAAGCTATATGGTCACTACGGGGCGACTATTTCTACCGTTGTTGTGACGGTTTTGGTCTTGGTGTTCGGGGAGATATCACCGAAGAATATTGCCAAGGATAAGGCGGAAGGGATATCTCTATTCATGGCACCGGCTGTAAAGGTTATGATGTTCCTATTTACACCGCTCAACTGGGTGTTTGGTGTATGGAAGAAGCTAGTTGATAAGGTTTTCAAGATTTCGCCTGAGCAGATTTACACAGAGGATGAACTCAAGACAATCGTCGAGGAGGCCAAGACTGGCGGGAGCATCGAAGAATCGCAGAGCGAACTTATCACTAATGCAATCGAGTTCGCTGACTTAGAAGCGATAGACATAATCACACCTCGAATAGATATTATCGCTATCGAGCTCGGTTCACCTATCGATGAGATAGCTAAGCTTTTCAAAGATACAGGTCTTTCGAGACTCCCGGTGTTCGAAGATGATCTCGACAATATCATCGGAATTCTCAATCAGAAGGACTTCCATAACTATGTAGTGGGCGAGGGCAAAAGCGTAAATCTTTATGTAAAGCCGGTTGCATACGTAGCTGAATCGATTAAAGCGTCGGTACTTCTCAAGAAGATGCAGGCAAAGGCAACTCACATGGCGATTATCGTCGATGAATATGGCGGCACTACAGGCCTCGTAACTATGGAGGATATCATCGAAGAGCTAGTCGGAAAGATATATGACGAGCATGATACCATCGAGATGAGAGAGGTGACAGACTTAATAGACGGTTCATATTCTGTAGCTGGAGGAACTAATGTTGAAAAATTCTTTGAACTACAGGGTGAAGATATAGACATAGATGCGACGACGGTAAATGGTTGGGCGATGATTGAGCTCGACCGCATCCCAAAGGTTGGAGATACATTCGAGTATGAATCGAAACACAAGCTTTTCAAGGTCAGAGTCACAAGGGCTGATGCCAAGAGAGCACTTAGACTTCATATTCGTGTTGAAGACAAGCCTCACGAAGACGAGGATGACAATTAAGATACTTAGTTAAGACAATTCGTATTAAAAATCATATATAAAGTATTATCGAGAAGGAAGGGAGCCACGTAAATGGGTTTAGTAGAAAAGATATTTGGAGACCTCAACAAGAGAGAGGTCAAGAAGATAGAGAAAATCGTAGATGTGATTGAATCTTACGATGAACAGATGCAGAAGCTCACTGATGAGGAACTTCGTGCTAAGACAGAGGAGTTCAAGAAGCGTCTAGGAACTATTAGAGAAGATGGCGATGAGGGTCCTTTTGAGACTGTAGATGACATTTTGCCAGAGGCATTTGCTGTGTGCCGTGAGGGTGCGGTTAGAAGTCTCGGTATGAAGCATTTCCGCGTGCAGCTAATAGGTGGTGTGGTACTTCATCAAGGAAGAATCGCTGAGATGAAGACTGGTGAAGGTAAGACCCTCGTGGCTACGCTCGCTGCATATCTGAATGCGCTCACTGGCAAGGGGGTCCATGTAGTCACCGTAAATGATTACCTCGCAAAGCGAGATGCTGACTGGATGGGAAAGCTATATACATTCCTTGGACTTACAGTTGGCTGCGTTATCAATTCGCTTGAGGGAGATGACCGCAAGGCTGCGTATATGGCAGATATCACATACGGCACGAACAATGAGTTCGGTTTTGACTACCTGCGCGATAATATGGTTACTTATCAGGAAGAACTAACTCAGCGTGAGCTTAATTTTGCCATCGTCGATGAGGTGGACTCAATCCTCGTCGATGAAGCTCGTACTCCACTTATCATCTCCGGTAAAGGTGTTGATTCAAGCGATATGTATCGCACTGCAAATGTATTCGTCAAAACTCTCATCCGTGACACTACGAGCGATGAGGAAGATGGTGAGAACGGAGTGCATGGGGATTACACGGTGGATGAGAAGGACAAGCAGGTTGCCCTTAATGAGACCGGTATAAAGGCTGCTGAGGAGTATTTCGGTATCGAGAACTTCTCAGATCCAGATAATATGGAGCTTAACCACTATGTAAATCAGGCTCTACATGCTAATTATCTCATGAAGCGCGATGTGGACTATATCGTTAAGGATGGTGAGATTCTCATCGTCGATGAGTTTACTGGGCGTCTGATGTACGGTAGACGTTTCTCAAACGGATTACACCAGGCTATCGAAGCTAAGGAAGGTGTATCAGTTAGGTCAGAGTCCAAGACTCTCGCGACAATTACGCTCCAAAACTACTTCCGTATGTACAAGAAGCTATCTGGTATGACGGGTACTGCCAAGACAGAGGAAGATGAATTTAGAGATATCTACAATATGGACGTAGTTGTCATTCCGACTAACAAGCCTATTGCGAGAACAGACCTAGACGACTCCGTGTATGCTCGTCAGACTGGTAAATACAAAGCTATCGTCGAAAGAGTTGCAGAAGCGCATGAGACAGGACAGCCTGTTCTCGTAGGTACTATTTCTATTGAGATATCAGAGCTAATCAGTGAGATGCTCAAAAAGAAAGGCATCAAGCACAGCGTACTCAATGCTAAGCACCATGAAAAGGAAGCTGAGATCGTAGCTGAAGCAGGCCGTAAGGGTGCTGTTACAATCGCTACCAACATGGCTGGTCGTGGTACCGATATCATACTTGGCGGAAATCCAGACTTTGAGGCTAGACGCGAGATGAAGAAGCTAGAGTACACTCCTGAGCAGATTGCATTCGCAACAGGTTTTGAAAAGTCTGATGACGAAGAACTAAATACCGCTAGAGAGAAATATCAGGAACTACTGAAGCAGTTTGCCGCTGAGAGAAAGGATGAGCAAGAGGAAGTAAGAGAGCTCGGGGGACTCTGCATCATCGGTACGGAGAGACATGAATCAAGACGTATTGATAACCAGCTACGTGGACGTTCTGGACGTCAGGGCGACCCTGGTGTTACACAGTTCTTCATTTCACTTGAGGATGACCTGATGAGACTCTTTGGTGGAGAGAAGATGCAGAGAATTGTCGAGACTGTTGGCCTTAGCGACGAAGATGCACTTGAAGCAAAGGTGCTTTCGAGAAGAATTGAAACCGCTCAGAAGAAGATCGAGGGAAAGAACTTCGGTATTCGTAAGTATGTCCTTCAGTACGACGACGTCATGAACAGACAGAGATCGCAGATATATGAGCAGCGTAAAATGGTACTCGACGGAGAGAATCTGCGTGACTATATAATGGGAATGGTGGAAGAGCTAGTAAATGGCATAGTTGCACCGATTACCATGGAGACTCGTTTCTCAGAGGACTGGGATATGGACGAGATATTCTACGGCTGTGAGCAGATTACCCCGGCCTTTAAGGGTAGACTCAGCTATACAGATGAGGAACTGAGAGATCTCGATGAGGATAAGCTTCGCGAGGATATCATGAATGTCTTTGAGGAGATATATCGTGAGAAGGAAGAGGAAGTTGGCATCGAGCATATGCGTGAAGTTGAGCGCATGATTATGCTCAGAGTTGTTGATAACCGCTGGATGGACCACATCGATGCGATGGAACAGCTCAAGAACGGAATTGGACTTCGCGGATACGGCCAGCAGGATCCTGCGGTTGCTTATGCAAAAGAAGGCTTCGGCATGTTCGAGGAGATGATTGCGGATATCCGTGAGGAGACTGTAAAATACTGCTTCAATGTAACCGTTGAGACCCGAACTGAGCGCCGTACAGTTTCAAGGGATGAGGTTGAACGCAAGGAAGAGTATTATGATGAGGATATTGCAGCTGCTCATGGGGATGAACAGCAGTATCGCGATAACGGAGAACATGTTCAGGAACCGGTTCACCGCGACAGCCCTAAGATAGGTAGAAATGATCCATGCCCTTGCGGATCTGGTAAGAAGTACAAGAATTGCTGCGGAAAGTTTCAATAAGGAAACCCGATTTAATTAGCAATGTATGATGTGAGTTCTGCAGTGAGAGCAGGGCTATAGAGTTTAGCTCAATTGATGCGCGATGCTGCTTTACTGCGGCTACGCGCATCTGTCATAGATGAGAGGAATTACTATGATTGAATTGGATGAGATAAGACAGGATTTACCGAACGAACTAGCAAAGCTTAAGGAGATTGGAGACTATCTTTGACCCAGATAGTCTTAGGAATAATATAGCGAGCATGGAGCAGGAGATGCTTAAGCCTGGTTTCTGGGACGCTCCTGATGATGCGCAGAAACTGATGAAGAGGAAAAAGCATCTCGAAAGTGAGCTCGAGCGGTATGAAGGTCTACTCAAGGGATTTAATGATATATCTGAGATGATTGAGCTCGCTGAGGAGTACGAGGATTACTCTGAAGCCAAGAATATAATCAAGGAATACAAGAGGCTATGTGAGGAGATGGAAGATCTTGAGCTCAGCAGACTTCTGACCGGTAAATACGATGATAAGGATGCGATTCTCAGCATTCATGCTGGCACCGGCGGAGTCGATGCTATGGATTGGGCTGAGATGCTGATGAGGATGTATCTAAGGTATGCAGATCAGCACAGTTTCAAGACGGATGTCGTTGACATACAGAATGATACGCTAGCTGGTATTAAGAGCTGCACAATCGTCGTCAGCGGAATCAATGCATATGGATATTTACGCAGTGAGGCGGGTGTGCATAGACTCGTGCGCATATCACCGTTTAACTCTGCGGGCAAGAGGCAGACTTCATTTGCTGCGGTTGAAGTCGTTCCAGATCTTGGGGATAGCGTTGAGGTTAATATCGATCCTAAGGATCTCAAGATTGATAAGTATAGGAGTTCAGGTGCTGGTGGTCAGCACGTCAATACTACGGATTCTGCCATTCGCATAACGCACCTCCCTACAACATAGTTGTAACGTGTCAGAATGAACGCTCTCAGCTATACAATAAGGAGATGGCGATGAAGATATTGGCTTCGAGGCTCCAGCAGTTAGCTGAAGCAGAGCACAAGGAAAACCTTAATGAACTAAAGGGCGATATGAGTCAGGTGACTTGGGGTGCTCAGATTAGGTCATATGTGTTTCAACCTTATACGATGGTAAAGGACCACAGAACCAATGCAGAAGTTGGTAATATAAATGCTGTAATGGATGGAGAGCTTGACGAATTTATCAAGGCCAAGCTTACACAGGAAGCGAAGGAGAGAAACATATAATGAAGAAATACATAGTGTTTGATTTCGATGGAACGCTCCTCGATACCGATCAACTTATCGTCGATTCATGGCAGGCGGTTTTTAAGAGATTTAGAGGCAAGGAAGCGGATGAAAACCTCATACTTTCAACCTTTGGCGAGACTGTAGCTAATACGACTAAAGAGCTTTTTGCAGACGAAGATGCAGATGAAGTTTTAGCGGTATACCGAGGATATCAGGCGGAGCACAGCAAGGGAGCCTATAAATTATACCCTGGCATAGAGGAACTCCTCGGCGAGCTTAAAAGACGTGGCTACTCATTATCTATCGTTACTTCAAGGCTTGGAAATACAGCGATGCAGTATCTAGGAGAGATGGGTATTAAGGACAATTTCGATGTCATCATCACAGCGGATGATGTCACTAGTCATAAGCCAGAGCCAGGTCCGCTTCTTGAAGCACTGAGGAGGCTAGGAGCAAAGCGTGAAGAGGCAATAATGCTAGGTGATACGAGATTTGACATTGGCTGCTCTATCAATGCCGGAGTAGACAGCATACTGGTCTGCTGGGGGCGTAGAGGCGGTAACGTTCCGCTGGGCGAAATAGAGCCTATGTACAGAATAAGCAAACCTGAGGAGTTATTTGAAATAATCGAGGGATAAGATGCTGAACCTATTTATGGCACGAGAGTGCATGAACAAGGAGAAGTTCATATACGAGAATATAAAAGGCAAGACGTATGTATTGGTTCCGAACCAGTACACCCTTGTCGCGGAAGAACAGGCACTTAAGTACACAGGTAGTGCCTGTCTTCTTGATATTGAAATTCTTTCATTAAATAGATTAGGTCAGAGGATAATGGCAGAGCACGGTAAGGAGAATATCGAAATTCTCGACAAGTATGGTCGCCATATGCTTCTGTACAAGATTATAAAGTCGCACAAAGATGAGCTTGAAGTATTTAAAGCTTCAGCTGAACAGAGCGGATTTATAGATATGGTCAATGACTTCATCGCTGACTTCAAGCAGCAAGACTGCTCACTAGATGAACTCAAATCTGCAATCGATTCAGATAGTAACAGTGAGCTGCTTTCACACAAGCTGCATGAATTGATGCTTATAATCGATGAATATGAGTCAGAGCTAGAAGGTAGATACATAGATTCTGAAGACTATATCTCGATGTATGTATCGTTAATCGGAGAGTCGACGCTACTTGATAATCATTCGGTATGGGTGTATGGATTTGATACTCTTGCGCCCAAGTCGATGGATGCACTTATTGAGATGGCAAAGCGTGTAGATGTAAATGTTATGATCAATGTCAGTGACTTTGATTTAGACACCATCCTGATAGCAGCGCTGACATCTAGGGCGGATTCGGCGGGTGTAATCATATCAAAGGAATATGTACCTGATGAATATAGAGCATATGGTAGAAAGACGCTCGACTATTTGGAGGAGAACCTATTTAGGACTGTGTTAAGCTCGAGAGAGTCCGTAATGAAAGTGCCGGATGAAGACACGATAAATGATGAAGTAAGACTTGTTGAGTGCGCAAACCCTTTCTATGAAGCGGAGAGTGCTGCTTCGTATATATATGAGCTAATTCGCGATAAAGGATACAGGATGAATGATATTGCGGTAATCTGCAATGATGATTCATCTAGGAAGCCCATAATCCGCAGAACTTTTGAGGAGTATGGGATTCCACTTTTTGTCGATTCCAGAAGGACAATTACTGATTCGATGGCTGCGAGATTTATAGTGAGCCTTCTAGAGTTTGTGCTTCAGGGGTATAGGACTTCAGCTCTGTTCGTAATGCTCAAGACTGAACTTACGAGTATTGAGAGAGAAGATATCGAAATGCTGGAGAATTATGCACGTAATTACAAGATACGTGGTAATATGTGGACTAGAGCATTTAAGTACGGGCATTTCGAGTATACTGAAGAAGAATTCGAAAGGCTTGAGAGCACGAGAAACTACATAATGGAGCAAGTTGCGAAGCTTCGTGAGATAGCGGAGAGTTCAGGGACAGTTGCTGAATTCGTGTTTGATTTGATTAAAATCTTGGAAGAGGAATGGGAGCTGCCAAGCAGATTGCAGGCTGTATCTGAAGCTCAGGCTGAAGAGGGATATAACGAGGAGGCGCAGAATACCGCCCAGAGCTATGAGGCTTGCGTCAAGATTCTGGAACAATTAGCAGCCGTTTTGGGCGATGAAACCTTTGATAAAACAAGGTCCGAAGAGATATTGCAGCTCTACAAAAAAGGTCTTGAATCCGTTGACATCGGAATTATTCCACCTGCACTGGACGGAATAATTATGGGATCTATGATTAGGACAAGACCAGGACCGCTTAAAGCGATGGTTGTTCTTGCAGCCAATGAAGGTGTACTTCCCATAGAGCCTGCTTCGGAGGGGATTTTCTCTGTAGATGAAAAGGAATTTTTTAAGGAGCACAATTTCCCTATTGGTCATCTTGATGAACTAAAGATGACTGAGGAAAACGTGGCTATGTATAGGCTAATTTCAAAGCCGTACGAGAGATTATACATGAGCTGGTCGCTTTCTGATTCGGAGGGGCAGGACTGTAAACCATCTTCGCTTGTTGATGCGTTCAGGTCGGCGCTGCCATCAATCAAGATCCACAAAGATGTCATCTCAAGTGGATTAGACATAAATGTCATAAATAATCCAAAGACAGCTATGCGCCACTTGCTCAACTATCTGAAGGGTAGGCGGTCACTAGAGCATCTAGCAGATGAGAAAAAAGCTAAGATGATTACTGATTCGATAATTGCTTGGTATCGAAAAAATGATCCGGAGACATTCGATGCAGCCATGAATGCCGCGAGAGATGATAACTCTGCGGAGCCTATTTCCAGTGTTATGGCGGAGCGGTTGTTCGCTAGGCCTCACGGTGACTTCTCATTCTCACCGACTAGAATCGAGAGCTTTAATCACTGCCCGTTCAAGCATTTTGTATCATATGGTTTAAGACCCAGAGAAGATCGTGAGTTTAGCGGTTCCTCTCGTGAGATAGGGGATATATACCACGAATGCATCATGAGTGTCTCCAAGAAACTAGAGACTGAAGAGCTTTGGGCTAGTATTACCGATGAAGAGATTAGGAATCTTGTGAGAGCTACGCTCGAGGAAATCGCTGGTGACTATAGGGATGGTCTCTTTGCCTCCGATGGTCGTGAGCAGTATAGACTTGAGAGAGTCGCAAGGGTTTGTTCGCGTGTAGCAGGAAACCTCGCAGAACAGATTAGACTAGGTAAGGTCGAGAAGTCCTATTTTGAAGAGGAATTTAAGAGAGGCAAGCTTTTTGCACCTATTGAACTCGAGATTGATGATAAGAGGATTTTTATCGAGGGTAAAATCGATAGAGTCGACGTGTTTGAAGGTGGCGATGTAAGAATAATCGACTACAAAACCGGGTCAGATAAGGTTGATATAGAGCAGATGAGGTGTGGATATAAGATGCAGCTCATGGTGTACATGCAGGGTGCTAAGTCTGAGGAAAGGAAGCCCGCCGGTGTGTTCTACTACAATATCAAGGATGTTTCGGTGAATGTAGAAGGCTCGAAGGATGCTTCTGAGGTGGTGGATAGCGAGCTTAAGAAAGGCTTGATTTTAAATGGACTATGTATCGATGAAAAAGATGTCATAGAAGAGATGCCAAGCTCTCTACTCGGCAGTAAAAAGATGATCATAACCCGTGATTTGTTCGAGAGTATAGAAGAGGACGTATGCCAGTCGATTCACGATATCAGTGAGCAGATTGTCGCTGGAGATGTAAGCATATCTCCAACAAAAAAACGCACTTCAAGTGATAACAAAGGAGAATGCACTTACTGCAGCTATAATTCAATCTGCAGATTTGATGTAACGTATAGAGGAAACAAGTATAGGGAAGTAGATGGGTAAATTAAAGATAGCATCTATCGGTAGCAGTAGCTCCGGTAATGCGTATATCGTTTCGGATGGAAATACGAGATTGCTGCTAGATGTTGGTCTCACAGCAAAGCGAATCAAGGAGGGACTTGCTGAGTGCAGACTCGGTGTGGAGGATATTCAAGGGATATTTGTCACGCATGAACATACCGATCACGTCAAAAGCATCAGGGCAATCGCAAAGGCTTGTACGAATGCGAAAGTGTATACATCTCGAGGAACGATATATAACTGTGATAAGTTTGAATATGTAAGCCAGAGCAGCTAGAGTGTATGGCAGCACAGGATGTGGTCAGAATTGGGGATATATGTGTAAAGGCGTTTTCCCTTTCTCACGATGCAAGTGAGCCGATAGGGTTTAGCTTTACTGAGGACGGAGAACAGCTATCTGTTGCAACTGATACAGGGATAGTTACGGATGAGATTGCTGAAGAACTTGCTAGTGCAGACACTCTCGTGTTCGAAGCGAATCATGAGGAGAGCATACTTCAGATGGGAGATTACCCATACTCGCTAAAGCGCCGTATCCTAGGGGAACACGGTCACCTTTCCAATGTGACAAGTGGGATTGCTCTTGCGAGGGGACTGCTTGCGAGAAAAGAAGCTGGTCTTCCGAGCCCCACGCAGCGAATAATGCTCGCACACTTGAGCACTCACAACAATACACCGGATACTGCGTTGCTGACTGTTAAGAATATCTTGGATGAGAATGATCTGTGTCAAGGGAATGATTTTACACTAAAGGTGGCGGCAAAGGACAAGTTAACGATGCTATAAGATTTAAATAGTAAAATCAAAGGAATTTAAATGAAGATTAGAATAATTTGTATAGGAAAGCTAAAAGAGAAATACTGGACTTCTGCTGCAGCTGAATACAGCAAGCGAATATCAGGATATGCAAATATCGAGATTGTAGAACTCAAGGAGAGTAAGCTGCCTGCAAACCCGTCTGCATCTGATGAGAATGCAGTGCTTATCCGCGAAGGACAGAACATCCTAGGCAAGATAAAGGAAAGCGACCATGTGATCGCTATGGAAGTGGAAGGTGAACATATTGATTCAGTAGAGTTAGCTAAGAAAATTCAGTATGCGTTCGATACAAAGTCTTCTACCATAGACTTTGTTATCGGCGGTAGTCTTGGACTCTCAGATGAAGTGAAAAAAAGAGCGGACTACGGATTATCGTTTTCAAAGCTGACATTCCCGCACCAGATGGCGAGGATTATGCTTCTCGAGCAGATATACAGAGCTTTTAAGATTAACAGTGGAGAGACATACCATAAGTGATTGCATCCACGCATGTGATTGTATCGGATAATCCAATCAATGTGCATGCAATGATGCATTTAGCGCAGAAATAATATACAAGAAGACCTCCACTTAAGTGGAGGTCTTCTTGTACTTTTTACTTTATACTTTGCGAACATTATGAGGGTTAGGGATGTCTCGTAATGTCGTAAACTAATTTATCTAGCTAGCTGTGGCTTTTTATTAAAGGTGCCAATGCTGGGATGACGATGCTGGTGAGTATGAGAATTCCACCAATCATGCCAGTAGCTCCTAGCCTTTCGTTCAGGAATGTGTATCCGAGTATCGCAGTGACGAGCGGATTAAATGCACAAAATAATCCTGAGATAGATGCAGATAATTTGCTCTGTGCAACTGGCTGAAGCGTGAAGCCAAAGCAGGTGCATACTATTGCTAGGAACATTATCACGCCCCATGCCTTAGGTGCGGTAGGAAAACTTGGTCCTTCGACAACCATAGCTAGTATATATGACGAAGCTCCTATAAATGCAACCTGGACTATTCCGAGCATAAAAGGATCATCGCGCTTTGAAAATCTGTCGGTAGCCACTACAGCGCATGTGTATGCTAGTGCGCTGAGTATGCACATGAATTCTCCGAAGGTGAGTCCTATATGACCATCCTTAAGTGTCAAGAATCCAACACCAGCTAGTGCGACTAGAGCGCTGATAATTGCGGAAGCTCTAGGGACTCTTCTAACCAACAATGCATCCGCTAGCGGAACGAAAATAATCGCTGTATTCTCTAGGAATGATGTAGTCGAAGAATTTGTCATCTTGAGCCCAATCAATTCAGTGGTCATCGTCAGCAGGAAGAAAAAACCAATGATTGAACCGTGGATGACAAGCTGCTTGTCAACTTTCTTGATATCCTTGCGGAACAGAAAGAGTAAGATAATGGCAGCAAGTGGGAAGCGGTAGCCGTTCAATGTGAGCGTCCCCATATATGATAAACCCGTTGTTGCGAATAGGAGCGAGGTTGCACGCAGTGAAATTACTGTAAACAGCAATATCATAGCGCGATTTCTTCTCTTCGTATTCACCTCGGATCCCCACTTTCTTAATGTAAACTGATGTAACTAAATTATAATAAAAAATCTATTTTTGATAATATCGTTAAATAATCAACCATGTTATGATAAAATATCATAACACGGTTAAATCTTTTAAAGCAGTTCTGCCATAGGTTAGAAATGAGGATATAAGAGGATATAAAATGGAAGTTGAGAAAGTCAAGGCACTGCTTCGTGCAATCGATCTGGGGAACATGTCTTCAGCAGCGACGGAGCTCGGGTATACTCCTTCAGGCATTAGCCGTATGATGGCATCATTAGAGGAAGAGACAGGGGTGCGTCTTGTAAATAGAAATAGGAATGGTATTTCGCCTACAGAGGCGTGTAATCAGCTTCTGCCTAGCTTCATATCTCTAGTTAATTCTGCCAATCACTTAGAACAAAATATCGCAGAAATTAGTGGAGTGATAACAGGCGAAGTTCGCGTGGCTACAGCTTACTCTACATACTACAAGTTCCTAACGGATCTGATCAAGGAGTTTTGCATAGAGTATCCGGGCATCGCAGTTGACGTCACTGCAGGAAGGAGTTCAGCCCTCATGGCAGAGCTTGAACGCGATAAATTGGATTTTTGTCTCATAAGCTACCGTGAGGGTACCTGTGAATGGATACATCTCATAGATGACCCATTTTACATATGGGTACCAAAGGACCATCCAGCAGTAGATGATGGTGTTTATGATATACGTAGGATATATGATGATAGTTACATCGATTTATATCCTGGTCGAGAGAGTGACGGTTCTTTGATGTTCAAGTCATATGATATCAATCCCCCTATTAGATATAAAACCTCAGATGCTTTCGCAGCATATTCAATGGTTGAAGCAGGATTGGGGGTGACTACTGTTAATGGAGTTTCAATAAATCAATGGCACGGAAATGTCACGGCGCTACCGATCTCACCGAGCTATAATGTTCCGATAGGGATTGCAGTTCCTGAAACTGGGAGAATATCACCGTCGGCTAAAAGATTCAGAGATTTTGCGCTTGTTTTTTTTGAAGAACATAAACAGCGTGTGATGGAAATTATTAATGATAATGATAAAAAATAGTTTAATTTATATGCGTACAATATGATATTGCTAAATGTTATATGTGGCATAATGATATAGGATATGGAGGTGCTAGGATGAACAAGAAGCATAATAAAGCTGGGAATACAGTGGATGAGCATAATTTAAAACAGGCATTTAAGGCAGATAGACCGCGCAAAAACCGCAAGGAGCGAATGGCGAGGATTATGGCTATATTGATGATTATACTTATGATAGGGTTTTCATTCATAACTGCGGGCATATTTCTTTTTAGATTAGAATATAATTAAATAGATAAAAAAATTGTGTAAAAATTGGTTGTGCTATATTCCATGACAAGGCTTTGACAAGTCAAAGCCTTGTTTTTTTGCCCTTTGCTTGTTTGTAAAGAATTTTGATGAGTGATATAATTCAGATTAAATCACGTCCTATATGATTTTAGGCCTTTTGGCTAATTTTACAGGACAGAAAGGATAACGCTTATGTCGATAGCAGGTATTGAAAAAGTCAGAGAAGCTGAGACGAAAGCAGCACAGATCAAAAAAACATCTGAAGAAGCTGCAGCTCAGATTATAGCTGACGGTAAGAAGGAATCTAAGGTTCTACTAGAAGATGCTGAAAAAAAAGGCACCGAAACTTACAAGGCTGCAATTGCATTCGCCGAAGCTAAGGCAGAGGAGTCATATCAAAAGAAGATAGATTCAGAAGCCGTTTTATGCGAGCAACTTAAAGCCTCAGCTAGAGAGAATCTCATGCAAGCAGCTTCAGCAATCGTCGGAAAGGTAGTGGGTACTTATGGCAACGATTAAAATGAAAAAGTTGTCCGTCATAGGTATGAACGATGAGAAGCAAGCGCTGATTAAAGAGCTCATGGATCTCGGGATAGTCGAAGTCGTAAATCCTGAAGGCAAGCTTCAAAGTGAAGAGTGGACGAACCTTGTTGTGAAGGATGGCGATGAAGCTACTTTGGCTGAATTCGACAAGAAGATCTCATATGCTGACTCAGCACTATCTTTATTAGATAGATATGACGGCAGCAAGAAGCCGATGTTTCCAGCCCGCAGGGTTGTTACGGAAGCTGAGTATTGTGAGATTTTAGGAAAAGAGAAGGAGTTTGAGGAGGAAGTACATCGCTTAAATGAGTACGGCAGTGCTATTGCCGATGCTTACAGTAAAGCAAACTCGGCAGAGGTACTCAAGCTGTCGCTTGAACCTTGGAGAGCATATAAACTTCCTATTGAGCTCACAGAGACAGAGTGTTTAAGTATTCGCATTGGACTGATGCCACTAAGTACGGATGTTCAGGAAGTCGAGAACGAACTGGAAGCTGCAGGGCTACCTTCAGTAGTACAGTGTGTCAACAAGGACAAGGAACAGATGTATGTTAATGTGTGGTATTTTAGAGATGACGAAGATGCTGCACTCGAAATAATCAAACGCTATGGCTTTACCATTGCTCCAATTGCAGAGCTTGAAGGAACGGCAGAGGAGAATATCTCTAGAGCTGAGCATGCGATTGCCGATGCTAATAGTGAGAGAGAGAGTCTTGAACTCAAGGTCAAAGAGATGGAGAAATCCAGAGCTGATGTTGAGTGTTACCACGATATCATGGTAATTGGTCGCGATAAAGCATTCGTTCGTAGTAGACTTCTCACAACTGAGGAGACGTTCACCTTTGATGGATGGACACCAAAATTCGCTTCTAGCAAGGTTGAGAAACTGCTAGAAAAATACACATGTTGGTACGAACTGACAGACCCCGATGAAGATGACGATGTACCGGTGCGTCTACAGAACAAAAAGTTCTTTGCACCAATCGAATTTATCACGGAGATGTATTCGTTACCTAATTGGAAAGAGATTGATCCGACATCGATTTTCGCGATTTTCTATATCATATTCTTCGGAATTATGTTCGGAGATGTGGGATATGGAATCATATTATGCGTAATGTCGGTATATGCACTTAAGAAGAACAAACTGTATGAGGGAGGACCATATAAGCTCCTGAAAGTATTATTCTACAGCGGAATCTCCAGTATATTCTGGGGCGTTATGTTTGGAAGTTTCTTCGGAGACCTCATCCCTGTAGTCGCAAAGACGTTCTTCGGTAAGACAATTGTCATCAATCCGTTATGGCTGGATCCAGCTAAATCACCGATGATATTCCTCGTGTTCTCATGCGGTCTCGGTGTTATACACCTGTTCGTCGGAATGGGGATCAAAGCGTATGAAGAGATAAGGGATGGAAAGTTCCTCGATGCATGTAAGGATGTATTTGCATGGTATCTAATCGTTGCAGGAATCATACTGATGTTGTTTGGAGCTAGAGTTTCTTCTGGAGCTCCTGGCATTGGTAAGATTATGGCAATAGTAGGTCTGGTTGCAGCTATAGTCCTTCCGTTCATAACCAATAAAGGAATTACGAAGGGACTCGGCATCTGGGACATCTATAGTGGATTGACAGGAAATCTGTCCGATATACTCTCTCGTATTCGAGACTTCTCGGACTTGGTCTAGCTTCTACATCAATAGCTCAGGTATTTAACTTCCTGGCTTCGATGGGAGGCAAAAGTGTAGTCGGAGTGGTTATGTTCCTGGTAATAGGAATTCTAGGACACACACTAAACTTCGGAATCAATGCCCTGGGAGCATTTGTTCACTCCTGCAGACTTCAGTACGTAGAGTTCTTCGGTAGATTCTATGAAGGTGAAGGTAAAGCATTTGAACCGTTAAGCAGAGATACGAAGTATATTAATGTAATTAAGGAGGCAAAATAATGAGTTTAGGTCTAACATTAGCTGTACTAGGTGCGCAATTGCGACAATCGCAGGCGTAGGTAGTGCTATTGGTGTTGGTATTGCCGGTGAGGCAGCTGACGGTGTAATGTCTGGTGACAAGGTGAGCTTCGGTTCAACTCTTGTACTTCAGGCTCTTCCTGGAACACAGGGTATTTACGGAATGGTTATCGCTATCCTGATTCTTACTAAGATTGGAATTCTAGGTGGCAACCTTGTAAATGTTTCTACAACACAGGGACTTGCATTCCTGTTTGCTGGAGTTCCAATCGGAGTTGTAGGTATCGTTTCTGGATATACACAGGGTAGAGCAGCAGCTGCTGGTATGCAGCTCATCTCCAAGAAGGACGGAGCTCTAGGTAACGCTATCATCTATGCTGTAATGGTAGAAACATACGCTATCCTAGCATTCATCATCTCGTTCCTTATGTACAACGGCGTTCAGATTGGTTAATCGCACACAAATCGTTGTAACTAATTTATAGAAAGGGACGGTAAGAATGAGTATAGAGTCTATAACTGAGCGAATCCTAAGGGAGGCTCAGGCTTATTCCGACAGTCAGAGAAGCGAGGCAGAAGCAGTCAAAGCCGAAATACTCAAAGAGGCACAGGTAGAGGCAGATGAGCTCCTACGAGGCTACGAGGAAAAGGCTAAGAATGATGCCGAAGTCCTAGTTAGCAGAAGACAGTCGGTTGCGGACCTCGATGCGCGCAAGATGAAACTCGCTGCTAAGCAGGCTGTTATTGATGAGTGCTACAAAGAAGCAGTTGATATGATTCTTAACCTAGAAACCGGAGAGTATGTTAAGTTTATCTGTAGACAGCTCGGTGCATATCAGCAAGAAGGTGGAGAGGTTCTGCTTAATAAAACAGATAGAGACAGAATAGGTGCTGATCTTGTAAATCTATTCAAAGGTACAGCGCTTACACTAAGTGATGAAACCGTTGATATTGAAGGTGGATGTATACTTAGAAGAGGTAATATCTCATACAATGCTTCGTTAGAGAAGCTATTATCAAATGCAAGAGAAGAGTTGACCGCAGAGGTTGCTGGAATTCTGTTCAAGTAACCGCTTTAACCAGAAAGGAGGCATATTTGGGAACTGATTTCGTATATGCGAGCTCATATGTGAGAAGCCAAGAAGGCAAGTTGCTCTCAAGTGAGCAGTTACGCAGTATGACAGAGTCTAAAAATATCGACGATATATGCAAAGTTCTGCAAGATGCTGGTTATGGTTCTGAAGGCAACGCTTTAACTGCGGCAAATTATCAAGAAGTGCTTAAGGAAGCCGAAGCTTCGTTCTTCGCTGAGGTGAAAGAACTTAGCAAGGACAGTAAGGCACTCAATATATTCTGCTATCCTGCTGACTACCATAATTTAAAGGTACTACTTAAAGCAGAGTCACTAGGTGTTGATAGAGACGAGCTGCTTATGGAAAGTGGAACTATCAGTGCAAGCGAGATGGCTAAGAGCGTCAAAGAGCGTTCTACTATGAACCTCACAGAGAATATGGCAAGTGCACTCGCTGAAGCGGTGGATGTTCATGCTCGTACTAATGATCCGCAGATGATTGATTTTGTCTGTGACAAGTACTGCTTTGCAGATATTATCGAAGCAGCAGAAGCATCAAAGAACAGCTTTGTTAAAGGCTATGTATCGCTTTGGATTGACACTGTTAACCTCAAAACATTTGCGAGAGTTAAAAAGATGGGACAGCCATGGAATTACTTTGAAAATGTATTTATTCCGGGCGGAACTGTAGATTTACAGGTGTTCCTAGGTAGTTATGAGGATGACTTCAAGCAGGCCACAGAAAAATTCCAGGCTTACAACATCGCAAAAGCAGTGAGCGAAGGAGGAGAACAGATTGACAATAGCGGTGATTTTACACTGCTTGAGAAGATTTGCGATAACCTTCTCGTGGAATACAGCAGAGAAGCTAAAACCGTGACATTTGGTCTTGAACCATTGGTTTCATATCTAGTGGCTAGGCAGAATGAGGTGAAGGCTATCCGCATCGTGCTTGCTGGTAAGATTGCTAAGATGAGCCCAGAATTAATTAGAGAAAGACTGAGGGAGACTTATGAGTAAGATTGGTATTATTGGTGATGCCGATAGTGTGCTAGGCTTCAAGGTCTTTGGGCTAGATGCATTCGCGTGCAGAAACAAGGAAGAAGCCGCAGATAAATTGCATAGTATCGTAAAGGATGATTATGGAATCATCTATATCACTGAAAAGTATTACAAAGAAATAGGTAATGAAATCGCAAAATATGAAACCCTTCGTATTCCAGCAATAGTTCCAATTCCTGGAAGCGATGGGGGCTATGGCGCAGGCCTTAACAACGTCAAGAGGGCTGTTGAGAAGGCTGTTGGTGCTGACATACTATTTGGCGATAAATAATGGAGGTAATCATGGAACAAGGTAAAATCGTTAAGATATCCGGACCTCTAGTAGTTGCTTCGGGCATGAGCGACGCAGATATGTATGACGTAGTTAAGGTCGGAAATCAAGGCCTTACTGGAGAAATCATCGAGATGCGCGATGGAAATGCCTCGATTCAGGTATACGAGGAAACCGCTGGTCTACAGCCAGGTGAGCCAGTTTACTCTACTGGAGCACCGCTATCTGTAGAGCTCGGACCGGGGCTTATTGAGACCATTTACGATGGAATTCAGAGACCGCTGTCTGTGCTTCTCAAGAAGACAGGCACCAATATCGCTAGAGGTGTATCGGAGCCAGCGCTTGACCGCGACAAGAAATGGGATTTCGTTGCAGCTGCAAAGGTTGGAGACGAAGTTTCGGCAGGAGAAGTTCTGGGTACGGTTGAGGAGACAATCGCCGTAACACAGAGGATTATGGTTCCTTACAAGGTTAGCGGTAAGGTTAAGAGCATCGAAAGCGGTAGCTTTACAGTTGATGAGACTGTAGCAGTTATCGAGGATGCTTCTGGAAAAGATATCGAAGTTAAGATGATGCAGAGATGGCCAGTAAGAGTTGAGCGTCCTTACAAGGAAAAGCTTTCACCTGAAGAGCCACTGATCACAGGACAAAGAGTAATCGATACAATGTTCCCAATCGCTAAGGGTGGTGTAGCTGCTGTTCCGGGACCTTTCGGTTCAGGAAAGACTGTAGTACAGCACCAGCTAGCTAAGTGGGCAGATGCTGATATCGTGGTTTATATCGGATGCGGAGAGCGTGGAAACGAGATGACAGACGTACTCAATGAGTTCCCTGAGCTCGTTGACCCTAAGACAGGTGAATCTCTAATGAGAAGAACTGTGCTAATCGCTAACACTTCCGACATGCCGGTAGCTGCGAGAGAAGCATCTGTATATACTGGAATCACAATTGCAGAGTACTTTAGAGATATGGGCTACTCAGTAGCTCTCATGGCTGACTCAACATCTAGATGGGCTGAGGCTCTTCGTGAGATGTCTGGTCGTCTTGAAGAAATGCCTGGTGAAGAAGGTTATCCAGCTTACCTAGCATCCAGACTTGCACAGTTCTACGAGAGAGCTGGTAAGGTTGTATGCCTTGGTAGTGAGGGAAGAGTTGGAGCTCTATCCGCTATCGGAGCTGTATCACCTCCAGGAGGAGATATTTCAGAGCCAGTATCACAGGCTACACTTCGTATAGTAAAGGTATTCTGGGGACTGGACGCTAATCTAGCACATGCTAGACATTTCCCTGCAATTAACTGGTTAAACAGCTATTCGCTATATGCAGATAGACTTAACGTATGGTTTGCAGAGAACGTTAACAAGGAATTCCCAAATCACAGAGCAAGAGCTCTCAAGCTGCTTCAGGAAGAAGACGAGTTAAACGAAATCGTACAGCTAGTCGGAGTGGATGGTCTATCTAAAGAAGACCAGCTCAAGCTTGAGGTCTGCAAGATGATTCGTGAGGACTATCTACACCAGAATGCGTTCCACGAAGTTGATACATTTACATCTACGAACAAGCAGTTTAAGCTTCTAGATTTAATCCTTCGTTACTATGATGAGGGGCTAAGAGGACTTCATGAGCATGCTGACTTTAAGGCAATCACTTCACTGCCTCTAAGAGAGGACATAGGAAGATTCAAGTACCTTGAAGAGGATGTGGTAGATGGAGAATATGCTGCACTTGTTGGCAAGCTAGAGGCTTCTATAGAAGAGCTTATTAAGAAGGCAGGTGAACTGAATGATTAGAGAATACAAGACTATTTCTGAAGTAGCCGGCCCTTTGATGGTTGTTAAGGGTGTAGAAGACGTAGGCTACGATGAACTAGGTGAGATTGAGCTTGCAAATGGTGAGCTTAGACACTGCAAGGTTCTCGAGCTTAACGGCACTGACGCTGTTGTACAGCTGTTTGAAAACTCCGCAGGAATGAACCTCAAAGAGAGTAAGGTAAGATTTCTTGGGCACGGAAATCAGCTAGGTGTATCACTCGATATGCTCGGAAGAGTATTTGACGGAATGGGCAGACCTATAGACGGCGGTGCTGAAATTATTCCTGATGAATACCTCGATATTAACGGACTAGCCATGAATCCGGCTGCAAGAGAGTACCCATCTGAGTTCATTCAGACTGGCGTATCCGCAATCGACGGACTCAACACCCTAGTTAGAGGACAGAAGCTTCCTATCTTCTCTGGATCAGGACTTCCACATGCTAACCTTGCAGCTCAGATTGCAAGACAGGCTAAGGTTCGTGGTACAGACAGTAAGTTCGCCGTAGTGTTCGCAGCTGTAGGTATCACTTATGAAGAAGCTGAGTTCTTCATGACAGACTTCCGTAAGAGTGGTGCTATCGACCGTTCTGTAATGTTCCTAAACCTTGCTAACGACCCTGCTGTAGAGCGTATTGCGACACCTCGTATGGCGCTAACTGCTGCTGAGTACTTAGCGTTTGAGCAGAATATGCACGTTCTCGTTATCATCACTGATATTACGAACTACGCTGAATCTCTTCGTGAGGTTTCTGCTGCTCGTAAGGAGGTTCCAGGACGTCGTGGTTATCCAGGATATCTATACACTGACCTCGCTACTATGTACGAGAGAGCTGGTAAGAAGAAGGGAATCGACGGTTCGATCACTATGATTCCAATCGTTTCGATGCCTGAGGATGACATCACTCACCCAATTCCTGACCTTACAGGATATATCACAGAGGGACAGATTATCCTATCCAGAGATCTCTATAGAAAGGGTGTTACACCGCCAATCGATGTACTTCCTTCACTATCACGTCTAAAGGATAAGGGTATCGGCGAAGGCAAGACTCGTAAGGATCACGCAGACGTACTAAACCAGCTCTTTGCTATCTACGCAAGAGGTAAGGAGTGTAAAGAGCTAATGGCTATCCTAGGTGAGGCTGCGCTCAGCGACGTTGACAAGCTATATGCGAAGTTTGCTGATGAATTTGAGAACAAGTATGTATCCCAGGGATACGAGAAGGATAGATCCATTGAGGAAACACTAGATGTTGGCTGGGAGCTTCTCAGAACGATGCCTAGATCAGAGCTCAAGCGTGTAAAGAAAGAGTACCTCGATGAATTTTATGACAAGAAGTAGCTCAGTAAGAAAGGGATGATCTTATGGCAAGACTAAATGTTAACCCAACTAGAATGGTCATGTCTAAGCTTAAAGGGCAACTCAAGGTGGCTATCAAGGGTCACAAGCTCATGAAGGATAAGAGAGACGAACTTATGCGAATCTTTCTAGATCTCGCTAGAGAGATTAAAGCACTTCGTGAAGAGGTGGAGCCAATGCTTGAAGAGGTGTATGGAAGCTTTTCAGTAGCGCGTGCCGTAATGACACCAGAGATGCTAGAGGAAGCCCTAATGTATCCTAAGCAGAGTGTGAAACTCGTTGCGGAAGAGAAAAATGTAATGAGCATTGATGTTCCGTCCTTCGATTTTGAGCAGGAGAATACGCAGACAGGAAGCGTGTACCCTTATGGATTTGCGACCACATCAGGTGAGCTCGATAAGTCTATTGAGAAGCTCTCCATTCTATTCCCTAAGCTGCTGCAGCTTGCTGGAATGGAGAAGGAGGCTATGCTCATAGCTGACGAAATCGAGAAGACCAGAAGACGTGTTAATGCTCTTGAGTATGTCAAGATACCGAACTACAAGGAGACCATCAAGTATATTAAGATGAAGCTTGATGAGAACGAGAGAGGTAACCAGACTAGACTCATGAAGGTAAAGGACATGATGCTGAAAGAGAATATCGAGCAGCAACGTGAAAAGGATGCTGAGATGCTCGCCCAGATGGCAGAGTAGCAGCCTAGGCATAACAATCTAATAAGAAATGAGCGAGATGCAGCCTATCTGCATCTCGCTTTTTTGTATAAGTAAAACCACGCGTTGGACGCGTGGTTCCGTAAAGGCTTTGCCTATGAGCAGAAATTGAAAATGAAAAAACCTTCTGCTACACTTTGAATGCGGTCTGTCAGCTGCAAACAAAGGAACAGAAGGAGGTGCATTCACATGGGAGTGAATGACATAAATAGTTTAGCGCATTCAAAGTGGAACTGCAAATATCACATAGTTTTCGCACCCAAATATCGAAGAATGGTGTTTTATGGACAGAAGAAGCATGAAGTTGGAAAAATACTTAGAAAACTATGTGAGTGGAAAGGAGTAGAAGTTCTGAATGCGGAAGCGTGTCCGGATCATATTCATATGCTATTATCTATACCACCCAAATATTCAGTATCAAAATTCATGGGATATCTAAAAGGGAAGAGCAGTACAATGCTGTATGAACAGTTTGGGGAATTAAAGTATAAATACAGAAACCGAGAATTTTGGTGCAAAGGATATTATGTAGATACAGTAGGCAAAAATGAAGCAAGAATATCCGAGTATATATCAAAACAACTGGAAGAAGATAAAATGGGAGACCAGCTAACCATGAGCGAAGCTGGAGCATTCAGGAAAAAAAAAAAGTAGGTTAAGGCAAAACGCAACTGACAGATCGCGTTTACGCGTTCGACGCGTCCGCGAGGAGCAGAGGGCTTTGCCCGCCTACTTAACAACCACGCGTTCGACGCGTGGATGGTTTTTTAGTGGTAATTATTGATTTTAGTATCCAAGGTTCGTAGGAATACGTGCTAAGAATGTACATTAATTGTACAAGAGAATTTATTGACAAATGATATTAAAATGATATCATAATCATGTAAATTGTACAGCGATTACGACGAGGGTAGAACATCAGCCCACAATCGTTCTTATGGTAAGAGCGATAAATGCAGTAAAAGAGTCCATTGTATGATTACGTAAAAGGGCATGATTCCGTAACCCTGAAGGGAGGATGAAATGAAAAAGATTGCAACATATATAAAAAATCATATCCCTCTAAGGCAGGTTATTCCATTAATTCTGCTAACGATAATGTTCCGATTAGCTATAGTGAGGCTATATGAATTTTCTATCGAATTTTATATAGGTGCTTATGGTAATGAGAGTCTAAATGCATATGTATCTGGCTTACATATAGTTCTCACGGGATTTGGTATATTCATGTGTTTATACGCTATAGTTGTCTATATCGTTGAGAGGCGCAACAACCTTCCATTTTGGTATGGGAGATGCCAGAGCGCGGGATCTAATGCCAATGCAGTTTTGAAGCAGCAATTGGAACGTCTCTATTACGTCTTTCGCCAGCTGTAACGGTAGTCATTGCAATGTTGTTCAGTATTATATTTACAATAGTAAGCAATATAACGGCTAGACATAGAGAAGAATTAAGTCAAAGGTATGTAGGCCACGTTGGACGAACGCTAGATGATTTGAAACTCAAAGGCAAAGTAGATTTTGGCGGAGAGGTACTACATGCTCTCGGCAGAGAGGTTATTCCTAAGGATACAGAAGTTAAAGTTGTAGACGTTGATGGGTATAATATCGTAGTAGAGAGACTTATAAAAGAATAATGATAAAAGAACTCCGAAGTTAACTTCGGAGCTCTTGCTTTTGTATGTTGTAATTATAGCATGAATTTAGTTTTTATAATTTTGTAAATTTAGCAGAGTACGGAAATATCGATTCCTTCTCTATCTTCGAGAAATTCCTTGATGAGAGCAAGTGCTAGTTTCACTCCACCTTCGCTACTAGACTCAATATTGAGAGGCATCACTGGATCATGGAGTGACTTTCTTAGAAGGAACCATCCATCATGCCCATCGAGGCTATAGTTTATCCTTACGCCTTCATAGTTAGGAAGTTCGAGAGACAAGCCTTCAGTTTGCTCAGCCCATGCCTTCATATCTTCAAGAATTTGTCGCCGACTTTTCCGAAGTTATCTGCAGTCAGATTGAATCTAATCTCTACTGATTCTGCAGGTTCAGCAAGATCTGCAATCATGTGCTCTATCCCTTTTCCTTCCTTTTTGAGGTTAGCTGCATTGATGATAGTCTGTACAGCAAGGAATGCACCGTCATCCAGGTAGAAATTGTCAGAATATGCCGCATGACCAGAAGTTTCGATAGCAAGGAATGCATTTTCCCCCTCTTGTGAGAGTTCAATCGCTTTATTTATGACGTTCTTGTAGCCTCTCTTGTACCTGAGGTGTTTCAAACCGAGGTTATCCTCCAGGAATGTGTGCAGCTCGTTAGAAGTGATGCTGTCTGTAACGACAGTGCCACCAGGATAGTCATCGGCACCGATTGCTGCCGCAAGAGCAACGATTGCATTTCTGCTGATAGGCTGACCCTTAGATGTTACTGCGGCACTTCTATCAACGTCAGTATCAAATATTATTCCAAGGTCAGCGCCTGTCTCGCGCACCTGCCTACAGATTGACTCCATTGCCTCTTTGTTCTCAGGGTTTGGCTGATGGTTTGGGAAAGTTCCATCTGGGTCGAGAAACTGACTGCCACTGATATCTGCACCGAGAGGTGCGAGGACGTTATTTGCAAAGAATCCGCCAGCACCATTTCCAGCATCTACAACAATTTTCATATTGCTCAAATCTCCACCTACTCCCGTGCTGATCATCGAGCGGAGGTGAGCGGCGTACATCTGCATCAGATTTACGCTTTCTGCATTGTATTCGAAAGGAAGTATGTGGGCACTTGCCGCATATTCGAGAACTTCCGTGATGTCTGCCTTGTTTAGTCCGCCTTCAGCGGTGAAGAACTTGAATCCATTTCTGTTAAATGGCAGGTGGCTAGCCGTGACCATTATTGCTCCATCGAACTCATAGTATGGCATAATTGTCGACATATACATCGCTGGTGTGGAAGCGAGCCCAGCATCGCTAACCTGGACACCAAGATATGCCATGCCAGACATGAGCGCATCCGCTAAGTCTGGACCAGTGATACGTGGATCTCTGCCAACACATATCTTAAGGTCAAATGAATTTTTTCCAACCTTAAAACCTAACCAGTGTGCAAATGCCGCGCCAATTGCAAGTGCGTTGTACCTTGTCAGGTTTACATCTTCACCTTCAACACCGTTCATGGCGATTCCTCGAATATCGCTACCGTTTTGAAGCTTTAAAATTTCTTTGCCCATATTCTACTCTCCATATATAAATGTATTTAGCATGTTAAGACGTAAATCACATAACCGTCAAAATCATTGTTTGCAAATTGCTATAATGAAACTTGCACTGATATCATTATACAGAATTATTCGATGAATATGTATGATACTTGTTAATAATGCATTTCGGTTCATGATATTGAGTTAAATATTTTGCAGTGATATAATTTAGTTTCATTAGGTGTGTTCGTGAGATTTAATATAGAAGGAGTTTGCTATGAGAAGTGACAAATCTAAAGACATTGTAGCAGGAGACCGTGATTACGAAACTTGCGTGTTAGAAACAAAGAAGCCGATGAGATAACGGTAGATAAAAAAAGTGAGAAGGATAAGAAGGAAAATATGAGCAAAAAGACCAATAATAGGGTCAAAAGAAATAGTGCGATGGACTGGGCATTTAGGGTAATAATATTCTGCCTAGTTTGTGTAATTGTTATTAGTGGGTATAAAGTTGGAACGGCGCTTTACAAATATCACCATTCTAGAAGCGGATTTAAGCAGGTTGCGAAGGAAGCAAAGGTAGATCCTAATCAGTTTACCGGGGTCGTGGATTTTGCAGCCCTACAGAAGATTAATCCTGATGTAGTTGGATGGATTTATCAGAAGGATACCATAATCAACTATCCAATCATGCATGGAAGTGACAACGACATATATTTACACTCAGATATCAACAAGAAGTACAGTGTATCTGGTTCGATTTTTATGGATTATAGGAATAGTGCTGACTTCTCTGATTTCAATACGATTATCTATGGTCATCATATGCATGACGGCAGCATGTTCAAGTCGCTAAGAGGATATACGAAGGAGACGGACTACTACAAGGATCATAAGACTTTTGAGCTTATTACACCTGATAAAAAGTATCACCTCCAGATAATCTCGGCATTTATTACACCCGCTACTAGCGAGGCCTATACCTACTCGTTTAATTCAAGTGCTGACAAGCAGGCATTTTTGGATTTTGCTGCGAAGAATTCAAAGGTTTCCACAGGCGTTACAGCGACGACAGATGACAAGATTATCACACTCAGTACATGTGCTTATGACTATGATGAAGCCAGATATGTAGTCGTTTGTAAAGCAGTTCCTTGGACCAAAGCTGAGATAAAAGCAGGTAAGAAGTTACAGGCGAAGATAGACAAACAGAAGTAAGTTATCTTCTAGATTCCAAATTAATGAAATCTTATCGCAAAATATAAAGATTAGGGGAAGATGAGACCTTCCTCTTTTTTATTTGTGAGATAAACAAATTGATACCCTAAAATCTTTTCTCATCTACATTATTAGTACCTGTACGGATAATCCTGTATAATTAATATATAAGATGTTAGAGAGGTGACACTATGGGTATCGACAAAACCAAAATTCGTGATGAGCTACTGCCAGAGGTGCGTAGTTATGCGGACAACACTCCGCTTGCCGATAAGGATACACTCGACTGTAGCCTTGGTATCAATCCGTATGGCTTCCCAGATGTAGTGATCGATATTGTTCATAGTTTCGATGTAAATAGGCTGTATCGGTATCCGCACAGCGATGAGGCTCAGGAAGCAGTGGTCAAGTACTGGCAAGACTACGCCTTCATAGAGCCGGAAAATGTCGTTATGACTGACGGAAGCATTTCGGCACTAAATTTGCTTGTAAATGTATTTGCAAAACCAGGAGCAGAGGCTGTTATGTTCATGCCGACATTTACCGACATGGTCGAGTATTCGCGAATGATGGGTATGAAAGTTCACAGAGTAGCGAATAGCAGTGAAGATAATTTCAAAGAGGATGTAGACCGACTTATCTCAGCGATTACAAAGGATACATCGTTTGTGTATATCGATAATCCCAATAATCCAACAGGTCAGGTTCTGTCGAACGAGGAGCTAGGACGTATTTTAAGCAGATGCGAAGAACTAAGCGTCTATGCGATTGTCGATGAGGCATATGCTGATTTTATCCCTAGGGAAGAATCAGCGGTAATGCTCGGACCCAAGTATAATCACATGATTAGTGTTCGCACCTTCTCAAAAGGATTTGGACTTGCAGGAGCTAGAGCGGGTTACATAATCACCAATAAAGAGCTTGTGAAATACATCAAAAAAGTTAGCAATCCTTACATGATGAACGAGATGAGTAGAGCGATAACGGCTGCGATACTCAATTACGATGTGCAGCCAGTTGAGCACGGAACCGACTTTACAATTATTAAGGGGGCTCTTCGTGATGCCTGCGGAGATAAGCTAATAATGGCAGAGACGGATGATAGAGTGCCTATATGCCTACTCAGACACATTGATGAAAACGTTGATCTGCAGAGGCTACTCATAAATGAAAATATCTTGACTTGTAGTGGCAGCGAATTTGAGCCACTTGGCAAAAACTTTGTAAGAATGCGTGTACCGAAAATTGCTGAAGCGGGCAAGCTGATACAGGCGATAAAAAAAGTGGCCCTCTGATATAGTCATATCGGTGAAAGTCTCTTGTTAGCATGAGTGGATGTAAGGATAGTGGAGATTGAAGAAGGTGAATCTACAGACTACTACCGTGATGAAGCTGGGATTCATTACGTTCCTAAACGCAAGCTTGATGATGTGATAATCACAAGGTAGTAGTTTGAGACAATTCTTGAAGCAATTGATATTAGAAAAGGGTACACTTCAGATGAAGTGCACCCTTTTGTTGTGCTAATCGTATTATGTAAAAAGAATTATAAAATCTGTCCATCTTTACCGAACAGAGGTAACTTCTCTAGGAAGATGATATCGTCTCTGTCAGCTGCATCGCCCTCCGCAAGGACCGCCATCTGACCGACTATATTTCCTCCAACTGCATTCACAAGCTTATCCAGTGCGGTTAGTGATTCGCCAGTGCTGATTACATCGTCAACTACCAGTATTCGCTTGCCTTCAATGGCTTCACGTTCTTCGCGTCCTACGCATAAGTCTGCATGTGGTCTGTGGTAATCGAATCAACGCTTACTGTAATGAGGTCATCCATATAAATCTTAGGACCCTTACGCGCTACGATATAAGGTTTATTACCTGCCTGTCTTGCCATTTCATATGCCAGAGGGATTCCCTTTGATTCAGCAGTAATTATCACATCGAATTCAGGCGCTTTCTCAAGAAGCTTACTTGCACATGCAACGGTAACTTCAACATCGTTGAACATGATAAAAGCTGCGATATATAAGTCGTCTGAAACCTTGCATAGAGGAAGGTGTCTCTCTAGTCCTGCAACATTCAGTAAATAATCCATTTGTCGTCCTCCGTGTCCTATCTTCTATCTAAAAGCATTTAGTGAAGAAAATCTTGATTGAATCATTATAGCACTGCTGATGATAGGCTTGCAAACATTGCAATATAGCGCAAAAAATGATAAAATCTCATGATACACAATGATAGTATAATTGCTTAGTATGTGCACTTTTAGAGGCATAAATATAAAGGGACATGGGCATTAGATATGAATAAAAAGAAATACGAAAATCAACTATACGATGTTAGATATGTTGAAACGCTCAAGGAGCTAGTAGATAACTCTGTTCTGAAATTTTCGGACAGAGCTGCGTATATGTACAAGGATGATCACAAAGAGCCGTTCAAAACGATGACTTATGCCGAGTTCAAAGATGATCAGAATGCAATCGGTACAGCGCTAATCGAGAGAGGTTTTAAGGGTAGTAAGATTGCAGTAATAGGCGATAACTCGCATAGATGGGCACTATCATATTACTCGGTTGTGTGTGGCGTGGGCGTAATTGTGCCTATAGATAGAAACCTTGAAAAGGGCGAAATTACCAACCTGCTGCAGCGTGCTGATGTCGAGGCGGTATTTGCGTCGACTAAGCTTGCTAGTACGATAGCGTCGTTACTAGAAGAGCTACCTCTAGTAAAAAAAGTTATCATCATGGCGGCACCTGGAGATGACGTTGACGAATTCCTCGAAGATGAGAGATTCATGACTATGGAGCAGCTCGTTGCAGAAGGAAAAGAACTTGTTGCTAAAGGCAACCTTGATTATATAGATGCAGAGATTCACGCAGACGATCTATCGACAATCCTGTTCACATCAGGAACGACTGGGTTAGCTAAAGGTGTAATGCTTTCACACCGAAATCTCTCTCAAAACGTATTTAATATGTCAAAATACGTACAAATTCCAGATGGAGGCAGAGTACTCGATGTGCTTCCGATGCACCACGTGTACGAGATGACCTGCACTGTTATGACGAGCTTTTATCAGGGAGCTACTGTCGTGATTTGCGAGGGGCTCAAGTATATACAGCAGAATTTCGTAGAGGCTGAGTGCAACATCATGCTTGGTGTTCCACTGATCTTCGAAAATATATATAGAAAGATTTGGACTAAGGCGGAGAAAAGCGGAAATGCTGATAAGCTGAGACGAGCAATTAACATGTCTATGAAGCTTGATCTTAGAAATAAGAAATAGTAACTAAGAGACTTTTCAAGGCGGTTCACGACATATTCGGCGAAAGCTTATATATTCTTATAGCTGGAGGCGCAGCAATTGATCCAAACGTAATTTCTGAATTTGAAGCTATGGGTCTCCCTATGATGCAAGGATATGGTATGACCGAAAACTCTCCTATTATTGCAGTAAATCAGGACAGATACGGAAAAGCTGCTTCAGTGGGAAAGCCGATGCCTGGAACAGAGGTACGAATAGTAGATAAGGATGAAAGTGGAATTGGTGAAGTAATATGTAAGGGTCCATCGGTGATGATGGGATATTACAAGGATGCAGAGAACACGGCCAAGACTATCAAGGATGGATGGTTATATACTGGTGACTATGGATATCTGGATGAAGATGGATTCCTTTATATCACAGGCCGCAAGAAGAATGTAATCGTAACTAAGGGTGGTAAAAATATTTTCCCTGAAGAGGTAGAGTATTACTTGCTGCTCAGTGACTTTATAAGTGAAGTAATCGTTTACGGTAAGCACGAAGAGATTAAGGACGATCTGATTTGTACAGCGATAATGTATCCGGACTTTAAGGCTCTTGAAAATGCAGGATACAAGACCGACGAAGAGAAGTACCTCAAGCTGAAGGAAGCTGTTGAAGAAGCAAATTCCAAGATGCCTCCTTTCAAGCGTGTTAAGAGAATCGAGATTCGTGAAGACGACTTTATCAAGACGACAACACTTAAGATCAAGAGATTCGAGGAAGAAAACTATGAGTATAAATTCGACGACAGAGACTTCGAGAAGGGACGCAGATTCTAAGGTGAAAGATAGCAGTGATATTAGAGAAAAATACTGTCAGATTAAGGCGAGAGAGATGGAAGAGATGCAGGCTATTATGGATGCGATTAAAGAATCCAAAGATCCTGCAATCAGACATACATGGCGTCGCCCAGTTACAGATATTAAGAATATACTAGAGACTAGTGCGGAGCTTTATGGAGATAAACCGTTATTTCTGCAAAAGTTCAACAAGGACGAACCCTTCCAAGAGATTTCTTATAGCAAGGTGTTAGCAGATGTAAATGCTCTTGGAACTGCACTTATCGAGCTTGGACTAAAGGGGAAGCACATCGGTGTAATTGGCAAGAACTGCTATGAGTGGGCGGAAAGCTATCTAGCAGTAGTTGGTGGAACAGGTGTAGTCGTACCACTCGATAAGGAGCTCAATGAGGAAGAATTATCTCAGCTAACTGCTAGTGGAGAACTGTCAGCGGTCATCACCATAGATAAGCACTATGAAATATTTAAACGAATTAAGGAGAGAGATGATAACATACTTGATTTCGTTATAAATGTTGGAATGCATAGCAACGAGAATGCCGATAAGGGGTTGCTATCATGGCACAAACTTAGAGAACGTGGGTATGAACTAGTAAAATCTGGTGATAAAAGCTTTATAGATGCGGAAATCATAAACACCGATATGGCAATTATCCTTTTCACGTCTGGGACTACTGGAACCTCCAAGGGCGTAATGCTTAATAACAAGAACATCTGCTCTAATGTCATGGTAGCACAGACATACTTAAACATTGAGGTGGGAGATATATTCTTCTCCGTACTTCCGATACATCACACCTACGAGTGCACATGCACTTTCATCGAGTCGATGTACTGCGGAGCTACAATGGCATTTTGCCAGGGTCTAAAATATATAGTCAAAGACCTACAGGAGGTAAAACCGCATCTGATGCTTGCGGTGCCACTGATATACGAAAACTTCTATAGTAAGATTTCTAGACAGATTAAGAAGAGTGGAAAGGAAAAACAGCTTAAAGCTCTGATGAAGATAAGTAGGATTACTAAACATGTTGGAATAGACGTGAGTAAACCTGCGACAAAGAAAATTACAGACCTTTTCGGTGGACGCATGAAGATGCTCATTGTCGGAGGGGCTGCGATCGATGGGGAGATTATGGACTTCTATAGAGACCTTGGCATCACAGCAGTTCAGGGCTATGGGCTGACGGAGACATCGCCGATGGTTTCGTTGAATCCGGAGGATCCAAAGCTCATCGACAATGCATCTGCAGGGCACCTGCTACCTTTTGTGGAGTGCATGATTAGTGATAAGGATGACGATGGAGTGGGAGAGATTTGCTTCCGCGGACCTAATATCATGATGGGGTACTATAAGAATAAAGAGAGCACAGATGAGGTGATTAAGGACGGATGGTTCCACACTGGTGATCTGGGATATCTGAGTGACAAGGATTATGTATATATTACAGGGCGTAAAAAGAATGTAATTATCGCGGCTAACGGCAAGAATGTTTTCCCAGAAGAACTCGAGTTCTACCTTATGAAGAATGAGTGCATTGAAGAGTGCATGGTATGGGGCGATGAGGATAATGATGACCAGCTGAAGCGCGGCATATATGCGACTATTAAGCCTAATAGGGAATTGCTCACCGAGGAACTCGGTGGAGACGTTACCGATGAACAGGTGAGGGAGTATATAGAACGCATTGTAGACAAACAGAATGAAACAATGCCTCTCTTCAAGAAAATAAACCACGTCATCATACGTGATAGAGATTTCAACAAGACAACGGGTCTCAAGATTAGAAGGTTCGTTGAGGACAACAAGTGGTCATAGAAAGAGAGATGATTGATATGGCAGAATATAAATATCCGGCGCTCCTTCATGATAGGGCTAAGCTGGTCAGCAACGTGAAGAAACTCTCGGATAAATGCGGTGAGCAGGGGATCCAAATTGCGGGCATCATCAAAGCTACAAATGGTACAGTTGCGGCTGCCGAGGATTTTGTAGCAGGTGGAGCAAAACTTATTGGTTCATCTAGACTTGAACAACTTAAACGAGCTAAAGATGCTGGCATAAAAGTGCCACTTCTTCTAATAAGAGTTCCGATGCTATCTGAAATTGACGAGATGGTGGATATTGCAGATATAAGTCTGAACAGCGAACCTTTAGTATTAGAAGCTATCAATAAGGCAGCACTTGATAAAGGAATCACTCATAAGGTGATTCTAATGGCTGATCTTGGGGATCTTAGAGAGGGATTCTTTAATCTAGATGAATTAGTTGAGACGGCTGTCAAGGTGGAGAACGAGATGCCGGGGCTTGTACTTGCTGGCATAGGGACTAACCTTGGATGCTATGGCTCTGTAATTCCTACAGAGGATAAGATGGTAGCCCTCGCCAAACTAGCGGAGAGAGTTGAAGCTGAGATTGGTAGAGAATTAGAATATGTATCTGGTGGAGCCACAACGAGCTTGCTTGGAGTGTACCATGGGTACATGCCAGATAAAATTAATATGCTGAGACTAGGGGCTGGACCTTTAATTGGTCCACTAGAAGATGTCAGATTGTGTTATAATCTTGAGGCTATGGATGAATTAGAGTGCCCCTTCGTGCTTAAAGCAGAGGTTATAGAGCTTAAGGTAAAGCTAGCTATCCGCAGGGTGAGCTCGGAGTAGATGCTGCGGGCAAGAAGCGAGAGTATGTTGATAGAGGCATGCGTATGAGGGCGCTTCTAGCAATTGGAAGAGCTGACTATGGCGATATAGATGATTTGGTTCCTGAGATGGAAGGAACAACAGTTATTGGCGCATCAGGTGATCACACCATCGTCGATGTCGAGGATGTAAAGGACACTGTTAAAATCGGAGACATCATGACGTTTAGGCTGAAGTATTCCGCACTGCTGAACTTAGCAGAAAGCGAAAATGTAAAGAAATACGAGATTTAATAACAGAAGGTTGAAAGGAGTAAGAGACCAATGGCAACACATGATAATGAAATGACAAGAGAGGGATATGAAGCCCTGCAGAAAGAACTTGACCACCTAGTTACGGTAACTAGAAAGGAAAATGCCGAGAGACTTAAGGAAGCCATCTCATATGGAGATATCTCTGAGAACTCAGAGTACGATGCGGCAAAGGATGCGCAGGCAGAGACAGAAGAAAGAATTACCACTATTGAAGCGATGCTTCGTACAGCAAAGATTGCAGACGAAGATGAGACACCTGATGAAGGTGTAATTGCTACTGGTCGCACAGTAACACTTCATGATTTAATTTACGATGAAGAGGTTACTTACAAGATTGTAGGAAATACAGAGGCAGATCCATTTAACGGAAAGCTTTCAAATGCGTCAGCGGTAGGACAGCACTTGCTCGGTGCAAGAGCAGGGGATGTACTAGAGTTTCCGGTTATAGACGGAACTGCAAAGTATAAGGTTCTTGACGTCAGAAAGTAAAAATCCGTTCAATTAGTGTACTGAAGATATTAAATGCGGTGCACGACAGCATATTTATACAGTTCGTGAGAAAGGGTTATGAATCACAATGAGTAACGACAACGTAAAGACTCCTGAGCATGAACAGCCGGAGCTTACAGCAGAAGAAATAAGTGAGCAGCGACAGATCAGAAGAGAGAAGCTGCAAGAACTGCGTGAGATGGGCAGAGATCCATTTGTGCAGGAGACATACAATGTAACTGCTCACAGTAAGGATATCAAGGACAACTATGATGCTCTTGAAGATCAAGAGGTAGCGATTGCCGGTCGTATCATGAGCAAGAGAATCATGGGAAAGGCGGCATTCTTTGATGTTCAGGATAAGCAAGGCAGAATCCAGTGCTATGTTAAGCGCGATGATATTGGAACTGAAGAGTATAAAGTCTTTAAGACATATGATATAGGTGACCTCGTTGGACTTAAGGGAATCGTCTTCAAAACCAAGACAGATGAGATATCGATTCATGTGCATGAGCTTACACTTCAGGCAAGTCCCTGCAGGTGCTTCCTGACAAATGGAGCGGCTTAGTAGACACAGACCTAAGATATAGACAGCGATATGTAGATTTAATTGTAAATTCAGACGTTAGGGATACATTCTTAAAGCGCGCAAAGGTAGTTAGCACTATCCGTAGAGTGCTCGAGGACGATTATGGTTTCCTTGAGGTTGAAACTCCAGTGCTACAGACGATAGCTGGCGGTGCTAACGCTAGACCGTTTAACACACACCACAACGCACTAGACTTCGACCTTCACCTTAGAATTTCTCTTGAGCTTCCGCTAAAGAGACTGATTGTCGGTGGACTTGATAGAGTGTATGAACTAGGCAAAGTTTTCCGTAACGAGGGTATGGATAAGAATCACAGCCCTGAATTCACTTCGATGGAATGCTACATGGCATATGGAAATCAGGAAGATATGATGGACCTAATGGAGCAGATTGTATATAAGTGCGCTATGGAAGTAAATGGTTCGCCTATTATCTCCTATGAAGGCAAACTTTCGACGTTACACCTCCATGGAATAAGATTGACATGACAGAATCTGTAATTAAGGTTACAGGAATTCCGTTCGATAAGATCGATGATGATGCGGAAGCTCGTGAGCGTGCAATCGCTTACGGAATGGATGCTGAGGAAGTTAACAATTGGACTCGTGGAAAAATCATCGCAGAGATGTTTGATGAGTACTGCGAAGATATCCCAGGACTGCTTGATGGACCAGTGTTCCTAACAGGGCACCCAGTAGAGGTATCGCCACTTGCAAAGAAGGATCCAAAAGATCCTCGCATTACTCGCAGGTTCGAAGCCTACATCAACGGATGGGAGCTATCAAATGCTTTCTCAGAGCTAAACGATCCAATCGATCAGTACGAGAGGTTCGCTGAACAGCAGCGTGAACTTGATCTAGGGCTTGACGATGAAGCTCATCCTATGGACATGGATTTCGTAAATGCGCTAGAGGTTGGAATGCCTCCAACTGGTGGACTTGGAATCGGTGTTGACAGACTTGTAATGCTGCTAACAGATTCATCGACTATCAGAGACGTACAGCTATTCCCTGTTATGAAGCCGCTTGGAAAGGCAGTGGCTCTGAAGAAAAGGCTGAGAGAAAGCTAGACCTATCAAAGGTTAAAGTTGAACCATTGTTTGAAGAATTCGTAGACTTCGATACATTTAGCAAGTCTGATTTCAGAGTAGTTAAGGTTCTAGCTTGTGAGGAAGTGCCTAAGAGCAAGAAACTTCTTAAGTTCACTCTTAATGACGGTTCAGGCCAGACTAGAACAATACTATCCGGTATCAAGGAGACATACTCTGCAGAGGAGTTAGTTGGAAAGACTCTCGTTGCAATTACAAATCTTCCGCCACGCAAGATGATGGGAATTGAATCATGCGGAATGCTGCTGTCAGCAATCTGTGATTATGATGGAGAGGAAATTCTAAACTTATTAATGCTGGATGATTCGATTCCAGCAGGAGCGAAGCTATACTAATATCACAAAATCATGATTATGACAGGGCTCAGGAAAAGGGTCCTGTATTTTTATGCTTATATATAGGCAATCAATATGTGAGATATAAAATAAATCTATATCTCGCTATGGATAATAAGTATTTCCATAAAATTTTACTTGATGGTAATCTATGTTTAGCGAACAAGAGGGGGTATGTATATATGAGCAATGAATTAAAGACACCATTTAGATATGACTATGTAGGAAGCTTTCTTAGACCACAGGCACTTAAGGATGTAAAGGCGCAGTTAAGAAAGAATGAGATCAGCAAGGAAGATTACGACAAGATTGTTGATGAAGAGGTTGCAAAGCTTGTAGCTAAGCAGAAGGAACTCGGTTACCACGTAATTACAGATGGAGAGTTCAGAAGAGCTTTCTGGCATCTCGACTTCATGTGGGGGTTTGAGGGCGTTGAACATGAGAATACAGGTGGCGGAATTCAGTTCCACGGCGAGCTCGCGTTGCTAGATGATACATACCTAGTAGGTAAGCTTAAAGCTAAGCCCCACCCATTTGTAGAGTATTTTAAATTCTTAAAGCAGTTTGAAGATGAGAACACTGTTGCTAAGTACACGATTCCTGCACCTGCGCAGACATTCCAGCAGTTCATCATCCCAGATAACCTCGAGAGCACTAGAAAGTTCTACGAGACAAACGACGAACTGATTCATGATATTGCCAATGCTTATCGTGAGGTAATTAAACAGTTCTACGATGCTGGTTGCCGTAACCTACAATTCGATGACTGCACATGGGGCGCAGTTGTAGGAGATGCTGCAAAGCTGAGATATAAGGCATTAGGTATAGATCTAGATACAGTTAAGTCACAGCTGCTTGAGGTGAACAACCTCGCACTTGAAGGAAAGCCTGAAGATCTAGTTATCACTTCACACATCTGCAGAGGAAATTATAATTCGACATACTTCTCAAGTGGAGCATACGATTCAGTTGCAGATTACGTGTTCGCAAGAGAGAATGTAGATGCGCTGCTACTCGAGTATGATGATGAGCGTTCGGGCAGCTTTGAGGCACTTGCAAAGGTTTCTCCTAACAAGAAGGTGGTTCTCGGTCTTATCACTACGAAGTCGCCTAAGTTAGAAGATAAAGAAGCAGTTATTGCAAGAATTAAGGAAGCAAGTAAATACGTACCTCTTGAGAGACTGTGTCTCAGTCCTCAGTGCGGATTTGCATCTTGCGAGATAGGGAACAAGCTAACTGAAGAAGAGCAGTGGGCTAAGCTGAGATTAGTTAAAGAGATTGCAGAGGAAGTTTGGGGATAGGCTCTGCGAAGAAAGACTAGAGGTAAGAGATGAGCAATTTAAAAACACCATTTAGATATGATTTTGTAGGAAGTTTTTTAAGACCAGAGAGACTTAAGGAAGCGAGAAGAGCTTTTGATAACGGTAATATCGGCTACGATGAGCTGAAGAAGGTTGAAGACGAGACAATTACTGAGCTCGTATCCAAGCTCAAGGAGCTAGGATATCACGTGATCACAGACGGTGAGTTCAGAAGAGCGACTTGGTATCTTGACTTCATGTGGGCACTTGACGGTGTAGGACATAAGCCAACCAAGACTGGACTGCCATTTCATGGAGAGGATGCAATTGTAGATGATACATACCTAGTTGGTAAATTAAAGCTATCGGGAGAGCATCCATTCGTAGATCACTTTAGATTCGTAAAGCAGTTTGAGGATGAGAACACAGTTGCGAAGCAGACAATACCTTCACCAGCACAGTTCCTCGCACAGTTCCTATTCCCGTTCAATCTGGAGTCAACCTTTGCTCAGTATGAGAGCGAAGAAGCATTTATCGATGATGTAGTAGAAGTATACAATGAGTTCATCAGGCAGCTATATGATGCAGGCTGTAGAAACCTTCAGCTAGATGACTGCACATGGGGAATGTTCACAAACAAGTCCGGCTCCATTCTATTCGGAACAACTAAGGAAGGTACAGTTGAAGTTCAGAAGAAGTACAAGGACGTTAACAATAGAGTAATCGATGCAGCACCCGATGACCTAGTGGTTACTACACACGTGTGCCGTGGAAACTACCACTCAACATATATCAGCAGCGGCCCATACGATGCAGTTGCAGATGTCCTGCTCGGAGAAGAGAATGTCTCTGCGTTCTTCTTAGAATTTGATGACGAGAGATCTGGGGGATTTGAGCCACTTGCAAAGGTACCTGAGGACAAGAAGGTAGTTCTCGGATTAGTTACTACCAAGAGACCGGAGCTCGAAGATAAGGCAGTTCTTCATGCGAGAATCAAAGAGGCAAGTAAGTATGTGCCTCTTGAGAGGCTTTATCTCAGCCCTCAGTGCGGATTTGCTTCATGCGAGATTGGTAACAAGCTTACTGAAGAAGAACAGTGGGCTAAGCTAAGACTTGTAAAGGAAGTAGCAGAAGAAGTTTGGGGAAAGAACTAAAACTCTCTTAGATAGACTAAAGCATGTGATTGATAATAATTCTTTAGAGGGCAGCCCGTGGGCTGCCTTTTTCTTTAAATAAAGCATTGAAAAAATGGCTGCAATGTATATAATTAAATTGTACACGAGCTATATGGCGGATTCAGATATATGGAATAGATTATGCGTTTTCGCCAATAAGGAGAATAACAATGAGTAAAAATATATATTTTGCCGGTGGTTGCTTCTGGGGCACAGAGAGGGTGTTTAAGGAGATACCAGGAGTTATAGAGACGACTGTTGGATATGCGAATGGAAGCGTTGAGAAACCTTCTTATGAGCAGGTTTGTAGAGGCGATACTGGCCATAGGGAGACTGTTAAAGTCACATATAATCCTGAGAGACTATCACTCGAGAAGTTAACACATGCTTTCTTTATGGTCATCGATCCAACTGTTCAGAATAGACAAGGACCTGATATAGGTACGCAGTATCAGACGGGTGTGTATTATGAGGATGAGCAGGATTTGCCGATATTAGAGAAGGTATTCTGTCAGCAGAGAGATATTAATGAAGAGTTCTACGTAGAACTAGAGCCACTTGGTTCATTCTATGCTGCTGAGGATTACCATCAGGACTATCTCGATAAGAACCCAGGTGGATACTGTCACATTACAAACTATGAGATTGAAGAAGTTAGAGCGCTATTCGCTGCAGAAGCTGCCGCGGCTGGTCAGGAGATAAAGGATGATCTCTATCCGTCGGATGAGACCGAGGAGGAGCTATTCTACCGCATCGGACCACAGGCGTATAACGTCGTTAGAAAGTCGGGGACAGAGAGAGCATTTTCTGGTGAATACGACGACTTCTTTGAAAAGGGCATCTATGTAGACGTCGTGAGCGGTGAACCGCTGTTCGTATCGACGGATAAATTCAACTCTGGCTGCGGATGGCCTGCATTTACAAGACCTATAAGTGAGGAGCATGTGGTCTATCTGCGAGACAATACGTTCGGCATGGAGCGCATTGAGGTTAGAAGCAAGGGTGCAAATTCTCATCTAGGACACGTATTTCAGGATGGACCAGCAGAAGATGGTGGCATGAGATACTGCATCAATTCAGTAGCTCTAAAATTTATACCAGTTGAAGACATGCTAGAGGCAGGTTATGGCGACCTGATTGAACTTGTAAAGTAAGAAGGAGGATGAATATGAAAGTTCTATTTAATGAGTATCCAAAATGCAGCACATGCAAGAAGGCTAAGAAGTGGCTCGATGACAATGGTGTATCTTATGAAGATAGACATATAGTCGAAATAATCCTACAAAAGAGGAGCTAAGGGACTGGCTGTCTAGAAGTGACAAGCCGGTGAGAAAGTTCTTTAACACAAGCGGAATGCTCTATAGAGAAATGGAGCTCAAGGATAAGCTAGACGCGATGAGCGAAGATGAGCAGCTTGAGGTTCTAGCATCTAATGGAATGCTTGTAAAGAGACCGCTAGTCGTTGGTGATAACTTCGTGCTTGGCGGCTTCAGAGAGAAGGACTGGGAAGAGAAACTCCTGGGATAATGGAAGAAGATTATTCCACTATAATGCGTTTAGAGAAGAGCCTAGAGGGGCTCTTTTCGTATGTGCGAAATGTAAAGTTTAGTTGACTGTGATTTTAGTAATTGAGTTCAATAAGGTTTCATAAAAATATGTTACAATAGGATAATTTATATTAGTGCAGTAAAGGGGTGCTCAAATGTCCGAAAGCTACACAGGCAGAATCAATCGCAAATTACAGCGCAAGCAGAAAGTCATAAGGGCTGCGGCAGGCAAGTGCAAGGCAGATTTAGTTCTTAAGAATGCTACATACGTGAGCGTATTTTCAGGCGAGCTGAGAAATGCTGACATTGCAGTTACGAATGGATTAATAGTTGGACTTGGTGAATATGATGGTGATAAAGAGGTCGATATGACGGGCAAAATCGTGTGCCCGGGATTTCTTGATGCTCATATCCACCTTGAGAGCTCTCTGGTTACACCGACTGAATTTGTAAGGGCGGTGCTTCCTCATGGAACGACCACGGTGGTAACGGATCCGCATGAGATTGCAAATGTGATGGGGACAGATGGCATTGAGTATATGATTCAGGCGACCGAAGGACTCCCGATAGATGTAAGATTTATGCTTCCATCATGCGTTCCTGCGACTCCACTTGACGAGTCTGGTGCAACGCTCGATTATAGAGCGATTGATAGTTTTTACGAACATCCTAGAGTGCAGGGACTTGCAGAGATGATGAATTACGTCGGTACAGTCGCTGCAGATGAGCAGGTTGTAGAAAAGATAGTCGCTGCACAGGCACACCACAAGAAGATAGACGGCCATGCACCAGGGGTGAAGGGCAAGGCTCTAAATGCATACGTTGCCGCTGGCGTGTATTCCGACCACGAGTGCGCTACAGCAGAAGAAGCGATAGAGAAGCTTGAACTCGGTCAAGTAATAATGATAAGAGAAGGTACAGCAGCCCATAACCTCGATGCGCTGATGCCGCTTTTGACAGACAAATACGCAGATAGATGTATGTTCTGCACCGATGATAAGCATCCGTCAGACCTGCTGGAGAAAGGGCACATAGACTATATAATTAAGAAAGCTATATCGATGGGAGCAGATCCTATACTAGCAATCAAGGTTGCTAGCACTAATGCAGCTAGATATTTAGGCTGAATAATCGCGGCGCAATTGCGCTCGGATATCTTGCGGATTTCGTCATAATAGATAATTTTGAAGATTTTACAGTCGAGCAGGTCTACAAGAAGGGCAAGCTTATGTTCAATAATGGCAAACTCAAAGAGTTTAAGGCTCCGGAAGTAGACGAATTCCTGACTACAAGGGCTCATAGCACTTTCAAAGTTGATAAACTTACTGCGGAGGCATTTAAGATAGATAGACCTAGAGGTGTGCTTGGCATGGTTCCTGGTGAGCTGATGACCACAGATGAAGGGTATGCAACTGGTGTGGATGTTGTCGAAGATGTCCTCAAAATCGCTGTAGTGGAGAGACATAACTATACGGGACATATCGGAATCGGATATATAAAGGGGTACGGACTAAAGAGTGGTGCAGTTGCCACTAGCATATCGCACGATTCACATAACATCATAGTTGTCGGAACCAATGATGAGGATATGGCTGCCGCAGTTAATCATATTACGGAAAATGGTGGAGGAATAACGGTATTTGACGGCGGTAAATGTATAGGAGACGTGAAGCTAAGGATTGCTGGTCTCATGAGCGATGCTTCGCTTATTGACGTGAATAGAAATCTTGAAGATGCAAAGACGAGAGCTTTTGAACTCGGTGTTAGTAATCTGATAGATCCGTTTATGACGCTGTCATTCATGAGCCTGCCTGTTATTCCTAAGCTGAGACTCACGACGCGCGGAGTGTTAGACGTTGAGAGTCAGAGCTATGTGTAAGCAAGAATAATTAAATGAATGAGATAGATAAAACGATAATTGAAAAGTTAGCCTCCCGAGTAGCAGAGCTTGGAGGGCGTGCGTACATGGTAGGCGGAGCAGTTCGTGATGAGATTATGAAGCGTCCTATTAAGGATGTGGATATTGAAGTACATGGAATCTCAGGGGCAGTTCTAGAAGCGGTGTTAAAGGAACTTGGAAAGCCGCTTCGATTCGGCTCTGCTTTTGGTGTATACTCGCTTGCTGGTCATCAGATAGACATTGCTTTACCGCGTTCAGAGCGGAAGGCAGGGAATGGGCATCGTGACTTTGAGATTGAAATCGATCCGTTTATCGGAATCAAAGAGGCAGCACGGAGGCGCGATTTCACCATGAATGCGCTTCTTAAGGACATCCTGAGCGGTGAAATCGCAGATCCTTATGGAGGCACGGAGGATATCAAAAACCGAATAATCCGTCACATAGACGATAAGAAATTCGGTGAGGATCCACTCCGTGCCCTACGTGCTGCCCAGTTCAGATCCAGGTTCGGATTCCAGGTCGCGCCTTCCACGATTTCAATCTGTAGTGCGCTGGACCTCAGGAATCTTTCGGCCGAGCGCGTCGAGATGGAGATGAAGAAGGCGCTCCTGGAATCCCACAGGCCATCCGAATTCTTTGAATGCCTGCGGGAAATGGGCCAGCTCGGATACTGGTTCCAGGAACTCGAACAGCTGATCGGGCTAGAACAAAATCCTAAGTTCCATCCAGAAGGTGATGTCTGGACTCACACCATGATGGTTCTGGATAGAGCGGCCCATTTCAGGCCTTCTGCGAGTGACCCATACGCGTTTATGCTGCTGGCTCTCACTCATGATTTCGGCAAGATCACGACGACTGAATTCGTTAATGGCGCAATTCACGCGTATGGTCACGAGCTACAAGGAGCAGAAATCGCGGAGCGATTTCTGGACCGCGTGTGTCATGGCACCGATATAAAGAAATATATTGCTAATATGATTCCTAATCACATGCGCCCAAACAAGATTGCTGAAGCGAGGTCAGCAGTCAAGAAGACGAACCGAATGTTTGATGATGCGGCTTCACCTAGCGACCTAATATATTTTGCAATCTGTGATAAGCCGAAGCTTCCTTATTTGGAAACCAATAAGTGTGAGCCGAATGAGACACATGAGTCACACGAGACACAGAGCAATATTGATATAGAATCAGAGCTTTACACAGATGAAGAAAAATTAAGGGAGCAAGAACGGATAAAGTTCTTGTTCGATAGACTAGATCTGTACAGAGACATGATGGCGAGACCTTATGTTACAGGAAAGGACTTGATCGATAGGGGAATTATGCCAGGCGATGACTTCGGCACAATCCTCGAATATGCGCACAAACTGAGACTAGCTGGTGTATCAAAGGATGATGCGCTTAAGCAAACAATTTCCTATGCGAGGAAATTAAGAAAAAATATTAAATGATAAAATTCTTTCAATAGTGTATAATGTACCTATTAGGTAATATTTATCAAAGAGTTATTACTAAAAAGCGTAACGTTTGAACATATTTGTATTTTTAATTAAATAAATAAGAAAGAAGGAACAATTATGGAAAAAAGGCAAGCGCTCTCAGTTCGCAAATTATTCGTTTTGCTACTATCATTTCTGATGATGCTCGGGATAGCTGCACCTAATATGGAGGCTTTTGCGGTTGAGAATACAACGACTGATCTTAATCTAGCAAATCTCAACCTATATGAGTTCAAGTGCAGGCAGGAGAATATGCAGGTCGTTAGCACTGGCTCGGGAACTCTGAAAGAAGTAGTGGCCCCAAATGGCTCGTGGACCAAGAGTACGGTGTTCATGCACAAGTATGAGAAGTCCAATTCGAAGCAGGATTACGATAATGTGCTAGAACTTCTATTCACTAATGCTGGTGAAGTAAATGGCAAAAAGGTCAACGTGAGAGTGAAGGTTTCTCACCTACAGCTGAATCCAACGGTATATTACGGGCAGCAGGCAAACTTTAATGATGCCAATGCGGGCGTGCCTTTTTTGACAGTTGATCAGAACTGGGGTGATAGTGGAATCCAGCTGATGGATTATGTATATCCTGATCATCCTAATTTTACTAACGACAACATTTGGTCTTTCAACACGAAAACAGATGTTACTGCAACTCTCGAGTATGCTGATGGTACACCTTGCGATTTAAAGCTGACAATGCAGCCAGCTGATATCGATGTGAAGCCAGGAAATCCAATCGCTGGGAACCGCAGATCTTCTTTTTATGAAGAATTAGGGGTTAAGAATCTTGATAGCACTATTGATAAGATTGTTTACAATAGAGCGGTTAGTTTGGATGAGGAAAATGGAACCGGGAACTGGCATTGGTGGAGAGCTAATGCGAACATCACTGCAGCTGGAACTAGCGGGCAGGATGAGTATAACAAAACTGGATTTGTTATGCGCAGTAAGACAAACTCAATTACTTTCGCATATAATTCATCTGTAACGAGCGGTGGGCTATTCAAATTCTTTGCTGAAGTCCCTTACCATAATAATCCTGGTACAGCAGCTAAGAAACTGTAGATAAAGCACAGGCGCCAAAGCGTGTTGGAGAGCCTATCAACTACACTGTAAGGTACACAGTCCCAAGACCGGGTACTGATATAATTGATGATATTAAGTCGTTGAAATTTACCGATACCTTTGATAAGAAAGTGGACTTCAAAGAGGCAGTGGTTAAGTTTGATGGCAACACTCTAGTTGAAGGGCAAGATTATCGTGTGACTGTGACACCAGATAATGAAAATGGTCAGGACCATGTAGAGATTAATATTATCAAAAATGCTCTGTTCGCAAGAGATAAGGGCGGCAAAGTATACGAGATAACTTATAAGACTGAAACAAATAGCAGAGCGCTAGTAGAGGGTGATAATACTATCACAAACTCAGCAGCAAAGATGTATTTCGATAACGTGTCGGTCCCTACGAACACCGTTGAGACGAAGCTACTGCCACCAACTAAGCCTAAGAAGGACGTTTTTAAAGACGATATGTCCACTAGCGTTGACGGAAAGACCTTTAAGGGTGGAGATGTACTTACATATAAGATAACGTATAAGAATACAATCGGACGAGCAGATGATGTGACGATCACTGACGCTATTCCTAAGTATACGAAATACGTTGCTGGCTCTGCGGATAACGGCGGAGTAGAGCATAATGGTATCATCACTTGGGAGAAAGACAAATCTCGGTAATGACGAGACATTTACGGTGACTTACAAGGTTAAGGTAGATGAGGATATTAATGGAAAGCCAGTAGATAATCAGGCAAAGGTTAGCACGAACTATTACAAGTTTGACACTAATAAGACTCATAATCCGACACCGGTTATGCCAAAGAAGCCTGTGGTCAACAAGCATAGACATACACCTAAGACAGGTGATAGCAACGGGCTACTTCCTTATTCAATCGCGCTTGTAGGCTCTGCTCTAGCGGCTTTCGGCTTGTTTGCAGCTAGAAAGCGTATAGCAAGGTAGCTTATCGTAACATTTCAAAACTATCATTATACGAAAAAAGCGGGACCTGCGTCCCGCTTTTGTAATGTAGCAATTTCTTACCATAGTTCCTTTGGATATTTTCCGTCAACCTTCATCTCGGAAAACTTCGCGGCAACCTCATCCTTATCCTCTTTGTAGGTGACACCGAACCACTTGTCACTTGACTGAAGAACTGCAACGGTAGCTCTACCAGCTTTGACCTCTTTATCGATGCAGTAAGGAAGGAAGTACTCTCCCTTCAGTGGATTTTGCTCTATGATTTTATCGAGTGCAGCCGGAAAACCAGCTTTCATAACCTCGAGGAATTCAGCACCAAACCCCCATAGGTTCATGGATACCGATTGACCATCAGGCACATCGTGTCTCACACCTTTTGAGCTTGTTGCTCGAATTACACCGTCACTCTCACGTATAACGTCCGAATGCTCCTCGATATCCGTTAGATATCCATCCGTAACCTCGCAGAGCCCACGGGCAACTGAACCGTTTTGAGAGAGTGTGTTCTCAATCTTGAAGCCTACCATACAGTGGTGTGTAGCATCGGCGGATTCACTGAGGAATTTGTATATCTTCTCAAATGCTTCCTGACCATAGTAGTCATCTGCGTTAATAACAGCGAAAGGTGCATCGATATAATCTCTTGCTGCAAGGACAGCATGGCCAGTACCCCAAGGCTTAGTTCTTCCGTCTGGAACAGAGTAGCCTGCTGGCAGATCGTGAATGTCCTGAACTGCGTAGTGAGTTTCAAACAGCTTGCCAGCTCTTCCTTCGATATGGGCTCTAAAGTCCTCTTCAAATCCTTCTTAATTATAAAAGCGACTCTCCTAAAACCTGCCTGATATGTGTCATAGAGGGAAAAATCCATGATAATGTCACCCTCAGACGTAATCGGATCAATTTGCTTCGGTCCGCCATATCGACTTCCCATTCCGGCAGCCATTATTACTAGAATTGGTTCCATTTTATTTCTCCTCTTCTATCATTCGGTTAATTCTGGCTTTGACCATATCTTCGCCCATAATCTGCTGTATTGCCCATACATCAGGAGACTGTGCACGGCCGACGAGAGCAAGTCTGATAACTGTGCTTACGTGTCCAACGTGCCCCTTATAATCATCTGGATTCTTTTTATAGTCCTTAGGCTTTGCAGCATAACCTAGGTTAGTTGCAATTTCTCTTATCTTATTGAACCATTCTTCCTGTGTATCGGCGTGGTTGTAAGACGATAGGTATTCCCCGAGAATCTTGACCGTATCAGCTTCAGCTTCGGCAGGGACTTCATCAACAATTTTAAAACTCTGATCGTAGAAATAGCTGATAAATTCCATAATCTGCCTTGCGTATACGAGATCCTTACGAGGTTTTTTCTCATCTCTACCTAGGTCAAGAATTTTCACTAGAAGATCCATATCATCGAATACGTAACTGTACTCAGGTGCGAACTCGAGTGACCAATCTTTTAGAAACTCAGCGATTTCATAAGCAGGAATGTGTAGCAGAGCCTCCTTGCTCACGTCATTAAGCTTATCGAGGTCAAAAAGTGCACCAGAGTTACTCATCTTCTCAGTGGTGAATTTGAATTCATCAATATCTGCCTCTGGATTCTCCATGCGCCATTCCTCGTAATTTGAGTTCAAAATAGTGAGTAGATACTCCCTAACTGCAGCAGGATGATAACCCTGATCTCTATAATAATCCAGTGAAAGCTCTGGATCCTTACGCTTCGATAGCTTTCTCTTGTTGCCATCTTCTCCTATTTTCATCAGCTGAGCGGTGTGGCAATATACTGGAAGTTCAAATCCTAGCTTCTCAAAAAGCTCGACGTGAATTGGAAGTGAAGGAAGCCACTCTTCTCCGCGTATGACGTGAGTCGTTCTCATCAGATGGTCGTCAACGGCATGTGCAAAATGATAAGTCGGAATACCTGTAGTCTTAATTATTACGACATCCTGAAAGTTTTCCGGCACATCAAGGGTGCCTCTTATTCCATCAACGACTTTATTTCTCTTGATATCCTCGCCGGTAGCGTTAGGGGTACCGTCTGACTTTAATCTTATTACAAATGGGTCGCCTGCATCGATGTGGTCAGTAACGAGCTTCTGAATCTCTGGATCCTTATCCCAATCCCTATACTTTGACCATCCTGCATAGATTCCAGGAGCGATTTTTTCCTTTTCTTGATTCTCTCTAATCTCGCTTATTTCTTCTTCTGTTAGGAAACAAGGGTATGCTTTGCCTTCAGCGAGCAGCTTCTTGGCATAGAATCTATATATTTCTCCGCGGTGGCTCTGCGTATAATCGCCGTAACTACCGACATCACCATGTTCAGTGACACCTTCGTCGAACTTGATTCCGAAGAATGCTAGAGACGAGATAATTGTTTCTACGGCATTTTCGACAAATCTCTTATCGTCAGTGTCTTCGATTCTAAGATAGAAGACGCCACCGCTCTGGTGAGCGAGTCTCTCGTCTACAAAAGCACCATACAGATTTCCGAGATGGATAAATCCGGTAGGGCTTGGACCAAGTCTGGTGACTTTAGCCCCCTTAGGGAGATTACGCTTAGGGTACATGGCTTCGTAGTCAGTATCGTTTGCAATCTCAGGATAGATGAGTTCGCTGAGCTCAATTGAATTCATATTAATCCTCCTGCGTTTAAATCTAATTAACTAATTAAGTTTACCATATTAATGCCATCAGTTGTAGAGCAGTGAGCATATATCCTTAACTTATAGAACCTATAAATTGCTTGAGAAAATCATTTAAGGAGAATATTGATTTCGAAAAAAGACGTTTTATGAAAACTGTATCTTTTTTAATCTTATGGTATAATACATTCTGTATACATGTGAGATAATGAAGCAAAAAGTGTGGGAGGAAAGCCCGTATGATATTATTCAAATACATATTGGCGATGCTGCTGACGGTGCCAATGGGTGTCTTAGGTATTTACCTGTTTGTAGACTATTTTGACACTGTAAAAGGCAAGAAGCAGGCTAGACAAGCGGCAGAGAAGCGCAAGGTAGAGGAACGAAAGAAGGCTCGAAAGGAAGGGTTTACAATTCACATTCCAGACCCTATAGAGCAATCCGATAGAAATACACATAGATAGGTGGTGGCGAAGTGCCAAAGGGAATTTTTATTACGCTTGAGGGACCGGATGGCTCTGGCAAAAGCACACAGGTTGAAAATATTAGGGCTTATTTTGTAAGCAATGGCAGGGAAGTTGTAGTTTCCAGGGAACCCGGTGGAACGTCGATTAGTGAGAAGCTTCGCAGCATCGTTCTTGATAATGCAAATGCCGAGATGGACGATGTTACAGAGATGTTAATATATGCGGCCGCTAGGGCACAGCATGTTGCTGAGAAGATAAGACCAGCGCTCGAGAGAGGTGCGGTTGCAGTTTGCGATAGATTTGTCGATTCAAGCATCGCATATCAAGGCTTCGGAAGAAACCTTGGTGACCAGGTTTCAGAGGTGAATAGATATGCGACAGGTGGACTTGAGCCAGATGTCACTTTCTTCATGGACTTAGACCCTGAGATTGGTAGAGCTAGAATCGGTAAAGATGTTAGAGACAGACTTGAGCAGCAGAAGCTGGATTTCCACTATCGTGTGTATGATGGCTATAAGGCGCTTTGCGATAAATACCCTGAGCGCATAGTCAGAATTGATGCGAGTAAAACGATAGATGAGATAAAGGGCGACATCTATTCGAAACTCGAGACACTCGAGACACTCGAGACACTCGAGACACTATAGTATAGGGATAATATAGCGAGATAGATGACTGAATATTTTACAGGCATCGGAGGATACGGGAGAGATATGGCACGGGAATATGCACATGCATACATCATAGAGGGAAGAAGTGGTGAAGAAAGGGATGATTATATCAGAAGTTTTGCAAAAGATATAATTTGCCCTAATACGGACTTGTCTGGACATGCGTGTGGAAGCTGCCCCGCCTGTATAAGAGTGAGCAGCGGTACTCATGAAGACCTGCTCTTTATGAGCCAGAGCGGTAAGGAAACTTATAAGACGGCTGACGCAGCAGCCATGATAGAAAGACTTAGCATGAGACCTTATGGAGAGCACAATGTGGGTATCATTGATAACGCAGAGAGGCTCAGCGAAATAGTTCAGAATAAGCTGCTCAAAACATTGGAAGAGCCATATCCTGGTACGGTAATCATCCTCGCTACAGATAACAAAGAGTCTCTTCTACCTACAGTAAGGTCCAGATGTGTCGAATTAAGAATGCATGAACAAACAAGCGATTTTGCAAACTCAGATAGTATTGAGCTTCTGATGAAAGAGTGGTTTGGTAAGACGTATTTTTTCAAAATTCGCGACCTCATTAGGAAAAGCTTTAAAGACAATGAGGAGGCGTTTAAGTTTCTAGATGCACTGGAGAATAATTTGCACGAAAAGCTGATAGGTGGCGAAAGACTTCCTAAGGATGCTGGAGCTATTCTACAGATGATTGATAAAGTTGAGGAGACGAGGATAAATATCAAGCGTGGCATGAGCCCAGAATATGCGTTAAATTCATTGTTTCTGAGCAGAAATAACATAAATAATCGTTAGCAACTATCCGGATGTTTAAATTCGGTTTTTAGATAGATAAGAAGGGAAATTTATAGATGGTAGAAATTATAGGTGTAGGCTTTATGAAAGCCAACAAGACATATTACTTCGATCCAGCAGGGGTTAGCTACGAACTCGGTGAACTAGTAATAGTGGAGACAGCTAGGGGCATGGAGCTCGGTCATATTTCAATAGCAAACTGTGAGATCGATGAGAGTGAGCTTGTTGCACCGCTCAAGGGTGTAGAGCGCAAGGCGACGAAGGAAGATATACAGAGATACAAGGACAATCTTGCTAAGCGTGACGGTGCTATGAAGGTCTGCGAAGAGAAGATTCTGCAGCACAAGCTGGATATGAAGCTTGTGGATGCCGAATTTACGATAGATGGTACAAAGGTTATATTCTACTTCTCAGCAGATGGAAGGATTGATTTTAGGGGGCTTGTAAAAGACCTTGCGTCTCAGTTCAAGATGAGAATAGAACTTCGTCAGATTGGCGTTCGAGATGAAGCGAAGATGCTCGGGGGTATAGGGATTTGTGGCAGACCGCTTTGCTGCAGCAAGTGGTTAAATGACTTTCAGCCTGTTTCAATCAAGATGGCAAAGCAGCAGAATCTATCTCTCAATCCATCCAAGATATCCGGTACCTGTGGCAGACTAATGTGCTGCTTAAACTTTGAAAATAAGACGTATCAAGAGCTCCGCAAGGGAATGCCTAATGAGGGAGAGCGCATCGAAACTCCAGACGGAATAGCTAAGGTTGTAAACGTCGATCTATTTAATGGAAAGGTCACAGCAAGACTTATAGTCGAGGATAAAGAAACTGGAGAGGACACGCTCGGTCCTGATTACAATATCTATTTCAAAAAAGAAATTAAGCGAATAGATAAGAAACACCATCACAAGAAAAATGATGACCTGGGAGACCTCGATGAAGAGACTCTGAAGGAGATTAAAGAGTTAACGCGCGACTAGCTTAGGCATATTGAATGCCTTATGGTGAGGGCCTGATATATGCAAAGAAAACAAGAGAGAATCGACGATATAGGAATGGGCGGATTCAAGGTTGTACAAGGAGATGGCTTTAGCTACGGGATTGATGCGGTTTTGCTATCAGCTTTTGCCAGTGGCGAAACCGGTGCTAAGCCTGTCAAGAGTAGGCTCAAGATGCGCGTAGCTGACCTCGGGACAGGGAATGGGATTATTCCATTTATACTTGCACATAAACTCCCTATATCTGAGATTGTAGGATTTGAAAGGAACCCGGTAGCTCTTGATAGAGCAGTGCGTGGACGTGAGATGAATGCTCTTGAGAATAGAATAAGCTTCGTGCTCACAGATGTTTCTCAGCTTGATGGATACGATGGTTTTTTTGACGCTGTTGTCACCAACCCACCTTACTTTAGGCGTGGTTCTGGGATTCCAAACGAAGATAGTGCAAAGTTCATTGCGCGGCACGAGACCACGGCTGGAGTCACTGAATTTGCAAAGTGTGGAAGTCAGATTCTGAAGTCCGGAGGCGACTTCTACATGATTCATAGACCATCGCGCCTACCGGATATCTTCGAAGCCCTGCGAGCAGCAGCACTGGAGCCCAAGGAGCTGCAACTCGTCGTACCGAGCAGCAATGAACCAGCGAATCTGGTTCTCATACATGCAGTAGCAGGTGCAAAGCCTGACCTTAAGATGCTGCCAGAGATTGCAGTCTACAATTCCGATGGCTCCGGATATACAGATTTGATCAAACGCATATATTTATAGAACTGGCATGAAAGATGAATATCATAAAGGAATATATGAGATATCGTATATTTATAAGATTGAACATACAATATGCCTAAGGTATAATTTATATACTACCTAAAGAGTAGAAGGAGGGAATGATGAGAGTCTCATTAGATATCAAGCAGGCGGTAATATTGCTAGTGCTAATCGCACTTTTTATACTCATAATTTTCTTGATTAGATTGGCTATCAAGCTTGCTGACACGCTTAGAAATGTGGATGAGTTGCTAGCTGATACCAAGAGGATGACCACAATTGCAGCAGCTAGAACTGAACAGGTTGATGAGCAGATAGACCATGCTATTGATATGTTTACGAGTGTGAGCGATAAAATTAATGAGAACCGGTCTATTATTAGGACTGCAGGCAATGTAGGAACTGCCGCTGGTGCACTCAAGTCATTCAGTAGAAAGTCGAAGAAGCGTGCGAATAGATATGAGATGGACGAGATGAATTACGAGCGCCCTAACAGGATTCGCAAGAGAAAACGCAGATAACTTAAGATAAGGCAATTATTTAAGAGGTGCTTTCGGCATCTCTATATCTATTTATCAAGGAGAAATTTCAGTGGCAAAGATACTAGTTAACAATAGCGGACCTTTAGAGGGAGAGGTTAAAATTAGCGGAGCAAAGAATGCAGTTCTTCCGCTCATGGCAGCGACTCTGCTGACTCCAGACACATGTGTGATCGATGATGTCCCAGACCTGTCGGATGTAACGGTTATGCGCAAGATGCTCGAGAGCTTTGGAGCAGTCGTATCTATGTCTGATCCAGGTAGGCTTTCGGTCAATGCGGCTGAGATTACTACGGTTGAAGGAGATGCCGAGCTCGTGTCCCAGATGAGGGCTTCTACGATGGCTATGGGCCCACTTCTTGCGAGATGTGGTAAGGTTGTGATGCCACTTCCTGGGGGATGCACTATCGGTAAGCGGCCTATCGACCTTCACCTCAAGGGATTTAAAGCTCTTGGAGCAACTGTGACAGAGGACCTAGAGAATTCGAGTATCATAATTGAAGCACCGAAAGGCGGTCTTGTAGGTGATGCTATTTACCTTGATTTTCCTAGTGTAGGTGCGACAGAGAATATCCTGATGGCAGCGGCGCTTGCCAAAGGGCCTACTATTCTAGAGAATGCAGCCAAGGAACCTGAGATTGTTGATTTAGCTAATATGCTCAACAAGATGGGGGCGAAAATCAAAGGTGCCGGCACAGATACCATACGTATCACTGGAGTTGATGAGCTTTCAGGTGCGATTCACACCGTTATTCCGGATAGAATAGAATGTGGAACATTTATGCTAGCTGCTGCTATCACAAGGGGAAAGGTACTCATTAGAAATGGTATTCCTGGTCATGTAAGACCGATAATCGCCAAGCTAAAGGAGTGCGGGGTTTCAGTAAATGTCGATGAAGAGGGCATCCTCGTAGATGCAACTAAGGGAAATCTCGTTGCGACTGATATCAAGACTCTGCCATATCCAGGTTTTCCGACAGATATTCAGTCACCTTTCATGGCATTTCTGACTACTGTCGAAGGAACTAGCGTCGTTAGAGAGACAGTTTTCGAAAATCGTTTTATGCACGTTGTTGAGCTTAACCGTATGGGTGCTGATATTTCTGCAGATAACAGCAGAGAGGCGACGATTCCTGGAGGCAAGCAGCTTCATGGAGCAAAGGTTAGATCAACAGACCTTCGTGCGGGAGCGGCAATGGTGCTTGCGGGATTAGTAGCAACTGGAACTACTGAAGTGAGTGAGATTTATCATATCGAAAGAGGATATGAGGATTTTGTAGGGAAATTCAAGAGTCTGGGTGCAGACCTCATGAGAGTGGAGGAACACGATGTCTAACAATAAGTATCTCGAGATGCTAGCTCAGAAATATCCGAATCATCGCTCTGTAAATGCCGAAATTGTAAACCTTAGAGCGATTCTCGCTCTGCCGAAGGGGACAGAATATTTCTAAGCGATCTTCACGGTGAATACGATGCGTTTCAGTACTTTGTGCGCAGTGCATCTGGTACTATCAAGATGAAAATCGATGAGAACTTCGGGGCGATTCTTAGCGCAACAGATAGAGAGCAATTAGCAGCACTCATTTACGATCCGGTAAATGAACTCAAGAGAAGAGAGGCTAATGAGGCTGATTTCAATGCTTGGTGCTCCTCTGCTATTTATAGATTGATAATCATTTGCAGAGCAGTATCTAACAAGTATACCAGATCCAAGGTTAGAAGAATTCTTCCTGATAATACTGGTTATATTATGGATGAGCTGATGTTTGCAGATGATGATGATAACAGACAGAAATACTATCAAGAAATCATCGATTCGGTAATTGAATTTAAAATTGCCAAGACGCTGATTACAGAGATTGCCAATACGATAAGTGAACTAGCTGTCGATCACCTTCATATCATCGGAGATATCTTTGATAGAGGCCCTAAACCTCACAGGATTATGGACTTCCTCATGTCTAGACGGAGTGTGGACATTCAATGGGGTAATCACGACGTTGTGTGGATGGGTGCAGCGTGCGGAAATAGACCGTGCATTGCAAATATCATTCGCATGAATGTTAGCTACAATAATTTCGATATGCTTGAGTATGGGTACGGCATCAATCTACGTCCGCTAGCGACGCGTGCGCAGCAGATTTATGGAGATGATCCTTGTACAGGTTTTATGCCTCATGTACTCGAAAAGAACAGATTTGACCCAATTCCTGAAGAACTTGCAGCTAAGATGCACAAGATGATTGCGATTATCCAGTTCAAGGTTGAAGGTCAGACAATAATGAATCATCCGGAGTTCAAGCTGGATCACAGGTTGATGCTCGATAAGATTAATTTTGATGATGGAACAGTTAATTGCTACGGGGAGGTTTATCCGATCAAGGATACGAACCTTCCTACTATCGACCCAGCAGATCCATACAAGCTAAGTCCTGAAGAGGAGGAGGTAATGGTTGCGCTTGAAGCGTCTATAACTAATTCCAAGAAGCTACAGGAGCACATTAACTTTCTATATACTCACGGAGCTCTTTTTACAACATACAATGGCAACCTATTGTTCCATGGATGCATCCCATTTACGGAGGATGGCGATTTCATGGAAGTTACAATAGCTGGTAAGACAAACCATGGGGCAGGGCTCATGAGACAGCTTGACCAGGAACTAAGAGAAGTCTATTTCAATCCTAGATGTGATCTCGATAAGGCTGACGCTGCAAATCTAATGTGGTACCTCTGGCTCGGCCCAGATTCGCCTCTGTTTGGAAAGGATAAGATGACTACCTTTGAGAGGCTCTTTATCGCAGATAAATCAACACACAAGGAGCACACAGTTCCATATTATAAGCTGATTAAGAATAAGGATATCTGCATCAAAATCATCCGTGACTTCGATCTTGACCCGTCGAAGGGAATTATACTAAATGGACATGTTCCGGTTAAAATCAAGGACGGAGAAAGCCCAATCAAAGGAGAAGGAAAACTTATAGTAATCGATGGTGGTATTTCAAAGGCTTATCAGAAGACTACTGGAATTGCCGGATATACGTTTATATTTAACTCCTGGTTTATGGCGCTATCTGAACACGAGCCATACCATCCGCTCCAGCCAGACGGTACACAGGAATTTAATAACCCGAATATCGTTACAACTCACACCCTTCCTGCTCGTATGCTTATTATAGATACGGACATAGGTAAGGTGCTGCAGTCTCAGATAGATGACCTTCAGCAGCTGAATGCTGAATTCCGCAAGGGAACCATCAAGGAAGTTTATCCGAAGAGGGGCAAATACTACTCTAAGAACTAGGCGATACTCGCTATAAAAGTGGAACCAAAACTACTAAGTGTCGCTAATACTATTTATCGAAAGAAGGTGCTACTATGATTCGCATAATAAGTGTTGTGCTAGGCGGATTTTTATTTGCTCTATGCATTTACTATTTCATGTTGCTATATAAGAATAATAGGAGAAATAGATTCTAATGAATGTGCAGACCATTAGCATTCCCAATAAGAAGTGCGATAGGCCGTCCAGTGGACTAGCTTGCGTAACTGGTGCTAGCTCTGGTATAGGTGCGGAGTTTGCACGTCAGCTTGCAGCCGAAGGATATTCAGTTATCTTGGTTGCAAGAAGAGAGGATAGGCTCGTTGACCTTGGTCAGGAACTCGCAAGCGATTTCCGCGTAGAGTGTGAGTGTATAACAGCGGATTTATCAGATTTAAATGAATGCGAGAACCTTATTTCGCATCTCAAATCAAAGCGCGAGATGCCTTTAGACATACTCATCAATAATGCTGGTTTCGGAGCGGTGGGAAGATTTGATAAGAGCGATATTTCGAATGATTTAAACATGATAGATGTCAATGTTAAGGCTCTTCACTACATCGCACATCAGATGATGCCGCATTTATAGAGCGGGATTATGGACATATCATCAACGTAGGGTCTGTTGCTGGACTTATGCCAGGAGGACCGTATATGGCGACGTACTATGCGACAAAGTCATATGTCGTGTCTCTTACAAATGCACTTGCAGAAGAACTGAAACTCCTCGGTAGCCACGCCCAGGTTCATGCACTCTGTCCAGGACCGGTAAATACAGAGTTCAACGATGTTGCAAACGTGAAATTCTCTCTTAAGGGAATATCTGCGCGTGAATGTGTTTCGTATTGCATAGACGAAGCGGATAAGGGCAAGATTATCATAGTTCCTAATATGATGGTCAAAGCAGCTGCAATTGCTTCAAAGTTTGTACCAAGGGAGATAGTACTCGGCATAGTGGCACGCAGTCAAAAGAGTAAAATTGAAAGATAGGATTGTAAGACCATTGAATTCACTTGACAACAGCACTATACCATGTTAAATTGTTATAGTGCTTTGAGCGCCTATAGCGCAATTGGATAGAGCGTCACACTACGAATGTGAAGGTTCGGGGTTCGAGTCCCTGTGGGCGCACCATACAAAATACTGCAACTCAGCTGAGTTGCAGTATTTTGCTTTTTGTATCTGCAATCCCATTCGATTTGATATTGATTATTTCAATTTTAAACCTCTAATAATAGAATATCTTCAAATAGATTTTACCTATAGGTAAATCTATTGAGATTAAATGATGTAGGTGGTAATCTCTTTTACGTAATGAAAATGAAATTTATGGAGGTGTATGTAATGTCAATTACAGCTGAAACAGCGCAAGCGCATAAGAATGACCCTGCGGTTCTATGCTGCAGAGCGGAGGAGGGAACTGAACTAACTCCGGCAAACTTTGAAGATCCGGCAATTTTTCCTGATCTAATTGATACTGGACTACTTAACATCGATGGAGCGCTTAAGCTTGGACAGGTGCTCAACGGATCGAAGCTAACTAAGACCGTTGATTCCCTAACTCCAATTACTCCAGACATTGTAGATAAATACGACGAAGAAGTCGATGAGGCTGCTGAAGAGACTGAAGAAGTAGCAGAAGCAGGCGCACTGACTGAACCTTCAATTGGTGGACAAGTACAGAACGTTAATATGTCAGTTGTTGGCGGCGTTGTTAAGCTCTATATCGGGGAGGGCAAAGACATCGCAATTGAGTTCCCAGTTTAGAACCACTATTTTACCGCATAGATAGATTGATCAACTCCTTTGAGCTAGGCTTAGCCTGGCTCTTTATTTTAAATAAAGGGATGAAAAAAATACGGGCTGACATTTGCCAGCCCGTATTTATTATGGATATAAATCATATTTATATACTATTTAGGAACTACGAAACCCTTTCCTAGAGCATCGTCTGGATCGATGAACCAAGTAGCTTCTCCGCAGAGATATGCACCACCCTTTACCTGAGGGACGATTGCATCGAACTCGCCAACCTTTGTCTCGCTCTGAATCATGCCGTAGAACTTAGTTCCGATGAATGACTCGTAAACGAATTCTTTACCAACAGGGAGCTCTCCGAGTGCATGGAGCAGGGACATCTTAGCTGATGTTCCAGTTCCGCATGGGGATCTGTCTAGCTGAGGGTCTGCAGGGTCTCCGAATACAACGAGGTTGCGTAGGTCAGCATCTGGAGTATCTGTTGTTGAGTAGTTCTCAACTAGGTCTACAGATGTGATATCTAGCTCAGGGTGCTGTATGGAAACAGTCTTATTAACTTCCTGTAGCATAAAGCTTGAGAACTTTGTTAGGAAGCCAGCTGTGTCGGGACCAACCTTGATTCCGAAGTTCTTCTCTGTATCAACAAGTGCGAAGAAAGAACCGCCAAAGCAGATGTCATATACAACATCTTTGCCTTCATACTCAACATGAAGGTCCTTCTTATATCTGAATGAAGGAACGTTTGTTAGAGTTACACCGGTAACCTTACCATCCTTAACATCAGCAACAGTTCTGATGATACCAGCAGGAGCTTCTAGAACAACCTCAGTCTGAGGCTCTTTCATCTCCATTAGACCACCTTCAAGGATTGCTGTTACAACACCGATTGTGCAGTGACCGCACATGTTGAGGTATCCGCCACCGTCCATGAAGAATACGCCGAAATCAGCTTCCTTATTGCAAGGCTCAACAACGAAAGCACCGAACATATCGTGGTGTCCACGAGGCTCGAACATGAGAGCGGTTCTTAGATAATCGTAGTGCTCTTCGAGGTAATGCTTTCTCTCAATCATCGTATTACCTTCAGTCTTTGGACAATCGAGAGCTACTCTGCAGTACTCACCTTCAGTGTGAGCTTCTATAGTTCTGATAGCGTCAGTGTACTTAGTGTAATCAATCTTAGCAGTTAGTGCCATATCATGTACCTCCTTAGGTTACATAAGTATAAAAATAAATAATTGCCACCTAAGTAAACTATAGAGCAGTAAATATTAAAAAGTCAATAATATAACAAATGCATATTACTAAAATTAATACATAGGTAATAGGGTACAAGTTCAAATGCACTGAAACCATCTTGTTTTTAACGAAAATGTTGTGAATTGATTATCAAGAAAATTCAATAAAGTTTTGATATCGATAGAAATTACTGATTAAAATATGTGACCAAAAAAAGCAGATATTGTATAACAAAGGATGAGATATGACAGAAAATTATCTATTGAAAAACTCAATAGATAATCTAACAATTATCATTGAAATAAATAAATCGTTATGTTATCATCAATCTAGAAAAGAGTGCGCATTACCTTTATTTGTGTGGCTTTTCGAACGATACGCATTAATGATTTGTAGAGTCAAAGATATTTAAGGAGAGACTGTGTCATGGAAAATTTGCAGATTTTGTTGAGACAGCATGTAGGTAAACCTTGTGCTCCAATTGTTAAAGTTGGTGACAAAGTTAAGAAGGGAACCCTCATTGCAGAACCAACAGGTCTCGGCGCAAATATCTTCTCCAGCGCTTACGGCGTTGTTGAAGAAATAACAGACGAGATGATTGTTATTAAGCCTGATGAAGAGCAGAAGGACGAGTTCGTTCCTATCGAAGAAGGAACTCCTCTTGAAATGGTTAGGGCTGCTGGAGTTGTAGGAATGGGCGGAGCTGGATTCCCTACTGCAGTTAAGCTAGATGCTCATTTTGAGGATGGTGGGTACATCCTTGTAAATGCTTCTGAGTGCGAGCCTGGACTAAAGCACAACATTCAGCAGATCGAGGAAGAACCAGAGAAGGTTATCCGTGGAGTAAAGCTCTGTATGGAAATCTCTGGAGCAGATAAGGCAATTATTGCTATTAAGAAAAAGAATCGTAAGGCTGTTGAAATCCTTGACGAATGTCTCAAGGATGAGCCAAATATCACTAGACATCTTCTACCAGACATCTACCCAATGGGTGAAGAAAGAGCTGTAGTAAGAGAATGTCTAGGTATTGAGCTAGAGCCAAGCCAGCTTCCATCAGCTGCAAAGTCCGTTGTTATCAACAGTGAGACTTGCTCAAGAGTAGCTGAGGCTGTAGATGAGAGAAAACCATCGTTCCTAAAGCACCTCACAGTAAGAGGTAAGCTCAACGGAGGACACGACGCTCACGTATTCATGGATGTTCCAGTTGGAACAAGCGTTGGCGCTCTGATTGAGAGAGCTGGTGGAATTGATGGTGAGTATGGTGAAATCGTAATGGGTGGTGCCTTCACTGGTAAGTCAACAACATTAGATGCACCTATCACTAAGACAACAGGAGCTATCCTAGTTTCTATGCCATTCATGGATCTACACGGAGCAAGCATGGGAATCCTCGTTTGCGCATGTGGTGGTAACTATGAGAGAATGCAGGAACTTTGCAAGAAGTACAACGCAAAGGAAGTTTCTCACTGCTACTGCAAGCAGGCACAGGAAATGCCTAATGGTTCAAGAAAGTGCGAGAGACCAGGAAACTGCCCAGGTCAGGTATCAAACAACCTACAGTTCAAGAAGGATAAGTGTGAATACATTATCATCGGAAACTGCTCAGATTGTTCGAACACTGTAATGGCTTCTGGACCTAAGATGGGTCTAAAGGTAATTCACCAGACAGACCACATCATGAGAGCGGTTGATCATCCACTATATAGAACTCTGAGAGTTTCTAAGCAGGTTGATCAGGATCTTAACGTAGTAGATAACGTTGAGAACAACTAGTTGATATTTAATCCGAGTGCTTCATGTGCCCGATCGCATGAAGCACGGACGGAATAAATATATAAAATTTTGCATTTGCAAAGGCAATATTTTCAAGGAGGAAGATCGATATGTCAATCACAGCTGAAACAGCTAAACAACATGCGAACGACCCAGCGGTACTATGCTGCAGAGCAGAAGAGGGAACTGTTCTTGAGCCAGCTAACTTCGAAGATCCAGCAATTTTCCCAGATCTAATTGATTCTGGTCTGCTGAATGTCGATGGAGCTCTCAAGCTCGGTCAGGTACTAAACGGATCGAAACTAACTAAAACTGTTGATTCTTTAACTCCAATCACAGCAGACATCGTTGATAAGTACGATGCTGATGAGGTTGCAGAGGAAGAGGCTCCAGTTGCTGAGGTAGAGGAAGCTCCAGCTGCAGTTGCAGCTCCAGTTGCTCCAGTTGCTGCAGCAGCAGGAACAATTAAGCTACACATTGGAGAGGGAAAGAACATCGACATCGAGCTCCCAGCAGGACTTGGTGGCGGCGTTGTAGCTCCAGCTCAGGCAGTAGCAACAGTAGCTCCAGCAGTAGCAGCAGCTCCAGTTGAAGAGCACACTGAGACTGTTCTAAGAGAGATGACAAGAAAGCACTACAAGATCAACAAGGTTGTTCTTGGAGACGAGACTAAGATTGAGGGAGACATACTCTACGTTCGTAAGAGTGCAGCTACAGAGGGTGCTGAGGCACAGCGTCTAGTACAGTCCTAGAGCTTAGCCTAATTACACCAGATAATTACCACGTGTACACAGAGACAGTAATGGATATCCAGCCAATCGCTACAAAGGCAGACTCCGATATGGGTCTTGGTGAGGGCGTTACTCAGGTTCTCGATGGTGTTGTAATGGTTGTAACTGGTGTTACAGAAGAAGGTGTTCAGGTTGGTGAGTTCGGTTCATCCGAGGGTTACATCGACGAGAACATGATGTGGGGTCGTCCAGGTGCTGTTGATAAGGGTGAGATCATGATCGTTGCTCACGCTGTTATCGACAACCTAAAGAACATGGAAAGACCAGGACCTATCGCAGTTCACACTGCTGTAGACCACGTAGTTTCTGAAATTAGAGAAGCAATGAGAAGAGACCTTAAGGATGTTACTCCTTCTGAGGAGCAGACACTTAAGCAGACAAGACACCCTGGAAAGAAGAAGGTTGTTATTGTTAAGGAAATCATGGGACAGGGTGCTATGCACGACAACTTCCTATTCCCTAACGATCCTGTAGGCGTACTTGGAGCTAAGCCAAACGTTGACTAGGTAACGTTCCAGTAATGGCTAACCCACTCGAGGTACTCGATGGCTGCATCCACGCTTTAACTTGTATCGGACCTGCTTCAAAGGAAATGTCCAGACACTACTGGAGAGAGCCACTAGTTGTTGAGGCTGTACATGATGAGGATATTGACGTAGTAGGCGTTATCTTTGTTGGATCACCTCAGGCTAACTCCGACAAGTTCTACGTATCCAGAAGACTTGGTCAGATGGTTGAGTCCATGGGCGTTGACGGTGCATTTGTTACAACTGAAGGATTCGGAAACAACCACGTTGACTTCACTTCCCACATCGAGCAGATTGGTAAGAGAGGAATTCCAGTTGTTGGATTCTCATTCTGTGCTGTACAGGGTGCTCTAGTAACAGGAAACAAGTACTGCGATGCAATGATCGACAATAACAAGTCCATGTCCGGAATTGAGAACGAAGTTCTCGCTTGCAACACTCTCTGCACAGAGGATGCTATCCGTGGACTTGCTATGCTGAAGGCTAAGATGGCTGGTGAAGAGATTAAGGCTCCAGAGAGAGCATACAACGTAAATGTTAAGAACAACAACGTTGAGCTCATCGAGAAGGCTACTGGTACAAAGATTGATCTAGTAGAGAACGAGCAGTCACTTCCAATCAGTGAGAAGAGAAAGGAAAAGTACGACTAATCTTTGCTTACGAAAGGTAGATATTACAGATGAATTACGGAGATAAGATAATCAAAGTTGAGGGAGTCATTACAGAGGTTCATGATGGGGGAATCTGCGTAGACATTAAGGGTCGACTAGGTGAACTCAAGGTGCCTATGAGAATGGTAATCTCTGATTATCCGCTACAGGTCGGACAGACGGTCGCTTGGAATATGAGCTTCATAGAACAAGAGGGACCAGAAGTTAACGAGAAGTACGTAAGTAATATCGACATTCTAAACAGACGTCGTGCTGAATACGCTGAAAAGCACAAATAACTAAGGAGGAAAAGACAAATGAGTATGACAGTTGTAAAAGGCTTACAATCTGAAATATTTGTTCCTATTACACCTAAGTCAGTATTTACACCAGTAACTAAGCCTCTCAATGAGATGACAGTTGCTCTTGCTACTGCTGCAGGTGTACACGTAAAGACAGATAAGAGATTCAACCTCGCTGGAGACTTCACTTGGAGAAAGATTCCAGATGATGTTCCATCAAGCGAGCTAATGGTAACACACGGTGGATACGATAACTCTGACGTAAATAAGGACATCAACTGCATGTTCCCTATCGACAGACTCCACGAGCTAAGAGACTCAGGTTTCATTAAGGCTACTGCACCTACACATGCTGGATTCATGGGTGGTGGTGGAAACATCGAAAAGTTCACTAACGAGACAGGTCCAGAGATCGCTCAGATGCTTAAGGATGAGGATGTTGATGCAGCAATCCTCACAGCTGGATGAGGAACTTGCCACCGCTCTGCAACAATCGTGCAGAGAGCAATTGAGGCTGCTGGAATTCCAACAGTTATTATCGCAGCGCTTCCACCAGTTGTAAGACAGGCTGGATCTCCACGTGCGGCTGCTCCTATCGTACCTATGGGTGCTAACGCAGGTGCTCCACATGACGTAGAGATGCAGACAGCTATCGTAAAGTCAACACTAGAGCTTCTCGAGACAATCGAGACTCCAGGAAAGATCGTTCCACTGCCTTACGAGTATCACGCTGTAATCTAGTTCTTAATTAAATAGGACATCGGAAACGAAGACGGGGCAGATTTATATCTGCCCCTTTTTTCTAAAGGAAGTTCGAGAAATTCTTAACACATCATGCCACCTATTTCTAAGATTAATCGAACAGACTAGGAATTATTATGTAAATTATATATAAGCTAAAGTATTGAGGTATGCATATGAGTGTACAAGAAATTGATTTGAGAAGGCTTGTCATTAAGGCTTTTCATATGAATGACGTTGAGATGGGTGACCACAATAGCGTTGGGTATAATGGTATGATGACCGTATCCAAAGAGATTATCCCATCACTTCTAGAAAAATATGAAACACTTGATAATATAGATATTCAGGTAATTAAGCCAAGGGATCACGATAGATGGACTAATACTATCATGGATATCATCCCTATATCTGCAAAGGTGCTAGGAAAATGTGGAGAAGGTATCACTCATACATTAACAGGTGTATATGTGATGCTTACTGGTGTTGATACCGAGGGTAAACAGACACACGAGTTTGGGTCTTCAGAAGGTCAGCTTAGTGAACAGTTAGTTCTTGGCAGAGCTGGTACACCAGGTGAAGATGACTATATTATCTCATTTGATGTTACCTTTAAAAAGGATATGGGACAGGAAAGACACGGCTGTCTAGAAGCTCATCAAGCCTGTGATGACTTTATTCAGATATACAGAGAGCTGATGAAGAAATTTGACGGAAATAAAGCTACAGAGCGTCATGAGTACCATGACATCGCAAGACCAGGGCAGAAAGGTGCTAATTATCAGGCAGGTTGCTGGTCAGGGCGCTATGTACGACACATATCTGTTCCCAGATGAGCCGTCAGGCGCTCATGGTGGACGTTCTATTATAGAGATGAACAATATGCCTGTCTTCTTAACTCCAAATGAGTACAGAGACGGTGCTATCCGTTCAATGCAGTAAGGAGGTGCTGATATGGGAATTGGTCCTTCAACAAAAGAAACAAGCTTACATCACTTTAGAGATCCACTAGTAGATATAGTCGGTTCAGATTCGGGTATCGATCTAATGGGAGTTCTACTATTTGGTACATCTGATGATAACAAGGAGAAGCTTAGAAATAGCAAACGCGCTGCAATTATGGCAGAAGGTATGAGAGCTGATGGTGTAATTCTTACATCTGATGGATGGGGAAATAGTGACGTAGACTATACAAACTGCGTTGAGGAGCTCGGAGAGATGGGAATCCCAATGTCTGGGCTTAACTTCAGTGGAACCATGGCTACTTTCGTGGTTGAAAATGAGTATTTGCAAAATAATATCGTAGATATCAACAAGAACCCAGAAGGGCTTGAATCTAATATCGTAGGTGAGAACAACATGACAGCTGACGATGTTAAGAAGGCACTTATGATTCTTAAAATACGCATGAAGGAAAAAGAACTCAAAAATAGATAGTAAAAGTTGGTATCATTAATATGCTATAATAGCAACAAGGGATGACGGGCAATTCCGACATCCCTTGTTTTATAGTTATAAGTACTAATAAAAGCGCGATATATTTGATTAGTAACAGAATATTTATAAGCTAATATAAGGAGAAGGAGATAAAGCGTGAGCCAATAATACGTAACTGGCTATATCGCAAGACATGAGTCATATGAGAAATCCAAATAAACAGGCGGCAAAGAGGCGTGCGGCACAATCAGAAAATTCAGACACTATACTGATCTATAATTCTAGCAATGGTTCCACAGAGAAGTATGCAGAATGGATAGCAGAAGCACTGGACTGCGACGTGATGAAATATTCACGTGCTAAGCTAGGATATGCTTCGATGTATAAAAATATAATATTTGGCAGCTGGATTAGAGGTGGTGAGATAACACGCTTTAATATGCTTCGTGCAAACCTATCAAATTTTGGTATAGATAACAATAATCTAATCGTATTTGCAACGGGTATTATTGAGCCGACTGATGAGTATAGAACCTTTGTAAAGGGACTTAATGGTTGTAAACAGTTGCCAGATGATTGTTTATATGCTACCAGGAAAATATAATTCAAAAGATTGCAAGAGCGCAGACAAGATTGCACTCAAAGCTATGGGGGAAAAGATATTTGTTCCAGTCCGTGATGATCAAGTTCAAAATGCAAAGGAAAGATTTGAAAATGGCTATGACGGAATTGATCATGGGGCAATTCTCCCTATCCTTGAGAAGGTGCGTGAATTTAGGGGAGAGTAGATATAAAAGGTTCTGTGATACAGAATTTAGTAGATGCAGAAATGCTGTAATTGAGTGAGTACGAAGCTAAAAGATTATTGATTATAGATCCTAAAGATTGGCAGGTAATAATATTAAATATATGAAAAAGGTCTCCAGCTGGAGACCTTTTGTGATTTCTAATTATACTTACTAATTAAGCTTTCTTCTTATCAGCAAGAGCATCCTTACCAAACATGAATGCTGTGAAGTATACTACTACGATGACAATCTTCATTAGGATGTCAAGTGGTAGGCTCTTTACTAGGAAGTAAGCGATGCAAACACCAACTACACCACCCACCATCTGGCAAAGTGTACAAACCATGTCGAATCTGTTTTCCTTGATGAACTTAGGTCCATTACCAAATGCCATTAGGTATGCGCAAGATCCCATCATAATTGGGAATGCAGCTCCCAACGTTCATTCCGAGAACGGAGATAAGTGCTAAGCAAGGAGCATATAGACCTACACCGATATTCATAAGTGCGCCTAGGAAGAAGTTAACAACTACAGCGATTACCAGCTTAGCTCCGTGAAGAGCAGTTGCAGTTCCAACTAGTCCGAAAGGTCCAATGTTAGCAGCCTTGCAAGCCATTACAGTTCCTAGGATAAGTAGACCAACGCACATTCCGATACGAACCTTGTGCTGATCCCACTTTGTAACGAATCCAGCTCCTACGAATGCACCTAGTACAGCTGCAACAAGCATGGATACAAGTGTTAGAGTATCAACATCAACGAATCCGAAGAATAGGAATGCTTCTAGAAGTACAGGGAGAGTATCTCCAACGTTTAGAGTTCCAGGGATGTAAATGTCCTTGATAGATCCTCTAATCTTAAAGAGTGCGCAAGACGTAGCATATGAACCGATTCCTAGTGTATCGAAGAAGTTAGCAACAACGCCGACCATAGCGTTCCAAGGTGCAAATTTCTTCTGCTCAGACCATTCAGCCTTACCTTCTTCTGTTGATAGGTTAGCTTTTACCTTTAGTAGTGTTAGCGCAATACAGAGAACCATTCCGATCACGCATAGACCTTTTAGTGCATATAACATAATAACCTCCATACGTTTAAAAAACGATGTAAAAAAGATAATTCCTACAGACTCCCGATCGTCTGTTCTTGAGTTCATTATATTGGTTTGATATATGTTTGTCAATAATATAGCGATAATATGTTATTATTATGAAGATATTGATATTTAGCTATTTTTCGGGTTCTTGTGATACAATTTACTGACTGAAAGAAAAATTATTTTTAATATATTATTTATTAATTAATATATTTATTAGTAAAGAGGTAGAGATGGCATTTACACACTTACATGTTCACTCAGAATACAGTTTGCTAGACGGAATGTCCAAGATTAACAAAGCACCTGAATACGTGAAGAGTTTAGGAATGGACTCCTTGGCTATAACCGATCATGGTGTTATGTTCGGTATTATTGACTTTTATAAATCCTGCAAAAAATCAGGCATTAAGCCAATTATCGGCTGTGAAGTTTATGTTGCTCCGAGAACTCGCTTTGATAAGGACCCTGATCGTGACAGGAATATGAATCATCTCATATTGTTGGCGGAGAACATGATTGGATATAAAAATCTAACTAAACTCGTGTCAGCTGCATTTACAGAGGGATTTTATTTTAAGCCTAGAGTAGATAAGGAGTTGCTGCGCGAGCATAGCGAGGGAATAATTTGCCTTTCCGCTTGTCTAGCTGGTGCAATTCCAAGAAAGATATTGAATGGTGATTACTCTGGTGCGAAGGCAGAGGCGCTTGAGTTACGCGATATATTTGGAAAAGACAATTTCTATTTGGAGATACAAAATCACTTTCTAGATGATGATAAGCCAGCTACTCAGGGACTCGTTAAGCTTTCAGAGGAGATCGCTGCGCCTCTGGTTGCTACTAATGATGCACATTATATAAAGAGGAGCGATGCTAAGGCACACGATGTGCTTCTTGCAATCCAGACAGGATCAACGGTTGACGATGAAAATCGAATGAGATTTGCAAACGATGAATTTTATCTCAAGAGCGAGTCTGAGATGATGGAACTTTTTCCAGATCACCCTGAAGCTATAGAAAATTCACACAAAATTGCGGAGCGCTGCAATGTAGAGTTTGAGTTCGGCGAATATCACCTGCCAGAATTCATACCACCAGAGGGAATGACTAACAAAGATTATCTCAGGAATCTTTGTTATGAGGGGCTTGAGAGAAGATATGGCAGCGAGGCACTTCAGGATGGATCCAAATATCGTGACAGGCTAGAGAGTGAGCTCGAGGTAATCGAGAAGATGGGATATGTCGAGTACTTTCTAATCGTATGGGACTTTATTCATTATGCCAAGAGCAATGATATCCCTGTTGGACCTGGCAGAGGCTCAGCGGCGGGAAGCATAGTGGCATACAGCCTGGCAATCACCGAGATAGAACCTATTAAGTATAATCTAATCTTTGAGAGATTCTTAAATCCTGAGCGAGTAAGCATGCCCGACATAGACGTCGACTTCTGCATCGATAGAAGACAGGAGGTCATTGACTATGTTGTTCAAAAGTATGGGAAAGACAAGGTGTCGCAGATTATCACTTTTGGAACGCTTAAGGCGAAGGCTGCCGTGCGTGATGTAGGTAGGGCGCTCAATGCGAGCTATGCGGAGGCAGATTCCATTGCAAAGGCAATACCGACAGAACTCGGTATGACTATCAGCAAGGCTCTCGATATCAATCGCGATCTCAGGGCGAGATACGAAACTGAGCCACTTGTAAAAAATATACTCGATATGTCGATGGCAGTTGAAGGTATGCCACGCCATTCCTCGACGCATGCGGCAGGAATTGTAATCAGCAAGATGCCTCTCGATGAATATGTTCCGCTATATATGTCAGATAAGGGGCTCGCTACTCAGTTTAACATGACGACGATTGAGGAGCTGGGGCTTCTGAAGATGGATTTCCTTGGGCTTAGAAATCTCACCATGATCAATGAAGCTATTCAGCTAATCAAGGAGAATCATGGTGTAGAAATCGATTTCAGCAAGATGGATTACGATGATCCAGCTGTGTATGAGATGATTTCCCAAGGGCAATACGCAGGGAATCTTCCAGCTTGAAAGTGCGGGCATGACCGAGTTTATGAAGAACCTGAACCCATCTTGCTTTGAAGATATCGTAGCCGGAATTTCGCTTTATAGACCGGGTCCGATGGACTCGATTCCAAAGTATATAGAAAACAAAAAGAATCCAGAGAAAGTGAAGTATGTGGATCCTCACCTGGAGCCAATTCTTAACGTGACTTATGGATGCATGGTTTATCAAGAACAAGTAATGCAGATTGTGCGTGAACTGGGGGGATATTCCTTTGGTAGATCAGACCTCGTGCGTCGTGCTATGTCCAAAAAGAAGATGAGTGTCATGCTGGAGGAGAAGAAATACTTTATCCACGGCAAGGACGATTCCGACGGAACACCGGCAATTGCTGGCTGCGTGGCAAACGGTATACCTGAGAGGGCAGCAGAGGCTATATTTGACGATATGGTTAGCTTTGCGGAGTATGCTTTTAACAAATCTCATGCTGCAGCCTATGCGGTTGTATCTTATGAGACCGCTTACCTCAAGGCGCACTATCCTGTAGAATTTATGGCGGCTCTTATGTCAAGTGTGATGGGAGAGCCTCGGCACATCGCGGCGTACATCAGGAACTGCAAAGAGCTTGGAATCGAAGTGCTGCCTCCTTCAGTCCTGCATAGCAGGAGAAAGTTTATAGCCAAGGATGGCAAGATCAGATTTGGACTATTAGCTATTAAGAACGTTGGAAGCGGCATAGTTGATGCGATAGTCGAAGGAAGAAGAGGGCGTGACATAGATAATCTATACGATTTTATCAAATCAATTGAACCATCAGAGCTGAATAAAGGCTATAGAGTGCCTTATCAAGGCTGGCGCTATGGATGAGTTTACGCAAAATAGAGCCGCGCTTCTCGCTATAAGTGACGATGCCGTCGGAGCAGCCCAGAGTAGTGCTCGCAGGATTTCTAAGGATCAGATTTCCCTGTTCCAGCTTGATTCTGACATTATGGAAGACGTTAAGACTGCACCAGAGCTTCCTAATATACAGAATTTCGATAAGGCGCATCTCCTCGCTATGGAGAAGGAGATGATGGGTGTATATCTGTCTGGCCATCCGCTCGATAAGTACCGTGATTTGATAGATGAGAATATAACTGCGAATACCGCAGAAATATTTGATTCCAATCTTAGCGGTGATGGTGAGAATGAGTCTGATTTCATAGACGATAGATCATCTGGGACCAGTCGCTTTAATGACGGTGACACAGTTATAATAGCAGGTATGGTTGGGGATTTACGCCGCATGATAACTAAGTCTAACCAGGAGATGGCTAGGCTGACTATCGAAGATTATTACGGTGTAATAACTGCGATTGTATTCCCTAGAGATTATGCGAAAGCAAAATACGTGTTAGAAAACGATGCTATCGTCGCTATCAAAGGCACGCTTAGCTTCAAAGAGGACTCGGATCCAGAGATATTAGTAAATAAAGTGACTGAAATAGAGAGAATCAGCGAGTTCAAGGAGCAGGGTAGAAATGACTTTAATCGCACCAGTATGAGAAACTACTCGCGTAGCAAAGTGAAGACCGAACCGTTACGTGAAAAGCAATATCTCAAGTTAAGAGTCAGTCAAGAGCTGTCTGACCTGCTCGGAAATGATGAAATTCAGCAGAGAATTCTAGGAGCTGTATCAGCACACAGAGGAGACACTGATATGTTAATATATTTGCCAGGACAAAAGCCTCTTAAATCGGCAAATGGGGTAGATATCGATGAAAATTTATTGATTGAGTTAGAGCAGCTCCTCGGCAAAGAGAACGTAAAGCATTAAAAACAGATTTGTGAGGAATAGTTTTGAGCAAAAAAGCAATAGTCATATACAATTCAAAACGCGGCTCGACTAAGCAGTATGCAGAGTGGATTGCAGGTGAGTTAGGATGCACATCGGTATCTCTAGAGAATCTTGATTACGGTTCACTTGGGCAGTTCGATGTTGTGATTTTCGGTAGCTGGTTAAGGGGGAGTGGAATAGTTGGATTTGACAAGTTCAGAAAGCAGATTGCGGATTGTGCTGACAAGCTTATAATTTTTGTAACGGGAATTTCTGAGTATAATCCGCAGAACTATCAGCAGATATGTGAGATTAACTTCAAAGACGGAATAAACATGCAGAACACGCTCCTGTATTTGCCCAGGCAGATATGTGCCGAGCGAAGTCAAGGGACTGGATAAGTTTCTCATGGCAATTTCAAAAAAAGTGCTCATATCAGGGGCTACCGATAATGAATCGTCAGCAGCAGCCAGTACGATGGTCGATGCTATAGAAAATGGAGTAGATAACGTGGATAAGCGTTACACTGAGCAAGTGCTTAGGGCAGCGCGAAAGAAACTAAAGGATGAGTCTTAGGGCTCATCCTTTTCCATTTAATATAACAATATTATAGATTGACAATTCTGTATTAACGCTTGAATCCGAGCGGAAAGCTAACTAGAGTCATCTGTATATTTAACAAAGCATCAAGTATGTAACTATTTTAAAAATTTTTTCTGATGTTTACAGCTTGCTCTAATAATTGCCTTAAATATATCTTCGTTTAAATCTGCTAGATCATCGCTGGAAAGGGAACGTATCCTCTTCAGCAGTGATGCCTCTCTATTTGAATCAATTATTCCAAGATTATTTTCTTTCTTGTATTCTGCAACTGATTCAGTGATTTTCAGCCTTCTTTCAATTAATGCGAGTAGTTGCAGATCTATCTCATCGATCGATGACCTAAGATGTGAGAGGTCTATGGAAACGAGACCGAAGCTGCTAGCTGAAGTAGGTGATACCGTCGTTAGGTCATTTGATTCTTTAGAAACTGTAGATGAGGCAGTTCTTTCTGTCAAAACTAGATCAGTTATCACAACTGCAGCGGCTGCCTCTACGCAAGGGACGGCCCTTGGCACTATACATGGATCGTGCCTGCCGTGAACCTCGATTACAGCCTCCTCTGTACTATCGTATACTATGGTCTTCTGTGGCCTCGCAATAGAAGGTGTCGGTTTTATTGCTACGCGGAACTCTATATCCATACCATCACTGATCCCGCCCAGTATGCCGCCACAGTTATTTGTTCGTGTACACACCGTGCCACGTTCATCGTAGTAGAATTCATCGTTATTTTCACTTCCGTACATGCGTGTCGATTCAAAGCCAGCACCAAATTCGATGCCCTTGACCGCAGGTATCGCATATACGATTTCTGCAATGCGGCCTTCAAGTCCTTCGAATAAAGGTCCGCCGTATCCAGCATCTAATCCACTGATGGTGCATAAAATCGTTCCACCGACAGAATCCCTAAGCACTTGAGCTTTTTTTATCTCGGATAGTGGATCTTCTGCATTTCCATGAATGTCGTGGATTGAAGCGTTAATATAAATTCCTCTCTCCGCAAGTAGCTGCTTGCAAATTCCTCCTGCTATGCATAGCGGTGCAGTCATGCGGCCAGAGAATGCTCCGCCACCTCGTGAGTCCTCCGTTCCACCGTACTTTACGTGTGCTGTGTAATCTGCATGCCCAGGTCTAGGTGTATTCGATATCTTTGAATAATCTGAGGACTTTACATCTCTATTGTAGATTATCGCCTTTATCTCGGATCCATCTGTAGTAAGGTTTCTTGAATTTCCAGAAGTTCCAGATCTTAGACCGCTCACGAACTCAGGGATATCAGGTTCTTTGCGGCTAGTCGAAAAGGGACTATTTCCGGGAGCCCTTCGTGCCATAAACTCCTGCAGGACATCAAGATTGATATTTGCTTCTGAAGGAATTCCAGATAGAGTCATTCCAATCGATGGGCCGTGTGATGTGCCGAATATTGATAATGTGAGTGTTTGACCCTTATAGACAGACATATATCCTCCTATCGCATAGAATGAGCGTCATACAAGTTCTATATTACCATCTAATCCAAGTTTATTAAGAACTTCGAAGAAGTTAGGAAAAGATTTTGAAGCTGCTGAAGCCTCGTGAATTTTGACAGTACCAGCAGTCACAAGTGATGAAACTGCAAGCATCATAATGATTCGATGATCACCATATCCATCACCTTCATAAGCGCCATGTAGCTCTTTCGTTCCTACTATTATCAGTTTATCTTCTGTTTCTGTTATATTTGCACCGAGTGATTTTAGGACACGGCATGTGCTGGCAAGTCGGTCACTCTCCTTGTATCTCAGCCTCTCGGCATTATATATTACCGTCGTGCCATTAGATATTGATGCAACTAGAGAGATAATAGGAATGAGGTCAGGGAATTCTGAAGCATCGATATTAGGTATAGCTTTCAGTTTACTGCAAGGAAATACATCTACTATTCCCGAGTTACCATCTAGTATATCTGCGTAACGATTTACAGTAATGCCAAAGCCTTCAAGTAAATCGAGGATTTTCGCATCGCCCTGCTTCGACGGAATCGGTAGGTTTTGTACCCTCAGAGGGGCTTTACCTAGCGCACCGAGTGCGAGTAGAAATGCTGCATTTGACCAATCGCCTTCAGGTGGTATGAGCTTATACTTATACCTTTGGTTCCCGCGGATCTTAAAGCTCCAGTGAGTTTCATCATGAGTGTATTCGATTTTTGACACCATATTTTTTTCAAGCACGTCGAGGGTAATCATCACGTAATCAGATGATTCAAATTTACCGTACACATCGATTGTACTATCGCCATCTAAAATTGGTAATGCGAACAGTAACCCGCTTATATATTGCGATGATTCTGGATTAGTGAATGTGAATTCGCCTGATGATAAACCTCTGTAGCCTGATGCATATGTAACTGGTATACTCCCAGTATCGTCTTTTATAATCTTAGATCCATGATTTTCCAGTTGAATTATTAACTGCTCAATAGGGCGCCCTATAAGGCTTCCAGACAGCATGAATTCAGCATCTAATCCCAGAGCTGTGACAACAGGGAGCAGGAAGCGAAGTGTCGAACCGCTCTCCTTGCAGTCGATTGATACCATAGGGAAATCTTCAGTAAAATCGCTGTTAGGTCCTGTACATTCAGGTTTGGTGCAGCGTCCATGTGCTGAAATTTGTTTAACCGCCTCATATGTCGCAATGATATCATCCGAAAGTTCTTTAGCATCCAGACATAAGTCACTACCCGACAGCATAGCCGCTATAATCTCTCTGTGCAGATAAGACTTAGAAGGTGGAGCAGATACCGATCTCGTAGGTGCAAATAGAGGTGCACCGCGGTGTGATATAGCCGCACTTTCAGGACATATCTCACTATAGGTGGCAAGTATTTCTCCTAGCTGCGCTAGCGTTATGAGTTTAATCTTGGACTGGCCTATATCACTGCTGACTATAAACTTAATGGCATCACCAGCCCTTTTTTTATCGCCCGCCATAGCATTTGCTATATCACAAGCTGGAAAATCAATAGATAGATCATATCCAAATTTTTCAAGCAAAGCATGTATACGGTCCCTGCATTCGATACTGCACCAGCCTAAGTCATATGAGAGACTTGCTGTAAATGCAATTCCTTTTGCAACAGCATGACCGTGTCCAATCTCATAGCTGCTCAGCTTCTCGAGCGCATGTGCAAGCGTATGACCATAGTTCAGCATATGCCTAATTCCAGAATCATTTTCATCTTTTTCGACGTAGTAGGTTTTAACTGCAACACAGTCGTCAATTATCTCTTGGATATCGAAGTTCCCTGACTCAAGTCTCTTGAATAAATCATCACTTCTAGAGATACAGGCAGTTTTGATAATTTCTGCGTAACCATCCATCAAGACGTAGTCATCTTCGGAAGCGAGTAGCGCCGTGTCTTGAAGTACGAATTTTGCCTTGTGAAAAGCGCCGACTAAGTTCTTGCCAAAACAAGTATTAATTGCCGATTTTCCTCCTACCGATGAGTCTACGGCAGCAAGAAGGGTTGTTGGAACTTGGTAGAAATTGATTCCTCGCATATACGTTGCAGCCACAAAGCCAGCTATATCTCCAATCATGCCACCTCCGAGTGCAACTATTCCGTCTGTTCTCGTGAGTGAAATATGAGATGAATATTCGATTATTTTGATATAAGTTTCAAAAGACTTTGATTCCTCACCAGAGGGGATAGTGTAGCTATCACAAGCTATTCCACAGGATTCGATACTCGAAATAGCCTCTTTCAAATAGAGTGGGGCAACGTTAGTGTCCGTAATTATGAGTACGGTTCCGCGTGCTTGATATTTACATATAAGTTCTCCAAGTCTGGATAATTTCATCTTATACTCCAAAAATTATAAAAAAATTACAATATGATATATTATTTTATGGTGAACTAAATCACATAAACCCTAATAAACTAAAAAGGTAATATATTGTCTTACAGTAATTGTAACAGTTACAGACGGAAGGGGCAAATATCACAATAATTAAAGTATGTGTTTATTTTTAATTATACCCGCTGAGTCTATCATGTATAATTGCATGTGATATAATACAATTATAAATACGATATTAATCGCATATGGCTAATCGAATTAGAAAGGAGTTAATTTATGGTTAACGAAAAATATCATGGACTCGGGACTGCCCCATCCGTAATCAGAGAGCTTTTTGCGTACGGTCTGCAGCAGGCAAAGGTAGTTGGTAAGGAGAATGTGTTTGATTACTCTCTTGGTAATCCAAGCATCCCAGCACCTGCTAAGGTTAACGAGACAATTAAGAAGCTCATTGATACTACTGACTCTATTCAGCTTCACGGATATTCAATGGCTCCTGGATTTGAGAACGTGCGTCAGGCAATTGCTGACAACCTCAATGCTAGATTTAACTGCAATGCAAAGGCAAGTGAGCTATTCATGACTTGTGGATGCGCTCCTGCTCTAGTATCTGTTGCTCACGCACTGACAACTTCCCCAGAAGATGAATTCATCGCTATCGCACCATTCTTCCCTGAGTACAATGTATTCTTTACATGTGCAGGTGCTAAGCTAGCGGTAGTTCCAGCTGATACTGTTCACTTCCAGATTGATATGGATGCACTCGAGAAGACAATAAATGAACACTCGGTCGCAGTAGTAATCAACTCTCCTAACAACCCTTCAGGCGTTGTTTACACAGAGGAGACTCTTACGAAATCGCTGAGCTTCTTGAGAGAAAGAGCAAGGAGTATGGACACCCTATATACATCGTTGCTGACGAGCCATACAGAGAGCTCGTATACGATGGAGTTAAGGTTACATTTATCCCTAACGTATACGACAACACCATCGTGTGCTATTCATGGTCGAAGTCACTTTCTCTACCAGGAGAGAGAATCGGATATGTATACGTTCCTGAAAAGTGTGCAGATGCTAAGGCTGTATATGACACAGTTTCAGGTGCAGCTCGTGAAATCGGTTCAGTTTGCCCTCCAACACTCACTCAGAAGGTTATCGGAGAGTGTGTTGGCGAGATGCCAGACCTTGCAGCTTACGAAGAGAACAGAAACCTTCTCTACAACTCACTAACCGAGTATGGATATGAGTGTGCTAAGCCAGATGGCGCTTTCTACCTATTTGTAAAAGCTCCAAACGGTGATGCTGTCGCATATTCTGAGAAGGCTAAGCTAGATCACAACCTACTCGTAGTTCCTGGAGACGGATTTGCTTGCCCAGGATACTTCAGACTTTCGTACTGTGTAAGCAATGATATGATTAAGAGATCACTGCCTGCATTCAAGGCTATGATTGAGTCTTACAAGTAATTCAAGCGAGCTTCGGTTACAAATCAATATTTAGATTTTACGGTGATGGGTGGGACTTTTGTCTCGCCTACACCTTTTTGTAGAGGGAATATTCTCATGGAAGCTAAGACTATAGTAACTTTTATTAAAGCGGCGGAGCTTGGTAGCTTCTCGCGCACCGCAAATGTACTAGGTTATTCACAGGCTGCTGTAACGGTGCAGATTAAACAGCTTGAGGATGAACTTGGCACGAAACTGTTTGATAGAATGGGAAAGGGAATTCAGCTCACATCAAGTGGAGAGCGGTTTCTTCCTTATGCACATCAAATTCTTAAAGCCAATGAGCAGGCTCGCAAGTTTATGCAGCAGGACGACGAGATTCGTGGAACCATTAGAATAGGTACAACCTCATCTATGGCGAATGCTTATTTTCCTACGCTCCTACGTGAGTTTAGCGAGACTTATCCTCATATTAAGCTTATGCTCAAGACATCGGATTACTTCGATAATCTATATGAAAAGCTTAAGCAGAATGAGATAGACTTTGCGCTATTTATCGATAGAAAGATGGTCTATAAGGACTGCAACACTGTAGTCGATCATCCAGAAGATATGATTTATCGCTTCGCCGGATAATCCGCTTGCAGGGCAAAAGGATGTTCCGATTAGAGAGGTTGTAAAGAGTGGATTTATCACCTCTGATCAAGAGGTAAGCTATCCTAGATTCCTCGACGATTACTGCAAGGACAACGGTATAGATTATGACCCAATTATGGAGGTCAGTTCAATCATTGCGATAAGTGAAATCGTTGCAAGTAGCAACTCAGTATCGTTCATCCCTAGATCATCAATAGTTAGAGCACTAGAGCAGGGAAGAGTGGTTACCCTCGATGTTGAGAAAGATTTCAAGTGTAGAATGTACTCTCAAATCGTATATAGGAGAGAGAAGTGGATTGAGCCGCACCTCGGACTATTCATGGAATTTGTGAGAAATAGAATTAAACGAATCTATGATGAAGATGTCGATGAGTAGAGATTTAATATATTGGAGTTAGAGAGTAATAGCGATGAAGATGAGTAAAACCGGTATTATAGATTTTATTTTAATCACGATTGGTACGATAATTTGCGGCGTAGCGACGTACTTCTTTATGGTGCCGAGCAACCTTGCGATTGCCAGCGTCTCTGGTGTCGCTATCCTAATTGGTAAATTCGTGCCTTTATCAAAAGCTCTGCTAATACTCATCTTGAACTTGGTACTCCTCGTCATATCATGGTTCTTCGTGGGACGTGAGTTTACAATCAAGTCGATATATCCTTCTGTCGGACTACCTGTGGTTATGATGATTCTCGGACACTATACTCCGAACTATCATGGGGTGATGAATGATCAATTCTTAGACATGATTTGCTACTTATTCCTTTGCGACCTTGGGATAGCACTCATGTTCGTGAGAAACGCATCGTCTGGAGGACTAGATGTACTCTATAAGATGGCTAACAAGTATCTGAACATAGATTTTGGTGTTGCGACATCGGTAGTCGGATTATTTATATCAGCGCCTGCAATATTCATCTACGACCCGAAGACGGGAGTCCTCAGTATTCTGGGTACTTATGTAACTGGAATTATTATAGATCACTATGTATTCGGTATGACCACTAAACTGAAGGTATGCATATTATCTAAGAAGAACGATGAGATATGCGAGTACATTATCAATGAACTTCACAGTGGAGTTACTAGATACGAAGCATCAGGTGGTTTTACTGGAGACAAGTTTGACGAGATAAACGTAATCGTAAATAGAAATGAGTACGCAAAGCTGATGAAGCACCTGCGGGAAGTAGACCCAGATGCTTTTGCAACTGTGACCAACATCCACGATGTTATGTATAGACCAAAGCGAATTGCTAAGCAGCACTCAGCTAAATAGAAACAATGTCAATATGGATGTTACCTATGTAAGATGGTGGCATCCATTTTTGTTTAATCAGCTGACTCATTGAGTCTAACGAGAATAAAAAAAGAACGAAGGGAGACACTCCTTCGTTCTGGCGTATTTTTAACTTATACGCTGCACGTCTATGTGCTGTGGGGACGGGTGAGTTTTACTTACTCTCCTTGAGATTGTTAAGTCTCTTTGCGAGTCTCGAAACTGTTCTCGAAGCGGTATTCTTGTGGAAAGTACCCTTAGCAGCAGCCTGCATAAACTTCTTTTCAGCGTGCTTAAATGCCTTCTCTGCCTCTGCAACGTCACCAGCCTTAACAGCAGCTAGGAAAGCCTTCTCAGCTTCGCTAACATGGTTCTTAACTCTGATGTTACGAGCAGTCTTCTTCTCGATAGTTCTGATTCTCTTCTTTGCGGATTTAATGTTTGCCATTTAATTTACCCCACTTTTCTTTTAAATAGTAATAATTCGCCTAGCCATTATATCCCAATGAGTCTAAAATTTCAAGATGCGTGTATGGTTTATTAATGCGTACACGCCAAGTTATTCGAGAGCTGCCAGCTCTTCGCGGAGATATTTTGCAATAAGCTTATGCCCTGCAGCATTAGGATGCATACCGTCTATACATATGTAGTCGCTATAGTCTCCGAGCTCTAGAAATGGTTTTCTGATATCGAAGACCTGGATACCGTATTCATCTGCTAGTTCGAGGATCATCTCGTTGTATGAACTATGCCATCTCTCTATAAATATAGTGCTTCCGCCCATGTACTTCATGATATTGTCCTTGTTAAGATCCCTCGATACCCATTCGAAGAACCTGTTCCTCTCAAGTGGCGGTAATGTGAGCAGGATAGGGCGACTACCAGCGTACATCGTCTTCTCGATTATATCTTCGTATGTAGCTTTAAACTCGGATAGCGGAGTCTTGGCTAGATGCTCCGAGTTAGGAGTAACTGAAATCTGCTCCCAGTTGAAGTTACAATCGTTTCCGCCAAATTCGATTAAAGTGTATTTATGTGACTTAATACTCGAGTAGCGCTCCTCAAATATCCTTAGCCCTTCGTAATAGTCGCTCCAAATGAAGCGAAGTTCTTTATCTTAGTGCCGAACTCCCTCTGCAGCAAAGAGATAAAGTTGTCGTTAAGCACTGCATATCTCTCTTTTAAATCGTCAAAAACTATTCCCTTAGAGATGGAATCTCCCAATACGCATATATCTGTCACTTTGGTCACCTCCATGTGATTACAATGCCAATAGCGATATCATTGTCTAGATACGCCTGAATAATATGATAAGCATTACGCCTTTATATAGTATTAGATATTATATTAAACAATTATAGAAATTGCAATACATCAACATGAAGATTTTCTGAATGAAAGCTGTTATTTGTGCATGTGATTAAGTATAATAGAATGTATAAATTTAAGAGAGGTGTTTACATGTCAGAACGAATTAACGAGCTCGTCTCAAGACTTGAGAATTCCAGGCCTGAGAGCTGGGATAAGATTCCGGATATCGACTATATATGGACCAAGTCATCGGATACATGAAGAGGCAGCACATAGGGCTTGAGTGTGAAGGTGAGGAAACTCTCACACCAGCCATGATTAACAACTACATGAAGAGTTCGCTCCTACCGAGAGCGCATGGCAAGAAGTACGACCGTGAGCATATAGGGTATTTGACCGCTATTTGCTTGTTCAAGCAGGTCATGAGCGTCAAGGAAGCTGGTCTTTTGCTCGGTTCGGAAATGGAACACATGGATGTAGAGCATTTCTATGATGAGTACTGCAGGACTATAGATGATGAATACTTGCGAGTAGCGGATAAAATTAAAGGCTGCAAAGACAAAGAAACTGCTACGAAGCTGGCGCTTGAACTGGCTGTGGCAGGGTATGCGAATATGCTCGCTTGTAAGGAGCTCATAGCCTCTATTGCAGAGACGGATGAAGGTAAATAAGAATTAATATAAATTGAGATAAGGACGAATATGGATTACTTAAAGAAAATTAGAAATTTCAGCATCATCGCTCACATCGACCACGGTAAGTCGACTCTTGCTGACAGGCTGATTGAGAAGACTGGACTCGTCGCATCGAGGGATATGAAAGAGCAGTTCCTCGACAATATGGATATCGAGAGAGAGCGAGGCATTACCATAAAGCTACAGACGACGAGGCTCTCATACAAGGCGAAGGATGGAGAGGAGTACGTACTAAACCTGATCGACACTCCTGGACACGTGGACTTCAACTATGAGGTATCGCGTTCTTTGGCTGCCTGCGATGGTGCCGTACTGGTAGTGGATGCCACTCAGGGTGTAGAGGCGCAGACGCTCGGCAACGTATATCTAGCTCTAGATGAAGACCTCGAGATACTTCCAGTTCTCAACAAGATGGATTTGGACAGTGCAAGGCCTGAGGAGGCAAAGGCTGAAATAGAAGAGATTATTGGAATTGATGCTGAAGAGGCACCGCAGATTTCTGCCAAAACAGGTCTCGGCATAGACGATATGCTCGAGAAGCTCGTTGAGGTTATTCCACCGCCAGAGGGTGATCCCGATGAACGACTCAAGGGTCTAATCTTCGACTCGTACTATGATAGCTATAAGGGCGTCGTTATATATACGAGGATCTTCGACGGTAGAGTCAAGAAAGGTGATTTCATCCGCATGATGAACACTGGTAAGGACTATGAAGTGACTGAGGTAGGCTACTGCATACCGAGCATGCTTCCATCTAAGGAACTAAAGGCAGGAGAGGTAGGATACATCTGTGCCAGCATCAAGCAGGTTGCCGATGCCAGAGTAGGAGATACAATTACTCTGACTAAATCGCCGACAGAACATCCGCTCAAGGGATATAAGAAAGCGCAGTCAATGGTGTACTGCGGAGTCTATCCGGCAGAGGGTGAGAAATATGAGAATGTAAAGGACGCACTCGAGAAGCTACAGGTAAACGATGCGGCGTTCAATTTTGAGTCTGAAAATTCCGCTGCGCTCGGATTCGGATATCGCTGCGGATTCCTCGGGCTACTTCACATGGACGTGATTATCGAAAGGCTTGAAAGAGAATTCGATCTTAACGTAGTTACGACTCTTCCAAGCGTTATCTATAAGGTAGTTATGAAAGACGGATCAGAGATCATGGTTCAGAATCCTTCTAACCTTCCAGATCCAGCTGATATCCAGAGAATAGAAGAGCCGATCGTTTCGGCTGAAATCATGACACCTAAGGACTACGTTGGCACTATCATGACGCTGTGCCAGAGTAGGCGTGGAAATATGGTGCACATGGAGTATCTCACGGAGACGAGAGTACAGCTGCACTATGAGATTCCGCTCAATGAGGTAATCTATGATTTCTTTGATGCGCTCAAATCCAAGACTAAGGGATACGCTTCGCTAGACTATGAATTTAAAGAGTATAGAGCGGCGAAGCTCGTGAAGCTAGATATTCTGCTCAACAAGGAGCTATCGACGCCTTCAGCACGATCGTGCCTGAAGAGGAAGCATATGCAAAGGGGCGTACAATCTGTGCAAAGCTCAAGAAGTTAATTCCTATGCACCAGTTTGAAGTCCCAATTCAGGCAGCTATCGGGCAGAAGGTAATTGCGCGTGAGACCGTAAGAGCTTACCGTAAGGACGTAATTGCGAAGTGCTACGGAGGAGACATCTCGCGTAAGAAGAAGCTGCTCGAGAAGCAGAAGGAAGGTAAGAAGCGCATGAGGCAGTTCGGAAGAGTTGAGGTGCCTCAGGAGGCATTCACAGAGGTTCTGAAGTTTGATGACGATAAATAAGAACCCTGGTATATACGTTCATATTCCGTTCTGCGTAAGGAAGTGCAACTACTGTGCGTTTCTATCTGGAGCTTCGGATGAAGCCCTGAGAGAACGCTACGTGAAGGCGCTGTGCGAAGAGATTCGCATCAGAGCAATGCTTATGAGTGACCATGCACATGGAGTCTTCGATACCATCTTCTTTGGCGGTGGAACCCCGTCACTACTGACGAGTGCACAGATTGCTAGAATCATCGATGAGCTAAAGATGAATTTGATATAGATAGTGAAGCGGAGGTTACGCTCGAATCAAATCCGAAGGCACTATCTATGGAAAGCCTAAAGGGATACCGTGATGCCGGAGTAAACCGCCTATCTATGGGTGTTCAGAGTATGGACGACGATATACTAAGGCGGCTTGGAAGGATTCATACAGTTCATGATGTGATAAGAGATGTGCAGAATGCTAGAGAAGCAGGATTTGATAATATCAATCTCGATCTCATGTTCGCTGTGCCAGGTAGCAGCTTGGAGACTACGATCATGGATATAGACGCTGTTACGAGTCTAGAGCCTGAACATATATCCTTCTATAGCTTGCAGCTTGAAGAAGGTACAGCATTCTTTAAGAAATTTGAGCAGGGCGAGCTTACCGAAGTTCCAGATGAAATCGATAGAGCTATGTATCACGCTGGAACTAAGCTCCTCAAAGAGAAGGGATATGAGCACTATGAGATTTCTAACTTCGCTAAGCGTGGCTATGAATCTAGACATAATCTTAAGTACTGGGAGATGGCTCCTTATATGGGGCTTGGTCTCGGTGCATCTTCGTTCATCGATAACAGCAGGGTTATGAATGTCTGCTCGCTCGATGAATATTTTAACCTCACTGTTAAAGGTATTGCGCCTTCCGCTGAAGTACACGAGAACTCGGAGCATGACAACGTGGCGGAGGCTGTTTACAGGGCTTAGGAAGGTAGAAGGAATTAGATACGAGGATGTGCTCGGTAATTACGAGAAATTCTGGGAATATTACAGTGATGTCTTTGAAGAAGCTCGCAAATATGAGAGAGAAGGAAAAATCGTAATTGGTGAAGAGGGCATGAGGCTTACGGACAAAGGAATAGATATAAGCAACAGTATTATGGCGCTATTTGTATAGCATAGATAGGAGGCTGTGATGGGCGAATACATCATGACACTCGACGAAGGTACGACGAGTGCGAGGTGCATAATCTACGATAGAGTGGGAAATGCGGTAAGCGTTGGACAGAGGGAGTTTAAGCAGATTTTTCCTAATGATGGATGGGTTGAGCATGATGCGATGGAGATTTACTCAACGCAGATGGCGGTTGCTCAGGAGGCGCTGCTCAAGGCTAGTCTTACTTACAGGGATATCGACTCTATCGGCATAACCAATCAGCGTGAGACCACTATTGTCTGGGACAAAGAGACCGGAAGGCCGATTTACAATGCGATTGTGTGGCAATGTAGAAGGACTGCAGACACCGCTGAATGGCTTAGAGATCAGGGATATTCCGATATGATCAGGGAGAAGACGGGTCTTATCATAGATGCGTATTTCAGTGCTACTAAGCTAAAGTGGATTCTCGACCACGTAGATGGGGCGAGGGAAAGCAGGGCGTGGTAAGTTGCTGTTCGGAACGGTTGAGACCTGGCTTATCTGGAAGATGACTGGTGGCGCTAAGCATCTCACTGACTATTCAAATGCAGCTAGAACCATGATGTTCAATATAAATACGCTTGACTGGGATGATGAGATCCTATCTATCCTAGATATACCGCGTGCGATGCTCCCGAAGCCAGTGCCATGTGCGGGTGACTTTGGAGAGACTATTTTCGAATTATTTGGCGGTAAGCTACCTATCACTGGAGCGGCAGGAGATCAGCAGGCTGCACTCTTTGGTGAGGCTTGCTTTAACGAAGGCGAGATTAAGAGCACGTATGGAACGGGAAATTTCCTACTTCTGAACACTGGTAATAAGCCCGTATATAGCAGCAGTGGCCTCCTCACGACTATCGCTTGGGGGCTAAATGGGGAGGTTAAGTACGCGCTCGAAGGCTCTGTATTCGTGTGTGGTGCTGCTATCCAGTGGCTGCGCGATAACCTTCAGATGATTAAGAAATCGAGTATCTCGGAAAACTTCGCGAGCAAGGTGCCAGATAGTGATGGAGTTGTCGTCGTGCCTGCATTTACAGGACTTGGAGCACCTTACTGGGAACCAGATGCGAGGGGAGCGATTCTCGGTATAAAGAGGTCTACCAAGAAGGAGCACATAGTTAGGGCGACACTTGAGTCAATTGCTTTTCAGAGTGATGATCTGATTAAGGCTATGGAAAAGGATCTTGGCAGAAAGATCACTGATCTCAAAGTAGACGGAGGTGCTTCGCTTAATAACTTCCTGATGCAGAACCAGGCAGATATCTCGGATATCCATATAGTTCGTCACAAGTCAATTGAGTCGACTTCACTTGGAGCTGCATATCTGGCAGGGCTTGCTTCAGGGTATTACAAGTCGATTGAGGATATCATAGAGATTAAAGATATTGACAAGGAATTCTATCCAGCGATTGAGGGCGAGGAGAGACAGCGTGCTAAGGCTAAGTGGCATAGGGCTGTTGAGGCTGTGCTTGCGCTGGCAGAGGATGAGGTATTTTAATCAAAAAAAAAGGTGCTGGTAAGAAATATTTATTGGTTATAAGAAAAAACGTAGCATTCAATTTCGATTGCTACGTTTTTTAACATATAACTAATGATTCCGTTCATACACGAACACGCCTCTAGGTTCAAATTCACGGGTGATACGCATATTCTTCTTATCAATCTTGAACTTAATTGTAGAGCCAGCTGGCAGTAAATCATTAGCACCTTCAACTACAGATTTTGAATCCTCTACGGTAAAGGTAACTGTTTTCCCTTTTAGCTTCCATTTTCCATAATACTGGTAGTCAAGTATGTAATATGATGCCTTCCCGCTTTTCTCTAGCGTAAGAACATTCGGAACGGAGCTATAAGTCTCATTATATATATCCTTAGCTTCTTCGTAGAATTTTGAGTATGAATCCATTGATTCAAGCGCTGCGGTACATTGCCATATGCCGATTATATCTTTATTTGCAAGTCCTGCTTTTTTCTCAGACTTACCGCACCCAGCAAGTGACAGTAATAATACTACAGCAAGTGCAATTAAAAGTCTTTTTTTCATATTACTTTGTTTCTCCAAGCGTTTATCACTTTTTGTATGGCACATTTATCCGCATTATGTCGTTGATACCGATGGAATCCTGATCAGCATTGACCTTAGAAACCAGCCAATCCGTAAAGCCTGCTCCGATGAAGGTCGGGATATGACTCCTGTACATCCTGCCCGAATAAGCTTCGTGGGGAATATTTATGAAGTGTGGTAAATTGCCATGTTCATCTCTCGTCAGAATTCGTCTATAGATAGGATCTGCAATTACGCATTTTGCATCCTTTAGCACCTTCTCTATGTCAGCTTCGTCGCGCACCATAACATCGCCCTCTCTAAGCATATGAGCATCTACCTGAGTAGGGCATAGTATGTGAACTTCAGTAATTCCAAGGTCGTGCTCCAGCACATAGCGTATGCCTGCTGCATTAATCGCTTCTCCGATAATCCAGATGCCACCCTTGGCTCTATCTCTAAGTGTGAAGCTAGACTTTGCGTGTTCAAGTGGTGGGATGCAGGTTATCTCATCGGCTGAGCCGAGCAGACGTGATTTACCATCAACGGCAGATTCCCTTATAAGCTTTTCAAGTTCATAGCAAGCAGCCTTTCCCATAGGTAGACCCAGAACTGCAGGTGTTCCGTACTTATCATTGAGTATTCTCGCACCGTAAAGTGCCAGAGATGAGCAGACGACATTGACATCAGCTTTATAAGCCTCTGCCATTTCAGAAAGAGTGCAGCCCATCGTCATGCAGCAATTAACCTCGATACCGCAATCTTTAAAATACTCCTTTAGAGCCTCAACGTTTCCGACTATCGAGAAGTCGAGTGGAGTTACGCCGAGTAGATTTACGGATATGGAAGATGAATCAGATATAGCCTGGCTACCATCAAGAGCAGGGCAGAATCTATCTAGGAATTCTCGGTATACCATGTTGCCACCGAGTACATAAGTATCCATCGCATTAGTCGTAAATCCAAATGTCGGTATTCCCGTGCGCTTCTCGATGATGCGGGCGATTCCCTTCATATCCGTGCTCATAAAGAGTGGAATCAGCGCAGCGGAGATAGCGATGAATTTAGGATTAGTTTCCTCTGCAGCCTCAATTACATCGCCTATGAGCTTCTCGTCGTTACCTAGAATTACGTCATTTTCGATGAGTCCAGAGATGTAAATCATGCTCTCTATGTCATACCAACGCGGCTCATCGTGCGTGTTGTATGTTGAATTGCAGCCGGATGCATCGTGCATTACAACGAGACCGCCCAGCTCATAGAGGACGGAGCAGATGCCGAATAGGTCAGCTGAATAGGTGGATAAAACTCTTGCTACTTGTTTCATGCCGAGCACCCCCAAGCTTTAACCTGAATTATGGACTTAGTGTCTTTTTCGTTGTTAAACGCATCGATCATTTCTGCTGCGAGCTTTTTAATGGCGTCATATCCATACCAGCCGTTGTTGGCGATTAGATTTACAAAGTGGTTAGTGCCAGTAAAATACGCAGCTTTCTGACCTATTGCGAGCAGCTTGCCACCCTCAGCTTCGTCTCGCGGATAGAAGCGTGCACGAAAATCCTGAGTTGCAATCAGCGGAATATCTGGATAATTCTGCTGCAGCCACTCGAGATCAGGTTTGCTATCTGGCGTTAGAGCATCTCCATAAATCTCAGTCACGTTGAAGCCACGTGAGAGCAGGAGCTTTGCAAGGCTCAAAAAGCGCGGCGTGCTCATGAAGTCTATAGCAATCTGTGCATCTCCGATAACAGAAAGTGCATCTCTTAGAACTTCATCAGCTTCAGCTCTTAGAGATGTAAAATCAGGAGCAGGAGTCCCGATAATCTGAGAAAGCACACTCATATCATGGTCAATCTCGTCGTAGTCGTAAGTGTACGGCATGTACAGGCTCTTTTGGCCGAGCCTCTCCTCGAGGCACTCTGTTGACCACTTTGCGATAGGAAGGGAGTAGATGTTGAGAAAACTCTCTCCCATAGCCTTGTACTCAGCGTAATCATCGATTGAAGCGAGATCATGAGTACGGAAACCGTTATCATGTAGCAGCTTAATATGATCGCCAGACCTGTCAATCGGAAAACTATCGCCGATGAAATTAACGACTTTATCATTAAGCGGTTGTTCCTCGATGCATAGATACATCGAGCGGCACATGTCCTCTTCAGGTGTGTGGTCGTTTATCTTCATAGTCGGCGTCATCTGCGAAGAGATGAAGTCGATGTCTGGAAAGCGAGCCGAAAGTTCGTCATATATATATTCGATATCCGTGGCTAAGAAGTAGTGAATGCAGCCTGTAAAAGGGAGCACGCACGTAGGCTTGTGATCAAGCTTATTCAGTATGTCGGTAACGCCCTCGATAAAAAGCTCTTCCATGTTGCCACTAAGAATATCCTTTCCTCAATGAGCACCATCGAAAATCTATCAAGTCCCTCATACTCGGCAGCAGAGAGAACTACGCCGCGCAGACAGGCTGACGCTCCGATGTATATCATGTGCGAGCCAGGAATAATCATCGGTGTATGTGCGATAGTCCAGCCACCGCGCGAAGGACATGAGTATTCAAGTTTGCGCGGAAAAGGAGCTAGGGTATCGAGGTCCCCAAGCTTCACCTTCGCTTTATTAATATCGGGTTTGTGTAAATCAATCAGCATATTAGTCCCTATTTATAATCTCCATCGCTATCTTAGTATATACGTCAACCATCGGGTCATCGGGAAAAGCTTCGGCGACAGTGAGGGCATCGTCAGATGCTCTTTTCACAACCATGCTGTGCTCGATAGTTCCGACTATCGGGCACTCGAGGTCTTCACTGAGTGTATGAAGCTTCTCATCTTCACCGTTGACATTGCGCTTGTTGGCAATTATTCCAGATAGCCCGTTGTGACCTCTGCGTTTAAAATTCTCCATCGCTAGACCGAGGTTCATCGCCGCATATATCGCCATCTGTTCCCCAGAAGAGATGACATATACGTTGTCCGCATAATTCTTGCGAAGCGGCATCGAGAAACCGCCACATACTACGTCTCCGAGCACATCGTAGAAGACGACATCGGGATGGAGTACTTCTTCGAAATTCTTTTGCTTGAGCAAATCCAGCGCCTTAGCAACGCCGCGTCCAGCGCAGCCAATGCCTGGAGTTGGACCACCAGCTTCCACGCAGATAACACCGTTATAGCCGATGGTATACATGTCTTCAAGCTGAATGTCTTTGATCTTATCCCTGTAAGTATCGAGAACTGGAGTGAGATTCCTTCCTTGGCGAAGACTAATCGTGGAATCTGCCTTTGGATCGCACCCAATCTGCATGACCGTATATCCTTTTCCAGCGAGTGCCGCGGACATATTGGAGACGGTAGTGGATTTTCCAATTCCGCCTTTTCCGTATATTGCAATTCTTTTCATTGAGAAATACTTCCTAAAAATAAATTTCACCTCATCAATTTATACCTTTTTAATAGGTGTAAAGAGATAAAATGTATTTAAAATATTTTATCAGTCACTCAAAAAAATGTAAACGATTGTGATTAAAATACCTTTTATTGCGTACAATCTGTTACGATAGTATAATTTTAATTAATTAAATGAAGACCAACCACAAGGTGTCCCGAGTGGTATGAATTTGTTTTCGGAGACTTCTACCTGTGTGGTTTGAAGTCTTTTTGTGTAGGGGGATAAATGATTAAGGTAGCAATATATGGTAAGGGTGGTATCGGAAAGTCGACAGTTACTGCGAATCTCGCAGCAGCCTTTGCAGTTAAGGGATATAAGGTGGTTCAGATTGGATGTGATCCAAAGGCCGACTCGACTATCAATCTTCTCGGCGGCAATCCGCTGATTCCGGTTATGAACTTCATGAGAGATAACGACGATGAACCGACTATCGACGAGATGGTTAAAACTGGATTTGGAGGAGTAGAATGTATCGAGACTGGTGGGCCTACACCGGGCATCGGATGCGCGGGTAGAGGTATAATCTCGACTTTCAACCTCATAGATGATTTAGATGTTTTGGCAGATTCAATCCCGACGTAGTCCTATATGACGTGCTCGGAGACGTAGTCTGTGGAGGCTTTGCTGCACCTATCAGAGAGGGCTTTGCAGAGGATATACTCATCGTAACGTCGGGTGAAAAGATGGCTCTCTATGCGGCGAATAATATTAAGACGGCTGTAGATAATTTTGCGGACCGTGGCTATGCCAAGGTGAAGGGTGTGGTGCTCAACCACCGCAATGTCGAGAATGAGACGGAGAAGGTGCAGACTTTTGCAGATGAAGCAGGAATTCCAATCGTAGGAGAGATTCCGCGCAGTCAGGAAATCATAGACTGGGAGGATCAGGGTAAGACCGTGATTGAGGGCAATCCTGAGTCGGATATCGCAAAGAGGTTCTTTGCACTGGCAGACTACCTGATTAAGGAGAATTCGTAATGGCGAGAGACACTTATTTCACGACAATAGGAGCGCTCGCTGAGGCTGGCAGTATTCCGACCGAGCTAGTGAGCAACGAGCATCTCGTGTATAGCTCACCGGCGACCTTGATGTACAATTCCCCAGGTGCGCAGGGATTTGGCGTTAAGAGAGCAGGAGTAGTAATACCGGAATCGGTAATGCTCGTGGTTGCGCCAGCTTGCTGTGGCCGTAATACCACGATTTGGCGGACGAAGGCGGATATAGCGAGAGGATGTTTTTTCTTCAGATGAGTGAAAATGACCTCGTCACAGGCAGGCACCTATCCGATATTCCGCAAGCTATAGAAGAGATTTATGAAGTCTGTGAAGTGAAACCTAAGGTTGTGGTTATCTGCATCACATGCGTCGATGCGCTTCTCGGAACTGATCTAGAGCGTGTCTGTAGAAAGGCTGAGGAACGCACGGGAATTCATGTCGTTCCTACATATATGTATGCGCTTATGCGCGAGGGCAAGAACCCACCGATGGTAGCTGTAAGAGAAGCGATTTACTCGCTGCTTGAGAAGAGAAAACCGACAGGTGGGACAGTTAATTTGCTCGGTAATTTTACACATCTCGAGGACGATTCTGACCTTTATGACATCCTCGGTCAGATGGGAATCAAGACCATACACGAGGTAGGGAGAAAAGAAACCCTCGAAGAATACATGGAGATGGGCGGGGCAGATTTCAATATCATACTTCATCCAGAGGCTAGAAAAGCAGCATTCACACTTGAGTCTAAGCTCGATATTCCTTACATTGAACTGACTAGAGTATATGAAATAGATAGAATCCAGCGTCAATATGCGCTGTTCGCCTCGGCGCTCGGAGTAGAAATCGATGATTCGGAATACTTCCGTGAGGCTAGCGATGCGTGCCTAAGACTTCAGCAGCTGTGTGAAGGAAAGACATTTGCAATAGGACAGGTTGTAAACGGAAACTCAATAGAGATGGCGCTAGCGCTTGAGAAGCTGGGACTACGCGTTAAGTCGGTGTTTGCGAATGTAAGCGAAGATGACTTCCCTTTTATCAGAGAACTTGCTAGCTATAACCGGGGCCTTAAGGTGTACTCGACTATGTCGCCGACAATGATGAACTATGATGGTTCGGAAAAGGTTGATATTTCAATCGGTATAGATGCACAGTTCTACTATCCAGAGTCGATAAATGTGCACTGGAATAACGAGATTCAGCCGTTTGGATACAAGGGACTAGTACACTTTGTAGAGGCAATAGAGAGGAGGCTCGCTGATGAAAGGGCTTAGAAAATATCTATCGCCGTTTACGCCAGACCAGTCTGGAGCGGTCTCTGTGCTGTTTCACTACGGCGGTATGCTGATAATCATGGATGCTGGCGGATGTGTTGGAAATATCTGCGGATACGATGAGCCGCGTTGGGATAAGAAAAAGAGTGCGATATTTAGTGCAGCTCTTCGTGACCTAGATGCGATTCTCGGCCGTGATGAGCTTCTCATCCAGAAGACTAAGGAAGCACTCGGAGATATAGATGCTAAATTCGTCGGTCTAATCGGGACACCAGTACCAGCCGTTATCGCTACTGACTATAGAGCGTTAAAACGCCTGATGGAGACTGACTACGAGGTGCCAGTTGTGCCTGTTGAGACTAATGGAATCGACATGTATGACGAAGGTGTTAGCAGGGCGTTTCTACAGATACTCAAGAACTACTTGTATGAAGAAGGTGGATCAGGAGCAAGGTTCATCGCAAATGGCAGTCTTGAGCAAAAAGCCATTAGCTTGGAAGAGCTAGAAAAGCTAGGAAAACTGGGCAAGCTAGGTGATTTAGGTAAGATTGATAAGAGTAATGCTTCCGAAAGAGTTGGGGTACTCGGCTTTACGCCGCTCGACACCCCTGGAAGCGGCGATTACGAAGATATGGTGACTGCACTTAGCGAGCAAGGCATGGATAACCCAGTTATCTATGGCATGAACGATACGCTCGAAGATGTGGCTGCCGCTTGCACATGTGGATAGAAATATCGTCGTATCTCCAGGCGGTGTAAAGCCTGCGAGATGGCTAAGAGATAAGTACGGCGTACAGTATGAGATATGCTATCCACTGCCACAGGAGCGTTCAGATAGGTTCGCCCATAAGGTGATGGACCACGAGCCTCGGAAGGTGCTAATCGTGCATCAGCAGGTTTTGGCAAATTCTCTTAGAGACGTGATTCTAGAAGCTTCCAAGGATAAGTCATTAGAGCGCGTAGACGTTGCGAGCTGGTTCATGATGAGCAAAGAGGTTCGTCATGAAAATGATACTAAGTTAAATGAAGAGGATGAGCTCATGAAGCTCGTAGATGCAGAAGGATACGATATGGTGATTGGTGATCCGCTAATCAAGAGGGCGCTTCCTGGATGGAAGGGTACTTTCCTCAGTCTTCCTCACTTCGCAATCTCGGCTTCTCTGTACTCATCGAGCTCAGATGAAGAATACTGGCAGAAAGCTGGAGATGAAGTGAAATAGATAGATATTGGTGATTGCAATTGGTATGTAGATTAATTAGGATTTATGGAATAGTTCAGGGCGTTGGCTTTAGACCCTTTGTGAGCAGACTTGCGGATAGATATGGCATATCTGGAAGTGTCTGTAACAAGGGCTCTTACGTTGAGATAATCGCAAGAGCAGATGAGTCCGTAATCGGCGATTTTGTGCATGCCATAGAAGCAGAAGCGCCAGAGCGGTCTGCAATCGTCAAGGTTAAGGTAATGGATAGCCCTGTAGATATATCGATAGACTCTGGATTCAAGATTGCGCTGAGCAAGCATGAGGATGGGCAGATATTCGTATCACCTGACATAGCAACTTGCCCTGACTGTGCAAGGGAACTGTTTGATAAGAATAACAGGAGGTATCTCCATCCGTTTATAAACTGCACTCAGTGTGGTCCTCGTTTAACTATACTAGATTCTATGCCTTACGATAGGGTGAAAACCAGCATGGCTGGTTTTCCGATGTGCGAGGCCTGCAGTGATGAATATACCGATATGGATTCGAGGCGCTATCATGCTCAGCCTGTGTGCTGTAACGACTGCGGGCCGGAGCTCTACACCCTCGTGGGCAGGGCAGATGGTTCTGACTCACAGGATGTAGGAGCTGGTTCAGCTCGCCGCAAAGATGGATATGGTGCAATGAACTCAGATATGTCTCCTAATTCAGACTACCGCGACTCTGGATATATCACGGCGAGCTCAGATGAGATTCCTGATACTGGGCGCCCCGAGGGTGCATATGGCGCGGTGGCGCTTCTAGAAACCAGGGCTGTGATCAGGAATGGCGGCATCGCCGCCATCAAGGGAATCGGTGGTTTCCACCTCTGCTGCGACGCCGCGAATGAAGCAGCGGTCCAGCGCCTCAGACAGCTGAAGGCGCGCCCGATGAAGCCGTTTGCTGTGATGATGCGGGATCTCGAAGTGGTCGGGCGCGAGTGCAGGCTGGAGCCAGAGATGGAGTCGCTGCTTACCGGCCCGCAGAAGCCGATAATACTGATTCCTAGACGTGATGACTCAGCAGCTCCAGAAAACGCTGATTCTAAAATCACAGATTTCAGAATCGCAGCATCCGTAGCTCCTGACAATCCTAATTTAGGCGTGATGCTGCCATATACACCGGTTCATCTGCTCCTCTTCAATTATCCTGATGATGAGCCAATATCTGATGTGCTGGTGATGACTAGCGGAAATCCATCTGGAGCCCCGATATGCATGAACGATGAGGAAGCGCTTAAGTATCTATCGCCGATGTGCGATATCATACTTTCCAACTCTAGGGACATACGGATAAGAGCGGATGATACGGTTATGGCATTTTACAGAAGCAAGCCTTATATGATCAGAAGGTCGAGAGGATATTCTCCGCTTCCAATAGTAGCGAAGAGTGAAAGCCCCCATGCGGTGCTCGGAATAGGTGGAGAGTTAAAGAATGCATTTTGCCTAGGCAATAAGGGGCTTTTTTATCCATCACCATACATAGGCGATATGGCGGATATGAGAAGTGTGAGAGCACTTGAAGCAGCGACAACTCGTATGGAAAGGCTACTAGAGATTCAGCCAGATATAATAGTGGGAGATATGCACCCAGGCTATAACACGAGTGAGATGGCTAGGGTGATTGCAGAGAGAGAAGGTGTTCCAGTTATGGAAGTGCAGCATCATCATGCACACATGGTATCGTGCATGGCAGAGAACGAATATGAGGGAACAGCACTGGGAGTGACCTTTGACGGAACTGGATACGGTCCAGATGGAACTATCTGGGGTGGCGAATTCATACTTGGAGATGAGAAAGGCTACGAGCGTGTTGGCAGTATTGCGCCGTTTATACATGCTGGCGGAGATATCGCCTCTAGGGAGGGATGGCGAATCGCATACTCCATGATTAGCACAGCGCTCGGAAGCGAGGCGGCGAACCGCATAGGAGAGACACTCGGGCTCGGAGACGAGAAGGGCAGGCAGAGCATCGACTTCATGCTCGGAAATAATATAAATACAGTAAAATCGACAAGCGCAGGCCGCCTCTTTGACGCAGTAAGCGCAGTGCTCGGCATAAAGTCAGTCAGCACCTTCGAAGGCGAGGCCTCGATGGCGCTCCAGATTGCAGCTGAACGCGCCGAAGCACAAGGAATAAGCCTAGCGCCTTACGAGGGCAGGCTGATGAATATCGACGAAGAGCAGTTCGAACTGTGCACAGACACTTTGCTCATGGAACTAGCTGCAAGGAGTCTGGCAGATCAAGATACTGACCAGTTGGCATACTTCTTTCATAAAGCGCTGGCAGACATGATCGTAATCGCTTGCTGCTACCAGCGTACGAGATGCGACGTGAACGTTGTTGCCCTATCGGGAGGAGTGTTTCAAAACCTACTACTTCTAAGGCTAGTGGATGACGGGCTTGAACGAGAAGGCTTTAAGGTGCTGAAGCACGGAGTTGTGCCGACTAATGATGGTGGCATAGCGCTCGGCCAGGCAGCTGCAGGAATAGCGGCGCTTCGGGATGAAGAACAAAATGAAGAATAATAAAACAATAAGAAGAACAATAAATAGTACAGTCACATGACTGAACATGGGTATAGAATATATAGAGATTAGAAAATGACGGAGGTGCACATATGTGCGTGGGATTGAGAGCAAAGGTTGCTAATATAGAGAATAATATGGCTGTCATCGATGCTGGTGGCGTTAAGAGAAAGGTTTCTGCGGAGCTGATTTCAGATCTAGCCCCTGGAGATTATGTGATGGTGCACGCAGGTCTTGCCATTGCAAGAGTTGCAGCAGATGAGGCGGCAGAGGCCGATAAGGTCATGGAGGAGCTAAATGACAATTAACGAGAGTACAAAGAAAGCTCGCGACATTGTCACCTCTTACGACGGCCCGAAGCTTAGAATCATGGAAGTCTGTGGAACTCATACGCATGAGATCTTTAGACTCGGAATCAGGAGACTTCTTCCTGATAATATTGAGCTGATTTCAGGACCAGGATGTCCAGTCTGCGTTACGCCAGTTTCGTATATCGATGAGGCGGTCATGCTGGCGCTGGATAAGAAAGCGACCATAACGACTTTTGGAGACCTGATTAGAGTTCCCGGAACGGAGATGAGCCTTGCAGGGGCTCGCAGCAAGGGGGCGAATGTAAGTGTTGTATACTCGCCGCTCGACTCGCTAGAGTATGCCAAGGAGCATCCAGATGAGCAGGTCGTATTTCTTGCGGTTGGATTTGAGACGACAACGCCTGGGAGCGTGATGGCGGTTCGTGAAGCGAAGGCACAGGGCATCGAAATTTCTCGATACTGACAGCCAACAAGACGATGTATAACGCGTATCTAGCGCTCAAGGGCAGTGCTGATGCATTTCTGTATCCAGGTCATGTGAGCACGATGACTGGTATGGAGGAATACTATAAACTCCGTGATGAACACGGAATATCTGGAGTAGTTGCTGGTTTCTCTGGCTCCGAGGTGCTAACAGCGCTAGCGGTAATCATCAAGAAGATAGAAGAAAACAAACCTTTCGCAGTAAATTGCTACCCAGCAGTGGTAACTGAAGAGGGAAGCCCTGCAGCTAGAAAGCTTGTCGAGACGGTCATGGAGCCTTGCGATTCAGAGTGGAGAGGGCTCGGCGTTATAGAGAAATCAGGTGTTGAGCTTAGGCCAGAGTATCGCGATTACGATGCTAGATATAAGTTTAATCTTCCAAAGATAGAAGGGAGACCAAATCCAGCATGTAGATGCGGAGAGGTGCTACTCGGCAAATGCAAGCCTTACGACTGCAAGGTGTTCGGTAAGGGCTGTACGCCAGAGCATCCGATAGGAGCGTGTATGGTTTCTAGCGAAGGCGCATGTTCGGCGTTTTATAAATACGGAGGCGACATATGGAACAAACAATAACCCTCGCGCACGGTGCAGGTGGAAAGCAGACGAATGACCTGATCGGTGGGATTTTCAAGAAATATTTCGACAACAAATACCTAACAGCGGACGATGCGGCAGTGCTGCCACCTCCAACTGGAAGGATGGCGATGTCCACGGACGGATTTATCGTATCCCCTGCAGAATTCCCTGGCGGTAACATCGGAAAGCTCTCGATATGCGGTACGGTAAATGACCTCGCGTGCATGGGCGCAAGCCACTATATATCTCTTGCGCATTTGTAATAGAGGAAGGATTTCCCGTTGAGAAGCTGGACCGCATCGCTAAGGCGATGGCTGAGACAGCTCATGAGGTAGGCGTTTCGATCGTATCTGGTGATACCAAGGTTGCTGGTAAAGGGCAGGTGGATGGCGTGTTTATCACGACCACTGGCGTAGGCGAGATACTGGAAGGCGTTAATCCAGCTGGTGCAAATGCTGAACCTGGCGATAAGATCATCGTGACTGGAGACGTTGGCCGTCACGGCTGTACGATTCTACTCGAGAGGGACAGATTCGGCATGGAGGCAAATGTGACTAGTGATTGTGCGCCTCTTTGGAATGCTGTAAATGCTGCACTTGAGGCCGCACCAGACATCCACGTTATAAGGGATGCGACGCGCGGCGGAGTTGGTACTGTGCTCTATGAGATTGCTGACCAGAGTGATGTCGGAATCAAGCTCGATACTGAGTCAATTCCTGTAAATCCTGAAGTCGCTGGTGTCACGGGCATGCTCGGGCTAGAGCCACTTTATCTCGCTTGCGAGGGTAGGCTTGTGATGTTCGTCCCTGCAAAATCCGCTGACGCTGTACTCGCGGCACTGCACAGCTCCGAGCATACAGAGGGTGCGGTGGTAATAGGCGAGGTGAATAAAGAGATGCCTGGTCACGTTGTGATGACTACGGAAATAGGCACTGAAACGCTACTGCCACCACCAAGCGGAGAACTGCTGCCGAGGATTTGTTAGTGAAGTCTGGAAGCTAGTGAAACTAAATAATCCTAGTTAAACGAAAAAAGTACTGGACAAGTTCTGATATATTATGTATACTAATTCGTGTCGCACTCGTGACACGAATATATGCCGCATTGGTCAAGAGGTTAAGACGCAGCCCTCTCACGGCTGAATCTCGGGTTCGATTCCCGGATGCGGTACCAAGAAAAATAGAGAAAAGCTAAAAGCCTTGTAACTACAGCAGTTGCAAGGCTCTTTTCTTTTTTATCAATGTTACAGGTGTCATAAATTGACCTGCTTTGTCGTGCTCTGTATGGTCATATCACATTAGGAGAGTGATATTTTATGTAATTTTATGTATAATCTGTGTATATTGTATAATATAACATGAAACGTACTCGGGAATCTTTGATCCTGGGTCTGTTATTAAACCTAAATAAGTTAATGGATAAGGAGGTCTAAGAAAATATGAGTTACGATTTAATGGTTTTCGAAAAAGCACAGGCTCCAAATAATAAGACAGAATTTATAAAATGGTACGAAAATCAAGTGGAGTGGAAGGAAGATCATAATTATGATTCGATAGAAGTAAGCTCAGCTAATCTAAAGAACTGGTTTATGGATATGATACAAGTATTTCCACCGATGGAAGGAGAATTTGCTCTTAGTGATGATGAAATAGAAAATGATGAAGATCTTGCAAATCGCATTACAGACTATTGTATTGGTAAAGATGTGATATATGCTTGTTTTGCATGGTCACTAGCAGAGGACGCGTATAATACTATGCTTAAATTTGCGTTAAAACACGGTGTCGGATTTTTTGATGTGAGTGGTAATGGAGAGATTATATTATCTGAATGTGATGAACAAAATTAGGGTGTGCAAATTAGCTAAAAAAATCGTTTAACGCCAAACCTTGAGTGATAGCTCAAGGTTTTTTACACCCTTTACACATCCAACCCACATGTTGTATCATTAAGTTATTCTATAAGAGCTACATAGAAGAGGAGACAATGATAATGGAACTAAAGGAAATGCGTAAGCTCCTCGGCTTATCGCAAGCGGCATTCGGAGAGAAATATAATATCCCAGTAAGAACAATCCAAGATTGGGAGAGTGGGCGCAGGCAAGCTCCCGTATACGTTCTTGAGCTACTAGAGCGAGCTGTGATTGAAGATTCCAAAGCTGAAGTGAATTAATAGCATACTCGCATTTCATAGGCAGTTTAACCTCATGATTTCATGTTGGTTATTAATCCTTTAAACAATAACAGTAGGAACAACTTATGGACAAAAAACGAAACGACCGCATAGCAACTATTGTATCTATCGGCTTACTGGCTACAATATGGCTGATTTCAGGTCTGACAAGATATTTCAGTTCAGGTGAAGTCGACACGGGTACTGGATATTCTACTCTCAGTTACAATGTGACTGTGGATGTTAGAAATGACTATTCATACGTAGTCGTAGAGAAGATTAAGGTGAATTTCACCGACCCAAAGCACGGTATAGTTAGAAACATTCCGTTCGGCAAGGGTTACAAGATCAAAGACGTATCCGTAGATGGGGATAAATACAAGATTAAGAATCTGTACAAAGCTAACCAAATGCAGATTAAATCGGTGATAAAAAGAAGACTGTTACTGGCGTTAAAGATTACACCATCATCTATACCCTCGCTAATTACGAGCGCAAGAATAATCCTAACGACATATATGTGGATGTACTTCCGTCGGAATGGGCGACAGATATAAAGTCGGCATCAGTTTCTGTGTACCTGCCACAGCATTTTCCGTACAGCGGTATGAAAGGGTATAGTGGCCCGCACAAGAGCACATACAATATGTACGGGACTTGGACCTACGACAAGAATCAAAATATAATCGAATATAGCGTTCAGAATTTGCCCGCGAATAATGGTGCCACATTGCTCGTAGATACCCCAAAAGGCTACTGGTACAAAGCGCCTAGCAAGTACTGGGTGAACTATGCGACCGTAATAGTAGCAATTCTGGGCGTCATTATACTTATCGTGCTTAGGGTTTTGAACGAAAAAGACCACACGATTGTTGCGCCCGTTACGTTCAAGCCACCAAAAGGTGTTCCGCCTGGAGAAATCGGATATCTGGTCGACGAAGAAGTAAATAAGAGGGATATCACGTCGATGTTCTTTTATTTGGCATCTAAAGGGTATATCTCGATCGAGGAATACAAGAAGGGAAAATATCAATTCGAAAGCCTCCGGATTCCCGACGTATATGACGAACCGCCGATTACCGTTACTTTTTACAAAACTATATTTGGAAGCACGAAGAATGGCACGCTTGGCAAGGTAGTGAGCCTAGAGGAAGCGAGTAAACGCATAGGCAAAGAATGTGAACTGATTAGAAAGGTGATCACTGAAGAGTACACGGACAACAAATCGATATTCTCTAAGAAATCGCAGAAAAACCAGGAGATTGCAGATATCATCAGCTGCATTATAGGAGGTGTGCTAATCGCACTTTCTATGTATAGAGAGTTTTACCTACCCGGCTGGCAAATTTTGATATTCGTATATGGTGGCTCGGTAATCCTTGCTGCATTTTGGAGAGTGCCTATCAAGAGGATGTGTAGAGAGTATCATTTTCATAGGACGAGAAGCGGTATAAGGAGCGTTACGTCTTTTGCATTCTGGGGAATTATCTATCTGGCGATATCATCGTTTATGTTATTATTTTTGTACAAGGTTGCAGGCGGTGAGATGACGCTGTATGCTCTAGCTGCAATAGCTGTATATGCCTTGGCTGTACCATTGATTCTACTAGGATTCCTCAAGAGAACTAAGGATAGTGCCAAGCTTTATGGTGAGATTATCGGCTTCAAAGAATTTATCGCTACAGCAGAAGTAGACAGGATAAATGCCCTAGCAGAGGAAAATCCATCATACTTCTACGACGTGCTTCCGTATGCTTATGTATTTGGGCTTACTGACACTTGGGCGAAGAAGTTTGAACCAAAGAATCTAGCTGGACATATTGGATACAGTGCGTTAGGCGGAGATGTATACGACTTTATAAATATGGACATTATGATTCATCATGTTCAATCCAGCGCGTTTTCTAGAGTGTCATCGGCATTGTACGCAGATGTCAGCGGAGGTCTAAGCTCTGGCGGCGGTGGATCGGTCGGCGGCGGCTCTGGTGGCGGCGGTGGCGGTGGCTGGTAGACACTGCTTCCCAATATATACGCACTACACCTAAATCGATTATTCATAAGTTGCAGAATGACGATTAGAAACGGCATGAACTAATAACACTAATATACTAAAGGAGTAGCAATGCAGCAGTACTTCATATACGGTAGCCATAGCGCTGATACTATTGAGATAACGGACAAGGATACAATCAAGCACATGTTCCAGGTCATGAGACTTAGGGCTGGCGATGAGGTAGTTCTCGTATTTCCAGATGGTATAAAGAGACGTGCAGAGGTTGTAGATGCAGAGAGCAGAACTATGCGAATCGTAGAAGAGCTAGATGAAAATGTTGAGCTACCAGTCAAAGTTACTATCGCATGCGGCTTTCCTAAAGGCGATAAGTTTGCGACCATAGCGCAGAAGGCAACGGAGCTCGGGGCAGCTGAGATATGCGGCTTTCCAGCGGATAGATCAGTAGTGAAATGGGACGATAAGAAGCTCACCAAGCTAGCTGAAAAGCTTGAAAAGGTGGTCCAGGGAGCTGCCGAGCAGAGCAAGCGCAATATCGTTCCTAGCATAAATCTTGTTGCTAACAAGAAGGGCTTTGTAGATAGCTTTACTCAGTACGATAAGGTCTTCGTCGCATACGAGGAAGCGGCAAAGGAAGGTGAGAAATCTGCTCTTGCAAAGGCGCTTTCGGAAGTTTCAGCAGGAGAGAAGCTGCTCTTTATATTTGGTCCAGAAGGCGGGATTACTGACAAGGAAATAGAAGCGTTTACAGAGGCTGGAGCGGTATGCGTAGGGCTTGGACCACGCATCATGAGAGCTGAAACGGCACCTATGTACGCACTGTCTGCTGTGAGCTATGCGCTAGAACTCAGTAAGGAGAAGTGATATACGAACTATGCGAAGCTTTTGGCAATGTATTAAAATTATTTTTTGCAAAAAATTTTAATTTACCTCTAGACAAATTGAATAAGTGTGCTAGAATACTTAAGGTTTAAAAATATTGAAGCACATAAGAAAGAGGCAGAAAGATGAAGAAGCGAATGTTTCGCGACTCGTATCTTGAATATAGCAACGTAGATTAGGACTTCGACATTGGAATTGTTATTCCAGTGATCGAAGTCTTTTTTTTAAAATTAATGTAGATGTGGAAACAGGAAAGGTGGAAAAAATGGCAAAAAGAAGTGACATCAAGAAGATTCTAGTTATCGGTTCAGGACCTATCGTAATCGGTCAGGCGGCAGAGTTCGACTACGCGGGCACACAGGCATGTATCGCTCTAAGGGAAGAGGGATATGAGGTAGTGCTCTGTAACTCCAATCCAGCGACCATCATGACGGACACATCTATGGCAGACAAGGTATACATGGAGCCACTCACTCTCGAGTATCTAGCTAGGATAATCAGATATGAGAGACCCGATGCGATTCTGCCAGGCATCGGCGGACAGACTGGTCTTAACCTCGCTATGCAGCTCGAGAAGAAGGGAGTACTCAAGGAGTGCCGCGTAGAACTTCTCGGAACTAGGAGTAGCAGCATCGAGCGTGCTGAGGATAGAGAGCTTTTCAAGGAGCTTTGCGAAGATCTAGGCGAACCAGTCATTCAGTCAGATATTGCAAATAGTGAGGAGCATGGACTTGAAATCGCAAAGGAAATCGGCTTCCCTGTAGTTCTCCGTCCAGCGTTCACACTCGGTGGTACGGGCGGTGGATTTGCATACGATGAAGATGAATTTAAAGAGCTTATAAAGCGTGCGCTATCCATCTCACCAACTCACCAGGTTCTAATCGAGAAGAGTATCAAGGGCTTCAAGGAGATAGAGTATGAGGTAATGAGAGATGGCACTGATAAAGCAATCGCAGTCTGCGATATGGAAAACCTCGACCCAGTTGGAGTACACACAGGCGACTCGATAGTAATCTGCCCAACCCAGACTGTAAGCAAAGAAGACAACGAGATGCTTAAGAATAGTGCGCTTAAGATAATCCGTGCACTTCAGATAGAAGGTGGCTGTAACGTGCAGTTTGCGCTAAATCCAAATTCGTCTGAATACTACTTAATCGAGGTAAACCCAAGGGTTTCTCGTTCATCCGCACTTGCGTCCAAGGCAAGCGGATACCCAATCGCAAGAATCACAGCCAAGATTGCAGTGGGTATGACACTGGATGAAATCGAGATTATAGACCAGCCCGCTTCGGTAGAGCCTGCCGTTGACTATGTTGTGAGCAAGGTGTCGAGATTCCCATTTGACAAGTTTGCAGATGCAGATAATAAGCTCGGAACACAGATGAAAGCCACTGGAGAAGTTATGAGCATCGGTATGAATCTCGAAGAGAGCATTCTTAAGCCGTTCGCTCCCTTGAAATAGGTGTTTCACACATATACATGGAGAAGTTCGATACTTGGGATACTGATGAGATGAAGGAGTATATAACTGAAGGCCGTGATGATAGAATATTTGCCATTGCAGAGCTCCTTAGAAGAGGAGTGAGCAAGGAGGAGATATGTGAACTGACAGCAATTAATGAGTATTTCATAGGGATGTTTGAGAATATCATCTCCATAGAGAACGACCTAAAGGCTAACAAAAACGATGTCGCAAGACTGAGGATAGCAAAGCAGCACGGATTTTCAGATGTTGAAATTGCAAGGCTCTGGGGCACAACTGAGCAGCAGGTGTGGAAGCTTCGCGAGGCAGTGTCCCTCTTCCCAGAGTACAGGATGATAGATTCTTGTGCAGGATCTAAGGATGCATATGTGCCATATTTCTATTCCACATTTGACGGAAGTGAGACCAAGAAGACTAGAGATTCTGGAAGGAGAAAGGTTGTAGTTCTCGGTTCAGGTCCAATTAGAATCGGACAGGGCGTTGAGTTCGATTACTCGACTGTTCAGGCGGTGAGGACTCTCCGTAGTCAAGGCTGCGAAGCTATAATCATAAATAATAACCCTGAGACAGTTTCTACAGATTATACTACGGCAGATAAGTTATACTTCGAGCCTCTATGCGTAGAGGATGTTATGAACATCCTAAGACTTGAGAAACCAGATGGTGTAATAGTTTCACTCGGAGGACAGACCGCTGTAAACCTTGCAAATGCTCTCGATGAGAGAGGCGTAAATATTATCGGAACCGACTGCGCTGCAATCAACGCTGCCGAAGATAGAGATGAGTTCGACAAGCTGCTCCAGAAGCTCGGTATCGCTAAGCCAGAGGGAAAAGCAGTCACTGATATAGATGAGGGCTGCGCTGTTGCTAAGGACATCGGATACCCAGTGCTCGTTAGACCGAGCTTCGTGCTAGGCGGTAGAGCGATGAGAATTGTAGCGGACGAGACTCAGCTCAGACAGTACCTGAGAACAGCCGTGGAGATCGACGAAGATAAACCAGTGCTCGTTGACCACTATATCCGCGGAAAGGAAATAGAGGTGGATGCGATATGCGATGGCAAGGATGTATTTATCCCAGGCATCATGGAGCTCGTTGAGCGCACAGGTGTGCACTCTGGAGACTCGATTAGCATCTATCCGCCATGCTCCATCTCAGAGAAGGTAAAGGAGACTATCAGAGAGTATACAGAGAAGCTGGGCCTCGGAATAGGCATTTGCGGTCTATTCAACATCCAGTTCATCGTCGATGCTTCCGAAAATGTATATATTATAGAAGTAAACCCTAGATCCTCGAGAACCGTTCCGTTCCTATCCAAGGCAACAGGATATAACCTCGCTGATATAGCATCCAAGGTAATGCTCGGAATAAGCCTAGAAGAGCAGGGATTCAAGGGGTTAAGCCACTCGAGAAGAAGAGGTGGTATGTAAAGGTGCCAGCGTTCTCATTTGCAAAGCTATCAGGAATGGATATAAGACTATCTCCTGAGATGAAATCTACTGGCGAAGCCATCGGGTATGACGATGATATGATGCGAGCTTTTTACAAGGCTATGCAGGCGGCAGGAATGAGAATGCAGAATTACGGAACGGTATTTGCATCGATTAACGACGAGTCCAAGGAGGACGCACTGCCACTAATCAGAGGCTTCTACGACCTTGGATTCAACATCGAGGCAACAGAGGGTACCGCGCAGTTCCTCAAAAATAATGGTGTAAAGACCAGAAGCTTCAAGCACACTGATAACAGCTTAGATGCAGTTATGGATGAGTTCAGACAGGGATACGTGACATACTTGATTAACATCGGAGACATCAGATCCGTAGATGCAAATTCTATGGGTAGCCGCATCAGAAAGTGTGCTGCTGAAAATAACGTGACTACGCTCACCTCACTCGATACCGTAAGAGTCCTTCTAAAAGCGCTTGATGATATAACATTTAAGGTGTCCACAATCGACGCTTAGTGTTATAATTAGGTATTATTCAACTAGAGGAGGGGGCTATGAACATCAGAGAGTGTGTAAAGGTGAGACACTCCGTGCGTGCTTACGAGGACAGGCCTATCGATGCGAAGGTAGCAGAGGATCTTAAGGTCATGATTCAGCAGTGTAATCGCGAGGGAGATATGCATTTTCAGCTTATACAGGATGAGCCAAAGGCATTCTCGAGTCTACTTGCAAAATACGGCAAATTCTCAAATGTTAAAAATTACATTGCCGTAGTCGGTAGGAAGCGTGACGACCTCGATGAAAAGGCGGGATACTACGGTGAGAAGTTAGTGATCCGCTGTGTGCAGCACGGGCTCAGCACTTGCTGGGTAGGCGGAACCTACAAGAAGGTCAAGGATGCGATTGACGTCGGACACGATGAGAAGATCGTTGCCGTAATTGCCCTAGGTTATGGACGCACGACGGGAGCTAGCAGGAAGTCTAAGAAGCCAGAAGATGTCTTCGATGGCAAGTCTTCGAGGATTTCAAGCTACGAGGATACTCCTGAGTGGTTCAAGAAGGGCGTAGAGATGGCGCTCCTCGCGCCGACGGCCATGAACCAGCAGAAGTTTACCTTTGCGATAAGCGGAGATAGAGTCAAGATAAAGCCTGGCTTTGGACCGTTTACTAAGCTAGATGCTGGCATCGTTAAGTATCACTTTGAGATAGGTTCTTCACCAAAGGATTTCGTGTGGGCATAGTGCTACGCACAAGGCATAATGCGACGCATAACTGCTCAAAGTCAAATTATAAGTGAGCACATCTAGTCGTAAGCTTCTAATAAGATGATACATCGATCAGGTATAGGACAGGATAATGAACGACATACATGAGATTCGCCAGGTTGCTGTAATGAGATCTGCTTTCAAGCAGAAGTACGGTATACCGAGGCAGCCGAGGCTCGTACAGGGCCTTAAGTCGGAGGTAGTCTTCGGCGACGAATTTAATAATCCTGACGCTGTGAGAGGACTCGATGAGTTCTCTCACATTTGGCTAATTTGGGGATTTTCGGACACCAAGATAGATATGACCGAGGAGCATCCAGCGTGGAAGCCTACCGTGAGGCCGCCTCGCCTCGGCGGTGACATACGAAAGGGCGTATTTGCTTCGAGGTCGCCATATAGGCCGAACTCACTTGGCATGTCTGCGGTTAAGCTTCTCGAGATACGAGATGATAATGGTCAGCTCAGACTCATCGTCGAAGGAGCAGACCTACTCGATGGCACGCCTATATACGACATCAAGCCGTATATCCCATATAGTGATATCATCACAGAGGCAGATGGAGGGTTTGCGAAGAGCATTGATACTTCGATTGATGTTGAATTTCCAGATGACCTACTTGCAAAAGTTGATGAAGAGTTTCGCGCGCCACTCATAAGAATTCTTGAGCTTGATCCAAGGGATGCCTATGATAGGGATTCTGTAAAGCCATGCAAGATGGCGTTTGCGAACGTCGATATAGAGTTCGTGCTTAGGGACGGAAGATTGGTTGTCACAGCGGTGAACGAGCTTTAAGGCTGATAACAGAATCAGGTAGGGCTTGATTTAAAAAACAGCATAATATTTGAACAGGAAAGAAATGGATAACGACAAGATTATTACAGCGAGAATAGAGGATAAACTCGAGCAGTGTGAGCGTGGTAGCTACATTACTGCGACGGGCTTTCTTAACATGCACGAACAGTCGCTAGCCATGCTCATCGTGAAGGGGAGAAGCGACGTCAAATCATTTTTCTACGGTGGATACGATGATGCAGAGAGACGGATTATCATGTTCGTTCCGGACGGATACGCAGATACTCTCGAGGAAGCGCTAGAGATGATTTCACCGCTTTCGGTACTTCACATCAAGGTGGTGCCTGGCGGCAGAAAGCTCACGCATAGGGATTATCTCGGTTCTGTGCTCTCGCTTGGGCTTGATAGGTCTGTAATCGGTGATATCCTTGTAAATGACAAGGGTGCAGACATGATTGTAAATTCGGATATAGTGGATTTTCTATTATCCGAATTTCACAGTGCCGGTCATACAAATCTCCAGATTACAGCCTCTGATATAGGCGAACTGGAAGTACCCGAGCAAAGAGTGAAAGCAGTAAGAGATACGCTCTCTTCACCAAGACTAGATAATGTGGTGTCAGCAGCATTTCATGTCTCGCGAAGCGAAGCAGTGAGGGCTATCAAAGGGGGCATCGTCTTTGTAAATCACGAGGAAGTCACCAAGGTAGATAGGCGTATCAATGAAGGTGATACGATAGTGCTCCGTGGCAAAGGTAAGGCGATACTTTCCGAGCTCACGGGGCTCTCCAAGAAGGGAAGAATATGGGCGGAGTTTAAGGTGTTCATTTAACAGAGTTCAAGGTGTTAATTTCATATAAGATAAGGAAATCATTCCTACACCATAGCTCCAGCTTCGCTATCTACACTTCTCAGCGGAAAATCAGCGGAAATGGTACCGCACCAAGCCATAACAGTTTGAACTAGCTACTCGCTGGTGCTACAATCAAAGCGTGATAAATATTTCTCTATATAATTACATCGGAGGTAGACAAATGTTTGAATATACTGATATCAAGACTGCACCTGCAGCTCTAGGACCATACTCACAGGCAGTGATGGCAGGAAATACACTTTACGCTTCTGGCGCAATCGGAATCGACCCTGAGACAGGAAAGTTCGCAGGCGAAGATGTAAAGAGCCAGTGCGAGCAGGCTTGCAAAAATGTAGGCGAGATTCTCAAGGCTAACGGCATGACCTACGATAACGTAGTTAAGACCACTTGCTACATCCTAGATATGGCAGAGTTCAAGGATTTCAACGAAGTGTATGCTAAGTATTTCACTTCAAAAGCCAGCTAGATCATGCGTTGCAATCACAGCGCTTCCAGCAGGAGCACTCTGCGAAGTTGAAATTATTGCAGTGAAGTAAAACTCGCAATCAATAAAACTGTGAAGCAAAACTGCATATTAAATCAGTTAATAAAACACTGTGACGAAAACCTGTATTGAATTTTTCAATAGTGAAAAATGCACTAATTTCGGAGTAGTAACTATGATAATCGACTGATTTTGCATAGCTGTAACATAAGTGACCGCCTGTAGAAGCCTTCTGGCGGTCTTTTTATTTTGAACTCCTATAAATCATGACCGAAAATTCATGTATAATAGCCATTATGAAAGGAAGGGGTTATGAACGACATTAAGGTTATTAGATTTGATAATTTGCATGATATAGAGCTTCCTCATGTGTTCGAGTGTGGTCAGTGCTTTCGCTGGAATGAATGTGAGGATGGCTCATACATAGGTGTTGCAGGAGGTCATGCGGCACACGTTTCGCTCGAGCATGATGGCGATTCGTGCTCGCTTATAATTGAGTGCACGGGCGGTAGTGAGAAGTATTGGCATAGCTACTTTGATCTAGATACGGACTATGGAGCGATGAAGAAAGCACTTCTCGCTGGCGAGCCTAAGTTGGCGAAGTCTATAGATGTGTGTCACGGCATCAGGATACTTAATCAGGACTACTGGGAGGTTCTGATCTCATTCATAGTCTCGCAGAACAACAATATACCTAGGATTAAGAAGTGCATCGAGTCGCTAGCCAAGAACTACGGCACAGAGATAGGTGAATTCATGGGCGAGGTTCGATACGCATTTCCAACGCCTGAGCAGCTATCTAGGGCCACACTTGAAGAGCTGGCGGACTTAAAGCTCGGATATAGAAACGCATACCTAGTATCAGCTCCTAAGCATTTCGCTGAGTACGGAGTGCCTACGGGAACAACGGAAGAGAAGCACAAGGCACTACTATCATATCTCGGAGTGGGACCTAAGGTTGCAAACTGCATCTTGCTCTTCGGACTTAGAGACTTCACGGCATTCCCTATAGACATCTGGATGAAGAAGATAATGGTTGATTTATACGGCTTTGATATCAAGGACATCAAGGGTATGCAGAAGTTTGCTGATGAGCACTTCGGAGAACTAGGCGGCATAGCACAGCAGTATCTGTTCTATTACTATAGAAGCATGCAGTGAAGATATTTTCACATTTAATTCATAGTGCCGTGTTGACAACATATGGGGGTCTGAGTAAAATTATGTTATGAAGGTTAGCACTCTTGATTATTGAGTGCTAACAATACGAATAAAGCGTATAATCAGGAGGTTACAAATGAGTATAGGAATAAAGCCACTAGGCGCAAGAGTTGTTATTAAGCGTAGCGAAGCACTTGAGAAGACTGAAGGCGGTCTGATACTTTCGGCAAGTGCCAAGGAGAAGCCACAGGAGGCTGAGGTTCTCGCAGTAGGTCCAGGAACTGAGGACGAGAAGATGGAAGTAAAGGTTGGAGATAAGGTTATATTTTCGAAGTACGGCGGCACAGAGCTCAAGTATGGTGGCGAAGATTATATCATCATGAGCCAAAGGGATATATTGGCAGTTATCGAGTAATTGCTTAGCCTCTATATAAGTATAGCTATATAAGTATAGCGAGTGCTATTAGGAGAGGCAGATATACATAATAGCTGTAGAGTCAGTAGTTTAAATATAATCACGCACCGTGATCGGTGCATATATAGGAGGAAGCTAAAATGGCAAAGGATTTACATTATGGTGAGGAGTCTAGAAGAAAGCTCCTCGCAGGCGTAGACAAGCTTGCAGATACAGTTAAGATTACACTTGGACCTAAGGGCAGAAATGTTCTCATCGAGAGATCGTATGGATCTCCACTTATCACTAACGACGGTGTTTCAATCGCTAAGGAGATCGAGCTCGAAGACCAGGTTGAGAACATGGGAGCTCAGCTAGTTAAGGAAGTTGCTACCAAGACTAACGATGTAGCAGGTGACGGAACTACTACAGCTACACTTCTAACACAGGCTATCGTTCGCGAAGGATTCAAGAACGTAACTGCTGGAGCTAATCCAATGGTTCTCAAGAAGGGAATCAGCGGTGCTGTAGAGGTTGCAGTTGAGTACCTCAAGAATAGCGCAGTTAAGGTAGATGACAAGGAGAGCGTAGCTCAGGTTGCATCTGTATCTGCTGGAGATAGAGAGATTGGTGAGCTCATCTCCGAGGCTATGGAGAAGGTAGGAACTGATGGCGTAATCACAGTTGAGGAGTCGAGATCACTCGGCACTACACTCGACGTGGTAGAGGGTATGCAGTTCGATAGAGGATATCTATCACCATACATGGCAGCTAATTCTGAGAAGATGGAAGCAGTTCTCGATAACCCATACATCCTTCTTACAGATAAGAAGATTTCCAACATTCAGGACCTCGTACCGCTTCTTGAGGATATCATGAAGTCAGGCAAAAAGCTGCTCATCGTTGCAGATGACGTAGATGGCGAGGCTCTCGCAACACTCGTAGTTAACAAGCTAAGAGGAACACTCGACGTAGTAGCTGTAAAGGCACCTGGATTTGGCGACAGAAGAAAGGCTATGATGGAGGATATCGCTATCCTCACAGGCGGTACTGTAATCAGCGAGGAGCTAGGATATGAGCTCAAGGAAGCTACAGTGGATATGCTAGGTAAGGCTGGAACTGTTAAGGTTAACAAGGATCACACAGTAATTGTTAACGGTGCTGGAGATAAGTCTGAAATCGAAGAGAGAGTAGAGAAGATCAAAGGCGAGATTGAGGACTCAACTTCTGACTTCGATAGAGAGAAGCTGCAGGAGAGACTTGCTAAGCTAGTCGGCGGAGTTGCAGTTATCAATGCTGGAGCTGCTACAGAGACAGAACTCAAGGATAAGAAGCTCAGACTTGAGGATGCTCTAAACGCTACTAGAGCTGCAGTTGAAGAAGGCATCGTTGCAGGTGGTGGTACATCGCTTATCTCTGCAATTGACAAGGTTTCTGAATATGCTGAGAGCCTTGACGGAGATATGAGGACTGGTGCAAGAATCGTTGTTAGAGCACTCGAGGAGCCAGTTAGACAGATCGCTGAGAATGCTGGATTTGAAGGCAGCGTAATCGTTGCTAAGGTTAAGGAGTCCAAGAAGGGCATCGGCTTCAACGCGGCAACAGAGGAGTACGTAGACATGATCGAAGCTGGTATCGTTGACCCAGTTAAGGTTACTAGATCTGCACTTCAGAACGCTTCAAGTGTGGCAGGTATGCTTCTCACTACTGAAGCTGGAATTTCAGAGATTAAGGAAGACTTGCCAGCTGCACCTGCAATGCCTGCAGGCGGCGGAATGGGCATGATGTAATAGGCGAGGGATATGGCAGCAAGAGCATCATCAAAGACGGATAGAGTAATAGCTGAACGCCTCATGGTGAGCCCTCTTTTCGAGAATATGACGGTAGACGAAGTGCATAACTGCTTTACATGCAGTGGTGCACTCTGCCTCTCGTTCAAGAAGGGGGACATGATATTCACTGAAGAGGATGAACCAACAAAGCTTCACATCCTCCTAGAGGGTGGAGTGAGGATCGGTTATGATTCCTTCGACGGCAACAGGAGGATTATCGGAAACTTCACGGATACGGGAGAGGTGTTCGGAGATATACTGCTATTTCTCGGCAAAGAGAAGTACGGTGTATTCGCGCAGGCTACTTGTGACACCAAGGTTATTGCGCTACCACGCGAGTTCATGTCTGGGACATGCGCGAGCGGATGTGACTATCACAATCATCTGATCAATAACATGCTTATGAGCTTTGCGAGAAACGCCTACGCGCTAAATATGAGGCTCAGGATTCTATCTGTCCGACTCTCCGCCAGAAGATCGCCAAGATGCTGCTCGTCTATAATGACAGGGATATGAGCAAGCCAATCAACATGACGAGAGAAGGGCTAGCTGAATTCCTGGGAGTGACTAGACCGTCGGTTTCGCGAGAGCTGATGAAGATGCAGGACGATGGCTTAATCGAGATAAAAGGGCGCAAGATATATGTCCTTGACCCTGCAGAAATCGAGGCGCTCAACTGATAGTGCAACATATGCGAGCATATAGTTAATGCAGATAAGATGCGATTAGCGCAGATAAATGCATTAATTCAAAAACAAAAATAAAAAGATGGAATTGTAACATTGGTTACAGATTCCATCTTTTTTTAATGATATGCTTGTGGCACAAACTTAAAGCAAACATTAATTAAAGCAAAAAACAAAAGGACGTTATATAAAAGTTGAAAGGAGAAAACAGATGGAAAACCGTATGTTTTGTTATCAGTGTCAGGAGACCGCAAAGGGCACAGGATGTACTATGAGAGGAGTTTGCGGTAAGCTTCCAGAGACAGCAGCACTACAGGATCTGCTCGTATACGTAACTAAGGGACTTTCTGCAGTGACTACACAGCTAAGAGCTGAGGGTAAGGAAGTAAGTGAGCAGGTAAACCACCTAGTGTCGCTCAACCTATTCACAACTATCACAAATGCTAACTTTGACGACGATGCAATCTCAGCTAAGATTGTTGAGACACTTACATGTAAGGAGCAGCTACTAAAGCAGCTTGACGATACAAGCAAGCTTCCAGAAGCTGCAAAGTGGAACGGCTGCGTAGGTGAGTTTGCTGCTAAGGCTGTTAGCCCAGAGGTTGGCGTACTCGCTACAGAGAACGAGGACGTAAGATCTCTAAGAGAGCTAATCACTTACGGACTAAAGGGACTTTCCGCATACAGCAAGCACGCAAACGCTCTACTTAAGGACAACGTAGAGGTTGATACATTTATGCAGAAGGCTCTAGCACTTACATTAGACGATTCTCTATCTGTAGATGACCTAGTTGCACTTACACTAGAGACAGGTAAGTATGGTGTAGATGGAATGGCTCTACTCGACGAGGCAAATACATCTGCTTACGGACACCCAGAGATTACAAAGGTAGACCTCGGCGTTAGAAAAAACCCAGGAATCCTAATTTCAGGACATGACCTAAGAGACCTCGAGATGCTTCTAGAGCAGACAGAAGGAACTGGTGTAGACGTATATACACACTCCGAGATGCTCGCAGGTCAGTACTACCCAGCATTCAAGAAGTACGAGCACTTCGCTGGTAACTACGGAAATGCATGGTGGAAGCAGAAGGAAGAGTTCGAGAGCTTCAACGGACCAATCCTCATGACTACAAACTGCATCGTGCCACCAGCAGATAGCTACAAGGACAAGATCTTTACAACAGGTGCAGCTGGATTCCCAGGATGCAAGCACATCAATGGCGGATATGGTGAGACTAAGGACTTCTCCGAAATCATCGAGCTAGCTAAGAAGTGCCCAGCACCAACAGAGATCGAGACAGGAGAGATTATCGGTGGATTTGCACACGAGCAGGTATTTGCGCTAGCAGACACTGTAGTTGAGGCAGTTAAGTCTGGAGCAATCAAGAAGTTCTTCGTAATGGCTGGCTGCGACGGCAGAATGAAGTCAAGAGACTACTACACAGAGTTTGCAAAGGCTCTACCTAAGGATACAGTAATCCTCACAGCAGGATGCGCTAAGTACAAGTACAACAAGCTAGACCTTGGAGATATCGGTGGAATTCCACGTGTGCTCGACGCTGGTCAGTGCAACGATTCATACTCACTAGCACTTATCGCGCTCAAGCTAAAGGAAGTATTTGGACTAGACGACGTTAACGAGCTACCAATCGCTTACAACATCGCTTGGTATGAGCAGAAGGCTGTAATCGTACTTCTCGCACTTCTATACCTCGGCGTTAAGAACATCCACCTAGGACCAACACTACCAGGATTCCTCTCGCCAAACGTTGCAAACGTACTTGTTGAGAACTTCGGAATCGCAGGAATCGGATCAGTAGACGACGATATCAAGCTATTCCTCGGAAACTAGGAGGTAACTATGAGTTTATTTCTAGGACCTATACATCAGTGGCTATATGACAAAATCATATTTCAGGAAGACCTCACAGACGCTCTGATCGATGCCGGAAGGGCAGAGGGATGGAGCGAGCTGACAGAGGAGCTTGCAAATGAGTGTCACAGCTACGATAGACGTCCGCTTGAAGAGGCGGTTGACCCTGACAACATTCACGGCAGCCTTCAGGCAAGAATTGCAGATGCAGAGAGCAGATATGCGAAGCTAGTTCAGACTATCACAGCTGCAAACCCTGCAAGAGTAGAGGACCTAAAGCAGGCGGCTAGACGCTTCGGCGAGCTAAATGCTGTGCCAACTGGTACTAAGGCAGATGTAGCTTTCGGATACCTCAATAACACACTGCTCGACGGCATGCCATGCGACAATGTAAATGAAATGATTGGTCAGACAGACAACTCCATCACATGGAGACGTAACATGGACATTCATGCTCAGCACTGGGCTAATGAAGAGGATGAACTCTACTACGTGCTCAGAACAGAAATCGTAAAGGGAATGTTCGAGCCTGCAGGTCTATCATATGAGGAGCCTCAGGAAGGAACATACGAGATTAGAGCGTAGTTCAAGGGGATACAAAAGGGTACACAAGACTAGAGTGTAGCCACAAATAGGGGATATACTAGATTAGAACTTAGTTTCTAAAAAGGGTATACGAGATTAGATAGTCACAAACAGAAAGTTAATGAACCAAAATCATAACCGGAGCTAGTGATTACATAAAAATTAAATCATAGGGTTGTGGCTGGGCGATTCGCTCGGCCACAGCTTTTTTTATTATATTTTCCGCTCCAACCACTACCGAAAACCACCCTATTGTGCTATAATTTTCAATTAATATCTTAACTTACAATTTGATTTTCATATATAGAAAGAGAGAGGTGCAAAATGGCAATCGTTCTAACAGAACCATCAAGAACATTTAGCGAGTACCTTCTAGTGCCTGGATATTCTAGCGCAGATGCTAGGCCTGAGAATGTGTCGCTCGCGACTCCGATTACTAAATTCAAGAAAGGCGAGGAGCCTAAGATCAAGGCAAATATTCCACTTGTTTCCGCAGTAATGCAGGCTGTTTCTGATGACGGGATGGCGGTTGCATTAGCGAAGGAGGGTGGAATTTCTTTCATCTTCGGTTCTCAGTCAATCGAGAGCCAGGCGGCAATGGTCAAGAAGGTTAAGTCCTACAAGGCAGGCTTCGTACCAAGTGATACCAACGTAAAGCCTGACAGCACACTTGCTGACGTTCTCGCAATCAAAAAGAACTCTGGACACTCGACAGTAGCGGTTACAGATGACGGCACAGGCCACGGCAAGTTAGTCGGCCTCGTTACAAGCAAGGACTACAGAATTAGCAGACTCAGCACAGACACTAAGGTTTCTGAGTTCATGACACCTCTCGAGAACATCGTGTACGGCAACGCTGGAATCACTCTATCCGAGGCTAATGACATCATCTGGGAGAACAAAGTAAACCAGCTGCCAATCGTGGACAAGGATGGATGCCTAGTAGCATTTGTATTTAGAAAAGACTACGACTCCCACAAGCAGAATCCAAACGAGCTTCTCGACGACAACAAGAGCTTCATAGTAGGTGCAGGAATCAACACTCGTGACTACGAGGAGAGAATCCCAGCGCTCGTAGAGGCAGGCGTAGACGTGCTTACAATAGACTCATCAGAAGGATATTCCGAGTGGCAGGCTAGAACCCTCAAGTGGGTTAAGGAAAAGTACGGCGACACAGTTAAAATCGGTGCTGGTAACGTCGTAGATAAGGAAGGCTTCGACTTCCTAGCTAAGAGCGGCGCAGACTTCATCAAGGTCGGAATCGGTGGCGGTTCCATCTGCATCACTAGAGAGCAGAAGGGAATCGGACGCGGACAGGCATCTGCAGTGCTCGAGGTTGCAGCAGCAAGAGACGCGTGGTTCGAGAAGACAGGTGAGTACATTCCAATCTGCTCCGACGGCGGAATTGTGTACGACTACCACATGACGCTAGCACTCGCTATGGGCGCGGACTTCATCATGCTAGGAAGATACTTTGCAAGATTTGACGAGTCACCATCTGCTAAGGTTATGGTAAATGGCAACTACATGAAGGAATACTGGGGCGAAGGTTCTGCGAGAGCTCGTAACTGGCAGAGATACGACCTCGGTGGCGATAGCAAGCTCAAGTTCGAGGAAGGTGTTGACTCCTATGTTCCATATGCAGGATCGCTGCACGACAACGTAAACCTCTCTCTAGACAAGGTTAAGTCGACAATGTGCAACTGCGGAGTTCTCTCGATTCCAGAGCTACAGCAGAATGCGAAGCTCACACTCGTATCGGCGACAAGCATCATCGAGGGTGGAGCACATGACGTTGTACTCAAGGACAATAGCGTAGCAACAGTAAGACGTTAGGAGCGATAATGGCTAACAAGATATTAATTATTGATTTGGCGGACAGTACAACCAGCTCATCGCCCGTAGGGTTCGTGAACTCGGCGTGTACTCGGAAGTTCATAATTTCGAAAGCATAACAGTTGATAAAGTCAAAGAGTTCAACCCATGCGGCATCATATTTACAGGCGGACCACAGTCCGCATACGGCGAGGGTGCACCATCTATCGATAGAGGCGTGTTCGAGCTAGGGCTACCAATACTCGGCATCTGCTACGGCGCACAGCTGATGGCACACGTGCTAGGCGGCAAGATCGGAACAGCTCCAACGAGCGAGTACGGCCGCACCGATACAGTGGTTGACTGCAAGGAAGGCCTCTTTGCAGGACTTAGCGACGAAACCGTAACATGGATGAGCCATACAGACTATATCAGCGAGGTTCCAGAAGGCTTCAAGATTACAGCACATACAGAAAACTGCCCAGTCGCAGGTATGGAAGACAGGGTGAGGGGCTACTACGCAGTGCAGTTCCACCCAGAGGTAAATCATACGGCAGAGGGCACAGAGCTGCTTAGCAACTTCATACTAGGCGTGTGTAAGTGCGAGCAGGACTGGAAGATGGATTCCTTCGCTGAGAAGGAAATCGCAGAGATCCGCGAGAAGGTTGGAGACGGCAAGGTGCTACTTGCGCTCTCTGGCGGCGTTGATTCCAGCGTAGTTGCGGCACTTCTGGCAAAGGCAATCGGAAAGCAGCTGACCTGCGTGTTCGTGGACCACGGACTACTCCGTAAGGACGAGGGCGACCAGGTCGAAGAGATATTTGGCAGCAAGGGTGAGTACGATCTCAACTTCGTGCGTGTAAATGCTCAGGAGAGATACTACGCAAAGCTCGCTGGTGTGACAGACCCAGAGACGAAGCGTAAGATTATCGGTGAGGAATTCATCAGAGTGTTCGAAGAGGAAGCGAAGAAAATCGGCGTAGTGGACTTCCTGGCACAGGGAACAATCTACGCAGATATCATCGAGAGCGGCCTCGGCAAGTCGGCAGTTATCAAGTCACACCACAATGTGGGCGGCCTGCCAGACCACGTTGATTTTAAGGAGATAATCGAGCCACTCCGCATGCTGTTCAAGGACGAAGTGCGCGCCCTCGGAAGAGAGCTCGGCCTCCCAGACTATCTGGTTGACCGTCAGCCATTCCCAGGACCAGGACTCGGAATCAGAATCATCGGCGAAGTTACAGCTGAGAAGGTTAAGATAGTGCAGGAAGCTGATGCAATCTACCGTGAGGAGATAGCAAAGGCGGGCCTCGAAGGCTCAATCAGTCAGTACTTCGCAGCTCTAACTAATATGAGATCAGTCGGCGTAATGGGAGACTTTCGTACGTATGACTATGCGGTTGCAATCCGTGCGGTCGAAACAGTCGACTTCATGACAGCAGAAGCCGTGGAAATACCATGGTCAGTGCTGCAGAAGGTGATGAATAGAATAATAAATGAGGTGGATCACGTGAATAGAGTGTTCTACGATCTGACCTCGAAGCCACCGGGAACGGTGGAGTTTGAATGATGGACACACACAGAAGACCTGCCCTCGCATGAGGGCAGGTCTTTTGATGTGTGTCCTCCGCCAAGACCGCCAGCGAGGCGAGCCCGAAGGGAGAAGGCGAGGTGCTGCGGTCTACGGCGTATCAGTATGATGTAGTTCCTCCGCCAGGATTTCCCAAGAACTGAACCGAAGGGGCAGCGATTGGCAGAAATCTACGGCATACAATCTTCGCGCTATAAAGAGTGAAGTTGTATTTGAAGTTTTTGCATTATATTAAATATTGAAAATACCGCCTATATTGCTTTCTTATAAGAACTACATGTATTGGAATAAGTGCACATATGTGATAAATTACTTATATGTCGTGAGTTTAAGGTTATTTGGGTTGATAACCATTCTTTATTTTATAACCAAGGAATTAAACATAATTGATTTAATAGGCACTTAACAAACAAAAAGCATTTTAGCGTTTTTGGGGGAGACTTTTATGGAAAATAGATAATGGTATTGGAGATGTCAAAAAAAGTGCAGTCTCTAAATCCCCAAAATTGATTTAAGCCGTTAGGGATTCGTCGAGCACCATCCTTCTATATTCTGCCAGAGGAAGCCCACTCGGATTAGACGTATATATTCGTACCGTATTGTAGTAGATGAATACATATCTGAAGATCCAGGACTTTACTTCTGATATCTTCATTCTGTATGTCGGGATGCGATACACGAGTTCCTTCTTCAAAGTAGCGAAGAACCTCTCTATTCTGCATTGTCATAACAGTGATTAACGCCGCTCAGACTTTGTTGTATGTTATTTGCAGCCAGTATAGCTCTGAAACCGTCGCTTGTATATTGGCTGCCTCTGTTTGAATACAGGGTCGCACCACTGATTGGGTATCTAATCCGTACAGCTTTAAGAGTATCGATACATAATTCTTTCTTCATGTTATTACGCATGATGTGTGATAGGATCTCCCCATTAAAGCAGTCGATAATCGGTGAAATGTACAGTTTCCCATCTATGCATTGGATCTGAGATATATCTGTAAGTAGCTTGGTATATGGCTTATCTGCGGAGAAGTCCTGCAGGATCAGGTTTTCCTTCTCCTGAATCTCGGTTGTAGCTTTGGTCAGAACCTTAGGTCTGCGCTTTCGTTCATGGATTAGTCCCATTTTGAGCATGATCCGTCTGAGCTTGCGTATACTGACCTTTTGCCATTTAGCGCAATAGCCATCTGCATACGGGGAACTCCACAATTGTCATTGAATACAGACTCATCAATGATGGTCTGTATAGCTGCCGAAAGAACCGCATCCTTGTCAGGCTTACCAAGATTCTTAAGATACCTGTAGTAGCCTGGCTCACTCACTTCCAGTAACTGACACATAGATTTTGCAGACCACTTGCCTTCTCTGGAGTATATGAATTCATAGCGGTGATGCGTTTTTACTTCTTTAGGCTTTCTGCGAAAAAACCGATGGCATCCTTGAGTATCGCATTGGCTCGCTTGGTTTCACGCAGTTCAGCTTCAAGCTCCTGTATCCGACGATCTTTCTCGTCGACAGGTTTACGTTTGTAGCCATTGCCTACAAAATATGAAGCACCTTGATGCTTTCGGATATATCTCCAATCAGCAAGTGTGTAATATGGAATGCCAAGCTGCTCTGCAGCCTTTCTGACATCGATCTCGTCTGAAAGTTCGAGGGCTTCCTGCTTGAATGAATTGTCGTATTGCATAGTCTCACCAATCCTTTCATTGATATACTACCATGAGAATTTGGTGGATTTACAGACTCTACTTAAATGTTACAACTCCACTTCAAATTCAGAGCATAGTGTGCGGTAGATTCAAACCCTATTTTTATGTCTTCTGAATCTGGAAGAGAATTAAGGGTATCCAAGAACAAGGCAAAGCCATCGGCATCATTTTTGAAGCTAAATGGCTCACGAATTACTACACCATCACTATCAATGATGCAACAATCATGCTTGTACTTGGAGATGTCGATTCCGACAAGAAATATAGTGAAAACCTCCTTTGGGAAATATTAGAGCACTGCTGTTTTCCACAGAGTTTTCGTCTATGTAAACACGTGAATAGAAACGTCTAAGCGTTGACAAACTAATTAACAATAGAGACGAAAAAACTGTGGTTTGAATCACCCCATAACAGTCAAAGCTGTAAAAACATAGAAACAAACCTACAGTGCTTCGTAAAATATTATATAGGGTAAATCAAATAACCGAGAATACTCGGAGAAAGGAAAAATCCAGACCTATATTAGGTAGCTGGATTATACGTGAGGTATATGGATAATAAAATAAAAACATTTAGAAATGATTCAACAGATAATTGATAGAATGGCTAAAAAAATTCTTTTTTTCTTTAAAAAGGCTGGACAGTCACACTTATTTCAGGAATTCTATTTTTTGTCAACTAAGTCTGAGATGAAAAAGCAGTTTATTTATTGTATATATTCCTATAATAGGGTTTTTGGACATTGGACGGTTACTATTTGCAGAAGAACGAATATTTAGAGCTATATATGATGTAGTGCGTACTTCCGATAACGATTTTTAAGTTTTCCATAAACCCTAAAGAGATTTTTAAAACACCATAAAAAAATAAATGGAAAAAGTTGTATATTGTCTAAGACTGAATGCATATTTTATATCCCGATAGCAATTTCTCCAATACTGTTATATATACTTGTATTTGGGGGTTGTAGGTAATTTTTATGTAATGTTTAATATATGTAGTTAATCCATTTCAAATTGTTATTAAGTAAAGGGAAATACATTTAGTAAAAATACACATTAATTAAAGATTACTTAAACTATATATAATCAATGATTAATAATTGTAATAGAAAAAAATGGCAGGAGCACATTATGATTAAATTAGGTAGAGTAGAACTATACAGAATGATCTTACAGAGATTCGGAGACAATCCCAAATACGAAGATTTCAATAATGATATAGAAATTTTTAAAAAGTGATTGAATTCATTAAAGACATGAAAAAAATCTTATGAAGATGAATATCCTTGTACTAGAAGGAATCGAAAATTATTTCTTTAATTATCAAGAAAATAGAGAATTAGATATTATTGGAATTACTTATAAAAAAATAATATTAATATCGTTATCCAATCGGATACGGATATCTTATCGAAAAACGGATATAAAGAATTTAAAAAGAAATTAATTTTTGATTCAGCTAAGGACTACAGGTACAGTTTTAATAAACTGATTAACACTTTAAATTCAATCAATAACAATTATATAAAAAAACATAATACTGAAAATAAATTTCATATAAAAAAACAAACTTTTTATAGAATCTTATCAAGTGACAAAAATTTTGTTTTTTTATCACATGCTTTTGATGATAAATTATATACTTTTTCGTTATTCGTATATTTCATTATCAATGGAGTTTTTCTTATATGTTGATTGGATGTGGGCTGAAGAATTTAAAAATGGACAAGATATAAAAAAACTAATTTAAATAATGTTCTTAAACATTCAAATCAGCTTCTTTTTTGAGAACTGTTAATAGCGAACTTGCTATAAAAGGTAGTGGAAATATACGTGGTTGGTGTTCTTGGGAGCTGGGGGCTTTTTTTATTCGAGTAAAGACAATAATAAAAATGAGAAATTCTATATAGAAATGTATAATTTGTCTGGGAAACAGAATAAACAAATGGATGGTATTAAGCCATTGAGAGATATAATTAATACGAAACTAGTTTAAGTTATAAATTATATGAGTATGGAATAATTTAAGGAATCAATAAGGTTAGATTTTATATCGAGGAGTACTAACATCATGGCAAGAAGAGTATTTTTTAGTTTTCACTATGAAGAGGATATATCCACATCAATGATAGTGAGAAATAGCTGGGTTACTAAAGGAAAAGAAACCGCTGGATTCGTTGATAGAGCAGAATTTGAAAAAGTTAAAAAGCAAGGTGACCGTGCAGTTTATAATTGGATAGATAAGCAACTCGAGGGAACTTCAGTCACAGTAGTTCTTATTGGTAAGGAAACATTGAACAGAAAATTTGTTCAATATGAAATAATAAAAAGCATCAAAAGGGGAAATGCAATAATAGGAGTTTATATACATAGGCTAAAAGGATTCAAACCTAATTATAACGTTGATAAATGTAATAAACACACAATAATCGGAAAAACACAGTAACGGAAATCCAATATATTTTGATAATATTTGCGACGGAATATATGACTATAAGTTGAATAATGGTTATGATAACCTAGGAAAGTGGATAGCAAGAGCGACTCTAAAAAAAGAAGAAACGAATAACTATATTCCTATATAATGCTTCATATATTTGAAATATTATTATAGTTAAAACATAATATGTAATTAATAAAACAATCATATTTACTATACCTAATACTTATGAATAAGAAATAAAATATACATATAGTATAATATGTATATAGTATAAATATTATACTATATGTATTTAAGAGTTGAGAATGAACATAAATGACAGATGCTATTTTTTTGTTGAGAGATGGATTTGAGGTTTAATGTAATGAAATATATAACTAACAATATAGATATTGATATTTCTAAATATATTCAAGAAGGAGCTGGGCTAGAATCTATCTTCAAATATAATCCTGATATATATAAAACCGCATATATTAATTGGAACATGGATTGTGGGCGCAGTCAGGCGACTCAATTTGTGGTTATAGGTGAAGCATATTTTTTTCAACAGCTTTAAATCTAATACAACAATGTATCGAATATAATGGAGATAAAAAAAGCGGATTTTTGGATTTTTTTCCAATCTTATTTAATATTATTCACGGGACTGAGGTTTATCTAAAAAGCAATCAATAAAGTTGTTTCTGCTGAATTGAACAAACAGCAAAAGCATTACTGAAGGTGGTCATAATTTGCAAAGTTTATGTGAATCTGTTTTGAAGAATATTAATATGTTAAGGAAAAAAATAAAAATTGCGATATTACAGATATGATCCAAGCTTTCAATCTAGTTAGGAACTTTGTTGATAATATATATATAAAAACAAATGATATGACTTTTTGTAAGATATCCCTCAGATAAGAGAGGGCAGGGTCATTTCTATGTTCAAGCAGAAGATAATATGGTAATTGATTTGGAATTATTAAAAGAACAGATTGCTATAGTGGTTTACGTGCTTGACTTTTTTTATAACTCAATTACTTTAGAAATTGAGAGTAGAGAATTACTGGAAGATATTTATACAGGAAATGCTTTTTTTAAGAGTGTAATTTGAAAAGAAAATAATTCGCAGTGGCTTATAGGTCATGGTACATGTACGATATTGCAAAAAAGTATCTAAATTGAATAATAAATTCGTTTTTCAAAATTATTTCTGTTTTCGCGTATTCACTAGTGAGTTAGATGTGTTCTTTCATTAGAATAGCATGTACAATGTTGGAATATTTGAATTTTTTTAGTCATTAATTAGGAGACCAACTATGAAAAAGCCAAGGTAAATTTCAGAAGAAAATAGAATAAGTTGCATTTAGAAAGAAGCGCAACCTAAAAAGACCTCCCGGCAGGAAGCCTCAAAAATATATGTATGGAATCTAATCTAAGTTAAATTCCACATCGTCCTTAAGTATCTTGTAGATGACACGGACAAGCTTGCCAGCGTAATGTCCAAGAGCATTGTAATGGTCACAGCCTTCGGCCCTTTTAGAATCATAGTATTCCTTGAATGTCTGATTGTACTTCACAATATTGTGAGCAGCGTTCATGAGGGCATAACGAAGGGCGGAAGATCCCCGCTTTGACATTTTTGTTTTCTTCGCAATGAAGTTTCCAGATTGGTAAACGGATGGGTCAAGACCCGCAAAGGCAAGCAGCTTGCGAGGCTTGGAAAAGCGGTTAATATCACCTATTTCACCGAGAATCATTCCCCCGTTGATGGGACCGATATCCAGTATAGTCATGATAACAGAGTCCGAGAGATATAACAATGTCTTTCATTTCAGACTCTACCACATCAATTTGACTATCCAGTAGTTCAATCTGGGCGATAGATTGAGTAATCTGAATGGATAGAGATCTGTCGGCAGTGCCGACGGAATTCTGTGCCAGAACTCCTAATTCTAAGGCCTTTTCCTTCTTGAAGTGTCCGTGGGAATTAGACACAAGAAGGTCTTAAGATGAGTCAGATGCATGGAAGCAATCCGGGTAGCAGAGGGGGCCTCTTTTAGGATAGCGTAGACCGTCTTTTGATGAATACCGGACTTGAAGAAATACTGGAGTTCAGGGAAGACCTGATCCAGGTAAGCAGTGAGCTGTATCTTGGTGCGAGAACGCTGCTTAACAAGATTCATCCGGAATCTCCCTAGATTCTTCAGTTGCATGAGAGCAATATCATACAGAGTAACAAATCTCGGGTGATCCATCAATGCGACGGCTTTAGCAATCACCAGCTTGGTTTTAAGGATATTGTTCTTCCGCAAAGTGGCAGTCTGTATCGGATTGATGACACAGACGTGCAGACCTTTGGTGACAAGGAAAGAAACCAGGTTGTTGCCATAGTGAGCAGTGGATTCAAGACCAATGATGATGTCATCCAATTCAAAGGAATTGAGCTTGGATAAGAGGGTGTAAAAACCCTCATTGTCATTCAAGAATTCTAACGGCTCGATGAGTACCACGCCATCGGAATCGATGGCAGAGGCATAGTGATTAAGCTTGGCGATATCAATACCAACATAGATCATTGATATCGCCTCCTTTCATAAAGATTAGATACTGTCAGGTCCATCTTACGATTATCCTCATAAACTTGATCGATATAAGTACTCGGAAAGCAAAGCCTCCGGCAACATCCAACTAATAAACATTTCAGATAATGTAGAGGCAATACACTCCAATAATGCTACAGAAACAAATAAAAAGTCCACAGTATCTGAATGTATTATGACACAGACAGTAAAAATGGAAAGGAGAGTATGATTTAGCCTATGAGCTAATCATACAAGGATATATGGGAATTAGATTTTTTCTAAAAATTATTTTTATGTTTTTTGTATTATCTATAATAGAATGCTTTGTACTACTTGTTTTAAATATAGAATGTAAAAAAATAATTGAAAACATGATTCAGTTTATGTTGCTAAATATTGCGACTTTTGGCATTTTATACATGGAATGCAGACAATAGACGAGCAAATATTGAACTCGCTTTTTGAATTCGATAAAAGATGGGAAGAAAAACTTACAATTATAGGTGAAGAATTTAGGCTAAATGATGAAGAATTCCATAAAGAGTTGGCAGATAAGGACTTGGTAAAATATTTAAATGATTCAACAAAAATCATAAGAAGATTGAATTTTTATTAAAAAAAATAGAGTATTATGAAAATAAAAAAATCCATGTATTACAAGCTATATAGATATTGGGTTGCTTTTTAGAATTAATTATAAAAAGAATTATCATTACTAGCAAACATAGTGACTGATAAAAGCTTTTAGATAAAAAAAACTTTAAATATCACAAATGGTGTTATTAAATTACATAATCAAAATTATAACAAAATACAAAATTACATTAAAAAAACAGGAATATACAAAGATTATGTAGTGATAAATGAAATAGAGCATTTATTAAAATGATCTTAACGAGATTAAAATTAAAGACACCAACAAAGAAGATGTTATGGATAGTACCGATAGTGAAGTAGATGTATACACAAAGGAAATTGGAAAAAGCGATTGGACATAATCGATATTTTTAAAACCAAGTGATAAATCAATTATGATATCTACAAGTTGTAATTGGAATGATGATGTTACAAAAATATGGAACTTGGTACGCTATTCCTAAAGAAGTATTAAAGGATGAGACTGTAAAAAAAGATTACTATTTTTGTAGTCAGAGAAGAAAATGAAAGAAAAAGAATTTCCGTTTCTTTTTATGAGCAATGATAATTTAAAAAAATTTGATTGAGGAAAAGAAGAATAAGTGTAATGAAAATGGCAAGAAAATTAATGATAACCTTATTCATTTTTTTATTTTCAATGGAACAAAAAAATGGTGATGGAGGAGAAGTTTCTGATGAAAGAAGTCATATTCCTCTAGATGCTAATACATATAAAGTAGGTAAGGCAAAATTAAAAGATGATGGTAAATTATATATAAAAGAAGATGAGAAGGAAGGTAGTTTATAATTGAGAGGGGTGCGGACAAAACTTGGACACATATTAGAGCTCTGAAAGGAGTCATTAATGTATTCAAAAGAACAGCGGGCAAAGTCGCTACGTATTTATCATCAGATAGGATCTGTTACAGACACAGTGCGTCAACTTGGTTACCCCAGCAGAGAACACCTATATAGATGGATTCGCAACGAGGGAAAAACAAAAGAAAAACGAAAGAAGCTGAATCTTAAAAACACCACCGAACATCCTAGAAACCCTCCAGCGGAGTTTAAATTGAAAGTACTTCGTCGTTGTTTTGAAAATGGAGAGAGTGTAAAATTAGTATCAGAAGAGACTGGATACAGTCGTGTCAGCATATATATGTGGCGAAAGCGATATCTTCAAGGAGGTGTGTTTTCTCTGATGAACACGAAAAATATCAAGCTGGAAAAATTACCGGATACGTATGGAAATATACCTTCCGAAGAAATAGAATTATTCAGAAAGCAGATGTACGAGCTTCAATTGGAAGTAGATATCTTAAAGGAGACAATCAACGTATTAAAAAAAAAGACCCCGGCGTCGACTTGAACGACCTGAAGAACAAGGAGAAGGTAGCAGTGATCGACGCCATGAAAGAGAAGTACCCGCTACCAGTCCTGCTTCGAAAGATGAAGCTACCAAGGAGTAGTTACTACTATCAGATAAAAGCTCTTGCAACAGAAAATAAATATAAGCATATACGCCGTGAAGTTGATCGGATATTTATGAAAAACAAAGCCCGATATGGGTATCGTAGGATACATGCAGAACTAAAAAAGATAGGGATAAAGGTATCGGAGAAAGTCGTTCGCAGAGTGATGAAGGAAGATGGTCTTGAAGTAAAAATTAGAAAAAAGAAGAAATACAGTTCGTATAAAGGGGAAATCAGCCACGCTGTTCCAAACGAAGTACAGAGGAATTTTCATAGCGAGAAGCCGGATTAACTTCTTTTGTCGGATATTAGCGAGTTTGCCATTCCGACAGGCAATGTATATCTGTCTCCGACAGTAGATTGCTTTGATGGAATGCTTGTCACGCGGCGAATAAGCGAACATCCAAATGCCGATCTCGTCAATGTCATGCTCGACGATGTGATTGCAAATTTGGGCGCAAACTCCAAACCAATCATTCATACAGATCGAGGATGCCACTATCGCTGGTCGGGTTGGATTGAGAGGATGTAGATAAGCGGATATACCAGATCCATGTCACAGAAAGGGTGCTCTCCAGATAATGCTGCTTGCGAAGGTTTATTTGGACGAATAAAAAATGAGTTCTTCTATAACCAGGACTGGAAAAATGTGACCATAGAGGAATTCTCACGTGAGTTAGATAATTACCTTCATTGGTACAATGAAAAAAGAATCAAGAAATCGTTAGGGTATTTGAGCCCGGTGGAGTACAGGCAATCTCTTGGATTGGCTGTCTAAGCTATCCCCCCAAAATGTCCGCCCCACCCGAAATGAAAAGGGATTGTGCAGTTCAAGTTTGCACAATCCCTTTTGTATTGGTTCTGCTTTAGCAGTGGATTCGCCGAGCGATAGCTAGGTGAATCAATAAACCACCGGCTATGCCGGTGTGATTAGGATAGCTTTAGCTTCAAGAAAAAAACCTCCAATGTTATCATGGTGTTGGTTCGCCAACCACATCAAATAACAAAGGATGTTGCCATCATGGATAACAAAAATACTCTAGCACACACAAGCTGGAGATGTAAATATCATATAGTATTTGCACCGAAGTATAGAAGAAAAGAAATATATGGGAAGTACCGAGTGGAAATAGGAAAGATGATAAGAATCCTATGCCAAAGAAAAGGTATCAACATTGTTTAGGCTGAGCTATGCCCTGACCATATACATATGCTTGTAGAAATAACGCCAAAGTATTCTGTGTCGCAAATAGTAGGATATTTGAAAGGGAAAAGTTCTCTTATGATATTCGATAAATTTGCAAATTTAAAATATAGGTATGGGAATAGACACTTTTGGTGCCGAGGGTACTATGTTGATACAGTAGGAAAAAACGAAAAGAAAATAGCTGAATACATACGTACACAACTTCAAGATGACATAGTAGATGATCAAATGACGTTAAAGGAGTATATTGACCCATTCACAGGAGAAAAAATGAAATAGTCCTTTATGACTTGTAGGAAAGTACGTGCGGTTGGCGTATCTTTTCAATGCATCTTAAGATGCAGCAGGTAAAGGCCCTTATAGGGCTAAAATAAACCACCAGCCGAGCCGGTGGTTATGATTGTGTTACAATGTAATAGGTGGGATATGTAGTAGTTGAAAATATAAAGATAATGTATAAGATGATATATAATATTAATACCTCTTTTATATTTTAGAGTTCTTTTACACTCCTGATGATATGATATCATCTCTTCGTGGGTTTAACGACTGCATTTAAATGATACGACTCTTTATTGTAATGAGTCGTTTTAAGAATTCCTAGCAGGGTGAGATGTACGTTTGGTTTTTAAGAAGTGAATTAGGACAAAAGAATTTATTAAAGAATAAACGTGGAGCTGGAAAGATGGCATTGGATTATATAAAAGATTCAAATGTGCCTAATTTTTCAGATAAGGAAGTAAAGCGAATTGTTGATAGTGTGGAAGAACGTTTCCTATATATGATTCTATTCAACTAACGATAGATGAAGCTTTGCAACAAGCAGAAGCAATGCGTCAAAGTATTCTAAAAGAAGTATTTGAAGGGAGACTATAATGTTATATTTTCAAATGGACAAGAATCCTCGTAAAAAATTAAGTACAGAGGAAGATTTCATAAAATATGCTGAATCTGCTTATGAAAGTGCAAAAGAATATATGCAGGCATCTATTATACTATTACCACATTTAACTGAGTGTAGTATTCCGGTGATGTCCAATGCTGCTTTTACGTGTGAATTGTTTCTAAAAGTAATTTTGACATACACACATACAGTTACAGATGAGAAGCAACTTCGAGAGCATAATTTATATAAACTTTATAACAAGATTGAAGATAAAAGTATACAGGAAAGAATTCGCAAGGATACTTTAGAAGAACAATTTGATTTAAATTTGAAAGAGATTGGAAAGGCTTTTGAGGTTACTCGGTATATCCATGAATATAAGGGAATGGCATGTAATGTAAAGTTTCTGTATATGTTAATGAATTCTTTGGATATTAAATGTTTGGATTTGATGAATAAGAAAAATGATAAATGAAAACATATTTGCTATTGTATCTAAAGCATGGGGGAATTTATAGTCATCTTAGAGACGGTGGTGCATAATATAGAGATTATTCTGAACAATTGACATATCTTATTTTTTCGAAAATTGTAATAACAGCTTGAATAGAAAAAATATACCAGGACTTAATAAAAACAACTACTGCACGGTGAGACACAGATTAAATATGAACGTTATTCCCCGTTGCCATCCCCTTCCAAAGATGATATGTCATAAAACTATTCATCAAAGGAGAACCATATGAAACGATACATGAATTCCGCCCTAGCATACGCAATCTTCGCCATGATCGGAGGCGTATTCTACCGAGAGTTTACCAAATACCATGGCTTTGACGGCAAGACATACCTCAGCGTAGTACATACACACTACTTTCTGCTCGGCATGGTGTTCTTTATCTTGTTACTGTTACTGGAAAAGAATTTTTCATTTACCACAGCAAAGACCCGCAAGGCAATAATCACGTACCACCTCGGTCTCAATCTAACAGCAGTAATGCTCGTAGTTCGTGGTATAACGCAGGTTCTAGAAAGTAACCTGTCGTCTGGACTAAATGCTTCGATCTCAGGTATGGCAGGAATCGGTCACATACTACTAACAGTGAGTATGGTGATACTGTTGCTTCAGATTAGACGAAGTGTGTCTGAAGCAGACAAATAACTAAAAATAATGCACCAAAATCAGGATCACGCTTGAGTTTTCCTTATAAATATAGCCGATACTGATTTCTTATATAAACTACATGTATTTGAATAAGTGCATATATATGATAAATTATATTTATATATTGGATTTATGGGTATTTGAATATGATAACCACTCTATATTCTATAATTAATAAAATTAAACATAATTGATTAAATAGGTACACAACAAATGAAATCCTTCCGCCTTTTATGAAGGAGAATTTTGTAGGAAATAGGGATAGGGAAATTAGAATTCTAGGAGGTAAAACATGCTAACGATAAATGATATTCTGAATGACAACTTTGAGTGGGATGGAGTCATAATTGATGAAGATGAATTTGAGGAATTAAGCACAGAGCTTATTATTGATTATCTTAAGAAAAAAATACTCCGAAAGAAAAGGCGACTATTAGCAATAAGTTGGAACTTTGATAATTCTAAAAAAGTAATCCAATGGATTGTTGAGCAGCCGGATACTGACAGAGGTACAATCCTTTATTTGTACTGGTACATGACCCCTAGTTTTTTAAAAGAGAATTGTGCAGATAGAAAAGAGTGCGAAAAAAACTATTCATGGGCTTTAGAAGATTATGATATTATAAATGTCATTGAGAAAAACTATCTTTCGGATTTCTATAATGCACAAATTTATGCATTTAATCCTGCTAATGATTTATATTCTGATGGATATGATTGGACAAAAGAATATGACGAAAGTAAAGCAAAAGTAAAGATACCTGATGTAATGTTTAAGGCATTAGAAGGTGAGACGCTTGAACATCCAGACTGGGATGAAGGAATTCCAACTGATCTTTCTGAAATTATGGACAAACTTTACAGCGCTATGGATGAATAGAATAATTCCAATTTATCTAGCTCATTCGAAAGATGCTTACATAAGCCTTCCATCATTTTGGTGGGAGGCTTTTAGGTAATAGTGGATGATATATAAGTAGCTGTAGAGGAATATAATGAAACCTTGGAGTAAACTTCAAATACAAATACTATATTAAAGCTCAAGCGAGGGATTATGGATACGTATAAAATTGCACAGTTTGGAACTTTTGATGCATCTCAATTGGATTTGGGAATAATAGCAATTTATAACAACGATTTAGAAGCATTGAAAAAACTGCTCGGGAAAAGAATTAATAAGATTATTAAAATAAATGGAGCATATCCCGAGCCTTTTTACTCCGCTTGAAGTAGCACTGTACTTAAACAAAAAAAGATATTATCAAATATTTATTTGATAACAATGCATCACACAAAGGAAAATTCCACCCGAAGCCGATTGAAATTGCGGTAAGGTGTTGTGATGCCGAAATAGTGCGGATGTTTCAAAATGATTTGGAAAGTTTGGACGAAGAGAAAAAAGCTGAGCTTTTAAAAACGGCTTTTTGGGGAGATCATACGGCTGAAAATATAAACGCTTTAGAGAGTCTCGGTATCTCCATCGCCAAATACGGCGGACTTATGCTAAGATATTCAGCTTTTAATAATGATATTGAAACGGTGAGACTTTTCTTAGAAAAGGGCGCTGATGTAAATTATCACAAAGCGGATTCGGTGTTTAACGATACAAGCACACCAATATTGGAAGCTGTGAGATGCAGTAACCTTGAAATTGTTCGTTTGCTTGTCGAGCGTGGAGCGGACACAAATATCAAAAATAAGTGCGGAGAAAGACCCTATTCTCTTGCCGTTAAGAATGGTAACAAAGAAATAATAGAGTTTTTAGCAAGATACGAATCAGAAGATTTACATAATATAGATAGTAAGAATACAGATCTCACAAAAGTATAACTTACCGAATAGTCTGGTCGATTTTCTTAAAGACGACAAACTCACGATAAAATTTACCAATGACAAGTATTGCAAGTTTATACGTTTTTACTCATATCTCGATACTGTAGAAAAGAAATGGAAAAGAAAAAAAGTGCTGTCATTGGTTGCGCAAGTAGACAATTACAGCGCTGTGGATATCGTTTGGCAACCTGATAAACAACTGATTTGCGCTATTGACGAGGAACATAGTGCATTTACTCCGCTTGCATCTTGGGAGGAGTTTAGTCTAAATATGGAAAAAATTGTTTTGGCATACTTAAACGGAGAATATGAATAAAAAACTCAATTAATTTAAATACACATAAAGAAATGATAAATACATTATCCTAATATTTTAGAATCTAAAACACACGGAGACAAACAATGACCACCACAACCCAAGAAAAATACGAACTAACCATCACCGCCGACAACTTAATTTCAACGGATACAAGGTTTAATATAGACAATCTAAACCTAGGTGACAACTACGAACCTATAGATGCATATTATGTAACTTCTGATAATGAGTTGATCAGAAGAAAAAGAAATAAAGGTGAGCAACGTATATCTAATCAAACGCTTCCTCGTCTTGCTATGCAGATTTTTGAAAGACAGCTCGTAGCATTGTCAAAGGAAGACAAGAAGGAGTTTCCTATCTGCAAGTATAGTCCTGGGCAGGCACTTATTAGGGGCATTTTTTCAAGTGTAGAAGAATATCGCGATTACAAGAACTCAGTTGAGTATTTAATCTACAGACGAGAGGGTGGTCCACAGTTTGTAATTTATTCATGGAATATGTTTTCAACATTGAACTTTATTCAAGAGTGTGTAAAGAGATTTGGAAGGCAAGGAGAGAAGTTTGTCCTAATATATAGGGATAAGACCGAAAAAACGAAGAAAGGTGGCGAATTTGAAAAAATAATCATTGATGATACAGAAAAGACTTTGATTGAGTGCAAAATCCCATACTCCAAACTACTACTCGAATCCAAAAACCTCATCTTCAGAGGCGCCCCAGGCACTGGCAAATCATATCTTGCCAAGCAGATTGCCGCCGACATAATAAGTAATGGATACACAGATAAATGGGCTGATCTTACAGAAGAGCAGAGAAGGCAAGTTGAGTTTGTTCAGTTCCATCCAAGCTACGATTATTCAGATTTGTTGAAGGTCTAAGACCTAAAATGAATGAAGATGGAAGCATGGGATTCGAACTACAAGACGGAATATTTAAAAGCTTTGTAGATAGAGCAAGACGAAACTTCGAGGATTCTCAGAAGCCTAAAGAGGTAAGAGAAAAAGAAATATCTTCTAACACCGCACTAGAGGAATTTTTCGCAGATATTGAGTTCGGAGAGGAAGAATTCAGAACTATAAAGGGAAATAAATTCACTATCACCAATATGGATGATAAGCATATTTACCTTGCAATACCCGGCAACGAGACAGTAAACAAGCTAAGCTTAAATATCGATGAATTGCGAAAGATGCTCGAGTCAGGACTCGACTTCAATAAAGTAAGTGATATTACGAAGTTCTTTGGTAAGCAGTTTGGTACACAGAATTACTCATACGATTTTGTATTATTTAAAGCCATCAAAGAAGCAGGGAAGACTAACCGAAAGGCAAAAGTCGAAGCAGAGCCTTTAAAGAAATTCATCTTCATCATCGATGAGATAAACCGTGGAGAGATTTCAAAAATCCTTGGTGAGTTATTCTTTGCGATTGATCCAGGATACCGTGGGCAGGCTGGTGAAGTCGCAACACAGTACTCAAATATGCACGACAATCCAGATGAGAAGTTCTACATCCCTGAAAACGTATACATCATAGGCACTATGAACGATATTGACAGGTCTGTAGATAGCTTCGATTTTGCAATGCGCAGAAGGTTTAGATTCGTTGAGGTGAGAGCTGAATCTACACAGGATATGCTCGATACAATAGCTGATGAAGATATTAAGAATGAGGCAATTGCAAGGATGGATAGGCTAAATGCTGAGATTCTCAAAGTAGAGGGCTTAAATGAGAACTATCAGATTGGTGCTTCGTATTTCCTTAAGCTAAAGTATCTGAATTTCGATGACTTTTGGACTGACTACCTTGAGCCACTACTGCAAGAATATGTGCGCGGGCTCTATGACGAAAAGGGCATCATGAAGAGGTTTGCTAGAGCATATGGATATTCTGCCCTAGATGAAGGTGCTACAGATGAAGCAGCTCAAAATTAAGGATAATCAATACCTGCCAAAAAGAGGATTTTTTTATCGAGTAAAATCCATAGTGTCGAACATTTCCGACAAGACGTTAGAGCAGCTTGAACGAGAGGGTGTATTCGTATTTCCTGAGATTATCAAGGATGCGGAAGACATAACCAAGGATCAGATGATTCTACAAAGCTGTAACGATATGTATTGCTCTGGAAACGTCATGGGCTTCCTCGGATCGGGCGATGAACGCCTTGTAATCGAATCTAGATTTAGCCGTGGCGATAATGACTATTTCTTCCAGTACCTATTAGAAAAGGTGCTGGATTTTCCTAATTTCATAAGTCTTGATACGGATGCTAACCAGGAGGAGCGGATGTTTAATCTGCTTCTATTTCTATTTCCACATTATCTCAAAGCCGCTGCTAGAAAGGGCGCATTCAAGACATATATACGCAATATATACAATGATGGCAACGTGCGAGGAACGATTGATATTGCTAGACATATCAAAAATAATATTCCATTTATAGGTGATATCGCATACAACCAGAGGGAATACTCATTTGATAACTATCTCATGGAGCTAATAAGGCACACTATAGAGCACATCAAGAGTAAATCATATGGCTACAATCTTCTTAACAAAGTAAAGGATGAGGTAAAGCTCATTATAGACGCCACTCCTGAATACAGGGCGACAGATAGAAGGCGAGTTCTCGAAGCAAACAGGAAAAACACCATTCGTCATGCGTACTATCACGAATATAGGGATCTGCAGAGGCTTTGTATATTAATCCTTCAAAATCAGAAGCACAAGTTCGGCGACGGTCATCGAAAAGTATACGGCATACTGTTCGATGGTGCTTGGCTATGGGAGGAATACATTAATTCCCTTATCGGTGATATGTTCTATCATCCAATGAATAAATCGGGCGCTGGCGCACAGAGACTATTTGGCGGCGGTATTGGCTTGATTTATCCAGATTTCATAGGAAGGAATCCAGCTGATAGAGTCATTGCCGATGCTAAATACAAGCCAATTGATAATATCGGGAACAAAGACTACCTACAGGTACTTGCCTATATGTTCAGGTTCGATTCTAAACGCGGATACTATCTCTATCCTGATTCAACTGAGTCTGGAAGCAAATGCCTAATGATGAATGAAGGTTCAACCTACGAAGGAAATGTGTCAGCTAGAAAAGATGTCTGCATAACCAAGCTGGGGCTGAGGGTTCCGAGTGAGGCAAAGGATTATAAGGATTTTACTAAACAGATTAATCATAGCGAAAAGGAATTTATAAATGCGATAAAAAAAGCATATTAAAAAAACAATATTTTTTTATAAATATGATAGAATACTAAATAATATAGAAACATTAAGCATAATTAAAGAAAGGTAACCCTGATGGCAAAGAAGAACAATATTAATATAGGCTTTGAAAAACAAATTTGGGATGCGGCTTGCGTTCTTTGGGGGCACATTCCTGCAGCCGAATATAGGAAGGTGATTGTAGGTCTTATTTTTCTTCGTTACATATCTAGTGCGTTCGAAAAACGTTACGAGGAACTTTTAAATGAAGGTGATGGATTTGAAAATGACAGAGATGCATATGTAGAAGAAAATATTTTCTTTGTGCCAGAAGATGCTCGCTGGAGTAAGATTTCATCTGCAGCACATACACCTGAAATAGGCACAGTAATTGATGATGCTATGAGAGCAATCGAAAGAGAAAATACGAGCTTAAAGAATGTTTTGCCTAAGAATTATGCTAGCCCAGATTTGGATAAAAGAGTACTGGGTGAAGTTGTAGACCTATTTACAAATGAAGTAAAAATGGATGGAACCGAGGCAAGTAAAGATTTACTTGGTAGGACATATGAGTATTGTATTGCTCAGTTCGCGGCCTATGAAGGAACTAAGGGCGGTGAATTTTATACACCTTCAAGCATTGTAAAAACAATAGTTTCCATACTAAAACCTTTTAATAACTGTCGTGTATATGATCCTTGTTGCGGTAGTGGTGGTATGTTTGTACAAAGTGAGAAGTTTGTACAGGCACATAGTGACAATAGGGGAAATATTTCTGTATATGGTCAAGAATCAAATGCAGATACGTGGAAGATGGCTAAAATGAATATGGCCATAAGAGGTATTGATGCTAATTTTGGTTCTTATCATGCGGATACCTTCTTTAATGACATTCATAAAACACTTAAATCAGATTTCATAATGGCAAATCCCCCATTTAACCTATCCAATTGGGGTGCAGATAAATTAAAGGAAGATGTCAGATGGAAATATGGAATGCCTCCATCAGGTAATGCAAACTATGCGTGGATACAGCATATGATTCATCACCTTGCACCGAATGGGAAAATAGGTTTGGTACTCGCCAATGGAGCATTATCATCACAGTCTTCTGGTGAAGGAGAAATAAGAAAAAAGATTATAGAGGACGATCTTGTTGAAGGAATTGTGGCCTTGCCAACTCAGTTATTTTATAGTGTTACAATTCCCGTTACACTATGGTTTATCACTAAAAATAAAAAACAGAAAGGCAAGACCCTATTTATAGATGCCAGAAAAATGGGGTTCATGGTTGACAGGAAACACCGTGATTTTACAGAAGGCATCCAAGAAGATGGAAGTCTTGGAGATATCGATTTATTAGCAAAAACATTTGAAGACTTTCAAAATGGCGAGTTAGAAGAGAAAAAAGGATTTTCTGCTATAGCAACAATTGATGATATAGCAAAACAAGACTATATCTTAACTCCTGGAAGATATGTTGGAATTGAAGAACAGGAAGATGATGGGGAACCGTTTGAAGAGAAGATGAAGAGACTAACATCGGAACTTTCCGATATGTTTAAGAAATCTCATGAATTAGAGGAGAAAATAAAAAGAAATCTGGAGGTTATAGGGTATGAAATGTAATCTCGGAGATATTAGCTCGTTTCGCAAGAAAAAAATATCTATAACTACATTAACAACCAAAACATATATTTCAACAGAAAATATGCTTCCAAATAAATCAGGAATAGTAAATGCTACTTCGCTTCCAAAAGGTAATTTGACACAAGCATTTGAAAAGGGTGACGTTCTTGTATCAAATATCCGTCCATATTTTTAAGAAAATATGGATGGCAAAAGAATAATGGGGGATGCTCAAATGATATTTTTGGTTTTTGTCATGAACAAAAACATAGATAATGATTTTTCTTTACTATGTTATTTCGGATGATGCATTCTTCGCACATGCAATGGCTACGTCAAAAGGTACAAAAATGCCAAGAGGTGATAAAAAATCCATTATGCAATATGAAGTACCTTGTTATGAGATACAAATACAGCAAAAAAATCGCGAGTATTTTTAAAGTCAATAGATGAAAAAAATTGAAATAAATAATAGGATAAACAATAATTTAGTGGCTTAAAGATTGATATCGCAGACATCAATTTTGCCGGACATCAGCTTTAGGGTAGAAGGTTGTCTCTCAAAGTTTCAAGTTTAGTGATTTCCTCAATATTGCTGGAAATTCTTTGATACAAAGCTGTTACAAGTTCGTCCAAAGGCTTTAATTCAGAAAGGTCAGCAGGTAAATGTAGTTGATATTCAGGTAATGCTTTTTTGCTTAAATGTAACACCGTTGTTCCGTTTACATAGCCGAGACAATGTGCCTTAAACTTTTTATCTTGCAAAATAGCTGCAACGAGAAAATTGGATATATATTTGTTCTTTGGAACTACTTTAACCAAATCCATTGAAAAAACAATATCTTCATATCCAGATGTGTTCATTAAAAGTTCGGCATTACCTATAATCTCTGCATTCTGTGTGAGGTCAGTATGCGCAACAAGTATGTCGAACAATTTGGCATGCTGAGTATCTTTCAACTTGTTTGATGGGACTATTTCCTTATATCCACTGAGCTTGAAACCTCCTTTGCGGTCAAAGTTTTTTATCGTTGCCATAGCAATATTAGATTCTGTAAGTTCGGATCCTTTATAGGAATAGCCACTAACAAAGTCTGCAATGGAAGATAATGTTTTTTTTGACCAATCATCAGTTAAAACGTCACGAAAAGGTGAGTAATCAGAAAACCAAGCAGTGCATATTGTTTTGATTTGTTCAGATAAATTATTGTTTATAGTACAAAATACCCATAACTTCTGTGGGTGGCAGAAGTTAATATCAGGGGACTCCGCCTCGTAGTCGTTCTCTAAGAATTAACAAAGGAGAAATGACTTATGAAACAAAATTTAATCAAAGATGTTATTCAAGGCATGTTACCATACTTGAACAACGCACAAAACGAAAAGCTACGAGAGATCTTGCAATATACACTCGCAAACTATGATATAAAGGAAGAACAGTACCAAGAAACAACTTCAGAACACAACTTTGTAGAACTATTCTTATCGGCAAAACGAATTGAGGGTTGTTCTGAGAAATCGCTTAAGTACTATATGACTACAATTGAAACTATGATTGATGAACTTAAAAAGGATGTACGACATATAGTTACAGACGATATACGTGGTTATCTAACAGATTACCAGAAAAAGAAAAAATCTAGCAGGGTAACAATAGATAATATAAGGCGTATACTTTCAAGTTTTTTCTCTTGGTTGGAGGATGAGGATTACATTTTGAAAAGTCCAGTGCGACGCATACACAAAGTAAAGAGTGGTACAAATATTAAGGAGACATACTCGGATGAAGCACTAGAACTTATGAGAGATAGTTGCACTGAATTAAGAGATTTGGCGATTATTGATATACTGGCTTCAACAGGTATGCGTGTAGGTGAAATGGTTTTGCTAAATCGAAATGACATTGATTTTAACGAGAGAGAATGTATTGTAGTTGGCAAAGGAAATAAAGAAAGAGTTGTATATTTTGATGCTAGAACGAAGATCCATTTGCAGAACTATCTTAATAGTAGGTGCGATGACAACCCAGCTTTATTTGTATCACTGAGAGCACCTTATGAGAGGCTGCAAATAGGTGGAATTGAGGTAAGGTTAAGAGACCATGGTAAGAAATTAGGCTTGCAAAGAGTACATCCACATAAGTTTCGACGCACACTTGCGACCATGGCAATAGATAAAGGCATGCCTATAGAGCAATTACAACAACTATTAGGACATAGAAAGATAGATACGACCTTGCAGTATGCAATGGTTAAACAGAGTAATGTTAAAATTGCTCACCGGAGATATATAGGTTAGCGAGGTAAATAGTCATGACTGAATGGAAAAAAATTAAAGTTGGCGATATTGGACAAATAATTACGGGCAAGACCCCCAAAACATCTAATAAATCCTATTACGGAGGGGATATACCTTTTCTGACACCTTCTGACAATATGTCTGTAAAACATTTCAAGGATACTAAAAAAAGTATTACTGAAGAGGGACGATTATCTGTAAAAAATGCAACACTTCCTGCAAATGCCGTGTGTGTAAGTTGCATTGGTTCTGATTTAGGAAAAGTTGTAATTACTTCAGAAATGACTGTTACAAATCAACAAATTAACTCTATTGTTATTGATGAAGATAAATACGATGTAGATTATATTTACTATGCAATGGTAGAACTTGGCAAAGTTCTTAATTATCACAGTAAAACTTCAACTGCCGTTCCTATTATAAATAAAAGTAGGTTTTCGCAATATGAGTTGAATTGTCCTCCGTTTGAAATCCAAAAATAGGAAAAGTGCTGTCAAGTATTGACAGTAAAATTGAAGAAAAATGAAAAAAATAAACAATAATTTACTGAGCAGATCAAAAGCATATGCATGCTGGTTTTCTGATGACTCACTTTTTTTCGCGACGTATATCAGATTGGTAGAAAAAATTAGTCATCGCAGACTTTTAGTTTAGTGATATTCCTAAAAAGGATGCGAACTTACTGAATCAAAAAAAGCTATGGCAACGTAAAAAAACTTTGACCGAAAAGGAGGTTTCAAGCTAGTTGATATCAGGTAAATGGTACCCATCAAACAAGTTGATAGATACTAGCATGCCAAATTGTTCGACATACTTGTTCGCATATCTGACTTCAGACAGAATGCAGAGATTATAGGTATATGCGAACTTTTATGAACACATCTGGATCATGAAGACATATCTTTTCAATGGATTTGTTAAAGTAGTTCTATGACGAACGATATATATCCATTTTCTGGTATGTGCTATTATAAAGCAAGATAGAAAAGTATACGATGCACATTGTCTCGGCTATGTACGGAACAACGTGTTATCACTCAGCATATAGCCACTACCTGAATATCAACTACCTTAAACTTCTGACGATATCCACAATTATACCGTAACTGTAACGCTGATTTTTGAGATGATTGGTCATAACAAAGATGAAAATATACGATTGACTTGACAACTCTGATGACAACCTTTCTACCCTAAACTGATGTCTGGAGAAATTTGACATTTGCTGATATCAATCATTTAAGCAACTAAATTATTGTTTAAGAAAGAATACTGAATATGAAAAATTAAAGATATTAAAGAACATAGAATTGTACCATTTGAAATAGAGGATGAAAAAAATACGAAAATTATTTAGTTTTTTTATTTACATGAAGCACCAACAATTGAAAGTAAATCTTCTATTTATTTAGATTTAAACAAGTTAGATCAACGGTGGTGGTCTTTTTGTACAAGCAGTTCCTAATATTAAAATAAAAAAATTGTTTCACATTCTTATAAGATAGATAAGATTCAAAAAAATGTATAAAATATTTAGGCTTGAGTGATGATGACCCAGTTAATCGAACAACAAATGCTGTCTTTTTGTAAAAAAAGAAAGATACAGGAAAAAGGTATAGCGAGTGAGACAGAATGTCAATGTGTTCTTCGCCATATGCGAAATTCAATTGCTCATGGCAACATATACCTATCGGATGAAAGTAATAGAAAATATATACTATTTGAAGACTATAATCGTAATGGTAATTTAACTGCAAGAATACTATTATCGCAGACATACTTGAAAAAAAGTTGAAACAAATAATTATGAAGTAAAGGAGAGCTTTTTGGATGTCATTATTTTATTCTGAAGCAGATTATGAAAATTCAATAATTGAGCTATTCCAAAATGAATTGGAATATGAATATGTTTACGGTCCTGATATAGAACGGGATTTTAGCAGTCCGATATATGATGAAGTTCTAATTGAATCCCTTTATCATTTGAATAACGGTCTGCCTGATGAGGCAATTCAGGATGCAATATTCAAGCTAAAAAACTTTGAAAATGGGGAACTTGTTCAGAAGAACACTGTCTTTATGGATTATCTGCAAAACGGTATTCCTGTAAGATATTTTTCAGATGGAAAGGAACACTTCTCTATAGTTTATCTTGTTGATTACAATAATCCATATAACAACTCGTTTATAATTGCAAATCAATGGACATTTATTGAAAATAGTAACAAGCGACCAGATATCATACTGTTCTTAAATGGTTTGCCAATTGTGTTAGTAGAGCTCAAATCTCCTTCGCGTGAAGAAACGGATGCTTCAGAAGCATATAGACAGATTCGTAATTACATGCAGGAAATTCCTTCCATGTTTATTTATAATGCTATTTGTGTTATGAGTGATCAAGTGACATCAAAAGCGGGTACGATTACCTCCGGTGAAGATCGTTTTATGGAGTGGAAGACAAAGAATGGAGACTACGAGGAGACTAAGTACGCGCAGTTCGATACTTTCTTTGAAGGTATGTTTCAAAAAGGAAGATTGCTTGATTTAATTAAAAACTTCATCTGCTTCTCTAATGAGGGAATTAAAACATTTAAAATTCTTGCTGGATACCATCAATATTTTGCTGTAAGAAAAGCAATTGAATCAACAAAACGAGCAACCATTACCGATGGAAAAGGTGGTGTATTTTGGCATACACAGGGGAGTGGCAAATCGCTTTCAATGGTTTTTTATGCTCGTTTATTGCAGGATGCATTGGATAGTCCAACATTAGTGGTATTAACTGATAGAAATGATCTTGATGATCAGCTTTATAGTCAGTTTTCTAAATGCAAGGATTTCTTAAGACAAGTGCCGGTGCAAGCAGAAAGCAGGGAGAACCTCAAAAGCATACTTGCAGGGAGACAGGCAAATGGTATTATCTTTACCACAATGCAGAAATTTGAAGAATCATATGAACCTCTATCTGAACGTCATAATATCATAGTTATGGCTGATGAGGCGCATAGAAGTCAATATGGACTCACTGAGAAAATTAAGATTACAAAAAATAAAGATGGCGAAGAAGTTGCTAAATGTATTGTTGGCACAGCAAGAACTATACGAAATACACTTCCTAATGCTACATATATTGGCTTTACGGGTACTCCTATTTCGTCTAAAGATCGAAATACACGTGAAGTGTTTGGAGATTATATAGATATATACGATATGACACAGGCAGTTGAGGATGGTGCAACTCGCCCTGTTTATTATGAGAGTCGTGTATTAAATTAAACCTCGATCAAGCTACATTAGATTTAATTGATGCGGAATATGATCTTATGGCACTTCACTCGGATGAGAGAGTGATTTCTAAGAGCAAACGTGAACTAGGCAAAATGGAAGTGCTTCTGGGAAATGACAATACAATCAACTCTCTTGTTTGTGATATTCTAAATCACTATGAAAATAATCGTGAGAACTTGCTTACTGGCAAGGCGATGATTGTTGCATATTCGCGTCCAATAGCAATGAAAATATATAAGCGGATACTAGAACTTAGACCCGGCTGGTCAGAAAAAGTAGGTCTAATTATGACTTCCACCAATAAGGACCCAGAGGAATGGAGACAAATTATTGGAAATAAGCGCCACAAAGAAGAGCTTGCAAAAGAATTTAAAGATAATAATGGTCAAATGAAGATTGCCATAGTTGTCGATATGTGGCTTACGGGATTTGATGTACCATCTCTTGCTACCATGTATGTATATAAGCCAATGGTCGGACATAATCTTATGCAAGCAATTGCCCGAGTTAATCGTGTTTTTCGTGATAAAGAAGGTGGGCTAATTGTTGATTACGTTGGAATTGCTACTGCTTTGAAACAAGCGATGAATGAGTATACTGCTCGTGATCAAAAGAACTACGGCGATACTGACATTGCAAAGGTCGCATATCCTAAATTTTTAGAGAAGCTGTCTATTTGTCGTGATAAGTTTCATGGATATGATTACTCAAAATTTATAAATGGAACAGATCTTGAGCGCGCAAAAGCTATAACGGGTGCGGTTAACTTTATTATGGGCAGAGAAAAAGTTGATGATAAAGATTCTTTTGTAAAAGAAGCACTTATGCTTCATCAAGCACTCTCACTGTGTTCATCGATAGTGGATGAAGGTGGTAGGTTTGAAGCGGCATTTTTTGAGGCAGTACGTGTAGTAGTTCTCAGATTGAGTAATAGTGGCACAGACCAGAAGCTCCCATTACATGAAATAAATAAAAGAATAAGTGAACTTTTGCAGCAGAGTATTAAAAGCGATGGGGTAATAAACTTATTTTCAGATATCAAAGAGGAGTTCTCTCTATTTGATCCTAAATTTCTACAAGAAGTTGCAAATATGAAAGAAAAAAATCTAGCAATTGAACTACTGAAGAAGTTGATTGCGGAACAAATATCTATTTATCTCAGAACAAATATTGTAAAAGCTGAAAAGTTTAGTGAAATTCTAAAGAAATCACTAAATGCTTATCTTAATGGAATGATTACAAACGAATCTGTAATTGAAGAGCTTCTTAATTTAGCTAAACAGATTGCAAAATCACAAAATGAAGGAGAAGAGCTAGGTCTTACGGCTGATGAACTTGCTTTCTATGATGCATTGACAAAACCTCAGGCAATTAAAGACTTTTATGAAAATGAGGAACTTATAGCAATTACAAAAGAGCTTGCAGATGCATTACGAAAGAATAATACAATTGACTGGCAAAAGAGAGAATCTGCAAGGGCAACAATGCGTATGCAGATAAAGAGGCTGCTAAAAAAACATAGATATCCTCCTGAAGGAATGGAAGATGCAGTGCAAACCGTTATGACACAATGCGAACTGTGGACAGATAATTTTGATTATGGAGAGGATTTAAATCACTATGTAATAAGTGATAGCAAAGAAAAAGTGTTATCGTTAGTAGCAGAAAATACGGAAATATATAATTAATAAATACAATTGAACTAATCAAGGACAAGGGAAAAAAAGAACAGTGATTTTGTTTTCGTTTGACTTTGATTATAATGATTAGACGTTAAAAAAGGAGAATACATTGGACAAAAAAACAGTTAAAAATCTATTGGCAATACAATTCTAGGACTTTCAGTAGTTTTTGATAGGTGGCTATTTTATTTTTTTCGTATCTTCATAGCATCAATAAGTAGTATTAGAAACTTTATTACTACGTTAAGCAACATGGATGCAGTTGTCACTGTAGCGCTAATAACCGGTAGTCTATCGTTTCTAAGCGTTTTCATAAGTTCTATCGTTTCTAAAAATCTTAGAATACAAAACAAAATACGAAAAAGATATTTATATGAGAAAAAGAAGCACCATATTCAGAATTTATTGATATGGTTTATAGAATTCAGGCTAATATTGATAATGAAGAATATAATAACGAAGGGTTAGTGGACGATGTATATAGTTTTTTTCTAAAAAAATTAACATTATGGGGATCGAATGAAGTAATAAAAAAAGTGGCTTGAATTTCGCGAACTAAGCTTAAATCAGGAAGATGATAGTGATAATGAAAATAATAATCTTATTAAACTTGAAGAGATAATATTTGAAATCAGAAAAGATATGGGTCAAAAACAGCGTGGCCTAAAAGCAAGGTGATATATTAAAAATTTTTTTATAACAGATGTCGATTATTATATTGGTGAGAATAAAAAAAGACAAATAGAGACTGTATCCTTACCCAAATGTAAACTTTCTGAAATACTAACCATACAAGAAAATTCTTATTTCAAAAACAACTGATTTTTTTGAAATAAGAATAAGATATTCTCAAGTAAAAAAATAGAATCCAATATTAAAGGATTGGATTCTATAAAAATATTGTGAATTTAAATTAGTAGGTTTTTACTTTATATTTTTTTAGAAAGCAGGGCTAATAATGCATCGTTATCATTTGAGCCATCAACTTTGACTAACCCCGTGTCAACTCTGCTAAATAGTGCATTCATTATTATTAATCTCTCATCTTTGTCTATATCTGTTCCTGCATACGTCAACGACTGATAGAATCTGGTCAAAGCTGCTTTCTGACGGTACTCAGTAGCTAAATGATGATTTGATAGTACAATTTTTATCAACACTCTTACTACATAAATGAAGAATGATATTACTGAAACAAGTATAAATGATCTAGATATAAAAGGTGCTTCCTTGAGATTTCCTAGTGAATAATCGTGTAGTACGATAATGAACCGCGATGAAGCAATAATTAAAGCTACTGAAGTTAAAATCAGGCCCACTGACCAATAAGTTGCACTTTTTTTATGCTCTTCTGCACGATCTCTCCAAAGCTGCTCTGGTGCCTCCAACTTTAACTTGTTTTTATATGTTTCTTCCAAATCGTTGATTTTTTTCTCTTTGTCATCCTTCCAAGTTTCAATAGCGTTTTGAAATTCATTTAGTTCATGAACCTTATCATCAAACAGTTTCTGAATTTCATTATGTTTTTTTTCTGCAAGTATTGTAATGCCTTCATATTGCTTATTAGCATCGCATTCAATTTCATGTAATCTATTAGATAATGGAGTTATTTTATTTGATTCAAAATCCGAAAAATCATCGGCTATATTTGAAAAAATTTGCCACATATAATACAAGGCAGGGAAGTACGAATAAGGTGTAGAATTTGGAAGATGGGTTCCAACTTTATAAGGATTGTTACAAATATCTATATATGTACTTACTGCTAATACTAAATTTTTCTTTATATTGACTTACATAAAAAGAAACGAAATCTTTAATTTTACAAAATTCTTTATCTTCGTCTATAGGGGATTCAAGCGAAATTATGTAAACTGTTTTTTTCCTGGTTCTCGTTCTTCTCTCGAAGATGTTAGTGTGCTACATAGATATGAATTTACTTCATTTATCTCTAAAGTCTCAGCATTAGAAAAGTAATCCCTAACTGAATTAATTTTTATCATTCAAATCTTTCCATAATATGAAAAAAATTTATTTGAGTCATCTTCAGATATTGATTTCCAATAATTGAAATTTCGCTTAACTATTCTTTCTAACTCGTCAAATTTATATACCGATGTATATGTATCAAAAGAAATCGTGTAGTTATCACTTATTAAAAAAATCTGAAGGAGATACTTGGATTTATTCGAATAGATATCTGTTTATGTGATAAACTCATTATCCACCCTCACTTTTTAAAAAAATTAAAATTTAATTGTTTTTATACATTAACTGTGCTTATGAAAATATAAAACTAATTATGAGCTCTATTGTATATAACTACACCCTCTACTCACACATCGCCATCTCAACGCTATCGAGATACTGACAGAGCGACTTATTAAACTTCTCATAATCAGCATATGCAAATTCCTCAGTAGCCTGCGCAATATTTACATACACAATCTTAGACTGGTTATAAAAAGTAATCATCAGCGGTAGCTTGAACACCGTCGAAAATCCCCTAACTGTTAGACGACCGGCTTCCTCGATATTCATGATGTCATCCTTCGAATGAGCACCTGTTAGATGATCATCCGTTAATATCTCAACTGGCATCTCCTTGCTATCGTAGTAGTCGTACATCTTAGCAGCAGCCTTGCAGATTCCCTCCCAGCCGGTAGCATACGTAAGATTCCACTGCGATAGTAGCCAGTTTCCATCCGCTCTTACTCCGATTAATAGCATCTTAACCTCCTGACCCATACCACTAGGTATGTATCCAATATTTGCTGACTATAGAGTAAACCCATTATCATTCATTTTCAACCATCTAGTGCAAATAACTCTTCGCATGCATATATACACGACAACCCGTATAGTTTCACTTTGCCCTGTAATTCTAGTATAATACTCTGTAATAGACATGGAGATTACATAATATAGAATATTAACTACTTAAAGATACTAGTGATATTCGCTAGAAATTGCATACCATTTGTACATAACAGAGCGAGCACCAAAAGGAGGAAAACCATGAATACCAAGATGAAGCTAAGATCAGCGATTGCGATTTTACTATCCGCATTGCTCGTCTTATCTATCGCAGGCTGCAGCAAGAAGGCGCCTAAGAAAGAGGAGAAGAAGCCGCCAAAGCCAAAAGTCACTGAGAAAGAGGAGAAGAATAGGAAAGCTGCGTATAGCGCGTATAAGAACATCATCGAGCAAAACGCTACGGATATAAAAGCCTACTCGTGGCAGACCGTTCCAGGGAAGGAGACGTATAATACTAGAGGCATAGATAGGCCCATATCGCTTTGCGACATAGATGGTGACAAGATACCAGAGCTTTTCTTCTTCACCGCGAATAATGAATTCGATGCACAGATGCATATCTATACATTTAATGGCCAAGAAGCAGTGGAACTAAGCTACGATGGCTTTAATGAAGGTGCATATAGTGGCAAATTCGCGGATCAACAAGCTGCTGCGGGTACTTCTTATGTCGTGTATAAGGGCAAGGATGCAAATACCCTATACATTTACTATTCGAACGGCGATGATTACATGCAGTATAATGTCCACAAGTATGTGATGAAGAATTCAAAGCTTGAGCTGGTTGAGACTATATCTGACCTAGTTGGACAAGGTGATTCGGGAAATACCGTGGATATATATAAGAGAAACGGCAAAACCGTGTCAGGTGCACAAGGCGCCAAATCTTTTACAAATTCATCCGCACAGTTTGATAAGGCCATCATCTTCAGTACCTATAGAGAGGAGAACAACGTATCTATCTGGAAGAAGTTCAGCTTCGATAGGGCACTCTGCATCTCGTATGATCAGGCGATAGCTAAGCTGAGCGGGAAGTAATATGATCAAAAACGGAGCGATTTCATAATGCTTTCCGGCACCCTCTGGGGCACGACCGGAATTTATTCACATCTATATAGAGCGTACGGCATCCCGCCCGTGACGATGTCAATCCTGAGAGTGTCATGTGCGATGCTAGTCATCCTGCCGTTCATGCTCATGAAAGGGCTAAAGAGCTTCAAACTCAGTAGGCGTGGTTTCAAGATAGCCTGCGTGCAGGGCGTAATCACACAGGCCGTGTTCAACGTGGCGTACTTCACAGCGATTGGTAAACTCGGCATGGCGAGCGCAGTCGTGCTCGTCTACACATCCCCGATAATCGTGGCGATTATGTCGTACTTTATATTTAAGGAAAAGCCTACCCTGAGAAAAGTCCTCGCCATGTGCGTGACCATCATAGGAGTTACATTCACGGCGACAGGGGGAGTGTTCGACCTAGGGAAGCTGTCTCTTTATGGTATATTCATGGGACTTATATGCGGATTCTGCTTTGCAAGTTTAGCGATTACAAGTAGACTTGGCGGACAGTCGGAAGATACGACAGCGATGACATTCTATACGATGGTATTTGGGCTCATCGCTCTTTTGATATACGGATCCATAGTTGGAGTTGGTGAATTTCATGCGGACGGAAAGCTGGCGCTGATAAGTATAATCAATGGCTCGACATCTGTTGCCATTCCATACTTCATGTACGGCTTCGCGATAACGAGGCTTAAGCACGTGTCGTACGCACCGATATTATCATCGGTGGAAAATGTCGCAGCGACACTATTTGGCACACTGCTATTCGGGGAGGAACTCGGCCCATGGAGGGTTGTTGGTATCGTGCTGGTTATCACATCGATAGCGATGATTAACATGCCAGAACGCTCAAAATGCGCCCTAAAATCACCTGGATGCGAATAACGCAAGGCAAAAAAAGTACCAAAAAACGGAAAAATTTGCACAATTTTTGACCTAATATACACTATTTTTGAAAACATAGAGACAAAGCATAAAAATAAGGTTATACTACCTACATGAGAACAATAAATAATATCAAGCAGCAAACTTCTCGTAGCTAATAGCTAGTATAGCAGCAAGCTGAGAAGGAATAAGGAGAACTTATGATTAGCATATTTGATACCGATATTGTGACTTTCGAAAAGCCTAAGTACACATTAGAGATTCGTAGTGACGGCTTCACCTACACGCATAAGAAGAAGGGTGTGCTGAACGTTAGTTTCGACGATATACTGACCATTATCACGACGAACTATTTCAGTTCCAACGGTAGCTACAACATTAATCTGGTTAGTGTAGATCCTAAGCAGAAGATGATAGATATAACCTTGGATGAGGATTATGGCTATGAGACTCATAATATCAAAGAGACTAAGACTCTTCTTACTGCCTTTGGCTGCACACAAGCTCACCAAGGACTTTCCTAATAACATCGGTGAGTTAGACCTCACACTTGGCACATCTCTCAGGGAGAAGCAGATAAAGCTCCGCGGTAACAAGATTATCGGTGCTAAGCACGAGATAGATATCAATGATATTAAGCGAGTTGTATGCGCAGTTAGTGCAATAGGAACCTTCGGCATATACACTAGCGAGACCAAGAAGGGATTGTTCGATAAGGCGGACATGGTTGTTCCGATCAATTCCGTCACTGCTCCACTCCTAGAGGCGATAGTTACTAAGAATACAGGGAAAGGAATAGATTTCAGCAGGGGTAATAACTGGGATCAGAAGAACTCTGAATTTATAATTATTCGCTTTATGGAGCCAGGATTCTTCCTTACGGATAGGGATTCTATCAAGGAAGAGTGGCAGAAGATTGCCTTTGATAGAGTAGTCATGTATGGATACTTCATCAATGGCGATATGTAATTAATTTGCTATTTTCATTCTTTCAGATACACACTGTTAAAGGGACGAGCCACCGGCTCGTCCCTTTAATTTCTATATTATCTTGTCCTAAAAACCCTATAAATATCCTTAAATAAGTAAAATTATTGGTTCAAAAAAAATATTGCATATTTGTGCAAATTGCATTAAAATACAATATACATTAGTTCAATTTAACTAACTTTTGTAAAATATATCTAACTTATTAAAAATTTTCACACTCATTAATAGGAGGAAAGATGAAGACAACTGGTTTCAAGGGAGTGCTGTCCTTTGTCGTAGCCGTGGCTGTTACCGCCGCTATGGCTTATTCGGCTGTTACGGTCGTAGATAAGAACAACGCTGCCAAAGAAAAGGCTGCCAAGGAAGCTCAGGCAATTGGTTCAGAGGTTTCCACTGAAGGTCTTAAGGATGGAGAATACGAGGGTACTGCAACCGGTTACGGTGGACCCCTTACTGTTCGCATCACCGTTAAGGGTGGAAAGCTGACAGATATCAGGGTTGTATCTCAGACTGAAACGCCGGAGTATTTTAACAGGGCGAAAGCTGTCATAGGCAAGATACTGAGCAGTGGCAATGTAAACGTCGATTCGGTTTCAGGAGCGACTATCTCTTCTAATGCGATCAAGAAGGCGGTTGCTGATGCTCTAAGCAAGGCTGGATCGAAGCAGCAGGCGAAGGTAACGCCAGTCAAGAAAGATGCTAGAGCTGCGAAGGGAAGAAAGGGCAATGCAGCAGGAACTTTTTCAATCGGAAGTGCTAACCTGAACGACGGTGTGTACACTGGTTCGGGTCAGGGCTACAATGGTCCAATAAGAGTTCGCGTAACCGTTTCAGGCGGTAACATTACTAATGTTGAAATACTTTCAAATAGTGATGATGCCCCATTCTTTAACCGTGCAAAGGCGGTAATCGGCAGATTGCTCGGAAGCCCAGGCAAGAGCGTGGACACCGTTTCTGGTGCTACATACTCTAGCCGCGGTATTATCGATGCCGTAAGAAATGCACTTTCAGGCGCAGGCAAGACTAGTGTTACGAACACCAGCAGTAGCACAAACACGCCTGCCACATCGGACAATAAGCCAAGCGAGGACAATGTATCTCCAGCGGTTAACCCTGAGACAGGAGAACCAGCATATGTAGATGCAGCCCTACGCAAGCATTATCCAGGAGATAAGCTGAAGGATGGAGACTATACTGGAATCGGTATCGGATACCTCAATCCAGGTGGAATCAAGACCTATATAACGGTAAAGGATGGCGAGATATCGTCTCTAAGGGTCGGCGTAGGTGACGATTACCGCGATGACATGGGACCATTTAGAAGTCAGGCGGAGAACGTGATACCGTTCCTGCAGGGTAAGGAAGGTCGCTGGAACATCGCGAAGCTGGGATTATACCGTGAGTACTTTGAAGCTATAAGAAAGAGCACTGATCCTAAAGCTAAGGTCAAGGAGCTCCTTGGCGATAAGTATGTCGGCATGCTAAGTGGTCTATCGGAAAATAACACAGAGTCTGACCTAAAGATCATGTCGCGCGCTGTAAAGGCTTACATGAACGACCGCTATGAGGGCAAAAAGATGTTCGATAGCGTGAGTGGCGCAACGATTAGTGCGAGCGGAATTTCGGCTGCTACCAAGGAAGCTAGCAACAAATCAGCAAACGATTACAAGACTAACTCTGGTATTAAGGAGATTTCAATCGTATCGCCTAAGTCGAAAGCGGTAGAGGTAAACACTGGTAGCCCAGTCGACTTCTCGAATCTCAAGGTTAAGGTCGTTAAGCGAGACGGAACAGAAGCGGAAGTATCATGGAATGATTTTGAGGCAAACGGACTCAGCATCACAGATGAGGACGGAAATGCAATCGAGAACGGCAGCGACCTCAAGGCTTACGGTGATAAGAAGGTCATCAAGGCAAAGGTTATTCATAAGCAGTCGCTCTCATACGATAACTTCAGAATCCTCGTTGGTCGCTATAGCAATGACTACATCGTTGGACTCGAGTACAGCAAGGACGGGGCAAAGTGGTATAAGGCTGATACCTTAAACAAAGACTCTGACGATAGCAACAAGATCGATGATCAGCAGGTTATCGATGCACCTACTTCGTTTGAGTTTGAGAATGTAAAGGTGCGCCTAGTATCCAAGGAAGGTCACCGCTACGAGTACACAGCTGATCAGACACCTGTCAGCAAAAAGGTAAGATACACAGTGGTTAAGGATGAGAATCCTAATGCACCGCAGGCGCTGTTCGTAACGTTCAAGCTATCTGGTACAGAAGCAGATAAGCAGCTCGTAGAGAATAATAGTGGAAATACTGAAAACCCAGTAACTCCAGGAACTACTGAGCCTACTGAGAATCTTCCAGAGGTTAGTGTAGACAGCAAGGTAATCGAGACAGTACTCGATGAGCCAGGCAGACCTAAGTGGACACAGGGTGTTCCTATTAAGCCAGCCACAGTTACAAGCCTCGACAAGGATGCAGAGATGGTAGCTTCAATCGAGGGACTTCCTAAGGGTCTATCCTTTGACGGAACTACAATCACTGGCACACCAGTAGTGGATGACGATAACTGGGATGGCGATGACGGAATGTTTAAGACAGTAACTATGAAGTTCAAAGCTAAGAAGAACGGCAAACTTCTAGTTAGAGAATACAAGTACTGGATTTACAGAGATAAAGACCACGACGGAATCGCGGATGATGACGAGGATGGCGGAACAGCATTTACACCGCAGAGAGTAAATGCAAAACCTATCGACGTAGATGGCAAAGCACCTACCCTCGAAGACTACAAGGCTAAGTTCAGCAACATCCCAGCGGACGGTTCTGTGAAGGTTAAGCTAGTGCAGAAGCCTGACCTGTCAAAGAAGGGCATGACCAAGGCGGTACTCGAGTTCTCAGTTGATGGAATCGACAAGAAGAGCAAGGCAATCGTTATGGTTAACGTGAAGACTCCAGCAGCAGATGCGGAGGAGACGCTCCCAGAGGTTAAGGTAGACAGCAAGGTAATCGAGACAGTACTCGATGAGCCAGGCAGACCTAAGTGGACACAGGGTGTTCCTATTAAGCCAGCTACAGTTACAAGCCTCGATAAGGATGCAGAGATGGTCGCTTCAATCGAGGGACTTCCTAAGGGTCTATCCTTTGACGGAACTACAATCACTGGCACACCAGTAGTGGATGACGACAACTGGGATGGCGATAACGGAATGTTTAAGACAGTAACTATGAAGTTCAAAGCCAAGAAGAACGGCAAACTTCTAGTTAGAGAATACAAGTACTGGATTTATAGAGATAAAGACCACGACGGAATCGCGGATGATGACGAGGACGGCGGAACAGCATTTACACCGCAGAGGGTTAATACAAAACCTATCGACGTAGATGGAACTGAACCTACCCTCGAAGATTACAAGGCTAAGTTCAGTAACATTCCTGCGGACGGTTCTGTGAAGGTTAAGCTGATTCAGAAGCCTGATCTGTCAAAGAAGGGTATGACCAAGGCGGTGCTTGAGTTCTCAGTTGATGGAATCGACAAGAAGACGAAGACACCAGTTATGGTGAATGTTAAAACACCAGTTGCTAATGCGGCAACATCAGCCGTTACGAGTGGAACAACTAGCACGAGAAGTGCAGTAACTGCTGCGATCCCTGGAAATTCTAGTGTAGAGACTAGAGATAGCGGAAAGGCTAACAAGAGAGAAGATATACAGAAGCCAGCAGAGAGTAAAGTAGTAGCAGAAAACTCTGCTGCGGCTGAGACGGAAAGGACGGTATCGTGAACTTAATATTTGGAATCGCAGTGACTGTCATATTCTATATTCTGACAGCAGATGCAATTAAGAAGCACCCAGGGGCTTTTTATCTGGGCATATACGTATGGTGCGGAGCAGTTGTTATGTACTTCAACCTCGGATATGACCAGAAATTCCCAGAGTGGTTCAACGTATACTTTATGAACATGTTCAGTAGAGGCATCTTTACGACAGCTACCTTTATGGTGGTAATGTATCTGGGTGTCATCACTAAGCACAACAAACTATCTCGTAAGCTAATGAGCGTGCGCGGAGAGATATCAATCATAGGAAGCTTGCTGACTTTAAGCCACAACGTGGTGTTCGGAGTTAAGTACTTCCCGATGCTGTTTACAAATCCAAAGGCTATGCCTACTAGAGAGCTAATCGCATCGTCAATCACTCTGTGCTTGCTAGCTATGCTTATTCCTCTCTTCATCACCTCATTTAAGGTGGTTCGTCGCAAGATGAGTGGTAAGACTTGGAAAAAGATTCAGCGCATGGCATATCCGTTCTTCATCGGAATCTACGTGCATATAATGGTGCTGTACTCGGCAGATGTGAAGTCCCATATAACTGGAATAGTCGTTTATACATTGATTTACGGCAGTTACGTAGTACTAAGGCTCAGAAAGGCAGCGCTAAAGAGCAGAAAGCTCAGGCGGCTACAGCATAAACACGATAACTTTCATAGTCTATACATAAAATAAAGTAGCAAACAGGGGCTGGTCTCATTTGAGACCAGCCCCTGTGATGTTTCATATTATTAATACTTGTAACTAGGCACAAGTTCCTTAAGCGTAGGCATGATGCCTATATTGCCAGGAGTCTGCCCTGGTAGCTGCCAGAAATCGTGAGCGCAGTACACGTTGCCTTCGATGATAGCAGGCCCAGTAGGAGTAACAGCGACATCCCATCCAACGTATCTAATTTGTGGAACCTCCATAGCTGCTTTAAGAATCATTTCCTTGGCCTCTTTGAAAAGAGGTGTCTTAAAACCTACTAGCTTCTCATGTGTGTTAGGATGCTCAGTGTATAGACCCTCAGCCTTAGTATCGCCAGAGTGTGCAGGGAATAGGAACTCACCAGTCTCTAGGTCAACTGGTCCATGAACTCCGTAGTTATCTACAACTCTGCCGTTGATACCGAACTTCTGTACTGCGTAGATCAGATGTGGCTTGCCGTCATCACCGATAATCGTGATCATACGCATCGTGTTGGCACTGCCGGAATATACCTTGTCGAGATCAGGATGGTTCTCGATTACACCCTCGAGAGTACCAAATCCCTTCTCCTTGATATATGAATAGAATGCGTCGAAATTCTCAAAGTCAGAAGTCACAAGTCTCTCGCAGCCTATGCCGCATTCGAGATCCTTCATCTTGCAGAAAACCTTGTCTTTTCTGTTGAAATACGCCTCTACCTCGTCCTTAGTCGCAGTCTCGAGTTCGATGAAGTCACGACCGATGTATTCCTTGAATTTCTCATTAAATTCATCCTTGTTATCAAAGAAATGTGCGTAAGCAGGGTCATTCATCTGAGATACAAGCTTCTTGCTTCTGAATCTCGTGAGATAAGTGTCTCTCTCTGCATCGGTTTTGTCCCAGAACTGGAAAATCACATAATCATAATAACCAGCATCGAATTTTCTCATGCAGTGTACGATGTCCATTGCGCACGCAAGCTTGCTCTTCCCAGAAATTCTGTGTGCTTCGTTGACACAGTCTGTGAACTTCTTGAAGCTCGCATTCTTTAGTACTCTTAGTCCGTACTTTAGTTTGCTTTCGCCCATATAAATTCCTCGTTTCATAAATCGTAAATTTTCAGTTTATCTTTAATATTTTATATCAGGTAATAGTTATAAATCAAATGTTTATTGGGCAAATTCATGAACCGCAAAATGTCCAATGCCTGTCGGTCTATGGTATCATAAGCATATTGAATTTAAGAAAAAGAAGTTAATAGGATTATGCAGTTAAAAGAAATTGATAACGGCACTTCAATCGATAGCAGCACTGCGAGAGCCGTGGGCATCAGGACCTTACAGCATAATAGATAGATGAAAAGGGCTTAGGAGATATGACTAGACAGAGATATTCGGGACAAGGATACAGGGGATATAGTAGAGTGAATAAGAAGATGGAGAAAATGGTTGCGACATTAGTGATCGCTGCGGCTGTTTTCGTCCTTAATCAGATGGGAATAGATATAGGGGGTTCAGGTAGCTCAGGCAGCAAAGTAAAGCCGCTAAAGGAAAAGAGTGTAGAGCAGCTACTCGATGAAGTGAGGGTGGCTTCGCCAGATGAATACGCTGATTATGACAGAGACTCCTATACAGAGCCATATAAGAAAATCGAGTATAAAGGCAGAAAGTATTCGCTAAGAAAATTTGCATTTGTGACGAGTAAGCACTACAAGGATGGCGATTATATAGACCCATATACGGGCGATGAACTCTCTCTTGATGACAGCAATTTCGACCATATCATTCCGCTTAACTATGTGAATAAGCATGGGGGCGCCAAATGGAGCCATTCTAAGAAGCATCAGTACGCGACAGATGTGCGTGTTGGAGTAGATGTAGATGGGGCGGTAAATCGCGATAAGTCAGATAAGGGACCGAGCGAGTGGCTGCCAGAGGCGAACGTTGATGACTACTGCTATACTTGGCTGGTCATCGCTGTGAGCTACGATATACCGCTTTCGCCAGAAGACGTCAAAGTTATTAGGGACCATATCGGAAGTAATCCAAAGCTGATAAATCCATATAATTAAAGGAGTGCTACTATGTACATGTATTATTACGAATCACCGATGGGTGTTATGAAGCTTTGCGCTGATGAAGAGGGCCTTCTCGGTGTATGGTTCGATGAAGAGCGGATAGCAGAGGCTTCTTTAGATATCGAAGCAATCGAGAATCTCCATGATAATAAACATATAAGCGATGCAGTTTGCTGGCTTGACGAATACTTTGCAGGAAATGTTCCAAGCTTTACTCCGAAGCTAAAGCTGCAGGGGTCAGAATTCAGAAAGACCGTATCAGAGATAATGCTCAAGATTCCTTATGGCGAGCTAAGCACATATGGTGAAATCGCAAGGGAAGCCATGATAAGACTTGGCAAAGAGCGCATGTCAGCTCAGGCTGTGGGAGGAGCAGTCGGTAGCAATGAGTTTTCAATAATAGTGCCGTGCCACCGGGTGGTGGGTAAGGACGGAAAACTCACGGGCTACGCAGGAGGCATGGATAAGAAGGTTTATCTGCTTCACCATGAGGGGGTTGATTTCGAAGGGCATAATTTAAGGATATAATGCTTGTATTTCACCTCATAGTATCATATTATGATACTATGAGGTGTAGATATGATAAAAACATACAATATGATTATTCATGAGTTACATGATTACAGAAACCCTAAGACAAAACTTGGAAGATTAGTTAAGGAAGGCGTGTACACGCCTGTTATCAGGGGGCTTTACGAAACAGATCCTAATACGGCAGGGTATCTTTTGGCTGGAAGCATCTATGGTCCATCCTATTTGTCGTTTGATTTTGCTCTTTCATATTACGGAATGATTCCAGAAATTGTTCATACAGTGACATGTGCAACATATAATAAAAAGAAAAAGCGTATATATGAAACTGAATTTGGCAACTTTATATACAGAGATGTTCCAGTTAAAGCATATCCAATAGGAATAATTATTAAGAATGAAGGTGATTACTCATTCCAAATTGCAACGAAAGAAAAGGCTTTGAGCGATAAGCTTTATTCAATGAAACCTATTTCTAATCAAAAAGAACTAGAGACCGTACTTGTTGATGATCTTAGAATTGATATGGATGAAGTAATAAAGTTGGATGAGAATGATCTTCGTGAAATTTCAGAAGCATATCATTCAACGAATGTGAGTCTTTTGTATAGGCTGGTTAAGAGAAGGAAGATGAAAAATGAAAAACGTGATTGAACAGATGCTTGCAAAATATGAATTGAACTCCGATTATGATAGGGTTAACGCTCTTAAAGAGATTATTCAGGAGATTACTTTAAGTGGACTTAGCCGTGGCGGTTTTTTTAAGAAAGCTGCATTTTATAAAAGAACCTTCAAAAATGGATATGTGGAGTACAGAGTTTTTTAAGCAAATCACAGAAGGCTTAACGGACTTAAAATAGCGATTTAATCTGAAAATACAAATTAGCACAAAGGAGCTATAATCAATATTGATATTTTGGTTAATACTAATCAATAGGATTATCCCCTGATAGATTAACAATAACAGCAGGCAGAGCTACGCTCTTTGCCTGCTGTTTTCGTTGTATAAGTAAAACCACGCGTTGGACGCGTGGTTCCGTAAAGGCTTTGCCTATGAGCAGAAATTGAAAATGAAAAAACCTTCTGCTACACTTTGAATGCGGTCTGTCAGCTGCAAACAAAGGAACAGAAGGAGGTGCATTCACATGGGAGTGAATGACATAAATAGTTTAGCGCATTCAAAGTGGAACTGCAAATATCACATAGTTTTCGCACCCAAATATCGAAGAATGGTGTTTTATGGACAGAAGAAGCATGAAGTTGGAAATACTTAGAAAACTATGTGAGTGGAAAGGAGTAGAAGTTCTGAATGCGGAAGCGTGTCCGGATCATATTCATATGCTATTATCTATACCACCCAAATATTCAGTATCAAAATTCATGGGATATCTAAAAGGGAAGAGCAGTACAATGCTGTATGAACAGTTTGGGGAATTAAAGTATAAATACAGAAACCGAGAATTTTGGTGCAAAGGATATTATGTAGATACAGTAGGCAAAAATGAAGCAAGAATATCCGAGTATATATCAAAACAACTGGAAGAAGATAAAATGGGAGACCAGCTAACCATGAGCGAAGCTGGAGCATTCAGGAAAAAGAAAAAGTAGGTTAAGGCAAAACGCAACTGACAGATCGCGTTTACGCGTTCGACGCGTCCGCGAGGAGCAGAGGGCTTTGCCCGCCTACTTAACAACCACGCGTTCGACGCGTGGATGGTTTTTTTGATTTTAGAATTACTTTTCCGCCTACCGTCCAGTTGATAGCGCTTGTAGGGCATATGCTCCTGCACTTGCCACAGCGAATACATTCAGCGCTGTTGATGTTATCTAGAACCTTGACCTGCATATCGCAGTGGATTTCGCATTTCATGCAGTTAATACATGTACCTCTATCCACTTCCATCTGAAGTACGCTAAAGCGGTTAAAAAACGAATATATCGCGCCTAGAGGGCATATGTATTTACAGAAAGGCCTGTAGATCATCGTCGAAAGTATGACTGTGATAATCAGAAGAATCATCTTCCAGTCGAACAAGATGCCCATCATGGTTCGTAGAGATTCGTTCTTAATGAGGAGAGGTATGCCGGCCTCGATAGTGCCAGCTGGACAGATGTACTTGCAGAAGAACGGCTCTCCGATCCCAAAATCATTTGATATTGCAATCGGAAGTGCAAATACGAATACCGCAAGTATAGCGTATTTAAGATATCTGAGCGCTTTATCCATCTTCGCAGGTATCCTTCGCTTCTTCACCCTGATCTTATATAGCAAGTCCTGAAAGAATCCAAACGGGCACAGAAATCCGCAGACGAACCTACCGAGAAATGCTCCAGTAATAAGCAAAAAAACCCATCACGTAGTATGAGATGTGGTATTTGTTGCCGTTTTCGACCGACTGCAGTGCTCCGATAGGGCACGCTGCGCCGGCTGCCGGACAAGAATAACAGTTTAAGCCAGGTGAGCAGAAACTTTTACTCTTTCCTTTGTGTATGGTACCGTCGGTAAAATTTGAGACGTGAGGATTGGTCATGAACGTCGCTATGAGCTGCACTAGATGACGCCTCGGGTTATTAGTCTTCATGGCGCCTCCTATCCGATACCTATGCACTCGAGACAGACGGTGGCAGCCTTGCTGAAGACCGTCATCATCTCACCTCTACTGATACCTATTATTAACATAACGATACCAGCCGCGATGAGCGCAGCCGGTATCAGCTTTTTATACTTCTTAGACATAATTTATACCCGACAATCCCGGTCTATGACAATTTCTTTAGACGGGAATTTACTTCTTTCATATAGAGTTCTGTAATCGCGTCAGTATCATGTGTTGAGAACGCTCCAACCTTTGGATCACCAATCTGCTTTCCATTCTTATCAAAGAACACGGTGGTAGGAGTGCCGCTTACGTACTGAAGAAGTCCTTCGTTCAAAGAATCGCTTGGAACTAGCGTCTTTACCGTTAATCCTTGCTTAGAGAGAATCTCTTTTGCGGTATCTGGTGAAGCTTCTCCATCGAGACAAATAGATACAAACTGTACGTTGGAAGGAAGCTGATTCTTGAGCTTCTCAAGAGCAGGCATCTCATCGATGCAGTAGCCACAAGTCGTCGACCACACGTTAACCACGGTGAGGTCGTAATCCTTCAGATTATCCTGTGTGAATTTCACCGTCAAGTGTAGTTGTTTCGAAGTTCTTAAGGCTAGCCTTTGGGCCGTTACTGCCTTTTGAATCTGAATTTGAACTATCCTTACCGCAACCTGTGAATGATATTGCGAGTGCTAGCAAAACTGCCGCTAGCAGTGTAAACCGTTTAATGTGTAGTTTTTTCTTCATAGTATTCCCCAATATTCCTTATTTATCGCAATTAAACAATACATAATGTATTATAATCTTACGATATGAGTTAAGTATAACATCTAAGTGACGAAATTAATCATTATAAAAATCTTAATTTAAATTGTGCACTATCAAAAATACTGATGAATGCGATATATTGACCGAAGAGGTCAACGATACTAAAATGTTACGATACGGAAAAGGAGAAGAAGGATATGAATATTACAGTTTACTGCGGATCTCGCTTCGGTGAGAAGTCCGTGTTTAAGGATAGAGCAGTTGAGCTCGGAAGCTGGATTGTAGAGAGCGGTCACAATCTTGTATATGGTGGCGGAAATGTAGGACTCATGGGAACCGTTGCAAATACAGTTTTAGAAGGCGGTGCCAAGGTCTACGGTATCATCCCAGAATTTCTGCTCGACCAGGAGAAGGGACACGAGGGCCTCTACACACTTGAGATCGTAAAGTCTATGCCAGAGCGCAAGACTCGCATGATCAACCTTGGCGATGCATTTATCGCTCTCCCAGGCGGGCCTGGCACATTAGAAGAGATTTCAGAGATAATCTCGCTTAGAAGACTGAACAGAACTGAGAAGCCGTGCATTCTATACAATATCGAAGGTTTTTATGAGCCGTTGAAAAAGCTGCTCGAGGATATGGTAGCTGCCGACTTCCTGCCAGCTGAAGATCTAAATAAGGTTGTCTTTGCAAGCAATCTTGATGAGATTAAGGCGGCACTGGGCGAGAATTAAAAGTAATAAGGGAAGATAATATTGCTTATGAGAGAACCCTGCAAGTGATGGAATTCATGCTTGCAGGGTTTTTTTAGTACATAAATTTACATATAATTCGTTATAAGGATTATCTATACAAATGGAAGAAGTATAGATAAAAAGCAATTGTTAGAATTTTTGATAGACTAGCTAGAATAATAAGGAATGTTATTCCCCAAAACATAAAATATAAAAGGAGGAACTATGAAGTTCAAGAGCAAGAACTCAAGAAGTCTAGTAAAGGTCCTAGCACTATCGATGATACTATCGACAGCACCATTGTTTGCCTTTGCAGACGATTCTGCAGTTAATGAAAAAACAGAAACTGCAAGTGTTTCAACCGAAGCGAAAGCTGAAAAAAGTGATGCTACATCGGCTACAGGTGGCGTATCGCAGCCAGCTAACCCAAGACACGGATCAGGATTCCGTGCAGCAGAGCCTTCCAAGACTGGTCCTTATAAGGAGTCGGATTTTGCACTCCTATATAAGACTGAGAAGGCAACACTTAGGAATATGCCTGTAATTGACAAGGCAACAGGTAAAGCGCTAACTAAACCAATTAAGTTCAAGGTTTGGAATGCAACACTTCAGAGATTTGAAAAGGAAGTTACTTCATCTAACGGTGTGCTTCCAGATGTTGAATTAATCAAAGATCATCATTACATCATTTTTGCACAGGACAAAGAGTATAACTTCAAAAATAACGCATACATAATTATAAAGGAAACTGGAAGTGTCGTATATAATGACAGAACTCCAATTACAACGAGCCATCCAGGGCAAGATGAAAAAATCACCTCATTCGTTCTAGAGAAGAGGGCTACACCGATTACGGATGCTACAAAGGCAAATCGCATAAAGATTGATCTACAGCTCTTCTATATGGAGAAAGTTGGCAGAAATTATCTACCAAGTGACGATAGCTTTGATTGGGAGGAAACTAATTCAACCCTAGTTCTGACAAGCCCGTTCGAGACAATTAGAGTTCCAATCAAGGACAGCACAGTTGAAGTTGAACTCATGGAAGACGATGTGTACACAGTAAGTGTTGAGAGTGAGAAGCTTGGCATGTATACGTATCCGCTAACTGTAAAAGATCACTCAGAGCGTGGTGCTGACAAGCTTGCGTATAACCATCTCAGCTGCACAAATAAGGATACTATCATGCTTTTTGACAAAGATGGCCAGATTGAGAAGAAGTATCTTGATGCACTAACAAGCGTAAGTGGAAAGACTAAAGTAGAAGGACTAAACTTCAACAGCAGAATTTTGCCAAGATGGTTCGAACAGTATAACGATAGCGTAAGATACACTATGAATGAAAAGCTTCTCGATAAGGCTGTTGCAAAAGGTCTAAAAGGAGATTTTGACGTAATAGATATTCACTCTATCAATATGGCTAGAACTGAGCGTTCACGTCTCATGCTTGCTGAAGGTCAATTCTTTAATTACACAACTGAAGTTCAGTCTGGTAAAAACGTGGGAAAGGTTTCCTACATAGGCAGCGATGGCAAGCTAAAGCCGTTATCGTTCACTCAGACTGGTAATAAAATCAAGTTCAATATGAATTCCCTATCCGTATATCCGATAGTGGTTCAGTACGTATCAGATAGCAGCGTTCAGTATGTATCAACTGAAGGTGATGGATTATCACTTGAGAAAGGTGATGATGTTGATGTAAAAGCTGTATTTAAGGCTACCTCTTCAGTGGACAAGAGCTTCGAAAACTTTAGCGGAGTTGAAGTTGATAACGTAAGGCTCGAGGATTCTGACTATACTGTCACTAAGGGAAGTACAGTTATCAAACTTAATAAGAGTTTTGTGGACAGACTATCTGCTGGTAGACACACACTTACTGCATACTTCGATGCTGACACAAAGTCATCGTCGATTACATTTACAATAAAGCCTGCAGCAGTACGTAGCAACAATAGTGATGTAAATAATACAAGTCCAAATAGTAGCGCACCGAGAGTTACTAATTCTACAGCTCGTAGGAGCGCTATGACACATAGCAAGACTGCTAAGGTAAGAGCAGGTAGAGTTGTAAAGACTGGTGATTCAGGAAATTATGCTCTATATGCTGTGCTATTAATTTCGTCAATATCCGTACTATCTATCTTACTTAAGAGACGTAAGGAGAATTAGAGGGAAGATACTGGAAAGGAATATGAGAGAGATTAATAAGCTATTTATATTAAAAAAGCTTTCTTTGATGATAATAATAGTTGTTTCTCTATCAGTGATTTTATCAGGCTGTACTGAACAGACAAGAAAACAAGCGCTTGAAACAGTCAAGGGCATTAAGATAGAATCATACATGGTAGAGGAACAGCCAATCGTCAAAGACCTTAAGAAGGAATTCTCGAAAGAAATTGATAAGGCTAAAGATGACAAATCTATCAAAAAACTGCTAAAAGATTTTAAGTCTCAGATTAAGTCTATCTCAACTAGAGAGGATAAAATAAAGGCTTTTAAAGGGCTTCTGAAAAAGCAGATTGATGCAATGGATGGGAGCAAAGCTGAAGAAGCACGTAAAATCCTGAAGTCATATGAGAAGAAATTCAATAAGGTAAAGAGTGACAGTGATCTTACTCTGTTAACAAATGAAATAGGTCAGAAGATTGCAGAGAAAAGTGGTATGTCGTTTGACGCAAGTGCAACGACAAATCTAATCGAAAAGGAAAATGAGAAGAGCGAAAAGCTGTCTAAGCAAAAGAGTCTATCTAACAGTAGTTCTACAAAAAGCAGCTCATCGAGTACAAGCACAACTAGTCAGAGCAGTAGCGATGGTGGCAAGAAAAAACGCTGGGTACCTGCAGTTACTAAGACTATAACGCATCCAGAAACTACTAAAGAGAAACGATATATTGTTAGCTATGTATGTCAATGCGGAAGATCATTCCCAAATCTTTCAGCATGGCAAGCTCATAAGCCAAATCCTTGAGATGGGAACCATGTGTACTATAATCCAGTCTGGGGGACTAAGACTGTAAAAGTACCTGCATGGACTGAAACCGTGGTTGTTTCAGAAGGTCACTGGGAATAGGTGAAAAGATGAAAAGAAAGATATTACCGATTATTATGATTTTGGCTATAAGCACAGCGCTACTAGCCGGCTGCACTAAGAAGGGTGCAGATGACAAGAAGAATAAGGACGGATACACGCATATCTCTGGTAAGGAGGCTGCTAAATTCGTTGAAAATGCTGAAAAGGATGACGCTAAAATCATCGATGTACGAGGCAAGGTTGCCTGGGGAATGGGTCATATTCCGAAGTCTATTCCTGTATGGTATGAAGACTTCGATAAGGGTGAAGTAAAGGAACTCCCTGATAAGAACCAGAAAATCCTACTTTACTGCGATTACGGTGGTCTGAGCAAGAGGGTTGCAAAGCGTCTTGTGAAGCAGGGTTATACCAACGTATATGAGTTTAATGGACTCAAGGTATGGAAGGGTAAAGTCATAGTCGAGGAGGAGTACAAAGACCTACAAGAAGGTGAGAGCAACTAAGTCTCTGCCGTACAGGCAATATTTATAAAACAATAACAGCGAGGGTTATACCCTCGCTGTTCTATTGCAGTAATACTATTATCTAATATTCTTCCTGTTCAACACCTACGATGTTGTAACGACCATCTCATGTGTTGCCTTGAGATAACCATGCCTGCCTATCTGCAGCAATCTGACCTCGTGAGTAGTAGCGACCTGCTCTAGTGATGTACACAGTTCTCGTTCTCTTGGCAGCAGGTTGCTGTGGCTGAGAGTGCGACGCTGAACCAGAAGAACTGCTCGAGCTTGAAGACGAATGAGATGCAGATGAACTTGATCCGGATGCAGAGGAAGAGCTTTTGCTGCTTGTAGCATCCTTCTTGCTCTTGTCATCCTTCTTATCCTTCTTGTCATCGCTTCCCTTGCTCGTTTCAGATGTAGCCGCCGCAGAATCCCCAGATTCAGAGCTGCAGCTGTCTGATGAGGCTTCTATTTGCTTATCACCTTTTGTCTTATCCTTCTTATCTTTGCTTGACTTGGAGCTTCCACTCATGTTTAAACTCACAACAACTATTAGTGCAGCAACAGCTATTACAAGCAGTAGCCCGAGCACCTTTTGCATGAGACTCAGTTGTTTTATTCTGTTCATAGATAAATTAATCCTGTTTCCCTATTCCCAATTTTTAAATTTTACTTTCGTTTCTAGTTCCCCGTATGTTACTTCTTGACGGTGAGCTTCCACGATTTATTATCCTGCTTGTTGAAGTCGAGAACTTCGTGGTTGTGCTCTTCGCAGTAACTTGGTAGATTTACCACTGCATCAGGGCAAGTGAACTCAACCTCTATTATCTGGCCATCTTTAGCCTCGCCTAAGGCTTTCTTGAGCTCTATAAGTGGCAGCGGACAGTCCATACCCTTAGTATCTAGTTTAATATTTTCCATCGTCGAACCTCCAGATGATAGATTAAATATTTTATATCTATTAGCCTAATTAACTATATAGCGTGATTAACTATATAACCTCGATAGCCTCGATTAACCTCTTGCACTCTTGGAGCCACGTACGTACATAAACCACGCGCCAAACCAGATTCCAAGTGCGATGAATAGCAGTGCTAGCCAGGCCCTTGTCGCAAGCTGTGAAGTTGCGACCAAACCGTTCCCGATAAGGCAGCCCTTTGCCCACACTGCGCCTATTCCCATGAGCATGCTTCCAATTACAGTTTTTATTACGATTCTCTTATCCGTCTTGACTATCGAAAATTCTTTACTAGTGAAAGCGGTTAAGAATGAACCTAGGATTATTCCAACGATCACCAAATTGTCCCAACCGACACCGTCGGTTCTGTTATAGACAACTCATCCGATAGGTTCTGAACGAGTGCCTGTTATCATGTTGAACCACGATAACACCGGGTCTGAAATTGAGATTCCACCATTTCTGCCAGTGAGGTTGCTGAAGTAGAATGCAGTAGCCATCAGCACTCCGATCAGTATTACAGTTATCTCGCGACTCCAAATCTTTTCGCAGAAGACGTGGCGCAGACCTGTGTAGGTTTGCGGCAGCTTGTATTTGGGCTTGTGCGCTCTGTAATGACGAAACATTAGGATATATAGTAGCACTGCCACTGGCGCAAATATTAGTATCGGAGAGAAGGGCATATCGAACAAATCTATGTCGTATACATCCTGTAGCCCCATAACCTTCTGCGTAAATGGCTTAAAAATCCACTTGTTAGTAAAGTATTCAGTCGTTGCAAAAACTATAAGAGATAATATTCCGATGATTCGCCCGTCTCCGACCTTGACGAGAGTGCTCGTAACGCAGCCATTGGTGAGCACCGCTCCGATTCCGAAGATGAATCCACCTATAGGAACTGCAACCATTGAATAGCAACCGAAGTATGGTGAAGGAATCACAGTGCTTCCAACCATTATGTGATAAAAGAGTCCTTCAGTTGCGATTATCGCCAAGATGAGGACTGCATTATAGTATTTCTTCTCAAGATAGATATCTCGTATCGTTCCAGTAGGACAGAATCGTCCGCGCTTGAGTAGAAAGCCGAACAGCAATCCTATAAACAAACCAGATATGTTAAGTAGCAAAATAGCCTCCTTTTATATGAATTCCAATTGATAATTATATTTCTTTATGTAAAGTCTTAAAATATGTATACGGATAATCAATACAGAATTATTATAAATAGAGATTATCAATGCATTAAAATACGTGTAACCATTGTGATGCGCGGAGAATAAGAAAATAAGAAGATCGGATTAACGGGAAAATGTTGACGAGTACGATGTATAAGAATATAATCATTAACATTAAGAATAGTTAACAATGTTAATCGATTTGCTTTAAAGAATATTTGATTAATTTTGAGGTTAGTAACGGATAGTGCAATTCCGTTAATAGATGTTTTTGCGGAAAAGGAGTTTTAAGTGAAAGAGTATCAATCTAAATTTTTGCTTCAGATGCATAACTTCCATAAGATTAAGTTCTGGAGTCTAGTCCCAGAGCTTAACCCGAGCGAGCACATGATTGTATTTGCATTATGTAGATGTGAAGCTGGAAAATGTGGTGAGTTTAGCGATGATCTCGATATAAAGCTGTCGGCGATGAAAGGGGTTAAGGTCTCTGATCTAGCCAAAGCGGTACGCATGACGATGCCAGGTGTATCCAGGGTATTAGCAGGTCTGGAAGAAAAAGGCATCATAGAGCGAAGAATCGACAGAAGTGATAGACGTAATACCTTGGTATTTCTCACTGAAGATGGGTATAGGAAGATACGAGGATACAAGAAAAGAATAGATAAGTATTTCGAAACCGTCTTCGAGAGATTTGGGGAAGATAGAATAGCCGAGGTTATAGATCTTATCGGAGAGCTATCTGAGATTGCCCAAGAAGAATTACAGAAGGACCTAATTGGTAACGAAAGCATACAAGATGGTGGGGCTATGAGCGAAGATAAGATTAAGGATTTGCATCAGCAGGGAGATGAGAAGTAACAGATGATAAATTATTAAGAACTTAAAGTCTTACAAAATGGCTATTCTGACCCTTCTCGTAGTACTTGTGGTTCAGGCGTTTGGGGATATTTCTATTCCAAGCTATATGCAGAAGATTATCGACACTGGTATTCAGAACAAAGGTGTTGAGCACATAATGCCGAGCAAGGTTAAGGGAGACGAGTATAGTGAAGCGCAGATTTTTATGAACGACGAAGAGAAGGCGCTTTGGTCGTCCTCATATAAGAAGGATGGCGAGAATTACACTCTCGTGGTTAAGGATGAAGAGAAGCTAAATAGGCTTGATAGAAAACTACTAAAACCGATAGTTCTAAGTTATCAGCTCGGTCATATGACTGTCAGGCAGTTTAAACAGACTGTGAAGGAACAGCTTGGCTCGAGAGCAGAAACTAAGGCGATGGCTACGCGCATAGATGGCATGTCTATTTCTGAAATTGCTAATATGATGAAGGTGGATATCAAGTCGTTTAAAGCAAAGGACCAGAGCGGTAAAGTGCGTACATATGTTGACATGCGTCCCATGATTCAGTCACAAATTGTTAGTGGAGAGATGGATGAATCTATGATTAACAAGTCGAAGAGCGATATGGATAAAACTATATCATCTGTTGGCGATAAGACGCTCAGGTCTATGGGTATAGCTTATTCAATAAGCGCCTCCAAGGCAGCAGGTGTAGATATAGATGGCGTACAAAAGACATATCTGTGGAGCACTGCCTTTAAGATGATGCTCGTCACATTTTTGATGATTGCAGCTGCTATTACAGCCTCTTATATAGCTTCTAAGGTCGGAGCTAAGATAGGTATGACTCTCAGAAGAGAGGTTTTTGAAAAAGTCATGAGCTTCTCTAACGCTGAGATGGACAGATTTCAAACCTCCTCGCTGATTACGAGAGCAACAAATGACATACAGCAGGTGCAGATGACAACGACAATCATGCTTCGTATGGTGCTTTACGCGCCTATTTTAGCAGTCTGGGGAATCATAAAGGTGATTGAGACGGGGGCACATATGAGCTACGTGATTGCGCTCGGTGTAGCTACGGTAGTTGTTATAGTATTAATACTTATGATTATTGCCCTGCCAAAATTTCGCATCATGCAGGAGCTGGTGGATGCTCTAAATAGTGTTTCACGCTCGATACTCACTGGTATTCCAGTAATTCGTGCTTTCGGAAGGGAGCGCTCAGAGGAAAAACGTTTCGATAAGGCGAGCTTGGATCTTATGAAGACACAATTATTTACCAATAGAGTAATGACATTCATGCCGCCGATACTAATGATGCTGATGAACCTGCTTGGTATAGCGATTGTATGGGTTGCCTCGCACAGAATTAACGCGGGTAATATGCAGGTTGGATCAATGACTGCATTTCTCACATATTCTATGATGATAGTGATGTCATTTATGATACTAACTGTTATGTCTATATTAATTCCGAGAGCTGGAGTTGCAGCTAATAGGATAGATGAGGTGATAAGGTCTGAATCATCGGTAGTCGATAGAACTGATGCAATTGATATCGAGGACTGCATAGGTAGACTTGAGTTTGATAACGTTTCATTCAGATATGAAGGCGCTGATGAGTATGCTCTAGCAGGTATAAGCTTCACTGCAAATCCGGGTGAAACTACTGCGATAATTGGAAGTACAGGTTCAGGCAAGAGTACGATAGTTAATCTGATACCGAGGTTCTTCGACGTAACCGATGGATGCATTAGACTAGACGGTAGGGATATACGTGACATCAGCATGAAGTCGCTCAGAGATCAGATAGGATTAGTGCCGCAAAGGGAACTCTGTTCTCAGGTACTATCGATTCAAATATTAGATTTGGAAATGAAGCTGCGACATCAGAGGAGGTCCGTGAGGCCGCAGATATAGCGCAGGCTATCGAGTTCATCGAGGAAAAGGAAGGTGAATTTGAAAGCTCAATTGCACAAGGTGGCTCAAATATATCTGGAGGACAGAAGCAGAGGCTATCCATCGCAAGGGCGATTGCCAAGAGGCCAAAGGTTTTGGTGTTTGATGATAGTTTTTCAGCACTCGATATGAAGACGGATGCGAAGCTAAGAAGAGTGCTTGCTAAACATGAGAGGGAAGCGACTAAAATCATAGTCGCACAGCGAGTTGGCACGATTATTGATGCGGAGCAGATTATCGTTCTCGATGAAGGAGAAATAGTCGGGAAGGGTAGACATAGAGATTTACTTCGGACTTGCGAAACCTATAGACAAATAGCTGAATCGCAGCTTTCAAAGAGCGAATTGGAGGTGGAATAATGGCAGGAAATACGAATAAGAAACCAGCTCCAGTTAAGCGGAATCATGGTCCAGGAGTAGGAGCACCTTCTGAGAAACCAAAGAATTTCAGTAAGTCTATGAAGCAGATAGTTAGGTATAGTGGAAATTATAAATATGCATTCGTAGTAGTTATATTGTTTGCAATTGCAGGTACAGTGTTTCAGGTAATCGGACCTAAGGTGATGGGAAGGGCGACCACAGTGCTTGCAGAAGGTCTGATGTATAAAATCAAAGGGACAGGGGGCATTGATTTTACTACGATTGGTAAGATCTTGGTCTTAACTGCTTCCTTATACGCACTTAGTGCGGTGCTGACATTTGTGCAGGGGTGGATAATGACCGGTATCACTCAGAAAATCGTATACAACTTACGCCGAGATATATCTGAAAAGATTAACCGCATGCCGATTAAGTATTTTGAGAGTCACCAGTACGGTGATGTGCTGTCGAGGATTACGAATGATGTAGACACCTTGGGGACAGGTCTAAACCAGAGTGTAACCACGATTATTACATCCGTGGCAACTGTTATAGGAGTGCTAGTAATGATGCTGACCATATCACCGCTTATGACATTGATCTCATTTGTTACGATTCCAGTATCTATTTTGCTGCTCGGTTTAATAATCAAGGCGTCGCAGAAACACTTTAAGATGCAGCAGGAGTATTTAGGCAATATAAACGGACAGATAGAAGAAAGTTTTGCAGGGCAACTCGTGATAAAAGCTTTTAACAGAGAGAAATCCGTGGAGAAGACATTTAATGATACAAATGAGATTCTCTATGAGTCAGCCTGGAAGTCTCAGTTCATATCGGGCATAATGCAGCCTGTTATGATGTTTGTCGGAAATCTCGGATATGCGGGGGTAGCTATTTCAGGAGCCATGCTGGCGATCAAGAATGTGATTGGAATCGGAGATATACAGGCATTTATACAATATGTTCGTAATCTTACGCAGCCACTTTCACAGGTTGCTCAGGTTATGAATCAGGTACAGTCGATGGGAGCGGCAGGAGAGCGCGTATTTGAATTTTTAGCAGAGGAAGAGGAACCTAGGGATCCTGATGATGCCATTAGTACCCTCAATGTAGAAGGGGTTGTCGAATTCGAGCATGTGAAATTTGGTTATGATTCAGACCAGATTATCATAAACGACTTTAGTGCTAGTGTTAAACCGGGACAGAAAATCGCTATCGTCGGACCGACAGGTGCGGGTAAAACCACAATAGTGAAGCTATTGATGCGCTTCTACGATGTAAATGGTGGGTCGATAAAAATTGACGGTAATGATATTCGTACGATGAGCCGTCATGGTCTGAGGAATAATATCGCTATGGTTCTTCAGGACACTTGGCTGTACTCAGATACTATTATGGAGAATATCAGATATGGGAATCAGGATGCGAGCGATGAAGAGGTTATAGCTGCTGCTAAGGCGGCAAGGGCAGATCGATTCATCAAGACTCTCCCTGGCGGATACAATATGGTTTTAAACGAAGATGCAACCAACATATCAGAAGGACAGAAGCAGCTTCTAACCATCGCGAGAGCGATTCTTGCAGACCGTAAGCTTCTGATTCTTGATGAGGCCACATCTTCGGTTGATACAAGAACAGAGGTTAGGATTCAGGAAGCCATGGATCAGCTTATGAAGGGACGTACAACTTTTGTCATAGCACACCGATTATCGACCATCAGAAATGCTGACCTCATACTCGTGATGGACCACGGTGATATAATAGAGCAAGGAACGCATGATGAACTTCTCTTAGAAGGCGGAGCATATGCTGATCTGTATAACTCACAATTTGACGAAGTGGAGGCATCTTAATGAACAAAGCTAGACTTAGCACGCTGTGTTATATTGAAAATGATGATAAGTATCTTATGCTACATCGCATCATCAAGGCAAATGATATAAACCATAATAAATGGATTGGTGTCGGAGGTCATTTCGAAGATAGAGAGAGTCCCGATGACTGTCTACTTCGTGAAGTACGTGAAGAGACGGGGTACACGCTTACAGACTACAAGTTTCGAGGCATAGTTACCTTTATCTACGGAAGCGGTGAAAAAGAGATGGTCGAGTACATGCATCTCTTTACGGCGACTGGATTTGTAGGAGAGGAAGTGCCGTGTGATGAAGGCGTCCTCGAGTGGGTGCCAAAGGATAAGTTGCTAGACCTCGAGCTGTGGGAAGGAGATAAGATATTTCTTAGACTTCTAAGTGAGCGAGATGATTTCTTTTCGCTTAAGCTCGTATATGACGAGAGCGACGAACTGATAGAAGCTTTGCTCGATGGAAAGGCGATATAACACTCGTTTAGGAAAATAATTCAAAATAAAAGACCTAGGAACTGGAACTATGTGATTCCAAATCCTAGGTCTTGTTCATATATTAGCGGTCAATTGATCTAGATTAAATTCTAATCTTAGCGATGTAATGAGCGTTTTCAGGAAGCTTTAGATCTCTACCTGCCTCGTCGAAACTCCACATCTTTACACCAGCTCTAGTTGAATCAAGAACTGCATAGAAATTGAACATTGCAATTCCGTAGTTGAGAAGCTGGTCTTCAGTAGTTGTGAGCTCGTCGTCTAGACCAATTAGCGATACGATATCATCATCAACGATTACTCTGTATGGCTGACGATTGAAGAATGACTGTGCAACAGCGATTGATAAAAGTGCATCTTCAAGCTCAGTGTACAGAAGCTCCATGTTAACTGGCTCTCCATATACCTTGTAAGATAGAAGGTCCTGCATGCTAATCTTAGGTGCAACCTTCTTCTCGCAAGAAACCATCGTAACGTTGGATGGGCTCTTGATATCGAGACGAACGTCCTTTTTAGCCTTGTTTCCGTGTCCAAATGCGATAAATACTGCAAGAGTTTTATCAGTATCAATGCCGAGTGCGCCCTTAGCTGCTTCTGCATCGTTTACAGTTAGCCAGCAAGCATCGAATCCAAGCTGTGTGAGCTTAAGTGTTAGACCCTGTGCGATAAATCCTGCATTCTCTAGATAATGAGGTGCTTCCTCTGAGTAAAGCGCTAAGTAGTTAGGTGCCTTTACAGTAAAGCCGTTATATCCTACGCTGCTTCCAAGGAAATCCGCCACATCGCCACCGAAGAAATGAAGCTCGGTAGAAATCTCAGGAAGTAGCTTTGGCACTACTTCGTTATAAGCTTTAATTTCCTCAACTGAAGCAGCATCAACTACTGTATCTGCGAAATCGCGGCACGACTGGCGGCGAGAAACGATCTCATCATAATATCTTAGGTATTCCATAAAGTTCTCCTTTCAAGTCCATACATAAGAACATAATATCAATTTTGCACAATTAGTACAAGACGGATAATCAATATATTTCTTAAATACTATAAAAAAACAATAGCTCTGACAGGGCAAACGGGTGCGCAGTAGCCACATCGCACGCACTTTTCAACGCTGATTTCTGCTAGGCCACTATCATTCCAGGATATAGCTTGACTGACGCAGCGGGCCTTACATGCTCCGCAGCCTTCGCAGTCACTCTGGTCGACCATCATGCGTTTCTTGCTGATATCGGGTCTGTAATCGCTGCCGAGATTTCCTTCAAAGTAACTAACTGCAGTGTCGACTTCATCCAGACTTCCCATGCCAATCATCACAGCATCCACACCCTCGAGTGAAGTTACGTAATCAAGACATTCTACATAATCCTCAATGATATTTCCTCCGCCGAAAGCCTTCATGGTAAACACCCCAACGCCATGATTTGAACAGAGCTTTATCGCTTCAGCCATATCATCTCGTGTACCAGGGCCCTCTCCGTCTCTGATTCCCATGCCAGCTTTGTTTATCAGTGGGAATATCACATCACACGAGTCTAAGTTCGCCGCTGCACGGCATGCATCAACATGATGCGTCGATATTCCGATTGCCTAATTAAGCCGGAGGCTTTTTTGTCCCTAAGCGCCCTCCAAGCCTCGCTTCTCTCATGAAGGTCGACAACTCCTCGAACTTCGTGAAGTAGAAAAATATCTATCTTCTCGAGATTAAGTTCAGAAAGGCATTCATCGACTGCAGCTGATGCACTCTCGTAGTCAGATTCGAGAGTCTTGCTACAGACAACCGGCATATCTAAGTTTTCATCTGATTTAATTGTATCTAGCGCAGGTCTAAGATATCTATAGGTGTCATAATACTGCGCAGTATCAAGAAAGTTAATACCGCTCTTTACCGCATGCACGATGATGCGAGCACCTTCGTCGGTGGAAAGATTCTTTTGCGAGAAACCCATCGTAAGCGTTCCCATACCTACAGCTGAAACCTCTATACCCGATAATCCTAATCTATTTCTATTCATATCATAATTTTAACACGCAACTGATGTATAATACACACTAAAGTTTATGATGAGGGTGTGCGTTTTGCTACAAAGTGACGTACGTAATAGGGGAGATAGATGTCGCTAAAAGGGTATGATTTGCATTTTTTAAAAAAAGATATTCCTGCCGGAATCATCGTTGCGCTAGTGTCCATTCCGATTTCCATCGGGTATGCATTAGTTGCAGGGCTTCCGCCAATTTATGGTCTATATGGATCACTGCTCCCTATATTGGTGTACGGATTGATAACGAGTTCACCGAGATTCGTTTTCGGGGTTGATGCTGCCCCAGCTGCACTTGTTGGAGGCATGCTATATTCGATGGGCATTGCATATCAATCGCAAGATGCGGTGAGGATAATACCTGTAATAACACTATTTACTGCTGCCTGGATACTGATAGCACGCTTAGTTGGACTCGGTAGGCTGGTCAAATTCATCTCATCGCCAGTAATGGGAGGCTTCATAACGGGTATCTGCTGCACGATTATATTGATGCAAATTCCTAAACTATATGGCGGGGATGCAGGGCGTGGAGAACTCCACGAGCTCTTAATTCATATCTATAAAACAGCAAGTGTAGGAGTCCATATTCCGTCACTTGTGCTTGGGCTCGGTACGATCATCATAATCTTGGGATCTAAGAAATTTATCCCAGCTGTACCAATGAGTGCAGTTATGATGTTCGCTGGGGCGGGGCTGAACTATGCTATGGACCTTGGACAGTACGGAGTTAAAATGCTTCCGGAGGTGAAGGCAGGGCTGCCGCCTCTGGCTATCCCTGACATTTCGCTGGTTCATGGGAATGTTAGAACTATGATGCTTCAAACGCTTATCATAGCAATCGTAATCATCGCTGAGACTCTTCTTGCAACCAATAACTTCGCACTTAAGTATGATGATAAAATCGATAATAACAGGGAGATTCTCGCCTACGCGATGAGTAATCTAGCAGGTGGTCTCGTTGGCTGCTGCCCTGTAAATGGAAGTGTTTCGAGGAGCAACATAGCTGATCAGTTCGGCGTGAAGTCACAGGTGATGTCGATATCTGCGGCAGCTACGATGATGATAATTCTGATCTTTGGTACAGGTTTTATACACATGCTTCCAGTACCGGTTCTGACTGCAATAGTGATTTCTGCACTCATCAGCAGCACTGAATTTGATCTCGCCGCTAAGCTGCGCAAGGTTGACAGAACTGAATGGAAGATATTCTATGTGGTGATGTTCACAGTCTTAATTTTTGGAACGATATATGGCGTGCTTATAGGAATTATCCTCTCCTTTGTGACAGTAATCATCAGAGCATCCAATCCCCCTAGAAGTAGACTCGGGTATATACCTGAGAAAGATCAGTTCTATCCTGTCGACAGGACTACGGGTACTCGTGAGATTAAAGGGGTGCTCATATACAGATTCGGAGGAGCGTTGTTCTTTGCTAATGCTAATACGATCAAGGACGAGATTGATGATTTGGTAACCGACTACATGAAGGCCGTAATCATTGATGCCAGCGGCATCACAAGCATTGATGTCACAGCTGTAGAGCGTTTGATGATTTTATACACTAAGTATAAAGAGCGCGGCATAAAGCTATTTCTTACCGAACACTCTGGAGATTTAAACGATCAATTGCGTGCCTTTGGAGCGGAGCAGATGTTCAAAGACTACGCTATAGTTCCACACATTTACCAGGCACTAAAGTCGGTGGGTATAAACAAGCCATATGAACTATGTGATTGCGAGGGCGATGTCTGCTATATATCCATCAATGGCTCGGCTGGAAGCTCTCAGATTGCTGAGTTTGAATGGGCATATGGTGATCAAGCAGAAGCTAGGATGGAAGAGGTTGCTAATTCGCTCGCAGATAAACTTATTAGTCTTGAAAGAGTAGATGAGGATATGATTCGCGAGGCTGAGCGAAATGCGCTTGGTAGTAACTGGAGTGAGATTGATGAGGAGAAGTTCTTAGATTTCCTAGAATTCCAACTTGCGCATCTTCTCGAACTCGGCAAGATAAATCTCGAAAAATTTCAACGAGTACGCGAGAAGATTCTGTTATATCACGCAAAGCTTGACATGCAGATTAACGACAGAAATTCCGAGGAACTCGATGAAATCATCAGGACGAGAATTGTCCGTGAAGAACAGTTTAGAAGTAGATTCCCTGATGCATATAATGCTTTTGCAGAAGAGAGAGCTAGGCACAGAGAAATCCTGAAGACTGATTATCCTGAAATCTGGGAGAGAATCATGAAGATTCGCCGAGAGGGAGAAGATAAGGACAAACTCCGAGATAAGGTTCGGGATCAGATTCATGATAAGCATTTATTCCCAGGGCTTGATGAGATTGAACATCTAGTTGATGGTGTAAAAGATTATTTTCATAGAAAGAAATGATGATAGCTTGTCCATCAAGGTAAGTGCGTCGAGACGATGTACATAAAGAAGCAATTAGGCTGTATATCACTAATATATTAAAATAGAAAGGTTAATTCGTTATGAGGCTATATATTCTTAGACATGGGCAGACCGACCTAAATAGCGAGAAGCGTTTTCAGGGTCATATGCAAACAGAACTGAATAATGTTGGGATTGCTCAGTCAGAGAAGGTTGGAGAGCTGCTACGCGAGCGTGGCATTAAGTTCGACAAGATTTATTGTAGCCCTCTAGAGAGAGCAATCAAAACAGCAGAAATTGCTACCTCGGAGACTAGAGACAAGTTTATAATAGACGATGATCTTACGGAAATCGACTTCGGGATAAATGAAGGACGAAAGTATGAAGAACTTCAGGTTGGTAAGAACAACATATTTTTGTCTCCGGGCAATTACATGCCCCCAGAAGGTGGCGAGTCACTAGAGACTCTTAAATTCAGGGTAAAGAGGTTCCTTGAGAGGGTGCGAGATGAGAACGATGAAGGAAATATACTGGCGGTATCTCACGGAACGGCAATTCACATGATGCTTCTATATATGAGAGGCATGGAATTCGGTGATTTATGGACGGAACGCGTCGGAAACTGTAATGTAACGGTAGTCGATATCGAAGGTTGGGAACTTAAAATCAGGGATGATCTTCAGATCGAAACTGATAAATATGTAAAATAGATAACTTTTTATATAAAAGGGGGTAAGACATGAGAGGTGTTATAGATGTTGGTGGCGGTACACGCGATATATTTGGAGCAGGAGTGTTCGATTATTTTTTAGAGCACGGAATAACTTTTGATAAGTGTTACGGTGTATCGGCAGGCTGTGCGAATATATCGTCCTTCCTTGCTGGACAGCAGCATAGGAATTATGAGTTTTATACGGAGTATTCGATGCGTAAGCAATATATGAGCTTTGATAATTTCTTCAAGACGGGTTCATATGTGGATCTCGATTACGTTTCGGATGAACTTTCAAACAGTAGCGGTGAGTATCCGCTTGACTATGAGAAGCTGAAGGCTAATCCTGCAGACTTTACATTAGTGGCTGCAGAAGCAAACACAGGTAAGACGAAGTACTTTACGAAAGATGATCTGAGTTTGAATAACTATGATCCGATAAATGCTTCTAGCTCGGTGCCTGTTGTCAATAAACCGTATGAAATAGATGGAGTTGAATATTTGATGGAGGGCTTGCGGACCCTATTCCTTACCAGAAGGCATTAGACGATGGATGCGATGAGCTTGTGATAATACTCACTAGACCTAAGGATGGATATCGAGTGGATACTACTGACAAGCGGATGGCGCAGATACTTGCCAGGCAATATCCTAAGGCGGCGGAGCTTCTCGAGCATAGAGCTGAAACCTACAATGCTCAGCTAGATGCTATCAAAAAGCTTGAGGAAGAGGGCATCGCAAAAATCATTGCACCTGAGAGCATTGGGAAACTCAAGACTCTGACTAGAGATGTGGATATGCTTAAGTCACTATATAGAAAGGGCCTTGTTGCGGCAAAAAATGCTGACATAAAGTAGCAAAATTATATTAATTGATATTAGATTAAGTGGACCAAAGTCAAGGCATCACGATTATAGATTTATACTCGAAAATTAGCTGATTATGAAAACAGGCAGGAGCATTCGCTCCTGCCTGTTTCTTTGATGTTGTTCAATGTAAGCGCCTGAACTCGCTCTTACTGCTCGATTGTATTCATGAAATTATGAAGTAGTTTGAACAGTGCTGCAGCTTCGTCGTCAGTAAGACTAACACATGAACGAATCTCCTGTGGTACGGCAAGCGCTTCCTCACGGAGAGCCATACCCTTGTCCGTAATCTTGATGATTAGATTGCGTTCATCCTTTACCGAACGATTTCTAGTTAGATAACCCTTAGATTCAAGCTTCTTGAGAAGTGGAGTTAGAGTGCCGGAATCAAGGAAAAGTTTATCTCCGAGTTCCTTAACACTCAGCTCGCGAGTCTCCCATAGTACCATCATAGTGATGTACTGTGTATATGTGAGATCCAGCTTGCTCAGAAATGGCTTATATCTGCGAGTTATCTCCTTAGAGCATGCGTACAGCGGAAAGCATAGTTGATTTCTAGCTTTAGGCTATCGTACTTGTCCATCAGTTTTCCTCCCAGTTGTGCATATACTGTATGCAATTCTCTAAATATACATATTGTTGCATACAATTTAATTTGATTTTAGCCTAACGCAATATATGTGTCAACAATTGTTTGTACAAACGTTCAAAAAATCAAGTATTTTCTTTTGTTGTTATAATATTTCATTGTGTTAAAATATCTAGTAGGGGGATTAGAAAAATGACTGAAGTTATGCGACTAGCACGCAAGCTTGTTGAAGACGGGCTTTTGGAACATAACGAATATGTGGAGCTACTTGCAGATAGAGATGATGAGGTTCGTGAGTATCTACGCAGTACAGCACAGGGCATCGCAGTTAGTAACTATGGTCACGATATATTTTTGCGAGGACTCATAGAGTATTCCAACACGTGCAAAAATGACTGCTATTACTGCGGTATTAGACGGAGTAATGATAACGTTGAGAGATATAGGCTTAGTCTTGAAGAAATCCTAAGCTGCTGTGAGATAGGATATCAGATAGGGCTTAGAACATTCGTGCTACAAGGTGGAGAGGATCCATATTTTACGGATGATATGATGTGTGAAATTATCTCTTCGATTAAGTCGCACTATCCCGACTGTGCGTTAACTCTTTCGATTGGAGAAAAGGGACGCGAGAGCTACGAGCGATATTTTGCGGCCGGTGCAGATAGATATCTGCTGAGGCATGAAACTGCTGATATTGATCATTATAGGCGCCTTCATCCAGAGTCACTTTCGCTAGAGAATCGCATGAGATGTCTCGAAGTACTGAAGGATATTGGGTTTCAAATCGGAGCTGGCTTCATGGTTGGTTCACCGGGTCAGACCTATGATACGATGGCAAGCGACTTTGAGTATTTAAAGAAGCTGAATCCTCATATGATAGGAATCGGACCATTTATACACCATAAGGATACACCGTTTAGGAACGAAGCTGACGGAACACTTGAACTGACGCTTTATTGCCTTAGTATGCTGAGGATAATGTTCCCTAAAGCGTTACTGCCGGCGACAACAGCGCTTGGTACAATCGACAAAACGGGTCGTGAAAAGGGCGTGCTTGCGGGTGCGAATGTTATAATGCCGAGTCTTTCACCGGATAATGCCAGGAGTAAATACCTTCTGTATGAGGGCAAGGTGGGGGTCAAGGACAAAGCAGCAGAAGGCCGTCAGTTGCTCGATGAGAGATTAGCGGAGATCGGGTACAGGACGGTGACAACGCGTGGAGACTACAAAGGTTGGGATAGAACGTAATTTTCGTATCAACTCAGCTGGTTTGTGTTAATTTATAAAGAATGAAATTATAAAGAATGAAATCAGACGTTATCATATGATTATCGACTGATTCACAATATATTGCAGTATATTTTATTCATTGTGGAGGTGCTTAATGGATAAAGAAACTCGTCCGTATATAGCTTGGGATGTTGTGCAGGATTTTATGGTAAAGGCATTCACAGAACTCGGAGTTCCTGAGGCTGATGCCGAGATCTGTGCTGAAGTTCTAATGGAGAGCGATAGGAGAGGTATCGAAAGTCATGGAGTAAATAGATTCAAGCCTATTTACGTTGACCGCATCAACAAAGGTATCCTTAATCCAGTTACAGAGGTGGATATTATCAGGGAATCTCCTACGACCGCAGTGCTCGATGCTAACGATGGCATGGGAATGGTTGCTAGTAAGATGGCTATGGATATGGCTATCGAGAAGGCGAAGAAGTACGGAACTGCCTGCGTTGCCGTTCGTAACTCATCGCACTACGGTATCGCGGGATACTGGACTTCTATGGCGACTGATGAAGGCATGATAGGGATCACAGGAACTAATGCAAGACCGTCAATCGCACCGACATTCGGGGTGGAAAATATGCTTGGAACAAATCCGCTTACGATTGGAATTCCTACGGATGAAGGATATCCATTCTTAATTGACTGTGCGACATCTATAACACAGAGAGGAAAGCTAGAGTTTTACGAGCGCATCGGCAAGGATACTCCGGCAGGAATGGTTATCGGAAGAGACGGTTCAGCGCTGACTGATACATCTTACATCTTGAAAGCACTGAATAATAGGGAAGCTGCGCTAGCTCCACTCGGCGGAATAGGAGAGGAGCTTGGCGGATATAAAGGTTACAGTTATGCGACAGCCGTTGAACTGCTATCGGCAGCTCTTTCTGGAGGTATGTTCCTCAAGAACTTGACGTGTATAGGCGAGAACGGAGAACTAAGACCTTATCACCTCGGACATTTCTTCATCGTAATTGATCCTGAAGCGATGATTGGCAGAGAGGTGTGCGAGAAGACTGCGGGCGATATACTTAGAGCTCTTAGAGCGTCTCAGAAAGCGCCTGGTCATGACAGAATATACACTGCTGGAGAGAAGGAGTGGGATATAAAGAATTCCGCAAAGACAAAGGCGTTCCAATGGGAGAGGATGTACAGCGTGAGTTTATCGAGGTGCGTGACTCGCTCGGCATGGATTTCAAATTCCCATTTGAATAGATGAATTACAACTAAATACGTAATAAGGGGGGATATATATGATTAGATTAGCTATCAATGGATTTGGTCGTATAGGTAGACTAGCATTCAGACGTGTCATGGAGATGGAAGAATTCGAAGTTGTTGCAATCAACGACCTAACATCTCCCGATATGCTGGCATACCTGCTAAAATACGATAGTGTACAGGGAACTTATCTGGGACATACTGTGGAAAATGACGAAGATTCAATCACAGTCGACGGTAAGAAAATTACTATTTACAAGGAGTCAGATGCTAGGAATCTACCTTGGGGAGAATTAGAAATAGATGTCGTGCTTGAATGCACAGGCTTCTATACGTCTAAGGAGAAGTCGCAGGCACATCTGGATGCAGGTGCCAAGAAGGTCCTGATTTCAGCACCTGCTGGAAATGATCTAAAGACCATCGTATATGGCGTTAATCACGAGACTCTGACTTCTGAAGATAGAATAGTGTCAGGGGCGTCTTGTACGACGAACTGCCTCGCTCCAATGGCAAAGGCGCTCGCTGATTATAGAGAATTGCGCACAGGATTTATGACGACCATCCATGCTTATACTGGCAATCAGAAGATACTCGATGCACCGGATAAGGGGTCTAAATTCAGGAGGTCGAGAGCAGCGGCAATCAATATCGTTCCTACTACCACAGGGGCGGCGCAAGCGATTGGAAATGTAATTCCAGAGCTTGCAGGAAAGCTAATTGGATCTGCGCAGAGAGTTCCAGTAGCTACTGGATCCATTACTATCCTAGATGCTACCCTCAAGGACGAGACTGATTCGGTGTCAGTAGAGGGAATCAATGCAGCAATGAAAGCTGCGCAGGATGCATCGTTTGGTTACAACGATGATGAAATAGTATCGACAGACGTTATCGGGATGAGCTATGGCTCATTGTTTGATGCAACTCAGACTCTAGCTCAAAAGTGCGGAACGCATATCTACGAAGTTAGAGTAGTTGCATGGTATGACAATGAGATGAGCTATGTAAGCCAGCTGATAAGAACTCTAAGCTACATGGCGAAGCTATAAGGTTATTTCAAAGCAGGAGGAGATTATTAAAATGGAAGTAAAGGAAGCAAGACAATACGTCGTTGACAAACTAGAGTACGCATTTAAGCCAAACTCAATCGCTGTAATAGGAGCTAGCCGTAATGAGACTAAGGTTGGGTTTAAGGTAATCCAGGGACTGAGAAAGTGCGGATATGAGGGAGAGCTTTACCCTATCAATGTTAAGGCCACAGAAGTTGCTGGAATTCCAGCATATCAGAATATAAAGGATGTTCCTGGTGATGTTGACTTAGCATTCGTATCGCTACCAGCAACGGGTGTTTCGATGCTTTAAAAGACTGCGTTGAGAAAAACGTTAAGATAGCGGTAGTTTCATCATCTGGTTTTAAGGAAGTTGGAAACGGTGACCTGCAAAATGAGATAACCAAGTTCTGCCGTGAACACGAGCTTCCGCTGATAGGTCCAAACCTAGTAGGTATTGGAACTCCATACCACGATTTCAACTGTGGATTTATACCATATCTGCCTAACAAGGGACCAGTTGCACTGATTTCGCAGTCAGGATCTAACCTACTAGCTGCGCTAGGCTCATCTCAGATTGACCACTTTGGCATCAGCATGTTCGTAGGACTTGGTAACAAGGCTGATGTTGATTTCTGTGAGATGATTAAGTACGCAGACAAAGAGCCTAATACGAAATGCATCGCAGTTTATATCGAAGCTCTAGATAGCCCTGAAGCATTTAAAAAAGCTTGCCTTGAGTGCGAAAAAGCCGATTACTGCAATAAAGGTTGGTTCTTCTGAAATAGGTGTTAAAAGCTGCTTTTTGCTCATACTGCATCTGAGAATCAGGGTCATTCAAATGCTGAGTACGATAAGTTATTCGAGGAATCAGGTGTTCTCCGCGAGAAGACATGGCAGGAGTTCTTAGATACTTCACTCGCTTTAGGTAACTGCCCTCCGCTGAGAGGTGACAATGTAGTTATCATCACAAATGGAGGTGGTGCAGGACTTCTAGCAGCTGACCATTTTGAGAGACTGGGCATGCCTTTAAAGGAGCTCAAGGATATCTCACCAGACCTTAGAGAGAATATCAGAAATTACATGCCTGCATTCGGTTCGCCTCTCAACCCTGTTGATATCAGTGGAACAGCAACCTCTGATATGTATGGTGGTGCACTTAAAACGGCATATAGAGATGAGCACGTTGATGGAATTTTGATTTCCGTTTGCCCAACTGCAGTAACTGACGTTGAGGCTATTACTGAGACTGTAATTAATATTCACAGACAATACAAGAATCTCGGAAAGCCATTCATTATGGAGTGCCAGGGTGGAAATGAATGCAGAGAAGCTATCATGAAACTCAGAGACAAGGGAATCCCTGCTTACTCTACACCTGAGCAGGCGGTGAATGCTATGGTTGCACTAAGAAGATATAGCCATATCATGAACAAAAAAGAGAAGCTAATCAAAAATATTTAATGACTCTAATACAGTCTAATTTTAAAAGTGAGATAATGCGTTGTGTTTGAGTGATGCAGGTATTCCTGCATCACTCTTATAAGGAATGAGTATGAACGGAGACAAACTTTTCAGACTTCTAATGGCCCTATGCCTGGCTATGGGTATTATGGGAATCACCGTCGGGAAATTTATTTTAGGTGGTATTTTCGTCGGACTTGCAGTGGCAATATGGCTGACGACAGGAGGAAAGCACTACAATGATCGTAACCTATATGACAAAATCGTTGAGGGCTGTGAAGATATCACTATAGAGCATATCTATGAATGTCTAAGAACTGTTGACACATGTTTAGGATGTCCGTGGATGGGGAGCAACACTTTTACGAGTGGAGATGCTATCATGTTTGGACCAAGTCCATTCAAAGACTATATTACGATTTATAAGGATAAAAAAAATAATATTGTCGTTAAAAGTGGCACGGAACTCAGTCATATCGTGAGAAATGCGGATAATGAAACCCATTTTAAAGATGTCCTGGACACGAAGAGCATGACGGTTAATCCCAAAACTTATTCGCATTTTGCTAGCTGGAAGTTGATGAGTGCTGTTTTGGTTGACGATTTAACGGAAATAATAAAAAAAATCAAAGTTGGCGATAATTCAGCTGTTAAGTCACTGGGCAAATTTAAATTTTTCTATGCAAATAGCACGGACTGTTTGTATAGAGATAGTGATGATAATGAGTATACCTATGTGAGAACGATAAATGAGCCTCTCAATGTGAGAATCTACGAGATACCTGAAGGTGATGAATCAATTGAAGAAACTGGTGAAATGCTCGCTCAGGTTACAGGATCTGCAAAAGCCGAGAAGAACGGATTTAAGTTCTATATGTCAGGTGAAGAATATGGAACTCTATACAGAGACACTGAAAGCGATAGTGATTCATACTTTATTGAGACGAGCGATGGACGTGTTTATGTAGAGGGATTTAGAGCCGTGCGAAAGGCGAATCTTAGCTGTAATTACATCATCACGATAGATGGTGTGAGGAAGGCCGTGATTGCAGGAAATGCGAGAATTGCTTTCGAAGAAGATGTGCTCACTGAAAATAGTCTAATCTGCAGTCTGGATGACGAGTACCTGCTGTTATATATGGCTATACAAGAGATGATAATGACCAAAAACAAGTGGCTGAAATAGTTTAGCCACCCTTTAGTTTGATTTTAATATCGCTAAAATGTATAATTAATTTGTATATTTAAATGGGAAATTAATGTACTTATTAGAAAGTAGTAAGGGTGATTTGATGAAGAGAATTCTTGTGCCAGTTGATGGTTCACCTAGGAGTTTAATAGCGCTTGAGCAGCTTAAAACCACGTTTTCGCCGAAGGCTTTCGAGGTTGTGCTCGTTATGGTGCGTGAAAATACAGGATATGCGCTCTCTCTCGGTGAGGAAGCAGAGATTCGAGAGGAACTCGACAAGAAACTCAATTCTATTGCCAGGACAATAGATAAATATAGTGTCATAACGAGATCTGCAGTAGGTCGTGCCGGAGCTAGAGTTATCGAAGCGGCAAAGGAATTTGGCGCAGAGATGATTGTCATGACAAAGTCTACAAAGCCAGGTGCAGGCAGCACTATAGGTCTTACGGCATCATACATCATTAGGCATGCACAGTGCGATGTGATGATAGTCAAAGAATCGGAGACAAAAAAGATTCAAGAGTATAGAGGTGCTATTTATAAGAGAGCAAAGGGGACTGTTGCTCTTCGTGGGCAGCTCAGCCTAAAGCAGAGCGAATGCTTAATTCCTAGTGTAAAGGGTGATGTGATATATCACATCGATGTTAAGAGAGGAAGAGTTAGATTCCTGCATAGGTCGTTTAATGCTGTTACTAAGGAGTGGGATTTACCACCAACAAACGGTCAGCAAGAGGTGTATGAGATCGAAGCAGGCGTGTCGATTCAGATTCCAGTCAATGCTACTGGAGATGGCAAGATGGCCGATAGAATCAGAATATTAAATCGTAGCATGAAGACTGAAGCTGTGTTCGACTATGAGATTACAGCTGATAAGAGAGCTCTGAACTCACATTCTGCATCTGAATCAAGCGAGATTCAGGATAGAACGGATGGTGATAAGACTGATAATGCCAAATCTTCTGATGTAAAGAAGCTTTGGCATCCAATGCCGATGCGGTTGCTGACGAATCGGTTCTTGAAAAAGTGCCTGGGGCGGAAGTATCAAATGATTCTAGCGTGAACGCGGAGGAAGCTACCGAGACTATTAACTCTGTAGATTCAGTTGAATCTGCAGAAGCTGAATATGTAGAGGTAACTGAGCCAGAGGCGATTGAATCGAAAGTAACTGAACTAGAGGCTGATGAATCTGAGCAAGCTGAACCAACTGAACCAGAGGTTACTGAGCTGGAAGTAACTAAACCGGAGGTTGGTGCGTCAGAGCAAGCTGAATCAGAATCAACTGCACCAGAGGATCCAGAAGGAGTTGTCAAGACATCTGAATCTGAAGACAGAACAGGTGCAGATAGTGTAGAAACTGAAGAAACCGAAGAGCGTGAAGAAGGTACAGAAAGCACAGAAACTTTAGACTTGAGTGATCTAGAGAAAGAGCTTGAATCTATACCTAAAGGTTCAAAGGACACGATTGCAGCTATCGAGAAACTTTGTGCTACAGGTGCTATTGATGCAGTTGAGCTCATCAAGGCGCTTGATGAACTTGAAGCAAAGTCTGAAGAATCTCAGGAGTAAGTAATAAAGATAAATATATACTTTTAAAATCAGAGTATATTTAGAAGTATGATTATGAAGTGCAAATAACTGCGTCAGGATTGACAGTTTTAAGCGTATTTGATATTCTATAACGAGTAATTAGGAGGATAACGTAATGAGCAGAATTAAGACAATTTCAACAAGAAATATGGCAAAGTCAACACTTTCTGGTGGATGCGGTGAGTGCCAGACATCTTGCCAGTCCGCAAGCAAGACTTCATGCAGCGTTGCTAATCAGCATTGCGAGCAGGCTAAGAACAAATAGTAACTGAAGGCGCTGCTTATTGCAGCGCTTTTTTATTGTTTGAGCTATTTCCCCGATTATTGAAGATTAACGAAATGAATTTTATAAGGTATGGTACAAGAGTAAATGATACATCAGTATAAATTAAACGGATATAACATAGTGATGGATGTGAATAGCGGAGCTGTTCACTCTGTAGATGAGGTAGCCTACGATATAATCGCCTTGTATGACAAAGGTGTGCCTAGAGAGAAAATCATAGATGAGATAAAAGCTAAGTACGGTTCGGTTGCAGATAGTGATGTCGATGATACAATAGCTGATATCGAGGAACTTAAGGCGGAGAAGCTACTTTTCTCAGATGACCCATTTGAGGAGATTGCGGGCGATTTAAAAGCTAAACAGTCTGTGCTAAAAGCAATCTGTCTCCACGTCGCACATGGATGTAATATGGACTGCAAATACTGTTTTGCGGGTAAAGGTGAGTACAGTGGCAAAGCTGGAATCATGTCTCTTGAAGTTGGTAAGCAGGCACTTGACTTCCTGGTCGAAAATTCCGGAAGCCGTAAGAATCTTGAAGTTGATTTCTTTGGTGGCGAGCCACTTTTGAACTGGGACGTATGCAAAGAACTCGTTGCGTATGGAAGAGAGCTCGAGAAGACGCATAACAAGCACTTTAATTTTACGCTTACTACAAATGGTGTACTGATTGATGATGATGTAATCGAGTTCGTAGATAGAGAATGTAGCAATGTCGTTCTGAGCATGGACGGACGCCGAAAGACACACGACTTCATGCGTACGAGCAAAGATGGAAAGGTACGTATGACAAGATCATAGAAAAATTTAAGAGCCTGGCTGAGGATAGGGGACAGAAACAGTATTATATGCGTGGAACGTATACTGCACATAATAAGGATTTTGCTGAAGACGTGCTAGCTATGGCGGATCTTGGATTTAAAGAAACAAGTATAGAGCCTGTTGTCAGCGATCCTAGCACCGATTACGCTCTACATGAGGAAGATCTGGATATCTTGAAGGCGCAGTATGAGAAACTGGCTATTGAGATGCTAGAGAGAGAAAAGAGAGGCGAGGGGTTTAACTTCTATCATTACACAGTGGATCTTACGGGAGGACCTTGTATCTATAAGCGCGTTAGCGGATGTGGTGTAGGCACGGAATACCTTGCGGTTACACCGTCTGGAGACCTTTATCCATGTCATCAGTTCGTGGGAGATGATGATTACAAGGTCGGAAATGTCTATGATGGGATAGAAAAGCAGGAAATAATAGACAGTTTTAGATACAATAACAACCTATACACTAGAGATAAGTGCCGTGGTTGTTTTGCTAAGTTATATTGCTCTGGTGGATGTGCAGCTAATAATCTTCATACTAATGGAGATATCAACAAGGTTTACGACTTTGGGTGTGAGCTTCACAAAAAGAGAATTGAGTGTGCGCTCATGCTAAAGGTAGCCGAAGAAGAGCTCGGCATCGATAGAATATCAGAATAAGTGACCGATAACTATAATCCATATTGGAAGTGTAATCATCGACATCATCGTGGACATGGCAACGGCTTCTGACATAAGTTTAGTGTCCTTGTGTTCAGCAGCCGCTAAAGCTGCACTGAGAACAGCACTAGGATATGTAAATGAAAGAGCTATAGTGAGTTTTAAGACGTTAGCTAGCGGTAAAAACCAAATTGTGACAATCGCGAGTGCTGGCTCTAGCACTAGACATACGAGGCTAGAAATAATTAACTCTTTGTCTGTGATAAGACCTCTGAGTTTGCAATCGCCGAGTTGGATACCGATTATAATCATGGATAATGGAACAGTTGTTTCTCCGATAGATGATAGGAAATTCATGGCAGGGGCAGGAATCCTGATACCAGAAAATAGAACAATTACGGAACAGATTGAGACGATTGTCACGACGTTTTTGAACGGCTTGATAATTGTCTCTTTACTTATAGCTCTAATCTTACCAGAGCCATCTTTGCTTTCACCTAGGTTCATCTGAATCATGCAGCCTATAAATAGGTATAAGTTACATGCGATATTCTGGACTACTGAATAATAAAGCACAACTTGACCAAATACTGAGCGAGCGATAGGAAAGCCCATAAAACCTGAATTGCAGGTAACCATAGCTACCGATAAGACATTTTGCTGATCGTTGCTTTTTCTTGTCAAATAATCTGGAGATTTTTAACCGATATTGCACCGAATATAATGAACATAAATATTGAGAGAAATATAATAATAATCGTGTTTGAAAAATGTATCAGGGCATATGGATTGACCGCAGATTGAATAAACCAAAAGGCATGGAGTTGTGATGTTCAAAACTAGTGAAATCAAGTGATTTATTGAGTCTGTTCCTAATATACGAAGCTTATTCGCAGCAAAACCTATAGCTATATAAAAAAATATAACAAAAAAACTTTTGAAGCTATTAATTGCATAGCACTATTGTCCTTTCTTTTTACAAGTAATATAATACCAAAAAAATTCGTCATTAACAAAATACACCGTGTTTTATTTGTAAACCAAGATAAAATACATAAATAAGCAGTTCGTTATGGTATAATTACTATGATTTTTGAGAATAAGAGGCCGAGGTTGTCTTAGGGGAATTGGACTTTTATTTCAAAAAAATGGGTATTGTTAAGGAGATGTAGATGGACAAAGTGATTTTGGCGACGCAGAACGAAGGGAAAATTCGTGAGATGCGCGACATATTCTCTAAGTTTGGCATGGATGTTATCTCACGTGATGAGATGGGCTTGCCAAAGGATGAAATAGAAGAAACTGGCACAACTTTTTGAAGAAAACTCTTACATAAAGGCTTCTGCGATTGCTAAACAGTGCGACGGGATAGTAGTTGCAGATGATAGCGGTATAGCCGTTGATTGCATTGGAGGAAAGCCGGGTGTTTATTCAGCGCGATTTGCTGGTGAAGGCTGTACTCCGCATGACAACAATGTAAAACTACTTCAATTAATGGACGGTATCCCAACCGAAGAAAGAGGGGCTCGTTTTGTGTCAGTGATTACGCTTATATATCCAGATGGAACGAAGTTTGTAGCTCGTGGAGAGTGCGAAGGTTCCATTTCTGAGGAGATGCGTGGCGAGAATGGCTTCGGGTACGATCCGATATTTATTCCAAAAGGATATAATCAGACTTTTGGTGAGCTGCCTGCAGAGCTCAAGAATAGAATTAGCCATAGGGCTAAGTCGCTTCTGAAGCTAGAGGAACTTATCAATGAACAAAGAGACAGAAAATAAGTCAAATATTAATATTGACAAGGAGAAGAGAAAGAAAGTTCGCCTGAATAAAGACAATTTTATTAAAATTGTCTTTCACATATTCAGACAGTTCGACGACCAGTATTATGCGGGTTTGCCGCACAGGTTGCGTATTACTTCTTCATGGCCAGCGTTCCAACACTCATAGTGCTTTCACAGGTACTAGGAGTTTTTGACTTATCATTAGATATTATAAAGAATTGGCTCAACCACAATGTCGATTCGCAGCTTAGCGGGTTCGTAATGGGGCTATTTTCCGCTTCATCTGTGAGGCTAGGTAACTTCATCATGATTTTTTTAGCGCTTTGGTCAGCTTCTGCCTTGGAGTTCTCGCTCTCTAGATTGACGAGTTATACGCTGACTGAAGGTGCTTATAAATTCAACTTCTTTGCAGAGAGGCTGAAAGCTGTTCCCGCAGCCGCAATTACTATTTTTGCAGTAGCATTTACACTTGTTGTATTCGTATATGGAGAAGATATATTTTACAAGTTATTTAATGGTGGTATCCTTGCAAGAGCTCTTATTGCATTAAAGCTGCCGATTGTAGCAATATCTTTCTTCGCCATGATTACTTTAAATTATTATATATTGCCACTTGTAAGAGTACCGATTAGAGCGATACTTCCGGGAGCAGTGTTTTCGTCATTCGGACTTTTGATTGCGACCACAATATATGCGAATTACATCAGTTACTCGGTAAATTACGACATCCTGTACGGTGCATTCGCATCGATTGTCGCTCTGATGCTGTGGTTCTATATAATTTCGTGGATACTGTGCGTCGGGATGATGTTCAATAAGGCATGGGATGAAGTCATGCAGCGGAATAGACTGAGTCATGAAAAGATGATTGAGTATATTGAAAAGAAGTCGATGCTACTTGGAGAGGAAAAATCAAAGAGATACATTATATCGGGTAATGATAATTACGGCGCTGAACTAGAAACAATTGCAGTTAAGTTAAGCCGTAAATTTGTCAAAGGCTACGAAGAAGAGCTTCGTAAAGAAAAGCAGAGAAAGGCGCACCGCAAGCTGTAGCTTGTGTGTACTGGTGATATAATTCTTATAAATTGGTGGGGCTATAGTCTCAGGTTAACTTGAGGTGAACGATATGGAAGAATTTAATATTATTGAAACTATCGATAGAAAGAAACTGCTATTTATTCTAAATCCTCGTGCAGGCACTATGCAGGCGAGCAAGAATTTAAGTGATATCCTGCAGATATTTCTGATGCAGGGTGTTTAACCAGTGTGCTGGTGACAACAAAATCAGGTGACGCAAGAGAATTTGCACATCTATACGCCAATGATTACGATGTGGTTGCTTGTGCAGGTGGAGATGGTACTTATAACGAGATGATCGATGGAATTATATCTTCGGGGGCTAAGTGCAAGGTCGGATATATTCCTGCTGGTAGCACTAATGACTTTGGGGCTAGCATCGGATTGTCGAAGAATATCATTGAAGCAGCAAAAGCTATTGCAAATGATGAGTCGATTACGCTAGATGTAGGTTCGTTTAATGGGCGCTACTTCTCATATGTGGCCTCGTTTGGAGCTTTTACAAGCACATCTTATTCAGTGCCGCAGAACCTTAAGAATATACTTGGGCACACTGCATATGTGCTACAAGGAATCAAGGACATAGTTAATATTAAATCCCAACATGTAAAGGTTATCACAGACGAGGGACTTCCGACTGAACGCGTTATTGAAGAGGACCTGGTATTTGGTGCGGTATGTAATGCGACATCTGTAGGTGGAGTGCTTAAACTCGATTCATTCAGAGTAGATATGAATGATGGCCTCATGGAGGTGCTGTTAATCAAGTCACCTAAAAACCTGTTAGATGTGAATTCGATTGCAAGGTCACTGCTGGCAAATGATTTAGACACTAAGGATATTGCATTTTATAGCGCAAAGACTGTCCGGTTTGAGATGAGCTCCGACATTCCGTGGACTCTCGATGGAGAGTATAAGGAGGGCGAAAGTGATATCAAGATTGAGACAGTCGTTGATGCAGTGAACATTTTGGTTTAGATATCAATTATTGAATAGGTTTCTTATTTTGATATGTACCCAGAATCCTGAACACATGTTATGAACTAAGTGGAACGCATGGATGTTATCCTGCACCTTACATGTGACATCTATTTTGTTTTTCGTTGTATTCTTTCATTGTTGTAATAACTTTTGTATTTATCTAGTGGAGCGGGGGTGCGGACGTTTTTTGGATAGCTTAGACAGCCACTTTAAGAGAATGCCTGTACTCCATAGGACTCAAATGTCCTAACGATTTCTTGATTCTTTTTTCATTGTACCAATGAAGATACATGTCTAACTCATGTAAGAATTCCTCTATGGTCACATTTTTCCAGTCTTGATTGTAGAAGAACTCATTTTTTATTCGTCCAAATAAACCTTCACAAGCGACATTATCTGGAGAGAAAACTTTTTTGTGACATGAATCTGGTATAGCCGTTTATCTCCATCCTATCAATCCAACCCGGCCAGCGATAGTAGCATCCCCGATCTGTATGAATTATTGGTTTGGATTTTGTGCCTATATTCCCAATCACATCGTCGAGCATGTCATTGACTAGATCGGCATTTGAATGTTCACTTATTCGCCACGTAACCAGCATTCCATCAAAGCAATCTACTGTCGGAGACATATATACCTTGCCTGTCGGAATGGCAAATTCGCTAATATCCGACAAAAGAAGTTCATCTGGCTTCTTGCTATGAAAATTCCTCTGTACTTCGTTTGGAACAGCGGGACTGATTTCCCCTTTATACGAACTGTATTTCTTCGTTTTTCGGATTTTTACTTCAAGACCATCTTCCTTCATCACTCTGCGAACGACTTTCTCCGAGACCTTTATCCCTATCTTTTTTAGTTCTGCGTGTATCCTGCGATATCCATATCGGGCTTTGTTTTCCAGAAATATCCGATCAACTTCACGGCGCATATGCTTATGTATATCTTCTATTGCAAGAGCTTTCATCTGATAGTAGTAACTACTCCTTGGTAGCTTCATCTTTCGAAGCAGGACTGGTAGCGGGTACTTCTCTTTCATGGCGTCGATCACCGCTACCTTCTCCCTGTTCTTCAGGTCGTTCAAGTCGACGCCGGGGTTTTTTTTAATACGTTGATTGTCTCCTTTAAGATATCTACTTCCAATTGAAGCTCGTATATCTGCTTTCTGAATGATTCTATTTCTTCGGAAGGTATCTTTCTATCCGTATCCGGTAATTTTTCCGGTTTGATATTTTTCGTGTTCATCAGAGAAAACACACCTCCTTGAAGATATCGCTTTCGCCACAAATATATGCTGACACGACTGTATCCAGTCTCTTCTGATACTAATTTTATACTCTCTCCATTTTCAAAACAACGACGAAGTACTTTCAATTTAAACTCCGCTGGAGGGTTTCTGGGATGTTCGGTGGTGTTTTTAAGATTAAGCTTCTTTTGTTTTTCCCTCGTTACGAATCCATCTATATAGGTGTTCTCTGCTGGGGTAACCAAGTTAACGCACTGTATCTGTAACAGATCCTATCTGATGATAAATACTTAGCGCCTTTGCCTTCTGTTCTTTTGAATACATCAATGACTCCTTTCAGAGCCCTAATATGTGTCCAGGTTTTTGTCCGCACCCCCTTTTGAAGTGCACCCCAAAAGTTAGACACAAACTAATTTTTGAAGGTGTACTTTTTATGAGCAAATATTCGTATGAAGAAAAACTAGAAGCTGTTTTAAGAGTTATCGAAGAAGGTATGAGTTACAAGGCTAGTGCAAAAGTCCTAGGGACTGCCCAGGGACACGTACAAAGATGGGTTAGCCGTTATGAAAAATATGGTCCTGAAGGATTGCTATTGCACATAGGTAAGCTTATTTCATTTATCATTTTATAGCAAAATATGATGGTATAAAGAGAGTTTCAGAAGTCATCTGAATTTTAGAATCATGTGTATAAGCACTATATTTAATTATATTTTTTTAGTCTATTAAATAAAAACCCTTTTTATTATGGCTTATTAAATGTTATAAATTACATAATAGTACATTTGTCAGAAGTTGGATTTAATGAGAAAGGAGCTCTTATGAAAAAGCATATTATTGGAAACAAGCGTATAATCGTTTTATTTATTGTACTAACTCTACTTTTTTCGTATTCCATTCCTATTTCAGCGGCAACAAATATTCCGGATAGGAAATCAATAGATTTAAGAAGCTTTTCAGTAGGAGATAAGGTTACAATATCTAATGATTTAGAAATATTAAAATCATTTGGGATAAAACCTGATTCAGTCAAATATAACAGCAACTCTACAACAGGCGAATTTACGTATGTATACTACTAACATCTCTGGGAGTATTAATGATATTAGTTTGTTGAAAAGAAAGGATGGAAGTATTATCTTTGATGTTAAGGAAGGAGATATTGAGAATCATTTAGTTGTAGAACCAAATGGAGATATGTATTTAGATGGCAGAAAACTTGAAATATCTGATGTTTCTTCAGAAAACTTCAATGGTATTACGCCTAAAAGAGCTTCTTCATGGTCATCAAGACCACCAGCTGGTGTAAAGTCTTGGTCATATCATAGAACTGTTTCGAGAAAAAAAGTTTATTTAAATACAAAGGCTGGACAGGTGACTGCAACGGTTATTGGAATCATATTAACTGGGGCTGGTTGGGTTGGTTATGTATATAAAGCCGCAATGTTTGCACATTTAACAGGAGGATATAGTAGTTGCCTATCCTTTAAAAGCGTGAGATATGTAGGGAATCCACGGTATTTAAGAGCATATAGGTTAGATCAAACTCTTTATACCGAAGCAAATTTTAAAGGTAAATCAACATTTCACAGAACCTATGGTTATAATATTCCAAATGTTTAAAAGGGGTATTTTATGATGGATAAAAAAACAAAAAAAGATAGATTTATAATGATAATATTCGCTCAGTGTTTCTTGTTAATTGTACTTTTCATGAAGCAGAAATCATTATTTTTTTCTGTTGCAGTATTCCCTTTTATGACTATAGGAACTTGTTTTTGGGGGATTTTAGAAAAAAAGAGTAGTTTGCTAAAATTGTTGGTCATCAAAGTTTTTTTAAGGGGTGAATTTTAGGGTCTTATGAAATGTAAATGGATTGGGCAGTTTGCCCAATCCATTTTTGCACTGGGGAAAACATTAGTAGTGGAGATGTCAAGAAAAGTGCAGTCTCTAAACCCTCAAAATTGATTTAAGCTGTCAGGGCTTCGTAGAGCACCATCCTTCTATATTCTGCCAGAGGAATCCCGCTTGGATTAGACGTATATATTCGCACCGTATTGTAGTAGGTGAATACATATTTGAGGGATCCAGGACTTTGCTTCTAACATCTTCATTCTGTATGTCGGGATAAGATACAGAAGTTCTTTCTTCATGTTATCACGCATGATGAGCGATAGGATCTCCCCATTAAAGCAGTCGATGATCGGTGAAATGTACAGTTTCCCATCGATGCATTGAATCTGAGGTATATCTGTAAGTAGCTTGGTATATGGCTTATCTGTGGAGAAGTCCTGCCGGATCAGGTTTTCCTTCTCCTGAATCTCGGTTGCAGCTTTGGTCAGATCTTTAAGCCTGCGCTTTCGTTCATGGATTAGTCCCATTTTGAGTATGATCTGTCTGAGCTTGCGCATACCGACCTTTTGCCATCTTAGCGCAAGAGCCATCTGCATGCGGGGAACTCCATAGTTGTCATTGAATACGGACTCATCAATGATGTTCTATATAACTTCCGAAAGAACCGCATCCTTTAGTATCTCATTGGCTCGCTTGGTTTCACACAGTTCGGCTTCAAGCTCCTGTATCCGACGGTCTTTCTCGTCAATAGGTTTACATTTGTAACCACTGCCTACAAAATATGAAGCACCTTGATGCTTCGGATATATCACCAATCAGCAAGTGTGTAATATGGAATGCCAAGCTGCTCTGTAGCCTTTCTGACACCGATTTCGTCTGAAAGTTCGATGGCTTCCTGCTTGAATGAATTGTCGTATTGCATAGTCTCACCAATCCTTTCATTGCATTTCTTGCAAATCCACCTTTGTGATCCTGATTTATTATTCCCATATTTTATACAAATATTTCCACAAACAGGGCAAATAACATGCTTCATTTTACTATCCTCCTAGAATACTGTTTCTAAGGAAGATATAACCCCAATACACCTTGAAATTTCAAGAGCTACAAGCATTATCAGCAACTATTTTTGTCCTACAACCCGAAATTCAAAACTGCTGGCAGATGCGTTACGCATCTGCCAGCAGTTTGTGTTATCAAGTAAGTTTGCTAGATTACAGGCCACATTTCATATTCATAGAGAATCGACAGCCTGAGCACTGCATTTCTTACAGCTCGCGAACTCTGAGGATTCCTTCTCCAGATAGCTCGCCAGATGCATCTGCAGGTACGAGTGCAATCGCAGCACCATACTCTGAGCGGCTCTTGCCAACGCATACGTCGTCAACGCTTCCATAAGCAGCCTTTACAGCAGCCTCAACATCGAGTTCACCCTTGAATAGAATGCTAACCTTCTTAAATCCTTCCTTAGCTGGAAGTTCAACAGCAGGGAAGTTAACAGAGTTTCTGATAGTTCCCTTCTCTAGGTAATCCATAAGCTCATCAACAGCCATAGCAGCACAGTTCTCTTCAGCCTCTGCTGTGGAAGCGCCAAGGTGTGGAGTAGCGATTACGCCAGTTTTGCCGACTAAATCTTCACTTGGAAGGTCAGTCAGGTACTTTCTGAGCTTGCCAGATTCTAGTCCTGCTAGGATATCCTCGTTCACTACTAAATCAGGTCTAGCGAAGTTAAGTATAATTGCGCCTTCCTTCATGTTGTCTATAAGTGCTTTGTTGATCATGCCCTTAGTCTCAGGAAGGGATGGAACGTGGATAGTTATATAGTCACAAACCTTAACCATCTCAGAGATATCGTCATACATCTCGCATGGGGCAGTGAGGATTGGGTGGATTACTACAGAGTTTCCAACGATGTTCATGCCTAGAGCATGAGCTGCATTTGCAACCTTTGCTCCGATAGCACCTAATCCGATAACTCCGAGAGTCTTGCCAGAAATCTCAGTTCCAGCGAACTGTTTCTTTCCCTTTTCTACCTGTCCAGCAACATCACCTTCGAGAGTATTTGTCCAAGCAACTCCTTCGCAGATGTTTCTAGCTCCTACGATCATTGCAGAGATTACAAGTTCCTTTACGGCATTGGAGTTTGCTCCAGGTGCATTGAATACTACGATTCCTTCATCAGCACATCTGTCTAGAGGAATGTTGTTAACTCCAGCACCAGCTCTGCCGATAGCGAGTAAATTGTCAGAGAAATCCATATCGTGCATCTTGAAGCTACGAACTACAACTCCGTGTGCTGTGTCTATATCTTCTGTCAACTCATACTTGTCTGTAAGTCTACCAAGACCTACCTGTGAAATGTTGTTGAGCGTACCGATATTAAACTTATCCATTCTTAAGTACCTCCTATTGCCTCCCGAGTTAGGGGGCGTGGTCAAGTGTTGAAAATATAATTCGTTGAACAGCCCATTAATCACGAACTAGACGGCTTGTACACAGCCATAAGTGTTGAAAAATGCACTATTTACGATATTAAGTATAGCATTATTATTCTTTACATTCAATGTTGAAAGTGCTACAATTTTTATGTAAGTTTGAAACAAATTTGGAGGTATTTAAATGGCTACAAATGAACGTGTATTTAACTTCTCTGCAGGTCCTTCAACTCTACCTGTAGAGGTACTAGAGAAAGCTGCAGCAGAGATGCTCAACTACGATGGCACAGGCGAGTCTGTAATGGAGATGAGCCACAGATCGGCAGAGTACAAGCAGATTATTGAGGATGCTGAGAAGAATCTAAGAACTCTGATGAACATTCCTGATGATTATTATGTTCTGTTCCTTCAGGGTGGTGGAACTCTCCAGTTCTCCATGGTTCCAATTAACCTGCTAACTGGCAGCAAGAAAGCTGATTACCTCATCACAGGTAACTGGGCTAAGAAGGCTTATGAAGAAGCTACTAAGTTTGGTGATGTAAAAATTCTTGCAAGCTCTGAGGAAGACAATTATTCATATATTCCTAAGTTTAAGCCAGAGGATATCAGACCTGACGTAGACTACGTTCACATTTGCTACAACAACACAATCTTCGGTACACATTGCAACGAAGTTCCTGATGTAGGTGATCATCTACTAGTTGCCGATATGTCATCTTGCATTCTTTCTGAGGAAGTTGATGTTACTAAGTTCGGTCTAATCTATGCCGGCGCGCAGAAGAATGTTGCACCTGCTGGTGTTACGATTGTAATCGTTAGAAAAGATCTCGTTGGAAAGGCACCTGCTAACACTCCAGTTTATCTAGATTATGCTACTCACGCTAAGAAGGGATCGATGTACAATACACCTCCATGCTACCCAATATACATTGCTGGCGAAGTGTTCAAGTATCTTCTTAAATGGTGGTGTAAAGGCTACTCACGAGAGAGATGTTGAGAAGGCTAACCTTCTATATGGCTACCTTGATAAGAGCGAGATGTTCAAGCCATCAGTTGCTAAGGAAGACAGATCGCTGATGAACATTACTTTCGTAACAGGAGATCCAGAGCTCGATAAGAAGTTTATCGCTGGCGCAAAGGAACAGGGTATGATTAACCTTGCTGGTTATAGAACTGTTGGCGGAATGAGAGCAAGCACATACAATGCAATGCCTCTAGAAGGTGTTAAGGCTCTCGTCGCTTATATGGAAAAGTTTGAGAATGAGAACAAATAACAAGGTTATTAATTCAAAAAATATTAATAAAAGTTTTGTGAGAATTTTGGTGGCCGTCATGGTGATGCTTCTGGTGTCATCATTGATGGTCACCATCAATATTAATACAAGCTTTGCCGCTTCAAAGAAAAAGGCAAAAGCAAAGACGAGCACCATTTCTGCCCCAGAGATTGAGGCTGAATCGGCGGTCGTCCTTTCGGCGTCTACGAGTGAGGTTGTTTACTCATCTCGTAAAGATAGAAAGCTCCAACCTGGGAGCACAGTGCAAGCTCATGGTAGCGATGGTTGTCATCGACAACATGCATGATGATAAAGAATATAAGAACAATGTCCAGATTTCGAATGATGTATATAGTGCAGGTACCACGTTTCCGTCGGGATCAAACGTCAAAGTCGAAGACCTCATGTACACCATGCTGATGTCAGGAGATGCGGAGTCAGCCAGAGCTTTGGCAATTTATTCAGCAGGTTCGGAGGCGAACTTCGTCGATCAGATGAATTCGAAGGCTCAGCAGCTTGGACTAGTCAATACTAGATATACGAATGCGACTGGAGAGTATGATACTGATCAGTACTCCACCGTTGAAGATACGGCAAAAATTGCCAAAGCCGCATACCAGTATGGTGCCATCAAGAGAATGTCTGGCGAAAGCAATCATACGGTTAAGGTAACAGATGGTGACGGCGATAAAAAAATAGCCAATACACATCCTTTTATGACAGGAAGTGATTCCTATAAAGGTTTTAAGGGTGGTATTTGCTCAAAACTCACAGAGCCTGAAGGCAAAGAAGTATTCCTAGCATACGTAACTCATAACGATATGAGTCTTGTGGTTGTATTGTTTGACGAAGCGGAGGGCAAGTCCAGAGAGGATGCAACTAAACTGTTCGACTATGGCTTTAAAAAAGCAACCCAGAAGGTCATTATTAAGAAGGGTGTAAAAGTCGGTAGAGTCAAGGTTAAACATGGTGCAAAAACCAGGATGAAGGTTTATACATCTAGCAAGGGATATGTCTATATTCCTCCAGAGGGGAGTGATTCTCTCGTAAAAACCGAAGCAGTTATATACAATAATGTTGAAGCACCGCTAAAATCAGGCGATAAGGTTGGAGAATACCGCATTTATGTAGCAAATGAGCTTACTGGAACGGTAGATCTAGTTGTCACTGAAGATGATAAAGTGGGGTGGTTGCCGTCTTATATATATATTTCCAATATGGTGACGGTAACTATATGTGTGATACTATTCGTAATTTTTCTACTTTTAGTACGTGCTAGAAATATAAGAAGACGTAGGAAGAGATTAAGGGCTCGAAAGCATAAGGAGAAAATCCGTGAGATTGCGAGACAGAGGCTCGAAATAGAAGAGGATAGAAGAAGGCGTAACTGGACTTATAGATAAGAAAAGGGTCAGATATCATAATAGGGACAATATTCAATGTTTAACATCGAAGAGGAGCTTAAAAAATTACCCCTTTCACCAGGAGTATATATGCCATAAGGATAGCCTTGGTAACGTAATTTACGTTGGCAAGGCTATTAAGTTAAGAAATCGTGTTTCGCAGTATTTTCATAAATCCTCACAGCAATCACCTAAGGTGCGTGCTATGGTGGATAACATCGCGGAATTCGACTATATTACATGTGCTACGGAGATGGAGGCACTGATTTTAGAGTGCAATCTAATCAAGAAATACATGCCGAAATATAATATCTTGCTCAAGGATGGCAAGACATACCCTTATATAGAGGTGACTACCAGCGAGGAATTTCCACGCGTAATCAGAACGAGGGAAGTAAAGAGAGATGGGAATAAGTATTTCGGACCGTATTCAGATAGCGGAGCTGTAACAAAGATTATAAAGCTGATCGATGAGATTTATCCTATCAAGAAATGTAATACTAAGGAGTTTCCGGCAAACTTCCGTCCGTGTTTAAACTATCACATCGGGAAATGTAAAGGTATTTGCATAAATGCTGTAGATAAGACCGAGTATGATGAGATGATAGATAGTATTCTCAAGATTCTAAATGGTAAGGATGCTAAACTTATCAAGGAGCTTAAAGAGAAGATGATGTCAGCCTCTGACAAAATGGAGTATGAGGAAGCTGCTAAATACAGGGATTATATAAATGCCTTTAAAGCGCTTGGAGAAACGCAGAGAGCAACTATGGCTACGGATAGAGACATAGATGTACTACTGCCGCTAATTGCTCAGAACAGTGAAATTATCGCTCAATACAAGGTGCGAGAAGGCAAACTCATAGGGCGCGAGATTCACTATATGAATGAACATGATTCTGACCTAAGCAGTACAAGAAATGAGATGGTTTCTGCATTTATAAAGCAGTACTACACGGGAAGTGCCAAGCTGCCTAAGGAGATTTTGCTCACGGAGCACATCGATGAAGAAGATCTCGTCATAGGCCTTCTCAACAACACAAATGAAGAGAATGCAAAGGCGAAGAGTGATACTATGCATCACACCAAGATAATCGTTCCGGAGCGTGGTGAAAAGAAGGCGATTCTTGATCTTGCGATAAATGATTCTTTGCAGGTTATAAAGGGTCTAGATGAAAGAGCAGAGCGCGATGCCGAGAAGAAAGATAAACTTAGAGATGAGATTACGAGGCTAATTAAGAAGGCGCACAAATTGAAGGCTCAATTCCGTATATAATTGAAGATGGAGATGATCGCGAATATAGAGTCGAAGCCTATGATATATCTAATATGAACGGCCTAGACACTGTCGGTGCGATGGTTGTATATGAAGGTGCAAAGCCAATTAGAAATGATTATCGAAAGTTTAAAATCAAGAGTGAAGATGCTGAGGGAGACGACTATGCGTCGCTGCAGGAGGTTATCTATAGACGATTAAAGCGTGCAAAAGATGGTGACGCAGGGTTTAGCACATATCCGGATATACTCTTCATAGATGGAGGCCTCGGACAGGTGCATGCTGTACAGAAGGTTGTCTCTGCACTACGTATGTCGATTCCTGTAGTGGGTCTTGCAAAGAATGATGTTCACAGGACTAGAGCTATTGTTTTTAGCGATGGTTCGGAGATTGAACTCGAAGGAGAGCCACTTCTATACAGTTACTGCGGACGCATACAGGAGGAAGTTCACAGATTTGCGATAACTTTCCAGCGAGGACGTAGAACATCTGCGATGACGAAGTCAGCTTTAGAAGAAATTCCAGGAATTGGACCATCTAGACGAAGGGAGTTATTAAAGCATTTCAAGGATATTGAATCGATAAAACGTGCGAGCTATGAAGAACTTCTCACTTGCGATACGATTAACAGCAGGGCTGCGGAGAGTATAATCGAATACTTTAGCAAGAAATAGCGGAAATGCATTGATAAATGAACATATTAATGTTATATTAACCTAACACAGATAGAGAAAAGGAGAGTAACTATGTCTCAGGAAGAACGTAACATGATTGAAGAAGAAGAGGATATAATCACTCTAGAATTTGACGACGGAACTGCAGTTGATTGCGATGTTCTAGGAACATTTGAAGCTGATTCCAAGGAGTATATTGCTCTTGCCCCAATTGATGGAACTGATGATGTATACATCTATGGATATAATGATATCGATGCTGATACATTTGATATCGTAGATATCGACGATGAGGAAGAGTTCAATACTGCTGTGAAGGCTTTGAAGCAGCAATGGCAGAAGAAGACGAATAATATAACTGATAGATTATATCGCCGCGCTGATTTTCTCAGCGCGGTTTTGCTATGAGTATTTTATATTTACATTTTTTTTTAATTATTGTATAATATCGCTTGTCTATTTCAGTTTAAAACTGCATGAGCGGATGTGGCGGAATTGGCAGACGCGCACGGTTCAGGTCCGTGTGACGAACAGTCATGAGGGTTCGAGTCCCTCCATCCGCACCACGTGAGCGAGGTTTATATGTAACCTCGCTTTTTTGTTAAGGAGAGGGAGATGGATAATAGAGCAATAGGATTCTTTGATTCTGGGCTTGGTGGCCTGACTAGCGTGCCAGTTCTTAAGTGCGCCCTTCCAAATGAAAAAGTATTATATTTTGGCGATACTGCGAGGACTCCGTATGGTTCCAAGTCACCAGAGACAGTTTGCAAGTTCTCTGCACAGATAGTTGACTATCTGGTTAGCAAGAACGTTAAGCTGATTGTAATCGCCTGCAATACTGTTACGGCAATGGCGCTTGATATGCTGAGAAAAAGGCATCCCGAAGTTCCAATTGTCGGGGTAATAGATCCGACAGCTAGACGTGTAGCCGCAGATAACGCTCCCCATGTAGGGATTATCGGAACAAAGGTGACGATAGAGAGTGGGGTCTATGCCGAGAGAATTCATGAACTTAATCCAAATATCAACACCTTTAGTCTAGCTTGTCCGGCTTTTGTGCCGCTGATTGAAGAAGGAATTATTGATAATGAGATAATGGATCTTACAATTAAGTATTACATGGATGATTTTTGTAAAAGAAAAAAATCAGCTAGATAGTCTGATTCTCGGGTGCACTCATTATCCGCTTATTGCACCCAATATAAATAGGCTTTTATCCGAAGCTAAGGCTATATAATTCTTCAGCTGAGGTTATAAGCGATGTGGTGGACATACTGACAGAAAGCGATATGTTGGCAGAAGAAAATGACTTCCCAGATAGATTCTACGCCAGTGACCTCTCGGAAAACTTCATAAGAATGACAGATACACTATTTGAAGGGTATGATACAAAAATTAAATTAAAGAAATTGGACGAATAATACCGCAAAAGCGGTATTTTTTATGTTAAAAGTGTGTAGAAATGCTCAAAAGTGGGTGCTGAAGTGGCTCTCGCATTGACAAAATCAACGGTTTTATGTAAAATCAATTGATATTACGAAAAATGCCGTACTAGCGGCTATTGGGAGTTTATATGGAAACAGAGTTTAAATTTTGTATTGATGACACGTCTCTTGTAGATAAAATTTTAAATGATTCAATGCTTGATGATTATGTTGATCGCAATGCATTAGAAGTAATCGACATGAAGGCGGTTTATTTTGATACGGACGATCTTGATCTTCGTAAAGCGGGGATCGCCTATAGGGTTAGATATGAGAACGACCGCATTACTGCTACAGTGAAGTGGGATAACAAGGTTGAAGATGGACTTCACTCTAGAGAAGAGTTCAATTTAGTAATCAACGATGAAAGGTTCGCTATGGAGCCTGACATTGAAGCCTTCGAGTCAAGCGAAGCATATGATGTGCTTATCAAGGCAGCAGGAAGCAAGAAGTTGAAAGAAGTTATGAAGATGGATTTCACACGTGAACTGCTTAAAATCGACACAGGTGATTCCATAAGCGCTCTCTCTTTTGACATCGGCACTGTTCATGGTGAATCGGGAGACGTTCCTATTTCAGAGATGGAACTCGAATGGTACCACGGAAGTGAAGAAGATTTTAAGTATATTGCTAGTAAACTGGCTGAGAAGTACAATCTTAAAGCGGAGAATATCTCAAAGCTTCAGAAGGGCTTTGCAGAATAGAATATGAAGACTCCACATGTATAACATAATATCAACATTAATTATTTAAGGAACAAAATTTAGGAGGATATATAATGAACACTAATCTGATCTCAAAGGAAAATAACATCGCTAAATTCACCCTCGTATTCACCGCTGACGAGTTCGAGGATGCTATCGTAGATGCATACAAGAAGAACAAGGACAAGTTCTCTATTGATGGATTCCGTAAGGGCAAGGCGCCTAGAAAGATTATCGAGAATAACTACGGCGAGGATATTTTCTATGATGAGGCTTTAAATGGTCTACTCAACAAGGCTTATCCAGAAGCAGTAGTAGAACTTGACCTTGAGGTTGTTGCTAATCCACAGCTTGAGGTTGGAGAGGTTAAGAAGGGTGAAGACGTAACAGTTACTGCAACTGTTCAGCTCTTCCCAGAGGTTGAAGTAAAGAATTACAAGAATCTGAGGTAACAAAGGTTGCATCAGAGGTTACTGATGCAGATGTTGATGCGGATCTAGAGAGAATTCAGAAGAGCCAGGCTAGACTTGAGACAGTTGAAGGTCGCAAGACTCAGGATGGTGATACAGTTGTTATCGATTTTGATGGATCCATCGATGGAAAGCATTTCGATGGTGGAAAGGCTGAGAACTTTGAACTTAAGCTAGGTTCTGGACAGTTTATCCCAGGCTTTGAAGATCAGCTAATCGGCAAGGACGCTGGTGAGGAAGTAGAAGTTAGAGTTACATTCCCAGAGAACTATAATGCAAAGGATCTCGCAGGCAAGGATGCTCTATTTGAGACAAAAATTCACGAGATAAAGGTAGAAGTTCTCCCTGAAATTGACGATGATCTAGCTAGTGATGTAAGCGAGTTTGAGACACTAGCAGAACTAAAGGCTGATGTAAAGAAGAATCTTGAAAAGAATGCAAAGGATAGAGACGAAGCTCAGATGAAGAACGAGCTTCTAGATAAGCTTTGTGAAGTAAACGAAGTTGAGGTTCCTGCAGCAATGGTAGAAGAAGAAATCGATAGAATGGTTAATGAGATGAATCAGCAGCTCGCTTACCAGGGCCTATCTCTTGATCAGTATATGCAGCTTCTCGGACAGACAATTAATGATGTAAGAGAGGGAGCAAGAGAGGATGCTAAGAAGAGAGTTGCCATGAGAATTCTCATCAGAGCAGTTGTTGCTAAAGAGGGTATCGAGGCTACCGAGGCTGAGCTAGAGGAAGAACTACAGAAGTTCGCGGAGCAGTATGGACAGTCTATCGATCAGGTTAAAAAGGTTATGGGTGAAGAAAATCTCAGATTCTTCGCTGAAGATGTAAAGACACGCAAGGCTATCGATTTCATGTTCGATAACGCTAAGCTAGTTGAAAAGAAGGAAGAGGCAGAGGAGAGCAAGTAGGCTCTCAGTCAGATATATCTGCCATAGGGAGGAAGCATAGTGAGTTTAATACCTTACGTAGTTGAACAGACTGGCGGCGGCGAGCGCAGCTATGATATCTATTCTAGATTGCTCAAAGATAGGATTATCTTTATTGACCAAGAAATAGATGATCATCTTGCGAGTGTTGTCGTTGCACAGCTATTGTTTCTAGAAGCCGAGGATCCTGAGAAGGATATTAATATTTATATCAATTCACCAGGTGGCTCCGTGACGGCAGGAATGGGTATCTACGATACGATGAAGTACGTTAAGCCTGATATCGCTACTATCTGCTTCGGGATGGCTGCGAGCATGGGAGCTGTCCTCATGACGGCAGGCACAAAGGGAAAGCGTTTTGCACTACCTAATGCTGAGATTATGATTCACCAGCCACTTGGCGGAGCTAAGGGCCAGGCATCGGACATCAAGATTCAGGCAGAGTGGATGCAGAAGACAAAGGAAAAGCTCAATAAGATACTTTCTGAAGCGACAGGTCAACCTTATGAAACGATTTTAAGGGATACTGACCGAGACAACTTTATGTCAGCTTCAGAGGCAGTTGAATATGGCCTTGTAGATAAGGTTCTGTCTAGAGAGGAATTGAGCAGATAACTGGAGGTAGAGCTTGGACAACAATCATAATCCAAATGAATTAGTTTGCTCATTCTGCGGCAAGACTAGCTCCCAGGTTAGACGTATAATCGTAGGTCAGGATGTAAATATCTGTAACGAATGCATTGAGCTTTGCTCGGAGCTCCTCAAGGAAGATGGGGTGACGGGTGAAGTGCGTGAGACGCTGACTACGCTACCAACTCCAAAGGAGATTGCGAGAGAGCTGGGAGAATATGTAATAGAGCAGGAAACTGCAAAAAGAGTCTTGCTGTAGCTGTGTATAATCACTATAAGAGGATTAAATATTTAGAGCAAAATGCAGATGAGAAGAACAACGATGCAGTTGAGCTTCAGAAGAGTAATGTTTTGATGCTAGGACCGACTGGTAGCGGTAAGACGCTGCTAGCTCAGACGATGGCTCGCATCCTCAATGTTCCGTTTGCAATAGTTGATGCTACGTCGCTAACTGAAGCTGGATATGTAGGTGAAGATGTCGAGAACATTCTCTTAAGACTATATCAGGCGGCAGATGGTGATCTTGATAGAGCGCAAAAAGGAATAATCTATATCGATGAGATTGATAAGATTGCGCGAAAGTCTGAGAATACATCTATTACTAGAGATGTAAGCGGGGAGGGAGTGCAGCAAGCACTTCTCAAAATTATCGAGGGAACGGTGGCAAACGTACCACCTCAAGGCGGACGAAAGCACCCAATGCAAGAATTCATTCATTTCGACACTAAGGATGTGCTATTCATATGTGGCGGTGCTTTTGCTGGGCTTTCGACAATAATAAAGCGAAGGCTTGGAAATAAGGTTATCGGCTTCAATGGTACAAATGATTCTGCTCACGATATCGATGAGAAGGTGATTTTGTCGATGGTGGAGCCAGAGGACTTGCTAAAGTTCGGAATTATCCCAGAACTGATAGGAAGACTTCCTGTAATCGTTTCACTTGATGAACTGAGCGAAGAAGCTCTCAGTAAAATCATGAAGGAGCCTCGTAATTCGCTAATTAAACAGTATACTACCATGCTTGCTATGGACAACATTGAGCTTGAGGTTGAGGAAGAGGCAATTTCTGCCATTGCTAATAAGGCAATTGAACTTAAGACAGGTGCTAGAGGCCTGCGAGGGATATTTGAGGGCATGATGACAGATGTCATGTATGAATTGCCGTCAAGAAATGATGTGCATAAATGCATTGTCACTAAAGAGACTGTCGAAAAGGGTACTATGCCTATTTTAGTGACAGATTCTGAAAGCAAGGAAAAAGACGCATAAAATTTCAAATGATATCTCAAGGCGGCATTAATGTTTGATGCCGTCTTGTGGTATAGGGACTTAAGGAGGGAGTATGAAAGTTAGAGTACCATTCATACCACTTAGGGGACAGACCTTCTTTCCAAATACAATAGTTGGATTTGATATCGGAAGAGACAAGTCCCTAAATCGCTTGATGCTGCTATGAGTGAAGATAAACATCTCATTGTAGCAACTCAAAGAGACATTTCTGTAAATGCACCAAAGGAAGAGGATATATTCACGACTGGTGTAGAGATTCGTGTTAAACAAGTTATAAAGCGCCATGAGGAGTACGTGAGAGTGCTCGCAGAGTGTGTAAACCGTATTAGGCTTTCTGCTGTATATGACGAAGATGACACTCTATATTGCGATTACGAAGTACTTGATTCTATTTCTGAAGAAAATTATGAGCTAAATGTTATGGCTCTTGTAAGAGTGCTTAAGGAGACTTACTTCAGTTATGTCGAGATGAGTAACTCCGGAGAAGCTGCTGCGCGTGCTCTGATAGATGGGGTAGATGATCCGGTAGAACTCGCTTACACTATAGCGGGAGAACTTGCTGTGCCGTTTGATGTTCTGCAAGGGCTACTAGAGCTGAATTCAGTCAATGAGTTGATAGAGCAGCTCATTGAGACAATTTCTAGGGAAAACGAGGTTTTGACACTAACAAAGCGCATAAACAATCGCGTTATGCAAAATATGAACAAAGGCCAACGTGAGTATTATCTTCGTGAACAGCTCAATGTAATCAAAGAGGAGCTCGGCGAGAACGATGATGACACTGAGGATGAAGCTAATGAATGGCTAAAGAAACTAGATGAGCTAAGGCTCGATGAGAAGGTGGATGAAAGATCCGCAAGGAGATAAATAAATTCCGTAAGATGAATATGATGAGTCCTGATGCAAACGTGAGCAGGACCTACATAGAGACTATTTTGGAGCTTCCTTGGAACAAAGAGTCAAGGGTTAATACGAACATCAGAAAAGCTGAAAAAACACTTAATAACGAGCATTACGGTCTAACAAAGGTTAAAGAGAGGATTATCGAGCAGCTTGCTGTTATGCACCTTACAAAAGGAGCAAAGGGACCCATCATTTGCCTCGTTGGACCTCCGGGCGTCGGAAAGACATCTATAGCTCGGTCAATTGCGCATGCTACTAATAGAGAGTTTGTGAGGATGTCGTTAGGTGGAGTTCGTGATGAGGCCGAGATTAGGGGGCATAGACGCACCTATGTTGGCGCAATTCCTGGTAGAGTTATCAATAACTTCATAGAAGCTGGGACGAATAATCCGCTGTTCTTACTCGATGAGATTGATAAGATTGGAAGCGATTTTAGGGGGGATCCTGCATCCGCACTGCTAGAAGTGCTAGATCCAGAACAGAACAAGACGTTTACAGATCATTATCTTGAAGTGCCATTTGATCTGTCGAGAGCAATGTTTATAACCACCGCAAACACAACTCAGACTATTCCAAGAGCTTTGCTCGACAGAATGGAGGTCATTGAGCTTTCAAGTTACATCGAGGAGGAAAAGGTTCATATTGCAGAGAATTACCTGATTCCAAAGCAGCTTAAAGAGCATGCTATAAGAAAGAGTCAGCTATCGTTCTCTGAATCAGCAATTCGCGATATAATCAACTACTATACGAGAGAAGCTGGTGTTCGCAATCTGGAGCGTGCAATCGGATCAATTTGCCGTAAAGTAGCAAAAAATATTTTAACTGAGAAGAAACATAGGTACTTAATTACATCTAGAAACCTTGAAAAGTATCTGGGTAAAAAGATATTTAGAGAGGATCTCGATGATTTAAGTCCTCAGGTTGGTGTAACGACGGGGATGGCATGGACAGCTGTTGGAGGGGTAACCCTTGAGATTGAAACAATCAAGATGCCGGGAAGCGGAAAACTCATACTGACTGGTCAGATGGGGGACGTGATGAAGGAGTCGGCTCAGGCAGCTCTGGGTTATATCAGATCTGTAGCTTCGAAATATGAAATTCCAGATAGTACATTTAAGGAAAACGATATTCAAGTCCATATTCCCGAAGGTGCAACTCCAAAAGATGGACCATCTGCAGGTGTGACGATGTGCTCAGCACTGTTTTCTACACTGTCCGGCAAAAATGTTAGAAGAGATGTAGCTATGACTGGTGAGATTACACTGAGGGGTAGAATCCTGCCGGTAGGTGGAATCAAGGAGAAAGTGCTCGCAGCGTACAGGCAGGGGATTAGAAAAATACTTCTACCTGCTGACAATAAGCGTGATACTGAAGAAATACCGCTATCAGTCCGCAAAAAGCTAGATTTTGTGTTCCTCGAGACAGTTGAAGATGCATTTAAAGAGATCATACTTGAGGATGAGGCGAGCAAAAAACAGGATGAAGCAAGTAGTTAAAGAGGATGAGAGATGCAGATAAATAAATCTGAACTAGAAGCAGTCGCAGTCAAACCTATGCAATACCCTGAACCTAGTGTGCCAGAGATAGCTTTTGCGGGTAGGTCAAATGTAGGTAAATCATCGCTGCTTAACTTGCTGACTAGAAGAAAAAATCTAGCAAGAGTTAGTGGTAGCCCTGGCAAGACTAGAACTATCAATTTTTATAGGATAAATGATGAGTTCAGGATTGTCGATTTACCAGGATATGGTTATGCAAGAGTATCAAAATCTGAGTCTGAGAAGTGGGGCGCGATGATGGAAAGCTATCTTGAGAATAGAGAAGGCCTCCTCAAGGTGATTCAGCTAGTAGATATCAGGCATAAACCTTCTGCGCAGGATGTTCAGATGTATGATTATCTTAAGTATTTCAATTTAGATGGCATCGTTGTGGCGACAAAAGCTGACAAAGTATCATCTAATCAGCGTAGTAAAAACATCTTAGAAATCCGAAAGACTTTAGGTATGAGTAAGGCGGATAAGATTATTCCGGTAAGTGCGCTCAAGAAATCAGGGCATGAAGTTCTATTAGATGAAATCGAGAAACTGCTGGAAAACAGAATAATTTAATCTTTTTAAGAAGTGTATACCGTGATTATTATTAAAGTGGAGGGAGCAAATGGCTAATATTAAGGCTTCGGAAAGCGGAATTTTTGGGAAAATCCTATATACTGAAGAGCAGATTAGAGAGCGTGCAAAGGAGCTTGCAAAGCAGATTTCTACGGACTTTGAAGGAGAGGAGCTTATAGTAATAGGTACTCTTAAGGGCTCTGTGCTGTGGATGTGTGATCTATTAAAGGAACTGACGATAGATACGAGCATTGACTTTATTAAGGCCAGCAGCTACGGCTCAAGCACTACAAGTTCTGGAGTCGTTAAGATTAAGATGGATACGGATATGAACCTATACCAAAAGAATGTGCTTATCATTGAGGACATAGTCGATACGGGCACTACTCTTACTTTCCTGCTCGAGAAGCTTAAGGAGAGGAATCCAAAGACCATCAAGGTTTGCACAATGCTGGACAAGCCATCACGCCGAACAACTGGTTTTGTAGCTGATTATATCGGATTTACTGTCGATGATTTATTTATAATTGGTTATGGACTTGATTTTGATCAGAAGTATAGAGGACTTCCGTATATTAGCTATCTTCAGCCGGAAGAATAACGTATGAAAACTAATTAAATAATAACTTTTGTAGAAATTTTTGGACCTGTTTATGCAGGTCCATTTATTTTTTTCTGTTTTTTTCTTACACTTGATATGTAAAGGAGGAATATGTATGAAAGAGTATCAATATCGAATTGAAGGCGAGCGATGTCTGCCGAGAGAAGTTTATTACCAATGTGTGTGGATGATTCGCGATATGGAACGATTAGAGGAAATCGCAATGAGTTCCAATTATGAATCTGGACAGGATCATAGGGTAGATGACGCAATTGTCAAACTTGATTGTCTTAGGAGAGCCCTTGAAGAAATACCTGATTATTATAGGCAAGGGGTTATTAGCAGTGTCAAAATCAGAGGGGGTGGCTTCGATGATTTCGCTCATATCAACACATGGAAGAAGTGGAAGATGAGATTTATGCATGCATTTGCCACAAATCTTGGACTTTACTAGTACCATTAAGGGTAAATGGCTATATGAAAATCATTTATATATTCGTGAGTTCAAATTTGTTTTAACTACTCGTTCAAATTTCGTCTAACAAAAGATGTGCTGAAGGGGAAATCTTTCGGTGATACTATTAGCCCGTATCTTATTTCTTGCGCATGTGCGTGTGTGAATATGAGAGCAACACATAATTTTTAATTTGCAAAATCCCTCGATTTTAAGTAAAATTACGAGGGATTTTTTATAATTTTAGAAAATACGTAAATTTCAAGCGAAAAATTCAAGCTTTTTTTGTTTTTTTAAGTATAATGGCATGCTATTAACATAAATTGTGATAAAGTTATATTAGTAAATGGAGGGTATACAGGAATATTTATGGCTTATGAGGAAAAAACATTAGAGTCGAATATTGTATACAAAGGGAAGATTTTTGACATTAGAAGGGATAAGATTTTAGCAGTCAATGATAAGATCTCATATAGAGATATTGTTGTGCATGGGGGAGCTGCAGTACTTATACCGATTACAGAAGATGGAAAAATAGTATTTGTAAAACAATGGCGACAGGCTCTTAGAAGACAGGTTATCGAACTTCCGGCAGGGAAAGTTGATCCTGGAGAGTCGTTCGAGGACGCAGCAAAGCGTGAACTCAGAGAAGAGACAGGATATTCAGCGGGACAAATGGTTAAGCTCTTTCGAATGGCTCCATGCGTTGGATATTCTGAAGAGATACTTGAGTTTTATGCTTGTCATAATCTCAGCCCAGGGAAAACCGATTTCGATGAGACAGAGGATATCGATATCGTTCAGATGGCACCTGATGAGGTCATTAGAAGGATAATGTCCGGGGATATTGAAGATGGCAAGACGGTTGCAGGTGTACTGTTTGCTAGAAGTGTGGGAATTATCTAAACCGGGTGCATATAATTATAACGGGGGGGTTAGGTTATGATTAATGAATTTATTACGTATCTAAGGGATACAAAAGGTAAAGCTGATAATACCTTAGTGGCTTACAAGAGGGACGTTATCTCATTTGCGAAATTCCTTGAGGGTCATAGTGGTAGAGAGCTTGCAGAATGCAAAGAGAGCGATTCAATTGCATATATCTTAGAGTTAAATAATGCAAGCAAGTCTAAAGCGACAATTAATCGCAAACTTTCATCGCTCAGAACATTTTACGATTATGGGATTGAAACTGGTGAAGTGACTGAGAATCCTTTCTCTAAGATTAAATCTGCAAAGAACGATAAGAGACAGATCGAATTCTTGTCAATTGAAGAGGTTGAGAAGCTTCTATCGCTGCCAGATCAGACTGTAAAAGGAATTAGGGATACAGCTCTATTTGAGTTCATGTATGGAACAGGCGCTAGAGTAACTGAGGTCGTGCGTCTAAAGTTCGAAGATGTTAATCTCAAGATGAATTTTGTAACTCTTCGTGATGGCGAGGGAGAGAGCAGAATCGTACCGTTAGGTTCGTATGCGCAGAAAGCTCTTAGAAGGTACAGAGATACGGCATATTCGGGTTTGGCTCGTACAGAGGTTACGGATGATAGCTATGTGTTTATCAATTTTAGAGGACAGCCTCTGACCAGACAGGGAATTTGGAAGATGCTGAAGGAATACGGTGCGATGATAGGTATAGAAGACCGTATGACTCCACAGATTCTAAGAAATAGCTTCGCTGTACATATTCTGCAGAATGGTGGCGACCTCAAGACGCTTCAGGAGCTTATGGGATTTGATGATATGTCTGTAGGTATTGCTTATCTATCTGTGACGAATATTAGAATAAAAGACGTATATAGCAGGACACATCCAAGAGCATAAAATGAAGCCCGCGTTAGCGGGCTTTTTAATAGAAATACTTTTAACCCTTGCAATACGAGCATTGGTATGATATCATACAAAAGTTATTACGGACGGTCCTCTAGCTATGCAAGTAACGGGCAGAGCTCGATGAAGAAACATGCTACGAACGTCTTTGAGAGAGAGGAGGAATAACGATGAATATTTTAGATCAGATTACTCAGGATTATAAGAAGAATGATGTTCCTGAGTTCAATGTCGGTGATACTGTAAAGGTACATGTTAAGATTATCGAGGGTCAGAGAGAGAGAATCCAGGTATTCGAAGGCTATGTGCTCAAGATGCAGAATGGCGGCATTTCTCAGACTTTCACTGTAAGAAGACTTGCACAGGGAATCGGTGTTGAGAAGACTTTCCCAATGCACTCACCTAAGGTTGACAAGATTGAGGTAGTTAAGAAGGGCCGTGTTAGAAGAGCTAAGCTTAATTACATGCGTGAGAGAACAGGTAAGGCTGCTAGAATCAAGAAGGCAAAATAGTCTTAGCTTACAAGCAAGGATAATAATGCATACCTCGGCATATTGCTGCGGTATGCATTTTTCTTGTATAAGTAAAACCACGCGTTGGACGCGTGGTTCCGTAAAGGCTTTGCCTATGAGCAGAAATTGAAAATGAAAAAACCTTCTGCTACACTTTGAATGCGGTCTGTCAGCTGCAAACAAAGGAACAGAAGGAGGTGCATTCACATGGGAGTGAATGGCATAAATAGTTTAGCGCATTCAAAGTGGAACTGCAAATATCACATAGTTTTCGCACCCAAATATCGAAGAATGGTGTTTTATGGACAGAAGAAGCATGAAGTTGGAAAAATACTTAGAAAACTATGTGAGTGGAAAGGAGTAGAAGTTCTGAATGCGGAAGCGTGTCCGGATCATATTCATATGCTATTATCTATACCACCCAAATATTCAGTATCAAAATTCATGGGATATCTAAAAGGGAAGAGCAGTACAATGCTGTATGAACAGTTTGGGGAATTAAAGTATAAATACAGAAACCGAGAATTTTGGTGCAAAGGATATTATGTAGATACAGTAGGCAAAAATGAAGCAAGAATATCCGAGTATATATCAAAACAACTGGAAGAAGATAAAATGGGAGACCAGCTAACCATGAGCGAAGCTGGAGCATTCAGGAAAAAGAAAAAGTAGGTTAAGGCAAAACGCAACTGACAGATCGCGTTTACGCGTTCGACGCGTCCGCGAGGAGCAGAGGGCTTTGCCCGCCTACTTAACAACCACGCGTTCGACGCGTGGATGGTTTTTTAGGAGAAATTATGATTAATAACATTAATTGGTATCCCGGACATATGAAAAAAACTCGAGAGCTCATCCAAGAAAACTTAAAGGCTGTGGATCTCGTAGTTGAAATAGTGGACAGCAGGATTCCGCTTTCCAGTAGAAACCCTATTATCGATGAATTGATTTCGGGGAAAAAGCGTGTGGTTATTCTAGGTAAATGCGATCTTGCTGACAAGCGTGCAACGGACGAGTGGAAAGCTTACTTTGAGTCGAGTGGAGATATTGCTCTACCTGTGGATTCCAGAAATGGCGAAAATATAAAAGCTTTTTATAAGATTCTTGATAAGCTTCAGCAGGAGAGAAACAAGGAGCGCTCTCTAAGGAGGCCTCTTAGAATGATGATTGTAGGCGTTCCTAACGTAGGTAAGTCCTCGTTTATTAATAGACTCATCGGAAAGAAAAGTGCCAAGACTGGAGATAGACCTGGTGTAACAAAGGGGAAACAATGGGTTACACTGGAGAATGGCATGCAGCTTCTCGATACACCGGGAATTCTGTGGCCGAAGTTCGAAGATCCACATGTGGGGTTAAATCTCGCTTTTTGTGGAAGCATCAAGGATGAGATTCTAAATGTACAAGACTAGCATATGAACTACTTAAGGTTTTAAGAGAAAACTACCCAGAAGAACTAATCGCAAGATATAAGCTTGACGGTCTTATGAGTGACGACGAAGAGGGGTATAACGAGTATGGCGAGCCTTTAGATCCTGTGCTTTTTGATATGGAGGCGATTGCTTTGAAAAGAGGATTTATTCAGGCTGGTAAGCGCATAGACTATGAGAGAACTGGCCGTGCAATTTTAGATGAATTTAGAGCGGGAATAATAGGGAATATCACGCTAGAAAGACCCGTGCTCAAATAAATTGACATTTTGTTATGGTATAAACATATGTATGAGAAGAGTGTCTAACTATGACGAAGCAAGAACGTGAAGAAAAGAAAAAGATTAGGATGCAGGAGCTGCTTCAGATTGAAGATGAGCTGCGCAAATCAGGTGTCAATATTATAGCGGGCATAGATGAGGTCGGCCGTGGACCACTTGCTGGGCCCGTTTATGCGGCCTGCGTTGTGCTCCCAGCGGATTTTAGAGTGCCTGGAGTTGACGATTCCAAGAAGGTTACTGAAAAGCAGAGAGATATGCTTAGCCAGAAAATCTGTGAATGTGCTATAGCATATGGGATTGGTGTCGCAACTGCGAAGGAAATCGATGAAATTAATATCCTTAATGCTACAAAGCTTGCTATGCATAGAGCTATAAAGGAGGTTCAGGACAAACTTCCTGAAGGTGAGAAAATAGAAATGCTGTTAGTTGATGCGGTTGACCTTAAGTCTGAAGGGATACCACAAAAACCAATCATTAAGGGAGATGCAACATGCTACTCTATTGCAGCAGCGTCGATAGTCGCAAAAGTTGCGAGAGATTCGTTTATGAAGGAGCTTGAAGGTGAATACCCAGGATATGGGTTCGCCAGCAACAAGGGATACGGAACGGCTGCTCATTATGACGGTCTACGCGCTCTTGGAATCTCTCCGGTTCATCGCAAATCATTTCTAAAAAAGTTCGAGGCAAGCGAGGATAGTAAAGTGTCAAAGAAAAAGTTTTATGCGGTAAAGGTAGGAAGGGTTCCGGGCATCTATGGTACTTGGGATGAGTGCAAGATGCAGGTTGATGGATATCCGAATTCTGAATACAAGGGATTTGCAAGACTTAGCGAAGCAGAGAGCTTTGTAGGTCCAGAAGTACTTGAAAGCATGAAGTTAACCTCTGATATCTATGCACATGAAGAAAAAGCATCCGCATCACTAGAAGATGGCTATGCTGTAAAGGCGTATGTCGATGGCAGCTATGATGTCGCAACGGGGAACTACGCTTCTGGTGCGGTAATCCTCGTAGATGGAAAGACTGTAGAGCTCAACAAGCTCTATACAGATGACGCAGGTGGCAAACTAAGAAATGTCGCTGGCGAAATCAAAGGTGCAGAGCTGGCAATTGAGTACTGTAAGAAGCAGGGAATCGATTCAGTGGTAATTTACCATGACTATCTAGGCGTAGGGAAATGGGCTGATGATGAGTGGAAGGCAAATCTCGATATGACAAAGGCTTACAAAAGTTATATACGTGAATGCCGAAAGAATATGAGAATCAATTTCGTGAAAGTAAAAGGACATTCGGGAGATAAGTATAACGACATGGCTGATGCACTTGCAAAAGCAGCGCTAAGTAGTAAATAGCTCCGAGTTTTACGAGTATATTAGTGCTTATGAGATTTTTAATTAATTGCAATAATGAGTGTTATCGTATATTTTATGCGATAACACTTTTGTTGTTTAGCTTAAAGAATATACTAATTCTTTTGTCATTATGCTATAATATTAAATGGTTTTACACGTTAAAAATGCGGAGGAAACATCAGATATGCACACATTGTTAAAAGGCGCTCCCGTTAGGGATGCGATAGATCAGGATATTATTTCAAGAGTTGAACTGCTGACTAAAGCTGGTAATACACCAAAGATTGCCACCTTTAGAATTGGTGAAGATGACGGAGAGAAATACTATGAGGGAGCTATTATCAAGAGAGCTGGCAAGTATGGTATAGACTGTGAGTCAGTTGTGCTAGATGAGGCAGTCTCTCAGAGCACCGCCGAGGAGGAGCTTGAAAGGCTTAATACCGACGATAATATTGACGGCATTATCATGCTTATGCCTTTCCTAAGTCAATCGATGGAGAACGTTTACGAGCACTTCTTGACCCAGCAAAGGACATAGATGCGATTACAGATGCTTCCTATGCAAACCTTTTTGCAAATGATCCTAATGCATTTTACGCATGCACAGCGGAATCTTGCATGGAGATACTAAAATTTTATGGGGTTGATTTAAAGGGAAAGCAAGTAACGATTGTTGGAAGAAGCATGAGAGTTGGAAAGCCACTTATGCTCATGATGATGAATGCAAATGCCACAGTTACAGTTTGCCACACGAAAACTACTGATGAGAATCTTAGAGAAGCTTGTGAAAGAGCGGATGTTGTTGTACTTGCAACAGGTCAGATTGAGTCATATAGCCCTGAACTATTCCATGATGGGCAGATAATCATAGATGTCGGCACTGGAACAGGTAAGGATGGAAAGCTCGCCGGGGACTTTGACTCTGGCGCACTGGAAACTGAAGGAATGCCTAAGTCACTAAGCTACTCTCCTGTTCCAGGTGGAGTAGGTACGGTTACAACCGCTTTGCTGCTTCGAAATGTCGTAAAAGCGGCAGAACGTGCCTAAACATAAGATATTTATAAGGTCGTATTTTGACCAAAAGTTTTGAAGGGCATAAGGTGGCAATGAATATTACTAATGAAATACTTAATCCTGAAAGACTGAGTAAAAACAAGCTTGAGCTTGTGCGAGATAAAGAAGCCTTTTTTCAGGAGATTGCTGACATAAGGCTCGAGTATGAGGCGGCGATAAAAGAGATTTCCACTAAGCTGGAGATTTTAGATGATGATTTCAAGCAACAAGATGATCATGGTCCTATACATCACATTCAGTATAGACTAAAGTCTGTTAACAGCTTGTTCGAAAAGGCCGAGCGATATGGGATAGAGGATCCGCTTAACAACATATCTGAGATTAGAAAACAGATTTACGACATAGCGGGTGTTAGAGTAGTTTGCAACTATCGAAACGATATATATAGGCTATCAAGTTTATTGCTGAAACAAGAGGATATAAAGCTTATTAGAATTAAAGACTATAGTTCAAATCCAAAGGAGAGCGGTTATAGAAGCCTGCATGTTGTTATTGAGGTACCGATCTTTCTTGTTAGCAAGAAAGTATCGATTCCAGTTGAGATGCAGTTCCGGAGCATCGCTATGGATACCTGGGCAAGTTTGGAACATGAGCTGAAGTATAAAAATGAAGGTGCGCTGAGTGACGATCTTCAGAATAAGCTAAAAATCTGCTCAGAGATTCTCGCTGATGTCGATAATATGATGGAGAATATCAGGCACGAGGTTTTTTCTGAGGAATAGAAATATAGTGCGCATGGTGTAGAGAAGATTATTCTGTAGCTGAAACTATTTGGCTGCTGAGATAGATTAACAATATTAGGAATTTAGGAGTAAAAAATGGGTAGAAATCTTGCTAAAACATACGATCCAAAGAGTTTTGAAGATCGTATTTATGAGATGTGGGAGGAGCATGGCTCTTTTAATGCAGAGGTGGACAGGGACAAGAAACCATACTGCATCGTAATGCCACCACCAAATATCACAGGGCAGCTCCATATGGGACATGCCCTTGATCAGACGCTTCAGGATATCCTCATCAGATGGAGGAGAATGCAGGGCTATAGTGCACTCTGGCTACCTGGCAGCGATCATGCAAGTATCGCAACTGAGGTTAAGGTCAACAATGCTCTTCGTGAAGAGACTGGCAAGGATAAGAAGGACATAGGTAGAGAGGCATTCCTAGGGCGCGCATGGAAGTGGAAGGAAGAATATGGCGGCAGGATTACGAAGCAGTGCCGCAAGCTCGGGGATTCCTGTGATTGGCGCAGAGAACGTTTACGATGGACGAGGGCTGTAACAAGGCGGTTACAGAGCTCTTTATCAGGCTGTATGATAAAGGCATGATCTATAAGGGTAATAGACTTGTAAATTGGTGCCCGGACTGCATGACATCCCTTTCGGATGCTGAGGTTGAACATGAGGATGAGCATGGCAAGTACTGGTACTTCCGTTATCCTGCTAAGGACGGTGGAGAGGGAATCACCGTTGCGACATCTAGACCGGAGACTATGTTTGGCGACGTTGCAATTGCCGTGAGCCCTGAAGATGATAGGTATAAGGAGTTAGTAGGTAAGACTGTAATTTTACCTATTTTAAATAGGGAGATTCCGGTTATTGCTGATGAGTATCCAGACCCAGATAAAGGTACGGGTGCTGTAAAGATTACACCTGCTCACGATGCTAACGATTTCCTCGTAGGTCAGAGACATAATCTAGAGATTATGTCCTGCATGAATGATGATGCCACGATGAATGAACTAGCTGGAAAATACGAAGGTATGGACAGATATGAGTGCCGTAAGGCATGGGTGCATGATCTTGAGGAAGCCGGCTTCCTTGTTAAGATTGAAGAGCTTACTATTCCGGTAGGAAAGTGCTATAGATGTCACAATGCCATTGAACCAAAGCTTTCAGACCAATGGTTCGTTAAGATGGAGGACCTCGCTAAACCAGCGGTAGAGGCTGCAAAATCCGGAAAGCTAAAGCACGTTCCTGAGAGATTTGAGAAGATTTACCTAAATTGGCTAAATGATATTCATGACTGGTGCATATCGAGGCAGCTGTGGTGGGGTCACAGAATACTGCATACTACTGCGATGACTGCGGAGAGATTGTCGTAAGTCGCACTATGCCAAGTGCATGCCCTAAGTGCGGATGCGCTCATTTACATCAGGATGAGGATGTGTTAGATACATGGTTCAGCTCTGGGCTATGGCCTTTCTCTACGCTAGGGTGGCCTGATAAGACGCCGGAACTCGACTACTTCTATCCTAATTCAGTGATGGTTACGGGATATGACATTCTGTTCTTCTGGGTTATCAGAATGGTATTCTCAGGGTGTGAGGCTATGGGAGAACCACCATTTGAATATGTATTCCTACATGGACTCGTTCGCGATGAACAGGGTAGAAAGATGAGTAAGTCGCTTGGCAACGGAATCGATCCGCTTGAAGTAATCGATAAGGTTGGTGCAGATGCTCTCAGGTTTATGCTCATTACAGGTATTACACCTGGTAATGATACGAGATTTATCTGGGATAGACTCGAGTCCTCGCGTAATTTTGCTAATAAGCTTTGGAACGCATCGAGATTTACAATTATGAATCTTCTGGATGACGAAGGCAATCCATTACAGGTGGCAACTGCTGAGAATGCAATGCTTAGAGATGAGGATAAATGGATTATCTCCCGCGTAAATGAAGCTACTGCTGATATCACAAATTCACTGGAGAAGTTTGAACTCGGGCTTGCAGGTCAAAAGGTTTATGAACTCATCTGGGATGAATATTGCGACTGGTATATTGAGCTTGTTAAAGCGAGACTATGGAGTGATGATGAAGAGGATAAGGCAACTGCAAGATTCGTTCTTGAGAGCGTCCTCAAGGATTTACTTAAATTGCTACACCCATTTATGCCGTTTATTACAGAGGAAATATGGGGATATTTACCAGCGGAATCAGGCGATTCAAATGACGATGATAACTTGCTAATCACTTCATCGTGGCCGATTTATGACGAAAGAAAGATATACTCTGAGTCTGTTTCAAGAATTGAGACTGCTAAAGAAATCATCAAAGCAATCAGAAATGCTAGAACAGAAGTAGATGCTGCACCTAGTCGCAAGCTTAATCTGATCGTCAAGACGGATGCGCTTAAGGATACAGTAGAAGCGATTTCTGCACACATAAAGAAGATTGCTAATGTTGTAGATATAACTGTTGAAGGAACTGATAGCGAAACTCCAGATGGGGTAGTTTCAGCGGTATTCACTGGAGGTGAGCTCCTGATTCCATTAGCTGATCTGGTTGACTTCGAAGCAGAACGCGAGAGACTTGAGAAGGAGAAGAAGAGACTCGAGGGCGAGGTTGCTCGTGTAGACAAGAAGCTCTCTAACCAAGGGTTCGTTGCGAAGGCTCCGGCATCAGTGGTTGAGGAGGAGAAACAGAAGGGCGACAAGTACCGTGAGATGCTAGAAACAGTTATCAAGAGACTTGAGTCCATGGGTGAATCAAGTGCCAAATAAAGTGAGTGAGGCGGTTATACGGCGCATTTGGGAAATGACAGCTAAGAGAGGCCCGATTGGACTTTCAAGGATGAAAAGGCTTCTCGAGTTATTAGATAACCCTGAAAAAGACTTAAAATTTGTCCATGTTGCTGGCACGAATGGTAAAGGTTCTGTATGCCAGTTTATAGCATCTATGCTGCGTGCTGCTGGGTATTCTGTAGGGGTGTTCACGTCCCCCCATGTTATGGAGTACAATGAGCGCTTCGATATAGATGGAAACTATATCAGTGATGATGATTTCTGTAGGATTGCAACACATGTGATGTCCTTTGCGGAACAAGTTAATGACGAGGGATATGGATACTTCTCTGAGTTCGAGATACTGACATCAACGGCGTTGCTGTGTTTTAAAGAGCGATCACCTGACATAGTGATTCTGGAGACTGGGATTGGTGGCAAGATGGATATGACAAATGTCATTTTAAATCCTCTGGTTTCAGTGATTACACAGATAGGATTTGACCACGTAGATATGCTCGGGGACACGCTCGCTAAGATTGCTGAGGCTAAGGCTGGAATTATCAAGGTTGGTGTACCTGTTATATCTGAATCTTCTGAGTTTGAGGTAAAAGAGGTCATATCCGATGTCGCTAAGGAAAAGAATGCAAAATTTATTGACGCTTCTCTTGCCAAATATAGCATAAATGATTATTCTGAATTTATGGACTTCGATTTTGAAGTTAGTGATGGAACTGACAAAGTCAAAATGGATGGCGTAAGGATAAGCCTCATCGGGGAACATCAGATTAGGAATGCCATAACAGCGTTACTTGCTGTCAAGAGTATGCGGGATCGCATGCTAATAGATATCGATGAATCAGAGATGCGTGAGGGTCTAACCAGTGCAAGAAATATGGGACGCTTTGAGATTCTCAAGAACAATCCATACATAGTTATAGATGGTTCGCACAATCCTCAAGGGCTCAAGCTGCTATGGAGACACTTAAGGAGCTTAGAGAAACTATATTCAAGAACAAGAGAATAATTACGGTCTTTGGGTGCTTTGGTGATAAGGAGTATCAGGATATGACTGAGATACTCCGTTTAGGACTTACTGCAGTAGATGCTAATGAGGTTATTGTAACTGAACCAGTTAGTCCAAGAGCCCTTAAAGCAGAAAAGCTAAAGAAATTACTCGAAGATGAAAATATCGCTGTGACAGCTATCAGCGATGAAGAAACAGCCTTTGATAGGGCACTGTCGTCTGGTGCAGACGTGATGCTCTTTTTAGGATCCATATATCTTATTGGAGATATAAGAATTTTTTTCAATCGAAAGGACGGGAAAATTAATGTTTGACAGAAATGGCTACGATGACAGCAGATACAACTTAGAAAATATCGCTGAAATTGCAAAGACATCTCCTACAGTTGCTGCTCTAGTTGAGAAGGAGTACAACAGACAGAAGAACAACGTGGAGCTAATCGCATCAGAGAACTACTGTTCAGAAGCAGTTCTTGCTGCTTGCGGAAGCTGTTTATCATGGAAGTATGCAGAAGGATATCCTGCAAAGCCAGTTGATAGACATTCCGGAAACAAGGGAAGATACTACGGCGGAACAAGATACGTTGATGAACTTGAGGAATACTGCTGCGATAAGTGGAGAGAGGTATTCAATACAGATTATCACGTAAATGTGCAGCCTCACAGTGGTTCACAGGCTAACTTTGCTGCATACAATGCAGTACTAGAGCCAGGTGATACAATCCTTTCACTCAACCTAGACAACGGTGGACATCTGACTCACGGTTCATCAGTTAACTTTAGCGGTAAGTTCTTCGATGTTCATTTCTATAACGTAGATGATAATGGATTCATCGATATGGAAGACCTTGAGAAGAAGGCGAAGGAGCTTCAGCCTAAGCTGATACTAACTGGTGCTAGTGCTTACTCAAGAATCATCGATTTTGAGAAATTCGCTGAGATTGCAAAGAGCGTTGATGCTCTATTCATGGTAGACATGGCTCATATCGCTGGTCTCGTTGCTGGTGGAGCACATCCATCCCCATTTGGATATGCTGATATCATCACAACAACAACTCATAAGACACTTAGAGGACCAAGGGGCGGAATGATTTTCTGCAGGGAAGAGCTAGCTAAGAAAATCGATAGCGCAGTATTCCCATTCGCACAGGGTGGTCCGCTTGAGCACATCATCGCTGGAAAAGCTGTTTGCGCTGAGGAAGCATTAAGACCTGAATTCAAGGAATATGCAGCACAGGTTGTAAAGAACTGCGCAGCATTTGCTGACGAAATGCTCAAGCTAGGATATACAATTGTAACTGGAGGAACAGATAACCACGTATTCCTTATCGACCTTTCAGATAAAGCATTCTCTGGTAAGGATCTCCAGAATGCATGCGATGAGGTTGGCATAACTCTTAACAAGAACTGCGTTCCTAACGAGAAGCGTTCTCCAATGCAGACTAGCGGTGTTAGAGTCGGTACAGCGCCGATGACAACAAGAGGCTTCGTTGAGGAAGACTTTATCGAGGTTGCACACAGAATCGATGAAGTTGTTAAGAAACTCGACGCTGAGAAGGCTGCAGAAGCAAAATAGTGACTAGTTTTAAATACTAATTAAATTCGATACCCGGATTTGTTGATATACAAATTCGGGTATTGTATAATCAAAAAAAGAAAATAAAGGAGGACGATTCCATGGTTAAATTATTGGTAGGACATAAGGGTAAGGGTAAGACCAAGAAAATGATCGAGCTAGCTAACGCAAGTGTCGAGGAGACCAAGGGTAGCACCGTATTTATTAACAAAAATTCCAGACTTATCTATGATTTAGACTACAAGATTCGTGTAATCTGCATGGAGGATTTTGTTCACATAACTAATGAGGATGAGTATATCGGATTTCTATTCGGTATCATCAGTTCGGACAATGACATCCAGACAATATTCTTGGACGGTATCATGAGACATGCTGATTTCTCTCTAGATATGCTTCCAAGCTTCCTTTCAAAGATTAAGGATATCTCAAAGGATTATGGCATCGACTTCGTAATTAGCATCAGTGCTGAACTCGAAGAGATGATTGGGGTTAACTTCGATGGAGTAGAGGTTCTCAACTAATTTTAATATGGACTTATAGTGCAACCTGGCTATCGATTTTCGATTAAGCCAGGTTGTTTGATTTTCTAAGAAAAAGATGGGTACATCGTACCCATCTCGCTAAGTGTAATTCAATTAAGGCAGTGGTCGGTAAAGTCAGCCACTGCTTACTTTATATACCTACTTGGTTCTATTTTCTTCCCACTCTTTAATCGCTTTTCTAGCACACTTATCGTCATCTTGGGGGATGTTAACACCGTTAATATGTTGATATTTATCATCACCTAGACCGATGATAGCGACGAGGTCACCCGGCTCGGACTGAGTAATAGCATAGTGTATAGCCTCCGGTCTATTCTCTATAACCATGTACTTTCCTCCAGTAGGCTCAAGCCCAGACTTAACACCCTCAAGTATAGTCTCAAACGGTTCAAACCTGTTGTGCTCAGTAGTAATAATTGAGAAGTCGGCATATTTCCAGATGATTCACCCATTCCAATTCTTCTCTCAATATCTCTGTTTCCCCCAGCGCCAAATACACATACGAGCCTCTTAGGATTATATGCTCTAAGTGCCTCGAGAACAGCTCTCGTGCTCTCTCTAGTATGAGCAGAGTCAATGCATACACTTAGGTCTTCTGTGCGATAAATCATGTCCACTCTGCCGTTAATATGGATATGCGAAAGAGCTTTTCTCGCTGCATCTGCAGGTATTCCGAGAGCTTCTATAGTAGCGATTGTAGCTGCTCCATTTAGTGGAACGAACTCACCGGGCATGTTTACAAATACAGTGTCATTAAACCTACCTGAAAGTTTAAACTCTTCACCGATAAATCCGCTACATTCCTTGGTGTGAGATTCTGAGATGACATAATCTGGTCTGCTGCCGAGCTTGTCCGTTTTCTTATGTATTCCATCATGACCGACAGTAATAAGATTACATGTTGCATTTTTTACAATGAAATCAATATTTTCATCATCTAGATTAATGATGCCTGTATTACACTGCTGTAGCAGAAGACTTTTACAATATGCATAGTTTTCAAATGTAGGGTGTTCATCTGTTCCAACATGGTCTCCATGCTGAATATTTAGAAATACACCGACATCAAAATTAATCATATTCGTCCTATGCTGCATAAGTCCCTGTGAAGAGCACTCGAGAACTGCGTACTCTATACCTTTTGATACCATGATAGAAAGAAACTTTTGCATCTGGTCAGAGTCAGGTGTTGTGTTGGCAACCTCTAGAACTTCGTCGCCTAAGTTCACCCCATTTGAGCCTATTGATGCCGCTCTATAGCCTGCTTCTCTTAACGATGCCATAATCATCGTTGTAACAGTAGTCTTGCCCTTTGATCCAGTAACGCCAACCATCTTGAGCTTTTCCGCTGGATAACCATAAAATGCAGCTGAAACCACAGCCTTAGCATGTCTTGTATCCGAGGTTGAAATTACAGTTGAGGTTACAGCTGATAAGTCGAGTTCGCAGCTCTCGTCTACTATGATGAGGGCAGGATCGCCACTATCGATCTCTAGAAGTGCATCGTGCGAGTCAAATGATGCGCCGCGAATGCATACAAAGACATCGCCGGACTTCACTTTTCTGCTATCGAAACAGATACCTGTAACAGCTTGGTCAAGTGACCCTTTTAGCAATTTATATTTTAGTCTCGAGATAATTTCTTTTGTGTTCATAATTCCTCCGAAATCCATAAGAATATGGGATTTACAACTTATAATTATATCCTTAATTAGTTAATTTTTCCAATACATATGGTATAATACAGCGGTATAAAGAGGAGTAAAGATGATTAGATTAATAAGTTCACATGAAGAAAAACGAGACTTTTTAAAATCACTAGATGAAAAATCTAACGAGAAAATAAGAGCACTTAGGGAGTATGCGTTCCGAGGCATTTCTGATGAACTCATTTTAGGATTTCGCACTGAAGATGACAATTCAGCACTTATAATCACATCTCGGAATGAATGCGTTCTTATAACGGAAGATGCAAAGCTTATCGAATGTATATCAAAGGTTAACAGCAAAGATCCTCGCGATGAACTTCTCGAATTGATGTTAGAGTATTCATCAGATGACATATATGAACTAGAGAATCTTGAGTCGAGTATAGTCGATATGGAGGAAGAGCTATTTGGAGGCGCTAGGCCTGATAAAGCAGGGCTCAAACAAATTGTGGTTAGACGAAAGGAAATCATGTTCAAGAAGCAATATTATGAAAGAATGGAGCTTCTTTACCGATGACCTAGCAGAGCTAGATAAAACATTTTCATACTTAGATAAGAGATTTGATAAACTCTATAGCTTTATACTCAGGGTTCAAGAATATCTTAATCACGTCAGCGAGATGTACCAAGCTCAGATAGATATAGAGCAGAACAACTTGATGAAGTTCTTTACGGTCGTGACCAGTATATTTGCACCGCTAACACTAATTACGGGATGGTATGGTATGAATCTGAAGCTACCAGAATTCGGGTGGAGATTTGGTTATATCTACGTATCTGTACTCAGTTTAAGTGTGGTACTGGGGCTTATCTACGTGTTTAAAAAGAAGAGGATACTTTAGGAACAGAGTGCAATCGAATTAATGACTGATGATTCTAAGTTTAATGTTTAGGCAATAGGAGAAAAGATGGATAATAAGGACTATATAGTAAGAGCGAGCCTTGCAAATGACAGTGTTAGAGCTTTCGCTATCAGCTCTACTCATCTCGTGGCTGAAGCAAGAGAGCGTCATAGGACACTGCCCGTAGTGACGGCAGCCCTAGGTAGACTGCTATCAGCAGGAGCCATAATGGGCAGCATGATGAAGGGTGATAAGGATATAGTGACGATTTCTCTCAAGGGCGATGGTCCTGCGGGATATATAACCGTCACGGCGGATAGCCATGGTCATGTCAAGGGATTTCCAGGAAATCCAAATGTTGATATACCGCGCAAGTATGCCGGGAAGCTCGATGTAGGGACGGCAGTAGGCAGAGGCCTTTTAACGGTTAGCTACGATCTCGGATTAAAGGAGCCGTATAGCGGTCAGGTTGAGATTCAAACTGGAGAGGTTGCTGAAGATCTAGCATACTACTTTACGGTGTCGGAACAGCTACCATCAGCAGTTGGTCTAGGGGTTATGGTAGATACAGATAGCAGCGTAAAGCATGCTGGAGGCTTCATAGTACAGCTCTTACCAGATGCTCCTGAGGATGTGATTGAACTCCTGGAGAAGAAGTTAGCTAACCTGGAACCTGTAACAACTATGATGGAGCAGGGGATGACACCTGAAGAGATGCTTTTACATATATTTGAAGGCGTCGATATTGAGTTTACGGAGAGGCACGATGTCAAGTTCTACTGTGACTGCTCCAAGGAGAAGGTAAAGAGAGCGCTAGCCGCAATTAGCGATAAGGATTTACAGGATATCGTGAATGATGATGAGGATATTGAGGTTAAGTGTTTTTTCTGCAATACCGCATACAAATTTAGTATAGCTGACATAAAAGACATACTTTCGTCGAGAAAAATCGATTAAAATTTGTTAGAAATCAATAAAAAAATAATACATACGTATTGAAAGAATTTACAAAAAAATGCTACAGTTAGATGTAGTTAAACCATTGTAATGATAAAAAAATTTTTTTAGAAAAAAAGGTGTAGTAATGAAAGATAGAATTTATCTAAACGATAATGAAGTCATTTTGAACTTCGATTTAGTATACCCAGAGACTAGTCTAGAGGTTATTAAGTCTAAAGAATTCAAAGTGTTTATGCAGAGTTATATAGCTCATCTCGAAGAGACTGACTCAAAGCTTTATAATTGGGCAACGCAGGGTAAGTCGCTACAGACGGCTATCGAGGCGCTATCTACATTTGCACGTCAGACATTAGTTTTTTCTGCAGAGGAGATTGAATCACCGTACATTGAAGATAGAACGTCAGCACTTTCGTTCGTCGAAGGCATGTATGACTTCTGGAAGGCTCACGAGAGGTATTCAGTTACAACAGATAGAAGAAGAGAATCGAGCTCAACAACATTTGTACATGCTGATTCTTCTCATAACCAGCTTATAATGGCTACATATAGACGCATCGAAGAAACTCTAATGGGTCGTGCAAACAAGATATATCGTCAGCAGCCTGCAGGAACTAATGCAGCTCTGTCCCTATATAAAAATGAATCGTTTAAACTAGGTGCACGATATGAGTCCTTGAGAAAGGTTAAGTTCATAGACTCAATCATGCTCCGTACACCGATGATTCTGCATCCTAAGTCGAACAAACGTGAGTGGGCATTCCAGCAGGTATATGAGAATCCACTAGATACATTTAAGGGCAATAGTGATGAATTCTTCTGCTTCCCAGCCAAGGTTGGAGATCTCACAGTTTTCGTTTACTTCCACAGAGATTTATGTCAAATGGAGTATCGCTAGCTAACCTATTTGAGCTTGCATCCAAGAAGGAGGCTTCGAAGAAACCTGACTGTGTGCTGATTTTCGGCAACGATGATGGCAAGAATGCATGCACATTCTACCACGATGAAGAGGAGAATATCTGGGTAGGATCGGTTACATATAACGAGAAGATCTCTTACTTCGGATATATGAAGAAGACCGTTCTAACGCTCCATAACGTTGCGATGATGCAGAAGGGGGTGGCTGCCAATTCACGGTGCGTTTGTAAATATTACTCTCAAGAACGGAAAGAGCAAGGGTATCTGCCTCATGGGAGATTCAGGAGCTGGAAAGTCTGAGACTATTGAAGCTCTAAAGTCGCTTGGTAATGAGAAGATTAAGAATATAGAAATCGTGTTTGACGACATGGGAACATTCCATGTTGAAGATGGTACAGTATACGCAAAGGGTACTGAAATAGGTGCGTTTGTAAGACTTGATGACCTCGATCCAGGTACACCTTATCGTGATATGAATAGATCTATATTCTTTAACCCAGATTTATCTAATGCGAGAGTTATTACGCCAGCAGCTCCTTATTCAGTAGTTACAGAAAATCATCACGTAGATTTATTTGCTTATGCAAATAACTATGATGAGGATCTCGGACTGCATGAGTTCGAAAACCTCGATGATGCAAAGACTGTATTTGTTGAGGGTAAGAGAATGGCGAAGGGTACCACTCAGGAAGTTGGACTATCCACCACTTACTTTGCTAACCCATTCGGCCCGATGCAGCAGCAAGATATCTGCGACCCAATTATCGACAAGGTGTATGAGTGCCTGAAGGATAACGGCGTATTTATCGGAGAGGTATACACTCACCTCGGTAGAGATCCAGAGGATAGAGAGAGCATCGTTAAAGGTGCAGAGGAGCTTCTAAGATTTATAGAAGAGAACTAATCGCAGTGTAGATTTTAGAAAATATGAGGCGAAGCAGCAGTCGCTTCGCCTCTTTTATAAGTAGTGAAAAAAAATCAGATTGAGTTGTTATCCTAAATGGATGAATATATAATTGCTTAAATAGCATATACAGGAACGATAGTTCAAAGCATGTGACTAGCTGAAATAAAAGAAAGATAAATATAATCTGGGTATGAATGAAATAGAGAGATTAAAAAAATCATTAATTGATGATCCTGGGGCGGAGTCTACCGCTAAGAGTTTCGGTGTACTGATACCTATAATAGAGACTCCGCACGGGCTATCTGTATTGTTTGAGGTGCGTGCCAGGAATCTGAGGCGGCAGCCAGGTGAGATATGTTTTCCTGGCGGCAGCACCATGGAGGGCGAGCCTCCTGCGCATGCTGCAATCAGAGAGGCGAGCGAGGAGCTCCTCATCGCCCCATCTAGCATCGAAGTTCTGGACGAGCTCGATGTAGTGAACATATATTCGGGCGGCACCTTACAGCCTGTTGTTGGGCTTCTTAGGGACTATGAATATACTTTCTCATCTGATGAAGTAGCGGAAGTCTTCACGGTGCCGCTTGCGTTCTTTTTAGAGAATCAGCCAGAACGCTATGACGTAGCGATGAGGAGCGTACCAGTCGAAGGCTTTCCCTATGATAGAATCGAGGGAGGGAAAGCCTACGCCTGGGATTCTAGCTATAGAACCATATATTTCTACCATCATGAGGGTAGAAATATATGGGGACTTACTGCCGGCATAGTAAACGATTTTATAGAGAAAATAAAGCGAGGTGGATACCTTAAATAATGGTGAACTACAGTTCTGATTGAGTATATATCTAAAAGTATATTAGTGCAGTTTCGAATCAAAATTCTTATTTTAAAATAAATATTACAGTATTTGCATAGACTTTTTCACACAGTACAAATAAAGATTATGCTATAATAAATTAAAAGTTGATGTGGGTGTTCATCACCCGCATTTATTTTTTAGGATATTCATTATTCCAAGGCTGTTATTTCAAGCGATGCATAAAAGAGACATATAAAGAGAGACTTTAATGAATTTAAGCACCAAAGAAGACAAGTTGATAGATAAAAATTATACGCCTGCTATCTCGGCCCGTATAGCTTCCTTGATAGTGGCTTTATTTCTGTTGGTGTTTTTTGCTTCTAGTTCGGTATTTGCAGGCACTTCCCTACCAAGCACACCGCCGGATAGAGAGGGGTATTATGAATTTCTCGGCATCGATGTATCCGAATGGCAAGGCAGTATCGACTGGAATGCTGTAAAGGATGATGGAGTAAACTATGCATTTATTAGAGCTGGAGCCACCACATCGTCAAATTTTGATTTGAAGACGGATTCTAAATTCGATGTGAATATGGAAGGAGCAAAGGCAGCAGGCATCGCACGAGGAGTATACTGGTATTCTCAGGCCACGAACGAAGATGAAGCTGTTGCTGAAGCTAAGAAGCTCGTTGCGCTTGCTAAGAAGTATGATCTAGAACTCCCGCTCGTCATGGATCTAGAATTTTCCGATGGCAGATTTGACAACGCATATACTTCTTGGCGTGCAAATGGAAGCGAGTACGCAAAGAAGCGAATGACCGCAGTTGCGGATGCTTTTTTTGTCCTACTGCCGATCGCAGGGATATCCTGCTTCGATTTATCTTTCAACATCTCTCGCAGGAAGTACTACTGGAGTGGATACTACAAGTCTTGTGAATAACTCAAACGAGGTCTGGGTTGCTCATTATGCGAGCAATCTCTCTGCATCATCTGACTATACGATGTGGCAATTTACAAGCACTGGAAGAGTGAATGGTATCAAGGGTAAAGTGGATTATGACGTTATGTATGTGGATAAGAAAGCCACAAAAGCAGGCAATCCGGGTCTTAACGCAGAGGCATCTAATGACATGCTTAAGTACACGGGCAGTCCTGTTACAATCAATGTTAATCTTACTGATAATGGAAAATCACTAACGTTAAACCAGGATTATACCGTTTCATATATTGATAATGTTAATACTGGGACGGCATATGCGCTAGTTAAAGGAAAGGGCGATTACATTGGTTATACCGAGGTTATACCGTTTCAAATAGGTGATGAAGATATCCTTAATTCCAATGAACTTGAACCATCTAAAGTAGTAACAAGCGTGAATGGTGGAAAGACAAGCGTGAAGTTTACACCTGCAAGTGGCAGAGTAGACAACTATAGGATTGAATACAGGAATAGTGATTCTGATGAGTGGGAGTCAGTGATGACTGATGGCAAGACTGAGTATGTTATAGATGGAACGCCTAAGCAGATAAGAGTATCTTCTGTTCTGGGAAAAGACATATACGGTCTAGTTACACCGGATAACTCGCAGAAATACGAAATTATCGATGGCTCTGTAGAGGCTGATTACAAGCTCGGCGGACAGTCTCTATTAAATAGCGATAAGTTTAAAGAGATCAATGAGGAGGTAAGTGACGATGTCGTCATCTAAAGGTAATAGCCCGCATAAGAGATATACTCGTAAGCAGAAGCTTCTTATCGGATTACTTATCTTTATCATCATAGATGTCGCATTATTTATGTTCACTGTTACCAGATACACAGGATACGATCTCATTAACTCCGAGAAGTATGTAGAATTCAGGATGCCAAAGGAGAAGACGCTCACGGAGCAAGAGTGGCAAGCGCTTGTTAAGAATACAAGGGTGATCAAATACCCAAAGGTTCAGTTATCAATAGAAATTAATAACATTAAGAATCAGTATAGGAAGCGCATCAAAGAATATGATATGACCATGACTGAGTATCTAAAAGAAGCGGATTTGACACAGCCCCAGTTTGATAAACAGGTTGAAGAGATGGCAAAAGCGAATGTGAAAGCTAAGCTAGTGCTCCATGCCATCGCAGAGAAAAAACGGGTATCAGTAAGTAAGACCGAGATAGATAAAGCTGAGAAGGGGATTCTCAAGGAGAAGGGCGTTAATTCGGAGACAGAGTACAAGAAGTTAACTGGAGAGTCACTTGGTGAACACGTCAAAGAAATAGACCTCGAATCGAAACTTCTATACGCTAAAATCGTTAAGAAATAGAATGATGCCGGTAAGAGCATTCGAACATTGCTGACCAAAATGGGGTGCTGCATTGCATCTCATTTTTTAATGAGAACAAGCATTGTATAAGTATAAAAAAACCAAGAAATTCCAATCTTAATTTTTTTATTTAATAATTTCTTCCCAGTCATTTAATGCGATTTATATAAAATTTATAATAACAAAGGAGTAATGGAGGTACGATATGGATATCATAGCAAAGATTAAGAGCACTGCTATAGAAACACCTGATCGCTTGGTGTTTAGCTCGAGAGATGGCAAGATGACATATGGCGAACTTTGGAAAAAGTCATCAGCACTTGCTAGCTACATATCGAATAGACTAGAGGGAAATCGCGAACCTATTATGGTCTATGGACACAAGCATCCTGATATGCTCGTTGCTTTTCTCGCATGTGTGAGATCGGGTCATGCGTATTGTCCAGTAGATATAGGCAACCCTAGGGAGAGGGTGAGCGATATTGCATCAGCTATAGATAATGAGATTGTAATAGTTGTACAGCACGAAGAGATGATTGATATAGATGATAAGTACGAGATTGTGGGTAGAGAAAAACTCGATACTATTCTTGAAAGTGACACCTCTTATGATGATAACGAGCCTGTGTCAGGTGATGAGACGTATTACATAATATTTACATCTGGAAGCACAGGAAAGCCTAAGGGCGTTAAAATCCCAGCTGATGCGCTTAACAACTACTTAAAATGGTCAGTTACACTTTCAGGCGGAATTCCAGAGGCTACTAGATTTTTAAATCAAGCTCCCTTTTCTTTTGACCTATCTGTAATGGATTTGTACACTGGTCTCGCAACTGGATCGACAATCGTTGCGCTAGATAAGGGATTACAGCAGGATATGCCGGAGATGCTAAAGTATATTGCATCGTCCGATATCGAATACTGGGTATCTACTCCTTCCTTTTCGGATATGTGCCTAGGAGAAGCTGATTTTAGCGAGGAGAATTTTGGAAGCATCAAGGCGTTCCTGTTCTGCGGAGAGGTTCTTACAAAAGATACGGCAAAGCAGCTAAGGTCTAGATTTCCACATGCTAAGGTAATCAATACATATGGACCGACTGAATCGACCGTATGTGTGACAGAAATCGATATTACAGATGAGGTTATCGCTAGAGAGGGTGCACTTCCTATTGGGCTTCCTAAGCCGGGAACTGAAATTAGAATTGATCCTGATAACAGTGAAATGATAATCGTCGGTGATTCAGTAAGCTCAGGATACTATAAGGACAAGGAGAGAACCGATAAAGTGTTCTTCATGGCTGAGGCCGGATCTCTTAGTGAAAATCCTAAGGATATGGTTAGGGCTTATAGAACAGGTGATACTGGTCACTATGATGAGTCAGGCATGCTATTCTGCGATGGCAGAATCGATCATCAGGTTAAGCTGCATGGGTATAGAATAGAGCTTGGGGATATTGAGTCTAACCTTACCAATATAGAAGGAGTAGCAGCTGCAGCGGTTATTCCAAAGAGACATGAGGGCAAGGTTGAAAGCTTAACAGCATTTGTTGTAAGAGAAGGGAATATCATCGCTGATGACTATAGTGGCAGAAAATATGTGCGTGAAACGTTAAAATCATTTTTGCCTAGCTACATGGTCCCAAAGCGTGTAAAGTTTATAGACAAGATGCCACTTACTAACAACGGTAAGGCAGATAGAAAGAAATTGGAGGAGTTGGTATAGATGCAGCTTTTTACAGACAATAGCTTCTTTATATGGTTAGCGGGTCTGTCGATTCCTGCAATATATCTAGGTTGCAGGGAGAAGTCACTCAAGTGGTACGGTATGTTCGTAACATTTGTGTTCGTATGGCTGTCGATGGGTAGCAATCTAAATGCTCTCTTCAATCTAGGGCTGTACACGGTTATAGAATATGCTATTGTACGTATATATCTTGAGCTAAGAACTAAGAAGGGTAGAGTAACATGGCAGTATAGGATATTTTTGTTAGCGAGTTTAGCTCCGCTCACAATTTATAAAATCCTGGGTCTGACTGGTAATAAGCACCATATCTTTGCATTCTTAGGCTTGTCATACATGACGTTCAAGTCTACTCAGATGGTAATCGAGATATATGATGGAGTTATAAAAGACTTTAAGACCTCAAACTTCATATACCTACTGCTGTTTTTCCCCGCTATCACATCTGGTCCTATTGATAGAAGCAGAAGATTTGACGAGGATATAGATAAAATCATTCCTAGAGAAGAGTATCTAGAGCTTTTAGGAGAAGGCATATACAAGATACTCAAGGGCATGGTTTACAAGATGGTAATTGCAGCATGTTTCTACACGGTTATGAATTACTTTGGAACCGGAGGGACATGGTACTCGATAGCGATTTACTTCTATATATACGGGGTATACCTGTTCTTTGATTTTGCCGGATACAGCAATATGGCTATAGGAGCCAGCTACATATTCGGAGTTAGAACGCCTGAAAACTTCAACGCTCCGTTTGTGAGTAAGGACATCAAGGAATTTTGGAATCGTTGGCATATGACACTGTCGTTCTGGTTTAGAGATTTTCTTTTCTCTAGAATCACAATGGCACTAGTCAGAACTCGCAAGATTAAGAACAAGCTTGTGATTGCCTCAATCGCATTCATGATTAACATGTTCGTCATGGGTGTATGGCATGGGCTTGAGCTTAACTACATCGTTTACGGTCTATATCACGGAGTGTTATTATCCGCATGCGAGATATTCCAAAAGAAATCGAAATTCTATAAGGCGCATAAAAAAGATAAGTGGTTTATAGGAGTATCTTGGTTTATTACGCTTCACCTCGTTATGTTCGGATTCTTCATCTTCTCCGGAAGACTAGGGATCTTACTTTCGAATCAAGGCTAGGTATGTGTAAATAAATTTTGATCGCATAATTAAAGAATCAGAAAAAATAGAAACACTGAAAACGCAATAATAATTAAAATAAATAAATATTTAAAAACATAGCTAAAATTAGGAGGAAATTATCATGAGAGATAAGCTACTAGACATCATTGAGAACATTTGCGGAGATGAAATTGTAAAGGAAAACCCAGATATCAATTTGCTAGAGGAAGATTTAATTGATTCGCTCGATTACGTTAGCCTCTTGTTAGATATTCAGGATGAGTATGGAGTTGTTTTATCGCCATCTGAATTTACAAGAGAGCAGATGGATACACCAAACAAGATTATAGAAACAGTTTCAGCAAGAATTCTAGGGGAATAAGACAGGAACGAAGATAAGATGAAGAAGATAAACTCGTTTGTAGCGGCTCTCGTGCTGCTGGCGATGTTCACAGTGGTTGTACATTTCATATGTGCTAATAATGATCTTAAGACAAAACAGGGCAGTTTGGAACTTGGTATAACACATATAAAGATCTGTCGTACAATGCATTGTCGCGAAATCTTGAAAAAGATTCGGTGCTCATGCTCGGCTCATCTGAGTTCAGACACGGTCGTAAGACTCAGTACCATCCAACGAACTTCTTCAAGGATACGGATGTTAAACTCGTTACAGTCGGAGGACCGTTCAACCAGACGCTGTTCCACACTGTTGCACTTGGGTCACTTCAACCACATCTAAAGAGTAAAAAAGTTATATTGCTTGTTTCACCAACCTGGTTTAAACACTCAGGTGTTAAGAAAAATGACTATGCTCTGAGGTTTTCGGAGACGGAATATTTTGCATTCATGGAGAACAAGAATGTTCCGCTCAAGACAAAGAAATACGTTGCAAGAAGAACAGAGCATCTGCTATCTAAGAATAAGAGCCTACAGATGAAGGCGCGCATGATTGATAAAGTAAATCTTAATGACGAATCAAATCTCCTATATGGATTTGAGAGACGCCATGCTTTCGACAAAGATAAAATCACTGTTGGAGCAGCAATGAGATTTATGATGAAGAACAAAAAAACGCCGCAGAAATTCGAGAGGTACACGCCAGATAATTTCAATTGGAATGGTTTCTTGAAAGAGGCATATAGAGATAGTGAATACAAGGCTGATAATCCGTTCTATATGAGCAATCGTGTGTGGAGAAATAAGTTTAGACAGGTATATCCTAAGATGAAGGATGTTCGTTTGAATCAAAACTACAATACTTCACCAGAGTACAACGATCTTAAAGCATTTCTCGATATCGCTAAGGCTAATGATATTAAGGTCAAACTTATTCTACTTCCTGTAAATGGTAGATGGTATGACTATACAGGTATGACTGCTGATAAGCGTGTAGTTGTTGGTCAAAAGATTCAAAAGCTCGCTAATGAATACGGTGCAGATTACACTAATATGACAGAATATAGCTATAACAAATACATTGTTTCGGATGCAGTTCATCCATGGAATGAAGGTTGGGTAAGGATTAATGAAAAAGTCGCAGAATTCGCTCATAAGTAAAATTAAGAATAAGATATCTTTAAAGTATACTCTTTATATGTTTATATTCATGGCTGTGCTGTATGTGTTCTCGCTGTTTGGGAGCATGCTCAGCAGTCCGGCATTTACATATGCTGAGTTCTAAAACTCTTTAATAAGTTGCTATTTATTAAATGCTCCGTGGTATGAGAATGCAGGCGCTATTCTCTTAACACGGAGCATCGTTTATTTTGAACTCTTCAAATAGACATATTAATATCAATATTTTATAATTAACAGACATATCCAATCAGCAGTGGATGACATGGTCGCTAAAGAGGAAGGTTAAGATGAGCAAAGTTTTAGGAATTGCAGAGAGCATAATTAAAGGATTAGAGCATGGAGAAGTTACGGTATCTAAGCCATTCAGTGTCTTGGAAAAACATATGTATGACAGTTTTCGTGCTAATGAAGCTAACTCTGATTTAGACAATAATATTCTAGCGCTTGGCGATAACCTAGAATTTATGTCATGGCTTCTAGAAAATGGATATGAGGGTAAATTTAAGTGCATATATATTGACCCACCGTTCTTTACAAAGTCGAAATACGATGCAACTGTAGAAATATGTGACAGTGATGGAAAGATACATAAAGTTAAACACCTTGCATATGATGACACATTCGACAGAAGCATAGAACAATATGTTGAAAACATGACCACTAGACTAGTAATCATGAAGAGACTTCTTGCTGATGACGGCTTAATCTGGGTGCATCTTGACTGGCATTCGGCACATTACGTTAAGCTCGCGATGGATGAAATTTTCGGTTACGAGAACATGCGGAATGAAATTATATGGAAATATAAATCTGGTGGCAGTGCAAAGACACATTTTTTTCAAGAAAACACGATACGATTCTCATGTATAGTAAGTCGAAAAAAATATTCATTAGATGTGCCTAAGGAGAAGTCATACAATCGAGATTTCAAGCCTTATCGATTCAAGGGGTTAAGGAATATCAAGACGAATATGGGTGGTATACACTCGTTAATATGAAAGATGTTTGGAGTATTGACATGGTGGGCAGGACCTCCAGCGAAAGAAATGGTTACGCAACTCAAAAGCCTTTAGAGCTGATGAAACGAATAATTAGTTCATGTACAGAAAAAGGCGATTTGGTTGGAGATTTTTTCTGTGGTTCTGGTTCATTTCTAAAAGCTGCCAATGACATGGATAGATGTTGGGTTGGATGCGATGTAGAAACTCTAGCGCTTGGAACTGCTAAAAAAAGGCTCGATGCATGTGAGTCAAACTATCTTTTTTATGGAAATGGAGTAGAGCGCCCTTACAGAGCAGATGCGATAATCAAAATAGAGAGAGCTGATGAGCTGGAAAATGGTAAGAAGCTTTGTCATGCTAGGCTCATGGCCTTCAGACCTGAGCTAGAGATAGGATATGTCCAGCACAAGGACAGGGAGTTGCTACAAAATGCTTGCAAGAGCTCACCCGAATCACTTATAGACTATATTATGATAGATCCTGATTATAACGGGGAGTTCTCCGCTGAGATAAGCGTAACCGACAATTATGATGATATAAAATTTATTTCCCGCGGTAATGTGGCATATATTGTTGTTGATATTTTTGGTAAGGAGTACTTGGTAAAGTGAAAAATGCCCGGACTCTTGAATTAATAATCGGAGTGTGAACTATTCACACTCCGATTTTAGGTTTTTTTGTATTACCGTGACTATTTAAAACTTGCTTAGTAGCAGTGCATAAATGCTATTTAGTCAGGCGCTTCTCGAAATTTCCGTATATTTGAGCGCCTTCATTTACAATGACGAACGCATCTGGATCAGCTTGCTTAACAATCATGAGCAGTTTTGTTATCTCGTATTTAGCAATAATAGTAACTATTACATTAGAGTCTTCCTTTGTATATGCGCCGGTTCCATTCCAGTTTGTAACTCCTCTCCTTAGTTCGCTCATTATAACGTCTTCAACGCCAGGCTTCTTAGTGAATATCATAACCTGCATATTGATGTTCTGAATGTGAACTCTGTCTAGTGACATAGCGAGGATAGTCGTGTATATCAAGGAATAAGCAACAAATTCTATGTTGAATAGGAATAGGCAGATTATATAAATTCCAATGTTAATCATGATGCTTATCTTGCCAACACTATAATTCGGATTTAGTACCGATACAATAACTCCGATGATATCCTGACCGCCCTGCGAGCTACCTGCCCTGAGAACCATTCCGGCACCTGTACCGGCAACGACTCCGCCTATTAAACAGGCAGTTAGATAGTCGTTAAATATCGGGGTTTTAGGAACTGGCATCACACCGAGTGCGACAGAACATAGAGTAATTGATATAACTGATGTTATGCAAACTCTTTATTAACCACCTTGCATGAGATTATAAGAAGTGGCAGGTTAAGCAAGAAGTAGAGAATACCAACTATATCAACACCTGGTATCTCGGGCATATGAAAAACATTTACAAAAAGGAGTCTAAGAAGCTGCGCCATCCCTGTAAATCCACCATTGTAAAGGTTCATCGGAGTGATGATAACATTCACACCAAATGCGAATATTACATTTCCAGCGAGCATCCAGCCAAGATAATGGACGAGATATTGTTTGCGTGGTGATAGATTGTTATATAGGTTCAAAGTGGACCTCCTGCAAATGATAGTTATTAAATACAATTAAAATTATCATATGACATTGTATTAACGATTACAATACTATTAATAAGTTTATAAATTCAACCGCCAATTGCGTACAATTGACTGCAAGAAATGCGGGAAAAAGTATGATATAATAAATTTACATTTATATAAAAGAGATACGCAGGTAGTTTCTGTCTGCGTTTTTGCGTTGGGATTTATAGAGATTATTTAAGAAAGGAATTTAAAAATGGGAGAGTCTAAGGATAAAGTTATGTCATCTAGCTACCTCATTCGCAGATTTGCACCTTACTTTAAGCCGTATAAAGGGATACTGATCTTTGATTTAATCTGTGCTTCGTTTACTACGGTAAGCGATATAGTTCTGCCTCTGTTAATCAGATATATAAGCAATGTTGTAGCTACTGATATCGCTGCTTTTACAGCAGATTTGATAGTCAAGATTGTAGGAATCTATCTATGCCTGAGGGCGGTTGACGTGGTGGCAAATTACTATATGCAAATACCGGGCACGTGATGGGTGCAAAGATAGAAACTGACATGAGGCGTGATCTATATGAGAAGTGTCAGAACCTATCTTATTCATATTATAGTGAAAATAAAACAGGTCAGCTGATATCTAGAATTACGAGTGATTTATTTGATATAACAGAGTTTGCGCACCACTGTCCAGAAGAATACTGGATAGCATCGATAAAGATCATTCTGGGATTTGTACTCTTAGTGAGAATAGATGTTCTGCTAACTGTGCTCATGTTCGCAATTATTCCTGTTATGATTGCTGCAACATATACTTTTAGGAAGAAGATGAGACGTGCTTTCAAGATGCAGCGAAGTGGTCTCGGAGAAATCAATTCACATGTGGAAGATAGCCTACTCGGGATAAAGGTTTCAAAATCATTTGCAAATGAAGAATTTGAACAGGCTAGATTCGATGTAGATAATTCAAGATTCCTAGGTGTAAAGGCCATAGGGTATAAGGCGATGGCAGGATTCCGCAGTGTTACACGTACCTTCGATGGTTTAATGTACATAGTTGTGATCCTTGTGGGGTCATTTGAACTTAAGAACGGAAGGATTACCACAGGTGACTTCGTAGCATTTATGATGTATATAGGGGTGCTACTAGAAGCAGTTCGAAGAATTGTAGAGTTCACTGAGCAGTTTCAGCGTGGAATGACAGGGATTGAGAGATTTATCGAAGTTATGGATGAGCCTATAGAAATAGATGATGCCCCTGATGCCATCGATTTAGAGGATATCAAAGGTGCAATTGAATTCAACGATGTTACATTTAGATATAGTGACAGCGAGGAAATACTCAATAAGATCAACCTAAGTATTAAGCCTGGAGAAAACCTTGCTTTGGTAGGGCCATCAGGAGCAGGAAAGACGACATTTTGCAACCTTATTCCAAGGTTTTATGAGGTTTCGGAGGGAAGCATCAAAGTAGATGGTTACGACATTAGACAACTGACATGCAAGTCGCTTAGATCGCACATAGGAATGGTTCAGCAGGATGTATATCTATTCTCCGATACTATTGCAGGTAATATCGCTTATGGAAAACCAGGAGCGACAATGGAAGAGATTGAACAGGCTGCAAAGCTCGCGGGAGCTGACGAATTCATAAGAGAGATGTCTGACGGATATAATACGAGTGTCGGTGAGCGAGGTATGAAGCTGTCAGGTGGTCAGAAGCAGCGTATTAGCATTGCAAGAGTATTTCTCAAGAACCCACCAATCCTCATTCTCGATGAAGCTACATCAGCTCTGGACAATGAAAGTGAGAAGCTGGTGCAGCGGTCGCTAGCAGATTTGTCGAAAGGAAGAACAACTATCACAATTGCGCACAGATTAACCACAATTAAGAGTGCAGACCGAATCATCGTGTTAAATCAAGATGGAATTGCAGAAGAGGGAACACACGATGAACTCATGGCGAAGGACGGTATATATGCAAATATGTATCGTATGTACCAGTTATAAACGGATGTCGAAACATAACGATAAACGGTAAAATATAATGAGCAAATGCGAGTTAAGTTGGTGAAAGTTCAAGAAAAGACTAGCATAAAATTTTGCTCATTTTTTAATACACCAAATTCCTATATGAATAATAGGAAAATGCTTGATTGGTTGTGCGCAATGTGTTATTCTTCAGTTGTAAGAAATGAACACGCAAGATATCAAAGAAAGGAAGAGCCATGATTGTTTCAACAAAAGGTCGTTACGCTCTGATGGTCATGATTGATCTTGCTAACCACGACGATGGAGGTTACGTATCTCTCGCGGATATATCAGATCGGCAGAAGCTATCGATGAAGTATCTCGAGAATGTCGTATCGATGCTTAACAAAGGTGGTATGCTGAGGAGCCTTCGAGGTAAGAACGGTGGCTATAGATTGATTAAATCACCTGAAGATTATAACATCGGTGAAATCCTTCGTATTACGGAAGGCAGTCTTGCCCCAGTAGATTGTATAAAGTCTGGTGAGGTCAGCTGCGGTAGAGCGCATTCATGCGTGACACTTCCACTGTGGATTGGCCTTGACAAGGTTATCGATGAGTATCTTGATAACATAACGCTACAAGATCTCATGACTGGTAATGTCGATAAGCTCATACAAGATCAAGACACATCAAGATAATTGTTTTAAGTTATATCCAAGAGTAATTCCTATTGACCAGGTAGGGATTAAAGGGATATAATACAACTGCACTAAGATGACTAAATTATTGGTAGGGAGGTATACATGAGAGTATATGCAGATAATGCGGCAACAACTTATTTGAGCGATGTCGCACTCAATACGCTGCTAGATTGCCTTAAGAATTATAACGGCAACCCTAACAGTCTTCATACGGATGGACAGATTGCTAAAGAGAAGCTGGATGAGTCCAGAGAGAAAGTAGCTAAGGCGCTTAATGCTGCAAAGCCTAATGAGATTTATTTTACTTCAGGTGGAAGTGAAGCAGATAACCAGGCTTTAATTTCTGCAGCTAGAGGGCTAGTTAAGAAGGGTAAGAAGCATCTGATTTCTCTTAATATAGAGCATCATGCAATTCTTCATACACTTCGCAAGCTAGAAAAAGAGGGCTTCGAGGTTACACTGCTAAAACCACAGCCAAATGGAAGTGTAGACGTTAAGGATGTTGAGGACGCAATCAGAGAGGATACGGCACTCGTATCGATTATGTTTGCTAACAACGAGATGGGAGCTGTTCAACCAATTGCTGAGATTGGAAAGCTGTGTCACGAAAAGGGCGTGCTCTTCCACACAGATGCCGTTCAGGCTGCAGCACACCTACCTATAGACGTTCAGGCAATGAACATAGATATGCTATCATTATCAGCTCATAAATTCCACGGACCTAAGGGCGTTGGAGTTCTATATGCTAGAAATGGTATCAGATTAATAAACGTAATTGAAGGTGGAGCTCAGGAGAGAGGCAAGAGGGCTGGTACGATTAACGTTCCAGGCATTGCTGCTCTTGCTGCTGCCCTTGAAGATGGAATTGAGCACATGGAAGAGAATAATGCAAAGACAATTGCCCTTAGAGATAGACTTATCAAAGGGTTGTCGGATATTCCTTATTCGCAGCTCAATGGAGACCCTGTAAAGAGACTCCCTGGTAACGTTAATTACTCGTTCGAAGGAGTTGAGGGCGAGTCGCTGCTATTGGCTCTTGATATGTATGGCATCGAATGCTCATCTGGATCAGCTTGCACAAGTGAATCCCTCGACCCAAGCCACGTTCTAATAGGTATGGGTGTTCCTATTGAGGCAGCACACGGATCGCTTAGATTCAGTCTCAATGAGGAAAATACAGAGGAGCAAGTAGACTACATCATAGAAAAGGTTCATCAAGTTGTTGAACACTATAGAAAAATATCACCATTCTGGGATGAACTAGAGAAGGGGGAGAGAGAACATGTTATATAGTGAAAAAGTAATGGATCATTTTGAGCATCCAAGAAATGTAGGCGAGATTGAAAATGCCGATGGAGTTGGTGAAGTAGGAAACCCAACATGTGGCGATATCATGAGAATTTACCTAAAAATTGATAATGATATCATTACAGACGTAAAATTTAAGACCTTTGGATGTGGGTCAGCGATCGCATCTAGCTCAATGGCTACTGAGCTTATCAAGGGCAAGAGCATCAAAGAAGCTCTCGAACTATCTAACAAGGCAGTGGTTGAAGCGCTTGATGGTCTACCATCAAGGAAGATACACTGTTCAGTACTAGCTGAAGAGGCTATCAAGGCTGCACTTGTAGATTATTATGAGAAAAATGGACTTGAGCTTCCACCGGAGATTAAGGACTTTGAGCCATCGGAAGAAGAGTAATTCTTCTATAAGAAAATTATCAATATTAATAACAAAAATTTTTACATGGATTTTTAACATTCCTCTCACATAGTGCGTTTCAAAAATGTTATACTTTCATATAGTAATTAACGAGAGTTATTATGGAGTTTAATATAATTGGAGGGACTATGACTACTGCAATCAAAGGCGGAAAGATTTACAAATCTGGAGAGTTTTTTTACCTAACGAATTGTTTGTAGTTGATGCTCGTGAGAAGGCCGGTCTAGAATCCGAAACCGGTAGTGATTTTGATTTTGAAAGAGTTATCAATGCTGATAACTCTTTTATTTTGCCGTCATTCTGTGATGTGCATGTTCATTTTCGCGAACCAGGTCAGTCATATAAAGAGACAATTAGTGCTGGAAGTAAAGCTGCAGCACACGGAGGATATACGACTGTTTGCACTATGCCTAATTTGAAGCCAGCACCATCTACACTTTATGCACTTAATGTGCAGCTTGATTTGATCAAAAAGGATGCCGATATAGAGGTGATTCCTTATGGAACTATCACTATGTCACAGAATGGTAGAGGAGAGCTCTCAGATATGAAGGCTCTTGCGCCACATGTGTGTGCATTTTCTGATGATGGACGAGGTGTGCAGGCAGACGGGCTGATGCGCGACGCAATGTATCAGGCTAAGGAACTTGGCAAACTCATCGTAGCTCATTGCGAAGATGAATCACTGCTAAGGGAAGGCAAGGTCAGAGAGAGTGAATGGAAACAGATAGAGAGAGACCTAAAACTCGCGGATGAGACTGGTGCTGGATACCATGTATGCCACATCTCTTGCAAGGAAAGCGTTGAAGTGATTAGAGATGCCAAGAAGAGCGGTGTAGACGTCACATGCGAAACAGCACCTCATTACCTCGTGTTCGATACGGATTATTTAAATGCATTTATTAACAGATGGCCAGAGCTTGGTGGCAGATTCAAGATGAATCCTCCGATTAAGGATATAGCAGATAAAAATGCCCTTATAGAGGGAATCCTCGATGGCACTGTAGATATGATAGCAACAGACCACGCACCTCATAGTGCTGAGGAGAAGAGTAGGGGCTTTCTGAAGAGTCCAAACGGAATCACTGGGCTTGAGTGTGCTTTTTCGGCTCTTTACACGTACCTGGTTAAGACCGGTATCATATCGCTTGAGCACTTAGTTAAACTGATGTCGGTAACACCAAGGGAGAGATTTGGTCTTGAGCAAAATGGATTTACTGTGGTTAATTTAGATAAAGATTACAAGCTAGATGCATCAAAATTCCTCTCATTAGGAAAGTGCACTCCTTTTGATGGGCACATGCTTAACGGACTAGTGGAGCTCACAGTTATGAATGGTAAGATAGTTTACGAGAATTTGGAGAAATAATATGAGGGACCTACGAAGCGAAATACTTGAGAATAAAAAACTCGCTGAAGGCATTTACCGGATGACTCTCGAGACACCGAAGTCTGAATTTACAAGACCAGGTCAGTTTGCGATGGTTGAAGTTCCAGACAAATTTCTGAGGAGACCAATTTCGGTTAGCAGCTACGATAGCAGCAGATACACTCTAATCTACAAAGTCGTTGGCGAAGGGACAGATATCATGAGCAGGATGGAGCCTGGAGACTATGTAAAGGGAATTACAGGTCTAGGGAATGGTTACGATCTCGATAAAATCCCAGATGGTGCATATTTAATCGGTGGTGGAATAGGAATTCCGCCGATGCTTGGATTACTTAAAGCAATGGTTATGGCGGGAAATCCTGTAAGGTGGTGCTCGGCTATAATTCTGCAGATGAGATGTTTATGCTCGAAGACTTTGAACACTTTTCAGATGATATAACGGTTATGACTGCTGATGGCTCATACGGACAGAAGGGATTTGCGACGGATGCTTTTGACAAGTGTGAATATGCATGTGCTTGCGGTCCTCTACCGATGCTTCGTGCTCTAGATCATAAGGTGGAGCGCGGGCAGTTCAGCCTCGAAGCTCGCATGGGATGCGGATTTGGAGCATGTATGGGATGCTCCATAAGAACGGTAGATGGAAGTCAGAGAGTCTGTAAGGAAGGGCCGGTTTTTGATAAGGAGGTGCTAAGATGGGAAAGCCTTTAACTAAGGTTAATCTGTCGGGAATTGAACTCAAGAATCCGGTTATGCCAGCAAGTGGGACATTTGGCTACGGGCAGGAGTATAGAGAGTTATTCGATTTAAATGTCTTAGGCGCTGTTGTGACGAAGAGTGCAACTGCTGAACTGAGGTATGGAAATAATCTTCCTAGAATCGCTGAATGTACGAGTGGCATGCTTAACTCTATAGGGTTACAGAACCCTGGAATAGATCGTGTAATCGATGAGGATTTACCTGCGCTAAAGGATATTTATCAGGGACCTCTAATTGTTAACATAAGTGGATTTAGCATTTCTGAGTTTGCTGAGGTAGCATCAAAGCTTGATGCGTCGGGATATGCCGATATACTTGAGGTGAATATTAGCTGCCCTAATGTGGAACATGGCGGATCGGCATTTGGAGCTGATCCAAGTATGGCTGAGAGAATAACTAGAGCCGTCAGAGATGTTACGAAACTTCCGATATTTATGAAGCTTACTCCAAATGTAACCGATATTGCTGAGATTGCAAGGCATCTGAAGCCGGAGGTGCAGATGGAATCAGTTTGATAAACAACTTCAAAGCTATGCGAATCGATCTCAGAACGAGAACAACTGTGACCGCGATGAAATATGCGGGTCTATCTGGACCAGCTATCAGACCGATTGCCCAGCGCATGGTAAATGAAGTGTTTCATGCAGTAAAGCTTCCAATCATTGGTATTGGCGGTATTCAGAGTGTTGATGATGTGCTAGAGATGATAATGGCTGGAGCAACAGCGATAGAGATTGGTTCTGCAAATCTTATCGATCCATGGACAATGCCACGCATAATCAGTGAGCTACAGCCTAGGATGGAAGAGCTCGGAATCAAGAATTTGGATGAAATTAGAGGAGTAATATAGATGAAACCAGAGATAATAATAGCATTAGATTTTCCAAGTGGAGAGAAAGCACTTTCATTTCTCGATAAATTTGAAAATGAGAAACTATATGTAAAGGTTGGTATGGAACTCTTCTATGGCGAAGGTCCTTCAATCGTGAAAGAGATTAAAGGTAGAGGGCACAAGGTTTTCTTGGATCTTAAACTGCACGATATACCAAATACAGTTAAGAGTGCGATGAAAGTCCTCGCCTCTGTAGGGGCTGACATGGTTAACGTCCACGCAGCTGGTGGAATCAAGATGATGAAGGCAGCTGTAGAAGGTCTCGAAGAAGGCTCAGCTGGGGGCATTAGGCCTGAGATTATAGCGGTTACTCAGCTTACATCTACAGATCAGGAGACTATGAATAGAGAACTCAGGATTGAAGGTGACCTCAAGGATACAGTACTAGCATATGCAAGGAATGCACAAGCGGCAGGGCTAGACGGAGTAGTTTGCTCGGCTTGGGAGTCGGAAGAAATACATGATGGGACTTCGAAGGAATTTCTTACAGTAACACCCGGAATCAGACTCCTTGGAGACGCGAAGGGTGATCAGAGTAGGGTTGCAACCCCTGGGCGAGCAAAGGAAATGGGATCAAATTATCTTGTAATTGGCAGGAGCATAACGAAAGCAGATGATCCTGTTAAAGCATATAAAACTTGTATGGAGGAGATTAACAATGACTAATTCAGCGAGCAAATCAAAGCAGATTGCAGAGGGGTTACTCGGCATAAAAGCGGTATTCCTAAGCCCAAATGATCCTTTTACATGGGCAAGCGGTATCAAGAGCCCTATTTACTGTGATAATAGACTTACACTCACTGCACCTAAGGTGAGAGATGTTATCGAGCACGAGATGGCTAGAGTAATCGATGAGAAATTTCCTGAGTGTGATGTAGTAATGGGTACGAGCACAGCTGGAATTGCTCATGCAGCCATTTCAGCCCACATACTGGGGAAGCCTATGGGGTATGTAAGAGGAAGCTCCAAATCACATGGCAGAAACAATAGAATTGAGGGAAAGCTTGAAAAAGGAGATAAGGTAGTAGTTGTAGAAGATCTTATCTCTACGGGTGGATCATCAATCGAGGTAGTTGAAGCGCTTCGTGAGGCTGGAGCAGAAGTGCTCGCGGTTATTAGTATCTTTACATATGAAACTGCGAAGGCTGATAAGAATTTCCAAGATGCAAATGTCGAGAAACTAAGTCTATGCACAATAAGTGAACTCATAGATACTGCTGTTGCTGAAAATTACGTAACAAGTGAAGAAGGAAAGGGAATAATTGAATGGCTAAGAGAGATTTAATTAACATTACTGATCTCGACCTAGATGAGCTAGACCGACTGTTAGCGCTAGCAAGCGATATAATTGAATCACCTGAAAAATACCAGGATAAGTGCGCTCATAAGACCCTGGCGACATTGTTCTATGAACCAAGTACACGTACGAGGCTCAGCTTCGAATCTGCAATGTATGGACTTGGAGGCAATGTGGTTGGGTTCTCTGATGCTAACTCATCGTCAGCTTCTAAAGGGGAGACGGTAAGCGATACGACGAGAGTTATGGAATGCTTTGCCGATATAATCGCTATGAGGCATCCTAAGGAAGGAGCAGCACTTGTAGCTGCTAACTCATGCGACGTACCGGTTATCAACGCAGGTGATGGTGGTCATTTACATCCATCTCAGACACTAACCGATCTACTCACGATACTTCGTAACAAAGGGCGTTTAACAGATTTAAAGGTGGGATTTTGTGGTGACCTTAAATTCGGTAGAACAGTGCACTCGCTCATCTTGGCGCTTTTGCGATATAAGGGGATTGAGGTTGTGCTCATATCTCCTGACGAACTAAAGCTCCCTTCGTATAATAAAGATGCCATGGATGATGCCGGCATTAAGTGGGTTGAGACGACATCCCTAGAAGAGGCGCTCCCTGAACTAGACGTACTCTATATGACTAGAGTGCAGAAGGAGAGATTCTTTAATGAAGAGGATTACGTTAGACTCAAGGATACTTATATACTAGATGAACAAAAGTTAGAATCGGCAAAGGATGATTTAGTAATTATGCACCCACTGCCAAGGGTTAATGAAATTTCCGTAGAGGTAGATAAGGATCCTAGGGCTAAATACTTTGATCAGGTTAAGAACGGAAGATACGCGAGAATGGCGCTAATTCTCATGCTTCTGGGTATCGAAGGAGGTCTGAATTAATGAATATTGATGGAGTAACAACCGGAATAGTTCTTGATCATATTGATGCAGGAAAATCTCTAGCCATATATAATCTGCTAAGACTTGATAAACTAGATTGTAGTATAGCTATTATCCAGAATGCTAAAAGCGGTAAGTATGGCAAGAAGGACATAATCAAGATTGATCAAATTATCGATTTGGATTTTGATTTAATAGGCTTTGTAGATCCTAATATTACAGTCAATATAATCAAGGATAGTAAACTCCATAGCAAGAAGCATATGAAGCTGCCAGAGCGACTTACAAATGTTATTCAGTGTAAGAATCCTCGCTGCATTACCTCGACTGAGAGAGGAATTGAACATAGATTCCGTCTTGATGACGCTGAAAATCACATATATAGATGTGAATATTGTGATACTGTTCATCGTGGCAGTATCAAGCTTTAATGGGCTTCAAATTGTATTTTACTTATTTAGGAAACTTTACAGATAATGATATTTACCCTCTTTGCCGGATAACCTGCGAGGAGGGTTTTTTGTGTAAATTTATATAGGGGTTAGATGGGTTGTTTTACAAAATTAAATCTGATACAATACGAATAATCCGATTGTTTACTGATAAAAAATGATAAGAGAAGGAATGTATTATGGAAGACAAAATTATGAAATATGAAACTACAAATTCATCAAAATATAGACGTGCTTTTTCATTTCTTTTAATTCTGCTTTTTACCGTGCAGCTCGTATTGTTCTTCGATATCGACGAGACTTTTGCGGAGGGGAATAATACTTCGGGAGCAACGGCTGTCGATGAGAATATATCGTATACAGGTTCATATACTCTGACAGGACAGGAAATGAATGAATATATTAATTCATGGAAATCTATCCACTCAGATATTGTCAATCCAGATGCTAATGATCCAGCTGCAGAACAGGCAGCAGCTACAGTTATACCTTGGGCAGGTGGTAAATATGGAGAATACAGGGTTGCTACACAGACAATTAGGTATCGAACTGTAGAAAATGGGGTAGAGGTGTTTAAACCCGTAAAGAGACGCGTTATATTTCTTGGTCTAACGGTTACTGGAGCTGTTCCTAACGTTACTATAGGGGCTGAACAGAAAGCAGCAAAAGTGACCAGATACATCGATGAAGATGGCAACACCGTAAAAGAGGCTGGGACCTTCGGATTCCTCGATGCAGATCAGTATATATACGATGCAGGTGGCAAGATCGCTTATGTCTTTAAAAATACCCTCCCAGACACTTCGGATATTCGTACGCATGTCTACACTAAATATGTAGAGTCCGTTTCAACTACACCTCAGATTCAGAATGTGCCAAAACCTAAGGTCTCAAAGTCAAGTGATCCATCTAGACATGGGATTTCTAAGGCGAAAAAAGCTAGTAGTAGCAGGATTACGCCAAAGACAGCTGACAATACAGGTATTGAATTTTACTCGGGACTGCTTGGTCTCTCGGTAGCTAGTGTCATGCTGATTATGAGGAAAAAGAAGTTTAACCTTAGTAAGTAAAATCGTCTTAAAAGAAAGCATGTACAAGAAAGCACAACCGCTTAACAGGTGTTAGGTGGTTGTGCTTTCTTAGATTTTATATAATGTAGTGCTATACGAAATATGAGCTGCATTAACTGTTCAATTCCATGCCCAATATTTGCATATGTGCTTAATTATATGTCATTTATAAATGGAACTTACGTTAAGACCATAACTACTCATCAAGTCCAGAAATGGTCTCGCGAATAATTTTTTCTACAAGAGGTCTACAGTTTCCACAGCTAGTGCCTGCACCTGTTTTCTCTTGAATCTCTGTATATGTACGTGCTCCATTTAAGATGGCTCGTTCGATGTCAGAGCGATATACTCTGACACATCCACAGATCAGTTTGTCCTTCATGAATTACTCCAAATTCTATATTAAAGTTAATTAATGTGATGAATTAGTATGATATATGGGATTTTAACATGAAAATCGATTGCGCACAAGAGATTGTGCGTCAAAGAAAAATAGGGTATAGAATTATGAAGTTGTGGTAAACTTTTATCTGACAGCCAATCATATTTTTTCATAATGTGATTGGCTGTCATTGTGCTATAATAAAAACTATCATTAAACAATATACAAGGGGGACTAATAAAATGAAGATCATTCTTATGGAGCCACTAGGTATTTCCGAGGACACCTTGAAGAGACTATCGAGTACACTGACAGAACAAGGTCATACATTTAAGTCATACGATACTGTGACTACTGATACAAGCGAGTTAATAAAACGCGCTGAAGATGCAGAGGTTCTTATCATAGCAAATCATCCACTTCCTGGAGAGGTCATTAGAGCAGACGAGAATCTTAAACTCGTCTCAGTTGCATTTGTGGGGATAGATCATGTGGACGTTGAAGCTTGCAGGGAAAAAGGAGTACTTATATCCAATACGGGCGGATACTGTGATGACGCGGTGGCGGAGCTCGCAATAGGGTTGACTTTAGACTGTTTGAGAAATATTACTCTATGCAACGAAGCCGTTCAAAATGGACTTGGTAAAGGCAGCCTCGCAGGCAGAGAGCTCGCAGGTAAGGTTGTCGGAATAGTAGGTACAGGTGCAATCGGCATTAGAACTGCTGCTATTTTTAAGGCATTTGGCTGTAAACTTATTGGTTTTAATAGGAGTGAGAAAACCGCAGCCAAGGCTCTTGGACTCGAGTATATGCCGCTCATCGATGTCATGGCGAACGCAGATATTATTTCGATCCACACTCCTTTGACACCAGAAACTAAAGGTTTAATTGGGGAAAAAGAAATTGCCACTATGAAGCAAGGAGCAATACTCGTGAACACAGCAAGAGGGCCTGTTATTGAGACAGAAGCATTAGCGAATGCGCTTAGAGAGGGACGAATTAAAGCTGGAATAGATGTTTCGAGAAGGATCCTCCGCTCCCTAAAGATCATCCGCTTATTGGCGCGCCTAACCTAGTTTGTACACCTCATGTGGGCTTTGATACGAGGGAATCCATCGATAGACGTGCAGAGATGGTATTTGAGAATATAACATCATGGATGGATGGAAAACAGATTAGAAAAATGCTGTAATAAAGCAAAATAAATTTTTTAGACGGAGCGTCATGCTCCGCAGGAGGCATGTATGTCTATGTCAAAAAGACATTCAATTAAGATATTTTTTACACTAATGCTAGCATTGGGGATTAGTCTTTCTATGGCAGCTTGTTCGTCTTCTTTTAGCAAAGCAAAGCTTAAAGAACTTTATGCACACCCTGAAGAGTTTAAGGGCAAGACGATAAAAGAATTAAAAATGCAGATTGTTGCTGTAGATAAAGTCCACGGGGAGATTCATCTGCAGGGATATGAGGACTTCGCCAAGCAGGAGCACCCAACAGTTGTAGTTGTATCCGATAATAAGGTAAAGTACGAAGATGGCGAATATATAAAAGTAAAGGGTAAAGTCATTGGCAAAGCGCAGGTCGTTGATGCGGAATCGACAGAAATGACGGCTGTTAAACTCGAAGCAAAAAAGATTCAAAAGATAAAATCAACTGATGCGATTCCGGCGGAGGAGACTCTGGATATCGGATATGATGTTAAGGTTAAGGGCGTTTCAGCTACCGTTCAAAAGGTTGATTTAACAAGCGATGAGACGAGAGTTTACATTAAGGTAAAGAATGGCACTAAGAAAAACATCGAAATATATCCAAATCAAAGCATACTTAGTCAAGACGGCAATGATTATGAGGCTGACCTAGAAAATTATCTTTATGACGATGTTCATATGCAAAAAAATATCAAGGCTGGAGCGAGCATATCTGGAGTGATCATATTCAAGAGGATAGATTCAAATCTTCCATTCAAATTTACATTAGAAGGCGCTGATAATGAAGGTAATGAACTTGAATTACCTTTCTCCTTCGAGATGCAGTAATCCGATGAATATATAAAGAGCAATGCATTCAATGGCTGAACGCATTGCTCTTTTAAATCTATGATTTGTATTTTTTGTTAGGCTATCTAATTTACCATTTTTCGTTATGAACCTTATCTGAAGGAAAACTTGGCAGCTCATGAGCCTTAGGCTGTTCATCAATATGACCTAGCACTAGTAGAGCTTCCACCTGCATGTTTTTAGGTGGGTTGAGTCTTGCATTTACAAATTCTTCAGCTGTAACACCCTCCACGTTTGAAGGACGTAACCTAATCTGAAGCCAAACTGCGCCTAAACCAAGATCGGCTGCTTCGAGTAGCATGTGAGTCATAGCAATTGAGCTATCCTCTGTATATGTATCAGTCTTATCTGAATCAGAATAAACCGCAATGGCAACATTAGCCGTCTCGAGCATCTTTGCGCCTCCCTTACGGCAGTTCATCAATTCTCTAAGAGTATCCTTTTCTCTGACAACTACAAATTCCCAAGGTCTAAGTCCTTTACCATTTGGAGCGAGTAGGGCTGCTGAAATAATATCGTTTAATTCCTTCTCTGTAACAGGTTCGGTGTTATACTTACGAACACTGCGTCTCTTCTGCATTGTTGTTAGTAGACTCATTTCAAATACTTCCTTTCGTCTTAGATATACACATTATACCACAAAATTAAAAAGTGGTTGAAACACAATTAAATATTCAAAAAAATACCTTCGTTTCAACAGCTGATTGAATATTAAATTTTAGAAAGATGTGTCATGCTCCAATATATTCCCGTTAACGTATCTATACCAGATGTATGACCTATATCTAGAAAACTGTCTAGCAAATTATCGATTTTATCTTGTTCAATGCCCGGTGACTGAACATTATCTAAACATAATGAATCATATAGATCTATGATTGCCTTGCTAAATTGACCTCTTAATGCACAGTCGATGAATGTGCTGCTTATTTCGTTAGTATTGTTTCGTCTACTACATACTGAGTTAGATAGAGCTGAAATCAGTTTGTGGTTAAAGCATTGCGGAAGTGCTTTAAATGTTGAAAGTACCCCCGTCATAAAGTCGTCACCGCTAGGTGTAAGACCAGTGCCAACACCTATCAGACCTGATAGTAAATCACACAATTTAGTAAGCTGATTCGATTTAGTGGGTTCATCTGCTGAATTCCCAGACATCATAGTGTTACATATCGATTCCGCATCAATTAGTTTTTTCTTGGCATATGAAAGGGCAATATCATCTGGAGTGTTTTGTGATTTTATGAGGGTTGAAAAACCGTCTCTATCAGAGGCTATTATAAGCTGCCACACTACATCCTTTAACGAAGATGAACAGGTGTGCTCGTAGAGCGTATCATCATAAACATCATAGGCGCGATCTAGTGAAATGATATTTTCCCCTACTAACAAATTGGTACCATCTATTGATACAGGACTATTAGATTTTATTTTTAGTCTGTCTAAACCCGTTTCGTCCAATGGCAAAATGATGCTTATAGGAGAAACTGGAGAATCAGCAATCTGCAGTGCTATAAGCTGACCATCGAGCATTAGATTTATAGTGCGTTCATATATTGAATGAACGTACAAGTCTATGTTTGGTCTAAGTTTAGCTGATTTCAGTCTATTGAAAGTTTTTATTGTGTACATAGATGTTTGCAATATGTCCATCTTTACTACCCTCGATTTGGAATTATTAACACTATTATAACAAAAAAACTAAAAAAAGTATTTTTAGTTTTTAACGTACAACTTCAACAAACAATAAAAAAATTTTTAATTAAAAAGACAATCAATCCGTATTTAAATAAATAAGGATATTGAAGATTTTTAGCTACTAATGTAGTATATATCCATAGAAATATTGAAATTGGTTGACCACATTTTTTTATAAATGAATGTACCTAATCAATTTAATTAATTACTTCACATTTATAGTCTAAAAAGGCTATAGGGAGGGATTATATGTATGATTTATTAATTAAGAACGGACAGGTAGTTACACCTGATCTCAGTTCAGGATGCAAATATTGCTGTCAAAGATGGCAAGATTGCAGCCATACTAGCAAAGGGTGATGAACCTGAAGCGGCTAAAGTAATTGATGCAGCTGGCAAGCAGGTTTTTCCTGGAGCTATTGATACTCACGCACATCTTAATGATCCGGGCTACGAGTGGAGAGAAGACTATGAACATGGAACTGCAGCAGCTGTAGTTGGTGGATATACGACGATCATCGATATGCCACTTCAAAATGAACCAGCGCTTACTACACCTGAGATTTTTGATGCTAAGCTAGCAAAGGTTCAGCCTAATGCGTATTCAGATTTTGCATTCTGGGGAGGACTTGTACCGGGTAACCTTGACCAGCTAAAGGGTCTCGATGAGCGAGGAGTAATAGCTTTTAAGTCATTCCTAGGACCAGTATCACCTGACTATTCACCGCTAACATACGGGCAGGCATATCAGGCCATGAAAATCATAAAGGAATTTGGCGGCATGGCTGGATTCCACTGCGAAGATTTTGCGATGATTAAAGAAGGGGAAAAGGCACAAAAGGAAGCTGGTAATCTCACATGGAGAGGTTTCCTCGATTCAAGAACTCCAGCATCTGAAATCGTAGCAACAGAAACTGTAGTAGAAATTGCTAAGGAGCTTGAATGCCGTGCACACATCTGTCACGTAAGCCATCCAGCAGCCGCTGAGAAGGTGTATGAGGCGCAGTGTGAAGGATATCAGGTTTCTGCAGAGACATGTGGACATTACCTGTCATTCACAGAAGACGATGTGTTAGAGAACGGTCCGCTATTCAAGTGCGCTCCTCCGCTCAGGACGAAGGCAGATGTTGAAGGCATGTGGATGTGCGTAGAAGCAGGTGTTTTCGCTGGGCTAGCATCAGATCATTCGCCTTGTACATATGATGAGAAGTTCAATGAAATCCTAGGACAGAAGATAGAGAATGTATTTGACGTATGGGGTGGAATAAGTGGCATCCAGAGCTGCGTTCAGGCGATTTACTCTGAAGGAGTTTTTAAGCGCGGAGTTGACCCACGTGTCCTTGCTAACTCATGGGCTAAGCTGCCTGCAGAAGCATTCCACATTTATGGAAAGAAGGGTGATATTAAAGTTGGCTTTGACGCTGATATTGTAATAATTGACCCTGAGAGAGAATGGGAGATTACAGCAGATTCTCTATACTATGTAAATAAGATTTCTGCATTTGTAGGAATGAAAGGTAAGGGTCTACCTGTAGCTACTTTCGTAAGAGGGGAGCTAATGGCAGAAGACGGTAAGCTTGTTGGACAGAAGGGTACAGGCGAACTGGTTAAGAGACTATTCTAAACGAAATTATTTGAAATTAAAGGAGAATATTTTAATGAGTATTGTAGATAACAAAACACTTGATCCGAATCTTGTTGTCGGAGTCAATGAAGACCTACAGCCGACAAAGAGTCGAATCATGGGATCGCTATCTTACACAGCATCGTTTCTAGGTGGTTGTGTATCCATCGGTACATTCTCGATGGGATCAGCACTCATAGGCACACTAACAATCGCGCAGGCTATTCTAGCTATGACGATCGGATGCCTTGTAATTGCAATTGCGCTAGTGCTTATCGGTAATGCAGGACATAAGTATGGTATGCCATATGTTGTTCAGCTAAGATCCAGCTTCGGTACAACTGGTGTAAAGATTCCAGGAGTTCTTAGAGGTCTTCCGGCTATCGTGTGGTTTGGATTCCAGTCATGGGTTGGAGCAGGAGCTATCAACAGCTGCTTCAAGATTCTGTGGGGATTCGATAACCTCCCAGTTGTATTTGGCCTCTTCACGCTTCTGCAGGTTGGCCTCGCTATCAAAGGATTCCACGGAATCAAGTGGCTTGAGAACTTCTCTTGCGTATTCATCGTAGCAATCCTCGCATACATGCTATACGTTGTAAAGACTAAGTTCGCCGTAGATATCAGCGCATCGTTTGCAAATGTTAAGGGTACATGGGGTATGCCTTTCTGGGCTGCGACAACTTCGTTCCTTGGAATCTACTCGACAATGATCATCAACGCATCAGATTACTCGAGAAACCTTAAGGAAGACATAAAGCCAGTTAAGACTGGTTCGATTTATACGATCGCTATCCTGCCAGTAACACTGTTCATGGGACTCATCGGACTTCTCGTTACTGCAGCAACAGGAAATTCAGACCCAGTAGTCGTATTCTCAACAACAATGGGAAGCAAGTTCCTAACAGTTATCACACTGTTATTTATCGCATTCGCACAGGTTACAACTAACGTACTGAACAATATCGTTCCACCAGCATATGTTCTGATGGAGTCCTTCAAAATGAAGTGGTCACATGCGACAGTGCTCGTTGGTATCCTATCTGTGTGCGTAATGCCTTGGAAGCTAGTTACTGCTGACTCAGCTGCTGGACTATCCCTTTTCACAAAGGTATACTCCGCATTCCTAGGCCCTATCTTTGCTGTAATGGTTGTAGATTACTACTTCCTTCGTAAGAGCACACTTGATATCAATACTCTTTACGATAAACAGGGTCCTTTCAAGGGAATCAACTGGGCAGCTATAATTTCAATCGCTGTTGGAGCTCTCGTATCAGTATTCGTTGTAGACCTATCGTGGTATGTCAGCCTCATCCCAACAGGTGTTGTTTACTATCTACTGATGAAGCACATGCCATCTTCTAAGAATTTCAGAACTGGAACAATCTTTGAAGACTAATAATAAATTCAGTTAGAATTTTATGTAATCATTCATTCAATAAAGAAGCGGAGATGTGCGATAAGCATCTCTCTCCGCTCATAATAAGGAGGATTAGACATGTATGATCTAATTATCAAGAACGGTAAATTGGTTACACCAGACCGTGTCTATGAAGCAGATATTGCTGTAAAAGACGGCAAGTACGCTGCATTCCTGGCTCCAGGAACAGAAGCTGAAGCTACAGAAGTTATTGATGCAGAGGGAAACCTAGTATATCCGGGAATCATCGATTGCCATGCTCACCTAAACGAGCCTGGATTCGATTACAGAGAAGACTTTGAAACGGGTTCAAGAGCAGCTGCTGTTGCAGGCTGTACAACTCTTATCGACATGCCTCTTAACAATGACCCATCGCTCATGAATAAGGAAATCTTTGATCTCAAGATGAGTAAGGTTACTAAACATTCATACATCGATTTCGGTCTATGGGGTGGAATTGTAGGAGACTTCGATGACGATCCAGACTCAGTTCACAACAATCTTGCTGATCTAGAGGATCTTGAGAAGGCTGGCGTAGCTGCATTTAAGGGATTCACATGCCCTAACGGACCACTTTTTCCAACCGTGAATATGGGTAATGTTCGTGAAGCTCTTGAGATTCTAAAGCCATACAAGGCTCTTTGTGGATTCCACTGCGAAGAATACGGACAAGTTCTCGAGAGAGAGAAGAAGGCTAAGGCTATGACTGGTCTTTCAAGACAAGAGAAAATCAGAGCTTTCCTCGATTCTCACGATGTATGGACAGAATATGTAGCTACTAAGAATGTAATAGATATGGCTAGAGCGACAGGCGGTAGAGTGCATATCTGTCACGTAAGTCATCCTATGGTTGCACAGGTCGTTAAGGAGGCTCAGTACGAAGGGCTACCAATAACTGCTGAGACGTGCCCTCACTACCTAGGTTTCTCAGAAGATTTCGTGTTTGAAAAAGGCGGACCAGCTAAGTGCACACCACCTCTAAGGACTAAGGAAGACGTAGAAAAGCTTTGGGATTATGTACTCGATGGAACTTTATCATGCGTTGGCAGTGACCACTCACCAGCAGCGGACGAGGAAAAGGATAATGAGTCGAGAGACATTTGGCAGGCATGGGGCGGACTCAATGCTATCCAATTCTTCCTTCCTATGATGTTCGATATGGTAGTACATCAGAAGAAGCTTTGCCCAAGCCTAATAGCTAAGGTTATGGACTATAATCCGGCAAAGGTATTCGGTTTCTATGGACAGAAGGGTGCATTTGAAATTGGGTTTGACGCTGATGCGGTAATTCTTGATCCAGAAAAGCCTTGGAAGGTTGAGCAGGAAAAAGCTCTTCACAAAAGGACATGTAACTTGCTTCGACGGGCTGGAAGGAAAGGGTGCACCAACCTGCACAGTTATCCGTGGTGCGTTGTCGCTAAGGATGGTATGTATGTAGAAGAAGCTAAGGGCTTTGGAAAGTATGTAACACCAGTTAGATAAAGGTGCTAAATAATTAAGGGAGAACAATATGAGTACAGAAAACAAGAACGTAAATACCTCTAATAATGAGGGCGAGAGCATCAAACCGATTCCGTGGGAAAAACGCACCATGAGCTGGGGCTCGAACACTATGCTTTGGCTCGGTGGCTGTATCTCAATAGGAACTCTGGCAATGGGATCCGCTCAGATGGAGACAGGTCTCAATTTAATACAGCTATTCCTAGCAGTGCTGCTTGGCTCAACGATCCTAGTAGTTGGAATAGCTATGAATGACCAGTTCGGTTATAAGACTGGAGCACCATATTCCATTCATCTCAAGAGTGCATATGGTACTAAGGGGAACGTACTTCCATCTATGATAAGAGGCCTTCCGGCTATCGTATGGTATGGCTACCAGACGTGGCTAGGTGGAGCTGCTATCAACAATATTTCGAAACTATTATTCCACTATGATAATATCTGGCTATTCTTCATCCTCTTCCAGATTGTGCAGATTCTGCTCTCAATCAAAGGATTCAAGGGTGCAAAGTGGGTCGGAAATATCGGCGGAACAGTAATTGTAATAGCAATGTTCTATCTGCTTTACATATGCCTCACAACTCAGTGGGATGCTATTTCTGCTAACCTAATGCATAAGAGCGGTACATGGGGACTTCCATTTGTTGCTTCTGTAATTGCTTTCTTTGGAAACTCAACCACAGTAATGCTCAATGCATCGGACTATTCTCGTGAGATGAAGCAAGGATACAGCGCACCTGTAAGAGGTTTCTCGTATTTCATGGCTATGGTTCCAGCGACAGTTATGCTTGGAATTATCGGTGCTATGGCCTCGACAGCTACTGGAATTGCAAATCCAATCAACGCATTTGCAGAGATGGTAGATAATAAGATTGTACTAGTTGTTACGCTGGCATTTATCATATTTGCACAGCTTTCGACAAACCTTGCAAGTAACGTAATTCCACCAGCATACGTATTCATGGATACATTTAAGATGAAGCACAGAACTGCTGTAATCCTAATCGGAATCCTTGCAGTAGCAACTTGCCCATGGATCCTAACTAATGATAGCTCTGCAGCAGGTCTATCGCTATTCGTTAAGATTTATTCGGCGTTCTTCGCTCCAATCTTCGCTATCCTTATTGTTGACTACTTCATTCTCCACAAGAGAAACTTCACTAAGGAACAGCTAGACGATCTATATGATCCAAATGGGTCAAAAGCTGGTGTAAACATGGCGGCTATCATTGCAACTGTAGTAGGTGCGGCAATCGGACTCTACAAGGTTGACCTTTCGTTCTTCACAGCTACGATTCCTACAGGGGTTATCTATTACCTGCTAATGAAGAATATGAAGTCTTGTGAGAACTTCAGAAAAGGAACTACACTCGAGAAATAAACGAGTAGAGATCATATTACGGGATTTGCGAATAACTTTTCCTAAGATAGACTAAAATGCATCAAACCCATTCACTCAAATATTGAGTGAATGGGCTTTTGTTTTGGTATAATATCTTTAAGTTGTGAAAGTGGGGAAAAGATATGAATGAAAAGATGACACAAGCTGAGAGGTTAGATTTTCTAGTTGAGCAATTTAAAGCGGATTCTATAGATTATAAGGATTTGCAAACGCCAGGGGACGTTGTTGGAAAAAGGCGACTTCTTCGTTCGCTTATGAACATCCGCAGCCCTCGTCATATCGACGATTTAATTTTGAGAGTTCAAGATGAATATTTAAAAGGCGTGGCAGATGAGCATGGAATTATTGAAGTAAATGATATTCCTATTAGAAGCGAATGTCTTTCAATCTGGCAAGGGGATATCACTAGGCTATCTGTAGATGCAATAGTAAATGCTGCCAACTCACAGATGCTAGGCTGTTTTATACCTATGCATACTTGTATAGATAACTGCATTCATACATACGCAGGAATACAGCTTAGAGAGGAATGTAATAGGCAGATGAATCAGCTAAGAGCCAAGTTTGGAGCTGACTATGAGCAGCCAACGGGAATCCCCATGCTTACAGACGGATATAACTTGCCGGCGAAGAAAGTTATCCATGTTGTTGGACCTATCGTGCAGTTCAGTCTTACTCATGAACTTGAGCAAGACCTTGCAAATTGCTATATCAACACACTAAATATGTGCATGGAAAACAGTTTAAAGACAGTAGCGTTTTGCTGTATCTCGACAGGGGTATTCCATTTTCCTAATGAGCGCGCTGCAGAAATTGCAGTTAGTACTGTAAGAAGCTGGCTCTCGGAACACCCAGGGGTTATGGACAGAGTGATATTTAACGTATTTAAGGACGAAGATAGAGGGTATTATGAGAGACTTGTTTAGAGATAGACCTAATGGATATATAGAGAGCATAAAGAGAGGGCAAGCGGTTATGAGCTACCTCAATGGGCAGATGGTTTATGGTGAAGGCTCTATTCAAGAAAGAACTGAAAGCTGGCGGTAGCCATAGAGTCAGCCGATGCTGTAATCATCGGAGCAGGGGCAGGGCTTTCAACATCGGCGGGTTTTACGTATAGCGGCGAACGATTTGAAAGATATTTTTTTGATTTTGCTGAGGAGTATGGAATAACCGATATATATTCAGGCGGTTTTTTTCCATTTCCTAACGATGAAACTCGCTGGGCATGGTGGGCAAGGGCAATTTATTATAATAGATATATAAAGGCTCCTAAGCCTGTCTATGAAAATTTACTTAAGGTTGTTAGTGGAAAAGATTATTTTGTAGTAACTACGAATGTTGATCACCAGTTTCAGAGGGCAGGTTTTGATAAAAAGAGACTATTCTATACACAGGGGGACTTCGGGCTGTTCCAAAGTGAGAATGGTAAGGATGGCATTACCTTTGACAACGAAGTCTGGGTCAATAGAGCTATGGAGGCACAGGGATTTATACGTGATGATTCTGGCGAATTCGATGTTCCTAGTGATAAGTCAATCAAGATGCAGATACCTTCTGAACTAATTCCTGTTATGCCGACCACAGGAGGACCAGTAACAAATAACCTTAGAGCTGATGGGACTTTCGTCGAAGATGGTGGCTGGCGAGATGCTTCGGCAAGATATTCGGATTTCCTGCGCAGACACGAGAACATGAATGTGCTATTTCTTGAGCTAGGTGTCGGTGCAAACACACCGGTGATAATAAAGTTTCCATTTTGGCAGATGGCGATTGCAAATAAGAACTCAACTTATGCTTGTGTTAACTACGGAGAAGCATTTTGTCCAGCAGAACTTGAAGATAGAAGCATTTGTATTAGCAGTGATATCGGTGATGTGCTTGAAACAATACTGCAGTTCTAATCAATAGCTTAGGAGAATTTGAGTTGCATGAATATCTTAATTGAAAAAGGCATAAATGATGCTAATGCATTGTCTCTATGTGAATGGTCTAATGATAAGGGTAAGGATTTTCAAGAACAATGGATGGGGAACAAGGTATCTTATCCGCTTGATTGTGACAAAATAAGAAAACTTGAAAATGTTTTTTCAATTTTTAGTGATGATGAGTTTGTCGGGATAATACAAGAAATAAGATCAAGTAAAGATAGTATCCACATCGGTAGGTTTGTAATAAATCCTGAAAAAACAGGCATGGGCTTAGGTTCAATGGCATTAAAAGAATTTCTAAAATACATTTTCGATAATAAAAACGTTAATAGCATTACCTTATCAGTTTTTGATTCAAATAAAGTTGCTAAGAACCTATATGAAAAAAACAAGGGTTTATAATAGAGAAAACAATTGAGAAACCAAAGTTAAAAATATATTATGAGAAGATTCCGATGAATTTTCATACGGAATCCCTCATAGCATCTAATTATATTTAAATATTATTAGATATAAATGCAATAGTCTTATTAAGAAGTTCAACTGTCTCAGGTTCATTAGTATTCCTGTCGAAGTCATGTTCAGGTATAGAGGCAACGAATTTATCCGGATGATATTTACTACATAGGGCGATGAATTCGCTATATGGAACATCTGTGTCACCTGTACTATGTGTAGCAAATAAAGGCGCCGGAAGACTATCTACGGCTCTTAACGTGTATAACAAAAAGAAATATTTATCGCGCCCCTCGTATATTAAGTCTTTCCATTTCCCAGTCTGCCTTGCATATATATATGTGCTGAAATAGTTAGCTATATCCCCTCGATATACGATTTCTTTATCGTGAATCCTTGTAGAGGCTCCTTCAACAATAGGAAGGTTCATATAGTATGGGCTTGGCGTGTCATACCAGCTGTCACATAGGAATCCATAACCGTAGTACGAAATTATTCCGTTTAATTTAAGGTGGAGCTTATCGCTAGCAGATGCGAGCAATGCGAGGTAAGCGCCTGCAGATCGCCCCCAGACGAATAATGGGAGATTGCTTCTAAGTTCAGTTAGCTCAAAACAATTATTTATAGAATCAATAATGTCTTCTAGAATATCATCAATCTTTACCTGCGGAGAAAGAGGGTAATCAATAGCTAAAATAGCGTATCCCTCGTCTGTCAATCTCTCTTTATGAAGTTCCGGCAAATCCTTTGCATTACCACATAGCAGTCCGCCTCCGTGTATGTATACGATTAAAGCGCGTATAGAAGAATCGCTAGGATAATAAAAAGTGAATCTTCTTGACGAGTTAATAATGTTTTCTTTTGAAACCGTAATATTCTTAGTAGCTAACATATTTTTTTAATAACTCCTTCGCTTGCTATCCAAAAAAATTTTTTTATGTTAAAAAAATAAAAAAATTATCTAACCAATGAATTACAAATTAATGAATACAAATAGATATTGTATATTTAAATATCATTGAATTATAAAATATGCAAAAATAAATATAGCTTAGAAAGCTTGAAAATACATGATAAATACAATGAAATCATATAGAATTATATAACACTATTAGATAAAATTCAAAAAAAGCAATAAGGTCGATATTTAGAACATAAAATTTCAAACTAACACTTGAAAAAAAGGTTGAAAGATGATTAAATTGTTATAGAAAATTGGTTGATAAGTTTCACCAAGTTAAAAGTCTATTATTATTAAACATGAGGAAGAGAGGTAAACTTCATGAGTTATTTAAACAATAATACTGGTTACAGAGAGACACTGCTTTCGACAAGATCTGTTTATAAGAAGGGTAAGTACACTATTCTTGAGCCAGACGGCATCGTTAAGAACGTTATTCCGGGCTACGAGAACTGCGATACAACTATTCTAGGTTCACCTGCTATGGGTGCATCATTTGCTGATTATATTTCAACAGTTCATCCAGGCGGAAAGAACGATAAGATTGGTGGAGATGGAATCGAATCTTTCCTATATGTAATTAGTGGAGAGCTTACAGTAAAGAATGCTGACAAAGAGGCTGATTTGACAGAGGGTGGTTACATTTATTCGCCAGCAGATAAGCCATTCAGTTTCGTAAACAATAGCGATAAGGACGCTTTCGTTTATATCTACAGAAGAAGATACAATCCACTTCCTGGAAAGAAGCTTACACAGTTGTTGCAAATATTAACGATACACCTTGGAAGGATTACGAGGGCATGACGAACTGTCAGAGCAAAGACTTCCTCCCTGCAGCAGAGGATCTAGGATTTGATATGAACATGCACGTACTGAAATTTGCTCCAGGTGCATGCCATGGATATATCGAAACTCATATTCAGGAGCATGGCGCATACTTCCTACAGGGTAAGGGAATGTACGTGCTTGATGATGAGTGGGTTCCTCTACAGAAGGGTGACTATGTATTCATGGATTCATACGTACCACAGGCTTGCTACGGTGTAGGTACTGAAGACTTTATCTACATCTACTCAAAGGATTGCAACAGAGACGTTGAGCTGTAAGTTTAAACAATATTAAGAATTGTTGGTAACAGGTTCGCGTCATAGATGCGGACCTGTTTTTATAGAAAGAATTTGTATATACATGTTCATGGAGGAAAAAACAAGTGAAATTATCTAGAGAAGAATTAAAGGGTCTGATGAAAGATAAGCTCATGCAGGCGGGACTACATGCTGATGACGCTGAAACTACAGCAGAGATTCTTACTTGGGCTCATGAAAGAGGTTACTATTCTCACGGTGCCGTAAGAGTTGAGTATTATAGTGAGAGAATTGCTAAAGGTGGAATCACGGTTGAGCCAAACATGACTTGGAAAGAAACTGGACCATGCTCTGGAATCCTTGATGGAGATAATGGAATAGGTTTTACTGTTGCTAAGGTAGGCATGGAAAAAGCTATTGAGATGGCTAAGAAGAACGGAATCGCTGTTGTGGGAATGGCAAACCTGTCACACTCAGGATCCATTGGCTACTACACAGAGATGGCTGCAGATGAAGGACTACTAGCAATTTCGTTCTGCCAGTCAGATCCTATGGCAGTTCCTTACGGTGGTGCTGAACCATATTACGGAACAAACCCTATGTCATTTGCAGCTCCAACTGCAGATGAGAGAAAGGTAGTATTCGATATGGCTACTACAGTTCAGGCTTGGGGAAAGATTTTGGATAAGAGATCTAAGCATGAGGAAATTCCTGCAGATTGGGCAGTAGATGAGAATGGTGCTCCTGTTACTGATCCGCATAAGGTTAATGCGCTTAACCCTATTGCTGGGGCTAAGGGATATGGACTTATGATGCTTGTCGATGTATTCTCTGGAATTCTTCTTGGTGTACCGTTCGGTGGTCATGTTAGCTCCATGTATCATGATCTTTCAGAGGGCAGAAGACTTGGTCAGATGCATATCGTAATTGACCCAGAGAGATTTGTTGGTGCAGAAGCATTCAAGAAGGCTATGAGCCAGTGCCTAGACGAACTTGATGCAATGAAGCCTGCTCCAGGATTTGATAAGGTAAACTTCCCTGGAGAGAGAGCTAAGAACAGAATGGAAAAGGCTTATGCAACAGGTGGTTTAGATGTTGCAGACGAACTAGTCGAGTATCTAAAGGGTGAACCGGTTCACTTTAATAGATATGATCACAAGAATAGATTTGCTGACTAATATAAAAGGGAGAGAATAAATGCTAAAGACAATTGTAAAAGCAGGAAGTTATCATGATTCTGTTACCCTAATGCTACTTACCAATGCGGTTTCAACGGTTGATGGTGTAAACAAGGTATCCATCATGATGGCAACTCCAGCTAACAAAGACATTTTTAAGCAGAGTGGACTTGAGACTGAAGAGCTAATGAACGCAACTGCTAACGATATGGTAGTTGTTGCTGATGTAACAGAAGATAGCGTGCTCGATGCGCTTATGGATAAGGTTGACGAGTACTTCGCAAAGGAAGCAAATGCTGATAAAAAAAGCGAAGGAAATAAATCAGCAAAGAGCTGGGATCAAGCGCTTAAGCAGATGCCGGATGCTAACCTAGCAGTAATCTCCATTCCAGGAGCTTACGCTGCACTTGAGGCAGATAGAGCTCTCGACGAGGGTATGAATGTGTTCATGTTCTCTGACAATGTAACGATTGAGGATGAGAAGAAATCAAGGATAAGGCTCACGAAAAAGGGCTCGTGGTAATGGGCCCAGACTGTGGAACTGGAATCATTCAGAGTGTGCCAATTGCATTCACAAACACTGTAAATCCTGGTTCAATCGGCATAATAGGTGCTTCAGGAACGGGTATTCAGGAGCTCACAACTATTATAGATAGACTGGGTGAAGGTGTAACAAATGCTATCGGTACCGGTGGACGTGACCTCTCTGAAGAAGTTGGTGGTACCACTATGATGGATGTCATCGACGCTATGGAAAAGGATCAGACAGTTAAGGTGCTCGTAGTTATCTCAAAACCACCAGCAAAGTCAGTAAGAGATAAGATTGCCGCAAGACTTAGCGTTTACAGCAAGCCTGTAGTTTGCCTATTCCTAGGTGAGAAGCCAGAGTATTATGAAGAAGGTCTATATCAGACTTATACACTTGATGAGTGTGCTCGTCTTGCAGTCAGTCTAGTAAGAGGTCAGAAAGTGGCTGAAGGGACTGTTGATTGCGACAGGTCTAAGTTCTTCAAAACTGAAGATAAGAAGACAATCAAAGCATATTATTCCGGCGGTACATTGGCAGGCGAGGCCGCTATGATGATTAAGGATGCCCTTAAGATTACTGATAATACGCATGCAGATGGATTTAAGCTAAATCACGACGGTCACGTTGTAATTGACCTAGGTGATGACATGTATACTCAGGGTAAGCCACATCCTATGATTGATCCTACAAAGAGAGTGGAATGCATGGAAGAGGCTATGGACGATCCTAGCACAGGTGTAATCCTATTTGACGTTGTTCTAGGATATGGTTCTCATGACGATATGGCAGGCGCCCTTATTCCGGCTGTTGAGACGCTAAAGAATAAGGCTAAAGCTCAGAATAGAGAGGTTTTCTTCGTAGCAGAGGTTTGCGGAACAAGAAATGATTATCAGGGTTATGACGAATCTGTTAAGAAACTTCAGGATGCAGGTGTAATCGTTGCAGAGACTAACAAGCTAGCTGTTGAGACAGCTATCGAAGTTGTAGGATATAAATTTACTGAGGAGCCAAAGGAAACAAGACCTAAGGAAGTAAAGGAATTTACTCCAGCTGAGCCTTCAGAAAAGCTTTTATCGATGCTTTCACATAAGCCAAAGGTAATTAACATCGGTCTTAAGAGCTTTGCAGAAGTTACAGCTAAGTTCGGATGCGATGTAGTTCAATATGACTGGATGCCACCAGCAGGAGGAAATATTGAGCTCATTAAGGCTCTTAACTTCCTTAGAAACTACGAGGGATTTGATATCGACGAAGCAAACCGCAAGGTTATCGCTAAGGTTGTAGCTGCACAGCCAGTTCTGAAGGATAATGTTCCAGCCATGACTGTTATTCCAGAGCTCAACGAGAACAATGGAAGAGTAATACTTCACGCCGGCCCTCCTATTGAGTACAAGGATATGCCTGCTACAGTACAGGGATCTTGTGTAGGTGCAGTATTGTTCGAAGAGTGGGCAGACAACGAAGCTGATGCTCGTAAGCTCCTTGAGTCTGGAGAAATTAAGTTCATCCCTTGTCACCACTGCAATGCAGTAGGTCCTATGGGAGGAATTACTACTCAGCATATGCCAGTATTCGTAGTTCAGAATGAAACTGACGGTAATTATGCATACTGCCAGATGAATGAAGGAATAGGAAAGGTCCTCAGATTCGGTGCATATTCAGAAGAGGTTGTAAACAGACTAAGATGGATGAGAGATGTTCTTGGTCCAACACTTGGAAGAGCTATAAGAAGCATCGAAGGTGGACTGAATGTTAATCCATTAATTGCTAAAGCAATTGCTATGGGTGATGAATTCCACCAGAGAAATATCGCTGCTTCTCTATGCCTCCTAAAGGAAATGGCACCGATAATCTCTGATATGGATATGCCAGAGGATGAAAAGTCTCAGGTAATCAAGTTCCTGTCTGATACAGATCAGTTCTTCCTAAATATAATGATGGCTACAGGAAAGTCAATCATGGATGGAGCTAGAAGACTTACAGAAGGAACTGTAGTAACTGCAATGTGCAGAAATGGTGTAAATTTCGGAATCCGTATCGCAGGTATGGGAGATGAGTGGTTCACTGGACCAGTTAATACACCTCAGGGACTCTACTTTACAGGATATGACGGTGAAGATGCTTGCCCAGATATCGGTGATAGCGCTATTACAGAAACTGTTGGAGTTGGTGGTATGGCTATGATTGCTGCACCAGCTGTAACAAGATTTGTCGGTGCTGGTGGATACGAGGATGCTCTAAATACATCAAATGAGATGACGGAGATCACAATCGATAGAAACCCTAATTACATAATTCCAAATTGGAATTTCACCGGTACTTGCCTAGGAATAGACGCAAGACTTGTTGTTGAGAAGGGAATCACTCCTGTAATCAATACAGGTATTGCTCACAAGATTGCTGGATTTGGTCAGATAGGTGCCGGAACAGTGCACCCACCAATTGAGGCATTTGAAAAAGCAGTTCTTGCGTATGCAAAGAAGCTTGGTTTCTAGAACGTATAGAAATCTTATAAGACAAAACAACGTAGCGGCCTGAGAAATCAGGTCGTTACTATTATTAGACGATATCAAGGGGGATATAAATATGGCAAAGAAGATTGTCATCGCACTAGGCGGAAACGCACTCGGTAACACAGTTGATGAGCAGCGTGAAGCTGTTGCTCATACTGCGAAAGTAATCGTTGATTTGATTGCTGAAGGTCATGACCTTATAGTTACACACGGGAATGGACTCAGGTTGGAATGATTCAGAATGCAATGGATGCTCTTGCAGCTACACACCACGGATATGGTGCGGTTCCGCTACCTACAAGTGTTGCGATGTCACAGGGATATATCGCAATCGACCTTCAGAACGCAATAAAATACGAGCTTAAGAAGAGAGGAATGGATAAGAAGGTATCATCGATTATCTCACAGACACTCGTTGATCCTGCTGATGAAGCATTTAAGAATCCAACTAAACCGATTGGAAGCTTTATGACTAAGGAAGAAGCAGACAAGCTTGTTGCACAGGGTGTCTCAGTAGTTGAAGACTCTGGCAGAGGTTACCGCAAGGTGGTTGCATCACCAATGCCATTAAGAATCTGCGAGCTAGGAACTATTAGGACACTTGCTGAAGCAGGTCATGTTGTAATCACTTGTGGAGGTGGTGGAATTCCAGTGTTTGACGAAGGTGGTAAACTCGTTGGAGCAGAGGCTGTAATAGATAAAGATAACGCTTCGAGTCTTCTTGCAAGGGAGATTGGGGCTGATTATCTCGTAATTCTTACAGCTGTAGAAAAGGTTGCCATCAACTTTGGCAAGGAAAACCAGGAATGGTTATCAGATCTTTCAATTGATCAGGCTAATCAGTACATTGCTGAGGAGCAGTTTGCAAAAGGTTCAATGCTACCTAAGGTTGAAGCGGCTATTCGCTTTGCAGAATCTGGAGAAGGCAGAAATGCGCTTATCACACTACTAGAGAAAGCTAAAGAAGGTATAAACGGAGAGACGGGAACAGTTATTCATAAGTAATTCATCCCCCGCATAAAATAGTTGTCCGTATAATTCATAGGAGTTATTAAGAAAATGAACATACCTGTTAACTTTGCGATGTGGGGCATGGCTATCTTGCCAATCATCGTATTAATCGTATTAATGATCAAATTCCGCTGGGGGGCTACTGAAGCCGCTCCAGTTGGATTGATTGTAACAATTGTATCTGCAATGACGTTTTACAAAGCGCCAGCCAATCTTGTTGCCGTTGAGAGTGCAAAAGGTGTATGGAGTTCTTTGGTAATACTCTTGATCATCTGGACGGCGATATTACTATATCAAGCAGGTCAAGAAGCGAACGCTTTTCTTGTTATCAAAAATGAGCTTAGTAAGCTCATTCCAAATGAGCTACTGCTGATATTGGCTCTCGGTTGGGTGTTTGTAAGTTTCCTACAAGGAATTACTGGATTTGGCGTTCCGGTTGCAGTTGGAGCACCGCTATTAATAGGAATAGGTGTGAGACCGATATACGCTGTTGCAATTTCTCTTCTAGGTCAGGCATGGGGAAATACCTTTGGCACATTGGGAGCAGCGTGGGATGCACTTGCTGATTCTGCTGGAATTAAAGCTGGAAGTGATGAGTATTTTAAAGCAGCTTTTTGGGCAGCGGTATTTCTATTAGCATGGAACCTTGTTACAGGCGTTATTATTTGCTGGTTCTATGGAAAAGGTAGAGCTGTTCGCAAGGCATTTCCTGCTATTCTTATTCTGACCCTTGTTGGAGGAGGCGGACAACTAGTTCTTAGCCAGATTAACACGACGCTGAGCAACTTTATTCCTGCGGTTCTAGCTCTTGTTATAGTTATGCTTCTCGGCAGGATGAAGATCTATAATACTGGTTGGAAAATCGAAGAGTCTCCAATCATGGACAGAACGGAAAGAAGCGACAAAGCGGAAGTTGAAATTCCTGATATGACACTATTTCAGGCATTCTTACCATATTTGCTTTTATCAGCTATGACGATTGCAGTTCTAGCTATAAAGCCTGTTAATGAAGCTCTTGGTCAATTCAAAATAGGCATCACAGTTCCAGAAACTCGTACGGGATACGGGATTGTAAACATGAGCAGTGACAATTATTCGCCAATTGCGATATTTACACAGGCTAGCATGTTTCTTTTCCTAGCTGCCATAATAGCACTTGCGTACTATAAGAAGAAGGGATGGATAAAAGAAGGGGGCATAAAAACTGCATTTGCAAACTCCATTTCTATGACCATGCCTTCAGGAATGGCAGTAATAGGACTTGTTATAATGTCAAAGATAATGGGCGGCACCGGCCAGACAATAGTTCTTTCGCAGGGAATTGCGAATGTACTCGGAAGCAAGTACCTGCTACTCGCTCCATTTGTTGGTCTTCTCGGAACATTCATGACGGCTAGCAATATGAGTTCAAATATATTATTTGGCGGATTTCAGGTTACTACTGCTAACCTACTGCATGTTTCCACTTCCGGCGTACTCGGGGCTCAGACTGCGGGTGGTGCTATTGGTGCTGCAGTGAGTCCGAGCAAATTATTTTAGGTACGACTACGGCGAATATTCTCGGCAAAGAGGGTGAAGTGCTTAAAATTTTGCTCGCTATAACAATTCCAGCAACGATATTAATCGGTGCTTTCTTGTTCGCAGTATTTGGAATATAGGAGGTTCGATATGGATAAAACAAGTTTCTGGAAGACAAAGGCGGGGGCACTGACTATAGGTTTTATACTCGCAATGGTAAGCTTTATAATTATATTAGTTGGGATTAAGATGAATTCTCTGAGTATCGAGAATTTCGGACTAGCTGTGGTAATCGTTGCAGTCTTAATTTCACCTATAAAAGTTTTTATACTCGATAAATGGAGTAAAAAGGAGGACTAAAGATGGAAATTGAAATGGTAACAGGAAGAATTGCTCAGAATCTAGAGCATCTAAAAAGATTTACTTCTACACCTAACGCAGGCTGCACTAGACTTCCTTTTACAAAAGAGACCCGCGACGCAGTTGATTACCTCAGAAAAGAGATGGAAGAAATAGGTCTAGAGGTTAAGGAAGATGCTGCTGGAAATATCTACGGAATTCTTAGAGGAACAGATTCGTCTCTTCCTTGTGTAATGACAGGTTCGCATATCGATTCAGTACTTCATGGCGGTAACTATGATGGTATCGCTGGAGTAGTTTGCTCGCTTGAAGTTGCAAGACAGATTGTTGAGATGGGACTTGAACACAGGAGAGATCTTGTTGTAATCGGTTTCATGGATGAAGAAGGAATGAGGTTTGGTACCGGCTACTTTGGTTCAGGAGCTATTCTAGGACATAGAAATGCAGAATACACTAGACAGTTCTCCGATATAAACGGTGTCACTATAGCTGAGGCAATGAGAGAATATGGACTTGATCCTGATAAGGTTGAGGATGCTGCATGGCCAGAAGGATCAATTGGAAACTTTGTAGAGGCACATATTGAACAGGGACCAGTACTGGATCAAAAAAATATTGAAATCGGATTAGTTACTGGAATCGTTGGTATTCAGAGATACATGGTTAAAGTGTATGGAAGAGCTGACCATGCTGGCACAACACCGATGGATATGAGACTTGATGCAGCAGATGTAGCAGCAAAGGTAATATCCAAGATTGCTGACTGGGCTAGAGAAAAAGCGGACGGAACTGTTGCAACTGTCGGACTGATTAAGGTTCCTAATGGTGGAATGAATATCGTAGCTGAAGAGGTTGAATTTACTGTTGACATTCGTTCGATGAACAATGACAATATAAATGATATTGCAAATAGAATTAAAGCAGCATTAATACGTGAGTGCAAGATAATGGGCGGATCATTTAAGATTGATACAAAGCTTGTTATCACACCAGTTGAACTGAGCAAGAGCATGCTTGATAAGCTTGAGACCTCGTGTAAAACACATGGTTTCTCGTATATGAGAATGCCAAGTGGAGCGGGTCATGATTCCCTTGAAATCGGTCAGCAGCTACCTACTGTGATGGTGTTTGTGCCTAGTAAGGATGGAAGAAGTCACACACCAGTTGAATTCAGCAGATATAGCGACCTTGCTAAAGCTTCGGTACTGATGACAGACCTGATTGCAGATTTATTGAACAAGTAATATTAATAATGGATGGTGAAAGCTATGGTGGATGGTAGATATAATTCTGCCTTCAAAAGGAAAAACATTAGACAACTGAGACGTGCGCTAAAGATGACACAAAAGGAATTTATAGATTACTTTTTATCAAATAGCGACAATAAACCATCGATGAGCATTGCCACACTCTCCAACCTAGAATCAAGGGGGGGAGAGCGTGTCAATGAGGTTGTTAGCTCAGTATGTACAAAGCTCCAAATCGATACGATGTTATTCTCGCTGAGCACAGAAGAATTTATTAAAGAGATAGAGAAATATCTTGCTGAGCATAAGGATAACGAAGAATTAGTGCGGGGTATAGAAAAGAAGGGCAGCATTAGCAAACTAGTGAACAGGCTTACTATGTATTTTGCTGACGAGATGCTTGAAGGTAGGCTTAAGCGTGGAGATCAGATCGAATCTGATAGAGAGCTAGCTAGGAAGTTAGGTGTAGGGAGATCAGCAGTTAGAGAATCCCTTAAGGTGCTTGACGTACTTGGAATGATTGATATTAGACTGGGGCAAGGAACTTATATTTCTAGTAGAGAAACTAATTTCTTCTCCATCCCTTTATCTTGGTCTCTGTTTCTTGATGGAGATCAAGTTGATAGTATCTTAACTGTAAGAACTATTCTTGAAATTAAATCAGCTGAACTTGCTGCACAATGCGAAAATCAGGTCAAGCTAAACAGGTTAACCGATATCTATAATAGGATGGAGCATACATTTGCTAGTTATGATACCACGGATAATGTACAAGTTGCTCTCAAGGAAACGCTGGATGAAGATATCGATTTCCATACTTGTATTGCAGAATGTTCGGGTAATCCAATAATTATATCTATGCTCAGAACAATCAGAAACTTCTTACAGAGAGTAAGTGGTACCGGAATGGTTGAGCCGAAGCAGATATCTGCAGTTCTTGTGGAACATAAAAACCTTTATGAGGCGATCATGTCACATGACCCTGATGTAGCAGACGCAGGCGATGAAAAAAATCACCTCAATGAATCGAGTCTGCGTTATAATCTATAATTAGATTAACTTGTATAAAAATTGAATTAAACTTAGTGAAAAATTGGTTGAAAACTAGCGTGAAGCTGTGGTAAAATATATTCAACCAATTTTTACTTATGTTGACACTATTAGATGCGAGTAGTATAAATATATGTAAGGCTTTATTAATAGGGCTTTTAGTATTATTTATTTTTTTATTCGTGCGAATGACTTAAGACGCATATAAACTATTTTTATATAACTATAGTCGTATTAACTTTTTTAATATGGAGGCAAAATGTACAAGATAGTTAGTAAAAAAATCTTGAACCCGGCACTTGGACTTATGGAGATTCATGCACCATTTGTCGCTAGAAAGTGTGAGGCAGGTCAGTTTATCATTCTAAGAGTTGATGAGGATGGAGAGAGGATTCCTCTCACGATTGCCGATTTCGACAGAGATAAGGAAACTGTTACAATCATATATCAGAAGGTTGGATATTCCTCAAATCTGCTGGCAACAAAAGAAGAAGGGGATTACATTGAGGACTTTGTTGGACCGCTAGGTGTCCCATCACCTCTTAAATATACCGATAAAAAGATTATCGGCGTTGCTGGAGGACTCGGTGCTGCACCAATCTATCCGCAGCTTAAGAAATTAGCTGAGATGGGCGTTAAGGTGGATGTTATTCTAGGCGGAAGATCTAAGGAATTTGTAATTCTTGAGGAGCAGTTCAGAGAATTCTGTGACAACATTTATGTCTGTACAGATGATGGCTCATATGGAGAAAAAGGCTTTGTTACAGTTGTGCTTCAGGAGCTTCTGGATAAAGGCGAAGAATACGAAGAATGCATTGCTATAGGTTCGCTAGGCATGATGAATGGTGTGGTTAATGTTACCAAGCCAGCAGGTCTTCATACAATGGTTTCGCTTAACCCTCTTATGATTGATGGTACGGGTATGTGCGGATGCTGTCGTGTAACAGTTGACGGTGAGATGAAGTTCGCATGTGTTGACGGACCAGACTTTGATGGATTTAAAGTAGATTTCAAGGAATGCATGGAGCGTCAGAACTTCTTCAAGGATAAGGAGAAGGAGATGAATGATCACGCATGTAAGATAGGAAGGGGTTAAGATGGCTATTAATAGAAATATGAGTCTTGAGAAGGTCAAGATGCCTGAACAGGATCCTAACGTAAGAAATAGAAACTTTGATGAAGTTGCACTTGGATATACTCCAGAGATGGCTATAGAAGAAGCTCAGAGATGTCTACATTGCAAGCACAAGCCTTGTGTAGGTGGATGTCCTGTAAATGTTCCAATTCCAGAGTTCATAGAGAAGGTTGCCGAAGGTGACTTCGACGCGCATATGAAGTTATCACAAGAGAGAATGCACTTCCTGCAATTTGCGGACGAGTATGTCCACAGGAGGATCAGTGCGAGGGTAGGTGCGTTCGTGGTATCAAGGGAGAACCAGTTGGAATTGGCCGTATGGAAAGATTCGTTGCAGACTACCATATGGCTAAAGGTGATGCATCTGAACCGGTTGTTGAAAAGAATGGAATTAAGGTTGCAGTTATCGGCTGTGGTCCTTCAGGAATAACTTGTGCAGGAGAGCTTGCTAGAAGAGGCTATGAAGTAACTGTTTTTGAAGCACTTCATAAGCCAGGTGGGGTACTAGTATACGGTATTCCTGAATTTAGACTTCCTAAGTCATTGGTGGCAAAGGAAATTGAAAATGTTGAGAAACTCGGTGTAAAAATTGATACAAACGTCATCGTAGGTAAATCAATTACAGTTGATGACCTAATGGCTGATGGATATAAGGCTGTATTTATTGGAAGTGGAGCAGGATTACCTAAGTTCCTTAACATCCCTGGCGAGAATCTTCTCGGCGTTTATTCGGCTAATGAGTTCCTCACAAGAGTTAATCTCATGAAGTCCTTTAAGTTCCCAGAGGTTCCCACACCTGTTAAGGTTGGTAAGAAGGTAGCTGTAGTAGGAGCAGGAAATGTTGCTATGGATGCTGCAAGGACTGCGAAGAGACTAGGCGCTGACGAGGTGTATATCGTATACAGAAGAAGCGAAGCAGAGTGCCCAGCTAGACTTGAGGAGGTTCATCACGCTAAGGAAGAAGGAATTATCTTCAAGTTCCTCAATAATCCGTCTAAGATACTCGGAGATGAGAATGGATATGTAACAGGTATTGAAGTTGTTGAGCAGGAGCTAGGAGAGCCAGATGCATCTGGAAGACGTAGGCCAGTTCCTATCGAGGGCTCAAACTATGTCATAGATGTTGATTCGGTTATCATCTCTGTAGGAACAAGTCCAAATCCTCTGCTTAGAGCGACGACTCCAGGACTTGATACACAGAGCTGGGGCGGAATCATAGTTGATGAGGCTACTATGGAGTCGAGTAAAGAATACGTATATGCAGGAGGAGACGCTGTAACTGGTGCGGCTACTGTAATCCTAGCTATGGGTGCTGGAAAGACTGCAGCAGCAGCGATTGATGAGAAGATTAAGGCTCATAAATAAGATATGTCCAGGTTCGAAAGAGCCTACATATAGATACATTACCTCATACTTATGGATAATTGATTACATGCTGATGTATAAGATTGTTCAGAAAAACCCGCTAACGACCTTACCTGTTGGCGGGTGTTTTTATGGAAATATTTAGCGATGAGTGCGCATAAATTATATTTGAATTCATTGCAGTTCCCGTATTTTATCACGCTTATTTGGTAAAAAAGTTCGTAAATTTGGCTTATAAATGATTTATAAAGCCAACATTAATGATAATTTTTTTCCAAATCTTTTTATTAATTATTGAAATTTAAATGTTTAACAGATAAGCTATATATGAGAAATAGTGAAATCTAGAATAACTAGATAGATGGAGAAGACAATGGAAAGAAAAGTAGGCACGATATCAAGAGGAATTAGATGTCCTATTATTCGTGAAGGCGATGATATCTCAAGTGTTGTGGTTAACTCTGTACTTGAAGCTGCAGAGTCTGAAGGTTATGAAATCAGAGACAGAGACATTGTTGCTGTAACAGAGTCGGTAGTTGCTAGAAGTCAAGGTAACTACGCTAGTGTTGAGGCAATTTCGAAAGACGTTAAGGCTAAGCTTGGAAGTGATACGATTGGAGTAATATTCCCGATTCTGTCGAGAAATAGATTTGCGATTTGTCTACGCGGTATATCGATGGCTGCTAAGAAAATAGTTTTGATGCTTTCATTCCCAAGAGATGAAGTGGGTAATCAGCTTCTAACAGAGGACCAGCTCGATGAGGCAGGAATCGATCCTTATTCAAAGGTTATGTCTCTTGAGGAGTACCGTGAACTTTTCGGAGAAATAAGCATCCATTTACAGGAGTAGATTACCTCGCTTACTATGGAGAGGTTATAGAAGCTGCAGGCGCTGAAGTGGAGATTGTTCTCGCTAATCATGCGACAGAGATTTTGAACTACACCGACAAAGTTATTAACTGTGACATTCATACTAGAAAGAGGACTCACCGCATATTAAAGGACGCTGGTGCAACAGTGCTTGGCATGGACGAGATTCTAAATGCTCCAGTTGATGGAAGTGGATTCAACAGCAAGTATGGACTCCTAGGTTCCAATAAGAGCACAGAGGACAGTGTTAAGCTTTTTCCAGAGAGCTGCGAAGATGTTGTGCTAGGTATCCAGAAGTCAATACTCGATAAAACAGGTAAGTGTGTAGAGGTGCTAGTATATGGTGACGGAGCATTTAAGGATCCTGTTGGTAAGATTTGGGAGCTTGCAGACCCAGTAGTATCACCTGCATATACTCCGGGGCTTGAGGGTACACCTAACGAACTTAAACTTAAGTATCTAGCTGATAATGATTTTAAGGATCTAAGTGGCGAAGAGCTTAGAGAAGCAATCTCTGCTAGAATCAAGGAGAAGGATGACAACCTTGTTGGTAAGATGGAGACAGAGGGAACTACTCCTCGTAGACTGACTGACCTCATCGGTTCGCTTTGCGACCTAACAAGTGGTTCTGGTGATAAGGGAACTCCTGTAGTACACATTCAGGGCTATTTTGATAACTATACAAATTAATATTAGAAACTACAAAGGCTCGGATGTATCCGAGCCTTTTCATATAAGAAATACCTTTTGTATTATATGAAATTCGTGGCAAATCCCCTTTACCGATTGTGCAAAATCGAGTAGAATATACGCGGGTTAAAATGAAAGGAAGGAATATGGGAAAGAAACGAAGTCTAAAAGAACGAATTATAGAAGTGTCGTGGGAACTATTCGAAGAAAAGGGCTACGAAGCAACAACGATGAACGACATCATCGAGAAAGCGCAGGTGGCGAGAGGCTCTTTTTACTATTACTTTAAAGGGAAAGAGAGTTTGCTTGATACGCTCGCTACTGTTTTCGATAACAAGTATAGAGAAATTATGAAGGGAATCCCAGCGGACACTAGTGTGTTTGATACGCTGATGATCCTCAATTTTGAAACTCATACGTTTATCGAGAAGCATATCGATCATGAGCTTCTAGGCAATATGTATGCAAGTCAGCTAACCAACACTGCTGCTAGTAAGCTGCTCGATAAGGACAGATATTATTTTAAGCTCCTCGGTGAATTGCTCAAGCGAGGACAGGAGAACGGGGAGATAACTATAGAATTCAGTGTGCCTGAACTGGTTAATAATTACGTAATACTTGAGCGTGCACTCGTTTCTGACTGGTGCATGAAGAATGGTTCGTTCTCACTAGCTGAGTATAGCAAGAAGTATATGCCACTATTCTTTGGGGAGTTTAGGGTTAAATAATTTTTGTAAAAAAATTGAAGATGAATGCAAATTGATTAATTTAGCGGAGGAAAGCTCCGCTTTATTTTTTTGCAAAAATTTTTGAAAATATTTTTAACAAAATAGATTGACAAGGTTTTTATCATGATGATATGGTTATATTAAATTTAGAACGCAGTCTAAAAATTATTAAAGGGTGATTGAGACATGAAAGCAATTACTAACATTCAGAAGTTTTCAATACATGACGGAGACGGCATCAGAACTACCGTATTTTTCAAAGGCTGTCCGCTTCACTGCACTTGGTGTCATAACCCTGAGACACAGTGCTACAATCCAGAGGTTGAGTTCGACAGCGAGAAGTGTGTAGGGTGCGGTTTCTGCATTGGAGCTTGTCAAGCTGAAGCAATCAGTATCGTAAACGGAAAGGCGTTTACGGATTCTAACAAATGCGATCGCTGCGACAAGTGCGGCAAGATGTGTCCAAGCTCTGCTAGAAGGGTAATGGGCAAAGATTACGAACCAAAGGCACTTGTAAAAGAGCTGATGAAAGACCTCATGTTCTACGAGGAGTCAGGTGGTGGCGTAACACTCTCAGGTGGCGAAGTGATGATGATGGATATAGACTATCTGCTCGCTATAGCTAAGGAGCTAAAACGCAATGGGATTTCGCTTTTTATCGATACATGCGGATATGTTCTATATGAGAGGCTAAGCAAAATCCTTCCATACACAGATACGTTCTTATACGATCTCAAGTGCATGGATGATGATCTCCATAAGAAATACACTGGAGTTAGCAACGAGAAGATCCTCGATAATCTCGCAAGACTTTCTAAGGACGGAGCAAGGATCTATGTAAGAATCCCGGTTATCAAAGAAGTTAATGGCAATGAGAAAAACATGCAGGATACTATAAAATTCCTGCAAGATAACGGAATACATCCTGCTAAAATCAACCTTTTACCTTATCACGACGCAGGTGTTCCGAAGTATTCGAAGATTGGAATGGTGTATGAGGGACGTGAACTGCATGCGCCGTTCAAGGAAGAGATGGAAAAGTTCGCTGAACTATTTATAAAAGCTGGTTTTATTAATACCAAGATAGGAGGATAGCAATGGCAACACATGGTATGAATGATAGGATTCAGAAGTTAAGGGACATCAGTGTAAACACACCGGTACACATCGATCTCGAAAGAGCTAAGATTGAGACAGACTTCTACAGAGAGAACGATGGAAAGTACTCGATTCCTGTAATGAGAGCTATGGTTCTCAAAGAGTATTTCTCCAAGAAGACGCTTTACTTTGGAGATGGAGAGCTTATCGTCGGTGAGAAGGGTAAGGACCCTCAGGCATCACCTACATTCCCTGAACTATGCTGCCATAGTGAAGAAGATATGATTGTAATGAGCGACAGAAAGCTCGTTTCATTCCATACTACAGTAGAGGATAGAGAACTACAGAAGAAGGAAATCATTCCTTTCTGGGAAGGAAGAACTATCCGAGAGAAGATTCTAGCATCGATGAAGCCAGAGTGGCATGAGTGCTACGAAGCAGGTGTATTCACAGAGTTTATGGAGCAGAGAGGCCCTGGACACACTTGCGGTGGAGAGCAAGTATTCACTACTGGATACATGGATTATAAGGCTAAAATTAAGGAAACAATGGATAAGCTAGACTGGATGAACGATCCTGAAGCTTATGATAAGAACGAAGAGCTAAAGGCTATGGATATCTGCTGTGATGCAGTAATCATCCTCGGTGAGAGATATCACAAGCTTGCCCTCGAGAAGGCTGAAGCAGAGACAGATCCAGTTAGAAAGGCTGAGATTTTGCAAATTGCTAAGAACCTCGAAGTCGTTCCTGCACATGCACCACAGACTTACTGGCAGGCAATCCAGCTATACTGGTTTACACACCTAGCAGTTACAACTGAGCTCAATCCATGGGATGCATTCAGCCCTGGCAGAATGGACCAGCACCTCATCAAGTACTATGAAGCAGATACTGAAGCGGGTATTCTCGATGATGAGAAAGCTCTTGAGCTTCTAGAGTGCCTATGGGTTAAGTTCTATAACCAGCCAGCTCCAGTAAAGGTAGGAATTACACTCAAGGAGAGTGCAACATACACAGACTTCGCTAACATCAACACTGGTGGAGTTACACCAACTGGAGAGAACGGTGTTAACGCAGTTAGCTATCTAATCCTTGACTGCATGGATGATATGAAGCTTGTACAGCCTAACTCAAACGTAACAATCAGCAAGAAGACTCCTCAGAGATTCCTGAGGAGAGCTTGTGAGATTTCAAGAAAGGGTTGGGGACAGCCAGCATTTTATAACACAGAAGCTCAGATTATGGAGCTGATAAATGCAGGAAAGACACTCGAAGATGCTCGTCGCGACGGTTCTTCTGGATGTGTTGAGACTGGAGCATGGGGAAGTGAAGCATATATCCTTACAGGTTATATGAATATTCCTAAGATATTCCAGATGACACTGTTCAACGGATATGATCAGGTGTCCGGCAAGCAGCTAGGTCTAAAACTTGGCTATGCTAAGGATTTCAAGACTTACGAGGAGTTATGGGATGCGTTTAAGAAGCAGCTAGAGTACTTCGTAAACATCAAGATATACGGTAACAACATCATTGAGAGAATCTATGCTGAGTTCATGCCAGCACCTCTACTTTCTGTAGTAACTAACGATTGTATCTCAAATGCTAAGGACTACAATGCTGGTGGTGCTCGTTACAACACAAACTACATCCAGGGTGTAGGAATCGGAACAGTTACAGACTGTCTAACATCTGTTAAGTACAATGTATTTGATGAGAAGAACTTCACTATGGACGAGCTCATCGAAGCTATGGAGCACAACTTTGAAGGATATGACTATATCTATAGCCTCGTAACTGAGAAGACTCCTAAGTACGGAAATGATGATGACTATGCTGATGATGTTATGAAGCAGATCTTTGGCCTATATCACGATACAATCGTTGGCAGACCAAATATGAAGGGCGGAAAGTACGGAATCGACATGCTTCCTACAACTTGTCACGTATACTTCGGTGATGTTATCCTTGCAACTCCAAATGGACGTAAGGCACATAAACCAGTATCTGAGGGAATTTCACCAGAGAAGGCTGCCGATGTAAACGGTCCTACAGCTGTAATCAAGTCCTGCGCTAAGATGGATCACCTCGCAACAAGTGGTACTCTTCTAAACCAGAAGTTTACACCTGATGTAGTGGCTGGTGAAGAGGGGAATAGCTCACATGGCTGACCTTGTTCGTTCATACTTCGCTATGGATGGACACCACATTCAGTTCAATATCATCGATAGAGCAACCTTAATCGAGGCGCAGAAGAATCCTGAGGAATACAAGGATCTAATCGTAAGAGTAGCTGGATACAGCGACTTCTTCCGCAACCTCGATAAGCCACTTCAGGATGAGATCATCAATAGAACTGAGCAATCCTTCAGCTAAGAGGGATAAACCGTGTATAGAAGCAATTTCGATGTATAATAGATACGTGAAGCGACTATGCGCAGTGTATTCTAAATAATTACACCTTAACTGGATTGGCGTGAGACTGCGCCAATCCAGCTAATATCACTTTACTTATAGTATTTGCGTGCGTTAGGAGGCAGAAATGAAAATAGGCTTTATCGGCACAGGAGTTATGGCGAATGCGATGATGGGAGGCATCATCAGCGCTGGAGTCTGTAAACCAGAAGACATCATTGGTGCGGATCCAACTGAGTTTGGAAGAACTAAAACTAAGGAACAGAATGGAGTAGAGGTTACTGACAATAATCTAGACGTACTTGAAAAATGCGACTACGTATTCTTAACTATAAAACCGCAGTATTATGCAGCGGTAATCGAGGGAATAAAGGATCATGTAAAGGAAAATCACGTGTTTATCTCGATTGGAGCAGGTGTGACACTAGACTATCTTGGTAAAGCTTTCGGTGACAAAAACGTAAAACTCGTTCGCGTAATGCCAAATACACCAGCTCAGGTTGGTGAAGGCATGTCGGCAGCTTGCCCAAATGAGTTCGCAAGTGAAGAAGAAACTAAGACTACTCTTAGTATCCTGTCTGCCTTTGGAAAGGCTGAAATTATACCAGAAAATCTATTTGACGTAGTCACTGGAATTAGTGGCAGTGGACCAGCTTACGTATTCCTATTCATAGAGGCTCTTGCTGATGCGGCAGTGGTTGGAGGCATGCCTAGAAGACAGGCCTATGAATTCGCTGCACAGACAGTATATGGTGCGGCTAAGATGGTTATGGAAACTGGCAAGCATCCGGGTGAACTTAAGGATATGGTGTGTTCACCAGCAGGAACTACTATTGCGACTGTTCGTACACTCGAAGCAAAACAATTTCAGAAGTGCAGTAATCGAAGGTGCCAATGCAGCTACGGAGAAGTCAGCGGCTATGAGAGGTTAGAGCTCGATTCACAAAAATATCTAGCTGGTACTAACATTGATATATAGATGCATAGAATATCGTTGCATAAAAAAGAACTCGATTCAGCTGAATCGAGTTCTTTTCTTTCTATTTGTCTTTCTTAGACTTCTTATCTTTCTCGTAGTAATAAGAATAAGTCTTTTTCAATCGCATCTGCTACGGCTTTTTGCATTCCTTTTTCAAGTTCTTGTCGAATAACTTGTTATCGTGCTTATTGCTGATAAAACCAATCTCAACTAGGCAAGAAGGCATTTTATTGATACTGAGTTCGTCGTACTCGTTGTTTTCGCTAACGAGTGTTCCTGAACGCACGCGTCTTTTCGCAAAGCCTTCATCATGCAGCTGCTTCATAATCTGTTTGCCGAGATATCGGCTTTTGGGATTATCATCCTTTGGAAGAAAGACCTCTACACCTTGAGCTCTAGGGTCTCCGGCTTTGTTTCTATGAATTGATACCATAAGCTTGGCTTTTTTCCTGTTAGCCATTTTTCCAATTTTGATCCTCTCGGTAAAGCTATCATTTTCACGAGTTAGGTAGACCTTAAAGTTTTTCTTGTTAAGTTCTTTTTTTATTTGTAGTGCTATACGAAGCGTATCGTCTTTTTCTTTTCGAGACTTGGTTTGAGAACCTGGGTCATGTCCACCGTGACCAGGATCGATGAAAATTACTCCGCGATCAAGCTTTGGTGGGGCGAGTACGTCTCTATTACGGTATAGTCCGATCACAAAAAATAGAACTAAGAAGAGCGATATGAAAAATGTATATTTGCGTCTACGACGTCTACGTATTTTTTTCTTGCGCTTGTCTGCGATTATTATCTCGCGCATCTGCTGCTCTGTAAGTGCCAATTTCTTCTCCTGCTTAATTGTTAATATATGCAACTATGCTACTATATTGCATAAAATTTGTAAATATTACATATTGGGCTCCTTAGAATTATTGAAGGAGCTTTATTAAAATGCTATAATTTGAGCAAACTGTGTCGTAATAGGAAGAGGGGCTTTTATGTATGCATTGACGGCGAAGGCTATGCGTTACATGGATGAATATACGATTGGCAAGGGGATACCAAGCGCAGTTCTTATGGAGAATGCTGCTGGGGGACTTGTTAATGAGATTATTTCTCGCTTTCTGATAAAGACACCGAAGTGCTCGTAGTCGTTGGTCATGGCAACAATGGTGCAGATGGTCTCTGTGTGGCTAGATGGTTAATTCATTTGGGTTATGTTGTTAATGTCTACTTCGTTGGAGATAGAAGTAAGGTTTCGCGTGCGTTCACTGACCAACTAAGAATTTTAACATCTATGAGCAAATCCTTTAGGATGTATGGATTAGGATCTAGAGATGACCTCAAGATTCTGCAGCAACGCTATGACGTGATTGTAGATGGGATCTTTGGAATAGGACTCAATAGGAGGTTCGGTGCTAACTTTGCAAAGTTTATCGAGTATCTCAACACGAAGTCAGGCTTCAAGGTTGCTATTGATGTTCCTTCAGGACTTAATGGCACGACCGGCGGCATTATGGATGCTGTGTTTAAGGCTGATCTCACAGTGACATTCGGAAACTACAAGACGGGAATGTTCTTCGGTGAAGGAAGAGTCGTATCAGGAGAAGTTAAATTAATAGATATTGGAATAATCAAATCCGGTTATTCTACGATCGAGGATAAGCTCTTTATATGTGATAAAAAGTTCTTAGATGATACGAGGCATCTTGCTCTAGTTCCGCGTGAAGAACGCTCTCATAAGGGTACATTTGGTGCGGTTGGAATTGTGGTTGGGCCTAATGCGATGATGGGAGCTAGCATGCTGGCGGCCAAGGCTGCCTATAGGTGTGGATGTGGACTAGTTAAGATATTCTGTCCTAATAAGTACGTTGGATATTTCAATGTTGCGATACCTGAGGCTGTAGTCGTGCCGTATAAGAACGATGATATAACTGGTGCTATGACAGATTTTGCCGGTTCCGTTGATGTTGTCCTTATCGGACCTGGTCTAAAGAAGATTCGACAGGCAGGATTCTCGTTAAGCAGCTGCTTGCAATGGAGATAAAGCTAGTAATCGATGCAGGCGCACTTAATATTATCGCACGAAATCTCAAACCTTTCCGCAAGAGAAGAGCAAGCTGTGTCATAACCCCGCATGTTGGCGAGATGGCAAGGCTGTGCGATGAGGACATAAAGGTCGTTGATAAGAACAGAGTTGGATTTATTAAAAAGTTCTCACAGCACTATAATGTGAGTATGGTGGTGAAATCTGATGTGTCGCTGATATCGCTTTTGAACGGCAATGACCAGAGGTTGTTCCTTAATACGCTTGGCAATTCGGGCCTTGCAACGGCAGGTTCCGGAGACGTGCTTGCAGGCGCTATAGCTTCGCTTATAGCACAAGGCAATAGTCTTAATAACAGCCTTTTGTACGGAGTTATGATTCATGGCAATGCTGCGGATAAGCTTGACACCGGTGAAGATGCTAGAAGAAAGATGATGGCCAGTGATATAGTGGATAATCTTTTTTAGGAATCTATAGGTAATTTGAATAATTGTGGAAGCCGCTTGCATAAAGTCCAGTCTAAAGTGGCTTCCGCTTTTTTATTTCTTGTACTAAGCGAGTGAAAATGTTATAATCAATCCGTTATGACGAAGCTTGTCCATAACACTCTGAAATGGCAGGAGGTGAATTAGTAATATGGCACAGGTTACCGTTAGAGAAAACGAGAGCTTGGAAAGCGCGCTCAAGAGATTTAAGAGATCTTGTGCACGTGATGGAGTAATGTCCGAACTCAGAAAGAGAGAGCATTACGAGAAGCCAAGCGTAAAGCGTAAGAAGAAGTCTGAAGCTGCCAGAAAGAAGGCAAGAAAGTTTTAAGTCCTAGGAGGTGAAGAGCGTGAGTTTGAAAGAACAGTTGATGGCTGATTATAAGACAGCTATGAAGGAACACGACGTCACCACCAAGGAGACCGTCAACCTCGTTAGAGCCGCTATTAAGCAGCACGAAGTAGATCAGAAGGTCGCACTTGAGGATGACGCCGACATCGTTCCAATCATCAAGAAGCAGCTCAAGATGCGTAGAGATGCGCTAGCTGATTTCGAGAAGGCTGGAAGGACAGACTTGTTAGATGGTTATAATAAAGAGATTGAGGTTCTCGAGAGATATCTTCCCGAGGAGATGTCTGAAGAGGAAATTCTTGCTGCAGTTGAAAAGATTGCAGACGAAGAGGGTATAGAACACAGCATGAAGAGCATGGGTGCTATGATGAAGGCGGCTATGGCTAAGCTACATGGCAAGGCTGATGGCTCTCTCGTATCTAAAATGGTTAAGGAATACCTCAGCAAATAACTATCAATATGTAACTAACAGGGCATACGCCCTGTTTTTTTCTTTTTATCTCATTGAAATTACAAATGCTTGTTAAGTATCATTTCGTTGTAATAAGTAGTTAAAAAAGCTATAATAATAGTTAATATTTACAAAGGAAGAGTGAATGGATAATAGTAAAGATATAGTTAGATTTGAGATTCCAGAGGATATTAATAGAGAACAGCTTTTTGGCACACTTGATGCTAATATCAAGCAGGTCGAAAAGGCTACAGGCACGTCAATCGTAATGCGAGATGACGGGCTTTTTATTAAAGGAACGGAGAACCTGAAAGCTGCAAATATAATTAATAGAATGGTTGAAAATCTACGAGTTGAGCCAGAAATCGATGCGCGCAGGGTTAACTACCTGATTGATCTTGAACAGAAAGGCGAGAGTTTTGATGCTAGAGAGCAGGTAAATGATGTAATCTGCTACACGCATAGGGGGAAGCCGCTTAGGCCGAAGACCAAGGGGCAGAAACGATACATCGACACCATTCGAAGGAATGACATGGTTTTTGGCATCGGTCCAGCGGGTACAGGAAAAACGTATTTAGCATGTGCTCTTGCTGCTAATGCCCTTAAGAATAAAGAAGTAGAGAGAATAATATTGGCTAGACCTGCTGTAGAGGCGGGCGAAAGCCTCGGTTTCTTGCCAGGAGACCTTCAGGATAAGGTTGACCCATATCTTAGACCTCTATACGATGCTATATTTGAGATAGTTGGGCAAGAGACGGCTGCTAGGCTCAAGGAAAGTGGGGTTATCGAGGTTGTACCTCTAGCTTATATGAGAGGTCGTACACTCGACAATTCATTTATCATACTCGATGAAGCGCAGAATACTACGCGTGAACAGATGAAGATGTTTTTAACTCGTATGGGCTTCAATTCAAAAGTCGTTGTAACTGGAGATATTACGCAGATAGATTTACCGAAGGGCGCGGGGTCCGGTCTTGTTGAGGCAAAGCGTGTTCTATCTGGTGTGGAAGGTGTCGAATTCAGCTACTTGACTGAGGTGGACGTAGTTAGGCACGAGCTTGTTAAGCGGATTATAAAGGCTTATAGTGATTATGAAGACTCGAATAATTCCGGAACAAATGTCAGACGTGGTGGGAGTAAACGATGATTTTAGATATCAACTACAGTGATGCTATATATGGTGATGCTGATATAGATGAACGCATCGATAAAGATTTGATTCATGAGGCCGTAGTCTACCTAATATCCTCAGAGCTGCTCGGTGAGATGGGTGAAGAAGCGCTTGATAGAGCGTCGGAGTTGCCACTATACATTGGTGTGTCCCTTGTTTCAGAGGATGAAATAAAGGACATTAATAGAGATTTTCGTGGCATAGACAAGGTCACTGACGTGTTGTCATTTCCGCAGTTCGAAAGCACTGATGAAATTCTTGCGGAAATAGAAGGTGATGAGGCACTCGTAGATATTCCGCTAGTGATGTGGTTATTTGCCTTGACCAAGCAGAACGTCAATCGAAGGAGTATGGAACATCCATTAGACGCGAAGTTACATACCTCTTCGTGCACAGTATACTTCATCTGCTAGGATATGATCACATGGAGGAAGAAGATAAGTCATTGATGCGGGCACATGAAGAAAAAATCATGACGGCACTAGACATCTTAAGATAGGTGATTCTTTAATTAAGTTACTAAGCAGTAAGTTTCTGTGTTCTCAAAAACATAAGAGAACTGGAATTATTGCTATCAAAATGAATGGAGAACTAATGAAATCAGGTTTTATTGGAATAATCGGAAGACCTAACGCAGGGAAATCCACACTTCTTAATAATGTACTAGGTGAGAAAATTGCCATCACCTCGGACAAGCCACAGACGACGAGAAATAGAATTACGGGTATTTACACGGATCTCGAGTACGATGAGGGAAGTGGCATACAGATGATTTTTCTGGACACACCTGGGATACATAAGCCTAAAAATAAACTGGGGACAGCGATAAACGAGACTGCGATTAACACTATGGGTGGGGTTGATGTGGTCTTACTTATCGTAGATGGGACAAAGAAGTTCGGAAAGGGAGACCAGTATATTTTAGACATGCTAGCTCAGTCAGATAGCAAGAAACTGCTTGCGATCAACAAGATGGATTTACTTAGTCCCGAGGAATATCTTGAACTTTATAATAGATATGATGAATGTGGACTGTTCGATGAGATTTTCGGAATCTCGGCACTTAAGGACACTAACGTAGACAAACTCATGAAATGCCTAACGAAATATATGGCCGAAGGACCAATGTATTATCCTGAAGATATGGCGACTGATCATCCTGAAAGATTCATAGTAAGTGAGATAATTAGAGAAAAACTACTGCAATATCTAGATCAAGAAGTACCACATGGAATCTTCGTTGAAATTGAGTCATATGAAGAGAAACCACACATCACGGAAATCGGTGCAGTCATATGCTGCGAGCGCACATCGCACAAGAGCATTATTATCGGCAAGGGCGGACGCAAACTCAAAGGGATTGGAAAGAGCGCAAGGGAAGAAATTGAATTGCTGCTTGGAACCAAGGTGTTTCTGTCGCTTTGGGTAAAGGTTAAAGAACGGTGGCGTGATTCTGACAGGGTTATTAGAAATCTTGGATATAGGGATGAGTAATAATGCTTATTAATACAGAAGGAATAGTGCTTCGTCAGAGCAAGATTGCCAATAACAGACGGATTATTACGCTTTTCACAAGGCGATACGGTAAAATAACTGCGGGGACAAGTATTAACGAGCGTGCTAAAGGAAGGGCGGCGCTTGCTATAAGACCTTTTACATATGCGGAATATGACATATTTAAAGGGCGAAACTATTTCAATATCAATAATGCGGATGTAAAGAAAAGCTATTACTCAATCGGCGAAGATATAGATAGATATATGGTTGCTTCAAAGCTTCTTGAGTATATAGATAAAACAACTGAAGAGGAACAGCTTAGGCCTAGACTTTTTGATTTATCAATTGAGTTCATGGAGTCAATCACCAATGCTAAGGGGAGTTACGTGACACTCCTTTATGCGTTTGTTGTAAAGTCGCTATCGCTTAACGGAGTGATGCCAGAAATAAAGCAATGTGTGAGCTGTGGTAAGTCGCTTTCTGATATCAGAAAAGAGGGAAATGGTAAGGTAAAGTACTTTTCTGTGACTGGTGGTGGCATTCTGTGTGAGGATTGCTACACAAGGCTTGATGCGCAAGATGTTTCGTTGATTTTCAAACCCGATTTTGATATAGTTGAAGTGTTAGATTACTTTGCAAAGAAGCCACTCTCGAGTTTTGAAAAAGTAGCTCTCAAGCCCGCAGTATCAAACGGATTGCAGAGAATTTTATCTGAATACTTGAAGTATTATCTTGATGTTGATATTTTCGATAATGACATTAGCTTATAGAGTTAGTTGCAAAGTTTAAAAAGGAGGATGCTATGGAAATCACATTAGAAAAGATTGAATTAGTGAAAGACAGGACAGGGGTTAGCTATAGAGAAGCAAAGAGTGCTCTTGAAGAAGCTAATGGAAGCGTGGTCGATGCTATTATTCTCATTGAGGAGAATATGGGGACCGAGGATTCAGCTGATGAAAATCTGTACGGCAATGAACTTTTCGCTCGTCTTAAGAAGACTGCTGAAAAGGGGAATATGTCACGAATCATCATCAAGAAAGGCGATGAAGTGCTCGTTAATCTACCGCTTACAGTTGGTATTTTAGGTGTTGTTATCGCCCCTTGGGGAATGATTCTAGGTCTAGTCGCTGCGGCAGGATTTAACTGCAATGTCGAGTTTGTAAATGACAAGGGAGAAGTTACAGATGTTAACGGCAAAGTTAAAGCTCAGTATAGCCGTGCAAAGAGCGCTGGCACCGAGACTGTAGATAAGATTAAAGATAGCGAGCTGTATAACGATATTAGAATCAAGGGACAGGATAAATTTGAAGATTTAAAGGATAAGGGCCTCGATAAGTTTGATCAGGTTAAGAGCAATGTCAATCTCTCTGATTTAAAGCGCAAGGGCAGTGAGATTCTTAAGAAACGCAGACAAAGACGACGAATTTGATTTTTTTCTGAAAATGATATAGCTGATGATGTTGATGGATACTATGATTTGGATATTGAGAATCTAGGACCCTGATCAGCCAGGAAACGTATTTGTTGACAATGAGGAAACTCATAAAGAAGATACAGAAGAAAAAAATAAATGCTTGCGCTAAGCTGCGCGAATAGTTAGAAATTTTTTTAGATAGGACAGGTATAGACAGATGGCAATTGATAAGAGTGTAGTTCAGCCAGATAGAGTTGTAACTATGGATAAGATTACTGCTCTGGCGAAGAACAGAGGTTATATTTTCCCCGGATCAGAGATTTATGGTGGCTTAGCCAATACATGGGATTATGGACCTCTTGGAGTTACATTCAAGAACAACGTTAAGAAGGCTTGGTGGAGCAAGTTCGTCCAGCAGTCAAAATATAATGTTGGCATTGATGCTGCTATCCTCATGAATCCAGAGACGTGGGTAGCATCTGGACATGTGGGTGGCTTCTCAGACCCACTTATCGATTGCAAGAGCTGTAAAGCAAGGTTTAGAGCTGATAAGATTATTGAAGACTACCTTGCTGAAAAGGAAGGCAAGCAGATTTCGTGTGACGGCTGGAGTAATGAGGAGATGGAAAAATATATCTCTGAGAACAATATTCCGTGCCCAGAGTGTGGTAAGTCTGACTTCACAGGAATTCGCAAGTTTAACTTAATGTTTAAGACTTTTCAGGGTGTAACAGAAGATTCAAAATCAGAAATCTTTCTAAGGCCTGAGACGGCACAGGGCATATTCGTTAATTTTAAGAATGTCCAGAGAACTTCGCGCAAAAAGATACCGTTTGGTATAGCACAGATAGGCAAGTCGTTCCGTAACGAAATTACGCCTGGAAACTTCACTTTCAGGACTAGAGAGTTTGAGCAGATGGAGCTAGAGTTCTTCTGCAAACCAGGAACTGATCTAGAATGGTTTGAGTATTGGAAACAATATTCAATCGATTTTCTTAAAAATCTTGGCATGAACATGGAAAATATCCGTGTTAGAGATCATGAAAAAGAAGAACTATCGCACTATAGCAATGCAACTTCAGACCTAGAATATTTATTCCCGTTCGGATGGGGAGAGCTATGGGGAATAGCGGATAGAACAGATTTCGACCTCACTAGACATCAGGAGCACTCAGGACAGGATATGAGTTATCTTGACCCTGAAACAAACGAGAGATATGTTCCATATTGTATAGAGCCATCTCTTGGGGCAGACAGAGTAGCACTCGCATTCCTAATCGATGCATATGATGAGGAAACTGTGGTTGATGGAAAGGGCAAGAAGATACTAGAGTTGTCCTTAGGCTTCACCCTGCACTTGCTCCTTACACAGTTGCAGTTCTGCCACTATCTAAGAAACTAGAAGATGTAGCTTTGCCTATTTACGAGGAACTTAGTAAGCATTTTAACGTTGAATACGATGCTGCTGGTTCAATAGGCAAGAGATATAGAAGAGAAGATGAGATTGGAACACCTTTCTCAATCTGTGTGGATTTCGACACAGAAACCGATAAATCAGTCACTATACGCGATAGAGATACGATGGAGCAGATTCGTCTACCTCTGTCTGACGTTAGGGAGTATATAGAAAACAAATTGCAGTTTTAACTAAGGAGAAATGCCATGGAAAAATTTGTTTATTCTTTCAATGAAGGCTCTAAGGATATGAGAAGCCTTTTAGGTGGTAAGGGTGCAAACCTCGCTGAAATGACTAAGATTGGTCTGCCAGTACCGTTTGGATTTACTATTTCAACGGATGCTTGTAAAGACTATCTCGACAAAGGCGGAGTTTTATCAGAAGATATTGTTAAGGAAGTGTATGACCATCTTGCGGAACTTGAGCACGTAATGGGAAAAACTTTTGGAGACGTTGAGAATCCGCTCCTCGTATCCGTTAGATCTGGAGCTCCTGTATCGATGCCTGGTATGATGGATACTATTCTCAATCTTGGTCTTAATGACGAGTCTGTAAAAGGGCTTGCTGCAAAGACTGGAAACGAAAGATTTGCTTATGACAGCTATAGAAGATTTATCCAGATGTTCGGAGATGTAGTTCTTGAGATACCAAAAGCTAAGTTCGATTTTATCTTCGACGGCAAGAAAGAAGCAGTTGGAGCTGAGTTTGACGTTGATCTATCTCCAGAAGATCTTAAGTCTATTATCGAAGACTACAAAGCACTCGTTAAAGAGGAGCTAGGAAGAGATTTTCCACAGGATCCTAAAGACCAGCTGATGGAAGCTATCCAGGCTGTATTCCGTTCGTGGAATAACGACAGAGCTATTTTATACAGACAGCTAAACAACATTTCCGCATCTCTTGGAACTGCGGTTAATGTACAGTCCATGGTATTCGGAAATACTGGCGAAACGTCAGGAACAGGTGTTGCATTTACAAGAAGCCCTGTAAACGGAGAGAACAAGATCTTTGGTGAGTTCCTTGTAAACGCTCAGGGTGAAGATGTTGTTGCCGGCATTAGAACGCCTCAGCCAATCGCAGAGATGGAGCAGGCTTTCCCTGAAGTATATGCGAAGTTCGAGTCTGTAGCTGAGATTCTAGAGAAGCATTACAAAGATATGCAGGACATGGAGTTTACCGTTGAGGATAATAAACTATTCATGCTCCAGACAAGAAATGGTAAGAGAACTGCTACTGCAGCTGTTAAGATTGCAGTGGACATGGTTGAAGAAGGGTTAATCGATAAGGAAACTGCTATACTTCGTATAGAACCAGATCAGATTAACCAGCTACTTCACCCTACATTTGATAGTGCGGAGCTTGCAACTGCAACTGCTGTTGCTAAGGGGCTTCCAGCTTCACCAGGAGCTGCTTGTGGTGAAATCGTATTCAGTGCTGACGACGCTGCAGAGGCTGCTGCATTAGGTAAGAAGGTTGTACTTGTAAGAGAGGAAACTTCGCCAGAAGACCTGGCAGGTATGGTTGCTGCTCAGGGTATCCTTACTGCAAGAGGTGGTATGACTTCTCATGCTGCTGTAGTTGCTCGTGGAATGGGTAAGTGCTGCGTTGCTGGTTGCAGTGAGGTTACAGTACATGAGTCTGCGAAGAAAATGGTTGTAAACGGCAAAGAGTACCATGAAGGAGATGTAATTTCTATCAATGGTACTGATGGAAGTGTTTATGATGTAGCTATTAAGACTGTATCACCTGAGCTATCGGGTGACTTCGGCACTATTATGAAGTGGGCTGATGATGTTAGAAATCTCGGAGTTAGAGCTAATGCTGATAACCCAAGGGATGCTAGACAGGCGCTAGAGTTTGGAGCTGAAGGAATCGGTCTTTGCAGAACAGAGCACATGTTCTTTGAGGATGAAAGAATCCCTAAGATCAGAAGAATGATACTTGCTGATTCTGAGTCTGAGAGAAGAGAAGCGCTGGCAGGTCTACTTCCATATCAGAAAGGGGACTTCAAAGGTCTATACGAAGTAATGGGTGAGAGACCAGTTACTATTAGACTTCTAGATCCACCTCTACATGAATTCCTTCCTAAAACTGAGGCTGATATCAACCAGCTTTCAGAACAGTTTGGAATTTCTAAGGAGGCTATAGAGAAGAAGACTGTTGAGCTTCATGAGTTCAATCCTATGCTCGGTCACAGAGGTTGCCGTCTGGCAGTTACCTATCCTGAAATAGCTGAGATGCAGACAGAAGCTATTCTAACTGCTGCACTTGAAGTAGCAAAGGAGAAGGGATATAAGATTAAGCCTGAAATCATGGTTCCTCTGGTAGGAAATGTTAAGGAACTGCGTTTCGTTAAGAATACAATTGATGAGACAGCTAAGAAGTGCTTTGAAAAGGCAGGAATGGAACTTGAGTACATGGTAGGTACTATGATCGAGATTCCAAGAGCGGCTCTAACTGCAGATGAAATTGCTGAAGAAGCAGAGTTCTTCTCGTTTGGAACTAACGACCTAACTCAGATGGGATTTGGATTCTCTCGTGATGATACTGGTAACATCATTAAAGAATATATCAATGATGGCATACTTGAGAGAGATCCATTCCAGTCCCTAGATCAGAAGGGTATTGGAAAGCTAGTTAAGATGGCTTGTGAAGGCGGAAAAGAAACTAGACCAAACATCAAGCTAGGTGTTTGTGGAGAGCACGGTGGAGATCCTGATACTATTGAGTTTATGTACAAGACTGGACTTCAATACGTATCTTGCTCACCATTTAGAGTTCCAATCGCAAGACTTGCTGCTGCACAGGCAACAATCAAGAATCGTAAATAGTATCTATCGGTGAAGCATCCTTTTTAGATGCTTCACCATAAATTTTTTTGAAATGAACTGGTTTAATAAATTTGAAGATAAATGGAATGGATTATCAAGTACAATACTGATAATCCTAGGGAACTTAATCTATGCGTTCAGCATAAACCTTCTAATTACACCGATGCATCTTTATAACGGTGGCTTTCTTGGAATATCCCAGATTGTAAGATATTTAATTGTCGCTAATACTGGCGTTAGAACGATATATGGACTTGATTTCACGGGTATTATCTACTTCTTGATAAATATTCCCTTATTTTTGTATGCGTACTCATCAGCTGGCTTTAAATTTGCGACAAAGACCCTGATTTCAATAGGTATATCGTCGGTTTGCCTTACGCTTGTCCCAGTACCAAAGGTCCCTTATATTGATGACTACCTAACTGCGTGCGTGGTAGCAGGTGTTATCGGAGGAATAGGAACCGGAATGATTTTAAGGGGTGGAAGTTCCACTGGTGGCCCAGACATCATTGCAGTGTGCATGGCAAAAAAGAATCCAAACGTTAGTGTAGGGATGCTTAATAATGTTGTGAATTTTGCTGTATATGGTTGTTGCTTATTGCTATTTAATGTAAAGATAGCAGTTTATTCCTTCATTTACTCTGCTATCAAAGCGATGTTTATCGATAGGATGCACACCCAAAATATCAAGACAGAGGTGCTGATTATTACTAAGGAAGAAGGCATCGAAAAAATTCTTACTGAAGAATTAAACAGAGGTGTTACTAGCTGGAAGGGAACAGGAGCTTATACAGGAGATGAGGTAAATATAATTCTAACGCTCGTCTCAAAGTATGAAATTGAACATCTTAAGGGAATCGTTCACGATATTGATCCTCATGCATTTCTAATGATGTCAGAAGGAGAAAATATAGTGGGGAATTTTAAGAGACACATAGGGGTCGGCGAATAGCAAAAGCCTGCGAGCATTGGCAATTAGTTTCGCTTACTTGACGAATTATACGAATACTGCGTAACTTGACATGATAAAACAATACTCGCATTCGTTAATTCGTAACTGCGTAAGCCTTTGAACTTGCCAAAACCTCGCAGCCTTTTGTATTCGCCTCCAGCTTCTTGACTGTGATGACAGACCAAAAGGTAGCCTGCGAGCATTGACAATTAGTTTCGCTTACTTGACGAATTATACGAATACTGCGTAACTTGATGTGCTAAAACAATACTCGCATTCGTTAATTCGTAACTGCGTAATCCTTTAAACTTGCCAAAACCTCGCAGCCTTTTGTATTCGCCTCCAGCTTCTTGACTGTGATGACAGACCAAAAGGTAGCCTGCGAGCATTGACAATTAGTTTCGCTTACTTGACGAATTATACGAATACTGCGTAACTTGATGTGCTAAAACAATACTCGCATTCGTTAATTCGTAACTGCGTAATCCTTTGAACTTGCCAAAACCTCGCAGCCTTTTGTATTCGCCTCCAGCACCTTGACTGTGATGACAGACCAAAAGGTAGCCTGCGAGCATTGGCAAATAGTTTCATTTACTTGACGAATTACATTAACACTGTGTAACATGACATTATTAGAAAAGTTTTGCAAACTTTACTATATGAAGATAAGAAAAGTGAGAATTAATCTATGCGTTTTTTAATCGAACACCCCTGGATAGTAATAGTGGCGTTGTCGGTATTGTTCTATATAAGTGTGGGTATATTGCATTATAAGAACACTAAACGGCGGAAAGCATTTAATACTATTAAGAGCATGAAGCGCGACAAGGAGCTGTCGAAGGTATACCTTAGAATCGATAACGGTTATGGTGAATTCTATGATATGTCATTTTCAGCTGATGGAGATAACTGGTCATCTGGAGTTTTATTTCAGATGAGTTTTTAACGCCGTCTATTTTGATGCCTCCAGGAGAGTACGAGATAAGATTCTCAATTAAAGCCCGCTCTGGGATATCGGCGTATTACAAGAAAAAAGGACCTTTTTACACGGCGGTCTTAGTAAAACCGTTTACTGATACGATGATCGTGTTTGATAATGATACATTAGCTAGTTGGCAAGAAGATTTAAAGGAGTAAAGTTACATGAGTGATCTAAGAATCAATTTTATCGACAACTGGGAGAAGAAGGACATAGACTTAGAAGAGCTAAAGCGCGCTCTTGAGGATGGAAACTCATCTGTTTACAATGATGCAAGCCTTAAGAAGGTGTCTGCTAAGTGGAAGAAGTTCAAGGAGAGAGGTGTATCTAATCTATACCTTCTAAAGGAACTAGATGATGATGGTGTTGCGTGTGCAATGTATGCTTATTCGATTGCTGATGGAGTTATAGATGATGAGACGCTAGAGAAGCTAAGAGAAATATGCGCTCAGAATCTATCTTCTGGCGAAATGAGAGCTGATGGCTCATTCTCGAAACCAAATGAGTGGTGGGATACAAATCCTGGACGTTCAATCAAGGCGGTTGAATCAGGTTATGCGGATAGCTTACATCAGTATCTAGGTGCTGAACTATATCCGAAGGGTATCGTGTTAACTTCGAGAACTATTAAGTCAAAGAATGCTGATGAACTAGCTTGTTCAGCTATCGCATGGGGCGTAAGTACATCGATATTTAAGAAGGGTGCATACATGAGCGTTCTAATTCATAATGATGCGCTATAAATATTGATTTTAGGGTTTATTAGTTTTAAGTAAATAAGGTAGATGTGGTCAACATCTACCTTTTACTTTTATAAATTTACAGTTTTGTTATATACATAGGATTATTGATTGAAAGCCTATGTGAGTATTTGATACATGTAATAAAATGAATACAGTTAGACCGGAAATAGTGACAATAAAAAAAGCAGTGCTAAACAAATTAGAAGAATGATTTTTAGGTCTATCTTCAGGGTTTCTCCAACGTGGTTTTTTTCCTTCAATGTAAATACCCTTAATAATATTAAAAATGCACTTCCTAATGAAATTGATGCCGTTCCTAATACGATGAATGTTATTAGACAGATAACAGTTAAAAAAATAAAAATACCACAAAAGAAAAAAACAAAACTATAATACTCATTAATTCCCTCCACACATCTTATGAATAGATGATTAATATTTATTGTACATTTATGTTGATTAACTGTCTACACCAGCGCCTGTTCCAGCGTGCCTTTACCCTGCGCACATGTAACTCTGCCGTACGCACCATTTATAACTGTAAAGCATGGCTTTACATGGCCGATATCAGCATTCCAAATGAATGGAATATCCGGAATAGCTTGACGTAGCTGTGCTATATATTCCTCGTCTGATTTGTCTCCGAACATAGTTCTCCCAAACACTATCACTTTGGTGCCTTTAAAGTAACCGCAGTACTTCATCTGCATAATTGTGAGGTATAGGTCAAATGAAGTCATCGCAAAATTATCTAGGAACCATATTTTATGAGGATATTTCTTTACAAATGACTTGGTGCCATCGAAAGGAGTTCCTATTAGTTTTGCGATGCAATCTATGCATCCTCCTATAAGTCGCCCCTCAGCTATTAGCCTTGGTGAATCAGCGGCGGATGATTTATCTATTACCATATCTGCACCTGGAATTGATAACATCCAATTTACGTCACCGTCAAGAACCGTATCCTGGACACTAAAGTCGGTGTTAGAGTCGTACTTATCGAATGAGTATTGTTTATAGTGTTGCCAAGCATAAGCTCGAGTGAATTCTTCTGGAACTCGTGAAGTGTGTCCCAGTCAAAGCTACCTGCATTAAAACCGTACATCGTAGCTATGTCGAGTTTAGTAGTTACGTAGTACATAATGTTAGTGGGATCGCTTGCACCGGCAATCCACTTGGGGTAATTAGCCAACGTCTCTGTATCTAAGTAAGGTAATATTTCGATGTTATAATCACCGCCCGCTGCGGAAACAATCATTTCGACATCAGGATTCTGTACGAGAAAGTTAAACTCTTCACCGCGAGTCTTAGCATCAGCAGATCTTACATTGTCATTTCTAACACTAGCTGTCTCTATGATGTCAAAGCCCGATGATTTTAAGGCTGCTAATGATTTGTCAAACAATTTAATTTTGTGACCAACTCCAGCACTCGGTGCACAGATTCCAAGTGCAGAGCCTTGTTCAGGAAATTTAGGGAAAATCATACAGTCCTCCTTGTATATGCTAAAATGCACCCTGTAAGCCGCTACTATAAAGCTTTCCACAGGTTACGTACATCGAGAAAGTTGAACGAAGTAACGTGATTCCTAGTGAATTTGCAAGAGCCACAAGGGATGGCTCTGGTTCGTAGATGCCAATCAGAATAACGCACTGAACGCCTTTCATTTCAGCGGTTTTAAGAATCTGAGGGTTATATACTGCAGTAATTAATATCGATTTATCACTTGCATACGTTACGATATGACTAATTACATCAGATGAAAAGGCATTAACTAGCTCAAGATTTAAATCTGGATTTTTGGTTAGGATCTTTCCTTCTATAATAGAATTTATTTCAAGTAGTGTCATTTTGTCCTCCCTAGTCAACGCATGTGCAGATACAATTATGCTTATATTATACGTTACACAAATATCAATTGCGAGTGGATTTATCGAAAAAGCCGTGGATAATTACAGCGAAAGAAACAGTGAAATGAATGGTTTCATCACATAGACAGATTCGTAACTATCATTGAAATAAATTTATTTAATATATATAATAAATTAAACATATGATTTAATTTTGTTAAATATCACTAACTAATTTGGTTGAAGGAGGTTCTAGGTATGAAGGTTTCAAATGTCCCATTCAAGGGCACACCTGAGCAAGAGCAGCAATTACTAAAGGTTATTGACGAGCTTAAAGGTGAGAAGGGCTGCTTGATGCCAATCATGCAGCATGCACAGGAGATATACGGCTATCTTCCATATCAGGTTCAGAAAATCATTTCCGATGAAACGGGTTTTCCTATGGAGAAGGTATATGGTGTAGCTACATTCTATGCTCAGTTCTCAATGTCACCTAAGGGTGAACATGAAGTTTCAGTCTGTCTAGGCACTGCATGCTATGTTAAGGGTGCAGGAGATATATTTGATAAGTGTGTTGAGGAACTCAAGATTGGTGATGGAGAATGCACACCGGATGGAAAGTTCTCCTTAGATTCATGCTCGCTGCGTTGGGGCTTGTGGACTTGCTCCAGTAGTTATCGTTGGCGGAGACGTGTACGGCAAAATGACTGCGGATAAGATCCCAGAGGTTCTTGCTAAATACATGTAGTTTTCGGTTGTAAATGATACGCTTAGCAGCGTTGTGTAGACTATGGAGGTTATTATGAAATCGCTTAATGAACTTAGAGCCATCAAGAATAAGATGATGTGCCAAGTAAACCTCAGGCTAGGTGGTGAAGCAGCTATCCATGCTGAGGCTGAAGGTGCGCAGGTTCATAAGAATTATATACTTGTGTGCGGAGGGACAGGATGTACATCTAATCACAGCTTAGATGTAGTTAAAGCTTTCGAGACTCACCTCAAAGAGCATGGACTTCAAGATGATGTGAAAATCATCCAGACAGGATGTCTTGGTCTATGTGCTAAAGGTCCTGTAGTTGTAGTTCATCCTGGCTCTGTTTACTATGAAGAAGTTGATCCTGAGAAGGTAGAGGCAATTGTCAACGAGCATATCGTTGGTGGTGTTCCGACTGACAAATACATGCTCAAAGAGGAGACTACTGATGGAAGTCCTGCAAAGACAATGACAGAGTCCGACTTCTATACTAAGCAGGAGAGAATTGCACTTAGAAACTGTGGAGTTATTGATCCAGAGAATATTGATGAATACATCGCTACAGGTGGATATGAGGCACTGGGCAGATGCTTAACGGAGATGACCCCAGATGAGGTTATCCAGACTGTACTCGACAGTGGCATTAGAGGCCGTGGTGGTGCAGGATTCCCAACAGGAAAGAAATGGAAGTTCGCATCTGGCAATAGAGGAGAAGTCCAGAAATACGTATGTTGTAATGCTGACGAGGGAGACCCTGGTGCATTCATGGATCGTTCAATATTAGAGGGGGATCCACATTCAGTTTTCGAAGCTATGGCCATTGCAGGATATGCAATTGGTGCAGATCAGGGATACATCTATGTTCGTGCGGAGTATCCAATTGCCGTTAATAGGCTAGAGATTGCGCTTAAGCAGGCTAGGGAATATGGCCTGATTGGCAAGGACATATTTGGTACGGGATTTAACTTTGATATCGACTTAAGGCTCGGTGCGGGAGCATTCGTCTGTGGAGAGGAAACTGCTCTTCTAACTTCTATCGAAGGAAATAGAGGTGAACCACACCCTCGTCCACCGTTCCCTGCTGTAAAGGGATTGTTCGGATGTCCAACAATCCTTAATAACGTTGAAACCTATGCTAACATACCAGTGATATTTAATAAGGGACCAGAGTGGTTCAGTTCTCTCGGAACGGAGCTATCCCCAGGGACTAAGGTATTCGCGTTAGGTGGTAAGATTAATAATACAGGGCTTGTAGAGGTCCCAATGGGCACAACTCTGCGTGATGTAGTTGAAATATCGGTGGCGGAGTTCCAAACGGTAAGAAATTTAAAGCTGCCCAGACAGGCGGTCCATCTGGCGGATGCATACCTAGCACATACTATGATATACCTATCGACTTCGAGAACCTAAAGAGCATCGGATGTATGATGGGCTCTGGCGGTCTTATCGTAATGGATGAAGATAGCTGCATGGTAGACATAGCAAAGTTCTTCCTAGAATTTACGGTTAGTGAGTCCTGCGGGCAAGTGTACACCTTGCAGAGTTGGAACTAAGAGGATGCTCGAAATACTAACGAGAATCTCCGAGGGAAAAGGTGAGATGGAAGACCTTGAAAAGCTCGAGGAATTGGCTAACTTTATTCAAACCAACTCGCTATGTGGACTTGGTCAGACGGCACCAAACCCAGTTCTTTCGACGATGAGATTCTTTAGAGATGAGTACGTTGCACACATAAAGGATAAGACTTGTCCTGCAGGGGTCTGCAAGAAGCTGCTCAAGTACAGCATCATCGAAGAGAAATGTAAGGGATGTACTCTCTGCGCTAGAAACTGCCCAGTTGATGCTATCTCTGGTGCAGTTAAGACACCTCACGTAATTGATACTGCTAAGTGTATCAAGTGCGGAGCATGTATGGATAACTGCAGATTCGGCGCAATAATCAGAAAGTAGTGGAGGAAACGAGATGTCAGATGTTAAAGTAACAATTGATAACATAGAGGTTAATGTTCCTGAAGGTTCTACGCTACTTGAAGCAGCGCACATCGCAGGAGTTGATATTCCTACGCTATGTTATCTAAAGGATGTAAATGAAATCGGTGCATGTAGAATGTGCCTATGTGAAGTAGAGGGTGCTCGTGCACTTGCGGCAGCATGTGTATTCCCTGTATTTGACGGAATGGTTGCACATACTAATACACCGAAGATAGTTGAGTATAGAAGAAAGAATTTACAGCTTCTATTATCAGATCACAACATGGACTGCCTAGGTTGCTTCAGAAGTGGCAACTGTGAGCTTCTAAAGCTATGTAGAAGGTACGGGGTAGATGATACTGAGTACTATAAGGGTGCAAAGAATCATTCCGTAATAGAAGACAGTTCTAAGTCAATTGTTCGTGATAATAGCAAGTGTATACTATGTCGTCGGTGCATAGGAGCATGTAATAACCTTCAGAGTATCGGAGTAATCGGTGCTAACAAGAGAGGATTTGATACTTACGTTGGGACGACTTTCAATATTCCTTTAGCTGAGACTAGCTGCGTAAATTGTGGACAGTGCATTGTTGCTTGTCCAGTAGGTGCTCTATATGAGAAGGATTCTATCACGCAGGTTAAGGAAGCGATTGAAGCCCCAGATAAGTTCGTAGTCGTTCAGGCTGCTCCTTCTACCAGAGTTGCGCTCGCTGAGTGTTTTGATCAACCGATAGGTACGGAAGTGGAAGGTAAGTTGTCGGCAGCTCTACACAGGCTTGGCTTGATAGAGTATTCGATACGAATTTCTCGGCTGACCTCACCATCGTTGAGGAGGCAAATGAGCTTGTTGAGAGAGTTAAGGGGGGGCGGAGTCCTTCCTATGATTTCATCTTGCTCTCCTGGATGGGTTAAGTTCTGCGAGCACTACTACCCAGAACTAATTCCTAATCTATCTACATGCAAGTCGCCACAGCAGATGTTCGGTGCTGTGACAAAATCATACTACGCAGATGTTATGGGTATCCCGGTAGACAAAATAGTATCTGTAAGTGTCATGCCATGTACAGCGAAGAAGCATGAGCTCGGAAGAGATGATCAGGGAGCTGATGGATATCAGGATGTCGATTATTCAATCACAACTCGTGAGCTTGCAAAGATGATCAAGATGGCTGGTATCGAGTTTATGAAGCTTGAAGATGAGCCATACGATAATCCACTGGGTGAATACACTGGAGCGGGAGTAATCTTTGGTGCTACTGGTGGTGTAATGGAGGCAGCACTCAGAACAGCTGTCGAAAAGCTTACAGGCGAAGAGCTTATAGACCTTGACTTCGTAGATGTTCGCGGTGTAAAGGGCGTAAAAGAAGCCGAATATGACCTGCAGGGCAAGAAGGTTAAGGTTGCTGTTGCCAGCGGTCTGGCTAACGCTAGGATTATTATGGATAAGGTAAAGGCAGGAGAAGCTGACTACACCTTCATAGAAATCATGGGATGTCCTGGAGGCTGTGTAAATGGTGGTGGACAGCCACATGTAGACTCCCAGGTTAGAAACTTTATCGATGTCAGAGCTGAACGAGCAAAAGGGCTATATACCTTGGATAAGAATGCTCCAATTCGTAAGGCTCATGAGAATCCAGTAATTATCAAGATGTACGATGATTATCTCGGAGTTCCAGGAGGCGAGAAGGCACATCATTTACTACATACTTCATATGTAAATAGAGGTGTGAATAAGCAGGCTGACTAATTATTGATTAAGATTACAATACCCCGTCTCCTATGGAGACGGGTATTATTCGTAATTACCATTATAGTAGGTATGACATGTATGCAGTTGAAATTTATCTCTACAATTCGCAGTTCTGATAGATAGATCAGCGTTTTTGAGACTACGCCTCTATAATAAACGCCTTATATCCCTTGTATGCTTCGTATACGTCAGACTTGCTAACTGCTTCGTATGGAGCATGCATGTTGAGTACTGCGATTCCGCTATCTACAACTTCCATGCCGTAAAGTGCCAAGATATACGCAATAGTACCACCGCCACCGACATCTACTTTGCCGAGCTCAGCTGACTGGAACATTACATTGTGCTTATGCATGATCGCTCTGAGCTTGCCGAGATATTCGGCATTAGCGTCGTTAGAACCACCTTTTCCTCTGCTTCCTGTGTACTTGTTGAACACGATTCCTCTGCCGAAGAGAGCAGCGTTTCTCTTGCTGAACTTATCTGCGTACATAGGGTCGTAAGTTGCACTTACATCGGATGAGAGCATGCGAGAATTTCTCAGAACGCGAGCTGCATTTAGCTCTGTGTAAATTCCTAGTCTATCTAGTAGTTCTCTAACTATATCCTCGAAGAAGTGAGACTGCATACCTGTAGCACCGTAGCTACCGATTTCCTCTTTGTCTACAAAGAGTCCACAAGTAGTGGTCTTTGGATTTTCAACTTCGAAGAGAGCAACAGCAGAAGTGTACGCACAAGATCTATCGTCGTGCCCATAACCGAGAATTAGGCTCCTGTCTAAACCTGCTTCTCTGGCTCTTCCAGCTGGCACAGCCTCAATCTCAGCCGACCAGAAGTCGTCTTCTTCGATACCGTATTTATCCTTGAGTAGCTTTAATACGTTAGCCTTCACTGCGGATTCACTCTCGCTGTCAAGTGGCTGCGTGCCGAATACGATATCCATGTTTTCACCATCGATCAGCTTGGCTGCGGTAAGCTGCATCTGGTCCTGAGCCAGGTGAATTAATAGGTCGCTGATGAAGAAAACTGGGTCTGATGGATCCTCGCCTATATTTACATTAACAACGGTTCCGTCCTTTTTGGCAATTACGCCGTGAAGTGCAAGGGGCATAGTAACCCACTGGTACTTCTTGATGCCACCATAGTACTGTGTATCTAGATAGGCAAATTCATCAGTCTCGTATAGTGGATTCTGCTTTAAATCAATTCTAGGTGAGTCGATGTGCGCCCCGAGGATGTTCATACCGCAATTAACGATGTCTTCGCCTATGTTAAATGTAATAAGACACTTATTCATGTTAACTGCGTAGACCTTGCTACCTATGCTCAAAGTTTCATTATTTAATCACCTCATTTAGGTCACGATATCCATGAGCCTCTGCCATCTTGACTAGAAGCTCCGTGCACTCGCGTTCAGTCTTCCCTTCTGAAATGAAATCTATGTATCCCTTGTTTAAATTCTCGAGAGATTTAAGCTCCTCTGGAGAGTAGTTATTCCATGCGTTTTTATCTTTCATAATGTACCTCCTATAGTATGTAAATGGTAGCACAAAAGGTATTTTAGTACAATCAATCTGTGTGAGGGTATTATGAATTGATAGAGATATCGGCGTATGCTACAATAAATGGGTTAAATATATTATATAAATATCAATCAAATCTAGAGAGTATAAATTTACAGGTATTATTTTTCAGCTATATAGTAACTGTGAGAAAGGAAGGGTAGATGCTAAAGACGTTTCTTATGGCGATGGTGCCTATTATAGAGCTGCGTGGTGCAATACCGTATGGTGCTGGAATTGCAGGACTGCCAATCTGGCAAGCGGCATTAATTGCGGTGCTCGGCAATCTGCTACCAGTTCCGTTTCTCGTCGTTTTTACAAGGGACGTATTTGCGTGGATGCGCAAGAAGTCTGATAAGCTCAACAGTATAGTTTTAAGGATGGAGCGAAAAGCTGATAGAAATAAAGATGTTGTTCTAAGGTATGAGTTCTGGGGACTAATGATTCTCGTAGCGATTCCACTTCCAGGAACTGGAGCATGGACAGGTGCTCTAGTGGCTGCGATGATGGATATGCAGCTCAAAAGAGCGTTCCCTGCAATTGCCCTAGGTGTAGTCGTCGCTGCATTTATAGTTACATGGGTAACGTACGGAGCATCGATGTTTTTATAGGGGTTTAGTGTTTCTTGCCTAGATAATCTAGTTCATAGCGACTAAGGTCTGGTTGATCATGATCAATCAGGCTTTTTCTTATGTATTCGATTTCGGAAACAGCCTTATCTATGGCTATTTCGTACTTCTTCCAAATTTCCGCATTGCTCTCCGCCGAACGAGGATCGTAGTCGTGAGATGCTACCATGTCACACTGCTTCTTTGTTGCTCTATTAGAAGCGAGGATCGAGAGAAGCCTCTTTCGAAGGAAGTCATTCTTTGTACCAAGTATTAGAATAGAACGCCTCATATCTCTAGTTGCTAGCTGCATCTGGCTAGCGGTAGGGGTTTCATAAAAAGGTGCCATTATAGAACCGAGATTTTTTCTCACCGGAGCAACTAGCTTTAACTGAGTAGTAAATGGTGTAAGGTCATGCTGCTCTAGCACATAGTGATCAAACTCTCTTTCGACTAAGCTGTGTGACATACCAGTTGTTTTTACATAATTATTAATAATAGGGTGACATAGAGAATCGAGTATATAGTGACACATCGCACCGTATAAATAGCTAATTTTCTCTACAGTAGGAAATTCTTGAACAACCTTAAAGGCATTTTTAAAGAAGTATGAACCAGGGCTATGATGAATAGTCGCACCTTCTTTATTAAGAATACTTGGGAATATAGGTCTATAAAATGCAAGAATATCAGGTCCTTGGAGCCCGAAATAAATGCTGCATATGAATCAGCATTAGTATTTATTAACCTTTCAGTGTCAGAAGGTAGTTTCCTTAAAACAGTTCTTCCGAACAGATAGTGTGCGTTATGTGCAGGCATGATGACCTCCTATATATCTTATAAATAAATAAGCCGTGGGCTATCATAATGCTCACGGCCAATAAAATCTTAAGTCGGTAAAGTACTAAACTTTAAATGTCTGGAATTTATCGTCTTCGTTATCCTCGTCAAACTCATAATCTTTTCCAGGGAGTAGCATATTAGCTACAATGCCAACTATAGCTGCAATGGCGAGTCCAGAAAGAGTGATTTTTACGCCAAGAACTGTAAATGTAATACCGCCAATCTGGTTAAATCCTAGAGAGCATACGAGAATGAGAGCAGTGATTATAGTATTTCGGGTGTTTTTGTAATTAACCTGGTTTTCAACAAGATTCCTAATGCCGACTGCAGAAATCATGCCGTATAGTATCAGTGAAACACCGCCGATTATTGCTACTGGAATGGTTTCTATGATAAATGCAAACTTTGGTATAAACGAGAGTATTATCGCAAAGCATGCGGCAATTCTTATTACTAGTGGATCATATACCTTTGTTAGTGCAAGAACGCCAGTATTTTCACCGTATGTTGTATTAGCAGGTCCGCCAAATAGAGAGGCGAGCATAGTTGCTAGTCCGTCACCGAGAAGCGTGCGGTGTAGACCTGGGTCCTTAATGTAGTTGTAACCAGTTGTAGCGCTGATGGCGGATATATCTCCGATATGCTCCATCATTGTCGCTAAGGCAATTGGAGTGATTGTGATAATTGCGCTTATATTAAACTTAGCCATCATGATGGGAGGGGAAGGCAACAATTGACTCTTTACCCATACCCGAGAAATCAATCTGTCCCATCGCTAGAGCTACTAAATACGAGATTATTACACCTAAGATGATAGGTACAATCTTGGCCATGCCACGGCCCCACATATTGAAGAATATGATCGATGCTAGGGCAACAATGGCTAGAAGCCAGTTAGTTTGTGCATTCTTGATAGCAGATGGCGCGAGTATTAAACCGATTGAAATGATGATCGGCCCTGTAACTACAGGAGGAAAGAATTTCATGACCTTCTCAATCGTAAATAACTTTATAAGTGCAGCAAGTATTACATATACAAAGCCTGCAACAATTACTCCACCGCAAGCATATGGGAGCATTTCTGTATTGGGGTGACCATTCTGAAGCGGTGCTACAGCTGCATAACCACCAAGAAAAGCGAATGAAGAACCGAGAAATGCCGGTACCTTACCTTTAGTCAGCAGGTGGAATAAAAGTGTTCCAAGACCAGCCATCAAAAGCGTAGTGGATATGCTAAGACCTGTGAGAAGTGGTACTAGCACGGTTGCACCGAACATGGCAAATGTATGCTGAAGGCCTAGTAGAATAGTTTTCGGCCAACCGAGTGTTCTTGCATCGGTTATGCCGTTAGAGTAGTGATGTTCGTTACTCTGTGTCATCGTTTCCTCCTTGGGTACGTATAAAGTGAAATATTAGTTAAAATATCTGAAGACTCCCTTAACCTTGCCGACAATCTTACAGTCATCGACAATTATAGGCTCCATGAAGTCGTTTTCAGGCTGTAGCCTTATGTGTCCTTTTTCTTTATAGAACCTCTTAACTGTCGCCTCAGTCTCAAATGCGCCGTCTATCATCGCAACAACAATATCGCCGTTAGATGCAGTCTGATCTTCTTGTACGATTAAGTAATCGCCATCATTTATTCCGACATTAACCATACTGTCACCGTGTACTACCAGCAAGAAGTTATTTCCATTACCGATAAATCGAGCAGGGAAAGGGATGTTATCCTCAATATTTTGCTCGGATAGAATCGGAACACCTGCGGCAACGTTACCTATTACAGGAAGCTGTACCATGTTGATGTCATCCGCTTCAAACATAGGCTCCTTCGCATCTTTACTAATTGAATCTACAATTGCCAATGCACGAGGTTTGCTAGGGTCTTTTTTGATGAACCCGTGGACCTCTAGTGCTTTTATATCGCTATAAACCGTTGAAGTTGATTTGATACCTATAGCGTCACAAATCTCCCTAACGGTTGGGGGAAATCCTTTTAGTTTTATAGTTTCCTTCATGTACGCGAGCACCTGCTGCTGACGTTTTTCGCTTTTTTTAACCTTTGTCATGTCAAATCCTCTATAAAGTAAGTGAATTGAGTGTCATCTCTTCGCCGTAATTATTCCAATCATCGTATATCTCACCAGTTTGTCTGATGATAATATCACCGACTTTACCATTGATTTTGCTGTATGGAAGCGTTTTGTGATAAGTGATTCTGCTGTCTCCAAGCTGAAATAGGAAGCCAGTACGGAACAGTTCTTTTTCAAGCTGTCCCTTGTATTCAGCGATGGAATCGATTAGCTTGAATAAATCGTCATGCTCTGTATCGAACACGTTATCAAGTGTCAACTTAGAGTAGTTAGCTCGAAGTTGTATCTCATGACCAGAGAATCTATCTAGAACCTTGAGTAGTTTTTCCTTTGTGTCAGCTTCAGTTGCATCCTGGAAAATAACGCAGTTAATGCGATGTGGGACTTCAAGAAGCTCGAAAATCTCATCAGAGCATTCCTTGACGTAATGCTTAAGGTGTCTTGATACATTAATGCAGCTAATCTTATCTTTATTTTTGTTAAGCACTGCTGCAACTCTATGAATATCTTGATTCTCATTGGTTGGCAGTGTTGTGTTGATGTACACATGATGACCGTCCTTAATGTGATCAAGTATGTCCTGAAGCGCATCAAGATCTGCAAGAGGCTCACCTCCGGTAAGCACTATATCGTTATGAGGTAAAATCTTGTCTAGTAAGTCTAGAGACCTGTAGCACCTATCGAGATTAAACGAAGATGTGTCTCGATAGTCTTCTTTATTTACACAGAAAGGGCAGCAATTGTTACAGTCGTATGGAACGAACATGGTAACAGTTTGCCCCTCTTTGATAAAATCTTTCATTCTAGTTTATCCCCCTATACTAAAATCATTAAATTATACCATTTCGAACAGTTGTTTGCAATTGAAATGACAACGAAATACAGCGTTATGACCATTTTTAAGACCAGAAACATAAATAATACAATTATGTATGGTTAATAGAACAAAAGCCTTTAAAGGTTGTCAATAATAATGTATACTAAAATTAATGTTATCAATTCAATCAATTTTATATATGAAAGGTTAAAAAGCAAAGATGAGGGAATTCTTTCGCGACCGGCATCTAGCTAGCAACCCGTACCTCAATTTCATCGAGGTTTATGGTTTGTTATTGCTTCTCTGGATTGTGATGTCAGGAATATTTACAGTTAAATTTATAATTTATGGATGTGTTTCCTCGTTTTTGATTTCATGTTTCGTAGTGGGCTCTCTGCGCATCGGAGGGCTTAAATCTAACCGAACATATTTTATTCTTCATGCTAATTATCCAAAACTGCTAATCTATTTTCTGTGGCTTATCAAAGAGATCGTTAAGAGTGCAATAGACGTTTCTAAGATTGTATTGTCTTCTAAAATGAAAATTGAGCCTCTCGTAGTATGGTTTAAGGCAGATTACGACAATCCGGCAGCAAGGGCGATTCTTGCAAATTCAATCACATTGACACCGGGAACTGTAACTATAGATATCTATGATAGCGGTGTTTTCTCCGTTCACGCGCTAAATAGCGAGTTTGCTGATGGACTTCTAGATGGATCTATGCAGATGCGTGTTGCAAAACTTTACGGAGAGACTATAGATTACAAGGTGGTCGATGTGGTTACTGATTACGATTTCACCGAGAAGGAAGTCGTTGAACTGACATCAAAGCGAGGCAAGAGAAGGAGGAAGAAGTCTAATGCATAATTATTTTATCGCGCTTCTTGCTGGTCTGCTTGCAATCGTCATAGTAATGGTTATAACGATGTTTATAGGTAAGACGGTATATGACAAGCTCAATGCTTTATTCGTCATAAATACGAATATCGTTATGCTGATTTTAGTCGTTGGCTTGATTGACAACAGAATGGATATGCATATAGATATCGCACTTAGTTATGCGATTCTAGGGTTCGTAACAACTGTTATTCTCGCTAAATTCATAGGAGGTAGAAGGTAATGAGTTTACAAAACATCGTGGCGATTACTATTATTTCCTTCGGTTTTATGTTTATGGCTTTAGCAGCAGTTGGAGTAATAAGATTTCCTGATTTTTTTACAAGGCTTCATGCTTCTGGTGTAGGAGAAACTTTCGGAGCACTGATGATGACTATAGGAATAATGGTGTACACAGGATTGACATTATTATCAGTAAAAGTATTTATCATATTCTTTCTACTACTACTTACAAATCCTCTCGGAACTAATTTGATTATGATAACATCGGTTCATGCCAAGAATTACCAGGATTATAATCACAAGAAGCATATTGGGGTAAGTCAGGATGATAGTGCAGATGAAAAGGAGGGGGAGATAGATGAGTTCATTTCTTGTAGAAGCGCTTCTACTTCTCACTTTAATATCTATTACTCTCGTGATTATATTTGATAAAGACCTCGTGTCAGTTGTCGTAGTGTACTGCGCATTTAGCTTTGTAACGATGTTTCTGTACATTATCATGGGCGCACCTGACGTCGCCTTTACTGAGGCCGTAATTGGCGTTATTTCAACTATTTACTTCATAATGACACTGAAGAGTATAGATAGGCGGTGTAAGTAATGCGCAAGTATATTAACGTGACATTTTTGATTGCGGCGATACTGCTACTCTTTGTTATAGTAGCTAAGATCGATGTACTCCCAGCAATTGGGGATATCGACTCTGCACCAGCACTTCATGTTTCAAAATACTATATAGAGCATTCCGTACAGGATACGAATTCTCCAAATATGGTTACTGCTATGATTGTAGACTACCGTGCATTCGATACAATGTTCGAGACGACAGTTATGTTCCTAGCTGGAATAGGGGTAATCATGATTCTGGCGGGTAGACCAAAGGCAAAGAATAGAATTGTACAGCCAAAGAGATATTTTGGTCACCGTTATAAGCTCGGAGATCCTGCATACAAGACTATCAATAAGGATGTAATGATCACGCTCATTGAACCGCTAATCTTGATATATGCATTCTATGTATTATTTCATGGAGAAGTCAGCCTTGGTGGAGGATTCCAGTCTGGAGCGCTCATTGCATTGACGTATATCATTGATATTCTAGTAATTCCCGATAAGAAAAACTTGTTTATGATGACAGGCAAAAATTCGGCGAGTATTGCAGGCATTGGTGTTTTGATATATGTGATGACAGGAGTTGTTCCGATGTTCAACGGAGGCTCATTCATGGATTACACCTATCTGCCAATTCCGGTTCACGCTGCAGAACGACATGCGATTGGAATTCTGCTCGTTGAGATAGGCGTAACTATCGGAGTAATGGGCACTATTATCACGATTCTCAATGCGATTATGAAGAGGGTAAGATTTGATGATGACACAGATAAATGGACTTCTGGCAAGTAAAGGGATTTATTTTTTAACTTTACTACTTTTGCTACTTGGAGTTTATGGAATGGTTTCTTGTAAGAACTACATGAAGAAACTCATTTGCATGAATATCATGCAGGTTGCAGTAATATTTTTCTACCTATGCTTTGCTCAGAAGAAAGGTGGAACTATTCCTGTTGCGCTAGATACAATAGTTAATGCTGATAAATACGTTAACCCAATTCCCCATGGATTAATGCTAACAGCAATCGTTGTAAGTTTAGGTACTACTGGTGTTGGACTTGCGCTACTAACTAGAATTAAGGAAAAGTATGGCAGCATAGAAGAGGACGATATAATAAGAAGGGAGAACCGTTTCAAATGAATGATCTTCCAATAATTATTATTTTATTTCCACTAATAAGTGCGCTACTGTCACTCCCACTGTCCAAGATAAATAAACACTTAGGAAGAAATGTGGTTGCAATTTCGATATTTGCGGCCTTTGTTTGCTCGGTAAAGCTTCTAGCTGAAGTTATACATGATGGCGCAATTCGATATACATTTGGAGGCTATAAAGCACCGTACGGTATCGAATTTTATATCGACTCAATCGGTGCAATTATCGTTTTGATAATTCTGCTCCTCGGATTTATTACAGTACTATATACCATGAATTTTGAAGTTACCAATGAACGCAAGGTTATAGGCGGAGCATATGCTCTTATAGGCTTGTTAATAGTCGGAATGTGTGGTATGACGCTAACTGGCGACGTATTTAATCTATACGTATTCTTAGAGATTACTTCACTTTCTGGTTATTGTTTAATTGCTCTAGGTGGTAGCAGGGGAATAGTAGCGTCTTTTAGATATCTTCTAGTGGGTACAGTTGCAGCTACCATGTACTTGCTCGGTGTCGGCATACTATATGCATCAACAGGGACGCTAAACATGACTGATATGAGGAGCATTCTGGATTCACAGGACTATACAGTCCAGATGACTGTCTCCATGTGTCTTTTTATCGGTGCTTTTGGCATCAAGATGCCAATGTTCCCGTTTCACGGCTGGCAGCCATCGGCATACGCACATGCTGAACCAGGTTCTAGACCGCTGATCGTCGGAATAATGGGTAAGATTCCAGCTCTCGCTATGTTTAGATATCTGTATATTATCTATGGCACAGATTTCAAGTATTTAATCTATTTCTAACCATAATCGGTGTGCTCTCTTGCATTGGTATTATCTATGGATCGATTAGAGCTATGGCACAGGAGGATATCAGAAAGATATTCGCATATTCATCTATTGCTCAGATTGGGTACATAACACTCGGTTTTTCCATAGGTAATTCATATGCACTAGCTGGAGCCTTCTTGCATTTGATTGGACACGTATTCATGAAGAGCGGGCTTTTCTTCAGTTCAGCTGCAATCAGATACAGATTCGGAAACTTCGAGCTTTCGAGTTTCGGCAGGATTTATAAGAAGATGCCTATTACATCAGCTCTTATCGTTTTGGCCTCACTTTCGATGATCGGAATACCGCCAACTGTAGGGTTTTTCAGCAAATGGTACATTGCGCTAGGAGCTGTACAGAATCATCAGTTTGTGTATTTAGCCGTATTAGTGCTTAGCAGTTTGCTAAATGCGATTTACTTCTTCAAGTTAATTGAGAAGATCTTTATTAATAAACCGACAGAGCTTAACGATAGACGAGAAGGAGAAGTGCGTGAACTTCCTATATCTATGCTTATTGCGATTGTAACTTGTTTTGTAGCAATAATTGCTATAGGAATACTTAACGTAAGCGTTATAGATGTGATTATGATGACTGTGAAGGGGGTAGGAATATGAATTTAATTTCTCTAAATATCCGCCCACTTCTTGCGATATTAGTTTCGCTATGTGCATCTGGGCTTATATATGTGCTCGGCGATCATATAAAGGAAAATGCAAGAGAAGCTATAACCTTTATAGCTGCAATTATTAAAATTGTTCTCGTATATTCAATGGTACCAGCTGTTTTGGCTGGCCATACTATAAGATTAGAACTATTTAGGATAGTGGATGACGTAGATTTCACTTTAAATGTGGATACAGCTGGAATTGTTTTTTGCATGTAGCGCATCGACGCTATGGCTATTAACATCTATATATTCTGTTGGATACATGAGAGGGCATGGCGAGAAAAATCAGACCGGATATTATGCATCTTTTGCAATGTGCCTGTCAGCGGCCATGGGAATTTGCTTTGCAGCAAACATGATAACATTTTTCATATTCTTCGAAGTGCTGACTATTGCGACTTATCCGTTAGTTGTGCATTATCGTGATGCCGAAGGTACTAGATCTGGAAGGAAATATCTAGCATATACGCTAATCAGTGGGCAGATATTCTTTGCAGCTATGGTCATAGTTTACTCTGTATCAGGTAACATGGAGTTTAAACCGGGTGGATTCCTGGATAAAAGCATGCTACCAGCGCCTTGGGCACTAGTTGTATTTATGATGATGATAGGAGCAGGAATAGTTAAGGCAGGTGTTATGCCTCTCCATAGTTGGCTTCCTGCGGCGATGGTAGCGCCTACTCCTGTAAGTGCGCTCCTTCATGCTGTAGTAGTCGTAAAGGCTGGAGCATTTGCAACACTCAGGGTGGTGCTATATGTATTTGGACCTAAGCTAGCTAGAGAGTGCGGTGGTGCAACTATACTAGCTTGGATGGCAGTAGCGACTATTCTAATATCATCACTGATAGCACTTAAGAAAGACAATCTGAAGGCTAGGCTTGCATTTTCAACTATAGGGCAGCTGTCTTATATCGTACTCGGAATAGCTATTCTGTCTCCATTAAGCACAGCGGGAGCTCTATATCATCTTGTTGCTCATGCATTTATGAAGATTACACTCTTTATGTGTGCCGGTGCGATATTTGTGACTACTCACAAGAAGGATATCAGTGAAATGGTTGGACTTGGCAGGAGAATGCCCGTTACTATGAGTGCATTTACGATTGCTTCGCTTGGTATTGCAGGATTCCCATTTTTTTCGTGGGATTTGTAAGTAAGGCAAATATCATCATGGGTGCACTCAAGACAGGGCAGCTGCTATTTGGTGCTACACTTATTGTAAGTGCAGTACTGGCACTTACGTATCTGATGCCAGTTGTACTTATTACTTTTAAGAGAGAACCGGTGAATCCAGAGTTCAATACGTACGGTGAAGCTAGCAAGACGATGCTAGTTCCGCTGCTTATCACAGCGACTGTATCTGTGATACTCGGTGTGGCTCCAAACTTCGGACTTCACCTGCTAGACCTAGCGATGAGCACGGGTGAAGCGGTGTTTGCCCATGTGGGAGGTGTGATATGTTAAACGAGATATTACATTTTACCGTACTCTCTCTTGTAGGCTCGTTGGCGCTTGTATTTATAAGTAAGGTTATCTTAAATAAGCTTTTACGCCGTAATGTGAATTACTACGAGGGCACAGAAATAAATGAAGAAATGGAACTTATTCAGCATGCTGGATTAGATGCGTCTTATTTGGAAAGGAGGACTGATGATGATAAATAGTTTTCACCCTGGACTCCTTATGATTCTGGTTGGAGCGTTAATCCTCGTTCTACCAGATAGATTTAAAAAGCCGTGTTCAATTGTTGCAGCTGCATCGGGAATTCTTGGATTATTCACGCTAAATAATAGCAGCCATTTGGTGTATCGGATTACACCAGATATCAAGCTGCAGATGATTCATGTTGATAGGTTATCAATGATATTCGTAATCATCTTCAGCATAATTATGGTCATCAATTCCGTTTATTCATTTGACATACAGGACAAGTGGGAGAAGGGTATTTCAGTTATCTATGGAGGCAGCATTATAGCTGCAACTTTAGCAGGTGACATAATTACCATGATCGTGTTCTGGGAGGTTGCTGCATTTAGTGCGGCATATCTGATATATGCTAAGCACACGAGGCGTTCGTCAAGGTCCGCGCTTAGATACCTTCTGATGCATGCATTTGGAGGAAACATGCTTCTAGTGGGTTTCTTGCTGCACGCGCACAGACGAATTCTCTTGGAATTCCTAAATTTACCGCACTAGGTGGTTCAGCTGCATTCTGGTTCGTTCTAATTGGAGTTGGGGTAAATGCATTAGTTCCGCCGTTTAGCTCGTGGATTTCGGACTCATATCCTGAGTCTACTATTGCAGGAACAGTTTACATGTGCGGATATACTACAAAGCTTGGTATTTACGCTATGATAAGGATTTTTGCCGGCACTGAAGCACTTGTGTATGTTGGCGTATTTATGGCGCTATATGGCGTATTAATGGCTTTATTAGAAAATGACCTCCGCAGGCTATTCAGCTATCACATTATGTCACAGCTGGGCTATATGGTTGCAGCGCTTGCTATAGGCGGAGCATGGGGAATCGATGGGGCGTCATCTCATGCGTTTAACCATATACTATACAAGGGTGTACTTATGATGTGCTCAGGGGCTGTAATAATGGCAACAGGTAAGCGAAAAATTACAGAATTAGGCGGACTAAGGAAGAAGATGCCTATTACAGCATGGACTTTTCTCATAGCCTCGCTATCCATTGCAGGTATGCCATTTTTGAATGGCTTTGCTTCCAAAAGTATTATTATGCACGCAGTCAGTCTCAGTGGACATGAGACAGCAGCTCTGCTACTTACCGTGACATCAATAGGAACATGGCTCTCTGTAGCTCTAAAGGTGAACTGGTTTGTGTTCTTCGGCAAGGCTAGAAGTGAGTTCGAGGTAAAGCCTATACCTGTGAGTATGAAGACGGGTATGATTCTAGGTGCTTCAGGATGTATAATTCTGGGCGTATATCCATCTCTTCTATATAGGATTATGCCGTACAAAATATCAGTGAATCCGTTTAACATCAGTCATATCGCGGAGTATATAATACTGTTTGTTGGGGCTACACTAGTGTTCTGGATTTTCAGAGTTAAGATGCTTCCGCACGATGAACTTTCATTAGATTTTGACTGGTTCTTTAGGAAGCCACTGGCAAAGTTCGTTAATTGCGTTTCACTCGGGCTGAATAGATTTACTGCGTGGGCAGATGGAAAATCCCTGAACTTCGTCCATTTCTTCGGCGAGAGACTAGGAAATCCATATAAATGGACAGAGAACTCAAGAAATAGTGCTATTAGAAATATTTCATTTGAGAATGAAGATCGCGATATCGGAGTCGTAATTGAGATATCGGTTTCGATGTTTGCGCTGATTCTGATGATTGCGATGATTTACATTAACTAGATTAATTGTATAGTACAAACCAGTTGCTTTGCATAGCAACTGGTTTTTTGTATAAGTAAAACCACGCGTTGGACGCGTGGTTCCGTAAAGGCTTTGCCTATGAGCAGAAATTGAAAATGAAAAAACCTTCTGCTACACTTTGAATGCGGTCTGTCAGCTGCAAACAAAGGAACAGAAGGAGGTGCATTCACATGGGAGTGAATGACATAAATAGTTTAGCGCATTCAAAGTGGAACTGCAAATATCACATAGTTTTTCGCACCCAAATATCGAAGAATGGTGTTTTATGGACAGAAGAAGCATGAAGTTGGAAAAATACTTAGAAAACTATGTGAGTGGAAAGGAGTAGAAGTTCTGAATGCGGAAGCGTGTCCGGATCATATTCATATGCTATTATCTATACCACCCAAATATTCAGTATCAAAATTCATGGGATATCTAAAAGGGAAGAGCAGTACAATGCTGTATGAACAGTTTGGGGAATTAAAGTATAAATACAGAAACCGAGAATTTTGGTGCAAAGGATATTATGTAGATACAGTAGGCAAAAATGAAGCAAGAATATCCGAGTATATATCAAAACAACTGGAAGAAGATAAAATGGGAGACCAGCTAACCATGAGCGAAGCTGGAGCATTCAGGAAAAAGAAAAAAAGTAGGTTAAGGCAAAAACGCAACTGACAGATCGCGTTTACGCGTTCGACGCGTCCGCGAGGAGCAGAGGGCTTTGCCCGCCTACTTAACAACCACGCGTTCGACGCGTGGATGGTTTTTTTCTTTGATGCTGAATGATAATAGAATGTTTTATCCAATATGTAAGTTATTTCTGATTATTATCATTGGATAAGAAATACATCGCCAAAATAAGGCAAGCAATTCGGATGCTCCACGCAAAATTTGTAATTCTACTTATAGAGAATTCATCGGTTGTCACGTTAATATGGTCTGAGATAAAGGTGCTTATTGGTGTAGAAAGCAAGCAAATGCATACAAGCCCTAAAATTAACTTTAAATTGTCCTTACGCATGATTTCCCTTTCTTAGATATTAATTAGATTATTTATATTTAACTAAATATTATCATATTGTATGTGGCATATCTTAGCCTTTATTTTAATCAATAAAGGATGATCTATTAGTATTTGTAATAGTTTAAACCATAGTTTTTTATTGACAATAATACTCAGTCACTTATAATTAAAGATAGAGTATGCAAGGTCATACGAAGGGGTACACCACCTTGGGTGTAAAACTTCGTATGACCTTTTTTTGTTGCCGTATAGGCACTTAACTTATGACAGCAGCTAATATACTAATCAAGGGAAAAAGACGAATTATAAAGTCCATTATGAAAGGTGGTGAGAATTTGATTAAGGTAAACGGTAAGGAAATTAAATATACATCTGGCATGACAGTACAAGACCTTGTGATATCGCTCTCGTACAGTACATCTCGTATTGCAGTAGAGAGGCTTGGTGAGATCATACCTAAGAAGAATTATGCAGACACTCTAATAAACGATGGTGACAAGATAGAAATAGTTTGCTTCATGGGAGGAGGTTAAACGATGGACAATTTAAATTCTTCTACTAAGAAGTTTCCTAGTGCCAGTGAGTTTGATAAGGCTAAAGACGATAGATTTTCACAGGCTGTCCATCAGAAACTAAAGATTGCAAGTGTAGCCGTTGCAGGTGCGGGTGGTCTCGGTTCAAATATCGCAGTTATGCTCGCTAGAAGCGGTGTTGGGCACCTCCACATAGTCGACTTCGATATCGTAGATATAACTAATCTGAACAGGCAAGTATATACCGTTAGGCATATTGGTTCACGAAAGGTTGATGCCATAAATGAAATTCTCATGGAGATAAACCCTTACATGAAAGTAACTACCGACTGTGTTCGAGTAGTGGCGGATAACTGTGAGGAGATATTTAGAGGTTATGATATTGTGTGCGAGGCATTTGATGGAGCCGAGTCTAAGGCGATGCTTATAGATTCACTCCTAACGGCTGAAGATGGACCAATTGTGATTTCAGGATCTGGCATGGCTGGGTATGGGAGCGCAAATGAAATAAGGTCAAGACGCATTACGGATAGATTATTCATATGCGGTGATGAGGGTACGGATATAGGTGACGGCATTGGACTAATGGCTCCTAGAGTTGCTATCTGTGCAGGTCACCAGGCAAATCTCGTGATAGGGCATATTCTAGGAGTGGATAATATTTAATCGATATCTAATGTGAAAACGAGATACATTGAGATGTAATTGGGATAAAGGGATTTGGTTACACGCATAAACAGGAGTTTTAAAATATAAGGAGCACATAATGAATGATAAATTAGTGATTGGTGGTCATGAATTTGATTCCAGATTCATACTTGGTTCTGGCAAATACGATGTTGAGCTGATACAAGCTGCCGTTGAACAGGCGGGTGCCGAGATGATTACTCTCTCGGTTAGAAGAGCTAATACAGACGTTCAGAATATCCTTCAGTACATCCCAGACCACGTAACTCTGCTTCCTAACACATCTGGAGCAAGGAATGCCGAAGAAGCGGTTAGAATAGCAAGGCTCGCTAGGGAGCTGGGCTGCGGCGACTTCATTAAGATTGAAGTCATAAGTGATTCTAGGTACTTGTTTCCAGATAATTATGAGACTATACGTGCAACAGAGATTTTGGCAAATGAAGGATTTGTCGTGATGCCGTACATGTATCCGGATCTTAATGTTGCAAGAGCTCTCGTAGATGCAGGCGCTTCGACTATTATGCCACTAGCTGCACCAATTGGTTCAAATAGGGGGATTAGTAACTAAGGATATAATCAAGATTCTCGTTGATGAGGTGGATATCCCAATCATTGTAGATGCCGGTATAGGTTCACCATCTCAGGCTTGTGAAGCTATGGAAATGGGTGTAAGTGCGATTATGGCTAATACGGCAATCGCTACGGCAAATGACGTAGCAGGGATGGCAGGAGCATTTGGAAGTGCCATTAAGGCAGGTAGAGCAGCTTACCTTGCTGGTCTTGGACGCATCGTAAGAGATGGCGGAGTGGCATCGTCACCGATTACTGGATTTCTGGAGGATTAAAACATGAATGATGTGAAACATATGGAGTCATCTGGTAGTGAAAAATGAGGCTGCGCACTGACCATATGACTTATATGGATGGAATGGAGATTATTCCTCATGATATTTTTGATAGAGTTATAGCCGAAATTAATTCATATAACCCTTTGGAATACAGCGAATCAGATGTAGTGCGTGCTATTAAGTCGGATAGATGCAGTATCGATGATTTCAAGGCACTGCTATCTCCAGCAGCTGATAAATACCTAGACCAAATCGCCGAGAAAGCAAGTCTTGAGAGGAGGAAACATTTCGGTAATGTTGTAAATTTATTTACACCTCTCTATATATCGAATTACTGCGAGAATTACTGTGTGTACTGCGGCTTCAACTGCCATAACAAGATTCATAGGGCTAGGCTTTGCTCTCACGAGATAGAGAAGGAGATGAAGGCTATCGCGAAAACCGGGCTTGAAGAGATACTAATTTTAACAGGGGAAAGTAGGAGTAAGTCAGATATAGAATACATCGGTGAAGCGTGTAAAATTGGCAGAAGATACTTCAAAAACATCGGGATTGAGGTATATCCGATGAACTCGGATGAGTATGCGTATCTAAAGTCGTGCGGAGCTGACTACGTAACTGTCTTTCAAGAGACGTATAATTCCGATGAATATGAGAGGCTTCACCTAGCTGGACACAAGAGGGTTTCCATATAGGTTTAATGCCCAGGAGAGAGCGCTTATGGGCGGTATGAGAGGAGTAGGATTTGCGGCACTTCTAGGACTTGACAATTTTAGAAAAGATGCTTTAGCGACTGGTCTTCATGCATATCTAATTCAGCGCAAGTATCCATGGGCAGAGATTTCGCTTTCATGTCCAAGACTGAGGCCAATCATCAGCAATAACGATGAAGGGGTGATGTTCACACCGAATCAGAAAAATGAGAAGGTGAGGGAGCGCCAACTGCTTCAAGTTATTTCCGCATATAGGATTTTTCTTCCGTTTGCAGCGATGACCATTTCAACTCGTGAGCGAGCTGGATTCAGAGATAATGTCATGGGTATAACTGCCACAAAAATCTCTGCAGGTGTGGATACTGGAATCGGTAGCCATAGCGATGATGAAACGAGTTCTGGTGATAATCAGTTTGAAATAGCTGATGGAAGATCCGTTGATGAAATCTGTAAGGCTCTTAAGGAACACGGCATGCAGCCGGTTATGAACGATTATGTGTACGTTTAAAAAAGTCTGTGTAACGAACCGCCACTTAACTGATAGACCGCTTTATGAACAGCTTAAGATAGTATTTGCAATTTCGAAGCCAGATGTCGTGATACTTAGAGAGAAAGATCTTTCTGAAGACGAATATAGGGAACTAGCTTATAAAGTTAAATTGCTCTGTGATTTATACTCTGTAAGGCTGATTGTGAACAAGTACTATAAGGTTGCGCGCGAACTCGGTACAACCGTTCAATTATCGATTAATGATTATGAATCCAATGTTAGAAGCTTAAATGGCTTATCGGTTTGGGTTTCAGTTCATTCACTTCAAGAAGCTATTAGCGCTGAAGAGTCTAGTGCCAATGCCATACTTGCTGGTCATATCTATGAAACTGATTGCAAGAAAGGGCTTCCAGGACGTGGTATAGACTTCCTGACAAGCATAGTAGAGCAAGTTGATGTACCAGTATATGCGATAGGTGGAATCGACGAGTTCAATATAGAAGAGGTTGCTTCGACCGGAGCAAGTGGGGCATGTCAGATGTCATATTATATGAAACTATAAAAAGTGGGGCTAGCATATGTAATATGCAGCCCCATTTACATTGATGTTATTTATTAAGTTCGCTGATTATCCTATTATAAGGTAGCCCAACGACATTTTCGTAATCGCCTCTAAACTCTCTGATATATTTTCTAAAACCGCCTTGGATAGCGTATGCGCCAGCTTTGTCTGCCGGTTCACCAGTCTTTATATATGACCATATATCTTCATCTGTATAATTACCGCATATGATCTCCGTGACTTCGGCAAACGAGCATATGTCATCGATCTGAGGAACTCCGTCAATAATGTCGATGAGTGTGACACCAGTAGCCACATAATGGGTATCATTTCGTAGAGATGCCAGCATATTAAAAGCATCCTCGTTATCATGTGGTTTGCCCATGATAATGTCTTTATAGACGATAGTGTCCGAAGCTATAAGTAGCGATTTGCCTTCAAGTACTAATATATCTGGAAGTTCTAATGCTGCCATAGCTTTTCGCTCGGAAAGCATCGTTACCGCATCTGTAAATGATATACCCTCTGGTAGTGATTCGTCAGCATTTCCAGGTTTTACAATTGGTTCAACGCCATGATCTCTCAAGATATCTAATCTACGTGGTGATTTCGATGCAAGAATAACTCTGTCATATCTTGATAACAAAGGGTTATCAAGCTTAGTTTTCATTCTTAATCCTCTCAAATATGCTCTTAACAGGTGGCATGTTAATTACAACAACAGTTATTGCAGCTTCAACTGCTAGGTAAGTGAAGTTGTACCAAATCGACCATGTAACTGCGTGGAAGCCCTTTGGCGCATACGCTCCAAAGAAGATTATGCCCGATGCCACAGCACAGAAGTATCTCGCAAATACACCTGTAAGGTATACCTTTGTGAGCCCGTTCTTTCCGTCGCGCAGTGCTCCTCCAAGACCGAGGGCTCCGAAAGCAATCGGATAGTCGAGAAGTAGCTGAACCGGATGGATTACGTAAGGTCCAAAGATTAGATTTACAAGACCGAGCGCAACTCCGGCAGTTACTCCGCGCTTCGTTCCGTACAGGTATGTGATTACCGCAATTGGAAGAAGTGAGAGTAGGGTGACAGAGCCTCCTTGAGGCATGGTAAATATCTTAATGTTGGATAGCACCACAGCTATTGCAATTAGAAGTGAGGAAATGGTTAATGCTTTAACATCTATTTTCTTGCTATCGCTCTTTGACTTTCCGCTAACTGTTATTAAGCATAGTAATAGGATGATTATAAATACAATCAAAACCTGACCAACTCTTGATTCGACAAAACTCTGTAAAGTCATAAAAAAACCTCCTATAATGCAGGAGGGGGTGCTTTTGTATTCTAGCCAGCTTCCCGCTACGGCATTATCCGCAGGGTAGAAGGGTCTCGCTTCATCTTAGTGTATAAAATGACCAATTTATACGTAAGTGAAGCAACTCTCAGCTATCGCTCCCCCAGCAATATTTCATTCATTAATTGTATATTGTTATATGTGATATTGCAATACGATAAATTTTATCAGTGTGACCATTGTTATTTTTATTATTTTTTATGTTCAATTCTATTATAAATGTTGATTGCATTAGATCTTTAAAACAAAGACCTTACTCTACAATCCTATAAAATATACTACTTTTTTCTTTATCAAAAGTTTCAACGATTCCTTCGGTTCCCCATATTAGTGGAGCTTGAAAATTTTCTTCGCCAAATTCTATATCACTACGGTAAAATGTATTTGATTCGAGATTTTGTTCATCGGATTCTATCATCCGATATGGCCAAGGATGATGCCCTTTGCTTTTTTTGCAATGGTCGCATGTCCCATTGTCGATAACTCCATAAGTGACTTTTCCCTCATATTCAACACGTATCTGTTTTGCTTTTTCAAGATCGAAGGATACAGTATTGATGAAGTTGCAAATATAGTAGCCTTCGGATTTTTTAAAAGGTATAAACTCGATGCCTTTCATTTCATAATTATGATATATATCGTAAAACTGTTGGTTCACAATGCTTACACCGTCGTATGTGGTAGCAAAGAAAGTCTTGTTTCTCCATTTTAATGTTGCGGCGGCTTGAGATATTAAAGCTTCGCGATTAAGGATCATCCCGCAATATGGACAGAACTGTACATTAAGTTTCGAATTTCTTTCTAAGTATAAATAATCAGTATCATCCAAGCAGATGTTGTAATACTTCATTTATTATTTCCTCATTACTATATTAAATAAACATTAGGTACTATGATTGTAACATTAGATTGATGCCATTGACATTTTAAATTTAATGACACACTTACAAAGTATGTGAAAAGCTCTTAAAATACATAGAAAAATATAAATTAACGGTGTAAGAAAGTTTGATTTTGTGTAAAATAATAGGTAGTGCTTTTATTCGATTAGTAAAAGTTTTAAGACGTTACTTTTATATTAGACGAGTTATTGAGGGATTTTAATGAAAGAACAAATTAAACTTCACCAGGAAAGAGAAGCAAGTGGCTTGGCGTTAATTCCACTTCTTTTCTTTATCGTTATTTACCTGGGCGTTGGAATTGTCCTACATTCCAAGGGTGTAGAAATGGCATTTTATCAGTTCCCTTCTGTGGTCGCTATGACAATTGCCGTTATACTGGCTTTTTTAATGTATCACAAGACGGGAATCGACAATAATTTTAAGCTATTTGCAAGAGGTGCTGGGGATGAAAATATTATGACGATGCTCATGATATTCCTTTTAGCAGGTGCCTTTTCTTCTGTTGCTGGTGCGATGGGAGGAGTATCGTCAACAGCAAATCTTGGACTCGCGATTATTCCACCTAGGTTCATTGTCCCAGGAATTTTCATAATAGCAGCATTTCTATCTACTGCTACTGGCACATCTATGGGTACTGTGGGAGCGATAGTTCCAATTGCTTATAATATGGCTAAGACAGCAGATCTTAATATGTCATTCGTGATTGCTGCTGTTCTCACAGGTGCGATGTTCGGGGATAACCTTTCGATGATTTCTGACACTACTATTGCTGCTACAAGGACTCAAGGGGTAGATCTTAAGGATAAGTTTAGAACTAATGCGTGGATTTCTATTCCTTCTGCGCTAATTACTCTTTCACTTATGGTTATCTTTAGCAAGGGTGGCACTGCAACTGGAAATCTAGATTATAACTTGATAAAGGTAGTACCATACGTGCTTGTTCTCGGGCTCGCATTATTAGGACTCAATGTGTTCGCTGTACTGATTATCGGAATTATCAGCGCTTCAGCAGTAGGTGTTGGAACTGGTGCAATTGGTCTTATGGAAGTTGCAGCTAAAATCTGGGCAGGTTACCAGGGTATGATTGAAGTATTTATTTTATCAATGTTTGTAGGTGGTCTTGCAGAACTTACTAAGCATTACGGTGGTCTTAAGTGGATTATAGATAAGACAAGTAAGCTATTAAAAGGTCCTAAATCTGCATCTGTAGGAATCGCGGTATTATCAGCTTTAACAGATGCTGCAACAGCTAACAATACAGTAGCGATTATCGTTACTGGTGAGATTGCCAAAGAAATTTCAGAGAAGTATAAGATTGATCCTAGAAGAACAGCTTCGTTCCTCGATATATTCTCATGTATAATGCAGGGCTTCATTCCGTACGGAGCACAGTTCCTTCTAATCGCCAGCTTGACTAAAAATGCAGTAAATCCGACTAGTATGATTCCATATAACTGGTACCTGATAATTCTAGGAATAATGTCGCTAATCTCAGTAGTGTTTCCTTCGTACAATAGGATTGTGTGTAAAGGAGAGTGGAACTGGGAGAATATGAAGCCAGAACAAGAAGTTGAAAAACAGTAAAGGCATATGTCTTTTAGTATTGACACAAGTTCAACAATAGTCTATAATCATCTAGTCAAAGAAGAAGTTATCCGCTTCTCACCTTGTGGGCGCAGGCGTACGGGTTATCAATAACTTGATTTATTTCAGTTAATTCGCGGATACTTCTGTATCCGCTTTTTTATTAAATGGAGGTAGACCAATTAGCAAGGATAAACAACAGATCAACGGAGATATTCGTGCAAAGGAAGTCCGTTTGATAGATGAGAATGGAGATATGCGCGGAGTTATGGGCATAAGAGAAGCGCTCGCAATTGCAGAAGAGGCTAATCTAGACCTCGTAAATGTTTCTCCGAATGCTGAACCGCCAGTTTGCAAGATCCTAGACTTCGGGAAATATCGCTACGAGCTCCAGAAGAAGGATAAGATGGCTAAGAAGAACCAGAAGACCATGCAGGTTAAGGAGGTTCGTCTCAGCACATTTATCGAGGAGCACGATGTAAATGTAAAGGCGAATACAGCAATCAAGTTCCTAAAGGATGGAGATAAGGTCAAGGTTAGCCTTAGATTCAGAGGGAGAGAACGTGATTACACAGCAAAGGGCTTCGATGTTATGAACAGCTTCGCAGAGCTGGTTTCTGAATACGGTATCATAGACAAGAAGCCAAAGTTTGAGGGACGAAGTCTTACTATGTTCCTATCACCAAAGAATAGTAAGTAATGAATTAACAACTTAGGAGGAAATCATTATGGCAAAGAACAAGATGAAGTCTCATAGAGGCGCAAGCAAGAGAATGAAGCTTACTGGTTCAGGTAAGATTAAGAGAAACAAGGCATTTAAGAGCCATATTCTGACAAAGAAGACTGCAAAGAGAAAGAGAGGTCTTCGTAAGTCCACAGTACTTACTAGTGCAGATACAAAGCGTATGCTTAGATCAATGGCAAAGTAGTTTAGGGAGGTTTAAGATATGGCAAGAGTAAAGAAGGGCGTAAACGCTCATAAGAGACACAAGAAGATTTTAAAGCAGGCAAAGGGCTTCTACGGACAGAGAAGCAAGAACTTCAGAGCTGCTAACCCAGCAGTTATGAGAGCTCTAAGATCTGCTTTCGTTGGAAGAAAGAACAAGAAGAGAGAATATAGAAGACTCTGGATCGCAAGAATTAATGCTGCTGCAAGAGCTAACGGCATTAACTACAGCAACCTGATGAACGGTCTAAAGAAGTCCGGCGTAGAGCTAAACAGAAAGATGCTCTCCGAGATGGCTATCTATGATGCTGCAGGTTTTGCTGAGCTTTGCGAACTAGCAAAGAAGGCTAACTAATAATGGAATATTTTCTAAGCCATGTTGGCGTTATATTTATCGCTGGCCTAATCGTTGCTGTGTGCGCGGTTACTTGGTGGGGGTTAACGGCGAGAAATGAAGTTCTTAAGCGAGAAAGAGCAAAAGCACGTAAAGAGGCTGCACTTGCAAAGCGCAGAGAACAAGAAAATAATGATTAACTCAAATGACAGGGAATTATCCCTGTCATTTGTTATTGTATCAGTAAAACCACGCGTTGGACGCGTGGTTCCGTAAAGGCTTTGCCTATGAGCAGAAATTGAAAATGAAAAAACCTTCTGCTACACTTTGAATGCGGTCTGTCAGCTGCAAACAAAGGAACAGAAGGAGGTGCATTCACATGGGAGTGAATGACATAAATAGTTTAGCGCATTCAAAGTGGAACTGCAAATATCACATAGTTTTCGCACCCAAATATCGAAGAATGGTGTTTTATGGACAGAAGAAGCATGAAGTTGGAAAAATACTTAGAAAACTATGTGAGTGGAAAGGAGTAGAAGTTCTGAATGCGGAAGCGTGTCCGGATCATATTCATATGCTATTATCTATACCACCCAAATATTCAGTATCAAAATTCATGGGATATCTAAAAGGGAAGAGCAGTACAATGCTGTATGAACAGTTTGGGGAATTAAAGTATAAATACAGAAACCGAGAATTTTGGTGCAAAGGATATTATGTAGATACAGTAGGCAAAAATGAAGCAAGAATATCCGAGTATATATCAAAACAACTGGAAGAAGATAAAATGGGAGACCAGCTAACCATGAGCGAAGCTGGAGCATTCAGGAAAAAGAAAAAGTAGGTTAAGGCAAAACGCAACTGACAGATCGCGTTTACGCGTTCGACGCGTCCGCGAGGAGCAGAGGGCTTTGCCCGCCTACTTAACAACCACGCGTTCGACGCGTGGATGGTTTTTTTATTCTTAAGATTTATTAATTGTAATACTCGTGTGGTTACTGTGAAACTCGTTGAACCCTCGATTTTGCTATGATAATATATATTGAAAGAATTATAAGTATAAACAACTTAAAGCACAATATATAAGGGGTTTTAATATGTCACGTAACAAAATATGCAAGTCGACAATTGTGGCGGTTATGGTAGCCGGTGCACTCATGCTTACTGCGTGCGGTGGAGCATCTGTACCAGACAAGTATAACTATGATGATTTTAGTAAATATGTAAAGCTGGGCAAGTATAAGAATCTTGAGTACACAAAGGCTGATGCTTCAGTGAGCGATACTGAGGTCCAGGATGCAATTAATACTACGCTGGAACAGGCGAAAACCAAGGAACAGGTAAAAGAAGGAACTGCAGCGTCGGATAGCATTGTTAACATCGATTATACAGGTAAGATTAACGGCAAGAAGTTTGATGGTGGATCAGCTACTGGATATGAACTAAATCTTGGAGATAGTAATTTTATCAGCGGATTTGCCGAACAGATAGTTGGACATAAGGTAGGAGAGACTTTTGATATAACGGTTACGTTCCCTGCTAACTATTCTAATAACACTGAGCTTTCAGGTAAGAAAGCGACGTTTACAATTAAGCTCAACTCTCTTGTTAAGACTGTTACACCTGAGTATAATGATGAATTTGTAAAAAGAATACAAAATTCAAGAATAAAGCTGAGTATGAGAAGAATCTCAAAGAACAGCTTTTGAAGGATAAGAAAGCTCAGGCAGCAAGCTCTGAGAAACAGGAATTGTTCCAGAAGATATTGAACTCAAGCAAGATTAAGAAATACCCTAGTAAGGAACTTAAGGATGCTCAGAAAAAGATGATTGACACGTACAAGGCTCTTGCTAAGAAGAATGATATGTCATATGAGAAGTATTTAAAGAGCTCGATGGGCATGTCCAAAAAAGCTTTTGAAAATCAAGCAAAAGTTGCAGCAAAGAATACTGTTAAGCAAGAACTTGTGCTATTTGCTCTAGCCAAGCAGTATAATATCAAAGTATCTGATAAGGAATACAAGGAGTACTTAGATAAACTTCTTAAGGACGCAGGTTATACACGCTCTCAGTATGAAAAGGCTGCTGGTATGTCGATTGAAAAATATGCTGATCAGAACAATCTGTACGATACCATGGTGTACGAGAAGGTTATGGCAAAAGTCCTAAAGGACAGCATTGCAAAATAACTTTTGCCGTAGCTTTATGCTGAATGCCAACCCTTATATATACTTAATTAAGATAAAACATAAATAAATTGATAAATCATATGCTACGAAACTTTTTATTGTTAATTAAACATGGAGGAACGATATGAAGTGCCCTTATTGCGGTAATCCTGATACAAAGGTTGTTGATTCTAGACCTGTTGAAGAAGGTCTTGCTATTAGACGTCGTCGTGAGTGCGACAAGTGTCATAAGCGTTTTACAACATTCGAGAAGATTGAAAACTCGCTACTTGTGGTCATAAAAAGTGATGGCACTAGGGAGAGTTTTGACCGCAACAAATTGATAAATGGTGTATTAAAGGCTTGCGAGAAAACCAAGGTTAAGTACGATGACGTGCAGAGAATTGCTGATAACATCGAACGTGGCCTAAATAACACTATGGAAAAAGAGATAGACAGCAAGATGATAGGGGCTCTTATCATGGATGAACTTCGTGATTTAGATCAAGTTGCATATGTTAGATTCGCATCTGTATATCATAGATTCACAGATATAGATACCTTTGTAAAAGAAATTAATAATCTGCTGGAGAAGGACAGAAATGGTCACGATGCGGAGAGATATGTAAAGGAATCTACTGGCGAAGAAGATTCCGCTGACGAGAATTAAGGTGCTAAGATGTTAAGAATTGCTATTGATGGGCCTGGTGGTGCCGGCAAAAGTACTATCGCCAAGCTTGTAGGTGATAAGCTAGTCTCGAGTATATTGATACTGGTGCTATGTATCGTGCTGTAGGACTAAAACTCAATCGCGAGGGAATTAAACCGGATGATTTAATATCTATTAGCAATGTATTAGAGGAGACAACTATTGATTTTGTGAATGGTAAGATTATTCTCGACGGGGATGATGTCAGCGATATCATAAGAACTCAGGAGATTTCCAAATTTGCATCAATTTATTCTCAAATACCAGAAGTTAGAAGCAAGCTTGTCGACATACAGCGAAGAATTGCTGCTGGTAAAAGTGTAATCATGGACGGGCGGGACATAGGAACCAATGTTTTGACAGATGCAGAACTCAAGGTTTTTTTAACTGCTGATTCTATGGTTAGAGCTCGCCGTAGATATGAAGAACTTAGGTCAAAAGGCGTAAAGGCAAATCTTGATGATATCCACGAGGAAATCAAAGATAGAGATTATCAGGATATGAATAGGAAGCTTAATCCATTAGCTCAGGCTGAAGATGCGATTAGGTTAGATACTTCTGATATGACTATTGATGAGGTTGTAAATACAATTGTAGCTATGGCCGCAAGAGTTTCGTGCAATTAGTAATGGAGGTCATGTATGAAAGAAGGTGCGATTGCACTTGGTAAAGTTAGAGGGTATTGTTACCTGATATTTTTGTTCGATATACTTATCTTGTTCCATTCTGAAATAGCTGGATTTTTTTGGAACAACGGATAAAAAAAGATTCTGTATGGTTTTTACAGCGATAATCTTGTTTCAGGCAGTGCTTAGTGTCCTTTATGTGGTGAAGTATGTAACTACGGTGGGTCAAAAAGACAAGAAACGTAAAGAGGTTATAATGTACGCTGCTCGCTTAAGGTACTGCTTTATGGCTATGTTAGTGTTTCTCGCAGGAATTATCTGTAATTATGCGGTAGCTGACAATATTTATGTTGAAAAAGCGTTAATTATGATGCTTGTAATGATGCTTTTACTGGCACTTAAGAATCTAACAATACTCCAGCGTGGTAGATATTAGAATCAATATAATAATTGAAATTAAATATTCTAAATTAAGGAATTTTGGACCCTGTCTGTGCTTGTTGCAGACAGGGTGTTTTGATATAATTCTATTGTGTTGCTCTCGAGAGAGGGTTATATATGGATAATGAAAATAACAACCTATACAGGTTGCCACAGGAAAAACTAATGTATTCTGGGGCATCATCACTTTCTGATGTCGAACTTTTGGCTTTAATTATAAGGACTGGAACAGCAGAAAAGAAGGTGATTCAGTTAGCGGAAGAAGTGATGAACTACACTGATGATTTATCACAGAATATTGCTAGTGTGGATGCTAGAGAGCTGCTTAATGTAGACGGTATAGGGATTTGCAAAGCTTGCTCAATTGTTGCTAGTATGGAACTAGCTAGACGTGTTAGAAGGTCTAGCCTACAATCCGGTAAGACAATTACAACTGCTGAGGATATAGCTGAAATTTACATGGAGCGTATGCGTGGGGCAAAGCGCGAGCATGTTCAGATGTTTATTCTTAATACAAAGTGTAAAATTGAATCTGAATATACGGTCTCTATTGGTGAATTAAATTCTGCCGATATCCATCCTAGAGAGGTTTATAGCATTGCTATAAGGCGAAGCGCTGCAGCCATTATAATTGCGCATAATCATCCTAGCGGTGACCCTACGCCTAGCAACCTTGATATTGCAGCAACAAAAAGACTCGAGGCAGTTGGCAAGATAGTAGGGATAAAGCTACTTGATCACATAATAGTCGGGTGTGACAGCTATGTTAGTCTAAGAAGCGAAGGGATTATTGAACAAGATTCTTAAATGGAGAGTGTGATAAGGTGTCCAAAACAATTTACATAACGTCTGGAAAAGGTGGCACGGGAAAGTCCACATTTGCTGCGAACATCGGATTAACGCTTGCATATATGGGCAAGCGTGTTATTTTACTTGATATGAATATGGGCATGAGGGATTTGGATCTCTATCTAGGTGTTCAAAATGAAGCGATATTTGATGTTTATGATGTAATTATGAGAACATGCGAACCTAGGGATGCAATCATACATTCTACTTTTGTGGATAAGCTTGCCATAATTCCTGCACATCAAGGTGGAAACTGGATTGATATATCAAGGGCGGACATTGATGAACTTATAGAACACCTTAAAAGTGAGTATGATATCGTGATTATGGACGGGGCACCAGGTATAAATCGTGCTGTTGATTTGTGCCATAGTTCTGCTGATGAAGTAATAATAGTTACAACTCCAGATTACTCTGCTATAAGAGACGCAGACGCTATAGAGGATAGATTAATCAAAAACGAGATTATGAACAGGCATTATGTCTTAAATAGAGTTATGCCTGTGAGCGATGATCTTGGATGTGGGCCTAGCTTGGTAGAGATCGACTTGCGTTTTAGATCGCAACTACTAGGTGTGATTATGGAGGATGAAAATATTCGTGCTTCGTGTAATATTGGCATACCAATAGTTGCAAAAAGAGATACCTATATAGCTAGAAATTTTGATAAAATAGCGGAACGCGTGATTAGAGAGATTCTCTAATAGTTGACTATGTTTTCATTAAAATATATAATTAATCAGTATGATTATATACACGAAATACTTATTTTTTTAATAATTAATAAGTAAAAAAATATACTGTATTACTAACAAATAACTAAATAAGGAGTTGAACATGACACCGCTATTAATAACTATGGTGGCTGGTATAGCATTCTTGATAATTGGATTGCTACTTGGCTACAGTGTGCGTAAGCGTGTCGGAGAGAAAGAAATTGGAAGTGCAGAGCAAAAGGCTCAGAACATAATTCTTGATGCGGAAAGTTCCGCTGAGAATCTCAAGAAAGAAAAAGGTTCTTGAAGCCAAAGAAGAGGTGCACCAAATCAAGGAAAATCTCGAGAACGAAATTCGCGACAGACGTAATGAGGTTACAAGAGCTGAAAGACGTATTCTTCAGAAGGAAGAAAACATTGAAAAGAAACTAGAAAGCATCGAGCGTAGAGAAGAGGGTTTATCAAAACGTGAGCGCTCAATGGATGAGAAGCATAAGGAAATCGATCAGTACATTGAGAAGCAGATTGCTGAACTTGAGAAGATTTCCGGTTACTCAAAGGATGAGGCAAAGCACCTCCTGCTTGAAGAAATCGAGAAGGATGTTAGAAAAGATGCCTCGGCCATTATAACTAGAGTTGAAGAAGAAACTAAGGATGAGGCAGATAAGAAGGCTAGAGAGATAATTACTTTAGCAATTCAAAGATGTGCGGCTGACCAGGTTGCAGAGACGACTGTTTCAGTAGTGGCACTTCCTAACGATGATATGAAAGGTCGTATCATCGGAAGAGAAGGAAGAAATATCAGAGCTATTGAGACACTAACTGGAGTTGACTTAATCATCGACGATACACCAGAGGCGGTAATTTTATCAGGATTCGATCCAGTAAGAAGAGAGATCGCTAAAAGAGCGCTCGAGAAGCTTATTTCAGACGGAAGAATTCATCCAGCGCGCATCGAGGAGATGGTACAGAAGGCTACAAAGGAAGTCAACAACATTATCAAGGAGGAGGGTGAACAGGCTTGCTTCGAGACAGGTGTTCACAATCTCCATCCTGAGATGGTTAAGCTTTTAGGTAGACTAAAATACAGAACTTCATATGGTCAAAATGTGTTAAAGCACTCCGTAGAAGTTGCTCTCCTTGCAGGTATGATGGCTTCGGAACTAGGGCTTGATCCAAGGTTAGCAAAACGAGCAGGATTACTCCACGATATTGGAAAGTCTATTGATCACGAAGTTGAAGGAACACATGTAGAGATAGGTGTAAATATCTGCAAGAAGTATAAGGAGTCCTGGAAGGTTATCAATGGAGTTGAAGCTCACCACGGAGATGTTGAAGCAACGACACTTGAAGCAGTTCTTGTAGGTGCTGCAGATGCTCTATCTGCTGCTAGACCAGGCTCAAGAAGAGAGACTCTTGAAGCTTATATAAAGAGACTTCAGAGCCTAGAGAATATTGCAAATACTACTAAAGGCGTTGATAAATCATATGCTATTCAAGCTGGTCGTGAAATCAGAGTTGCAGTTAAGCCAAACCAGGTTAAGGATGATGAAATTCCGATGTTGGCTAGAGAAATTGCTAAGAAGATTGAAGCTGAGCTTGAGTATCCTGGTAACATCAAGGTCAATGTAGTCAGAGAGACTCGCGCAATAGATTATGCAAAGTAAAATTAAGCTCTCCGCTTGCGGAGAGCTTTTTAAAAGCAATCAATGATATTGGAGAAATAATGATATATCTAGATAATAGTGCAACAACATGTCAATACGAGGAAGTGACAGAGCTCATATATAAACTGAGTAAGGAAGCCTTTGGAAACCCTTCATCGCTCCATATGCTCGGCTTTAGGAGTGCCGAGTTGATTCGCGAAGCAAGAGGACAGGTTTCCAAAGCCTTCCCAGCAAATGGGAAATCATATTCAATTCTGGCGGTACAGAAGGTGATAATACCGCCATATTGAGCACCGCGAGAAAGCTGAGACGAAGAGGCAACAAAATTATCACATCTAAGATTGAGCACCCTGCGGTTATGGAACCTTGCAAGAAACTAGCTGAAGATGGATTTGAAATATGCTATCTCGATGTGGATAATACCGGAACTATTAAGCTAGATTGTTTAAAAGAGGAATTAGACGATAAGGTAATACTTGTCACGCTGATGGCTGTAAATAATGAAACTGGCATGATTCAGCCTATCTTAGCAGCGTATGATCTTGTCAAGGATTATAATAAAGCTAATGGAACAAACATACTATTTCATACAGATGCAGTTCAGGCATTTGGCAAGATGAATCTTAGATCAGTGCCTTTTGATTTAATTACAATAAGTGGTCACAAATTTCATGCACCTAAGGGCGTTGGAGCGATGTATGTGAAGTCAGGAATCAAGCTTCCGGCGTTCATCGCTGGAGGCGGTCAGGAGAACGGGAATCGCTCTGGCACGGAGAATACGCAGGGCATATCAGGACTTGGGTTAGCTACAGAGCTCGCTTATGATAATTTGGCAGAAAAGCAAAGGCATATCATCAATTTAAATAATCGATTACGTGAAGGCCTAATGTCTGAACTTGATGATATAATAGTTAACGGCACTATAGATATGGGGGTTGACGTTTCTGATTATGGAAAGCGCTTTCCGTCGGTTCTTAATATTTCATTTCTAGGGGCTAGGGGCGAAGTCATACTTCATACTTTAGAGCAGGATGAGATATTTGTATCAACGGGCTCGGCATGCTCATCTCATAAGAATAGCGATAGCCATGTACTGGCTGCAATGGGGCTGGGTCACAAAGAAATTGAAGGTGCTATTAGATTTAGCATCTCTGAGTTTAATACGCTAGAGGAGATGGATGAGGTTGCTGCTAAGGTCTCAGCAGCTGTTAAAGATTTAGAAGATTAGGTAGCTTCAGATAGGTGTTATGATGAACGAGAAAAATATTTACATTGTTAGATGTGGAGAAGTTGCGCTTAAGGGCATGAATAAGCCATATTTTGAGAGAGTGCTTCTTGAGAGAGTTCGCGGGGTTCTCACTTCGTATGAAAATACAGAATCGAAGTGGAATGACGGACTCATGATTGTAAAGGTTCCTAAGGAAATTGATAGAGAAGATGTAATAAGAAGAGTTTCAAAGGTTTTTGGTGTTGCTTCAGTAAGTCCAGCCGTTGAAGCGGAAAAAAATATCGAGAAAATCGGTGAAGCTGCAGCAGAGTTTATGATGGAGCTTATAGAGAAAGAGGGAATTAAGACCTTCAAAGTAAAGGGAAAGAGAGCTGATAAGACTTTTCCTATACAGTCGCCAGAGATTGGCAGGATAGTGGGAGCTAAGATTCTTAAAACGTGCAAGGTTTTGTCTGTAGATGTTCATAATCCTGACTGTGAATTATATGTAGATGTGCGACGTGAAGGCACATATATATTTAGGGATAAGATAAAAGGCTTTGGTGGGCTACCTCTTGGGACGAATGGCAAAGGGCTAATCCTAATGTCTGGAGGCATAGATAGTCCAGTTGCAGCATTTATGATGGCGAAACGTGGTATGAGGATCGAAGCTGTTCATTTCCATTCATATCCTTATACCAGTCCTCGTGCCCAGCAGAAAGTCGAGGATCTCTGTGCGACACTTGCTGGATATATGGGAACCATTAGAATGCATGTTGTAAACCTTCTCCCAATTCAGGAAGAAATTGTAAAAAACTGCCCTGAAGAGGAGACGACACTTCTCGTGAGACGCTTCATGATGCGTATAGCCGAGAGTATTGCGATTCGAAAGAAAGATATGATGCTGATAACTGGAGAGGATCTCGGTCAGGTTGCTAGCCAGACCGCAGAAGCTCTTGTAGTTACTGACAGTGTAGTTAAGATGCCAGTTATGAGACCGCTGATAGCCATGGATAAGGTTGATATTATGGATAAGGCTAAGGAGATTGGAACGTATGATATCTCAATTCAGCCATATGAAGATTGCTGCACGGTTTTCTTGCCTAAACATCCTGTTACAAAACCAAAATTAAGTAAAATTGAAAAGTCCGAAGAAGCACTAGATGTAGAGGGTCTTGTTAGTGTAGCGGTAGATTCAGCAGAAGTTATTGATATAACACCTAGATAATAATTGAGATATTTGCTAACATATGGTTAGCTATACGTTTACTTAATCGATTAATATATAGGATATAGGGATTACAATATGAGAGACAATAATATCAAGGATAATCACGGCGGTAAGAGTAGACAATCTACAAAGGGCCAGAATACATGGCTTATAGCCGTAATAGTAGTCCTTGTTCTTATGCTAACAATAGGTATAGTGGTCACAACACTTGCATATATTGGCGGAGCTAGGTTCAGCTCCATTTCTGGAAAGTTCGTTTGGAGGCAATTCTGTCGCTGTTCTAGATGTTCAGGGCGAGATTGGTGATGTCAGTGCGAGAGCTACTTATGATCACAATTGGACGATGCATACAATCAATGAACTGATTGATGATTCGTCTAATAAAGGTATTGTCATCCGTGTTAATTCTCCGGGTGGTAGTGTTTATACATCTGACGAATTATACGAGGAACTCATGAAGTATAAGAGTGAGACAAAGCGTCCAGTTTATTTCTATTTTCAAGATCAGGCCGCATCTGGTGGATACTATATCGCGATGGCTGGAGATAAGATTTATGCTAATCGAAATACATGGACCGGATCTATAGGCGTTAAGACAGGTACTCTCTATGATGTTAGAGGATTGTTAGATAAGCTCGGGATTAAAACCAATACTATTACAAGCGGCCGAAATAAAGCTATGGGTAGCATGACAACTGAGCTTACTGATGAGCAGCGTGAAATCCTTCAGAGCCTAATAGATGAAGCATATAATCAATTTGTTAGGATTGTTGCTAAGGGCCGTAATATGTCCGAGAGTAGAGTGCGAGAGATTGCGGATGGACGTGTCTATTCGGCTAGTCAAGCCAAAGAACTCGGTCTAATCGATGGTGTGTGTAACGAGGAGGATTTCTTTAAAACTGTGAGAACATTCAAAGGGATGAAGGATGTTTCCTTTGATTATATGGAACCAGAAAAGGAAGAGCGTGTATACGATTTGCTGCAGCAGTTCATACAGTCAAAGAGCAGCAGCGGTAAAGCAGCAGAATATCAGAAACTCATTGAGCTATCTGAAGACGGTAACAAGTTTACAGTTATGTACCTAGCGGACATCAAAAAATAGATATCATAAGGAGTTATCATGGGCATTAAGTACAAGAGAGTTTTGATTAAACTGAGTGGCGAGGCGCTTGCTGGAGAAGATAAATTTGGGGTTAATCCAGATGTGACTCTCAAGACCGCCAAGCAGATTAAGGAAATCAGAGCGAATGGTGTTGATGTAGCTATTGTCGTCGGCGGAGGTAATTTCTTCCGTGGTCGTACCGGTGGAAGCATCGATAGGGCTACTGCCGATTACATGGGTATGCTAGCCACAGTTATGAACGCCTTAGCCTTACAGGATTCACTTCTCTCAATCGGCTGCGAAGCAAAAGTTATGACAGCTATTGAGATTAGGGATATGGCTGAAGGATACTCTAGGCGCAAAGCTCTCGATTATTTGAAAGAGGGCAAGGTCGTAATATTCGGTGGAGGAACTGGAAGTCCATTCTTCTCAACAGATACGACTGCAGCTCTTAGAGCAGCTGAGATGGATGCCGAGGTTATTCTCATGGCAAAGGCTATTGATGCTGTATATTCTGCGGATCCAAAGCTTGATCCAAGCGCTGTTAGATATGAACACTTGACGTATATGGATATCGTTGAGAAGGATTTAAAAGTTATGGATCTAACTGCCGCAACGCTTTGCAAGGATAATTCCATTAAGCTATATGTATTCGCACTTGCAGAAGAAGGCGGACTCATGAAAGTAATAAATGGTGAGAATATAGGTACTCTAGTAGAGTAGTTACTCATCGCTTTGTTTGGTAATATTTAAAAATTTATATTAACTATCACGGAGGAAATCATGGCTAAGAAGAGCTTAGAAGAGAAGATTGAAGTTACTAAAAACGTTCTTAAAGAGAACCTGAACACAGTGAGAGCAGGAAGAGCAAATCCAGCACTTCTCGACAAGGTAATGGTTAGTTATTATGGAGTACCGACTCCTCTAAAGTCACTTTCCAACATCACAACACCAGATCCACGCACACTCATGGTTGCACCTTTTGATGCAAGTTCCATTGGTGACATTGAGCATGCTATAAATGAAGCAAATTTAGGCTTAAATCCATCCAATGATGGAAAGGTAATCAGACTTACAATTCGCAGCTAACTGAGGAGAGACGTAAGGAACTGATTAAACATGTCAAGAAGTTTGGAGAGGATGCAAAAGTTGCAGTGCGCAATATAAGACGTGAGGAAAACGAAGAGCTTAAAAAGCAAGAGAAGGCGCATGAAATTACTGAAGATGACTGCAAGAGTGAACTGGATAACGTTCAGAAAAAGATAGATAAGGCTGTTAAGGAAATCGATGCTATCATTGAAAGTAAAAACAAGGAAGTAATGGAAGTATAATTCTTAGTAAACGTGGCCTAGGTCACGTTTGCTTTTTATGAGGTTGCAGGATGTTAGAGATTGGTAAATTACCCACACACGTAGCTGTTATTATGGATGGCAATGGGCGATGGGCTAAGAGCAAGAACAGACCTCGTCTATTCGGGCATAATGCAGGTATGCAAGCGATGAAACAGATAGTTATCACCGCTTCAAATCTTGGAATTAAGTACTTAACAGTTTATGCTTTTTCTACGGAAAACTGGAAGCGTAGTACAGAAGAGGTCTCTGGTATATTTAAGCTTATAATTAAATATGTGGATTCAGAGTTAAAAGAGCTTATTAAGAATAATGTTCGTATCAACATACTTGGTGACTATAATATGCTACCGGGCGATTCCGTAAGAGCGATAGATGAACTACTTGACAAGACAAGGGATAACGATGGACTCGTATTCAATATTGCATTAAATTACGGCGGTAGAGATGAGATTGTTAAGGCTATCAACGAGATTATAATTGATAGAAAGGCTCTTGCAGATGAAGGGATTTCGGTTGATGTGACTGAAGATGAGGTATCAAATCATCTGTATACTGGCGTCCTGCATAAGAATATTCCTGATCCAGATTTAATCATAAGAACGAGTGGTGAAGAACGGCTGTCAAACTTCTTAATCTGGCAAGCTGCTTACAGTGAGATGATGTTTACTGACACACTGTGGCCAGATTATTCGCCAGAAGAATTTACGGCCATGATTGAGAAATTCTCACATCGTAAGAGGCGATTTGGCGGGAGAGAAAAGGAAGACAAGTGATGAAACTAGAATTATCTCGGCACTAGTGATGTTGCCGCTGCTCGCAGTACTTTATTTTGGTGGTATCTGGCTTGTAGGAGCCGCGCTCCTAATATCAGTAATTGGAGTAAAAGAATTCTTTGATGGATTCAATGCCTGTGATATTAGACCTTCGCGTAAAATTGCCATTGCTATGGCCGTTATCTTATATGCGGGATACCTTACACTTGGCAATGTATCGGATTTTGTTGGAGTTTGGCTTGTTGCTTCAGTTATGGCGAGCCTAGTTTATGGATGGGATATCAAGAGTCGCGGAATTAGCGACTCAATCGCTACACTTACAGGTATAGTATATGTTGTGCTGTTTCCATATTTCATAGTGCTTATTGATGCATCTAGATATAAGCATCTAACTTGGCTCGTTCTAATTGCGGCTTTTGGAGCTGATATTATGGCGTATTTTTCAGGTATGGCATTTGGAAAGCATAAGATGGCACCTAACCTCAGCCCGAAGAAAACAATTGAAGGGGCAATTGGAGGACTCGCAGGGGCATCAATTTTTTCTGCTCTATTTGGTTACTTTGTCATGCCGGACATCGTAGTGCAGTGTGCAATTATCGGTGTTCTCGGTGGTGCGGTATCGATGGCTGGAGACTTAACGGCTTCTGCATTTAAGAGACATATGGGAATTAAGGACTATGGCAAAATAATACCTGGTCATGGCGGAATACTAGATAGATTCGATAGTGTGCTTTTCGTTGCACCTTTTGTATATTATTTTTCGGTATTTTTCATTCATTAAGGGTAGATAGGAAAAATGGGGATAAAGAGAATAATTTTGCTCGGTAGTACGGGTTCAATTGGAACTCAGACCTTGGATATAGTTAGAGAGAATCCAGATAAGTTCAAGGTTGTGGCGCTAACTTGCAAAAACAGGATAGATAGTCTGATAGAACAGATTCAGGAATTTAAACCAGAAGCTGTATGCGTTGGAAATAAAGAAGCAGCCGCACAAGTGAGTGCGGCTTTTCCTGCTATTGAAGTGAATATTGGTGACAATGGATTAAGAGAAATTGTTAAGGTTGATGCTGATATCGTTCTCAATGCTTTGATGGGAATAAGTGGTATGGCACCTACTTATGAGGCAATTTTGACTGGAAAGGATATCGCACTTGCTAATAAGGAGACACTTGTTGCAGGGGGCAGTTTGATTATGGAACTTGCTTCTGAGAAAGGCATCAAAATACTCCCAGTGGATAGCGAACACAGTGCAATCTTTCAATGCTTAGAAGGGGAATAGCGGAAGAAAGGTGAGGAGGATTTTACTCACGGCTTCTGGTGGACCATTTAGAGGATATAGCCTGGAGCAGCTTGAGAAGGTGTCTCTACAGGAAGCACTCCATCATCCGAAGTGGAGCATGGGGCGTAAAATCACCATCGATTCAGCTACAATGATGAATAAGGGGTTAGAAGTTATTGAAGCAAAATGGCTTTTCGATATAGAGCCCGATAAGATTGACGTTCATGTTCATCCAGAGAGCATCGTTCACTCGATGGTAGAGTTTGATGATACTTCGATTATCGCACAACTTGGGCTTCCAGACATGCGAATTCCGATAAGCCTTGCGCTTAGATATCCAAGTAGGCTTCATTACTCCGGTAAGAGCTTAAACATGTTCACGGAAGGTTCAACACTCCACTTTGAAAAGCCTGATACAAATGTGTTCGAATGTCTATCTATGGCATATGAGGCTATTGAAAATGGGGGGAGTTATCCAATACTGCTTAACGGTGCAAATGAAGAGCTCGTAGCGATGATTCTAGATGGTAAGATAGATTTTCTCGACATACAGAGATCACTTCGCAGATTGATGGACGAACATAAGTCGGTGAAACCACAGACGATTGAAGATATTTTAGAGATTGATAAGGAAGCGAGAGCTAGGGCAAAAGAGCTCTTTAAGTAAAAGTGATTTATATGATACTAACGGTAATTCTGACAATATTGATGCTCATGATAATCACAGTTCCTCATGAATTTGGGCATCTGATAACGGCTAAAATCTTTCATATCAAAGTAAATGAGTTTGCAATAGGCATGGGACCACTTCTCGCAAGTAAAGACAGGGGCGAGACGAAATATTCACTAAGAGCCATTCCTATAGGTGGTTTTTGTGCGATGGAAGCGGAAAATGAAGAAAGTGATGAAGAGGGGGCATTTAACAATAAGCCAGCATGGCAGAGATTAATTGTTTTAGCTTCTGGTGCTGCTGTCAATGTGCTTGTCGCATTAATTTTGATGATTATAATAACCATATATGTTGGGGTACCGACTAATACCCTAGATAAGGTGGTTCCAGGTTCTCCAGCAGCGATGTCAGGTTTAGTAGCGGGTGACAGAATAACATCGATAGACGGAAAAGAATCATCATCATGGTTAGACACTGTGACAACAATTTCTAAGAATACTGACGGTAAAGCGATGAAGGTAGTAGTGGAGCGTGATGGAAAGAGTCGTGCATATACCATTACACCGACTAAGGACAAGGATGGAAGGCTAGTAATTGGCATAGTATCTAGGGCATCACACAATGTTTGTTTGTGTAGGTCAAGGCGTGAAGGTCACTTGGAATCTTAACAGCCAGATGCTAGGTGCACTTAGACAGATGGTGCATAAGGGGATAGATAGAGATAGCGTGACTGGTCCTGTGGGAATGGCAGGTCTGGTGAATAAAACAGCTCATACTGGAATTTTATCGTATTTATATCTGGTGGCGCTTATAAGTCTAAATATGGCGATTATAAATCTTTTACCTTTTCCGGCGCTCGATGGTGGTAGAATCATATTTGTCTTGATTAGAAAAATTACTGGGAATATGATTTCTACTAAGGTGGAAGGATATATGCATTTAGCAGGATTTGCCATTCTCATGGCACTTTTTGTGCTCATCACATGGCAGGATTTGTCTAAGATATTAGGACATTAAAAAATGGGTAGGTAGTAGTATGACTAAACAGGTTAGATGTGGCAGAGTTCTTATTGGCGGAGGTGCACCAGTATCAATTCAGTCGATGACAAATGTAGATACAAGAGATAGCGAGAAACTTCTTACGCAAATTAAAGGGCTTGAGGCTGCTGGCTGTGACATAGTGAGAGTTGCGATTCCTGATGAAACTGCGGCAAAATCATTTGCGAAAGTACGTCAAGAGACGGAGATGCCACTCGTAGCAGATATTCATTTTAACTATAAACTAGCACTTGCGGCCAATTGAGGCTGGTGCAGATAAGATCAGAATTAATCCAGGTAATATCGGAGCCGATGATAGAGTTGCTAAGGTAGTTGAAGCTGCTGGTAACAAAGGAATTCCAATTCGTGTAGGAGTGAATTCTGGTTCGCTTGATAAAAAGCTTCTGGCTAAGTATGGTGGTGTAACGGCTGCTGCGCTAGCAGAGAGTGCGATAGAGACTCTCAGCAAGATTGAGCGAATGGGATTTGACGATTTAGTGCTATCTATTAAATCGTCTAATGTCAAGATGAACTACGACGCTCACATGCTAGTTAAGGAGATGACCGACCATCCTCTTCATATAGGTATAACTGAGTCAGGGACTCCTGAAAATGGCAGGCTTAAGTCGGCCGTAGGAATCGGGTCTCTTCTTCTCGCTGGAGTAGGTGACACTCTTCGCGTATCTCTTACTGATGATCCGGTAAATGAAGTTATATTTGGACGTAAAATACTAGAGTCTGTCGGACTTAGGGAGAAGAGCATAGAAATTGTCTCATGTCCGACTTGCGGCAGGACTGAGGTCAATTTAATCGACATGGCCAATGAAGCTGAAGAAAGCCTTAGAGAGCTTGGTGAAAGAAGAGCAATGCTCGGTTTAAAGCCACTCAAGATAGCGGTCATGGGATGTGTAGTGAATGGACCGGGAGAATCAAGAGAGGCAGACTACGGAATTGCCGGCGGCAACAAGGAAGGGCTTGTATTTGCCCATGGAGAGATAATCGCAAAGGTGGCTGAAGACGAGCTGATTCCTACTCTTATTGATATAGTATCAAATGATATGACTAAGAAATAATGCATTGATGGAGAGAATTAATCGATGATTGAAGTACCTAATGGAATAATAACTCCTGAAGAGGTAAGTAACTCTGCTGGTAAGCCAGAAGATGAGCTAACGCTATCTTTCAAAAACATATCTCTTGATAGCGCTGGATTAGTGCTGGAGCTAGATGTGTTAGTAAACTTTGACGTAAAGCCAAGACTAGAGCATGTCATGAAGGATAGACTCATCAAGTCACTCGGAAATATAAACGATGTTAAGTTTAATTATTTCTATGACGAGAGCTATGGAGAAAGCAAACAGCAAGCATCAAGAGTAAATAGCAAACCTACTGAGAAACTAAAAACTAACAATAATGGGATAATACTTGGCAAGAGAATTACCATGGCTGAAACTGCGTATGAAAATCTTGCAGAGATTTCTGGTGCTCGAACTAAGGTTGCTGTATCAGGTACTGTGTTCGAAATAGAGATTAAGGATACCAAGAAGAAGAACTTCTGGGTTATGACTCTAAGGATTAATAGAGGACCAAAGGCTGTTGCTGTAAAAGCATTTATAAAGAGTAAGCAGGAATTTGATGCAGTTAATGAATTAGTATTAAAAGGCGACGAAATAATCGCTCAGGGCGATATTAGATATGACGAGTATATTCATGAGAACGTCATGATTGCTAATAGCATCAATAAATCTGTAAAGAGCACTAGGAAAGAAACGTATGATGGGCAAAGCGAGTAGAGCTACATGCCCACACGAGAATGAGTGAAAACGATGGGTTTAATGATGTCGAAGAAATGGTAAAGCAAGCTGCCGAATGGGGACAGCCTGCTATAGCAATCACTGACCATGGTGTTGTACAATCATTTCCCGATGCTGCTAATACAGCGAAGAAGCTCGCAAAAAAAGGAAAAAATATTAAGATTCTATACGGTATGGAAGGGTATCTATATCCGGATGATGACGCGTATGATGAGAACGGCAATATAAATCTTAGTAAAAAGCGAAATACATATCATATAATCCTAATCGCCAAGAATCTTACTGGACTTAAAAACCTTTATAAGATAGTTTCATATACGCATATCGACTATTTCTATAGAAGACCGCAGCTTCCAAGAAAAGTCTTAGATAAGTATAGGGAAGGACTTATTATTGGAAGCGCATGCGAGGCTGGGGAAGTCTTTCAAGCGGTGTTAAAAGGTGCTTCAGATGAAGAGCTGCTCAAGATTGCATCATATTATGATTATTTAGAGATTCAGCCACTTGGAAACAATCACTTTTTAATAAATAGCGATAGATATCCTCATGTGACGAGCAAGCAGGACCTCATCGATATGAATATGAAGATTGTTGAGCTAGGAGATAGGTTAAGAAAGCCTGTCGTTGCAACTACAGATTCACACTATCCAGATAAAGAATCTGCTATTTACCGTAATATCGTCATGTCGATGGTCGGATTCAATGATACGAACTCAAACTCCCTTTACCTTAGAACTACCGCTGAGATGCTCAAGGAATTTGAATATTTAGGTGATAGGGCTAAGGAGATAGTCATAGATAACACTAACCTTATAGCGTCCATGACCGAAGAGTTCCAGCCAGTGCCAGATGAGAAGTGCCCACCTAGCATCGAAGGAGCAGATGAGACTCTAAGAGAATCGTGCTATGCTAGGGCTAAGAGCATATACGGAGATCCACTCCCTAAGGAAGTTCTGGATAGGCTCGATACAGAGCTCAATTCTATCATAAGCAATGGGTACGCCGTTATGTATGTGGCGCGCAGCTTCTCGTTGAAAAAGTCAAATAAGGACGGTTATCTTGTAGGTAGCCGAGGTTCGGTAGGTTCTTCATTTGCGCTACAATGGCAGGAATCACGGAAGTAAATCCGCTTGAGCCACATTATATATGTCCGAAGTGCCATAATTTAAAGTTTACAGATCATCTGGATAAGTATGATACTGGCTTTGATATGCCTGATAGAGTATGTGAAAAATGCGGAACTAACATGAACAAGAATGGTCTGAACATTCCGTTTGCAACATTCCTTGGATTTAATGGTGATAAGGAGCCAGATATCGATCTCAACTTTGCCGGTGAATATCAGCCTATCGCCCATAAATTTGTCGGTGAAATATTCGGTGAGGAGAACATCTTTAAAAGCTGGAACAGTTGCGACAATAGCCGAGAAGACAGCTTTTGGATATGTAAAAGAAATATGAGGAAAACACTGGAAAGAGCTCTCTAATTCAGAAGAACTCGTACTTGCAAACGGCTGTACGGGGACGAAGAGGACCACAGGTCAACATCCTGGTGGTATCATAGTAGTTCCTGCCGATAGAGAGATATTCGAATTCTGCCCAGTTCAGAAACCTGCAAATAACAGAGATGCTGAGTTTATAACAACTCATTTTGACTATCACAAGATTGATAAGAACCTACTCAAGCTCGATATACTCGGGCATGATGTGCCGCAGATGATTAGGCATCTGCAGGATATGACCGGTGTTGATCCGCTTGGAATAGATATTGCTGACAAGAAGACGCTAAGCATATTTACATCCATTGATGCATTAAACATTGTCAATCCAGATGATTATGAATTCAAGCATGGTACTTATGGTATACCTGAATTTGGTACAAACTTTACCAGAGGGATGCTCGATGCCATAAAGCCAAAGACAATTTCAGCTCTGATCAAGATCTCCGGCTTTTCGCATGGTACTGATGTATGGACCAATAATGCTGAGGACCTAATAAAAAATGGTGTTGCAACTATTGACGAGCTTATATCTTGTCGAGATGACATCATGAACTATCTTATGATCAAAGGTGTAGATAAGAGTAACGCTTTTAAAATCATGGAGGCTGTGCGTAAGAACAAAGAGCTCAAGCAAGAGGAACTCGATATCATGAAAGAGCATGGTGTGCCTGATTGGTACGTTGAGTCCTGTAGGACACTCAAATACCTATTCCCTAGAGCCCATGCTGCAGCATATGTAATGATGGCACTCAGAATGGCGTGGTTTAAGGTTTACTATCCAAGTGCTTTTTACTGCGCATGGCTATCAACCAAGATAGATAACTTCGATGTAAATGTAGCTAGAGGAGGTGTAGAGGCGGCAAAAGCTGCGTTAAGCTCACTAAACTCCGAAGACGATGATACCAGCGCCGCAAAAAAGAAAGAGCTCAAGGTAGTGTATGAAGTCATATACGAACTTCTATCTCGAGGCTGTGAGTTCTCACTTCCAGAGCTTGGTGTATCTGATCCATGCATGTTCAATGTTGTAGATGATAAGATTAAAATACCATTTATGGCAGTTTCTGGAGTAGGAAGAAGTGCTGCTATTTCACTTGCTGAGGCCTACAAGGAAGGACCATTTTTATCAATAGATGAGGTGCAGAGAAAGACTAAACTTTCAAGCACAAATATCGAAGATCTCAAAGCCTGCGGAGTGTTTGATGAACTACCGGATAGCGCACAGGTATCCATCTTTGATATGTAGAAAAGTTTGCAATTTGCAATATTTTATGATAGTATAAATGCGAACGTTAAAGAGCGAAAGAGTGGGGCGACCCACTCTTTCACTTATGTTATGACTTTTTCCGGGAGGAATTATGGCAAAACAAGATGTTGCTGCAAGGATTGAAGACTTGCTAAATGAGTATCTTACAGGGAAAGAGCTTGAGATATACAATATTGAATATAAGAAGGAAGGTAAGGACTGGAAGCTTCGAATTTACCTTGATAAGCCGATTGACTGTGATACAGAGTACGTAGACATCAATGAGTGCGAAGAAGTTACTCGTTTTTGAGTGATAAGCTAGATGAAGAAGATTTTATCGATAGAAGCTACACTCTCGAAGTTTCCTCGCCGGGACTTGATAGAGAGTTGATTAAACCTTCTGATTTTGATCGATTTAAAGGCAGAGAGGTTGAGGTTAAGCTGTATAAGTCAATCGATGGTAGGAAGGAATTCACGGGCACTTTGATTGGCAAATCTGCAGGCGAAGTTACAATAGATATAGATGAACGTAAGGTCGGTATTCCGGCAGATCAAATTTCTAAGATTAATTTAGCAGTAATTTTTTAGGAGGATTCAATGAACAAAGATTTTCTGGATGCTCTCACTGAACTAGAGCGTGAGAAAAACATTTCAAAAGAAGACATTATCACTGCGATTGAAGATGCAGTGGAGCTTGCTTACAAGAAGAACTACGGAAACTATCCAAACGTAAGAGTTTTGGTAGATCGTGAGGATGGTGAAGTGCTCGTTCTAATGAGCAAGGAAGTTGTATCGGAAGTTGAAGATGACATGATGGAAGTTTCGCTTGAAGAGGCTAGATCATATGATGAAAGATATGAAGTTGGTGATGTCATCGAATATCAGGTTGATCCAAAAGATTTCGGCCGTATCGCTGCTCAGACTGCAAAGCAGGTTGTTGTGCAGAGAATCAGGGAGGCGGAGAGACGCAATTCTTATGATGAATTCGTTAACAAACAAGGTGAAATTGTCACTGCTAAGATTGAGAGAATTAACAACGGAACGATGTTCTTGTCGGTTGGTAACTCTGAGGGTATACTCCCACTGTCGGAGCAGGTTAAAACGGAGTCTTTTAACGTAGGTGATAGAATAAAGGTTTATGTAATCGACGTTAAGAAGGCTACAAAAGGTCCTCAGATATTCCTGTCGAGATCGCATCCAGGCCTCGTAAGAAGATTATTCGAATTAGAGGTTCCTGAAATTTCTGATGGAACGGTTGAGATTAAGGGAATAGCTCGTGAGGCAGGATCAAGAACCAAGATTGCTGTATATTCACACGACGAAAACGTGGACCCAGTCGGTGCATGTGTTGGTAACAGAGGTACTAGAGTTCAGAGTATCGTTGATGAGCTATTCGGTGAAAAATCGATATCATCGTATGGGACGAGGACCCAGCTGTGCTAATTAGCAATGTACTGAAACCAGCTGAGGTTGAAGGCGTATATATCAACTATGTGAGTGAAAAGGAAAAGATGGCAACGGCTGTGGTTCCAGAGCAACAGTTATCTCTTGCAATAGGCAGGGAGGGACAGAATGTTAGGCTCGCTGCTAGGGTTAGTGGATGGAAAATCGATATCAAGAGCAAGTCACAGCTTGAGGACAGCGGCTTTGATTTTGATGAATACGAAGACCAGGATGGACAGGCGGTAGACGTGCTTAACGATGAGGATGTGCCTGCAGGTGCTTCGCTTGATTCAGAAGCTGCTGAAGTAGAAAATGATGTAGATACGGAAGCATAAGTATGGCTCTAAATGAAAACAGAGAGCCAATGCGTAGATGCATTGGATGCAGGAGTTCACATCCAAAAAGAGAAATGTTTAGGTTTACATGCCGTGGTGTGGAAATCTATGAAGATATAACGGGAAATGACGAAGGCAGAGGCGTTTACCTATGTAAAAGTGAGTCATGCATAGAGTCTGCCCGTAAGAATAGAGCATTTAACAGGGCTTACAAGAAGGCGATTGATGATAAGAGCCTCAGCGAGCTTCTCGAAAAAATGCTAGAGAAAACAAGGAGGTAGCGGATGACGAAAAAGGTAAATGAGCTGATGGCAGAGCTCGGTGTGTCATATCAGGATATTAAGAAAGCAGCTGATACGATGGGCATCGAGGTAAAGTCGGAGCGCACAAATCTCGCTCAGAAGGACGCTGATAGATTGAATGACACAATTAGCAAACTGAAGGGACTGGATTCAAAATCCGATAAGAATAGCAACAAGCCTAAAATTAAGGCTGTTCCAATAATTAGCAAGGATTTTGCGCATAAACCTAAGGCACCAGTAGGAAAGCCAATGCCACGCAAGGCTGAGTCTACAGATGGTGAAGTTGATGAAGTGAAAGCAAAATCAGAAGTGAAGGTGACAGTAGATAAAGAGGTAAAAGCTGAGGTGAAGGCGGAAAATGCAGAAGCCAAGCCTAAGACTACTAAAAAGAAAACTGCTGTTAAGGAAAAGCCTTCCGATGAAGTTAAAGAATCAAAGGTAGCGAATAAAGAAAAGGCAGTAGCGTCAAATGAAGATGCTGCAAAGGCAGAAGGAAAGCCTAATAAAGGTGAGGAATCAGCTAAAGAACCAGAGAAAAAGATAGAGAAAAAAGAGGAGTCATATGAAAATGCTCCTAACAAGCCAATGCGCTTCAAGAAGATTTTCGATGCTTCATCAGCACCAAAGGAAGAGCCTAAGCCTGCTCGCAAGAAGTCTTCCGACAAAGACGGACGTAAGGACAGTAAGAAGGATGAGCGTGGCGGCAGAAAGAACGATAAGAGAGATGGACAGAGCAGAAGTTCTGACTCAAAGCAGAGCAGAAGTTCATCAAGACCTCAGAGTTCAGCTGCTGCAGATGCACCTATGGCAGATAAGCCACAGACTAAGGGCAAGAGCAAGAAATTCTTTGACAAGGATAAGGATAAGGATCGCGATAAGTTCAAGCATGAAAAGCGCAGTGAAGGAAGAAACAGCAAGTCTCGCTTCTTTGATGAGAGAAACCTTGAGAAGCAGGTTAAACACAGAAAGAAGAAGGCTCCAAAAGTTACTGAGCCTGAAATAGAAATCGAAGAACTACTTCCAGAGGGTGCAGTGGCTGTGACCGTTCCGATTACTGTTGCTGGTCTAGCTGAGCAGGCGGAGATTTCTGTCAGCAAGATTATCATGTCTCTCATGAAGCTTGGAATAATGGCTACTGTAAATCAGACTCTCGATAAGGACACCGTTGAGATGCTCGGAGAAGATCTCGGGATGCAGGTCGTAGTAACAGAAGAGAAGGAAGAGGTTGTTGAAGAAGGTCTTGATCTACGAGAGGACAAGGAAAACGAGTTAAAGCCTCGTGCACCAATCATCACCGTAATGGGTCACGTTGATCATGGTAAGACTTCGCTTCTCGATGCTATTAGAAATACCAACGTAACGGCTGGTGAGTCTGGAGGTATTACACAGCATATTGGTGCTTCTGAGGTTAAGATCAATGGCAAGAAGATCGTTTTCCTAGATACGCCAGGGCACGAAGCATTCACTACAATGCGAGCTCGTGGTGCTCAGGTAACTGACATCGCTGTACTAGTAGTTGCGGCAGATGATAGCGTTAAGCCACAGACAATAGAATCTATTAGCCACGCGAAGGCAGCAAACGTTCCTATGATTGTTGCCATCAATAAGATAGATAAGCCAGGCGCAAATGTTGACAGGGTTAAGAAAGACCTTGCTGACCATGGTGTGCTTGTCGAGGATTGGGGCGGAGATGTAATAAGCGTTCCAGTATCAGCTAAGAAAGGTGAGGGAATTACAGACCTCTTAGAAATGATCCTATTACAGGCTGAGGTTCTCGAGCTTCGTGCAAATCCAGACAGGCTTGCTATGGGAACTGTAATTGAAGCAAGACTCGACAAGAGCAAAGGACCAATTGCTACACTTCTTGTTACTAATGGAACTCTCAAGGCTGGACAGAGTGTCGTTGCTGGTACAACATCAGGTAAGATTAGGGTAATGACTAACTTTAAGGGAGAAGCAATCAGAAAGGCTCTTCCTGCTACACCTGTTGAAATACTTGGACTTTCTGATGTTCCTATGGCAGGTGACTCATTTAATGCTGTTAAGGATGACAAGGTCGCTAGAGAGATTGCAGAGAGCAGACAGGAGAAGATGAGAGAAGATGTACTTGCAAAAAATGCAAGCACTACACTAGAGAAACTTTTCTCTCAGATTCAGGAAGGCGAGACAAAAGAACTCAACCTAATCATCAAAGGAGATGTACAAGGTTCCGTTGGTGCTATTATTTCATCGCTTGAGAAGTTAGATACTGAGGATGTGCGAGTAAATGTAATTCACTCAGGTGTAGGTACAGTTACAGAATCTGATGTAATGCTTGCTGAAACTTCAGGGGCTATCATCATAGGCTTTAACGTAAGACCAACGACCGCAGTTCAGGCGAGAGCAGATGATGCTGAGATTGAAATCAGAACATACCGTGTAATCTATGACATCATCGATGATGTACAGAACGCTATGAAGGGTATGCTTGATCCTGAGTATAAGGAAGAGATCCTCGGTAAGGCTGAGATAAGAGAGACATTTAAGGTTCCAAACATCGGAATTATCGGCGGTGCGTATATCGTTGAAGGTAAGGTTAAGAGGAATGCTCAGGTTCGTCTCGTAAGAGATGGTATCGTAATTCATGAAGGCACGATTTCTTCACTTCGCAGATTTAAGGACGATGCTAAGGAAGTAGCTCAGGGCTATGAGTGTGGTATCGGAATTGAAGCATACAATGATATCAAGCCTATGGACATTATCGAGTGCTTCCACATGGTGGAAATAGAGAGGTAACATGGGAAAGAATTACAGACAAGGGAGACTCGGTGAGGAAATTAAGAAAAGCATCTCAGGATATTTACTTAATGGCATCAAGGATCCAAGACTTTCTACTAGGATAATCACCATATCAGCTGTTGAGGTGTCGAGTGATGGAAGCTATGCGACCGTCTTCTTCACACCTCTCACGCTGAGCGGAGAAGATAGTAACGAAGTTAGCAAAGAGGTTTAAGCGCATTCAATAATGCGAAGGGCCTATTTAGAACTAAAATATCTCACGACATAAAGCTTAGACATGCTCCTGAGCTTAATTTTAAGCTAGATTCATCTATGGAATATGGTAGACATATTGATGAGATTATCGATGAGATAAATAAGCCGGAAAGATAAAATATGACAGGTAATACTTACAAGGAAATTGCTTTAAAACTGCATGGTTACGACAAGGTCTTGATTTTTCCTCATGTAAACATGGATGGGGATTGCCTTGGTTCATCAGCTGCGTTATGCCACGTGCTCCGAGGATTTGGTAAAGATGCCTATGTACTTGCTGACAATGTAACTCCTCACAATCTGGATTTTCTAGAGAGTGGCGTGGTTACTAGAGATTATGATGTATTTGAGGAATATGACCTTGCTATTCTTGTGGACTGTGGGAGCAAAAGTAGGATTGGAGAAAGAGCGGTCGTTTTTGAAAGGGCTAGAGAAAAGGCGGTAATAGATCACCACGGGGTGTCAGAAAATGATACAGAGTTTAACTTTGGAATTATCGAACCGAGCTCCGCAGCAACTGCTGAGCTCGTCTATCTGATTGCGAACGAGATGGGAGCAGAAGTTACATTACCTTTCTCACAGTGTATTTTTGCTGCCATAAGCACTGATACAGGAAGTTTTCAGCACTCAAATACCACTGCTAGAACTCATAAAATCGCAAGTGAGATATATGAGGTTTCGGGCTTTGATGGTAATAAAATTGCACAGCTTTTATATAATAGAAAGTCGCTAGGTGCAATTCAGCTTGAGGGCAAGGTTGTCTCTGAAATGGAAGCTTTTAGCGGTGGCAAGATTATCATGAGCGCCGTAACTCAGGCCCACTTGATTGAAACTGGCACCCTGATGAATGAATCTGATGGGATAATACAGAAACTTATGAGCATCGACGGTGTTGAAATAGCTTGTATTCTGAAGGAAACAGACGATAAGACTGTTAGAGCAAGCCTAAGAGCTAAATCTTATGCAAACGTTGCACGTGTTGCCAAGAGCTTTGGTGGAGGCGGGCACATTCGTGCGGCGGGATTAACTTTTGAAGGAACTATATGTGAAGCAAAAGCTGAGATTGCTAAAGCTCTCGAGGCTGAACTTGTCAGGTCTAATGATGAAAAATAGCGGTGTTATAAACATTAATAAACCTGAGGGCTACACATCTCACGATGTGGTAGCTAAACTTAGGCGTAAGCTCGGAATCAAGCGAGTTGGACACACTGGAACTCTCGATCCGATGGCGACGGGAGTTCTTCCTGTTTGCTTTGGCAAGGACACGAGACTCATTGAGTATTATGACCACGATTGGAAGACTTACGTAGCAGAATTAGAGCTTGGTAAGATCACAGATACATTAGATATTACCGGCGAAGTGCTTGAAGAACGTGAAGTTAAAGATATTACAGCAGAGGATGTTGAGTCTCTTGCTGCTAGATATAGGGGTACAATTACTCAGATTCCACCTAAATATTCGGCGCTAAAGGTTAATGGACGTCCTCTGTACAAGTATGCTCGCGAAGGGCAGGAAATAGACATCGAAGCGAAAAAGCGCCAGATAGAGATAAAGTATTTTTGAATTTAATTTTATAGATATCGATTCAAAAAAAGTATCTTTTATCGTAACTTGTTCGAAGGGCACATATATAAGGAGTATTTGTTATGAGATAGGTGAATTGCTAGGAGTTGGAGCAACGATGACGCGGCTTGTGAGAACGAAGAGTGGCGTATTTACAGACAAATCATCACATGATCTGGAGCAGGTGCTAGAGATGAGTGAGTCTGAATTAAATGATATTATCATCAGTGGCGAATCTACTATTGTTAATCTCAGAAAGCTTGTGCTTAAAAACGGTAGCGAGCCATTCTATTTTAATGGCAGAACTATAGAACGAAAGTACTATATGACTTATGAGGAGGCCTGCGATGATATCAAGCAAAAAGAAAAATTAGTTAACAAAGGGAGTTTTGATATCGCAGAGGACGAGCTAAACTTCTTCAGCGACATATACAGACTATATGGTGAAGAAGGTGCTTTTCTAGGAACTTGCCTGATGAGAGAAGATGGCAGCCTGAAACCAGAGAAAGTAATGGGTAATAGAAATTAATATGAAGGTGTATAGATCACTTGCAGATATTAATATAGATTTTGAAACGTCAGTTGCACTAGGCAATTTTGATGGTGTTCATGTAGGTCACCAGAAGATTTTACAGTCTGCCGTTAAGCTGGCAGTAAAGCTGGGTGTAAAGCCAGCTTGTTTTACATTTTCAAATCATCCACGCGAGCTATTTGGAAAGACTGGTGGTAGCGGCGTACTCTTTATTGCTAATGATGATGAAAAACTGCAGCTTTTTGAGGACGCAGGAATTGAAGTAGTATTCGATGTGCCCTTTGATGAAGTTACGATGAATATGTTGCCAGAGGTATTCATTAAAGAGATTCTATGTGATAAGCTTAAGGCAAAGGGCGTATCTTGTGGTTTTAATTACCGCTTTGGCACAAGGGCTAGTGGTGACGATAATTTGCTCCTTGAACTTGGTAGCATATATGGATATGAAACTAGTATAATTCCCCCGGTTAAAGTCGGTTCTGAAATAGTTAGTTCAACTGCCATAAGAAAATACATAGAAGCCGGGGATATCATAAAGGCTAATGAATATCTCGGTAGACCATTTAGCATCAATGGCACTGTGATTCGTGGAAATCATATCGGTTCAAAAATAGGATTTCCGACGGCTAACATCGAACTTAGTTCGACCAAGATATCGCCTATGAATGGAGTGTATTTTACACGAACTTCAGTGGGTCATTCTACTTTTAACAGTGTTTCTAACGTCGGTAATAAACCGACTATTGGTGATTATAATAAATCTATCGAGACGCATATATTTGGTGTAAATGAAGAACTATATGGTAGAGAGATAAAAATTGAATTTCTTCAGCTCCATAGACCAGAGGTTAAATTCAAAAGTGTAGAGCTGCTCACCGAACACATTGCTGAGGATGTAGAATCAGCTAGGAGATTCCATGGTGTCAAAGAGCTTTAATAATGAAAATAACGATAGAGAATCAAATAAAGATGTGATTTTAGCAGAGAAGATAATTACCGCAGCACAGGACAAGATCGTCGCAAGCATGCGGTTTATGGACTCTGCTGTTTTTGCGCTCAAAAAAGAAATTGTGACCGATAAGAAGGGTATTTTCATGGTAGATGGAACAACGCTGTACTATAGCAGTGATGAGATATTTGCTAGAATGAAGCGCGGCCTTTCTTCGTTCACACATGATTATATGCATGTTCTTCTTCACTGCATTTTCAAACACTACTATGTGAGTGAGAAGGTAAATAGACTATACTGGGATTTGGCATCAGATATTGCTGTTGAAGAAATGATTGAGTCGCTTGGAGCAACCTGCTTAAATACACCTGAAAGCAGTGAAAGACGAGATGAACTTAAGAAAATTAAAGCTAAACGAGGTAGACTTTCGGTTGACAGACTATATAAGTCTTTTGTAAATGACCCACCTATTGAAGCTGAAGTAGGGCTGATGCGGGAACTATTTACAGTAGATGATCATTTGCTGTGGTACAGTGCTAATAAGAATGTTAACAAACCAGTTGATACATCCGAAATAATTGAGGATGGAGAGGCAGATAATTCTCGTCTGCAAGATCATGACAAAAATCAGCAGAGAAGCTCCAATGATGATACTGATACGAAGTTTGATATAACGAGCATAGAGGAGTTAGGCAATAATGAAGAATGCGATGGTGCAGCGCTACTATCTGACCAGGATTGGGATAAGATTCGAGAGACGGTAAAAACCTCACTCGAAATGGATGATGCAAGCTTCGGTGATGCTGGCGGAACGATGAAGCGAGAGCTAAGGTATGCTGAGGAGAAACGAATAGATTACAGCACTTTCTAAGGAAATTTGCTGCCAATCATGAGACTCTTAAGGTCGATGACGATTCATTTGACTATATCATGTATACGTATGGATTAAATAGGTATAGAGACATGCCACTCATCGAGCCCCTCGAGTACAAAGACGAGAAGAATATTCGCGATCTCGTCATAGCGATTGACACATCAGGATCCACGGATGGTGAGCTAGTGAAGAAGTTTGTTGACAAAAGCTTTGAGATACTTTGTAACAACGATGTTATCGGAGCTAAATTTAACATTCATGTGGTACAATGTGATGCAGAGATTCAGGATGACACAGTGCTTAAGAATCGGGATGATGTGGATGGTTTTCTGCGAAGTCTAGAAATTAAAGGTCTTGGCGGAACAGATTTTCGCCCAGTATTCCATTATATAAATGAGCTCATACGTAAGAAGGAACTAAGAAATCTAAGAGGTCTGCTGTACTTTACGGATGGAAAGGGGACTTACCCAAAAAGAAAGCCGGTGTACGATACTGCATTTATATTCGTAGATGATGATGCATTCATAGATGATGTTCCGGCGTGGGCGATGAAGGTGTATTTTGACGAGTGAAACATATCTAGGTATGTGGAAATGGAGATAAATTGAATATTCAAGAAGCAAAGAATCAGGTGAAATACGCAGTTATTTCATACCTGTCAAAAGATGAATTTGGAGAATATAAGATTCAGGTTGAGAAGCAGAGACCGATATTTCTCGTAGGACCGCCTGGAGTTGGTAAGACTGAGATTATGTCACAAGTAGCAGAGGAGATGGATATCGCTCTGGTGTCATATTCTATGACGCATCACACTAGGCAGAGTGCAATAGGACTGCCTTTTATTTCTGAACATCAGTATGGTGATGAAAGCTATAGAACTACGGAATACACAATGAGTGAAATCATTGCTAGTGTGTATGACAAGATGGAAGAAACTGGTAAGAGGGAAGGAATTCTCTTTTTGGATGAGATTAACTGTGTATCGGAAACACTTGCGCCCGCAATGCTGCAGTTTCTTCAAATGAAAGTATTTGGTCGCCATAGACTCCCTGAGGGCTGGGTGGTAGTAACAGCAGGAAATCCTTTGGAATACAATAACTCGGCAAGGGAATTCGATCTTGCAACACTCGATAGACTTAAGAGAATTGATGTAGAACCAGAGCTTGAGCCATGGATCGTATATGCTAGAAACAATGCTGTTCATGCCGCAGTGTTAAATTATTTAAGCATCAAAAAGACGACTTCTATAGTGTAAGACTAACTGTCGATGGCAAGCTCTTTGTAACAGCTAGAGGATGGGTAGACTTATCTGAGATGATTTACCTATATGAACAAAACGATATCGAAGTTAATCTCGAACTAGTGAGTCAATATATTCAGGATGAGAGAATCGCGCGTGACTTTACTTCATACTATGATTTGTTCTATCGTTATAGAAGAGAATACGATATCGCTGGTATTCTTGCAGGCACTGGCTCTGACAAGGCGGCTGCAAGCCTAGCAGATGCTCCGTTTGACGAGCGCATTACGGTTGTCAGATTATTAAGCGATGCCCTAGGCTCAGAATTTAGACGTGAGTTTGTGAAATCTGCAGTTATGGATGAAGTAGTGAGCCGTATTAAGCTTCAAAAGGATGAATTGCTAGGTGCAAATCTTGATAAAGCAGCTCATATTTTAAAGCTAATATCCTCCGATATGGAACATGATCTAGAGGATAGTAAGAAAGCACACTCTATATCTAGAATGAACGAGAGAATTGCCAGAAAGTCTATTCAGACCATGAGAGACATCATGCACAATGTCATGGGTGGAATTGGTGAACCTTCATCAGTTATTACTGGCGAGATGAGTAAATTAAACGATGAGAGAAACGCTCTTGTAAAGTCGGTACAGGATCGCCTCAGGAACTCCTTTAATTTTATAGAAGGCGCTTTTGAGGGAGATAACGAAATGATAATCTTTGTAAGAACTCTTTCAGAAGATAGATATAGTGCGGGCTTCTTAGGAAAGTATGGAAGTGAAGAATACTCGAGATGGAGTAAGGGCCTCATTATGAGCGACAGGGAGCAGGAGCTTACCAGAGAGATTGAAGGTTTAGAATAGTAAGGAGTCTGTATGCCAAAGCTAATAGCAGGACATACTCTTATCAATTATGATGAAAATGTGTCACGCGTTGTTATTCCTAAATTCGTGTTTGCAATAGCAGATAGGGCGTTTAGCGAAAGAGGACAGATTAAGCGATTGAAATGGGAGAATCAGTCAAGAGCATTGGTAATTACGCTTTTAGAATGTGTTATAGCATGAAGGAGATAATTCTGCCACAGACTGTAGATGAGTTTGGTGAGGGTGTATTTGAGAACTGCTGGGCTCTTGAAAGGGTATCACTACCAGAAGGAACAAAGATCGTTGATGATGAGATGTTTGTTGACTGTAACTCTCTTATCGAGATTTTTTTGCCAAATAGCATTGAAACAGTCGATGATAATGCATTCAGAAAGGTCCCTAAACTTACTACACTACATATAGGTCCGGATAAACTTGGAGTTCTCCCTCTGGATATCCGAGATATTGCAGTTCTTTCTTATATGGAAAAACATAATAGTGATGATGTAAGTCAGGAAAAGCTTAAAGAAGCAGAATTAATCCATAAATATATCGACGAACATGGTGAAAGGCTTACGAGAAGAGCTATTACTGATTCTAGAACTCTTGCGATACGCTATATGGTTAGAAGAGATTTAGTGAAGCCAGCCTTTATCAGCGAACTTGTAGAGATGGCTGCTAGTCAAAGAAACTCTGAAATAGTTGCGCTTCTTATCGATGAACAAAATAAAATTCGGAGAGAGGAGCCTGAACAAACCGAAGCTGGCGTGGGATCCATTCGCTTAGAGTAGGGGGAAATATGAAAAAGGAGTTTGAAACTTCTGAATCAATGAGAATAGGAATACTGCTTGCAATATGTGGTGGATTTATGGATGCTTATTCATATACCTGCAGGGGTGGAGTTTTTGCTAACGCTGCAACTGGCAACATAGTACTGCTTGCAATCAGCTTAGGTAATCACAACATACGAAATATATTTCATTACCTAATACCTATAGTTTCATTTGCAGGGGGAGTTATGATTTCCCAGCACGTAAAAATAATTCGAAAAAATAGGCCGACTAGACTTCATTGGCGTCAGGTCACTATTTGTTTTGAAATCCTTGCTATGTTTGTAGCAGGATTCCTACCACAGGAGTATAACCTGCTTGCAAACTCACTTATATCGTTAACGTGTGGTATTCAGGTTGTCACTTTTGCAAAAGTACGTGGATACACTATATCTACTACGATGTGCACGGGAAACCTCAAGACAGGAACCATGAATATAAATATGTACATGGCGACAAAGGATTTTAATTATATACGAAAGAGTCTTCATTACTATGGATGCATAATGTTTTTATATGCGGGGCAATCATCGGGGACTTCTTTACGCGAAGAATTCATGAATCGGCAGCGTTCATAGTTGTACTGCTATTACTCATCGCTAATATAATGATGTTCTTCAATAGTAAGAGCATCGAAAGGAAATGCCGTGAAGATAAAAGAGATTAGAAGCAAGCTTTTTGATATGCAGGACATTGACTATAAGAAATTCCACTGCAAGCTAATTCCAGGGGTTAATCCTGATACAGTAATAGGAGTTAGAACTCCAGCACTGAGGAAACTCGCAAAGGAAGTTTTTAAATCTTGCGATTATGGAGAGTTTATAAGAAACCTTCCTCACGAGTATTATGAAGAGCTTAATCTCCATGGAATGATTATCCGTATGATAAGTGACTATGAAGAGGCTCTAAGTGAAATAGATAAGCTGCTTCCATATGTTGACAACTGGGCAACCTGTGATTTGCTCAGCTTTAAGAAAGCATTCAAGGGTAATCTAACTAAACTTGAAAATGAAGTTAAGAGATGGATTTCATCGGGTGATACTTATACCGTTAGATTTGGAATTGGAGTACTGCTGGAGTTCTATCTCGATGATGCGTTTGATCCAAATATTTGGAATGGGTGGCAGGAGTTAAATCTGATGAATATTATGTGAGGATGATGCAGGCGTGGTATTTCGCAACTGCACTTGCTAAGCAATATGACGAAACGATCCCATATATTGAGAACAAAAGGTTAGATGAATGGGTGCATCGCAAAACCATTCAAAAGGCAAAAGAGAGTTATAGGGTTAGCGATGATACGAAAGCGTATCTGAATTCGCTAAAGTAATTTGCTCGAAAACTAGACAGATACACGTATGTATGATAGTATAACAAAGTAATTTTTTATACCCTTGCTTCGGCTACACGTTGCTCCGAACGGTAGCGATGTGAGGGCGGATGAACAATAGGAGGAGAAACGATGCTTACAAAGGAAAAGAAGCAGGAAATTATCAAAGAGTATGCTACTAAGGAAGGCGACACAGGTTCCCCAGAGGTTCAGGTTGCAATTCTAACTTACAGAATCAACGATCTTAACGGACACCTCAAGGAGCACGCTAAGGATTACCATTCAAGAAGAGGTCTTCTTAAGATGGTAGGACAGAGAAGAAACCTACTCAAGTATCTTAAGGATGCTGATATCGAGAGATACAGAGCACTTATTGCTAGACTCGGCCTCAGAAAGTAGTAATATTATCTGACAATATAAGCGGGATGTGTATCCCGCTTATTTGTATATAGGAGGGAATAATCCCGAAGTCAATCTAATATGATGATTGACTTGCAATGCGAATCTTATTAGTAAAATAGTACGATTAACAGGAAGGAGTTGTTAATTATGGGAAGATTCACTGATTATCACACATTTAGAACAGCACTAGGCGGTAGACTGTTACAGCTTGAAATTGGAAAGGTTTGTGAACAGGCAAACGGCCAAGTTACAGTTAGATATGGGGATACCGTTGTAAACTGTACAGCTACAGCTTCGAAGCAGCCAAGACAGGACATTGATTTCTTTCCTCTAAGCTGCGACTATGAAGAGAAGATGTATGCTGTAGGAAAAATCCCTGGCGGATACATCAAGAGAGAAGGAAGACCTGGCGAGCACGGAATTTTAACTTCTAGGCTTATGGATAGACCACTCAGACCACTTTTTCCAAAGGGGTTTAGAAATGATGTTTCAGTTGTTGCCGTAGCTATGAGCGTTGATCATGACTGCTCGCCTGAAGTTGCAGCTATGATTGGTTCATCTGTTGCCCTAGCTACATCAGACATTCCATGGGATGGTCCTACAGGATCTGTAAAAGTGGGAAGAGTGGATGGAGAGCTTATCATCAATCCTACATATGAGCAGAGAATGAAGTCGGACATCGATTTAACCGTCGCTGGAACTAAAGAAGCTATCATGATGGTTGAAGCTGGTGCGAATGAAGTTTCCGAGAGTGACATGCTTGATGCAATCATGTTCGCTCACGAAGAGATCAAGCAGTTATGCGTATTTATCGAGGAAATTGCTAAGGAAGTTGGCAAAGAGAAGATGGAATACGTAGTCTTCAAGGCTGATGACGATGTTGATGAAGCCGTTCGTGCTTATGCTACAGACAAGATGATTGAAGCGATAAAGACATTTGATAAGCTGAACGTCTTGAGAATATGGATAAGGTCGAGACAGAAACTCACGAGCACTTTGCAGAGATTTTCGAAGACAGAGATAAGGAAGTGGGAGAAGTTCTGTACGCCATCAAAAAGGAACAGGTTAGATCCATGATTCTTGATGAAGGTGTAAGACCAGACAATAGAAAACTTAATGAGATAAGACCTCTATTCTCAGAGACAGGATTCCTGCCAAGAGCACATGGTACAGGACTATTCAAGAGAGGGCAGACTCAGGTTCTATCAGTTGCTACACTTGCACCTCTATCAGAGGCACAGGATTTAGATAGCATTGATATCGATAGAACTACCAAGAGATACATGCATCAATATAACTTCCCAGGTTACTCTACAGGTGAGCCAAAGCCACCTCGTAGCCCAGGCAGAAGAGAGATCGGTCACGGAGCACTCGCTGAGAGAGCGCTTCTTCCTGTAATTCCAAGCGAAGAGGAATTCCCATATGCAATCAGAGTGGTATCGGAGGTTCTATCTTCAAACGGATCATCTTCGATGGCATCAACTTGCGGCTCTTGCCTTGCTCTGATGGATGCCGGTGTTCCAATCAAGAAGCCTGTATCAGGAATAGCGATGGGTCTAATCGAGAGAGTCGAAGAGGATGGAAGCAGCAGATATGCAATTCTATCTGATATCCAGGGCATGGAAGACTTCCTCGGAGACATGGACTTCAAGGTAACTGGTACTCCTGATGGAATTACCGCAATTCAGATGGATATCAAGGTTCACGGTCTATCTAGAGAAATTCTAGAGCAAGCACTTGAACAGGCTAGAGTTGGTAGAGCATATATCCTAGAAAACATGCTAGAAGAGATTGCTGCACCAAGAGCTGAACTATCACCATATGCGCCAAGATGCATCTCGATGAGAGTGCACCCTGACAAGGTAAGGCTAGTAATTGGACCTGGCGGCAAGAATGTTAACAAGATTGTGGAAGAGACAGGCTGCAAGGTTGATATTTCTGACGACGATGTAGGTCTAATCAGTATCTATAGCTCCGATGAAGCTAGTGCTGCTAAGGCTAAGTCTATGATTGAGTATCTTACAGCTGATGTAGAAGTTGGCAAGACTTATGAGGGTGAAGTTAAGAGAATTATGAACTTCGGCGCATTTATCGAGATTCTGCCTGGTAAGGAAGGTCTGCTACACATCTCTAAGATTGCTAACCATAGAGTTGACAAAGTTGAAGATGTAATGAACATCGGAGACAAGGTTGTTGTCAAGGTAACTGAGATCGACAACCAAAATAGAATCAACCTATCTAGAAAAGAGCTTGTAGAAGACTAATTCTTCTTAAATAAGTATTAAAATTAGCATAGTGGTTTTTACCGCTATGCTTTTTTTGATATTATTAAATACGTACTTTATTGGTATAATATCAATCTAGATGATTAAAACTAAAGGGGTTAACTATGTATCATAATGCATTTAGGAATATGCTGGGTAAAATAACTCTGATTCTGGTTGTGATATTTGTGGTTACAATGGGTATAGCTATCAAGAGTGATGTTTATGGGAGTTCTTCTTATAATTCTTATTCTAATTCTTACTCTAGCTCATATTCAAACTACTACAATCAAAATCAAGCATCGCCATTGGCTGAGCAAGATTATACTAGGTCAGGATATACTACAAAGTCCTTTGATGTAGATGTAAAGGTTAATAAGGATTACTCATATGATTTCACTGAGACGATAAAAGTTGATTTTAGATATGCAAGGCATGGAATTATTAGAAAAATTCCTATTGCTAGTAACTATAAGATCAAGGATATCAGCGTTGAAGGCGGTGATGTTAAAGTAACTAAGGATAACAACGTTAACATTAGGATAGGGAGTGCTCATTCCTATGTGACGGGTGAGAAAACATATGTTATAAAGTATAAAATTTATAATTATATACAAAGTAATCAAGAGAATAACATTTATGTAGATGTACTTCCATCAGGATGGGAAACATCGATTGCATCTTCAAAAATCAATGTTTCACTTCCAAGTGATTTCAAATACACCGAGATGAAGGGATATGCAGGTTCATATGGTTCATCTACTGAGGATAATAGCAAGTGGTCATATGACAAAGCGAATAACACATTGTCATATGAAGATGCTGCCATAAGTTCTAATTCTGGTGTAACGCTGATGGTCAAGACGCCGGATGGTTACTGGGTTGGGGCTCCAAGCAAAGCATGGAGTAATGTTGCAAATGCTGCAGCACTTGTCATCTGTCTTATATTATTAATTTATATCAAGGTTACAAGAAAGAAGGACGCAGATATTGTAGCACCTATAATGTTCAATCCGCCTGAAGGTATAACACCAGCTGAGCTTGGATATCTCGCAGATGGTGTGATTGATAAAAAGGATATTACTTCATTATATCTATACCTAGCATCAAAAGGATATATACAGATTATTGAAGGGGAGAAGAAAAAAATAACCATAAAAGCTTTACAAGCACCGAGCGATGAACCGGCATTTGTAAAGAAGATGTATAATGCAATATTTGACAAAAAATCTGCTCCGGCGGTGGGAAGCTCGATTAGCATAAAAGAGTCTGGAAAATCAATCGGAGAGTCATATGACACGATTAAGTCGCAGCTAAAGGATAGATATACTGGAGATAAGGCTATTGTATCTACCGCTTCGGATGCGAAGGGGATTTTTGCTACATTTATTGCTGCGATAGGTTATATACTTAGCATTGTGTTCAGTGCATATAGAGCTGGTTCCGTCGATGTTTTGTTTGGTTCAAAATATGGTGGCATAATGGCCATTTTCGTAATAATCTTCGTATTGGGTATTTGGGCATCGATATGGCTTCTGATACTTCGTAAGTTAAATGATGCATTCTTCTATCGCAAATCTTTAGGTCCTGGCAGTTTAATTTTTAGGGTTATTGTATGGCTATTAATTTATTTTGTGTATATGAGCACCCTGATAAACTCATTGTATTTTGCCGGCAAAGGTGAAGGGGAGATGTACTTATTAATAATACTCGTCGTATATACAGTCGCTATGCCTTTCCTGTTGTCGAATATCCAGAGCAGAACTGAATACAACCGCAAGGTTTATGGCGAGATACTGGGATTCAAAGAATTTATAGAAACTGCTGAGCTTGATAGAATCAATGAACTTGTAGAAAGCGAACCTTCTTACTTTTACAATATTCTGCCTTATGCATATGTTCTAGGACTAACGGATAAATGGATAAATAAATTCAATACCATCAAGATCCCTGAACACGCTGGATTTAGCTCATATAACGCAACTACGTTCGATTACATGAGGATGAACATGATAATGAACAGCATTCAGCATAGCACGTATTCTGGAATTGCTGCCGCACATGCTGATAGTGGTGGTGGAATCGGCGGATTTGGTGGTGGTGGTTTCTCTGGCGGAGGCTCCGGTGGTGGCGGAGGCGGCTCTTGGTAGAGGCTGTATCACAAGATTAATTAAGTGCGTTTCATATGTTGAAGTAAGTGCACTGATGTGCTAATATAACGAATCAATAGATATTAATAGTTATTGCTTTTTAATAAAGAAGAGGTGTAAAAATGGTAATTTGGATAGTTTTAGCGGTGGTCGTACTTCTGCTACTATGGGTTATTGCTACATATAATGGCTTTGTAAAGCTAGCTGTAAACTGTGATGAAGCTTTCTCGACTATGGATGTGTATCTCAAGAAGAGATTTGACCTAATTCCTAATCTGGTTGAGACTGTAAAAGGGTATGCTGCTCACGAATCGGAGACACTCAAGGCTGTGACAGCAGCTAGATCTGCCGTTGGAAATTCCTCTACAACTGCTGAAAAGCTTGAGAATGAGAATATCCTATCGGGTACTTTAAGAAGCTTGTTTGCTGTTGCAGAGTCGTATCCAGATCTAAAGGCAAATGCGAACTTTATCGAGCTAATGGACCAGCTAAAAGCAGTTGAGAATGATATCGCTAATTCTCGCAAGTACTACAATGCTGTTGTAAAGAAGTTCAACGTAAAATGCAGAGTATTTCCTTCAGCAATCATCGCAAGGATGTTCGGATATGAAGCGAAGCCAATGTTCGAAGTTTCGTCAGAAGCTGAACGTGAAAATGTGAAGGTAGATTTCGGAACAAGCAAGTAGTCATTGATCGAAGTTAATATCGTTAGGATACAGAGTGTGCATGGGTGCGCACTCTGTTTTATTGTTATTGAACAAAAAAACAAATTTTAAATTGTGATTTTTGTTTATAAATACTATTAATTTTGTTAGAATGACTACGACTAATAAAACACGAAGGGTAATGTATATATGTACGTAATAATTGATATTGGTTCTAACACGATAAGAATGGCGGTTTATAACATAGGGAATGATAAGTCTTTCAGTCAGATTATGAGCAACAAGATTTCATGTGGAATCGCTGGATATATAAATGATAATGAGATGAGTGCAGAAGGAGTAGAAGTAATGATTGATGCACTCAAACAGTTTAGAATTGCAGTAGACAGAATGTCTGACGTCCTCGTATTTGCAATAGCTACTGCAAGCATAAGAGAACTTAAGAATAAAAAAGAAATTGTCGCACGCATCAAGGATGAAGTCGGATTTGAAGTAGATGTAATAACAGGTCAGGATGAGGCTAGATACGATTACTACGGCATAATGAAGGATATCGGAGATGCTACTGGAATGCTTACAGATTGTGGTGGGGGTAGCACAGAAATATCTTTATTTACAGGGTATGAGATAATTTTTGCTGATACTATGTCAATAGGATCTCTCAATGCTTATCACCGACATGTTGATGGAATATTTCCTACAGAAGAAGAGTTATCATCGATTAAGGAAGAAACTGAGAATCTGCTTTGAAGCTGCGTATTCCGGGAGATATTAAAGCTTCACCTGGGCATGTATATGCGATTGGAGGTACTGTCAGGGCCACATGCAAGCTCGCAAATAAGCTTTTGGATAGGAGCAAGAGTACGGCTACACTTTCTGCAAGAGAGTATGACGATCTGTTTGAACTATATTTTACTAATCAAAGGGAATTTATTAGAACATTACTCAAAGTAAAGCCAGAGCGTGTTCAGTCACTTGTCACAGGTATGTGTATACAGAAGACGATTATGGACAAACTAGGTTACGATGAAATAACTGTCTCCGAATCGGGAGTAAGAGAGGGATTTCTGATGAAAAAGCTTGAAGATTTGAATAATAATTAAGTGAGGCATATCGATGAGTGAGCTTTATATTGAAGGTTTTACACAGAACCGAGATCTCTCGTGGCTTAAGTTTAACGAGAGAGTATTAAATGAAGCTGCAAATACCAGGAATCCGATTCTTGAAAGAGTAAAATTTAGATTGATTTACGAAAAAAATCTAGCAGAATTTATACGGGTACGTATTGGTAGTTTGAACAACCTTAGAAAGATTGATTCGCTAACGCGAGACACAATGTCTGGTCTTACCGTAGATGAGCAGATTCATTACATATGGCGTGAAATACGCATAATTAATGAAAATGCTGAAATTGTGAATGATTATATTTACAAAGGACTTCGAGAAATAGGTGTGCACTGCGGTTCTTATAAAGATTTGAAAGAATCCGATTACGACTTTGTTGATGGGCAGTTTCTTATGAAGTTTTCATCGAGTTTTCAGCCGCAATTTATTGATAAAAGCGATATTTCGGAAAACATAAAAGACGGTAATCACTATATTATTGTTGATACTTCTGTGGATAATAGCAGAAAACTGATGATGATTGAAATTCCAGAGCCATTTCTAAAAGGTGTAATTGTTCGAAATTCGCAAGGTATTAATTTATTACTTCCTTTAGAGCTCGTCAGATTATATCTAAATAATATATGTTTCCCATTTGAACCAAAAGGATTTATCGCATTTACAGCTTTTAGAAATGCTGATATAGACTTTGAGTATGACAATTTTAATCTTGGAGCTAGCGCAATAGAACGAATAAAGAAGATGCTTGATAAGCGTGGGAATTCAGAGTTTGTAGGAGCATTTGCATATTCAGAATGTGTTGATAATAGTCTCTATGATGATTTGAAAGATATTCTTAAGCTTTCAAATGAGGAATTAGTTCTTTGTTCCAATATTCCGTCGTTAAGTCACCTAGGCTCCTTAAAGGAGCATCTATCAGGGCACATACTTTTGAATAACTCATTTACTGAATTACGTAAAACAAATTCTGAGAAAAAGGTTAGAGCCAATATTATAGATCTGATAATGGAAAGAGATTTGCTCGATGCATATCCTTACGATTCAATGGATAACTTGCTTGAACTTTTAAGAGAAGCTGCGAGCCATATTAAAGTCAAAGAAATAAAAATCAGTATTTATAGAGTGACCAGTCATCCTAGAATTATCGAATATTTGATAAAAGCTGCTAGCAATGGTAAGCGAGTTAGAGTACTTATTGAACTCAGGGCCAGATTTGATGAGGCCAATAACGTAGATTGGGCTAAAAAAAGCTTAAAGATTCTGGATGCGAAGTGTATTATGGGACTAAGCGATTTAAATCGCATTTTAAGGCATGTCAGGTCGTCTTTAAAAAATCCTTTAGTAAAATTGGAGAACAAGAAATCATTACGCAGGTTGGGACCGGAAATTATAACGAAACTACAGCACGCCAGTATACTGATTTTTCAATTATAACATCAAGCCGTATACTTGGTGAGGAGGTTTCAACTCTGTTCGATAATGCCATCGAAGGAATTATTGATAATCAATTTAGATATATAATTACATCACCTTCTTGCATGAGGAAGAGGCTTATTGAATTAATTGAACGTGAATGCGCGAAGGGATGCAAAGGAAGAATTTTTATAAAAGTAAATTCATTTTCAGACCGCTATATCGTAGAAAAGCTTTCTGAGGCATCACAGGCCGGTGTTAAAGTGCGCATGATAGTTAGAGGAATTTGTACACTCCTGCCTGGTGTAGAAGAATATACCGATAATATTCAAATAATAAGCATTGTAGGTAGGTTCTTAGAGCACTCTCGCGTATATATATTCGGAAGTGGCTCAGATGAGCGTGTGTATATTTCATCAGCCGATATTATGAACAGAAATATGGATAAACGTTTTGAGCTAGCTTTCCCTATAACGGATGAAACTTGTATTGCGAAGATAAAGTTAATTATGCGTATGAATATGATGGATAACACCAGGGCTAAGTACTTATTTCAGATGGGAGATATGTTAATATCGCTTCTAATGGTATAATGTTCGATAGTCAGGAAAGGCTCTTAAAGGAATTTGGAGATCGCAATTAAAGGGAGGGATTATGATAGCTGGATATCTACTGACTGAAATTGCATTGTTTTTTCTTGTTTATTCAGTAATAGGATGGGTTACAGAAGTTATTTATCAGGCAGTTAGTAAAGGAATTATCGTAAATAGGGGATTCTTAAATGGTCCTGTTTGTCCGATATACGGTTTTGGTTCGCTTTTTGTTATCCTTCTGGTAAAAGCACTTGGATTGGACCATAGTTCATTTACTGCAGATGCACAGGTATTCCTCCTTGGTATGTTGCTATCCACAATGCTAGAGTTAATCGGAGGTCATGCGCTTTTAAAAATATTTCATGCTAGATGGTGGGATTATAATTCGAAACCATTTAATTATCATGGATATATTTGTCTAGAATTCAGCATTATATGGGGATTTGGTATTTTGATTGTAGTGAGGAGAATACAGCCATTTATAGAGGCAGTATTCGGGGACATAGCAACATCTACTTTTGGGATAATATTGCTTCTTATAGCATATATTGCGTTTATTTCAGATTTCGCTGTTTCTGTACTTATCACGCTCGGACTTAACAAAAGGATTACGCGTCTTGATGATATGAAAAAATCAATGACTGAATTTAGTGACTCACTTAGCACTAGAATAGGTGATGATGCCATAAATGCTAAGGGAAAGGTTGACGCTTATAGAGCCGAAAGCACCTCCTTCGAAGCTGAAATTAGGGATGCAGCTGCAGAGAGAAGGGCTGAGGTTGCAAAGGAACTTGCAGATATGAAGAGAGACTATGAGCTTGCAAGAGAAGAATTTTACAAGAAGATGCGTAAGACTAAGTTCTTCGGGACTGGTAGAATTCTTAAATCTTACCCTGATCTAAGGATAGTTGATCACGGCGAAATCGTTGATAAAATCAAAGAAACTCTTAGGTATAAGACCAAATCATAGTATTTGTTTTTGGCTATATACATAAAGCTCGTTTGTTGACAATTTGTGCTTTGGATAGTAAAATTAGTAAATATTTTGTTTATATTAATAATAATTGATGTTAGAGGAAGGGATATTAAAAATGTTTGAAAACTTATCTGAGAAATCAGTAGCAGATGTTCAAGAAGAACAGGTTCAGCATTGGTCTGACATAGATCTTCTGCATCTCTGCGTAAAGGAACGAGAGGGAGATCCTAGTTTCGTATTCTATGAGGGACCTCCAACAGCTAATGGTAAGCCTGGTATACACCATGTAATGGCGAGAACATTGAAGGATTCGATCAATAGATATAAGACGATGCAGGGTTTTCAGGTTAAGCGTAAGGCTGGCTGGGATACTCATGGGCTTCCTGTTGAGATCGAGGTAGAGAAGCAGCTTGGTATGTCCGGAAAGAACGATATCGAAAGCTATGGAATTAAGGAATTTAATGAAAAGTGTCGTGAGTCAGTATTTAAGTACACTAGCCTTTGGCGTGAGATGTCAGAGAAGATGGCGTATCTTGCTGACATGGATGATCCATACATCACGTATGACAACAACTATATCGAATCTGCTTGGTGGATTATAAAGAAGTTTTTCGACGCCGGGCTCATCTATGAGGGACACAAGGTTCTCCCTTACTGTGCAAGATGTGGAACCGGTCTTGCTTCTCATGAGGTAGCACAGGGATACAAAGAAGATCCAGTTCTTACTGTAACCTGTAAGTTCAAGCGCAGAGATAGAGAAAATGAGTATTTCCTAGCTTGGACAACAACACCATGGACACTTCCTTCTAACATTTTAATTACAGTTGGTCCAGAGGTTGTATATGTAAGAGCTAAGATGCTTGAGGGCGAAGAAGAGGGAAATATCTTCTACGTTGCAAAGAACCTTGCAGATAAGGTTCTAGGTGAGGGTAAGTACGAAGTACTTGAAGATATGACTGGCAAGGACCTAGAATATGTACCTTATGAACCCCTTTCAACGTTTGTATATGGAGAAGACCTTGATAATGTAAAAGGCTTTTATGTTGCAACTGCAGATTACGTTACTGTTGAAGATGGTACTGGTCTCGTACATACTGCATATGCATTTGGTGAAGATGACTATAATACTTGTCGCAAGTATGGTGTAGACTTTGCAGAGCCCGTAGATGAGAAGGGCTGCTTTACGACGACTCCATGGGAAGGTCGTTTTGTAATGGAAGAAGGCCTTGATGTTGAGATACTCAAGTATTTCGCTGCAGAGGATAAGGTGTTTGCAAAGCAAAAGATGGTTCACAATTATCCACATTGCTGGAGATGCGATACACCACTAGTTTACTATTCTAAGCCAGGTTGGTATATCGAGATGACTAAGCTTAGAGATAACTTAGTTGCTAATAACAACACTGTAAATTGGTACCCACCATACGTTGGAGAAAAACGTTTCGGTAACTGGATTGCAGACGTTAAAGACTGGAATATTTCTAGATCTAGATACTGGGGAACTCCAATTCCAATATGGAGATGTGAGTGCGGTCATCTTGAGAGTGCAGGAAGCCGTGCAGAACTTGCCGAAAAAGCTGTTGAGGATGTAAATCCTGATACAATCGAGCTTCATAGACCTTATGTAGACGATATTCACTTTAAGTGCCCATGCTGCGGCAAGACTATGGAGAGAATTCCTGAAGTTATGGACTGCTGGTTTGACTCAGGTGCTATGCCTTATGCACAGTGGCACTATCCATTCGAAAATGCTGATAGGTTTGAGAAAGAACTGTTCCCAGCAGACTTTATCTGCGAAGGTATTGACCAGACTAGAGGGTGGTTCTATTCATTGATGGCTATTTCAACATTTATTATGGATAGAGCTCCATATAAGAATGTTCTTGTTAATGACCTTATCCTCGATGCAAAGGGCAAGAAGATGTCTAAGCATGTAGGAAATACTGTAGATCCATTCGATATGATGAGCAAGTATGGTGCAGACGTCATTCGCTGGTATCTCGTTTCCGTCTCACCTGCTTGGACCCCAACTAAGTTCGATGAAGAAGGTGTTAAAGACGTACAGAGCAAGTTCTTCGGAACACTTAGAAATATATATAATTTCTTTGTGCTATACTCCAATATGGATGATTTAGATCCAGCAAATCTTGATGTTCCATATGAGAATAGACCTGAACTCGATAGATGGATCATTTCAAGATACAATAGACTCGTTGCTAATGTAACTGAGTATATGGACGAATATGATCACATGAAGACAGTAAGAGCTATCAATGAATTTGTCGTTGAAGATTTCTCAAACTGGTATATAAGAAGAGCTAGAAGAAGATTCTATGCGGAGGGAATGACTGACGACAAGAAGAGCGTATATGCTACAACATATGAAGTTCTTCTAGGTGTAATCAAGATGATTGCTCCAATTGCACCATTCATCTCAGATGAAATGTACGTTAAGCTAACCGGTGAAAAGACAGTTCATATCGCTCATTTCCCAACTTCAAACGGTAATCTAATCGATGAGAAGACTGAAGAGAGAATGGGGCTAGTTAAGACTCTGGTTAACCTCGGAAGAGGAACAAGAGAGAAGGAGAGACTCAAGGTTAGACAGCCTCTAAGCGAGGTGATTGTTGACGGTAAGTATGAAGAGCTAATCAGTGACCTTGTGCCTCTGATCACGGAGGAGCTCAACGTTAAGAACGTTGTGTTTGAGAAGGATCTTGATAAGTATATGAACTTTGCTGTAAAGCCTGATTTCAAGGCTGCAGGACCAGTACTTGGTAAGGATATAAAGGAATTTGCAGGAAAGCTAGCGAAGCTTGATGCGAAGGAACTCATAGCTGATGTTGCAGCTGGCTCTATAAAGCTTGAACTAGGCGGAAAAGAATATGAAATCACAGAAGATTTCCTAGATGTAAGAATTTCAGCAAAGGATGGTTTCGTCGTAGGAATGGAAAACAATGTGTTCACTATTCTTGATACGACTCTAACCCCAGAGCTTGTTAACGAAGGATACGTTCGTGAGGTTATATCCAAGGTTCAGCAGCTACGTAAACAGAATGACTTTGAGATGCTAGACCATATCACAATCAGCTTTGAAGCAGATGAAGAAGTAAAGGCAGCAGTTCTTGATGCGGCTGACCACATCAAGGAGGAGACACTTGCTGATTCATTAGTTGAGGCTTCGGGTCTTGAGAAGTTCGATATCAACGGACACAAAACTGGTCTTGCTGTTGCAAAGTGCTAAGAGATTTAAATATTATGAGTGAAGAGAATTACAACAAAACTTCTAAGCTCAATATCGCAGATTACGATCCCGACGAATTAGCCGGGGTCGTTTCTTCATGCGGAGATAAGCGATTTAGAGCAAAGCAGATATTTGGCTGGCTGTCCAAGGGAGTAGAGTCTTTCGATGAAATGACTAACATTCCAGCAAAGCTTAGGACGGCTTTATCTGAGAGATATTATATTGGACTGCCTGAAGACATTTGGTTCAGGAGTCTAAGCAGGATGGGACGAGAAAGTGTTTATTTGAATTTCGTGACGGAGCTCGAGTCGAATCCGTATTCATGAAGTATAATTATGGAAATTCTATATGCATTAGCTCTCAGGTTGGTTGCCGCATGGGATGTACGTTCTGTGCTTCGACGCGTAATGGTCTTGAAAGATCCCTTACTGGTGGTGAGATGCTGGCGCAGGTTCTTAAAATGCGTAATATCACCAGAGAGGATATTGGACACGTTGTGATTATGGGAATTGGCGAGCCTTTTGATAACTATGACAACATATCGAAGTTCATAAGGCTTATTAACAGCAAGCAAGGATATAATCTCGGCATGAGAAACATTACTGTGTCTACATGTGGTCTGATTCCATTTATTGAAAAATTCGGTGAAGATTTTCCGCAAGTGAATCTTGCTGTTTCTCTTCACGCTCCTAATGATGAGATTCGCTTGCCGTACGATGCCTGTAGCGAGGAGCTTTGAGTATTCAGAGCTCATGAAAGCATGTAGGAATTACACTGAGGCTACAAAGAGACGAATTACGTTCGAATATGCACTGATTGACGGTGTAAACGATGAGCCGGAGCATGCCCGTGAACTTGCAAGCCATTTGAAAGGCTGGCTTACACATGTGAATCTAATTCCTTTAAATGAGGTTGAAGGTACAGGCTACAGGACCTCACTTAAGACGAACGTTAGAGACTTTGCATCTATCCTAGAAGAACAAGGGATAGCAGTATCTGTTAGACGAACACTTGGTACAGATATTGATGCTGCTTGTGGGCAACTAAGACTAAGATAATTATACGCTGAACTATGTAGTGCTGCTTTATGCTAGAGCAGCACTTTTTATGTATGAAATTTCTTAGATGGCTTTAAATATCGCATGTTATAGCGTTTTATGGTATAATAATGTGCTAATTTAAAGCTTGTTTTAAAAGCGTATTACATAATACTTATATAAGCTTTCGTAATGGGCTATGAACTATGTGGGAACTAGCTTGCGTAGTTTACGAATCATGGAGGTACTATGAGAATACTAATCGATGGTATGGGCGGTGATCACGCTCCTCAGGAAATAGTAAAGGGTGCAATTCAGGCGGCAAGGGAGATTGACGATACGGTTGTAATCATTGGCGCTGAAGATTTAATAAAAGCAGAACTCGATGTTCAGAAATGGAATGGAAGTAACATAGAGGTCGTGAATGCGACAGAGGTCATAACAAATAACGAATCTCCAGCAATGGCGGTTCGCAAGAAAGGACTCGACCATTAATCGTGGAATGAAGATGGTCAAGGAGGGTGACGCAGATGTCTTCATCTCTGGAGGAAGTACAGGTGCACTCCTTGCAGCTGGTCTTCTGGGCCTAGGTCGTATCAAAGGCATAAAGAGACCTGCCATTGCAGCGTTTTTTCCACAGATAGGAAAAGACGATACCACCCTCTTATTGGACTGCGGTGCTAACGTAGATTGCAGGCCTGAATTTCTGTATCAATTCGGTGTGATGGGAAGCATTTTCGTAAAGAACGTCAAAGGCAAAGAAAGCCCTGATGTTAGACTTCTCAATGTCGGTGCAGAAGCTGAAAAGGGTGATGAACTTCATAAAGAAGCATATGAGCTACTAGCTAATAGCTCAATTAATTTCCAGGGCAACATCGAAGGACGTGAAGTAGTATCCGGTGTATGTGACGTTGTAGTTACTGATGGATTCTCTGGAAACATATTTCTAAAGAGCTCGGAAGGACTTGCACTTTCCATCATGGGCAGGCTTAAGGATGTTTTGATGGGCGGAACTATCTCTAAGATAGCAGCACTACTGCTATCAAAACAGCTAAAGGGCATGAAGAAGGACTTCGATTACTCCGAAGAAGGCGGAGCTCCTATTTTAGGTCTAAAGGGTCCAGTTCTTAAAATCCATGGTAGTTCTAAGGCCTATGCTGTATATAATGCCATCCTTAAAGCTAGAGATTATGTAGAGTCAGATGTAACTGGACAGATTGAGAAGGCAATTGCTGAGAGCGATGAGATCAGCAGTGGTGAGGCAGCTAAACCAGAAGTTTAATATATAGCTTCTGATAGATAGAATGTTAACTCTTCTAAATTATGGATGTTAGGTTTATGGACAGCTTAGAGAAGAAACTAGGATATAAATTTAATAATAGAAAGCTACTTGAGATAGCTCTCACACATAGTTCTTATGCATCTGAGCATGGCAAAAGCTATGAGTTTAACAACGAGAGACTCGAGTTCCTTGGTGATGCATTCCTCGATGCCATTGTCGGGAAAAAAGTCTTCGTTATCATGCAGGAAGCCAATGAAGGCATTCTGTCAAAGACGAGAGCCGATGTAGTTTGTGAGAAATCTCTTGCCGATGTAGCTAAATCTCTGAATCTAGGAGATTACCTCAGACTAGGAAAGGAGAGGAAAATGGTGGCGGAAGACACAAGCCTTCCATTGTCGGAGATGCTGTAGAGGCTTTGATTGGTGCGATGATAATCGACGGTGGATATGAGAAAGCTGAGAGAATAGTTCTAGATTTATTCTCTGATAAGATTAGACTCGCAATCAAGGGGGAGCTGCATAAAGATTATAAGACTAAGCTACAGGAGAAGTTACAAGATCACATAAAAGGAGTTTGCATAGAATATAAGCTAGTGCGTGAGGAAGGTCCTGATCACAGAAAAGAATTCGTCACGGCTGTTTTTGCGAATGGTGAAGAACTCGGACTTGGCATAGGAAAAAGCAAGAAGGAATCAGAGCAGGCGGCGGCAGCTAATGCGCTTACGAAGGGAGATATATAGCTTGTATTTTAAACGAATAGAGCTACAGGGGTTTAAATCATTTGCTGATCCCGTAACAATAGACTTAAATGATGGAATAACATGCATTGTAGGACCTAACGGAAGCGGTAAGAGCAACATCAGTGATGCACTACGTTGGGTGCTTGGTGAACAGAGTCCGAAGTCGCTTCGAGGCGGTAAGATGGATGATGTTATATTTGCAGGAACTGCGACCAGAAAGCCTAAGGGTATGGCCGAAGTTTCTCTTGTTATAGATAATTCGCTATCAATATTGCCTCTTGAGTATAACGAAGTGCAGGTTACTCGTCGTATGTATAGATCTGGTGAGAGTGAATATCTGATAAACGGTAACCAGTGCAGACTGAGAGACATTAAAGAGCTGTTTATGGACACCGGAATAGGTGTTGACGGATACTCTATTATTGGACAGGGTAAGATTCAGGAAATTGTCAGCACTAAACCTGAGAATCGCAGAGAGATATTTGAGGAAGCTGCGGGGGTAGTTCTGTATAAGAGTAGAAAGGCTGAGGCTGAAAGGAAGCTTGCTTCCGCATCTGATAATCTCGAGCGAGTTAAGGATATTATTGCTGAAATTGAAGGTCGCATAGGAACGCTGAAGGATGAGTCTGAAAAGGCAAGTGAATATATCGTCCTCCGCGACAGATATAAGTACGTAGGTGTTAATATCATCATTCACAATATTGATGGTTTAATTCGCACTGTTGAAAATTCTCACAATGAACTTATCGAGATGGAAAATCAGCTTAGGGCTATAGATGAGAGATCTGAAAACATTGAACTTAAGATTGAGGGAATAAGAGATAAGTCATCGATGCTTGATCAGGCATACGAGGAAGCGAATGCTGAGCTTTTAGAAAAGATTGAAGAGCTCAATACTATTACGAGCCGTGGACAGGTAAATGAAGAAAAGATTCAAGGCATCGAACGTGAACTAACAAGACTCGAATCTGTCATCGAAGAGACGAAGAATAAACTCGAGGCAGAAAATAATAACTTTGCAGAACTAGAAGCAAATGAAAAATCATATAGAGCGGAGAAGGAGCAGGCTCTAGCTGATCTTCAGGAAGCTGAAGCTGACTTCAATGAGAGTAAGAGAAAGCTGGAAGCTATTAATTCAGAGATTGAAAATAGTAAAGATGATATCATCAGCCTTAGCAACAAGAATATTACTAGAAAGGCAGATATATCAACTCTAGAGAATTATGTAACCACGCTAAATGACAGAAAAGAAAAACTGAGCGAAGAGTATAGTGGCAAAGACGAGACTGATGCAGAAAATGCCCGTCAGCTTAAGGAACTAGAAGAACAGTATAGAGAAGTAGAGAATAGGCAGAATGTTGCAGCAAGTCAGATTAATGAGATTATTGCAAATATTAGATCGTTAGAAGAACAGGCTGGTAATAGTGCTAAACAGATAGAAGACCTCAGCAATAAGTACAATAGAACTCTCGCGCGAAAGAACACCATCGAAGAGATGGAGAGCAACTATGAGGGATATAACAATGCTGTTAGAATGTTGATGAAACAGCATACTGGGGGGATCATCGGTACAGTTTCAGATTTAATTAAAGTTCCGTCTGGGTATGAGGTTGCAACCGAAACTGCGCTTGGGGCAGCAATGCAGAACATCATCTGTGACGATGATGCTTCGGCAAAATCTGCGGTAAGATGGCTAAAGGATAATAAGGCTGGGAGAGCAACGTTCCTACCACTATCATCTATTAGATATAACAAACAGTATCCAGAGCGCGAGATTGAGAATGCTCCTGGATATCTTGGAGTTGCATCTGAGATTGTTAAAGTTGATGATAAATTCCACAGTATTCTCGAGTATCTGCTAGGTCGCGTCATCTTTACTAGCAACATGGACGATGCGGTCAGAATTTCAAAGATGACTAGCAAGGGCTACAGAATTGTTACTACAGACGGTGAGGTAATCAACTCGAGTGGAGCAATTACAGGTGGAAAATTTAAAAATAAGTCTGCTAATATACTCGAACGTAAAAATGAAATTAAGGAACTGAGTGAGGCTGTTCTAAAGTATAAAGATCAGATAGCTACACTTAGAGAAGAAATCGCAGACGCTAATGTTAAAATTGCAGAGCTCAAAGAATCTAGAGCAATGGCATATGACGAGCTCCAGCAGATAGAAGTTGAGAAAGGTGTAATCGCAAGTGAACTCGAGCGAATCAAAAAGCTGACTGACGATGCTGGTGCACACAAAGACCTTTATGCAAGTGAAATCGATACACTTAATGGAGATATCGATAGAGCTACTGAAATGGTCACAAAGCATAGAGCTGAAATAGCAGATGCAGAAGCAGAGATCACTAGACTCAATAAGCATATTGATGAGCTCATGGGAGAGGCTGAGAAGTACGACGATCGAGTTAATAAGCTTCGTGAGGTAACACTAGAAAATAAACTTCAGTTAAGTGAGCAGGATGCGAGAATTCTCGGTTTAAACGAATTGATTGAACGAGTTAGAGACACTATTACAGACCTTGAAACGAGCTGGAGGAGGCTACTGAAGCGTATGAAGAGCTTAAGGAAAAGCATCATATGCTTACCAGTAGCGATGCCGAATCGAGCGAGAAAATTGCACAGTTGACTGAGCATAAGCAAGGTCTAGAAGATCGCATTAAGCTTCTGGGTAAATCTATTGATGAAAGCAAGGCAGCTTACGAAGAGGCTATTAAGGATCAAAAGAAACTTGCACATGAACTAAATGAACTGCAAGATGCTAAGTATAAGCTGGAGGTTAAGAGCGCTAAGAGTGAAACCCTGCTCGATACACAGAAGGATAAGTTATGGGATGAATTCGAAGTTTCATTCGCTGAGGCACAGGATATAAGAGACGATGATTTTGGTATCACTGCTGGTAATAAAGAAGCCAAGGAAATCAAGCTTCGTATGGCTGAGCTAGGCGATGTAAATATATCATCTATTGAGGAGTATAAGTCGGTAAGCAAGAGATATGAGTTTATGACGGCACAGGAAAACGATATTTCTACAGCTATGAAGGAGCTCCGGTCAATTATTACCAACATGGAGCGCAATATAAGGGATAAGTTCAAAGAGAATTTCGATAAGGTGGTCATTAACTTTGAGCATAGCTTAGAGAATTATTCGGAGGTGGTCACGCTGAACTTAGACTTGAAGATGAAAACGATCCTCTGTCATCGGGTATTGAGATTATCGCACAGCCACCGGGCAAGAAGCTCAAGAATATCAATTTGATGTCAGGCGGAGAGAAGACTCTGACAGCGATTGCGCTGATGTTTGCTGTAATTAAGGCTAAACCAACGCCTTTTTGCATTCTTGACGAGGTGGAGGCGGCACTTGATGAGGCAAATATTGAGAGATTCTCAAGTTACCTTAAACGCTTTGAAGACGTTCAGTTTGCACTCATAACTCACCACAAAGCAACTATGGAGCATGCAGATGTGCTCTACGGGGTAACAATGCCAGAGCAGGGTATCTCCAGAGTGCTTTCACTTAAGTTTGAAGACGGATTTGATCCAAGCGAGTATTCGAACGAATAGACAACTTGTACAGCTTTAACTGGAAAGGATAAAGATGGGACTTTTTAAAGATAAAAGCACATTTCGAAAATTTACGGAAAAGGTTACCAATGTAATCGTCGGTAACCCGAATATCGATGAGGAATTTTATGAGGAACTAGAGGAGTCACTTGTAATATCTGATATCGGCATTGAAACGACAGACAAGATAATGGACATGTTAAGAAAGCGTATTAACGCAAAGTATCTTACTAAGCCGGAAGATATCAAGCGAGCACTTGCAGATGTTATAGCCGAAATTGTCGACAAAGGTGATAGAAACAAGCTTTCAAGTGATTATCCACTCGTTATTCTGATGATAGGTATTAATGGTGGAGGTAAGACTACTTCTATAGGTAAGCTGGCAAACATGTTCAAAGAACGCGGTCACAGTGTTCTGCTTGCAGCTGCGGACACATTTCGTGCAGCGGCCGCAGATCAGCTTGTAGAGTGGGGAAACCGTTCAGGAGTTCGAGTTATTAGACATGAAGAAGGGACTGACCCAGCCGCAGTAATATATGATGCCGTACAGTCTGCAAGGGCAAATGATATAGATGTCCTAATATGCGATACCGCAGGCAGGCTCCAGAATAAGACCAACCTTATGAAGGAACTCGAGAAGATGGATAAAATCATCAGCCGTGAGTATCCAGAGGCTTCGAGGGAGACGCTGATAGTGCTTGATTCGACCACTGGTAAGAATGCAATCAGCCAAGCTAAAGAATTTTCAGAAATCGCCGATATCACTGGCATAGTTCTTACAAAGCTTGATGGAACAGCTAGAGGAGGAATTTCTATTACTGTAACTGATGAATATGATCTTCCGATCAAGTTCATAGGAGTAGGTGAGGGAATTCACGACTAAAGGAATTTGACCCAAAGGAATTTGCAGGAGGTATTTTCGATGAGTAAACCTATACTCGCAGTTGTAGGTAGACCTAACGTAGGAAAATCTACATTCTTTAATAGAATAATTGGAGAAAGAAAAGCCATCGTTCAGGATACCCCGGGAGTTACTCGCGACAGAATCTACGCAGAGACTGAATGGAACGGCAGGGAGTTCGCTATTGTCGATACAGGTGGTATCGAGGCTAATACGAGCGATGTAATCCTCTCTCAGATGAGAGAGCAGGCTGTGACTGCGATGGAACTTGCAGATGTTATTGTGTTTATGGTAGATGGCAAAGAAGGTCTGACTTCGGCAGACCATGACGTTGCTGATATTTTACGTAGAACCGGCAAGGAAATAATTCTTGTAGTCAATAAGGTCGATAATCCAACCAAGTATGGCGATAATATTTATGATTTCTATGAACTCGGATTAGGGGAGCCTATTGCAATCAGCTCTGTCAATATGCTCAACATCGGGGACTTGCTAGATGCAATAGTTGCAGGCTTTCCAGATGAAATATATGGGTATGAAGAATCGACTAAAATTGCTATCATAGGAAAGCCAAACGTGGGAAAATCTTCCCTAGTAAATGCCCTCACTAACGAGAAGCGCGTAATCGTCTCACCGATTGCTGGAACTACTCGCGACTCTATAGACACGCCATTTACTTATAAAGACAGGGAATATACACTTATTGACACAGCAGGGCTCAGACGAAAGAGCAAGGTAAACGACTCCATAGAACACTTTAGTGTTATCAGAGCCGTTACAGCTGTTGAAAGATGCGACATATGCATAATGATGATAGATGCTATGGAAGGACTTACTGAACAGGACAAAAAGATTCTTGGCATCGCTCATGAAGCCGGCAAGGGGCTGATGATAGTGGTTAACAAGTGGGATCTCGTTGCAAAAGAGACAAATACTATGCGAGACTACGAACGAACACTCAGAGCAGATCTACAGTTCGTATCCTATGCACCTATAATATTTACATCTGTACTAGAGAAAAAAAGAATATTTGATATTATAGACAAGGCTTCCAAGATTGAGGAAATCAGGTCTAGGAGAATAACGACAGGAAAGTTAAACAGCATTATTGAAGACGCTGTAATGATGAGACAGCCACCTTCAGATAAAGGTAAACGTCTCAAGATTTATTATGCTAGTCAGATAGGTTCAAGACCACCGTTATTTTCATTCAGTATAAATTCACGAGAGCTGATGCACTTCTCTTATTCGAGATACCTCGAGAACAAGCTCCGTGAAGCGTATGATTTTGAAGGAACACCTATCAAATTCTTATTTAATGAGAAAAAGGGAGATCAGTAATGAAATATTTACCGCTTATAATCATGGTAACTTTTGCATATCTTATCGGTAATATATCCCCAGCAACATTAATAGGCCGACTCTACGGAATAGACATCAAAAATTCTGGAAGTGGAAATGCTGGAACAACCAATGTACTAAGGGTTCTGGGGACCAAGGCAGGAATATGCACATTGCTGATAGATGTGTTTAAGGGATTTATAGCAGTTCATATTGCACAGGGTAGATTTAATAATCTTGGGGCAATGCTTGCATTTGCTGCCGTGGTTATCGGACATATCTATCCAGTCGTATTTAAATTCAAGGGAGGCAAAGGAGTTGCAACTTTTCTAGGAGCAGCTATGGCTTTAAATTGGCCTAGCATGTTTGCAGCAGCGCTAATAGCTGTTGTTGTTGCAGCGGCATCGAAAAAGATGTCACTTGGGTCAATAACTGCAGCGATGATATATCCATTCTTGATACTTTATTACTATCCGAAAGCATTACCAATTGCAATCCTGATGACATTTATAATCTTATTCACTCATCGTGGGAATATTAAGAGGCTGATGAAAGGCGAAGAGAAGGAATTAAGCATCGGTTCAAAAATTAAAGAGAAGCTAAGAGAGCAGACTAGATGAACCAGAGAATATTAATAAAACAAACACTGTTAATAACTCTGATATATCTGGAAAATCTGCTATCAATAAAAAGATTTCCAAAGCATCTGAATCTGAAAATAGTCTCAAACATGAAGATTCTGAAGAACAGACAAACGTGAAAAGCGATAGTGGTACAGATGAACTGGCCAACGATGAAAAAGATGATATGATGATCATTGGTTCAGATAATAAACTTGTGAGTGAAGCAACCGCTATAGAACACACTAAAATTAAGGTATCAGATAAACCAATTGATTATTATAAGGATGTTGATATTCCTCGCTTAAAAACAGAAGACAAGAGAGTAGTATCGGTAATTGGAAATGGAAGTTTTGGTACTGCGATTGCTAATGTAATAGCACATAACGGGCACCGTGTAACGATATATGGTCGTAATAAAGAAGATATAAATAACACGCGAGAAAGCAGGGTAAATGAAAAGTATTTACCAGGAGCTTTGCTTTATGACAAGATTAGATTCACATCTAACATCAGAACTGCTGTTGGTAAGCGAGATATAATTATATTTGCTATTCCAGCGCAGCAATTCGGTGCTTTCCTCGAGAAGAATGCAAAGTATATAGATAAAAATGCTATAATCGTTAACTTAGCAAAAGGAATAGAGAACAAATCTCTTAAGACTATGTCTCAAATTGCTAAGAAGTATATTAAATAAATATGTTGCTGTTTCCGGGCCTTCGCATGCGGAGGAGATTGTCCGTAATTACCCGACCACTGTTGTAGCAGCATCGGAAGATGAGAAGGCTGCTAAAGAGATTCAGAATATAATGATGAGCAAAACCTTTAGGGTATATACCACTAACGATATAATCGGGATAGAACTTGGCGGAGCCCTCAAAAATGTAATCGCTTTGGGTACTGGAATCACGGATGGCATGAATTTTGGTGACAATTCCAAAGCTGCACTTATGACTAGAGGAATTCACGAGATATCAAGACTTGGTGAAACTATGGGTGCAAACAGTGAGACTTTTTCCGGGCTTTCGGGAATCGGCGATCTAATGGTTACATGTTCTTCTGATCTATCAAGAAATAGAAGATGTGGTCTTTTAATTGGTGGCGGCATGACACCAGAAGAAGCAGTTGCAGAAATTAAAACCACTGTAGAAGGAATTTATACAGTAGAAGCTGCAAGTAAATTGGCTAAAAAGCTCAAGGTTGACATGCCTATTACGAATGCTATAAAAGCAGTAATCGATGGCAAACTAAATCCACGAGATGCTGTCGAGATGCTTATGAATAGAGATAGGAAGCAAGAGAACAAATAATAGATGAAGAGATATCACATTATAACATTCGGATGTCAAATGAATGAACATGATTCCGAGAATATCGCGGGAATGCTCGAAAGTATGGGATATGTTCTAGCAGATGACCCTTTTAAAGCAGAAGTTGTCGTACTTAATACGTGCAGTGTTCGTGAACATGCTGATAAGAGATTCTACGGAATGCTGGGGCAGTTTAAAAAAAGGCGTGATGAGAATAAGGATACGAGAATTGTGTGTGTCTGCGGATGTATGCCGCAGCAGCCACGCGTTCAAGATGAGATAAAAAAGAGCTTTTCATGGGTAGATGTAGTATTCGGTACACAGACTATTGGTGATTTTCCTAGACTTCTCAATGATAGAATATCAACAGGCAAAAAGCAGTTTTCTATTACCGCAAATAATTCTATCGTACCAGACGAAAAGGAATCAAAGAGGCTTCATAAGCACAAGGCTCTTGTCAATATAACATATGGATGCAACAATTTCTGTACTTACTGCATAGTCCCTTATACACGCGGTAGAGAGAAGAGTCGCTCTCTTGAGGATGTAGTATGCGAGGTAGAAAAGCTCGTTGCCGATGGAGCAATTGAAGTTATGCTTCTCGGACAAAATGTTAATTCATTTATTGATGACAAAGGGAATACTTTCCCAACACTCGTAAGAGCAATTAATGACATAGAAGGACTTGAGCGAATTAGGTTTATGACTTCTAATCCTAAGGATTTATCAGACGAGCTTATAGACTGTTATAGAACATGCGAAAAACTATGTAAACATATACATCTGCCCGTACAATCAGGTAGTAGCTCAGTACTGAAACGCATGAATAGGCGATACGACAGAGAGAAGTATATCGATATCATAAATAAGCTTAAGTTAGCATGTCCAGATATCGCTATTACTACGGACATAATTGTAGGTTTCCCAGGTGAGACAGAGGCGGAGTTTGAGGATACATTATCATTAGTAGAATACGTGAAATACGATTCTGCTTTTACTTTTATCTATTCGCCACGAGAAGGGACGCCAGCAGCTGGGTTTTCAGACCAGATACCATACGATATTAAGCATGGGAGATTTGAACGACTAAATGAAGTTGTAAATAAGTACTCGCTGGAGAAGAATGAACAACTTTCAGACAAAACTGTCAAGGTGCTTATTGACGGCTCCAGTCGAAAGGATGATAAATCATATTCTGGAAGGACAGATGGGTTTAAACTCGTAAATGTCTCTTCAGGGAGGGATATTACTGGTCATCTTGTAGATGTTAGAATTACTGAATGTAAAACATTCAGCATCGATGGAGTACTTGCATAAAATAGGATAATGATATGAGAGATAATTTGAAAAATTTACTTCGCTCTGGACCAGGAATTATATTAATTTTACTATTGGTTACGAATTTCCTGGATGGAGGACTTAGCGATCCCAAAACATACTTCTTTGACATGCTCCTAACCTTGCCGGGTATAATAGTAGGACTATCCTTTCATGAATTTGCACATGCGTTTGCATCTAATGCATTTGGTGATCCGACCCCGAGAATACAGGGAAGATTGACTGTTAATCCTGTAAAACACATTGATCCTTTCGGATTTGCAGCGCTGATATTCTGTGGATTTGGCTGGGGAATACCCGTTCAGATTGACAATCGTTATTATAAGCATCCTAGGCTAAATGAGTTTATAGTATCTATCGCAGGTGTATCTATGAATTTTATTATCGCAATAGTTTTTGCTTTTATAACTAGGTTTTCTATTAGCATGTGGGGCAGAGAGGTCATACTGGAAGATTCATTTCAAGGAATCATAACAAAAATATTTTTATATGTAGTTATGGTCAATATAACGCTGATGGTATTTAACCTGATTCCAGTGCCTCCACTTGATGGATTTGGATTAGTTACAGAACTATTTAATCTACGCAAAACAAGTTGGTACTCTACTGTGTACCAGTATGGAGGTATTATCTTACTGTTAATGTTACTCTTTGGTCTTGTAAGCAAGATACTTCATCCATTAACTAGTGGCATATATTCGGCTATACTTAACGGTATTATCTTGTCCTAATCATTTGTATATAAGAATAAAGCTGCGTATGATAAAAAATAAGCTTAAATCCGCATCTTCACATAATCATCACGTTAATTATTAGCACTCGTCACAGACGAGTGCTAAATTATTAATGTAAGCAAAATGTGATGCTTATAATAAAGTAATTATTTAAGGAGGAAGGCAATGAATATTGAAAAATATACACAGAAAATGCAAGGTGCCATTCTCGATGCGCAAAGTATAGCTAATTCGTATGGACACCAGCAATTAGAAATTGCACATGTTCATTATGCAATAATAAGTGATAGTGATGGTTTGATTCCTAAGCTTTTGGAGGCAATGAATGTAGATGTTAATTCTCTAAAAGCTGACTTGAAATCAGATCTTGAAAAGCTACCTAAGGTAAGTGGTAGCTCTGCACAGTTATATATGAGTTCTGAGCTTAATAATGTGCTTACTAAAGCCGAAAAAATAGCAAGTGATTTCAAGGATGAGTATGTAAGTGTTGAGCATCTTTATCTTGCGATTCTTGATTCTAACAATCAAGAAGTAGGCAGATTGATGGCCAAGTACGGTATTAATAAAGACGAATTCATGAAGGCTCTAACGATGGTTAGAGGAAATCAAAGAGTGACAAGTCAGAACCCAGAGGATACGTATGATGCTCTAAATAAATATGGAACAGATTTAGTTGATGCTGCAAGAAAGGGTAAGCTTGACCCAGTTATAGGCAGAGATCTCGAGATTAGAAGGGCAATTGAAATCCTATCGAGAAGGACGAAAAACAATCCGGTACTTATTGGACAACCTGGAGTTGGAAAGACTGCTGTTGTAGAGGGACTTGCTCAGCGTATTGTAAATGGCGATGTTCCAGATGGACTTAAGGGAAAGACCATTTTCTCTCTTGATATGGGTTCGCTTATTGCCGGTGCCAAGTATAGAGGTGAGTTTGAAGAACGTCTTAAGGCGGTTCTAAATGAAATTGATAAATCAGACGGCAATATCATACTCTTTATAGATGAGATTCATACTATAGTCGGTGCTGGAAAGACTGAAGGGTCGATGGATGCAGGAAATCTTCTAAAGCCAAAGCTTGCTAGAGGTGAACTTCACTGCATAGGGGCAACGACGCTTGATGAGTACAGAAAGTACATAGAGACAGATGCAGCTCTTGAAAGACGATTCCAAAAGGTGATGGTAGACGAACCATCTGTTGAGGATACTATATCTATTTTAAGAGGTCTAAAAGAAAAGTTTGAGATTCATCATGGTGTTAGAATCACTGATAATGCTTTGATCGCTTGTGCAACATTATCTAATAGATATATAAGCGATAGATACCTGCCTGATAAAGCTATTGATTTGATGGACGAGGCAGCTGCGAGGATTAGAACTGAAATAGACAGTATGCCTTCAGATCTTGACCAGATCTCTCGTAAAATCATGCAGCTTGAAATTGAAAAACAGGCGCTCTCCAAAGAAGAGGATAAGGCTAGTAAGAGCAGACTGGATGCAATCAGTGAGGAACTAGCAAATCTTAAGACTGAAAATGACGAACTCATGGCTAAATGGTCAAATGAGAAAAATATGATTCAAGAGCTTAAGAATAAAAAGCTCAAGCTAGATGAGCTCCGCCATGAGATTGAGAGTGCAGAGCGTGAGTATGATCTAGAGAAGCTAGCTAAGCTGAAGTATGGGGAGCTACCATCTCTTGAAAAAGAAATTGAAGATTTAAAGAATAAGACAGAACAAGCTAATGAAAGCCGAATGCTTCGTGAAGAGGTTGGAGAAGAAGAAATTCAAGCAGTAATCTCTGAGTGGACAGGTATTCCGGTAAGTAAGCTAGCTGAATCTGAGCGTGAAAAATTGCTCCACCTGGAGGATATTCTTCATAAGAGGGTAATCGGTCAGGACGAGGGTGTAAAAGCCGTTTCAGAGGCAATTTTAAGGGCTCGCGCAGGGCTTAAGAATGAGAATCGTCCAGTTGGGTCATTTATATTCTTGGGACCTACAGGAGTAGGTAAGACAGAGCTCGCAAAAGCGCTTACAGAGACACTATTTGATACTGAAAAGAACTTAATCAGAATCGATATGTCAGAGTACATGGAAAAGCACACAGTCTCAAGACTAGTCGGATCTCCTCCAGGATATGTAGGATATGATGAAGGTGGACAATTAACCGAAGCTGTAAGAAGAAAACCTTATAGTGTCATATTGTTTGACGAAATTGAGAAAGCTCATCCAGATGTATTTAACATACTCCTTCAGTTGCTGGATGATGGAAGACTTACAGACAACCAGGGACGGACGGTAGATTTTAAGAACACAATCATTATCATGACGTCTAATCTACCTGAATCACAGCTTAAGACATTCTTCAGACCAGAGTTTCTCAATAGAATAGATGATATAGTAGTGTTTAAGTCACTCACAATTGAGCAAATAGAAAAGATCGTTGATTTAATTATTGAGTCGCTCGTAAAGAGGCTTGAAGAACGCGGTATAGGTCTTGAACTTTCCGAAGACGCAAGGCGCTTTATAGCTAAAGAGTCATATGACGAAGAATTTGGTGCAAGACCTGTAAAAAGGTATGTACACAAGAATATCGAGAATCAAATTGCGGAGATGATTATTTCAAACGAAGTAATTGATGGTCAGACTATAGAAATCACAGTATCTGATAATAGCCTTAAGTTCAATGTTCGTTAAGCTTGTGCGTACAATAGTTAATACTAACTGATAGATAGAGATAGGTGTTTTATTTGCACCTATCTCTTGTGCTATACTCTATTATAGGGTGTAAATTATCATCATAATTATTAAATTTGAATATTAAATTTATTGGGATAAATTAACACAAGCATAATATTGTGAGGTGACACATGGCAGAATATAGGGATATATATAGACGTGCAGCAAACGGTGAAGGACAGGTTGTTTTCGTTTAAATACATATGCGTAAACCCGCGTGCTATAGTTCAGATAGTACACGACATAAGTGAACATAGCATGCGTTACCATGAACTAGCCGTGGCGCTTAATGACTCTGGATTTTACGTATGTGGTAATGATCTTATAGGTCACGGGATGAGCAAACAAGGGCATCAAGGTTGCTTTGGGATGAAGAAAAATTCCTACGAGGGATTGCTCGGCGATATAGATTCACTTTTTAACGAGGTTTCAGCTGAAGTTGGTGGCACAGTTCCTAGAATCATAATTGGTGCTGGATTTGGAGCAATGCTTAGTGAGCTATATACGATTAAGTATGGGAATATATCAATGATAATTTCTATGGAAAATCTTGAGATTCCTGCGGCTCTAAGCTTTATTAAATTAAATGCCAACAATCACATTAAGAGGAAGGGATTTAACTCCGTATCTGAGAGTGTTCATAATACGATGTACCAGATGGGAAAGCCAGCAGGCTCACCACCGTATAATGAATTTTTCTGGATAAGCAGTGATGAAGAAGAGTTAAAAAAATATGTGGACGATGAAGACTGTGGATTTATGCTGACCGCATCGGCTTATAGAGAGATGATAAGTGTAATTGAGAAACTGAGGGGAAAAGACGGCATAGTAAGATTACCAGATATTCCTATCTATATACTTGCTGGTTCGGAAGACCAAAGAGGAAACTGCGGAAATTCGGTCATGAGAATAGCGAATATGCTTAGCGCAAAAGGTCATAATGAAGTTTCTTACAAACTATATAAGGATTGTTATCATGATATTCTTCATGATATTTGTAAGAAACAAGTTATAAAGGATATATTGGGGTGGATAGAACACAAGTTAAACAAATAATCTAATTCATATAAAATGCGATAGTATTATTAAAAATAATGCTATCGCATTGATATGTTATTTAGAATAGATGAGACATTCTTCGAAGTTTGCTTTGCTTCATATGGTAGTCCATAGCAGTTTTACCAGCGGCTACATTTTTAGTTTCGAAGGCATCAAAAATATTCTTGTGCTCCTGCAGTATCGTTTTCAGATAGTCATCGGAGAATGTCTTTGCAGGTGCTGAGTGCTTAAGATACGTTTGATATGTCGATAAAGTAAGATAGAGCATTCTGTTTTTAGTTCCTTTATAGATGATATTATGGAATGCAGAATTAAAATATAAAACCTTATCTACATCATTTTTTAGAGTATAGAACTCCATAAATTCGATGTTCTCTCTAAGTGTGTTTACTTCATCATCATTCATTCGCTCAATCGCCCATTCGACTGCTTGTACTTCAAAGGTTCTCCTAAGATCAAATAGGTCTGAAATATCACGACTTGATAAACCGATTACGTATGCGCCGCGATTAGGTATATTTTCAATTAGTCCGTCGGACTCTAATTGTCTAAAGGCCTCGCGTACAGGAGTTCTACTAACGTTGTATTTCTTGCAAATTGCCTGCTCTGTAAGCTTTGAATTGGCTGGTATTTTTCCGCTAAGAATGTCTTTTTGGACCTTTACGAAAAGACTATTGGATAGAGGCTGATTGCTCTCTAGTTCGGGGTTCATTACCATATTTAGCTCCTTTATTTGTAATTACACCACTGCACGGGGTATACAATTTGTATAAATGTATTCTTTGTATACGATTATATTAAAAGCATGTATAAAGTCAATATTTAAACACGAAAAAAGGGTAGTATCATGAATAAACGTAAAACAAAAAAATATTTTAAAACTGATGATGAAATAAAATTAGTATTGGATAAGCTAGAGGCAGAGTACCCTGATGCTGATTGCGCATTACATTATGATTCAATCTTTCATTTGCTACTTGCAGTTGTATTATCTGCACAGACGACAGACGCCAGTGTTAACAAGATAACACCAAGGCTTTTAGTACGTATGAGAATCCAGGTCAGCTAGCAGCAGCAGATATAAAAGACGTGGAGGGATTGATTAAAACTCTTGGATTATATAAAAATAAAGCAAAAAGCCTTGTAGGAATTGGGAATATGCTAACGGAATCATATGAGGGAGAAGTTCCTCGTGACTTTTCTGAACTTCAAAAACTTCCGGGAGTAGGTCGCAAGACAGCAAATGTAGTAATGTCTGTCGGGTTTGGAGAACCTCACATAGCTGTCGATACTCATGTGTTTAGAGTTTCTAATCGTATTGGACTCGTTGATGAGGATGACGTTTTAAAAACCGAAAAAGCACTTATGGAAGTAATTCCTAAGAATAGATGGTCGCATATGCATCATGTATTAATTTTTCACGGAAGAAGATGCTGTACGGCTAGAAATCCCAAGTGTGATGAATGCTGTATAAGTGATGTATGTAGATATAATCGAGAGAATCAAAAATAAATTTAAAATTGCATTATTGAAAATACAACACCTAACTGATATTATATTTTTGTTGAAAGTTTTAGTTTTTAAGGAGATGAATTTGTCACTACATGTAGTCCTAGTTGAGCCAGAAATACCTCAAAATACTGGTAATATTGCAAAGAACCTGCGCAAAGAACCAATACTACACTTCATCTAGTGCGACCACTTGGTTTCAATATAGATGAGAAATCGGTTCGCAGAGCCGGACTTGATTACTGGAGATACGTTGATTTAATCATTCACGATAGTTTAGATAAATTCATTTCTGAATATGGGAATGCGAGATTATTCCTTGCTACCACTCACGGCGACAATTGTTATACTGATTTCGAGTATGAAGATGGCGACATGTTCTTATTTGGAAGAGAGACAAGAGGTCTCCCTAAGGAACTGATTGGCAATTTTAATGATACGGCTATCAGAATTCCCATGAGTGAGAATACAAGGCTTAGATCTCTGAATCTTGCTAATTCTGTCAACATTGTTTTATTTGAAGCTCTCCGTCAGAACGGATTCCCTGGGCTTCTATAATGTCGTTTTATGTAATGGCAATCTTTCGAATGTTAAGGAGGAAAAAATGATTAAAGTCGGTATTAGCGGATTCGGAAGAATTTCAAGGGTAGTTATGAGAGCAGCTCTTGATATGGATGATATCGAAATTGCAGGTATTAATTGGCGTAACTCCGATCTAGATTATATCGTCTATATGCTTAAGTACGATTCGACGTTCGGCAGATTCCCTGGAACTGTTGAGAAGTATGAAGATGGAATCGTTGTAAATGGCAAGAAAATTCCAGTATTCATGGAAGATGATGCGAAAAATATTCCTTGGGATAAGTGCGGAGCGGAATACATAGTTGAAGGAACAGGTGCTTATAATACTGCTGAAAAAGCTCAGGCGCATCTTGATGCAGGTGCTAAGAAAGTAATTATTTCTGCTCCTGCAAAGGATAAAGCAACACCTACATATGTTTATGGTGTTAACCACGAAGATTATGATAGTAATTTCAATGTTGTGTCTAATGCATCTTGTACAACGAACTGCTTGGCTCCTCTCTGCAAGGTTATCAATGATAACTGGGGAATCGATCAGGGTCTTATGTCAACTATTCATGCCGCAACAGCAAAACAGAAAGTTGTTGATGCAAGATCTATGAAGGATTGGAGAACTGGAAGATCTGTATTTAACAATATAATTCCTACTACGACAGGTGCAGCAAAGGCTGTATCCCTTGTAATTCCAGAATTAGAGGGAAGACTAACCGGTAAAGCTTACCGTGTACCAACAGCAAATGTATCGGTTATAGATTTAAATCTTATTCTCAAGAATCCAGCATCTTACGAAGATATTTGTGCTAAGGTCAAGGAAGCTTCGGAGAATGAATTTAAAGGAATCATCGAATTCGTTGATGATGAAGTTGTGTCGTGTGATTTTATCGGGGATCCTTGTACTTGCATATTCGATGCTAGAGAAGGTATAGAATTAAATGACAGGTTCTTCAAGTTTATTATGTTCTATGATAATGAGTACGGATATAGCGTACAGCTTCTAAGACTCATTCAGCACATGGGAAAAGTTGATAATAAATAAGAATTATAACAATACGATGCCGTGCATTCTGCGCGGCATATCATTTATTTTGTACAAGTGAGGTACACGATATGAAGAAGACGATTAGGGACATTGATTGGTCTGATAAAACAGCGGTGGTAAGGTGCGACTTCAATGTTCCGCTTGTAAATGGTAAAATTAGTGATGATACTAGAATTGTTGCTGCATTACCAACCATAAATTATTTACGTGATAATGGCGCTAAAATTGTTATTTTATCGCATCTTGGTAGACCAAAAGGTGAGCCTAATGATGATTTCTCGCTCCATCCGGTAGCGGAAAGGCTTAGTGAAAAACTTGGATCTCATGTTAACTTCATAAAATCTGATTTAGTGGTCGATGATAAAGTTTCTGAAGCTGTTAAAAATATTGCTCCTTCCGAGGTTGCGCTTCTTGAAAATGTAAGATACAGAAGTGAAGAAACGAAGAATGATCCTACGTTTGCACGAGAGCTTGCATCTCTCGGTGATGTATTTGTACAGGAAGCATTTGGAACGGCGCATAGAGCTCATGCTTCAACAACAGGAATAGCGGATTATATTCCTGCAGTATCAGGATTCCTGATCGAGAAGGAATTGAAGTTTTTGGGTGCTGCAATTGAAAAACCGGAAAGACCGCTGGCTGCAATAATGGGTGGTGCAAAGGTAAAAGATAAGATTCCGGTTATTATTAATCTATTAGATAAGATAGACTACCTATTTATTGGTGGAGGTATGGTTTATACTTTCCTAAAAGCTGAAGGCTATAGCATTGGGAAATCTATTTTCGACGAAGAAGGTTACGAACTTATCGGAAAGATTAAGACTGAAGCAGCGACAAAGGGGGTTAAACTCATATTACCCGTGGACGTTGTAGCAGCAAAAGAGTTCTCGAATGAATCAGAGCACGGTGTTTATAGCGTGTCAGAAATCCCTGACGACATGATGGGAATGGATATCGGACCAAAGTCTGAGCAGCTATACTGCAGTGAACTTGAGAAGTGCAAGACCGTTGTGTGGAACGGGCCAATGGGAGTGTTTGAAATGCCAACGTTTGCTTCTGGAACAAGAGCGATTGCAGAATGCCTAGCATCAATTGATGCGACTACTATAATTGGGGGTGGAGATTCAGCTGCAGCAGTGACTTCATTTGGATTAGCTGATAAGATGACGCATATTTCCACCGGAGGAGGAGCAAGCCTAGAATTCCTAGAAGGAAAAGAACTTCCTGGAATAGCATGCTTAAATGAAAAATAGATTAAAGGGCAGGATGATTAGATGAAGAAATTTTTAATTGCTGGTAATTGGAAAATGAATAAATCAATTGCTGAAGCAAAACTCTTTGCCGACCAATTAAAAGGCGAGAATATTGTGCATCCAGAGCAATTGGCAGTAATTGCACCGTTTACGCAGCTTGAGACTCTCAAGAGAGAACTCGATGGGACAGGTATAAAGGTCGGTGCACAGAATGTTCATTTTGAAAAGAGTGGAGCCTATACTGGAGAGATTTCAGTTTCTATGCTCAAGGAGCTTGATATTGACCTCTGCATCGTGGGTCACTCTGAAAGAAGAGAATATTTTGCTGAGACAGATAGTACGGTAAATATGAAGCTTAAAGCACTCTTAAATGCCGGAATCACGCCTATTTTATGTGTTGGGGAAAGTCTAGAAATTAGAGAGGCTGGCAATGCAATGCTATTTGTCAGTGGACAGATAACTGAAGATCTAGACGGACTTACCCCAGCGGAGGTTGAACAGATTGTTATAGCATATGAACCAATTTGGGCGATAGGAACAGGTAGGACTGCAACACCAGATCAGGCAGAGGAGATGTGTGGATTTATCAGAGGAATGATAGAAGGGATGTATGGAAGGGAAACTGCAGAAGGAATGATAATTCAGTACGGAGGCAGTATGAAACCTTCAAATGCCGATGAACTTCTAAAAAAACCTGATATTAACGGAGGCCTTATAGGAGGTGCAAGCCTGGAGGTTGGAACGTTTATGGAAATTGCAAAGGCAGCGTTCAAACTACAGTAATTACAGATATATATTATGTGTATTCTGTTATATTATATTAAATTTTACTTAAAAACGGAGGGTATGGTATGTCATCTATAATCACAAATGTAATTGGCAGAGAAATTCTTGACTCAAGAGGAAATCCTACAGTTGAAGCTGAGGTATGGTTAGAAGATGGGACTGTGGCAGTTGGCGATACACCAAGTGGTGCATCAACGGGTATATATGAAGCTCTTGAACTTAGAGATGGTGATAAATCTCGTTACGGTGGCAAGGGTGTTTCTAAAGCAGTATATCACGTCAATAATGAGATTAAGACCTTGCTTCTTGGCAAGGATGCTCAGGACATATATGCAATAGAGAAGCTAATGATCGACGCAGATGGAACTAAGGGAAAGAGTAACTTCGGTGCAAATGCTATTCTTGCAGTGTCTCTTGCTTGTTCTAAGGCTGCAGCTAAATCATTAGGTATTCCACTATTTAAATTTTTCGGTGGTATTAACGGAAACACACTTCCTGTTCCAATGATGAATATCCTGAATGGAGGAGAGCACGCGTCAAATACCGTCGATGTACAGGAGTTTATGATTATGCCTGTAGGTGCACCTTCCTTTAAGGAATGCTTAAGATGGTGTGCTGAAGTTTATCATCAGTTAGGTAAAGATCTTAAAAAAGCAGGATATTCAGTAGGAATTGGTGATGAAGGTGGATTCGCACCAGACCTAAAGGATGAATTTGAAGTATTAGACTATATCTTAGCAGCAATCAAGAATGCTGGATATACTCCAGGAAATGACTTTGTAATTGCGATTGATGCTGCTGCAAGTGGCTGGAAAACCGATAAGACGGGTTATTACAAGATGCCTAAGTCAGGTAGAGAGTTTAGCGCTTCTGAACTAGTTCAGAACTGGGCAGAGTTCTGTAACAAATACCCAATTGCTTCTATCGAGGATGGAATGGACGAAGATGATTGGGATGGATGGAAGCTCATGACTGAAAAGCTTGGAGATAAGATTCAAATCGTTGGTGATGATTTATTTGTTACTAATCCAGAAATTGGCAAAGGGTATTGAGCTCGGCTGTGCAAATGCAATTCTAATTAAACTTAACCAGATTGGAAGTATATCTGAGACACTAGAGGCAATTGAGCTTGCTAAAAAGAACGGATACAATGCAATAGTTTCGCATAGATCTGGTGAGACAGAAGATACTACTATTGCAGATTTAGTAGTAGGCATCAATGCAAGACAGATTAAAACCGGAGCACCTGCTCGTACAGATAGAGTTGCAAAGTATAACCAGCTTTTAAGAATTGAAGATAAGCTTGGAGCTGGTGCCAAATTCCCTGGTAAAAAGTGCTTCTAAAAACTGGTAAGGTGGATAATTGGAAATAATAAGAGCTGATCATTCTGGGTTTTGCTTTGGTGTAGAGAAAGCCATTGATAAGACCTTTGAACGAATAGATAGAGCAAAAAAAGATTGCCGTACTACATACACGTGCGGCAATCTAATTCATAATAGGGCTGTTACTGACAAGATTGCATCCATGGGAGTGAAAATGATTTCTTCTCTCGATGAAGCAAAAGAAGGTGACGTTGTAATCGTACGTTCTCATGGGGAGCCAAAGGAATTTTACGATAAAGCAGATACAAAAGGTATAGAGTTAATAGACACAACTTGCGTATTTGTAACTAAGATTCATAATTTAGTTTTATCGGCTCATAGAGAAGGTAGGCCAATCATAATTGTTGGAAGTGCTAATCACCAAGAGGTTAAGGCTACTAATGGCTGGTGTGATTATGCTGGCGTAATTCTCGAGAATGAAGAAGAGGCAGAAGCATTCGTTAGAAATTTTAATTCAGACAAAATTCCTCTAATAGTATGTCAGACAACGATAAAAAGAGAATTGCTGGATTCAATTCTTCATGTTTTCGATGAAGAATCACTTCAATATGAGATAAAGAACACCATATGTAATGCGACTAGAGATCGTCAGGAAAGCTGCGCGGAACTAGCAAAAAAAGTAGACGTTATGGTTGTTATTGGAGATCCGAATAGTTCAAATTCAAAAAAACTATATGAAATAGCAAAAAAATACTGTAAAAATGCATTATTTATACAGGATATTTCAGATTTAGAGTTGAAAGAACTGGGCAATTATAATAAAAATAGGGTAACTGCGGGTGCTTCAACACCCGAATGGATTATTAAGGAGGTTATTGCTAGTATGAGCGAAAATGTCACAGCTAATGTGGATCATAATCCAATGTTGGATTATATGGATGACATTGAGAATTCTTTACGTCTACCAAGACCTGGAGAAATTGTTGATGGAACTGTGCATCAGGTAATGGATAACGAGGTAATCGTTAACATTGGATGCAAGAAGGATGGAATCCTTTTGAAGAATGAGGTATCTCTAGAGCCAGGACAGACTCTAGCTGACTTATTTAAGGAAGGTGATGAAATCCAGGCCAAGGTAATGAAGTCAGATGATGGTGAGGGTGGAATTCTTCTTTCTAAGAAGAGACTCGAGATGAACGAGAACTTCAAGGAACTTGCCGCAGCACAGGCTAATAAGGAGATTATTTCAGTTAAGCTCGTTAAATCTGTTAACAGCGGAGTAATTGCAGCTTATAAGGAGATTTCAGGATTTATTCCTCTTTCTCAGCTATCTGATAGATATGTTGAAAATGCCGATGAATTCCTAGGACAGACAGTAGATGTTGAGGTTATCAAGGTTGACAACAAGCGTAACAGAGCAGTTTCTCAAGAAAGGCTGTACTAGTTGACGAAAAGCGTAAGCAGGTTGCAGAGATTTGGGCGAACCTAAATGTTGGCGATGTTGTTGAAGGAAAAGTTATGAGATTCACTGACTACGGTGCATTCGTAGATATCGGTGGTGTTGACGGTCTTCTTCACATCTCTGAAATTTCTTGGGGCAAGCTTAAGCACCCTAAGGAGGTTCTCAACATCGGAGACATTATCAACGTTAAGATTCTTGCATTAAACGAAGAGAAAGGGAAGATTTCTCTTGGTCTCAAGCAGACTCAGCCTGAACCATGGTCGCTAGTTGGTTCAAAGTATGAGGTTGGTCAGATTATTGAAGGTAAAGTAGTTCAGATTAAGGACTATGGCGCATTCGTTGAGCTAGAAGCTGGTCTTGATGGACTAGTTCATATTTCTGAAATTGCCAACAGAAGAGTCGAGAATGTTTCTGATGAGCTAGCGCTCGGAAATTCGATTACTGCTAAGATTATGGAAATTGATGCAGATAGAAAGAGAATCAGTCTAAGCATTAAGGCTTTGCTTGGTGATGAAGAAGAAGTTGAAGCTGAAGCTGAATCAACAGAAGAATAAATAATCAATAGATTATCATGGCCGACTTTTGTCGGCCTATTTTTATATTTACAAGTAGGATGAGATGTCTAGAAGAAGAAAGATAAAGAAGCCGAAGCGAAACGCTAGGAGAACGATGATTGTAGAAGGTAAACTCATGAAGAATAAACGTGGGTTTGGTTTCGTGTGCCCTGATGATGGTGCTGATATATTCGTATCAGGAAGAGACATGAATGGTGCCATGAATGGGGATATTGTACGAGTGAAGTCTCGTGAAAATCACAGAAGGCGGGGTGCTTTGAAGGCAATATAATTAAAATCGTAGAGCGGAGCTGTAAATACGTTATCGGACATTTAATCGTGCAGCGTGGCTTATACCTTGTAAACCCCATTAATAAAAATAACGACCATATAATGATATCTAAGCATAATCTTAGCAGTGCTAAACCTGGAGATATCGTTAAGGCGAAGATTATTAGATACCCTAAAGGCGATTATATTGCCGAAGGTAGGATTAAAAGAATAGTAGCTAGAGCTGGAGATAAAGATCAGTTCATTCTCAGTCAAATGGCTGATTATAACGTTAAACCACATTTCTCTAATCGAGTAATAAACGATGCAGATGAAATAGCTAATAGAGTAAAGACTGTTCCTTCGCATGGACGTAAGGATTACAGAGCGCTTATGACCGTAACTATTGATGGAGCTGATTCAAAGGATTTGATGATGCTATAAGCGTTAGAAAGCTAGATAATGGAAATTACGAGTTGCTTGTACACATCGCTGACGTTGCGGAATATGTACGTGAAGGCAGTTCTCTTGATAAGGAGGCTTTAAGTAGAGGAAATAGTGTATATCTACCTGATAGAGTTATCCCTATGCTTCCTGAACGTCTTTCAAATGGCGAGTGCAGTTTGAATCCTGATGTCGAAAGACTTACGATTAGCTGTGCAATGGAAATTGATGATGAAGGGCATGTTGTAAATTACGATATTAGTGAATCAATAATTAAGTCTAATTACAGGTTAATTTATGATGATGTATCGGATATGTTAGAGAATAATAATGGGGAACAAATAAATAAGTATTTTGATGCTTATCCGATGCTTAAAGACGCCTCCGAATTATATCATATCCTCTCAAGAAGGCGGAAACGTGACGGAAGTCTTGACTTTGATTTACCAGAATCAAGGATAATATTAAATGAAGATGGTGAGCCGATAGATGTTATTCTGTCTGATCGCAGAGTCGCTAACCGATTGATTGAGGAATTTATGCTTGCTGCTAATAGGACTGTTGCAGAGCACTATTTCTGGGCGAAAAAACCATTTGTCTATAGAGTTCATGAGAAGCCCGATACTCTTAAAATGATGGAGCTAAAGGAATTCCTGATGAATCTAGGCTTTTGTCTCAATGGCAAATCAGATTCGATAAAGACAAAGGAGCTAAGCAATATTCTTACTATGCTTGATGGCAAACCAGAAGAAGCACTAGTAAGCCGTGTTATGATTAGAACAATGCAGAAGGCGTATTATTCATCAGAATGCCTAGGTCACTATGGTCTTGCGTTTAAGTACTATTGTCACTTTACATCACCAATCAGAAGATATGCTGATTTGCTCGTTCACAGAACCATTAAGAATCAAATTCACGCAGGAGAATTTATTCGGATGGAACAGGATATAATGCGTTCTTGGAGGAGGCTTGTAAGCACATATCAGAGACTGAACGAAATGCTATGGAGCTTGAACGAAAGGTTACAAAGCATTACCAAGTTATCTATATGCGTAATCATATCGGCAGTGAGTTTGACGGGGTTGTAAGTGGAGTAAAATCTCACGGTATATACGTTGAGCTTGAGAATACGATAGAGGGGTTTGTAAGTATTGATCTGCTTGGTAATAGATATATAGTTGATGAGAAGACATATTCTGCTATTGATGAGATTAGTGGAAGTGTAATTACACTCGGACAGTCGATTAGAATCAGAGTCATTGATGCAAGTCCAGAAGACGGATATATTGATTTTGACATTGTTTAACGCTAGTAACTTTATGGCTATATAGTAATCAGTCTATTTTTCGACTAATTTCAGGACGACAGATTCCTTGCCGGCATTATGTCCTACAACGGTATCTATTTCCCAGTGACCACACTCAATTTTGAGTGAAGCAATCTTAAGACGTTCATCTATGCGAGCACCAAGAATACGTTTATTAGTATGAGCTTAATGTGTCTTGCACTTTCCAGTACCCCTGTGAATTTCGTTTAGAACCGTAGAAGCGGAGTAACCAACGGCTTCGGGAGTCTTGCGTAGATAATAACCAGATTTAGTAAAGATGCGAATGCTGCATATGTCCTCAAAGTTTAAGTGCTGACATCTTTCCCTATCAGGTGTAAATGTAGTAGAATTAGTTAATCCATGATGTTGATTCCTTTCTTGAATTTCTTTGATAACTTAATTCTAGCAAAGAATCCATCACGGATTACTTTTTTATTCAAGTGTTCAAGTTGATTTTACAATTAACAAAAAAATTTTGGACTCAAAACCTAAAGATAAGAATCTTGGTTTGGCATATTCTGCTATATGCGTTGCTTATATTGAAGGTAAGTTGTCATTTGAAAAGGAAGCCTAGCTATATTGTCTTTTAACTTTGGATGGCCATTATTATGCAATTTTAAAGAATATTGATGGTGAGGTACAAATGAAAGAATATAAAATTAAAGGTACAGTATACAAAATTCGATATAATGATTTTTATGGTGACTCAATACCAATTGTATTTATACATGGTTTAGGATGTGCGGGATCTTTTGACTACGTTGAAGTAGCATCTGCTCTTGGAAGTGAACATAGAATAATTTTTAGTTGATTTATTGGGTGCGGGTTATAGTGATAAACCATTACTATTTAAATATACAGTTTCTTCACATGTTAAATACTTAAAAGAATTTATTGAAGATCTTAATTTAGAAAAAATTATTTTATTTGGTCACAGTTTAGGAGGTGCAATAGCTATAGAATTGTCTGCTTTGTTAAAAAGTCGTGTAAATGCTCTTATCCTTAGTGAATCAAACTTAGAACCTAGCACTCCTGGATCAGCAAGTTTTGAATTTGCAAATTTTAATGAGATGGATTTAGATAAGTCTTTTGAAAAGAAACTTATAGAGTATGAAAAATCAGGAAATACAATGTGGACCGCCACATTAAGAAGCTGGCTACCAAAAGCCGCATTTGAATTATCTGTTAATGCTGTTAGTGGTGGTAAAGTATCATGGAGAGAACTTTTATATAGACTTGAATTTCCAAAATATTTTATTTTTGGAGAAAAATCATTGCCTGATGCAGATTTTGATAAATTAACAGAGCATGGTATTCTTGTTGAAGTTGTTCCAAATGCTGGGCACTCAATGGCATGGGAAAATCCTGATGACTTTGCACAAGCAATAAAAAGGTGCTTGAATTCAATGTCTCTAGGATAAAAATCGAATGTAAAACTATGGGAGATTGATAAATTCCATCTCTTTTTTTCAAACGATAGTGAGGTGCATTAACAATTTATACCGTGAAATTGTATCTATTTGCGAGTCCCAATGAACGGTGCCGCCCTCTCACGCAAAAAAACGGGTTCAAAGGAGGTATTAAAGAATATCATTCGAAAGGTAAAATATTTATTCTAGCCTATTGACAATAAAACTTGGCATGATACAATATTAATACCAAGTAAACTTGGCAAAAGGATAAAGGAGAATGAATATGAAGAGAGATGAAGTTTTAGCAAGAAGTCGTGAGGGGTATAAATATCACGATGAGATGATGGTTGATATTTTTTTAAAAAAAGCAGGTGAAGTTTCCAGCCAAATCGGATTAGCTGTTGTCGCTATCCTATTTGGAATTGAAGCTTTTTTTCTTCAATTCCTTTAATTATGGAATACTAAGTATTTATTTTTAGTATTGAAGCAACGAAAGAACTTGTAAAGTATACAAAACTAAAAGAAAGAAAGCAATTGTTAGTGGGGATACTTATGGCGATTATAGGAATTGCCTTATTTGTAGCTAGCCTTATAACATTGAAGTAGTGATGGATTATGGATGATGAACTAGTTCTCAAAAATCATTTAAAAGAAGTCAGAAAAGAAAAAGGCTATTCACAACAACAGTTAGCTGATGAGGTGGGTGTTTCAAGAAACACAATCAGCTCAATTGAAACTGGTCAATTTAACCCCACTGCTAAATTAGCTTTGATACTTTGCATTGCTTTAGAAAAGAAATTTGAGGATCTTTTCTATTTTTAGACAAACATAGTTAAACCAAAATCTCCCTACAGTAAACAATATTGTTTATTGAAGGGAGATTTTATATTTAAGTATTAGGAGGTGATACCGTCGCTAAAGATGGAACATACAGAGGTGGAAGACGTGTAGAAGCAGGAGGGAAACCACAGCCTGCTGCTGAAAAAATAGAAAAAGGTAAAAAAGTAGAAATACTAATGAATGATATTCCAACATTCACGCCAAAAGAAATAGATGCTGTTGACTTACCAGATGGAGCAGTTCTTGATGGAACGGATATGCCAACACCTAGTAATTATCTATCAGCAAAACAAAAGAACGGCATATGATACTGTATTCGTGGAGGTAAATGCACATGAATACAGTACTATTAACTCAACTAAAAAAATATTAAAAAAATTAGCGACATTAAACCAAATTTTTTTCAGAGCTTGCAAGGTTATATGAAATGGACCGAAGAACTATTAAAAAATACTATGAAGGAAGATCTAAAAATAGATATAAAACTAGTAAATTAGACAAATTATAGTATCAATGAATAACGCTACACGCAAATGGATACAATAATATATTTGCATTTTGTAAAAACAATTTGGACAAAAAGTGAGTTGTAGACACATTGCCAACAGTAACTATTTTCTTTAACCCTTGAACTTCGCAAGACAATAACTCAAGGTCATTGTCTCCTATGTATAATAAAGATGTGATAATATTCATATGAATTTCTTTCTCAGATGTTTTCCCCAAAACATATTATGAGAAAGTGAAAAGCGAGGTAAGAATAACAATTGCCTCGCTTTTCAAATACCAAATCTGGCCCCTAAAACCAGACCCTAAAATATCTAGATTCTAAAAAACTTTGATTCCCCGCATTTTATTAGAAGAAGTCGTTGTCATTCTTCCAAAAGCTCTTAAAGAATATGAGGATAAAAGGATAAATTTCAAGCCTACCAGCAAGCATTAGAAACATCATAGTTATCTTTGATACTACAGAGTAGTCATCAAGAATCCCAGTCGTTGCAGTTTGATTAATATAAGTACCAGTGTTAGTGAGCATCGCTAGCGAAGTGCTTAGTGCAGTATTAAGATCAAGATTAATCGATAATATTAGAGCACCAAACAGATACGTTACAACAAACATTACAATGTATAAGTTACAACGTAGAAGGGTGTTGAGTTTAAGCGGTGTTCCTGCGTATTTAATTGGTCTAATAGCATTCTTGTGAATATGGTGATAAAGCGTTCTAGAAGCCGTTTTTAAGGCAATTATTGTTCTTGCAGCTTTTATTCCACCACCAGAAGATATCGCGCATGCTCCGATAAACATCTGCACTAATATAATTGCACAAGCTGCTCCTGGCCATCGGCTAGTATCAGAAATTTGATACCCTGCTGTAGTAAAATAAGAATTAACTTGCATTAGAACATTACCGAATTCTTTTAGCGATGAAATACTTCTGTTATATGTGATATACAATATTCCCGTAATGAAAATAGCAGTTGTCAAAATTCGTCCAGAGTGAAATTTTAATTCTGGTCCTTCAGTTAACTCTCTAAATTTTCTCATAGTTGCTAATAATAGAATAGAAAAGTTGAGCGAACTCATGAAAGCGAAAGTTGTAATTATTATCTTTACAGCTAGTCCATAACTAATAATATTCCCATTGTTAAGGTTCATTAAGCCAGCTGTACTAATGTTGCTCAACGATGTAATAAGAGAATCGCTTTTATTTAACCCGATAATCTTAATAGTGCATATTGTATTGCAGTAAGTGATATATATATTGCTAGAGCTCTGCGATAAGTCTTTCTGAATGTAGTATTTATTTTCATAAATCCAGGACCTGCTATTTCTGTAATGACAAGAGATCTTCCTACAAACTGCCATGTCGGTAAGAAGTTTAAAGCAATAACAATAATCCCGAGTGCACCCATCCAGTTACACGAAGCGCGTAGCATTTGAAGACCAATTGGCATAACATCTGAGTTTACAACCGAAGTACCAGTAGTTGTCCATGAAGCAACGGCTTCATATAATGAATCTATATACGATAAATTAAGGCTACTCAGATAGAAAGGGATTGATGTAATGAAAATCATAGTGAGCCACGTAAAAATAGTCGTCATAAAGCATATTCTCGAGTTCATACGATTTATATCATAGTAAAACACTTTCTGACCTATAAAACCTATAATGAATGTTGATATAGATATAGTACCAATATGAGCTAGTTCATTGTAATCCTGATATCTTATGCATAACAAAACAGCTGGAACCGTGAAGGCTCCAAATATCATCAAGGATGCAAATACCATATGAAGAACAAATCTCTTTTCTTTACTAACCATCTGATATCCTCATTAAACTCTATGTCTATTCCAGTAATGCCTAGAGAACATGATCAGAAATGTGCTAAGCTCGAGTCTTCCAATTATCATTATTAACGCAAGTACAAATGTTGAAAAGTCAGAATAGAAATGGAAGTTTTCTATCGGACCAACTTGGGCTAATCCAGGACCAACGTTACTTATACAAGATAAACAGCTGTAAAATCAGTGACCAAATCAGCGTTTGATCGGAGAGAAACTAGCATAGTTCCAATACCTAGCGTCATCAAAAATGTAATGACAAATGATAGCATGTACATCATAACTTCACCAGAGATTTTCGTACCGTTATATTTAACATCGTCAATAATGTTGTCATGAAGTCTAACCCTAACTTCACGCTTAAACATCTTAAATACTGACAATACACGGATGATTTTTATTCCACCTGCTGTTGATGAACTCATTGCTCCTGTAAACATAACTAATATCAAGACCATCTTACAAAATGCAGGCCACAGATTAAAATCAGTAGTTGCATATCCAGTAGTGGATATCATCGTTGCAACTTGAAATGCCGCATCAGTAACTGCTTTAAATGTATTCTTATATCCACCTTGAAAGAGAAGTGATATTGTTATAAGTGTTGTAGATATTGCCAAAATGCCAGCATAAAGTCTCAATTCCTCATCAGCCAGAGCAGTTTTAATTTTGCCTCCAAGCATTGTAAAAAAAAGATTGAAGTTAGTACCTGCTATAATCATGAATATTATAATAACCCATGTAATGTAATAGCTATGGAAATGAGCTACACTATCATTATAAACACCAAAACCACCAGTAGCCATAGTTGAGAAAGAGTGGGCAACAGCATCAAACATGCTCATACCGCCCAAAAGCAGCAGAACTATTAGAATAACAGTAAGTATTACGTATGCGATATAAAGACTTCTAGCAGTATCGGAGAATCTAGAAGTCAGTTTCGTTACAGTGGGACCGGGTGTCTCTGCACTTGCAACGTTTTGCGCCTTTACTCCTAGGTTAGGAACTAGTGCAACCATTAAAACGACAATTCCCATTCCTCCAAGCCATTGGGTCTCTGAGCGCCATAGTAACATTGATTTTGGCAGGGCCTCAACATCTGTAAGAATAGTTGCTCCAGTGGTTGAAAAGCCAGAACACATCTCAAAAAAAGCGTCTATAACATTTGGAATAGACCCTTGTATTACGAATGGTATCGCAGCCAAAACAGAGGACATAATCCACGCAAATGAAACGATAAAATAGCTATCTGTGTAGCGAAGCGCTTCAGTAGAGCTAGATCTTCCTAAAATGCTCGTTGTAATTATGCCTAACCCGAAAGAAATTGCGCATGCTATAGTAAAAGCAACTACTGAGTTATATTCTTTGTAAATCACCGCGACAAATAGAGGTAGCATCATGCTACCTCCGATAATAAATTGCAGTTTTCCGATTATATTAATAACTCGTTTATACATGGCACTTACTTTAAAATATTAAGTCTTATATTTGGCTTAAATAGTTTCTCTACATATCCGATGTTGGAGATCATGCAGACGATTGTAACTCGATCTCCAGGTTTGATTTTTGTATTTCCATCAGGAATTATTGTTTCCATTCCGCGGTGGATGGCTGCGATGATTATATAATCAGGCAGGTTCATGTTTAAGAGGGATATTAATCATGCCCATGCCTTCCTGCGCATAAACCTCCATGAGTTCGGCCTGACCCTGTAAAAGAACAGATGATATAACCTTTTTTGCCCCGCGTATGAGCCTAAGAATAGTTGAACAACTGATATCAAGTGGGTTAAGAACTACATCTATACCGAGCTTTGAAATTAAATCTGTATAGCTGTCATGACTAACCTTAGAAATTACATCTTCTATACCATGCGTCTTGGCCATAAGAGCAAGAAGGAGGTTCTCTTCATCATAACCTGTCGCCGTTACAAAAGCATCCATTTCATCCATATCTTCTTCAGTTAAGAGACCAACATTAGATCCATCACCATTAAGAACCATTACATTTTCAAGCTTATTCGCCAAATAGTGACAACGAGCTTTATCTTTTTCGATTATCTTTACGAACACGCCGTATTCAGATAGCCTAGAAGCAAGGTAATACCCGGTTTTTCCGCCACCGATAATCATAACCTTCTGTACTGCAGAATGCTTCATTTTAGTGTGTACACGACTAGCTAAATCAAATACATTTTCCTTCTCGCCTATAAGATATAGGAGGTCGTGTGCTTCTATAACCGAATTTCCATGCGGAATTATCATTTTCCCTTTGCGAGAAATACCTACCATTAGCATATCTGGCATAATAGTTCGAAATTCAACTAGCGATTTACCTATAAGCTGAGGTTTCTTATCAGCATCAAATTCAATAAGTGCGATACTTCTCGAAGTAAAAATACCATTGCTAAGAGTGTATTTCTCAACCAGATATCGATAGATTTCAGAAGTAATCAGGAGGTCAGGATTAATGAGCATATCAATATTATAGTGCTCCCTGAGAAAGTCTAACTGATTCATATGTTCCGGCTCTCTAACTCTTGCAATTACACGTTTGCAGCCGAGAATCTTTGCAAACGAAGCAGCTAAGATATTTGTATCATCTGATGTCGTTGTGGCGATGAGAAAATCGAAAGATTTTACGTCAATCTTATTGAGTGTTTCGATAGTCTTGGCATCACCAAGAACAGTGAAAACGTCAAACTGCTGGGCTAGTATATCTAATTTTTTTTTTTTCATTGTTATCTACAACTGTAACATCATAATCTCCATCAAGCAGGGCTTCAGTAATTCTTATTCCAAGCTTTCCGGCTCCAATTATCGCAATTTTCATTTCGCCATCCTGTCATAAATAAAATATAGATTAAAGAGCTGAATCAATATATAATGTATTTCATTAATAGCTCAATAGTGAATTATAATTCAAACACACAATATTTGCAATTGAGTTATCATTTTTTGATTGAAAAATCAACAAAAAAGTGCATTATGAGGTATAAATGAGTATTAAGATTATTGGATTAGATTTAGATGGAACAACTCTTGGAATTAACGGTAAACTACCCCCAATCAACAAGATTGCTATTGAGCGCGCAATTGATGCGGGTATCAATGTTGTTGTGACGACAGGGCGCGTCATTTCAGCAGTTCCAGAAGATATTATGAATATATCAGGGCTAAGATATATAATTTCTTCAAATGGGGCTCATGTTCGCGATTTAAAGCAGGGACATGATGTGTATTCCAATTTTATAGATCCAGATGTAATCGGGAGAGTAGTGGATCTTGCAAGAGAACGCAATCTATATCTCGAGGCTTTTCACGATGGAAGAGCATATATAGATTCAGCTCTCTATCATGACATCGATGTTAATGGAAGCATTCACAGAAGGCGCGAGTATGTTCTTAGGACGAGAAATCCACTAGACGATATATTTGGATTTATGCTTGATAACTGCACAGAGATTGAGAATATAAATATCTTTTTTGAAGATATGGATAAGCTTGAGGCTATTCGAAAGATAGTAAGCAAATATGATGATGCAAATGTAACTTCTTCTGTGCCAAATAATATTGAAATCGGTGGGCTCGGCTCTAGCAAAAGCAAAGCGTTGTCTGAACTTATGAAAATACTCTCGATAGACAGATCTGAGCTTATGTGCTGTGGTGATGCTGCGAATGATATTCCGATGCTGCAGTTGGCGGAAATTGGAGTTGCTATGGAAAATGCATGGGATATTGTTAAGGAGAACGCTGACTACATAACGGATACAAATGTAAACGGAGGCGTCGGTAAAGCCATATTAAAGTTCTGCTTTGGCGAAGAAGTGTAAAATCAAATCAAAATAAAAAAGCAATGCATACGAACTGTGAATTCACTATTTACAGTCCTGTATGCATTTTTTTTGCAATCATAATGAATGCTCATCTATTTCGTGATAAAAAGAGTTTCCATGATAATTAGAACTTGTATCTATTAATTATTGAAAAGGAGATTGTATGAAGTATAACAAGATAATCGGTAGTCTCGGAGAAAATATGGCCGCAGATATACTTGAACAACAAGGGTATGAGGTGATTGCACGAAACTATAAATGCAAATTAGGTGAGATAGATATTATTGCTATGGATACGAGGGAGAATGTACTTAGCTTTATTGAAGTAAAAACGAGGACAAGTGATAAATATGGTTATCCCGCCGAAGCTATATCAAGCAATAAAATCCGTCATATCAAAAACGTAGCCGGTTATTTCTTGCGTAAACATGCAGATTTTACGAATTATAATGCTCGATTTGACGTAGTCGAAATCGAATGTAAGGTTAGCAAGAATTGTTTTTAGAGGTGAGTATGCTTTCAACGATTATAAGTGGAGTTATTAAAGGTATTGAAGGTCAGAAGGTAAATATTGAGACGGGTATAGGCAATGGACTTCCCAATTTCAATATCGTCGGTTTAGCCTCAAAATCAGTTATAGAATCGAGGGAAAGGATTCGCTCGGCAATAATCCATTCAGGCTATGATTTTCCACATGGCCATATAACTGTCAATTTATCACCAGCAAGTCTTAATAAAAATGGAAGCCATCTAGATCTTCCGATTGCTATCGGCGTACTCTCGAGCACCCTAGTAGTAAATAGTATGAAAGCAAAGGCATATGCGGTCATTGGAGAACTATCACTATCTGGAAGGATTATGCCCGTAGATGGGGTTTTACCATTGATAATCGCCTTTCGTGAAGCAGGTATAAAAAAGGTTATTCTCCCTGCAAGAAATGTTAAAGAAGCATCGATGGTCGAAGGGATTTCTGTAATAGGGGTTAGGAACCTTGAAGAAGCAATAGTTGCTATTAATAACGAACTTAGTGAGGGGTATACTTTCCATATTACAAATACCTCCAGTGAGATAATAGAAGAATACGATTATTCGGATATAAAAGGACAAGAGTATGCAAAAAGAGCACTTGTTATTGCCGCTGCCGGAAAGCATCCATTACTGATGATTGGACCTCCAGGATGTGGCAAAACTATGCTTGCAAAGCGAATGCCTACAATATTACCGCCGATTACAAATCGTGAATTGCTAGAAACTACAATAATACACTCCGTAGCGGGGCATCTTAATAAGGGGAATAATGATTTGATAGGCAGACCATTTAGATCCCCGCATCACACCATCTCTAGAGCAGCGCTTCTTGGTGGCGGGCTATATCCTTTGCCTGGGGAACTTTCTTTGGCCCATAATGGGGTGCTGTTTCTCGATGAATTTTGTGAGTTTGATGCAGGTCAGATAGAAGCTCTTCGGCAGCCATTAGAGGATCATAAAATCGTAATATCAAGACAAGGAAATACATATGAATTTCCTTGTAAAGCACTTGTGGTTATGGCTGCAAACCCTTGCCCATGTGGATTTTTTGGAAGTGAATCAAATGAATGCACATGTACGCCTCAAGAGATTGCTAGGTATAGAAGACGAATGAGTGGCCCAATTTTAGATAGGATAGATTTGCAACTTACCATGCGAGAAGTAAGGTATGAAGACCTTAAATTTGAAAAAATTGGGAAAGACAAGGTGCTAGATAGTAAAACCATGAGTTCGATGGTAAGTGATGCCTTAAGGTTCTCAAAACTAGAAGGTAGAGATGAAAAATGTGGCAATATTAGCGATAAGAGAATTAGAGATGCTTGTTCTCTCGGTAGTCTTGAAAATAAATTTTTAGAAAATGCATATGATAGGCTTAACTTATCTCCGAGGAGTTATATACGTACCCTTAAGGTAGCGAGAACAATTGCAGATATCGAGCAAGAGAGGAAAGTTAGTATTGAACATTTAGCGGAAGCACTAGGGTACAGATGTAGTGAATTTGATATAGGAAAAGATTAAATATGAATAACAAATATAGTAATGAAATTAAAGAAATTGATATTAATTCACCTTATTATCCAGAAAATCTAAGAATAATAAATAATCCACCTGAACGTCTATATTGTATAGGAGACTTAAATCTTCTTGGTCTCAAATCAGTAGCAGTAATTGGTTCGAGGAAATATACACTTTATGGAAATTGTAGCTCAAATGATAGGTAAAGAACTTGCTAAAGCTGATATTCCCGTGGTTTCAGGTCTTGCATATGGAATTGATAGTTTTGCGCATGAAGGAACAGTGAGTCTGGGTGGGAAAGCCATAGCTGTACTCGGTACTGGAATCGATATAATTCATCCAGTGAGAAATGCATGGCTATATAATAAAATAGCTTCTAGCGGATTAATTATATCTGAATATGAGCCTGGTACACCAGGCGCTAAGTATACATTCCCTCAGAGGAACAGGATTATAAGCGCAATATCTGAAGCTGTAGTAGTTGTGGAAGCTGGTCTTAACAGCGGCTCACTAATAACTGCTGACTTTGCAAATGAACAAGGAAAAAGCATCTACGCTGTGCCGGGGAATATAAATAGTCAGTTTAGTGTTGGAACAAATAAATTGATTAAAGATGGCGCAATTCCAATGATTAGTATCAGTGATGTAACATCGGATATCAAGGGAGCAGAATATACTCCGCAATACATTGAGACAGACCTTGGAAATGATGAACTGGAGATTTATAAGGAAATCCAGAAATCTAGTTGTTGTACTATTGATAGCATTGCACACAATCTCAACAAAAACGCTGGAAAAGTCAGTGCTATACTTACAGTGCTCGAGATAAAGGGGGTTATTACAACCTACGGTGGCAAAGTATTTCTTGCAAAATAAAATCCCAAGGTTTATGATGAACTCTAATATTGTAGAGAAGTTATATTTTTAAATTAATTGTTAAGGGGTTAATTGATGCCTAGTACAAAAACTAAAACGTCAACAAAGAAAAAAAATATGATAAAGTCCAAGAAGACGGCGAGAAAACGCACGCTTTTAATTGTTGAGTCGCCTTCAAAAGCTAAAGTTATTGGAAAATACTTAGGTCCTTCTTATAATGTGCTCGCTTCGGTAGGACATGTAAGAGATTTACCTAAGAGTAGACTAGGGATAGATATAGAAAATCAATTTGAACCAGGATACATAAATATAAGAGGCAAGGGTGACAAGATTAAGGAACTTAAGAAAGCGGCATCGTCGGCATCACGTGTTCTTTTGGCAACTGACCCGGACCGTGAAGGAGAGGCTATATCATGGCATCTAGCATATTTGCTTGATATCGATCCCCAAAGTGAATGCAGGATTGTTTTTAACGAAATAAATAAAGAAGCTGTAAAAGAAGCTATAAAACATCCTCGTTCAATAGATATGGGATTAGTAGATGCTCAGCAAGCTAGAAGAGTACTAGATAGATTAGTTGGATATCAGATTAGTCCGCTTCTATGGCAGAAGGTAAGGCGCGGCCTCTCTGCTGGTAGAGTGCAGTCTGCAGCTCTCAAGATGATTTGTGATAGAGAGAATGAAATCAAATCTTTTGTACCTGAAGAGTATTGGACTATAACGGCTGATTATGGAGATAATTTCAATGCATCGCTTAGCAAATACAATGGAGAAGATATTCGCATTACTAAAGCTGAAGAAGCTGATAATATTGAGAAGCAGTTAAGTGCAGGAAGATTTGTAGTAGAGAGTGTAAAGACAGGTAAGAGAAAGCCAAAACCTTATGCGCCATTTACTACTAGTAGTCTACAGCAGGATGCTTCTATAAAGTTGAATTTTCAGACTAAGAAGACTATGCAAATTGCCCAACAGCTATACGAAGGGATTGAAGTAAAAGGAATTGGAACGAGAGGTTTAATTACTTATTTACGTACTGATTCCGTTAGAATATCGTCTGCCGCAAAAGAAGCTGCATCGGAATTTATTACTAATAAATTTGGCAAGGAGTATAGTTCCAATAACTCATTTTCAAACAAGAACAAGGATATACAGGATGCACACGAAGCAATTAGGCCTACAGATGTTAACCTTGAACCGGAGGCAATTCGCGATTCATTGACTTTAGATCAATTTAAGCTATACACCCTTGTTTGGAATCGATTTGTTGCATCACAGATGGCAGCTGCAGAGTTTGATACAGTAACTGTAACCATAGATAATAATGGATATGAATTTAGAACATCTGGATCAAGATTAGTTTTTGATGGATGGAGAAGAGTATATCCAATTGCAAACGATAAGGATTCGTATGTACCAGAACTCAAAAAGGCGATGAACTTAATTGTATAGAGCTTATTAAAGAACAGAAATTTACACAACCACCTGCTAGATATACGGAGGCTGGTCTTGTTAAAGAGATGGAAGAAAAGAATATAGGAAGACCTAGTACGTATTCCGCAATTATAACAACGCTTACGGGCAGACGCTATGTTACTAGAGAAAAGAAAAATCTCGTTCCAACGCAACTGGGGTTTGATGTTACGGGCATTCTTTCAGAGTATTTTGGAGATATCGTAGATGTCGAATTTACGGGTGAATTAGAGAATCAACTAGACCAAGTCGAACTAAAAAAAGAAGCTTGGAAGCATGTAATAGAGGATTTTTATGGACCATTTAGCAAAGAGTTAGAAGTTGCTCAAAATGAAGTAGAGAAGATTGAACAGGAAGTAGTCCTAAGTGATGAAGTTTGTGAATTATGTGGGAAACCTATGGCGATTAAAGAAAGCCGATTTGGTAAATTCTTAGCCTGCACCGGATATCCTGAATGCAAAAACACAAAACCAATTTTAAAAGAAATTGGGGTAAATTGTCCAAAATGTGGCAAACCAATTATTGAAAAGAGGACCAGACGCGGTGGCAAGATATTCTACGGGTGTAGTGGTTATCCAAATTGTGAAGTTTCATTTTGGGATAAGCCAACTGGAGAACTGTGTCCTAAATGCGGATCAATGCTTCTTGAAGGCAAAGGGAAAAAATCTAAAATTAAATGCTCTAACGAAAATTGTAGTTATGTAAAACCAGAGAAAAAGTAAAGGTTTATTATAATTTGGAGGTAGATGATGGTTCAATTTCATGCAACAACTATTTGTGCAGTTAAAAGACCTGATGGAGATATTTGTATTGGTGGAGATGGGCAGGTTACGATGGGGGAAACTACCATCATGAAGAACGGTGCCAAGAAGGTTAAGAAAATCTTTAAAGGAAAAGTCCTAACAGGATTCGCTGGTTCCGTGGCAGATGCCTTTTCACTAACCGATAAGTTTGAGAATAAGTTACAGGAGCATGATGGAAATTTAAAGCGTGCAGCTGTTGATTTAGCTCAATTTTGGAGAAGCGATAAAGCAACACGTAGTCTTGAAGCTTTGATGATAGTGGTTAACGAGGAAGATTTACTAGTTATATCAGGGAACGGGGAAGTTATTGAACCTGATAAATGTCGTTGCTATTGGTTCTGGCGGTAATTATGCGTATTCTGCTGCTTCCGCTCTATTTGATAATACTGAATTAGATGCTGAAAGTATTGTTCGCAAGTCACTAGAGATTGCATCTTCTATTTGCGTATATACAAATGACAATATTTCTGTTGAGAAATTATGAGAAATTATAGGAGGTAAATAATGAAAAATAATATTAAAACGATGACTCCTAAACAGATAGTGGCTGAGCTTGATAAATATATAATTGGACAGGATGAAGCAAAAAAATCAGTAGCAATTGCTCTCAGAAATAGATATAGGCGCAGTCTACTAAGCGAAGACATGAGAGAAGAAATCACTCCTAAAAATATTCTCATGATGGGACCTACTGGAGTTGGAAAAACTGAAATTGCAAGAAGACTTGCTAAAATTATGGAAGCACCTTTTGTAAAGGTTGAAGCCACCAAGTTTACTGAGGTGGGCTATGTTGGACGTGATGTTGATTCGATGGTCAGAGATCTAGTTGAGGCCTCTGTCAGGATCACTAAACAGCAACGTATAAATGAGAAATATGGAATTGCTGACGAACTTGTTGAGGAAAAGATTATTGATGCTCTTGTTCCAGGGGCGTCATCAGATAATGTCAAGAATGTTAATGGACCTAATCCATTTGACTTTTTCCTTAACAATTCCAACTATCCAAGTCAAAAGAAGCAGTATGAAGAGCAGCAGAATATGGAAAAGCAAAGTGTTCCAGAAGATGTTGCTATGGCTAAAGAACAAGTTAAAATTCATTTAAGAGAAGGCAAGCTAGAGGATCAACTTATAGATATAGAAGTTGAGGACTCTGTAAATACTAATCAATTAGATATGCAAAATGAAGGAATTGGCATAGCGATAGGCAATATATTTGGAGATATGATGCCTAAAAAGACCAAGCACAAAAAAGTTACGGTTAGGGAAGCAAGAAAAATCTTAAGGGAGCAAGAGGCACAAAATTTGATAGATATGGATCAAGTTATTGATGATGCTATCGAAAACGCTGAGCAGAACGGTATTATTTTCATTGATGAAATAGACAAAATTGCTTCTAGAAGTTCGATGGCTTCAGGTGCGGATGTTTCCCGTGAAGGTGTACAAAGAGATATTCTTCCGATTGTTGAAGGGAGTGTAGTTAATACAAAACATGGTCCAGTAAAAACTGATCACATGTTATTTATTGGGAGCTGGAGCATTTCATGTTTCTAAGCCTTCTGATTTAATTCCGGAGCTACAGGGAAGATTCCCGATAAATGTCGAGCTAAAGAATCTCGATAAAGCGGATTTTAAAAAGATTCTTACTGCTACAGAAAATGCTGTAACAAAACAACAGAAAGCATTACTCGAAACTGAAGGAGTAGATGTTGAGTTTACAGATGACTCAACGGATGAAATTGCTGAAATGGCATATCTTATGAATGAGCAGACTGAAAATATTGGAGCAAGAAGATTATATACGATTCTTGAAAAATTACTTGAGGATATATCATTTATGCTTCCAGATAATTCTGTTGAAAAGATAGTGATTGATAGAGAGTTTGTAAAAAATAAATTCAAGGAGACTGTCAAGGAAGTAGATGTTGACAAGTACATTTTGTAAATGAAGCTCTATGACACTGTATACCAAGAAGCTAAAGCTGAATATATAACCCAAAAATCTCGTTTTATAGCACATATTTCGCCGGTGGACTCATGTGATGAGGCGAAAGCGTTTATCTCGTCAATTAAGAGTGAATATAAGGATGCTACACACAATGTACCGGTTATGGTAGTAGGAGAGAAACAAGAGATACAATGGTCTAGTGAAGATGGTGAGCCACAGGGGACTGCTGGCGCACCGATTCTTCGCATGATTGTTGAAAGAGGGCTAACTAACCTGGCTATTGTCGTGACTCGCTATTTTGGTGGAATAAAGCTTGGCACTGGGGGCCTCGTGCGGGCATATTCGACTTCTGCGAGACTTGCGATAGATAAAGCATTGCTCTCTGAAGTGAGGGAAGCTATAGTTTTAACATATGAAATTTCATATTCGCATTTGTCACAAATTGAAAACATTTCAAAAACAGGGGTTTTCAAGATTGCAAAAATAGAGTACACTGATAAAATCACACTGGATGTTAGTGGAGATATTGATCAAAAAGCAATCAATAATCGATACAATAACAGAGGTTACCGCAGGTAAATGCAAGCTGCTTAAAGAGAAATCAAGAAAAAAATAAATTTCTGATTGACAGTGATTAGATGCTGTGTTAGTATGAATAACGCAGTTGAGTGAAGACTGCAGCACGAAATTGACGCTTAAGGTTAAATAATCTAGTGCGACAAATATCTTTGGACGCTTAGCTCAGCTGGGAGAGCATCTGCCTTACAAGCAGGGGGTCATAGGTTCGAGCCCTATAGCGTCCACCATATTTTGGCCGGGTAGTTCAGTTGGTTAGAATGCCAGCCTGTCACGCTGGAGGTCGACGGTTCGAGCCCGTTCCCGGTCGCCAATTTTAACGGTTATGCTGATGTGGCTCAACGGTAGAGCAGCTGATTTGTAATCAGCAGGTTGGGGGTTCGATTCCCTCCATCAGCTCCAATATTTCGAGGGATTCCCGAGTGGCCAAAGGGGGCGGACTGTAAATCCGTTAGCTGTGCTTTCGATGGTTCGAATCCATCTCCCTCGACCAATAAATATGCGGAAGTGGCTCAGGGGTAGAGCATCGCCTTGCCAAGGCGAGGGTCGCGAGTTCGAATCTCGTCTTCCGCTCCATTTTGCGGATGTAGTTCAATGGTAGAACTTCAGCCTTCCAAGCTGATAGCGTGAGTTCGATTCTCATCATCCGCTCCATTTTTTTTAAGGGTCCATAGCTCAGTTGGATAGAGCAACGGCCTTCTAAGCCGTGTGTCCGGGGTTCGAATCCCTGTGGGCTCACCATTTTTAGATTTTGTTTGGTTAAGTAGACGAACTAGAAGTCATGCTTTTGGGGTATAGCCAAGTGGTTAAGGCAACGGACTTTGACTCCGTGATTTCGCAGGTTCGAGTCCCGCTACCCCAGCCATTGTGACCCATTAGCTCAGGTGGTAGAGCACTTGACTTTTAATCAAGGTGTCCGGAGTTCGAATCTCCGATGGGTCACCAATTTTTAACAACATCCGGAGAGGTGTCCGAGTGGTTTAAGGAGCTGGTCTTGAAAACCAGTGATTCTGAAAGGGACCGTGGGTTCGAATCCCACCCTCTCCGCCAAGAATCATTTAGTTATAGCTTTTGGAGAAGTACTCAAGAGGCTGAAGAGGACGGTTTGCTAAACCGTTAGGGTTCGTATTAGGGCCGCATGGGTTCGAATCCCATCTTCTCCGCCATATTTATATACCATAGGGGTATAGCTCAGTTGGTAGAGCAGTGGTCTCCAAAACCACGTGCCGAGGGTTCGAGTCCTTCTGCCCCTGCCAAGATTTTCGGGGTGTAGCGCAGGCTTGGTAGCGCAACTGGTTTGGGACCAGTGGGCCGCGGGTTCAAATCCTGCCACCCCGACCATTATTAAACTGAATATATTAATGTTTACAAATAAGTCCTTGAGTGTTAAAATCATATGCGCCGGGGTGTAGCGCAGCTTGGTAGCGCAACTGGTTTGGGACCAGTGGGCCGCGGGTTCAAATCCTGCCACCCCGACCACTTTAGGGCCATTAGCTCAGTTGGTCAGAGCGTCCGGCTCATAACCGGCAGGTCCTGGGTTCAAGTCCCCGATGGCCCACCATTATTTATTTAGTTTATTTGCCCAGATAGCTCAGTTGGTAGAGCAAGGGACTGAAAAATCCCTGTGTCCTTGGTTCGATTCCGAGTCTGAGCACCATTAAAGAAGCAGAGATGCTTCTTTTTTTATCTATATATTGCTTTTATTCTTTTTTTAACTATCTTTATATATTGTGGTATTTATATTATTTTTTTACTTTTTAAGCAATTAATTCCCTTTTTTTATATTGAAATTTCAATACTTATAACGATTATTTTTATTTAAATTAATTTTTCCTATTTGTTAAAAATATATAAGTATTAGTTATATTTTTACTACTAAGAAATTAGAAAATTATTTATTAAGAAAGAGGGACTAATGAATAATATTATATCTATAAAATTTAAATCAATATTTGCAGTTCTTGTTTTCATAGTTCTGCTAATTTTTGGTTTTACTGAGGCTGCTAATGCACAATCAGTTCAGAATGCGACAGGTTACATCAATTCAAAATCAGGAGTAAACGTTAGGGCGGGTACTTCCGTATTTTCTAAAAAAGTGACGTCTATCTCTAATAATAAGAAGGTTACAATAACAGAGGTTGTTTTTTCGTCAAATTCAAATGCATCTGCTAGGGATAAATGGTATCATGTAAATTATGGCGGAAAGTCAGGTTATATTAGATCTGATTTGATTAATAGGGTGGAATATTCTGCAGTTGCGGGTCGAACATCTTCGCCTTTAAATAGCAGACTTGGTGCCGGAACTAGATTTGCTAGTGTTACTTCATTTGGAAAAAATGTAAATCTTACAGTGCTTTTAAAAGCTAAGGCTAATAAGTCAAATGTTGCCTGGTATATGATTAAATATAATGGTGGCTATAATTATGTCTGTGCTACTTGGGTAGATATTACTGGTAGTATTTTCTCTAATAACAGCGGTGGTACTTCTGATAATACTGGTACGATAATAACTAATCCAGAGCCAAATCCTGATATGAATCCATCAGATAATAATGCATCGCCTAGTAATGGCACATTATCACCCGATAATTCAAACACTGTAAACAATCCTGGTAACGCGAACAACAATGATAGTGGTAATACAAGTAGCAGTGTAAATTCAAATATTGATCAAACACAAAATGATTTTGAAAAATCAATTGCCTCTTTTCCTGAGGATTATAAAGTCCATTTAAGAAAGCTTCATGCTTCTCATCCAAATTGGAAATTTATCGCTAAGGAAACAGGAGTTGATTGGAATACTGCTTTATCAAAGCAGAGTCGTGATGGGGTATCTCTCATTAATGGTGCTTATCCATTATCATATCGAGATATCAATCCTTATAGCTTCAAGGCTAAGGATCAGAGTAGACCTTTGTATAATGGCGCAAGTATTTCATCTGGTTCAGTTGGATTGGCAAGTTCTAATACTGATGTTTCATTGTTAGATGAAGTATTTAATGCTAATAATGGAAGCGATGATGCAAAATTTATACACATCAGAACCGCTTCTGGACAGACTGGATATATACAGGGCAGTGTAACTACCGAAAATTATTCGAATGAGATTAATGGTACTGTAAAAGGTGGCTATACCAACATAAGAAAAGGTGCAGGAACTGGCTATGGAAAAGTTGGTGGGGCAAATACAGGAGATAAGGTTTCAATTGTTTTGACAGCAAAGCGTCAGATGGTGTTGTTTGGTATAAGATAAAACAGGGAAACGGATTTGGATACATATCTAGCAAGTTTGTGAAAGTTGATGATTCAAAAGCTCCAAGTTCAAATACTAAGCAGACGATATCAACATCATCAACAACAAATACTGATGTAGTTTTCGGAACTCTAAATCAAAGCGCTTCATACAGAATGGGACCATCTGATATCTTTAAAGAGGCTGGAACTTTAACTTCCGGACAGAACGTAACGATTATAAGCAGCGTAAAGAATATTGATAACAGTAATTGGTATAAGATAGCTGTAAGTGGAAAAGTGTATTATATTCCTTCAAGTTATGTTACATCTTCGGGAAAAGTTAAGGATGGAGAAGCAAGTGTAAGTGGCAAGGTCCATGATTACTTAAACTATAGATCGTCATACGATATTACAAATAAGCCTGTAGGAACTTTTCCGAAGAACACAGATGTAGTCATCACAGGAGCTATAAATTCTGGTAACTACAACTGGTATAGAGTTCAGTATAAAGGAAAAACATACTACGCAGCAGCAAATTGGATAACTGTATCAGATCAGAAGTATGATGGTAAGGAAGCGACTCCAGTAAGTGATACACAATCTGTTGAAGTTCCTGCTGGAGGTATAGAGTCCCTGAAGGGAGTTGGTAGATTTACTGCATCAGGAACTTATATACCAAAGGATGGATCAACGTGGTTCAATGCTAGTTCACAAGTAGTTGGTTACTATATGGATCCTCGTAATTTCATTAATGAAAATAACATTTACATGTTTGAAGATTTGTCGTATCAATCATACCAGTCTCAAGCTGCTGTTTCTAAAATAATATCAGGGACTGCGCTTGAGAGGAATGGTTTTATGGCTAGCTGGTTTGTGAGTGCAGGTAAGGAAAATGGTATGAGTCCAATTGCACTTGCTGCAAGAGCTCGCCAAGAAACTGGCGGAGGAAGTATTGCAATTTCAGGGTATATATTCCCTGATGGTAAGTATGCATACAACCCATATAATATTGGTGCTTATTCTAATGCAAATCCTGTTATGAGAGGACTTGAATATGCTAAGAAGCAAGGTTGGGATACTAAACAGAAAGCCGTATTTGGAGGAGCCAAGTTTATCGCTAGCGGATATATCAAACAGGGTCAAAACTCCGTTTATTTCCAACGATTTAACGTTGCAAATGGCGCCGCTAAAGTTGGAACACACCAGTATATGACAAATATATCAGCTTGCTACACTGAATCTATTTCAACAAAGAATAGCTACAGTGCTTACGGAATTACAAATGAATCACTAGTGTTTGTAATTCCTATATATACCAATATGCCGGCATCAACAGCATTGCCACACTAGTTTGTTAATATATCGATTTTAAATAATAACAAAGCGGATATTACTAAAATAGGTAATATCCGCTTAATAAATCGAGATAATTTTGATGATATCTATTTATTTAGTTTTGCACCTTGAAAAGTATCACGTATGCGAAGCTCTCTATTAATTGAATTTAGAATCGTTCTTTTTTTATAACTCCATTCTGGACTGATTAAAAGCTTTCTAGGTACATCACCAGTCAAACGATGAATAGTAATATCTGGAGGTATTTCTTCAATCATTCTTACTACTAGATCAACATAGCTTTCTAGACTATCAAATGAAACATACTCTGGCATTTCCCTATAAAGTGGAGATGTACTAATTATATTCATCAGGTGAAGTTTGATGCCAAATATCCCACTATTTGTTACGTGATGAAGTGATTCAAACATATCACGTTCAGTTTCTCCAGGGAGTCCTAGTATCAAATGCGTCACGGTTTTGATTTTTCTTTTTGACAGTTCATAAATTGCTCTATCATAATCAGTTAGATGGTAACCGATATTCATTCTATTAAGCGTCTCTTCGTGTATAGTTTGAAGACCCAGTTCTATCCACATAAAATATTTTTCGTTTATTTCTGCTAGTAAGTCTAAAATTTTGCCATCGAGACAGTCGGGTCTAGTCGCAATTACTATTCCTTCAATCTCAGGATGAGATAGGGCGGCATAATATTTGCTCCTAAGAACATCAACAGAAGCATAAGTGTTTGTGTGGCTTTGAAAATAAGCTAAGTGACCGGCATTTGGCCATTTATCGCTAAGCAAACAAATTTGGTCTGATATATCTGATGCGAGTTCTCCTGAGCCACCAGATGAACAAAACTTGCAACCACCATAACTAACTTTCCCATCGCGATTTGGACATGTAAAACCAGCTTCGATTGAAAGCTTTGCCATCTTCTTGCCGAATCGTTCCTTTAGGTAATTGTTTATTGAATAAAAATCTTTGACTATCAGTAAATTTCAAACATAAACCTCGCTAAAAAAATATTGATGAAATAACTCCTAAATATTGATATTGTTATCGTTGCTATAGAAAAAAAGCGACAATATTTTTGTATAATAAATAGATAATTTTAAAATTCAGAGGTACATCTAATGAAAGAAAAAAATGTGACACGTATGTGGGTTTTCGTACGAATGAATTTCAAAATAAAGTTTTGCCCGTATACATGCATACTGATTTAACTAATAGGAAGCCAAGAATACTATTGCATGCATGCTGTGGGCCTTGTTCGACCTCTTGTGTCGAACGGCTTGCTTTTGACTATGATGTTACTGTTTTTTATTATAATCCAAACATTACAGATCAGGAAGAATATCTTTTACGCAGGGATAATCTGATAAAGTTTATCGATGCTTTTAATGATGAGTTCAAAGAAAGGACGCATGTTAATTACATTGAAGGTGAATATAAAGTCGAAGATTTTATCAAAGTAGCACAACCACTCTGTCATGAACCGGAAGGCGGAAAGCGATGTGATGTGTGTTTTGAGCTTAGGTTGGAAGAGACAGGACGTATTGCGAGTGGCCTCGGAATGGATTATTTTGCAACTGCAATGGCCGTTAGCCCTCACAAGGACTACGCTTCTATACTTAGAATTGGAGAGAGTATTGGCGCATCTAATAATATCAAATTTTTGGATGTGGACTTTAAGAAGAAAAATGGTTTTGGTAGAAGCATTGAGCTTTCGAAGAAATACGGTTTATACAGACAGAAATTTTGCGGTTGTGAGTACGCACGAGCTATGATGAAAAATAGATAACTATATTTCTGTTTAACAATATTAATAAATAAATTTTTATATAGAAAGGTTTTAGGATATGGGGAAATTAGTACTGCCGAAAGATTATAGACCTATTATTGATCACGTTGAGACACAGAGGGCGATTAAGAAGATTAAAGATTATTTTCAGCAGGAGCTAGCATATGGTCTACAGCTTCGCAGAGTGTCAGCACCTTTATTTGTATTTCCAGAGACTGGACTTAATGACAATCTTAATGGATATGAGCGCAGAGTAAATTTTACAATTAAGGATATTGATGAGAAACAGGTAGAGGTTGTTCAATCACTTGCTAAGTGGAAAAGAATGGCGCTCGCTAAGTATGAAGTAGAGCCTGGTCACGGTATATATACCGACATGAATGCTATCAGAAGGGATGAAGAGCTTGATAACATACATTCCATCTACGTCGATCAGTGGGATTGGGAGAAAGTAGTAACTAAAGATCAACGAACCGATGAATTTCTAGAAGAGACAGTTATAATAATTTACAATGCGATGAAGAATCTAGGTGATTATGTTAATCGCCTATATAGAGATATTCAGATTGAGTTACCAAATGAAATTACATTCGTAACCACACAGGAGCTTGAAGATAAGTACCCGAAACACCCCAAAAGAGCGTGAGAAACTCGCAGCTAAGGAGTTTGGTGCTGTATTTATCAAGAAAATTGGTGGCGTCCTCGCATCTGGCAAGAAGCATGACGGACGAGCTCCAGACTATGATGATTGGGAGTTGAACGGGGATATTATAGTTTGGAATGATGTCCTCGATGATGCTCTAGAACTTTCATCAATGGGAATTCGTGTTGATAAGGAGGCCATGGAGCGTCAGTGCAAAATTGATGGCAAAGAAGATAGGCTTAGCCAGTCGTTCCATCAGAGTGTTCTAAATAACGATGTTCCTTTGTCTATTGGTGGTGGAATTGGTCAGAGTAGAATATGTATGTTCTTTCTTCAAAAGGCTCATATCGGTGAAGTGCAGGCTTCAGTATGGCCAGATGATATGATTGAAGCTTGTGCGGAGGACAATATATTTTTACTATAGGATCAATTATGGTTCAATAATTTAAAATCTTATAAAGAAAGGATTCATGTTCATGAAATATGTCGATGTCGTAATTGATAATAAAAGTGAATATATGGATTCTTTTTTTACTTATTTGGCTCCTGATGATATTAATGTGGGAGACAAAGTTAGTATACCTCTAGCTAGAAAACCAAAAGGTGCTGAAGGATACGTGGTGTCAATCGATACTACACCAGGCATTGAGACAGATAAGGTTAAAGAAATTATTAGTATTGATAAAGATAGGTCTCTTACACCAGAGATTATTGATACTGCTATCTGGATGAGATCTAGATATGGTGTTAAGTATATTGATGCTATTAGAATGTTTGATGTTACAGGTAAGCGTATTCCCCATCATATTAAGGAATATCATGAAACAAAGCTTGAGGATGAACCAACTTTATCTGAAGAACAGAAGTACGCAGCCTTAGACATATGTAATTCGATTGATAATGAACTTGGTAAATCGTTTCTTATCCATGGTGTGACGAATTCAGGCAAGACGGAAGTTTATATTAGAGCTGCAAAAAATGCCATAGCTAAGGGGAAGACAGCGATTATACTAGTCCCAGAAATCGCACTATCATCACAGATTGCCGATCGTTTTTCAAAGCGTTTTGGTAAGGATAAAGTTGCCATAATGCATAGTAAGCTTAAGACTAGTGAACGTCTCGCTGAATGGATGCGGATAAAATCCGGTGAAGCAAAGATTGTTGTAGGGGCGAGAACTGCAGTTTTTGCTCCAGCTTCAGATATAGGTGTAATTATAATTGACGAAGAGCATGAATCTACGTACAAGTCTGATCATAATCCTAAATTTGAGACAGTAGATGTTGCTTTTAGAAGAGCAAAGTATCACAATGCAACATTGGTTTTAGGGAGTGCTACTCCAAGCATAGTTTCCTATAACCGTGCTATGGACGGCATTTATCAGCTTATTGAGATGAAAAACAGAATTGGTAAAGCATTATGCCTGAAGTTAAGATTGTTGATATGAGGGATGAACTAAGATCAGGAAACTCAAGCGTTATCAGCAGAAAGCTGCTAGCATCGATAGAACAAACTGTAAACAATGGCGATCAGGTAATATTGTTCCTTAATAGGAGAGGCTTCTCTACACAAGTACTATGTCCTGAGTGTGGTTACAGAATGATGTGCCCAGATTGTGATATTACGCTTACCTATCATAAAAGAGATAACGCTGCGATATGCCACTACTGTGGACGCAAGTTCAAGATTCCAGAGATTTGTCCTGAGTGTGGAAATAGCACCTTATCTTTTATAGGGACAGGAACAGAGCGTTTAGAAGAAACTATTGAAGGGCTCGTTCCAAATGCAAAGGTAGAGAGGTTTGATCTTGACACAGCGAAGAATAGTTCTGAGATAAAAAAAACTCTCAGGTATTTTAATTCTGGCAAAACAAATATTTTAGTTGGAACACAGATACTAGCAAAAGGATTAGATTTTAAAAATGTCGGTTTAGTTGGGATCATTTTGGCAGACTCATCACTAAATATACCTGATTACCGTTCACCTGAACGAACATTTCAGCTTATAACTCAAGTATCAGGACGTGCAGGTCGAGAATGTGGAAAGAGTAAGGTAATTCTTCAAACGTATCAACCTGAAGATGATACAATAAGGAGAGCTGCAAATGGAGATTATTATGGTTTTTATGAACAAGAACTAGCTCACAGAAGAAACATGAACTATCCACCTTTTTCTGATATTATCTCTGTGACATTCGTTGATAAAAAAGGACCGAAGACTGAATATAGTTCGACAATAGATCATGCCAATGATTTTAGAAAATATCTTTTATCGATGAAAAACTTACCAACGGGCACAACGATTTATGAGCCAAAGCTTGACATCCAAAGAGGTGGAGCTGATCGGAATCGTGTATTTTTTATGATAAAAGCACCTAGAGGAACTAGAAGTGGATTTGTTAATGCCTATATGAATTACAAGGAACTTATGATAAAACATAGAAGTACCTGTCATATTGAATTAGATATAAATCCATATGGAATAATATAGATTAATTAATTTTGAAGGGAGTATTATGGCACTAAGGAAAATAGTAATTAGAGGAGATGAGATTCTAACAAAGAATTGTAAGCCCGTTTCCAAGATTACAGATAGGATTAAAGTATTATGTAATGATATGCTCGAGACCATGAGAGAGGCCGATGGTGTTGGGCTTGCGGCACCTCAAGTAGGGGTTATGAAAAGGATTTTCGTTTGTAGACCAGAACTTGAAAACTTTGATCAAGAATATGTAATGATTAACCCTGAGATAATCGATACGGAAGGGGAGCAGGAGTCAGCAGAAGGATGTCTTAGTGTACCGGGCTACATAGGAATGCTTAAGAGACCGGAGCGAGTTACGCTTAAAGCTATGAATCTAGACGGTGAAATTAAGGAGTATGAATTTTCTGGATTTGCAGCAACTTGTATAATGCACGAGAATGATCACTTGAATGGGATTGTATATACTGATGTAGCGGAAGAAGTATACACTACTGAACAATACAATGAAATGATGGCGGAAATTGCCGAAGAAAATACAGAGGAAGAAAACTAAATGCGAATTATATATATGGGGACTCCTGAATTTGCTGTCCCAGCATTAAACAGCATAATAGACGCTGGGCATGATGTGGAATTGGTCGTGACACAGCCCGATAGACGAGGTAATAGAGGAAAAGTGGTTTTCTCACCTGTTAAAGCTTGTGCTCTTCATCGTGGAATTAAGGTTTCTCAGCCTAATAATATAAAAAATGACCCAGATTTTATTAAAGAGCTTGATGCATTAAAGCCGGATCTAATTGTAGTTGCAGCTTTTGGGCAAATACTTCCTCAAGAGGTTCTAGACATACCCGATTATGGATGCATTAATATCCATGGATCTATTCTCCCTGAGTACAGAGGTGCCGCACCAATACAATATGCCATACTAGATGGCAAGGACAAAACAGGTGTTACTATCATGCAGATGGAACGTGGACTTGATACGGGAGACATCATCAGTGTAGCAGAGGTCGAAGTGGGAAGGAAAGATATAATTTCCTTATCTGATGAACTTGCGGAGTGTGGGGCTAAGTTAGTAATAAACACGATTGATTTGATAGCTGAAGGTCAAGCAACGTACACAAAACAAGACGACTCAGCTTCATCATATGCTCACATGATTCGCAAAGAAGATGGATATACTGATTTTAATTCCTCAGCTTCTGAAATTGATAATAAAGTGCGCGCCTTTAAAGTTTGGCCAGGTACATATACCAATATCGGAGATAAAGTCCTTAAGATTTTTGATGTTTTGCCAATCGATGATGTCGATGAAGATGCTGGGTTTGGCGTGATTACTAGTGTTGACAAGGATAAATTTACCGTAAAATGTGCTGATGGGACACTTGAAATTAGAGAGGTTCAATTACAAGGTAAGAAGAGGATGTGCGTTTCAGATTTCATTAGGGGAAATAAATTAGAAGTTGGAATGCGTCTTAAATAAATAATTATATTGGAGGTTTAGAGAAATGTTTAGTGGATATTATTCATCTATGATCGTGTTAATTCCAGCAATGATCTTCACAATGATTGTGCAGGCACGTATAAACGTGCTTTTTCAACATATATTGATATTGAAAACAGCAAAGGGATAACGGGCTTTGAAGCTGCTCGAACGATGCTTGATGCAAACGGTCTTCAGCAGGTTTCAATCAATGTTTTGAATGGTGATGCACTCACTAATTATTATGATCCAAGATCTAATACAGTTAATCTTAGTTCGGAAATATATTCTCAAGATTCTGTCGCATCTGTTTGTATAGCTTGCCATGAAGTTGGGCATGCAATACAGCATGCTACTAGCTATGCTCCGGTAAAGATGAGAAATGCACTTGTACCCGTAACTAACTTTGCTCAAAACGCATCATGGCCTTTAATTTTATTGGGTATTGTCCTGTCATCTACAACAGAGTATGGAACTATGTTTTTTAATATAGGAATTTTCTGCTTTGTGGCTGTCGTTTTGTTTCATCTTGTTACACTTCCAGTTGAGTTAAATGCAAGTAGCAGAGCTTTACAGCAGATGAAAGCACTAAATCTTGTTGATGATTCAGATTATGCTGGAAGCAAAAGAGTTCTAAGTGCTGCAGCGATGACATATGTTGCTGCATTAGCTACTGCAGCGGCAGCCATTAATTAGAGTCCTTCTTATTAGAGGTAACAGAGACTGATGAACAATGACTGGTACGCAGTATATGATGTACTTCGTAGTGTATACTGCGATAATTCATATTCAAATCTTGCGATTAACGAAGCTCTTAGGGAACACAAAGTGTCCTCACAGGGCTTCGTTCGTGTTATGTCTAAGGGTGTTATACGGGATACAATCCTTTTAGATTGCAATATAGACAGATTAGCTAAGAATGGTATCAAGGGAATTAAGAAAAAGAATTTAATTATTTTGCGTATGGGCATGTATGCAATGTCAAAAATGGATTCTGTTCCAAGCTATGCAGCTGTAAATGAAACTGTTACTCTTGCTGAAAATATTTCGCCCTCAGTAAAAGGTTTTATTAATGGCATGCTTAGAACTTTTGAACGCGAAGGTGCAAAGCTATTTATTCCTGATACCGATGATATGCTAGAGTCATTATCATATAAATATTCCTTTCCGTATCATCTCGTCAGGTTTATTTCTAAGCAATATGGTGAAGGTACGATAGAAGGGATTATAAAAGGCCTTTATGATATACCTGAGCTTAACATAAGAGTAAATTCGTTAAATTGTAATCGTGAAGATTTAAAAAAATGTCTTTCAAATAGGGGAATAAAAGTTAAGGATAATCCATCTTCTCGAAATGGGATAATCATAGAAGATGGTTCAATAGTAAATATCCCGGAGTTCAGAAGCGGTATGTTTACTGTTCAAGCACTTCTTCGCTAAGAAGCGTGGAAATGCTAAGTCCAAAATCTGGCGATAAAGTACTCGATATATGTGCTGCGCCTGGGGGGAAAACCACCGCGATGGCAGAACTTATGAATGATTCAGGTGAAATCTTGGCCTGTGACATTCATGAGCATCGCGTAAAGCTTATAAACGAGCTTTCAAAACGCCTCGGAATCTCTTGCATTAGAACAAAAGTAATGGATGCCACTCTATACGATAAGAGTTTAAGTGATCATTTTGACAAAATCCTCGTAGATGTTCCTTGCTCTGGACTTGGAGTTATCGCTGGAAAACCTGAGTTAAAGCTACACGTTAATCTTAATGAGCTTCCAGATTTATATGAAATTCAGTACAGCATTTTAAAAAATGCCTTTATGTATTTAAAACCTGGAGGAGAGCTATTGTATTCCACTTGTACTATCAATAAGCGGGAAAATGAACAGATAGTTTCCAGGCTCTGTAACTCCTTTGAAAATTCAAGTATTGTTGAATACAATTCAATTTTACCGTATAATAAACAAGTAGGATTTTACTATTGTAAAATCAGTAAGTGTAACAATTTATAATTTTAATTTACTCAGGTGGTAAGACTTTAATGAGAGTAGGATATTTAACAGATAAGGGCATGAAGCGCCCTAAGAACGAAGACGCTGTAAAAGTATTAAAGGATAGCAGATTTTTCATGCTGGCAGACGGCGTTGGCGGAAATAAGTCCGGGGAAATTGCAAGCACTGCAGCAGTAGATTTTCTTGCAGATTACGTGTACAACAACCCAATAGAACTTGTAGAGGGAAGCGAAGCGATTTTCACATATTTTGAAAATGCTGTTAACTTTGTAAATGAAAGTATTTTACAGCTTTCCAACACAAAGCCAGAGTACGTAGGAATGGCGACAACACTCGTTTTTGCATATGTTGACCACAAAATTCTTTACGTAGGTAATGTGGGAGATAGCAGAGTGTATTTCATTCACAAGGATGAAGTGCATCAGATTACTGATGACCACACCTATGTAAATGATTTAGTTAAGATGGGTGCTATTACACGTAGTGAGGCCGATCATCATTATAAAAAAAATGTAATCACCAGAGCTATTGGTGGAAATGCATACAACAATCCAGACTGTTTCAATATATATATGGAGCCCAGTGATAGAGTATTAATCTGTAGTGACGGACTCTATGAGGAAGTATCAGATAGCGAAATTCTTGATATATTCAATGAAAGCTCTGATATGCAGGATTGTGCTGAACGTATGGTTGAAAGAGCAAACTTAAACGGTGGAAATGATAATATTTCAGTAATCTGTATTGACATGTTGGAGGAATCAAATGAGCAGTAGACTTCTATCTGGCCGTTACGAACTCCTTGAGAAAATCGGTGATGGCGGTATGGCAGTCGTTTACAAGGGTAAGGACAGACTGTTAAACAGGTTCATCGCTATCAAGATACTTAGACCGGAGTTCACAAAGGATGCTTCGTTTGTTGAAATTTCAAAAGAGAGTCGCAGGCAGCTGCTGGACTTTCTCACCCTAATATCGTAAGTGTTTACGATGTAGGTAAGGAAGGAAATATTAACTACATAGTAATGGAGCTTGTTGAAGGCCGTAACTTAAGCAATATAATTGCAGAAGATGCACCTCTAGACTACCGTACGGTAATCGACCTTACTAAGCAGGTTGCATCTGCACTGAGAATTGCGCATAAAAATAAGATAATACATAGAGACGTCAAGCCTCATAACATCATGGTTACATCTGATGGTGTTGCAAAGCTTGCCGATTTTGGTATTGCTAAGGCTGTTAATGACGCAACACTTTCGACAAACAGCAAGGTCATCGGATCAGTACACTATTTTTCGCCGGAGCAGGCTAGAGGAAATTACGTTGATGAAAGATCCGATATATACTCACTCGGTATTGTAATGTATGAGATGCTCACAGGGCGAGTTCCATTCGATGGAGACAATCCTGTATCCATAGCCCTCAAGCATATAAACGAAGAAATTGTGCCACCACATGAATATGTGGATGGAATTCCACCTGCACTTGAAAGAGCTGTTCTCAAGGCTACAAATAAGTTTCAAACTAATAGATTCAACAGTGCAGATGAACTCATTGAAGAACTTGATAACATCGAATTTGTGACTAAGGTTGTTGGAAATTCAATTTTTGCAGAGGCATCTAATGAGGTTGCACGTAAGCGATCTGATAGTGAAGAAGATGATAGTGACGATATAGTTTCAGAAATTCAAAAGGTAGGAAGAAAAAGAAGAAAAAATCTAGTTCTTCTAGTCGCAAGAAAAAGCTTATTAAACTTGGTATTGCCGGAGCGGTTCTACTCGTTCTTGTTCTGGGCGTTGCTTTTGCAACAGGTGTCTTCTCAAGTAAAGCTAAGGTACCTGATATGTCTGATATGACTTATAAGGAAGCTAAAAAAACGGCTGAAAAGAGCGGATTTAAAGTTGAAAAGGGTAAAAGTGTATATTCATCGGAAATTTCTGAGGGACATGTAGTCGAACAGGATCCTTCTGGTGGAGAAGAAGCTAAAAAAGGTTCAACGATAACACTTCATCTCAGCAAAGGTTCGAAGGAAGGAACCGTACCTAATATAGTTGGTCAAGACTATAAGAAAGTTGAAAAGAAACTCAAAAAGGCAGGCTACAAGCTTGGAATAGTTAAGTCGGAGACTTCAAATAAGCCTGAGGGAACGATACTAACCCAAGATCCTGCAGCTGGAACAAATGCTGACAAAGGAACAAAAATTAACATTACAATTAGTGATGGAAAAGGGAAGGAGAAGGGAACGGTACCTTCTTTAACAGGAAAATCACTTGAGGAAGCAAAATCGGCTATTACAAATGCTGGATTTAAAGTCGGAAATATTTCTTACGATGAAAGCAATGTTTATGGCAATGGTTATGTAATGTGGCAACAGTATGCTGCTAATACATCACTCGAAAAAGGTGAAACAATTGATATTGAGGTAAGTAAGGGTAAACCTTCTTCAGGAAGCTCTTCCGACAACTCAAATAACAGTGGAACAAGGTTATAATATGCTGGGAAGAGTCGTTAAGGGAATTGGCGGTTTCTACTATGTTGATGATGGAAAGCGAGTTTACATGGGGAATGCTCGCAAGAATCTTAAGCGAGGTAAATCAATCATCTATGTTGGGGATTTTGTCGAATTTGATTTAAGGCAAGAAGACGGCGACTGTATAATAACAAAGGTGCGCGAAAGAAAAAACTTTCTTTCGCGCCCACCTGTTTCTAATCTAGATAAGCTGGTAGTCGTATTTGCGGCAGCTTTTCCCAATCCGAACAATCTTATTATTGATAAGTTTACCGCTGCAACACTATATAACAACATCGAAGTTATCATCTGTATTACAAAACCAGATCTTGTATCAGAAAATGATCTAAAAGAACTTGTATCAACTTATGAAAAAGCTTTTCCAGTTGTTATTATTAATGGCAAGAATGGTGATGGCATAGATAAGCTATATGATTTGATAAAGGGAGCTAATGTTGCGCTCGCCGGACCATCAGGCGTTGGAAAATCAACAATAATGAACCATATAACCGGTAGAAATGATATAGAAACAGGAGATATCAGCAATAAAACTGCCAGAGGTAGACATACGACAAGGCATGTCGAGATTTAGCATTGATAAAAATACTCATTTTTATGATACACCAGGTTTTACATCTCTAGATATGCCTAGACTTGATAAATATCATGTGAGGGATTATTTCCCTGAGATTGATGCTTTTAAGGGTTGTTGCAAGTATCTAGATTGTATTCATGTTGATGAACCTGACTGTGCAGTAAAAGAAGCACTTGAAAAAGGAAAAATTAGTAAAACTAGATATGAATCGTATTTATCAATTTTGGAAGAGGTAAAAAAATGGCAAAAATAGCACCGTCGATTTTAGCAGCTGATTTCGCTAAACTTGGTTCTGAAGTCGCTGATATCTGCAAGGGCGGATGTGATTTTATTCATGTAGACGTTATGGATGGCACATTTGTTCCTAATATCAGTTTTGGAAGTGCCGTTATGAAGAGTCTTAACGGCTATGCAACTGCCCCTTACGATGTACATTTGATGATTGAGAATCCAGATCAGTACTTAGAGGAGTTTGTGACGGACAATACCGCCTATATTACGGTTCACTACGAAGCATGTCCTCATATTTGTAGGACCCTGGCGCACATTAAGGAGCATGGGGTAAAAGCAGGTGTGTCTATAAATCCGGGGACTCCTGTCTCTTGTCTTGAAGCTGTGCTTCCATTTGTCGATATGGTATTAGTAATGTCTGTAAATCCTGGGTTTGGTGGACAGAAATTTATTCCTGAAACTGCGGGAAAAGTATCTCGACTAAATAAGTTAAGAAAAGAAAATGGATACAATTTCGAAATAGAGGTTGACGGTGGTGTATCGGATAAGAATTCAGGGATATTAATTTCAAGCGGTGCAGATATTCTTGTTGCTGGTTCTGCAGTTTTCAAGTATGAAGATAGAGCAGAAGCCATAATGAGAATTAGGAAGGTTGATGCATAATTTTTAATTATAAATACTTTAACTAAAAGCAAAAAGCTAATGCCCAGCATTCTACCTACGTAGAATAGCTAGGCATTTTTTCATATCGTCTGGCAAAGGCGCCTCAATATTAAGTATTTCTCCAGTCATAGGGTGCTTTAAACTCATTTTTGCGGCATGTAATGCCTGTCTTTCCATAAGCTCTGGTGCATCACCACCGTATAAGTGATCGCCCGTGATAGGATGACCTATATGAGTGAGATGAACTCTTATCTGATGTGTTCTTCCAGTATGTAATGTGACTTCAACGAGCGTATTTCTTTTAAATCTCTCGAGAACTTTAACATCCGTAATTGCGTCTTTACCACCTTCTGATAGTACAGTTCTCTGAATCGATTCTTCACTAGGTCTCCCGATAGGCTCGTTTATTGTAAATTCATCATCTTCAATCATACCGTTAACGATTGCTATGTACTGCTTATGCACTGAATTTGCACGCATCTGGTGGGATATATCGTTTTGTGAGTTCGCATTTTTTGCAACGATGACGATTCCGGACGTATCCATGTCGATTCTATTAGCGAAACGAATCTTGTAGCTTTGATCGTTATCCTTCATGTATTTCATTAGACCATTTGCGATAGTATGAAGTGGGTGTCCTTTAGTTGGATGAACTATCACGCCAGGCTGTTTGTTGATAAACATGAGATCATCATCTTCATAAATTACATCTATAGGAATATCTTCAGCTGGAAAATCGCTACTTTCTTCTGGAAGTCTTATCGATATTATATCTCCCACATCTGGTTTAATAAATCCAGGAGTAGGTATACCGTTGAGATCAACAAGCTTCTGGAATTTCATCTTAGTTTTGAACCTTGATGAGAATTTGAAATTCGCTTTTATAATCTGATTGATGCTCAAACCGATATCAGATTCAGTTACTTTGTGATTGTATTTTCCCATTATTTCCTCATATTTAGTCTATAAAAGCTTGTTAGTAAGCTTATTCCAGTAATCGTAACCAGGTAGTCTTATAAGATGAATCTCGTCATCTGCCTGCATTACGTCAATTTTAGATACATTGCTAAATTCTCTTGTTAGTCCATCATACGCTAATAAAAGTTTGTCTCCGACGGTGCTCTTACGCGTAACCAGTCTAACATTTTTTGACGCAGGGTAGAGAATACTCGACCTAAAGCATCTGTACGCACTAGTATTCATCGGAGCCATCGGTGTTAACTGTAGAGCGTCTAGCTCTGGCGCTACTAGTGAACCACCAAGTGAATAGTTATAAGCAGTTGATCCAACAGGAGTTGATACGAGGATTCCATCTCCGATAAACTCCTGAATTGGAGTATCATCCATGATTATAGAAAGATGAGCAAGTTTTGTATACATACCCATTACAAGGATCTCGTTTATTCCTGTTATCTCGTGAATACCGTCTCTGTCTGTGATAAGGGCGCGTATTGGATGTATCTTTTCAACTGTGTAATTGCCATCATTATAGTGATTAACAAACATCTCAAGTTCAGAAGGAACTAGTTCTTGAAAAAAACCTAGATGACCGGTATTTATTCCGATAATAGGCGTCTTTGGGAGTCTGCATTCATGTACACAGTTTAGAAAGGTTCCATCACCGCCGATGCAAGCGATCAAATCAACGGTTTCATCATATTTGCTCGCAATCTCAAATTTTTTTTTTTTTGCTTAGAACGTTGACAAGTTCATTGGCAGTAGCCTTTGATAAACCTGTATCATTACTATAGATAAATACTTTAGTTGGTTTCATAGTATTTCCTCATATAAAATGTGCTATATCATCTCGTCTAGTTCATCAACTAGTTTTGCAAAAGTAGATAGAGCAGAGAGAACAGGCTCCTCAGTACTCATATCTACTCCAGCAATTTTAAGTAATTCTATTGGATAGTCAGATTCTCCGGTAGCTAGGAATTTTAAATAATCATTTCGTTCAGCTTCTCCGCCGGTTAATATCCTGTTAGCGATAGCATTTGCGGCGGAGTAGCCCGTAGCATACTGATATACGTAGTAAGCACGGTAGAAATGAGGAATTCTAGACCATTCATACTGAATATACTCGTCATGTTCAATTGCCGGTCCATAATAAAGTGTATTCAGTTTATCGTACTCCTCGTTTAGATACTGTGCTGTGAGTGATCCACCATTTTCGACAGTTTCATGTGCAATTTTTTCAAATTCAGCAAACATTGTCTGCCTGAACAGTGTAGATTTAAACTCATCTATATAGAAGTTGATTAGATATTTCTTCATATCTACTGACTCAGCATTACTTAGAAGGTAATGAATCAATAGAGTCTCATTAACAGTACTAGCAACTTCTGCTGTAAATATAGAGTGTCCTCCATACACAAATGGCTGTGTTCGTCTAGTATAGTATGAATGCATTGAATGACCAGCCTCGTGAATGAGTGTAAATACGTCACGTAGTTCTCCGCTGAAGTTCATCAAAATATATGGATTACTATCGTAAGAACCGAAGCTATATGCGCCAGATGTTTTGCCTGCATTCTCATATATATCAACCCATCTATCTTCGGTTAATCCTTTTCGTAACGTCCTAACATAGTCTTCGCCTAGAGGTGCCAAGGCTTTGCAAGCGATATCTACAGCCTCTTCATAGCTGCATTCTAATCCTTCTGGCTTAACAATGGGGCGATAAACATCATACATTCTTAGTTCGTTAAGACCTAAAGCTCGTTTTCTAATTTCCATATACTTATGCATCGAGGGTAGGTTCTTATGTACAGCATCTATAAGATTATCATACACTGAGAGTGGAATGCGTTCGCCAGATAGCTCGCTATCGAGTGTAGATTTATATTTACGTAGCTTGGACATGATATAGTCATGCTTTACACTGTAGTTATACATCACAGAAATTGAGTTATTAAACTCCTTGTATCTTTGGTACATTGCTTCAAAAGCATTCTTTCTAACCTCGCGGTTTTCCGACTCCATAAACTGGATATAATTTCCGTGAGTGAGTTCCACATCTATTGCATCTTCATTAGTGACTTTGCCAAAAGAAAGATCCGCATCATTAAACATAGTGAAAATTTCATCTGGAGCGCTGGCAGACTCATTAAGCTGAGCGATGACACGCTCTTCATCGGAAGACAGAACGTGAGGCTTGCTAAGCATTATTGAATCGAGCATGAAGGAAAATTCCTTTAAAGATGGTAATTTCTCTATATATCCCTTTATTATAGCTTCATCAGCTTCTAATAACTCCGGTGTAAAGAATGCGACATTTGCTGAAATTTGAGCGAGTGTAGAGAGAGACTTGTTGTTCATCTCTGTGTATTTCGTATTAGCATTATCTTCATCATGACGCATTCTCGAATACACAAAAGCATTCTCGGCTTTACGCATCATGTCAGCGTATAAGTGCAGTGCTTTTAGAAGGTTTTCTGCCGATTCTGTTAAACGACCTTTAAGTAATATAAAATCTTCACTCGCCTTAAGAGCAGTGGATAAATCTTCTGCCCACTTGGTTTCATCTGGATACATCGCTTCTAGATTCCATTTATCTCTATCCGCTATCTCAGAGCGGTTTTTTAAATCGTATTTCTTCATTTAACTAGCTCCTTATGCTATAATTGATGATGTATTATTATAGCATAAATCGATTTAAAGGTGAATTAATGAACAGAGATGAACTCTATCAAATCCTTGATATTGTTGCACCAGAGGAGTTTGAGTATTATGAAAATCTTGCTGCACTTCTAGAAGCCGATGAGGTAATAGATGTCCAGCTAATCCTAGAACTGGTAAAAGAATTAGATATGGAATCTTTAGCAGATATGTTTGATTCGTATTTTGAAGAGTGGAATAAATCAATCCCCTGATGAACTTGCGGAATTCTATGTGACTGTCGATACAGCAAAGCGCAGCATTATGGGGAATTTCAATGATGGTATGACTGACGAAGATTATTCAAATCTTTGCTAGCGCTATATATGATTTTTAGACGTTGGTACGTTATTACACCGCATGTAATCGATAATGATACCGGAGAAGAAATAAACGTGAGAGATGCCAGGTATAATATCAGTGCGTCTAGATATACTGGAGAAACCTGTAATTATAGTTTTGATGACGCTTATGAGTACACAGGGGACTCGTATTCTGTGAGACTGTCAGATATTATAGGTGCAGAGTATAATTAAGGGGATATATGCTAGAGGTTATAACGCTGGATTCAGGCGTAAGACTAATTCTTAATTCTATGGATTCAGTGAGATCCGTATCTATAGGAATATGGTGCAATAACGGTTCAGTAAATGAAAATGATGATGAACAGGGGATTTCGCATTTTATCGAACACATGCTATTTAAAGGAACCAAGAATAGGGATCACTTTCAAATAGTTAATGAGATAGATAAACTTGGCGGACAGATGAACGCATTTACCAGCAAAGAGTGCACTTGCTTTTACGTGAAGTGTCTTGATGAGCATTTTCGTGCAAGCGCTGAAGTGTTGACGGATATGATCTGTAATCCTACTTTTCCAGAGGACGAACTTGAGAAGGAGAAGGGTGTAGTTATTGAAGAAATAAATATGAATGCAGATGATCCTGATGAAGTAGCTTTTGATATTCTTGAGGACAATGTATATAAGGGTATGGGGATGGCACATCCTGTACTTGGAACAAAATATACGGTTTCATCGTTTACACATGACAAACTTGATGAATATTACTTTAATCACTATACAAGAGATGAAATTATAGTTTCGATTGCTGGTTCATTTGATAGACAAGATGTAATCGAGTATTTTGAAGACAAGTTCTATAGTCTAAAAGAACGTAGAGAGTTCGTTACTGATAAAAATGTCTCTCCGGCTTCTGAAGGGAGATACATTGAAGTAATGAAGGATATTGAGCAAGCGCACATTGCGATGGGAGTTAGACTTTTTCCGGCAGAAGACCCAAAAAGGTACCCTATGATGCTACTTTGCAACATTCTTGGTGGAGGAATGTCATCACGATTGATGCAGAATGTTCGTGTTAAGAAAGGGCTTGCTTATTCAGTGTACTCTATGACTGGATTTTACAGTCATACGGGACTCTTTGTTATATGTGCTGGTGTTGCCAAGGATAAGGTGGATGAAGCTTTAGATGCAATCAAAGAAGAGCTAGATCGACTTAAGGATGATGATATTAGCGTTGAAGAATTTCAGAGTTCAAGGGAGCAGCTTAAATCCAGCTTTATATTCGGACAGGAGAGTGTGCAGAATCTGATGATATACAACGGGAGAAATCTCCTTACTTACGGAAGGTCTATAACTCCTTCTGAAGTTCTGCAGATGTTAGACGACATCACATTGGAAGACATAAACAATGTAAAAAAAGAAATTTGTGATTATAGTAGGCATATTGTTATTAATGTTACTGGTAAAAATTAAATGTAAAACAGTAGACGTTTGTGCTGAGCAATTTAGCTTTGAAAGCTTTAAATATCAGCGGTTTCTTATCATTTGTTAGAAAGGATGCATTCTAAATGGAATTAAAATTTAAATCACTCAGTGGTTCACTTCCAGCTTATGCTACAGATGGGGCATCGGGCATGGATCTCCGAGCTTTATAGATGAGCCTATAACATTAAAGCCTATGGAGAGAAGTCTCATTCCAACTGGACTATTTGTTCAAATTCCAGAAGGTTATGAAGGACAAGTCAGAGCTAGATCAGGACTTGCTATTAAGCATGGAATAGGTCTAGTTAATAGTATTGGCACTATTGATTCCGATTACCGCGGAGAACTTAAGATTCCTATGATTAATTTTGGAAATGAATCCTTTACGATAAATAGTGGTGATCGTGTAGCTCAGCTCGTAATTGCTGCCTATGAGAGAGTAGAACCGATAATTGTATCCGTACTAGATGGGACTGATCGTGGAGAAGGCGGTTTTGGACATACAGGGGTGAAAGGATAGATGATTTTACGTGATGACCTTGAAAGGAGAGAATTTAATTATCTTGATGAGCGAGCTTCAAAGTCTAAGAACTCTTTGGGCCGCGATTTATTCGAAGATAAGTGTTCTTTTCGAACCGACTATCAGCGTGACAGAGATAGAATTATCCATTCAAAAGCATTTCGTAGGCTGATGCATAAAACACAGGTATTTCTTGCACCAGAAGGTGACCATTATAGAACCAGGCTTACACACACCCTCGAAGTTGCTCAAGTTGCTCGTACAATTGCAAAAACTCTCAATTACAACGAAGATTTAACGGAAGCAATTGCTCTTGGACATGATCTTGGACATACGCCATTTGGACATAATGGAGAGGATGTTCTTAACAGGATTCATCCGGGTGGATTTAAACATAATGAACAGAGCCTAAGAATTGTAGAACGTCTTGAATGCACATCAAAAAGAGTGGGGCTTAACCTTACAAAGGAAGTAAGAGACGGAATTCTCAATCATAGAGGTGAAGGTATTCCGATAACACTTGAGGGGCAGATAGTAAAGATAAGCGACCGTATCGCTTACATTAATCATGATATAGATGATGCAATAAGAAGTAATGTAATAACAATCGATGTACTTCCTACTGAAGATCTCGATGTACTTGGGCATTCTCATAGCGAAAGGATAAACAACCTAATCTCTGATCTTGTGACATTTAGTGACGGAAAAGACAAGATTAGCTTAAGTCCTGATTTTAATCGAGCTCTTCTTCATTTACGAAAGTATATGTTTGAACACGTATATTGTAGCGAGCTCGTTAAACGGGAAGAAGATATGAATAAAGTTGAAGTGGTTATTACCGCACTTTACAACTATTTTATTAAACATCCAGAGAAGCTGCCTGAACTATACAGGGAGGTAGCCCTTGAGGATGGAAATGCTACGGCAGTAAAAGATTATGTCTCAGGAATGACAGATAGATATGCGATATCACTATATTCTGATTTGTTTGTTCCACGTGGATGGACGGAATTTAAGTAATCAATTTACTTAGAAGGAGGATAAAATGGCGATTGGCAGTAGCTTTATCGATGAGATAAAGTCAAAAGTTAATATTGTGGATGTCATTGGCCGTGAAGTTCCTCTAAAACAAAGTGGTAGTAACTTTAAGGGTCTTTGCCCATTCCACAATGAAAAGACACCTTCATTTATGGTAAATGAACAAAAGCAGATTTTTAATTGTTTTGGGTGCGGAGAAAAAGGCGATGTAATCCACTTTGTGCAGCGGTTTAATAACATGGAGTTCATGGAGGCGTGTGAAAAGCTAGCTGAAGAATATAATATTGAGATCCCAAAGCACGGAACACGAAGGAAAGAAGATTTATCTCGCTATTATGAGATTAACTCTACAGCTGCAAGATTTTTCTTTGATAACCTCACGAAACATGCTAATCCCGGATATACATATATTCGTAAAAGGGGTATTAGTGATGAAACTATTAAACGTTTTGGACTCGGATATTCTCCAAATTCTTGGAACAGTCTGCATAAATATCTACAAGATAAGGGCGTATCAGATGAAGATATGCTTAAGCTAGGATTGGTAACACAAGGGAAAAAAGGTGTTTATGATAAATTCCGAGGAAGACTTATGTTCCCAATTTTTAACACCCAAGGAAAAGTAATAGGTTTTGGAGGTAGAGCTATCGGCGATGAGATGCCTAAGTATCTAAACTCCTCAGAGAGTGAAGTTTTTCTTAAAAAAAATAACCTTTATGCTTTAAACTTTACTAAGAAAAGTATAAATGATATGGATCAGGTTCTTATCGTTGAAGGATATATGGATGCAATATCCTTATATCAAGCTGGAATTCGTAACGTTGCTGCCTCGCTTGGCACAGCTCTGACAGAGAACCAATGTCAGCTTATTACTAGGTATACTAAGAATGTTGTGTTATCATATGATTCTGATTCGGCTGGAATAAAAGCAGCTCTCCGAGGGATCGATGTAATGCGAAGTTCACATGCAAACGTAAGGATTTTACACGTAACTGGTGGAAAAGATCCAGATGAATTTGTAAAGAAATATGGAAAAGAGGAGTTTTTAAAGCTAGTTAACAGTGCCGCTCCATCTACAGAGTTCGTGCTAGAGATGATGAAGAAAAATTTCAATCTTAGCGACAACCTTGAGATTATAGAGTATATAAGGAGTTGTGTTCCAGTATTAAAAAAGCTAGGTGCCGTAGAACAGGATTTATATGTTAAGAAGCTTGCCTCAGAATTTGATATATCTGAGCACGCTATACTAACAGAGATAGCTTCAGATGAAAGCAGACAAAGTGCTTCTTACCAAAATAATTTGCGTGAAAGGAAAGAATTCAAGGCCGATAGCTTTGGAAATGATGAAAGGCTTGAAGTTTCTATTCTCTATATTTTAACGAGAGATGTACGATATCTCGATACTTTTAGAGAAGACGATATAGAGTTCAGAACTGCTCTTGGCCGAGAGTTTTATGATGTTGCAAATAAGCTAATTTTGCAGAACAGAATGTCTGAAATTGATATTAACGACATATATAAGGAGCTAGATCCTGAGGACGAAAAGGCTCTTAAAAAGATATTATCATCGATAAGAATTGGTGCGGATGAAAGTTCGTACTACAGAGAATGTTATGTTAAATATGCGCAGATGCATTACGGAGAAAAATAATAGAGCTACAAAATGCGATTGCTGTCGCTGAGAAGCTGGGTAATGAAGAAGAAATTTCGCGTCTTGCTATGCAGTTACAAGATATTGAAGATAAGAGGAGAAAGGTTAGGTAAAATATGCCAAAGAAAGAAGCAACTGAAGCACCAGCTAATGAGCGCGTTGAACAGGCTGTGGAAGAGATTATGAGGCTCTCTGAAAACACCGGCAATGAAATAACTCTAGCTGAGATTGGAGAACATCTATCGAGAATAAAACTAAACAAAGATCAGATAGATGAAGTCTATGATTTGGTGGAAAAAAATGGGATTAGCATTGTTGATACAAGGGAACCTAACGGTAACGAACTTGAAGATGTTGAGGAAGATGACGTAGATGTTGATGATGGACTAGTTCTTAAGACAAATGGCGAAATTGATGTAGATGCAACTGTTCCTAAATCGCTACCTACTGATGATGCAGTCAGAATGTATCTCAAGGAGATTGGTAAAGTACCTCTTCTTACAGGAGCAGAAGAGCGAGAACTTGCAATCCGCATGGAACAAGGCGACGAGGAAGCTAAGAAGAAGCTGTGTGAATCAAACTTAAGACTTGTCGTAAGTATTGCTAAAAGATATCTAAACAGAGGACTAAGTTTTCTTGATCTAATTCAAGAAGGTAACCTCGGTCTGATTAAAGCTGTTGACAAATTCGACTATACGAAAGGATACAAATTCTCGACATATGCCACTTGGTGGATAAGGCAGGCCATTACTCGATCAATCGCTGATCAGGCTAGAACGATTAGAATTCCTGTTCATATGGTTGAAACCATCAATAAGTTAATCAGAATATCTAGACAGTTGCTCCAAGAGCTTGGACGTGAACCTACTTCAGAAGAAATCGCTAAAGAGATGGGTATAACGGTAGAAAAGGTTAGGGAAATAAAGAAAATTTCTCAGGATCCAGTTTCGCTTGAGACACCGATTGGTGAAGAAGAAGATAGTCACCTTGGTGATTTTATTCCTGACGATGATGTACCAGCACCAGTAGAAGCAGCTGCATATTCAATGCTTAAGGAGCAACTGATGGAGGTTCTTGACACGCTATCAGATAGAGAAAAAAAAGTTCTTATGCTTAGATTTGGTCTAGAGGATGGAAGACCACGCACCCTAGAAGAAGTTGGTAAGGAGTTTAACGTTACAAGAGAACGAATCAGACAGATTGAAGCTAAGGCACTTAGAAAGCTTCGTCATCCTAGCAGAAGCAAAAAGCTGAGAGATTACCTGGAGTAAATATGAAGATTAGTGACAGAATAAAAGCAATATGCGGCGCTGTCACATCTGGAGAAACAGTTGCGGACATAGGCACAGATCATGCCTATGTCCCATTAATTCTATATAAAAATAATATTTCTCCACATGTGATTATGTGCGACATTAGTGCTGACTCTCTATCAAAAGCCAGAAAAAGTTTTAGCGATGCCGAGATTGATATGCCTGACTCATCATTTAGAGTGGGGGATGGGATTGATGTAATCGAAAGGGGAAGTCGATGTCCTTATCATTGCTGGACTTGGCGGGGTAACTATTGTAGATATTCTTTCAAATGATATCGATAAATTGCAGAGCTTTAAAAAACTAATTTTACAGCCTCGTAACAATAGTGGTCCATTAAGAAGTTTCTTATATAGATATGGGTTCGATATTACCGATAACAAGCTCGTAAAAGAGGGTAAATTTTCATGTGAAGTTATTGTAGCTGTTAGAACATCAATAATTAACAGCGAAAATGGTTTAAGCTACGAAAGGGAGCTGCCTTATGAAGATTCTGATATAAAATGGCGATATCCAGAAAACATTATAAACAATGATGCATCAGTGGTTAGTAAAAGACTTGGTCATGCTATAGATAATCATATAGAGGAAATTGAAAATCTTAGACGTGCTTATATAGACCAGAGCGATAGAATACGGATGCTTGAAATGGAGCTTAAATATTTGTATGACTTGCTCAGAGAGATAAATGGATATAAAATTAAATTATTTTAGTGTAGCCACGATGTACATAGGTGTCATAATGGGTGCTGGTTTTGCTTCAGGAAGAGAATGCTGGCAGTTTTTTTGGTATATTTGGCGATAACGGATACAAGGGGATTCTGATAACAGGTTTAGGTTTCTTGCTTGTATCTGTGATGATAAGTTGTATCGCTATTTCAAAGGATACAATTCAGTTAGGTGAACTCATCTCGCCCGTTGAGTCCAAATTAGTTTATAACATCATTGAGAAAATCCTTGCAATCATATATTTCACAATGTTAATCGCTATGACTTCAGCAGGTGGCTCGCTTTTAAATCAGATCTTTGGATTACCCCAATGGGTTGGAGGCGCTATTATTACAGCCCTAACATTACAAACCGTTTTGGGTAGCTTTACTCGTATGTCTATCATTTTCAAAAAATTCGTACCAATTTTATTTAGCACATGCGTTTTAGCGATAATAATAGTACTTCTTACGCAGAATAAAGTGAGTGAAAGTAATTTATTGATAAATCATAATTCAAGCATTTCATGGCAAAGATCATCGATGCTTTTTCTATCATATAATTGCATGGGGATGTTAACTGTCGCTGGATCATGTTCAGTTTCTGCAAGAAGTACCAAGCATGCGAATGGTGGAGCGTTAATTGGAGTAATACTATTAACTTTTATAACATTGATGCTTCTAACTGTTTTGCTTATAAACCCTGAATTTTCAGGATCATTAAGCCTTCCGATGGTTGGTTGGTCAGAAACTATTAACACAAAGTTCGGGCTGCTCTATGCGTTTGTTTTAATGGGTGCTATATATCAGACTGCATCTAGTACTTACTATGGATTCAGTATTACAATCGATAATGAATCCGCAAAGAAAAAAATTCTTTTAATTGGAGCTATAATTGCTTTCGTAGCTGGACTAACGGATTTTAAAAAAATAGTAGCTATATTGTATCCAGCACAAGGTTACATTGGGTGTATCATTTTAACATTGGTATTAGTTAATTTTTAGTAAAATAATTATTAATAAATTAAAAAAAATTTAAATTGTGGATAAAAAAATATGTTCAATATATATTTTTGCACAATGTATTTGTGGTATCATTATATCCTGAAATGGGTAAACTGGATGATCGCGTGATGTAACAATCACGAGGAAAGTCCGGGCTCCATAGGGCGAGGATGCCAGATAACGTCTGGCGTAGGTAACTATAGGGAAAGTGCAACAGAAACATTCCGCCGAAACGGATAATGCCGTGGTAAGGTTGAAATGGTGAGGTAAGAGCTCACCGGCATCATGGAGACATGGTGGCCGTGTAAACCCCATCCGGAGCAAGACTAAGATAGGCATAAAATGCGGCTGCCCGTCGCAGCCGGAAGGTAAGTCGCTTGAAGCAGCTAGCGATAGCTGTTCTAGATGGATGATCATCATATACAGAACCCGGCTTATAGTTTGCCCATTTTAATTTAGGGATATGAGTGAAAGGACCTCGATATCTCTATCGAGGTTTAGGTGACCATATGAGATTAGGTATTGATGTTGGATCTACGACGGTAAAACTTATCGTCTTAGATGATTCAAATAGTATTGTGTATTCTAGGTATGAACGTCATATGTCGAATGTTTTCGACAAAGTTGCTGAGCTTCTCACGGATATGACAAAGGAGCTTGGCGATATTGAAGTTAATGCAGTTATCACCGGTTCAGGTGGTATGGCATTAGCACAGATTTTAGGAATAAAATTCGAACAGGAAGTAATTGCATGTAGCAAAGCAATCGAAACAATAATTCCGATGACAGACGTAGCTATTGAGCTTGGCGGAGAAGATGCCAAGATTACTTTCTTCGAGTCAACTATTGAGCAAAGAATGAATGGTGCGTGTGCAGGTGGAACCGGCGCATTTATCGACCAGATGGCGGTACTTCTTCATACTGATGCACAAGGCCTCAATGAAGCTGCGAAAGAGCATACGATGATTTATCCGATTGCATCAAGGTGCGGAGTATTTGCAAAAACTGATATTCAGCCGCTTATAAATGATGGTGCAAAAACCTCGGATATCGCAGCCTCAATTTTTCAGGCAGTTGTAAATCAGATGATCAGCGGACTAGCATGTGGTCATCCGATAAGAGGTCATGTTGCGTTTCTTGGCGGTCCTCTTCAGTATTTATCTGAACTTAGAAAGAGATTTGTTGAGACTCTTGGACTTAGTGAGGATGAGGTTATTTTTCCTGAAAATGCAAAATACTTCGTTGCCATTGGAGCAGCAATTCTTGCTGAAAAAGAGACTAAAAAGGTAGAACTTAATAAGTTAATTGACTTAGTGAAAAAAGCCGATCCTGCTTCCGCTGGTGGAACGGTTTATCTTGATCCGTTATTTGAGAATAAAGAAGAACTTGAAGAGTTCAGAGCAAGGCACGCCAAAGCTAAAGTAAGAAGAGCTGATATATCAGAACAGTCTGGTCCTTTGTTCCTTGGAATCGATGCTGGATCAACTACAACGAAAGCGGCACTTATCAATAAGGATAAGGAGCTTGTTTTCGAGTACTATCAGAGCAATGAAGGAGACCCATTAAACGTCGTTCGTAACATAATGACAGAGATTTACGATAAGATGCCCGAAAGTGCTTTTATCGGGAGATCAGTTGTTACTGGTTACGGTGAAGGTTTGATAAAAGCAGCTTATAGGCTTGATGGTGGCGAAATTGAGACGATGGCTCACTATAAAGCAGCTGAAGAATTTCTTCCAGGCGTTACATTTATCCTCGATATCGGTGGACAGGATATGAAATGCATGAAGATTAAAGACGGCGCCATCAATAACATTATGCTTAATGAGGCTTGTTCAGCTGGATGCGGATCATTTATCGAGACCTTTGCTAAATCTGTAAACACAAGTGTTGAGGAGTTTGCTGAGGATGCACTTGAATCAAGGATGCCAGTAGACCTCGGTACTAGATGCACTGTATTCATGAATTCAAAAGTTAAGCAGGCACAGAAAGAAGGGGCTACAGTTGCAGATATTTCAGCTGGACTGTCTTATTCAGTTATTAAAAATGCGCTATACAAAGTTATGAAGCTCAGAAATCCTAGTGAGACAGGTGACAAGGTTGTAGTGCAAGGTGGCACGTTCTTAAATGAGGCTGTTTTAAGAAGCATTGAGCTTGTGTTAGGCAAGGATGTAGTAAGACCAGATGCTTCGGGACTCATGGGGGCTTATGGTGCAGCTATTATAGGATCAAATGAATATGTTGATGGTGAAAAGTCGAGCGTCCTAACTAGGAATGAACTAGACGGATTTTCAGTTGAAACTAGTAATGATAGATGTCAGAAATGTGGTAACCACTGTCTTCTGACGATTTCAACATTCTCTGACGGTAATAAGTATGTATCAGGAAATAGATGTGAAAAGGGAGCTGGAGAGACAGTTGAGCCACATAACAATCCTGATTTATATAAAGAAAAACTAAAGCTTTTGTTCGGTAGAAGAAATTTAAAACAAGAAGAAGCAAAACGCGGAATAATAGGTATTCCTCGTGTACTTAATATGTACGAAGATTACCCATTCTGGCATAGTTTTTTTTCAACATTAGGATTTAGTATCGTATTAAGCCCTCAGAGCTCTAAAAAACTGTATGAATCTGGTATGGATAGTATCTCATCAGATACTGCATGTTACCCTGCAAAAATCACACACGGTCACATCAAATGGCTAGTTAATAAAGGTGTGAAGAGGATATTTTATCCATGTGTTAACTTTGAGGTCATTGAAGATAAGACTGCTGCAAACCATTATAATTGTCCAATAGTAGCCACATATCCTGAGGTTATAGATAAGAATATGGCAGACTTATTCTATGAAAATAATGTGGAGTTTTATCACCCATTCCTGCCATATGATAACGACGATAGAATGGTTGAAGAGCTCTATAAATTCTTCTCTGGAAAGAGAAAGATTGACGTCGATAGAGCAAATCACACTGATTCGATAAATCGTTTTGAAAATGATATGAGAATATATAGCTTGTTCGGATTAAATCTGTCTCGCTCCGAACTTAGAGAGGCTATCAGAGCTGGTAGAAAAGCTTACCAAGAATTTAAGGCTGATATGAATAAACTCGGCGATGATGCTCTTAAGTTTATGGAGGAAAACAACAAGAAGGGTATTATTCTTTCAGGTAGACCTTATCACTTGGATCCTGAAATTAATCACGGAATTAATAATGTAATCAATCAGCAGGATATGGTTGTCCTCACAGAAGATTCCGTTTCGAATAAGATTGATATTGCTCGTGATGTCAGAGTGCTTGATCAATGGACATACCATTCTAGGCTCTATAAAGCGGCTGTTTTTGCAGGAAAGAGAGATGATCTTGAACTTGTTCAGCTCAACTCTTTTGGCTGTGGACTAGATGCTGTAACTACAGATGAAGTTGATGAACTATTAGGTCAGAACAATAAACTTCATACTGTGCTTAAGATAGATGAAGGATCAAATTTAGGTGCAGCCAAGATCAGAATCAGATCACTAAAGGCTGCGCTTGATGAGAGAGATAATGCCGGAACTCATTCAGAGGGTTTAAATGAACCATATGAGAGGGTAATATTTACACCGGAGATGAGAGAAGAGTATACGCTTCTCGTCCCTCAGATGTCTCCGCTTCATTTCCAGTATTTCACACCGATTTTACGTGCAGCTGGATACAAGGCAGAACTACTACCTGAAGCAACTAAATTCAGAAGAAGAAGGTTTAAGATATATCAACAATGATGCTTGCTATCCAACTATAGTTACATTAGGACAGATTATTTCTGCTTTAAAATCTGGCAAATATGATCTAAATAAAGTTGGTGTGTTCATGTCACAGACTGGTGGTGGATGCAGAGCTAGTAACTATGTTGCACTTCTACGTAAGGCTCTCAAGGATCTTGGAATGGAGCAGGTTCCTGTAATTTCCTTTAATACAGCAGGGCTTGAAAAAAATCCAGGTTTTAAAATAACTCCTAAAATGGGTTTAAGCCTTGTGTTTGCCGTTAACTATGGCGATTTAATAATGAAATGCTTATATCGTACAAGACCATATGAAAAGGTTAAAGGCAGTGCAGAGAAAATTATGCACAATTGGCATGATAGAATAGTTGAGAATGTTTTAAACTGTAAGGCGAGTACCTTTAAGAAGAACATAAAAATGATTGTTAAGGAGTATGACACTCTGCCAATTTATGAAGATGTTAAAAAGCCTAGAGTTGGTGTTGTAGGAGAGATACTAGTTAAGTATCATCCAAATGCTAATAACAACCTCGTTGAGATCATCGAAGAAGAGGGCGGAGAAGCAGTGGTACCTAGCTTTATTGATTTCTTTGAATATGGCATGCTCAATAAGCAGTTTAACTTCAAGAACCTTTCTGGTTCTCGTAAAGAGATGATTTTCAATAGTGCAGCTTTAAAGGCTATTGAGCACTATAGAGAGTATGTAAGAAAAGCTTGTAGAGCTAGTGAAAGGTTTGAACCAGATCACTATATAGAAGAGACGGCACTTAATGCTGAAAACATTCTTTCTGTTGGTAATCAGTGTGGAGAAGGATGGCTCCTAACGGGAGAGATGGTAGATTTAATAAATTCTGGGGTTAAAAATATTCTTTGCCTACAGCCGTTTGCGTGTCTACCTAATCATGTTACAGGTAAGGGCATGATTAAAGTTCTTCGAAGCTATGATGAGGATGCAAATATCGTAGCTATAGACTATGACCCTGGTGCAAGCCATGTAAATCAGTTAAATAGAATCAAGATGATGATGTCTACGGCTTTCAAAAATCTTGAAAAGAAGTAGTTTGATATGCTATCATATTACGGCAAATTTAATAGTAAAATGAATAGAAGGAGGTCCACCTGTGGGTAGACATGGTACGATTGCAGGTAGAAAATCTGCACAGGATGCAAGAAGAGCAGCGATGTTCACGAAGTATACAAGACAGATTATTGTCGCAGCAAAGGATGGTGGCGACCCTGAGTTTAACTCATCACTTAGAGTTGCAATAGATAAGGCAAAAGCTATAGGCATGCCTAATGATAATATTAATAGAGCTATCAAGAAAGGTACTGGTGAGTTAGCAGGCGAATCGTATGAGGAACTGTTATTTGAAGGTTACGGTCCATCTGGTGTCGCTGTGATTGTTGAAGCTCTAACTGATAATAAAAATAGAACAGCTGCATTTGTAAGATCGACATTTGATAAAAATGGTGGAAATCTCGGCACTCCAGGATGCGTATCTTATATGTTTTCTAGAAAAGGTGTTATATTCATCGAGAAGACTGACATTCTTGACGAGGATACAGTTATGATGGAAGCACTTGAAGCAGGAGCTGAGGATATGATTGTTAATCAGGATAACTTCGAAGTAAGAACAGAAGCTACTGATTATCATTCAGTCCTTGAGGCACTCAAGGCAGCAGGATATGAAATTGCTGAATCCGAAGTAGAGTTTATACCATCAATGGAATCAAAGGTTGATGATGAGTCTGCGATAAAGGCTCTTCATAAGCTAATTGATACACTTGATGATAATGATGATGTGCAGAGAGTTTCTTATAACTGTGACCTGCCTGATGTGGAATAAAATCTTAAACGGATAGTGGTTAAATCACTATTCGTTTTTTATTTCAAGTATTGAATTTAAATTTTATGATAATATAATCAAAATATAAGTTCTGGGATATGCGTTGTGTATCATTAATTGAACCTACACTTCTTACACGGGATTCCGAGTTCGCTTCTAGGCGATATGCTAAGCTGGTATACCGGAGACTTAGAAATTACTGAATAGCGACAGGAAGTACCCACCTTATCAATCGATAGGGCGTCAATTAAGAGCATGACGGTATTTCGGATCTTTTCTAAAAAAGACAAGCCTCATCGTATGGTGAGGCTTTAATTTTGTTTAATTAAAGTCTGTTACATGCTATAATATGTTGAATTGATATAAATTAAATCGTTCATGTTGTTTTGTCGTGTATGAAGGTAAGAATATAAGCGAAAGGTATCAGAGAATGGGCTTTAAGAGAATTGATGTAAGGGATATTGATGGCTTTAAACTAGGCAATGCTGAAAATCAAAGTGCAGGCACTGGTTGTACCGTCATTATATCTGAGAATGGTGCTGTAGCTGGAGTTGATGTAAGGGGCGGTGGTCCAGCCACTCGCGAGACGGACCTTCTAAAATCGGAAAATACTGTTCAGGCTGTTAACGCAGTGGTTTTGAGCGGTGGAAGCGCTTTTGGTCTTGAGGCAGGTTCAGGAGTAATGAAATACCTCGAAGAAAAAGGTATTGGATTCAAGGTAGGGGAACGCAATGTTCCTATAGTTACTCAAGCTTCTCTTTATGACTTAGATGTTGGCTCGGGCGATGTCAGGCCTGATTTAAATATGGGAGCACAAGCATGCATAAATGCATATGAAGGAATTTTTGATCACGGAAATCATGGCGCAGGAACAGGTGCATCTGTAGGCAAATTCTATGGTATGGATAGAGCGATGAAATCCGCACTTGGAACTTTTGCTTGCTCTGATGATGTTCTTGAAGTCGGCGCAATTACTGCTGTCAATGCCTTTGGAGATGTTTATAACGGCAATAATAACATAATTGCAGGACTTTTAAGCAAAGATAAGGAATACATTAAAGGCTCTATTTCAGTGATGAAGAATCATGTGCATGGAGAAGGCGGACCGGAAGCACCAGACATTCGTGACCCATTTAAAAATGATGAAATAGTTGTTACAAACGAAGTAGATGATGATGGAGACGTTAACACAGAAATTGACGAATTATCTATTAAGCATGATATAACTGATCAACAAAATTCAGCAGATATACAAACTGTCAAAACTTCAGATTATGAAGCTGTTAGCGAAAAAATTGAAGATAATAAAGAAGACAGTAGGTCAGAGATTGATGAAATCGAGTCTAAAATCGAAGAACTTCGTGCAGAGCTTGAGAGCAATGCTGAACACCATGACACGTTGTTTAAAGAAGACGGTATACAGGGTGAACCTGATTATGAACCAATTTCTGCTGAAGAGATGGGATACGATGTTCCTTTTAACACGACATTATCGTGCTTAATCACTAATGCGAAACTAACTAAAACTCAAGCGAATAAGCTAGCTTCAATCTTGCACGATGGATTTGCGAGGGCTATAAAACCAGTTCACGGAACTCTTGACGGTGATGCAATATTTGTAATGACAACAAATCAAGTAGAAGTTAATTTCGATGCTTTTGCAGCACTTGCAACAGATATTCTTCAGTATAGTGTAATTGATGGTGCACTTTCGGCAACCGATGCTTATGGACTTAAGGCATCGCGTTCAATTATCGGCAAATAAGCTTGATTAATGAGAGGAAATAGCTCATGAGACTTGTAATAATCGACGGCAACAGTTTGCTTTTTAGGGCTTACTTTGCCATGAGACCAATGATGACAAAAGAAGGGGTGTACACACATGGTGTGTACGCCTTTATCAATATGCTTAATAAAATATTAGGCGATTATACTCCTGACTACATTGCTGTTTGCTTTGATATGAAGGCTAAGACGTTTAGACATAAACAATACGAGGAATATAAAGCAGGTAGACAGCAGACACCGATTGAACTTCTTTCGCAGATTCCTCTCATGCATGATGTACTAGATGCTATGAATATTTCTGTTTTTGAAAAGGAAACATACGAAGCAGATGATTTAATAGGTACAATTACAGCTGAAGCTTCGAGAAGAGGCATAGAGTCAATCATAATTACGGGTGACAAAGATGAACTTCAGCTTATTGATAAGAATACTAAGGTCGTAATCAATAAGAAGGGTATGACCGAATTTGACATATATGATGAAGCTGCGATGATAGATCGATATTCTTTGACTCCAAAGCAGTTTATTGATTTAAAAGGTCTCATGGGAGATAAATCCGATAATATTCCTGGTGTTCCCGGAATTGGTGAAAAGAAAGGAATCGCTCTTCTTAAGGAATACGGCTCAGTTGAAGGTGTTCTAGAGAACGCTGATAAGATTAAAGGTAAGCTTGGTGAAAATGTTAGGGCTAATAAAGAAATGGCGACGCTTTCAAAGTCGCTTGCTACCATTAGACGCGATGTTCCACTTGATTACGAATTTGATGATTTAAAATTTGTTAAGCCTAACTATGATGAACTCCTGAGCATATATAGAAGTCTTGAATTTAATAGTCTGATAAAAAAATTAGATTCATCTGAACATGAAGCAGCAACAGAATTTAAGAAATCAGGTGCTAATATATATGATGAATATTCTGAATATAAGCCTGTAGATCCTTCAAAATTCTATAATAGAGTAAGTTCAGGAAGTGATGTCGTTATAACGTTTAAAGGAGATAATAACCACTCGAGCATGCCTGTGCTTGATAGTGTTTCGCTCTTGTCGGCTGAAGAGAAGATTATTACTAAAATTGAACTATCACCGCTTAACGTTTCTTCGGCTATTGAAACGCTTATAAGTAGAGGATATGAGTATATCTGCTATGACATCAAACCATTTATATATACGTTGCTTAAATATAATATAAATGGTTTACGAATAAAACATGATGCATTTGTCGCAGAATATCTTTTAGATCCGAATAGAAGCAGATATTCCTTAGATAAAATGCTCGTTAAGTATACTGATTTTACCTTTGATGAATCAACTGATGACTCCGTTCATTTGTTATATATATTAAAGTATATGAAGGTCAGAAAAAAGGAATAGATGAGAATGGGCTCACCACGGTATATGAAGAATGTGAACTTCCACTTATTGAAACTATGGCAGCTATGGAATCTATTGGCATGAAGGTAAATAGGTCTGTGCTAGAATCTGTTGGAATAGAGCTCGATGCAAAAATAACCGATTTGGAAAATTCAATTTATGAAAAATCAGGACAGTCATTCAATATTAAATCGCCTAAACAACTAGGTGTGGTATTATTTGAAGATATGGGAATTCCTTATCCTGGTCGTAGTAAAAAGAAGACTGGATACTCTACATCGGTAGATGTTTTAGAGAAGCTGAGAGACGAGCAGCCTATCGTTAATGATATTCTGGAGTATAGAAAGGCCACTAAGCTAAAAAGCACATACATAGAAGGCCTTGTTGCTCTTATAGCTGACGATGGCAAAATTCATCCGCATTTTAACCAGACTGTTGCAGCTACAGGTCGTATCAGCTGCACTGAACCTAATCTACAAAATATTCCAATCCGTGATGAATATGGTCGTTATATTAGAAAAGCTTTTGTGACTAGTGACGACAATCATACGTTCATAGGTGCTGATTATTCACAGATTGAATTGAGAATATTAGCGGCGCTCAGTGGTGACGAATCTTTGATAAATGCTTTTAATAATAACGAAGATATTCATCGGATAACCGCATCAAGGGTATTTAATGTACCACTAGATCAAGTAACACCGCTTGACAGATCTAGAGCAAAGGCGGTAAATTTCGGGGTTATTTATGGAATGAGTGGATTCGGACTAAGTGAAGAACTCATGATTTCTAGAGCTGAAGCTCAGCGTTATATCGATGATTACTTTTCAAAGCATAAGTCTGTCAAAGCTTATCTTGATGAACAGATTAAAATAGGTGAGCGTGACTACGCTGTAAAGACAATAATGGGTCGCATTAGGCAGATACCTGAGTTTGCTTCACGTAAATATATGGATCGTCAGTTCGCAAATAGATTGGCAATGAATACACCTATTCAAGGAAGCGCAGCTGACATAATCAAGCTGGCAATGAACAGAGTGTATAGCGAGCTTAAGGATAGAAACTTAAAATCAAAACTGGTTCTTCAAATTCACGATGAATTAATTATTGAAGCGGTTAACGATGAGCTCGAAATAGTCAAAGAATTGCTAAGACGTAATATGGAAAATGCTTTTGAACTTAAGGTTAAGCTTGTGTGTGATATGCATACTGGTAGCACTTGGTATGATTTAAAATAGGGGCTTCATCATATGTTAAGGATTGCTATTACAGGGGGAATTGGTTCGGGAAAAACCGCCGTTACTAATTACTTGGAGTATCTAGGGTTTACTGTCGTAGATGCCGATGTGATATCGCGTGAGATGACAGGTCCAGGAGGATGTGCGATTGAACGCATTGCCGAGGTGTTTGGACCCGATATTGCTTCAATTGAAAAAGGGCTATCACGTGAATATATTCGCACTCTTATATTTAGTAACAATGAAATGAAACAAAAATTTGAGGACATAGTTACTAAATCTGTTATCAAGACTATTAATCGCATTTTAAAAGGCTATGAACTATCAGGAAAGAGCGCTGTTTTCGTTGCGGCACCACTTCTATTTGAATATGATATGCAAGATGATTATGATGCAGTTTGGTTAGTCGTAGCAGATGAAGCTAAAAGAATAGCAAGAGTAACTGAAAGAGATGGGCTTGATACAGAAATGATTACCAGAATAATTGATTCGCAGTTAAGCGATGAAGAAAAATCTCTACTTGCATCTGATATCATAGAGAATAATTCGACGGTAGATCATTTGAAAGATGCTGTTAATGTGCTTTTAGATAAATATAAACTAGGGACATAATTGAGGGATCGTAATATTTGTGATAAAATTATATGTCTTAAATTATGTGAGGTAGAGTTATGAGTGCAAATTTTCGTTATAAGCTTAGGGTGCTTTCGGGAGCGAGATTCTCAAAATTAAATGATGTAACTACTGAAATTAATAGAAGATGTGGAAAAAGTAAATCTAGTATTATAAGAGATATATATCACTGCTACAGACGATTCGGTAGTGGATATTACGATTACATAACTTATCATTTTTATGAATTAGATGATAAAATGCGTGATACGTACATGACGCGTATGCGTAGCAAAAAATTAATCACTTTTCTAAACAATCCTGAAAAAGCAAAGATTTTTGATAATAAAAACAAGTTCGATGAAGTGTTTAAAGAATTTATCGATAGAGATTTTCTTGATGCACTTAACTGTGATCTTGATGAGGCAACACGCTTTTACAATGAAAACGAAGTTGGTTTTGGTAAAATGCTTGATCTCTCATGCGGAAAGGGCGCCGAGATTATTAGAATGTCAGACTTCGAAAATGCTGAGGCATTCTATGACTATATAAAAGAAAAGGGATTCGGAGTTGTTGAGGAGTATCTAATAAATCACGATAAGATTCGCGAAGTATATGAACCTGCACTTAATACAATGCGTATGATTACAATTATAGGCGATGACAACGAACCACATTTATTTTTTGCCGCTCAGAAATTTGGCGTAAATGGTCGTTTTATAGATGTTCACGGTATTCATGCTCCAATAGATTTGGAAACAGGGATTGTTCATTTCCCTTTTCACAGCGGAAATACCGATACTGATTTGATATATACAAAACACCCTGATACTGGCTATGATTTAACAAATTATGAGGTACCTATGTTCAAGGAAGCTAAAGAAATGATTCTGCGAGCAGCAATGAAGGTTCCCGAGATGAGATATGTAGGATGGGATGTTGCTGTTACCAATAAAGGACCTAAAATTGTTGAAGGAAATGATTACACTGCATATGACTACATGCAGCTTCCGTATCAGAATCCTAGTAGAATCGGTGTTATTCCTGATATTTTAAAGCTTGTCCCTAGCTTCAAGGATGAACTATACAAATAATTTGCACTTAAGCTTGTATGCTAATGGAGAAAGGTTGGCACGAATAAATGGGTAAATTGCGCTTTTTCTGCGCTCTCTTAATTGCAAAGCTATCTATTATTGCGCTTAAGATTACTAGGCATAATGGCACTAACTTTCCTGGAATAGTAGCTATTAAATTATGTCCTAATTTTCTTGAGTATATTGAGCTACCTTATAAAATAATCGGAATAACTGGAACTAATGGCAAGACTACGTGTTCTAATCTACTCAATGACGCCCTTACTTTTTTAGGAGAGAAGGTACTTAATAATTCCGCTGGTTCTAATACAATCACTGGTATTACAACGTCACTCATAAATAGTGTAAGTTTGGCTGGAAAACAGAGCTATAACACAGCAGTCTTTGAAATAGACGAGCTATCTTCTAGAAGAATATTCCCATTTATACATATCGACTATCTCGTGGTTACTAATTTGTCTCGTGATTCTATAATGAGAAATGGACATCCAGAATACATGAGGTCAATTCTTGAAGCTAACATTGACAAATCTACAAGACTTATTTTAAATGCAGATGATCTCATATCGTCACTTATGTGTCCTGACAATAGCAAGGTTTATTTCGGAATTGATTCACTTGATAGCGACAAAAATTGCTGCACGAATCTTATTGACGACTGTCCGATTTGTCCAGTATGCAATTCGAAATTGAAGTATACAAAGAACAGATACAGCAATATAGGTAGGGCATATTGTCCAAATTGTAATTTCAAATCATTTACTGCTGATTATTTAGCAACAGATGTAAATATCGGTTCAATGACGATGAACGTGTTCCTAGAAGGTGAGAACTGCAGATTTAACCTGTTTAATACTGGAATTTTCAATATTTATAATGAATTAACGCTTATAGCGACTCTGAGTGAATTAAACTATGAAGTGGATGAAATTAAAGAAGCTGTAGGAAGTGTTCATATAACAAAAGAGAGACTGAATGAATTTGAAGCTGGTGGAATTAAATTAAGTTCTGTTCTTTGTAAGGACAGAAATGCATATGCAAGCTCAAGAGTGTTTGAATACATCGAAGCACAGCCTGGAGATAAGGAACTTCTATTATTCAATAATAACTTCCAAGACGATGCCACATGGTCAGAAAATATGTGCTGGCTTTATGATGCGGATTTTGAGCTACTCGCAGATGACAGAATTAAAACTATAGTTACTACAGGGTCTAGAGGATTAGATTTTAAATTAAGACTGCTTTCAGCTGGAGTTAGAGAAGAAAATATTAGATATGTAAAGGATCCTCTTGACTGCGTTAAAGAGTTGAAGTTTACAGAAGGAGAAACCATATTTTTGCTTTATGGAACTGATCCGCTCTCACCGGCACGAAAAGTCAGAAAAATTCTAGAAGAACATCTAAATAGGATTGATAAAAACGAGAAGGTGCATTAAATGATTATCGAAATGCTTTATCCAGAGCTCAGTAACTTATATGGAGACTCAGCCAATATTAAGTATCTTAAGGATTCTTTTCCAGAGATTGAAATAATAGAAACAAATATTGGTGAGTGTCCCACTTTTTTAAACAAGGGTAAAGTCGATCTTGTATACAGAGGAACTATGACTGAACGCGGTCAGCAGCTTTTTATAGATAATGCATCAATGTATGTCGACGAAATGAAAGATGCTATAGAGCAAGGGCAACGTTTTTTAGTTACTGGCAATGCTGTTGAGGTTTTTGGTAAATATATAATTGATAAGACAGGGGAAAAGATTGACTGTCTTAAAATTTTCAATTATCACACTGAGAGAGATATTCTAGCCAAACGTTTTAATTCACTCTATGTCGGCAGGTATAATGATATTAAGATAGTTGGATTTAAAAGCCAATTTGGTCATAGTTTCTATGATGATGAAATTGAACCACTTTTTGATACCATTAGAGGCCCTGGGTTTAACAATAAAGAAACACGTGAGGGTATTCATTATAAAAATTTTATGGGCACGTATTTACTTGGCCCCTTACTGATTCTCAATCCCGATTTTACAATTGATTTTGCTAATGAAATTGGCATGTCTGAATTTAAGCCTGCATTTTACGATACAGCTAAAGCTGCTTACGAGATTAGGCTTAAGCAGTACACAGATGATAAGACAGGTTTTTATTACTAGCATATTAAAACTTAATTTGGACAGGTACATAGTCTAATTAAATTTCTCTTGTTCATTTGATTGTTATCATTGATTAATTTAAAAGTTTTTTTATATTTTACTTGCAATTAAAGCGATTATTTTGTATATTTAAATAGTCGTGTGGCTGTGGCGGAATGGCAGACGCGCATGCTTGAGGGGCATGTGGGAGACCGTGCTGGTTCGAGTCCAGTCAGCCACACCATTTTTTTTACAAAAAAATAAGAATTTTGCCGGCGTGGTGGAATTGGCAGACGCGCGGGATTCAAAATCCCGTGGTAGTAATACCGTATGGGTTCGACCCCCATCGCCGGCACCAGTTTAATTTTAATTTATTACCATAACGAAAATATGGAGGTTCAGAGATGAAGACAGGTTTATACAATATCGTCTTAATACTGGTATTTATACCGCTTATCTACTTTATGCTTATTAGACCACAGAGAAAGCGTGACAAAGAAGTTACTAGCATGAGAGCAGCTCTTAAGCCTGGTGATAATATCGTCACAATTGGTGGTATTGTCGGAAAAATTGTAAGAATTAAGGATGATAGAATTCTTATCGAAACTGGTTCAGGCAAGACTAAAATGGAAATTGTTAAATCTGCTGTAGGTAGCGTTGTTGGCAAACAGGAATCTGACAAAAAGGAAGATAAACAGCCTGAAGAAAAAGCTGAACCTGCAGAAGAGACACATGTTAACAGATCCAAGAAGGTTACTCCAAAGAAGCTTGGAGCTAAAAAAGCTGATAGCAAGGAAGACACTGAAAAGGATGCAGAATAATTACAGTTTAAGGTGTGCATGTTGCACACCTTTTTTTATTTTTTTACAAAAAGACTATCTAAATTAACGATAAATAAGGTCGTAAATAACCTTATTTTGAATTATGCTCAAAATAGCTATTTATCAACGGATTTATCACTTGAAGAAAACACCTATATAATGTAAAATATCTTGAAGTATTAATTAATAATTGGGGACTTATGTCCTCATTACATGACGGAGGAAGGGCAATTCATAATTATGAAAACTGGAACAAAAAAGTTTTTAGCAGTATTAGTGACAGCTATTATCATTATTGGATGGGCTATTGCTATTAATGGAGCTGGTCCCATTAAGAGCATTAACAAACAGCTCAAATACGGTCTTGATATTAACGGTGGTGTGTATGTATTACTTCAGGCAGATACGAAAGCAACTGGATCTGATCTCAGTAAACTCATGGATCAGACTAAATCAGTACTCGAAAACCGTGTTAACGCAATGGGTATTTCAGAGGCAACAGTTTCTGTAGAAGGTAATAATAAAGTTCGTGTCGAGATGCCAGGAGTTGATGATGCTGATACTGCCATCAAGCAGATCGGTAAGACTGCACAGCTTAGATTTTTACTCGCTGACGGCACTCAGATTATGAATGGTAATGATATCAAGGATGCATCATTTAGTACAGATTCAAATAATGGTGGATATAAGATTACTATTGACTTCACTTCTGCAGGTTCACAGAAGTTTGCAAAGGCGACTGAAAAAACTTCTCAAGGCGCTGTAACTTCAACTCTAAAGAATTCTGATGGTAGTGCGTTTGATGCACAGTCAATCATCATTATGCTTGATGACAAAGTTATTTCTGCACCTACAGCGAAAAGCGTTATAAACAGCAGAAGTTGTGAGATTACTAGACAGGGTGGTTTCGAAAGAAGAAGCTTCGCAGACATCATCTCTTATTAGAGGAGGTGCACTCCCTGCATCTCTAACCGAAGTTAATTCTTCTGTTGAAACTGCGACCATTGGAGCTAATGCTCTAGTTAAATCTGTTAAGGCAGGTATCATCGGTCTCGCTATTGTTTTCCTAATTATGCTTGTAGCATATGGATTACTAGGACTCATTGCTGACCTTGCACTATCGCTGTATGTTCTCGTTGTATTGGCAGCTATGGCTGCACTAGGGGCAGTTCTAACCCTTCCTGGTATCGCTGGTATAATTCTCTCAATAGGTATGGCCGTTGACTCAAACGTTATTATATTTACTAGAATCAGAGAGGAAATATCAAAGGGCAAATCTATCAGGGCGGCAGTTGACACAGGATTTAAATCTGCTTTATCAACGGTTGTTGATTCTCAAACCACGACACTGATTGCTTCAATTGTTTTATATCTAATTGGTACTACAGCGGTTAAGGGCTTCGCTCTTACTCTGATGCTCGGTACGATTTGTAGTATTTTTACGGCTGTTATAATAACTCAGCTATACGTAACGCTTCTTGCTGATAGTAAGACGTTTGGAAAGAACAAATATTTTGGCGTAAACGAGGACGGTACTCCTAGATTTAAACTAAAACGTCAGTTTGACTTCATCGGAAATCGCAAGAAATTCTATGTTCTTTCACTTAGCGTAATTATCATCGGAATCGCTTGTGCCGGGTTTAAGGGTTTCAACTACGGAATCGACTTTACAGGCGGAACGACTATTCAGCTTGATATGGGTAAGAAGGTCAATATCGAGGAAGTTAAGAAAACGATAGCAAAGCACAAACTAGACCCTCAGATTGTATATGCTGGCGATAAGAATGATCAAATTGTAATTAGAACAATAAAAGCGCTGAAAGCGGATCAGCGACAAGAAGTAATCAATACAATTGATTCAAAGTACAGCTTGAAGAAAGGCGCAGTTCTTTCATCTGAAGAGTTTGGACCAACGGTAGGAAAAGAGCTGAGACATAATGCTGTTAAGTCCGTACTCATAGCAACCTTCTGCATGCTTATATATATAAGATTCAGATTTAAAAACTGGAACTATGGACTTGCTGCTGTTAGCGGACTGGGTCATGACGTATTAGTTACACTATCTATTTACGCAATATTTGGATTTACAATCAACAATCCGTTTATCGCTGGTATATTGACCGTTGTAGGATATTCCATCAATGACACTATCGTAGTGTTTGATAGAATACGTGAGAATACAAAGTTCTACAAGCGTAAAGAAGTTGTGGAACTAATAAATGACAGTATCAATCAGACCCTATCGAGATCGATCATGACATCGCTTACAACTATCGTTGTTATGATTCCTCTGTTCTTCCTGGTTTCATCAGAAATTAGACAGTTCTTGATACCATTAATTATTGGTGTATCGGTAGGAACATATTCATCAATATTCTTATGCAGCCCACTCCTTTATGAGTCGATGCGTAAGCAGAATATGTCAAAGTATGCAAAACGTATAGAGCAAAACGAGAAGCAGCGCAGGAGGATCGAGCGTGCTAAACGTGAGAATGACGGTATAATTAAATAAAAATATATAGATTAAACCTAATGGAGGCATCAATTTGCAGTCAGAAGCTGTAGTTATGACAACTGAAGAATTTATAGCTAAGCTTGAAAGTCTTAACCACAAGTATAATTCACCGCTTGTGGTTAAGGCATTTGAATAGCTAATAATCTGCATAAAGGTCAGCTTAGGAAAAGCGGGGAACCGTACATAATTCACCCTATTGCTGTCAGCTTTATATTGGCTAATTTTGGCATGGATAAAGAAACAATTGTTGCTGGACTGATGCATGATGTCGTCGAAGATACTCCATATACTCGCGAACAATTAGTCGAAGATTTTGGTGAAGAAATTGCACTTCTAGTCGATGGTGTTACCAAACTTGGCAATATCAAATACGATTCAAAAGAAGAGCTTCAAGCTGAGAATTTTCGAAAGATGTTCCTTGCTATGTCGAAAGACATTAGAGTGCTAATCATTAAGCTTGCCGATAGACTTCATAATATGAGAACTTTAGAATATATGCCGACAAAAAAGCGTGAGGAGAAGGCTCTAGAAACACTTGAGATCTATGCTCCACTTGCCGGAAGACTCGGTATATACAGTATTAAATTTGAGTTAGAAGACTTAGCTCTAATGTATCTTCATCCAAACGAATATAAGGAGCTATCTAGCAAAGTAAGTCAGAGACGAGAGCGCAGGGAAAGCGTTGTTCAGCGATTAATATCCGAAATTAAAGAAGGACTGGATAATGCACATATTGAATGCGAAGTAATGGGGCGCTCTAAGCACCTATATAGCATTTATAAGAAAATGGTAATACAGAAGAAGCAGTTAGATGAAATTTTTGATTTAACTGCTATCAGAATCATCGTCGATAATGTTAAAGATTGTTATGCTGCTCTGGGGCTTGTCCATACTAAATGGACTCCTATTCCTGGTAGGTTTAAAGATTACATTGCAATGCCAAAACCAAATATGTATCAATCGATACACACAACCGTCCTAGATGATAATGGGAATCCATTCGAAATTCAGATTAGGACTAAGGAGATGCATCGCATTGCAGAATACGGTATCGCTGCTCACTGGAAATACAAAGAAGGAAAGGCTGTCGGTACCGAAGATGAAGATGAAAAGAAATTAGCGTGGCTAAGGCAGGCCCTCGAATGGCAAAAAGGAAACTGATGACTCGCTAGAATTTCTTGAGACTTTAAAAGTTGACTTATTTGATCATCAGGTATTTGTTTTTACACCGCATGGTGATGTTGTTGAACTTCCTGCGGAGTCTACGCCTATCGATTTTGCATTTAAAAATCCATACAGATGTAGGCGTAAGGTGCGTTGGTGCTAAAGTTAACGGCAAGATGGTCACTATTGACCATAAGCTTAACACTGGTGATATCGTAGAAATTATCACTTCAGCGAACTCTGCTGGCCCTAGTATGGATTGGCTTAATATCGCAAAGAGCTCTCAGGCAAAAAAATAAGATTAGAAATTGGTTACGCAAAGCTGATAAGACTAATATAGTTGAAAAAAAGGTAAGAATAATATCACTAACTATATTAGAAAAAAAGGGTATGATCCTGCACTTGTTGCAAAAAAACTCTTACCTACTTAAGGCTGTTAAAGATTTAGGTATGAGTAATATAAATGAGCTATACTCCTCTATTTCTGGAGGAGGAGCAGCTCAGGTAAGACTTGGTCAAAGGCTTATCGATTACTATATCGAAGATACACATAAAGAAGAAAAAAAAGCCGAAGAAATAATAAAAAAGAAACCAATAAAGCATGAATCTAATTCAGGGACACCTGGAATTACGGTTAAAGGGTCTGACAACCTTCTGATTAAAGTTGCTAGATGCTGCAATCCTGTACCTGGTGACGACATCATTGGCTTTATCACAAAAGGTAGAGGCATTACTGTCCACAGAAAAGACTGCACAAATATACTTAGCCTGCCGAATGATGAGAAGGGTAGACTTATTCAGGTAGAATGGGAAACTCCTAAACTCGGTCAGACATACTATGCGGATGTCCTTGTTTCTGGGCAGGATAGAAAAGGGCTGTTTAGTGATATATCAAAGGTTTGCGAAGATTTAGATATAAAGCTTTCTGGAGTTAATATGAGACCAGCCGAGGACAACAATATTACATGTACACTAACGGTATCAATATCAGATACACATCAGATGCAGCGACTTTTAATAGCGCTTCGTAATGTTCCAGGTATTTCAGAGGTATATAGGGCTAGATCGTAATGAGTATAAATGTTAAACGAATTGAATGTGCTCCAATAGGAGAAAACACATATGTAGTAAAGGATGATGCTACAGGGCTTTGTGCGGTAATTGATCCAGGCTGTCACAATGACTCTATCGATTATTTTATCGGAGGAGAGAATAAGTTAAGTTATATTATTCTGACTCATGCACATTGGGATCATATAATTGCCCTTAATGAATACAAGAGCAATTATCCTAATGCAAAGCTGATTGTAAATTTTGATGAGCATGAGATGATAACCGATTCTTCAATCAATGGAACTAAGCAATACACGAATGAAGATATCGCCTTAGAAGCTGATATCTACATTGCTGATAACGAAGAACTTATGCTTGGCAACACAACCCTCAAGTTTATCACAACACCAGGTCATACTAAGGGTGGGATGTGCATTCTTGCTGATGGAAATCTGTTCAGCGGTGATACTTTGTTTTTCAAGAGTGTTGGAAGAACAGATTTATATGGCGGAAATTGGGGGCATCTCAAAGAATCAATTCAGAACAAGCTCTTTAAACTAGATGGTAAGACGATTGTATATCCAGGTCATGGACCATCCACAACTATTGAATTAGAGATGAGGGAAAATCCTTTTGTATAGATTATATGTTAATGGAATACATAACGAACATCACTATTCTGAGTTAGCTCGCGAGTTTTTTGCTGACGATGAATATGAGGTTATATCAATTAATATAGAAAATGCTAAAAATTTATCACTTGGTGATTACAGCCTGATTTTTAACGCTGATTTGGGACAAGATAGAGATTGTATAAAACGCGATATATTTAGAACACTATCTGAAATTACTGGCAAATCTCCTGATTGGGGAACTCTGACAGGTGTTAAACCTCTCAAGCCTGCGATGAACCTCTATCTAGAAGGATACGATTTTTCAGAAGTTGAAAAGGGCTTATCTGATATATATATGGTTTCAGATTGCAAAAGAAAACTTATAGATGAAATTCTAAGATATCAGATTGAAAATGTGCCCGTTGCTGACGATAGCAAATGGTCAATATACACTAGCATTCCATTTTGCCCTAGCCTCTGCTCATATTGTTCATTCGGTTCTGAGCTTGCTAGAGATAAGTCAATTCTCAGATATATTCCGGAGCTTAAAAAGGAAATAACTGAATGTGGCAGGCTCTTTAGAGAATCTGGCAAGAGCATTGAAAGTGTATATTTTGGTGGTGGCACACCAACTTCTCTAAATGCTATGGAACTTGTTTCTTTATTTAATTCATTAGAGCACTCCTTTGACATTAAACTGAGAGATATAGAAACGACAGTTGAAGCTGGTAGACCAGATACGATAGATAAAGATAGATTAAGGGCAATAAAGGAATTTGGCGTTAGGCGAATTAGTATCAATCCTCAATCTATGAATGATGAAACGCTTAAGAAAATCGGTCGATCTCATTCAAGTGATGACATAAGAAATGCATTCAAGCTTGCTCGTGAATATGAATTTGAGGTTATAAATTCCGATGTTATAGCTGGTCTTCCAGATGAAACAGCTGATGATATCGAAAACACTATTAAGAAGTTAATAGATATAGGTGCTAACAACATTACCGTGCATACATTATCTGTAAAACGAGGCTCTAAACTCAAACAGGAAGATCCCGATTATCATTTGAGAGGAGTGCAAGAGGTAGAGGTAATGTTAGACAATGCATCTAATATACTCCATGCAGCTGGCTTTGTACCTTATTACGTATATAGGCAGAAGCATCAGATGGGATCGTTTGAAAACACCGGTTGGTGTATCCCGGGGCTACATTCTTTGTATAATATAAGGATTATGGAAGAGATGCAGACAATTATTGGGCTCGGTGCAGGGGCGATTGGAAAGCGTTATTTTCCATCAGAAAACCGATTAGAACGCATACCTAATATAAACGACTATAGAATGTACGTAGAACGGATTGATAACATCATCGCTAGAAAGCATAAATATTTGATTAAAAGCACTATTTAGGAGGAGATTATGGCAATAAAAGCACCAAAAGGAACCAAGGACACAATGCCTAGGGATTCATATAAAGTGCAATATATAGAAAAGGAGTTCTCGGAACTTTGCCGCCTTTACGGTTTTGGAGAAGTGAGGACTCCTATGTTTGAAAGTACTGAACTTTTTAACAGAGGTGTTGGTGAGACTACCGATATAGTACAGAAGGAAATGTACACATTTGAGGATCTTGGTCATCGCAGCATAACTTTGAAGCCAGAGGGAACTTCTCCTGCTGTTAGAGCATTTATTGAAAGTCATGACTATGCAGAAATGCAACCAACTAAGTATTATTATGATACGCCTTGTTTTAGGTATGAGAGACCACAAGCTGGTAGGCTTCGCGAATTCCACCAGTTTGGTGTCGAAAATTTCGGTACTCCAGATATGATGGCTGATGCTGAAGTCATAGCACTTGCGTCTGATTTTATTAAAAAAATTGGAATTGAAGATGTTGAATTAAGAATCAACAGCGTTGGGTGCAGAGAATGTAGACCAGTATACAGGAAGGCTCTCCAAGATTACTTACGCCCATACTATGAGGATCTATCAGATATCAGTAAAGATCGATTTGAGGCAAACCCAATGCGTATCATCGATAGCAAAGATATTACTGATCAGAGAATTGCCAAAGACGCTCCATACATGCTCGATTACCTTTGTGACGATTGTAAAGCGGCATTTGAGGCATTAAAAACTAATCTTGACGCAATGGGTATTTCCTATGTTGTCGATCCAAGGATCGTACGTGGACTAGACTATTACACGAAGACTGCTTTCGAGTTTGTAACAACAAAGATTGGTGCACAAGGAACAGTTTGCGGGGGTGGTAGATATGACCACTTAGTAGAAGAAATTGGTGGACCTTCAATTCCTGGTGTTGGATTCGGGTTAGGTAAAGAAAGATTGCTTATTCTTATGGAGCAAACGATATTATCGTAGATGATCCAAATGTTCCAGATATATCTGTTTCATTTATCGGTGATAAAGCTAGACTTTATGCTCTAGATTTAGTTCACAAATTAAGAGCGTGTGGTGTTTCGGCAATCATAGATACTTTAAACAGAAATCTCAAAGGTCAGATGAAGTATGCTAATAAGCTAAATGCACGATACTCAGTTGTTATCGGTGAAAACGAGATTGAAAAGGGTATAGTTACGCTAAAAAATATGAATAGCGGTGAGCAAAAAGAAATTAACGCCATAGATATAACTAAGGAGATTGAAAAATAAGATGTCTACATTACTTAAAAGAACACATATGTGCGGTGAGTTAAGACTAGAAGACGCTGGTAAAGAAGTTGTCCTAAACGGTTGGGTTGCTAAGGCTAGAAGCCTTGGAAGTCTTGTGTTTGTCGACATCAGAGATAAGTCTGGAATTACGCAGATCACATTTAACGAGGATATCCCGGAAGAGCTTCTAGAAAAAGCTAAATCCCTCAGATCAGAGTATGTTATAGGGGTTACTGGCACGGTAAAGGAAAGATCTTCAAAGAATGATAATTTGCCAACTGGAGCAATAGAAGTTTTTGCAAATGACCTTGTGATTTATTCCGAAGCTGATACTCCACCGATTTATATTAAGGATGACGATAATGTAGATGAAAACCTCAGACTAAAGTATCGCTACCTGGACCTGAGAAAGAGAAAGATGCAAAGAAATCTTTCATTCCGTCACAGGCTTACGAAGCTTGTACGTGATTATTTCGATGAAAATGGATTTACCGAAGTTGAAACACCAATGCTGATTAAACCAACGCCAGAAGGAGCGAGGGACTATCTTGTTCCAAGCAGAGTTAATCAGGGGTCTTTCTATGCACTCCCTCAGTCACCACAGATGTTCAAGCAACTCCTTATGGTGGCAGGTACTGATAGGTATTTTCAGATTGTTAAGTGCTTTAGAGATGAAGATCTTCGCGCAGACAGGCAGCCAGAGTTTACTCAAATAGATCTCGAGATGTCTTTTGCAGATTCTGATGATGTTATAAGTATGCAGGAAGGTTTGCTGAAACGCATAATGAAGGAATTAAAAGGAATCGACATAGATACTCCGTTCCCAAGATTAACATATAAAGAAGCTATGGAGAGATACGGTTCTGATAAGCCTGATACTCGTTTCGATATCGAATTAAACAAATTAAACGATATATTTGAAGAAAGCGACTTTATGGTGTTTAAAGACGCTCTTGAAACCGGTGGTGACATACGAGGTATTTCGATTCCTGGTGGAGCAGCTGAGTTCTCTAGAAAGAAAATTGACAAGCTTACAGATGAAGCGAAGCACTATGGCGCAAAAGGACTTCTATGGATAAAAGTTGAAGAAGATGGATTTTCTTCTTCGGCGAGCAAGTTTCTTAATGATGGAGAATTAACTAAAGTAGCTGAACGTTGTGGCTCAAAACCGGGTGATATAATATTTATTGTATCCGCACAGCCAAAGGTAGTGTTTGATACTTTAGGATGGCTTAGAAGGAAAATTGCCGGAATTCTTGGTCTTCTTGACGATAACAAGTTTAACTTCCTTTGGGTAGTGGATTTCCCGATGTTTGAAAAGGATGATGAGGGCAATCTTAAAGCGATGCATCATCCATTTACTCAGCCAAAACTTGATGAATTAGATAAGCTCGATGGAGATATATTATCTTTAAATGCAGATGCATATGACATAGTTTTAAACGGAGTTGAACTAGGTGGGGGGTCAATCAGAATTCACGATAGAGAACTTCAGGATAAAATGTTTAAGGTACTTGGCCTAGGAGAAGAGGAAAGGATGGAAAAGTTCGGATTCTTTATCGAGGCGTTCAAGTATGGTGCACCCCCTCATGCAGGGCTCGCATATGGACTTGATAGAATGGTAATGCTTTTACTTGGCGAGAGTAGCATCAGAGAAGTAATTGCATTTCCTAAGAATGCGAATGCTGAATGCCCTGTCTCAGAAGCTCCTGGAAAGGCAGATTCTGTTCAGCTTGAAGAGTTAGGTCTAGCCGTTGTGACCAAGCACGAACAAAATTAATTATATGCTAATAATTTTTAGTTTATAGGAAATAATCTTGATGAAAAAAATAGCGATATTCGGAGGTACATTCGATCCTATTCATATTGCACATATTGCACTGGCAAAGACAGCTTTAAATGAATTAGGCTTAGATAAGTTAATATTCATGCCCAATTCAGTTTCACCATTCAAGCTAGATGCGAATATTACTTCAGCTGAGCATCGATGCAACATGATTGAACTAGCCATAGAATCTGACGAGCGTTTAGAGATGACTAGATATGAGATAGATAAACAAGGTATTTCATATACATATGATACGCTGAATGAACTTACAGCTATATATGATGCTCGTCTTTACTTCGTATTGGGATTTGACTCCGTAGTTGCTATAGACTCATGGTATAGAGGAGAGAGTATTTTAAAGGAGTTTCCTCTTATTACCGCTTTAAGACCTGGAGTTGATAATTCTTTGGGCACTAAGAAAATAGCCGAATATCGTAAGACATACAACGCCGAAATACATATTTTGCATATGCCTCCGATTGACTGTTCATCATCTCAGATACGTGAACTATGTAGGAATGGGGGATCAATTACAGGTTTAGTAAGCGAAAATGTTGAGGAATATATAATTAAAAATGGATTATACAAAGACTAGAGAGATTGACGATTATCTTAAGCATGTACTTAAACCTCAAAGATATATTCACTCGTTAGGGGTGGTAGATATGGCTGGTGACTTAGCATCGATATATGGTGCCGATGTTAAAAAAGCTAGATTTGCAGGATTGGTCCATGACATAGCAAAATGTTTCTCTTGTGAGACCATGAACCGTTTGATAAGGACATATGGTATCGATTTAAAATATTACAATAGACATGAACTTGCCCATTCTAAAGTGGGTGCGGCAATGCTTAGAATAGATTTCGGTATCGATGATCCAGAGATTTTGATGGCAGTTTCATCCCATACTGCAGGTCGCTATGGAATGAGTATGCTTGAGGAAATTGTATATGTTGCTGACGCTATCGAAATTAATAGAAATTATCCCGAAGCAGCAGAACTTAGAGAACTTGCTAGAGAAAATCTTGATATGGCTTGTCTTACGATAATTGATTACAGTATTGAATTATTAGGTAGACGAGGTATTTCAGTCGATGATGACACATATGAAGCAAAACGTTTCATTCTTGATAAGATTACCGAAAGGAAGGATTAATTATGACAATGCAGAATAACGCAATTGAAATAGCTAAGGTTCTATCCGAGAAAAAGGCTCGTGATATTACAGTTATTAATATTGCTGAAAAATCCTCATTTGCAGATTTTTTCATCAACGCAACTGCAGGTTCTGACAGACAGCTTAGTGCACTTCTTGACTTCGCAGAAGGGAAGGCAGCGGAGCTGGGACTTGAACAGAAAAACGTCGAAGGGATTCAAGGTTCCGGATGGATTCTCGCAGACTACGGGGATATAATAATAAATTTATTTACGGCAGAGACTAGAGACAAATACACTCTCGATAAGATTTGGAGTGATTGCGAAATAGTATTCATTGAAGAATAAAAGAAAGGGTAGGATTATGAACGAAAAATACAATTTCGGCGAGATAGAATCAAAGTGGCAACAAATTTGGTCTGATGAACAGGCCTTTAAAACGAGTGATGACAACTCCAAAGAAAAATACTATACACTCGAGATGTTCCCATATCCATCGGGAAAGCTCCACATGGGACATGTGCGTAACTATTCTATTGGAGATGCTATTGCAAGATTTAAGAGAATGAAGGGCTTTAATGTACTTCATCCAATGGGCTGGGATTCGTTTGGACTTCCTGCAGAAAATGCAGCTATAAAGAACGGTATTCATCCTGCAATTTGGACTGATAGCAACATTGCCGAGATGCGTAAGCAGTTATCTGCACTTGGATTTAGCTATGACTGGGATAGAGAGGTAGCTACATGCAAGGAAGATTACTATCGCTGGATGCAGTGGTTATTTATCCAATTTCATAAGAAAGGACTCGCTTATAAGAAAGAGAATCCCGTGAATTGGTGTCCTTCATGCAAGACAGTTCTCGCTAATGAGCAGGTAGTTGAAGGGGCTTGTGAGCGTTGTCATACACCTGTAACAAAAAAAGCATCTATCTCAATGGTATTTAAAGATTACTGATTATGCTGACGCTTTACTTGAAGATCTTGATAAGCTTGATGGTTGGCCAAATAAAGTTAAGCTTATGCAGAAGAATTGGATTGGTAAATCGACAGGAGCTGAAATCAGATTTCAGATAGATGGAACAGATAATGCTTTAAATGTATATACGACGAGATGTGATACCGTTTACGGAGTAACATTTATGGTTATGGCTCCAGAGCACCCTTATGTTAAGGAGTTAACTGTAGGAACCGAATACGAAGAAGCAACAAATGAATACATTGCAGAATGTGCACATAAGAGCGAAATTGAGAGAGTTTCACTGACAAAGGAGAAAACCGGTGTATTCATAGGGCGTTACTGTATAAATCCGTTTACTGGCAAGAAGATTCCTATTTACATTTCAGATTACGTTCTTATGGACTACGGAACTGGAGCTGTAATGGCGGTTCCTGCCCATGATCAGAGGGACTTTGAGTTTGCAAAGAAATTTGGCCTAGACATTATTCCAGTAGTGGATGTCAATGACCCTGAAGTTGATTTATACGACCTCAAAGAGGCTGCTCCTGCAGAAGGCAAATTGATCAATTCAGGTGAGTTCAATGGTCTAGATAATCTTAAATCAATTCCTAAGGTTATCGATTATATTGAAGAAAAAGGAATCGGAAAGAAGTCAATTAACTTTAAGCTAAGGGACTGGCTAATTTCAAGGCAGAGGTACTGGGGATGCCCTATACCGATGGTTTATTGTGATGAATGCGGCTGGGTACCTGAAAAAGAAGAGAATCTTCCAGTAAAGCTTCCTACCGATATCGAATTTACAGGTAAGGGTGAATCACCAATAGCTACTAGCTCAACTTTTATTGATACAACTTGCCCTTGCTGTGGAAAACCAGCTAGAAGAGAAATCGACACTATGGACACGTTTGTTGATTCATCATGGTATTTTTTAAGATATTGTGACCCTCACAATGACAAAAAGCCTTTTGATAGAGATAAAGTTGACTACTGGATGAATGTGGATCAGTATATCGGTGGTGTTGAACACGCAATTCTTCACCTTCTATACTCAAGATTTCCAGAAGGTACTAGCAGATCTTGGCTTTGTTTCGGCTAGAGAGCCGTTCCAAAATCTTCTCACTCAGGGTATGGTTATTAAGGATGGAGCTAAAATGAGTAAATCACTTGGCAACGTTGTTAGCCCTGAGGAAATACAGAAGAAATATGGGGCAGATACTGCTAGATTGTTCATACTATTTGCTGCACCACCAGAAAAGGAGCTCGATTGGTCAGACGCTGGTGTAGAGGGAAGCTATAGATTCCTTAACAGAGTTTACAGACTTGTATATGATTATGTAACAGATATTAGAGATATTGATGCAGTTTCTGGTGATATAGTTGCAGTTACTCCTGAAGACAAAGCTCTTAACTATCAATTAAATAAAACTATTAAGAAAGTATCAGATGATGTTGGAGGTAGATTCAGCTTCAACACTGCAATCAGCTCGATAATGGAGCTGGTTAATGAGCTATACAAGTATAAGCAGCTTAAAAATGTTAATATGCCTCTTCTCGATAAGGCTATTAAGAGCACAATATTGGTTCTAAGCCCATTCACACCACATATATGTGAAGAACTTTGGTCTGATTTAGGTGAAAAATCACGCATATATAATGTGCTTTGGCCAGAATATGATGAATCAGCATTGGTTCTTGATGAAGTTGAGATTATTGTCCAAGTAAATGGAAAGCTGAAGGACAAGCTCACAATGTCAAAAGATTCATCAAAGGAAGTGCTTGAAGAAGCTGCGAGAAATAGTGATAAGGTTCAGGAAGCTATCGGTGATTTAAATATCGTAAAAGCTATAGTAATTCCAGGTAAGCTAGTAAACTTCGTGGCTAAGTAATCTTCGGGTATGAATATGGGAATAGAAAATAGAAATAGTAAAAAGTTCCAGAAGACAGGTAGCTCAAATCCTTCAGTAACAAGAAAAAATATTGCTAATAATCGTGGCGGTGACTCATCGCCACGTAATAGCAATTTTAAAGTTAGTGATAATTCTCGTTCCAGAGCCAAAGGGGCAAAAGTCACTGTTAATAAAGGAAATAATAAACAGTCTAAAAGTGGAACTCAGAAAAGAAACAATAGGTTTAATGACGATAACATTACCTACAATAACAATAACACAAATAAAAACGGCAAAAGAGTAAACAATAACCAAAATAAAAAGCTTGGAAATGGTAGTAAGAATACACCGAGTAACAGTCACTCTGTAAATAATCAGAAAAACAATCAAAGGAAACGACCTAAAGCTCCAATCGAAACTATGCGTGTTATGCCATTAGGCGGCCTCAAGGAAATTGGAAAAAATATTACTCTCGTTGAATATAGAGACGATATTCTTATAATTGACTGTGGTTTTTCATTTCCTGAAGATGAGATGTTTGGAATCGACGTTGTGATTCCTGATTTCACATATCTTAAGGAAAATATGGAAAGAATCAAGGGTCTTATCATAACTCATGGTCACGAAGATCATATAGGTGGAGTACCGTTCCTTCTCAAGGAAATAAACGTTCCAGTATATGCGCCTCCACTCGCTATGGGTCTCATACGAAATAAACTAAAAGAACATGGTTTAGCCATGGAAGAACATGTTATCGAAGCCGGTGACATCTTTAATGTTGGTGCTTTTAAAGTTGAAGCTATTCATACCAATCATAGTATTGCGGATGCAATGGCATACTCGATAAAGTGTCCTGGAGGTCATCTCGTTCATACCGGTGATTTTAAGATTGACTACTCACCATTAGATGGCAAGAGAATTGATCTTGCTAAATTTGCGCAATTGGGACAAGAAGGCGTCGACGTTCTTCTCTGTGACAGTACAAATGTGCTAAGACCGGGATATACTCCATCAGAGAGAGTCGTTGTGGATTCTATGAATGAGATTTTTGCAAAGACGGAGAAACGTTTAATCATAGCAACATTCTCATCTAACATATATAGGATCAAGTACTTCATGGAGGCTTCAATTAAGTACGGTCGAAAGATTGCGATCTCTGGTCGTTCTATGGAGAATGTTCTAACACTAGCAAGAGAACTTGGATATGTTAATCTTCCAGAATCTGCTTTTGTTGATATAAGAAAAATTGGAAATATTCCAGATGCGAATATCACCATTATTACCACCGGAAGTCAGGGCGAACCGATGTCTGCACTGACAAGAATGGCAAATGATTCTCATAGAGCCGTTAAATTAAAGTCTGGTGATACTGTCGTCTTCTCATCATCGCCAATTCCAGGCAATGCAAAAGCAGTAACTAATATAGTTAATAAGCTTTACGAGAAAAAAGTTAACGTATTTTTATCAGATTTCGTTGATATACATGTTTCAGGGCACGCATGTAAAGAAGAATTAAAGCTTATACACTCGCTTGTAAAACCAAGATTCTTTATACCTGCGCACGGCGAATATCGTCATCTACGAGAACATGCACGGCTTGCTGAATCAATGGGGATGGATAGAGGAAATATCTTCGTTATGAACAACGGAGATGCACTTCGTATAACTGGTAAGCAGGCAAAGGTTGAACCAGCTGCAGCACCTGCAGAAGATGTACTCGTAGATGGTTATGGAGTTGGAGACGTTGGAAACGTTGTACTACGTGATAGAAAGCAGCTCTCTGAGTCAGGACTAATTGTTATCGCTGTTTCGATTGATAGTAATTCAGGATTACTAGCTGCTAGACCTGAGCTTATAACACGTGGCTTTATCTATGTTAAGGAGAATATGCCTCTTATAAACGAAGCTACTGAAGTTGTATACGAGTCAATAGATAAATGGAATAATCTGGGTTCAGAAGATATTAACGCTTTAAAAAGTATTATCAAAGATGATATGAGGGGCTTCATATACAAGAAAACGCGCAGAAGTCCAGTAATTTTACCAGTGATAATGGATATTTAATGAACGCTTTGGTTTAGGAGGTTTTTAAAATGAATGTATATTCAAGTGCCCATGAACTTGCTTCTGCAATTAAGGCAAGTAATGAGTTCATGGACTATGATAAGCTTCGCAAGGAGATAGAGCAGGATCCGACTCTCAATCAGATGATTAGCGATATACAAAAGCGTCAAATCGAGATTCAAGCTAAGCAATTAAGCGGTGAAGAGATTGGACAAGAGGCAATGGCTCAGATGCAGTCAATGTATGCTATGATGTCATCTAATCCTAAAGCTGCAGAATACATGCAAGCAGAGGCGAGATTTGCTATAATGATGAAGGACGTGTATGAGATCCTATCAGATGTTGTAAAGATTAATATTTAACGGGAATATTTGATATAATACATACGTATACGTTACATAAAGATAATAATTTTAATTTTTTTAATATCACAGAAAGAGAGATTAAGTATGATTAGTGCAGGAGATTTCAGAAAAGGCGTAACTTTCGAGATGAACGGAGAGCCACATGTAGTACTTGACTTCCAGCATGTAAAGCCTGGTAAAGGTGCTGCTTTCGTTAGAACTAAGTACAGAAATATTCTTACTGGTGCTACCAGAGAAGAGGCATTCAACCCTAACGATAAGTTCCCAAAGGCTCATATCGAGACAAAGACTATGCAGTATCTCTATAACGACGGCGAGCTATACTACTTCATGGATCAGGAGACTTTCGACCAGGTTCCTCTAAGCGCAGATCTCGTTGAAGACGCCGTAAAGTTCATCAGAGAAAAATGATACCGCTACTATTAAATTCTATCAGGGAAATGCCTTTGCTGTTGAAGCTCCAAACTTCGTTGACCTCAAGGTTATCGAAACTGAGCCCGGAGTTAAGGGAGATACGGCGACTAATGTTACTAAAGCTGCTACAGTTGAGACAGGTGCTGTAATTCAGGTTCCAATCTTCATCGAAGAAGGAGAGGTTATTCAGATAGACACTAGAAACGGTGGAGAGTACTTAGGAAGAGCTAAGTAGTATAAAAATTATTTAAATTATCAATTTAAATACTGTGTAATGAAAGTTGTTAGCTAATTTCAATTCAGTTTGATATTGGCTAACAATATTCCTAGTTGTTGGAGGTAATATGAAGAAGTCAGTAAAGAAAGCATTAGGCATTCTTATCGCTTTATTGCTCATCCTTATCGCATTAAGTGCATCGCTTCTTATAATTAACAAACCAAAAGATCGAACAGATAATACATTTGTAGTTGTTAAGATTAAAGAAGGTTCATCAACTAATGATATTGCGAAGGAGCTTTACAAAAAGGGTGTAATCAGCAGCGTATCTAAGTATAAGCTCGTGTCTAAGATTTGGAGATATGATGGTAAATACAAGGCTGGTAGCTTTTCAGTATCTCCTAGTATGAGATCTAGTGATATAGCACAGACCATCGTTAAGGGAGTTTCAAGTACAAAGACCTTTACAATTCCTGAGGGATATACTATCGAACAGACAGCTACTAAGTTAGATAAAGAAGGAATTGTCAATAAAGATAAATTCCTTGAAATTGCTAAGCACGGAGATTTTAGCAAATTTTCTTTTTTAAAGGGTGCTCAGACAGGTGATAATCATCTCGAAGGATATCTCTATCCAGATACTTATGCGGTAGACTTAGATGCTGATGAAACCCAGGTTATCACTACGATGCTCAATCAGTATGATAAGGTGTTTACTAAGAAATATAGGAAGCGTGCAAAAGAGCTAAATCTAAGTGAAAATGAAATAATAATAATCGCTTCTCTAATAGAACGCGAGTCTCAATATGATGGAGACAGAGCTAAGATTGCAAGTGTTATATACAATAGAATCAAAGCTGGCATGCCTCTGCAGATTGATGCAACCATTCAGTATGCACTAGGAAAACCTAAAGAAAATCTATCAATTGCTGATACAAAGATTGATTCACCATACAATACGTATACTAATAAAGGATTACCACCAGGACCTATATGTTCACCTGGAAAGGCGTCGATTAAAGCTGCTCTTTATCCAGAGAGCACCGATTACTTATATTATGTTGTAAGTGAGAAGCTTGATGGCACACACAACTTTAGTAAGGACTATAATAAATTCCTAAAGACAAAGAAGCTTATTCAAAAGCTTTAGCGGAGAAGAACAAATAATGAGTATAACTGACGAAAAAATCGTTAATCTTTTAGACTCATTTTACTCACCCATATCAGATAATTTAGGAAAATTTAGATCCTTTTGTGAGAATGATAATGTACCGTTGATACTGCGTGAAACCGAGAGCTATTTAAATACTTTTTTAAAGATTGCGAAACCAAATAATATACTTGAGATCGGAACGGCTTACGGGTATTCAGCATGTTATTTTGCAACTACTTGCGAGGGGGCTCATATCACAACGATAGAGAGAGCCCCTCATATGTACGATTATGCAGTTTCTAACATAAAATCACTTGGTTTAGAAAGCAGAATCAATTTAAAATTTGGTGATGCAAATGGCATATTAGATTCTTTAATCAAGGATAATTCACCAGATGCACGATTTGATCTTATTTTCATAGATGCCGCAAAGAGTCATTACCGTGAGTTCTTTGATAGAGCTGAGAAATTATCAAAACCAGGGGCAACCATAATCTGTGACAATATGCTAATTCACGGGTATTTAACTGGTTCAACAATTGATCCTGGACGCAGACACCGTACAAGCGTCAAGAGGATGAAAGAATTTTTAGAGTATTTAAAGGGTAGAAAGGATTTGACCATTTCATTGTTAAGCTGTGGTGATGGTCTTGCTGTAATTAAACTAAATGACTAATAAGAAAATCGAACTACTTGCTCCAGCTGGAGATATTGAGAAGCTTAAGACAGCTATTATATATGGGGCTGATGCAGTTTACTTTGGAGGTGAACTATTTAGCCTTCGTGCCGGGGCAGGAAATTTATCTATAGACGAAATCAAAGAAGCGATGGAGTTTATCCATGAACACGATGCTAAAGGATATATGACCATCAATATATATCCGCACAATGATGATATTCCGCCACTCAAGGCATATCTTGAAAAATAAAGGATATACCGATTGATGCATTCCTTGTTTCAGATCCAGGTGTAATGACAATAGTAAAAGGCATCATCCCTGATGCTGAAATTCATATTAGCACACAGGCAAATACGACTAACTATATGACTGCTGCATTTTGGGTTGAACAAATGGGTGCAAAAAGAATCGTTGCAGCCAGAGAGATGAGCCTTGAAGAGCTTAGAGAGATGAAAAAAGTTCTTCCGCCTGATACCGAAATTGAGGCATTCGTTCATGGAGCTATGTGTATGTCTTACTCAGGCAGATGTCTACTTAGCAATTTCATGGTTGGTAGAGATGCAAACAGAGGTTCATGTACACATCCATGTAGATGGAAATATTCACTAGTCGAAGAAAAAAGACCAGGTGAGTATTATCCTGTTGAAGAAGATAATCGAGGAAGTTATATCATGAATTCTCGTGATTTATGTATGCTTGATAAACTTCCTGATCTAATAGATGCTGGAATCTCCCTCTCTGAAAATAGAAGGACGTATGAAGAGTCCATTTTATGTAGCGACTGTTGTTTCTGCATATAGAGCGGCGCTTGATGAATATCTTGAGGACCCAGATAATTACAAATTTCAGGAAAAATGGTATAAAGAGCTGTGTAAAGCCAGTCACAGAGAGTTTTATCACGGTTTCTATTATTCTAAGCCCGATAGTAGTGGGCAGAATTATTCTAGCAGCGATTACACTCGTGAGTATTCGTTTATCGGTGTTGTAAGAGGCTATGAACCTGATAGTGGTCTAACCATTGTCGAACAGCGTAACAAATTCTGTGTTGGCGAGGATATCGAAGTTTTTGGACCTCGTACAGATTATACTGATGAGATAGTTAGAGAAATGTATGATGAGAATAATAATCCAATAGAATCAGCGCCTCATCCTCAGCAGATAATCAAAGTTAAACTTAGCAAAACGTATCCATCTGACTTCATACTTAGGAAGAAAAAGGAATCATAAAAGCAACAATATCGCATATTTATATTAAATAAATTATTAAAAGGAGAAAATCATGTCATCTGACCCCGTGAGTTGGACCATATATGTACTTATAGTGTTCGCAATTCTAATTGCCAATGGATTGGTTTCTGCGTCACTAAATGCACTTGACTGTGTAGATAGAAATAAGCTTAACGAAATTTTAGAGGACGAGCCTAACAATAAAAGAGTGGAGCTCATCCATAATTTCATAAAAAAACCATCTAAATACCAGTATCCGGATAGGATTTTCATGTATTCGATGGCAATAATTGCCATAGTTGTTTTTAATTTTGGTTTTTACAATAGGCTGAGTACATACAGATTTCTTCCAATTATAGCAAATATTGTCTTTGCTACTATTTACTTTGCTATAGCTGATATTTTCCCGAAGAAGCTTGCCGCACAATCTGCCGATTCATATGCTATCAGATTGATTAAATGCAGCGGTTTGTGTATGTTGTACTATTTCCTATCACAAAGCTATGTTTAGGCGTTGCCAACTTATTTCTTCTCGTGATGAGAAAAGATATTGATGTAGATGATGCGCAGTTCTCTGAAGATCATGTAAGATCAATGCTAGATAAAGGGCAGGAGAGTGGTGATCTCAAAGAAGAAGGACGTCGAATGATCGACAGCATATTTGAATTTGATGATTTACTCGCATATGAGATCATGACACCACGAACTGATGTTTTTATGATTGATCTACAGGATGATAAAGACGAGTATTTCGAAGAGTTAATGGAGCTTCGTCACTCACGTATTCCAATATGTGATGGTGATACTGACAACATTATAGGACTTCTTCTGGTTAAAGACTACTTGCTGAAAGGTGCTTCTTCTGGTTTTGATAACATAAATATCAAAGAGATAATGCGAGAACCTTATTTGGTACCTGAAACCAAGAATATCGACTCCCTTTTTGTAGAACTGCAAAAGACAAAACAACACATTGCAATATTAATTGACGAGTACGGCGGGTTTAGTGGGCTAGTATCAATTGAGGATATTATCGAACAAATAGTTGGAGATATCGATGATGAATTTGACGATGAAGATAGGATTATAGAGAAGATTTCTGACTCAGAATACATTGTTGATGGAAATGTATATCTTGATGATCTTGACAAAGAAACTGGTATCGAACTTGAATCTGAAAATAGTGAGACTGTTGGAGGATTTATAATTGATTATATCGGTGAAATTCCTAAAGAGAACTCCACGTATAACCCCATCGAATATGGTAATATTACTTTCCAAATCTTAGAGGTAAAAGATAGACGTATTGAAAAAGTTCGTATAACAATCGAAGATCATGATAAGTATAGCGAAAAGGAAGACAATTTAGATGAGTAGTTTCAATACTGGTAATGGCTGTATCTCGATAGATGATCAAGTTATTGTTGGATATATTACTGAGGAAGTACACAAAAATCAAAGGCGTAAGTAAAATGATTTCAAGTATTTCTGATAATTTTTTTCAAAAAAATATTTTTTTGGTCGTGATAGCGGTATGAATGGCGTGCGAATTAATCGAGACGGCGATAATATATCTATCAACTTACATATTATAGTGTATTATGGTTACAACATTCCTCAGTTATCTTATGAAATTCAGAGTGCGATCAAAAATGTAATCGAAGAATTTACTGGACTGAAAGTAGACGCTGTAAACATAAGTGTAGAAGGAATCGACCAGGAGAATGATTAATGGATAGAAGAATAATTAGAGAAAACATAATGCAGTTCGTTTACCAAATGGATGTAACTGATAATTTTGATTATGAGCAACTCACCTGTGTCGAAGAGGCAGAGAAGGCGTTAAAACAAAATCAAGCAACAGATACACTTAACGCTATTCGAGATCATATCAGTGAAATAGATAAACTTATTTCTAAGAATATTGATAATTGGGATATAAACAGACTCCCTAAGGCTGATCTCGCGATACTTAGAACTGCACTTGCTGAAATTCTATATGTTGATTCAATTCCGGCAAATGTTTCTATTAATGAAGCCGTTGAACTTGGCAAGATTTATGGAGATGAAAGGTCTTACGCATTCATAAACTCGGTACTTGGTAAGATAAATAGGGAGTTAAATGAGCAATAGATATTGTCTTGGCATAGATACATCTAATTACAAAACGTCGGTTGCAATTACTGATCAAGATAACAATACAATATTTGAAAAGTCAGATTTTTTGGAGGTTGAACACGGTGCGCTTGGACTAAGGCAGTCTATCGCTTTCTTTAAGCACGTAAATGTTCTGCCTTCATTTATTGATGAGGCTCTTTCTGTAGTAGATAGAAGTAAAATTTGTTGTATATCTGTTTCCGATGCTCCTAGACGAGTTGAAAGTTCATACATGCCCGTTTTTATGGCAGGATTTAATGCAGCTAAGCTTCTAAGCAGCAGTCTTGCTGTACCGCTATATACATTTTCTCATCAGGAGGGACATGTAGCTGCAGTTTTAAAATCTTTTGAAACGGACTTGTCAGATGATAAAATAATATTTTTTCATCTCAGTGGCGGTACAACAGAAGCTCTTCTTGCGACTAAAGACGATATTCACTATGACCTTGATATAGTTGGGGGAACTAAGGATATAAGTATTGGAAAGTTGCTAGATAGAGCTGGCGTTGCTCTCGGTTACAACTTTCCAGCAGGGAAGTATATCGATCAACTCGCTTTAAAATATGGATATAACGGCTCTAGCCACCTTACAAAGATTAAGGTTGATGATGGATGGTTTAATTTGTCAGGTACTGAGTATCAAGTTTTAAATGCAATCGAAGAATCAAGAGCGGAAGTTGCCGCGGAGCTTATGGAAAGACTATCTATATTGCTCTTCGATGTTTCAAAATATCTTGCTAATAAGTTTGATATACCTAATATTTATATGGCTGGTGGAGTGGCATCTAGTAAGTATTTTAGATTGAAGATAAAAGAATTTATGGACGGAAGTAGTTCTTTAAATAAATTTTGGTAGCCCAGATCTATCTGGCGATAACGCAGTAGGCATATCTATTCTTGGAGGAAACGCATTTAATGAATCCATTTTCAATAACACAATTTAACGAGTACGTTTCAAAAAAGTTAAACGGTGATCCTAACCTCAAGAATTTGCCATTAATAGGTGAAGTATCAGGTGTTTCTACGAGTGGCGGTCATATGTATTTCTCCTTAAAAGACGAAAATAGTGTACTTCGTGCAGTCATATGGAGGAGTAATATTTCGAGAATCGACACATCTCTTATTAAGAATGGTAGTAAAATAGTAGCGCTTGGAGACATAAGCGCTTATGCTCGTGGTGGTAACTATTCCTTTTCCATCCGTATGGTTGAAAGCTTTGGTGAAGGCGACCTTGCAAAGGAATATAATCGAGTAAAGAAGCTCCTCGAATCTGAAGGGTTGTTTTCTCGAGAACATAAAAAGCCAATCCCTAGATTTGTAAAGCGTATTGGTGTAATAACTTCTGACACTGGAGCAGCTATAGAGGATATTAAGAAGATAATCACAAGCAAGAACGATTATGCTGATATAATAATTTTTCCAACGCTAGTACAAGGCATAGGTTCTCCGGCGAGCATTATAAAAAGCATTGAAACTGCTAATAATTATAGTAAATCCGTCAAATGTATAGACGTTCTTATTATTGGACGTGGTGGTGGTTCAGCCGAGGATTTAGCGGCATTTAATGATGAAGATGTCGCACGGGCTATCTTTGCATCAAAGATTCCGACTATCAGTGCAGTTGGTCACGAATCAGATGTATCAATATCAGATTGGGTGGCTGATGCAAGAGCCGAGACCCCAACCGCTGCTTGCTGATATGGCTGCTATTAATACATTTGAACTTAGGGAGCAAATCGCGAGAAATGAGCAAGAGTTAAAAAAATCCATCGCTTATAAAATTAAGATGGAGCGTAACAATATTAAAATTCAAAGAGAGCATCTCATTCATGCAATGAGTGGCAAGATTCGCGAAATGAAACTTAACATCGATAAAGCAGTTATAACACTTAAGGAGAATAATCCAACTAATGTGCTCAGTAAGGGTTATGCTCTTGTCACAAAGAATGACATAGTGGTCTCAGACATGTCAAATATCGCTTTAGACGAGATTTATACCATAGTTATGGCTGATGGGTCATTTGAAGCAAAAACTACGTCGAAAAACGCAAAATTAAGAGGTGTGATATGACAAAGAATATAGATAAAACATTTATGGAGGCTTATCAGGATCTAGTGGATGCCGCTAATAACATTACCAAGCATACAACTTCAATTGATGAGTCTATGAAGCTATTTGATCAAGGCATGAAGGATGCAGAGCTTTGTAATAAAATACTCGATGAAGCAGAACAGAAAATTGAAGTTTTCAATTCTGATGAAGAATAGGTGCGGATATGTACGATTATAACGAATATAAAGCTCTTATCGAAGAGCATTTGCTCGATTACATTCCTAGGATTGATACTAAAGCGCAAATGCTCTTTGAATCAATGAAATACAGCTTGACAAGCGGCGGTAAGAGGCTTCGCCCTGTACTACTGTTAGCTGCATGTGATTTTTGCTGGCGGCAATATATATGAAGCGCTCCCATTCGCATGTGCAATTGAATATATCCATACTTATTCGCTAATTCATGATGATTTACCAGCGATGGACAACGATGATTTACGTCGTGGAAATCCAACTAACCATAAAGTATTTGGAGAAGACATTGCAATTCTCGGAGGAGATGCACTACTGAATACTGCTATGGAACTTATGTTCAGGGATTTTACATATCAATTTGATAATCTCGAGAAGCTTAGGAGACACTGCCGAGCAGGTCTTATAATCGCAAAAGCTGCCGGAGTTAATGGGATGATAGCCGGTCAGGTGGTAGATGTCGAGAATAGCTCAAAAGTTAATTTGCAAGAGTATGTGGATTTTATTGAAGAAAACAAGACAGGAGCTCTTATCTGCGCACCAATTATTGCTGGTTTAAGTATAGCTGGAGCGGATGAATCTATAATCGATGCATTTAATGTATATGCTAGATGTATCGGAAAAGCATTTCAGATATCTGACGATATACTGGATATGACCGGTTCAATAGAAGAACTCGGCAAGACACCTGGCAAAGATTTCCAGCAGGAAAAAGCTAATTTTGCAATAGTAAACGGTATAGAGCAAGCAAAAGAAGAGCTACACACCCTTACAATAACTGCGATTGAATCGATTGAACAATTTGAAACATCAGATAAAAAATTCTTTAGAGATCTAGCACTAAGGCTAGAACAGAGGAGAGCATAATGAAATATGATCTTGAACATGAAGATCTGATATCTATTATAAAATCAGCCGACGAAAATGAACTCGAGGAACTGTGCAGTGACATCAGGGAATTTTTGATTCAGAAAGTTTCTAAAACTGGTGGTCATCTTGCATCAAATCTCGGTGTAGTTGAGTTAACTGTTGCTATGCATAAGGTTTACAACAGCCCTGTTGACAAGATAATCTATGATGTCGGTCATCAGACTTATGTACATAAGATACTCACGGGCAGAGCTGATCAATTCGATACACTACGTAAATTTAAGGGGCTAAGCGGTTTCCCTAAAGCATATGAAAGTGTTCATGATGCATATGATACTGGTCACAGTAGCACATCACTTGGTGCAGCTGCAGGCTACGCAGTGGCTCGCAATTTAAAAGGAGAAGAAAGCGAAGTTGTTGCGCTAATAGGGGATGGGGCCATGACCGGCGGGTTGGTTTATGAAGCTTTAAATAACATCGGTTCTAATAGACTAAAGATACGCATAATACTGAATGATAATGGCATGTCTATCGCTCATAACGTAGGGGCTATGTCAAAGCATTTGCAGCGTCTTCGTAGCTCATCTAATTATATAAATGCAAAAAAATCCGTACGTTCATCACTGAATAGAGTTCCGCTGATAGGAAAGCCTATTTCAAATGGAATAAGTCGAACAAAATCACGAATTAAGCTTTCAGTGCTAGATCAACAGGGAATCCTTTTTGAAGAACTTGGCATTAAGTATATCGGTCCAATTGATGGATATGATATTCCTAAGCTCATAGAGGCATTTAATGCAGCAAATGCGGTCGAAGGACCGACTATCGTTCACGTTATTACGACAAAAGGCAAAGGCTATTCATGGTCCGAAAAATTTCCTAGAAAATTCCATGGTGTCGGTCCATTTAGTATTGATAACGGTAATTTATTATCGTCAAACAATTCATCCAGCGAGGTTTCATTCTCAGAAGTATTTGGTAATAAGTTACTAGAATTAGCGAAAGAAGATGACCGAATAGTTGCTATTACAGCAGCCATGGGAACCGCTACCGGGCTGGGTCCATTTTGCGATGAGCTTCCAAATCGTTTCTTTGATGTAGGAATTGCTGAACAACATGCTGTACTATTTGCTGCAGGACTTGCAAAAGCTGGCATGATTCCAGTTGCGCCAATCTACTCTTCATTCCTTCAGAGGGCATATGACCAAATAATTGAAGATGTATGTATACAAAATCAGCATGTCATATTTGGAGTTGATAGAGCTGGATTAGTAGGTGCAGATGGTGAAACACATCACGGTGTATTCGATCTTAGCTATCTTTCAAGTATTCCTAATATGACTGTATTTGCACCTGCGGATGGAGCGCAGCTTGAAGAGATGCTCGAATATGCTGTAAAGGATATGAATTCTCCTGTAGCTATAAGATACCCTCGTGGTTCTTCCGAATTTGATCATCTCAAATTAAAGGCATTTACAGGTAATAACATAAAGCTTTCTAATGGCTCTGATATTACTATCTTTGCAGTTGGAAATATGCTCGACACTGCACTTGAAGCTGCACGAGAACTCATGTCAAAGGATTATGACGTTGGTGTAACAAACGTATGTGTAGTAAGTCCGTTTGAAGAAGATCTGACTAAAATAGATACTAAACTTGTGATTACTATAGAGGATAATATTGTTCGCGGAGGTTTTGGAGAAATATTCGCTACTAGAGCAATAGAAACAGGGAATGATTATGGGTTAATCACCTTTGGCGTTCCTGATAAATTTATAGAACAAGGCTCTATCGAGCAGCTTCGTATTGAATGCAGAATGACAGCGAATGATATAGTGAAAGGAGCAACTGAATACTTTGAAAGAAAGGCTTGATGTCATACTCGTGAATAATGGACTTGCCTCATCACGGGATAACGCAAAGCGTACAATAATGGCCGGTCTTGTAACAGTTGACGGAATTGTCGAGACAAAATCTGGTCAAAAATTCGATGTAGATAGTGAATTTAAAGTTAAAGACAAGCTTCTTAAATATGTTAGTCGTGGCGGTCTAAAACTGGAAAAGGCTATACAATCATTTAATATCAAACTAAATGGTTGCTATGCTGTTGATATGGGAGCCTCTACTGGCGGTTTTACCGACTGCATGCTCATGAACGGAGCACTAAAAGTTTACGCTCTAGATGTTGGTTATGGCCAGCTCGACTACAAGCTACGTGTAGACCCTAGGGTGATTAACATGGAGAAAACTAACATTCGTTATCTCGATACAACCCTTATTGAAGAGCCGATTGATTTCATATCCATCGATGTTTCATTTATTTCATTAAGGCATATGTTTCCTGTTGCATCAGAGATTCTCAAGGATGCAGGAGCAGTTATGTGTCTCATTAAGCCGCAATTTGAAGCAGGTAGAGAGCAGGTGGGAAAAAAAGGCATAGTTCGTGATAGTAAGATCCACGTGGAGGTGATAGAGAATGTCATCAGCTACGCATCTGATAACGGACTATATCCACATGGGTTAGATTATTCTCCTGTCAAAGGAACTAAGGGTAATATTGAATATCTACTATACCTCAAGAAAACAGAATCATCTGAAGAAATCTCGCCACAAGAGGTTGTGAACATAGCTCACGGCGAGCTCGATTATTAATAACATACAAAGGGGGAGATTATGGGCCTTTCACCGATGATGAAGCAATATTTCGACATAAAAGAGCAATACAAAGACTGCTTGTTAATGTATAGGCTAGGTGATTTTTATGAGCTTTTTTTTGACGACGCTCTGATAACATCTCGTGAATTGGAACTTACTTTAACCGGCAGAAATTGCGGGTTAGAAGAAAGGGCACCTATGTGTGGTGTTCCTTTTCATGCTGCGAATTCATATATTGCTAAACTAGTCGCAAAAGGATATAAAGTTGCTATTTGTGAACAGATTGAAGACCCAAAAGAGGCTAAAGGCATCGTAAAGCGAGAAGTAATCAGAATAATCACTCCTGGAACAATTGATATAGATGAATCAACAAATGCGAAAGACAATTTATATTTAGCCTCTGTATACATTACTAAAAAGACTAGAGGGATAGCATACACTGATATAACTACCGGTGAATTTACAGCACTTGAAGTCCGTGATGATCATGACAACGAGCTGTTAATTTCTGAGCTTGTGAGAATCTCTCCTAAAGAAATCATTTACTTTGATGAAACCTCTTCAGATTTTATTGACCTATACTGCAAGACGTCACCGGGCACATATATAAATACTATAGATGAATCATATTTTAAATACTCGTCTTGCGAAGACATACTCCTGTCTCAATTTGAAGTAACTTCTCTTATTCCTCTAGATATACAGGATAAGAGGGAAGTTACAATTGCTTCAGGATCACTTCTTCTGTATCTAATGGAAACCGAAAAGCATGCATCTCCACAGATTAAGCATTTAATTTTAAAGGAATCCGGCCTAAATATGATTCTAGATAGGTCAACTATGCGCAATCTAGAGCTGCTAGAGACGCAATATAATCAGAGCCAGAAGGGCTCTTTGCTTGACGTTTTAGATAAGACACATACAGCAATGGGTGGAAGACTTATCAGAAGGTTTATTAAAGAACCTCTAAAGGATAGCGATGCAATCAATAAGAGGCTGGATGCGGTTGAAATACTAGTTGATTTGCCAGTTAATAGAGCGAATATAGTTTCGTCACTCAAACACGTATATGATTTTGAGCGTCTAACAGCTAGGATAGCGAGCATGAGAGCTAATGGCAAAGACCTCATAGCGCTTAAGACTACTCTCAGAGAGCTACCATCAATTAAGGACGAGTTACGTAATATAAATTCACCTCTTTTAAACGAAATCTATTCATCTCTTGACGATTTTTCGGAACTAGAGGCTCTTATCGAGAATGCTATTGTTGAAGAACCACCATTTACAATCACGGATGGAGAACTTATTAAGCCAGGTTATTCTGAAGAACTTGATAGTATAAAATTATCAATAAAGGATGCAAAAGAATGGATTATTGGTCTTGAGACTAGAGAAAAAGAGCGCACAGGTATTAAGAATCTAAAGGTTGGATTCAACAAGGTATTTGGATACTATATCGATATCAGTAAATCTAATCTTCCACTTGTACCAGATGACTACATAAGAAAACAAACACTCGTTAACAACGAGAGGTATATAACACCGGAACTGAAGGAGAAAGAGAGCCTTGTCCTATCAGCTGAGGCTAAAATTAATAATATAGAATATGAGATTTTTAAAGAAATTCGAGCTTCTATCGAACCATATTTTGCGAGGCTTCAACGAGCATCTGCCTCTGTAGCTCTTCTCGACGTTCTGACGTCTCTTGCCGATGTTGCTTCAAGATATGGCTATGTAAAGCCCATTGTAGATGATTCTAGTGTAATAGACATTAAAGAAGGCCGTCACCCAGCAGTGGAGCAGATGATTGGGGAAGGGTTATTCGTATCAAATAGTACGCTACTTGATACAGTATCACGCAGTATGCTGATTATCACAGGTCCTAATATGTCTGGTAAATCCACTTACATGCGCCAAACAGCCATTATAGTGCTGATGGCACAGATTGGGTCGTTTGTTCCTTGTGAACATGCTCATATTGGAGCGGTTGATAGAGTGTTCACCAGAATAGGTGCTTCCGACAATTTATCTCACGGTCAATCGACTTTCTACATTGAGATGAGTGAACTAGCAAATATCCTTAGAAATGCGACTGAGCGTAGCCTAATCATACTCGATGAAATCGGTAGGGGTACTAGTACCTTCGATGGCCTTTCAATTGCATGGGCTACTATTGAGTTTTTGTCAAAACCAGGAAATTGTATTAGGACCATGTTCGCTACTCACTACCACGAGCTAACGGTTCTCGAAAGTAAATACGCAAACGTTAAAAATCTATCTGTTGCCGTAAGTGAGCAGGGAAGTGATATTGTATTTCTCCACAAGATATCTGAGCAACCTGCTAGTAAAAGCTACGGTATTCATGTTGCAAAAATCGCCGGGGTTCCTTCTGAAATCCGTAAAAAGGCTGCTTCAAAGCTCAGAGAACTTGAGTCTGGTTCTAGTTCATCACCACTATCTAGTGATCAGATATCATTCTTTGGACAGAGTATTGTAGCAGATGACGAGAACGAATATGAAGAAATTATCGATGAAATTAAGGATATAAACCTAAATAACATCACACCGATGGAAGCAATGTTAAAACTGAAAGAAATCCAGGATAAAGTAAAATAGAAGGAGTTACTATGATTAGAATTCTCGATGAGTTTATAGCAGATAAAATAGCTGCAGGTGAAGTCATTGAACGCCCACTTTCTATTGTCAAAGAGTTGATTGAGAACTCTATTGACGCTGGCTCCTCGCAGATAGTAATTGAAATCAAAAATGGTGGTAAGTCATACATAAGGGTAACAGATAATGGGTCTGGAATAGTTAGCGATGAGATTGAACTGGCATTTGAAAGACACGCAACAGGTAAAATATCAAAACTCAGCGATCTTGATCATATAAATACTCTTGGGTTCAGAGGTGAAGCCCTGGCTAGTATAACTGCAATCTCTAGACTTACAGTATATTCAAAGACAGCGGATTCCGAACTTGGCACTAAGCTCAAGATGCAAGGAGGAACAACTGTAAGCATAGAAAAGACTGGTATGAATACTGGTACTACCATGGTGGTTGAGGATGTATTTTATAATACTCCTGCAAGACGAAAATTTATGAAGAGTGATGCTGCAGAAGCAACAGTAATCATCGATATGATTCAAAAGATTGCCATCTATTATTCTCACATTGCTTTCAGACTTATTAATAACAAGCAGACTATTATTGCAACACCTGGTACTGGTGATATGCTCACTACAATTCAGTCAATATATCCATCTTATCGCGAACTGATAGAAATTGATGGTGACTATGTTCATGGATTTATCTCCGATCCAGGGAGTACAAAGAGCAACAAAAGAGGTCAAATATTCTTCGTAAATGGCAGATATATCAGTAGCTCTACTATTGAAAAGGGTATTATAAAAGGGTATGGAGACAGAATATTCTCCGGTCACCCGATTTGCATATTATTCATTGAAGTTAACCCGGAAACTATAGATGTAAATATACATCCTAATAAGAAGGAAATAAAATTTCTACACGAAGAAGATATTGTTAAAGACATAGAAAACGCTATCAAGCGTGTAATTAACTCAGAGAATACAATTCCTTCAGCAATGGGGCTTAGGTCCGAAGGCACTTTTGATACAAAAGCCTCTTCAGCAGTTGATATTACCGCTTCAAACGCTGAAAGACTCTCTTCGGAGACCTATCAAGACAATTCGCTAAAATCCGATGAAAAAAAGAGTACACAGGTTAACATAAAATCATTTCTTGCATCTAAAACGAGGGTTTCAGATATCACTGATACATATACACCTGATGGATTAGCTGAATCTACACAAAATTGCACTGATACAGATTCTGTAAAGGGTGGTTTTGAAGAAGCTAATCATAATAATAGCGCATCAAATGCAAATAATAATGATGTTAAAATCAACGATAATGCTAAAGATAATGCTATAATTAAAAAGCAGATTGCAATTAAAGCACCTAATGTCCAGACATTTGATTTGATTCACTAGTATATAAGGGATACTTATTTGATACATACATTATCATGCAATCAACTGATATAGCATATCTAATTGATCAACATGCTGCACACGAGCGTATCATGTACGAGCGTTTTATCACTGTGTATAATAACTCGGAACACGTATCTCAACCAATGCTAATGCCTTTTTCCATTGAGACTTCGAGCGATGTATATGCTGCCGAAAGATTCTGGATGGATGATCTCGCTAGACTAGGTTTCGATATCGACGATTTTGGAAATAATACATTCATCGTTAGAGGTATTCCGACCTACATGGATAGAGGTGAGGCAGAGCTATTTATCCACACATACATTGAGGACCCAGAATCAAGATCTGATAGAGGGAATACGACCGTTATCGATAAACTTATCATGCGCTCGTGCAAAGCCGCTGTAAAAGGAAATAATAAGCTTAGCACGATGGAGATTGAGGAGCTTATCAAGCAATTGTCAAACTGTGTAAATCCATTTAGTTGTCCTCACGGGAGGCCTACATTCATCAGGTTTACATTATCAGAAATTTCGCACGCATTTAAGCGTTAACAATATATAGAAGGGAAATCGTTATGACCATAGGTAATAAAAAAGTTTATATAATTGGCGGGCCGACTGCTGCTGGAAAAAGCATTGTAGCACTATATCTCGCCAAGAGAGTTAAGGGAGAAATTGTAAACTGTGATTCTGTTCAGCTTTATAAGTATATGGATATAGGAAGTGCTAAACCTTCTCAAAAGGATATGAAAGCCATTCCTCATCATCTATATGGTTTCGTTGATCCGGCTGATGATATAACTGTAGCACAGTATCAGAAGCTCGCTTTTGAGAAGATAGATGAGATATTAGCACGTGGCAATACGCCAATAGTTGTAGGTGGAACTGGACTATATCTTAACTCACTTATATACAAGATGTCATTTGCAGCTAAGCCAATAAACCTAAAGCGTAGAGATGAATTAGAACATCTTGCAGAGGTAAGAGGTAATGAATATCTATTTGAGCTTCTGTCTGCAGTCGACCCTGATGCAGCCGCAAGAATTCACCCTAATAACATTAGGAAGATTATCCGGGCAATAGAAGCTTATGAACTAGGCTCAAAATTGGAATCAATGGATAAACTCGAACCTAATACTAAATATGATTTCAAGATCAATATTGTTAATATGGAACGTGAATGGCTTTACACTCGTATAAATAGACGTGTTGATAAGCTAATGGAGGAGGGACTACTCAAAGAGGTAAAGCACCTTCTTTCTATGGGATATAACAGCGAAACACCAGCGATGAAAGGTATCGGATACAAAGAACTCTTATTGTACCTTGACGGCAAAGCTACACTTGAAGAAGCTGTGAATAATATTAAAACGAATACACGACACTATGCAAAACGTCAATTGACATGGTTTAAGCGCTACGATAATGCTCACTGGATTGAGATACAAAAGGGACAGATGGTTGGCAATGTAGTCGATGACATTCTAGAAGCTAGCAAATAATTGGGACTATGGCTATAAAAAGAACTATCGGAGCCGCTGGCAACGATGTAAAGCTGCTCAAAATTCACAATAAATCTGATAAACCAGATAATGTGATTGAAAAAGAAAACGAAATATACATGAAGTGTGAGGCAATTGAACGCGAACTACCTAGTTTTTTGCGTTCATATTTTGTGTACCTAAAAGGAAATGTTCTTCCCATGTCTAGACTTGCATACCTGCAGGATGTGCGGTTTTTCTTCGATTATCTCATTAGTAATACTTCGCTCACAGATGCTGATGTTCCAAAAAATATAAAACTTGAAGAAATTCGCGAACTAACATCTATGGATATCAATCTATTTATTGATTTCTGCCGCAAGTACACTGTAGATGATGGCGATAAGATAATTATTTATGAGAATAATAACAAAACTCTCGCACGCAAAAAGTCTTCTGTATCCGTCATGTTTAAACAGCTTTATCGCGATGGATTTATTGAGAACAACATAACTGATGGATTTGATCCAATAAAGGTTCCTAAACCTGGTGAGCGTGAGATAAAGGCACTTCAAGATGACGAAGTAATGATTATGCTTGACGCGGTAAGCACTGGTTCAAACATGACTCCACATGAGCGCAAGTACTGGGAGAAGACGAAGCTTCGTGATAAAGCAATTCTAATTCTTTTCTTAACCTATGGTCTTAGGCTTTCAGAGCTTCAGCAGCTCAACATTTCTTCATTTAACTTCTCTCGTGGCGAATTTATCATTTATCGCAAAAGAGGTAAAGAATCAAGCATGCCGATTAATCAGTCAGTACAAATGACTGTTCAGGATTATATCAACAACGAACGTTCTTCGATTGCTGAAGAAACGGAAGCCGACGAGGATGCGTTATTTCTATCTTTGCAAGGAAGACGTATGACATCAAGGTCGATAAGGGAGCTGGTAAAAAAATATACTGCAATCGCGCTTAACACTACAAAACACAACGGTTATAGCCCGCACAAGCTACGCGCAACAGCGGCCACTAGTCTCATAGGACGTGGAAACTCCATCTATGATGTACAAGCTCTACTTGATCACGAGCAAGTAACGACGACTCAGCTTTATGCTTCACATAAGATGAATGTAAAGCGAGATTTGGTGAAAGATATGGAGTGGGAGATAGAGAGAAAGGACAACGATTAATGACTAGCTATAATGAGCATCTCATAAAGAATTTTGATATTAAGCCTGCTGTTCTAGACATCGTAGATAGGGCAGAGGAACAGCTGAAAAAACAGTTTACTGAACTAGAGGATATATGTGCTATTAACCAGCTCAAAGTTCTAGGTGCATTTCAAGATAATAAAATCAGCGATTCACACTTCGCATGGAACACTGGATATGGATATGACGATGCAGGCCGTGAAGCCGTTGAAAAGGTATATGCTAGTATCTTCAATACGGAGGCAGCTCTTGTAAGGCCAAATATTGTCAATGGAACACATGCGCTCTCTACGACGCTTTTTGGCATACTAAAACCAGGCGAAGAATTGATTTACGTGACAGGTAGACCATATGATACCTTACAGACGGTCATCGGTATTAATGACCATGATTATATGGGAACTTTGACGGATTACGGTATAGAGTACAGCGAAGTTGAGTTAAATGATAACTTAGATGTTGATTTAGAGGCAATAAAAAATTCACTCCACGAGAATACGCGGGTAGTTGCAATGCAGCGTTCAACAGGTTATGACTGGCGACCAGCGATAACCTTGAACAGTATCCGCAAAGTCACTGATCTTATACACAAAATTCGCCCGGACATCATAGTTATGGTAGATAATTGCTATGGTGAATTCGTAAGTGCAGAGGAACCGACTGATTTTGGAGTGGATGTAATTGCAGGTTCTCTTATCAAGAATCCAGGTGGTGGACTAGCGCTTTCTGGTGGATATATCTGCGGAAGGAAAGATTTAATAGAGAGAATCTCATATCGCCTAACGTGTCCAGGCATTGGTTCAGAATGCGGATTAACTTTTGGACAAAATCGTTCCGTTCTTCAGGGAATTTTCCTTGCACCCAAGGTTGTAAATGCAGCGCTAAAGGGAGCTATGTTATGCGGTGCTGTTTACGATATGCTCGGATATGAGGTGTGCCCGCCAGTTTCTTCAGAGAGAAGTGACATAGTCGAGGCAATTAAATTCAGGAATCCTGACTTAGCGATAGCCTTTATTCAAGCAATTCAGTCTGCTGCACCAATTGATGCATACGTTACCCCAATTCCATGGGATATGCCTGGTTATGATGATCAAGTGATTATGGCAGCTGGTGCCTTTGTACAAGGTTCTTCCATTGAATTAAGTGCTGATACCCCACTCAGAGAGCCTTATATCGCTTACTATCAGGGCGGTCTTACTTATGAACATGCTAGATTCGGTATCATAAAAAGCTTGCAGGAGCTAGTAAATAGAGGCTTAATAGATGTCAAAAAAGCACAAGGAGAAAACAGAAAATAATATTAAATGTACAGCGAAAGCAACAATAACTGATTTAAAACATGATGAACATGTTAATACATGTAACATCTCAATTTCTAGACGGTTAATCGCCTTTGGTAAGCTATTTTTGCTTTTTGCTATATTAATTGTTGTTCCACTCGTGTTATATCTCTTATATAAAGATACGTTGTTCAATAAGGCTTATTTGTCAAATATATCAAATAGACTTGATGACTTTAAAGGTTTTGCATTTATTCCTCTAATATTACTGCAAATTATCCAAATCGTCATATGTATCATACCAGGTCAACCGATACAGTTCGCATCAAGTTACTTATATGGGATACTAGGTGGTTTCTTAATATCACTAGTGGGAGCTTTCATTGGGACAGTAATCACTTACTACCTTGCAAAATTCCTTGGTAATGACGCTCTTCATGTTATATTCGGCGAAGAAAAAGTTAAATCGTATGTGAGAAAACTTAATAGTAGCCGCGCTTATGTGATAATATTTCTCCTGTACTTAATACCTGGTATTCCGAAAGACGTCACCAGCTATATTGCTGGTATTTCAAATATAAGACTAAGACCATTTATATTTCTATCTATACTCGGAAGATCTCCGGGAGTTCTTGAAAGCTTGCTATTCGGAACATTTTTAGCACATAGAAATTATTTTGGAATTGCCATGCTTATTATTGCTAGCATCATTATTTTGCTGATATGCTATATAAAACGTGATGTATTACTTAAATTTATAGACTCATATGAAGATTCTGAAGATAATTTAGAGGTTTAGATTATGGCTAAAAAAGAAAAGATTGAAAAAACCAACGCCATGAGGCAGCTAGATAGCGCTGGTATTGACCATGATATCAGTGAGTATGATTATGATGAATCTGATCTCTCTGGAGAACACGTTGCTGCAGCACTAGGAATATCTGAAGAAGAAATTTTTAAAACATTGGTAACTCATTCAAATACTGGAGAATATTTCGTATTTGTAATTCCAGTTGCATCTGAGTTAAATCTTAAAAAAGCAGCGTCTGTAGCAGGTGCAAAAAAGATAGAGATGATTCATGTAAAAGAGCTACTTCCACTAACAGGCTATGTTAGAGGTGGGTGCTCTCCAATTGGTATGAAAAAACATTTCCCGACCTTTATCGATGAAACCGCAGTACTATATAATCAGATATATATATCGGCAGGAAAGAGGGGAGCACAGATAATTATTAATGGAGAAAAACTAGCTGAGTTTATCAATGCGTCTTTTGCAGATATAACAGCATAAACGTCTAATGCTTACTTGATATCTACAATACATATCTTTCCAAGCAATATATATGATAAAAATCTATTAATATTTCGAATAACATATCATCCTTAAGATGTTGTAACGACTGGCTTACAGCATCTTTTTTTATTTTTTCAAACATTTGTTCTTTTTTTCTTATTGACTTTGAATATGTAAGGGGTTATACTATGAACATCCAAATAGAACATTTGTTCTTTTTTTAATTCATTGATAGTTAATACCATAGCTTTAAGCTATTAGTATCATATATACGGAGGTAATCATTATGAAAAAGAAATACAAAATCGTTTCGCCAGTTAGATTTTTTATATTTGTCCTAGTAACAGTATTAAGTATGACTATGCTCGTGTACAGCTTGTTAGGTTTCGCTACAACTGAAGCTGGTACTTCAGATACATATAGACAAGTTGAAGTTAAACAGAACGATACACTTTGGTCTATTGCTAATAAGTATAGTGGCAAGTACGTTGATCCTCGCACCACAGTTAACAAGATATGTGAACTTAATGGTATATCTGCTTCTGATGTAAAAACAGGAGATACTATTCTAGTTCCAGTAGAGTCGTAAATAAGCGAGGCCAAAATTTCGCCTTAGAGGCGTTTTTTATGAGATAAGGGTATATGACACCCTCCGAGTTACGGTAGATATTCGAATACAGAGTATATATTCCTAATTATTACATAGGTATTGGTACAGTGTTAAATCACTTGTTGTCAAATACATAAAGCTCCATTTACGAGGCTGCCTCCGTGGCAGCCATATTTCTTGTTTTGTAACTATTCCCAAAATTATGATTTTAGGAATAGTTATATCTCATTAGATTCATGTCCCCATCGATACTTATTTGCTTCACTGTGATAATACCTTCATATTCTTTAAATATCTTTTTAATTATTTTTGTTAATAAAAAAACTACCTAAACTAAATCGTTCAGGTAGTTTCCTTATCATTCGCAACATATCAATTACAGAAATATTTAATATATTACGCATCATCTTATGTCGTTATGACTAAAATTCTCACTTATTATCTCTATCTAGCATTTACTATCTTGTGTATCTTATCTATCAAAGCTCCAACGTAATATACACCCACAACCATCGCTACTCCGATTTCAATTGTCATCCTTATTAATGGAGTTGTTGAATCTAGATTCATCGATAACATCGCTATCGCCCATCCTGCTAGGAAACTTGGCAGATATACATACCTGGGAAATTTTGCAGATATTATTACTGCAATAAATCCTAGTATAAATAAGTAGACCAAAGTGTAATATTCGCACTAAAAGGCGTTTTTTGCATCACGACTGTGGCAATTAATGACCATATGTCTCCAGCGATATATCCAGCTGCTATTTTAAAAGAGTCTTCGAATTTATTCCCGTTTGCACCATATATGCCAGCAGCAATAAGAGCTATTGGTCCAACGTGCACTCCTATATATGGGCTTATTAAAGCCCATGTTGGAGGAAGAATTCCAACTAAGAGAGCAAGGGTAAGCACCTCTTTATACTTACCCTTGCCACCGTCGCGATTAAGGCTTTCCCTTTTACTCATATTATTTCCGTTCTTACCTCATTGTAATATAACCATGATAACCAGTCATATTATCTGATCTTGCTATATCTGATAAGAAAATTCCCGAGATTCCATATGACTTTTTGAGATATGGGAAATCCGCAGTCTCTCCCCAAGATGGCTTTTTTACTATTTTAGCAGCCTTTTCTGTCGCTGCTACCCACGCGGACTGACATGGGAACCACATTTCAACAACGCGATCAAAATCACAGCCATTTATTTCCTTTATTATCTTGCTAGATAAACATCTTATTACTTCATCCTGTTCTGTATAGGCTGGTAAGAATTCTTCCTTAAGCCACTTATCTCCTTCTTCAAGAGTAACCCCCTCAGGGTAATGAACCATAAACTGCCATCTATAGTTTGGTCCATCTTCAACAGTTCTGCCTTCACCCTTGAAGTCTTCTTCCCACCATACCGGGATAAATGCAAATATAAATGGAACTGTACCTAATTCTTCGCTCCCTTTTGTAGCTCTCGCATCATCACCTTCAAAATTAACCTCTTCGGATTTATTAATTTTATGAGAGTTCCCCTCATCAGGCATATTATTTTGCCATATTAGTACATCCTTAGGAAAATACTCTGTCAGTGCCTTATGATGTACGAAATTTCTAATATCATTTGGGTTTGCTAGCCAGTAGTGCTCTGTCATCTGCATTCTTACAGTACCAAATCTTTCACCACCTGGAGGTGTTGGAAGAGCCTGATAAAATGCATACTTTGACACATACGGTCCAAATTGAGAAATACTATCTGGAATATGGTACCTGTATAACCAATTCTCAAGCTTTATCCTATAATCCTCATGGGCAAGATCGACGTATATTAGACTCCTGACTGGATAGAATTCTGGTCTATTCATACTAACACCTCCTATTTATTCATGACAAATTGCTCTTGAAGCCTTGTCTGCTACGGGATACCATATCATCGCTATAATTAGTGTTGGAATATAACATGGTATAAGCCAGCAACAACAGCAAACAAATAGTCATTCATCGTTCCATTACCAGCTATGAACACACCAAAAGCTGTCATCACTAAATCCAAGATAACTACAAAGAAAAAAGCTATAACAACATTTGCAAGAAGTCCAAACTTGAATGTATTATCTTCTGCATACTTACTTGCGAACTTAAAACCTATCATACCAACAGGCAGAAAATTAATAAAAAATGTAAGTACATAAGCTAAACAAAAGCTCGGAATAAATCTTTCCATTGTCAGATTACCACCTAGTGCAAGTGCTACCATAGTAACAACGATGCTGAGTGGTAAATCCATAATGAGTGCATATACTGCAGTTAGTTTCTTACTCTTTGGCATTGTAATACCCTCCATCCATAATAAAAACAATCCATAGCTCAAAATCGTTAAAATCGAAACGACCTTGTTTGTCTATATTTTAAACAAACAAGGTCTCTTTGTATAATTGAATATTAGGTATGCTCTGCATAACCGCGTTGTTATGAATCAACTGAACAAGATAGAATCAGGTCATATAATTCCCTAACCTCGTCATTAGTGCTATTCTTAATCATTCCAGCACAGATAAATTCTTTTTCCTGTAAATCAATTGATTCTAAATTTTTATCATTGAGATATCCAGTAAATTCATCGCAAATTGCAACACCAAGGTTATATCTTACACAATTAATCATCGATTCGAAATTATTTACAAACTGAATCTTTGGTCTGATGCCATATGGCTGCATATACATGTTAATACTCTTTGTAACTGTATCATCCATGATGCTCCAAGGAGCAAAAAATTTTTCATTAGCAAAATCTGCTGGACTTAGATTTTCTTTCATAGCTAAAATATTTTGCTTGTTATATACGAGTTTCTTTCTGGTTTCGAGTATATTCCGAGATTCTATCTCTGCAAATGTGTCAAAAGTATTTTTTAACGAAATTGCAATGTCAATCTCATCCGTAAGGAGCAGCGTTGATACTTCCTTGGCACCGACATAATTAATCAATATATCTACATAACCATGTGAATCTCTATACTTTTTTATAGCATTAGTAAGCCATGATGCAAAATCCCACCCTTCAAGTATCCCGATGGTTATTGTCTGAGCAGTAATGCCATCTAATTCGGATACTTCGTGCTTAATGTTGCCCATTTCAGTCTTGTATCGGCTAAAAAAATCAAAATATCTCTTCCCAGCCTCTGTAAGTTCTGTTCTCCTGTTATTTCTAATGAATAACTTAACCCCTAGCTCTCTTTCTAGAAGTGCAATTTGCTTGGAAATTGCAGGCTGTGATACAAAGAGTTCTTCCGATGTCTTGGTAAAGCTCGAATTAGTAGCTACGGCCATAAAATAATCTATTTGAAGGTCGTTCATAACACGCGTATATTCCAGTTACCTGATAAAAATCTGGATTTCCCTTTCTCCGAGACTTCTCGGTGATTTTTATTTCATTATACTAAATATATATATTCAACAACTAAATCGCAAAGCTCTCCGTTTTCGTCATAACCAAAATAGACAGGATATCTTCCGTCTCCAAATCCTGATTGTATCATGGGAATTGAGAGTTCTGAATTTGGTATTTTAAAGTTTATCCAGTCTCCACCCTCTCTTTGATAAACTGGATTCTCCTCAGCATTCTTTGCAAAAACCTCAGCAAAAAAATCGTCATATATATTCTTGTTAGGATTTTTCTGTATACCATTTATCTTTAAAATCACAGTATGCGTTTCTTGTCTCTATATCAACTATAGTTGCAAGACCAGCATCTACATTAAATCCAAATATGCTATCACCATCTACATCATCTAGATTTTCATCACCCTTAAGTGCCTCGTAATAAATCTTAGGGACGTTTTCTGTAAATCTCACTCTGCTTAGTGCGTACCTGTAGTGATCTTCTTCCAATTTTACAACTAACGTTTCAATTCTATATTTTCCCCTCGGCACAGATGTTAAATATGCTTTTTCATCTCGGTTTAGCCATACTAATGGATCCCTTACGAGTATATCTCCTGTAGGAAATTCAATTTCACCCATATCCAAAATAAATATTTTCTTGCCCTGAATCTCCTTCATATCAAAGCACTTCGCATAGTTTACCGGCGATGTAAGCAGGTGCTTGACCTCTTCATACCTTTTCTTCCACTCAATTGATGGTTGCAGCTTTTCCATATTATTCCTTCGTTTCATGCAAAATTATCCGTTCATTCCCCCAGGCATTCATTACTCCAAGGTAAGCACCGCAATAAATTCTACCTTCTTCTAATATGAATTTATTACCTTCACATGCCTTTTCTTATAATCAAAGCCGCCAGCTCTATGTGAAGTATAACTGCTATGAATAGGAATTTTGATGTCTTCATACTTTTTTTATCTAAAATATAAATTCCAATATTTACTATAGATCCGTGCACACAGCATAGGCTGTGTTTCCCTTTGCCGCAATAGCATAAAGCTTATCATTATCTATTATCATTTGCTGATATACTGTTATTTCGAATTTATCAAATTCGAGCTTCTTATATAGGGTACCGTCATTTCTATTTATCAAAACAGGTTTGTTTTTCTCATTCGACAGAAGTACATAATCTTTGTAATAGAGAAAATTAGATGTTCCCCTGGTGTTATAGCTATACTTTATACTTCCATCAGACAAGTTAACAGCAAAGAACTTTCCGCCCATTCCATCCGTTCCGAAATACAATATACCCTCTTTCTCATCAACATCTGTATAAAGATACGCGCCCAGTTTAGTCTTCCAAATAACTTTGCCTGAATCAGCCTCCCGACATGCCATTATAAAGGATGAATGCATATAAACCTCAATGTTTCTGAAGCGATATACCTTGCCGTCACTATAGGTATTATCTAAAGGAGCAGGCGCATCCCCTATCACTTTTAGTTCTTCATCAGTGACTTCTATCAACTTTTCTAAAGACTTGCGATATCCCTTATATTTCTTTGTATTAATTATGAATCTCCCATCTTTCTCATTAAGCTCACAATCGAGAGCCGATATATCGTCTAAATCCATAAGACGAATCTGTCCATGATTCATAAAATCAGTAGAAAAATTTGTAAGTATAAATCCCTGCATATAGTCTTTTGAATCATCTACATGAGCAGTATAAGATACACAGCTAAGCACAGCGATTTTATTCTTTATCTTATATATTCCAACAGTATTATTTGCTCTTAGTTCAATATCATCCCAAGTCAAAGGATATGCTATCAAATGATTCATATTTCTTCCTCGTTAAGTTCTCTAAAGCTATCTATATGATATCCAAAATAGCTTTTTCCAGACCTTCCGATAAATATTCCATGCTCCGGCATATTAGAGATTTCACCTAAGAAGATCATGGGTAAATCATCTGAAAACGGATATTCTACCTCTATATCATTCTTTAGCGTAACAAGTGCTTTTTCTTTAATCATCCAAATCACCAAATTAATATTAAACGATGAAACTTAGTGATGGAACAGTCTGAATCCTGTAAACGCCATAGCTATTCCATACTTGTTACAAGAATCAATAACTAGATCATCGCGGGTCGAGCCTCCAGGCTGGGCAATATACGAAACACCACTTTCATGAGCTCTGTCGATATTATCGCTAAATGGAAAGAATGCATCTGATGCTACTGATACGCCTGTAATCGCATCAAGAATCTGTCTTTTTTCTTCAACTGTAAATACCTCAGGCTTCTCCGAGAATAATTCCTTCCAGTCAAAATCCCCTCTAGCTTCAGGCGTATCCTCCATTGCTATATATCTATCTATAAAGTTATCCTTGTTGGGTCTCTTTATACCTTCCTTAAAAGGTAGATCGAGTACCTTTTCAGACTGTCTGAGATGCCAATTATCAGCCTTTGAACCAGCAAGACGAGTGCAGTGAACTCTTGACTGCTGACCAGCTCCTACTCCAATTGTCTGACCATCTGCTGCATATGCAACAGAGTTTGACTGTGTATACTTAAGTGTTATTAGGGCAATTACCAAATCATCCTTAGCATCCTCTGGAATATCCTTTATTTCAGTCACTACATCATTAAGGCAAGACTTGTCTATTTTTATATCATTATGCTTCTGTTCAAAAGTAACGCCAAATACCTGCTTTGTCTCAACTTCAGGTGCTCTGAACTTTTCATTCACTTTGAGAATCAGATAATTTCCATTTTTCTTCTGTTTCAATACCTCTAGTGCTGCGTCAGTAAAATCTGGAGCAATTACACCATCAGAAACTTCTCTCTTAATTAGCTTCGCACATGTTTCGTCACAAGTATCACTCAAAGAAATGAAATCACCAAATGATGACATACGGTCAGTCCCACGAGCCCTCGCATATGCTGTTGCAATCGGAGATTCATCTAGACCAGCAATATCATCTACAAAGCAAGCTTTTTTAAGCTTATCGCTCATAACTCTCCCAACAGCAGCAGACGAAGGACTTACATGCTTAAAAGAAGCAGCTGTAGCTTTACCAGTCGCTTCCTTTATTTCACTTACCAGCTGCCATCCATTTAAAGCATCTAGAAGGTTAATATATCCAGGTTTGCCATTTAAAACATCAAAAGGCAATTCTGAACCATCTTCCATATATACAGAAGCTGGCTTTTGATTTGGGTTACATCCGTATTTTAATTCGATTTTTTTCATTTCATTCACCACTCGTAACTACGCGACAATTCTTACTCTTATAATCGAGATAAGAGGCTATTAAAACAGCCTCTCATCTTATATATTGCATTAATTAAATAAATTTGAAATTAATAACCTCTATAGGTTAATCTCAGTTTCGATGTTTTTCTGAGGATGACGTTCGATAATTGGATCAATAACCTCAGTAATCAATTCTTCAACCTGAGATGGGCTTCTTCCTACATATAGAATTGGATCCATAGCTGATAGAATTTCTTCTTTAGAAAGTCCAAATGTCTTATCGGCAGCAATTCTATCTACAAGATCATTATTAAGTCCATCTCTCTTAACTCTTAAAGTTGCCTCATGAGAATGAACTCTTATCTGTTCATGTAAATCCTGTCTATTTCCACCCTTCTTAACTGCTTCCATCATTATATTCTCAGTTGCGATGAACGGGAGCTTCTCCATAGTACGGGCATTTATAACCTTAGGATACACCACCATATCACTTGTTATATTGATATACAGATTAAGAATACCATCTAGTGCTAAAAAAGCTTCAGGAACGGAAATTCTCTTATTTGCAGAGTCATCCAGTGTTCTCTCGAACCACTGCGTTGCAGCCGTAATCGCTGGGTTAAGTGAGTCAACGATTACATATCTAGCAAGAGATGTAATTCGCTCGGATCTCATTGGATTTCTTTTGTATGGCATAGCAGAAGAACCAATTTGATTCTTTTCAAAAGGCTCTTCCATCTCGCCGAATGACTGAAGGATTCTAAGGTCGTTTGAGAACTTAGAGGCACTCTGTGCAACTCCTGAAAGCGACGATAATATATTAGCGTCCACTTTACGAGAATAGGTCTGTCCAGATACCGGAACACAACCAGATACTCCGAATTCTTTTGCAATAATCTCATCAAGCCTCTTGACCTTAGACTCATCGTTGTTGAAGAGGTCCATAAAGCTTGCCTGAGTACCTGTTGTGCCCTTTGAACCAAGCATTTTGAGATCTTCGAGCCTTCTTTCAAGTTCGATTACATCGAGCGCTAGTTCATACATCCACAGCGATGCTCTCTTACCTACAGTAGTTAGCTGTGCTGGCTGCAAATGTGTGTATCCAAGGCAAGGCATAGCCTTATATTCTCTTGAAAACTTCTTTAGATTTACAAGGACCTGAACTGTCTTCTCGATGATAAGTTCAAGAGCTTCCTTCATCAAAATAACATCTGTATTGTCACCAACATAGCACGACGTAGCTCCGAGGTGAATTATCGCCTCTGCTTTAGGGCAACGCTTTCCATATGCATAGACATGGCTCATTACGTCGTGACGTACTTCTTTTTCCCTAGCTTCTGCTACTTCAAAATCAACGATGTCCTTGTTATCAATCATTTCCTGGATCTGTTCATCAGTGATATCAAGACCAAGTTCTTTTTCAGCCTTTGCTAGAGCTATCCATAGCTCATGCCATGTTGTAAATTTCTTCTTTTCGGAGAATATATACTTCATCTCCTTGCTCGCGTATCTAGAAGATAGTGGCGACATATACTGCAATCTATTGGTTTCCATTAATCCCCCATTCTCTTGTTATAAATATTAACTTCTCTTTCTAGAGTCTCCGGATTGATCATCATAGTGCATAGAGAAATTTTATTATCATCATTAAGGCTATTCCATATAGTATCAGTAAACTCTTCTATAGTATCTGGAATTTTAAATAGCTTAGGCTCACCTTCAAATGTTGGAAGAGGTGTATCGTTACCCTCATATGTGTGTATAAAATGTGCGTAGTTTGGACGCGAAGGGTATTCGTAGAAATATCTATGACAATCTGTCCCTTGTCCATCAGAATCCTTGAGAATACTCAGTGTATACGAACCATCTACAAGGCTTAGAATACCACTAATTCTCGGTGTAAAATGAGGCGCATCAGGTTCGAAACATCTAGTTCTCAAAGCATCCTCAAATGTAAGGCCTTTGTTAAGGAACTCCTCGACTGTATCCGTCTGATCTCCATTCGTTACAATTAAATTCTTGCCATTTGTCTTAATTGGATAATAGATGATGAGAGTTGGGTCAATATCTGCCTCTTTATCGTATGGTGCAATTGCTACTCGATCATCTTCCTTATAAAAATTCTATTTCGACTATTTTCACTTCTTCCCATTATAAAATAGGCAACGGCAATCTTATTTGATGTTCTTCCAATAAGGATGCCCCTGCCCCAATAGTCATTAGAAGCGAGAAAACTAAGTTCATTAATTTGTGTCTTATTCATTGCTCACCCTGTCTAAATAACTTTGTAATATTAAAATTGCTGCCTGCTTGTCAATAACCTTCTTGCGATCACTTCTTTTTACATCACCTGCAATAAGGATATTTTCTGCTAACTTCGTCGTAAATCTCTCATCCTGCCACTCGATATTTACATGAGCAAGACCGGAGCTTCTTAATTTATTTTCAAGCATAGTACGGAAATCACGCACCTTTTGAGTCTGTACGCTATCGGTTCCATCAAGGCTTAGAGGAAGTCCGACTACAACTGTATCACACTCATATTCGCGCACTAAATCAAGCACCTTGGTAGTATCCTTTCTAATACCAACACGCTCAATTGTAGTGACTCCCTGTGCTGTAATATCTAGTAAATCGCTTACAGCAACACCTATAGTCTTTTCACCGACATCAAGTCCTATTTTTCTCATCTAATATAAAACCTACTTATCTAGCTCTAGATAAGACTTTAAAATCTCCTCGAGTAGCTCATCTCTATCAATCTTAAGAATGAGGTTTCTCGCATCATTATGGCTTGTTATATAAGATGGGTCTCCAGATGTTAAGTATCCAACCATCTGATCTATAGCATTGTATCCCCTCTCCTGAAGAGATGAATAAATCTGATGCATCGCTTCTTTGTTGGAAATCTGTTTGATCTTTGCACTTTCGAACAAAATTGTATCCTTGCTCATATCTTCCTCCTATTTAATAGAATTTAGCGAGATATATTTAGTGATAATAGGTGAATTATAATCCATTCCCCTATTATCTACCTAACTTAATTATTTGCAACTAGAGTCTTTGCTAATTCGAATGCTTCTTCTAACTTGCTTTCATCCTTTGCTCCGGCCTGCGCCATTCCAGCCTTTCCGCCTCCATTACCGCCGGCAACCTGAGCAATTTCCTTAACTAGCTTTCCAGCATGGAAGCCTCCGCTTACAAGTTCATCACTTACAGAAACAAGAATTGCAATCTTACCATCATTTACAGATGCAGCAACGAAAATAGACTTAGCCTCGCTGGACTTTATGGCATCTGCCATCTCTCTAAGTTGAGCAACATCTGTATTGTCGAACTTCTTCGTTATTAGCTTGATCCCATTTATATCAGAACCAGATGCGATGATTTCATCAAGTGAACCTGCAATTTCATCTGCCTTTAAAGATTTAATTGTCTTCTCAAGTTCCCTATTGTCAGAAACCAGCTGAGCAGCTTTCTTTTCAATATCACTAGCATTAGACTTAAGTGTTGCACATACATTTGAAATTACTGATTCTTTGTCTTCAGTATAACCAATAACCTGAGTTCCAGTAATTGCTTCAATTCTTCTGATACCAGATGCAATACCAGCTTCAGAAACGATCTTGAATGCACCGATTTTACCAGTATTGTCGATATGAGTACCACCACAGAATTCTACGCTATAATCGCCCATGCTTACAACGCGAACGATCTCACCATACTTTTCACCAAAGATAGCAGTAGCTCCCATCTTCTGAGCTTCCTCGATTGGCATTTCCTGCATAAGAATCGGAAGAAATGCATCAATCTTATCGTTGACAATATCTTCTACCTCTTTAATCTGATCATGAGTCATAGCCTCGAAGTGATTAAAATCAAATCTAAGATAGTGATTATCAACATAAGAACCCGCCTGTGATACGTGCTCTCCGAGAACATCCTTAAGGGCTTGCTGAAGAATATGTGTTGCACTGTGTCCTCTAGCTGTTCTATTTCTATTTGTTACATCAACCTTTAGCTCTGCAGTGTCTCCGACATTCACATTATCAACTGATTCATCAACAAAGTGTAAAAAGATATCATTTTCTTTAGTTACATCATTTACGTGATATTCCTTATCAGCTATGATAATCACGCCTGTATCATGAAGCTGGCCTCCGCCAGTAGCATAGAAAGGAGTCTTGTCGAATATAAGCAGATTCTTACCCTCACTACTGTTTACATATAAAACTTTAGCGTTAGAATCTAATTCCGTATAGCCTAGGAATTTACTCTTTGGCAATTTATCGTAGTCAGCTGCATCTTTCCATGCTACATCTTCTGTGGATTTTTGCCCCTGACGTGCGAGTTCCTTCTGGCGGTTCATATTTTCCTTGAAGCCCTCCATATCAACAGAAATTCCTCTCTCAGCCAGGATTTCTTCAGTCATCTCTACAGGGAATCCGTAAGTATCATAAAGTTTAAATGCATCTACACCATCTAATACCATCTTATCGCTTTTATCCAGCTTTGCAATGTATTCTTCAAGAATTCCCATGCCATTATCCATGGTCTTTGCAAACTGCTCTTCCTCGATAGCTATAAGCTTCTTTATGTAGTCATGCTTTTCGACTAGCTCCGGATATGCCCCACCAGAAACTTCTACTACAGAATCCATAAGCTTAGCTAGAAAATTATTTTCTTTAATTCCTAGGAGTCTACCATGTCTAGCCGCCCTTCTGATAAGACGCCTTAAAACGTATCCTCTTCCCTCATTGCTTGGCATAATTCCATCTGCAATCATAAATACCATAGATCGCAAATGATCAGTAATTATTCTCAAACTTACATCATTCTGTTCATTTCCAGCTTGGTATTCAACTCCTGCCATCTGTGCAACTGAGTCAAGTATCTTTCTAATAGTATCTATATCAAATATGGAATCTACATCTTGCATAATGCAGGCAAGTCTTTCAAGTCCCATTCCAGTATCAATATTAGGATGCGCTAAATTTGAATATGATCCGTCTTCTTCTTTAGAAAACTGTGAAAATACATGATTCCAGAATTCTATATACCTGTCACACTCACAGCCTGGTTTACAGTCAGGTGCACCACATCCATATGCTTCACCTCTATCATAATAAATCTCGGAACACGGTCCACATGGACCAAGGCCTATTTCCCAGAAGTTGTCTTCTTTCCCGAGCCTTACTATCCTTTCAGCAGGCATTCCTAGTTTTATCCATATATCATATGCATCATCGTCATCCTGATATATAGTAGCCCAAAGTTTATCCTTAGGCATATTCAGATGTTCTGTAATAAACTCCCATCCCCATGTTAATGACTCTTCTTTAAAATAATCTCCAAAACTAAAGTTTCCAAGCATCTCAAAGAACGTACCATGACGTGCAGTCTTTCCAACATTATCGATGTCTCCAGTTCTTATACATTTCTGACAAGTGGTCATCCGCTTAGACGGAGGTGTCTCAACTCCTGCAAAATATGCCTTTAATGGTGCCATGCCAGAATTAATAATAAGCAAACTTTTATCATTTTTGGGAATCAAAGATGCACTTCCCGCTGCATAGTGACCCTTACTAACAAAGAAATCACGGAATAAATCTCTTATTTCATTAAGACCAAGTTTTTCCATTTAAAAAAATTCTCCCTTTATATACAATGCTTATATTTTTATACTGAAACATCGACATTCACAAGTAATTAGAGCATTAAGAATTATAATTAATCAACAATTTCTATGCATTCAAGTTGACTTTTTTTACGTCTTTTTTTAATATCAGCCAAAAATTCCTTGCGGAGCTCTGCTTGTTCAACGTCTCTTCAACTGTTAAACCTTCGCTCTTGCTTTTTTTGCGAGCTCATTAATTCTATCAATTTTTTTCTTTTTTTCATCATGCACCTTTTTCTTTTTTTCTAATTAGATAAACATGCCATACCCGCATAGCGAGTATGACATGCAATTTGTTTAAACTATTTATTTAAATCCCTTACTTCGTTTCACAAGGTCTTCGTATCTCGCTTCAGCCTGTTTAGCTGCCTCGTCAAATAGCCTCTTTGCTCTTTCTGGATTCGATTGCTCTAATGCCCTGTATCGAACTTCTCCATCTAAAAACTCTTTATACTCAAGAGTTGGTTTCTTGCTGTCAAGCGTGAACGGATTACCATCACCTTCAATAGCCTTTCTTGGATCAAATCTGAAGAGGTTCCAGTAACCAGACTGAACCGCTTTCTTCATCTCGTTCATAGAGCAATTCATTCCAGCTCTAATTCCGTGATTTATACAAGGTGAATAAGCAATTACAATGGAAGGCCCATCATATGCTTCTGCTTCTTTTAGAGCCGTCAAAGTCTGCGTAGGATTAGCACCCATTGCAACTTGTGCCACATACACATAACCATAAGCCATTGCAATTTCCGCAAGGTTCTTTTTGCCTACAGCTTTACCAGCTGCAGCGAACTGTGCTATAGCACCAGCCGGAGTAGACTTAGAAGCTTGTCCTCCAGTATTCGAGTATACTTCAGTATCAAATACGAGAATATTTACATTTTCACCAGAAGCAATTACATGGTCAAGACCACCGTATCCGATATCATAAGCCCATCCGTCACCACCGAATATCCAGATAGAAGGTTTTGGAAGTAGATCAGCATTTTTTGTAACAAATTTAGCATCAGCATCATCACTCTCCTTGCAAAATTCTATTAGCTTTCTAGCAGCGCTTTCAGCCTTACGGCTATCTTCCATTCCATCGAGCCATTCCATTGCGACATCACAGAATTCACTCTTTTCTGCAAGTCTCTTAACAGCCGACTTCATTTCTTTGCGGCGAGTATTCATCGAAACAGCCATTCCAAGTCCAAACTCAGCATTGTCTTCGAATAAAGAATTTGACCATGCTGGCCCTCTTCCTTCACGATTTATAGTGTAAGGTGTACTTGGTGCACTACCACCCCAAATTGAAGAACATCCCGTCGCATTTGCGATAAACATTCTATCACCGAATAGCTGTGTTACAAGTCTAGCATATGGCGTCTCACCACAGCCTGGACAAGCACCTGAGAATTCAAGTAGTGGCTTTATAAAGCTAACGTTACGAGGTGTATCTACATTTCCATCTAATACATTCTCATCTGTATGGTCATTAGCATAATCGAATACCCTCTGTTGATCTGCTGATCTCTCATCCTCATAAGGGATCATCTTAAGGGCTTTCTCCTTAGCTGGGCATACCTGAACACATGAGCCACAACCTGTACAGTTAACTGTAGATATGGAAATCATAAATCTATGATCTGGGTTGGCTTTTGATTTTAAAGTCGTTGCCTGCGCAGCCTCTGCGTCAGCTTCGCTTAAAGCAAATGCTCTAATAACCCCATGAGGGCAAGAATATGCGCACAAGTTACACTGAATACAGTTTTCAGATATCCACAGAGGAACATCTATGGCAATCCCACGCTTTTCGTATGCTGCGGTTCCTGCTGGAATCATTCCATCTGCAACATCTAAAAATTTGGATGTAGGTATCTCATCACCTTTCATCGCAGCATCAGTTGTTAAAATATCATTGAGATACTTCTTAAGGTCTGGTCTATCAGACTGAAGTTGTTCCTTATTATCTGAAACTGCAATGTTTTTCCATCTCTCGGGTACTTTAACTTTATGAACATGAGTAACCCCAGCATCTACAGCGTTACAGTTCATATTAACTACATCTTCACCTTTATTCATGTAGCTCTTCTTGATAGCAGACTTCATGTACTCTATAGCTTCATCAATAGGCATTATATTAGCAATCTTAAAGAAAGCTGCCTGCAGTACAGTGTTAGTTCTTCTTGAGCCGAGCCCAACCTGATTAGCAAGTTTAACTGCATCACAAGTGTAGAATTCTATATTATTGTCAGCAATATATTTCTTTGCTGCATCAGGAAGATGTGTTTCTAACTCTTCATCTGTCCAACTGCAATTCAGAAGGAATTTACCACCTGGATTAACGTCTTGAACGATATCATACTTATGCATGTACGCTGCACTGTGGCAGGCTATGAAATCTGCAGAATTCACATAGTAAGTTGATCTAATAGGTTCATCTCCAAATCTTAGATGAGATATGGTTACACCACCAGATTTTTAGAATCATACTGAAAATATGCTTGAACATACTTATCGGTATGATCTCCAATAATTTTAACGCTATTCTTATTAGCGCCAACCGTTCCATCAGCACCGAGTCCCCAGAATTTACATGCAACTGTTCCTTTTGCAGAAACAATCGGATTTGAAGTTCTCTCTAGAGAAAGATTGGTAACGTCGTCGTTGATAGAAATAGTGAATTCTTTCTTTGGATTATCAGCAGCCATGTTGTCATAAACAGCGATAATGTCACCCGGCTGAGTATCTTTAGACCCAAGTCCATAGCGACCTCTTGTTAATCTAGGATTTAAATCATCCGAATCTGCTAGTGCAGACACAACATCGAGGTAAAGTGGTTCTCCATTTGAACCAGGCTCCTTAGTCCTATCAATAACTGCGATATTTTTTACGGTTCTAGGAATCTCCTGCAGTAAATACTTGCTAGAGAATGGTCTAAAGAGCCTAACCTTTATTAGTCCAACTTTTCTACCATTTTCATTTAGATAGTCAACCACTTCAGCAGCAGTTTCACATACAGAGCCCATGGCAATGATTACATCGGTTGCATCTTTTGCACCATAATAGTTAAATGGCTTGTAATCAGTGCCAATACTCTCATTAACCTGATCCATTACGCCTTTAATTATATCTACAGATTCATCATAAAATACATTTCTAGCTTCATTATGCTGGAAAAATGTCTCTGGCTGTTCAGCAGAACCCATCAGATGTGGATGACATGGGTTATTAGCATGCTGCTTGAATCTATCTACAGCATCATGATCAAGCATCGAATCAAGTGTTTCATAATCCCATACTTCAATCTTCTGCTGTTCATGACTTGTCCTAAACCCATCAAAGAAATGTACAATTGGTAGGCTCGCTTTAATAGAAGCTAGGTGCGATACAGCAGCTAAATCCATAACCTCCTGTGGGCTATTTGCAGCAATCATACCTACACCAGTTGCCCTTGCAGCCATAACATCAGAATGATCACCAAAAATAGAAAGTGCATGCGTCGAAACAGCTCTAGCAGCAACGTGGAAAACGCCTGGTAATCGTTCTCCAGCAATCTTATACATATTAGGAATCATCAGAAGAAGACCCTGAGATGCTGTATAGGTGCTGGTCAAAGCGCCCGCATTAAGTGAACCATGAACTGCTCCAGCAGCTCCACCCTCAGATTGCATCTCTACAACGCGTACCTTCTCTCCAAATAAGTTTTTTCTTCCTTCAGAAGCCCATTTATCAATTACCTCAGCCATAACAGAAGATGGTGTTATTGGGTAAATCGCTGAAACTTCAGAGAAAGCATAAGCAACATGGGCCGCAGCCGTGTTGCCATCCATAGTCTTTTTAACCCTTTTTACTCTACTCATACTTACATACCTTTACTTTCATGTACTAATAGCAAGTTGAACAATTAATATAATATTTACAGTTTATCACGATTCAATAGTGCATTCAACGAAATTAAAGGTTCTAAAGATTGTACTTTATATAGCTAAAGCCTCTAATAGTTTCTGTATTTCTAGCATTTTAATAGCCATGAAAACGATGGTATCTTTATTTGTAGGTGGCGAATTTAAACTAGGAAACACAAAATTATAAATAGCAAGACATTTAGTTTTATCTTTACAAACCATCCATAATTCTTTTGTAAAGTATCGAATAGCCTTTTCCACAGCCTCAGGAGATACATGAAATCGCTCTGCAACTTGTCGATATATCTCTCCAGCAATAATAACGTTTTGACGTGCTAGCAGTTGCTTACATACTATGACTGCTTCTACTAAATAACTTGCCCCCATTCCATCTTTCATAAAAACAGAACCAGCAAATGCACTTCTCAAAATGTGATCATCTACTAACTGACTTAGATCATAATCGCCTTCATCCATGCAATTAATTATCTTTTTAATTTCAGCATACAAAATTCTTAGTTTCAAATCTCTGAAATAGTTGAACGATGTACACTTACTAACTTTACAATCATGATTTAAACAAGAAGCAAACACTAACGATAACGCATCTTCTGCGTCAAATGATATAGATTCATTATTTTTTTAATAGAGTAAAAAAATTTTTTTCATCGGATTATGCTTGTTATTCATAATAATAATTCCCTCTTTCATTAATATTAATGCCCACACTTAAACATTAAACAGTAATCATATTTTTTAACTTCTCAAATGTAGCGTCTCCAATACCTTTAACTTGCTTCAAATCTTCAACTTTTGAAAACCTATGGTCCTTTCGATAATCAATAATCCTCTGTGCAATCGCATCCCCAACGCCTGGGAGGCTCATGAGTTTTGACTTATCTGCCAAATTAATATTAATCATCCCACCATCATTATTCGATTTATCTTCAATTTCCCTATTTGAATCCCCACCTCCATTGCTCGGTATAACGATTTTCTGACCATCTTGAACAAACTCTGCTTGATTTAAGGCATCGAGATTAGCATCTGATTTTAGACCACCTGCCTTTTCAATAAGTTCGAACACTCTCGTTTTTTTCTTGACCTTATAAACTCCCGGTGAATTAACTGCGCCGCTTATATCTATGTAGAATTCATCTGTTCCCTGCGGACGTTCCTTTTCCTTGACTTTTTCTGTCTTATCAAGCTTGATCGTATCAGCATTACTAGATTTCATATGTATTCCTGTAGCTCCAATGAAGATAATAACAACAAGCGCAATCTTGTATTTAAGCTTTCTATCCTTCGCAAATTGGAATCTAATACAATCAATTAAGTGATTTTTCAGGTCATTATTTGTTTTTTTCATATATTACCCCTTCCGGGGGTAGATTCAACTACATAGATAATACAATTTAGAAAAATTATTTTTGCAACAGTCTATCAGAAAGTCAGTAACATGTAAATACATAATATTTATAATTATTTTTACAACACAAAACCCCATATAAATCAATGTACTCTAGATTAGCAATACAGTATTAAATATTTTTTTATAGGTTTTTAATGTAAAAATAGGTGAATACATACTGCAAATAATGCAATTATTTATCCACCTATTTTTTGCTTATAATATCTTAAGTACATCATGTAGTGTCTAGATATAATTTTTAGCCACATGAAAGATTTAGAAGCTTGAAATAAAATTAATTACCTAGTCATCGTAATATTCAAACTCATAGTCTTCTATTCTAACCGTATCTCCCTCTTTCAAACCAATCTTCTTTAGCATTTTAATGCTGCCTCTATCCACAATAAATTTATACAAATATCGCATTGAACCTGTATCCGTAAAATTAGTAGATCTAAAGATTTTAGAAAGCTGCTTACCTTCGAGAACAAAAGCGCCGTCATACGCTCTATAGGCCTTAAGTTTCTTGAAGTCTTCATCGAGCTCATCCTTCTCAAAATCAAAGTATTCAACTTCTTCCGCTTCTGGTTCAACATAATTATCTAGCTCATTGATTGTAGCATTAAGAAGTTCTTGTATACCTTGTCTAGCCGCAGCAGAAATCTTGAATACTCTTTTGCCTTCATTTTCAACAAATTCAATAAATTCTGTTAGCTTTTCCTCATCGCAAACGGCATCTATCTTGTTTGCAGCTACAAGCATAGGCTTTGCCAGCAGCCTTTCATCGTACTTTCTTAGCTCATCAATTATCTTCTTATAATCATCTATTGGGTCCCTGCCTTCACTGCCAGAAACATCAACTACATGAATAAGAACCTTTGTGCGCTCAATATGCTTTAGGAACTTAATTCCGAGCCCCATACCTTCATGTGCACCTTCTATAATTCCCGCAATATCTGCCATCACAAAGCTTTTGTCATATAGATCAACTACCCCAAGATTGGGATCTATAGTCGTGAAGTGATAATTTGCAACTTTAGGTTTTGCACATGTAGAAACGGAAAGTAACGTTGATTTTCCAACATTAGGGAAACCAACGAGTCCTACATCAGCGATGAGTTTAAGCTCCAGAATTACAGTTCTAACTTTAGGTAATTCACCGGCCTCAGCAAAATTAGGTGCTTGTCTGATGGAATTCTTAAAATGAACGTTACCCTTTCCACCTTTACCACCTTTTGCTGCGACAAGCGTATCCCCGTTATGCGCCATATCCTTCATCAGAAGTCCTGATTCTTTGTCAATAATCATGGTTCCAACAGGAACTCTTATCTCCAAATCCTCCCCGCGCTTGCCGTATTTCTTACGACGCATACCGTTTTGACCATTTTCAGCTTCATACTTGCGCTTGTATTTAAAATCCATTAGTGTGCGAAGGTTATTATCGGCAACAAATATAATATTACCTCCATCGCCTCCATCGCCTCCATCTGGACCACCTTCTGGAACGTATGGCTCTCGTCTAAAGGTTACGGCTCCATCTCCACCTTTTCCAGATGTAATAATTATTTCAGCTCTATCTACGAACATTTATTTCTCCAATATATTAAAAATGACCCCTTGAAATAAGGGGTCAATAAGTTTAAGCTTCTTCGCTGTATACGCTGATCTGCTTTCTCTTCTTGTCAAATCTCTCAAACTTAACGTTGCCATCGATCTTTGCAAATAGAGTATCATCTCCACCGATACCAACATTGTTACCAGGGTGGAACTTTGTTCCTCTCTGTCTAACAAGAATGCTTCCAGCACTTACATACTGTCCCGCACCTATCTTAAGTCCCAAGCGTTTGGACTCGGAATCACGACCGTTCTTGGAACTACCTACTCCTTTTTACTTGACATGACTAGTCACCTCCTATATTGAAATTCTTAATTACTTAGATTCAATTGCTGAAAGAATATCAGCCTTAGTAGCCTTTGAAGGAACCTCAACTCCAAGATTCTTAGCAATCTCTAGAAGCTCTTCCTTCTTCATTGATAGCGAAGCCTTCACTTCAGACTTCTCTGCCTTCTCTGTAGTCTTAGCCTTAGCTGGAGCTGCCTTCTTAGCTGCTGCGCCAATGCCTGTAACCTTAACTAGAGTGTATGGCTGTCTGTGACCATTCTTTCTTCTGTAGTCCTTCTTAGCCTTGTACTTAAAGATAATAACTTTTTCGTTCTTACCCTGCTCGAGTACCTCGGCCTGAACTGCACAACCTTCAACAAATGGTGTACCTACCTGAAGTTTGTCTCCTCCAACAGCTACAACCTCATCAAAGGTAACTGTCTCTCCAACTGCAGCGTTAAGCTTTTCAACCTTAAGTACGTCATTCTCCTGTACTCTATACTGCTTACCGCCTGTTTTAATAATTGCGTACATATTAATTCCTCCTCAAACCAGACTCGCCAGAATTACGGGTGCTACGCTTAAAAACCCATTCTGTGCGGCTAACCGTCTAAATATAACATGTTCCAGGACTTATGTCAAATCCCAGAACATTATAAATCATTATTATTCGATTACTACTCCATCTTCGTCAACTTTAAGCTCTTCTTCATCATTACCGTGAATGGCATCCATGATTTAGTCTTAAGAGTCTCAAGAATCTCAGGATGAGAAACGAGAAATTCTTTTACATTCTCACGACCTTGCCCTATTCTTTCACCCTCATAGCTATACCACGAACCCGCTTTATCAATGAATTTCATATCTGTAGCAGTATCTAGCACATCACCTGCAATAGAAATACCTTCTCCATACATTATATCGAACTCAGCAATTTTAAATGGAGGTGCTACTTTATTTTTTACAATTTTAACCTTGGTTCTATTACCAATGGTCTCATCACCACGCTTGATAGAATCAGCACGTCTTACGTCAAGTCGCATGCTAGCATAGAATTTGAGTGCTCTGCCACCAGTTGTCGTCTCTGGATTACCAAACATGATTCCGATTTTCTCACGAAGCTGGTTGATAAAAATAACACAAGTATTAGTTTTGTTAACGGTTCCTGCAATCTTTCTGAGGGCTTGTGACATAAGTCTGGCCTGAAGTCCAACGTGAGAGTCTCCCATATCACCCTGAATTTCAGCCTTTGGAACTAGTGCAGCCACAGAGTCTATAACAATAAGATCAATAGCTCCACTTCGTGCTAGCATATCGCAAATCTCTAGCGCTTGTTCTCCAGTATCAGGCTGCGACACTAATAAATCATCTACATCTACACCTAGATTCTTAGCATAAACAGGATCTAGCGCATGTTCAGCGTCGATAAACGCTGCCTTACCGCCAGCCTTCTGAGCCTCTGCGATGCAGTGCAATGTAAGAGTTGTCTTTCCTGATGATTCAGGTCCATAAATCTCAACAATACGGCCACGGGGAACACCACCGATACCGGTCGCAACATCTAGTGATATAGAGCCCGTGGAAATCCCTTCAATGTTGTTATGAAGACCTTCATCTCCAAGCTTCATAACTGCACCTTTGCCAAACGCTTTCTGAATCTCATCTAGAGCATGTTCAAGAGCCTTTTCTTTATCACTAACATTACCGATTAAACTCTTGTCTTTACTTGACTTAACTGCCATAGTCCCTCCTGTATATTTCGAACATCTGTTCGTATTGTATATAATCTTCTTTTGTTTGTCAAGATTATATATTCTTTGCATGATAACGGTCAAATTAAATATCGATATAAATCAATATTAGAACCACTATTTCAGTAAATTTTCACACTATAATACATTTACCAATATTCATGAGATTACATAAAAAAATCTAGCATTATCTATTATCGATTTAATATTTTAGATCATTTTTTTATTAATTACTTAAATTGCGTCATTGATGATATTATAAACAACTAAAAGCATCCTAAGTTTGAAGAAGTTACGATTCCATTTTCTATCGTTTCTCTTGGTGTTAATCTCAATAAAACCGCTCTTGTTACCTAGTTTATTGCCACAGGCATACCCAATGAAAGCATTTCCATTTTCACGTCCTTCATCAGCTTCTGGTCCAGCGTATCCTGTTATGGAGATTGCAATATCGCTATTCGAAGACTTTTGTGCTCCTTTTGCCATTAAAACCGCAACTTCTGAACTAACGACAGAGCATTCTTCTATAATTTTACTATCAACGCCTAAAACTCCAGCTTTCGCAGTCTCGCTATACGTGACAAACCCATGCGAAAAAACATTAGATGCACCTGGCACATCAGTTATACAAGATGCGAACATACCTCCCGTACACGATTCTGCAGATGATAAAGATAATTTGTTTTCTCTAAGCTTCCTAACGACAACCTCAGCAAGTTCCTCATCATTATAACTGTATATATACTCCCCAATTAACTTATCAATCTCAATAATCATGTTATCCACAGCTAATTGAGCTTCTGTCATAGTCCCTCGCTGTGAAGCTACACGAAGTGTACACTCACCTTCTTTTGCATACGTTGCTATCGTAGGATCCTTCTGATTATCGATGATTGGAAGAAGCTTTGTCTCTAGGTCAGATTCACCTATTCCGATAGTCCTAATAACCCTATAATACATTTGCTTACTTGAAAATCTTTTTAAATAATCTACTACGCAGTTTTCGAATAACCATTTCATCTCACGTGGTGGACCGGGTAGACAAATTGCACATTTCCCATCCTTCTCAATGCCAAAAGCCGGTGCTGTTCCAGCTTCATTATGAAATACTTCCGCGCCTACAGGGATATATGCTTGCTTGCGATTATTTTCAGCCATAATTCGATTTCTATCATCAAAATAAGACTTTACTTCCCTATAGCATCTTTCATCAAAATACAGATCTACACCCATAGCCTCTGCAACTATTTCCTTGGTAAGATCATCCTGAGTTGGTCCTAGTCCACCTGTCAGTATAATCATATCACTTTCAACAAAGGTAGAAATAATTAACGCTTTTAACCTTCCAGAGTTATCGCCAACTACATGGTGATACATGACATTAAACCCCATCAAGTTCAATTGATTTGAAATATATGTCGCATTTGTATTTACAGTCTGACCAAAAAGTAATTCAGTTCCAACCGCTATTATCGAGACGTTCATCTTGATTACCCCTTATTACCCCTCTAAGCAATTACTCGGCGTACCTGAGCACCCCGAGTAAGTTTAATATATTAAATATATGTTTTGATACTAATACTAATGACATTTTGCATTATATTTGAAATGCAAAATTTACATTGAGAATACATCTTTATTTTTGATTATATACTCGCATCCCGAATAAATTGTTGCTGCCAAAGAGGCCCAGAAAAGCGCCATACCTATTGTCATCAGCACGTATACTGAATCAAGCGTGAGCGCAAGAATTAGTGTAGGGACTGCCAGCATCTGAAGAACTGTCTTTATCTTACCGCTCATTCCAGCGGCAACTACTCGACCTTCTGAGGCTGCAACTGTTCTCATTCCACTTACCGCAAACTCTCTAGCCAAAATAACAATAAGCGACCATGCCGGAATCGTTCCTTCACCTATTAAAAGACAAAGCGCTGAGTATACCAGTATTTTATCCGCTAGGGGATCCATTATCTTCCCGAAGTTAGTAACAAGGCCTCTTGCTCGAGCAATCTTCCCGTCCAATAAATCAGTAAATGAAGCAGCAATAAATATAATGAATGCTATCATGTAATACTGCATCATAAATGCAGCGACAAAAAATGGAACAGCAATCATTCTGCCAACTGTAAGTTTGTTAGGTAAATTCATCTAAACCTCCTCACCTATGAGATCATATTCATAAGCCTCTGTAATCTTAACCTTTACAATATCCCCTGACATATGAGCAAACTTACTAGTGAAAGTAACCTCATTATCAATCTCTTGTGCATCATACCTTGTTCTACCTATGTATTCACCATCAGATTGAACCTCATCGACCATAACCTCGAAAATCTTTCCAATTTTATTTCGATTGAGTTCCTCACTTATACCAACCTGTAGTTCCATTATAGTATTTCTGCGATTTTCTTTTACTTCTTCTTGTAGCTTTCCATCGAGTCTATGAGATAGAGTGCCCTCTTCATCAGAAAATGCAAATACACCTAATCTATCGATCTTAGCCTCTTTTACAAATTCTACAAGTTCATCAAAATCTTCTTCGCTCTCACCCGGAAATCCTACAAGCAAAGTGGTTCTAATATGCACCCCTGGGATATTATCGCGCAATTTTTGAATGTATCCCTGATGGAATCTCCTGTTGAATTTCTCCTCATCCGGCTAAGCACGTTATCTGAAATATGTTGGATTGGTATATCTAAGTAATTGCATATTTTTTCATTTGCAGCAATTGTATCGATGAGCTCATCAGTAATCCCATCATCGTAAACGTACATGATTCTAATCCAATTGATACCATCTATATTACATAGCTCTTCTAGGAGTTTTGGCAACATAGCTTTGCCATAAAGGTCTTTGCCGTAATAAGATGTATCCTGTGCTATGATTGTCAGTTCTTTAATGCCTTGCTCAGCCATAACTTCCGCTTCTCGAACTACATCCTCAATTTTTTTACTTCGATATGGTCCGCGAATTTTTGGAATGGCGCAAAATGCACATGTATTATTACAGCCTTCAGCAATTTTTAGAACGCCAGAATACGAATTCTTCGGAAGAACCCTTTCTTTATATGGCAGAACTCTACCAACCTTCCCCTTAACACTATCTGCCATCACTTCTTCAGCTGATAGCAATAGTTCAGGAAGTTCGTCGTAGTCATTAACACCTGTAAAAATGTCAACCTCAGGAATCTCTTTTACCAAATCTTCATGATAACGTTCTGAGAGACAGCCTGTTACTACAAGCTTCTTAGTCTCTCCTTTAATAGCTGCCATACTGAATATATGTTCAATTGATTCAATCTTCGCCGATTCAATAAAACCACAAGTATTTACAATCAGAATATCCGCCGATTCTGGAGAATCTGAAAGCGTACACCCTCTACTCATGAGTTCAGCTGCCAAAACCTGCGAATCATAGTCGTTCTTCGCACACCCTAAGGTATCAATATAGAACGTCTTGTTCGTATTTGTCATTAAAAATCTCCGTTACTATTTACCACTTCATCGTCTTTAGGATCCAAATCGTCATTTTGTGCTCCGCTATCAAAGGTCGTCTGATCAGCTGGTCCATAATACTCCTCCTCGGTCATTAACACTTGTCTAGGTCTTGAACCATCAGACGGACCAATTATGCCCATATCTTCTATCTCATCAATGATGCGAGCTGCACGATTATATCCAATTCTAAATCTACGCTGTAACATAGAAACCGATGCTTGCTTTTTGCTTTTAAAAATAAATTCTATTGCATCTTCAGTTAGTTCATCTTCTGCTGACTCCTGTGCAACAGGCTTGTCTGTTACTTCAATGCTCTGAATCACATCTTCTCGGTATTCCGTTTCGCTTTGCGATTTTACGAAAGTCAATTACCGCAGCACTCTCCGTCTCTGATATGTATGGACCCTGAATTCTGATAGGCTTATTAGCCTCAACCGGTGAAAAGAGCATATCACCCTTACCGAGAAGTTTTTTTCAGCTCCAGCAGTATCGATAATTGTACGTGAGTCAAACTGCGATGATACACTAAATGCAATTCTTGAAGGAATATTTGCCTTAATCAGACCAGTTACAACATCAACAGATGGTCTCTGAGTAGCTACTATTAGATGCATACCAGCGGCTCTTGCCTTCTGTGCAAGTCTACATATAGCTTCTTCAACCTGAGATGACGCCGCCATCATGAGATCTGCAAGTTCATCTATGACGATAACAATCTGAGGCATAACCTTTTCTGCATCTCCAGAGTTAGAAACAGAATGATTATATGATGCGAGATCCTTAGCTCCAATCTCAGCAAATTTGTTATATCGTTGTTGCATCTCGTTTACTGCCCAGTTAAGCGCAGCAGCTGCTTTCTTGGGATCTGTAACAACTGGTATTAACATGTGCGGTATTCCATTATAGCTCCCTAGTTCAACCACCTTAGGGTCGATAAGTACAAGTTTAACTTCATCTGGCGAAGCTTTGTAAAGGAAACTTGTGATTATGGTGTTTATACACACACTCTTACCAGAACCAGTTGCACCTGCTATAAGCATGTGAGGCATGCTGTGAAGATCTGCAATGACATTCCTTCCCGAAACATCTTTTCCCACGACGAAGCTTATCTTAGACTTTGCATGCTTAAACTCATTAGATTCGATTAGCTCTCTAATAAGTACAGGTGCTGCTTTTTCGTTTTCGACTTCTATTCCAACAGCTGCCTTACCAGGGATTGGAGCCTCTATTCTAATGCTCTTTGCCCTCATATTAAGAGCAATATCATCAGCAAGCCCTGTAATCTTACTAACTTTAACGCCTGTAGCCGGTTGAACTTCATATCTCGTAACAGACGCACCTTGTGTAACATTTAGGACCTTCGCTTCTACATTAAAATTATTCAAGGTCTGTTCTAACAATCGAGCTCGTTCTTCAAGTTGATTACCACTCATCATATTGTTATTAGGCTTAGGCCTATTTAGTAAATCTACCGAAGGGAATACATATTTGCTTTCCTTCTTTGCTTGACCTTCTTCCACCTGCTTTACAATTTCGTCATGGTCAGCCTTAGTAGGTCTAGTATCTTCTTTTTGATTATATACGGCATCTTCTGTAGATTTTCCAGATACAAGATTTCCAGCAGCTGTTGCCGCACCTATTCCTGCACTTGTACCAAGACCTGATTTCAATGCGGATTCCTGTGCCTTTAATCCATCAAATTCAGGTGTCCCTGGGCCGCGATAAGTTGCAATTCTAGACCTTGAAGTTTTTCCTGCATTTGAATCATCAAGCCCTAATCCCGACTTAGGAGAAATGCTTCTATCATCACTTATTCCATCATATCCACAAAGACCTGTCGATCCTGAAGATGATGATTCTATAGCACCATCGAGCCCATAGCCAGCTTGCCCTCGTGATGATAAATCATCTCCAGTACCAAGGCCACGACCAATATCGCTTGCATCCTTCCCTCTATACCCCTCATAGACTACACTTTCATCTCCACCAAAGTCAGATCCATTATCGAGCATATCCGCTAGTTCTCTCCTAGTATCCTCATCTGGAAATCCTGCGGCAGTTTTCTTTCCACAGGCTTCGCTATTCTGCGAAACACCCTATGTTTGAGCTCTCTTTTGTAGGTTGTATTCTAGAATCTCCGGTATCATTCGCCTGAGCTCTTTCCTTCCTTGAATTAAGGTGTTTGGCAAGCATTCTACCAAATAAACCTGATGTTGGTTCTTCTTCCAATTCGTCAGTATAGACATGACTCGTATTTCCAGAAAGGCTATAATCAGTTACGGCTGAAGAGGCTGCAGAAGTAACGCTCACGCCTACTTGCTCGTCCTCTCCAAACTTCATTTGTTTATTGTTATCAGTTCTATCCGAAGTAACCCCTACATCATCAGCCTTATTCACTCCAAACTTGATGACGGTCCAATGCTCCCTCCTGAACGTTCAAATTCTCTAATTAGACGTTTCTCTTCTCGAGCTTCTCTAAATGCGTGTATTTGCTTAGAAATAGGGGTATTAGCAACTAAGAGCACAGATATAAAAATCAAAGCTAAGCCAAGAATGATCAATCCTGGTTTTCCGATAAGCTTAACAAGAACATTTGCTAACTCCATCCCGACAGCTCCGGCATTATACCCTTTTACGCCATCTCGATAAAAAATCAATATATCACCAAATCCGATTTTGATGTTATTAGAGTCTACAAATCTGTATCCATTAAGTGCACACATCATAAAATATATGAGCGTAGTTAATGATGCTGTCCTAGCATTTAAATGCTGTAACTTCTGAAGGAATAAGCAAATTGCAACCAATATCAAAAAATATGGAAGCACATAAGACATCCCGCCGAATAGACCTCGTAAAATGTTATGTATTCCGTGACCGAAACTACCAGTACTATCACTCTTCATCGTAAATATCAAAAAAACACCTATTGCAAATATGGCAATTCCCCATATCTCATCAATAAGCTTTCTATGTGAATTCCTTTTTTCCTGCATCTCACGAATCTGCTTCTGTTCAGCATTCTCCGCATTACTGCTGCTTCTCTTATTATTAGAAGTAGATGCAGATTTTTTTGACTTATTCTTACTTCCGGGCGGTCTGCCTGGACCACGTTTTTTCTTATCCTCTGCCATAATTCCCCAATTCGTGTTTATACATTATATATTCTTTAATTATACTATTTGTAAAGTGTATTTGCAAAAAAAGAAAAAGACCCGAGATATCTCGGATCATGGGCTTGTCTTAACTATTCAGCGTTATTTACGACGTCTTTTCCATCATAAAATCCGCATGTTGGGCAAACTCTGTGTGGAAGCTTTGGCTCATGACACTGAGGACAAGTTGAAAGTCCTGGAGCGCCCATCTTCATGTTAGCAGCCTTTCTGCTAGCAGTCTTTGCTTTCGATGTTTTCCTCTTTGGTACTGCCATTGTCGACACCTCCTTACAAATGTGATTATCTCAAATATTGAAATTACGTTTCACGCATTACAAGTCAATATTATATACGTAACATCTATCTATGTCAATGAAATTTAAAGCATTATCGGACTTTTTACACGATCCGATTCTTTGTACATATCATTTATTGCTACAATATTGTAAGTATCCGCAGCCTTAATGTCAAGCAGCAATTGATTCTTAGCAAATATTGGTAGATTCCGAGCTTCCCTATTGATATTCGTCAATATGGGCAGCATATTTAACTCTTCGTTCTTTGCCATTCTAACAAGCTTTCTCCCCATCTCATTAGCAGCAAGTAGCCTAAGGTATCCCGGATCCATTCCATCAAACTCGGTGCGTTTAATCCCTAGTACAATCTGCATCAAAAGCCTTGAAATGCGGGTATATGTATATCTCTTGCTCTTTGCCGCCATAATAAGTTCATCTGCCGACTTGCATTTGTTAATTGCATCCAGAAGCTTTGATCCGATACCTTCTCCACCTTGTGGGAACTCGTCAATTTCATCAGACGAAAGATTTAGAAGAGCATACCTCACTAAGTTGAATAGATTTTCATCAATTCTATCTCGAATAGCAGCAGATTTATGGTTCATGTAATTCAGTGAATCTCTCGGCATAAAATCAGATACATCGATATCATTTCGAATGGCTTTTCTTATTCCAGATGCACTTTGAAATTTCATGCGATTGTCAAAGGCTGCTGAATACCCAGATGACTCGCGTTTTACAGTATGAAGAACAATATTTGAGTTCTTAAGGGCTGCATTTGCTTTGATATACTCAAGTGCAAGTGTATCATTTGGTCTACTTAAAATTTCATTAGAACTATCACCAAATAGCTCCTCGTACGCAATTAAACGCGCCTTTGGATAACTGTATCCGTCTTTTGACAGTTCATTAATCCTCTCGCCTATCCTTATGTCATCCAGATTAGAGGCAATCTCTGTCAATTTTTCTAGATTACCCGATTCGCTACCAAATGATATAACGTCTATAAAACCAGTTGCAGAGAGAGAAGTTTAATTGCCGTAGACGCATAAACAGACGCATTGCCTAGACACGCATAAACAGGTATCTCAAACACTGCGTCTATTCCATTCTTAATTGCGGACTCTGCTCTAACCCACTTGTTAGTCACAGCAAGCTCACCGCGCTGCACATAATCTCCGCTTAAAGCGACTATTACTGCATCAGCACCAGTTTCTTGCTTTGCCTTATTGATATGATACAAATGTCCATTATGAAGAGGATTGTATTCAGCAACAATTCCCAAAACTTTCATCGGGTAATTATTGCTCCTCTTCTTCTACTTCGGGAGCTGTCTGCTGACCTTCGCTGTATGAGGCTCCGCCCTGAATTCGTTCAGCAAGCGCTTTCATTTCCTGACGGTTTCCATTAACTCTTCCATTCATCTCGCCGAGCATATCAGTGAAGTAATCATTCATTGGCTGAATGTACTCTGTAGCAACCTTCGCAATGTCATTCTGCATGTCGAAAAGAAGCTTATCTACATACTCATAAGAACGAAGCTTAATATATCTGCTATGATTTTCAGCCTCAGAGATAAGAGCATCTGCTCTCTTTTCAGCTTCCTTCTTGATAATATCATTCTCAACAAGATATTCAGCCTGCTTTTTTGCCGCGATGATTACCTTATCGTACTCACCTCTTGCTTCGTTAAGAATTCTGTCCTGCTCATCCTTAACCCACTTTGCCTGCTGAATGTCCTTAGGCATACTGAGCCTGATGTCATCAACAATACTCCTAATTTCATCGCTATCTACAATTGCCTTCTCCGAAAAAGGAACCTTAGATGCATTAGCCAGAATTTCCTCGAGATCGTCAAGTAGTGTCATAACTCTAATTGATGCGTCGCTCATAACGATTTCCTCCTAGTTTATTGATTATCAACTTTTGTTTTAATCATTTCGTTTGCATAGTCTGGTAGCAACCCATCTACATCGCCACCATAAGATACCACTTCTTTGATGAGAGATGAACTAATGAACGAATACCGAGGGTCTGTCATCAAGAAAACAGTCTCTGTCCCACCCGTGTATAAGCGAGCATTCATCTGCGCCATCTGAATTTCATATTCAAAATCAGTAGTTGCTCTAAGCCCCCTAACAACCGCTTCGAAACCGTGCTTGTTAACATACTCTGCGAGCAGTCCATCGAATACATCGATTTCGATATTAGGTATGTGTTCCGTCACCTTGGAAATTATCCTCTTGCGTTCATCCAAAGTAAAGAGTGGAGTCTTAGAACTGTTAACGGCTATGCCGACAGTCAAACTATCGAACATATTAGCTGCGCGTTCAATTATATCCAAATGACCATTGGTTATCGGATCAAAAGAACCCGCATAAATTGCAGTTCTCTTCATATTTATCACCATCTCTCAACGTATTTTAACAAACAGATATTGTATTTGCAAGGCTTTAAGCTCTTTCAAAGAAGTCTACACCTATAGTTCCATACCTTTTATGCTTAGTTCTAGAGAAGCCAAGTATATTGTCAGATAATTCATTATCGTTCAAATGCTCGGCTACGATCACTCCACCATCTGCCAAAAGCCCATATTCCTCAACGAGTTCAAAGACTTCACCATAATACCCTTCACGGTAAGGAGGGTCTACAAATATTATATCAAACTCTCTATTTGCAAGTGTAAGAGCCTTTCTAAAATCATTATTATATATTGAAGAAATTTCTTCAGCCTTACAATTTGTAATATTATTTTTTAGAATCTTATAGTTTTTTCTATCACCTTCGTTAAAAACGCAGAACTCAGCCCCTCTTGATAGAGCTTCGAGTCCTAATGATCCCGAGCCTGCAAACAAATCAAGCACAGTCGCCCCTTCTACCCTACCTATAAGCATGCTGAAGACCGCTTCTCTAACTTTCTCTGTAGTGGGTCTAGCGCTCTCAGGAATCTCCAATTTTCTGTATTTGAACCTGCCGGAATTAATCCTCATTGATATCTCCTTTGCTATTTCCTACTATATTATGTTACTATTATCTTGCATCATGATATTGTTTGTTCTAAGCTGTAGCTGCTCTATGTCTACGAGCTCTTCAATCTCACTTTGATCCTTAGACAGGATCTGTTCTGCGTCAGAAGTTGCAAGTTTTAATATTTATCATATCCAAATAAGTCATAAAAACTATTACCAGAATACCCGTGCTGCATTGTCCCCATCAAATCACCCGCACCACGCAGCCTATAATCTTCTTCGCTAATCTCAAATCCATCGCTCATCTCTACCATGGCATTCATCCGTGCTATTGCATTCTCAGAATTACTATAACAAATTAGATAGCAAAATGACTGCAAATCATTTCTTCCAACTCTTCCCCTAAGTTGATGTAGCTGAGCTAAACCGAATCTTTCTGCATTTTCAATTACTATGACAGTTGCTTCAGGAACATCTATACCAACTTCAATTACAACAGTCGATACGAGCACATTGATAGACCCATCAGCAAATTCATTCATTATTCGCTCTTTTTCTAATTTATCAAGTTTTCCATGAATAAGCCCTACTTTTAAACCCTTGAATTTTATTTTCAGTTCTTCATACAGCGCTTCCGCAGATATTAAATCGTTTTCTTCATTATCCTCGATTGACGGTGCTACAATATACGCTCTATTACCGCTCTTTACCTCGTTATAAACATTTGCATACACACGTTCTCGAGATTTTTCGGTAGCATATCTTGTTATTATATCCTTGCGATTCGATGGTTTACTCTTTATTACAGAAAAATCCATATCACCAAAGACTGTAGCCGCGAGCGTTCTAGGAATTGGAGTTGCCGACATTACCAGTACATTAACAGCTTCTGATTTTTCTGACAAAATCTTTCGCTGGTTAACACCAAATCTATGTTGCTCATCGGTTATAACTAGACCAAGCTTTGCAAACTCTACATCAGACTGAATGAGAGCATGCGTCCCTACAATTATATCAATATCACCGCTAGAAATACCTGAAAGAATTTCTCTTCTCTCAGCTGATTTAAGTCCACTGATAAGAAGCGCTATTCTCATTCCGAACTTTGCAAAATCCACACTAAGCTTAGCAAAGTGCTGTCTAGCTAAAATTTCAGTTGGCGCCATAAACGCAGCCTGCCACCCCGCACTAACAGCATGAAAGATAGCTGTTTCAGCGACGACAGTTTTTCCGCAGCCAACATCGCCTTGCACTAGCCTGTTCATGGCTCTTTTATTCATCAAGTCATGTTCTATATCATCTATTGCACTCTGCTGTCCTTCAGTAAGACTAAAAGGAAGTGACTCCAAGAATTTGCTTATATCTACTTGAGCAATCTTCGAGTTTTCACATTCTTCATCAAGTAGTCTACGGTTATACAAAACGGAATATTGAAATGCCAGCAGTTTATCATATATTAGCCTAAATTTTGCCCTGTTGTAGGCTGCTCCACTTTCTGGAAAATGAATATTCCTGTATGCATAGTCCTCGGGAGCAAGATTATTTTTCTCGATAAGCTCATCGCCCAACCACTCGCAGGATTCATCTAGCCTTTCCAGTACATTTCGAATCAGTTTAGATAATTCATTAGAGGTTATTCCTGCAGAGCGCCTATAGACAGGAATAATGCCACGAATGTCTCGAGGACTATTCACAGGATACATTTCAGGATTGACAATAGTCTTTGCCCCATTTCTCCACTTCATCTTACCAAACAATGTGTAATCAGTGCCCAATCTTAAATTCTTTCAAGAAAAGGCATATTAAAAAAAATTGCATGAAAGATACCGCTCTCATCTCGTAGCGCACATTCAAGCATTGTTCGACCTTTTCCTATAGACCTAAGCCTTTTATTAATCAATATGCCACCTATCAAAACATCTTTACCCTCAGGAACATCCATAAAAGGCTCCCTACTCAGTCTGTTCTGATATCTAAACGGCTTATGCTCAAGTAAGTCGTATATAGTGGATATTCCCATAGCCTCGAGCAGTATTTGCTTTTTAGCACCCACACCCTTAATTGTAGTTATACTATCGCTTAATCTCATACTCTATTCATTCGTCCTAATCACTTCAACATCTCTTCTCGTAAGATGCTCAGCTTGTACACCCTTAATGCAGGCCTTTATCTCTACAGGTTTGACGAGAGAAAACATTTCGAAGTCACGCTCTATACTATCAAAAATAGCATTGCTAATCTCATTAATACTTTCACCAAACTTTACTATAATATAGAAGACTATGTAAGTCCCATTAGCTGCCTCGTGAATCTCAATAGAAGAAAGCAGTTCATTTATACCGGAAAAGAATCCTTTTTTTAAGGGTTTTCCTGTCTGGCTGCATGGGAATACAATATCTTCATATTTAAGTAATTCATCAAGGACAAGTTTATTCATAACTTGTTTAGTGATGTTTATAGCTCCATAATGAGATTTATTAAGCACCTGCATGACATCCTCCACATCGCATTAACTACCCTTTCTTCCGTGAACCTATATTTAAGATTATATCCGATTATTTAATGAATAGCGATTATATATCGCTTTAATTCAAAAATAAAAAAAAGCCTTAAACGGCTAGCCGTTTAAGACAAGAAATCGGGTATATAGACTAAATGGCACGGTCTACTTTGCCAGATCTCAGGCAACTCGTGCAAACGTTTGCCTTTCTGACCGTACCGTTCTCGCTAATCCTTACAGACTGAATATTAGCATTCCACTTTCTCTTCGAATGTCTGTTAGAATGAGAAACAGCGTTTCCCGAAGCCTGACCCTTACCGCAAACTTCACATTTTCTGGACATTTGCCGCACCTCCTTGTAGTTAATATAGTTGCATTCACTAGTAACGCGATGAAAATTATAACACAACAATTGCACTAGGTGCAAGGGTTTTTGTTATCATTTTTGTATTCATTTAATTATAACAATACTATTACCGAAATCAACTTTAATTTGATCTACACTTATAAGATTAATTTAGAAATTAATTAAGTATCATAATAGTAGATTTTCTTGTTCTAATCTTCACACTTACTCTGTATAATGAACTCTATATAAGATATAAAAAACTGAAAGGATTTCCATGCGTAATTCTAATAAAAAAACCACAGCTATTGTGCTCGTAATTGTTTTAGCATTTGTCGGCATTATTGCATATTATAAAATGACGAAGACTCGACTTGTTAATAAGGAAAACTACATGAGTTTTCGCGAGCGACTTTTAGCAAAAATCAAAAGATTTTTAAATCTAATTCTGACCTGCAGAAATTTATCGAAAGCGAAACTGCTAAAGATAAGGTCTTATTTATAACCGACGAACACGGTAATATAATTATCACCAAGACAGCGTCAGATGTTACGGCTCCTGCCACTGTTGTTATCGCCGATTATAATTATAAGACTGCTGCTATTGATGCTGATGCACTTGCTACTCTCCATGAAGTATCAACATCCAAGACAAATGGAGGCAGCGTAATAGCAATCTTTATGAATAACGAAAATAATGATCATGTCGGAGCAAAGAATATAAACAAATCATATATACCTGCAAATTCCAATGTCATATATGTAAGTGGCGGAAAGAAACTATATATATCAAATAATTCATTCGCAAGTGGTATGAGTGATATATCTATCCCATATACTACAGAAGCGAGAACACAGAATACTGGTATCAAAATTAAGATTACTGGCATCAAAACCGATGTTCCTAGCTCCTACATCTCACAGCAACCAGATGTATTTGATGTATTCAGTTCCATAGTATCTAAATATAAAAATAAATCTGTATCATACCAGATTGCTGATATGAAGGTTGGAAATAACGGCAATATGTATCCTAGTTCTCTTGAATTTACACTTCTTATAGATTCATACAACCTAGATGATACAAAGGAGTACTTTGACGGCCAAGTTGAGAAATTCATGAAGGCAAACAAAAAGTATTTCCCAGATGCTAAGATGACCTATTCCGTCATAACAGATGAATCAAAGTTACCGGACACTGCAATATCCCAAAGCACGATTGAATATTTGACAACTTATCTTTATATAGATAAATAGCAATTATAGGTTCGGTGACGATGATAAGATTCCTCATAAGTATTCAAAGGGTGATGTATATGCGACAAATACGATGGAAGATCTATATGTAGAAGGTAATATTATGCATCTTAAAATGAATACGACAGGTGTTACCAATGCATATCGTGACCAAATAATGAAGGATAATGCATCGGCAGCATCACTGTCTGGTTTAGAAATTAAGACCTATGACCTATATGATGCATATGAAAATAAAGATCAGAAACTTTCTAGTGCTCTCAGTTCTATTTACTCAAATGTAAATGATAAAGCAGCACAGACAATCGCTATTCCCAATTGATAGAGATCAAAAGTTTACAACCATGTCACTGCTTAAGAGTGTTCAGTCCGATGCTAATATTACTCATATTAACCTAAATGACGATGATCAAGATGCAGGTATAAAGGTAACGAATACTATACTGAACTATGTAAATTCTTATACAAAATCTGGGTTAATAAATTTTTTTAAAATGCATTTTTATTAGCATGTAATAGACTGTAATTTTAAGCAGTTCTATTTAAAAAAACATTTTTTTAACGCTTCTGTCCTATTTGATGAATTTCAGATAGAATAGAGGCGTTTTTTTATAATAATTTAATTTAAGCTTCTATTAATATTTTTTTCATACGAATATATGTGATATAATGATATGAATTATATAATGTAATAATTTGCTTTATATTTATTATTTATAAATTGGAGGGTTTCTAATGAAGTCTGATAATGACAAGATTTCTAATAAAGAACGTGAAATAGATGAATTTCTATCTAAGTTCGAAGCGCTTGATAGCGATGATACATCACAGGCATCTGCTAATGTCGGAGATGCATCGTCTGATAAAGGCAGCAAAAGAAACAAAAAAAATAAATCTAAAACCAAGGGCTCTAAAAACCATAGAGGTTCTTTTCTTGCACGATTAATTAAGGGAAATGGTGAGCCTCTCAAAGATAGGCTGTTTCTTAAGGAAAATCCCTACTATAACAAAAGTCTAGGCGCATCGGTAGTTATCAATGGAAAAAAAGTAAAAAATACACCGAAAGTTATAAGCAAAGGAAAAATTGCGAAGGATCTTATAATTTTATTTGCCATCTTGTTTGTGATTGCAATCCTATATACATTCGTTGTAATCAGTACTGCTCCTAAGATAGATCCCGAGAATATCTATGATTCGGTAGCTCAAAGCTCGGTAATCTATGACGATCAAGATAAAAAGGTTTCAACTGTTTTCTACAATCAGGATAGACAGCTCATATCTTATAAAGATATGCCAAAGAATATGATCAATGCCTTTGTAGCACTAGAGGACAAGACTTTCTGGAAGCACCACGGGTTCAACTGGACGAGAATGGCGGGAGCTGTAGTTCAGTCTTTTACAGGCTCTGGTCATATAAGTGGAACAAGTACTATAACGCAGCAGCTCGCACGTAATGTATACCTACCAAAGATTAAGAGTCAGCGAAGCATTAAGCGTAAAATCCTTGAGATGTACTATGCTAGTCAGATTGAAAGATCTTTATCAAAGAAGCAAATCATCGAAGCGTACCTTAATACAATTTACCTAGGTTTTGGAAGTTATGGTGTATATTCAGCATCGCATGCTTACTTCTCTAAGGATCCTAAGGATTTAACTCTCGATGAGTGTGCAGCGCTTGCCGCCCTACCTCAGGCGCCTGATACTTATGCGCTAGTTAAACTTGTGGGTAAAGACTCTGTAACCGAAGGAAATACCAACATAATCCTTCGTGACCCAGATACTTATATAGCAAATGACACATCTAAAAATCGTCGTGACACCGCCCTTAAGCTGATGCATGAACAAGGCTATATAACAGATAAAGAATTTAAAGCCGCTTATAATAAAGACTTAATTAACTTCATCAACCCATCTGTTAAAAGTAACAAGAGTGTGAATTCATATTTCAATGAATATGTAATTGATGAAGTATCTCACGACTTACAGAAGAAGTACAATATTTCACCAGAAGAAGCTGAAAGAATGATCTACACCGGAGGACTGCAGATACACTCCACTATGGATTCCACAGCACAAAGTGTAATAACAAAGGAATTCGAAACAGGATCTAATTTCCCTTCCCTAGTAAGTATACGCAAGGATTCTTCTGGCAATGTGATAGGTGCCAACGGAACTATATTATTATATGACTATAACGATAGCTTTAACTCTGACGGTGACTTCACGCTAAAGAGTGACGAAGTAACCATTAATAAAGATGGTTCAGTTACTATTAAACGTAACAAAAGGCTAAATATATTCACTACAAAGGCTGGTGGAAAGTAAATTATAGCCTTGAGTTCAAAAAACAATATGTTCAAGAAAACGGTACATTCTACATATATTCAGGTGGATTTATAAATGTGCCAAGCAAGTATAAGAAACTGGATAGCGACGACAATCTGGTTATTGATAAGAGTTATTTCAAGGACTTCCCTAAGGCTATGGTAAAGTCTGGAAACACATTGATCATTAAACCAGACGCATACTCTTTAAATGAAAAGACCATTCAGCCACAAGCTGCAATGGTTGTAGTAGAAGTTGGAAGTGGCAAGATAAAGGCGATGGTCGGTGGTCGTGGTCAATCCGGTAGCAGATTGTATAACCGTGCACTTAACCCAAGGCAGGCTGGTTCATCAATAAAGCCACTCTCCGTATACGGTGCGGCACTCCAGAAGAGTTTTGACTATGCAGAAAAAGGTGAAACATGGCCGTTTGTCGATTACAAGCATGATAAGCAAGGAGTTAAGAGCTACGGTAGCTATTTAACTGCCTCATCTACTATTGTCGATGAGCAGATGACATTTAACGGAAAAGTATGGCCTAAAAATGCAAGTAACAGCTTCACCGGTCCAGTTACCATGCGTAAAGGATTGCAGCAATCCATCAACACTATTGCTGTCAAGATTCAGCTTCAGGTGGGAAATGAATATTCTGCAGACATGCTAAAGAAGTTTGGATTAACCACAATTGTTACTAAAGGCGATACTAGCGATATGAATTCAGCAGCTCTTGCCCTCGGTGGTCTTACAAATGGTGTAATTCCTCTCGAGATGGCTCAGGCTTATGCAACCTTCCCTAACGGTGGTGTGCGTCAGTCCTCAATAGCTTACACTGAAGTTACAGATAGGCACGGTAAGGTTCTGCTAAAGAGTAAGTCTAAGAAAAAGAAGGTTATGGACGAAGGAGTTGCTTTCATCATGACTGATATGCTTAGAACCGTAGTATCGAACGGTATTGCTGGAGCAGCATCTATAAGTGGTGTTCAGGCCGGAGGTAAGACCGGTACTACAAACAGTAATTACGATATTTGGTTCGATGGATTTACACCTAATTACGCTGCTTCACTATGGATTGGTACTGACGTTAATATCAAGCTATCATCCATGTCCGGTATGGCCGCAAGACTATGGGGCAGGATTATGAATCAGGTGCCTAATGCTAAGAATGGCAAGTATAAATCAATGCCAAACGATGTCGTGAAGGTAGGAAGCGAATACTACACTAAGGGTACAGAAAAAGGTCGTTCCACATATGTGCAACCTAAACCTACTCCTCAGCAGAAGCAATATGAAGAGGATGATGATACCGATGATGACACCAGCCAGTCATCATCAAATACTAATTCTGGACCTACCATCCCTGGTGCATAAAGCTTGACTAGATTAGTTGTTGAAATTTTATAATAACTGAATAATTACTTTGTAAAAACAGCTCCGCAAACACTGCGAAGCTGTTTTTCTCTATACATAGAAACACTTTATCATCACCTTTTTATATTAATAATGATGTTACAAATTCTAGCTATTTTTCTAAAAATATTTATTGATGTAACAAAAATTTTCTAATAATTAAAATTATATCAATATCTCTGTATTAGTTGAAATAAAAGGCTTATGCCATACGAAGTGAAAAAGTGTCGAATTTGTGATGATGAAGTCATATTGACAACACAATACACCAATTCTATAATCAAACTGTACTTGTAATAGGACTTTGATTATTCTATGTATGGAGGTTATTTAAAATGGAACAGGAAAACAACAAAGGCCAATTTAATTCCAATTTGGATTTTTGATGGCTGCACTTGGTTCCGCTGTAGGTCTTGGTAACCTATGGTCCTTCCCTTATAAGCTAGGACTTGGTGGCGGATTCGCATTCCTAATTATTTACACAATTCTTGCTATCGTAGTAGGATATCCTCTGATGCTATCCGAGATTGCTCTTGGACGTAAGACTCAGAAGGCTGCTATCGAAGCATACAAAGAAGCTGATCACAGATTCAAGTTCAACGGTGTTCTTCAGACTATCGTTCCTTGGTTCCTAATCTGCTTCTACTGCACATTTGGTGGATACATCACTAAATACTTATTTGAGTCAATTCAGGCTCTATTCGTGAAAAATTCAGTTCTCAACACTGGGGATCCTGGTGCTCTATTCGGCGGCATGATCGGAAATGTTGGAAACTCTGTAGCATGGATGACTGCATTCCTTCTACTCACTATGGTAATCGTATTTGGAGGAGTATCAGGCGGAATCGAGAAGTTCTGTAAAATCGCTATGCCTGCACTATTCTTCCTACTAATAGCTGTAGTTATCAGATCTTGCACACTTCCTGGGGCTGGTCCTGGACTTAAGTTCCTCTTCTACCCTGATTTAACAATGTGGAAGACTGACTTCTTCGAAGTAGTAAGACTTGCTGGTGGACAGATGTTCTTCTCACTGTCACTTGCTTCTGGCTGTATCATCGCTTACGGTTCATACCTCGGTAAGAAGGAAAACCTCGAGTCTAACGCTGCTATCATCACTGCAGGTGACTCCATAGTAGCTGTTCTCGCAGGAATGGCTATCATGCCAGCTGTATTCGCATTTGGTCTAAAGCCAAGCGGTGGCCCTGGACTACTATTCGTTTCGATGACTACTGTATTCCAGTCGATGGGTACTACTGGAAAGTTCTTCCAGCTAGCATTCTGGCTACTAGTATTCTTCGCAGCTCTATCTTCCTCAATCGGAATGATGGAAGCTGGTATCTCTGCTATCCTCGACTCCAGAGTTAAGGCTGGTAAGCCTGCAAGCAGAGTTAAAGTTTCTGTTATCATGGCACTTGCAGCATTCGTAGGAAACTTCCTAACAACTGCTGACAGCCTAGGCGGAAACCCTAAGATGAACTGGTTCCACCTATTTGGACAGGCTGACGTTCTCAGCGTATGGGATTGTCTGGCTGAAGGTATCTTGATGCCACTAACAGGTCTCATCATGGCTATCCTACTTGGATGGGTTGTACCTCACTCCCTCGATGAAGAAATCGAGAACGGTGGAGCTCGCACATTCAAGACTAGAGGATTCTACAATTTCTGCATCAGATGGATTGGACCTCTCTTCATGGCTATGATTGTATATGGACAGTTCAAGGATTTCTTTGGTGCGAAATAAGATTATAATCTCATAATGAGGTAATAAATTATATGATCAAAGTCTCAAAGGCCCTCCCTATTGGGAGGGTCTTTAATTTCTACTATAAACGACAAAACTAAAAGCCGCTCAAATAATGCGGCTCAAATTGGGTAATCTATTTGATAAATTCTTTCATGTGGTCAGTCTATTATGCTGTCAACAAATGATGAGAACGTCTTCTCATATTCATCTGGCTGTAAAACATACGAACACACATGCCCCGCTTCTTCTACCATAAGTAACTCCTTAATCTCTGACTTACATACTTCATATAATCTTAACGAATTATCAGGCAGTACATATCTATCGTCTTTTCCGTGTACAAACATAACTGGGAGCTTTATATGTGACATAGATGTAATCGGAGATGCATCACTAGCATTAGCCTTTGCTCTAAGCCGCATATTTGCCTTAAATAGGCCTATAGCTATCTTTTTGGTAATATTACTCCTCTCTCCCAATAAATACTCTATCTGGCCAATTATATCGTCATATGGGCTATCTGCTATACAGCAGATTATATTAGGTTTGCTATTATCTACAAGATTATCATGTATGCCCGCAGCTATTAAAACTGTAGCCGCTCCCATTGATACTCCATGTAAAATTATCGGAATATCAGGTGCATATATCTTGCGCACAATATCGGCCCAATCAAGGATATCAAACGACTCCTTTGCACCAAAAGTTAGATATTCGCCTTCTGAATCAAAGTGACTCCTCTGAGAAATGATTAGATAATCAAATCCGTTCCTTGAATACATATCAGCGAATCTTCCCATATCCCTCAGACCTCCGCTGTGGAAGCCATGAACAGCAATTACAACAGCTCTAGGCTTATTTTTTTGCTTCTTATAGAGCCTCCCCTTTAGCACTAGTCCATCTCTAGATTTGATATGAATAAGGATAGGATCTCGGAGAGCTTCACCTTTTAGAGCTTCTTCATACTGAAACAAATAAGCTCTGTCTCTCGGTTTACAATTGTCAGATGTTATATTGAGAGCTCTGTCGCTTCTTTTCATAAATTCAAAAATAGCGATACCTCCTATTTGAGCGGGAGCCTTAGCTAATCCCAAAACTTCTTTATACATTATGGTAACAATAATTGTTACTTCGCATATTTTAACTTAATTTTTAAATATTTGCAATAATAGATTTATCTATCGTGATTATGAATCTCATTACAGGATTATGGCACAATAATACCCTCATCACTCAAATTAAGCAATGAGGGCAATTATTAATGATGTTGTTTTAAAAGTTAATTAATTAGCTTTCTTTCCACGTCTATAGCCTAATAGTCCAAGTGCCGAAGCAGCTGACCCAAGCATCAATATATATAGCGCTAGATGGCTATCATCACCAGTTCTCGGTGAAATATGTTTCTTTGGAACAGAAGGCTTTTTAGGTGTTGGTGTTGTCGTCGATGGAGGGTTTTCTTTCTCATTTGTAACAGTAAATCCGTCCATAGCATTTCCCTTATAACTAACAGCATATGACTTACCATCGAACTTGATCAGATTTGCATCTTCTCCTACTTCTTTTACAGTATATTTAATCTCTTGATTGCTGTTATTGTATTTCTGTAGGCCTGCAAATACATGTTTCCAGTTGTTAGCTTCATTAAGCTCTGTTTCACCAACTTCTAAACCATCTGCGAATAGTTTAACCTTTGTACTAGCAGCAGCCTCGCCGACCCACTTCTTCTCAACAGGTATTGAAATCTTTCAGTTGAGGTATTTGTTACAACGAATCCTTCATTCTGATCGCCAGTAATAGCCGTGTCATATCCGGCAACATTCACTTCCTTCACGTAGTATTTGTAGATAACTGGATTTTCGCCATCTTCTATATAGAATTCATACATATCCTTAAATGTATGCTTCCAATTATTAGAATCGTTAAGTACTGCAGAATCTACTTCTTCGTCTATAGTTGTTGTTACATTCCTGTTAAGATTATAGTCATACTTTGTAACCTTGCAGGTCCTATAAAGCTTGACTTCCACTGGACCGCTCTTCTTACCTACCCATTTCTTCTCTACGGGAATGTCTATTATGGATTTATTGATCACTACATCGATAACACTTGTATGAAGATATTCTGTCTTATAGCCGAGTACAGGTGTTTCCTCTATTGTGTACTTAATCTCGTGGTTATCTCTTTCATCATACCTTGGAAGATCTTCGAATTTGCCAGTCCAATTCATATCCTCTGTGAGCTGCATCGAATTCACTACTCGACCATCAGCTAAAAGCTTAACCGTGATGGACTCAGGAACCGCAACCTTTGATTTCTTTCTGTCATCAGGTTGCTCGCCATCATCAGAATCATCAGAAGAATTGTCAGGATCATCATAATCTTCATCTGCTGAATTAGTTTCAGTAGCAAGACTAGTATCTAAAGAATAGCTCATAACTTCATTAAAAGCATCAGCAACATTTGTCACAAAAAGCATATCTGGCGGATCCGCAGGACTTGGTGTACCTGGAATTACAATATTAGGTACCATGTTCCACGACTTACCTACAGTTATGTCGATTAACGAGAAATTCTTGATAACAAAACCACTTGTCGCATCGCCAGAAATGGTAGTCTTATACTTAAAACTTCCATAAGTAACGATATTAGGCTGAGTTACTGTGTATTTGATTTCATCCCCATTTTCATCATACTTAGGCATATCTCTAAAGGTATGCTCCCAGTGTTTCTGATAGTCTAGATAAACAGTCTGCTTTCTAACACCGTTAGCCCACAGTGTAACATCAACTGGAACTCTATCTCTACCCGTCCACTCTACCTTAAGAGGGATATCGATTTTTTCATTTGCTACACTAGGAGATACGCCGTTAGCTACACCGCTGCCCGCCGTTGCTACAACTCCAGCTGTAGATCTAGTTGCTGGTTGCGTCTCATTTGTTGCCGCATAGACAGAAATTCCTGCCGCCATAAACAGAACAAAAGAAAATAGCACAGCCATAACTCTTTTTAGTCCTCTAGAATTCATTCAACCTCTCCTTCTACGTCTTCCTTCTTCGATGAATTATACATACTGAATCAATTTTAACAATTATACTAAAATTATAACTGTAAGTCTACTTTTTATAGTCCAATATTTTTTTAATTAATATTACAAAAATGCAATTGTGCTATAACAACTTTAACTTTATTTTTTTCCCATCAAACGTTAACATCAATTAAGCAAATCTCTAAATTTTTTTGATATAATGTATTGGTTATTGAGAAAAAGGAGTTTAAAATGACTGTAATTTTTGCAAGCGATTTTTCTTTGGTATTGTTGAAGGCATTACAGAATGGCTACCAGTTTCTAGCACTGGTCACATGATTCTTGTTAACGAGATTTGGCCTATGCAAGTCAATAAGGATTTCATGAGTATGTTCTTGGTGGTGATTCAGCTTGGAGCGATTCTAGCCGTAGTAATAACATTTTGGAATGACATATGGCCTTTTACATCAGATAAAACCAAAAAATATATCCGCAAAGATGTTTGGTCTATGTGGTTCAAAGTTATCGTGGCATGTATACCAGCTGTAATCGTCGGTCTCAAGTGGGATGATGCGATTGAAGAGCATTTTTACAACTACAAGGTAGTAGCAATAATGCTCATATTAATAGGTGTTCTCTTTATCATTGCTGAGAACCGCAATAAGCATCTTAAACCTACTACTAATTCGCTGGATGAACTGACATATAAACAGGCGTTTATCATCGGATTATTTCAACTCGTGGCAGCTGTATTTCCTGGTACATCACGCTCGGGATCTACAATTCTCGGTGCATTAGTTATAGGTGTTAACCGTAAAACTGCAGCGCAGTTCACATTCTTCATGGCAATTCCTGTAATGTTTGGAGCTAGCCTACTAAAGCTTCTAAAATACGGTTTCGATTTTGGAGGAAACGAACTGATAGTTCTGCTCGTCGGAATGATAGTAGCATTTGTAGTATCGTTATTCATCATCAAAATGCTCATGAACTATATCAAGAAGCATGATTTCAAGGTGTTCGGTTACTATAGAATAGTGCTTGGAATCGTTGTACTATTATATTTTTTATTTAACTAGCATTTGATTTATCTAAACACTAAAAAATCCACACGCGAGCGAGATTTCCATATCTATGGAGTATTCTGCACCGTGTGGATTTTATATTATTTTCAAAGTATATTATTTAATTGTCTAAGAATGACGTTATTGTCCTATAGAAATTAGGATAAGTTTCTTTTAGATATTTAGCATTTACTACCCAGTTTATAAGTAGGAGTTCCAATACCTGGGCAAAATCACTATTTAACTCCGTCAAATCATTTGGCGTGAGCTTAACGTAATCGCCTCGTAATCTAAATTCATCCATTAAGTGTAGAAGCTCCCACAACAGATCAGAGAAGTACTCGTGGTCATATAACATTGGATTTGAAGAAAGGATCAAGATGTCTGTCTTTGATGCTATGATTACATCGCTGATTATTGTATAAATCCCCATATCAGCATTGACAGTAAGACCACTATTCTTGATGGCGGTGATTTTATCCGAATCAGATAACTCTGTGTCATTTATTGTGTGAAGTAGTTCTTCATCTATATTGGATACAAGAGCAAGCATACTCATAAGCTCAAAACCTATATCGCTAAAGAATGTGCTCGTTAACATTCGCGTCTTTTGACGACTGTCACGCTTATTATTGATATCGAGGAGCTCCCCGACTACAACAGTTGTAATTGCAATACTTATAGGTATGAATGCCATATCTTGAAATATATAGAACTCTGTATTTCTCACATCCTTAAATATGAGAATCTGCATTCCATATATACAAGCGGATATTGCGAGCAGTACCGATATGATAATAATATTTTTCTTATTGAACATAATATCCTCCCGCTTATAACACCCAATGTAAAGCTATACTTATGCAAACACTAATCTCTTCTATACTAATTTATCATATAAATGGTTCGTTTTATCTTTTAACGTAGTATCTTTTGATAAAAAATCACTTAAAGCGCTATTAAATTTCTTATAGTTCCAACGCGCAACAGTATGTTTTCCAGGAATAAATTCAAGCTGTGCATCGGGTATGTGTTCAGCAATAAACTTTGTATGACTTCCATACATTAAGTCAAATGTACCAGCAATAACAAGCGTTTTAGACTTTATCCCCTTTAGTTCATCGGCACTTACTACCGGTTCATTCTTCATTAGTTCAAGCCTCTCAGCTCTAAGCCTCCTCTTTTCAAGGCTCACGCTAAATGTTGCATTGATGAGCTCGAGCAGTTCAATTCCAATACGAACAGTAAATCTAAGTGCCCTATACTTGATATTCGCTCCGTTAAGTATGAGCTTATCAACACGTTCTGGATGATCTATAGCGAAACGAATTGCGACATTTGCCCCATCTGAGAAACCAAGGATATGTGCTTTCTTAATATCATGCATATCCATAAAGGTTCTTAAATCTTCAGAGAACTGCAAAATTGTGAGAGGCTTATCACCACGCGGAGTCCTCCCGTGACCTCTCGAATCAACAGCTATAACCCTATATTTAGTTGAAAAATAGTTAATCTGGTGATAAAAGTAGCTGCTATCTAAACCATTTCCATGGAGCATAATCAGCACTTCACCTTCACCTTTTTTTCTATATAGTTATGCTTAATCATGATATTTACATTGTATCAAACTAGTTTTGTTTTTTTGAATATCATTTTAGTGAATTTTTTTGAATAAAAATTAAACGTATTTTTCACATTTGAATCAAGCAAACAACAAGTGAACTCTACCAGATGCATTGATGGTGCGCTATAATTAAACTATGAAGAATAAGTATTTGCTAAGAATGACTATCTCGATGGTGGGTTCGGTCATTTTATTTATGTTTGTCGTTAATAATTCCTGGATGTATAAATCTCCAGTCGCTAAAGTCCTTGCTGTCCACAACAATGGTAATAAGCAGTCTATTGAACTGCGCCTTGAAAATGGCAGTGATAAAGGAAAGACTGTCTATGTAAAAAATAAGTACGATAAATCGCAGGTTTACGACGAGAGATACTTTAAGCACGACTACGTATTTCTTAATGATGAATATACAGGTATAACAGGAGTAAAAAGAGACTACTGGGTTGCGGCTATATTCTTAATCTTGCTTTCTGCTCTGATCACAGTTGGCGGAAAAAGAGGTGCTTACACATCAATATGTATCCTCGGTAATATAGCGCTTTTTGGTATTATTATCTATATGAATATGCGCGGCGTCGATATTCTCTATATGACAATTGCTGGTACTGTGGTATTTACATTCTTCGTACTACTTGTGGTAGACGGATTGTCTCATAGGATGATGCTTTCCTTTGCCGCAGCATTACTAACTACCCTGTTACTCTCTAGTCTTGTCATGCTTCTGATATGGAATACCGATATTGATTATGATTTTCTTCACTTCTTGCCTGAGCCATTCACAACTACAGATGCAAATCATTTTTTCCTAGCTCAGATAATAATCGGTTGTCTAGGAGCTGTAATTGATGTATCAGTTACCATTACAGCAGCTTGCATGGAGCTCATCGAACGGACGCCTAACATCAGTAATAAATCGCTTCTTAAGTCAGTGCGAGAGGTTGCAGATGATATAAATGGAACCATGATAAGTGTCGTTCTTCTAACGAATATCGCCTCCACACTTCCGATATTCTTGATTTCAATGTCCAATGAAATAGGTTTTAGAACGGTAGTAAGCCACGACGCATATTTTTATATAGTTCGTTCACTTACTGGAATGCTCTCTATAGTTGTTGCCATACTAGTCTCAACGTTCGTCACCTCTCTTGTAGCTAGAAAGGAGCTTAAACATGATTAAAGTTCTTATCATTGTATTCGTACTCCTCTCTCTACTTGCAGGAGGTGATCGCACTGCCAAATCACTTATGACAACTGCAATTAATGTAACAATATTCGCCGTGCTCATAGAGCTCATCTATCTTGGATTCAACATCGTGTTTACAACGGCCATCGCTGCTATTCTAATTACGGCTACGACAGTTTTTTACCAGAATGAGAACAATATCAAGACAGTGTCTGCATTTATTTCAGTTGTTATAGTTCTTGTTCTGTCCTCATTTTTTATAGCTTTTATCATAACACATGCTCATCTTCAGGGTTTTGGAATAGTCGGTGATGTCAAAATACAACCTTCAAATGGATACGAGGAAGACATCGGAATTAATATGAAATTAGTTCAGGTAGCAGTCTTTATAGTTATTCTTATTGGTGGATTGATAGATACTGCCGTAGCAATATGTTCAGGGACTTATGAGATTATAAGGCATAATCCGAATGCAAACCGTTCAGAAATCATTGAGTCAGGCATGAACATCGGTTGCAAGATACTAAGCTCTAATGTTAATACACTATTTTTTATATTTGCAGGAGAGTTCATGATTATGTGCATTAGTTTCCTAAAATTCTACTCTTGGGGCACATTAATCAACTCTAAAGATTTTACCCAAGAACTCATTGCAATTATGATCAGCGCAATAGGAACGGTTGTAATAATCCCTATTTCTTCATATGTTGCTTCTCGGTTCATGTGCCATAGGAATGTAGCTGATTAGCGAGTGCGTGTATTTACATTTATTAACACTCATGTAAAATAAATATATGGAGACTAAGATTAAACGTAACAAAATTCAATTATCAGACCATTTCACTTATTTTAAGTTGATAAGATTCGTCCTTCCTTCTATAGGTATGATGGTATTCACTTCAGTTTATGGAATAGTAGATGGTCTTTTTGTGTCTAATGTTGTAGGAAAGACGGCTTTCGCTTCTATAAATCTCGTAATGCCAGTCGAAATGATTGTAGGTGCGATAGGATTCATGATTGGTACTGGTGGAGCGGCACTTGTAGCTAAGACTCTTGGGGAACAGCGAAGAGACCGCGCAAATCAATATTTCTCTATACTTATAGGCGCTACCACTATAGCCGGAATTTTTATATGCATCTTGGCGTATGTGTTTATGGAGAATATATGTTTAGCACTCGGTGCTGACTCTAACATGATAAGTGACTGCGTTACATATGGAAGAATAAGCATGTACTTTAATGTATTCTTCATGCTACAAAACTGCTTTCAGGATTTTCTAATCGTTGCTGAAAAGCCTCATCTTGGACTTCTATGTACTGTAATCGCGGGACTCTCTAATATCGTGCTTGACGCACTATTTATATATGTGTTTAAATGGGGCGTTGCAGGTGCTGCTATTGCTACAGGCATTAGCGAAGCTGTAGGTGCAATCATCCCTATAATTTACTTCATAAAACCTAACTCCAGTCTTTTGAGTCTCGTAAGATGCAAACTTGAAATTAAGCCTATCCTTAAAGCTTGTGGCAACGGAATTTCGGAAATGGTTACGAGCATCACTTCTTCATTTGTAAGTATGTTTTATAATGTACAGCTTATAAAATACATAGGCTCTGATGGTGTTGCTGCTTATGGCGTTCTAATGTACGTGTTATTTATATTTGCAGCGATTTACATCGGTTACTCTATGGGTTGTGCTCCTATCATTGGTTATCATTATGGTGCTAAAAATCCAAGTGAATTACGAAATATACTTAATAAGAGCTTCAAGCTATTAACGTTCACAGGATTCGTAATGCTGATAGTCGGAGAGGTATTTGCTAGACCCCTTTCAAGCTTATTTGTCGGTTACGATGTTACGCTAACGGATATGACTGTTCATGCTATGAGAATTACCACGATATGCTTTGTAATCCTTGGCATTAATGTGTTTCTTCGTCGTTCTTTACTGCACTTAGTAACGGATGGCTCTCAGCGATAATATCGTTCCTTAGAACTTTCGTATTTAAACTTTCGTTTGTGATTTTCTTACCTGTGATTATGGGGATTGAAGGTATCTGGTGGTCAAATCCACTTTCAGAAATCGTAGCATTTATAATTTCAGTCGTTTCCTTATCATTAATGCGTAAACGTTACGGCTATTAGATCTAAAATTAAGTTGAACAAACAACAATCCTGGTCTACAGAATACTGTATGACCAGGATTGTTTTAGTTTAGATAATATAGTTAAGCATATCATCTATAATTTACTTTGAGTGTTAGTAGCGTATTCTCTACTTCTCGTTGCTCTTTCTTCTAGCATAAACTGTAACAGCAGCGAGCATTGTAGCAACAAGCATACTTAGTGAGTATAAAATTACTGAGTTTGAGTCACCAGTCTTAACTACTCTGCTAGTTGACTTTCCATGCTTTGTAGCTTTTGCAACATGGCCTTGATTTGACCTGTGGGCAGAAGCATTATTAATTGCTGATGAGTTTGCTGGCTTCTTATTTGCAAAGAAGAAGTTCGAGAAATGATCAGCTTCAAACTCAATTTTCTTTCCATCGATAATCTTGAAATCCTTGATTTCCTCAAGCTGCTTATTTCCCTTGTCGTGGAGGATAACAAGCTTTTCAGGATCTACCTTCTTAAGCTCAAGCTGAACCTTAACCTTCTTACCAGCCTCTGGCTGAACCTTGTTATCTGAACCATCTCTTAGAGAAATATCATATGCCTCATAATCATAATCACTTAGATTATATCCAGCAACATTGTAACCGAGGAAGATTTTCTTAATAGCATGTTCAGAATCAAGCTTTTTAACCTCAATATCCTTGGTTCCAGGAGCAACGATCATTTCCTTTACGCTAGGATGTCTATCTGATTTGAGTTCGATAGTATAGATACCAGCTGCACCTTTATTGAAGATTGGAGTCTCAGAACCGTCTTTGCCCTTTAGCTTACCATCAAAATTAACTGTGCCATCTGCATTAAAGATAGCCTTCATTAAATCACGGCCTTTAACTCTCTTTCCATCAATAAGAACTGTGCTGATTGATGATGCATAGTCTTCCTGTGAAAGACCTTCTGGAAGTGTCAGCTTATTATCTACTAGTTTAACTTCACCATCATGGTACTTAGATCTCAAATTGAAAGATGCTTCGATGTCAGCAAAGTTCTCATCTTCGTAAACAACTATATATGTGCCCATTCCAGTTTTGTCTGTTTCCTTGATGGATATCTTGTTACCGGATACTGTGTAGTCCTTGCCCTGCTCAAGAGTATTTCTACCCTTGTAAATAGCTGCTATCCTATAGTTGCTTCCCTGAGGAGTTTTAACATCAGATGTTACAGTAACACCGTCCTTGAACTCAGCATCATTTATAGTAGCTCCATACTTTTCATCCAGAAGTGTCTTGCAAAGTACATTAGTGTTGATAACAAGATCAGCTTTATCTCTTACTAGATAGCGAATCTGAGTGATTCTCTTACCCTGTAGATCCTCGTGACGCTTATAATCAACTGTGTTACCGTGTGGTTCTACGAAACCCTTCTTTACAGCAAAAGAAAATTCATTTGGACGAATCCAGATATTTTCAAGATGCTCCATACCATACTGTTTGCCATCACTAGTCTTAACAATAATTCCTTCGATTTCATCAACCTTAGGAATCTTCTTGGAATCAACGTTTACTAGGTAGTGGCCCCAAGCACGTCCAGTCTCAACTGTTACCTTTGCATCAGGATCTAGCACTTCCTGTGTGGTTGTAGCTGATAGTGTTCCATCACCATTAAGAACCTTATACTCATAGGAAGCAGCTGCAGGATCTTCATTTGCCTTGAAATTCTTGACAAGGTTTAGTAGAGGGTTGTTGGAAGACTTGCCTTCTTTGATTGCCTTCATCGTCTCAACATATAGACTCTTTCTGATTGCAACATTAGCATCCTTTATGCCAAGGATTTCAACGCCGTTTTCCTTTTCCTCAAAGTAAGTAGTTGGGAATCTCTTTGACTTTACCTTTGTAGCACTTGTCACTGCATCGTACTGCCCTGCACCCCTCATGCTTGCGGCCTTATCTACAGCATTCAGATTCATACTCTGAATTCCATTCCTTAGATTGTTAAGCTCACCATAGTAGAAATCAGCATATGCTAGGTTGATCTTGCCGTATATATAATCATTATCGGCTATCGCATCTATGCCTGTCTTTGGATCTGTGTTATTTCCTGGTGTTGGGTTATTATTTCCAGGATTTGGATTAGGGTTTGGATTCTCGTTGTTACCAGGATTTACAGGTGTGGTTCCGCTCTCCTTAGCTTCGGCATCCTGCATCATCTTAACAGCGATTCTCTTCGCTCCCTTGAGTGAATATGTCGCACCAGTATTAGAATCAACTAACCCGTTGACAGAACTTAACGTAGCTGGCTTTCCAACAAGTGTTCCTAGCTGCATTCTTGTTAAGTCTACATATCCCCTGTTCATTCGATCCATATTTGCAGCAGGAGTGCACTCTATAGACTTGATAACTCCATCTTTTACTTCCATCTTAAGACTGATATCGTAACCACTCCATATAGAATGCGGATCCTCAGTTACTCTACCGGAGCCCGTATATACTTTGTCCTTAGCAACCTGGTCACCTGTAACCGCAAAAGAGTTAGCGGCACCCATGCTGAACAACATACTGGACGTTAAGGCTGCGGTAAGAAGCTTCTTCGACCAATTTTTCTTCATCTACTTATTCCTCCTTAATGAATAAATATATGCAATGCAAAAGCGTGTTAAATAATACTGCTGGGTTAATATAAGAAAAACCAAGTTAGTTCGCTTAAACTAACCCATGAAAAATTTTTAACATCATATCAATAAAAAAAATCTACACATAATTTATTTAAACTTATTACAACTTTTCCACAATTTAACTAAATATTACAATCCTATTGTCACGCCACATTGTGACGCATACTAGATTATTGTTACTTACAGTAAATAAAAAGCCTGCTCAGTCAACAGAGAATACAACTCCCTGTTAACGTTCAGGCTATCATCAATCATAATGATTCGAAATTTTCATATGGCACATTTATTCAATGTACCCAACTATCTCTACCAGAGTCCCAATATATGTTGAAGAATAAGGCTCACTATCGTAATGCCTGCCCAGCAGATTGCCCCAAGAACAAGTGGCTTTCCTCCTGTCTTTATGAGCCTCACTACGTTGCTATTTAAACCTATCGCTCCCATGGCCATTACTATAGGAATTTGCTGAGCATCTTAAGTGGTTCGAATACACTTGCATCTACTCCGGCTGATACAACTATAGTCGTTATCAAGGAAGCAACTATAAAGTACAATACGAACATTGGAAATGCTCGCTTTAAGCTAAATGAATTTTCACTTTCGGCTTTGCCACAAGTGTTACTTTTCTTTTTCGCTGTATATACCGCAAGTACTAGTGTAATTGGAATTATCGCTAGTGTTCTAGTGAGCTTAACTGTTACGGCTTTATCGAGCGACTGCGTTCCAAGGTGCCACATACTGTCCCACGTAGACGCAGCTGCTGTAACCGAAGATGTGTCATTTACAGCAGTTCCAGCAAAAATTCCAAATGCATCCCCACTAGTCGTGCTCATTCCAATCATATGTCCAAATATGGGAAATATCAGCGCTGCAATAACATTAAAGAAAAATATAACTGAGATTGACTGCGCTACCTCATCATCGGTAGCATCAATTACAGGTGCAGTTGCTGCTATCGCAGATCCTCCGCATATAGATGAACCGACTCCTACAAGCATAGCTGAATTTACATCTACCTTCATCACTTTTTGCATCATGTATGCTAGTACAAGGGATGTCGAAATTGTGCAGACAATAATCGGCAGTGACTGGGCACCAGTATCGAGGATGACTCCTAAATTAAGTCCAAATCCTAATAATACAACCGCCATCTGCAGTATATACTTTGAAGTAAACTTTATCCCCTGACCAAATCTGCCTTTATCAGTCCAAAAAAGAGTAATAACCATACCTAGAAGAATTGAAAAAACCGGTCCGCCAACAACCGGTACGAATTTACCAAGTAACCAGGCTGGTATGGCAATCGCAAGGCATACGATTAGTCCCGGCAATTTGGTTTTAAATGAATTCATGTAAATCTCCTCGAAATGCTGTAAATAAGCTATAAGTATACTAATAATATATCACAAACAGTCTCTAATTTCATAATCGTAGAGAGCCATTAGCCCTATCTTATCTTGGATTTGCTTCGAGCCCTGCATCACTTGGATCAAGAGATATACGCCCATCTTCTAATACAAAGCAAGGAATGCCAACGCCTCCCGTGTCTTTTATGTCTTTAAAGATTTCTGCGTTGTCCTTTGAATCTCGTATCCTAAGGAACTCTTTCATCTTAAGCACATGCTCCCCTATTTCTATATACTCATATTCATCTTCTAGACAAGAGATTTGGTCTAGAAGATAAGAACAATCTGGGCAAGTAATCATTCCGTAAATTTTAATCATTATACACCTCTCTTAAAATACTTTTGTGGTCCACTCTGTACAGTCCCACACCTCTGTCGCTACATCTTCATAGAAGAATGGATCGTGACACACCATCAAGATGCTTCCCTTGTATTCGTTTAGCGCTCTCTTTAACTCATCTTTAGCATCTACATCTAAATGGTTAGTCGGCTCGTCGAGCACTAGCAAGTTAGAAGGTCTATTTAGAATTTTACAGAGTCTAACCTTTGCCTGTTCTCCTCCCGAAAGCACTTTAACCTTGCTCTCAATGTGCTTCGTCATAAGACCGCATTTTGCAAGAGCCGCACGCACTTCCGCTTGTGTATAAGACGGAAATTCCTTCCATACAGCCTCAATGCAGGTATTGTCGTCATCAGTTCCGTCTTCCTGTGCGAAATAACCGATTTCAAGTCCAAAACCCTTTTCTGAAGTTCCAGAGAGCGGACTTATAAGCCCGAGTAGGCTCTTAAGGAGTGTCGTCTTACCAATTCCATTAGCACCTGTTAGAACCACCCTGCTGCCCCTCTCGAGTGAAATATTAAGCGGAGAGGATAAAGGTTCATCATATCCGATAACTAAATCCTTAGTCGTGAAAATAAACTTTCCAGGCGCCTTGGAGTACTCAAAGTGAAACTCTGGCTTAGGCTTCTCGACAATTTTCTCAATAAGCTCCATGTTATCGAGTTTTTTCTTACGTGACATAGCCATATTTCTAGTGGCAACTCTAGCTTTATTTCTATTTACGAAATCCTGAAGCTCTGCAATCTCCTGTTGCTGCCTGTTATATGCAGCCTCCCTCTGAGCCTTCTGCATCTCAAAGACTTCAAGGAAATGATCGTAGTCGCCGACGTATCTGTTAAGCTGTTTTTCATACATGTGATAAATTGTATTGATTACGCTATTTAGAAATGGGATCTCATGAGAGATTAGGATAAATGCGTTTTCGTAATCCTGTAGGTATCTAGTCAGCCAGGCGATATGTTCCTCGTCGAGGTAGTTGGTCGGCTCATCGAGAAGTAAAATCTCAGGCTTCTCTAGTAAAAGCTTACCAAGAAGAACCTTCGTACGCTGACCGCCTGAAAGCTCTGATACATCACGGTCTAACCCGAGCTCCGTTAGACCTAGTGCACGTGCGACCTCACTCACCTTGGCATCGATCATATAGAAATCATGCGCAGTTAGGAGTTCCTGAAGTGTGCCAGCTTCCTCCATATACGAATTCATAGTTTCTTCATCCACATCAGCCATCGACATATACAGATCGGTGATACGTGATTCCATATCATATAGATAGTCAAAAGCGCTAGCTAAAACGTTTTCAATCGTCATGCCCTTCTTGAGTACAGAATGCTGATCAAGATAACCAACACGTACATTCTTTGACCACTCAATCTTGCCCTCATCTGGCTGTAAACTGCCAGTTATTATATTCATAAAAGTAGACTTTCCTTCACCATTGGCACCGATTAAACCGACATGCTCTCCTGGAAGAAGCCTAAATGAAACATCCTCAAGAATTGCTCTATCACCGAATCCATGTGAAACGTTTGAAACAGTTAAAATACTCATTAATCTCTTTACTCCTGTATATGCAGATATATATTATCAAAATTCACGTCCCTAAATTATACACTATCACTACTATATTGTAATGCTTAAGCTGATATTAAGATTTAGAAGTTTATGCAAAATAATAAGGGTACCCATAGGCACCCTTATCTGAATATTGTGTTGGTTATACGGCTTGGCATATCGCCTTTATCAGCTATTATTTTGAAGGCGATGGAGTTGGCTCACAAACTGATGTATAATGTGCCTTCCTCGCTTTGAAAGTCTCATCCTTAAACAGGTTCATGAGTCTACCTTCGTTCTCAAAGATATCCTGACCATGTAATGCTTTTCCAGATAGAATATCGTGAGCATGATGAAGTGTAGCTGGATCGAACTTGAGTCGTAATGCTCCGTCCATCATAACGAGCTCACCCTTAAGTCCGCAAAGCTCGCATTCAGCTTCGTTGGTATCTGGGTGGATATAGAAGTTGTTACCATAACAGTGAGGACATGCACCCTTGTGTCCCTTAAAATAGTCAAGCTTATCGTTTTCTGGATCCATAATCATGAGATTTCTCTCCTCGATGTCCTTCGCAGCTTCAACCAGATTCCTTCCGATTTCCTTCACGCGAGCAACCTTGTCATCCTGCATGAGAACATCCTTTGACCAAGAGAAGTAATCGTTATCCACAACCTTCCAGCCAGGGCTCATAGCCAGCATTGCGTGATCAGTCTCAGTACGCACAGCCCAGTCAGATCCGCCGATTCCGAGGAATGAAATCGCTCTCTGCTTAAAATACTTCATTGGTAGTGGCTCCTTGCCCTGTTCCATCATCTTAGCCTGACATCCGAGCATTAAACCAGTATCATGACCAGGTCCCATTCTATCCATTAGATTATGGAACATACCTGTACCACCTGACTCAAATATTGGGTCTACAACTAGTATTCCGTCTGAATCGGTCATCTTCTCATATAGCGCTGCAAAGTCGTCCTTCTGCGAACAGACCATCCCCTTGCCCATTACGAGAGCTCTTGAACAAGCGACACATCCAGTACATGGCTTGATGTTCCAGTCAAATAGATGGATAAACTCTATATCGCACCCCATCTCATTTGCCTCTTCAAGTGCAACGCGACACATAGTGTCATTATTACCGTTCTTTGTTCCTAGAGAAATTCCTAAAATTTTCATACTCAATCCCCCAACATTTACCATAAATCATCCATTTATAAGCACTTGTTAAAAACAAAACACTGCTTACAACTAGATATTACAATAGGAGGATTCATTTGTATAATTGATATATACACATAAGTATCATAACTGTTATGTTATGAACTGCTAGCCTATAAACCCATTACTTTTAGTCCATATCAGCTTCGAATTACGTTTAACTACATTAAACTCCCTTTTATATCTTTCAAGATTAAATTCATCTTGTGGTATGTTGTAAATAAGAACCTCTCTTTCCTTATACCTCTCCCATGCATCTGATGACATATAATAAACTTCCTCTATATTAGCTAACTTTTCTTCACCATTCTTATCTTCATACGAATATTCCCGATTTGGTCCTTTCCAAATTACTCGGTCAGAATAACTGCTATCGTTACTAGTTCTATGTGTTCGATTCAAAACTATAATTAGTGATTTTCCGTCAGTTGAGATTACCTGATTAACGTCTCGATACTTCTCACTAGTTTGCATACTATCTTTTACCCACTTTATTTTCGCCTCTTTGTATGGCATATAAATCCTGTGATTATCGTAGTAATCCCAAGCACCTACAGCTACGATCGCTGTAAATATGACCGATATCAAAACTGTTATCTGTATCTTAAAGCTTATCCTCTTCCGTATTTTATTAAGGGAATCATAGATACTTTTATTTTCAATTTGGTTAACTGCACAGCTATGTACTTCATCTCCTGATAGTTTTTTTAGCTCATCCCTACAGCTTTCACATTGTTCTATATGTTCATCAACTATATTCTTGCTATCATTAGACAGCATATCTTCGACATATAAAGGCAGTAAATCTCTAATCACGTCACAGCTTATCTTCATTTTAAAACCTCCAAACTATCCTTTATCTTTAAACGACTTCTGTGGTAAGTAACGCGCGCCCATCCATCAGATTTACCAAACAGTGTCCCTATGTCACTAAATGATAAGTCGGCATAAACTCTAAGCATAAAAACTTCTTTATAGGGTTCCTCTAAAGCATGGATTGCGGCTCTTAATTCCTCTGACTGTTCCTTGCTTAGGATAGCGCTCTCAACACTTTCATCCACAAGGTTATCTGATTCATCGAATTTAAACTCACAGAGGCGATTATTCTTATTGAGATAAGAGAAATATATATTCTTAGCAATTTGGCAAAGCCACACCCTAGCACTCGCTTCTCCGCGGAACGAATCAAGATTTTTAAGCGCTCTAAAGAAAGTCTCCTGTGTAATTTCTTCGGCGAGCAAAGAGTCTTTACACATAGAGAAAATGTATCTATAGACCGAGGTGAAATATTCACGATATAGCTGGTCTAAATCCATCATATCCTCCTTTAGTATTTGCGTTTCTATATATAAGACTCTGCTTAATCTAAAACGTTACAAGATACTATCTTGTATTTTTAAATATATTGAAATAAAAAAAGAAAGTCCATGAGTATAACACCGACTTTCTTAGAATATGTGAAAAATATTTAATTAGATTAGCTTTTATCCTTTAAGCTCTTCAAGTAGCTGCATTACTGTCTTGTTAAGTGCAGGATGGCGGAGATGAGGTGCAATCTGAGATAATGGAACTAGCACAAAATCCCGCTTATGCATCTCGATATGAGGAATAGTAAGGTTCTCTTCCTCCACTATATAGTCATCATACATGATGATATCGAGATCCAGTGTCCTTGGCCCCCAGTGCACCTTCCTCTCGCGATGTGCCTCAAGTTCAATTCGCTGTAGCTCGCTAAGGAGCTCTTTAGGAGATAGTAGCGTATCAACTTGCAGCGCTCCATTTAAGAAATCATCCTGCTCAACACCACCATAAGGCTCTGTTTTAATATATTCAGATACTTTATTAACTCTGCACCTTTCGATTTCTACTATACTCTTAACTCCGAAGTCAAGGTATGCCTTTTTGTCACCCATATTTGATCCGATAGCTATGTAAGCATTGTGCCAGAAGCGCTCAATCTTGACAGAAGCCTCTCTAAGAGGGAGCCCAATCGGAGCCCATGGCTTCTTAATCTCAACAGAGACACCCTTCGCCATATCATATCGGAGCAGCATTGCCTCAGCTAACTCTTCAGCAGCAGTTTCAAGAAGCTTCACGGTATGAGTTTTAGTGTATTCGGTGACAAATGATGCTACATCACCATAGTTAATCGAATCCTCTATCTCATCTGTCCTGCCTGCAAGTCTAGTATCCGTATACAACTTTATCGTAAATACGAACTTCTGCCCTAAAGTATTCTCTTCAGGGAAAACCCCATGATTTGCAAAGACTTCAAGGTCAGTTATTTTAATCTCATCGTACATTTTCCGTCTCCTCGCGTACGTTCAAGCTTTGAAAATTATCGGTCAGCAAGTAGTATTTATAAACCTATCCTAGATATGCTCCCTGAGAATTGCCTGCATAGTCTTCATCGCACGATAATTCTCTTTAACATCATGAACTCTAAATATAGACGCACCCTTAGCCACACCGTAAACAGTAGTTGCAACTGTTGCCTCAACTCTCTCTTCAACAGGAAGGTCAAGAATCAGCCCGAGAGTAGACTTTCTAGAAGTTCCGAGCAGAATCGGTAGCTCTAACTCCTTCATCTTGTCTAGGTGATGCATAGCTATAAGATTGTGTTCGGGTTTCTTACCAAAACCAAATCCAGGATCCATTACAATCTTGTCCATGCTTACGCCGTGAGCCTTAGCGATACCGATACAACCACGCATATCATCTAGCCACTCTTTAACAAAATCAGTGTATTCGGTATTATTTCTATTGTGCATGAGGCAAACTGGGACATCATACTTTGCTACTGCCTCAGCTACCTTCTCATCATACTTAAATCCCCATATATCATTAACCATATCAGCTCCGCATTCAAGAGCAGCCAGAACAACTGAGCCCTTGTAACTATCGATAGATACCGGAACATCAAAACGCTCTTTGACAGCTCTTATTACAGGCACGATTCTCTCGATCTCTTCCTGCTCCGTAATCTGAATGTGTCCAGGTCTAGTCGACTCACCGCCGATATCAATAATTACAGCACCTTCATGAATCATCTCTTCAACGTGACGCAGCGCACTATCCATGTCGTTCCACTTGCCTCCGTCAGAAAATGAATCGGGAGTGAAGTTAAGAATTCCCATGATGTAACAGTCGTTTTTTAAATCAAAGTTTTTATTTCCAATTTTCATTTTATTCCTTATCCTTTCCACATAACTATCGTGGACTTACACTATTAACTCAATTAGTACTTGATGTTCAGATTCTTCTTATCATCTGGCCACTTACAGGTATCACGTGCATCACAGCTCAAGCATAGACGCGACTCCTTATCCGCACGTTTAATTACGTATGATAGTCTCTCTATTAATCCGCTAGCCTCTTCGGGTTCATAATGACCTCGATGATCACGAATTGCAGTAATTATCGCTTCTCGCTCCTTTTCGCTGTATGATGACCTCTTTAAAATTTCCTCTGCGATAATAGCGCCCGCTTCGTCATGAGGAATACCATCAGTATACTCCTTACTTCGTCCAATATCGTGAAGTAGTGCTGCAGCGTAGATGACATCCTTCTGTATACATAAAGCCTCTTCAACCGAAAGAATATACGCTATACGAGCCACGTCCATCAGATGAGTAAAATCATGCCTACAGTAAATTCTGCCACTTTCAGCGGCTTCTATCTCTTCCATACAAATCAGCCAAAGTTTGTCATGATAAATATCCTGAAAGCGGTCTATAAACCCTCTCTCATGCGGAAAAGCTACATCAATCGTGTTCATACTTTTTACAGAATAAGCCATTTAATCTACTACCTATGCTCTAACATTCTAAAGAATGTATTTTGTAGGCATTCATCGTTCTCAAAGCTTCCGCGCGCCATAACCGTAACTGTCTTGGTTCCAGGTTTCTTGATACCACGCATAGTCATGCACATATGTTCAGCCTCAATCATAACCATAACACCCTTTGGATTTAGCTCCTCCATGAATGCATCAGCTATCTGCGCTGTCATTCTCTCCTGAAGCTGAAGTCTCTTGGCAAATACCTCAACCGTTCTAGCCATCTTGCTGAGTCCAATTACCTCACCGTCAGGTATATATGCGATGGCAACTCGTCCATAGAACGGGAGCATGTGATGTTCGCATAGTGAGTAGAATTCAATGTCCTTCTCGAGAACTATGTCATTGTTCTCAACATCAAAGCGTTTCGCTAAGTGTGTGCTAGCAGAATCAGTGTATCCACCTGCTAACTCTTCATACATTTTGGCAACACGTTCAGGAGTTTCGAGCAATCCCTCTCTTGTGACATCCTCACCAATTCCATCGAGTATGAGCCTTACACCCTCCATGATTTTTTCTCTATTCATTGTTCGTCCCCCTTGTTTCTATAATCCTTTTTACATCCCCCAGGAACGATAGTGACCCGCACACTAGTATCACATCATCCCTGCTAGCGTATTCATACGCTTTATCAATTCCCTGATAAATGCTATCCGATGCCTCGACATGCTTAGAATAAGCACGGGCTTTTTCAGCGAGTTCTCGTGCAGGCATAGCCCTATCGTTATTTGGCGTCTCAACAGTTATAACCTGCTTTGATAACGGTACTAGGTGTGAGAGCAGCTTATCGTACTCTTTATCTTTAAATACGCCTATAACGAGAATCACCTTCTTATCCCCAAAATACTGGCGAATTGACGATTCAAGTGCAATTGCTGCGCCCTCGTTATGTGCACCGTCGATGATTACAGTTGGGTCCTTTGCTAGTTCCGTAAACCGTCCAACCCACCTTGCAGCTCTTAATCCATCGTATATCGCTTCATCTGGTATAAGGACTCCTTTATCCCTTAATGCCTCAACCGCAAGTAGAGCGAGCGAGGCATTGCTGAATTGGTGCGTTCCCGCAAGCGATATGGTCACGTCCGCCCAGGAGCCGTAATTAAAGCGTTGTTCTCCTATTCCATATGAAATCGGTTCAATAGCAGCTTCATCAACCACTCTAAGCTCAGATCCGAGTTCAGCGCACTTAGCAGCTAGCACTTCTTCAGCATCAGCATGCTGCTTAGCACTTACTACTATGGTATCAGGCTTGATTATACCAGCTTTCTCACCAGCGATTTCCCTAATAGTCTCTCCAAGAAATGCCATGTGGTCCTTAGAAATTGGTGTTATCACTTCAACCAGGGTTGTACCAACGACATTCGTCGCATCCTCCCTGCCGCCTAGACCTGTCTCTAGCACTACGAAATCGCATCCTCTGCTCTTGAAATATAGCATAGCAAGAGCCGTTTCAGCTTCGAATAGCGTCGGTGAATTAAGCCCATCTACCACCATGCTGCTAATCGCTTCGGCTATCTCTGTAGTATGGCGTGCGAGCTCATCATCTGCGATATGAACCCCATTCACCTGAAACTGCTCGCCGTATTCAAAAAGCCACGGAGAGAAGTAGCACCCCGTGGTATATCCTGCTTGAATTAAGATACTGGATAGATACGAGAGAATCGACCCTTTGCCATTGGTGCCAGCGACATGAATAAACTTTAGCCCGTCTTGTGGATCACCCAGTCTGTGGAGTAGCTCGCGCATACTGTCCAGGCCAAGTACACTTCCGTATCTGGATAGTTCATCCAGATATACTCTTGACTCATTGTAATTCATTTATTGCTCCTAACTTGTTTTAACTCCATATATTCTAATGCAGTTAGTAATTTCTATCAAGTGATAATCGCAACATAAAAACCTCCCTATTTCAAATAGAGAGGTTTTCATCAGTATTAATCTTTCAAAATTATTTTACTATCTTATAGTATGTGCGTGACGTCATCTTAAATATCACGAAATATATCACGAAGAATACACCGATTACCAAGCCGAAGTATGTTCCATACTGCGTAAATTGGTTTACTCCGAACATCTTTAAAAGTTGATATACGATCTTAGATGCCACCATACAGTGTACAATCGCTACCATAAGCGGTGCGTATAACATCCATACAATCTGAGAAGCTCCAGTTTTTTTAATCAGATCATCATTAAGTCCTATTTTCTTCATGATCTGATACTTTTCTCGGTCTTCATACCCTTCACTTATTTGCTTATAGTAGATTACGAGGATAGTTCCAGTTAAGAAGATTATGCCGATAAGTACTCCAAGAAATAGGAATCCGCCGTTTAGTTCGTATAAACCCTTTAGTACCTCTACTCTACTCTCAAGTGTATATCCATTATCATTCTTTAGCTTACTTAGGCTTCTATCATACGAATTCTTATTTATCCCAGACACATTCCATTCTATGCTGCACTTTATTGAAGAATTCTCCATGGTTTTATTCTGGATATTATACGTCTTCAGTACGGAAGCTATATACTGCATAGTAGATAAATCCTTTACGACAATCGCATAACTATCTACATTTGCACTTGATAAGATTTATTATCGATTTCCCTAACTTTAAACGTGCGGTCTCCGATTTTTAGGCTACTCATATTGAGAGCACCTTTTCTATTCGAAGTCATTAGCACTTCGTCATCTTTAAGAGAAATATTTTTATGAAGCTTTTTATTATAACTATCAAGGTCATATGTGAACATGAAATATGGCGATGTTTTCGCATCTCTCGTATATGTCTCAAATGAATTTCCTTTTTTGGCTACAGCAGGATTCATGCTGAGCTCTAAAAACTCTCCACTTATCTTCGCTTTACCTGTAACAGTCTGACTTACTTGATTTTCAAGTCCTTTACTAATATCTTTGTAGTTATTCTCATTTACAGCTGTATCACTTGTTAGAATGTAATCTCTTGAAAATGCAATGAAGCTATCTCCATTTTTCTGGATATTAGAATAGATCGTTGCAGTAGCTGATAGCGTGATGATAATACCAACACTCATAACAGCTATACTTGCGAGAGATACTGCATTGCTCTTCATCCTATAAAGTAGACCACTGACACCGAGAAATTTCTCTGGCTTAAAGTAACTTTTTCTTCTTCTCTGCATCTTCAATATAATAATTGAAAATGAGATGAATAATAGATATGTAGCCGCTATAACCAGTAGTGATGCGATGAAGAAATTAACTAGTGAGGAAAGCGTTCCTTCTGTCGTTAGAGCAACTCCATATCCACCGCATAGAGCTGCTAATCCTATAATTGTTAAAAAAAAATCTTGATTTTGGTTCACCTTCGCCACTATGTTGTTTTCCTAGCAGCTGCACTGGTGTCGTCATATATATTCTATAACTGCTTCTTGCAATAGTTATGAAATATAAGCCAAGCATCGTAATAGAGCATACAATCATCGCAGTTATACTGAATGGATAATCCATGATTCTGCCCGTTACATCATGCATTAATCTATTGAGTCCCAAAAACGAAATTTGTCCAAAAATGTAACCTCCAACCATTCCGAGTATCGCTATGATTGAGAATAATACGAAGAATTCGATGCTTATGATTTTACGAATGTGCTTCTTCTCAAGGCCAAGAATTGCATATAATGCAAACTCTTTATTGCGCTTTTTTAGTAAAAAATTAGTCGTGTACATTACGAAGATAATCGTAAAAATTCCAACTACTACAGCTCCCATAGTGATAAGTTCGGGAAGAGTTTTATGTCTCGTCTGAACATACTTATTGTTGATAAGTGAGATCATGATGTTGAAAAGCATCAGCATAATTCCAGATGATAATACAAATGGTATCTCCAAAATTCTGTTTGCCTTTAAATTTTGAAAAGCAAACTTTCTTGCCATCGAAAACGTCATTAGTTATCACCTCGATTCAGCATGAATTGAGCCTGATTAATGCGCTCCATGAACTCCTCTTGCCTTTCGTTCTCACCTCGATAGATTTCGTGATAAACGATACCGTCCTTTATAAAAAGTACCCTTTTTGCATAAGATGATGCCCTCAGCGAATGAGTAACCATGATGATGGTCTGTCCAGCTTCATTTATATTGCAGAACATCTTAAGAAGGCTTTCTGATGACTGCGAATCTAGTGCGCCAGTCGGTTCGTCAGCAAGAAGGAGTGCGGGATTAGTTATTACTCCCCTAGCAACTGCGATTCTTTGCTTCTGTCCGCCTGAAACTTCATAAGGGTATTTTTCAAGAAGCTCGCCGATTCCAAGAGCGGATTTGAGTTTACTTAGTCTGTCCTTCATAACGGCTTCTTTTTCATTAGATAGAACAAGTGGAAGAAATATATTATCCCTATTATTGAATTGATCTAGCAAGTTAAAGTCTTGGAATACGAAGCCTAATTCTCTTCTACGAAAATCGGATATCTCACTGTCCTTAAGGAGACTTGTATCTTGTCCATTTAAAATAACTGATCCTGAGGTTGCTCTATCGAGAGTTGCAATTATATTAAGTAGCGTAGTTTTTCCTGCACCTGATTCACCCATTATGGAAATGAATTCGCCACTATCGACCGAGAAATTTACGCCCTTTAGTGCCTCTGTTGTCACTTTTCTAGTTTTTATACGTTTTCTTTACGTCTTTTAATTCTAAGATTGCCATATCTTTAGTCACTCCTTTTTTCTTTATGCTCTAATTTTACATATCGTAATCGATTGCTGCATTTATCTAATATGACAATCGATAATAACAACCTTACAATTCTGAAAGATTAGTTCGAAGGAAATCTAATCGAGAACACACTCCCGACATTCAGGGTTGACTCAACAGTTACTTCAACGTTAATTACGTTCGAAATAGTTTTTACAAGATATAAGCCGAGACCGCTAGATTTTTCATTAATTCTTCCGTTAAATCCAGAATAACCTCTGTCAAATATTTTACTTATATCCTCTGAGCGTATTCCAATTCCAGTATCACGGATTTTAAGTGTGTTTGAATCCTCTTCAAAAGTTATCTGTATAGTTCCTGATTCGGTGTATTTAATCGCATTTGCTAAAAATCTGTTCTATCAATATCGATAGCCATTTTGTATCTGAAATAACATTAGCTGAAATATGATTGTAATCTAAGGATATGTGTTTCTCAATGAACAGCATCGAATACTTCTTAAGTAGACTTCTAATTAGAGAATCTAGGCTAATAGATGTAATATCCATATCTGCATCCCTATCCATGAGTTTCAGATAGTTTATAGCCATATTAGTATATTCTTCGATATAGAACATCTGCTCTTTAAGTTTATTCTTATCTTCAAACTCGCCCTTTTGTAATATTAAATTTGAAACTGTTATAGGTGTCTTTATCTGATGAACCCATAATAAGAAATATTCTTCAAGTTCTCGCCTATCAATGGTGGCTTGATTTAATAGCCTTCTGTTTTCTATTTCAAGCTCCTTCGATGTTATCTTGTAATTTTCTTGTCTTGAATAGTTTGTCCATTCGATAAAAAGGAATATCGCACTAATAAAAGCAACACCTTTTACTCCAAGCCAAAAGTATTCTCGATTAAAATTTGCAAACGAAAAGACAATCCCAAACACACCTGTTGTGTATAGCACTGTTACGATGATCTTATATTCATTTTTTAAAAAATCGCTTACTTTTCTCATATTCTCTCTACCTTAAGAAATACCCAATACCCTTTTTTGTTTGAATTAAATCTTCAAAGCCAATCCCGTTTAACTTTTTTCTTAGCCTCGTCATATTTACCGCAAGTGTATTGTCATCTATGAAGTCATCACCTTGCCAGCAGTGATTAATTATATCTTCTCTCTTGGCTATCTGTCCTTTCATATTAAACAAACTTTCAAGTATCAGTAGCTCTGTTCTAGTAAGTTCAACTGTGACGTCCTTACCTTCAAGCAGTGCGGCAGACAGATTTAAAGTCAGTTCTCCATAAGTTATCTTTTCGGAATCCACCGTGTAATCATAAGCTCTTCTCAGTACAGCCTGTATCTTAGCCCTGGTGACTGCAATATCAATAGGCTTTGTAATATAATCATCCGCCCCAAACTGAATCGCTTGAATCATATCCATCGATTCTGAATGAGATGAAATGAAAATTATAGGAACATTAGATTCTTGTCTTATCCTTTGCGTCCAATAAAACCCGTTATACTGAGGAAGCGTAATATCCATTAGAACTAAATCTGGCTCAAACTCTTTAAAATCATCATATACATCATTAAAGTTATCAATTCCACGAGTCTCGTATCCCCACTGGGAAAGTTCTTCGCTTATGATTGAACTGATGTTTTTATCATCCTCCACAATTAATATTCTAAACATGCTTTATACTCCTATTATCATGAGATATCTATTCTTGTGATGCATTAACACTATATTCATGCTTTCATAATAAAAAATAGCCCTGTAGTCGTATAATTTCAAGGGCTATATCATTAAGTTCTTTTTTTAATTCTTACTTATTTAAGCGCATTAACAGGGCACACCTTAACGCACTCAGTGCAGAGTATGCACTCTGTACCATTCGCCCTTTCTGGAATTGTCCGTCATCTCGACATCCATCGGGCAAACCTTCTTGCATTTGCCACATGATATGCACTTATCAGTATCACACTTGATTCGGACTAGTGAGTAGTAGCTCATCGGTTTCATAAACACCGTTATCGGACAGACGTATTTGCAAAATGCTCGGTTATCCTTAAGTGCAAACGCCATACCTATTCCAACTGCGTAATATAACGCATTTCCGATTATAAACGCAAAGAACATTATTCGTTCGATATTACCTACTTTAGCTAGGAATAAAGCCGATACGAAGAAAAACGCTGCTACAAATGTAGTGTATCTAATCCAACCTATTTTCTTTCTAGGTCCAGATGGCACTTTGTATGGCAAGAAGTCTAACACCATTGCGGTCCAGCACGCATAACCGCACCAGCCTCTACCGAATATAAGTGGTCCAAAGATTTTCGCCACAGCATAGTGAATCGTAGCTGCCTCGAAGACGCCGGTGAACAAGTAGTACCAGAAGCCTTCTATTTGCATGTTCTCGTTATTTATGAGTCCAAGATAGATGAGCATATATAGTCCAATGAGTAGCCTGCACAATACGCCTTGCATGTTTATACCTACATATAAATAACATCTGCCCAATGAATATAGAAATACCGATATAGCTGAAGTTGAGAAGATAAAACAGGTTGTCCTTAGCGAGCCATAGCGTCACTGCTATCGTCTCAAATGTTACCAGCATCAGCACTGGCAGACAGTATTTTTTCATCTCTTACACCTTTGTACCTTCATATAATTTAAATTGACGTTACTCATGTATGATAACACTAGTAACGTCAATCTCTCAACGAGTGCATAGTCTTTTATTCAAATTGAATTATTTGTCCAGCATACTACTTCTTCCCGAAAAGCTTAGATAGAATCCCCTTCTTCTTCTCTGGCTTAGGAGCATTCTCTTCTGGTATCTCGTGTTCTGTCTTCTTATACACGACATTCTCAGCTATTTCATCATCGCTCATACCAGTAGCTTCCCTAACCTGTGCTAAAGCCACCTCACGGTATATAAGAGCTCCTCGAGGATCGCAGAATCTAATATCCGAATAGCAAGTCGATTTATTTAAGTCAAATGGTTGAACCTCCATTACCTCTGTTGCCTCGATAAGACCACTATCTGTATTCGCCGCATCTTGTAAAGCGAACTGGAATACCCCGAGGTTGTCCGGTCCAAACGATTCTGTAAGAATGCTGCGGACAGCTTCATCACTTTCTATATCCCGCAAAAGTTCCTTTACGTGATCAGGACCAATGAATATACCTGCAGAGTAATTCTCCTCAATCAAGTCGTTGCTAGGAGCAGGAAACCACGAAGGAAGCACTTCGGACCAAGGGGTGCGGTATCTATCCATCTCGGGATGTCTTTCTATTACAAACGAAAAAGCAGCACCGCGTACATATTGATAGTCACGGAAGAATCCACCGATTATAGGTAATCCGTATAGAAGTCCCTTTCCGATGGCTCTCCTTCATCAATCGATGTGAAGTATTTCATATGATCAACAAACTTTTCGTGAAAGAATTCTTCTCCTTGTGATTCCATTAAAGCATTTAGAACACTCTCATCTCCATCTCTAAGAGCCTTGAGCGGAGCAAAGTACCACTCCTCCATCTGAGTTCTGCTCATAGGATGATAGCTAATATCAAAACCCATATATATCCTCCTTAATAATATTACTTATAAATTAAAACTGTACAGATATCTTCATACAAATAGGTGTTTTCACCACATGCTTGTTCTCAGGATAATCCGAATAATTAACTACCGGATACTGATCCAAATACGACCTTAGAGCCTTTCGGATCACCTGCATATTTTCGATAACACCTGTCTCATCACCCCAATTAAAGTAACGCCTTAGAAGAACTCCATAGTATCTTTCTCCATCAAGATTCTCTTCTCCTTCTACTTCTAAATAGCTTGAAGAATCATATTCACTCGCTGGAAACTTAGATGCCAAATTATATATCATATCTATGTAAAGTGTGTCTGTCAGCTGACCTCGCTTACCCTGCTTAGTACTGGTTGCAAGGTAGAAAGGCATATCCGGATAAGCATTCAGCTTTACCTCTACTTCACCTTCATGCGAAACTTCATCTGATGGAACTTTTCTGAATGTGTAAGTTCCACTACCATACTTAGAGTCTAAATACGAAATAATTTTAGACTTGCTAATTTTATCTCGCATAGCTGGTTTTTTATATTTGGCAACAGCTGGAACAGCTCCCCGTGGCTCCTTGAAATAAGCCAAAACATATGCATCCTTAACGACAGGACTATAGTGTTCATTCATGTATTCGCACATTGCCTGCAGCTTAGAACACAGAGCTTCAACATCCTGATCACTTTTTACATTGCATTTATACTTAATTATTGAATCCGAGAATTCTATATTTTTTATCTCTTTTCGGCTGAAGAACTTATGCAGGACAATTTTACCTAATATTTCCATTCTATTATCATCATCCGTATATGCAGGGACTGGAATTACACCTCCATGACCAATTTTCTGCTTAATGGTGTACTTGATATCAGGATAATCAGTAGGTGAAATTTCCCAAGTCTTCTTGTCAAGCCGTTTGACCTTAACCTTACCTGCACCGTAACGCTCTTCGGCCTTCTCCGTTACACTCTCCGTGGTTAATGGTTTACCATCAGGCAGTATACATCCAGAGCACAATATCATAATTAATGTTATTACCAGCCCTAATAAGTATATTTTTTTCATATATTAATATGCCTCTTTCATATAACATTGTTAATACAGCTTTGATCTAAGATAGTAGTTCTATAATCTTCTCTCGCGTTTGAGAATTTAGTTTATTGTTAGTCCTTAAAGGAAATACTTACGTTACAGAGCAGAGTGTCGTCATTACGCAGAGTTTCTCGTATCAGCTTACTAGTGAACTTCTCGCCTCTTATACCGGCTCTTTTCTGGCCGGATTGTGCAAGATCACCCTAAATGCCAGATAACTATTATCGGTATAATTGCAATTATTGCAAAGCAATATGATTTCAAAAATATAATTCATGATAGGTATATCTCTATGTGTTACATTATGCAGAACCTCTTCCATTATAAATTAAAATTATAAGAGTCCCAACAGTTCTTTTTCGCTTAATATAAAAAAAAGCATCTAAGAACAAACCGAAGAGCTATTTTAACCATCTCCTTGCAGTTTTTTTATCATTCATATTTATATTAATTTAGTCATAGTTGCAACTGCACACGGAATCCTTCCATCTGCCAGCTCTACATTTACATCATCATATCCAGCTGTTTTAAAAAATTCAATATAGCTAACAACATTAAAATATTGTTTAAAATCAGCCCCTGCTTTTCCGACCGAATCAGTCAGTGCGCTCTTTTTATCATGTTTATCACGATTCATATACGTTGGAATTATTAAAAGTCCACCAGGTTTGCAGACACGGTTTAACTCGGCAAGTGCCTTTAGTGGTTCATCTAGAAGATGTATCACGTTACCAGCAATAACCTTATCAAAGCTATCATCCGGATATTTAAGTGACATGATGTTCGCATATTCAAAATTGATATTAGTATAAGACGAGCAGTTCTTCTCAGCGCGCTTAATCATCTTCGGTGCAAATCAGTTGCGACAAGCGTATTACACCTTTCAGCTATAACAGCACTAAGCATACCGGTTCCTGCCGCACACTCGAGTACATTGTCATTTGGCTCTATGTATTTGCCAACTATCCTCTTTAGCTCGTTATGCGTCCTTCTGTTTATAACATTAACGAATATGTCATAAACGCCTGCTATATTATCCCAGAACATTTTTAACTCCTTTATCAATTCCGAGTGTTACTCGATCTTTCTCAGCTTAGTTAAGCTTCATTTTTATTCATATCAAAATTAAATTATGACAATCTGCCGTTATCCATCTCATATATTCTATCGGCAAGCGAAAGTGTCGATTTCCTGTGAGATACGAGTACCATTGTCTTTCCTGTCTTTCATTTTCAAGAGATTTCAGGATAATTCCCTCATTCAGAACATCTAGATTGCTGGTCGGTTCGTCAAGGAGCAAGAGATTGGAGTCATGAAGAAAGGCTCTTGCAAGCCCCACTCTCTGCTTCTCACCATCAGACAGAGTGCCACCGAGTTCTCCTACGTTTGTCTCATAACCATGCGGAAGTCTAATAATAAAATCGTGAATGCTAGCCTTCTTAGCTGCCTCCTCAACTTTAGCGAGCTCTGCGTCTGGATTAGCAATCCTAATATTATTTGCTATGGTATCACGAAACAGTATCGTATCCTGTGTTACATATGACGACATTGAGCGAAGGTCATCTGTGTTGATTTCCTTGATATCCTTTTCAGATATCAGCATCTGGCCCTCTTTCACATCCCAAAATCTCATTATGAGCTTTAAGAGAGTTGATTTTCCAGAACCGCTAGCACCATGTATTCCGAGCACCTTACCCTTTTCAATATCTACCGTTACATTTTTTAATATAATCTCGTCTTCATATGAGAAAGTTATATCGTCTGCCTTAGCCCCTTCAAAATAAGTATGCTCCTTGCCACATACTTCCTCGACCGGAGGTGCTTCCTCGAGTAGTGCCAGGACTCTCTCCCCGCAGGCAAGTGTCTGATTTAAGCTATTAGAAAGCGAAGCAAGTGCAACGACTGGTCCGAAGGAGCTCATCATAGCAAGTGTTGAAATCAGCACTTCAGAAAATGTAGCCGCACTCTCCATATAAAGGTAAATCATCGTAAATAACATGCCCCAAGAGAATAGCTGGATGACAATATTAGTTACTGCCCTCTGAGAGCCTTCGAATTTGCTCAGATTCTCCTGATCCTCGGCAAGCGATTGTGACTTTTCATTCATCTTACTGAGCTGCTGATCACCTTGACCATACTGCAGAATCTCATCCACACCGTACATGCTATCTAGTACGAAGCCATTTAGTTCACCGACGCCGTTACGAAACTTCATTCCAGCACTAGCACTTCTCTTACCGTTCCATATCGGTAGTACAACTCCAACTACAGTGTATCCCATACATGCTATGACCCCAGCCACCATGCTTTGAGCTCCTATGAATACCACCATTATTAGCGAAGTTAAAAATGCAATTACAATCGGAGATATGGTATGTGCGAAGAACACCTCAAGAAGTTCGATATCACCCGTGATAATAGAGATTAGGTCGCCCTTGTTCTTTCCTTCAAGCTTCGCCGGACAGAGCTTTCTAAGGCATTCAAAAACCTTATGACGTATAATCGCAAGAATTCTAAAAGCTATATAGTGATTACAATACTGCTCGCCATAGTGAAGAATACCTCTCGCTAATGCAAGCCCAATAAGCAGCACAAATATCTGATTCCAAGAAATCACTTCATCTAGTGCAGTGCTGCCGAACATGACGTCTCCACCAAATACGGATAGACCTTTTATAACTCCAATGCCACCTACAATGGTTAGGAATATAGCACAGAGGAATCCGGCTACACCAAGTATGATGCCTGTTATCATTACGCCTGTAAGAGGCTTTACTAGTACGATTAGTCTCCGCATTATCGCTATATCAGACCTACGCTTATCTTTGTCCATATTTAAGCCTCCTCTCTTCCTCTTGAATAGTTTTCAAGCTCTGATTGTTCAGAGAAAAGATTTGCATATGTTCCCTTGATACCCATGAGTTCATGATGCGTACCTTTCGATGATCTTGCCATCTTTAAGCATATATATTGCATCGCTATCTGTGACATTAGCAAGTCTATGGGATATTAAGATTACGGTCTTCTTTTTAGCAATCTGCTTAACAGCTGTCATTATAGCTTCCTCACTGTCAGCATCGATGTTAGATGTTGCTTCATCAAATATGTATACTGGTGTGTCGTGAAGGAGAGCTCTAGCTAGGGCAAGTCTCTGCTTCTGACCACCTGAGAAGTTAGAAGCATTTGATTCCACCCTAGTATCTAAACCGCTCTGTGACTCAAGAAAGTTCTTTAGATTTACATTATCCAAAGCATCTAACAGTTCAGCATCAGTTGCCGTAGGATTTCCCATAAGCAGGTTCTCACGCACTGTACCCTTAAAAACCCAGCTGTTATGGCCAATCATGGTGAAATTCTCCATAAGCGATTTGCTAGATATTTCTCTATGCTCAGTACCGTTAACTTTTATACTGCCACTATAATAATGATTCTTACCAAGCAAGATTCCAGCAATTGTGGATTTTCCTGAGCCCGAAACTCCAACGATGGACACAAGAGAGCATGAATCTATATTCATACTTATATCATGTAAAACCTCTCTGCTCTCATCATAAGAAAATGAGACATTATCGAGCGATATATCTATCTTGTTCCCAGCAATTTCCTCTTCTCCACGTTTCTGCTCTGGCAGATCAAGAAATGCAAATATTCTATCGCTTGCCTTCATACCGTTCATTCCGATATGGAAGAAGCTACCAAGGAGGCGCATGGGAAGAAAAAACTCTGCAGCTAAGAATATGCACATTAACACTCCCGAAACATTGATGTTGCGGTCAGAAAATTCTGTTAGCGCACTTATAATTCCAGCAGCTGCCCCACCGTAAGCGATAATGTCCATAATCGAGGTGCTGTTAAGTTGCATCATCAGAACCTTCATCGTTATCTTGCGGAACTGCTCTGATTCACTATCTATCTGCTCTACTGCCCTCCGGTCAGCTCTATAAATCTTCAGAGTTGTCATTCCCTGCAGCTTCTCGAGAAAGCTGTCTCCAAGGCCATAATATATATCGAAGTAATTCCCGAGAATCTTTCTAGCAATAAACATTACTAACATGATTACAATCGGAATAAGCGGAACTGCAGCGAGTAACACGACAGCTGTTCTTAAGCTTATTCTTGAAATTATAATAAATAGAGAAAACGGTGCTAAAAGCGCGTATAAACTGGCTTAGATACCTGCCAAAATAAGTCTCAAGCTGTTCTACGCCTTCACCAGTCATCTGCACAATTTCAGATGTTCTAATCTGCTCGCGGTATGATGGTCCTAGCCATAGAACCTTTCTATATATTTGCTCTCTAAGCACACGCTTAACATCGACACTAGCCAAATAACACGAACGTGAATATAAACGGTCGCAAATAAACCTAACGATAAGTCCAGCCGATACAATTCCAATAGTCATAAGAACACCGGAGCTTGTAATACTCTTTTGCCACGCTTCATCGATTAACTGAGTTACCTGCCATACTATCGCAATCTGAGCGAGCAGTGAAAGCCACTGCCATGCAATCTGATAGATTATGTACTTTCCAGAGCCCTTCAATAGCTTAATAAGCCTCATCTTAATCACGCCTAGTTCTCCTCTTTTCCTTCGCTCCTGTTATAACATGTCTTAGACACAGAAGCGGATGATATATGATAATTCGCGGTCCACTATAACGCATGACCTTCTGAATTTTATCTCTCATATCTGGCGAGTAGCAGTGAATCTTACAGTTACTGCAAAATGTTTTGCTCTTCATAAAACGGCATTTCTCGCTACGTTCACGCGCATACTCGATCAACTCTTGACATTCATCGCAAAGTTCTTTTCCATTCCGATTAGTATGATTTTTATGACAATAAAGCTTGATCATCTGTGAAACTAGCATTATCTCTTTTTGGCGTTTACGCTTGATTCTACTTGATTCCATGTTTCCTCAAACCTCTCATTATCATATAAAGCCATTATAATAAATTGTAATCGCAAATTTATTATGTCTATATTATCATATTAGATATATCTAACAAATATTAGAGGCCAGTATACCTTAAAAAAATCACATATATATATACTGTATGCATAAGATTTTATAAAATAATAAGAGCACCTGCTTTTGATATACACAGAATTATAATCATATATCGTTTACAGATGCTTAAAATTATCTCATATAAAATTGTTAATATTGACTTGTTTATTTCTATCCTATAGCAAGAACAGGAAGATAAATAATATTGCATAGAGTACTACAAATGCCCATTTAATCTTTACGCAAGCAGCGATAAACTCTCTTATGAAAGCAGATGGAATATAATAACCCGCGGTTCTACACCCTAGTCCGTCTCCGTCCATCTTAATCTTTCTTGCATAAGCGCTAGTTCTATACACATGATAATTATTAGTTACAAACAAGAACTTCGGTTTATCTACTAACTCTTCTCCGATTTCTTTTGAAAACAGCAAATTCTCATATGTCGTAGTAGATTTTTCTTCGAGAAGCACACGGCTCATCGTTACTTCCGTATTGGATGCAATGTAATTTGCCATGGCTTTAGCTTCAGAAACTTTCTCATCTGACCCTTGTCCACCACTACAAATAATCTTAATGTTCGGATTACTGGAGTTATGATAAGCTTCAATGGCCTTGTCAATTCTCTGCTTTAACAGCGTCGTGACATATTCACCGTCACGAAGACCAGCACCATGAATGATGATGAAGTCATATATCTTTTTCTTTGGAGTAGCTAGATAGATAAATGAATACAGCAGGAATGCTATAAATGCTGTGACTATTGCAAATGTTATTAAGTACATTCAGTCCTCGCAATTCTTCACTTGTCTACTTATAAGTTGTAAAATACAATTTGCCGTCTTCATATTCCGCTAGGAAAACATCCCTATGCAATTTAATCCCACGTTTAATAATTAGAATCATCACAATGAACCCTATAAACAGTTTAAGACTTATCAGTGTAAATATATGCATATAATATCCTTTCGTAATTGCAAAATCATTTTTGTTATTCTTGTCATTATATAATGCACCATCGATTATTTCTATTATCAATTTAAGGTTTATGATATCATATAAATCAAATGATTGGAGGCAAATAAATTGGATACAAAAAAATCACCTTTAAAAAGACTACTATTTTTATTTCTACCATTTATATTTTTGTTTGTATATGACATATTGGTATCTTTAGTATCCGTTGTTATAGAAAGAGGACTAACATTATTTTCAGTTAGCGATAAATTTCTGAGTTCAAGCGCGAGCTTTATGGATGCATCCATAGCTTTCGTATTATCTATCATATGCTACATATTTTTTCGCACAGTTTTTACCAAAAGAGAGCCCGAAGTTCGTATATCTAAACCAACTGGAGTAATATATGCTATAATCCTCGGCTTCGGTGCGGGTGGAATATCGAGCCTTTGGTTAAACGGCGTGTACATTCTTGCTGATTATTCACCTTTTCTCGCAAAGCAAGTCAAAGGATTTGATTCGCTATATAGCGATATGGAGAAAGGCCCGTATATATGGCTATTCCTTGCAATTGTTGTAGTAGGACCGATAATCGAGGAAATACTTTTCCGCGGAATCATCTTTAGCAGCTTTGAGAATGCAACGAGAAGTTCATGGTTCCCTGTAATCATAACCGGTGTTATGTTCGGTATATGGCACGGAAGCTTTATACAGGGTGTGTATACGGCAATCTTTGGCATGATCCTAGCTTACTTCATGAAGAAGTGCAGATCGCTGGTGTTTGTTGCATTTGCACACGGCATTAACAATCTGAGCGGAACATTGCCACCTTCACTTGATACTGACTTTACTAACACACTTCTAAATGTTACATCGTACGTATGCATTCTACCAACACTTGCGATCTTATATCATCTGCACCGGAAGAGTAAGAAAATCACTAATTAGTATGATACATTTAGAGATTTATTATCACTTATACATGGTGTAAAGCAATTTAAAAATCACTTATTTATAAGAAAAAAGCGTTTGCCGAAGTTCATGGCAAACGCTTTTATTGGTTGTAATATTTGTTAAACTAAGGCCTTACATATACTTTCTTTTTACTCCATATACGAAGCCGAGTGATACAAGTGCACCAATTCCTAGAATCGTGAAGAATACCACATGATTTGCATCACCAGTCTTAGGTGTGCGCTTAACCTTCTTAGGAGGATTCTTAGGGTTTGGCTTTGGCTTTTCAGCATTGGTAATAACAGTCTTGCCATCCTGGTCAATCTCACCATAGGTTACTTTATAAGTACTACCATTAATGGTAATTTCACCATTTGACTCTCCAACTTCAAGAACCTTATATTCGTTATTATTCGCTGCACCGGCATCCTTTACGAGGAGATTCTCAAATCTTGTTGTCCAGTTATTAGCGGCATTTAATGTAACGACTGTCCCCAGCGGAGCTCCATTTTTGTATAGCTGGACCTTAACTTCGCTAGCTTTTTTACCTACCCAATCCTTTTTAACCTCTATATTCATCTCTTCTGGCGCAACATTATTGGAGATTATCTGTTTTGAATCACCAGTAGCCTCTGTAACTATTTCATATGCAACCTTTATCGTCTGTGTTCCAAAAGTGGCCTTCGATTCATTCTGAACCCAGTTTCCATTGCTGTCCATTTCACGAACAACATAAATGAAAGGATTATTAGTATCCTGAGCATCATTCACCATGTTGAACTTTATTAAGTCAACGAAGCTATGTTTCCAGTTATTTGCATCATTAAGAACAACCTGATCAATTTGCTGATAATCAGTAGACCCGCTTTCCATCAGCTGTTTAATCTTTGCTTCGGATAGCTGGCTAGCAGTCCAGCCAGTTGTATCTATAGGATTACCATTTGCATCCTTCAGCACCACGCCGTCAATGACACTCTTAGTAACTCTGAACAAACCAACTGTTACAGATGTTACATGATCATTATTATCAGTTTCCCACTTCTTTGTGACTTCTAGTTTTATCTTGTCGTAGTTAATTGGAGATGTACCAAAATCAACTTCGCCATTCGATCCAATTCCGCCACCACGAGGTGCTTTATTTCCTGTAACTACAACCTTTGCGGATGTTCTAGCTGCTGCCTTACCCTGATCTGACATAATAGACTTCAAACTGATGTTATCAGTTATTCCATTTAGCGTACCTCTATCAACAGGAGGGTTAACTGTATTAGGGTATCTATCACTTCCGTTAGATGCGCCTAGGTATGAATTATCAATCTTTCCATCCTCATACCAGTGAACAAGCCAGTTGTCTAGTCCATTATTAGATAGGATTAGAGTCTGTGTAGCTGGGTCATTCTTTGAGATGGATGCAACATCATCTCCAGCTGCAGTTGTATCATTGTTATTTGCACCAGTACCTGATGTGTTGTCAAAGAACGAAGCACCATTAGTAATTGCCGTCTTTGCACTTCCTGTTGGGCAAAGCCACATTCCGCCACCAAGCTTTGTAGCTGTATTTCCAGTCACCATAGTCTTACCCATCTGAAGCCTATATGGTACAGCGGCAACATATACTCCACCACCCTGCTTTCCAGCAGTATTGTTAGTGATATTGGCGCCATTTATAGTAACTTCCTGTGAAGCAACGTAGATACCACCACCTACGCCGTTCTCTGCATAAGGGTCATTATTTACCTTGTGACCAGTTAGAACTGCATGGTTACCAGTGATAGTACCGTTGTTTATCGTTACCTTAGTAGGGAAAAATCTTCTCCAAGTGCTCTCTGGGTATGAACCACGGTCGTTAGAAAGAAGATAGTCATTAATTCCTATTCCACCGCCAAATGGTGCCTTGTTTCCAGAAATGGTTCCACCTTCCATTGTAAGCTGACCCGCTCCATTAACAGCTATACCGCCACCAAGCGAGTTAGCTGTATTGTTAGAGATGGTACCCCCATTCATTGTCATCTTGCCAGTCGAAAAGATATAAGCTGAATTTGACCAATTAAGATCTCGCGTACTTGCTGTACTGAAGCTTCCAACGAGCACTCCGCCAAAATCAGCACTATTGCCAGTGATGGTACCCCCATTCATTACCATAGTTGAGCTTCCCTTGATTCCCTCAACGGTTACGGCAGCATTATTTCCAGAGCTTCCATCTGGTGTAAGAGTGTTATTAGAGATATCACCACCGTTCATAGTGAATGAAGCACCCTCTGTAACCTTGACAACAGCAATAAACTGGTTAGACATCTTGTTATTGTGAATCGAGCCACCGTTCATAGTGAACGAAGCATTTGTCCCTCTCACTTTAACTATGCCAACAAATCCCGAATCAGTTTTTACATTCTTGATTTCTCCGCTATTCATCGTGAGTTTACCAGCATTATCGATGATGGCGGAACTATAGTTTGTGCCAAGCTGATTTCCATCTAGCTTAACATCCTGCCATGTCAAAGACCCACCTTCCGCAATCTTTACAGCTATTCCAGTGTTCTTCTTAGTGATTGTTACAGCACCCTTCAAAGTGATGTCCTTACCTGCTGGCACATTAATCGGTGTACTGAGATCCATATCTCTAGTAAGAACAATTTCAGTAGCCCCTGTAGCATTGTTAATTGCCTGCTGAATCTCTGCAGTACTGCTCGCATTTACAGTCGCTGCGTTAGCTTCTAAACCAAACATTATGAATGCTGAAATTAAGGTTACCAGTGTCACCAAGATAGGTGTAAGAGATTTTCTAATACTCATTTCAAACCCTTTACTTTCATGAATAAAAAAATAACCTATTCCAGTATGTCAAAATTTACATACTTGTTCACACATTATACACGATATTACCAAGCATTTGTGCAATTATCGAGATTTTATCATATATTAATATCTTAATTTATTTAGATAGAAAAATGGACCTGAGCACTGTGCTCAAGCCCATTTTATTAACCATTAATACCTTCTAAGGTTTAGAGAAGGTTAAAATTCGTGCAACTAGTGCTCCTATTAACGGTCTCTTCTTCTCTTGCGAATTAGCATCAGAATTGCTGCTTCAAATGCTGCAAAGATAGCAAATCCTGCATATACATAAACCTCAAAGCTATCTCCTGTCTTAGGACCGAAAACGGATCTTAGTGGAGTCTTTCCTGCATGATTACGTGCATTATGTCCTCCTGGCCTTCCTGAGTTTGCACCAGAGGTTGGTCTAGAATTCGCATCCTTAGGATTAGTTCCATTTGAAGCTTCAACAGCATCTGAATATCCATCTCCGTCATCATCCGTATCTGTGATGTCAGGATCACCATCGCCATCTGTATCCCTTAGCACTGTGATTTCAACAGTCTTGGTAATCTTGGAACCATCTGGATTCGTAATGACTACTGGAATCTCAAACTTGCGTTTTTCTTCCGTACTACCCCAATCAGTTACATTTGGCGTGCCACTAATTGTCTTAGTTCCTGAATCATAAGTTACACCGTTTGGTAGTTTGCTACTGTCTACAGTTACAGTTGCGTTATTATTTCCTGGTGTTACTACAATATTAGTAATTGCGGTCTTATCATTCACTGACTGCGTTCCATTAGTGATCGTTGGCTGCGCAATAGGTGTAATCGTAGCAGCTGGTCGAGAATTCGCATTCTTAGGATCTGAGCCCTTTGCCGTCTCTACCGTATCTGGAACGCCATCGCCATCGTCATCCGTATCTGTGATGTCAGGATCACCATCGCCATCTGTATCCCTTAGTACTGTGATTTCAACAGTCTTGGTAATCTTAGAACCATCTGGATTCGTAATGACTACTGGAATCTCAAACTTGCGTTTTTCTTCCGTACTACCCCAATCAGTTACATTTGGCGTGCCACTAATTGTCTTAGTTGCTGGGTTGTAAGTTACGCCATTTGGTAGCTTGGTTGTATCTACTGTTACTGTAGAACCTGTAGCTCCAGATGTAATTGTGATGTTGCTAATCGCAGTCTTATCATTAACGCTCTGTGTTCCATTAGTGATCGTTGGCTGCGCAATAGGTGTAATCGTAGCAGCTGGTCGAGAGTTCGCATTCTTAGGGTTAGAACCCTTTGCTGTCTCAACCGTATCTGGTATACCATCGCCATCATCATCCGTATCTGTGATGTCAGGATCACCATCACCATCTGTATCCCTTAGTACTGTGATTTCAACAGTCTTGGTAATCTTAGAACCATCTGTATTCGTAATGACTACTGGAATTTCAAACTTGCGTTTTTCTTCTGTGCTACCCCAATCGGTAACATTTGGTGTACCACTGATAGTCTTAGTACCTGCATCGTAGGTAACACCATTTGGTAGCTTGCTATTGTCTACAGACACAGTTGCATTATTATTTCCAGGTGTCACTACGATATTGCTAATCGCAGTCTTATCATTAACGCTCTGCGTTCCATTAGTGATTGTCGTAGGTGATACTGGAACTATCACTGCAGCAGGGACAGACCCTCTATTCTTAGGGTTAGATCCTCTCGCATTTTCCTCTACATCAGATACGCCATCTCCATCGTCATCTGGATCAGTGATATCTGGATCGCCATCACCGTCAGTGTCCCTTAATACTGTAATTTCAACAGTCTTAGTAACCTTTGAGCCATCTGGGTTCGTTACTACAACAGGAATTTCAAACTTGCGTTTTTCTTCTGTACTACCCCAATCAGTTACGTTTGGCGTGCCACTAATAGTCTTAGTTGCTGGGTTGTAAGTTACGCCGTTTGGTAGCTTGCTTGTATCTACAGACACAGTTGCATTATTATTTCCAGGTGTTACTACAATGTTAGTAATTGCGGTTTTATCATTTACAGACTGTGTACCATTCGTGATAGTAGTTGGCGCCACAGGAGTTATAACAGCAGCTGGTCTAGAATTCGCATTCTTAGGATCTGAGCCCTTTGCCGTCTCTACCGTATCTGGTACGCCATCTCCGTCATCATCTGTATCTGTGATGTCAGGATCACCATCGCCATCTGTATCCCTTAGTACTGTAATCTCTACAGTTTTGGTGATTTTAGTTCCATCTGGATTCGTAACAACTACAGGAATCTCGAACTTACGCTTTTCTTCTGTACTACCCCAATCTGTTACATTTGGTGTACCACTAATGGTTTTAGTTCCTGGATCGTAAGTCACACCATTTGGTAGCTTACTATTATCTACTGTAACTACAGACGCTGCATTTCCAGGTGTTACTACAATATTTGTAATTGCAGTCTTATCATTAACCGTCTGTGTCCCATTTGTGATAGTAGTTGGAGCAACAGGTGTCACAACAGCCGCTGGAATAGAGCTTGCACTCTTAGGATCAGAACCTTGTGTCTTTTCTGCGAGATCGGTGTATCCATCACCGTCATCATCTGGGTCTGTTATATCTGGATCACCATCTCCGTCTGTATCTCTTAGAACAGTTATTTCTACGATTCTAGTAATCGATGAACCATCTGAGTTTGTAACGACTATAGGAATTTCGTACTTGCGCTTTTCTTCATTGCTACCCCAGTTAGTCACATTAGGTGTTCCAGTTATTGAGAGAGTTCCTGGATTATATGTAACTCCCGGTGGAAGTTTTGCACTATCAACATATTCAGTCGAGTCAATATCTATCGTTCCAATAGTTATATCATTAATAGGATGTCTATCAACAACAGTCTGTACTGGATTAATAATATTTAACGGGTCTGCTGGAGTAATCGTACCTGCTGGTATAGAGTGACTATTCTTCGGATCAGAGCCTTTTGTCGTCTCCTCTGTATCAGAGTATCCGTCTCCATCATCATCCGTATCAGTGATATCTGGATCACCATCTCCATCTGTATCTCTAAGTACAGTGATTTCTACTGTCTTTGTAATCTTAGAGCCGTCTGGATTCTTAACTACAACAGGAATTTCAAACTTACGCTTTTCTTCTGTACTACCCCAATTTGTTACATTTGGTGTACCGCTTATTGTCTTTGTACCTGCATCATAAGTTACTCCGCTTGGCAACTTACTGTTATCAACGGTAACAGTTGCGCCAGAAGCCCCCGGTGTTACAACTATATTCGTAATTGCTGTTTTATCATTAACCGTCTGAATCGGATTTGTAACCGTAGTCTGAGCAATCGGTGTTATCATACCTGCCGGTACTGACTTTGAATTCTTTGGATCAGATCCCTTAGCTGTTTCTTCAGAATCTAGGTATCCATCTCCATCATCATCAAGATCAGTAACATCTGGTATACCATCCTTATCGGTATCTCTCTGAACTGTGATTTTAAATGTCTTTGTAGAAGTATTTCCTGCGGAATCCTTAGCCTCTACCGTAACGGTAATCTCCCGAGTTTCCTCATTACCATGCCAGTCAGTAACTTTAGGAGTTCCGCTTATTTTTCCATTCGAATACTGAACTCCAGTCGGTAAATCTTTAACCGTAACAGTAGCAGTAGGATCATCAGTTGTAACAGTAATCTCTGTGATTGGCTGTCCCTCGATAACTGTCTGGTCTCCAATGTTATCAATTACTGGAGCCTTGTTATCCTTCCATACAGCAAAGACTTCTTTGGCTTCAGTAATATTCTTTAGAATATCTGCATCCGCCTCAGTAGCACCAGAAGTTGCAGCCCATCCCATAAATTTATAACCATCTCAGGGTAGGCTCTTCTGGCTGAGTTGCTTTTTCCGTTTACTGCTGATACAACCTTGTCTACATTCGTACCATCTGCCCATTTTTCCGCCATTAGTATCAAATGTGACTTTGATAGCACCAACATTTACCTTAGTACTCGAAACCATAGGATTCTTTCCATCCGGTGAGTAAGCTACAAGTATGACTTTATCACCGTCTGCAAAAGTTCCTGCTGGAACGTTTATGCTAAATTTTTCCATCTTTCAAATCAGAAAACGGTATTGTAGTCTCTGCCTTAGCCGTCTCATGAGTGTAATCTGTATCATCAGCGACGTATTTATAGGCTTTTACAATAACGTTACCCGCATCAGTGTTAGTAGCGGTTAGCTTCTTAGTTTCATCTGCAGGGTTATTATAAATTGTCTTTGGAACAGTTCCCTTGATTGTCTCTGCTCTATTTGCTTCGATGTTCGTCGTTGTAACATTTGGCTTAACTACCAGATACGAATTAGCCTTTGTCGGATCAGTCTTATCTGTTAGGTATTCCTGACCATCAGGAACTCCATCGCCGTCAGTATCAACGTTATACTTATCAGAACCTATTTCGTCTTCTACAAAGTCAAATAGACCGTCCTTATCCGTGTCAAGAACCTCAAGGAATGCGTTAGTATATGAGTGCTGAATTCTCTTATTAGGCTTCCCACCGTCAGGCTTTCTAATTCCCTTAAACGCGTTTGTAGAATCTACAAAGTCAGCTGTGAGCCATGACTCAAAGTTAAGCTGCTGATTATTAGCAGTGATATAATCGTTTAGAGCCTTTGCGAAATCCTGATTTGTAACGTTCGACTTCAGCTTATACTCAATTGTATATGACCTTCTCTGTCCTAGTGCTCCGTAGAAAACTTGTGAATCAAGGGTATTCCTAACTTGTTCTACCTTGCTCCAGTCACCGCCAACTATGCTGAGTGCCGGGGTATCTTTGTAGAAATTACACCATTTCCGTTAGGGTCTACAGTTAGCTTAATAGGATTAGACGCTGTGATTGTACCAGTTGGTGTGGAAACACCAAGTCTAACCTCATTAGTATCGATGTACTTGAGCAGCTCCTTCGGAATTACTTCATTGATATATAGAACCCATCCGCTATTTGCCTGCAGGAAGTTCTGGTCAGGCTTGAAAGAAACTGTCGACTTTATAACCTTGTTCTTGGCATCGTAGCTTACAAGCTTGCCGGTATTGCCACCTGAAAAATTACCATCCTTCGACTGTGTACCATCAGTTGTAAGAAGATTCAGTCCAGTTCCTAGGTAGTCATCATTACCAGCACCGGAATTGCTTGGAAGCGCAGGAACATTAGGGTTATTCTTGAGAATGAACCCATTGTCATTTCCACCCCTATCTGCTTTTCCATCTGATCTTACCCAAGTAGTTGTAAAATCAATTTTCTTTGAATCAAGCCCTAGGCTCGTAAGTGTAGCACCATTCTTGAGCTTGATAATAACGTCTGTGTTAGTAACGACACCGATTAAACCTGATTGGAAAGTTTGATTATTGATAGGCACCTTCCAAAGTGCTCCATCTGCTTCTTTTTCAAACTGAACTCCGCGTACTTCAATTGACTGAATCTGCTTGTAGAAATCATCGTCAAAGAAGTTAATTAGGAATCTACCGTTATACGGTCCTTTATCTGTACCGCCCCAGCTACCTGGTAACTTTGCCCACTTAGTAACTGTTAGATGGATACCAGAGGCATCCTCCTTGGCGAAATCGGTTCTAGCGTAGTCCAAAACTCCATCTGTCTCTCCAGCTAATGTGTAGTTGACTGAATTGTTCAGCGATCTCGGCTGACCACCTTCAGCCCTTACTGTAACTGGTGATATAAGCATGGTAAAACCAAGCATGCAAGATAGCGCTATAGATGATGCCCTTCTAGCTACTTCTCCCTGCTTCCCAGTCTTCGATGTTCGTCTTGTCTCTACATTGTTGTTATCAAAAATGCCAAAACAATTCATCTTGTTCCTCCGAAAATTATCTCTAGTTAACATACTCTTGATATATTACCATAGATATGCTGTTAAATGTTGTTTTTTTTAGACAAAATAGGTATTATATTTTAAGCGATTCAATTGCGCCAGTTTAAAAGGAAACATATTTTGTCTAAATGCTTACTTTTTAGGGATTAATACCCCTATTGTCATTCCTATTATCTCCCCGATAGACATTCCCATAACCATTCCAAATCCAGATCTTTCAAACAGAATGCCTGCTAACAGACCTACGGAAATACCGATAATCATCCCACTGGCCATATGGTCACCTTTATATTTTTTCGTTATGACCCTTCTAACAATGGTAAATATCATAATAGAGATGCATAGCACCGTTAAAATTATAGTATATTTACCAATTACCAAATAATTACCATCACTCACAAGTTCACCCCCTTCGCCGTTATTCATTCTCTTTATTAAAAGTTAAAATATTTCTTATTCCCCATAAATAAAACACTACTGCCGAACTACCAGTAAAATATGGGCTCATAGTTGATCCACTACCATTTAGATAGTGAATCAGTTCAATTAATCCAGCAGTTGCTAAAGATATCTGCAATACTATCATAAATACTTTAAAAAAATTTTTTTCATTTTACATGCCACCCATTTGAGAATCCTGTAATTTCTAAACTTTTTAAATTATAATTAACAATTTCATACGCAATTAGACCTATTTTTATCTAAATTATAACCCGAAAATAGTTTCTTCAAAACCATTTATCCAATTATTAGCTTCTTTAGCTTCATATTGTTATATCTATTTCCAATATAACAAATAAAAAAAGGAGCCTCTTTGCCTCTGAAAACAAACTGGTAAGAAACTCCTTTTAGATAATTCTATTTATTTAATTTATAAAGCGATATTTAAGCAATTACTGCTCAAGAGCCTGATCAACGTCGGCGATTATATCGTCGATATCCTCGATACCTACTGACATTCTCACTAGATCCTGAGAGATTCCAGCCGCTGCTAGCTCCTCATCGTTCATCTGTCTATGCGTGGTCGATGCAGGATGAAGCACACAAGTTCTTGAATCAGCTACGTGTGTAACTATTGCTGCGAGCTTTAGCGAATCCATGAACTTAATTGCTGCCTCTCTACCGCCTTTTACTCCAAATGCGATAACTCCGCAAGATCCGTTAGGAAGATACTTCTCCGCGAGCTCGTGCTGGCTATCATTTTCTAGTCCTGAGAACGAAACCCAGGAAACCTTAGGATGATTTTCGAGATGCTTAGCGAGAGCAAGCGCATTCTGGAAATGTCTTTCCATTCTCAGATGTAGCGTCTCAAGTCCAATTCCCAGATAGAAGGCATTTTGAGGTGAAGGAATAGATCCGAGGTCACGCATAAGATTAGTCGTCATCTTTACAATGTATGCGGCCTTGCCAAAGCTCTCTGTATAAACAGTGCCGTGATATGTCTCGTCAGGAGTTGTAAGTCCCGGGAACCTGTCGCTGTGCTTAGTCCAGTCGAAGTTACCTGAATCTACAACTGCTCCACCGACTGAATTAGCGGTACCATTCATATATTTTGTAGTTGAGTGTGTGACGATATCAACGCCCCACTCGAAAGGTTTGCAGAAAATTGGCGTAGGGAATGTATTATCTACGATTAGCGGTACACCATGCTTATGTGCAGCATTAGCAAACTTTTCAATATCTAGAACACTCAGTGAAGGATTTGATAAAGTCTCACCGAATACAAGTTTTGTGTTAGGCTGGAACTTCTTCTCTAACTCCTCAGGTGATATATCTGGTTCAACAAACGTAGACTCTATCCCCATCTGCTTCATAGTATGTGCGATAAGATTGTATGTCCCACCGTATATAGCAGAGCTAGAAATAATGTGATCACCCGCGCTTGCAATATTCATCATAGCATAGAAGTTTGCAGCCTGACCAGATGATGTAAGTATAGCTGCAACACCACCCTCTAGCTGGCAAATCTTGTTTGCTACTGCATCATTAGTTGGGTTAGAAAGTCTAGTATAAAAATATCCAGACTCTTTAAGTCGAATAGATTTCCCATCTGCTCTGATGATTCGTACTTAAAAGTAGTGGACTGAACTATTGGAACTACTCTTGGTTCTCCGTTCTTTGGCTCGTAGCCACCCTGCACGCATACCGTGCTAGTTTTGTAATTTGTCATATAAAAGTCCCTCCTTTTTGTATCTAATTAACTATATAGTGTTTATTCGTGAATTGCAAGTTACACGCATACCGTTAATTAAATGATACTTATTACTTAACCGAACCGAACAAGTCATTAAGTGCCTCCGCCATTGTCGGATGTGTAAATATCTGGTTAGCGAGCACTGTGTATGGCTGCTTTGCAATCATTGCTGTAACTACAATATTGATAACTTCGTGAGACTCCTCTCCAAAAAGCACTGCTCCAAGTATTTGATCAGTATCAGCATCAACGACAGCCTTGTAGATCCCCGCCTGATTTCCAAGTATCTTGGCCTTTGGAATAGCCGTTACGGGCAATTTCGAGACTCTTACGTTATAACCTTTTTCCCTTGCATCTTTTTCACCGAGACCAACTTTAGAGAATGTAGGATGTAGAAATGCTGAGAAAGCTATTCCCTGGCGCTCTTTTCGCGAGTAGCTTCCATCCCCGTCTAAATAGCTTTTCACAATGCGGTAATCATCGAGGGAAACGTAAGTGAACTGAGGCCCGCCGTTAATATCTCCCATTGCGAAGATATGTGGCTTGTTAGTCTGCAGGTGATCATTTACATTTATAAATCCACGCTCTGAAACCTGAACTCCAGCATTCTCTACATGCAGGTCCTCGATATTAGCTCTTCTGCCAGTAGCAACTAGTAGAGCATCTGCCCTGAGCTCTTTGCTGTCACCATTTTCAGTATATGAAATCAATACTTTTTCATCACTCTGCTCAACATGATTAATTTCTGAATTGAATAGAATATCAACACCTAGTGACTTATATGATTCATATACTACTTCTGCTACATCATCATCTTCTCGTGGAAGTAGTCTGTCACCATTGTCAATAATCGTTACTTTAGTTCCAAACTTTGCATATGTTGCTGCAAACTCTAGCCCTATAAATCCACTACCCAGAATAGCTAGAGTCTCTGGAAACTCCTCGAGGTTCATCAGCGTTTCGCTAGTATGAATGCGGTTACCTACTTCCAGTCCTTTTACGTCAGGAATAAACGGCCTAGTTCCAGTATTGATAAAAATCTTTTCAGCAAATATCTCATATGAATCCGAGCCGTTATCAACTATGATAGTGTGGTCGTCTTTAAACGAGGCTGTTCCATCAAGAACTTCTACGTTCTCATTGCTTTCAACCTTGTCGTAATTTGCTTTATTCAGCTTCGCTATAAGGTTTTTCTTACCTACTACAGAATCTTTATAGTAGGCTTTATTATCTGCATTGCTATAAGCCTTCCTATCTGCACAAGTTGCGAGGAACTTAGATGGGATGCACCCCACGTTTATGCAAGTTCCACCATACATATTTGATGATTTCTCAACGAGAACGGTATTCTCACCTTTATTTCCAAGGTAATTAGCCAGCGTCTTTCCAGCTTTTCCGAACCCAATTATTATGTTATCTACTTTTCTATTCATTTTTTTATGCTCCTTATTGTAATTTTTAAATTGCGTGCTATTTATTTAAACAATATCATATTGCGCATAGCATAATATGTTGAATTGTAGAAGTTTTTTAGTTATTGAAATATATAATTTATTTCTTAAAAAAATATCCTTCTTTTTTTAAACCATTCTTCTTAGCCTTTGGAATCCAGTACATTCTATTAGCTTGATACTTCCACATAAACCTTGGCCAATTAGGATTAATATAAAGTTCTTCACCAGTGCCCCGTCTATTAATATTTATGGCAAAAGCTTCTAAAGCATTCCCTAAATTTTTAGTCGGTCCATGCCCAAGTGGTACTTTTTTTAAAAAAGGCAGCATTTCACCGGCTCCGCAGCCTATTCCTTGCCCCCATACAAAACCATTATCACAACACCAAAGTTTCATCTGCTGAATGGCAATATGATTCTGTTTGCCTTCATAAAAGCCATTATTCATAATTACGTATATAATGAGCTTATTATTTCTATGATTTTCACTTATTCTTTCCATAAGATATAGGATATGAGACGGAATACTATCAACGTATAGAGGAAAGGCAAAAACGAGCATATCTGCTTTAACGATTTCGTCAATATATTTATCTACGGATTTATAATTCTCCACATGAGCAATATTCACTTCATTTTTTTCTTGTATGAATGGTAATAACAACTCTACAAGAAGTCCCGAGTTACTCTTACCATGTCTTGGACTACCATTAACAATTGTGAGTTTCATATGACACCCCCTTTCTCAAAGCCTCCTCTTCATTTTCGCAGAAATTAATCTTTAATCTATTTGCATCAAAGTTAATTGCATTGGCCTCTACTAGCTTTGTAGCGATTTCTTTTTCTTTATTTGAGATATCACTTCCATAAAAACATACAATAAGATTGAATCTATTATGGTAGCGCTGTTTATGATGTGTTTCATTTTGTTTTATTTTGAAAAAAGGAAGTAAATAAGGAATGCTTCGATCCATTACATTTTTTACAAATGGACTATATCCTCCGTAGAAGCAGCGACTTATGACAATGACATTTTCTGCCGCCCCAAATAACGCCCCCATATTTTTGATAGTCATCATTTATCACACATTTGCCAGGTGTCTTTATCCAGCATCCGAAGCTGCCCATACAATTTCTGATTGAGTTATTATTTGAAATGACCTTTATATCGTCATTCCCTCCTATAAATTTTTCAACTTCAATTCTGTTTAAATCATGAATTAGTAGATTCATCTTGTATCTCCTATATTTCTCTGATGATACGTAATATTATACTCCCTCACAATCCACTCTTTATGATGTGCGTTTATTCTTTTTGAAAAAAACTATTACCTATATCAAGGTATGAATTGTTATAATACCACTATATGCTTTTTTTATTATATTTTTAGAGGGGAAAAAAAGACTTCATATGGGCTTTTTTTAATTGTATTTCTTGGCTTTTTTTATTATTCTGATTCTATCTTTTTATTGCCACTATTTATATATACATTAGATTCGCCTTTGCTGTTAAATCTGATACAGAAGTTCCTGCTTGGATTTATAAGATCGGTCAATCTTTCAAATCTAGAAGCTACATTACTTTTTGATAACGTTACTGACTCCACGGCATTCAAAGAAGCGACACTATTTATTGTTAGGCTCATTTTTTTATAAATCTTCTTTTTTTATAGCCGTAGCTTATCACAATACTCACAGCCTAACATTCGCCGCATACAAGTGTATAAAAGGCACAGTTTGCCCTTGTGCTCGTAACTACTTTTATTCAAAAAATTATTAAATTAATTTCCATAACGAGAGCTAAGTTAGATAATCCTGTTTACTCATATGCTTCGACGAATGCAGTAATTGCTTCGATATTTTTTACATCCTTTATCTTAATGCTCTGCACGTCCATGGCAGGCGTCCCTGTAAAGCCGCTTAACGTACAGCTTGATAATACCAATGTGATTATCGGCGAGACGACAGCAGCCGACCTAATCTCCTCGGGATTCACTTTCAAAGATGCTTCCCCAAATGATATAGTTGTAAATCAACGTAACGATCACTTTTATTATGGCAAGCTCGTTGAGATTACTAAAGATGGTAAGTCTTACGGTAACATGTTTCTCACTCCGGAAAGCGGTGATAAAGACAAGCTCAGGAACTGTATAGTTACATTTTACAGAATAGAAGCTGATAACGAACAAATATCAAAGATAAATACACAACACAAAGCTAGGAAATCTTAGCTACAATGACTTTAAGAAGCGGAAGATGATTAATATCTTCTCGCTGAACCCACTCGACTACAAAGAAGATACGTATGATAATTCCTTTAATCTAAAACTCGGAACTGATGAATACTTAATCTGGAAAGCGTACTGGATTACCGCTGATTTTAACGATGATAAATCACCTTACAGATATAGTATAGGAGCGCACCACATAAAATGGGAGTAAGCACTGCGCTTACTCCCATTTACATATTTTCTAACAAACTTATTTCCTTTTGTAAAATATTTTTTTCTTTCAAAATAGCTATAAGTTCTTCTCGCTGCTGTTCAGACATATATTTTTTTACTTGATTGTTTTGCGAAGAACTATAGCACTGCCTGATAGCAATCTTAATGTGGGACAACGTAAGTTTATCTCTTTTCTTCTCTAATACTTTTATGAAAACATCCCATACAAATGCTTCTTCATATATCCAAAAGAACGATGCTACAGCCTGCAGTACCTTGGGATGTTTTTGTGTCTCAAGCAAATATCTAACGTATTTTTTACTTTCTTCCTCGAAATGATTAATTTTGTCTTCTGTAATTATATCTGAGTCAGCCTTATATAAATGACTTAAATGAATATATCGTGCACAAAAGCTTTGGAGCGTATATACATTGTTCCATATAGTATCAATATTGGTCTCTTTTTTTATTGCTGATATATACCTATCTGTATTGGTAATAAACCAAACCTTTATCTGTTTTGTATCTTTAGTACCAAGCTCTTTGCATGCAGCTCTCATAAAATGACTTGAGGCTTTTTTACGTGCTTTCTCATCATTGCTTTCCAAGTTGCATAGTTCATTATCCATTGTCTCAATCGTATATTTCATATCAATTCCTCATGATATTTAAAATTTGTGTCTTACACAGTCTACCATATAACAAGAATATTCTGGGTATAATTTAAGCTCCATTTCCGGTCTCAGCTGCTTGTCCTTTATACGAGATATCATCTCTTCAAAATCTCGCTTATCTTCCTTCCAGCTTTCGATAGTCTCTTGCTTTCCTTCTCACTATCATATTCTGTATCTACTATAGCATCAGCGATTGCACCCTCAAGGTATTTTCGATTCTTTTCTTCAAGCCTTGTAAACCTATCTCTTTTACCACTTATCCACAGCACATAATACAGGTGTTCCCAATCAACTGTATAGTATTCGTTATCCACTTCTTCAGTGCAGTATCTTAGGAATCTATCATATTCTTCTAGCGCATAATATGCATCAAATACCTGATATTCCATAATGTCATCGGTGTTCAAATCATAATTATCGTCAGATCCTATTTTTATATTTTCTAGATATGAAATTGCAGTGGTTTTATTACCGAGAGCCACATCACAGTATGCTATACAAAGCTTTAGCCACATTCTATCTGGGTACACCGTAATTAGTTTCTCAAATATCTTTTTCGCCTCTTGATATTCTCCAAGCGCATAAAGTGATGCCCCATAGTTAATATTAGATTCATAACTATCCTCGAGCTCTCTTGCATGCTTAAAAAACTCATTACTACGTTCGATATTCTTTTTCTCTTTAGAGAAATCATAATCAGGAAAATAATAAAGTCCGAGGGCTTTATATGTCTCTACATATGGGGATTTCAAATCCTTCGCTTTTGTCAAATAATCTAACGCTCTTCTTGAGTAATCCTCAATGAAAGCAATGTTGGTATAAATCCTCGCAACTTGCTTATCGTCTACCTCATTTGAAAATCTATCTAGAAAATCCTCCAGCAATTTAATATATTCGGTGTCACCCTCTCCGAGTTCTAATTTGACAGACGCCAATGTGCATATTACATCTACATCAGAGGGACGCTCCTTTAACTTAGAGAGTAGATATTCTTTCATCTGTTCGAGATAGTCTTTTGATCTTTCAAAATCCTCTAAAAAAGATTCTTTATATCGATTTTCATATTCTGCTTTTAACTGTATCCAGTGCGCTCTTATATCCTTCATCATGTGTGTCAATCCTAAAGTTTTCTAATGTAAAAAAACATAAGTCTATCTATAGATATAAGTTAATTTTTATCAAAAAGCTGGGTGCGATACACCCAGCTTCTATTTAAATTTTTTTAACCTATTTATGTGAAATAGGTTAATCTTTATCTCTACTTCACATTCTTTCTGCGATTATATCCAATAGCGCTTAGAGCTAGTCCCGAAGACAGAAGTAATAGTGCATACTGTGCAAAGCTTCCTTCATCCCCTGTTTTTGGAGATTTAGACTTTACCACAACGCTTGGCTTCTTTGCCCCTGGCTTTGGTGTTGTACCTGGAGTTGTCGGTTCAGGCTTAGCGTTATCCGTTACAGTTATCTTTCCACTAGCAGCTACTACAGTCTCGCCCTGTGCGATTGTTCCAAGCTTCACTGTTCCATCTGCCTTTACTGTAAATGTAAAGTCTGTCACCGCTAGGAATCCTGCTGGTGCAACCTCCTCATGGAATCTATATGTTCCAGGCTCAAGCTGAATCTTGTGGCTCGTTGTTCCACTTGTCCACTCGTTAACCTTCTGAACACCCTTGTAGATTTCAATTTGGGCTCCTGCAAGTTCTGTACCACCGAGCTTCACTTTGCTGAACTCGATTTCCTTAGTATTAGGCTGTGGAGTCGGTGTAGTCTGAGCGTTATCCGTTACAGTTATCTTTCCACTAGCAGCTACTACAGTCTCGCCCTGTGCGATTGTTCCAAGCTCCACTGTTCCATCTGCCTTTACTGTAAATGTAAAGTCTGTCACCGCTAGGAATCCTGCTGGTGCAACCTCCTCATGGAATCTATATGTTCCAGGCTCAAGCTGAATCTTGTGGCTCGTTGTTCCACTTGTCCACTCGTTAACCTTCTGAACACCCTTGTAGATTTCAATTTGGGCTCCTGCAAGTTCAGTTCCGCCAAGTTTCACCTTACTAAACTCAACTTCCTTGGTTGTCGGTGTTGGAGTTGGTGTATTAGGCTGAAAATGGCCACTTAATAAATTCTGATAGCTATTATCTTTTGCTCTATAAATATCAAGTTTCGTTCCAGCAGGAATTGCAGTAGTACTATTAACTAAATCGTTAAATGCATTTTTCTCATTTTCAGTGAAATTGTTACCACTTGTATCTCTTGCCGGCATATTGAAAGTATCAGTATAGTACCAAACAGCATACTGTGTTACCTGTCTAAACTGTCCATCTGTCAGTCCATATCTTTCTTTTATTCCCGATTTGTTGTTAGGATAGCCATCGTAAATTACCCTTACTAATCCATTATAAAGATCTTCTCCGTTCACTCTTTCAGTATCAGCAAGTTCTTCAAACTTTGCAGCTGTTCCAAGTTCCTTTGTATATAAAGTTTTTCTAGGTGAAAATGCGCTATCTGGAAATGATCGATGATCATTAAAGCAGTACGCAACATCACCTTTAGCATTTGATCCATCCGGTCTAACGTAGATTGGGTTTTTAAGGTGGTCACTAGCCGGATATTCTCCCGATTTTGTGTACGCCTGATATATATCTTCAGCATGTACTTCAGTAAATGGACTAGAAAAAATTGGAATCAATACAATAGATAACATCAACACTGTTGCTATTATAGGATTCCTCAACTTATTGATTATTCTATTCATTACAGTCCTCCTCTTGGTCTTGTTATTTAGGCGGATTATATAATGGAATCTATAAAAATTTCAACAATTTTTTTATTAATTTTTAGAATGGTTGTCTAATAATAATTCTACAGATTATTCTTTTTTTCGATTCTAAGTCTTTCTGCTGGTTTTGGAATTTTACTAAATGCTGTTTTGCTACTAACCTTAACAAGGCTACTTAAAGCAGTCATGAGTTCTGTTCTTTTTTCTTTTGGCAGCTTAACAAGTCCCTTTATCATAATGCCTGTATTCTTAAAAAGTCTATCGCTAAACTCATAAAACGTCTCAGCTTCTGTCTCCTCAATCATTGAAAATACAGTTGATACAATCGATAGCCTCGTTTCATCGTCAATCTTTTCTAGCCACGAACCAAGCGCTACATCAACAAAGTTTCCGAATTCATCCAGTTCAGTCTCAATAAAATTCTCCTTTGTCACTTTCCATGTCATAGCGTCATGCTGATATAGACCAAATGCATCGCTCTCGATAACTTTCTGCTCACTTTCATTCGCAAGCAGTTGTCCAATCATCGATGTTTGAGGAACAATTGTACAAATCTTATGTACGATAGCTTGATATTCATTTGACTTAATTACTTCGTCTCTAAATCCAGGACCATCGTTGTTATATACACGACTTATACGCTCTTGAACCACATTGTCACAAAATGCGGAAGCAAACATAGCAAAGTTTCCTCCTTTAGAATGACCGCCTACCATCAGGTTGCCTTCGAGGAATTTTGATACTTTATTAATATATTTAACGGCTTCCTTTGCACCTTCTGTATCTGCCATAATAGTCATTAGGAAATCTTCTTTCCAACCTATAATGGTACTGTCAGTACCTCTAAAAGAGATGTAGTTCGATCCATCGGGAAGTATGAATGTAACCGCTGCAAATTGCTTTACCTTCTCCTTATCGAGATCTTCCGCATAGTGCACAACTTTCGTCCCTTTGAAGCGGTCAGCTTGTACCATCTCTTCTAACAGCAGTGCTATTCGCTCCGTGAACTGTTTGCTCTCCCTAATCTCGTCTAGCGAGTGGTTTTTGCAAAAAAGCTCAAATATTTCCTCAAGTGTATAAGAATCATCATAATTAGCAAAAAACTCACCGAAATCTATATACGCCAGACACGACAAGATAACGTTATCTATATCGTTAAATGGTGAAGCTTTGAGGCTTACATCATTTCGCCATTTTAAGTAATCTAGTAAAACCATCAGAACTCCTTTACTTCATCGAACACATTTATAAGTGCATTTTTATCAATAGATAATTCATCAGGTATCAGATTTAAAATATCCTCTAGTGCCTGGAATATTTCATCCCTTTCCGCAGTATATATAAAATTTTTTCTTTTATCCATCTTGTTAAAGCCCACGGTATATTCTCTCACTAAAGTCTCTGTTTCCTTTATTAAGTCAGTATCTGGATCTGCGATTATTTTAACCATGGCTGACCTAGTCTTTCTATATATCGTGGACGCTTTCTTTGCTATTCCTTGCGGTATATTTTCGTCCCCATCCCATGAGCGAAAAGGATTGTCTAGGTTCTGTGCGAGCCATTCTTCTTTTCTTGGCTTGGTTATCCGTAGGTCAAGTCCTTCGCCCTTACGTTTTTGTAAAGCTTTTTAACTTCCTTCGCAGCTTCTTCTGGAAGACTATCCATCCATAATCTGTATAGTTTTTTTAAATCATCCGGTCTTGGCACCTCATTGGCTGTAAATCCGAAGACATCCATAGTTGTTAGGACTTCTAATTCACTAAATTTCGCCAGTTTCCCAAAATTTATTATCTTACCAGGTTTACCCCACAGCCTTAGTTCCTTAAGCTTCGGATATTCTCCTGCAATGTCATCAACATCAAGTTCTGTTACTGCTGTCACATGGAGTGCATTTAGCTCCTCTAAACCTTCCAGTTTAGGAACCATGCCTTCGCAGTTTAAAATCATATATTTACCGGCATCGCGAGCCCTTATCTTGCAGCTCTCCTTTACTTGTCCGGTTAAAGATAGCATATTCAAATCTTCATTTAGTATTAGCTCATCAAGTCCTGTCATATCAACTGTGAGCCTATGTATAGAAGTTCTTGAGAAGTCGAGCTTTGATTTCCCATGATTCTCAATTATAAATTCTCTAATAAATGGATTCGAATTTAGATATTCAAATAAGTTCTTATGCCATCGTGTAACCGTCAGAGATGAAAGACAAGGAAATACCCTAAGTTTTAATGCATCATCAAAATCATGCCAATTATCATTTTCGTTATGGGTTCGTATCCTTCGTCTTTTACCCTCAAAATCTACAAACTCATCACTTTCATTTGCTTTCTTAAAAGTATCTCGTTTATCTTTAGGAATTTTTTCCCATATGAACTGATTATATACTTCATGCCCCTTACTCCAGCTACCATAAATATCTGTATCATCATTATTAATCGGTGTGAGATTACCAATGTAAACATAATTAGGCGGAACACTTATATCAACCTTTTTCATATGTAAAGCTCTATTCCAGTACATGTAATCGATATAAAGTGGTGTCACCGCAGCAAGATCCTCCAGTTCAGGAAGTTTGTCACCGAACCAGTCAAGTGACAATATAATAGCCTGCGGTTTTTTACCGCTGTCATCTACCTTTGTTACTTGGCAAGCAGTGTATTTCTTAAAAAGTTCATTGTAAACGCAGTAAATATCTCCAGCCTTTGCTATCATGTATATCTCCTTAGGTTAATTCACATAATTATATAATTTGTCCAGCAGCTTATTTTTAATGATTTGCACTCTTTACGCGGAACAGCATCGCTGGTCTATGTCCATATCCCTCAATTATCTCTCCAGTTTCTTCTACGTATTCTGCAACCTTCCTTCTGAAGTTTGCAGACAGAAACTTCTTATCTGTCACTTTTTCAATAGTGCTCTGTAGTTGAGCCAAGGTAAATGATTCTGGCAATAAATCAAACGCAATTCTAAGGTCGTACTCCATCATATCTCTGAGCTCGAGAAGTGACTGAACTATGATTTTAGCATGATCAAATCCCAGTTCACCGCTGTCTACTATCTGATAACTCGATACGTGGTTGTAGCCTTTTCTTGTTGATTTCTCTGACACAATTGCTTTAATCTCAATATTCTCATCACCTTTTATATTGCTATCGGAAGAAGCGCTATCAAAGGATAAGGTGAGAGTGTGTTTTATCATTTTAGTTGTGCTTGTAGAATCATCGGATGAAGTATTATCACTCTGAAGCTTTACGCAGAACCAAGCTGCATCCCACGCATCAGTATCCGCCCTTAGTGTGCAATTTTCCGCATTAATTAGAGATATGAAGCTATTTGATATAATCCAGCCTCTAGGGTCTCTTCCGGCTTCTGAGTATACCCCTGCTAGGTGTAAAAATGGATTCTCTACGCCTGTTTCCTCAAGGAGTTCACGCTTTGCAGTCTCCTCGATGGTTTCACCTGGTCGTAAAAAACCTCCGGGGAGTGCCCAAGCACCTTTGTACGGAAATTGAGATCTCTTGATAAGCAAAAGTTTAAGCTCTCTATTTTCCAGCTTCCTAATATTACTTTGCTCCCCATCCTGCATTACAGCAAACGCAACTATATCAGTGGCAACTGATGGACGTTCAAATTGTTCAATATTGTAATTCTCGAGGTATTCCCTCTCTTCAGAACTATTTATATCGTATGTCATATAGGTCATCTCCCGCTAACCAATTATTCTTTCCGTTACTATAATTTCAGTTCTTTAGTAAGTAATTATTAATTATATAGTATCAATTTTAGGATCAAACATAGGCATGAGTTTCAATTTAAATAAATTCTGTACATGCTTTCTATCTATAATTTCTTTCTTTTCTAAGTCGGTAATCTCGCCTGTCCTAATATATACATCCAGCATTTCATAAGTGAACCCGAGGTTATCTTCATCGGTTTTTCCACACAGACCATCGATAGGCACTTTGTCAATAAGAACATCTGGCAATTCTAGCAGACGACCAATTTGCTTAACTTCCGTTACAGTCAAATTAGACATAGGACTAAAGTCACCGACAGAGTCGCCATACCTAGTTGAATAACCAACCCAATCTTCCGATAAATTGCATGTATTAACAACCCTGCCATTCATGCTTTGACTTATAGCATATACCGTAGACATTCTAATTCTAGGAGGGAGGTTTTCTTTTGTCTGTTTTGAAATCTCTAAGTTCAATCCATTCTTCTTACCTGATTCAATCCCATTAAGCACCCCATCCACGGCAGACTTGATATTAATCTCGATGCTCCGTATTCCTAAATGATTAACTAAAAGCCTTGCCATTTCGATATCAGCTTGTTCGCCATTTGGCATAAGCACACCTATTACACGGTTCCTACCAAGCGCCTCTACGCATAGGGCTGCCGCGATGGAGCTGTCCTTTCCACCTGATATTCCAAGTACTGCATTACAGCCTGGTCCATTCTCATCGAAGAACTGACGAATCCACGTAACCAGTTCATGTTTTGTCTTCTCTGCATCGAATCTATATTCCATCATAACCATATCCTTTTAAATTATCACAAAATTATTATTATAATTTACCGTTTAAAATTCACCTTCATGTAGCACCGCTCTTATTTCCGCTAGAGTCTGGCTTACTGTAAGTTTACCATCTTTGAAAACAGAAATTAATTCGTTCTTAGGATTTCGGCATACTTCTTCCCAAGTATATTCATCCTTGTAACTAAGCTCACCTTTATCATCCTTAAACACAGCGCAGCAACCCTTCTGTGACTTTTTGAATCCACCGTCCTTAGGATTCTTGAAAATAGGATATGGGTTTCCCTCAATCTCGCAATAAGTTGCTTTAATGCACGAGCTGAAAGTATCTCTTGTAAACGGTTTCAGCACACCACCTTCTTCGATGCACTGCATTGAAAACGATCCAACACCTAGTGCGACATTAGAACAAGCAAATCCATTTTCCTCAAGAATTCTATAGACCTCTTCGCATCTTTGAACGGTTATCGAGTCACCGTAAATTGCTTTCACGTGAGGGTCAAGAACCTTGTATCCCTTGCTGTTTATAGTTCCACCAAACTGCTCCCACAGCTTGAAGACAGTTTTAGTTACGACTTCGACGCAGTCCCCTGAATCGCCTCTCATGAGCATGCACCCGTTATGTGCCATGATTTCAGGCTTTAATTTAGGAAGCACATTATCGATAATATTCCAGTAGTCGTATGAATCTAATACAGCACTGAAGCTTGTATTTGGATATATCTCAGTAAGCAGTCTTCTGAGCAAGGTAATTTCATCCCCATCTATCGCATAATTGCTACACATAACCGAATGCTCGGTACTTGGGCTGCCAAACGCTACAGGCTCCTTCGTGCAGTCACAATTGTAGTTAGCCTCGAGGTACGGGATAGTCGGAACAGTGGCGGTGTTAAGGAAAGACAAGCACCATCCAGCGCCAGCCTTCATGGCAGATTCAACAGATTCTTCTCCTCTGAAGTCAAATGCCCCTAGAGCTCTCGCACGAGGAATATTATCATCACATGTTTTGTCGTAATATTCATTTACAATCTGTCTATATGTATATCCGACAGTTGCAGCGATCATAGGATGCCAGCTTTCGGCAGATATTAAGCTTTCAAGCGACTGAGGAAGCCATGCAAAGTCTGGGTGTGTATTAGTAATTCCGAACATAGGCACATGCATTGGCACCAATGTACCCTCTGGTAGGGCCACAATCTCAATTGGCAGGTATCCAAGATGATGTAGCTCTTCTACTTTCTATTTTATAAGCTTCACTACCAAGGGCGTTATCCATAATCCTTTTATAATCTTCAATTACTTCATCAAAAGGTCTTCCAAAGAACTCCTCATTAAAGTAATCAATTAAATAGTTCTTAATAAAGCCTTGAAGTCCGAACATTACAACCTTGTCCCATCTATTTACGCGGCTCATCCTAGGTGTAAAATATGAAACCGACTTTGTTATTCCTTTAGGTAGCATTTCGGCATGTACAGCCTTGTAAAAATCTATAAGCAGCATAGGATTTATCTTATTCGCACTCATGATGAACTCCTCTCTAATACTCCTTTACAACCCTAACTGGTCCCTTATTCTGAAATCGATATATGCTATTGGTTGTATAAACATTCCTAATGAGCCCGCTCTTAATCATATCGCCTTCCCAAACTGCATTTTCGAGGTGGGACACATATAGGTCAATATCGGCAGCACCCATGTCTTTTAAAGCTTTAGCACTATGTAAAAACGTTCCGCCCCTCGAGCATATATCATCGATAATAAGGATATTTTTGCCTGGAACTACATCGGTTTCTCCAAGCACTTCAAGTCCCAATATCTCCCCTGATTTCCAGTCACGATTCTTCATGCCGAACACATACGGAATATCGCACTTTGATGCTATGTGAGAATACCTTTTCATTGCCCCCTCATCTGGAAAAAACAGAATGGTATTTCCGTCACTATTCACGGTTTCAAGTAGATTTAATATAATATCCGTCGGTTCAATGATAGAGATGTTATCGATTAACGCGGTACTGACATTTGAATGTGGGTCAATTACCTCCACGGTGTCGAATTTAAGATCATTGATAAACTCAGCAAAATACTTAAGCGTGAATACTTCGTCGGAGTTTTTTACTCTATCCATTCTGGCATTTGGAATATAGGGCATTAGTAGTTCAATTCTCTTTACCCCATGAGTTCTCAGGTGCTTCACAAGGAAATAAATCACCATGTACTCTTCATCATTATCATAAAGCCAAGTGATTTTGGTATTTTCACAATCAGATAAGTGTTTTATGAGCATAGTACCATCCGGAAAATGTTTCAAATCAATTTCTTTATTATCTATACGAATCATATAAGCTCTCCCAATTACCGTTTAAATAACTATAAATAACTAAATGTGGTTACTATTCACCTATTACGTTTACCTGACAGCATTTCATGGTGGTCAATGCCGCCTCATGAGTCTCTGGTGTTACTCCTGCACAGCAGCGCGCATCTACAGTTACATCAATTTCTGGAAATGCTGCCTTGATTATAAGTGCGTTCGAGACTACACATATGTCTGTACAAAGTCCAATAATTTCAACATCTTTAAAATCAAATTTGTCCCAGTCAGTGTATCCGAAGCTCGGTTTATTTAAATAAGTAGCACCTTCGACATAAAGTTCTTCCGGAATTTCCAGCCCTCAGTCTCCTCGATGCAGTGCTCTACTGGGAGATGTCTACCCTCATTCGTCTCAAGGTAGTTTTGCTTATGAGTGTCTCTCGTAAAAATTATTTCATCACCTCTAGACTTATATTCAGCAATCTTATTCTTAACATTTTGAACTATGTCAACTGCTTCTTTCGTACCTAATGCTCCATCAATAAAATCCTTCTGCATGTCTACAACAATTAATGTTTTTTTCATGGTATTCACCTCATCTTAACTTATTATCATTTTGATAATATCTTTATGGTCATAACTTAACATCATTTGGATATTAAGTCAATAGTAAAGTGTAATTTAATGTAAATAATTATATACATAAATAGAATCAATCATGAAATATGTTGACTCTCACAGATTCCGATGTTAATATTGTAAAAAATTACAAACCGCTGACGGAGAATAGTAAGCTTAGATGCAGCAGAAGAGAGATTTGCAGATGGTGTGATTGCAGACTGTATGCGCTTTGCTGAATGGCCTCCTGAGGGCAAACTGAACGAGTTTAATATCTAGACTCTATTAGGGGCGACGGAGAAGATACTTCGTAAACAATATCTGCATATGTTAGTATGCGAAGGAGTGGGCGTTTTTACGTCAATGCCGGGTGGCACCGCAGGAGATTCAACTCTTGTCCCAGCAATTTGGGGACGAGAGTTTTTTTATTGCTTTCTTTCACACTTCGCAAGATTAGATGAGATGACAAAGGAGAGTAAAATGTCAAAGAACACAAACAATAGCGCTATACCTTATAAGATTTATTTGCAAGAAAATGAGATGCCAACACACTATTACAATGTGAGAGCTGATATGAAAGATAAGCCCGCTCCACTTGTAAATCCAGGTACAGGAAAGCCGGTAACCTTCGATGATCTGAAACCTGTATTTTGCGATGAGCTTATAGCGCAAGAGTTAAACGATACCGATAGATATATCGAGATTCCTGAGGAGATAAGGGATTTTTATAAGATGTATAGACCTTCCCCTCTCGTACGCGCTTACTGCCTTGAGGAGAAGCTCCAGACCCCTGCCAAGATTTATTATAAGTTCGAGGGAAACAACACTAGCGGAAGTCATAAGCTTAACTCAGCAATAGCACAGGCTTACTACGCTAAGAAGGAAGGGCTCAAAGGAGTCACAACCGAGACTGGTGCTGGTCAGTGGGGAACTGCCCTATCCATGGCTTGCTCTTACCTCGGTCTAGACTGCAAGGTTTACATGGTTAAGGTTTCATATGAACAGAAACCATTCCGCCGTGAGGTTATGAGGACTTATGGTGCATCGGTTACACCGTCTCCTTCTGAAACTACAGAGGTAGGTAGAAAGATCCTGCGCGAGCACCCTGGAACTACAGGAAGCCTTGGCTGTGCAATTTCCGAGGCTGTAGAGGCGGCTGCGACAAGCGATGGATACAAGTACGTACTAGGAAGCGTATTAAATCAAGTGCTTCTACACCAGAGTGTAATCGGCGAAGAAGCAATGACCGCAATGAAGAAGTACGGAATCAAGCCAGATGTAATCATCGGATGCGCTGGCGGCGGTAGCAACTTAGGCGGTCTCATATCACCATTCATGGGCGAAAAGCTTAGAGGAGAGGCTGACTACCGTTTCATCGCTGTTGAGCCTGCATCATGCCCTAGCCTTACAAGAGGTCGTTATGCTTACGATTTCTGCGATACTGGACATGTATGCCCAATGGCAAAGATGTACACGATTGGCAGTGGCTATATCCCTGCACCTAATCACGCAGGCGGACTGCGCTACCACGGTATGAGCCCAATCGTTTCTGAGCTGTATCACCAAGGCGAAATCGAGGCTGTAAGCTATACACAGACGGAAGTCTTTGAAGCTGCTCGTGACTTTGCTAGAGTTGAAGGTATACTCCCTGCTCCAGAGAGCAGTCATGCTATTAAGGCAGCTATAGATGAAGCTCTAAAGTGCAAAGAGACTGGCGAAGAAAAGACCATTCTGTTTGGACTTACTGGAACTGGTTATTTTGATCTCTATGCCTACGAACAGTTTAACGATGGCAATATGACTGACTACGTACCAAGCGACGAGGAAATTGAAGCGAGCCTAGCTACACTTCCAAACATTGAGGGTTAAGGCGGTTATCTCGTTAATATTTCTCACATATGTACAAAAACGCCTCCTAAGATTAGCAATAATCTTGGAAGGCGTTTATATATATTCTGTATTATAAATTGAAAACTACCTACTATAATTTTGAGCTTCCAGGTCTATTTCACCAACAGTCATGCTTGTGCGAACATCCGGATTTTCATTAAACCTTTTGGTGAGCTCTTCTTGGGCAGTTATTTTAAATTCGTCACTCGTCTTTTGTCTATAATAATCGAAGCAGTCAAAGGTTCCGTGCAGACAATCACCCCAATCGGATAAATATCCGATAATTTCAAAAAAAGAATCGTTGTACTTTTCGAATTTTTTTGTTCCAGTACTCTTTAAATAGCCCGAAATGCAGTACACAAAAGAATAATAGTAGGCTGGATCTCGAAATGAATTGTATTCCTTGCTATGAAAGCTTGGGTCTATAATTCTCGCCTTTCGTACATCGTTAATGGTAGGCTTTCCTGACATTTTAATATCTGTTTGCACATAGGAATAGAATGTTTCCTTGTCGTAAAGTTTGCTATCTACAGCGATTAATGCCCCATACCTTCCATCCTCGTATTGAAACACCATTACCGCACCATTTCTGTATTTACTTTCCACAGGAATTGGTGGAGCAACCCTCTTTTTCGGTTTTTCTTTTTTGACGCTGATTTTCTTAAGGAATTTCTCTAAGTGTGCAGTTCTCTGCTTAATGAACGACTTATCAGCACCAAGTTCTTCAAGAACAGCCAAATCCTCTTTGCTCTCTATGACTTTCTCTATATCAGATAAAAACGATTCATCTAATTGCCCTACTTCCCACATACATTGCGCAAGAGCAAACATCACGTTAAATCTATCTTCATCATCTATATCTAAAAGCAGGTCTTTCTTTATATCCTCAGGCTCTTCTCCCTGATTATACCTTTCAAAAAATTCATCTTTGGTGTCAAGAGATGTATCATTGCCAAAAATGCTTGCGCTCCATGTACCCATAGCTTTCCTCCGTATCTTTTTATTCTAATCCAATGAATCACTTAAATCTTACAACAAGAAAAATAGTAATTGGCAATATTTCGCATCATTGCTTTTACTTAACACATCTCACTCGATATCAAATTCAACCTTTAATTTAGGATTCTTTAAATTCGGAAACCCGTATTTTTCTACAAAATAGACTTGATCCAGCCCCATACTTGCTTGGAAAATTTGGATTCATCAACTTCTTCGGCTAGCACTAGCGTTATCCTATTTAGCTTTGATGAATATTGCTTATTAATTATTAGTAAAAATGGACCTTCTCCAGAAAGTTCATCTGCATAAAAGCCTTTTTCGTCCATTAGCTGAAACATCTCCTCATCTCGGGAAATATAAACATCTATTGTTTCATCTTCATTATCAATAACGAAGTATGGATTTCCCCAAAACGGGATAGTTTCTTTTATTTTTTCTATAAGAGCATCCTGACTTTTATCAGTATATAAGATGTAATCAACACCTGTAATCATAATTTTACCTGTCCCCTAAGTTTAGTTACATTTAAACATTATTTCAAGCCATTTCTTTGCATTTTCGCAGCTACCATCTATGGGCGTTGCACGATTGTTTGTAAAAGCTTCCCACTGCCAATCCTCACCACCTATGCACCCGATTTTTGGTGTATTCATCCAAAAACTCTTGAAATGTGTTTGCCATTACATAGCCATGCATATCGCTTCTGTCATGGCTTAAATACACGATTTTTCCGTGGCTTTCTTCTTCCAAATCAATAGCAAATAAATCGCCATTACTAACTTTTTGGAAAGCTAATTTATTATGAAAGATTTTGTCATATGGATTATTGTAATCAGGATAACAAATATCGATCCATCCCTTTCTACTTTCTTCACAGCTAAGGATAGTATCAATTCCGAAGTACAAATTGCCCGAAAAAAAATTTCCACTAACTCTTTTGGCAACTCTAAAAGTTCTTCGTCTTCACGATAGAGATTCCAGAAAAATTCTAAATGCGACGATACATTAAGAAGTACCCACCTGAAGTCTTCTGGTAGCTTATTCCCTAATTCCTTTTCAAGGTCTAATATTTCTTCTTCCCTTGCAACTTCTTTTACAAATTATTTTTGCTTGTAGTTCCACCTAATTCGTCGACTCTGTTCTTAAAACGAATAAGTCTCTCTAATATTATCTCTTTTGTGATTGTATTCATAAGCTAAGTTCCTTCGGATATTTACTAAAACATTTCATTGAAATTTATATTGATCTATACCGACTTCGTTTCAGGTAATTTTAAACCATATTCTGAAGTAAACCTCTCTTTTTCAGAGCTTATTTCCTTCTTTTGTTGCAAATACACTTTTAGCTCTATTTCTCCCTTATGTCTTTGCTCAGTTAAGTTTTTCTCTCTCTTCTCTATCTCAAGATATGAAAATATAGTGAAAAACGATGCGCCTGGATTCATCTTTTTGAGCCTTGAATATTCCACAACGTCATACGGCAAATCAAACATCTTAATCATAGGTGTAACTTTGATAAAGTACCTGTTTAAGTTATTTTTCCCAAATTCCTTTTCTAACATCTCCCATTGCTCATTTGGCAGAACGCAAAATGAGAGAGTATCATCTTCAGCACTGTCGACAAGCAGGCGAATCGAAAAATCATCTTTGATTAATTCATTTATCGATTTTATCGTTGTATCTCTATCCATCTTTTCTTGATATGGGATTATCATGCTTTTATCCTTATAGATTAAAATTATATCATTCCCATACAGCTTTTTATTGTCCTCCCTACGGACAGAAATCGTATTGCCTATCGCCTTATTAAAATATTTTACAATATCCTCATCATACTCACGCCAATCAATCTCTATAAGTGCCTGACTTTCATAAAACTGCTCTACATTTTGTGGATTTGCTAAAAACAATTCAATTGCTTCATAAATTTGTTCCATAATAACCTCTAAACTATATTAGAACGTACCTATCGCTTTGATAATCGATACAGCGTATCCTGCAGCAACTATGACACCGATAACTACTGCTAGGCCGGCAAGCCCTAGCACTACCTTAGCCCACATATGCCTCTGCGCCTGTTCAACAACAAAAACACCTATCGACGATATTGATAATACATAGGCACCAAATATTGATATCAGCCAAATAAACTTGATAGCTGTAATTATCGAGCTTTCATATCCCAGCCCAATCGGCTGAGCTATTATGATGAAATATGTAACTATTTCTATTAGATATAGGAATATGTTAAACATATATACATATTTAAATGATTTTTTCCTATGAAAATAAATCATAATTCCTAGCAAAAGAATCATCGCTAGGGGAGCATATAAACATCCAATTATATTTTCGTCATTTAGCATACTTAATACCTTACTTGTGAGCAACAAATTTATTATATAGTGCTATCAGCTTCTTTGGAAGCTCCTGTATGTTTTCCTTGCATAGCTTGTACAGTTCAAGGCCCTTTTCCGTGAATCCAAATTTTTCTATGTAAGCGAGAACAAATTCGCCTTGAATGCTTTGATGTTCCCCGTCACAAAGGGATAAATAATCGCATGCAAGCTTGTGATATTTCTCATCATGCAGTCCTAATGCAAATACCGCAAAGCTTCCCGGCATCGCGGAGTATTCGCCATCAAGGTTCAGGTACCACTCAAACTCTTTCATCGCTAGCTTTGCGTATCGCTCAATTTTATCATGAAGCTTAGGGTAAAGAATAGCGTTAGCGAAGAGCTGGTTTACCCCTTTCTTAGGTAGATTTTTGATAGGAAGATATATCTTATTTTTCCCTTTGAATTCTATAGAATAGCTATGCGAAAATCCGAACTCCAGCAAATTGCAAAGGTAATCTAGGATTTTACTATAGCTTTCCTCAGATTCATTTTTTACCGATATTTTTATTGTGGCAAAGGCGTCATTAGCAGTGCAAGAAAATTCCTCCGTCTTGCATTCTGCGATTTCTTTAGGCAAAGCTCCACTGCCGTTTTTCTTTATCTGCGCCGGTAGTTTACTCCCAAGTGCAGTGACTAAATCAAATATTTCTTTCGTAAAACTCTTATCAAAGCTATGACCATATTTGGTAAAGCAAACTGCGATATAGCAAGCGAACTTAAGTTGCTCATCAGTTAGCGTATATCCTGGGTTCTCTGGATTTAATACCCATTTGTGCTCGTATTCACTATCACTTGCATCGTGGAAGAACGGATTTATTACGACCCTCTCTATCCACTTTCTGAGCACTCTGTCAACGTCCCATTGCCAGCCACATATTGCTCTCATCTTTTCCGTGAAGTCTTCTGCACTTTCACTGATGAAACCATTGCAATGAAGATCATATAGGTAATATTCGAGAACCGCAGATACGAGAAATTCTTTTCCTTCTACCCTAAAGCATGACCATGATGGATAGCCTGCTTTTGCTCTCGTCCGGGACAAGCGGGCGATTCCCTCTTGCACATCTTTAACACATAGATCAAAGTACTTTCTTAAGCTTTTATCTCTGATAGCATCATCAAAGACAAAGTATGTTGGTTTATCGCCCATAAGCTATGTTCCCCTCCAAATGTCCTAAAACATAGTAAAACTAATAGCAACCGTTGATTCGAATGCCTAATTATGTCTCATTAACTTCGAACCCTTTTATCAGCTCCCATGTATCTTTAAATTTAAGATTCGAAGTCTTTTTGTTAAGAGTAATTTGATTGTATATGTCATCCAGTGTTGAAGCAGGTGAGAGAATTCCTAATACATAATCTTCCAATTCCACTCGACCAACCTTCTCAAATCTGTCTATAATCAATCCTAGCTCTTTATTATTGAACCAACAGTCTGTCTTCAGGCAGTATGATGTATTCTGTTTTCCACACGCAATTTCACTGTTTATAAAATCATCGATATTAGGTTTTTCATTTTGCAGTAATCGTGTACATGCTAAGTGATATTCTATTTTTCTTGGGCCTTCATCTACAGAAGATACAAAGCAAGCGCCATACTCATCATCAAATTTATCGCAAGTACATCCCCTGTTTTAAAGTATGGCTTTCTTATAATCTTTGACTTTGGTACCTTGATTGGCTTTGGATTTTCGTTTTCTAATTGTATTGCTAATTTATCCAGGTTCTTTTGCCTTTGCTTTAAGGCATTGCTATCTATTTCAAGCCAAAATTCATCTGCTCCTTTTTTGATGATTCCTATTGTTTTCTCTTTTACATCATCTGGCAGGTATCCAATTTTCCATAGAGAATAGGCAAGCGCCGTCCAGTAAATTTCGGAATAAAAATTATCGATGCAATAGTCTTTTTCTTCAGCTAGCATGGTTTCGACGATTTTATCTGCACTCATCCCGTCCTTATAGCTCCCGATAACATAATTATAGATATCATACCCCGTATCGCTATCTATAATTTTCACACCATCTATTGCCATAATGCATACTCCCTCACGATTTTTCTAATTCCTCAGCTGAAATATACGTTCAATTCATTTTCTTCCAATAAATTTTATGCTTCGTCAATAGCTATAACGAGCTCGCTTTTTATCCCATTAAGTTCAATATAATTATCGGATTCATCATTTGAAAATGACTCTACCTTTTCCCCGTACTTTTCATAATAAATAGTATTAGCAATTCCTTTTTTCGCACTTCTAAAACAGAAGTTTTCAGGTATTATAAGTCTTGATGTTGCAGACAATTGATTGATTTCAATTGCACCTTCATGCGAGGTAACATTAATCTGCATATCAAGATTTGAATCTATTTCAATTTCACTTCTATTGCCTTTTAATGCAACTTCACTGATTTTTTTCCATTTATTTCAATATTTTTCATTTTCAATATCAGTAACAGTTAGTGTCCCTGAATTAACTGATATTTCCACTCCTCCTATATATTGGGTTGGAATATTAATATTTACAACGAGGCTCTCCTTAGCAATTGCTTCGCTTACTCCGTTTAACCTTGCAAGCTCAATATCAATATTATGCCTTATATCATCGATTTTTAACTTTATAGTCCGACTGAATATTTTTTTATAAACATTCGAGAATAGTTCAACTATTATTTTTTTCTCCATTATACGCTTTTAAATCTACTTTATATGCTCCACCGAGTTTGATATCAAAGTCTTTTTTTCCATCGATATCGTATTCCGTACGACTTTCATAAATATATTCAGATTTTTTACTCTCTGTTTTCCCATTTGACAGTAATTCATCTATAGATATTTGAAAGAGATTAGCTATAGCCATCAAATTTGAAATATCAGGTGTTCCAGTTCCATTTTCCCATTTTGTAATCGCCTGACGAGATACACCGATCTTCTCCGCCATCTTTTCCTGTGACAGTCCTGCCTGTTTTCTGTAATGTTTGATTTGATCTTCAAATAAAGTCATTTTTCTACCTCCGATATTTAGCTATGTTTTACTTACCTCAAAGGTTAGTAAATTGACGTTTACCAATCAAGAAACATTAGTTGTCTTTATTATATTTTTTTGCTACTTTTCTTAGCAAAGCAGCAAAGATCTTAGTTTAAGTAAAGTTTATTTCTCTACTCTATATACCATATCTCCCCTGTTCCAAATATATATAATTGCTGACACTGGTTGTTTACCATCTTCCCAAAGCCAGCCTGTATATGTTGTCGTGTTACCAAAATATCCTTCTTTGATTATTTCAAACTCTGAGCCTGCATATTCATCCATAAATTGCTGTAATTCAATAGACTTTCCATAAAAACGGCCTTCACCCAAAGTTTTATTAAATATCAAAACATCACACATGTCCAAATCACAATCTCTAAAATATACTTCGCCCGGATATGCCTTTTCTTCACCATCCACAAATTGAAATATTTTATGTACCTTTAATGTCAAAGTCTTATTATGATATTTTATCTTATTCACCCTGCTGTCATGAAGGCTAAAAAGGATGTTGCTTTTTCTATCATGTATAAAATCCATATTGTTCCTCGCATATATATATGATCATGTATCCATTACGGATACTAATTAACACATTCAAGTGCTACGCATAGCAACAATCAAGTATAAGCCAATCATTAGCAAAGCAATTCCAAGTAGTAATTCAATAAGTCCAACTTTTCTAGCATAAGATTCTGTTTTTCTTACCAGCTTTGCGGTTAGCTTCATAGTCATTGATAAGATTATACTTCTTCTTAAAATAGATTAAGTATCCAAATATTGAAAAAAAGTTGCACCAAGTGCTATAAAAAAATAATTTTTTTAATAATGTCATAAATTAAAACCTACAAATTTCCAGTTCTTTCTAATTTAAGCTCTAATCAGTTCTTAATTTTTTTCTCCGTATATAAATATTATTTCATCCAATCACAAGGACTTTTCGTCCAATTTAGCATTTATCTGGACGAAAAAAACATTTGCTGTCAGCACGAACATAAAAATATACTTCTGCCAGATTCACCTCGGATGATAAGTACTTCTTATGAATATAATTTCATATTTCTAAAAAAAGCCTCCATGTGAAATTATATTTATAAAAGCTAAAAACTATTAAGGTCTTAAAGCAGTAATAGGTATTACGTAAACATCATCATTTCTTTTTATAAGCAAAAGGTGCTTTTGGCGCATAAAACCACCATGAATGATGGCTTGGACATATTTTTTTATATCTATTTTTGGATGCTAGAGATTTTTAAAGTTTCAGCTCCTTCTTCAATTAATCTATCGCCACCGAGTTTAATTTCAATAAGCCCATAAGCTCCATTTCTTAAATGAATCACTGCATCACATTCTAATCCATATTTATCTCTATAATGATAAACTGTTCCATCTAAATAGTCTGCATAAATTCTTAAGTCACGAATACATAAGTTTTCAAATAAAAATCCCATGGTGTTTAAATCATCGAGTAAATTATTAGGTCCTATACCTAATGATGCCGCTGCGATAGATGGATCTGAAAAGTATCTGGTATCCTTTGTTCGTATGGATGTTTTCGACCTCAAATTTGGGTTCCATGCTGGGGAATCTTCTATAACAAATATTTTTCTTAAAGCATCAAGATAAGAATAAAGTGTTCCCTGATCAAATGTATCTGATTGATTTACTAGCATATCTTGCCTAATAGTTTCTAGAGAACTTTGTGTACCAACATGTCTTGCATAGGATTTAAGTAATCTCTTAGCCCTTTCTTTGTCCCTTTTTATAGAATCCACTCTACTAATATCATTAGACACAACGGCATCAAAATAATCTATAGCTTGAAACAAAGCTGGCTTTTCATCCAAATCGATTGCTTTTGGCCATCCGCCTCTACAAATTAAAAAAGCAATTTTTTCAAGACTCGTTTCATCAATGGCGGAAATGTTTTTACCATCAAATAAATCTTTAATAGAAACTTCACCACTCGAATCTTTTGATTCATATAAACTCATAGGTCTCATCAAAAGCCTAGATATTCTTCCTGTACCTGTATGCATAGAATCATCAAATTCATTAGGTACTGCTGAACCTGTTAAAATAAATTGACCAAATTCATCCCTATTATCAACCTCATAACGCACCGCATTCCATAAATTAGGTGCTATTTGCCACTCATCAATTAGTCTTGGCGTTTCTCCTTCAAGCAAAGTATTAGGAGAAAGCTCTACCATTTGTTGATATTGTCTCGTCATATCAGGGCGATCCATGGATATAAAACTTTTAGCTTTCTGTTTCGCTGTTGTTGTCTTTCCACACCATTTAGGACCTTCAATTAAAACTGCTCCCTTTGCGTTTAATCGTTCTTCTAATAATTTATCTGCAATTCTGGATAAATACTCCTTCATGATTTTCCCCCAATACTCATTACTTAATTAGATTTTTACCAGTTATTCAAGTATTTGTCTATTTTTTTCATTCAAGTATTTGTCTATTTTTCATTCAAGTATTTGGTCATTTGTTCTTATAATTTCCTGTATTTATGATACAACACATTATGAATAAGTCATTGACATACATGCCTAGGCTGATTTTTTTGCAATGAAAAATCTAAATTGCACTGCTTTAAGAGGTACACCGGATATTGTATATGAGTCATTCATTACATGCCCCTTATATCAGATATTGTAGGCAGAAAGCTTTCTACCTGCTCTACTAGATCTAAGATAAGCTCAGAGAAGCTCTCTGAAATTTCCTCAAGGTCCGCATAATCATTGTTATATCCACGTACTTTGCCAGATTCAAGGTCTATAAACACGATGCTCCCATCACCTAAACCTCCGATAGGAAATGCTGGGCCGTGTTCACATTCACACATATATTCCTCATATACCTCTTCAAAGATGGCATAGTTTTCCGTTAGCTCCTTCAAACCAAAAATCCATGGCTCTGCCAAATAGCAACCGCCTAAGTTAAGTAGTAGCCACCTGTACTCTGATGGTATGGAGGTGTAATTTGCTTCGAACTTTTTTATATCTTCCTCTGACTCTGGCCTAACACCTTCTGTAAAGGCACTTGCTTCATAAGCCGCCTTAATCCTGCCCTGATATTTTTCCAATTCGATATTGCACATGTTGATCTCCTAGTTATTGGCGTTATCCATCGTTTCTTTAACATATTCTTCAGTGTCTTGTATCTCTAAAACCGTTGGATCTAAGTGACAGAGCAGATTCCAATCTTCGGCATCGTTTTTTCTGTAGATAACCGCCTCGCCATCTTCACTTCCGAAAAAGCTTCTATCGACTTCGTATCCATTACGCTCTAAGACGTCTTTTATCTGCCGATATTTCGTTTCTCTTTCTTCAATATAGTCTTTGACTTCATCGTTGTTAACGACATAGGCATCAATTTTTGAATATCCTTCGATTACTTGATCGCTTGTAACTGATAGATTTGAAAGCTCTTTCCAAATGATCTCAACATTTTCCTCAGAATCAAACATAAATCTAGAGAAAGGAACAATATTGCCGTTATAGATAAATTCCGTATAATCTGGTATGTCTTTAGGATTAAAATATTCGTATTCAAGCTGATATTCCTTTTCTATTGTATATCCGGGTATTTTAGATACAAATTCTCTTCCTTCTTCTAACGAATCAAATGCAACTAGGTCTTTTGAGTAATTGCCTTGATGCAATTCTAATATAACCATCTATAACTCCTCAGCTCTTAACTTTTCCTTTAATTCTAAATATTTCTGCGATAACGTAAATTGCATGAATCATCGGATAACCGCCGAATGGATTATTCCGTCATAAGGACAACTTATCCCAATCCTGCACCGATTCTATTACCGGAATCCAACTGTCTATTTGGAATCTTTCTTCTATCCACGGCTCCGCATAGCCGTCAAGAATAAGCACCCCATTGCATTTTATATGGGCTTTTGCCTCTACTATGTCTAAGATTTCTATCCTGTATTCAAGCAACGGTTCATTTTCATAAATATAAAATGAATCCTCACGCTCTTCACTATCCAAAGCTGTCTTTACTGAAAATGTAGTCCCCACCAATTCCTTTACAGTGCTCTTATCCGTATCTATCGGATTGATACAGAGTGACGGGGAAATCTCATTTCCCTCAAAATCGCCTGGCTTAAACCCAATGTCTACAGCCCATGAAGCGCTTTCCTCCAGGTCTGCTTTAAAGAACATCAGACAACTCCTTCTATTCTCCCAATCTTCTTGAAATGTAAAATCTTTTATCTTTAACATTTTGCTCTCCCTACAAACTGGAACCTGTACATGTACCTACGGGATTTTTTTATCTGTACATCTTTCGATTCTATAAAAAAGGCACCATATACACAGGGATATAATTAATGCCATTTTCCCACTTATAGTCCTTCGTATGAACGACGTATTTATCTCTTATGCGGCTACTGAATTTTCTACAAAAGTTGTCCAGCGATTTATGATTTCTATAGTTTCCTGATTTAACTTCTACCGGACATATTTTATCGCCTGTTGATATTAGAAAGTCGATTTCATGCAAATGATTTGAAGTTTCACTCCCCATTGTATAATAAAAAAGTTTATTTCCTTTAGCAGTTAGCATCTGAGCGACTGCATTCTCGTATACATACCCCAGGTTTGCCTCTAGTTTATCAGAAAGCAGTTTATTATAGATTACATTTTCAGTGTACTTCTTATCTCTGAAAGCAAGAGTTACAAACAATCCTACATCAGATGTAAAAAGCTTATAGCGCCCCGCATCCTTCTCAAGCGACATTCCTACACTTGGATTGTTAGCATGATATGCAATAAGCACTGTATAGGAACTCAACATATCAGGGACAAGTTCCTTCATTTGTTCTGATTTGATGCCAGTTCTAGCATTTGCCAAAACATATCTTGATGCATTACCGCTAAGGCTAGCTGGAATAGCATCATAGACATCGCCCGCAAGGCCTGTCCCATCTATTTTTGTGAAATCTTCCTCGTATAAATCTACAATTTCTCTTTTAGCTTCATCAACTGCCTGCAGATTATTATCTGCCAAATATGTTTCAACTGCCTGAGGCATACCGCCAACAAGCATATACAGCCTAAAAATACGCATCAGACTCCTATGCATCGTATTACCGGCCGGCCTTTTGTTTTCCATGAGAATTCGAATTGTGTCTGCAGTTACTTCATCTCCGATTGCCCACAGAAATTCTTTAAAATCCATGGGGTACATATCTATTTTATGTTCCTCGCTTGGTATGAGAATATCCTTCGTATTTTTTCTTATAGACAAAAGTGAACCCGTCTCTATATATTTATATCTTCCGTCCTCAACAAGATACTTAATAGCCTGCCTTGCCTTAGGCAGAAGCTGTACCTCATCAAATATGATTACTGATTCCTGCTCATACAGTCTAACACCAGTCAGCTGTTGCAGTTGGAGAAAGAAAAAATCCAGACTATACAGATCATCGAATAAGCTATTGATGTCTTTACTGGTACGAGCAAAATCAAGCATTATATATGATTTGAATTCTTTACTTGCAAACTCCTCGACAATCGTTGATTTTCCGACACGTCTAGCTCCTCTTATCAAAAGTGCATACTTATCGCTTCGATTGTTTTTCCAGTCAAGAATTTCATTATATATTTTCCTTTTAAAGACTGTTGTCCCCATGTACATCACCTCACTATAATGATTTTACCCTAAATCCCCGTTTACGTAAAGCGTAATATGCCTTAAATCCCCATTTAAACATTTTTTAATTTTCCTCAAATCCCCATTCGACAGTCATGCTTTTGTGCCATCTGCCTTTCTAAAAAGATATTAAACTGATGAGACAAATAGCCAGAATGTTTTCCAGTTTCCTGCTTTATCTTAATATATAACATTCTATAAAAAAGACACCTCCTCAGGTGCCTTTATGCTTAATTATTAAGTTCTAAATACTTGTCATTTGCTGTAAGTAATTTTTGATAATACTCATCATAACTCTTACTAAACTTTCTGATGAGTGGAATAGCTGTTTCATAGTATTTGTTATCTATCATATTTTTTTGCGACTTATCTTGGATGATTTTCATCGGTCTATTTTTGATATTCATCACTATTTTTGTATTTTTGATACTGAGATATGATGTCCTTATTCACTGTATGATATATATCTATCCAATGCAGTAAACACTTCTTCAAGGCTGAAATATCCAATTTTTCGTATTGCTTCTTTTCCCTCAACGAAAACAAGTATTGCTGGTACTCCTAGAATGTTTTCTGTGCTGCAATTGAGATATTATTATCTATTGATACATAGCCAGTGAATACTTGCGAATGTGTTCCACTCCAAACTATAATTTTCTCTTTAAGTGCTTTGCACGGAGCACAAGCCTGTGAACCAAACAAAAACAAACTAAACTTTTCTTGTTCTTTCAGTGTTTGATACTCTGTCAATGTTTCGATAATTCTCATTTCTTGCATAAATGTCCCTCTTCCCCATTTTTTAACAATGGACTTATTTAAATCCATCCAATAACTAATCATCTTATTCTCCAGATACAGAAGTAGAACTGACTAATCTAATGTTTCCCTTAATTGAGTTTGGACAATAACGCTACAGCCTCCACATGAAACGAGCAAACACTAAGTATGTCAAGTAGTTGAGTTGTATGCGGAAACATATCCACGGCTTTCAAGAAAGCCGCATGAAATGGGACTTTTTCGGGCATCGCGGTTTCCGCCGTCTCAACCCCTTGCCCGGTTTGCGAGTGGATGGAATTTCATCGTCTCAACCCTAATCATCGTCGTGTTTGCCACCACGCATATACGGATTTACATGAACTGTCTTCCCATTCTGTTGACGATCATATCCTGACACATTATGTTCCCGTGGTGATGATCGCTCGTCCGGATAATCTCTTTCGGGCGGTGATTCGTCATAATCATCCATATCAGACGAATCCGTAAAGTCATCATCCGAGGAAGAAGTGCTAAAGTAGTCACCCGAAGAAGATGATCTTGAACCACTATCTGATCCCTTACCGCTATTTGCAGCTGCAGCTGTACCAATGGCAATGGCAGCTGCGCCGCCCAATTTTACAATTCCAGCAATTATTGGATGCCGCTCACCAAATCCTTTAACAGCCTCTACCATATGAAGAACCTTTTCTCCATAACTTTCATGTACCTCTGGCGGAGTTACAGCTGCCCTTTTAGGCGAAGTGCTTTCTGAACTGCTTGCAGTTTTCTCTGGCTGTGAAGATCGGCTACTTTGCTCCACAGGTTCCTTAGCATCTGATTGGCCTACACTACCTTTATCATTACTGCTTTCTTGTACTTCAATAGCAGGACGTTTCACCGGTTCACTAAGATTAAGTACTTCACAGGGAATAGGCTTATTTTCTCCAAAATCTACGAACTCCTTGGTATCCGGATTGTAATACCAATTTGTCGGATTTTGCCAACTGCCTTTATGAGCCTCCATATGCTCTTCTCTTGTGAGAAACTGTATATTATCTGGATCGCCCTGATATTCCGGATATTCAGCTGCGCTCTTCATGTGCTGTCCTTCAAAAGCTCGTCCGTTATCGTCATAAGCTTTCCCTTTATCCGGATCAAGAATATCCTGCTGTTGTTCCTTTGTCCAATCTCTTGTTCCTTTTCCTTCTGCTACTAATGCCTGTTCTCTTTCCCAAGCAAGCCTAATGGCCTTATTTCTTTCCTTTATACTCGTTTTTGACATAGGATCACTCTCCTATATCAAGCAAGTCATAAAGGTCGTTTAAGAGAGCAAAGAAGTCATCATAAACCAGCTCGTCATCTATACTTCCGGTTTCATTGTCAAATATCGCGATTTTCTCCCCGGCCTTTTCACATAACACAGGATCGCCAGAAGCCAAAGCTCCTATGACGATGTAATTATCATCCGGCCTATCGTCATCTTCGATATCGATCAAAGGCTTATGTGCCACGCCATAAAGTTGAATACCGGCAGGTAAAAAGAACTCGCCACCATCCGAATAACGGAGCCACTCTTTATATTTCTCGGGTAATTTAATTTTATTGCTTTCCTCAAACTGAGAAATTTGTTCTTCCGCTGCAGCTTCAATGAAGGACATTTTCCCTTGCCCATTTAGTTTATCAACAACAGCTTTCAATTCTTCCGCTATCATTATCTGTATTTCCTTTCCTTAGACAAACATCTCTGTATTCCACACCAGATTAACCAGCTGCACGAGAAGCTGAATCCGCTCAGTGATTCCTGTCTTTCTGAACTGTGCGTAAGGCTTGAATCCCAGACCGTTATCAGCTATGAATTTCTTGAACTTCGGATTGTTCTGATAGGCCTGATCTCCCAGCGACTCGGTATAAATGTTTCCTTCATTGGAGCAATACTTCGAGAGCTTGTAATCATATTTGGAATCGTTCAGGCTGGCATTGATGCTCTTGTGCAAAAGCAGCAATGCGCCGAAACTATTTCTCCACCGTCTGAATTCTTCCTGATCAGCGTATTCGCTTGTGAACCACTCGTAATGGTCCGTGATGATATGCTCGATTTCAAATGGATTCTTTGTCTGCGTATTCATGTAATTACAGTAATTTGAAGCCACTCCGGTCTGCTCCTCTATATAACCGGTGATGCGGGCAAGCATATTCTTGATGTACTTCTTAGTAAAGCTGTTCAGACGCAGCTCAGGAAGTGCCGCTGCCGGATCATAGGCAAGATTCTCATATTGAGCTTTCAGTCGAGCCTTCAGGTCATCGATACTGCATCTGCGGATGTTCTTCATTACGTTGAATACATAGTTTTTGATAGTACTGTAATCAACGGATTTGTAATTCGTAACTCTGGCAGTGATCAGCAGGTCAATGAACCGGGCTACCAGATTTATTTTTTCGATGATGACCGGCCATGTATCCTCATAGCAAATCGGTGCCAGCAACAGCTGCGGTTGAAGCGTAAAATTGACCTGCGCATTGTAATAAATGTACTTTGTCTCTTCCGCGAAGGTGCTCTCTGCCTCGCGGATTTTCTTGTAGACATCAGCGAACTTCGAGAACTTTATGATGAAAAGTTCGAAATCGTCCGTTGTGGAAAGGCCCAGCTTATCTCGCTCATCACGTACCCATTTATGGAAAGAGCCACCAATAATATCAAAGTCCTGATTCACAGCACCGGCTTTCGTTTCACGAATAGTCTCCGCGTACTGTGCCCTCAGCCATGCTTTGATAAAAGTCTCATCGCCCTTGTCATCATCCTTCTTGAGCGAGAGGACCTTATCCTTCCAGACGTCATTCAGCTTTTCACGCTTTGAATCGTCCTTAATTTCAGATAGAAGATAACCCTTCAACATTTCTGTCGATGTCAAGCTAAGACCACGGTCATTCATCGTTACGAAAACCTTATGCGCATCCTGCTCTGTTGTGGCAACAATCTCAATGAAGAACACCTTCTCGGCCAGCCAGTCGCAGAAGTGCAAAAGCATATCGTCCGTTATATCATCAGCAGGGAAGACGTCGATGATATCGTTGTATCTGCCATAAAGATTTTTCACGGATTCGCCAACATCAGTCGTGTCATATGGCTGGTCATTAAAAATAGCATTCATGCAATCTGACCGGTCCTCAACATTGATATTGAAAGACTTTGTGCCATAGGCTTCGGAGAAAATCATCTGCTCGATTATGCTGTAACTCTGGCCAAGCGTGCGCAGCCTGTTATTGAGATACATCAGCAACAAGGTAAGTGACGAAAACCTCTGCTGCCCGTCAATGATGGCATTCTCTCTTCCTGCCAGAACAATGGAGCCCATGAAATATGCGCCATAATCCTGTACCTTCTGACTGCTGTCTCCCAGAACATAGTAATCCAAAAACTCTGATGTAAGGTCATCAATCAGCTCTTCGATATGCTTTCTCTGCCACATGTATTCCCTCTGGTAATAGTGAATGGAATACTTCGTATTTTGCAACAGCTGCTTCAAGCTCTTAGGAGCGCCTTCAATCTTTTTCATGTGTTACGTATAATCCAGTTACCTGATATAGGTCTAGATTTTTCCTTTCTCCGAGCATTCTCGGTGATTTGATTTGTCCTATATAATATTTTACGAAGCACTGTGGATTTGTTTCTATATCTTTACAGCTTTGACTGTTATGAGGTGACTCAAACCACAGTTTTTCGTCTCTATTGTTAATTAGTTTGTCAACGCTTAGACGTTTCTATTCACGTGTGTACATAGACGAAAACTCTGTAGAAAACAGCAGTATTCTAATATTTCCCAAAGGAGATTTTCACCATGTTGCTTGTCGGCATTGATATTTCCAAATACAAGCATGATTGCTGCATCATTAATAGTGATGGTGTAGTAATTCGTGAGTCATTTAGCTTCAAAAATGACGCCGATGGCTTTGCTTTGTTCTTGTATACGCTTAATTCTCTTCCAGATTCAGAAGACATAAAAATAGGGTTTGAGTCTACTGCACACTATGCTCTGAATCTGAAGCTATTTCTTGAAAAAGCCCACTACGCTTTCATTGAATTCAATCCTGTACTTCTCGCGAAGTTCAACAAGTCACAATCTCTCAAAATAACCAAGACAGATGCAATTGATTGCTACTCCATTGCCCGCTGGCTAGGTAAGGTAGAGTTCAAACCCCATACAAGTGGATTTTACCATACCTATTCTTTTAAATCACTAACAAGACTTCGCGAAACCCTTGTTAAACAACGTTCTTTTTATCTGATTAAGATAACTAACGTCCTCGATGTTATATTCCCTGAATTTAAGCCTTTTTTCAATAACAGATTAGGTGCTACTGCACTTTATCTGCTTGAAAACTATGGTTCTTCTGAAAAAATATCTCGCATGAACTCTGCTTCATATGATTATCTACGAAAATTATCTTGTGGTAAGTTTTCTATTCAAAAGTTTATAAAACTTAAGGAATTAGCAACTAATACCGTTGGTGAATCCAATGAGATGTTTCTAATGCAGCTTAACAGCTTATTATCTCTGTATCGCCAATGTGTTTCTGAAATTGAATCAATCGAATTTCAGATTACTAAACTAATCAATAATATCAATCCTCACTATATGACGATTCCAGGAATCGGACCTCTATCAGCTGCAGGAATTTACGCTGAATTTGGTGACCTATCGAAGTTTAATTTGCCTGCTCAAATGCTGTCTTTTGCCGGTATTGAGCCAGGTTACTATCAATCCAGCACCTCAGAACACGGTGGACATATGGTCAAAAGAGGATCATCTCATTTGAGATACACTCTTATAAATCTATGTATTCCATTGATTCAATACAATTACGTTTTTGCTGCATATTACGACAAGAAACGTTCAGAGGGTAAACCTCACAGAGTAGCATGTTCGCATCTTGTTAAGAAACTTATTCGTGTCATATATCATTTTGAGATGAATGACATCGATTTTGACTCTTCAAAACTTTGCTGATTGAGTAGTGGCAACCAGTTTTTTTCCTAAAAGCCTCCCAATCGGGGGCTCATTTAGAATGCCATAAATTATTTTCTAAAATTCACTTTACTTTGAATAGTTTGTCATCTCTAACAGTGAAATTGTCAATAATTGTGCAGTCAGTAAACCTACAAAATTATTCTAGGCAGCCATTAACTTGTTTTTATCCATCAGCCTTCGGTATGCTGCCGGAGGAAGACCGTCTGGATTTGAAGTGTATATTCTAATCCGATTGTAATAGGTGAAGACATATCTGAAGATGACCATTTTCACTTGATCCTTATTCATCCTATATGTTGGTATCCTGTAAAGGAGCTCCTTCTTAAGAGTAGCAAAGAAGCTTTCCATGCGAGCATTGTCATAGCAGTGACCTATTCCGCTAAGACTTTGAATTATATTGTGACGGGCAAGCGCAGCTTTGAAATCTTCGCTGGTATACTGGCTGCTGCGACCGCTGTGCAGGATAGCCCCTGCAATATGGAACCTGTTCGTAGTAGCCTTAAAGTGGCCTTTCACCACAGATTGACGGCATGCCCGCCATACACAAAAAATAACAGGGATTAAATTTAGACCCCTGCTATTTTTTTCTATTCATCATTCATTCTCTGTTTTGAAATTTCACTAGCCTCATGGATTGTGTTAGCTGTTAACAAAGTATCTAACATAGCCCATTTACGACCAGACGCATATATTTTACCAGTTTTAACGGTTTTTGATGGTACTATAGCTTCACCTAGGCTATAAACAAAATATTCGTGTTCTTCCTGTACATCTGGCATTTCTATAATCTCGCTATGCAAGTTTTTTGTAACAGTATAACCCTCAATATGATGAATTGTTTGTAACCTCCCATCATATCTAAATGCTATGTAGTTTGGGGGGGCTTTTGGCCATCCACGCATACCAAAAGGATGAAATATTTCATTTTCTGGTTTACTATTTCTATCCAAGTTAAATCACAATTTTCTGGTTTGGTAGATGCCAGAGAAACCACATATACCCAGTTAGATTCTTTTGCCTGCATAGTCATTATTTCTCCCAAATATTTCATTAGCTCTTTTAATAAGTTTTTTTGTGCTATATTCGAACTCGCTTTTGCAAGGTTTGCCAATTCATATATATTCTTCCATGACAGATGAGTTACAGGAATATCATTTACAACCTTAAAAGGTAAATATGCATTTGCATACTCCACACTGCATTCTGACATTGAAATAATAACTTTGTGTAGAGCTGGACTTTTTAAAATATTTCGTCTTTTGGAGTATAAGGTAAGTTGATCCGCTCCTGGTAAAATCCACCCTCGTTTAGCTTCTATAGTTATATAAAACGAATTGTCATCTGTTATTTCTAAATCTGTTATACCTTTATCCTTTTCAAATTCCTGATATTTAATCCTTACATTTTGTGGATTAATATCTATAGATATAACCTCCTTAATCACAGATTTAAGAAATTCGGGGCATTGAGCTAACGCCCATGCAATGCTTTTTGTTATATCATTTTCAAGATTTCCAATTAACTGAAATACACTACTTACTTCAGTTCCATATGCAACTAACTCTGACATGCCATTATCTCCTTGCCAATACACAAGCTATTATCATCTGTATTCTAAATCTAACCAATCTTTAATCTCTTCAAACTCTTTAAATTTGGTATCAGATAAATCATTTTTTGTTGAGTCTATAATATAGAGCTGATTTTAATCTATCACAATATCCAACTGCCTTTACAATTTTTTTAACTGTAGACATATTTAACCATGCATATCCTTCTGCCTGTTCCACTAAAAAATCATATGCCTTATCATACATTTGTAAGTCTTCATAAATGCTAACCATAGCATAACTCACCTTTTGCTTTACTTCGGATCTAGATTTTTCCTATTTTTTTCTGCCTGCTAAAAATAGCATTATTAAGATTTTTTTCCCAGAAATCTACTCCCATTTCTATCGTATATAAAAGCTTTACAATGAGCACTTCCCAGAATATCGCAATAGAATTTATAACGATTAAAGTTTAATTCAATTTCTTTTTGAAATATGTTCTTTTTCTTTATCATCAAACTTTGCAATTTTTAGATGCCAATGTACTCTCGTTTGATTTTAACTTTTCTTCTCTCCTACCTAGTTCTATTGATTTTTTTGCTCAATTTCATTTACTTTTTTTATTCAAAATAGAACTAATGTTATCCATCAAAGATATACTATGTTTATTCATTCCAGCGGGAAATGATTCAATTTCATATTCAACATCTATAGACAGATAGTTATTTTTTTAGATATAAAACCTTCTAGCAAATTACCATTATTTTTCAATCTTAATATGATTCCAGTTTTTTCTTATCTTCAATGCTAGAAATATTTTTTTATAAGTTGATGAACTTATAAAAAAATATCACCATTCTCAACCGCTCCAGAAAACTTACATGCAAGGTTTGTACTACTGCCAATCCACGCAATGCCATACTCACTTTCTGCTTCTTCTGATGATTTTCCTTTCATACCTACTTTAGATACAGATATTTCCCCAGTATGAATTCCGATTCCGCAAGATATTCTATAATCTAACGTACTATCCAATACTGGATTTAGAATTTTTATCAATACAAGTAGTTATATATTTAGTTTGCATTCACAGCTTTATCTTCCGACCTCCCATCCTCACCATCTATAAACATAGCAAGGACTCCATCACCCATAAAATCTTTCACAAAGCCGCCTGAGTATCTAATTGCTTGGACGATAACTCTAATATAGCTTCGGTATATTTTTGCCAGTTGTGTATTATCAAATTGTTCTGGAAGCTTTGTGGATTTTCTCATATCAACGAATAAAACAGATGTTTTGCAATGATATATTTTATTTGAATCCGATAAATCTTCTACTTTAGGCAAAAATGATGATATTTCACTTTCCAATACCTCAGAATTAACTATTCTATCTACTGCAGATTGTAGTAATTCTAATTCTGATTTATTAATCTTTTTATCAGACACCCTCTCCTCCTTGCTCTAGGAAAAAGGCACCATTACCCGCTGAAGTAAATTTAATCTTTCCGCCTTTTCCTTTTGGCCACTCATTTTTTATTTTCTTCGAAACCTTTACCTTATTTCTTACCTGATTTGCATATTTAGAGGCGATATTAATGCAATCTCCAAAGGCTTTTACATCATATGAATTTTCAATACCTATTTTTGTGACAATTACACTATCAAATGTTACTCCAACACCAATGCTAATTTCAGCTCCTAGATTTTCATCTGTAATTATTTTTATTAATTACCTTTTGCAAAACAACTAACATATCTCTTCCACATAAGCCAGCATTCTGAACTGCCTTAGATTTAACCATATCATCTTCAACTCTTGCGATTTTCCCACCCCAAAATACCATTAACCCATCACCCATTATATCAATGACCTTTCCATGATAGTATTTTACGACTTCTAGTAAAGCTGTTAGAAAAATGTGCATTGTCAAAAAAATGTTTTCTCTGCTCCCACACTCTGTGCTCTCATAGTGGAATCACGCATATCAACAAATAATACTGCAAAATTTTCTTTATCATATGATCCAAATTTAAGTTTCTCTTCATCAAAACCAGGTATAACATTGGAAATAGCCTTAGAACTATGTTCCAAAAATACTTCTAGTGTGAATGTTATTTTTTTGCAGTTTTATAATGCTCATATGTACTAAAATATATTGCATCTATGTCTATTGCCATGAAAGAACCCCCTAATATTTATAAAAAAATGCTAACAAAATTAACACCACTATGCTAAAAAGCCGATGCCGAAAGACACCTAATTACCCATTTATATAAATTTAGCTTTTGCCTATTTATATCATTCAATTTATATAGCTCAGCGACCATGTTTTTCTAAAAATATCAGCATCTGTCATTTGACTAACATCTTTTTTATACATTTCGAATGTATAATCCTCTACCGATTTAGCAATAAACCATTTTGAGTTATATTTAAGTTTAGGCTGATGTCCTTTTTATAGTTAAAATGCCAAATACGAACACTCCTACAAAACTAATGATGAAAATCAATAATAAAAATAACTGATAGGACAGAAAATACATTACACGGTTTAATCATTATTAGCTGATTCATTATAAATTCATAGCATTTTGTAATTATAGCAATCATAGTCGCCATTATAGCCATAATTATGGAAACTTTTGTATCCGTCAAATGTATGTATGAAGAAACATCAGAAATTGCACTTGATAAAAAGGCTTGCTTTGTTTCAGTATTTTTATGCTCAATTTTTTTACTTTCTTTTCTCACAACACACCTCCATGCACCCCCTCTTTCCAAACCTATGCATTTTTCTAAACCCTTTGATTTCAAGGCATTTCTATACTTTGTAGCTCGTTCCTATGTTCTGGCTTCCGCGGTTCGCTGTCTCCAATCGCCACGTCGCCTCGCTCCTTGCTCTTGGACAGCTGTCGCGTGGGCAATACCAGCTTTTAGTTTGCAAGTTCCCTTAATTCTTGTTGTTAAGTGCGGACATGCAGTAGCCCGCAACAAATCAAACTTCGCTTCACTCGTTTTCTTTGGCGTGCCTTGTGTGAGACGTACATCTACTCACAATAACTTTCAGTTCTTGTGAGTAGTGTTACGGCTTCAGCATGCTTCGTCTTCGGAAAATTATCATACGCCTTCATCACCACCGGCTCGTACCCCAGCTCCGAGAACTTCTCCAAATTCATCGCCATTGTATTTGGATTGCACGAGATATAGAGAATCTGTTCTATGCCGTAGCTAGACAGCATCTCCACCACTTTGTCGTGCATTCCCATTCGTGGTGGATCCACAACTATCATATCGGGTTTTTCAGTCACCTCATCAAGCTTCGCTTTAACGTCGCCACAGATAAAATGACAGTTATCTATATTATTCATCTTTGCATTATCAATTGCCGCATCAACTGAGTCCTGCACTATCTCAATTCCGTACACCTTCTTGGCTTTAGATGCCATAAGCTGTGAAATAGTCCCAGTTCCGCAGTACAGGTCGTATACGACTTTTGAGTCAAGATCCGGAATTAGCGCAAGTGCTTCGCTATACAATCTTTCAACCGCTTCGATATTAGTCTGGAAGAATGAAAATGCATTTACCTTAAACTTTAGCCCGAGAATTTCCTCGTTGTAGTAATCACGACCATATAGAATTTTTACTCCTTCGTTGATTACCGCGTCTGCTAGGCTATCGTTGAACGTGCGCATAACGCCGATAAGCTTATTATCGAGCTTAAGTTCCAGCAGCATATCAAGATAAGCCTGTTCATCAAATCCTGCTTCACTGCTTGTAACTATGTTAACCAGCAGCTCATTCGTCTTTACTCCGTGACGAACTACGAGATTACGAAGAAGTCCCTGGTGCGATTTCTTATGATAGAACGAATAGCCCTTTTCTACACAGAAATCTAGTGTTGCACGAAGCACCCTGTTGAAGTCCATAGGAACCAGCTGACATTCGTCGCACGTCACAATCGACATGAAGTGTCTCTTCTTGTGCATACCTAGGGTAAGTTCCCCACCAATTTCAAGGTCGCCGAACGTATACTCCATCTTATTTCTATATCTGTATTCCGAGAGAGCCGGAACTAGACCACTGAATACAGAATCGTCAACCTTGCGCCTCGTCAGCTGCTCTCTGATTATATTCTCCTTCTCCGCGCGCTGCTCCTCATATGGGACACCCTGATACAGACATCCTCCGCAGTGCTCGGAGATCGGACAGATCTTAAATTCTCCATATTTGTTATAGAATTCCCTCTTATATTCTAGGAACCTATCCTCCTCAATTGCTTTTCTGATATTTTTCATCATGTTTACCAAGAAATGAATATTGTGTTCTGATAGCAGCATCGAGCACAGTATCTCATCATTCTTAAATAGATGTCTTAGATATGCACGCGAATAATTTCTGCAGCAATAGCAATCACAATCTGGATCTAAAGTGCTGAAATCCCTTGCAAATACAGCATTCTTGATATTAATCTTACCCCTGCTCGTCATCGCCATACCATGCCTAGCTAGCCTTGTTGGTAGTACACAGTCGAACATGTCTACTCCTCGCTCAACACTTTCGAACAGGTAATCTGGGGTTCCAACTCCCATAAGGTATCTTGGCTTATCTTCAGGTAGTAGGTCAACGCAATCATCAAGCACATCGAGCATGATATCCTTTGGCTCACCGACGGACAGCCCTCCAATTGCGTATCCAGGAAGATCAATCTCCGTAATCTGCTTTGCACTTAGCTCACGGAGGTCCTTGAACATTCCGCCCTGCATGATTCCAAACAGTGCCTGCTTCATAGTATCAGAGCCTGTTTCCATAGCGGATTTAGTCTCTAGCCTCCTGTGGTGTTCGTCGCAGCGCCTAAGCCATCTTGTGGTGCGTTCTAGCGATCTAGCGACATACTTCTTTTCAGCAGGATATGCAACGCACTCGTCAAATGCCATCATGATATCTGAACCCAGCGCCGTCTGCACTTCGACCGAGCTCTCTGGGGTCATCATATGAGATGAGCCATCTATGTATGATTTAAACTTAGCCCCTTCTTCGGTTATCTTACGGAACTTTCCAAGTGAAAATACCTGAAAGCCACCACTATCAGTAAGTATAGGACGATGCCAATTCATGAACTTATGTAACCCACCAGCTTCACGGACGATGTCCTCACCAGGTCTAAGGTATAGATGATAAGTATTTCCAAGTATAATCTCCGCACCTGTCTTTTCAACATCTTCAGGCTTCATCGCCTTTACCGTAGCCTGAGTGCCAACCGGCATGAATACGGGCGTCTCAATAGTACCGTGAGGTGTCGTAATCCTGCCGCGCCTTGCTCCAGTGCGAGCGTCCTTTTTTATTAGCTCAAAACTAAGTGATTCTTTCATCTCAAACTCCTACTTTATAAACATCGCATCGCCATAGCTAAAGAACTTATATCTCTCACGCACAGCCTCTTCATAAGCCGCAAGAATGTGCTCCCTATCGTATAGCGCCGAGACGAGCATGATCAGAGTCGACTTTGGAAGGTGGAAATTTGTAATAAGTCCATCCACGACCTTATATTTATACCCCGGATAAATGAATATCCCTGTGCTACTATGTCCGCTCTCAATCTGCCACACCCCGTCAACCTGCTTTGCAGCACTCTCGAGAGTTCTCGTCGATGTCGTACCAACAGAGATAATCCTTCTACCATCTCTAATTGCTCGGTTTATAGTTTCTGCCGTTTCAGGGTCTATGGTATATTCCTCAAATGCATCTTGTGGTCCTCGATGTTATCCACCTTGACCGGTCTAAAGGTTCCGATGCCAACATGAAGTGTTACGTACGCGATTTCGACACCTTTTTCCCTCACCTTCTCAAGTAGTTCATCTGTAAAATGAAGACCTGCCGTCGGAGCAGCCACAGACCCATCCACCTTGCTATATACGGTCTGATATCTCTCCTTATCGTCATTACCTGCGTCTCGTTCGATGTATGGTGGAAGCGGCATACTTCCGATTTCTTCGAGTCGCTCCATGAATATCCCTTCGTATTCAAACTCTATTATACGTGTTCCGTTTTCTTTATCTTTAAAACCTAAGATGTGTGCCTTAAAAAGCTTGTTCTCATCTAGAACCACTGTATCGCCTTCCTTAAGTCTCTTTCCAGGTTTAACCAGGCTCTCCCACTTATCACCATCTAGGCGTTTTATGAGAAGTAGCTCAATATGCGCACCTGTCCTCTCCTTGATTCCGTATAGTCTTGCAGGAATTACCCTCGAATCATTTACGACAAGACAGTCGCCTTCATGCAGGTACTCTAGAATATCGTAGAAATGTCTATGCTCTATCGTATTCTTAGCTCTATCGAGAACCATCAGCCTACACTCATCCCTTTTTAGCGACGGTGTCTGGGCGATTAGCTCTCTCGGAAGCCCGTAATCAAAATCTTCTAGTCTCATTTGTTCTGTATTCTCCAGTTCTAATCAGCGAGGCGCGATTACGGATACATATAGCACATATCCGACGCGCCCCTTATTAATCTTCTTTGTAATAGGACATCAGTCCTAGGTATTCATATGCAAGCTTAGTAACCATACGTCCCTTCTGCGTACGGTACATGAGGTCTGACTGAATGAGGAACGGTTCATTGACATCCTCGAGTGTCACCCTCTCTTCGCCAATCGCACTAGCAATAGTTTCAATTCCAACCGGTCCACCGCCAAAGCTCTTGATTATCGTCTCGAGGATCTGCCTGTCTAGCTTATCGAGTCCGAGTTCATCCACGCCGAGTGCTTCTAGTGCTTTACGTGTCACTTCGATATTAAGCTGTCCATCGCTTATAACTTCACTAAAATCCCTAGCCCTCTTGAGCAGTCTATTTCCGATTCTTGGTGTCCCTCTCGATCTGCTAGCTAATTCATCGAGGGACGCATCGTCTATCTCTATGCCGAGAACCTTTGCAGAGCGAAGTAGAATATTCCTGATTTCCTCGTGAGTATAGAATTCAAATTTTGTGATTATTCCAAATCTATCTCTTAATGGTGCTGAAAGGCTTCCAGCCCTCGTCGTAGCTCCGACTAACGTGAATTTGCGATATCTATTCGAAGAGATCTAGCCGCAGGTCCTTTTCCGATAATGATATCTAGTGCAAAGTCTTCCATAGCGGAATACAGGACCTCTTCAACTGAACGATTTAGCCTGTGAATCTCATCTATGAAGAGGACGTCATTCTCATTTAAATTCGTAAGAATAGCGGCTAAGTCGCCAGCCCTGCTGATTGCGGGTCCTGACGTAATCTTGATGTCTACTCCAAGTTCATTTGCAATAATATTTGCAAGTGTAGTCTTACCAAGACCTGGAGGTCCGTAGAAAAGCACGTGGTCTAGTGACTCACCGCGCTTCTTAGCAGCTTCAATATATATAGACAAGTTCTCCTTCGCAACTGACTGACCGCAGTACTCACTTAGATACTGGGGTCTGAGCGTGAACTCCCCGTTTATCTCATTCGGTATAACCTTAGTTGATGTGATGTTATCTAGCATTTCCCAATCCTTCTTCTATAGCAGATACTTAAGAGCTTTCTTGATGTAAGTCTCCGTATCAAGTCCTTCATCGGTTACGTGACCGATTGCATCTTCAGCCTCAGTTTTCGAATAACCAAGTGTAGTGAGTGCCATAACAGCTTCTTGCCTCGCTTTATCAAGCCCAGGAATAGGAACTGGAGTCGTTCCTCCCATATCTGGCATAGGAACCGAGTCAACCTTATCGCATAGCTCAAGAATTACACGCTCCGCAGTCTTCTTGCCTACACCCTGTGCCTTAGCAATTGCAGTAGCATCTTTATTGGCGATACTGTATTTAATCTCATCAGCTGACCCCGTCGACATAATCGCGAGACCCGCCTTGGGGCCAACACCTTTTACGGTGATTAGCTGTTCGAACAGATTCAAAGAATCAAGCTTAGAGAAACCATAAAGCGACATGCCATCTTCCTTGACCTGCATGTATGTAAATATATTTACAATATCACCCTCTCGATGTAGAAGTAGTGGCGAAGTATCCGCAACATATATGCGAAGCCGATTCCTCCACTCGTCTCGATAATCATCGATCCCTTGTCATAATAAAGGTATTCACCTTTGATATTTCTTATCATTATCTCTTATCTCCCAATCACTCTGGAATTACGCGAATGTGCGTGACAGATAGCAGCAGCAACTGCGTCAGCTGTATCGTCAGGCTTAGGGACTTCCTTTAGATTCAGAATGGTCTTGACCATTGTCTGAACTTGCTTCTTCTCCGCCTTTCCGTAGCCTACAAGAGCTTGTTTAATCTGCATTGGTGTGTATTCAGACACCGAAAGCCCACCCTCAACGCATGCGAGCAGAGCGATTCCTCGTGCCTCACCTACGCCGATAGCCGTCGTAACATTTCTATTAAAAAAAAAGCTCCTCTATCGACGCTTCGTCTGGCTTGTACTCCTGAATTATTTCAGTCAGCCCGTCGTAGAGCAACTTTAACCGCTCAGGCATCGGCACTCCCGCCTTCGTCTCAATTGAACCGTAATGGACGGTCTTAAAGCGGTTGCCATTATAGTCTAAAATGCCATATCCCATGATGGCGTAACCTGGGTCTATTCCTATAATTCTCATCATTAATCACCTCCGATATTTTACCAAAAACAGCCCATTTTGTCTATTAATCAGGACAATGAGAGTTAATGTTTCGTATTTATTCATTCACTTGCAAATTTATGCTATAATTTATAGTGTGTTGTGTGCAGAGAACCTTTTTTATCATAGGGAGGACAGATGCGTTACTCAAGACAGAATAAGATATTGGAACTAATCCAAAAGCATGTAGTAGAAACTCAAGATCAGCTACAGGATCTACTCGAGCATGAAGGTTACAAAGTAACTCAAGCGACTATATCTAGAGACATTAAGGAGCTACAGCTCGTTAAAGTATCAATAGATAAGGATCGCTATAAGTACACATCCGGAAAGTTCGACATTCAGCCGATTTCTGAAAGGTTTATCAAGATTTTTAGAGAGACTATCGTCTCCTATGCTTCAGCACAGAATCTCATCGTGGTAAAGACACTTTCTGGTTGCGGAAATGCTGCAGCAGAAGCCATTGACTGTCTTAAGTTAGAACACGTTGTAGGCTCAGTTGCAGGAGATAACACCCTACTTATTATTGCCGAACATGAAGAATATGTTGCAGCGATTCTAAAGGTGTTCGAAGACATGATTGCCCTAAGAGAATAACATTTAATATTGAGGTATATTAATGCTCGATCGTATTGAAATTACAAATTTTGCGACAATTGAACATATATCTTTTGACCTTGGACCTTCTCTCAATATCATCACTGGCGAGACAGGTTCAGGTAAATCTGTACTAGTACAGGCTATCAGCACAGCCCTCGGGGACCGTGCTGATATTTCTATGATCAGAAATGGCACGGATAAAGCGCTTATTCAAGTTGTCGGCCATATTGGAGATGAAGATGTTATTATCTCACGTGAACTCCTTAAGTCAGGAAAGTGTAGCCAAGCTCAATGGAGAGATAGTTTCTCTGGCAAAGCTAAGAGATTTTTGCAGTGAGTTCGTCGACATTCACGGTCAGTACGATAACCAGCAGATACTCGATCCAGAGAACCACATAATTATAACAGACAGCTACAATCACGGATCTATCGAGAAGGAGCTCAGTAAACTTAGTGACCTTCATAAACTATATCATGAAGTTAAACGTGAATACGATCAGCTACTCCGAAGCGAGTCAGAATCGCGTAGACAGCAGGACTTCTATCAGTTCGAGTTTGACTACATAGATAACCTTGATTTACAGCCTGGTGAAGATGACGAGTTAAGAGAGCAGTTAGAATTGATGCGTAACAGCGAGCGAATATACGAGGCCGTTGCCGGTTCATATAGCAAGCTAACTGGTGATCCTTCTGTTCTCAGCGTTATTGGCTCATGTATGAATCAGCTTCAGAGCATTGCATCATACAGCGAAGAGCTAGGCGAACTATCAGAGAGCTTCTCAGAGCTATACTATGGCCTTGAAGATATCTCTTCTAACCTTAGGAATACAAGTGAATCTATCAACTTCTCAGAGGAAGAGATAGATCTTGTATCGTCAAGGCTAAGTGTAATTGAGGATGCTAAGCGAAAATACAATATGAGCATCGAAGAGATTATCGCATACAAAGAAGAGCTCGATAGTAAGCTAGGCGTAATCCATAATCTTGACGATGAGAAGAAAAGACTTGCCGAGCTTATCGACAAGAGATATAGCGAACTTGAAGCGCAGGCTGAAGTAGTCAGCAATATTAGAAAGGCCAATGCTGCTTCACTTGAAAGAGAGATGATCAAGGAACTTCAGGACCTTGCTTTTGCAAATTCCGAATTCAAGATCGATATAACAAGACATGACGACATCTCTGAACTCGGATATGACGGTGTTGAATTCCTGATATCTACTAACCCAGGTGAACCTCTGAGACCGATGGCAAAGATTGCCTCTGGCGGTGAAATTTCTCGAATCATGCTCGCCTTCAAGCATATCATCGGTAGTAGCGACAGCGTTGAAACCATGATCTTTGACGAAATTGATACTGGAATCAGCGGTAAGACCGCACTTGTAGTAGGTCATAAACTTAGCGAGATTGCCAATCATAGACAGATATTATGTATCACTCACTTACCTCAAATTGCCGCTTCTGGAGATGATAACTTCTCGATTGATAAAGAGATTTCAGAAGGTAAATCTCATACGGTTATCACTCACTTAGATGAGGCAAGCAAACTTGAGATGCTTGCTAGATTAATAAGCGGTGCTCCAAACAGCAGCAATGCACTTGAAGCTGCAAGAGAGCTAGTCGCATCAGTTAAAAATAAAGCTTGAGGTACAGCCTCAAGCTTTTTCCGTTTATCTTGTTTATTATCGGTGATTTTTGTGTACTTTTACATTAGCTACCAGTTAAAGACAAATAGCTCAAGTGATGTATTCTTATCCATCTCGCCTGTCTTTAGCAATCTATCAGTATCGTATAATTCAATCAAGGCTTTCTTAATCTTAGACTTACCAACTTTTCTAGCTGCAGCGTACGCCTTTTTGAGACGATACTCATTCACTCCAAGGTTCTTAGCCATAGCCTTGATAGGCATACCTTCGTCATCTAGTTCTAGCGAATCATACATAATCTCAAACTGACCTATTAACGTAGACGCAAGTGAGAAAACATTTCCTTTACCTTTTGAGTTTTCACCAGCAGAAATGGTATTTATCAAAAGCTGCATAGCCATGTTTTTCTTACCAGCTAGTAGATAGTCAATGAAGTTAAACACAAATCTATCCTTATCACCAACCATTATCTCTTCTATGAGCTGCTTTGATACAGTATCTTCATCAGAAGCATTTACTAGCTTCGTAAGGTCCGATTCCATCCTGTATAAATCATATTCGCTGTCATTATTGAGATATCCGGATATATCTACGAGGTAATCCATATCGCGAGCACCAATCAGCTTTCCGGCTGAGCGAATTCGCTTGTTTACAAATGATTTAAGTTCCGATGGATTCAGCCTCTCGAAATTATATGTACTGCATAACCCCGATACTTTGCTAGCAAAAGCATTTAACTTCTCCTTCTTGCCAGGGCTCACAAGTGGCTCCAGATAAAATAAGAGAATCGTCGATGGATTTGGGCTGCTGAGATACTCTAGAATCGGAGCAGTTTCAGTTACGGAGCTCTTTTTTATTAGTGGCTGATAATTTTTAACCGTCAATACCCTTGTGCTGGCAAACATGGTCATGGTATTAGCAGTTTCAACGATTTCCTGCGCTGTTACAGTCTCTCCATCGAGATCTGTTACCACGTATTTTCTGTCAACCTCACTCGAATTGCTTTCTACAATTCCCTTTACAGCCCAGTCAGTAAGGAATCCCTCTTCGCCATAGAGAAAAATATTACTGCCTATTACGCCACTCTTTATATCTTTACTAAACTCTTTAAACGACATACTTAATCATCCTATCGATTCTAATCTTGTTATTACTAATATCTACGCCAATAGCTCCTTCTTTATCATTTCTATAGACACTAATCCCACGCTTTAAAGCGCTCTATTACTCCTGCATTAGGATGGCCATATGTATTATGTTCACCAACCTGGATAATTGCAATTCTCGGGTTTACAGCATCTATAAACTTTTCATTAGAGCTATACCTGCTTCCGTGATGCGCTACTTTAAGTATATCGCATTTTAACACGTCAGTAGATTTGTAGTATTCTATCATATCCAGTTCATCTGCCTCAACTAGGTCCCCAGTTAACATTATCTTAACGCCCTTATAGTGCAGTATGTATACGGTATTTAATTCATTATCATCAGATTCACTCGTCGCTATCCTATCGTCCATAGGCCAAATAGCTTCTATCCAAACGCCTTTTTCTAGCCTTATCTTATCTCTAAATCTAACTAAATTTACATGCCTCCCCTTCACTTGGTATCTGTATGGATACGGAACCATATACTGTTTTACAGGATACACTTCGCCTAACTCCATGGCACCTTTACAGTGATCCATGTGCATGTGGGTAAATATGCTTATATCTAGATTGCTACAGCCATTCTTCAAAAAGTACTCTTTTAGCACCTTCTCCCCGATATTACGCTTCCTTTCTCCACCACCATCTAGAAGTACATCATAATTGTCGGTTCGTATGTGTATCCCATCACCCTGTCCGACATCAATAAATACCAATTCATAATCCAAAAATAAATTTCGGTACGCAGAACCTATTGTAATAGACATACATAAAATGAGTATCACTGATTGCAATACGATGAAGTAACGTTTTCGGAGCAGCATAACGATATTGAACTCTGAACATATGTAAAATAGCAATGCATAGATTGCAATTAATGTCGCTATTTTCATAGAGCTAATGGAATATGAGAATTTACCACCCATATTAAGCAAGTGATTGAGCCTAATTATGATTTCTGTCAGATAAAATATCTGGCTTTTAATTATTATTCCAACTTTACCGATTATTGAGTACGTAGCTAGTCCGAATATAGAGAATGGCACTAGCATACCTATTAATGCAACAATTGGTACATTTATCAGAAATCCTATTGGATTAATTTTGTTAAACGTAAATACCGTATATGGAATCATCGAGAGCTGAATCGCTAGTAAAAACCCTCCTCTCTTTCCAATTAATCTGCCAAGTGGATCAGTGAGAAAAGCAATCCCACACACCGCAAGAAACGACATTTGAAAACTAGCGCTGAAAAGCAAGAACGGATTATATATCAGCAACATAATAAAGGATAATGCCAATGAAGATAATAGATCGAACGGGCGCTTTAGATAAAAGCCCATAATTGCAGTACATGTAAGAATTACCGCTCTTGTAGTCGAAACATTCCAAGTAGTGAGTTCACCATATCCAAGCATTGCTAACATCGTCAGAACTCCTACGATTCCTCCATGGCGCCCCATAGCCATGAGCCTTAGCATCCCATATATTACCCCAACGTGTAATCCACTAACGGCAAGTACATGCGCCGTAGTATTTTCCCGAAACTCATCGATTGTATCTTCGTCTATGTCATCAGTATCTCCAAAGGTTACACCTTTTATAAATCCATACGCTTTATTTCTCCCATCCGATACATTTCTTGCAAAGCCTTCTTTGGTATTATTTAAAGAATGCCTCATAATCCAGAGTTTGCTTGTCTTCACACCTTTAATTTCGCTTATATTTATTACCTTCATGGTGTATGTAATCTTCTTAGTTAGAAGAAATCGCCTATAATCAAAACATCCCGGATTACGAGCTACTGTCGGAACTTTTATTATTCCCTGCACCTTTACCAGCTTTCCATAAAGTTTCGTTCCAAGTTTATGATCCATGTCTTTGTATTTAATTTTTTTATTACTATAGCCAGCATTTGTTCTAGCTTTGAAACCATCACCTCTCTCTCTAATAAAGCCTTTCAATTTCTGACATCTAACAACAGTTTCATTCCCTAGCGAATAGGTTTTTACATCAATCGTAAGCCCTTTATCATTGTCTTTATAACCTATTACTCGTCCCTCAATATAATTATAATTTGATAGTTTATTAGGCATCATTGGTTTCATATCATGTTCATGAATTGCATAATTCATGCAACCAACGCAGAACATAAGTGCGCAAAGAATAGTATCCCTTCTTATATATTTTCTTGTGATTCCCTGTTCTATCGCTGTTCTTATGCAAACTATACGATAAATAGAAAATAAAAATAATGCAGTCACCGAAAAAGCTTTAACCGGACTTCCCTTATTTATAAATATGTCAGCAACAACAATACCTAGCGCCAGAGACACGCTTAGAGCAACAATTCTTCTTCTAAACATACTTAACACCACCGCTTAACAAGCGTCTATTATATTAATTTTTTTATATTTATCAGATGCTATCACGCACAGGAATTCCCTTCAGCACATATTTAATTTATACAGATAATGATCATCTAATACGCACATACAATCTTCACATTAAAATCGTCCTAAATGTTCATCTTTCAAGCGATTCATGGTAGAATAATATGTCATATTTTATTTAAGAGGCAATTTATGGGAAACGATTCAACAAACATAAAAGAATTAATTAAGAGACTACAGAATGGCGAGCGTCTTTCCTCTGAAGAAATGCGCATAGTTGCAAATCATGTAGCACAATTGAAGTTTGAAAAAGCACAGCGGGAAAAGCGTGCACAGGCTGCTGCTAACGGAAGTGAGAAAAAAGGTCTTTCCTTCCATGAGCAGGTTGCTAAGGCTGATGCAGAAGCAAAAAAGAACAGACTTAAGAACAATCTTGAAAAGCATTCTGCTAAACACAATACCACTGCTGACGAAGCCTCGCTTAGTAGCAAGGCCCGTATTATTAGCGAAGATGGTAAGGCTGCTTTTCATGAACAAGTTGCTAGAGCTGAAGCTGAAGCTGCAAAGCACGATAAATCAATACGAAAAAGAGCAAAAGAAGAAAAGAAACTTTTAAAACAAGAGCAGAAAGCAAAAACACGTGACGAAGGCGTTCGTTTTAACCTAAAGAGAGATTTTAGGCACCCTGTTCAGTTTATAAAACGAGTATTTACTAAGCCTAATCCGTATTACACCCCTGGAGCTGGTGAATATATTATGGTAGCAGGTAAAAAAATTAAGAATAAGGCTCGTGTTTTTAGTAAAAAATACGCTATTCGCAATTTTATTGTGATGGGCATAGCCATGACACTTATGTTTACAATCTATGCGGCTGCAGTTATAGCTTTTGCACCTAAGATTGATCCAACAAAAATCTATGATCAAATATCTACAGATACGATCATCTATGATGATACTGGCAAGCGTGTTGGAAGTGTCAATAATGGAGAAAGTCGTACTATCATTAAGTACAAAGACATCCCGAAACACACAGTTGATGCATTTGTAGCTCTTGAGGACAAGACATTCTGGAAGCATCATGGTTTCAATTGGACGAGAATGGCCGGCGCTATAGTCTCCTCCTTTGGACATGGTAACATTCGTGGTACTAGTACACTTACTCAGCAGTTAGCAAGAAACGTGTATCTCCCAAATATCAAGAGTCAGAGATCAGTTCGTCGTAAATCCTAGAAATGTATTATGCTGCTAAAATTGAGAAAACTCTGACTAAAAAAGAGATTTTTGCGGCATATGTAAACAGCATTTACTTTGGGTATGGTAATTACGGTATTGAAAATGCTTCAAAGACTTATTTTTCAAAGAGTGTAAGCGAACTTTCCATAAAGGAAAGTGCCGCACTCGCTGCTATGCCACAGTCCCCAGATACTTATTCACTCGTTCAAAATACAGATTCTCCACTAGCATCGAGAGAAACTTCAACTCCTATTAAGGTTGGTGGAAAGACGTACATTGCGAACGATATTTCAAAATCACGTCGTCAGATTGCACTTAAGCTTATGTACGATCAGGGGTATATCACAAAAGCCCAATACGAGGATAATAAATCTGCTAATCTTGTAGATTTCCTAAACCCTTCATTGAGCTCGGGAAGCGATGCAAGCTCTTCTTATTTCACTGATTATACTGTGAACCAGGTAATCAAAGCACTTATGAAGAAGTACAAGCTAGACTACAAGAGTGCTCATGACATGGTTTACAATGGTGGTCTAAAGATATACTCAACCATGGATTCCAAGGCTCAGAAAGCTGTTGAAGATGGATTTAATGAAGGTAGCTACTTCCCTTCACTAACTGGACTTAAAAAGACAGTTCAGGAAATATCGTAAGTGATAAAGGTTCTATTACACTCTATGCATACGATAATATGATTCAAGACGACAAATTCGTACTTCAGGATGGCGAGTACAAGAATAACGCCGATGGTTCAATCACACTCTACAAGAACAAGCGACTAAATATTTACAAGACGTCAACGGCTAATGGTACTGATTATAGCCTTGAGTTAAAGCCTTCATATGTAATAGAAAATAGTAGCTTATATATAGTTCCAGGCGGATATATCAACATTCCAAGCAATAGCAAGTCCATGGATAAATCTGGCAATCTTGTGATCAGTGCTAAGTTTATAAAGAATAACAGCAAACTTGTCACTACTGTTGATGGAAATCCAGCTTTCACTGACAAGCTATACATACTTCAGGATAAAGTTATTCAGCCACAAGGAGCTATGGTAATCACTGAAGTTGGTACCGGAAAAGTAAAGGCTATGGTCGGTGGTCGTGGTATTACTGGAAAACAACTATATAATCGCGCTATTAACCCTAGACAGCCTGGTTCTTCAATAAAACCTCTCGCAGTATACAGTGCGGCACTCCAGAGAAGTTATGAGTATGCGGAGCAAGGTCAGAAGTATCCACTTGTCGACCCAGGTAACGATAAGCAAGGAACAGATAATTACGGTGACTATCTAACTGCCGCGTCGGTTATTATCGATGAACCAATTAAGATTAACGGCAGAATTTGGCCTAAGAATTCAAACAATAGATACTCTGGGCCTATGACTATGCGTAAGGGTATGCAGACGTCGACAAACGTTGTTGCTGTAAAATTATATGAGCAGATTGGTGCAGATTATTCTGCTAGTATGGTTGAAAAATATGGAATTAGTACACTCAACAAGTCAGCAAATGGTGATATGAATCCTGCTGCACTTGCTCTCGGCGGTCTGTCAAAAGGCGTTTCACCTTACGAGATGGCGGAGGCATATGCTACCTTCCCTAACGGTGGTGTTCGTGTAGAGAACAGGGTCTTTACAAAAGTTGTTGATAGAGATGGTCGTACAATTCTTACAACTGAAAAGAAGAAGCATAAGGTTCTAGATGAAGGTGTTGCTTACATCATGGTTACAATGCTTAAGTCAGTTGTAAATGGTGGTACAGGATCAAATGCAGCTATCTCTGGTGTTGAAGTTGGTGGCAAGACAGGTACCACAAGCAGTAACTACGATATATGGTTTGATGGAATAACACCAAAATATGCAGCTTCACTATGGATTGGTACCGATGTGAATATACCTCTAACCTCTTCATCAGTTTCTGCTGCAAGCCTGTGGTCGAGAATTATGCGTAATGTTCCTAATATTAGAAAAGGCTCCTACAAGCCAGCCCCTTCTAATGTTGTACATAAGAACGGAGAATATTTCACCAAGGGAACAGAAGGCGGATTAGGCAATAAACCTGACGAAGAATCTGAAGAAACTGAGATTATCGAGGAAGAACAGGAACAAACTAATCAACCTCAGAATAGCAATAATAATTCCAATAACCAAGGTAACAACCAGGGTAACCAAGGCAATAACCAAGGTAATCAGGGCAATCAAGGCAATCAAGGTAATCAGGGTAATAATCAAGGAAACAACCAAGGTCAGCCTGGTAATCCATAATTAGCCTTTGGAGCAATATGGTTTTTACAAAAACACATTTAAATAGCGGGGATTCTCAATATGAGGTTCCCCGCTTTATTCATTAGCTGATATTTCAGTCTTAGTTTTAGGTTTTATTATCGACTCAATTCATTTATTTCTTAAAGTACTTAGCTCTTGCACCTGCTCGAAAAACAGCTTCTCCCTTATAAATAAAATTACTAAAGCCCTTTGCAACCATCAGTTCATAAAATACCGTCTCTCCAAAGAATAGATTTCCCATTGCATGATATATAGGGAGTTTAAGTATGAATGTAATGAAAATTGCAACTAATTTCGTATAGTTCCCCACCTCAGGCATTCCCATATACGAAAACAGTACTAGTGGTAGGCTGGAAAATATTATGAACGGGATATATGTCATATCTAGCTGGAATAATCGAAACTTATTTCCAGCCATCAATCTCCTACTTTCTGCTAGGCAGCTCATTGCACTTTCGATGGATTCTCAGCTAATACGTTGAATGCCTGCCTAAACATGTAAAATGCAATTACTCCTGGCACTATCAAAAACATTACTAGTATCGATATCGCAGTCATCTGGATTATATAAATGAGCGTGGCACTAAAGAAAAATCTAACTCCATCGAGAATTGACGGGTAGTCGATTTGATTATTTCTTAGGTATCGCAATATATAGAATGAACGCCCAAGCATAAGGACGCCTCCGAGAGCAACTACATATATAAAAGATGAAAACGCAATATCTGGCAATTGTGCTAGAAGTTTGGGATCAATATCACCTGTAACAACCTTGAAGTATGATCTAGGCACAAAGAAGCCTAAGACGGCAGGCACCAAATCCATAAATACGTAAAATAAAACGATCCCTAAGATATATTGAATCATAGTATCCTTCATATGCATTATTGACAGGTATCTAATCTCACCTAGGTCCTCTTGAACAATGTAATGATTATTATTTTCAGTCATTATAACTCACTTTCTAGTTTAGAATCGTCTCTAATTGTAATATACTAAAAGTAGTAATTCAAGATTTAAGGACAAGGTGACACTATGTATAATACAGCTTTAATTATCCTATCATTTGTTGAGAAGATAGATGTATCACATTTAAATACTATCTCTAGTATTAGCGACTACATTATATGTGCAGATGGCGGTGTAGATATAGCGAAGACATATGGCATAATGCCAGACTGCGTAATCGGGGATTTCGATTCCACTATTAATAGCAACCGTCTTGATTGCCTTTATATCACACTACCGTCTGAGAAGGATTTCACTGATACTGAAGCTGCTATCAATCACGCAATCGAACTGGGTATTAGAGACATAACAGTGTATGGTGGAATAGGCGGTAGGCTAGATCATACGTTTGGTAATGTAGGTCTACTTGAAAAATATCTTGGCAAACTCGATCATCTCGAATTCATGGATGAAAAAAATTCTATGCAGCTGCTTGATGGTGAATCATGTAGTACAACGATTCTCACACCAATTTCTAACTACAGATTCTTTTCGCTTGTATCATTAGATTCAGCTGCTGATGGTATTTCAATCACCGGAGCTAAATATAACCTCGATAACGCCTCAATATCTCGAGCATCGACACTTTGTATTTCAAATGAGATTATTCTTAACCAGGCTCATATTTCAGTACATAAGGGCAAGGTTCTCTTGATGCGTTCTGCAGATTAGTTTTAGATTCTGCTTCTAACCTCATCACATATTACTGCTACAAATGTCTATAGTACTCACAAATACTTTTCCAGTAATGAAAAATAACTCCATTATTTATAACAAAAGGTCACTGCGGCGAAGCAGTGACCTTATTAATTTAAACCACATGTCTAGTTCGTAATCATCACCTGATTACTCTTCTCTGAGAGTAACGCCAGTCTTCTTGGCAAGTACATTTAAGATATTCTTAGTCTTCTTCTCAATCTGCTTAGCGGTCATAGTACTATCATCATTTCCAAGCTTGATACGAATCATGATGGACTTCTTGCCTTCTGGGATTTGAGATCCTCTGTATTCTTCTATGAAGCTAACCTCCTTAGCCATATATTTGATTGCTTCATATATATCTTCCCATTTGACATCTTCATCTGCTAAAAGCGATAAATCTTCCTCTACAAGTGGGAATTGTGGCAAATGCTCAAATTCATTAGTTCTTGATGTAAATGGAACCAGCTTCTTAACATCTAGCTCAAATACAGCAGCACTAGCTTTCTTTACACCTGCATCAGAAAGTGTAGCAACTGAAACCAGGCCAAGCGATCCAACAATCTCTTTATCATCATTTAGGATATTAAGGTATACTTCCGAATCAGCCCATGATGGTTTCTCAACTTGCTTAAACTGATATCCATCCATATGACAATATCTTGGCAGTGATTCCACAACACCCTTCGCATCAAAGAATAAAGATTTTGCATCCTTGCCAACTACTACACCTGTAAGCATAAGCTTGTGGATTGGTAGTGTTTCATCTTCTGATGACGGGTGGAATTCACCCTTTTCAAATACTTCAGCAACCTCGAAAATCTTAAATTCATCGTAATACCTAAGGTTCTTTACGACAGCTTCAAGAGCACCAGGTACTAATGACTGTCTCAAAGTTGCTAGCTCTGGAGCCGGAGGCGTCGCTAGTCTAACTCCCTTTGCCATATCAATCTTTGCGGCTTTATATACTTCTCATCAATCCAAGGATAAGTAAATATCTCGTTGAAACCACATCTAAATGCAAGATGCTCTCTGAGATGTCTGTTAAGATCCATTTCAATTTGATGAACTGCATTTTCAAAATTAACAGGTAGTGGCTTTGCTTCAAAATTTTCGTAACCAACCAGCCTTGCAATCTCACCAAGCACATCATCTCTCATCGAGATATCGCCTGTTGAACGCCATGTAGGTGCTACAGTATGGAATACGCCATTTTTGAATTCAACATCAAAGCCTAAACGACCCAAAGTATCTGATATTTCATTATCATCCAGGACTTTTCCAAGTCTAGTATCAAGGAAAGCTTTTGTCACATCAACTTCAGCCCTCTTTGTTTCTATTGGATTTACATCCTTAAAGGCGGTGAATTCAGCCTCAGGGAATATTTCCTTAAATAGCTTAATCCCAAGAGCAAGTCCCTGATCTACCCTCTGTGTATCGATTCCTTTCTCATACCTAATTGAAGCATCTGTCTTCTCATCAAAACGTTTTCCTGTATTTCTGATTGCTCCTGCTGTAAAGTTTGCCACTTCAAGCACAACATCAACTGTATCATCAAGTATAGAGTCCTTCTTGCCACCTCTGATTCCTGCTAGCGCAATAGGTCCTTCAATATCGCAAATTACCAAATCTTCATGAGTAAGCTCAATATTTTCTCCATCGAGAAGTTCCAGTTTCTCATCAGACTTAGCGTTTCTAACAACAATCTTCTCACCTGTAACGTGAGTTCTATCAAATGCGTGTGTTGGCTGTCCAACACTAAGCATTATATAGTTGGTTATATCGACAATGGCATTGATTGGTCTCATACCACCATTTATAATAGCGGTTTTCATCCATAGAGGCGAATCTTTTACAGATAAGTTTCTAATCTCTAGGCAGGCATATCTATAGCATTTTTCAGTACAGTCTATTTCAACTTCATATTCCCGTAATCCTTCCGGTACAACAAATTCATCAAGAGGCTTCAAAGGGAGTTTGTAAATTGCAGCTAGTTCCCTTGCAATCCCATAGTGCCCCCATAAATCAGGTCTATTGGTAAGCGATTTATTATCAATCTCAAGAACAGTATCGTTCATACCAATAACATCTGCTATGTTCTGTCCAGGAGTCGCATCAATGTCTCCGAGGTCAACAATTACAGTAGGATCATCTGCAGGATATAGATCTTCAAGATAAACCTCCTCGGCTCCGCAGATCATACCATACGAAGCTACTCCACGCATCTTCGTCTCCTTGATCTTCATGAGCTCACTTTCACCATGCCAGTAAACCTCTGCACCGGGCTTAGATACAACAACCTTTTCGCCCTCGTACAAATTTGACCCGCCACAAACAATCTGTACATCCTCGGATTCACCTATATCTACCATGCAAATTCTGAGTTTATCTGCATTAGGATGAGCATTTACTGCAGTAATCTTTCCCACGACAATGTCATGGAACTTTTCAGCAGTATCAACAACATCTTCAACCTCTACAGTTCTCATGGTTAAATCGTATGCAATCTGAGAATTCGTCAATTCCGCAGGTATGTCTATATATTTTTTTACCCAATTTAGTGATACTTTCATAATGCCCTCCTACTTGAACTGCTCTAAGAATCTAAGGTCAGCACTATGGAAAAGTCTAACATCATCTACTCCGTAGCGCATCATAACAAGTCTATCTAGACCAATGTTGGTGTAGAAACCAGTCCACACATCAGGGTCGAGGTTAGCAGCCCTAAGAACATTGGGATGGATAACACCACCTGGCATAACTTCAATCCATCCATTCTGATTACACACTCTACAGCCCTTACCGCCGCATACGAGGCATTCCATATCGATTTCGTATCCAGGCTCAGTAAAAGGGAAGAAGCCTTCGCGCATACGTACGTTTATCTTTCTTCCAAAAACCTTTCAAGAATAGTCTCTATCATTACCTTTCCTGATGAAAAAGATAAGTCCTTATCAACAATCAGAGCCTCATACTGAAAAAACGCCCTTTCATGTCTTGCATCGGTATTTTCATTTCTATATACACGACCAGGGTAAACAAATCGAGTTGGAGCACCAACTTCAAGCAGACGTCTAACTGAAGCACCTGTTAGATGAGGTCTAAGACAAAGTCTATCTGTGCCGTTCTTGTTCTCCGTACCCTCAATCCAGTATGTATCCATCATCTGTCTTGCCGGGTGATCTGCAGGGAAATTCAAGTTGTCAAAAGCATACTTCTCACTACTAATGTCATTCTCGCTAAATATCTCAAAGCCCAAGGAGAGAAAGGCATCGTTAAGATCGTAGCACATCTGAGTGATTGGATGAAGCGCACCGCTCTTTATAGGTGTGCCAGGTAAAGTAAGATCTATTTTCTCATCTACAGCAGATTTTGATGCGACGAGTTCTTCTTCTCTCTCACTAATCTTTTCTGCAAAGAAATTTTTAATTTCATTTGCCTTCATTCCAACTGATTTTCTCATCTCTGGTTCAAGCTTCCCAAGGTTCTTGAGTACGTCAGTTAACGCCCCTTTTTTTCCTGTAAGCTCTCTACGAACATTTTGTAAAGCTTCAACACTTTCAGCATTTGCAATACGCAAAAGCCCATTTTCACGTATTTCTTCTAATCTACTATGCATAACTTAAGCCCTCCTTGTAAGCATGCTATCTTAAAAATATACCCAAATATTTTATCATTTTTTGTTATTTTATTCAACAAGACTGAAAACCTCATTTCGTACAAAATTAAGTATTTTCATTATAAAAGGACATGTACATTAGTACATGTCCTTACATTTAATATTGACACTTATTGTCCCTTAAAAGAGGATTCCACCAAAATGAACGAACACAGGTGCGAATACAAGAGAAACGATAGTCATAAGCTTAATAAGTATATTGATTGATGGACCAGATGTATCCTTGAATGGATCACCAACAGTATCACCAACAACTGTAGCCTTGTGAGTCTCACTTCCCTTTCCGCCATATGCTCCACTCTCAACATATTTCTTTGCGTTGTCCCATGCACCACCAGCGTTAGCCATCATGATTGCTAAAAGAACTCCTGATGCAAGTGAACCAGCAAGCATTCCACCGAGAGCTTGGGTACCAAGTAACAAGCCAATCAACAAAGGTGCAACGATAGCTAGTAGACCTGGGGCAATCATCTCATGAAGAGCAGCACCTGTTGAGATGTGAACACATCTAGCATAGTCTGGCTTTGCACTACCTTCCATAATGCCCTTATTTTCACGGAACTGACGTCTTACCTCTTCAATCATCTCATTAGCAGCTTTTCCAACCGAATTCATGGTCATAGCTGAGAACAAGAATGGAAGCATAGCTCCAATGAACAGCCCGACAATTACCAGTGGATCAAGTAAGCTAATCTGGTTTAATTTTGCCGAAACAGCAAATGATGCAAATAATGCAAGTGCTGTAAGAGCAGCTGACCCAATGGCGAATCCTTTACCAATAGCAGCCGTTGTATTACCAACAGAATCGAGAGTATCAGTTATCTCTCTTACGCTTTCAGGTAGCTCTGACATTTCAGCAATACCACCAGCATTGTCAGAAACTGGTCCATAAGCATCTACAGCAACTGTCATACCTGTTGTAGATAACATGCCTACAGCAGCTAGAGCAATGCCGTATAGTCCTGCAAAGTTGTACGCAACTATAATTCCTACACAGATAAAGATAATTGGCCAGAAAGTTGAGCTCATTCCAACACCAAACCCACTAATGATTGTAGTAGCCGAGCCGGTCTGCGACTGTTCAGCGATCTTCTTAACAAATCTATATGAATCTGAAGTATAGACCTCTGTGATGGCTCCTATAATAACACCGACCAAAAGACCCGCGATAATCGCATATGCGTAAGTAAGTGATCCTAAAAGCTTGTTACTTAATACAAGTGAGCCAATAATTACAATTGCACTGCTCACATAAGTTCCAACATTTAATGATTTAGCAGGGTTAACATTTGCGCTTCCCCTTACACACATTACGCCAATAACTGATGCGATAATACCAACAGCAGAAATAAGTAGTGGGAATATTGCAGCAGTTGCCTCTGTAAAAGTTCCAGTAACACCAGAAGCATCAACGGCAACGGCAGCTAGAGTTACAGCAGAAATAATAGATCCAACGTATGATTCAAATAGGTCAGATCCCATTCCAGCAACGTCACCTACATTATCTCCAACATTGTCTGCAATAACAGCAGGGTTTCTTGGATCGTCCTCCGGAATACCTGCTTCTACCTTACCTACAAGGTCTGCACCAACGTCGGCTGCTTTAGTGTAAATACCTCCACCTACACGCCCAAATAGGGCCATCGATGAAGCTCCTAATCCAAAGCTCGTAATGCACTGCATTATAGTTGCTAAATCAAGAACAACTACAACGACACCTAGCCCTAAAAGTCCTAGTCCTGCAACACAAAGTCCCATTACCGCACCACTTCTAAATGCAATTTTGAGAGCTCGTGGCATACCTGATTCCATAGCAGCATTGGCTGTTCTTACATTACCTTTTGTGGCAACATTCATACCAAAGAATCCTGCAAGTACAGAAAGCAGAGCACCGCAAACATAGAGAACCGCAGATGTCCAATTAATTGCAAATCCAATGAGAATGAACAGTGCAACGATTACGATTACCATCGTCTTATATTCTCTCTTCAGAAATGCAAATGCGCCTTCCCTGATGTAGCCGGATATTTCCTTCATTCTGTCTGTACCTTCCGGCGCCTTACCTACCCACGAAGCAAGTGCGAAAGCTACAAGCAGACCGATTAATGCCGCAGCAGGAACCATCCACTTAATCGCCATAATAAACCTCCTTGAAATGTGAGAAAAATCTCAAATTCCTAAATAATAAAATAAAAATATATTAAAGATATACAGAGGCTTAATCCCAAACCTCTGTATATCAACATAAACAATCTGTTAATTTACTGTATTTTTGTATAAATACTAGTTGAAAATTGCTACGATGACTAATGCTACAATGATATAAATAGCCGATACAACTGTCGTAATTCTAGCGAGTATTGCATCATAACCATTGCTCTTCTTCTTTCCAAAAAGCTGTTCTGCACCTCCAGCAATTGAGCCGGAAAGTCCATCACTCTTGCTTGATTGAAGCAAGATGCTAAGGATCAGAATCACACTAGTGATGAGTAAAACAACCATTAATGCGGTGTGCATAATCCCCTCCACATATGTTACATTTATAGTTCTTAAAGAACCATAATAGTTTAACATGAGCAATAAACAAAGTCAACATTCCATAGGTCTTCGAATGCTTGAAACCGTGTACACGATAAGTACTTTAGTTATATATCCTTCTATATTCTACAACCTAAAATAAGGACCCATTCTTAATTATAGATCCTCATTCTTTGTATTATATTTTCGCAATATTCCTAAATTACACATACTGAGCTAACAAAGTCTTAAGAGCAGATGCACTGCTTGAGTGAACCCAAGCAACCTCAACATTTTTACGCTTTGCCTCTGCAACAGCGGTGTTCATCATCTTATGTGACACGGTATTTGTAAACATCACGAGCAAATCTGGACAGCCCATCTTCTTCCCTACATTTCCGCGTTCCTTAGTGAATACCTTGGCTTTACATCCGTGTTTTTTACAAATCTCCTTATATTGACATTCCATACACTCATTTCCGCCTACTATGACAATACTCATAATCTATCCTCCCAGCTATGCACAAACGGTTAATTTTGCAATATCACCGTCTATTTTGAACCTCTTCATATAAATTTTTTCGCATCGCTTATATTTTGCAAAAAGATTCTTGGCATACTCAACATCACCGTAAACTTTCCACTGCCCACAAGCCTTACAATTATTTCCACAATGATTGATGAAACCAGCGACGTCATCCACAGGATAACCTAAAAATATACCCACTTCGTGAGGGAAACTCCCACAAATCGAAATCCTATAAATAAGTCTTTGCAAAGCCCCTGTCACATCGCAGCTTTCATATCCAAAATTATGCATCAATTTACTTACACAGCACTCTGATAAGCGCATAAATAACATATCTGGTCTAAATACATATAGGAGAGCTCTTTTGCCATTGTCATGTAGTACTACTACAACAACCCCTTTACGATTTAGTTTATTGTTAATTATCGCAAGTTCAACCTTGAGTTTCTCCTGTGAACAGTAGCTATAACCGAACATGCTGCCTATTTTAATTCGTGCCAGAGTTGGTGCACAAAACTGAATAACTTTGTCCTCTAACATCCTATACCCCTGAGATGATATTCACGATATACTTGCTTATGCACACTGTTTTTGCGACCAGTCACAAAACAGTTAAACAAATCTAACTCATTATTTTTTTAAAAAAAGACTCTTGAGTTAGAGTCTTTTAACTATTGATAAAATACCATATTATTTGTATCTAAGTCAAGATATAAGAGAAAAATTTATATTATTTTTTTCCATAATTAATATAAAGCCAATGGCAAAATAATAAATGTACTATTAATTTAATCACAGTAACTAACTTTGCTTATAAAAGCTAGGCACCCTCTTCTCTTCAGACTTAATCTACACTACTTTCTCATTTAAAAATCTATTCAGATTCTTTTTCTGCAATACTCTTTGCTCTGTATATTTCATTTTTGCTAACTCATCTTTTTATTAATTCAAAACAATTAATAGCCTTCTTCTTGTTTTTTTAGTTCCAATTTTATCCATAAACCTTATGAGCTTAATATTAAATGGTGTCATTGTCGTATCTGGATAAAAACAATATTCCTATACTATTATAGTCTGTCCTATTTCTAACTGAATAAATAAGCTCAGGTTCTATCAGATATCTCTCTGCTCCAATAAGCATCTGACAATTATTATCATTAATCATGATGAGAGTTAGCACTAATTGCAGCTTATCGATCTCTGTAAGTTCACGATATACTAGGCGCCGCTTATTCTTTTTATCATATGAAAATATATAAGTATCATTCTCGCATATAATTGTCATATCTAGAAATGCTTTTGCATAATGATTGCATAAAATCTCGCATATATATCTTGGCATCTTATAGTCAGTAATACTTTGCCTAATATCCTTCTCCACTTAACTAACCTCCACATTTTGAACACGGTGTATATCCGCGCCTCTCTGCAATTTTCTTTGTTACCTCCACGTAATTCCTCTCCATAACCCTGCAACCTGCCATATGGTAGCATTCACCTTGAACAGGATAGTAATATACACGAGCCCCAACCTTCGCCCTTTTACTCTTACACACTGGACATGGATCATATTCCTTTCTAATACTTGAGGTTAACGTAGTTGACGTTACCTTTGAGTGCATATATGTGCATCCTTGATTATGATACTTCTCTCCACGTTTAGGAAAAATGAAGACAGGTATATCACCCTCCCCTGTAAGATCATCAACAGTCATATGGGTATCATCTCTCACACGCCCAACATATGCACGAGTTATTGTCTTAAGTCTATACTTTGCTTCTGTTTTAAACCCAATTGGATTTTTAGTATTTAATCTCAAATCTGCATCTATAGATATGACTTCATCTATTCCGAAAGCGTTCTTCCTATACGATGTTGAATTTACTGCAAACCCATCAATTTGAGAATGGTTTAAGTTTAGCTCATTATGAATTTGATTAGGAACTAATTGAAAGATGTTAACTTTTGAAGCAACCGCTGCCGATTTTCTCAAATGATTAGCTGATATATAGTTTGCATCTTCAATACAGCTATAAGCAGATATAATAGAACTCATAACCATAATCGCAATCATGAAAAATCGGCAGAATCAATGTTGCCTCAACGATATAACTTCCCCTTTTATTATTGATTTCTTTACTTGTACGAATCATCAACTTCATATGATTTACCATTAATTTTTAAATTGAATCTTACCCCACAGTTATATTCATCGAAGTTAAAATCATCATAGTATCGATATTTCATGTTAATCTGAATTAGATCCATAATTCTACGCGTTCTTAGATCCTTAGGGGTTGTTAACATCATTAGCAAGAGATATTCTTCATAGTTTTGCCCACTCATATTCTCTACAAAGCTTTCAGTCTTACTCATTTCCTTCAGTTGTTCTGAATTCTCATTCATTATTTCTAGATTCCTCATCTATCTTTTCACTAAACTTTTCATCTCCCAGCACACTTTCTAACGATACCTTCCACTCACCTTTCTTTTTTATAAAAGGAATTCGTTTGTTATCTAGTAAAGCTTTCACATCTTCGCGAGCTTCAAGAGCTGCCCAGCTTTCCATTATTATGCCTTGAATGACTATTGCGCCTGGCCCCGGAGATATGACCTCTGATACGGCTGCTATTAACTCCATCTTTTCAGGATCTTTAGATAATGCAGCTAAATTTAGTGCATTTCTAATCAAAAAAATGCTCTTTTTACAGCTCTCGAAGTTTTTATTATCATCTAAATTCCCTTTAACAATATACTCGTACTCATTTGCAAAAAATGTCTCTTTATCACTACAAGTCTTAAGGTGGCTATTGAACTTATTAACTATGAATGCCATTTCAGAGATTTTCCCTAGAGCTTTGGAACTTAACTTATCCGAAGCATTGTTATTACTTATCATTCCAGATATCCTTTTTATGTTGAAATTATTCTTTTCACCTCTCGATGGCAAAGTTTCTATAACGTATTTGTTTCCGATTATCCTTTTCCCGTATACACTCTTATCTTTAGATTCAGCAGTAGTATTTTTAGATTCATCTATAGAAACATTTAGGTTTTTAACGTCACTACGAACATTTCTATTACTACCATCAAGCACCGACTTGGCGCTTTCATATAGAAGTGAGTCACGTATACTTTTGCGAAAATTATTCAAATCTGACATACGGTACTGATCTAGGTTTGCACTTGGTGTTCCAAGGCTAACGCGAAGTTTATCCTCAAAGGAATATTTGAATATACATTTAGCCTCTTTACAACATCTATATCATTGCTTTGAAATGCCATTATTCCGTAATCATGTAGTAAATATTTATCATATTCAGACAGAATCGCTTTACCCCAAAGTTTTCCACTCACCTCTGACCAACTTTGAACAGTGCGGCTTCTCGCTATCCCAATTGCAATTATTATCATTGATATCAAAGCGAGGAATACGTACGATATAACAACAATCGTCGATCCGCGTTTACTCTTGAACAGCTGTCTCAACAGTATCACCAACTCTCACGAACTTATCTTCACACAGCGTAAATCCTTTTACATCTATAGTTTTTCTAATCAGCCCTTCAGCCAAACCTAAATTAGCATAGTTAATATCTCTAAAATCATTAAGTGTTTTAACCACAGGTGATTTAGTGCTGTCCCATTTTGATAACATCTTGCGATGCATATTAGTCTGAGTAATTAAGCATTCTAGATAAAAGGTGCAAAGTCTAATTAATAGCATTATTACCAGTATTATGATTGGCAGAACAATGCTCGCTTCTACCATCTGTTCCCCTCGTTTATTAGAAAAAGGCATAAATAAATTCTGCGCGCAGGATTTAAAATTTACTCGCATTAAGTGCTTTGAATGTTTTGTTTACAAAAGACGTAATCTCTGTTTTGAAGATAATCCCGAGCGCAATAGCAATAGCGATTAGAATAGCTACTTGAACAAGCTCCATACCTGCTTTAGATTTAAATAGTTTTTTTATGTTTTTCATATCTTTCCTCCTTTGTCACTGCAGACACCCATCATCACATACTTAAATAGGCAATAATCAACACACACATTTACATTTACACATACACACTTACATCTAATTGCATAAAATACGTTCAACTCTATAATATTAACCCTTACATTTCAATCACCTCCTTAATTATCATAGTACTAAGCACTACATGGACATCATTGCTGGTGCCATGGTTATTATAATTAACAAAACTAGAAGTAATCCTAGCGGATAAGTCATTTTAGTGTCTATCAGTTTCCCTTGTTCCCTTGCAATAACTTTTCTAATATCCCAAAGAAATGCACTCTCACGTTCTAGCTTTTCCTGAATATTGCTCCCTCTTTTTTCATTCTCCCGCAAAACAGTTGATATTCGCATTAGCTCTTTTACAGAATACTTCTTTGCCAATTCAGAGAACAGTATCGGTATACTTCGATTAGTTAGCTCTGCTGACTCCGTCATGGCAATTATATTACGTTCTAGTTCACCTTGATGCTCAATCTGCATCATAGAGTACCCATAGCAAATCTTATGAAAGGCATCGCTTAAAATAACACCAGAGTTCATCATCAATAACAACTGATTTGTAAATCTCGGAAGCGCTTTCAAAATCTGTTTGCGCATATCTATGTCCGCTTTTCTAAGTTTATCGTGTTTGTCGAAAATCACTGCGATTCCGATTAGTACATACATAACGACAACCATCATCCAGCCTCTATTAGACTTTCCACTTTTACTCCAAGTGACAATGCTGCCATCATCGAGCTTTGAGGGCAAAATAATCTTTTTACTACGTGATTCCTCTAGTCTGCTTACTGCAATTCCTAGGCTTGCACTCATTTCTGCTTCAATATCATGTGAGGAATTATGATTCTCTTTTCCATTATTTTCATCCACATTTTTTCTGAGACTTACATCTTGTGATATGCTTTTGTTATCTCGCTGCACATTAGCAATCAAGTTGTATTCAGCAAATTTTTCTGTTCCTCGTTGCATTATACCAACAACATTTCCTTTGTCATTGACTATGTACTTGCCACTCATTTGGGGTTTAATCAGAATAATTACTAAAAAAATGAATGAAATAACTGAAATCTGAACTAGTTGTTTCTTAAGTTCACGATCAAATATATCTCCAAGATTAATTTTTCACGGACTTCTCACCTTCCTATATTTCAACATTAGTAATTTTCTGCATAACTGAATATATAAAAATGTCAGCAGCAACAACCATCGTCATAATAACTCTGCCAATATAGCTCTCATAAAGAGGTGCGATATATTCAGGAGAAAATAAATTTAGAAACAGTACTACAATAAACGGCATCACAAAAAGAATAATACTCTCATTCTTCTTTCTATTCGCCATAGTTCTAATCTCATTCTCTATAGTCATCTTATCTATAATCACACTGGCTGCTTTATTTAATGCATCAACGAGACTAGCGCCTGTCGTCTTGCAAGTTGAATAAATAATCATAAAATCAACTATATCTTCCGATGCCGAACGCTTAGCAAAATCATTTAGAACTGTCACATCTTCTTCATTACCAATGCTCATGCGCTTATGCATATTCTTTAACTCCCTACTTAAAATAGCATTTTCACCATAAATTCCAACTATCCCAGGTATGGCTTCACCAATTGCATCACGCATTCCTCTACCTGTACCAATTGATGTAGATAAAATAAATAGAAAGTCCTTAAATTGCTCAGCAAGTGCCCGCTTCCTTCTAGCTAGCATATATTCCGCATATATTTCTTGAATTTTAATATAAAATAATAAAAGCACTAAACTGAAAAAAACATTGTGATACATAAGTACAGATAAAGCTGTACCGACTACAAGTGTACCGGCAAATAAGAGCTGTTTTTCTCTTTTATCTACCATATATTTATCATATCTAATTTCAGAATTAGCAAGATGTTCACTCTGAATATTATAGTCATCCTTTATCCCCACATGCTTAATTGGGGTACTCTTATTAAGATCTCTTGCAGACTCTCCATTAACCAGAAATCCATTTCTCAACTCACTGACACACCTTCCTCATGCAAGTTTTGCATTAATTTCTCACAATTAGTTAAATTATTTCCCGTTTCCATTAGTTTTCCGTCAGGATCCGTATAATAAATATAATTTAATTTATAATCTTCGCCATCAAATCCTACCAACTCCGCAACTTCAACAAGACGTCGTTTTCCATCACTATCTCTACGCAGATGAACAAATATATCTAGAGCATTTGCAATCTGGCTTTTAATCGAATAAATAGGAATTTGAGTATCCATGAGGTACATTGTCTCAAGTCGGTTTAACATCCCTTTTATAGAATTCCCGTGTCCTGTTGACATACTGCCATCATGACCAGTTGACATAGCTTGTATCATATCAATAACTTCCCGACCTCTGACTTCACCAACAATAATTCTGTCTGGTCGCATTCTAAGACTAGTCTTAATCAGCATTTCCATGCTTACCATTCCTTTCCCAACAGAATTAGCATTTCGACATTCCATATGAACAATATTTTTTATCTGGCTAACCTTTAGCTCAGCAGAATCCTCAATGATAATCACACGTTCATCCGAATTAATTGCTGATGATAAAGCATTTAAAAAAGTTGTTTTACCTGAAGATGTCCCACCACTTATAAAGATATTGTATTTTGCTGCAACAAGCTTAGTTAAGAAATCCGAGCATTCTCGAGGCATAGAATCATTGTTTACAAGATCATCAAGTGTAATTTCATCATTTGCAAACTTCCTAATAGTTAAAATTGGACCATTTAGAGCAACATTTTTTAATACTCCATTTACTCTGTATCCGTTCTCAAGTCGTGCATCAACAATTGGATTTGCTTCATTAATCTCGCGGTGAATATCAGATGCAAACATCCTTATTAACCCTTCTAACTCATCATCGGAGTAGAATGCATTATCTACTTCAGTAATTTTTTTATTCTTCTCAACAAAAATACGATTATATCCATTTACCATAATTTCATTAATACAAGGATCTTCAATATAGTTTGATAAAATGCTATATTTACTTGATACTCTTAAAAATATCGCCCTAATTACATCGGTGATTTCATCATAATCAATTAAAGAAATATAACTACTTTCAAACACTGTATTTTTCAACTAACTCAAGAAGTTGTTCTTCATTTAAAGATTCGTCAGAATGAGAAATTATGGCTTTTTAAATTGTTTGTAATTAATTCAATAACTCTTGAATGTTTGTTTACAACATACTTCATACTATAATTTGAAACCATTTCCATAAGTAATTCCTATCAATATAAAAAAATATTAGAATATCAAGTAAAAAGTATTCTGTGCAATTATGAGTTTTAAAACTGTATCAATCAACTCACTAATAGTAATTTCTAAAAGTAGTTCCATCAGAATCATGGTTAATGTAAGAAAGATTATTTATACTCAACTCTGAGATAATGCTTGAAAATGATTCGTCAGGCTTACAATTCCTGCTAAGTAAAATAACTTTATCCATCTGATGAAGTAATTTAATATTACGTTCATTAAGACAACGTCCAATATCAAAACAAATAACATCAAAGAAATGTCCACATATATACTTAATTAACATTTCAAAAGAAGAATCATCCATTTTCGCTATAGGATTCAAAGCCAAAGAGCTCTTAAAATAATAAAATCCTAAGTTGTCTAAAGAAAAAGATTCAATTGGAATTCTCTCATGTTTATTAATTAAATAAACAAGTTTCTTAAAAACATAAGAATCAGTAAATCCTTTGTTTTTCAAAAATAATTAATCGAAGACAAATACTGAAGTGGAAAAAAATCAACACATTTAATCCGTACTTATAGACTATTTGCTTCGCAAACTGTTCAATAAAATCAGAAGAATAAACATCTATATCAAAAAAATAAATGCGATTTTATGATTTTTTTCGAGATGTCATAGCTGTTACCTCCAAAAATAGCTAAAACTACAAATCTTAATTTTAGATATTATGTCATCAAAAGGCTGAAACTTAAAAAGTTTAAATGGACCTTTAAAAAGATTTTCCTCACCTGTTATGGGAGAAAGAACACACACAGCCTGAATGTTTAAAGAAGGATACTGATGAGATAACGTTTCAACATTAATATCAGTGATTAACAGTTCATCATCAAGGAGTAAAACCATTAAAATTTAAGTCAATAAGAAGGTTTTTTTGTCAATCTTACTAGTCATTTCAACAAAAAGACGTAAGATAGTCTTTATCACTTAACAAAATTCGAAATCTCATCAATCACCTCTAGAAATAGTAAAAAATTGGAGTGGTAAGGATTATCTACATCCTTACAAGCAAATGATATCATTAAAAAAATTCCCCTTCAGCACACCTTTTTACAAGCAAAGAAAATAAGGAGCTATAAGTAAATAATGTAAATAATGTAAATAATGTAAATAGATTAAAATTATATTAAATTGATAATAATCAGAAATAATAAAAAGGTAAATATATATAAATAAAAAAAGACCTATAGATAAAACTATAGATCTAATTTGGTGCGCTTGGAGGGACTCGAACCCCCACGGTCGCCCGCCAGAACCTAAATCTGGTGCGTCTGCCAGTTCCGCCACAAGCGCATATTTAATTGGTGGTGACCCCACCGGGAATCGAACCCGGGTTACCGCCGTGAAAGGGCGATGTCTTAACCGCTTGACCATGGGGCCTTATAAAAAAACCGGCGACGTCCTAATTTCCCAGGCAGCTTCCCACCAAGTATCTTCAGCGCTAAAGAGCTTAACTTCTGTGTTCGGGATGGGAACAGGTGTAACCTCTCTGCTATTGTCACCGGATTATGTAAATCGCGTTTCGCAATCTACTCATATTTTGTAGTAAGATGTACTCTATCATCTTCTACGCTTTTGAGAGCTGTACCCTCAAAATTGAATAACCACCTCGTGCTTAAAACCATTTGGTCAAGTGTTCGACCTATTAGTATCAGTCAGCTGAATACGTTACCGTACTTACACCTCTGACCTATCAACGTGATAGTCTCTCACGGGTCTTACCTTTCGGAGGAAATCTTATCTTGAGGTGGGCTTCGCACTTAGATGCTTTCAGCGCTTATCCCTTCCATACGTAGCTACCCGGCTATGCCCTTGGCAGAACAACCGGTACACCAGAGGTATGTCCATCCCGGTCCTCTCGTACTAAGGATAGCTCCTCTCAAATTTCCAACGCCCACAGCGGATAGGGACCGAACTGTCTCACGACGTTCTGAACCCAGCTCGCGTACCTCTTTAATGGGCGAACAGCCCAACCCTTGGGACCTACTTCAGCCCCAGGATGAGACGAGCCGACATCGAGGTGCCAAACACCCCCGTCGATGTGAACTCTTGGGGGTATAAGCCTGTTATCCCCGGGGTAGCTTTTATCCGTTGAGCGATGGCCCTTCCACTCGGAACCACCGGATCACTAAGCCCGACTTTCGTCCCTGCTCGACCTGTATGTCTCGCAGTCAAGCTCCCTTTTGCCTTTGCACTCTTCGCGCGATTTCCGTCCGCGCTGAGGGAACCTTTGGGCGCCTCCGTTACTCTTTAGGAGGCGACCGCCCCAGTCAAACTGCCCACCTGACACTGTCCCTGTACCGGATCACGGTACTAGGTTAGATTTCCAACATTACAAGGGTGGTATCCCAACGGTGACTCCTCCAACACTGGCGTGCTGAACTCAACGTCTCCCACCTATCCTGTACATGCAATGCCGAAAATCAATATCAAGCTACAGTGAAGCTCCACGGGGTCTTTCCGTCCTGCTGCGGGTAACCGGCATCTTTACCGGTACTACAATTTCACCGAGCCTATTGTTGAGACAGTGTCCAGATCATTACGCCTTTCGTGCGGGTCGGAACTTACCCGACAAGGAATTTCGCTACCTTAGGACCGTTATAGTTACGGCCGCCGTTTACTGGGGCTTAAGTTCTGTGCTTCGGTTGCCCTAACACTTCCCCTTAACCTTCCAGCACCGGGCAGGCGTCAGCCCCTATACATCAGCTTTCGCTTTAGCAGAGACCTGTGTTTTTGGTAAACAGTTGCCTGGACCTCTTCACTGCGGCCTGCCGAAGCAGGCACCCCTTCTCCCGAAGTTACGGGGTTATTTTGCCGAGTTCCTTAACAATAGTTCGCTCGCTCACCTTAGGATTCTCTCCTCATCTACCTGTGTCGGTTTGCGGTACGGGCACCTTGGATCTCATTAGCGGCTTTTCTTGACAGCGTGAAATCGATTGCTACCGGTCATTCGACCACCCCATCACAGCTCAGCCTTGTAGAAAGCGGATTTGCCTACTTTCAAGCCTTGCTGCTTGGACACGCTCAACCAACGGCGTGCTCAATCTATCCTTCTGTGTCCCCACTTCATTCAAACAATCCTTGGTGGTACAGGAATATCAACCTGTTGTCCATCGCCTACAGCGTTCGCTCTCGGCTTAGGTCCCGACTTACCCTGAGAGGACGAACCTTCCTCAGGAAACCTTAGATTTTCGGCGGACGGGATTCTCACCCGCCTTACGCTACTCATGCCAACATTCTCTCTTCTATACCGTCCAGATTTGCTTACGCGCCTCCTTCTACCTGTATAGAATGCTCCTCTACCAATTAGTTATACTAATTCCAAAGCTTCGGTGGTAAGTTTGAGCCCCGTTTATCTTCGGCGCAGGATCACTCGACTAGTGAGCTATTACGCACTCTTTAAATGTATGGCTGCTTCTAAGCCAACATCCTAGCTGTTTGTGCAATCCCACATCCTTTTCCACTTAACTTACTCTTTGGGACCTTAGCTGTTGATCTGGGCTGTTTCCCTTTCGACCATGGAACTTATCTCTCATAGTCTGACTCCCAAGTATGATAGCACGGTATTCGGAGTTTGATAGTTGTTGGTAACCGGTGAAGGCCCCGCGAACAGTCAGTGCTCTACCCCCGTGTATCTTTACCTTGAGGCTAGCCCTAAAGCTATTTCGAGGAGAACCAGCTATATCCGAGTTCGATTGGGAATTTCACCGCTATCCACAAGTCATCCTAACCTTTTTCAACAGATATAGGTTCGGTCCTCCATAACCTTTTACGGTTACTTCAACCTGCTCATGGATAGGTCACCCGGTTTCGGGTCTACAGCATGTAACTCTCGCCCTATTCAGACTCGATTTCTCTACGGCTCCGTTGCTCCAGCAACTTAACCTCGCTACATACCATAACTCGTTGGCCCGTTCTACAAAAAGTACTAGGTCACTTGCGCTCCCTATGCTTGTAAGCATCAGGTTTCAGATTCTATTTCACTCCCCTCCCGGGGTTCTTTCACCTTTCCCTCACGGTACTATTCGCTATCGGTCACTGGGTAGTATTTAGGCTTGGAGGGTGGTCCCTCCTGCTTCAGACCGGGTTACACGTGTCCGGTCCTACTCTGGTGCCACCTATGCGCTTTCTGCTTCGCCTACAGGAGTATTACCTTCTCTGCTTGAGCTTTCCAACCCTATTCGGCTCGCATAACTTCGTCAATGTCGGTGGTCCACAACCCCAAACTGTAAACAATTTGGTTTGGCCTCTTTCCCTTTCGCTCGCCGCTACTCAGGAAATCGATTTTTCTTTCTCTTCCTAGGGCTACTTAGATGTTTCAGTTCACCCCGTTCCCTTCATTAAGCTATGTATTCACTTAATGATACATACGCATTACCGTATGTGGGTTCCCCCATTCGGAAATCTGCGGGTATATCGGATATGTGCTCCTTACCGCAGCTTATCGCAGCTTATCACGTCCTTCTTCGGCTCCCAGTGCCAAGGCATCCACCCGATGCTCTTTGTACTTGACCATTCATCTCTTTCGAGATGTTCTCTCGCCTAGTTAGCGTTAACTAGGTCTTATTCACTATTGTATTTTCTCTCAGTGAATTCTGGTTTCTCTCAACAAATAGTCTGTTTGAAATCGTTACCCAATTTGAATCTCCTTCTAGAAGATTCGGCTTGTATCTCGATTCGTTGTCTATTTGTCTTCATTTACACTTGGTGTGTTATTCAATTTTCAAGGTACTACTTCACATATAATAAATATATGTAATGGTGGGCTTGGGAGGACTCGAACCTCCGACCTCACGCTTATCAGGCGTGCGCTCTAACCACCTGAGCTACAAGCCCATAAACTATCATAGTGTAGAGACTAGGTCTCCTTAGAAAGGAGGTGATCCAGCCGCTCGTTCTCGAACGGCTACCTTGTTACGACTTCACCCCAGTCATTGGTTTTGCCTTAGGCGATAGATTAATTAACCGACTTTGGGCACCCCCAACTTCCATGGTGTGACGGGCGGTGTGTACAAGACCCGGGAACGCATTCACCGCAGCATTCTGATCTGCGATTACTAGCAACTCCAACTTCATGTAGGCGAGTTGCAGCCTACAATCCGAACTGGGATCGGTTTTGGTGATTTGCTCCACTTCACAGTATTGCCTCTCATTGTACCGACCATTGTAGCACGTGTGTAGCCCAGAACATAAGGGGCATGATGATTTGACGTCATCCCCACCTTCCTCCGAGTTGACCTCGGCAGTCTCGCTAGAGTCCTCAACTGAATGTTAGTAACTAGCGACAAGGGTTGCGCTCGTTGCGGGACTTAACCCAACATCTCACGACACGAGCTGACGACAACCATGCACCACCTGTCTCTGCTGTCCGAAGAAGGGACCGGTTAAGGTCCTGTCAGCAGGATGTCAAGCCCTGGTAAGGTTCTTCGCGTTGCTTCGAATTAAACCACATGCTCCGCTGCTTGTGCGGGTCCCCGTCAATTCCTTTGAGTTTACTCTTGCGAGCGTACTCCCCAGGCGGAGCACTTATTGCGTTAACTGCGGCACTGAGCCCTAACGGGCCCAACACCTAGTGCTCATCGTTTACGGCGTGGACTACCAGGGTATCTAATCCTGTTTGCTACCCACGCTTTCGTGCCTCAGTGTCAGTTACAGTCCAGAAAGCCGCCTTCGCCGCTGGTGTTCCTCCTAATATCTACGCATTTCACCGCTACACTAGGAATTCCGCTTTCCCCTCCTGCACTCAAGTAGCCCAGTTCGCAAGGCAAGTAGAGGTTGAGCCTCTAAATTAAACCTTGCGCTTAGGTAACCACCTACGCACTCTTTACGCCCAATAATTCCGGATAACGCTTGCCCCCTACGTATTACCGCGGCTGCTGGCACGTAGTTAGCCGGGGCTTGCTCCTAAGGTACCGTCATTTGTTTCTTCCCTTAGAACAGAAGTTTACAACCCGAAGGCCTTCATCCTTCACGCGGCGTTGCTGCATCAGGCTTTCGCCCATTGTGCAAGATTCCCTACTGCTGCCTTCCGTAGAAGTTTGGACCGTGTCTCAGTTCCAATGTGGCCGATCACCCTCTCAGGTCGGCTACTGATCGTCACCTTGGTGAGCCGTTACCTCACCAACTAGTTAATCAGACGCAGGCCCATCCCTGACCGATAAATCTTTGACCGATGAAGCATGTGCTTCTACGGTGTCATGAGGTTTTAATCATCGTTTCCAATGGCTATCCCTCTGTCAGGGGCAGGTTGCCTACGCGTTACTCACCCGTCCGCCGCTGTCCGTTAGCATAATCCCCCGAAGGTTCATGCGCTAACATCTCGCTCGACTTGCATGTATTAGGCACGCCGCCAGCGTTCATCCTGAGCCAGGATCAAACTCTTAATAAATGTTATCTGAAGAATCTTTCGATTCGTCCAAATCCTGTTAATGGATGACGCTTATCGCGTCTCGACTCGTTATTTCCGAATCATTGTTGTTTGTGTTTGAATTGTACAGGGACATACGACATATTGTACATCGTTTGTCTCTTATACGATCTTGAGATCCGATCTCCGGTTTTCACCGTGTCGATCTCTTGACCAGTTTCTACACTATGAAGTTGTCATGGTTCTGCTGACTGCGTTTGAGCGATTTTTGTTGCCCGCTCTCTCGCGACAGCTTAATCATTATAGCGCACCATTTTGGACTCGTCAAGCACTTTTTTTATCTTTTTTTAGATTTCTTGCTTGCCACGCCCTGGCTCGCTCACTCGTAATCTATTTAGAAAACAAGTTCTTTTCATTATAAAGTCTGCACTATTGCCTGTCAACCCCTGGTTAGCAACCTTTTCCTTTTATAATAAGATTTCCATTTAATAAGTAGTATCAATTTTGTAATTATATTATTTATTTTTTTACACTTTTCTTATATTACTAGCCCTTTTTCTTTAAGTGTATCAATAAAAACTGTTTTATATCATTTATAGCTCGACATTCTTATCATTCAATCTTTCATTCACACTTTTTTTACAATTACATAGATACTATATATTTATTTACACTATTTTTATTTTTTTCCTTCTTTAAATCACACTAAAATAGTGCAGACTTTTAATGCATTTAACTCACTTAATGATTTTTCCCTTTGTATTTTACTTCATCTTCCCAAAGTGAGTTAATTGTCGCGTGTGGCTTGCTCTCCCAATCCACAGTTACATATGGCGGATATCTAAATAGATATTTCTTATACGCCCTTCTAATCTTAGAGTGATTGTTTCTTCCTATACCTATCTTCCTTCCAGATTCAAATTCGATTTCGTATTTGTCAATTTTTCTTACTTTATCGAAGTTAATAATTAGGCCAACAAGAGGTCTGAAAAACGACCTGCCTATCAATGGATAAGCGATATCATCAATTTTGGCGAAAGTTTTGTATATGTATGATGACGTATAAATTAGAAGAGACTTTCCTTCCCTATCTATAAATTCGATGTCATCAATAGCAACTTGCGCGCATGTCGACCCAGTGATAATTGATATTGTGTCTGTGTTCTCTTTATACATAATTTGCTCCTTCTTACGATATGAAATAACACACATTTACAACCAGGGGTGGCTGGTGGCTTAATATTAACCTTACAGACACTAAAAGTAAATCGACTTTTTTCGACCTCAAAATCAATATATTGAATTTGTTCGTAGCGATGCCACAACTTATGCTATTTTAAGATAATTGCGCTTTTTTAGCTTATATTTTCTTATTATCTTTTTCGATTTTTTATAAGAATTCAGGACTGTTTCTCAACGCATTTATCGTTCTCAAATATATTACCATTGAGCAATTAACAAACATGCCTCTAATCAACATTTTTAATTAGGCATCTATCAAAATGCGATGCATTTATCAAAGAATGAATATGACAGTTTTTCGTTAACATATTTAAATAACTGTATACATTGATTCTGCATCAACCTTCTTAACGTTATCTAAAAGCTTTTCCACTCGCACTTCTAGTACACTTGTTCCAAATGTAATTTTAATTGCATCTCCTTCCTTGAGCTCAACTCCAGGTTTAGCAATTTTACCGTTCACTTCCACTCTTCCCTGCTCACAAGCTTCCTTTGCAACTGTACGCCTTTTTATTATCCTAGAATTCTTTAAAAATTTATCTAACCTCATATTGCCTCCAATTAATTATTATTACATTATTTTACTTTTACTATTTTTTAAAATTTACCATGAAGGATACCCTACTAATTATCATCGTAATTGCGAGCTATCTCTGCAACAATTTGAAAATCTGTCATCATATTGCTTTTATTGAATCTAACATATGAATAATATTCATTCCAAAACAAGTGATCGCTCCTTGGAGTCCACTGTATACCATAGTAGAGGCTTGTCTCATCCGTCGGATAATTCGGAACTGACCATAAATGACTTCCAAAAGTTTCCTTAAAGTCTTGTTCTTTTAAAGTAGAAAGCAGATCAAGTCCATTAAGATTTATTTTGTTGCCTTGTTTTCTTGCATTTTTTATACAATCCTCATCCATCATAATGGCAACTACTTTACAATCCTTTAGTAAGGTGTCTTTTTTCATATCGCCGAAGAAATGTATAGCTCCAACCACTGTGTTGTTTTTTACTATTAAATACTTCGAATAAAGTATTCCCGATTCAGCTCGCTTGTATCCTGCCGGTATAAATATATTGCTGTTAAGTGAGTATCTTCTATATCTCGGGGAAGCTGAAATATTTATATAATCATCCTCATTCCAAGTTTCATCACTCACACGCTCATATATATCGAAACCTTCGTCCATTAGCTCTGAAGCCTTCGTCTGAGACATCTTAATATCCATGCCAGCGATTGATACAATCGGCGCTTTGCTCGGGAGCCCGATTATAGAAAAAGCTATCATAAGAAATACCGAGAGAAGTGCCGTTGCCGTGAGAACCATAAGCGATCTGCCCGTCCTTTTTCGAGCATTAAAAAGTGCTAGTGCAGGCGGTCCAATAATCCATCTCGCCATAATTGAAAACCCTGAACCTGCCCCGTGCATTAACTTAATTGCACCACTAACGGCTATTGCTATCATTAGAAAATAAACTATTAGCTCATTTAGAGGAATCTTACTCGTATCTTTCGATTCGTTTACAGCGCTATCAAGAAGCGATACGCCATCAACTTTCTTGTTCTTTAGGTACTTATATGCACCAAACCAGATTCCAAGGTAAAGAAGAGCCAAAAGCACGAGTGAACATAGTAACACTATTCTAGCCATTTATCCATTTCTATCCTTTCAATTTAATCTATACCCCATTAGCATTAACAACTATACCTGCCCTAAGTAATATAATGTACACGTATCGTATATATAACTGCGATTACTCATTTTCTATCAGCAATGCAAATTTCTCAAGAGCACGGCAGGAACGCAGATTAACTTCAGTTTAATTATAAACGCACTTCTATTTTTCCGTATACTCCGCCAATTAAATTTAGCAAAAGAAAAAGATGGGCACATAGTACCCATCTCCCTAAGTATAATTCAATTACTTATTTACTGCATCCTTAAGCGACTTTCCTGCCTTGAAAACAGGTGCCTTTGAAGCTGGGATATCAATAACTGCCTCTGGCTTCTGAGGGTTTCTACCCTTTCTAGCCTTTCTTGATCTTGTCTCAAATGTACCGAAACCGATAAGTCTAACACTGTCTCCAGCAACTAGGGACTCTTCAATAGTTCCAAGTACAGCATCCAAAGCTGCTTCTGCATCCTTCTTCTTAAAACCAGTCTTATCAGCAACCTTGCTTACTAATTCAGCCTTATTCATAATTTTCCTCCTTATGGTAACTTAACTACACGTATTATACTGTTGAAGTATTGAAAAGTCAACGAATTGATTGTTTTATCTTGCTTAAAGTCTGTAAAAAGCCTATAAAGTATAAAAATAAGCATCATTTACTATTATTCGTCAAGTGAAATTTGTTCGTTAGCCTCAAAAGTTTCTCTCCTTTAGGCATCATTAGAATTTCCTCAGGGCCTAAACACTTTGTAACGAATACTGCGGCAACATATATAAATACAGCGATTATCATCGCAGCTAGTGTTGCAAGAGAATTGCTTCCCAAAAGCTTATATACTAGCACGTATGATCCATGAGCCCCCGCCCCCATAACAAGAGCCGCGACTGCTGGCTTAACAAATGTTCCGACTATATTAATATTTGTGCCGGTGAGTTTATGCATAGCACGATAATTAAGTATAGCCGTTATTCCATATGCCGCAACATTTCCTGCAGCTGCTCCATTTATGTTAAACGCCGGAATCCCCACTAGTATATATGTGATTATAAATTTGCATATGACACCGATTGATAGGTTAACAACAGGAATCGCAGGTTTCCCTATCCCTTGTAAAACGCTAGAAAACGTACGTAGTATCGATAAACACACTATACCCAACGATAAAACTTGTAGCGTAGGTACTGCAAGAGCTGAATCCTCTGGTTGTCCTGGATAAAGCAAGAAAAGAATAGGTCTAGCTAAAGCAATCAGTCCAATCATGCAAGGGAAACTGATTATCATGCTGGTTTTGATTCCCGTTTGTATATTTTTATGAAGTCCCACCATGTCTTCCCTTACAAATGCTGACGAAATAGCTGGAACAAGACTTACTGCCACAGCAATAGTAAACACTTGCGGAAATCCTATCAGTGGATCACAAAATCCACTTATTAATCCGTATAGCTGCTTTGATTGATGATGAGTCCAGCCTGTTGCTTGTAGTCTTCTCATTACCAACCATAAATCTACAATCATCATGAACGGCAAAATAGCTGATCCAATAGTAATTGGAACTGCTATCTTAAGAAGCTGACTGAATATAGATTTTGTAGGCTCATCCTTATGAATTGATTTCTGAAAATGGAGTTTTCGTTCCTTACCGCCCACAATATAGACAACAAGTAGAAGTATAAGCGCAGCTATTGAACCAGCAGAGGCACCAAAGGTAGCACCTGCGGCTGCTTTTGTAAGATCTCTACTTGAACTAAGGAACATATAAGCTAGTCCAAGCCCCGCAAATACTCTCATAAGCTGCTCAATAACTTCCGATGCTCCAGTAGGCATCATCTGTTGCTGTCCTTGAGAATAACCCCTGAATGATGCAACAATTGGGGCGGTCAATAATGCTGGTGCTATAGCTCTTAACGAAGCTGCACCACCAGGATTTTTACTATGAGCAGCGATTATATCAGCCCCAAAGTAACATACAATAAATCCAAACACACCTATAGTAAACATGATGTGAAGAGACACTTTATATACCCTGTGCGCATTTATATAATCGCCAATAGCTACCCTTTCAGATACCATCTTTGAAATAGCAACCGGTAGTCCTGCAGTTGCTATAATAAGAAAGAACGAATACATAGGATAAGCTACACCGTAGTATGACATACCTGCAGCGCCAATCCAATTGTTAAGTGGAATTCTGAAGAACGCACCAAAAACTTTGGCAATTATCCCTGTAATTGACAGGATTGCCGCTCCTTTTACGAATTTAGCACCATGTTCAGAGTGTTGAATTTTACTCATTTATATCTCCTATAACAAAAAGTGTATTTCAGCACTAACGCCGATTATACCATAACACGTAAATATGTCCATGATTAAGATTGGTTGATTCAGTACTCTAATATGACTGTGCAAGTCCTTGGAGTCTAGCCTCCGCCATCGTCATCATTAAATCTAAGATTCTCACAGCTGGTTTTTCTCTACCTTTCTGTAGGCTAAGGAAAGGATTGTTACCACTACTTATCACCAGCTGGTCTCCATACTTTTGTTTAGCTACAATCAGTGTGAATGCATCTGCATTATTCTCTTCATTAAATTCAATTACATAACGCCCACCACGTTCTGATATAGATCTTACACCTAGCTCAGCTGCAAAACATTTAATCTCGGAAATCCTAATAAGATCCACTGTTACATCAGGTAGATCACCGTATCGATCAATCAGTTCTGCTACAAGCTCCTCAGCCTCTTCATGATTCGCAATCTGAGCAATCTTCTTATATGCCTGCAATTTAAGCGTTTCATCCTTTATATATTCAGCAGGAATACGCGCAGGGATATCAACTTCTATAGATATGTCTTCTCGTCCTTCGGTTATTTTCTCTCCTTTTAATCTTCTAACAGCCTTATCAATTTCCTTAACGTATAGTTCATAACCAATTCCAGCTATGTTACCGTGTTGAGCCTCTCCCAAGACATTGCCCGCTCCTCTGAGCTCTAGGTCACGCATCGCAAGTTTAAAACCCGCGCCAAACTCGGTAAACTCTCTTATTGCCGCAAGTCTTTTTGTAGCGACTTCTGTCAAAACTCTTTCTGGTTTATACAGCAAGTACGCATAGGCAAGTCTACTTGATCTTCCTACCCTACCTTTAAGTTGATACAGCTGCGAAAGCCCGAGTTTGTCTGCGTTTAGTACAATTATGGTATTAGCGTTTGGAATATCAATTCCATTTTCAATAATCGTTGTTGCCACAAATATATCTATTTCACCTTCTACAAAGTCTAGCATGACATTTCTAGTGTTGTTTCGTTCATACGCCCATGGCCAACCGCAACTGTTGCATTCGGCACTAATGAATTTATACGTTTTGCAATATCATTAATTCCATTTACGCGGTTATATATGACATATACCTGTCCGCCTCTATCAAGTTCACGCCTGATTACGTTTCTTATAAGCTCATCGTCTTCAGCAGATACAAATGTCTGTACTGGATACCTATCTTGAGGAGGTTCCTCAATTGTACTTATATTTTTAATACCTGTTAACGACATGTTCAAAGTTCTTGGAATCGGAGTTGCGGAAAGCGTCAAAACATCAACTGTTTGCCTTGCCATTTTGATCTTCTCCTTGTGTTTTACACCAAAGCGCTGTTCTTCATCTATAACTAGTAATCCTAAATCTTTATAGGATACATCCTCTGACAGCAGTCTATGAGTTCCAATAACTAAATCTACGGTACCTTTACATAATCCTTCAATCACTTTCTTTTGGTGTGATTCATTTACGAACCTAGACATCATTTCTATATTGAATGGATAATCTTCAAAACGTTCTTTTAATGTATTGAAGTGCTGATTGGCCAAAAGCGTTGTAGGAGCAAGAAATACCGCTTGCTTTCCCTCAGAGAGGCACTTAAAAATTGCCCTAGCAGCCACTTCTGTCTTACCGTAACCAACATCTCCGCACAGAAGTCTATCCATAGGTAGCGGTTTTTCCATATCTGCTTTTATCTCTTCTGTAGCTTGTAGCTGATCATCAGTTTCCTGATATGGAAATCTCTCCTCAAATTCATGCTGCCATACAGTATCGTGCTGAAATGCGTAGCCCCCACGAAGTTCACGCTCAGCATATAATTTAACAAGATCCTCAGCAATTTCCTCAATTGCCTTACGTGCTCTAGCCTTAGTATTGCGCCAATCTCCACCAGACAACCTGGACAACTTGGGTGCTTTTCCTTCACTCCCAATATATCGCTGTACAATATCCATTTGTTCAGTTGGGATATATAGAACATCAGTACCTGAATAATGGATTTTTAAATAGTCCTTTATTTCTCCATCGGCTTCAAGAGTTTTAATCCCTTCAAATCGCCCTATCCCATGTTCCTCATGAACAACATAGTCACCAGCGTGAAGATCTAAAAAATCTTGTTTCTTCGTCTTACGACGCAACTTTCTTTTTTTACTTTTTCTTATATTGGGAAAAATATCTGCATCCGTTATATAGCAAAGCTTTTCGTCATCGAGCATCATTCCCGATCCGAGAAGTCCTAGATCATATCTAAAATGTCCGAAAATCTTGGCATCTTCTAAATACTCATGAATGCGTTCGTGTCTCGCACGCTCATTAGAAACTATATGGACTTCATATCCTTCTTTGGATAGTCTTCTCATCTCTCTTCCAAAGAGTTTCATCTGCCCGTTAAAGCTCGCAATCTGTCTGCTAGTTACATTTATGACTCTATTAAATTTATCAATCTCCTTTATCGGTTCTGGAAATGGTGTGAAAACAATAAGATCTCTATCATACAATTTCTTAAGATCATTTTTTTCCTCGTGCTCCGGAATCTCAGTTTCTATTCTATTTGGATCATATATCATTAGGTTCGAACTGTCTGATAATCCCAGATAATCCCATAGCCTTTCGGACTTTATATTGAAGTACTTTAGATAGTTGGCAAATATTTGTACATTGGTACATTCCGTGAACATCTCTGTAATGCGGCTCTTAAGATCTTCGATTCTCTCTATTCTGCCATCAGCTAGTTTTTATCACCACTTTGAGCAGTCAGTTCATCAAGACGCCTATCATATTCATCAATTATCAAGGGGAGCACATCAAGGCGTTCTCGTTCAGTAGGCACAAACTCTGCAGCTGGACATATTCGGATAGAATCAATATTTTCAAGTGACATCTGTGATTCGAAGTCAAAGAATCTAATCGAATCTATTTCATCGTCAAAAAACTCAACCCTTATTGGATCTGCGTGGTTAGGTGAAAATATATCTATTATCCCTCCACGAGTGCTAAACTCACCTTCTGCTTCAACTATTGGAGATGACGTATATCCAATTGACACTAGCTCACTCTTCAATTTTTTCGGATCAATCCTCATACCTAATTTAAGGTTTATAACTGAGTCTATAAACCTTTTTGCTGGCTGAAGAGATTTTAAAGCTGCTGAAATCGGAGCAATTACAATAGCTTCTTCATCTGAACATAACGCATCTAGAGCTTTTAAGCTCTGTACAGTTGCATTGCTGTCTTTCGCCTCATAAACTATCTGAAGCTCATCTTCTTCAGGCATTATAAAGATTTCTCTGTCCTGTACAAAAAAAGAAATATCGTCCTTGAGCCTTGTCGCAACATCCGCTCTGGAAACGATAATCATTGTCTTTTTCTTCTTAACAATCTCCTTGGCTGCATAGTAGGCAACCCTACTTCCGCTAACTCCGGTGATATTAATTTTCATATCTAGTCCTTTTTCTTTGTAGTATTGTTGAGATTCATGGCTTTATCGATACCAACCTCGATAATATCCCTTGCCGCCTTAGCTGCTTTTGCAGCTGTTTCATCGAGAATTGCATTCTCATCCTTTGAAACTTTTCCAATTACATGATCAACAAGTGAACCGTCGCCACTACCAACGCCAGTTCGAATTCTTGGGAATTCTGTCGTTCCGAGCTGGCTAACAATTGATCTCATACCATTATGTGTACCTGGACCACCAAATTTACGAATTCTAATAGCTCCAAGAGGAATATCAATATCATCATATATAATTATTATGTTTTCTGAAGTAACCTTGTAAAAGTTTGCTACCTCTCTCAAAGCATCCCCGCTAAGATTCATATAAGTCTGTGGCTTAACAAGAAGCGCTTTCTGTGTGCCAATCCTGCATTCTCCAATAAGTGACTTAAATTTAGCTTTGGTGATATCAACATTAGATCATCGGCAAGCTTATCAATTGCTCTAAACCCCATATTATGCCTTGTCTGTGCGTATTTATCCCCAGGATTCCCTAGTCCTACAATAATGTACATACTCTTTTACTCCAATAGACAGATTGGCAACGGAGTTCCCTCCGTTGCCATAAATCACAGTGTTATATCAATTAATCAAATAAAGTGCTTACGGATCCACCCTGATAAACCCTTGTAATAACTTCCGAGAAGATTGGTCCAACAGATATAAATGTCATCTTGTCTAATTTCTTCTCATCATCGATCGGAAGCGTATTTAAAAGAACTAGTTCCTGTATAGGACTCTTCTCAAGACGCTCTTTTGCAGGTCCCGACAAAACTCCGTGTGTTGCGCAGGCATATACATTTTTGCACCTAGTTCAATTAGTGCACTTGCTGCATTGCAAATAGTACCTGCGGTATCAATCATATCGTCTAACAGAATACAATTCTTGCCATCAATATCTCCGATTATATTCATAATCTCACTCTTATTTGGCTCTGGACGTCTCTTATCTACAATTGCAATTGGTGCATCGAGCCTTTCAGCCATGTTCCTCGCTCTTGTAACACTTCCGTGGTCAGGTGATACAACGACAACATTATCCAGATTCTTTTCTTTGAAGTACTTTGTAAGTATCGGTAATCCAAGAAGGTGATCTACCGGAATATCAAAGTATCCCTGAATCTGATTAGCGTGAAGGTCCATTGAGATAACTCTATCTGCTCCGGCAGCCTGAATTAAGTTAGCCACAAGCTTAGCTGTAATTGGATCTCTTGCCTTCGCTTTCTATCTTGTCTCGCATATCCATAGTAAGGAATTACTGCGTTGATCCTTCCTGCTGATGCTCTCTTGAGGGCATCAATCATGATAAGCAGCTCCATCAAATGGTCATTAACAGGTGCACAAGTCGGCTGTACAACATATACATCACAATCTCTTACAGACTCCCAAATACTTACCTGAATTTCACCATCACTGAATTTGTTAACAGTTGATTTTCCAACTTTAATTCCCATTAATTCAGCAATCTCATTTGCGAGCTCGGGATGCGCGTTGCATGTAAAAAGCTTTAGATCGGAAAAGACCTTGTTCATTATTTACCTCCAATACGTGAACTTAAAAATATAATCTTTTTTTATTTATTATCTTTCTTTAAAATTTTACGATTACGTACCCAATTTTCCTTTGTGGTCATTCGCGATCTTCCTATGCAAAGGGCGTCTTCCGGAACATTTTCCGTGACTGTAGTCGCTGCCGCTACGTACGCACCTTCACCCACTTCAACCGGAGAAACAAGGTTTGAATTGCATCCGATAAATGCATCATCAGCAATCTTGGAACGATACTTTTTAGTACCATCGTAATTTACGAATACTACTCCGCATCCGAGATTTACATTTTTACCTATATCTGCATCACCTATATACGTTAGATGCGAGGACTTACTTCCATCTCCAATAGTAGAGTTCTTAACTTCAACAAAGTCACCGACCTTGCATTCGTCACCGATAATACTGCCCGGCCTGATATAAGCGAATGGTCCAACGCTAGTCTTCGCTCCGACCTTACTCTCGTATATATATGATGCTTCAACAGTGGAACCGCTACCTACTTCAGCATCTTTAAGAACTGAAGATTGTCCTATGTAAGCACCTGCTCTAATTATAGATTTGCCTGAAATTGTGACATTCTGAGCAATTGTAGCACCTTTTTCAATTACAACATCTTCATCTATGTACGCAGAGTAGATATCTACGAAGTTAACTCCGTCATCTTCCATCCTACGTTTATTTGCTTCAAGCCTGGCGCTTTCGCAATTCCTATATTCCTCAATAGTCATGTAATCCCTCCACTATACTTCAAGCATCATCTGTCCAATCTTATAGACATCGCCGGCACCCATCGTCATCACAATATCATCCTTCTCTGCATTAGCAGAAAGATACTTAACTATGTCCTCAAAATCTTGAACATAATAAACTTCCCTATCAGGATACTTTGCCTTAATTGCATTCACTAACTGGTATGATGAAACACCGTAGACATCCTTCTCTCTAGCTGCATAGATATCCGTTATGATAAGTGAGTCAACATGGTCAAACGAATCTACAAAATCTTCAAAAAGTGCCTTTGTTCTAGTATATGTATGTGGCTGAAACACAACTCTCAGCTTATTATGCTTAACCTTGCTAGCAGCTGAGAGAGTTGCCTTTATTTCTGTCGGATGATGAGCGTAGTCATCAACAATCTTAACACCTTTCTTGGTAACACCAGTAAAATCAAAGCGTCTGTGAGTTCCCTTGAATTTCTTAAGTGTTCCAGCGATTACATCATCGTCTACACCGAGATATCTAGCTGTAACATACGCAGCCATCGAGTTTAGGACGTTGTGTTCACCTGGTACGCCTAAATGTAGATGGCAGAGAGTCTTGCCTTCATGACAAATATCATATTCTGGAAATCCTCTATCATCAAACGAAATATTTTCAGCATAAAAGTCGTTGCTGTCGGTGTATCCATACGTTATTACATTAGTAAGTCCTCTTAGAGCTTCTTTTACAAAAGGATTCTCACCAAATGCTATAATAATGCCTTTCTTAGGAATATTAGAAACGAACTCCTTAAATGATTTAACAATATGGTCCATATCCTTAAAATAGTCTAGGTGATCTGAATCTATATTGAGAAGCACCCCTATCGTTGGATTAAGATGCAAAAAGCTATCCATGTATTCACAAGCTTCAGTAACAAAATAGTTGTTGCCACCAATTTCTACATTGCCTTTAATCTCCTCAACATTTCCGCCGACAAGAATTGTTGGTTCATACTTTGCATCACGAAGTATGAGCGAAGTCATGGATGTAACGGTAGTTTTTCCATGTGTACCACATACGGCAATACTGTGCTTATAGTTGCTCATAATCATTCCCAAGACTTCTGCACGGGAATATATCGGAATTCGTCTTTCCTTTGCACGAACAATCTCAGGGTTTGTATCAGATACTGCATTTGAATAAACTATAGCATCAACATCATCTACATTCTCCGCTTTGTGCTCATAAAACACTTTAATGCCAATCCTATTTAGGTGATCAGTAATATCAGATCTATTTATATCTGTTCCGCTAACTACATGACCATTATCCTGTAATATCTCTGCAACAGCTGATAGACCTACACCGCCAATACCCAGGCAATGAATTCTCTTGAACTTTGAAATGTCAGCCACTTTATTTACCTCCAAGCTAATTAATACCTCGAATAATTATACGGCATATCCCTTATGATTTCAACGAATAAAAGACATTAAACACGATAAGAACACGAATTGACTTTTGGTCTAATAACAGTAAAATGAATGGTATTGGAGGAATTTGCTATGAAGAAAAATAAGCGTGTTGGAAGCTTAATTACCGAGCTTCTTTCTCACCCAAGTAAGCAGTATTCTTATAATCAATTCTGCTCTAAATTCGATATTGCAAAATCTAGCCTCAGCGAAGATATTACGACTGCCGGAGAGATTATAGCCTCAGAGGGCATCGGTAGGATTGAGACAATCCAAGGAGCAAACGGCGGATTAAGATATGTACCAGCGTTATCAGATGATAGATTGAAACAGCTACAAACGACTCTTGTAAATAAATTATCCGATCCGGCAAGGATTCTCGGAGGAAGCTTTTTATACACCTCAGACATCATGTTCGACGGACAGTTAACTCGCAGCATGGGCACTTATTTTGCGGGCAAATTTGCAAATTTAAATGCTGATTATGTCGTAACGGTTGAGACTAAAGGAATATCATTAGCCGCCGATGTAGCTTTTATGATGAATTTGCCTTTGGTAGTTGTTAGACGCGAGGCAAAATATTCAGAGGGTTCTACCGTAAGCATCAACTACTTCTCCGGCTCATACGATAGAATACAAAAAAATGTCTATCTCAAAAAGAGCGGTTTCCCAAAACAAGCGCGCTATAATCATAGATGATTTTATGCGCGGTGGAGGAAGCCTGAAGGGTGTATCAGAAATCCTATCCGAGTTCGATATAGACATAGTTGGTGCTGGTGTGGCAATTGCCTCAAGAGAACCTGTCAAGAAAAAAATCGCGTCTTACCTTCCCGTTATATACCTCGATTCAATCGACGAAGACGCTAATCTGATCAAAGCATCATTTGAATAATATAAATAATATATATTCAGCGATCTACAACAATGCAATATACTTGTATTTGCTTTGATTTCTACATATTTTTGACATAATAAGGTTATATAATTAGAACAATTTAATTTTAGGGGAAGTTTATTTTGTTAAAATTTGATATGCACTGCCATACAAGGTATGGCTCAATTGATGCCAAAGTCAGAATCTCTGAATATGTTAAAATGCTTTCTGCAAAAGGGTATGACGGGATGCTTGTAACTGATCATGATTCTTACCGAGGATATAATCGCTGGAAATCAGAAAATCCAGACATTAAATTTAGAGTAATAAGAGGTGTCGAATACGATACGAGAGATGCTGGACACTTTATCGTAATTTTGCCAGATGGCGTTCACTTAAAAGCACTCACGATGCGTGGAATGAAGGTTGAAAAGCTTATTAATCTTGTACACCAGGTCGGAGGCATAGTCGGGCCTGCTCATCCGTTTGGCACCAGAAGCTCAAGTGCGATGCTTTTTAAAACGCTCAAGCGAAACAGGGCTCTTGTTAAGGAATTTGATTTCATCGAAGGGTTTAACGCTTGCGAAACTGAAACTGCAAATGACTTTTCTCAGATTCTGGCTAAAGATTTCCATAAACCTACATTTGGTGGATCCGATTCACATGATTACGAGTATGTTGGCATGGGTTATACTCTGTTTTCAGATGATATATGCTGCTGCGATGATTTAATTTCAGCCGTTCACAAGGCTTCCGAAAGCAAAGATAACTCGATAAGCTGTGGTGGTATCGTTCGTGGCGAAACACTAAAATCCAAGCACGCTCATGCATTTTATTCAGTCTATGCTTTTATAGCTTATAATGTCAGCCTCGGGCTTCTATACTCACCGCTCAGAAAGCATAGAGTTAAGAAGGCTCTCGAACATAAGTAATATAAAGTTTTAAATCTGCATTAGAAAAGCGCTAGCAATCATTTTTTAATTGATACTAGCGCTTTTTAAATATTTATTTTTTAAACTCTTAAATATCGAGCTATCTGCTCATATTGCTAATTATACACATATACTATTGTCCCTGCAGGAATAATCCCAAATAACTGCGCAGCCATTGATGGTGGCATATTAACACAGCCATGAGAACCATTAGATACATAAATACCTCCACCAAATGCACCTCTCCAGGTTGCATCATGAAGGCCATTTCCACCATCGAAAGGCATCCAGTAGCTTACAGGTGATTCATAGTCTGAACCGTCATCGTTACGACCTTTAAGCGTGACATTACGCATCTTGCCGTTTATCTTAAATATTCCTGTTCTCGTCCTATGTCCTGGACCTCCAGAAACAACTGATGATGTGAATACCACATTACCATTCTTTATGTATTTTACATTTTGAGCAGCAAGATTAATCTCAAGATGAGAACCATCTCCACTAGAGGCTGCTCTATCTGTCACAATTGTTCCAGTTTTCCCATTTTTGGCAGAATCAAGAATGGAATCAGCAGTTTTATCAACATCTACACTGAGCTTAAGTGCACTATTATATAGCGTCTTATCACCGGCAAGAGTCTTTACAGTTAAAGTATTTCCCGAATACTTTTCTGCTATTCCCTTTGCAACTTCCTTTGCGCCTTTCTTACTGTACTTAGGTCCTTCCTTTGTATAAAGGATAACCTTTGCAAGCGAGTTCTGATCCACTTCATAAGGTGTTCCGGTAACAGTATTTAGATAAAGCGGCTTTGAAATATACTTCTTAGCAAATTCAAACTCATCCTTAAGCGATTCTGCAGTAACCTTAGGCTCTGATATAAGCTTCTTACGATCAATCTTATACTTATTAAATTTATAATCAGAAGCTTTTTTTTCAGCAATGTCCTTTGCCACCTTAGTGAAATCAACACTGTCACCTTGGACCTCAGGAACAATCTTCATGTTATTGTAATCAATATATGCATCTTCAGTGTATTTAACACCTTGAGCATCAGGAACCGCATCGCCTATAGTCTTGGCAGATTCCTTGATTCCGCCTGCGTTTTTAAGCGAAATATTATAGCTAACACCCTTACCTATCAACACTCTTGGATCTACCGATGATATCCCTATCTTGGCACGAACTGATGATTTAATATCATAGGTAAAGGATGTGTTTATCTTCTTAGGCTCTTGTCCATCTTCTTCTATTGTAAATGAGTTATTTGCATCTGTAATCTTCTTTACCGCATCTTCAGTCTTAAGACCAGATACATCTACACCATCGATTTTTACTCCCTTAGGGAATGTTGTCGCATTGCTGTATCTGTAGCCTCCAAATGCACCCACACATATAAAAATCAATGCAATAATCGCAATGATTATCTTAGCTCGCTTACCAGTACCAACTTTCTTATCAGCGAGGTTTTGCACTACATTTTTGTTTCTCAAGTCTACAATTCCTTACTTAATTATTTATTTAATTGCATTTTGTAAAATCTACACCTATTAATTAAATCACAACAAGGTGTTCATGTCAAAACAAAATAAAACAGCTAAACTAATCGTTCAGCTGTTTCAGTTATGGAGGCGACACCCAGATTCGAACTGGGGATAAAGGTTTTGCAGACCTCTGCCTTACCACTTGGCCATGTCGCCATTATTGGCTGGGGTAACAGGATTCGAACCTGTGAATGACGGAGTCAGAGTCCGTTGCCTTACCGCTTGGCGATACCCCAATATTAAAATGTAGAAGTTAATGGGGTGGGTAGTGGGATTCGAACCCACGCATACAGGAGCCACAACCCTGGGTCTTAACCGCTTGACGATACCCACCATATCGATTTTAAAAATTGGCGACCGGGAACGGGCTCGAACCGTCGACCTCCAGCGTGACAGGCTGGCATTCTAACCAACTGAACTACCCGGCCAAAAAATGGTGGACGCTATAGGGCTCGAACCTATGACCCCCTGCTTGTAAGGCAGATGCTCTCCCAGCTGAGCTAAGCGTCCAAATGGTAGCGGCGGATGGACTCGAACCATCGACCTTCCGGGTATGAACCGGACGCTCTAGCCAGCTAAGCTACGCCGCCATATACGCACTAATGTGTCGCCAAATTATATTACCAAACGTCATTATTCTTGTCAATACTTCATCTTCATTTTCTGTGATAATCTCGTTAATTTAGCTCATTTATGATATACTATCCTAGTATATTTTTTAAGAATCAACTTTGTATTGGAGGTTTCTGTGACATCACCAGGTCCAATTGCAATTTCAATAGCAGGCTTCGACATTAGATGGTACGGCATACTAATTGCCTCGGGCGCACTTCTTGCGCTATATATAAGTTACAAGCGCGCACCAATATACGGATTAGCTTCTGAAGATGTATTAGACATAGCATTAGGAATTCTCCCACTTGGAATACTTGGGGCAAGAATTTACTATGTTATATTCAACTGGAGTTACTATAGCGATTCACCTTCTGAAATTTGATATTCGCGGCGGAGGTCTGGCAATACACGGTGGTTTAATCTTCGGTTTTATTGCAGCATACGCTATTTGTAAGTATAAGAAGATCAGCTTTATAAACGTTGCTGATCTAATCCTCCCTTCCGTTGCTTTAGCACAAGCGATAGGCCGCTGGGGAAACTTTTTCAACAATGAAGCGTACGGCACTGAAACATCCCTTCCATGGGCAATAATAATAGACGGGAAATCGGTACACCCTACTTTTCTCTATGAATCGATATGGTGTTTTATTATTTTTATTATCCTCTCATCTATTTTTAATCATAGAAAATTCCCTGGTCAGGTTGCATGTCTATATGGACTTCTGTATGCGCCAGAGAGGTTCCTGGTAGAAGGATTAAGAACAGACAGCTTGATGATTGGTTTCTTGAGACAAGCTCAAGTTATAAGCATAGTTATCTTTATCGTTTCAATCGCATTATATGTATATCTTTGGAAAAGAAACGATTATAATATTAAGAATAATTTATAAGAGGTAAAAAAATGAAACTAGGCATTGTTGGTCTACCTAACGTAGGAAAAAGCACATTATTTAACGCAATCACTAAGGCTGGAGCAGAAGCTGCCAACTACCCTTTCTGCACAATTGAGCCAAATGTGGGGGTCGTAACTGTTCCAGATAAAAGACTGGAGGTGCTGACGGATATCTACAAGGCAAAAAAGACCATTTACACGACTATAGAATTTTGTGATATAGCTGGGCTCGTTAAGGGTGCTTCAAAGGGTGAAGGTCTTGGAAATAAATTCCTCGGTCATATCCGCGAGGTTTCCGCTATCGTTCATGTTGTAAGATGCTTTGAGAATGACAATATAGTCCACGTAAATGGTCACATCGATCCACTAGATGACATAGATACGATTAATACCGAGCTCATATTTGCCGATTTAGAGGTCTTGGAAAGAGCCATCGTAAAACTTAACAAAAACATGAAGGCCGATAAAACTCTCGGCAAGCAGGTCGCACTGCTCGAAAGAGTTAAAGCGTGGCTTGAAACAGGTAAGTGTGCTCGCGCTATGGAGCTCGAGGACGAAGAGAAAGAAATCATTTCATCTATGGACCTGCTTACCTATAAGCCAGTAATCTATGTCGCTAACGTTTCCGAGGATGAAGTTGCAAGTGAAGATAATGAGTATGTTGCTAAAGTCTCTGAATTTGCAGCTACTGAGGGAGCAGGTTGCGTAAAGATTTGTGCGGAAATTGAAGCTGAAATGGCTGCTCTTGAAGATGATGAAAGGGAGATGTTCCTTGAAGATCTAGGCATAGAGGAATCTGGTCTAGACAAGCTAATAAAAGCGAGCTATGCCCTGCTTAATTTAATATCTTACCTGACCGCAGGCGAGCCCGAGGTTAGAGCTTGGACAATTACAAGAGGAACAAAAGCTCCTCAGGCGGCTGGAAAGATACATACAGACTTCGAGAAAGGTTTTATAAGAGCTGAGACCATTGCATACGACAGGTTAATAGAATGTGGTGGCAGCCTCGGCAAAGCCCGTGAGCAAGGTCTAATTAGATCCGAAGGTAAGGACTATGTCGTACAGGACGGAGATGTAATTCACTTCTTGTTCAATGTATAAAAAATAATTTATATGCATCTTATGATAAGAGGACTACTTAACGCTTTAGTTTGAACCCTAAAAGTTAGACATGCTAGCTTTTGTAGGTGTGATTCAGCTAAACTTGCAAGCCGAAAGTTGTCCCCTTTTTTATTTATTCCTGTAAAATCCACTTTTCATCACATAAATCAATCGAATAATCATTCACTAAAAATATTAATTATGTTACTAGTATAATTATTATCACATTAAGTATTGCAAAATGTACAAAGAGCGACTATAATCATTTATAGAGATTGTCTCCTGGCAATCTCTTAATCTCTAGTCCCAATACCCTTTTTACAAAACAGACTACTCCCCTGTAGTCTGTTTTACTTTTTAGTGCTAATGAATTATAGTAATAAAACATAGCAGATATCATTTCAATTAATGACAGATTTAGATATTAGATATTATTATATTTCTTAATAAGCACTTATATGCCAGTTTTGGGCATAACTAAAAAAATAAAGACATGAAAAAAATTTACTGAGATCTTATAACACTTATATTTACTCAGGACAAATATTCGATTTATATCACGGCGGACTAAAGCCATGCATATTTGATATTGAAACAACCGGCCTCTCAGCACAGCGCGGAAATAAAATCATTCTGACGGCTTGTCTTATACCTAATAGCACAGGCGTGACCATAACTCAATTTCTTGCTGAAAATCCATATGAGGAAGACCGTGTAATTATGGCTACTATGAATTTTCTTAAAGATGAAAGTATCGATTATTTAATCACATATAATGGGGCCTCATTTGATATTCCATTCATGAAGCAGCGACTTGCAACGAAAAATCTCCCTTATGTTTTAAATATGTATGAATTTGATTTATATAATTTCATAAGGTCGAATACTGGTCTTAAATCACAGATTGGTTCGTTAAGTCAAAAGAATGTTGAGCGGCACTTTGGAATCAGTTCAAACCGAAAAGATGTAATATCTGGACGAGAAAGTGTCAAGCTGTTTGCCGAATATGCTATTAATCAGGATTCTGTAATAGAGAAGATAATCCTCACGCATAACCGTGAGGATGTCCTACAGCTCTGTCATCTGTTCAATATAATCGGTCGAAACAATTTTGGCGCCGTGCTCGGCGAAGGCGATAATGGGTGTGGTGGCTTTAATGGGGCTGGAATTCATGATGCGAATGTGACGTCTGATATGCGCACCGCTTATGGTGCTAGCAACGCTTATGATTTGAACGCAGCATCTGATGGCAGTAATCGATCTTGTATAAACTCTGAGCCTGGGGCGAGCGCTGATTCTGATGCGAATATGGAGCCTATTGTTTCGAACCACCGCTTGGACGCGGCGCTAGCGCAGACGGGAGCTGGGCTCCCGTCTGCTGGCGGCGAGCTGACAGCAAGACCAAGGCTCGCCGCCGGCTGCCTGACCGTGGCGGGCAGGCAGCTCCGTGCGCCGCACAAGCTATCCGATAATACCGATTTCGCAATAAACGCTAATTTCTTTCCAGAAACAGCATCATCTATTAGTGCTGAATTCATCAAAGAAAACTGCTCATATCAGATTAGAGTTCCACTCGAGAAGCACGAAAACTCTCAGTTCCTTGATATCAAAAAAATGCTATTAGATGCGGAATCTTCTGGTGATAATACTCAAATTAAATGTGCCCACCTATTAAAGGATTCTGATAATCTTATTAACGATTATCTGCTCCTGGTAAATGAAGGTTCGGAATTGAACCGAGAGATCAACCTGCTCTCAGTTCTTATCAGCACTCAGTTGTATAGAACTGTATAACCCACATAAACTAAATTGTAAGGACTGTGTATTTTTAATAGTTATATTTTTTTGTTCACCTAATGATAGAAAAATGCATCGTCATGACAGCAAGCATGAGATGCATTTTTACTAACACATTTATATAAATAAATCGTTACTCGGGATTATATTTTAGTCTTAACTCTACCTTCCTCTTTTTTTCGAGGTGTAATGAAACAGAAGGATTGCGATATCCTCTTGATTCTATTTTTAAAATCATTTCTTTTTAAAAAGTAATATTTTTCTATTTTTAAATCCTAGAATGCTTTTTAAATTTATCTGAAACATCTAAGACTGTCTTATCAGGCAGATTTTTATCCATATACTTACCATAGACATAATGTTTATTAATAGTTTTATTGTTCATACCAAGATTACCTCGCTTGCAAGCTATAACTGCAAAGTAGATTATCTTATCAGAAAACATGATATTAAACAATAATTATTTAGATAATAAAAAACGACTTCAGATTACTCCAAAGTCGTTACTTTTCGTTGGTTGCGGGGACAGGACTTGAACCTGCGACCTCCGGGTTATGAGCCCGACGAGCTACCAACTGCTCTACCCCGCGATATCTATAATTGGTGCCGGAAACCGGGGTCGAACCGGTACGAGAATCACTTCTCACGGGATTTAAGTCCCGGGCGTCTGCCAATTCCGCCATTCCGGCACAAATTCAATGGCTCCGAGGGTGGGGCTCGAACCCACAACCTACCGGTTAACAGCCGGTTGCTCTGCCATTGAGCTACCTCGGAACATCATCCCGCATTTGCGACTTCCTTATTTTACACTACACATAATAGGCTGTCAAGCGGTTTTATGTAAATATCGTGCTTTTATAGCGACCTAGGTAACTATGCACTTAGGTCGCTTACACCCTTATTCGTTTTTGCCACAGATATTTTATCGAGAAGCATTTCACCAATTATTAGAAGTATAGTCATTATCGTGAATATAATATACTTATTGACTTCAATAGGAAGTGCTGGAGGCAATTTCATCAAGTAACTATAGTTGCTTCCAAGAATCGTATTTGCAATCATAATCACTAAATTCATAATAAATGTAATCAATACTACATCTCTAAAATTTAGCTTTACTTCCTTCCTAGAAATAATAATAAGTGAACTCATAGCGATTAGATAATGAGTGCATATGAATGTAATATTAGTTAGATGCGGCCACAAATAGTCAGATGGATCCGGTACGCCAAACGCTATTATGGTTCCTATTATTCCAAGCCACGCAAAGTACCTAGAAATCACCGGTTTCTTTGCTACATATCCCCCTGCCATCATAAGCACAGCAATCCTGCAGTGATATAAAGGCAGCCCTTCCATTATAAAAAGCTCCTTATACCCCAGGTACCAGATAAATAGTATAATCTGAAGTAGCACATTGGTAGCTAGCAATACTTTCAGCAATTTATCATTTTTCTAAATCTATATGCAATAATTATTGCGATAACTAGACCCGCATATATCAGTTTCATGTTTAGGTGTGGGTCACCATCTAATGTATATCTAAAAAAATGTTGCATTCCCAATCCTTAGAAATTTTCTTGTTCTATATTATTCTTAACTATATCGATCTTATTTAAATACTTAGAAGCATTTACCTGATCTCCTATCGCAGTATAAACCGAGGCTAGTTCCTCCATAATATCTGTATTACTAGGAGTATAAATCAGTGCCTGCCTATAATAATCAATCGCTGACTCTGCTTCACCTAGAGATGCTGCACATACCGCCATGTAGTACCATAGAGGCCACCAATCACGATAATTTCCATCCTTGTATCTAGATAGGATCTCAAGACCTCCTAAATAGTCTCCGCTAAGTACGCAGTTTACCCCCTCCTCTATCTTCACTGGTTCTTCGAGTGTTTCCAATCTCTCGGAAATCTCATTACGAAGCTCTTCAATTTCAGAATCTCCAGAGGCTGCTGTCAGTTCTATAAATGATTTCCACGTAAGGCTTGCCTTCGTGTATAGTCCCATGTTCGCATATCCATAACCAAGGAAGTAGTAGCCCATAGCAAAATCTGGATGGATCATAGTTAGAAGTTCAAATACTTCGAGTGACTCTGCTTTAAAACTTCCAATATAAGATTCATCTTCATCTTCTTGTTCATATGCATCCTTACAAGCCCTGCCGTATAGGTAAAGTGCATCCCGCGACTTAGGATCAAATATCAGTACTGCTCTAAAGAACATCGCAGCAACATCGTAGTTTTCAGATTGACCATACTTGGCACCCTCTGCAATAAGCGCTTTACTCGCTTCTTCTCCGAATATATGTTTAATATAGGCTATGTAGCTATCCTTATATTTAAAGTTGGTATCTGCTCCGATTACTCTTGCCATACCAAAAGCTATTGTCAGTGTTGTAAGCTCGTCACTCACTCCAGCCGAAATAGGAACAGGAATGCCGTGAAGTATTTCAAATACTCCTGCCTCTTTTAAGTATTTGTCTGATAGTTCATCAAACAAAATACCTCCATTTAAATTCTGGAGGTATTTTGCGATGCGATCTTGTTTAGCTTTTTGCTTTGACATGTATTTCCCAACCTTTACGTTCTAGTCTTCTAATCACATCTTGCGAAACATTGTTGTTCATATCGCTGTGTAGCACTTCTTGAAGCACCTGTAGCTTCAGCGTATCCTCATTCTTATCATATATCTCTGCAGCATACGTATAAAGAACCCTATAAAGATTCTCCTCTTTGCCTAGCTTGCATGTAAGATCATTCTCCATTATGAATGACGTAAGTCCATCGAAAAATGCGAATGGCTTCATGCCAGCATCGAACAATATCTTGCCGATAGAATCTTCAAAGCCACGCTCGAAACGTTTCACCGTTTCAGCAACTAGCTTGATTCTAACTATATTAGCAGCTGAAATGTAATCATTAGTTATGACTTCATTAGGGTATTCTCTGCTGTATTCATAGCCAAACTCATCAGCATTCTGCCTAAACATCGTCCCTTTCTTAATGCGAAGAACTTCTATGTCAAACTCATCAGCCCCTAGGTTATATATCTTGTTAAACGATCTTTCAAATAATTCTATCGTCTCACCTGGTAGCCCTACTCTCTGTATAACCCTTACATTCACCTTGCTGTTCTGCAAAAGTTTAGATACGTTATACATAAGCTGATATATATTTCCTTACGCCCGGCTGCCGCTAGTGCAACTGCATTGGTACTCTCGATATCTATATTGAAGTGGAATAAACCTTCTCTTGCTTCGCTAAGCAGCTCAACCGTTTCTTCATCTAGCAAATCACCATTCACATCGAACGAGAACGACGTAAACCCATTATCGTTGTTAATAAGATATTCCCAGATTCTATAAGCCCTAGAAACATCATAGTTAAACCATTTCTCTACAAACTCAACTCTGCAGGCTTTCTTGACGAGGAAGTATCTCAGTTCATTACAAATTCTGTTTAGTGACAAGGAACGTAGAGATGCACCCGGCATGTACTGAGAATAGTGGCAAGTATCGGGAACACCTCTAGACGATTCGTAATATACCGTCTCACCTTCCTGAACTTCAAACTTATCATATGCAAATGGAATATCTTCATAACGAATCGGCTCGCCAATCTTATTTACAAGAATCTCATCATTCTCTCTATAAGCTAGTCCATCTATGCTCTCAAAATTAAACTATACGTGATAATCGAACGCACGAAGTCAAACAGAACCTTCTCGCCTTCACCGCGGAAAACGTAGTCCACCTCTGGGTGTGCTAGCATGAATTCACGAGTCTCAAAACTCACTTCCTTGCCACCGATAATTGTAATACAGCTTGGGATAGCCTTCTTAATCATCTCGCAAATGTGCACTATCTTGGATTCATTGATTTCATCAGCATGGAAATACAGGATACTGTACTTCTTATCAAGCAATTCTTCATAAATCCTCTGGTCATCTTCACTCAATTCAAATTCCTTGAGAGTCACCTCTAACGGTGCGTTCCCAACGACATTATACATGTTCTTGAGTGCTAGCTTTGAATCAAAGCAATCTGTCTTGACTGTGCTGAGCAATAGCTTCATCGTTGTCTCCCCTACATTTTATCTGGCGCTTTTATACCCAAAATAGCTAAACAGTTAGCAATTGTAACTTTAGTAGCATATACTAGCGCTAGCTTTTCAACTTTCTCTTCCTCATTATCCACTAAAATATGTTCATCATGATAGAACCTATTAAAGCTCTGTGCGATGTCTATAAGATGTCTCGTAAGAATTGATGGTTCATACTTAGCTGCAGCTTCTCTTACAACCTCTGGCACCCTATATATAAGCTTAGTTAGCTCATAAGCACTATCTGATGTTACATAGCTAAAATCTTTGATATCACAACTCTTAATCCTGTCTAGTTCCTGCTGCGATGCATTTCTTAGGACGCTAGATGCTCTAGCATGTGTATACTGAACATAAGGTCCTGTCTCACCATCAAAGTTAAGAATTTTATCCCATGAAAATACATAATCTTTAATCCTGTTGTTAGACAGTTCTTGGAATATAACTGCGCCAATTCCTACTTCTTTAGAAATCTCATCGATATCAATACCACTGGTATTCTTCTCCGAGATTATCTCTCTAGTCTTCTCAACGGCTTTATTAAGTACATCCTCTAAGAATACCACTCTCCCCTTGCGAGTAGACATCGTGCCTTCTTCAAGGCTTACTAGACCAAATGGAACGTGGATACAATCCTTTTCCCATGAATATCCCATCAAGGCTAGGACCTGTTTCCACTGCTTAAAGTGGAGATTCTGCTGTGTTGCTACTACGTAGATGTTCTTGTAGAAATCGTAGTGCTGCTTTCTATAAATAGCAGCAGCAATATCTCTAGTAGCATATAGACTCGAACCATCAGACTTCGTGATAACAGCTGGAGGCATATCGTAATCTTCGAGGTCTACTATCTGAGCACCTCTCGATTCGTGCATAAGGTTCTTATCCTTTAACTCCTTCAGAACTGCTGGCATCTTGTCAGAATAGAAACTCTCACCTGCATATGAATCAAACTCGATGTCAAGCATCTTATAAACCCTGCTAAACTCTTCGAGGCTTAGCTCTCTAAATCTTTTCCATAGCTCAACCTCTTCGGGTTCACCGTTCTCTAGCTTGGCAAAAGTCTCTCTAGCCTTATCGTCTAGGCTAGGGTCCTTCTCAGCTTCTTCGTGAAACTTCGTATAGTATTTAAGAAGTGATTTTATAGGATTCTTTTCTAGTTCTTCCTCGCTTCCCCAAAGCCTATAAGCAACAATCATCTTCCCAAACTGTGTACCGTAGTCTCCGAGGTGGTTGATTCTAACAACATCATAACCAGTGGCATCATACAGCTTGTAGATTGAATTTCCGATAACCGTGCTTCTGATGTGTCCGATATGGAATGGCTTAGCGATGTTAGGTGATGAGAACTCTACTATTACCGTTTTCCCTTCGCCAACATTAGATTTACCGTATTCACATCCAAGGGAAACAACTTCCGAAACGACATTTCGCACAAACGCATCCTTACAGATAAACATATTCACATATGCATTGACCTGTTCAACCTTATCAAAGATAGATTCATTTCGATTGACGATGCAACATCAGCAGCGATCATCTGCGGAGCTTTTCTCATCGTCTTCGCTAATCTAAAGCAAGGAAATGCAAAATCACCATTTTTAGGATCGGTTGGAACCTCAATCATTTCGGCAATTTCTTCGGCAGTTAACCCAATTTCCTGCTTAGCAATAATTTGTGCAATCTGTACCTTATAGTCGATCATTACTCGGACTTCTCCTCTTTATACCTTCTCTTTAAAATTATTCTCACTCATAACTGGTATCCCTCGTTTCTTGAGAAGATTGGCAAAGATGCCATCCCCAGAAATCAGGGTTCCTGTAAATGTTCCATCATAGATATGGTCACTACCGCACGATGGGCTATTAGCCTTGAGTATAGCTCCTTCTATCTCTTCACCTAGCTCATCAGCCTGCTTAAAGGGCTAACTCTAGTGAAACAACTGCACCTTTGTGGAAATTATCTGTTAAATCGTTACCTTCCTTATCTATTACACGAATTTCCAAATTCCCATCAGAAGCCTTTATGTACTGTTGCTCTGCTGGCATTCTCGGCGCCTTTAGCCCGCCTGAAGTCTCTGGGCATACTAAAACAAATTCGTGGGTACGGCAGAATTCAACAACTTCCTCGTTATAGTTATTACCACCATTATACTTGCAATTATTGCCTAGAAGGCAGCTGCTAACGACGAACATTTACAAAATCTCCAGAATAAAACTTTAATCAATTAATTATATATCAAAATCAGCATTTTAGTAACCTATTAAAAGGAGCAAAGGTCATTATTTGTCTATAAAGGTGACCACAGTTACGCCTTCTCCACCTTGATCATATGAAGCGCCTGATACAGACTTGATGTTGCCATTTCTTTTAAGCATATTCCTGATACCATTACGAAGTATTCCCTCACCTCTGCCGTGCACAATCTGCACTTCATTTATACCTGATAAAAAAGCATCGTCTATATACTTGCTAACTTCAAGTTCCGCATCGTCGAGGCTTTTCCCTATCACGTTGATAGATGGTGATATTGTCTTTGCCTTTGATGTATTCATCTTGGCGTAGCTCCTACGATTACGTTCTTTGTGCCAGGTTTATTATTCTCGATAATCATAACGTCCTTAATCTTTGCACCCATCTTGAGTGCTCCGATTCTCACTGTCAGGTTCCCGGAGGAATCTGGCGATGTTTCAACTTCACCATTCTGACCGAGCTTAAGTAGCTTAATTCTAGTTCCAGGTTTCAAATCATCCGCCCTCGGAACGTTTAAATTCTTAATCTTGCGTGGAGCAACAGCATTTTCAATTGATTTCTCTCGGAGTTTACGCTTACTCTCTGCAACAACAGCAGAATAATTATTCCTGCCATCCTTAGCTGCCTTTCTGAGCTCCTTACTAACTTCCTTGACAGTCCTATTTGCATCGCTGATTATAGCACGAGCCTCTTCCTTAGCTTCTTCAATTATCTTATGTTTGCTTTCCTTTGCTTTCGCAAGCTTTTCCTCCGCTTCCTTAAGTTTTTTCTCAGCTTCTGCTGCTTTGATGCGGGCTTTTTCAAGCTCTATAATGACTTCCTTTTGATCTTCCTCTACTCTGGATACAGCACCCTCAAACTCGATATCACTTTCATTCATCAGAGATATCGCTCTATCGATAATACTAGGTTCAAGGCCGAGTTTTCTCGAAATTTCAAATGCATTAGACTTTCCAGGAAGTCCAACTTTAATCCTATATGTCGGTGCAAGTGCATCCATATCGAACTCCATCGATGCATTTTCAACGCCATCCGTAGAAAGTGCATATTTCTTGAGCTCCGTATAATGGGTGGTTGCAACGATATGTGCACCTTTTTCTTTCAAGGCTTCAAGCATAGCGACGCCAAGCGCCGCTCCCTCAGCGGGATCAGTTCCAGAACCCACTTCGTCGAGTAGTACCAGAGACTCTTTGTCTGCATTTGCAATAATGTTTGCAGTATTGAGCATATGAGAGGAGAATGTGCTCAGATTATTTTCGATGCTCTGCTCATCCCCAATTTCTGCATAAACTTCCTTGAAGATCGGAATGTTGCTCTCTTCATAACATGGAACGTGTAGACCAGACTCTGTCATAAGGATGAATAATCCAATAGTCTTAAGAGTTACAGTCTTACCGCCTGTATTAGGCCCAGTAATCAGAAGTGAATCATATCCATCACCTAGAGTTATATCAATCGGCACCACTTTCTCTGTATCGAGCAGTGGATGTCTACCCGCACGAATATAGAGAAACCCATCTTGATTCAGTTTTGGAGCAGTCGCATCCATCTTAACCGCAAGACGCCCCTTTGCATTTATAACGTCCAGTTTCACTAGCAGTTCTTGATTATTTTTTTGAGCTCGTTATAATGCTCTCCTACTCGGTCTGATAACACCTGAAGGATTCGCTCAATTTCTCGCTGCTCGGCTAATTCCAGCTCTCTAAGTTCATTATTAAGACTTACTACAGCTTGTGGTTCAATAAAGAACGTAGCACCTGTTTTAGACTGGTCGTGGATGAGACCAGGTACCTTGCTACTATATTCTCGCTTAACAGGTATTACGTATCTGCCATTCCTTAAAGTTACTATTGAATCCTGAAGGTATGAATTGTTGTTTCCTGCACTAGTGTAGCTATCAATTTTTCGACGTATACTCTCATTTTTGTTCCTGATTTCTCGTCTAATCTTATTTAGTTCAGGAGAGGCATTATCTGCCATCTCATCTTCAGACAGTATGCAGCGGTTTATCTCGCTCTCCAGCTTGGTATTTGGAGCAATTAGCGAATTTATCTCACCAATCATAGGGATTTCAGGAACATCATAAGATAGGAAGTCCTTAACTTCCCTTGCGCCAGCTAGGCTGCGATTGATAGCAAGAAGCTCCCTCATCGAAAGTGATCTGCCCTTGCGTACAATATCTAGCAGACCTCTAATATCCCCAATTTCTCCAACCGGAATACTGCCTTTATATAGAATAACGGAAACTGCTTCCGTAGTTTCCGTTAATGCTTCCTTAACCATCCGCATATTGGACATAGGCACGAATCCTTTAATGCGCTCTCGCGCAAGTTCTGACCCAGCCTGAGCGGAAAGAAGGTCTATTATTTTGTTGTACTCCAGAAGATTTAAAACCTTCTTATTCATTCTCGCCTCTGAACTTCTGTAAGTTTCTAATTTCGTTCTTGAGATTAGTATTCTCCATCTGGAGATCAAAGTAAGCACTTTCAAGCTCCGAACACTTAGTCTCTAGAGCTTTATACTTCTCACTCTCCTGAACATTCATATCTGACGCAGTTGTCATCTTATCCTTCAGATCAGATACTTGTAGCTTAGCATCCTCCCAGAGTGAGATATAGTGCTTAACATCGTTATCAAGCTGATGATTCTCAGTCTGCAGCTTAAGCAACAAATCACTATTATCCATGAGTTTCTCAGCTAAGTTGATAGCTGTCAAAACTGCACTTCTGTAATTCGGATTGCTATTAAGCATCTTGCTGGTATGTCTAAGCTCATCGTCTACGTACTTAGCAATTTCCTTAATCTTATCCTCGCTCTTATCTCCAGATAGGACATAGTCATTGCCACAGATTGTAACGTCTGCTTTGCATTTTTCCATAATATACTCCATTCTGCTATAAACGTTGTATCCGTATTATCCCTCAGCAGCCCTTACCGCCTCGTACATGAGTATCGAAGCACATATCGCTGCATTAAGCGACTCAACTTCACCTTGCATTGGTATAGTCACCCGGACGTCGGAACATTCCATAATCTCGTCACTGATACCATTGCCTTCATTTCCTATAATAAGTGCTATATCCTTTTCAAGGTTACACTCATAATAAGGACACCCTTCTCTTGGATCTGCGACTACAATTTTCTTATCAAGCACGGTCGTTAAAGTCTTTAATTCATCAACATCATCGAGTTCCACAACAGAAATTCCGAATATCATTCCTGCTGATGCTCGAAGCACCTTAGGCGAAAAGATATCTGCAGTACCCTTTATTGTCGCAACAATTGAATAGCCTGTCGCAACAGCAGTCCTAATTATAGTTCCTATATTGCCTGGATCCTGAAGTCTATCTAGCACGAGAATATTACTTGTGCCAATAGATTTTAAGCTGTCTATGGCATCCAGCCTATAGGAGATTTTATCAACGACCGCAATAATCCCAGATCCATTTTCCGCATCGCTTATCTTATCAAATAGATAGCGTGGAATCAGGTATATATCGCGATATTCAACGCCTTCGGCTAACTCGTCAGCAATCTCTCTGTAATCAAAATCATCTGATATGAGAACGAGTTTTATATGCTGCGCTTTACTTAGTGCCGCTCTTACAAGGTTGATTCCTTCAATAACGAATTCACCATGCTTATCACGGTATTTTTTTCTACCAAGTTTATTAATAAGGCGTATCTTATCATTGTCAGGTGAACTAATGAATCGATAGGACTCATTAGTCTTCCTGCCATATTCGTTATAAGCTTCCACTACTTAAGGAAATCAGGAACATCAAAGTCAGATGATCCGCTATTGTCCTTATGGTCTTCCTTCATGAAGTCGCTCATGTCAACAATCTGACCTTCAAGTCCATCGACATTAACACGTGTTCCACGAACACTAGTGATGCAACTTCAGGAGTCTCATTAATTGGAGCGGAAAGCCCACCGCTTGTAAAATCAGTTGCGATAAGCGTAATAGACACTTTATCGTTCATATTCTCATTGACTGTAGCTCCAAATATGATGTTAGCATCAGGATCAGCCTCGTCTTGAATCTTGCTAGCAATCTTGCTGATATCCTGCATACCCATATCATATCCACCACAAACATATAGAAGTATGGATCTAGCTCCATCGATTGATGTCTCAAGAAGAGGACTCTCGATAGCATTTCTAACTGCATCTTCAATTCTGTTGTCCCCTGTACCGATGCCAACTCCCATGTGAGCAACTCCTCTGCCCTCCATAATAGTCTTAACATCTGCAAAGTCAACGTTAACGATTCCGTATTCAGAAATAAGATCAGAAATACCCTGTACACCCTGTCTTAGTACATCGTCAGCCATTGAGAATGCCTCAAGCATCGTTGTATTCTTTTCGCTTGAATCTATAAGTCTATCGTTAGGAATGATAACAAGAGAATCAACAAAATTAGTCAGATACTGTATACCCTTTGTCGCTCTGTTCCAACGTTTCTTACCTTCAAACGAGAAAGGCTTAGTAACTACTGCAACTGTTAGCGCACCACAGTCCATCGCAGCTTTAGCAATAATTGGCGCAGCACCTGTGCCAGTTCCACCACCCATGCCAGCAGTTACAAATACCATATCTGCATCCTGCAGATAACCTGAAATCTCCTCTAGGGTCTCCTCAGCTGCTCTCTGACCAATTTCAGGATTAGCACCTGCACCACGACCTCCGGTTAACTTTTCTCCTATCTGAATCTTTACTTCAGCTTTGCATTTTGCAAGAGCCTGCTTATCAGTGTTAACCGCAATAAAGGTTACACCTTGAAGATTCTCGTCAACCATTCTATTGATGGCGTTACAACCGACGCCGCCTACACCTACGACTTTGATAATCGCAGCATTATCAGTGCTGGATACGAAGTCTGAAACAAATTCCATCATAAAGCCCCTCCTATTATCGACTAAATCTAACTAATAATATCATATTGAATCACACAATGCACTATATATACGGTTCTTTTTTGCATTCATACCACAAAATACATGGTTTTTTATTGTTTTTGATTAACAAATAATTAATATCTGTCATTTTAGAGTTCGGGTGTAAATGATGCATACCCATCGGACGAAATTGTAATTGTACCGCGCTTAATATTTCGTTTGAATAGTTCATCGAGCACCTTATGTAGTCGTCCTTTATCGATATTATCTTTAAGGTCCTTATATTTACTCTTCACAACCAGTGAATCATATACATTTGCTGTTATAAATAGCTCTGTGATATTTATTTTAGTGAAGTAAACATCCCCTGCCTCCATGGACTTAAGAAGAGATAATAGTTCTTTGAATAAATCTGGGCTATTAACCTCTACAGGCTCTCCAAGCTTAACCTTTTTAACCTTAAACCCTGTGACAATTGTTAGCTTTGGTTTTGTTTTAGTTATTCTCAGCAGCGTGCCCTTATTATCTATTATCAGAAACTGATCTCCATAAGTCAGGGCAGCAATCTGAATTCTCTCTTTCACATTTATAACAATTGTACTCGGCAACTTTCTATAAACTCTGGCTTCCTCTATATATGGGTTTTTTTCGAGATAATTAAGCATATTCCCTTTATTAAGTTTGTAAATGATGTTCTGACCTGTACTAGCATGCGCCATATTTGAAATCTCTTCATCGGTGAAGTATTTATTGCCTTGAACATCAATTGTATCTACTGTAAAGAAGCTTGATAAAGAAATGCTGTAACTGCAATTATGACCCCAAGAATGATAAAGATTCTCGTAAAAAAACCTGGCATTTTAAGCTTTCTTTTGCGCTTCATCCGGCGTTTCTCTATATCATCAATATCTGATTTTGTTTTTCTATCAGCGGGGCTCTCTATTTCTTCATTTACATTAGACGCTTTTTCGTCAGTTTTTTCGTTTCCATTATTCTGTGAAACCCCTGCGTCAGATGTCTCTCTTTCCAATGAAGTATCCTCTAAAGATTGATTATTATCACTTCCATCATTATCGAAGTTCTCAGGTGTATCTGTACCATTATTGGTATTAGAAACACTCGGTGTTCCTAGTTCAGAATCGATTTCCAGACCATTTTGTATATCTGCTTCATTCTTATTTTCTGATTTTTCATCTTCCTTGTCAGCCTGCTCTGGCTCTTCGTCAGCAGCTAACTGATCATTAGATACTATATATGCTTCTAGTTCATCTTTAGCACCGTTAAAAAGCGATTTAAGGTATTCTTCTTTACTCAGTTCAGGCTTAGTGCTCTTATCCTTTTTCATTGAAACCCCTATCTTCGTCTAGCTTTTACGTCACTAATTATCTCTTCACAAATTATTTTTGCAGCATCAACAGGAGCTGATTTATAGCTTCCTTGTTCCATCTCCTCTAAAAGAGCGCCATCTGTTCTAAGAGCTTTTAATGCATTGAGCACCCTGAGCTCTACATCACCATCTTCAGTTATAAGGACGGCCCCACCGTTATCAGCCACAGCTTTCGCATTGTAATATTGATGATCACCCGTTACATTTGGTGATGGAATAAATATAGCTGCTCGTCCAGCCATAGTTACTTCTGCTGTTGAAAGTGCACCTGATCTACAGATGATTACGTTGCTTGCAGACAGCATCTTTGCCATCTCAGATATATATGGCATCAATCTGACATTTGCAGGTACTTCCTTGCCGCCAACTTTTAGTCTATTATTGACATGTTCATAATAGTCCTTTCCTGTGCCGAACAGGATAGTTACATTTCTATCATCTCCATATTTGTTTATTATCGCAAGTCCGATGTCGTTAATAGTTTCGGCACCTAAACTGCCTCCAAAAAAATCAATACAACAAAATCATCCTGTGCGATGCCTAGTTCAGAACGAGCAAGGTCTCTGTTTTGCTCTCCAAATTCGTTTCTAACCGGATTCCCTGTATATACTACCTTCTCACTAGGGAAGTACTTTCGCGCGCCTCAAACCCTAGAAACACTCTTCTAGCATACTTAGAAAGTAGCTTGTTTGCCACGCCAGGATAAGCGTTTTGCTCATGAATATAAACGGGAATCTTAAGGGCTTTAGCTGCGAGCGCTACCGGCACACTTACAAAACTGCCCGTACTTACGACAAGATCAGGCTTAAACTGCTTCATTACATTAATCGCCTGTCTCTTTCCACGTTCATTTTTGAAAAGTGTCTTAGCGAGCTTAAGAGGGCTGCTTCTATCAAACCATCTGGAGTCTATATACTTTAGGTCATATCCGTATTTGGGTACGATATAGCGTTCCATACCCTCATCAGAACCGAGGTAAAGGAATTCTGCATCCCTATCGATTTCCTTGAATTGATCAGCAATCGCTAGTGCAGGATAAATATGTCCACCCGTGATTCCCCCAGTTAAAATTACTCTCATCTCTACTTCGCCCTTCCTTGCTTAGATATATTTAGCATTATGCCCATAGATGCCATGAACACCCATAACGATGTACCGCCATAGCTAACGAATGGCAATGTAATACCTGTTGCCGGCATAGATGCGGTTACAACAGCCACATTTACAATAACCTGTAACCCAAGCATAATAGCAATTCCTGCAGCCATGAATAGCCCTAGCTTATCCTTGGCCTTAGATGAAACCATAATACATCTCCATATTAGAACAAGATATACAATCATCATTATAAAGATTCCTACGAAACCGAGTTCTTCGCCTATTATCGCTAGGATAAAGTCATTCTGTGGCTCTGGTAGATATAGGTTCTTGGAGATACTATTCCCAAGACCTAGCCCCTTGAATCCTCCATTTCCTAGTGCAATTATGGATTGTGAAACTTGATATCCCTCTCCTTGAGCATCCTTAAATGGATCCATCCAGTTGGTAAGTCTTGAGTACCAATGCGTGTGCCTAAAAAACAGCAGAATCGAGACCATACCAACACCCAAGCTACCAAACGCAATGACAATATATTTCCAAGCTAGCCCACCTACAAATAGAATACCGATCATAATGGCCACGATTACAATTGCTGTAGATAAGTTTGGCTGCTTAATGATCAAAGCTGCATGAACCACCATAAGTGCTAATATAGTTGACATTCCGGTAATCCCTTGTTTTGCTTTATTAGGATGTTCCGCAAGGTATGTAGAAGTAAAAATTATCATGGCCAGCTTCGATATTTCACTCGGTGTAATTCTGATTGGACCTATAAATATCCATCTCCTCGCGAAATTTACAGTTACTCCTAGAGGTGTGAAAAGAAGCAATAGCATCAATAAGCTAAACAGCGCAATCTGCTTGTAATACTTAGAATACGAATGATAGTCTATTTTTGAAAAAATAAGCAGAATAGCAAAGCCTGAAACAGCAAAAGCAACCTGTCTCTTCAGAAAGTAATATGCATCCGTTGATTTCGCAAGTGTAGAATAATATCCTGCACTAAATACCATCACCACCCCGAACATGGTAAGCGCAGCAACCAGTAAAAGTATAGTGAAATCGCTTTCCGTATACAAACTGCTCATCGCGCCTTTAAAGAACTTACGACTCGATGATAGCTTGCTAGTCCTAGTGGAAACTTCCACTTTAGAATTGTTATTCTTTTTTGACTTTTTAATATTGCTTGGTTTCTTCAATTTTGGCTTCCCTCTATCCCAAACTCTAATGAACACTAACTACTATCTTAGCAGTTGATTTACACAGTTTTTAAAATGGTCACCGCGTTGCTCATAATTATCGTACATATCCCAACTTGCGCAAGCAGGTGATAATAGCACTTTGTCGCCTGATTCAGAGAGTTTATGCGCTCTCTTTACACAATCATTCATATCATTTTCATGGTAGATATTTGAGAATCCAGCAGCCCTTGCTGCCTTCTCAATCTCTTTTGCATCTCTTCCTAGTAAAACAAGCGCTTTTACACGACCAAGCAGGTTTTCGCCGAGCTCCGTAAAATCTTGTGCTTTCCATCTCCGCCTGCAATCAAGATGATATCCCTCTCTAAGGCCTTTAACGCGATTATTGAAGCATCTACATTCGTTCCCTTTGAATCATTATAAAACTTTACCCCATCGACAATACCGCAGTATTCTATTCTATGTTCAACACCAGGGAATTTCTTAAGTGCATCAGCGATGACAGCGGCATCAATACCAGCAAAAAACGAAATTGCAGCTGCAGCAAGAGCATTCTCTATGTTGTGATTACCGATTATTTTAAGCTCATCCTTGCTACAGATCTGATGAACTATTCCATTTTCATCTCTGATTACGATATAGCTATCGTCTATATATGCCCCAAAGTCAAGCTCTTCTGTTCTGCTAAATGGTACTAGCCTTGCCTTCGTATTATCTCCAAGAGCAAGACACGCCTTATCGTCATAGTTTATAACCATGTACTCATCAGAAGTCTGGTTCCTTCCTATCGCAGCCTTACAAGCGCCATAAGCTTCCATACTACCGTGTCTATTAAGGTGATCCGGAGTAAAGTTAAGTATTGCGGATACTACAGGCTTGAACCTTGAAACTGTTTCAAGTTGAAAGCTGCTTGCCTCGGTTATCATCCATTCATCATCCGTTGAATCCTGCACCTTTGAAATAGTAGCAACACCTATATTGCCAACTACAGTGTACTTCCTGCCAGACTCCTCAAAAATTTTACCTACCAAACTTGTAGTCGTCGTCTTACCATTAGTTCCGGTAATCACTACAAACTTACCATAAGATAGTCTATATGCCATCTCTAGTTCGCCAATTACTTCTACCCCATGGTTTCTTCCATCATTAAGAAATGTAAGATTAGGATTCACTCCCGGACTAAGCACGACGATGTCAAAACTGCCCATATGCTCTGGCGTTGATCCAAAATAATATTCTATACCCTCTCTATCTAGGAATGTTATGAATTTAGGATCTATCTTTTCTACTGTATTGATGTCCTGTGCTGTTACTGTCGAGCCAAGAGCATGGAGCTCTTTTACAGCCGCCATTCCAGAGCGACCCATACCTACCACAAGGATTTTTTTATCGGAGACTTCTCTTCTGTATTCATCAACTGTATAACTCATAATTCACTCCTCACCAGTTCTAAGCAACTGAGAAATATGCAATTACACTCGAGCATACAGTTACGAGTGTAAATAGTTTTACTACGTTGTATTCTTTCATACCACCGAGTTCAAAATGGTGGTGAATAGGTGCCATTCGAAAGAACCTCTTTCCACCAGTCTTTCGGAAATATACTACCTGAATAATAACTGAAAGAGATTCCACTACATATATAATTCCTGCAATAGGAAGCAAGAATTCAGTTTTACTTACTATGGCAATCGCAGAAAGGACACCTCCTAGAGCCATTGACCCTGTGTCTCCCATGAATATTTTAGCTGGATACTTATTGAAAAATAAGAAACCAATCAGAGAGCCTGCAATAGCTAGTCCACTGACCGTTAGTATATATACATCGTGAGTGTACCCTACTACCGCAAAAAGGATTGCTACAACAAGCGTTACTGAAGACGCAAGACCATCAAGTCCATCGGACAGATTAACTCCGTTTGACATAGCGACTTCTGTCAAAATTACGAAAGGCATGAAAAAGCAATCCGAAATTCACATATATATTGACAAACGGGATTAGCACATCCGTACCATTGCCACCAAGTATCATGTATAGCCCTATCCCAAGGCTAAGCAATACTTGCAGCAATATCTTCTGCTTTGCTGTTAGTCCTAGATTATTCTTCTTGGCAATTTTCTCAAAGTCATCAAGAAACCCTATAGCACCAAATACAAGCATAGTAAGGATTATTGCAAAGGTGTCAGCTGCATCTCCGTTTATTACTATCCCGGTAGCAAGCCCGGCAGCAATTCCAAGAACTATCATGACACCACCCATAGTTGGTGTCCCAGCCTTTTTTTTGTGTGCCTCCGGTCCTTCTTCTCGAATGAATTGGCCAAACTGCTTCTGTTTAAGAAATGGAATCAGAAGTTTGGTCCCTACCGTCGAAATGAGTAATGATACTATAAAAACAACTACAAGTGAAATATTCATCTACCTCTTCCTTGCTAAATAATAGCTGAAATAACTTCTTCTAACTTCATACCGCGGGATGCCTTTACTAAAATTAAATCACCCTTATGAAGTATTGCGTTAAGGTCCTTAATCGCCTCATTTTTATCTTTGTACGAGATTACTCTCGTCCTACTAGCTATATTATGCTCAGCACCTATAAATGCGTCTTCCGCTGCGCTAGCAATCGCCTCAGCATTTGATCCAATTGTTATTAGTAACTCTAGGCCAACATCTACAGCGTATGTTCCCACGCTTCTATGGAGTTCTACCGAATCATCACCAAGTTCAAACATGTCACCAAGTATCGCCACATGCCTTTCTGCTTTAGATGCCATAAGCATCTTGATACCTGCTTTCATAGATTCCGGACTAGCATTGTATGCGTCGTTAATAATCGTTAGATTATCACGTCTATCAATCTCAAGGCGCCCTGATGAAAAATGTGTGTTAGCCAAAGCCAAAATCGCATCTTTCGGTTTAATATCAAGCCTGGTACCCGCAGCGACTGCAAGTGCGGCATTACAGAGATTATGTGATCCAACTACTGGTATGGTGAGTTCGAATGTTCCGTCGTAATCCTCATCACCTGTTTGAACATCTAATATACAACTAACGCCATCTATCCCACCGTCTTTAATATCGCGGAATATAAAATTATCGTCATCTTTACTTCCTACTGTTAGGATTTCCGTGTCAGAAGGCACTATTTTACTGACTTTCTGCCTAGTAAGCATGTCACAGTCCGAATTAACAATAACAGTTTCTTTGTCATTAAAATATCTCGTAATACCTAGCTTTTCAATCGACAATTTCTCACGCGTTCCGAATACTTCTAGGTGTGAAGTACCCACATTTGTCACTACACCTATTTGGGGCCTAGCAATGTCAGCAAGTTCACTGATGTGCACAGATTCTCCAGCTCCCATTTCGATAACAGCAGCTTCAATATCATCTTCGAATCCAAACACTGTTAGCGGCACTCCATAATCGCTGTTAAGATTGCCTGGCGTCTTTCCGGTCTTGTACTTTGCCGAAAGAACTGCTCCTAGAAAATCTTTCGTACTCGTCTTTCCAACACTGCCTGTAACGGCAACTTTGATTAAATCCTTCCAGTCTGCCATATACTGTTTTGCAAGCTGCATGAGCGCATCTCTGGTATTATTCACTAGGATTACCGTCATATCACCGGTTTCTGAAATCTTTTTAGCCCAATCGGGATTGGATACCACCGCTGCAAGACATCCGCTTTCCTTAACTGCTGGTAGGAAATCATGACCATCATTTCTCTCACCTATAACAGCGAAAAACAGTGTTCCTGATTTCACCTGTCTTGAATCGATAGCAACACTAGTGATCTCTTTCGACCCTGTGTCAGATATAAGCTTTGCACCATGCATTGATTCAAGAATATATTTAATTCCTGTTTTCTTCATTAAACTAGTCCTTAATTATTTACTATAAATATATACCGTACCGCCTTTAGCAATCTTATCGCCTTTCTTAGGATACTGATCGATTACAACAAATGAATCGCCAGTTCCTTCTGGCATCTTTTTAGCCTTGAGACCTGCAGCAGTAATCTTGCTTATCGCCTCACTGCTATTAAGACCTTTAACATCGGGCACAGAAATCTCTGCTTTGGCTAGGGCACTCTCCTCACTCTTTGAATATTTACGCTCTATACCCTTGTATACAAGTGTCTTTTCGAGAATTTTCTTGACTATAGGACCGGCATTGGCTGCACCGTAAATACTCTTCTTAGGTCTCGTTACCATAACGAGAATTGATACCTGTGGATCGTCCATCGGTGCCATAGCGATAAACGAAGCTATGGTCTGTTCAGAGTATCCTGAATTCTCAGCGATATTTGCAGTACCCGTCTTACCTCCGATCCTATATCCAGCCAGATAGGCGCTTGTACCGCCACCATCCGATACGTAGTACTCCATGATAGAACGCATCTTATCGGCAGTTGACTTAGAAACTGTCTGTCTTAGACGTCTATTCTTAATTACTTTCTTAACCTTGCCATCAGGACCTATGATTTCCTTTACTACTTTAGGTTGCATCATTATCCCGTCATTACCAAGTGAATTTATAGCAGTCATCAGCTGGATTGGAGAAATAGCTATTCCATGTCCATATCCCATTGTGGCAAGGTCAACGTTGCTCACATTATTCTTATTCTTAATTATTGGGTCAGCTTCTCCAGGTAAATCCACTCTCGTCTTCTGAGTAAATCCGAAGATATCTATGTACTTGTAGAAGTTAATCTTTCCCATATCAAGGGCAACTCTAGCTAGTGCAGGGTTGCATGAATTTCCAACTGCTTCAGTGATATTCTGAGTTCCGTGTGGAACTGGACTCCAGCAATTCAGCTTTGTTCCATCCACATTGATATATCCAGGACAGTTGTATCTAGACGAATCGGTTGTAGTTCCAGATTCGATAGCGGACGAAGATGTTATTAGCTTAAATGTCGATCCAGGCTCATAAAGCCCACTTACAGCTGGATTGGTCCACATTCTACTAAGGTACGCACTCTTCTCCTTAGTACTGAGAGATTTAAACTTCTTCGCTTCATCACCTGACGGAGTGTATGGGTTGTTAGGATCATAGCTTGGAGTACTTGCCATAGCTAGTATGTCTCCTGTACGCGGGTCCATAACTATGCATGTAATTGACTCTGCTCCAGTGTCATCCATGCCCTCAGCGAGTGCGTCTTCAACATAGTGCTGAATTACTTCATCTATCGACGTCACAAGGCTATCACCATTCTGAGGAGAATAATATTTGCTACTACCTACAGAAAGTGCATTGCCATATATATCAGTCGTTCTAACCACTCGCCCTTTGATTCCGGCAAGTTTCTCGTTATATTGGTATTCTAGACCGTTAAGTCCAGTATTTACTGTCTACTGACCCAAGGAGTGTAGATGCAAATGTACCATTAGGATATGATCTAGTAACCTTTGTCTTTACTACAATATCATCTCCCCACTCTTTCTGAGCCTTGTTGACTTGACTTTGATCAAGCCCTTTTGCAAGCAAAACTAGATTGTCTTTGCCTGAAAGCTTTTTCTTCATCTCCTTACGGCTATCACCAGATAGCTTAGATAAATCGCGTAGATTCTTCTCTTTCGCAGAACTATCCAAACCCTTTTTCTTGTATAGGTTAAGCGAATAGCCATAAAGTTCATACTTTGTGACTGTCTGAGCTAGAACTTTTTTATTCCTGTCATAAATATTACCTCTTACGGGATCAAGTTCTGTATCTATCTTCTGCATTTCAGCAGCCTTTGCATTTAAATCATCAGCCTTAATAACCTGCCAAAACGCTAGACGAAATATAAGAATCGTAAAGCATACTACGATTGCTAGAAACCCAAAACCAAGTCTGCTTTTATTTTCAGCAGTCACCGCGGTACTTACAGCCTTGCGATTAGCGGTATTGGTAGTTGTTCTGGTCACCTTGCCTTTACCTGAAGCCTTCTTATTCTTTTTATCTAAAGGATTGTGGAACTTAGCCATCAAATTCTCCTAATTACTTTCTAATTATCCGCAACACTACAATTTACATTATATACCATATCTAGTCGTTTTTTGTATATTTACTGTACATATATTTGAAAAAAGCCACCGATCCAATTTAGGATCAGTGGCATTATAATCAATATGAACTATTTATTCATAAGCTTCATCCTTGATTGCCGATGCTAGGTTTGTCTTGCTAGAAGATTTTGAGTCTCCAATAGTTATACAATTCTGCGACTCAGAATGTACCATTCCGAATTTCTCAGTTGCAGTCTTCTCAATTTTATTAATATTGCTTGCATCGTTTATCTTCGTGTTTAGTGAATCAACCTCTGCTTGGATATAGTCGTTTTTCTTCTGAAGCTGGTTGTTCTCTTGATTGAGATTTGCCGCAAATGCGGACATAACCACCATCATGAGACACATGATCCCCGCAATAATAACTACAGCAAGCATCCTCGAATTCTGCTTTGCTCTTGTGTTACGATTGATATTGCTATAGCTCCTTCTTTCAACGCGAGCTCCACCATTCATTGTCACTGCTACGTTAGTCGCAACCTGCATTTCCTTCTTCTCCCTTACTGAATACCCTTAAATTTTTTCAATAACTCTTAGCTTAGCGCTTCTTGCTCTCGGATTCGACTCCAGCTCTTGTTCTCTTGCTACTAATGGCTTTCTCGTAACCTTTCTTACATCTGCCACTTTACCGCATACACACACAGGTAGCTCTGGCGGACAGGTACATGGATTCACTCTCTTATTAAATGCATCCTTTACTATTCTGTCCTCTAGCGAATGAAATGTTATAACAGACATTCTTCCGCCAGGTGCTAACAACTCAGGAAGCTTCTCCATCGCTAGCTTTAGATGTTCTAGCTCTCCATTTACCTCTATCCTTATCGCTTGAAATGTTCTCTTTGCCGGATGAGGTCCTGTTCGTCTTGCTGAGGCTGGAATAGCAGCCTTTATAATATCTACCAGTTGTCCCGTGGTCTCTATATATTTTTCATCTCTCGCCTTAACTATGAACTTAGCTATGCGTGACGCCCAGCGCTCTTCGCCGTACTCCTTGATAATTCGAAAAAGCTCGGCTTCTGAATATTCATTTACAACGGTCGCTGCTGTGAACATATCGTCTTCATTCATGCGCATATCCATAGGGGCATCGTGCATGTACGAAAACCCTCGCTCTGCTGTATCCAGTTGATAAGAAGAAACCCCTAAATCCAAAAGTATTCCATCAACTTTACAAATTTCAGTTCTTATCTTGTCGACATCACTATAATTTGCATGAATGAACGTCTTTTTACAACTGAACTTACTCAGCCTCTCCATCGCGGTTTCAAGCGCAACACTGTCTCTATCAACCGCCACCAGGTGGCCGTCCGCACTGAGTTTCTCGCAGATTCCTGAAGAGTGACCAGCTCCTCCAACTGTGCCATCCATATAAGTTCCATTCGCTTTTATATTGAGCGAATCGATAACCTCATTGAATAAAACTGGCACATGTTCAAACGTCATCATCTCTCCTACAGTCCATACTCAGCTAATTTCGCTATGAAATCTTCATCATCCATAGGATTATCATCCTCGTTTTCATTGAAGATTTCCTTGCTCCAAACCTCTATCTTATCCATAGCCCCAAGGGTTACTAAATCTTTATCTATCCTTGCATAACTCTTGAGGTTGGCAGGAACTATCACGCGTCCCTGTGAATCAAGCTTACATTCACTCGCCTGTGAAAATAATTTCCTTATGAACTCTCGTATAGCTGGATCTGACTGTCTAAGTTCCTTTAATTTCTCTACTAACAGTCCCCAATCTTCCATCGTATAGATGTAGATGCAGCGGTCATACCCTCTTGATAGAACGCACTCCCCGCCAAGCTGGTTTCTGTACTTTGCCGGAATGATTAACCGGTTCTTGCTGTCTATTGAATTTTCATAAGTCCCGGTAAACATATCTTCCCTCTTTGCACACAAATTCTATTTTTTATATTTGCTCCTCCATTTTAAACCACTTCTCTCCACAATTCAACACTTTATTGGTATTTTTATGTATTTTTCAGTAATTTCACTGATTTTTTTCATAAAAAAAAGAAGACTGTTCAAAGTCCAGTCTTCCATCATAAATTCATTTAATACTCTATAATAAAATTAGCAAAAAAATATACTTTTAGATAATCACTTTTTTTAAGTCCCACAGTCGCCTCAAGATTTAACATTCCATCTGCTTCTGTATAAAAAAATATTAGCTTTTCCGCCCTATAATCCATTTCGCCAGGATCCACAGCATCACTGCGATAAACCTTAAACTCGCTGCCCAGCAGCGCTTCGTGAACGTACCTAAGATTAATCGATGTAATGAAATACTTTTCTGCATCATCAATATTATCGTACAGCTTTGATGCATATACAGTATTATTCATATGCATATTAATGTCTATCATCGACATCGCCACCTTAGAACTCTCAACCTCTTGAAACTTAAGTTCTTTAGGAATTCTAAACCTCCTTGGAATCGAGAGTTCCGGAGCCTCATCCATCGAATAGGTACCCATATCATAATCTTTGCTAGCTATAAGCTTGCCCGTAATAGTATCAACGAGAGCCCAGTTGCAGATGGCTTTTGCAACCAACTGACCACCTTTATACATTTCATAGCCACGCGGAAAATTTGCACCTTTACCAGGAATAATCCACGTTTCTACGTCCACGTCGGAATACTTTTCAACTGGTCTAAACACCTCAATACTCATTCGGCTTACCACAAAAGCTTTATGCTCTTTGTTATATAGCTCATCGTATGCTACCGCCTCTTCTCTCATCTGTCTATCACCAGATTCCTGAAGAAGCTGCATAAGCTGCATCGGTTTAAGCGCACCATGTAGGTCGACTTCATACGATCTGATATTATAATGTGCCTTGAATCTCATATAAGTCCCCTTTTCTACTCTACAGTCGAATTATTTGCCCTGTCATAAATGATGAGCTGTTTGATGCAAGCTGCCTAGTTGCATCTGCAACATGTGTTCCCACACCCTCAACGTTCTCATATATAATAGCATTGACGTTAATATTTGCATCATTCAGCGATTTAGACAGTGATATGGTTAAGCCCTTGATATACGATTCGAGTATATCGCATGAGAACCCTGAGTTCTCATTCTTTGCAGCAGTTATTATAATACTGCCACAGCGTCGATTCAGAAACGGTCTGAGAGCTCTAATCGTATAGAAGAGTCCATCAATCTCTGCAATCACCATGTTACGCCATTTATCACCATCCATATTGTCGAAGCTAGTATTGTCAGAAATATCAATATTAAACACAAGCACATCAAACTCATCATCGAAATATCCTCTTAGTACTTCAAGTGCTGACCACAGCGAATCAAGTTTAGATATTTTACACCTAATATTAAGCGCACTTACCTCTTTGCTAAGAGCAATGGCCTTATCGTATGAATTGCTGTAAAAGAAAGCTGTAGATGCACCGTGCGATGCAAAGCTTCTCACTAGCATCTCGCCACCAGCATTTACACCGTCTGTTATAAGAACGCGTTTGCCCTTTCTCATGTTTTAGACCTCCAACACTACTGCTCATGAATATTTTTAATGTTATCACTTAGCCCACACAACATCAAGAGACCGCTATATGCTTCTGCAAGTAGCGGTCCCTAATATATTAAAATATGTGTTATCTCTAGACTCTACCGAATCAACTATTTCCAGAAATCCGTCTCGTCATGTATACCGATATCCGAAGCGATAAAATGCGGATCAAGATCAGCATGCTTCTGTTTCCTGTAGTCATTCAAGCACCTAACGGCAGTTCCACCTAGGAATAAAATTACCGGCATGTTAGTAATTACCATAAATCCTTGTGCCATATCAGCCATATTCCACACGAGGTCAGCCTGCGACACAGCACCCACATATATGAGCACAATAGCAATACATCTAAACACAAGCGCTTCCTGCCTCTTGAGATTTCTCTTCAGTACAAATGCCAGGCACCCTTCGCAATATGAGTAGTTTCCAATTAGCGTAGTAAAAGCAAAGAAGAACATCGATATAGCGATAAATATAGGTCCGAAATTGCCAAGTGTCGAATGAATAGCAGCTTGTACGTATCCCGCAGCGTTTGCAGCATCTCCATCAACGTATTTCTGAGGATCTACATCCGTAATTAAGCATAGGAATGCTGTTGTTGAACAGATAAGTAGCGTATCGATAAATACCGACAGCATCTGAACAAGTCCCTGCTTTACAGGGTGAGATACATCTGCTGTAGCAGCGGCATTAGGCGCAGATCCCATACCTGCTTCGTTAGAGTACAGTCCCCTCTTCACACCAAACATTATGCAAGATCCCGTGAACCCACCGAAGATTGCTTTGAAATCAAAGCATTTGCAAAAATAAGATGGAACATATGAGGAACATTCTTGATGTTCATGAGGATAACCACAAGCGCAACACCAACATAGATGACTCCCATTACCGGTACAAGTATCTTTGTTACATCTGATAACCTCTTTGCTCCACCTATTACTATCGCTCCAAATGCAAGTGCAAGGATTACCCCGATAACTTTTGGTGAATTCTGATTATAGAAACTGAAGATGCTAAACGTTGACTGCAGATTATAAGCTGCTAGCATATTATATCCGACTGCATATGTAAATATTATGATTATAGAGAAGAATACTCCGAGCGCCTTTCCGAGGCCTTTGAATCTAATCGCATCTCGCATGTAATATGCCGGTCCGCCGTGGCTAGAGCCGTCGCTGTTTTTCTTCTTGTAAATCTGAGCAAGTGTAGACTCAACAAAAGCCGAAGCTCCACCAAAAATAGCAGTGAGCCACATCCAGAAAATCGAACCAGCTCCGCCGAGGATAATAGCTGTGGCAACACCGATGATATTACCGGTACCTACTCTAGATGCAGTGGAAACCATTAACGCACCGAATGACGAAATACCGTTTTCACTCTTAGGTTTCTCAGACACAACTTTGATTGAGTCCTTGAACATGCTTATCTGCATGAATCTGGTGCGAATTGTAAAGTACAATCCACCAGCAAGGAGTAGCAGTGGCACAATCCAAGGCTTATATAGCACATCACTTATCATGAGCACTATATTGTTAATAGCATTTTCCATATTTTTTCTCCCTAATAATAAGTCCGCATAGTAGTAACGTATAAAGTAAAAGTATTTTAGTATAAAAAGTTGATGCACGATTCCCCTAATAATCATGCATCAACGTGAAAATTATACCACACTGCAAATAATGTGTCTATTATTTGTATATTATTTTAAATGGCATTACTCTATGATTATAGCTTGGTAATTAGCTGTTCTTTAGCTTCCCTTGTCATCTTTTTTATGTGCCACTCTCTGCTCATCGCTTCGCTCCTGTTATCAAACTCCTCGTAATACACTAAGTCTACAGGGACACGTATACTAGTGTATTTTGCACCATTTCCACTATTGTGAGTATCAATTCTTTTAGCTAGATTTACCGTCCATCCCGTGTATAAAGTACCATCATCGCAAAGCAATATATATGTGTAGAAACCGTCTTTTTCAGGCGCTTTTAGCTTTTTAAACTTTCCTACATGTGAAGATTTATAATTATTAATCATAAAATTACCCATTAATCTTTTTCATCGCTGTTAGAACATCATCCATATGACCATGATTGCCACCCTTGTTATAGCAGCCCAATGTAATGACTATGTACTTTTTGCCATTCTTTTCTGCTAATACAGCTATGCTCTTACCAGCTTCTTTTGTATATCCAAACTTACCACCGAGAACCTTAAAATTTTTAATCTTGTGCTTATTAAATGCTGAAATAACGTCATTTGATAGTTTTATACCATCAGGGTGACGCTCAGTCTTTGTCGATACATAAGTCGGCGTAGTGAAAATTTTGTAATAATCTTTATCCGGTAGCGATTCCTTGAGTAATTTCGCAACGTCTGAAGCAGTCGAGTACTCCCCTCTCTTGTAAACACCATCCGGTGTCTCGTAATGCGTATTAGAAAGCCCTATTACACTTGCTTCATCATTCATTTCACTTACAAAATGGTTTATATTGCCACCCATCATGCTAGCAATCGAATTTGCACACGCTCCATCAGATCGCATAATCATCGCATAGAAGAGATCATTTAAATCGGTGCTCTCATCCACATCATAACCCACCATAAACTCTTTTTGCCGCTTGACAATTTTAACCGCTTCTGCGCTTACCTGCCCGTTATCATCAAGGACAAGACCCTTGCTCCGCATAATAATGAGAGCCTTTCGGCATGTCATCAGCTTAGTCAGCGATGCTATAGGCAGTTTTTTATTGCCATTAACGTCAATCTCTACTTTGCCGTCAGTCAGGTTGTATACATATACACTTTTGCTATTATAGATATCTTTGCTTCTGCTACGGCACTCTCCAGTTCCTCTATCAGAGATGAATAAACACATGAAAGAACTATTGCAACCACAATGATTGCAATAGTTATCCAGATGTAAATTCTTTTTCTTTTATTCTTATTCTTATTATCGTATCTAGTTTCCAATATACCTTCTTACTAAAATTCTTACAGAAATCATGGTGCTAATACAAACCAGCTTCCGAGATGACTAAATACTTTTATATCATCTCTAGAAAAGCAGTAATTCTAGTATTAAGCTGCCCGACATCTGCCTTAGAATAATCCGTTTCCACGCTCAAATACGGAATTCCCTTCTCCTCTGTTACGAATTTTCCTATCGATTTAGATTCAATATTATATGTCAGACAGGCCGTAAGCGACATATCCACTACTCCGTCTACATTATATTGATCGATTAGTCTCCCTAGCAGTTCGTACCTGTTCTTATTTGGAGTCATCACTGAACAGCCAATCTTAAGGTATCTATCTGCTATCGCTCCTATTATATCATCGGCCTCTGCATCCACAAGTCTATCAAAATTCTTATATCCAGAGCAGTTCTCGTAACATACAACAACACCACCATTATTTTCTATGGCATTCACGACTTTCATGGTTCCACTCCCCATCGGACATCCTGTTATTAAAATTCTAGAACGCTTATCTAACATATTGCCATGATTGTATTCATCTTCAATTCGGTTAGTCAAAGAATTAAGTGATTCGACGAGCTCTTCTTTATCAAATTTAAATGTGCTGCCATATACAGCATTGAATAGATTTTCTCCTGTTATAGGGGCCGGGTCATGTATCATCACTTCAGAAATCTTCCTCTGTGCATCTCTCTCCCTATTCTTGAGCCTTGCAGCATTTCGAAGCTTATCTTCTGTAATTTCAACACCAAACTTTTCTTCCAAATACTTGATAAACTTAACTACTTCTGCACGCCACAGTTTCCTACCTTCTTCGTCCTGACTATTAGGAAGATTCATTAGGTAAAGTTCCTTAAAATCAGACATGAGCTCATACATTTCTTCTTACCATCGCAAGTCGTCTCACCTACAACTACGTCGGAAAAGTGGAAGTAAGGACACTTGTCAGATTTTGCAAACCCGTAGCTGGCCTTAATCAGCGGACATAGGTTGGCAGGTAAATCTTTTTCGGCCTCAGGAATAGCTTCATCCGACATAGAACATAGGCCTATAGGCGCTGCCCCTACTGCCATAGCAACTTCCTGCGGAAAATAGGTACAGTATGCACCTATAACCGGTGTACCCGACTCCTTGATTTCTTTAACGCTTAAGAATGAGTTCCTTCTCTGTTCCGAGAACTCCTCAAATACCTCCGGTAATTCCTTAATAATTTCCATATCTGCTCTCCACCTACTCTTTAAGTATCAAAATTCGTGCTGCATGCGATAAATCATTTTACTAGCACTAATGCACTCTTAAAATAATTATACCAGTTCACTTTAGAGGATTTTACACCTGACCATGCATAAATTCAATCTCATGAATGCGTATTTTACAGCACTTCGAGGATTATAAGCCTTTTTTTATATCGCCAGTTATTATTTTTTATTTTTCAATAATTAGTATCAGAATATCCCATTATTAAGTATTTATTAAATTGCACGCAACCTACTATGAAGAGCGGTTTTTAAATGCTATATTTACAGATAATAAATGTACTCATTACGAGATTAGGAGAATTAATAATGGACAGTTCAAAACTACACAAACTGAAAGTCTTGTCTGGTGCACAGCTCAAGTATATAGCATTTATCTCGATGCTGATAGATCATACAAACAAAGCCCTTATATACCCGAATCTTACGGGTGGAAAACTGAATGTCTTAAGCGATGTATTTGATATACTGGGTAGAATTGCCTTCCCTATATTTGCCTTTCTACTTGTAGAGGGTTATTTCAAAACACGCAATAAATGGCGATACCTCGGAACACTCCTATTGTTCGGAGCTATTTCTGAGGTGCCTTTTGACATGTTTACAAGCGCAGAATTCTACGAAAAGAATTGGAGCAACGTGATGTTTACGCTTGCACTCATGCTTATAACAATCTGGATTATAGATATACTTAAGGAAAAGATGAAGTCCTTACATATGGCTTTTTGGTACCTCGCATCTCTTTTCGTCATCCTAGCAGGCATCGCTCTCTCCTTGTACTTTAGTGTCGACTATGACTACCACGGAATCCTGATTGCATACTTTTTCTATTTATTCCACGGGAGAGAGTTACTGGCAATTCCATTCTGTTTTGTTTCGATGATCAAGGAGCCATGGGCACTACTTGGATATGGATTCGTTCTCACTTATAACGGAGAGCGCGGAAAGCAGTATAAGCTTTTGAACTATTTATTCTATCCTGTACACCTATTAATACTGGGGATAATTAGAATGAAATTGGGAATATAAATTATTTTCTAGCACTGTATTTTAACAATATATAAATGCATGGTGTATAGTTATCTAAAACATGTCATCTTTAATTCAAGAAAATAAAATGCTAAAGGCCTGATTCTAGGAATCAGACCTTTTTGCATGTGCGAAATATGGAGTTAGGAATATTTCGACCTGTGTTAATATATGGCCAGCACCCACTACTTTGGGCACATGCCTTGAAAGCGATGACGCAGTACAATAATCTACTGACTATCGCTATTATGGCACCTATCTTATGCAAATTAATTCTATGCTATGGAATTATTCTAGTGTCAAGTGATTATTTTCTTTTTTTTATAAAATACTTATGATTTATAGCGTTTTTAGATTTGATGTATCATAAAAATATATAGAGCTCATTTGAATAATTTTGCATATAAAAACCTTGGATTTATTCCAAGGTTCATTCATACCAATACTATCTACTTTTCTTTAGCCAATCTTTATCTGAAGTTCCATCACCACGTGAAGTTCTCCTGATTTTTTTAATTTACTCGCAATCATGCCTATTACCGGATTTATTGCAATCTTTTCACCGTATCGAGCATAGGCGGTCTTGCGGAACATATCGATTGCCGACATATCAAACTTTTTTACAGAGCCAATATTTACAAGTGAACACATGTACATTCCCTCTGGCTCATACTCGTATCCATGAGGTAAATCTATGGATAGTTCCTCTGTGTATGATTCTGATATAGCCGCATGCCACGACTCCGTATCATCGATTGAAGTAAAACCATAATCCACAAAAGGGTTTACGTAATCTGAGAACAATACATCACTGATTGATGCTTCAAGTTCTATGGCACCAAATTCCCCACTAATACTATCTACAACGTGGTATCTATAGCGACCAGGCAGACTCTTTATCCAATAGCTACCGATGTTCTGATTGCTCGTTTCATACCTATATTTGAGTTCTTCTATGCGCTTTAGAAGCGTGGTGCCAAAACTTATTTCGTTCTTAAGTTCATCATAATATCTATCCAGATAACACGACATATTGTGTTCATAATCACCATGCCGCATCGCCTCGATTTCTCTAATGCTCAGATTAAGATTTTTGTGCTGAATTGTATCAAGCAACTCAAAAACCGCCATATTGTCATAGGTGCGGTAATTGTTGCTTTCATTGCGCTCCGAGACAATCACGCCTCTTTTCTCATAGTAGCGAATCATATCTCTGGATAAGTGCAAGAAATTAGCTACTTCTCCGATCGTGTACTTCATATCCCCACCCTATTAACCTTTGGCATGATTATATAGTATAGATGGTAGTTCGATGTGAATTGTTTTTATTATGTGCAAGGTATCATTATTTTCTGAGTTAGGAATATCAACAAGTGATTTACTTAAATGTCTCAATATATTCTACCGACTTTACAAAAGAGGTTGAAAGTTATAGATAAACAACAAGTATTAATCACTGTAAATCAGAGCCCTCACAAATTCTATAAGCTGAACTTGGATGTTGTAAAAAAATAGATGATAATCAAACGGACCCCTATCGGGGTCCTATTTGCATTTTTAGACCTATGGCAATTATTTTTGTATTATTTATTATCGAAACTGTATTATCCGGACTATGGAACACAGCTAATGTAGCCATTTCACTTGTTAGCATCATTTTAAATCATTATTTTGCCGGTATAATCTCAATCCAATATCCGTCTGGATCTTCGATAAAATATATCCCCATCCCCTCATTAACAAAGACAATGCAATCTAACTCCTCATGAAGTTTAACAGAAGCTTCGATATCATCAGTAGTCATTGCAAGATGATACTCGAGTTCTCCTAGTTCATATGGCTCCTTGCGGTCGTGTAAATACGTGAGTTCCAGCTGAAAATCGGTTTTACCGTCACCAAGATAAACTAAAGTAAAGTTGTCGCCATGGTTTTCTCTAACTGGCTTTAGTCCAAGCGCCTTATCGTAAAACTCAAGGCTACGATCTAAATCTAAAACGTTGAAGTTAAAATGGTTAAAAGTAAACATGTTTTCTCCTTTAAATTGAATAGAATACAAATTCAATTGTATTAGCGATTTCCTAGAGCATCTTTTTAAACTAGAAATTCGTTTGATACCATTTGAACTTGATTTAGTTAATTCGATTTCTTTCATACTTAAATATAATTTTTTTCTGTATTATATCATACAATAATAGGCATCAATAATTGTCTATAAAGAATTTAGCAATATTAATGTACTAATATTATAAGCTAAGGTATCCCATTGACGTTTTGTTGTATTTATTATTTAATTAAAGCACCATCTTTGAAAGATGGATATACCAGGTGCGTGCTTCCCCTACGTGAGGTGGGCACCTGGTTTTTATATGATAGTGTGCAACCTGCTTACTTTATAAGCATGTATAACTCGTACATAAAACTAAAACAATCATTTAAAGTCAATGATTCTAATCATTTTGGCGGACACGGGAACCCGTGGCTTCTCGCCCCATCATTATTGCATAAAAAAAGAGACGAGCCTAGCTCGTCTCCTTTTGGCGGAGGACATGGGACTACTATGGCGGATACTGTTCGACTTTCGCTTCGCTCTGTCTCACTGACCGCCTCTGTATTTGACCTGCCTTGCCTCTCCCTTCGCTTCGCTCGGCAGTCGGCTGGCTAGGTCATAATCGAACCTCACGGGAACCCGTGGCTTCTCGCCCCATCATTATTACATAAAAAAGAGACGAGCCTAGCTCGTCTCTTTTTGGCGGAGGACATGGGACTCGAACCCACGGGGCTGTTATGCCTTACCTGATTTCCAATCAGGCTCCTTAGCCACTCGGTCAATCCTCCACACGCGGCTAACGCACTAATATTCAAATCGTGCCTAAATAGGTTAACATAAACGGAATCTAAACGCAAGCCGTTATTATATTCACGCGTATGGTATTATGTAAATACACAGAAAGGAGTATCAAATGCACGAGCTTATAGAACTATTAAAATCCGATATGAAGCCTGCACTAGGTGTTACTGAACCAGGTGCTATAGCTTTTGCTGTTTCCACGGCTTGTTCGTACCTTAGCGGCGAGGTAGAGAGCATCGAACTTAGACTTAATAGCGGTATATACAAAAATGCTTTTACCTGTGGTATCCCAAGCAGTCCTCACCTAGGCAACCTATATGCAGCAGCACTCGGTGCAATTGCAGCCGATAATTCCAAAGGTCTCGAGTGCCTTTCGTCAGTCACTCCTGCTGATAATAAAGCCGCTGAGAAGATGATTGCCGATGGCCGGATCACGGTTTTGCTATCGGAGGTTAGCAGCCGCATACACATAGAAGTAGTCGCCCGCTGTGGTAATGAATCCGCTGAGGTAATTATTTGGGATAGCCATACCAATATTACATGCATAAAACACAACGGCGAAATTGTAGAGGGCAGTGATTCACCCGCTTATGACCAGTCTGAACCTGCTGAACCACCGATAATTCACAAGTACACTCTTCAAGATTTTGTCAACCTAGTTAACGAAGTTTCATTTGATGATATAGCGTTTATTAAGGATGCTTACACGGTTAATCTACACCTTTACGATGTTGCCATGGCTAGTGACCGAACGACTTTTGCAAAATTGCTATATAAAAATAACGGAAATAAAACTATTAGCGATAACGCTGTCGATACAGCAAGTCTATTATGCAATGCTGCGATTGAAGCGAGAGTGCTAGGACTTGATGCCCCGGCGATGAGTATTACTGGATCTGGTGCACATGGAATCATAGCTACACTTCCTCTGTATGGCTACTGTAAAATCCATGATATCGAAGATGAGAAGCTTATCCGAGCAACTGCTCTTAGCTATCTAGTCTGTACATATATAAAAGAGTATTCTGGTAAACTATCTGCATTTTGCGGATGTGCTATCGCTGCTGGAAGCGGTATGGCTTCTGCACTTGTATACCTTGATGGTGGCGATACTGAAGCAATGTTCAGATGCCTTAACAACATGGCGAGTAGCATCACTGGGATGATTTGTGATGGAGGGAATCATGGCTGTGTAATGAAGGGGGTCTCAGCTGTAGATACGGCTTTTCGTTCAAAGACTTTGCAATGGCTGGTATATGCATAGAAAACCTACACGGCATCAACGGTTCAACTCCTGAAGAAACTATGCGTAATATGGGCTTAATCGCCTCGCCTGGTATGGTAAAAACAGAGGAGACTATCTTAGATATAATGAAATCAAAGTTACAATCATAAGCATAATTGGCGCTGTAATCAGTGTTACAATCATAAGCATAATTACAAAGCGGACGGCAATGCCGTCCGCCATTTTTAAATATAAATTTCGCTTTGAAATCGATTCAAAAGTATACTACTCGTAAATCTTGTACTCCTTTGTCTCAAGAGCTCTGAGTGCACCATCAGCGAGAGACTTCATCTCTTCCTCTCCTGGGAATCTTAGAACTGGAGCAACCTTACCTACGTAGGAAGTGATTTCCTCACAGAATCTATCACTATAAGCCATTCCACCTGTGTAAACGATTGCATCTACATCGAAGTGAAGAACGGCAGACATAGCACCGATATCCTTAGATAGCTGGTAAGCGATAGCTCTGAATGCACCTAAGCACTCCTTATCTCCTTCGTCAAACGCCTTGTTCTCTACTGTACGGAAATCCTTAGTTCCTGTGTATGAGAATACACCAGCCTCATGACCGATGATTTTCTTTACTTCAGCCTTAGTCTTTCCAGAGAAGCATAGGTTAACGAGAGCATTTGCAGGAAGAGCACCACCTCTATCCATACCCATAGAACCATCGTCCTTTACGTTGTATACATCTACAACTCTGCCCTTCTTGTGAGCTGCAACAGATACTCCACCTCCGAGGTGAACTACAACTAGGTTTAGGTCTTCATAAGCCTTTCCTATTTCCTTTGCTGCCTTTCTAGCAACTGACTTCTGGTTAAGCGCATGGAAGAAGCTCTGTCTCTCCATACCCTTTAGTCCAGAGTATCTAGCAACATCATCAAGCTCGTCTACGCAAACAGGGTCAACGAAGAAAGCAGGAATGCCAACTTTATCACCTAGTTCTTTTGCTAGATATGCTCCGAGGTTAGCCGCATGCTCACCGTAAGGTGGGTTCTTAATATCTCTGATAACTGCATCGTTTACGAGATAAGTCCCAGATGGGATATGCTTGAATAGTCCGCCACGACCGCAAATTGCGTCAAAATCTTCCAGTTTGTAGCCTTCAGCATCGAGCGTCTTCATTATTACGTCGCGACGGAATGGCATCTGATCTACGATGTTTGCATACTTGTCCATCTCAGCTGCATCGTGGTCAATACCTACGCGCATAAGCTCCTGATCATTCTCGTATACAGCAATCTTTGTGGATGTTGCTCCAGGGTTGATTACAAGAATCTTCATGTTACCAATTTCTCCTTTCGTTACCTCAATATTTTAATCATGTCCTTAGTATAAATACATTCGAACGTGATAACATGACTATTTATTTCTATTACCAGCTTTGCGCCTCTCAATCTCTTTGAGAAGCTTCTTGCGAAGTCTGATATCCTCTGGTGTTACCTCTACGAGTTCATCTCCATTTATGAATTCGAGTGCCTCCTCCAGGGTAAATGTTCGCGGTGGTGTTAGCTTAATCGTGTCATCGCTTGCCCGCCGCACGCATATTAGATACTCTCTTTGCCTTGCATGGATTTACTACCATATCATCGCCTCTAGAGTTCATACCGACTATCATACCTTCATAAACGTGAGTTCCAGGTTCAACGAACATCTGCACACGCTCCTGAATATTAAATATTGCATATGGCGTACAGTTGCCTTCTTCCTGTGCTACAGCAACACCGTTAGTGCGCTCTGGAATTTCACCCTTCCAAGTTTCAAATCCCTCAAAGCGTCTAACCATGGTACCTTCACCATGAGTATCATTTATAAACTCACTTCTATATCCCATGAGTCCACGAGTTGGAACTGAGTACTCAATCTTCGAATATCCGTTGCCTTCGCTCATCATCTGCTTCATCATGCCCTTACGCATATTGAGCTTAGAGATAACCGATCCAGAATATTCATCTGGAACACTCACAACAACCTCTTCAACTGGTTCAAGCAGCTCCCCATTGTCACCGCGCTTCGTTACAACCTCAGGCTTAGATACAGCGAGTTCATATCCTTCACGACGCATATTCTCTATAAGAATCGATAGATGTAGCTCTCCTCTACCAGAAACCTTAAATGAATCAGTAGAGTCTGTAGGCTCTACTACCAGCCCAACGTTAACTTCGAGCTCTTTCTCCAGTCTCTCTTTGATGTGTCTACTTGTCACGTATTTGCCGACTTTACCAGCGAACGGAGAAGAGTTAACCATGAAATTCATCGATAAGGTTGGCTCTTCGATACTGATATTACCGAGAGATTCAGGATGTGCTGGATCACAGATTGTCTCACCTATCGAGATGTCTGAAATACCCGATACAACGACGATATCCCCGCACTCAGCCTCGTCAACTGACATTCTCTGAAGCCCTCTATATACAAATACCTGATTTATCTTGGCATTGTACGACTCTTCTTCATCTTTCATGACCACTACCTGCTGTGCCGCCTTGAGTGTGCCTCTTGTAATTCTGCCTATTCCAAGTCTTCCAATATAGTCATCGTATGCAAGTGAAGAAATCTGTAGCTGAAGTGGCTCATCCCTTAGATCAGGATATGGATCACAGTGTTCAACTATCTTATCAAGCAGGGGTTCTATATTGAACTTCCCAAAGCCCTTTGGACTTTTCTTAATCTTAGTTGTACCGTCATCCACCATGATATCAGCAACTTCACTAGGGTCACTAACTGCTATTCCCTGCCTTGCAATTCCATACATGATTGGGAAATCTAGCTGTTCATCGTTAGCCTCAAGATCCATAAACAGTTCATAAACTTCATCTACAACCTCATCTATTCTAGCATCCTTCTTATCTATCTTGTTGATAAATAAGATAGGATTTAATCCCTGCTCAAGCGATTTATTGAGCACGAATCTGGTCTGAGGCATAGGCCCTTCACTAGAGTCTACTAGTAGAATTACTGTATCAACAGTCTTCATGATGCGCTCAACCTCGGAGCTGAAATCGGCGTGTCCTGGTGTATCGACAATATTAATCTTGTAATCCTTGTACATGATAGAGCAGTTTGGAATATATAGTTATTCCACGCTCCCTCTCGATTGCATCACTATCCATTACACACTCTACAACCTCTTCATTGTCTCTAAACACGTGAGATTGAGCAAGAAGTGCATCAACAAGTGTTGATTTACCTGCATCAACGTGTGCAATTACTGCGATATTAATTATCTTATTTTTTTCTCCCATCGTTATCCCTTCTAACTGGCTATATCTATAAAATACTTATCTTCCCGAACTGAGGAAAAATCTCCTTCTGCGGTTAATTACGTTGTAAACGCTTTCTATCGTTCTTTCAAATTGATAAAGCTCCCTTGTCAAAGTCTCGACATCACCATTTGAAACGCTAGCCATAGATGTGCGTCCTTCGGCGATAATTTCAAACCAATTTGGCGCTGTAACTTTGAACCCTCTGAACTTCTGTGCCCATATCTCATACTGTGAGAATTGCATAGCATAAGGTAACATTTCGTAGAAATATTCTGAGTTTGACTGCTGCATTATCGCAATATCCCTAGGCTTCGCTTCTTCGATGAAGTTGCGCATACCCATCATCCTGTTTGAAAGACGAGCATTTTCTCTAGCCCTCGCTTGCCATTAGGCACGTCATCATCGCTCCAAATGCACCAGCAACTACTATCAGAAGAGGAATCATTAGCGATTTATTGCACTTATACACGAGATATCCTACGTACACAAGCTCAGCTACGTAAAGCGCAGAATACATGGAAATTGAAACCTTGAAGTGATTCCAATCCATATCGTACCTGAGATCAAATCTTCTCGTGATAATGTTCAAAATCAATACTGAAAGCACGAACAATCCAGCTGGAAGTCCATATTTAATCTCTTCTTCATACATATACATCGACACAAGAACAGGAATAGTAGCAATTGCAAGAGATATAGCTACAATACTTACATACCTAAACAGCTTTGATATTGTAGTGCTCGCCCTCATCTCGCGAGAGCTATAGCCACTAGCAACACTGCTTTCAACATCGATAAGTATCCTCTTGAGCTTAACTCCTATGTCCTCCATCTCGACAGCTCTTCCTTCATAAACATCTTCAAAAAGTTCTCCATAAATTGCACGAATATATCTATCTTCGTCAATAGATGGCGCATTAAGCTTCACTAGCTTATACTTCTTTGGAGCATACTCAACTATCTTGAGGCACCCTGATATTCCCAGTCTGACTATAAGCGGAACGATATCTCGTATTGATAACTTACCGTTAAACACATATGCTACGTCAGCGGTTGATATACCATCGATTGGATTAGAAATAACCTTTTTCTTAAACTTCGGATCTCTTCCACCTGCTAACCACAAGATTAGCGACAGTGTTGCTGCAGCGATAAATAGTACCCCTCCTAGTCCAATAGTCCACTCGTTATTTAGAGGATCTTTCCAATATCCATCTGGAAGTTCGGCCTTAAAGTGATGCCAAAATCAGACGGAATAAGCGAACCACTCATGGTAATGGTATTTCCATCTATGGAGTACGACATCTTGTTTGATACATCCTGAGAACCAAACTGGCCAGCATAATACTGAAGGTCATCCCAAGGGAAGTCCTTGGGCAGCACTAACGTGAACTTGTAGTTCTGGATGGGTACCTCCCAATCAGGCGATAGCGCAGTCAAATAAAACAAATCGTAGTTCTTATTCTTTTCGGCAAACTCCTTCACAATATAGGTAATCTTAAAGGTATGACTTCCCTTCCGCAGCTGTTTCTTGTCTTTAATTACAATGTTATACTTCGAGCCATTTTTCGCCAAAGAAAAATCAGTACCCTTAACATCTACATCGTTAATGATGTAGTTACCTGCGGGTACGTCGAAAGATATTTCCGAAAGATTATTCGGAAGATTAACGGTTATCTGCTTAGTAACTTCATAGGTGTGATTCTTTTTTACAACTGCCTTAAAATCATAGTTGTTAATCTCGTAGCTATTATCCTTAGTTGCACCGAAAGAGTCAGTCAAAACTAGACCATGACTCACACTCATGATTACAATAGTTAGCAATATTTTAATTAAGTATTTATATGTATTTGACAACACTTTGCCGTTGCTCGTCATTATACGTCTCCTTCTAGGCAATACTTCTTGATATTATACCGCATAAAATAGTTAAGCACAATGATTCAAAGGAGCATAGAATAGTTGATACGCTTCGAACCTTAGTATAAAATACAGGATAGATACTATATTAACGAGGACGTAATATGAAGAGACAAGATTACATATCATGGGATGAATATTTTATGGGGGTTTCCCTGCTTGCGGCTAAGCGAAGCAAGGATCCTAACACACAGGTTGGAGCTTGCATTGTCGACAGCAACAATGTGATTCTATCCACTGGTTACAACGGATTCCCTGTCGGTTGCTCGGATGATGATCTACCGTGGGACAGAACTGGCGAGGATACCAAGTACCCTTACGTTGTTCATGCTGAATTAAACGCAATTCTTAATTCAGGAGGCAAGTCGCTTAGAGGTGCAACGATCTACGTTGGACTTTTCCCATGTAACGAATGCGCTAAGGCAATTATTCAGTCCGGCATCAAAGAGGTCGTATATCTAAACGACAAGTATGCTAACGAGAAATCCACCTTAGCATCTAAGCGAATCCTAGGCATGGCTGGGGTTAAGCTTCGCAGGCTCACTCCTAGGGATAAGAATCTCGTACTAAGCTTCGAAAATGAGCTTGATAGATAGCACTTGGCTTTATTTCGATTATTATTAAGTGATTATTTTGTTAATTGGAGGTAGTTTTATGAAACTTCTAGTTGTTGGTCCTCGCGGCAAAATGGGCCGCCTGATTACATCGATTGCTGCAGACCGTGAAGACATCACTGTTGTCGGTGGTGTCGCTCCTGCTGACAGAAATTACATCGGCAAGGATATTGGAGAGGTCGCTATGATCGGCAGAGCGATAGGTGCCCCTGTTGTTTCGGATATCGAAGAGCTAATAGATGACTGTGATGTAATCATAGATTTTGCCACTGTTGAGCAGGCAATGATTACACTGGAAGCTGCGAAAAAGCACAAGAAAGCACTAATCTGCGGAACCACTGGATTCAGCCTAGAACAGAGGGAAGCATTTGAAGAAGCAGGTAAAACAATCCCTGTAATGCTTGCGGCTAATACGTCTAGACTTGTAAATGTTATGTATAAACTAATTGAAGATGCTACGAAATTAGCTGGTGATGTGGATGTTGAAATACTCGACATGCACGATGGTACTAAGCTTGACTCACCTAGTGGTACGGCTAAAGAAATCGGAGAGCTCGTAGCTAAAACTAGAGGCGAATCTCTCCACGATGTAGATAGATACGGCAGGCAAGGAAGGTGTCCTCGCAAGCATGGCGAGATTGCTTTTCACTCCATCAGAGGCGGAGATATCTCAAGCAGCCATACGACATATTTTGTAGGTCTCGGCGAGAGGCTTGAGATAACTCACCACTCTCAGAGCTTTAAGTGCTTTGCTGCCGGTGCAGTTGACTGTGCCGTTTACCTCAGCAAGCAGCCTGTTGGATCATATACGGTTCAGGATTGCTTTGGGTTATAGACTATTTATGTCAATCAACCCATAGTGAATATATTGACTTCTGCTCCTTTATTTGTTGTTTATAGACCGTATTTAAAGTGTCGCAGAAGTTTTTCATCTATAATGATATTTGTTTATTACCCTACCTCATAATACTAACTGTATAATTATTTATATTAAGATTTAAAGCTTGATTTGTAGTTTTTTTATTATTCTTTAGGCTGAAACCAATAAGAATGGAATCCAGAATTAACAACAAATCCTCCCTTAGGTACTTGTCGTATTGTATTAACTATATTGATGTAGTCCCCTACCCCAAAAATAAATGGAAATGCACAGTATGATAATACTTTGGTTCCTATATCTCCCATGTTTACAAAAAAAACAGCCCAGAAAATATATGGAATAACGGCAAAAATTAGTGTTGGCGCAATGGACATTAGTATGAATCTTTTTTTCTCGAGTGGCTTTGTAGAGTGACATGCTAGCACCCCATTGCTTAAGGATATGTAAATCTTCACATCCGCATTTTTTCCATAACACACAGCATGGATATATTCATGTAATATCGCCTGTATAATCCAAAGAGCTACTATATCCAAAGTAAAGTAATCTGCACCTATGTATGGTACACCTTGAATATCAGAAATAACCTTACTAATGGTAACAAAAATAATCGTTACGACTATTGCTAAAAGTAAACACTTAGGAATAAACGCCTCTACATCCTTGCTCTCCTTGAACATAACTGCATTATCAGGTAGATTCGCTTCTTCTAGATTATGCAAATCCTTAATTAATTTATGCTTATTTAAAAACTTATACATAAAGGTGTCCTAAAATATACGATATAATCAACGAAGTAATAATACCTAAAAAAAACAGTACAAACTTATTCATATTTTCTCCAGTAAGCGGTGGTACTTTACTAGTAGCACCGCTAAATATAATTTATAACTAATCTATTGCTATTTTTCCCCTATTCCCCCAAATGTATTTTTTTCCGGAGCACACCATCCACATATATAATCTAACATATCTGCAATCCACTGTTTATTTAGACTATCCGCTAAATTGTTGTGATACCTAAAAAGTATGTTATATGCTTGCTCTTGTGCAACCCTTAATTCTTTTATTTTAATCAAAATATCATATCCCTGCATATTGTATGCATGATAATTTTCCTCAGTTATATTCGTTGAAAGTTGCTTTATTTGATTAAATAATTCGTCTGCTGTACACATTAGAGGTTCCATAAATCGCTCTATCAACTTATCCGCCTGCTTTATGCCGTCGCATGCTGCTGATGTAATACCACCTGCATATCCGCAGCCCTCACCTGCAGGATAAATGCCGGAGATTGTTGTGCTTTCGCCCGTCTCTCTATCTCTAATAACTCTTAGAGGTGCCGAGCTTCTAGTTTCAACAGCTTTGATCACTGCATCTGGGCTATCATATCCGTGAATCTTCTTAGCGAAATTCGGAACTGCTTCTCTAATCGCTTCGTATGCGAAGTCCGGAAGAGATGCAATGACCTTATCTGCTTTCCAGAGAGGAACTCACCCATATTACATGTTGGAGGTTTGTAGTTTCCACCACCGTTTTCAAAAGCGAGCCTTTCGTACTTCTGCTGGAATCTGATGCCTGCTAGCACATCATCGGATTCAAAATCGCTCACTCTCACATCGCAGAGAATACCACTGTTAGCAGTCCCGCTATCTCTCCTTCTGTTGCTCATGCCATTAACGCAGACTTCTCCGCTATGTGTAGAGCACGTTACAACCTCTCCACCAGGGCACATGCAAAAAGAATATACACCTCTACCATTGCTCGCTTTGTACGAAACCTTGTATTCCGCTGGAGGAAGCCTATCCTCTGATCCGTACTGTGCTCTATCGATTAGCTCCTGTGGATGCTCCATTCTAACTCCTATAGAAAGTGGTTTCTGCTCCATCTCAAGTTTCGATTCTTTGATAAGCTCATATGTATCTCTTGCGCTGTGACCAGTGGCAAAAATCATCGCATTGGTTTCAAGAATCTCTTTACTTCCATCTGAAGACGTGACAGTTATAGACCTTAGTTCGCCATTTGAAATCGATATATCGCTGAGCTTTGATCCAAACCTAACTTCACCACCGAGGGCAATTATCTGTTCTCTAAGCCTTACTATCACAGCTCTCAGCACGTCTGTACCTATGTGAGGCTTATGCTTATATATAATTTCTTCTCCTGCACCAGCGTCAGCAAAAGTCTCCATTACGAACTTGATATTAGGATCTTTGATACCACTGGTTAGCTTTCCATCTGAAAATGTACCAGCTCCACCTTCTCCGAACAGAATATTGGAATCTTCGTTTAGAACGCCCTCGCTTTAAACGCCTCTACGTCCTTAACACGTTCAGACATACATTTGCCACGCTCTATGACTATCGGTCTATAACCATTCCTAGCAAGCTCTAGGGCAGCAAATATCCCGCACGGACCAAATCCTACGATAACTGGGCGACCTATAAGATTCTCACTTCCAGGTATCGGGTCCGATTTTTCAATTGGCTTATGCACATTACACTTATGCTTTTTTGCAATTCTAGGCGATACCTGTACTCCTGCCGTAAAATCTACGGTATATACCATGAATATATTTGACTTGTCCCTTGCATCTATCGACTCACGAGCAACCTGCCAAGTCATGATGTCCGAAGCTTTTAAAGATAGCTGCTTAGATATTTTGTCCGGTAAATCGGTCATTTCACGCCCCACAGGTAGCTTCACTTCGCTTATCCTATATGAATATTTGCCAGGCGTCTCTCCGCCACGCCATACTCTATCTATAATTCTCGCCTCCATACTTTATCCTTCTTTATATAATCCTATTCATATCTAAAGCTAAATACGTCCTGCTGCTGCACCTGCACGCTTTCCAGATAGGAACGCATGATTTAGGTTATATCCGCCGCAAAAGCCGTCATAATCTAGAACTTCACCAACAATATATAGATTCTTTACTAGATTTGATTCAAACGATGATTGATCAACTTCCGAAGTTATAACTCCACCGGAAGTACACTGCGCTTCCTTCCACCCCTTCTGACCGGTCGGCTTAAACTTAAGAGCACTCGCACTGGCTACCAACTTATCTCTAGTTTCTTCTGATGATAAGACTAGAGAGTCTTCATCTGCTTTAAAACCTGACTGCTTAATTATTTCAAGTGCTACACCTTCCTTGTAGATAGTCTTAAACACATCCACAAGCTTCTCGCTCTCTAAAAATTCATTATTTGTATTAGAAACTCTTTCGGCCGTACGCTTTAAAACCTCTCCTAACTCTACATCTTTACACAAATCGAGCTCGATCTCAAAGCTTGAAAAAGTATCACCTGGTTCAAACTTCATCATCTTAGATAGATTAAATACGCATATACCCGAGAGCCCAAACTTAGTGAATTGAACTTCTCCGTCTTCTCTATGTATCTCTTCACCATCTTTGAACAGCTTCGCTTCCGCATGCACTCTTACACCCGATAGTTTTGATAAATCCGTATCTCCACACTCTATCGGTGCAAGCGAAGGCGCGAGTCTAGTTACTGTGTGGCCAAGCTTCCTAAGCCATCTGTATCCGTCTCCAGTTGAACCGTATACAGGTGCGGACTTGCCGCCGACCGCTACTACAAGGGCTGACGAATACACGGTACACTTAAGGGCATTAGCCGATCTACCTTGGCTGCTTGCTTCCCCCATGGAAACCGACGTTACGAATTCAGTCTTGTCAGAATCATACGATACTTCCAGTGCAGTAACCCCGGTATATACCTTTACACCGAGCTGCTTTAGCCTTAACTCAAGCAGTTCTGAAACATCAGCAGCAGACTCAGATACAGGGTAGAGAAATCCATTGTCATTAGTTTTAGTCACTATGCCTAGAGAACTCAAAAAAACTAGTAACTTCACTAAAACCTTCCGCATTAACATTAGTTATATTGCATCTTCCATTACCAGTCGCACGAAGCTTACGGCCCATGATTTCATTTTTTTCAATCAAAACCACATCAAGCTTAGAATTGCTTCGCTTGGCACTTATAGCTGCTGCCATACCTGCTGGACCACCACCGATTATTAAAATGTTACTTCTTAGAGTTTTGGGAATCTGAGGGCTATGAAATGTACCCTTTTCCCTCATGTGCTTTTGCGACATAAATACACCTTCTTGCATATATAAAATCATATAATTATATCATAATGGGCTAATACAAACATGCCTAGATGATTGTATTAGCCCATTATTCTTGTGTTATTAACTTTATGTATTCGCTTTATTCTATGCGAACTTCTCCGCTGCAGCCTTTAGCTGCTCAGCCTTATCTGTATCTTCCCATCTTACTCCAAGTGCATCTCTACCGAAATGTCCATACGCAGCTAATGATCTGTAGATTGGCTTAAGGAGATCGAGCTGCTTGATAATAGCAGCAGGTCTCATATCGAAGTTCTCTCTTACTAGCTTGGCGATATCTTCATCCTCGAGGTTTGCAGTCCCATAGGTGTTTACATACACGGAAACCGGCTCTGCGACGCCGATAGCATAAGCTAATTCAATCTCGCATTTACGAGCAAGTCCAGCAGCGACGATATTTTTGCAATATATCTAGCCATATATGCACCACTTCTATCAACCTTCGTTGGATCTTTACCTGAGAATGCACCACCACCATGGCTAGCATATCCACCGTAAGTATCAACGATAATCTTACGTCCTGTCAAACCAGAGTCACCCTTTGGACCACCGATTACGAATCTGCCAGTAGGGTTAACGAACAGTTTAGTTTCATCGTCGATTAGCTCGGCAGGGATTATAGGTTTAATTACATGCTCAATCATATCGCGTCTAATCTGTTCGAGAGTTGCATCCGGATCGTGCTGAGTAGAAATTACTACAGTGTCAACTCTTACAACCTTGTCATCATCATATTCAACTGTAACCTGCGTCTTACCATCAGGTCTTAAGTAGCTTACTGTACCATCTTTTCTTACTTCAGCAAGCCTTCTTGCTAGCTGGTGAGCGAGTGAAATTGGCATAGGCATAAGTTCATCTGTCTCATCACAAGCAAATCCAAACATCATACCTTGGTCTCCAGCACCTGTCATCGCATCGTCACCAGCTTCAGTGCCTTCCTTTACCTCAAATGATTCATTAACACCCATAGCGATATCTGGGGACTGCTCTTCAATGCTTACGAGCACCGCGCAAGTGTTACCGTCAAAGCAAACTTCACTGCAATCATATCCTATGCTCTTAACAACACCTCTAACAATTCCCTCGATATCTACAGTGCAGGTAGTTGAAATCTCACCAAATACGATTACAAATCCTGTCTTGGTTGCTGTCTCGCATGCTACATGAGCATGAGGATCTTCGGTAAGTATGGCATCAAGAATCGCATCAGATATTTGATCGCAAACTTTATCAGGATGACCTTCTGTAACCGATTCTGATGTAAATAATTTCTTCATTAAAAACCTCCATTGAGCATTACTGCCCTTCTTCAAATAAAAACTCTTCAGCATGAGCCACATGCATGAAGAGACAATTTTCATCTATGAATATGTCTCCTCATCTTTCAGGCTTTACCTGTGGGACTTGGCACAACCGCAATATGCGATGCTGCCGCGAGTTCATCGGGCCCATTCCCTCACTCGCTCTTAATAAGGATTGTAAAAGTATTATATATGTAAATCTGTTAGTGTCAAGTTGCATATGTTACATATCATGGTTTTTTGAGAAAAATGCTATCGCGAGCGAGATTGCGACTTAGTTTTGGTATAATTATAGTGTTATGGACTAACAAGGAGAATTAATATGCCCAAGCTAAGAGTTGTGGAAGGTAAACTTTCCAATAAATATAATCATTTTAAAGACTATCGTTTTGACTCGTGTATAGCTACCGACACTCGTCTTATGGGTGTCGTAGCGATGAAGGTCTCATGGACTGCAAAAGATGGAAGTAGAGATAAACTCTTCCAGCTTATTCATCTCGATTTCTCAGAATACGGTGTGGATGATTACCGTGAGATATTCTCAAATGCTAATAACCCCGAAGGTGGTCGTGAAGTTAGGTCAGAATGGAAACGTATATCAGGTGGTCTTGGAGGCAGCGAAGTTAGGATCCCATTCTTTACACTTGTGCAGCTAATTGATGAGGTTATAGCGACGAACGAAAAATATTATGAAGGCCACGAACCATTTATTCAGGCTTTTCGCAAAGAAACATTGATGAGGCTCAGACTTATGAAGGAGGCCTCTAGCAAGCTGCTCTATGAGGGTGATAGCTCTGAAGAGAAGAGCAAGGAAGGACAGCAGTTAGTATGCAAATCCCCTCTCACCTCGTTTGAACTTATCAACTACTTCCTCATGAGGATGCTAGATAAAGATTATCACGGTGCTTCATTCCTCGGAGATATAAGCATTAGCGAGATGAAGCGAAGTAGGTTTAAGGAAATTGGTATCGCTGAGCTAGTCAGAAATAAATATCAAAAGCGACCACTGCCGCTACTCCTAACGGAGAAGCGACAGTGTACAAGTGTAAATTCACAGCGCTTTCCAATTCATATATCTATGGAGAAGCGTTGATAACGCTATCACCACGCAGCCTCATGCGAACACGCCGCATCTTGGAGTTCGAAGTGACGACCCTAATGAATATCTCAAGCTACGAGGCAGCGCTTCAGCTCCAGCAGGCCGAGTATATAACACTGTACAAATTAACAGTGCCTGCAGAATCGTTCGATCTGGACGATTCCGTCTTCGGGGCAGACGCCACCATGTCGCCAGCCCCTAACGGAATCACATATATCCTATACAATAAGGATAATTATCATGTGGATTCATCAAACTACTATATGAATCACGACATGTATGGTGCATATCTATTGACACCTAATAATGAGCTCGTGGTAATGAGCCATGACATCATCAAGATAACCAATATGGAGGCCGATATAAGTAGAAGCATGAATGCTAGCAAACTCGAGTTGAAAGGCAGATACAAGCTAGAGACTCAGGTATTTAAGAGCTTCTCAGAGATGCCTGGTGCAAAATTTAGCGAGATGATTTATAGCCCGGAAAATAACGACTAATTTTATCTGTCAATATTTGTTCTTTTTTGGCTATCAAAATTAGCGCGAGTTATCCACATCGCTTGAATCCCAATAAAATGCACACATCAAGAATTATCCACATAAAAATCAAAAATCGTATACAATATTTTCAACACCCAGAAGTGGATAAGTCGATAAACAAAAATGCGCATTTTATAGGGCTTAGCGATTCCAATCTGATCTGTCAAGAGAAGTTATCAACAGTTTTAAAAAATGTTTTTATACATTTTTGTTCGATTTATAGAAGAACAATTTAGCAAGGAGGAAATATGACTACTGAAAAAGTTTTCCACAATGATCAATACTTAAAAACACTCAAGGCGACGATAACTGATATAGTTATTTCCAAGGAGAGGACTGAAATTATAACAGATAGAACCATTTTTTTCGCTGAGGGTGGTGGACAGCCTGGTGACAGAGGAACCATCCATCTATCAGATGATAACAGTAAAATAGTAACAATTTTTGATACTCATGATTCGGGTGATGCGGTCGCCCACTACACAAATGATGAAGTACCATTTACTGTCGGCGACAAGGTCATTTTAGAACTCGATTGGACATTTCGCTTCACAAATATGCAGAGACACTATGGTGAGCACATTCTTAGTGGTGCGATATACAAACTATACAAAGGAGCCAACAAAGGTTTCCACATGGGGAAAAGTTATATAACCATAGATATTGATCTCGGAGGCGAGCTCATGACCGAAGAAATGCTCTCAGAATCTGAGCTTCTCGCTAATGAAGCGGTGTGGAAAAACCTCCCCATTCAAGCTCATCATTTTGACTCAGTTGAGTCGGCTAATTACATGCCACTTAGAAAAGCAGTTAACGAAAAGGTAGATGGCAACGTTGTTATCGTTACGGTTGGTAATACTGATGACCCATTCGACTGCTGCGCATGCTGCGGCACCTACCCTTCCTTTAGTGGAGAAGTTGGGGTAATAAAAATTTTTAAGGCTGAGCCTAACAAGGGGATGACCAGAATCTACTTTGACTGTGGCCGAAACGCACTGCTTCACTACCGCGAGTCGCATAAGATTCTTACCGAGGTAGCAGAGAAATTCTCATCAAAACCAGAGAATCTAATGCACGCCATTGCTAAGAAGGACAAAGAAGAAGCCGAGTTAAAGGCAGAGCGCGCAAGTCTTGCTGAATATGTTCGTAATTTCGAAGCAGAAGCGATTGCACGTAGTCACGAAGTGGGAATGAAGTTCGTATATAAAGAGTATGACAATATATCTCCTAATGATCTTCAGAAGCTTGGTTTTAATGCACTCGAGATGATTGACGGAGAAAAGCCACTACTAGCTCTTGCAAATTCCCCTTCCCATACGCTCATGCTCGTTTCCGATGGGAACCATCCCTGCGGCACCCTCGTAAAAGAACATGCTAAAAACTTTGGCGGAAAAGGTGGTGGACGCGATGATAATGCGAGAGCACAATTTGATAGTAAAGATGGTCTTGAATCATTCGTGGAAGTTATAAAACAGAATTTATAGCTTGATATATTCACATTATATTGTGTTATAATCAGCTTAAGGAGGCGGTGTTATGTCAAATAAAGTCATAGTAACAATCGGTAGAGAATTTGGTAGCGGAGGTCACGAAGTCGGCAAGAGACTTGCGACTGAGCTCGGAATCAAATTCTATGATAACGAATTCATCAGCATGGCAGTTCAGAAGACTGGATTCCACGAGGATTACGTTAAGAACAACGAGGAGAAGGCTCCTGATTTTGCAGCTAGTGCACTCTTTTCAGGAATCGAGCTGTATCAGCCATCTCCATTCGATAAGATTCAGGCAGAGGAATACAAGATTATCAGAGAAATTGCTGCCGAGGATAGCTGTGTTATAGTCGGACGTGGTGCAGATTACATACTTAGAGACCAGTCTCATGTCAGCATTTTCCTATTTGCTCCACTAGAGGATAGAGTAAAGCGCAAACTCGCTCTCCTATCTGGCCAGGATGCGAAGAATATGACTCCTGCTCAGATGGAGAAAATAGTTAAGCAGATGGACAAACAGCGCCGTAGATACTACGAATACTACACTGATACAAAGTGGGGAGACAGAGATTCGTACGATTTGCTCATCAACACCAGCCGTGCGGGTATAGATGGTGCAGTAAAGATTATCAAGACATACATAGAGTCGAGTCGTGGCGAAAGCATGATGCCAGACTAGATTTGATTTCGGTTCCCACTCTAAACTAAAACAATTCTTATATAGCAACACAAAACGCAGATGTTTCTGATTGAATCACTGAAGATTCTTTCAGTTTACATCTGCGTTATACATTTCTAATTCGGATAAGACAAACTATATGGACTTCAAATACTCAACTTCTGCTGGGCCAAGCTTCCTATAGCCTCCAACTGCCAGCCTTCCGATTACTAGATTACCAATCTTGATTCTCTCTAGCTCCTGAACCGGTGCATCAATAGCCTTGAACATGCGTCGAACCTGATGGTTCTTACCTTCATGAATAGTGATATCAACTACTGTTGAGTTTCTATTGTGCTTTATAACATCTACATCGGCAGTGAAGTTCTAAAACCACCTATGTCGATGCCTTTTTCAAGTCTTGCAATCTTGCCACGTGTAAGTATGCCAGACACTACCGCACGGTAAGTCTTATCGAGCTCCTTAGACGGATGCATGAGCTTGTTTGCAACATCTCCATCATTGGTAAGAATAAGAAGACCAGAAGTGTTATAATCAAGTCTTCCCACAGGAAATTCTCCTGTCCTCATCCTGAATTAAGTCGAGAACTGTCGGTCTATTCTTATCATCTGAGGTAGTGGTCACGTATCCTACTGGCTTATTTAGCAGTATATAAGTCTTACTAGTCTCAGGCGATATCTTTCTGCCCTCACATAGAACCTCATCATCTGGCTTCACATCATATCCTGGCTCTTTCATTACAGCACCATTGACAGCTACCTTACCGTCTAATATAAGCTGATCAGCCTTTCGCCTGCTAGTTACACCAGAGGAAGCGATATATTTATTTATCCTCACTATCCGCATCTCCTTCAAAATTGATTGATAACTGCTCATGAGGAGTTTCCTCATCGTATTCCTCGATATCGTCGAACTCTGTTATATCAGGCAGGTCTTTTATTGATGCAAATCCAAATTTCTTAAGGAACTCACCCGTCGTCTTGTATAAGAGCGGACGGCCAACACCTTCTGACCTTCCAGCAACATCGACCAAATCCTTACTCATGAGTCCATCAATGACTCTCTCGCTCTTGATACCTCTAATTGAGTCGATTTCTCCCTTAGTAACAGGTTGTCTGTAAGCTATAATAGCTAACACTTCGAGTGCTGCCTGCGATAGCTTCTTGACCTTGACTGGAGTGCAGAGCTTCTCGATGAAAATCTCGTTTCAGCATGCGTTACGAACTGAAAAGCGCCATCCACCTCTCTAATCCTGATTCCGCGCCCCATCATCGCATACTCACGCTGTAAGTCCATAAATAACTCTTTAACTACTTTCTTATCAGCATCTAAAACCTCTGCTGCATCCTTGACCTTGAGCGGCTCTCCCCAGACAAACATCATCGATTCAAGCGCTGATTTCATTACCTTATCATTGTACATCTGTCTGAACCTCTTTCTTTATAACACTTATATTTCCGTAGTTTTTTTCTTGCCTTGCATCTACTTCTTGCATCTTAATCATCTCAAGAAGCGACATAAACGAAGCGTGATATCGTATCTATCCGCCTCCTCCGGCACGAGCTCTGTAAAATCAATATGCTCACCCACAGAAACTCTGTCTTTAATTATTGCTGTCATGTAGTTTATACGATCCTCTATAGAAGCTCGCTCTCTCTTTATTCTCTGATATCTCTTTTTAACATCTGCCACACGCTTTTTCTTCTGCAAAAATGCATTAAACGCGTTAACAAACTGCTCGATATCTGCTTTTAAAAGTTCATCTGGTGAGTCTAGATATTCCGATATATCTTCAGCTGGTTTCTCATGTATGCACTGGTTTGCCTCCAGTCTCTCCTGAAGCATCTCGGCGATTTTCTTGGTCTTTACGTATTCAGCAAGCCTGCTCGCTAGCTCCATGCGCGGGTCTTCATCAATTATGATTTCACCAGCATCATTGACACGAGGAAGCAGCATATGTGACTTGAGCCTAATAAGTACAGCTGCTAGGACTATGAACTCGCTGCTTACTTCGACATTAAGTTCCCCCATTTCCTTTAGATATCCTATGTACTGCTCCGTTATCTCAGCCACTCGTATATCGTATATATCCATCTTGGCATTCTGAATCAGATAAACCAGCAGATCGAATGGCCCTTCAAATTTATCAATTCTTACTTTGTACAAGTGCTGCCTCCACATTTGAATCCATCATCAAAATATATTTCTTCTAAGTATAAACCTTCTGGTGGTGCCGTAAATCCCGCCTTGCTCCTATCAGTGGATGCTATGATTGCCTCCATCTCGCTAGCTTCTCTTTTACCTGTTCCAATCTCAAGCAAAGTGCCGACTAGGATTCTAACCATATTATACAGGAAACCATCACCAGTGACCCTGATAATAGTCCTGTCACCTTCTTGTATTATGGTAATATCCGTGATTGTCCTGACCGTCGTCTCTCTAGGAATCCCACCTGATGTTTGAAATGAAGCGAAGTCATTTGTTCCAACCGCAAGCTTTGCAGCCTCACGCATAGCCTCGTGATCCAGCTCTAAGCCAAATTGATACACATGATTTCTTTCAAATATATCCCCACTTCTATCGATAATATACTTGTAAGTCTTACCATGGCAAGAAAATCTGGCGTGAAAATCCTCCGGAACTTCATGTGCCGAAATGACCTTAATATCACCAGGAAGTCCACTTCTCCCTAGACCACCTGCCCCGAATCTTCTGTTCATGATATCTGCTAGTTTATCAGTTGGAAGTGGATTGTCCCATGTGAAGGAACAGCATTGACCTAATGCATGTACGCCTGTATCGGTTCTGCTTGTTCCATTTACAGGCACTTCATAACCTGCGATAAAACGGAGCACATGTTCAACTTCGCCTTGCACAGTCCTAACATCAACCTGCTTTGCCAGCCGTGAAAATTCGTACCGTCATATTGAATTTTAAGAAGAATATTCTTGCTTCCCTCAGACATATTTACCTTTCTATCTATTTACATTAAATATACTTCGTAGCTTCTTCTACAAGGTCCCTATATTATTTTTTAGCTAGCTTCACAGTAGCACAAGCGGAAGATAATCCCACAGAACCAATACATATAGAGTTACAGCAGGAAGCGCGTATACGAGCATCGGCCTATGTTCATCCGCATCGAACCTCTTTGTAAAACTCAAGTACACTATATGGATGAGTGCGAATATGGATATCAGAATAAATATAGCAACCACTCCGTGGCCCCCCTGTAACCAGACCAATTGATATGTAAAACTTGAGATCCGCGCCACCAATTACAGTCTTGTGATATATTATTCTCCCTAATCCATATGTAGCAAGTCCAAGCGATAGTCCTATGAGCGCACCATAAATAGGTTCGAGCAACTTCTCGTTAAAGCTCACGAAACCAACTGCCGATACGGCTAATAGCACGTTCAGTTGGTCAGGAATTATGCGATACTTGGCATCACATATCGCCATCATGGTAACAATGAATATCAAAAGCATACCGGCAATCATAAACTGTGACGATTCCCTGATGGACAAAAATACGCCGCTTGCTCCGAAGAATACTGTGAAAACGAGCTTCCACGGCGTGCTAGCAAGTCTCTGTCTCTCACTTTCAATATCTGCGATAAGTGATGGAGGCAAAATTCCCCCCCTCCTCCTGGAACCATCTCACAGGCATGTTATTGAACCAGACAACTGCACCATTGCCTAGCAGTAATGCGATAATTACTGAAATTACCGATTTAATTATCATAAATACGTAATATTGATCCATTTGCTAATTATAACACACAATATAATATATAAGGCACCCCAAAGGGCGCCTTAATGTACCTATTATAAGTCTATTATCAACAAAATCTATCTCTTATTCGATAGTCTCCATACATTTACATTCTTAGCTGACTCAATGAGCTCCTCTCTGAAATCAGGATGTGCTAGGCTAATCAGCTTTTCGGCACGTTCCCATACTGAAGCTCCTGCGAGATTTTCTATGCCATACTCAGTTACCATAGTATATGCCTGACTTCGCGGATCCGTAATTATGTCGCCACCAGTAAACGTAGGTTTGATATTCGAATGTAGATTTCCTTTTTTATCTGTATATGTAGAAGGAAGTGCGATAAAGCTCTGAGCTCTAGGATTCTTGAAACCTGCAGTGAGGAAGTCAAGCTGCCCTCCAGTTCCACTTATATGCCTAGTTCCCGCACTTTCTGCTGAAATTTGTCCAAATAAATCCACCGCGATACAACTGTTTATGGATACGAAGTTGTCAATTTCTCCTATTACTGAAAGGTCGTTTACATAATTTATTGGAGCACAGCACATGCTAGGGTTATCTGAAACCCAGTCGAATAATTCTTTTGTACCGTGGGCAATACTGAACACCGATTTACCTCTCATGATGTCATGCTTATTTAAATTTGTTATCTTACCTGCCTTGTGCATATCAAGATAAGCATTTACTAGCAGTTCTGTATGAATTCCAAGGTCCTTGAGCTCAGACTCAGCAATCAGTTTTCCTATCGCATCTGGCATACCTCCAACTCCGAGCTGAATACACGCACCATTTGTCATTCTATCAACGATAGATTCTGCTATCTGCTCCTCTACTGGACCGGCTACAATTGAAGGGAACTCAGTAAGTCCCTCATGCTCCCCTTCAATAACCATATCTACTTCCGAGATATGTATGGTATTTCAAGACCATGAACAAAAGGTAGCTTCTCATTTACCTCAAGAATGATAATATCCGCTACATCAAAAACTGCACGAGCATGAGAATTGCTCATTGACATGTTAAAGTAGCCGTGCTCATCCATTGGAGTTACGCCCATTACAGCGACATTTACCGTAAGAAAACGCCTGTAGTAGTCAGGGAGATTTCTAAATACCATAGGAATGAACTTGCAGAGCCCTCTATCAGACAGCTTTCTCTCATATCCGATCATATGCCACGAATTATATGTGAAGTGTTCCGCATCTGGATCCTGCTCAGCTATCTGTAGTGGTTTAGTTATAAGCAGGGCACGTACTTTTACGTCATCAAGTTCAGCTTTTCTTGCCGCAAGCGCCTCATCAAATAGGGTCGGGAACCCTTGATAGCACCCAAAATCTACCCAATCACCACTCTTTACAACCTGCGCAGCTTCGCTAGGTGTTTTAAGCTTTGAATTATAAAGTTCTCTACAGTTCATTGATATCCTCTAACCTTTCATCTAGCCAAGTTCTAATGTCATCGTACACAGAGTCTCTGTCTGTCTCATTAAGAATCTCATGCCTATCATCATAATACAGTTTGATGTCCACTATGCACTTCGTATTGATCACATACTGCATATATGCTTTTCTAACGCCTTCACCGAAATCACCCACTGGGTCTTCTGCACCAGAAACGAAGAGCATAGCAAGGTTTGGAGAGATCGTCTTAGCTCTATCCTTGTCAATACACCTAAGGACCCCCTTAAACATCTCTTTGTATGCATTTACAGTAAAAATAAAGCTGCACCACTCTTCTTCGCAGTACCAATCAACAATCTCAGTGTCCTTTGTTAGCCAATCAAATTGTGTCCTTGCCGGCTTAAACTTTTTATTATACGAAGAGAATGCTATAGAGTTAATGAGTTTACTTCTATAGTGAGGCCCCCTCACAGCTTTAAACAGTGATGCCAGTGCACTCCCCGCATACAAAACCAAAGCATTAGGCTGACATGTCCCCATCACTATCGCACCAGCTAGACCTTCAGAGCAGCTAATATCATCATTATCCGTTTCAGTTAGATACTGACGCAAGAGACAGGATCCCATACTGTGACCGAGTATGAAGTATGGAATATCTGGATATTCCTTCGTTGTTCTATTTCTAAGTTCATGGATATCAGCAATTAAAGTCTCATTGCCATGATCACCAAAATACCCATAATCGTCAGGCGTGAGTGCCGATTCTCCATGCCCAAGCAAATCATGTCCAACGACAACATATCCGTGATCGGTCAGATACGAAGCAAATGCACTGTATCTGCCAATGAACTCAACCATTCCATGTATTATCTGTAGCACTGCCTTAGGCTTCTCATCTGGTATCCATTTTCTAACATGTATCGGTGTCTTTGCATCTGCCGACATAAATGTTTCATCAATCTTTTTCATCAGTTAATTCCTTGCCTGTAAATGTCTGTGCGATGTACGCCATTTACATAGTTACTTTGAAATTTTCTGTCCGTGGAACTGATAATAGGTAGTCTGAAGTCTTCCGTTATATAGCTTACGTCTTCTATCAGCTTTTCTATCAAATATCTTCTCCACTTCTCGGTCAGTCGTAATCATGAAGAGAGACCACGTAGGATCTTTTTCAAGAATCTCTTTTAATCGCGCATAAATTTTATGAATCGCATCCTTATCACCGATTCTCTCACCATACGGAGGATTTGTAATGATGATTCCGTTTGATTCATCTGCTCTGAATTTGCGCATGTCCATGCGGCTGAATGATATATCTTCTTCGACACCTGCTTCCATAGCATTGGCCATAGCTGCTGCAATCGCTTTTCCGTTTATATCAAATCCTTTTATTATTACTTCGCTATCGTAATCAACAGCGTTATATGCAGCCTGACGTTCTTCATTCCACAGTTCCTCTGGGATGAAGTCCCATGCCATCGCAGCGAACTTGCGATTAAGACCTGGTGCGATATTTCTAGCCATCATTGCTGCCTCGATTAGAATCGTTCCAGATCCACAGCATGGATCTACAAGAATCCGTGCCACATGGTCATGATTATCCTTATCTCTACGCATCACGCCTTCCTTCCAGAAGCTAAGCCTTACAAGCGCTGCTGCTAGTGTCTCTTTCATAGGTGCTGCAACATCTACTGCCCTATAACCACGTTTATGAAGTCCTGCTCCCGAAGTATCGAGAAGTAAAGTGACGTGGTTCTTGAGTATAGAAAATCTGATGCGATAATTTGCACCTGTTTCATCAAAGTGATTCTGTACGTAGAAATCAGAAAGCCTTGAAACTATCGCTTTCTTGATTATGCTTTGGCACGATGGAACGCTGTGAAGCGTGGATTTTACTGATGTTCCTACAACAGGAAATGCAGCATCAACTGTGAGATAATCCTCCCAGCCGATTGCCCGAACCTGCTGGAATAATTCTTCAAATGTTTCAGCCTTGAATTCGGCCACCTTAATGTAAACTCTATCAGCAGTCCTAAGCCACATGTTGGTGTGAACAATGGCTCTCTCATCGCCGATAAAGGTTACCTTCCCATCTTCGACCTTTACCACACTGTAACCAAGGTCCTGCAGCTCCATCTTTACTACCGCTTCAAGTCCAAATGTCGCTGTTGCAATTAATTCATACTTCATATACTATACTTTCTCGAAAATTCGTAACATAGCTCGGCGAATTGAGTGTTACGCATATCTTTTAACTCACTAAGAATCAATATGTAAAACTATATATACTTTAGTATTTTTATCATATTGCTGAGGTATCTGCGGTGATTTTGATTATTGTTATAAAAATTTAAAAACTGTACTCTAAGAGTATTACTTGAATCGTAACAAGAGTACAGTATTTAATTTATAATATGCAATATTATATCAATTAAATTAATTCACATCACAAAGATTAATAACAGTATCACAAACGGACTCTAAAAAAACTCAACATCATGGGATATTATTAAAATCAACTTATCTTCTTCCTTTATTTTTCTTTATGTTTTTTTAGCTACTATTTTTCATATTTCTATAGTCCAATCCACTGGTTGGTTCATCGAAAAATAGAATTTTCTTGTCGGATAGTAAAGCGGATAAGATAATTACTCTCTGTTTTTTTGTCCTCCTGACAAGGTATGAGGATTCCCTATCACTGATATTTTTTTCAACTCCATATCTTTTTAGCCAATTATCTAAAAACATAATCATCTTTAATATTTGATGTTAATACTATTTCATCTTTTAACTCTGTCTGTGAATAACTGATAGTTCACTTCCTGCATAATAAGCAGGCTCTCATTTAGCCTACTTTTTTTATATTTAAATTCTCATCATCTTTTAAAATTTTACCTTTATTTTCTTTGTATAAGCCACATATGATTTTTGCTAATGTAGACTTCCCAATTCCATTTTCTCCAACAATCCCAATAATATTCCCATAGCAAAATTTAAGATCCTCAACGGACAAAATTATTTTGGTATTTCTTTTTGAATATCAGATTTTTTAACTCTAATAAAGCCCCTTTATTTGGAGTTTCAAAAATCATCAAATCTTTCAATAGCTTTATAATCAGAATGCCTAAGTCCTGTTCTCATTCGTTCATCTTCACTTAGATTTTTCAATTTCGTCCATACTATATTCTCTGATGATTTTTTCCATCCTCTAAGTATATTGCTCTATCAGCAATGTCTTTTTAAATACCACAACCTGTGTTCTGCAATAATAATAGTTTTTTTCCTAAAGATTTAAGCTTTTTTTATTGTAAGCGATAGTTCTTTCATTGACTTTATGTCTAAGCTTGAAGATGGTTCATCAAGAATAAATATCTCAGGGTTTAATGCGTAAATGCTTGCTATAGCAATCTTCTGCTTTTTCTCCTCCAGAAAGATTGAATATTTTTTTATTCATCAAGTTTTTCAAGATGAAGCTCTTTTTCAACTTCTTCAATCCTTTTTGTTAATTACTTCTCTTTCTATGCCGTAATTTTTCTAAACCAAAAAGCAATTTCATCTGTTGTATTTGTTGTATAAAATTGTGTTTTTGGGATTTTTGAAAAAAACCGAGCCTACATTCTTAGATAATTTATAAATTGGGGTGGTAAATGTATTCATACCATTGACCATAACACTGCCAGAAATGTCCCCATCATAAAACTCAGGTATTATACCATTCATAAGCTTTTAATAGAGTAGACTTTCCACAACCACTCCTACCACATAGAAGAATACATTCTCCTTTTTTTACAATCAAATTAATGTCTTTTTAATGAGTAATTAGCTCCTCCCTTGTATTTAAAGCTTAATTCTCTAAATTCAATCATAAGTCCCACCCCGAGATTTTTCATAAATGCAACGATTAATATAATCAAAATCATAGAAAGTAAAACACAAATATCCTTTATCCTAAATTTAATAAGATATCTACTTGTTTTTGTTAACAGGGGCATCAAGCCCCCTTATAATAGCTGATTGAGAAAGCTCATCCCCGATTTCTATCACACTTACGAATAAGGGTACAAAAAAATATTCCATAATTAATGTTGGTTTTCTTGTTAAATTTATTAAGCTAAAATTAATTCCTCGAGTTTTTCATCGCCATATTTATATGACTCCATTCATCTTTAATAGTAGGCAAACATCTAAATATTACAGAAATCATTATGAGCGAGTCTTTTTGAAAGTTTTTAATTTTTTTGTAAAGTTGCCACTGCACTGGAAACAGATGTAGAACTTAAAAATCCATTTACCCATGATAATACATGGCAAAAATACTTTCTTCCAATTACCAAGATAAATAAAATTAAATTCAAAAGAAAATTTATACTAAAATAGACTAAAGATTTTTTTCCAATACTACACTTATTACAAAAATAAAAATATACCTTATAGCGGATTTTTTTATAACCATCGCTAATAATAATGACAAGAAAAAAATAATGTAATAAGACTTTTGATAGATCCAATCAAACCCTAAAAAAATTAAAATATTCGCACCTATAAGCAAGATGAGTTTTTGTTCTGAGGTCATATTTTTGACCCCAGAACAAACTTTGAATTTTCCATTATAAAACTCCTGCAGATTCCAACTTTTTTTATTTAGTATTTTTCTTTGTAAAATAAGAACCAATCAAAGAGAATATAAATGTTCCTATAATCATAACTGGTAACATCCATATTGGTGTCCATGCTCTTACTGTGTTACAAAAGCTTTGATCTAAGCCACCTTTTATTACACTTTCAAAAAATGCTTCTCTCATAACCCAAATTGATAAGAATCCTCCAAATAAGTTTAGAGAAAAAAACATATGACTAATTGTATTTTTCTTAAAGTCTGTATAATTTCCACCTTTTGCTATGAACATGGCAATTATTCCGGCAGGCACTGCCACTAATGGTGCAATTGGAATATGCCCTGTTGCAACTAATAAAATACTTGGTAAAATAGCTGCGATTACAATAGCCGTAGCTGACTTTGTCTTTGCAAGAAGCATATGATAGGTTGGTGCTGCAAGTAGTGCTACAAGCATAGGCATTAATAAAAATAAAACAGGGACAGGCATAGATATTGCCCCAATTACTAAATATGTTACAAAGTAAAGTGCAATTAAAACACCGGCTGTAACTGCATTTTTTGATGATTTCTTTTGTGTTTTCATAAGTTCCTCCTTTAAAATTGATTGTTACTGTACAATCTTCCATTCTTTAGACTTTTCTTGATAATTCCATAAGTCTTTATATAGTCCTTCATTTTTAATGAGTTCTTCATGCTTCCCAACTTCCTCTACCTTTCCTTTGTTTAAAACAACAATTTTATCAGCTCCCATTACGCTCCTTAATTTATGAGCTACAACCACAACTGTTTTATTTTTAATTAAATTTGATATTGCTTCCTGTATAATAAGTTCATTTTCAGGATCAAGCGAAGATGTTGCTTCATCAAGTAGTATTATTGGGGCATTTTTTAATATTGCTCTCGCTATTGATATTCTTTGTTTCTCACCTCCAGACAGAGTCGCTCCTCCTTGTCCAATCATAGTGTCAAATCCATCATCTTTATTGACTATAAAGTCATAAGCTCCTGCCATTTTTTGCGACATTAATGATTTCATCTTTACTTGCATCTTCATTTCCAAATTTTTATGTTGTTATAAATTGTGTCTTTAAAAAGATACACATCTTGAAAAAAACAACAGAAAAATTTATCCATTAATTTATCAGGGTCGGCTGTTAGCAAATCTACCCCACCAATTTTAATTGTCCCTTCATTAGGATCATAAAATCTGGAAATTAATTTAATTAGTGTGGATTTTCCAGAGCCAGAGTAACCAACAAAAAGCAGTTAATTCATTTTTCATTAATGTCTAATGAAACATTATCGATAACCTTAGATTCCTTATAAGAAAATGAAACATCACAGATTTCAATTTTGTTACTTTCGTTTACATCGCAATTTCCTGACATAGGTTTAACGTTAAGTAAGTTAATGATTCTCTCTCCTGAAACTGATGCCATTTGTAGACCTGTATAATTTACAAGTGCAAGCTCTAATGGATCAAAAATCCTTGTGCCTACAAATAAGAACATTAAAAATGTATCAATTTCCAAAGATCCATTTATAAACAAATAGGAACCCGCTAAACTCATCAAAGGAAGTCCTATTCTTAAAATCATACTTGCTATGGCAGTTAATGAACCAACTCCTTTCTCACTCTTAATATTTGCGTCTCTCGAGTTATCTATATCTTCTTCAAGCTTTGTTAATGTATCATCTAAGCTGTTATAAGCTTTTAGAGTCTTAATGGCATCCAAATATTCATTTATATCTTCTTCCTCTTTTATCCTCATTTTCTTTGTTTTTAAATAAATTTTCTTCTGAAAGTTTTGCATGAGTGTGAGAAGTAGAACAGAAATAGGTAGTCCTATAAGAGTTGCTATTCCCATTTTTACATTGACTATCAAAAATAATATTGAGCAAAGAACCGCTACACATATACCACTGAAGAATTGAGGTAATTGATGCGTTACTGCCGTTTCAACTTTGAAAAAATCATTCATTAATGTATCTAAGATCTCTGCTGAACTTTTCCCTGAAATATAACCTATCGGCAGTTTTCTTATGTGGTCTGCAAGCTCTATTCTTCCATCTGCACTTGTCTTGTATCCAAGTTCATAGGTATATTTTGCGGCTAAATTTTCCAATAAGAATGTTATTAAGAAAAATATTGCCATTATCCCAAAATACTTCCATAAAATGCTCGTATCTATACTATCTGCACCTCTATTTAAAAATAGTGTTTCTACAATTTTCGCCAAAGCAATAAATGGTATAAGGTTTGAAATAGATGCCAAGACATTTAAGATAATGGATTTTCTTATGCTCTTCATCTTTCCTAAAGTAATATTTCTTATCATTCATTCTCACTCCCTTCTATATCCATTTGCCAAATATTTGTCTTCTTATAAATATCAAAGAGTCTCTTATATATTCCATCTGCAACGATTAAATCTTCATGCTTACCTCTTTCTGCAATTTTTCCATCAGATATTACTAAAATTTGATTTGCATGCTCTATGGTATTTAACCTATGAGCAATCATAATAACCGTCTTATCCTTAACCAATTCAGACAAAGCTTCCTGCATAAGATATTCATTTTCAGAGTCTGCAAAACTTGTTGCCTCATCTAATACTAATATTGGTGCATCCTTCAAAATCGCTCTTGCTACTGCAATACGTTGTTTCTCTCCGCCGGATAAATAAGTTCCTTTACCCAAAACGGTATTGTATCCATTAGGAAGTTTTTCAATAAAATCATGGCATCTTGCTTTTTTACAAGCTTTTATGACATCTTCTTTTGTAGAACCTGTCTTTGCCATAGCAACATTATTGAATACTGTATCTGTAATAAGATCACTGTCTTGAAAAACAAATGCTATATTATCCATCAAAACATTTATTGGAATGTTTTTTATTTTAACTCCGCCAATTTTAATAGAGCCTTCTGAAGGATCATAAAATCTCGGTATTAGCGTTCCAATTGTGGATTTTCCAGCTCCCGAATATCCAACTAATGCGGTAACTTCTCCTTGTTTAGCACAGAAGCTTATATTCTTTAAAACTTCTTCATTTCCATAAGAAAAGCTTACATTGTTAAATTCAAGATCATTACCTTTTATCTCTTCCTCAGTATTTTCAATTGTCAATTCTTTTTGATTTATAATTTCATAGACTCTCAAAACAACTTCATTTAGTAAATTCATTCCTTCTGCAAAATCTCTAAGTTTTAATGCAGGTACGCTAATTGCAGGTGAAAGAATCAAATAGAAAATAAAGACTGTAGCAAAATCCAAGTTATTATTTCGTGACATTAAAAGTATTCCTACTGGAACTATGAATGTTGTAACAGATAAAATAAACATTCTAAATGAGACAAATCCTGGTCTTATCATTGAAGTCATCGAGCTTGTAAAATCTCTATATTCTCCTACTGACTTTGAAAAACTTTTAAATGATTTTGCTCCTGTTCCAAATATTTTAACTTCCGGCATACCTTTAACATATTCAGTAGTTGCTGAATTAATTTGATCCAAAATCGCAAAGTTCTTATCAAGTCCACCCGACTTTATAATCTTTGTCATGATTGCAATCTGAATTCCTAAACCAACAAATATAATTAACAAAGTCGTAAGACCTAATATTAAATTTATCTTCAACATAACAATTATCATTGCTAAAATTAGTGTTAAAGTAGAAATTAAATTTGGTAATTGATGAGAAAAAAATATCCCTCAATTTGATTCATGTCCGCTCCTAATACTTGCCTTATTTTTTTGACTTGTTGTCTCCAGTGAAAAAAATCCTAAAGGAAGATTCCCAATATGAAATAATATCTTCTTTTTTAAGTTAGCTATTAAAACATATGAAAACTTATGGCATAAAATACCGCCAATGTAAGCTAAGCAATATGCCAATATCACTGCTGCAAGTCCATAGATACAGAACTGTATTGTACTTTGTTCTAATTTTTCCATATAAAAAAATAGAGATTTTTATGACTTTGTATATCACCAAAATTGGACAAATACTTAATAGCATCCCAAGACTAACAAATAATATTCCTCCTACAAGTTGTCCTTTTTTTATTTCACTGTAGGAAATAATATCTTTGATTGATTTCTTCTTTTTCATCTAAAACATGCCTCCTTACCGAACGAGTTCGTTCATTTGCCTTAAAACTAATACAAGGAAAACACCGTTGATGTTTCCCTTGTAAAATACTTATGTTTTATTTTTCGCTAATGAGGTCTATGAAATAGTTCGCTTATTATTCCAAAGGCTTCACTTGAATTTGTTTTTATTTTTTTCCCTTAATAATATAGTCGTTATATATTGTTCCAACAGCTCCGTATAAAATAAAAAAAGTGCAAAAATTTCTCACATTTTTCTCTGCTTATTCCCATATTATTTTTCTATTTTTTTATTTTCAATTCCTTCAATTATAAACTCTGAATAGACATCTATAAATTTCCCAATGTAATGAATTAATTCCCATAGCCTGTACGAGTTATCTGTAATTGAATTCTCTTTTTGAAAAAAATCATACCTTGTCGTAAACTGACCGATATCTTTTTACTATAAGTTCTCTTAGAATTTTTTTATTCTTTCTTCGTAATCTAATTCCTTGTTTTGAAGGATACCTAACTTATTTTTTTAGTTTTTTTCATCAAAAATATGATTCCATACACGCCAAGAAAATATCTTCTTTTGATTTGAAATAATAATAAAAACATTCCCGGCGCTCCATTAACTTCTGCGAGGATATCTCTAACAGAAACTTTCTCATACCCATATTTTTTTCAAAAAGTCTGGATGCTATGTTTATAAGCTCCTGTTTTCTTTCTTCTGGATCTTTTATATTTCGCTTTGACAAACTATCACCCTCTCTATTGACCGACGCTCGTTCTGTATATTTATATGTTAAAGCTTTCTAACTTTAATGTCAATCTATTTGTACTTCTATTAGAAATTAATTCGTTTCAATAAATTATATAGCTATTAAAAAGCCTGACATAAAAGTCGCGCATTCAAGAAGAAAAAAATTAAAAAGGTTTATATCTATAAATGATATTTTTAATGAATGAAAACCTCGGAAAACTGGCACCCCAGTATACGTGAGTACGGCTACCCTGATCAGTCATAGCCTGATATGCACCGGATGCGAGAGCCGCAATTTCCCACTCCCCTGGCATCACCCACGTTTCTGAGATCCAGTCTACGTATTTCTCTAAATTTTTTACTATATATTCGCTTCTAGCAAGCCCACCTGTGATGAGGATTGCATCTACATCACCTTTGAGCACGCATGCACATTCGCCCACAGCCTTTGCAAACTGATAAATCATCGCATCGAGGACAAGCTTGCATATTCGTCATTATCCTCTTCTATGCGTTTCATGATTTCCTGAACATCAGCAGTTCCTAGGTGACTGCTGAGCCCGCTATTTCTGACAATCAAATCTTCAAGTTCTTCGTGCGTGTAGTCACCACTAAATGCAATGTCAATTATTTTCTTTGCCGGTATTGTACCAGCTCTAAGGGGTGTCATGGGACCATCGCCGATTAGATTGTCGTTGCTATCAATCATCCTGCCTTTACGGTGAGCTGTTATGGATACACCGCCGCCAAGATGGCAGATGATGAAGTTTGACTCATTATAAGTTATGCCTTTTTCCAAGCAGTAGCGTCTTGCTACCTCCTTCTGGTTTAGGCAGTGAACGTGACTATCTCTGTAAATCCCTTTGATGCCTGTAACTCTCGCCAAATCCTGAAATTCGTCTGTATCTGGTGGATTTACGATATAAGCCTTTGCATCGTATTTATTGGCTAGCTGCCTTGCTATCTGGGAAGCGAGTAGAGCAGGATGGTGTATTCCAGAGGCTGCGGTTTCACAATCGTAAATTATTTTATCATTTATACAATATACACCGCTTGTTGAAGGGGAGAAGCCCTCCTCCTCTGCCAACGAATGCATCTACCTCTTGTAGATTTACACCATTGCACGCACACCTATTCTCAACGAGCAGTTTTCTATAGCTTAGCTGCTCTTGTATACTGCCAAACTGAGCGAGTTCATCTTTCTTATGATATATATTCTCGATAAATACCTTTTCGCAGTTGTGATAAAACCCGAATTTCGTCGATGTCGATCCAGGATTTATAGCCACTATGTTATATATCTTTTTGTCCATCCTATCCCCCTTTGGCAGTTTTGAAGAACAGGGGAATGCAGTACGTGCCCGCACACCCCTGTACTTGCCTATATTAAGCAGTTTCTTTCGCTGCTTTGATTGAGTCGATTAGCAGTGGAACAACTTTGAATAAGTCACCAGTAATTCCGTAATCTGCGATCTCGAAGATTGGAGCTGTCTCATTCTTGTTAATTGCTATGATGCATTCAGAATCTTGCATTCCAGCCTTGTGCTGAATTGCTCCAGATATTCCTAATGCAACATATATTCTTGGGTGAACAGTCTTGCCTGTCTGTCCTACCTGATGATCAGCACTGATCCATCCGGCATCTACGCAGGCTCTCGATGAACCTACTACTCCGCCGAGCAGTTCTGCAAGCTCAGTTGCTAGAGCAATTCCGCCCTCAACATCCTTTGCAATTCCTCTACCTACTGATACGATTACATCAGCACCTATTAGGTCTACCATTTTCTTGGCAGCCTTAACGATATCTAGTACTTCTGTCTCAATATCTGCAGCCACAAGTTCAAAGTCTGGATGCATAATCTCTACATTTGCAGCTCCAGCTTCGTCGTATGGTCTCTTCTGCATTACACCCGGTCTTACAGTTGCCATAGCTGGTCTGAACCTTGGGCAAACGATGGTAGCCATAAGGTGTCCACCGAATGCAGGACGAGTCATCTTGAGGTTGGTATTTACATCAAAGAGCTTAGTATCAAACTTCATATTGTCTACATCTAGAGATGAGCCAGAACGCAGGAAGTTTATATATCCATCGAGATCTATATCAAGGTGTGTACAGTCTGCACAGAGACCTGTATGAAGTCTTGCTGCGCATCTAGGTGCAAGATCTCTGCCTATGTTAGATGCTCCAAATAGCATTACCTCAGGTCTAAACTCCTGCACCGCTTCACTTATAACCTTAGTATATCCGTCTGTAGTATAATTTTTGAGCAGTGGGCTGTTATATACGTATACGCCATCTGCCCCGTAGCCGCCGAGTTCAGAAGCTAGATCATCTACGTCATCTCCGAGAAGTATTCCGTATAGATTGCATCCTAGCTCATCCGCTAGCTTTCTTCCCTCGGATATAAGCTCAAATGTTGTTGGCATCATCTTGCCTTGGCGCTGTTCGCAGAATACCCACACATTCTTGAAAGCGTCGATTTGTGAACTATCGTAAGCCATGTTGAATTCTCCTTTCTATATGATGTGCTTGCCTGTCAGAATCGATACAAGCTCATCAGTGGTATTCTTGTCTGAACCTTCTAGCATCATGCCGCCACCCTTAACTGGAGGTGTAAACGACTTATAGATATTGGTTGGAGAACCCTTTAGTCCAATGGTAGTCTTATCGATAAGTGGATGATTCTCAAGTGCTGCAAAATCCATTATCTTAAGTGGCATGTCCCAGCACTTTTCAGTTCCGATTACGCTCATATATCTAGGTGTATTGAGCTCCTTGATGCAAGTAATCATGCAAGGTGTTGGAACCTTTACGAGCATATATCCGTCTTCGAGCATTCTCTTGATGATAAGGGACTCGCCTTCCTTGGTAACTTCACCGGCATATGTAACCTGTGGTAGATGTAGCTTCTCAGCAATCTGAGGTCCTACCTGCGCAGTGTCACCGTCGATAGCTTGACGACCAGCGATTATTATGTCATCCTCTTCGATTCCATAAGTATCTATTGCTGCTGCAAGGATCTGAGAAGTCGCATATGTGTCTGATCCTCCGAATTCACGAGCAGATACCAGTACTGTCTCATCTACGCCCATTGCCATTAGTTCTCTTAGCATTCCTTCAGCTGGCATAGGCCCCATCGTGAAAGCTACTACCTTATATCCAAACTCTTCCTTTAGAGTGAGCGCTTGTTCTACAGCATTAAGGTCATCAGGATTGATGATAGTCTGCATTGAAGCGCGGTTAAGTGTTCCATCCTCATTTACTGCAACCTTGCCGGAGGTATCAGGAACCTGTTTTACTGTTACAAATTTTCATTTATTCCTTCCTCCTCTACTTAAGCAAATTGTTTGCGATTACAACTTCCTGAATCTGGCTGGTTCCTTCGAAAATACTCATGATACGAGCATCTCTATAAAGTCTCTCTACTCTATATTCCTTGATATAGCCATATCCACCATGAATCTGTACAGCCTTGTAAGCGCAGCGGTTTGCAGCTTCTGCAGCGAAGTACTTAGCGATAGAGCAAGCCATTCCTGCCTGAGGAGAATTCTGGTCCTTGAGCGTAGCTGCGTGATATGTTAGCTGTCTTGCAGCTTCAACATCAGCCTGCATCTCAGCGATCATGAAGCTCACGCCCTGGAAATCTGCGATTCTGCGGCCAAACTGCTTTCGCTCCTTTGCATACTTTACAGCCTCATCTAGGCAGCCTTGAGCTACTCCTACCGACATAGCAGCTACTCCGAGTCTACCTCCGTCAAGCGTCTTCATTGCATACTGGAAGCCCTTGTTGAGAGGTCCGATAAGATTTGCCTTTGGCACCCTTACATCTTCAAATACTACATCAGAAGTTGGATATCCATTGATTCCCATCTTTTTCTCTGGTGCTCCGAGCGATACGCCATCTGCGTGCATATCTACGATGAACATCGAGATTCCGCGAGAACCCTTTTGAGATAGATCTGTCTTTGCATAGATGATAATCCAGTCAGCCATAGGTGCACCAGATATGAAGCACTTACGACCATTGATGATAAAGTCATCACCATCCGGAATTGCTGTTGTAGTAGTTCCACCTGCATCTGAACCTGCGCCAGGTTCAGTGAGTCCGAACACGAGAATCTTCTCACCGCTTGCAACCTGTGGTAAATATTCCTTTTTCTGAGACTCGCTTCCTGCGAGCAGAAGAGGTCCTCCGCCGAGCGAATTTGATGTATTTGCATATATTGCAAGAACTGCATCCTGGCGAGCGAACTCTTCATCCATGAGCACGTATGTCAAGCTGTCAGCTCCAGCTCCGCCGTACTCCTCAGGAATCTTCACTCCCATAAATCCATAACGGGCCATTTTCTTGTGCATATCCCAGTTAAATTCACCCGTTTCATCTAATTCATCCTGAAGTTCCTTGGTGAATTCTGTCTCTGCAAACTCGCGGAACAGTTTCTGCTGAAGTGCATGCTTTCGATCTAAAATCATTTACTTACCTCCTTAGCATGGTATTTCATGAGATGACTTACCTTCTGTCAAAATCTCATAGATGCTGTCAACTCCACATGCTGCCATAGATTCAGCTGCCTCTTCAGTGAAGAATGCCATGTGTGGTGTGTGATATACGTTTACGAATGAACGCAGATATTTAAGCTTAAAGTAAGGCATTCCTTCAGTTCTGATAATGTCTGTGCTATGTGGAATGTGGATAATACCAGTCTCTCCTGGAAATGCATCACAGAAGAGTGCACCGATTTTTTCACTTTCAATACCCTCGATAATAGCATCTACATCGAGTAGTTCACCTCTTGCATTGTTGATGATGATTACTCCATCCTTCATCTTTGCCACAGCCTCTTTGTCAATCATGCCGGTTGTAGCTGGCAGTAGTGGCATATGGATTGTTATTACGTCGCATTCTTTGTATATGGTATCCATATCGACGTATGTTGCATATTCCTTAACTTCATCATCCTGAATTACGTCATATGCTAGGATTTTGCAGCCAAATCCACTTAGAATCTTGATTACGGTTTTACCAATCTTTCCTGCGCCTAGCACTCCCACTGTGAGAGATCTAAGCTCTCTACCCATCTTGCCTTTTAGTGTAAAGTCGTTGTCATTTGTGTTATACAGCGCTTTCTTCTGGTGACGCATGCACATCAGTATCGCCATTACAGAGTATTCCGCAACTCCATTTGGAGCATATGTACCGTTGCAAAGCTTAAATCCAAGCTTCTTAGCATACTCAACATTCATGTGATTGTATCCTACGCAGCGTGATGCTAGTACCTTAACACCCATCTTCTTTAGTTCATCAAGCACCTCGTTAGAATATGTGCTCTGCCCTAGAGTAGTGATTCCATCACTTCCTTCAGCAAGGTTAACTGTAGTATCGTCAAGATTTGCTCTTGTAATAACCACGTCTATACCGTACTTCTCACATAGATTTCTGATGACAGGCTCTTCATCAGGTCTAACTTCATATGCAGTAATTTTCATACCATTTCTCCTTTGTAAATCACTTTTCTTGTGTCAAACCTATGCATTTTCCCTGTATATTTTAAATTAGTCCCTAAGTGCTGAATCCATATCGATTGCAGCACCACTCTTTATTAACTCATCTATAGCTTCGGCAGAGTACCCAAGTTCACCGAGAATATCCTTTGTCTGCTCTCCAAGATAAGGTCCTCTCTCATATGGAGGTAGTCCCATCTGGTCGAATAAAACTGGAGGTCTTACGAGTGTACGCTTGTTTCCGTTGCTATAAGACATCTCATAGAAGCAATCCGATGCCCATGCCTGCTTATCTTCTAGGAGGCTGTCCCACTCCTGAGCAATTGCGTATGGCAAATCATTTGCATCCAGCAGCTTGCACCATTCGTCGCAAGTCTTTTTCTTAAACTCTGCAGTTATCCACGCTGAGAACTCTTCACGATTAGGAATTAGATTCTTCTGTGGATAATATCTAGCATCGTCAGCAAGTTCTGGATAGCCCATAGCGTTCATCAGTATTGGATAATGTCTATCGTACTGAGGCATTGCTATCTGTAGCCATTGACCATCAGCTGTCTCATAGCAGAGCACAAGCGGATTACCTAGCTTCCACCTCTCCATAGGGTACTGAGTGCTATCTGCTCGTACTGGCTTGCCTGCAGCATCAGTGAGATATCCCATATTGCGCTGTGGAATAGCGATACCACTACGTGATCACCTTCACCAGTCATCTTAGCCTTGAATAGTGCTGCGAGAACTCCGGCTGCTAGGTTCATAGCAACCTGGTGGTCTCCGAAGCCCTGAACTGTTAGCATTGGCAAGCTGTTTTTGTCACGAAGAGGTCCTAAGATGCCGCCTCTTGCGTAAAATGCAGTAAAGTCGAATCCTGGGAGATCCTTATCAGGACCTTTTTCTCCGTATCCTGATACATATCCGTACACTAGCTTAGGGTATTTCTCATGCAGAGTATCCCAATCTAACCCTGCTCTCTTTAGAGGTGACTGACGCCAGTTGCAGATAAATACGTCCGCAGTTGCCAAAAGCTTCTCTAAAGCCTCTCTTCCCTCCTCAGACTTTGTGTTGAGCGAGATACATGTCTTGCCTGCATTCTCAAGGTCGTAGGATGTGTTCTCCTTCTGGTCTAAAGGTCTTCCTTCGTTAACCGCAGTGTAACGTAGTGGATCTCCCATAGGTGGCTCAACCTTTATAACTTCAGCTCCTAGGTCAGCTAGAAATCTTGCTGTACAAGGTGCTGCGATAAATGTTGCCATCTCAACAACTCTGATTCCCTCAAGTGGTCTATTTCCCATTTTATCCTCCTTGAATTTATCTATATGCTTGATGCGTTTTAAAACACTAACATGTCACGGAATGTTTCGAGGTTAGTCTTAACCTGTTCAAACTGCTTCATCTGCCTGTCAACCTCAACTAGGGCAAGTGGTAAATCCGCTTTTTCACAAGCTTCCTTAATACATACGAAGTCGAATTCCTCAGGATCACAAAACTTTGTCATTACCACGACAACTCCCTTTGCGCCTCTCTCCTTCGCTATATCTATAATCCACTGAATTCTTGGCTTTCTACGTTATAGAGAACTGAGCAATTGTCAGTGTTTGCAAACTTAACAGCGAGAGCTTGTAGTGGATCATCTCCATCTGGCACATCAGTTCTATACTGCCTTGAATGTGCACAGACATCATCTGCTACGATATGAATTCCTATCTCATCGAAAGCTTCACTTAATCCTGTCATGTCGGTAAGAATTCCAGATACAACCACCGGATAATTACCTACGCTCTCCTCGGAAGCTTCAAGCTCGGCGATAAGTTTTTTTACAAGAGCGGTATGTTCCTCTACAAGCATATAGTTAGCGCTTGCAAATATATCGCTTCTCTCCTGCACCGTCACTTCTGCGTGTCTTGCAAGTAATTCATCCACTCGTCTCATCGCTTCGTTGTGTTCGTTATAAAGCTTGTTCGATTCAGCTAGCCTATCCATCGAGAACTTCGCGCCAGTACATTCCTCAAGATCCTTAATGACTCTTTCGTATCCAGCCCTCGTATATGCGATTCCATATGCAGGCTTTCTATTCTGTGGATATGTCATAGGTATGAACTTGATGTCAGGTACTGCATACTTCCAGTTCTCTCCCATAGTCTTTAGAGTGTCACAGAGAGACGGGATTATAATCGCACTCGCACCCTTGAACTTTCCAGCAATTCCTAGTTCTAAGATTGATTGCACGATAGAGCACATGAATGCAGGAAAGTATTCCTTCGCTCTGTTAAGCTCCATGTCTGCTCCCCAAGTTCCCATTGGAACAAGCCCCATCGAGTGTACAATTTCATCGGGTGTGTAATAAGGAACTGTGAGCACTATCTTCTTGCCTTCTGAAAGGTACTTATCCATCTGCTTGCGAGGAGATGATGCTATCTCATGAAACTCTTTAATTGAACTGTATGTCATAGCTACTTATCTCCTTTCTCAGCTTTGTTTGACTCCATAATTTCCATAAGGCCCTGCACTCTCGTATCATATTGTGCCTCAGAGAAGTTCCTTGGGTCTGCCTGGTCTCCATCAAAGCTTGTAACTGGTATATCGCAAGCATCTCCTATCTGTCTGCTCATCTCGTACATGAATCCGCTCCACAGCTTGCATGAACGATTGGTATGTACAAGCAATCCTTCCACGTGGTTGTCCTTGCAAAGCTTTATTCTCTTATCTCTCGACTTCTCTAGGTTTATAGCATTTGGTACACTGCAGTAAGCCTTGATCATCTCATCGAATGAATGATAGTCAAACCCAAAGGCATCCGCATATATCGTTGTTACCATGTTGATGCCGCGATCTTTGAGACCATGAGATGTTGCTCTCAGATATGGCCAGCAAGCGATTCCTTCGAACATGATTCTGTACTTCTCTTCTGCCCTAAATGTACTTGTTCCATTTAGGTGATTCTCCTTATACTCCTTGAGAAGTGTCTCCATTGCCTCGCCTGCTTCTTCCTTACCTCTTGCTGTAACCATTACAGCCATGTGGTTTAATAGATCGAATCCATTGAATGGAGAAGGTACATATTTTGCCTGTGCTGTCGCATCGAGCCAAGCTCTGCTCGCTCTGCAGCTAAACCTGTAACCTGCTTGAACTTTTCATCATCCCACTTCAGTCCAAATAGCTTCTCGAGCTGGTGAACTGCGTCCCAGAACTGAGCGGAAACATATTCAACCTCAGCGTCAGATACTTCGTAATCAGGGTTAAACGGTATGTCTAGGATAATCATCGGAATATTTAAATCCCTTGCTAGATTCTCGTACCACTTGATCATGCAGTTACAGATATTGTTGCAACATAGAAGCACATCTGGCATCGCTACATCCTGCTCTGGACACTCCTTGAGCTTGGCGTATGCGAGGCTCACTCTCGCATATGCGCAAATATCGTTCGAATAACCATCTGCTTCTGCGACGTTACACATTCTCTCCCCTGCACCACGTGCGGCGATTCCTGCAGCCTGATTTTCAGGATATGCAGTAGCGATGCCTAAAGTCTCTGGTATCTCTACCGGAAAGTTACTTGAAACCCATGCAACTGGAATACCTTCCTTCTTAGCTTCAATCGCACTTGCAAATGCATCACCAGCAATTTTCCCAAGCTTGAATTTAGCTGAATTAGGATCAATAGGCTTCTTAGGCTTTTTGATTTCCTCTGCCATAACCATACCTCCTCATTTATTTTGTTAATCTATTAGGAAAGTTTAATTGTATATCTTAACTTAAAAACTCAATCTGCACTATTATTGTTAATTTTTATAACATCATTTGGTAAATTTTTTTACTGCCATTATGAGCAGTAAATCTATTTTTTTATTACTTCTAAAAGCATAAACAGCTGCACCGATTGCTCCAAAATACTGTGCAAGTGAATCATACTCTATCTGAACTTCGAGAGCTTTACTCATCGCATCTCTTACTGCACCGTTTTTTGCAACGCCACCTGACATACATACCTTCTCTTTGACTCCGGCTCTACGCGCAAGTGAACTAACCCTCGAGACTACGCTGTTACAGATTCCAGCGATCACATTTTCTCTGCTCTCACCATTAGCAAGCTGGCTAATCACTTCCGATTCAGCAAAGACTGTGCATGTGCTTGAGATAGTAGCAGGACTATCCGCTTTCGATGCTAATACCTCTAATTCAGAAATATCTGCTCTTAGTATGTTCGCCATCACATCTAGGAATCTACCTGTCCCAGCTGCGCACTTATCATTCATCACAAAGTTTGTCATCCTTCCTGAATCGTTAAGGCAGATTACTTTTGCGTCCTGACCGCCTATATCTATTACAGTCCTCACTTCAGGAAAAATAATTTGACTCCCTAGTGCATGACATGTGAGTTCGCTTACTTCTAGATCACAGCCTTCGTACTTATTTCTTCCATAACCAGTAACAACGCTACATGAAATATCAGATTCATTAAGTCCTGAGACCTTCATAATCTCCGCTATGACTTCCTCTGGACCAGCTGTACCAAGCCCTCCAACTCTTAGAGCCTTTGCGACAATCTTTTTTCCATCCTCGAGTATCACGCTCTTCGATGTAGTTGATCCTATGTCTAGCCCAAGAGTAAACATCTGATAATCTCCTTTCCATGTACGTCTCTATGTACAATTTCATTATATATCTCGTTATTTTTATAGTCAACCAACTTTGTTAAAAAAATATTATAGTTGTTTTTTTCAAGTGTGCATTTAATAATTTTTTTAATGGTTTTTATTTTTTTATGACCCCCATAATTGAATTTCTAAGCGTTTTTTTAATAAAAAGAAGGGTAATCCCCTTCTTAAAATAGTTTTTTTCCTATAAAAAAATTGTAATAGCACCATCCGTGTATTCGCCAATCCGCGCTATTTATCTATAAGATAAATCTTAATAATAAAATTAATCCACCTTTATCTTATCCCAAAGCTTTGACATTCTCTCCATGCTCTTGGCGTCTGTACCATTCTTTTTAAGCTGCTTCATATACATCTCTTTTGGTACCCCCATCTTCTTATATGCACCAAGATATTTCTTGGAATAATTAGTCATATATACGAAGAATCCGCCCATATATGCAGACCTACTACAGCCAAAACTGTCTGCTGCAATCCATGTCCAGAAAAAAATCCGCAAGCAAAAAAATCAAAAACTATCCATACAATTCCGAGAATTCTATTAAGTTTTGTAATCTTTTCAATATTGATAGATTTTGGAACCTGGATATCTTGCTCTTTCATCTGTTTCTTATATAAATTCTGCTGATAGCCTTTCGACTGTCTTATGTATTGTGGTGGTCTCTGCTTACCTTTGCTCATTTCATTATTCCTTTTCTAATTAATCTAGTGTAGTATTTTAACACAATTTATTCACTCTTTTCAAGCGATTTGAACATCTCCTGCATCGTTGGGTTATTTTTGGTAAGTTTTTTTATCGTCAAATCCTCGGCTTTATTATTCGCTAGCCTCAAGTTATTCTCTGAGGAAGTTAAAGCTTTCTTGATCTTTTCAAGATGGTTAATCGATTTATCTATCTCATCTATCGCTTCCTGGAATTTTCTAGAAGCCAGATCATAATTTCTCGCAAAAGCACTTTTGAAATTCTCCATGTCTTCCTCGAAATGGGTGATATCAACATTCTGTGCCTTAATCGTCTCCAGTTCCTGCTTGTACTTTAGAGAGTTATATCCCATGTTGCGAAGCAGTGATATCATCGGAATGAAGAACTGCGGTCTTATCACATACATCTTCTCATATCTATGCGATACGTCCACAATCCCCTGATTGTAGTATTCATTCTCAGACTCTAGCATCGAAACGAGCACTGCATATTCGCACTTTTTTTCTTTTCTATCTTTGTCAAGCTCCTTGAAAAAATCTTCATTCTTATGCTTTGTCGCTGTCGTATCCATCTCGTTCTTCATTTCAAACATTATAGATACGACCTCAAGCCCTGCCGCATCATTCTCTCTGAATATATAATCGCCCTTGCTTCCACTGCGAGCATCGTTATCCTTTTCAAAATATGCATTCTGAAATGCAGTTGCTCTGAGCTTATTAAATTCTATCTCACAGTGTTGTTCTAGTGTCTCGCCAACCATCTTCGTGGATTGGCGAGCTTTGAGATCCTTGTAGTAATCTATTTGTTCATCCTTCATCTTAAGTTTAGTCTCATACTCGTCCTTAAGCACCTGTATATTTAGCTCGGCCTGCTTTTCACTAACCTTTAGCTCGCCAGAAAGCCTTTGAAGCTGTTCCTTCTTTTGTGAAATTTCTTCATCTAGAGAAGCTGCTACCTTGCGATGTTCAGATTCTTTTTCATCGACTAACTTCCTATATTCAGATTCCTTCTGCTGTACTGCCTCATTGACTGCTAATGCTTTCTCCTTGTCATATGCCTCGATGCTAGCACGAAGCCTTACTATTTCCTGATCTTTATCTGAAATAATTTCTTGGACTTTCTTTTCTGTCTCAGCCTTCGCAAGGCTAACAGCTGCAGCTTTATCCTCTTTGTACTGTTCCTCAGCACGCTTTATCTCAATATTAAATTCTCTATCTCTGACCTGCTTAACTATTGCTGCATAACCAGCTTCATCTATTTGAAATACTTCGCCACACTTAGGGCATTTTATCTGCTGCATAATATTCCTCCTACGAAGTGATACTACTATTTTATACAAAAAAGCTTCGGTGAAAAACCTTTAATCTCATCACCGAAGTTATTTTTTAAATTTAAATCAATCAAATAATCACCCTCTATTTTATTAACCCTAATAATCAAACTGTCATATGTGCGCGATTGATTATTATGCACGATAAAGGGCTGTTTCGAGCTATTTATCGTCTGGGATTACCTCTACATCTACATCTACCGCATCCTTGGTAAACTCATCTTCTAGTTCCTTACTAGCAGAGTCATCTCTATGATAAGACCCAGATTCCGAATAATAATATTGATTAGACTCATCCGTTCTACGACTTCCAAATCTCTTAGAGATAGCCTGAACTAGCACAAGTATGCCGACAACAATCCAAAAAAACAGGGCTTAAAATTATAGCCATCACCGCTGACAAAAGTATCAGCATGATAAATATTCCAATCAAGCAGCCGAGGCCACCATCATCACGATAGTACATCTCATTTCCCCCTATGTATTAACCTTCACCATATCGATGATATATTGCTTTTCTTATATCGCGTATTATAACACATCGTTTTTGTGTTTTAGGTGACGCAATGATAAAGAACCCCTTATGAAAAACGAATTAAAGTATTAAAAAATGGGGCATAAGCCCCATATCTTATATGAATAGTATCTGCACTTAGTTCGGAATTTAGCCAAAGTATCTCTTTAGAAGTCCAGCAAATGCCTTTCCGTGTCTAGCCTCATCTCTAGCCATCTCATGAACTGTGTCATGAATTGCATCTAGATTAGCAGCCTTAGCTCTCTTAGCTAGGTCAAACTTTCCAGCAGTTGCACCATTCTCAGCATCTACTCTCAGCTGTAGATTCTTCTTTGTGCTGTCTGTTAGAACCTCTCCTAGAAGCTCAGCGAACTTAGCAGCGTGCTCTGCCTCTTCGTAAGCAGCCTTCTCATAGTATAGTCCAACTTCAGGATATCCTTCTCTATGAGCAACTCTAGCCATTGCAAGGTACATACCTACCTCGATGCACTCTCCCTCAAAGTTAGCTCTTAGATCAGCCATGATATCCTCACTTGCACCCTGAGCAACACCTACAACGTGCTCAGCTGCCCAAGACATCTCACCTTCCTGCTTCTTGAACTTCTCCGCAGGAACTCCGCAAACAGGACACTTCTCTGGTGCCTGATCTCCCTCGTGAACGTAACCACATACCTGACATACAAACTTAGCCATTTCATACTCCCTTCTTCAGCATTGCTGAACTACATAAAATAAAGTCATCTTGTTAATCATTTATGCACGACTCTTCGCCATGCAGTCGGGGCAAAGTCCATAAAATTTAACCTCGCACCCCTCTATTGAGCCAGTAAAACTATCCTGACCAATTTTAACGATTTGCTCCTTATCGGTATCAATATCGAGGACAGCACCACATCTATTGCAGAAAAATGTGCGTGGGGCTTCACATTATAATCATACCTTGTCGCCCCATCCGTGATAATTGTCGAAATTTCACCCATTCCTTCAAGTTGCTTAAGATTTCTATATACAGTTGCAATACTAAGATTAGGCATATTAGTTTTAAGCTCAGAATATAGAGTCTCAGCTGTCGGATGATCTCCTCTATTCGATAATTGGTCTTTAATCGCTTGACGCTGCTTACTATACTTAATCATTAGTCTCCTCTAATATTGATAATCGTTATCGTTATTAATATAATACCACATCAGATTAGATTGTCAACAACTAAATTGAGAAAAATTTAAATTTACCATTTAATATACCAGTAATGTTGATATTATCTATTCGTTATGCTAATCTAACTATAAATGAAGGAGGGATATTTCATGAAAATTCAGAAGTCTTCAGAAGATTATTTAGAGACAATGCTGATGCTTAGTGAGCAGAGAGGATATATTAAGTCCATCGATATTGCAAGGCATCTCGATGTTACGAAGCCTAGCGTTTCATATGCTACCAAAAGGCTCAGAGAGAACGGCTACATTACTATGGACGATGATGGTCTGATTCACCTCACTGAGACTGGAATGTCTATAGCTACAAAAATTTACGATAGGCACAAGATGCTTTCCCGTTTCTTAAACCTGCTTGGTATTGATAAGGAAACTGCTGATGAGGATGCTTGCAAAATTGAGCATGATATCAGCCAAGAGACATACGAAGCTATTTGTAACCATGTTAACAACTTCTTGGCAGAGTGCCCTGCTATGAATCATGAGGAAGAACCGTCGGCATAGTGTCTCTAATATAATTTTATAAGCATATAATCCACCATCTCAATCAAGAGATGGTTTTTTCTTGTGTCATAAATATGCCTTTATCATGTATAGATGTTTACTTGTCATTCCTTATATGGCAGAATTAAATTGTAATATGTGATTTAAAATTCCATATATTAATAGTGTGTTTTCTTCCCTGTTTTGATTATTGATACATGTGCACTTTTTCCTTTTGCACAAGGTACAGTCAAGACGGAGAGCGTAAGTTATTGCTGTCACACCTTATTAAGGAGGTATCTCATGACAGAACTTGAAAGAAAGCGCAAATTCCCGATAGCGTTTTGGGTTTGTGGCTGTACAGAGATCTTTGAACGTCTATCCTTCTATCTTGGACGTTCTCTGATTCTAGTTTTTGTTACCACTGCTGTTGCATCTGGTGGACTTGGTCTTGCTAATACAACAGGCGCAAAGATGCAGGCGGATTTAACTGCTTATTCATATCTTGCAGGTTTCCTAGGAGCATTCATCACCGATAAATTAGTAGGTGCCAGATATACTACTCCGGTCGGAATGCTTATAATCGCAATCGGTTATTTCTCTGGATCTGTTGCACATGATGCCACGCTTGTATATGTAATGATATTCTGCGTTGCATTTGGTCTAGGTCTATTTAAGACTGGTCCACTTATCGGAAGAGTTGTACGCCCTGAAGATCTTAACTCAGCATATTCTATCCGTTATTCACTCGTTAACGTCGGCGCATTCTTCGGACCGCTAGTTGCTGGAATCCTTTATCAATACACCTTTAAATCAGGTAATGTTCTAGGTTTCCGCCCTTGCTTTAGACTTGCTGCTATATCAATGCTTCTTGGTTGTATATGGTTCACAGTTGGAATGCTGCTAAAAGGTAAGGACTATGGCAAGAAGCCATTTAAGATGTACAAGACCGAGGAAGAGCTAAAGAGAGAAGCTGAAGAGAAAGCAGCGGCAAAGACACATCAAAAGATGACTCTTCTCGAGAAGAAGCGTGTATCCGCAATCGTTCTAGTTTCAGCCTTTCAGATAATATTTTGGATGTTCTGGTATCTAGCTTATCTACCAATCTACTACCACTGGACAGAGAATATGAACTGGAAGGTTGGCGGATTTACTGTTCCTACAACATGGTTCGACTCACTAAACGCTCTGCTATGTGTAATTTCCGGACCGCTCACTGCGCTTCTATGGCAGAAGCTTGCAGCTCGCCCACAAGGTGATATAAGTATATTCAAGAAGCTTGGTATTGGATTAGCATTCCTCGGTATCGGATACATCTACTATGCAGTTATCGACATCGTGCGTGGAGATAGCAAACCTACAGTACTGTTACTGATTATATTCTTCCTATTCTTAACACTAGGAGAGATGTTCTTCTCACCTCTTGGAAATGCTTTTATCGGACAGTACTCACCAAGCCGTCTACTAGCTATCATGTCAGCAGTATGGGGACTCGGACTATTCGCAGCAGCTAAGCTATATGGAAATGTATATGCATTTGCATTCAGTGGAAAGTTCGCATTCTCCAAAGCTTGTATAACAATCGCTGTTATTGCATTTGTAAGCACGGTTATCCTATTCGCTATCGACGGAAAGCTAATGTCGCTAGTTAAGGATAAGGATGAAGCATAAGAACAATAGGACTTAAATATATTGCTGATATCTACACTATTAATATATGACTCTATACTCTTTAATGAAGCTATATAGACTGAACATATCATATAGTAACTAGAGAGCATCAAATTCTGATGTAGTCGCTGATTTCAGCAGCTACATTTTTTATATCTAATTGAAGCTAATATTATACTTAGTATTCCCATTTATACACTTCAACAACAGCAAGCTCAATTAATTCAATTTTCTTGGTTTTTCGTCACGACTATACTATGTAATCTATATCCGACTATTTCGGTATAATTTAAAAAAACATAATTAAAAGCGATACTAAAAAGTAACTTTTTTTAAAAAAAGGTATATAATACACTTGTTAAGTTACTTTAGTTAGTGTATGAAATTTTAGGAGGATATAAAATATGAGAAAACTTTATGGACGTTTTTTGAGTATTGCTGTTTCTTCAGCAATGCTATTTAGTTTTTCAGCAATCTCAATATTTGCAGATACACCAGCTGATATCTCTCAAGATGCAGTAGTCACTGGAAGCATTAATAGCTCTGCCAACACTTTTACAGAAACTGATACTGTCTCTGTAGATACATCTATAAACAGGCCTGTTAATAGCGGAGACTTCGTATCATATCGTTTTGACAATTTAGCGATGGGCAATCTTGCAAACAGAGATATTACACTGCGCGGAACCAATACAGTTATAGGTAAAATCATCGTTACTGATGCAGGTGTCAACCAAGCAGATAAACAGATAACCGGTTCAGATAATGATAAAGAGGATGCAGTTCCCGGCAGTCGTGTTGGTTATAAATTCAAAGTAGTTTAACGAAAATGCCACAGGTCATTCTTCACTTCATTATACCTTTAATTATGCAAATGCTGTCGAATCAGTTGCAACCGTAGATTCGCCTAAGACAGTTGTACAAAAAATAACTGTTAATAACAACGTAGTTGTTTCGAACAATCTTACGATTCCAGCATACGTTTTAAAGCCATATTCTAATCAAGGAAACACAGTAAAAGTTTCAAATTCCTATTCCTTCGTGAACGTTAACCACTTGAATATACAAAGTGGTGACCATGTATACGACGCACTAGGTAGAGAGATTCCACTCACCGATGCCATGAAATTAAATGCTCTCGATACTTCGGATGTTACTTTCGATATTGCTAGTGATATAGAGTCTAATGATCATCTCAAAGTTGGTGATCTGTTGACATATGAAATCACGGGAAATAATGCTGTTAAATTCAACCCGAATGCATCTGAATTTGCTAATAGTATTGAATCTGCTGCACTTCATAATGCCCGCGATGTATATACTCCCCTTTCTTATAATCCAGTAAATACTCACGGAGTACATAAGCTGACAGATCTCGTACTTAAAGTTAAGCCCGTAAGTGTCACCCCAACAAAGGTTGTTTTACAAGTTACAGAGGCACCTACTTCAGGCATGACTAGGGCTTCCTATGCATATACTGTAAAAGATGGATTAACAATCCCTGTAAAAACAGTGACAGTTAAGAGAGCTGACGGTTCAGAACAAGCGTACAGAGTGCTAGATGTTGCGAAGCTCCCAGATTTAACAACATCAGGAAGGCTCGATATGTTAGATGCAAAATCCACATATCAAACTGCAGGTAAATCCCCTTACCAGGAAACATTGCTTAATCAGTACATGCTATACTCCGGTACACTTGCTTCGGCAGATGTAATTGACCTGCCTGACACTCCTACTCCATCTACACCTAGCACCAACACTCAGACTCCACCTACATCAGGTGGTTCTGTTCACAGAACTCCTGGTTCTAATGAAGCTAACAAGATTAAGAAGGTAGCGCTTAAGAGCGTTCCAAAGACTTCTGATTCGGCAGATATCATCATCTACGCTGGTTTGTTATTTGCATCAATAATCGGTCTATCAATACTTGGTGTGAGTGGTAGAAAGATATTAAATAAATAAAGCAAATAGCTTAATTTGGCACCAGCTTGCTTCTAAAAAATATTTCTTAAAGTTTATATAAATACAGTTTAAAATCTTATATGCAGAAGAATGATTGGGCATTACGCCCAATCATTTTTGTATTAAGAGATTTTGTTTCTCTGTTCGATATTAAAAAAAATATCCAAAAAGCTCTTAATATTACAGAGCCTTTGGATTATATAACTTTAATTAATTTTTATGTTTTTAATTACTATCTACTCTTGATTTCTTTCACTCTTGGAACTATTAAGTAAAGCGGAATTATGTTCAAGATGAACACTATTAGAAATAGCAAAACATCTTTTGAATCAACTGGACGCCCTGACGAAATCGCTGTTACGATATCACTGTAATAGTATCCAGGGAAAATCATCTGAATTTTGCTAACAGCCCCGATGAATCCTCCATCTGCACCTAGAGAAGCAAATGGTATTATTGTCATCGCTGCCAAGATGATAGCAGGAAAGCTAATCGTATCAAGTGTCTTTGCATCAACGCGCACACCGAGCACAAAACCGATAATGCTAAAATATATTCCCATAACCGTGAGGAGTAGAAACTGAACTACCAGACTGGTTGTAACATGGAGGTTAAAAAAAGAAACCGCGAATGCAAGTACAGCCATGAATATTAGCGTATTTAACGCAAGTTGAACGAGCATCTGATCAAGAAGGTAGTCTTTCACGGCATATCTTGTGAACCTCGATTCAAATGAGTAGAACTCAATATTTGTTGCGATTCGCTTACTAAACGTTGCTAGGCTGTTTCCAATGATTCCGATAAATACTGCTATACCGAATACGATGTTCGGTAAAACACCCTTTTGCACATTGGGAAATAAACACATACCATATAACAGGAACGAATATAGTAAAAAGCAGGAATCTTTTATTTCTTAAAACCTGTTTTAATTGTATCATCTTCATAGCTTTAGCCCTCCATTTCGATTTTCTCACGGTAATACTGTTCTATTGTCCTGCCAGAATCATGGATGGACTCCACTGATTCATTTGCAGTTATTATTCCATCCTTCAAGATGAGCACCTTCGTAAAGAAATGATCTATCTGATTGAAGTCATGAGTGACAATTACCGATGTGTAATTCTTATTCTCGAGTAGCTTCCAAAAAAAATTATCTACCGATTCAAGGTCCATACCTGTAGTCGGTTCATCTAAAAAAATAAGCTTAGGAGAATTAAGTATCGTCAGTAAAAGTGATAAACGTCTTTTCTGTCCACCAGATAAGCTTCCGACATACTGCTTCTGATGTTCTTGAAGTTCAACCATCATGAGTAGTTCCTGAGTACAGGCATCGCTTAATTTATTCATTTTGCACTTTAGACTAACGATTTCAAATACTGTCAAATCATCGATAAGTATATCTGCTTGTGGCATCATGCTTATTTCAGTCTGAAAATCAAGGCTAGTATCTACTTCACCTGAGTTAGCCACTATCTGTCCAGCAATTATCTTAAGAAGAGTGCTCTTGCCAGCACCGTTACCTCCGAGCAACGCGACTCTATCTCCTTCTGAAATCTCAAATGTAACACCCTTTAAAACTTCTTTATTTTTAAACGATTTCTCTATCTCTTTTACTTTAAACATATGAGCCTCCGTTCTTCTATTCTTGCTTTGTGACAACATTATAGGTCATACCCAATTGATAAAACCATGTTTGTCAAGAACGGCACTTAAAATGTCGCTAACGGTTAATCATCCGCTCCTACATTCGTACTTTAATAAGGTGACTAATCGAAGGCGCACAAAAGCCTGGATATTTAGTATCCAGGCTTCATGTATGAAAAATATATTTGTTTATGTGTTATTTTCTAAATGTAATCGTCTGAGAGAACAGATAATCTGCGCTTCGAGTAGATACGGATGAAAAAGGATACTTTGCAAGGATTTCTCTGACATTATGAAGTCCAATCCCTCTTCCCTCGCCTTTACTTGAGTAACCTTCTTCAAATATATGGCTGATATTCACTCTCTCATCAACAGTCGAATTTTCAACCACTAATATCAGCGCTTCACCATCGAGAATCAGTGCAACTGTCAGCTTTGGCAATTCTGACTCTAAGCTCGCTTCGATTGCATTATCACAGAGAATTGACATCACTTTGATAAAGTCTAGCAAATCTATCTTGAAGTCATATACAGCATCTTCTATCTCAATTGCGATTTCCACACCTCTACTATGTGCTTCAATAAGCTTTGCAGAAAGTACACTTTTCACGGCATCGTTTTTTATATTAGAGAGTTTTGCTATATCAAACTTGCTGTTATATAGTTGTTTACCACTGTCCCCGAGAACACCTTCATAGACGCTCTTGATTGCATCGATATCCTTATTATCAATACCTACTTTTATGCTGGTAAGGATATTGATGTAATCATGGCGAAAGCTGCGAATCTCACCGTATAAATTCTCTATGTGATGACTATAGTTCGATAGTTCGCTTAGCTGAATATCCTTTTGTTTAAGAATCTCCTCCTTAAGCTTTCCTTTGAGGTTGAATTTAGATAAAGTAGCATCACGAAGAATAACAGAATATAGATATCATTGATATGACCACGCAAGTAATCAGCATGCGATATTTTCTCACCAAAGATCATAAGGACTGAAATAATAAGCATGTATACAAGCATTGATACATCCACGACAAGTAGCATACGGTTAAAGAAGTTGCGCTCAAACCCCTTTTTCAAATCGTTAAAGTCTAATTTCAGAGTTTTAATGATAAGAATGTAGAAAGGGAATGTGAGAGCATCAATCAATAAATCGTAAATACTAATATTTACCTCGTTATAAACCGCGATTCCCACTAGAGGGAATATGTGATACGCAAGTAGTCTTCCGAGCAAGCTTAATATAACGATAGGATAAACCCCAATAAATAGGTTAAATAGCTTATTGCCATGAGGATTAGCGAAAAAGCTGTATGCTACAAATATAAAAAAGTATCCGAAGTATCCAGCTGGTGGGCATAACATAAAAATCACAACGTAAACCAGCGGAAAAATCATATACCAATACGGCTTAAACTTTTTCTCACTTACCTGACTGTATAAAAGCATTGTTAAGAGTATCTTAAGCGCAATACTAAAAATTTTTAATAACATATCTCTATAAACACCTTAATATCTAATAATTGAGTTTTTCAAGAAGACCTCTGTACTTCATCCTTGATATCAGACAGCTCTCTCCATTTTCAAACAGAGCAATCTTGCTCTCCTTATCTATCTTAATTATATTATCAGGATTAACTACAAATGATCGGTGACAGCGGTAGAGGCGACTATCAGCCTTCTCAACATCAGCGATGCTACCATAAAACTCCATACGTTCATCTTTAGTATGCAAAATTACTTTGTGGATCATCGGAGAAGTCTCGAAATACAATATATTATTAAACGGTACCTGTACACGTGCCATGGATGTTTCAATAGCGAACGAATCTTGAGCTATGTTTGATCCAACCTTGCAGATAGTGTACTCGATAGCCGAGCACACTCGCTCTTTGAATAACTCTTCATCAAGTGCTTTATCGATAAAATCTAGCGCAGCTACTTTATATTTAAACGTAACAGGCATAAACTCTGTATGCGTTGTTACAAATACGATTGTCGCATTAGGATCTCGGCTACGAATTTCCTTAGCAATATCCAGTCCCTTCTGTTCTTCTCCCTTAATCTCGATATCAAGGAAAAACAGTTGATGGGAACCGAATTCTGAGATATTATCTAGCATCTGCTTCGGACTGCTAAAAATTTCTGGAGTTTTGCACTTCAAATCTTTCTGGTCAATCACTTCCCTGATTATATTGTCGATTCGTGATTGCTGCAGTATCTCATCTTCTAAAATGAATATATTAATCATTTGATTTACTCCTAATACCTCTTCAGCTCTTACTATCCAACTTGCATGCATATTCAGGTCAAAAATAGCTGTCCATATTTTATCATTAAAAGACCCATCCAGTAAACTGGATGGGTCGCTCTTTACTTTATCTATACTAAGATACATTAATTGTGCTTAAACCTCTCTTGTATACTTAGCAAGGTACTCTCTCTCATCCTCTTCTAGGTATGGAGCGATAACCTCATATACATGCTTATGGTAGTCATTAAGCTGCTTGCGCTCTTCAGGTGTCATGAAATCTGGATCAATAGCATCTAGGTCAAATGGAACTAGAGTTATTGGCTCAAACTTGAGGAACTTGCCGTATTCATTAACTTCATCTAGCACACAGAGAAGCTCATTCTCTAGACGAACTCCGTGAGAACCTTCGATGTATATTCCTGGCTCATCGGTGATAACCATACCCTCATCGATTACGCACTGGTTGCCCTTTCTGTATACCCAGCGGAAGCTAGCAGGTCCCTCGTGGATATTTAGAAGGTATCCTACACCATGACCGGTTCCATGGTTGAAGTTTAGATGGCGATCCCAGTATGGCTTCCTTGCATATGCGTCGAGAATTACACCATTGCAGCCGTATAGGAACTTAGCATTTGCTAGAGATAGGTTACTGATAGCAACTAGAGTGAAATCCTTCTTCATCTGGTCTGTAATCTCACCTACAACATAAGTTCTAGTGATATCAGTTGAACCCTCATAGAATCCTGCTCCTGTATCCGTTAGGTGGAGTCCCTTAGGTAGCACTGGAATGTCTGTCTCAGGAGATGGTGCGTAGTGAACTATCGCAGCATGAGCTCCATATGATGAAATTGGCTCGAAACTTGGACGGATGAAGTTTCCTAGCTCAGCACGGAACTCGTCGAGCTTATTAGCAACGCTAAGCTCTGTCATCTCAATCTTGCCAACATTTCCTTGAGCCACTTCATAAGACGTAGATGGGCAATGCTGTCCTTAATCTGAGCTTTTCTTATGTTCTCTAGCTCAACATGGTTCTTTACATTCTTGAAAATCATCTCTGGATTCATCATGTCAATCTTCTTAACTGACTCAGGGATGTTGCAGAATAGTGCATAGTTAACCTTGGAAGCATCAAGCATAAGCTTAGTATCTTCAGGGATATACTTAATATCCTCATAAATGTCATTGTATGGATGTAGAACTACTCCGTCTTTTTCGAAGTGAGCTTTAATCTCATCACTTAGTTTACGCTCATCTATATACAGGTGATATTCATTTGCATCCATCAGAGCATATGACAGAACTAGTGGGAAAAAGTCGATATCATCTCCACGGATATTCAGAGTCCAGCAGATATCGTCAAGCGTTGTAACAACGTGCATATCTGCCTCAGCCTCTACCATCTTCTCACGGATATCAGCAAGCTTTTCAGCAACGGTCTTTCCAGTATATTTTACTTCAAGCTCAAATGCTGGCTTTTCGGAGAGCGGTGGTCTGTCTGTCCATATCTCATCGATTAGGTCAACGCTATACTCGATGCATCCTTCATGCTTCTTAGCAATTTCATCATATAGCTGTCCTTCATCCATGGATACAACTCTTCCATCAAATCCGATTTTCTCACCTTTCTTAAGGTTGCTATTTATAAATGCATCTAGTGTTGGAACTCCAGGCTCACCCATCTTCATGAGCTCAACAGTTGTACCCTGAAGCTGCTCGCCAGCCTGAAGGAAATATCTTCCATCAACCCATAGCCAAGCTCCGTCTAACCCTACTACTGCAACGCCTGCAGAACCAGAGAATCCTGTTATGAACTTCCTTGCCTTGAAGTGCTCCCCAACATACTCTGACTGATGAAAATCAGCTGTTGGAACAACGTAATAATTAATACCGTGCTCCTGCATCTTAGAACGGAGTGCAGCGAGTCTCTCCTGAATTACATTCATTTAAAGTCTCCTTTCGAATGAACAATTAAATAATTATATTTAATAATAATATCCTAAATTGATTATAGCACCAGACACGTGTGGCAAAAAGCCTAACTCCATAATCTGGTGCATAATAATACTATTTCTTATGATAAGCCAATTATAGTTCCGTCGGACAGGATATCCATACCGTTTGCAGCCGGAACCTTAGGGAGCCCTGGCATTGTCATTATTGAGCCGGTAAGCGCTACGATAAACCCTGCTCCTGCTGATACTCTTAGTTCTCTAACAGTGATGGTAAATCCTGTTGGTGCACCTAGCAGCGTTGCATCGTCTGAGAATGAATACTGGGTCTTTGCAACGCAGATTGGCAGCTTGTCATATCCTAGCTTTGTGAGCTCCTTAATCTGCTTTTTAGCTGCTGGTGTGAAATCCACTCCGTCTGCGCGGTAAATTTCCTTCGCTATCTTTTCCATCTTCTCCTCAATTGATAAATCGAGATCATATAATGGCTTAAAGTCAGCCTTACCCTCTTCACAGATTCTAACTACTTCTTCAGCGAGATCCATTCCACCTTCAGCACCCTTTGCGAAGACTTCAGACAGAACAACCTTTACCCCATACTCCTCACAGATCTTATCGAGAAGCTCTAGTTCAGCATCTGTATCAGTTGGAAATCTATTGATTGCTACTACTGATGGCACTCCGAACTTTGCTACGTTCTCTATGTGTCTTATGAGGTTAGACGAACCAGCTCTCAGGGCATCTAAATTTTCTTCAGCGAGATTATCCTTAGCCACGCCACCGTTCATCTTGAGAGCACGCACTGTAGCCACTATTACTACACAGTCAGGCTTTAACCCAGCGTATCTGCACTTGATATCAAAGAACTTTTCTGCACCTAGATCTGCTCCAAATCCAGCTTCAGTGATCACATAGTCACCGAGTTTTAGCGCAGTCTTCGTTGCTACTACTGAGTTGCAGCCATGAGCGATATTTGCAAACGGTCCACCGTGAATGAATGCCGGCGTGTTATCTAGCGTCTGAACCAGGTTAGGCTTAATGGCATCCTTGAGTAGTAGTGCCATAGCACCTGTAGCTTCTAAGTCGCCAGCCGTAACAGCCTCTCCATCGTAGTTGTAAGCAACAACCATTTTTGACAATCTTTCCTTGAGATCATCAAGATCAGACGCAAGGCAAAGTATGGCCATGATTTCAGAAGCCACCGTAATATCAAATCCGTTCTCACGTGTTACGCCATCACCCTTGCCTCCAAGCCCGATAACGATATTACGAAGAGCACGATCGTTCATGTCTACAACGCGCTTCCATACAATTCTCTTAGTAACTATTCCGAGCTTATTGCCTTGGTGAATATGATTATCAAGTAACGCTGCAAGCAGACTGTGAGCGGATGTAATGGCATGGAAGTCACCTGTAAAATGCAGATTGATATCATCCATAGGAACTACCTGAGAATAACCGCCTCCTGCTGCGCCTCCCTTAACTCCGAAGCAAGGTCCTAATGACGGCTCGCGAAGAGTTGTAACAGTCTTTTTACCAAGCCTACTAAGTGCCATAGAAAGCCCCACGTTAGTGGTCGTCTTTCCTTCTCCTGCCGGAGTAGGATTTATAGCTGTAACTAGCACCAGTTTGCCATCTTCCCTATTCATGTTCTCCTTAATATAAGAATATGAAAGCTTAGCTTTGTATTTTTCCATATTGCTCAAGTTCATCGCTCGGGATATCGAGCACTTTTGCAACTTCTGTGATTGGAAGCATTTTCGCTTCCTGAGCAATTTCAACATCTTTCTTCATAACATTCCTCCACAAATATAACAATATGTGTCAAAAGCAAATATCTAAATAAATAGGTATATGGTCATTATACTTCATGTTCATATTCCCATACAACATTATTAGGTTCGATTATATTATTTAATGATTTTTATCGCTTATAAACATATTTTTTTATAAATAATTTGTTGCTAACACTTATTACTAATCAGATTCTCTATATAAAAAAGCAACCGGATTGTCTCCGATTGCCCAAATCTTATTCATGAAATTCTATGTAATTAAAAGTTCATATATCACTTAATTACAGAGTGCATGATACCAAATTATCTTAACTTGAGTTCGTTATATGGTTCGCGACCTTCTTCATCCCTTATCTCACGCAAGTAATTATAAAGAGTTGCTTGAGATATAGATAAAGTCTCGCAGATAAACGGAACAGCTTCCTTTACAGAGAATAAGCCCTGAAACTTGAACTTAGTCAATAGCTTAATCTTACCTTCCTTAGTATTAATTTGGTTAGGATCAAACTGTTTTATCGACTTAATTATAGTATCCTTCATCACATTCTGAATATAATCTTCGTCATTTATAGAATATACCGAATCATCCGCAGTTGGCTCCTCAACATCATGAATCTTAATAGATTCGCTAAGGTAGTTGATAATATCCTGAACTTTTGATGGATCCTGATTTATACAAATCATAGCTGCTGGATTGTTTTCTTCATCCATAAACATGAAGTGAGATGCGCGAAGCTTCTTGCCATGTGCTGACTTGCTCGCATAACCGATGAGGTGTCCCTCGCCATCAGCTAGGTTATTGATAACATCATACACACCGGGGTTAATCCTATAGCTTCTCTCTCTACCGGTGATATTGTTGTTATGCATGAACACTATTTCTCTTTTAGTAAGATCATGGAGTACAACTTCTGTATCGCTACCCATAAGCTTAGCGATTCCAGAAGCAACCTGTGCTAATATATCTAAACGTTCTTCCTGAGTCATATCTTGTTTCACTCCTCTTTTTGCGTAAGATCAATTCCTTGACGACGCTCTGCAACCTTAGGCACGTAATCCTCATCACTAAACCATGTAGTAAATCCATTTCCATTTACTTCGCTAACATTGGTTATAGTGATAAATGCATTTTCGTCTATTGCGAGAGCTGCCTGTTTTACTTTATTGAGATTTCTACTACCAACTACACAGTACACCAAGTCCTGTTCAGACTGTAGATATCCACCTGTTGCATGCATGATTGTCGTACCAAACCCTAGCTGTAGTATCTTCTCGTTGATTTCTTTGATTTTCTTTGTGAAAATCATGAGCTGTACACCACCTTGACCGAGCAGTATCATCTTGTTCATGCACACGCTATAAATCAGCGCGTACAGAATTCCTAGGATTACTCCGTTTGTCTTCGTTACCGGAATCTGCATCATGAAGATTGCAAAGTCAATGGCATACATAATCGGTGCAATTTTAACACCAAATTTTCTATTTAGAATCAGCGGTGGCACGTCTATTCCACCTGTTGATCCACCAACCCTTAGGATTAACCCCAGCCCTATTCCATCGATAACACCAGCACAGATAGCTGCTAGAAGCGGATCATCTACAAGATGATGAAGCACCGTCGCCTTCTGAAATATTCCCAAAAATACTGGAAATAATACTGTTCCTAGTACGATAGACGCTGCAAACTTTTTGCCAAGAGCCCATGTTCCAATTACAAAAAGTATGACGTTAATCACAAGAACCGTTCCTGACACGCTTAGGCCAAAGTAATAATTGGTCATGCGGCCAACACCTGCTAAACCTGAAACCACCATCCCATATGGCAAAGCAAAACAGGCAATAGCAAAAGCACTTAATGCATTTCCGACAACCATTTGAAGTACTTCTAGTCCCACCTTGGAAGCATTTCTCATAATCCACCTTGTCGAGCACCTATAGGTCACTCGCAACCCTTTCTTTAGTCTAAAACTCGCCAAAAACTTAAAGCATAACCATAGTAAATAGTCTAAAAAAATAACTATGTACAATAAAGTAATATATCATCAGATAGCGGAAATTGTCAAGATTTCAAGGAATATTCTAGGTGAAATTTTTTTATTATATTTGTATTCTTATTGTCAACTTGTTACCCTTTTGTCAACCTCCTAGGTATCTAAATATTTGGAACAATATCGCGTCTGTGATAATATAGATTATATTATTTACGTTTTGATTTGGTTTCATAAGGAGGCCTTAGATGAAAGCACATGAAAGATTATTAAAATACGTTTCGTATCGCACCCCAAGTGACGAAAATAGCGAAACATCCCCTTCAAGCCAGTGCCAATTTTCACTTGCACACGCATTAGTTGAGGAGCTCAAAGAACTAGGTGTCGAAGATGCGGCATGTGATGAATATTGTTACGTGTACGGGCACATACCAGCTACCCCAGGAAAAGAACATGTAACAGCCATCGGTTTTTGCTCACATATGGATACAGTGAGCGACTATTGTGATCACGATGCAAATCCACAGATTATAGAGAATTATGACGGTGGAGTGGTTAAACTCGGCGACAGTGGACTTGTCCTTGACCCGGAGGTTTTCCCTCATCTTAAGGATCTCAAAGGGCGCACCTTGATAACTACAGACGGAACAACAGTGCTCGGTGCTGATGATAAAGCAGGAATTGCCGAGATTATGACCGTAGTTGAACACATAAATGAATTCGAACATGGTCCTATCTCAATAGCATTTACGCCTGATGAGGAAATTGGCAGAGGTACCGCGCACTTCGATGTTGCAAGATTTGATGCAAAATACGGATATACGCTAGACGGTTCAACCGAGGGTGAAGTTCAATACGAAACCTTCAATGCTGCTACAGCAAAGGTTTACTTCAAGGGTGAAAATGTTCATCCTGGTTCAGCGAAGGACGTTATGATTAACGCTTCTCTCGTTGCAATGGAATTTGATTCTCTGCTTCCTGCTGCTGAACGCCCTGAGCGAACCGAAGACCACGAAGGCTTCTATCATCTAATATCGGTAAACGGAACTGTGAGCGATGCGAATATGACGTATATAATCAGAGATCATGACGCATCTAAGTTCACAAACAGACAGGATACAATGAAAATGGCTGAAAAGTTTCTTAACGAGAAATACGGAGAAGGAACCGTAAGACTCGAGATTAAAGAACAGTATAGGAACATGGCCGAAGTACTTGAAAAGTGCCCCGACGCTATTGAAAACGCCAAGAACGCTTGTAAAGTAGCGGGTATTGATCCGCTAGTCATTCCAGTAAGAGGTGGCACAGATGGCGCTAATCTCAGCTTCATGGGTCTACCTTGTCCAAACCTTGGCACTGGCGGACACGCATTCCACGGTCCTTATGAACATATAACTGTCGAGGGCATGGAGACAGGTGTAGAGGTTATAAAAGCTCTCATAAATGAATTTGTAAAGGAAGCATAACTCTGATTGATTCAGACACTGTGCTTGTATTAAAAAAAGCGGTTAGGATTGATATGACACTAGTTTAAGAGCGCATATCGAGTTTACCTAACCGCTTTTAATTGCATCCAGACATTCTACATCAGTACAGAGAAGAGCCTCAGAATTTGTCTAAATATATTTAAAGATTTCTTTCCATCTACATATCTATCTGTCACTTCTAAACATTTTGTAAGAGTTTCATCAAAATCTGTTTTTATATCATAAACAGCCTTGCAGTTATACATCAATACACCATTTTCAAAGTGATGAAAGAAACTTCTGTAATCGAGATTAATAGTTCCACAGGTAGCTATCTCATCATCTGCGACACATTGCTTTGCATGGCAGAAACCCGGAGTGTACTCATAAATCCTAACCCCGTCTCTTACAAGCCTCGAATAATACGACCTTGTCACAGCATATGTAGCACGTTTATCTGGAATTCCTGGCGTAATTATTCTTACATCAACCCCTCTCGACGCAGCAAGTGTCAACGCCTTATTCATCTCATCTGTAATAATGAGATAAGGAGTCATAAACCACACATACTCATCGGCGTTGTTTATAATATTGAGATAGACGTTTCCCCAACATGTTCGTGATCGAGCGGCGTATCCCCATAAGGCTGAATAAAGCTGCCTTCCTCCTGACTCTCCAGTTTAACTTCCGGCATGTATTTTAAGTAGCTAACGTCTTTTGTATCGTGAGTCTTAGTTGCATTCCAAATTTCCAGAAACATCACAGTTAGATTATGCACAGCATTTCCTTCAATTCGCACACCAGAATCTTTCCAATCCCCATATGGTCTGGTTAGCTTAAAATACTCGTTTGCAAGATTGTATCCGCCTGTAAACCCAATCTTCCCATCTACAACTGTAATCTTGCGGTGATCACGGTTGTTCAGAAAAACATTGGCAATCGGTACAACCGGGTTGAATACCCTGCATTTAATACCTAAATCATTAAGACGTTTTATAAAGCTACTATTGATAAACCCAACACTCCCGACATCGTCGTAAATGATTCTAACCTCAACACCTTCTGCTGCCTTTTCTGCTAGAATTTCCTTTATTCCAGCAAATGCCGCGGAATCTTCGATAGCGTGATATTCCATGAATATGAAATGTTCCGCCTTCCTCATGGCTTCTTTCTGTGCTGTAAGTGCTGCTCTAGCCTCTCCGTAGAACTCTATGTTTGAATCGCTGTAAGCGGGGAATAAGGCTTTATGAGAGATATATCTAAAAACATTCGCAACGCCTAAATCCCTATCTCCTATCTCCTCTAGAACCTCTTTGTCACCATTAAGTAGCGGGAATAACTCATTATCAACATTTAGAAACCTCATCCTCATCTTTCGAGTTGATCCAGAAAATCCAACCATAAAATATATTGTAACTCCTATGATTGGATTAAGCATAATGAGAACCACCCACGGCAGCTTAACAGATGCACTCGCAGATTTGTCGAGATGGCTATGACGATAGCTAGAGCGATGATTCGGAAAATTGTTGCTAGTATGGTGTATTTTTCATTTAAGCTACTTATGAGCATAGCAATAAACAGCACTTCAGCTGCGATAGCTATGACAGCTATCATCAAACGCCCAATGCTATTTTTGCCCTGCTCCTTTTTCTCATATGTTGCAAATGTCTTTGAAACACTCATGCGGCTAGCCCCCTATGCGTTTATTCGTCCCAGAGCACAACCTTTCCTTCTTTTCTAGTCTTATTCATATCTATCAGCCTTTGATTTTCTGATCCTCTAAATCTCAGCTGAATGTTCTTAAGTTCTTGTTCGAATCTCCCGTCGATTAGTACATCAATCATATTAAGCATATCCATAGTCACTTCTGTGTGACAATGCGTGCCTTCTCTCATAAGATCTTCGAGCACAAATCCTGAAAATGACCAAATCGTTTTATCAGGATAACTCTCTTTCACACGTTTAAGGAACGGCACAAGTGCAACCTGATTTTCTGGTTCGAACGGCTCTCCACCAAGAACTGTAAGCCCCGTTATATAATCCGGCTTAAGCATCTCAAGAATCTTGTCTTCGGTCTCTCTTGTAAATTCCTGTCCGTAATTAAAATCCCATGTCTGTGGCTGAAAACAGCCAGGACATCTATTTGTACAGCCTGACACGAACAGACTGACTCTTACACCAATTCCATTGGCTATATCACAATCTTTAATCTCTCCGTAATACACTTTCTTACTCTCTCTTCATTTTGTTAATACAATTATATCGTATAACTAGTACTATTATAAGCTTTAAAAATCATACTTTGTGAGGAATCTACCATTTAGTCGGAAGCTTACAAAGACTTCGTCTTCTGTCCTTGTAATTCGGTTCAAATCGTCCTACAACGTCCCAAAATGCTTTCGAATGATTCGCCTCAATAAAATGGGCTAGCTCGTGCACCACTACGTATCTCAGATCCTCATATGATGCAGTCACAAGCAGGAGATTTAGAGTTATCTTGCCTAAATCAGGGCGGCAAGACCCCCATCGTGATTTCATCTGTCTAATAGTTACATGTGGGAAAGGGACCTGATAAACGAATCTAAATTCATCATATACATCATGCAAAGTACTCATAAATACATCGCTTGCCTGCCTTTTATACCACCGTTTCACTAACTCTATGCGAGCAGAAACATTCGTTGGTTCTGGCATCTGTATGAGAAGGAAATCACCATCTATATAGACATTGACTCTCGGCCCTTGCGATAACTTCACCTCGAGTGGTCTGCCTAAGAAATAAGCTTTGTCTCCGCCATCATACCTCGACCTGTCGGCCTTGGCAGCCATGATTCGTTCAAGTGCATCGACAATAAAAGAGCCCTTGCTGATCATGAATTTTTCAATCTCAGCTAAGGGCACTCTATGAGGTGCTGAGACGTATATCGAAGCATCAGGTCTGATTCGCAAGTTGATATTTCTCACATTCTTGCGTTCTAATGTGTAGATTAGAGTTTCTCCATCTACATTTAGAGCGTGAACCTCACTACACTTCTTGCTTCTCAAATGTCGTCTCCTCATATTAATTTCTCTTATAGGTGTAGAACTCTATCCTTGATTTCCTGAGTTCTTCCCTGATTCCAGAACTGTGTTCCGATGTATCCGCAAGTCCTTCTCGCTACAGACATCTTGTCCTGATTGCGATTTCCGCAGTTAGGGCACTCCCATACAAGCTTGCCTTCAGCGTCTTCAACGATTTTAATCTCACCACTGTATCCGCACTCTTCACAGAAGTCGCTCTTCGTATTGAGTTCAGCATACATGATATTCTCATGAATATACTTCATAACCTCAAGTATAGCCGGGATGTTATCCTGCATGTTAGGAACTTCAACGTAGCTAATAGCTCCACCTGGAGATAGCTTCTGGAAATCTGATTCAAACTTCAGCTTCTGGAATGCATCGATTTCCTCTTCAACATGAACATGATAGCTGTTAGTTATGTAGTTCTTATCTGTAACGTGAGGGATTACTCCAAATCTTCTCTGTAGCGCCTTAGCGAACTTATAAGTTGTTGATTCCATCGGTGTGCCATATACGGAGTAGCTGATATTCTCAGCAGCCTTCCATTCAGCACACTTGTCGTTGAGTCTCTGCATAACCTTTAGTGCAAATTCTCTACCCTCATCAGTTGTGTGGCTCTTGCCTACCATGCGGTAACACATCTCGCAAAGTCCAGCGTATCCCAGCGAGATAGTCGAATATCCGTTATAAAGCAGTTTATCGATTGTCTCACCTTTCTTGAGTCTAGCAATCGCTCCGTACTGCCAAAGGATAGGTGCAACGTCTGAAGGTGTTCCGAGTAGTCTCTCGTGACGAAGTCTTAGCGCGCGGTGGCAAAGCTCAAGTCTCTCATCGAGAATTTCCCAGAACTTGTCCATGTTTCCATATGATGAGCAAGCTACGTCAACTAGATTGATTGTTACAACACCCTGGTTGAATCTTCCGTAGAACTTGTAGCTTCCATCAGCGTTCTTCTGTGACTCTTCAACTGTTAGGAATGATCTGCATCCCATGCAAGTGTACACGCTCCCCTTCTTGAGCTCTCTCATAACCTTAGCCGAGATGTAGTCAGGAACGAGTCTCTTAGATGTGCACTCTGCAGCGATCTCTGTCAGGTGCCAGTAAGGGGCATCCTCTCTGATATTGCAATCATCAAGCACATAGATTAGCTTAGGGAATGCTGGTGTGATCCATACACCCTTCTCGTTCTTAACGCCCTGCATTCTCTGCTTAAGAACCTCTTCGATGCAGAGAGCTAGGTCATCTCTAGTTCTTCCCTCCGGAGCCTCTTCAAGGTGCATGAACATAGTTACGAATGGAGCCTGTCCGTTACAAGTCATCAGTGTGATGAGCTGATACTGGATAGTCTGGATACCACTCTTAATCTCGTCTCTTAATCTATCTTCAACAACCTTATTAAGGGCTTCCTGCGTTGTCTCGATACCTGCGTCCTTGAACTCCTTCTCAACCTTAGTTCTGATTTTCTGTCTGCTTACATCAACAAACGGAGCTAGATGAGCTAGTGAAAAGGACTGTCCACCGTACTGATTAGAAGCAACCTGAGCGATAATCTGAGTTGTTATATTACATGCTGTGTAGAAGCTATGTGGCTTCTCGATAAGAGTTTCGCTGATTACAGTTCCGTTCTGCAGCATATCCTCTAGGTCGATAAGGTCACAGTTGTGCTCCTTCTGTGCAAAGTAGTCGGAATCATGGAAATGGATGATTCCAGCATCATGTGCAGCAGAGATTTCCTCTGGAAGAAGGATTCTTCTAGTGAGGTCCTTACTTACCTCTCCAGCCATATAGTCTCTCTGAGTTGAATTGATAATAGGATTCTTATTGGAGTTCTCCTGCTTAGCTTCCTCGTTGTTAAGCTCGATAAGCGAAAGAATCTTGTCATCTGTTGTGTTGGACTGACGAACGAGGGATCTTGTATATCTGTATGTGATATAAGCCTTTGCAACCTCATACGCTCCGTGCTGCATGATATGCTCTTCCACCATATCCTGAATTTCTTCTACTGCAGGTGAACGACCTAGGTCTTCACAGGATAGAATTACGCTGTCAGTGATTCTCTTAATCTGAATAGGTGTAAGTCTAACTGCTTCTTCAACGGAATTATTTGCTTTGATGATTGCATTTTCAATCTTGGCTTTGTCAAAAGTTACTTCTGAGCCATTTCTCTTGATAACATTCATTGTCTCTCCTTAACCGAATACCCGAACATATTGATTTATGTGAGTTAATTCTCTTAAAATTAATTAATACACTTTTTAACGCCAAACACTATATCTTGTTTGACGCCCTGTCATTATATCCCATATAGTGGGGTTAGTCAATCAGTTTTATACTATATTATTTTATACAACTTTAAGCCTGTGAGGTAGAAGTTTCAAGCCTTCTGTGCTAGTATTTACTAAAATACGAAAAATAATTTATGCATATTTTTTGCACTTCATTTGCACATACGAGCACAAGATATTGTGCCATATATGGAGGTAATACATATTATGAATAACTTCGATTGGTATGCACCTACGCACATTGTTTTTGGCAGAGGAACTGAATCCGAGGTGAACTCTCTACTAAAATCATCAAAATGCACCCGTGTTCTCCTTCACTACGGAAGTGGTAGCGTGATTCGCACTGGCCTGCTCGACAAGATCAAATCTTCGCTAGATAAAGCGGGGATAGATTACATAGAACTTGGAGGTGTGGTCGCTAATCCAAGGCTGTCTCTCGTTTATGAAGGTATCGAACTTGCGAAATCTAAAGGTGTAGATTTCATACTCGCTGTTGGTGGTGGCAGCGTAATAGACTCTGCGAAGGCGATAGCATATGGCGCAGCAGCTGATTTCGATGTCTGGGATCTATATGATAGAAAGAGAACCCCAGAGTCCGCCCTTCCGGTAGGGGTTGTACTTACAATCGCAGCTGCAGGTAGTGAGATGAGCAATTCTTCTGTAATCACTAACGAAGATGGAGGCATCAAGCGCGGCTATAGCAATAACATGGTTAGACCTAAATTCGCTATACTAAACCCAGAGCTAACGATGACTCTTCCAGACTTCCAGACAGCATGCGGCTGCACAGATATCATGATGCATACGATGGAAAGATATTTTACGTCAGCAGGAAATATGGAACTAACTGACGGGATTGCCGAAGCACTGCTCCGTACAGTAATAAAAAATGCATTGATACTAGTAGAAGATCCGAAGAACTACGAAGCACGCGCCGAGGTAATGTGGGCTGGAAGTTTGTCTCATAATGGTCTTACAGGATGCGGTAATGGTGGTGACGATTTTGCTACCCACCGAATTGAACATGAGATTAGTGGCATGTTCGATGTAGCACATGGCGCAGGACTTGCCGCAATTTGGGGCAGCTGGGCTAGATACGTTCTAGACGACTGTCTCCCTAGATTTAAGCAGTTTGCGACAAATGTATGGAATATTAAAGACTCTGGAGATGACCGCGAAATTGCTCTTGCCGGTATCTCGAGAACTGAAGCTTTCTTTAAACAAATCGGAATGCCTATTTCCCTAAGAGACTTCGGTTTTGAGCTAACAGATGAGGTTATAAACGAGCTATCCGAAAAGTGCGAACGTGCAGTCGGCGGTAAAGTGGGTGCTGCCAAGGTTCTTTATAGAGATGATTTTAAGAAGATTTACAGAATGGCTTACAACAACAAGTAGAAAATAAGAGGATATATAAACACAAAATGCGCCCCAAAAGGAGCGCATTTTTATTGTTTTGTAACCAGAAAGTCTCTATCGTCTACCATCTCTCGCTAAATCGCCACACTCACGTTCAGATGCAGGGCCTTTTACATGAAGTCTCTTATAATTGCGAAGATTAATAGTGCGGAGCAGTAAACACCGAGTAGTATCTTGTTCCATAGCGGCATGCGCTTTTCGGTATAGCTCAGATATACGTTATACACTATCTCAAACAGTATAAATGGGATAGTTGTGAAGATGAACGGGTTGGCATAGAAAGCATCGCCAAACCTAAATCTCAGTATGCTTACACACATGGTTGTCGTACCACAGCACGGACACCTATAACCGGTTATTGATCTAAAGATGCAAGGAATGTACAAATGAGTCATCCTCAGCCAAATATAGTAAACGACTCCCAATATTACAAAAGGAGTCGTTTTTTTAATAAGATAGTGCAGAAAACTGCACACCTGCTCATCATACAATGGTTTCATTTTTAGCCCTGACTTTATGCACTTGGTAAAATTCTAGTTAATTATCCTCTTAACTGCCAATATACTCTTGCCGCTATAGGTATTCTTAGTACCTGGCTTATAGAGATCAATCTCACAAATATCATGTGCTGGATCCATAGCGTGTACAACGCGGCCATTTCCCGCATACATTGCAACGTGAAGTCTCCTAGTACCTCTGCCAAAGAAAATTATATCCCCTGGCTTCATATCATCTACTGACACAAGTGTACCACCGCAATTATCATAGAGCGTATTAACCGAACCCATCTTCCAGTTGTAACCATACTCCTTATATACAAGTGTTATGAATGAAGCACAATCACATCCGTTGGTGAGGCTCTTCCCACCGAGCACATACGGCTTACCGATAAACTGCCTCGCAAATGAAATTACACTCACCCGCTTGTCCTCTGCCACCTTGATATTCCGCTCGGTCTCAGCATTAGTGATTGTCGCCTTCATACCAGTCGATTCGCTTGATTTATTATCAGAGCTAATTGTCCTGAGCGTGGCCACGTTTAGATACTTAGTCACAACACGTCGGTCATTTATAGCATCTGCTTTAACGACAATAGTCGATACCATCACTACCATGAGTAGCAATTCAGTAACGACTATCACCTTAATATTCTTAAAAGCTGTTCTTAGCTTTGATACCATGCGTGCTTTTCCAATCCTTCTGTTCTAAATAATATAGTGGATACTATATTATCATAAAATATCCGGTATGGCATGTGTAGTTTTTATATAAATTCTTACTGGAATTTCTCCTTGTAGTGTTCCATGATTTCGTCCATCACCTGAACGCATTCAAGAGTTCCTACATATTCACCATTCGCATCTCGAACAGCCCTGTAGCTCACGAGGACATCGCTTCCGCCTTTATTCATCCATACCTCTACCTTGTCTTGCGCACCTGATTTGAATGAAGATATTATGCTGCGAACCATCGGCTCAATCGTTGGTGGATGGCAAGTATACACCTCTCTATCGAGCGAGCTTATTGGTCTCTTGAATAGTTTCTTCTCACCATTATCATTGTAGTATCTGTTCATATCCACGTGATCTACAAATGTTAACTCGAGAGGAATGGTATTTAACATCGCCTCAAGCTGGTACGGAGTCATGTGTCCACTCGCGAATATGATGTCTCCATCATTTGCAGTAGCCCCATTCTTACCTTCCTTAGCTGCTCTATGCGTATAATCCTCCTTAGAAGCTTTAGCCCATTCAGCCGGTTCTTCCTTAAGCAGGCAGTAATCATATTCCTTGAGATCACGACCTACTTCTTCCCACTCTTCATCCTTGAAGAACTGTACGCAGATTGGGAACAGGATGTTTGACTCCTTATAGATCATCTCATCTGCTCGCTTAACAACTGCCTGGGATCTCTCTATCCACTCCTCATCGGATAATGTTCCATCGGTAACATGTCTTAGTTCATCTCTGATTTCATCATCGACTGTCCACATTACATCAGATGGGCCTGTTACATCGTATCTACTCTTAAGTATCGTGTAGATTATGTCGCCTTTCTTTGCATAGTGAATAGAGACATCACGAAGTTTATTTAGTTCATCTGTAATTACAGAACGGTCCGCACCTTCCTCAAATAGCTTGTTAATTACTGCAATCTGTTCAGCAATTCCCTCGTTCTCGAGAGTCAGCACATTTAACGGATGTCCAGGTTCAGCGATAAGCGTCTGAGCCTTAATTTCCGCCGCTTTTCGATCATTTGCGCCATTCATTCTTCTCTGAGCAGCTTCTTTTGACGCTGCAACGGCTTTCTCAGCATTCATAATTTTTTCCTGCTTAGTTGAGCCGTGGAATAGTGCGGAATGCACATCACAAAGCTTCTGAACCTCCTGATAAGGAACTCCGCTTTTTATGAGATGCTGCTCCGCATTAGCAATTTCAAGGGCATCAACTTCTTTGAAGTTCTGTACGAACTCTTTTCTTACAGTCTCTAGATTCTCGCCCTTAGTAAGTCTCTCTATGTAGCTACGAAGCAGAACCTCTCTCTCACTAGCATTCTTAGGCTTATTAGTTTCCTCAGATGCAGGTTCTTCTTCACGCTTCGCATCACTACCTGATGTAAAAGATGGGAGTTTGCTTGGATCGATTCTTCCATCAGCATCTAGAAAGTTCTTTACGAAATCAGGCACTTTATCTACATCCACAGTTCCGTCTTCTCTGATGTAAGCCTTTGCAAAATCAGGAATATTTAGTTTATTGATATCGAATGCCGGCTTTGATGATTCTTCTTTAACCTCAGGGGTTTTAGCTGTTTCCTTCTTCTTTAGCTCAGGAACATTTATAACCTCAAATCCTTTTTCTTCAAACAGAGAAACGATTGAAGCAAGGTCAATTCCCTTAATCTGTGATCCCTTTGGAATTGTCATCACCCTTCCCATAGTATTAAGAGCAACCGGATTCGAGATGTCCTTAAATCCGAGCTCAATCATGATATCTATCACCTCTGGGTATTCTGTAGCCAGATCGTGTACATTTTTCTTCATATCTAATACTTTTGCAGCCATATCTACTTCCTCCTTTAAATTAATCTTATCTTGTTCATAATCCGCCGATGTTGCGGCCGTCATACTGTATTTAATTTACTTTTTATTGTATATACATTATACATTAAATGCATCTAATCTCCGTAACAGATGTTACATTTTATTATTATTTAGAAAAATTTCTTTATAATAGCAAAAAAGACGCTTCCCAACCGTTATCTGAAGTTCATTCACTTCAGATAACGATTTAGTTAAGCATCTAATTTTTCTTCGCATTATGCTTTCACAACGAAGGCATTGTATATAGCTCTAATAGCTCTCTGATAATCGGATTCCGATACACCTACTTGCACGCTGATGCGCTCTGGTGCATGATCGATGAACCTTACATTTACATGAGCGCTAGATAACGCTTCAAATATCTTCATCGCAACAGAAACTTCTCCTGAAATATTCCTCCCAACTACAGCTATCGCTGCAATACCCGTGGAGATAGTGATTTCATCAGCATCAGTTGCGCTTCTTAGCCTCTCCGTTAGCTCTTCCTCACAGTTAGCTACACTTTCTGAACCGACTATGACCGAGAACGAGTCGAGCCCAAGCTGCTCACTTTCAACGGTGATGTTGAACTCGTCGAGAATGCTCTGTATTCTCTCGCGATACTTCGCATCATCATTCAGTTTCTCTCGCTCGATAAGAATTGAAGAATACCCCTTCTTACCGGTTATACTGGAAATTTCAAGGCGGTTCTCGTATGAGTCAGCATTCTTAACTATGAGAGTGCCAGGCTTTCCGGCTCTAATGTACTCTTGATATTGATTGGAATTCCACACTGGCTCACAGGTCTAACGGCATCTTCGTGGAGAACTTCAGCGCCTCTGAGCGCAAGCTCCCTAAGTTCTTTGTATATAATTACAGGAACACTTAGTGGATGTTTCACAATGCGAGGATCCGCCATCAGTAGTCCAGGCACATCTGTCCAATTCTCATATAAATCAGCCTTTGCCGCTGATGCTATAATCGCGCCAGTGATGTCTGATCCACCTCTCGAGAAGGTCACAACTTCCCCCGTTTCATTTGAACCATAGAATCCAGGAAATACTATTCTCTTATGATTTTTAATAAGCTTCTCGATGTTTTTTCTCGTCGCATCATCAAGCAGTTTCCCCGTGTCATCAAACTTAATAACTTCAGCTGCGTCTACAAAATCATACTGAAGCTGTTCAGCCATAAGCTGGGCAGTTATGAACTCCCCTCTGCTGATGAGATAATCTCGGCACCTAGAATCCTTATACTTTTCAATTATCTTATCAAAGATCTCATCGATATTAATCTCTGAACCTAGTCCAATTGCAAGGTTTTTGAATCTATTTCGAGCCTGAGTCATCTTGGTATCGAATTCATCTGGGTTTTCGTGAGCAGAAATCAGAAGATCTGTGATCTTTACCTTTTCGTCATCGTGAACACCTGGAGCCGAAACAACTACATAGCGTCGTGCTTTATTTTGACGGACTACTTCTGCAGCGTTCCTAATGCGCTCAGCTGTAGCAAGTGACGATCCCCCAAACTTCGCTACTGTGAGCTCAGAGTTGTTTCTAAGCGCAGGTGCAAGATCCTCGTTATGGATGAGCTTTATATCGTACGGAGTTGACTGATATACAAAATAGTTCAGCCAATTTGAGAACAGCAGGCTCCCGGATGATCTCCAGCGAACCACAGGTTTTTTCGAATCGTCATCGTCAGGGAAATAATTTGCAGGAATCTCCGGATTAATGCCTGCTTCCTTGTCTCTTACATACTCCTTAAGGAGTGTATTCCAATCATACTCAGTGTGCCCGGTAACGAAAATCTGTCTATCATTATCTGACTTAACGCAGAAAACACCGCCTTCTTCTGAGGTGGAAAGAACAGTAATTCCTGGAGTATTATCGATGTCCTCCTCATCTACAGTTGTATTCCTGGATTGAGGAACATAGAATTCATCATCAAACCCTCTAAATAGCATGCTGCGTTTAGTTTTAAGTGTATGCTTGAATACTCCTGATAGCTTCTTTGGAAGTCTTTTCTTATTTATTCCATAGTGATAGTAAAGTCCTGCCTGAGCTCCCCAGCATATGTGGAAGGTGCTGTGAACATGCGTTTTCGACCATTCCATTATCTCACAGAGTTCTTCCCAGTAATTGACCTCCTCGAACTCAAGGAGCTCTATCGGAGCGCCTGTGATAATCATTCCATCGTAATATTCATTCTTTACGTCGCTGAACGTCTTGTAAAATGCCAGCATGTGCTCCTGAGAAGTAACGTGAGGTTTATGTGTTGCGGTCTGCAGAAGCTCAAGTTCCACCTGCAGTGGTGTGTTACTGAGCATACGCGTAATCTGCGTTTCAGTGTCAATCTTTGTCGGCATGAGGTTGAGAAGAAGTATGTGAAGCGGACGCATATCCTGCGTCATAGCACGCGTATCCGTCATTACGAACACGTTTTCATTAGTAAGCGTCTCTATCGCCGGTAAATTATTTGGTACTTTAATTGGCATTTTATTCTCCTCCCAAAACCCCTTTTATATTAGTTCAGCTGCGATGGCACACCATTCTCCTAGTTCAGCAACTGCTAGCATTTCAAAACCGTTCTCCTTAAGTGCTGCAATCACCTTATCTTGCTGAGTAGTTAGTATACCAGACATTATGTATCTTCCGCCACTATCAAGGTGATTACGGATGTCGCCCGTGAGACGAATGACAAGATTTGTAAGAAGGTTGGCTACTACTATATCTGCCTTAAAGTCCACTCCTTCTGTCAAATCAGCCTTTTTAATGACCACATTATGCACGTCATTAGCCTCGCTATTTTCTATCGAAGCTGCGACTGCCTCATCATCTATGTCTATACCTAGCACTTCACTAGCTCCGAGTTTACTAGCCAATATAGATAATATGCCTGTGCCGCAGCCTACGTCCAGCACCTTATCGCCCTCATTGATATACGATTCTAGCAAATCTGCTGATAGCGAAGTGGTCTCATGAAGACCAGTTCCAAAGGCCATGCCTGGATTTATGCGTATAATCTCTCTATCAGATTCAAATTCATTTGAATAGTCAGCAATGTCTACCCATGGAGGGGCAGCTATGTAGCTAAATCCAAGTGCAGCTGGCTTAAGAAATTCCTTCCAGCGGTCTTTCCACTCTTCGTCGCCCCTGATATTGACCGTTACCTTCAATGAGCCGAGATCAGTAACAGTGCCGAATAGACCTTTTTCTGCATTTTCTCTAACTGTTTTGGCAGCCTTCTTCACCGCATTAATAGTACTATCAGCTGTCATATCATCCGCTGCATATACTACAATGCTTGGCGACTTGCTACTCTCCCTTTTAAAATCCTCTGGTGCTAGATAATCTGTCTCACCAAGTTGATCATTCATAAATACAGCATCTGCTGGATCATTTACTTCTGCAGTCTCTATACCTTCACAGATAAGCGCTGCCAGCATCGGTTCAATTCCGAGCTCCGATACTTCAATTTTAATTTCGTAATATTTCATCTAAGTGTCTCAATCTCTCTTGCATAGCCTTCGAGGTCTTCCTGCGGAGTCTCGAGGATGCATGGAAGCCCTATTATATGTGGGTTATTAACTACTGACAGCATCGCATCAAGACCTATTTCTCCGTCACCAATCTTCTCATGTCTATCCTTTGCCGCTCCCATAGGGTTCTTGCTATCGTTGATATGTAGCGCACATAGTCTATCTAACCCTATAATTCTATCGAACTCCTCCAGCACTCCAGCGAAGTCGTTCTTAACATCATATCCCGCATCACTTATATGGCATGTATCAAGGCAAACCCCTATCTTGTCTTTGATTTTCACCCCATCGATAATCTGACGAAGCTCTTCAAAATTCTTACCTATTTCACTACCCTTGCCAGCCATTGTCTCGAGTAGCACTACTGTATGCTGGTCCTCCCACATCACGTGGTTAAGCGTATCAGCAATCATCTGTATCCCCAGTTCACTGCCTTGGCCAACGTGACTGCCAGGATGGAAATTATAGTAGTTTCCTGGCAAATATTCCATTCGCTTTAGATCTTCTAGCATGCATGTTCGTGCAAATTCCCTCACGCTTTCCTTACCCGAGCATGGATTTAGCGTGTACGGTGCGTGAGCTACAAGCTTTCCGAAGTTATGCTCATCCATCAGCTTCATCAAAGCCTGTGCATCGGCTTCATCTATTGCCTTCGCCTTTCCACCACGTGGATTTCTAGTAAAAAACGCAAATGTATTTGCACCAATTGATAGTGCAGCTTTTCCCATCGCTTCAAACCCATCCGAAGACGATAGGTGGCATCCTAAATATTTCTCCATCTACAGTCCCTTTCTCTCTACGTCTAGTCTTACAATTATTTCTATTATTTTATAACTATAATGTGAATTCTATCCCTTTAATCAATCTTCCTAACTATTTTCATCGAGGAACTCCCTAATCTCCTGCAGAGCTGTTTCGATGTCAACTAGGAATTCCCGAGATGATATCCTGAGAGCGCCGTGTCCGAGCGACATCTCTTGAACAAGGGCATCAGACGATACCACCGTAACACTTTCTCGCTTACCTATATCTTTTGTAAGCTCAGCGATATATGCGTCCGCTGTCTCATTTTCCTTAGTATATACTACATCGGTATCGCTTACTTTATATTTTCTTCCAAAGCTGTATGGCACTCTGTATGCATCAAAGACGATAGTCATCTTGCACCCTAGATATCCGCGATAATTCGCAAGAATATTTATCAGATGATCCCTAGCTGCCCCAATATCAGCCTTAGAAAGTTCTTTCATATGCTCATCAGCATTTATAAGATTATAGCCATCTATAACGAAGTGAGTATCTGGCTTTCCAATTCTTTCAAGTCTATGAAGTGAACGCTTTTGCTGCTCCATAGCTCGATATTCGGACTCTTTCGGTTTTGTCTTATGCTTTACTAGAGTTCCATTTGAAATTTTTCCGTACGTCCTCTCAAATATCGCCAGCAGCTCTGCATCGCTCGCAAGTTTTCGGCCAGCCGCCATTGTTTCATCTCTAGCGGAATCTCCACTCAAACTAGAAGACTTTTCTTCCTCGAGTACAAAGGGCAGATGCATATAGTCTTGCACCTCATCCCATTTGACAGTCCTCCCAGCCCCGTGATAACAGAATATTGAATCTCCTGTTTCTGTTTCATCCTTATCTTGTTCGTACTTGGATTCTTCAATAACTTCTGATTCATTATGACAAAAGTCATATCCAATTAGCATACAGTTAATATGTCCTCTACCACCTGTGTAAGAAGTAAGCTTTCTCTGATAGTCAATTAATGATACTGCAGGCGCTTTCCCTTTCAAAGTAGACATATCACCATCAATAATGGGCTCATCAAATGACCCGGACGCATTCCTTATATCGGTCATAGCCATTCCAATATTAGCACTAGGCAGTTTTATCTCAAAGCTAAACCACGGTTCTAGTATGCGGCAATTACCACGCAGAAGTCCATTTCTAACCGCTCTATAAGTGGCCTGTCTAAAATCTCCCCCTTCAGTGTGTTTTTCATGAGCTTTTCCCGCAGCTAATGTAATGTGCACATCTGTGAGGGGGGCTCCAATCAGCACTCCACGGAATACCCTCTCATCTAGATGCGATAGTATTAAATTTTGCCAATTTCTACTTAAAACGTCCTCTTGGATAATGCTATCTGTGACGATGCCACTTCCACGCTCACCTGGTCTAATAATTAGATGTACTTCAGCATAATGCTTAAGCGGTTCGAAGTGACCAATACCTTCAGCTGCCTCTGTTACAGTCTCCTTATAGATTATATTTCCTGCCTCAAAGCGCACTCTATATCCAAACCTGTTCATTATCTGAGTTTCAAGAATCTCTTGCTGAACCTCGCCCATAAGCCTGATATTAACACCACGGAGACCCTGCTCTACGGAAATATGCAGCTTTGGGTCTTCTTCTTCGAGCACTCTCATATCCGCTACAAACTTGTTTTGCTCCACGCGTTCTTCTGGAATGATTATATAAGAAAGGTATGGTTCAATTATCCCGTTTCTCGTCTCATCCTCCGCAAGTGCTCCTATTCCCCCGCCTGCTCTTGATGAGTTTACACCAGTTATTGCGCATATATCGCCAGGAGATGCTGAATCTACCATCGTATATTTCTGACCGGAGTAAATTCTTATCTGATTGATCTTTTCATGCAGTAGTTCACCGCTTTCAGTTCTGACTGCGACGTTATCCTTTAGGTGAAGTACACCTTGCATTACTCGTATAAATGAGATTCGCTCATCCCTCTGATCACGGGCTATCTTATAGACCAGCGCCCCCATTTTATCATCTGATGAGGTTCCTCCTCTAAGTTCATCAAAGCCGCAGGTGTATGTCGATATTACATCGAGCAATTTATCTACCCCATCTTGGTGGAGAGCTGATCCGAATAAGCACGGAAATATCTGGCACTCTCGGATTGCCCTTCGGACACCTTCTTCCGACAATTTAAGATTGTTCAAAAAAATCCTCCGCAAGCTCCGGAGAATAAAATGTCACACCATCTATAAAATCTTCGTCGTTATTACCTACACTAAAATCGACGAATCCTTCACCAAGTCTGCCCTTGATGCGGCTGATCTGTTCGTGCCTATCAGCGATAGCAAGATCCATCTTATTGATGAATACAAACGTAGGAATTTTTCGTGTTCTGAGAAGCCTCCAAACTGTCTCTGTATGACTTTGAGGTCCGTCTACACCACTCACTACTAGTAGTGCATAGTCGATTACATCGAGAGCTCTCTCCATTTCAGCTGAAAAATCGTCATGACCTGGAGTATCGAGTATGGTGATTTGACTATCATTCCAGTTTAGTCTGGCCTGCTTTGAGAAAACGGTAATTCCGCGATTTTTTTCAACCTCATAATTGTCGAAGAACGAGTCGCCATTGTCGACTCGTCCTAGTTTTCTTATTGTTCCAGAGGTATAGAGCATGGCTTCACTGAGCGTAGTCTTACCTGCATCAACATGTGCCAATATCCCTAGTGTCAGCTGCTTACTCATGCTCCCTCCCTCTTAAAAATTCTCTCTTATAAATCAATCTGGTTAAATCACGTAAAACCACTCGTCCTGCTTACGTTCTTTCTCCTGCCCCGCCTTGTGCGACTGCTTGTCATAAACCATTTCAAGCGTCTTAATTGTTACGGTCGTATGAGGATCTACGGACTTTGTTACGAATGCATTTCCTCCGATTACAGCACCCTCTCCGATTACAGTGTTTCCACCTAGTACGGATGCTCCAGAGTACAGTGTAACATTATCCTCAATTGTTGGATGCCTCTTCGTTCCATGAAGCTTTTGACCCGCCTTTGTAGAAAGCGCCCCTATGGTAACCCCTTGATATAACTTAACGTGTTCGCCGATTACGGAGGTGGATCCTATTACTACGCCCGTTGCATGGTCCATACAAAAGTATTTCCAATCGTTGCTCCTGGATGGATATCCACACCGGTTTTTCTGTGCGCATACTCAGTCATAATCCTTGGAATTAGCGGAACATCCAGTTCATGAAGTTCATGAGCAAGCCTATAAATAGCTGTAGCATAAAGCCCTGGGTACGCGAGAACGATTTCATCCTTGCTATTTGCCGCAGGATCTCCCTCATATGTGGCAATTATATCAGTATTAAGAAATTCTCTAATCTTAGGAATCTGCTTAAAAAACAACTTTACAATTTTCTTAGCCTCATCCTGCCTAACCGCTATGCATGCATCTTCAAACTCAGGTCTATGAAGCAAGGCTTTTTCTATCTGTTTAGTCATCATGAACATAACATCTTCTAGAATGACAAGAATTTTCTTATCTACACTATAAGTGCGATAAGATTTCTCACGATAATATCCTGGAAGAAGCACCATCATCAGCTCGCGGATGATTTCCTTAATTGCTTTCTGTTCAGGTAGCTCATACATTCTAATGGCATCGATGTCACGATCCTGCTTATAATCTTCTAGGAGCTGCTCAGCCAAATCACTCATATCCTTATCGATTTCTTCAGTAATTCTAGTGTCACTAGCATGACAAGTCTCCATCATCATTGTATCTTTATCCACTTAAGTCTCCTCTCTATTAACCTTACGCAGCACTTCTATATCCCATTAGTGTAGATTTTATATACAGTTAGTATCGTCATATATGATTCTATATTTAGAGCTCAGCCCCACACTCCATGCAGTACAAAGCTCCAGGTTGCACCTCAACACCGCACTCTGGACAGACCGTGACATTGGATTTATCGACGGCATCCATGATCGCAAGCTCTACTCCATCTCGCAGCTTATCAATAATCCTATTCGCATAGCTAGAAATTTTGAAATCCTGGCGGCTAAATCTAATTTCACTAGCAGTCATCTCGAGCAGCGCAAGCACATCATCGTAATCCGCCCTATTACGGAACACTAGAGATATAGCATATGGTGTTGGTTTCTTTACAATAAGAGATATAAAATGACGTTTTTCGTAAAATAGCACCGCATAAAGCTGTTCGTTTGCATTGATTCGTGCTCCATCTATCGGAAGTCCTTTATCGTCTCCAATTAAAACATAGTCGCAAACAAAATTAAATGAATTCGCTCGAGACGCCTTTTTATTTACGACAAACATACACTCGCCGGTACAATTCAGCTTAGTCGCTCCCACGTTTTCCTCCATAAATTATCAGCAATATATGTTATTTAGTAATAGCTGCAACCAGCGCCTCCATATCGGAACAAACTGGGCTAGCTCCAACACTCTCTAAAAAGGTTCTGTTTCTAAAGCCCCAATCGACACTTATGCAGTTTAACCCTGCATTATGTGCAGTTTCGATATCCACCTCGGTATCGCCTATATACACTGCCTCATCTTGGCCAATACCCATGAGTTCAAGTATCCTCAGTGTTGCGTCTGGATTAGGCTTCCTCCTGATTTTGTCATCTACTCCCTGAACATATTCGAAAACTCCAGGAAAATGTCTATCAGCAAGAATTACCGCAGCCTCATGCATTTTGTTGGATACTACTGCTGTCCTTATCCCTTTACTCCTCAAATCATTAATCGCTTCAATCACGCCTTCAAAAGGCTTCGTCTTCTCATCACAATGATCAGGGTACCATTCCTCAAATGAGTTAATTACCGCTGTCAGCTCCGCTTCATCACCCTCATATGATGTCTCGACACCTATGAGATCAACCTCATCGTCGCTGTATCCAGCTTCAGTCGCTAGCGCCCTAGCCATGGCAACCTTTACTCCGCTACCAAAAAATCTTGCCGCGTCTCTCACATTGTAATCACATCTATGCCCATTTACGTTAAGCGCATGATTGGTGCTGTCCTTTAAATCCGTTATGGTATCAAGAATAGTCCCATCCATATCAAAAATTGCGGCTTTATACATCAATCTCTCAATCCCTTCTCAAATGCAGCTCGTACTGACTTCATCGATACCCCAAGCTCTGAAGCTATAGACTTCATACTCTCGTACTCCGGATATGTGTATGTATGCCCAGATGTCGTAGATACCTGCTTTGCTTCAATCTGCCCTAGCTCCGTATCCACCAGAGTTCTAACCCTCGCAAGTTCCTCACGCTGCACTAGATAATATCTAACACCAATTGTAGTTGTTTCGTCAAAGATGATTTCGCTGAGTTTCTCTCTAATTTCGGCCCTACATATAACTTCGAGCCTATACGCGGGTCTATTCTTCTTCATGAAGATTGGAGCATAGGAAACATCAAGGGCACCTGCATCCATAAGTTTCTCAAGCACATACCCGAGGTCCTCTCCACTTGAATCATCGATATTAGAATTTATAACTATAATATCACCATTCTGAGTCTCGCCGTCTGCTGTAACATCTTCCCCGAGAAAAACCCTCAGCGTATTAGGTCCACCGATATTGCGGCTACCTACTCCTATACCAATTTTATTTAGATTCATCTCCGGCATCAGTCCGTATGATTCGGCAAAAGTAGATATAATCGCTGCTCCCGTAGGTGTTACGAGTTCCGTTGGAACTTCGATTTGCTTAAATCTAATATGTTCATTTTTATAAATCATCGATGTTGCCGGCACCGGAACGCTTAGCACCCCATGCGCACACTTAATCGTGCCGTGTCCATCAGAAACAACACTCGATATAACTCTATCTGGCTTTATGTAATCCATCAAAATTGCTACACTGACAATATCAACTATCGAATCAATAGCCCCAACCTCGTGGAAATGAACCTCATCTATCGGCTTACCATGAACTGCCGCTTCAGCAGCTGCAACTTTCTGAAACATGGATCTAGAAAGTTCCTTTGCAGCTTCTGTAATTCCACTGCCTTCTATTATTTGCTTAATATCAGCATATGTCCTATGAACATGATTGTGATTGTGATTATTATCGTTGTCATCTTGATGATTATGACAGTGATTGTCTAAAGAGTGGTCATGTTCATGGTCGTGATAGTGACCATGAGAGTGGTGTTCTGGGCTGGAATCAAGCTCGTGATGATGACTATGGGTATGTCCGTGATGGAGCCCCAGAGTAGCACTGCTACCTACATTCTTGTTCCCATCATGTATTGCATCAACTGGTATTCCTGTATTAGCCTCTAATACCTCAACATATGTTCCGTCAATTCCATGAGAATCCCTCTTAATTACATTTAATTGATATCCTGGAACTCCAAGCTTGGCGAGCTCATCTCTCAAATATTGCTCACCATCACAGATCTCTAAAAGTGCTCCAATAGCCATATTGCCACTGATACCAGTCGCGCAGTCAAAATAAAGTATTTTCATCTAAACCTCTTAAACAAATGTAATTATTTTTTTCATATGTCTATAATAGTAGAGCATTGCGCTCTGCGCAATGCTCTTAACCTCGTAAAATGATATTTTTCAAGTATTATAGCGCTTTTCCTGAACAGCCAAGAACATTTACAATCTTGTGCCTTACAAGCTCCTTGATATTAGCTCTTGCAGGCTTCAGATACTGCCTAGGGTCAAAATCTGCAGGGCACTCAACAAGATGCTTCCTAACTGAGCCTGTCATCGCTAGTCTAAGATCTGAATCTATATTAATCTTGCATACTGCCGAACGAGCAGCTTCTCTTAGTTGATCCTCCGGAACACCTATCGCATCCTTCATCGCTCCACCGTAAGTATTTATCATGTGCACATACTCCTGTGGAACAGACGATGCTCCATGAAGTACTATTGGAAATCCTGGCAGTTTCTTCTCGCACTCGTGAAGCACGTCAAACCTTAGCTGTGGCTTAGTACCCGGTTTAAACTTAAATGCTCCATGGCTCGTTCCTATAGCAATTGCAAGTGAATCGCAGCCGGTTCTACGCACGAACTCCTCAACCTCTTCAGGTCGAGTATATGATGAATCTTCCGCTGAAACAACCACATCGTCTTCAATGCCTGCAAGTGTGCCGAGCTCAGCTTCAACTACAACGCCATACTTATGCGCATAATCCACAACCTGCTTAGTAATTTCAATATTCTCTTCAAATGGTCTTGAAGAAGCGTCAATCATTACAGAAGTAAACCCACCATCTATGCATGACTTACAAGTCTCGAAGTCCGGACCGTGATCAAGGTGAAGTGCAATTGGAATGTCAGGACAATCCATAACCGCTGCCTCAACGAGCTTCATGAGATAAGTATGGCTAGCATAAGAGCGAGCACCCTTTGACACCTGAAGTATCACAGGTGAATTCTCCTCCTTACAAGCTTCGGTGATTCCCTGTACAATTTCCATATTATTAACATTAAAAGCTCCGATAGCGTATCCTCCATCATATGCTTTCTTAAACATCTCTGTTGTTGTTACAAGTGCCATTAATAACCTCCCTTTCTCGGTTCGAATTTCAAATGACCGTAACCCTCATGATTAATTTACATTATAACACACAGAATGTAGATTAAAAACTATGTGCATTTGCTCAAATATGTTACAATTTAGTAGATATTTTTTTGTTAAGAAAGGAATAGTTATGACAGAACAGAGCATTGCAAAGAAAGGTATAATTCTCAACAGCGTACTCATAATCGCCACAGTAGTAGCGTTTATAGTAATTAAAATTACTAACTCGTATCTAACATCTAATTTCGGATTAAGCGGTTATTACATGGAGATGTTCACTTTACAGAGAGCCACACTTATCGGTCTCTTCATCGTATCATTGGTAGTTACCATTTGCTCAGCAGTACTTATGACCAAGAACCATGGTAAGAACACCGGATTTATACTGCTCATCGTCGGAGCTGTTATAGCCGGTATACTCGCATTACTCGGACTCGTACTTGGAATTATCACATGGATTCTCTGCGGAGTATCGATCACCCAGTTCAGAAAGCTGCAGGGCGAGAGCAACTTTGAAAGCAACCTTGATTTTGGCGCAGTTGCAGAACTTAAGAAGTCTTCTGATAATGATAATTCTACTCAGGCTGCACCTGTACAGAAGGTAGAGGCTGTACCAGCTGAACAAGAAACTGAAGCTGCACCTGTCGATGTCGATTACGAAGTTAAGTCTGAAGACAATAGCACTTCGGATAACACCGAAGCATAATCATAGCTTAAACGCGATTTATTAGAACTGAAGAGATATTTGCAAAAAAGAGATATGAAAAACATAGAGACTAAGTTTTATTCGAAAGAAAAGCTAGAAAAGTCAATTAAACGATCGTTAATAGCATACATTTGTTTCGCAGTAATACGTATCGTGCTTTATCTTACCCTAGGAACATCCATATCAAATGACATCGTAGTCGGTAATAGCTACTTCTTCTATCAGGATATAACTACGCTATTCAAGCTGATGTTCATGGGATTTGTCTTTATATTATTATTGATTGCATCCGTTACGGTATTAGCACTATGCTTAAATAACGCAGCTGATTTAAATGATAATTTTGATATAAAGAAAAGACAAGCGCTCTACTTGATTCCTATGCTCCTGGATATATTTGGAGTATTAATCTGCATTTTTATCCTTGTAATCGGAAGCCTAGCTCTGATTTTAGGCGTATTAGCTTCAATCGCTGAAATAGCGTTTATCATCTGGCTAATGTATAGCGAAAAGAAGGATATTTAAAGCTCTGCTTAGCAATCAAAGTTTAAGGAGTAATATATAATGAATATATTAAAAGGGAATGTAAATATTAACGCTCCAGCCGAAGTCGTTCAAATCGCTCTTAAGGGACTCCTTTCATACAAAGGGGTAGACAACCCTCAAAGTTATTCTTTAGATCGTAAAGCGATAAAGGCTCTGCAAAAAACTCCCGAAGGTAGAAATCTTTCCGGTTTATTGATCAACATAAAAACTTTAAAATTCGATATCGTTTCGACGTCCGGTGGAACTTCAAACCTATCATATGAAGCTGAGCCCAGAGGATATAAGGCTCCACTACCAATATTTTTGTTTGTTGAGAGTGGTCTTCTTTTCCTGGTAGGTATCATGGCTCAGATTATTACAGAAATGTTACCACTTGCTATAATATGCTATATAGTAGGAGCTTTATTAATAGCTGTGACATTTGTATTTGCGATACCTACGCGTAATAGGTTTGAAAAGATAATTCAAAAACTACTATTACCAAGGCTTGATCGCTATATAGACATTATTAACGAGCATATAGAGAGATAGCTTCACATTCAGAAATAAGATTAGCAGCCCACATGTGATATCCTGCGGGCTGCTGTTTTTTTATGAATTCCACATTGCTACTTCAGATTTCAGCCATGCCTCGAGCTCTTCAAAGCCTTCTCCAGTCTTAGCAGAAACGGGGAATATCTTGATGCTTGGATTTCTCATTGTTGCATATTCCATTAATTTTTCCATATCAAAATCAAAATACGGCAACACATCAACCTTATTAATAACGAGTGCTTTACACACCTCGTACATGAGAGGGTATTTAAGTGGTTTATCATGGCCTTCTGGAACAGATAAAATCGACATATTGAAAGCGGCACCGGTATCGAACTCCGCAGGACATACTAGGTTCCCAACATTTTCGAGTACCAACAGATCAAACTCTTCATATCCTATCTCATCAAGCCCTTGCTCAGTCATTCCAGCGTCAAGATGACACATCCCACCTGTATGTATCTGTATAGCCTTTGCTCCAGTTTCAGCGATAGCCTCCGCATCTACAGTAGAATCGATGTCTGCCTCCATTACCCCAATTGAAATTTCAGTACTCAAATCACCAATTAACCTGCGAAGAGTAGTGGTCTTACCAGCACCAGGTGATGACATTAGATTTATTAAACATGTCTTCTTAGATTTTAGTTTCTCTCGTACCCTATCCGCCTCTCTATCGTTATTTGCAAAAACGCTTTCCCTTACTTCAATTACCTTTACTTTATCCATCTCTAAACCTCTGGTACTTCTACTTCCTTAATCATAAATTCATTCCCGCGTATCAAATAAGTATTCCCACTCCCACAATATGGGCAAGTACGTCCATGCTTTACGGTTGAATATTCACGAGCACATGTCTCACAGTAAGTAACTGCCGGAATAGTTTCAATCAAGAGCTCCGCATTTGAAACAAATTCATGTTTTGCAGATGCCCATTTCCAGCAATCCTCAAGATATGAAGGTATTACAGAAGATACCTCTCCAAGTTCAAGGACGACTTTAGAAAACCTGGTCACATTGTTGTCTTCTGCAACAACTTTCAATTCATCGATAATATGAAATACCACTCCAAGTTCATGCATGGAATTTAACCTTTCTTTCCTGCAACCTTTACTCTCACTGCCTGTTTAATTGCGTATGGGATTATGTGTTTCATCTTTTCTTCGCTAGGTACCATATTGGAACATTCTGGATGCTCACGATGTAGCTTAATTGCGTCAAATCCACACTTTGTAGTACATACACCGCATCCGATACACTTGTTCTCGTCTACGATTGAGGCTCCACATGATAAACATCTTGAAGTTTCCTTCTTGACCTGCTCTTCGGTAAAGGAGATTCTCTCATCTTTAAACGTCCTTGCCAGTGCCTCATTATATCCAATTCTCTCTCTTGGTGAATTATCGAATGACTCTTCGTTTACGCTCATATCTTTTTTATTAAATTCAACAAAGCTTCTGCGATCTCTCCCTATCGTAAGGCTTGATCGTGGCTGTACAAATCTATGAAGAGACACAGCCCCTTCTTTACCTGCTGCAATCGCATCAATAGCGAACTTCTGACCAGTGTAAACATCGCCTCCAACAAAGATATCCGGTTCGTCCGTCTGATATGTAACTGGATCCGCCTTTACCGTCCCATTTGCATTAAGTTCAACATCAGTACCTTCAAGTATCGATCCCCACTCTACCTTTTGACCTATACAGTAAATTACGGTGGTACATCTAACAGTCACACGATCATTATCATCAAACCTTGGAGCAAATCTGCCTTCGTCATCTCTCACTCTGAGGCATTTTCTAAACGATATTGCTTCACAATTATCTTCATTTTTTGAAATAGAGATTGGTCCCCATCCACCATGAATCGTTATTCCATCACGTTCACACTCACTTCTATCCTCTTCACCGCAAGGCATCTTTTCATATTCTTCAAGGGAATACATATCCACGGTATCTGCACCAAGTCTTATGGCTGTCCTAGCAACATCGCAAGCGATATTACCACCACCGATAACAACCACTCGTCCTTTAGTTCAGTTGCATCGCCGAGATTAACCCTACGCATAAAATCGATACCAGATATTATGCCATTTGCATCAGCTCCACTGATATCTAGCTCTCCGCCAGACTGCAGCCCAACAGCTAAGTAGAATCCTTTGAAACCTTGCTCCCTTAGCTCTGGAATCGTGATATCCCTACCTACTTCAACTCCACATCTAAATTGGACACCAAGTTCTTTTAGCACATCGATTTCTGCCTCTACAACATCCTTTTCAAGTCTAAAACTAGGAATTCCATTGGTAAGCATTCCACCCATTCTGCGTTCCTTCTCGAATATTGTTGGACTGTATCCCTTTATAGCTAAATAATATGCGCAACTTAAACCAGCTGGCCCGCCACCAATTATGGCAATCTTTTCCTCAAACTCCCCACACACCTTAGGTATAACCTTATCAGGGATAAATCTTCTGTCGCTGTCAAGATCTTGCTGTGCGATAAACCTCTTCACTTCATCAATTGCTACCGCCTGATCGATAGTCCCTCTCGTACATGCATCTTCACATCTTCTGTTGCAAATTCTACCGCAAACCGCTGGAAATGGGTTCTCTCTCTTTATTAACTCCAGAGCTTCCTTATATTTTCCTTGTGCCGCAAGTCTTAAATAACCCTGAACTGCAATATGCGCAGGGCAGGCCGTTTTACATGGAGCAGTTCCAGTTTCATAGCAATTGATGCGGTTATTGTCTCTATAATCTATATCCCATTTCTCAGGGCCCCACTTCTCTAGAGAAGGCATAGAACTCTTTGGATACTTAACTTCCGACCCGTCCGCTTTGCATAGCTTCTGACCAAGCTTAACCGCACCTGCTGGACAGTACTCTACACATCTACCACAAGCAACGCAATTTTCTTTCTCAACTCTTGCAACATATGATGAGCGCGACATATTTGGAGTATTAAATAGCTGTGACGTTCTTAATGCATAGCATACGTTTACATTACAGTTACATATTGCGAATATCTTCTGCTCTCCGTCAATATTAGTAATCTGATGAACGAATCCGTTATCCTCTGCTTTTTGAATATCTCAAGCGCTTCTTCTTTGGAAATGTATCGTCCGCCCTTCTTCGTTTCAACAACATAATCCGCCATATCGCCGACAGCAATGCACCAATCGTTAAAATCGTCAGCGCAACCTTCGTCGTATGAGCAGTTGGATTTACGACAAGAGCATGGGCTCGCCGCATACTTGCCTTCATATTTCTCAAGCCAATGCGAAATATGCTCAACAGAGATAGAAGTATCTTCCATTGAAATTGCTTGCTCTACAGGAATAACATGCATTCCAACACCAGCACCCCCAGGCGGAACAATTTTAGTTACTCTCTCAAGAGGAAGAAACGTCATCCTCTCGAAGAATCGACCAAGCTCCGGATGCTCATTCATATTGGTCTCATGCATAGCTGCAAATTCACCAACTCCAGGTACAAACATAGGAACTATGTATCTCTTTTCATTTTTAGGATTTGTACCATCTAGATTCTCCCAATTATACTCTAGGATACCCTGCTCAGACATATGATCTATTAGCTCTCTGCACTGCTCTTTACTCATACCCGAAAGCTTATGAATTTCTTCAAATGTCTTTGGTTTCCTCACTCCGAGTTTACTCGCTAACTCAGCCTCTTCGTCCGAGATTAAAGCCGCCAATCCCCAGTACTCCGGGTCATCTTTTGTAATCTTCTTAAGGCCTAGATGCTGTGCAGGTCTATCGGTAATCATCTTAGCAAGTTTAACTATCGATTCGCGAATGGGGCCGTCATCCTTAACACATTCTGGCTTTTTATTTCCTTTAATCTTATCGTAATTAATCATACTGCTCTCCTATAATCACTATAATCTGATTATGCTGCTCTCGCCATAGCCTCTTCAAAGTCACGTGTACCTTTAAATACTTCTTTTTTGTATGGATTAATACCCTGAGCCTTTGCTCGTTTAACGATGTATGCAAATATTGCAAGGTTAATAAGAATTGAAGCGACTGCAACAACTCCACCAGCTCTAGGATCAGCGGCAGTTGGGTGAATATTGGACTTCATGAAACCATCTGCGTATAAGCTTGGTATTACAGAGAATCTACTATAATCTTGGAACATTGGGAATACTTGTGCGAACATACACCAAGTAGCGAGTGTATTGGCACGATTCTGAATCCATCCACCTTTATTCCAGAACATCGCTGCAACAGTTGGTGCTAATAGTAGCGCAAATCCGCAGTACCACGAATGTGTTGGAAGATTTAAATACGTATACTCAAAATTCCAAATATCATAAGCTAGTATATAAGCCCATGTCATATCCGGCCATAGCATATCATCTTTCTTTTTAGACTGATAAATCCCCCACCATCCAGTCATGCAGAATATGTTTATAATGCCTGCAACACCATTGGCTACATTCCACCAGCCACCGTAAAGCCATACACCTTCAGAGGATAACCACCATCTCGTGCCTGTATTAGCCAGTGCAATAGATCCTCTTATTGCACTCTCGAAATCACTGCATACCGCGATTACTATATTAATAGCCACGATTACAAACGGAAAAACTTTAAACCATTCAGTCTTTCCAATCCCCTTCTTGTATTTGAGCATCATAAACCCTATGCATCCTGCTGTAGCTGCATAGAGCTTAGCATAGTGGAACCAGCTGGTCATATGAACGTATGTAGGGTTCTTAAGCGCCCAGGAAGCACCATTAGCCGCACCGATATAGATAGCGATAAAATAAGCAGTGAGTGCCGCCGGTAACACGAAAAAGAAAAAGCAGCCTCCCGCCTTAGATCTTCTCTGAATCTCATTTGTAATAATAAGTCCTGCAAACCATAACCCATCCAATTAGCTGGTAAAATGAGTTATCACCATAAACCTGGAATAACATATGATGCCTCCTTCAATAAATAATTCGTAGCGTTTTATACGACATCTGTGATTGATATCTTTTTATCAATTGTAATCTTGTTTCACGTTGTCCCGCAATTCAAAATATGATAGTATTTATTCTATATTAGAATATATAGCTTCGTTAATCGAAAGGCACGTTATGAACACAGAACATATAAAAGAATTTATTTTATTGGCTAGCAATCTTAATTTTAGCAAGGCTGCCGAGGATTCATTTATATCACAATCATCATTATCTAAACATATAAGAATTCTTGAGAAGGAACTCGGGGCACAATTATTTATTCGAACCACGCGATCAATTAGGTTAACTGAAGCAGGAATCATGTTTCTGCCTTATGCAAAAAAGATAATCGGGCTATGCGACTCTTACTCGAGTGAATTAGAGTTATTTAGCTCAAGGGATAACAATAAACTCGTTGTTGGAATTATCTCTAATCCACAGTATTACGATCTTGCAGGGTATATGATTGGATTTATGATTGCTGAACCCGATATAAATTTTAATCTTATCGAGGCAGATGAAATAGGCTTACTAGAGATGTTCAAACAACAAAAATACAATCTATTTACGGCATTTCCTCCTAGTGAGTTAACTGGGAATTATGAGTTTCTGCCAATGGTTGAAACTAAATTTGTAGCATTAGTTAATACATCTCATCCACTCGCTAATAAAACCAGCCTATCACTTAAGGATTTGTCTGGCGAGAAGATACTCATACCTGGGAGGAACTCCACTCTCCAGGCTATTATTAAAGATGCAATGATTAAGCAGGGGCTTGAATTTTGTCCTACGTACGAAGGTAGTTCAATAGGAAGTATTGAGCTACTAAAGGCTGGAATGGGGATTTCACTTCACTCTGTTGAATTTTCGAATAATCTACCAAATAATTCAAATATACAGGCTATACCAATTGAGCCAGATATAAAATTCGTATACGGTATAGGACATCGTCCTATAGATGAACTTTCTTCAAGTGAAAAAAAATATTTAAACTACCTAAAGCAATTCGAATTAAAAAAAATATAGATATATGTGATATAAACAAAACATCAGCCTGCAGGTGATATCCCGCGGGCTGATATTTTTAATCAATGCATTTAGGTGATATGAATCATCGTTTTTATGTTTCGTACTAGATATGTAAATATGGAAAATTTATCGATTACGCCTCCACTATTTCAGTTTCAGGTTTCGCTTCTTCACGCCTGTTTCCTGCCATGATTACGTATTATCTCGCGGTCGAGCACTAGCTCCTTGATGTTAACATTTACACACTTTACCTGAAATGATGTCATCTGTTCTATGCTGCGCTTAACGTCCCTTTGCAGGATAATGCAGGAGCGCATACAGTCTACAGTCTTCCTGACCTTTAGATCCAGCTCGATTACCAGACTGCCAGTTTTACCATTGTTATAAAAATTCGTCACCCTGATGTTCCGTCTATACTTCCTAGCCACAATCCTGATAATATCACCGATTACGTTCTCATTAATCGTGTAATTTCCATTATAAACGTATTGTGGCATAACCACAGTTTTCTCATACTTATCTGTCTCATCGTTAGCAAGATTCCAGTTTTTGAGAAATCTCTGTGGGTTCATGAAGTACCCTGCAAAATCTCTCTTTAAATCACCCATTGGCGCCGGAATAACGTGTTCGCCATGGTTATAGCGACGCTCCGACGCAAGTTCACGTTCACCAGCACTCGTATAATCCTCTATGTATAGTCTCTCTATAGCCCTTGGTATTTCTAGTGTGTCGGTTATTATGTCCACCATATGGTCAGATGTACCGAGCACGAGTAGCTTCTTAATCTTGAGGGATTTTATTTTTTTCTGCACGTCGATTCGGTGATCCTCATAATTGAAAAGTGCAGTGCGCATCGCTTTGGCTCTTGATTCACATTTTTTTGGCTGATCTTCCTGCCACAATTTTTATATTTTTATAAATCAAAAGACCATCATCAATCAGTGCCGGAATCCCCTTTTCCTTAGCAACCCTAATTGCTTGATAGCTCTTACCAGTCCCACTTTTTTTCCTGTAAATGAATATACCTTCATATAACATTATTCCTTGAAAACTTCACAAAAAGTTAACTTTATCAAACCCATTATACCATGATACAATGCAGATAAAGAAATTAAATGAATTGTTTATCATAGGAGGATTATTATGGCTTATAAGATTAGCGAAGATTGCATCAGCTGTGGTGCTTGCATGGATGGTTGCCCTGTAGAGGCTATTACAGAGGGAACACCTTATGTAATCGATGCAGATACTTGCATTGACTGCGGAGCTTGCGCAGATGTATGTCCAGTAGGAGCACCTGCTCAGGAATAATCCGTTAAGGATATACCAAAGGTAGTAAAATCCCCTGTGCGCTGCACAGGGGGATTTTTTATGCTCCTGCCTCAAAATACATGCAAACAAAATGGCTGGGCACTGCCCAGCCATTTCATTATGTCTAACTATTTACTTCTCAGCATCTTCTAGCTCATTACTTCTGATTAAGAACGATAGTGTGTGTAAACTATCACTTAGATGAACATTCTCAACAGCGACATCGTTTGGTACATCGAGATCTACTGGTGCAAAATTCCAGATTCCGTCTATACCAGCATCGACAAGAACATCTGTGACTTTCTGCGCATTCTCACGGTTAACGCAGATAATCGCAATATCTATGTCATTTTCCTTTACAAAATCGCTCATCTCAGAAAAATCGCGAACAAGTACATCATTGATGCTTAGACCTACTAGCTTTGGATTAACATCGAAGAGACCAACTATATTGAATCCAATCTTGTAGTAATAAGTGTAGTTCGTGATTGCCTGACCAAGATTACCAATACCAACTACGATAGTCTTGTACTCACGGTCAAGACCTAGAATCTTGTTAATCTCATGGAATAGAGAATCAACTGAATAACCGTATCCCTGCTGGCCAAAGCCACCAAATGTATTGAGATCCTGTCTAATCTGAGATGCAGTATAACCAATAAGCTCACTTAATTCATTAGAAGAGATTTTCTTAACGCCCTGCTTACGAAGTTCGTTCAAATATCTTCTATATCTTGGTAGTCTACGGATAATCGCATTTGATACCTTTGTATTGTTGCTTTTCATAAATACTTCCCACCCCAACTCGACAATTTTCGTGTTTCTTACTTGTGTGAATCTACGTACTCTACTAAATCCTTAACAGTCTCAAACTTTTCAGCTTCTTCATCTGGAATGTCTAGACCGAAAGCTTCCTCAACGCCAAGAATGATTTCTACAGCATCAAGCGAATCTGCTTCGAGATCTTTCATCAAGTTGGTGTCCATCTGAACCATATCAGCATCAACTCCAAGCTGCTCGACTACTATATCTCTTATTGTATCAAAAGTCATAGCTCTAACCTCCTTTTGAAATTCAACGTTAATTATAAATTATACAATCAATTCTTGCAAGTTTTTTTATCAATCATATGCATATTAATCACGATAAATGTAAATAATTCCGTATATTTTTCATATTTGTAGAGCTATAATTCGCGATTTAACAATTGATTGTATTTTTACAGTGAGGTATCCCACATTATCAGAAAGAAAGGGCTGGGGTCATATCACGGCCCCATGCTTTTCTTCGATAATACTCTTCCTTTTACATATTAAAAGAAATATTAGTAATGTATTAATGAGTTTTAAAAGTCTACCTCTGTATCGTAGTAGCAGGCCTTAAGTAGGTTTTCCATTTCTTCTTGATTAATTTTACGAGGGTTTGCACCTGTACAAGCATCGAGGATAGCATTCTTTGCAATCTCTGGTAATCTTGCTAGGAATACATCTTCTGGAACAAATCCTTGGTCTGCTGGATAGCTATCCGCACCGTAATTTTTGATGCCGTGAGGTATATTTAAAGCGTCATTCATACCTCTCAGCCATTCAATCAGATTTTTAATCTTCTCATCTCTGCTCTCTCCACCTAGCTTGAGTGTATCTGCAATTACAGCAAATCTCTCCGCAGCCCTCTCATCCTTTGCATTGAATGCGATAACCTTTGGCAGGTACATTGCATTTGCAGCACCATGGATGATATGCGCACCATAATCGTCAAATGCAGCTCCTGTCTTATGTGCCATAGAGTGTACTATACCGAGCAGTCCGCTTGAGAATGCAATTCCAGCCAGACACTGTGCATTATGCATAGCATCTCTCGCTTCCATATCTCCCTCATATGACGGAACTAGATTCTTCTGAATCATCTGTATAGCGTATAAAGCTGGTGCATCCGTGTAATCCGACGCGGCTAATGATACAAAGGCTTCTATCGCATGTGTAAGAGCATCCATTCCTGTGTGCGCTACAAGTTTCTGTGGCATCGTCTCTGCAAGATCTGGATCGACAATAGCTACATCTGGTGTAATCTGAAAATCTGCGAGTGGATATTTGATACCCATATCATAGTCAGTAATTATGGAAAAAGCAGTAACTTCTGTAGCAGTTCCCGATGTAGAGGATACTGCGCAAAAGTGCGCCTTCTTTCGAAGCTCAGGAAGACCAAACACCTTGCACATGTCTTCAAATGTACATTCTGGGTACTCGTACTTAATCCACATAGCCTTCGCAGCGTCAATTGGAGAGCCTCCACCAATTGCAACAATCCAGTCAGGCTCAAATTCGAGCATCTTACGGGCACCATCCATCACTGTAGTTACAGATGGATCTGACTCAATTCCCTCGATTAGAGCAACCTCCATACCCGCTTCCTCCAGATACTGCTGAGCCTTATCTAGGAAACCGAACCTCTTCATACTTCCGACGCCCACGCAGATAATAGCCCTCTTGCCTTTTAGTGATTTAAGTGCTTCCAGAGCACCCTTTCCATGATATAAATCCCTAGGATTTGTAAATCTCATCATCTCAAATACCTCCTCAGTAAAACTTACTATTTTGATACAATCTTAACGATATTGTCTCATGAAATCAATATTTTCTGCAATTTGTTATCACTGATAGATTTATCACATATTATAAATATTTTTTTATGAAATTATAGCTTTATTTCATTTAGATTAATTATTTGATTAAGTTAGCATCAGACTATATCTGTCTCAATTTTACATTAGTTGCGCTATTAATCTGATATAGTATGTTAGGTAATAGTCGTCCATAGAATTATAAGCAGGCATAAAAAAAGGCTGCGCTCGGCAGCCTTCACTCATATTATTAAGAGAATTCAGCTATTCGTCTTCCTGTAAGCTGAGCCATTCGTCGTAAATACTCTCGAGTTCGGTCTTGTACTCATCAGCCTTGTCCCCAGCCTCTCGGAGATAGAACACATCAGAAGCATGTTCAGGCTTACACATTTCAGACTCGATATCATCAATCTTGGCCTCTATATCGTGGATAATCGCTTCTAATTCAGAGACCCTGCGCGATCTGCGCCTCTCTTCAGCTTCTCGTTCCTTCCTGCGTCTACGCTCTTCTTCAGCGCTTAGTTCATCATTTGTATTTCATCGTCACCAATCTCAACATCTTTCTTGTCAAACTCAGCGCTCTTCTCTAGATAGTAATCAAACTTACCTTTGTATTCCCTTATTCCTTCGTGTCTTAGTTCGAGGATTCTGTCGGGAATCTTACTGAGAAGATATCTGTCATGAGACACGATGAGAACTGTCCCTTTGAATTCCATAATCGCTGCCTCAACAATTTCCTTTGATTCAATATCAAGGTGATTGGTTGGTTCGTCGAAGATCAGGGTATTAGCTCCGGATAACATTAGCTTCAGAAGCGACAATCTCGCTTTTTCTCCGCCTGAAAGTGCCGATACACTCTTGAATACGTCATCACCTCTAAATAAGAATCTACCGAGGATATTTCGCATTTCCGTGTCGGTATAGAGATGATATGCGTTTTTCATCTCACCTAATACAGTCTCGTTCTCATCAAGTAAAAGCTGTCCCTGGTCATAATATCCAAAATCAACATTATGTCCGATTTTTAAATACCCTTCATCTGCTTCTTCCTCGCCCATGATGATGCGCAGCAGGGTGGTTTTACCTACACCATTCTCTCCGATAAAACATATCTTCTCTCCACTTTTGATATCAAACTTGACATCCTTAAAGAGCTGCTTCTCTCCAAAGCTCTTAGACAGCTCTTCTGTCATGATTACATCCTTACCACTCTTGAAGTCAGCATCAAATGATAGTTTCAGTTCGGCCTGCTTGAGTGACGGTCTATCCAGTACTTCTATATGCGCAAGCCTCTTCTCTCTAGACTGTGCCCTCTTGACGAGATGTTCCGTATTATGCTGCTTAAACCTGCGGATTATTTCTTCCTGCCTAGCGATTTCTTTCTGCTGCTTTTCGTACTCTCGTCTCATCACCTCTTCGCGCTCACTACGCTTTACGAGGTATTCTGAGTAATTTCCGCGATAATCTACAAGGTGCGTCCCTCGCATATCAAATATGCGATTCACTATCCTATCCAAAAAGTATCTATCATGAGATACGACGATTATCGTCCCTTTATAAGTCTTTAGGAATGACTCGAGCCAAGCAAGCATCTTAAGATCGAGATGATTAGTTGGTTCGTCAAGCATGAGGATATCTGGCTTTTGAAGCATCATACAAGCCAATGCAAGTCTGGTTTTCTCACCGCCAGAAAGCATGCTTATCTCCTTATCGTGAGTATCTGCACCAAATCCCATACTCGCCAGTACACCGATTAGTTCGCTCTTGTATGAATATCCACCAGTAGCTTTATACTCATCCATAAGGTGGGTATAGGCTTCTAGATCTTGATCAAATCTCGGATTATTCGTATCAGAGATTGCCTTCTCCAGACTTGAAATCTCCTCTTCCATCTCATAAAAGTGCGTAAAAGTCTTCGCAGCTTCCTCGATCACTGTTCCTTCTGAGAAAAAGTGATCCTTCTGTTTGAGATACCCGACGACATACCCACTGCGGATAAAAACATCGCCGCTAGTCGGTTCATTCTCGCCTGCAATTATGCTTAACAATGTGGTTTTTCCAGCACCGTTCGGGCCGACTATTCCAACTTTGTCTCCTTTATTTACAGAAAACGAGACATCCTCGATGATGATGTCAGTTCCGTACGACTTGCATATATCTTTTGCCGACATTACAAGCATAGTTAAAACTCCAGTCCGGGGCACGCATCTAATGACATGTCCGCGAACTCTCCTTTCTTCATCTGATAGTATGCAGAGCAAGCGATCATCGCACCGTTGTCTGTGCATAGGATCTGAGCTGGCTTAAGAATCTCGATTCCAGCTGCTTCGCCCTTGCTCTCAAGCAATTCTCTAAGCCTGCTGTTAGCAGCAACGCCGCCAGCCACTACGATTTTATTATTTCCATAAGAAGTAGCTGCGCTGATCGCCTTATCTGCGATAACTTCCATAATTGATTCCTGAAACGAAGCTGCCAAATCAGGTATATTTATATCTCTTTCTGCCTGTCTTTCACTATTTATGTAGTTTAGTACCTGCGTCTTGAGACCGCTAAAGCTGAAGTCATAGCTTCCATCATTGAGATACACCCTTTAAATTTGATAGCATCTCTATCCCCTTCGCGAGCAGCTTTATCTATCTTTGGTCCACCTGGATATCCTAGTCCAACTACCCTAGCAACCTTATCCATCGCTTCACCTGCCGCGTCATCTCTAGTCGCTCCAAGTATCTTACACTCGTTGTAATCATCGACTTTGATGATGTTGGTGTGTCCGCCAGAGACCACGAGCCCGATGAACGGTGGCTCAAGTTCCTTATATTCTAGATAATTCGATGCGATATGACCATGCATATGGTTTACCCCTACTAGCGGAATACCTCGGGCCCACGCCATTGCCTTTGCCGTTGCCACTCCAACAAGCAGCGCACCAACCAATCCTGGTCCATAAGTTACTCCTATGAGGTCTACCTCATCCATAGTAACTCCAGCTTCATCTAGCGCTTGCTCTATTACATCGTTGATATTCTCAAGGTGACGCCTCGAAGCAATTTCAGGTACTACACCGCCAAACTTAGTGTGTATGTCAATCTGCGATGAAATGACATTTGCTAGAACCTCACGTCCGTCTGCAACTATGCCTACTGCCGTCTCATCACAGCTCGATTCTATTCCCAGTGTAATATGCTTATTATTATGCATAACCACCTGTCTCCCTCTTCATAATCAGCGCATCCTCACCATTATCTAGATAATACCCTGGACGCACTCCGCACTCATTAAATCCGTATTTTTTGTAAAGCTTTATCGCAGGCATGTTGCTGACTCTCACCTCGAGGTTTATAGTTGCCACGCCATTTGCTGAAAGCATTTCAATCATAGCGAGCATAATCGCATCACCTATTCCCTTCCTTCTGAAGTCAACTCTCACTGCGATACTGTTAAGATCAGCTTCATCCAGAACTGTCCAAATATCAGCATATCCTGCAAATTCGCCTTCATACTCAGCCACAATCACGAACGCATTATCGTTTTCAAGTATATCGTAGCTAAGTGCCTCCTTGCTCCATGGCATTGCAAACGTCTGCACATCAAGCTCATATATATCATCAAGATCTGAGGACTTTGCAATTCGGACTCTGATCTTAGTCTTATCCCGACATGTTTCCATTATCATCTGAGCTTCCCTATCTTGCTACTGAGAGTACCGGATTCAAGTCTCATCTCAGCTTCACTCTTTCTCATATAGTTAGGAAGAAGATAATCATAAGTGATTGTATTGTTACTGTAATATTTTTGAAGTGCTAGCTCAGCCACTGACGAAGCATCTTGATAGCGCCACTCTTCATCAGCTAATCTATATAATCCAGCTTCGCGAATTTTATCTTCATATGCATCTATGCCGTCACCAACAAAGATAATCTGCTTCTCTTCAGAATCGATTTTATCAATCTCTTCCAGAAACTCATCTATCATGTACTGCCTCTCACTAAGTACAGCATTGTATCTGGTGCCATCTCTCTCAAAAAGTGCACCGTAGAGCTGTCCTCTCCTCGCATTGATGATAGGTGCGAAAAATCTTACTTCCTCACCCACATGAGCGTCAGCAAGAGCCGCCATGCCCTCTAGAGAAGATATCGAAATACAAGGTATATCAAGCATCTCAGCGATTCCCCTCGCGCTAGATACCCCAATTCTTATACCTGTAAACGAGCCTGGACCTATAGAAGCCGCCACTGCTTCGATGGAATTAGTTCCAATCCCTTCTGCCTTAAGGCAGTCATCAGCAAGTAGCATGATATCCTTAAGGTGATTCATTTCTTCATGGGAGCTTTTTGATGAGATTCTGCCATCTCCATCTATGAGTGCAGCTGAACCGTATTTTCCTGTTGTCTCAATGCTTAGAATATACATCTATAAATTCGCTCCCCTTGTTTTTCACCATACTCTATCAATATTACCTTTGCTTTCTCAGGTACAACATCCGCCACTATATCAGCCCACTCAATTATGCATACTCCATCAGAATAGAAATATTCATCAGCTCCGATATCGAGAAGTTCATCACCACTCGATAATCTATATACATCAAAATGGAAGAGCGGTATTATACCGCTCTTGTGTTCCTTAACAATATTGAAGGTTGGACTATCGATATTCTCAGTAACCCCAAGCCCCTTTGCGATATACTTCGTCAAAGTAGTCTTGCCAGTTCCAAGATCTCCAATTAGAGCCACAATATCGCCCGGCTCCAATGAGGAAGCCAATTTCATTCCAAACTCTTCAGTATCATGCTCATTTTTTATATAAACAATCTGTTCCTGAACACCCATTTCTCTTCTTATACCTACTTACAACAAAGCTTATATATGGTCGAGGCATATATCTTTGCCATCTTGTCATACGAATCAAGAGAGATTCTCTCATCTGTCAGGTGCATGCAATCATCTTCCCACGGAAAGAGTCCTCCGAATGCTAATACACCATCAAAGTGCTTAGCATATGTTCCGCCACCGATTACTACTGGTTCACTATCTAAATCTCCCGAGTAATCTCGATATGCTTCCATCAGTGTTTTTACAAACTCGTCTTCTGGATCAACGTATATCGCTTTATCGTCTGTACCCTTTACTATGCCTTGATTTGGTCCTAGTACACTTTCAACACCCTTCATAACTGCTGAGTTATCATACGTTACTGGGACTCTTATATTAATCTTCATAGTGGCAACTTCATCGTTAATATCAATCGTTCCAACGTTTACGATTACCTTGCCTGATTGATCATCTTCAAACTGACATTCTAGGCGTTCACCATTTAAATCAAATCCGATATGTTCATTATAGAAATCTATAAACTCAGTTACCTCATCCCCAGAGAGGTCAAGCTTGCCTAGGAACTCCATAAGAATACTTATAGCATTAAGCCCTTTCTCTGGAACTGAGCCATGTGCCGCAACTCCATGAGCTTCAACGGCTAATGATGTCCCCGTCTTTTTAGCGGTAACATCATACCCGCTCTCTTTACTATATGATTTAGCGAGTTCAATAATATCGTCATATCTTGCTCTCTCATCTGAAGCTATAACTGCTCTAGCATGCGCTGGAACTGCATTTGCTGCCAGTCCACCTTGAACCTTGCTCAACATGAGCCCTTCCTTCGCTGTAGGCTTCTTGAGCTTCTGTGCGATATCAAATATAAGAATCCCCTTCTCGCCATTAATTACGGGGAAGTCAGCATCTGGGGTAATCCCAAAATCAGGCATCGCTGCTACTTCTCTGTAATGGATAGCGCTTTCCTTGCCGGTCTCCTCATCGAGGCCAGCAATCAGCTTAATAGTTTCTTAGGTGTAATACCTGCATCTTTAATTGCTTTCATTGCAAAAAGTGCAGCGATAACAGGTCCTTTATCGTCAGCTGTTCCTCGTCCATACATAAAACCATCTTCAATCACTGGATTAAACGGACCATGCTTCCAATCGTCGGCCACCGGAACTACATCGAGGTGTCCAACTATACCGAAGGATTCTTCGCCTGGCTCTCCAGGAAAAACGATTTCTCCAACGTAATTATCATAGTTGTGGACCTCGAATCCCATGCTCTCACCAAGTTTAAGCATCTCTGCAAGAGACTCCTGAACGCCCTTTCCAAACGGGTAAAGCTCCCCTTCAGGTGTTCTTACTGGTTCTGACTTTACACTGTCAATTCTTACCTGCTTTGCAAGCTCTTCAATCATCTCAGAATTTGAATTTTCTAAGTACTCTATATAATTCATTTTACTACCTCTAACTACAAAGCATCTCGCACTAAACAATACTTCAAATGCTTGATTATACTTAATTTACTTACTTAATCTTTCCCATATTTTCCGCTGTGGTCTTGTCGTTAGTCACATATAGCGAAATAACCTTTCCAGACTTAATTGTTGATAGGTTTACTGATTTTATAGGATTTCCATATTCATCAAAAGTGAACACACCCGTCGCCCCTCTGACATTTGATAATTCTGACAAAGCCTTTCTTATGTCCTCTGGTTTTTTAGAATTTGCTCTATTGATAGCATTGATGGCCAGCAAATATGAATCATATCCAAGGGCTGCATTACTCGTTGGTTCGGAATCATTACCGTACTTCTTTGCATACTCAATAATGAATCTCTGAGTCTCAGCCGTTACGGACTTTGTCGTCGTTTTTCCACCGCTGAACACGGAGTCCGACGGAAATACAACTTTAATCTTTGGATGGCTCTTCATCATTGCTATAAAGTCTTCATTGTTCCAGTTTGAACTTCCTACAAAGGTTATCTTCTTCTCTAGATTTTCTTTTTCTATTTCTGAGAAGAGCTTATCGGAATTCTCTGCTCCAAACGGTACAACCACAACATCTGCATCAGATTTCTTTATACTTTTAACAAGCTTTCCATAGCTTTCAAAATCGACATCAACAGCCTTCTGATAGACAATGGACGAAACGCCGGGAGAATCACCGGAAGTTCCCTGCTCTAGTTCGCTAATCTTGGAGTTGAAGCCTCTCTGCATGGCAGTGTTTGCACTATCATTCTTCATGGATATCGTTGCAATTTTTCTTGATCCGAGCACACTGTACACGTATTCGGCTAGCCCTGCTCCGCGCTGTGATTCGGTAATAGATGCCCTGAAATAATACTTGTTGTTCTCAGTAATCAGCGGATTGACAGCAGACGGCGTAATAGTCGGGATCTTTGCTGCCTCAATATATGGTGATGCAACCATAGAGTTTGCCTCACCGGCACTCCCAAGTATCACAGCGGGTTTCATCTTGATGAGGTTCTGTATCGCACCTTTCGCTGAATTGACATCAGACTGGTTATCGACTCTAACGAGTTTAATCTTGATTCCATTTACATTGCTATAAATAGAATTTGCGAGCTCAATTCCTCTGATTTCCTCTTCACCTTGTTCTTTAAATTCTCCAGAACTAGGTTCATATATACCGATGGTTATGGTGTTATCATCACCAACTACCTGCTTATCTACAAAGTCTTTTTGAAATTGTCAAAGGTCGTGCATCCACCAAGCACACTAGCTATCATTATCAGTAATAACATGATGGATACCGCTTTAAGTTTCTTCTTATTACTCAATGTTCAAAGCCTCTTTCATCTCTGCATGTGTTTCAATATTATTAATCTTACCACGGAGTTTAGCTGCTCCCTTCACCCCTTTAGTATACCACGCGACAAACTTCCTCATCTCTCTTACCGCAGAATATTCATCCTTAAGTTGAACCAGTTCGTCTAGGTGTCTAATCATCATCATGCTAAGTTCTCTTACAGTTGGACGAAGTGGTGCCTCCTCGCCATGGATGGCTGCATTTAATTCTTTAAATATCCAGGGATTTCCCATTGCACCTCGTGCTACCATGACAAAGTCGCATCCTGTCTCCTCCATCATGCGCACGCCATCTTTACCTGTAAATACATCGCCATTGCCTATAACTGGTATACCTACAGCTTCTTTGACCCGCCTTACGATATCCCAGTCAGCATTGCCTGAATAGTATTGTTCCCGTGTTCTCCCGTGAACAGCAACAGCAGATGCCCCTGCACTTGATATGGCCTTCGCAACTTCTACTGCATTGATAGACTCCTCATCGAATCCTTTTCTTATCTTAACGGTAACTGGTTTCTCAGAATTTTTCACAACCGCATATACGATATCATAGACAAGGTCGGGGTTCTTCATCAGAGCTGCACCATCACCATTTTTTACAACCTTAGGTACTGGACAGCCCATGTTAATATCGAGAATCTTATTGGGTTCTGAGTTCAAAGCCGATGCAGCATACGACATCACATCAGGTTCACTGCCAAAAATTTGGACTGCTGTTATTCCGGATTTCGGAGGTATATATAGGAGTTTTGGCGTCTTCCTATCTCCGTAGTATAAACCTTTTGCACTCACCATTTCAGTGCACGTCATCGCCGCTCCCTGCTCCTCACAGAGTCTTCTCATAACTGCATCCGTGACACCTGCAAGCGGTGCTAACAAAAATGGATTTGGTAGCTCAACATCGCCAATAATATATCTCGTATCTGACATTAGTTACGTTTCTTCCTCTGTGATTTGTTCTTTTCATAGATGAGCACTAGGCCATCGAGCGTAAGTCTCTTTTCAATGACATCTATGCACTTTACGCCATCCTCTACCATTGGAGCAAGCCCACCTGTCGCAATGACTTTAATGGCATCGTATTCTTTCCCGTAGTTTTCTACGAGCTCTTTCTTCATGCCTTCAACGATGTATTCGGTAAGCCCCATATGACCATATACTAGTCCCGATTGCATGCCTTCAATGGTATTCTTACAAATCATATTTCCTGGGACCTCTAGATCTACATGTGGTAGCTTAGCTGTCTGCTCAAAAAGCGCCTTAGCTGAAATTTTTATCCCGGGTGCGATCGTACCACCTAGATAGTCTCCGTCCTCAGTTATCGCGCAGAAAGTCGTAGCTGTTCCGAAATCGATGACAATTAGCGGATTCTTATACTTGTGATGTGCAGCAACGGCATTCACAATCCTGTCAGAACCGATTTGGCGCGGGTCATCACACTTGATCTTGAGCCCCGTCTTCACACCCGTCTCAACAACAAGTGGTGATACGTGCAAATACTTATAGCACATGTGCTGTAAGGCAAAAAGCAGCGAAGGCACGACAGTGGATATAATCACATCGTCAATGTCAGATGGGTCTATCCCCTCATGTCTGAACATCTGCTCGACTAGAATCCCATACTCGTCTGCACTTCGCCTGCTATCTGTAGCAAGTCGCCAGCTGGTAATGAGCTGCGACTTGCTGAACACGCCTATCACTATATTTGTATTTCCTACATCTACAGCTAGAAGCATTTAGTGATCCTCCATTCTCCTTAGAGCCAGTGCCATAGTGAGCCCTGGGATAATTCTGTTTCCTGTTAGCTCTGCGCCGAGAATCTCATTGATTCGCTTTAGTCTGTATTGAACTGTGTTGTTATGAATATTCATAAACTCTGCAGTCTTATTACTATTCATTCCGGCATCAAGTACGAATGTTTCGAGTGTCTCGAGGAGCAACCTTCCCTTATTTAGAGATACTTCTCGTTCAAATGGCTCGAGTAAATCTAGGTAAATCTTCTTGAGCACACTACTCTGCATCTGAATATTGATACAGTTGCAGACCATCGACATCTCGTACTTAGTAAACACCCTCTTATATGGGAACACAGCCTCTACGTTATTCCAAGTCTCGTTAATCATCTTGAAACCGTCTATAGCGCTGTCGAGCTCCTCAATACCTGTAGAGTGAAATCCTTACATCCTTACGACCTTCCTTGAGATCATCGTACATTCTGAGGCAATCATTCTTGAGCTGAACGCCCTTCTCTTCACCTGCATCGGCATAAATCATCCCGTAAAATTCATTTCCTTCAATGAGTGGAAGTATGCCGAATCCCTTGTCTGATTTATATTTCTCGAGAATATCCTGTGATGCTCGGTTGTTTATCCCATTCGCATAGAATACACTGACAAACTGTTTGCCTTTGAGTCCAGCCTCGTCGATTAGGGTGTAGCAAAATGTCAAATCTCCTCTTATAGCTGACTTGATAAATTCAGCCCTTGAATCTCTCTCAGGAGTGTACTTCCACATACCCATCGCAAGCTCGATAATCTCAGCTAGTTTCTTAATCTCAGTAGCCGAGTAATTGTCCTCATTATCCACAATCATCAAGATGTGCTTCTCATTATTTATATCTATAGTCCCCCAGTAAGTGATTACGTCATTAATATTGACCTGGGTGAACATGGTCGAGTGCGACACATCCATCTTCTTGGCCTGAACTATCGCATTATCAATAGTTTCCTCATGGCGAGTCTCAATCGTGAGTATTGGATTGAACTCCGAGGTCATCAAAATAGCCTGATAATCATTATTTATAGCCGCTTCTTTCAGCGCACTCTGGAAGTTTCTATGCTTTTCAAAGTTAAGAAGATGATAAATTGTGTTGTTTAAAATATTGTCACTATAGTTGTGTCCGTACAAGATTTTATCAAGCACCTGTTCCATGAGCACGGCATACGTGGTCTCTTTATCGTCTGGAATAACGATAATCAGGAGTCCATTTTCCTCCGCTGTCTTGATTACCTTTTGGTCTACAGCTCTCACACCTTCCTCATGCAGGAATATTACGAGTGTAGCGATTGCCTTTTTACCAAAACCAACGACAATTCGGCACTGAGCATCAATATCATCCTTACAGTTCCAGAAATGGGTAAGAACCATCTGTTCCTTTACTCCGTTGCGCTCGATTCCCTTCTCATAATCAATTTCATCGAAAACTGAGATGGTTCGCACTCTTCTGTCCATCTTTCTCTTGCAGGAAATTACGGTGCTCCCTTTGAACGCATCTAGATTAAGGCAATCTTCTACAGTTATCCTCATTTTATTGCTCCTTCAATTTCTTTGACTCCGAGCCTCTCGCTCTTTTACTCTTTGTCAGCTTCCGCATCATTCTTGGATTCATCTTTAGATTCAGGCTCCGCATCCTTTGCTGCATCTGCATCTGTATCCGCATCTACATCAATCTCATCATCTTGCGGCTCTTCTTTAGTATCAGAAGGCCATCCTACGCTAGACTTCGCCTTTTCTTCTTCAGATGGCTTTTCCAAATCTTTCTTGTCTGCATGCTTGTTTTCCTCTGCAAAAGTAGAGTCTTCAAACTTTAAATCACCAACGATAACAGACTGAAGTTCCTTTAGCCTCTCCTCAGCTTCCTGACGTCTCTCTTCCTCGAGTCTCTCACTTTCCTTTGCCTCTGCCTTGTTTAGCTCCGCAATTTCTTCATCACGAGCCTTTACATTCTCAGCAAGCTCCTCAGGTGTGATTTTTCCTTCATAGAGATCATTAAACTGTTCTCCATCAAGTGTCTCGATGAGTAGAAGGGCCTGAGCAACTCTTTCAAACGCTTCATCATTCTCCTTAAGAATGTTAGTCGTTGCTTCGTAGCAGCTCTCTAGTATGTGTTTAATCTCAGCATCGATTTCTGAAGCGGTTTCCTCGGAATAATTCTGTCTTGTGGAAAAGTCCTTTCCAAGGAACACTTCATCACTTGAGCTAAAGCTTACTGGTCCAAGCTTTGAGCTAAACCCATACTTTGTAATCATCTGTCTAGCGATAGCTGTTGCACGTTCAAGGTCGTTACTTGCACCGGTACTTATATCATCAAGCTTAAGCTCCTCTGCAACTCTGCCGCCTAGTAAATGTTTAATCATATTCACCATATCACCCTTTGTCATGAAGAACTTTTCATCTTCAGGTAGTGACATCGTGAATCCGCCTGCCATACCTCTCGGTATGATAGTAATCTGATGAACTGGGTCGGAGTTAGGTATGGCCTTCATAACTATCGCGTGTCCAGCTTCGTGGTATGCAGTAAGCTTTCTCTCAGCCTCGGAAATAACTCTCGATTTCTTTGCAGGACCAGCCATTACCTTAGTAGTAGCCTCCTCAATTTCATCCATTCTAATCTTAGTACCGTTGCGTCTAGCTGTTAAAAGTGCCGCTTCGTTAACCAAGTTCTCGATATCTGCAGGTGAAAAACCAGGTGTTCTCCTAGCTAGAATCTCAATTGTAACATCGTCAGCAAGCGGTTTATTCTTGGTGTGGACCTTGAAAATTTCCTCTCTCGCTTTAACATCAGGCATTCCGATTACAATCTGCCTATCAAATCTGCCTGGGCGAAGCAATGCAGGGTCTAGTACATCCGGTCTATTTGTAGCAGCTAAAATAATGATGCCTGAGTTTCCATCGAAACCATCCATCTCAACAAGAAGTTGATTGAGCGTCTGCTCACGCTCATCATTACCCCCGCCAAGACCAGCACCTCTCTTACGTCCCACGGCATCAATTTCGTCTATGAATATGATGCAAGGAGCATTCTTCTTAGCTTGGTCAAAAAGATCTCTTACACGAGAAGCACCCACACCTACAAACATCTCGACGAAGTCAGAACCTGAAATCGTAAAGAATGGAACTCCAGCCTCACCGGCTGTAGCTCTAGAGATGTAAGTCTTACCAGTACCTGGATTACCTACGAGTAGTACCCCCTTAGGAATTCTAGCACCTAAATTAGAGTATTTAGAAGGATTCTTAAGGAAATCAACAATCTCCTCGAGCTCCTCTTTTTCTTCCTTTAGCCCAGCTACATCAGCAAAACGAATATTCTTACCATTTTCTTTGTACAGCTTAGCCCTGTTCTTACCGAACTGGAATGCTTTGTTGTTACCACCTTGACTCATCATGAAGTAGAACAGGAATCCGAGTGCGACAACCATAATAATCGTCGGTAGCAGTGAGAAGAAGTTAACACTACTCTGCGGTGGATCGCTAGAAAGCTTCAGCTTACCGGACTTAACCTGCGGGAACACATAGCTGTTCTCAAGCCAGCTGATTTCAACAACCGATGGCGCATAGGCGTATTCCTTGTTGCCATTCTTTAGCGTTGCCGTCATCTTTCTATCCGTTATATTTATTGTCTTATATTTTCCTTTTTCAAGGTGAGTTGCAAATGTTGAGAATTTCACTTCGGCAGTCTTCTTCGCACCATCTGCTCCCTTGTAGAAAAAAGCTACTCCGAGAACAACCGCGAATATAACCAAATATATCGCAAAATTCTTAATAAATCTCTTCAATTATCGTACCCCTCATATTTCTTTAATAATATTTTTGGTCTAAAATTTGTTATTTTACACAAACTGTCGTGTTATTTTATCATACGAATTAGCGCAGTTCAAGAAACAAAACCCTCTCTGAACTGTTGTCAACCTGATATTTTTGTGAATATTTCCCCTTAATCCTATATCGCTCTGACTTAAACATTTCATTAGGTAAAATCCAAAGTATTTCACTACCTATTGCAGCCAATTTTATTTCATCTCGAGACGCCTTTGGAACCTTCTCATCTACTAAAAAATCCTGCAGCTTTTTGCTGCCGTTTCCTGTTCCGATATAGTCTCCAGACCTTCTGGTGCGCAGTCTAACGTCAAGTTGTGAGCTTTCATCTGATACGCCAATCATTTCCGCTTTAAAGCCCCTTTCCTTAAACAGCTTGTCTAGGTCAAATGCTGCATATGGATTATCATTTTCTTCGCTGCCTTCTGCACTTCCTATTAACTCTTGATATTCTGCAATAGATATAGCTTTTAAAGAAATCTCTTTTATACCACACCTTCCTGAACCTGAGCGAGGATCATTCACGTATTTTTTCTGTAAAAACACCAGCCTCTCATACCTGCGCTCTGCTGTTACTCCTCCAGGCAGATCGTAGCTTGCTGAAGGGCTCCTTGAATCGATGATTCCTACTAATGAATTGACGAGCTCATAGGTTGGATGAACATCCTCTGCCTCAAGCATCATGGCTGCTATTCGTCTCTTTAGTGCTTTATGCACATCCCTCACTTCATAAAGTTCATATTCATGATTCAAAGAGACGGAATTCTCATATAGTCTTGCCGCTTCTTTCATCATGTATTCATCATCACAAGCCGCTGACTCGCTCAGCCGCGTAATTGCCTTTCGAAACGAAGGATTATAATCTCTTTCGAGCTCTGGTATCAGTTCAAGTCTAATCTTATTACGGCTGTATATAGGCTTTTCATTGCTCTTGTCCATGCTTGGTTTTAGATCACAGTCATTTATATATCCCTCAATCTCAGTTCGACTTATATCTAGAAGTGGTCTAATTACAATGTATCCACGCTCATCTAGCCTTCTAATAGGTATACCAGCTAGACCACGAACTGCAGTGCCACGCAGTATATGAAACAGGACAGTCTCAACTTGATCGTCCGCGTTCTGAGCTACTGCTATCTTTATTCTATCGCTAGGTGTTCCGCACCGTTCTAGTTCATACGCCATATCAGAAAATGCTTCGTAGCGAACCTTGCGACCAGCCTCTTCTTCCGATATCCTTTCGCGTTCTGCGATCTCCTTACAGTCGCAGATAACGAGTTTAAACGGAATACCAAGCTCTATGCATATGCGTCTAGCATGTTCTGCCTCAACATCACAGTCCACAGGTCTAATCTTATGATTAATATGAACCGCATATATTGATATTCCAAGCTCCTCCTTAGCTGAATTCAGCGCATGAAGAAGTGTCAGTGAATCAGGCCCACCCGAAAAACCGACAATTACCTTATCTCCAGATTCTACTGTCTTGCTATCAATAATCTTTTTTATAATTCCATTCATAGATATCCCAAGTTAACTCCTAATTAGCGTATTTATGCGTAATAGTATGAACATGTTTCCGAATTGCAGATAACTCTACCTATAATACCTCTATATTAAAGAAGCGTCTCGCATTTTCTGACGTTATCCGCACTGCTTCGTCAAACTCGATGCGCTTTAATAACGCCATCCTCCTGACTACATGCTCAATATATGGCGTCTTATTAGGTCTTCCTCTCTTCGGTTCTGGTGCTAGAAAAGGCGCATCTGTTTCACTCATTATAAACTGAAGCGGTATTCCCTCTAGTACCTCTACGGTTTTTCTCGCATTTTTAAATGTTAGCGGTCCACCTATAGAGAATGTCGCCCCAAGCTTCACATACTCACGTGCCAGTTCAAGTGAGCCTGAATAACAATGTAGCTGTACTCTTGCATCATCAACCATCCCCCCGTGTCCGTCTGGCCTCGATGGAAAATGAGCCTTCCTCTCTTCGCTAAATGCTCCTTCCTCGATGAGGATATCTCTTGTAAGCGCATCGGCTTCTCGTGTATGAATCATAATCGGCATCATGAGTTCATTCGCAATTCTTATCTGCTTCCTAAAGAGTTCAATCTGTTCTGCCTTGGAATCCTTTCCATAGTGAAAGTCTAGACCTATTTCACCAATTGCTTGAACCTTTGGTGCGCTAGCTAGTTCCTTGATTTTATCTATATCATCATCAGAGTATGCGAGTGCCTTATCCGGGTGAATCCCAACAGCGGCATAGCACCAAGAATAATCAGCTGCATCCTTAATCGCCTGTCTTGACGATTCTACTGAATCTCCGACATCAATGATAAACTCCACATCAGACTCTTCTATTTCCCTTGCCCTATCAAGCCGCTCTTCTTCACTGAACTCTTCATAATTCAAATGAGTGTGTGCATCAAATAGCATTTTCTCCCCCTCTTATATTGGTAAAAAAGACCTCAAGTCTATACTTGAGGCCTCATTCTTATTTATTTTTTTCGGTTGTTCTTCTTTATAGCAACCTTTTCCTGTTCTGTATTAGATAGAACTTCGATTTCCTTAGCTACATCAAGTCTTGGGAACAGAGCATCACCCTTATGGACATGTGCCCCAGCCATCATGCGGAACTCCTCAAGATCCGACCATTTTGACTCTTGATTTGAAATTCCGAGCTGATCTCTCATCCTATCTGAAGTCGTATGCATATATGGGATGATTAACACAGAAATCATTCTGAGCACCTCTGCTAGATTGCTCATAACTGTATCAAGTTCGACTTTCTTACTCTCGTCCTTTGCAAGAACCCAAGGCATCTTTTCATCGATATACTTGTTAGCTCTCGAAATAACTATCCAAATCTCCTCGAGCGCATTGTTGAAGCGGAATTCATCCATGTGGGCTTCAACCTTCGCAGCGCATCCGAGTGCTGTAGCAATCAGGTCACGATCGAAATCATCCTCAGTCGTAGCTTCTGGAACCACTCCGCCGCAATACTTTTCAATCATCGAAACGGTTCTCGATAGGAGGTTTCCAAGGTCATTAGCGAGGTCGTAGTTGATGCGGTTAAGCATGATTTCGTTGGTATATAGCCCGTCTTGACCAAAAGTATACTCTCTGAGCAAGAAATACTTAAGCGCATCTATTCCATAACGATCGATTAGAATCTCCGGATCAACAATATTGCCCTTCGATTTCGACATCTTACCACCATCGATTAGAATCCATCCGTGACCAAGAACCTTCTTAGGCACTGGCTCATTCATGGACATGAGCATTGCAGGCCAGATAATGGAGTGGAATCTTACGATTTCCTTACCTACTAGGTTTATTCCTGGCCAGTACTTTTTGTACTGCTCTTCATCCTCACCAGGGAATCCAAGGGCGGTAATATAGTTTGATAGAGCATCGAGCCACACATAGATTACGTGTCTCTCATCAATCGGAACCTTGATGCCCCAATCTAATGAAGCTCTCGAGATACATAGGTCCTCGAGCCCTTGCTCTACAAATGAAATCATCTCCTTCGCACGAGATTCAGGCTGAAGGAATGTGCCATTTCCCAAGAAGCTCAACAAGCTTGTCAGAATACTTTGACAGCTTAAAGAAGTATGCATCTTCGCTCATCTTCTTAACAGGCCTGCCGCAATCAGGGCAGTTTCCTTCTACTAGCTGGCTCTCTGTCCAAAAGGACTCACAAGGAGTGCAGTACCACCCCTCGTACTTATCCTTGTAGATATCACCATTGTTGTACATCTTCATGAAGATTTCCTGAACACGCTTTTCATGGCGCTCCTCTGTGGTTCTGATAAAGTCATCATAGCTAATCTCCATCGTCGCCCAGAGTCTCTTAATTGTATCAACAATTGGATCGATATATTCAATCGGTGTCACGCCAGCTTCCTGTGCACACTTTGCAATCTTCTGACCATGCTCGTCAGTACCAGTGAGGAATCTTACATCATATCCAGTAAGCCTCTTAAATCTCGCCATCGCGTCCGCCATAACTGTGCAGTATGTGTGTCCAATGTGCAGCTTAGCGCTTGGATAGTATATAGGTGTAGTAATATAAAAAGTGCCCTTTTTTTCCGTCATCGTATTCCCTTTCAAAATCTATAGCATGTGTCAAAGGATTGGTTTAATATACGCCGTAGTCCTCGTCTTCTTCTCCCCAATCTACATCTGACCAATCATCTTCAACAAAAATTTCGTCGAAAATCTTCTTAGTTGCAACAACAAGAGTAGCTCCCGCAATTATACTGAGACCAGCTATTCTCATGCTTGTCTTAAGCATCTTCTGTCTTCTAGCTGCTTTCCCCTCTTCAATTAGAAGTGCTTTTTCTGCATCTGTCATACGTCTTCTTCTAACCATTATATCCTCCTTGCCATCAGGCAGTATTTACATGTGTTACTTCTCTCGATTATATCTAAATACCTTGTTTTTTTCAAGGTGTTTAGATGTTGGCCTTATACATTTAGCCATTTTGTCAGAAGCCAATAAACCGCACACGCGCTTCGTTATCTTGTATATATCATATAAAAAGCGATAATCTTCTCTGATGATGAGAATTGATTATCGCCTATACTTTATTCATATATTAAGACATTTAACTAGTTGGCATTTTCAAAGTTTACACCTAGTATACTCTTAAGCTTTCCGCCTACGCAAAATGCTACATGAAGCTTTATCATATCTCCAATTATGAACGGCAGTACCGTAAGCTGGAGAACTTTCGTAAATGGAATATTATTTCCAAGATGTACACTCTGCACAAAATAGAAGTATAACGCACCTACCGCATATATCACAAAGGTCGCTATAGCAAGGCTAGCATATCTCTTAACATTTGAACTCGACTCATAGCCTGCACCTACTATATATGCTGCTAATATGAACGCTATTATGAATCCAAATGTTGGAGCAAATATATACTGCGGTCCTCCTTTTAATCCGGCAAATACCGGAAGTCCCACAAGCCCTGCTATCACATACACTATAACAGCCATCACACCGAGCCTCTTGCCCATAGTTATTCCTATCGAGAGCACTACGAGCGATTGCAGGCTAATGGGAACTGGGCCGATTGGTATGGAAATCGCAGACCCTATTACGAGAAGAGCTATCGCAAGTCCAACGCTTGTAATAGTGCGTGCGTCTAGTCGGTTGTGGCTTTTAACGTGACCATTATTACAATTCTTGTTAATATCGCAAATGTCGTTTTCTTTATTTCGATTCTTATCCATTTTTAACCTTTTCTTTCTCATCTGTTACATGATTATTTTCCCTGAAATGAACTTTTTCATGCCCGATTCTGTCAAAAGTAAAAGAGCTCCGTCTTCGCCGACTCCAGTCAGCGTACCTTCATAGCGCTTATCCGATTCAAAAGTTACAGTTGATCCCTTTGCGAAGAGATGTGAGTTCACTTCTCTTTCCATATACTTCGTATTATCCGAACTGCTATCCTTCATATGTTCAAATAGCTTTGCAATAATATCTGCAAGAATCTCACATCTATTAAATTCTATACCCTTATATTCATACAGAGATGTCATATTATATAGAGTCATCTCGTCTTTAGTTTGGTTCACGTTGATTCCAAACCCTATTATTAATTTTTCAGTTTTTCCATTCTCTATAATTGTCTCACAAAGTATCCCGCCTAGCTTCTTGTCGCCTATATAAATGTCATTTGGCCACTTGACCTCAGCTTCAACCCCATGCTCTGCCAGCACTTCACGGATAATAACCCCGACTAGAAGCGGATACACAATTGTTTCAGCTGGCTCAATATCAATCGATAGCATAATCGTCGCCAGTATCGACCGGCATGGCGATGACCACCAGTGAGATGAGTTCTTACCTACACCAGCATATTGGTCTTCCGCCACAATTATTGCGTTCTCAAGTTCGCCAGCATGTTCCTTAGCATATTTATTTGTTGAATCGATATTTTCGAAATATATATATCGAAACCCATTAGGCAAAACGCTATCTGCACTATGCTTCCTTTTAATTTCTGAAATTACCGAGTCCTCATATAGCCTAAAATCATGCATCTAATCGACCTTGTTGTCCGCGATAAATCTATTAACCTCACCCATAAACTCATCGCTCATGACCTTAAGAATGTGCTCCAGGTTATCGATTTCTTCTTCTGTAAACCTCTTCGCCAATCTGTCTAGCACTATCGGTATATAACTATTCTTCGCCTTGTAGTACTCGTGAAACTTCTCTGTCTCCTTGAGAATATACTCTCGCTTATCCTCTTTAGACTGAATCTTCTCAATATATCCCTTCTTCATCAAGGAAGAAATCTTGTAAGCAACATTAGGTGTAGACATCTCCAGGAATTCTGCAAGCTGGCTCACCTTAGGGTTCTTCATCGCATGAATAACCTCTAGTGTAAATGTCTCTGTCGCTGTAAGCTCATGCTCCTTGCCTCCGCCATTTACAAACATATGCTTATATAAGTTCAATTTGAACTTCTCGTATACCTCTGCAAATACCTCTGTAAGCATCTATTCAAATCCGCCTTTCTTAACTACAGGGATTAAAGTTCTGGTGCTCTACATGATGGCAAATGAAATCTCGCATGACATCGCTTTCTCACCGTCAACAAGGATGTAGCCTTCTCCAAATCCAATATTCCCGACTCTCTTATTGATTGCACAGTGGATCTCTAACTGATCTCCTGGAACGATTTCTTATGAAATCTAGCCTTCTTGATTCCTGCTAGGAACGCATTAGCGCCATTTTCTTGATCGATCAAGACTGCAACCGCGCCAACCTGGCCCACTGCTTCCACTTGAAGAACTCCTGGCATTACAGCCTCACTAGGGAAGTGTCCTTGAAAAAAAGGTTCATTTCCGCTAACATTCTTAATTCCTACAGCTTTATTTCCCGCCTCAAGTTCAACGATTTTATCAACCATGATAAATGGATATCTGTGCGGCAAAATATTTCTCACTTCTTCATATGTCAATTTCATTCGGTCCACCTCTTTACTACGACTGATGCATTATGCCCTCCGAACCCAAGTGAATTCTTGAGCGCATAGTTGATTTCTGCTTCCTTATACCTATTTACCACCAGATTGAGATCGCATGCGTCATCTGGATATTCGTAGTTTATAGTTGGAGGAACTATCCCTGCCTGCATGGAAATGATAGTCATCGCTAGTTCCGTTGAACCAGAAGCTCCAAGAAGGTGTCCTATTTGTGATTTTGAAGAAGATACGAGTACATCTCTGTAGTCCTCGCCAAATGCACGCTTTATAGCTGCCGTTTCATATTTGTCATTGAGAGGAGTTGACGTTCCATGCGCATTGATGTAATCGATATCGCAAGTCTTAATCCCAGCATCTGCTATTGCCTGTACCATGGCCTGCGCAGCAAATTTTCCATCCTCGCAAGGAGCTGTGATATGATTTGCATCGCAGGTATCACTGTACCCTACAATCTCTGCCAGGATATTAGCACCTCTATTGACCGCATGTTCGTATTCCTCTAGAACTAGCACAGTCGCGCCTTCACCCATTACAAATCCATCTCTCTTCTTATCGAATGGAATCGACGCCCTGTTAGGATTCTGAGAGAGCGATAGCGCCTTCATAGAGGTAAATCCACCTACCGAGAGTTCCGTGATAGGAGCCTCGCTGCCTCCGGCAAACATGATATCAGCATACCCATGTTTAATGTGGCGGTATGCCTCACCGATAGCATTGGTTGCACTGGAGCAAGCCGTAACCATAGCCTGACAAGAGCCATGCGCATTTAAATCAATAGCGATATTTCCAGCTGTTAGATTTATTATTGCCATCGGGATGTAATATGGCGACACCTTGTCGAAGCCACGACTCATACCCTTGGCATGCTCTGACTCGATAGTGCTTATTCCACCGATTCCAGAGGAAACAAAGACTCCTGCTCTTTCATTTGACAAATATTCTCTTGTGAGATTAGCATTTCCAAAGCTCTTCTGCCGGCTATTATACCAAATTGAGTGACTCTATCCAATCGCCTCTGTTCTCTTTTATCAAAGTAATCGTCGGGATTGTAGTCCTTTACTTCTGCGGCTAGCTTAACAGCTCTATCACTTGCATCATATCTCGTGATTTCTCCGATTCCACAGCGCGAATTCTTGATTCCCTCAAGCACTTCAGCTGCACTGTTTCCTAACGGAGTAACCATGCCGATACCAGTTACTACTACTCTACTCATTATATGTTCATACCCCCATCTACTGATATAACCTGACCTGTTATGTAGCGTGATTCATCTCCAGCGAGAAACGCTGTCAGATTCGCAACATCGCTCGGTTCCCCAATCTTGCCGAGTGGAATTTCAGCCTTAATTTTATCTTTTACCTGCTCCGTCAAATTTTCAGTCATCGGTGTCTCTATAAAACCCGGTGCTATCGCATTTACTAGGATATTTCGCGATGCGAATTCCTTTGCGAACGACTTGGTCATACCTATTAGTCCAGCCTTTGCTGCAGCATAGTTGACCTGACCAGCGTTACCATGTAGACCTACGACCGAAGACATGTTGATGATTCTGCCACTACGTCTCTTCATCATGTATCTCGACACGTATTTGCTTAGATAGAAAGCACCATTTAGGTTAGTGGTTATAACATCTTCAAAGTCAGCCTCGCTCATCTGCATGACGAGCTTATCCTTGGTGATACCTGCATTATTAACAAGCACATCAATCTGCCCCTGTTCCTCGATGACTTCCTCTACCATCCTCTTACAATCTTCAGCTCTTGCGATATCACCGAGCACCACCTGCACATGGCAGTTTTCGTCCGATAACCTCTCTACTAGCTCTTTAAACTGTGGCTTCACGGTACGAACATTTAGTGCAAGATCAAACCCTTCGCTCTTCAGCTTTTCGGCAATTGCTGTGCCTATTCCACCAGCAGCTCCTGTAATAAGCGCTACTTTATTCGCCATACATATACTCCTTTTTATTTCTAAGAATTTGAACACTCAGCCTAGGCTTCAAGTAGTTCAATCAAATCATCATCGTTCTTAATCGTGCTAACCTCTAGACCTTCAAATTCTCTCTCTAGGATTGTAGAAAGTACACCACCTGGACCAATTTCAAGAAAACGTGTAACCCCATCATCTACCATATTTGAATGTCTTGTAGAGGAGCACCGGTGACACTATCTGTTCCGATAACACATGAACCATCGAAGTTCCGTCGTACTTCTCGCCAGTAACATTTGGATAATATGAAATTTCTGGTACTCTAAATGAAGTCCCTTCAAGGGTTTTCATAAATCCAACCCTTGCCGATTCCATAAACGGAGTATGGAATGCTCCGCTAACTGCAAGAGGTTTAGCAAGCTTCCTGTTAGCCTTTAGAAAATCCTTAAGTTCATCTATTGCGTCACATTCACCTGATACAATGATCTGCCGACTGCTGTTTATGTTAGCGATATATACCTTGTCTTCGAATTCAGGATTGCCCTGCAGAACCTCTCTAACTTCGTCTTCAGTCATCTTGAGAATTGCTAGCATTTGCTATTTCTATTCTCTGATGCTTCTCCCATCAGGGCTCCACGCACAGCAACAAGTCTTAGTGCATCGCCTTCGTCGATTATTTCTGATAGTGCTAGTGCACTGTATTCGCCTAGGCTGAGTCCACACGTTGACAATAGTCCCTTTAGAAGATCCGGTTTATGTGTGCGAATCAGTTTCAACACGGCAAGCTGAAAAGCAATCATGATTGGCTGAAGATTGTTAGTCTTAGATATGTCATCGATGCTACCTCTGAAGGACATGTCTGTGAGTTCTCTGCCTAGTCTGTCATATATGCCTCTAATCTCGGGATATCTATCATACAGCTTACTGCCCATACCCTCATACTGCGAACCCTGTCCAGCGAATATTACTGCTAAATTACCCATTATCTCCTCTATTTCTCTGATAGATTTACTTTACTGTCATTTATGTAAATAGGTCTCTCTATTTAACGCTATTCTTTGCGAGCTGATATTCACTCATCAATTTCTCAAGTAGCTCAGAAACTGAATACAGCCTATCAAACTGAGCAGCTGTGTATCCTGCCATAACAGAACCCTGATCCACATCACCTTCATATACTGCTTTTCTTAATCTTCCAAGCGTGAAATCCTCAAGCACTTCCTTATCACTCTCGCTCCTTTCAAGCTCCTTAAACTCTCTGGTCATCGGATTCTTGACAAGTCGCATAGGTCTTCCATTTAGATTTCCGATTGACGTAATGCGATGGGATTCAGTATGCATCAGCAAATCCTTATAGTTCTGGTGAACGGGAACTTCATCGGTGAAGAGAAAGGCTGTTCCGATTTGAACACCTTTAGCTCCCAGCACTTCCGCAGCTAGCATCTGTGCACCCGATCCGATTCCTCCGCCTGCAATTATCGGTTTATCAGTTGCACCCGCTACCTGATAGATCAGAGTCATAGTCGTCATCTCCCCGATATGACCTCCTGCTTCCATCCCCTCTGCAATGTAAGCAAATATATCGAACTTATCGAGGCGCTTAATCTGAAGCGGCGATGATATAACCGGCATAACCTTTATTCCAGCAGCTTGAAAATCCTCCATATATGGGCCAGGGCTGCCTGCTCCAGCGATTACATACGGAACCTTCGCCCTGCACACAACCTCAACAAGCTCCTTAATATCTGAACGGAACATAATCAGATTTACTGCAAAAGGCTTATCTGTTAGACCTTTACATATGTCAATTTCTTTGGCAAGTACATCAGCCTTCATGCCGCCCGAACCAATCGTCCCTAGAGCTCCGGCGTTAGATACAGCAGCTGCAAATTTACCATCTGTTATATTCGCCATTCCTCCCTGAATTATCGGATATTTAATATTTAGTAATTTATCTAAGTTCATCTCTACCACTCCATCAGTACCGAATTAACAATTAGTCCCGCTCCAAAAGCCGTGAACAGAACCTTATCTCCATCTTTAAACTTATCTCTATAATCGTATAAAAGTGTTGGAACAGATGCTGCCGAGGTATTTCCTCGTTCTCTTATATTCTTTAGAACCTTATCCTCGTCTATTCCAGTTCTCTTGGAAATCTGCTCGAGTATCCTCACATTAGCTTGATGAGCAGCGACATAATCTATATCGGCTCCAGTGAGATCAGCTCTCTCGAGTAGACGTTCGAGTGATTCTGGGACTTTACTTATCGCGAATTTGAACACCTCTTGACCATTCATCTGGATGAAATCATTGTCGTCCATTATGATTACCCGATCATCTCCATACGTACTCGCATCGCTCAGCCACAGCTTATCGTTTTTCTCAACTACAATGCCTGCGCATCCATCTCCAAACAGTACAGCTATCCCTCTGTCGTTAAAATCTATATATCTGCTAACCTGTTCGCTGGCAACGAGAATAGCCTCTTCTCCAGGATTAAGCATGCGCTCGGCCATAATCATAGCCGACACAAATCCTGCGCAGGCAGCATTTATATCTACAGAAACAGCTGTTTTTTAGTTCTAATCTCTTGTGGAGGATACCCGCAATCGAAGGAATCCTAATGTCACTCGAGAACGATGCAACGATAAGAACCTTTACTTTATCTCTATCGAACACAAGTTGGTCAGCGAGTTCCTTTGCCATCTCTGATGGGGTTTCCTCCGTTATGTAACGATTTTCAATCCCCGTACGAGTTAGAATCCACTCATCAGTCGTATCGAGTCTTTCTTCATAGTACTTATTGCTACGCTTAACTCCTCTAGTCAAGCTCTTAATGTCCTTAACTTTAAGTCCCATCTTATCCTCTAATCTCTCTAAATTTATCGTATCTGCGCTCTCTAATCTCCTCGCCAGTCATGTCAGACAAGGACTGAAGCTCAGTTGAAATCAAATTTCTAAGCTGTGTAAAGTTTACCTTATCCCCATTCTCGTCTATGATTTCGTCTACGATTCCGAAGTCATATAAATCCTGTGAGGTAATTTTCATTACGTCAGCAGCCTTTTCGGCAAGCCCTGCATCCTTCCATAGAATAGATGCAAAACCTTCGGGTGAAAGTATCGAGTACACTGCATTTTTAAACATAAATATCTTGTTAGCTACGGATAGTGCTAATGCACCACCAGATCCACCTTCACCTATAACTACCGCAATTACAGGAACTGTCAGCATCGACATCTTCTCTAGTGAGGACGCTATAGCTTCAAACTGTCCACGCTCTTCTGCACCTACACCCGGATATGCACCTGGTGTATCTATAAATGTAATTACAGGTCTTCTGAATTTTTCAGCCTGATCCATCAACCTCATGGCCTTGCGATATCCTTCAGGCATTGGCATTCCGAAGTTCGTTTCTACCCCCTCTTCAATACCGCGCCCTTTCTGAATCCCGATAAAGGTAACCGGTCTTACCTCAAATGATCCGATTCCGCCGATTATCGTTTTGGAATCCCCGAAGCACCTGTCACCCTTAAGGTAGACTATGTCTTCGAAAAGCCTTTCGATAACCTCTTTAGCTCTAAGCCTGTTACTAGATCTGGCCTTTTTAACTATTTCATAAGCATTACTCATATTTCGCTCCAATCTTCACATGGTGCTTGAGCAGCTTAGCAATTAGTCTACGCTGGCTCTCTCTTTCGCATATAATATCTACAAAACCACATTCCTCGAGTTTCTCAGCTCTTTGGAATCCTTTTGGAAGCTTCTTTTTGATGGTCTGCTCAATTACCCTTGGTCCTGCAAATCCAATCAGCGCATTAGGTTCAGCTATGATGATATCCCCAAGGGATGCGAAGCTCGCTGATACTCCTCCTGTGGTAGGATTTGTCAAAACACTTATATAGAGCAGTCCTGCATCTTGAAACTTTCCAATAGCAGCGCTCGTCTTGGCCATCTGCATGAGAGAAAAAATTCCCTCCTGCATTCTAGCTCCTCCCGAAGCTGAAAAGACGATAGCTGGAAGATCATTACTAATCGCATATTCGAACATCTTAGTCAGCTCTTCGCCCATGTATGTGCCAAGACTTCCCATCATGTATTGAAGCTCAAGCACCGCCACTAAGGCAGGATTACCCTCTATCGTACCCTTAACGATAGAAACAGCTTCATTAAGTCCTGACTTCTTTTCTTCCTTGGCACGCTTTTCATCATACTTAGGAAAAGAAATTGGGTCTCTTAACTCACTACCAAAGCTGATTTTTTCATATCCCTCATCCATGAGGTACTCGAAGCGCTCAAGTCCGTTCATCTTCATGTGGTACCCGCACTCTGGGCATATCTTAAGATGTTCTACGAACTCCTTGTAGTCGATTACTGACTTACATCCCTCACACTTAAGAAAAAGGTCGGGAAGCGCTCTTCGAGGCTCACGCCTAACCTGATTCTGCCTGCTCCCGCCTCTTATACTCTTAATTGCGGACAATAGATTTTTTCGCTTATTTAAGCTTCCCATTTTCTGCTATTCTCCCGTTACATTCATGCTTTCCAGAAGCTCAGCTTCCTTATGAGCAACATAATTTGTATCAATATTCCCAAGGATAAAATCCTTGTCATACAGTATCGCATAGATAAATCCTAGGTTAGTTGGAACACCGTCTATAATCGTCTCAGAAACTGCACGTCTAAGCTTCTTTATAGCATCCATTCGCGTACTTCCCTTTACGATTAGCTTTGCCATCATAGAATCGTAAAATGGCAGTATTTTTGCACCTTGATATAGCGCGGTCTCAAATCTCGTGTCGAGACCACCTGGTGGTAGAAAGAAGCTTATCTCACCACAACTTGGTCTGAAATCATCATAAGGATTTTGGGCATTAACTCTAACCTCAATCGCATGACCATTAGTTGCTACATCCTCCTGCTTTACAGATAGAGGAAGGCCCGAAGCAATTCTGATCTGCTCCTTGATCAGGTTAATCCCAGTAACCATCTCTGTTACCGGATACTCGACCTGAATCCTCGTGTTCATCTCCATGAAATAATAATTGTCATACTTATCTACGATAAACTCTACAGTTCCTGTACCTTCGTAACCACAAGCCTTTGCACACATCACTGCAGACTGATACATATTTTCCAGTAAATCGCTGTTAGCTCTGCTAGGGCTCTCCTCGATAATCTTCTGGTTGTTTCTCTGGATACTGCAGTCTCTCTCTGGTAGGTACACCACATTTCCTAGGCTATCCGCAAGTATCTGAATCTCGATATGCCTAGGATTCTCAATTAGCTTCTCAATATAGATATCATCGTTTGCAAATGACGCCTTTGCCTCCCTCCTTGTTAGTTCCCAGCCAGCAACGAGGTCTTCACGCTTATAGATTCTGCGCATGCCTTTTCCACCGCCACCAGCCGATGCCTTTAGAAGGACGGGATAACCAATCTCATCAGCAATCCTGTAGAGCTGATCTTCATCATGTACTACATCATTGCATCCAGGTACAACTGGAACACCACTCTCTTCCATGAGACCTCTGGCGGAAAGCTTATTACCCATAAGATTAATCACCCTCGATGATGGTCCTATGAGTTTTAGCCCACAAGCCTCTACTTTTTCTGCAAAATCACCATTTTCAGCTAGAAAACCATATCCAGGATGGATAGCTTCGCAGCCTGACTCAATCGCAGCGGTCAGGATATTCGCAACATTTAGGTATGATGCGGAACTCTTTCCTGACCCGATACATATTGACTGCTCTGCCAAATATATCGCCGGTTGACCTTTATCTACATCTGAATAAACCGCAACAGTCTCGACACCCATTTCATTACAATTTCTCTGTATGCTCAGCGCAATCTCTCCGCGGTTAGCTATTAAGACCTTTCTAATCATTCACCTTTCTCCAGCACAAACATAACCTGATCAAACTCTACAAGCTCTTCGTTCTTGCACTTGATTTCCTTGATTACCCCATCATAATCAGATCTAATCTCATTCATCATCTTCATCGATTCTAGGATGCAGAGCACATCACCTTTCTTCACAGTATCTCCGACCTTCACGAATGGAGGTGAATTAGGATCCTTTGCTGCGTAGAACACTCCTACAATCGGTGATTTTACAACTTCTGTGTTAAAGAGAGGCTGTATCCAACTCCTTAGCAGGCGCAGATGCTTCTAAGCTAGATGCATCATTTGCCTCTGCTACGGCCCTTGTCTGCACGGCTGGTACCGAATCAGGAGCGACAGGCTGCAGGGATACTGTAGGTGCTACTACTTCTGTCACAGGTACTGATGGTACTGCACATACAGACGAGCCTTTCTTAAGAGTTAAAGCATAGTCCGATATCTTAATTTCTAAATAGTCACTACTACTACGATCGAACACGCCAACTAGCCTCTCGGTTAGCTCTAAATACTTTTCCATAATTAGTTACCACCATTTGCGAACTTCAGCACATCTGCAATAGTCTTGCACTCTGGGAATTTTTCCTCAGGAATTGAAACTCCATGAGCTTCTTCCATCATCATCGAAAGTTCTACAGCATCTAGCGAGTCAAGCTTTAAATCCTCCTGAAGGTCTGCAGTCTCAGTTACCTTATCCTCACTAACACCAAAATTCTCGCAAATTAGTTCCTTTAGCTGTTCAAAAAGTCATATCATTTACTCCTTTTTTTCTCAATCTCTGTATTTGATAAAAATAATTTAGTTAAATAATTTAGTTAAATAATTTTTATCTATTATTTTTTTACTATTTTTATTTGCCTTAGTCGCTTTCGTCAAGTGAAAGTTTTTGTGCAATCCTTTTTTTGCTTTTAAAAAAATAGCTTAATTTCAACGTTAAAAAGCTTCAGATTAAAAATTTTTTTATTTTTTTCAAAAAGAAAAAGATGGCTGAAATTCAGCCATCTCTCCTCATACCTTATGGATTATCAATATACGCCCATTACCTAGCGTATGCCATTACTGTCTAGCTTCAGCACCAATATCAAGACCTGTCTTGAAAGCCTTATCATTTAGTGGAATTACCTTTGGCTTGTGCTCAAACTTGTGGTGAATTCCATCATAAATAACCTGCTCAGGTACTGCATTAGAGTATCCAATGTAAGCTCCAAGCATAATGATGTTAAGAACTCTTGGGTTACCCATCTCGAGAGCCATCTCTGTAACTGGAACAGATACCACAGTGATGTCATCTCTATCAATAGGATCCTTTACGATTGAGCTGTTAATGAACAATGTACCACCCTTCTTAAGAGTTGGAAGGAACTTGTGTAGTGAAGGTCCATTCATTACAACAAGGTCATCTACACTGTTAGATACAGGTGCACCGATTTCATCATCAGAAATTACAACGTAACAGTTTGCTGTACCACCTCTCATAGCTGCGCCATAAGAAGGGAAGAATGTTACATTAAGGTCTGTTGACTGACATGTAGCTTCCGAAAGAAGCTTTCCCATGGTCATTACACCCTGTCCGCCGAATCCGGCAATCATCAAATTTCTTTCCATTCTAAACCTCCCTATTTAGCTTCTGCGCCCTTGTCTCTAACGAGACCTAGAGGGTACTCATCAAACATATCCTTCTCGAGGAACTTAAGTGAATCAAGTGTGCTCATTCCCCAGTTTGTTGGGCAAGATGTAACGATCTCTACAAGTGAGAAACCTTTGCCTTCAAGCTGATACTGGAATGCCTTCTTGATTGCCTTACGAGCCTTAATTACGTTCTGAGGAGTGTTGCAAGAAACTCTTTCTAGATAGTAAGGAGCTGTTAGCTGGTTGAGAATTTCAACGATGTGCATTGGATATCCGTGAAGATCCGGCTCTCTACCCTCTGGTGTAGTTGTGGAGTTCATGCCGATAAGAGTTGTTGGCGCCATCTGACCACCAGTCATACCGTAAATTCCGTTGTTAACGAAGATTACTGTAAAGTTCTCTCCTCTGTTAGCAGCTGACATAGTCTCTGCAAGTCCGATGGAAGCAAGGTCTCCATCGCCCTGATAAGTGTAAACTAATGATTCAGGGGATGATCTCTTGATTCCTGTAGCTACAGCGCAAGCTCTTCCGTGAGCAGCGATAGTAGCATCGTGAGCAACATAGAACTGACCGAGTCCGCAGCATCCTACACCCTCAACTCTTACGAGCTTATCAAGCTTGCCTAGTTCTTCTGCCGCTTCACCGATTAGCTTATGCACAGTACCGTGCATGCATCCTGGACAAAATCCGGATACTGTATCAGGAAGAATTCCCTTAGTTCTTGAATAAACTTTTGCCATCTATAGTACCTCCTTAATCAGTTCACGAGCAGCTTCCATTACCTGATCATTAGTCAGAAGCTGACCACCGGATCTTAGGCACTCCTTGATAACTGTTCTGCCCTTAACTGCATGATCCACGTCCCATCTCATCTGAGCAGGGATGGACATCTCGACATTGAGAATACCCTTTACTCTGTTAAAGTCTAGATTCTCAAATGCTTCATATGGGAATGGAGAAAGCTTGATAGGTCTGATCATACCAATCTTAACTCCTTCTTTTCTTAGCTCTCTTACGACAACCTTTCCGATACGAGCGGAGATTCCGTATGCTGCGATGATAATCTCAGCATCCTCTGTCTCAAGCTCCTCGTACTCAACATCCTTGTCCCAGGTTCTGTAGAGCTTATCTGCTTCGATATTAACAGCTTCCTGTCCTGTTCCAACAGAACCAGGTCTGCAGAATGCGTTCTCACCTACTGGGTGACCCACTATAGCTCTATAGTTGAATGCATCTCTTAGTTCTGCAATCTCTTCAGGTGTCTTCATTGGAGGAAGAACTACTGGCTCCATGATTGTTCCCATAACTCCATCTGTGAGGATGAGTACTGGGTTCTGGTCTCTCTCAGCATAGTCAAATGCCTTATATACCATGTCTACGCACTCCTGAACAGTTGCTGGAGCAAGTACGATCATTCTGAAACCACCGTTTCCGGAAGCCTTAGTTGCCTGAAGGTAATCCTGCTGAGCTGGCTGGATAGCACCGATTCCAGGACCACCTCTCTGTACGTTTACATATACTGCTGGTAGTCTAGCGGATGCGCAGAAGGAGATACCCTCTGAATACAAGCTGATTCCGCAGCTGGATGAAGAGCTCATCGCTCTGATTCCAGTCGAAACAGCACCGTAAAGCATGTTTACAGATGCAACCTCGGATTCACCCTGTACAAAGCTTCCACCTACTTCTGGCATTCTTCTTGCCATATACTCAGGAATTTCGTTCTGTGGTGTGATTGGATAACCAGCAAAGAAACGACATCCTGCTCTTACAGCTGCCTCTGCAATCGCTTCGCAGCCTTTCATAAATACACGTTCTGCCATATTGCTCCTCCTTACTAATCTCTCCAAACCTCAATACAATCCTCTGGACACATCTGTGCACACATTGCGCAACCGATGCAAGCCTCTGGTGTAGCTGCAACTGAATAAGGATAACCCTTAGAGTTAACATTCTCACCGATAACGAGGACTTTCTTTGGACATGAAATCACGCAATACTGGCAAGATTTGCAAGCCTCAGCATTGATTTCAACTCTACCTTTAGCCATCAACATTACCTCCTTAAATAAATGTTTTAGCGATCAACCCACGAATACGTCAGGAATAACTCGATTGGGAATAGATGTCTGTCAGTCATATTCTTGACTTCGTCATATATCTCATCCCTCACAACGAAACTTCCGACGGTAACTATTCCACCGAGCATCTCGTCGAGCCTAGCAAGTCCTTCCATGAATTCTTCTGCACTCGTCTGGTAACCTAGGTTAGGGTTACCAAGAATATAGATGCGATTCAGCCTAGCCGCAGTGACGATATCGCTCATAGTCTCATCAATCGCCTTTAGACTCTTCGTCCAAGGTCTGTACGGATTAATGACGTAGACCGGAACTGTATCGTCATCCTTTAGCAAGTGTGCGTACACCCCTACAACTCTCGATGCATTGTGACCACCGCCTATATCAAGGACTGTATACACGTCCTTGTTCATAAGCGATTCAGCAACACCACCGACTACAGTCGGTGCATCGAGAAATTGCAACTGATAATTTATCTCCACACCCTTCTGGGCGAATGCATCCTTCATATCTCTAGAGCGGTATAGCGGTTTGCTCTGGTCCATATCGAATACCTGAACCTTAGCACCGGTCTGTTCAGCAAGCTTTGCTGCAACATTGAGAACGATCTCACTCTTACCGCTTCCAGCCTCTCCTATAAAGAGAAAATTCTTTTTCTCTTTGAGGAGATCTCCGAAATCCTTATCCATCTCGTAGAAAATACTCATCCTACTACCTCATCTAAAAACTTCTTTTACACAATGTCACAAGATAAACAGTGAGATTGTGTAAAGCAAATCAGTTTTAACTATCTAAATAAATTCTCGCATTCAGAAGCTGTATCCTGTAGCCTTGGTATTACGGAGTAAAGGCTTCTGACCATCCGCTCTTTGTACCCGCTGACACTGATTGCACAGATTGCTGTTCCATCCGTCGAAAGTACAGGCGCCGCTACACATACGAGTCCCTCTGTGACTTCTTCCATATCATAGGCGAGTCTGCTTTCCTTAACCTCTTCGAGGAGTGTTTTATACTCGTCTTTATCTACGATACTCTTGTGTGTGAGCCTCACGTAATCAATCTCTTCGGCTAATTTATCCGATTCACCGGAAAATGCAGTAAGCACTTTACCTGGCCGCGGTCAAGTTCAGACTCATCATCTCCTCAGAGCTAACCACCACGGCAATGCCAGTATATGGATTCTTACGAATCGCTATATATGACTTTAGCCCTTCACGCACAGATACAGTCACCGCCAGACCGCATTTCCTACATAGCCTGGCCACCGGTTCATCTAGCATATTGACTATCTGCTTCTGTATATTAGTATTTCGACTCAAGGTGAAAACTCTATCTGTAAGATAATAACCACCATCGATTTTATCCTTGTAGATGTACTTCATCTCCTCAAGCGAATTGAGAATTCTGCTTATAGCAGCGTTGGAAAGTCCCGTTTGCTGAGCTATAGATGTCAAGGTCAATCGGCTTTGGGATTGGTATAAATCAAGCACCTTTAACGCTTTTTCAAGTGAACTATTGCGCTCTGCCATGATGTCTTCCTTTCACTGCCTTTTTACAATTCAAAATATACTCTTTACTATCAAGTTAGTCAACATTAACAGGTGAAATTTTTCCGTATTTCGAGCAGCAAATTCGTTATACGGAAAATATTGGTTGATAGAATTTTAAGTTCTTCAATTGATATTGACACCGCAATTTACTTATAAGACAATATAAACATTATGAAAATATTAAGTATTAGCACTCAAAAGCCGCACTCAACCGGTAGCGGCGTATACTTGACGGAGCTCGTCAAATCTTTTGACAGAGCAGGTCATGAACAGGCTGTAGTTGCTGGGGTATATAACGAGGATCTATTTGAATTTCCTCCTTCTGTACGCACCTACCCTGTATATTATTCACACGAGGATTCTAGGGGAGAATTACCGTTTGAGGTGCTTGGCATGTCAGATGTTATGCCGTACCCTTCTACGCTATACAATTCCCTTACTGATGATATGGCAGATATGCTTTATAGCGCTTTTGGAAAAGCCATCGGCAGAGCTATAAGAGAGCTTGATCCAGATGTAATACTATGCCATCACCTATTCTTGCTCGCTTCCATGCTTCCTGATATGGTCAAAGAGTTTGCACCAGATTCATTTCATGGCAAAATCTATGGTATCTCACACGGTTCCGACATAGGCAGTTTCAGAACTGTCCGTTCAGGCATGATTCTATCATCTCTGGGATAAGGAATCTTGACGGAATCTTTGCTCTTCATGAAGAACAGAAGAATCAGATTATCGAGCTTTACGGCATAGCTGAAGGCAAGATCAAAGTTATCGGCACCGGATATAACTCGCAGATATTTAATATGGATGAAGATATGGAAAAGTCAGGGTCAGATGATCCGTATAAAATCATCTATGCCGGCAAGCTCAGCACGGCTAAGGGAATTTTTCCGCTTATAGAAGCCCTTGCTGAACTGGATGAGGATAGCGAAATTCCCGATTTTGAGCTCCTGCTTGCCGGTGGCTGTCAGGATGAGGGAATCGCGCGCCTCCTCTCGGGGAAGCCAGCGCTCCGCGCTGGCGACGCTGGCGAGCTCAAACCCCTACCATTCAGAGCCCGTTACCTCGGCATGCTATCCCAGACTGAGCTCGCCGCGGCCTTCAGAGCCAGCGATATATTCGTGCTACCTTCATACTTTGAAGGCCTTCCCCTCGTCCTAATAGAGGCGATGGCATCGGGCGCGATTCCCGTCTGCACCAGCCTGCCGGGCATACAGAGCTGGCTGGCTAGCAAGATTATATCTGACAATACCGTCTTGGTAGAGCCGCCTGAGATGAGAGCTCCAGGTGCACCATTTGAGTCCGAAATCCCTGCATTTAAGGAGCGGCTCAAAGATGGTCTCATATCAGCTTTAGAACTTGCACATCGCAAGAGATTTGATCCAGATTATGTATATCCAAATACGAGCAACGCATCATGGGATGGAGTTACGGAAACTATATTAAAATATGTATAACTTTCCTTACTCTCTCCATATTCACAATCACATTAGATGATATAATTTCACACATAATAGCATGTGTATATTTTATCCATATCTTAAGCTGGACACTCTTGTATGAGGATGGACATGCAACTTGTGTTCACATAGTTATAGGAATACTTATATCGCGGATTTTATTTAGGAAATTTAGGAATAACGAGATAACCAGTGCAGTTCTAGCGAACAAGTTGGCTGCACTGCTCTAATACAAATAGTATAGAGAGGTACAAAATGAACGAATTACAAGTGAGGGAACTTATTGTTAAGTATGCCTCCGACTTTACAGATAGATACACCAAAGCATACGGCTCAATTATTGCGAGAGTTGATAACGGAACATATCTCATGTCGAGACCCGGCTTAGTTCTGGACACTATCAAGGATTCAGATCTACAGCTTTATGATATGAGCTCAGGTGATGCGGGCAAGATACTGAGCACTAGACGTGACATCAACGTCATGATCTTTGCATGTACGGAACCTTCAGCAATTTCTCCAAGGATGCAGATGTGCTTAGACCAGCGCTCTATGATTTAGCAGGCATAGTTGGTACTGATATAAAAATCGCTGAAGATACTACAGCAAAATCCTTGCTTGCTGCATTAAAAGACAGAGCAGGCTGCCTAGTTCGAGGCAAAGGCATATTCAGCACTAGTAGCAATATGAAGGATGCGATTTCAATAGTTAAGATTATAGAAAAGAGTATCGAGGCAGAGATGTACGGAGATAAAATCGGTGGTATAAAGCATCTATCCGCCGAGGAGGCACTGCGCACTCGCCAGATGCATAACCACCTATATTCTAATGTCAATTCTGAGAAACATGTAGATTTCGTAAATATCTCAACAGATGAACTCGATGTGCGCAACAACATGATTGACTTTGCAAATAAGCTCAAGGACAAAGGTCTCTTCCATGGTTCATGGGGAAATCTCTCTGTTAGGCTTAATGATCGCGAGATGCTGATCACTCCTTCAGCTATGGAGTACAACAAACTACGTGCCGAGGACATAGTGAAGGTTGATGTTAACACACTGGCGTTTGATCACATACAGCGCGTGCCTTCAAGCGAATTTGACTTGCACGCTGCCATTTATAGAGAGCACCCTGATTGGAACGCGATTATCCGTACACATTCGCACGGGCTTTCCGTATTTGCAGCTGCTCAGGTTGGTTTCAAAATCACAGACCCCGCTCTTCACCAGCTACTCGGCGATGTCAGCGCAAGCGAGCACGTTGAGCCACATACTCCTGATTTTATCGAAAGTATACTAAAGGAGCTAAGACACAACAATATATGCGTGATTGCGAATAGAGGTCCGATTTCTGTGCTACTAGCCTGGAAAATGCTGCAGTTATGGCAGATGCCATAGAGGATACAGCTTGCAACATGCTCGGTTATAACGAGTCTCTGCTCAGGTCCGAGGATAACTAAGAATCAAATCATGGCATGCATATGGTGCATGCCATTTTATCTTTTATGAAATATAATATTTAACAGCAACACTTAATTAATCAAAATGACTTATTCACTTATGGAGGATCAAAATGAGCTGGATTAAAACTAAGGAAAAGAGGACTCACTATATCCATGAAGAGGCTCTTGGTGGTCCTGGTCACCTGATTACGACGCAGATCATCGACAACGACGAGGAGCTTCTAGGCAAAGGACGACTTTTTAAGGAGAATGTTCTCGAAAAGGATTGCGGTGTAGGTTACCATGTACACGAGGGAGATGCTGAAATTTATGTCATCCAAAGTGGCGAGGCTGAGTACAATGATAACGGCACTATAAAGACTGTGCGCGCAGGTGATGTCACGTTTACTGGACCTGGCGAGGGACATAGTCTAACCAACAAGAAGGATGAGCCAGTAAAATTCGTCGCCCTCATCATCTATGAGTAGATTTTATAGAAATCCATTGCTGGAATTAGGTGAGTATTGAGCTTAATTCCATTTTTATTTGCGAGAATGCTTGTTGTAAAGTAGCTCTCAAGTTGTTATAATCTCACGGGCAGATTACTGCGCGGATATCATCGTAGCATACCGCACGATAGAGACTCCATAGAGCAGTGCCTGCCTGCAAATCATTTCTTCGGGGGTAACCCGGCTCATCGCTGTATCCTTACGGAACGGCAGAAGGAGGTTAATATGAAGGATAAATTATCCAACCCTAAATTTCTTGCGCAACTAGCGCTTCTCGTCGCAGTTGAACTTGTCATGAAGATTACAGGGCTTGGCAGCGTGCCGATCGGTCCAATCTACATGTCATTTCTCACACTTCCAGTCGCTATCGGGGCGATACTAATGGGACCACTCGCTGGAGCCATACTCGGCGGAGTCTTCGGCATCGCAAGCTTTATAGATGCTGTTTCAGGCGCATCTGCAATGGGCGGAGTTTTATTTCAAGTCGCACCATTTAAGACATTTGTACTATGCGTTATCACAAGAATCCTCATGGGGTTCTTAGCCGGCGTAGTATTCAAGATTGTTAATAAAATCTTCAGAGGACACACTATTGCATACTCAATTGGAGCAATCAGTGCTCCCTTGCTCAACACATTATTCTTCATGGGATTCCTAGTCATTGCATTCTACGACACAGACTATATCCAGAAACTGGCTCATACGATTGGTGCTACCAATCCGCTTACTTTCGTAATTACACTCGTTGGCCTTCAGGGCTTAATCGAAGCTGTGACTTGCTGTATTCTCGGAACAGTAGTCTCTAAAGCACTAGCAAAGCATCTCGATCGTAAGATGTCTTAAAAATACAGGCTTAAGCTTCCCATTAATCTAGTAAATTTATTATACCCTTATGTATGTACCAATAAGTAAATCTAGCCACGCAAGCAGATATTGCATTGCGTGGCTTTCTTACACATAGCAAGAGCAGACCTCCAAGATTCGCTCCTAAAGATCCGCTCATTCTATTTAAATTGAGTTTTGACTCCCAAGCTATTAATACTAGCTCACTTTTCTTCTTCTAAAGTAACTAACACCAGTAAGTATTGCACCAGACACGCCCAAAAGGAGTACATATAACATTATATCTGCATCATCGCCCGTCTTAGGCGTCTTAGTCTTCTTTACAACCTTTACTGTCTTTCCAGGGTTGCTTGGTGTAGTATTCTCGGCAGCTCTATTCACCTTGAAGGTGTATGAAATCAAGTTAGGTTTATCCTGTGGTGCCGCTGCATCTCTTCCTGAAATAGACTGTTTAGCAGCAAAGAAATACGCTGCTCTTACATCATCTGAACCTGCACCTATCTTCTTCTTTGCTACCTCCATAGAATCTGTTACAAGTTCATCTTGTACACCAACAACACTTCCAGTGATAGTTATGTTCTCATTTACAGCAGCCTCACTATTGACCAAAAGCCCTTCAACACTTATTTTTACATTACTAATCGTTTTTAGGTAAGCATAGTAATCTCTAGCAGGCAAATATCCACTCTCACTTAATGAAGGGTGTACTCTAATTATGAGTTTGTCACCATCTCTTTCTGCTTTCTTAAATTTCAGAGAATTTAAACCATCAACTCTAAACTTTAAATCATTAACATCAGGAACTGTAATACCTCTAGGTATATTGATAATAAATACCAATTCTGAATCAGTAGCTATATAAGCTTCCGTTCCATGAGTTTTCCATGCCGTGCCCTTTGAATGTCCATTAATATCCAACCACAACCTGCTATTTTGCCATTTGCTAAGATTACCTAAATTAACCGAAAAATCAAGATTTAATTTATCTCCAATTGCATGTGTTCCTATAGCGGCATTTTCAGTATTATTGTTAACAGATATATCACCATATACATTTAATTGATCTCTGTCTTTAATAAAATCAGAATCAAACTTGAAATTAAATGGATTGTGATATTTATTATCTTGATAATTCGGATCACCATTAGGTCCCTCGTTATCCTGTAACTCTGGTTTGGATATATATTCATACATATCCATTCCCGCTACATATGTTAATGTATTAAGATTCTTGTATATACCAGTACTAGGAGAATCCCCACCTCGTGCCAAATCAAAATTTTTAAGAACACTATCTTGCAATTTCATTAGGTATTTAGGATACACCCCACCATCAACATAACTGCTTTTCTCTAACTCAGCCCAATAGTTTTCAGCAATGGCTGTATCCGCATCAGGAGCTTCTTCATCATCTGCATATACTAACCCGGAAAAGAACACTGTTATACAAATCATAAATGCTATGAATAGTGAAAAGCATTTTTTTATTCTTGAATTTACAACTCCCATTAACTCCACTTTTCCTTTCTTAATAAATAATATTTGTGAATACAACATCATTACTTTATCATATATATATATATATATATATATTCTGGATTGTACTTTTAAAGTACAAGAAAGGAACGCCTCTATTATTTAGTTTCAAACAGTTATATCACCCTTCTTGCGAGCTATTGACCTGCATAGGTACACAAACGGTGTATCGCAGAGACTAGTCACTATATAGATTATATAAGTCGAGAATATCAGAGTTATTACGGTCTTAGTATCGTACAATCCTGCAAAAGCAAATACCGTATATAGCGCTGAATTCACTAGCTGCGAGACTAGGGTCGAGCCGTTATTACGGAGCCATAAAAATCTATCTCTATGGCCAAACCTCTTGTTAGTGAAATCCCACCACTTATGATATAGCCATACATCAAAGTACTGTACGATTATATATACAGCTAGACTCGCAAACATAAGTCTTGGTGTATGTGCAAAAATCTGCCTGATTGAAGGTGATGCGAAATCGCTTGAGCTCGGCGAATACATTAGCCAAGATGAGCTGATTACCACAAATGCAATGGATGTCGCTACACCTAGGTGTACCGCTTTGTGCGCATCTTTTTTGCCATATATCTCACTAGCGATATCAGTGACCAAAAAAGTAGTCGCAAAGAGAACGTTTCCAAGCGTCATCTCCATGCCGAACGCCTTTACGAGGATAAGAACCTCAATGTTGGCGGTGATAGTTGCGAGCACTGTCCATAGATATAGTCCGTCTCTACCTAGGAACTTGTACATTAGCACCACGGCGCTGTACTCAACTATCAGTGTGATAATTAGCAGTAATTCATTACTCATTGTGTTTTGCTCGGTTCATTTATACACCGAGCTCTCCTTTCTGCATCAAATCTCCAGAAGACAATCGTAATTCTTCACAGCACTTATTACCAAACAGTTGCGGCTGGTAAAATTAGCAAAATAAATAGCCGACGCAAAACAAAACGCCGGCTTACTTTCGTATTCCTAGTACCCGTAGTTTTGATAAAGCAGGATGGTTTCGAACTGCTGTATAAAATTGTCTCTATACTTAGCTTAAACGTTTAAAAAGGAAAAAGCTTCTTCCTCACTTGCGAAAGTGATTATGGTGAGTAGAACGAGCACTGCTGCCCATACTAAAAGTGCCAAAAGCAGAATCCACCTCAGTGGTTTGTTAGATCTAGCTCTATAACATACATAGCCGAACAGCGCAAATATAACTAGCATCGCTGCCCATACTATAGCGCTAGCGTGTGGCACAAAATATTGTTCTGCGAATTTTTCAATCGGCGCAGGCAATCTCATCTCTATCTCCTTTCGAACCCTTTGACTTAGCTATTACATTTTAGACTAATAGATCCCCCTTAGGCAAGACCTTATTGAGAGTTCTTTTATATGCAATTACCATCATTGACGCTGTGACAGCCCAGCTCACTGGATACACGAGCATTAGATTAATCCATGTTGGGTTAAATTTAAAGAACGTATAAATCCATATTATCCTAAATCCGCATACTCCTAAGAGCGTTACTATTGCAGGGCTTAGCGAGTATCCATATCCTCTCATGCCTCCAGACAAGGTCTCGATTGTAGAATTCAAAACCTCACCTGCCATAAGGATAACAAGTCTTATATATCCGAATTTTATAACTGCCATATCGTCATTAAATACACTCAGCATCTCCCTACCAAATACGATTACTGTGGCTCCGAATATAATCATAGAGATCCAGTTTAGGATTAATGTCTGCTTGACAACATCTTTGCACCTTCGATAATTTGAAGCTCCGTGATTCTGTCCTACAAACGTAACTGCAGCCTGTCCAAACGCATTTGAAATAAAGTATGCCATAATCTCAATATTGAAGGCGGCAGTTGTGCCAGCCATTGCATCAGTGCCGAGGCTGTTAATTGCAGACTGAATCAGGAGGTTAGATATTGAAAATACCATACCTTGCATACCAGATGGGATACCGATTCTAAGAATATTGCCAGTTATCTTCTTGTCTACCCGCAATTTATTTAAACTAATTTGTACTGCTCCGCTATGCTTTTTTAGAAAATAGACCAGAAGTGAAGAGCTGAGAACATCAGCTATAACAGTAGCGATAGCAACGCCTTCTACATCCATCCCTACCACTATAACGAAGAATAGATTTAATGCGACATTCACAAGACCAGAGATTGCAAGACATATTAGAGGAGTTCTCGTATCACCTTGGCTTCTAAATATTGCAGACTGGAAGTTGTATAGCATTATAAATGGCATTCCGCAAAAGTATATTCTCAGGTATCTAATAGCTAAAGGTGCTATATCAACTGGAACACCAAGCAAATTTACTATCGGATTTGCGATTATATTACCAATAACAGCAATCGTTATGCCGCTAATCAGCGCTAGCACCACTGATGTATGTGCTGTTCTACTAACCCCATCAGCATCGTTAGCTCCTGTATACCTAGACATCATGACATTGGCGCCCACAGAGATACCAACAAATAGATTAATCATTAGCCCTACTACAGGCGCGTTACTACCTACAGCAGCCATGGAATTTTTGCCGACAAATGTACCAAGGACAGCTACATCAGCTGCACTAAATAACTGCTGAAGCACACTAGTAAGAGCTAGTGGCAGTGCAAAAATTAAGACCTTCCTCCATATACTGCCATGGAGGAGGTCACTCATATCATTTGACTTCATCTATATTCCCTTCTATCTCTAGAGTTATCTTTCCTTAGATTTATCCATGCATGCTTCGCACATACCATAAAAGACCGTGCGAAACGGATCGACCTTAAATCCATGTTCCTCAATCAGATGCTGCTCTATATCCTTAATCTTATCGCAGTGAACATGAATGAGCTTTCCACAGCCTTCACACTTGCAGTGATATGCACTTACAGCTTCGTGAGGTGCCCCATCACCGACATACTCAAAGCAAGCGGCTCCATTCGTTCCCACCGCATATTTGCTTACAATACCTTCGTCAAGCATTCTCTGTAGGTGGCGATACAATGTTGTGACTCCTATCGCTTTATCCTTACCAGCGAAGTGTACATACAGCTCGTTCACCGTAAAATGCTGCCCGGGAATTGACGATATGTATTCGACAAGTTCATCGTACTGTTTTGTCTTATATCTCTTCTTCGATTCCATCTCATCCTCGCTAAAAATCAAGAAAATTGGTTTTCAACTCTCTAGAATTGAAAACCAATTTAATTTTATGACAAGTTGCTTACTAAGTCAAACGTACAAGGTTAAGAAGAACTACTGTTTAAATTTAAGCACGCGCATCGAATTTATTATACATATAATGCTAACTCCTACATCACCAAATACCGCATACCACATCGAGACGAGACCAAGTGCAGACAATACGAGAATTAGAAGCTTTACTCCTATAGCAAATGCAATATTGGATTTTACAATCCTCATCGTTCGCTTAGCTATTTTTATAATTAATGGTAACTTTCTCAAATCATCATCCATCAGAACGATATCTGCAGCCTCTATTGCCGCATCAGAACCTAGAGATCCCATGGCGAATCCGACATCAGCTCTCATGAGCACCGGAGCATCATTTATTCCATCTCCTACATAGCCAAGCTTTGACCCAGTATTACGATTTCCTTCTATGAGCTCCTCAACCTCCTCAATCTTGTCAGCTGGAAGTAGCTCATACCTAACTACATCGAGTCCGAGCTCTCCAGCTACAGTCTCTGCAGCCGCTTTCCTATCGCCCGTGAGCATAACCGCCTTCTTGACACCCTCACGCTTAAGTTCAGCGATGCTTTCTCTCGCTTCATCCTTAATGGTATCAGACACCACTATATATCCTTTATACTTCTCGTCATACGATACAAATGTGATAGTTCCCATCTCGGAGCCATATACTCCACTCACATCTTCTATTTTATTTTCATCGAGGAGTTTACGGCTACCTACAAGAAGAGATTTTCCATCTAACATAGCTGAAGTGCCTTTTCCTGTTAGATTGACCACATCTTCAAGCCTACTCTTATCAATCTCCTTATCCTTTGCAGCTTCTAGTATTGACTTTCCTATTGGATGTGTTGCAAATGCCTCACCATACGCAGCGAGTTCTATTAGCTCATCTTCAGATACACCCTCTGCTGGTACAAGTTTTGATACTTTAAATTCTCCCTTTGTTAGCGTTCCCGTCTTGTCAAAGACCATTGTATCTAGGCTCGCTGCTGCTTCTAGGAAGTTGCTCCCTTTTACAAGAACTCCGACCTTGGACGCCGCACCAATGCCTCCAAAGAACCCTAGCGGAACTGAAATAACGAGTGCGCACGGGCAAGATACAATCAGAAAGTTGCAGGCTCTTTCTATACCGTCTGACCATGATAAGCCGAACACAAGAGGCATAGCTACAGCCAAAAGTGCAGCGCCGATAGTAACTATAGGTGTATAGACACGCGCAAATCTCGTAACGAAGTTCTCGAGGACAGCCTTCCTAGCACTAGCATTTTCAACCAGTTCTAAAATCTTTGCAACTGTCGAATCATCATACTCTTTGGTAACTTTAACCTTGAGCATACCTTCGCCATTCACACATCCCGATATGATATCGTCGCCCTCAGAAACTCTCCTAGGAACAGATTCCCCTGTCAGAGCTGACGTATCGATAAAAGACTCTCCTTCGATTACTACTCCATCAAGTGGAACCTTATCGCCAGGTCTAACCACGACTACACTACCAATTTCGACATCCTCAGGATCCACCTCTTCAGTCTCATCTCCATTAAGCACAAATGCTGATTCGGGGGCAATCGCCATCATCTCAGTAATTGAAGCCCTCGACTGTCCGACGGCATAATCCTGGAACGCTTCACCTATCTGGTAGAAAAGCATGACAGCGAGCGCTTCAGAATACTGGGTATCCCCAAATAGACCTAGTCCAAACGCCGCAAACGTCGCAATCATCATAAGGAAATTCTCATCAAAAACTTGACCATTCCTAATATTCTTGGCCGCTTTTATGATTACATCATTACCGACTATAATATAAGGTATGAAGTAAATTACAAACAGGACGAATCCGTGAACTCCATCTAGCACACCTGTAAGCTCAAGTATCATCAGTACTAGAAAGCACACGAGTGATATCGCTATCCTATTTCTTCTATTTCTTTGCTTTTTATTCATAAGTAAAGCCCCTAATCTATAAATACGCTATGCTAAAAAAGCTATATAATCTAAATGCTACTTTATCTCTACAGTAAAATCAGGCTCAATCTTCTTACCTGTCATAATAGCTGTTTCAAGGATTTCATCGAATCGATCGTCATCAGCAACAAGAGTGAATTTCTGAGCCATAAAATTAACCCTTGCTTCCTCCACTCCGTCTAGCTTATTTATCGCATCCTCTATCTTTGCAGCACAGTCTGCACAATCAATCTCACACTTGAATTTCTTTTTCATCTCTTACTCCTTTTCTGCTTAATACGTTTCTTAAATCTTAAAATCTTGTGCTCTTATTAAATTATATTAAGAGCATAATATCTCTCTCTTGGATTATATCTCTTCGATATGCTCCTTACCGACAGCGATAATAATTCTCACATGCTCATCTGAAAGCTCATATATGATTTGTTTACCTGCCCTTGAAAACTTAACTAGTTTAGCTTGTTTAAGGATCTTAAGCTGGTGAGAAATAGCCGACTGTGTCATGCCCAATGCTTCCGCCAAGTCGCATACACACATCTTCTCTTCGAATAGCGCAAATAATATCTTCATCCTGGTAGAGTCACCAAACACCTTGAATAGCTCGGATAGATCAAAAATCTCTTCCTCTTCAGGCATCGCCCCGACAACTCTTTCTACAGTGCTTCCATGCACTTCGTTAACCTCGCAGTGAGGCGCTAAATCTTTTTCCATATAATCTCCTACTTTAGAAAACACAATCATATGCGTTCATATGAGCACTTGTTCATATGTTCATTTATAATATACTCTCCTGCTTTTAAGGTGTCAACATGTCTTTGATTAAATTCATGTACTATATCTAATACTACGAAAAGCAATAGTTATGCTATAATCAGTTATCCAATGGAAATAGGAGACTAGAAATGAAAAAGAAAGTTCTCGTCGCCATGAGCGGCGGAGTAGATAGCAGTGTGGCAGCTCTTCTTGTAAAGGAAGCTGGTCATGATGCAACAGGGGTAACGATGAGGCTGTATGATAATGATACAATCGGCAGCGATACTAAAACATGCTGCAGCCTTGAAAATATAAATGATGCAAAGAGTGTCGCTAATAGCCTAGGTATTCCTTTTGAGGTCTGCGATTTTAGACCAGAGTTCGAGGAAAAGGTTATAAGTAAATTTATAAGCGCTTATGAGCACGGCATAACACCGAATCCATGTGTAGATTGCAATAGGACTCTAAAGTTTGATGAGCTCTTTAGAGCTGGTAAGGAATTAGGTCAGGATTACATAGCCACCGGCCATTACGTCATTGTAGAGCATGGAGAAGATGGAAGATACAAGCTTAAGAAAGCTGTCGATTTGTCTAAAGATCAGAGTTATGTGCTTTATTCTTTAAGTCAGGAGCAGTTATCACACACTATGTTCCCTCTCGGCAAACTGCATAAGTCAGAAACTAGAAAAATTGCTGAGGACCATGGTTTTGTCAATGCAAATCGCAAGGAGTCCCAAGATATTTGCTTTATCCCAGATGGTGACTACGCCGCCTTTATAGAGCGATATACTGGTAAAAAAATAGATTCTGGCAACTTCGTAGATATGGATGGCAATGTACTAGGTATCCACAGGGGGGATAATCCATTATACAGTCGGTCAGCGCAAGGGGCTTGGACTCGCACTTAAGCACCCGATGTATGTACAATATATCGATGTGGAGAACAACGAGGTAGTGCTCGGTTCAAACGAAGATCTATTCAAAAGAGATCTGACTGCACATAATTTTAACTGGGTTTCAATCGCCTGCCCAGATGCGCCTTTCAGAGCTAAAGCGCGAATTAGATATAAGCACAAAGAGGCGCCAGCCACCATTACGCCTCTAAGCGAAACTGAAGTTAAAATAGTATTCGATGAACCTCAGCGCGCCATAACAAAAGGGCAGTCAGTCGTCGTATACGATGGCGACTATGTCGTAGGTGGCGGAAAAATTGTCTAGCATATCACTCATACTGTATTAAAGGAAAAAATAGACTCATAAGATAAGCAGGAGCCGATTGGCTCCTGCTTGATTTTATTAGAAGTATAGCAGCTATTATGCGCTCCTCTTTCTACGATATAATGCAAACATCAATCCCATAGCAGATGATGCTAGTAGCATCATGCTTAGACCAATGCTATTATCATCCCCTGTCTTCGGTGCATCACTAACTCTATTTACTCTATGTACAGTTCTAGGCTTTGCGGTATATACGAACTCGATTACATTTTCCGAGTCATCATTCGAAAGAGTGATATTCTTACTCGAAAAGTCTACAGCGTAACCCGGAATATTTAACGCTTCCTTGTAGAGCACATCGTACAAATTATCAGTTCCTCTAATGCTTCTCGCCAAGGTTCTTCCCATCGCATCGACATATCTAACTTCCCAATTTGCTGGTTTACGCGATGACCATTTTGCATAGATAGTAGTATCGCTTGCGATTGCTTCATTAACATCAAAAGGAACTGTGAAGCTGCATCCTTATACCATCCGTCGAACCAATATCCATTCTTGGAAGGAATCATAGGTAAATCTCTATAAACGCTTCCCATCTTAGGGATGTCAATCGTTGACGGAAGCTCAGAAACTGCACCGTTGCTCACTACAGTGACCTTTACATGAGGCTCCTCCCACTTTGCGTAAAGGAAATAGTCTTGAGTACCAATCTTTGCATCATCTGTCAGCTTCGTACTATCCTTGAAGCTCGCATCGGTGTACCACCCTGCAAATACATAGTGTGCTGGAACCGATGCTGGCCTAATAGGATTATCTAGAGAAGACTTCGCTAGAGAGAGCGGAGCCCCACTGTACATCGTCACCGATGCATTATCTGCATTTATAAAGCGAAGCTGGTACTGCACCCTTTCCGCATATGCATGCAGATATTCCACACCATCACCGTCATAGTCGTTTACTAGCTGGTTATTTCTTAGTATATATATACGGCTATTTGAGGTGTACGGATTCAAGGTTGGGTTCGCAGCACTAACATCTGTAGTGAAATCATTTTCACCATTTGTCCAGTAGTAGAATATGTACTTATAAGCTGGTCCAGATGTGAAATACGTATAGAAATTTGAATATCTCTCTGTATTCTTTTGACTCTTAGTGCTGGACATATCCTTTGTCCATGTTCCATCAACATTCTGGTTGTGGATGATGACATAGATTGCCTTCTGAACTACCACTGCTGTTCTTCTAGCATGAAATTCCGCATTATAAGGACCTGTCATAAAATTTGGAGCAACTGAAAAAGAACTCTTCTCCGTAGTATAACTATCCGGATCATCTCTCGTAGTCCACCTTAACTCTGGCTCAAGGGAGAATATGCCATCTGTAGAGTGGCCATATATACCCTTAAAATCTTCTCTCTTCTCTTCGGCACCTGTAGTTAAGTTGTAATATACTTTCGTAAAAGTCATCACAGGGCGATCGTAATATACATTTACAACAGTCTTACCATCTGCTCCCACTACCTTGCCTGCGTTTTCAGCATCTGTCTTAGCCTGATTGTATTTTACGTATGTATTCTCACGAGTTGCACCATTGTAAACCACTGGTGTATTAACATTCTGCGTTTTAGTTTCATGATCAAAAAGCGTATATGTCTTCTGATCATCCGGTGTATTAACTTCATCCGTGTTGTTCTGGTACCAATAATTTATAACGTACTCTGCCTGCGCTGGAACGTCATACTCCGCATATACGGTAACATCCTTTGCAGGTTGTGTACTCGGCGTCCATGTCTTCCATACACCATTATCGTCTTTGTATGTCCAGCGGACAAAGTTCTTTCCAGCTATAACCGGACTTGGCGGAGCTGTCTGAGCTGCTCCATACACATACGTCTTATAGAAATCCTTCGCTGTGTCCCCAGTTTAAAATACGTTGTATAGGATCTTCTAGCATAATAAACGGAAACCGTAATATCTCCGCTCGGAGCAATCTTTACCTGCTCTGGAACTAAAGCCTGAAATCCGCTGTATGAGCGGTTTGCAGATGCATTAGTCCTTTCTCCTACATTCCCAGTAAGACTCTCGTATTCAGCCATTGACTCATCACTATAGCTTCCATTAAGGCTCTGTCTGATATGACGAACCTTATATGTCCTCGAAGCCGGAGCTACCTGAGTCGTAGTAGTTGATTCTGCAAACGCTGATAATGGCATAACGGTAATGATCATGCTGCACATCAAAGCTAGCGAAAGCAGGATGCTTCTGCATCTCTTATTGTTCATATTCCCTCCCTCATTAATAAAAATACAGATGAGATAAGCATACTCTGAAGTATTCAAATGCGCATCTGTATACACGCTATACGATCACTAGATTATACTAATTTTACAATTGACTATTCAAGTAAATAAAATGCATAAAATTAAATATTTTGCACCATATCTATTTAACATCTTTATGGCACAGTTTGTCGAGTGTGATCCCAAGGACTTCCTCTAACTCATCTATTATCTCCTGCGTATGAGCTTTCGCTTTCAGTATTCGCTCAGTTCGCTCTGGCGTCTTTCCTGGCTTATCTATTAAGTACTGCATCCTCTCATCGAGTCCGACATAGCAATCCTCCTTGACCAGGCGGTCCGCAAGGCAGAGTATATCTATCTCCTTAAACCTATCCGCATGATTAAATGGATGATAAGTCATATGGCGTCTCACAAGCTCGGCCTCATTTGGAAGATTCATATCCATCAATACTTCGGCTCCAAGCTTATCGTGATCTTTTTCTGTTCTTAACACGTCGTGAACCAATGCCGCACCTCGTAGTTCATCCACATTGATCTGTATTCCCTTATCCTTAAGGCGTTCAGCGATAACCACAGCAACCCTTGCAACCTCGTCGCAGTGACGCTGTACATGCTTTGGCGTATTATATTTAGCGAATAATTCCTGCTGCTTTTCCTTATCAATATACATATTATTCAATCCCTGTAAACACTTTGATATGTCTAAGTGCATTCTCATACATTCCTTGTGTCATCGCAGTATTTAGGCCGAAGTAGTCGTGCTTTCCTTCGCTTGCAAGGTAGTTAGCTGCGAATCCTGTAACATTTTTAAAGCTAGCGGTTCCAATATTAATCTTGGCAATCCCTAGTGATACGGCCTTCCTAAAATCATCATCTGTAAGACCTGAACCACCGTGAAGTACCAATGGTTTTCCAGCCTTATGATTTATCTCTTCGAGTATATCAAATGCAAGCTCTGGAGCCACAGGGTAATCACCGTGAGCATTGCCAATTGCAACAGCAAGCGCAGAAACACCAGTCTTCTCACAGAAATCGTGTGCCAAATCAGGATTTGTACACTTAATACCGTGGTCACTTAGACCATCCTCGCTGCCTCCAACTAGTCCGAGCTCACCTTCAACTGACGCACCATACTTACTTGCGAGTTCATATGCCCTACGGGTTCCAATTATATTATCTTCATATGGATCAGTCGAACCGTCGTACATTACCGATGTAAATCCAAGTTCTAGTGCCTTCCCTATCACATCAAAACTGCTACTGTGATCCATATTAACAGCCACATCAACTTTAGCCGCCTTAGCTGCATTCACCATCGCTGGTCCTATGTACTCGAGCGGAGAATACTTAAGCAACCTTTCGGCAATCTGTATGATTATCGGCTTATCAAGTTCCTCTGCCGCTCTAATTGCACCGCGAATCATCTCTAGGCTGCCTACATTAAATGCAGGAATGCAGCTTCCATCTGCCCATGCACGCTTAACAAGCATATCCATAGTCACTAAACTCATATCTTATACCCCTTTATCTGTTTCGAAACAGCTTCATCTAGACTAAATAACACAGGCACCGAATGATACGGTGCCTGCGATTTAACTTATTCTATTGTATATCCTCATCCCATTATATGCAATGAATTACATAAAGAAGCTGAGTGCTATTACTTCAACAACACCAACTGCCCATGCAATTGTCGATGTTATTGACCAAACCTGAAGCTGCTCCTTGGCCTCTGAAACTCCGAGTGTCCTGTTAACTACCCAGAAATAGCTGTCGTTGAAGTATCCGAAGAATAGCGATCCTACGCAGCATGCGATTGCTCCGAGCATTGGGTTAACACTGCCGCTAGTAAGATTGGTGCAGAAATACTCGCAGCTGTCGTCATAGCAACAGTACCAGATCCCTGAATGAAACGCATTGCTGTCGATATAACTAGTGGTAGGATGATCATAGGGACTGCAGCCTTTGCAAGTCCATCAGCCATGTAAGTACCAAGTCCAGAATCCTTAATAATCTGACCGAGTGCACCACCACCGCCGGTTACCAGCATGATAATACCAGCGCTTGCCATACCTCTCTCCATAGCAGCTAGAAGCTCCTCTCTGCTGAAAGGTCTGCCTAGTGTAAATATAGCAACGATTAGTCCAAGCCCAACCGCAACGATTGGCTGTCCAAGGAAGATAAGAACCTTCATTATGCCATCTGTCTTGCCCATAGCAGTTGCAACTGTATTGATAAGTATGAGCACTATAGGGAGAAGCAGTGGAGCAAATGATTCAAATGTTCCAGGAACACCAGACATATCCATGTTAAATGGCCGCCTCATAGTCTGGCTCCTGATATTCAGCCTTTTCTATAACTCCGTCTTCCTTAACTAGCCTATAGAACTTCTTTGATAGAACTTTTCGAGAGTATGCGATACAAGCAAATGTCATTGGAACCGCAAGAACCAATGTCAATAGTATGAACTTGCCAACATCTATACCGAAGATACCTGCAACACCAAGAGGTCCTGGTGTAGGTGGTACAAGCGAGTGAGTTATTACAAGTCCAGATGCTAGAGCAACTCCTAGTCCAATTACAGACTTTTTAGTTGACTCTGATAGAGCCTTTGCGATAGGTGCAAGTACGATGAATCCTGAGTCGCAGAAAATTGGAATCGATACGAAATCCAGTTAGCGCAAGCGCCTCCTCTTCTCTTCCCTTTCCAAACAGTCTTAGGAACGAATAAGCCATTCGCTTCGCTGCTCCAGAGACTTCGAAAATCTCTCCCATCATAACTCCAAAACCGATGATGATTCCGATGTTACCTAGGGTACCTCCGAATCCAGTTGTGATGGAATTTACAATACCAAACGGCTTCTCGATGCCATCGACTTTAATCATCTCGGTAGCTAGAGGCATCCCTCCGATTATTCCGACGATAACTGTGGTGACAATAAGTGCCAAGAAAGCCTGCACCTTGGTTTTGAGCACGAGGATAATAAGTATTGCAATACCAATTAGAAGTGCAATCAGCATCCTCTGCCCGTCTAGGCCATTAATCATAATAGTCCTCCTTAAGAAAATAATATATTACTGCTTAAAGAATGGTGCGTATTTTGCAGCCAATCTAATAGCCTCTTCCATGCTGACAGCACCTGCAATGCCTTTGCCAGCAATATCGAATGCCGTACCATGGTCTACGGATGTACGTAGAATTGGCATTCCGTTAGTGATAGAAATCGTTCTGTCAAAGTCCAGTGTTTTAGTAGCGATATGCCCCTGATCATGATATAGGGATAGGACGCTGTTAAATCTTCCCTGCGCAGCTTGATGGAATACAGAATCAGCAGGAACCGGTCCTGCAACATTAAATCCTCTCTCCCTTAATTCCTCAACAGCTGGAGCAATTTCCTTGACCTCTTCCCATCCGAAGAGCCCGTGCTCACCAGAATGAGGGTTAAGACCTGCAACAGCCATCGTACCTTCCTTAACACCGAGCCTTCTCAGCGCATCTGTACATCTCTCTACATAATCTATAATTCTATCCTTCTTGATATCATCGAGCATGTCTCTTAGAGACTTATGTCTTGTGAGGAAGAACACCCTTAACCCGTTTGTCTCGAACATTGTAAGAGGATCATCTGTACCTGTTAAGGCACCAAATATCTCCGTATGCCCAATAAAGTCAACTTCTGCAGCATGTAGCGATTCCTTATTGATAGGAGTCGTTGCAACCGCATCAGCCTGCTTATCCATAGTAATCTCGATACTTTTCTTGATGTAGTCAAATGCAGCCTGTCCGCACATAGCATTTATCTTGCCATATTCGAACCTGCTCATATCGATATTATCTAGGTCAATCATGTTGAGAACGCCGTAAGAATAATCTCCATCTGCAGGACTGTCAACTACATTAACCTTGAGGTCAGCCCCAACAATCTTAATGGCCTTTTCCATGACCTTCTTGTCTCCAATTACGATACATCTAGCTACATCATATGTTGCTTTGTCAGCGATAGACTTTGCAACAATCTCTGGACCGATTCCAGCTGGATCACCCATCGTAACCGCAATAATTGGCTTTTCCATATACATATTTCCTTTCTTAGATATTATTTTTAAATGTACAGCTTCTCCTTAAGATACGTTATACATAAGTTGATTGCATCAGGTCCGCCTTGACTTCCACCCTTCGTAATCAGGTGAACCCCGTCGAATTCTCCACCGAGGAATTTACCATAAGCGGCAAGAGGCAGAACTTCATCACGTAGTCTAAGACCCGCAGTATTGAACCTATCACAGACAGAAACTGTAATATCTCCTCCACTTGTATACATGGCTCTAAAAGATGGCTCTTTCTTAAACACCTCATAAGCGATTTCTGCAAAAGAATCATTTATTATGCAAGACACTTCATCCATTGAGCACTGGAGTAAATCCATATAAGGTCTGAAATCTATGCGATTTTCGGGATAAATACCATCTCCAACGACTGTCGTCACCTGCCTCTTGTTACAGCCGATAAGAACTTCTTTGATTACTCTTTCGATTTCGTGCTTTCGAGCAGCCTCGCTTTCGAGCAACCTTTTGGTAACGACCATGACTCTATGCGTACGCTGAGCAAGCCATAAATTTTCCATCTGAACCTTGGCATTTGGATTTACACTTCCTACAACCGCAAGTATTCTGCTGTCCACCTGTTGATCCTTCGGCACGATTAGCTTTCTGGCAAGTGTCGTTGTAAATACTCCTGGATCAACTGCCACTATCTTCTTCTTGCTGGTTATACAGGCATCTGCAATCAAATCGAGATCCTCTTGGCTTATACAGTCAAAACAGATTATCCGGTTCCCCTGCTCTACATTTGAATTTATAATATCTGCAAGATAATGCTTACCATGCATGAGCTCCTTTAGCCTAACTGAAACCACGCCATACTTGCTCTGCTGCCGGAATAGTTCGGCTACCTCAGATATTTTTACAGGCGTCTTTGGATCGATAGCGATATTGGTTTTATGTAGTGGTACCCCATCTACAAGCATATACCCACCGCAGACAATACGACCAGTAGCAGGGAAGCACGGTGCACAAATCGCTATATAGTCCTCTCCGAGAAAATCTAGCATCGCATCCGTTTCACTTCCAAGATTACCTCTTAGTGTACTATCTATTCTGTGTGAATACAGAGTCGTTCCTTCTGTAGCTAGTGCTGCACATGCCTCATACACCTTGTCATATGCCACTTCAGATGTAAGTCCCCTGCTGTTAGTAGGATAAATCACACAGTCGCATTCAGCGAGCTGAGATTGTTCTATAGCGGCTAGGTTGATCACGGTATGCGCTTTGTATTTCATCTTTAAGCAATACTCCAGTCGCATTACCACCTGTAAGATCATCAGCAATTACTACGCATTCTGACATTTTTATCTCCTTATCTCTTGTTCATCAGCTCTTCTACAGCTTCTCTTAGAGTAGTCGCCTCACCGACATTACCAGGGAAGATAACGTATGGGGTATTAGGGAACTTGCTTTCGCTACCGGTTTGCCATACTGGGATTCCAGGTTTAATCTGCCCTAGAACTGTGGCTCTCTTGACCTTTAAAGCCTTTACACCAACGTCGCTCGAAGTTATTCCACCTTTGGCAACTACGAAGCTAGGCGTAACTGCGAGTCTTCCCACTAGCGACTGTACCGCATCGGAAATTCTAACAGAAAGTCTGAGTTCATCTTCCTTATCGCCAGTGTTAGCGACAACTAATGATCTTGAAGTATAACAGCAAACTGTCTTCCCAGACTTAATATGTTCCTCTTCAAGCGCTAGGCATCTATCTACTTCATTAGCAAATCCTTCTTCGTCCCTGACGAGATTTGCATCGAGTTCGATAAACTCTATGTCCGCAATTTCCTTGAGACACTCTAACTGAGAGGTTGTCTTTGCTGTGTGAGAACCAACGACAATGATGCCACCATTTCGGTCTCATTAACTATCATATCTGAACGGGTTAATAACGGCATATCAGACACCCCGCCCATCATCTTTACAAGTGCGGCAGCTGTTCTAAACATGAACATCTTGCCAGCATTCATCGCCCTAAACAGGGCAACGGCAAACACCTTGATGTCAGAGTAATCAATAGCATTAACGATTATTTTATTGAAATTCTTAGCTGACATCAGCTGCGACTCAATCTTGTCAAAATCCATGCTGCGAATATCTTCAAGCGAAATGCTGATTACGTCCTTTGCCTTATATTCACCTGCAGTCTTCTCTTCAACATAATCTGGAAGATTCTCTGCTGTATATCCAAATGTTTTATCCTTAGCGAATTCAGTTTCATGCGCGGGAACAAGCTCATCACCATACTTTACATAATGTACATCCCCTATCGTATATCTTCCACCCTCTTTGAAGAATGGGCACAAAATCTCACCATCTAGTTTCACACCTGTATTTCGTTCATAGCATTCCTTAAGTAGCCTCGTCTCTAGAGGATAATGACCACGCAGCGTGCTGTCGCTTCGGCTTATAAATATATAATCCCTTGATGCTTCCTTAGCCGCCCTATCAACAGCATCAGCAATCTCAAGATGAGCTGTCTTCGTCTGTTCCTTAGTAAAGCCTCTAGAATTGGTGAGTATATAGAACAGGTTGTTCTCTTCTGCAAAGCTTCCCTTAGGCTATCAGCATCCCATCCAGTATATACAGATATGTCGTGAACGGTCTGCACACCCGTTGGGTCATCGTCGAGAACAACTATCTTTTTATTATTATTCTTAATCTCTTGAGCCAGTAGTCCGTCTACTGTTTTTTCATCTATTGATCTGTATGACCTTAGAACGTCAGCGCTGATTACCATCTTAGTTCTCCTTCTTCTCAACCTTGCAGTCTGCAAGAGCTTCAAAATACTGAACGATTCCCGCATGGTCGTCACCTAGATGACCGTGAACCTTGAGAGTCTGCATTATCTCATATAGCTGTGCGCTGTATGGAATCGGTGCATCAATCGAATGTGCTGTCTTAACTACATTAGTTATATCCTTATGGTTGACCTTTATAGTTCCTCCAGGTACGAAGTTTCTATCAATCATCATAGGGGCTTTTGCATCCAGCACGGCACTGCCTGCAAGTCCAGAGCGAATCGCCTTGTATACCTTCTCTGGATCAGCTCCAGCTTTCGATGCAAATACAAGTGCCTCAGATACGATTGCGATGTTGTTGTTTACAATTATCTGATTGGCAAGCTTCGTAACACTGCCGCTACCACTTGGCCCTGTCAAAATCATAGAAGAAGCATATGCATCCATATATTTCTCAGCTACATCAAATGCTTCCTGGTCTCCCCCAACCATTATCGCTAGAGTGCCAGCTATTGCCCCCGGCTCTCCGCCAGAAACTGGTGCGTCCAGGAAACTGATTCCCATCTCCTTAAGCTCGTAGTAGCATTCGTTTGATTCAACAGGTGTTACTGAGCTGTGGTCGATTATGATGCTTCCTTTCTTCATCGAACTAGCGATTCCACCTTCATCAAAGATTACAGACTTAACGATATCTGCATTTGGCAGAATCATCATCACGATGTCACACTGTGAGCCGATTTCGCTGTAGCTACCAGTACCTGCACCCATGCCAACCAGCTCGCTGACGAGCTCCTGATTTAAATCAGTAACCATCACGTCATAGCCTGCATTTACAAGGTGTTTGCCATAGGTCGTCCCATAATCCCGAGACCAATAAATCCGATTTTCATATCATTCTTCCTTTCATTATCTGGCAAATTTGCTTTTAACTATTCTATACGCGTCATCGAAGTCTGACTGTTTACCATCACCAGTTACAGTTCTAGCGATTCTGTGTCTACCTCCAACATTATCAGTCAAGAACAACGCCTTCTCTTTGCCTTCTGCAATACCGACCTCGAACTTAGCCATCCCGTCAAATGCATATATCTTTAGCGAAGGTCTTACGACTATAGCGTATTCTTCCGTAATCATCAGCCCCAGACCGTAGAACTTAACACCTTTTTCTAGCTCAGCACGAAACGCCTTCATATCTCTTACCTTGTCCAGTTCCTTTTTACGGTCATGCCTCTTAGCAGTAGCTACGTATAATAGCAATATTCCAGCGAAGATAAAGACATATGCCATATTCGTCTTAATCGACACTAGCATCAGAACTCCAACAGTGAGCATAGTAACTGCTATAACGTAGTTAGTTTTTATCTTCACGTTATCATTATCTAAAATGTTAAAATCATCCATTTTCATGATCCCATTATATATTCCCAATAAAAAAAGCGCTCACCCATAAACGGAAACAGATACAATCCCTCCGCTCATAGTGATGCGCTACGTTGACTTAATAGATTGAAAATTTCCCCTATATTAATAATCTCTAAAAAGCCCTATTCAATTATAACAAATATCAATAACAAATTCTATCGAATAACCTGTGTTAGTTTTACTGAATTCAAATAAAATTTTTGTTTTTTTGAACATAAATAAAATTGAATTATTGCAATTTGTCCGCTGATAATAAATAATAGAATTATCAAGAGAATTTGATTGTAATGACCATAGGAGGTATTAAAGCAATGGCAAAGTACAATTGGGATAAATTTGGTTTTCACATCCCTGAAATAATGGTACCTAAGGTTGGCACTGATTACAGCAAGTGGGCTGTAGTTGCATGTGACCAGTATACTTCAGAACCGGAATACTGGGAAAAGGTAGAAGAAATCGTTGGTGATGCACCATCTACACTCCGACTTATGCTACCAGAGATTTTCCTAGATAAGGAAGGTGAAGCTGAAAGAATCAAGGCTATCCGTGAGACTATGGATAAGTACATGGCTGACGGAACACTTGAAACTCTTGCTCCAGGATGCATGCTTGTTAAAAGAACTGCTGAAGGACGCACTCGCCTTGGGCTTGTAATAGCTACTGATCTTGAAGCATATGATTTCAACAAGGGCTCTAAATCCCTTACAAGAGCAACTGAGGGAACTGTAGTAGAGAGAATCCCGCCTAGACTAAGGATAAGAGAAGGTGCTCCTATCGAGCTACCACATATTTTGATTCTTATCGATGATCCAGAGAAGAGTGTAATTGAGCCATTGGTAAATGCTCCTATGAAGCAGATTTACGACACAGACCTAATGCTCGAAGGAGGGCACATCACCGGATGCTTCATCGAAGAGAAGGATCTTGAGGGTGCTAAGGATGCTCTATCTGAATTATTTGATAAGGCAGTGGAGAAGTACGGAGAAGGCAATGTCATCTTCCAGGCGATGGGAGACGGAAATCACTCACTTGCTACTGCTAAGACCAACTGGGAAAACATCAAGAAGAATCTCTCACCAGAGGAAGCTGCTACCCACCCGGCTAGATACGCTCTCTGTGAGATCGAAAACATTCATGACGAGGGCATCGTATTTGAGCCAATTCATCGTGTAATCTTCGCTAAGAACGGGCAGTCTGGTGAAGAACTAGTTAAGGAAGCTGTCGCTCTACTAGACGAGCAAAACGAAAAGGCTTACATCGCTCCAGAGGGAACTGCTGCTCCAGAGGGAGGCTTCGCTATTCCTTGCCTAGCTGGCGAACAGAGAGGAACTATCATCGTTGAAGGTCCTTCCACTCAGCTAGAGGTAGGAGTGCTACAGAATGCACTAGATGTAATGGTTAAGGAGAGAAAATCCGTAGACATAGACTACATCCACGGAACAAAGGCTCTAGAATCTCTATCCGCTGAAGCTGGCAATGCAGGTTTCGCACTTCCAGCCATGGATAAGTTCATGCTCTTCCCAGCAGTTGCAGCAGATGGCGCTCTTCCAAGAAAGACTTTCTCGATGGGAGAAGCTAACGAGAAGCGCTACTATATCGAAAGCAGATATATTGGCAAATAAACTATTGAACAAAATATAGTATATGTTCATTACACAACTCTTGCGAGCTACGGTTCTGTATCGGATATCGAGCACTACCGTAGCTCGCCTTTTAATATTTTCTTAAAGTTTTGGTGATAATTTGACATTATCATTATTACATTTTATCCTATACTAAACCATTTACTTAAAGATTTTGAGGCATAAGGAGATTACTATGTATATTAACAGAGGAGAATTAAAGCATCGAGGCAGCTTTAGGTTCCGCGCTAATTACTGGCATGCGGTACTAGTAGCATTAGTGTATTTTCTACTTAACGGTGGTGCATTTGCTGCCTCACGCCCCTATAACACCACTACTACAACGACTGACAGTAGCTTTTCTTATAATGCTAGCTACTCGCTCGCTAACGACCCAACTTTGCAGTGGATTACTGGTCTCGCAATTGGTGTGATATTGATAGCTTTTGCAGTTGGATTTGCTTTTGCAATATTTGTCATTAATCCAATTAATGTTGGAGTTCATACATTCTTCCTTCGCAACTCTTCCGGTGAGGCTGAGGGATTCCACCTGGGTGATGGATTCAAGTACAACTATCTTAATGTAGTTAAGACAATGTTCTTTATGAATCTATGGATAATACTTTGGTCTTTTCTATTTTATATACCTGGAGTTATAAAAGCCTATTCATATAGACTCGTTCCATACATACTCGCAGAGAACCCTGATATCGATACAAACGAAGCGCTAATGCGCTCTGAGCAGCTAATGCGTGGTAATAAATGGGAAACATTTATATACGATCTATCCTTTATAGGTTGGTACATTCTTAGCATATTCACTTGCGGAATACTTCCAGTTTTCTGGGTTATGCCATACAAGCTCTCGTGCGATGCAGAGCTGTATAGACTGCTAGCAGGGAAGAGTGGCGAGGACTACAGCTTTGGCGTTGAAGGAACTGGCACAGGCCCTTCAGGTTACGAAGAGCCATCATACTATGCACCTGGATTTGGCAGAAATGATTCGGCAGCCACAGGAGAGCAGGCTTCAAGCAGCACCCCATCAACTTCTTCACATTCTAGTGAAACAAAGTCCGATGGTGTCGTATCTGAAGAAGATACTATAGAATATAAACCTGGCGAATAACGCTTAGGTGTAGTGCAGAGCTTTTAAACAAGAACATTACAAGACCTCTTTCATATATAAGGAGGTCTTTTTTTCTGTACTAAGTTGCTATTAGTATTTCTAGTTTAGTGGATATTTTGTGTTATCAATATTTATGAGAACAAATTTGACATTATATGTATTAAGTTTTTATTCTATAGTGAATCATCAATTAAAGAAGGAAAATTAACTTATGGAACAAATTATGTACATAGATACATTAGCGCTCAAATACAAAATAAAGTTTAGGCATAATCCAAGTTATTGGAATAAGGTAATGATTGGAATAATCTACAGGATGTTCGTTGCTGGAGGTTTACTATCCTTAGTTCATCGCTTTGAGATGGTTACTACTGATTTTGGCGGAAATAATCTTTTTGACTACTCCTTCGCACAAGACCCATTCTACACGCGTCTTACTTCACTTCCAATTATCGCAATGATATTAGTACTGCTTCTATTGATAGCGGTAAAAATATTCTTCATTAATCCGCTCAATGTCAGCGTTAGATCCTTTTTTCTGAATAATGCAGCAGGTGACCATTACGGACTGCACCTTATGGATGGATTTAAGAGTAGCTACTTCAATATTGTTAGGACTATGTTCGCAAGAAATATTCGGATTCTTAGTTGGTCAATTTTATTTATCATCCCAGGAATCGTTAAGGCATACAAATACAGAATGGTGCCTTATATTCTAGCTGAAAACCCAGATATTGACACTTATGCAGCTCTAAGACTTTCAGAAGATATGATGCATGGTAATAAAGAAAAAATGTTTAACTATGACTTGTCGTTCATAGGTTGGTATATTGGAAGCCTCGTTACATTTGGCCTGATTGGAATTTATTATTATACGCCGTACAAACTGTCTTGCGATACTGAAGTATATAGAATAATTTCCGGAAAACTCGGCAGCAATATTAAATTTGGCAGGAAGCCAGTTATCTATCCTGTTATGAATCAAGGCTACTATAGCAGAAAAGCTCCAAGGTAGATGCAATCTACCTGGAGCTCTTTTATTTGTCTGTATGTTTGTGTCTATCGCTAAATTAACCTAAACTGCCTGGTCTTGCTGAACTCATATATCTCAGATATCTCAGTTCCAGCATCATCTCCAAATATTTCTGCATAGATTTGATATACGATTCTACTCTTCCCATCGCTGCAATGGCAGCAGATATGCCATGACTTCCATCACCCATGATGGCAGTAGCACCGCTATCGTAGAGAAGCTCATCACTCACGGATATTGCAATCGCAAGCTCTTCAAATGTCGGAGCACCTGCAACCCCATAAGATTGGAGGTATTTAAATCTTGAGTCACTTGCAGATTTAAAAGTGTTTATAAACCTCTCTATGTCATCAGTAATTATATAACTACTAGCCTCTAGCGTCCTGATGATCTCGCCCATATAGCAGAACGCTCTGAGAAGTGCCCTATCGCCGAGCTCATCTCTTATTTCCTCCGCATGCTCTAGTAGCACATCGTTATTTACATCTCTAAGCACTCTCGCTCCGATGATCCCTGCAACTTGCCTGAGCTCATGGACGATATCTCCAAGTGCTGCGATATCAGTTCGCTCATTAAGAATCGCCTTTGGATAAAGCTTAGTGAGTACCAATCTGTAATCTCTAGGAAGCACCTCACCGATCACTTTGCTAGAAATAGGAACACCTGGTTTTTTTGAAATCCGCAAAGCTAAATCCACCCATGCATGAAGCGAGCTGCCTCGAAGTACCGCTAGGTACATCATAATGTGAGTTCGACGCACATTGCCCTATCTCGGCTAGTTCATACTTGTTAAGTTCACCATGATTAAATAGCTCAAATATAGCTCTCGTCATCAAGACTTCAAAGGTTGGCACATATATATCATCGAGCTCAAAAGGTGCATGTCCTAGAACATAGGCATTAAATCCACCTATCTCATACCCCCTCAGTTTCAGCTCCGCGAGTATGCCTCTAACGAGCCCCTTCAGGGTATGTACTTCATTCTCGTTTCGCCTAAGCCCCCAGGGATCTAACTCGAGTATGCCTTCTGCCTCAGAATACACGTGGACCATCTTGTCCTCAGATTCACATATAACAACTACAAGCTCGCTATTTATGGCCGCACTAAGCACCGCACCATTCTGAGCTTCTGTGAAGTCTCCGAGCAGCGAAATCGTAAACGGAGCACAGTATACGGAAACCTCCATCTGACCGAAATCCGTCTCAAATCCACTGATGGCATCACAGAGTCTCCCTCTCTGCCTCGTAATATCATCAGAGCTTCGCTGCATCTTTGAGAAGCGAATCGTACACTCCGTCCTTTAATTCAAAAATCAGTTTGTTAGTTGTTTTCATACACGCTTTATTAATTTACAACATCGACCTGAAGCTGTCTCTCTACATCTGAATCATCATGCTCTGTAGAGTCTGCTGACATCGAGTCGAGCACGCCCATATACTTAGCCTTAAATTTTGCAAATAGCTGATTATATAGATCATCGTCAGAGTGATGAATATCACGTAAGTACTGGTGCTCATTTCCATAGATATTATCATCTTCGATACCAAGTATATTAACACCAAGGTCGGAGCACTGATCGGAGATACGTTCAAGGTTCTGTAAGATATTCTGGAAACTTATGCCCTTAACTACATCGCACAGATTGTGCTTCATTCTCCACATGTGTCTACGTCTAACTTCATCCACAAGCTCGTCGATAACCTCCTCAAGAGGCTCAATCCTCTGAGCCTTTTCGTAGCTACTCTCCTTATACGCATCAGCCGTCAGTTCGAGTATATCGTTTACAGCCGTCAGCAGTACCCTTAGTTCAGCCATAGCAGCCCTTGAGAATTCAACATCATCTTCTCTCATATTCTTAATAGCATCCATGATGTTAATCGCTAGATCGCCGATCCTCTCAATACTTACTAATCCCTTCATCAGGAAGCTCTGGAATCTGTCATCATAATCCAATGTGATATGCGGTGAAATCTCGACCACGTACTTGTCAGCGACGTCTGTCATCTTATCGATCATATCTTCTCGCTGATTCATACGTTCGTTACGCTTTGGATCATACTCGTACATCTGCTGTATACAAGCGGTATAATTGTGTAGCGCAACCTCGAACATATTGCTCGTCATCGAGTGTGTCTCTCCGAGGGCGATACGAGGATTATTGATGAGCCTGAGGTCAAGCTGCTTGATACTTTCCTTGATCATCGTATCCTCTGGATCCTCTGGCTGGTCTGGTACGAGCCTCTCTGCAACCTTTGCAAAAATCCCAGCACAAGGAAGCAGTAATAGTGCTGGTATTAGCTTAAATAGTCCGTGAACATTAGCAACACCACCTGCGCGGAGCGTCATATACCAAATATTATCATCTATAACACCTGTGCCTCTAAGCACACCTACAGCTATAAATAGAAGTATAGATGCCGTAAAGTTATATAGTACATGGACAAGTGCCGTCCTTATCTGCTCCGGTTTTGCACCTATACGGCAAACCAGATATGTAGTCAAACAGTCACCGATATCTATACCGATGATTACTGCGAATACGCCGCAGAATTTAATTCCAATAGTACTTGCGATTGACTGCAGTATTCCGACTACAGCCGAAGAGCTCTGGATGATTCCTGTAACTAATACACCCGAGAAAAAACCAAGTGCTGGGTTTCCTTCGAAAGAAACGAGCAATTTACTGAGCGTATCACCCATATGAGAAACCGCTGCACTCATGTTCATAAGGCCTACGAAAAGTGTTCCGAATCCCATAAGAATGGTTCCCACTGTATGCGCGGCTCTCGAGCTTACAAACATAATTAGAACTATACCTATAACAAGTGCCATAGGCGCTAAGTTGTCTGATTTAAAGAAAGACAGGAAACTTGTAGACCCCGCTTTAACGTCCATCAATCTGATAATCTGTGCCGTAATCGTAGTTCCTACGTTTGCACTAGCACGATCCCAATCGACTGTCTGAATGTCAGGAATCCGGCTCCAACAAGACCTACGGTGAGTACGATGGCTGCGGTTGAGCTCTGAATCATACACGTTACTATAAGCCCGAGTAAAAAACCTTTAAAAGGCTTGTCTGTAACCCTTGCAAGGGCCGCCTTCATCGCGCCTCCTGACGTAGATTTAAGTCCATCACCCATGATGCGCATTCCGTATAGGAACATTGCTAGTCCGCCGAGCAGACTCACGATTTTAAAGAAAATCTCCAATCTGATATCTCCTTACATTAAATATTTCGTCTTTAGAATGTAATACCCATGCAGTGTAATTCTATTACAGTAGTACATCTTTTGCAAACACTTCTATGCCAATAATTACAAGAATTACGCCCCCAACAATTGCAGCATGAGCAGAAAACAATTCGCCGACCTTCGTACCTATACGCATGCCTATAAAGCACATAATCCACGTGACTGCTGCAATGATACTCGAACAGACGATGGCGGCTTCTGCATCATAGCTAGAAATAGTAAATCCCGTCGATAAAGCATCAATAGAGGTCGCAACTCCCTGCATAAACAGAGTCATGCCTGTAAGTTCAGCTGGCTGCGTTTCACTCGCTTTTGAAACTGCAGCCTTGCTACAGACCTCTGCATTACTATTCTTCACAATGCCTCCATCACTACAGACATCTGCTCTTGATTTTCCACATCTAACGCCTTCGAGGATCATGCGACCACCAAGAAAGGCTAACAACACCAAAGCAATCCATGAGACGAGTTTATTGAAAGCACCAAGAGCCTTTGCCGCTTCGTGCACCATAACCCACCCTATCATTGGCATTGCAAATTGAAAGAATGCATATACCGCTGTAACTTTCATTACATATCTACACTTAGCATCTGGTCTACTTATGCCATTAGCGATTGATATCGCAAATGCATCCATCGCAAGACCAACACCCAGAAGTATGCTAGCAATAAAAAAAATCAAGTTCATATTCATCCTACATAATATGAGAGCCGCAATTACGGCTCCCATAGAAAATCATATTGCATCAGCCTAGAAGTCCTTACCTGTCAAAAGCTTATATGCTTCCTTATACTTCTCGATTGTCTTATCGATTACATCGTCAGGAAGCTTATAATCGCTATCAGGATTTGCCTTCAGCCAATCCCTTACAAACTGCTTATCGTAAGAAGGCTGTGACTTACCTACTTCATATCCCTCTACCGGCCAAAATCTTGAGCTGTCAGGTGTCAGAACCTCATCAGCAAGTACAACATTGCCCTCTTCGTCAAGTCCAAATTCAAACTTAGTATCCGCGATTATTATACCTCTCTCGAGCGCATAATCTGCACACTTCTTATATACAGCGAGTGTTAACTCCTTCGCCTTCTGAGCTAACTCTTCACCTCTTCCTGGGTATGCTTTCTCCAAAACTTCAACGCTCTTTTCGTATGAGATATTCTCATCGTGATCGCCTATCTCAGCCTTTGTACTAGGTGTATAAATAGCTTCAGGAAGCTTCTCAGACTCTCTAAGCCCTTCCGGTAGTTTGATTCCGCAAACCTCACCAGTCTTCTGGTAGCTGGCCCATCCACTACCTGTTATGTACCCTCTAACGATGCACTCTAAAGGCAGCATATCTAGCTTGCGACACATAGTGCAGCGACGAGCAAACTTCTCGCTTCTGAAGAACTCCGGCATGTCATCATTATCAACCGAAATCAAGTGATTTGGAACAATATCCTCAGTCAGATCAAACCAGAACTTCGAAATCTGTGTGAGAATCGCACCCTTGTCAACTATATCATTCTTAAGAATGTGATCAAATGCTGAAATTCTATCTGTAGCAACCATGATTAGGTTGTCACCATTATCGTAAATCTCTCTTACCTTACCAGCCTTAAAAGGTTTAAACTCTTGCATTTTGCTTCCTCCTAGCATTTAAACAGCTTGAAAATCTGTACCTATAGATTGTATCACCATTTGACGTATCTCGCTACTCCCAAAGGAATCTTATCGTCTCGGCAACAGCAATTTTTCTTTCCTCAAGCGACGGAAATAAGTGTTTACCGCCTTTGATTTCTACGAGCTTAGCATTTGGAAATATCTTTGCAGCCTTACGTGCGTAATCGATATCCACAAGCTCATCATCCGTTCCATGTACTATGAGCACTGGATTCTTGTACCGCATCATTTCGCGCCACTCGCTGAGCACAATAGCATCAGCAACATATCTTTTACCAACTCTAAACTTATCGTTCATAACTTTAAAGCTATCGGGAATTTCCTCCCCGCTAAACTCCGCCCCTAGCATAGAGCCTTTACGAGCATCGTCAGGTATGGACAATGCGGGATAATAAAGTACGAGCTTCTTAACTTCATTCTTTCGCTTCTCGGCAGCAAGTGAAGCGACGAGCCCACCCTGCGAGCAGCCCATAAGAAATACAGCATTTTTATTCACAAATGGACGGTCTTGTACATAGTCAAGCACCACAAGGAGGTCAATCACCTCAGTCGTTACGCTCATTTCCGTCGACTTTCTGCCTCTACTAGTCCCGCTTTCAGATCCACAGAAATCAAATATAAATACGGCGTACCCTTGCTTGCACAGCATCTGAGCATACCTGCTTGTAAACCTCATATTTGTTCCGAACTCATGGCAAATTATGATGGTAGGCTGCTTCTCCTCGCGCCCATCCATATACCACCTTCCGTGTATTGCGAGTGACCCCTCTCTAATCGTAACTCCACGTGTAATCACGATATTCCTCCAATAAGCTTTATTACCATATATTTTAATTCCTGATGACATTCAAAACAAGTATATGAGATGCATCTAGTGTGTTACAATATTTCTATGAATATTTTAGTTTTAAGTGATACACATGGCGAGTTAGACCGCGCACTCGAGATGTACGAGCGCATATCGACTTCGATTTGCAAAATAGACCGCATCATCCACTGCGGTGATTTCATTAAGGATGCCCATGAGATTGAAACTCAAACTGGCATCCCTGTTAGCTGTGTGCCGGGCAACTGCGATGGCTGTAACAAAGAGAATTTCGAGATTATCGATAGTCCTGCTGGTAAAATCATGATCACTCATGGTCATATGGAAAATGTAAAATTTTCGCTCATGAACCTAAAGTATCTCGCCATGCAGCATAAATGTGTAGCTGTCTGCTTCGGTCACACGCACGTCCCTGTAAACGAAGTTTCTTCTGGTATAAGGTTTATCAATCCCGGCAGCCTCACTAACCCTAGAGGCGGAAGTAAGAGTTCTTGTGCTCTGATAATTTCTGAGGATAAAAAGCTCGCATCAACTATTATAGAGTATTGATATTATGGACCTCGTTCGAAAATAAAGTGATTTTATGCAAATTTAACTTTTAATAATGCTATCTAAAATTTTTATAACATAGCAGAAAAGCCGATACGCCAACTGAAATTTCAATTGATGTACGGCTTTTCCTATGCACTAATGAGGCTAGTTATTTGTATAAGTTATATAGCGTTATTCCGCTTGCTTTAGAGCAATCGCCATTGGAATTTTCTTAATCTGACGCATTAACACATTTGATATCAAGAGATACCCAATTATACCAATAGCGAGAAATTCAATATAAACCTTTGGTTCTATGTAATATTCGAGGCATCCGCTATACCCAAGCATCATGTAATAAAACAGTTCTCTAATGATTCGCTCTCCTAAGAACGCTGAAATCACCAGCGAGGATATCGCAACAATCCCTGTTGCGTAATTGTACAATTTTCCTATTTCACCGTCCGAGTAACCAAGTATCTTGACGAGCGATATCGAATTGACGCTCTTCTCGATTGTTGATCTGGCAAGTAAATAAAGGAATAGCAAGTATAACGTGCAGGCAAACGCACCGAACATCTTGAATATTTCACCCATAGATGACTCTAGTTGGTTGGCGGCAAGGGTTAGGTCTTGCTTCGTAATAATCGATGCAATGTAATCCTTATTTATCTCGTCCAGCTTCTTATCTGCGAAGTAGCCCGTGTAATTCCCTGAATCCTTTCCAAATACTTTATTATATGCACCTATAGGCATAAGAGTGTTAGGGACGAAGGGTATTTATATGTCCTCTTCAGTACAAATGTATATTTGCCATCCCCAAACTTATCATGAAGCTTAATCTTTGCTCCATCTTTTAATCTGTATTTCTCCATATATCCGCTAGATGCGAGTACTTCTATTTCCTTCTTTCCGCTATCGTACTTTGCTTCGGAACTTGTTGAATCAGCAGTATCAACTTTATTAGTATCTATGTTTACTAGCTTTCCCTTAAAATATCTTGAGTTATCTTCGATTCCATATATCGACACATCTTCATCTCTATTGTTTTTAAGCGTAGAGTATGCGTATTTCTCCGCCTTATCGTATTTAACATCGAATGGAGCTTTAAGAACGTACTGATACTTAGCAATCTGACTTTTCTGCACATCAGTTTTAAAGTGAGTCAGCATCGGGCCGAACATAGTTCCATATATCATCAATATGCTCGCCATCAATATTCCTATCGCGAGTGTGATATATGCGCCTATGTTATGAAGAATAATTCGCGCTCTAAACCTTGAAATAAACTTCCAATTCGGTAATTGCACCGGATTTCTGGTACCCACCTTGCTCTTAACTTCACCTCGAAGTAGTTGCAAGCGGCTCTGTCCTAAGCGCTAGTGTCAGTACAACGATGTTTACGATAAATACTATCACTATTGGAACGAGAGTTGTCTTGATGAACGCTTCACTGTTCCAATAAGTCGTATACATTGGAAGTGAGTAACTATGATAATATGCTTTTGCGATAATTCCCTTTAGATATGAATATCCGAGGATATTTCCAGTGACCGCAGCCACCAGGGATACTATCATCGGTAGCATTAAGTAGTACGACAGAAGCTCTCTCCTCTTGTAGCCGGTAGCTCGCAGCGTCCCAATCGTTTTCGATTCTTTCTCTATCCCGTTTCTAGCGCTGATTGCGAATATAAATGCTATGACCGCCATAATTATATACAGCATCATCTGCATGCTTGCCATATCGTTTCCGAAGTCATTTCCAGTAAACATAATCGCATTATTATCCGGTCTAGCGACTATATCTGTCAGCATTACATGCTCATCCAGAAGTTCGTCCTTTACATCTACAGCTTTGTCCTTTTGCGCTTTTTCAGATAGCTTCTGATTTTTATTTCTCCACGCATAAGAATAGAAGATTCCATTATCTCCGAGTTTATCCCAGGCTTTGCCTGTTACAACTACGACGGAAAAGTCCTGCGCATCAAACATCATATCCGCATTGTTCCTGAACATCGCACTGTAGTCGGAAAATGCACTGAAGCCAGAAACCTTGAATTTTCGCCCGTTAACGTATATCGTATCACCGATTTTAATATCGTTATTCTCGGCATACAAACGATCTATAGCAATTTCATTATCGTGCTTAGGTAGGTGTCCCGATAAAACAGAAATCTTGTTTAGAGTTTTCCTGTTCTTATAAATTCGGAATGTATCTCCCTTGTGCCTTCCTGCCGTCACTTCCTGCTCTTTGTAGAACTGTTCCTGGACAGTGATTTTTTGATTCTGCTCAAGATTGTCAATTATCTTGTTAAAGTCTGAACCTGACTTCATAGCGATATTAAAATGCCCGTTTTCAACAGCGTATTTGTCGAAGCTCTTGTTGTATGTGCGTATCATGCTACCATCGGCAACAAGATACCCGCTCGTGAAACCGATAGAGAACACAAGAAAAAGAAACAGCACTAAATACTTTGCCTTTTCTGCCCAAAGTTCTCTAAAGACTCTCTTGTAAATTGGGTTCTTCATAGCCGCACCTACCATTCTATAAGTTCTGCAGCTAGCCTGTTATTATTCTTCTCATCGCTTCTGATCCGACCATCATGAAGATTAATGACCTGATGGGCCATCTGGCTGATTGCGACATTATGTGTAACTATAACTATAGTGCTACCATACTTAACATTGATATCCTCAACAAGCTTAAGTATCTCCTTAGAGGTATTGTAATCAAGAGCACCTGTAGGTTCATCGCAGAGCAATAAATCTGGATTTTTTACAATAGCTCTGCCTATGGAGGTGCGCTGCTGCTGACCTCCAGAGAGCTGGTTCGGTCTTTTATTCTTATGGGCCTCAAGTCCAAGCAGCTCAATCAATTCATCTATAGGAAGCGGTTTATCGCTGAGATACGCTCCAACTTCAATGTTTTCTCTCACAGTTAAATTAGGAACAAGGTTGTACGACTGGAATATATATCCGAGATGTTTGCGCCTATACTGAGAGAGCTGTTTATCATTAAAGTTTTCGATTTTATCTTCCCCGATTGTAACAGACCCGCTGTCAGCCTTATCGATGCCGCCGAGTATGTTTAGTAGTGTCGACTTTCCTGACCCTGACGGGCCTAAAAGCACACATATTTCTCCCTTATTAACGCCACAATTTATCCCTTTTAGAACATCAACACGGCTGTCCCCTGTGCCATAGCTTTTCTTAATGTTGTCAATCTTAAGATACATGTTCTATCCTCTGCCTTCCTCATTAATCAGTGAGCATTATTTGATAAGCGCGAGTTAGGTATGTCTAACTCTGCTGGTTTAAAAAACAGGAATAATCATGCAACTATTCCTGTCTTTATTAATATATCACTATTTATTTAACGATTCAATACGGCTTTTAATTCAATTATCCCCTAGCAATTACTTGCAGTGAGATAGGATTAGCTTTAGATACTGCCAAGTTCTCTCTGTCGAAGGGATTGAAAGTTCCTCATTCACCGAGTGTACGCCTGTCATGTCTGGACCGATAGAAACAGCATCGACCTTTCCTACCTTTTCCGCCCAGATTCCGCACTCAATTCCAGCGTGCATTGCACTTACCACTGGCTCTTCACCATACTGCTCCTTATATGCAGCTATGCACACATCTAGGAGATCTGATTTATTGTTGAATTCCCATGCTCCGTACGAGCTACCATGTTCAACCTCTGCTCCAAGAGCTTCTGCAAGGATTCCAATCTTTCTTGCGAGCAATCTATTTCGCGAGTTCACGCTTGAACGTGACATTGACTTAGTGATTAACCTGCCGTCCTCAAGCTTTACCATACCGATTGAATGAGATGTCTCAACAAGTCCCTTGAGCTCTACACTGTAGTGCTCCACTCCTGTAGGACAAGCAACTAAGAACTTAAAGAAATTATCCTGGCATACAGTATCTACAGCCTCTTCCGACGCTTCACCCATAGCCTTTATAGATACAGTGATTCCTGGGTCCGAGGTGCGGTATTCAGCCTTAATTATCTCAGTAGATGCTGCAATGCTTTCTTCAAATGCTTTAACATCTGAAGTAGCAACGATTACTTCACCCTCTACCTTTCCGAGGATTACGTTAGTAGCTCTTCCACCATTGATTGATACGATGTTAAGTTCAGCCTTCTCTCTAGCGTCGAGGAATAATCTAGCGACAATCTGACCAGCATTAGCGCGTTCCTGATGAATGTCTAGTCCAGAGTGACCAGCAAGGAGTCCATCAACTACATATTTGTACTTTACACCATTAACGAGCTTTTTATCCGCAGGGAAACTTGTAAAGATATCCACTGCACCTGCACATCCAACAGTGATTATACCTTCTTCCTCAGAGTCAATGTTAATTACCTTACGAGATCTAATCTTTGATCCATCCAGCGCGTACGCACCTAGCATACCTATCTCTTCATCAACAGTAGCGATGAATTCTAGTGGTGGATGAGGTATATCTGTCGAATCAAGTAGAGCAAGCCCCATTGCAATAGCAGCCCCGTCATCAGCTCCAAGCGTAGTCTTGTTAGCAGTTAGAGTATCACCATCAACAATTAGCTCTAATGGATCATTCTGGAAATCATGGGTGCTGTCCTCGGTCTTCTCTGCAACGATATCCATGTGACCCTGAATCATAACCATGTCAGAGTTTCATACCCAGGAGTTCCATCCTTCCAGATAATCACATTCCCAGATTCGTCCTGATAGTGTTCCAGACTGTGTTCCTTAGCAAAATTAACGAGGTATGCGCTAATCTTCTCTGTGTGCGCTGATGCACGAGGAACATCACTGATTTCCTTGAAATATCTAAACACTTCCTGTGGTGCTAGCTTGCTTACGTCACTCATTGAAAACCTCCATAATGTCACAATCGTAGATTTATGTACTATATACAAAAACAATTATAAATATTTGTGTGTACAAGTTCAATATAATTCGTCTACAATTGTCATTTTGCAGATTATTGTCTTTGAATTATAAATTATTCATGAAAAAACAGCGCAGCCATTGGCCACGCTGTGTCATTACCCGACATATCACGAACATCGAGAATATAATTCTATTTGCATAGTGCTTGCTACGAGTATAGGTTAGCCCTGAACAGCTGCAGCAACTTCAGCAGCAAAGTCATCTTCCTTCTTCTCGATTCCTTCGCCAACTTCGAATCTTACCATGGATACAACCTTCATATCCTTGCCGATTTCCTTAGCGCACTTCTCAACATACTGTCCTACGCTTAGGTCACTGTCCTTAACGAAAGGCTGGTCAACAAGGCAAACTTCCTTGAGCTCCTTCTTGATTTTACCAGCAACAATCTTTTCAACCATCTCAGGTTTCTTACCTTCGTTTAGAACCTGCTCAGTGAGAATCTTCTTCTCGTTCTCGATGTACTCAGGATCAACGCCATCTTCATCTACAAACTTAGGGTTCATAGAAGCAACCTGCATAGCAACGTCTCTGCCGCAAGCTTCTACCTCTGCAGGTGTAGCATCAGTTTTGATTCCAATAACAACACCGATTCTGCCGCCACCATGGATGTAGCCGGTGTAAACAACGCCATCTTCCTCAACTCTAGTATATCTTCTGATGTTAAGGTTCTCTCCGATCTTAGCAACCTTTGCTGTCAGAACTTCCTTAACAGTAGATCCCTGGAATGGCTCTTCTAAGAAAACATCCATATCTAGGTCACCCTTTACAAGTGCTTCAGCAGCAATTGCTTCAACAAATTCAACGAACTCTTCGTTCTTTGATACGAAGTCAGTCTCAGAGTTAACCTCAGCGATTGCAGCAACCTTGTTGCCTTCGCCAAAAGCAATTCTTACGAGTCCTTCAGCAGCAATTCTGCCAGATTTCTTCTGTGCCTTCATGATTCCCTTCTCACGAAGCCAGTCTACTGCCTTATCGATGTCTCCATCTGTCTCAACTAGTGCTTTCTTGCAATCCATCATTCCGGAACCTGTAAGTTCACGAAGCTCCTTGACTAGTGCAGCTGTTACAGCCATTGTGTCCTCCTTACTAAATAACCGCCCGAGCCGGGTTAGTTCTCGGTCCGGACGGCATTCACTTGTTATATTATGCGTTTATAAAAATCTCTTTAATTTATGCTTCTGCTTCAGTCTCAGCTTCCTCAGCTGGAACCTCGCTAGCATCGAAGCTCTCGCCCTGCTTTGCCTCGATTACAGCATCTGCCATTGCAGAAGTGATTAGCTTAACAGCTCTGATAGCATCATCATTTGCAGGGATGATGTAATCAACATCATCTGGATCACAGTTTGTATCTACGATACCTACAACTGGGATTCCTAATGTTCTTGCTTCCTTAACAGCAATCTTTTCCTTCTTAGGATCTACTACGAACATTGCACCAGGCATGCCCTTCATGTCCTTGATTCCGCCGAGGAACTTCTCTAGCTTATCAGCTTCCTGTCTAATCTTGAGAGCTTCCTTCTTAGCATACTTATCGATAGTGCCGTCGGCTTCCATCTCACGAATCTCAGCTAGTCTAGCAATTCTCTTGCTGATAGTCTTGTAGTTTGTGAGCATACCACCGAGCCATCTCTCGTTAACGAAGTACATTCCTGAACGTAGTGCCTCGTCCTTAATAGCAGCCTGAGCCTGCTTCTTTGTTCCTACAAACAGGATTGGCTCTCCATCTGCTGCTACTTTTCTGATGAAATCATAAGCATCGTCGATTCTCTGAATAGTCTGCTGAAGATCGATGATGTAGATTCCATTTCTCTCTGTGAAGATATATGGAGCCATCTTAGGGTTCCATCTTCTAGTCTGGTGTCCAAAATGAACACCTGCTTCTAAAAAGCTGTTTCATTGATACTACTGACATAATTAACCTCCGGTTGTTACTTCCACCGTGAACACTAGCCTTCAACCTTCAATAGGCACCGCGGCACTTCACGATGTGATTATTACTTACTACATCCATGCATTTGAACACAAAGATGCCTATATATTATAGGTCACAAGCCTTATTAATGCAAGTATATCTGATTATTTTTTTCAAGCTTGTATATATAAAAAAATGGCAATCATCTAACATCTAGTTGATTGCCGCCTTTATTTCATAACTCGTAAGTATTCGAGCACCTGCTTGCATAGCTATTCATCATTGTAAAAGTTCAATGGTCTTATTACCGAACTTGCTACTGAATATTTTTACGTCTTTTTTTAGCTGCAACTACTGCGAGCATAACCGAAGAGGCACATAGCATAAGTGCAGATTGAACAGGTTTGCTTGAATCACCAGTCTTAGGACTATTGCCTTTTTTATGAGTATCTTTCTTAGGTGTCTCCTTAGGTGTATGAGTGTTAGTGATTATAATATTTCCATGATTAGCATCATCAACGCTCGCTACGTAACCTGGAAGCCTATTTACTTCCTTCACTGTATACTTTATTTTCTGTCCGCTCTTCTTTTCAGGCAAGTTATTCCATGTATAAGTCCAGTTTTCAGACTTTTTAAGAGTCACTTCAGCGCCCTTTTTCACTCCGTTAGCATATAGCTGCACTTTGACACTTTCCGGTCTCAGTTTATCCTTATCGTTCCCGTCATCCCAGCGTTTCGTCACCGTTACGCTAGTCTCGTCTGGAGCGTAGCTGTTCTTAATTGTCTTCGTAACAGACTTATCTGGTCCGAATTCTTCAGGCGCTACTCTTACAGCATCCGCGGATAGCATATATCCTTCTGGAGCTTTTTTCTCTTTAATCGTATACTTATCCTTCAGCAGTCCGCCTAGGCTGCCATTGCCATTGCTATCTGTAGTAATCTCCCCAACTTTAACGCCCGAAGACTCTCTGATAACTTCGAAAACAGCACCACTCAAGCTATCACCATTTTCATTTTCCTTGTGGATCTTGATAGTAAAGTGGTAGCCGTTTGCCTCACCACCAGACTCCTGATATACAGCTCTGATTACCTCATCCATAATTACCTGGGCATCGTTATAGCCGCTGATTCTATTGTTGACAATTTCCTGATTGACAGGTCTATATGAAAGCTTCATATCATACTTGATGTAGTAGCCTTCTCCCTGCACATTGTTGAAATCGATAGTGAAGCTATTGCCGTCAAAGTTGATTGGGAACTGATTAGTTACATCAATCTCATTTTTTAAAGTAAAGTATCCATCCGCTCCAATCTCCCACTTTCCCTTCGTAATCCTAAAGCTATCCTTTGAATAGGAAACTGCGGGAGTTTCGATAGTGTCTTTTACAGTGAGTTTCTGAAAATTACCACCCTTACCATTCACGCGGATTCTGGTGCGCACAATTGTAGGATCGTTGTTATCGAAGTAGCTCCTCTTATACAGGTGTTCATCCGGATTATCTCCACGAACGCCAGCATATACAAATGGATTGATGTCAAAGCCACGTCCACCGTCCATAACTAAGCGGAGTCTCATCGTCTGACCAGATGTAACGACATCTGTATCAATTTTTACGGTGACGTGGAGTGAGCCAGATATATCAGAGTGACTATCTACATAATTGGCATATGTAATCGTAACTGTCTTCGCATCAGGGTCAGTAACCGCATTTGCAATAGTCTCGCCTGAAGGGCTCTTGATAGCGAAAGTTTCTCTCTTAACGATTTCAAATTCATTAGGGACATGGATAATAGTCTTGTCTCCCGCATGAACTCTATTATTCAAGCAAACTTAACTACAAGCTGCATCCTAGTTGTCACATCAGCCCACGTTGCCGGTGTAACTAAATCCGCCTTGGTAAGTTTTACATCCGTGATTACATCATTATGATAGCTCTCTGCAAAAGCTTTTCCCATAATCGGCATTATGCCGATTAGCATGATACATGACAAGACAACTACAATAAGCTTCTTAGTTATGGCTTTAAATCTCGCATTCATAATTTCCTCCTTATAAAAATACGCACATTGTTGACCTATTTTGTCATTATTACAAATGTAGCATATTTACATTCGTATGTCACACTAAATTTTCAAGAAAAATATTATTACTTCTAGTATAAGGCGTTACTAAACATCCACCAAAGGTTGCTGACCACCTTGGTAATAGATTGATTATGCATATACCTATCCGCTTATGTTTCAAGTTTTATATAGATACTAATTCAATAAATATGCAGACAAAAAGACGCCGACTAATCGGCGTCTTTGTCACTATTAAATTTAACTTGTTTGAGAAATCTTATGATTAATTATCTCTCTTCTCTTCTCTTGAGTCCAGCTGCACCGGCAATACCTGCTACCGCACCACCCATTATGAGCATATACAGCATAACATCTGAAGCATCGCCAGTCTTAACAACTTTGCCAAACTTAGCAGGCTTATTTGGCTTCACTGGTGTAACAGGAGTCGTCTCTGGAGCATACTTTAGAGTAAATGTAATCTTACTAAGATCATTTGGGGCAATCGCATCCGCTCCATCTGCGGTTTGCTTACCGTTCCACTTTAGGTTAAAGTTTACAACCTTTCCAGTAGGTATATGAGTTGCCTTTGCCTTAAATACTCCACCAACTTCACCTTTCATCGTATAGTTGGTGTTAACAAATGCAGCATTTGTAAACTTAACTCCACCGACTTTCACCTTTAAATCATCGTTTACGGATCTGATATCTCTAGCTAGATCTCCATAGTTAGTATAAGTCTTTGCAAGCTTGATAGTAACGACAACCTTGTTGCCTGTACGAGTAACATCAGTGATTTTGAACACATTGTTCCCACCTTCAAGCGTTGCACTTGGAGTACCACTGCCAAATGTCATTTCATTTGGTAATTCAAGGCTTGCAGTAAAGGTTGTATCTACACCATCGAGGCTGATTTGATTAGCAATAGGATTACTATAGTGATTCTCGATCTGAGTCATCTGATCCTTTACAGGCTTCACTTTTAGTAGACCAGTGACCTCATGCGTGTCGTTTCTACCTGTTACATATACCTGATTGTGCTCTGTTTCATTTCCGATGAGTATATCGCCCTCAAGGTCTCTAACGTCTGTTACAACTGTAGGTGCTTGCTTATACTTAAGAGTGAAAGATATCCTGCTTAGGTCAGATGGGTTAGTTGCATCTGAACCTGCTGCACTCTGCTTCCCGTTCCATGCATAGTTAAAGTTTATTACCTTGTTGCTTACTGTATTGGTAGCCTTTGCTTTGAAGCTTCCACTAACCTTTCCTATTACCGTATAGTTTGTGTCTGCAGTTGCAGCAGATGTGAACTGCGCGCCCTTAACAACAACCTTTAAGTTGTCGTCCACTGCGGACACCGCACTCTTTAGTTCGTTGTAAGTTCTAATATTATTAGAATTCTTAAGCTTAATGGTAACATCAACCTTATTACCATTTAATGAAGAATTAGTAATTTCAAACTTGCCATTTGCTCCAAGTAGCTGGACAGTTGGGCTCGCATCTTTGAACTTCATTCCAGAAGGAAGTTCAATTGAAGCATTAAAGGTTGTGTCGATACTTTCAACATTAATTCCAGCAGCAACAGCTCCGTTAAACTGATTCTCCAGTCTTGTGAGTTCATCCTTGATAGGCTTTACATTGAGGTTTCCTGTGAAGTCGATAGTATCATCCTTCTCTGCCACATACACGGTATTGTGTTCAGTCTCATTGCCGACGAGGATGTCCCCCTCGAGATCTCCTGTAGTAGTCAAATCCTGAGGGAAATACTGTGTTAGATTACTTGTAAAACCAACGCTTGCTACGTCAGTGTTATATGTCTCAAGGCCAGAACCAATCAATGCCAAAAATCCAGATGGATAGAACGAGAAATCACCCTTTCCAACGATGCGCTCTCCCTCCATTCTAGCAGCTGATGCCTTATCGTTAGCTGTAACGCTATAAGGAATGCTGATATCTACAGTATGAGCATTTGGATTCGCCTTATCTGCAAGATATGCATTATAGATGCCCTGCCAGTTAACATCGTTCAGATACATCTTGAAGTTTACAGTCCTGCCATTAACAGTCTTAACTATCCTGTTACTATTTATGTATGATACAGAGTTTGCTACAGATATGTTGCCGAGATTCACATCTTCAGGAAAAGTTACATTGTACTCGATGTAAGCTATTCTATTTTTCCCCTCTCTTCCGTGTGGGTACAGACCATTTGCAGCAGCATTTGCCATCTCTGTCTCATTAGGTTCAAGAACCTTTGACATTGGAATCTTTAGCTTCACAGTTCCGTTATACGTCGAACTGTTACCACCTGCTCCACCAGTAGAGCTTCCTACCTGGGTAACATACTGCGCAACAGGTAATACGTTGCTTGCAGCAGACGTTGGAAGCACAGCAGCAAGCTGGGCAACTATCATCGCAGCAACGACTATTAGCGCATGAAGCTTCTTAGACAATCTCTTTGCCTTCATCTTAATTCTCCTCCTTCTATTAAAAAAACAGCAACACTCTGTCGCTAAAACTTAACGAGTAATTTGTTAGACTAATTTTACAGCCTGTTAGACTTAAAGTCTACACGCAATATTCCATTTAAAAGGCGATGCATGTATTTATTTTCATACACCACCTGTAGATTTATTAATTTAAATTAATATATTTTATTGTGCCAATTCCAAGCCGATCTGCAGATATCCTCTATCCCGTACTTTGCAGTCCATCCAAGCTCTTCTCTAGCCTTATCGCTGCAAGCATACATTTCTGCTATATCACCATCTCTTGCAGCTTCTATCTTGTATGGGATCTCTCTACCTGAGGCTTTTTCAAAAGCCTTAATGGTTTCTAACACACTGTATCCACGACCAGTCCCAAGATTATATGTATACACATTCGGCTGACTATAAAGTTTTTTTATAGCCATAACGTGCCCATTAGCTAGATCTGTTATATGAATATAATCTCTAATACCTGTACCATCAGGCGTATTATAGCTAGTGCCGAGCACTTTAAAGTACGGAATATCTCCATTTGCCGCAAGAGCAAGCGACGGAACAATATTGCTTGGAGACTTTCCATACATCTCGCCAATCAGACCACTCGGATGGGCGCCTGCCGGATTGAAATATCTGAGAATCACTATATTCCACCTATCATCAGAGGTGAATACATCCCTTAGCATCTCCTCTTGAACCCACTTAGTCCGACCATAAGGATTTGTACAATTCCCGGTCTCACAACCCTCGGTAACTGGCACAACGCTTGACTCGCCATATACATTTGCGGATGAGCTAAGTATAATCTTGCGCACACCGTAATTATCCATCACCTCGAGCAACGATGTGGTAGACGCAATGTTGTTTCGGTAATATTTAAGCGGTGACTTAACCGCATCTCCGACAGCCTTGTATCCAGCTAGATGTATAACCGCATCTAACTCTTCTTTTTCAAATAAATCCACAAGGAGGGACTTATCGCAAACATCTATATTATAGAACGTAAAATCTCTTCCCGTAATTTTTCGAATTCCCGAGAGCGATTCTTCACTGGAATTGCTAAGGTTATCAGCTATTACGATATCGAATCCCGATTCGAGAAGCGTTACAGCAACATGACTACCAATGTACCCTGCGCCACCAGTGAGCAGAATTTTTTTCTTATAAGCTTTGTTATTAATATCTGACATTTTTCCAACCTCAATACCGTATAAATAACTTCTAAAATTGCTTATGGTGATACATTATAGATTTTCTCAATATCAAAGTCTATTATATAGTTAAAATAAATACATGGGTTCTCGGCGGTTTCCGCTGCTTTCTTGAACATTCCACCGCTTTACACGTTGCAAAGTTCGGAAAAATCATTTTTTATGACTGATATATCATTTTAAGCCACTAATTTGTGTGAACCTTTCTTGAAGTCGGTCTTTATGCAACCTATAATTATTCTATCACGAATAGGCTATTATATGAGCTATTCAAATATTTAAAAGAAATTATTTATCACTAGAAGGAGTTATCTTTATGGAAAAGTTTTTTAAACTTAAGGAACACGGTACTACCACAAGTACTGAGATTATTGCCGGAATTACCACATTCCTATCGATGGTATATATCCTGGCAGTAAACCCTAACATTCTCTCTGCTGCAGGCATGGACGGGGCGGCTGTTTTCACAGCTACTGCAGTTTCCGCAACTGTAGCGACACTATTCATGGCATTCTTCGCGAACTATCCTGTTGCCCTAGCTTCAGGAATGGGACTAAACGCATACTTCGCTTACTCGGTCTGCATACCTATGGCCAAGGCAGGGATTAATGACCCATGGAAAATCGCACTTGCCGCAGTACTTATAGAAGGTATAGTATTTGTTCTTCTTTCACTAACTAGCTTCCGTGAAAAGCTTGTTAACGAAGTACCTGCTAACCTAAAGTATGGAATCACAGCGGGTATCGGATTATTTATCGTACTCGTTGGACTAAAGGGTGCAGGTATTGTAATCAGTAGCACTGCAACACTGGTTGATCTCGGTCACGTTGGAACACCACAGTTTGTACTTGCTATGATCGGATTCTTCTGTATCTGTGCTATGGTTCGCAAGAACGTCCCTGGTGCAGTTCTATGGGGTATCCTCATCACATGGATTCTCGGAATTATCGCAGAAAAGACTGGTTGGTACCAAGTAGATCCTGCTGCTGGCGCGTTCTCACTAGTACCTGCAAAGATTTTCAGTATTCCATCCGCACCGCACATCGGACAGTTTGACTTCGCTTGGATTTCACAGAATCTGATTAACTTCTTAGTTATCACATTCTCGTTCCTGTTCGTTGACTTATTTGATACTGTAGGAACACTTATCGGAGTTGCATCTAAAGGAAATCTTCTCGACGAAAATGGAAATCTTCCTCGTGCTAAAGGCGCTCTTCTCGCTGACGCATTCGGTACAATATTCGGAGCTATCGTGGGAACCTCAACAGTAACTTCATACGTTGAATCAAGTGCCGGAGTAGCTGCTGGAGGTAGGACAGGTCTTACTGCAGTTACATCTGCTGTTATGTTCGCAGTAGCACTATTCTTCTCACCAGTATTCCTAGCTATCCCTGGATTTGCTACAACTCCAGCGCTTATGTATGTAGGATTATTGATGGTGTCATCTATCAAGAATATCGACTTTGACTCTGATATCGCTGATACTGCTGCTGCATTCTGCGCAATCACCTTCATGCCTTTCACTTATTCTATAGCAAACGGAATCATGTTCGGTATGATTTCTTGGGTGCTACTTAAGGTTATCGGAGGAAAGATTAAGGAAGTTTCCCCAGTAATGTGGGTTTCATTTGCACTCTTCGCACTTAGAATCGGTACCTTAATTGCTGGAATCGGATTTCACTAAGTTGACTTTATTATAAGCAGCATATTGAATAAAAATATTAGGCGAGCTCCTCTGAGCTCGCCTTTCTTATATTTAAAAACACCCGTTCGCAAACTTCCAAAATCGTTTATAATAGTACAGAACCAACTTATGAAAGGACTGCAGCATGAACTCCGATAGACGAATACTACATTGTGATATGAATAGCTTCTATGCTTCTGTCGAGCTTTTGTCACGCCCCGATATAAAGGATAAACCCGTTGCAGTCGCAGGAGATCCCGATAGCAGGCATGGAATAATTTTAGCCAAGAACGAACTTGCAAAAAAGTTCGGTGTTGTAACAGCCGAGACTATTCAGTCTGCAAAGAGAAAATGTCCAGAACTTGTAACAATACCTCCCCATCACGACAAATATCGCGAGTATAGTCATATGCTTAACTCGATATATTTGGAGTATACAGATCTTGTGGAACCATTCAGCGTTGATGAATCATGGCTAGATGTGACCGCTAGCGAAATGCTGCTCGGTGATGCGAAAATCATAGCTGACAATATAAGAGAGCGTGTGTACCGCGAACTTGGTCTCACACTATCTGCAGGTGTATCGTTCAATAAGATATTTGCAAAGATGGGAAGCGATTACAAGAAACCTAACGCAACTACAGTTATTTCAAGAAGTAATTTTAAAGAATTATTATGGCCGATGGCTGTTTCTGAAATGTTCTTTGTAGGCAGATCGACCGCTACTAAGCTAAGCAGCCTTGGAATTCACACGATTGGAGACTTAGCTCATGCAGACCAGCTGCTGCTTTCCAGGACCTTTGGAGTCCATGGCGTAAATCTCTATAAGTATGCAAATGGACTAGACGATGATCCCGTTAGAGCATACGACAATCGCGAGGACATCAAGTCAGTTGGACACGGCATGACATTTAGGCGCAATCTAATGGGTGCCGACGACGTAGGGATTGCCTTGACAGAATTAACAGATAAAGTCAGCACTCGCTTAAGAAGGCATGATAAATGGGCGCGTGGTGTTAAAATAGAGATCACTACGCCTGAATTTAAAAGGTTTTCGAAACAAAAGCGATTACCGAGCCCAATCAGTAGCCCTGCAGCATTTAGAAATGCTGCAGTAGAGTTAATTAGCGATCTAAATTTTACGAATAAGCCAATAAGACTTCTTACTGTAACAGCAATAGACCTGACAGATTCACCGGACGATGGTCAGCTCACCATATTTACGATGGGCGCTACAACAGACGAGAAACAGAGAAGCGAAAAAGATGAAAATATAGCTAAAGCGATGGATGAGATAAGGGATAAATTTGGAAAATCATCGATAAAGTTTGCTCACGTAATCGGAAACGATATCGGGATTGACGAGGATTAGAATGAGACAAGGACAAAACAATTCATCAAGACGAAGGCGCAGAAAATCTACGAGAAAACGAGATGGCCTTCGCTCAAGGATTAAGAAATATTGGAAACGAAAATGGAGCTCATTTAAGCGCAAGTCTATACGCAAGATAAAGAAGAACAAGTTCAAGGTGGCATTTTCTATTATCGGACTATTGGCGATTTTGATTGTGATCATTCTCCACTCTATGCGCAGTATCCCTTTTGAGTACGGCAATTTTACGCATGATACTAGATTTAAAGGATACGTGATATCCACGGGGATTGATGTTTCATATGCACAGGGAGATAATATCGATTGGCATAAAGTTAAGAAGTCCGGTGTCGATTTCGTATATATACGCGCTGGCTTCAGGGATGCTTCAAAGGGGAATCTCCATAAGGATACTAAGTTCGAAAAGAACATTAAAGGCGCATCTGATGCAGGTCTAATGGTCGGAGTGTACATATACTCACAAGCTACAACGACTGAAGAAGCAGCAGCCGAAGCTGATTATCTAGCTAACCTAGCAGACAAATACCGCATCGACCTACCGATAGTAATGGACTACGAGCTATATAACGGAGGAAGACTTGCTAGAGCGATAAATTCTGGTTCCCTCGGAACTTCGGGAATAAACAAAAACGCTTTAGCATTTGCAAGGAGAGGCTGGAATCGCGGATACGAAACAATGCTCTACGGAAACTACGATTTTCTAATGCACTATGCGAGCGGGTACGAGCTATCGAGGAGTACAAACATTTGGCTCGCCCAATATCATACGCAGGCTACATACAAAGGTAAATACATGATGTGGCAGAGCACCGATAAAGCTACTGTTCACGGTATAAGCAAGAACGTGGATCTCAACTTCATGTATCTAAATCCAAAGGATACATATCGGTCTCAAAGATCTAGCGCAATTGGTAAGAGGTCGATTGAAAGATGTAATGTGCAGCTTAAAAGCCATAGTTCAAGGTATCTCGGATTTGCTGTTAAGCCTGGTATCGTGGTTTACGACCGCGGCAAGGAGCTTAGCGAAGATAAAGATTATAGAGTTGCATACATTAAGAACACATCTCCTGGCACAGGATATGCTATAGTTACAGGGATAGGAAAATACAAGGATTCCGTCATGACGAGCTTCAAAATCAAGAAGCTATTATGATGATGCAGAAATTGATATGCCAATATTGCAGAACCTTGTGAGATAATGAAATTGCCAATTAAGACAAAGGAAGATTATAAAATGAAATTTATATCATGGAACGTAAACGGTTTCAGAGCTGTTCTAAAGAAAGGGTTCGAAGAGATTTTTAATGAACTCGATGCTGACTTTTTCTGTCTTCAAGAAACCAAGATGCAGGAAGGTCAAGCTGACTTCCACCCAGAGGGTTATTACGAATATTACAGCTATGCGGAGAAAAAGGGTTACTCAGGAACTGCGATTTTTGCAAAGAAGGAACCACTAAGTGTCGCGTACGGAATCGATGGAAAGCATAATGACGAAGGTCGTGTAATCACGCTTGAGTATGATGATTTTTACCTTATATGCGCATACGTGCCAAACGCTCAGAACGAGCTGAAGCGCATTGACTACAGGATGGAATACGAGGATGACCTGCGAGCTTATATGACTGAGCTAGACAAAGTGAAGCCTGTCGTATACTGCGGTGACCTCAACGTTGCACATCAGGAAATCGACCTCAAGAACCCGAAGAGTAATCGCGGAAGTGCTGGGTTCTCCGATGAGGAACGTGGCAAGATGACAGAGCTCCTCGCATCCGGATTTACTGATACATTCAGATATCTACAGCCTGAAACTACAGGGGTATACTCATGGTGGTCATACCGCTTCAACGCTCGTGCCAACAACGCTGGTTGGCGCATAGACTACTTTATCGTGTCTAATCGACTAGAACCTAAAATCAAAGAGGCTTCTATATTAACTGATGTGTACGGCAGTGACCACTGCCCTGTCTCATTGGTACTTGAATAGCATTGGTGACCACAATATATGTGCTCCCACATGAACGATTGCACAATGATAATTTAGATACTAAAAAAATATACTTATGATAAAAAAATACTTGAAAATCAAGCTATTTAATTAAAACTAACACTAATATTTATGTATAAGTAGAAAGGGAAAAGTTATGAAAAAGATTACAGCATTTGAATACGCAGGCTGCCCATACTGCGTGCAGGGAAAAAAGGCTCTCGCTGATCTCATCGAGGAGAATCCAGAGTACGGCAAAGTCGAGGTTGAATGGATTGAGGAGAATGAACATCCTGAGATCATCGCAAACTACGATTACTATGCTACACCTTCGATGTTCATCGATGGTGAGAAGAAATATGAGGCTCATCTATTTGAAAGCTACGAGGAGTGCAGAGGTCACATCAAGGATGTGCTGGATGAGGCACTGCGGTAATAACGGATTTATGCTATATTCAACTAATTTTAGTAGCAGAAAAAAACAGCAACTTATTTATGAAGTTGCTGTTTTGTTTATATAATTTTTATAAAGAAGTAATAAAAGTTAAACCTCCTAATATCACTCCAGTTGCATTGGGAATGATGAGGATCCAGTCTTTTTTAGGTTCTTTTGTCCAACCATAGATTACCCAAATTAAACAAGAAGCTGCTGCGAATAGTGGTTGGAATGGTTGAGCTTTTTCTCCTTGTAAGTTAGCGATAATTTGTGGAATATATGCAACAAAGACAAGGATTCCAATAAAAGCTCCAATAGATCCGACAAAGCGATTAATTTTTTGTTTAGACATATAACACCTCCTAAATTTTCATTGTATCAGAGGGAAAAGATACTGTCAATAACACATGGTTCATCAAGTAGAGTATTTAAATCGTTTACCTTCATACATCCCTCACTGTTTTTTATGCCTTATCTTGTCATAATTTTTCTATTATTTAGTTCGTAATTTTCAATTTTTTTAGTAAATTTATTACAAACAAAAGAGCGAAAACCAGTTTTTAAGTCTTCGCTCTTTGTTCTTATTTATCAAACTTGAGGTTATTAAACTCCTTCTTGCGCGGATATGAATCCTCAGAGAATGTCTCGGCCATGTTCTTAATCGCTTTTTTCTCCTTAGCGCTGAGCTTAGTCGGAACCTCGATATTTACCTTTACATAGAGGTCACCATATCTGCCAGTTCTAGGGTTCTTAACACCCTTGCCCTTCAGCCTGAAGTTGGATCCAGTCTGAGTTCCTGGAGCCAGTGTGTACGAATATGTCTCGTTGAAACCCGGAACTTTAACCTTGTCACCGAGAACTGCCTGATCATATGAAATAGGCATCGTCAGATATAGGTCATCACCACGTCTCTTGTAAATCTTGTGTGGCTTTACGTTGATAACAATATACAGATCTCCGGACGGACCTCCATTTACACCAGGCTCGCCCTCTCCACGAATTGGAATGATGCTGTCGCTATCAACTCCTGCCGGAATATCAATTTAAGTGTAACAGTCTTTCTAACTGAACCTTTGCCGTGGCAATCAGGGCAAGGTTTATCTATTACCTGACCAGTTCCACCGCATGCATTACAAGTAGTCACATTTTGGAAAGTACCAAAAGGAGTCTGCGATACACTAGACACCTGACCAGTTCCACCGCACTTCTCACAAGTATGCTTATGTGTTCCTGGGGCTGTTCCTTCACCATTACAAGTTTTACATTTAACTTCTTTTGTTAGCTTGATTTCTTTTCTGCAGCCAAATATCGCTTCTGTAAACTCGATTGTAATCGACTTCTGTAGGTCATTTCCCTTGCGAGGACCATTCCTCCTAGCACTGCGTCCGCCGAAGCCACCAAAGCCACCGCCGAACATATCAAATATATCTTCAAAGCCACCGAAGCCACCAAAGCCTGCTCCTGCGCCACCACCGAAACCTGCATTTGGATCTACTCCTGCGTGTCCAAATCTATCATACTTATTCTTTTTATCAGGATCCGACAATACAGCGTATGCTTCATTGGCTTCCTTGAATTTTTCTTCAGCTTCCTTATCTCCTGGATTCTTATCAGGATGATATTTCATCGCCATCTTACGATATGCTTTCTTGATTTCGTCTTCGGAAGCGCCTTTCTGGATGCCCAGCACCTCATAATAATCTCTTTTTTCTGCCATATTATTTCCTTCCAACGATAAATTTATTAAATCAGTGAACTGCCGGCACTAGGTGCCGGCAGTAATCACCTGCTGTATTTAGACTTATTTGTCTTCGTCTACCACTTCATAGTCAGCATCTACAGTGTTGCCATTTGGACCTGCACTCTGTGCGCTGTCCTGTGCCTGCTCACCAGATCCTGCAGCACTTGCCTGAGCCTGCTGAGCTTCCTGATAGATTCTCGATGAAATTGGATAGAATGCCTGTGTTAGAGCCTCAATCTTAGCCTTGATATCTTCAACATCGTTAGCTTCTACAGCCTTCTTAAGGTCTTCCCTTGCAGCATCAACCTTAGACTTCTCATCAGCTGTAACCTTGTCACCGAGTTCATTCATCTGCTTTTCGGTTTCGAAGAGCATTCCTTCAGCCTGGTTCTTAACCTCGACTTCTTCCTTCTTCTTCTTATCCTCTTCAGCATACTGCTCAGCTTCCTTGATCTTAGCGTTAATCTCATCCTCAGAAAGCTTAGTTGAAGACGTGATCGTGATCTGCTGCTCTTTTCCAGTTCCTAGGTCCTTAGCACTTACATTTACGATACCGTTGGCATCGATGTCAAATGTAACCTCAATCTGCGGAATTCCACGAGGAGCTGGAGCGATACCTGTGAGCTGGAATCTGCCCAGTGTGATATTGTCGGCAGCCATCTCTCTTTCGCCCTGCATTACGTGAACATCTACCGCTGTCTGATTGTCTGCTGCTGTCGAAAAAATCTGACTCTTCTTAGTTGGAATAGTAGTATTTCTCTCGATTAGCTTAGTTGCTACACCACCTAGTGTCTCAATTGAAAGTGATAGTGGAGTAACGTCGAGCAGAAGCACGTCATTTACCTCTCCTGTAAGTACACCAGCCTGAATTGAAGCACCTACTGCAACGCACTCGTCAGGGTTGATTCCCTTAAATGGTTCTTTACCGGTTACCTTCTGAACTGCTGCCTGAACTGCTGGAATACGAGTTGAACCACCAACGAGGATTACCTTAGAGATGTCAGCGTTAGTTACTCCAGCATCTGCCATAGCCTTCTTCATAGGCTCAATACTTCTATCCACTAAATCGCTAGTGAGCTGGTCAAATCTAGCTCTTGTAAGATCCATATCCATGTGAAGTGGGCCAGCTTCAGAAACTGTGATGAATGGCAGATTAATCTTAGTTGTCTGAGCACTTGATAGCTCTTTCTTAGCCTTCTCTGCAGCTTCCTTTAGTCTCTGTAGAGCCATGTTGTCTTTTCTAAGATCTATTCCGTGCTCTGCCATGAAGGAGTCAGCTAGGAAGTTTAGAACTGCGTTATCGAAGTCATCTCCGCCGAGATGTGTATCTCCGTTTGTAGCTAGTACCTCAAATACTCCGTCTCCTAGTTCAAGTACAGATACATCGAATGTACCGCCACCTAGGTCGTATACGAGGATTTTCTGTGATCCGTCAGCCTTGTCTAGTCCGTAAGCTAGCGATGCAGCTGTTGGCTCATTGATGATTCTCTTTACATCGAGTCCTGCAATCTTACCAGCATCCTTTGTAGCCTGCTTCTGTGCATCGGAGAAGTATGCAGGAACTGTGATTACAGCCTCTGAAACCTTCTCTCCGAGGTAAGCTTCAGCATCTGCCTTAAGCTTTCCTAATATCATAGCTGAGATATCTTGTGGAGTGTAGCTCTTGCCATCGATCTCTACAGTGTAGTTCTCGCCCATGTGTCTCTTGATAGAAGCGATTGTTCTATCTGGGTTAGTTATAGCCTGTCTCTTAGCAGTCTCTCCTACTAGTCTCTCACCGTTCTTGGTGAATGCAACTACAGATGGAGTCGTCCTTGCACCCTCTGCATTTGCGATTACCACTGGTTCACCGCCCTCTAGAACGGCTACACAGCTATTTGTTGTTCCTAAATCAATTCCAATAATCTTGCTCATTTTATTTACTTCCTTTCATATAAGAAATCTTAATTTACTAATTTTATGTACTCGCCTTTTGTGCTACCGCACTACTTTGCGACAGTAACCATTGAAGGTCTAATGACCTTTCCGTTAAGGGTATATCCCTTCTGGAGCACGCTACAAACCTTATTGCTGTCGTAATCTTCACTATCTGCTGTCATAACTGCGTTATGCATGTTAGGATCAAACTCTTCACCAAGAGCCTTCACTTCCACAAGTCCAGACTTCGTGAGCACTCCGAGCAATTGATCAAAGATAAGTTTCATACCCTGCGCATAACCTTCTACATCTGTGGAATTATCAGTCGCGAGCGCTCTCTCGAAATTATCAAGTACCTCGAGTAGTTCAGTTACAATCTTTTCATTTGCATAAGAATGTATATCGGACTTCTCCTTTGCAACTCGCTTCTTATAATTCTGAAACTCTGCCATCAATCTGAGGTATTTGCATCGCCATTCTCTTCAGCTTCCGCTTTCTTGCTATTATCTTCTGTAGCGTCCTCCGAAGCATTATCCTCGGAACTTTCTGAGGATTCAGGCTGCTCATCTTCTTTTGATGTTGTTTCATTTTCCATATTGTTATCTATTGAATCTGAAGTTTCAGTCTTAAGCTCTTCTGTCGCTTTCGTCTGAGCTTCAGCTTGATCGCCATTAATCTTCTTCTCTTCAGTCATCCTTAATTTCCTTTCCCTCGCTTAGCAAGAACGATTTACTGAGATTCTCAGTCAGATACTCCATAATAGAAGTAACCTCGCTGTAGTTCATACGTGTCGGTCCAATTACACCGATCTTTCCTATCAATTTACCATCTACATGATATGTCGCTGTTACAAGCGAGCAATCTTTCATCGAAGAATCGTTATTTTCATCTCCTATAGTCACGATTATTCCATCATCACGCTGGAGCATGTCCTTCGCAAATTCATCCTTCTTGCTAACTAGCTCGATAAAAGCCTTTGCCTTATCAATGCTACTGTACTCAGGAATATTAAATATATTAGTCAAGCCTTCCATGTATAGATTGACATTGAGCATATCCTCAAGCGTCTTCATAAAGTTAGGCATAATCTTGCTTGCTAGTGGACTCATCGCCTCAAGGTCAGAATTGAAATCTGCGATAATCGATTTCTTAAGGGCCTCATCTATCGTAGTCCCCTTATAGTTATACGTCATCGACTTGCTCAAAACCTCTAGAGACTCAGGTGTATATGGAACATCCACTTTAAGCGTAGTATTGTTAACATTACCTGTATCCGAAACTATCATTAACACGATTGTGGCTTCATCTACTGGGAGTAGCCTTATGAACTTTAACGTGTCGCAGCTTGCTGATGGTGTCATCGCAAAGGATGCAAGTTTTGTAATATCAGATAGAAGCTCTGCGGCCTGCTGAAGTGTCTGATTAAACTCAGCCACACTCACCTGCATTCTCTCGTTAATAATCTCTTTTTCCTCTGGCGAAAGATCGTGCTTACTCATCAGACTATTTACATAGAGTCTGTAAGCCTTATCAGAAGGCACACGGCCTGCCGAAGTGTGAGGATGAGTCAGGTAACCAAGCTCTTCTAAATCAGCCATTTCATTTCTAATCGTAGCTGGGCTGACGCCTAGTCCATACTTCTTAGCAAGTGACCGCGAGCCAACAGGTTCCGCACTTTTAACATAATCAGTAATAATTGCCTGGAGGATCTGAAGTTTCTCTCACTAATATCCATTGCTCTCCCTCCTGTCCTCAAATTTTCTGTTAGCACTCATCAATATGGAGTGCTAATCACTACACATAGTCTACTATCACAGCCCCCATGTGTCAACATATAAAATGAAATACTATATGTTTTTTTCGTGAAGTGCACATCAGTATATGTTCACACTAAAATAGACCTCGGCATATGCCGCGGTCTATTAATATTCATCTCAAAGGATTCTTTTAGAAGATTATTTCCTTACCTTCTGGCGGGCATTTCCGCTTATTGATTCATCTACGTTATTTACCTTCATGACCTGCATTCCCAGCAAATATAAACACCATATACTTAACATACACAAATGCTACGAACGCCGTTGCTATTACTGTCTCTGCTAGAACTATGTTGCTTAGCCATGGAAGTGGATGCCCCATGAGAGCAGAACATGCCATCGTCTGCTTAGTAGCAATCGCACTGATTACAAAAGGGAATGTGAAACCCGCAAAGCTCGGATAGAACTTCTTCAGCAATCCAAGAGAGACAACTAGAGAATATACATACAGTACTGTTGCGACTACGAACATCGCCATAAGCAGCGTAAAGTTCTTCACTTGAACCGATTGAATATATGCTGCGATGCAAAGGCTCATAGGGGCCGCAAATATCCCACTAAGTGGTTTTACCGGTTCTGGCAGCGGATGCACTGCATACCTCTTGATAACTATTACAAGAAGTGGGATCAGTGTAATCAGGCCGAACCAAAATGTCGCTGCTCCAAATCCAGTCTTTCCATACGCAGGTGCAGTTACTCCTGCAACTGCAATTCCTACATATACGATGAACCAAGTCGTGAAGACCTTCTTCTGGTCATATTTTAGCAAGAACTTCGCTGTGAAATACACGATTAATATGACATGTAATACTATAGCGAATATCCAGACAAAGTATGCGCCTTGCCCTATAAATGGTTTAACGTAGGTACTGAGTATCATCAGTGCCATTGGAAAAGTTGCTGCTACTCCAGCCATTACAGGAGTATCCAAATCTTCTTTTATTGTACTCGGATATTTTACGAGCTTTAACAGTATTAAAACCAGCAAAAATGCCGCCAAGATCCCACAGATATTTCGAACCGTCTCCGAATAACTCTGTAGTAGATTTCCGAGGGCAGCTGTTCCAAGCATCACACCACATATGGGAAAAGGTACTTTCTTAATCATAATCACATTCTCCGTTCTCTACAAAAACAATTTTTAAGCTTCAAGTGGCGTAGTTCTAGTCTTGAGATAGTCGTCATGAGAAAGGACTTTGATTTCCCCAGTAGTCTCGATCCCGAGTTCACGAGCGAGTATTTCTGCGGCCTTTGCAGCACACATTCCTGTATAGTAGATACACTGCGACTTATGACCACCCTGGCTCATATCAAATTCTCTTGTAAGAACACGGCAACATGCTGCCTTCTTTGTATTATTCTCTCTAAACCAGTCGTGAAGTTCATTTGTCATGCTCATACATTTTACAACCTCTGGATCCTTAGGCCCCCTTTGCTCATCTCTACCGAAGAACATGCTTATTGCCAGCACCCCACCGTTGAGAGCACCGCAGATACATCCAGATTTACCAACACCGATTGCCATACCAGATGCCATCTTGATAATCTCATGTGGAACATCTAGCTCAAAGTTATCCATAATAACTTCCATAACTGCCTCACAGCAGAAGAATCCCTTGCGATATGACTCTTCAGCCTCAGCCTGTACCTTCGCTAAATCGATAGATTTTGCATTTACTTTCATTTTGTTACCTCCAATCATACCTTCAAACGTATCATCCTTGTGATACATTCTTGACTATTGTAACAAACAATACTCTAAATACCTAAAAATTTTTATATATATTAACAACTTCAATAATTGCTTTGATTTATTGGGGTTAAAATAAGAATAATCAATACCTTTTTATTTTGGACACTTTATCAAAGAAAAGTAACAAAAATAGCGACCTCCTAATAGTGGAAGTCGCCAAAGTTTAGTGACATATTATTGATATTTACAAAGGTAATATCATAGAAGCTATATCTATACTGTGCAGCGAACGATGTAGAGTCCATCCTGATATGTATCCACGTAGATGTACCCTCTATCATCTACTATGCAGTCCTCAGCATGTCCAACATGTGGTCCAGGGAATAGCGTACCTTCATCGATATCAAACCAAGTACCTTCTGGATCTGGTGGCATGAAGTAGGCAATCTCCTTTGGTACGAACGGATCTGAAACATCATAAATACGAAGACCCGCTTGGAAGTGACAGTTATACACTCTGTCATCTCTGCTCTCGAGGCAGTCCTGTCCGAACGCATCGAACATATTATGTGGTCCAAATACCACCCTCTGACCATCGATGATGTTGAAGTTCTCTCCGTGACACTTCTTATACGCTTCTGGTACCTCTGGGTATGGAAATACAGAGATGAGTGCTGGGTTCTCTTTATCAGATGTCTCAATCATTCCAATGATGTTCATAGGCTGACTAGTAATCTTATGGAACATTCCTTCTTCTCTATTGTTATCGAAGTACCATGTTCTCTCGCCTTCTGTGGTAACAATGGCAAATGGTCTATCCCCAAGAGGCATTGCTGTATGCACAGCTGCTCCCGACTGACCGTTACTGAATGGAGGATTTAGAGAGACGTTTCCAAGAAGTCTAGGTCTACTCTTGTCGTGTACATCGATCATGCAAAATCCTACATTAGGAAAAGCTGCATATACGACATCATCTTTTACCGTTATTGCATGTCCATTAGGGAGCTTCATAAATGGCTCAGTCCCAACCTCCGGCATGTCAGATGCCTTCTTGTTACCGAGATACTGTCCATCTGCCCACCAGCTTCCTACTTCTGTCGGATTAGTTGGATCCGAGATGTCTACAATTCTTAGGATATACCCTCTGAAGTTGCGTTTACTGCCCATAATATATGCGTAGTCTCCACCATTATAGAAGCTACGATGAACTCCAGGACCATCTTCGCACTCAAACTGTCCGAGCAGCTTAGGATTTAAAGGATCTGCCTCTATGTCGTAAATCTTGAACCCACCCCAATATGGTTGCTCGTGAGTGCCATGTAGAACTCTCATAGTACCACCATAGCAAGCGATCAATTTGCCATCAGCTACCTGCAGCTTAGCGAGGCTCTGTCCATCGTGAACTTCACCTACCCAATCTCCCTCAACCCACTTTGCAACTGGATTTGCAGGATCTGTAACATCGACGATATTAAACCCGTTGTCGCGGAAACAAGCGGTATAAAGATAATATCTGCCATCCTTCGTACGATGCATTCCCATCTGAAAACCCGGTTTCTTATTCAGATCTGAATAACCGACGAACTCAGTGTTTAAAAAGCATCTCTTCTCTTCTAGACATGTTACCCTCCTTATATTTTATATATAAATCTCATACTTAACTAATTGATGACTATAGACTATCACTTAAATAGCCCTATTAGAACCCACAAAAAACGAATAGGTATCAATGCGCATTTTGCATTGATACCTATCATTCTTCAACACTTTTGTTATTCATGCTCTACGACTATCTAGCCTTTGAAGTGTAGCTTAAGCTCTTCTTTAAATAATTTAACCTCTCTGTTCGGTGCATTTTCGTGCCAAGCCAAAGCGACATTCGCTTTGCTACTTATCCCAATCGAGTGAATTTCCGTTCCACCTCCAACAGATACCCATTCGTCTGCCAGTATGATGCCTCTTGCATTTTGCACATTTGCAAACATCGACTCAAGATTAGGAACCACTTCAATCTCTGGTATAAAGTTGTACGGTCTAAGATTAAATCCTATGAGCGAGATAATTTCACGCAGCTTTGGATCTTCGGCGACAAACATCTTTGCACCCTTTAACTCCTTTGGACTATTCACCTTCCTATCTAGAAGTTTATGTGAATAGATTATAGACCGATCAACTTCGGTCACGACTTCATATTCAATTCCCAATTCCGAAGTGCCCTGCATATAATCATCTAGTGACAACACTGCATCTAGCTGTCCTGACTGAAGCTTGTTCATGAGTGCCTCAAAGCTAAGGCATTCAATTCTAACCGAGAAGTCATCGTATGTCTTACGGCATTTATCTATTACTTGTGGGAGAAAATGTGATATATTCCACCCGATATTGTATCCGAGCCTCAGCTCATGCGTCTCGTCCCTAAGCGATTCTCTAGTTTTGGCAAGTTCAGCATCGAACCTCTTAAAAAGACTATAGTATTTCTCACCAGCGAGTGATAACTTAATACTTCTAGAGTTTCCCTGTCAAATAATATCACCCCTAGCTCATCCTCGAGTCCCTTAATCGCACGACTGACTTGGGATTGTGGCACATAGAGCTTTTCAGCGGCCTTTGTGAAATTAAGAAGCCGAGCTGCTTCTACAAAAGCTTTTATCTGTCTATCGTTCATAGTCTATCTCCGCTTTATGTATATCCTATTTTGACTTTACTTCCTTCCAGCTATCGCCATATAGCTTAGTCGTATCAGGGTCGAGATTCCTTAGCAGCGTACAGCGAGCAATCGTCTCCTTGCTAGGAAATAGCGCTGGATTAGAAACGTATTTTGAAGGAATCATTTTGATCGCTGCAGTATTCGGAGTCGTATAATATAAATAGTCAAAATTGCGCTTCGCTACTTTCGCTTTGCACATGTAGTTTATGAATCTTTCAGCATTTCGCTTGTTGCGAGCACTCTTAGGTACAACCCAAGAATCGATAAAGAACTCCGACCCTTCCTTAGGAACCACAAATTCAATATCTTTATTGAGATCGTGCGTATAGTTATATTCACCATTCCACACAACGCCAATTGCAGCCGATTTATCTGCTAGCAGATCTCTCGCCGAATCATTTGCGTATTTATATACTAGCTTCTTCTGATCCTTAAGTGCATTCTTCGCCTCTTCAATTTCTTTAGGATTTGTGGTGTTAGGTGAATATCCAAGTCTGAGGAGCGAGATTGCAAAAGCATCGCGTACACTATCCTGCATGACTATGTTGTTCTTAAAATCAGGATCCCATAATACGTTCCACGAGTCTACCGTCTTGCCCTTCACCATCTTCTTATTGTATAAAATCCCAGAAACACCAACCAGGTACGGAACAGAATATTCATTGCCTGGATCATACTCCTCGGCTTTTCTCATGTAGTCTTCATCAAGATTTTTAATGTTTCTGATATTCTTTTTGTCCAATTTCTGCAGCAGATTCTCGTCCCTCATCTTGCTTATCATATAATCTGACGTACACACTACATCATAGTTCGCAGAACCATTCTTTATTATAGGGTACATTTCCTCTGCAGTATCATATGTATCCTGAATTACTCTTATTCCAGTATCAGCTTCGAAATCCGCAACAACCTCCGGGTCGTAGTAATCTCCATAGCTGTATACATAAACTTCTCCATTTTCGCCACTTCTACATCCTGTCATTGTAAGAAGTAGCAGTAGTAGTAGAGAACCCATTATCAATTTCTTCATGCCCTTTTTGGCTCCTTATCCCTATTCACGTTGACGATCAATAATGCTACTAGAGCTATCAGAAATATTATCGTAGATAGCGCATATAGCGATGGTCTGATTCCGATCTTTACCTCGCTATATATGAGTGTCGATATAGTATTGATGCCTGCACCCCTGGTAAAGTGTGTAACTACGAAGTCATCTACTGACATCGTAAACGAAAGAAGCGCACCAGACATTATTCCCGGCATGAGTTCAGGAAGAACGACCTTTCTAAAAGCATATGGACGTGAAGCCCCTAGGTCCATCGCAGCTTCAAAAAGGGTATCCGTCCTCTTGTTAAGTCTCGGCCGTACTGAAAGTATCACGTACGGTATACAGAATGTAACATGTGAGAATAGTATAGTCATATAGCCTAGCGATACTCCAAATAGCAGAAACGATAGCATCAGCGAGATACCAGTTACGATATCAGCGTTAAGCATAGGTATGTTGTTCACTGCTAGGAGAGTCTGCTGCGCACCAGGTCTTAGCGACTCAATTCCGAGCACTGCCAAAGTACCGATTACAGTTGCGATAAGTGAAGCTAAGATAGCTATCGAAAATGTATTTACAATAGCTCCAAGTATGAGTCTGCTGTGAAACATCTCCTGGTACCACTTCAGCGAAAATCTCGTAAAAACCGACATCGAACGGCTCTCGTTGAATGATAGGAATATGAGCGTTAGAATCGGCAGATACAGGAAGAGCATTATTATTATCAAATACATATTTCCGAAGAATTTCTTCATAATAAATGATCCTCCTCTCCATCGCCAAACTTCTGGACTATAAGCATGCTGACGATGATAAATACCATCATAACTAGTGAAAGTCCAGAGCCTAGATACCAGTTTGAGTTCACAGTGAATTCCTGTTCGATAATATTTCCAATCAGATTAACCTTGCCACCTCCAAGCATGTTAGATATTACGAATGTAGTGAGTGCTGGGATAAAGACCATGGTCACTCCACTTGCAATTCCAGGGATACTTAGCGGGAAGATAACTCTTCTGAACACATAGAATTTGTCTGCTCCAAGGTCATATGCTGCCTCAATCAGGCGGTTATCGATCTTGGATACGACGTTATAAATAGGAAGCACCATAAATGGCAGGAAGTCGTATACCATACCGAGCACCACTGCTCCAGGTGTTCCCATCATCTCCTGTCTATTTAGTCCTATGGATACGAGCACAGAATTGATCACTCCCTGTCTCTCGAGGAGAACTTGCCATGCCATAGTTCTGAGCAGGAAATTCATCCACATAGGAAGTATAAAGACAAATATCATAAAACCTTGCTTGCCGAACCTGCTTTCCCTCAAAATTAAAGCCATAGGAAAAGCCAGCACAAGACATACCAACGTGCTCACAACTGAGAGCAGCAGAGACATGCCGAGCGCCTCAAGGTGCTGCGAATTAAACATCGCCGTGATATTTTCAAATGTAAAGGCACCGTTTCTATCGGTTATTCCGTAATACGCAATTGTCAAAATCGGGATTATAGTCCCTGCGATTATCCAGATGACGAAAGGTGCTGTATATCCTTTTTTAGATATCAACTTCCTGTGCCTCCTCGTCCTCTGATGTAGGCTTGTGCATGATCTGAATGTTTTCAGGTCTTACATACATACCTATCGTCTCACCAACTTCATGAGAATCATAATTCTGAAGCAGCCACTCCACCTTACCATCCTCACTCTGCACGAGCATCTCGTAGTGAACTCCGATGAACAGCTTGCTGATAATCTTGCCGTTCATGATGCCTTCTCCATACTCACGAATCTCTATATCCTCGGGTCTAATTACCGCATCGACAGGCTGACCGACATTAAATCCATTTTCCCTACCATCGATACATTTAAATGCATGCCCGTCTATCTCAACGAGCTTATCGTCCACCATCTTGGCATCGACGATGTTACTATCTCCGATGAAGTCTGCTACAAAGCATTTTCAGGCTCATTATAAATTTCTTCAGGCGTTCCCATCTGCTGAATATAGCCATTGTTCATGACGATGACAGTGTCCGACATCGTCAGAGCTTCTTCCTGATCATGAGTAACAAATATAAATGTAATGCCTAGTTCCTTCTTGAGTCTAACCAGCTCGTACTGCATCTCCTGTCTGAGCTTAAGATCAAGAGCCCCAAGTGGCTCATCTAGTAGCAGAACTCTAGGTTCATTAACTATCGCACGTGCCATAGCAACCCTCTGCTGCTGGCCACCTGACATCTTGTCGACTCTTCTATTTCCATAACCGTCGAGATTAACGAGCTTAAGTCCGTATGCGATTTTATCCTTTATGTACTGTTCGGATTTACCGCTTACACGCAGCCCAAAAGCGATGTTCTCCTGCACTGTCATGTGCGGGAACAACGCGTAGTTCTGAAATACTGTATTTACATTACGCTGATTCGGTGGAACATTGGTTATATCCTTGCCGTCAAAAATTACTTTCCCTATATCAGGAGTCTCAAATCCTCCGATGATACGCAGGGTCGTGGTCTTGCCACATCCCGATGGTCCTAGCAGCGTTACAAATTCGTTCTCCCTGATTGAGAGCGAGATATCGCTTAGCACCTCGTGGTCGCCGTAGCTCTTTCCTATGTTGTCAAGTCTGATTAACTCGTTCAAAATCTTCCTCCAATGTTGCTGTAAAAGCATTATCATTAAGTTCTAGAAACTAGGCGGCGAACTCACCCATATAATCTCAGCACCCTTGCTAGAGCTTATAAAATGCTCTTGCTCTGGGTATATATAGAACGACTCGCCCTTTCCCACATGATATGCGTCACTTCCTATATGCACATCTATGCTGCCTTTGATGACGTATCCGAATTCCTCACCTTCATGAGGATTATCAGGTATCGTAGTGCCACCAGCACCTATGGTCACTCTGATAGGCTCCATATTGTTTTTCTGTGCATTGGGAACAATCCATTCAATCGTACTCTTGTGACGCTCATCTTCCTTAACGAAGTAATCATCTTCGCTAAATACGACCTGCGGTCTTTCCTTCTCTGAGAAAAATGACGTGAGATCTGTACCAAGAGATATAACAATGTCCTCTAGTGTTGCAATCGAGGGAGATGTCAAATCTCTTTCCACCTGTGAGATAAACCCTTTCGATAGTTCTGCCCTATCTGCGAGTTCCTCCTGAGTGAGTCCCCGTTCTATTCTAAGCTCTTTAATTTTCTCTCCGATTTCCATCTATCGTCCAATCTAAATGCTTTGTATTTGCAGTATATTCACACGAAAGTGCCTTGTAATATTATTTACTGCCATGCATTATAATAAATAATTAGTTTAGTATTTGTAAACCAACATCACTATTATAATCACATTAACCGCAGTGTCAATATATTAATCTCAAATCTCAATATATTAAACAAAGTATCCAGACAAATAAAGAGCCCCAGTCCTCTCTCTCGAGATTTCTGAGGCTTTTTTTCTATATGTAGTATCAATATAGATGCGTGACACTACTTCTCAATATCGTGCAGCATTTGCATTATAGACTCGTCGAGAGCTGTCGTGTCAGCAAACTCGATTCGTCCCTGATCGCTCAGTGTAGCTAGATCAGGATTGATTGGGAGCTTTGCAAGCACCTTAAGACCATTCTCTGATGCAATTTCGTCTACATGGCTCTTTCCAAAGATCTCGTACTTCTTGCCGTTATCCGGGCACTCGAAGTAGCTCATATTCTCAACAAGACCCAAGATAGGAACATTCATCATCTTCGCCATCTTTACTGCCTTCTCAACTATCATAGATACGAGCTCCTGTGGTGATGTAACTACGATGATTCCATCGATTGGAAGTGACTGAAACACTGTGAGAGGCACATCGCCTGTTCCAGGTGGCATATCGATGAACATCACATCGAGATCTCCCCATGCTACATCTGTCCAGAACTGTGTTACAGCCCCTGCGATTACAGGGCCTCTCCACACTACTGGGTCACTTTCGTTTTCTGTGAGCAAATTGAGCGACATAACTTTAATCTCTGATGCACTCTTACCTGGAATAATACCAATCTCACTGCCGTAAGCCTTATCATGTATGCCGAACATCTTTGGAATTGAAGGTCCTGTGATGTCAGCATCCATAACTCCAACCTTGCATCCGTTTCTATTAGCCGTTACAGCTGATAATGCGGTAACCATCGATTTACCAACGCCACCTTTACCACTGACAACTGCTATAACCTTCTTAACACTGCTATGCTCATTTAGCTTCTCATGACCACCATGCGCACCGCCTTCTCTTGATGGGCAGCTTGACCCGCAGCTTGAACAATCATGGCTGCAGGATTCAGGTGTCTGCATATTATCTGCCATTTCATTCCTCCTATATATCCAATTACCTATATGTTAATCGTGCTCATTTATTGTACTACAAATTCAGAAATTCCTAAACGTATTCTTGTCCGTTCATCCTATCAACGTAGTGACAAGCCTTCGTTGCAGCAATGGATCCGTCGGACACTGCAGTAGTTAACTGCTTTAATTCCTTTGATCTGCCATCTCCAGCTACGAACACGCCAGGAGTACTTGCTTCACAGGTTTCACCGATATCGAAATACCCAGCCTCATCAGTAGCTACAAGATTTGCAAAGGCTTTCCATTCGGAATCTTGCCGATAGCTACGAAGAGAGCACTGACATCGATATCCCTAGTTTCACCTGTCTCGTTGTTTTTGACGGTAATCGACTCCAGCGCCTTATCTCCGTTCACGCCTACAACATTGCTAGTCATTACAAACTCAACATTATCAAGTGCTTTCAGCTCATCTACAACTGCCTGCTCCGCTCTGAACCTATCTCTCCTGTGAATTATAGTGACCTTCGAACAGATATTGGCGAGAAATGCCGCATCTTCTACAGCTGTATTTCCCCCCGCCATATACTGCGACTTCCTTGTTCCTGAAGAACGCACCGTCACACACTGCGCAGAAAGAAATTCCACGGCTTATTAGACCATCTTCACCAGAAATTCCCATCTTTCTATTATCAAGTCCAGTGGCAAGCACAACGGCTGTAGCTTCATACTCGTCGCTATTACCCTTAATCTTGAACGTTCCTCCCTCAGTCTCTGGCGTAGTAACTTCAGTTATTTCATCCATGATGATTTCTGCGCCGAACGATTCAGCCTGCGACTGAATCTTCATTGCATACTCTGCACCGTTCATTCCTGGCGCAGCAGGAAAATTATCTATAGAATCTGTGAAAGTAATCTGCCCTCCTATAAGTCCACGCTCGATAACTGCAGTTGACTTGCCTGCTCTAGCTGCATAAATTCCTGCAGTAAGGCCTGCTGGTCCTCCGCCAATAATTGCAACATCATACTTCTTTCCCATCTCTAGTACCTCCGTATAATTGATTCCTTATGTATGTATTCTTACGATGAACCTATAGCACACCGTTATTATCTTAAGTTCATTATACCTCATGAACTTTATGGATTATGAAAATTCTGTGATTTTTTTAATTTTTGTGCAATCTAATTTTATAGTTTAGAACTATATCATTTTTTTGTTGATAAATTCTTGAATTATCTGACGACTAGTAGTATATTATTAGCAGACAGCACTAGAGAGTGCTAACAGCGAGATAAATAATCTTATGAAAGAAGGTTTTGATATGGAAAAAATGAAATTTAAAGCGGAGTCGCAGCGACTCTTAGATATGATGATCAACTCTATCTACACCAACCGCGAGATATTTATGAGAGAGCTTGTCAGCAATGCGAGCGATGCGATTGATAAGCGTTATTATAAGGAAGCCGAAGATGGCTGTACAGGAAAATCTAGAGATGATTACGAAATCAGAATTGCAGTTGATAAAGACGCGAGAACTCTTACAATCTCAGATAACGGAATCGGTATGAGCAAAGAGGAACTTGAAAATAACCTCGGAATAATTGCCAACAGCGGTTCTCTTAAATTTAAAGCAGATAACGCTGAATCGATGAAGGATGTAGATATCATTGGTCAATTTGGTGTCGGCTTCTATAGCGCGTTTATGGTTGCGAAGAAAATTCAAGTAATCTCTAAGGCCTATGGCTCCGACCAGACATATATGTGGGAGAGCGAAGGTGCCGAAGGCTTCACAATCGACAAGGCAGAGCGTACAGATGTTGGAACTGACATAATCATATATCTTAGGGATGATACTGAAGACGATAAATACTCCGAGTTCCTAGACGAGTTTAGGATTAAAAGCATCATTAAGCAGTATTCCGACTACATCCGTTACCCAATCGTAATGAACGTTACAAAGCAGCGACAGAAACCAGCCTCTGAGGAAGAGATGAATTCTGAGGATTATAAGCCTGAGTACGAGACTTATACTGAGGACGAAAAACTCAACAGCATGGTGCCTCTATGGAAGATGAAAAAAAGCGAAATAACAGATGAACAGTATAGTGACTTCTACAAAAAGACATACATGGCATGGAGCGATCCGCTAAAAGTAATCCACACTAATGTTGAAGGTGTAATATCATATGATGCACTGCTATTTGTACCTAGCGACGTGCCTTTTAATTACTATAACAAAGACTTTAAGCCAGGACTTCAGCTCTACTCGAGTGGCGTCCTAATCATGGATAAATGCGAGGATCTTCTACCAAGTTACTTTGGATTTATCAGCGGTCTAGTTGATTCTCCTGATTTATCGCTAAATATCTCAAGAGAGATGCTCCAGCAAGATAGACAGCTTCGTGCTATCGCACAGAGACTAGAGAAGAAACTGCTACAGACTTTCGGAGAGATGCGAGATAAAGAAAGCGAGAAGTATGAAAAGTTCTTTGAGAACTTTGGAATCCAGCTCAAATACGGAGTATATGATAACTTCGGAGCAGATAAGGATAAGCTTAAGGACTTGCTTCTATACTATAGTAGCACCACCGAAAGCATGACTACGCTGAAAGACTATGTCTCAAGGATGGCTGACGACCAGAAATACATATACTATGCTGCTGGTGAGTCGAGAAGTAAAATTAAGATGATGCCGCAGATGGACCTCTTTGCAGATAAGGGCTATGAAGTTCTTTATTGTACTGATAATATTGACGAATTCGCATTTATGGCGATGAGAGAATACGATGGCAAAGAGTTCAAGAATATATCCGACAAGGATTTAGGATTTGAGAAAACTGAAGAGGAGGTAAAAGCTCAAGCGGATAAAAACGAAGCGGCGAAGAGTACACTGGGTGCGATCAAAGAAGCCCTAGGCGATAAGGTATCATCTGTAATCCTATCGACCAGACTCAAGAATCATCCTGTATGCTTCGCAACATCTGACGGAGTGTCTATTGAGATGGAGAAGATCCTCAAAGCTCAAGCAGCAATGTCTGGTAACAAAGAGCTATCAGGCGTTGAAGCAGATAAAGTCCTTGAGCTTAACGGCGACCTACCGTTCTTTGATGCTATTAAGAAGGCCGTAGAAGCCGGAGATAGTGACAAAGTGAACGACTATGCAAATCTCCTGTATGATCAGGCGCTTGTGCTCGAAGGTATGCCAGTTGAAGATCCGCTAGCATTTGGAGAGAGAATCTGTAAGCTCATGAAGTAAGCTGCTTCCCCTGCCAAGTAATATCATGACAGCGGGGGACTTGTACTTCTAATGCTAAATCCAAACACATAATCTCTATGTAAAACAAGACCGTGGCTTTGCAGCCACGGTCTTTGTTATTTGCTTAATCTATCGGATAGCCGATAAACAGGTGCTACTGTGCTGCCTGTCCTGCCTGAACAGACTTGATTGCTGTGAACATTCCACCCATCATTGCATCTAGGAAGTCAACGTTGCTGTTAATATCAGTTGTCCATTCGCCCTTGTCGTTCTTTGTACAGTTGATAGTAACTGTCTTCTTGTAAGACTTATCTTTTACACTGTTTAGGTTCTGGAACATCAGATTGTAAACATAGTCCTTAACATCTGTTGTTGCAGTGATCTTTCCGCTCTTAGCGTCAGATACTACGGTATCATAAGTAGTCTTGTAAGCTGCACCGAAGTCGTATGTCTTAATCTCAACCTTTACAGTTGCTTTCTTTCCATCAACCTTCTCGTCCTTTACTTCATAATCGAAGTCCTGAACCTTCTTGATGAACTTGTCATACTCTTTTCCATACTTCTGCTCTAGAGTTTTGTCGTTGAATAGCTTAGAAACGTTCGAAGAAGTCTTCTCAGTCTTAATCTGCTTGAGGTTATCCTCTACAACGCTCTTAGGTGACTTGCTGCCACAAGCTGTTAGCGCAAACATAACTAGTACAAGCATGCTCACAATAAGTAGTGTCTTTTTCTTCATTATAGTTCTCCCTTTCGTGACTATTTTATCGCCTTTCGGCACTCTCCATTAAACACTGTTATACCGTACTTGTCAAGTGCGGATAATAAGATAGAGGCGTATTTCCTTGAAATTTCAAGCTTATCTCGATAATCAGCGAGAGTGAATCCTTCTGGCTTTTCAGTTCCAAGTTCACGTACAGTTGCAGTTGCTATATCCCATGCTTTGGTATCGATATAGTAGCTTGCATCGAGTTTAAAGATCTCTCCTCGTGACACGAGCTCATTTTGAATGGCGCTAGCAATATCTTTGTTACCTGCGAGTTCATATATATCTTCATTTTTAATCGTTTCGACGCCAGCTTTATAATACATTTTCTTAATATCATCCATCAGGGCAAGCTGCTCATCTGAGAACTCAACCTTGAAACCTGCAACCGAAATCGTCTTCTCCTTGTCCTCGAGCATACCCGAATCTAAGAACTTAGAAATAATCGCCTGCCCTAGCTTATCATCCTCGATATGGCGATACTCCTTAATCCTGCTTAGCAGCTCTCTCTTAGGGATCCCATCTACCATAGGATTCTGGCTATGATACTCTTCGATTATCTTTGAAACAGTATCCTCGAGTATTTTTAACTTATCCTCGTTTACGATAGAGCCATCTGCAAGTATTACCACCCTGCCTTGGTCGGCGAGTGATTTAATAGCTTGTTTTATTTCAGAAGTCGTGAGTCCAAGCTCCTGCCTAAGCTCCTCTTCTTTGTAATATTTCCACTTCCCGGACTTTAGATGAATGATATCTCCTATATCGCCAGCAGCAAGTATCTCGAAGTCAGCTAAGACATCGTCACGGTTTCTCTTATGTTTCTCAGGATTTGCATCAAGCACCCTGCCACCACCAACTGTAATAACCGGCGAATAGAACCTTATGATAAATTTATCTCCTCTTCTTACCGCTATGGGTTCTTCGAGCCTTAGCTGCACAAAAGTCTTATCTCCACTCACCATAACATCTCTGTCCATGATAATAACCTTTGCTAAAACTTCTTTGCCGCCGGTATATAGATGAACTCTGCTGTTATTTAATATCTGCCTATCGCTGCTGTTAAAAATGCTCATCTCCACGTCGAGCATATTGGTCACAGTAACGGCACCTGATGCAGCTAATACAGAGCCTCTAAGCACATTTTCCTTCTTAACACCAGATAGGTTCACAGCCGTTCGCTGTCCAGCAACCGCCTCATCAGTATCGTTGCCATAAGTCTGGATTCCTCTTACCTTCACAGGCAATTCCTCAGGATATATATTCAGGTCATCATTGAGTTTTAACACACCATCCACTAGAGTTCCTGTGACGACAGTTCCAAATCCCTGCATAGAAAAAACTCTATCTATAGGCAGTCTGAATAGCTCAGGCTCCTCGCGCCTCTTTGACTCACGGTCACATTTCTTTAATATTTCTGCTTTCAGAACATCGATGTTTTCGCCTGTCTTGGATGAAACAGCTATCATGGGTTTTCCCTCAAGAAAAGAGCCCTTAAAATAGTCCTTTACATCCTCGACTAGCATCTCAAGCCACTCCTCGTCCACCATATCCTTTTTGGTGATTGCGATGATACCATCATCGATTCCGAGCGCTTGCAGTATTTCAAATGCTCTTTAGTCTGTGGCATGATGCCTTCATCTGCTGCAACTATAAATAACACGAAGTCAACACCACCGATTCCAGCAAGCATATTTTTGATAAATTTCTCATGCCCTGGCACATCAATTACACCGATATTATAGCCTGCATCATTATCTATGTGAGCAAAACCGAGTTCGATGGTAATTCCACGCTTCTTCTCTTCGGATAGTCTATCTGTATCGATACCAGAAAGAGCTTTAATCAGCTGCGTCTTGCCGTGATCGACGTGACCAGCTGTGCCAATAATTACGTTTTTCATCTATTCCACTTCCCTTAGCGCTGCTGCTATATCATCAAGCTCGCGGTCAAGCACAGTTCTTACCGAGAACAGCAGTTCATCCTCGTGAATTCTTGCGATTACAGGAATTTCATGTTTTCTAAGTGTCCTCTCAAGTCCCTTAGTAGTAGTTTTATCTGATGTCACAGCTACCGCAACACCTGGTAAAAATACCATCGGAGCAGACCCACCACCAATCTGGTCATCTGCATCAACAATTTTAACATTGAGCTTGCTATTTGACGTACGGATCTTGTCAGCTAAACTCTCAGCTCTTTCGAGCAGAACTTCGTGAGTTGTCGTAATCATGCGGAGCACCGGGATATCTCGCATCGCAACGGATATGTCTCTGTATTTTTTTAGCGTCTCTTCCATCGCTGCAAAAGTCATCTTATCCACTCTAAGTGCACGTGCCAGAGGATGCTTCTTCATCTTCTCGATGTATTTTCGCCTTCCAGCGATAATCCCAGCTTGAGGACCGCCGAGCAGCTTATCACCACTGAATAGAATGACATCGATTCCCGTACCTAGGGACGCAGGCACATTAGGTTCATCAAGCCCATAATCAGCGAGGTTCACCATCAGTCCATTACCCATATCGAAGATAACCGGGATATCGTGCTCCTTGCCAATAGCAACTAAATCATCGAGTTCAGCCTCTTCAGTAAATCCCATGATTTTATAATTGCTGGTGTGGACCTTCATGAGGGCGCCAGTGTTTTCATTTATCGCCTTTTCATAATCACTAGGCTTAGTCTTGTTGGTAGTCCCAACCTCATGAAGAGTCGCACCGCTCTGCTCCATGATATCAGGAATTCTAAACGCTCCTCCTATTTCAACTAGCTCACCTCTCGATACCACGACCTCATGGCCCTCCGCCATAGCAGAAAGCACAAGCATCGTAGCGGATGCGTTGTTGTTGACGATCATGACATCCTCAGCACCGGTAAGTTCAACCATGAGTTCCTGCAAAATATCATGTCTTGAACCACGCTTTCCTAGCTTAACATCGTATTCGAGATTCGAATATCCTCGCGAAACCATCTCTACATTGCGCACTGCATCTTCACAGAGTGGCGCTCTACCGAGGTTTGTGTGCAAGATGGTTCCTGTTGCATTAATTATTCCGTGCAGATGATTCACTTCGTCAGCTTCGAGTCTATCCTTAATCTCATCAGCGATATACGAGATGCTTAGTTTCTTCACGTCATAATGCTCTAGTTCATCATCGCTTAGAGCAAGAATTTCGGCACGCACCTCATCTATAACCTTCCTGGCCATAGATGTTACAACATCTCTTCCGCTTTTCTCGAAGGCATTAGAAAAGAGGTGCTCTTTAAGCACCTCATCTATCTTCGGAATCTGTCGTAAAACTTCATTTCTTTTCATATTATTACTCCCATGCAAACTTAAATGGCGGGAGTGCGTGGGAATCGAACCCACCCGAGAAGGTATCAGCTCCTCATATCGGTTTTGAAGACCGTAAGGCACACCAGCACCTATCCACCCCCAAGTTACATACTTTGTCATTATATCATCAAAGCTAAAGCCTATCAACAGATAGTTGAATGGATATGCGCCATTTGCGGATAGTATAACAGAATTTTTGTATTAGCTCATAACTCATTTATCATCGCCTTTTATAAAGATTCGCATGTATATTAATAAGCACCACATCAACTATGTAACCTCTTTATGATATAATAAGAAACACTCATTTCTAATAATGGAACTATTATTTCGTGGGAGGCTTTTGATGATTTATCTAGATAATGGAGCCACTTCCTTCCCTAAACCACAGGAAGTTGCTGATGCAGTCTATGAATATATGACCAAGGTGGGAAGCAACATCAACCGAGGTGGTTATGAAAAAGCTTATTCGGCTGCCGAAGTAGTCCTCGAGACCAGGGAGATGATCGACTCGATGATGAATGGATATGGCGCGCGCAATGCAATATTTACACCTGGCAACACGTATGCGCTCAACTTTTTAATAAAGGGTTTAGCTCGAACAGGAGACAGATTCCTCACTAGCCACATGGAGCACAATGCAGTCTATAGACCACTGCACCAGCTTCAGGAAGACGGTGTAATTAAGTATGAGTGCATGCCTTGTAACGAACTTGGACAGCTCGATCTCGATAAAGCTCTAGATATGATCACTCCAGATATCAAGGCTGTTGTCATGCTTCACGCGTCTAATGTGAGTGGCACCATACTTCCTATCGAAGATATAGGGAGAAAATGTCACGAGGAAGGTGTGCTCTTCATAGTAGATGCAGCGCAAACAGCAGGAAATACCCCTATCGATATGCAGAAGTGCCATATCGACGGACTTACTGTTCCAGGCCACAAATCACTTCTGGGTCCACAGGGTATTGGCGTTATGCTCATCAACCCAGCGATCAAAGATGATATCATCCCTATAATTTCAGGGGGTACCGGTAGTCACTCTGATATGGCTGATATGCCTTCAGAACTTCCGGACAGATTCGAGAGTGGCACTCTCAACTTGCCAGGAATCTTCGGGCTTCATGCGGCTCTCAAGTGGGTTCAAGAGCATTTTGACGAGGTTCGCGCACATGAAGAGAAACTTACCGCAAGGATGCTAGAAGGAATCGCTAATATAAAAGGCGTACGTCTTGCTGGAATGCCTAATACAGACGGCAGAGTAAGCGTAGTCTCCATCGATTTTACAGATGAAGATAACGGCATCTGTGCGTTCAACCTTGAGCATACGTACGGGATTAACACGAGAGTTGGACTGCACTGTGCACCGCTTGCGCACGAGTCTCTACATACGTTCCCAGAAGGAACTGTTCGATTCTCGATTGGACCATTCAACACCGAGGATGAAATTAACACAGCTCTTAAGGCAATCGAGGAGCTTGCGCTGGCAAGCGATATATAGATATTTTGCAATTCGTTGTGATTATTATAGGAATATGATTTAGCTAGATTCAATAACAGAAAGAGGAAAAGGATAATGGGAGATAACGAAAAGAAATCTTGCTGTGCCATGCCTATGGCACTGGAAGATGTAAGACTTACTGAGATGACTGCTGCTGGCGGTTGAGGAGCTAAAGTAGGACCGGGAGTCCTAAGCGATATATTGTCTAAACTACCTAAGATACGAGATGAAAGGGTTCTGGTTGGATTTGATAGCAGCGATGATGCTTGCGTGTACAAAGCAAGTGATGATCTAGCTATCATCAATAGCATCGACTTCTTCCCACCGATTGTCGATGACCCATATATGTTCGGTCAGATCGCCGCAGCTAACTCACTCAGCGATATATATGCGATGGGTGGAACCCCTAAGCTAGCGATGAACCTACTCACCTTCCCCGCAAAGCTTCCAATAGCAGCTGTTGAAGCTATTCTTGAAGGCGGAAATGATAAGGTGAATGAAGCTGGAGCTATGACAACTGGTGGGCATAGCATAAACGATAAAGAGCCTAAGTACGGACTCAGCGTAACAGGATTTGCACATCCTGACGATATCCTGAGCAACAGTGCTTCTGAGGGTGATTACCTCGTAATCACTAAGAAAATTGGTTCCGGAGTTCTCACAAGTGCTGATAAGGTAAGCCTTCTGAGTGAAGCTGAAAGCAAAGCGTTAAGCGACACCATGGCTGAGCTCAACAGATATGCCTTGAAGCAACCGCAGGCGTAAAGGTCGACGGCTGCACGGATATTACAGGCTTTGGTCTACTTGGACATGGCGCTGAGATGGCAAAATCCGGTGACGTAACTCTTGAGATTTTTGCAGAAAGGGTTCCTCTCATGGACAGGGTGCTCGATTTCGCTTCGCAGGGAATTCTTCCTGGTGGCGCTCATAACAATATGACATACCTAGAGAAGGATGTAATCGACTACAGTGTCGGATTAAAACAGGCTCAGCTTGACATGCTCTACGATCCACAGACTTCCGGAGGCCTGCTCCTTGCTGTAAAGGAGCCTGAGCTAGAAAGACTTCAGTACCAACTCGGAGAGAAGGGCTGTGAGAACGCCATAATCGGAAGGTTCAAGAAGCGTACATCACATTACATTGAAATTCTGAACAAGTAGCTCTGATGCTATATAACGTTCAGGACTTAGTATACAAACTCAAAACATACAAAAAACAGGAAGCGAATTTCATCGTCTTCCTGCTTTTTTCTAATTTGATTTTAATTAAATATCATTCAAATATCCTTCGAAGCATCCTACTTGTGCTGCTCCGCATTCTCAAGTACGAATTTCCTAAACGCCTCGGCAACTGGTGAAAGAAATACGTTTTTGAGTGTAATCATATAGAAGCTGCGAAGCTTGTCGAAGCCATCAATCTTAAGAACCTTAAATTCGTCTGATCTCACAACCTTGTTAACGGTTTTCTCGGAAAGTATCGATGCACCAACGTTATTTGCAACGAGACGCATGATCATGTTAAGGTCATTAGTTCTAGAAATGACTCTGAAGTTATTCTTATCAAAACCCTTAGATGCAACCGTGTCCTCGAAAGACTTACGGGTAGCAGATCCGTTTTCTCTCCAGATAAGCGGGAGCTTCGACATCTCTTCTAGTGTAATCGTATCCTTATCAGTTTCATAAGTACCAGGAACTAGCAGTACTGGGCGGTCATGGAAGATTTCATGCACTTCAATACCTGGTTCAGCAACATACTCTCCAACAAAACCAATCTCCCCACGTCTCTCTAGAAGACTTTCAACCGTTGCCTTGCTATCATTCATCTCGATGTAGAACTGAGTGAAAGGATGAGCATCTGTGAACTTGCGGATAATCTCAGGCAGGAATGCGATTCCTGGCACTGTCGAAGTCTGAAGCTCTAAAACTCCGTCCAGATTATCATCACCATTATCCAGTGCCTCAATAGCCTGCGCTCTAGCATTTACCATCTCGACTGCATACTGATAGAACTTCTGCCCATGAGGTGTCATCTCAACAGTTCTGCCCTTTCTATCGAGCAGTTTAGTGTTAAGCTCCTTCTCCAGCGAACTGATATGCGTGCTGATAGTTGGCTGGGTAAAGAATGTCGCATCTGCCGCACGACTAAAGCTCTTAAACCTAACAACATTTACAAAAGCTTCAATTTGCTTAAAATCCATCTCTCCTCCACTAACCCTTAATCAAAAAGGAGCGCCTCGCTAATGAAACACTCCTGTTAGCTACTGTAAATACTATATTATTTGTAATTTCGTGTCAAACAAACAGCATTATATACGGGTTTGCTATTGAAAAATTCTATTCTACGCCGATAAGATTAGCTTTTTTTATACCTTCTGTCTCCCTCATGTCGAGTATTAGTTGCTCAAGACCACATGTTGCATCATCCATATTAAGGGCTATCATGATAGTCGCAATGTTATTTACAGGTGGACTCTGGTTGATGGTCCATATACTGTATGAATGACTAGCAATCACGCGGATTAACTTCTCCAGCACGCCAGTTTCGTGTCGTAGCTGCATAGAGATTATCGCCCGCTTGCTGGTCTTCTTGGCGCTGAGTTCCATCACGTAATCCTTGTACTTATAGTACGTGCTTCGTGAAATTCCCACAGTGCGCACCGCCTCACTTATATCTGGGACCTCGCCTTCTGCAAGCAGTCTGCTAGCCTCAACAACCTTCTCAAAGTATTCAGGAAGAATTTTTTTATCTACTATTAGATACCTGCTATCCACCTTCTACTCCTTGCCTTCACTAGCGTACTTTAACTTCATCCATCATCTCATCCACATCGATGATATCCCTGTGCTTAACTTCCTTTTCAAATATCGCACGAAGTGGGCTAGGAATCTCTGTGCCAGTAATTTCAGACAATTTCTCCATATCTGCCTTATCATCTCCTGATGCTTCTTCTCCGAGTGCCGCAAGCACTGAACCCGTAAACTTATATGGAGAAGCGGTTGATAGAATCACATTCTTTGTTTGTAGCCCACCATCTCTCAAATACTTGTCTGATGCAGCCCATGCGATAGCAGTGTGTGTATCCATGACATAGCTCGCATCCTTAAACAGTCTACCAATAGCAGCTGCCCCCTCTTCATCCGAACATGCATAGCCTACAAAATCTCTCTTGATCTCAGATAGCTCATCTTCGCTTATCTGATACTCTCCAGTTTCAGCAAGTGATTTCATATACTCTTTAGTCTTGTCAGCGCCACACACGAAGAATAGTAGCCTCTCAAGGTTACTCGATACGAGAATGTCCATAGACGGTGACGATGTCTTGTAAAATTCCCTTTTCTTATTGTAATGACCCGTCTCGAGGAATTCTGTAAGAACATCGTTCTTATTGGAGGCGCAAACTAACTTTCCAACCGGGAGCCCCATCTGCTTAGCGAGGTATCCAGCCATGATGTCTCCAAAGTTTCCAGTAGGAACTGTGTAATCAACTGCATCACCTAGCTTAATCTCGCCTGCATCCACAAGACTCTTATAAGCTGCGAAGTAATATACCACCTGCGGAACTAGCCTTCCTATATTGATGGAGTTAGCGCTCGACAGCGAAACTCCTTCACAAGGTCTCGGAATCTCCTGGAATAATCTCTTAACCCCTGTCTGAGCATCGTCGAAGTTTCCTCTCACTCCGAACGCCTTGGTATTAGCGCCTGATTGAGTTACCATCTGAAGGCGCTGAGTCTCAGATATACCTTTATCCGGATAGAATACTGCTATTCTAATCCCTGGAACATCTGAAAATCCATGAAGTGCAGCGCTGCCCGTATCTCCGCTAGTAGCTGTAAGTATTAGGATCTCATCATGGAAATCATTGAGCTTTGCCGCCTCCGACATTAGGTTAGGAAGCGCAGAGAGCGCAACATCCTTAAACGCACAAGTAGGCCCGCAGAAGAGTTCTAGTATATATCTACCATCTACGCTTACTAGAGGAGTAATCTCTTCTGCTGTGAACTTATCCTTGTAGCTTCTCGTGACGATAGAATCTATCAATTCTTCTCCATAATCAGGAAAGAACTTTCCGAACACCTTCTTAGCCATACCACGGTAGTCCTCGGCTATTATCTCTTTATAATCTAGCTTTAGTTCGGCTAAATCTTCTGGAACGTAAAGTCCCCCGTCTTTAGCAAGTCCATCGAGTACTGCCTGTGACGAAGAAACCTTGTGATTCACATCTCTTGTGCTTATATAATTCAACATTTTATCTCTCTTTTCTGTTGCGTATTTTGTGTTTTTATGATACATTATTCCTCGTAGGAATACAAGTGTTTTTCACACAAGGACACGACATGCAAAAATGGACATAGAGAGGATTTAAGAGTATATAAATATGAAGATTGCAATTCTCGGATACGGAGTAGTCGGAAGTGGCGCATACGAAGTCGCACAGGCTGCTCATAATATAGAAGTAAAGCGCGTGCTCTACAAGAGGCCGATAGATGAACTCGGAGATATCGTAACTACTGAGTACGAAGATATTTTGAAGGATGAGGAGATTGAGCTAGTTGCAGAGTGCATAGGTGGTATCCACCCAGCATACGAATATGTATCTGCTGCTCTTAAGAGTGGCAAGCACGTAGTAACACCTAACAAGAACCTGGTTGCAGCATACTGGGACGAACTACACGATCTCGCTAGAGAGCATGGAGCTGAATTCCGCTACACGGCTTCTGCTGGTGGCGGCATCCCATGGCTTTTCAATCTAAGGCGCCAGTCGAGAAGTGATGAGATTTTATCTATAAGCGGTATCGTCAACGGCACATGCAATTACATTCTGGATACTATGCATAACGAGCCAGTTGATTTTGCAGAGATCCTTGCAAAGGCACAGGAGCTCGGATATGCAGAGAAGGATCCGACTGCGGATATCGGAGGTTTCGATACACAGCGTAAGTGCGTGATTTCAGCGAACCTCGCCTTTGGCACAAGCATTTCCGAAGAAGATGTACCTGTGTTCGGAATTCAGAATATCACAGCTGGAGACATCAAGTATTTTAATGAACACGGATACACTTGTAAGCTGCTCATGAATGCAGGCCAGACAGAAGATGGTGCTTACGCATATGTTGAGCCTACCCTTGTTGGCAGAGGCGCACTCGAGTCCAGCGTTCCAGCGAATAACAACCTCATCAGCCTGACGGGTAATCACATCGGTACGCTAAGCTTCTACGGACAAGGTGCTGGCAAGTACCCTACCGGAACTTCAGTGATTCAGGATGTGCTAGATATTGAAAACGGCTGGAAGTTCTCAGTCAAGAGTGAGAAGAACGATGTATCTGTAGACAACAGCCTTGAAGCTCATAGATATTACGTAAGGGAAAACGGTTCATGCAAGATTACTGAACCACTGAGCGTTACCGAGGCACACAGATTAGCCTCCGAGAGCAGTGACGAGCATTTCTTCATGGCAGGAATAAGGGAGTAGATATATACTAATGATTAAAGTTGCAAAGTTTGGTGGCTCATCGCTCAGTGATGGTGCGCAATTTGCCAAAGTAAAAAATATAATTGAGCAGGACCCTAGTCGCAGAGTGGTAGTAGTTTCGGCACCAGGTCGCCGCACTTCGGATGATAACAAGGTGACAGACCTTCTCTACCTAGTGAAAGCGCACATCAAGTACGATGTATCTTATGACAGTATATTTGAGATGATTGAGCAACGCTACATGGACATCCGCTCTGAATGTGGCCTGTCACTCGACCTCGATCAGGAGTTTGAGATTATCAGAAGTAAGCTAAGCAAGAATATCTCCATGGACTACTTAGCATCGAGGGGTGAATTCCTGAACGCTAAGCTGATGGCTGAGTATCTTGGATACCAGTTTGTGGACTCTGCAGATCTCATCAGCTTCAAGTACAACGGCGATGTAGATATGGAGAAGACAGAGCAGAACTTCAAAGAAATCTTTGATGTATATAACAAAATCGTAATTCCGGGATTCTACGGAAGCCTTCCAAATGGCGATATCAAAGTATTTTCCCGAGGAGGCTCCGACGTATCAGGGGCTATCGCAGCGGCTTCACTAGACGCAGATGTGTACGAGAACTGGACCGATGTCAGCGGCATCCTGATGGTAGATCCTCGCATAGTTGAAAACCCAAAGAGCATCGCCCGCGTTACATACGCAGAGCTCAGAGAGCTTTCTTATATGGGAGCTGCTGTTCTCCATGAAGACACAGTCTTTCCTGTACGAGCTAAGGATATTCCGCTCAACATCAGGAATACCAACGAGCCTGATAATCCGGGTACTATAATCCGCGAGAGCTTCGGCGAAGACAGCCCAGAGGAGAGCAACAGATTCATCACGGGAATTACCGGTAAACGCGATTTCTCATTAATCAAGATAACAAAGGGCAATATCGGAGAGAATCTAAATACACTCCGTAAGGTTCTCAACATATGCGAGCAGCACGATGTGCCTATATCGCAGATTCCTAGCGGTGTTGACAGCTTCTCAATCATCACTCCATCATCTAAGCTCGAGCAGTGCAAGTATGATGTGCTAGCGGCTATCAAGAAGGAATGTGGAATCGATGCCGAGATTGACCAGGGTATCAGCATGATTGCTATCGTCGGCAGACAGATGGCATACAAGGCAGGAATTTCCGGCAAGCTATTCGGAGCGCTAGGTGTTAACAAGATCAACATTCGTATCATCGAGCAGTGTGCGGATGAAATCAATATAATGATTGGTGTGTTTAACGAAGATTTTGAAAAAGCGATTCGCGTGCTATACGAAAGCTTTGCAAAGTAGCAAGAAAGGGGTTTGGGATCGGTCAGATTCCAGTAGATAAGATATGAAAGAATACAGATTAGGAATACTCGGTGCCACTGGTGCCGTTGGACAAGAGATGCTAAAGGTACTTCAAGAGAAAGACTTCCCTCTATCAGAGCTCAGACTACTCGCTAGCAAGAGAAGTGCTGGCAAGGAAGTTCAAACTGAGAAGTACGGAACAGTCGTGATTCAGGAGGCAACTGATGACGCATTTGCAGGACTAGACTTCGTGCTCGGTGCTGCGGAGAACGATATTTCAATTAGATTCACCGATGCAATTAAGGCTTCAGGGGCTACGTATATTGATAATTCTAGCGCATATAGGCTCGATGATAACGTACCTCTAGTTGTTCCAGAGATCAATCCAGAGGACGCCTTTAAGCATAGTGGAATTATTGCGAACCCAAACTGCTCGACTATAATCACACTTGTTGCTATAAACGCAATCAATAAGCTCTCCCCTATCAAGGGGCTCTATGCCTCGACTTACCAGGCAGTGAGCGGAGCTGGTGCAGGTGGACCGATTGAATTATTCGAGCAGACGAAGCAGTACTAGATGGAGAGAGTAGCTCAATAGAGCCAAAGGTATTCCAGCACCAGATTGCTTTTAACCTAATTCCACAGATTGGTGGTTTTGGAGACAACCTCTACACATCTGAGGAAATGAAGCTTCAGAACGAAGGTCGTAAGATCCTTCACCTTCCTGAGCTAAAGGTATCTTGCACATGCGTAAGAGTTCCTGTTGAACGTTCGCACTCAATCTCTGTAAACGTAATCACAGAAGATAGACTAGAGCTTGATGACGTTAGAAAGTCTATCGCAAGTGCTAAAGGCTGTAAGCTCGTAGATGATCCTGAATCACTTAGCTACCCAATGCCAATCGATACTAGCGATCAGGACATCGTATTCGTTGGACGCATCAGACGTGATCTTGTATGCGAGAACGGTATCAACCTATGGTGCGCAGGAGACCAGGTTCGTAAGGGTGCTGCAACTAACGCAGTGCAGATTGCTGAGCTGCTGATCAACGCCTAAAACAGAGCTTTAAAGCTGAGCGATACAAGAATTCAATAAACAAAAGACAAAGCAGGAGGACAGCGCTATGCCGCATGTCCTCCTGCTTTATATAGTTATAGAAAAAGCTTCACACCCTCGGATTATTTTAATTATAGCTTCACTTATTTTTTGTACTGTCAATACGAGATCTTTTAAATTCTGTCGTCTTTCTTATTGCTTGCATAATTCGTACTCAATATGACATCTCCCATTGTCCATATGCTTATTATTCCAGAACCACAGACACAACCATTCTTATATATGTATCCTCGAAAAACCGTATCATACACGCTGTATGTCTCCGTTATAATCTCAAAAATCCCATTTGGGAATTTATCTACAAATTCTCTCATTCTGTATCTTGTTCCGGTGAATAATCCATATCCAAGCTCAGAATCAAAAACTATGACATCGCATTCTTCGTAATCAATGCCTTCAAACAGCATAGTAGCAGGATAGCTTTCTCACTATCACCATTATACTCATACACTTTGTCAAGCGTCAGAGTAAGACGCTCTGCTTCTACACTGATTTTGATGATTCTACTATCATGAAGACTGAATGGTATGTTGTTATCAACTCTCTTTTTTATATTCATAACCACCTCCGCATTAGTATTAACATTAACTAAATCAATGCTAATTCTTCTGGGAGCGCATCGGGAGCAAAAAAAGCTACTCCTATAATAGCAACAAATATCCCCGCTGCTATTATTAAATCTTTAGCATTTCTAAGATTGAGCCCCCTTTTTTTATTTATGCCTCTTCAGACTTAGCCTCTTCCCTGCGTAGCTTTTCAGCCTTCTCCTCATCGATAATCTTCTGAGTCTCAACGAATCTCTTTACCTTCTGGGTACTTGTCTTCTCCATAGGTTCATCAGTTGTGTATACTCTCTTGATTCTCTTGTACGGAGGAAGCTTGTCATTGATTTTCTCAACATCAGCCTTTACTATCGCATTGATTTCTTCATGCGTCTTGCCCTCAAATTCCTCTGTGTTATACACGAGCTTCAGTGTAACTACGAGGTCACGCTCATCTTCGGCACTCGGAATACCGACGATAATCGCCTCTTCTTTGTACGGAAGTACATTTAGCTCCTGCTCGATTTCCTCAGGGAATACGTTCTTTCCATTCATCAGTACGATTACGTTCTTCTTGCGGCCTGTGATATAAAGTATCCGTCCTTATCCTTATATCCGAGGTCTCCTGTGTGGAACCATCCATCGTAAATGCACTCGTTCGTAGCCTCTTCATTCTCGTAGTAACCGAGCATGATGTTCTCTCCGCGTGCGATTATCTCTCCGATTCCGTTCTCATCAGGCTCGTAGATGTCCATACCGACGCCTTCGATTGGAATTCCTATGGACCCAGGTCTTCTATACGCAGGTCTCTCTGCAGAGAGCACCGGTGAGGTCTCTGTCAGACCATAACCCTGTAGACATATAACTCCGAAGTCATTCCAGCCCTTAATGCACTCTGGATCAGCAGCCGCGGCTCCGAGGATTACCATGCGAAGCTTTCCACCGAACGCCTCGAGAACGCCCTTAAATACAGTTCTTCTGATGTCTATATGTGCCTTTCCAAGCACCCTTACAACCTTCCCCATTGTTTTGAGCCTGCCAGAAAGGCCTTCCTTCTCAGCCTTCTTAAGGATACGGCTATACATAGTCTCTATGAGAAGCGGTACTCCTACGAAGATTGAAACTCCATACTCTTTGAAGTTCTGCTGGATATACTTAAGCCCATCGCAGTACACAGTCGATGCCCCTGGCGGCAAACATAATAATCTGGCATGTGAGGCCGAAAGTGTGATGATACGGCAGAAGCGAAATATTTACATCAGTATCATAAATCGGCTCAGAGGCGATAGTATTGACAACATTAGAAGCAACATTACGCTGCGAAAGCATTACAATCTTGGACTGTGAAGTCGTTCCAGATGTAAAAATCATGAACGACATATCATCTGGATTGATTACAACATCATCATACTTGCGAGAGCCTCCATCAACGAGTTCCCTACCTTCTACTGTGAGGTCATATATATCCGTCTTGTCAGAGACTTTGAATAGCGGAAATGCAGCCTTAATACGAGTCTTACCACTAGAAATTGCTTTAGCGACGGACTCCGACTCCTTCTCATCATAGAAGATAACCTCTGCTTCACTACGAATGAGCGAGCTTTCAAACTCATCGTACTTTAGCTCTTTGTCGAGCGGCACAGTTATGTTGCTTGTTAACAAAGTTGCCATATTGGCGAGATACCAGTTGTAGCTATTCTTGCCGATGATGACGATTCTAGTATTCGAGAAGCCTCTACATAGCAGCGCCTCTCCAAGACATCTAACCTCCTCATAGTATCTGCTGTAGGAAATATCACGATACTCTCCATCACCAAGCTTGAGTGTGAACGCCTTGTTAGCCCCGTACTCGCTAACAGCAGCTTCCATTATCTCTCTAATATTCTCCAAAATTACCTCCGTTTATCCAACTGTCACTTGCCCCTTACAAAAACACCGTCCACCAAAAGCCACTAAAGCGTAGTGTTCCGGCATGCCGAGGGAGCACGATTTGCGAAAAATTATAAAATAGTTTTGAAAACTATATTATTTAGTATTATAATCTAGGTATATGCTGTATGATACTCCATTTAGCACAATTTAGCAATATTTAATTTGATTTTTATGCAGGCATACATGTGTAAATGGTTGAAAAATACAAGTTATTAGAAATTTGAAGCTCACGGCGAGCTGTGATACTATCCTATATGAAAGTATAACTGGAAGGAACTTATGGAACAGAGAGAAACGATGCAGGACAGCACTAGGCTTCACCTCCCACGCTGGGACGAGCTACCTGATATATCGCTATATATGGATCAGGTGCTATCGCTGATAAATCCTCATTTTCAGGACACATACGGCGATAGCTATCTGCTGACTAGCACTATGGTTAATAATTACGTTAAGCTAGGGGTTATCCCCCCTCCTGTAAAGCGTCGGTACGGCAAGGAAGCCATCTCGCGGCTTTTCGTAATTGTCACGCTCAAGTCGATATTTAACGTGCAAGAGATTGCAGAGCTAATTTCGGCTATCGACGATGACAATAGCCTCGGATATGAGATCTCCGAATCTTATGACCTGTACTGCAGTACACTTGAGGCTGCGATTGATGCGACATATGCAGGCAACATCTCTCACACCAAACCTGCCCAGGATTATTTTAGAGTGATCGAAGACGTTGCGACAGCTGCTGCTTATCAGCTAATAGTGAAGCGTAGGCTGAAGCTTAGACGAGAAAGAAAGGAAGAAAGGAAGAAAGTATGATATATAAGCCAGAAGGTGTCTGTGCCCAGCTCTTGAATCTTGATATTGAGGACGGCATAGTAAAATCAGTTGAATTTATAGGTGGCTGCGCTGGAAACACCCAGGGACTAGCCAGTCTAGTTAAAGGAATGCCGGTCGATGATGTAATCGAAAGACTAGAGGGTATAAAATGCGGATTCAAGGATACATCATGTCCGGACCAGCTTTCTGAAGCGCTAAAGCAGTACAAAAATGAGCAGCAGTGATTGCTGCTTTTTTTGTATTAAATTGTTTTTTCTACCCCCCCATTTACACTAATCAGTTTATATGGTAATTATATGGTACAAGCAGTTAACACCTCTATAATTAGAAGTGCACTTTATGCACTGGAGGTAGAATTATGAAGAAATCAAAAGCATTAGCTATAGTGATTGCTATTGTTTTAGCTCTGCCTGTACTTTCAATTTATGGTAACACTAAACTTGGTCATTCAAACGAATATGACACTAAGTCTGAACAGTACCATGGAGTTTATTACAGAAATACGCTAGTAAGAAATACAAACATTATAGCCAATATAAGCGAGTGTCTAAAGATGTCGAGAGCACTGTGGACGGGTTACCAATTACACCAGATAGAACCGTAACCTTTCGTGCATATGTAACAGGCAATACGCTAGGTTACCGCGTAAATAAGGATAAATTTATCACTAACGGTTTTATGAGTTGGTACGCTCTTGATAGACTAAACAACCGGATGGAGGGAAATCTATCATATAAGCGCCTATTTATTCAAGATATTAATAGTGAATTAACTGCTCCAGTAGTTCTAAATGGCGAAAAAGGCAAAGTGCAGCACATCGGCTTCAGGGCTGTCTATACCGTCGAAGAATACGAGGTGAAGATGTTCGAACAGAAGACTGGAAAACTCATAGGCTCGAGCCACTACAAGCTGTATCGACCAGTTCACGGGGAGTTTGCTCTACTTGATGATGAAGAGTAACACAACCTTATAATTAAAAACTTTGAATACGATAAGAGGGATGGCTTAGCCACCCCTCTTTTACTCTATTAATGCTAATTTATTCATCCCATTTTGTGAATTTTCTTGTCGCTTCATGAATTTACTTGGACTTTTCTTTGGCTGCCACGATATACGGAACTGCTACAAAGAGCACGCCACCTATCATATTTCCAAGCGACCCTAGTCCGAGATTATATAAGTATCCACCGACAGTAACAGCTTCATTCCCGCCATTATTAATAAGTGCAAGAGCAAGAATCGTCATATTAGCAACGCTGTGCTCAAACCCCGTGGCAAAGAACGCAACGATGCACCAGAATATCATGATGAGCTTGCCTGCATCGGTCTTGCATCTAAAGCTGCACCACACCGCAAGGCACACGAGGAAGTTGCAAAGCGCACCTCTAGTAAGAAGTGCGATAGGCGAAAGGTTCATTTTTACCGCCGCTGCACCGACTACCGCTGCCTGAGTACCATCTATGTATAGACCGGTCAAATTGAACAGTCCAGCGAGAAGTGCCGAACCTATAACGTTTCCAAGCCAGCATATGACAAATATCTTGAGGACATCGGCAATCGTCACTTTACGCCTCATATACCCGACGGCAAGAACCATGTTGTTGCCTGTAAAGAGCTCTGCCCCAGCTATTATTATGAGGCTGAGAGCTACGCTAAAGAATATAGCCATGACGAGCTTAGCATAAGGTGCGCCCTGGAGCTGCCCGCCCAGAGTAAACGAAATCAGCACCCCGAATCCTATGTATATTCCTCCGAGTAGTGACATGATAATATATCCGCCAGGGTTTTCTTTAAGAAGTCTAACCTTAGCTTCTGCTCCATTCGAAATAGCTGCAATCTCTTCTCTATACATGTGCCGTCCTCCGATAACGCTCTTCCTAAGTACTTAATATGATACATTATAAGCGATTGGAATTAAAGTTATTGCAGGAGGCATGTGGCATATAAATACAATTAAAATGCATCAAATTACGGTCAAAAGATTTAAAATATAGTTAGATTTTACCTTTACAGACTGGAGAACTTTTAAATGAGCAATCCAGTTCCTGAATGGGTTCATTATGGTGATGGTATAGGAGCCATAATAGTTGACTACGCATTATACATTTGGATGGTCGATGAAATTAAAAAGGATCTCGACGAAATGGGATATTATGAACTGTGTGGTAGTTAGCGTAGACCTGCCACATGTTAATCTAATAGGGTTAGCTAGTTTAGATATCAGTGCTTTTCTTTTTCTTTTGCACAAACAAACTTGGAATATATAACACTAATCAAGAAAGAGGAGATCAGTAATACTAGAAAAACTGTTTCAGACATATCGCTGGATATAGTAAAAAAAGTAATCATAGATACTAATCCCACAATTACTAGTAGTATGCCTAGAAATTTATTGCTCTTCTTCCACGTGACATCGTTATACTCAGACCAAGCGGTTCTAATTCCAAGTATTGGATTTCTGGGTACAAACATGCATAAAACACCAAACAATATAGTAACTGTAAATGCTATTAATAAAAATGCTTCAAAGCTATTCATCGTTATCCCCCTTGCCTTAACCGTACCTTATTGCTATAATCAATGTCGCCAGTGAAGCTATCAGATTGATAGTTGCAGTGATGAGGTTAAGCATTTCAGCCTTATTCTTTGCTTTTTTTATATATCGTCTTATATTATTATAAGCATAATTTGACAATAAAGGTTAGAAAAGAAAAAACTTCTTAATTTCGATGCGAATTAATATATTTAGTTTTAAAAAACAGGTAGCACATTAAGTGCTACCTAAGACTGTAGACAAAGGCTTCAAACACTCCGCCTTTTTTTCTAATTTTTTTCTTTTCTAATTGTTCCATTACTTTTTCTAATTCTTTCATTTTTTTAATTCTCCTTCAAATTTTTATAAAATACAAAAAAAGCTAAATATCTTTAATAGATAAATAGCCTTTTGAATTATTTATAAATATTTCGTTATATTTACATTGAAATTATCTTGTTGCATGATTAGGATAGTCTATCATCATGAGTTGCAATAATCATTGTTATCAATGTTTATTTATTTCACGTATACCTCGAACTCCATTTGCTACACCTAATATCATTGCCATTAGCGATATTAGTTTCAATTCCACTTTGCCTCCATATACAATAGTTTTAATAAAAACCATTGCGGCAAGTATTCCAACTACTATTTGTAGTATTGATAGAACATACCTGTACTTACTTCCCATAATTTATGCCTACTAATATCTTCTCACCGATTTCTTTGTAATAAATATATTTATTGCGAAATATATATTTATTGTTCCAATTGTTTCACACAATCTTCTAATAATGTTGGGATAATATTCATGATACGGCAGTATGTATGCCAATACCACACATGCTCCTCCTATTGCAACTGTTACCACAAAGCTCACGATACGATTTTTCTTTGACAACAAATCACCATAGTCATTTTTTTATATTTCTTTGCCATTAACAATGTTGATAAAAAAACCAAAGGTGAGAAAGGCACAAACAACAATGCCACTATGTTAATAGCCATAATAATGGTTATCGCTATCATAATTCAATGTAACCGCTATTAGGAACAGCATCTACAGAATCAAATTTTCTAGCTAAAAATGTTCCTGGATCAAGATAAGTATCTACTAAGGGTTTATAGCTAAGTGCCATAGTTTACCTCCTTTACAGTAGTTATATATTTCCTATTATAACACAAACCACTTAAAATCCTCCATATCACATATTAGTTGTGTCTGCATTAGTATTTTTTAGATAGTCCTGTATTCAATGCGTTTCGCCTTACCACTTCGGATTGTCCAACATCCGCAGAACCCCCAGCGGGGTTGAAATCTTTCTCGCATAAAAAATAGGTAGCACATAAAGTGCTACCTATTTTTTATGGCGGAGAGAGGGGGATTTTACGGCTCGACCGTTTCCTCTCTGGCTTCGCATTTATCTTTAGCTGCTCGCCAATCACGGACGGTCTGTGTCTGGGACCTGCCATCCCTCTGCCTCTCTTCGCTCGGCATCGGGGGCTAGGTCCGCAGAACCCCTGGGGATTCAAATCCCTGTCTTTACATAAAAAATAGGTAGCACATAAAGTGCTACCTATTTTTTATGGCGGAGAGAGGGGGATTTGAACCCCCGCACGGGAATTACCCGCCTGCTGGTATTCGAAGCCAGTCCCTTCAGCCTCTTGGGTACCTCTCCACAAATGATATCCTGGAGACTAACGACCAATAAAGGTCAAAAGCCTCAACCAGAAACTAAGCCCAAGACGGGGGCGGAAGTTTCTGCAGGATACCGCGAAGGTCATTATAGCATAGGCTTATGGTGTACGCAAGTATTCGCAAGCGACGTAACGATGCGCTTAGCTACTTATCCCTGCCCTTATCATGCTTCCCAATTGGCACTGCAGCTTTCTTTCTGCGCCTTTTCACTAGGCAAGCAATCACGATTAAAACAACTAGAACTGGACCTAATATCATAGCACCTAGATTAGATATATATGCCTCGGATGTTATCCAGCCCTTACTCACATTCTGCTTCACTACGAGCGGTGCGTCAGACACATACTTGCCATCAACATAAACCTTTGCAATCGCCACCTGGTCTCCCTTCCTTAGCGGAGCCTTGACGGACCAATCACGCTTTATTTTTACAGTTATCTTTGCACGATCGCCCTTCTCGGTATACGCGTAAGCCGTCTCACTTGCATAGGCATCGACTATGGTGTTCTTGCCACCGCGAACGAGAATCTTTGTGACCTTTTTTCCTTTTGCGACAGGTTTATTTACCTTTAGATATTTGTATGCATATTCAAAAATCGCTTTTGCATCCTTCGGACGATTTTCCTTATCATCACCGAACAGCACGAGTACCATCTTCAGATCTTTCTTATCATAAGCGAGCACGATCGAAGCTTCACCGTTCCAAAAACCAGTTTTGCCAGCAACTACACCCGAGTTCCTGGTGTTGATCAGGTCGGTATGGGTTTTCATGACGCGCGCTTCGTTTAGGTTGGTCGCTCCCATCTCGTACTTCTTAGTGCTTGCAAATTTATATACCTGTCTGTTCTTAAGCGCCGCCCTAGCAATCTTCATATAATCGCTAGCTGTAGTATAATGATTTTCTTCTTTCATTCCGTTTGGATTTACAAAATTAGTATCCTTACAGCCCAGAGCCTTCGCTTCGTCATTCATCATCTTAACGAATTCATCGACATTGCCATTCGACACCACTTCTGCAAGACTATACGCGGCATCATTCCCCGATAGTATCATCAGTCCATACAGAAGCTGCCTAACCGTTACAACTTCACCCTCTTTTAGCTCCATTGAAGAACCACCAAGAGCTGCAGCCTCCTTCGATATCGTGACTTTCTGATCAAGATTTGATGTGCTTAACGACTAGCAGCGCTGTCATCAGCTTCGTAGTGCTAAATGGAGCTACGCGTTCATTCTTATTCTTCGAGAACACCACAGTATTCGTATTCTCGCTGTATAAAACCGCACTCTTTGCATTTATCTCAGGTGCCTGAACCTTATTTGTCACGCTTGACGTCTTAGCTGATTCTGTTTGCTTCGATGATTTAGATGAGCTTTTATCGCTAGCACCATATGAAATCATGTAAAGCAAACCGGTGCTGAAGACCATGGTTATGCACAGCACCGTCAAAATCGCTATTTTAAAACTCTTCCTGAGATTATCCCAAGCTTTCATCTCTAATCTCCAATCAAGATTTTTCTTTACTGATGTGCCTCGCATCGATACGCTCAATCAGTTCCTTAAAACCTCAGCTAAACCTGAAGATACGGCACTAGCACCCGCATAGCCCTATCCTTAACCTCTATCGCAAGCTCGTCAGTTTCCGTTATCTCGCCATCTACGACAAACTTCATGTGTCCACTTCTGGGGATAATATCGATCTTTCTTCCCTGCTTAAACTCAGTAATCTTCTCGATTCCCTTTATCTCATCAAGCTTTCCTTTTGAGAATTTAGGCAGAACCTTCAGCACAGTACGCCTTGGAATCCTATGCACGACAAGCACATCTAGAAGTCCATCATCGAGCTTCGCCTTTGGGCTGCTCTCAATTCCGCCACCACAAAACCTACCGTTTCCAATAGTGCACATCATCAGCGGCCCCTTAAATAGCTGCTGTCCATCTATATTAACCTGTAGATTCTGTCCCGACTTCTCGATGAGGTTTAGAAAAATCGACAGTCCGTACGATAACGATCCACCGATAAAAGTCTTTTTATTAAAATAAGTCGCCAATATCGCAACGTTCCCGTCAAAACCGATATTAAACGCATTGAGTCCGATTCTGTTATAGCTCTCTCCGTCTCTCTTGTATGAGTACGACATAACATCAATTACTTCTTCCTCAGCCAAAAGCTGGGACATGAGATCTTTATAATCCGTGGCTTTAGGGCCCCCGAAGTTACGGATAAGGTCATTTCCACTGCCAATCGGGATAACTCCGAGTGCTGCATTTGCATGGCCGTATACACCATTTGCAACTTCATTCACAGTGCCATCCCCACCGCAGGCATAGATTCGCACTTCTTCGCCGTCTCGCTCTGCAGAAGCCGCAACCTTATCTGCGATGTGCGTCGCAGAACCTGGTCCGGTCGTATAATGTAGCTCAATGTCGAATTCCGAATCTAGCGCCGCTGCACTGATTTCTTTGCACAGCTTGTCCGCCTTCTTGCCATTTCCAGCAATCGGATTAATGATAAATGCATATTTCACTTATAAATGCCCTCTTTTTTAATTTATCGTTACTTTTCCTGTTCACTATCATAAATTAGCTTTGGTTTCGCACCGAGGTAGTCTAGTGAAACGAGTTTATAGTCTATACCACCATGCTCGCCCTTGATACCATTGGTCCACGCGACCATGCCGTGAAGGTGACCATAGACGCACTTCGTAACACCGTATTCCTTCATAATCCTGGTAAATTCCGTCTCTTCCACCTTCGCCGGTGGATAGTGCATCGCCATGATAATTCTCGATGCGCCCTTTTTCTTCGCCTCTACGAGGCTATTTCTAAGTCTGCCCTGCTCACGCAAATACATCTTTTCATCATGCTCGGTATATGAAACAGTGTCGGGTGTCGGCCAGCCACGCGATCCGCATATTGCAAGGTCTAGTGCCTCAACATAGTAACAATCATTTTGCAGAAAATGCATATCGTCGTAGAGCGTCCTAAGGTACTGGATTCTGCACCACCAGAGGTCATGGTTTCCGCGCAGCAGCACCTTCTGACCAGGCAGCTCATGAATCCAGTCCAGGTCAGCCATAGCCTCGTCTAGCTTCAGGCCCCACGATATATCTCCTGCAATTATTACAATATCATCGTCTGTAACCAGCTCGGTCCAAGCAGCTTTAACTCGCTCTGCATGGTCTCCCCAGCCAGGTCCAAAGACGTCCATCGGCTTATCTATTCTCTCATCAAAGGAAAGATGAAGATCCGCAATGGCGTATATTTTCATACTTATTCCTCTTCGCCTTCAATATTATTTACTCTCTGCAGCGCTCTCTTCATCTGGCGCATGCGTACGCCTGCCAGCTCATCGATATCATCACTAGCTTGCTTTAAGTGCCCTTGTGACTTGGCTAGAACCACCTCAAATCTCTCAAATTCCTTCTGTACAGCGTGCAGTAGCTCCCACACTTCACTGCTCTTCTTCTCTATCGCTAAAGTGTTGAAACCCATCTGAAGACTGTTAAGGAGTGCTGACATCGTGGTCGGTCCAGCAATGGTTACCTTGTACTTCCTCTGCAGTGGCTCGATGAGGCCAGCATTAATCGCCTCAGAATACAGTCCTTCGAACGGAAGGAAGAGTATTGCAAAGTCCGTCGTAATCGGTGGATTGATATACTTCGAGTTGATGTCTTTGGCTTCACTCTCGATTCTATTAACGAGCTTCTTCTTCGCCTCGCTAATCGCCTCTTTCTCCCCTAAGTCATACGCTTCAAGCAGTGCGTTATAAGCATCTCCAGGGAACTTCGCATCGATAGGGAGGAACACATCGTGATCGTCCGTTCCAGGAAGTCTAATCGCAAACTCGACATTCTCCCTGCTGTTCTCCTTAAGCCTCGCATTCTTAACGTAGTGACTAGGCGGAAGCATCTGCTCGAGAATAGACCCAAGCTGCACTTCACCGAGTATACCGCGAGTCTTTACATTAGACAGTATCTTTCTGAGATCACCAACTCCCTGTGCGACTGACTGCATCTCGCCGAGTCCTCTGTACACTTGCTCTAGTCTCTCGTTCACTAATCCAAAGACTTTGTAAGCCTTGTATCCAAAGTCGTCTGCAGTTTCTCATCCACCGTATGGCGTATGTTTTCAATCTGCGTGTTATTCTCAGCACGAAGCCTCACCATGCTGTCATTGAGCTCTTTGAGCCTCAAATCCTGATGCTCGGACATCGTCATCTGGCTCTTGGCAATAGCATCGCCGTAGGCCTTAAAATACGTGTCCATTCGATCCTCACTTCCCTTCGTGCGCATCAGAACGAGGATGCTCATGAGCATCGACCCTAGACACATAATTAATAACAATATCATAATAGTATTCATATATTTATTGCTTTACCTTTATGCTTTGATCTTCCAGCTGCGCATCTCGGAGATTATCTTATAGATAACACCGCTGGTATATCCTCTGTTCTCTAGCTTTCTAGCCATAGATGCTATCTTGCGTTCATCCAGATATTCCGCTTCTTCGCTATCTGATGCACTCTGTAGCACGGCTTCTACCGAGTTCTCGTACCCTCTCGTCGCTTCAAAGCCGTATATGCTCTCTATTGCTATCCGCCTGGCATTTGCAAGCTCATCTACACCCGCTTCGTACTTATAATCTTCTAAGGCATTTCTGCAGTTAGAGCATCGACACCCTTCTGCTCAAGTTCACGCTTCGCTCTCATACCGCCCCTAAGCTTCTCAAAGGAATTCCTGTAGAAAGCAAGCGCGTATTCATAGTCATCTATGTAGTGGTGAGCCTTAAGGTCATCAATTGCACCCTCTATCTCGGAGTCCTCATATTCCTTTTCCTTGAGGTGCTGACGCATCTCCTGCTCAGTTCTCATGCGGTGCGATAGGTATCTCATAGCCTCATCACCGACGCCGCGTTTCTTGCTCATATCCCCATATACTCCTATCGGTAATATATTTTGCGTAAGTATACTTGCTGCCGTGTACCTTAGGCGCTAATATATCACCCATGTTTATTAATCAAGCGTAGATACCTGCAGATTATTAGTTCCTCCAAATGCAGAATCATCTCTTACCGCTACTGCTACATGAGGGAGTCCCTCTCTCTTGCACTGCTTATCGCTACATATAGTCTCCGCATTATCAGCACTACATATCTCCGCGCCTAGCGAAACATCATAGATGCGCCACAGATAGCCTTCATATGAAACGCTTCCCCACATTGTGCTCGGAGCATCGTAGAAGACGGAGCTTCCGGCAGCTTTGATAAGCGCCTCCCTCCTTGACCATATGCGAAAGAACTCATCTATTCCTAGTTTATTTGCACTCTCCTGCTCATCTTCCTGATATAACTTTACAGCAATCTTCTCGAGCTTCGCTTTTTTATTATACTGTATATCGAGGCCACATGGTGCATCTGAAAAAATGATTGCCCAAGTATTCTCGCTATGAGAGATCGAATAGTCTGGAATCCCAGCGATATGAGGCTTTCCATTTTTATTGAACTCGATATTATCCGATATATAACCTAGGAGCTCTCCATCTGTAAGTGTAGCTAATTCAGGCGGAACATCTAAGTTACACCCACTCTCAACAAGCTTTCTAATACTCCTTGCAAGGAGCTCTCTACTATGCGCAGAATTCCTCTTGTATTCATTTGTATAGAATAAATACATTGCGAGCCCCCTACTTGCTCTCAAACAGCTTCATCGCTTCCTTGATTGCTACATCTCCAGACTTTGCTTCCACATTAGGCGTTACGCCTTTTTCATTTATCCTTTTGCCATTTGGATCGACATACTCTGCAGTCGTCAGTTTCACCACAGATCCATCCTTAAGCTTAAAAATCGTCTGGATTACACCTTTTCCGTACGTCTTAGTTCCGATTATTTTAACATCGTTTGCTTTTAGTGCAGCCGCAAATATCTCCGACGCACTTGCTGTATCTTGATCTACAAGGACTGCAAGCTTTACATCAGCCGAACTGTCATCCGAAGTGTATTTCTTGGTCTTTTTCTTAGAAACTATCTTGCCGAGCTTCGCTTTTTTAAGAACCTCGTCTGCTGAACCAAATGCTTCTTCGACTACCCCTCCGGTATTGCCGCGTATATCAACGATGATCTTATTGCAATCCTCGGTTTTAAGCATCTCTATAGCGTTTTTGAATGATTTTGAAGTTCCCTTTCTAAATGTACTGATGCGTATATATCCTATGTGTTTTGATGAATCCTTCACCTCATAAGTCACGCCATCATCTTCAACTTTAGAACGAGTGAGCTTGTACTTCTTAACGACTCCCCCTCGCGAGATAGTAAATTCGACATCGTTGTCTCCGACGCCTTCCATTAGCTCGGCTGCATCGTTTAGACTTTTTACATTCTTGCCATTAATTTTAAGGAGTTCGTCCCCCGCTAGAATCCCTGATTGTTCTGCATCGCTTCCAGATAGGACCCTATTAACCACGATTTTATCATTTTCATCAAGCTTAAGAGCTACTCCGACTCCAGAATACGATGTTAAATACCTGCGTTCAAATGCCTCGTACTCTTTCTCCGTCATATATTCGGCGTATTTATCATCTAGCGTCTTTAGCATACCAAGTGCTACCGCTTTATCGACTTCGTCGGTGTCTTGCTTGTAGTATGCCTTGTTATTGATTATTTTCTGAATGTCATAGTACTTGCCGAACTCATCATCTAAGGCCTCATATTGGTCGAGCTTGTACTGAGATATCAGTCTCCCTCCAAGCACAATATGCATGAAAATCACAGCGCAAACCACCGCAGTTCCAAACCCTGCGGCAAATGCGATTAATAATGCTCTATGCCTCCTCAATATCGAGGACTCTGATTTGAACATTCTCTCTGTCCTTCCACCTATTTATGTCCATCACTCCGTAAACTGTCAGAGGTTTATTGCTAGCAATCAGGCTATACACGTCCATAGCTTTGTTGAACATTATGCACTGAATAGCACTTCCGTGCTGCATCACAGAAAATCTCGCATGTTTATTATCCGATAGAAATTTCCAATCCACTACCTGTGCCTTCTCGAATCTAAACACTGGCTCTGGATTTCCAGCTCCAAACGGAGCAAAAAGCTCCAGCGCTCGCGCAAGCTCTATACTTGTATCCAGAACTATTATATCCATGTCCGCCTCTATCGTCTTGTCAAATAACTTTTCATTATCTGCAAGCAGTCCGGCCACATCTTCATTTAACGAAGTCCTGAGCTTTTCAAGATTCTCAGTCTCCATCGTGAATCCGCAAGCAGCCTTATGACCACCGAACTTCACAAAATACTCTGAATGGCGATTCAGCAGAGAATACAGGTCTATTCCCTCGATAGATCTGCCAGTCCCTTTGAGGAGCCCATCGTTTGGTGACACAATAACAACCGGTCTATTGTAGCGCTCTTTGAGATTTCCAGCTACAATTCCCAGGATCCCCCTCGTGAGCATGGTCGGCCTCAATCATTATGAAATCACCTTTCTCGAGTTCGTCATCCGCAAGACTTATGCAGTTTTCAAAAGCTTTCTGCTGTAGCTCACGTCTCTTCGTATTTGTCTCCATAAGCTTTGTGCATAAACTCTCTACTTCATCATCGTCATCGGATAGCAATGCTCTAACTCCAAGCGAGGCATCACCGAGTCTTCCAGCAGCATTAATCCTAGGAACTAACGAAAAAGCAACGTTCGTAGAAGTAATATTGTTGTAATCAACACCTGATAGTTCTGCGAGCCTTCTTAATCCCTTGTTCTTAAATCCAAGTCTCATGAGTCTGAGACCATACTTTACAAGCGAACGGTTCTCATCCACTAGCGGCATTACATCTCCGATAGTTCCAACCGCAACGAGTTCGAGCACTTCTGTAATAGGCTGCGAGGGATTTCACAGTTACGACTAAGTGCTAATGCAAGTTTATATGCTACCCCTACCCCTGCAAGGCCCTTAAAGGGGTACGTATCTTCTGGCGCCTTGGGATTGATGACAATTCCTGGCGCAATCACATCTTTTATAGTATGGTGATCAGTAACAATAGTCTCGATGCCGAGGCTATTTGCATATGCGACCTCTTCGGCTGACACAGACCCACAGTCAACCGTGACGATAACCTCGCCTTCATCCTGATATATCTGGTCTATGGCTGACTTATTAAGTCCATAGCCCTCGTCAAGTCTGGAAGGTATATAGTACGTCACATTATCTGTGAGAGAGCCAATAACCTTCATCAGAAGAGCTGTCGAGGTTACGCCATCACAGTCATAATCACCATATATAACTATTTTCGATCCACTGTATATGGCATCTAACAACAAATCCACTCCCGCATGCATGTTTGCTAGCAGGAATGGATCATATGCAAGCTTAGGACTTGGAGAAAGGAACTCTTCGAGCTCCGCATCTCCCTCTATCCCTCTTTTTCTTAATAATTCATTCAGCACTGGAGTGCTTTTAAAAATATCTATATTCATATAATTAGAATAAACTCATTGGGTTAATATACGTACCGTTCTTGATTAAACTGAAATGAAGATGCGGACCTGTTGACCAACCCGTACTTCCAATATATCCAACAACTTGCCCTTTAGTTACATACTGACCATTAGAAACCGCAAATCCACTCATATGTCCGTATAGGGTGGTGTATCCGTTTCCGATTGAAATCATAACGCAGTTACCGTAACCACCATAGTATGATGCCTTGGTAACGTAACCGTTAGCGATAGCTCTGATAGGTGTACCCTGTCTCAGACCTGATACGTCGACACCATCGTGATACTTCTTGGTCTTGAATATTGGGTGTACTCTCCATCCAAAAGGCGAAGTTATAGTTCCGCCACTTACTGGCCACTGGTAACCGCTTGAGGTAGTTGGCGCACTTGGCCGGCTTGAGCTTGAGCTACTTGAACTACTTGAACTGCTCGAACTTGAGCTTGAGCTACTTGAACTGCTCGAACTACTCGAAGAAGGCTGACTCTGAGCCTGCGCTGCCTGCTGTCTTCTAAGCTTTCCTCTGCTGCTGCCTGAGCTGCTGCTGCCTCTGCTGCTAGCTTATCGCCCTCAGCATTTAGCTGATCCTGCTGTTTAGAATATTCATCCGCAAGCCCCTTGTACTTTTCACGAGTTGCTTCGACTTCCTTTTTGTTCTTCTCCAGAATCTTTTCCTGTTTAATCTGCTGATCCTGAAGCGATTCAATCTCTTTATAGTCCTTCTGAAGTGTACTGAGAAGCTTCTTGTCACTAGAGAGCACCCTCTGCACCATACTAACATTTGTTATCAGTTCGCTAACATTGCCTGAACTCAAGATTACATTGATAAAGCCCGCTGTACCCGTCTTATACATAGCTCTCAGCCTTGAATTTAGAGCTTCAGTCTGCTTGCTTACAGCAGCCTTCTTTGCTTCGAGCTTTGCCTGCGTCGCATTGATCTCCGCTTGCGCATTATTGATATTAGCTTCTAGTTCTTCTACCTTCTTAGTCGCTTCACCGACTTTAGCACTAAACTCAGCAGACTTCGCTCCTGCTGCTGCCGCTTCCTTCTTCTTTTGAGCGGCGCTAGTTGCATATGACGGCACAGATGTTACAAATGCCGATACAACCATAGTTAAGGCGAGCAGTGAAACCACTACACACTTTGTTTTATTCACCCTAGTCATTCGTCTCCTCCTTATCTATCTAAGAACCTTCTTATCGAGATTATACTGCCGCAGGTACCTACTCCTACTCCAAGCGCAATGAATATGAGCATTACGTTAGGAATCAGGTATCCTGTTGGAACTACCGGCACCGATAGCATCCTCATGATATCAGGTCCAACTACTCCGATGAGTCTCGAATATATAACAAACATTAGCGCCGTTGAAATGGTCGCAGACACAAACCCGAGAATAATCCCCCTCAAACAAGAACGGCCCTCTTACGAACCAGTCCGTCGCTCCAAGGTATTTCATTATGCTTATCTCCTTAGAACGTGCAAATACAGTTAGCTTAATAGTATTAGCAACGATGATAACCGATACGATTATAAGGAAAATCATTGTAATAATCGACGCTGTCTGAATGAAATTCGTTATCCTCTGCAGCTTCTCAACTGTATCCTGATAGTACTTAATATCTTCAACACCAGAAATGGATGTTGCACTCTTGGAAAGCTTATCTGCTACCGTCTTATCCTTAACATACACGAGATATGAGTTAGGTAGAGGGTTATCCGCAAGGCTATCGAGAAGATAACCGTTATCTCCCCAGCGTTTCTTCATGATCTTTATCGCATCTGCCTTAGATCTGAACTCAACCTTGTCCACACCTTCTGTGGACTTAAGTTTGCTCCCGATATCGTTATTTACAGCATCTGTATTGTTATCGTTTAAGAAGACCTCAACGATATTGTAATCCTGTTTGATAACATTGGCGAAAAGGTCAACGTTTACAAATGCTACGAAGAATAATCCGAGGATAAGCATCATCGCCGAAATAGCAAGTACGGCAGTGATGTTCATACCCTTATTACGACCAATCTGTGAAACCGACTGCTTGAGAGTGTACTTTGCTCTAGAAAACATATTTATCTACCCCCTCATCGTAATCGTAGTATTCTTCTTCGTTATAGAATCCATATTGCCCCTGCTCATCACGGACAATATGACCATCTTCAATCGCTACTACACGCTTATTCATCTGGTCAACGATGTCCTTCGCATGTGTAACCATGAGGATTGTGGTACCACGAAGATTAATCTTATCCAGGATTTCCATAATTTCCATGGCCGTAATAGGATCAAGATTTCCAGTTGGCTCGTCGGCGATAAGTACTCTAGGATTATTGACAATCGCTCTAGCGATGCCGACACGCTGCTGCTCACCAGCACTGAGCTCATTAGGATATCTGTCCTGCTTATCGAGAATGCCGACTAGGTCAAGTACGTATGGGACCTGTCTCCTGATATCCTTGCGCTTAGCATGTACTACTTCCATAGCGAAAGCGACGTTTTCATACACAGTCTTCTTTTCAAGAAGTCTGAAATCCTGGAACACCATTCCAATCTTCTGCCTCAGTTCTGGGATCTCCCTTCTGGACAGTCTTGTTATATCCTTACCGGCAACTACAATAGTTCCCTTGTCTGTGCTAATTTCATTGAGTATCAGCCTTACAAAGGTTGTCTTTCCCGCACCGCTCGGTCCAACGAGGAAGACGAAATCGCCTTTCTCAATACGAACAGTTGCGTTCTCTAGTCCTACGTTGTTGCCATAATGTTTAGTAACATTCTTAAATTCGATCATATGACCTCCTAGATACACCAACAGATTGTAATATTATACACCAAAAACGCTGAAAAATAAACAAAAGGCACTACAAAAGCACGGTACAGAGTCACTATACCGTGCCATTTTTTAACAAATTTAATCGCAAATCTTCATATAAAGACTAAATAGCGCAAAATATTGTTGTGCGTACTTCGGGAGCCACTACATATCAGCATTTAGCAACTACCATAGCTGTTATGCATCAGCTTAATTGCGTAATATTAACTTAAAACCTTGGATAGGAAGTTCTTCGTTCTCTCCTCTGACGGATTTACAAGGACTTCTTCAGGTGTTCCCTGCTCGACGATAACGCCCTCATCCATGAATATGACCTTATCAGCTACCTCCTTGGCAAACCCCATCTCGTGAGTGACCACAATCATCGCCAACCCTTCCTTGGCTAAGTCCTTCATTACATCTAGAACCTCTCCTACCATCTCAGGATCAAGTGCAGATGTAGGCTCGTCAAAGAGCATTATCTCAGGATCCATAGCTAGAGCTCTGGCTATCGCAACACGCTGCTGCTGACCTCCTGATAGCGAACGTGGATAGGCATTAGCTTTGTTATCAAGTCCAACTCGCGTCAGAAGCTCCATGGCTTTTGCTTCAGCATCAGTCTTGCTCACACCTTTAACATTGATAGGTGCACAGGTCACGTTCTCGAGTACCGTCATATGCGGGAAGAGGTTGAAGTTCTGGAACACCATCCCCATCTTAGTTCTGATTTCATTGATATTCTGGCTCGTCACGAGTTCCCCATCGATGTATACCTCTCCGGATGTAGGAATTTCAAGTAAATTGATGCATCTAAGCATCGTGGATTTCCAGAGCCTGAAGGTCCTACTATGCAGAGCACCTCCGCCTCGCTTACTGTCTGATCGATGCCCTTTAGCACTTCATTATCCCCATATGATTTATATAGCTTCTTAATCTCTATCATTATGCTGCTCCTCCCTCGAGCATTGTTTTATTTTTCTCTTCCCCTATCTTCTTCTCACTTCCCTTGCCACGTCGCTCAAGAACAGCGATTAGCTTAGAAAGAGGCAGTGTTAGTAGCAGATAAGCTAATGCTACGCCTATGTATGCTGGGAACGCTTCAAATGTTGCTGCACTAAGCAGTGTACCCTTACGCAAAATCTCATGTACTCCTACATAACTCAGAACAGATGTCTCCTTGATAAGTGTTACAAACTCATTTCCAACCGCTGGAAGTATAATCTTAACAGCCTGCGGAATGATGATAAGTCTCATAGCCATAGTCTTACTCATACCGAGCGACCTCGCTGCTTCCATCTGTCCTTTATCCACAGCCTGGATTCCGCTGCGAATTACCTCAGACATATATGCGGCACTATTAAGCCCACAAACGATTATAGCAGGTATGATTAGGTTTGCCCATTTGAAGTAAAACAGATGTGTTTGTATGAACTCCGGTATTCCATAGGCGAATATAAGTGCCTGCACGAGCATAGGAGTCCCTCTGACTATATCGACATATAGCTTTGCGATTCCACTCAAAAATTTATTCTTTGATGTTCTCATAAGAGCAATCAGCAGTCCTACTACCGAGCCTATGGCAACTGATAATACACTTACAAATACTGTTGCGGGGATTCCCTTACATGAAACTAGAAAACCTGTGATATAAGCATCCATTTTGATTCCTTACTTTCTATAATCATTTAACGATATAAATATAGTAGCACCATTTTATCTGTAAATCAACAATTTTTTTGTATTTATTTTAGTATATTAGTATATTTATACAGACGAGTGCAACGCACATAATTTCTGCAAATAATAAAAGACTCACCTTCTGCAAGGTGAGCTTTCGCATTAACTTTTAACAAATAGCATTTACATAGCCTCTGATCTTTTATTTTTAAGAGCAACAATAATTATTGCATATAGCACAGCAATTATCCCGAGTGCTGTAAGTCCATATATAACTTTCGTTGCGAAAAATCCTACAGCTATACCTAGAATAAAAGCGCTGTTATTCAGATATCCGCCAAACCAATTCTTACCATATGAGTAGAACATATGCTTATCGGTCTTCGTTTCCCAGATAGCGAGAGCGATGCCTATAAGTGCAAGAATTATCCCTACGCCAAAAGATAGTATCATCGGTAGGTCGTTTCCTCCCGTAGCAGCGATGATTAACAATACAGCAAGTCCTACTACGATTAAATATCCAATTCTCTTGATGTTTTTCATAGCGATAACCTCCTTAGAAGATCTAATGTGTAAAAACCTATGCTTAAAGGTTTTATAAATCGTCTGAAGCGCCTCTTTGTATCTTTATGATATCGCTTTAATATCATATGTCAATTGTAAGTTCTATTATTATCGCTATTATATTTGTATTTATTCTGTACAATATATTATTTCCATTCGAATATGGATATCAACGCATATAGAGCTATTTCAATTCCAAATGCACATATGCCATGGACTCCATTACTTGCAAAGAAGAAGATGCTTGCTCCTATAACCATTGAGCTATTGATCACCCCGATATTAAATATCGAGCTTCCAGCGCCCCAGAACAGCGGTAGCTCATTCTTTATCTCCCAAAATTCTAACGCGAGTCCATAGATTAAGAAAAATACACCAAGCGTAATCTGAACCTTGTACGGAACCATAAAAGAATATGAAATATTCAAAACCATTCTGACTATCAGTAGAAACATGCCGCATATTATCGTAAAAGCAATATTCTTTCCTCTCCTCAGTTCCATAACGCACCTGCTTTCGTAAATTCTATATTAGAGAGATGTGAAAAAGCGAAGGGCATGCCCTTCGCTTTAATTCTAATATATACGATTTGTAGTGTAAATCAGTATTGTACGTATTATTCCTGTTCAGCCCAAGAATCAAGCTTCTTGCTGAGAATCCATAGAATTACACCGAATGCAATTACGATTCCACCGAGTAGACCGTAAGCAAAACCGAAGTTCTGAGTTAGAGTCCAAGCGTAGATCTTAGGATAGATGAACTGCGAGAAGAATACAGCTACTGGCCATGTTCCTAGAAGAAGTCCTAGAACCTTAGCAGGGGCTAGCTTGTTGATGAACGAGTTGCCGAGTGGCGAGAATACCATCTCTCCAACTGACATCATGATGCAGACAAGACCAATCCATAGCACTGAGCACTGTCCGTTCTCTCCAGCTAGGCTGTTAGCAAATACCATTACGAAGTATGCAAGACCGAGAAGTCCGCAGCCTAGAGCAGTCTTCTTATACATGCTCATATCTCCCTGAGGTCTTCTAGCAAGCTTTAGCCATACGCCAGCAAGAATTGGTCCGAGAATAATGCATGTAAGAGCATTTACAGAGTCAAACCACGATGTAGGAACCTTGAAGCTTCCGATTACCCAGTTAGCCTTGTTCAGATATTCAGCACTATCTCCATATCCGAATCTGAAGTATGCTGGATAGTAAGTTAGATACCATAGCATCCAGAATACCATCGAGAATAAGATAACGAGAAGTACAGCTGCAACTCTCTTCTTATCTCCAGAAGTGAGTGGAGCAGATTCCTCGCTCTCCTTCTTCTCAGCAGATACGAACTCTCTCTGGTCCTTCTTGAATGGTGACATTCCAGCTTCACCGAGAGCCTTGCCTCCAACTACGAAGAACCAAATAGCATCGATGAATAGGAAGATACCTGTGATCAAGAATACTGTTCTGTAAGTTACGTGAACACCGAACATACCTGTTATTGCAAGAGGAGCAATGAATGTTGTTCCGATGAATGAACCGATGTTAACGAATGTGTACTGAATTGAGAATGCAGCATCAAGCTGTTCAGTGCTGTTGAATAGCTGACCAGTGATTCCGGACAGGTTACCCTTGAAGAGTCCTGTACCAACAGCTACGAATACGAACATCACGTATACGAGAGTTAGTGATGTTGCCTTCCATGCAATCATGTAGCCAACACCCATCAGAAGCATACCGATAAGCACGCACCATCTAGGCTAAACCCAGCGGTCAGCGATATATCCACCGAACATAGGTGTGATATATGTCCAAGCTACAAATCCTGCGGATATAGCAGTCGCCTTAACCTGACCCATTCCTAAGCCACCCTTAAGTACATCTGCAGCAACCCACATTGCCAAAATGTACTTTACTGTGTAGAACGAAAGTCTCTCAAATGTAAAGCCCATGGAGCATACATAGAATCCAAACGGTCTACCTTTTTTCTGTACACCAGTTTCCATAAAAAACCTCCTAAAGTAATAAAATTATAATTGCAAGTAACGAATATATATTAGGTATTAATATAATACGTTTCGCCAATTGCTCTTGAACCCAATTCCCTCGAGTCCATATGTTATAAAACAATACATACTATATCACTTATTCATCACATTGTAAATTGAGTTTGTACTAATTTCATATTATTTTTGTTAATTTTTTTACTGCTTAAAAACAAAATTCGTTCTGAACCTCAGTATTTGCAAATGAAAAAGCAACTCTTATGTGAAGATTACTTCACTAAAAGAGTTGCTAATTTTTTCTAATTTCTTTGTTTTTTTATAAATTCATATTTTATTTAAGAACTTCTTTAACTGCTTTTTACGATATCAGCTTTTTGTTAGACCATACTTTTCTCTAAGCTCCGCTGGTTTTCCAGATTCACCAAATGTATCATTCTGTCCCACCATCGCCATCTTGACTGGCTGATTTTTAATGACAACCTCCGCAACAGCGCTTCCAAGTCCACCAATTACAGAATGTTCTTCTGCAGTTACAATCGGACCATTCTCCTTGGCTGCGCTTATAATCGCCGCCTCATCTATCGGCTTAATAGTATGCATATCGATTACACGAGCATAGACACCTTCATTTGCAAGCTCTTCAGCCGCTTCAAGCGCGTCTGCTACCATGATTCCAGTTGCGATGATTGTCACATCACTGCCTTTCCGAATTACATTTGCCTTCCCAATCTTGATGTCAGAACTCTCATCATAAATCACTGGCACTCCAGATCTACCCAGTCTAACGTACGCAGGACCATCTGTATCAACCACTTCATTTAAAAGCTTCTTGGCACTTACAGCATCAGCGGGGTTTACAACGAGCATCCCAGGAATCTCCCTCATGAGCGCGATATCTTCGAAAGTTTGATGGCTCGCACCATCTTCTCCGACTGTAATACCTGCGTGAGTTGCGCATACCTTTACATTTGCATTCGTATAACCGATTGAATTTCTTATAATTTCATATGCTCTACCTGCAGCGAACATAGCGAATGTGCTAGCATACACAACGTGCCCCGAAAGAGCAATTCCAGCTGCCTCAGCCATCAAATCCTGTTCAGCAATGCCGCAGTTTACGAATCTTTCAGGATAAGCCTTTGCAAACCCCTTAGTCTTGGTTGAACCAGATAGGTCTGCATCCATAACGATAAGATCCTCGCGCTCTCTGCCCTTTTCCACCAGGAATTCTCCGTATGCAGCCCTAGTTGCAATCTTATCAGCCATTAGTTGTCACCTCCAAGTTCTTCTATCGCAGCAGCTAGCTCCTCGTCGCTTGGCGCCTTACCATGCCAGCCAGCATTATCTTCCATGAATGATACGCCCTTCCCCTTATGAGTATGAGCGATAATTGCAGTTGGTACACCTTTAGAGCTCTTCGCTTCCTTAAATGCCGTAGTCAGTTCTTCAAAATTATGACCATCTATGCTTATCACATTCCACCCAAAGCTCCTAAACTTCTCGTCTACCGGGCACACACACTTTACATCGCTTACCTTACCATCAATCTGAAGTCCGTTAAGGTCTACGATAGCAACCAGGTTATCGAGTTTCCTGTGAGACGCCTGCATGGCAGCCTCCCACACTATGCCCTCTTGAAGTTCTCCGTCACCAGTGAGCACATATACTCTGCCAGGATTTATCAATCTTGCCTGCGACAGCCATCCCTACTGCTGCGGAAAAGCCCTGTCCGAGCGAACCGGTTGACATCTCAATCCCAGGAACCTTACGCATATTAGGGTGTCCCTGGAATTTGCTCCCCACCTGTCTGAGCGTCATCATTTCACTTACTTCGTAAAAGCCTCTCTCCCCGAGTGCTGCATAAAGCGCAGGAACTGCATGACCCTTGGATAACACAAATTTATCTCTATCTGCCATCTTTGGCTTCTTAGGGTCGATATTTAGTTCGCCAAAATACAGCGTTGCAAGAATATCAGCCGAAGATAATGAACCTCCCGGATGACCTGACTTTGCGGCATGAATTGCCTTTAGAGCATTGATTCTGATTCTGCGCGCTTTTTCAGCGAGCTCAGCATAGTTGTTAGTATTCACCATATCCTCCTACAATGAAATTTTGAAACTAATTAAGCCGTTTGTGTTGGTATTTAAACAGAAATTGCCTCAAGCTTTATTTCTATATTATTGTTGTTGATAATTTAATTATTGTTGTTGTCACCGCTATCATGTTCCTATTATATTAGGAATATCGTTTACACTGCTAAATCTTAAGTACCAGCCTTGCCATCGTAAAATACGTGCCGAGCGCAACCATGTCGGTAAGCGATGCCATCATGGGACCGGCGATAAGCGCAGGGTCAATGCCTATTTTCTTAGCAATCATAGGCAGAGAGCACCGATGCATTTTGCGATGATAACGATTAATACCATCGACAGGCACACTGTAAGCGCCACCAAAGAGCCGTTATGGTCAAATGCCACTATCCTCATGTAGTTCAAGATGCTGACACATATGCCGACGATAATTCCTATGCGAAATTCCTTCCATAGAACTCTAAGAACATCCGATAACTCGAGGTCGCCCGTAGCCATACCTGTGATAATTACTGTAGACGACTGAGTTCCTGAGTTACCACCAGTGCCCATGAGCATCGGCATATAAGCTACTAGCGCGATTACTGCGGAAAGCGATTTCTCAAAACTAGCAATCATGCCCCCGGTAAATACATAAGATACCATGAGCACTAGTAGCCATGGCAGTCTAGCCTTGACGTGCATCAGGACGGGTGTATCGAGGTAGTCCTTGTCTGTGTTATCGATGACACCTCCCATACGCTCCATATCCTCTGTGTTCTCTTCTTCGATTACATCGAGGATATCGTCGAAAGTGATGATTCCGACCAATCTATCTTCGTTATCAACTACCGGTATAGCGATGAAACCGTATTTCTTGAAAAGTTCAGAAGTCTCTTCCTGGTCATCATCGACGTGAGCAAAGATGATGTCTTCTTTCATAATATCGGAGACTTTAGTATTCTCGTCTGCAAGAACCAAGCTCCTAAGCGATACGACCCCTACGAGTTTACGACCACCGTCTAGTACGTAGCATGAGTAAATCGTCTCGGAGTTCATTCCCACATCGCGGATATGATCCAGAGCCTCACGCCTCGTCATATTTACGCAGATTTATATAGTCCGGCGTCATCAGCGAACCAGCACTGTATTCCTTGTACTTTAGGAAAGTGTTTATCTGTCTTCGCTCATTCTTAGGAGTTTTGTCTAAAATCTTGTCAACGATATTGGCCGGCAACTCGTCAAGCACGTCGATCATATCGTCGAAATCCAGCTCTTCAATTATGTATTTAATCTCGGGATCAGTGATAATATTGATGATTTCAACCTGATCATCAACGTCAAAGTGTGCGAATACTTCAACAGAAGCGCCCTTCGGAAGCGTGCGAAACAGTATGATAGCTGTCTGCATGTTATACTTTCGCATCACTTCTTCGAGTAGCTCAGCAATATCTACTGCGTTGAATTTTAACAGTTCATCCCTACAACGGAAATATTTCTTCTCTTCGAGGAGTTCGAATATCTTTTCTTTGCTTTCTTCAAAAGCCTGTTCCTGGTCAATCAAGTTTGTATTTTCCATTGGCCTTCCTCCTCACTTTAAAATTTAGTACTGCGAATATTTATTATATATCGAAATAGACTTTTCGATAACCCCCTAATATCCGAGCATCGTACGAATTTCGTCTTCTGTTATGATTTTTACACCGAGTTCCGCCGCCGCCTTGTTTTTTGACGAACCTGATTCTGGATTGTTTGTCACGAGATAGCTGGTGTTTTTACTAACACTTCCAGCCACCTTACCTCCCTGTGCCTCGATTTCCTTCTTAAGTTCAGTGCGGCTCTTATAATGTTCAAGGCTGCCAGTTATTACAAAGATTTCACCCGACAAAGCTTCCCCGGCCTTCTCATAGCTCTCATCTATGTCGAGTTCGCCCACTAGATCCAAAACGACAGACTTGTTGTGTTCATCTGCAAAAAAAGACTCATAGTCTCTAGCCATAACTTCTCCGATGCCACTTATGGCTATAAGTTCGTCGTAAGAGAGCGAAGAGATCTTAGCCCATTTATTCTCACAAGCTCTCGCAATCTGAGCGGCAGTCGTAACACCAACTCCAGGTATACCAAGTGCCACAAGAATCCTAGTTGGGACTGTATGACGGGCCTTCTCTATCGATGATGATAATTTATCGTAAGACTTTTTACCGAAACCATCTAATTCTACGATTTCATCCCTATGATTCTCTAGTCGGAATATATCAGCGAAAGACTTGATATAACCGAGTCCTATGAACTTTAGCAAGGTCTGTTCAGATAGTCCCTCGATATTAAGCGCATCCCTCGATACGAATAGCGAAAATCTCTTCACCTGCTTAGCCAGGCAATTTGGATTTGTGCATGTAAGTACCTTTGTGCCTGTCATCAGTTTTATCTCTGTAGTACCATCGCATACCGGACAATGGCTAGGAAGCTCAATATTCCCACTCTTAGTAAGGTTATCGCCAATCTGCGGTATTATCATATTCGCCTTGTATACGGTGATAGTATCACCGATGCCTAGCTTTAGGGTTTCCATTATATTAAGATTATGAACCGATGCTCTCTTAACTGTGGTTCCTTCGAGTTCTACCGGGTCAAATATAGCAATTGGATTTAGCAGCCCAGTTCTCGATGGGCTCCATTCGATTTCACGGAGAATTGTCTCCGCTTGCTGATCTGCCCACTTGAAAGCAAGAGAATCACGCGGAAATTTCGCGGTCGTTCCGAGTGTAGCCGCATATTCTAAATCCTCTAATGTCAGCACGAGACCATCAGACGGAATCTCAAAGCTATGCACTCTCTCTGCATAATTGTCTATCGCTTCGAAATACTCTTATTATCTACTTTCACGTATTCAACCACGTCGAAGCCTTGCTCCGCCATCCATTTCATCTGGTTGGATCTCAGCCCTTCATAATCAACGCCATCCGCTTCGCTAAGCGTGAAAGCATAGAACCTAACATTTCTCTCAGCTGTAATTTTGCTATTTAACTGCCTTACGCTACCGCTGCATAGGTTTCTCGGATTCTTATACTTCGCATCTGCATCGTCAATCGCTTCATTGATTCTATCGAATTCCTCATAGGTAATAACCGCCTCACCACGAATTACGGCATGTCCTTTGTACGGAATGTGCTTTGGTACATTGACAAACACACGTGCATTAGGCGTGATAACCTCGCCAATATCCCCGTTTCCGCGTGTCACGGCCTTAACTAGCTCTCCTCCCTCATATGTGAGCACAACGGTTAAACCGTCGAGCTTCCATGATAAAAGTCCTTCATGATCCCCAAGCCAAGCCGCGAGTTCCTCACGGCTCTTAGTCTTATCAAGGCTAAGCATACGGCTTCTGTGCCTTTCCTTAGGTAGCTCTGACTGAACTGTGTAGCCGACATTCTTAGTCGGACTATTAATAGGAGTGTATCCCGTCTCCTTCTCAAGCGATTCGAGCTCATCGTACAGCGCATCGTATTCGTAATTGCTCATAATCTCACTAGCCTCGTCATAGTACGCTGCCGAAGCCTCGTTAAGAGTTTCTATTAACTCCTCTATCCTTCTCTTCTTGTCATCAAGATTCATAATGTCCCCTATTTAATTCTCTTACTGTTAGTGAATTAGTTCCTGTAAATCCCCTTGCCTATGTAGTCACTACTCGACTTTAGTTAGCTTGACGAAGCCCTTGCCAAGCTTTTTAATCCCAACGGAATCAAAGGCAATAGTCAGCGTTTTAGCATCCTGGTCTATGAGCAGACCTTCTCCGAACTTCGGATGGCGAATCCTGTCTCCTGCCTCAAATCCCTCGTTGCTTATACCCTTGGAAGCCTGCTTCTTAGCGAATTTCAGTGCATCAAATGGTTTAGAGAAGCTGGCATCATAGCCATCCGCACTACCTTCATATCTACCCTTGAATTCTCTCATTCCGAGTATTCCGCCGTCTCCACGGATTCCACCAGCACTAGCCGTTCTTTCTGCAACTGTCGGATCACCATCTAGGAGGTCCGTATCCATCTCTCGCATGAATTCCGATTCAATCGTGAAGTCCGTCCTGCCGTAGAGCATCCTAGTCTGCGCACCTGTTAAGTAAAGCTTTCTCATAGCTCTTGTAATTCCAACGTAACAGAGCCTACGCTCCTCCTCCATCTTGCTCGGATCATCCATAGATGTTGATCCTGGGAACAAACCGTTTTCCATACCCGGCATAAACACCACTGGAAATTCAAGTCCCTTAGAGCTATGTAGCGTCATCATCACAACCGCATCTTCGCTCTCATCTCTATTATCTATGTCCGACAGCAGTGCGATTCTCTCGAGGAACGACTGGAGCAAGGTGGGTTCTTTTACATCAAATCCATCTTCTCTTAGCCTATCTCTCTCCTCTCTGAACTCGTCTTCTTCATCTGTCAGCATTGAGCCTGCTGCTTTCTCCTCGAATTCTGCTATCACCGATCGTAGCTCCAAGATGTTCTCTATCCTCGCATCCGCTTCTACTGTGTTTTCTGCTTCGAGTGCTGTCAGATAACCTGTGCGTCTAATCAGATTGTCATATATATCTGAAAGCTCCATGTTATCCTGTTCAGCTCCTAGTTCATCGAGCATCGTAACTAAGTCTTCTACCGCAGCTCGCGATTTCCTTGACAGTGACCCCAGAACCTCCTGCTCCTTGAGCGCTTCAAATATGCTGAGCTTGTATGCCTTGGCATATGAAACTATTCCTCCGAGGCTCTTCGGCCCAAGCCCCCTCTTAGGTTCATTGATTATCCTCGCCATCGCCACGTCATCGCTAGGGTTTTCGACGAGGTGCATGTATGACATTACATCTTTGATTTCCTTGCGGTCGTAAAATCTAGTGCCGCCTAAAACCCTGTATGGGATGCCTCTAAATGAAAACTTTTCTTCGAACGGTCTAGACTGTGCATTTTTTCGGTACAAGATGGCCATATCGTTAAAAGGAATACCTTCTTCATCATGCAAACGCTGAATTTCACCGCCTACATACCAAGCCTCTCGCTGTTCATCCTCGAGTCTTCGGTACGTTATCTTGTTGCCTTCATTCCTATCTGTCCAAAGCTCTTTCGCCTTACGGTTTCTATTGTTAGCAATTACAGAGTTAGCTAAATCTAGTATGTTGGCATCGGACCTGTAGTTCTGCTCTAGTTTGATGACCTTGGTTTCAGGAAAATCCTTCTCGAAGTCGAGAATATTCCTAATATCTGCACCTCTCCATTGATAGATACATTGGTCGTCATCACCGACCACGCATAGATTATGGCTCTTCTCCGCCAAGGCATGTATGAGTTTGTACTGCAGATAATTTGTATCCTGATACTCATCTACCATTATATATTTAAATCTCTCTTGGTAATACGAAAGAACCTCAGTACTCGCTTCAAACAGCTTGACTGCATTCCAGAGGAGGTCATCAAAATCCATAGCGTTATTCTGCTGCAGATCTTCCATGTATCTCGCGTATACCTTTGCGACCGTCTCGGCTTTGAAATTCATAGAGTTATTCTCTATATAATCGTCGGGATCTTCCTCAGCCTCCTTACAAGAGCTTATTACACTCCCAATGTAAGAAACCGGATAAATCTTTTCATCAATCTTAAGATCTTTGACGATTCTTTTTAGAAGAGCCTTCTTATCTGACTCATCGTATATCGAAAATCCGTTTTTAAATCCTAGAACCTCTCCATGATTTCTGAGTATGCGAACACACATGGCGTGAAATGTCATCACCCACATGCCTCGAGTACCTCCAGTCAGCGACTCAATTCTATCCTTCATCTCCCCGGCAGCTTTATTTGTAAATGTAACAGCCAAGATATTATATGGGCTTACTCCCTTTTCTAGCATGTATGCTATACGGTGAGTCATCATAGTGGTCTTCCCGCTTCCAGCACCTGCCAAAATCAGCAGTGGTCCCTCCATATGCTTTACCGCTTCTTGTTGCTCTTTATTAAGTCTGCTCAGATCCATTTTTTTCTCAACTTTCTTCTATAAAATAATTACTTTTAATTTTATCATAGTGCCCTGCATTAATCTAATATTAAAAATCTGTCAAAGTATTGAATAATCATCATTCCGACTTTATTTATAGCGCATTTCTGCATATTGTATACACGTTGACAGCGTATTATCAGAGTGCTAAAATTCAACTATATGGTGCAGAGGCACCAGAATTTATACATTTTTATATTGTATTTTTTGTAAGGAGTTTAAAATGGCTAATATTTCACAAAAGTACATCGACATCGCTAAGAAGAACTATCCAAACGAGCCTGAGTTCCTTCAGACTGTAGAAGAAGTTCTACTATCAATCGAGCCAGTTCTTGAAGCTCATCCTGAGTATGAGAAGGCTGGTCTTGTAAAGAGACTCATCGAGCCTGAAAGAATGATTTCGTTCAGAGTTCCTTGGGTTGATGATAATGGTGAAGTTCAGGTTAACAGAGGATACAGAGTGCAGTTCAACAGCGCTCTAGGACCATATAAGGGTGGTCTAAGATTCCAGGCTAACGTATACCCAGGAATCCTTAAGTTCCTCGGATTTGAGCAGATTTTCAAGAATTCCCTAACAGGACTTCCAATCGGAGGTGGTAAGGGTGGTTCTGACTTCGATCCAGCTGGAAAGTCGGATGCAGAAGTTATGAGATTCTGCCAGAGCTTTGCCACAGAGCTCTATAGACACATTGGACCTAACGTTGATGTTCCTGCAGGAGACATGGGTGTAGGCGGCAGAGAAATCGGTTACATGATGGGTCAGTACAAGAGAATTACTAAGGAGTACGATGGAACATGGACTGGTAAGGGTACTACAAACGGCGGACTAAACGGAAGAACTGAAGCTACTGGTTTCGGTATCGTATTCTTCGCTAGAGAAGTCCTCAAGCACTTCGGTGATTCCCTTGAAGGAAAGACTGCAGTTGTTTCCGGATTTGGTAACGTATCTTGGGGAACAATCACTAAGCTAGTTGAGCTAGGTGCAAAGCCAATCACAATTTCTGGACCAGACGGATACATCCTCGACGAGGAAGGAATCACAACACCAGAGAAGATCGATACACTTCTTGAGCTACGTAACTCTGGAAAGAACGTTTGCGCACCTTACGTAGAGAAGTTCCCTAACGCTAAGTTCATCCCTGGAAAGAGACCTTGGGAAGTTAAGGCTGACCTTTACCTACCTTGCGCAATGCAGAACGACATCACTATGGATTGGGCTAAGGAAATGGTTGCTAACGGAGCTAGATACCTCATTGAGGGAGCTAACATGCCTACAACAAACGAGGCTGTTCAGTACCTCATGGACAATGGCTGCGTAGTTGCTCCTGCCAAGGCCGCTAATGCTGGTGGAGTTGCTTGCTCTTGCCTAGAGATGGCACAGAATGCTGAGCACCTCATCTGGAACAAGGAGAGAGTATACGACGAGCTAGAGAACATCATGGTTCACATCTTCAAGATCACAGAGGAAGCTTGTGCTAAGTACAACCTCGGTGAGAACCTCGTAGCTGGTGCTAACATCGCTGGATTCGAGAGAGTTGCAGAAGCAATGATGATGCAGGGCATTGTATAAGCTCTGATACTCGGAGATAAAACACCAAACAATTAATGGGGGATGCATAAGCATCCCCCATTTTTTTCGTTATGATTTGCTACTCATGTGGCCTATATGTGATCTATAGGTGCTTTAGCTATCTCTTAATCACTCTAGTTATCACTTATCCACTCTAGCTGATTCTTAGTCAACCTAGTTGCCCTTTAGTTGCTCTAGCTATATCTATAGAGCCCCTACTAGATCAATCCCAGGCTTCAGTGTTGCTGCACCCGGAGCCCATCTAGCCGGGCACACCTGATCACCATGCTCAGCTACGAACTGGCTAGCTTGAAGCTTTCTAAGCAGCTCTTCTGCATTTCTTCCAACGTTTCCTGCATTCACTTCATATACTACAATCTTTCCCTCAGGATTTACTATGAAGCTTCCTCTTTCCGCAATACCTTGATCTTCAATCAGAACTTCAAAGTCCCTTGCGAGTGCCTGCGTAGGATCAGCGAGCATCGGATAAGTAATCTTGCCAATACTCTCCGAATTATCGTGCCATGCCTTGTGCACAAAGTGAGTATCACAAGATACTGAATATACCTCGCATCCAGCTTTCTGGAACTCTGAATACTTTAGCTGAAGATCCTCGAGCTCCGTTGGGCACACGAAAGTAAAATCAGCTGGGTAGAAAAAGAAAACGCTCCACTTTCCTAATATATCCGCTTTAGTAATAGTTTTAAACTCATCATTCACATAAGCCTGAGCTGAAAAATCCGCTACTTCCTTATTAATTAAAGACATACCAATATCCTCCTTTATATAGTTAATTATATCTAACCTTTGCACCTATCAAAAGGCAGGCTGTGAATTACATACCTGCCCGTAAATGCAGAAATATTTTCAAGAGAGTTAGTCCTCTCTTACTCACAATATAACCTTTGATATTGTGAATGTCAATCCCTTTTTTCGATTACGCAATTATATATCACGCTATCGATATTCATCATTCTTTTTGCATAGTTCATACATCTATATCAACCTATTAGTGCCAAATATAACTTCACCTGCTCATTTTTTTAATTGATGATTTTAACGATTAAAGTTTTATATGATATTGATAGATAATTATCAATATTGAGATTTATATTCATTTTATAACCTATGTACTCATTTGCATATAAGACTTATCGCCTTCTGTCGCTCTTGCAACCCTTAAAATTCCAATATTTTTAGATTTTGTTTACAATATAATCTTGTTGCTTTCTTTTTAGATTCATGTCAATATATTAACAAATAGCAGGTATTCTCACTTTCTCGCAGAAGGCTTGCATACAAAACACTTAATGACATTAAAAAAAATCAAAAAATGGAGGTAACACAATGAAGGGCTTTGCAATGCTAGAAATTGGTAAGACTGGTTGGATTGAAAAGGAGCGTCCAAAATGTGGACCACTTGACGCTATTATCAAACCGCTAGCTTTATCCCCTTGCACTTCTGATATTCACACCGTATGGGAAGGCGCACTAGGAGACAGACACAACATGATTCTAGGGCACGAAGGCTGTGGAGTTGTCGAAGAAGTTGGTGAGCTCGTTAAAGATTTTAAGGTTGGTGACCGAGTAATGGTTGCTGCTATCACTCCAGATTGGTCTTCCCTAGAAGCTCAGGGTGGATACCCTATGCACTCCGGCGGAATGTTATCAGGATGGAAGTTCTCGAACTTCAAAGATGGTGTATTCGGTGAGTACTTCCATGTTAATGATGCAGATGGCAACCTCGCACATATGCCAGAGGCTGTTTCGCCAGAAGAAGCTTGTATGCTATCTGACATGGTTCCTACTGGATTCCACGGTGTCGAGCTTGCAGATATTCAGTTTGGAGACACTGTGCTAGTTAACGGAATTGGACCTGTTGGTCTGATGAGTGTTGCAGGCGCAAACCTAAGGGGTGCTTCAAGAATCATCTGCGTAGGAACAAGACCTGCTTGCAGGGAAGCTGCTAAGAAGTATGGTGCAACTGATTTTATCAGCTATAAGGAAGGATCAATCGATGAGCAGGTTCTTGAACTAACTGGTGGCAAGGGAGTAGATAAGGCTATCGTTGCTGGTGGCGGAGTTGAATCCTTCGATCCTATCATCAAAGCTCTTAAGCCAGGTGGAAAGATTGGTAACGTAAACTACCTGGGTTCTGGCACCTACGTAACGATTCCTCGTGTTGAGTGGGGATGCGGAATGGGTCACAAGATGATCACAGGTGGACTAATGCCTGGTGGTAGACTAAGACTCGAGAAGCTCGCTAGCCTAATCGAAGTTGGCAAGCTCGATGTTAGACACTAATCACACATAGATTTGATGGTTTTGAACACGTTGAGGATGCACTTATGCTCATGAAGGATAAGCCTGCTGACCTAATCAAGCCAGTTGTTAATATCGGCAAATAGAGCTGAATCCCCCGGTCCTGATGGATGTCTTAGGGCATTTCCCCTGCGGCCGGGGGTTTAATTTATTCGAAACGGAAACTATTGCGAAGAGGATTGCATTTTTATGAAGGTACTGATTATTTCTGGCTTTCTAGGAGCTGGGAAGACCACATTTATCAAGGCGATGTCAAATATATTAAATCGGGATTTCGTAATACTCGAGAACGAATATGCATCGCTTAATATTGATGAGGATATTTTAAAAGAAGAATCGGGACTTAGTGTATGGGAGCTCACTGAAAAATGTATATGCTGCACTGGAAAGACCGATTTTGCTTTGAACATCCTTACAATTGCGAATTCCATTGCACCAGAATATCTCATCGTTGAACCTACTGGCGTCGGCTATCTTTCTAATGTAATAAACAACATTTCGCAGATTGAATATGAGCAGATTGAAATGCTAGCACCGATCACTATTATCGATCCAAATAAGTTTTTCGAACATATGCGTGAATATCAAGAACTACTTACCGACCAGATAAAATGTGCAGATACTATCATCTTATCAAAATGTGATAAGTCGGTCGATGTTGATATAGAGGCAGTTGTTTCTAAGGTAAAAGCTATTAACTCTGATGCAAATATTATCAGCAAGCACTACAGTAGTCTGCCACACGCCTCCTGGGAGAAGTTTCTGCTTCGAAAGAGAGATGGCAGCATTGAGATTCCTAAAATTCAGGAAGAAACTGAGTTCGAGAGTATCAGTGTTCCAAACGCAGAGCTTCCTTCTATTGGCGATATTGTATTCTTCCTAGAGGATTTGATCAAAAAGAGATACGGGAATATCATTCGTGCCAAAGGCACTATGGTTGTTTCGGACACCTTGATTAGATTCGATGTCTCCGATGGTAACTATGCTATTTCTCAGGCGGAACCAGAGTCAAAGCGAGGTTGTGTGTTTATCGGTGATGATATCAAAGCTGGTGATTTAAGAATTAAATTACTACCTATCAGCTTTGAACGACCTAGCTTTGGTAAACTGAGAAAAGCAGCCACCAAATAAAAGAAGTGAGCATTTAAGCTCACTTCTTTTATATTTATGACTATTTAGGATGTAATTTATATAGTGCTTGGTCTTATAGGATGTCTATTACCTCGCCTGAAAGCGCTTTATTCATACTTCTAACCGCACAGAATTTTCCGCACATACTGCAAGTATCGGAGTGGTCTTCCTCTGGCATTCTTGACTCTCTTATTGCTTTTGCCGTCTCTGGATCAAGCGCCTCGAGCCACTGTGCATCCCAGTCGAGCTTTCTTCTAGCCTTCGCCATTCTATCGTCCTGGTCACGGGCTCCCGGAATACCCTTAGCAATATCTGCGGCATGAGCAGCTATTTTACTAGCGATGATGCCGTCATGCACGTCATCTACATTTGGCAGCGCGAGGTGCTCTGCCGGTGTAACATAGCATAGGAAAGCAGCGCCCGACCAGGCAGCAATAGCACCACCTATAGCAGCTGTGATATGGTCATATCCTGGTGCAATATCTGTAACGAGAGGCCCGAGCACATAGAATGGTGCACCCTTACACAGGGTTTCCTGAATCTTCATATTCGCCTCAATCTGATCCATTGGCACATGTCCTGGCCCCTCAATCATAACCTGTACGTCCCTAGCCCACGCTCTATCTGTCAGCTCACCAAGTCTAATCAATTCCTCAATCTGACAGTTATCCGTTGCATCCGCTAGGCATCCCGGTCTGCATGCATCGCCAAGGCTTATCGTTACATCGTGTTCACGGCAGATTTCTACGATCTCATCGAAATACTCATAGAATGGATTTTCTTCACCTGTCATTGTCATCCATGCAAATACAAGGCTTCCGCCTCTGCTGACTATATTCATCTCGCGAGTACCGTTCTTAATCTGCTCAATCGTCTTGCGTGTTATTCCGCAGTGCAGGGTTACAAAATCCACACCATCTTCAGCATGCATCCTGATGACATCTAGGAAATCCTGTGCAGTGAGAGTATTTAAATCTCTCTGGTAATGGATTACAGAATCGTATACCGGAACTGTTCCGATCATCGCTGGACACTCGCTGCAGAGCTTCCTTCTAAATGGCTGCGTGTCACCATGACTTGATAAATCCATGATTGATTCTGCACCGAGCTCAACCGCCCGCATAACCTTCTTCATTTCAATATTGTAGTCCTTGCAGTCCCTGCTTATGCCGAGGTTTACGTTCACCTTCGTCCTTAGCATTCCTCCAACACCATTTGGGTCGATTGATGTGTGATGTATATTTGCTGGTATAACCATCTTGCCCTCTGCAAGTAGCGGTAGCAGTTCATCTACTGAGCGATTTTCTTTTGCCGCAACAATTTCAAGCTCTGGTGTAACTATTCCCATTCTTGCTGCTTCTATTTGTGTCGAATAAGTTCTTGCCATTTCTTCCTCTTTTCCGCCTTTTTTAGGCCATTAATAACAATTGTAAATTTCCCTTTCCCATTTCCCTTAAAATATCTTTCACTTTCTCACGAGCGCTCCGTGATCTATCGAGCCATTACCCGTTCCTATGTGCATATCACTCTTAAGAGCTGATGTCACGTATCCCTTGCCTATTTCAATAGCTGCTTCAAGTGTGTGCCCTTTCGCCATATTTGCTGCTATTGAGCTGGATAGTGCACATCCCGTCCCATGTGAACTTGTTGTCTCTACCCTGTCGCCTTTGAACTCAGCAGTACATCCCATAATGTTCTCATCACTAGCAGTCCACAGATAATCCGTAGCACTACTGCCTTCAGCATGACCGCCTTTGATGAGTACATTACAACCACAGCTTCGACCTATGAAGCATGCTAGCTCAGGTGCTGATAGATTTGCTGCTTTACCATGAATCTCTGTTTGAGATTGAGGTTGAGATTGAGGTTGAGGCTGAATTTAATTCGAGATATATCTTTAGATTGTACTTGAGCTTGATATTGCTTCTGCGCATCATCTTTCAACTGAAGGTTTTGACATCCTATAATCTCGCATATTCTCTTAGCTTCCGGTAGGTTAGGTGTCACGAGCGTCGATATAGGGAATAGCTTTTCTATCATGGATTTCATCACTTCTTCGCTCGCAAATGCTGCTCCGCTTGTCGGGGCAATTACGGGGTCAACGATTACATTTTCAAGGCCATGCCGCTTAATTAGACCCACTATTACATCGACCTGCTCTGTCGAAACAATCATGCCAATCTTTATTGTATCTGGTCTTATGTCGCATAGAATCTCATCAATCTGTCTATATAAGAAGTCAGTAGGAACTGGCATAACATCAGATACGCCCAAGGTATTTTGCACCGTAAGGCCGGTGACCACCCCCATCCCGTAGCAGCCCTCTGCAAATATAGTCTTGATATCTCCCTGAATGCCCGCTCCGCCGCTCGGATCACTGCCTGCGATCGATAGAACAGTCGGAATTTTCATATCCCCGACCTCAACTTTTCGTGCTGCAGTTTATCAGCCATGTTTCTTAAATCCTCTGCGCTTTTCTTGACATCCTGCGTCCCGAACAGAGCCGAAATAACTGCGACTCCAGCAAGATGACGACCTGCTAGTGTACCGATATTATCGATATCGATGCCGCCGATTGCGACAACGGGGATTTTTACCGACGACGTAATCAGGTTGTATACATCAAGGCTAGGTAGCTTAATTGCATCACCCTTTGAATTAGAACCAAAAGCAGCCCCCACACCGATATAATCAGCACCTTCGGCTTCTGCAGCGAGAGCCTCCTCGAGATTGTGTGCAGTTGCACCGATAATCTTTTCCTCTCCAAGAAGCTTCCTTGCCTCAGCTATTGACCCGTCGCTCAGACCTAGGTGGACACCACTTGCGTCTGACACTTTACAGATTTCTATATCATCGTTGATTATCAGTGGAACTCCTGCTTTGTCACAGATAGGCTTAATCTCTGAAATCACCTTAAGTATCTGTTCTTTATCTAAATGCTTTCTCTAACCTGCATACACGTCATACCGCCATCAATCGCTTGCATGGTAGCTTCTCTATATGTGATATCCTGCAGAGTTTCACCTCCGAGTATTCCATATAGTCTCAGCTTTTCGTGCAAGGACGATTTCTTTAGTACTTGTTTAACCATTTTTTTCATAGTTTTAACTCCTAATGTAACACTATGACCATTCGTGAAAAAAAATGTGTAACACCCTAGCTTGGGTATTACACATGTAATTTAGCACTCTCCCTACGTTGGCATTATCCAAATCAGGTTCAGAGTCGTAATGTATTTCAACATTACCTCTCAGCGATATCGCTCCCCTTGCTCGTTGTATTCTCTTGTTTGCCTAATAATTATATATCAGCGGTGTATGCATTTCAATACATTAGTAACCGAATATTGTTTTATTCACTAGCAATCCACACTTTATGGCTATAGGCTCTGAAGTGCGTCCTTGATAATTGCAGGTAGCTTTCTACACTTAGCCTCAGATATTGATGCAATTGACACTCTCACGCCCTTGTCCATCGGTACGCAGTACACATCACTCTCCTCAAGCTTTGCACTTAATGCATCTGGATTTTCGCATGGAATAGATACGAAAAAGCCTGCTCTAAACGGTACTATTTTGAGATTAACTTTCTTAGCTTCCTCTTCAAAAGCTCTTCCGCGCGCCAGCAGCATATCACGGAATTCCTTGCGTTCTTCGTCTACCTTCGCCAGAAGTTCTTTATCACTGTAAATCTTTGCGATTACTTCCTGTGGTCCGCGAGGCGAGTTTGACCATGTGGATCTGCTTGAATACGAGCATACCTTTACGAACTCATCTGCGATTTCTTCACTGTCAGCTAGACAAATCAGTGCCGCACATCTAAACCCGTAGAAGGTGAACGTCTTTGAAGTGCTGTATGCAAGCAGTGGCAGCACGTTGCTTTTAAGCTTTTCAAGCTCTGGAATAAACTCTCTAACCTTCTTCTCATCCCCAGCAAAATCGATATATGCTATGTCTACAACTAATGCTACTACCTTGTCATCTGGCACCCTGTTAAGAATCTCAATTACATTCTTCCATTCTTCAAGAGAAAGTGAATATCCCGTAGGGTTATTCGCAGGAGTATTGAGAATCAGAACTAATCTATCCTGTATACGTAGCAGCTTGTTCACCTTATATTCGAAATCAGCCAGATTAAATTTACCATCCTCATCGAACATTTCAAAAGTCTCGAAGCCGCGTCCCTGTTCTGCCGCAATATTCTTGTAGTTCGGCCAGCACCAGTTATGAGTCAAAATCTTATCTCCTGGACAGGAATAATTCGCAATGGCATTTCTAAGCGAGCCTGTACCTCCTGGCGTTGAAACTATCCCTATATGTCTAGATGTTTCATAGCCACCTAGTGCTGCCTGTATTGCCGCCTCCTTAAACCCTGGAGTTCCAGCAATCGGAGCATATTCAGCGTACTGTGATGGTTCAAGACTCTTCACCGCTTCATCCACAGAAGATAGCACGATTAAATTCCCCTCATCATCAAGCAAAGCCCCAATAGTTGCATTTGCAACATTTCGTGCCCTTTCTCCTTTATAGCTGCTTTCGCTCTGCCACTAATTCCGAATACCTTATCTTGCTTCGGAATCTCTCTGCCATTTAGTGCTGCTAAACCCATCTTTTCACCTTTCCTTCGTATACGTCCAATCTCCATCATCTTTATATTGAACCCTTTATCGCTAAACTTCTCCTCATACTCAGTCATGATATTGTTCTCATTATAAGGTGAAGCATGTAAATCCCTAGTAAACTCTCGTATTCTTAAATCCGATGCAATTACTTCATTTATCGAGTAGTTGAATAAATCCGTGTTGTCAGTCTTGAACCTAACAACTCCGTCTTCTTTAAGTACATCGAAATACTGTTTGAGTTTCCCTCTGTACGTAAGCCTCTTCTTCGCTGAATAATTCTTGGGAAGCGGATCACTGAAATTAAGATATATTCCGTCAAGTTCGCTATCTATAAACCATTCGTGCAGGTTCTCGATAAACTCTGGAATGAACACGACATTAGTCAGTCCAAGCTCATGCACTTTTTCCATGGCGCGGAGAAGTACACTCTTGTGACCTTCAACTGCGATGAAGAAATTCTCTGGTTCACGGGAAGCAAGCTTAGAGATAAACCTACCTTTGCCGCAGCCAACCTCCATATAAATTCCTTTACTTTCACCTGCACGCTCTGCCCATTTTCCGCGTATCTCTGCTGGATTATATACCAATATATCTTTGAATCTAGCGTATTTCTCTTCCAGATTTTTTACTTTTCTCTGTCTCATATATTCTCCTATTTTATATAGATTATATGGTTAAAAACCTGCTGGCAACAAGCACCCCGAGGAATATTATCAACATCAGTGCCGCCACTACATCACGTTTCTCAAATCTAGTCTCATTAAGTTTCGTCCTGCCGTTACCACCTCGGTAGCACCTTGCCTCCATAGCTAGCGCAAGGTCTCCCGCAATCCTAAACGAACTCACGAAAAGTGGCACTATTATCGGAATCATGCTCTTAGCTCTCTGAATGATGTTCCCAGATTCAAAGTCCGCGCCTCTCGATTGCTGTGCCTTCATGATTTTATCCGCCTCATCCATTAATACAGGGATGAATCTGAGCGCAATTGTCATCATGAGTGCGATCTCATGTGCTGGAAGACCAAGTCTAGAGAACGGACTGAGGAGCTTCTCAATACCATCTGTTAATTCAGTCGGTTTCGTGCAAAATGTCAGGAGCGAAGTGCCTATAATCAGCAGCACCAGTCTTATGCCCATAAATGCAGCCCTATATAGGCCTTCATAGGTAATCTTCAGGAATTTCCACTGCCACAGTATGGTTCCATCCATCATAAATATGTTAAGAACCATAGTGAATGCAATAATAAGCACTATCGCCTTAAGCCCCCGTACCATGTACGAGAACGGAACACGCGACAGCTTAATTACTATTCCAACTGCAACCGCCGCAATTGCAAATCCCCAAAGCTTATTTACCAGAAAGAGCCCCACGAGATACGCAAATACACCGAGCACTTTAGTACGTGCCTCCAGCCTATGAATCGGAGATTCCACCGGATAATACTGACCAAGTGTTATATCTTTAATCATACTACCTTTGCCTCTCCTTTAACTGCTCCGCGATGTACTTAGCAGCTTCTCTCTCTTCAAATAGGCTCGAACTCAAGACCCAGCTTCTCCGACACTTCGTATAGAATCTCTGTCACTGGCGGTACACTAAGACCCATGCTCTTTAGCTCACTAGCCCTTGCAAATACTTCTTTAGGGCTTCCGTTCATCACCAGTTTTCCGCCATTCATAACGATGATACGGTCAGAGAGTTCGGCTATATCTTTCATGTTATGTGAGACGAATACCACAATTAAGTTTCTTTCCTGTCTAAGCCTCTTAATCACTTCAAGCATATCACGCTTGGATGCGGGGTCGAGCCCAGCTGTTGGTTCATCTAGTATAAGAACCTTTGGCTTCATCGCTAGTACACCAGCGATGGCAACTCTACGTTTCTGCCCACCGGATAGCTCAAATGGTGATTTCTCAGCCACAGCATCGTAGTCGAGTCCGAGCAATTCGATAGACTCCCTTACTATGCCAGGAATCTCATCTTCGGGCACGCCGAGGTTTCTCGGTCCAAAAGCCACGTCTTTTGCAACGGTCTCCTCAAAGAGCTGATACTCAGGATACTGAAATACAAGCCCTACATTTTTGCTTATATCAACCTTCTTGACTGAACCGTCTCCGATATTCATGTCAGAGACAATTATTTCTCCCGAATGAGGCTTCAGCAATCCGTTCATATGCTGAAGGAGCGTCGACTTTCCAGACCCGGTATGTCCAATTATGCCTATGCATTCTCCACTGGCAATTTCAAACGAAACATCATCCAGCGCTACTGTCTCCCCAGGAAGTCCTTTTGAATATATATGTGTTAGATGTCTTACAATTATCGACATAAAGCGTCCACCAAATCGTCCTTATTTATAACCTCATGCGACAGATTAATTCCATTCTCAATGAGCTCATTTCTCAGTAAGACAGCAGCTGGAATCTCGAGTCCTGCCGACTCAATTAGGTTCGTATCGGCAAATACATCTTCCGGCACACTATCAGCGAGGAGCTTTCCAGACTTCATGACTAGCACGCGATCTGCTTCTGCTACCTCTTCCATAAAATGCGTAATTAATATAATCGTAATCCCCTGATCATTTAGTTCTCTGATTACCTTCATAACCTGACTTCGCCCTTTGGGATCGAGCATTGCAGTAGGCTCATCGAAAACTATGCAATCCGGCCTCATAGCTACAGCTCCAGCAATTGCAATTCGCTGCTTCTGTCCTCCAGAGAGTTTATGAGCTTCACGATTGCGGTATTCGTACATGCCCACTGATTTCAGTGCATTATCTACTCTTTTTCGGAGCTCTGGATTCTCGATCCCTATATTTTCAGGACCGAATGCCACTTCATCTTCAACCATGGATGATACAATCTGATTATCAGGATTCTGAAACACCATTCCTATTTTCTTTCTAATATCCCAAATTAGATCATCATCATTAGTATCCATCCCATCGACAAGGATCTCGCCTTCAGTCGGTAATAGAAGCCCGTTAAGGCATCTTGCAAGCGTGGATTTACCGGAACCATTAGATCCAGCAATAGATATGTATTCGCCACGCTTAATCTCAATAGAAACATGATCAATTGCAGGGCATAGATTATCATCGCCCTGCTCCTTAGAGTATCTATAAACTACGTCTTTTACTTCGATAAAATTAGCCATAATACCTCCGAGTTTTAATTATATATTAGTGCCAAAAGTATGGCAACGAAATGAGCAAATTGTCAGCAAATAAATAAGCCGAAGGCTACGCCTTCGGCTTTGTTCGCAATGGCTACAACGAACGTTTTCAGATGTATCAAGAACTCCCCTATTCCTGATACTTAAAATCTGTATTTCAACCCTTTTCACTTATTGACAAGATGATTATAGTAGACTGTATTTCAATTGTCAACAATTCATTTGTACATTTTCACAAACTTAATGTGTACCACCGCTTTGTTATTGTAATATTTACTATTTTATTTATAAATTATCCCCATTGGTATCCAATTTTTTTCTATTTTTTTGCTTTTTTTCATAGATTAGCTTTGCAATTACAAGATCAAGTATTCCAAGCCCCTACATTCTTAAATATAATGATCTCATCATCAGACTCTCTGCCGCTTATCTCCCCAAGCGCATACTCTCCTATATCTCCCGTGAGTCCCTCTAATGAAACTAATCCTTCCCTAAGAGGGATTTGTATATCTGCTGACTCAGCAATGCAAGCATCCTTAGAGTCGAAGTATATCTTATCCGCTAGCTTAAAGAGCTTTGGATCAATCTCATTCATCTCAGCTGTATACGACCCCACGCCGCTCACCACAGCTCCCTTATTTACTCTATTTGCATCGAATACTGGCTCCGTAGAAACAGTCACTACTACTATGACATCGGCACCATCTACAGCTTCGTTTGCATCATCGTATGCAATCAGCTTAGCGCCGCTGTCTTTGAATCTCTCAGACATCTCTTCAGCGAACTTCTCCGTCTTGGCAAAGTCTCTAGCTACAATTCTAACCTCATCTAGATTACATGCCGCCAGCATAGCTTCAAGCTGGCAGTCCGCCTGGCCACCAGTTCCAATAAGACAGCCAATCTTTGCATCATTCCTTGCAAATAATTTAAAAGCTGCGCCTGACGCTGCTCCTGTGCGGAACTTAGTGATAAAGCTACCATCCATCAGAGCTAATACTTCCCCGTTCTTGTCATCCATGAGTAGAACCTGCCCAATAGTTGTTGCTTCACCACGCTCTCTATTACCCGGAAATATGTTTACGATTTTAATGCCCGCCGCTCCAAGCTTTGAGCTATAAGCTGGCATAAACGCAAAGTTACCTCTTCCTTCATCAGCAGCGATAACTTGACGAAGCGGTACAACTGCGTTCCCACTAGAAAAAATCTTATATGCCTCGATATTTGAATCTATAGCATCGTTCATATCGAAAACTTTTCTTATGTCTTGTTCATTAAGTAGTAACATTGTGTCCTCCTTTATTTTAGCTTTATCTCGGCAACTACTGGATTATGATCGCTATTTTTAAAACCAAGATCCACCGTTTTGCAATAACTCATCTCTATGTTAGATGAATAAATCATTCCATCAATTACATAGTACTGGAACTTTAATTTGTTCGCACCTTTTAGCGGTTTATCCAAGGATCTGCATGTAGGCGTGGTACTATCCATAACGAAGTTTAACGAGGAATCATACTCACTAATATCTATTATACCTGGTTTCCATAATCCTTTTTGCACCTTATATTCGTTTGTATCCACATTATTAAACGTCTGATTGAAGTCACCCGCAGCGATTACGTAATTACCTTTCGCAGCTTCCTGCTTAAGTATCCTGTTCAATGCTCGAGTCTGTGCCTTTTTGCCTGCACCTTTGTCATATGCTTCTAAATGCAGATTAATATATACAAGTTCCTTGCCGGTTCCCTTGACCTTAGTTCTGGATATAAGTAGGCAGCGCTTGAGGTTTACCGTTCTTACTGGCCAAGTAAACGAAACAGGCAAACTCACACGCTTTGCAGAATTAGCTTTAAGTCTTGAAATAGTCATTATGCCGCTATCCATTTTGCCAAGAGGCGGTATCGGGTATGGCACAAAAGCCGCTTTATAATTCCTCGCATAGTAGTATTCGCTTCCATCCATGGCTTTCCCAAGCTTTTCAACTTGGTTGATGTGATATGAACGCCTTGAATCCTCATCCACTTCCTGAATCATGGTTATATCCGGAGATTGTTTGTGTATCTCGCCAGAAATTGATTTAATATTTTTCTTAACACGATTTTTACTAGAAGTTAAAACATGATTGCCTCCGTCCATAAAGAAGTCTGCATTGTCGCCTAGAGCTCCATATCCTATATTCCAAGACATCATCTTGATTGAATCGCCTTTTTTTACTCCTTTAGACGAATTCCCATAAATTCTTATTCTTTCAACCTTATCAGGCTTATATTCAGTTAAAGATATAAATGCTATAAGTCCTGCAAAGGCAATAGCTATAATCAATACGATTATAAAAAAATTGCATTAAAAAAATCTTTTCATCGGCGATCTTTTCATAGGGTCTACTATGCATTTTTAAAGTTCTCCTTAGCTCGATCTATATTGAAGGTTCAAATTCTCCCATAGCATTTTATAACAATAAATCGTTTATATAATAGAATACCACATGTTATATGTATTTGAACACATAAAAACAGGGGCGCATGCGCCCCTGCTTCTTAGTATTATAGTGGTCTACCTCGTAATCTATGATTACTCGATAATCTCTGTAACTACTCCAGATCCTACTGTTCTTCCACCTTCTCTGATAGCGAAACGTAGTCCCTCTTCGATAGCTACTGGTGTAATCAGTTCGATCTCCATTACTACGTTATCTCCAGGCATGCACATCTCTGTACCCTCTGGTAGCTTTAGATCTCCTGTTACGTCTGTTGTTCTTAGGTAGAACTGTGGTCTGTATCCATTGAAGAATGGTGTGTGTCTTCCACCCTCTTCCTTCTTTAGTACGTATACCTGTCCCTTGAACTTTGTGTGTGGGTGAATTGAGCCTGGCTTCGAGAGTACCTGTCCTCTTTCGATTTCGTCTCTCTGAATTCCTCTTAGTAGTGCTCCGATGTTGTCTCCTGTTTCTGCTGCGTCAAGAGTCTTCTTGAACATCTCTACTCCAGTTACAACTACCTTTCTCTTCTCGTCGCTTAGTCCTACGAGCTCTACTTCGTCTCCTACCTTGAGTGTTCCTCTCTCAACTCTTCCTGTTGCTACTGTTCCACGTCCTGTGATTGAGAATACGTCCTCGATTGGCATTAGGAATGGCTGGTCGTTTGCTCTCTGTGGCTCTGGAATGTATGTATCTACTGCTTCCATTAGCTCACAAATCTTATCTCCCCACTCACCACTTGGATCCTCTAGTGCCTTTAGTGCAGATCCTCTGATGATTGGTGTGTCATCTCCTGGGAACTCATACTCGTCTAGTAGCTCTCTTACTTCCATCTCTACTAGGTCTAGTAGCTCCTCGTCATCTACCATGTCACACTTGTTCAGGAATACGATGATGTATGGTACGCCTACCTGTCTAGATAGCAGGATGTGCTCTCTTGTCTGAGGCATTGGTCCATCTGTTGCTGCTACTACTAGGATAGCTCCATCCATCTGAGCTGCTCCTGTAATCATGTTCTTTACATAGTCAGCGTGTCCTGGGCAGTCTACGTGTGCGTAGTGTCTGTTTGGTGTCTCATACTCTACGTGTGCTGAGGAAATCGTGATTCCTCTTGCCTTCTCTTCTGGTGCCTTGTCAATCTGGTCGAATGCTACGTCTGCTCCGAGTCCATATCTGTTGTGAAGAGTCTTTGTGATTGCTGCTGTTAGAGTTGTCTTGCCGTGGTCAACGTGGCCGATTGTACCGATGTTGATATGTGGCTTGGTTCTCTCATACTTCTGCTTTGCCATGATAATTTCTCCTATTTAGAATTATTTGAAATAATTTTCTGTAAAATTTATTTTATCACTTATAACTTAGTGATATTAAAGATTATTTTGCAACCTTTTCCTTCAAGCTCTCTGGTAGCTTATCGAAGTGGTCGAACTGCATTACGTATACACCACGACCCTGTGTCTTAGAACGCAGGTCAGTAGCATATCCGAACATCTCGGATAGTGGAACGAATCCTCTGATTACAGCTGCACCATTATTGATATCAGAACCTTCGATAGATCCTCTTCTTGAGCTGATATCTCCGATGATGTCACCCATGTTGTTCTCAGGTACAGTAACCTCTACCTTGAAGATTGGCTCTAGTAGAACTGGCTTGCCTTCTTGCAAGCTTCCTTGAATCCCATGGTAGCTGCAATCTTAAATGCCATTTCAGATGAGTCTACTTCGTGGTATGAACCGTCATATAGATCTACACCAACGTCCACTAGCTGGTAGCCTGCAACAGGTCCGTTCTGCATTGCTGCTTCCATTCCCTCCTGAATCTTAGGGATGTATTCCTTAGGAATAGCACCACCTGTGATGGAGTTCTTGAATTCGAATCCAGAACCAGCTTCTCTTGGATATAGTCTGAACTTAACGTGTCCATACTGACCAGAACCACCGGACTGCTTCTTGTGCTTGTAATCTTCATCGACCTCAACGGTAATAGTCTCTTTGTAGGATACCATTGGCTTACCTACGTTAGCTTCTACCTTGAACTCTCTTAGAAGTCTATCAACGATGATTTCAAGGTGAAGCTCACCCATTCCAGCGATGATAGTCTGTCCAGTATCAGGGTTAGTATATGTTCTGAATGTTGGATCCTCTTCAGCCAGCTTAGCGAGAGCGATACCCATCTTCTCCTGACCAGCCTTGGTCTTAGGTTCGATAGCAATCTCAATTACTGGATCTGGGAATTCCATAGATTCGAGAATAATTGGTTTCTTCTCATCACAGAGTGTATCTCCAGTTGTAGTCTGCTTTAGTCCTACTGCTGCTGCGATATCTCCTGAATAAACCTTCTCGATTTCTTCTCTGTGGTTAGCGTGCATCTGAAGAATTCTACCTATTCTCTCGCGCTTACCCTTAGTTGCGTTGTACACGTAAGAACCAGTCTCGAGTGTTCCAGAGTAAACTCTGAAGAATGCGAGCTTTCCTACATATGGGTCTGCCACAATCTTAAATGCGAGTGCTGAGAATGGCTCCTTGTCACTTGCGTGTCTTACATCCTCTTCTTCAGTATCAGGGTTTACACCACCGATTGAAGGAATGTCTGTAGGCGCAGGCATGTAATCAACTACACCATCTAGCATCATCTGAACACCCTTGTTCTTGTATGCAGATCCGCAGAATACAGGGAAAATATTTCCTGCGATAGTCTCTCTTCTGATAACTGTCTTGAGTTCCTCGACTGAGATTTCCTCTCCTTCGAGGTACTTCATAGTCAGATCTTCGTCTAGCTCAGCAACAGCTTCAATCATCTTATCATGCCAAGCCTGTGCTTCTGCCTTCATATTCTCTGGAATGTCTACGATTTCGAATTCCTTACCTGTAGCATCGTTCTTATCGTACACCTCAGCCTTCATAGTGAGAAGGTCGATAATTCCTTCGAACATGTTCTCAGAACCGATTGGAATCTGAACAGGTACAGCGTTAGCTCTTAGTCTATCGTGAATAGTATCGATTACGTGGAAGAAGTTAGCTCCTAGGATGTCCATCTTATTAACGAAAATCATTCTTGGAACATTATACTTCTCAGCCTGTCTCCATACTGTCTCGGACTGAGGCTCAACACCTTCCTTAGCACTTAGTACCATTACAGCACCATCAAGTACACGAAGTGATCTCTCTACCTCAACAGTAAAGTCAACGTGTCCTGGGGTATCGATAATGTTAATTCTTGTGCCGTTCCACTGAGCGGTTGTAGCAGCAGAGGTAATTGTAATACCACGCTCCTGCTCCTGAGCCATGTAGTCCATGGTAGCAGCACCATCATGAGTCTCACCGATCTTATGAGTCTTTCCTGTGTAATAAAGGATTCTCTCAGTAGTTGTTGTTTTACCAGCATCGATGTGGGCCATGATTCCAATATTTCTGGTATTTTCTAGAGAAAATTGTCTAGCCATAACTCCTCCTTCCTGCTTTTATCTAATCTCTGTAAGGTGTATCATCTCAGATTACCACCTGTAGTGTGCAAACGCCTTGTTAGCCTCAGCCATCTTATGAGTATCTTCTTTCTTCTTCACAGATGCACCTGTGTTGTTAGAAGCGTCCATAAGCTCGTGAGCTAGTCTCTCAGCCATAGTTCTCTCACCTCTAAGTCTTGTAAACTTTGTGAGCCAACGTAGAGCTAGAGTCTGTCTTCTCTCTGGTCTAACTTCGATAGGAACCTGATAGTTTGCACCACCGACTCTTCTTGCTTTAACTTCTAGTACAGGCATGATGTTGCTCATTGCCTTCTCAAATACTTCCAGCGGTTCTTCGCCAGTGGATTCCTTAATCTGGTCAAATGCATCATAAACGATTGACTGGGCTACACCCTTCTTACCGTCAAGCATGATGCTGTTGATCAGCTTTGAAACCACTACGCTACCGTATACTGGATCTGGAAGTACTTCTCTCTTTGGTACGTTACCTTTTCTTGGCACTTCTCTTCCCTCCTTAGGTTCACGGGGTACTCGGTCTGCTTCTATCACCGACCGTGTGCGCCTTAATATCATATATTAAGGACAATATCCCGAAATCAATTACTTCTTAGGTCTCTTTGCTCCATACTTGGAACGTCCCTGACCACGACCCGATACGCCAGCTGCGTCAAGTGTTCCTCTAACGATGTGATATCTCACACCAGGGAGGTCCTTAACTCTTCCGCCTCTGATTAGTACAACACTGTGCTCCTGTAGGTTATGACCGATTCCAGGAATATATGCTGTTACTTCGATACCGTTAGTCAAGCGAACTCTGGCAACTTTTCTAAGCGCCGAGTTAGGCTTCTTAGGAGTTACAGTCTTAACTGCAACGCATACTCCCCTCTTCTGAGGCGAATTTACATCAGTAAGAGTTTTCTTAAGGTTGTTCATGTTCTTACCAAGAGCTGGGGAACCTGACTTCTTAACCGCACTCTTTCTGCCCTGACGAACTAATTGGTTAATAGTAGGCATTATTGTCTCCTTTCTTATAAAATTAACTCATTCAAACAAGCAGTGACTATCTAGGCAGTCTCCGCTTAGTATATTGAACCTACATATTATAACAGCCGATGCACTGAATTGTCAATGCATCGGCTATTTTATTATGCATGATTAATTTGCATGGTTTGTAGCTTAATCACGTCTCGTTTTATTCCTCAATGCCATCGTATAGCGGCGCTATAGCCTGTGGCTGAACATTCGCCGATGGCATCTTGAGAACCATGTTCTCGTCATCGTAGCTTGAGTTCATAAGAGGCTCATTTTCACCGTAATCAACCTCAACCGCTCCATAACGTTTCATGCCTGTTCCTGCTGGAATTAGTTTACCAATCATGACGTTCTCTTTGAGTCCGTCTAGATGGTCTGTCTTACCCTTAACCGCAGCGTCTGTCAGGACACGAGTTGTCTCCTGGAATGATGCGGCGGACAGGAATGAACTTGTTGCAAGAGCAGCCTTGGTGATACCAAGCAATTGACGTTCGTATGTAGCTGGCTCGCCTTCTTCTGGATCAATCTCAGCATTCGCCTTGTTAATCTCGTTGATGCTGTACATACTTCCAGGAAGCAGATTTGTATCTCCTGCCTTTTCGATCTTGTACTTTGATAGCATCTGAGATGCGATTACCTCAACGTGCTTGTCGTTGATGTCTACACCCTGTTGTCTGTATACTCTCTGAACCTCGCGCAGCAAGTACTCGTATACTCCCTGAACGCCGAGAATTCTCATTACATCATGTGGATCGAGAGGTCCCTTTGTAATCTGACCACCTGCATATACAGTGTCACCAACCTTTACATTGAGTCTTGATCCGTAAGAGATGATGTACTCGCGGTTGCCACCTTCCTCCTTAACGACAACGCTAGTTCTGTTGTCATCAGTTGGCTCGATGGATACAACCTCTCCATCTCCCTCACAGATTTCAGCTAGACCCTTAGGCTTTCTAGCTTCGAACAGTTCCTCAACTCTTGGGAGACCCTGTGTGATATCGCTTCCTGCTACACCACCAGTGTGGAACGTTCTCATAGTCAGCTGCGTACCCGGCTCACCGATAGACTGAGCGGCAATGATACCAACAGTCTCACCTGGTAGAACTGCAGTTCCTGTAGCGAGGTTTCTGCCGTAGCACTTAGCGCAAACTCCGTGCTCTGCCTGACAAGTCATGACAGATCTAATCTTAACCACTTCGACTCCAGCTGCCTCAATTGCTTCTGCAACATCATCTTCGATAAAGTCGCCTTCAGCAGCGAGAACCTCGCCAGTTTCTGGATGCACAACAGCTTCAGTAACAAATCTGCCTGCAATTCTCTGTGATAGTGGCTCGATAACTTCCTTGCCATCTGTAAACGCCTTGATTTCAACGCCTTCTTCTGCTCCGCAGTCATCCTCAGTTACGATTACACTATGAGAAATATCTACAAGTCTTCTTGTTAGATATCCGGAGTCAGCAGTACGTAGAGCAGTATCCGCAAGACCCTTACGAGCACCATTTGACGAAATGAAGTACTCCAGTATGGATAGCCCTTCACGGAAGTTAGCCTTAATAGGAATCTCTACAGTGTGTCCTGTCGCATTAGCCATAAGTCCTCTCATACCGCCAACCTGGCTGATCTGAGACTTGTTACCTCTGGCTCCAGAGCTTGCCATGATGAATAGATTGTTGAGAGGTCCTAGAGAATCCATCAGGGCGTCAGCAACCTGATCAGTTGCATCCTTCCAAGTCTTGATGATTCTGTCGTAACGTTCTCTATCCGTCATCAGACCACGCCTGTATGCAGCCTCAAACTTATCTACCTGCTTATCAGCCGCTGCAACGATTTCAGCCTTCTCCTCAGGAACCTCCATGTCGGATACACTTATTGTAACAGCCGCCTAGTTGAATAGTGGTACCCGATGCTCTTTACATAGTCGAGCATGAGAACCGTTCTTGTATTACCGTGCTTCTTGAAGCACTTGTCAATAATGACACCAAGTTTCTTTTTATCGCAGAGGAAATCTACCTCGAGTGAATACGGATCTTCGTCTCTATTTACAAAGCCCATATCCTGAGGGAGTCCTTGATTGAAGATAAATCTACCTACTGTAGACTCTACCAGCTTTCCTGGATCTCCAGGGAACGCCTGTCTTCTAACCTTAACCTTTGCGTGAATTCCTACAGCATGATTCCTGTATGCCATAAGCATCTCATCGATATCTGCAAAGCACTTTCCGTCACCCTTTTCATTCTCAAGGTTACGAGCCTCTGTACCCTCATGGGTGAGGTAGTAGCTTCCGAGGATCATGTCCTGAGTAGGAATTGTGATAGGCGAACCATCCTTAGGAGCAAGTATATTGTTAACCGAAAGCATGAGGAACCTAGCCTCTGCCTGCGCCTCTACCGATAGAGGTACGTGCACAGCCATCTGGTCTCCATCGAAGTCGGCGTTGAACGCTGTACAAACCAGCGGATGAAGCTTAATGGCCTTACCTTCTACTAGAACAGGTTCAAAAGCCTGAATTCCGAGTCTGTGCAGTGTCGGAGCACGGTTTAGAAGTACCGGATGGTCCTTAATTACGTAGTCGAGAACGTCCCACACCTCGGACTTCATCTTCTCAACCATTGTCTTTGCACTCTTAATGTTATGCGCAAGTTCACGCTCTACAAGCTCTTTCATAATGAACGGCTTGAACAGCTCTAGCGCCATCGTTTAGGAAGTCCGCACTGATAGAATTTCAGTTCAGGTCCTACTACGATTACAGAACGGCCAGAGTAGTCAACACGCTTACCAAGTAGGTTCTGACGGAAACGTCCCTGCTTACCTTTGAGCATGTCAGAAAGCGACTTAAGCTGTCTACCAGCAGCACCAGTAACCGCTCTGCCTCTTCTGCCGTTATCAATTAGGGAGTCAACAGACTCCTGAAGCATTCTCTTCTCGTTTCTAACGATGATATCAGGTGCTCCCAGCTCGAGCAGCTTCTTAAGTCTGTTGTTTCTGTTGATAACTCTTCTATATAGGTCGTTAAGGTCAGATGTAGCGAATCTACCACCCTCTAGCTGAACCATAGGTCTAAGATCAGGCGGAATTACAGGAACTACGTCAAGAATCATCCACTCAGGTCTATTATCAGACTGCTTTAGAGCCTCGATAACTTCGAGTCTCTTAACTAGACGAATCCTCTTCTGTCCGGTTGCCTTCTTAAGCTGTTCTCTAAGAAGTTCAGTTTCTTCATCTACATCGATATTTTCTAGCAGCTTCTTGATAGCCTCTGCACCCATCGCTGCCTCGAAGTTCTTTCCGTAAATCTCGCGAGCTTCGTTATACTGATTCTCTTCGATAATCTGCTTGTACTCGAATGGAGTCTCTCCTGGATCAGTTACGACATATGCTGCAAAATACAGCACTCTCTCTAGCTGCTTAGGAGTGATATCGAGCACGAGACCGATTCTTGAAGGGATTCCCTTGAAGTACCAAATATGAGATACAGGGCTAACAAGCTGAATATGACCCATTCTCTCTCTTCTAACCTTGGACTTCGTTACTTCAACTCCGCAGTAAGGGCAAACGATGCCCTTAAAGCGAATTTATTGTATTTTCCACAGGAGCACACCCAATCCTTAGTAGGTCCGAAAATCTTCTCGCAGAAGAGTCCGTCTCTTTCAGGCTTGAGAGTTCTGTAGTTGATAGTCTCAGGTTTTGTTACCTCACCGTGAGACCACTCAAGCATCTTCTCTGTTGAAGCCAACTTGATCTGTAGGGATTCAAAATTTCTAAGATCTTGATTGTTATCGTTTTTAGTCATGTTTCCCCCTTAATTATTCATCAATAGCTTCGTCGCTTGTGCCAATTATCTCGTCAAGGCTTACCATCTCTGGTTCCTCATCGTCATCTAGGATAGCTGGTACATCTTCATCGACACCAAGTGCTGCTGAAAGTGTATTCAGAATATCTAGATCTGGCTCTTCATCGAAGTCTGCCGTTTCAACGAACTCATCATCTTCACTCTGCTTTAGACGAAGTTCCTCTTCGTGCTCACGCTCACGCTCGTGCATAGCCTCTGTACGTCTATCAGCTTCCTTGAGCATACGATCTACTGAAGCAGGTTCGTCGAATTCAGATGTATCCTTGAGCTTGATTTCCTTATTATCACCGGACATTACCCTAACATCGAGCGATAGTGCCTGCAGCTCCTTAATGAGTACCTTGAATGACTCTGGAATTCCAGGCTTTGGAATGTTGTTACCCTTTACGATAGCTTCGTAAGTCTTAACACGTCCGATGATATCGTCAGACTTAACTGTTAGTATTTCCTGAAGTGTATAAGCTGCTCCATAAGCCTCTAGCGCCCATACCTCCATCTCTCCAAATCTCTGTCCGCCGAACTGAGCTTTACCACCAAGTGGCTGCTGAGTTACTAGCGAGTAAGGACCTGTACTTCTAGCGTGGATCTTATCATCTACAAGATGGTGCAGCTTGAGCATGTACATGTAGCCTACAGTTACTGGGTTGTCGAAGTACTCTCCAGACCTACCGTCTCTCAGTCTGAGCTTACCTGTCTTAGGGTATCCGCAATCATCAAGTAAATTGATTACGTCATTCTCACTAGCACCGTCAAATACTGGTGTTGAAATATACCAGCCCTTCGTCTTAGCTGCGAGTCCTAGGTGAACCTCGAGTACCTGTCCAACGTTCATTCGGGAAGGTACACCCAGCGGGTTGAGCATTACCTGTAATGTCTCACCATCTTCCTTGAATGGCATATCCTCCTCTGGAAGAATTCTGGAGATTACACCCTTGTTACCGTGACGACCAGCCATCTTATCTCCAACGTTGATCTTCCTCTTGGTAACTATGTAAACTCTTACAATCTTATTTACTCCTGGTGGGAGTTCGGAGCTATTCTCTCTTGTAAATTCCCTCACGTCGATGACAATACCCGTCTCACCGTGAGGAACTTTGAGAGATGTATCTCTTACTTCCTTGGACTTCTCACCGAAGATTGCACGAAGCATTCTAACCTCTGCAGTTAAATCTGTCTCGCTCTTAGGTGTAAGCTTTCCTACGAGGATATCGGACGACTTAACTTCTGCTCCGATTCTGATGATTCCGTTCTCATCGAGCTCCTTGAGCGCCTCTTCACTGAGGTTAGGAATATCTCTTGTAATCTCTTCTGGTCCAAGCTTTGTATCACGAGCTTCGCACTCATACTTAACTATGTGTAGCGATGTTAGAACATCGTCCATTAGAAGTCTCTCGTTGAGGATGATAGCGTCCTCGTAGTTGTATCCTTCCCATGTCATGAATCCGATCAGAAGGTTCTTACCTAGCGAAATCTCACCGAGGTTAGTCGATGGTCCGTCAGCTAGAACCTCTCCTGCATCAACGTGTTCGCCACACGCAACGATAGGTCTCTGGTTGATACAAGTTCCCTGGTTGGATCTCTTGAACTTGAGTAGCTTATACTCGTCGAGTTCACCATTGTCGTCTCTACGAACCTTTACGTACTGAGCATCAACAAACTCGATAGTTCCAGCTGCCTTTGCAAGGAGTACTGCTCCAGAATCGCAAGCTGCCTGTACTCGATTCCAGTTCCAACATAAGGAGCCTCAGTAACGAGTAGTGGTACAGCCTGTCTCTGCATGTTAGATCCCATCAGCGCACGGTTAGCGTCGTCGTTCTCAAGGAACGGAATCATCGCAGTAGCAACAGAAACTACCTGCTTAGGAGAAACGTCCATGTAGTCGACGCTTTCTTTTTAGCGAGCGTGATCTCGCCCTTAACACCTCGTACTGCAACCTTGTTGTTAACGAAATGACCTTCAGCATCGAGAGGCTCGTTAGCCTGCGCTACAATCATCAGTTCTTCATCGTCTGCAGATAGATAGTCAACCTGTTCAGTTACAACGCCAGTTTCCTTATCAACCTTACGGTATGGGGTTTCGATAAATCCATACTCGTTTATGATGCCATAAGTAGTTAGTGATCCGATAAGTCCGATATTAGGACCTTCTGGTGTCTCTACTGGGCACATTCTGCCGTAGTGTGTATAGTGAACATCACGCACCTCGAATCCAGCTCTTTCTCTCGAAAGACCACCAGGTCCAAGTGCGGAAAGTCTTCTCTTGTGTGTTAGCTCTGCAAGAGGGTTGTTCTGATCCATAAACTGTGACAGCTGAGAGCTTCCAAAGAACTCCTTAACTGCTGCAGTTACAGGTCTAATATTGATGAGTTGCTGAGGAGTTGCATTCTCAGTAGTCATTCTCTCTCTAACAGATCTTTCCATTCTTGCAAATCCAATACGGAACTGATTCTGCAGAAGCTCTCCAACTGATCTCAGTCTACGATTACCGAGATGGTCGATATCATCTGTCTCTCCGATTCCATAGGATAGATTTAGGAAGTAGCTCACAGATGCGATGATATCATCGTGGATGATGTGCTTTGGTGAAAGCTCGTTCTTGCGATTAGCAATAGCAGCCTTAAGCGCATCCTCATCTCCGTTTGCTTCTTCGATAATCTCCATCAGAACTGGGTAGTAAACCTTTTCTGACAGCTTATATGGAGCAAGGTCTAGGTCTATATACTTAGTTGGGTCAACGAAGTTATTACCTATAACCTTAACTACCTCATCGTCTTCAGTCTTGCTGTTTACATATGCATAAGCAACACCGGCATCCTCGATTTCCATAGCTCTCTTACGGGAGATGAACTCACCCTTTTCAACGAGAACTTCGCCAGTTGAAGGATCGACAATCTGCTCAGCCGCAATTGTCTCAACTAGTCTATTGTGGATGCCAAGCTTCTTGTTGTACTTGTATCTACCAACCTTAGCTAGGTCGTATCTACGCGCATCAAATAGCAGCGAGTTAACCATAGACTAGCATTCTCAACTGTTGGAGGATCTCCAGGTCTTAGTCTCTTGTATATTTCCTTAACGCCATCATCTGCATTCTTGGTGCTATCCTTCTCAAATGTTCTTAAGAGAGCAGGACTTTCACCGAATGTATCGAGGATTTCTTCGTTTGATCCGAGTCCCATCGCTCTTAGGAACGATGTGAGAGGAAGCTTTCTGGTTCTATCAACTCTTACGTATAGAACGCCAGCCGAGTCAGTCTCATACTCGAGCCATGCTCCTCTGTTAGGAATAATAGTCGAAGAATAAAGCTTGTTATTCGACTTGTCGGTATCAAACTCAAATACGGTCCTGGAGATCTTACGAGCTGTGTTACGATAGCTCTCTCCGCACCGTTATATATGAATGTGCCTTTTTCTGTCATCAATGGGAAATCTCCCATGAAAACATCTTGTTCCTTGATCTCAAGAGTCTCCCTGTTTATCAATCTTACCTTGACCGTCAGAGATGTAGCGTAAGTGGCGTCACGCTCCTTGCATTCCTCCTGATCGTATTTAGGTGTATCTGAGAAGGAGTAGTCAGCGAACTCTAGGCTCAAAGTATTGGTGGTATCTCTAATTGGAGATACATCTTCCAGAACTTCGGCTAGTCCCTCTTCGACAAACCACTTGTATGACTCAGTCTGGATATCAATGAGGTTTGGCATCTCGCAAACTTCGTTGATTTTCGCAAAAGTCATACGTTCTTTCCTTCCAACTTTTACAGGTTTTGGCATGTTATCACTCCTTGTTATTTAAGAAAAAACGTCTCCATAGCAACTTACTATTATAGAGTAAGGTTGTAAATATTTCAAGCCCAGAGATGAGCATATTATGCATTTTTTGCAACTTTTCGCACTCTTGCAATCGAAAAACTACAAAAAACACATAATCTTGCCCGTCATCACAAAAGCAATACCCGATGTTGATAAATTGGATATTGCAGCGAAATTGAGCCTCTTATAAATAGCAAGAATTGGGCTCCCGAAATCAGGAGCCCAATCCAAAATTGTTGTGCTATTTAATTACTTAAGCTCTACTGTAGCTCCAACTGCCTCGAGAGCTTCCTTAAGTGCGTTAGCTTCACCAGCTTCGATGTTCTCCTTAACGTTAGCAGGTGCTCCATCAACAAGCTCCTTAGCTTCCTTAAGTCCAAGACCTGTAGCTTCTCTAACTGCCTTGATAACCTTAATCTTCTGGTCTCCAGCGCTAGCAAGAACTACTGTGAACTCTGTCTGCTCCTCAGCAGCCTCTCCGCCACCTGCAGCAGGTGCTGCAACTACAGCTGCAGCTGCAGATACTCCGAACTCCTCTTCGCAAGCCTGAACGAGCTCGTTGATCTCAAGAATGGTCATACCCTTTAGGGCTTCAATGATCTGATTCTTATCCATTTTATTTCTCCTTTTGTCTAAATTTGCTGAAATGTCAGCTTCTCGATACACCGATTAATCGGTAAAATTTCTAAAAAATGTTAGCTACTAATAGCTTATGCCTCAGCAGTCTCTCCTGCTGGAACTGCACCCTCATCAGCAATTGCCTTGAATGTTCTAACAAGCTGTGATAATGGTGACTGGATGCTTCCCATGAAACGAGCGATAAGCTCTTCTCTTGATGGGATATCTGCAAGTGCTTCAACCTGCTTAGCGTCATAAACTGAGCCATCAACGTATCCGCCCTTGAATGACATCTTGTTGTACTGCTTCATAGCCTTCTTGAGAAGTCTAGCTGAAGATGTTGCATCCTCTTCGCAGAATGCGAATGCGCTAGATCCCTTCAGGGCTTCGCCGAGTCCTTCGTACTCAGTTCCGGCGATAGCACGCTTTACAAGTGTGTTCTTATATACAGTTAGGTTCACGCCGTTCTCTCTAAGAGTCTTTCTTAGTTCGTCAGCCTGAGCTACTGTAATTCCAAGATAGTCTACAACTACGATCGAGATGGATTTGTCAAATTTTGCCTTAATCTCATCGATAATTAGCTGTTTTGCGTTCTTTGCTTCTACAGACATTTGGTCTCCTTTCTTGAACACGTTTGTGCCCATAATTGTGGTTTAACCTATTCGGTCTTGTGTGCTAATACCAAGTACGGTACAAATAACCCCGCTGCGAGACAGCGGGGAACAAATTTATGTTTGTACCTCGGTGGGATATTAAGCTTTCGCTCCCACTGTCTACGGTTGATATTCGATTATTAACACCGGCCGACTATTAGCTTAGGGATGCTGTGCTGATCTTAACTCCAGGTCCCATTGTCGATGTAACAGTAACACTCTTGAAGTACTGACCCTTAGCAGCTGCTGGCTTAGCCTTAGCAACAACCTGGATTAGAGCGTTAGCGTTTTCAACTAGCTGCTCCTCAGTGAATGAGCACTTACCGATAATTACATGGATAATGTTAGCCTTGTCAAGACGGTACTCTACCTTACCTGCTTTGATCTCTTCAAGTGCCTTCTGCACGTCCATTGTTACAGTGCCTGACTTAGGGTTTGGCATAAGTCCCTTAGGACCGAGAACCTTACCTAGACGTCTACAACGCCCATCATGTCCGGTGTAGCAACTACTGAATCAAAGTCGAACCAGTTTTCCTTCTGGATCTTTTCTGCAAGATCCTCTGCGCCTACATAATCTGCACCAGCTGCCTCTGCCTCTTCAGCCTTAGCACCCTTAGCAAAAACAAGAACCTTCTTGCTCTTACCTGTTCCGTGCGGAAGTACAGTTGCGCCTCTAACCTGCTGGTCTGCGTGTCTTCCGTCTACACCTAGACGAATGTGCATCTCAACAGTCTCATCGAACTTCGCATTAGCAAAGCTCTTTACGTTCTTTACAGCTTCTGCAACATCATAAGTCTGTGTCTTGTCGAACAACTCCATGATTGCGCTGTATCTTTTGCTTTTCTTAGCCATAATTCCTCCTTGTGGTTCTATCGACATTTCTTAAAAATGCCTCCCACTGATTACTCTGTTACAGTAACTCCCATGCTGCGAGCAGTACCCTTGATCATATCAGTAGCTGCCTCAAGTGTAGCCGCATTGAGGTCCTGCATCTTAGTCTTCGCAATTTCCTCTGCCTGAGCATATGTAATCGATGCAACCTTTGTCTTGTTAGGTTCGCCCGATGCCTTATCAATGCCTGCTGCCTTCTTGATAAGTACTGCTGCTGGTGGGAGTCTTGCACACGAATGTGAATGATCTGTCTGTGTAAACTGTGATTACAACTGGAATGATCATTCCCTGCTGATCCTGAGTCTTAGCATTGAACTGCTTACAGAAGTCCATGATGTTAACACTCTTCTGACCTAGGGCAGGTCCAACTGGTGGTGCTGGTGTTGCTCCTCCTGCAGGGATCTGAAGCTTAATATAGCCGTCGATCTTCTTTGCCATCTTATTCTCCTTTCTCTGAGACTATAGCTCCCAGTTAGTTAAGTTTTCCCACCTGCGAGAACTCGAGTTCTACAGGTGTATCTCTACCGAACATCGATACCTTTGCCTTAACAATCTGCTTATCAGGACTGATATCCTCAACGATACCCATCTGGCCCTCGAAAGGTCCACCGATAATACGAATTGTGTCGCCAGTCTCAACATCCAGGTCGATGCGCATTTTCTCAACGCCCATCCTAACCACTTCTTCTTTAGTTAGTGGAATAGGATCCGAACCGTGACCCACGAACCCTGTAACGCCCTCTGTGTTGCGCACTAGATACCAGGTCTCGTTGTTGACAATCATCTTGATGACTACGTAACCAGGATAAGCTTTCTAGTCTTGACCTTTCTCTGGCCATTCTTGATCTCGACTCTATCCTCAGTAGGAATGGTAACCTCGAGGATGAGATCCTGCATTCCTCTGTACTCTACCATCTTCTCGATGTTAGTCTTAACCTTGTTCTCATAACCAGAATACGTATGGATTACGTACCACTTAGCGGTACCATCGCCACGTAGACCTTCGCCCTCAAGTGGTGACAGCGTTGTGCCGCCCGTATTCAAGTTTTCGGTCTTCTCTGTCATGTATATCTCCTTCTAGCCTATTTCGATAGCGTAATTCCGAGAAGCTTCTTGAGCACTGCTAAGAAGCCTGTATCCATCCCCCAGAACAACAGGGAGAAGAAGATGCACACACCAAAAACAACTACAGTGTCCTTGGTCAGTTCCGCTCTCGTCGGCCATACTACTTTGGCCATCTCCTGTTTAACACCAGTGAAATATCCAATGATGCCCTTGCGCTCCTTGCGCTGTTCCGGTTTACTGGTCTTATTCTCTACTTTAGTATCCTTGCCATCTCTGGATATGGTTTCATTGTTGTTTGCCATGATGTTCCCTCGACTACTTAGTCTCCTTGTGGAGTGTTTCCTTACCGCAGAACTTACAGAACTTTCTAAGCTCAATTCTATCAGGATTGTTCTTCTTGTTCTTAGTTGTGTTGTAGTTTCTCTGCTTGCACTCTGTGCATGCTAGTGTAATCTTGTTTCTCAAGGTGATGACCTCCTTTGCAAATATATATGTAAGCTAATTGCTTCTCTCAACTCAAAAGTCAGAGCCCGCCTCGCAAGCTCTGTCGTGAATTCATAAAGTAGCCTTATAATAATACGCTGTACAGATGTCAATGTCAAGCATTTTCCTTGATATTTAATGCTATACAACTCGTAAATATAATCGGCTAAAAGTCTCTGCTACGCCTAACTGCGTACATCATAATAGCTGCTGCATTAGATGCATTTAGAGAGTTGATGCTTCCCTTCATCGGAATCGATATCGTGAGGTCGCACTTCTCCTTAACAAGCCTGCTGATACCTTTTCCTTCATTTCCGATTACTAGAGCTATCGCACCTTTCATCACGCCTTCTGTCTCATAATATGATTTTCCATCCATATCCACTGCTGCTACCCACACGCCCTGCGCTTGCAAGCTCTTCGATGGTCCGAGATATATTGGTCACTCTCGCAACCGGCATACGCTCTAACGCACCTGCTGAAGTCTTTGCAACGGTGCTCGTTAGTCCGCAGGCATTTCGCTTAGGAATGATAACGCCATGAGCGTTTGCACATTCTGCAGTTCTGATAATCGCACCTAGGTTATGAGGATCTGAAATCTCGTCTAGTACCATGATGAATGGTGGTTCATCACTGTCTGCTGCTCTTTCCATGATATCTTCAAATGTTGAATATGAGTATGCAGATATCTCTGCTGCCACTCCCTGATGCTTCTCCCCTGGCGCCATTCTGTCTAGCACAACCCTGGGCACTGTATCAACTACTATGCCAGCATCTTTGGCCATAGCTCTAATCTTTACGACGGAGCCCTCGGCTCCTGCCGCCATGTAGATCTTTTCGATCTCGCGGCCGCTCTTGATTGCTTCGATCACTGGATTGCGACCGGCAATAAGATTCGCGGCTGGAGCACTCTGCTCCTCAGCAAAGCTGCCGCCACGTCTGTCCCATTCACTGCTTCGGTATGTATTTTTGTAGTTATCTCGCGGGCGGCTGCTTGAGTTTCTGTCGCGCTGAGAATTGCTATAACTCCCTGAGTTGCCATTACGCTGTGAACTACCGTATCCTCCAGCGTTGCCGCTAGTACGTTTAGTTCTTCCTGTGTTCCGCTCAGTATTGCTACGGAACTCTTCCGCAGGCTCTCCATCATAAGGTCTGAACGCTGCTTTTCCTCTCTCCGCGCGTCTCTGATACACTCCGTGTGCATCACGCCTGTTCTTGCCACGAGTGCCCGTTTTCTTTTTATCTGATTTTGCCATTACTAATTCACATCCTATCTTTAAACATGACTATTATTATATGTTACTCGAATTAATCCTCATCGTCTAGGAGTCTTTACTTTTGTTGTTTCATATACGGAAGCACGCACACAATGCTCGTAGCCATAGTTTCTTCCTAATCTTTTTGCGCTTGCTATACTCCTAGTTCATAAGCGCTAAAGTGAATTTGCCTACTTGATTCTACACACTTTGTCCAATTGTACTAGCAGAATCTATTACCGCCACCCAGTATACTCGCTAGGATGCGGTCTTGTCGGTAGATAGTCTTCGAGTTCATACTCTTTGGCATACTTGAGTTTGAGAAAGTATTCAACCGCTAATACTATTGAAAATTCTAAAGCAACTAATAGTATGCAAATAAACAACGTTAGTCCATCTGCCTCTGAATTAATTACAATGCTTTTTATGAATAGCATGATTGCAATGAATGAACCAGACCCCAAATATCTCATTGTTTTGGTGCCTATATCTTTGTTTTTTTGATAGAAGCCCTTTCCAATTCTTTTTTTAACAACGATGATAGTCACAGCAATTGTTATTACAATTATTGCCACTAAAAAGCATATTGATGTTAGTAGACTTATTTGTACCTCTTCCCACGAAAAAAAACTTAACATTAAAAGAGACGTATGTAATACAAATCCCGTATACTGCCATGCCTCAGCCGCATACATGCTCTTACCTGGTTCTTCATTAAACGCCTTTAAATATTTTCTACGCAACCACATCGAAAATACAAATGTTATTATAGAAAATATAACTCCAACGATATACAACACACTTTCACCAGATGTCTTATCAGATGACACTATATAGAATATTGTGTAAAAAACAAATGTTAATGTAGTTAAAAACGGCATCGCAATTAACGGATACTCAATCGGTCTTATAATGTTATGATTAGCTATGAAGCTTGCTATTTTATCTTTGTCTTCCATTTTGCTTTCTCTCATATATCTAAAAATCATTTAGCTTTCTCAATCTAATTATTACCCCCTTACCGCAGATTGATAAATCAGCCTCAGTTTACTATCATTTATAAAACATTCTTAAATAGCTCATCCCTCATATCGTACTTATTGGCAAAATACAGTTTATATATCTGATGCATAATGGTTCTTGAAAAAACCATTGTAATGAATGTTGCTGATATAACAATATAGAGTGTAAACAAATTCAAATATCCTCTCAACGCAATCATTGTTACTATCATTACAATCACATAGACACCACTCTGAGATAAGTCTTTCATATTTTCAAATGGTTTTTTCATAATACCATCATTCTTTTTTATAGCAATTAGTATTACCCTTCTCTCGTAAACAGCAGCTCCGCAACATTGTAAAAGCAGTATCGTTGAGGGTATAGCGACGTTAAAGTCAGTATATAGAATTCTAAACCCGCCAATAAATGCAAGATCCACAATTACTAGAAATAGTATTGCCGTGCTTATTTGGAGCAATTTATTTATAGGAGCTTGTAGGTTGTTTTTTAGTCCAAAAAACAATTTAGATACAACAAACCAAATAATGATAGCTACTATCTGTATAGCAAATATAATTCTTACGTTTATATCGCTCCACTGTATAGCATTTGTTACAGTAAGAGCGAAAAAAAATAATAATACCCACCAAACGCTAATCTTATTTGAAAATTCTTTTTGCGCTTTTCTTTTCCCCTCTTCTGTCATTACTGAGCCTTTTCCCGAAACGAAATTCCTTATGGCTTGGTCATTGTATTTCTTACGCATAGTATCGCGCCGCTCCTATTTCAAGTTCTGCCTAAAGGCGTGTTTATAATGATTAAATTACCAATTCCATCTTGTAAATTATTTAGGATTAGATTTAGTAGGCAAATACTCTTCAAGTCCATAACGTTCTGCATATTTTAGTTTAAGATAATATATAAGTGATAGAGCTGAAGATGCCGTTACTAGCATAATTGACATAATACCATATCCAATTCCCGTAAAATTCATTTTGATAAATTGAAAAATAATTATACATATTGCTATCCCTATCGCTGAGGAAATAAACGCAATTATTTTTTCATTAATTATGTTTTTTCTATGCAAATAATGCCCTCTCTTTATATTTAGTTTTACACGGACATATGTACTCGCAACAGTAACACCAGCAACCAAAAATAGTAAATCCTATTGCACTTGGAACTTTTTTTCGTACCATATTCGCATAGTACAACAAGCGTGACAAATAATATGCCTATAATCAAACAATATATATATATGGTTATTTGAACAATATATAAACTCTTACCAAATTCTTTTTCTTTAAGATAAAAGATTCGTTTCCTCAACAATATACTAACAACTAGTAACACAACTGGAATACATAACGAGATATATAGTGCTATTGGGTCAGCTTTATCTGGAGGTGATATTGCAAATCTCAAATATATTAATATCAATAAAATTGATATTAAGTGGGTGCCAAACATTAATGACTCTATTGTTTGGTGGATATTATTGTGCTTTATAAACTCCCCAATATATGTCATTTCCTTATCATTCATTGTGGTCGGTTATGTTTCTTTCTCTTGCGTATGATGTAATTACGTTCATAGAGACATAGTGACTTCTCTACGAATCCTGCCGCATCTAGTATCTCTGCTTAAAATACATGTGTTTTAGTTCATAAGGGTTAAGATGTCGTTTGCACTGTTTATTTGGTCTATATCTTTCATACTAAAGTGCTTGATTTCACCATCGTCAACTTCATAATTGATATCAACATGCAGAGGTAAGTAGTTCTTTTCTTTTAAATATTTTATTACTTCAAACGCCTTTTCTGCTTCCTCTTGTTTTTTACTGCCTTTTTTTACATTAATTTTTATAGTATAGCTTCTCCTATATAAGGTTTCTACATTCCTAAGATTTAGCTCCTGATAACTTGCCCAGGTATATGTTGCCAGCGTATCAACCTCTACCTTTGTTTCTGTCCCCCATTTATTTCGTATAATAGGATATATCTCTTCTTTCATTTTTTTTGCAAATATTCCTCTAAATAGGTATCAGTGCAATCACTAAAAGCAAACCTATTCATGATTCGGTTATTCCCATTGTTAACTTCAACAATAAAACTGATCTTGTTCTTTTCATCATAGTACCCCATAGTGTAGTGGTGAGAGTCAACAAGTCCATGATATACCCCACCTGTGAATCTTGCCTTAAACTTATACTGCTTCTCAATGTATTCTTTCGAAATATTTTTCGCACTTTTCATGTTACAACTAAAATATGGCGCTCTGAAAAGAATTATTATATAGGACATTATGACAAATAATAACAATAACACTAACCTCACTTTGAGCCTCTCTCTTTATCATTTTCCCTCCCAATTATACTAAACTTTTCTGAGCTTGATACTCATATTCATTTACTGCGGTATTACCAAAGTAATATTGCATTTTACTCATATTAATGTTTGGTGATACGGAAATTTTAAATCCTTGTCTGTTCAAGTATGATTCTACACTCTCTCCTGACTCTAGTTTGCCTTTCATTAATAGTGTCATGGTGACTTGTCCGCAGTTTTGTTTAACTAAAGAATAATCACCATTTGGAATTCTTTCTTTATTCTCGTTTTGTTTATATTTTTTTTCATAGTTCTGTTTTTTTCCCTTTCCTTCCTTTTACAGAACCTGAAAAATCTCCTTTTATGTATACTGCTCGTGATACTAACACGAAATAGACCTACCCTTGTGGTCGGTTATGTTTCTTTCTCTTCCGAGGATATCTCTTACATATGACGTAATTCTTATGCTGTTATGCTTCTTGTTAAGCTTCTGGCTTTAACACCGTCTCATCTCTTTATGACTGTCTATATATCATTGTATTTCTATGGTGTTAACTCCTCATTAGGTGTAGATGGCAGTAAGTCTAACATTCCGTATTTCTTCGCATACTTAAGTTGCATATAGTATTTTACTATATCAATTATAAAAAACACTTTAACTGAAAATAAAAGAAAAATCAGCAAAATGCCTGTCTTGGATATCCATTTTAGCAAGATGCATATTCCAAAGAAAACAGCTGAGGAATAATTATCTTTGTGCCATATTTTTGTATGCCACCGATCCCATTTTGCAACTTCTTCTGAATAGTCTTTGTAAGCACCTGTTCTAATCCAGATACTCTGTTTTCTATATGTCATATAAAACACAGAAAGTATTAGCATTGTATGATATACAATCCCAATAAAAGCAATTTTTATGCCAAACACTTTATACGCGACATATGTAATGCATACATCTGAAGCAATCCACAACCCAAAGTTGTATATAATCTGCTGCCTGATAAATCTTGTATTATCACTTAACAAATTAATCTTATATCTTAACACAATAATAATAATTAAAAATAATATTGAGAAAACAAGCAATGACATATCTACTCTTCTATTACCATTATTATAAAAAGCATAAATTGCATAGCTAAACGCAAAAAGCATGGTCATTACTCCATACAGTTGCCATTTTATTCTGCTTTCAGAATCTGTAATGTAGTTATGCTTAACAAAAGCTTGAATATTCTCGTTCACACTTTAGCCCCTTTATAAGTTCACTTGCTTTTCATCAATCTAATAAAGCAATTTGCTCATACTACTAACTTACACTAGTGCAAAGCATTACTTCCATCCCGTATACTTGCTAGGATTTGGTCTTCTTGGTAGGTATTCCTCGAGTCCATACTCTTTGGCATATTTAAGTTTAAGGTAATACAGTACCACCAATATACTTGCTATCTCTGCTGGAATAAATAGCAAAACAGAAATTACAAAAGACACATTTATATCATGATTATTAATTATAATATTTTTTTAATAAAATAAATACAACAACTGAAGCTCCTGATGAAAAAAATTTGAATTACTTTATAGTTACCATTCTGTTTTTTTCAGATATAAAGCCCTTTGCTATTCTTCGTTTTATAGCAATTGTAGTTATGCACACCGTGATAGCAATTATACTCAAGCCACAAATGAATATGATAATGGCCTCTTTAAATTCATTATCTAGAAGCAAGAAATAAATCATAAATAATAGTGCAATTACTGTACAGTAGGAATGTATTAATATTTCTGCACAGTACAAACTTTTGCCTGGTTCCGTATTGTACAGTTTTGTGCACTTCTTTCGAGATATTATTCCTAAAATAAAGCAACATATAAGTATAAACATTCCTATATAACTTATAACACGCTCTTCAAAATATTTATTTGGTGAAAATAAAAGAAACATCAGCCACACAATACTGGAGATGCCTGAAAATAATGGTAATCCTAGCAGTGGATACTCAATTGGCCTTATAATATTATGATACACTATAAAGCTTGCTATTTTTTCTTTATCTACCATAGTCCTCATTCGTGATCATAATATGACCCGAAACCTATAAGGTATTCTTCCATATTAAGTTCTTTTGCTAATTTTAGTTTAAGTTGATATCCTGCTACAGTTACAGGAAGTGCAATGAGCACTAACGCTAAAAAAGAATATAGCATCGCTGCATTTCCGACAGTATATTTTAAGATTAATGGAATGCCCACAGCAAAAACACGTTTAATTTCGTCATTGCCGAAATAGTGCACCTTCTTTTTTGCAAATTCCGTTGAATAATATGATTTGCCTATCAGCATCATGAATATTTGTATCCCAACTAGATATGAAATTGACATAAAAACAATTGATAATATTATTACTTTGATAATATAATCTCCAACTTTCAATTCAGGATTTGCGCCTTGTACGAATGCAAGTAACGTCGGGATTGCCCATATTAACAGTACAATGTACACATCTCGCTCATATCCAATCCTTGCACGCCTTCTATGCTCCTTTAGCCGTCTAGTTGCAATGATATATAAAATTACACTTCCTAGAACTGCACAACTAACAGTAATCACGTATATCCATTTTGACAGAATATTTAACTTATAGCCATTATCTCCCTCTGTTACAGCTAGCGGAATAGTAATTAACAAAATACCGAACGGGATAGGGGTAAGAAGTGTCCATATCCAGCAGTCTTTAGTTTCCCATCTAGGCGAGTATCCAAGAAAAGCTATTAATTGGTCTTTTGAATACATTTTTTTCTTCATTTTATTCACCACGTGTCCTTTATTATTAATCTAAACTATTGACCATATGTTTTATATTTTTGCCCCATATACCATATCCAACCGAAGAAGCTAAACTAATTATCGGTCCAACTACAGGAATAAACCCTGATCCAATAATTACTGTGCCAGCAAGTATGTCTATAGTTAAATTGCTATTACATTTTGTTATTGAAGCTCCTTTTTTTATACTAGTATAATAATTTTTTCCAGTATCAATAATTTGAAGCGCTATTGAAGCACCCGTAGCATATCTAGCGACTTTTAATTAATTTTGTACTGTTTTTCAGTGCTTTTTTTATTGTATACCTTAGTCATGTTCCCTAAAGTTCCACTACCAAACCTAGGATTGTTTCTAGACACCCTTTCAAGTTTTGCCAGACTTCGTGCAAATTCATAGCTTTCTTTATATGTTATTTCTGTAACTTTAGCTTGAATTTCATAATATTTTACTGGTATTTTTTTAATGCAACTTCTTCAGCTATAATATTTAAACCCTCTTTATATTCCGGCCTCAAGTTATCATTAATTACCTCTGCGTTTTTTTCTTTCATACCATCTCTATCCACAAACCCTATCGAATCGTTATGGCAGTATACATACTCATTGAGGCTTCTTGGCTGCTCCACTCTGCCCTTTAGGATATCTCTTCCCATGAATCGCCCTATTTCTGGCATATATTCTCTTGCCTGTGCAAATAGTGTGTCGGATATATCATCTCGCATGTATCCTGTAAAGCCTAGAGGTAGTTTTCCGGTTACCCCATTTATCTTAGTTGCTTCAGACATCTTGCTCGCTTCAGGTACTCCGAATTCATCATACATGAAAGCTGACTCAGCATTTCCTAATAACCTCTCTGCTGTTCCTAATCTGCCGGATAGTATTGGTGTTTCATCTGCCATTACCAGCTCGTTACCAAGCCATGTATAGTCTTCCGATTCGATAGGATTGCTCATACTATCTTGTCCGTCTACCTGTATGCTTTCTAACAAGTTATTATACATCTGTGTCTGGTCAAGGACGTAGTCTATGCTTCCTGCATCTGTCGTTCTGGACACTCTCATTCCAAGACCGTTATATGCATACCTTGCTGTGAGTGATTTGCTGTCAGTATTCTTTACTACCTGTTTGAGTCTGTTATTTGATCCGTATGTATAGCTTACAGAAACTGTTTAGATGCACCTTCCGTGCGCTTATGTATAACATTGCCTCGTTTATCGTATTCGAAGATAGTAGTGCCATGAGGAGTGTCTGTTCTCATTAGCTGATTCGCTTTGTTGTACAGATACTCTGTCTTTGCCCCTGCTTCATCTAGGATGGTTCTGTTGCCAAATGCATCGTAGGTGTAGCTTCTGAGCGGGCTTCCGTCCTTCACTAGCTCAGTAAGTCTACCTATCTCGTCGTATCCGTACTCGTAGTTTCCGGTGGCTTCAGGCATCCCTTCTCTCTTTTGGCAGGATGCCACTAGATTACCTGCTTGGTCATAGCTGTACTCATATGAATCTAGAACTGTGCCGTTCTTCTTATTTACAAGGCTTGCCAGATGTCCACATTTGTCATATGTGTATACAGTTTCAGCAGGACCTACTGCCTTTGATGCGATTCTGCCGTATGAATCGTATGAGAGAGATACCGTAGGAGTTGCTTTACTGGTGCTGATGCAGGTTCGGGTGTTAATGAGTGTTCTAAGTTCATCTTAGGTGCAGATGCTTCTATACCAGCGAGCAGACCCCTATCATCGTATATGTATCTGACATTCTTGCCATTAGCGTATCTTATACCTGTTCTGTTGCCGGCATCGTCATACTCATACGAAATAGACCTACCCTTATGGTCGGTTATGTTTCTTTCTCTTCCAAGGAGATCTCTATCTATCTTAGTTAATCCAAGGGAATCCTTTATAGCCTTAAGCTGCCCGAGAGCGTTATATGAATACTCTATATCCTCTCCGTCTCCATACGTAATACGCGAAATATCTCCCAGATGCGTTCTTGTAATCTTGGTTCTGTTTCCGTCCATATCCGTCTTGGCTTTTATATGGCCTTTGCGGTCATATTCATAGCTTTCGACATTACCGAGTGCATCCGTGACAGATGTTACTCTTCCAAGGACGTCTCTTGCGTAAGACGTAATTCTTATGCTGTTATGCTTCTTGTTGAGTTTAGAACTTCTTCGGCATCTTCAAGGAGTTCTAAATTAATATCTTCCGCTTCAGTTCCCACGCCCTGTACGATGTTCATAAGTCTATGGGCTTTATCGTATCTGTATCTGGTAACATTGCCTAGCGGATCAACTACAGCAGCAATATCACCGCCCTTTGTCCTTATATATCTTGTCTGATTTCCAAGACCATCTGTCACAGCACTTATATTACCGACAGCATCGTAGATGTAGCTTGCAGTTAATGCTCCTGCGATAAACTCCTTAGTAACTCTATTCATGGAATCGTATTCAAATGACTTCTCTACATCTCCTATCTTCCTGGATAAGAGATTACCATTGTTGTCATATGAAAAGCTTGTTGCCACTCCTGCCGCATCAATTACCTCTGTTAATCTTCCGGCTGCATCGTAACTATACCTTATGGTCATGCCTGCACTTCGTTCTTCGATAAGGTTTCCACGTAGGTCGTATGTATACACTGTATCTACACCCATTGGGTTTATCGACTTTCTCTTCTGACCGGCTGCATCGTATTCATTTATCCATTCACCGCCAAGGGCGTCGGTGAATTTAGTTTCATTTCCGAAAGCATCGTACTCATAGTATTCCGCACTTCCATCCGCCATTACTGCAGAGGTCATGCGGTTCATCTTGTCATACGCATACTTGGTTACGTATCCTTCTTGATCCCTGACCTTTGTTATGTTGCCACAGGAATCGTAAGAGTACCTGATTGTTGAATATGATGCATCTACGACATTAGTGAGATTTCCCTCGGCATCATATAAACATAGGATATTTGCGCCTGTAGGGTCTTTAATCTGGTCAATCTGCCACATCTCGTTGTAGTAGTATTCTGTTCTGCTACCATCTTTATCAACATATGCAGACACCTTGTTCAGCTCGTTGTATTCGGTAAATTCCTCATTTCCGTCGTAGTCAACAACGTGCGTGAGTTTTCCGCTTTCGTTATACTCAAACGTTCTTGCATCCCCGAGCGGATTTATACTCTCGGTCAGTTCATTTCTTGCATTATAAGCGAACTTCTCCAGGTTGCCGTTAGCGTCAACTGTAGAAGTAACTCTATTTAGGTCATCGTAGCTGTATTTATTGGTATTACCGAGCTCATCTATGATTTCGTCTATGTTTCCTCTGTCATCATAACTTAGAGAAATACTGGTGCCGTCTGGGTTTATGATTTTCACTGGAAGCTTATACTCGTTATACTCGTATCCGATAGTTCTACCTAGAGCATCACTTGCAGAGACTAGATTATCTTTGTCATCGTACTCATTCTGCGCCACGACTTTGCCATTTACCTCTACCGAGAGTAGCATACCTGATTCAGAATACGTAGCCTTAATTACATCCCCCGTTGGGGTCTTCTCCACGATCACATTACCTTTGTCATCGTATTCATACGATGTAATGTTGCCGTTCTTATCGCGGTGCGAGGTTCGATCATTGGTATCATTGTATGTAAACTCTTCGTACCCACTTGTATATCTGGATACGGTGCTTCGGAATTTCTCATCATGCTCATAGACAGTTTGACTGCCATTCTGATGAGTAGCTATAGCCCTTCTACCTATGTCATAGTACTGAACCGTTATCTCGCCGCCATCTGGGAATATCTGCCTAGTAACCCTTCCACTGCCATCGTATTCATTGATAAGATTTACGGTATTTCTCGCGTTGATGACAGTGTACATCTTGCACAAATCGTTATACTTGAACGAGTATACGCTTCCCATTTCATCGTGAATTTCAGAGAGAACATGCATCTTGCCAGTCCTACTGAACTGATCATCTATATCTTCGTACTTGAGTTCAATCCTGCGTCCTGAGAAGTCAGATACCTTAGTCACATAAGATTTCCGTCTTCATATTCCTCGTAATCAAATACATATCCTGTGCCGAATTCAGTGCTGAGCTTTTTAAGTTGCAATTCGTCGTACTCGAATTGTATAGCTCTACCTTCACCTGTGAGCTTTTTTATGCATCTACCTATATCATCAAAGAAGTATTGCTCTTGCTTTTCGTTAGTATACTTATATCTGTATTTTTCACCTTCTAGGCGTTCGATTTTTCTTGAAGTAAAGCCGTCATCACTTACATATACGTCTCCTTTTAGTATGTAAGTCTCCTGCCTGCCACTGTCTATATTAACCACAATCTTAGACTCGTAAATCGTGAGTTCATTTCTATAGTTGTGAGTCCATCCAGCAGAGGCAAATCTCCTTCTAAAGTTATCCACACTGTTATATGTAATCTCCAAAACGAGAGGAACCACACCAGGCGTCTCAAGAAAGTTCTTTCGGTACATGTAGTTTCCGGTAGCCATATTTACAGGATCGAGGGCTTCAATGGTAAGCCTTCCATCCTTAACCATCGTATCTAGTTTTTTCCTCGTTCCAGCAAGACTAACATTGGATGGCTTGAACATTCCTGTTTTGCTATCGAAATGTTTATCTGTGGAGATTTGGTCAACTCCGTTTTTTATGGACTTGATTAGCTCTTTTATTTCGGCAAATAAACCCTCAGTTTGACCAGCAAGATTATCCATGTCGTCTATTTGCTTCTCAATCTCCTGAATCTGATTTTCTTTTCTTGAAATATAAAAGGAGTATTTCGAAGCTGAGTTACCCCAGATGGATCCACCATATAAATTATCGCCTTTTGCCAGAGTGTTTTCCAAAGATTGTAGCTGTTTTTCAAGTTGCATCATCTCATCAATTAACTTCTGTTTATTCAACTCGTTGTGGTTTGCCAAGGTTATGTAATTTTCTATTGCAACATCAAGCTCATTATTCTTTGCTCCCATTAGCGCACAAACACTGTTTAAATCATGTAACAACTCTTTGTAAGTCTTTGTGAAATAATCCTCGACTGCTTCGAATCCCTTTCCTTGTAGTGTTTTCCCTTTGCCACAATCTTCAAGAAAATTATCTATCGCACGCTGAATAGAGGTAGAGCTTATCATAAGCTTATTTATCTGCTGATTCATCTCATGCAGCATATATATAGTATCTCTCTTGTTAATAACCTTATTCATTCCTCTCGACATATCTACACACCTTTTATATTATACCTTCACGATCACGCATATTTTTCATACGATAATGTAAATTGGATTGCTATTTCCTTGTCTTCTTTCTTCCATACATCTGCAACTTTAGCTATATTGGCACAGTCCTGTTCAAGCTTTTTGCTGTAGATGAGGAACTATATCACTGAGGGTCTTATAACATATTTCAGCATCCTTAATTGCAGTATACCCTTCACTATGCACATGCTTTGCTCTACCTAATGAAGCATCTCCTAATTTTTGTTACAGACCTGCGTATTCTCTCCGCATGATCTTTGGCAAGCGAATTATTTACAGCTATATTTTTTTGCTCATATCAATAGTCTCTCCTCATATTCATAAGCTCATCTTCACACTCGCGCTCCTCTTTAAGGAGCCTCTGGATTGCTTGTCTTCTCTCCTCAATTCCTTCTTCAGCGTCCCTTATTAAACTATTATAAAGTGCATCCTCTTGAGAATTTAACTCTGCCACCACTCTACCGAATTCAGTTCCCGCCCAATACTCAAGCATCTCTTCTTGAGTATTACTGCTCCTTTGTCTTAGAGCTATTACATCATCAATAATCTCATTTATACAGGCTTGCTCCTTCTTATTTAGAGCAACTTCATCCTGTATTTCACGAAGGCGCCTATTGATCTCTATCCTTTTGTCCCCTATCCTTCTATCTTCCATTCTTCTACCTTTACCACATTAATAATCGTTCAATTTACACTAAAAATAGCTGGATTATAAAATCCAGCCTTAAACTCGCTCATACAAAGTGAACTCATAGTCTATACCATTCTCACTATGCATCTCACTCTTCCATGTCTCTTTAAAATCGTCATCCTCATCGAGGTTAACCATGAATTTGTCAGCATGTAAATCTGCGTGCATCTTAGTTACGAAGCACTTGTCACAGTATTTGCAAAACTTCCTATATATGCTCTCTCCGCCGATGATAAATACATGCTCTGGCTCATACTGCTCGAGCTCCTTGAATAGCTCCTCCTCGCTGTGTACGGCTATGCATCTTTCGGCCTCGAACCCTGAGTTCGATGTGAGCACGTAATTTATACGCTTTGGAAGCCCCCTCTGCTTAGGTAGGCTCTCGAGGGTTCTGCGCCCCATCACTACAACTCCGTCAGTCGTCTTTTCCTTGAAATACTGCATGTCTCCAGGAATCGAAGCGAGCAAATCGTTGTCGCACCCGATGCCCCATTTCTCATCAACAGCCACTATTAGATTCATAATTCACCTCAGTTTGTTATATTCATGCGCTAAGCACTCACATGCTGACATTATCATTTTAATAATATTTAAGACGGCACCTCAGTAAACTAAAGGCACCGTCTATATAATCTCGAATTAAATCGCTACTGGAATGTTTTTCACCTGCGGGTTCTTCTGGTAGTCCTCGACGATTAGATCATCAACTGTGAAGTCGTAGAAATTCTTTACCTCAGGATTTAGCGTCACCTTAGGCGCGGGATACTGTGGACGCTCGATGAGCTCCTTAACTATATCCACATGCCTATCATAGATGTGAGCATCTGAAATCACGTGAACCAGCTCTCCCGCCTTGAGACCGCTAACTTGTGCAAACATCATAAGAAGCAGTGCATACTGCACAACATTCCAGTTGTTTGCCGTCAAGATATCCTGGGACCTTTGGTTTAGAATCGCATTAAGCGTATCACCCTTTACGTTGAAGGTCATACTATATGCACAAGGCTCTAAGTTCATCTCACTTAGATCAGCAAAGTTATACATGTTAGCCATGATTCTTCTGGAGTATTTATCATGCTCAAGCAGCCATAGGATGTTATCAACCTGGTCCATCTCGCCCTGCTTGAACTTATACTTAACTCCGAGCTGATATCCGTACGCCTTGCCGATAGTTCCATCCTCACCTGCCCACTCATCCCAGATGTGGCTTCCGAGGTCAGAAACTCTGTTAGACTTCTTCTGCCAGATCCACAGCAGCTCGTCAAACGCGAGCTTGATAGCCGTAGGTCTTACGGTAAGAGCAGGAAACTCCTCCTGCAAATTGTACCTATTTACAACACCAAAATTCTTAATCGTATGCGCAGGTGTTCCGTCTGGCCAGTGAGGTCTTACCTTCTGCCCTTCAGTGCTGAATCCATTAGCAATTATGTCTTCGCACATGCTCACAAACAGTTTATCCGCCTTGCTCACTCTAATCCTCCTCAATAATTCGGACAGCCTCCGCCAAAACCTCTTCAAGTCTAGCATCATCCTTATCCATATGAAGTGCCCCTATCAGCGCCTCAAATCCCGTAGCAAGCTTGTACTTGCGCGGATCGGCATTCTTAGGTCTCGATGTCGCACGCTTATTCCTTGCGCGCTTAACGAGCTTCTGCTCCTCTTCCGTTAGAAAATCATTCATCATGGACTTTATCGCCTTAGCCTGTCCATCAGAAGACACGTATGATACCGCCCTCTTATGCACCTTGCCGACATCGCCTTTGCTTCGCCCAATCAGAAGCTCCCTTATATGTAGTTCGTAGACAGCATCGCCTATATAGGCGAGTGTCGTCGTATTCATGCTCTTGATATCGTTATGCATCTGCTTTAATTATCTGAACTCCCTGCGGAGTATCCTTGAGGGTGTATCCCATAGTCGCTAGCTGATTTCTGATTTCGTCAGCTCTAGCCCAGTTCTTCTCCTTACGAGCCTGCTGTCTCTCATCTACGAGAGCCTGGATATCCTCACCAATTGCGTTTTCACTACTTCTCTGAAGCACACCGAGAACATCAGCGAGTTCATGGATGATCTCGAGAGCCTTTCCTGCAAATTCCTTCGATGCTCCACCTTCAATCTCTACGTTGATAGCCGAAACTAGTTCGAATAGAGCGCCAATAGCACCTGCAGTATTAAGGTCATCACTCATGCACTCGATGAATTTTTCCTTATAGTCTTTAAATGACTTAACGGTCTCCTCTTCCTGATCTGTCATCGCATCAGAGCCATTATGAACGAGGAACTCCAAAGTTTCGGTAGCGTTTATAAGCCTATCATATCCCTGCTTAACCTGCTTCATACCTTCGTCGCTAAAGTTGATAGGTCCTCTATACTGAACGCTAAGTAGGAAGAACCTGATAAAGTCACCATCGTACTCCTTGCGAATATCTCTAACTGTAAAGAAGTTATTTAGCGACTTCGACATCTTCTCGCCATCAACCATGATGTATCCGTTGTGCATCCAGTAGTTCGCAAAAGGTGCGCAGTTGCACGCTTCGGACTGAGCGATTTCATTTTCATGGTGAGGGAACTTGAGATCCTGTCCGCCTCCGTGAATATCTATAGTTGTGCCGAGATGCTTCTTGGACATAGTCGAACACTCGATGTGCCAGCCTGGTCTACCCTTGCCCCAAGGAGAATCCCATGCGATCTCATCATCGGTCTTCTGCGCTTTCCAAAGAGCAAAATCAAGAGGGTCCTTCTTAACCTCCCCGATAGCAATTCTAGCACCCGACTCTAGTCGTCAATATTCTGTCCCGATAGCTTCCCATACTCTGGGAACTTGCGCGTGATGTAATAAACGTCGCCATCAGCCTCATACGCATAACCTTTCTCAATTAGCGTACTGATGAACTCAATGATATCCTCGATATGCTCGGAAACCTTAGGGTGCACGTCAGCCTTTATGACGTTGAGGGCCTCCGCATCTTTGAAATACTCTTTGATGTACTTCTCCGATACCTCAAGTGCCGGTAAATTCTCTTCCTTTGCCTTGTTGATAATTTTGTCATCAACGTCTGTAAAGTTCTGCACGAACTTAACGTCATATCCGATATATTTAAAAAACCTACGCAGAGTGTCAAATACTACGAACGGTCTGGCATTACCTATATGAAAATAGTTGTAAACCGTAGGACCACAAACGTAGATATTGACTTTTCCTTCATGGATAGGTACAAACTCTTCCTTGCGTCTAGTCATAGAGTTGTAAATCTTCATTTCTTTCCTCCACTAAATCATGTATCGACTTATTTCGTCATTTCCCATCTGGGTATAGTTGTCTTGATTATACACCAACGACAGCGCCTACGCACGCAATAATGACAAGTACGAGCATCGGATTTATCTTAAATTTTTGAATTAACAGTATAGTCAGTCCACAAAGAACTATCGATATCACATCTATGTGCATGCCCCCTACGGAAATCGTCATGTCTCGAAGTACCGAGAAGTTGCCTCCAAGAGAGTGTTCTGGCATTACTGCCGCCTCACCGATAGTGATTACCGCTGCTGCTATAAGTCCTACAGTTGCTGGTCTAATGCCTTCAAGTGCACCCTTGACAGCAGCGCTCTCTTTGTAGCGTTCCACTGCATTTGCAACCATAGCTATAATTATAAACGCAGGAGTTGCAACCCCTAACGTCGCTAGCGCTGAACCGAGATATCCTCCGACTTCGTATCCAACATATGTAGCCGAGTTTACCGCCACCGGTCCTGGTGTAACTTGGGCAATCGCAACGATATTTGCAAACTGCTCAGGAGATATATTTGCAAACTCCTTAATGCTATCGTATATGAGCTGAATAATCGCAAGACCGCCGCCGAATCCAAATAGACCTATCTTAAAGAAGGCAAGAAATAACTTCGCTAGTAGCATCACTCATCGCCCCCTTCTTTGGTTATTTCATCTTCTCCAATTGTATATGATTGTTCATCCCTCTGATTTAGAGATGATTGATAGTCTCTTTCGTCTGCAATTGATACAGATTCCCCGCAATCCCTAGTGTCTATCGATGACTTCGTTAGTAAAGCACGTCCGATGCCGAGAGCCAGGAATAGCACGATGATATACACCACATTTATCTTGAGAACTGCAATAAGTATAAAACTGAGTGCAGCACCGATAGCACTGAAAGCATCCTTAATAACGCCCTTGGCAACCTGATATACGGCAATAATAATAAGCCCAAGTGCTGCAGCCCTAAGGCCTCCGAGCGCCCCTTGGACGTATGGATTGCCGTCTATAAAATTCATACCTTTTGCTATAATAACGATTATCACAAACGAGGGAAGTATCACACCGAATGTTGCAGCAAAGGATCCAATCAGTCCTCGTTTCTTGAATCCCACATAAGTTGCCATATTGATGGCGATAACACCTGGTAACCCCTGACAGATAGCGATGATATCTATCATCTCATCTTCGGTGAACCATTTCTTATCTTTGACCATAATATTAGAGAGGATGGGAATCATAGCGACCCCACCCCCGATTGTGAACAATCCCAGTTTGAAAAATGTGACAAATAGTTCCAGCATTTTTCCTCCTAATTCTCAGGACTGTAAATCACCTTGTGATTAATATTGTACCTCCGGTATTATAGTCCGAAGATTTCCTTGTCAACGAGTTCTGCCGCTGCCTTGATTGCATCCTCTGCAGAAAGAACCTCGTTACTCTCTTCGCGTCTTAGCTTGTACTCAACGTTGCCGTCCTTAGCAAGCTTACCAACTGTGATTCTAATAGGAATACCGATTAGGTCCGCATCGTTGAACTTAACACCAGCTCTCTCATCTCTGTCATCTACTATAACTTCAACGCGCTTAGCTTCAAGTTCAGACTCAATCTTATTAGCAAGATCCATCTGAGCCTCATCCTTAGGGTTGATAACAGTTACGATTACGTGGTAAGGAGCGACTGACATTGGCCAGATGATGCCCTTATCATCGTGACTCTGCTCAACGATGGCCTGCATGGTTCTTGTAACGCCAACTCCGTAGCATCCCATCCAGTAGATCTGGTCTTCGCCATTCTCATCCTTATACGTTGCATTCATCGACTCTGAGTACTTAGTTCCTAGCTTGAAGATCTGTCCAACCTCAATGCCTCTTGTATGCTTGATTGGAGCTCCACAGTGTGGGCATGGATCGCCTTCCTTGAGCGTCTTGATATCCGTTACGATGTCTCCAACATAGTCTCTGCCGTAGCAAACGCCCTTCATATGGTGATCTTCCTTGTTAGCTCCAGCAACCATGTTCTTGGTTCCAACTAGCTCGCTATCGACAACGATCTTGCAGTTGTGAATTCCGACCGGCCCAGTAAATCCACCAACGATGCCCGTAACAGGTCCCATCTCATCCTCATCCGCAAACTCGATGTAGTGCTCAGGGATTCCAAGAGCATTTACAAGCTTAATCATATTAACGTCTCTATCTCCTCTGATAAATACGCAAACGTAGTCAGCTGGATTTAAATCCTGATCAAAGGTAGTGAACATAAGAGCCTTAACAGTCTGCTTCTCCTCGACACCTAGGAAGTCACATACATCCTTGATAGTCTTCGTGCCTGGAGTATAAACTACCTCAAGATCCTGCTCTGGCTCATCAACAGGCTTCTCATCTATGCACTCAGCTCTTTCAATAGTAGCCGCCATATCGCACTTCTCACAGTATGCGATTTCGCTCTCACCAACGTTAGAAAGAGCAGAGAACTCGTGTGAATTGCTGCCTCCTATAGGACCGTTATCAGCTTCTACGATTCTGAAGTCAAGACCACATCTTGAGAATGTTCTCACGTATGCTTCGTACTGCAATCTGTATGCTACTTCTAGATCTTCAGGTGTTCTGTCAAATGAGTATGCATCCTTCATGATGAACTCACGAGATCTCATCAAGCCGTATCTTGGACGAGCTTCGTCACGGTACTTGAACTGGATGTGATATAGCTGAAGAGGTAGCTCTCTGTATGAAGAAACCTCCTGCTTAACGATATTAGTACATAGTTCTTCACATGTAGGAACGAGGCAGAAGTCTCTACCGTTTCTATCCTTGATTCTCCATAGCTCTGGTCCGTAAGCGTACCATCTGCCGGACTCCTTCCAGAGCTCGGATGGATTTACATGAGGCATGTGAAGCTCCTGACAGCCAATTCTGTCCTGCTCCTGTCTTACTATATCTTCGATCTTTCTGATTGTTCTCCAGCCAAATGGCATGAATGTATATATACCAGCAGCTTCCTTCTTGATTAGATTAGCTCTGATCATCAGCTTGTGGCTGATTAGTTCCGCTTCGTTTGGTGCTTCTCTCAAAGTCTTGAGGTGGAGCCTCGATAATTTCATAGTTAAAATCTCCCTTCTATTGTGCAAACAGCTTGCGCTGCAATGCCTTCTTCTCTTCCGGTAAATCCAAGCTTCTCTGTCGTAGTCGCTTTCACGTTTACCGCGCCAATTGGCATCTCAAGTGCCATGGCTATATTCTCTCTCATCTTATCTATATAGGGTGCCAGTTTAGGTCTCTCAGCTATTATCGTGATATCAACATTGCCAATTCTTACGTCACCAAGTTTCTTCTTGACTTCACGAAGAAGCGCGATGCTATCCGCACCCTTATATCTCTCATCTGTATCAGGAAAATGCTTTCCTATATCGCCTAAGCATGCTGCTCCAAGCAGCGCGTCCATCAGCGCATGTGTTGCCACATCAGCGTCCGAATGTCCGACCAGCCCTCTGTCACTCGGGAGTGGGACCCCGCACAGTATAAGTCTGTGCCCTTCGGCGAGTCTATGAACATCATATCCTGTACCTACTCGTATTCCCATAGGGATGTCCTTTCCAGTAGTTATCTTGGTATTAGCATAATCTCCTTCTACTAAAGCTATGTCTAAACCAAAATACTCCGCGATAGAGGCATCATCTGTACCGACATATCCATCACATCTCGCTTTGTCGTATGCAGCCATTAAACTACTGAGCTTAAAGCACTGCGGCGTCTGTACAGCGACCACTCTATCTCTATCAATAGATTTACTATTAATTATAAGATAATCATTATGTGATGACAAGTCGTCAAAAAATTCACTTGCTGGTTTTTCTGTCATTCTGAGCGAATCAATCATCGGAACCACAGTGCATGTAGCCTCATTCTCTCTCATAGCTGCGATATTTCTACCGATAATCTCTTCAGTTATCTCTGCTCTAGCTGCATCATGAATCAATATCACCGCTTCGCAGGCCTCTATGGATTCGCTATTATCAATTTCACAGTTCTTAGATAAGTAATCCGAAATAGCTTCGAGCCCATGGAAACTGACTCTCCTCGGGAACTTCCGCCATACGAACAACGGATAGGCTTGCCGTACAAGCGTTCTAGCCTATCCGCTATTTGAAAGAATGTCTCATCGTATTCTCTATCTTGTGGTATGAGGAGAAATATCGCATCTATATCCTCATGCGCTGCAAAGACAGAAGCTGTTCGCTCAATAACTGTCGTCCCCTTGTAGCTTAGGAGCTGCTTAGGTATCTCAGTTCCCATCCTTGTACCTTTGCCTGCTGCAGCGATAAGTGCAATGTGAGTGTTTCGAATCTCTCTCTCTGTAGCATGCTCGTAGTTATTTGTTCTAATCGTTATATCCATCCTTTATCTAGTCTACAAAGGATTTGCTCCTTTGCGCCTATGACTCTTTTAGGCGAGTCAATTCTATTATTGCATTATGGATTGATGCGTGCAAATATCATTTTGCCTGCAGATGTCTGTAACACACTCGTTACTGTCACGACTGCACTTTCAGATATATTACCAGCTCCATCCTCAACTACAATCATCGTGCCGTCATCCAGATAGCCAATGCCTTGCTCTCGGTCTTTACCATGCTTAACGATGTCAACGAGTAGCTTCTCACCGGGAATAACTACAGGTTTAATCGCATTTGCTAGCTCATTGATATTAAGTACCTTGATATCGTTAATAGTCGCTACTTTGTTGAGGTTGAAATCTGTAGTGATCAGATTCGCGTTGAGTTCGCGTGCCAGCTTAATCAGTTTTACATCTACCTCGGGAGCATCATCAAGATGTCTGAGCTTGGCGGTATTGTTATAAACTTCTACATTAAACTCACTTCTGATCTGATTTAGGATGTCTAGCCCTCGTCTTCCGCGTACGCGCTTGATATTGTCGCTAGAATCTGCAATATGGCGGAGTTCATCAAGCACAAACGTCGGAATGATAATTTTACCATCGATGAACCCTGCTCTCATGATATCAAGGATTCTTCCGTCGATTATTACGCTCGTATCAATAACTTTAGTGTACCTGAATTGATTTTTTCATGGCTCCGAAGTGCCCGGCTGTCAAGAATTTTTCGATGCCCCTTGACTTTAGCTGATGCAACAACGAAACCAAAGAAGCCAAACACAAAGTATAGCGTAATAGTAATCACTGAATACCATAGCGGTGGCAGAAGTGATCTATAGCTCATGGAAATTATTAATGCAACAACTAGTCCTATAACAACTCCAATGGCATCTATGAGAATTGCATCTATAGACACATCCTTAAGATCGTGCTCAATATACGACGCCGCTTTTTTCTGTTTATTAATGAGTGCCGGTGCAAAAATTCTAAAAATAAGTCCGAAAATGATTACGAAAAGCGCCAAAATGCTAAAATCAGCGACACTCGTGACAACTACTTCGTTGAAGCTTATATCTTTGAGCTTCATTTGCAGAGCGCAAAACAAAAGGCTTCCAATTATGCCGCCGATAATAAACAGCAGCACAGCATATAGTTTCTTAATCACTCTATCCCCTCCTTTCTGCCAAAAATTAAACAATCGCTTTTATAATAATGGGCACTTGCGGTCAAGGCTTGACGCAACAAGCACCCCTATGGCTAAATATTTGATTCTACTAGGCTATCAGCCTCGTCGAGAGAAAGCCCTCCTGCAAGTACTAATTCACTCTCGAGGATTTGCTTAGCATTGCCGAGGAGTTTCTTCTCCCCAGTTGAAAGCTTCTTGATCCTATCGCTACGAACGAGGTTTCTCACCACACCGGCGACTTCATAGATATCCCCAGTGCGAAGCTTCTCGGTATTCTCTCTATACCTTCTATTCCAGTTATTAGACATCTTATCGGACTCATCACCAAGGACATTAAGCACTCCTTGGATATCTTCCTTACAAATGATGGCTCTAACCCCCACCTTGTCCGAATTATCGACAGGAACCATCACATGCATCTTGCTGTACGGGAGGCTTACATGATAATAGCGGCAAATCTCACCGAGAACTTCTTTTTCTTCGATTTCAGTAACAACTCCCGCCCCGTGCATTGGATACGCAATACTATCTCCGATATTGAACAAAGCAGCCTCCTCTCTCTACATCTTGTACTTAATAAAATTATATTATAACTGTATTTAAAAAGCAACAATCGAAACTTTATAAATTAGCACAAGAGACTAGCATTGTCAATAATTATTTGGCAATTATTGTCAAATCTTTTATTTTAATTACTTCTACAAAATAAAGCTTTGGTAAAATTACTGTCAACGCAGTTTGCGCACGCTATCTATTGATTTAACACATATTAACACTTCACTGTCTTGTATTCTTCAATGGATTTCCACAATGTAAAGATGGGTTATGATATAATGTACAAAATTTAAGAACTGAAGGTTCGAATTAGTGTTTTGTATTATTCACATGATATGAAAGGAACGAGATATGAAAAAGCTACTTGTAGTAGATGACGAAGCTAAAATCAGAGAGGTCATCAAAGAGTATTCAGAATTTAGCGGCTATGAAGTTACAGAGGCAGCAGACGGAATGAGCGCAATTGGGCTATGTAAGCTTAACGATTACGACCTGATTATCATGGATGTGATGATGCCTAAGCTAGACGGTTTTAGCTCGGTTAAGGAAATCAAGAAATTCAAAGATATACCTGTAATCATGCTTTCAGCAAGAGGCGAAGAATACGATAAGCTATTTGGTTTCGAGCTAGGAGTAGATGACTATGTTGTAAGCCATTTAGCCCTAAAGAGCTCATGGCTCGTGTAAACGCTGTTATTACTAGACACGAAGGTGCTGACCACGGAACTAGCAACGTCATGAAGTTCGATGGGCTTGAAGTTAACTTTGCAGCTCGCACGATTTATATAGATGGAAAGCGAGTAAATCTAACACCTAAGGAGTACGATCTTCTCTTCTATCTGATTCAGAACAGAAATATCGCTCTATCGAGAGACAAGCTTCTCTCGGACATCTGGGGATATGATTTCTTCGGTGACGATAGAACCATTGATACTCACATCAAGAATCTGAGAAACAACCTCGGTCCATACCGTGATTTTATCGTTACACTAAGAGGAGTGGGTTACAAGTTTGAATATGAAGACAAAGAGAAGTAAGTGGGATCCGAACAGCATACGTGCTGTCTCGCTTATGTACTTTATGGTATTTGCCGCTGTAATCCTGCTCATGGTATGGTTCATGCAGAGTTTCTTCATGAACACCTACTACGAAAGAATGATGGCACAGGAAGCGCAGACGACGGCAAACAAGCTGGGCAACTACTATTCCACTAACAAGGATAATTTTGATGCGTATGCGCGAAAAGCCGCTGACCGAAATGGCCTATATATAAGGCTAGAAACAGCCGATTCGACTTCAGAATATGGAAACAGCGGTCTGTCACAGGGCGACCTCCCTCATTACCAGTTTGAAATTTCAGATGCAAAGGACAAGCTAGCAAAGAGTTCTCTGGGGAAAATTTCTCTCACTGTCACTGAGAAGGGGAATAAGGCATCGCGCCTAGTGTATGCTACGTACCTTGGTAATCGTGATGACGGAAATATCCTATACATGATTGCTCCTCTCTACCCAGTGGAGTCTACCATATCGATTTGCGTTCACAGCTACTGTACATCACGTTTATAACACTGATGATTGCCAGCATGCTCGCAATCATCATGTCGACCTGGTTATCACTACCTATTGCGAGCATCACAAAGTCAGCAGTCCAGCTGAGCAACGGCAATTACAACGTGAATTTTAACGGAGGAATATTTACCGAGACTAATGAGTTAGCTAGGACGCTCAATAAAGCTTCATATGAGATGCAGAAGACAGATTCATATCAGCGAGACTTAATCGCCAATGTGTCACACGATCTCAAGACTCCGCTAACGATGATAAAATCATATGCTGAGATGATTAACGATATCTCGGGAGATAATCCAGAGAAGCGCGCTGAACATCTTGCAGTTATTATCGCAGAGGCAGATAGGCTCAACAAGCTCGTATCTGATATGCTCTCCGCTTCGAGGCTTCAGTCTAACTCAGCTGAGCTAAACATGACTAAATTCGATATCGTAAAGGCCGCTACTGAAGTAGAAGAGACATTCGAGGTGCTTAATCAGCAAGAGGGCTACAATATATCATTCAACAAATGTAAGACTGCGTATGTATATGGCGATTACGATAAGCTTAAGCAAGTTATGGCAAATCTCATATCCAATGCTATTAAGTATTGCGGTAAGGATAAGTACGTGCGCATCGAACTCAAGAAAGTCGGTCGCAATGTTAGATTCGATGTAATTGACCACGGCGACGGAATAGCCGCCGAAGAGATATCCCACGTATGGGAACGCTATTACAGAACTAGCGCTAACCGAAACCGTAACATAGAAGGAACTGGCCTTGGCCTATCCATCGTAAAAGGCATCTTAAGCCTCCACAATGCCAATTATGGGGTTGAGAGCGAAGAGGGCAAAGGAAGTGACTTTTGGTTCGAGCTGGCGACCGTTAAGAAGTAGACTTTGAGTTGCTCGATAAGCTTGTTGTGCTTCTTGATGGAGGGAGTTTTGGGTGGAATAAAATTTAATAATTTTATAATTTAATAATTTAACAATGATAAGAAAACAGGAAGGTGAGCAGCTTCGCAGTCACCTTCCTGTTTTGGTTTTTGATTATAAGCTGCACTGGACGCGGCAGCTGCAGGCCAAGCTGCCGCGTCCAGGATTTGATCTTAGTTCTTGCCTATAAAAGCCTTGATTGCAGACGCGAGGCTCTCTGCGCCTACAACCCCTATATCAGCATTAGGAACTGATACCTTAGCATTGCCTCGCGGCAAGATCACGGCTTCGTATCCGAGTCTGGCTGCTTCGCTAACTATACGGTCAGCATTCCTCACTGCTCGCAGATTGCCGGTAAGCCCGACCTCGCCGAGCGCCACCACGCGGCGAGGCGAGGTGCGCTCGCGGAACGAGCTGTAGATCGCGAGCGCAACGGCCAGGTCTGCACCTGGCCCGTCGGGCTTCAGTCCGCCGACCACATTGACATAGACGTCATGATTCAGCATCGAGATTCCGACTTTCTTCTCCAGCACAGCCAGAATCATATTGAGTCTGTTATTGTCGATACCGATTGCGCTTCGGCGCGCGAAGCCGACATTAGCAGGCGTCACTAGCGCCTGAATTTCAAAGAACACAGGACGACTGCCCTCGTAGAGCGCCGAAGCGACCGAACCCTCTTCCCTGATATCCGAGCTCTCGAGCAGAGTTCCCGACAGGTCTCTCACCTCGGTCATACCTCTTTGACCCATGCTGAATGCCCCGATTTCCTCGGTGGTTCCAAATCTGTTTTTTACAGAACGAAGAATCCTGAGATCCCTATCTCGCTCACCCACGAAGTTCAGCACGCAGTCTACCATGTGCTCTATAGTCTTAGGTCCAGCTAGGTCACCTGACTTATTGACATGCGCAACTATAAAAATCGGCACATTATTTGTCTTAGCATACTTCATGAGCAGATTCGAACACGCACGAATCTGCGTGATGCTGCCAGCAGTGTTGTCCAGCTCCTCCGAATACATCGTCTGAATTGAGTCTATCACAAGGAATTTCGGTTTCGTCTGCTCACAGGCCGCAAGCACACTCTCTATATTGGTCTCGGGAAAAATGAGTAGATTATCAGACAGATTTTCGCACACGCGGTCAGCCCTTAGCTTCACCTGTTCCTCTGACTCCTCACCGCTAACATAGAGAACCGTTCCATTATTAAGCGCAATCGAATTAGCAGACTGAATTATCAGCGTGGACTTTCCTATTCCAGGTTCACCAGATATCAGAATCATCGAGCCGAGCACTATTCCTCCGCCGAGAACCCTATCGAGCTCACTAATACCAGATGTAATCCTCGTATAATTTCCAGTCCCCACGCTCTTTAGCTTTGACGGAGTCGCCTTGCTGGTCGTCCTCCTACGTGCATCGCTATCAGCATCCGGTTTAACCTTCTGCTCTACAATCGAATTCCACGCACCGCAGTAAGAACACTGCCCTTGCCAGCTCGGAAACTCGTTACCACACTCCGCACACATATATACTGATTTTGCTTTCTTAGCCATCTAATTCAAATACTCCTTTAAAATCGGATTGTCATGAGATCGTAATAGTACCGTTATTTCTAATGAGACATTTCATCTGCACTACTACACCTGTCCACTTGAGTTCAATCTCTGCTTTGCCTCGCTCATGAGCTTCCTCAGCAAGTCGCTGTTTCATCTTAAGCTTGGCCCATCGTTACTACGCCCTTCTTCCTATCTTATCTAAGTTCCCTGAGTAAGCCCTTACATCCATCCATGACATCATTATACGTCAAATCAAAATTCCCTGTGTACCAAGGATCTGCAATATCACCACTTCTGCCAGCATGCTTGAGCAAAAGCGAGACCTTATCCTCTTCATCGCTACCGACAAACCTTTTCATGTTGCGAAGATTATTCTCATCCATGGCTATCAAATAGTCAAACTTATCATAGTCAGCCTCTGTCATCTGCCTTGACCTGTGCGGTACAACGGGTATACCCACTTCTCCGAGTTTCTTCACCGTTCCGTAGTGCGGCGGATTCCCGATTTCCTCCCTGCTAGTCGCAGCAGAGTCTATTTCAAATTCATCGCTTAGCCCCGCTTCATTCACGAGGTGCGTCATTACCGATTCTGCCATAGTGGAGCGGCAGATGTTGCCGTGGCAGATGAATAGAATTTTTTTCATAGATACCCCCATTTTTAGTCAATATCCGAAATTCTATACCTTGAACCAACGTGTCCTGTGATTTTAATTAACGGAATATTCCATTCACCTGGTGTGTTAATTGTACATTCAACTTGATCTAATTCATTCTTCGCAGAAAACACGTATCTTCCCATTTCTTCATTCCCTGTGAGTCTTTCTACGTTAGTTAAGTTACTTTCGTCAAAATGTTCCTTAAACATTCGCCATATCCCTATTGCAGCATCATTTGTCAACGCAATCTTTGATATATAACATATTCCGACCTTACAGCGCTTCTTCTTGCCGTTTTCATCAGCCTTGCAAACCTTCGTTGTACCTTTATCAAATGACCATTCAGCATCTTGAAGTTCTGCGCATTTTGATACTATTTCTTCTTTGAAAAAACCAATTTCTTCAGTCATATTCTTGCATGCTGTTTCAAAATCATTTTGTTTCTGCATTTCATCCACCATCTAATGTTTCACCACATATATTTAACATTGTTTTGCTGTTTTATTTCTCCATAACGCAACATCGCAGTTATTAATAGATTCAGCTATTTCTTCGCATCCCTGCTCTCATAATCCTCATCTATTCTCATCTTCCAACTTGCAGCCAGAGGCCCTTCACACTTCCTCATACTTGTCACTACATCGCTGATGACCTCATAGTTTAAGCAGTTCCAACTTCATCACAGCGATAGTTAGCAGCCATGGATTCATCTATCCCAAATCTTCTCGCTTCTTCTGCTGCGTCGATATTAGCACCAAGGAATATAAATTCCCATCCATAACGGCTCTTCTGACGCTCTATCATGCTTCTAACTTTATCATAAGTGTAATAGCTGCTGGCATTCTCAAGTCCATCAGTAGTGATGATAAATAGGGTCTTCTCTGGGACATCATCACGGCGAGCATACTTGTGAATATTACCAATGTGATGAATCGCTCCACCAACAGCATCTAGAAGCGCTGTGCATCCACGCACAAAATACTCTTCTTCTGTTAGCTTTGGTACCTCTTTAATCCCTATGCGATCATGGACAACCTCGATTTCATTGTCAAAGAGAACTGTGGATACCATCGCTTCTCCCGGCTCCTTGCGCTGTTTCTCGAGCATAGAGTTAAATCCTCCGATAGTGTCCTTCTCAAGTCCAGACATTGAGCCACTTCGGTCTAAAATAAATACTAGTTCAGTCATTTTTAAATCCTCCTGTTTGTTGTTATGTCCCTATTATTGGCTAAACAGGAGTAGAAATGGTCGCATCACATGCGACATTTAAGCACCGATTAACGGTTGGTCAAACGCAAACAGTACCTCGTTAAGTTCGTAGATATTGTAGTTTTCATTTATAAGAAAGAACTCCACAATAACATCAAACTTGCTACTAGGCGAGAGTGCAAATCCCGCCCTTCCGATAAAGTCTTGTGTCTCTTCTATATCGAGCTCAAGAGCAAATGCAAATGCCAGCGCAGTAGATTTGGATGGCTTATAATCCAGGTTATTCCTTATTTTCGAGAACAGCTTTCTATCGACATTTGCTTTCTTGTATATCTCAGAGTCTTTCCTCCCAGTACGATCAATGAGCTTAAGAAGAGTTTCGGAAAACCCCGCATCGAGGTTCTCTAGCATCTCACTCAGTTCTTCAGCTTCAACCGTAGGCGCGGCACAGATGCTAAACTCAATGTGTTCTTCTATCAGAAGTTTGTAGTCTTCTTCATTTTGCGTACCACTTGTGGTCCTATCGCTATCCCATCTAGTTTTAAGACTTGAATCATGCAAGCTATCATTACTATATTCTTTTAGCATCGTACTTCGAATATAGTTTTCATCAATGTAGCTGCTTACGGATTTGAAAAGTTTCTCAGAAAGTTCGAAAGCATCTTTGTCAAACACGACTAGGTAAATCTGCATTTCGTTTTCTATGAGAAAGCTACTGATTTCTCGAACGGCTATTTGCAGAGCGAGTGATTTCGGGAACTTGTAGTTTCCAGTGGCAATCAAAGGAAATGCGACGGATTCGCACTGGTGATTTTTGGCTAGAGCTAGCGAACTCCTGTAACACGATGCCAGAATTTGCTCCTCATCATAGCTGCCACCACTCCAAATTGGTCCTACCGTATGGATGACATACTTTGCAGCTAGCTCATATCCTGATGTTATGGCTGCAGCTCCAAAATCAATGTGGCCGATTTTCTTCCTCGCAGCAAGTAGCTCCGCACCAGCCTTCGCATGTACCTCGCTATCTACACCAGAACCAATCACAGGATTGGGATTTGCAGTATTTACCACCGCATCCACTTCCATATTTACAAGATTATTTCTTACTATTTCAAAAGGCATAATTGACTTCCTATTAAACCATGTTACTCTTCCAAGCCTTCTCTATCCACAATCTCTGCTGCATCGGCAGCCTCTTCACATGTTCTAGATTTTGCCCTTCTCTCAACGAGGCGTTCAAACCATATCTTGAGCAGAGCAGCAAACGGCACGGCAACAATCATACCTGCAAATCCGCCCACCTTCTCTCCTGCGATGATAGCCACCAAAACTAGCAGCGGGTGTATTTCAATGCTATGCGACAATAGCTTTGGATTGATAACAGCACCGTCCAGAACCTGTACCACCGAGATGATTACGATAGATATAATCATCGTCTTAGTCTCACCAGAAATCACACCTGACACGATAGTAAGTCCGTATCCTACTATCGGTCCCATGTAAGGAATCAGATTAGCAATACCTGCCATCACACCGATAAGCACCCCGTAAGGCATGCCGACTACAGTCAGTCCAATGCTGATCAGGAGCGCCACTGTAAATCCATCCATCGCAGCACCGCGGAAATATCCGCTGAACACCTTGTTAACATCGCTGTACACATATGTCAGCTTGTCATTTGCACCCTGCGACCAAATGGTCCTGAGCATTCTGCCCCAGTACTTTCTTAGGTTCTCTGCGTCAAACAAGAAGTATACCGCGAACATAACCGAGAACAGCAAAGTGCTCGCACCAGCTGTGATATTTGAAAGCAACGTCGGTAGACCACTTGCGCTATTTAGCTTATGTGAAACCCAGTTGATGAGATTCTTCTCGAAGTTGAGATCATAATTCTTACTGAAATTATACTTCGAAAGCCACTCTTTAAAGCTGTGTTCAAATGATTTGCCTGGTCCACTATACTGTTGACCAGTGCATTGATGCTGTCAGCATTTATAGTCTGCACCTGCTTCGTTACTGCATATATAATCGCCGTGAGAGAAGCCAGCAAAATCGCCACTATAAATAGCAAGGTTATCAAAACTGCTACTGTATGTCTGCGCTTCTTCTGAACTGGGTTTTGACTTAGTGATTTTGCATTACGCGTTATTAGCCTCTCTGTTAGGCCAACTAGCGGATTTAAGATATACGCCAAAATCGCACCGCTTACCGCTGGTTTAAGAATATCAGCAAGCCAACTTACAATCCCAAGTGCGCTCTTGCTAATGCTCTGATACTGTCCCATAAATAAAATCAAAGCATAAGACAGTCCCACTGCCAGAACTACATAAGCCACAATCTTGAGGTATTTCCTGTCTAATTTGTCTCTAAATTTCATGAGTTCCCCTCTCTAATTCAATACGCTTATATTATCAGAAAAATTGCTATCTTGCAGTAAAAGTTAATGTAATACTATCTGGAAAAGACAAAGACCAGCCCTCTGGCTGGTCTTTATACGTATATCGCTATAAGCGTTATTTGCCTTCTGTCTCCTGCTTGTGCGCCTCAACGATCTTCTGCGCTAGGTTAGCAGGCACTTCCTCATACTTGGAGAACTCCATCTCAAAGCTACCTCTAGCCTGAGTCATAGCTCTTAGCACGATTGCATAATCGAAGAGCTCAGCCTCTGGCGCTTCAGCATGCAGGCAAGTTGTGCCTTCATCCGCTGGATCCATACCGAGGATACGTCCTCTTCTCTTGTTCATATCGCCCATTACGTCACCTGTATACTTCTCAGGAACTACTATGTCGAGCTTCATGATTGGTTCGAGTAGGCAAGGCTTAGCCTCAACAATACCCTTCTTGAAAGCTAGTGATGCAGCAATCTTGAACGCCATCTCGTTAGAGTCTACATCATGGTATGAACCATCATATAGAACCGCCTTGATGTTAACTACCTTGCAGCCGGCGAGAGGGCCTTTTTCCATCGACTCGAGGAGTCCCTTCTCAACTGCAGGAACATAGCTCTTAGGGATTGCTCCACCAAATAGCTCTTCGGAGAACTCGAAGTTTTCCTTAGCTGGAGAGAATCTGATATGCACGTCCCCATATTGTCCAGCACCACCAGACTGCTTCTTATGCTTACCCTGAACGTCTGAAGTGCCCTTGATTGTCTCTCTGTAAGCAATCTTCTGAGGAACAGTCACTACGTCGATTCCGTAGTTCTTCTTGAGCTTTTCCTTGATTATTCCTATCTGGAGGTCTCCCTGTCCGCCGAGAAGTGACTGATGTGTCTCAACATTTCGAACTAATGCAAATGAAGGATCTTCTTCCATAAGCTTGAATAGAGCCTGCGCCATCTTCTCTTCGTCGTTCTTATCCTTAGCCTGAACTGCGATGAAGTAGTTTGGCTTAGGGAAGTCGATTGGCTCAAACTGGATTCCTTCGCTCTTGAGAGATAGTGTATCGCCAGTCTTTGTTCCTGCAAGCTTGGCAAGTGCAAAGATGTCTCCAGCCACAACCTCAGTTGCTGGAACTTGCTGCTTACCTCTTACGAAGAACATAGATCCTAGCTTCTCCATCTTCTGCGTGCGCGAGTTATATAGTTCCTGACCTACCTTGACAGTTCCTGTTATCACCTTTGCATAGGAAATTCTACCTAGGAATGGATCAGCTATTGTCTTGAATACCCAGAGAACTGGTTTCTCTGAAGGATCTGTTGTAATCTCAACATCCTCACCTTTGATGTTCTTTGCTGGATATGCAGGGTGCATATTAGGTGTTGGAACATACTTGCTGATAGAACGCAGCACTTCGTCTACTCCCTCACCTGTCTTCGAGGACATCTTGATGATAGGTACTACGTCACCTGTTGCAATTCCAGTCATAAGTCCATTATAAAATTCTTCATCTGTAAATGGCTCTTCGTTGAAGAATTTCTCCATTAGAGCTTCATCTGTGCCAGCCACTGCCTCGTTCAGAGCATCCTTGTCATCATCGGTAACAACAGAGTTTCCGAACTTCTCACGAAGCTGCGCTACAACCTTGTCTACATCTACGTTTTCTTTATCTATCTTGGTGAGGACTATAAATTTTGGATTCTTATGCTTACTGCATTCCTCCCACGCCTTCTCAGTTCCTACCTGCACTCCAGCAGATGCATCCACCATGATAATCGATGATGCAGCTGTGCTGAGCGCTGAACGAATTTCTCCCTTGAAGTCGAATAATCCTGGGGTATCAAGGAAATTATATTTATATCCCTGGTACTCTACCGGAACTAGAGTGGTATTGATAGAATGCTTCTTCTCAATTTCCATCTTGTCGTAATCCGATGTTGTGTTGCCATCCTCTACTTTACCCATTCTGGTGATTGCGCCAGTGGCAAGTAGAGCCGCTTCAAGAAAGTCGTTTTACCGCAGCCGCCATGTCCTAAAAGTATGACGTTTCTAATCTTATCTGTAGAATAACCTTTCATCCTTAGATCCTCCCATTGATTTTATTATTTTGTTGAGCCGATATAATTATTTAAGCTCTTGTCACAAGTATAACATAGCTTGTACCTTGTTCAATACAATATTTTAATTGACAATAAAAAGCGGCAACCACCTTCTCCTCTTGAAGAGCCTAGTGATAGCCGCTAAATTATTTGTATATGTATATTGCCTCTTAAACACTTTAGAATTCAGCGTTCTTAGGTGTTCTTGGGAATGGAACAACGTCACGGATGTTGCTCATTCCTGTTAGATACATAATCATTCTCTCGAAACCTAGTCCGTAGCCAGCATGCTTTACGCCGCCGTATCTACGAAGATCAACGTACCAGTCATAAAGCTCTCTGTTCATGCCGATCTCATCCATTCTAGCTTCGAGGATATCGAGCCTCTCTTCTCTCTGACTTCCGCCGATAATTTCACCAACTCCCGGCACGAGAAGGTCGCAAGCCGCAACAGTCTTGCCGTCGTCGTTGAGTCTCATATAGAATGCCTTGATTTCCTTCGGATAATCGATTACGAAGATAGGCTTCTTGAATACTTCCTCAGTGAGATATCTCTCATGCTCAGTCTGTAAGTCAATTCCCCATTCAACTGGGAACTGGAAGTCCTTATCAGCTTTCTTAAGAATCTCAACAGCTTCTGTATATGTAACTCTCTCGAAATCTGAGTTAACGATGTGGTGAAGTCTATCGAGCAATCCCTTGTCCACGAACTTATTGAAGAATTCCATCTCCTCAGGCGCGTGTTCAAGTGTGTAGCTGATGATGTATTTGACCATATCCTCTGCAACATCCATGTCATCAGCGAGGTCTGCAAATGCGATCTCTGGCTCAATCATCCAGAACTCAGATGCGTGTCTAGCTGTGTTGGAGTTCTCAGCACGGAACGTAGGTCCAAATGTATAGATGTTTCTAAAAGCAAGCGCCATCGCCTCTCCCTCGAGCTGTCCCGAAACTGTGAGGTTAGTCTCTTTGCCAAAGAAATCCTGCGAATAGTCGATAGAACCGTCTTCGTTAGTAGGCGGGTTGCTTAGGTCCAGTGTCGTAACTCTGAACATCTCGCCAGCACCCTCTGCGTCACTTCCTGTAATGATTGGAGCATGCACATATACGTAATCACGCTCTTGGAAGAACTTATGAATCGCATAAGCGACGATGCTGCGAACTCTAAATACAGCAGAGAAAGTGTTGCTTCTAGGACGAAGATGTGCGATTTCTCTAAGGTACTCCATGGTATGGCGCTTCTTCTGCAGCGGATAATCCGATAGCGAATCAGCCTCAACAGTAATCTCTGTCGCCTTCAGTTCAAATGGCTGCTGCGCGCCAGGTGTAAGCTCAAGTACACCCTTAACCATTACACCTGCTGCGAGGTGCACCTTTGAAATCTCTTCGTAGTTATCAATCTTCGAAGCCTCGTACACAACCTGAAGCGGAGTGAAGAAGGTACCATCATTGAGTGAGATGAAACCAAACTGATTGGATGCACGATTACCTCTCACCCAGCCTCTGACAACAATCTCTTTACCTGCATACTCTTCTCTGCTACGGAAGAGTTCTCTGATCTCAATATCTTTCATTAGTATATCCTTCTAATTTCCATTTTTCTCTCGTAAATGCACGAGCCTATCAATTATATCACGTTTACATGTGGTTTATCGAGTGTCTATGCTATTTTCTCGATTCCGCACTTATATGGAGCAACTGCATCAGCAAGTCTCGTCAGAACTTCTCCCTGGCCGAATGCCTCTGGATACCCCACCTTAAGGCTTACGCTCATCGAGCGATCTCCTCTATCTACGCTTACCACTTCAACATTAGTTCTCTCATCTCCTGCGATGAGATTTATCTCAGAGTTGATTCCATAAGGCTCCTTGTCGAAGAGCTTTAGAATCATGTCGTCGAATCTATTTGCTGTAACTACGTGTCCACCGAATCTCTCGGGGAGTACCGGCATATTAACTTTAACTTTCATTTCTCTATTTCCCATTATGTCCACCCTTTTCCTTCAAAAAAATCTGTATTATGTATAATATCCTTATTTCCCCTATAGATTCAAGCACTATAACCAAGTATTGATTTTAATTCCTTATATTAACAGTAATCAGGAATTTTATCTCCACAAAGGATTTTTACGTATGTTCCGTAGGCTTCTGGAATTGGTCTACCGAGGTATATTTCGAGCTCTGGATTCACATTTCTTCCCATGACACTACATAAGTACAACCGCTCATTTAATCCCGGGTACATCTCGACCGACATAGTTTCTATATCTTTCACCCTAGACCAATCAGCTTCCTTTAAATCAGGCTTAACCACCGTATGATAGAGTCCACACGGAGCGTTATTCTTGGAATTATCCACCATATCTCTTTCAACTAACGCAAGACGCGTACCGAGAATCACTACACTTCGCTTTACTCCATCGACGATAATTTCTCGAGTTCTGTGACCAAGCCCTTCGGTATGAATCCATCTGGTTGGAAGCTCGTAATTCGAAAGTGGCTCTACACCTTTAATGCGCTCAATGGGACTGTGCGCTTTCCACTGGCGCGTAACCGCATGACAGAACAGCACCTTATCAGTTGACAAAGTCACCCCTTCCCACGAGTTATCCTCGCTAAAAAGGTTAAAGAAAACTATGTGTGGCGATTTTACCATCTGCGCCAAGACGTATCTCCCATCCCGAAGGCAAATTGATATAACTTTTCCATCTTTCCACGGAACAGATTTCTTTTTTATTTCCATTTATGCGAACCTACTCACTCTCATTTATTTTATTTCACGAACCTTAACCTTATGCTTCTTCAGCTGCTTCTTAAGCTGAGCAAGCCTCTCGTCATTACCCTTGCTTTTTCCGACGAAAATCGACTTGCTCCTACCCTTTTTCCTTACGAGTTGAATAAAGTACCTGTCACCATTCAGATGTACTCCACGCACAAAATATATCTCAACTTCAGCGAGATCTTTCAAGGGGATCTCACGACTGCCCGGAACAAATCCGCTGTGAATATATAAATTTCCATTTGAGATATGCATAGGTTCTGAAAACTTTCCGCCACTCCTGCTGACAATCATCAGCTTCCGCACCATCGTGACAAGAACGATAGTTCCAACGATAAAAGCCACCGTCTTAAAGAGATTGTCATTCCACGTCGACTTTAGTCCGATCAAGAAATATTGATATATCTTCATTAATTACTTCCCTCCAAATCACCTTTCGCTCTCCTGAGAAGGTGTTTTCATTTCACCCTTGCAAATTAGCTCGCGTCAACGTAGATGTGGTATTTTCCGCAGTGAAGACAGCGGAAGAGATACCCGCAAAGATCACCATCCTTATACAGATACTCCCTTATATCGGTGTATTCATGCCTCATCTCATACTCTTCAAGGACCTCGTCTGCGATGCCCATCTCCTCTAGCTCCTCCGTGCCGACTGTCCCTAGATATGCGCAGTAATCATTACAGCAGGATAGCCAGTGCTCGCCCTGCCAGCTCAGGTAGCCAGGCGTTCTTTCAAATAGTTCCTTTGACTTCGCCACATCCACTTCGCCTTCCCATTCGGCATCTTGCACGAACTCAGCATCGAATTTCTTTGCAGCCTCTCCACTAGCTATACACTCTGGGCATAAATGCTCGACGTCTTCAACGCTGTAAGGGAACGAACTATAGTAGATAGTACTTTCCTTGCCGCAGCACGGGCATACCTCTGGCGGACCTTCTTCAAAGCTTTCAGTAGCCAGTGGATCTGGATGGTAACGGAATTTTGGAAGCTTCTTAGCTTTTTCTCTCTGTAGAGACTCCTCAGCAGCTGTCTTTGGCCTCTTCACCGCCCACCTGTCTCCATCATCTTCTGCTATCGATTTGAGATAAGCGAGCTTCTTTATCTGCTTCCTATCGTTCCTATCTGCAATCTCTGACATCAAGTCATACGCACTCTGCATGAGCGAAAGGATTTTGTACACATCGACAAGAACTATCTTAGCATCCTTATCCCCAGCCTCTTTTAGCCTATCCGAAAACTCGTATAACGCAAGAACAGTCTCTCGCTTACCCTTCTTCGCTTCGTAATCCTTTACTAGTTCAGCATATTCTTTTATGTATGGATTCATTATTTCTCCTACCATTTCAGCAAAACTTCTCGTTTTTGTCCACAAATTATATCAATTCTTTCCTATAAATTATAACAAATTGAGGCGGTAAAATCATTGACAATTATCACATGCGGTGGTAACATATTTCATTATTAAAACGATGACGAGGACAGTAGGTTCGCTTTAAGGCTTTGAGAGAGGGATGGATGGTGAGATCATTCCAGTACGGAGCGTTCTGAACACCACCTCCGAGTGGCACTAATCCTGCCCGCCTAGCCGCGTTAAAAGCTTCAAAGAGTGCTGGAGCAGGAGCTCCGGAAGATGGGTGGAACCACGAATACGAATGTATGCGTCCCTTCTGACAATTTGAATGTCGGAAGGGATTTTTTAATTTCCTTCCGCTAATGAAAGGAGTTCTTAAAATGATTATTACACTAAAAGACGGTAGCAAAAAAGAATATGCTTCGCCGATGTCAATCATCGACATCGCAAAAGACATAAGCGAGGGTCTCGCAAGAGCAGCTTGCGTTGGTGAAGTCGATGGAGAGGTCTGTGACCTCAGAACTGTTGTGGATAAGGATGCTGAAGTTAACATTCTCACTTTTGATTCTGATGCAGGAAAGCATGCGTACAGACACACATGTTCACACGTGCTCGCAGAGGCTGTCAAGAATCTATATCCAGATGCCAAGATGACAATTGGACCTTCTATCGATAATGGTTTTTACTATGACTTCGACATGCCAGCTCTAACTAGAGAGGATTTAGATAAGATAGAAGCTGAGATGAAGAAAATCATCAAAAGAGGAGATGCGATAACTCGTTTCACACTCCCTAGAGATGAAGCCATCAAGCTATTTCAGGAGAGAAATGAGCCATACAAAGTCGAGCTCATCGAGGACCTCCCAGAGGATGAAATCATTTCCTTCTATCAGCAGGGAGATTTTATCGAGCTCTGCGCAGGCCCACATCTGATGAGCACCAAGCAGATTAAGGCATTCAAGCTAACTTCTAGCTCTGGCGCTTACTGGAGAGGTGACGAGCACAACAAGATGCTCACTAGAATCTACGGTACTGCATTCAACAAGAAGGCAGATCTCGAAGAATACCTTGAGTACCTAGCTGATATCAAGAACAGAGACCACAACAGGCTCGGTCGTGAAATGGAGCTATTTACAACAGTAGATATCATCGGTCAGGGACTCCCTCTATTTATGCCTAAGGGTACTAAGATGATTCAGAAGCTGCAGCGCTGGATTGAGGACCTCGAGGATTACGAATGGGGTTACGTGAGAACGAGAACACCGCTGATGGCGAAATCAACTCTTTACAAGATTTCAGACCACTGGTACCACTACAAGGATGGAATGTTCGTATTCGGATATGACAACATCGATGAGCTGAACAATGCCGAAGATGCTACTCGCGAGATTAGAGGACTTGAGGACCTTAGTCTCATCGAAAACGATGCTGATGCAAATGCATTTGCGCTTCGCCCTATGACATGCCCATTCCAGTACTATGTATACAAGGCTAAGCAGCACAGCTATAGGGATCTACCTTATAGAATGGGTGAGACTTCCACTCTATTCCGCAACGAAGATTCCGGCGAAATGCACGGTCTTACTAGAGTTCGTCAGTTCACGATTTCAGAGGGTCACCTCGTGTGCACACCTGAGCAGATTGATGAAGAGTTCAAAAACTGCGTAAAACTCGCTAAGTACTGTCTCACAACTCTAGGTCTCGACGGGGACGTTACATACAGAATGTCAAAGTGGGATCCAGAAAATCCAGGTAAATATCTTGGAACTGCTGAGGAATGGGATAAGGTTGAATCGGCAATGCGTGAGATTCTCGATGAAATCGGTCTCGATTACACAGAGGCTTCTGGCGAGGCTGCATTCTACGGACCTAAGCTCGATATTCAGGCAAAAAATGTATATGGCAAAGAAGATACTATGATCACTATACAGCTTGACATGTTCCTTGCTGAGAGATATGACATGTATTATATAGATAAGAACGGTGAGAAAAAACGCCCATATATCATCCACCGTACATCGCTCGGCTGCTACGAGAGAACTCTCGCTTGGCTGATTGAAAAGTATTCAGGGAACTTCCCTACTTGGCTGTGTGCAGAGCAGGTTAGAATCCTACCTATCTCTGATAAGTATCAGGATTATGCAGAGGAAATCTTCGCTGAGCTAAGAAGAAATGGCGTTGATGTTACAATTGACAGCAGCTCCGAGAGAATCGGCTACAAGATTAGAAAAGCTCAGATGGAGAAGCTACCTTACATGCTAGTCGTTGGACAGCAGGAAGCTGAGAATAAAACTGTTTCGGTTCGTTCGAGATTCGAAGGAGATGAAGGTAGCAAGCCACTGAGTGAATTTGTGAACGCAATCTGCGAGGAGATACGCACAAAAGCGATTAGAGAAAAGAAAGTCAGCGAAGAAGAAAAGAAAGATAAATAGTCAGATTTGCAAGAAAATGTAACGGAGGATTTATCATGCAGAGAGATAAGCGCAAAGACAACATAATACGGAGATTACAGTCTTCAGGCGAACCTGTAAGCGCTTCCTCTCTTGCAAAAGAGTTCGGAGTAAGCAGACAAATTATCGTTGGAGACATCGCTATTCTCAGGGCTGAAGGTCATGATATTAGTTCGACCCCTCGTGGATACGTGCTCCCTCAAATTGGGACTACCCCAGTCTATAGAATCGCTTGTAAACACGATTCATCTAAAATCCTAGAAGAACTTAATGCGATTGTTGACTGCGGTGGCATATTACTCGATGTAAGTGTTGAACATCCTATATATGGTGAACTAGTCGGCAACCTGCACATTGCAAATAGACTTGATGCAAAGGAGTTCGCAGATAAGATTATTGAGAGCAATGCCCCTCCACTATCACTTCTCACAGACGGGATTCACTTGCATGCTATCACGTGTAGGGATGAGGATGCACTTGAGCGAATAAAGGATAAACTTCGTTCAATAGGGATACTATTCGAGTAAACGATAAAAAATTTTTAACGGGTTAACAGTTTATTTTTAAGTAGCATTTGATGTTTTCTTTATTTTAATATTGACTTTTCACAGAGCCTCTTTTAATGTATATACAGGTGTCATGACACCTGTATATTGTTAGGAGGCTTTTTTAATGGCTAGTTTTACTTCATTTCTAAAACGCAAGGATATAATAATCTCCGGAAAGAGATATGGAATTGATGCACTTGGCGCTATGGCTCAGGGACTATTTTGTTCACTACTTATAGGAACAATCATCAATACTATCGGAGTGCAGCTTCACATCTCTGCCCTATCGCAGACTGTCGCTACTATAGGTGGTATTAAATACACTGTAGGTGGTCTTGCGATGGCTATGGGAGGACCTGCAATGGCATGCGCAATCGGATATGCTCTTGCTGCTCCACCGTTAGTTCTATTCTCCCTCATCACTGTCGGTTTCGCTTCAAATGCGCTTGGAGGTGCTGGCGGACCACTCGCAGTACTATTTGTAGCGATAATAGCAGCTGAATGCGGAAAAGCTGTTTCAAAGGAGACAAAAGTAGATATCCTGGTTACACCGAGTGTAACAATCGGCATAGGAATCGCTTTATCTTGGTTAATCGCACCTGCGCTTGGAAACGCAGCCATGAAGATGGGCGATATTATCATGTGGGCTACCGAACTTCAGCCTCTACTCATGGGAATTATTGTCGCTGTAGTTGTAGGTATAGCACTTACTTTACCAATATCTTCTGCGGCTATTTGCGCAGCCCTAGGTCTAACAGGACTCGCCGGCGGTGCAGCACTTGCTGGCTGCTGTGCACAGATGGTTGGATTCGCAGTTGCTTCATATGAAGATAATGGCGTCGGTGGCCTCGTATCACAGGGAGTTGGAACATCGATGCTTCAGATGGGTAATATAGTTAGAAACCCAAGGATATGGATAGCCCCTACTATTGCATCTGCTATCACAGGTCCTATTGCAACCTGCGTGTTCCATCTCAAGATGAACGGCCCGGCTATAGCAAGCGGCATGGGCACATGTGGTCTAGTCGGACCTCTAGGTGTGTATTCAGGCTGGATTGCTGATATAGCAAAAGGAACAAAAGCAGGGATTACTTCAATGGATTGGCTCGGTCTCATCCTAATATCTGTAGTTCTACCAGCAATATTAACCATACTGTTACACAAGGCTGTCAAGAGAGCTGGCTGGGTTAAAGCAGGAGATCAGAAGCTATAGGCTAATAATTATTTTCAAAAAATCTGTAACCAATTAAATAATCTCAATAAAAAATGTGCCTAACACAGAGTGTGATCCCCCTAATTTCACACAGTGCTTGGCACATTTTTTAATTAGATTTTACTATATTCTAGTTTACCTTAATACTCTGAACATCCTCGCTACTCTTACTATCCTTACCACTCTTAAATTCACCATATGAGAAGAATATGAGACCTATCCAAATCAATCCAAACGCCATAATCAGCACTTTATCAACGGGTTCGTTATACAAGAAAATTCCTAGCATAAGCGCCAATGTAGGACTGAGGTATTCCGTCAAACCGAGCACGAACATAGATGTTCTCTGAGCTGCATAAGCGAATAGCCCAAGAGGTATGGCTGTTGCAAGCCCACATAGGAGTAACAGGAAGTATTGATATGATTCTCCAACTCCAAGCGCTCCTGCCCCATGCAGTTCAAGCCATACTATTACGCATAACATAATCGGAGCCATAAAAATAGTTTCATATAGAAGCGATATAACAGGTGGCTGGTCTACAGTCTTTTTTATCGCTGAATAGATCGCAAATGTCGTCGCTAGTATGAGTGCTATTCCTGGAACCTGTCCAAAGTGAACCAAGATTACGATTACGCTTGCAGCCGCGAGTATTACGGCAGTAGATTTGTAAACTGTAAGCTTCTCTTTAAAGAAGATAGCCCCAAATATACATACTACGAGTGGTTCTATATAATATCCAATACTCGTCTGGATTATATGACCAGAGTTAACCGCCCAGATATAAATGCTCCAGTTGCTCGTTACGATAAGCCCTGCTACGAAAAATTTGAGTGAGGTCCGCCAATCCTTTAGCGGTGAAAAAATCCTGCTCCATGAGTACTTAAAACGCGCAGCAATTACGCAAACTACTGCAATCATCAGAATCCTGTATATTATAATAGTAGATGACGGTATTGGAATTAGCGACTTCCAATAAATTGGGAGAATACCCCATAGCCCAGCACAACCAAGTGCAGCAAAGAAACCTTTTTCATAATTTTTCTTCATAAATTAATCCCCTGCAGATAAATTCATAATAAGGTGTGCAGTAAAAAGCAGTACACCAAAAGCATAAAATTCTGTAACTACAAATAAAAATGTAGCTAATATTGTATCATCCTTTGCAGATAGTCACAATAAATGTTATCCTTATACATCATAAATGACTATAGATATGTACATTCACATAGTTTGTTGGAGATTGGAGATTAGATGTGAAACAGGTTGAAGTAGATGTGGAAGTTAGTGCTAGACATGTTCATCTCTGCCAAAGTGATATAGAAAAACTTTTTGGCACTGGATATGAGCTTACACCAAAAAAGCAAATTATTGTAGGCTATGTTGCGGAAGAAAGGCTCGCACTTGTTGGACCTAAAGGCACTCTTCGAAATGTCGCTATTCTCGGACCTGCTCGTCCAGAAACGCAGGTTGAGCTAGCAGCAACTGATGCTAGAAATTTAGGTATCGAAACACCTCTTAGACTTTCTGGTGATTTAGCGAATACACCAGGAATTAAAATCACAGCTAAAAATGGCGCCACAACTGAAATTGATCATGGCTGCATAGTCGCAAAAAGGCATATTCACCTATCTAAAGAAGATGCAGATCATTTGCAGGTAACCACGGGAGACGAAGTCTCTCTAAAAATCGATACCGGATGCGGCAGAGCACTAACATTTGATGAAGTAGTTGTACGTGTTGGCCACACTAGAACCGTTGTTCATTTAGACACGGACGAGGGAAATGCGGCATGTACGGGAAAATCATGTAAAGGAATATGCTTTTCTAGATAAATAAAAGATGCTTTTACAGCATCGGCACGCAGGAGAAGGAAATTGTCATCATTATACAGTCTTGAAAATATAGTCTTCGCACTTGAAATAATCGGCACCATCGCCTTTGCCATCTCGGGAGCCACTCTCGGACTGGAAAAAGGCATGGATCTCATGGGGATCACAATACTCGGTCTTACAACTGGTGTAGGTGGTGGAATCATAAGGGATATAATAATCGGTCAAACTCCACCTCTCACATTTAGAGATCCTACTTATCTCATCATATCGGTAGTGGTTTCAGTAATCGTATTCACACCGCCGGTCAGGAGTTGGATATTTCGGACTCAATGCTATATGAATGGCTTATGCTCATCATGGACTCGGTTGGGCTTGGAGTGTTTACGGTTCTTGGTATCAAATCAGCCTACACTGTATCCTCAATTCACGGAGTTATATTGTTCACATTCGTTGGAATGCTCACCGGAGTTGGTGGTGGAGTTCTGAGAGATATGATGGCAGGTAATAGACCATATATATTCGTAAAGCACTTCTATGCTAGCGCATCACTCATCGGAGCACTCACGTGTATAGCACTATGGGATAGAGTCGGCACAGTGCTTGCCATGGGAATTGGGGCTGGACTCATAGTCTTACTCAGACTTCTTGCGGCTCATTACCACTGGAGTTTACCTAAGGCTAAAATGCCTCAAGATAACTAGGTATAAAATAAAAAATAATCGCATCAAAGCTTGATGCGATTATTTTTTATTTTGCGTCAAAAAGCTCACCTAGAGAGTGTTTTTTCAAATCAGTATTGATATTTTCTTGAATACGTAATAATTCCTTTCGAAGCGCACATGTATCTCGGTCTGTATTTAAAAGGCACGAAACATCTTGCTTCAGGCACTCACATACAAGTGAATGTGGCTCAATAGCCTTATGCACATCATATAGGGTAATCTCTGTCAGCGGTCTGTTCAGAACATAACCGCCACTAGTACCCCTTATTCCGTATATAATTCCAGCCTTATCAAGCTTCCTCGACACTTTATAAGCGATTGCCTCTGATATGAATTCATCTGCCACGAATGAGCTTATACTCGTGGGCCTATCTGTCGACAGATTCTTAAGAACCCTTACTGCATAGTCTGTCTCTCGATTAATAAGCATGTCTCCTCACTTTTCTATTTATGTAGGAATACAGTCCCTACAAACAGCGATATTCAATCTAACAATGCGTCATAGATATTTAATCAGCAATAGTTATAAGCATGAGTATTGTAATAAAATTCCCCTGAGTTTAGCAACGATAATACAAAAGATATACACATTGTACTAAATTAATACAATACACACAATCTACATGTCGTCAAAAGTTTCAGCTATCGCGACTCTACGAGTCTTCCTGTACAGAAGAACTGCTGCTATCATAGAAAGCATCTCTGATACGGCAAGTGAGAGCCATACATTAGATACGCCAAGAATAGTTGCGATTAACGCAAGCGAAAGTAGAAGCGTGAGTGTACATCTTATCAGCGATATTATAACTGCAACCCTAGACCTCTCGAGAGCGGTCAGATATCCAGCGATGATGATATTTATACTGAGCATTGGGAATGCCAAAGCTATCAGTCTAAGCGCATACGATACTTCCAGGATAAGTGCATCTCCATCATTAACAAATAGCATCGCTATATAATTTCCAAACAGCAGCACGACCGCTATCTCTAATACGGCTAATATGAGTCCCGATCTAATCTCATAACCAAAGATAGTGTGGAATGTATCCCTCTCGTGTCTACCGTGATAGTAACTAACGAGGGGCTGTGCGCCTTGAGCAATCCCATTTGCCAGAACCGTCGCCAGCAGAATTACATATGATAGTATCGAATAGATAATCAGCTCTCTATCGTGCATAAAAGTAACGATAAACCTGTTAAAGATAAATGTCACTATTCCCGGCGACATCTCCGTAATACCTGAAGGTATACCGCTCATGAATTGACGAAGCATAAGTCCGCGTCTTAACTTAAATCTCGTAAAACGAAGTGTCGCTTTCCTCCCTGCAAAGTGAATCAGGTAGATGATAATTACGACCGTCTGAGAAAAAGAGGTTGCTAGTCCAGCTCCAACTATGCCCCAGTTCAGCTTAAATATCGTGTACCAGTCGAGAAAGACATTGAGAATCACTCCGAGTAGCACATAGATAGTGGCGAGCTCTGGGAATCCATCAGTAGCAAGTAGCAGCTCGAGATTATATGAAATCACGAAAGAAAATATGAATGGTGCTATCGTGAGAAGATAACTCCTTACATAGGGGAACGTCGATTCCGTCGCTCCAAGCAACCTGCACAGCGGATTTAGGAAAATAAAGACCAGCACGCTGATTACTATCGACAACAAAACAAGTGAAACTAAGCTCTCTGTGAATACGCGTCTCGCCTCCATAGTACGGTTTTGACCGAGAAGACGAGCTACTATTGTTGAAGTACCCACAGCGAAAGTTATTGAAATCGCAAACAGCAGAGTAACGAACGGCGTAGCAATTGAGACGGCAGCTAGAGCCGTCTCGGATACACCTCGAGCTACGAATATCCCATCAACTACTGTGTACAGCGTGAATATGAGCTGTCCAGCCATCGCAGGAATAATGTATCGCAAATATTTTTTTATCAGCGAATCATCCTTATTCAATTCTCATCATCCTTCTGCTGATGTGAAACTTCTTTCACCATCACATGATCTGCGTTGTCAGATTGTCACGATTAATCGCACAAACCCCTTCTTAACCAAGTGCGTTACAACGTGTAGAGTTAGTATACTAGCATTTATGTAACTGCAATCCGTTCATTTCAAAGACTTCTGTACAAAATAAAAGCCGAATCAAATTATTTTGAATCCGGCTCTTGCATTATAATTTGTTTATAAAAATTGATGAATCATCAGCACAGTATGTGCCTACTCCAGGTTAAGTCTGTTCTTCATCAGATAGTTAGATGCGAGGAAGTATATTGCACACTCTACAACCTGCAAAAGTATAATTCCTCCGACTCCATACTGTGCAATTCTAATCTGATTGCCATTCACAGCCAGGTTTAATGCAAAATCGCCAAATAGATGTCCAATTACTGCAATCGCCAGCATACACCTCTGCTATTGTGAGTACGACGAAGAAAACTCCCTGCAGAAGTGATTTGAAGCTGTTGAACTGCACGCTTAAGTTAATGCATGCAAGTGTCTTAAGAAGGAATCGACTGATGTATACCACTCCTAACAATAGCACCTCAAACAGAAATATTATTATTGCCCTTGCCTCTGCCGGCCTCTCGTTCATAAATATCTTTATCTGATGATAAGAATCTGGTCCATTTGTCGCAATGCTTACTATCATCATGATGAAGATTCCAACAAATGCCGTTATTACCATCCAAACTGTACTGGCAATTACCTTGCTCCAGATGTGTGTACTTATCTTGACCGGTAGCGAAAGCGTAAAATACCCTTCAGCTCCATAGAAATTCTTGTAGAATCTGCGGTCAATAACCACTACTAATGTCATTATAATTGCAGCTATAAACGAGATTGCCCAAACTACATGGAGAAGATTTTCTACAAACTCAGATGTGTATTTCGATGCCTTTGGTAAAACAGCAGTTATCAAAGTGAGAGATAACCAAACCAAGTACAGAACTCCGAGATTATTCATCAGCGATTTAAACTCATATTTTAATAATTTACCTAGCATTTGAACACCTCCCTGAACAGTTTATCAATGCTTTGACCCTTCTTCTCACGCAAACTTTCAGCAGTCTCGTGAACCACGATTTCACCGTCTTTGATGAAGATCACATCGTCGAGCACCGATTCGACATCGGCGATTAGGTGAGTGGAAATAATCACTACAGCCTCAGGATTGTAATTGGTAATAATCGTTCTAAGAATATAGTCTCTAGTCGCTGGATCAACGCCTGCGATAGGTTCATCGAGTAGATACACTTCGGCATTGCGTGCCATCGTTAGGATGAGCTGCACCTTTCCTTGGTACCTTTGGACATCGCTTTTAGCTTAAGCCCTTTCTCGATACCGAGGTCATTGAGCATCGATAGAGCTTTGAGTTTATCGAAGTCATCGAAGAAATCCTGATATAGGCGCACGAGGCTGCCAGCAGTCATATATATAGGGTACGTCATCTTATCAGGCAGGTAAGCGACCTTTGCCTTTGTCTTTTCACTAGGTCTGTATCCATCTATCAGGACCTCACCGGCATCGGGTCTTAGTAGTCCCATGATTATCTTAATTAGCGTTGTCTTACCTGAGCCATTTGGTCCCATGATCCAACGATCTGCCCCTTATCTATATCTAGGTCAACACCCGATAGCGCCAGCTTTGAGCCGTATGCTTTGCTCAAATCTTTTATCTCTATTATGCTCATTATTTCTCCTTTCCCACGCAGCTCGTAACCGCTTCTATAATCTCCATGTCACTCATCCCAATATTACGTAGCTTCTCGACGAGTTCATCAATATACGAACTTGATAACCCCTTGTAAATCTCTTTCAACGCTCTCTCATCCTCCGTCACAAATCTTCCGTTGGTCCTCTCGGTACGCACTAACCCGCTTCGTTCGAGCTCCGTAAGCGCTCTCTGTACCGTGTTCGGATTGACACAGGCATCTGCTGCAATATCTCTTACGGACGGCAGCTTCTCCCCTGGTGAATAGTCGTGTCTGGCAATTCGCACGGTGAGTTCATTTACAATTTGCGAGTATATCGGGATACCATCGACAAATTTCCATTCCATGCTAGTCTCCTCTCTAAATCTATTAATGCGATTTGTTTCATACCTAATTCGAACCATAGATAAATAAATCGATGTGTTATTGTATTAAGTTACTAATACAATAACACATCCCATATCAAATTCAAGTTATTTTTTATGAAGATTTTCTTAAGGTGCTAATTAATTTTTTCTCCCTCTCACCTTAAATGCCACTAGCACAACCACTGCACTAAGAGCAGACATGAAGATCATCGACTGGATCAGAGGCCCGAAATTATATTCTCTGCCTAGCCAGAAATCTATATAATCGTTACCAAGCTGTGCGGTTGGAAGCAGGTCAGATATCCATCTAACTGAATTTGGAAGATCCGTTATCCTAATGCCCATATATCCACTCAATATCATCATTGCGAAGTAGATTGCCATCACAACGCCATACGTTGGACCAAACTTGCCTATCAGTGTCGCTATGCCATGAGCGAGGGCCATCAGGATTATAGCGAGAATATATATTCCCAAAATCCAAACCACCGCAGCTGCAAACCTCGGCTTAAGTATTTTTAGGAAAGGGACAGTTCCACCAAGGTAAATAAATATGCAGAGCGTCAATATAATCAAGTTCGCTACCACTTTGTTGAGCAATATGTCCTTCTCCGAAAATCCGAAGAGGAGCAAACGTTCAGGGATTTTCTTATCAAGCTCATTTGAATAAATCGCTGCGTGATTCAGAAATATGCTCGCCAGCGGAATAAGCATCGCCATGCCAATAAATATTGTGGTTACCACTTCATCCTTCATATTCTTAGGGATATCGCCAAGTGTTCCCCTGACAATCATATGAAGTAGCAGTACTGGAAATAGATCCAAAGAAGACCGCATAGACATTGTGCAGCGTATTTTGAAATTCGTATCTTATCGTATATCTATTCATCTTACCTCTCCGCATTAATAGTCATCATTTCGATATCGTTATTGCTTCGCCTGTAGTTTATGTGGTTTCTGATAAGCTTTTCAGCGATTTCAACCTCTTCATCATCATTGTCACATGAGAGTGCAATAAACCCTTCGGCGGCCTTTATCTGTTTATGCGCCTTCGCTATTTCACGTCCTTTTTCCGTATCCTCGAAGATCACCACGGCATTTCCGCAGTACTTTCTAAAAAGCTCTTCCTTTGACCCGTAGTCCACGGCTCTACCGTCCTTAAGATACAGTATCTTGGTCGCCAGATTATCGAGCTCAGTATAGTAATGTGATGTTATAAGCAGCGTAGTGTGCTTTTCCTCGTACCAAGTTACGAGCTTGTCCATGAGCCTCTGACGCGTCTCGAAGTCGAGTCCTGATGTAACTTCATCGAACATCACTATTTTGCTGTCCTTACACATCACGAGTATGAGAGTGAGCCTCTGCTTCTGACCGCCTGATAGCTGTTTCCACCTCTTATCTAAGCATCCTTCGAACTCGAAGAATTCAATCATTTCTTGGAGTTTCTGATTGTCTGTTATCCTGCAGCCCATCACCATCTCGATGATGTTTCTAATCGAAACGGTATCGACATAAGAGTTGTACTGCATGTGAACGGAGATCTCATTTGACGGAACTCCGAGTGCTATGTTTCCCTTATGAGGGACCAGACCGATAATACTCTTTAGAAGCGTAGTCTTTCCAGCACCGTTGCTTCCTATGATTCCGACTCTCTCGCCATCCGCAATTTCAATCACTCGCCCTGAGATCCACAGCCACTTTATCTTTAAAACTCACCTTTACATTGTCGAGTCTAATCATCTCTACCTCTTTTCTCTAGAACAAACTGAACGCCGTCCTGCATGTTGTCGCCACGCAGTTCAAGCTCTAGCTTCCCAGCAAAATATTTCGCTATATAGAGCCCTAATCCGTGTCCTTTCTTCTGTTCAGCTTCATCCCCCTGAGCTCCCGTTACAAACGGTTCAAAGATATCATCAAGGATTTTCTCATCGATGTGTCCTGGACGACTGAGCACCGACATTCTAGACTCTGTAACATCGACTGTAACACTTCCACTTTCACCCGTGTGATCTATACCATTTGCGATTAAATTCTCCAAAATCTTCTTGAGCATCATCGCATTGGTATACCAATATACGGCTGTTTTAATCTCTGGACCATTTAGAGTTATGCCCTTAGATTCAGCTCCGATGCGGTTCTTCTCTAAAGTTTCCCGGCATAATGCCACAATATCGACCTTCTCAACCTCGAAGCTATCTGCCGCATTGTTAAGATTCGATGTCTCATCAATTATGCTCATCATCTCACGGAGCTGCGCTTTTACCTCTGGCAAATACAGGTCCCTATCGCCGAACTTCCCGACCTTATCAATCATCCCGTCCACTAGGAGCATCGATGCTGCAATCGGAGTTTTTAGCTGGTGCGATGTCGCACGCATATACACCTCTTTACGCTTATTTTCTTCTTCGAGATTTTGAACTGCCTGTGCTTGCTTTTCATAAAGTAGGTTTAGTGCAGCAGTCAAATCAGATATCTCATCATTGCCTACAGCTTCAAGTGGCTCTAGCTTTACTGATGACGAGCTCATGCGTCTTTCCGCGTCCATAGACAGCTTCCTAATTGGAGATACTATCTTGCGCGAATATATTGCTGATACTCCAAATGCCAAGATTATCATAAGCAGTATGAGCATAGGAGCTGACCCGTAGAGAACTGGTAGAATTTCACTTGCTGAAGGTGTCATCGTGGTGCTACTTAGGATAAGCATGTCATCTCCATGCTTTGCAAATCCGACAAAATAGGTGTAGCTAGTTCCCGAATAACGACTCTCGACGGAAAACTCACTGATTAACACTCCGCCACTATAGTAGTGAATTTTTTTATCCTTAACCTTGAACTGAGATAAGCTGCTGTCTCCTTTAAGATTTATTTTAAAACTGCTATTCATCTCAGCCGAATTCTCTTCTGCAAAGGCTTTAAGTGCAGGCTTTAGATTCTTAAATGCCTCCTTTTTATTACTCTTACTGCTCATATCAAGAGACCTGAACTGGTCTATAATCTCTTTAGACGCAGGGCTAACCGCCTCAATTGATCCATTGAAACTGGATCCCGTAACCCTGATATTGTAGCCATTTCCAGGTACTATGATACCTATCGCATTGGCATCGCCAGTCTTGAAGTTTTCAATGATTCGTGCTTCTTAAAGTGCTTCATCGCTGACTTTGCATTTTCTAAATTTTGATTCTCCTTGTAATCCATATACATGGAAGGCATCAGGAATACCATATATGAAAAGATCACGATTCCCACGATCAGCGAGATAATGACGCTGTATAAAAATGTCTTACTTCCTAATTTCATCTTCTTTTCTCCACCTGTACCCAACTCCTATAACCGTTTCGATGTAGTCATGTGGGAGTTTCTTTCTAAGATTCTTGATGTGTGCATCGATTATCCTATCATTCGCCACGTACTCCTCATCGAATATCATGTTGATAAGCTGATTTCTGCTAAATACCCTTCCCGGACTATCCCTCAGAGTCTTCATGAGCACAAATTCGCTTACGGTCAGTTTGAGATTCTTCTTGTTATAGTATGCCCGAAGCTCATCTTCATCGACCACGAACCCACTATCCATCTCAACAGTAGCTCTCTTGCCAGTTCTTCTAAGAACCGCTTCAATTCTCTTGATCAGAATTATCGGTGAAGCAGGCTTTGTAATGTAATCATCCGCAAGGTAGTTAAAAGCCTCGAGCTGCGTATTGATATCGTCGTAAGCTGTGAGCATAATCGTGCCAATATCTTCACCGCGTTCCTTTTTTATGGTCTGAAGCACCTCAAGTCCAGTCACTCCAGGAACTCTGATGTCGAGCACCGCAAGATCAAAATGCTCACCCCCTTCAATCAGCTTTATCGCCTCGTCGCCACGCTCACATGGAACAACCTCGTGACCTGCGACCACCATGTATTCAGAGAGAACTTCGCGAATCATGTTTTCATCTTCTAGGAAAAGTATCGTTGCCATAGTATGCACCCTTTCTATCTTCTGACTCTACCTTACTATCACGGTGTGAATCTGGTATGAATTTGCTTTGCATATTAGCGTTTACATAAAATTCTTCATATCAATCATTGTAGATTATTCCTCTAGGAAAATATAGGCAAATTAATACCTCTTCTGCCAGAAGCCCTGACAAAAGAGGTTTATAATCATGCATTTCTCTATTAAATAGCTATTTAAAATGTAGCAACCTCAGGGTTGCATGGCTCACACGCCTCTACCGACTTACAGTAAAGGACCGGTCCTTTCTCTCCATATGCATCGACATACTCGACCCTAACCTTGGCTTTGACCTGAACCCAGGCTCCATTCTTGAAGTCATCAATTCTATCATAGATGCCCATAAGCGCTGCGAACTGCATATCCTCTACACAGCATGTCATGAGGTGCCTGCCAAGCCCGAACTCTCCGTGCTTCATATCGCCGCCCTTTACGACTCTGCCCTTTAGAATCAATGTCTTGTTGTTGTACTCGTCTTGATTTTCGTTGATATCGCGATACCAGTCAGCGTACATATCGTCGGCGATTTCAATCGTGCTGGCCTTCTTATCGAAAGGTAGCTCATCCACAATATCGTCTACTTCTATGTCATGCGGTCCGAACTCATAGACAATCTGCGAGCGCCTGTTAGCTACACGCACTTCCTTATGGAACGGCATCTTATCCGCACCCTTCTGGAATCTATTGAATACCACAAGCTCTGCATTCTGCATCTTGTTGAAGCAGAGCTGTCTCATATTCTTATTGTACAGTTCGAACATAGTCGCATCGAAGAAAGCCATCTCTTGCGAGATTATCCAGTTGCGAGGCATATTCTCAAACAGAGTCTGTGTCATCCACATGCCGTTATACTCAACTAGAACTCTGTCAAATACATACTTCGATGCGATGCCGTTGAGCCTTGCTTCTGTAAGGTCTGTCTCCCTCTCGATTGTCTCGATGTACACTTTGTCGGTAAATTTACTTTCATCATAATGTACTTCACCTGACTCACAAACCAAGAGGAGTGTGCTTGCACCTTCTCCGAACTCTGGTGTTTCGAGTGTATCCTGGATAAAAGTCGACTTACCCGAGCCTAAAAATCCTGTAAATAGATAGACTGGTTTCTCTCTCATATTCCGAACAACTCCTTAATCTTATCCTTCTTGAGATCTACTCCGATTACGCAGATAACGCCGGTTGTCTCTGCTTCGCCAGCAGCTCTAACCTCTGGCTCACCTGGTATGTAGTCGAATTCGTACCATTCGCCTTCTGTGCCTGCTACAAAACCTTTTGCTCTCAGCACTTGTCCGCACTTCTCGGAATCCATGAGGCCTGCTAGAGCTTGCTCGAGCTGGCCGCGCTCGAAGCGGTGTGCGGTCTCCACGCCCATTTCGTCGAAGACTTCGTCAGCGTGGTGGCCGTGTCCGTGGTGATGGTGGTGATGGTGTCCGTGACCGCAGCACCCATGCTTCTCGTCATCGTGGTGATGATGTTCGTGGTCGTGGTGGTGATGATGTCCGTGACCACAGCAACCATGCTCTTCATCATCGTGGTGATGGTGTTCGTGGTCATGGTCGTGATGATGTCCGTGATCGCAGCATTCATGTTCCTCGTCATCGTGGTGATGGTGGTCATGGTCGTGATGGTGTCCGTGACCGCAGCATTCATGCTCCTCATCATCGTGGTGATGGTGGTCATGGTCATGATGATGATGCTCTGCCTCATGTTCAGCCTGTTCTCTATACGCCTCTTCTCTCAGGCGGTCAAGTTCAGCGGACAGAGTTTTCTTCTGCTCCATAATCTCTAGAATCTTAGAGCCATCAATTTCCTTCCAATCTGTCGTGACGATAGACGCTTCTTTGTTATGATCACGAAGCAATGCGATGCACTTGTCGATATCATCCTGAGACATTCCAGCTGTATGGCTTAAAATGATTGAGCTTGCATGTTCCACCTGATTTTCGTAAAACTCCCCGAAGTTGCTCATGTACATCTCAGCTTTAGTAGCATCAACGACTGTCGTAAATCCGTTTAACTCAATTTTGTCGTTCTTAAGATCCTGAACCGCGATAATTACATCTGATAGCTTACCAACTCCTGACGGCTCGATGAGGATCCTCTCTGGATTATACTTTTCGATAACCTCATTAAGCGCCTTCCCAAAATCTCCTACAAGAGTGCAGCAGATGCAGCCAGCATTCATCTGGTTAATCTCGATTCCAGTATTCTGCAGGAATCCCTTATCTACTCCGATCTCACCAAATTCGTTCTCGATGAGAACTATTTTATCCGTGCCATATGCTTCCTCAATAAGCTTTCTAATAAGCGTAGTCTTGCCAGCACCTAGGAAACCTGAGAAAATATCAACTTTAGTCATTAGTCTCAATCCTTTCTATATATAAATAATTTAATTTTTTTACTTAATTGCTAGTATGAGTTAACTAACTATTCTTGGAAATTATATCATACAAAGCCATTTATTTGAAACTCATGTGTATATTTGAAAATAAAAAATACCACGAGCACAGTCCAAAATGGCTATACCCGTGGCTCTCACTCACCTATATTATTTTATATTACCTTTTTGTATTAGGGAAATTCACATCTGCGTCGCACTGTTACTTATGCGACTTTTTCCACTCCTTGATACTCTTAAGGCGTTCCTTGAACCTTCCTTCAGCACCTTGCTCAGTCGGCTTGTAATACTCACGGCCAACAAGCGAATCCGGTAGGCACTGCATCGAAGTAATCTTATCTTCATAATCATGAGCATATCTATAGCCCTTGCCATAGCCGAGGTCTTTCATCAGAGAGGTCGGTGCATTTCTGATGTTCAGGGGGAACTGGCTCTGCCATGTGCTCCTGCGCGTCATCCCTTGCCGCAAAGTAAGCTACTTCCATCGCATTAGACTTAGGTGCAAGCGCCATGTAAATCACGGCTTCAGTTAGATGAACCGAGCACTCAGGCATACCTATAAAATGGCACGCCTGATAAGCCGCTATCGCTATCTCCATTGCCCGAGGATCCGCAAGTCCTACATCCTCCGAGGCAAATCTGGCAACACGCCTAGCTACATAGAGCGGATCTTCCCCTGCTTCAAGCATCCTCGCGAGCCAGTAAACGGCTGCATCGGCATCGGAATTTCTCATCGACTTATGAAGCGCCGATATTATGTTATAATGCTCTTCGCCATTCTTGTCGTAGAGAAGCGATTTCTTGGAGATGCACTGCTCGAGTGATTCCATCGTTATATCTATAGTTCCATCAGCCTTGATATCACCATTCAGGATTACCATCTCTAGAGTTGTCAAAGAGCTTCTAGCATCACCATTGGCAAATTCGGCAATCATGTGAATCATTTCATCTGTGATATTAACTCTCTCGTCGCCAAAGCCTCGAGGGTCGCTTATCGCACGCTTTAGAAGCTGCTCGATATCGCTAGTCTCAAGATTCTTAAGTACGAAAACCTTAGAGCGAGATAAAGCGCACCATTTACCTCAAATGATGGATTTTCGGTGGTTGCTCCAATCAAAGTGATGCTACCCTTCTCAACAAAAGGCAGAAACGCATCCTGCTGCGCCTTATTGAACCTGTGGATTTCGTCGATAAATACTATCGTCTTCTCACCGAATCTCGTATACCTATCAGCTTGCTGCATAACTGTGCGTATTTCCTTAATGCCGCTAGTTACTGCAGAGAAAGTTATGAAATTCGCCTTTGTTTTGCTGGCGATAATCTGTGCAAGTGTTGTCTTTCCAACTCCTGGAGGTCCCCAGAAAATCATCGACGGAACCCTGTCAGACTCGATAAGCTTACTGAGGATTTTGCCCTCGCCAACTAGGTGCTGCTGCCCTACGAATTCGCTGAGATCTCTAGGTCTCATGCGAGCAGCTAAAGGTTCGTCCTTGCTATTCTCATTTTCAAATATCGATATCTGTTCCATTTAATCCCTTTTCTACTTTAGAAATAGCTCACCTTTACGCGCTTCCCCATCTTCTCTAGGGAAGCAGAAAGCTCCTCTATCATATTCATCTTAACGCTAAATTGAGTGGCATATCCGCCTCCTGATGGGCAGGGTTTACAGCTCTTCCGACAAAGAAGTTGATATCTGTTGCCTCTTCAAACAGTGTACGGCTAACTAGGGAGGCCGCATCGTGCGAGACACTCCACTCTGCGAAGCCTTCGTCATTTGCAAGGTAATCACGAGCATTCTTTACTACGTGATCAATTGTAACGATTCCTTCAGTTACAAGCTCCACTCCCTCGATTTCTGACATAGGAGGTCCACCTAAGTTTGGATTCACCCTGTTAGTCTTGATTGGCTTACCCAGGTAGTCAGCTGCGATTGAAGCTGTCGTACCTCCGCATATGATATGCTTTCCCGCCTTTGAGAAAAACAGTGACATCATGCGGTCGCAGTCTTCGCGGTTTGCGGGAGGTCCGAACAAGAGGTTCACCTGTACACGCTTTATAACTCTCAGGATACAAGCTGTCGCATCGTCAATCGGCTTTCCTTTATATAGCTTATTGCACTCCTCGACGAGGATAGTCGCCAGCGTCTTGGCCGGATATCCAACAGGCGCAATGGTTTCCATAAATGAAGCTATGTCTGCCTCCGTCCACTCTTTGTTATACGAAAGCTCTGAATTTGCACCTGGACAACCATCGCTCATAGCGATGAACATATCATCTTCTTGAAGTTTTATCTCAGAGCGGTAAATCTTCTTGCCATCGATTACATGCTCGACCATCTCGTAATCAGTCGCAGCAAAATCTCTGATGAGAATTACCCTTGGATTCTCATACTGAATAAGCTCAAGCTCTTCGTTATCCTTGATATGCATAATCGTAAAAGTTGAATAAGCAACGTCATACTCGGAACTTATCGGAAGTGTAGCGGCTATCGTGTGTACACATTCCTCTAGTGGCATACCTTCTGCCATCATCGTGGAAATGATCTTTGATGTCAGCGTCGATAAGATGCTCGCCTTTACTCCGCTTCGAAGACCATCGGCGAGAACTACGATCTTATCGCCGTTTGCCTGCTGTGCAACTGCAACAGTATCACCGCATAGCGGTTCACCGAAGTGATTAATACTCTTGTAACCGATATCTATACTGAGATCGTTCATACTAATCCTCCATCGTATCCTTCAGCTTAGTGAGTGCAATCTTAGTCTCGGCAGTCGTCTCACCGAGCAGTGAAGCGATTTCCTGAACTATTCGCATCTGCTTCTCGACCATCTGGTCTGCAATCGCAGTGGTCTGCTGTCTTATCTTAGCCTTCTTGGATCTCTCGTTCGCTTCATCAGTCACATCTTCGATCAAGCAGAACAGCATATGATAGTTGTTATCATACAAAATGCTCTGTTCCACATACCTGTCATATTCGGCTAGATATGCGCATTGGAACGAACTCTTTTTACTCTGGAGCACATCCATAAATGGCTTTGGCTCGAGCAGTGTAACAATCTGTGCGCCGAGGACGTCCTGAGCTCTTCTGATATTCATAATCTTACAAGCAGCAGGGTTTATCTCCTGGATCTCTAGGCGCTCGTTAAGTACAAGCAGTCCATTAGGTGTGTTGTCGAAGATGATGTCCGAGAAATTCTCTGACTTCTTTGCGAGAAGTGGCTGGCACACCTTAATCTCCGCTTTGTTCTGGTACACGGCAATTGCCTTCTCCCTGCAAGTTTCATATCCGCACATACCACAGTTGAGCTCATCTCCTGGCTTACTCTTACCCATCTGCATCATGATTTCGCGAATCTTATGCTCATTAGGCATAACCTTCATGCCTTGCATTATCTCGAAGTTTCTTGTTATCGCAGTCAGTTCAGGCTGCTCCACATCAAAGTGCTCATCGCCTGCATAAGCGCTGACAGCTTTATAATTTCTAACAGGTGTGTTGTGATACTTCTCAAATGATGGACCACCAACGCAGCCGCCGGCACATGCCCACAGCTCGATGAAACATTTCAACTTCACCGTTCTTGATGTCTTCGAGTACGTCGATGCATTTATTTGCCCCGTCTACCGATAGATATGCGTATCCATGGTCATCACCCTTCATGCACTTTGAGATACCACCGCTCGCTGCAAATAGCCTCTCCTTGGACTCTGCGCACTCGTCCATGCCCTCGCTCATTTCAACCTGCTTATCCCTTAGCAGCTCATCAAACTCCTCGAAGGTGAGCACCGCATCGAATGTCGACCCCTGCCTGTTGGCCTCATCCTTACGTGCGATGCAAGGTCCGACAAATACCACCTTAGCATCCTCATCGCGAGACTTAATATCTGCACTGTGTATCTGCACGTATGACATTGCATCGGATAGATGTTTGATAAGGTCTGGGTAGTGCTTCTGAATCATGAGATTTACCGATGGACAGCACGAGGAAATTACTACGCTTTCACGTTCATTTTCTATTACTGCCTCATACTCACGCTTTACGACCACACCAAACTTAGCGGCCTCTTCAGCTGCGACGAAGCCGAGCGCTTTAGCTGCCTCATTAAACTTCTCAATACCAGTTCCCGCATAGTAAGCGACGAATGAAGGATCCACGCTTAAGTATACTGGCGCATCTCCATCTAGAAGCATCTCCACTCTCTCGACATCGCTAAGAACCTTCTGAGCATCTTGCGGACAGACAACGTAGCACTGGCCGCACAGCATGCATTCATCTGCGATTACGTGTGCAAGATTTCCTGAAATCTAATCGCCTGTACAGGGCAGTGGCGAACACACTTATAGCAATTCTTGCAATCGGATTTCTTCAAATAAATAGGATGAGCCATTTCATTCCCTCTCTTTTCTCCAAAACATTACCGTCATTAGTCACATTTCCGACTAATCATACGTATCGTTTATATCATACCTATGCTTATAATATCCCAATTTGTTCGTTTACAAAAGGCAGTATTTCAGATAAGATTATTTCATCTGGATATATGCATATACAATATCCAAATTCACCTTGCAGGGAGATTACAAATGGGTTCGACAAGCTCGGTATGTAAGCGATTATGCGTAAGACTTTTTAATCGTAAATCCATAATCAACTACATCATTATATCACTTAGTTCAGCGGCAATATTATTCGGATTGATGAACTACACCCCTTCCGTAGATAAGATGCGTGCCAAGGCGCTTGATACAATCAGCAAGATGAGTACTTCCGAGTACTTCAAGGAAGATATTAGCACTGTTAACGACATAAAAGCTGAGTATAAGGATAAGCTAAAGCAGCAGATACTGAAACAGGATTTGAGCAAGACTGTAAGCAAGTTTAACAAGGCAGTTTCAAAGGTCAAGACTAAGCCTGAGATGATAAAATCTCTAGTCAAGAAACTCGAGAAGTACAGAAAAGATATTTATAGCGACGAGGATAAGGAATCTGCAAAAGAGTTAATCCACAAGTTCAAGATTGGCGCAAAAGAGGATTCTTCCAAAGAGGCCCTCAAGGATAGATACCTTGATATCGAGGAACAGATCCTGAGGTTCAAGACTGTAAAGCAGCATGAAGAGGAAGAAGCCCGCAAGGTTAAAATCGCTTGCGCGCTGGACTGTTGCAGGATCAAACGAGTACCCATTTAAGCTCAGCTCTGACGGCAACTTCATCATGCCAATAGACATGAATGGTTCTCATGGATACCTAACCGGCAAGTGGGAGCTAGATAACACAACCGTCACCATTCATATACAAAAGAACACGGTTGATGAAAACTACAAACCATATGACTGGATTTTCAACTACGATGAAGATGCAGATACTCTTGTAGGCACGGGGCAGTTTGCTGGCTGGGAATATACGAAGTACTAATAGTTTTGCTATATTATATATATGCAGAACCGCTTAAGTTACTCTATAGAATCTTAATATCATGTAAATGGGCGGGTGGCAACAAGCCATCCGCCCATTATATTTATTCAATATCGATATCGAGAGGCTTATCTATCTCCTCACCGACATACTTGCCGTTCTTGCGCCTCTGGCGAACACACTCTGAGAGCAGGTATTCAATCTGTCCATTTACAGAGCGAAAATCATCCTCTGCCCAGGACTGGATATCCTGAAATAGCTTGTCAGATATTCTGAGTGGAATTTGTTTTTATTTGCCATGAGTTTTGAGTACGCCTTTTCTTCTTACTAGTCCTTCTATGATATTAATACATTACCGCATGATATTCTGCAATTTATGCATTTAAATACAATTTACCCCTGTACTTAATTAATACAATGATCCGGAGTTAACGATTGGCTGAGCATCGTGGCTTCCGCAAAGCACAACCATGAGGTTAGATACCATTGCCGCCTTTCGCTCTTCGTCGAGATCCACGATTCCATCATCACTTAGCTTCTCAAGAGCGAGTTTCACCATACCCACAGCTCCCTCTACTATCATCGCTCTCGCATCTACTACTGCGCTAGCCTGCTGTCTCTGCAGCATCACGGCTGCAATTTCTGGAGCATATGCAAGGTATGTGATACGAGCTTCGATTACTTCGATGCCAGCATCAGTAACTCTCTTCTGGATGTCCTCCTTGATACGTTCTGCAACCACATCACTTGAACCACGTAGCGAACCTTCGTCAGCCATGCCGTCACCAGTGGTATCGATATTAGGTGCGACATCATATGGGTATAATCTTACCACATTTCTTAGTGCTGAGTCACTCTGTAGAGAGAGATATTCTTTGTAGTTATCCACATTAAAAACAGCCTTTGTCGTATCCGTCACTCTCCACATAACGGCGATTCCAATCTCGATAGGATTTCCGATTGCATCATTAATCTTCTGCACCGAGTTATTTAACGTCATGATTTTGAGGGAAATTCTCTTGCCTGAAACCGAATCGCTGTCGACACTCCCTGAAACAGCAGCTCCTTTCCCTTTGATGTCACCCGACTGACCAAGTCTTGTATTCGCAGCAGGGTTAACCGCTGTGCAAAATGGATTTACATAATAAAATCCCTCGCCCTTGAGAGTTCCATAGTACTTTCCGAAGAGCGTGAGTACTAATGCCTCCTGAGGTTTCAAGGTTTTAAGACCGGCAAATGGAATCCATCCCAGAACCAGATACACACCACATATTCCGATAAGAGTTACATTGCCACTAGTCGTACTGTTAATTATCCCGAATACCGCAAGTGCATATAGAGCGACGAGTAGAAGCAGCATAGGAATGCCATGTTTCTTGTTGGTTAAGAGTTTCTCTGTCATTGTAGTGACCCCCTTCTATTCAAATATTTTAATCGCCTGTTGTAATTTGATGATATCATTTTAATATCATATGTCAAGGCAATTTATTTATTTAATTAAATTTAAAGTCAATAATGTTTTTCAAAAAAAGAGATGCATAGAACCTACACATCTCTTAACTATTTTAGAAAAACTATAATCGATAATGTTAACATAGGCATCATGAACCTAAAGCCCAGTCGCCAAGACTACTAAAATCCAAATATTCCTTTCTTAACATATGGCTCTGATTCCATTTCAGTAACCTTATATCCCATCTGTCCAAGCTCATAGGTAAGCTCTTCTCTAGGAATCTCGTCAGGCGACACGATAACGCACTCACCGTTTACGTGAGATGCCTTTATCTTCTTAACATCAAACTTTTTCTAATTAAATCCTTTACATGCGTCTCGCACATGTTGCACTGCATGCCATCGATCTTAACAGTAGTCTTAATCATGTCACGCACCCCCTATTCTAATCTTAAGTGCTGGTAAAATTTCCTAGCGCCTTATTTATCTTCCTCTGTATGAGGATGAGCACTACAGCCTGAACAGCCACTACAGCCGCTTCCGCAGCCACAGCTTGTGATACCAGCCTTGCGCTTCTTTACAACATCTCTGATGATAAAGAATGCTATTACAGCAACAACAGCAACGACAATTATATCAATTACGTTCATATCTCTACCTCCCCGTAAGTTTATTCTAACTCGTCTCTGTGACGTTTATGCGTTTATTTGAAGAAGCTAATCAGCACCTTCACAGCCCCTATGAATATTACAGCGACCACAGAGAGTACAATTACATCTACTAGATTCATCTCATACCCTTTCTATAATCATAGCCTGAGCAAGTACTGATACTCGCTCAAGCTATACTTTCGTTTTATTTGATTACTTTACGCCTTTTGAACCGTCTAGCATTCTCTTCTTGTTTGGATCTGGTCTGAAGAGCAGATATAGTACGAAGATTGCGATTACTGCTGCTACTACTGTCCATACGCCGAATGCAACCTCACCGATTGCAAGTCCAACTAGCTGATATACAACTAACGCAAACAGATATGCAGAAACGTTCTGGAAGAGGATCGTATGCCAGAAGTGATTTCTGTTGTTCATCTCCTTAGCAACTGTCGATATTGCAGCGAGACAAGGCGAGTCAAACAGGTTGAACATCAAGAATGAAATAGCTGCTATTGTGGTTGGGAAGAATGCATCGAACGCTGTTCTCATCGAAGCATTGTAGTCTTCAATTGCTCCGAGTCCGGACAGAACTCCCATCGTGGAAACGATTCCTTCCTTAGCAACGAATCCTGAAATCGAACTTGCAACTGCCTGCCATGTTCCGAATCCAAGTGGCTTGAAGATGAATGCAACTGCACCACCGATATCTGCCATCAAGCTGTCCTTAGCATCAACAGCTCCGAATGAACCATGGCTGAATCCATAGCTTGAGAGAACCCACATTACTACTACGCATAGGAACAGGATTGTTCCAGCCTTCTTAATGAATGCCCATACTCTCTCCCATACGTGGATGAGTACACCTTTTGCCGAAGGAATATGATAGTTAGGAAGCTCCATGATGAATGGTGCTGGATCTCCTGCGAACTGCTTAGTTTCTTAAGGATGATACAAGAGCAGATAACCATTCCGATTCCAACGAAGTACATCAGAGGTGCTACCCACCATTTGTTACCTAAGATGTAAAGCAGAAATCGTTGCGATTACAGGAAGCTTAGCTCCACACGGAATCGCCGTGGTAGTCATCATCGTCATACGACGATCCTTCTCATTCTCGATAGTTCTAGTAGCCATGATTCCAGGTACTCCGCATCCAGATGAGATGAGAAAAGGAATGAACGACTTACCAGATAGTCCGAATCTTCTAAAGATTCTGTCCATGATGAACGCAACTCTCGCCATATATCCGCAGTCCTCAAGGATTGATAGACAGAGGAATACGCATGCCATCTGCGGAGTGAATCCGAGTACAGATCCGACACCGTTTATAACACCATCTACTACGAGGGATATAACCCATCCTGATGCTCCGAGGCTCTCAAGCCCTGTCTTGGCACCTGGTTTAATCCATCCATCGAACAGTGTGTCGTTAGCCCAGTCAGTTAGAGGCGTACCAATCTTTGAAATAGCTAGCCAGTACACTAGGTACATGATTGCCACGAAAATTGGAAGAGCCAAAAGCCTGTTCGTAACTATTCTGTCTATCTTATCTGAAGTCGAGAGCTTTTCATGGTTTGCCTTCTTGGTCATAGCCTTAGGCGCTACCTTATTGATATATGCGTATCTCTGGTTGATAACGATACTCTCAGCATCATCGTCGAGCTCTGCTTCGCAGTCCGCAATATGCTCTTCGATATGCTTGCTGAGCTCTGCATCAAGTGCCAGTTCTTCAACAATCTTCTCATCTCTCTCAAATAGCTTGATTGCATACCATCTGAGATTTTCCTTACTTACAATTTTCTCAATGGATTCTTCAATGTGAGCGATTGCGTGCTCAACCGATCCGTTGAATACGTGTGGAAGTTCTCCAGGCTGATGAGCTTCTGCAACCTCCAGCGCTTTCTTGATTAGCTCCTTGAAGCCAGATCCCTTAAGCGCACTGATTGGAAGAACAGCACATCCTAGTTCTTCACTGAGCTTATCCAGATTGATGGTGTCCCCGTTCTTTTCAACTAGGTCCATCATGTTAACTGCGATTACAACAGGTATGTTGAGCTCGAGCAGCTGCGTCGTTAGGTATAGGTTTCTCTCTAGATTAGTTCCGTCGATGATATTGATGATAGCATCTGGCTTCTCATTGACTAGATAGTTTCTTGTAACAACTTCCTCTAGTGTGTATGGAGAAAGAGAATAAATTCCAGGAAGGTCCTGAACGATTACGTCCTTATGTCCACGTAGTTTTCCGTCTTTCTTCTCAACAGTTACACCTGGCCAGTTACCAACGTACTGCGCTGAACCAGTCAAAGCATTAAACAATGTGGTTTTACCACAGTTAGGATTACCCGCGAGGGCGATCTTAAGTGACATGTTAGTACACTCCTTTCACGGTACTTAATATATAGTTAGTTCAATTCAACTAATCGATACTTAAAAAATATAGAAGCGGCAATCACCATAGATTAATCTTCTATCTCAACATCAATCAAAGCCGCATCAGCCTTTCTAACAGAAAGCTCGTAGCCTCTGATAGTTAGCTCGATTGGGTCACCAAGAGGCGCAACTTTCTCACGAAGACATCAGTTCCCTTAGTGAGTCCCATATCCATGATTCTGCGCTTCACTGCTCCGGCACCGTTGATCTTCTTAATAGTAGCAGTCTTACCAACTCTAACATTATTAAGAGTTCCCATCTGAGTTGCCATGTTGTTCTCCTCCTTAAAAATAAAATCTTTTATTTGCTGAAGAATTATCCATCTATAGCCATGCTATACCATAATTCGTCTTGCCATTGATTCATTGAGTGCAATCTTCGCTCCGTGAACCTGTAAAATAACGTTTCCGTTGAACGCACTTACAACCATCACATCCGCATCCACTACAAATCCTAGTTCTGCGAGGTGCTGTCTAATCGCATCGCTACCAGTTATCTTCTTGACTGTAACAAGTTCTCCCTGATTAACAAGCGTGATTGGAATCATACTGCATCTCCTCCTCCACTAATTAAAATACGCGATACAAAGCCGCGCTGTCAGTTAAATTAGCTAACATCGTGTTAGGCTTTCTTAACTTAAATTAGTGTACATTAACCATATTATTTTGTCAACAAAAAACGGTTAGTTTCATCGAATTTTAGCTCATGTTTTTAAATAAAAACCGACCATGATACACATTCATGGTCGGCTGGTATTTCAGTGTCTTATCCTCTATTTGCTACCTCTACATCGCTTAGCTCTATCAACTTCTTCCCTAGTGGTTATGCCACCGAACCCATCGATATTCTGAACACGTTTCTTGGTATATATTTTGACGGCTATCGCTACCGCAAAAATCGCCCATATAGTTATCTTAAGTAACATCTAATTATCTCCTACAAACACTCTTTATAGAGCTTACTTTCTCTTAGCTTCTTTAAGTTTTTTATACCACAGAAGCAGTTTTATGTCGGATATTATAAGGACTGTGAGCCAAGCTGATCCAGCTCCAGCTCCAGCAGTCGCTGCATTTGCTACAGTTTCTACAGTTCTGCTTGAAGCCACTCCTCTTCCAGCACTGCCTGAACCGCGTCCCTCTGCACTTGCGCTTGAACGACTTGATTCACTAGAATTATTTGCACTATTTGCTGCACTAGCATTGCTTGAATCAGAGATAGCATCTTGATTTACTTGATGCGCTCTTGCTGCTGACGGAGCTCTGTTCGCACCTCTAACTCTTGTACCCGAAGATATTCTCCTAGCTAAACTTTGAACCACGTTTGCAGCGGTGCTATGTCCATTTGTGTTTGTTCTATCCACATTGCCTGCACCAGCGTTTCCACCGCTACCACCATTTCCGCCATTTCCGCTATTTCCAATGGTAACTGTAGTCGTTGCTTTGCATTATTAAACCCGCTGTTGTTGGCAATTTCTAGCCTATAGCTTCCGCGTAGTGTATCCGGAGTTACGTGGGTCAACCCATTGACTCTTGCGAAGTAGTCCCTGCCAAACACTATATCCGGTATAACCGTAGCATTCCTGTCTGTATAGAAAGTCATGCTTTTATTGGCAATGTATTCCAGCGCTTGGTCACTATCCATACCACTTATTTCTTCTGGTAAAATAGTAGAGCTATTCAGAGCATACCCAATGGTGTAGGTAACTCCGTCCTTAGTCACATGTATTACATGCTCGTTACTCGTGTTATTGCTTGCTCTATCACCTGTAGGTTCTACATAAGCATCAGGATTAACGGTCTCACCTTCCACGCGGTTCTCTAGCAATCCGTTTTCATCAATGCCCAATGGCTGATCAGAATCACCTTCAAGCGCAAAAACGTTCACGCTATAAAGCATCAGAACCAAGCACATCACCAAGATGCGCACTATGCTATACGCTCGCCGTCGTGTACTATTATTATTTTTGTTCAATTTCCTATTATTACACATCTTTTTAATCTTCTTTTATCTTCTTGATATAGTTTCTGCCCGCTGGAAGCACTGCTCCGTCACGAAGCGTCACATCTCTCATAGTCTTCTTGGAAATATAATCAGCATTGACAAGATACGCTCTATGTATACGAACGAAGTTCTTTCCCTCAAGTTCTTCGCTAAGTTTAGCTAAAGGTGAATAAAAACTAAATTTTGAATCACCGTAATACACTGTTGTAAGCCTTTTATATACCTCAAAATATTTAATTGCCGATAGGTTGATTACCCTTGTCTCTCCCGCGCATCTAAGAATGATAACTTCACCGCTTCGCTCACCCTTACGAATGAGGAAATGCCTTATTACCTCGCTAAACCTCTCAGATGAAGTCTTTCCTTTTATCAGATATGCGAGTGCTTCATAGTCATAACCATTAACAGCATAGTCTATAGTGCCTGTAAAGAAAACAATCTCACCACCATAGTTCATCTCACGTAGTTTCTTTGCTACAGTAATGCCGTCTGATCCCGGCATCATGATGTCCAGGAATACGATATCAATCCCTATTTCTAAGTCAGGATACTTAAATAGTAGTTCGTTGCCTGACTCATACTCAAGCACTTCCAAACCGTCTTCAAAGCTGCCTTTATTCTTGAGCAGTTCCTTGTAGCACCACTCACGTTCTCTGGCGTTATCATCACAAATTATTGCGTTCATATAAAGCGTTGCTCCGCACTACATCAGATGACGTAGTTATCTGCGGTATTCCCCTCCATCAAATCAGCTATAGTTATTCCATCTAAATATTCACTAATCAGCTTGTCAAGCTCATTCCACATCGGTCTTGTCCGACACTCGAAGGACCTGTCACACTTGCAATCTGTCTCATCTATACATGCGACCGGAGCAAGCGTGCCTTCCGTTAACCTAAGTATATCGCCAACGCGATACTCCTCAGGGTCTCTATTAAGCTTATATCCTCCGCCTTTGCCATGCTGTCCATCGAGCATACCTGATTTAGTCAGAGCCTGCATAATTTTAGTCATATACTTAAGCGACACGTCTTGTCTATCGGCAATTTCCTTCATAGGTATGTATTTGCCATTCATATGTTCGGCAAGGTCAATCATCACCCTTATGGCATATCTTCCTCTCGTTGAGACTAACACAGTTTCCTCCTATTTTTTAAATCCATTATATTTTACATTAAGTTTACATGAAACGCAAAAATGCGGGACAAAAATGTCTAGCCCCGCATTTCCATAATAATTTTCTCTATAATTAATGATATGTCAATCAGCCATTATTCCTGAAATAGCGGTGTCGATAGATATCTATCTCCTGTATCAGGCAATAGAACTACGATATTCTTGCCTTCATTTTCTGGCTTTTTAGCAAGCTCGATAGCAGCCCATAATGCTGCACCAGAAGAAATTCCAACCAGCACGCCTTGCTTATGTCCTATTAATCTACCAGTCTCAAAAGCATCCTCATTAGTAACAGGAATTATCTCGTCATATATATGTGTGTTAAGAGTTTCAGGGACAAATCCAGCGCCGATTCCCTGAATCTTGTGAGGTGCAGCTTCACCCTTTGCGAGAGTCTGCGATGCCTCAGGCTCAACAGCAACAACCTTTACATCTCCGTTCTTGGACTTTAGATACTCTCCAACACCTGTTACAGTACCACCAGTTCCTACTCCAGCTACAAAGTAATCAACCTTTCCATCAGTGTCTTCCCAGATCTCAGGACCAGTAGTATCCCTGTGAGCTGCAGGATTAGATGGATTTACGAACTGTCCTGGGATATAGCTGTTCTCTGTCTCAGCAGCAATCTCCTCAGCCTTAGCGATAGCTCCCTTCATGCCCTTTGCTCCTTCGGTCAGAACAAGCTCCGCGCCGTATGCCTTCATAAGCTGTCTTCTCTCTACAGACATAGTCTCAGGCATAACTATAATAGTTTTATAGCCCTTAGCTGCAGCTACAGCAGCGAGCCCAATACCGGTATTACCAGAAGTTGGTTCTATGATGGTTGCACCTGGCTTTAGCTTGCCACTTGCCTCTGCATCCTCAATCATTCTCTTAGCGATTCTATCCTTAACGGAACCAGCTGGGTTAAAATACTCGAGCTTAGCGAGAACCTTTGCCTTAAGTCCAAGCTCTTCTTCGATTCTTGTAAGTTCAAGAAGTGGTGTCTTGCCGATTAGCTGATCAGCAGAAGTATAAATATTAGCCATAATGTAACCTTCCTTTCAGTTTCTCATAAAAAGATCAATAACCATCATTGTCATCAATCGATATTCTTCTCTAGTCAAAATCTTCATCTAATAAAGGAAATCTTTTTTGATTAACTTTATTAACTACTTACTTGGTAGTTAAGTAGATTATATTCATATCCATGTGCTTTGTCAACTGCAAAATTATGTTTTTGTTTCCGTACCTGCACTTCTGCTTTCTTTCTTGCCATTCAAATCACAAAAAATAAAAAGCAGCGACTTTAAAGTAGTCACTGCTCGTATTACTAGTACTTTCAACCTTCTATACTCGGTCTTAATACACTTTACTTGTCATATAGACACGATATGCTTCATTTAGTTGTTAGAAATTGCTAGTTTAGCGATTTGACGGTGCTAGTTTAGCCAGCTCTATTATTATCTCTGCAGATAGCTTTGATGCCTTCTTCTCGAATTCATCATACGACTCGTTGTTAGTCCCATCTGCCATGTCAGAAATTACTCTTAGCACTGCACAAGGTACGTTAGCACAGCTTGCAACATATGCTAGAACTGCTCCTTCCATCTCAGCAGCATCTCCACCAAAATCATCCCTCAGTTCCGCCTTAACCTCCGGACTGTTGATAAACTGATCACCGCTCACTATTCTGCCCACAAGCACCTTGCCAGCCTCCTCATACGCTCTAGCAACCGCTTCAGATACATCAGTAAGCAATCTCACCATATTGCCGTCTGCTTGCGTGATTGTCGGTTTTGATCTATCTCCTGTGGCTAGGCAGCCCTTCGCATAACCGATTGGGCTGAGGTCGAAGTCGTGCTGGATAAATCCTTCCCAACAATGATATCCATTGGCCTTAGCTCTGTATTGAGCGCGCCAGCTACCCCGCTGTTGATTATGTAGCTTGGTCTGTACTTATCTATCATTAGCTGAGTGCCTCTCGCTGCGTTAACCTTGCCTATTCCGCATCTCACTAGCACCACTTGAGTCTGTTCTAGTACGCCTTCATAGAATTTAAAGCCGTAAATTTCATCAACCGAAACGCCCCTCATCTGCTCCAGCAAGTCCTGCATCTCGACATCCATAGCACAGACTATCCCTAGTCTATCATTGCCACCAATTACCGCAGCTGCATCGCAGAATGCCGCACCTATACTCCTATCCTTCATAGTCATAATCAAGTTTCTCCTCATTCCAGTCCTTCAAAACCTCTACCATATCTATCGCAACAGCTCTCGCCGCCTCGAGATCGTGCTCTTCACTGTTTCCACATTCACTCCTTGCAGCACCCGGGATTTCACCTTTATACTCTGATATGAACTTAAACGACTCTCTCGCTAGGTCTATCGCTTGCTGCCTGGTAGCGGTATCTCTCATCAGTAAGTAAAACCCAGTCCTACATCCCATAGGTCCAATATATATGACTTTATCGGAAATCTCGCTGTTCCTCGCGTAGGTTGCAAATAGATGTTCGAATGTATGCAGTGCCTCATTTGAAACATAGTCCCCCATATTCGGTTTTTCATCCTAATATCATAGGTCACTATATCTCCATCTATCCTCGATATATACATTCCCTTCTCAAGGGTATCATGGTTTACGTTAAAACTCGCAATCCTCTCCATCTTGTCCTCTCTCCGTAAAAACAATAAGCGTGCGAGAAATATTCTCACACGCTTATTTTATCACAATTCTGAAGTTTTAGTCTATAATGCATGCCTCTCTAGAGACATGTATTAGCCCTTATTACTTATCGATTCTTAACCGAAATGCTTCTTTCCTAGCTTAGCAAACGACTCAGCTGACCTCTGAATAGTCTCATTAGAGATGCAGAACGAAAGTCTGATGTATCCAGGGCAAGCGAATGCGCTTCCAGGTACTGCCAGGATTCTCTCCTCCTTAGCAGCAGCTACTAGTTCCTTTTCATCAGCAACTGGTGATTTTACCCATAGGTAGAAAGCGCCCTGAGGAACAACTGCTGTGAATCCAGCATCTGTCACGATCTTGTACAGATCTTCAGCATTCTTCTTGTAATATGGGATATCAACCTGTGCATCCAGGCATCTCTCAACTGCTAGCTGAATGATCGAAGGAGCATTAGTATCTCCTGAAATACGGTTAGCGACAGTTGCTGCAGCCATAAACTCATCAACGTTGTCAGACTTTGGAGATACAGCTAGGTATCCAAGTCTATCTCCAGGGATTGAAAGCGACTTCGACCATGAGTACGCGATGATTGTGTTGTCGTATAGATCTGGGATGAACACGATTTCCTTGTCTACATAGACTAGCTCTCTGTATGGCTCATCAGTGATGATATAGATAGGGTGTCCATATTCCTTCTCAGCTTCCTTTAGAACCTCTGCGATTTTCTCGAGAGTCTCACGCGAATAGATTGCTCCTGTTGGATTGTTAGGGTTGTTGATAATAACTACCTTAACCTTTGGATCAAGAGCCTTCTTGAGTGCCTCTGGATCTGGCTCGAATCCATTTGCTTCATTTGGAGGAACAACTACTGTCTCTGCATGGTAGTTGCTAGCCCAGTTTGCATACTCAACGAAATATGGAGCAAATACCACCTGCTTATCACCTGGGTCAAAGATAGTCTTCATGATTACGTTAATCGAAGAACCTGCTCCAACTGTCATGATGATATTTCAAAAGTAAAGTTTGATCCAAATCTCTTATTAAGATTCTCAGCTACCGCTGTTCTTGTGGATTCGAAACCAGCATTAGGCATGTAGCCGTGAACTAGATGCGGATCCATCTCGTTGTTAACGTAGTTGATAGCTTCTCTATACTCCTTTGGTGGGTGTAGTCCAGGGTTTCCAACACTGAAGTCGTAAACATTCTCTGGTCCGTATACCTTTGCCATCTTCTTACCCTCTTCGAACATAGCTCTGATAACTGAGCTGCCCGCTAGGAAGGGTTCCATACTTTTTGCGATCATAATTACCTCTCCTCTTACCTTTAATGCTTAACGGCTTAAGCCGTGTACAAGGTAATTGTAACATACCATTTTGTTATGCAATAGATAAAACTTTATAATCTTTGTCTTCTACAGCTTTCTGCAGAACTTCATCCTGTACCCCTTCTGATAGCTCAACTACAGCTGTTCCTGCTTCATGGCTAACCTCAGCTGAATTTACACCATCGATAGCTTCAAGCGCTTTCTTTACAGTGGCTTCGCAGTGTCCGCACATCATACCTTCGATTTTCATAGTTTTTGTCATAACTTTGCCCTCCTTTAAATTATCTTCATGCAAATTATTTGTTTCGCTTTGTCCCGGCTCATCGGAGCTTTCATCATTTCCCGTAACTTTCTTGATAAGCGAATTCAATTTTGTTTCACTAACCTCACCTTTGCCGTGCCTGTCCCTATTTGCATTGTGAACCTTGAACAGATTTAATCTGAGCGCATTCATGCATACGCAGAAACTAGAGAGGCTCATAGCTGCCGCACCCCACATAGGGTTCATAGACCATCCTTTCATGAAGTGTACGTAAGCACCTGCAGCAAGCGGAATGAGAAGGATATTATAGAAAAATGCCCAGAATAGATTTTCATGTATATTTCTAAGTGTAGCCCTGCTGAGCCTTATAGCTCCGGAGACGTCCGATAAACGGCTGTTCATAAGCACTACATCTGCAGCATCGACCGCTACATCAGCACCAGCTCCGATTGCAATTCCGACATCTGCCCTTGTAAGCGCAGGAGCATCGTTTATTCCATCTCCAACCATCGCAACTTTGCCGAGCTTTCCGAGTTCCTTTATCAGATTTCTTTTCCATCTGGAAGCACTCCCGATGCGACATATTCAACACCAGCTTGATCACCAATCGCACGTGCAGTTCTCTCGTTATCACCTGTAATCATAACGACTTTGAGGCCTTGCCTCTTCATCTCAGCGATTGCACTTCTGCTATCGTCTTTAACTGTATCTGCAACGGCTATCATACCAATCAGCTTTCCGCCGCCGGCAAATAAAAGAGGTGTCTTTCCCTGTGCCGCCAGCGAATCTGCTTCAGTCTTGATATCATCAGCTACTTCTACAAGCTCAGATATGTATTTTACACTTCCTGCATATAAGTCGCCTTTGGATTCAGCACCTACTAGCTTAGCTTGGATACCCTTTCCTGATATCGCTTCAAAGGCTTCAATCTCGACATCTGCGAGCTTAAGCTCTTCTCTTTTCTCTTCGAAGCATCTAGTAATAGCCAGTGCAAAAGGATGCTCGCTTCTAGCTTCGAGAGCATTAGCAATATTGAGAAGCTGAACTGCCGTAACTCCCTCTGCAGGCTTTATATCTGTGACAGTAGGCTCGCCCTTGGTGATGGTTCCTGTCTTGTCAAGAGCAACTATCTGAATCCTGCCTGTCTCCTCTAGGGAACTAGCAGTCTTGAACAATATTCCGTTTTTAGCACCAAGTCCGCTTCCGACCATGATAGCTACTGGAGTTGCCAGGCCAAGTGCGCAAGGACAGCTTACAACTAGCACAGCGATACCTCTAGCAAGCGCATAACCAAATGGTTGTCCGACAAATATCCAGATCAGCGTCACGATTACAGCGATTATGATGACTATCGGAACGAATATTCCAGATACCTTATCAGCTATCTTGGCAATAGGGGCCTTGGTTGCTGCTGCATCGCTGACCATCTTGATAATCTGCGATAGAGTTGTATCTTCTCCAACGCGTGTAGCCTTAGCTCTTATAAATCCAGTTCTATTAATCGTAGCTGCCGAAACTTCGTCACCAATCGACTTATCTACTGGAACACTTTCTCCTGTCAGCGCAGATTCATCTATCGCTGTTCCGCCTTCGATTATCACTCCGTCCACCGGAATGCTCTCACCAGGTCTAACGACGAAAACATCACCCGTCTTAACTTCAGCAATTTGAACTAAGGTCTCTTCACCATCACGCTCTATAACCGCAGTCTTAGGAGCGAGCTTCATCAGGCTCTTTAGTGCATCAGTTGTCCTACCCTTTGAAAGAGCTTCAAGGAGCTTACCAACAGTAATAAGAGTAACTATCATAGCTGCTGACTCAAATACAGGTTGTGCATGCCAGCCATCACAGCCTTGGTATCACCATCAGTCACACTTCTGGTCATCTGCATCAGTATATAAAAGCTCCATAGAAACGATGTCATAGAACCCATCGCAACCAATGTATCCATGCTTGGCGCACCTGAGCGCACGCTTTTCCATCCGCCGACAAAGAACTTCTTGTTGATAAACATAACTATTGCCGCCAGAACCATCTGTATAACAGTGATCCCGATGTGATTTCCATCTAGAAATTTTGGAAGTGGCAGATGAAACATTGTGTGTCCCATCGAAAAATACATTAGCACCAGCAGGAACACAACCGATGTTACAAGTCTTCGCTTCAGGACAGGGCTTTCCTTATCCTCGAGAGCCTTCTCTTGAGCTTCGAGAGAATTTGTAGAAGATTGGCTCTCCTCTACACCTTGCACAACTGCACCATATCCAGCATCCTCTACAGCCTTTACAATAGCTTCGCTGCTCGCACTACCCTCTACTCCCATGGAGTTGGTAAGTAAACTTACGGATACCGATTCCACCCCAGGAACCTTGCTAACTGCCTTCTCGACATGTGCCTGGCAAGCAGAACAGCTCATACCAGTGATATTATATTTATCCATCTAATCTCCTCCCTTATCTATTTCATAAGCTTTTGCATGACTTTAACGAGCTCATCAATAGTCTCATCATCACCATTTCTTATATCATTAGCGACGCACCCCCTAATATGGCTCGCCATTAGCTCCTTGTTGAAGCTGTTAAGCGCACTATTTACAGAAGAAACTTGAATCAATATATCAGGACAGTATGCATCCTTCTCAAGCATTCCTTCGATACCCCTAATCTGGCCTTCAATTCTCTTAAGCCTGTTCATCAGGTTCCTATATTCCATATGCGAACGCTTTCGGTGGCGCTCAGAAATTTCTGTCATCTCTTCTCCTCACATGCAAACGCTTAATAGTCTATCTATATAGAATAAAATCTACGTCGACATCATATACCCCCCACCCCTATAAGTCAAGTATGCCTAACTACAATGCATATGTGTTTTTCCTGTACACTCCTACGCCACAAAAATCACCTTCCTCACCACTTATATGGTAAAGAAGGTGCATATCAGGGTTTATCTCAGTTTATATCTCCAGAAGTTGTTTTAATGCTCTGATCAGATAGCCTCATTTGTTTATTATCTACTCTTGTTCGAAATGCTCTGCCACCATCTCAAGATTCTTTATAATTGGCAGATGCTGCGGACATATCGCCTCACATTGACCGCACGAGATACACTCGCTGGCCTTTCCAAATGTCATAGTCGTTCTCTCGTAGTACTCGCACTGAGGCGTCCACTCTCTATCGCTATCTTCGTGCATATCCGTATTGTACAGAGAGAAATATCTCGGAATAGGAATATTCATTGGACATCCCTCCGTGCAGTACGAACAGGCTGTGCACGGGATAGTAATGGAGCTATTTATTATACTGACCACTTTATCTATGATCTCATATTCCTCCTGTGATAGAGGCTTGAACTCTTTCATGTATGAGGTGTTGTCGAGCAGCTGCTCCATGCTGCTCATGCCACTCAGAACTACTTTTACATTCTCTAGGCTAGCAACGAAACGTATCGCCCAAGAAGCAACGGACATATCGGGATGGTACGCCTTGAGTAGAGCTTCAGCTTCCGGCGGAACATTTGCAAGAATTCCTCCCTTAACGGGCTCCATTACCACGACATCCATTCCATGCTTAACAGCTGCCTCGTAACACTTTCTGGACTGAACGCCCTCACTGTTCCAATCGAGGTAATTGATCTGTAACTGAATAAATTCAAACTCAGGGTGATCAGTTAGGAACTTATCTACATGCTCAGCGTCCTCATGAGAAGAGAATCCGAGATGTCTTATAATACCCTCTTCTTTCTTCTGCTTTAGGTACTCAAAGCAGTGGAGTTCTTTAAATTTATCGATGTTGTCACGTCCGACATCGTGAAGGAGATAGTAATCGAAATATCCCGCACCTGTCTTCTCTAGCTGCGCTTCAAATACGCATCTCGCTCCTCTTCCGTATTAAAGAATCCTGCATGCATCTTGGTAGCGAGCGTGTACTCACTCCTTTCATGTCTCTCTACTAGAAATTTCTTTGTCGCTGGTTCACTCTCTTTATTATGATACATCCATGCGGTATCAAAATATGTAAATCCCTGATCTATAAACGCATCTGCCATGCGCTCGCACTCAGGTATATCGATGCTCCCTGCGTCATCTGGATTCGTCTGAGGCAGTCTCATAAGTCCGAATCCTAATTTATATCTAACGTCCATCTTCCCCTCCGTACATATTAAAAGTCAAAATAATTGTTAATCTATATAATTCGCAGCGTCAATCTAAGGCGATGTACGCCTTCAATCCACATATTTCAATTAACTAACTGCATTTTATCCGAGTATTTTCGCAACTCTTTCAGCTAGTACAGGCACCACCTCTTCCGTAAACCACGGGTTCTTAGCCTGCCAGCGGAAATTGAGCGGACTCGGATGTACTATCGGGAAGTACTTTGGCAGATATTCTTCGTAGCTCCTTACGGTTTCAGTTAAATTCCTCTTCATCTTCCCCTTCAGGTAGTAATCCATAGAATACTTTCCGATTAGAAGAGTCATCTCTATATCTGCGAGCTCATCCAAAATCTCACGGTGATACTCCTCTGCTATGAACTTTCTTGGTGGTAAATCCCCTGTCTTGCCCTTTCCTGGATAATAAAAATCCATCGGTAAAATCGCAATCTTATCGGAATAGAAGGTCTTCCTATCTATACCCATCCAAGAGATCAGCTTTTCTCCCGACTTGTCGTCAAAAGGGATTTTAGACTCCTCTACTTTTCTTCCTGGAGCCTGACCTATTATCAAGATTTTGGCATCTTTATTAAGCTGAAAAATTGGCGGAATACCGCGTCTTGTATACTCGGCATTTCTCTCATCAGCTTTTAATTCCTCTACAATTTTCGAAATAGACATCTTTAGCCCTCCTAATTTTCTTTAACCAAGCGCAACATCTAGTGTCATCATGATTGAAAATCCAACAGCGAACATAAGTACACCACTATGCGAATGTTTTCCTTCTGACATCTCAGGTATAAGTTCTTCTACAACGACATACAGCATTGCTCCAGCTGCAAAGCTTAGCATGTACGGCAGAATCGGAGTCAGCGCTTGTGCGAATATTATCGTAAGAATAGCACCTATCGGCTCAACCACACCCGATAGCACGCCATTTCTAAATGCACGGTGCCTCGATGAGCCAGCTGAGTAAAGTGGCATGGATATGATTGCCCCTTCAGGAAAGTTCTGAATAGCTATTCCAAGTGAAAGCGCAAGCGCACCCCCAAGTGATATCCCTGAATTGCCAGTCATCCAGCCAGCAAATACGACGCCGACAGCCATCCCCTCAGGGATGTTGTGAAGTGTGACCGCTAGAACCAGCATCGTCGTCCTAGACAAACTGCTCTTTGGTCCCTCAACTTCATTAGTAGCAGCGTGCATATGAGGAATCACGTGATCCATAAGTAGCAGAAATCCGATTCCAATCCAAAATCCAATCACCGCCGGCATAAATGCGAGTCTCCCCATGCCTGAACTCTCCTCCATAGCAGGAATTAGGAGACTCCATATAGATGCAGCAACCATTACGCCTGCAGCAAAGCCACTGAGCATACGCTCAACACCTTTACTGAGGTCTTTTTTCATAAAGTATACGCAAAATGCGCCAAGAGATGTCCCGATAAACGGAATCATGACGCCATATATAACATTGAGATTAATACCCAAAAGCCCTCCTATTTGAATTCACCTTGATACAGCTTCATCTATTACAACTACAACTTATGCTATAATTGTGTGACTCTCATTATACACCTAGGAGACTGAATTGAAACAGAGCACAAGATTAAAAAACAATGATAGAACTAACCATCATGACATTTCTGCGAAGGGTAACAGCGTGCGCTCTTTCACACCTGTATCTGCAAGTACATCATCTGTACTCAGCACTGATGTGATAATAGTCGGTGCTGGTGCGTCAGGACTTATGTGTGCTGCAAGCCTAAAAACCGGCGGTTTAATCCTCGAAGGTTCTTCCCGTATTGGGACGAAGCTCCTGATGAGTGGCCATGGTCATTGCAACATCACGCATGCTGGCAGCATCAAGGACTTCCCTAGCTGCTATGGTGATGCTGGAAAATCAGTCCGCAAGATTCTATATAAATACAGCAATAATGATCTAGTTTCATTCCTTGATTCTCGAGGAATCAAAACCGTGACACAAGCAGACGGCAGGGTATTTCCTGAATCGATGAAAGCTCAAGATGTGAGAGATACATTTCTATCAGCCTCTTCACAAAACGGTTTTAAGGTCATCACTAATAGAAAGGTTGTTGAAATCAAAGCTTATGACAAAGAACCACTTAATGATAAAACGAAAGAATTAGATACAGGAAGATACATAGTTATAGCAGAGGCTCCAGATGGTCAGAGATTCTGTTACGAAGCAAAGCATCTCGTGATAGCAACTGGAGGTAAATCTTATCCAAGAAGCGGATCAGATGGCTCTATGTTCGACGTTGTAAACGAAGGACTTGGATTAGAACACACGGAATTAAAGCCATCGCTTGCACAGTTAGATATAAAAGGGTATCCATACGGCGAGCTATCTGGAATTTCGTTTGATAAGGTAGAAGTTAGCATATATCCAAATGCAGGCAGGCGCCTTGTGCTTTTAAACGGCTCTCTGCTCCTTGCCCACGATAGCTTCACTGGACCAGTAATTCTCAATTCATCAAAATACGTAGAGCCAGGCTGCTGGCTTCAAATCAATTATGTGGGGATGAGCAGAGATGAAGTTCTTGCTAGACTTATCTCAGCTACTGGCACCGAGTTCAAATCCTCGCATGGCAGATGTTCTGGGGCAAGAATCGCACAAAGTGGCGAACTCGGTGCTATAATTGCTAAAGAGTTCGCCCTGCCGCGCCGCTTCGCCAAGGAAGTGGCGAAGCGTTCCGCTTGCAGCGCGAAGAAGGCCGCCGTCCTCCTCACGGAGGACCGATTCGAAATCGAATCGCGCGGTGACTTCAGCAAGGCCATCGTCACCGCGGGCGGCCTCCGCCTCGACCAGTTTGACTGCAAATCGATGCAGCTCAAATCCGCCCAAAACGCCTACTGTATCGGAGAAATGCTAGACGTAGACGGAATCACAGGTGGCTATAACCTCCAGTTCGCCTGGTCCTCAGCTAGGGCTGCAGCAGCTTCAATAGAAGCAAATATAAATAATTCATCTCCTATCTGTGCAGAAGATTAATCTTACAGATTTATAATCACTAAGCATCGCTAGCAGTTACTCAATTTTAAGCCAAAAAATACAATCGCTATCCCCCTTGTAATCCCAAGGGATATAGCGATTTTTATAACTCATTTTGCCCTATAACTATAGATACGAAATCGTCTCACTAAGCGCCTTGCGTTTAAAATGATTCGGTAGCGGAGTTCCTTCCTCTGCAGCGTACCCAAGGTCCATAGCCATGAGTATCTCTTCATTTTCAGGAAGTCCGAGCGCCTTATGCAGCTTATCTGGGTCTAGGAAATTAATCCAGCAGCTGTTTAACCCTTGGTCAGCTGCAGCGAGAATCATATGAGTTGCAACGATTGATGCATCCTCAATTCCCGAATCCCTCTTTTCACCTGGATACACATAGACATTGGTCGTATCGAAGGCTACCACTAACACAGTTGGCGCACCATATCTACAAGGAGTTTCAATATCAAATTTATCCAGCGCTTCCTTTGATTCCAGCACGTACACGTGTTGTTCCTGCAGGTTCTTAGCAGTTGGAGCAAGCCTTCCAGCCTCGAGCACCGCCTCTAGTTTTTCGCGCTCTACTTTCTTGTCCGAGTATTTCTTGCAAGAATATCTGCTCTCTATAACTTCCTTAAATTCCATGATACCCTCCTCTTTTCAGCATTAAATGCATTAATTTTACATAGTTCATTAGCGCCAGCAGTCAGCACATAGGAATTGATTCACTATCTCTTTTTCTTCATCGATAGTGCAATTTTCTTTCGCTTCTCGTCAACCGATAGGACGCGGACATTCACGATATCTCCAACCTTTACCACGTCGAGCGGATGCTTTACGAATCTATCCGACAGCTCAGAGATATGTACGAGCCCATCCTGATGGACGCCTATATCCACAAATGCTCCGAAGTCCACGATGTTGCGGACTGTTCCCTTAAGCTCCATATCCGGTCTCAAATCGCTTATCTCCAGTACATCGCTTCTTAGCAGCGGCGCCTCAGCCTCTTCTCTAGGGTCTCTCCCTGGCTTTTCGATTTCACTCAAAATATCTTTTAACGTATATTCACCTATATTTGCAGCTTCTGCAAGCTGCTTCATCGAAGGCTTCCCTGATTTACTAGTCGCATGCTTGCTTCCAAACTTCTCTTGCAGTTTGCTCTTGGAACTTAAGCTATCCGAGATTCCCTTGGCTCTACCTGTTATGATATCAGAAGGCTTGTATCCCATAATTTCTAGGATCTTGCGAGCCGCATCATAACTCTCTGGGTGAACCGCAGTGCAGTCTAGTGGTTCCTTTCCATCTCTGATGCGAAGGAATCCAGCGCACTGCTCAAACGCCTTAGGACCGAGCTTAGCAACCTTGAGTAGCTGCTTTCTGCTATCAAATCTCCCGTTTTCCTCACGATACTTCACTATATTAGCTGCAATCGGTTTACTGATTCCCGAAACGTATTCTAACAGTGAAGCGGAAGCGGTATTCAAATCTACACCTACGCTATTTACACAGTCTTCCACAACTGCACCAAGTGCTTCTGCTAATCTCTTCTGATCCATATCGTGTTGGTACTGCCCAACTCCGATAGAACGAGGATCGATTTTAACGAGCTCTGCGAGCGGATCCTGAAGCCTTCTGGCAATCGATGCAGAGCTTGCGCTCACCTACATCGAGATCTGGATATTCTTCCGTCGCTAGCTTGCTAGCCGAGTATACGGAAGCTCCCGCTTCATTTACAATTACATACTGGAGCTGTTTCTTAGGATTTGCATAGAGTCCCTGATCGTACTCCTTGATAAATTCTGCGATTATCTGCTCCGACTCACGGGAAGCCGTACCGTTTCCGACAGAGATGATATCTATATCGTATTTCTTCACTAACTTTGCTAAGGTCAGCTTTGCTTCTTTAACCTTATTCTGCGGTGCGGTCGGATATATAACAGTTGTGTCTAGAATCTTTCCAGTCGCATCTACCACAGCGAGCTTGCAGCCTGTTCTAAATGCCGGATCCCAGCCGAGAACTGTCTTGCCGCCGATAGGTGGCTGCATGAGAAGCTGTTCTAGGTTGCTGGCAAATATCTTTATCGCACCTTCCTGCGCTCCAATCGTCAGCTCATTTCTGATTTCAGTTTCGATAGACGGGGCTATGAGCCTCTTATATGCATCAGCTTCCGCTTCTTCGATATACTGCTGAGTGACCTTGTTAGCTGAGCTCTTTAAGTCTTTAAAAAGCCTTTCCTCTATCTTATCCACTGGAGCTTCAAGCTTCACACTGAGCACCTTTTCATTTTCTCCCCTATTGATAGCGAGAATTCTGTGTCCAGGGAGGCCATCTACCTTCTCTGCAAATTCAAAATAGTTCTCATATACACTGCGTTCTCCGCTAGCCTCGAGTTCTGCCTTTACCGCAGGAACCACCGATGTGATGAGCACACCTTCCTTAGCAGTAAGTGTTCTAATCCAGGTTCTTATATCCGCATCATCCGATATATCCCCAGCGATGATATCTAGCGCTAGCTTGATTGCGGTATCAGCGTCATTTACCTCGTGCTCCTCATTTAAGTATTTGAGCGCCTCTTCTAGAACTGAAACTGTTGCATCCTGTGACATGATATATGTCGCCAGTCCCTCAAGCCCCTTTTCCCTTGCAATCATCGCACGAGTACGTCTCTTTGGCTTGTACGGTCTATATATATCCTCAACTGCAACGACTGTCTCGGCCTGCTCTAGCTTGGCTAGAAGTTCATCGGTTAATTTCCCTTGGGACTCTATTGATGAAATTACTGTCTGCTTTCTCTCTTCGAGCGAACGCAGGTACTTAAGCCTCTCATCAAAGCGCCTAAGGATCTCGTCATCGAGTGCTCCTGTCGCTTCCTTTCGGTATCTCGCGATGAAAGGAATAGTATTCCCCTCATCGATGAGATTGATTACAGCCTCGGCCTGCCAATGTTTAATTCCTAGTTCCTCTGTTATCTTCTGTGTAATGTCCATATTAATTCAGCATGCTGCTATCTAGTATCAGCATAATCTCCCCTTCGTTGTCATATGCGCGGTAACGAACCTTCTGTCCTGCTTCAAGCCCGAAGTCCTGCTTTGGCGGATTATGAAGTGTGCCGTAAAACTCATTGTCTCCAAAATCAGTCGTTCTCACCCACACTACCTCTGGCAAAAATCCCTTCTTTCCCACCGTCACACTCACGAAGTCCGGAAGTTCAATGTTTCGCCCACCATCCAGCATCTCCAGCTCTCTAAGCATTGTCATCTTCTTATCTGCAGACTCTAAATTATCTCGTATATCATCTGGCACATCATCGAATTCCGATAAGTCGGCATCCAGCTCGCTCACAGGTTCAAATTCATAATCCTTGACATCATTAAATCTTACCCTTGCGTACCTCTCGGAACATCTCGGTCCCACCTTTAGCTTCCCATCTTCAGCCTTCTTTGCAGAGGCTAATAGATTAAAGCTAGTGCCTACGAGATCCTCACAGAAGCAGTACGCAATGACCCCTGTTGCCCCATCGATTATTGTTAGTGTGTCAGATAATCCTTCTAACGCATCAGGGCACTCGATATAGATAAACTTATGAAATATCTGTCTAAAAGTTGCTTCATCAATATACATGTCAAATCTCCGATTTAAAGCTTCATACTTCTCTATCTAATTATGCTAATTATGCTTTCTGCAATTTGACTTGCAAAAATGCATTTATTAGCCATTAATTATATCATGATATTGTTTTTTCTCACATAATCATCACACAGTGACGAAAAAAAATGTTAAAGTGAAATTAATAAAAATTGTACGCAATTAATCGGAATGCTCGTATTCTGATTTTGAGTAATATAAGGAGGACAAGAAAATGGCAGCAATTGAATTAACATCAGAAAACTTTGAACAGGAAGTTCTACAGGCAGATAAGACAGTTCTAGTTGATTTCTGGGCTTCTTGGTGCGGACCATGCAAGATGCTATCGCCAGTCATCGAGGAAATCGCTGACGAGAGAAGCGACATCAAGGTTGGCAAGGTCAATATAGATGAGCACCCAGAACTTGCTCAGAAGTACGGCGTTATGAGTATCCCAACAGTACTTGTAATCAAGGACGGCGAGGAAGTAAACAAGTCGGTAGGAGCAGTTCCTAAAAAGGCTCTCCTCGATCTTATCGGCTAGTATATTGCCTCTCGGCAGTACAACGTATAAAAAACTAATGAGTAATAAAGCACCTCACTGGATTTAGCCAGTGAGGTGCTTTATTGTACTTGTATTTATGACTTTGTAAAGAGGTAATAAGCTTATATAATTATCTGCAATCCTTTGCTAATCTTCCGAGCATATCACACTCTATGATTACTAGTGCTGTCCTAGTAATACCACCATTTTCATAATAAAAAACCGTGCAACTAGAAAGTCTCTCTTCTTCCTTTAATTGCACGGATTCTATTATTATTGAAAATCATTACTGGAGCTATATGCTATCTGGCTTTGTTTTCCCGTACCGCCTGCATATCCTCTAGCAAGGCAGCTTCTTCTGCCTCACTTATCTCATGCTTTGTAATCTCCACATAGGACTGTGTGAGTCTGATTGCATAAACCGTTCTAACTATGAAGCTGATGATGTACGCAGCAGTTAACATGAATAAGAATATCTGCATACCCCTTAACGCACTATACAGGGCTACGAACGAATACGCACCTCCACCAATTATCTTGAGTATATATTTCTTTAGAACGAACACGATGCCCATCACACCAATTGTCACTATCACCGTGATAACAATCATCGCCATTCTATATATTTTCTCAGTTACAGTGATCCCTTTGGTTAATTCTTGGTTGCCAAGCACATCAGCGATTCTTCTTGTACCGAGCAGAATATTTCTCATGTAGATTATATCGAGAATATTGCTAACAACCTGTACTGCAAGAAACATTATCACAAATGTCCATATTAATACGCTCACTGTACCAGTGTTGATGCTATCTGACCTAAAGGAAATGACAACAAACTCACTGGCAGCAAATCCGAAGACAACAAATGCTATTATGGACAAGAACATGAAGATGAGTATGCAATATATACTTTACAAGCCTTCCGGTAGAACGGATTGAGTTTCTGGAGTCCATTTAAGCCCATGATGTATAGTACGATATTTGCTATGAACATAACTAAGATTATATCAGGAGCAATCTTCGTATTGAAGATCAAAACACCCTGTGATATCTCTGACATCGCTGCTATCTGAAGCAGTGTAAATAGACCAGTCACACCGTATATAAGTATGTATGCTACTTCTATCCAGATTGCAATATTCACATACTTCAGGCCGCGATAATCAATCGCAGTTTTATCCATTTTATCCTCCTTTCTTATTTTTCACTTATATTGATTGTAATTCTCTATATTAATTTTCTGCATCAATTTTCAGCAAAATCTAGCGTATTCATAATAATAAACACAGTCTTTCGATTTCATTATATGTTTGAATAAGTTGAGGAAACAACCGATATAATGTAAAATAATAAATAATTAAGAATTGAAAGTTAAGTAAAAAATAGGAGGCGCTATGGACGATAAACAATATAGAGAGGCATTTAACAACAATGTACCCGATGGCTATGATGCTGATACATATATCATCGTTTGCCCTGTATGTAGCAAGGAGTTTCAAGCATCACCTGGAGATGCAGTATGTCCAGAGTGTGGAGCTGAGCTGAGCTTTACAATCGAAGATAAGTAGATTTAGGGTTATCATCACAGATAGAAAATCACCTACAGTCAGGTTGCTGACTATAGGTGATTTTTATTATCTCACAGTAACATATATGGCCGCGGTCACCACTAACCTCTACCTTGAGAGATTTAAAATCGCTTACAAATTCCTTCAGGTACTTGTATCGCTTACCGCCCTTTTTACTGTAATATCTCACATCGAAATTCTTATAGATACGGTTTAGTTCATTTCCGATAAGACCGAGATCTGTAGGCTTACCTTTATCATTATTCTCCATAATAATCTGCTGAATCTTAGCCTCTATAGCCTTCTTGCTAGGAGTATTCGCGGTGTTTTCAGCAGAATCTTTACTGCGTTCCTGCTTTTTCTGCTTCTTATACTCAGCTTCGAGAGCTTCCTCTGCGAGGCGTTCTTCCTCTGCTTGTTTTGCGAGTAAGTCTATATAGATGAATTTATCGTAGGCATTTTCAAGGGCCTCTGTCGCCTTGTCCGATTCTCCCATGCCTAGCACCAGGCAGCCTGATTCACTCAGCCTTCTCGCTAGAGATGTAAAATCGCTATCAGAAGAGACTATGCAGAAGCCTTCAACATTATTACCGTAAAGTATATCCATCGCATCGATTATAAGAGCCGAGTCAGACGCATTCTTACCTCTTGTGTTGTTAACCTGCATCATAGGCTTTAACGAGTGCGTTCTGATCTCTTGCTCCCACCTAGTCTTAACGATGCGTTCCCAGTTGCCGTAAATTCTTTTATACGAACATATACCATACTTCTCGATCTCATCGATTATGTAACCCGCATACTGAGCTGAGATGTTTTCCGCATCTATTAGTAGTGCAATTCTCACTTCATCTGTCATCTTAATTTTCCTTATATTTATCAACTTCAGCAACAACAGCTTTCGAAATTCTCTCCAGTCTGCTCTCCGCTGCTGACTCTGCACCGTAGAAACCGAAGTAAATCTTGAACTTAGGTTCTGTTCCAGATGGTCTAAACGCAATCCAGTCGAGGCCATTAAGCTCATACAGAAGAACATTTGAATCAGGAAGATAATCTGTACAGTTCTTAACGTCTAGCACGCCGAGTTCAGTTCCAGGTTCTCCAAGCTTGCCACCTAGTGTTCTAAGATGGTCCATGAATTTTTCCCCAACACCAGTTCCTTCTACGCACACGCTCCCCTCTGCAGAGTAACCATAGAGCTTATGCAGGGACTCTAATTGTTCAATCAGTGTAACGCCATTTGCCTTGGAAAGAGTCGCAATTTCAGCGATAGCTACTGCAGCCATCACGCCGTCCTTGTCGCGTACAGCCTGATTCAGCATATATCCATTGCTTTCCTCAAACCCGAACAGGAATCTCTCTGTTCCATTATCAGATCTCTGCCTAATCTGCTCGGCAATGTTCTTTATACCCGTTAAAGTTTCATATAGTTTAACGCCATATCTAGCGCAGATAGCTCTTGCCAAGTGGGTCGATACGATTGAAGTTACCACATATCCATTTTCTGGAAGATTACCCAGCTTCTTTGCCTCAGAAAGAAGATACTCGAGGAGTATCGCACCTATCTGATTTCCTGTCAGTTTCTTATATTCGCCCTCATCATATACCGCTACGCCTAGCCTATCTGAGTCTGGATCTGTAACGATAATGATGTCAGCCATTGACATCTCAGCGTATTTCTTAGCCAAATCATACGTATCATCATACTCGGGATTTGGAACCCTTAAACTTGGAAAGTCACCATCTGGATTATCCTGCTCATTTACTGCAAATACCTTTTCGTATCCCAGTTCACGAAGCGCCCTTCTTACCGGCTCTCTTCCCGAGCCATTGAGCGGTGAATACACGATGCGAAGCGAAGCTCTCGATCTTCTGCTGACACTGCTGCTATTAAACGAGTCCATGATCATCGCATCGTAGCTATCGTCGATTTCCCTGCCAAAATATGTAATAGCTCCGTCATTTACAAGATCTTCGAAGGACTCCGCTGTTGAAAGTATCTCTATACCCTGAACAGCATCTCTGATGCGACTCTTAATCGCCTCGGTCTCTTCATCGATCATCTGCGCTCCATCGGACCTATATGACTTAAAGCCATTGTATTCCTTAGGGTTGTGCGATGCTGTAATCATTATTCCACCATCTGCTGCAAAATTCCTTATAGCATAAGATAGCATTGGTACCGGGCGCAGTCTGTCTGAAAATAGAACCTTTACGCCTGACTCACAGCTAGCCACGGCGGCAGCCTCTGCAAGCTCTCTTGAATTATTACGTGAATCGTACGAAATAACGATTTTTACTTCCTTGCCCTCATGCTTTTCTTTAAGCATCTCGCCCATAGCATATGCTGCAGTAGCAACTGTATAGATATTCATTCGAGCTGAACCTACTCCCATAGTCGCTCTCATGCCAGCCGTGCCAAAATCGAGCTCCTCACTGAAGCAGCTCTCTATTTCCTCTGGGCGGGATATCATATTCATCAGATACTGTCTCATATCTGAATCGATTCCCTTGGCATTGATCCATTCCGTATAATTTTTGATTGCCTTGTTCTCTTCCATATCAATTCTCTAATTCTAAACAACTATACGCCTATAACTTTTTAAATACGAGCATGTACGCAGCCTGCAATTGCAAGTTCCGCACACGCTCGAAATAATGACATTTATTTTATTCTACAGTTACACTCTTAGCGAGGTTACGAGGTCTGTCTATCTCGCATCCCTTTTCTTTGGCAACGTAGTATGCATATATCTGAAGCGGAATTACGCTTAGAAGTGGCGATACCTCATCCATGCACTCTGGAATGTAGAACGTCTCATTGGAATGCTCTTCGATAGCCATATTACCTTCCTTCGCGATGGAGATCACGTGAGCATTACGCGCCTTAACCTCCTGAATGTTGGAAACCATCTTATCAAACAGCTTAGACTGTGTTGCTAGTGCAACGACAATAGTAGTAGGCTCCATTAGCGCAATCGTTCCATGCTTAAGCTCTCCAGCTGCAATTGCAAAGGAGTTTATATATGAAATCTCTTTGAGCTTTAGCGAACCCTCGTAAGCAACGCTGGCATCCATTCCTCTACCGATAAAGAACACCTGCTCTCTATCGTAAAGCTTCTTCGCAAGCTTCTCGATATCACCTCTAAGCAAGAGAACCTTCTCTAATTTTTCAGGAATCTCAGATAGCTCACTGACAACCTCCCTGTAGTACTCCTCTGATATGGTTCCGCGTAGGTCGCCTAGATATAGAGCTAATAGGTAAAGTGACAGAAGCTGAGTTGTGTAAGCCTTTGTTGAAGCTACTGAAATCTCAGGTCCAGCCCATGTATAAAATACATCGTCAGATTCACGAGCAACTGTGCTCCCTACTACATTGACAATGGATAATACCCTCGCTCCTTTTCTCTTGGCCTCACGGAGTGCTTTCAAGGGTATCTGCAGTCTCTCCAGACTGGCTGATTGCAATGAAAAGTGTCTTTTCGTCTACGAAAGGATCTCTATATCTGAATTCAGAAGCTACATCAACCTCTACAGGCATTTTTACGAACTTTTCAAAGATATTTCTACCAACTAGTCCAGCATGGTATGCCGTCCCGCATGCTACGATGCAGATCTTGTTGAATTTAGCAAAATCCTCCTTAGTAAGCGTCATATCATAAAGCGACACTCTTCCATCATCGCTTAGATTGCGGTCAAGGGTCTCCTCTATAGCCTTAGGCTGGTCAAATATCTCCTTGAGCATGAAGTGCTCGTACTTGCCTTTTTCAGCGACGCTTTCATCCCAGCTGATGTGCATAGTCTCACGCTTAATTTCCTTGCCAGACTCATCGTAGATTGTAACACCATCTGGAGTAAGTATTACTGTGTCACCAGTCTCCAAAAGATAAACATCCTTTGTATACTTAAGAAGTGCCGAAAAATCTGAAGCTACGAAGTTACAGCCGTTACCTTTGCCGACAATTAGTGGAGCATTTTTTCTGTATGCTACAAATTTTTCTGGCTGATCTTCCGCGATCGCAGCGAGCGCAAAAGTTCCTGTCATCTCGTGAGTTACCTTGTCCATAGTAGCCTTTAGGTCACCGAGCTCGTTGTAGTATTTGCCGAATAGAACAGCAGCAACCTCGGAATCCGTATCACTCTTAAAAGTGAATCCTTCTTTCTCGAGTTGCTCTCTGATTTCCACATAATTCTCAACTGTTCCATTATGAACAAGTGCAATTCTGTTGTCATTGCTCATATGAGGATGTGAGTTTACATCAGATGGCGCACCGTGAGTTGCCCATCTCGTGTGTCCAATACCCACATGACCGCCTAGATTCTCTTTCCAATTAGCTTCTCTAGATTTACGATTTCACCAACATGCTTTCTCAGCTTGATTTTGCCATCATTTACAACAGCGATACCTGCTGAGTCATAACCTCTGTACTCTAACTTCTTAAGTCCTTCGATAATGATGCCCTGAGGAGCTTCATTACCTACATAACCTACGATTCCGCACATATTGTTTCCTCCAAATATATTATTTCAAATAGCCCATCCACAGTTCCCCGTAGTTGCTATAACGATTCGCTCTCTATTATTTTAACAAAACTAAAATTCCCGCTATGTGTTGCCATGGCGGTTTGTTTTGCCATATAGCTTATTTACTAATCACTTGCCAAATTTATCAGATATAAGTGCTGCCACCTGCTTCGCATATCCCTGAATTTCATCGATGTCCTCACCTTCTAGCATGACTCTGATCAGTGGCTCGGTTCCGGAAGGCCTGATTAGAACTCTACCTGTGCCCTCCATTTTCGCTTCGATATCAGCGATGAACTTCTTAACTTCCTCATCCTCTAGAGCCGTCGCCTTGAAAGCATTGTCCACCCTAGCATTTACTAGCGCTTGTGGATAAATCTGTATCTCGTCTCTGAGCTCACTGAGCTTTTTTCCAGAATCAAGATAAGCTTTCATGAACTGAAGCGACGATAGTACGCCATCACCAGTCGTCGTATAGTTCAAGAATATCATGTGCCCAGACTGCTCTCCACCTAGCACAGAGCCTGTCTCTCTCATGGACTCTAGAACATATCTATCACCGACTTTGGTCACATCGACACCGATTCCATACTCCTTTAGGTGTTTATGAAGTCCGATATTACTCATAACAGTAGCTGTGATTTTTATCTGTTGCAAGAAGCCCTCTAGACTTTAGATATTTTTCCGCATATGCAGAGCACTCTATCTCCGTCTATTATTCGACCCTGTTCATCCACAACGATGAGCCTATCCGCATCTCCATCGTATGCAAATCCTACATCCGCACCGAGTTCTACAACTTTCTGCTGTAGATTCTCAGGATGTGTGGATCCGCAGTCATCATTAATGTTTATTCCGTCTGGACTATCACTGAGCACTGTAACTTCTGCCCCAAGTGCCTCATATACGACATGAGCAGTCTCGAATGCTGCACCATTAGCAGTATCAAGAACTACTTTTATGCCATCGAGCCTCTTGTCTATCGTCGAAAGCAGAAAGTCAGTGTACTGCTTGATCGCACTTGCATCGTCCTCACGGCAGGTTCCGAGCTTTGCCCCAACGAATTCATCGGTGCTGATTTCCTTCTCGCCCAGTATAATTGCCTCAATCTCCTGTTCAACGCTATCATCAAGCTTGTATCCATCACCATTAAACAGTTTAATGCCATTGTATTCAAATGGGTTATGTGATGCAGAGATAACGACACCTGCATCTGCGTCATACTTCCTTACTAGGTAAGCAACTGCTGGTGTGGGAACAACTCCCAGCTTTATGACATCTCCGCCAACAGAAAGCACTCCAGCCGTCAGAGCATTTTCCAGCATATCCCCAGAAATCCTCGTGTCACGTCCGATTACCATAACCGGCTTTTTGTTATTCTCTCCGAGCACAAACGCTGCTGCTCTGCCGATGTCGAATGCAAGCGAAGCTGTAAGTTCTGTGTTAGCCACTCCTCTTACACCATCTGTTCCAAACAATCTGCCCATTAGCTTCTCCTTAATTCCTTCTCATATATATCCTGCAAAGTATAAATTCCATCTGTAATCTTTTCGTCTAGCATAAACAGTCAATGCCAAAGCGCAAGTTTAAGACACCCCGTCACTGAACCGTAATCGTAATCTGCGCACTTTCAAGCGCCGCTGTAAGTCCAGAATTATTAGTTAGATACGCTGTAACAGTATGCTGACCTGCCCCTAGACCACTTGCATCTGCGCTGATTACGAATGAACTAGCTGTGATGCTCGCTATCTTGTCCTTATTGCCCGTTACGACGACGTTAACGCCACTATTTGCCTCCGCTGTATGACCACTAGCAACATTATTTATTTTGATTGAGCTAGCCGGAATATTCACGGTCTTCGATCCGCTCGTGCTCACCTTGACCTTGAGCTTTACGTGCCTTGATTCATTTGCTATGCTCACACCTTCTGGTAGGTCGTAATCGATATCCATATCTTCTGTCTCAGAGACAGTACTGATATCCATGTCTTTGGATGTAATTTCTGTTACATTCTTGATATCCTTGCTTCTACCCTTGATAACTATAGTGTTCGGTGCGGAATACGTCCTTGAAACAGCTGCCATCCTGTGTATTAGTAACCTTTACCTTGAGCTTAACAGTCTTGGTCTCACCCTTGTATGCCGTTACAGATACTCTGTCAGGATCAGTAGTCAGATAGTCTATCTTGTGACCACTTCCATCCACAGGGGTTGCGACCGCACTGAATTCTTTTTGCTTTATCAGTGACTTTGTCAGCGTCGAGTTCGAGCTTGACCGAGTCTACATTCTTAACAAGACTCTCAGCTCCTTGTACCTCTACTTCTTTGCTACTCTGCTTCTTGACTACAGGCTCACCAGATTGACCGTCCTTATATGTCGTATATGTGCTTACCTTCTTGACCTCTAGGTCTTCAACTGTAACCGAAACGTTGCTTTCACTCTGCGATTTGACTGATATAGCACCAGGCACGCTCACTTGCACAGCCATCGAGTTCTCGCCCTTGCCCGCATTCGAGGCATTGACGGTTGCGACGATGTCGGATTTCTTCAGCTCATTTATCGCCGAGCGCCTTCCAACAAGGGTAACGGAGATTTTCTCTGTATCAAGCTTGCTTACCGCTAAATCATTCTTGGCAAGCGTCTTAGAGTTTGCGACCGTCACAGGGATATTCGTATACGTACGGCTGATTGTTGGATTTATGCTATATACTACGTAAAGCCAGGAGGCAAATGCGATTGCAACCGAAAGCGCTAGATTGAGCTTATTAATCTTCTTGCTGCTTGTTTCATTACTTTGCATCGTGCTTTCCCCCCTTTCGGCGTACTAGCTTCGCAACCCTACCATACATACCTCTTTCAGATGGCAGGTACATATTGAGAAGCATCTTCTCAATCGTCTTGAGGTCCACAAATCTGCGGATCTTTCCATCTTCAGCAATTGATACCACTCCGGTCTCTTCAGAAACTATTATTATTAGAGCATCGCACACCTCACTGAGGCCTACACCTGCTCTGTGCCTAGTTCCTAGATTTCTACCGATGTTCTTCTTCTCTGTCAAAGGGAATACGCATGAAGCCGCATGGATTCTAGCACCACGTATAATCACTCCACCGTCATGAAGTGGCGAACCTTCGTAAAATAGATTTCCAAGAAGCCTGATGGAAATCTCAGCGTCTACCACAACTCCAGTTTCGATTATATCGTTAAGCATCGTCTCTCGCTCAATTGCGATTAATGCTCCTGTCCTTGTAGCTGAAAAATCATCGATTGCACTCACGAGAGAATCTACTGTTTCAACAGCCTTATTCTTATCGATGTTACGGAACGAGTTCGTGTTCATGAGATTCTTACGCCCCACCTGTTCGAGCGCCCTACGGAGCTCTGGCTGAAATAACACGACAACTGCGAAGAGCCCCATGGTGAATAGGCTCTTGAGTAGCCAATTTAGCAGATACAGGTTGAATATGTCCGATACAAAAAATGCAACTATGATAATTACCAGCCCTCGTATGAGCTGCATCGCCCTGGTTTCTCTAATAAAACCGATCATCTTATAAACAATATAAGACACGATTGCTATATCCAGCGCGTCTTCCGGTCTGAAGTTAGACATTATACTTTGAATCGAACTTAGCATATCGGCATCCCGTCCCTCTTAAAATCGTCCATTTTACATGGCATAAGTTATATTATTATACTATTTTGAGAGGTTTTTATCAATAAGAGCGAAGGTGTGGTTTTGGTGTAATTCAAACGAAAAAAGGAGTCAATCACCATTGTGACGATTGACTTTTTTCTGTTAACTATTTAAATAAATTTATTTAATCTTTACTAATTAATTTTAATCGTAAATCTTATGCTTTTTTCACGTCGTTCTAGCTTGTGCTCAATCCCATAACTTAGCAGAATATTTCTTACTATATACAGACCTAGTCCATTGCTATTATCCTTTCCTACGTCAAAGTTCACTTCAAATAGTCTTTCGCAATCGAGATTTTCTGCGTCATCGTAAGTATTATCTATATACATCCAACCGTTATCTGAACCGATATCTATGATACCTCCTGTATCCGAATACTTTACAGCATTACCAACTACATTGGATAATATCACCTTAAGAGCACTCTTACCTATGTAAATTTTTTCATCACCGAGACGGTTGTTGATTGAGATACTTCGTTGCGCAGCCATAAGTTCATACTTATCTAGAATCTCCTGCAAAATCTCATTTATAACCATTTCTTCCTCTTCATCACTAAGGTGATCAAGCAAAGAAACAGAGAGAATCTGCGATATATTCTGTGCTAACCCATTGACTATCTCAATGCAGTTGTCAATATAGCTATCACGATCCTTATACTTGCCAATGCTATATTTCATATTTTCAAGAATAATTTTGAGGCTAGCTAATGGAGTTTTTAGTTCGTGAGAAGCACCTCTAAAGAAGTCAAACTTTAGCTTCTCAAGCTTTATAATCTCTTCATTCTTGACCTCAAGATCATCTATCAGTTCAAGCAAAGTTACATACAAATCATTAATTTGCGCTTTGAGCTGTCCTATCTCATCTGATGATTCGACAGGCAAAAGAGCGTTTCTATCAAGCTCCATCATTCGAGTTGTAACTTCTTTATTTCTTGAACATTTCTTGTCAAAAGTCTTGCATATATCAGTGATACTAAAACTGATATCGCTAGTGAAACTGCTAAAGATATAGGAAGAAACTTTATTATTAATCCCTTGGCCTCTTGTCGCATATCAGCAGTTGAAACAAAATTCACTGACAATTTACTGCCATTAGCTAGCTTAATATTGCGAGTCTCTATAATTAAAGAATTGTTATCGCTCGACTTGTCAATGCTATTTTCAGCATTCTCACCGATTTTTACCTCTCCTGAGTCACTGTTTGAATCAATGAAAGCTTTAATTTCACTGCTTCTCGAATAGAAGGTCAAATACTGCTCAACAAACTGTTCATCCTTTCCCTGCAAAGCTGCAGAAACTTCATTAGCCCTAATATTTATTTTACTCTTTCTATTCTCAAGGTACACTTTAGGGAACATAAGAAATACTATGAGATGGACAACTATAATCAAAATTCCAAGTATGGCGAACGTTTGGACAAATAATTTGGGGAATATCTTCAAGTTTCTCATTTTCTCTCCAGTTTATATCCTACATTTCTAATAGTCGCTATACAATCGAGTCCAAGCTTCTTACGAAGCTCCTTGATATACACATCTATTACGCGATCGAATGGCGGTTCCTCTGTCGCTTTCCAGACATTATCTATTATCTGCTCTCTTGTCAGCGCTCGCCCTTCATTTTCAACCAAATATTTTAGTATATCAACCTCTTTAGCATTTATATCTACTGGCTCATTATCTAGCGTAGCCGTATAACTGTCAAAATCAACATCAACATTGCCATAACAAAATTTGTCATGCATACCATAATGACGCTCAATTAACGAATCTACACGAGCACGTAATACCGGTAATGAAAAAGGCTTCTCCAAATACCCATCCGCCAAGCTCGTATATGCATCAATTTTATACTCTTCATCGCTAAATGCCGTAAGCATAAGAACAGGTAATTTGCTTCGTTTCTAATCTCCTTTAGAACTTCTAAACCATTAATATATGGCATCTGAATGTCGAGAATTACAAGGCTTATATCTTGTTCATCAAATTTTGCGAGAGCCTCTCGTCCATCAGATGCTTCAATCGTATTATAACCAAACTCAGAGAGGAAGTCTGCGACTCCCTCCCTGATGTTCTTATCGTCTTCAACTATAAGAATCTTCATTGACCCTCCAGTATTTATTTCACATCTATCAGCAACTCCTTAGGTCTCTTGCGAAGGATGCGATATGTGGATATGATTAGCGAAATTGCCAGTATCACCGTCATAAAGAGCACTACATAAATGAATGCTCTCGTATTTATGATAACATCTAAACTTGTCAGAGTCTTGTTAAATCCGTCAACTTCTGCTCCACCTCCGAGTCCCGATGAAGCGGATTCCTTGGCTATACCATCAGCAATCCCCCCCGTTACACTGCGGAGAACCTTATTACCAATAACCTTGCCGAGTGCTCCAGCTGCAAAGAAGGATATAATATAAGCTGGAATAGCGACAAATATAAGTTCCGCTGCAAACTGTATCGCAATTTCTTTTTTGGTTCTGCCGATTGAAAGAAGAACGGCTACCTCTTTCTTCCTTGAGTTCATCCAGAGGAACAACAATAATGAAACCACTATCCCTGCAAATATAATTCCGCCAACAAATAATTTGTTTGCAGATGAGTATATTCCCCGAAATCGACTGTTGTAGTGCCGGATAGTTCGAAGTGCTCTTAACTAAAGAATATTTATTCCAATCGACATCAAGTCCCTTGATATTCTTAATGACCTTATCGAGGTTTTTATCTCCTTTTACAAAGAAGGTTGCGTCTTGGTACACCGCCGATTGCTCTGTGTTTCCGTACAGCTTTGCGGCCGTGTCTATATCACTGATTATATTGTTCTCATACAGTTCAACAGCTGCACTTGCACCACCTTTATTGTGACCATCAAAAATTCCTTTTATTTCAACTTCTATGGTTTCGTCAGCCTGTTTCTCGTTATCGGCATCATATTTATTAGACTTAATCTTAATTTTATCACCGACCTTGAGATTATTCTTTTCAGCTAAATCTTTATGAATCAGCACCTTGTTCTTATCAGTCTTCTCCAGATGTTTCCATCTACGAGTCTAAAGGCGCCCGATACAAACTTCGTCTCTTTGGATGAGTCATTAACTCCAGTCACCATTACCGTGCTCTTAAACTTTTCTATTCGCTCCTCATCCTCATTGCGATTTGTCGCTTCAGTTCTAATTATGTCATAGCCTACAAGATCAGCCACTGCCCCTATGCGCTTAACATAGTCTTTTACATGTCCGGATTTAACGATCTTATTTATATCTTCATTGCGGATATTTCCGCCACCTCTAGGGGTACCCTCATTAACTTGGCGGTTTATTTCCATAGTGAAACTATTAGTTATGTTTCCAAAAGTCTTAGCTGCTGCTCTATTAGTGGCATCCTTGATTGATAGACCAATCATACTGAGAGTTGCCATCGCTGTGATAACAAGCAGTATAATTAGAGATTTCAGTCTCTTTCTAGTGACATATGCTAATGCATTTTTAATCATCGTCAACCTCCTAGCTCTGCCTTCTCGTCTCTTTGAGCTTCTTACCACTTAGCTCCATCACTACATCTGCCGCATTTGCAACCTCTTTACTGTGTGTAACAACTATTACACACTTATTCCGTTCTTGAGCCAAAGTCTTGAGAATACCTATAATTTCACTTGCGGTAGAATCATCAAGGTTTCCAGTCGGCTCATCCGCAAGAATCACGGGAGCCGCAGACGCAAGAGCCCTTGCTATCGCAACTCTTTGCTGTTGACCTCCAGATAGTTTCATAACATTTCTATTAATCTCACTGCTATTTAATCCTAACTTCAGTAGTAGCTCATCAGAAGCAGTTCTGTTTACGAGCCGAACATTCTCAAGAGGAGTTAGATAGTCTATTAAGTTATAATTGGAACACAAGAGAGATGTTATCCCTACGATGGTTGCTATAGCCATGCAATGCTATGCTCTTACCATTGAAACAAATCTCTCCCGAGCTAGGCCTATCAAGTCCTGCCAAAAGGGATAAGAAAGTTGACTTTCCCGCACCTGATTTACCGGTTATAGCGTAGAATTTGCCAGCTTCAAAGCTGCAATTAATCGATGACAACACCTTGTCTCTTGAGCCAATATAGCTGTATGATGCATTTTTAATTTCAATTATCTTCATGCTTTCTCCTAACTGATTTTAGATAGTATTTCCTTTGGACTACGTATTAGAATTGCTCCAGATGTTATAGCAACCGAAACGATTATTATTACTATGAGCAATGCATAACTCATCGCAAATGTCATGAGCTCGCTACTGATGCCCCCTTCACTTAACCCTCGCGCCAAAGCACCCGTTTCACTACTTCCTACAAATCCGCCTACAATGAACGATAGAGCGACCTTTCCGATTATATAAGAAGCTATCATAGCCGGTATTGATACAAATATTAGTTCCAGAATAAACTGTCCAACTATCGCTGCCTTACTTACACCAATAGACAAAAGAATCCCAATCTCATAAATTCTCTCCCTTAACCACAGCACTAATATAAGCGAAAGTACAATTGCACCGCCTCCTAGAATTGCCATTGTCATGACTCTCATGATTTTTCTTATACCGGTAAGAGATTTTGCGGCCTCTTGAAAAGCTCCATTATTTTTAGTCGCTTCAAAGCTCGACCAATCAACGTCAAGGTTCTTTATTTTTTTCTCTACAGTTTCCAGCTTTTCAGGACTGCTTGCTGTAACAGTTACCTTGTTAACCACTCGATTACCACCTTCATACCCTAATCCTTTTTGGCTGGATTCATAATCAGCGAACATCGTGTTCTCACTTAGATCTGACGGTAAACCTGTATGCTGTTCCTGCATCTTCCCTGAGAAAATCCCGACGATTTCGAGGGTTTGCGTTTCTCCATTTGATGAAGTGCTCCCATCGGTTTTTAGAAATTTAGTTTTACTTTATCATGCAATTTAAGTTTGTTTCGATCTGCAAACTCTTTATGAACTAGGACTTTTCCCCTGTCTTTAGATGAGATATGTCTACCTTTTTCCAGGGTAAACACACCACTGCTGAATAGCAATTCTCGCTTTGTGTTTCCAGTCGTCCTCACAGAAGCTGCGTTACTTAAATCTCCTGATACGTCATCTCGTCTTACAGTCTGTTTCCCTGATACAACATTGCTCCCTTCAAGGCTAGCTACACCTTCGTACGCCGGCACAATATTACTAATCTCCTTGATTCGCTTCAATTCATCAAATTTGTTTAGTTCAAAAGTGCTTTGCTCAGCCTTTCGGACTATTGATAGCGATGAATTAGAGGCCTTATATAATGTTCGCTCCATACTATCGCTAGATACAATTATATTTAAACACACATGTATGCATGCGAGAACCACAGTCAAAATCACGAAGATTATTAGTGCCCTGTACCTACGCCTGGTGACATAGGCTATTGCATTTTTTATCACTTTACATTCATCCTTCTTCTAGATTTCCTCATTGAGTATTTGCCCTAACAAGTCAAATATTACTGAAGATATATGAAATATTCATGAAATGGATTGATATTTTTATTTCCATTACAAATTCAATACGAACCAAATACATTTATGATTTAACCGCAGCGAATTATCAAACCACAGAACTTTTAGGTATAAGAATAAATACGAAAAAGGCAAATGCAAAAATCTGCATTTGCCTTAAATTTACATGTCTTCAGTTTACCAAAATCTATAAGCTACGCCCTGCGCTTAAGCTTCAGTGTAGCACCTAGAGCGACGATTGTTCCAGCAAGCATACCTGCATAGAATGGAATGTTCTCTGCATCGCCTGTCTTAGGTCCTTTCTTGTGAACCTTAACTACCTTCTTAACTGTTGGCACCTTATAAACTGGGTATACGTTTGTCACGCTCTTGGTGAGAGATGTGTTCACATCGAAAACCTCGCCTGTATCTGCATTTACCCAGTGTGAGAACATCTTTCCTGCTGGCGCAGTTGGCGCTTCAGGCATAGTTGCCCCAACCAGTTTGAGATTGTTGCCACGGATAGTTGTCAAAGTCTTGATGAGCTTAGCAGCATCATTGTTATCGAACGCTTCCTTTGTCTCCCAGAACTTCACATTTACTGCAGGAGCCCATACGTAAGCCGTTCCACCATGATTTGCACCCACGCTATATGTGTATGCAGGATGTGCTGCGTTGTCTGGATCTGCCGCAATGTTTATAGTCTTATTAGATAGCCCCCTGATATCAAAACGCGTGAGCGCCTCGCCAGCTGTATTTACAGGCTGTGTAGCTACCTGGCTTCCTCCAGCTGTTGCTGTAAGAGCCCCATCTACAACATGATCACTGTAGTCTTCGAGCACCGATCCACCCATGATAATTGATCCGTTTGTTCCTCCCGTAAATACAGGTGTTGACCCATTATCCTCTGTTGTTCCGTTAAGCGTTACATGTGGCTTACCTTTAGTTACGAGAACACTTCCGTCTAGCGCATACTTATAGCCCTCGACTTTGAGAACGCTTGTGTCATTTAACGTAACCTTCGCTCTTCGAATACCGCTATTTGCAAGTCCGCCATTAGCCTTGATGAGCAGTTTTCCGCCGTTCTCTATATTAACTGTATCAGCTGCGTTATTTCCTGCGTTAAGACCTCTACCTGCAGTTGTTGTATTGATTTCGAAAGTAGCTCCATCGATATTGAGGTGTCCAGAGGTTGGAATTACCATTCCGTATCCTCTAGCTGTTGCTCTTGTCTCGTTGATTGTAACCTTTGTGTTTGCGCCGCTTACATTCATCTTGCCGTTCATGTATAGGTCACCAAAGGTTCCATTTCCGTTGTTTTCAATTGTCATCTGTGCGCCATCCAACACGTTGAAGGTAGCTCCGTCAACTTCGATTCCACCTTCGTTTCCTGTATTTGCACAGTTCTTAACGACAAATGTTCCACCCTTAATGTTAGTAGTGTTTCCACCTAATAGAGCATAGAATCCGAATCCTGGAGCGCCATCGATAGTAAAGTTTGTGTGGTCAAAATTGAACTTTACAGATGGATCGTTAGACCAGATACCGTAAGTATTTGGATTCTTGAGAAGGAAAGAGCCTGCTCCAGTAAACGTTGTATTGGAGTTAGCATATCCTCTAAAATCTCCACCAGTTAGCGTTACGTTTGCACCTGCATCCGCCTTGATTGTTACAGTTCTCCTGATATTAATCGGTGCAGTCATATTGTAATTGTACGTTCCTGCTGGAAATTCAACTACATCATACTTATTACCTGCGCATCTGTGGTTGTACCGTCGATGATAGCCGTTAGCTGAGCTGCAGTCTCACTTCCTGTTGCAGTGTACTTCGAAGCAGCATATGCCATGTTAGGTGGCATCATCATCATTAATGATAACAAGAATGCTAAGACAAGTGCTGCACTCCTGCCATAACGAATTGAAGCTTTCATAAGTCCTCCTAGCTTTTAAGATAGCTTAAAATTGTATAAAATTTAATACAAGAATTATACTACTTTATCCGTCAAATTACATTAAAAAAAAGACAAAGAACTTGTTTTTTCTTTGTCTTTTTGGGCAATTGCATATTTGTTTTATGCTCCTATGAGCATGTCTCATCATACACCTTGGAAACGAGTTCCTCAAGGCTCGGTGCCACGTACACCACTTCGTCAGGATCGTGAATATAGCAAATTATCTGCCCTACTTTCCCATCGTCTCCAGGATTCATATCTAGCATCAGATAGCAGCTGTCACAGTACTCCGCGAACGGGAACCATCTCTTGTTGAACAGATACGGCTTAATTCTGCCATCACTAAGGCGCTCAATATCTTGAGCTGAGAAGAAATCGGGATAGTCAGCAAGAAGCGCATCCTTGTTTTGAAAATACCCCTTGCTACTCGTTATCCGCTCAAGGCTCATTAGGCAAAACGTCATATCGCGCTCACTATTGCGCATGGTAACGCGCACATATAGCCACTGCCATTCTTGTATCTGTACAGCTCTTTAAAAGACTCTGGTAGCTCAACTTCAAAAGCCTCTTCAAATGACTTGAGTTCTTCTTCCGTTGCGCCAATCACAGCCTCATAGTCATCGATATATCCTTCTTCAATCGGATCATCCAAATCCCATTCTTCGAAGTTCTCACATATGTACTTTACGATTTCCTTGGACTTATCAACTATATTCATCCTTATAGTTCTCCTTATAGTTCTCCTTCCAGAACCCTCTGCAGATGCCCTGCCATATCATCTATAAAATCCTTGCATCCACATAGATCCTTCAGTTCCTCGTGTTCAACATCGTAAACGGCAACCTTCTTAGTCTTAGGATTCCAGACTACGTATATATCGCTATAATCTCCAGTTGCCCTAGATATCCTAAGCACTTTGCGCCGACCAACCTTCATAGGAATCGTTTCGGTAAGCTCAAAAAAATCGATGTAACCGAAATCACAATTTGGAAGTTCAAAGTGCAGATCATCACTTTGCAGTAAATCAATCATCGCCTTAGGAAGCTTGTACGCTTTCAGTTCGTCCAACTTGTTGTGAAGACTATGAAACTCAGTTGGTTCCAGCCCCTTAAAGTACTCCACCATCTCGTCATCACCCTTCTCAAGAGCGATGCTGTACGGTCTCATACCATCTTTTTCTGTAATAGTCACATCCGCACCGTGTTCCACGAGGTATTTACACATCTCAAGATCAACGTATCTCGCTGCTACACAGAGTGGTGTCGGCTTAAACGGATAAATAGAATCAGCCTCGTTATAGTTTATATCGACGCCTTTTTTTATAAAGAAATCAACAACATCGTAATTTCTCTTATCTAGGCAATTTCTAAAGCTGATCCGCCATGCTTCTTAACTGTATGACCGAGTTCATCGATCAGAGTTAGGTTATCTAGCCTCTCTCCGAAGATAGCTTGTTCAAACGCTTCAGTCTCTACCGAGTTAACAGCATTGACATCAGCACCTTGAGAGACCAAATATCTGATGGTTTCCTCATCAGAGTATCTAACTGCAGTAAGAAAACTTGGATTATCCTCATCGTTTAGATTTGCTCCGTGTTCAGCCAACCACTCGATAGATTTTGATTTGTTCATCATAATAGCTAGGTTAAGTGGCAAAAGCCTCGTGTACTTGCTAAGCACTATCTCTTCATTAATATCCCATCCCTTAGATAGCTGTTCTTCTAAGGCATTTACATCACCTTTTACTATGTCACTTACGATCTCTGGTACGGATTCAAATTTCCCGATGTCTTTAATCTCTATCATCATATGCTCCTACATCTTGCCTTATAGTATGCGATTTTCTTGCAATTACTACTTATAGTAACCTGTATAAATAAATTATACAGAACAGCGCTCAAAAACAAAACGAGAAAGCCAAGATTTTTCAATTCCTGAGTAAATCTCGATTTTCTCGTCTAGCATATTTATAACTTATTACTTTAGGCTTTATTAAATTTTTATAATCGCATATCGCTATACGGACAGCTACCTTAACTAGTTAGCCTTGCGCTTTGAAACGACTGCCAATATTGCCGAAGCCACTCCGAGCACTAGTAAGTATCCACCGATATCATTGCTATCACCAGTCTTTGGTCCAACCCTATGAACCTTATGCTTACTTACGGTATTAGCTGCAGGAGCACTGTTTCTGCTAGAATTTCCTGAGGCAGGTGTAATAGTAGCTGTAGAAGTGCTATCTGCTTAAATGTCCACTGCCCATATACTACAGTGTTCTGAGTTACATTTACTGTAGTGACCTTTGTAGTGCTTATATTGTTCCTGTCTGTCGACCATCCGGAAAATTCCCATGTACCGTTAACGCCATTCTTTTGTCCAGAAACGCTATTTGGTGCAGCCGCAAGTGTAACTGTCTCGCCGTACCCTACACCAGTTACAGTGCTTGGAACTGCATATCCATTTGGGGTGTCTCCAATAACATTGTACTCAACGCTATATGCATTAACATTAATTAACATTGGAATCGTGATATTTAATTTTGAAACGCCTTCTGTAAAATTAATATCGAATAGCTGATCTATTCCCTCTACCGTAGGTGTTCCAGCTATATTGACATCTGTCTTCTCAGCCGTAGCATCGTAGTTTGCAGCGCTTGCTGCAAGACCACTTGGAAGTGCACCAACGATACTAACTGTGTCATAATGCATCTTGGCAGTTACTCTTGCACTATACGAGCTTGGGTAATAGGTATAAGAAAAATCAGGGAACGAAAGGAGTTCAGCATATGCCTTGCCCTTTACTGCGTCTGAAAGGCGGTTGCTCTTCAGTTTTACTCCAACTACGGATGAAGTCTGACCATAGAAACTCGATGAGCTAGCGGTATGGCCGAAATACGTATCAGCGATGTAAGTCTTACCACTGCCTTTGTTTACAGCAGTGCTGTCTGTGAACGAACTGTTCGATATATTAGACACTCCATAAGTAGTGAGACCATTGTTGAACTTTACGTTGTCAAAAGTGATATTTGCTCCAGCTTCTACCTCAACAGGTCCGTTAAATGTCTGATTTGAAACAGTCTCTGTTCCGCTGTATATAGTCTTAGTAAGTTTCTTATCATAGAGCTTTGCTATAATTGCAGGATTCATAACTGCATTTTGACCCGTGTATAGAACTGCTCCATTGGCCTTGAATGTGTATACATATCCACCAGACTGATAAACTCTAGATACCTCTACTGGGTAATAGTTAGAACCATCAGCCGAATACCATATCGGTGTAAGCGTTGTGCCATTAGTTCCTAGAACCTTCTCATATACTGCACTCCACTTATTTCCGTCAGTATACCCATATGCACTGCTTCCAGATTTTACAGACATATCATAAGACTTGTACACATCCTGTGTTTTGCTTGCTGCTGAAACTATGCTGATGCTTCCAAGAACCATGCTGAGCACAAGAATTGCTACGAGCAATATACTTCTCTTCTTGATATACTCCATCTATTTTTTTCCTTTCCTACTATACGTAAGCTGTAGCTGAGAAATATTCCCATCTCCCCTTTGCTTACTTAACATAAAAACACACGCTAGTTAGTTCACATTAACTAACTGACGTGTGTCATTTTATCATCATAATATTATCGGTTCAATAGTAGTAATGGTATTTATTATCCATTACATGGTTTTTTATGTATACAAGCTTTATTTCTCTTGCACTTCTTTACCAGTCATATGCTCAATCTCAATCTCGTACATCTGCACAGCATGGCCAGTTGCTTTTATCTCGCGGTGCACGAGTTCCTCGCTTGGATAGTATTTTAGAGCGAAGTTTTTCAGCACCTCAAACATCTCTTCTCTATCTTCAATTGGATGGCACTTTCCGAACACAACCGCACTCTGTACAAACGGTGCCCACGCCTCTTCCCTGATCTGCTCATTTCCATATACGGTAAAGCATACCCTGTCACATCTCTCCATACACTCTACCTTATATCCTCCACGCAGGCTATGGAAGTAGATACGACCTTTGTGTTCATCGTACAGATAGTTGACGGGGATCGCATACGGATAATCATCGTCGCCATTCACTGCTAAACTCCCCTTGGGGCTTCTTTTAGCAGCTTCTTTGCAGCCTCTTCTGAAATAGCTTTTTTCTCATTTCTAAGGTTTCTGAACATTTTTTTACCTCTCTTCTATGTAGAATTCTCTGCAGAATTCGCCCTTTGTTATAACATTGATATAGTAATTGATTTATCTAGCAGATACAGATATGCTTCCTTAACACTTAGTCCCGTACCTTCCTCGAGAGCACGCTTGTAGAGACTTATCTGCTCCCGATACTCTTCCTTTATGCGCTCAATGTCAGCTTCTCTATCCTTGTAGCTAAGTCTGTTACTCTTGTAGTCAACCAGAACCAGTCCATCTCCATCACTAAAGTAGCAATCGATGATACCCTGAACCAGTACACTTTTACCCCTTCGTTCTACCCTTAATGTAAAAGGTTTTTCCTTAGATAGCAAGCCCTCTCTAGCTGCTGCACAAGCCCGCGTTCCTATTTCAGTCTCAAAGAACGCATATACCTTTCCAAGATCCAAAGCTTTAAACACTGGTTCGGAGATAGCACCATTCCCCTTAAGCGTCTCAGCTCTTTCGGCTATATAAGACTTATCGCACTCACCAGCTTCGTTTACTGCCTTCTTGAAATCCACAAACTCCATAATTCTGTGATAAGCAGTTCCAATGCTCGCTGCATCGGCGCTAGCTAGCCTCTCAATTCTTGTATTTCTATCTTCTATTTTGCCCTTATAAGACTCCCTATCCTTGGCTTCCTTATTAAGCTCACTAACGGAGTACTTCGCCTTGGTATTAAGATCATCCTTATATGCATACTCATAGTCGAGACGCCTCTTAACCTCTTCATATTCTTCACTTAGCTCGGTATCCATCGGAATCTTATCAGTGGTCAAGAAATTATTTGCCCCTCGTGGAAGCGACGGCATCTTAACTTCATGCATATCAGTAGAGGTATACTCGTTATATTGCCCAGAGTCACAAGCTTTCCCATGATCTTAAAATAACTAGTTCTAGAGCGAATATCATCAAGCACAAACTCATCTGTCTTCTCACAGCCGACAAGATATAGCTTTTCCCTAGCACGTGTCATCGCAACGTACAAGACTCTAAGTTGCTCCTGATACTCATCCTCACGAATCTTGGCTGTTATCTTCTTCTGCATCAGCGTTCTACGCCAGTAATGCTCGTCTGGGTTGACGTACGCCAAGGCGATTCCAAGCTCGTTGTCGAATTGGAAGCCTTTGATGCCAGACGAATAATTGAGCTGATTGCCCATGCCTGCTACGATTACGAACGGAAACTCGAGTCCCTTACTCTTATGGATGGTCATTATCCTGACAACATCATCTTCCTCGCTGACCATTGATGGCTGTCCCATCTCTACGTTCTTGGTCCTTAATACCTCAAGATAGCTTATGTAGCTGCTGAGTGAGGCAATACTCGACATCCTAAAAGCTCCAGCCCTCTCGACAAGCGCTCTTAGGTTAGCCTGCCTCTGCCTGCCGCCATACATAGCACCTGCGTACATGTAATAATTGGAATCTTCTAGTAGGTACCAAATGTAATCATCGAGCTGCATCATCTTGCTGTGCACACGCCATTTCTCGATGGTCGCGAGTGCCTCATTTACACGGGACTTTAAACTATCGTCACTGCCATTTGCACTGTATAAAAGCAATGCATCGCAGTATGACTGCCTCTGGTACTGCACATCCCCTTCTCTTTCCTTCGCTTCCGCAATCTGATTCTCTCTTGCAAAGGCTCTTATCTCAGCAAGCTGCTCTGGGGTAAACCCGAACACCTCTGACCTGAGCACGGATATGAGCGGTATATCCTGATGCATGTTATCAACAATTTTAAGTATCGCCATAGCAACAGCTACTTCAACCGTGTCAAAATATCCACCATCATCGGAGATATGGGATGAGATGCTCTTGCTCATCAGCGACTTATAATACATGTCTGATTTATTCTTAGTAGAACGGAGCAGTATGGCTATATCTCTAGGAGTTGCTCTTCTAACCTTGCCGCTCTTGCCATCGTAGAATTCCGTACCGATGATACTGCTGACAATATCCGCAACATGAATCGCTTCTATCTCTGCTTTGGACAGAGCTTTGATTTCTTCAGCAGACTCATCTCGTTCACCAGATGAAGGCCCTTCTATATCAACCATCTGAGCTCCTCGAGGTGTATAACTTGTATCTGAGCTCTCACCTTCGCTTGAATCATCCATTTCAGTTAGAAGCAGGTGCACCTCTGGCTTAAGGTTATATTCAGGATGTCCCGCAAGTCCTTGATATAGCTTCTCGTCATCGTCATAGCCATCCATCAAATCTTGAAATACATAGTTGATGTAGTCAATCGTGGCCCCGTTGCTGCGGAAGTTCTTGTTGAGATTTATCTGGACCGCATGCTCATTAAGCTCGTCTTTATACGCCCTAGATGTCTCCTCAAATATATGAGGCTCAGCCTGTCTGAACTTGTAGATACTCTGCTTGACGTCCCCTACTTTGAACACGTTATCTTCTCGCGCTACACTGCCAATTAGGAATTCCTGCAGAGTATTCACATCCTGATATTCATCAACAAATATAAATTCAAACCGTTCACGGAGTACCTTTCTCGCCTCTTCATTCTTGAGGATATCTGCCGTAATATGCTCCATGTCACCGTAGTCGATAACACCTTGGTCTCTCTTCTTGGCACTATAAATGCGCTCAAACTCCTTGAGCAGCGCCAAATAATACATCGTATACTTGTACGTTTCCGCCTGCTCTTCGAATAAAGTCTTGAGCTCTGCAAAGTTATATTCCTTAAAGAAGTTTTGGAAATTATTCTTATATGTATCTCTTCTAGCCTTGCAATCAGCAGATACCGACTTATATACCTCTGTTTCTCCTTTTCCGCCAGCGAACTTACCGAAAATAGGATTTTGGAAAACCTTAGAAACAACCTCTTCAGCACCTTTAGCAAGCTCTCCTCTATCACAAATAGACTTGATAGCATCTGACAAAGTCTGAAAGGCACCTATCTCGGAGTCAAGCTTCGCTGCCGTATTGGGCAAATTTAGTCCTGTCAGATACTCCTGCAATCCAAGTGCTTCGTGAAGGGCATCATCCACGATCTTCCTTGCATCTGTCCACAGCTCTCTATATAAATCGCTATCTCGGTAGTCGCCGCTCTCCGGTATGCGAAGCTTCTCAGCCATGCGCTCAGACCATTCAAAATAATCTGGCATACTCCTGAGATCCGCGTAGGCTTTGACGAGCTCCTGCATTAACCCCTTATCATCTCGCTCCTTACTGTAGCGGTCTAAAAACTCACGAAATGAGCCCTCTTCTATAAAATTATCCTCTTCAAATCCTTGTTCAAACACCTCTTCGATAGCTTCCATCTTCATGATTTCAGCCTTGAGGCTATCACATATCTTGAAGTTCGGCTCGAGGTCAGTCAGGTAGAAAAATTCTTTGATAACGCGGTTGCAAAAACTATGAACCGTCGATATATACGACCTATACATCTTGCCGAGTGCTGCCTGAGCTTCTCCGCTCTCTCTGGTTCAGAAGCCTTAGATGCCTTGATTTCCTTGTTAATCGCCTTAGTCAGCTTGAGCCTCATCTCGGATGCTCGCGGCATTGGTAAAAGTCACAACAAGCATGCGATCAACATCCGCCTTACCCTGAACTATGATATTGATGATGCGCTCAACGAGCACTGCCGTCTTGCCGGAACCAGCTGCGGCCGACACGAGAATGCTTTTTGTCGATAGTATCGATCGCCCTTTGCTGATCAGGCGTAAATCTGACGTCTGCCATCTTCCGTTCTCCTTAAAAATAATGATGCTACTATTATATGATGTTTATTATCGCGTGCAAACCCCAAGAAGCGCCGAAAGTAATGATTTATATCACGATATTCGCCTTCTAATCATCACCGTATCGTCTAGAAATAATGCGTGCTCTTGTGTATACTTGGATATATCTATAGGAGGATAGCAATGATTAAAAATAGACCAACAATGCTGATGATTCTCGATGGCTACGGAATCCGCGAAGAATCGCACGGCAACGCAATTGCTGCCGCTAGAAAACCTCATCTCGATGCACTTTTTGCAAAATACCCGTTCATCACCCTGGAGGCGAGCGGCGAATTCGTCGGACTTCCTGACGGGCAGATTGGCAACTCAGAGGTTGGACACACTAATATAGGTGCAGGAAACGTTGTGCTACAGGATCTTCCTCGCATCAATAGGTCGATTAGCACAGGCGAATTTTATAACAACAAGGTGCTGCTTGCAGCCATGGAAAATGCAGCTTCAGGCAACACCCTTCACATAATGGGTCTATGCTCAGATGGTGGCGTACACAGTAAGCTCGAACACCTCTACGCAGTTCTCGAGCTCGCAAAGCGTTCAGGTATCAAGGATGTAGTGGTTCACTGCTTCCTCGATGGCCGCGACGTACCGCCTCGCAGCGCTATGACCTACCTGAGTGCTCTCGAGGAGAAATTCTCTGAGCTTGGACTAGGCAGAATCGGAGTTATCTCTGGCCGTTTCTATGCTATGGATAGGGATAAACGCTGGGAGAGACTAGAGCTTGCGTACGACGCACTTACACTTTCTGAAGGGGTCAAGGCAGCTTCTCCTGCTGAAGCGATTCAGACATCGTATGACAAGGACGAGTCTGACGAATTCGTGCTCCCAACAATCGTAGATGATACACCTATCAAAGACGGCGACTCGGTCATATTCATCAACTACAGACCTGACCGTGCACGTGAGATAACTCGTGCTATCGTGGATCCTGAATTCGATGGATTTGCAAGGAAGAAGATTCTATCTAATCTCGTATACGTGTGCATGGCTGAGTACGATGCGGCTATGCCTAATGTAAAAGTCGCATTCCCACCAGAAGTCGTTGAACCGACTCTCGGAGGTGTGGTATCTGACGCTGGACTAACTCAGCTCCGCATAGCAGAGACCGAGAAGTACGCACACGTGACATTTTTCTTTAACGGCGGTGTCGAAGCTCCAGTTAAAGGTGAGGACCGCATCCTGATCCCATCTCCTAAGGTCGCTACTTACGATCTTCAGCCAGAGATGAGTGCTCCACTATTGACGGAAAAGGTACTAGAAGCAATCGACTCGGATAAGTACGACCTCATCATACTGAACTTCGCAAACCCCGACATGGTAGGCCATACAGGTGTTTTCGACGCAGCGGTTAGCGCTATAGAGACGCTTGACGGACTCGTTCAGCAGATTGTGGACAGAGTTCTGGCAAAGGATGGTCAGATTCTACTCACAGCCGATCACGGAAATGCCGACTACATGCTGGATGGCAAGGATAATGTTGTGACTAAGCACTCGCTATCACCAGTTCCACTGTGCCATATCGCAAACGAGCCAAGAGCCTTCAAAGTACCTCACGGCAAACTAGCAGATATATCGCCAACGCTTCTGACACTCATGGGACTCGAGGTCCCAGCGGGTATGCACGGCAAAGTTTTGGTTTAGATATATCAACTGGCGGCGCTTAATACCGGATGTCGGAATAGTAACTACAGACGAACAAAAGCACACAGCTTCCGAAATAGTCGGGCTGGGTGCTTTTTTATATTTTCATGAATATGGCAATGCGGCTACAGGTTCTTCTTAAGCTTTCTGAACTTCCTCAAGCAGTGTGAAACCAGGCAGATATCGGCAGCTAGAATAGCTATGAGCACGATGTTCACCACTCCTCTCGCAGAGCTGTACCACACACCAGATTCTTCCAACATGCTTCTTATATTTAGGAAAATTACTGGGATCAGTGCTACAATTACAGGTATCAGTCTGGTATGTACAATCCTGTCTATCATATTCAATCTCGACTCATCGTCGGAGAATATCTCATTTTCTCCTTCTGCAGTGCTTTCAACTACAGGCTTTCTGAAATAGCTCCAGTTCATGCATCCACCTATATATTCCCAGCAGTAATCCTCATACATCTGGAGGTAATCGTCAGTTACCTTGCCCTTGTTGAACTCCAACCTGTACGAAACCTCCTCAGGCACGCACTCTTCAAATGTGAAAAAACATGGCGCCGTAACCTTTACTAGCTTCCAGCCATTCTCGTGCTGCTCCTCAAGCCAAGTCTGCTCTTCGTTATAATCTGCTATTGTAAAAAATCTAATCTTTGTCTGTCTCTTACCCATTGTATTCATCTCCAATACTGTTTATATATATTCGCTTAATACGATTCATCTCGGTGGTGAGAATCTCACGTCCAAGTTCTGTAATCTCGTAAATCTTGCGCTTCTCAGCCTCACAAACAAAGTTAATTAGTCCATCTTTCTCCATCTTAGAAAGCGTTCCGTACATCGTCCCAGGGCTTATGCTGACTTCGCCTTTCGTCATCGCCTTTACCTCTTGCCCGATGCCGTATCCGTGCTGAGGCTCCTGCAGGCAGAACAGTATATAAAAGGCTGTCTCCGACATTGGGACGTAAACCCTCTTTAGTTTTGAATCCATTTGCTCCTCCTATATCAAGCTTTGATATATCGCATCTCGATATATGAAGTATATCGCGGTTCGATATATATGTCAATAGCATTATAAAAAAGAAGATATATGTCCTACACTCGTTGATTTTTCAATAAAATTCGGTGTTTTTACAAACTCGTTTTGTCCGTGAAGTTGTATTATTTTGTATTGCCCTAATATATTTAGGCATTAAAAGAAGGAACCGCCTAGCGATTCCTTTTGCATTTTACAATTTAGACAACTGTCCCTGTTGATCCATTTTTGTATATATAACAGCTATCACATGTACTTCTGATTTTTTATCATTAATCCAATAATAAATATAATAATTATTTATTTTCAGCTTTCGGTAACCTAAGTCTCTCCATGGCGCTTCATCTATCCTTTTTATCCTATACGGCATAAACTCTAGTTTCTTAATCCCACTTCTAAGCAAGCTCAGTGTATTAATCGCCATCTTAGGTGAATTTAATTGTTCTATGTAATAGTTTTTAATAGAAGAAAGATGGTCCTCTGCTTGCTCAGTAATGTAAATTCTGTATTGCCGCATCATATTCCTTTCTCAAGAATATCAAACACCTCATCTACATCCTTTGATTTGCCTTCCGCAGCCTGCATATATCCAGTTCTCATAATTAAATTAAAATCATTATCATTCATATTTTTCTCTGACTGGAATATTATTCGGAATGGTTAGAGAGAACGGAATGCCATTATTTAATATTATTTGTCTATAAAACATATCTATCGCAGTTGCTGTTGGAACTCCAATAGTTTCCAGTATTTGTTCCGCTTGTTTCTTGATATCTTTCTGTATTCTCACATTAACACTTGCATTCTTTGTTGCTGACATATTTATCACCTTCCTTTTAGAAATTATGAACTATTGTATTGCTTTTTGCAACACAATTTCCGTTATCTTCCCTTGATTATCTTTAATCAGCAACACTGTTATATAAGTTCAACTAATTATTACACACTTTCCATTTCCCTTTAGCACAAAATTTGTAATAAAAAACCGCAGGAAGATTCCCACGGTTCCTTTGCTCATAAATATTTACGTTAAAATCCGCTATTCGTAGAACTTAACTCTTTCCGATATATCCTCTTTATCTTTCGGCGCTGGCTCCATAACGATTCCACCAAATGGCATCTGAGCAACTAGCTTCCAGCTCTCTGGCAGTCCAAACTTCTCACGCACAAAATCATCAATAACAGGATTGTAGTGCTGAATATTCGCCCCAACACCGAGCTCACGCAGCGCGCTCCAGATATTAATCTGAAGCATACCGTTAGCCTGATTCGCCCATACCGGAAAGTTCTCAGCATATGCAGCAAACTTCTCTTGTAATCCACGCACCACCTCTTCATCGTAGAAATACAGAATCGTCCCTGCCGCAGCCTTGAACCCATCTATCTTCTCTCTCGCAACTTTGCCGCCAAATACATCATAGATGCCGTCCCACAGCTCCTCCTGCTTCTCACCGAGCGCAACGACCACGCGAGCACTCTTCATGTTAAACGCATCAGGTACTAGCTCCGTCACTTCATTTATAAGCGCATGAATCTCATCCGTGCTCACCGGTAGCTCTTTGTTAAGCTGGTAGTAGCTTCTTCTCTGCTTTAGTCCTTCGTAAATATTCATCTATGTCCTCCAAATCCCTTTATGTGTCCTGCGAATTATCTTTTAAATGATGGCTACATTGTACTCGATAATCCTCGGCGAACTGTGAAGGTTGGAGGGAAATGGTTGTGCGAAATTGTATTTTTGGTGTTATTAAAATTCTGATAATATTTATTAAGCTTAAAACTCAATCATATGAACCATTAAATTGATCTGCTCTTTAGAGGATGAAAATTTATATGTTCATACTAAACTCATAGCCCATATAAACAGCTAGCTACATTTTTTTAATACAAAAATATACTCATGTGCTAGTAATATAAATTTATTTTTGTTTAGCAATTTTTTTCCCATTTTTGAAGTTCCTTTACAATTATATTGTTGTTTTATGATAATCTCTTTTAACGAAAAAGCCTTCATTTTTGGAATACTTGCAATGTTTCAAACCCTAAGGGTTTCACAAAGCCCTTCTTCCTTATATCGCCCATTACAAATGCACAAAACTTATTAGTTTTTAATACTCTATAAGATTCCTTTGCAACTGATTCCATTGATTTTAAAAAATCATCATATTCAAGCCTTGATAAGTCACCATCGATATTATTACTGTATTTTATAATATCCGAATACGGAGGGTGAGTGCATATGAAATCAATGCTATGGTCATTTATAAAATCAAGGTTTTGCGCATCTCCAATTCTTATTTCAACATCACTACTTCCGTAGGCAAAATTAAGCTTGTTGATACTTAGTTCTACTGATTTAGGATTGATATCTACGCCAATAATATCTCTATTTAGTAATTTTGCCTCTATAACTGACGTCCCGCCTCCAACAAATTGATCTAAAATTTTATCACCTGGTGAAGAATACCTTATTATTAGATTTCTAAAAACATATGGCGAACAATTACCTCTATATTTTGAGTCATGAGTCGCCCAATCTCCTCTTTCTTTAAAACTCCATACTGATGATTTTTCTAGTTCAAATATCTGAGGTTCATAATTCATACACACTCCTATAAATTAACTAAATTAAATACCCACTTTATCCAACATTGCACTGAACTAGCTCTTCTATGAATTGTGCTAGTACTTTTGCATACGTTATATTTACGCATTAACTTTTCGATTTCACTTATCTCAATAAGTTCTCCTGTTTCAATTATACTATCAAAACAATCTGCAAATATTTGGTGCTGCAACATTAACTGAACAAACTTAAGTTGACGTTCTTTGTAGTTCATTGTTAATATTTGTTCTCCTAATCTAGTAAGAGTAACTCTTTTACCAGACCCTTCTATTCGTTTTACAAATAACCCTAGATAAGCCCCTGCGTTATAATAATAATCCGATTGACGTTCATCGAATTCCATTAATTCAGCAATTTGTTCTTTTGTCATAGCATTCTCTTTTAGATTCTCTAAAAGAGAAATAACACGTTCAAAGGAGTTTGCCTGAATAAATGGAACATTATCATCTTCCCTGCAGTCATCATCAAAAATAATTTTAGTTAAATTTCTAATCTCTACTAAGTCACTTATCTCAATATGCGTCTCTTGTAGAGAATAATTTTTTGCTTTAACTAGTTCAATAGAGGAATAATTATTTTTTTATCTAAAAAAATCTATATTCAAATAATCTAAAAATCATATTTGAATACACAGAAAACACTAATCTAATAGGTTTTGACACCTTTTGTTCCCATAACCTATACGGATAGTATAGCTGTCTAATGTGAAAATCTTCGTGTACTACATTCTTTGCTTCCAATATTATGACATCTTTGTCATTTTCAAAACCGCCGTCTATTTCACATTGCGCATTTTTTACAGAAATTATCTGCTTTCCACCATCAACCGTATTCACGCTAAAATCGAATTCTCCGGTACCCATTCTTCCATTAAATGTTTCGACGGTATCCCTATCACCTAAAAAATCATCCAGTATGCCTGAGATAATCAATATGCAAATTGCCGCAGATTCTGATGTAATGCTATTAATATCTATTGTCTCAAGAGCGGGTAGTTCAGCAGAATCCATTTTATTTACAGACTCTGTTAGTTCTGGTAGTTCTTCATATAAATTAAATCTACCTAAAACATAAGAACTTCTACTATTAGGTAAGATGTTAATTTTTATTGTTTCTTAATGCTTCTGGAAGAGCTGATGTACAGTCCCATTTAGCCATTAATCTAGGTTCTTTAAATTCTTTAATTTCACTTGCTTTAATATGAAATATACCATTTTCATTAATTCTGTTTATAATATCGTATTTTTTTAATAATCTCTTTCCATGCTTCATTAGCAGAAATTTTTATTTTTTTGCATTGTATATTAGAACCTCATTTATTTGTCCACGTTTTTTTGCATCACTATTAATAGCTCGTTTTGCTTTAACAACCTTTATTCTATAATCCTTATAAAGCTCCCTTATCTCTTCACAATCAGAATTGGACTGTAAGAAATGTACACCTTTTGAATTTAATTTGTCACATTCTTCTTTCAGTTCTACTTGTTTATCATACCCAAATCCTCCCTCTGTATATCCTGTAAACGAAGACGAAGATGAAATCGGCATATATGGTGGATCTAAGTATACAAATGAATTTTTTTCAATATCATTTAAGACATCTTTATAGTCACCGCTCCTAATGCTAATTTCATTTCTATTTAGATATTTTGAAATTGCCCTTAGTACAACTTCATTTACTATATTAGGATTCTTGTATTTGCCGTATGGTGAGTTAAATTGTCCTAAGGAATTAACCCTATACAATCCATTATAACAAGTCTTATTTAGATAAATAATTCTTGCAGCTCTCTCCAAATTTGACATTTTATCAAAGTCAGGGGTACGGTCTAGCGCTCTGACTTCGTAGTAATAATCTGATGAATTATATTTTTCATGTTCCTTCAACAATGCTAGAAGACCATTTAGATCATCCCTGACTGTTCTATATACGTTAATTAGTTCAGTATTGTAGTCATTAATAATTGCTTTTTTAGGTTGCAATCTGAACAGTACCGCGCCTCCACCAATGAAAGGTTCAACATAGTTATCACAACTCTCATCTATTAATGGAATTATTTCTGATAGCAGCTGTCGCTTACCACCTACCCATTTTAATATTGGACTTAAAAGTAAATTCTTTGACATATTCAAACCTCGCCTAACAATATAATGACTATTATATTCGTTTTTACGATTATTCAAAACCCAAAATCTATAATGTTATATTTCTTATTTTTTTAGCTACATAGAAATGAATAATCTGGATACCGAATTATAACACACCACCCTCTCCTTTAGCACACTTATTCCATATTACATTTCCAAAATTCCCCCACACAAAAAGCCCGCGCTCACGCGCAGGCTTCCTCTTTAAATATTCGATTTTAGCCTGTTTTATCGGCTTTAGTCCATTTTAAACTACAATTTTCGGACTATTACATACAATCATCCGCAGGTAGTCCTAGAATTGCGACTTCTTCACCTTGCTAGCATCAAATCCGTGAGGCTTCTTAATTTCCTTTACATCGTTGATGTCACGGTAATATGCCTGATAGTAATCCTCGTTATCGATTGTACCTCCAAATTCAGGTACGTCCATCTTGGTAATAAGCTTTATCCTTGTCTGATAAGGAGTTGGACCGCCCTTGCCCTTCTTCATCACGAGGTGAATTTCAATCTTGCAAGACTTTACATCCTTCTTACCCTTTTTAAGCATTTTGCTTTTAGGGATAATCGCTACCTGAAGCTTGGCCATCTGATCCAGATTGTTGCTCACATCACCTTTATAATCAAGATAGTAATGGTTCTCGTCCTCAGTCAGCTTAAACTTGTCCGCATATTTCTCGTATATATCTAAGAAAGTCTTGCTATTACCTATCTCTGGAGGATTTATATCCTTTGCCTCTTTCCAGACCCACTCATAATTATTAGTTACCGAAGATGAGCCGATATATACCTTCTTAGGCTTTGGGGAGTATATCTTATCACTCTTAAATATGAAGTCCGAACTTCCAAATTTTATCAAGTGCTCATCAACATCCTCAGGTTCCTGAACATTAGAACTACCTTCTGAGTAATATTCGCTGAAGACCTGCGGGTCAAGCTGCATCTTACCTTGTCTAACCTGTGATTCTCCCCTGAACAGTCTATCTGATCCCTGAGATGCTACGTATCTCCTATAGGTATGGATCTCATAATCGAGATTTTCAACCTTTTGCATCTTCTTTACAAATGTCTTAACATCACCTTTTCCACCACAAGCTGAAAGGGTTAGGACCATCATCACGGCGATGACTACTAAAACTATTTTTCGTTTCTGTCTCATTTTATTGCCCCTCCCTAGTAACCTTTAGCCTTATCAATGCCCTTAGGTTCTTCAACACGTACGCCGGTGTTCTGATCGCTATATTTTGCCACGCCCTTGAATTTACCGCTAACTGAGCTGCTATCATAATTACAAGTGTACTTGAATGATAGCGGCTTAATATCCTCCTTAGAAACGGTTAATTCAGCAACCATCTTTCCTGTGTCGGTACTAGAGCTAACAATGATTGGCCTGAACATTGCACCAAAGAAGAGGTCAACATTTTCATCTTGAAGCTTTATATCAGTCGTCTCAAAGCGAAGTGTGTAAGTCTTCTTATCCTCTTTAACTGTGATGTCTTTCTTCTTTGTTTGTAGAAAAGCGATGAAATCGCGGTTGAATCCAGTTGGCTGATTGCGCCATTTACTGGTATAAATATCCTGCTTCCAGGCCTTATCGCCTTTTTCTTTTTTAAACTCTGATCCGTCGGTTCCGTAGATTTCTCTAGACCCCTTTTTAGAATCATTTGTATAGTTTAGCTTTCCGCGAGCTCTAACCGGTCCCATCTCAAAGGTTCCCTTATACGAGTACTTGTTAAAGCCTTCTGCCTTCTGTCCCTCTGATGGTTGGTGGCGGATATAGTCAGTCTTAACTTCTATCTGAACTTTTCCGTCATCTAGATTGTAAAAGGCATCTAGCCCTTTATCAATTTTTCTGTTCTTTGGTTAGATTCTTGCCACTTCCATTGCCGCCAGACTGTCCGCATCCAGCAAGCCCAAGTAAAGCGATCAAGCTGATAACCAATATGACTGTTCTTTTCTTGTAACCTGTCATATTCTACCTCCTATCTGTAAAATACCCCCGTGCATAGGTTGCTTATAATCATAACCTAATTTGTCCAGTTTTTCAATCGAGCATAAGCTATAATAATCCGAAGCAGCTTAAATTCCTGCAGGCTTCTCAATACTATTAATTTTATTAATATCGCGATAGGAAACTATGAAATTATCCTCATTTGCTAGTTTAGCTCCTGCTCCATCGGTCTCGCCCTTTGCCTTGATCTGTATGCGAGCCTCGCTTGGTACCATTTTTTCACCGGTAGACTTATCCTTCTTAGCTATCACAAGGTGTATGCGAAGCTTTACCGATTTAACGTACCGTTTACCTGATTTAAATACCTTGTTCTCTGCGAATGTCTGCTGTGCTTTACCCACCTGTTCAAAGTCTTTAGATACATCGCCACTGTAATCAAGGTATATATAGTTATCATCTTCTGTCTTCTTAAACTTGTTAGCATACTTCTCGTATAGCTTAAGAATGTCTTCGCTACGGCCGACCTCAGGAGCAGCGACATCGTCCTTATCTATCCATACCCATCCATTTTCCTTTGGTGAGGTAAATCCTTTATACCCCTTATTAGGCTCTGGAGAATAGATTCTCGCATAGCTGTTCAGGTCGTCGGCACTTGCAAATATACGTTTCGCCTTCGCTATCCTGCCATCCTCGTTAGTAGTGCCATATCCGCTTAACACATACTCACTGAATACCTGTGGGTCGAATTGAATCTGCCCCTGCCTAATGGTCGTATCGGAGCTAAACTTCTTCATATACTTGTTAGCAGCGCTGTTCTTGTTATATACGGTAACTTCGTATTCTAAGTTCTTTGCGTTACGCAGCTTATCGATAAAAGTATTTACATCAGATCCCGAACTCTTCTTAAAAGACATGAGGGATAAGCTCAAAATAAACGCGAATGCAATCACAACTAATTTCTGTATCTTGTTCATCATAATCCCCCTTTCTACTTACTTGCGGCGTTGCTGATGCCGCTTGGAACCTCAACTCGTACACCTGAATTTTGCTTGGAATACTTGAAGCTACCCTTAAAATTAACAGTTATCTGAGGGCTTTCCTGTTCGCATGTGTACTTAACCGACATAGGTTTAAATCCTTTCTTAGAGACGGTAAGCTCAATCTTCAATTTGTCATTCGTATCATTATCGGTGTAAATAGGTCCGTTGTAGCTTCCTCCAACCAAGATATCCCCGTTAGCTCCGAGCAGTTTCACATCGTCAGTTTCATATACGAGTGTAAAGCTATCCTTATCGTCTGTGACCTTTATGTCCTTTTTCTTCGTCTTCAGGAATTCAATAGCTTCTCTATTTATTCCAATCGGCTTGCGATAACGAAGTCTCTTTGAGTTTTCTGTGTAATTAACCCACTCTGAATCGTTCACATTTTTTGAGTAATGTGAGATTGCATCGTTATAGAAATCGTTTTTGTTTTTACCATCATAGTACACACCAAGCAGATGGTCTGGGCTCTCTTCAAAATCCCCCTTAAAGGTGAGAGTAGCGTCGAACTTTGACTGCTGTCCCTCCTGTGGTGATTTCAATTCGTACTTAAGATGGTTCTTCATCTCAATTTTTCCGTTCTTGAGATGCTCAAAAGCATCCAGCCCCTTGTCAATCTTCTCTTCTTCAGACAAGCTGCCATATTCGCCTTTCTTTCCACAGCCTACAAGCCCAAGTAGAGCTATCAGGCCGATTATCAATATGACTGTTCTTTTCTTATAACCTGTCATATTCTACCTCCTCTTTGTAAAATACCCCCGTGCATAGGTTACATGTAATCATAATATACTTTTATGCATATAACAAGAAAGCGCAAGTCCAGGCACCGGACCTAAAAGTCTCTAGTGCCGTAGAACTCACACTTTAGATGATGGTTTCGGCCTTATGAAAATTATAAATTCATAAGGCTATTTTAATAATTATTTTTTATATTCGCTATTACTCGCTTCTGAGTGCCTCCACTGGATCGCGTTTGGAAGCAGATCTAGATGGGATCAGTCCAGCAATATATGTTAGGAATACAGATATCCCTATCAGCACGAGTGCTGCACCAATTGGCAGCCTCATAATTCGTTCGATATTAAACGATGATAGAACGACCATATTAATCGGAATGCTCACGAGGTAAACGAAAAGTATCGCAAATACACCAGATAGCAGTCCTTCGATGAATGTCTCAGCGTTGAAAATATTTGCAATATTTCGCTTCGAAGCACCCATTGCGCGCAGAATTCCAATTTCCTTCCTGCGCTCCAGTACCGATATGTAAGTGATGATTCCTATCATGATTGAGCTTACAATCAGTGACACACTGATAAATGCCACTAGCACATAGCTTATCATATTTATGATATCTGTGACCGAAGACATGAGCGTACCCATGATATCAGTGTATGTGATAACGCGCGACTTGTGTCCAGACCTCTTCATACGGGCATTATAGCTATCTATGCCCTCGATTACCTTGTCCTTCCGTTCAAAGCTGCTAGGATATATCGAAATAGATTCAGGGTTTGATTTGTCCGCATATCCCATCTTCTTGAGGTTAGAATCGTATGTAACGATGCCGTTATTCATGAACTGCGAGAACAGTGCTGCCATCTGCGTCTGATCCATATTCAGCGAAAATGCTTTTGCAAACGCCGAAGGATTAACACTAAATGCACTCTTCATAGCACTAGCCATATCACCGTTCATAGTCGCACCACTGCTAATCTGCGCGCCTAGTTGCTTCTGCATCTCGGTCATCACTTGATTCATGAATCTACCCATAATCTTGGCCATCCTACCCTGCATGTAATTGGTAAGTGCTCTCTCAATCGTTCCCCGAAGATCACTTCTATTAAGATTCTGTGCTATGCGGGTTGCAGTGCTTGAAATTGCTGTCCTCGAATTAGTGCTCGATAGATATGCGTTTATTATCTCGCTCTGTGCTGCACCTGGATGATTATTCGCATAGTCGCTTGCAAATGCCGGATAACCAGCGAGCAGTGTTGCGATGAGCTGACTCGTCTCTGTGGTGATCATCGACTGCTCGGCTGGAGTCAGAGTGATATTTGTTGCTGCAGATAAGCTGGGAACTCTGCCAGTTCCTGCATGAGGTCGCTCATCATGTTCTGGGCTAGGCTCGTCGTATTAACTTTGGACAACGCCTTAGAGTAGTCGATATTCGCCAGCGGACTCATACCAAATGCTTTCTGAAGCTTTGATGCATCGAATTTAAATGCGCTCGCCAGCATGGATTGATTTATGCTGAACAATTTGCTCATATCGAACGACGCCCCATTTTCTTCCTTGAGCGCTTCGAATGTCTTGCCTGTAAATACATCAACTTCAGGATTTGCAAGCTGCTGCTTAACTATATCTGCATCCTTCATTCTGTCGATAATCTGCGAAGTTAAGGATGGCAGATATCCGACACCTGGCTGAAGGGCATTGGATCTAGTCTTGCCGTTCGGCTTAATTACACCTACAACTTTAAGCTTGATTCCATTCTCCAGCTTGCCGGCCATGAACGCCTTGTTCTTAGACTGATTGAGCCATGTGCCAGTTGGAGAGTTATATGAATATATCTCGCCCGGAGAAATCACACTGTAGCTAAGCTTTAGAGCATCTCTGTATCTAAAAGGCTTTTGCTTCTCTGTGTTCATCTCAAGCTTTCCCGTCTCTCTGTACTTGATCATGGCGCGGTCATACTCTTTACGGTCGTAATATCCGAGCTGATATAAAGTGAAATCAGGGATTGAGCCATCCTTGTTTAAAACGAGCACTGCTTCTGTTGACTCCTTAGGCCACTTTCCAGCTACTACCTCGTACTGCTGTTTCAGAAGCTTTTCATCATCGAGCATCTGGTAGAAGCCCGTATTGCTCGAATTCTGGATTCCAAAGCTTTCATAGTTCGCATCCATACCATCAGTCGAATTGACCTGCACTGCATCTGATTCACTCTTGGTCTGGTAGATAAGCGGTGTGATTCCGTAGTTGTACGTTATCACCGATGCGTTTCGGCGGACCTTGTTGCCCTTTGAGTCAAGATACTTCTTGAAGGCAACTAGGTCATTTTTTCTTGTGCTGCCAAAGACGTTGCCGAGCACGTTTCTCTGCTTGATTTCTGTATTCTCGGCTTTGGCTGCACTCTTTGACCTATCTGAACCGTTATGTGCCTCTGAACCATCATCTGACCCAGAGACGCTTTCTGCATCAGAGGACTTGCTTTTATCAGTATCTTTATCCTTTTCCTTCGATATTCCAGACATTCCTGCAAACATACTCGATATATCCGCTGCATTCTTGGAAATAGTGAGCGGATATGACGAGAGCGTATCTTCCTCGACCTTAGCTATGTATCCGTTTACACCATTTGAGAGTGCTAAAATCGCTGCAATTCCAATAATTCCAATCGATCCTGCAAAAGCTGTTAAAGCCGTACGTCCCTTCTTGCTCATCAGATTGGAGAACGAAAGCGAGAGTGCCGTGCGGAAGCTCATCGAAGTCTTGGCTCCAGCATCTGATTTACCTATCCTGGTTCTCGCGCAGGTCTTTAGTTCCTCTGTTGTAACTGGCTTCTTATCTTCGAGAATCGAACCATCTTTAAGCGTGATAATCCTATTCGCATATTGCTCAGCAAGTGCAGGGTTATGTGTAACCATGATTACGAGCCTATCCTTGGCAATCTCCTGTAACAGGTTCATAACCTGGATACCAGTCTCAGTATCTAGCGCGCCTGTCGGTTCATCCGCTAGTACGATTTCTGGGTTATTTACAAGAGCTCTTGCAATCGCCACTCGCTGCATCTGCCCACCAGAAAGCTGGCTCGGCTTCTTATTCTCATGACCTTTAAGCCCAACCTTCTCAAGCGCCTCTATAGCCCTTGTACGCCTCTCCTCGGCACCTACACCAGTCAATATCATGGCGAGCTCTACGTTAGCCCTCACTGTCTGATGTGGTATTAGATTGTAGCTCTGGAATACAAATCCAATTTTATGGTTCCTGTATGTATCCCAATCAGCGGACTTATACTCCCTAGTCGACGTACCGTTTATAATAATCTCGCCTGAATCTGCAGTATCGAGGCCACCGAGGATATTGAGCAGCGTCGTCTTGCCAGATCCTGATGGACCTAGAACTGCAACAAATTCATTATCCCTAAATGTGACCGATATACCATCTAACGCTCTCTGTACGAAGTCACCCGTCTTGTATTCTTTTCTAAGCTCTCTTACTTCAATCATAAATATATCCTATATATAAAAAGGGCTTCGGCGAACCGAAGCCCAGATAAGCCGTATGGACTATCTCCTTAGTAGTTTTCTGCGTGAACCTCAAAGAATGACTGTGGGTGATTGCAAACTGGGCAAACCTCTGGAGCCTTAGTTCCAACACAGATGTGTCCGCAGTTACGACACTCCCATACCTTAACATCACTCTTCTCAAATACTTCCTTCATCTCTACGTTCTTAAGAAGTGCACGGTATCTCTCTTCGTGGTGCTTCTCAACCTCTCCAACGAGACGGAATCTTGCTGCTAGCTCTGGGAATCCCTCTTCCTCAGCAGTCTTAGCGAAACCCTCGTACATGTCTGTCCACTCATAGTTCTCACCATTAGCAGCATCCTCTAGGTTGTATGCTGTATCGCCAACTCCATCGTTGAGCTCCTTGTACCAAAGCTTAGCATGCTCTCTCTCGTTAGCTGCTGTCTTCAGAAAGATATCTGCAATCTGCTCAAAACCATCCTTCTTAGCTCTTGATGCAAAATATGTATACTTATTAGTTGCTTGTGATTCACCAGCAAAAGCTGCTTCTAGATTCTTCTCTGTCTGTGTACCTGCGTACTTATTCTTAGCCATAATAATTACCTCCTTAAAAAAATTTCGTTAATCAATCATGCAGTAACCAGCTGCATTTACTTTCGAACTAATTATACATGTATTAGACTAATTGTGCAAAACTATTTTATGAAGTATTCTTCACGCAGATGCACGTTTTGAAGTGCAAAATTCCCCTTCCCTCATATCATATGTGGTATAATCTCTTATCTTTCGTTTAACTGTAGTTATGTTAGGGGAGCTAAATATCAGTAGACATGGAGGAGAAAGGATATATCTAATGACAGAAAACATGACGAAACAATACGGATTTAGGGACAATATATTCTGGATCTGGGCGCTAACTTTCCTGCTCACAATAGGCGGTGATTTAATATCATTTATTCCCATTAACTACACGCTGTTCAGCGATGCGTATACGGAGACATTTAATCTTTATATAACCTTTTGGGGAATATGGTTTGTCTTCCTAATCGCCATTTTAAGCATCAAAGACAATCGCTATATACTAGAGGCGTTAAAGTATCGAAAGAACGGAAACAATATCAAGAACCTCCTCATTGGTTTCGCAGCTGGCTTTGTCATGAACGGCGCCTGCGCGCTCACCGCTTACCTTCACGGCGATATTAAGCTCAGCTTTGCGAATTTCGAGTTGTTCCCGATACTACTCATGTTTATCGCGGTATTCGTTCAGTCCTCAGCAGAGGAACTTATCTGCCGCGGATTCATGTATCAGAGGGTATTGCACAGATATTCGAATCCTTGGGTGGCGGTATTGGTGACTTCTTTATTTTTTATGGCGCTTCACCTTGGAAATGATCACGTTTCATTTTTCCCACTTCTCGATATATTCCTCACAGGTTTGTTGTTCGCGCTAATGATTCATTACTTCAACAGCATATGGATGGCGATGGCTTGCCACACGACCTGGAACTTCAATCAGAATATACTGCTAGGTCTGCCAAATAGCGGCGAAGTATCATCCTATTCGATATTCGTTCTCGACACTAAGCATGATGCAAATAGCTTCGCATACAATACTGGTTTTGGGCTAGAAGGGACTATCATGTCGGTTGTAGTGATGCTAATCAGTATAGCAATCATATTTTATGCACATAAAATATCCGAAGGTAATAAATCATTATAGCAAGAGTTTTAAATAGACAAACCAAAAGCCGGAGGCTCATGCCCCCGGCTTTTGGCGATTAACAAAATGACTTAAATATGTAGGTTGAAAGTATGATTATTATGGTTTGGATATATTTGCTTATGGTTATTAAGCATAATTATGTTTATATTATCTGTACGATTATTCGAATGTGCCATCTCTGGTCACAAGCGCACGCTTTAGGTATGATTAAGCGTTTGCTAGTGCTTCACCGAGAGCCTTGCACTGTGCTAGACCTGCATCATCAGGCTCGTTGTTGCAGATAACTGGCTCTTCTACAACTACTGCGCCAGCTTCTTCCATACGATCCTTCCAAGAACGCATCCACTCGCCATCGCCCCAATCGTACGATCCGAATAGAACAACCTTCTTGCCCGAACAGCAACCTTCTAGCTCTGCGATGAATGGTTCAAACTCTTCCTCTTCAAGCACCTCTGCTCCCATAGCAGGGCAACCTAGAGCAAGCTTGTCCTCACCCTTTACATCTGCAACGCTCACCTCAGATACAGACACAACCTTAGCATCTGCACCGATGCCTTCGCCAACGGCGTTAGCCATTGCTTCAGTGTTGCCTGTAGCACTCCAATATACAACGTACATGTAAACACCTCCTGGTAATTATATACTGCTTTGTTAGTTATCTCTAACTAATGCTTATTATATTAGAGGGCTCTAACTTTGTAAAGAGGTTTTTTTATGACTTTTTTAAAAAAATATATAAATGCGAAGGACGAGCACTCTTAGCTCGCCCTCCGCATTTTTAGGAATATAGAGAAAATGTTACCTATGGTATGTTCCCTAATGGAACGCTCTACCATATTTGCTTCTATTATATGTCATCTTGATTAAACCATAAGATAAGGCCATGCATCCTCCCGAAATTATAAATCCAACTGTTGCACTTACCATATCATATTCCTCCTTAATCAAGATTTTTTATTTATATAATCATTTCTTATTTTGTTATCTCCATTCTATCCTATTCCATAACTTTGTCAAGACTTTATCATGTATTTTTTTGTGATAAATTTATCAGCTATATATACAATACCGATTTATCAAAAGAGCAAGCATCCTTAATGCCCGTGTACATCATGAGCTCAGATAATTGCTGATTCATCTCTATCACCTTCTTGGTTACTCCCTCTCTTCCATCCTTGAGCAGTGGTCCAAGTATTCCGCGTCCTACAGCAACCGCATCTGCACCCAGTGCGAGAAGTTTATACGCATCATATCCAGTATCGATAGAGCAATCAGCAAATACTAACACGCCGCTTCCCTCTAGAGCCTCTTTGATCCTTGGGAGTATCTGGGCTGGCGCAATTCCGAACGGTATCCTTCCGTGATGATGCGATACGATTATCGCTTTACAGCCTGCATCCTTAGCCTTAACCGCATCTTTAACTGACAGTACGCCTTTTGCAACAAATGGAAGTTCAGTTGCCGCTACATACTTCTCAAGGTCTACTTGCATAACGGGTCCTAGAGGGAATCCGTCTACAATGTCGTATTTGCCATCAGTTCCAGGCACGTGGTCGATATCAATACCTACAGCGATTGCCCCGTGTTCTTCAGCAAACTTTATCTCATCTAGAATCTTATCATGATCCATGAAAGGCTTGATAATTCTTACGGTTCTCGCTCCTACCTCTGCTATCTCTGCATACTCGTCGTTCGGCTCCATACCGACCCAGTTTAAAGCATTGAGTTCCAAAGCTGCCTCTGCGTACTGAACCATAGGCTTCTTGCCGTCCTTACCAACCTTATTGAGGTGTGAAAAAGCAGGCATCATAATCGGCGAAGAAAACTTCTCTCCAAATATTTCACAGCCTAGGTTCGGAATAACTGCATCAATCACCCTCATCTCCACGTGAATGCTGTCCAGATACGCCCTGTTATATACGTTCGCATCATCTGCCTTACCGCTTGTAACAGGTATCAATCCCTTTGGTCCTGGCCATGGGCTCTTAATCTCACTCATAATCCCCTCCATAATTTCCTTAATATCATTAAAAATTTACATTATAACTATCCGTTATGCCACAAAGATTGTGATTAGCGTGTATGCGATTAGCGCAACTACAAGAAATAGTGAGATAAATGCTGACATATAGCTCTCATCGTCCTCACCCGTAACGAGCGCCTGTACTTGAAGTGGAACTGGAAATCCAGTTGGGCACATGAAGTACAGCAGAACAGCAATCTCAAAAACCTTCTCTGATACGAGCTCTGGGAAAACTACATAGAATAACCCTATGATTATCGAGCAGAGGACGAGCCTAACTAGCGCAAGTCTTACTAGAGAAGAAATCATCTCCTTTTCGAATTTCAGTTCATACCCCAGTGTAAATAGGATAATGCCTGTTATCGGTGTTATAACGAGCTCCATCGTTGAATTAAATGTAGACTCAAGTCCAATGCTCATAATCATTTTATGAAGCCCCGTAAGGTTCATGAACACACCCCCGATTACCGAGACCATGAACGAGCTTGTAAAAATCTTCTTTAACAGCTCCTTCCACTCAACCTGGCCAACGACTTTCTTAGTCACAAGAATCGGTAGCACTCCAAAGTTAATCAAGATTCCAGCAACATCAAATGTGACTATATTAACCGCATGTGCCGCTCCGACTATAGATATGTATAGTGGCAAAGCTACATTCCCACCTTCACAAGTTACTAGTAGATAAGGCGAGATATGTGCAAACTTTTTGCTGGTAAACGGCGTTAGCTTAAATCCTATAAACAGCACAATTAGCCAGATTATATCCATATATATAATCTGGATGAGGAATGTACTCTTGAGCTCGGATGTTACAAGCACTTTGTATACTAGTAACGGAAATAAGATTGTAAATACTAATTTCTTTGCACCTTCGTTCTGTGCAAATGTAATCCACTGCCTTTTTCTTGCCAGTAGCCCTAAAAAGAGCATAAAAAACACCGGAAATAATGCCTCTACTGCTTTCATATATACCTACCTAATCATCATTACATGTCGATAGAAACAAAAAGGTTTCGCACAATTAAATAATACGCTATTAAGATGATTATACTGGTTATTCTAGTGACGTCAATAGTATTATCCATATAAAGCTGGTTTCTAATCAGCCGACTTTAATGCGTCTAGCATATTGAGTTTTCTAATCATGCGATTTGCATAAACGCACAACACACAGAGTATTCCTATAACTGCTATGCTCGGAACTATATATCCCCATAACTCTATATTTGGCGTAAACATAACGTGCGGTGGGGCTACATATGCGATTATAAAATCATGCAGTATTTTGCCCGATATAAGCCCTAAAACAATACCGATAATTGACAGAACGACAGTTTCACGGTATATGTACATAGTTGCTTCTTTGTTAAGAAATCCGAGTACCTTAACTGTAGATATCTCGCGTATTCGTTCTACCATATTTATGTTAGTTAGATTATAGAGAATCACTATGGCTAGCAGGGTCGACATGATCGTCAAAACAAACATTACCGTCAGCAAAGATTTTGATACACCACGAACCTGCTCGATTATATTGAGATTATGAGCCACTCCTTTAACACCTTCTAGGTTCATGAATTTTGATGCCACATTAGCAATATCACTCTTCTCTTTGACCTTGACCAAATAGCTGTTAGCTGCAGGAGACTCACCCCATACCTGCGAGTAGTAATCGTCACTAACAAACATATAGTGTCCTGCATACATCTCAGCAATTTCACTTACTCTAACGGTATATGTCTTGCCTCCATCGTTAAGATTAAACGTGTCGCCCTTCGATACCCCTAGGAGCTTAGCTAGCTTTTCGGTAATTACAACTCCATTCTTTGGTAAAGTAATGGAATTATGTAGGGCTTTTGTCTTTATATCAATGAGAGGGGCAAAGCTTTTCTTAGATGTCGCCATGATGGTAATATCTTGCTCATCATCCACTCCTTTTATCTGCTGTGATACCTGCTTAATATACACATCTTCATATCTTGTAACACTTGATGATTTTAAGATCTTATCGAGTTTAATTTGCTCATCATTTGTAATCTCATCAGACTTTGTAACAACTACATCATATTTTATAAGATCTCCAAACTGCCTTCCCTCTATATCATTGACCGAAGATGAGATTCCAAGTCCAGCACAGAGCAGCGCAACTGATCCAATGACTCCGAATATTGTCATTAACATGCGCTGTTTATATCTAAATATATTTCTTGCAGTAACTTTCTGAATGAAACTCATCCTCTTCCATATGAATTTTACCCGCTCTAGCAAAATCCTTGAGCTACTGCTTGGCGGCTTAGGAAGCAACAACTGTGATGCATTCACCTTAAACTCTCTGTGCGCAATTACAAAGACCGGCATAACCGTGCATGATAATGAAAGTAAAACCGCAGCAAGTAAAATGGTCCAATTAAACTTAAGTTCCGGAATAGGCATAGTCATATTCGCCATCAGCGATGAGCACAAAACATATGGAATTCCATACGTCCCAAGAAGCACTCCAAGCAATGACCCAATTCCACCTGAGCAGAGGCCAAAAATAACAAACTGCTTAGTCACGGCTTTCTCGGTATACCCCAGCGCTTTCATAACCCCTGCGTTGGTGCGTTCTTCATAAACAAATCGTGTCATATTAGCCACAGTTACGAGTGCTGCCACTAAGTATAGAACAACGGGGAACACATTTCCCACCTTACCTACACCAAACGACATATTCCTTAGCATTTTTACTCCGTCGCTACCAGGCATCGTCCTGTATGTATAGACATGATATTCAGGTTCAGGTACTGATATCTTCGAAGGATAATTCTCTTTTCCATCAATGTGGTTTTCGCCTATCTTTGCTTGACCTGTGTAAAAACCGCTGGTGTTACTCCTCGCCATCCCCTTTTCGTATTGCGCTCTTAGATTTTTTTCTAGCTCTATCTTTCTATCGGCAGCATTATCACTCAATAAGTTTCCAGCTCTTTGCTGTGCTTTTTTAGCTTATGGGTATACGAATCTCCAAATCTATCAACATCCTTTAGATCTTTAAATCTTATTCTAGATATCACTGGAACATTCTGCTTAAAAGCAGACTTTGATACAACTGCATATCCCGAAAGCGCACCAGTTCCTGCGTTTGATGGTCCTAGCGTATTATCAGCGATAATTTCAGTTGAGTTTATAAAGCCTGTAACTCTGTATGTATGTCGCTTTAGTTGCTCTGGAACTCCTCTTTTTTCTGCAAACTCAATGTTACCACCTATTTTATATTTCCCTCTGTACCTATCCGTGAGCGCGATTTCGTCTTCCCGTGCTGGCATCTTTCCCCTGACTACCTCAAACTTCGATAACTTACGAGGTGCTGAGTATATGCGTATAGCTGATGAAGAATTTGCAATGGTCGTATCTACGAAATTCCCGAACTCCACTTCACTTACACCGGGCGCTTCCCTAATTTCCTTCTCATCAGCAGCTCCAAGGCCTTGGCTTCCAATCACCGCTAAGTCCATAGCGCTTAGCCTCTCAAAGTACTCGTTTGCGCTCCTATTGATATCCGGACCCGCAGATTTTAATCCAATTAAAGTCATCGACCCAAGCATAGTTAGCAACATGATAGACAGAAAACGTCCTAGCGATTTTTTAATTAATCTCCTAGTAACTTTCCACATAGTTGTCTTCATACAATACCTACTTCATCTAATATTCTATCGTCTCTATATCTGACGGATTCTCATTAACTTCAACCGATCTAACCTTGGCATCATGCAAATAAATCACACGGTCAGCAATTGGTGCGATTGCCGAATTGTGCGTCACAATTACGACTGTTACGCCATTTTTCCTAGACATTTCTTGCAAGATATGAAGTACATGTTTTCCAGTCTTATAATCAAGTGCTCCAGTCGGTTCATCGCAGAGTAAGAGCTTAGGATTCTTAGCAACAGCCCTCGCTATGGAAACTCTCTGTTGCTCCCCGCCAGAAAGCTGTGCTGGAAAATTGTCCATTCTATCTCCTAGGTCCACCGACCTAAGGGTCTCATCAGCATCCTTTGCATCTCTGACGATTTCTAAGCTAACTCTACATTCTCCCTTGCTGTAAGGTTCGGTATTAGGTTATAGAACTGAAATACGAATCCTATGTCATTTCTTCTATATAGGGTGCGCTCTCTATCGCTGAGTTTGACGATATCAATTCCATCAACAATTACCTCACCCTCGCTAACGGTATCCATCCCTCCTAAGATATTGAGGATAGTTGATTCCCCGGAACCCGAAGCCCCGAGAATAATAACTAATTCTCCCTTTTCAATCTCAAAGCTTACATCATTATTTGCTATTATTTCGCTTTCTCCAGAAGCATACCGCTTGAAGCAGTGTCTCATCTCAATATATGCCATTTTTATCCTCTTTTACCATATACTAACCTTGCGACTTCCACATCGTATTTGCCAGGCGAGATTATCATTTCTACTAATATGCTAATAATATCACTCTCATCCTAAAATAATAAGGTCTAACCAGATAATCTAACATATATCTGGAGAGTTTCATCAACCAAAAAGCTACCCGATGACTCGGGTAGCTTCCAATATATTATTTACTTATTGCGCCTTTTAATCACAGCGATTAAAAGCCCAAGTACAGCCACTAGGAGAACAACCCCATACAGCATGATATTTGTCATATCACCAGTCTTAGGACCGTGTCTCTTTACGAGCTTCTTACCCGTTTTACTTGGCTTTGGCTTCTCGATGTGGGTATTCGTAATGATATATCCATTGTCCACATCACCGGTATACGTTACTGTATAATCCTGCACCTGATCTTCCTTGACGGTATACTTGATTTTGTTTCCGTCCTTATTGACAGGTAGATTATCGAATTCAGCCTTCCAATCACCATTTGCATCCGGTGTAACAGTCTTATCTGCTACTTCAGTCCCATCTGCCATAAGGCGAACCTTAATTGATGAAGGTCTGTCACCGGCTACATCGTTAGCCCACTTCTTTGTAACCTTAACTGTTCTTGTGTATGGTGTGTGCTTGTTGGTAAAGTTGAATCCATCCTGAACGGTCGTGTACTCGTTTACCGAAGCTTCCTTTACAGTGTAAGTAACGACATTTCCCGCCTTGTATTTATCGAGGTCTTCAAACTTATACTTCCAGTTGCTCGATGCGTCAGCAGTCGCTGTCTTGCCAGTATCCACGCCATCCGCATATAGTTTGAATGTAACACTGCTTGGTCTGATTCCATCTTGGTCATTCGCATCATCCCAAGTCTTCTTACCAGAAACAGTGGTTTTCTCAACTTTATGAGTGTTCTCGATATTATAGCCTGTCACCTTAGATGTGTATCCATCTACAGCAACTTCCTTGACTGTATACTTAATCTCTCTGTTGCTATCGTCGTACTTGAGAACTCTTCCGAACGAATAGTTCCAATTGCCTGCCGCATTAGCAGTCGCAGTCTTGCCAGTGTCATTACCGTCGGCATACAGCTTAACGGTAATCGAGCTTGGACGCTTGCCATCCTGGTCATTTGCATCAACCCATGTCTTAGTTCCTGAAACCTCTACCTTCTCAGGCTCTGGAATAGAAACTGTGATAGCCGATGCTGCGAGCGTAGTAATTGATTTATTACCGCTGATATCGTAATCGAGTACCGGCGATAGAACGTCAATCTTCTCGTTATAGTCATAGGACAGATCGGATGCTACCTTGTATACAACATCTATCGAGCCGCCGTCACCTTCCGCCAAAGGTTTAGTCGAAACTAGATGAACCATATCCGCATCCGCTGGGTCAGTCACTACGTCGTAATCTGAAGCGCTTGGCGCCTTATTAACATTATATGTCTTACCAGGGTGAAGCTTGATGTATTCCACTCGGAAGTTAGGTGAAACACTTACAGAGTCTAGTTTGAGTGGCACATTGCTCTTGCCCTCTGGATTAAACTCTGTCCGTAGTTTGCATCCTTCTTAAGTAGTGGCACGAATACATTCGCATGATCCAGTCCTTGAGCAGCATTATTTCTAAGAGTAACTCTCAGCGTCGCCTTATCGCCTCTCTTGAGCACTGGCGTAGTATCCGTCTTGGTCTCCGCACTAGTCGGATCATACTTATACTCTTTGTTCTCGCCAGTAGTCTTATCCTCGACAAGGAGCTTTGAGTCTCCTCGCACTGCAGCCGCCTGCTGCACTGTAACTCCAGGACCTTCTGATAGCGATACCATGAATTCACCGGAATTCACCTTGTTATCAAATACGCTCTTTGCCTTGCCATTCTCCGTCTTTGCATATCTGCTGTTGTTAGTCGACCAGTTGCTTCTATCCCACTTCTCAGGCTTAATCACAGCGTCGATTTCCTTGAAGTCTTTGGTGGTAAAGGCAAAGAAATCATTGATATGGTAAGTTCCCTTTGCAGCATTTTCATTAGGTGTAACGGTCATGCTCATGTTCATCGACTTGATTGAGAAGTCTGGTTGATACTGACCTCTAGTCTCACTGCCGATATCCACATTGTACTTCCACACCCTGACAGGTGTTCCGTTCACATCTCGATATTCACCTACATACTTAGGACTTCCGAGTGTGCCATTAGTAATGGTTAAATCCTTGTAGTTGAAGCCCTCTGGCATCATCACATATAGCACTGGTTCCTGAAGCGGGTTCCAATCCCAGTTAGCATCGTTGATGCGACCAGTTATCTTGAACTCATCGCCTCCGAGTACCTGCGTCTTGTTGATGTTTCCAACGCCGTTTAGAACCTCAGGAGCTCTGCTGGTTGCCTTAGTTGTAACCATATCTGCTGCGGTAGGTGCTTCATCAGAGTTGTAAAAGCTAATCGTGCTTATTACATCGTCCTTCTCACCTTTCTTCCAAGTTCCGAAAACTCCTGCTGGTATGTAGCTCCATCCGTAAAACTCGCCAGGTCCAAGTTTGTTGCCATCTAGGAGATCCTCGTTCGGTCTAATGCCGTCATATCCAGCCGGTAGCTTGCCGATATCTACCTTAATCGACTTAATCGATGTATTGATATCGAGCCCTAGCTTAGTATTCTTGATAAGCGCAGATACTCCACCTGATGTCTCAAGTATGCTAGGATCAGCAGTACCGCTAGTTCCATCGGAAGCAGTCCAGTGAATAGGTCCATACGTCATTCCTGCTTTATAAGGAATAGTCACACCTCTGATGATAGCCTTATTAGTAGTATCTAGCTTCATCTCGATAGTCTTAGCCTTGCGAGATGGAATAGCAAGATCATTCTTGATGAGAAGCGATCCCAATCTTACGTTGTAAGAATCATTCTTCTTGTATGACCAGTTTGGAGCACTCTGAACGGTAGTTCTGCTCTTTATGGATTCTGGATCAGATCCATCGATAAGCTGAACTGTGAGATTAGCCACGTTGTTCTTGCTAGTCCTGCCTGCATTTTGCGTATCATTCCACACGGTCTTATGTAAATTCTTAATCTGCACGTTAAAAGAACTTCCATTTGCACGCGTGCTGTTTGCGTCAACCTTGATGTGCGGCTTGAATGTAAGTCCGCCGCTATATGAGCCAGGTTCATTCCATGACACTACGGAAACTTTGTTATCTCCCACAATCGTAGTCGATTCAACAGTTCCGTTTGCATGATAGAGACCTGTCTCTTCGAGCCCGACGAGCTCAACATCCTTAGGATATACTATTTCGACCGTCGTCTTGCTGTTCGCTTTCGTCAATGCTTTATCGCTGATATTCTGCCATTGATGCGAAAGACGTTGACGTCTGGATAATCGAAGTGGTGTTCCCCTTCGAAATAACCTCTGAGCTCTGGTCATTCCAGTACGCATATGTAAATTCATCCGCCGCAATCACATCATATGACTTCGAATCAGTCGCATTTGTTGTGCTCGTACCAACCCTAACCTTGATATCATCAGCTAAAACCTGGTTCTTATCCTGATTGACATACGCCTCATCGACTGTAAAAATCATCTCTTTGTGAGAAGCTGCTGCATCAAGACCCTTCTTAGTCTTATACGTAACCTCCCCTGAGCGCGCTTTACTTGAACCAGCCGTCGGATAATTGTATGGTGATGTTCCCGTACCTGTCGGTGTCTTTACAAGTTCTTCAAAGCCAGTTGCTGTAATCGGTCCCTGTGTAAATGTAGCACCCGGTAACGACTTGAAATAAAGCCCATTTCCAAGTGTTGCAGTAAAATACGTATCGGAATTTCGTAACTCCTGCGGAATATTGTAATCCACGTCTAGAGAATACGTCGTTCCGACATTTAGTTTAGGCTTCTGGCCAGCCATAAGATCCGCAACAACAGCTCCAGTTTCGGTATTTACAACCTTAACCGAAGTGATTTTGAGGTCTGTAGTCGCTGCACTGACTTCGCCTATGCTCGGTACTACGCCCGTAATAACTACCATCAATGCAAGTACGCAAGATAGCATCTTTGAGATAGTTTTACTCATATGTCCTCCTTTTACAAAACATGCACATAATCAACATATTTTATCATTATTCGCATATTTATTCAATTTTAGACTTTTTCGGTTTAATTTATATTCCCAAGGCTTAAATCTGTTGATAATTCTAGCATCTATAACTGCAGCGATTTTAGACACTAGAAAAGGACGGTGCCAAATAGCACCGCCCTTTTTATATTGTTCTAAAAAAATACAATGTTATCTGATAGTTATCGTGAACCTAGAGACTCTTTCTTCTCATAAGCAGTCCGCCTGTAACCGTAATAGCCGATAGTAAAATCAGTCCATACATTCCGATACCATTGCTGTCTCCAGTCTTAGGTGTAAGTCTGCTCTTTGGTGTCTTAGGACCTGGAGTCGATGGTGGAATCTCTGTGTTTGTCACTGTAAATCCGTCTTCCTGTGTTCCAGTGACCTTTGCTGTATATCCCGAGACGTCTGCCTCTTTAACGGTATACTCAATCCTATCGCCATCGTCATTGTACTTGCGTACATTTGTGAACTCGCCCTTCCACTGATTTGCTGCATTTAGAACTACTGACTTTCCAGTATCTGCACCGTCTGCATACAGCTTGACAGTTACGGAATCCTTTGCCTTGCCAACCCACTTCTTCTCAACCTTTACAGTCGTCTTGGAGTAGATTCCGCTAGCATCTCCCGATGAATCCATAACCTTGTAGTTAGAAACGATTTGTGTGCTCTGTTCACTAGAAACGAGCTGCGCCAGGTTCTTGAGTAGCGTACCAGGGTGATAAGTCGAACGGTAGGTGAGTATGTACTGCTTCTGAGCAACATTTCCCATCCTTATACTGAACGATCTTCCGTCTGCAGCGAGGTTGAGCTTTCCTGTCAGATTAACGACTGTTGGGGTACCATGCTCATATCCCCTTGCATCTATAGTGGTCTCTGTCAAAACAAAGCTTCCAGGTATATATGTCTCGTCGCCTCGACCATCGGTGAGTTTGTCGGAAATTACAAGGTTAGTCAGCGTGTCTTTCTTGTGATTTATACGTACAACCCAGTTAGCTTCATTGGCACTTGCTGCTGCACTACCCCACTTACCTAGAACCTCAGGTGGAAGTATTCCAGGGCCATCAACGCGTATAGTCACTGGATAGACCTGAGAGCCAACTGTGACAACGAGCGTGTTGTTTGCATCGATGGTAATCTGACTTAGTTCAAGTTTTGCGGTTATACTAATCTTGCCCTTTACATCTTCTCTTCCGTTCACCCAATTGTTGAACGTGATTCTAACTTTTCCGCCGCGGTTGTTTGCGCCCGGTGTAATGTGAGCTCTTCCAACCACTGTATTGCCATTTAAATCGTATATATCGAAGTCTAGTGCCGCTGCGCCGTTTGGATAGAACACCTGATCAGGCAGTTTGATATCGAAATAATCACCTGCACGCATATTAGCGCCATTAGCACTAGCATCCCACTCCATAGCTAGGAAGAAAGTATCTCCCTTATATACACTATTCTTGTCTGTTCCAGCAATATTCTGAATAGTAAATTTAGTTACACGTGCTGTCACCTCTCTAGGTGTAGCAGCGTTTACATCCATGCTCGCCAAAGGCAGCATAAGTCCTACTATCATAACTAGAGATAGTAGATATCCAATAAAATCTCTTACTCTTTTCATAATCCTTTCCTTTGCAATTATTTACACGCTAATTTCCTAACTCCTATTAAGTTTACCAATTATGTATATTTATTTCAATATCATATCTTTATATCTTTCACTTTGCACAAAAAAAGAGCACGATTGACAATTTTACTAATCAATCATGCTCGATTTCTTAATTAATACACAAGGCATTAAATCTCAGAACTGATAATTATTCACTTATTTTCTTTCTCATTCTGATTAAAAGCGCTAGCCCTGCGAGTGCAAATAGAAGCGCGCCTGCATAGAATACTAGTATTGCGCTATCTCCAGTCTTAGGAAGTCCTGTCTTCTTAGGCTTATCTGGTGTCTTTGGCACGTTTGGCTTCTCTGGCTCATACGTGTTAGTGATCACAAAGCCAGCCGAATCTCCGGTAACCTTGGTAGTGTATCCACCTACAGCATCTTCCTTTATAGCATACTTAATCTCCTTGCCACCTTTGTACTTAGGTAAGTTTGCAAATGTATGCTTCCAGTTATCAGCTGCCTTGATATCGCGCTCCTCAATCATCTCATCGTTAGCATAAAGCTTTACATGGATCTTGTTAGGACGGCTGCTGATTACACTGTTATCGTTCACCCAAACCTTCTCTACAGGGATATCAATATACTCTGGCTTATGCTTATTACTGATGTCATAGCCATTTATTGTAGCCGTATATCCATCTACAGCTTCCTCTGTAACTGTGTATGTAATCTCCTGTCCTGACTTGTACTTAGGTAGGTTTGCAAATGTATATGTCCAGTTGCTGTCAGCGTTCACAGTCTTTTCCTGCACCTTTGAGCCATTAGCAAGTAGGTTCACCTTGATTGATGTTGGGCGCTTGCCATCCTGGTTGAAGTTATCGTCCCATGTCTTAGTTCCCGAAACTTCCACCTTCTCCTGCTCCATCGTGTTGGTGATGGTGATGCCTAACTGCTCTGTTGGCGAAGCTGGGTTTACCTGAACAGAATTAGCTGTAACGTCATATGTCTTGCCACTGTATGTTACTTTGTTATTTCCGTTCTGGTTAGCTTCCTTCACCGTATAAACGATTGGCGTCTTCGTTGTAGTGCCATCATTATTCTGAACAACACTGTACTGGCGAAGCTGTGTGAACTTTGCTTTCCAGTTATTCGCTGCTGTCAGCTTAGCGGTCTTACCAGTATCTTCGCCATTGGCATAGAGTTTTACCGTAATTTCGTTAACATCCGGAGTTGCAATTTCATTGCCCTCAGTATCAACCCACTTCTTAGTTGCTTCAACATCCATCTTATCAATCAGCTTGTTAGAAACAACATCGGTCTCACGAAGCTTTACTTCGTCGTTATATATAACACTGAATGTGTTGTTAGCAACAGCCTCTGATAGCTTAGGATCATAAGTTGGCGCCTTCATCGTGAGGTATGCAGACAGAACTGTGTACGGCTCCAAAGTCGTACCATTCTTACCTACAATCTTGATAGCCTTAACCTTGGTGTAGTCCCCAGGGTTCTTAGTCCAAGCAGAGCTATTTAGCTCGTTTTTGTCCGTTCTATCAGGGTATCTATCCGTACGGTAATATATATCATACTTATCGCTTACATCTGTAGAACCGATCTTTAGCTCGAGTGGTCCCTGAAGGGTGTTGCTAAATGCAGAATTTCTGCCATCGCCTACATGCGGGAACACATCATACATGAGAATTTTTGTCCATCGCCATGTTGTAATAGTTACGAACACTTAGGCGGTACTGGAATAATCCGCTCGTATTCGTTACATCGGCAAAATCTGTCGAGATTGTATTTCTCGTAAACGCCCTTCCGTATACAGCAGCACCGCCTGGAGTATTCGGCTCGAGACTTCTTATGTGCTTATCCGACTGAATACTCTCTACGTTGTTACCAAGAACATTTGCGGTTGCCTTTAGTATAGTCTCATCCACGACACCATTTATATTGATGTCTAGTGTGTCTTTTACGAAGTTGTTCGTGTTATATAGACCAGAGAAATCTGCTGGCGTTCCCTTTGTCCAGTTATCAGCGTAGAAATACACATCATTATTATTATTTAACTGATCATTCTCCGCCTTGCTAGGTATTACGTCATTGTTGACATATAGATCGACAATATCATAAGACATATTCGCATATTCATATACGTAGCCTGAAGGTAGAACAATTTTAACCGCATCGCGGCCAGTCTCGTTATAGTTCTTAATGAACTCCACCGACTGAACTGGTTTCGAACCAACTATCGGGTCAACATGTGTAAGCTGATCATACGAAACACCGGTTGGCAGTAGGTCAACGAATGTTGGATTCTTAAGATAACGCGCTCCTGAAAGTGTATCAAGCCTAAACCTACTCTGGCAGTGAATCTCTCATTTGGCATCCCCACCCTCTGATTGCGAGTTTCCTTACCTAACCACACCTTCTCGGTGAAAGGAGTAAAGTACGAGTTCCAGCTACCAGACAGATCCATCTTCGTCTTGGAGCCATCTTCGTTAACCCTGTTGACATCGGCCTTAACCGTATTGTTGATAGGTCTATCGTTATAGGTTTCCCCAAAAGGATTGATAAACATCATCTTGAGGTTAAACTCTAAGTTTGCCGAAGGTGCGAGTGTGAAATCCTTGAGGTATAGACCCACTCTCTTGTACTTAGGATCAACTGCACCAGCATTTGCAGGATCTAATGTGCCCTGATTAATCTGATCAAGGTATGACTGAAGCTTTGCCTTACTATCAGAATTTACCTCTCCCTTAAATAGCCATGCTGCGCCATTGTTAGTAAGTGGAATAACGTCGTACGTTCCGTCAGCTTTATAGCCTCTTAGTTCTAGCTGCGAGAGATTGAGGTTTGCTCTCGAACCTACACCTACGAGGTTTCCAGTTATCATCGTCATAAATAGACGACCACCAGTGTTCTGAACATCCTCATAAATCTCAATGTCTGTAAGCGGTCTATCGAGCTTGTTAACCAGCTTGATAGCATATTCCAGCTCTTTTACTGCGAGACTGTTCTTATCGAACGGAATGGTAAGCGGACCTTTCTTGCCGAGCATTCCATCGCCGTTGTAGTCATCACCTGCTAAGCGGAAACGTTTCGTATCATCGTCAAAATTGTGTTCATTTCCAGCGACTTTTCCGACAGTAGCCTCAGCTGCGCCCGGATTGAATGGAATTCCCTGCATCTCTGCAGTGTTCGTAAAGTTTACTCTATTAGATCCATTCATGTACTTTGCACCTGGGAATGACAGCTTGAGATTTGAATAAGCTGGCAGATTATCCCTGATGTAATCGCGCAAATCCCTAACGCCCGTAGGTATGTCGAATCTTAGAGTAACCGTCTTACCGTCGGCGCTTAGAGTCCAGTTAGGGTTCTTTGCAGGATCAAACTTTGCAGTCCTTGTATTGCCTGCGCTATCAACATATGTCGGAAGCTTATCAGTGATTATAATTGAGCGATATGCTCTGTAATCTTGATACAATTTAAAGTTGTAGTTAATATCCGATGCACCATCTTCTGAAATAGACGAAGGATTCGTCCTGCTAGATGCACCAGCATATACGAGCTGGTCGTCAGTCTCTTCTCCTGCAACTATCTTCATGAGCCATGGCTTTGGATAAGTAACACCATAAGTCTTATCCTCAAGTGTAGAAAGCTTAGTGCCATCAGCACTATACATGCGAACTACTGGCTTAAGCTTAAAATCACTAGGTGTAGTCTTGTCTGCAAAGCTCATTACATATGGAAGCTGCAATCTTACCGTGTTGTCTATCTTATTCAGATAAATTCGCTTAATAGTCTTCCCATCGTTAGTCACGATTGTCTCTTCTGACTTGATGATAGGCTGCGTCTTAGCAGCTGGTGTCGCAAGTTATCCAGGTAAGTCCCATCAGCGATATTGTTGGTATCGTTCTGATTCTTCGATGTCTGCTTCGTCGGCACTTCAATCTCGAGGTAGAGTCCCTCGACTGGCTTCGTCAGCGCCGTCGCATCGATTTCAATCCCTGTAGTGATATTCGTCTCTGTCCTTACTGTCGTAGGCGAAGTAGGCTTTAGGTTTAGCGTAAGAGAACCGCTCTGACCAAAATTAATCGTGTCAGAGAAAACTGACGCACTAGTTCCTGATGACGCACCTGAAGCCGCCGCATTTACTGATGGAATACCAGATATCACAGTTGTGATAATCATGGCCATCAAGCACAGTATGGACACCGCTTTGCTTCTAATTGCCTTCATAATCCCTCCTTATAAATACACTTATCTTAAGCTATACATGCACCAAAATGCACAGCGCAGCTTTTAACGATATAATGCAAAAATCCTCTATATAACGCACTACCGCATCATATAAGTAATTCTTAACTAATTTCGTTTATTTTACACGAAAGTCCACTATTTTGCAAATTGCACACGCACTACTTAATGTTACAAAATCGATAAAATTGGTATTTACTACAACTTTTCTTTGTTTTTTAGCCTTGTTTTTTTATTGCTTTTGTTTTTTTAGCAGTCCAATGTTAGAGCATAGATTGAAGGCATAGCTCCTTAACACATGATAAATTTGAGGCTAAACTCAGCACCATCACCTTCCTCTGAGACTATCTTGAACTCCGCCCTATGAAGCTCCGCAATCTCCCTCACAAATGATAGTCCGAGTCCGAGCCCACTGTTAATTTCTTTATTTCTTGATTCATCGACTTGATAAAACCTATCCGAGATTTTAGCTATATGATCTTGTGATATGCCGATTCCGTCATCCACTACTTTTAAAGTAGCCGTCGTAAGGTCAGTGATTTCCTCGGATTTCTCGCACTTAAACGATATGTTCTTTTGATTCTCGCCAAAACCTTGCCCTTGATCACACTCCAACTTTATTAACACCATCGTTTTAGAAAATTTAATCGCATTGCTCACGAGATTATCAAGCACACGGTAAAGCATCAATTTGTGACCATAAATCCATATATCCGATTGAATCTCTATATCAAATTTCAGTCCCGATTCTACCCACTTTCGCTCGTGCTGTCTGCAGTATTCTGTGACGAGCTCCGAAAGCGACAGCCTATCTAAATCAGACCAACATAACTGCTCGGCCTTAGAAAGCTCAAGAATCTGCTCTGTCATATCCTTCATCAGTTTAGCCTGGTGGTTTATTACCTCAAGGGACTCCCTTGCACTCTCTAAATCGTCAGCGTATTTCGCTCCGAACTCACTTTCTGCCATTATCACCGAGAGTGGTGTTCTGAGCTCGTGCGATACGTTCTGATTGAACTGCTTCTCCTTATCGAAATTTTCCTGTATAGAGAAAATCATTTTGTTAAATACATTTGCAAGTCTTGCCGTCTCGTCATACGAATGCTTATACGACGTGTTGATGCGCTTCGTATAGTCACGACTCTCCGTGATATCCTCTGCCATTTTAGTAACATCATTTATCGGAAGTAAACCGCGCTTAAGTATTCTTCTACCCCCAAGTGACATTGCAATCATTGAAAGAGGCGCAAGAACAACAATTGCAAGCAGAAATAGTTTCAGCTCATCGCTCAGCCATTTGATGGAATGAATTCCACGAACCCATTTCTGCTCCTCTTTGTTATACGTATCAAAGTAATAATAATTTAAGCCATCAGAACTGTACTTCGATACCTCTCCTGATGAAAATGGAGCATTTTCATGAAACCCTTGTGGCAGCGTGCCTCGCTCGAGTTTTTTATCCTTACTGTATATTGCGAAATATACACCGTCGTCATAGGACTCAAAATCATCGAGGTCTGAAGCCATCCCCATCGTTGCTCGTTCGAGCTCTGTTCTGGTTGTATAACTCGACCACGTATCAGAAAGCACAAGCGCTACACTGAACATTGCAATAAATATAGCTGCTACAAATACCGTGTACCAACGAGTAACCCTCGAGACGATGGTTCTATTTCTATTCCTTTTCTTCTGATTTGAATACATATCCCATACCTCTCTTCGTCACTATGACCATCGGATCCTCTAGCTTCTTGCGAATGTTCTTTACCAATACATCGATAATGTTCGACTCACCCTCATAGTCGAAGTCCCAGATATGTTCTCTAATCTGCTCTCTACTCAATATAACATTAGGATGCCTAACCAAACACTCTAGCAGGGCGTACTCCTTGGATGTAAGATCTACTAGATACGAATTCTTGGTAACTGTTTTCTTTATAAAATCTAAGCAGCAATCACCAAACTGCACGGTACTCAGGAGAATCTCTCTATTATTGCGTCTCAGCATAACTCTGATGCGTGCGAGGAGCTCATCAAATTCAAAAGGCTTAACGAGGTAATCATCCGCCCCAGCATCTAGCCCAGTCACCTTGTCTTCAAGCGTATCCTTTGCGGTTAGCATGAGGACAGGCGTCTTAATCTGATGATTTCTTAGATACTTAAGCACACCAAGTCCATCAAGTCTAGGCATCATAATATCCGAAATTATTACGTCGTAATTAGTTGCTCTTATGTAGTCAATCGCTTCTTCCCCATCATATGCCGCATCAACACTGTACTGCTGAGTCTTTAGAAGCTTTACTATACTTCTATTAAGCATAACCTCATCTTCGATTACTAACAGCTTCATGGTCTCGCTCCTTTACTTTCTTTATTGTCGCCTATTATATCATCTTATACGCAAAATCTCGGCTAGATAATCTAACCGAGATTTTATATACAATCATACACTATTAACTAGTCATCCTGATCTTCATTTTCTTCTGCTATGAACGCTCCATCGACAGCACTCATCTTTACATCAATCGTCTGTTTACCATCTATTACAGTTACTTTGTATACGAGAGCATTTTCATTAACGTCCAGCTTAAGCTTCATGATAATTGCCTTAGCATATTTTTCTTTCACTAGTGCTTCAGCCTTTGCAAGGTCAACTTGTGGCTTCGCACCTATGAGAGCCTTGTCTTCAGAATCTGAATTGAAGTTATCTGCATCAACCTTCAGGACTTTCCCTGATTCGCCATCGATTTTATATTCCTTTACAGAATTAGTGTCGCTAACGGTAATTTCATACACTACAGTTTCATTGTCAACATCTATCTCATATCCTATAACAGTTCCTCCATTCGATTCCTTGAGTGCCGTTTCCTCTGCCTGCTGAACCGTTACTTTCGCCTTACGCACAGCCTTCTCATCATGATTGCTTGAGCATCCAACCGCTGAACCGAGCGCTGAGATAGAAACTGCTAATGCGATAAACTTTGCTAATGTCTTTTTTTTGAAAATCTTTGTCATATCTTTACCTCTTTCTGTTTTAATTTGAAATTAAACTCCTCATCTTTGCTTCTTGTTGTCCATATAATAAATGAGAAAGATGAACGCAAAATGAATCGCAAAACTTTTTTATAAAAAAAGAGAGCAACCACATAAAGCAGTCGCTCTCTAGCTTCTTATTTCGTACCGTTCTTTACACGATTCTTCCTAGTGATAATCACCCCTGCCGATATAAGCACGAGTATCACCCCTGCGATATACAGTACGGTTCTCCCAAGACCGCCAGTCTCAGGTAGCAGGAACCTCATATTCTCAGTATTCTTGATCGTAATAGTTCCTGATGAAACCGCTGCATCCTTTGGCGTCTGAACTTCTGCACCGTTACTATTGCTGTAGCTAGTACCGTAATCTGGCACAGCCGCCTCAACTACGTAGTAACCGTAGTAACGTCATCGCCATTGTCCGCTTTTCCTGACACCGGCAAATCCGTATAGGTTTTCGTCCAGTTATCTGAAGCTGACAGTGTCTCTCCAGCCTTATAGACCTTCTCTGAAGTCGTTCCGTTCGCACTCGTCGAAACCTGCATCAAGTTGTAGGTGATTGACCCAGCTGAACGCTGCACCTCTTGTCCATCAGCATCGAACCACTTCTTATTAACAGTGATTCTCGTCTTAAGCTTTTCGTTCTTAACTTTAAATGTCATACTAGTTCCGCTTAAGGTTACTAGTGGATTGGTCGAAGTCTGCGTGATAGTGAACTTTTTGTTCTGCTCTTCAATCTTAAAGTCAATCGGTCCATCTAGTGGCTTGTAGCCTGTCGGCGACTTCTCCTCTGTGAGGCGATATTCGCCAGCACTTAGCCCTTCGAACTTGAACTGCGAGATATTCTGGTTTCTGCCGACATACATAGGTGTAAATGACGCATCACCAAGCTTCTCAAGCTTGAATACAGCTCCGTTAAGCGCTGTTTCTGACTCGTCTACCTTAAGCACATTGATTTCAGTCGTTCTGTTCAGCTCGAACGAAACCAGCTGCTGATATGGCTGAGCATGTTTGCCAGTCATCTCTGTAATATAGGTCTTGACCTTAACGGATTTCATCTCCGCATCGGAAACCTTCTTGCTCTCGGATAGGATGTGGCTAACTGCCGTCTTCATCCTGGTATACTCATTAGAGCCCTGACTATATGTTTTTATATCATCCAGACTATTTGAGTAGTACCAAAATGCCTCCTGCATCGTTTTATAGTATCCATAATCCTGATCGTGATCTACTGAATCTCTCCAGAATCCCGCATCGTTGAGTCCGTAATCCTTAAGGAGTTCATCCTTGTGCGTTTCGCAGTAGTAATAAATCTTACGCATTGCGTCGTAGAGCTCTTTTTTACCAACTCTAGGTCTCTGAGCTGATCTATATAGAGCATCCGCATCGTTTATGTACTCCTTATATACGGCATTGTCTCCGAAGCCCGGGAAAGTATCCTCTGCTCTAATGCAAAATGCCTCTACCCCAGATGAGCTTTCGTTGCTCTTGGACACTTTGATCTTATCTCCGTATCCTACAAATCCGTAGTATTCATTAGCAGCAAGCGGTTTATCTTGTTCACCGACCTTCTTCAGAATTGCAGTATTACCGCCCTTTGTAAACCTTATGAAAAGCTTACCGTCCTCATTGGAAAAATAGAATTCGGCTACATTGCCTGTAGGAAGTTGGTATTTGCTCGGTGCACTCTTAATTTTCAGCTTATACTTCTTATTAAGCTCGATATCACGCTTTGTAATATCGATGTCATACCTATTCCCAGCCCCAGGCTTGGCCTGAATGCTTATAGGAGTGTCTCCATTATCGCCTTCCTTTGTTAGTTCAAAGGTTACAGGCTTAACTGCATCGCCAGACGTATCCTGTACAAAGAATCCCATTCCGACTTTTGCAGCTCCATCGGTTTGACGTAGCACTATGCCACCGCTACCTTTAGTGAAGTGAATTCCAGAGGTATCGAAGTAAAACTCCGCAACACTCTGAACTGGCCTCTCGTATCCTGGTGGTACTGCTTTTATATACATCTTATAGGTAGTGTTTAGCTTTAGCCCTGTAAATTCAACATCTGGTTTCACGAAGCTCACGAAGCCATTTTTATATATCTTTTCAGAACCACCGTCCACTTCCATTAGGTTGTACTGTACCTGTCCTATTATATTTTCGCCAGTGTGAGATCGTATACTGAACTTCACATAGGTTTCTGGAGCCCCTGCCCTAAGTGCTCTGACATGTCTAACTCGAGATGTGTGTGTCGCGTTTTCCTGTGCATAGGTAGCAATCGGAAACATCTGTATCAAGATGGCGAGGATTATCAGCAAGGAAGAGAGCTTTTTCATTAAAGTCTTCTTATTCATCAGCTCACTCCTCCCATCTTATTCTTTCTCCTCAGTACGAGGAGGGCCATAAGTCCGATGCTGAGCATCAGTGACCCGCTCCACCAGAACAGTTCGCTGTTATCACCAGTCTTTACCTTCTTGGTGATTTTAGGCTTCTGCTTCTTCTGCACCTCAGGCTTTGGCTTGGCATTCACAACCTTGTTCCAAACACCATTCTCAAATCTTGGAGCCATCACTAAGAACGGCTGCATCGTTGTGTAGTCTGCAGCTTCCCCAGTTGCCCCGGTTTGTACCACGAGATACATTCCACTTCTCAAACCTGTAAAACGAACCGTACCGTCACGACCAGTCGTGAGTGTCATCGCCGACTTGCATTACGGCTTTGCCTCTCAAGACGACGCGCTAGCTTTATCTGAGCATCTACGGTTTTAAGTTCTTCTAAATTCCCATTCCACTGAAACGGAGCTCTTCCGACATAACCAGTCCTATCTGCCTTCAGGTCTGCGACCTGATAGACAGAATACTGCGCGCCGCTTATGGCTTTATGCTCATAAGTCAGCGTAATGTTTAAGCTCGCACTATCATCTGCATATGCAGCATGGGAAGGAAGTATGAAAGATACAAAACTGAAGCATAGAATTAATATTAAAGAAATTCTATTACTTTTCATTTAATCCCTTTCTTTTTTCTTCGCCTTTTGATATACAGCCTTATCAAAACTATCAGAGTTATAACCCCAACAGCTAATATGGCAATATATTTCAGCATGACCATTCTAATAACGTCTTCTACGTTCTGTGTCTTCGTATATTTGGTGCGCTCCCCTCTCACGAGAAGTCTATGCGAGTTGACTCCATAGGGCGTACACGTAATCAGCGTCACGTAGTCTTTGCCCTTTTCGATTTCCAAATCTTCAACTTCATCAGGCAGTACAGTGTTAATCTTGTTAACCTTGTATGCATATACATCGTCAAATACATGGATCATAAAGATGTCGCCATCTTCAAGTTGATCAATATTTGTAAAAAGCTTCGCAGATAGAAGTCCCGTATGGCCTGAAATCAGGCTGTGTGTACTAGGACCACCTACCGGTAGAGAGCTCCCAGGTATATGCCCTGTCGCTATCTGAAGCGAACCTGCATCAACACCATGATATATAGGTATGTATGCCTTGATCTTAGGTATATCCACATACCCCATGATGCCTGTGTCGGTTACATCGAGCAACTTGCTGTACTGCTCTTTCTTCGGGCTTAAGGAAATAGCGATTCTTCTTGTTGACCAAAGTCGCGTTATATGCTCTCGCCTCGCTTAGAAGTTGTGCTTTTTTCTCTTTAGATAAATCCTTAGTCTTCTTTACATAGCTCCCGATTGCTCTAGAGGAGTGCAATTCGTTGATACAATCGCTGATCGTAGGGTAGGCCAAAAGACAAATCCCCCCAATCAACATTATCGCAACTATTATGTTGGGGATGATTCTTTTCATCTTACCCATTTTTACTTAATAGTTGCTCCTTTTCTGCGTCTCATGTATCCGAGTGAACCAATTACAAGAATTGTTCCTAGTACGTAGATTAGAGCTCTACCCATTCCTCCAGTCTCTGGAAGAGTGAATCCCTTGTTATTAACAACGTCAGCGGAAAGAGATCCAGCATTCTTGTCTGCTGTAAATGTTAGAGTTCCAAGGCTCTCTAGCTTAGTTAGCTTTGGATCGTCGGAAGTCTTGTCGTACTCAGCGTGGATTGTGAACTCAACCGGCTCAATGCTGTTGTAGCCAGTTGGAGTCTTTGTCTCCTCGAGTACATACTTTCCTGCATCTAGACCGTTATATGTAAATGTGGTCTTGTTTGCTGCCATAGTATTGTCGATAGTGAATCTTGTGATTGCTTCCTTACCAGTAGCAGTCTTCTTGTAAAGTGTGAACTCAGCACCAACTAGCGGATCGTTGTTCTCGTCCTTCTTGTTAACGATTACCTTGTATGAGAATACGATGTTCTTATCCTTAGGAGTCTTACCGAAGTCTCCTTCTCCACCTCTGTTAGGGTTGTTTGAGTACTCTAGGTAAACAGTGTTAGGGTTACCCTGAGCGCCTATTACAGCGTTGCTGTTAAGCTTACAATTGTACTCAACTACGATTGTGCTGTTAGATGTTATAGGTGTACCGAGTGTCTTTAGGTCAGCAAAAGCTACTGTGAAGCTGTTTGAACCAGCGTCCTGTGTAACAGTGTACTTGCTACTTGCAATCTCAGTTCCGTCGATCTTAACCTTGATTGAAGCTGGGTCTAAAGTCAGACCTGCAGACATCTCATCGTGGAACTTATATGCGTACTTTGTGTACTTGTCATAGTTTGTAGGAAGAGTACCAGTTAGCTTGTAAGGGATTGTATCTCCGATGTTGTAATCAGCAGCATCCTGCCACTCCTTATCGCTGTTCTCCTGAACCTTCTTAACAACTGTAGGAACGTCAAGCTTAGCGCTTGTCTCAGTGTCAGCTACAATCTTAAGAATGTAAGAAGTATAAGCACCATTCTCCTTATTCTGTGTGCTAGCTGTATCCTTAACTAGGTAGTAACCAGGCGCAAGTCCTGTTACTGTCTCGCTGCCGCCTGCAGCTACCTTCTGTGTCTTTGCAGGAGTTCCTAGGTGCGACTGAATGTCATTTGCAAACTCTTCTGCCTTTGTAACGTTAGTAAGAGTCTTAGCCTTTGCACTAGCACTTCCTAGTCCTGCCTTAGATGAATCCTTGATTCCGCTACCCCACTGGATATTGGAAAGAACCTTTCCTGATAGATCACCCTTGAAAACCTGATAGATTTCAAAAGTGTGTTCAGTCTTACCACCATTATTGATCTTTAGACTGTGTGATGTAGCCGCATAAGTCTTGTCTGGAACAATTACAGACATAGCTAGTAGCAATACCATAACCATTGCTACGATGCAGCTAATTTGCTTTTTTACTAATCTCTGCATACTCTTCTCCTTTTGTATAATAATGCATTAACGTTTTAGTGACTCTAGTCACAAGTTTTATAAATAAAGAAAAATGCATAAGCTCAAACCTAACTAGGCTGGAAACTCATGCATCTGTCTCTCTTTATCATTAATATAATAAAGTCCCCTAAATCTCAGCCCTTCTTTTATTTCACATACCCTTTTAGTAGAAAAACTGTCCAAATAACGCACAATGTCTTTATTTGATGACAAATGCATACTAAAAACACACACATTTTGCCCCTACAAATAGCATCTTTATCTACTTGACCAAATTGTACCAGATTAATAAATATTAATCAAATTGAGAAATGTCATATTTTTTTGGCTATGTATTGCATAACTTAACTATAAATTATAATACTAGTTTCCTATAACCATTGAAATTACTTGTACTTGAATGCATTTTTTTCGAAAATAATTATATAGACATGCTTTTTATTGTGAATTTATTATAAAGGTTGTTCTCATAAAAAAACAATTTTTCGTATACAATTATGGTTTTATACATTTTGTATCTTCATGTTTAACATGCACTTCAAGACATTATTTCTGTTTTTTAGGACATGAAAAAAGCGATCAGTCCTATTGGCCTAATCGCTTTTTAAACTTCTATAAGCTCTTATACAGCCTCATTACGTCTTCTTCTAAAGAACATCATAGCAGCAGTCATACAGAAAGCTCCACTGAGGTAGAACAAGTAAGTTCCAATCCCTCCTGCCTTTGGCAGTTCGTACAGAGGATTATCCTTGATTCTGAGCTTCATAGGTGTCCCCGTGCTATCATCTGCAACTTCTGTATCTGTCCAAGAAGCTCCTGTTACTACCGCAACAGTATCCCTTCTGACCTTAACCTTGATAGGCTCAGGGATAATGGAATATCCTTCCGGAGCTTCCTTTTCCACGATGTAGTACTCTCCGATTGGTGCTGTAAGTTCAATCTTCTTATCAACAACTAGATTGCTCTTAAACGGTATCCCCCACTTATCCGTCGTACCTGGAAGCTTAACGGCTCCTGTGGTGCCTTGGGTCGAACCTTATATATGTCAAACTTTGCACCCTTCAGCTGCGTTGCACCAGTATTATCCGTCTTCTCCAAAACGAGCTTAGAATCTGCGACTTGAACCACTGGGTGTTTGTACTCTTCCTCGATCTTTTCATCTTGAAATTCGTAGTTAATCCTTGCGGACTTGTTTGCTCTAAATCCAGCCTTTCCAGAACTTGTCTTGTTAGTTCCGTAGTCGGTATCTGTATCTCCGGTAGATGTGTAGCCACCATTTTCATATTTTTCATATGCTTTAGGAGTGACCTTTACGTTATACGAGAGCGTATATATGAATTTGCTGTCAACCTTTTCATCTTCGTGGAACTGAAGGAACATCTTTCCTGTCGAATCCGGCGAACTCGAAGGAGTATATGTAACCGACTCGATTATGCGATGACCATTGTTCCAGTTATCCGCTGTGCTGTTACCGTTCTCATAAAGGACTTTTTCAATACCAGTCGCCTTCTCTTTGCGAGTAACCTTAACATCAGATTGTGCAGCATATAGCTCGACAGAGTCGCTGAGTTCGTCTGTCACATTGAGAACATTTACCATATTAGCTTCCAGAAGCTTCTTAACCTCTTCATAAAGATTGGCATTATCGAATACACCGATGTATTCTCCGCCGCCTTTCTTAGCCATGTGCTGAAGTAGTTCCGGGCTGCTCGTAGATGTAGCTCCATTGATATCTTTGGAAACACCTATCGTATGAATCATTACATCCTTGTGGCTAGCAATAAATTCATCGATCTTCTGCCTGGTTGGCTCCTTGGCATATGGAGCCCAATTTATACCACCATCTCCGTGTCTGACACCGCTGTTATCCACATAGAATGTAGGTACACCGTCAGAGATAAAGACCATGAGCTTTCTATGACCGTTATTCTTCACAGCAGGCTTGTTGAACATGTCAGTTGCAACCTCTAGCCCTGCCGTATAGTTAGTACCGTTCCAGTAAAGCCTTAGTGTTAACGAAGCTTTTATTCCTACCCCAGTCTCTGTCAATCTGTGCATCTTGTTTGTTTACTGTATGTTTTCTGTCTCCACCGAATGATATTACCGCTATCTGATTCTCTGGATTGAGAGCGAGCAGTTCAGGAATTAGTCCACGGCCAGTATAACCAGTCTGTGATCCGTTGAGCATCTCGGATACTGCGCCGTCTCTAGCGATGTACGAATTGGAACGTGTGCTATACATATCCTTCTCTTCCATACTGGACGAACGGTCAATTACGAATAGGATGTCAAAGGGCTGCTTCTTAATCTCCTTACCAGTAACATCAACGTAAATACGATATAAGTCTTTTACATCACTCTTATGATTCTGAGCCACCGTCGTGTCACTGTTTGTGACACCATCTCCTAGGTAGTCGATTCGCTTGTTGTGCTCAAGAACATCATTAGTAGGGACGGTCGCCCTGCTAGTCCCACTTGAAGCCCTCGTACCTGCTACGCTGCCTCTACTTCTGAATCCTGCAGAGCCTGTACTCTCTGCTACTTTTATCTTTATCTTGTCGCTGAGCTTTACAATGTTCTTCTTAACCTTGAATTTGTATTCAAAAGCTTCGGACTTACCACTCTTAAGCTGCACAATCTGAGATTCCGCACCAGAGGTTAACTCCAAATCTCCCTTGCTGTATTCAAGATTGATAGAGAACTTCTTCTCCGCATCGCTCGCATCTATATTCTTGTATGCCGCTGTAACGGATACCACCTCGCCCGCACTATAGCTATCCTTCTGAGGTGAAACCTTGAACTCTATATTCTCATCTGATCCGTATGTCTGTGTTCCCACACCAGGTAAGTTAGACAAAGGCATCAAACTGACGATGAGTAATACAGCGACGAAAATCGATGTAATGCTCTTCTTTAATGTCTTTTTACTCATAAGCAATTCTCCTAATATCCACTGTTAAATCCTTGCAAATTAGGAGTCCTTTTTCTTTCTCTTCTTCACTAATACCACTAATGTTGTTAAGGCACCTGCAAGTGCTATTACATAAATCGCAATTTTAGTCGTATCTCCAGTCTTAATGATTATACGTCTGAACTTGTTAGTAAAAACACCGTCGCCTTGCTGCTTGATGTCTCTCACCTTGAGTTCACCTTCTTCTGTTTCATAAACCGTAACAACAACTCGCACCTCACGCTTGTCGTAAACTATATCACTCTGACCGTCATTTACCTCTTTGACTATATAGTTGTAAGTTCCTTCTTTTGCGATATTTAATCTGAATAAAATTCCGCCATCGCTTTCATTTGAAACGGTCTTGGTTAGGCCGTTAGATTTAACCTGCCAGTTTGAATCAGCTTCCTTGAGTGTGAATTTGAACATGCCCTTCTTAAGGTCCTTGCCCTCTAGCTTTTTAGTTAACTTGAAAGCAACCTCGACAGGTGGAACGTCCTTCTTAACTAGAGCAACCTTAGGCTCCAGTGTAACATCGTATTTCCACTTGTTCTCATCATTCACTCTCTCAATACCTGGAACGACAACAAGATACGGCTCTACTGGATGGTACGCCTTAGCGTGACCTGTAGCACCAGTCTGTCTTACTAGATAAATTCCGTGTGATAATCCCGAAAAGGACACGCGTCCCTGTGAATCGGTAGTCCTTGAAGTACCCGCTAAGCTGTCTCTATCAACTATTGCCGATAGTTTTTTTGCAGCTGTAGCAGAAGACTCTTTAGTTAGTCCGTTATACTTGACGTTAGCCGATGCAAAATCAGCCTGCGCTCTGTACCTAGCACTTCCTCCACTAGTGGTCAAGTTTGCAACCTTGTGTATTTCAAATGTAGCGCCAGGAACCGCTATATGATTATTCCTATCCTTATGGTACACGAGGTTAATAGTAAGCGAGTCCTGTCTGCTAGTATCCACATCTGGAACCAGGTCAGGATGAGCTGCCATAACACTCTGCACTGATAACATAGTCATAATCAGCGAGCAAAGCACTACTATCCATATAGATTTTTTAAACTTTACCATACTATCATTTCGCATTCTTTCAATGTCCTGTCTCTCACACTAATTGCTGCGTCTCTTCTGCTTTCGCATGAAAATTAAAGCAATTATGATTACTGCTGCTGCGACCATCAGCTTGAACTGCCATGAATTCAAGAAGACCAATAGCGGCGATCTCACGCCATCATGATCTGTGTATGGCACCCTATGGCCTCTAACCATGAGACGGTGGGTGTTAACCCCATAAGGCGTGCAGGTTAGCAGTGTGACGAAATCCTTGCCTTCGGTTATCTGTAGATCGCTCAGCTCCTCTGGCTTAACGGTCTTAATCTGGTCAACTCTATAAGCAAGTTTCTTGTCTAAAATTCTTAAATAGAAATTATCGCCCTTTTTTAATTGATCTAAATCTGTAAAAAGCTTCGCTCCCGGTAGCCCCCTATGTGCGGCAATTACAGCATGTGTACCTTTACCACCAATCGGTAGGCTCGTTCCTTCGACGTGTCCTGCGCCTCGCTCTAGTGATTTAGATGAAGTGCCATGATATATGATGATCTCCTCGTCTATTTTCGGAATCTCAACATATCCCATGACCCCGTTTTTACTGGGATTTAAAAGGTCACTATACGGATGAGTCTTGATGTACTCATCATTGTCAAAAGCATCCTTCACAGTATTAACAGTATGCTGTGCATTGTATGCCTTTGCCTTGCTCCACTCGTCCTTCAGAGTGTCCTCTGAGTAGAGATTAACGGATTTGTCGTAAATCGACTTCATCTGGTTGTTCCACTGACTGTTCCACATATCACTGATTGCAGGGTATAAAACTACCGCTGCACCTGATATGAATAGCAGAACGATGGCAAGGTTGAACAAACGACCCTTTAACTTATTTTTTGTTTTCTGTGTTTCCATCTACTATCTGTGGACTTCTTCCTCTTGTCCAAAACCCTTCCTATGAATATTGCGATACCGCATCCGATAAGTATACACAAAATTACTTTAAAAATGTGCCCTATATTGGTTCTCTTCACTGAAGCATTCTGTCCATCGTAAGGAACTCGATGTCCGCGAACAAGTAGTCGGTGTGAATTAACGCCATACGGTGTACAAGTTACAAGCGTTACGTAGTCTTTGCCCCTCTGAACCTGCAGTGAGGTCGTCTTGCTAGGCTTAACTACCTTTATGCTATCTACCTTATACGCCATTTTCTTGTCCATTATATGCAGGTAGAATTTATCGCCCTTCTTAAGTAGGTCGAGATCCGTAAACAGCTTTGCGCTAGGTAGTCCTCGATGTGCCGAAAGTACCGCGTGTGTTCCTTCGCCGCCGATTGGAAGACTGCTTCCACAGAGATGTCCAACACCTTTTTGGAAGACCTCCTCATTAGTGTAATGGAATATTGGTAGCTCAACATCGATGGCAGGGATTATAATGTAGCCCATCATACTGTCTTTGTTGATGTTAAGGCACTTCTCATACTCCATATCCCTCTTGTTCTCCTTAGATGAGAACGCATCAGGAACGGCCTTCGGTGAAAGCTCGCGATTATATACCTTTGCTCTTTCAAACTCCTTGTTGAAATCGGCATTTCCATGCTTTACCGCCCTGTCATAGCTCTGCATCATCTGCCTTGCAAATCTCTGATTCCACCAGTTGCTCACCAATGGATACAGCATGATAGACAGTCCGACGATAAAGAGAAGTGTTATTCCGACTACGCTTTTAAAGCTGTTATTTCGTTTAATAAAGTTCTGATTCTCTTTAGCCCGCATTAAAATTCACTACTCTTGTTCTAATATCCTTCTTTTAAATAGATGCGGATAAGAGTTTTCTTATTAGATGCCCTTATCCGCACCCGCTTTGTAAACCACTACCTTACTGCAGCGTTACTTTTGTTTTTTTTAACCATCATTGCAACTGCAAGCTAAGTAGCGAAGCACCTACGATGTAGAATAGATATGTTCCGATTCCACCTGTGCTTGGAAGTGTTCCTAGCTTGTAGTTGTTGAAGTGTAGTGGGTTGTATGTTCCTGTAGTAGTCTTTACTTCATCCTTTTCGTATGTAGCAACGTACTTTCCAGCTTCAACTCCATTGATAGTTACTGTGTATGACTTTAGGTTTCCGTCTGTATCTAGCTCAGCACTAATCTTAACTGGAACTAGAGTTTCGTTCTTAGCATATCCTGCTGGAGCCTCTGTCTCTACAAGCACATACTCACCAGCGTCAATTCCTCTGAATCTGATCTTACCGTCTGCCTTAGTCTCTGATTCGTCAGCGATGTTGTCGCTTGCGTCAAGACCTCTTCTAACTAGAAGAGTTGCTTCGTGGTTCTTATACTCTGCGGCAGTTGTCAAGCTAGCATCCTTCTTGTAAAGTCTGAACTTTGCGCCTGCCTTCTTGCCAGCTGTAGCTGTTGTCTCAGCTGATGTAACTACGTCTGTTACGGTATTTCCTTCATCATCCACACCGACCTTAACGATTTCTTCTTTTCTGTTAGTCTGGTTTAGCTTAGTACCTACATCTCCGTTGATATCGAATGTGTAGTGCTTAGTTCTGTCAGTATCCTTACCATCGTTAGTTGTTGGCGATGTTGAGTAATCGATTGTAGCAGTATTTGTGCTTGGATCGAAGCCTGACTTAGCATCCTCAGTTAGAGTAGCCTTGTAAGTAACGTTGATCTTAGTCTTGTCAGCGCTATTTAGAAGGAATGTCTTAGTAAACTTTACTGTGAATCCTGTAGCAGTCTTGCCTTCGATAGTATAATCGGTGTTTTCTGTGAGCAGCTTAGCTGGTGCAGGATCTCCGTTGTATACCTTGATTGAAGTCTGATCTAGCTCAAGACCTGTTGATAGCTTATCAGAGATTTCAAACTTAGGATTCTTGTAGTCACTTGTGTATAGAGGGATAGCTGTTCCAATCTTGAACTCTACCTTGTCTCCAATCTTGTGAGTGTCTCCAGCCTTAGTAGTATCACCAGTTACCTGATCATTCTCAGTCTTGTTGTATACTTCCTTCTTAACCTTAGGTGTTGACTTCTTAGCATATGCTGTAGTTCCGATCTTAAACTGCTTGCTAGCATCGTTTACATCAAGAACAGAAGACTTGTCCTCGCCAGCGTCCTGCTTGTAGTCAGCGCTGACAATCATAGGTGTATATACGCCTGTGCTTCCTGCCTGTGGTGTTACCATTACTAGGTAAATACCTGCCTTAGGGCTGTTAGCAACGTACTTTCCAGCTGTCTCGGCAAATGTTACTGTGTCTAGACCTGTGAAGTCTCCAGCAGATGCAATTGCATATACTTCAGCAGCAGTTGGCTTTGCTGGATCAGCGATTGTAATTCCAGTTTTGCCTACTACCCACTTACCGTTAGACTCCTTAACGATTCTATAACCTTTTACAGTTGCTCCTGCTTCAACATTCTTAATAGTTAGTGTTGAATCAAGTGTTGCTGCAAATGTTGGCATTGCGAATCCACTTAGCCCGATAGCTAGTGAGAGTGCCAACGCAGCCATTTTCTTAAATAGCTTGGTACTCATACATCTTCCTTTCTTTGTCTCTCAAGAGTTACCCATTACTGTCTTTCCTTACTGTTTGTTATTCCTTATTAATGGGAATAAACCTCTATCAAATAAGAGTACTTATCTGATATAACATGTAGACTGTGTTACACACATTCGCCCATAAAAAGACCGATTCTATCTATTCCAGAGCATCTTATCAAAATTGTAAAATATAAACAAGTGTGTAAACTGTCTCTACTTTCACAATTTTGACACACAAAAACACACTATTGACAAACAAAAATAATTCTGTACCCGTTGAGTTCACTTAGTCTTATGAGTCTAATTTCACAAATTTTTTTCGGATTTAGCGAGACTTTTTTTACATAAAAATTTTACAAATGTTTTTTTAAAAAAACAATTTAGACTATTCAAGTATATTTTTAGTTATGATTATGATATAATCCATAAACCACATAAAAGGAGGGCGTTATGACAGACTCAAGAAGAACAATCAGAAAGCTCGCAGTGTTAGTATTCGCACTCATGCTTATAAACATTTTTTCGCTGAGCTCCGCTTTTGCCAGTTACCAACCAGATCCAGCCGAATTCACTAAAACTCTTGATAATGGACCAGTTCCCCCTGAATACATGGGGAAATTTAAAATAGTTATCAAGGATCCCGAAGGCAACATTCGTAAGCACGAGGATTACGATTCACCGCTTACGCACGAGCCTTACGAAAATATTGGTAATGGAGGCAACGCTTTTTTTGTATATTTCGATAGTATTGTCTCTTATTATTTAAAAGAAAAACAGCCTGCACCGGAGACAAAATATGTAACTTTTACAGTAGAAGAGGTCCCTACAGATGTTCCAGGCATCAAGTATGATAAAACCGTTTATACTGTAAAGTGCTACTTCAATGGTTATCCACATTTTGCTGGTAGGTATTCATATGATCTTGACTACGTTGAGATTAACGGAAACTACTATACATACGACGGCGTTAGATTAACCTTAAATCCGGATGGATCATGGAATTACACAGGTGACAGAAATGGATTTATATCCTTTAACAACACCACTATCAAATATGTGACACACACGGTTAAGAAAATCTGGAAGAACGGTTCCGAGTCGTCCGCAAAGGCTCAGCTGTACAAGGACGGCACCGCTTACGGTACACCTGTAGAGCTTAATGCTGCAAATAACTGGTCGTACACTTGGAACAACCTCGACGATAGCTATACATGGACTGTTAAAGAACTCGATGTCCCTGCTGGCTACAGCACAAAATCCGATGTCTCGACTGACGGTAAGACGACGACTATCACTAACACAAAGGTGAATCAGCCAGCCTCAAGTCAGGGTAAAAATGCCCATGTAAAGTCAAATAGAACTGTAAAGACCGGCGATAATACGCACCTCGCTGCTTGGCTAGTCGTACTTGGGACAGTTATAATCAGCCTCAGCTTTACAATTTATATCAGGAAGAAAGCAAGCTCTTTAAGATAATTAATGTTCTATGGTAAAATATAAGTGAAAAATGATTATCGTTTTAATAGTGGAACTGGTATAAAAATGAGCATAAATAAGATCAAATACATAGCGATAATATCAATGGTTTGTGATCATCTGGCATCCGTGTTTTTTGCACCGGATGCCAGTATTTATATTATCCTTAGATTGATAGGGCGAATAACGGCTCCCTCGATGTGCCTTGCACTCGCTGAAGGCTTCGTTCATACATCCAACAGAAAAAAGTATTTCTCTAGGCTTCTCACCTTTGCGATAATCGCACAGATACCATTCTCATTCTTCGAGTCGGGAACCTTCACCCTGCCACTTGGCAATGTGCTATTTACATTTGCATGCTCATTTGCCTTGATGGAGGTTGTCGAGAATTTGGAAGAAGATTGGCACATTAAAGGGTATTATCGCTGTCATCGTACTACTTGTACTGTCGATGAAGACAGACTGGCTTATATTCGGACCTCTGTTCACACTGTCGATTTATATGAACAAAGAAAATAAGGACCGTCAGGCCATCTGCTATGCGGCCATCAGCGTCCTTAGTTTTTCATTGTCAGCGTTCATGTGTGTAAGCCACGGTCTACCTTGGTACGGTCAGGTGTGGCAGATTGGCACGCTCCTTGTTATCCCGATTATCTATGCTTATAACGGTGAGCGTGGTAGCAAGGCTTCATTTAATAAGTGGTTTTTCTACATCTTCTATCCAGCGCACCTAGTGGTGCTGGGGCTACTTAGGTAAAGCTTGGCGCAAAGTGTATAGATTACAATTTAAATAATTTCGCATGCGATCCAATCCTATATAATATCAGCACAAGAGATTCATCAATTATCTCATATACCAATAGCCAGTCTGGCTCAATGTGACATTCTCTTGTAGCTGAATACTTACCAGATAAATTGTGGTCACGATACTTTGCCTCAAGTGTTTTGCCTGTAGCGAGAGCATCCACAACCTCAAACAGCTTATTTAAATTTTTTTCCTTGTTTTTTTGCTAATTTTTAAATCTTTTTTAAACTGGCTTGTAAACTTAATTGAATACTTCATATATCTAAAGCCGCCTTAAGCTCATCAATATTGGAATAGCTTTCAGCACTTTTATCAAAAGCAATTCTTCTCCCTTCCTCTATCGCATTAACAGTAGCTTCATTTGGAATATCTAGTTTTAAAGAGAATGGTATTCCATGTTCACGAATAGCTGTGCGCAGAAAAATGTTAATTGCCGTAGTCATATTCAATCCAAGTTCTGAGAATATTTGATCCGCTTTTTCTTTTACTTCTTTTTCTGTTCTAATATTTAAATTTGTAGATGGCATTATCAACACCTCCTTATATACTAATATTACTACTTTATTTGTGCATTATCAATACGTTGTCATTACATTAAAAAGCGAATAGCCTCAATAAGTTGCTATCCGCTCTATCTCCTATTTACATTTAAGACTGCTAATTGCTAAAGCACTATTTCATTCTCTTCTTGTATCCAATCGCACCAATTAGCATTAGTATAGATGCTGCGAAGATGCTGATCATTAGCATTAGGTTTCCAGTGCTATCACCAGTCTTTGGTGACTTGTGCTTCTTAACCACCTTACCCTTAGTAGGCACCTTTGGCACTTCGTACTTGTTATTAAATGTTAGGTCGTTTACAGTCCCTGCACCCTTCTTAATCTCGTAATTTGCTACGAGCTGGTTATTAGCATCAGCTGTAACATCTACGACAACCGTGTACTCTGTCTTGTCGTAAGTATAATTTGCAAGGCCTGTATCCAGCTCAACTACCTTGTATGTGTACTTACCAACTGCCTTGAACTCGATGTCGCCAAAGTCAATTTCGCCTGCTCCGTTAACCGTAACAACCTTCTTGCCTAGCACAGAACCTGCTGGCATTGGCGCCTCGCTTAGTCCTAGTGCTGTAGTTCCAGCTTGAGATAGTTCGAACTTGAACTCGCCTGCTGCTGGCGGGGTGTCTCCACTTAGAGTCTTCTTAACCCTTAGGTTTTTCTTAACGGACGTAAACACGTTTCTAAATCTTGGTTCGCTGTCAGCTGTAGCCTTGAGTGTTCCGCCATCGTTAGCAACAGTTACCTTAACCTCTTTTTCAGCTGTATCATATGCTACACCTGCTACTGGGTTTGACGCTGTTTCCTTAACCTTAAACTTGTATGTTCCAACCTTTGTGAACTTTATCTTATCAAATTCGATGCGTCCATCGCTGTGCACGAATGTTGTCACATCGCCAGGCATCGTCACGCCATCGTAGTTCTCACCGGCAATCTGGCTAACGCTTACTTCAAAAGTGTTCTCTGGTATGGTTACCGCACTTCCTTCTGAATCGACATAGTCCTTGTGACCTTTAATCACGGCTTCTGCAGTCTGGTAGTTAGGAACGATAGCCGAGAATCCTGGCTGCGTCGCGCTTTGAATTGAGAACATTCCTTCTGTAGCATTTAGAGAACCAGATGTTGTAAATGTTGGGTTTGGCTTAAACACCTTATTGGTATATGTGTACTTTGCCGGCGTGCTCGTCTGCACTAGGCGGTAGTCACCCTTCGAAAGTCCAGAGATTGTAGCCTCGCCACTCGAATTAGTCTTAGCGGCAGCCTTACGACCTCTGATGTAATAATCCATCCAGATTCCGCCAATCTTAGTCTGAATCTTGAACTCAGCCCCAGCGATTGGAGTAGTTCCATCGATGTCATCAACGGCCTTTACACGAATGCTTCCTGCCGCAACAGTAGCAGTTCCGTTTGCCTTGTCGATTGTGTATGAAACAGATGCGGAATCCTCTGCCTGGTCTGACTTAGCTTTTCCTGTGTTAGTAACAGTCTCTACAGCTGTGATCTCTGGGTAGTGAGTGTCAAACTCGGCAAAGAACGTAACGACATTTCCATGTGAAGGACCGTTAGTTCCGTATATATCCTTAACCTTGTTGATACCTGCGAGTGCTGGCTCGAGGTCGGTGTACTTCAGGGAGTCGTTAGACATATTTGCAATGAAAGTATCCCCTCCTGTCTGAGGGTCTGTAAATACACCGTAGCTCATCTTCTGAGCCTTAACCTTAGCATAGAAGCTGTCATAGGTATCCGATGATGACTGAGTTATCTGGCTGAAATACTGCGTCACTGGAATCCAGTTGCTTCCGCGCTCTATCGGCATAACTGTTCCAGGAGCTGCCTGTGCGTAGAATGTATTTCCACCTGCAGGAACCTCCGTCCAGTTGTAACGAACTGCGGAAATCGAGATAGTGCTTAGGTCTACAACGCCATTTCTCGGAATCTTATCAACGATCATCATGTTAGTCTGTTCTTGATAAGTTCCGAAGGTGCTGTCGATATTGTTGTAAGTGTTGAATAGACGCAGTGAACCTAGCTGATTAGCAATCAGCTTAATCCTAGCTGTGTCGTATGCCGAAGTCCAGCCCTGCTTCTCAAGCAGTCTGTTGTTAATGGTCCTGAGACTTGGATCAGCAGGTACACCACCAGTATTGGTCCCCGGAACTGCATCTCTAACCTTGAAGGTTACATTAGCCGAAGCATCTTCAATGGTGAGAGGCTTTGTCACTGGAGAGCCTGCTGTAGCACCGTTATCTAGCGCCTTCAGTCTAGCTCCTGTGTATAGACTTCCCGACATGAAGTTTCTGTCCGTCGGAAAATCTGGGTCCAGTGTGAACTTAATCTCTGTACCTGTGATTGTCGCTGTCGCAACCTTCTGTCCACTCTCGGAATAGAGCGGAACATCGGAGCTTGGGAGATTGCCAAACATCGTCCCGATATTCGTCGACAGCTTAATCGTATCACCTGGCTTCATCGCATTCCCCGACTGCGTATCGATGTTGTAATCGAACTTCAGAGAAGCTAGAGAGCCGACATTCACCGGGCTAGGTGACACCGTCACATTAGAAATCGTAATGTTATAGCCGTCCTTCTGAGTCGCAGCGCTAACATCCTGCGGGTATGAGAATGGTCCAATTGTAATCGCTATTACTGCAATGAATGCAATAATTCGTTTGCAAGTTTCACGTTGTTCCTCCTTTTAATAACGTAGTCATTCAGTTCAAAAAATAATATTTATGCATTTTATTGGAGTATAGCCTATAGCGGATAGACAAGCAAGCTAATTCCATAAAAAGTGCGAAAAAATAACAATAAAGTGTATTGATGACGGCTTTACGTACAACCTCGCTTTTCTGACTTAAATTCATTTTTATTATATTTATACATTTTGAGATTCAAAAAGATAGAAAAACAGAAGGTACGGTATATAAACCGCACCTTCTGCAAACTGTTACTTTATATGACCTTTCGGTTTCTTTCTCTTGCCAGTCATATGCTCAACCTCTAGCGCATACACCAATGTCCTCGGAACAGCGGCAGGGTTAAAATATGCATTTTTATCCTCATGATAGTGATTCATGAGCTGCCTCAAAGCGTGCATCTTCTTATCATCCGAGAGGATTCGAATCTTGCCTCTTCCGATTACACTCTCGTACGCCATCGTGCAGTAGCCTTTGTCTTCGAAATACTCTAGCTCATGCTTGCAGTCCATCTCGAAGGTAGCACGATTATCCTTCTCGAATAGTCCAACCTTATAGCCCTCGAGTGCACTGTGGAAATACAGCGTCAGCTTGCCGTCATTCACCTCCGTTCCGAAGTTGAGCGGAAGTATATACGGATATCCGCCGTCATTAAGCGCTAGCCTGCATATGTCGCAGCGATTTATTATCTCCATCAGTTCGTCTAATTCTGTTATCTCTCTGTCCTGTCTTCTCATATATATCCCCCTTACACGCGACTCAGGTATCGGGCAGTAAATCCTATAGTCTTTTTTGCGATTAGTAGCAGTCCCAGCTATAGAGGCTCTCGGCGAAGTTCAGATTACGAAGTTGCTCTTTTGTCGCAAAGAAATTTCCTACGCCGCAGTCTCCCCACAGGATGTAATAGTCGTCAGTTCCGAACTCGGAGTCCAGTTGGAACAGCAACTCGGTGTAATCCTCAAAGTCCTCGTACATGCGTGGATCTTCCTGCGTGAAATGGCCGTAGCCACCAATCTGAGTGTGATTCGAAATATCGAGCTTTTCTATGATCTCATCAACCTCTTCATCGTCGATGTCGTATGATTCGTCACCCTCTGCCTGTTGCTCATCGATATGTTCATTAAGCTTCTCAGTAAAAATCTCCTCGAATCGGAAATCGTTCGGCATAATCCACTGGCTAGTTTTTTCAAAGGACATGGCAAATGGTGCACCGTCATTAATAGGTGTGATAAGTTCGTCTTCCTTCTTATCCTTCTGTGGTTCGTACATCTCTCTGAGTTCCTCTTCAGAGAAATGCTTGTCTATCTCTGGATAGTAAATAACCCTTTTTTTTTGCTATCCGAAGTAGGCTTTGTATAGTCGTTGCCCAGATTATAGTCTCCGCCAAAAATCCAAAACTGCATGATCCCCTTTGATGGGTAGATGCTGTTCTCAGGCAGCTCCTCACAGTTTATCTGCGCCAGATACATTAGCTGCTCACCCCTATCGGTAGTAGGGATATTCGCGGTCTTCGGCAAATAGAACCAGCCCGCAACGTTGCTGCTTGTCAACGGAGTCTTGGTTTCGGGTATTAAATTAATCTTTATGGTTTCTCTGTTCTCGATTTTCTTGAAATCTTCGATGAAAGCTTTTATTTTATCGTTCATAGTATTGCCTTTCTTGGTGTGTAGTGGCTTGTAGTAGCATGGAGTCTAGGTATAGATTTCGGCGAAAAGATACCGATTAACCGCGTATATCTAACGCTTCCCGATGCTACTCTTTAATACGCTTCGCAGATCACTTCTCTATTAGCCTCAAATTCCTCGTCGAAGCTAACTAGTAGATACAGCTCTCCCGCTGGCGATTCACCCACATAGTATCCTAGCGCAAAGGCATCGTAGCACCCGCTCTTATCGAACATTACGTCGGTAAGCGAGATACCTTCGATGTCTTCGCCTGCGAAATTTTCTTTTATAAGGCGAAGTGCCTTATGATCTAGCTCGGTGATTTCAGCAGCTAGCCTCTTCATCAATGAGTCTGGGATGGATTTTATATCCTTTTCGCTATATCCCGAGAAGCTAAAGTGCAAATCCTTACCGGACCTGCGGCTTACAAAGTATATTCCTGCTGTTGAGCTGTCCCATGATTTGCCCTGCCAGAGGGCGATGAGTTGTTGTTTGGTCATGTTGGTTTCCTTTGGGTTGGTTGCAATTAATCTGATAGTTTTTACATTATATATTAACTTGGTTACTCTTATTATTTCACTAAATTAAAATTTATTTTTTTCTATTTCAATACCATTCAGATATGCGAATTTAATCATAATAGCCCCAGAAAATTCCGAGTAATTCAAATCAATGTTTTTCTTCAGGCATACTTTTCAATGATTCATAGAAACTGATATATTTATTTTTTTAAATTTATTTACCTTTAGAATTCTATTGAAATACTGCTGTGCTTTATTTTTTTACCGCCAAAAATAGTATATATAGTATAACAAACTCTCTGACGTGCAATTTCCTTCTAAAATTCTATCAATATTTGCTTGAGTATCCTCGAAATAATTGAAAATTGGAATAACGTGTATTTTTATAAGATTGCTTACTTCTTCCACAGTATATTTATAGCTCGCACCTGCAAGTTGCCACCACGCATGCGGTTTTCTTGAACTTAACGAACCTAAATCCCCGCCATATATAAATCCATTATTGATACCTGCACGCTTTTATTGATTTGGAATAAATACCAATATGTGGAATAAATTCTACGCTATCCTTATTATTATATCTATTTGCTTGGAAATATATTTCGAAGAAAATATCCTTATCTTTCGCAACCCTCTTTAATTTTTGCCCCTTTGAAAGCACCTTAAAATCCGGGAAATGACTCGCTATTTCTTGCCAGGCCTCTTCACATAATGTTCTAGGCTCTATTTTTTTCCAACTCATCATTTTTTTATTTTTCAGTTGTATCATCTCCTTAATTATCTAATTTATTCAAATCATTTTTCTTAAAATAGATCTTTATCTACTTAATCCGCTTTCTAACAAGCCTTTTCATTTCTTCAATATCATTCAGTCTTTTTCTAAGAGAACCACTCTTTATCATTTACCTATCCATATATATTTTCTTTAAAAGCAAATATCCTTCTGGTTTGCTGTCAGAAACACCAATAATATCGCCAAGCCATTCTCCGGGTTCCGTAACTCTTCCATAGCCGTTCAGCAGATTAAACCCAGTTCAGGTTCTCAACATCCTTTAATATCATCGTTTCCCCAGAGAAGTCATTTTTTAATTCAACGTAATTCGCTTTTACCTTCACATTATTATACCAATCACCGAGGCTAGCACTTTCGCCAGTATGTATGTTGATAAGCCTGCTAGTTATAGGATCCCAAGTGTGCGCCTCCACTGTTTCTGCAAGCAAATAATACGCATCAAGAAAAATCAGATTCCTCCCATATATCCAGAACGGAAGCTTAATATCTAGGAGTGGTAATTCTGCGGAAAAGATTTCGTCGCCATGCGGAGGAACCGTCTCATAGTGAAACTCTATCTCACTACCATAGTACGCAATAGTCGCTCCTTCGCAGCCGATATTTTGAGGAATGCCTTCATTAGCTATGATAAATTCCATGGTGCCTCCTTTACATAGTGCTTAGTACACGCTCACAAGTTCTTTCCAAAACTTAAGACTGCTCTCGGAATACTCACGCTCCATCGATTCTATAAACTCTTTTTCAGCGTTTTTCCAAACAGCATACTGAGCAGTTCCCATCGCTCTTACAAATTCTTCAAAATCGGAAGCAACAGGTACTATCTCCTCATAACTCATGTCACTTGTGAATGCATATATCTCACCGGACTTACACTCAAGTAGAATAGTGTATGGGTCGCCGTTTGCAATAATTATTAGGTTCTTTTTGCGAAGAACTGGATACTCATCATAATCAAGATTGCGGTTAATCAGCCATCTTAGGCTCGTCTCATCGCCATATCCAAACTGGTAGCTTAGAAAACCGAAATTCCCCCAATTGTAGCTTAAATATGCTCCGAAAATGACGAATCTAAATACTCTATTCCAAGTTCGGATTTTAATTTCTCGATTTCGGACTGCGGGATTTCTTTTTTGCTAAGGACGATCCCGTCTTTTATTTCAGCATCAAGTCCCTCTGTTTCTTCCATTATCGAAGATATTATTTCATCGATTGTTAATAATTGCATCTATAGTTCCTTTCTTTGCTTTTGTGACTTTATATCGCTATTTTGCCATTAACCTTGACAGCAACAATACCGTCTTGAAGGTATTCAAGTTACTAAGAAGTTTCTTCAAATGTCTCCACTCTGCAGAAACCTTGTACCCTCTTTTTTCCATTTCATCCACAGCTAATGAGTGATAACTAAAATGGTCTCCATTCACAAATTAAACGGTTTCTTTCCACCATTTTTGTAATTGCTTCTTCCCTTTCAAAGGTTTAGCAAAATATGCGTATACTATATCTGTCTCAAACCTTGTTTTTAAGATACTCTCAATCTGACTTACAATGCTTTTGAGTTCCAGCAAATTCTTGCAATTTTCAATATAAAACTCCTGATTTGTTTCCTTATCGATCAGCTTCATCTCTTCTTTGACGGATGCACAATAATCTTTGTGATGGTGGTAGAGCAAGAACTCCCGACTTGTGAGCGATACATCAAAGCAGGCTTCCATGCCTTTTGGTGCATAAACAGAAATACTAAGTTTGCAAAATTTTCTTTTTTCTATTTCACTTTCTAGCTGGAATTCATATTGAATCTCCTTCATGTTAGTGAGGTCGAAACTAAATTGCCCCTCCCCTCCGATGTTCTTAAACTCAATTTTTGAAGTATCAAGTCCGATTCTTTTTACAAGTTTAAAATAATCACTTTTAGCATATAAATCTTCAAAATATTGTTCTAATTTTACTTTATTGGGCATCAAGTGTGGTTCATTGATTTCATTGCAAATAGTGAGTAAAACATGGCAAAGATTAAGCTTATTAGCAATGATGAAGTCTGTCAGCATTCCTAAATATTCTATTGCCTTTTGCTCCTCGGAATAACTCAATACGACCAAAACGTAATAAAATTCCTTTTTCTCATAATGCGGACAAACTCTTTTTAATAAATTGCATAGAAAATCGACTAGCCGCTTATATTCTGCAAACGGTTGCAACTTCTTGAAATGCCTTATTTCAAAATCCGCATATGAATATATTTGCTTTCGAAATTTATTGAAAATTTCCTCTATGTCACTTGGTGGATTTGCTTCTTTAAAAGCATCGTATAGCGTTAAACTGTTTTCGTTGTACTCAAAAAATATCTTCTCCATGCTCTTATATTCCTATTGTCAGCTTTATTAAATGGACAATGTTGGTGCCTTAACCTGTAAATATAGCACAGCAAATTACATTGTTTCATTCATATTGGAGATTAACGCCCTTTCATCGCCTTCCCCTCCGTAAAGGAAAAATGTAATCGTATCACCCATATGGTAACCGAAGTGCTGGTCGGTTTCGTTAAAAATCGTGCCAATGAAGTATTTGTACTTCTTCTCATATGTTTCTAGCTTATATAATACAGCATTTGACGTGGGCTTTTTATCGTTTTGTATGTTATTGATTGTATTTGGGTTGTATTTTTGGTTGTGTGGGGAAAGGAATAGATGCTGTATGATATTTGCATCGTTAGCTAGTATGTGCTAGTGTATTCTTGTCATTCATGATGAAACCTCCTTTGTTATATGATGTGGTTGGCGAACCAACATTATGATAACAGGGGAGGTTTTTTCTTGAGGGTAAAGCCGTCTTGATTATACCGGTATATTCGGTGGATTATCGATTCACATCGCTATCGCTCGGCGAATCCTCTGCTAAAACAGTTCAAAATCATAAAATAGGGAATCGAATAACGATTCCCTATATAATATATACCCTATGCAATTTTCTTTGTTTCAAACACATATTTTTCTTTTAATTTTGAGCATCTTTCTTGTGGAATTATTCCTTCATGTTGCAATCTGCCGGCTACAATGCCTGGGTGAATTCCTATCGTTTTAGCAAATTCAACAATCTCATCATCAGATGTATATCTTGAAGGAGCTAATCTTCTATAATCCTCAGGCGAAATCAAATAGTTCTTTGCAAACTTATCTGCATCTATTTCCAGTTTATTATTAATATCCATCATTTCTTCTAGTGTACTGCTGATAAAGACCTTCTTAATCTTTTGCTGAAGTACATGCCTGATTTCATGAAATAAAGAAAACCAGAACTTATCTGCATACACTCCTCGATTGTTTATCGCAAGAACTACCCTATCGTCTGTTACCCACTTGACAGCACCATTCACTCCTGAATTCTTCAAGTGTGGTAATAAAACAAATGCAATGCCGCATTCAGCAAATATTTCATGCATTCTTGGCAAAAATTCCTTCGGCTTCTTTACCGTCATACCTCTAAGCTCAGGTAAATACCCTTTTAACTTCGCTGCATTATAAGGCTTCGTCTCAATATCTTTTGAGATGTTTATAGCTGTTTGAATCCATGCTCTAGAATTAATGATATTCTTATCACTATTAAGAGATGAACTTGATCTAAAATTTACTAGAAAATCCGGCTGCAACATAATTCTTAAATCTGCAACCTTAAAATACTTACATAAATTTGCAACTTTATCGTTGATACTTCTTGTTTTTGGCAAGCCAACTACATCAACAAAATATTTATAATCTATTTCCTTTACAAGCTCTGCTTGTGCATCAATATCTTTAGCCTGCTGTATCTCTATCAGCTTTTGATCATAAGCATTCTGTAGATTCTGCCAAACCTCTACACTTGTTCCAAGCATTGCAGAAAGCTTCTTTGCTAAGTCATTGGAAATATTAGCCTGTCCATTAATCAACTGGCTTAAAGTCTTTGCAGTTGTTCCCATTCTTGTGGCAAATTCAGCCTGACTAACTTCCATATCTTCAATAATATCTGCAATATAATATCCAGGGTGAAATGCCACTATATCATTGTATTCATTTACATTACTCATAATGATTCGACACCTCCGTTACCTTCACTATTCTAATCATTTTACATTGAGCCAAAATATCTCCTTCTGTAATCGCCCTTCCATCGTTATAGCAAGGAATCATCGTGACCCTATATCCTGTATTACCTAACCGTACGCTCCATTCATCTTTTCTATTACCCTTTAAACGCTCGAAATGAAACGGAGGATAATTAGCAAGATCCATTAACGACTCTGCATTAAGTATAAAGTTTTCTGCAGATATAAGTTTCTTTTTTACTTGCTCAGGATATCGCCACTTTTTCTTGTACTCAGAACAAAACTGTTTCTTTACTGTTTCATTCTTATATAGTATTTGGATTCCCAAATCTAAATACTTCCCTCCTTTTTATTTCGTTACCATTTAGGTAACAAAATTATAAATCCAATCAATTTTAATTTCAATACTTTTTCAAATAATTTCATTACTTTTTTTACGTAACAAAACTTTATACAGTTACACCTCTCTATTTGGATACGCCTTGCATAAAATCATGGTTTATCGAGAGCAATCACACCGTCTCAACATGAAATAAATGAACATTCAGTACGTTAACTCAATCTGTCTGTATATGTGAACATATCCACAAAACTATTTAACGATAGCTTAAAGTTATCGTTAAATAGTTTTACCTCGATAAACTGAGAGTTAGTTTGAAAAAAATATTTTTTTAAGTATTGGTATCAAAAATATAATTATACCTATAAAAAAATTAGTCCTTTAACATCCAACTCTGCCTTTTTCTTCTATTGCATCTTTGATCATTAATAACCATCCTATAAAGCTGATAACAACTCCTATAAATGTTAAAAAAATAATCCAATAGGCGCCAGCATCTTAAACAATATACTTGGATAGGCTTCACCAGAAAAAAATTAGCACTAATAAAATTATTATTCCAAAGGCTCCTATCATAATGCCGATATTATATAGTCTTTTGTTCATAATGCTTTTTTCCCCTCAACTTACAACTATCTCATACTTTTTTTATTCTAAATTATTCAAAAATAGACAGATATAAATCTGAATAAAAAGATTCATAGGATTCTTTGGTGGAATTGAATTACCAGGTACAACAACGCCAAAGGAGGTCACTATAGATCGCAATAATTCTACCACACCAGAACGAGAAAAAAAGGTCAGCATCTTCCTTTTCACGATGGCATTCTCTATCATTATAATTATAAATATATTCACTTCCAGTCCAGCTAATTCCATACTTTCAATCTCTTCATATTCACCAGAATCACAATTAAAAGCTCACTTTGACATAATTAGTTTTCCTCAAAATTATCTAATACATACTTCAACATTTCATACGCAGCCTCTTTCTTTGCCTGTTTCTTAGAAGAGGCTTCTGCATAGAAATAGTACTCCATTTCATCAATATTACATTCCACATTCCAAAAAGGGTTGCCGTCATTATCATGAAACTCTTTAAAACTATACTCTGGAATAGAAAAATAGCCGCGACGTGATAGAGTCTCTAGCTGGTTAATCGCCATATTTAATGAGGGATTAACGATTTCATCCTTAATTGTATATAACATGTTATTTGCTTCCAAATAGTCATATATGGCTTTTGATGCTTCTTCATGCGCCGTCGCCTTGGTCGCACCGTAACCAACGGCTTTTTTAACTCCGTCTACAGTGATATAACAAGTGTACTTTTCGTATCTATTTGGTACTTTAGGATTCAATAAGTCGCGAAATGTTTTATAATCTCCGTAGGTTTCCACAAACTTACGTTCCGGTAAATCTCCAATTCTTCTTAGGTTCCAATCTTGAACTTCTTGAATATAATTGATTTTATTTTCAAATATAATGGCCTTTGGATTAAGCATTACCATAACTGAATCCTGTATTCGTGAAATATCATAATTCGAATCGATTGCTTCTGCCCCAAGTATAGCTTCAAATAAATCTTCCATAACCGAATGTGATTTCTGGACATTATTCTTTTGATCACCATTTCCCATAATCAAATACTCAGCCAGCCCTAGATTATAAATACAATTTGCAAGTGTGTCTTTCTTAACCAATCTTTTTTTAATTTCAGTAAGTTTGTTTTCCTGGTATTTAGATACAAACTCATTAAAATCTTCATTTGTGTTAAAATTATCCCTTTCTGATGCAAGCATACCAAACTCTTCAGAAAGTATTTTCACCACTATAAAATCAAGTACTTTATCGCCAATAAACTCAAGCACCTCATTGTTCTCGCCACCGTACTCCTTTGAATATGATCTGCGCACAAAAGCCTGTTGAAGCAAATCTAGATTTTTGAAATTAAAAGCAATAATTTGTTGGATTTTTGATAGATCATTTCTATTCATTAAGATCCCTCCTTATTCTAAAAGAAGGCACAATAATAGCCTGACGTTTTTCCACATGAAAAGACTGCCCGACCTAATGAGATTAAATTAAATTCTATGTTTCTCAGTATTTTACTAACATCCACTTGCATAAATACTAGCAAATAAACAGATACATTGTTTTCAATTTAAACTTACTATGCCTTACAACATTTACAGAAGTATTATACTTCTACTCAAGTAAATACACAAATAGATTAGAATAATTAAAAATTTATAGAGCCTAGAGTCAGATTCGAGTATGACAAAGCGAGGCAATTTTTACTCTTGCCCCGCTTTTCACTTTCTCATAATACGTTTTTGGGTAAACATCCGAGAAAGGAATTCTTTTTGCTACTCGCAGTAATCCAATTCACAAAGGTCAACAAACTAATAACTGATGTTTCCCTCATGCAAAAGGGATTGGGCAAAATGCCCAATCCCTTTATATTTCATCTTTCCCTAAAATTTGACGGTTCATTTTCTTTATTTCAAAAACATACTTTTCTTTTTAATTTTTGAGCATCTCTCTTGTGGAATTATTCCTTCATGTTGCAATCTGCCGGCTACAATTCCCGGGTGAATTCCTATCGTTTTAGCAAATTCAACAATCTCATCATCAGATGTATATCTTGAAGGAGCTAATCTTTTATAATCCTCAGGCGAAATCAAATAGTTCTTTGCAAACTTATCTGCATCTATTTCCAGTTTATTATTAATATCCATCATTTCTTCTAGCGTACTGCTGATAAAGACCTTCTTAATCTTTTGCTGAAGTACATGCCTGATTTCATGAAATAAAGAAAACCAGAACTTATCCGCATACACTCCTCGATTGTTTATCGCAAGAACTACCCTATCGTCTGTTACCCACTTGACAGCACCATTCACTCCTGAATTCTTCAAGTGTGGTAATAAAACAAATGCAATACCGCATTCAGCAAATATTTCATGCATTCTTGGTAAAAATTCCTTCGGTTTCTTTACTGTCATACCTCTAAGCTCAGGCAAATATCCTTTTAGTTTCTCTGCATTATAAGGCTGCGTCTCAATATCTTTTGAGATGTTTATAGCTGTTTGAATCCATGCTCTAGAATTAATTATGTTTTTATCACTGTTAAGAGATAAACTTGATCTAAGATTTACTAGAAAATCCGGCTGCAACATAATTCTTAAATCTGCAACCTTAAAAAACTTACATAAATTTGCAACTTTATCGTTGATACTTCTTGTTTTTGGCAAACCAACTACATCAACAAAATATTTATAATCGATTTTTTTACAAGTTCTGCTTGTGCATCAATATCCCCAGCCTGCTGTATCTCTATCAGTTTTTGATCATAACAGAAATATGTGATAGCAAATGTAATTATTAGATATTTTTGATAATTTGTTATATTTCATGCTTTCTCATTCCCCTCGTCAAATTCTAATTTATTTGTCTATGTCGCTTAATATTATGGTATTTTTTAGGCATTTTTCTACTGCCAGATTTCATACTCAATCACCACTATTCCACTTAGCTTGTATTACTTTAAACAGCTTATCTTGAAATGTCTCTTTACTCTTTTTATCAAAAATATATCTCTGTTACAAAGGTCTTTCCATTTATCTTTTTTTGTAAGAATACCATCAGGATTTTTGGTGGGATGATTGTTCTTCTGTCTTTAGTTCTTTAATATCTGTTTTCTCATTTTCCGCCATTTAGTTCCTCCTTTCGACTTGCACAAAAAAAGATTTCCTGTAATTAGGAAACCTCTTTTCATATTGGTTGATATTTGGTTTTAGGTTGTTGCTTGTAGCCTCTTTCTTGCTCTATATTCTCTTGCTTTTATCCGCTCGTACTCTCGGCACTTTTCAAGATTTATCGGTCTGTTCTTTGGCAAGACTGTTTTTTACCAGTGCTTCAAACTCTGATTTGTTTGTATCATATTTTCTAATGTAACAGATACAAAAATAAATCCCAAGTTTATTTCCTTCTCCCGTTTTCACCAAAATTGTTCTTCAATGCGATTTCTGTTGTAATAATCACTCCAGCTAAAGGAATCATCTGTATCATCGTGATAATACCGCCAACAGTTCCCACCGTCTCCGTTCCCTTTCTAAAAACAATAGCTATGGCAATCACGGAGAGAGGTGCTAAAATCAGCCCGCACCCTCCTCTCCACAAAATCTTCTTAAATCTAAATGGTGAACTCAAACTCAATGCTAATATCCAACCTATCTTTTAAGGTATTATAGATTAAACATTTTGATATGATATTTCTAAAGTAAGTCTCAGCCTTATCAGCTTCCATAAAGGTATATAGGTATATTTTTATCTTGATACTCTCAATATAAGGCAAGTCATCAAAGCCCTTTACAGCCAAGATACTCAGGGGATTTTTCACAGTTACCACAGTCTGACTTTCTAAGTCCATTATTGTTTCACCCTGTTTTTTTGCATATTTATCTATTGTAATAAGCAAATCCGAAACTATAGAGGCAACAAAGTGGTCAAGCGAGGTAAATTCTTCTTCTTTAGAATCAAAGCTGATATTTTCATTTATATTGATACTAATTTTTTTCATTATAGGCTTTCACGCCGTTATTTACAGCAATTAATCTATATTTTTTTTCATAAATTTCAGATTCTCTAACACTCATCTCTTAATATCCTTGCTGCTGTAACCATGTTTTTAATCTTGTTTTCTATATTTCCATATGTATTCACCGGTCTATTTGAAAATGTTGCATAACCACAATCAGGATTGAGCCAAAGATTTTCTTTTTTTACATATTTTAAGGCTTCCCTGGCTCTCTCCACTATGCCTTCTACACTCTCTGCCTCATCCATTCTCGGATTTAACACTCCCAGACCAAGAATAATATCACTGTTAATCCTATCATCTGCTAATAACGCCTTGAGTTCTCCGGCTCTTGGAGTCGAAAATTCAAGAGAGAGATTATCGCAACCTGATTTACTAAATAATTCAACCAAAGGAGTATACGGTCCTTCCAGTAAAATTTCTTCTTTTTTGCTCCAATTCCCTCTACATACATGCAGGGCTGACATTGATAATTTTTTATTAATTTTGCTAATGACTGAACTTATTAGATGCGTAGCAAATTCCAACTCTTCTGTTGGATCTTTTCTCTGTGACAGACTGGCACACATAAAACTTCTTGGCTTACCCTCAGTAAACACAATCTCAGTTAGAACAGGCTCATCAAGCTGGATTACATCCACTCCTATTTTTTGAATTTCTAATATTTCTTTTTCAAAAATATCAATTACAGCCTCACCTAAAGCTTCTTTGGACGGATATCCATTTTTAGAAAGTTCGTACAGCCACATACTTCTGGTAACCAGATAAGGCCCCGGCATTGTGATCTTAATAGGCTTATCAGTATATTTTTTTACCATCAGAAGCTCATTTTTTACTATGTCTCCCTTGTAAACAAGCTTATCATTACAGATTGCATTTTTAATTGACTGAGCTGGTACATCCAAGATACTGAGCTGATTTTCAAATTCCCTCTTATCTTCTATATATTCAAGCATATCAGCCTGAGTCATTTCAATGACTCCACCTATTTTTTCTGAAATGAACGAAACATAATTATCCCTTGCTATCTCACCGGAAGTTATGATATCTATACCAAGTTCTTCCTGCATCTTAATTATTTCCCTCGTCTGTTCCTCGACAAGGTTCATATATTCTTCTTTCTCCATCATACCAGCTCTTACCATGCGTCTAGCCTTTAATACCTTTTTCACTTCTAGGCATAGAACCAATAAGAGCGGTAGATAAAGGTTTAAACTTATCTACCGCCATATTTTTATCTCTTTTCGTTAAAATTTTCCAAGAAATTCAGATACTTGTTTGCTTCTGTAATCTGCTCAAAGCCTGTTGTTCTTCCCTCAACCCACTTAGTCAGACCTTCCATATCCATTATCTCTTTTTCTTTTTCATTGGAATAGTCCATCTTAAGCATTATATCGGAGAACTCTTTCAAATCCTCATCACTTACATCCTGATGAGCAGAGAACAGACAATGATCAAACTTTTCTGTCTTGGCTAAAACTTCAACAACATTTTCATCAACACTTCCGTCCTTTAGCCAAGCTTCAAAGTTTGGTGCAAGTACAAAGCTTGCTTCAGTTTTGCCATCAATCATTGCATACATTGCATCTTTTTCACCACCAACATGGTCACCATGAAGTCCAACTCCAATATCAAATCTTACTTCCTCATAGTCCTTTCCAAATTCTAGACCATTATCTCTTAAGAATTTGATAGGTATGAGTCTTGCCTGTGGAGAATCTATGGCACCGAAGCCAATCTTCTTGCCCTTAAGATCAGATACATTCTTAAAGCCCCTGTCTTTTCTAACAACCATATAAGTACAAAGGTCTCTGTCTGTATTTCTCATAGGCCCAAACTTATCTTTTCCAGCCAGTCTAAGATGTGAATCAAGCCTTGCTAATGGAGAATTCCAAGCTATATCAATTTCTTTATTTTCTAATGCAGTTACCTGCAAATCATAATCTTTAAAATATACGGCTTCTATCTCCGCACCATTTTCCTTGTAATAATCCTCTATCATCTGCCATATAACAGACACCTTAGGATCATATAAAACTGCACCTACTTTTAATTTTTTCATATATTCCCTCTTGTCAGATTATTTACTATTATACTAATGGCTGTCCTGTAATAGCCTTTCCTAACCATACAATGAGTACATCTACAGATGGAGCCATAATCTGACCTGCGTAAGAGTCTCTTAAAAGTCTCTCAATCTGCGTTGCCTTGTTGTAAGTCTTTCCTCCTCCTATTCTCATAGCAAGTCTTGATGCTTCAATTGCATTTTCAGATGCATTGATTCTTGCCGCAATGATTTTTGCAACTGCATCAGCTTCACCAGCGTTAAAGCTTCTTGCAGCTTCTCTTGTTAAGAATTCAGAAGTCTGAGCCATAGTATATATTCTAGCTAAGTGAATCTGTACTGTTTCAATATTGGAAAGTGATCTTCCATCAGGATATTTTCTGCTCATAGAATAATTGGTTGCAAGTTCAAGCTGAGCCTGTACTAAACCGGTATATACGCTTGCAAGACCAACTATAAACATAGGTGCTACCTGAGCAAATACCTGATCCATACCACTTCCGTCCTCACCAATTCTCATAGACATAGGAAGTTTTATATTGTCCATCTTCATTGGGCAGGATACATTACCTCTCATACCGATACCCTTCCACTGATTCATTGCAAATGAAAGTCCGACACTGTCCTTTGGTACTATCCAGTTATTGATTGCGTTTTCTTTCTCAGCAGGAGCAAGTACAAGATAATAAGCAGCCTGTTCAGCGGAAGTTACCATGGATTTAACTCCATTTAATACAACTCCTTCTGCACTATACTCAGCCTTTACTTCAGGCAGATAGAAATGTGTTCCTGTGCCGAACTCAGAATAAGCAAGTGCTAAAAATACTTCATTTTCTACAACATCCTTGCAAATAGCTTTCTTGGTTTCTTCTGTTGCATTTGCAAGTACACAGTTAAGTGCAACATTGTGCATCATATAGCAAAGGCCTGCTGTTGGGCAATATTTTGCAAATGCAAGCACTGCCTCCTGATGCTCTACTATTCCTTTTCCTAAGCCCCCAAGCTCTGTAGGAATTATCAATTTGAAGTATCCTGCTTTCCCCATCTCCTTAAAGGTTTCCACAGGAAAAGCCGCATTTTCATCGGTTTCCTTTGCATAAGGTGCTACATGCTTTTTCGCAAACTCCAGTGCCTCATTATAAAAATCTGACATAGCAAACTACCTCCTTATAATAGTTAAAATATTCAAATGTATATGTATTGTTTACATATTATATGTGGACTTTGTACAAATACACAGTTATTTTTACATACTGCCAAGGTTCTGTCAATTAAAAATGCACTATAAATGACTAGATTTATAGTGCATTTCTATGAAATAGCAATAATTTTTTAATCCTTTCACTCTATTCCAATATTTTCAAATACATGTCAAGTCTGGAGTTTACATAACCTGCAAACAGTTTCTCCATTGCAGAAAGATTATTTTTTTCATGATACTCGTCAAAAGCCTTGTAATATTCCATACTATCCATTAATTTTATATCTATTGGAGGATACCCTGCCTCAGATTAACCAAAAGCCTTCCTTGTCTATCCAGTTATTCTTAAAGGACATTCCAGTTCGTTTCAAAAGCATGGAGTATAGGATAATGGCTTCAGCAGACAGTCCCTTAAATTCTTCTCCGTCTACCAATATTTCAGGCACTTTCAGAAAGTTAAATCGCTCTGCTTCACGATTATAGAAATAGTCAAAGTCCATGCAGGATCACCTCCCTTCTTAAAAATTTGCAAAGAAAAAGACGATAGTTTTTTCTCTATCGCCTTTGGTAACCATTTTTATGAAATTTTTTAGATTGATTTTATTGCTTCATTGATACCTTGTAAAAAAGCTGTAACTGCTGCTCCAACCATCGGTATTCCGTATGGACTTAACAGGAATCCTAATATCAATGCTTCTATGCCAGTTGAAAAATCTTTTTGAAACAATGATACAGCCCCGACAACGACACACATAAGCATCAATAAATATAATATCATTGTTCATATACCAAGTAAGAATGTCAGAAAGGCAGTGAAGATACTTAACAGTAAGCTAATTGGAAACAAGATTTTTTTATTATCCATCTCATCATATAGTAATCCTCACTTTCTAAAGCATTCTTTGTATCTCCACAAACCATATCAATACAACCATTCACATCAATATAATTTCTCAGGACTTTTTTCGTCCTCCATCGCCATCTTCTACAAATACAAAATGCTTGTAAAGCTGCTTAAAATACAGGATTTTTACGATTTCACTCTTTGTATCAACGCTATGCACTCAACGTGCATCGTCGCCACAAACATATCCACTGGTGTCGCCTCCACGAACTCATAACCGAGTTCACCTAGTAGCTTGATATCGCGAGCCAGTGTTCCTGGGTTGCAGGACACGTACACTATTTTGTCCACCTCACAACTTGCGACTGCTCGGAGAAGCGCCTCATCGCAGCCTGCGCGCGGAGGGTCGAGGATAGCGATCTTTGGGGCATTTTCATCGATATAATCTACGAAAAGCTTATCCTCTTTGTCGAGGAGTCTCGGCATCACATGTTCGGCGCGGCCGGTGTAGTAGCGTGCATTTACAATGCCGTTGATTACTGCGTTGCGATTGGCATCGATAACGGCATTTTTTACTGACTCGATTCCGATAATCATGCCAGCCTGAGTCGCCATGCTGAGGCCGATGGTTCCGATGCCGCAGTAGAGGTCAAAGATGGTTTCGCCGCCCTTGAGACAGGCGTATTCCCTGACCTTGGCGTAGAGCTTGCTCATCTGCTTCGTGTTGACCTGGTAAAAAGCAGGTGCGGAAATTTCGAACTTCATGCCGTCGTCCGTTATGTCGGTAACCGTATTGGAGCCTGCCACAACCTCGTAAGCGGTAGCGGGTTCGCGGACGTCTTTTGCCTTATTCACCTCGACAACCACGCTCTGTAGGAAGTATGGTTCGGCTTCGGTCGAGACCGCATCGATTGCGTCGCTGATGGTGTAGATGACTTTCTCGGCATTTGGCAGATGCTTGGCTGTGCCTGTAAATATGAGCATCATCTCACCCGTGCCCTCGCAGACCTTGATGGTGAATCCCCTTAGAAATCCTTTGCCGTGTCTCACATCGTATACGGAAATCAGCTTGTCCTGTAGGAGATTGCGGATTGCATTGGCTGCCGCCATAGTTGCACGTTTCTGAAGGAGGCAGTCGGTGCAGTCGACTATTTTGTTGCTACCGCGCTTGTTGAAGCCGACGAGCGGGCCAGCGCTCGTCATCGCAACTGCGAACTCAGCCTTGTTACGGTATCTAAGCATTGAGTCAAAAGCCTCGCTGGCAGTACCGCCAGCACTCTCAATCTGCTCAGGTTGCCCAGTCTCCTCAAACTCCTCGCTCTTCCCAGGTCGCCCGATCTGCCCAGCCTGCCCTCCGTCGGCTCCGATCGTATCTACGGCGCCCACAACTTCCCTGACAGTTGGATCCTCAAGGGCGCCTATACGCTCGAGCTTAGTGATTATATTTTTGCGTTTGATGCGGAGCTGTTCATCGTAACTAAGCTCGAGCATCGAGCAGCCGCCACAGTCCTTATAGTATGGGCATGGCGGCTGCACTCTGACTGCGGAAGCCTCAAGAAGCGTGATTGTCTCAGCAAGTGCATAGTGCTTCTTGAGCCTCGTGATGCGGGTGCTAACCTTATCACCTGGAACGGCGCCCGCCACAAAAATAGCAAGGCCAGACAACCTGCCCAGACCCTTGCCATCATCAGTCATATCTGTAATTTCGAGCTCTACTGTCTGTCCTTCAGTAACTACAAGATCAGCAGTCTTATACATGTTATCGCTCATTTTCACCTCGGAATTGTTTTATAATTTTATCTTTGCTTGGTATTGATTTTAAAGATTTGGCTTGCAAATTCCAAGCCAAATTTTTATAAAATGATTTGCTTCTAGTCCTTTTATTTGGATAATCCATCCCTAAATTTTTATGAAATGACTTGCTTCCAGACTTCAAACCTACTAAAAGCTTGTCCTAAAAAGACCTTTTATTAAGGGCTTGTATTCAGCTATCACACATGCTAATATCCCACCTTCATTATCTGCAGACCTTGATTTCTCAAATCCCAACTGCTAAAATCCACCAATTATATATGAGTTAGGACTTGATTTTTATTCTTCCAACCGATAAAATCTTTCAAATTTTCAGATATTATGCTCTCGATTCGCAATCTCCCACCTTCACAGTCTGCAATTATGGCATTTGCAACTTCTTAAACCCAACATTAACCACATTCAGCAAACCAAGTCATTTATATTATTAAGTCTTACCTCTCCAGCCCTTCCGCTATCTCTTTTAGCTTAGCGAAGCGTTTGCTCACGCCCGGTTTCTTTATTGGCGGGCTCAGGGCCTCGCCTATCTCCGATAGGCTGGCACCTGGGAGCTCAAGCCTGAGCTCCGCAGTGTCGCGAAGTACAGGTTCGAGGTTTTCGAGGCCGAGCCTCTCCTTGATGATTTCTATATGGCGGATCTGCTGTTCGGCGGCGGTCAGGGTCCTGTCTACATTTGCGTTGTCACAGTTCGAGATCCTGTTTACTTCGCGCCTGAGCCCTCTGCCGATTCTGATATTCTCGAATTCAAGCATCGCCTCATTAGCACCCATGATTCCAAGCATATCGCTGATGTATTCAGCGCGCTTCATGTATACTATATGCTCCTCTCCACGCTCGATTAGACCAGCTGACAAGTCGATGAAGCTGCCAATCAGCTTCCTTAGGTCATGTGCGACATGCTCGCTATTGAGCACGAATTCCAGATGATAGCTCTTCTTGGGGTCGGACATGGTGCCGACACCGAGAAATAGCCCTCTCAGATATGCCTTCTTGCAGCATTTGCTCCTGACAATTGGCTGATATATGCCGTCACTAAGGAACTCATCACCTTCTCGGATGAGCATCATGCCGGTCTCGCGTAGTATCTGTGAGCTCTTCTCATCTGGCCTTATGACCAGAGAGTATCTGTATCTATAGTTGCCGCGTGATTTCCCCGGCATCTGTGAATTTCCGACTTCGATACCAGCGTTGCTACCGAAGTATTCCTTGATCAAGGTCTTATAGTGCCTTGCAATCGCTGGATTCTCAGTCGATGCTACTATTGTAAATTTTCCGCCGCCAGCAAGTCTGAGGCTGCCTGCAACTCTCAGAAATCCCGTGATTTCCGCAAGCATGCAGCACTTCTTGCTCGGCATGACGCGCGCTAGTTCGCCCTTAGTCTGTGATGAGAAAGACATCTATCTGTATGACCCCCTTCAAGTTATGATTTGTACCGCTTTATCACTGCATAAGGGCTTTCGCTTATCTATAGTCTATCTATTTCTTGCTAATTCCCTTTGCGATGAAATCAAGGTCTCTATGTGTTACCGTCACTCTGTATCCATCCTCGTGGAAGAGCTCCGCCATCTTGTTGGCTATTGCCACCGATCTGTGGTGACCGCCGGTGCATCCAAATGCTATATTGAGATGATACTTCCCCTCGTGGATGTAACCAGGTATGAGCTCCTTGATAAGCGCGTGGTACTTGTCCACGAACTCATTTGCGAGGTCCGACTTGAACACGTAGTTTACTATTTTCTTGTTGTTACCGGTGAGCTTCTTGAGACTCTTCACGTAGTATGGATTAGGGATGAATCTGACATCCACCATGATATCTGATTCACTTGGAATTCCATGCTTAAAGCCAAATGAAGTCACGTTGATATTGAACTGATTCCCCTCCTTGCCGAGGAATATTCTCCTCATCGCCAGGTTAAAATCAGCAACCTTCATGGTGCTGGTGTCGATGATATAATCAGCCTTCTTACGCACGCTCTCAAGCCTTGCTCGCTCCTCTTCGATTACAGCCTGTGTAACCTTTCCGCTCGCAAGTGGGTGATGCCTTCTCGTCTCGTTAAATCTCCTAACCAACGTTGGCGTTGACGCATCTACGAAGAATACCTCGCTCTCTATCTGCTCGCTGCTCTTCAGCTGATCTATAACCTCTACAAGATCGGAGAAAAACTCACCTCCACGGACATCGGCAACGAACGCAATCTTGTCCATGCCATTTGTCATCGAAAGTTCCACGAAATTCATCACCAACTTAGGTGGCATGTTGTCGATACAGTAGTACCCCTGATCCTCAAGCCAATCTGCGGCCTTAGTCTTGCCTGCACCCGACATCCCTGTGACTATGACAATCTTCATCTCTTACCTCTTCTCAATATTGATGATTCTCTCTAGGTCAAGCCCCGCTTCCAGCGCTCTCTCTACGCCAGCGATATAAGTACCCACTTTATCCGGCACATGCGCATCACTGCTTATGGCAAATTTCACATCGTAATTCGCCGCTATCTCGATTTCTTCCTTAGTTAGGTGCGTGTGACGAGTGCTGATTTCCATAAGCGTGTTCGTCTCTTCACAAGCCTTGCAGAGCTCCTTCATGTCGAACGGGCCCTTGTCCCCAGGGTGTGTCAGGAGAAATATATCGTTCTCATACAGCGCCCTTAGAGCCATATCGGTGTTCTTATTTCTTAGCTGCTCCCTGCTTCCAGACGGCAGTCCTGCGTGCCAGCATATGTAGTTTGCAGTCATGTAGCCGTGCGGAAGTCCGTAGTGGTATCCAGCGTTGATGATATCGAATTTATCTAGATTCTCCTTCTTGATATCTAGTCCATTAGGAGTATTGATGATATTAGCTTCTACTCCGAGCAGGACTTTGACATTTGGGAATTCCCTCATAGCCTCTTCGATATCCGCTCTCATAGCTGCCAGCTTACCCATCTTGAGTCCGTAGAACTTGTGTCCCGGTCCGTGATCTGTAATCGCCAGCTCGCTCAGTCCCTTAGCTGAAGCTGCAGCGACATTCTCAAGGACCGTTCCCTTGCCATGCGCATACATCTTACCGTGCGAATACCTCGTGTGAGTGTGGTAGTCCGCCGTCAATTTATATAGCTTTTTAATGTTGTTTTCCATCAGCTTATCGCTTCCTTTTTCCCTTATACCCTTTTAATTCTATTCCGCATCGATAATTCTCACCTCAGGTTCGAGTTTAATCCCCGAATTCTGCTCGACTTCCTGAGCCACTATATCGATTAGTTCTCTCACGTCCTTAGAGGTAGCACCCCCTATATTGATAACGAAGCCCGAATGCTTCTCAGATACCTGCGCACCTCCGACTGTCCTACCCTTTAGTCCAGCCTCCTCGATTAGAGCTGCCGCATATCCGCCTACAGGTCTCTTGAATGTACTGCCTGCGCTCGGAAATTCACCGGCTGCTTCGTTCTGCGCTTCTCGGCGAGTTCGTTCATCCTCTCTGCGATAGCTTCTTTATCATCCCTATGCAATCTGACCCTTGCATAAATTGCAATATCATCATTATGCTGCAGTACACTATCTCTATATGCGAACTCCATATCCTCGCCAGACAGCTCATATACCGAGCTTCCATCAGATTTCATAAGAGTTACGCTCTCGACTACGTCCTTCATCTCTCCGCCATATGCACCTGCGTTCATGAAGAGAGCGCCGCCTAAAGTCCCTGGGATTCCAGATGCGAACTCAAGTCCTGCTAGAGCGTTATCCCTAGCGAAGTTAGCAGTGCTTGACAGCATGCGAGCCGCTCCAGCTCTTATCACATCATCTACCGCTTCGAGTAGCTCGATATGCTCGAAATCACCTCCGAGCTTTACTATCACGCCGCGGTATCCTTCGTCAGCGAACAGCAGATCGGAGCCATTTCCAATCAGCATATATCTTGCGTCCTCAGCATGAAGTAGTTTCAGGAGTTTGCTGAGTTCCTCTTCACTACAGACGGTCACAACTGCATCAGCTGGACCCCCTATGCGAAAGGACGAGTGCTTACTCATCGGCTCATCCTGTCTTATCTGAGCTTCAGGTATGAACTCACTTATCTTATCTATTAGGCTTATCTTTATTAAGCTTCTCTGTGACATGATTCTCTCCGTATAAATCCTTCTCTTCAATACCGAACTTGGCATAATCTGTATACGACCTTATGTCGGTCTCCTTGCTGCGTTTTCTCAGCTTGCTATTAGTCAGTTTGCCAGCATATCTGTAGAACACTGCAAAAACCGGTACGCCCAGCGCCATACCGAGGAATCCAAATAGACCTCCTCCGATAAGCACCGCAATCAGAACCCAGAAGCTACCTATTCCTATCGCACTGCCGACTATCTTAGGTCCGATTACATTTCCGTCGAGCTGCTGAATTACGAATATCATAACGATGAAGTATCCAGCCTTAACAGGATCCTCCAACATGAGGAGGCACACCGATGGGATAGCTCCTAGGAACGGTCCAAAGAATGGGATCACGTTCGTCACGCCGACGATCACTGCGATGAGCAGTGCGAGTGGCATGTTCAGCACAAGCAGGCACACATATGTCAGGATACCGATTATTATCGCATCGAGAATTCTTCCGACGATGAATCCGATAAATGTCTCGTTTATGATCTTTGAAAACTCATAGAGGCTTCTCGACCTCTGCTCGGAGCATGTCGCTGCAACGATTTACGAGTATTTGCAAATATTGTCTCTTTATAATTTAGCAGGTATATCGATATGAGTATTCCGACGAAGAGATTGGCACTGCCGCGCACTACGCTTATAATCTGCGCCGAAACCATATTGGCTAGATTCTGGAAGTTATCCTTGAGGATATTATCTCTTATCCAGTCGATAATCTCGCTGGTACCTGCATTTGCAGCTTCGTTTATCCACTTAACAATCTGTGGGAAGTTCTGCAGGTGGTGCTCCGACCATGACGAGAAGTATGCAAGTCTCTGTGGCATAGTATTCATCAGGTTAACTATGCTCATGACAATCTGTGGCACCACAAAGTATCCTATAAGTGCAAAGAACGCTACGATTATCAGTATAGAAATTGCACTCGCACTAATTTTGGCAATTGCGAGATTCCTCTTAGTACGAGTAGTAGCATCCTCCTGAGGCATGTTTCGTCCGCCAGCAAACTTCATGCAAACTGGCCCTTTGCAGTCCTCCGGAGAGCGATTGCTGCTATCTCTAAGCCTCGTATAAATGGCCTTAACCAGTTTATTGTATATAGGGCACAGCAGAAATGCTATGAACACGCCGATATACACCGGCATGAGTGTCTTGTTAATCGTCTCCATGCCAGCGGTGAATCTCGTCTTGCTTAGCACATTTGACAACATGATAAGCACCGAACCGCTGACAATTAACGCGATTGAAGCTTTGATATACGGACTCTTTACAAATTTCCTGAGCAAAATTCCACCTCTCTATCTGCACATACATATACATAATTATATTACTATAAAATGCACCCCTTTTGTGGCTATCTTTGTGAAATACAAGGTAATTCACCATATACTTTATCTTGCCAATATTTTAGATTTCTATTTGAAGTAACTTTCCTACACTGTTATGATAATAATGTATATTTTATTTTGAATTATTAGTCTGGAGGTATCACAAGATGAGACTAGATGCAGCAGGCAAGGCATGCCCAATCCCTGTAATTATGGCAAAGAAAGAATTAGATAATGGTACTCAGGGCCTCGAGATTATCGTTGACGGACAGACACAGATCGATAACCTAGAGAGACTCGGTAACGCATATGGCAGACCTATCAGTTCAGCACCAGAGGGAGATAAGTTCCTCGTAAGCTTTGCTGATGGAGACGGAAAAGTCCCTGAGAGCGCAAGCAGCTTCTCAGCCGATAGCTACGCAGTATTTTTCAACAAGGCTTCCGTAGGTGCTGGCGACCCAGAGCTTGGATTAAACCTTGCCAAGATGGCTATATTCACACTCTCAGAGGGAGATAACATCCCTTCCTACGTTCTATTCATGAACGATGGCGTTAAGCTAACTACAGGAATTGAGGAGCAGATTGTCGATAATCTAAACACTCTAATCGAGAAGGGAACTAAAGTTCTCGTATGCGGAACTTGCCTAAACTTCTACGGAGTTAAGGACGACTGCAAGGTTGGAACTGTGAGCAACATGTTCGATATCCTCGGCGCAATGCAGGAGGTATCCAAGGTTATCACTCTGTAATATTGGAGTAAATATTTTATGACTGAAGAGTATTATCTATACACATTCGAGTCGACTCACGGCGCTATAGCTACAGAGAAGCTTCTAAAGGCTCTCGGCTGCACCGTCATGCCCGTTCCTCGCCATATCTCGACGAGCTGCGGTATATCGGTAAGAGTTGCTGTAGATAAGTTCGTAAGCTCCAAGGAGATTTTTCTCGCTAGCACCGACCTGTCACCTGATGAATACCACGTGTATCACATCACTGATGACAAATCTGACAGAGAGCACGGCTTCAAATTCGAACCGGTTGAGCTATAGTATACGCCGTAAATTGAACTGGGATTAAAGAGAATTAAGAGATTAAGCGAGACATAACGCTAACAAAGTAAAGCGAGGTAAGGTTAACCCTTACCTCGCTTTTGTCTTTCTCATAATTATGTGTGTATCTCTGAGAAAAGATTTCTATGCCCTTCTAGACTTTCTTCTGATAATAATCATCATCAGCGCTAGAATCGATGATAGAAGTACAACTCCGTACACTAGTGGATACATAGTATCTCCAGTCTTAGGTCCATGCTTCTTAACTACCTTAGGAGCTGGATCATTGACCCTAGTGTTGGTTATCACCATTCCATCATCCATGTTGCCAGAGTACTCGACATTGTACTTCTGAACCTCATCCTCGGTGACAGTGTATTTGATTTCCTTGCCGTTCTTGTTGACTGGCAGATTTTCGAAATCTACTGTCCACTTCCCATCTGAGTCAGGGCTAACGTTCTTGGTCTCTACCTCATTTCCATCAGCCTTTAGACGAACTGTAATCGAGGCTGGACGGTTAGCAGCGGTATCATTTTTCCAATTCTTAGTCACCTTGACTGTTCTGGTGTATGGTACATGCTTGTTGGTGAAATCGTAACCGTTTTGATCTGCCGTGTACTTCGCTACTGGCACTTCCTTAACGGTGTAGTTTATCACTGCAGCATCCTCGTCATATGTGTCGAGTCCTCTGAACTCGTAATGCCAGTGGTTTGCCTTTGTCGCCTTCGCGGTCCTACCTGTATCAACGCCATTCGCAAATAGCTTGAAGGTAACTTCGCTAGGTCTTACTCTGTCCTGATCATCAGCGTCATCCCAGTGCTTGTCACCGGACACTGAGCGCTCTACGTTGTTGAACGTATTTATAATCTTATTGCCATCATAGTGCACGGTAAAGTGCCTGTTATTGATGTCTAGAGTTGCACCTTCCTCAAGCGAGTTCCCGTCAGCATCTAGCTCCTTGAACGTGTAGACGTTCTTTGCCCCTGTCACCGTATCCGAATCTAGGAGTCCTGCAAATGTCGCCTTGAAATTGTTACTGCTCGACAGTGTAGCTGTTCTATTTGTAGTAGTTCCGTTTTTATACAGCTTCACCACTACCGAATGTGCATCCTTGTAATTCTGCGATACACCGCTCCACTGCTTCGTTACCGTAACACTGCGAGTTGCCGGAATCATAGGTGACCATGGCATGGATTTTTTATTAGTGATGGTAAATCCGCTCGTCACATCTCCAGTCGTAGTTGCAGTGTATCTATAAGCGCCATAGTCAATCTTGGACTGCGCGTTAAGTCCATGCTCCTGAACTGTATATGTGTAGCTATGACCTGTTGCGATGTCGAACGACACCAGGTTGCTGAACGTATAAGTCCAGTTATCAGCAGCCTTAACATCCTTGGTATCTATGACTACGCCGTCGCGAAGCAGATCAACCTTTACGCTGTTAACAGGCGCTGTATCTGTTGCCCCTGTATGGTCTGTCCACTTTTTAGTGACTTTAACATTCTTATATGGCACAAATCTCCAGTTTCCATACACTGTCTCGTTCTTGCGAACATTGACTGAGCTAATCGTGCTCGTATCGGAAGCTGCTTTCTTCCAGCCTTCGAATTTCCATTCACCCTGTACGCCTGTAGTCGTAACGTGTGTGCTTGATGAAAGCGGAGCAGCTAAAGTCTGATTATGGTCATATTCGATACCTGTTACTGTAGCTGGTACTGCATTGTCAGTTGGCAGACCGTAAGTAGGATCCCCTGTCACTACGTAATTTAAATCGTACTGACGGATAGCCTTGTGATATGTAGTCTCACTCTTTACATTCATCGGTACGCCGTCGGCGCTTGTAATCTTAGCCGTATTCTTGAACACAGTGGTCTTAACCGTCTTATCCGTTAGCTTGGTTGGGATAGTTATCGACATATCACTGTCTTTTGGCAGAGTTACGTTGAACTTCAGCTTCTGCCCATCTGTTGTGAGTCCAACCCCAGTCGCATCTCTCAGCAGCACATTGTTGAGCCCTAGCGCAGTTGATTTGATGCGGATATTATCCTTATCAACTGTCAGGCCATCAGGTATAACGTCCTCGACGTTTATGTCTCTGGTTGCTAGTAGTCATTCTTGTTCTTGATCTTGAGAGTGTACGTGATAGGAGTATCCTTTTCATTTGTAACCTCAGTTGGCGCAGCCTCTGTGCCAGTAGCTGGGTTCGACTCCTTATGAAGCTCTAATTCAGGATTATGAAGTGTAATCTCCGAGTGAGCCTTGTACTTTAACAGCCTGTCGCTTGGTCCTGCCGAATCACCAGCAAAGTTACGAGCATTGGCTACAGTTTCATTAACCGCCTTCTTGCCTGCAAGGTTTTTATCCTGTGGCGCGTTCATATATACGTAGAAGCTGAGGCTATTACCTTGGTCTAGTATAAAATCATTGCCTTTATTCGTCTTACGGATATCTACTGCTATCGCCTTTATATCCTTCTTATTGGCAGGCATAATTGTAGACCATACAGAGTGATCATCTACGTCAAATGTGCTTGGCACCGTTGTCGCATAGTACACGACTGGCTTTGCATACTCACCTTGGCGGCCGTAAGCAGATCTATTAGACATAGAGCGAACATCTACTCTGTCTAGCGTTCCCTTCCACTCTGTAGGGGCATTCTCACCTCCGTTATCGAGCACATCGTAGAATACGAGCTTATCCGTTCTCGTATAGTTGGAAGATGTGTATGCCAATCTATAGCTGTACTGGTTGCCGATAAATGCATCTGTCTTGCTACCATACGAATTGTCGATAGTGTTAGCAACTTCCTTGGTAAGTCCTGACTGTGTAACCGTTACAGGGTTGAACTGAATTGTGTCACCGATAAAGCGCCAGTACTTATAATCGCCATTTACGAGGTTACTGAACTTGTCCTTCTCCGTAAGTCTGTTGAATTTATTAGAAATGTCACTTTCTTTAGGTAGCACATAATCGTTGCCATCAGGATCTACCTTGAGGGCAGATGTAAGCATGACACTATTACCTCTATCAACTATGTTGCTGTACGGATTATCAAGTGTATAGTTCAACATTATGAAATAATTGTGATCGTTAAAATTTCTAACATCTGTAACGCTAGGCGGAAGCTTGTAGTCAACCTTCATCATGGTCTGACCTGAGCCTTCCCAGTCTTCGATCATCTCAACATTGAAGTCACTGCCCTGAGAGATAGAGCGATCCTGATATCCAGGTCCCGCTGTCATCTGCACGCTTGACTTCTGCACGCTCGTACCTAGTGGCAGTAGCGTGTAAATCGTCCCCTTCTTGTACACGTACTTATTTAGATAGTCCCTATCGGGTAGTCCGGAGTTATTAAGGGATGAAATCTGATAATAACGAGCTGTTATCCTGTTGGACTGTACACCTTTACAGGATCATCCACGATATTCTGTGGATAGTAAACGAAGTTCTCTGCAAAGCTCGGTGTTACAGCAGTCATAGCCACAGACTGCATCTTTAGCGGATTGCCTTCTGTATTAGTGGTCATACCCGCCTGTCCATTCTCGGAGTAACTAACCTTTGCACTAGACGATATGTATGAATACCCGTACTGCTCCTTATCCGCCTGCAATATGCTCTTCATATTTTCCGTCGGATGAACCTCAACGACAGTATCGGCTTTGAAGTTGTAATTGTAGTACTCACTGGTGTACTTGTACTTCAGTCCGCTCGTATTAGCCGGCAGAGGTATCTCCTTGCCCTTCGCATCGTCTACAACGGTATTACCGTCATCAGATGTGAACGTGTACTTGCCTGTGCTGTCAAAGGTTATCTTGCCATATCTAGTGTAAGAATTCTCACCTGACTTCCTAGTCCAGATCTCTATAGGATGCGATCTAGATTGGGTAACATCCTCGTTGTTATCTGTGGTCCAACCTCCGATTACCGACTTCATTCCATCATGAGAAGTTAGCTTTATCGCCACACTCTTGTAGGTCGCATCTTCATCCTGGAGCTTCGTCATATCAGGAATGTTGCTACTGAAACTGTAATTTCCTCTAAGCCTATTCATCTTAGAGGAACTGTATAGAGGACCCTCTTCAATCTCAGCAGTATACGGCTTAGCAGTATATTCCCCGGTAGCATTATTGTATATTGGTTCAGTTCGCGGACTTCCCTCAACCTCGGTCTCGAAGGTCTTATACTGCCCACGGTTACGGAGCTCTCTATTTTCCCCATTCAAAACGAACTCAAGAGCACCTGACATGTTAGATCCGCCATAAGAGTGATTGTTGTAATCATACTTCCAGATGTTATTAGCACCAGTGTAATTCCCTACTTTAACCGTCGCTGTCGCAGTATCTGTCTCGGTCATGACCTTGCCGCTTTGCAAGCTTAGTCTTGACCGTAACCTTGTTGCTCACCGGTATACCGGTAGCAGAGAGGTCTACACCTCGGTTTTTAGCATCTTCGAGCATCGTCATAGGATAACGCTTCAGCATCACCATCCTATCGCTATCCCAGTCAGTATATGTCCATCCCTGCAATGTATGTAGCATAAACCCAGGCGTGTATTCTTTGAACATTCCCGGCTGATTGAGCCTGCTCTGCCATCCGCTGGCAGCAATATCTGGATATGATGTAACAGTGTATCGGTCGATATCAAATGCACTCAGAAATCCACGCTTGTCGTAAGGTGGCACATAATAGCTGTTTCGCTTAGTCGCTCCAATCAGTTCACCATCACTGTTATCCTGCACGACTTCATAATCAAAAGGAACGGTGTCGGTCCTACCGCGCTTCATATCTGCGTACCACACTACGTAGAAGTAATCCTTGGCATCGCTAGGAGCTGGTCCCCAAGAGTTCTGCCAGTTCATGTATACGCCATTAGCCTTCGATAAATTATCCTTTTTTAGATTTAACGATACCGGCTTCGTCTTGTTCTGTATCTCCGCCATAAGCGAACGACTAGTGGTCACATCAGGAGTGCCGTCGCCATCTGTATCTATCTCAAGCTTAAAGTCAAGATTTCTGCGCTGTACGCCGTCACTATCAACTTTGATGTATGATGGTCTGAACTGAAATGCCTGCTCAAAATGAAGCTTAGCACCGCCAGCAACCTCTTTGAAGTTGGTCACTGTATATGTGCCGTCACCATTATCAACGTAATTAAAATCACTGACTGCAGATGTCGCTGGAGCTTTAGGAATCTGCCAAGACACTGTATCCTTAACTGTGTATCCATCTATTCTATTTACCGCATACTTATCAGTCCATGAATCAAACAGGTAGTTCGGCATGGTTATCTTGATAGAGCCTGCTGGTAGTTTAGTATTTGCATCGTTGTTGATAGCCAAAGAATACCCTACTGTCCCGACCTTAAGATTGTCGTTAGTAGGTGTCATAATAAGCTTCTTATGATCTGGGTCTGTAGCATCATCGTAGCGATAGTCGACTACCCCAGATGATACTCCGTTCGCCCAGTCTACATTGAAATTGTAGTCAAGAGGCTGAGATGAGCCTGATCTAGTTGCTGGCGCCCCAGATGGAGAGCCACTGTCAGCCCACACCAAAAGTGAATTAAATCCTGCACTCACTACCATGAAGATAGAGAGTACAATACTCCAAATGCGTTTTTTATTCATGTATCTTCGCTCCTTTTACATTACGAATACATCACTGAAAGCATTATCTCTAGTTAACTTCCGATTGTCCCTAATCTTTATCTTTAATGTTTAAATTTTATATATATTTCATAGTTTAATCAAGACTTCACGCTTTGTACAAATAAAAAATTTTTTTATTGTATTACCAAAATAGCCCTGACATATCACTCAATCAGTACACACGCTAAGTCCTATCGAATATCTGCACAAGCAAAAGAGCGAAGCATCTGCCCCGCTCTTATTACCATTATCACTTGATTAAATATCATAGCCCCTAGGTGCTTGCTATGCCCCTAGTTCGCCTTATGCGCATCCTACGCAACACTTACTCCAATCGTTACGATGGACTCCTTGCCAGTGCTGTGCGAGATTACTTTTACCTTTACTAAAGTGTATCCGTTCTCCGACATATCTGGGTGGTCGAGCACCTCCAGCGTTACGCTGCCGTCATTTGGGAAGTTTGAGATGAGCGCCTTGTACTCGTCTAGAGTAGGTTCTGCATCTCCAACCTTCTTGTTGATTATCTTAGATGATAGCACTGGTGTGAATTCATCTTCAACTTCAGTTCCTTCGTCAGGATTTCCCTCGTCATGGTTATTATCAACTGTTCCTGGCTCTTCATTGTCAACATCTTCTACGAAAGTGATGTAGAGCGCAAAGTTAGCGTTCTTATTCTTTTCGTAGTCCTTGTTGATGCAGTTGAAGCTGAACTTGTAGTTGTATTCATCAACCTTGAATCTGCTCTCGTAGACATAGTGCTTTCCGCTAATCGATGTAGTTCTGAATATAGCTTTCTTGCCGAAGTAGTCTTTATTGAGCTTTATCGTCTGTCTGTACGCTATATTATTGCTATTTCTTCAGACTTAGCAGGGTCAGTTACCTCTTCCCAAGTCTTGCCGCCATCGAAGCTGTATTCCATCTTAGTGATGTAATCTGTGCTGTAAGATTCAAAGAATATCGCAAACTCCGTACGTCTCTTCGAGCCCTTATGCGTAACTCTAGCGATTAACGCCTGGCTCTTAGTCTCGTCCGAGAGATTCATCTTATCGTAAAGCTTCTCACCGGTGTCCCTGTTGGTCACTTCTATTCCGTATTTGCCGAACTCAGAGTACGGAACCACAATCTTAGTGCCGTCTTCCTTGACGAGCTCAACCTTTATGCTCGATAGATCAAGAGGCTTCGCTATATCGGACTTTAGCACTCTCTGACCTGTATATCCATTCACCTCTGTAGGCTCTAGCATTTTGATATCGGTTATGTCGTTTCCGGTCTTCTTGTCATTCTCAGAAAGCTCTAGAGCGTTATCCACGGATAGTCCAACTCCGCCTGTAGTTAGTGTAGCACCGGAGATTGCATCCATCATCTTCTTGCATTTGTGATGCTCTCCTAGATACTGTCTGATAACTGGCGAAACCATCTCGGCTCTTCTAGCATCGGTAATTTGCTCGCATACTCTTTACCTAGAAGCTTCTCCGCCTCCTTGGCATGATCCTTTGCGCCAGCAATCTGGTCGATGTACTTTCTGTATACCTTGAGAATAGCGACATTTCTCTTGCCAGCTTCTCCGCATAGGTATGGTATTACTCGCGATGAGATACCCATGTAATCGAGTCCTGAGTAGCCCTGACCCTCGACGAATACGATGCTCTCGATGACATTGTTCTTGATATTGACAACAGTCTTAACTCCGCCTCTAGCCTCATCGAATCCATCACCGAGTCCGATGAACTGTCCGTCCTTAAGCTCTCCTGTTCTCATGAATTCACTAATCTCTTTTTCTACCCTAGCATCTAGATCCAGCTCAGGAGTTACCTGCTCTCCTGGATTAACCGTAGGATTAGTACCAGGATTTACTCCAGGTTTTTCGCCTGGTTTCACATCTGGTTTAGATGGCTTCACGACAGGCTTTGATGGCTCTACGGCTGGCTTCGAAGGCTTTACAGCTGGTGCTGTGCTAGTTCCGTTCTTAGCCACTCGTGAAGTAGCCGCCTGTTTCTGAACTCTGTTATGAGAAATAACTTTTCTAGCTCTCTGGCTATCGCCCGAGCTCCTGTTTAACGCGCCGTTACCGCTTTCCCCGTTGCTATTAGTCTCATAGTCCCCTGCAGTACCCTTATCTTCACTCTCCTGTGGCGTATTTTGCTCATCAGCTACATCCGTCTGTTCTTTCTTGTGGGAGACTGCAGATTTCCCAGACTTCTCAGCCCCTCCTCCGAACATAGCGAAAGCGATTCCCCCTGCCACTGCTAGGATGAGTGCGCCGATCAATATCGGCTTTAAGATCGCGTTCTTACCCATTCATTCCTCCTAAAATAATAGTTAGATAGTTTGAATTAAAGTTAACCATGACTAACTTTAGTATATCATAGAAATACATATAATTTTTATCAATCTTTTTAAATCACATGTATTTTTATTTGTTTTATTTACTGTGGTTTGTGACCGCAGTCAGTAGAATTTAAAAATGCATAGATAGTAATAGTTCCAAGCAACTTCCCTTACATAAAAACAGCGGATGCGCTACCCCGCACCCACTATTCATGAAAGAAAGTACTTTAATGATATGTTGTCAATTTAAATGTATATTATTTATTTTTCTTCTCCTCTATGACCTTATGCTTCTCTTCATCTCTGGTGTGCTCTATATGTAGAACCATGCCTGTGAGAGCGAAGAGTGCAATAACGTTAGGGATTACCATCAGCTGGTTAAACATATCTGAGAGCTCCCATACGAGGTCATTTGAAGCACAAGTGCCGAGGAATATGAATACAAGTGCAATTGCCGTATACACCTTTACCGACTTCTCTCCAAACATGTAGATCATGTTGATCTTGCCGAACATGTTCCAGCCTAGGATAGTCGAGAAGGCGAAGAAGAATAGGCAGATAGCTACAAACATCGGTCCTATCTTGTCACCGAAAGCTGATGCAAACGCGGTCTGAGCGAGGTTCGTTTTATCTATGCCCTTAGGAATAACCCCGCCAGCGATAGCGCCGTCTTCTGTGTACATGGTCGAAATAACCACTAGCGCGTTGAGCGTTAGGATGACGAATGTATCTACGAATACACCGATCATAGCTACAGTACCCTGCTCATGAGGATTCTTAACGTGAGCCTGCGCGTGAGCGTGTGGGGTTGAACCCATACCAGCTTCATTCGAGAAAAGCCCTCTCTTAGCGCCCTGCGAGATAGCAGTCTTAAGCGCCATACCGAAACCTCCGCCGATGATAGCCTGTGGCTCGAACGCATACTTGAAAATCATGCCAAATGTAGCTGGAATGTACTTTATACGCATTATCAACAGAATCAGTCCACCTAATATGAATATAGCTGCCATGATTGGTACGATTTTCTCCGTAACGGAAGCCAGCCTCTTGGTACCACCTATGAAGATAAATCCGCAAAGTATAACCAGAACAACACCAACTGTCCAGCCAGGTACGCCAAACGCTGTGCTAAATGTTGCTCCGATGGAGTTTGACTGTACCATACAGCCGAAGAATCCGAGCGCAAGTGTAATAGCTACTGCAAAGAATCCTGCCAGGAATCTTCCGAAACCGCCTTTGAATGCAGTCCTGATATAGTAAACAGGCCCTCCAAGGAATTCACCAGATGGTGCCTTCTGCCTAGTCTCGATAGCGAGCGTAGCCTCTGCGTATATTGTGGCCATCCCGAAGAATGCTATAACCCACATCCAGAAGATAGCGCCCGGTCCACCGGTTAAAATAGCACCTGAAGCACCTACGATGTTACCAGTTCCAACCTGAGCTGCAATAGCGGTCGCAAGAGCCTGAAATGAGCTCATGCCGTTATCGTGCTTATGACCTCTTAGGGATATTCCGCCGAAGGTTCTCTTAAACCCCTCTTTGAAATATCTTACCTGGACGAACCTAGTCCTAAACGTATACCATAGTCCAACACCAAGCAACATGAATACCAACACATAGTCTGATAAATAAGCATTTATCTCTTGCACAATCGGAAGCATCTGTTCTCTCCTTTAAATAAATAATTCCTAATTGCTAGTCGTTATGATTCCTAGCGCGATGTACTTTATAAGTACATCATAAAATTATATTAGCAAAGAGAGTTATTTGTGTCAACACATAAATAATTTTTTATTTTATTGTTTTGTATAACAATTTAAAACCTTTATTTTGTATCGCAGTACAACTGAATCCGTTCTAATTCCATGTTATGAGCAAAATCATTTCTTAAGACAAAAGCACTCGTAAATGAGGTAGAGCGTCCTTCATATTTCCCAACATTATTTAACTTTTTGAACAAAAAACACGACCAGCATACCGCCAGTCGTGTCTAATCGCTATATTCGATTGTACGAACCTTTACGCCTGAGCTGCTGCCTTAGCCTTCGCTTCAGCTGCCTTAGCAGCCTTCTCTGCCTCTGCCTTCTTCTTGGCATTAATCGCCATCTTAGCGTGTCTCTCGTTATAGCTGTTGATCGATCCTGTAGGACAAACGCCCATACACATCCCGCAGTTCTTACACTTCTCGTAATCTACAGCTGCGACGTTATTATTAACGTGAATTGCATCGAACTTACATGTCTTCTCACACTTTGCACAGCCAATACAACCGTTCGAACACTGCTTGCGAGTAACTCCGCCTTTTTCAGTATTCATACATAGCACATGCACTTCCTTCTTGTAAGGAACCATCTTGATGATAGTCTGTGGGCATGTAACTACGCACTTACCACATGCAACACATGTGTCTCTATTAACCTTAGCAACGCCATCGATGATGCCTATAGAATCGAATTCGCAGACACCTACGCAGTCTCCAAGACCGATACATCCCTGGGAACAAGCTGAGTTGCCGTTAAAGAAGGTCTTAGCACCTGCACATGACTGCATACCCTGCCACTCAAGAATCTTCTTGGAAGCATCGCATGTTCCGTTGCACATTACCTGTGCGATCTGCTTATCAGCGCCGCCTGCAGCACGACCGAGTATGTTAGCGATCTGCTCAGCACAAGAAGCTCCACTACTGTACAAGCGCTACAGCTTGTTGACTCATCGTTAACTACTGCGTTTGCGTAGTCATCACATCCAGCGAATCCACATCCACCGCAGTTAGCCCCAGGTAGAATCTCTCTTTACCTCGGATACTCTCTCATCTACTGGAACGTAGAAAGCGTGTGAAGCGATTACTAGCAAGAGAGAAGCTATGAATCCTGCGCAAACTACAAGTACTACTGCTGTTATAATTGCATTCATCTATACCCCTCCTTACTGGAATAATCCTGAGAATCCCATGAATGAAAGCGAGAGGATTGTTGCACTTACGAGTACCATTGGAACTCCCTTAAATGCAGCAGGTACGCCCTCTTCATTCCAGAGCTTCTCTTCACGAACACCTGCAAACAGTACCATCGCAAGGCCGAAACCCACTCCAGCTCCAGCTGTGTAAACGATAGCCTGAATGTATGTGTAGTTATAGTTGATAGCGTTGATTGTCGCACCGAGGATAGCGCAGTTTGTTGTGATCAACGGAAGGTAGATACCGAGCGACTTCTGAAGCGCTGGCATAAACTTCTTCATGAACATCTCAACGAACTGTACTAGAGCCGCGATTACGAGGATAAACACTACAGTCTGTAGATATGCAATATCTAGCTTGTTAAGTACCTGTTGGATTGGCCATGTTGTAATTTCCGCAATTACCATTACGAATATTACCGCACCACTCATACCAACCGCCGATTCCATCTTGTTAGAAACTCCGAGGAATGAGCAGATTCCGAGGAACTGCGATAGCAGGAAGTTATTTACAAGAACGATCGACATAAAGATGATAACTAAATTTAACATTATGCCTCAGCTCCTTTCTCCTCTGCTGCAACTTCCTTAGCTTCTGCTAGGTTGCATGAATTGTACATTGGGCATGTGCCACAGCTAAACGATTTCTTCTTGAGAGCCTTGCCATTAGTGAGTACATTTAGTACTGCGATGAGAACTCCGAATACGAAGAAACCACCAGGTGCGAGGTTGAAGAATCCGATAGGTGTGAACCATGAACCGAATACTGTCATACCGAACCATGTTCCTGCTCCGAGTAGCTCTCTGATCGTACCCATTACTGTAAGTGTGAGCGTGAATCCGAGACCCATTCCGATTCCGTCTAGAGCAGAATCAAATACAGTGTTCTTGTTAGCAAACGCCTCAGCTCTTCCGAGGATGATACAGTTTACTACGATTAGAGGAATGAATAGACCTAGCGACTTATAAAGTGCTGGCACGTATGCCTCTAGCAAGAACTGAACTACTGTTACGAACCCAGCGATTACTACGATGTAGCACGGGATTCTTACTTTGTCAGGAATAACCTTACGAAGTAGTGATATTACTACGTTAGCTGCAATCAGTACCGCTGTGGTTGAGAGTCCCATACCAAGACCGTTCGAAGCGGATGAAGATGTAGCTAGTGTAGGGCAGGTACCGATTAGAAGAACCAATACGGGGTTCTCTTTGATGATACCGTTTGTGATGATAGATAATTTACTCTTATTGCTCATTTATTTAGCCCCTCCCATAGCCTTATACTGCTTTAGACCAGCAAAAACAGATTCGTGAATAGCCTGTGAGGAAATCGAAGCTCCAGTGATATACTTAACCTTCGACTTTGAATCCTTGATAGTCTCGCTTCCAAGATCCGATAGTCCCTTGTACTGTCCAAGGTGCTTTGGGTCCTGAGCCTTTGTACCGATACCAGGAGTATCTTGAGCACTCATAATCTTAACGTTAGTGATCTTACCCTTGTTGTCGATACCTATCATAGCAGTTAGGGTACCACCATAACTGTTTGAGTTTACAGTCACTACTACACCTGAGCCATTTACAGCCTTGGATGCCTCTGTAACGTATATCTTATTCTTCTGAACTACTACGAGCTTTCCGTCGTAATTCTTGAATTCGCCTTTTGCCTCTGGAATCAGTTCGGACTTAGCCTTGTTCGACTCCTTGAGGTTGTTCTTATCGATGATTGGCTTCGTAACACCGTACGCCATAGCAAGTGCAAATGTAACTACGAAACAAATCAGTACGAGCACGAGGATCGGCGAAATGAAACTTGAAATGTGCTTTCTTTTTTCTTCATTATTTCGCACCTCCCTTTACATAGCTCTTATACGACCATCTGTTGATAAGTGGTGTACAGATGTTCATAAGTAGGATTGAGAACGAAACACCTTCTGGATAGTTACCCCATAGACGGATAGCCATAGTGATAATTCCGCATCCGATACCGAACATAATCTGACCCTTGGTTAGCTTAGGCGATGTTACATAGTCTGTAGCCATGAAGAACGCACCTAGCATCGCACCACCTGCACAGAGATGGAAAATAGCCATATTGAAGTCACCCTTGTAATATGCAAGAGCGATTACAAATATAGTTCCAAGGAATGCGCATGGAATCGCTGGAGAGATAACCTTTCTCCAGATTAGGAAAAGTCCACCAACGAGGATTGCAAGAGCACTTACTTCACCTAGGGATCCGCCAGTGAATCCTAGGAACATGTCCATGTTGGATGGAAGATCTGACTTGCTAGCTCCACCAGCAACGAGTGCTAGAGGTGTAGGACCTGTTACAGCATCAGTCTTAGCTGCCATTCTTGGAAGTGGCCATGTTGTCATCTGCGCTGCGAACGAGATGAATAGGAAGATTCTGGCAGTGATTGCCGGGTTAACGAAGTTTCTTCCGATTCCGCCGTAGAGCTGCTTAATAACAACGATAGCTACGAAACATCCTATTACTGCCATCCATAGCGGGAAGCTAGATGGAACGTTAAATGCTATCAGTAGACCTGTTACTGCTGCACTGAGATCGCTGATTGTCTGTGGCTTCTTAGCGAGCATGTTGTATATCCATTCGAAGCCTACGCTGGCAACGATACATACAGCTGCAAGAAGCAGAACTCTAGCTCCGAAAATATATGTGCTGGCAACTAGAGCTGGAAGCATAGCAAGCAGAACAGTTCCCATTAATTTGGTAGTATCTTCATCTGTAACGATATGTGGAGATGTGGATACTATCAGATTGTTATGAAATTTCTTATTATCCATTCTTCTTCGCTGCCTCCTTTACCAAGCCTTTCGCGAGCTTATTGGTAAAGCTCAAAGGTCTTCTTGCAGGACATACGTATGAGCAGCTTCCGCATTCCATACACTGCATAACCTTGAACTTATCAAGTGACTCTGCGTCATGTCTCTCGTAGAAATCTGCGTAGAGCATAGGAACGAGCTTGAATGGACATCCGTGATGACAACGACCACAGTTGATACATCCAGTCTCGGTCTTTACAGTAGCTGTCTCCTTGCCGAAGCATAGGAGCGAACCAGTATTCTTAACAGTTGGAGTCTCATCTGAATGAGTTGCACGACCCATCATAGGTCCACCCATTACGATCTTCTTAGGCTCCTGCTTGTATCCACCGCAAAATGCAACTACATCAGCGATGCGTGTTCCGATTGGAACGAATACGTTCTTAGGCTCAGCAACAGCATCTCCATCAACGGTGATTCTTCTCTGAACGAGAGGCATACCTGTTCTGAAGTACTGTCCCAGAATTCCGATTGTTGAAACATTACATAGAATTACACCAAGCTGTGCAGGAAGAACACCAGCATTCATAACCTTACCGGTGGTCTCATATACGAGCACACGCTCAGCTCCCTTAGGGTATCTCGACTGCAGCTTGAACACCTCGATGTTATCGATGCCGTTCTGCTGAATCAGTCTGTTTAAATTTTCGATAGCGTCAGGCTTGTTCTCCTCGACTCCGATGATACCTTTCTCTAGGTTCAAATACTTCATAGTTAGAAGCATACCGTCGAGAACATCCTGTCCATCCTCTACCATAATTCTGTTATCGCCTGTGATGAATGGCTCACACTCAGCACCGTTGATAACCAGGGTAGTACATTCGTCTAGATTCTTTGGATCCATCTTGATGCTCGTTGGGAATGAAGCACCTCCTAATCCAACCATACCACTAGCTCTTACTGCCTTGACGAAATCAGCATGACTCTCAATGTGAGGAATCTGAACCTCTTCACTGATTTCCTGCTTCTTATCAGTCTCAATAACTATATGTGTCTCCATTCCGCCCATCGAAGAACGTACCGATGTGATATCAGTAACTGTTCCAGATACGCTGGAATGAATAGGAGCACTAACGAAAGCTTCTGTGTCACCGATCTTCTGACCGACTTTGACATAGTCGCCCTTTGCTACGAGAGGCTGACAAGGAGCACCAATACTCTGCGACATGCAGATTTCAACCACATCTGGAATTGGCATCACTTCGGTCTCACGACCTGCAGTATTCTTGTGATGCTTAACCAAAATGCTTGGTAAATGTTTACCTTGGCTCATCCTTAAGAACCCTTCCTTTCTTAGATTCGTACAAATAATATCCATTGCATGAGAAATTATACATCAAAATTCCCTATAAGTCACCTCAAATTTCCTTGAAAAGTACACAATCGCTTTCAACTTTAACTCGTCCCTCTTCATCTACCCCTAGAACCACATGTTGTGCTACTAGTTGGTCTCGGACGTACAAGATAACCGATTTGCTTAGCACTTCACCAGGGCAGGCGATTGGCGTTCCAGGAGGATAAGGGATGATGGACTCGTAGAGAACTCTTCCCTCGGCGCTATATAAAGGAATCTCTTCATAGGTGTCGGGGATTTTACGCTGCTCTAGCTGCTCTATAAGTGCTGAATCTGATGATGGAGTTCTCAGTTCTGCAATCTTGTCTACCGGCTGTGATGCATTCTTGTTCGCCGCCTGCGCTTCGTTTTTTGCCATCGCCTGCGCTTCGTTTTTAGCTTGCTTCTGCGCCGCGTTCTGGGCGGCAGACTCGGTTTTAGAGGCAAGGCTTTCCGGTTCCACACCTTGGATTCTGCCGCCATGGTGCGCCGAGAGGTCACGCAGGGCGCTAAGCACATCTTCATAATCGCCTCTCTCGTTCCCGATCCCAGTCATTAACATCACATAATCGCCATGCGTGAGTTCCACCCAGATGTTTCTCTTCTCGAGCTCCTCCGCCAGTTCGGGACCGCTGAGGCCGAGGGCTGACATTGTGATGCTGACCTTGGTTTCATCAAGGTCGATGCGATCGATGAGCCCGAGGCCGGCGATCTGGGCAGCCTCCTCATAGAAGTATTTGATATCTGCATCCCAGTTCTTGATGAGATTGTAGCCGTCCATTCTGAGTATCTGCTGATTGATATCGAGGCTGCCCATCAGCAGATAGCTCGGACTCGTAGTCTGCAGCATGCGGAGGAGCTCGCTAATCCGAGAAACATCTGGCCTCTCGGTGCAGATGTTGAGAATTGCGGAGCCCGTAAATGACAGCAGCGTCTTGTGCGTGCTGTCCACCACAATGTCGGCTCCGCAATTCTCTGCCGCACGGTGCGGGAGCCCATCTTCACTGCGCAGGTAGTCAAAGAATTTAAGGTGCGCACCGTGCGCCTGATCCACAATCAGAATCCTGCCGTGCAGGTGAACGATACTGGCAATTCGCTCGATATCTGATAATACACCGTAGTAGTTCGGGCTGGTCACCAGCACGGCTTTGATGCTTGGGTCCTCGATCAAGGCCGTCTCAATCTTGTCCGGGTCTAATCCGAGCTGAAGCCCAGTTTCGCTATCTATCTCAGGCATTATGTAGACAGGATCTATACCGCCAAGTCTGAGCGCTCCATATACGGATTTATGGGAATTCCTTCCCATAAGAAGTTTACCTCCTCTTGGAACACTGCCTAATATCGAGGCCATGAGTCCGGCACTGCTACCATTTACAAGGAGCTCTGTATGCTTGCCCCATAGAGCCCGGCGTAGCCTTCCATAATATCCTTAATTCGTTCTCGTGGTTGCTGCAGCGCATCAGCTCCAGGAATTTCCGTTATATCGTTTCCCACGACGTTCTTGACGAAGTCGCCAAAGCCGTAGATTCCATACAGCGTGCTTCTCCCTTTGTGACCGGGCATATGAAACGAAATCGGGTGAGTCTCCTTATGATACATAAGGAAGTCGGTCAAGCTGACTCTGTCTTTCATTTTTAGGTATCCTCCGTCTCGAGTGGCAACTGAGGAGCAGCCACCTTCCTATAGTAAAAAAGCACAACGAACTGATTGCGACCTTACCTGGCCATCTAGTTCCTTGTGCTTATGTCGCATCATATATAATGAGCTCCGCTCGTTTTCCAATCTAAATCTCGATTGGCTAATTTAGTATCTCCTACTTGATCACGTCTCTTCCAACGTAAGGTCTCAGCGCTTCTGGTACTACCACGGTACCATCTTCCTGCTGGAAATTTTCAAGGATAGCAGCTACAGTTCTGCCTACCGCTAGACCAGATCCGTTCAGCGTGTGTACGAATTCAGGCTTTGCCTTCTTCTCTCTTCTGAACCTTATATTAGCTCTTCTAGCCTGATAATCTTCAAAGTTTGAGCAGCTTGAAATTTCAACATAACGGCCGTAGCTTGGCATCCACACTTCGATATCGTAAGTCATCGCTGCCGAGAATCCGAGATCCCCAGAGCACAGTCTAACTACTCTGTAAGGAATACCTAGCTTCTGTAGTACTTCCTCCGCATCGTGTGTGAGCTTTTCTAGTTCCTCATAGGAATTCTCAGGATACGCAAGTTTAACCATCTCAACCTTATTGAACTGGTGCTGTCTGATTAACCCTCTAGTATCGCGTCCAGCCGACCCCGCTTCTTTGCGGAAGCATGGCGTATATGCTGTGTAGTACACAGGCATCTCCTCCGGCTCGATAATCTCATTGGAACGGAGATTAGTAACAGGAACTTCTGCTGTTGGAATCAGGAAGAAATCCTTCGCAGGCACATAGAACATGTCGTCCTCGAACTTAGGTAGCTGACCCGTCCCTGTCATAGCATCACGGTTAGCCATGAACGGTGGTAAGATCTCAGTATAGCCCTGTTCTTCCGTGTGGAGGTCGAGCATGAAGTTTATCACGGCTCTCTCTAGCCTTGCACTATACCCTTGTACACGGTGAAGCGGGAGCCAGAAATCTTGGCAGCGCGTTCAAAATCCAGTATGTCTAGAGCTTCTCCGATATCCCAGTGTGCCTTTGGCTCAAATGCGAACTCAGTCGGCTCTCCGAACTTACGAAGCTCGAGATTCTCGCTATCATCCTCTCCACTTGGAACATCTGGGTGAGGTGTATTAGGGACGTAGAGTAGCGCCTTTCTGAGTTCCTCTTCCACTTCGCTAACCTCTGCATCTAAGGATTTAATCTCTGTACTTAACTCCTTCATCTCTGCAAACAGAGCTGAGGTATCCTTACCTTCCTTCTTGAGCTTTGGCACTTCACGCGATACTGTATTCTGCTTGTTTAAGCTGTTCAACTTCCGCAAGAAGCTCCCTTCTCTTAGTATCGAACTTTAGCACGTTGTCGATGCCAAAGTCACCTTTGCCACGTCTTTCCACATCGGCTTTAACGCTCTCGAAGTTTTCTCTCACTCTTTTGACGTCAAGCATTTCTTAACCCCCATATTATCGTATCTTCCTAAATCTATTAAAATAAGTTCTTAATATAAGTGCTGTATGCACCTCTAAGCTCCTCAATCTTCTCCTGAATAAGCAGCTCATATCTAGACGCCGCATCGAAATCCGCAGAATCAATCGCTTCTCTCGCAAGCGTCAAAATCGATTTGCTATCGATGGAGTCCTTGCCGAGCGCAATACGCAGGCTGTTGACCCTTCTCCAGTTCATTATATCATAATCAGTCGCTTCGAGCTCATTATGTCTCTTCTTACAGTTTCTGACAAAATCCATTGAGTTAGGCAAAATCCTATCGCGGAACTCCATAACCCACTTCATCGACATCTGTGCACGGTATGACATGATCACATCCTTAGCCGTCTCATCTCCGCCTGTGAGTTTTGCTAGTTCATCTTCGTGTGTATCAAATGCCTTCAAATTCTCCCAGACTGTAGCCGGTGCTTTTCCGAAAAGCTTTTCTCTCTCTCTCTCTTCGTGAAACATTCGAAAACGTTGAGTTCGCTTCTATATTCCCTATCCTTTGCGAGATAGAAGTCCTTTTCTCCAGCTTTCTTAGAGATTGATACTGCGAGCTCTGTTGGTGTCTTGCCATTAGAGAGCACTGCTTCAATTCCGTCTAGCATAAGCATGAACGACGCTCCCACAACCAGATAAGTGTTGCTATGAGGGTTAGGCGACCTGAGCTCAAACCTTGTGGCCATAGGGTTGTTCTGGTCTCTGACTAATCCGATCAGAACCGTTCTATTTCTAGAAGGTGTTACGCAGTCCTTCCCGAGAGATGTTACGATGCAGACCGGAGCCTCGTATCCTGGCTTTAGCCTTCTAAATGCATCATGCGTCTGTGCCACGAAAGGATTTAAAAGCTCGTAGTTATTTAAAATTCCCATGAGCGCTCCGAATCCAACAGGACTCATGTATTCGTTCATTCTATCCTTTGACTCAAATAGGTTTACGACCTTTCCCGACTTAAGCCTTGCAGATACACCGAGATGAGTATGCTCTCCGCTACCTGCAACGCCTGGCATAGGTTTTGCAAGGAATGTTACCTCCAGGTTGTTAGCTCTAAATACATCCCTTACTATGTGCTTAATCTGACCTTCATTATCCCCAGCCTGAACTGGCGATGAATATTTCCAGTCAATCTCAAGCTGCTCCATGATATGGTCATAGCTTCCAGAGTTGCCCATCTTAGCTCTTACTCCGCCAACCTCCTTGTGTCCCATCTCGACACCGAAGCCATAGCGGTCAAGTATCTCGAGCGTCTGCTCAAGAGCTGTATTTACAGGTCCTATAGTCCTCTTCCAGTACTGCTCCTTAAGTTCCTGCGAAGTGGAAAGTTGATCTCTGTCCGCTTTGTCATCCGGAGTTTACCCAGAATTCTAGTTCAGTTGCACTAGTTAAATTAATCTCCTCAATATCGTCTATGGAATTAATGCCATCTAGGTATTCAACAACATACGGATACTTCCTCAGCATCTCCATGAGCCTCGTCTTGAACTTGCGTATGGAGTCCTTACAGAAAATTCTCGATCCAACCATCCTATCATTGTTGTGTCTTAGGAATGATGGAATCCTGAGTGTGCCGACTGGCAAACCGGTCGCAAAATCCATATTGCTGAAATTATACTCAACGTACCAATTTACATCCTTATCTGGAAGTATATCAACTCTAGCATTCGCAAGGTTTGCAATCTCTGGTAGTGCGACGCTGGATCCGTCGGTCTGAACACCGTTTTCGAGGAGCTTCTCCATATCATCTATGAATGTCTTGATTGGAATCTTCTCATCCGTAAAATGACCACCGAGGTCAACGCCCGCAAACGACACGAACTTAACCTCTGGATGCGCACGAAGCACCTTCGCTACCTCTTCAATTCCATGCTCTTCAGCAGGAATTGTAAAGAGCATCTTTTCCAAATCGAAATTTATCATAACATCTCCTTATCTCGCAAAGTAAAAAGTAATTTAAGCTCAATTTCCTATCCAGCAAGCTGATCGAGATATCCAGACAACTCGTCTAGGTACTCACCATAAGCCTTCCAGTCCCCATTCTTCTGGGCTTTAACAGCATTATCATACGCTTCCTTAGCCTTGCCAATCAGCTCTTTCTGGTTGCTGGAGCCACTAGCTCCACTAGAGCCGCCTGACGAATTGCTGCTGACACTACCTGAATTCCCTGCGCCATCCCCAAATAAGTTCTCAAGCGCCTCATCCAGTGTAGATGCATATGCTATCTTGTCCCCATAAGCGACTATTACCCTCTTAACCTCAGGAATCGCTTGGTTTGAAGCCTCGAGATATACCGGCTCTACGTACATTATAGAATTATTTACAGGAATTATAAACATGTCTCCACGTTTATACGTAGTCCCTGATGAATTCCATAGCGAGAACTCCTTGGCAATCTCAGAATTCTGATCTATCTGCGCTTCAACCTGCATTGGTCCGTACACCGTCTTGTTCTTAGGGAACTTATACACCACGAGCTTACCGTATTCATCCCCATCATTTCTCGCCATCATGATGGCTGTCATGTTCTGCTTCGACTTAGGAGTGAACGGAATCATATTTATAAACTCTTCACGCTTCTCTCCCGGCAGATTGAATATGAAGAAGCTCGAACTCATCGGTCTCTCCTTTGTACCGTATATTTGATTTGCAATGTCCCAGAGATCTTCCTTCTGATAGAAGACCTTGACTTCATTCATATGATACTTGGTGTAAGCACCCGCCTGAATATTGAGGAGCGTCGATGGATACTTGAAATGCTTCTTTAACCCCGCTGGAATCTTATCCTTACCCTTGAACAGCGTCGGATATATCTTCGCATACGTCTTCGCAATCGGATCCTTATCATCTACAACGTAGTAATTTACATCCCCATTATAGGCATCCACAACCACCTTGATTGAGTTTCTGATATAGTTCGTCGTCCCGATCTGACCCGAATAAGGCTCAGAATACGGATAGTTGCTGCTAGTCGTATACGCATCGATAACCCAGTACAGCTTTCCATCCACGATGGTCATGTAAGGGTCCTTCTCATACTCGAGGTACGGCAAAATTTATTTACCCTCTCAAGAATATTTCTATTGATGATTATCCTCGAATCTGAGTTGATATTCCTCGACACGAGCATCTGCATGCTTCCCTCTCTTATTGAGAATAGCAGTCTGCTCACAATTCCGAGCTTTATGCCGGCTTTCCCCTTATACTTTGTATACTTGTTGTTGTTCCCATCAGGGTAATCGAATTCCTGCTCATCCCCATTGACGATTATATAGTTGTTCGTGAGCTCACCGAAATAAATCTCAGGTCTCTTTATCTTTATTTCAGGAATATTTGACTCAGGTGGAATATTCTTAACGAGCACATCCGGTTGTCCGCTTGCGGTTACGGAGTTAACCTTGGATAGCGCAACACCATAACCATGAGTGTACTTCAAATGCTTGTTAATCCATGTATCACTGATCTTGGCTTCGTTAATCTCACGTGCCGATAGATACACCTGGGTCTCAGCGCCATTTATATCATATCTATCTACATCTACATCCTTGAAATCGTAGTACTGACGAATACTCTGTGTTGATTGTAGTAGTCCTTTACAGGCTCATAGTCGTTGATTCTGATATTGCTGATAGTCGGTTTGTTACTAGCTATATCTGCAGCTGTCAGATTGTTCTGTGCTGCAAAAGAATCGACCCTGACCTTATCTAGGCCGTATGCATGATTCGTATATTGGATATTGTTCTTGATGTATTTGCTTTCTTTGTTGATTTCATCTGGAGCAACTATCAGGCTCTGAACACCAACCTTAAGAATCGTTCCGAGGAAAAGCACTCCTATTATGAGCATCGGAACTCTAGCGAGCTTAAGATATTCCTTCTTATGAACGTGTCTTACCAGGGTAATCGCTCCGACTACAGCTAAAATCATGACTAGAAGATATACCTTTTGCGTAATTGCAATATCTGTAAATCCAGCACCGTATACTGTTCCAGTATGTGCATGGAGGAGAGTAAACTGCTTTAGCACGAAGTGAATGCCTAACATAACGTAGAAAACAACGCCCAAAATCATAGCCTTCCCAGATGCTAGGCTAAATAGATGATCCACATTTGATCTATTGATTTCGCGTTTATTTTCTCTGCGCTTCTTAGCTTGTTCCTTTGCTTTGTCACTAAATCCTTTTATGATTCTCGTAACATCATCTACAGGGTCTCTCTTGCCGAACGGAATACTGTTATCAGGACGTCCTTTCCTAACTTCATCATCTGCCGAGGTTTCATCTCCTGCCTGTGCTTCTTTCGCTGCATCATCTGCCTCAAGATCTTCAAAGACATCCTTCTTGTCGAAAATATCCGGTTTCCTTACCGAAAGCAAAACGGCATAGTAAATCAATGTTACGATAACCACTCCGATAATCACGAATATTGCGATTGAATTAAGTTTAGATAAGAAATCAAGCTTAAATACATAGAAGGAAATATCTAGTCCAAAAATCGGATCCTTTAGTCCGAACTTTGAGGAGTTCGCAAACATGAGAAATGATTGCCACGTGCTCGTAGCCGATACAAACGCTGCCACAACTCCGAAAATCACAGATATCACCCAAGATAACACGTTTAGCTTGTGCATATCCGGAATTTCGTGCGATTCTATCTTACTAAAATATCCCTTTCTAAGGCTGTTTAGATAAACTCGCACCAAAAGACCGGAAATCAAGAATATTACAATTCCGAGCTTTAGCTCTGTTGCAAGCTGCGTCCAAAAAACCCTGGTAAAGCCAAGTTCTCTAAACCACATCCAGTCTGTGAGAAAGCCGACGCTTCTACCGACTATAACTATCACAAAAATTGCTATAACAAGCAGCTTTCCAAAGACATTTCGTCGCTTACCTTCACCATTAAATGTGTATGTAACTTTTCCTTTTTTCTTATCCTTAACCATAATTTCTCCAAAAACCACATAATGCAGCGGTAGCCATCAAGCCTGCCGCTGCATATACGTATAAATCACCCTTATAGTAGCAATTCAGAATTATCACCCAGCGATGCAAAATTCGTAAACTTTCCAATCACCTCGCTGATTCGCTGCGCAACACTGCTGTCCGGAGCAAAGTTAAGTATTAGTATCACTACCAATAACAGAACTAGCAAGATTGCCACGATAACCGCAATTACCGTTAGAACTCCGCCTTTGCGCGACTCTTCATCATCATCGTCGACTGCGGACGGTGCTACACTGCTTGCCTTACTTGCCGTATTAACTGCAGCCTGAGCTGGCGAACTAACTAGAGTTGTCGCAGCAGTAATAGGTTCAGTAACATTAGCGCTATTACTGAGTTCTGATCCTGCATCCTTCTTGCTGCTTCAAGCTTAGCTGACTCAGCCTTAACTGCAGCTTCGACTGTCTCATGATGGGCTTCAGTTGGAACTTCTTCAGTTTCTTCTTCATCCTGATACTCAGCTAGCACATCCTCCATAAGCGTATAGTCGGCACTGCCATCCTGCAGTTTCTTATACTCCTCATCAAGAAGCTGCTGGAACTCTTCATTCTTACGATAGAGAGTATAGAACTTGTCTATCTTACGAGTTGCTTCCATTCCTGCATCATCAACATCTGTACCAAAGAGATCCTTCTGGAGATCGTCAATCGACATAACCTCTTCCTGATTTAAATCCACATTGCTCTCTTCCACAGCTGAAGTGTTAGCATCTGCCACATCTTCTGCAGAGAAAAGCATATCAGCCTCTTCCTCTGGCTCGTCGTCAATTGTATCGAATCCTAAAGCAGCCAATTCTGCCTCTAAGCTAGTTAAATCAGATCGAGCCCCTGTCTCTGTAGCATTTGCTTCAGTCTCCGCCTTAGCCTTCACTTGTACAGGCTCCTGCACTAGTTCTTCGGCCGAAACAACTTCTCTTGCTGGCAGTTCAACTGTTTCTGAAGTGTCTTTACCGAGAAGTTCTGCTAGACGCTTCTGTAGGTTTGCAATTTCACTTTCTATAGCCTTTGCAGCTGCTAGCTCAGCATCCTCTGCCTTTTCAGCAGGTGCTGAAGCTACCTCTACGGTTTCTGATGCTGCATTTACTGGCTCTTCCAGTGATGGCTTTGGAGCTATCTCTGCAGTTGGTTCTGAAGTTGGTTCTGAAACTGGCTCCGCAGCAACTTCTGTAGCTACTGACTCCTCTTGATCTTTTGGTTCAGTCGAAGTTTCCGAAACTGCTGGAACTGCTTCTGTAGCTGCTTCATCACTAGTCTCATGCGAATCAACTACCTCATCAGTCTCTAATGCCGCCGGCTTATCAGCCTTTTCTGTCTCTTCATCCATATATAGCTCAGAGTAATTGACAGGCTCCTCATAAGGAACATCTATGTCATCGTCGCCGAATACGAAATCATCTGCTTCTTCTGTAGATTCAGTTTCAGGTTCGAGATCGTAGTCCGTCTCTGGCTCTTTATTATCATCTGCAAGCTCGTCATAAGAGAATGTCTCTGGTTCATCATCGTCATCCTCATCATCGAGGTCAAATTCCTCAGCTTCAGCACGCTCCTGCGCACGCGAAACCCTGCTTGGCTTCACATAGTCAAGATACTGGCTTACAGTCTCCTCGTCCTCATCTGTATCTTCGATATCAACGTCGAAATTAAACAAATCATCGTCTGATTTGTCTGCATGAACATCTTCTTTATCAGTGTCCTCATGGTTACCGATAAATGCAGAAAGCTCTGTCTCAAATTCATCTTCTGGAAGCTTAAACTCGTCCCTAGTATCAGCTGCGGACACATGAACCATATCATCAACGAAGTTATGTGGTGGCTCTGCCTGGAACACTTCCTCGTGCGACTTGCGGCGAGCATTTAGATACTCATCAAAATCTGCAGAAGCTGCATCTAATCTATGCGAAACTTCCTTTTCATCCATCTCGCTTGCCTGCTTCTCCAGTTCAGCGACGATGTCATCCTTGAGTTCTGTGTATCCCTGAGTATGTTCCCTTTCTTCATTAGGAAGAATAGACTCACTAAAATCGTAGTCAGTCGAAACGGATGCTTCTTCAGCTTCCTTCGCAGCCTTCTCTCGCTCTTCTTTCCTGCTTCATGACCTCTATGAAGTTCATAGTGCGTCCGTGACCAGATGCCGGAGCAGCTGCGGAATCACGCTTTAGAATTTCCTCAAGGGAATCCGGCTCCTCAGCCTTATGCGCAGGCTCAGCAGTCTTGTGCCTATCCCAATCATTATTAACCGAACTGAACGACTGCGTAACAGCTTCAGCCTCTTCGTCGTCAATCCCAGTTGTCTCCCAAGGAGATCTGATTTTCTTAGTAGGTTTCTTATGGCTCTCTTCAATTACAGAGCTCCAATCGAAAGAAACCGAGCTTGTTTTCTTCTTAGGCTCCTTAATCTCTAGATCCTCAGAACCGAAATTAAAGTCGAACTTCGTAGAAGATTCTCTCTTGTCCATCATATTTCCTTCTCTATTCGACGAACTAAACGCTGTATGTTCGTGTACTGACGGTTCTGCATCAAGGCTCAATCTTGCACCACATACACTGCAAAACTTAGCGCCTTCTGCTACTTCGTTGCCACAATTGCTACAGAACATTGTTACCTCCCAAATCCACTTAAATCACTCGAGCGAGAGCATCGCTTTTGTGCTGGTTGTCAATCTTCTATAAAGATTCATTGGAAATTATACAACAAGGATAAGTTAATAGCAAGATTTCGCTTGCAATTAGTGGAATTCGCGCAACAAATGCATAATTTTATACAAAATTATTGTAATTTTATGCTATCTTTTCCACCTTTTTTGTGATAACATTATCCGTCAAGAGGCACGCGCAACATCAATAGATAGGAATTAGTCCCACCCGTGTTCCTATTTATTGTGGAAATGTAACATTTCCTGCACCTGTTTTAAATAGCGCTGCTTCTTTTTTTATTGTATCATGATTGATTTTGCTAAGGTTTAGTTATTGTGATGAATTGAAATTTTTTTAACGTATTTTATAAATACATTTGTGTATGGACGATAAGATAAAAACACATGAAATTGCTTATGCATATCACACGCCCTATCTGAATGTATGCGCTACTAAACGCTTAAATTAAATTTCTAATTTAATTCGAATTTTTTCAAACTTTTTCTTGACTGCCTTGTAAATCAATGCTAAACTATATAAGCTGTTAAGCAAACAACCTAATATGTGTGATTAGCTCAGCTGGCAGAGCACCTGACTCTTAATCAGGGTGTCCAGGGTTCGAACCCCTGATCACGCACCAAAAGGCGCAACTCGATAGGGTTGCGCTTTTATTTTACATAGTCATATTTTGATAGCATTTAATTTTCGCATCTTAAAAGCCATTCTTTAGTGTTATCTAAAAAATGGCTTTTGTATGGTTTTTAAAGATTAGCCTCGTTTCTCCCTACTTCAAATCCTCCAGCTTATTATCCTGGCGTTTTATCTTGCGCGTAGTCGTTCTAACGAAATCTTCTTTGCGGACGTAGACCTCGCGGATTCGCTTGAATGGAGCGAGCCCCATATTGAGCTCCGTGACAACTCCTTTTATGAGCGTTTCAAGCTCATCGTCTGACGGAACGCTTCCGAGCTCATCCTTTATCTCGTCTTTATCTGGAAGAATCTGTACTGCAACTACATCCTCTGATTCGCCTGATGCGAATACCATCGAATCGGATATGTACGGATGTCTGTTGATATAGTCCTCAATTTCCTCAGGATAGATGTTCTCTCCAGCATTCGTTACGATTACATTCTTAGCGCGGCCAGTCAGAAACAGCCAGCCATCAGCATCGAAGTATCCGATATCGCCAGTTCTAAGCCAGCCATCCTCAAGCACTTCCTCAGTTGCCTCGGGGAGGTTATAGTAGCCGAGCATAACATTTGGACCTTTAAATAATATCTCTCCAACGCCATTTCCATCTGGATTGATGATTCGCACTGTTCCAGTCTCCACTGGCACTCCCACAGATCCAGATTTATCATACCTCGTTCTAGAAGCACTCTGAGGTGTGCCTGTAATTAGCGGTGTGCATTCGGTCATGCCATACCCCTGAAGCACCATAATCCCAAAGTCTTCAAAGTCTCTGCAAATATCTGGCGCCAGCGCAGCAGCTCCTGTGATTACGAGCCTGAGCTTGCCGCCGAGTTCATTTATAATCTGTTTAAAAAGAGTTCTGCTCACATTTACGCCGAACTTTCGTGCACTGCGGCTAGCCTTCAGAGCTCTCCTGAACGTCTTTTCCTTTCCCGACTTCTTAATGGTTTTCATGATTCGGCCGTGAATCATCTCGAGAACCCTCGGTACAACTATAACAACCGTATTCTCAGCTTCGTGCATATTTTTGACTATATATTTCATGCCCTCGCAAAACGCCGTGCTTGCCCCGCGATATAGCACGAGCAACATTCCGAGCGTGCATTCGTAAGTGTGGTGAATCGGCAGTATTGAAAGTGTCTTGTCCCACGGATGGATGTTCGCCACGCGGCACACATCCATGATATTTACCGTGATATTGCGATGAGTTAGCATAACGCCCTTAGGAGTACCTGTAGTCCCTGAAGTGAAGAGAATTACCGCCATTTCGTCTGGATCTATTTCAGCATCCGCAAAATAAGTATCTCCTCCTTCAAGCTTATCCTCGCCCTTGATTAGCAGCTCTCTCCATAGGTGAACCTTCCTACCAGCCCTTTCAAATTCAGTCACATCCTTAAGTAGCGGCTTTGGCTCATCCTCGAGCGATACTCTATCGCCGTAAAATTCTGTGATTATAAGATCTGTGATTGTTATGATATTAGAGAGCTTAGGGGCACATTCAGATGAACAGATTACCGTATGGCAGTTTGACGCATCGAGGAGGTTCTTTATCTCTTCTCCACCGAGCTCTTTGTCGATTGGAACCACAACAAGTCCTGCATTCATAACCGCAAGATAGGAGGCTATCCACTCATAGCTCCCCTCTCCAATGATCGCAACGCGTCTCTCATCATCTACCAGCTCAAGCAGCATAGTGCCAATGGCTTCGACATCATGGCCTAGAACCTCATAAGATACGGGGGTGTATTCTCCACCACGTTTTTCTTTTACCCAAAAAGCGGGTCTCTCACTGTGCTTTTCAACGCTTCCAGCAAGAAGATCCTTGAGCGTCGTAATCTCTCGAATGTCCTTGTACCAGTAACGCCCACAATCCGAGCCTTTCTTCTCGATAAACGAGTTAGCCCCAAATGGGTTAGCTATATCCTCACTATTAATCGTGCTTCTCATATAATTCATAGCATGCTCTCCACACAAAAATACTTTTAGTTAACATTAATCATACCATATATTCGATTTTAAATTAAGCAAATCGTCATGCTGCACAGCACATGCTAGGCGCGAGGCATTCCCTTTTGCCTAGTAATCCGCTCGGCAATGTGTTTGATTTTATATAATCACCGTGTCGCAATTTTCACATAGCCTTTAGATTTTTCATTTATTTATTTGGTACAATAGGCAACATAAGTTATTCCGAACGTAAGGAGACAGTATGAATTACGCAAAGATTAGATCGATAGCGCACCTCGTGTCTCTCGTATGTCTACTACTCATCTTCGTAGTATCTACGAGCAAGTACGTCGCTGCTGCTACTCAGTCCGATTCAGCTCGTACAGGCATCCCCGCAAAGATAACTGCTCAGCACAAGCAGGAATCCGACATTCCAGACTGCACTGAGATTGAAGTTGCTGTTGATGCAGCTGATTTGTCTGTCCCAACTATGACAGATTCAGCAGCTGACACTGTTGCTACTCATGCAACTACCACTTCTTATTCAGCTCCTTTAGTTTCAACTGGAACTAATACGATAAAGGCAGTCGAGGATGAGAAGGCAAAGAAGAAAGCTGAAGAGGAAGCAAAGAACAGCGAGTCAAGCCGCACAGCTACTTCCATAAAATACACTTATTCTGGAAGTGTACTCTCTAAGTCCAAGGGTACCAACAACGGTCCTTCTGGCAAGGAGACCTACTACAACCTCAACATGTCGAGAGTTGTATCAGCTATGGGTAGGTTTGGATATTCGTCATCTGACTACTGGGTTAGAGCTGACGGAGTTAAGATGCTAGGTAACTACGTAATGGTTGCAGCTAGCTACAAGACTCACCCTAAGGGTTCTTTAGTCCCAACATCTCTTGGAACTGGAATCGTATGCGATACAGGTGGTTTTGCGGCAAGTAATCCAACGCAGATAGATATAGCGACAAATTGGTAAAAATTTACGGCTTTCGTAATCGATATTATACCGGCAAAAGGATCCCTATAATCCCCGCGCTACACGAACATCGAAGCGAGAACCTCGGTCCGTCGGTGCACGGACCAATATATTTGCGATGATACGAATTAAGAGAAGCAAGCAATGCGCTGGCTTCTCTTTTGTTGATTCTCAGCTCATATTTCTGCAGCTAAGCTAAAATATTTCTAGCAGCTCCTCACGATTAGTTATAAGATAAAGATAGTTATTTGCAAATTACGAGGTACTAACATGGAGAGATATACTTTTTCTGCATCAACTGCTAAATCAGACATTTATGTAGGGCTTCTTTTCCCTGCTCTAATAATGCTGCCCATCCTAGCGATACAACTGATTCTGTTCTACCTTAAACTCAGTGATGTGACTAGGTCCCATCCAAATATTTTCATCTTATTGGTTTTTGCCTGTGTTAATTTCAGCTTTTATATCGCTAAAAAATTTCAATCGAGATTTGTCAAAGACTATACCGTCACACTTGACGGAAGCGAAGTTACCATTCTGTGTGATGATATTGAGATTCTCTCGGGCACTGTGGTTTCTTGCAAATTCAAGGGCTCGGGTTCTAAATTTTTCGCTAAAGCTGCCTCATTAGATATCTTCACTGACTACGAAGATATAAAACTTCGCGCCAGAGCCAGGGAAGGGGGGAGTTTACTATCCCCTAACTGGAACCCTTTTGCAACAGGCAGTATATCTGATGTAGATGTGCTCCTGTCACTGGGCAGGAGGATTGAGAATATGCTGGAAGCTGAATGAATTTGGCGCCGACTAAAGAATAACAGAAAGCTCGAATACGAGCTTTCTGAAAATCGTCTACTGACTTTGCTCTGCTAAACGCTCCTGTTCCGCCTTCTTGTCCATCTTATACTGCTTACGGAATTCCTCTACTGAACTAGGTAGTTTCTTTATATCAGGTTTATTATAAAGGAGGTAATAATATACATCTTTTCTATATGATTTCTTGTCCTCTGTTGGAGCTCCTAGCATATATTCTCCATTTTTGAGCTTACATACTATATCACCCACTGCACGAAAATCCTTCTCATAGTTTTTTTCTTTATAAAAAGAGATTACACCTCTATCTACTGAAGCTGAATCTTTAAATACAACTCTAGCCCCATTAGTGGGTTTCATTAAGTAGTTCCCATTTTCCATTTTATACTTGCCAAAGAAATAGATTATATTTTGCGCATAGCCAGCCCCATCATCTCCATAATCCTCTTGACTACGCCTGCTATCGTCATACATCAAAATATATGTCCCATCTTCTTTAAATTCAACATAATACCTTGATTGATCAGACTCTGGATACTCAAGTCCTGAACCTCCTATATACACCTTGTTTTTCTTAATCTCTGTAATTGGTTTAGGTTTAAAAAATGTTAGTTTCAGAACTACTGAAACTATAATCACAAAAACTATTAGACAAATTGCAATAACAACTATCTTTTTTACATTAATTGCTTCTTTCATGACTTGTCTTCTTTCTAAAAATTATCTCGGCGATTTTTTTATATCTTCGTTATACTTATACATATCCCTTTTCTCTGGTGCAATATATTTTTTATTTTCATTTAATACACCACTCTTATCTTTTACATACAATTCACTATCTCTAAATCTAGGTTCATATTTAGGTTGTGCTGGTTTTACATCGAACATCTGGTGATAATCATCATTTGCAGTTGCATAATTAAAGTTGGAGCAGTTAACCACGGCATCTTGTGTAGCGTCTTTATCTAAAAGAGTAAGAAATTTACCATCCCCATTGATTATAAACTCTGAACGAAATCTGGCATTGGTCACAACCTTGAGATTTACTCCTCCATTTGCTGTACTGTGGCCGTCTGGGTATATATTCGTTGTTATTGATAAACGCGTCTAACTTTTGCTCTATAACCATAGTTTTAGAATTAACTTCACTAAGATTATCTATAGTCTCTCTACAGTGGGCTTTGATTTCGGATGGGTCTAAATAAAATGCGTTTTAAAGTGTCGCTTAGTATATCATTACTTAATGCGAAAACAGAAAGCTCGAATATGAGCTTTCTGAAAATTGTCTACTGACTTTGCTCTGCCAAATGCGCCTGCTCCGCTTTCTTATCCATCTTGAACTGCTTGCGGAATTCTTCTACGGAGTTAGGAAGTTTTTTTATGTCGGATTTGTTGTATATGTAATAGTACCATTTCTTATCTATGGTTTTTTTGTCCATAGACGTTCTTGATAATATATAGTTCCCTTTATTATTTGTAAATACTCTTTCTGTCATGACTTCGTATTGACTGAATGTGCTAGAATAGTAATAATTAATTACATTCGAGTTAACCGCACCCACACCCTTAAATTCAACATATGCAGATTTAGCCATAGATAGGATATATCTGTTATTTCTATCAATTACATATTTGCCATAAATAATCTTTATATACGGATGACTCCCGTCACCATCCTGATCATAATCATCAATAGTTCCTCTACTACAATCATCCATTAATATAAATGTTTTATTTTTTTAAATTCTATATAGAATCTTTGTTGATGGTTTTGTGGATATCTACCATAGAAACCACATAAATACACATGATTATTTCTTATTTCCTTAATATAATCTGGTTTTAAAACATGCATTTCTTATAATAACAAGCATTATCAGTACTATAATAATTGCGATAGAGCAAAGACTCATTTTTTTACATTTACTACTCATGATAGAACTCTTCCCTTAAATTTTTTCTGAAATTTATTAACATTATTTTCATATTGATTCATATTAGATATTTTATGTGCAGCAAATATTTTTTCTTTTCCTGTGTTTGTATCAATTATTCTGTTGCCATATTTATCATGAATGTATCTAGCTTCTTCTCTAAATTGAGGTTCATAATTGTAATTCTCACCAGCAGGGTTCACATCTAGGACTTGATGTATATAATCATTTTGCCTTGCATAGTTAAAGCTAGAACAGTTTACTTTTGCATCCTGAGTAGCATCTTTGTCTAAAAGGGTTAGGAATTTACCATCCCCATTAATTATAAACTCTGAGCGAAATCTCGCATTGGTAACAACCTTGAGGTTTATTCCGCCATTTGCATAACTGTGTCCATCAGGGTAATAAGTATTACTTCCATATTCGTCTTTATAATGCTTAAGGTGAAGTCTTGTAGACTCCTCCGCTGTCCAGTTCCAGATTTTCTCTTTTACTATATAGTTTATCAGCTTTTCTTCGTCTATTCGACCTTTGTAGTTGTCCACTATGTATTCGGCCTGCTGGTAGGATATTACGTACCTAAAGAGATGTAGCTGCTTTCCATGCACACCACATGTTGTCATATACTTTGGTTACGACCAAAGGAAAACAGAAAGCTTGAATACGAGCTTTCTGAAAATTGTCTACTGACTTTGCTCTGCTAAACGCTTCTGCTCCGCTAGGCGCTCCTGTTCAGCTTTCTTGTCCATCTTGAACTGTTTGCGGAATTCTTCTACAGAACTAGGAAGTTTCTTTATGTCGGATTTATCATAAATCTCAAAGTAAAGGCCATTATTACTTATAGTGACTCCATCTTTACTTGGATTTCCAATAACATAATTACCTTTTTTGTTTTTAGCTGCAACCTGTCCTATAATCTCTTTATTGTTCTCAAGATTAGAATATCCATAGGCATCAATTAAGCCTTTTCTTGCATCTGTTGGATTTTTGAATCCTACACTAGCACTTTTAATCGGTGTAAGTTTATATAATCCTTCTTTTTCGTCATATCTACCAAAATATATATCTATATGTGGTTTTCTCCCATCACCATCTTCATTATAATCTTCATACGTTCCTCTGCTATCGTCATATACAAATACATATTTGTTTTTTTCTTTGAATTCAATGTAGCATCTTGGTTGATATTTTGTGGGATATTCAGTAAACAATCCGCCAATATATACTCTATTAATTTGTATTTGATTAATTACCGAAGGCTTTAAAACAAGGTATTGTACTGTTACAATAGCAGTACATGCCAATGTGGCTATAATCGCTAATCTAATTTTTGACTTACTTGTTTTTCGCATCTTTAAACCTCTCTATAAACTGCTTTCTATGCTTCTTCACCAATTCCTTTGTTTCTTGATTTAACTCACTAGGAGATTCGTATAATACTTTATTTCCTTTTTGGTCTTTTATTTTTTCTCCATTACACATTACTACTTTGGATTCATCTCGAAATTTAGGCTCATTATTTGATGTTGGGTATACGTCAAGGACTTTATGCACAAAATCATTTCTCCGTGCATAGTTAAAGCTAGAACAGTTTGCTTTTGCATCCTGAGTAGCATCTTTATCTAAAAGAGCGAGAAATTTGCCATCTCCAATAATTATAAACTCTGAACGGAATCTAGTATTGGTCACGACTTTTAGGTTTACTCCTCCATTTGCATTGCTGTGACCATTTGGATAAATAATTGTATTTTGGGAGTTAGTATAAAGCTTCTGATGAAGTCTTGCAGATTCATCTGCTGTCCAGTTCCAGATTTTCTCTTTGACTATATAGTTTATCAGCTTTTCTTCGTCTGTTCGCCCTTTGTAGTTATCCACTATGTATTTAGCCTGCTGATAGGATATTACGTACCTGAACAGATGAAGCTGCTTTCCTAAGTCACCTTTCATGCCGTTTGGATAGTATGCTTTCTACTGTACCTGCTAGACTACCCCAGAATTTATCATCGGGCTTCATCTTTTTGTTTATCTTGTCCGCTACTGCTCTTAGTTGGTCTGCTGATGATTTTTCATCCAGTTTGTCCATACCGGTAATTTTCATCAGTGCAGATAGTTTCTTCTTGCTTTCGGACGCGGATATTCTATCTGCCTTCCATGCATACCACATGTTATCAAATACTTTAGTTCCGACTATTTGTGTATCGCTATAGCAGGATGATACGATTTCAGACATATTGGAAGATTGACCTTTTCTCCCAAGCATCTCTTTGAAGTACTTGCCAAATTCTTTAATGCTCTCTATAGGCCAGCCCTGTTTTTCTAACAGTAGCACCTTAGCTGTAACATCCTCTTGGTACTTTTCCCATGTTTTATCATCTATTGACTTAGGTCTCTTAATGCCGAACATGTTAATAACATCCAGCTCCTTTGTCTCTTCCTTTAGCTTTGCTCTCCATGAAGCATCTAGGTTTGGATGAAATGCGCCCGCTTTAAATGACTTACCGAGATCTGATAGTGCTGCGTTTATCTGTTCTGCTGTGCTATCTCCGGTGCTGAATAGGTCCTTTGTAGAATTCTCTATATCGTAATCCCTTAATTTGAAAACAGAAAGCTCAAATATGAGCTTTCTGAAAACCTATCATAACAAATATGCTATCTATTCTGCTCCGCTATGCGCTCCTGTTCCGCCTTCTTATCCATCTTGAACTGCTTGCGGAATTCTTCTATAGAGATGGGCAATTTTTTTATGTCAGATTTGTTGAAAAGGAGATAATAATAGTCATTTTTATCATAATAATTGCCACTATTATCCTGATATCCCAATATATATTCCCTTTTTCCTGTTCTAAAGATAATCCTTTCTGCATTATGTCCATACTGATTTAATACATATTTTTCTATTTCAAATATTCCACGACCATAGTAGTTAATTTTTTTCTTTGCAACAGCCATTGTGTTTTTAAATGACACCCCTGCACTATCTGTCGTTTTTTTAATATGTAGTTGCCATTCTTTATTTCATATTCACCAAAATATATATCTAGTCTTGGTTTACTTCCATCGCCATCCTCATCATAATTTTTCCTCATTTCTTCTGGTGTCATCATACATTAATATAAATGTTTTATTATCTTTGAACTCAATATAGTACCTTGATTGGTCATTATCTGGATATTCACTTCTAGAACCGCCTATATACACAGTGTTAGTCTTAATTTCAGTAATTGGTTTAGGTTTAAAAAAACGTTATTTTTCATTATAATAGCTATAATTATTGTAATTAAAGAACAAGCAATAAGAACAATAATTGCTTTCTTATTACTAAAAATATTCTTCATAGCTTTACCCTCTTTCTGAAATATTCCTGACGCACATTTATATCATCTTTATATTGTGACATATCTTTAATCGCTGGCGGTTCAAATTTCAACTCATAACCATCCGAACTATATACTCTACAACCATTTTTATCATATACATATAGAGACTCACACCTAAACATTGGTTCATATTTATATTATTCACCAGCAGGATTCACATCCAAGACTTGATGTATATAATCATTTTGCCTTGCATAATTGAAGCTAGAGCAGTTTACTTTTGCATCCTGAGTTGCATCTTTGTCTAAAAGGGTTAGGAATTTACCATCCCCATTAATTATAAACTCTGAGCGGAATCTGGCATTGGTCACAACCTTAAGGTTTATTCCCCCATTTGTTGTACTGTGACCATCTGGATAAATATATGTATCCGTCTGTTGATTATAAAAATACTTCAGGTGTAGCCTTGCTGACTCCTCCGCCGTCCAGTTCCAGATTTTCTCTTTGACTATATAGTTTATCAGCTTTTCTTCGTCTGTTCGCCCCTTGTAGTTATCCACTACGTATTTAGCCTGCTGGTAGGATATTACGTACCTGAGCAGGTGTAGCTGCTTTCCATGCATACCACATGTTATCAAATGCTTTGGTTACGACCAAAGGAAAACAGAAAGCTCGAATACAAGCTTTCTGAAAATTGTCTACTGACTTTGCTTTGCTAAACGCTCCTGCTCCGCTAGTCGCTCCTGTTCCGCCTTCTTATCCATCTTGAACTGCTTGCGGAATTCCTCTGGGCTACTAGGTAGCTTTTTTATGTCGGATTTGTTGTACATGAGATAGTAATTTCTATTTTTTTTAAATGACTTTTTATCCGCTGTTGGATTTCCTAAAATATATTGTCCCTTTTTCGTCTTATATAAAATCATTCCGACAATCGTGGGATTATTCTCATAATTTTCTTCTTTATAAAAATTAATTAACCCCTTATCTACAGAGGCAGCATCTTTAAATCTAACTATCGCAACATTAGTTGGTTTTTATCAGGTAATTTCCATTTTCTAACTTATACCTACCAAAGTAGCACTCTATAACTGGCTCATTTATACTTCCATCCTCCCAATAACCATCTTGATTACGCCTGCTGTCATCATAAATCTTTACAAAGGTTCCATCATCTTTAAATTCAATATAGAATCTAGGATCGTCATCATTAGGGTACTCTTTATAATATCCACTTATATATACTATATTTCTCTTAATCTCCGTAATCGGCTTAGGCTTCAATGCTTGTATATAAATTACAATTGATATTGTAACAATTATTAAGATGCCTACGATTACGATTGCAAGTTTTCTATAATTATTATTTATCTTCATAACTTTACTTTCTTACTAAAATCTGCCTTGCGCTTTTCCCATAATATTTTAGTTTCATAATCTAGTTTTTTAGGTGCTGTAAATTTATTTGATTCATCAACTTTACCGCCTTCTGCCCCAACATACAGTTCACTTTCTCTAAATTTGGGTTCATATTTAGGTTGCACTGGTTTTACATCGAACATCTGGTGATAATCATCATTTGCAGTTGCATAATTAAAGCTGGAGCAGTTAACCACGGCATCTTGTGTAGCGTCTTTATCTAAAAGAGTGAGAAATTTACCATCACCATTGATTATAAACTCTGAACGGAATCTAGTATTGGTCACGACTTTGAGGTTTACTCCTCCATTTGTATAGCTGTGTCCTTCAGGAAAAATATCAGTATCATTCTCTTTATCATAATAGTATTTCAAATGTAGCCTTGCTGACTCATCTACTGACCAATCAACTTTGTGTTCCCTTATATATCTTGCCAGCTTTCTTCATCCGTGCCTTCTGCATACAAGTTTGATATATATTCAGCCTGCTGATAAGAAATTACATATCTGAATAGGTGTACTTGTTTTCCTAATTTTCCTTTTAGTGCATTTTTGATGTGTATTCTCTTTTCTATATTTGCCAGTGCTGTAGGATTTCCTTCAGGAGTAGGCAGGAATGCCGTTCTTACTGTGCTCGAAAGGCTTCCCCAGAACTTATCATCAGGTTCAAGATTAGGATCAATTTTATTTGCAATACGCCTTAATTCTTCTGCTGATGAATTCTCATCAATACCGTCCATACCTGTAACTTTCATCAGCATCTTGAGCTTCTTCTTGCTTTCTGATGCAGATAATCCTTCTGCTTTCCATGCATACCACATCTTCTTAAAGACTTCACTACCAACTAGTTGAGTTTGTTTATTACACTTATCTATCTCTACAAGCACATTACCGGCTGGAATCTTTCCTGCTATATTCTTGTTAATATATCTGGCGTAAGCCTTTATACCATCGACTGCCCAGCCCTGTTTTTCTAGTAGAAGTACATTTGTCGTTACCTCACCCTGATATTTTTCCCATGTTTCCTCATTTATGGATATTGGTCTCTTTATACCATAGAGCACTATAACATCCAGCTCCTTTGCCTCTTCCTTTAGCTTTGCTCTCCATGAGGCTTCTAGGTTTGGATGAAATGCGCCCGCACTAAATGACTTGCCGAGATCTGATAGTGCTGCGTTTATCTGCTCTGCTGTGCTATCTCCAATACTAAATGGATTCTTTGCGGTCTTTTCTATATCATCATTCTTTAATAAGAAATTAGAAAGCTCGAACACGAGCTTTCTGAAAATCTATCATACCATCATGATAAATATACTATCTACTCTGCTCCGCTAGGCGCTCCTGTTCCGCCTTCTTGTCCATTTTGAACTGTTTGCGGAATTCCTCTACAGAACTAGGAAGTTTCTTTATGTCGGATTTATTGTATAACATAAAGTAAATTCTATTATTATCAAACGATATACCATTCTTATTAATGTAACCTAATTTATAATGTCCTTCACTTGTAGGAACTATTGTCATCCATGTTTCATATGCATTATTTTTTTATTTTTTTGCAGAATAATAGGAGTTTATTCTATTATTCTTAACAGCAATAGTGTCTTTGAAACCTACATACGCACCTTCTGTTGGTCTAACTATGTAGTTATCATTTTTTTATTTCATATTTACCAAAAATATATATCTTTAACGGGTCTGCTCCCATCTCCATCTTCATCATAATCTTCCTCATTTCTTCTAGTGTCATCATGCATCAATATAAATGTTTTTATCGTCTTTAAACTCAATATAGAATCTTGACTGGTCATCATCTGGATATTCTGTTCCTGATCCACATATATACACCGTATTCATCTTAATCTCTTTAACAGGCTGTGGATCCACAATCAGTTTCTTTATCGCAATAATTGATACTACCAGTATGATTAATATTATAAATATCTTAATCTTTGACCTTATTGTTTTATACATGTGAATACCTCATTTTTGAACTTCATCTGTCTCTTCCTTACACTATCTTTATATTCCCACATATCTTTACGCTCTGGTGCTTCATATTTCTTAAATTCGTTTTTATTGTTTTTAACTCTATTTCCAGCCTCATCATGAATGTATCTAGCTTCTTCTCTAAATTTAGGCTCATAATTGTATTTCTCACCTGCAGGGTCTACATCAAGCACCGTATGCACTTCGTTATTGCAACGTGCATAATTGAAACTTGAGCAGTTTACTTTTGCATCCTGAGTAGCATCTTTGTCCAAGAGTGTAAGGAATTTACCATCACCATTAATTATAAACTCTGAATGGAATTTACCATTAGTAACGACTTTGATATTCACTCCTCCATTTGCATAGCTATGTCCATCTGGGAATATCTCTCCATTGTTATATGACTTAAGATGAAGTCTTGCAGATTCATCTGCTGTCCAATCATCATGTCCACTTTCTTTCAGATACCTTATTAACTTCTCTTCATCTGTCCCATCAGTATATTTATTTCTTATGTATTCAGCCTGCTGATAGGATATTACATATCTGAATAAATGTACCCGTTTTCCAAGCGTTCCTGTCATCTCATTTTGTGAATATATGCCTTTAACAGCCTTATCAACTTCAAATGCAACTCCATTAAAATTTGTTTTAGGTGGTGAGTAATATGCTGTTTCTACGGTACCTGCTAGACTACGCCAGAATTTATCGTCAGGCTCAAGATTAGGATCAATTTTATTTGCAATACGCCTTAATTCTTCTGCTGATGAATTCTCATCAATACCGTCCATGCCAGTTACTTTCATAAGCATCTTAAGCTTCTTCTTACTTTCGGATGCAGATAATCCTTCTGCTTTCCACGCATACCACATCTTTTTAAAGACTTCACTACCAACTAATTGAGTTTGCTTATTGCACTTATCTATCTCTACAAGCACATTACCGGCTGGAATCTTTCCTGCTATATTCTTGTTAATATATCTGGCGTAAGCCTTTATACCATCGACTGCCCAGCCCTGTTTTTCTAGTAGAAGTACATTTGTCGTTACCTCACCCTGATATTTTTCCCATGTTTCCTCATTTATGGATATTGGTCTCTTTATACCATAGAGCACTATAACATCCAGCTCCTTTGCCTCTTCCTTTAGCTTTGCTCTCCATGAAGCTTCTAGGTTTGGATGAAATGCGCCCGCACTAAATGACTTACCGAGATCCGACAGGGCTGCGTTTATCTGTTCTGCTGTGCTATCTCCGGTGCTGAATAAATCCTTTGTGGCATTCTCTATATCGTAGTATGCCTGCTCTTGTTCTTCCCAGATTTCAAGCATCCTGCGGTGGTTATCTGCTAGGTGATCGTATAGCGACGCTCTTGTGCTTTGATTTTCTGCATAGACTGCGATTGCAGCGTATGTAACCGAATTTTCTCGGCAGCGTTTTGCCCTATCCTCATATGCACGAATTCTACCTCTTGCATACTCTTGTCCTTTGAGGATTTTGTCACCATCTAGAACTTTATCACCAACACTGCTCATGAGGGTTTTGTATTCGCCTATATTGTATTTAATAAGCGACCTAATACTTTGTAGCACTGTCTTGTAGTCTGCAATCTGCTGCTTTAGGGCATCGAAGGCTTTGCTCTCAAGCTCATTACTATTTATAAATTCATCTAGTTTATGCTCTACATTTATGGTCTTTGACGATACCTCGTTCAGATTATCTATGGCCTCTCTACACTGAGCTTTGATTTCTGCTGGGTCTAAATAAAAACTTGCACTCACACTATTACTTCCTTTCGTTGGATTTCTGCTTTCCCAATCTTCTAGGGATGCTGAATTTAAAAATTTTAGCACCTGTCTTCTAGAGGTTTTCGAATTATCTGTTATCCTGCTTTTCTGCTTCTTTCACAATTATAAGCTGCTGATATAGCCTATCTTCTTCATCGAACAATCTTACGTGATGACGTTGCACTTCATTTCTTACTTCATCATAATCACTAGAATTCTGCATGCTCGCTATACCAAGTGAATCGCAGGTATTGTCGATTATACCGATTAGTTCATTATCATCGTTTCTGCAAAGTTCATATCTGACTTGTTCATTTAGCTGCGCATTGCCACTTGCAAAATAGTGTTCATCATCGATTTCACTACCTACTTTGCGCTTCAGATACTCAAGTTCATCATGCTTTCCCTCAAACTCTCTAAGTTTGCCTCTTATCTCTTCTTCTGTGAAATTCTTCATATTATCTATCTAGCCTTGGTGCTTTTGACTGCAACTGCATGCTTATATCTCTGTCAAATTCATCAAACTTCACACCGAGACTGCGGATATTCTGTGCATCTACAGTTATTGTCTCGTCAAACTTTGAAGTAGCGTTTCTTATCTTGTCGTAGGCTGTTTTGCTGCTTTTATTTGCTGTTATCGTCGATCTACCATCCTGAGAAGCCAATGGACTAAGTCTTATGTCACTAGACGCGCCTGTAATGCCGCTTGCTATGGAAGATGTGGTGTCCTTATTTACTTTTATTGATTTTGTCATTATGAGGTTTCCTGTTCTTTTTTTCTATTTTATTTAATTATTTTACCATAAATTGTCGAATTATATTACCTCTAGATTTGCACTATTATCTACATCAAAATCACTCTTATCACAATCGTTATGAATTTTTCAGTCACAATCACTATTTTTCATATTCTTTATAGATTTTTCAGTCGCAATCGCTCTTTTCATATTCTTTATAGATTTCAGTCACAATCACCATTTTCATATTCTTTATAAATTTTCATTCACAGTCACCAATTTCATATTCTTTTGTGGTAGAATTCAACCTATGAAAATTTTAGTAATTACGATGTTTATACTCATGTACGTCGTGATGATCTTCTTCCAGAAGTTCCGCGTACATGCCGCTCTTATTTCAGCAGCGGTCTTCTTAATAGCTGGTGTTATGTCCCCTAGTACAGCGATTCAGTCTGTGAACTGGAATATCTTGCTGATGATATCTGGCACGATGATTCTTGTCCACTACTTTATCGATTCCAAGATGCCAAATAAGCTCGCAGACATACTCCTCGATAAGTCCAAGAACATGATGATGGTTATAATCTTCATGTCGCTATTCTCTGGATTTATCTCTGCATTTGTAGATAATGTCGCGACTGTACTCATGGTAGCTCCTGTCGGACTAGCCATCTGCCGCAAGCTCGATGTATCACCAGTTCCGATGACGCTGTCGATTGCCGTCTCTTCGAACCTCCAAGGGGCAGCTACACTCGTTGGTGATACCACTTCGATGATGCTCGCTTCGTATGCAAAGATGGATTTCTCATCCTTCTTCGTATTCCACGGCAAGCCAGGAATCTTCTTTGCCGTAGAACTCGGGGCTCTCGCAACAGTGCCTGTTATGATGATTCTATTTAGAAGGTACAGACAGCCTGTTGCAGCTGAGGAATATACAGAAGTAAAAAATCTCGTTCCGACATATATGCTGGTAGGGCTCGTAGCGACGCTGATATTCGTGTCGTTCTTTCCGAATAAACCAGATATAACTAACGGTGCTATATGTATAACCTTTGCGGTCGTTTCTATCATTTTCGATTACGCAAAAAGGCGCGATGGCGACCGTACAATTGCAGCTTTGAAGGATGCAGACATCGAGACGCTGCTGCTACTATTCGGACTATTTATCGTAATCGCGGGTCTCACTGAAGTAGGCGTTATCAAAGATTTGTCTGACCTTATCGTGAGGACTGGTGGGAGCAACATGTTCCTCCTCTACACGATTATCGTATGGGGATCGATTCTGATTTCGGCTTTTGTCGACAATATCCCATATGTTGCGACTATGCTTCCTGTACTTCAGGGCGTAACTGCAACGCTAGGCGTAGATCCTACGCTGCTCTATCTTGGTCTACTCTGCGGAGCAACACTAGGCGGCAACCTCACTCCGGTCGGGGCATCTGCGAATATAACGGCGGTAGGCATTTTAAGGAAGAACGGAGAGATTGTAACCTTTGCGGAATTTATGAAAATCGGAGTGCCGTTTACGCTGACGGCAGCTACAGTCGGATATGCATTCATATGGTTCATATACGGCTAGAGAACTTGTAAATCACAAACTAAGAGGGATTCACTTATGTGAACCCCTCTTTTGTTTCCCTATTTCCTCATAAATATATTCGATTCTGATATATTATCGCTTATCTAGTTTATATATTTTTACTGTTCAATCTTCCACTTCTTAGCGAGTTTGTCATAGGTACCGTTTTCCTTGAGATGCTTTAGTCCCTTGTTGATTTTCTTAAGAAGCTCCTTGTTATCGGTCTTAACTGCAATCGCAACATCAGCAACGCTGTCAGGCTTTATATCACCTACTATTTTGTACTTGTCACCCTGTGAAGCAACGATATCTACAGCAACAGGCTTGTCCACAAGAACTGCATCAACGTCACCATTTCCAAGCTGCTGAAGCGCTGTTGTGTTCTGGTTTAAGATAACTGATTTGGACACTTTGCCTTCCTTCTTAAGCTGCTCTGCTATATCAGCCTGAGAAGTACCTGTCTGCGCTGCTACCTTGAGCCCGCTTCCTGCTGTGAAGTTATCCCAACCTGTTATGCTTGTATTGTCTTTCTTTACAAGTAAAACGATTCCCGTCTTATAGTAAGGGTCTGAGAAAGCCACCTTCTTAGCACGCTCAGGTGTCACATTCATACCAGCGATTACGATATCCGTGCTATCAGACTTGAGTGCTGGGATAAGTGCATCAAATTCAAGCGATTCGAATTCGACCTTGAAGCCCTGATCCTTCGCAATAGCCTTCATAAGGTCCATATCGAACCCTACAATGTCTCCATCTTTATTTGTTGTGTCAAATGGAGGGTATGTCGGTTCAGTTGATACCTTGTACACCTTGTCCTTGCTACCACATGCTGAAAGTGCTCCTGCCATAATCAGGCACATCATGAGTGCCAAAATCTTTCCAATAGTCTTTCATTTTGTTTCCTCTTTCCTTTAAATAATTTTTAATCTAAATAACTCCTCGAAATTCCGCTACTTTTAATTTACCGCGTGTTTTTCGTTGCTCTCTTATCCGTATCTCTACTGATATCATTATCGTGGTTGCTGATTGACGTGAATCTGCACCATGATGTTCGGATGTGTATAAAGCTGTTTAGATATGCGGCTTTGTATTTTTAGTAGTTGTTATGCATTAATATACTCCTGGTTCCGCACCTTGTCAATGCTGTTTCTGAATTTTATTTCATATTTTCGTTTTTTTATTCAACATAGTGTAAAAATAATGCACAGGCCTCATACGAAGTATGCTGCCTATGCATCTTGATTTTTAGAATATTCCCATATTCTTAAACAGAAATAACCACCCGAATATGGTTAATATAGAAAAACCAGTTGTGAATATTACTGCATTACCTGCAAGCTCTCCATCGCTTCCCATAGATTCCGCCATTGTATATGATGACACTGAGCAAGGAGCCGACATCATAACTATTAGCGACACGAACTCTACACCTCTAAAGCCGAGCAGCATCGCTATAGGTAGTCCAATTGCAGGGAGTACTATTAGCTTGGCAATTATTGATATACTTAGGTTCCGCTTGCTAGACTTCACACTTTTGATATTGAACGAGGCACCTAGTAGCATCATCGCCATCGGAGTCGTACATTCAGATAGAGAATAGACAACTCTGTCTATCGATTTCGGCACTGTTATATTGAGGGATATCGCTATGCCTGCTGCCACGGCACCGAGAATTATCGGGTTAGTGACGATCTTGCGGAGCATTTTAGAGATGCTAGCACGACCACCACGGTAATACTCCCAATATTATGACAGCTAACACGTTGTACGTCGGAACGATTATAGTGACGAGTATAGCTGTCTTGGATACATTTCCTGCACCGCATATATTAATTGCGATTGGAAGCCCCATAAGTACGAAGTTGCTTCTATACATCGCCTGTATCATCGCTCCACGCGTCTCTGGTTTCTTCTCTAGCTTTTGAACCACTGGTATGCTAAGTGCTATGTAGGATAAAAGAAATACAAGTGCAAATACTATAAGTCTTGGGCTCAAAGCTGTGCTTAACTTCGCCCCGTATAGGTTCTCGAACATCATCGGTGGGAAGAGCACAATAAAGACGAGGCGATTGAATCTGTGCACCTCGTCATCATTTATAAGACCTACTCGCTTTACGAGCATCCCGATTATCAGATATATCATCAGCGGTACTACCGCATTTATGCAAATCCAGAAATTCTGTATCATTATAACCTCGACATGACTAATTCTGCGTATTCGCGGCATGTTGCACCGCCTGCCATTCCTGTCATTCGTGGTCCAAGCTCCTTATCAGCTGCTTCTAGTGCATCTTCAAGCCGCTTCGATTCATCTCTATAGCCCACATGTGAAAGCATCATCACCGCTGCCTTCAGAAGGCTTGACGGATTGGCATATTCGCCCAGCCCTTCTTCAATCATGCGTGGAGCACTGCCGTGAATTGCTTCAAATATCGCGTAATTCCTGCCGATATTCGCACTTCCAGCCGTTCCGACTCCGCCCTGAATCTGAGCTGCCTCGTCAGTAATTATATCACCATACAGATTAGGAAGTACAAAAACTTGGAAGTTATTTCTGATATCCTTGTTGACTAGATTAGCTGCCATGATATCGATGAACCACGAATCCGTCTCAATCTCTGGGTATTCCTTAGCGACTTCACGACAGATATTCAGGAAGTTGCCGTCAGTCTTCTTCATGATATTGGCTTTAGTCACTATGGATACTCGCTTCTTGCCGTTAGCTCTCGCGTATTCATATGCGGCGCGAGCGATTCTCTCTGTGCCCTCGTCTGTCGTCACCTTAAAATCGACTGCCAATTCTCCCGTGATATATTCACCCTTGCTGCCTAATGCATATTCTCCTTCCGTGTTTTCACGGAAGAATGTCCAGTCGATTCCTTCTTCCGGAATTGCAACTGGTCTGACATTGGCAAATAAGTCAAATGATTTACGCAGGTAGACATTAGCACTCTCGATATTGGCTGTATTCATGGCAGCGTTCGGTGTTGTTGTTGGTCCTTTGAGCAGGACATCACATTCGTTCATCGCTACCATGACGGAGTCCGGGACTGTCTTGCCTGCGGCGATGCGGTTTTCGAGGGTGAAGCCTTCGATTGGCTTTAGGACTAGGGAGCCGCTTGCAAGTCTGTCCCGGAGGACCGCTTTCAGCACTCGCTCCGCTTCGGTCATGATAATCGGGCCGATGCCGTCGCCGGCAGCGGTTCCGATTATTACTTTGTCTCTGTTCGAGTTAGGAGCTAGATCACCAGTTTTGTTAGCTACATCTTTCTCCTCTCTCTCAGCTCGCATGCGCTGATTCCTTGCCACTTGCTCACGCAGCACGATTTCAAAATTCTCTACAGCACTTCTGATATCCCGCTCTATTTCTGAGCTATATATCTTTTTATCCATTTCCTTGTCTCCAATTTCAAACTGTACGATTCAAGTCTGATAGCACAGTCTCAATATATTAGCCGAAATTATAAAATCACTATTTATGTATTAATAGCATGATTTTCTAATCTTAACTAACTTTGAGGTGTGTATCCTTCACTGCTTCATCTAGTTACCAAGTGCCGCATAATCAAGAAGCCCTCCTGCTAGTAGCACTTCCTTCTGCCTCTCAGCCAACTCCATACGAAGTGGTATATTCTTATCTCCAGCATGTAGAATTATTCTGTCATCTCCTAAAGCTGCTCTAACATTTTCTAATCTGAGCATATCCCCCTGCTCTACCTGATCATAGTCATCTGGATTCTCAAATATTAATGGTAATATCCCTGCATTCACAAGATTTGCTGCATGGATTCTGGCAAAGCTCTTCGCTATAACCGCCTTTATTCCGAGGTAGAGCGGCGCAAGCGCTGCATGCTCTCTAGATGAGCCCTGCCCATAGTTCGAGCCACCAACTATAAAGCCTTTACCTGCTGCCTTGGCTCTAGCTGCAAATGTCTCATCCACTACGCTGAAGCAGAATTCAGATATTTTGGGCACGTTCGATCTATATGGCAATACTTTCGATCCTGCTGGCATGATGTGATCAGTGGTGATATTATCACCTACCTTGAGGATGACCGCGGCCTCTATATGGTCATCCAGCGGTCTTGTCTCTGGGAATGGTTTGATATTAGGACCGCGTAGCACCTCTGCCGTCTCGGCTTCTGCTGCTGGCAGTGGTGCGATGATTCCGTCATCATTGATGCGAAATCTATCTGGCTGCTGCGGCTGTGCGATTGGAGGAAGTGTCGTTGGATCTGTGATATAGCCTGTGAGCGCTGACGCTGCAGCTGTCTCAGGGCTTACTAGATATACCTGTCCGTCCTTAGTTCCCGAGCGACCGAGGAAGTTTCTGTTAAATGTTCTTAAGCTCACGCCCTTTGAGTTCGGCGAGAATCCCATTCCTATACATGGACCACATGCGCACTCCAGTATTCTAGCACCCGCGTCTATCATATCTGTGAGTGCACCGCTCTCTGCCATCATTGAGAACACCTGCCTCGAACCTGGTGATATTCCAAGACTCACACCATCCGCGATCTTATGACCTTTTAGAACTGATGCAGTCTTGGTCATGTCTGCAAATGATGAGTTTGTACATGAACCGATCGCCACCTGATCAACCTTTATTCCTGCGAGCTCTCTCACAGGCTTTACATTGTCAGGACTATTTGGGCAAGCTGCTAGAGGTTCAAGCTCGCTCAGATTGATAGAGTAACGCTCAGCATATTCAGCATCTGGATCGCTTGCTAGAGGAGACCAGTCAGCCTCCCTATCCTGAGCTGCCATGAACTGCCTGGTCACCTCGTCAGAAGGAAAAATCGAGGTAGTAGCTCCGAGCTCAGCGCCCATATTAGTGATAGTCGCACGCTCAGGAACGCTGAGCGTCGCTACACCCTCGCCACCGTATTCGACAATAGCGCCAACACCGCCCTTTACAGATAGCATGCGCAGAACCTCCAAGATGATGTCCTTGGCGCTCACATTAGGGCGGAGCTCTCCGATTAGTTCCACGAAAATCATCCTAGGCATAGGGATGTGGTAAGCTCCGCCGCCCATGGCAACGGCTACATCCATGCCACCAGCACCCATCGCTAGCATTCCGAGCCCACCACCAGTCGGCGTGTGCGAATCGGATCCAATCAGAGTCTTGCCCGGAATGCCAAATCTCTCATAATGAACCTGGTGGCAGATGCCGTTGCCAGGTCTCGAGAAGTACACACCGTGCTTTGCAGCCACGGTCTGAATATATTTATGATCATCTGCATTTTCAAATCCAGACTGTAACGTGTTGTGATCCACATACGCAACGGACCGCTCAGTCTTGACCTGCGGAATTCCCATAGCCTCAAACTCCAGATATGCCATTGTTCCAGTCGCATCCTGAGTCAGAGTCTGGTCAATCCTGAGCCCAATCTCCTCGCCCACCTTCATCTCACCACTAACAAGGTGAGCTTTAATAATTTTCTCAGCTATTGTATATCCCATTTTATGCCCCCTACCAGCTTCCTTCAGCCTCTCCAGTTACGAATTTATTTACAAGCGCATCAATCTCATCTGCTCCTATAACAGATACCCTGCCCTTATCATATTGATTATCAATCCAGCTCTTGATATAGCGAACCACTTCGCTGTGCTTATCTACCTTACGATCGCCCTCTAGATGATATTTCTCATTGAGCCATACAGCTACCCCAGCCGCACCGCTGTTCTGGTTGATTGAAACGAGAGGCGGTCTATTGAGGAATTTCTTAGTGTCAAATATATTGTAAATTTCCTCATTCTTAAGCAGTCCATCTGCGTGAATTCCAGCTTTGGTAACATTGAAATTCTTACCGACGAACGGGGTCTGCTCAGGTAGATGATACCCGATTTTCTTCTCATAATACTCTGCAAGTTCAGTGATAACCGTTGTATCCATTCCATCCAGGGTGCCGCGAAGCTGCGCATACTCGAAGACCATCGCCTCAAGAGGAACATTTCCAGTCCTCTCGCCTATGCCAAATAGCGTAGTATTTACCGCCGCTGCTCCGTACAGCCATGCGGTCGCTGCATTAGTAACTGCTTTATAGAAATCGTTATGTCCATGCCATTCTATCATCTCGCTCGGTACCCCTGCGTAATGCTGAAGTCCATAGATTATCCCGGGAACTGACCTAGGCATCGCAACCCCTCCATAAGGAATCCCGTATCCAAGCGTATCGCATGCACGAATTCTAACAGGCATATTAGCCTGTTCTGCGAGGTCCTGAATAGCCTTTACAAAAGGTACTACAAAACCATAGAAGTCAGCCCTCGTAATATCCTCAAGGTGACACCTAGGCATAACCCCTGCTTCAAACGCATCGGAAATGACCGATAGGTAGTGCTCCATCGCCTGCCTTCTATTCATGCCGAGCTTCGTAAATATATGGTAATCTGAGCAGCTAACGAGTATTCCCGTCTCCTTAACACCGATGTCGTGCACGAGCTTAAAATCTTCTTTCTTAGCTCTGATCCATGTCGTAATCTCTGGAAATTCAAGCCCCAGCTCCCTGCACTTCTCGATAGCTCGCCTATCTCTATCACTATATACGAAACTCCGTCTGCCTAATCTTGCCGTTAGGTCCTGATAGCCTCGACATCATCTCATATATGTCTACAATCTGCTCAACAGTATATGGTTCGCGAGATTGCTGTCCGTCACGGAAGGTCGTATCGGTAATCCATATCTCCTTAGGCATTCCGAGAGGATTTCTTCTAAAGTTAAAGGAAACCTTTGGTATCTCGGTGTACTCGAAAAACTCACGCATCAAGTTAGGTTCTTCAACATCTTGAAGCTGATAATTGTAAGGATCCTGTTCTAGTAGGTTTGATTTCTTGTTAATCTTGATGTCACTCATCTGTTATACCTCGCAAATTTTAGTTCCCCTTCCCCTTAAATCTAGCTTCCGCTAATCTACGAGCTTCGTTATATAGATATATACCTCCGACTAGATTGTATACATGTATATTAATATGCAATATTTGCTATGTCAAGTAATCACAACAACTATGACGAAATTTCCACATAAAAAACCCCCTCACCGAATATCGGCAAAGGGTGATTCAATAATTATTCAGGGTATTATATGGTATCGCTATGACAAACCTATAAAAACCACTCAGGGTCTTTTCTCTTAAAATGAAGCTTTTCTCTAGCAATCCTCGTCGCCCTAGCGAGCGAACCGTAGAACCCGCGCGCATCCTGAGGACACGCCTTTATACAAGATGTGCACGAGATGCATTCCTTTGGATCAGACTTCCTGAGATCATCGGTGCTTATTGCCCCAACTGGGCATACTTCCTTGCACTTTCCGCAGCTTATGCATAGAGAATTCGCTGTAGGGTGAATCGGTAGCTTCATCGGCTTGCGCTTCGGAATCGAACCAGGAATCATGAGCGGTGCGAGTCTTCCTCTCATAGACGAGATATCTGTGCACACGAAACGCTTCAGCTTCTTAGCACTGATCCTGCTGAACTCAATCATCTTCTTGATATCGTTAGCATCTGGTCTACTCTCTGCAACCTTAGGGAACATCGAGTGCTGTGCGATGAATGCAGCTGCACTTATCACGTTAAAGCCTCTCTCATTCGCATAAGTATACAGCTCATATAGCGCATCACCGTAGCTGTTATTTCCATAAGACACAAGTGCAATCAGGTATGCTCCGTTACCATTTACCTTAGACAGCATCTCTTTACAAATCTCTGGGATGCGTCCAGACATAACAGGAAGTCCCATCACTACTATAGTTTCATCAGTACAGTCAATCGATGTATTGATGCCGTGGCGTTCACTTAAGCATAGCATATCGTAAAAAGAATAGCTGAGGTCATCTAAGCAGCTATCACGCATGTTATCAGTTAATTCAATTGTAATCTTCTTGGTTATCTTGGCTGTCGCGCCCGATGGGCTAAAATACATGCCTACAACGTTCTTAATCATCTTTGAATCTCACACATTTGCAGTGCTCACAGCACTTCGAGAACATCCCTTCATAACATTACATAGATTTTACCATGCAATAGAAAATAATGTGTCTCGGTAATGTGCATTTTTGTGAAGATAAAATGAAGAAGTGTAGGAAATAAAAGTGACAGACCCGAATCATCGAATCTGCCACACATATTTCCCCAATTTCTCTGGAAACTGATTTTTACTTCTTCAGCCTCGCAATATATGCTTCCAGGGCAAATGCTTAACCTTGCCTAAAAGGCTGGTTTCAGGCTTTCACTAGTAAGCTTCGCCTACTTAAGATTGTAATCTTCGTTCCACTGATTGAAGTAATCGATCTGCATCGCTTTCTTCATCTTATCAAGAGTCTTTTCTGCTTCAGAATTAGCTAGTTCTGTACCCTTACGAAGTATCTCGACAACAACCTCTGGGTGCTCCTCATAATAAGCGCGTCTCTCTCTGATTGGCTCGAGGAACTCATTTAGCACCTTGAGAAGGAACTTCTTAACCTTAACATCGCCGAGACCTCCTCTTCTGTAGTGATCCTTGAGCTCATCTAAATCCTTATATTCAGGTAGGTACTTCTCGAACGAGTCAGGCTGTACGAACGCATCTAGGTATGTGAACACAGTGTTGCCTTCAACCTGACCTGGATCCTCAACCTTGATGTGGTTAGGTCCGTGTACATACTCATGACCTTAGTCTTGAGCTCCTGCTCACTATCAGATAGATAGATGGTGTTACTAGCGATTTACTCATCTTAGCTTGGCCATCAGTTCCTGGAAGTCTGAGGCACGCCTTGTTGTCAGGTAGGTAAATCTCTGGCTCAACCAGAACTTCACCGTAAGTAGCATTGAATTTACGCACTATCTCGCGGCACTGCTCAATCATTGGCTCTTGGTCCTCGCCAACTGGTACGATAGTGCCCATGAAAGCGGTAATATCGGAAGCCTGGCTTATAGGATATGTAAAGAATCCTACTGGCAGATTTGCCTCAAAGCCACGCATCTTAATCTCATTCTTAACTGTAGGATTGCGCTGAACTCTAGCTACTGTAACGAGATTCATGTAGTACATAGTCATCTCGTGCAGCGCTGGAATCTGCGACTGGATAAATATCGTTGTGCGGGCTGGGTCTATGCCGATTGCTAGGTAATCCATCGCAACCTGAAGCACGCTCTCGCGTACCTTCTCTGGGTTATCAGCATTGTCAGTCAGCGCCTGCGCATCTGCAATCATAACGAACATCTTATCGATGCTCGAATCCTCCTGCAGGATAAGTCTCTGTCTAAGTGATCCCACATAGTGTCCTATATGCAGTCTGCCGGTCGGTCTATCTCCGGTTAGTACAACTTTCTTTTTACTCATAATTATTCCCCTTGTCTCTATATTCAAATCTATGGTGTAGCTTGTTTGATTAATTTCATCTCGAGCTTAGCCGCGCCATCGCGTCCCATAGATAACGTCCTCAGTCGCAACCCCATCCATATGCACATCTGTATCTTCTAATGGAATGTCATCCGTGAGAAGCTTCTCAAAGCAGAGCGCAATCTTGTTAAATCCCGATGCGCTGAGAAATCTATCATAGTAGCCCGCACCGTGACCGATTCTTCGCCCATCCTTCGAGCATGCCACGCAAGGAACTATCGCTAGATCGAACTCATCAGCAGTAATTTCAGTAGCACTAGCAAGTGGCTCCCTGATCCCGAATGCCCCTCTCGAAAGCTCATCACCGCTCTTATATTCCTTGACCACCATCTCATGTGGTCCGACGCAGAGCGGAATCCCAACGCGCTTTCCATCTTCGAGAGCTCGCTCTATAATCTCATCCGTCACTGGCTCACCGCCCATCGACATATAGCAAAAAATCGTATTCGAATTCTTGTACGCATCAGTTGCTAGTAATAGTTCTGCGATTTATGGCTCGCCTCTTCGATATATTCAGGTGAGAGACCCTTTACGATTTCTCTACATCTTGCGCGAAGCGCCTTCTTATTCTCATGTATGTTTTGTTCTCTATGAGTTTCCACATTCGCTCCTTATCGTGCAGCTACTGCACTTCGTAAGTCTTACGGATATATATGTTACAGATATATATGGTCATTTGACAGATGCAAAATACGCCTATAGTTGGCTTATTATATCCTTCTTTATCTTCCTAGTATATATGATTGACATGCTAAGTCCAAAGAATTCTGCAAATACAAACGAGAACCACACGTAGTCGACGTTACCGAGCTTAGATAGGAAGTATGCCGCTGGGAGTAGCACGATTAGCTGTCTCACAATGGATACGTACATGCTGTACACGCTCTTGCCGAGCGCCTGAAACACTCCTCCTCGCATAATCGAGTAACCTGCAAGTGGAAATACCAGCGAGATAATTCTAAGCTCAACAGTTCCAATCCTCATCAGCTCTGGGGATGCTGCGAAGAAGCCGAGCAACACATGCGGGATTGCCCAGAATACGAACATGCCCACGGTCATCATGGCTATACCGTATATTACTGACAATCTCATTGTCTCATCTAATCTCTTCCTATTCTGCGCACCATAGTTGTATGCGATAATCGGCACTATTCCATTATTCATGCCGAACACCGGCATGAAGATGAAGCTCTGGAGTTTGAAGTACGCTCCAAATGCAGCAACCGCAGTGGTCGTAAATTTTACGAGTATCTGGTTGAGGCCGAACACCATTAATGATCCTACAGATTGCATGATGATTGATGGGACACCGATTTCATATATCTCTCTTATTGTCTTCCAGCTAGGTCTGAACCCCTTAAAGGTCAGCTTGACCTCTCTATTCTTCTTAATATTGAAATAAAGCCCTAACAGCGCACCAACGGTCTGTCCAAAAACGGTGGCATATGCAGCGCCGGCAATTCCCATCTTAGGTGCACCAAACCATCCAAATATAAGGATTGGATCCATGATGATATTGATAATAGCACCTGTACTCTGTGTAATAAATATGTATATGGTCCTGCCTGTGCTCTGCAGCAACCTTTCGATTGTAACCTGCAGGAACACCATGACCGATAGCCAGCATACGATTCTGAGATACGTTACGCCGTACTCGATTATCTCAGGATCACTTGTCTGCATCTCTATAAAAGGTCTTGCGAAAAGCCCTATTACGACGAACAGCGCATATGTTACGAAGCTCAGGAATATTCCATTTGTGCCGTAGCATTTACCTTATCGAACTCCTTTGCCCCGAGGTACCTTGACATCAGTGCACTCATGCCGACTGCCGTACCTACTCCGAATGCAATCATCATGGATTGAATCGGAAAGCACAGTGAGATGGCCGTAAGAGCATTCTCATTAATCTGAGCGACAAATATGCTATCCACTATGTTATAGAGCGCTAGCACAAACATAGAAACCATGAGCGGAACCGACAATTTTATAATCAGTGACGGTATCGGCGCTGTCCCCAGCTTATTCTCTTTTATCTCAGCAGCTGCGCTCATCGTTCCCCCTTTTCTTGTCCCAATAAATAAAAACGACTGAACGGGTATCCATTCAATCTACGGTTTATTATACCATTTTGAGGGCAAAACATTCTAGTGTAGTAACGCAAAATAGTACATAAGAGTTATATAATCTTTAAATTTATAGCTTCATTTATCATATTGTAGCAAAGGAAAAAACGTAGCCTCAGCCACGCTTTCTCCATTGCAGTATATTTATTATTAAGGATGTTACAGCCCGTAGGCTTGGAACAACTGATTTAAATGAGAGAAGCCACGCACTTCTCCACTTCCTCCATCTTCGCAGTAGGCTCAAATCGCTCAACTACCTCGCCGTTTCTATCGACCACGAATTTGGTGAAGTTCCACTTGATATCAGGATTATTCTTATAATCCTTGTCCATCTTCTTAACCACTAGCGAAAGTCCTGTCGCCTTGAGCCCTTTGCCAAAGCCTTCAAAGCCCTTCTCTTCCTTGAGAAATTTATATAGTGCTAGCTGGTTCTCGCCGTTCACATCAGACTTCTTCATCTGAGGGAACTTCGTGTTGTACTGCAGAGTACAGAAATCATGTATCTCTTCATCAGTCCCAGGAGCCTGCCCCGCAAACTGGTTGCAAGGAATATCTAGCACTTCAAATCCCTTGTCATGGTACTTCTCATACATCTCTTCAATCGGTTCATACTGAGGTGTGAAGCCACAGCCTGTTGCTGTATTGACAACGAGGACAACCTTACCCTCGTAATCTTTCATCGATACTTCGCTTCCGTCTATAGCTGGAACTGAGTAATCATAAATCCCATATCCATTACCTCCTGTTATGACCTTTGAAAAGCCCTTTGAAATCCACATGCCATTTTCATGTGGTATGCTCGTTACTACGTTAATCTTCTAGTCTAATTCCCTTTTTTAGACTCCCCTTACATGTACGATTATATTGCGCTAAATTATTTTGTCAACAATTAATGATGCACTTATATAAATACTTGTATGCATTATAAGGGTTTCTCCTCCCATATATAAAAAGCGCCAGAGTTTCTACTCCAGCGCAAAATTCACTAAATTCATATTTTTTTGAACGGTTATCAATTTACCAGCTGACCTGCCCATCGCCTGTAATATCTATCTTGTCTCCTAGGAATGTCGGTTCTGGTTTAACAAGGCACTGCACAAAAGCTTTCTCTCTAGATAGAAACTCCCTGATTGCACGAGCCTCATCGCCGTCATACTTCTTCTCGGCAGCACTTACTCCGACAGCTTTGATGCCAAGCCTCTTTGCTGTATATAGCGATCTCCCCTCGTGATAATGCTGTGTAACCACTACAGCTGACTTTACACCGAATATATCCCTTGCGCGATACATCGATTCATACGTCGAGAAGCCTGCGTGATCGAGGAATATGTCCTTTGCTGGGACACCGTGCTTCAAGCAGTAGTTCTTCATGACCTTTACCTCGTCGTAATTGGTCTTGCCATTATCCCCAGACAGCAGCAGCTCGGTGCTACCCCCGCATTATAAAGCTCTATACCACGGTCAAGCCTATCCTTCAAGATCTTAGTAGGCTCACCATTTCCGTACACCCCTGCACCCAGCACGATGATGCAGTCATACGATTGACCGCGAATTTGATCTAAGCTGCGGAGGCTCCGCTCTCCTTCGAACTTAACGAATAGATTGATTCCAACGATGATGACTACAGCTATCAATATTAACTTAAATATCCATTTAATAACCTTAAGCATAGGTATAATAATATCCCTCATAGGTGATATATGCAAGGAAGTAACGTGTATATAAATCAAAAAAACAAATGAAAACCGGGTCTTCTAACTCGCTCGTATAAGTAAGCGTGTCTCAGGCCCGGCAAAATTCAATTATTTATAGTTCTTTGGCTTGCACCCAAGTCATCTAAGATTAGTCAACGAACTTAACAGCTGTTCCGTATGCCATAACCTCTGCAGCGCTCTGCATTATGGATGCGGATGCATAACGAACTGCAACAACAGCGTCAGCGCCAACACTCTCAGCCTCATCAACCATTCTCTTAGTTGCAAGCGCTCTTGCGTTATTCATCATCTCGTTATACTTAACGAGCTCTCCGCCGACAAGAGTCTTGAGTCCAGCTCCAAAGTCTCTGATAGCATTAACTGTCTGGATTGTGCTTCCCTTTACAAGTCCGATAGTCTGAACTTTTCTGCCTTCGATTTCGTTAGTAGTTACTAAGATCATCGTCTTCCCCCTTCTGAATCTCGCGGATTCTCTCGATTAAGATGTGCAGTACTCCGCATATAAAGCCAGCACAGATAAGTGCTACAACTATTCTTACGCCAAGCGGTATCCCAGGAATAATTTCGAAACCGATGAAATAAATCAAGATAATTCCGATGACTATCCCTATTATCGTAACCGCTACGAGAATACTGCCAATTTTATTTTTCTTCATAAAACATCTCTCTTCTCAAATACCCGAGCATGCACGATTGCTTACCCCGTATTTACTGATAATTATACCATCTGGGTATGGTTAGGACAACAGAAGCTTACCTCATACTCCTACTCGCAATCAGATTAACCCCAGTACCCATAAAGTCTCTCACGATTACGTCGTTTATCTCCACTGGAGCCGTTACTCTGAGTCCTCTAATCTCACTCATAGCCTCGCGCCAAATGTCCAGAGGGATCTCGCTCTCGGTAATTACCGGCAGCACGCGGTTGACCGCACCATCGATTCTTACCGTCGAAGTCAGAATCCTCATCGGGCGAGTTATCTCCTGCTCTGCATAGCTAAGACCTTCTTTACAGCTGTACCCTTCAATTTCTGTAATTTTATTATCTTCGAGATGTACAGTAACTCTGCAGCCCTTCGGACAATTTACGCAAATCAATTCTGCATCTCTCATCTTAATTCTCCTTTATCTGAACCGTGAGATCCCCATCGGCTTCTTCAAGATGCTTACCAGCTATTACCACCTGTTCCATCTCAGAGGGGATAACCACATCCTTGTGGATGGAGCGCATCAGCTTATCACCCTTCGAGATCTCTATCGTGACATCGTTCATCGGTTTACGGACACGGAAGTAAAGTGTCACAGCCTTTGGCAGGCTCTTCTTATGAAGCCGCGCAGGAACTACGTAGCTCACCATATTTCCAGCGTGAACTTCACAGTACGAATTACTGGCTAAAGATTCATCGTCATCATCTGGAGATAATCCGAAAGCCTGAACTTCATCATCATCCTGAGTTTTCTCTAATCTGTGCTTTAGAGCGTCATAGTATCTAGCAGCCCCTACCGCCGCTTCACCGGCCTGCTTCGTAACGAAGTCTGCTAGGTCATGCACGTGAAGTCCGTTTCCGCATGCGAATATTCCCGGAACCGATGTCATATAATTCTCGTCGACAATTGGTCCACGGATGCTCGGATCCATTTCAATTCCAGCCTCTTCAGCTAGAGTGTTTTCAGGAATCAGTCCAACGCTTAGGAGCAGTGTATCTACGTCGAAATACATCTCGCTTCCCTTAATCGGCTGCCTCTTATCATCTACCTTTGTGAGCTCAATGCGCTCAAGTCTATCACGTCCATATATGTTAGTTACAGTATGAGATAGATATAGAGGAATCCCAAAGTCATCGAGGCACTGCTTCATGTTACGAGGTAGCCCATTGCTGTACGGCATAAGCTCCGCAACACCGAGCACTTCAGCCCCCTCGAGGCTCATTCGGCGAGCCATTATGAGGCCGATATCTCCGGAGCCGAGTATGAATACCTTCTTTCCGACCATATAACCATCTATATTGAGGTATCTCTGAGCCTGTCCTGCTGTGTACACTCCAGACGGACGCTCGCCAGGAATCCCAAGGGCGCCATGGCTTCTCTCGTAACAGCCAACAGCAAGGATGATGATATCTGCCTGAAGCCTCTGATAGCCTTCTTCCTGACTCACATATTCGATGACACGGTCGCTACTCATGTGTGTAACCATTGTGCCTAGTTTAATCTCGACGCCAGATGATACCGCTTCCCTCTCGTACCTCTCTGCAAATGCAGGTCCGCTAAGCTGCTCTTTGAAAGTTGTAAGCCCGAATCCATTATGTATGCACTGATTGAGCACTCCGCCAAGCTCGATATCACGCTCTATTAAAACGACATCCGATAGCCCTTCCTGCTTTAGCTTTGCAGCTGCCGCAAGTCCACCGCAGCCACCACCTATTACCACTGCCTGACAATGTCTCATCTTAGCGATTCTCCTTCTCTAAAATCTGCGAATGCTGCCCATCTTGAACGATATCGACAGGTGCGCATTTTAATTCTCTCGCCAGGATTTCCACGACCTTAGGCTCGCAGAAACCGCCCTGACACTTGCCCATTCCCGGGCGCACTCTTTTCTTGATGCCCTTGACGCTTCTAGCCCCACAGACTTCATGTATTGCAGAAACTATCTCTCCCTCGGATATTGTCTCGCATCTGCAAACTATATTTGCATACTGCGAATTTGCACGCACGAGTTTCTCACGCTCCTCTTCAGATAACTCCGAGATGACAATCGGCTTATCTCTTGTCATCACAGCATCTGGATTTTCCTTAAGGCAGAATCTATCCGTTATAAAATGCTCTATCACATAGTCCGCAATCGCCGGCGCACTGGCAAGCCCAGGCGACTCTATGGAAGCGATGTTGATGAAGTTTGGGTTCTCCTCATCTAAGGGGCCTATTATAAAATCCTTTGATGTCGAACTCGGTCTTAGCCCTGCAAATGTCCTTATCGACTTATGCAGCGGAACCGTCTTAAGTATCTTGGCGATATTCTCGCGTAGGTATCTAGCCCCACCTGTGCTAGTTGCCGTCGTGATGTTGTCTTCTAATTCCTCGCTATTAGGACCGATGAGCGTATTCCCGTATACCGTCGGAATTGCGAGCACTCCCTTGCCCTTGGCAGTTGGAACTGGGAATATTATGTTATTTACTATATGTTCGTCGTTACTGATGACATAGTATTCGCCTCGCCTTGGAGTTATCTCGAAACCTGCATCTTCTGTCACCATATGGCAGATCTCCGAGGCGCCTATTCCAGAAGCATTTAACAGTACTTTTGCATGGAACTGGTTACTGTTCGCAGTAACCGTATATCCGTCGTCATTCTTCTCGATGCTACTAACTTCATGATTTAGAAATAATTCTACCCCATTTCTCACCGCCACCTGCATGGAGGCTATGGCAACCTCCCACGGATATATCACTGAGGTCGTCGGAAACGACAGCACCTTGGTTATGTTGTCGCTGAGATTTGGCTCTGCAGCGCGCGCATCATCTCCACTCAGAAATTCATGAGGAATCTCCCTACAGACTGCCCTTTCAGCCAGTACATCTAGAAGTTTCTCCTCTTCGTGACCACATGCAACTACGAACGCTCCTGTATTCTTGATATGGCAATGCAAATCCTCGCATATCTTAGGATACTTGCGAGCCCCCTTTACGTTGAGCTCTGCTTTGAGCGTACCATCTACAGGATCGTATCCTGTGTGCACTATCGCAGAATTCGCCATAGTTGCGCCATTCGCGATATCATTTTCCTTGTCTAGGACCGCTACTTTGAGCTCGTACCTCGAAAGCTCTCTGGCGAGCATCGAGCCAGTGATTCCTGCACCTATTATGACTATGTCGTAAAGCATGTTTCCTCCGGGTTGGCTTTGGGTTTTAATAACTGTTTAATTATATCATGATATTAATAATCTTGGGGCGATTAGGTCTCGTTAACTTCATTTTCATAAAAAAGAAAGGCACAAGTATTACATCTGCACCTTTCTAATATATATCTAATATTCAATTAAGGAAGTTATATATCCTTCTGTTTTATCTATTATACCAGTAGTTCATATCAACCTTTGTATTAATTCCATCCACATGACCTGAACTAGTATACTGCCAGCACTGATATTTTCCGGTATATGTCACACGGTTGTAGTACTGAGCAACCCAAACCTTATATTTGCTCAGCTTACTCATATCAAGTTGATTATTTAGCCAACTGGTACTTGCATATATCATTGGTGTATAACCTCTTTGAAGTGATCTCTCACAGAATGCCTTTACTGCAGCAGTTCTTGTTGTTTTTGATATTGAATTTCCTCTCGCACGTGAATCTGATACATATTCAGTATCTATAACGACGGGTAAGGTTACTTTGTAGTGTTTAATCTGATTAATGATATAGTCTGCTTCTTCAGCCCCTTCAGTTTCATTAATAGCTTGTGAGAAGAAATATACGCCTACTTTAATCCCTGCAGCAGTAGCACCCTTAATATTTCTTTCAAACCATTCATCTGCAACAATACGCCCAGTGCCATATCCTCTAAATGCAGCCCTAATGATTGCAAATTTAATTCCAGCATTTGCTACTTTGTTCCAGTCAATAACTCCCTGTGCATAGGAGACATCTATTCCAAGTACACTGCTTCCAACAGGTCCTGTCAGTTCATTTACAATTCCTTCTGAATTAGAAGAGTAATTTTCACCATTATAATAGAATGACCCAACAACAACTGCACCGTCTGATCCCATATAATAATAAGTATTTCCAAAGCTTATAAATTGATTTTTATACAGTTCTCCACTAGCATTTGAGAAATACTTTTTTCCGTTCTTCTCTATCCACTGTGCTTTTTGTATTACTTCACCTGTATAATCATCCGCATTATACAGCTGTCCATCGAGGGTCGAAAAAATACCTGTCTTCACCACACCATCTATTCCCATGTAGAACTTAGGTATTCCAAATGTTATAAATTGATTTTTGTATAGGGCACCCCTAGCGTTAGAAAAATATCTCTTACCGTTCTTCTCTATCCAATGTGCTCTCTGGATAATCTCACCAGTTCGATCATCTGCGTTATAAAGTTGACCATCACTTGTAGTGAATAACCCTGTTTTTACTGCACCATCTGCTCCCATGTAGAATTTAGGTGTTCCAAATGTTATAAATTGATTTTTGTATAGGGCACCCTCAGCGTTAGAAAAATATCTCTTACCGTTCTTCTCTATCCACTGTGCTACTTGAATTACTTCACCTGTATAATCATCTGCATTATACAGCTGTCCTTCGAGGGTCGAAAAAATACCTGTCTTCACCGCACCATCTATTCCCATGTAGAACTTAGGTGTTCCAAATGTTATAAATTGATTTTTGTATAGGGCACCCTCAGCGTTAGAAAAATATCTCTTACCGTTCTTCTCTATCCACTGTGCTCTCTGGATAATCTCACCAGTTCGATCATCTGCGTTATAAAGTTGACCATCACTTGTAGTGAATAACCCTGTTTTTACTGCACCATCTGCTCCCATGTAGAACTTAGGTGTTCCAAATGTTATAAATTGATTTTTATATAGCTCTCCACTAGCATTTGAGAAATATTTTTTCCCGTTCTTCACTATCCACTGTGCTCTTTGTATTACTTCACCTGTATAATCATCCGAATTGTATATCCGTCCATCAGGGGTTGAGTATATACTCGTCTTCACCGCACCATCTATTCCCATGTAGAACTTAGGTGTTCCAAATGTTATGAACCTACTTCTATACGCAATTCCTTCACCATTTGTAAAGTATCTACCATTGCCCCAAGTTCTCCATCCAGCCTCTCTCTTTAAGGCTCCAGTATTTGGATCAAAGAAATATATAACTCCATTTATTTCATGGATTCCTCTTACATAATTACCGTTTCCATCTGCATAGTAACGATTACCATTTTCATCAACCCACGAATTATATCTAGGCGCTCTTTGAACACTAAGTGATACTGGTTTTGCATTAGAATGATAGCTAGAAATAGTGTCTGTTTCAGAAGTTGGCACCTGCACCACATTACCTTGATTCTGTTCACCATTTGCTTCAACGTCATTCTCTGCTACAACATCATTTACAGGCTCTTTTATAGAAGACACACTTTCATCAGCATTAACAAAGGCTACACTGAATATTACCATCACACTTAAGAGTAATAAAATCCTAATCTTTCTTGTCATTTTCCTCCTCCTATTCTCTTTTAACCTGAACTGGCTATATCGTATTAATAATTACTACACAATCTACATCTTATCAATGTTATATTCTTGAAATGCATCATACGCTTTTTTACTACCCTTTGCTCTGGCATAGACAACAATTTTTCCTTTAATTCCGCTAATATCAAACCTTTTAACGTCTGAATAATCGTATAGAATTTCCGTGTTACCATCATCCTTTAATAGTGAAACCTTGTATTCTGGCACTATATCAGAGTTTTGCAAGCTGCTTATCGAAATATATTTATGCCCTTTTTTCTTTTGGATTTTCCCTTGCACAGCAACAATGTAATTTATTTGTTTTTTCAGTTCATCTGTATTGTTAAAGAAATACGAGTCTGTGTTTTCACCAGCTTCTTCTTTATTTAGAATCTCTGCAAATACACGACTCGTTACCTCCGCGCCTTTTCCATTGACATGGTTATAGTCGTGCATTAGTTCATCTGGCAGTAAAGTTAATCTATTTCGCAATAAATTCAGATTATAATATTTTAGCCCTTTTTCTTTAGCATATTTAATATAGAAGGCTGTTGCCTCTTGATACCCTTTTGTGTTATATATTCTCATTACAGTTGTGGGACCTGAAACGAGAATTAATTGAATATCGTTTTTTTTGCACATATTAACTATTTTGTCGAGATATGCGATTTTTTTCATATCCACCCTGTTTTTACTGAAGCTATCACTCCCTGTAATTGGTATATTTCCTGCTTTGAACGATTTATTACTAAATACAAATCCTTTATCGGCATAATACTCATCATTTATCACTTCAGGAGCATAGTTGCTTGATAATAACTCGTTCTTTTTTCTCTGGTTCTCTTTAATTGTCTCCTTGTTGAATGTATTTCTATATCTGTATGCTTTTATTCCGTATAGGAGATTTTTACCCTTAAATGTTGAAAGAAAATAGTTCACTTTATTCTGATATTTAATCAATCTATCATAAACTATTAAGTCGCCTTGCAAAATTTGTTTATACTCAACTATTTCATCAAAGGTGACACCAAGTACAATTGTCTTAGGATGGTATCTCTCTATCAAGTCCTTCGTTTCATAGTAGCTACCTGCTAGCGATTGAGATGATGATCCTGCATTAAGCACATTCTTATACACACTCTTTTCTTCAAATATCTTTGGAACAAATGACCTATAAACCCTAGATGCTCCCACAAATATTAAATCGTAACTTTCATTTTTCCCATCTATTATCTCAGTATCGTGATTGAAGTATGTGGAGTATGAAATTGGCTCTAGAGCAAGTCCTGTTATATGAAGTAAAGTAGATAGCACAACAACTAGTACTATCATGTTAATTATTCTCTTTATTTGTTTAGAATACTGCATACAAAAACCCACTTGTTAAATCATTATTGCCACCAGCATACATAAATAGTGCAAATATCAAACCTGCATATGTGATGCTCCGCACTGCGCCTGGCACTTTCTCTGTAAACTTATCCCATTTATTATATTCCTGCATTAAATCGACAAATACAAAAATTATGGAGAAAAAGCTAGCTATTATAATATCACTTCTGCTCATAGACGGAAAGAAAGATGAAATCCCTTCTATATGCATAGTTCCCCAGCCTCTAAATAAATTCCCATAATAAGTGAGGCTTTCCATAAAGTCCTTACAATTTGACATAACTCTAAGGAAATTAATTAGCCAGAATGTTCTGAAAACTTGAAAAAACCCCCATATATGCGGATGGCTGTCCGCGCGACAAGCTTTTCTGCACTTTTTATAAACTGTTTCCATCTGCATGCTGAATACAATTATAAAAAGATTTGCTAGTCCCCAAATTATATACTTCCATGCCGCCCCATGCCAAATACCAGTAATTGACCAAACAAAAATCAAAGCTAGGTAGCTTGGTACGAGTTTACCCATTCTTGGTCCAAACTTTTTTCTTGATTTGCGGCCGAGCTTCTGTGCAGATGGTCCCATAGAAATTGGATAAAACACATAGTCTCTGAACCACGTTCCCAGTGTTATATGCCAACGTCTCCAGTACTCTTCAACCGATTTAGCAAGAAATGGTCTTTCGAAGTTTTCAGCTACTTCTATGCCCATTATTTTAGCACCACCACAGACCATATCCATATATCCAGAGAAATCTGCATAGAGTTGCATTCCGTACAAAACAGATGCTACCCATAAATATGCACCTTTATACCCCTGCACATCTAAGAAGTAGACATTTACGGCTATTCCTAGCTTATCAGCGATAAGTAGCTTCTTTACAAGTCCCCATAAGATGCGTCTTGCGCCTCTGCACAGGTTATCATAGGAGAACTTATTTTCACGAAACATAGTTTTCCCTAATTGGTCAAATCGGCTAAACGGGCCTTGTACAATATGAGGAAAAAAGGTTATAAATGTTGCCACTTTTATGAAGCTATTTTCCGCTTCATATTTGTGTCTATATACATCTGTCAAATACCCCATCGATTGAAATGTGTAAAACGACATACCTAGCGGCATCACAAAATGCTGTAACGGTAGTGATGAGCCTGTTATCATGTTAATAGTTTCAATCGAAAAGTTTGTATATTTTATTACCGCCCAAAGACAAAAATTTGCAAAGAGGACTATGTGTAATATTCTTTTATTATACTTTTCCACATCATCGCGTGCTGATCTTCGAGCATCTCGCAATTCATCAGAAATGTCTGCTAGTTGAATACTTAGTACTTTATTTCGATGCATCATAAGTTTTGCACCAATATATGTGCTAGCGATGGTAAAGAGCATGAATATAAACAATGCTCCATCTGATGCGATAGAAAAGAATACGCTAAACGCAAGCAAAAGCGCTATTTGCATTTTTCTAGGTACTATAAAGTATAGTAATATGAATATAGCAAACAGCGCTCCGAATTCTAAAGAAATTAAGGACAAGTTTCCCTCCAACTATACGGTCTTTAGTTTCTGCACAAGCTCCCAAATTGCTTCAATTGAATTGAAGTTTTCTGGTAACAGATCATTAACGTTGATTCTTAAATCATAGTTCTGATTTAACTCACTCACGATTGCTATGATGTCAAATGAGTCCAATACCTTTCCATCAATCAATTCTTTCTCTACATCAAAGTCAACGTCAGGGCGTATCTCTTCGAGAATTGTTTTTAGTTCTTCCATGGTCATACCTCCATAATGTTTTATATATTAGAGTGATTCTAGCTTCTTACGATCTATTTTAGCATGGGAATTCATCGGCATACTATCTAGTTTTATATAGCGATTTGGCCACATATATTTAGGCAGTGATTTGGCTAGTGGTTTTACGATTTCACGTTGATTCTCGCAGTCTCCCTGATAGTAACAGAATATCTTATTAATATCTTTTTTAAATATGCAGCAGCAAATCTTGATAAATGGCAGAGAATTAATTGCCGCTTCTATTTCTCCAAGTTCAATGCGGTGTCCCATATGCTTAATCTGAAAATCTTTACGCGATTTAAATATTAGCTCTCCTGTATCATTAAATGCTGCAATATCTCCAGTTTTATATATCCTGCAAGGATACTCACTAATATCCTCCCTAAAAGCAAATGCCTTTGTTGTTTGTTCATGGTTATTCCAATAGCCTAATGCTAAGCTACTTCCTTCTACACACAACTCTCCCTCTTTATTTTTTTCTTGAATCGGGTTATTATTTTCGTCCAACAGCACAATTCGCGTATTTTTGAAAGGCTTTCCAATAGGAATTGGCGCATCACTTATAGTGTCCTTATCTACTACGTGATATGTGCAGTTACAGGTTATTTCGGTCGGACCATATAGATTTACATAAGTTGCTTCTGGGACATATTTTGTCCAGTACCGTATTGTCTTAGGTGGCATTACCTCTCCAGAAAACATCACATACTTAATCTGGTGGTCAAATGCCTTGTAATCATCAAATACATTAAAATCAGACAGGATTCTGAGTCCTGATACTGCCCAAATAAATACGTTAATTCCGTTTGAATTTATGTAGTCGAGTAGCTTTGTAGGCATTGTGAATAGCTCTTTAGGGATAACGACCAATTTGCCACCTGATTTATTGTACAATATATATCTTTCACCGATACATCAAAATCAAAAGGAGCCTGATTACCAAAGATACAGCTTCCATCAAATTTAAATGTATCATAGAACTGACTTACTAAATCAATAAGCGACCTATGGCTAACCAAAACACCTTTTGGAATCCCTGTTGATCCGGAGGTAAACATTGAATATACAGGGTCGGTGTCTATAGATTCATCCATAATTTTGTCTATAACTTTGCTTTCCTCGTCAGATATAGAACTCTTACTTATAGTTTTATAATCAAGCACTGTAATTCCAAGTCTTTTACATAGCTCTTTTGATAAATTTTCGGTTGTATTAATGATTACCTCAGTTCCTAGTGCATCTAAGATCTTCTCTTGACGCTCCTCAGGCATTGAGGAGTCTATTGGAACATAAAAATTACCGCTGTAAAGTATACCGAAAAAAGAAACTATTGATTCTATATTCCTATCAATAAGAACCGCAATCGGCTTATTCTTTTGTCTAGTCGTGTTATTTAGGCAAGCTGCGATTGTTCTTGCAGTATCTCGCAACTGACTATATGTTATTATACTATCTCCGCATGCAAGAACTGTGCTATCTCCCATTGTAGCTGACTGATGCTCTAATAACTCTAGAATATTCTTAATCATAGTGTTCCTTTCGTAAAAATCGAGGTATCATCACTGAACAGATGATGCCTCGATTTAACCCTTTAGGCTTTTAAAGGAGTCCCTGCATCTCCATATTAATCTTCATTGTACTCAGTTTCTTCTTCACTAATATCTGTCGATTTTTTTGCCTTTTTTTCGATTTCTTTGGTGGATTAATAAAGTTCTTAATTAAGTCATGAGCCTTTTTAATGCTCTCTTTATCTGGTGTCATTACATAGACTGGAGTCGAGCCACTTGAATATACTGTTCTAGTTGAATCTCCTGCCCCCTCTACAGCATTATTTTTCAATTTTCCATTCTTTGTGATTCTTGAGTTCAAGCTTAACTAATGCCTTAATCTCAGATGGTGACATATCTGTCTCCATGTACGGTGCAATTCTATCGAGAATCTTCGTGTATTTAGCTATTATCTCTGGTGACTGAGTAAATCTATGGAAAATACCCTTAAGTACAATCTGCTGATTCATAACACGCTGATTATCCCCATCTTTAAATGCTTGTCTCTCTCTCGCAAAAGCAAGTGCCTGTTTACCTTTTAAGAAGTTCGTTCCCTTATTGATGTGATAATGATCTATATACGTCGTGAATTCATAATCTGAATTAATATATATTCCACCTATTGCATCTATAAACTGAACAACGGTATTGTAGTTGACCTTAACATAGTAGTCTATTTTGATATCTAGCAGGTTTTCAATTGCTCCAGTTGTCTCATCTATACCATACAATCCACTATGAGTAAGCTTATCTTCTGCATTATTCTTTGAAGGTAGTTTTACTAGGTAGTCTCTTGGAATGGAGGTTAGTAAAATCTTATGCTTCTTAGGGTCAACTGTAACAAGCATGTTAACATCACTTCTAGCCTCTTCATCAATTTTACCAGTAGTGTCCATTCCACTTATAAGCACTGTGAAAGGCTTTTCTGCTATCTTATCATTTCCAGAATCTTCAGCCTTTGAAATCTTGTTCAAAAAGCTTGCTGTCTTAGCCGCATACACCGAAGTCACTCCAAACGTAATGGAAAGAAGTATACTGATTATTACTGCTATAATCCTAGATTTTCTTTTTATATTTCTGAAAAATAGCTGAACAATAATAACCGTGCTTATAGCAAATATGCATAGAAGTATAATCAGCAACCATTTTTTTGGCAAAAAATCTGTTACTAACAAAGTAGCTTCAAATACTAGCGCTGAAACTAGATAAATGAGCCCCCATAGTCTTGAGGCTGCCAACATCAATCTTTTTTTCTTTTTTGACTTTACATCCATAATCATTTTCTCCTTGTTACAGAATATAGTTATTATACTCTATGCAAGCAACTTTTTATAAAACTCTATGAGTTTTTGTCCCTCAACACTCCAGTTGTACTTTTCTCTAGCAATTCGACTCCCTCTCTCGCCCGTTTCTTGAGCTTCATCTGGGTTATCTATATAATATTTAATCGCAGTCTGGATTGCTGAAATATCTTCTGGCTCTACTAGTATGCCTGAATTTGCTTCACTAATAATTTCTCTCCAAATCGGAAAATCGGATGCTATAATCGGTAATCCTGCCGCCATATATTCGAAAATTTTTATTGGCAGAGAGTTAATATAATTTGCTGTCGGTAGCAGTATGCAAATTCCTACTCTACTTAAGGCATAGAGGTCATTTACCCCTTCGCGGCTTAGCATACCCAAATATTCGACATTGTTGGGTTTTGAATTTTTGATGGTCTCATCCTCGCAGTTTCCAGCAAGCTTTAAAGTGTATCCATCCATAGTATCCATTGCTTCCACCATAATGTTTTCGCCCCTGATACGAGATATTCCACCTGCATAGCAAGCAGTCTTATTTCTTTTTGAAAACTCAAGTTCGCCCTTTTTTATCTCATCTAGCTTAGGGTAGTTCTTAATCGTTTCTGTAATTTTCGCCCTATTTTTAAACTTATCTTGAATATATTCAGTTGCTGTAATTACTCCTGATAGTTGCTTTACATACTTTGTCTCTAGTCGACTGTATGATTTAGAAATAAACTTTCTTGAAAATTTTGGAAGCCACGGTTTATCCAAAATCTGCGCCGGTACATCCTCATGACTGTCAAATATAACAACTTTGCCAGTCTTTGAAAGTTTTGCCGCATATTTGAGCATCTCTGGGTCATGAAAGTGATATACATCAGCATCAATATTTACAGCTTTTTGAAACACAGTCTTACAAAACTGTGAGATTCTCTTGTAACGACTTTCTGGTTGTTCGACGCAGCCAACAATCTGTATTCCATCTTTCTCAAATGATTCCCCTGGAGCAACCATGAAAACTTCATAGCCCGCCTCTGACAGGGTAAGACATTCTTTATAATAAATTCTGTCATCGAGTGCATCGTGTACGCTCGTGACATGACAAACCTTTTGCATTAGCTTCTCCTAATTTTTATATCCTAGCAGCTTCTTTATCCTAGGCTTGAGCAAACTCTTAAGCTCTCCTATGAATCCTTTTTTCTCAATTTGGTAATATAACACTCTATCTGCACCGAATCTCCTAAAGAAATTTTCTATCCCCTCTATCATCGATCCTTCAAAATCAAATGCTTTTGAGTGTTCCGAAGCAAATTCTATTCCCGAGTCTAGAACCAATGTCTGTGCTCTGCTAGCTCTAAACTTTGGGTCTGACCCTGCAATCAGATAGTAACAGGTCTTTTCATCATAAACGAATAATGAGGATGCGTGCACATTGCCATCCTTATCTATGGCTGTAATAATTTTAGCGCTGTTATGTGCACTGCACACTTCAAAAATTGAATTTATAAATTTTTTCTTGTGTGGGCAGCTTCTGCCTTGGTGCTCAAACGTTTTAACAAGCATAGCGTATAAATTGTCTATGTTATCTTCTTCAATTATCTCGACTTTATTTCTTGCAATTTTTATATTTCTACGAACCATTTTATCATATTTAGACCTTACAGCTTCTATATCAGAAACATCAGTAAATCTATAAGTTATTCGTGGGCTAACCTTGAACCCTAGCCATCTGAATGGCAAGAAGTACTCATTACTCGGATCGAGCATGAGGTCTATGCTCGAGTTCTTTGGCAATAACTTTGCTAGTTCTTCTATGTATTTTTGCTGTTTGCTGACCTTAGTATCAGGTGCAAACCAAATGCCCAGAGTTTGTGTTTCTCCCGGCATAGCAATCTTATTATTGTCACAAGGTACAGCCCATCTAGCGACAACCTCTCCTTTTTCTTCCACTTTTATTTCAGTCCATTTCCCATCTGTAACTGTATCAAGATACCACGGCTGCTCGAAAATTGAATTAGCATATTTTGTTGTAATATCACTATTCATTGTCTTCATTATAATTAATATCCTCCAGCTCTTTTACTGCATCGAGATATGAAATGAATGTATATCCCTGCTCTTTTAAATATTTTATAAACCAGATATACCAATCTCTTTCATACGCATACCCGTCACAAAACTGATAGTCGTGAAACAATATCGAGAAATACGGTAGCCCTTTATCCTCTGCATCTTTAAGCAAGCGAAGCGACTCTTCCTTTTTCCCTTCTGGTCTCTTAGGTAAATAGCCATCCATCAAGCTAAGTGGGAACTCCCACATCTCACCTACTTTATACGGAGCTTTCAGGCAGGTTCCTTCACTTTTCACAAATTCGGTGGTGTCATATACATATCCACAACGACTTAGCTTCTCAAAGGTATTTTCGTCATATCTCACGTAATGCATTCGTATTCCACGAGGCGCTACGCCAACAGCGTTTCTGAACCTCTCAAATTCAGCGCGCATTTTCTCTTCATATTCATACGATGCTCCGTGTATGCCCGCATCAAAACCCTGATTTTGAAGTTTTTCTATATATGGAATAGCCTTAGTGTATTTATAAGACATACCAAGCACATTATCCATTCCAAAATAGAATGATGAAGGCACACCATTACCTTCATCATACTTCATCAATTCTTCAATATAATTTCTCTCCCTTGAGAATATCCCAAGCAGTCTCCTCCACCACTGAGAAAAAGTTATATCACGCCTTAAGAACGATAAAGTCTCCCTTACCCACAGTTTTGGATAAATCAAGTCTTTGTAATGGTCGCTTCTATATAGATGATCTACATCATGTGAAACGATTATTTTCATTGCTCTTATTTTCCTAAAAACTCCTTAATTACTGATACAACTTCTTCCACATCATCGTCGGAGATGTATGGGTGAATTGGCAGCGATAAAACTGTATCGCACAGCCTATTAGTAACAGGGTAGTCGATTCCGTACTTATTCTCATCGCAAAATGCCTCTTGATTGTGCATCTGCTTAGGATAGTAAATCATAGATGGAATTGATTTCTCCTTGAGTTGCGTCTGTAATGCATCTCTCTGCTCTCCGCTCTCAAGCTTTATTGTGTACTGTGCCCAGCTGCTCAGAAATCCTTCTGGAATCACTGGCGTAGCCACAACACCATTTAGAAGTTCTGTGTATTTAGCTGCAGCATTGTTAACATCTGCAACTTCATATTCTGCAAATGCAGCTAGCTTAGGGAGCAGGATTCCCGCCTGAATCGAGTCAAGCCTAGAATTCATACCAATACGTACGTTGTCGTACTTCATTTTACCCTTGCCGTGCACGCAGTATGATCTTATGAGTTCAGCTGCTTCATCGTCGTTTGTAAATATCGCTCCCCCATCTCCGTAACATCCGAGTGGTTTTGCTGGGAAGAAGGAAGTAGTTGAGATATCTCCGAAACTGCACGCTTTCTTGCCGTCAATCTCACCACCGAAGCCTTGTGCTCCATCTTCCAGAACCTTAAGCCCATACTTATCTGCAACCTTCCTAATCTCAGGGAAGTTAGCTGGGAGTCCAAATAAGTCTACGGGTACAACCACCCTCGGTCTTAACTTCCCTTCAGCAACTATCCCTGTAATTGCCTTCTCTAGCGAAGCGACATCCATGTTGAAAGTATCCTCATCTACATCGACGAAAACTGGTGTCGCACCTAAAATTGCAACCACTTCTCCAGATGAGAAAAAAGTGAAGTCGGGAACGAATACAGCGTCACCTTCCCCAATCCCCCATGCCATGAGTGCAAGCTCGAGGGCATCGGTTCCATTTGCACAAGTTACGCAGTGCTTTACACCTACGTACTCAGCTAGCTTTTCTTCAAGCTCGGAAACCTTACCGCCTCCGATAAATCTGCTGCTAGCAATTACTTCGTCAATCTGGCGATCTATGTCATTTTTAAGTGCAGCATACTGCTTCTTTAAATCTCTAAACTCCATTATCTTCCTCCGCTCTACTTGAATTCGCCTCGCATATCGGTGCTTGCAAAATATGTCAATGGAAGTCTCACTGGCACGCCTTCCTTCTGGCTTTTAATATATAGCGAGAACCATCTCAAGTGCGTTTCTTCCAGCAACTCCATCTACATAAGGTGTTCTGTCTTCCTTAATTGCTTCTATTACATCGGCAAACAGGCTTGTATGACCATTTCCATATACATTGCTCGTCTCTTCTTCGAGCCCCTTGTTCTTCTGGTCTTCAGCGGTCTCATCTTTGAAATCCCACACATCAATCGTGTTGGTGGACTTACCGCCAACCTTAACTGTTCCGTTTTCTCCAAATATATACAGTGTCTCTTCGAGATTCTGAGGGTATACGTTTGTAGTTCCCTCAATAGTTCCGATTGCGCCGTTCTTGAACTTAACTACAGCAACTCCAACATCTTCAGCCTCTAGATAATCATGGAACTGCTGTCTAGTTGCTCCATAAACTTCCACTACCTCATCTCCCATCATCCATCTGAGAAGGTCTATTCCGTGGATGCACTGGTTCATCAGGCAGCCGCCATCTTCTTCCCAAGTTCCTCTCCAGGGAGCCTGGTCGTAATATCCTTTGTTTCTATTCCAGCGAACATTAATAGATGCGTGGGAAAGCTTTCCGAAGCGATCTCCCTCGATAGCCTTTCTCACTTCCTGAATAGCTACGTTAAATCTATTCTGGTGACAAGCTGATACTTTTACGTGCTTCTCCGCAGCTCTCTTGATAATCTCTTCAGCATCAGCAATATTCATAGCCATAGGCTTTTCGATGATTACGCTAACTCCCGCATCGATTGCATCTAGTGCAATTGCTGCGTGCTTGCCACTCTCAGTCGCAATACTGACTAGCTCAAGTTCGTTCTCTTCGAGCATCTGCTTATAGTCGGTATATCTCTTGATTGATTTATCATCAGCCAAGTTGTGTTTTGCAAGAATCTCTTCCATCTTCTCTGGCACGATATCGCACACCGCAACTATCTCTAGATTATTATTTACTGCAGCAGTCACGTGATTTGTTGCGATTCTACCGCATCCAATCAATGCATATTTCATTTAAATGTCCTCCGGAATTTTAATTACTATAGTGTCTATATTTTGCCGGGCTTATAGGAAGAGAAATATTATCTCTTTCCTTTACGTCCTTGAATGCGTTACGAGTATCGAATATTGCAACTGCATTCTCTCTAATCATCTCATAGTCGTATGCATCATGAGCTGTTGCAACGAGGACAAGGTCGTATCCCTTGATTACATCAGCATTAATCTCGCCGATACCTTCATGCCACTCGCCATGTCTCTTATACTTTGGAATCCATGGATCGTAAAAATCAGTATCCGCACCTCTCTCCTTGAGAATGTCAATTACGTTGAGCGCAGGGCTCTCTCTGTAGTCATCGATGTTGTTCTTGTAAGCAACGCCTAGAACGAGAACCTTCGATCCGTTGAGCGCTTTCTTATGTTCATTTAGAACAGATGCCGCTCTATCCACTGTGTACTCAGGCATCTTGTCGTTGATTATCATTGAGCTTTCAATCATCGATGTGTGGAAACCAAACTCTCTAGCCTTCCATGTGAGATAATATGGGTCTAGAGGAATGCAGTGACCACCGAGGCCTGGACCTGGATAGAATGCTTGGAATCCGTATGGCTTGGTCTTTGCAGCGTCGATTACCTCCCATAGAGAGATGCCCATCTTGTTGCATAGAATCGCAAGTTCGTTTACTAGACCGATATTGATATTTCTGTATGTATTTTCCAGTATCTTCTCCATCTCAGCGATTGCTGGTGAAGAAACCTCATATATCTCGCCTTCGAGAACCTCTCTATACATCGCAGAAATTACTTCTGTCGCATCATTGCCTACGGCACCAACAACCTTTGGTGTGTTCTTGGTCTTGTATATCAGATTGCCCGGATCAACTCGCTCTGGAGAGAATCCCAGATAGAAATCTTCTCCGCACTTTAAACCTGAACCCTCTTCGAGGATAGGAAGCAGAAGCTCTTCAGTAGTTCCTGGATAAGTAGTTGACTCGAGAACTACCATTGTGTCGCGAGATAGGTGCTTTGAAATCGCCTCTGTCGATTGCTTTACATAGCTAATGTCTGGCTCCTGATGCTTATCAAGAGGAGTAGGTACGCATATAGCGATGAAATCCACATCCTTTACAAAAGAAAAGTCCGATGTAGCCTTCATCATGCCGCTCTCAACTAGCTCCTTGAGGTCCTCATTCACAACATCACCAATGTAGTTGTGACCTTCATTTACCATCTTAACTTTTTCTTCCTGTACATCAAAGCCGATGGTCTTGAAGCCAGCCTTAGCCTTTTCAACAGCGAGCGGAAGTCCTACATATCCTAGTCCTACAACACCCACAGTGATGTCACGCTTTGCGATTTTCTCGAGTAAACGTTCCTTCATGCCCATTAATGATACCTTTATACCTTTCTTTTATGCTTTTGCTAATTTAACGACTTTATAAAGTCAGACGATATGATACATATAATTATTCGAGTTATTATATATAATAATAGCCTACAATGTCAATATTTCCAATGTGTGCAAGCATTTTAAAGTTCATGTGAAATTTCGTTGAACGCCTTTGATAAAGCCTTTTTTTCGCTTTCCCAGCACAATATTTCTTTAGATTTTTCCACATTAGATTTAACTTCATCGTACATCGATTCACTATTAATAAGTTCTTTTACTGCCGACGCAATACTGTCTGAATCATCCGGTTTTGCAATAGTCCCGACCTTGTGTCCATTAACTATTCTCTTAATTTCTGGAAGATCTGAACCTACAACAGGTACGCCAGACTGAATGCATTCGAAAAGCTTATTAGGAAGTGCGTAATAATAACTCTTTGAAACTGGAGAAATCATCACAATCCCGACATCCGCTGCTCCCACGAACTTCCAGAGTTCTTCGTGGGGAACCGCCTCGTGAAATTCCACTCGGTTGTCAACATTGAGTTCTCTGCTCATCTTGCGAAGTTCGTCTAAATATTCAGGTGAGTCAGGATTTCCTACCACTAGCAGTCCAACATTCTCAAGATGTGGCATAGCTCCTATGGTTGCCTCTACACCTCTACCTTTACATACTAAACCGTGATAAATCAATAGTTTTTCAACTCCTAGCTCCTCTAGTAGTCGCTCTCTGACCTTCTCGCACTCAGTCTTGTTAATATCAAATCCCATAGGAATATTCCTAACGACTGTAGGCCTTTTTTTTAATTTGTATAACTTTGCTATTTCGTCCGCAATACTATCATTCACCACAACAGTCAGCGCACTTCTTTTAATCATGAAGTGCTCCCAATGCAGTATCAGCCATTTTGAAAATCCAGATCTGTCCGCATTTCTTCCAATTTCAAATTCATGTGAATCGTAGATTAGCTTCGGTTTTTTCCTTTTAAAAAACGTCGATAACCAGCCAATCGTCAGCGCTAGTAGATCATGTCCAGAAATAATGTCTGGGCGCTGCTTTCTTACAAAACTTGCCCACTGAAACAGGCTAACAGGCTTATTTATTGGGCTGGGGATTTTATCACCCAATGGTTTTGTTGTATATCTAAATACTTGGAAACCTTCAACCGTGTCTTTTGCTGGCTTATCACCAACATCTCCTTTTGCTAGGACAGTTATATCCGCCCCTTCTTCCTGATATACAGACAGCTCCCTGTAGTCTCTACTCTCATTTACCCATTTGCTGCAGCAAATCTTTAATAATTTCATCAAGTCCCTCTAATGTTTGTAAAATCACTACTTTAACAGTTTTCGAATAAACGGTGCGAATTTTTCGGTTTTATATTCTGTATGCTGATGAGTGGGTCTATTCATAATTTCATCAAACGCTTCATCAGTTAGCCCCAGCTTTTTTTTAATAATTCCTATGTATTCATTCATCATAGTCTCGTCATAGGCCGGTTTCTGAAGCTCCGCCATCGCCTCTTCTCTGGTCATCTGTCCTGAAACAACCATGCTTGAAAGGTGTGACGATCTCTTGTCTACACCAAACTTTTTGGGCAACCAATAAAGCTGAATGAAGGCTGTTAGAATATTCTCGAGATGTTTACTGCCGTAGTATTCGAAGTCACAAAACTCTGCTAGTTCTTTAAAAGCACGCTCTCTATTATAGTCTATTAAATCAAGAGGTCTAAGTGTAACCACACTTCCCTTCTTTATTCTCATGTATTTCTTATAGGAAGTTATGAACTTCAGCTTATCTATTCCTTTTGTACCAAACTTCTTATGGATGTCTTTGATATTTGTAACATCCATTGCACTATATCCATTTCCCTTCTGTAAAACGCATTCAAGTGCAAAGTTGCCACCTGAAAGGAAATATTTTATGCCTTCTTTTTCTACTGTATCGTACAGGAATGCAAAGAGGATGTTGTCTTGCGGAACGGCAACATCGGGAACACCCGCTTTCATGTATGCTAATGTTAAATCGTTAAACTGCTCCGCATCAGGTGTTATTGTGCGCATTTCTATATTAGCAGCTTTACATAGTTTCCTGATATTCTCCTTGGAAACCTCTGTGTCATACCCATCATCAATATGCACTGCTAATATGCGAAGTCCCCATTTATAGCCTAAATATGCTAGGTACGCTGAATCAAGCCCTCCTGATATACCCATTATACAGTCATATTTTTTTCCGGCATTTTCGGATTTGATTTTATCAATCATCTCCTTTAATCTCTTCTCACCCTCTTCATTAGGGAAATACACATCTGTATTAATATGCGTCAATGCTTCCGTGCAGTAGTTACATACTCCATCTTCATCAAAGGTGATATGTGGATCAGCCTCGTTATTCATTACACATCTAGTACAATATTTAATCTCTTTCATCTTTATCTCCTCCATCTAGTGATAAAATATTTTGTCAATAAGTATATAAATTATGTACATTACTGAAATTGACCCCAACATTTCAATAAAGAGAAATCGCATCAATTTCTTATAATCTGCATTTATGACTTTCATACAAAGAAAGATATTAAGCAAGTTAATCACTCCGTCAGATACGGCATAGAAAATAATGGTTTTAAATATGCCATACCCAAGGCGCCCCACAATTACAAAACACATCACATTTATTGCAAGTGTTAGGATTGATAGTAACAGTGACATCCTAGGTCTATCGACAATAACAAATGTTCCGCTTATGCAGCTTGTACAGTATTTAAGCAGATAGTCAGCACCCAGTATTGTCATGTATATAGCAGATACACGCCATTTGTTACCGAGAGCTATTCCAACAATAGGCTCTCCAAAGACAACCAACACAAAAATTGCTATGAAGGCTAAAGTAGTTTTTTCTTAGTAAATCGAGCGCAAAGTCCCCCACACGCTCACCTCTACCATTCCTAATTGCTAGCTCACGCTGATACACTTTACTTATCTGCGTTGAAATCAAAGCAATTGGAATGCTTAGAATTCTATTTGCCATCGTAAAGCCCCCTAGCGTTGCCTTGCTAAAGACATTTCCGAGATACTGAATAGGTATCTGTTGAGATGAAATGGATACGACGTTAGCAGGCATTTGCACTAGCGGAAATTCTTTATAAATAGAAAGAGTTCCCTTGAGTTCTGAAATAGAGAATCTTTCATTATACGGGTTTGCGTTTTTCATCATCAGCAAAATACTGAGCATGAGTGAGCAAATGGTTCCGATAAGGTATCCTGGCGAACTCCATCCCATTAATCCCAAAACAAGAGATATTCCTGAATTAGAGGCAGCCATTATTATCGGATTCCAAAACAGTACTCGATATAGCCCTTTTCTGTTTACATATGCGTAGAAAAGCTGCTGCTGGATGAAGAAATATGAGTATATCGCGAGCAGTATGCATGCCAAACTATAGTTAAAATTTAATGAAAATAATTTGAATCTACCTGATATTGCAATCAGCACGATACTTCCTATTATCATACTTATTATGCTAAAAACACTAACTATCTGACATAGAATCTTGGCTGTTCTATCATCCTTCGGAATCAGAATTGCCATCACAAGCCCTAGACCCACTACAGTTGTGATAATTGCTCCATCCGATACTATTAAATCATAGGTGCCAATCTCTGCAGGGGAATATACTCTAATTATGAACAACAGCAAAAACGTATTTATCGCATACCCGATTATGTTTCCAGAAACCAGGGTAGCTATATTCTTTGCTATTGCTGATTCTTTTATCTGTAAAATGTATTTCTTCATCTCTATATTACAAATACTACTTTAGCTGCATGTTACTACATGCTGTTCCATGGTTATTTATTATTTCATCCTTAATACACTTGTTTTTATAGAATAATGCAATAAAGATTAAAAACATCATCGGTCCAAGTACAATTGAGTTAAGTAGGAATGCATCATTTAATCCTAAAAAAACGCAGAGTGAAGTTCCTGTAAGAAGTGCATATCCTATATTATTCTGTGCTACATCTAAAAGCTTTAATATCGCCGCAAATAATACTCCCTCTAGAATATATCCAAAAAATCCAAATCTTGTGTGACATTCTGCAAAATAACCTGTATTTGATACTGATTCTGGAGTCCCATAATATATCCCTGAAATTGCACGTGTGTAATCAATGTCCACATATCGGGCATCAAAATGCAAAAACCAAGTGGGGAACAGTCCGCCTAAGCCCATCTTTGGATTCTTGCTAAAATAATCAAAATAAGCAAATTTATTTTGCGCAGAAAGCAGCATAACCCTGCGTCCAAATAGCGAAAACACCTCCAATATTACATTATTTCCAGGAATATTTAACGATGAAATTATTGCAAGTGCAGAAATACCTAAGCAAAGGCACGAAATTATTTCTGTATAAGAATCTTTTCTTTTCAGCCAGAATGCCACAATAACTACAACTATTGAAATAAACAAATTCGTTTTATGTCCATCGTAGAGATATATAACGAAAATCATAGCGACAAATATCGCAGCTCTGGCAAACTTTTTCTCAAGTATACACTTTGTCGCAAAGAACGGAATTATTACATTAGTAACCCATGATAAAACGTATCCTGGATAAGTTCCTAAATTAAATGAACCTGATTCTCTAAGCTCATAAACCTTGTATATATTTAGTGCGGTAAATGTCGGAACTCCATTTTTTTTCACAATGTATGCAAAAATCAAAAAGCACATTGCGCCCATTGCAAGCTCTATTATACGTGAATACTTCGTGCTCGGTTCTAATAGTCGATTTCCTATAGAAAAGTTAATATTGTTTACTATAAAAATGGTCAGGTAGAAGCAAAAACAAATTCCGTTATAGCATCCCACTTCCTTGTTTCCCATAGCATAAATAGTAGTTATTGGTACAATTTGCATTACATAAACTAATGTTAGCAAGAATGTAGATACACTTCTACACTTGTGATTTATCGTAATAAAAATAATCACCAACCATGCAATACCATTTATGTATTTGAGCAAGTTGAAGTCCCTCGTGTAAACATTTAGCTGTAATGGTGCTAGCCATGTATAGTATTTATAATCCAAGGAAATTTTTAGCAGAATTATGGAAATTACTAGAATTTTCATTTTTTTCCCACTAAATAGTTCCGTCATATTTTTTTTACTCAACATTAATGCAACCTAGGATTTTCTTATCTAATCGACTTAGCTTATTGATGGTTATTTTAGCATTCTCATTTATATCTGTTCCATCATCAGATGTGATAAGTACAAAGTTCTTAAAGTTTGCAATTTTATCAATAGCCTCAACATCATCGACTATACAGCCAATATATTCTGATTTTGACGCAATTTTTTCTAGCACTTCAGTTATATTTTCTAAGTAGCTTTTGTCAGAATTGATTGCTACAAATCCAATCCCTTCATTTTCAGTATCCAACTGCCTAATATCTGCAACCAGAACGTCTGGAGATACGCTCTTTGAAATTACACCTAGTGCTGATATCCCATAGTCTCTTTCAATATTGTTTGCAAAATTTATCCTTTGCTTTCTTATATAGCTATATACTGCAAACATAGTTGCTACAAATGCTCCAAAAACCCCACCTATGAATCCAGATTTCATACTTCTCTTAATATAACCTGTATTTGCAGCAGTATTTTGGGATGGCATCTGCAGAGATCGTATGGCCTCATTCATTTTATCGCTTTCATATTTCAAATTTTCAATATTTGTTCGATAAATTTTTTGTTTGTTATATAAAGCCTGTTTTGCCGCCTCCCCAGATGTAACCGACACTACAGAGAAGTCCACTCCCTGTAGGCGGTTACTTCTCTCAGACTCGAGAAACCTGATTACATTGTTTGCCACGTCTTTTGCTTTATGTCCCTTGATAGAGTATACATATATATTCCCAACGAAAAGTCCTTCTGATACAGCGCCACTAGCACCGCTTTCATTAATAGTAATTGAATTCATATCTGGAATCTGAACTATATCCCATTTGTATCTTTCAAGTACACTGTTTGACTTTCCAAATATAGTCTCACTATCAGCAGTTAAAAGAACATTCTCAACAGCATTATAGCTAGTCTTATTTGATGCAGTGATTTTAACTCTTGTGCTCTCGGATGAAAATGCATCAACCTTCATAATTGGATTTTCACCAATTATTTTCAATGCTGACTTTTTCTCGTTATCAAGTGTTTGAATAGTATCTGTCAACAATTGGTTATCTTTGTTGTACTCTTCGAGTTCCTTTTTATATGTTAATGAGCTTTTTGTTTTTATATCCGCAGCCTTTCGCTGTTCGCGGTGATCTGAGTAAACTCTAAAACCCCCAACAAAAACGGCTGAGATTATTACAACTATCCCAATCATCTTCTTGTTATCCTTAATAATTGATAAAAGCTCTTTTATTGATATCTTCTTATCCATTAAGCACCCCACATACATCTTTCATTTTCTACAACCCCCACCCTATATTTAGAACTTTTCTATAATATTTCCATACTCATCTAGCTTTCCAATTGGTTTAGCTGGTACCCCAGCAACTAGCGTGAAGTCTGGTACATCCTTTGTAACAACCGCTCCTGCTGCAACCATTGAGCACTTCCCAACGGTGTGTCCGCACACTATTGTAGCATTAGCACCGATGGATGCGCCTTCTTTAACGAGCGTCTTCCCGTAGTTCTCAGAGCCCTTTGGGTAGCGAGCTCTTGGTGTAAGGTCATTTGTAAATACGCATGACGGTCCGCAGAATACTCCGTCTTCGAGCGTAACGCCTTCGTAAACCGATACGTTATTCTGAATCTTTACTCTGTCGCCAATTTGTACGTTGTTAGCAATGTTTACATTCTGTCCAAGCGAACAATTCTCGCCTATCTTAGCGCCAGTCTGAACGTGGCAGAAGTGCCAAATCTTTGTTCCTTTTCCTATCTCTACATTGTCATCTACGTAGCTACTTTCGTGTACAAAATATTCGCTCATTTTAAGCCTCCTTTGTGATTACCCTTACAAGCTTGTCTGCGGCATCTCCCGCACCATAGTAGTTTTCTTTTTCCTTAGAAATAACGGTATTGTTAACTTTATCAAGTATGTCCGCCTCATCGATATGAGCGAGCACATTATGGTTTCCGTTCAGTGTCTCCACCCACTCAGTCTGCTCACGCAAAGTTACGCATGGAGTGTCGAGTATGTACGCTTCCTTCTGCAGACCACCGGAGTCAGTCACTACCTTAACCGCATTCTTTGTAAAATACAGCATTCGAGGTAGCCGATAGGCTCTACACATACAGTGTTTTTTAAGTGTTCCTCTTCGTTAATCTGCTCGATCATCTTTCTAGTTCTAGGATGTGCAGGGAGAATCACTGGCGCATCGAATCTTTCAAATGCCCTTAGGATAGTGCGAACCTTCTCAGGAGTATCGGTATTCTCAGCTCTATGAACCGTAGATAGATACCACTTATCAATCTCACCACGCTCACCGAAGATATAGTTAAGGTCTGCAAAGTACTGACTGCGAGCCTTCTTGTCTATCTCCTGCGAATAGTAAAGAACTGCATCACACATTACGTCACCGATTCTGTGGACGCCCTTCGTTATTCCCTCGTTTTCCAGATTTTCAATTGAAGCATCTGTCGAGCAGAAGAGCAGGCTCGAAATGTGATCTGTGAGGATTCTATTCTGTTCTTCTGGCATAGCCATGTTAAAAGATCTAAGCCCTGCCTCTACGTGTATTACAGGAATATGAATCTTAGAAGCTGCAAGTGCTCCCGCAATAGTAGAGTTAGTGTCTCCATATACCATCAGATAATCAGGGTTCTCCTTAATCAGAATATCCTCTATTCCAACAAGCATCTCTGCGGTCTGTCTTGCGTGCGAACCAGACCCAACGCCAAGGTTGTACTTTGGCTTTGGGATGTGGAGCTCCTCAAAGAAAAGCTCAGACATGTTCGCATCATAATGTTGGCCTGTGTGAACGATTATCTCTTTGCAGAACTGTTCCAGCTTACGAGAAACTGCAGCCGCCTTAATAAATTGTGGTCTTGCACCAATTACGGTTACTATCTTCATCACATGCACTCCTTCTATTCAAATGCCTTTTCAAATTCGCTTGCAATATTTTCATACGTATACTTGCTCAATACTGCGTCACGTCCAAGCATTCCCATCTGTTTTCGCTCTTCGTCACTCATCGACTGAATCTTCCTAATCGCAGCCTTTATGGCATCGTTATCACATGATTTAGTGATGATTCCGCATCCAGATTCGCTTACAGGCGTGGATGGTGTTGTTATCGCCATAACTATTGGCTTTGCCGCCATCATGGAGTCAAACATCTTGTTCATGCAAATTCCAAATCTGAACAGTGGTGACTCGATAGTTCCGATGAATATTGCATCAAAGTTATCGATAACTGCAGGGATTATTCCCTTTTCTACTGGAGGTAAGAATGTCACGTTGCTGATTCCATTCTGCTCCGCATAGCTGATGAGTTCATCCTTGAGCTTGCCCTTACCGACCATAACGAGGTGAACATTCTCGTCACTAAGCTGTTTGTAACATCCAGCAAGTTGTGTAATCCATACGAAAGCTCATGGCTTCCAAAATATCCGATAACGAACTTGCCTTCAGCCTTCAATCTCTTGAATGCTTCTCTATGCTCCTCAGGGAGTTCCTTCGCTGCATCCCACTCGTTTATCACAACTCCGTTTGGTATGTACCTGAAATGATCAGGCTTCATGCCATGTTCAATCATGTAGTCCTTCGCATGCGGTAAAAGCGAAACCACGACATCTGATTTCTTGTATGCATGATTTTCCGCAAATTGCATAGCTATTACAAACGGATTTTTCTTGCTCATCCCACCAACTTCATACAATGTAAGTGGCCACATATCATGAACTTCATGGATATACTTCGCTCCAGCGAGTTTTGCAATGCGGTATGCCGGATAAGAATCGAGCGGATAAGTCGACGATGAGATCACGACATCGGGCTTGTAACGCTCTACGATTTTCTTTTTATTGGCACTTAGCGCCTTACAGAAATGGTACATACTGAAGGCTCTAGCGACCCCGTTACTATCGTATTCGTCGGTCTTGACCCAGACATAGCGAATGCCGTCAATCTCTTGCTCCGTAAAATCTTCAGCTATGTCAGGATTTGTCTTTCTTAGGTGGGAAAAGCTACCTGCAATGATCGTTACATCATGCCCTTTCTTGACGAGTTCTCTCGATATATAGTACGGTCTAAACTCCATTCCCATCTCAGGAGATCCTGCGTAGTGATTAATTAGAAGAACTCTCTTACCCTTCTTCTCCATCACTTCTACGAATTTATTTGCCAATCTGTCATACGTGTACTCATTCGAAACTAAATTGTGTCCACGCATTCCCATGTTCTTAAGCTCTTCAGCAGATAGTTTTTTTAGCTTCTCTACCGCTTCGATATAGCTCTCTACATCTCCCGCCTTTGTGACGATGCCCGCCTCTGCCTTTTCAACTAAAGTCTCAGGTGTAGTAACAGACATGAGCAGCGGCTTTCCGCCCATCATCGCATCGAACATCTTGTTCATGCAAATCCCAAATCTATATAACTTGGTATTTGCCGCAAAGATAGTGACTATATCGAAGTAACTGATGAGATTAGGAATCGCACCCTTGTCGATTGCAGGAAGAAAAACTACATTATCTATAAACTGATCCTTTGCGCGCTGTATCAACCTATCCTTGTAGCTGCCATCACCAACTAGCACAAAACATACATCCTTGTCAGTGATTTTCTTTGCAACAGCGAGAAGCATATCTAGGTTATTGGATATGGAATGCCCACCAAAATATCCCACTATGAACTTGCCTTCGGCCTTCATCTTGTTAAGTATCTCGTTGTGCTTTTCAGGTATTGGCGCAGGGCTTTCCCACTCTTCCTTGATTACACCATTGGAAATACAGTTAAATTTCTCTTCAGCGAGACCATGCTGAACCATGTAATCTTTAGAGTGATCAAGTAGCGAAACAACCTGGTCACAGTGACTGTATGCAAAGTCCTCCGCACGCTGCATAAGCTTCACAAACGGATTACTCTTCGACATTCCACCTAGCTCATATAGTGTAGAAGGCCACATGTCGTGAACCTCGTGAATGTACTTTGCTCCGGAAAGCTTTGCAATCTTGTCTGCGCCATATGTATCTAGCGGATAAGTCGAAGATGCGATTACCGCATCTGGTTGGTAGCGTTCTGAAATATATTCTGCATTTGAAAATAGCTTTCTACTGAACTCGAACATGCTGAATGCACGCGCCAATCCATTGCGATTGTACGAAGCTGTCTTAATCCACACATAGCGAATACCGTCAATCATCCTCTCTTCGAAGTTCTTCGAAACATTAGGGTTTGACTTTCTTAGATGTGAATACCCACCAGCTATAATCGTGACTTCATGCCCCTGCTTGATCCACTCACGAGATAGATAGTATGGTCTGAACTCCATTCCCATCTCCGGCGACCCAGCATAATGATTAATCAGTAATATCTTCAAACTATCCTCCAATGCGCTCATTTAAGTAGCAGCGATTGTAATGTGTCTCCGTCCAGCTTACTTTATAACGGCACCAACCGTCTTCAGCATAGTCTTGATTTCACCGAGAAAGCTAAAATTTCTAAGTGCATCAAGATTATATTTCATCTTTTCTGGCAAAACTTTATCTACATACACCTCATCAGGGTTTTTCGCACTTCCAATCAGTTCGTTCTCATCCTTGTATGTTATGCTGGCTTCTGATGTCACGCCCGCCGGAAGCAGAAGTGTTGCGAGCATCTCTTTCGAGTAGCATGCCACATACCTCGGAACCTCTGGCCTGGTGCCAACAAATGACATGTCGCCAGTGATAACATTGAGAAGCTGCGGAAGCTCATCAAGTCTGTACTTTCTAAGCTTATGCCTATCTTGGTAACCCTGGGATCATTTTCCTGCGTTACCTGTGCACCAAGCTTCTCAGCGTTTATAACCATCGTTCTGAACTTGAAAATTCTGAACTCCCTACCGTTAGTCGTTACTCTTACCTGCCTGAAAAAAGCAGGTCCTGGATCATCTACTTTAATCAAGATAATCAAGATTAGAAGTATAGGTGATATTACGATGGTCATCAGCGATGAAACTACGAAATCAAATAATCTTTTTGCTATAAGCGAGCCTTTTCTTGAGCTTAGGATGTCGTAATATTCCTTTACTTCATCGCATCTCATATGCTCCGGTAAGTCATCCCACTTGCACAAAACCATCTACTTAATTAACCCTCTCTTCTTAAGGATATCAACAAAATTCTCAATAACATATTCATTCTGCTCATCTGTCATCGTTGAGAATATCGGTAATGAAATCAGATTCTCATACTGATGATAAGCATTTGGATAATCAGCAATATCAAATCCAAGATTCTTATATGCCGTCATCATCGGTAGTGGTTTATAGTGAACGTTACATGCAATCTCACGCTCCGCCATCTCCTGAATCACCGCATTTCTATCATCTACAGAAGCGCCTGGAATCCTTACCAAGTATAGATGGCCTGTAGAAGTCATCTCATCTGTATAATGGTGCATTACTTTAATTCCTAGCTTCTCAAGTGCAGCCTCATATCTCTCATTGAGCACCCTACGTCTCTCAAGTAGCCCTTCATATCTCTCAAGCTGAGCAATTCCGATAGCTGCATTAATATTTGTCATATTGCATTTATACGCAGGATATACGACATCGTACTCCCATGCGCCCGCCTTGTTCTTGGATAGCGCATCCTTAGACTGGCCATGTAGTGAATAAAGCTGTAGTTCATGATAAAGCTCATCATTATCCACCCCATCGATATTTCTCCATGCGAGCGCACCGCCTTCTGCAGTGGTAAGGTTCTTAACCGCGTGGAAAGAAAACGAAGTAAAATCAGCAATTGCTCCGGCCTTAACACCATTCTTCACAGACCCAAAGGCATGTGCTCCGTCAGAAATTACAGCTACTCTACCAATTGCAGCTTGGAGTTTATTCGCAGGCTTAAATAAGTCTTTCTTCGACTCAACGATTTCAAATATTCTGTCGTAGTCGCATATCATTCCGCCGAGGTCAACTGGAATAACGGCCTTAGTATTCTCATTGATAGCTTCAGCGACCTTATCGTAGTCCATCTCAAAGGTTTCAGGCGCAGAATCTATAATCACAAGCTTCGCCCCCTTGTGTACTACAGGGCTAGCAGATGCTGTATATGTGTATGCAGGCACGATAACCTCATCGCCTTCACCGATTCCCAGAATGTGAAGTGCTGCTTCTAGTGATGCGGTAGCCGATGAAAGGGCAACGGCTTTATCAACGCCGATATATTCTGCAATTCTTCTCTCGAATTCCTTAACCTCTGGACCAGTAGTAATCCATCCAGATTTTAGGACTTCTACAACTCTATTAATCTCTAATTCTGAAATATCCGGTGGTGAAAATGGTACTTTCATGTGTGATATGCCTCCTAGCATTTTTTACAATCATGTAATTATACACCTTAGTTTTTTGGTGTGTATGTTGGGACTATGTTTTTGATATACCGCTTGATATCATCAGGCTCGCCCTCTACATAGTCCTTAAGCTCGTTAAGCTCCTCGATAAATTTCTCTTCATCGATATTAATCGGATGTCCTATGTGGATCATCTTATTTGCTGTATCCTGAAGTCCCTCTTCATCCATTAAAAGTTCTTCGAATAGCTTTTCTCCAGGTCTTAATCCTACATACTTAATCTCGATATCGATTCCTGGCTTAAGCCCTGACAGCAGAATGAGATTCCTTGCGAGGTCATCAATCTTGACAGGTTTTCCCATATCCAGCACAAAAATCTCTCCACCCTTCGCAAAAGCCCCTGCTTGTAGCACGAGCGAAACAGCTTCTGGAATCGTCATAAAGTATCTGATGATATCTGGGTGTGTAACTGTAACCGGTCCGCCTTCTGCGATTTGTCTTCTAAATAATGGAATAACACTTCCATGGCTTCCAAGTACATTTCCAAATCTAACTGCTACGAACTCCGTTTGGGACCTGTTGTTATAAGTCTGAATGATCATCTCACACAGTCTCTTAGATGCTCCCATGATATTAGTTGGGTTTACTGCTTTATCTGTAGAGATGAGCACGAACTTCTTAACCTTCCACTTATCCGACGCTTGAACGAGCTTCCATGTACCTAATACGTTGTTCTTAATCGCCTCATTAGGGCTGGCTTCCATGAGCGGTACATGCTTATGTGCAGCTGCGTGATATACGATTTCAGGTCTATACATCTCAAAGATTTGTCAATTCTCTTCGTGTTCCTTACAGACGCTATAAGCACAACAAGATTGAGCTCAGGAAATTCTCTCTTAAGCTCATTCTGTATCTCATACGTTGTATTTTCATAGATATCCAGCATGACTAACTGCTTAGGATTGTGACTAGCAATCTGGCGGCAGAGTTCGCTTCCTATCGATCCACCTGCACCTGTAACCATGACGACTTTGTCAGACACATATTCCATAATTCCATCGATATCGACTTCGATAGGATCTCGGCCAAGCAAATCATTTACATCCACATGCTTTAACTGCGATACGCTAACATCCCCGCGAATAATCTGGTATATTCCCGGAACGATCATCAGCTCACAGCCCGTCTGCTTGCATATATCTAGAATTCTCTTTTTCTCTTCACCGGATGCGGACGGCATCGCAATGAGAATCTGATTGATGGAATACCTCTGTGCAAGTGCCTCGATGTCCTTCGTAGTACCAGCGATACGAACTCCATTCATTCTCTTACCAATCTTGGACTCGTCATCATCAACAAGGCAGATTATCTTCTTTCTTAGGCTCGGATTTGCCTTTATCTCCTTTATAAGCCCTGCTCCTGCAGCACCGGCCCCTATAATCATCGCCCTCTTTGCCTGTCCGCGGCTATTTCCAAAGCCCTTAAGCTCTCTCGCTGCCCTAGCAATGAATCTGACGAAAAAAGTTATCGCAAATAAAAATCCACCGGAAAGCAAATAAAAGCTTCTCGGCATCCCGTAGTTCTGCTGTTCAAAGAAAGCGAATATAGTTGTGACCATTAGCGTATACAGGACTGTGGCTACAAGCACATTGAGCATATCTCTTATGCCTACATACGACCAAAGGCTTGAGTACATATGGCAAACTGCAAATATGGCAATCCCAAGGACCATCACGATAAACTGATGACCCTTAAACATCTCCCAGTATGAGCCCATAGGCTCATCAAGCGAGAAATCAAATCTTATAAAGAGCGCTAGAAACGATGCAACCTCGATCGCCACTAAATCGCAGATTATAAGTAAGCATGTCTTAATCAGAGATGCTTTATCAAAATTCAGTTTGCTGTTAATATCCATAATCATGCCTGCTTTCTTTGAAGTCATCATGTATATTAGTCTTTAATTTTTCGCATACCACGCGAAATTTATCATAATATTATACCTATTATGAACGAATTAGTCAAAATAGCCCTAAATACATTAGTTGACCCAAGCCTTGCGTCAATTATGTTTTGAACATCTATATTTAATATATTCAATACTAGTTTTTTTATACTTTCAGATAGTATTCTATTAATTCAACAGGTTTTTACACAAATTAGGTCTATATATTATCTCATTCTCTTTTTATCATCTATCTTGCTAACAAAAAGTTCTTTTTTTATTAATCCCTTCATTTTTTTCTTTATTCTTTTCATATATAAGAATAGTAATTGCTAAGATAATTCCAAATAACAATATCTTATCTATGCCTTTGCCACAAAAATTTAATTACTGTATCACATAATGAACTGTCACGCTTAAAAAAACTCTGAAATAAATCACCTCAAATATGCTTTGGGAATAGCAGTCTGTAATATACGCAGTCAATATAATTACAAAAATTATAATCACAATAGTAAAATTGTATTTTTGCTAGTTTCTGCTTATTTTGTAAGTTTTTAGAAATTTCTATATTAAAAAAAGCTTTAACTAATATTTTTGAAGTTTTTCAAAATCAAGAACATACATTAAAATTGCAGATATTGTCGTAAGTATCGTTAGTTTGTTAGTATCAAGCCAACACATAAAGAAAAAAACCAGCTATACAAATACACATTTGGATTTTTATCAATTCCTAAATTTTTTTAAATATATAATAATAATATCTGTAAGAAGATATTGTTATTATAGGCCACAATAAAAATTTGACCATATTTCGGATATACTGCACAAATCAGAAAGGCAAATAATATTTGATTAAAGCAAATCAAAAAAAGCAATCTGCATTTTTTTATCGACCACACGTTCTACTACAGATTTCTTTTTTTATTTGATTGTTTTTCTCTATTTGAAATATGAGCAAGTAAAGAGATTGCTGGAACAATGAATAGCCACCACAATCCATTTAAACTTTTTTTAAAAATCAACGCACATATAATAACAATAATAAAATATATTGTTATTGTACCTCTAGAGATGCTTTTATGATTATCCTTTATCCACTTTTTTAATCGCATATCCATTATAGCCCCTTTTTCGACATCTGTATCTATTCCTGTTTTGCATTTCTCGTGTTAATTAAAAGGGGACGTACCATTTCCGTCCGTCACCTATACTTCTTCCCCTCTTCAGTCAGCACATAGCGAGTAGCTCTTCCTGCGCCCTGCGCCTTAAGGTATCCACCATCTACGATTCGGCCGAGCAGTTTGCTTGACTGTGAAGGAGAGAGCTTGCAAAGGTCTATCACTTCTTTTCGCCTTATCCCGTCAAACGCCCTCGCATATTGTAATATCAGCTGCATGCTTCGGCTGTAATTCTTCCCCCGAGGCTTTGCCGGCCTGAGTCCATCTATCTCGAAGCTACTTAGCCATGGCTTCTCTTCGTATCTAATGCCTATTTTACCAACCTTAACAGCGCTTCGCCTCGGATAATAGACCTTGCCGAGTTCACTTTCTTCCACACGGTATCCCCGCTCGATGTAATAATTTGCATCCTTACCCTTGTCAGCAAAACCTACTGACATCTCCATCTTAGGAGGAGCGCATCAGCTTGTAAATTTAATCATTTCGATGACAATGTCCGAGAACCCCATATTCTTAATGTACTTTACGGCATTTTCGTTTAAATAAATCATTTCGATTCCTTTTCTCTCGTTTCTTGTATTTCTCGTATTATTTCTCTTGCTTCTCTCATTACTTTTATCCTTCTGATTCTTAATTGCGAAAAGAAAAGACATAATAAGATATCAAATCTGCTATTTAATTATAGATATTATAGAAACATCTCTTTATTAATTCAATATTCGCAGCAAGCATAACAATTATTCTTTGATTAATCAGAGTAGCAATGGTATTTCTTTTATCTCCGTTTATGGTCTTGATGCTATCCCAATAAAGCACAAAGCAGGACTTTCGTCCTGCTCCTGCATATACTCTATTATGTCGGTTTAGTATATGTTATGTTATGTCGGTTTCCTTAAATGTACATTGGCGGGTTAATCCTTATACACTTGTAGACTACATTCTGTATTATGTGTTCTGCCTTTGATCCACTTGTATCATCTGAGTTATTTGATTTACTTGATTGCTTCAAAAGCCACATCTAGCGCTGCCTTCAGATCCTCCACATCCTCGATTCCGATGGATAATCTGATTGTTGAAGGTGTGATGCCCTGTGCGTATAGCTCTTCCTCGCTCAGCTGCGAATGAGTTGTGCTCGCTGGGTGAATTACAAGCGACTTTACGTCAGCTACATTTGCAAGGTCTGAGAAGATAGGCAGATTGTCGATGAACTTCTTCGCATCATCTCTACCTCCCTTTAGGTCGAATGTGAAAATCGAACCTGCGCCCTTAGGGAAGTAATTCTTATAAACCTCATGTGATGGCTCGCTAGGTAGCGACGGATGATGAACTCTCTCAACCTGTGGGTGCTTGTCGAGGTACTCTACTATCTCAAGAGCATTGCTTACATGGCGCTCAACTCTGAGAGAAAGTGTCTCAATTCCCTGAAGCAGAAGGAATGCGTCAAATGCCGAAAGCGATGCCCCACCGTCTCTAAGCAGTATAGCTCTGCAGTATACCGCAAATGCAGCAGGACCAACAGCTTCATAGAAGTTTAGTCCGTGATATGATGGATTTGGCTCAGCAATCCATGGGTATTTACCAGATGCACTCCAGTCAAATTTTCCACCATCTACGATTAATCCACCGATTGTTGAACCGTGACCACCAAAGAACTTAGTAGCTGAGTGGATAACCACGTCTGCGCCGTGCTCAAATGGCTTGATCAAGTATGGTGGTGTAAATGTTGAGTCAACGATTAGCGGAAGCCCATGTCTATGTGCAATTTCTGCGATTCGCTCAATATCTGTAACGTTGGAGTTTGGATTTCCAACTACTTCGATATATAGAGCCTTGGTATTGTCCTGAATCGCTGCTTCCCAGCCCTCATAATCATCTGACTCAACGAATGTTGTCGTTACTCCCGAAACTAGCGGAAGGGTATTTGCAAACAAGTTGTATGAACCGCCATAAGCGTTCTTACTGCCACGATGTGTTCACCGTGCTGCGCTACTGCCTGAATCGCATATACGATTGCAGCCGTTCCAGAAGCAACCGCCAGCGCTGCCGATCCACCTTCAAGTGCTGCAACTCTCGCTTCAAGCACATCGTTAGTAGGATTTCCGAGTCTCGAATAAATGGAACCAGCTTCCCTTAGAGCAAATCTTGCCTCTGCTGAATCCGCACTGTCGAATGCGTATGAAGCCGACTGATAGATAGGCACGCATCTTGCGCCAGTAGCTGGATCCGCATGCTCCTGTCCTGCCTGTACCTGTTTAGTGTTAAATCCCCAATTTTTTGAATCTCTAATATCGCTCATCTGTATATCCCCTTTCTGTGTTTCATTTTAATTTTATGTTATCTGTGGCCTCCCTGTGAGCCGCATCTGTTTTGCTATGGTTGAATTATATGGTATAGATATGCATCTGTCTAATTCAAAAAAAAAACCATCCACGCGTCGAACGCGTGGTTGTTAAGTAGGCGGGCAAAGCCCTCTGCTCCTCGCGGACGCGTCGAACGCGTAAACGCGATCTGTCAGTTGCGTTTTGCCTTAACCTACTTTTTCTTTTTCCTGAATGCTCCAGCTTCGCTCATGGTTAGCTGGTCTCCCATTTTATCTTCTTCCAGTTGTTTTGATATATACTCGGATATTCTTGCTTCATTTTTGCCTACTGTATCTACATAATATCCTTTGCACCAAAATTCTCGGTTTCTGTATTTATACTTTAATTCCCCAAACTGTTCATACAGCATTGTACTGCTCTTCCCTTTTAGATATCCCATGAATTTTGATACTGAATATTTGGGTGGTATAGATAATAGCATATGAATATGATCCGGACACGCTTCCGCATTCAGAACTTCTACTCCTTTCCACTCACATAGTTTTCTAAGTATTTTTCCAACTTCATGCTTCTTCTGTCCATAAAACACCATTCTTCGATATTTGGGTGCGAAAACTATGTGATATTTGCAGTTCCACTTTGAATGCGCTAAACTATTTATGTCATTCACTCCCATGTGAATGCACCTCCTTCTGTTCCTTTGTTTGCAGCTGACAGACCGCATTCAAAGTGTAGCAGAAGGTTTTTCATTTTCAATTTCTGCTCATAGGCAAAGCCTTTACGGAACCACGCGTCCAACGCGTGGTTTTACTTATACAATAAGAGTGAGTTATAGGATAAAACTATAACTCACTCTTGTGAATATATTACATATTCTCGCCTTACTTTATATTGAGCTTAGCTCAGATATGCTTTCATCTCTTTTATGTATAGCTCCGCCATCTTGCTCAAGATGGAATTCTTCTTCATTATATACCCGATTTGCATAGCTCCTTCAGTATCCACGCGTTCGTCTTTAATTGGCACCATGTTGCAGTCGTCACCATTAAGCTCCTCACAGATGATGCCCGAGCACACTGTGTAACCGAATAATCCTTGCATCAGATTGAGCATAGTCGCTCTATCGTTTACCTTAATCATATGATGATGATTGATATCTGCGAAAAGCTCCTCCGCAAAATAAAGAGTCGAATTATCTCCTTGATCAAACGTCATGTTCGGATAATCCGCAAGGTCATCGAAGCTCACGCTCTTGCGATTTGCCAGCGGATGATTTTTCCAAACGTAAGCATATGCGTTGCAGTCAATTAGCGGCACAAACTCAAGCCCATTCTGTCTAAGTACCTTGGAGATAGCCTGACGATTGAAATCACTCAGGTAGATGATGCCTAGTTCGCTTTTTAGCGACACGACATCATCGATTACCTCTTGTGTCTTGGTCTCCCGGATAGCGAAATCGTACTCATTCATGTCGAATTTCTTTACCATCTCCACAAAAGCCTTTATCGCAAATGAGTAATGCTGCGTTGAAACCCCGAACTTCGTTTTAAGCCCTCCCTCATCCGAGTACTTGCCCATCAGCGATTCGTACTGGCTATATAGATGTCTGGCATTCTGCAGGAACTCTGCACCATCGTTAGTCACAGTGACACCTCTACCAGTTCTGCGGAAAATGGTCACGCCAAGCTCCGACTCAACCTCTCGCAAAGAACTGGTAAGCGATGGCTGGGTCATGTAGAGCTTCTCCGCCGCTTTATTGAGCGAACCCTCGTCAGCTATTGTAATAATATAAAGTAGTTGGTTTAACGTCATGTACCGAGCCTCTTTCGATGAATCTTAAGCCTTATTGATTAACTTAGCCGAAGAAACGCTTAATCTCTATCTCTGCATTCTCTAGGGAATCAGATCCATGAATCAAGTTCTCGCTAGTGCTGTGTGCAAAATCGCCACGAATAGTCCCAGCTGTAGCTTCTTCGAACTTAGTCACGCCCATGATAATTCTCATTCCCTGGACTGCATTCTCGCCTTCAACAATCATTCCGAGGACTGGGCCAGATGTCATGAAAGCTACAATTTCTGGGAAGAAAGGCTTGTCAGCGAGGTGCGCATAGTGCTCCTTAAGAATTGCCTCATCGAGATTCATCATCTTCGCATCAACAATCTTGTAGCCCTTTCTCTCGATTCTTGAAATGACCTCACCCATAAGACCTCTCTTAATGCAGTCTGGCTTAAGCATAATGTATGTCTTTTCAATACCCATAGTTCTTCTCCTTTTAAATGATTTATTTGAATTCTCTTAAATACTCTTCTATAGTTTATACCATATCCATATGGTCATTTCACGTAGTTTCCCGACTTCCCGTTCACATTTTATCATGGATTTTGTACTTATTGATATATACGATACACCAACACAATAGCAAACCATTACAGAACCGTCATAATCGAATGTTAGTATAATGGTGCAAAAGGAATTAAGTGCATAAAACATTTTCTTTTGATTGTTCTTTCTTAATTAAATAATTTCGTAGTAGAAATGAACCGCTGACGCCAAGCAGCGGTTCATTTTGTTTTTGATTTAATTTCTTTCAATCAGCTTCATGCTGTTGACATGGTTGCTATCTACATGTAAAGTCTTTGATGATAATAAAAGGAGAAAGATAATGAAAGACACTAATTCCAGCTTTTCTAGCTACATTTTTAGTAAGCAGTTCCTGCGAAATGCACTAACTGTAATATTGGGAAACTTCATTTATGCTATCGGTGTGGCATTCTTCATACTCCCGACAGGTCTCATCACCGGTGGAACTACGGGTATTGCGATTATAATGAATCACCATTTTGGCATAACCATTTCTCTGTTCGTCGGAATGTTCAACGCAGTCATGTTTGTCATAGGTTTTGGGCTGCTCGGCAAAGAGTTCGCACTCACCACGATGATAAGCACATTCGCATTCCCGACTATCCTCGGATTTTTGCAGAAGCTCGTAGGTAGCTTCGTCCTTACAAATGACATGTTTCTCGCGTCATTATTCGGCGGTCTGTGCATAGGAACTTCGCTCGCTATGATTATTAGAATCGGTGCTAGCACTGGCGGTATGGATATTCCGCCACTCGTTCTCAATAAATATTTTAAAGTGCCTGTTTCCGTCAGCCTATACGTATTTGACTTTATAATCTTGATTGGACAGATGATGTTCTCTCCAAAGCGCACCAGCTTGTACGGAATCGTGCTCGTGCTTGTGTATACAATTACTCTCGATAGACTCCTCGCTATAGGAGCAGCTAAGACTAAACTTGAGATTGTAACTAAGGCTTCTGAAGAGATTACAAATGCTATTCTTCACGACATTGACCGAAGCGCTACACTGCTTCACGGTAAGACCGGTTACCTAGGAAGAGAGACTGATATCGTGATGACTATTATATCCTCGAGAGAGCTATACAAGGTCGAAAAGCTCGTTCATGACCTCGATCCAGATGCATTTATAATCCTGAGCAAGGTTGGAAGTGTTCACGGCAGAGGCTTCAGCCGTGAGAAGAGGTATCTAGAGCAGAAATAGATAAATTTGAATTTAAAGCATATGAAAAGCGGCTAAGGTTTTTTTAATACCTTAGCCGCTTTCCGTTTGGTTAGAACTATTGCCCTATTCTTTTATTTTTTGTGCTTACCAGGGCTTTTGTTCTCCTTTGGAGCCTTAACCTCTCCACTCTTGAAGATTAATCTGCTTTCACCAGTCATGCTACCTTCCTTGCCACCTACAAAAACTTCGTGCTTTGAGGCTGCTATTGTCGCTTCTAGTCTGCTGGTGATTTTTCCTATATCTGCTTTACTTAGAGTGCTTATAAATTTCTGGATACCTTGCTCATTAAGCTGAGTCATTCCTGATGCTAGCTGTGTTGCTCCAGAATCGAGCTTATTTGAGCCCGCATCCAGCTTTGTGATTCCGTTATTCAGTTGCTCAAGACCCGATACTAGCTTGCTACTTCCTGCTGCAGCAGCATCTACACCTGCGGTGTACTGCTTAACACCAGCGATAAACATCTCTAGCGAATCCAGCTGTTCCTTGAGCGACTTTAGCTTTGCAGGAACATCTTTGCCCACAGCAATTGCTGATATCTTTTTTACATTATCGCTTGCACCTTGGCTAGCAATCTCGTACTCCTTAGCTGATGTTAGCAGCTTAGTTGCATTAGTCTGCTGTGCCTGAAGCGTCGCTAGATTTGTACTGCCTCCCGTAAGCCCCATCTCTACAGATGTTAGCATTACTGCTTGCTGACCTGTTCCTGAAGCGAGCTGCTCATCTGAGTATCCGGCGAGCCTTTAGAGCTGTTACCGCAGTGCTCTTATACTGATTTATATATCCTGCTGCCTTCTGCGCTTCCTTAGCAGTTACACCTGCCTGCTGTATATATTGCACAACCTCTGCTGCAGTAGCTTCGGATTTTTCCATCTGCCATCATCTTGTTATATGCTAGGGAAATGATGTTGTTCTGTGTGCTTGCATCAGATACACCTGCTGCAGATAAAGCTGCTCTCATCTTCCCCTCTGCCTTTGCCATAGCTCCATCGGAGATTCCTGCAAGCACCTTCGCATACGTCGAAGGAGACAGAACTATTGTATCGTCACCTAACTGATCTTGTAGCTGGGTTGTGGCATTTGCAAAAATTTGTTTCTCAACCTGCGCAGCACCATTTCTAAGAGATGCGCTATTGGCAGTTAGCTGCTGTAAGCCACTGTTTAGTGAAGTCGCTCCACTGAGCACCTCGCTGCTTCCAGACTTAAGACTCTTAGTTCCACTAGCTAATTCATCTGCACCTGCCTTAAGATCCTTGCTTCCCTGCTCTAGCTTGTCAGATGCCTGTCCTAGCTTCTTAAGCGAATTTTCGAGCTTTGCGGCCTTTCCCTTCACGCTTCCTAGATTTCCGTCAAAATCATTTGCAATTCCTGACATCGCAGCTGTATATGTTCCATCTATTTCGAATTTCTCAGTGTGTGCATTTATAACGACACTATTAGGAATATCCAATTTAGAACGGCTTATTCCAAGGTTCTCATTCATCTCTGGAAAAGCAATGCCCATAACAACTGTCTTGTTGCCGTCATCTATCGCTTTACCATTCGATACCGTTATATCACTGAAGTTATCATCATTAAGAACTAGCCCGCTCGCAACGGTATATGGGTGCTTAATCAGCTTTCCATCTACGATATCTGACTGGTTTACGGTATAGTCAAATCTGATGGTCACGTTACCTGCCTTACCAGCGATATCCTTTGCTGACATCTTCTTGCCATTCAGATAGTAAGTGATTTTGACATTGACAGGTAATCCTGTGGTTGGAGTGCCCTTATATTTAATCGACTTACCCTTAGCATTCCACACGATATTATTGCCATTCTTCGAAAACTTCTCATGACCTGAGGTATTCTCGATATTCTTCAGTGTCGAGTAATCGCTGATAGTGTCATACTTGCCATTGTTTGCAAGCTGTTCAGTAACTACGGATTCGAGCACATTGCCGTCTGCATCCATCGAAGTATAGGTTGTCTCGTTCTTATCTTTTTGGGAAATATTTCCCCTACCAAGGCTAGGATATGATGTCTCCACGGCTTTCTCGGTACTGGTTGACTTAGTCACATCTACAGGTCTCTTGTTAGCTGCTCCTACAGTAACAGGATTTATCATATACATAGTTCCGACTGTCAAGCAAAGAGCAAGTGTGGCTGCTCCGTTCTTAACATTCTTATGATTTCATTCTTTTCATCTCAACGCCTCCTATATTGCGCTACCCTTAGCGTGTGTACCATTGTTCTGCCTATGTTCATATACATCTCTTAGTCCGCCTGTAGTGTGGCAAATCAAGTTGTCGAATGCCATCAGGAACGAAGGCAGTATGAGGATTACTGTTAACATACTTATAATCGCTCCACGTGCCATCATCGTACAGAGGGTGCTAATGATGCCTATATTTGAGTATATTGCCACTCCGATTGTCGCTGTGAAGAATCCGAGTGCACTTACTATAATCGATGGTATCGAAGCTGCTGCAGCTGTGCTGACCGCATCGCGCTTATCAAGCCCCAGCATTCTTTCAGTCTTATACCTTGTCGACATCAATATCGCATAATCAACCGTCGAACCAAGCTGAATAGTACTTATGCAGACTGGAACTATGAACGGAAGCTCAAGTCCTGTGAAGCCCGAAATCCCCATATTGACGTATATCGCGAATTCTATCGCTATTACGAGTATGAATGGTAACGATATTGACTTTAGCACGACTAGGATTATAAGGAACACAAGCCCTATAGATATCCAATTTACGACTTTAAAATCCTTATCTGTCAGTTTTATTAAGTCCTTAGTTGCCGGAGCCTCTCCGATTACAGTCGCTGATTTATCGTATTTATGAGTAATCGCTTTTACATTATCTATTTGTCTATTACAAGCGTTTGTCGAAACCTTATACTTCGAATTTATTACTATCATCTGATGTTTATCTGACATCAGGCCACTTTTAATCGAAGACGGAATCATGCTCCTAGGGATTGAAGTCCCTACAATCGAATCTATGCCTAACACGCTTTCAACGCCATCAACCTTCTTAATCTCGTCGCTCATCTCCTTGCCTTTTAATGCAGAAAGCTTCGAGTCAGCCATCACGATATAAGAAGTATTTATCCCAAAATCCTCACTTAGCTTGTTATTAGCCGTCAAGAACTGCATCTTCTCCGCAGGCAAACTGTTTTGTCCACTAGATAGCATCTTTGTGAAGTCATACACGATATTCTGATGATTGTATCCATAGATTGCTGGTCCAATCAGCACGCAGAATATCGCGATATAGATTCCATATCTGCCGGTTAACCCGTGTGCCACTTTCGTCATATCTGGGATTAATGATCTGTGCCTTGTCTTCTGTACGAGCTTATTGAACCTTAGTAAAAGTACAGGCAGGATAGTTACACTTGCTACTACCCCAAATACAACACCTTTTGCCATAACAATTCCGAGATCTCGTCCCATCGTGTACGTCATGAAACAAAGTGCTAGGAACCCTGCAATTGTTGTAGCCGAGCTTCCAGTTACAGAAACGAGTGTAGCATCGATGGCCTCCGCCATAGCGTCATCTTCCTTGAGACCTGAATCGAGTTTCTCCATATAGCTATGCCACAGGAATATGGAGTAGTCCATGAGTTACACCAAGCTGCAGAACTGCAGCTATTGCCTTGGTTATATAAGAAATCTCACCGAGGAATATATTAGAGCCCATGTTATATAAAATGGCCATGCCAATGCTCACCATGAATAATACCGGTGCTATATATGAATCGAGAAGCAGCATCATTGCGAGTAGCGATAGCAAAAACAGCTACTGTAACGTACTTTACTTCTTCCTGTTCGCAGATGTTCTTTAGATCCTCTACCAGAGGAGATAGTCCTGATATATATGCATGCTTATCACTGACTTTCCTCATCTGTTCAACAGCCTTGAGCGTCTTATCGTCGGACGTCGAGTTGCTGAAGAATACAACCATCATGCTCGCATCTTTATTTGATAAATTCTGCGCCACCTGGTCTGGTAGCATAGACTTCGGAACTGTTGGGTCTAGCACATCTTCGAGATTTAAAACCTCTTCGACTCCATCTATTCTGCTGTAATCTGCCTTTAGCTGAGTGACATCATCACTCTTCATGTTTTCAAGCACGACTATCGAGAATCCGCCTTTGCCGAATTCCTTCATTAAAACATTCTGACCTTTCATCGTATCCATAGTAGATGGAAGGTATGTAAGCATGTCGTAGTTAATCCTTGTCGTCTTATACCCTATAAGTGATGGGATGAGCAGTAGCAAAGATACAATGAAAATTATATGTCTGTGCTTTACGACTTTAGCCCCTAGATTCATCGGTTTTTCCTCCTTACGTATTTGACGGAAATCAATATATCATCTTTCTGACCAATAGTCAACTTTTAATTTAATTAAAATTTAGTTGAAGTTTTTAGACTCAATAAAACAGTTATTTATCAAGCTCTATTAGTATTATATGAGTTGAATTACTGAATAATTAATATATTGACTACAAGTCATTTATTGCTGTATCATTGTAAAAATCTACACTGCATGTTATATATAATTTAGTGAATAAAATTTTGGAGGAGCATCTATGACTAAAAGAGTGCTTAATAAAGAGAAAAAGCGCACCGATATTCTTGACGCGGCATATGAACTATTTACGACACTTGGATTTGCAAGGACGACTATACTAGGTATCGCACTAAAGGCGGGCGTCGGAAAAGGCACGTTCTATCTGTATTTTGATAGCAAAGAGGATGTTAGAGATGTGTTAATCGCTAGAAAGTCATCTGAACTGCTCCTAAGTGCAGTTGAATCATTAGAAAGGCACATAGAGGAAACCGGAGATGTAATGAATCTCGCTGACAAGGTACTATATGCTACTGATTGCTTGATAACCAAGCTCTCAAAGGATATAGCGCTGCTACAGTTTATATCCAAGCACCTGAGCTGGGGGCTACTGAGCGGATCAAAGAGCATTAAACATGAGGATGATGAAGTGCTCGACTTCAAGACTTTTTTTATGAATATTATCGAAAAAGAGCAGATTCCGATTGATAATCCAGAGCTCATGATATTTACGATTGTTGAGCTAATTAATTCAACATGCCACAATGTTATTCTCATGGGCGAGCCTGTGACTTATAGTGACTACAAACCTTATTTATTTAGAACCATAAGGCTGATAATTGAGGATGCGATTAATGGTTAGATAACAGTTGATATATGGTATGACAGCTGACATTTAAGCTGTAGACGGAGATGAGTTGTAGATAAAAATGAATATCAAAATAAAAAACACCCCTGATAAATATAAAATAATGGCGGATGAAATAGTGCTGCCATTACTTGAACTATTACAGGAACTCAATTCACTTGAAGAAGAAGTTTTTAAGAGAAATAGTGAACTAGATGCTGAAAAATTAATATTGAATATTCCTGCCAACCAAAATCATCCGAAATGGATCAGACTTATGGAGGAATATGAAAGCCGCTATGAGGAGATTGCAAAAGGAAAAGTGAGTAAAAATCTAATGTCAAAAGGATATGCGACTCACTACAGTAATCCGAGCGAATATTTTTATGTTCATAGCGATGATTTTTTATTGGAATTTGCTATGCAGCAATCAGATGTAGCGATAATTATCATCCACTTTAGCGGAGCTACTGACATGAAGCACAAATTTATCGTTAGGCAGATAAACAAAAAGTGGGTAGTAGACGAAAAATATTATGGTTTTGCAGATGAAGCAATCTGGTACTCGGATGGCATATAAAACATATTTATCGATAAACTTAAATAAAACTGAAACAGTAAGCCTCCGTAAAGGAAGTCATGAGAGCCGGCGTCAGTCGCCGGCTCTCTATCTATTGAGATAAATACTATAATTAAAAAAAATTTAAAAGTTAAACAAAAACAGAAAAAGGACGCTTACGCATCCCTTTCCTGTAGTGTGTGTGTATTCAATAAAAAGAAGGAAAGTTTGTATTAGAATAACAAACCTCATTGAACAATTAGAAGTATAGCATCTATTAAAACACCTTGTGTGAAGGTTATATGAAATGTTTACTATAATTTATGTTTCATTTAGAGCTTATTTTCTAAAAACCAATAATTTTAAGCCTTTTACGCATATTTTCTGCACAAAATATTATTTTTTGCTGCAAAGTATTTTTGTAGATACAGCATTTGCCTCTTCTGACAGCTTTTCTGATTCCTTTTTCCAGCTATCTGCGAGCTCGCGATCAGGAATATATGGCACATTCGCCGACACATTGAATTCTGCTGCCTGAACGCCTGCATTTAGATTGAGAGCAGCTACGTACAGATCGCTTACCAGCTGCTTGTTGGATCTGTCAATCAGACTATCTGCGAGTCTGAGCGCGCAGGTGCCCGCTCTCATGACTTTGAGCGGGGCTTCGGCTGCGCCGACCGAGGCGATGGCAATCGCCTCACTGCGCGCTGCCTTCTCCTCATCAGTTTCCTTTGGCATTCCATATGCACTAGCAACCTGTCCAAATGCTTTCTTATCTTCATCTACTCCAGCCATCAGCTGATCTAGATATCCCTTAGCTTCATCTATCGCTGCTACATTGAGTTCCTCAAATTCAGCGTACTTCTTCTTGCCAACAGTTAGGTTCGCAACCATCATAATTAGCGCTGCTCCCTGTGCTGCTGTTAGTGCTGCAACCGCTCCACCACCTGGAGTTGGTGCTCCCGAGCTAAGTACCTCTATGTAGTCATTTATTCTTTCATCAATTAATCTGCCTGCCATATTATCCTCCTTATTCCCTATTCTTAGATTCGGATTCATATTGTGTCCTTTCATAAATCCCCATATATGCGGACTTTCACATATTCTTATTATAGATTTGTACGATAAAATACACAATGAGCAACTAAAATATTGTCTTATTTGTAACCGATGTTACGGGCATTTGCAGGTTAGACATATATAATCAACTCAAGCGAAGAGATTCGCGCCATTGCATTAATCAAAATTACATATAGGAGGTAACGAAATGAAAGAGCCTATGAAAAACATATCCAAATCTGAAGTTGTAACACTTAAGAACGAAGTTAATTATCAGGATGGTCAGGTAGTAAGCAAGACACTCGCTCAGAACGATGCTGTTAGTGTTACGCTATTCGCTTTTGATAAAGACGAAGAAATCAGCACACACGAATCCGGCGGAGATGCATTTGTAACTTGCCTTGACGGAGTAGGCCGCCTCACTATTGACGGAATTCCTCACGAGCTTCATGAAGGAGAATCTATTGTAATGCCAGCTGGACACCCTCATGCGGTATATGGTCAGGAGCGTTTCAAGATGCTACTCGTGGTAGTATTCTAGAGCCCTAATAGGACTTACCAGTAGTCCCTTGATTCAGTACGCACTAACTATTGATAGTGGTAATACAAAATTACATATGTTTAAAAAACCTCTATACTGGATATCAGTATGGAGGATTTTATTTTAATTTAAATCTGCTGTTAAAGAAAACTCTATCTCCAATAAACAAGATAAAGGATAGAGCTCTTCAACTAAATTCTTTGATATGACTCTTATAAACGAAAAAAACTATTAAATCACTAAACTCGTTTGCAAGTTCAAACCTTTCTTGCATTTTTATTACGAAATGTAGAAATTATTTCTTTTGCTCGAATACTTCTCATACTCTATATCGGATAATTTTCGAAATTCTAATATCCAAGAATCTCTTATATCAACAGGGACTTCAAAATCTAAACATAATAAGCTAAGGGATTTTTGGGTTTATTTGAGTATCACCAATTTCTGTTGCTAATTCAGCTAATCCATCTTTTTAATAACCGTAATTGATCTTCTAGTTCTAATTCACACATGATAATCCTCCTTGCTTAAATATAAGCTATGTTATATATGGGCTTATATCAACCTACTAACAGATTCCTTATTCGATTTAGTCTATCATCATTAAGGTAAAATATCTTCTATATAAAACCCCGCTCATACGAGCGGGGTTTTCGTTCATTATTATTCGATTTCAGAATCGAAAGGCATTAGAGCTACCACACGAGCTCTCTTAATAGCAGATGTAACTGCTCTCTGGTGCATAGCGCATGTACCAGTAACTCTTCTAGGAAGAATCTTTCCTCTCTCTGTAGTGTACTTCTTTAGAGTCTCTACATCTTTGTAATCGATCTTCTTTTCCTTATCTGCGCAGAACTGGCATACTTTTCTTCTTCTCATGCCACCGCGTCTCTTATTGTTCTCCATTAGACTTGTGCTCCTTTCTCAAGATGTTTAGAACGGGATATCCTCTTCAGTTGCCTCAAATGAATCAGGCATCGAAGGCTCCATCGGCGAGCTAAAGTTATCGTTAAATGCACTAGGCTCACTCTCGGATCTGCGACTATATCCAGAATCGTTTCCGCCGTTACCACCGCCGAGGAACTCGACGTTGTTAGCGATTACGTCTGTAGTGTATACAGTCTGTCCTTCTCTGTTCTTGTAGCTTCCCGTCTGAATTCTACCGTTGATTGCTACCTGACGACCCTTGCTCAGATATCTGTCACAGTTCTCAGCCTGCTTACCGAAAACAGTGATTCTGATAAAATCAGCCTGTCTGTCACGACCCTGCGTTCCAGGTCTATCAACTGCAATGCTGAAGTGCGTAACAGCTGTCTGGTTGTTAGGTGTGTAAGTAAGCTCTGGGTCTCTGGTCAATCTTCCAATCAGTATTACACTGTTCATCGCTTACCTCCCGACTTAGTTCTCGTCCTGGCAAACAATAATGTGTCTCATAACCGCATCAGAAATCTTGAGTCTTCTGTCAAGCTCCTTAGGTAGCTCAGTGCTAGCCTTGAAAGGAACAACTACGTAGAATCCTTCTTTCTTCTTGTTGATCTGATAAGCAAGCTTCTTGTTGCCCCATACATCAGCTTCGCCAGCCTCACCATCTTCATTGATGATGTTCTTAACGTTCTCGATTGTAGAGTTCTTCACTTCCTCATCTAGAGTTGGGTCAAGAATGAACATTACTTCGTAATCTCTCATGTTTCACCTCCTATGGCCTACGGCACCTTTCGGTGCAGGATTTGGCTTGCGTATTCAAGCCATACCGTTTAATTATACTGATTTATCGTAGAAATTCAAGGCTTAGAAGCTATTTCCTTGTACCTCTTCAAAAACCAGTTCGCCTCGCTGTGCTATTAAGGCACACGAAGCACCATATATTGTAGCAGCGTTTGTAACTTCGTCTGCATCTATATGCTTATTCCTATCTTCCAGCTGCCGCCAACCTGCCTATCTGCGTCGCGATATATCCTGCCCCATATCCGTTATCTATGTTTACCACAGAGATACCGTTCGCACATGAGTTAATCATCGTGATTAAGGCAGAAAGCCCGTGAAAATTCGCACCATAACCAACAGATGTAGGCACTGCGATTACTGGGTTTCTTACGAGTCCACCGAGCACTGTCGGTAGCGCACCTTCCATGCCCGCAACTGCAACAACGGCATCGGCGCTGCGTATGATATCAACTTTTGACAGAAGTCTATGGATACCACTCACGCCTATATCGTATACGCGAATCACCTCAGCGCCAAAATATTCTGCAGTTTGCGCAGCCTCCTCTGCAACCGGTATGTCGGCAGTGCCTGCGCTGCAGACGGCAACAATGCCGCCAGCGCCAGTCCTCTTGTAGCCGCCAGCAGGCTCCACCTTCAAAATCCGCGAGACAGGATCATACACCGCTTCAGGAACAGCTTCCTGAACGAGCGCTGCCTGCTCCTGACTCGCCCGAGTCCCGAAGGCACAGCCGTCATTTGCGACCATCTTCTGATATATCGAAACGAGGTAATCATCTGGCTTACCAGCGCAGAAGATTACCTCCGGAAAGCCGGATCTCTGCTCGCGCTGAATATCAAGCTTTGCAAACCCCATCTCATCATAACTGCTACTTTTTATCAGCGTTTCAGCTTCGGCCATACCTAGCTCGCCGTCCTTATATTTATCTAATATGTCTGCTATTTTCATCTATCTATACCTACCATGTATATTTAATTTTATGTCGAGGATTTTAGAGGGATTTTATGATTGGCGGATTTCTCATACTATTTGTCTACACCGCTATCATAAGTTTATTGCTCAAGTGCTTTATAGCACCTCATTCATACTGCCCACTCTATACCCGAGTAGATCCATGGTTACATAGGTGAACCCTATTTCCTTGAACTTTGCTACAATTTCCTCTCTGAGAGAAAGGAGCCTCGCCAGCTCATCTGGTGTAACCTCTATTCGCGCGAGGTTTTCCCCGTGCATGCGAACACGCATTTGAATGAATCCATAATCTTCCAGAATCCGTTCTGCTCTCTCAACCATGCCTAGCTTCTCGAGTGTAATTGTCTCGCCGTATGCAAACCTAGATGCCAGACAAGCTGCCGAGGGCTTATTCCACGTCCACAGACCATGCTCATGCGATAGGTTTCTGATATCTTGCTTGGTCATGCCAGCTTCTCTAAGCGGACTCTTTACATCTAGCTCCTTGAGTGCCTGTAGCCCAGGCCTGTAATCACCTAGATCATCTACGTTTGAACCATCAGCTACGTAGTCTATTCCGAGTTCAGCCGCCTGCTCCTTTAGCTGCGTAAATATGCCTGTCTTGCATATGTAGCATCTATCTGGTGGATTCTCTTTGAACCCTTCAATCTCAAGCTCATTGGTCTGCACCACAATCTGCCTGATGCCCTGCTCCTTGCAGAAATGAGCAGCTTCGCCAGTTTCCCTCTTAGGAAAGGACCCTGATTCCGCCGTAACCGCAATCATCTTATCTCCTAGCACATCATGCGCAATCTTGGCGAGATATGTAGAATCAACTCCCCCTGAGAAAGCGACTGCTAGGCTGCCAAGATTTTTTATATATTCCTTTAGACGTTCTTCTTTCTGTCTCTCAGCTACGGATACTCCCATAGTTTTACCCCTTTTCTGATGTTTAACTCTTATGCCCCTCTATTCGTCCATGCTTACGATTCTATCGCACACATGCTCAACCATAGGGATGTCATGTGATATAAGAATCATCGTCAGCTGTCTTTTTTCGTGCAAATCTCTTAGCAGATGAACTATCTCGGCCTGCGTCGGCACATCGAGAGATGACAGCGGTTCATCTGCTATTATAAATTCTGGCTCTGTTATAAGTGCTCTTGCAATTGCCGCCCTCTGGCGCTGTCCTCCCGACACATCGTAGGGATATCTATCCATGAGCTGTTCCTCTAGATGAACCTGCTTCATAACTTCCACGACTTTCCTTCGTCTCTCTTCTCTGTTTCCTACTCTGGCAATTACGAGCGGTTCTGAGATTATCTCCTCGATAGTCATGCGCGGATTGAATGCCGATGCAGCGTCTTGAAATCATCTGCGTGCGAACCTCACGCCTATCTCTACTTCCGCATATTCCCCATTCTACGCTTCCGCCATTAGGTATGGTGAGCCCCATGATGATCCTCGCCAAGGTGGACTTCCCACAACCTGATTGTCCCACAAGTCCAAGGATCTCACCTTTCACTACATATAAGGAGTATCCTGATAAAACCTTCTTACATCCTTGCTTCTTGGTTCTGTAGATCATGTCTATATCTTTGGCAATCATTATTTTTTCAGCTGACTTTCCTTGATCCGCTATCTCACTCGAAGTAATTATCCCATCTCGATTACCAATCGTCTGACCAAAGTTTCCATGATAATGACTTCCCATTTTGCCATATTGAGAATACCTAACTAAAGCTTTAGTATACTCATGCTTTGGATTTTCAAAGATCTCTTCAGTTTCGGCAACTTCGACAAACCTTCCATCCTTCATAACTGCGATTTTAGTCGCTAATTCGCGTGCTAATCCGAGGTCATGGGTGATGAAAAGTATACCTTTATTCCTCTCTGCAGCAAGCCTCTTCAGCACTGATATTATCTGCTTTTGATTTCTAGGATCAAGCGCTGTAGTAGGCTCATCAGCGATGATTAGCGCAGGGTCACATGCAAGAGCAATCGCAATCGCAACTCTCTGCCTCTGCCCGCCAGACAGCTGATGCGGGTAACAGGATAAGTATTTCTCAGCATCTTCCATGCCCATTTCCCTAAGTAAGCCTACTGCCCTCTCGGCGTATTCTCGTTCTGTTTCCGCCGGCTCACCATCTCCGTGTAGCTTCATGGGGGTAGTAATCTGCTCCCCTACAGTTCTTACAGGATCTAGAGAATTGAGTGGATCTTGAAACACTATCGAAGCCGCCTTGCCCCTAATTTGTTCAAGCTCCTTTTCTCCCATCTTAGTGACATCTTTCCCAGATAGGCATATGCTTCCCGATAGATGCCTCGCGTGATGTCTGTGTAGCATTAGAATTGAGAAGCAGAGCGCCGTCTTGCCTGAGCCTGACTCGCCAACGATTGCGGCGATTTCTCCTGTTCTCACTGTAAGAGAAACGCCTTGAACAGCATGAACTACCCCCTGCTTCCCGTCGAAGCACATACTGAAATCCTCGATATTAAGAAGTTCTGTGTTGCTTCTATTTTCTGTCATATATTTTTATTTCTCAACTTTCCAATCTGCTACGTTCCAGAAGATTCCAACTCCATGATGCCCTAGCATTGTGTCTTTTGTTATTCCCTTGATATCCTTTTTTTAACTGCATAGTCAGCATCTATGTATGCGATGAACGTGTAAGGCATCTGCTTAGTCATGGCTCTGAGGAACTCTGAGTAATATCTCTGTCTCTCAGGCTCTTTAGTCGTCGCCCTAGCCTTTGCCAGCGCTTCATCTACCGCTGGATTTGCATATCCTGTATAATTATCCCCAGCTTCAGATGTGAATATCTTGTACGTATGATCATCTGCATCAAATGGACTACCCCATCCAATTATTGTGGCATCCTGCTTCTCCCAATCGAGCTCTTTTCTAGCCTCGGCCTTTACTGATATCCCGTGCGCTTTGAGCTGTTCTGCACACAGCTTAGCCATATCCACGCGCACCTTGTCATTTGCCATCGCAGTGATTGTAAACTTAAGCTCAGTACCGTTCTTCTCGTAGATACCTTTCTTATTCTTAGTCCAACCGTCCTGCTGCAATAGTTGCTCCATCTTATCTGGATTATACGCAAACTTCTCGATATCACTGCTGTTAAATTTATTTTTCTGAATTGGCGAGTATGCCACCTGGCCTTCTCCGAGAAGTGCGCTCTTAATGATAGCTTCTCTATCTATTCCATAGCTCAATATATTTGCGAGCTCTGGGTAGGTCTTAAACAGTTTGCTTCCAGCATAATTATACGCAATTGCACGGTAATCAGCTGTGTTCATGCGATAGATATCGAAATCCTTGCTATCCTTCTTGAGGCTCTTCGCCTGCTTAGGCTCAATCTGCGCCATATCTAGATCTCCAGACTTTAGCTGCAGCAGCCTTGCGTCACTATCCTCTACAATCTTGAAAATAATCTTCTTGATGTGAGGTTTTCCTGCGTAGTAACCATCAAACTTCTCGAGGGTTATACTCTGTCCTTCATCCCAGCTAGTTAACTTATATGGACCTGCTCCTACTGGCTTCTGGTTGAACTCTGCAGTCGCGAGCTTCTTGCCCTTAAGAAGGTGCTTAGGCAGAATTCCGATAGTCATGTAGTCCGCGAATGCTACATTTTCTTTGCCCAGCTTAATAACAACTGTCTTCTTGTCTGGGCAAGTGATATTTTCAATATCCTGATAATTCGAGACGATTTCGGAATTGTTTCTTATCGAGGATTGCCTCTAGAGTAAACTTAACATCCTCCGAAGTAAGATCCTTTCCGTCATGGAACTTCAGTCCATCCCTTAGGTGGAATGTCCAAGTATGAGTAGCTGCATCGTACTCCCACTTCTCCGCGAGTGCAGGTACGAGCTTATTATCCTTGTCATGTGCCGTAAGCCCAGCGAATATCAAGGAGTTAATTTCTCCATGCTCATAGAGAGCAGGATTTATAGCTGTATAGTCATGACTTCCGTACACCAGCGTGTCCGCATCATTTTCGCTCTTCGAGCCACATGCGGAAAGTGAAATAATCATGATTAGAGTGACGGCAAGAGCCGCAATTTTTTTAAAGTGAGTTTTCATAAATGTGTGTCCTTTCAAATAAATTATTTTCTTAATCTATAGTCCTAACCCCACACATGTACTTGTGCGTTTACATTTAAATGTTGCTACCCTTGGAGGTATTGCGCCCTCTGATGTATTCCCCAATCTCCGTTATGGATACCAGAACACTTATCAAGATAAGTCCTGGAATTATGATCATCCACCATTGGTCGGATAGCAGTGCATCTTGCGAGAGAGACATAAGGCTCCCCCATGACATCTCTGATATCGGTAGTCCAAGTCCCATAAAGCTAAGTGTCGATTCTACTATTATCGCAGATCCCACGTTACTTACTGCCATGAACATAATCGATGAAAAGTAGTTCGGGAACAAATGCCTACGTAAAATGTACCAGAAGCTTCCCCCGTACATCTCTGCGGCTATTACAAATTCACTTTTCCTAAGCCGTATCACCTCGCTCCTGATGACTTTCGACATCTGCATCCAGCTCGTTATCCCGATTACCAGTGATAATGATGTGTAGCTAGCTTCTCCCCAGATAGCCTCCAGAACGATTACAAGCAATAATGCTGGAATGCTCATGAACAAATCCGTAGCTTTCATCATCAGTCTATCCACGTGTTTATTTGCCATACCGCTCAGTGTTCCGTACACTGCTGCGATAAGCGTTCCTATTACAGCGCTTGCGATTCCAATCGTAAGGCTTGCCCTTCCGCCATATAGGATCATAGAGAACAAATCCCTTCCCAAATTATCTGTTCCAAATATATGGCTCATCGATGGGGCTGTTCCGATGGCATATTCATTCATAAAATTCGGTTTATATGGAGCTATGAATCCGGCAAATACGCTCAGGACTGCACTGATTGTAAGTATAGCTATGGCAATCTTTGGTCTTCGCTTCCTATTCATACGAACCCTCCTCATGGCGCATCCGCGGGTCGATTTTCTCACCTATTATCTGTGCAAGATAATTTGAGATCACAACCACGCTTCCTGTGAGAAGTGTTGTCGCCATCAGCATGTTGTAATCCTTATATAGGGCGCTTTCGAAGCTGAGCCGTCCTAGACCTGGATAGCCAAATACCATCTCTACGACATATGTCCCACCAAGGAGATGTGGAACTGCGATTGCCATGATGGTTATCATCGGTGGCAGGATATTCTTCATGCAGTAATTATTGATTATCTTAGTGCGAGGCATTCCCTCTGCCTTGAGAAGCAGCACGTATTCTTTGCACATTTCCTCGAGTAGCAGATTTCGCACCATATACGAGTAATACCACAGATGCCCTATAACGATTACAAATACTGGCAGTACGAGGTGCCAGGCTCTGTCCAGGATATTTCCTTCAGCCCCGTACGAGTAAGCCCCTCCAGTTGGCAAGATTCGGAGATTTACCGCAAATATCAATATGCATATCAGCGATAAAAAGAATACTGGTATATTTCCCGATATCACCCCCCGCCTTGCAAATGAATCTATCGAGCTTCGTACCTTCTCGCTTCGCCGACAATCTTCCGAGACGAAAAGCCAGCACGAAGGTCATGATGTAAGCTGTTAATCCAAATACTATTGTATTTGCTAGCACGCCACGAATTACCTCAGCAACAGGTCTCTTGTACTTGTACGATAATCCTAGCTCCCCATGAGCTAGATCTTTAAGCCATATGCCGTACTGAACAGGCAGTGGTTTTTCGAATCCGAGGCTCTCACGGGCAGAAGCCTTCTGCTCGGTACTCATTCTGTCCACACCATCTCCGTACCACGAACGGAGCGGATCGCCGGGACAGAGGCGAGATAGCGCAAATACAATCATTGAGAGAATGAGCAATATGAGAATCATCTCAGCGATTCTGCAGAGGGCGTATTTAAATGTGCTCTTTCTCTCATAATCCATGTGAATATAGTTACTCCTGTAAATTTGCGTATAAAAAGACCGGGTATGATTGCTTCAGCAATCTATCCGGCCTTCTTGGCTTGGTTAATGTTTTATAAAGGCTATTTAATTGTCTTCGCCACCATGGATTCTTACAATCCTATCGACCGCATCTTCGATGCTGTCTTTTACTGGTAGCGCTTTAGTGCCTGCAATTATGGTGTTGCAATGCGCAGTCGGTATTAGCACCTTCGGGGCGGTACTAGAACCTACGCTTTCCGCTATAGCTGGAGATATCTCTCCCAAGCATCGCATTAGCAACAAGAATACCAATTGGTCCTGTGATAATCTCTGCCTGTGATGCGCAGTATCTGATAGCGTTCTCACCTGTCGCCGCCTTCTTAGCTCCTGCTTTAATCATGGCATTCGTTGCCATGCTATTGGTCCTGCAGCTACTATATCTGCTTCTGGAATCCTCTCTAGCAGCTTAGCTACCAGCTGACGTCCTATGCCGCCACCTTGCGCATCGATTACTAATATATTCATATTATCGCCTTTCTAATTTTATCAAGTGCTTCATGCACTCTAATGACAATAATAATTATAACATAGTTCAATGCGCTTTTTTCTGGGGCGAGCTAAGTTACCATAATTAGGCGAGTCTGTATGGAATTATCTTCTTTGTTATACGTTGTTATGCACTTTTATGCTGCTACTAATTATGCTTTTATGCAAAATCTATTAGTACTTTAATCCAAGACCGTCGGCAATATTGCAGATGAAGTCCTGTGCATTTGTTATGATACCCTTCGAAGAGAGGGATCCTCTATCAGCTAGCTTGTTTACTACAAATTCAGATGCATCGCAAACGTAGAAATATGTCTGACGAATTGTGCCATCCTCTAGCACACGGAAGCTTGGTGTCATGTTACCAACAGCGATTGAATGAAGCATTGTAGCCATTGTAATTACAGTAGTAGCTTTACTAACGTGAGCTCTCATAGCATCCTGTGCATCGTAGCAATCTCCGTATACCTCTGGAAGAGGGCCATCATCACGGATTGAACCGCCGAGCACGATAGGAACATCGTTCTTGATAGCTGCTGTCATTACGCCATTGTCTAGGTTCTCCTGCTCAACAAAAGCCTTCATAGATCCTGCAGCTCTTACTCTGTTTATCAGGTCTAGGTGGTTGTAGTGACCATTTGGCACATTCTCCTGCGTATAGATATTCTGTCCTAAAGCTGTCTGCATATATGCACCTTCAAGGTCGTGAGAAGCAAGAGCATTTCCTGCTAGAACTGCATGAGCATATCCATTTTCGATGAGTGCCGAAAGTGCTCTTCTAGCCTTGATATCGAACGAGAAAGCAGGTCCCATAACCCAAACGATCTTCCCGTTATCCTTCTCGTGCTTAGCAGCTCAACGATTTCGTCGAAATCCTTGGAAAATGCAGTCTCTCTCGAGCGTCCTGTTCTAAATGCAAATGTATCTGCCTTTACGCCTGTGTTTTCATTGAATCCATCGGCATGCATGTAGATTCCTTCCTCGCAGCATTCTGTACGTCCGCAAACTACAAGCTGTCCTTTCTTAACTCTTCTTGCCTCTAGAGCGAGTACCTTTCCGCCATCGTATACTGGAACTGTGTCCATTCTGCTCTCTTCACAGAGCAACCATTCTCCGTTGATCTTGAAGTACTCAGGGAAAATACTTAGTGCGTGGAAGTCAAATGGAACTACACCATCCTTAGGTGCTTCCTCAAGTCTGCAATCTGGTGAATCAATAAATTTCTGCTCAGCGAAATCTGGATGTGTATATTTTCTTAGTTCGAATGCCATAATCAGTCTCCTTGTACATCTGATTTTTGATAATAACGATTATTTTAATATATACAGTTCTACGATTTTACTCGATATTGTTCGATAATGCGCAATAATATGTATTATCACGTTACTTTTACGAGTTTACGCAGTCTGTTCCTCTTGCGCTTCTCTTGCCTTATCTGCCTTGCTCTTTAGGAAGTTTGGCTGTAGTTCAGCGATTAGAATAGCGGCAAACATGAGTACGAATCCTATAGCCTTATTCACAGTCATCGTCTCGTTGAAGAATACCATTCCGAACACGATGCCGAAGATGTTCTCAAAGCTGAGAATGATGGATACGCTTGTAGGCGACTCTGTCTTCTGTGAAATAGTCTGGAAGAGGAAGCAAAGTCCTGAACAAACTATACCTAGGTAAAGAACTCCAAAGATTACTTCTCCGTTAATCTGCACTTTCCCGAGATGTTCCTGAGTTAAGGTGAATCCCCATGCCAAGACTGCAGATACTATGAACTGTAGCATTGTGATGATTCCTGGGTCCTTATCCTTGCCCCATTTAGCAATAGCGATAATCTGAGCAGCCCAGAACAGTGAGCTTAGAATTGAGATACTATCGCCAAAGCTGATGCTAAATGTTCCTGCAACTGATACGAATATGATGCCGACTGCACACATTGTCGCAGCAACGATGTGGTACATCTTTGGTTTCTCTCTGAGAACTATCCATCCGATAAACGGTACAAATACGCAGTATGCGGATGAGAGGAAGTGGCTCTTTCCAGGCATCTCAAGCATAACTCCGATAGTCTGCGTAAAGTATGCGCAGAATAAGCATACTCCGATGAAAATACCTGCCTTGATATAATCCTTATCTATGAGCTTAAGCTGCTTGCGATAAATAAGAGCTAGTATGACACTTGCAATCGTAAAACGTAGTGCAAGAAGCATACCTGGTGGGATAAAGTCCGTAGAGCCTTTAATGACTACCATCGAGCTTCCCCATGCAACCGCGATAAATAGTAGTAAAAGTTTACCTTTAATGCTACCTGACTTCTGCATAAGACAACTCCTTTCATGTCTTTACTTTACTAGAAATAATTTCGTTATTATCTTGTCAGTATGACTTCAAAAAAACTCACAGAACCTCATAAAGATTCCGCGAGTTTATTATAATACATGTTTTTAAATTATTTTTCTTTTATTCGCAAAATTTATTCCTCAATAAAGTCCCGATATACATTAAGCCCATCCATGAACTTCGAGATACTAACTCGTCCTCCTGCTGGCGAAAGTCCTTCTTGAAAGTTGACCTCCATTTTGATGGAAAGATGGTCAAATACATATTTTGCATATATCTGAATATCGTCCTGAATCATATCAATCTTTGCTGCCGCAACATTACTTAACGCTTTTTTAAGAGCCCTTCTTACTCGTTGTTCAACATTTTTTTCGCTATCTCCAAGTGATCGAGCAACTTCACCTAAAATATGCTTAGAATATGCACTATCGCTCTTCTCCATGCATGCGTAAATCTTGCGTATATCGTTAGTTCCTTTTTCCCCAAGTATGCCAAGCGATCCGAGCAGCACATCTAGCCAGTTTTGCTTCCTTTCAGCGGTCAATTCCCTCTTAGCTTGTACCCCGTCGCTAGAATTATTAACCTCCATGAATGCATTTTGGATGTTATCCACTACTTTCTTGAGCCTTATTCTCTCAATTATGTTCTGGCACACGCGTTCGATCTCTAACACATTAATCGGCTTGCTTACGAAGAACTCGACTCCTGCATCATAAGCCTGATTTACTAGAGATTTATCGGATAATTTAGAGATCATGATAAATGCCGCCTCGCGATTGAACTTCTTAACTTCCTTAATAAAGGTGATTCCGTCCATCTCTTTCATCATGAAATCCACCATTATTATCGATGGGCTTTCTTCTTTTATATCCTCAATCGCACACTCAACATCGGTGTTATATCCGATAACTGTACCGATTTTCCTCTCCGTAATTATGTGTTTCAGCGTTTTTACAACCGCTATATCGTCATCTAGGATGTAAAAATCCATCTGGTTTCCTCCTCAAAATTTCCCGGTGGTATCTCGATTACGAATCTAGTACCACCTTCTTTTCGATTCTTAACTTTGATTCTGCCACCGAAGTCATTCTCTACATAGTCTCGTACAAGGGAGAGTCCAAGTCCTCGCTGCACAATTCCTGTGTCCATGTTCATCTTGGTAGAATACCCTGGAAGAAATATTGTTTCGACATCCGCCTCGTCGATTCCAGGGCCATTATCTTCGACTTCAATACGATGACACGGTCCTAGGCTGCTGTGTCTGCACCAGGTAGCCATTACTCTAATCTCTCCATCAGAGCCTTCAAATGCTTCTAGCGCATTAACCGTGAGATTCCTTAGAACCGAAATCGTCTTGTAGCTCTCCTTGACTTTGAAATCTATGCGCTGATCTATCTCAAACTTCACGTTCATATGCTTGGTTAATGCAGTCTTCAAGACATTGCTCTTCATGAACTTCAAGATTTCCGACATCAGAAGATCTGGCTCACCTTGAGAATTTCTATTTAGGTTGTCTAGCGTGTCTAGAATCTCCTGATAGCAGCCTTTGATCTCATGCGTTCCTCTAGCTATTTCGAGGGCTCGCCTTGTGAACTCATCTGGAATCCCTGCCTCTTTCATATCCGTGTGTAGAGCATATGCCTCTTTGAGGACACGCTCTACATCCTCCTTATTGTTGAGGATAAATCTCATCTCATCAGATATGGTTACACTTTGATCCACCATGAATTGAATCTTGCGATTATGCGAACGTTCTGTCTGCACCTTTGTGTAGTATTCCATGCTGATAATTATTGTCAGAGCTATCCCAGTTCTCGCCATCGCTATAATCATAAGTGTATTAAACATATCTGTTGATATGAAATTTCCATTTCTTATCAAAGACAGCACGTACACTTCCGCAGCATTTCCTCCAAAATCCGCTACAAAAATCGAAATACAAAGTACATTAGCGGAACTTTCTTGTCTCTATATGTCATAAGACATACTGTCATTATCAGACCATACGTGATAAAAAAAATGGCATCAGGGAAACAATTTAACGCATTTTCCTTGAAGCTCATATCTGCGCTCATCGACGTAATAAAACGGAACGTCGGAGAAAATACTGCAGAGATGAGAGCTATTTGCATAGCAGAATATTTATCTGAAAAGCAAAAAATGAACAGATTAAGAACGATTACATCTATGGCAAACACGAATCCTGGTGCTACCTTGGGTGCATCTATGTTTATCTGCGCCGCGACTGATATAACAAGCGCAATCGCAAGCACGTTCTTGTGTTTATCTAGATAGTGATTCATTTCAGCTCCTTTGATCTTTGTGTATACAATAACAGTATATTATCTTGACCTGCTACTAGCAATAAAAAAATGCCTCGACCCATTAAGGGCCGAAGCAAATATTTGATCACATTATTAAGAAATTTTTTAAGTCTTTTAATCACCTAAATGAGCCTTTTAGCTCAGTAAATTTCGTAGTATGCTACGCTCTCTTTCTTCTGTAGGAAACAACTCCTGCAAGAGCTGCACCTGCAAGAACGAGAACTAGAGCATATGTAAATGCATTTGAACTGTCGCCAGTCTTAACCACATTTCTGTGCACAGCGCCAACTCTAGCCATTCCTGGTCTTGATGCTGCACCAGCACCTGCTCCAGGTCTTGAGCTTACGTTCGATCCAGCACCTGCTCTTGTTACAGAGAAGCTTGTAGATGCAGTCTCTCCACCTCTGAACTTAGCCTTGATTGAGTGTCTTCCAGTACCAAGGCTTCTGATGTAGCTCTCTCTTAGTGTTAGGACAACGCTTCCAGCCTTTGCTTCGTAGTTTGAAGGATCTACAGTCTGTCCATCAACTTCGATTCCCTGGAATCTGTCAAACACTTTGTCTCCAGCAGCATTCTTGTCTACTTCTGCATTCTCAATCTTGAATCCAAGATCTCCAGCACTCCATACGGCGTCCTTACCAACTGTGAAATTATATCCTGTAGCAACTGGCGCTGGAGTAGCAGTCTTCTCGTAAGTGTATGTAATTGTATTGTAAGGGAATGCCTTTACAAATACAGTTGCACCATTTAGTCTTCCATCCTCCAGTGAATCTGGTGTTGCAAGCATTGCGTCTAGAAGAGCCTTATCTGGATCTGCTTTAACTAGCTTATAGCCGTCGATTTCCTTTGCAGTTAATCCAAGTGCGTATAGCTCATGGATTCCGTATGCCTTTACATGCTTTGGTTCAGCAACCTTATTTCCGTTCTTATCAACGTAATTAACTGTGATGGTTCTCAGCTTAGTGTAGTCATCCATGTTAAATGCAGCATTAGAAGTATCTATTATGCCATCATTTCTTACGATTACAGTTGCCTTGAGGTTCTCGTCAAAGTTCTCCCCATCTGGTGCGAATGTTAGTGTGAATGTATGATCCATACCTAGTGCGCGAGGAACGAGAAGCTCGATGTGCTGTTCGTTCTTTGAAGGTACATTTGGAAGGTACATGTTGCTCCACTGCCATCTGTAAGTTGCTCCGCACTCGTATACTGGCTTAGCTGGCCACTCTGTTCCGTTTTCGTCAACAACCTTGACCTTCATCTTCTTTGCATCAAGATTAGTTCCACGGAGAACAGCATTTATCTTGAGTGATACGTTGTGACTCTTAACATCTACTTCGTAGATTTCTGGAGCAGGGTTTCATCACTTGCTCCGCTGACCATAACTGTAGATAGCGTCTTGTCTGCAGAGTTCTTTCCTGCAGGTAGAACGGAGACTATATCGTATCCCTTTATATATGTCGAATAAATCTGTCTGCCATATATTACAGGGATGATTCTGTATGACTCAGTCCTATCTGTTGCATTTGCTGGTAAATCAGCAGTTACAACTGCCTCAGTGTTGCTCTTCACATTAACAGTGAGGTTGTATGGTGTAACGTCGCTCAGCGTAACATCATTCTTAGCGACATTTACATTGAACTCAGGAAGTCCTGCAACGTTGTTCTTTAGATTGTGACCCTTAATAGTCGCTACGAGATGTCCTCCGTTCGAATCGAATGTAATCTTATTAAATTCCATCGAATCAACGTGTGCTCCATCTGTAATATAACGGAAGTGCTCTCCTGTACCATCCATCTTGTATTTTAGGTATGCACCCTTATCATTCTTAAGAGCACCTGCCTTGACCATTAGATAAGAAGGTACCTTCTTGTCCTTATCAGCAAGCTGAATAGTTAGAACATTTCCCTCTAATGTTACTGTGTCGTTATCGGTGAGATCAACCTTCTTGCTTCCTCTATCGGAAAAGTAGATGAATTTCTTGATATCAATCTGGCTGTTTAGAGAAACTGGTTTCTTAAATATAACGTTAAACTGACCATCTCCCATGTTATAAGCCGACCAATCATCGATATCCAGTGCAAATGTCTTTGCTCCTGCTGGAATAGCAGAGGTATCACCTGTCTGCTCCTGCGCCTTCGCCGCAACAGTTAATAGCTGTTCCTGATTGGACAGATCTTTAATTGCAGAATAATTTACATTTCCTTTAGTTGCTACTCTTAGAGCGTAAGAAAAAGTTGATGTGCTGCTATTTGGAGGAAGCGTAAACTTTACCTTAGCGTGTGTGTCATCAACTACTTCAACCTGTGTAGGAAGTAGTGCATCATCCACAGTACCCTCTGGATTAACTTTATAAACCTTTGCCTTAAGAGCATCTACCTGAGTAAATCCAACACCGCTTAGCTCTGCAACTACTGCTCCGCCGTTTGAGTCTAGTGATGTCTTGTCATAGCTTACAGAGTTAACCTTTACCTCAGTTGGAGCAACTGGTGTCACGCCTGTTCCAGGTGTAGAAGATCCTGACTTTCCTGCCTGTACAAGCGAGAATGATGCGTCAACATCCTCATAGCTGAAAGTATAGCCCTTCTGCTTCTTAATCTTATATGTTATCGAGTCTGTACTTGTATTTTCAGGAATCACAAGCTTGATAGTTCCTGTTGTATTGCTTGTCGCAACTAGCTTTGCCTCGATATTTGTCTTTGTTGAACCAGCATATACCTTTAGGTTGATAGGCTCCCCAAAGTCAAGGTTCTTACCAGTAACCTGAACGTTCACGGTCTTTCCTGCTGCCGGAACATTCTTATCAGCAACACTTAGTGATGTTATTCCCTTATCTAAAGAAATAGAATAACCAACTACATCACTAGTTGTAGGAGTTCCATCTGCTGACTTCAAAGCTCCTGCCTTGAATTTTAGACCGCTATAGTACTTATAGCCCCCTGCTAGTTTAATCTTGACATTCTTTCCACTAGCGGTTACCTCATCTGAAGCGTTCAATGGGGTTTCCTGTCCGTAGTTTGTCAAAACCACCTTTTCTTTTGCATCGTCAGCTAATGTAACATTGTCACTAAATGTAACAGTTACAGTGTCCGATGATGTCCACTTTGATCCTTCAATTATCGGTTTGAAATTAGCAGCTGAAACGCTCGGTAAAACAACTCCGCTCGTCATCAGCATTGCAACCGAAAGGACCATAGTTGAAAACTTTTTAATAAAGTTTTTCATGCTTTCTTTCCTTTCTTTTTCTTAATATGTGACTAATAACATAGACATAGTTATTCTAATACATTCACACAACTATCACTGTTTGATTTATCTATAACAAAAGTCCCAAGTATAGATATAATCTATACTTGGGACTGCCTTTCTTAAACTCGTTAATATTTCAACGCTTTAAAAAAATTTAAAAAAATTTTTAGTTATTTTTTTATCAGATTGTATTTATTTACATAATTTCTGAACTATCGAGCACTATCGTGAACGGTCCGTCATTTAAAAGACTAACCTTCATGTCGGCACCGAACTCACCACGCTCAACTACATTTACACGTTCCTTGCATCTCTCGATTATATATTCATATAAAGCGTTTGCCTCATCAGGTGCACCCGCATCGATGAACGATGGTCTGTTACCCTTCTTGCAGTTTGCATAGAGCGTAAACTGGGAGATGAGGAGAAGTTCGCCACCTACGTCATCTAGGGATAGATTGGTCTTTCCATTCTCGTCTTCAAATATCCTGAGCTTAATCATCTTATCTACCATATTGTCGGCAATTGTCTCATTATCATCCTTGGACACACCGATGAGAACCATGAAGCCCTTGCCTATCCTACCCAGCTCATTTCCATCAACTACCACATCTGCATGTGTCACTCTTTGTATTACAAATTTCATATGTCTTAAAGCTCCTTAAATTCTTGATTTTTCGTGCATATTTTCATAAAATTATAGCATTATATAGATATAATTACACGATTAATAACATTCAATTGGAGGATATTATGAACCCATTTAAAAATACAATAGCACTCAACAAGATCAGAGCTGGCTTTCGTAAATACATGAAGCACATGCCGGCAATCAGAGCTGCTCAGGCTCAAGATGACCATGCAAAGGCACAGAGACTGATTAGGAAGGCAGAGGATGAATTTTGTGATTATACAGGAAAAGTACTTGGCATCAAGGTTGAAGTAATAAATCCCGAGAACATTCCTGCCAAGAGTCCGTTCCTTGTCGTTGCTAATCACCAGGGATATGCAGATATCTACGCGATGATTGAAGCTTTTCGCTCGACACAGATTGGTTTCATTTCAAAATCTGAGACTAAGAAACTCAAGCCACTTGCAGATGTTATACGTGGCACCCAGTCGGTATTTATCGACCGTGGCAATCCTCGTTCCGCTGTAAAGACTCTCGCTGAGGTTACAGACTTATTCAAGAAAGGCTATTCTTTCGTAATCTTCCCAGAGGGTACGAGGAGTCACAGTAACGACATGGGACATTTTAAAGAAGGCAGCTTCAAATTCGCCCAGAAGGCCGGCGTGCCAATCGTGCCGGTTTCGATTATCGATTCATATAAGATATTTGAGGAGCACAATACATTCACTGGTGGAACCATTAAGGTTGTAATTCACCCGACTGTAGACCTCTCAGGCATGCCTAGACAGGAGCAGCTTGGTGCGCAGCACGAAGTTGAAGATACTATAAGGGCTGGAATCGAGAAGTATCGCTAGATATTAACTGCGCTCTCTGAATATGAACTAAGCTACTAAGTTTTAAATATTGGAATCACGATAAAACCACTGCAGCCGCACTTGCGACCACAGTGGTTTTGATTTAATTAGAACCTTTTACTTATATGTCTAATTCTATTATTATTTATGCTCTCTTCCTTCTGTAAGTAGCAACCCCTGCGAGAGCTGCACCTGCGAGAACGAACATGATTGCAAAAGTGAAAGTGCTTGCGCTGTCTCCAGTCTTTACTACCTTCGCACGCACTGGAGTCTTCTTAACTACTCCTGGTGTTCCAGGCTTTGGAGTCTTTTTAGATCCAGTTACTGTGAAGTATGTAGTTGCAGCATTTGCACACTTGAACTTAGCCTTAATAGTGTGCTTTCCTGTTCCTAGACTTCTGATATAGCTCTCCTTAAGTGTAAGTACGACACTTCCTGGCTGTGCAGTGTAATTCTCTTTATCTACGGCTTTGCCATCTATTTCGATTCCCTGGAATCTGTCGAATACTCTTTCGCCTGGCTGATTCATATCTACTAGAGGATTCTCGATTTAAATAGCAGATCTCCACCATTCCATACTGCATCGTTACCAACTGTAAATCTGTAGCCATCTTCAGCATTGACAGGGTCTGGCTGAGGTGTTGGCTGTGGTGTTGGTGTTGGCACAACTGGCTGAGGCGTTGGCTGTGGTGTTGGGGTAGGAACTACAGGCTGTGGCTGTGGTGAAGGCTGTGGCCTTACCGCATCATTCTCATCTGCTTCCTGAATAAGTATAAATGACATAGTAGGTGCATCCTTAAAGAAATCATCATATGTCTTACCACCGTCAACTGAGTACTTAAATATGTAACCGAGTCTCTTTCCTGTCCTGTTCTCAGGAATTGTTACATAGCAGTTACCAGCAGTGTTGTCCTTTACATTAAGAGTTGCCTCTATATTTGTAGGCTTAAAGTTTGCTGTATTGCCTCCGGATTCACCTGAATATAGCTTAAGCTTAATATCATGTCCATTATCAAGCTTTAAATTATATCCACTTGCACTTATTTTTAAGGTTTTTCCCTCTTTAGGAACCAAGTTAGTAGTTGGTACTCCTTCGTATTCAATGCCAACGCGGCTAAGAGTCTTTTCAACCTTGACATTTGATACTCTGATATCTTCAGTGTTCTTTATATTTTCATCGTTTGCGTCTACTAAAGAACCCTTCTTGAATACCACACCTGTATACTCTTTCTTCTGTCCGGCTAGAAAACGTATAAAGATAGTGTCGCCATGAAATGCAAAGTAATCATTAGGTCCTAAAGCAACTTCCCTACCATCAGAAGTGAGCAACTTTACATCGGCGTTGCGGTTCTGTGGAAATGGATTAACTTTGATATTGCGATCGAACTTTACTCTAATCTCCTGTGGTGCAGCCCACCTTGCATCAACTGGCTTAGCATTAAACTCAGCTGCTGAAACGTTAGGCAGGAAAACGCCACTTGTAAGGAGCATCGTAGCCGATAAAATTAATGCTGAAAACTTCTTGAAAAAGTTTCTCATATTACGGTTCCTTTCGTCTTTCTTAATCATTTTGCTAATAACGTACTTGTATATTTTACTATAAATAAATATACATTACCATAAATATGACTAAAATAGTCTTGATTAATCGTATTAATTCTATTAAAGTGCTATAATTTTAGGTCTTTCATTTTAAAATAATATTAGAAAAGCACCGCATCCATTGAGTATGCAGTGCTTTGCGATTATATTATTCTTAAAAAAATCCATCTTTTTTTATTTTTATCTATTAAACCCTTTTTTTCTTCTGTAATAGCAGATGCCTGCAAGAGCTACGATTGCCATAATTAATGTAGCTTCATATGCAATTGCCATATTACTGTCACCTGTCTTTACGATACTTCTATGAACTCGTGCTTTCTTAGCAATCACTAGGTTTAGCTTTGCTCGAAGCACTTACGATTGACCCAGAGTTTCTCTGTGAATTATTACCAGCAACTGTAAATCTAGCTTCAACAGCCCCATTCTGGAAGTAGATCTTTGCAGTATGACTTCCGTTGCTAAGAGTCATGAGGTAACTGGACTTAAATTTGAGTCTCAGGCTTCCCTTGGTCTTCGTGTAATTGTCAGCAGATATTAGAACTCCATCCACAGTAACGTGCGAGAAATTATCGTATGTATCTTCGTCGCTACTCTTTGCCTTTACTACTATTTCGAGAGCTTCATCACCGCTATTCCACTTTAGCGAATCCTTGTTTACAACGTAGTATTCCGCCTGCTCATTGCTGCCGTACTCGATTACGTTGTTGTACATAGACATGGTATTCATCAGGAATTTAACCTTGCCTCCGTCCTGGCTGAACTTAACCTTAACCGGCTTACCATCCTTATCGATGTAATATACCTGCTTTACATTCTTTCCAGCGGGTACTTTGCGAGTTACTTCAAATGAACCATGTGCTAGCTTCGAGATTTCCACGCGCGCCATGTTAACAGTGTCGATATCGACAACGTCGTAATCTTTTCCTTCAAATCCTTTTACGGCGTTATTTGGAATAACTCTCTCATTAAGAGCGTACTTACCCTCTGTTCCGAAGTTGAGCCCTGTCAATTCCACGTTATCATCGTAAGTGGATATCACAGTGTCATGCTTGTGGTCATCTGCCTTGTCAAACACGATAAGAGATAGCACATTTCTACAGCTGAGGTGGTCATAAGGATGCTTTCCAGAGTTCCATTCCGACTTATCCTTTACAGTAAGAGGGAATGAATCCATCGCATACTTACTTCCCGAAACCTCAATCATGTAATTATTATCTTCAATCAAGTCGCACTCAATAAATCCATCCTCATCTGATGTCACCGTTACAGTATCAATTGGACTGGTGAGTTTAAACTTTACGTTCGGTGCCGGCACCTCACTACCTTGCTTATCCTTATAAATACAGGTAACTGAACCCTTACTCTTTTATGATTATCCGTACCATCTGCAGGCTTAGTGCGCTTTATTAGCACTAGCTTATCGACGGTCTTGCCATCTATCTTGTAATTCTTTGGCAGAGCTCCATCCTTATTTGAAGTGATATAGGCATTATCCATATCATATACTTTATCGTCGATAGAAATTATGTAGTTGTTGTCTTTTACTAAAGTCAATTCCTTTAGCTTCGAATCTGCAGAAACGGTATTAGTCTCATGCTGCTGCGTTGTGCTGTTATATACGGAGAACTTAATCGCCTTATTAACAGGAACCTCTTTGCCGTTAACCTTTTCATATATAGGAAGATCCGCAAGCTTAACCTTTTCCGTCTCATACACCTTCGCATAATCAGACGGTTTGTATTTACCCTGTTCATCAGGCTTTGCAGTTGGTTCGTCTTCCTTAGGACCAGATTTATTAAGCTTCTTCCATAGGTCTGGATAGATGTAAATATCCATCACCGTCGCCTTGGTGAGGTTCGGTTCAAAGTCTGTCTCAGGATATGAGATATATACGTCATCTTCCGAGTACTTGCTTATATCGATGCCGTTGATGATAATCGGATTCTTCGCGTTAATGTCAAATACATTTCCTTTTTTTAACGAAATGTATACGTGCACATTCTTCTTCTGGAATTTAACGTCCACCTTGTCAGCATAGTCTGGTTTAGACGAAGTTAGCTTTCCATCTGCCTCAGTTATATCAAGGTTCAGAGACACATTATTCTCTTTAGGCTTGGTGTTCTCTCCGCTCTGACCACCCTTCTTGATGAGCTCCCATGCCTCTGGATAGATATAGAGGTCGAGCATTGCAGTCTTCTTGATCGAAGGATCAAAGTCAGACTCTGGATACGAGAAGTAAACAAGCGAGTCCTTATACTTATTGAGGTCAACCCCGTTGATAGAGATCGGCGCATCTCCATCCACCTCAACCTCAGATCCTGGCTTAAAGATGATATTAACTTTTACAAATTTCTTCTCATGCTTAGCCTTGATGCTTTCGACACTGCCCGGCGCAGTGCAAGTGATTGTTCCATCCTTATCTGTGGCTTTGATTTCAACCTTTGAACCATTCGCATTTGTCCCTGCCAAGGTACTCATAGGCATGAGTCCAGCGATGAGAAACAGCCATCATAATGACAAGGGTTTTAATTAGATAATTTCTTGAAGTAGTCATTTAAAATACTTGTTCCCCCGAATATCGATATAGTGATAACTTAAAAGCTCTTAATCATAACTAATTGACTAGTCATGGTTAAGAGCTTCGGAATTTTAGTTTACCATCTTACTATTTATTTATTAAATAGATAATTTCAATGCGGAACTAGTATAAATATAAATTTTCTTATCTCCCACTATGATCGAACCCCTTAGATACATAGTTGTTATCACCGTTTTCGTTATTTGGCACGATTACACGGGAATTATTCAAGATTTCGATCTGCTTCTTCATGTCCTTAATGCAGAGCATCGCTAGATTCATTCCGAAATCCTGTCTAAGCACTAGCCTCTGCACATCGATATCCTTGATATTCTCTGGCATTGGATATGCAGGCACCATCCAGCCCTGCATACGGAGACGATCTGCCAGATCATAAAGTGTCCATTCCACATCGACATCGTCCTTAAGCTTCCAGCAGATGATTGGAATCTGTTCTGCGCCCTCAAGCACTTCAAAGATTCCCATCTTCTCAATCTCGGAAGCCATGTATCTAGCAACCTCTAGGGTCCGCCCATGGATTTCCTTGTATCCCTTAAATCCATTTCTAAGCAGCATATAATACTGTCCGACAATTTGCGAAGCACTGTGAGAGAAGTTAATCGCCATGGTTGCTTCTTTACCGCCGAGATAGCTTACCCAGAATATTAATTCCTCAGGGAGAGCTTCCTTACTGCGCCAGATTACCCAGCCAACTCCTGGATATACAAGCCCGTACTTATGTCCAGAAGTACTTATCGACCACACGTTCTTAAGTCGGAAATCCCACTCTAGTTCTGGATCGATAAATGGAGCGACCATACCACCGGAAGCAGCGTCTACGTGAATCCGAATTGGCATATCAGCATGCTCTTTATTGTATTTCTCAACAAGGTTATCGAGTGCCTTAACATCATCGTACTTTCCAGTATAGGTTATGCCAAGTATAGCTACTATTCCGATAGTGTATTCATCAACATAATCCATAACTGTATTCATATTAAGAGATAGATGATCAAGGTCGATTGGCACAGTTCTCATCTCGATATCCCAGTAGCGGCAGAACTTCTCCCAGCACACCTGATAAGCCGACGAGATTACGAGATTAGGTCTTCTCTTGGTAAATCTATCTACACCAGCTGCATCTGCCAGCTTTTTCCATCTAAATAGCATTGCTAGTCCGCCAAGCATGCACGCTTCAGATGAGCCAACCGTGGAAGTTCCGAGTGGCTCTTCCTTTTTATCCACATTCCATAGCTTTCCAATAATATCTACGCAGCGATTTTCAAGGTCTGCGGTCATAGGATATTCATCCTTATCAATCGCATTTTTCTCGAAATTCTCCGCCATAAGCTTTTTTACCTCTGGTTCCATATATGTCTGGCAGAATGTCGCAAGATTCTGAGTTGCATTACCCTCAATACTCAGATACTGTCTGATCATCTCTGCAGCCACTCCTGGAGCAACTGGCTCATCATTTATCTTATCCTTTGGCATTGCAGCACCGCTAGTCTCTGTACCGAAAATAGGTGTGCGGTAACCCGTATCATCATTCAAAGAAGATAGACTATCATTCAGTTTTACTTCGTTATTTTCCGAATTTCTCATTTCCGTACCTCTTTTCATCATTAATTGACAATGGTTTAAAACATTTTACTATCTTTTGTTTGAATACACCATATCTACTGATAAATGGTTACTTTTCATCACCTGTAGCTTTTCCGTTCGACAACCATCTATGCCTATTTGCATAGATAACCAATGGTGCAGCCATCGAAACGATAAAGCATACTATCAACACTATATGATATTTACATCTCCAGCTTGTGTGTGGTAGAGCATTTTTGTCATCCATGATGGCAACCTCCTTTGTTATATGATGCGGTTGGCGAACCAACATTGTGATAACATTGGAGGTTTCTTCTTAAAGTTAAATATACTCTAATAAAACCGACATAGCCGGCGGATTATTGATTTACCTCTCTATCGCTCTGCGAATCCTCTATGAAATCAATACCATATTAAAATAGAAAGCTCGAATACGAGCTTTCTGAAAAACTATCACAACATCATAACAAATATGCTATCTATTCTGCTCCGCTAAGCGCTCCCGTTCCGCTTTCTTATCCATCTTGAACTGTTTGCGGAATTCTTCCGGGTTACTTGGTAGTTTCTTTATGTCGGATTTGTTATAAAGGAGATAATAATATATATCTTTTCTATATGATTTCTTGTCCTCTGTTGGAGCTCCTAGCATATATTGTCCATTTTTGAGCTTACATACTATATTACCCACTGCACGAAAATCCTTCTCATAGTTTTTTTCTTTATAAAAATTTATTAAGTTTTTATCTACAGATGCAGCATCCTTAAATTCAGCTATACATCCTCTTGTTGGGTTTATAAGATAATTGCCGTTCTTACGCTTATATTTGCCAAAGTAGCATTCTATAACTGGAACACCTAAACTCCCATCTTCCCAGTAACTATCCTGACTACGCCTGCTATCGTCATACATCAAAATATATGTTCCATCATCTTTAAATTCAACATAATACCTTGATTGATCAGACTCTGGATACTCAAATCCTGAACCTCCTATGTATACCTCGTTTTTTTTAATCTCTGTAATTGGTTTAGGTTTAAAAAATGTTAGTTTTAGAACTACTGAAACTATAATCACAAAAACTATTAGACAAATTGCAATAACAACTATCTTTTTTTACATTAATTGCTTTTTTCATGACTTGTCTTCTTTCTAAAATTCTCTCAGCGATTTTTTATATCTTCGTTATACTTATACATATCCCTTTTCTCTGGTGCAACATATCTTTTATTTTCATCTAATACACCATTCTTATTTTTTACATACAGTTCACTTTCTCTAAATTTGGGTTCATATTTAGGATGTGCTGGTTTTACATCAAACATCTGATGATAATCATCATTTGCAGTTGCATAATTAAAGCTGGAGCAGTTAACAACGGCATCTTGTGTAGCATCTTTGTCTAATAAGGTTAGAAACTTACCGTTGCCATTAATTATAAACTCCGACCGAAACTTTCCATTCGTAACAACTTTAAGATTAACTCCACCATTAGCATTACTGTGTCCTTCAGGAAATAACTAGTTTTTGTGCCTTATCATAATAAACTTTTTGATGCAGTCTAGCTGACTCTTCTACTGACCAATCAACATTGTGTTCCCTGATATATCTTGCCAGCTTTTCTTCATCAGTACCTTCTGCATACAGGTTCGAAATATATTCAGCCTGCTGATAAGAAATTACGTATCTGAATAGGTGTACTTGTTTTCCTAATTTCCCTTTTAGTGCATTTTCGATATGTATTCTCTTTTCTATATTTGCCAGTGCTATAGGATTCCCTTCAGGAGTAGGCAGGAACGCTGTTCTTACTGTGCTCGAAAGACTGCCCCAGAACTTGTCATCGGGCTTCATCTTTTTGTTTATCTTATCTGCTACTGCTCTTAGTTGGTCAGCTGATGATTTTTCGTCCAGTTTGTCCATCCCTGTAACTTTCATCAGTACAGACAGTTTCTTCTTGCTTTCGGAAGCGGATATGTTCTCTGCCTTCCATGCATACCACATGTTATCAAATGCTTTAGTTCCGACTATTTGTGTATCTCTATAGCATGATGCTACGATTTCAGACATATTGGAAGATTGAACTTTTCTTCCAAGCATCTCTTTGAAGTACTTGCCAAATTCTTTAATGCTTTCTATAGGCCAACCCTGTTTTTCTAGCAGAAGCACCTTAGCCGTAACATCCTCTTGGTACTTCTCCCAAGTTTTGTCATCTATTGACTTAGGTCTTTTGATGCCGAACATGTTAATAACATCCAGTTCCTTTACCTCTTCGTTTAGCTTTGCTCTCCATGAAGCTGCAAGGTTTGGATGAAATGCGCCCGCACTAAATGACTTACCGAGATCCGACAGGGCTGCATTTATCTGTTCTGCTGTGCTGTCTCCAGTGCTAAATAGGTTCTTTGTGGCATTTTCTATATCGTAATACCTTAATTTGAAAACAGAAAGCTCAGATACGAGCTTTCTAAAAATTGTCTACTGACTTTGCTTTGCTAAACGTTCCTGTTCCGCTAGGCGCTCCTGCTCTGCCTTTTTGTCCATCTTATACTGCTTGCGGAATTCCTCTACTGAGTTAGGCAGTTTTTTTATGTCGGATTTGTTATATAGTAAATAGTAGTTTCTATTTTTATCATAAGATACATCTTCATTATTTGAATATCCAAGCACATATTGTCCTTTTCTTGTTCGGAAAATATTTATTTCAGCACTTCGCCCATGGTCTTCTAAAATGTATTTTTCCACTTCAAATACTTCTTTACTATAGTGATTAATTTTTTTCTTTGCAACGGCCATTGTGTTTTCAAACCACACCCCTGCGCTATCAGTTGTTTTTAACATATAGTTGCCATTACTTATTTCATATTTCCCAAAATATATTTTTATTCCCGGTTTGCTTCCATCACCATCTTCACCATAATTTTCTTGATGCCTCCTGCTGTCATCATGCATCAATATGTATGTTTTATCATCTTTAAACTCAATATAGTACCTTGACTGTGTTCGTACAGGATATCTATTCCAAAATCCACATATATACACCGTATTCATCTTAATATCTCTAACTGGCTGTGGATCCACAACCAGTTTCTTTATCGCAATAAGTGATACAACAATTATGATTACTGCTATAAACAACTTAATCTTTGATCTTACTGTTTTATACATGCGAATACCTCATTTCTAAACTTTGCCTGCCTTGTTTTTACTTCTTTAGCATGTTTTCGCATTTCTTCAAATTCTGGAGCCTTATATATTGCATCATGACCTCCATCATCTTTTACCCGATTCCCATTCTTATCAAGAACATTTTTAGCTTCCTCTCTAAACTGAGGTTCATACTTGCATCTTGGGTCAGCAGGATTCACATCCAGGACTTGATGTATATAATCATTTCGCCTTGCATAATTAAAGCTAGAACAGTTTACTTTGGCATCTTGTGTAGCGTCTTTATCTAAAAGAGTGAGGAATTTGCCATCGCCATTGATTATAAACTCTGAGTGGAATTTACCATTAGTAACGACTTTGATATTCACTCCTCCATTTGCATAGCTATGTCCATCTGGGAATATCTCTCCATTGTTATATGACTTAAGATGAAGTCTTGCAGATTCATCTGCCGTCCAATCATCATGTCCTTTTTCTTTCAGATACCTTATTAGTTTCTCCTCATCTGTCCCAGCAGTATATTTATTTCTTATGTATTCAGCCTGTTGATAGGATATTACATATCTGAATAGATGCACCCGTTTCCCAAGCGTTCCTGTCATCTCATTTTGTGAATATATGCCTTTAGCAGCCTTATCAACTTCAAATGCAACTCCATAAATTTGTTTTAGGTGGTGAGTAATATGCTGTTTCTACGGTACCTGCTAGGCTTCCCCAGAATTTATCGTCGGGCTCAAGATTAGGATTAATTTTGTTTGCAATACGCCTTAATTCTTCTGCTGATGAATTCTCATCAATACCGTCCATGCCGGTAACTTTCATCAGCATATTTAATTTCTTCTTGCTTTCTGATGCAGATAATCCTTCCGTTTTCCATGCGTACCACATTTTTTTAAAGACTTCACTACCAACTAGTTGAGTTTGTTTATTGCACCTATCTATCTCTACAAGCACATTACCAGATGGAATCTTTCCTGCTATATTCTTATTAATATATTTGACGTAAGCCTTTATTCCATCTATTGCCCATCCTTGTTTCTCTAGCAGAAGTACATTTGTCGTTACCTCACCCTGGTATTTTTCCCATGTTTCATCATCTATGGATATAGGTCTCTTTATACCGTAAAACATTATAACATCCAGCTCCTTTACCTCTTCGTTTAGCTTTGTTCGCCATGAAGCTGCAAGGTTTGGATGAAATGCACCCGCTCTAAATGATTTACCGAGATCTGACAGGGCTGCGTTTATCTGTTCTGCTGTGCTATCTCCGGTGCTGAATAGGTTCTTTGTAGCATTTTCTATATCGTAGTATGCCTGCTCTTTTTCTTCCCAGTATTTGAGCATCATGCGATGATTATTTGCAAGATGATCATAATGCCCTGCAATTTGATTCTGACTTTCTGCAAATGGGGTAATTACAGCACACGTAACCGCATTTTCTCTGCAGCGTTTTGCCCTATCCTCATATGCTTTTATACTATTTCTTGCATACTCTTGTCCTTTTAGGATTTTATCACCATCCAGGACTTTATCACCGACACTGCTCATGAGGGTTTTATATTCGCCTATATTGTATTTAATTAGCGACCTAACACTTTGTAGCACTGTCTTGTAGTCTGCAATCTGCTGCTTTAGGGCATCGAAGGCTTTGCTCTCAAGCTCATTACTATTTATAAATTCATCTAGTTTATGCTCTACATTTATGGTCTTTGATGATACCTTGTGCAGGTTATCTATGGCCTCTCTACACTGAGCTTTGATTTCTGCTGGGTCTAAGTAAAAACTTGCACTCACACTATTACTTCCTTTCACATATTATTTATTTTTTTATTATCTTCTTTTTCAGTATCTGCATGATTTATTATTATTTTTATAATTTTATCATACTTTTTATCTTTTTCTACTAAAAAATAGCAGCCGCAACGCAGCTGCTATTTCCAATATTTTAATTAAATTTAAACCAAATTTTCAAAGTGTTTTAATCAGTTCATAATTCAGCTACTAAACCAGCGTCATCTGCTCGCTATCAGCCTTTTCCTTCTTGGTCATAGGCTTAGAAGCATCATCCTCATCGAGGACCTTTGCAAATGATACGATTTCGTCACCAGACTCAACCTTCATGATCTTAACACCCTGGGTTGTTCTACCTGACTTCGATATCTCGTTAGCTCTTATTCTGATAATTACACCGTTCGAGTTGATCAGCATAATCTCATCATCCTTGCTTACAAGCGTTGCACCAACTAGCTCTCCAGTCTTCGAGAACTTAGTCTTATCGTAAGTCGAAACTCCCTTTCCACCTCTGGTCTGAAGTCTATACTCATCGAGGCTAGTTCTCTTACCAAAGCCCTTCTTAGTCATTACAAGCAGTTCACGCTCACCAGTGCTATCGAGCTCCATAGATACGACTTCATCGTCCTTATCTAAGGTGATAGCTCTTACACCGCCAGCACTTCTTCCCATGCTTCTAACATCATCCTCGTGGAATGTTATTGACTTACCTTTCTTGGTCACAACATATACACTCTCTTCACCGCTCGACTGACTTACAGAGATGAGCTTATCATCATCCTTAAGCGTTATAGCGATGAGTCCGGTCTTACGGTTAGTATCGAACTGAGACATTGGAGTCTTCTTTATAGTTCCATTTCTAGTAACCATGATTAAATAATTGTCGTCTGCAAATTCCTTAACTGGTATAACCGCAGTTACTCGCTCGCCCTGATCGAGGTTCAGGAAGTTAATAACCGGAGTGCCCTTCGCAGTCCTCGATGCTTCAGGAATCTCGTAAGCCTTGATTTTATAAACCTTACCTAGATCTGTAAAGAACATCAGATAGTCGTGAGTCGACGTGATTATGAGATCCTTTACAAAGTCAGAGTCTCTAGTTGTGAGACCTACTATTCCCTTTCCACGCGGCGCTGTGCCTTGTAAGTATTCTCAGGAACTCTCTTGATATATCCGAGATGTGTAAGCGTAACTGCAACATCCTCTTCATCTATCAAGTATTCTTCATCTATCCCACCATCATCAGCAACGATTTTGGTTCTTCTGCCATCACCGTACTTCTGCTTGATTTCGGTAAGCTCATCCTTGATAACACCCATCAGTTTGTGCTCGTCAGCGAGGATTGATTTATAGTAAGCGATCTTCTGCATGAGTTCGTTATGCTCGTTCTCAATCTTCTCACGTTCCAGACCCTGCAGTCTAGCTAGTCTCATGTCTAAGATTGCCTGAGACTGAATCTCACTGAGACCGAATCTAACCATCAGCTTTTCCTTAGCATCATTGTAGCTAGAACGGATTACCTTGATTACTTCGTCTATATTATCTAGCGCAATCAGAAGACCTTCTAAGATATGTGCTCTTGCCTCAGCTTTTGCGAGGTCGAACTTTGTCCTTCTTGTGATTACAATCTTCTGGTGCTTTAAATACTCATCGATAATCTCGCACAATCTGAGAATCTTAGGTTCACCGTTAACTAGAGCTAGCATAATCATGCTATAAGTGCTCTGAAGCTGAGTGTGCTTATATAGTCTGTTGAGAATCACATTAGGATTAGTATCCTTCTTGAGTTCGATTACGATTCTCATTCCCTCTCTGTTAGATTCATCTCTAATAGCGGAAATTCCATCGATTTTCTTATTTCTAACGAGGTCAGCCATAGATTCGATGAGTCTCGCCTTGTTAACCTGGAAAGGAATCTCAGTGATTACGATTCTCATCCTACCGCGAGCAGTTTCCTCAATCTCGCTCTTAGATCTTACTGTAATCTTACCTGTTCCAGTCTCATAAGCTTCTCTAGCCGCATCCCTTCCGAGAATGCTTGCACCCGTTGGAAAATCTGGTGCCTTTATAATCTTGATGAGCTCATCATTACTACAATTCTCATCATCGATTCTCTTAATACAAGCATCGATTGTGTCGCTTAGGTTATGAGGAGGAATTGAGGTCGCCATACCTACGGCGATACCGTTCGATCCATTTATGAGCAGATTAGGCACTCTCGAAGGTAGAACCACCGGCTCCTTCTCCTCACCGTCGAAGTTGTCTGTAAAATCAACAGTGTCTTTCTCTATGTCGCGAACCATCTGCAGCGAAAACGGTGACATTCTAGCCTCCGTATAACGCATAGCAGCTGCTCCATCTCCGTCAACAGAACCGAAGTTACCGTGTCCGTCTACTAGCGGATATCTCGTCGAGAAATCCTGTGCCATCTTAACCATGGCATCGTAAATTGAGATGTCACCGTGAGGGTGATATTTACCCATTACTTCTCCGACAATACGCGCCGATTTCTTGTGTGGCTTATCCGGAGTAATACCTAGGATGCTCATTCCATATAGAATTCTTCTGTGTACTGGCTTGAGTCCGTCACGAACATCTGGGAGTGCACGTCCGACAATAACGCTCATCGCGTAGTCGATATAAGAATTCTTCATCTCATCATATATTTCATGAGTGATGATTTTGCTATCTTCTAAAAGCGTAGTCATTATATCTCCTTAATGTCCATTAAATATCTAGTGTTGCGTATCTTGCATTGTCTTCAATGAACTTCTTTCTTGGCGGAACCTTATCTCCCATCAATGTCGTGAAGATTTCATCCGCTGCTGTCGCATCCTCAATCTTAATCTGCACAAGAGTTCTGTGGTTATAATCCATAGTAGTCTCCCATAGCTGATTGAAGTCCATCTCTCCTAGACCTTTGTATCGCTGTATTTCAATCTTAGCATTCTTGTTTAGCTTTTAACTCAGCGAGTAATTTATCCTGTTCAGCATCTGAATAAGTGTAGTGAATTTCTTTTCCCTGCTTAACTCTAAATAGAGGTGGCTGAGCTGCGTACACATATCCGCCTTCGATAAGAGGTGTCATGAATCTGTAGAAGAATGTGAGAAGCAGCGTTCTGATATGAGCACCATCGACATCGGCATCAGTCATGATGATAATCTTATGATATCTAAGCTTAGTGATATCAAAGTTGCTTCCTACTCCGCATCCAAACGCAGTTATCATGTTCTTGATCTCATCTGAATTAAGAATCTTATCTTCTCTTGCCTTCTCAACGTTGAGAATCTTACCTCTTAGCGGAAGTACAGCCTGACGATTACGATCTCTTCCGGACTTAGCGCTACCGCCGGCAGAATCTCCCTCTACTAGGAAAATCTCTGAAAGTGCTGGGTCCTTCTCCGAACAGTCAGCTAGCTTGCCAGGTAGAGAAGTTGTCTCGAGTACCGAAGTCTTACGAGTAATCTCTCTAGCCTTTCTAGCTGCCTCTCTCGCACGAGCAGCCTTGAGGCACTTATCTACGATTAGCTTTGCTTCCTTTGGATTCTCATCAAGGAAGAAAGACAGATTCTCGTTCATGTTGCTCTCAACGAATCCCCTAACCTCGCTATTCCTAGCTTAGCCTTAGTCTGTCCTTCAAACTGAGGATTTGTCAGTTTAACACTTACGATTGCTGTCAGACCTTCTCTAACATCCTCACCCTGAAGTGATTCATCATTATCCTTGAGAAGTTTAGTTCTTCTAGCATAATCGTTAATAGTTCTAGTAAGAGCCGCCCTTAAACCAACTAAATGAAAACCACCTTCTACGGTATTTATATTATTTGCATAAGAAAGTGTCAGCTCGCTATACCTATCGGTATACTGCATAGCAACCTCTACTTCGTATCCTTCTTTTTCATATTCGAAGTAGAAAATCTTATTGTTTATTACTCCCTTATTTTTATTGAGGTACTGAACAAATTCAATAATTCCACCTTCGTAGTGGAAGCTCTCTTTTTTCTTTTTGCCCTCTCTCTTATCCTCGATGGAAATTCTTAGTCCCTTATTAAGAAAAGCCATCTCACGCATACGTCTCTGAAGTGTATCGTAATCAAAGACAGTTTCATCAAATATTTCTGCATCTGGCCAGAAAGTTGTTTTGGATCCTGTTTCCTTTGAAGTTCCAATAATCTCTAGCTCAGTAACTGTCTTTCCTCTCTTATACTCCTGCTTATAGAGATTACCGTTTCGCTTAACCTCTACAATCATATGAGTAGAAAGTGCATTAACTACAGATGCACCTACTCCGTGAAGACCTCCAGAAACCTTATATCCGCCATCTCCGAATTTACCACCTGCGTGTAGCTGAGTATGAATAACTTCAACTGCAGGAATTCCAAGCTTAGGGTGAATATCTACTGGCATTCCTCGTCCATCATCGGTAACGGTTATAGAGTTGTCTTCATTTATCGTAACAGTGATGTGCTTACAATACCCAGCTAGTGCTTCATCGACAGAGTTGTCAACAATCTCATATACGAGATGATGAAGTCCTGCAGGTCCAGTACTACCTATGTACATACCAGGTCTAACCCTTACAGGTTCTAGTCCCTCAAGTACGGTAATCTGGGAGGCATCATATTTATTTTGCTTATTTTCTGCGCTCATATTGACCTTCCTTTTTATATTTCTAACCCATTTATTTTAGCATAGAGGCTTTTAAAAATATCAATAAAGGTAGTTTCACCCTTTTGCGGAATAAAACTACCTTAAATCGCTTATTTTTCGATATTTTTATATTTTATAACTCGTTTATTCTAAATTTTGTTCCAAATTTATACAAGTGAACCACTTTTTACGTTAAATACCTTTCCTTCTTTCATACCATGAAGGAGTTCCGAATTAACCTCGGTCGACGTAAGAAATAACTGAACATCTTCGATCTCATTTAGCAGATAACTCTGTCTCTCTCTGTCGAGTTCAGATAATACATCATCCAGAAGCAAGACTGCGTTCTCACCTAGAATCATCTCGGCGAGCTGAATTTCCGCAAGCTTTAGAGATAGAGCAACGGTTCTCTGCTGACCTTGTGAGCCAAACTTCTTTGCATCTATTCCATTGATATAAAAATCAAGGTCATCTCTATGAGGTCCTATGCTGCAGTGACCGTTGTAAATATCTCGTTCACGGGAATTTATGATTTCATCCAGGATATTCTCAGCTGCTACCGACTCAACGTATTTTATCTCTAGGTTTTCTCGACCTTTTGAGATGTTGTTCTGTATATTGGAAGCTTTCTCTGATAGCATATCCACAAATTCACGGCGAATTTTGATAATTTCACTGCCGTATTTTGCAAGCTGCATATCGTATATTTCAAGCATATCTCTCATCTTGGACTCGCTACCAGGTGCTCTTAGCTGTTTAATCAGTGAATTCTTTTGCTTAAGCACATCTTTATAGTTACGAAGAGCTTCAAAATAGCTAGGTCTAAGCTGACTTATCTCTTTATCTATGAAATTTCTACGCTTCTCTGGACTGTCTTTTATTATTCTTAGATCGTCCGGTGAGAACACAACGACTACGAGGTTATTTAATAGCTCTGCAGTTCTACCAAGAAATTTATTATCCTTCTTAATCATCTTCTTACCACGATTATTGATGGTAATACTAATTTTCTTGTCTATATCTTCGCTGACTGCTTCGACGGATACGTTACAGCTATCCTCTCCAATCTTGATGAGATCCGTAGAATTGCTCGTACGAAAAGAACGCGCAAACGCGCAGAGATATATGGCCTCTATGAGGTTTGTCTTACCCTGCGCGTTTTCACCTATTATTATATTTCTTTTATGGTCGAACTCTACCTCAAGCTCGCCATAGTTTCTGAAATTTTTTAACTTTAAACTATTTACTCTCATCCACAGTTTCCTATTATTAGCTAATTCTTACAGGAAGCACCAGATATAGATAAGTGTCTCCCTTTAGTGGAGTTATGATGCATGGCTTTACACTATCGCTCATGCTTAGGATGATTTCTTCATCATCGATCACTTTTAGCACATCCATCATGTATCTTGAATTGAATCCAATCTCGAGGTTATCTCCCTCTTTCATAATTTCAACCATTTCTTTATGCTGCTCTTCTCGGAAAGAGAAGTTATTTCAATCTGATCATCCTCGATTTTCATCTTTATGAGATTGTTATTCTGAGCAGAAGCGATGATAGCAGCTCTATCGATGCTCTTCATGAGTTCAATTCTGCTAGTTCTTATCTTGATGCTGCTCTCAGCCTTGATAATTCTATTGTAATCTATATATTTTCCATTGAGTGTGTTTAAGATAACTCTGTTGTTATCGAAGAGCATTACTACCTTGTTATCCACAATCTCCATAAATAGTTGCTCGTCGTTATCATCGTCACTTATAATCTTTGACACTTCACCTAGAAGTTTTGCAGGAACAACGATGCTAAGTTGTTCATCAGTATCTACCTTTGCATTGTAAATAGCCATTCTAAATGTATCCACCGCTACCATGCGAAGGTTTCCATCACCAAGCTCGATAAGGATACCCGTAAGTACTCCGTTAAGATCGTCAGCGCTTGCAGAGAACGAAGTCTTGCGAATTAAGTTTTTTATGTCTTTCTTGGAGAGAATAATCTTCTGACCTTCTCCAATATTGAATCTTGGAAATTCATCTGCTGAGAAACAATTAAATGTAGATGAAGATTTGCCACTGTTAATCTTAATCTGATTCTTTTCATGATTGTATTCCATCAGTACTTCCTCTTCAGGAAGCTTATTAACGATATTGGCAAAATTCTTTTCCTCTATAACAAATGAAACGTCACCTTCACTATCAACAGGAATATTCGACTCAATAGTCATGTTAGTGTCTGTTGCTGTCAGATACATTCTATCACCCTTAGTTTCAATAAGTATTCCTTCTAATATAGGTGAAGGAGTTCTTGTTGGAATTGAGTGAGATACATTGTTAATAGCTCTATTAAGTTCATTTCTTGTGCAGTATATTTTTCATAGAAATTCCCTTTCTTTATATATTATATATTTAGTAATAATAGTAGGGGCTGTTGATAATGTGGATAACTTTCTTTTTGCTTATATTATCTCGCATCTAGTTCAAAAAAAGTATATTGATAACCCCTGATGATAACTAGTTAGTAAAATATGGATAATTAAACTTCATGAAAAAAATTAGTTGTTCACACCTATAAATCATGCTTTTTAAGTTTCTTGTTAATCTCATCTATATCATATTTGATTAGCTCATCTTCTTGATATAGGGTCTGTATTTTATTGCAATTACTCATTACCGTTGAGTGGTCTCTACCACCGAATATCTCACCTATCTTAGAAAAAGAGAAATCTGTGCTCTCTCTACATAGATACATAGCAACCTGCCTAGCAAGTGCAATTTCAGCAGTTCTACGCTTAGAGTCAAGGTCTGAAACCTTGATATCGTAGTAAGAAGCTACTGTTGATCTAATTCTCTCTGGAGCGATTGCCTTATCTGTATCTCTATAGATATCCTTGAGAACTATCTTAGCAAAATCAAGATCTATCTTATTGTTCATAATCTCAGAAAAGCTTATCATGCGGTTCATAGCACCTTCTAGCTCTCTGATATTATACTTGATTTTCTCAGCGATTAGATTGCAAACCTCTTCAATATCACTATCCAGTTCTATATCAGCAAGTTCTATCTTTTTCTTAAGAATCGCTACTCTGGTTTCAAAATCAGCAGGCTGAACGTCAGCCGTTATTCCAAATCCAAATCTAGTAGTAAGTCTTTCATCGAGCTTCTGTAGGTTGCTCGGTGGTCTGTCACTAGATATTACAATCTGTTTGTTGTTCTCGTATAGAGTGTTAAATGTATGGAAGAACTCTTCCTGAGTAGCTTCCTTACCTTCTAGAAACTGGATATCATCTATGAGTAGTATATCTATATTTCTATATTTTTCTTTGAACTGATTGGTATTCTGAGTATTTATCGCCTCTATAAGTTCATTCGTGAAAGTCTCGGATGATATATACAGAACATTTGAAGTGGGATCATTCTTTATAACCTGAATTCCAATTGCCTGCATGAGGTGAGTCTTACCTAGTCCAGATCCTCCATATAGGAAAAGAGGATTGTAAGCTTCCGCAGGTGACTCGGCAACCGCGAGTGATGCGGCATATGCGAATCTGTTGTTACCTCCAACAACGAAGTTTTCAAAATTAAATTTAGGATTAAAAAGCTTAGAATTATCCTTATAAAGTGACTTTCTTACTTTTTTCTTCTTATCAATTTTGTTGCTTTTATATTCGTCTTTGGATTTTATGACTACTTGAAAATCATCCCCGAGCATTCTCGAGAATATATCTTCGATTTGAACAATGTATTTCTCTCTAAGAAACTTGATAATGCTGATGTCTTCAAGTTGGATATAAATTATCTTATTATCGACATCGAGCTTATAAAGAGATAAATCAGAAAAGAACATATCGAAGCTTAGCTTGCTTGTAGATTTCTTGATTTCCTCTATGAACGAATCCCATATCTTGTTAGTGTCCAAAAATACTCCCTCCTAGGTGAATAAACATATTCTACACAAATAAATCCACAACAGCAATAATGCTGAATCCTATAAAAATCACTGTATTAGCACTTAACAAAAATAAAGTTATACACATGTTGTGGATAACTTTGTTAATAAGTTAAAGCTACCACTAAATGTAGTATGTGAGAAAATTTTAAAAAAATTTAAATTATTTTTTTCCTAAAGAACACCTTCAAAATGGCGTATACATTGACTTTGTTATGGTTTGAAAGTATAATATCGTGATGTATGTGCCTTTGGAATTTAGAAGACACAACTATATTAGATTATATCAAACGTTGATATGGAAGGAGAAACTAACAATGAAAAGAACTTACCAGCCTAAGAAGAGGCAGAGACTTAAGGAGCACGGCTTCAGAAAGAGAATGGCAACTGCAAGTGGCAGAAAGGTTCTCAAGAGAAGAAGAGCTAGAGGTAGAAAGAGCCTTACAGCTTAATAGCTGATAGAAGGTAAAGTGATCATGCTCAAGGAATCAACGCTAAGGAATCAGCTTGACTTTAAGGTTGTCTATAACAAAGGCAAATCTAAAGTCTCAAGATTCATGGTAATTATCTACAAAAAGAACGGACTTAAGTATTCGCGATTAGCTTATGTTTCTAGTAAAAAGGTTGGAAACAGCGTTAGACGCAACAGATCGAGAAGACTCATGAGAGAGGCTTATAGATTACTAGGCTGCGAAGTTAAGAACGGGTACGACGTTATTTTTATAGCTAGAAATTCTATCAATGATCACAAGTGTGAAGAAGTTAGAAGGTCAATGTACGGGGTTCTTCGTTCGGAACACCTTCTAGACAAGTAAGGGCTTTTACAATGATAAAGCTTTTAAAGAACATTATTAAACGCATATTGATAATTATCATCAGAGGATATCAGAAATTTATTTCGCCTTTATTCCCTTCAACTTGTAGATTCTATCCTACATGCAGCACGTATTTTATACAGGCGCTCGAGAAGTACGGACCATTTAAGGGAACGTATTTAGGAATAAAGAGAATACTTAGATGTCATCCGGGAAATCCTGGAGGGTATGATCCTCTAAGATAAGAAAGGACAGAATATGGGATTTATTGCGGTGCCTTTGGGTTATCTGCTAACGTTTATCTACAAATTAGTTGGTAACTACGGTATTTCACTAATAATACTAACGGTACTCGTTAAGCTGCTCCTCTATCCTCTCTACTTCAAACAGATTAAATCGACAGCTTCGATGTCTTCGCTTCAGCCTAAGATGAAGGCTATTCAGGAGAAGTATAAGAACGACAAAGAGAAGATGAATGAAGAGATGGGTAAGCTTTACAAGGATGAGAACATCAACCCGATGGGTGGTTGTCTCCCTATGCTTATCCAGTTACCTATCATTATGGGGCTTTTCACGCTTCTCAGAAATCCTATGAGGTATATAGCTGATGAGAATATGATTTTCGCTGTTCATCAGTCGTTCCTATGGATTAAAGACCTCGGACAGCCTGACCTTTGGATTCTTCCAATTGCTGCAGCTGTTTCAACATACATCTCTTTTGCGATGACACAGCAGCTTACAGGCCAGAATGAAATGATGGGTGGCCAGGGAAAATCAATGAACATGATAATGAAGTATTTTTTCCCACTCAGTATCTTGTGGCTTGCTAGAGCTTACCCAGCTGGACTTGCTATATATTGGGCAGGTGGACAGTTCATTCAGATTTTCTTGAACATCAGAATGAATAAGTTCCGCGCTAAGCTCAAGGAAGAGCAGGAACTTGAAGAAAAGAGAAGACGTGCTGAGAAACAGCTTGAGAAGATGAAGAAAGCAAGGATGAAAGGATAATGATGAAAGCTTCAGAAAAATGGGGAGTTGATGTCGACACAGCCGTAGAGCTTGCGCTTCAGGAACTCAAACTCACCAGAGATGAAGTCAACGTTGAAATCCTTGAGGAATCGAGCAAAGGTTTCCTCGGTATAGGATCTAAACTTGCTAAAGTGAGAGTTACTCCCAAGAATGACGGTGCTGATAAAGCACATAAAGAAAAAGCAACTTTCGATGATATAGACAGAATCCTCGCTGGTCTTCCTGAGAATAACACTGTTGTTGTTCCTGATGAGATCAGAAAAGACTACGATAAGTACGAAGAGGAAGAGCTTGAGGATGCTCGTGCAAGCGAGCGTGCTAGACAAGGCGAGAAGAGAAAATCTTCCAGACCTAAGAAGAATAGAGAGAGAAGCAAGAAAAATCATGGTAATTTTGAAGCAACTCTACTTCTTGATGTCGATAAGCTAACACCGGTGCAGGATCATCCAGTTGAAGCATTCCTAAAAGAAATCACAAAAGAGATGGGCATTGACCTCGATTTCGAAGTTAAGGAAGGCAAGGATCTTATCTATGTAAATGTTACTGGTGCAGACACTGGTACAATCATCGGCAAGAGAGGACAGACACTCGATGCTGTTCAGTATCTAGCTAGCCTAGTTGTTAACAAGGAAAATGGCGGATACACAAGAGTGGTTATGGACGCTGAGAATTACAGAGCTAAGAGAGAACAGACTCTTGTAAGTCTTGCAAATAGACTAGCTGGTAAGGTGGAGCGTTCCGAGAGAAAGATTACTCTTGAACCAATGAATCCTTACGAGCGTAAGGTTATTCATTCAACACTTCAGAACCATCCAAGTGTAACGACTAGGAGTGAGGGTAAGGACCCTTATAGAAGAGTTATAATCGAGAAGAAATAACACTGAGAGCCCATCTTTGATGGGCTCTTTTCGTCAATAGGAGAATTTATGGCAGATACTATTGCTGCAATTGCAACGCCTCTAGGGGAGGGTGGAGTAGGTATAGTTCGTGTGAGTGGACCTAATTCACTATCCATTATGAAAAGCATATATCGTGAATGTCCTGATGAGGTAATTCCTCGTCACGTTTACTATGGTCATGCTGTCGACAATAAAGGAACAGTTATAGATGACATGGTATCGATATACATGAAAGCTCCTCATACCTTTACAGGTGATGATGTTGTTGAATTTCAGGCGCATGGAAGCAATGTATCTCTAAGCTTATCCTAAGAAGTGTAATCGCTTCTGGGGCAAGACTTGCAGATCCAGGTGAGTTTACTAAAAACGCTTTTCTTAATGGTAGACTAGACCTATCTCAAGCAGAAGCTGTGATTGATCTCATAAAAGCGAGAAGTGAGAAACCACTTAGCATTGCTTCTGAGCAGCTTAATGGTAGCCTAGGTCAGGAAATCATAGATATTCGTAATCATATTAAAGACGTGCTAGCTCAGATGGCTGTGAATATAGATTTTCCAGATGAAGATATAGAGCAAGTTTCGTATGATGAGTTCTTAGCGGAACTTATGAAGCAACAAGGTAGGTTAGGCAAGCTTATTAAATCTGCTGAATTTGGCAAGCTTGCAAGAGAAGGGATAAAATTAGCGCTCGTTGGTCGTACAAACGTTGGGAAATCATCTCTTATGAATGGATTGTTAGGAGAGGATAGAGCAATAGTAACTAATATCCCGGGAACTACTCGCGATACGATTGAGGAGAGTGCAACAATCGGGGGCTATCCGATTGTGATTGTTGATACTGCCGGGATTAGAGATACTGATGACGTAATAGAGCGGATTGGTATCGAAAGATCTAAGAAAGAGATTGATATTGCTGATCTAGTGGTTATGGTTATCGATGGCAGCGGTTGTCTTGAAGACGAGGATTTTGAAATTGCCCAGCATATCGAAGGAAAACAGGTGCTTCTTGTTATAAACAAAGAGGACCTTGGTATTAATATATCCGAGAGTGAGTTTGAGAGAATTAAAAGCATACTTAACTGTAAAGGTGTAGTTTATACCACTGTAAAGACTATCGAGGGAATCGGGAGAGTGCGTGAGGCGATAGAAAATATTTACAGAAGGATTTGTTAAGAGTGATGGAGGAAATATCGTCACAAACGAGAGGCATAAAGAAGCTCTCGTAAGAGCAAGTGAATCACTAACTCAGAGTATAGAACTTTTAGAAATGTGTGAACCACTTGAAATTGCTGAAATAGAGGCGCGTGATGCCTTTCAGATATTAGGAGAAATAATCGGAGAAACCGCGAGCGAAGAGATTCTTGATACGGTTTTCTCTAAGTTTTGTTTGGGAAAATAAGTATGAATTTGCAGGAAATTAAAAATTCAAATAAATATAGTATGATGGGTGAATACGATGTAGTTGTCGTAGGAGCTGGACACGCAGGGTGTGAGGCTGGTCTTGCTGCTGCAAGAATAGGATGTGAGACACTCCTTCTCTCGATGAACCTCGAATCTGTAGCGATGATGCCTTGTAATCCTTCAATTGGAGGAACTGGTAAGGGTCACCTCGTGTGTGAGATAGATGCACTAGGCGGAGAGATGGGGCTTAATATCGATAAGACTTTTATCCAGAGCAAGATGCTCAACACTTCTAAGGGACCAGCTGTTCATTCGCTTCGTGCGCAAGCAGATAAGACTAGATATCATCTCGAGATGAAGAAGACTATCGAGAATGAAGAGAGGCTAAGTCTTAAGCAAGCAGAGGTAGTTGACCTTATCATCGAGGATGGTGCAGTTTGTGGAGTTGTAACGAGAACTAACTCTATTTATTTGGCTAAAGCTGTCATTATGTGCACAGGAACATTCCTGGCTGGCAAGGTATTTATAGGCGAAAGTGCGTATTACAGTGGTCCGAGTGGTCTAGCTCCTTCGATGGAGCTTGCGGACAGCTGCACGAATATGGTCTCCCGATGCGTAGATTCAAGACTGGGACCCCCGCTCGTATGCTTGCATCGACACTCGATTATGACAAAATGAAGCAGCAGGATGGAGATGAAGAGATTATTCCTTTTTCATTTATGAATGAAGGTAAGGAACTTGGAAGAAATCAGATATCGTGCTGGCTCTCTTATACAAATAGCGAAACACATAGGATTATCCTTGAAAATATAGTGCGTTCGGCGATGTACTCCGGCAACATTGTAGGTGTCGGTCCAAGATATTGTCCTTCTATTGAAGATAAGGTTTCGAGATTTAAGGATAGGGATAGACATCAGTTATTCGTTGAGCCAGAGGGTCTGGATACTGATGAGATGTATATACAAGGTATGTCTTCTAGTTTGCCAGAAGATGTTCAGGAGGAGTTTTACCACACTATCCCTGGACTTGAGAATGCTGAAATTGTAAGACCGGCTTATGCTATAGAGTACGATTGTGTGGATCCAACAACTCTGAAGCCGAGCCTAGAGAGCAAGCTTATAGATAATATGTTCTGTGCTGGACAGTTTAATGGAAGCTCAGGATATGAGGAGGCAGCTGCGCAGGGTCTTATAGCTGGAATTAACGCTGCGCGTAAGATTAATGGTGAAAATCCTCTAGTACTCGGAAGAAACGAGGCTTATATTGGCGTTCTAATCGACGATTTAGTTACTAAAGGTACTATGGAACCTTATAGAATAATGACGTCTAGAGCGGAATTTAGGCTTATTTTAAGACAAGACAATGCAGATCGACGTCTGACAGAGATTGGCTATGAATATGGACTAGTTTCTGATGAGAGATATTCTATGTTTATTGCGAAGAAAAAACTCGTAGATGGAGAGATTGAAAGACTGAGAAACAAGTATGCTGAATTTAGCAAACTTAATGAATTTCTAGTATCTCAAGGTAGTCATGAGGCAACGAATAATAATATTACTTTCTGTGATCTTCTAAGAAGACCGGAGATTTCATACGAAGCATTAAAGGTAATAGATGATGAAACCAGACCAGAGCTTAATAGAGCTGAGAGGTACGAAGTTGAAGTTAGAATTAAGTATGCAGGCTATATCGATAAGCAGTTAGCTCAAGTTGAAAAAATGAAAAAGCTTGAGAATAAAAAGCTTCCAGAAAATATCAATTATAATGAAATAAATGGACTTAGACTTGAGGCTAGGCAGAAGCTTTCTGAGATTAATCCAATTAGCATTGGTCAAGCAAGTAGGATTAGCGGAGTTTCCCCGGCGGATATAAATGTACTTCTGATTTATTTAGAGAAGGAAAGAAGAAGCAATGAGCGAACCGAGAGGAATGAGTATGAAGGATAATTTAATCTCAGAACTGAGTGGTAGATATGGGAACGATAAGACAGATAAGCTACTCAGATACATGCAGAGAATTCTGGAAATTAATGAGCATATCAACCTTACGGCAGTTAGGGAAGAGGGTGAATTCCTCGAGAAGCATATTGCGGACTCTCTAGCTTGTAACGATTACGAGGAATTTCAGAGAGCTAAGCTTGTTGTTGATATGGGTACTGGCGGCGGATTTCCTGGCATTCCTCTTGCTGTAACAAATCCAGATAAAAAGTTCATTCTTGCAGATTCCCTTAATAAGAGACTTAAAGTAATCAATCAAGTTGCTGAGGAACTTGGGATTAGCAATATTGAGCTTATTCATATGAGAGCTGAAGATATGGGACATAATGCTAAGTATCGAGAGAAGATAGACGTATGTGTATCTCGTGCAGTTGCTTCTCTGGACATATTATCTGAATGGTGTCTTCCACTAGTAAAAAAAGGCGGGTATTTTATTCCGTATAAAGGAGAGAATGCAGAAGATGAAATCGCTTCTGCGGAGACTGCTATCAAAGTTCTCGGTGGTGATGTTGAAAAGATAGAGAATCCCTCACAGGATAAGAACGCTATATCTGGACATAGGCTTATTTTTATAAGGAAGTGTAATAATACTCCGAAGAGGTTTCCTCGCAAGCCGGGAATAGCGAAAAAGAGCCCTATACGTTAAAAATACTTAATCCTATAATGTAATAGATTAAATTGTAGTAGTGGGAAAGTAAAATGTTTCACGTGAAACATTTTGACTACCCACTACATATTGTTTCACGTGAAACATTGAGAAAGTTTTTCACTAAAAACTCACGCAAATATAAGAAGAAATAGACGACAATTGTGGATAGAAAAGCCATAATATTATATAATTACACTAGTGAAATCTCGAAAAGGAGACTTATATGGGAAAGGCAATAGCAATATTTAATCAAAAGGGTGGAGTTGGTAAAACAACTACCAACATAAACCTGAGTGCCTGCCTCGCTGTACAAGGCAAAAAGGTTCTAGTAATCGATATAGATCCACAGGGCAACACCACTAGTGGAATAGGAATTAAGAAAAGAAAATTAACTGATACATTATATGATGTATTGGTTAATAAAGATTATGATGTTCACAAAGCTATCCTTCAAACGAAGACAGCTAATCTGGATATTATTCCTGCGAGTGTAGATTTGGCTGGAGCTGAAATTGAGCTAGTAAATATTGAAGGAAGAGAAAGAAGACTCAAGAAAGCAATCGAGCAGGTTAGAGGAGAATATGATTACATATTCATAGACTGCCCTCCATCACTTGGATTATTGACAATTAACTCGCTGACAGCAGTTGACAGCGTACTAATACCAATTCAGTGTGAATTTTACGCATTAGAGGGAGTTAGTCAGCTTATGAGCACTGTTGAGCTTGTGAAAAAGAATATGAACCCAGACCTTCAGATTGAAGGAGTAATACTTAGCATGTTTGACGGTAGAACGAATCTGGCAATTCAGGTAGTGCAAGAAGTTAAGAAATACTTTGGGAAATATGTATTTTTCAACTGTAATCCCAAGAAACGTAAGGCTTTGCAGAGGCACCAAGCTACGGAATGCCTATTGTTAAGTACGATCCTTCGTCGGCGGGTGCAAAAAGCATATAACAAATTTGCATTAGAGTTCCTAGATAGAGAAAAAGAGGAGAAAGAAGAAAAAAATGGCTAAAAAGAAAAGGTGGTCTAGGAAGAGGTCTTGATGCGCTCTTCGCAGATGCAGCTCCTCTGTTCGAAGAAGACTTGGAACAAAACGAGGAAGAAAATATAGACACGAAACTGCTAGACATCATCGATGATGTAACAGGAGATAAGAACAGAGAGCGCTTTGCTACAAAAAATAAGTCTAAGAGCAACAGTATACATAAGACTAAAGCAGATAAAGGTGGAGAAAAAGAAAGTAGCTCAAACAGCACTAAAGAAGATAAGATTTCAAGGGAACATGCTGTCCAGTTAGAAGAAGGAAGTATAAAAGATTCAAAGGGTGAAACTTACCAAACGCAAGTAACTTCAGCGAGCATCGAGGCTGATGAAGATAGGGTTTTATATATCGACATTAACGACATCAAACCAAATAAAGACCAGCCACGAAAGACTTTCAATGAAGAAAAGCTAAAAGACCTTGCGAACTCCATCAAGGAGAACGGGGTAATCCAACCGCTGATCATCAGAAAAGCACAGAACGGTTACGAGCTTGTTGCCGGTGAAAGAAGATGGCGAGCTGCTAGGATTGCTGAAATCAAGAAGGTTCCTTGTATCATAAGGAATTTTGATGAAAAACAGAATATGATAGTCGCTATCATAGAAAATATGCAGCGAGAAAATCTCGATCCGATTGAAGAAGCACTTGGTCTTAATGAGATGATCAAACGATTCGAGTTCACACAAGAGCAGGTTTCAAACGCTTTAGGAAAAAGTAGAGCATATATAGCAAACTCGCTTAGGCTATTGAAGCTACCTGAAAAGATACAGAATATGATCATCGAAGGACGTATATCTGCCGCACACGGAAGAACGATTATAACAATAAAGGATGAAAAGAAACAGATAGAAGTTTGCGATAAGATAATTAGAAATGGACTATCTGTAAGGGCGGCGAAAGGCTTACTGAAAAGATAAAGGACGATGCAAGACCTGAACGCAAGAAGAGAAAGCCTAGCGTGAATGCGGAAATTGCAGCAGTAGAAGATGAATTAAGAAAGATATTTGGCACAAAAGTCAACATAAATGGGAAAGCGTCAACTGGAAAGATTGAAATTGAATATTACAGTATAGATGAATTGAACAGGTTGATAGACATGCTTAGGGGCATAGAGTAGCCAAAGATAGGAGCAGAGATTTATGAACAAAAACGCAGGAAATATAGCAGGCGCAGAGTTTCTGGAGAGCTTGCCAGTGCCGGCGTGTATGGTCAATAAAGAAGGAGCCGTTGTATATGCGAATTCGCTCATAAAGAACGTGTTTGCATATGATGACATAGTGGATGGAAATTTCTTTGCGCTTACGGGAAGTAAGCTTGAAGATCTCGAAGAAGCTCGAGATGCAGGCACAGAGGTTAAGATAAAGCGCAACGAGCAGATTTTTGTATTAAACACAACTCGTGAGGAGCGAGAAGATGGCATAATAACTGTTTTTTTCAATAATGTAACTGAACGTGAGACACTGCGTTCAAACTACAGAGATGAACATGTTTGCCAGATGTATATCAGCCTGGACAACTATGATGAACTGATTTCAAATTCGCCTTCAGACAGCAAGATGACAGTGCCGGCGGAGGTGGATAAGATTCTCAGTAAATGGGCTGAATCTAACAACGCAGCTATTGAAAGTATCAGCGAGGACACGTATCTTGCAACACTTTACAGGCGAGACGTTGATAACTTGATTGAAGGAAGATTTTCGATTCTAGATACAATTAGAGGTATCCAGACCAAAGACGATTTTCCGGTAAGTCTCAGTATAGGCGTCGGAATGGGAGTGCGAAACCTGCAGGATGCCACAGAGCTTGCGGAAGCAGCACTTGATCTCGCTATGGGACGTGGTGGAGACCAGGCAGTAGTCAAGAACGGTGATAGAACTCACTATTATGGCGGAAAGCTCCAATCGATGGAGAAAAACAACAAAGGAAAGTCGAGAATTATCGCACATGCGCTAAAGCAGTTAGTTAGAGAGAGCTCAAATGTAATCGTAATGGGGCATCGTTGGCCGGACATGGACTGCTTTGGTTCCGGAATAGGGGCTTATAAAATTGCGAAGTACATGGAGAAGGATGTTGCAATCGTAATCGAGGAGTACAACGAGGCGCTACAGGCGATTTACAAGCAAGCGGTTGAAACCGATGACTACGAGATTGTAGGAAGAGAAAAAGCCATAGAGCTTTGCGAGGATAAGACCCTTGTAATTGTTGTCGACACGCACAGACCAGGCATGGTTGAATGTCCTGAAATCCTTGAGAAAGCTGATAAAATCGTCGTTATCGATCACCACAGATTATCCGATGATTCGATAGATAATGCGATACTATCATACGTTGAGTCATATGCGTCTTCTGCAAGCGAACTCATGACGGAGATTATCCAGTACACTTCTAACAAGAAGATTGTCAACAAGTTTGAAGCGGAAGCGTTATTGGCTGGAATAACGGTGGATACGAATAGGTATTCCATTAAAACTGGGGTGAGGACATTTGAAGCCTCCGCGTGGTTAAGGCGTGTAGGCGCTGACACCACTGAGGTTAAGAGGTTCTTTCAGTCGGAGGTTACATCGTTCCAGATGAGAGCAGAGGCTGTTGCTAATGCTGAATATATGGACGAAGGCGTTGCGCTTTCGATTTCTCAGGGATATTCGACAGATGCACAGATTATCAATGCGCAGGTTGCAGACGAGCTATTAATGGTTAAAGGCGTGAAAGCTTCGTTTGCTGCTGGAAAGAATGATAAGGGCAAGACAGTGATAAGTGCGAGATCTCTCGGAGAAGTTAATGTTCAGGTGATTATGGAGAGGTTCAATGGAGGAGGGCATCTTAATTCAGCAGGTGCTCAAACTGACATGGAGCCAGAGGAAGTAATCGCAGAGCTTAAGAAGATAGTACCAGAGTATTTGGGAACAGATAGCGAGGAGTCGGATGCTTACGGACAGGAGTAGGAGTATAAATCTTCGGAAGTGTTCAAATAGGCAAAGGATATTTCTAACGTTAAAAATGTGTTAGTAAAATAAAAAAAAGGATTTACAAGAACAACAAGAATCCAAGCGATGGGAATTAGTAAAATAAAGATGATAGGAAATTGCACAGGAGAAAAAAAGGAGGGCAATATGCAGATTATTTTTAAAGAAAGACGTTAAAGGAACGGGTAAAGCCGGAGACGTTGTTAAGGTAAGTGACGGTTACGCAAGAAATCGCTTAATTCCAGGTGGATTTGCAATTGAGGCTACTCCTTCAAATCTTACAAAAAGTTAAGAGAGATAAGGCTAACCGCGAAGAGCAGATTGCACTAGATAAGGCAGAAGCTAATCAGGTAAAAAAGGTGCTCGAAGGAGAGGTTATCAAGCTTAAGACTAAGGTTGGTGAAGGCGGCAAGCTATTCGGATCGATTACTTCGATGGATATTGCTAATGCAATCAAGGAGCAGACAAAGCTTGATGTCGACAAGAAGAAAATAGTGCTGATCAAGCCAATTAAGGAAATCGGCGAACATGAAGTTGATATTAAGCTATACACTGAGATTACAGCTCGCATCAAGGTGGCTGTTACTGAGGAATAAACATGCCAAATGATATAAAAAGTCAACTTTCGGAGGCTCTAGAGCCTCCGAAAGACATAGAAGCGGAGAAGGCGGTTCTAGGGTCGATGATGCTAAGCGACGAAGCCGTTCAGGACGTCGTGGACATACTTAAGCCAGAAGATTTTTATCTCAAGGAACATCAAGAGATATATAAGATGTTCATGAGTATGTTCAGAAGAAGCATAACTATTGATCTTATGACGACGAGAGCGGAGCTTAACAAGGTACATCAACTTGAGCTAGTCGGTGGTATGACATATCTGAGCAGACTGTCAGGTGATGCGATTAACCCTTCAAATGCAAAGTTCTATGCGCTCACCGTCGTTGATAAATCGAAGATGCGAAAGCTCATCAAGTCTGCTGACACTATGCGAAAGAACGCATACGATGGAAGCATGGACAGTGAGCGGATTCTCGACGAGGCAGAAAAGGAAATTTTTTCAATCGCACAGGCTTCACAGCGCAAGAACTACTCTCCTATTCAGGAAGTGCTGCAGACTAATATTCTCCAGATAAATGAGCTGGTGAGGAACAAGGGGCAGCTTCCTGGTATTACAACTGGATTTAGAGATATTGATAAAATGCTCGGCGGTCTCAAGAAGACCGACCTTGTTGTGCTTGCGGCTAGACCTGGTATGGGAAAGACTGCGTTTGCGCTTAACGTAGCAGAAAATGCGGCGATGGCAGGTCATTCGGTGCTCGTGTTCAGCATGGAGATGTCCAAGGAACAGCTGGGACAGAGAATGCTCGCCATGTCAGCAAGAGTCGATATGGAGCACATCAAGAACGGAACAATCGAGGACGACGAATGGTTCAGCATCGACACAGCTCAGGAGAAATTCGAGAGTGTGAATCTCAATATCGACGATACAGCGCAGATCTCGATTCTCGAGATGAAGAACAAGTGCCGAAGACTCAAGGAGAAGAGTGGGCTTGACCTCGTAATCATTGATTACTTGCAGCTCATGTCCCTCGGCTATGGCGGAGATAACAGAACTAATGAAATAAGTGCGATTACCAGAAGCATCAAGATTCTTGCAAAGGAGCTTGACGTATGCGTAATCTTATTATCGCAGCTTTCCCGTGCTTCTGAGCAGCGTAAGGATCATCGTCCGATGCTGTCTGACCTCAGAGAGTCTGGCTCAATCGAGCAGGATGCAGATATCGTAGTATTCCTAAAAAGGGATGACTATTATCAAAATGAGGATGAAGAGGCTGATACTTCATCAGGGAACACATGTGAAGTAATTATTGCCAAGCACAGGAGTGGTCCTACGGGAACCGTTAACCTGGCTTGGATTGCAAGGTACACGAAGTTCGGAAACCTCGAGTACACAGTATAGATTTGTATAAATAAGTTTTTCAAGGAGAACCATGAACAACACTGAGTTTGTTACAGAACAGAATAAAGATGTCTACCTGTTTAGCACGGAAGTCGAGAACCTCATGATAAACGAGTTCTTTACCAGTGCGAACGGTGACTATGTAAAAGTGTATTTGCTTGGTTTGATGCGTGCAAAACACGGGATAGTAGAGGACAGAAGTAAGACTGCAAATGTTCTTGGTATCACTCCAGATGAAATCGATGCGGCGTGGGACTACTGGGAGAGCGTTGGCGTTATAAGACGAGACTATATGCCTGACGATTCATATAGAGTGGTTTTTTTGAGCCAGATTTCAAGATTTACGGAAACAAGAAAAGTAGAAGCTCTGGAAGTGAGTCAGAAGAACAGGATTCACGCCTTATAAATCTCGATCTAAAGCACCTATATGACACTTACGAGAGTGCGAGCGGAAGAAGCATACCTTCTAGCGATGCCCGCAAGATAGCCGATACCATTGGTACATTCGGAGTTTCGCCAGAGGTGTACGCTTATGCGATAAAATACAGCAGTGATAACGGTCATAACGATGTTCGTTATATAAACAAAGTCGCTATTAATTGGCACAAGGAAGGATGCAATACCGAGGCAGACGTAAAGGCGCTTCTGGATAAGGACGCGAAACGAAGATACCTCTATGGCAGGATATTCAAAGAGATTGGATTTAATCGCCAATGGAATTCCGGGGACTGCGAGATGATGGATCGCTGGTTCGACAAGTTTGGATACAATATAGAGGAGGTTCTTGAGGCTGTGAAGCTCACTGCAGGAAAGCGTGAGCCATCACTTAGATACGTCGATGCCGTCTTGGAAAACAAATATCGCAAAGCTGGAGGGATTGAGCGTAGCTACAAAACCAATAATCAGAACGTTACCCAAGGAACTAGATATGCAGGCGATAAGTCGATGCAAGTAGAAAAGGCAGGAAGTACAAACTCGGAAGGCAGTGTAAACGTCAGCAAGCGAGTCCTAGAGGAGTACTATAAGTACCTCAGAGAAAAGGCTGTGCATGATCAGAAGGAGAAACAACAGAGGCTTGAAACAGAAATGCCTATAATGCAGAAATTTGCAAGTATTGAGGCGGACATCAAAGAAAGCTGCTCGCTGGACTTGGAAGTATAGGCAAGGAAAAACGGACGGAATTGCTGCAGAGACAGAAGGAGCTTATCGAGCAAAAGAAAGAGTTCCTTGCGGTGAACGGGTATCCGGAGGATTATTTAGAAGTTAAATACAAGTGTCCGATATGTAAGGACCACGGAATTATGGACGATGGAATGCGCTGCTCTTGCGTTAAAGAGAGAGCAGATGAGGCTTATAGATGGAACAAAGACAGGCAAATAAAGTAGACAATAAAGATAACAATTTACAGAATGTAGAGAATATGGAGAAAAAGCAGAAGGCTCCGTCTAAGGCAGAGAGGAAGGCAGCTCAGAAAGCTGCTGGTAAGCAGGCAAAAGAAGCTAAGAAGGAGAAAGCCGAAGCTGCCAAGAAGGCGAAGAAACAAGCTAAGCAGGATAAGGTCAGAGCTATAGAGCAGAAGAAAAACGAAGCCAGGGCTGCTAAGAAGGCCGCAAGGGCAGCGAAGGGGCCTACCGTATGGAATAAAATTGGTTCTGCGATAGCCACAGCTGCTGCTGCACCAATCTATCTGCATGACAGGATCCAAGATGCTTCCGACAAGTTCTTCATTGGATGTGGGTTCAGCCTAGCTACAGAGTATCATGACATGCGTGTCAGATATAAGGGAAGTGGAGCCAAGATGGTGAGCGGGCTTTTTGCTTTGATTATCATGGTCTGTGGTGTGTTACTGACGATGCAGCATTATACAGTCTATGAATATGCATATAACGGGCGTGTACTCGGATATGTAAAGTCCGAAGATAGTGTCGTCGGGCTTTTGGACGTTGCAGGAGACCATATGTCATCGAATAACAATGGTGCACGCATCAAGTTTATCGCTGGCAATAATGTGACATTTAGGAAGGTTTCAGCAGCAGAAAAGGATTTAGATGATGCTGACACTGTTATGAATAAGCTGACATATATGACGGATATTGAGGTTTCTGCTTATGGTGTCTATCAGGACGGCAAACTTCTGACGGTTGTAGAGACGAGGGGAACAGCAGATTCCCTAGTTAAGGAAACTCTTGCTCACTATAAAAAAACTGCAAAGGGCATGAAGCTTGAACAGATTAAGTTCGCTAAGAAGGTAGAGGTTAAGCAGCTGGATGTAATGCTTACTAGCGTTCAGAGTAAAAAGCAGGCTTCGGAGCAGCTCCTTAACGGCGGAAATATTAACATGAGCCACATCATAAAAGAAGGCGAGAACATAAACAGCGTCGCTAGGAAGTATGATGTAAATGTCAAGGACATGAGTGGCAAGAATAGCGAGCAATCCGTGAATGACCTTAAGCCGGGAGACCTTGTAAATATGGAAAAGAAGGTTTCGCCGCTTGAAGTTAGAACCGTTGAGACTGGAAAGATGTCAGAAGAAATCCCATATGAGACAGAGAAACAGGAGACTAAGGATCTCTACAAAGGCGAGTCTCTAGTCGCACAGGAAGGTGTTAACGGAAGACAGATAATCAGCGGAACGATTACTAAAGTAAACGGTAAGGAAATAAAGAGAAATATCAACCACAAAGAGGTAGTTGTTCAGCCGATTAAGAAAATCGTTAAGGTCGGAATCAATGATAAACCTAAAACTGCATCGAGTGGCTCGTATGCAGTGCCTATCAAGAACAATTACGTTATCAATAGCAACGGAAAGTTCGGAAGCAGATGGGGAAGAATGCACGAAGGATTAGACTTCTCTTGCCCAACAGGAACACCTATTTATGCTGCCGATGGAGGAACTATTACTAAGGCCGGTACGTTCGGTGGCTACGGAAACTGTGTAATTATCAAGCATGATAATGGACAGGAAACACTATATGGACACTGCAAAGCAAGATAAACGTAAGCGTCGGTGATAAGGTATATAAAGGGACAAGTAGTCGCAAACGTAGGAAATACGGGTCGAAGCACGGGTGCCCACCTTCACTTCGAGGTTCACGTCGGAGGAAAGGCTGTGGATCCATGGAGCTACATATTCTAATTACAGGGACGATAGATTTTAATGAGCAAAAGCAGAAAGAAGAACAGAGAGCTGAGGTCATCCGATAGGGTGGCCGCAGCATCAACTGAAAGCAGAGAAACTTGGAAGACGACTAGGAAAAAACAGAAAAAGAAGAAATCTGGCATAAGAGGGATTTTTTCAAAACCTGCAAACAGGCGCAATTTGATAATTGTGGCTGTGGTTTTGCTATTGCTCGCAGCGTCAGTTCGCAACATAGTCAAACTTGAGCTCGAGAATAGAAGGCTTAAGCATAAGCAGAAAGAGCTCATAGAACAGAGAAAAGAACTCAAAATTGAGCTCAGGAATGTAAACAGCAAGGAGTATATAGAGGAACAGGCTCGAAAGCAGCTAAGGCTCGTTGATCCAGATGAAATCCTATTTGTATTTCCTAATGAGAAGGATAAGGATAATGCAAAAGACAAATAATTTGGAGAGTGCGGATAGGCTGATCATAAACGAGGCGATAGTCGTAGAAGGTCGTGACGATGTCGATGCTGTAGCAAAAGCCTGCGATGCACTAATTATTGCAACGCATGGATTTGGAATAACGAGTGAGACCTGGAGACTGATCGAGAAAGCGTATAACGAAAAAGGTATTATTATCTTGACTGATCCCGACTATTCTGGTGAGGAAATAAGGCGAAAGTTAACGGCAAAATTTCCGAAAGCACTGCATGCATATTTACCAAAAGCAGAGGCAATTAGGGACGATGATATCGGAGTTGAAAATGCTGCACCAGATGCCATCAGACAGGCGTTAACTAAAGTTCATGGCATCACCAAGAGTGCCAAGTTAGACAACATCACTATGGACGATCTTAATGAACTAGAACTTGTCGGCGGACAGCAGGCTTCTTTGCTTCGTGAACATGTGGGGGCAGAGCTCGGAATAGGGTATGGAAATGGAAAAGCATTTCTAAGAAAGCTGAACGGATTTGGAATATCTAAAACAGATCTCGAAGTAGCACTTATAAAGGTCAAGGCAGAAAATTTAAATACTAATGCATAAAACTGAGAAATAGCGAGAAAAAAATTGGGAAATAAATCGAAACACAAAGGGAAGTATAACTCCGGTAGTGGACGGGCACCGCATGGCTTTTAAGCACGCGAAGAGTCTCGGACAGAACTTCCTAAATGACCAAAAACGTAATAGACGACATAGTAGAGGGTAGTGAAATAGATGAGCAGACTTTGGTTGTCGAAATCGGGCCGGGTGAAGGTGCTCTTACAACAGAGCTCATAGATGCTGCTGGCTACGTTATCGCAATAGAGCTTGATGATAGGCTAATCCCTATCCTGCGCACTAAGTTTGCACTGCACGATAACTTTGAAGTTATCCACGAGGATATTCTAAAAGTTGATATCAAATCAATTGTGGACGAAAGCATGAGAGCCCATGGTCTTACGAAGACTAGAATAGTCGGAAACCTACCATACTACATAACGACGCCGATAATCACTAAGCTGATTGAGTCTAAGGCGAGTTGAAAGCCTTACTGTTATGATGCAAAAAGGAAGTAGGCGATAGAATTGCAGCCGATCCAGGAACGAAGCTAGCCGGGGCGATTACCTATGCGGTTCATTATAGGTGTACAGTGGATAAGATTTGCGATGTTTCACGCGAATCATTCTATCCGGTGCCAAAAGTGGATTCGGTAGTGCTTAGGCTCAATATGAGAGATGAGCTAGCGGTAGAAGTTAACGATGAAAACAATTTCTTTAGGTGCATAAAAGCCGGTTTTTCGATGAGGCGCAAGACGCTTCTAAATTCCCTACAAGCACTAGATGATGTTAACAAAGACGTCATAAAGCATGCACTTGAAAGTGCTAATATAGACCCATCGCGTAGGGCGGAAACGCTTACGATGGAAGAATTTGCGGAATTATCCAATTCCATTTGGAAGGAGTAACTTAATATGAAAGTTAAGAATTTCTGTAGAGAGGTTCTGGCAAAGATAAAGGGTGGCGCACACAAGGTGCACGACAAGTACCGTGCGAGATTTCCAAAGAAGGTGCCTAAATTAAATGACGGAAAGCTACATGATCGAAAGTTTATTTTAAAGCTTGCAATTGCATCAATTTTAATGAACTTATACATCGAGACATTTGCACGAATTACGAGTGGTGTCTTCGATGGCGTTATGTTTTTATTCAAGCATCCGATCATTTTCTTATATAACTGTTTGATTATCTTTACAACGATGTGCCTCGCACTTATGTTCAGAAAGCGTGGCTTTGCATTCCTGATACTATGTACAGTCTGGGGGATTCTAGGAACTGTCAACGGTGTCATCTTGCTCAAGCGAATGACCCCATTCACACTTTATGACTTGCAAAACACTAAGGACGGCTTCTCCCTACTCACCACATATTATTCGAAGGCGCAGATAACTCTAGGGGCTGCGATTATTGGTGTTGCGCTGCTCATAGTCGTGCTTTATTACATAAATTGCTATAAGTGGACGAACTTAAATTACAAGAAAGAGCTAGGTATAATCGTTGTAGCAATTGCAACATGCTTTGGTGGCACTTTCGGTCTGATTGAGACTAAGGCGCTAAGCACGTTCTTCGGTAACCTCAACTATGCGTATAGAGATTATGGGTTTGCGTATTGTTTCTTAAATACCTCTGTCAATAAAGGAATCAGGAAGCCGAACCATTACTCAAAGAAAGAAATTCAATCAATCCTTGAAAATTATACTAAGAATGGTACAAACACCACACTAGTGCAGAAAAATGATGCAAAGAAATATCCTAATATTATCATTTTGCAGCTAGAGTCATTCTCTTATGCACAGGATTACAAGAATATTAAGGTTTCAAATGATCCAACGCCAAACTTCACTAATCTAATGAAGAACTACTCTACAGGTTGGTTTAAGGTTCCGGCATGCGGAGCGGGAACTGCTAACACGGAGTTTGAAGTGCTAACAGGTATCAGCTCTAGGTTCTTTGGACCGGGAGAATATCCATATAAGGGCAAGCTCCGTGAGCAATCTCTCGAGAGTCTCGGATATGTGCTAAAGAGTCATGGCTATGATACGCACGCAATGCACGACCACAGAGCATTGTTCTATAATCGTAATGAAGTATATGCATCGCTCGGATTTGATAACTTCACATCGCTTGAATACATGAACAACATCGTCAAAACGCCAACTGGATGGGCGAAGGATAAGGTCATGACCGACGATATCATGAATATAATTAAGAGGTCAGATACGAGAGATCTACTGCATATCATCTCAGTACAAGGACATGGTGCATATCCGACGGAGCGAGTGTTCAAGGATCCATATACAACGGTAACTGCAAAGGATGAAGCTACTAAGTGGAAGTACGAATACTACGTGAATGAACTCCACGAGATGGATGAATTTACAGGAGACTTGCTAAAGAAGATAGAAGAATCTGGCGAGCCTACCGTCGTGCTAATCTACGGAGACCACATCCCTGCACTCGATATCAAGGAGTCTGAGTACGGCACAGGAGACCTTTACCAGACTAGATATGTAATATGGGACAACATCGGTCTTAAAAAGAAGGACAAGGATATCACGTCATACGAAGTTACTGCGGATATTCTTAAGAATGTCGGGCTAGGTCATCAAGGGGTAATCTTTGATTACGAACAGACTGCGGACAAGAACTCTAAAGACTACGAAAAGAACCTAAAAGCGCTCGCTTATGACATGCTATATGGAAAGAACTATGTATTTGGCGGTAAGAATCCATATAAGCGGACAAAGATGCGCATGGGATACAAGAAAATCAAGATTGATGGCATAATCTCAATCGGCAAGAAATACTACATAAAAGGACAGAATTTCACGGAGCACAGTACAGTCAGCCTAGATGGAAAGTGCTAAAGACAGTATATCTAAGTCCGACGTTGCTCGGCCTCAGTGAAAAAATCGACCAAAAGGACGTTAAGAAGCTACGAGTGAGCCAGATTGACTCCAAAGACGAGACGATCTTATCAACGATAGGCGGCAATGAGGAGCTATAGTCCTGGGAGGAACAATGGAAAAAGAAAAGAAAAGCACAGCTACGGAGTCAGCAGTGGCTACGAAAGCTAAAAAGACCACAAAGGCATCAGAAGTTAAAAAAGATAAAATAACAGCTAAAAGGGCTAGATCAAAAACGAGCGAAGCAGGGGAGGAGGCAGCCCCTGCTAAAGCTACTAGAGCCAAGAAAGTGGCAGTAAAAATAAAGAAGTCTGAAGTGCCTGAAGAGGCTCTAGTTGCGGAAGCTCGTGAAAGCACTGAAGTATATGACTCTGCAGAGGCTTCCTCAGTAGGTGAAGCTTTCGCTTCGAGCGAAACTGAAACGCTAAAAGACAAAGCCGTTAAGGCTGAAGAGGCTGAGGCAGGAGCGAATGAAGAGTCCTTAGATGCCTCAGATGAAACCAAAGTAACAGAAATCGAACAAGAGCGCCCAGAGGTCGAGGGAATCCTCGATATCGCAGAAGCGGGATTTGGCTTTCTGAGATTTAACAACTTCCTGACATCCGAGAAGGATATCTACGTATCTCAGACTCAGATTAGAAGGTTCGGTCTTAGAACTGGTGACAAGATTCGCTGTATCTCGAGGCATCCTAATCAGGGGGAGAGATTCGGAGCACTTCTATATGTGAAAGAAGTGAACGGTGAATCGCCGATTAGTGCGAGAAGAAGACCTCATTTTGATAGGCTGACACCGATATTCCCGAATGAGAGAATCGTCCTCGAAGACACCAGCATCAAGCTGGCTATGAGAGCCATGGACCTAGTCGCACCTATCGGCAAGGGTCAGAGAGGTCTTATCGTAGCCCAACCTAAGGCGGGTAAAACGGTTCTGCTCAAACAGATAGCATCGAGCATAGAGAAAAAATACCCAGAGATTGAGATGATTGTACTCCTCGTAGACGAGAGACCTGAAGAGGTTACGGATATGAAGAGGGCGCTCGCTCGTTCTGAGGTAATATATTCGACATTCGATGAACTGCCTGCGCACCACGTAAAGGTTGCTGAGATGGTAATTCAGAGGGCAAAGCGCCTAGCAGAAGAGGGAAAAGACGTAGTGATTCTACTGGACAGCATCACCAGGCTCGCGCGCGCATATAACATGGAGACGCCATCGTCGGGAAGGACGCTATCTGGCGGACTTGATCCTGGGGCTCTTCATGCTCCAAAGAAATTTTTTGGTGCGGCAAGAAACCTCGAGGAAGGCGGCAGTATAACGATACTAGCAACTGCTCTCGTAGATACGGGGAGCAGGATGGACGATGTAATATATGAGGAATTCAAAGGTACCGGCAACATGGAGCTTCACCTCGACAGACAGTTAAGCGAGCGCAGAATATTCCCTGCAATCGACTTGGCAAAGTCTAGCACGAGAAAGGAAGAGCTACTCTTAGATGATAACGAATATCTCGTGATGAACATGATGAGAAGAGAGATGGCTGCGGGAAATCCTGCTGACGTCGCGGAGAAGGTACTCGACAACTTGAGCCATACCAAGTGCAACAAGGACTTCGTAGATGTGATGCTCAAGGAGCTGAATTTCTAACAGTCGGAGGAAAGATGGATTATAGTAAGATTTCATCAAGGACGCTAAGCCGACCAAGATTGGCGGTCAGGCGGTAATGGAAGGCGTAATGATGCGCGGTGCAGACAAACAGGCGCTTGCGGTCAGACTTCCTAATGGTGATATAAAGCTAGAAATAGAGGATATCAAGCCACCTTCTAAGGTGACGAAAATTCCGTTTATAAGAGGAATAGTTAGTTTTTTCTCTTCACTAATATCGGGCATGAAGACGCTGATGCGTTCATCAGAAATCCTCGAAGAAGCGATGCCTGAAGAAGAGCAAGAAGAACCTAGCAAGTTCGATCAGTGGCTGGAGAATAAGTTTAGCCCTAAGACCGTGTGGAATGTCATGATCGGCATCTCGGTGGCGATATCGCTACTCATCACGGTTGTCGTGTTTGTAATCATGCCGACATACAGCGTGAATTTACTTAAGCACTTGACCAAGAACACGGTGCTGCTCAACCTAGCGGAAGGTGTGCTGAGGCTATTGATTTTCGTGCTGTATGTGCTGGCAATTTCCAAGATGAATGACGTCAAGAGACTGTTTCAGTATCACGGTGCGGAGCATGAGACGATTCACTGCTTTGAGAATGATCTTGAGTTAACTCCTGCAAATGCAAAGGAGTTCTACACGCTACACCCCCGCTGCGGAACTAGCTTCCTCATGTTCGTAATGATTATCAGCCTTGTGCTGTTCTCATTTCTCGGATGGCCAAACCTAGCATGGCGAATTATATCGAGACTTCTTCTTATGCCAGTAATTGCAGGGCTCAGCTACGAGCTCCTAAGGTGGGCGGGCAGAAGTGATAATGCGGTCGTTAGGGTGCTGAGCTGGCCAGGCCTCATGATGCAGAAGCTAACAACTAGAGAGCCAGACGAAGAGCAGCTTGAAGTTGCGATAACATCACTTAAGGCTGTGCTTGGTGAACTTGAACCAGGTGTAATCAGCAAGCAGAATGAAGATGTTAGTGACGACCTAGTGGATGCAAATGAAGAGGAAGAGCTCAATTCGATTTTCGATGACCTCGAGGATAAGAGGTATAGCGATGACGAGACGATGGTCAAGAACCTAGTTCGAGCGGGGAGAGCGAAACTTCAAGAAGCCGGCATCAGCAATCCGAACGGAGATGCGGACGATATATTCTGCTACGTAACTGGATTTACCCACAACGAGATAATAACGAGAGACACAGAGCTGCTCGACAGTTCCGATGTCGAAGCATATAGGGAGAGAATCGACCAGCGTGCAGCGGGAGTTCCGCTTCAGTACATCACAAAGGTACAGGAATTCATGGGGCTGCCTTTCTGTGTAAATGAAAATGTTCTCATCCCAAGGCTCGATACGGAAGTACTCGTAGATCAGGTGCTTGGCATCATCAGCGGCATGGAGCTCGAGAGTCCAGAGGTACTCGATATGTGTACTGGTAGCGGCGCAATCGGAATTTCGATTGCAAGTCTAGCTCCAGGTGCACGCGTCAAGCTGGCGGATATCAGCGAGAAGGCACTCGAGGTCGCGAGAAAAATGCGGAAATTAACGATGTACTGGACAGGGTAAGTTTTGCCCTCGGCAATATGTTCTCGTCGCTTGATGGAGATGAAAAGTTCGACCTAATCGTCAGCAACCCACCTTACATCAAGTCAGAAATCATCGAGACGCTCGACCCAGAGGTGAAGGATCATGAGCCAAGGCTTGCGCTAGATGGTGGTGAGGATGGCCTTGATGCATATAAGGTTATTGCAAATAACGCTGCCTCTCACCTCAAGGAAGGCGGCGTGCTCGCACTTGAGATCGGATATGATCAGGGTGAGGCCGTTTCATTCCTACTAGAGAGAACGCACTACTATAAGCCAGCGGCGATTATCAAGGATTTGGCTGGAATGAACAGAGTCGTGATAGCCGAGAAAAAACCGGCAGAAGAAAAGTAAATATTTTAAGGCAAGCTACCCGTAGTATAGAACGTGTGCGGATAACTTAGCCATTCACCAGATATGGGAGGTTAATGATGAATATTGCAGTTATATTTGGAGGAAGGTCCGATGAGCATGAGGTGTCGCGAAGTTCAGCGGTAAATGTCATCAAGGGGCTCGATTCTGACCGCTACGAAATTACTAAAATTGGAATAACCAAAGAGGGCAGATGGTATCTGACCGAGGCAAGTACAGGCGAAATCGCTAGCGGTGCTTGGGAAAATAGACCTGATAACAGACAGGCGTGCATCCCTGCGGATCCGACGGTACACGGAATCCTCGTTTTCGATGAAGAGGATAGAGCGACCGCAAAGCGCATAGACTGCATAATACCAGTGCTACACGGAGATAACGGTGAGGACGGAACGGTACAGGGACTCTTTGAACTCGCTGAAATTCCTTACGTTGGACCTGGCGTAAAGGCTTCTGCTAATGGAATGGATAAATCATTTACCAAGATTATCGTGGGTGAGACTGGCATCACTCAGGCGAAGTACTGTGTGATTAAGAAGAAGGATTTTGCCGATGACCGAGAGGGCGAAATTATGAACGCACTCAGCACGAATGACGGTAAGCTACCGCTGTTCGTTAAGCCATCTTCGGCGGGATCCTCGGTTGGAGCTTCCAAGGTCGAGAAGAAGTCGGAGCTCGAAGGGGCTATTGAAAATGCATTTAAGTATGATGACAAGGTCCTCGTCGAAGAGATGATTGTCGGCAGAGAGATGGAAGTTGCGGTTCTCGGTAATCACAATCCGAAGGCATCGTGCGTGGGAGAGATTCTATCCGCTGGCGAATTCTATGATTACGATGCGAAGTATAACAACCCTGAATCACAGACGAGAGTTGTCGATGATATTCCGATGAGCAAGCAGAAAGAGATTAGAAATAGCGCCGTTGAAATATTCAAGGTGATGGACTGCCGCGGACTATCGAGGGTTGACTTCTTCTATACTGAAGACGGCAGAGTTGTATTTAATGAGATTAATACGCTGCCAGGATTTACGAATATCAGCATGTATCCACAGCTGTGGGAAGCCATGGGCATAGATCAGCCAACCCTGCTAGACAGTTTGATTAAGCTGGCGATTGAAGAGCATACGTATGATGAGAAATATTAATTAAGATTGATACAGCCTAGGAGTGAGCTCCTGGGCTTTTGTTGTATAAGGAAGACTGCTATACGCATAAAGATCAACGCGCATAGCAATAAAAAGTCATTTATAAATTCTGCTTCGATGTCCTATATCAATGAGCACTAGTACAAGTCGCTCATCCTGTATCTCCGCTAAAATTCTGTAGTCACCTACTCGATAACGCCATTGCCCACTTCTGTTCGAAGTCAGCCCCTTGCCATGAATACGTGGGTCTATGCAGTGCATGAGATTTTTATCAATCCAAGCTTTTATAATCTTTTGAGTTTGCCTATCCAGTTTCTTAAAAGCTTTGTCGAATCTGTCAGTTGTAACTAGCTGATAAATCATAAGTCAATTTCATCCCAAAGCTCACTGATTGGACGGGTCTTTAAAGTTCCAGCTGCTTTTTCTGCTTCATAATCCGCAAAAACTTGAAGGTCGTATTCTTCCTCAATTCTTTCAAGCAAAGTAGTTCTGATAATTTCAGATAAAGTTTTGTTATTGTGCTGAGCATAAGATTTGAAAATCTTTAGTTCATCTTCCGGAACTCGCAAGCTTACAGTAGACATATCCGTCCCCCTTTCTTGTGTAATACAATCGTATTATACAAGAAAGTGTTTGTCAAATTAAAATAGGAATCATGGACTATACGAGAGATTTTGCTAAATGAAGACTAGTTCTCAGAAGCATATCCAATATAAATACTTGATAGTGTACCGCCATATATGATAGAGTGTCACTGAAATTTATATCTAATAAAAATTGGAGAAGTGTGTATCATGATAAAGAAGATTTCATCTATTGTTATTTTAGTCTGCATTATTTTATTTAATATCACACCAATCGTTATGGCAGCCGACTATGCCGAACTTGGTGATTCATCAGCAGCAAGCGGAAGCTTATCAGAAGAAACAGAACATCAAATTTAAAATGAAGAAGATAATAATAACATGCTTAATCACTTTATTTACAATGATAGGACTTGTACATTTATATAATAACTGGTATATCGACTACAATCTCAGAAAATATTCCGTTTACTATGCCCACAACATGGAGCATAAAGAAGGAACACAACCTGAGTTAGCTATGGTGTTAGATAATCTTGATTTAATGCGTAAACCGAAAAAAAGCAATATAGAATATAGATATGATGGCAGATGTATTATATATAATTTTAAATATGAGGCGGATAACAATGTCCCAAGATTATCTCGTACTAACTGGTCCGAGGGCACTGTATATTGTTTTGTTGACAATAAATATTCATCATACTATTTCGATAGAGCTTTTGAAATAAAAGATGGATTTAGCAGAACTGATAGCACGTATAGAGAAATTAATGTCAATACCATAGATAAAGATGTGGTATATCATGATCTTTATAAAAATTTCGGCTTCCTTGTCGAAGCCAACGTCAATCGCAAACCTCTAATCAATATGCAGAAAGAGTTCAACAAGAAGTACTATAAGCGGTTCAACTAAAGAAATTGCACTAAGAAAAGGAGTAAACTATGATCAGCAAGTTGATAAAGAGGATGCTTATAATTACTTGTTGCTTGCTCGTAGGAGTAGGAGTGGTTTTTGTAAGATGGTATGTAAAGGAAACCTGACAGAAAACTCGGTTTATTATGCAATGCATATTGAACATTCAAAGGGTACACATCCAGATTTTGCAATGGTGATAGACAATATGAATACTATTAAGCAGCCAAAGGTAGACAAGGTCGTCTACAGGCCAGAAAGTGGGAAAGAGGGCGCATTTAGCGGAAGAGTTTATATTTATAACGAAGCCTATTCCGTTGATGGTAAAACGCCGGAGATCTACATGGGACATGATGATGAGTCCGCGTATGTATATATTGATAATAGAGGGATAAGATATGAATTCGATAAAGCTTTTAAGTTGAGAAGAGTATCTGATTATGATACTTATGATGAAATAGATATACATACGATAGACGAGAAAGCTATTAGTGATGAGCTGTATAAGTATTTTGGCTTTCTTATAAAGGCTAACGATAAAAAGCCAAAGATTAATTTGCAGTGGCTTTTCAACAAGAAGTACTATAAAAGATTCAATTAAAAATTACGGGAGTAAAATAAGAAGGTGCAAACCATGCAAAATGCACAACTTAAGAAGATACTAATCATAACTTGCTGCTTGCTCGTAGGAGTAGGGGTGTTATTTATAAGATGGTACATCAAAAGTAATATAGATAGGCATTCAGTTTATTATGTTATGAACATCTCACACGGTAGAGATGCGCATCCAGAGTTTGCGATGTTGCTTGATAATATTGACAGCATGGAACAACCAGATAAACAGAAAGTTAGATATAAACCGGAAAGTGGTGCTTCTGGGGTATTTAGTGATAGATTTTATATTTATAATGGAGCTAATGCGCTTAATGATGAGGAACCTATTTTGATCAAAGAAGATGATTTTGATGGAGATGCCTATGTCTATTATGACAATATAGGAAGAAGGTACACATTCGATAAGACATTCAAGGTAAGAAGCGCATATGACTCAAAGCAATACCAAGATATCGATATAAAAACAATAGACCAAAAGGCCCTTTGCGATGAAATATATAAAGATTTTGGCTTCCTTATAAAGGCTAATGACAAGAAGCCAATGATCAATCTACAGTGGCTTTTCAACAAGAAGTACTATAAGCGATTCAACTAATAATTGAATATAGAATTTGAATAAATGCAAAAGAACCCCAGCTTAGCACTGCTAAGCGGGGGTTCTTTAAATATCAACTACTTCTTAAACATATGCAGCCTCTCAGCCCTACGTATATCATTTTCGATAAAATCGGAAGCTGCGAAGGAGCTGTCGTACTCGAGACCTGGTGGCAACATTGGCGTGCAAGGTCTTGAGATGACTGCTCCGAGCTGGCTCTGTGTCAGCTTGCGGCCGTACTCGGCCTGGTACTCCTGCTCGAGTATGCGAAGGATGTCCCGAGCATTCTCGAGGCAGGTAATCGAATACTTATATACCTTATCCATATCGTTTTCGCCCACGAAGCTAAAAGTCGTATATGGCAGCATCAGATTAATCGTTCTGTGCTCCTTAGAGTCATCAACTAGCTCGAGGCTGTCACCGCCAAAGAATGGATAGCTGTCATGCTCATTTATCCAAATTGAGATATCCGGTAGGAAATAAGCTCCGTCGACCGAGATGCCGCTTTCCTTCATAGTATCTAACGCTCTGCCAGTAAGTACTCCTACGATTACCTTTCGAAGGTCAATTCCCGCGTTCTTAATCAGAGGTGCGATGTGGTTTAATCGCTGACCATTATGAAGGAAGTCGTCAACTAATATCGCAGGCTTTTCAAAGGACTTGATCGTTTTTATCTGCTCCTGTAGCGGTGCGTAGTTACGGTATTCTCGGATAGTGAATCCTGATAAATCATTCTTAAAGTACTTATCCGTCCTAAGCGCTTTTGTTACGGTATTAGGTATGACCACATCCGAAAGTGCCTTGCCGTATGGTACTGCCATATAAGGGCCACGTTTCTTTAGAGGATCAGAAGCTGCAGGCACTCCGTTTTCAGATGTAACCATATTTACGATACGGCTATATACTGCACTAGGGTTAAATGTGAGTATCAGCTTGCCAGGGAACAGCTCGTTAAAAGTCCGTAGGAGCTTCGCATGAGCATTATCTGCAGCCTTAATAATCCTAGGGTTCTGGTTGAACGGAGCCTTGATACACGCTTCGACATCTCTAAAGAGTACGATAGGGGCTTTCATATCAACTGCATAGATTGCCTCTTCCTCACTGCTAGAGATATTAACAAATCCATGGTGGATTAAAAGGTCAATCGTATCCTCGTCCATACCTGCAGGATTTACAGGGCGATAGATTACGTAAGTGTAATCTTCATCGAGGAGTTCCGTCATAATCTCCGTGAGCAGAATCTGCTTAAGGTTGGAAACGCCTACATTTGTATCATCTTTTGCATAAAATGCACCGATTGAAGCTATCGAGCCAAGCGCACTCTTCTAATCGTAGAAGCTACTTCGCTGCTGCCGAATTCCTCAATTAGGTCATTCGCACGAAGCTTTCTAGCCGATGCAAAGGCAGAGAGTGCAGGTTCTTCACGTTCTCCTAGTCTAGCATTTATCAGGATTGATTTCGTAGCTGGGTCATCAAGGTATTCGCTGAGAACCACGGGGTCGTAGCCAGCCGTCTCCAAATCATCGCTAAGTGGCATGGTGAAACCAGCATCCATGTGTTCAAAGACGCTGAAGCTGATGTCGCTAGCTGTAAGTACTTCCTTATATGCAGGCTCATGCTTATATAGGTTCATATCATATATGCAGTTCTGCACAACTGGGTCGAGCAGCGTGCCGATATCTCGTCCGAGGTCAATATTGTTACGAATCCTGGCGGAGCTTACATCTTCAGAATATTTCTTGAGGTGCAGCTTTATAATTTCGCCTGTGATTGGGTAGCTATCACCGCTATCTCTATGAGAATCATCGCTCGACTCTCTATCGAATACAATGTGACCTAGCGAGTGAATCGAGTATTCGCTTGGGGCAGCCTTGTAGCAAGCGGCATTTGCAATAGCATCTGAGCCTGTAACTATGTATAAATCTTTGCCTGCAAAAAGCTCTCTCAGTCTCCGCATGTCATCCGAACTAGCGAGGTTAACCTGCATATAGTCTGGGAATAGATTTAAGCCCTCTTCACTGCTAATGGACATAGCGAGAATGTTCCTGCGCAGTGCATGAGGCAGCATCCGCTTGGTCCAAGAAAGCTCATCTAGTGCCAGATACACTTCAAATCCCATGTCCCTTATAGTCGTTGCAATCGCCTTGTGTCCAAGAGTGAACGGATCAAACGAGCCAGGGAAGAATGCAACCTTGTCATACTCCGCAAACTCAAATTGCCCAACTTCATCGACGTATGTAGCGATGAATCGGTATATGTAATTTAACACTGCTGCATTGTTGTAAAACTCTAGCCCGATATCGTCACCAATTAGCGGAATCACAGCAGCTAGTCTCTTGAAGCAGTGAGATGCAGCCCATCCCTTTGACCCTAGAGTCATGACTTCACTGCCAAATATTCTCATTCCAAGTACACGCAGTGCTTCCTGCGACAGCGCAGTATTGTAATGACTGACAGCCTTGATAATCATGCCGAGTAGTCTCTTCTTGTACTTCTCCGCATTCTTGCTAGTTTCAGGTAGCTTGTCGTAGTTCTCTAGTAGCACTGCCATAGTGCTTAGCGATGCAGCTGCTGACTTGCTATTTCCCGTATATAACATTGCTTCAAGCGCTTCGATTGTCTCGCTCTGTTCGCTGTCAGGCTGATACATCATGAGCTGCCCTAGATATCCAGGAATGTACTTAAGGAACTGGTAGTCGCTTAGCTCGAGACCATTGAAGAGGTCTATGCAAAGTTCGTTTATCTGATCGCTAGGCATGCTGCTAGCAAGTTCTATCAAGCAGTCGCCAGCATGTTTACGAACTATAATAGCCTCACTGACCTTAATCAGGTTTACAAAATGTGTTGCGATATGCATAACATTGTATCCCTGCTTTGCCACCTTGAACATATAATCTATGTTAGCGAGCTTAGACATCCAGGAGGTGCTAGTCTTGAGATTGTCCAGGAATAGTGACGAAGGCACCGATTCGGCTACATCTCTTACTGCTGATATTCCAAGAATGCTCAGGCGTCTTGCGTTTACATCTATGCCTGAGTCAGGGAAGAACCGCTCAATCACAGCGAGTGCAAGGAGATCTGTATCCTGACTGTAGCTGTTAAGGATATCCTTTGTAAAGAACATTAGGCTCTCAAGGAACGATTCCGGCATTAGATGCTTATCGATACTTAGTGCAGTGCTCGCATAGAACGATAATTGTCTGCTCATCGAGATCAGCTACGTGGTAGTAGTCCTCGAGGACATCAAAATACTTGTTGCGGCACGAAGGTCTGCAGTTTTTAACGACTTCATTTACGAAATCCGGTGTCGCCTCGATGATGCGCTTCCTATGAAAATCCGTATGCTTTCTAGATGGCATGATAAGCTTCTCGAGGCAACTAGAAAACTGTGTGATATTAGTGGTGTCAGAATCTCTTGTAGGTACCGATTTAGGTAGCTCCTTCTTATATTCCTCGCGAAATCTTGCGACTATCTGACCCATTATCTGAGCGGCCTGCTCTCTGAGGTCGCTCTCTCTGTTAAATAGCATGTCGTACATGAAATCGAGAACGATTACCTTCTGTTCCTCCGTCATGTAGGATTTGTACTCGCCGAGAATGTTCAAATAAGTTCTGATATTGCTCCACTGAGACTCGCTCCTAGCACGTTCAAGAAGGCTTGAGAACTCATCTGGACTGTTGAAAATCTTCATGAGGCGAATATTGTGCTCGATTGCTCTAAACTTGAGCTGCGAAGTAGCCTCGGATCCACTTAAGAGGGCTAAATCCCTGACCCTAGGATTGCTCCTAAAGTGCGGGGTCTCTGCCCAATCCTCTGGGAGGTCAGTAGTTACACCGTTTTCGCGCATGAAATCCTCGAAGTCGAGAAGTCTGTTATATACCTTCTCATATCTGTGGTTCTTGGCTTCATTTATATTGTCAAATTTACTTAGGACTACATCGAATGCTTCTTCTAAAGTAAGAAGTTTATGGTTTCTTGATCATCCTCATCCCTTATGCTCCTCACGCGGAAATCTGCGTATATGAGCAGTAGTGACTCTACAGATAGATTCTCTATCTCGAGGTCCCAAGTCGAGTGATTTGCAGCGATGTGCATGATGGTCGGCAGTCCAAATCTAGTCAGGCAGTAGTCTGTATAATAGTAGTGAAGATAGGGAACACGGCGCTCCTCTTCCTTGCGGCAGCCATATTTACCAATATCGTGAGAGGCTGCAGCGGCAGATAATAGACCGAGATCGACGTTAATTCCCGCATCGCAAAGCTGCCTTGCCGTGTACATAGCAACGTAGTGAACTCCGCTTACATGACCGAGCGTGTTAAAAGGTGAGATATCGGAACTAAGTCTCATGAATTCGTAGACATAATTGCTCTTAACGAGTTTATTAAATCTGAGATATTCATCAGTAAACCCCTTGCTCGTAATCTCTTCATCGCTGAGAAGGTGAATGTCATAGCAAGGATCGAAGGGAAGAGTCTTCCTCTCGTACTCATACACGCCGCGCATGAGCTGTAGCAAGATATTTCTACCAGCTTTGAATTTATCTGGGTCTTGTGGTCCGTCCAAGTGAGGGAATAGCAAGTTGAGGAGATATAGCCTCGTATGCTCGAGCCAACCTTCACGCGGAGCGACCTCAAGCTCTGGTGTATAGCGTGAGCAGATGCTTAAAATCACTTTACTGTCGAACCGTCCGTGATTACCCAAATGGTAATACAGCTCGTACACCATCTCGACGAAATCCTCGCGTGCTGTACGCACCTCCATTACATCGCTATCTAATCCAGCAGCTTCGATGAAGTCGGGGTTCAGTAGAGCTCCCTTGATTGTGTTTATCATTATTGCTTTGTTGTCCATCTCTAATACCGTTTATCAATTTTCAATAACTCGCATTGCAAAAGTTTCCATCTTAATTGCCGACATAAATCGGGACTTAAGTCAGAAGCTAACGATTAGTTAGTTTCTCACCGAGCGTCTTGGCCTTGTCGATAATCGCCATCGCAGTATCGAATTTACTGAGCTTACCCAGCTCTGTCTCGTCATCCTTGGTGATAATAGTAACTATATTGGTGTCCCCACCGAAGCCAGCGCCTGCGTCCTTAAGGCTATTCGCGCATATCATGTCGAGCCCCTTGTGCTCGAGCTTACTGCGGGAGTTTTCAAGCAAGTTTTGAGTTTCCATCGAGAAGCCACAGATTATCTGCTCAGACGTTCTAATCTTCTTGAGCTCTGTAAGGATATCAGCGGTTCTCTTGAGCTCTATGACCATATCGCCGTCATGTTTCTTGATCTTCTCATCAGATGTGTAAACTGGCGTATAGTCTGAAACTGCAGCAGCTTTAAATATGTAATCCGCCTTAGGCGCATACTTTAGCACTTCTTCGCACATCTCGGCAGAAGTTGCAATCTCAATCGTGTTCACATAAGGAAGTGACTCTAAACTAGTCTGGCCGGTGATGAGCGTAACCTGCGCACCCCTGTAAGCAGCAGCTTTAGCTAGGGCATATCCCATGCGTCCGGTCGAATGATTGGTGATATATCTAACTGGGTCAATTGCTTCCTGCGTAGCGCCAGCGGTGACGAGCACCTTCTTGCCAGCGAGGTCTTTTGCGTATGCTAGATCAAACAGGACTTCTTCCAAAATAGAATCTGGCTCAGGCATCTTGCCGACACCCACATCTCCGCAGGCGAGCACTCCGCTCGATGGCTGCATGACTCTGATTCCAACCTTGAGAAGCCTCATGATATTGCCCTGAGTGATAGGATTAAGGAACATCTGCGTATTCATAGCAGGCACAACCAGCTTAGGGCAGTTCGCAGCGAGGAATGTCGTTGTCAGCATATCGTCAGCCATTCCGTACGATGCCTTGGCGATAAAATTCGCAGTTGACGGAGCAACGACAAAGTAATCTGTCGCCTTCGCGATAGATATGTGCGCTACATCGAATTTAAAGTCCCTGTCAAATGTATCAGTCATGCACTTGTTGCCCGTAAGTGTCTCGAAGACTAGCGGCGAGATGAACTCAGTCGCATTCTTAGTCATAATCACGTGCACATCTGCACGCTCCTTCTTGAGAGCGCTGACTAGAGATGCCGTTTTATACGCAGCAATTCCGCCTGTGACACCGACAACAACACATTTATCTTTAAGCATGTGACCCCTCCTGTTATCTACATCTTGTGGTTAAATAATATAATATACTTTCATGTGCGATTTCTCAATCATAAACACAGCATTAATCTTATCAAAATGGCTAAAATTCAATACTTACTAGAGTTTTCCCTTGCACAATATGCTATGCTTTGTTATAATAACAAGGCTATTGGGATAGCGCGCGAGTGCGCACGATAGACTTTTAAGAAAAGGAGAGCTAGCATGAAGGAAGGAATCCATCCTGATTATAAGGAATGTAAAGTTACTTGCGCATGTGGTAATACCTTTACTACACTTTCGAACACTGACACTATGAGAGTCGAAGTATGCTCAGAGTGCCACCCATTCTTCACAGGTCAGCAGAAGTTTGCTAACCGTGGTGGACGTGTAGAGAAGTTCAAGAACAAATACAACCTTTAGGGAATCAATATTTAGAGGACGCTGTTTGCAGCTGTCCTCATTTTAGAGCGTTTGGAACCACAGGCGGTGGTTTTCCTGACGCTTTTTCATAGGTGACAAGCAAAGCTGCTCAGGGATACTTCGGCGAGTGATAATCGCGGAGCATTTGCAAGGGCTGATTTATATATAAAACTAAGAATCTACAACTTATAAGTAAAGGATGTAATTATGTTTGATAAGCTAGATTTTTATACTTGAGAAATACGAGGAGCTATCGAAGAAGGTTTCTGACCCCGATGTTATCGCTAAGCAGAAGGAATGGCAGAAGCTGATGAAGGAGATGAGCGACCTCGAGCCAATCGTCAAGGAGTACACTGCGTATAAGAAGGCAAAGGAAGAGCTTGAAGAGGCTAAGGAAATCCTCGATATGGAGGATGACGAAGAGCTGCGCGAGATGGCGCGTGAGGAGCTCAAGGCTAACGAAGCAGCGATTGAGGAGTACACAGAGAACCTCAAGATTCTACTTCTTCCAAAGGACCCTAACGACGACAAAAACGTAATCCTAGAGATTAGAGCTGGTACGGGCGGAGATGAGGCTGCGCTATTTGGAAGCGACCTACTTCGTATGTATCTCAGATACGCTGAAAGAATGCGCTGGAAGACAGAGCTCATAGAGAGCAATGAGACTGAAATCGGCGGCGTTAAAGAAGTTGTTATGCTCGTCAAAGGTAAGGGTGCATATTCTAGACTCAAGTACGAGAGTGGTGTTCACAGAGTACAGAGAGTCCCAGAGACTGAGTCGGGTGGTAGAGTGCATACATCGGCGGCTTCAGTTGCGGTAATGCCAGAAGTCGATGACGTTGAGGTTAACCTAGATCCTAACGATGTACGTGTAGACGTATATAGAGCATCTGGTAACGGTGGACAGTGTGTAAATACTACAGATTCCGCCGTTAGACTTACCCACATGCCAACTGGCCTTGTAGTAACATGCCAGGACGAGAAGTCGCAGATTAAGAATAAGGAAAAAGCTTTCAAGGTTCTTAAGTCGAGACTCTTCGACCTCATGCAGCAGGAACAGAACGACAAGATTGCGGCAGAGAGAAAGTCACAGATTGGATCTGGAGACAGGTCAGAGAGAATTAGAACTTATAACTTCCCGCAGAGCAGGATCACAGATCACAGAATCAATCTTACTCTGTACAAGCTTGACTCGTTCCTTGACGGTGACCTCGATGAAGTAATCGATGCACTGATTACCGAGGATCAAGCGGAGAAGATGAGAGATTTCTAAAGCGAGAGAGGCATCCAATGAAGACGAGAATTATCCTTCCTGACACCGATGGAATCTCTGAAGCTGGGGCTATCCTGCGCTCTGGCGGACTCGTGGCTTTTCCGACTGAGACGGTATATGGACTGGGGGCAAATGCCCTAGATGCGACCGCTACAAAGCATATATATGAGGCAAAGGGAAGACCTAGTGATAATCCGATGATCGTCCATGTGGCGAGCATAGATATGCTTAACGGAGTAGCTTCAGGGGTAACCGATGCGCAGAAAGCCATTATGAGCAAGCTCTGGCCCGGGCCTATTACTTTCGTGCTTCACAAGAATCCAGCAGTTCCTGATGTTACAACAGGAGGGCTTGATACAGTTGCGGTCAGATGGCCGTCACGGCGCGAGGCTGCTGAGATTATTGAGGCGGCAGGCGTTCCAATTGCGGCGCCGAGTGCCAACCTATCTGGTAAACCGAGCCCGACTACATTCGAAGACGTTGCCGAGGATATGGACGGCAGAATCGATGCGATAGTCAAAGGCGAGAGGACAGCGATAGGTATAGAATCGACAGTTTTAGACCTAACGTCGGAAGTTCCTACAATACTTAGACCAGGATTCATAACGAAGAGCCAGATTGAAGAAGCTGCATGCTGTGAGGTTAAGTATGATCCATCTCTATTCAAAAAGCCTGGAGCAGATGACTTCCATCCGAAGTCACCAGGCATGAAGTATAAGCATTATGCACCGAAGGCTGCAGTTAGAATCGTAGAAGGCAGCAAGAGCGCGGTCTCTGCAGCAATCGCTGAACTAGAGGCTGAGTCAGTGTCGAACAACATGAAGACAGCGGTACTTGACTACATGGGGAATGGTGACAAGGCGGCAAATAATTTTTTTGCAGATCTCAGGCAGTGCGATAGAGACGGTGTGGATATAATTTATATTGCGGCGTACGACTGGGACGAAGTCGGGTTTTCCGTTATGAACAGAATGGTCAAGTCGGCAGGGTATGACATCGTGAATGTTTAGAATGTTTAGAGCATTTACACACAGAGAGAAGATATAATTTATATTATTTATATGACATATATCGCTGGTGCACACGCTATACGCACAGCAAAGATACGCGAGGAGGGATTATATGAAGATTGCTATTGGCTGCGATCACGCAGGGTATCCGCTCAAGGTGGCAGTTAAGGACAAGCTGCTCAAGGAAGGGTTCGAAGTAGTTGATTTTGGAACTGATTCGGTAGAGTCTGTTGATTACCCAGGTTATGGAAAAGCTGTTGGAAAAGCAGTCGCTGACGGAGAGGCTGAGAAGGGAATCGTTATCTGTGGATCTGGCATAGGAATTTCTATCGCAGCGAATAAAGTAAAGGGTGTTAGATGTGCTCTCTGCACTTCCGTAGAGATGGCGGAGATGTCGAGAAGGCACAACGATGCGAATGTGCTCGCTATGGGCGCACGAATGATAGAACAGGATTTGGCATTTGAAATTGTCGATAAGTGGCTAACGACAGATTTTGAAGGCGGAAAGCACCTTCGTCGTATAAACATGCTTGATGAATAACGTATTTCGTATATACTTAATGGTAAGTGAATTGAGATAATCAGGAGGATTACAATGGCTAACAGAGAAGGCAAGGTATATGTGTTTGATCATCCGCTGATTCAGCACAAGACAGCTCTCATGAGAGATGTAAACACTAGTGTAAAGGAGTTCCGCGAACTCGCTACTGAGGTGGCGATGCTGATGGGCTTCGAAGCGACAAGAGATCTGCCACTTGAAGAGGTTGATATCGAAACACCTATGTGCAAGACTACAGTTAAGATGCTTGAGGGAGAGGATATTGCAATCGTTCCTATCTTAAGAGCTGGTCTTGGCTTTGTGGACGGGATGCTTGCGCTCGTTCCAAATGCAAAGGTAGGGCACGTTGGATTATACCGCGACCCAGACACACATCTTCCTGTTGAATATTATTGCAAGCTACCTACAGACATCGAGAAGAGAAAGATTTCGCCGTTGACCCAATGCTTGCAACTGGTGGAAGTGCCATTGCAGCAATTGATTCTATCAAGAGCAGAGGCGGACACGATATCGCATTCCTGTGCCTGATAGCTGCACCAGAAGGAATCGACGCCCTACATGAGGCGCATCCTGATATTGACATCTACATTGCGGCAAAGGACGAGAGACTCAACGAAAACGCTTACATTCTTCCAGGACTTGGAGATGCAGGAGACAGACTTTACGGTACAAAGTAATCTCGGCAAGCTAATGATATTAAGCCTGCGGCGAGAGCTGCAGGCTATTTTTATAGGAGGGACACGATGATACAGATTCCAGATAATGTGAGCAAGTACACCAACGTATATGATGTGCTTGAAGAAAGAGGCCTGATTGAACAGTGCACAGACCCAAAGGCTATGCGCGACCTACTCGGAAGCGAGAAGATTAAGTTCTATGTAGGATTTGACCCAACTGCAGACTGTCTGCACGTTGGACACTTAATCCAGATTATTATATTTGCGTATATGCTCAAATATGGTCATACACCAGTGGCTCTCGTCGGCGGTGGAACTGTAATGATCGGAGATCCTTCTGGCAGAACTGACCTACGCCGCATGATGGACGTTGAAGAAATCGATGCAAACGGCAAGAAGTTCAAAGACCTATTTGACCGCTTCCTACCGTTCGATGACGAGTGGGAGTACACTGATAACGGTGGTGTAATGAAACCGGGGCACCAGAACAGAGAGCCTAAGCCGGGCCTTGCGGTAAGCGTTAATAACGCGCAATGGCTAAGAAACCTCAACTATATCGAGTTCGCTCGTGAGATTGGCTCGGTATTTAACGTAAACGACATGCTGAGAGCAGAGTGCTACAAGAGAAGACTCAAGGAAGGTCTTACTTTTCTCGAGTTCAACTACATGCTGATGCAGGGATATGACTTTTACGTAATGGCGAGAGACTTCGGCCTCAAGGCGCAGTTCGGTGGCAACGACCAGTGGTCCAATATCATCGCTGGTGTCAATATCGCTAAGAAGAAGTCAGACCTAGATGTATACGGTATGACTTTCTCGCTTCTCACCAAGAGCGATGGCGAGAAGATGGGCAAAACTGCAGGCGGTGCGCTCTGGCTCAATGAAGAAAGGGTTTCAGTGTTCGACTTCTTCCAGTACTGGAGAAATGTCGCAGATGCGGACGTTAACAAGTGCCTTCGTATGCTCACATTCCTACCAATGGATGAGGTAAATAGACTATCTTCCCTCGAGGGCGCAGAGATTAATAAGGCAAAGAAATTCTCGCTTATGAGGTCACTAAGTTAGTGCACGGCGAGGATAAGGCTAAGAAAGCACTAGAAGATGCTCGTGCGGTATTTGCAAGTGGAGGCACTAATGCAGCGACTATGCCATCCGTTGAACTAGATAAGGCTTCCTTTGAAGGCGAAGGCTTCGGACTAGCTAGTTTGCTCAAGGAACTTGGACTTGCACAGTCTAACGGTGATGCATTTAGAACGATAGAGCAGGGTGGTGCTAGAATCAACGGAGAGCAGGTTACCGACAGAAAGAGAAGAGTAACTCTCGCAGACTTCGAAGATGGAAAACTTACAATTCAAAAGGGTAAGAAGAAATTCGTTGCGGTGACGCTGAAGTAGCAAGTTAACAGTGATTAGCTTGCACTGTGGTGATTAAAGCAAATAAAGATAAGCGCGCAGCGATGCGCGCTTTGCCTATTTGAGAAACATATATCTGTATATGTATAAAATAACATTATTTATATATTTAGGGGGTGCAATATGGTTAAAGAAGTTAATTTTGAAGATGTAAAGCGTGATGTAATACATGCATTCACAAACGGATGCATGTGCTCAGAATCTGTAATTACGATTGCAAACAAGCATTGGGATCTCGGGATGGGAGACGACATAATGGCAATTGCAACTGGATTCCCATTCGGTTTTGGTGACGGTGGAAATGTATGCGGAGCTGTAGCGGCAGCGACGATGTCACTTGGGAAAGTATTTGGCAGAGTAATCCCTGGAGACCCAAGCTATGAGAAATGCACATCGCTCGTAAGAGAGCTCAATGACGATGTCATAGCAAAGTTTGGTAGTGCACTATGTCCAGACTTACTAGAAGGTTATGAATTTGCAACACCAGTTCGCAAGGAACACTGCACCGAAATAGTGGTAACAGTGCTTGAGTCATTCGCTCGCATAATGGAGCGTGAATGTGGGGTTCATGTCTGTTGGTAAATATGATATATTATGATGACTAATTAATATTAGATTATACAAGGATTTAAGGTTACGAATATATTACTTTGTAATCGCAAATATATTGAGTTGAAAGAGTAGATAATTTGTGTAGAAAGAGGCGGTTTATGGCTAAGAAACAATCAAAATACGAGAGGCCGGGCGGCGCTAAAAAGGGTAGAATTGCAGTAGTCATATTTATCATAGTAGCTGCAATTACAGATGCTATTATGATTCGTGCGTACTTTACAGGTGGCAAAAGTGCTATGGTTGGCACCATGATTATACTGATGACAGCGATGTATGTTTTTATCACTTACAGTCTGATCAAGCTCGTGAAAATGATGGAAGAGCAGATGGTTAAGGATGCTGAGGCAGAGAAGGACGCTGAAGAGAAGGCGAAACACATCGGAAAAGGTGCTGCGTACAAGACTCTCAAGAAGAAGTCTAAGAACTAAAGGGGTAGTTCTGGTAGTGGATAAATAAAGAAAAATCTCAGTGTATATTTTAAACTTAGTTACTACTATGAAATAAAATGTAGCATAAATAAGCGTTTGTGAGATGCACAAATGTGATATCGCAAACAATCTTATAGATAAATATTATCGATTATAAAAAAATTGATAACAATAATAATAAATCAAACAGCTAGTAAAAAAAGCGAGGACATACGTCCTCGCTTTCTGTATGGATATTCTATGGATGGATTGTGTAATAACAGCGAAGGTATTGAAATAACCTGTGCTGTACCTTTATAATAAACTTGAGAACAAAGCATGTAAAATTAATTAAAATGAGTTAATTGATAAAAATAAATAATTGCGGTCCTCGATGGAGGTATTATGGAAAATCGTAACGTAGCGACCTTTATAAAGGTTGTAGAGATGAATAATTTTACTAGGGCAGCAGAGAGTCTCGGGTACTCTCAGGCAGCCGTAACTGCCCAGATAAAGCAGCTCGAGCATGAACTCGGAGCACCTTTATTTGACAGAATTGGCAAGAGAATAAATCTTACTAGAGCGGGAGAAACATTCCTCCCATATGCTTTTCGTCTGCTTAAGGCGGAAGATGAAGCGGTAGCAAGCATCAGAGAGCAGGAAGGTCTCAGCGGAACGCTGACAATCGGAACATCTTCAAGCCTATCGATCGGAGCGCTTCCACATATCGCTATTGATTTCATCAAGGAGTATCCTGATGTAAATGTTGTTATCAAGGTATCCGACTTCACGCAGGACCTGAGGGAGAAGCTCATTGCAGGAACTATGGATCTCGTGTTTAGTATGGCCGAGACTCCAAACCCACAGAACTTCCAACGCATGCTAGAGAAGGATGTACCAATGGTATTCGTAGCGCACCCAGACCATCCGCTTGCGGGCAAGAAGATTCCGCTGCGCAAAATCCTTGCAGAGCAACTAATCGTTGCGGATAGGGAGGTAGGATATACATTCTATCTGAATAAGTTTGCAAATGATATCGGTATGCAACTTGAACCTGCACTTGAGGTTGGTTCAGTGTCCGCTATCGTCAATATACTAGAGGGCGGATATGGAGTATCTTACCTGCCTTGGTTCGTCGTTGAGAAGCCAGTTGCTGAAGGCAAATTGGCAACAATTGATGTTACATGTCCGGATCCGGAGCTCAAGAGTACTATCATATGTCATAAGAGCAAGTGGATTGATCCAGTGATTAAGAAATTTATAGAGTTTATAAATGAAAGAATATAGGAAGGTTGTATGCAAAAACATCACAAAGTCGATTAGACTTGATTTTATATGCTCTGAACAACGAATGCCAGGTGCTATGTATTTTATTAATACATAGCACCATTTATATATATATGGTAGAATTTCCGTGTACATTATAGATAATTAACAATTAAGAGAGGACATTAACATTGATGAATAAGGCAGTTAAAAAAATATTAGCTTAATATTGAATCTTATGATCATATTATTACTGCTCTCAAATACATCAATTGTATTTGCAGATGAAGATTTAAGCTCACTCCATCCTGTGCATTATTTTATGTATGGTGAGGACTGGCAGGGCCCTTTAGTTGATAAAAGTGCAGAAATCAAAAGTGATAATTATTGGGTTGACTTAAAATATTCAAAAGTAGAAAACATTCCGGTAGCTGCAGGAGAACCTATAACATATTTTAAAACTCTTGTTCCTAAATATGTGTTGGAACCTAAAGATACTGCTGTTAATCAGCATGCAAAGGTTAGCACGATAATCAATTTTTGCTGTGCTCCTGAGTTTCTAAATACCGGCATTATTCCAAAGTGGAGCGGATTAAACATTTTCCTTCACCCTTTGAAACCACAAGATAACCCGTATTTTCAGCAATTCTCCACGATTCCTGAAGAGAGAACAAATCCGCATAAGTTTAAACAAAGTGATATTTTAACTGCTGAAGAAACTAGTAAGCCATTAGAGAAATTACAAGTTTTAGCCGATATAAAGGCTAAGGGAAGCACCGATTCAAAGAAAGTGGACGAATATAAGAAAGGTGATCCAATAGACCTTGAGTTTTCTATGAATGCTTCATGGTTCAAGCGTTATATGAATGGATTTGCTTTGTTCTTAACTCAAACTGGCGGCATGTCGGATGAGGGAATTCAGAAAATTTACAATCAGTATGCAATGTCAGATGCACAAATCGTTTTTTCATTAGATATCCCAGACGGGGTAACTGTTAGTAACAATCCAACAGCTACAGTTAGGGGATTAGATGGATTTACAGCAAATGTTTCGAGGGAAGGAAATACTTTGCTTGTAAAATTACGTAAAAATGAAAAAGCTAAAGTTTGTAAATGGAAAGACTTGATTGAAAAAATTAACTCCATAGATACAAGTAACATTAATGTTAGTATTTCGGGATTAAAGGTTTCTGAAGACGCAAGTCAAGATTCGCAGGTAACTATAAGAGGTACGGTATCAGGAGTTTATGATTTTGCTACTTCTTATACAGAAAAATTTTATTTGCCATCTCCCGAACATAATAGTCATGAGGAGTTAGGTCCGGGACATGAGAATTGTGCGACTAGAAATTACTGGTCATTTGCAGCAATTCAAGATCCAAGTGGATTGGATAAGGCGGCAGACTCAAATAAGCCAAACCAAATATCTTATACTTTCAAGGTAAATAAACCGGCTGATAACACCGTAACTTTCAAGGACGGAAATGCTACACACGCTACCGTAAAGGTGGAAAACGGCAAATCAATTGATAACGATGCTTTAGCTAATCAATCGATGCCAAGCGACCCAACAAAGAGTGGTTATATTTTTAAGGAATGGAATACTCAAAATGATGGAAAAGGAACTAAATTTACAGGTTCAACCATTGTTAACGAGGATATGGTAGTATATGCTATTTACAGCAAGAACCCGACTCCAAACAAACCTGGCAAGTTACCAAAGACGGGTGATAATATAAATATGCCGTTGTATTTTGCGGTATTAGTTATATCAGGCGTATTATTGTTTGCATTATATTTCAAAAGAAGAAAAGACAATTAGTGTATTAATGTAAAATATCAGGAGCTGTCGCATGAGTGACAGCTCCTTTTTTTAACGTGATACTGAGATTTTTGCTGGCTTAAATAAAAAGACAGGAGCTGTTAAGCTAGAACTCCTTTTTATTGCAAGTTAAATATATTAATTACAGCTACTATTAAATTTATCTATAAGCTTTTTAACTTGTAAATTTAAACAGTAATAACTTATAACAAATCTATTAATAGCGCGACAACCCCTAAAATCATTGCAATACAATAAGAAATATTAAAAATTTTCTTAATATTCACTTTCCAATTCTTATACAGAAAAACTCTGAAAAATAGAAAGACATATTAGCACCACAATTATAATAATTCTATTCATAATCATCTGAACAATAATCTAATTACAAGTTGATAATAATTAGATGTCCTCCTCCTAATATAAAAGTGTAATGGATATACTCCCCAACATCTAACTGGGGGGATATCCTCTCGTCATTTAAGCTTTTAGCAGGAATTTAACTTAACAATTCTTGTCTGAGACTTTCGCAAATTTCCGCCATCTCGCGCATATCCTCCTCTGGAACGAGTTCAGAAAGGTCATACTCAAGTGGATTCTTCGAAAAGTCGGAAAGAGCTTTATTCAAAAGCTCATAATCATCTGGTGTAGCAATAATATTTATCTTGCGAGAATCTGTATCATATGGTTCTAAGTCGTGTAAATCAACACTGCCATTTACCTTGCATTCTAATAATATTGCAGCAAGGTCAGTTATTATATCAATAGCGAAATGAAAATCAAGATAGATCCCCATTGAATTAGTAAATCCCAAAGGGGAAGTGGTTCTTCTAAAGTTTCCATCATATTTGTTAAGGCCTAAAGCTTGCAGTATGTCGGAAAACTCTATCTCGTCGCTACTTTGATCTTCTAAAAAAGCAATAAGGTTAAGACTGTCGTCACTGTCTCCGATGTAGTTATTCCAATATTTGTTTTCAATATACATTCAGGCATCCTCCGCAAATGTCAATTTGTCGATTAATCATTGTAATTATATCATCATGCAATATTTTGTCATACATCAAGTTGATAGTAATTAGATATTATTACGCAAAATCTAAAAGGGCTACTCCTTTCAGGAATAGCCCTTTAACCGTATGTTCTTCTACACTTCTTTCATGCCCCAATTGGCTTTTTACTTCTCGATTTTTTTCCTGCCAGAATTGCCGCTCCATACGCGCCAGCATATCTACCGTCAGGAAGCGGAGTGACCGTTCGGCCTAGCTTTTTAGATAGAAGCTCTGCAAAAATATTCATTTCCGCTTAACCCGCCAGTTATAACGCATTTATCTGCGATAGCTTTCTTCTGACACAGTGTCACGACCTTAGTCGCCACACTGTCAATTACACCGGCTGCAATCTCTTCCTTCGGGCGACCTTCACCCATGTAGTTGATAACCCTCAGATTCTGCGAAAACCGTGCATATCGAGCTAATCGGTATCGGATTCCCTCGCTGAGCCTCTTCAAACAGCTCTTCGATTGTAAGACCGAGGCGATTTGCCATAACTTCGATGAACTTGCCAGTTCCAGCGGCACACTTATCATTCATGAGGAAGTCAACGGCCCTGCCATCTTGAACCAAGATATATTTGGTATCCTGCCCACCGACATCGATGATAGAGCAGTCTTCCTGTCCTGCCATCTCATAGCCGCCACGTCCGTGACATGTAATCTCGGTAATCACTTTATCCGCGTAGTCTACTGAGATTCGTCCGTACCCAGTTGCTACAATCTTAGCGCCCTCTAAATCTACGCCGAGCTTCTCAAGGTTTTCCTTGATTATGCCAGCAGTAATCTTGCTATTCCAGCCCGTCGGTAGCACCTCGAAGCGAGGCCTATCATCTTCGCCGATCACACAGACCTTAGAAGCGGTAGATCCAATATCAATTCCAATTCTAGTCATTTAAAATCCTTTTCATTTTGCCTAATCACATCTGACTTAGAGCACGCCAAATCGGCAAGCTTTATCTAACATATTAAGTATATCAAGTATGCCAAGCTACAGCTAGTCATACGTAGCTCTAGACGTACTTGACTGAACTTAGCGAGTTCTATCCATATCTATGCCTGCTGCTGTTGAATTCGTTATCTAGCCCGTTTATGGATATGTATCTTAGCTGCTGCTCTTCGGCAAGCTCCTTTATAAAAGGCACATCCTCTTCCTTGACCAGTAGCGACACACCACAGCAAACGCTTAACTCGCGCGGAGTCGGGCTAATCTGGGCGTAACGTGAAGTTGCTTTTATAGCACGATACATCTCCATGGCATCCGTGTGATTATCGAACAAAACATAATAGTGGAGCATTTTAGCCTAGCACCTCTATAAATGCCTCGATACGTGTCTTGAGCTGCTGTGCATCGCTGTCAGTATAGTCTGTCTCGATTCCGAGCACTGGGATGCCAGCTTCCTTGAGCTTGTCCTCAAGGAGATAACCCTCGATGTCGTATGTCTGGCAGAATTTTAGGTTAACGTCGATTACAGCATCTACGTCGTATTCCTTAGCAAGTCTGATTATATCGTCGAAACGACCTGAGTTAGGAGTGAAGCAAGCGCAGTTAATCTTCATGTAACGGTCAGCGATATTTGAAACCATCTCATCGAGGTTCTCGCCTGATTCATCTACAAAGTTCTCAAAGTAACGAGTTCCAGTACATGTCTCTTCACAGACAACAGCTGCACCAGAGGTCTCAATTAGATTATGCATCTTCCAGTTTGGAATAGCCATAGGAGTTCCAGAAATCATGATACGCTTAGTTCCAGCAGGGAATACCGAAACGCCATCAGCAACTCTCTTCTCGAGCTCGTCACAGAGTTTGTTAACCATAGTTGTAAATCTCTCAGGGTCGTCGTAGTAAGCAATCTGGGAGATGAGAAGTGTGTCAGTTCCGCTGATAGGAACGTTCTTGTTCTTGCGTAGGTCATACAGTCTCTTGAGGGCTGCACGCTTAGCGTTAATCTTCTTGATGTTCTCAGCTAGCTTCTCAGGAGTGATTTGTTACCAGTTTCCTTTTCAACCATTTCGAGTAGGTCGTGACACTCGTCAGCCCACTTTTCGATATCCTTAGGTCTCTTCATCTGAGGAAGATCCATGATGTGCATCTGAACGTCAGTGCCTAGGATCTCGTACGCCTTCTTCTTGCCATCGCAAGTGTTTTCACCGATATAGATATCAGCGAGCCTGTAGAAAGGACATGTCCTGTCAAATCTAGCGCCGAGCATAGCCTTGATAAGTGGACATGTATTTGCTGGCAAATATCTCTCTCCACCTGGAACCCAGAACTGAGAGCCTGCGCAAAGTCCCGTAGCTATTCCGTTACCTGCAAAGATAATCTCGTCAGGAACATAAGTACAGAATGTTCCGAACACCTTGCCGCCATTCTTCTTAAACTCAACGAGCTCAGCTGGGCGTAGGCCGTGAACATCAGCGAGAACCATGTCAAAATAATCCATGGCTTCAGGTCTATTTTCCTGAGATAGAAATACGTCACCAATTGCCCCTGGAAGAACGCTACATAGTAAATCGTGGTTTTCCACATCCATACCGAGATCTTCCCACATCTTACGATAATCTGCCATTTTTATAACCTCCATAATAATAAGTCAAATATACTGATAAAATTATATCAACTAAGCGAGTAGTGCAAACATTGAATAAAATGATAAATTTTATACAATCTATAGAATTTTTTTATAATAATTTGACACTTTATAAATATGGTATGAGTGCAGGTGATAATTAGCAGATGTTGTGGAAAGGGTGCTATGAAAAGGAACGAGCATTCAGGAAATAGACTTATTATGAACATACTATTTTGGAAAAAATGTTGACAATTAAAATCAATATGATACAATTGAATTGTTCAAAAGACATTTAATAAAACTAATTAATATATGAGATATTCATAGGAGGATATGAAATGGCACAGATTTATGATTTTAAGCTAGCTAGACCTGATGGAAGCGAGCTAAACCTCGCGGATAACAAGGGCAAGGTAATGCTCATCGTTAATACTGCAACTGGATGTGGATTCACACCTCAGTACGAGCCACTAGAGGCACTTTACAAGGAGCTACACGAGTCCGGACTAGAGATTATCGATATTCCTTGCAACCAGTTCGGTGGACAGGCACCTGGATCAGATGATGAGATCCATGAGTTCTGCACACTCAACTATAACACTACATTCCCACAGCTTAAGAAGTCAGATGTAAACGGTGAGAATGAGCTTCCACTTTACACATTCCTCAAGAGTCAGAAGGGGTTTGAGGGCTTCGGAGACTTCCCAGATAGAGAGAAGTTTGAAGAGTTCGTTGCAATGGGCGATCCTGATTTCAGAAACAACGCTAACATCAAGTGGAACTTCACTAAGTTTGTTGTAGATAGAGAAGGAAATGTAGTTGCTAGATTCGAGCCAACAGCTGATATGGGTGAGGTTGCTGCCTTCGTAAAGAGCCTCATCTAATCTATAGATACTATTTAAACAATAAATAGCATAAGCACACATATGGATCCAGCAATGGGTTGAGATTAAAGTTATAAGTGTGCAAATGTACAGAGCTAAAAATGGCGTCCGCTGAGTGAATTCGGTGGGCGCTTTTTGTTTTAGAAATTATTGTGCGGGTAGATAGTTATCTAGACTGGATAATGATTAAATGATGATTATTCGGGTGAAAAATGCATGATTGAACGTTCGTTTAAAAAAAGTATAATTATCTTATTGGAGGGATATCATGAAATACGAGATTACGACGGATTAAAGGAAATGATTAAGAAAAATGGAATTAGCCTAAAATTTAATTACATAATACATATTGGCATAGGATTACTTCTTGCGTCTTCATTTAATGTATGGCTTGTAATTAGTGGGTCAGATATCGGTTTTGTTAAATACATTATAACTGCAGCTCTTTCATGCCTTGTTGCATTAATATTTGTTAGAGTATTATCTCCTGTCAAATACATCGTGAATATCCTGATATGGAAATCAAAAGAGAGCAAGCAGTCAGCATATGCCTTCTGGATATTCGTATATCTCAAGGGTCGCATTAACCACTCAACGCAATTATATATGATAAATGAACTTTTTATTCCAGATAAATATCTGCGAGGTCCAATTAAGAATCTGAACTGTGAAGAAATTAGATTAGAGTTACGAAGAGTAGAGATACTGACAGAACTCGTTATGTTCATTCTGTACAGCTGTGTTTCATTTGCAATTTATAGGACTAGTAACATGCCGCTCTACTTGATTCCTCTTGCTGGAATGGCTATAGATATAGCAAATTCGAATATTGAAATGGAAATATTTAGAGGTAAATTCACGAAGCTTCGCGATTCAAAATATTTTGAATACTATATAATTAGGGAGAGGTTGCTCATGGACTCTAATGATGAAGAAGCGATTAAAAGGTTTGTAGAGCTCGAAGCTGAGAACTTTGAAAACAGAGAAAGAATTCACGAGAGGATATCAATCTGGAGCAGGATAGTCGTAGGAAAAGCTCTGAACAGAGAAACTATGACAGAGGAGATGAAGTTCTTGCTAGAGAGAAAATACCTCGAAGTTATCTGGGAGCTATTTGTAACACATGAGACATTAAATTTGCTGAATCTATATATTACATATGCCATAATAATTGGTGAATTGAACACAGAAAAGGTCGCATTAAATATCCTAAACAGATGGAAAACTCAGGATATAGGGTCTAGGTTAAAGGCTAAATTTGAATATTCTGAACAGGCCTTTGCTGGAGATAAAGCAAAGTTAGAGGACTAAGGCTGCGAGCTGGCGAGTTCTATGAGGAGTTTGCCGAATGCAGAAATGATGTTGATGAAGTTAAGATGGCGTATCTCAAATTAATAGAATTGGAAAGTTAATATTACAGTTAAAAGATAAATGAATAAAATGATAAAACTCGTTTGCCAAAGTGTAGCAAACGAGTTTTGTGTATAGAAATTGTGATAATTGTGATTTCCTGAACAGCCGATACTATCTAGCTGCTTCTGCAATCGCTTCCACGAATGTTGGGTGTGGATGGATTGTAGAAGCTACATCTTCGAGTGTCAGCTTGTTTGAAATAGCTAGCGCTAATTCGCCTACGAGATCAGTAGCGCGGCCGCACATGAGTTGTGCGCCGAGCAATATATGGCTGTCTGCGTCGGCAATCAGCTTGATGGTGCCGCGGCCGAGGTCCTCGAGGACTGTCTTGCCATTTGCTCCCATAGCATACTTCTTGGTGATGATTTCGATACCCTGCTCCTTGGCCTCGTCCGCGGAAATGCCGACGGACGCAATCTCAGGCACCGAGTAGATGCAGGTTGGGATTGTTGCCATGCGGATTGGTGGTTCCTGTCCGTTCATATGGGCAACTGCGTTTCTGCCCTCAGCTGTTGCTGTGTGAGCTAGCTCGATGCCGCCGATTGCGTCACCGATGCCATAGATGCTCGGACTCGCCGACTGGTAGTGCTCATTAACGGCGAGACGGCCGCGCTCTCCTGCAAGATGCTGGAGCTGCTCAGATAGCAGACTAGGAACATCAGATCTTCTGCCAACAGCCATGAGAACAGCATCTGCAGGGATTGATTTCTCCTCATCCTTTTCAGTGTAAACAACCGCAAGTCTTCCGTCCGCCTGCTCAATTCTAACAACAGGGCACTTGGTCAGAACATCAATGCCGTCCTTCTGCAGGCTCATCTTCAGACTGCGGGCTAGTTCCTTATCAACTGTAGGAATGAGACGGTCTAGAGCCTCAACAACAGTTACGTGTGAGCCAAAACCATTATATACAGTAGCAAACTCAACCCCGATAACGCCGCCGCCGATGATTACGAAATCATCGAAGGGCGTACCGCCCTGCTCGAGGAGCTCGGTCGAGTCCAAAACGCCCTCGAGCTCGGCGCCCGGAATAGGCGGAATAAACGGATTGCCACCAGTTGCAATCAGGATGAACTTACCAGTTACTTTCATGCGATTCGCCCTCTCCATCAGTGTACGATACAGTGTGCTCATCTTTGACTAGCGCGAGACCATGTAGTAGGTCAATCTTAGCCTTTGCAAGGCCGGTTTCAATGCCCTCGCGTAGGGTATCAAGCACCTCGTCCTTACGAGCTCTAACAGCGTCGAGGTCAACCTTAACATCAGCAGCATTAACGCCGATTTTAGCACCCTCTCTAGCTTCCTTAGCGAGCTCTGACGAGCGCATGATAGTTTTTGTAGGCACACAGCCTCTGTTGAGGCAGGTGCCACCAACTCTATCCTTCTCGATTACAGCAACCTTCATGCCGTACTTAACAGCGTCAAAAGCAGCCTCATAGCCACCAGGGCCAGCACCAATAACAACTAGATCATAATTAAATTCAGCCATATCTTCCTCTTTTCATAACGATAGTGCAGATGCACCAAGATATACCTATATAATGCTACATAATGCCTTCAGCAATCAGATTAATGATGTCACAGCAAATCTGATATTCCTTGCTGTTAGGTGCATAAGGCAGAGCACTTTCAACAAGTGTAGCCATTGCGGACTTACTGTATTTGCAGCCTATTAGCTTTTCCTTTAAAACTCCAAAGACTTCAGTCTCGAGAGAATCAGAGAATATTCCGCAGTCCTTAATAACGCCACCTTCAACCTGCAGCTCGACATCTACACCACCCCAATCAAGTCTCTCGGAGATCGAAGTTGTGAATGGTATCTTGCGGCCGAAGCGCCATTCCTCAGACGAGTACTTGTCGATTAGAGCTTTAAGCTCTGGATCGGAATCAGCTGTAGGGATATCGAAGCGTTCAACCTCTCCTCCGTAAACCTTTGCAAAAGCCTCATATAGTGCTTTCTTGAGCTCCTCAAGTGTAACGTCAGGCTTGTGGTTGATGAGGTTAGTGATTCTGGAACGAACTGACTTAACGCCTTTTGATTTTAGCTTAGAAGCGGAAACGTTAAGATACTCTCCAAGTGGAGTTGGGTCTACATTGAACATAATCGTTCCATGGTGGTAGCAGTAGCCATTGCTCTGGTAATATGCGTGGCCGGAGAACTTCATGCCATCGATAGTGAGGTCATTTCTTCCAGTTTTTTCAGCATTTATACCTAGCAAACGAACAGCCTCGAGGATTACCTCTGTCTGCTTAGGGATATCGTATTCATCTTCTCTTGCAATGAATGTAAAATTGAGGTTTCCAAGGTCGTGGTACACAGCTCCGCCGCCAGAGATTCTTCTAGCTAGCTTGCAGTCTCCTTCTCTCATGGACTCAACTCTGCATTCACGCCAAGGGTTCTGGTTCTTGCCGATTACTACAGTGTTAGCGTTCTGCCATAGGTACATAGTAACTTCGCCTTCAGCTGCGTGAAAAGTCATATATTCCTCAGTAGCGAGGTTGATAAACGGATTGGTACAATCAGTTTCGGTATATCTTAATTTCATGTATTTGTAGCTCCTTGCTATCAGATTTAAGTTAAATCAAGCCTAGACAGACAGTCGCGTACAACGCAGGCTAAAATCTGTCCAGGCTTTAATTTTTATGTAGCCGGAAGGAATGTCACTCACTAATCAAAAAAGTGATATTCGACTCGTAAGTAGCTGACCTTCCGGCAAGGTTTTTATGAAAACTCGTATTTTAGAACTGGTTCTCTCGCAGCCTTAACTTCGTCCAATCTGCGCATTGGAGTAGTAACAGGCGAAGCGGAAACAGAAGCAGGTGAATTTATAATCGAGTCATAAATCTTTCTAAATGCAGCGATTGCATCATCGAGAGTCTCACGCGACTCAGTCTCAGTAGGTTCAACCATGAGAGCTTCACTTACGATGAGTGGGAAGTACATCGTAGGTGGGTGAATTCCGAAGTCGAGGAGTGCCTTCGCAACGTCAAGTGCGGAGACATTGTTCTCTTTGTGGAATTTCTCGAGGCTCATTACGAACTCGTGCATGCAAGTGCAGTCGTAAGCCATTGGATATAGATCCTTTAGCTTCTCCATCATGTAGTTAGCATTTAGAACAGCGTTGTGAGCAAGTTCAGGAACTCCATCTCCACCGATGTAAGTGAGGTATACGAGAGCTCTTAAGCTAACGAGGAAGTTGCCGTAGAATCCAGTAACACTGCCGATGCTCTTCTCTGCACGAACGTACTTGCCATCCTTAACAGTTAGGCCAGGTAGGTACTTTCCGAGGAAATCTTTGCATCCGCAAGGACCGCTTCCTGGACCGCCTCCGCCGTGAGGTGTTGAGAATGTCTTATGCAGGTTGAGGTGGATTACATCGAAACCTATATCTCCAGGTCTTACTAGGCCGATTACAGCATTTAGGTTAGCTCCATCGTAGTAGCAGAGACCACCAGCCTCATGAACAAGCTCTGTAATCTCGAAGATGTTTCGTCAAAGATACCAACCGTGTTAGGGTTTGTGAGCATGAGACCAGCCGTATTCTCGTTAATCTTAGACTTGAAGTCGTCCATATCTATGCTTCCGTGCTCGTTAGACTTAACAACTACAACCTTAAAGCCTGCCATCGCAGCACTTGCAGGGTTTGTTCCGTGAGCAGCGTCCGGGATTAGAATCTCGTTCTTATGTCCGAGGCCCTTGTCACGTAGATAAGCCTTTATGAGAAGAAGTCCTGTGAATTCTCCCTGTGAGCCAGCTGCTGGCTGGAATGTTACGTGATCCATACCCGTGATTTCGCATAAATAGGACTCTAGTGTGTCTATCGCCTCTGTGCAGCCTTCTACTGTTTCAGCTGGCTGAAGCGGGTGGATGTTAGTGAATCCTCTAAGTGATGCAACTGCATCATCAATCTTAGGGTTATGCTTCATAGTGCAAGAACCTAGTGGATAGAATCCGTCGTTAACACCGTGAGCTTCCTTAGCAAGAGCTGTGTAGTGACGACCCATTTCGTTCTCAGGAACCTCTGGAAGGTTAGGAGCACTAGCTCTCATCGGAACTTCAGGTAGTGTTACGGGAACGTCGCAAGCAGGGAATAAATCCTGACCTCTGCCAGGGATACTTCTTTCAAATATAAGTTTCATTACTTGCTCACCCCCTTAACGATTTCTATTACTTCATCCATCTGTTCCTTAGTATTGAGCTCTGTAGCGCACCAGAGAATTTCTGTGTCGCTTAGCTTAAGTCCGCCGAGGATACCCTTGTCAGCAAGCGCCTTAAGGATAGCGTCTGCATCAGCGCAAACCGTTACGAACTCATGGAAGAATGGCTTATCGAACTTTAGCGAAAGACCTGCGCTTACAAGTCCCTCAGCCAGATAGTGCGCTTTTGATGAGCAAAGCGTTGCAACCTGTTTGATTCCAGCAGGACCAACGGCTGTCATGTATACACCAGCCTTCAGAGCACAGAGAGCCTGGTTGGAGCAAACATTGCTACTAGCCTTCTCTCTACGGATATGCTGTTCTCTAGCCTGTAGAGTTAGCACGAATCCACGCTCGCCACGCGAGTCAACTGTCTCACTACAAGTCTGCCTACAATCTTACGAGTGTTCTTAGCAGTCGTTGCTAGAATACCTAGGTAAGGTCCACCATATGCGAGGCCTAGTCCGAGTGGCTGGCCCTCTCCGCAAACGATATCTGCTCCGATTTCACCAGGAGTCTTCAGAACTCCGAGTGCTATTGGATTAACGCTCATGATAAGCTGTGCACCAGCTTCGTGGACTATTTCAGCAATTTCGTCAGCGTCTTCGACAATACCATAGTAGTTAGGATACTGCATCAGGAAGCAAGCAGCTGACTTGTCCTCTGCAAGAGTAGTCTTAAGTGCTTCTACATCAGTAACGCCACCGCACTCGCATGCTGGAACAACCTTTACCTCAGTGTCTCTTCCAAAAGAGTATGTCCTTATTACTTCAAGAATTCTAGCATCTACAGTTTCCGATACGTAGATTGTGCTACGCTTACGGTCCTTTGTCATAGCGCATGCTTCTGCAGCTGCCGAAGCACCGTCATAAAGCGAAGCATTCGACACATCCATGCCAGTAAGTTCACATATCATAGTCTGATACTCGAAATCGACTGAAGTATACCCTGGCTGATCTCAGCCTGATAAGGGGTATAAGCAGTGATGAACTCCTCTTTGCTTACTACTGCATTAACTGCAGCCGGGATGTAGTGATTGTAAGCACCAGCACCGCGGAAAATTGAATCATATACCACGTTGCGGTTTGCCATTTTCTCCATAATTTGAGCAGTTTCCAGCTCGGATTTACCAGCTGGAATGTTGAGCTCGCCCTTGATTCTAGCTGCAGCAGGGATGTCCTTAAATAGATCATCCCAGTCTTTGTAGCCAATATCGTTTAACATCTGGAGCTGTTCTTCTTTAGTGTTAGGAATAAATGTACCCAATTCGAACCTCCTTGTACGAAAGTGTTAAGGTAAATACGGTTTATGCTTCTTCCGACTCTACAAATGCGTCGTATTCGTCTGAGGTTAGAAGCTCTTCTGTCTCAGCTACATCCTTAACCTTGATTAGCCAAGAGCCGTATGGATCCTCGTTGATTGTCTCAGGTGCATCGAATAGGCTCTCGTTGATCTCAGCAACGATTCCTGTAACAGGGGATAGCACATCAGATACAGCCTTTACAGACTCGATGTCACCAAATGCATCACCAACTGTTACTCATCGTCAACCTCAGGGAGGTTGATGAATACGATGTCACCAAGGCTATGCTGAGCATAGTCAGAGATACCGATAACGCATAGACCGTCTTCTTCTGCAATCCACTCATGCGACTTTGAATACTTTAAATCTGCCATTTTATTTCTCCTTTTGTATATATTATTTAGATATAAAATATCATTTTTAACAAGCACAGATTATCTTACTGCTCTCTCTTATAGAAAGGAAGCTTTACCATCTCAGCGTCAATCTTTCGGCCACGCACGTCTACCTGAACAGGAGCTCCGATTTCACGCTTTGCCGATTCAACGATAGCCATTCCGTAAGATCCGTTTAGATATGGTAGGAATGTTCCAGAGGTGATGTGTCCGATCTTTTCTCCATCTCTATATACATCGCACTCTTCTCTGATGATTCCGCGGCCGGTAACCTTGATTCCTACTCTTCTCTCCTTGAGTGGAGTTGCAGCTTCAATTGCAGCCTTGCCGATGAAATCAGGCTTGTCCATCTTGATTGCAAAACCAAGACCAGCGATCTTAGGTGATATGTCATCGTTCATGTCGTGTCCGTATAGCGGCATTGCAGCTTCCATACGAAGCGTATCACGAGCGCCTAGTCCGCAAGGAATCAGTCCTTCTTCCTTGCCTGCTTCAATGAGGATTTCCCATACATCTGCAGCCTTATCAGCTGGCATATATATCTCAAATCCATCTTCGCCTGTATAGCCGGTTCTGGAAAGAACGCAAGGAATGCCCTTTATTGAGCCATCGAAATTAGCTGTGTAGTAACCAGCAGGGATGAGAGCTGGATCAGCAACCTTAGCGAGAATCTCCTCTGCCTTAGGACCCTGTAGAGCGAGCTGTCCCCATTCATCTGAAACGTTTACAACCTCAACGCCCTCGATCTTATGATCAACCATCCAAGCGAAGTCTTTTTCTATATTTGCTGCGTTAACAACAACGAAATAGTCGTCCTCGCCACGCTTGTACACGATAAGGTCATCTACAGTTCCGCCGTGCTCGTTGCACATTGGGCTGTATCTTGCCTGACCGACTTTGAGGTCAGTGAAATCATTAGTTAGTACATAGTTAAGAAAATCAACAGACTTAGGACCATTTACTAGAATCTCACCCATGTGGGATACATCGAATAGACCGCATGCTGTACGAACTGCCATGTGTTCCTGCTTGATACCTGTCTCATACTGAATTGGAAGTAAAAATCCGCCAAAAGGCACGATCTTGCCGCCATATTTAACGTGGGTATCATATAGTGGTGTTTTCTTATCCATCAAGACTACCTCCTTGAGTGTTTTTGATTAGATACATTGAATATACTCAAAATATAGCATAGCAAAACATTACAATCAATGAACAAAAGCACGACATCAAAAGTTTATTTTGTGTCATGCTTTTTCGTATAGAAATATTAAATATATAACCTGCGCATAAAGTAGATTAATGGGTTTGCATCATAAAGGTATCCTGCGATATACGAGTTGTTTAATTGTTCGTTTAATGTATGAATATACTGCGGTGCAAACAGCGATGTGAGTGGAAACATGAGGGCAAGGAGCAAAAATATGATGATTGCTCCCTTGATAGAACCGAACAGAAGTCCAACGCTCGAGTCCACGGTTCCGAGCAAGTTTTTGCTCTTGCGTCCACGCATAATCCTTTTTCTAAGGTGCGAAGAAAAAATCCACACAACAGATACTATGAGCGAGAAAGAGATAATCGTAATGGAGAGATTTGTAAATCTATTCACGGTCGTAGTGATGCCATCAAGACCAAATGCCTCGAATTTGGTGCGTAGCACTTTAGGGATGAACTGTAGTAAATCCATCTCTTGCCCATTGAATCTCTTCGTTAGCTTGCCCTTCATAAAATCATCGATAGGGAGTGTAAAGAGAAGCGACCTAATCCTATCCGTATTCAGGATGCCAATTATGACCCCACCAGAAACCGCAGCCAGCCTAACAAGGGATTCGAGAAACCCTTGCGACTTGCCACGCAGTGCACATATTAAGAAAATTAATACTATTATAATGTCTAATACCATGACTAAATTATCTAACATCTGAGTCATATTATCAATACCGCTATTCGTCACCAAAACGGCACAAAAGGGTGCTAGAATGGATTCGTTAAATTATTGCTATTATTTAAGTTTATACATTTTATGGTTAGGGAGGCTATTATGACAGCAGCGGCAGAAAGAATTGCTCAGCTAAGAAAGCTCATGGCAGAGCGAGGCATAGACGCATACGTTATCCCGATGGCAGATTTTCATCAGAGCGAGTATGTAGGCGAACATTTTAAAGCGATTAGATTCGTGACAGGGTTTTCCGGTTCATATGCGACTGTGGCTATTACCAAGGATAAGGCTGGTCTGTGGACCGATGGCAGATACTTTACTCAGGTTCTCACAGAATGTGAGGGCAGTGGCATCGAGCTCATGAAGATGTTTGTTGATGATACACCAGGAACTGTTGAGTGGGTTGCACAGCAAGTCCCAGATGGCGGAAAGGTTGCTTTTGACGGAAGAGTTCTATCGATGGGCGATGGACAGGCGTACGAGGAAGCTTTTGCGGGTAGAAATGTAGATATTGATTACGAGCAGGCTCTAGTCGAGGAGATTTGGAAAGATAGACCGGCACTATCCGAAGAGCCAGCATGGTACCTAGAAGAAAAGTATAGCGGAGAAAGCACAGGTAGCAAGCTAAATAGAGTTCGCGAGGAGATGAAGAAAGCTGGAGCAAATATCCATCTGGTTGCATCCCTTGATGATGTAGCATGGCTTCTCAATATGCGCGGCAATGATATTGATTTCTTCCCTCTTGTTCTAGCATATGTAATTGTTAGGGAGGATAGTGCGGATCTATATGTTGAAGAGAAAAAGTTAAATGATGACCTCCGCAAGATGCTCAAAGAGAACCATGTAAATGTTCATCCATACAATGATATATACGAGGATGCAAAGAAGGTCGATGCCAGTGCAACAGCGCTGATTGACCCTATGAAGATGAACTACGCACTTTATAAGAATCTACCATGTAAGGTCGTTCAAGGAGCAAATCCTACGATACTTATGAAGGCTATCAAGAATGAAACCGAGATTAAGAATGTAAGAAATGCAGAGCTAAAGGACAGCGTAGCGCTCACAAAGTTCATCTATTGGCTCAAGAATAACTACGATAAGATGAAGATTACCGAGCTCAGCGCCTCCGAGAAGCTGACTCAGCTGAGAAGTGAGCAGGAGGGCTATGTTAGGGATTCATTTGAACCTCTACATGCATTTGGAGCACATGCTGCGATGATGCACTACTCTCCAACACCAGAGTCGGATGTAGAACTAAAAGGTGGACAGATGCTGCTTTCGGATACAGGTGGCGGCTACCTAGAGGGATCTACAGACATCACCAGAACTACGATTCTTGGCTCAATCAGCGATGAGATGAAAAAGTATTACACTGCTGTATATAAATCCATGCAGCACCTATCGGCAGCAAATTTCCTATATGGAAATCACGGCTGGTCACTCGACGTACTCGCTAGACAGCCAATCTGGGATTTGAACAAGGATTTCAGTGCGGAACTGGACACGGCTTCGGCTACCTCGGTAGCATTCACGAGCCACCAACAGGATTCCGCTGGTACATAGTTCCTTCCAAGAATGAGCACCACCAGTTTGAAGAAGGCATGATGGTAACGGACGAACCTGGAATCTATGAAGAGGGTGAGTTCGGAATTCGCATTGAGAACAACTTGCTCACTGTAAAAGGAGAGAAGAATAAGTACGGACAATTTATGCATTTCGAGACATTGAATTTTGTGCCTATTGATCTCGACGGAATAGATCCAGATGAGCTTACTAGATCCGAGAAGGAATGGCTCAACGAATATCACAAGGAGTGCTTTGAAAAGCTTTCACCATATATGAATGATGAAGAGCGCGCTTGGCTCGAGGAGTATACGAGAGAGATTTAGAGCTTTACGTGGAAGAGTAAATTTTACATCTTAACTGATGGGAAAATCTGACAATCGTCAGTAACTTAAGAAATATTTGGGTAATTATTCAGATATTTTGATTAATTTTTGCCAAATGTATATTAAATCATATGGCAGGGATGTATAATAAATGTATATTTGTACATGCATGAATGCACAATAGAAATGGAGGAACATTATGCTTAATAAGTCTAAGCTAGAGAGAGTTGTTGCAAAGATGAAAGAGCAGGATATGCCACAGATGATCATCACTGATCCAGTTAGCATCTTCTATATGCTCGACAAGTGGATTATTCCTGGTGAGAGAATGCTCGCACTATACATCAATGTAAATGGAGATGTACAGCTTGTACTCAACAAGCTCTTCCCACAGACAGAAGACCTTGGTGTACCGCTAACATATTATGACGATATCGAGGAGCCTGTTGGAATTCTAGCTAAGTTCATTGAGAAGGATAAGACTATTGGTATTGATAAGAACTGGCCAGCAAGATTCCTTCTTAAGCTTCAGGATTTAGGTGCTGGAAGCAAGTTCGTAAACGGATCTGTAATTGTTGATAAGGTTAGACAGATTAAGGACGAGCATGAGCGTCAGATCATGAGAGAGTCTGCAAAGATGATTGACGAGGTTATGGATAAGCTTATTCCTTGGGTTGCTAAGGGTCTAACAGAGAGAGAGCTAAATGCTAAGTGTGTTGAGCTCTGCAAGGAAGTTGGATTCCAGGGTCTATCATTCGATCCTATCACAGCATACGGTAAGGGTGGAGCTGATCCACATCACGTAACTGATGATAGCAAGGGTAAGTACGGAGACTCCGTAGTACTTGATATCGGTGGTATGTGGAATAACTACGCATCCGATACTACAAGAACAGTATTTATCGGAGAGATTAACGATAGACAGAGAGAAGTTTATAATGTCGTTCTTGAAGCTAACAAGAGAGGTATCGCTGCTGCTAAGCCTGGCAACAAGATGAGCGATGTCGATAAGGCTGCAAGAGACTATATCACAGAGAAGGGCTTTGGCGAGTACTTCACACACAGAACTGGTCACTCAATCGGACTTGAGGATCACGAGGTTGGTGACGTATCTCTCGTAAATGACGAGATTATCGAGCCAGGACAGTGCTTCTCCGTAGAGCCTGGTATCTATCTATATGATGAGGGAATCGGTGTTCGTATCGAGGACATCCTATACATCACAGAAGATGGATGCGAAGTACTAAACGGATATCCTAAGGAAGAGCCAATCGTTGTTCCTGTGGAGAAATAAAAAATCAATTAAAGGGAGAGATCAATTAATGGCAAAGGTTACAGAAGGTTATATGCCTTTTCTCGGTTTCGAAACTTATTACAGAGTCGTAGGCGAGAGAAAAGACAATGGCAAAGCACCGCTCATCTGTTTGCACGGTGGACCTGGTTCAACACACAACTACTACGAGGTTCTAGACAATCTCGCAGATGATGATGATCGTCAGATCATCATGTACGACCAGATTGGTTGCGGAAATTCATATCTAGATGGTCATAAGGAATTATGGACTCAGGATACATGGCTAGATGAGCTAGAGGCTCTAAGAGAGCACCTAGGACTAGACGAGTGTCATATCATCGGACAGTCATGGGGCGGCATGATGCAGATTGCATATGCTATCGAAAGAAAGCCTAAGGGTGTTAAGTCATTCGTTATTTCCAGTGGACATCCATCAAGCAGCCTCTGGGAGAAAGAAGGTCTAAGACGTATTAAGATGATGCCTCAGAATATGCAGGATGCAATCAATCACGCTCTTGAGACTGGAGATTTCTCTGGAGAGGCTTATGATGAAGCGGTAGCTGAGTATATGCACAGATACTGTGACTACTGGATTGGCGAAGATGCACCAGAGTGCTGTACACGTCCTAAGAAGGCTGGCGGCGAGGCATACTATACGGATGGGGTCCAAATGAATTCGCCCCTACAGGTTCGCTAAAGGACTTCGAGTATGTTGATAGACTAGGCGAGATTAAGATTCCTTCGCTTGTATGCAACGGAATCTCCGATCTCTGCTCACCGCTAATAGCTAAGACTATCGCAGATGGAATTCCAAACTCAGAGTGGATTCTCTGGGAGAATGCAAGACACACATGCTTCGTAGATAGACATGATGATTACTGCAAAGTGCTCATCGAGTGGCTCAACAAGTACGACAAGTAATCGGCAGCCCCGAAACTAGCTGATTAATTTGTAGGCATGCAAATATTGCAAAAGAAAAGGCGCAGCAATCGCTGCGCTTTTCTAGTGGTCAATTATTTGTACGTTTTATCTGTATTCATAGTGTCCAGGCACATCGACCTTCCATTCCTGTTTAGTAACCCAGCCTTTAGGCAGATGATCGCCTTTACACTCGAAGTTAGGATCGGTTTTGCGTTTCTCGGCGATGTATTCATTCCTATGTGCAGCTTGTTCAGCAGGACTATTGAACTCTCTCCCGCACCTACATTTGAAAACTTTTTTCTGCTCGTAGTGACCTTGTTCTGGAACCCAGACTTTGTGCTTCGCTGTTGCTGATGATGAACTGGATGAGGAACTTGAAGTGTTTGAGCTGCTTGAAGAACTTGATTTCTCATTCTTCTTACTCTTATCCTTTTCCTTGTCTTTGCCCTTATCCTTGGATTTTTCTTTATCCGAGCCATTTCCTGCGCTTGAACTCGATGAACTGTCGGAGCTCTCTGAAGCCCCTTTGTTATCGGTAGAAGCAGCCGCTGTCTGTTTATGCTTCTTCGCCTTAGAGTTCTCATTGGACGTAGCTGAATTACAACCTGTGAGAGCTACTGCGATAATCAGAAGCATCGATAATATTAAGGCGGTACCCATTCGCCCACGATTCTTTATTCTCAATTTAGAAATCCTACCCATAATTTTCTCTATCCCCTATGTATATTTTACTTACCTCATATCATCCAAATATGCATGTAGATGTGTAGAAAACATACGCACATACCTGCGGTTAAATAAAAATATCTGTTATTATAGCATTTAAAATCGCTTCTTCATCCCAAGAAAGTAGACTATAAGTATTATCAATACGACCTCTTGATATATATAAAACTTCAATCTGAATATTTATGCAGGCAGAGAGCAATGACGTTCGATACATTGTAAAATGTACAGATAATATTACGTATATACATCTTATATTCATCTCAAATTTTATAGAAAAGAAGGACAAAGACATGAAGAAAATTTTGCTTTCGCTCCTATTAGTAGTGACCTTAGCGGTTCCACTGCCCGCATTTGCGGGAGCAACAGGAGCAGAATCTCAGGCTGGAGCTGAGGCGCAAACAGAAGCACCTACAAGTAACAGTACGGATTCTGAGAAATGGACGAGTGAAGACTTCACTTACACAGACATGAGCAAGACTATTTACGGATGTGACTATACCAGAACCGTAAATATCGAAGGAAAGGCAATCAGCGGTTTTTCTGCAAAAGGAGAAGCCAAGTTTGCCAAGAACAAAAAGCTCGTGCTGCCATCAAAGGATGATAAGGGTAACACACTTGTGGGAGTTGCTAGCAACGCGTTTCAGAAGAAGGGCGTCGAGTCAGTAACATTCCCATCAGGTATGCTTACTTCTTATAACGACACAGTAACTCACAAGATTACACGTAGAGGTAATTTCGTGATTGCTGAGGGAGCATTTGAGGGTATAAGCTGACTAACGTAAACTTGCAAGATGGTGTGCTAGCAGTTCTTCCAAATGCTTTCATGAACAACAAGATTAAGACCGTAACACTGCCTAGAACTATTTGGTGGCTCGAAACACAGTCGTTCTCGAATAACCAGATCAGCAAAGTTAATTTCCCGCTGACAACTTATTTTCAGCTGGAGATGCACGGCATGACTTTCTCGAATAACAAGATTAAGTCTGTTAGACTGCCTGATTACACGGCAGTAGTTAACAAGTTTGTTTTCGTTGGAAATCCAGGCATGGAAGAGCTTTCAGCGGAAGGCAAGGCGGCGCTCAAGGGCAACTTTGCAAATAGTGGCGTGGTATACATGTACTCCGAGAACTTCGATCATAAGAGCATGGACAGAATCCATACGACGGATAAGACTACTGCTAACACTAAGTCTTGGGTTCAGAAGCTAATAACAAATGATGGAACTCCGGAGACCGCTAACAAGGATACAGAGTCTTGGAATGTAAACGACTTTACATTTGATGGACAGAAGATAACTGGTCTCAGCGAGAGCGGTAAGGCGAAGCGCAAGGTTAACAAGGCTCTCGTGCTCCCTGACTATAATTCGGAGCTGGATAAAGTTACCGAGATTGCGGATACGGATTCTACGACTGGACTATTTGCAACTGCGGACGAGAAGTTCGATTCTGTAACACTTCCTATGGACCTAGAGAAGGTTGGTAAGAACGCATTCCGCGATTCGGGACTCAAAGAGGTGGCATTCTCACCAGTTCTCAAGAACATCGGAGATACTGCATTTCAGGGCAATAGCATCAAGACTGTAGTTCTACCTGATACGTTGACGTCGCTAGGCAGGGGCGCATTTGCGACAAATCCTACGCTTGAGAAAATAGATTTGCCAAATGGACTGACAGAGATTCCTGACAGCGCATTCGGATGCAGTGATAATAAGAACTGGATGGCGGGACTTACTTCCATCGAGATTCCGGCTAGTGTCAAGAAGATAGGAGCTAGAGCATTTGCAGGAAACAACTTCTCGAGTATCACAGTTCCTAAGGGCGTTACAGAGATCGGTGACTACGCATTCGCTACCAAGAATTATCTTCTCAAAGACGCAGAGGTATGCAAGCTTGAGCTACCAGAGGGGCTTACATCCATCGGTAGATATGCTTTTAGAAATAAGAAAGTAGCCGAAGTTAAGCTACCAGCAACTGTAGAGGCACTGCCAAAGAACGTGTTTGCGAAGGAAGTCACTTCTGCGTCAGGAAAGACAGAGGCATACAGCCTAGTGACAAAGGTGTATGTTGACGATGTTACAAAGTATACAGACACAAGCAAATTCCCAAAATCTGAATTCCATAAGATACTGTCGGATGATGTAAACGTATGGAATGCAGAAGATTTCACGTATGCTGATATTACTCTAGACAGCAACAACTCTCCTGCACCAGCGCAGGATAATATGAATATCATCACTGGAAATATACACGTTGTAAGCGGACTCACAGATAGTGGCAAAGCAAAGCTCGCGAACAATAAGAACCTGGTAGTACCAGTTGTAGATGAGGATGGACATAAAGTTCAGGGCGTTGGAAATAGTGCTTTTAAGGGACTTGGCCTAGAGAGCGTTGAGCTACCTAAGAATGTTAAGGCCCCAAGCAAAGGTCTATGGGATAGTAGCGTGACTACGCGAGGTGACTTCTTTATCGGAGCAAGTGCATTTCAGGGCAACAGCCTTACAGAACTCACAGTTCCAGAAGGGGTGATATATATCGGAAGCAACGCATTCAGCAAGAATAAACTGAAATCGGCTCGCTTCCCATCGACACTGATGATGATTGGCAATGGGGCATTTGCAACGAATGAGATTGCAAACCTTGATTTCTCTAAGACTACGGATTATCCGCTCTCTATCGACAACATGGCATTTGCTATTAACAAGATTGAATCGGTTCAGTTGCCTGATAAAACTGAAAAGGTATCGAAGTGGGCATTCCTCAGAAATGCAGGAAAGGCTCCTGTTACAACGGGCAATGCTAACGAGAAAAAGGGCGGCATCGTGTACATGTACATAAACGACCCAGGCGCACTTGTTGAGGATATCGGAAACGGCAAGTCTAACGTACAGCTATTAAAGGCGAACCAGAACATTCCAAGTGACGAATCTCCTTGGAACAGCGATGACTTCACATATAACGCTGCTGGAACTGTGGTTACAGGACTAACAGAATCCGGCAAAGCTAAGCTCAAGAAGAATGACACACTCGTGATTCCTGAGACCAGCACAAGCGGAGTTAATATAGTTGCGATTGGAAACGGTGTTAACAATGCGCTTGCTAGTAACGGTCAGATTGGAACATTCGGATTTGCAGATGCGGGTAAGGTGTATGTGCCAAAGGCTGTTAAAGCTGCCATCGACAATAAAGCAGATCGGCGACTTTGCATTTGCAGGGACTATCGACAACACAGCTAAGAAGGTATATGGAGTGACTAATGTAAATCTGCCAGATGGGCTTGAGTCGATTGGCAACTCTGCATTCCTCAATGCTAGACTAACATCCATCGTTCTTCCAAATTCAGTTACAAAGCTCGGAACTGGTGCGTTTAACGGAACTGATTTGGCAGAGAAGATAGTTATCTCGAAGTCGCTAAAGGAAATACCTGACGTGGCATTCGGGAGAACTAACGACACAGTGGGGCTTGCTGACAAGGCAGCTGTTACTGATATCGTAATCCCTGAGGGCGTTACAGATATTGGCAGAAGAGCATTTGTCGGCTGCAAGGCCAATGCAGTCAGCCTGCCAGAGAGCCTAAAGAAGATAGGCGATAATGCATTCATGAATAATCAGCTTGCAGAAGTAACTATCCCTGGAAGTGTTACGAGCATAGGAAAATCTGCGTTTGAGAAGACTGCAGAGGCAATCCCAGCTTCACTGAAATCACTCAAGCTCAAGGAAGGCTTCAATGGAACTGTTGGATCAAATGCGTTCAGAGGACAGCTTTGTCATCGGTTGAGCTACCTAAGTCATTCACGAATATTAGCGGAATAGACAAGAGGGCATTTAGAGATAACCCAGTAAAACCAACACTGCTGACAGAAAGCAAGTCGGTAGTGGATGCTTATAACAGCCTCCCTAACAAAGCGGATCTCACATACGTTATAAAGTACGACAATCTAGTTGGCAGCGGCTGGACTAGCGAGGACTTCACATATAGCGCTGACGGAGCGACTATCACGGGGCTTACAGCAAGCGGAATTGCGAAGAGAAACGGTGGAAACCACAACCTGGTTCTTCCAAATGAATCACCATCAGGCGTGGAGATTACGGCTATAGGTGATGCTGCATTTGCAATCCCTGAAGCAGAGGTAACTGTTGGAAAGTACGATTTCACCTCGGAGAACGGATTTGAATCGGTTAAGTTACCTAATAAGCTGAAGTCTATAGGTGCAAGAGCATTCGAGTACAACATGCTTAAGGGTGTCGACCTCGAGGCGGCTACAGAGCTAACGAAGATTGGAACCAGCGCATTCCACGGCAATCACATCGTGAAGCTGCACATTCCAGATTCAGTTAATGAGCTCGGCGAGGGAGCTTTCACAGCGAATTCAATCGTTGATCTAAAACTCTCTAGGAACGTTACAAAGATTCCGCAAGCTGCATTCTCGATGAATATTCGTCTTCGTGAGATTGAGATTCCGAACACAGTTACAGAGATCGGTCAGATGGCATTTGCAGGAGCTAGACTTGAATCACTCAATATTCCGGCGTCTGTAAGAAAGATTGGTGAGAAGGCGTTCCACCTCCATCACCTAACTGAGCTGACTATACCTGGAACAGTTAAGGAAATCGGGGACTCTGCATTTGAAGGAACATACAAGTCTCTGACGCTGACAAGCCTCAAAATCGAGGAAGGTGTTGAGCACATCGGAAAGTTCGCATTTAAGGAAGGTCTCCTGACAAGCGTTGACCTACCAAAGTCACTCAAGACTTTAGGTAGTGAGCCTTTCATGAACAACACCGGTACTGATGCAAACCACGTCGTAATCTTGAGAACTATAAATCCAGACCATCTGGCATTCAACACTGGTGCAACAACTCACCGTGTGATGATGTCTAAGGCGATGATCACTTTCGATGCAAATGGCGGTACAGTTGAGAAAGGATACGCTGTACTCGATGACAACGGCAGAGTTGACAGTCTGCCAACACCAACAGCTCCGGATGCACTACATGAATTCGAAGGCTGGTTCACAGAGCGTGAAGGTGGCAAAAAGGTAACTGCAGCCCAGAAGTTCGATGATGGCATGAAGTTATATGCTCACTGGAAAGAGAACACTTCCTGGAATGAAAAGGACTTCACTACTAATGGAGATACGGTCACCGGTCTATCGGAGGTAGGAAAAGCAAAGCTCGCTGTAAATCCAAATCTCAAACTTCCTGCGGTAGTAAATGGTACTGCAATTAAGAAGATTGGAACTGGAGCATTTGCTCCTGCCAAGACAGGTGGAAATCCAATCAACTCGGTAGTAATCCCTGAGGGTGTAGCTGAGATTGGACAGGCGGCATTCTCTGGTGCAAATCTAAAGTCACTAGAGCTTCCAAAGTCAGTGAAGACAATCGGCAAAATGGCATTTAGCGGCGCTCCTCTCGAGAACGTTGAGTTCTCCGAGGGTCTTGAAAGCATCGGCGACAATGCATTTGAAGGACACAAGCTCACCAAGGTTAAGCTGCCAGATAGTCTAAAGGCTATCGGCAAGTCTGCGTTCAAGAGCAGATCGCCAGAGCGTGCAAGCATCAAGGCAGTTGAGCTCGGCAAGTCACTGCAGTCGATAGGAAGGGAAGCATTTGCTAATCAGAATATCAAAGAGGTAAAGGTACCAGAAACTCTAAAGGATGTTCCAGCTAACGCGTTCAAGGGCAACGTTGTGGATGGCAAGGATGCTAAAGTTAAGCTAATTTCAGCCAATGAAGATCAGCGCAAGGGAACTGGTGCTTACACTAACTTCAAGGTAAAGGATCCAGCGGCAACATTCTATGTACCTTATAAGGTGGAGCTTCTATCCAATGACGAAGATGCCAAGACGACAGAGCTAACCACAGATGAAAACGGAAAGGTTACGCTAAACGCACTGCCTGACAAGGATGCGTGCACAACATTTGAAGGCTGGTTCACAGCTAAGACTAGCGGTACTAAGGTAGATGGCACGGAGGCGTTTACAGAAGATACTAAGCTATACGCACACTGGCTTGTGAGCCATGACCTCGAGGAGATTGCCGCAAAGGCACCAACTACTGAGGCAGATGGAAACATCAAGCACTGGCACTGCAAGAAGTGTGATAAGTACTACCGTGACAGCGATGCAAAGCACGAGATAAAGAAGTCCGAAACAGTGATTCCAAAGATCACTTATAACTTTGAGACTGGAGACAATGCGCTCTGGACAAAGGGCGATGGCGACCTATTATTCGTCGTAAAGCGTAGTGTGGATGATGCAAATACGTTTGATAACTACTATGACGACAAGGTTCTCCTAGACGGAAATGAGCTTGTAAAGGATGTTGACTATACAGCTGCAAAGGGGAGCGTAAGAGTTACCCTTAAGAAAGCAGTTCTCGATAGACAGAGCACAGGTAGCCATACCTTGACAGTCGCTTTCAAGGATAAGAGAGGTGGAGCTTCGACAAGCTTTACTATCAGAACTAAGAATCAGCCAATTGTAAATGGCAATACTTCAAGTTCAAATGGTAACAGAAATGCTAGAGCTAAGTATCGCGGATACAGAGTATCCAGAGCCGTAAAAACTGGTGATACAACAGCAATTGCGCTGTATCTGGCTATGATGGCTATTGCGTCGGGCTCACTCGCAGTATTCTCAAGGAAGAGGAAGAGTGAAAAATAGTCATTCGGAATAGAAAGCTGCATAAATAAAGGACTATTTATGAGCAAAACAGGCAGGATTTAAAATTTCTGCCTGTTTTTTAATTTTTTTGTAAAAAAGCGAATGCGCAAAGTGACAAAACCACATTATGTCGGTGTGGTCATTTTATGTGATTACTATATATTGTGTCGAAAAAATTCAAACTCCCCAATATATATGATACCTAAATTCAAATGAACTTGTCGTAAACTGACAAAAAAACAAAAATTTTTAAAGGAAATCACCAAATTCCGATAAAAAAATTATCAAAAACTAATTTTTCTTGAAGTTTGCCTATTTGACATATAAATATCTATAAATGATAATAAATCCAACGGGTGTAGCGGCTCAAATGATATCTAAGGATTAACTGAGCGCATGGAATATATAATAAAAACACTTTAATCGAGACAATATAGTGAACTAATTATCAAAAGAACATGCAGGTCAAAAATCCTGTAAGAAGCTGCTCGTAACAAGCATAAAAAAATAATAGACCTATATGAAAGGAAGGTATCACCAATGGAAGGCAAGAAGAAGGTAAAGCCGTCAGTCTTGAAACGTTCGTATTCTTGTTCATATTTATCGGAGGATTCTCGTGGTTAGGGCATAAGATGGGCGTAGGCAACATGTTCAAGACAATGATGGCTACAGCCCATGATCTACTCTTATCAACAGTATTTCTAATCATGGCGATGGCGGTTCTAGCTGGAGCTATAAGTGGGCTTCTCTCCGAGTTCGGAGCAATCGCACTTATCAATAAGATTTTTGCGCCACTAATGAAACCAATATGGGGGCTGCCAGGAGCGAGTATCACGGGAGCGGTCGCTACATATCTATCAGATAACCCGGCAATTATACCTTTTGCAAAGGATCAGACATTCACTCAATATTTTCGCAAATATCAAGTTCCTGCTCTTTGCAACCTCGGAACCTCGTTCGGTATGGGTCTTATCGTTACAACCTTTATGATTGCGCAGGGCAAACAGTTTATAGCCCCAGCGCTGTTAGGTAATGTTGCAGCAATTATAGGATCGGTTATCAGTGTGAGGCTGATGCTCTGGCAGACTAAAAAATTCTATGGCGATGAAGCTATGGAACCATATGCAAAGCATTTCTCAGTAGAAGATCTCAAGACTGAAGGAGAATACAGACTTATACGTGAAGGAAACATGTTCCAGAGAGTGCTCGACTCACTGCTAGAGGGTGGAAAGAACGGCGTTGAGATGGGACTTGCGATTATACCAGGAGTTCTAATCGTGTGCACATTCGTAATGATGTTCACATTCGGACCTGGAAAGAGCGGATATACAGGCGCAGCATACGAGGGCATAAAGCTGCTACCGTATCTAGGACAGAAGATTAACTTCATAATCGAGCCACTGTTCGGTTTCCACTCACCAGAAGCTATTTCATTCCCAATCACATCGCTAGGAGCTGTAGGAGCTGCTATCTCTCTAGTGCCTGAATTCATTAAGACAGGCAAGGTTTCGCCTAACGATATCGCAGTATTTACAGCAATGGGTATGTGCTGGTCAGGGTATCTTAGCACACATATCGGTATGATGGATGCGCTTAAATCGAGAGCTCTTGCAGGAAAAGCTATCCTATCTCATACAATTGGAGGTCTTTGCGCTGGTATAGCTGCACATCTACTATATGTACTGCTAATTCACTAGCGATGGTGCAGGTTTATAAAAATTGCGTATTAGATTATTTAACACACATGACACAGAAAACAAGCCAGACACATGTCTGGCTTGTTTTCTTATTGAAAAATGCACGTCTCTATGATAAAGTAAACTGATATGCGAGATAACAATTTCTACATGGAAGAGGCTTTACGAGAAGCCTATATAGCGGCAGAGCTAGGGGAGGTTCCAGTAGGGGCAGTTGTTGTGAAAGATGGTGAAATTATCGCTAGAGCTCACAATATGGTGGAGGCATATGCATCTTCATCAGCCCATGCGGAGATGCTTGCGATAGATATGGCTGAAGCCAAGCTAGCAGCAAATGGCTAAGTGGATGCGAGCTGTATGTGACGCTCGAGCCTTGCTCTATGTGTGCGGGCGCCATGGTGCTCTCGCGGCTAGACAAATTATATATAGGAACGATGGATCCTAAGAATGGAGCTGCAGGCTCTATATTTGATATTACGAACGAGGCACAGCTTAACCACTGTATATATGTAGAACGAGGGATACTTGCCGAGAAGTGCGCGGAGGTGTTAACCAGCTTTTTTAGAGAGCTTAGGGTTTATAAGGCACAGCTTCGCAAGAAGAATATAGATGCAGTCGAAAACGAAGTTGATATATTGGAGGAAAATTAGATGAAAAGAAAAGGACTAATTGCAGTTCTATCGATGCTTATGGTTGTTCTTAGCACAGCTATGTGCTTCGCAGCAGATGATACTACTTTTGCGCTGAAGTCTTCATACCCTAAGGATGGGCAGAAGAACACTTCAATCGAGAACCTAGGGGTTAAGCTTTACTTTAATCATTCTGTATCAAGTAAGGCAGCGCAGGCCAATAACAAAAATAGTGTAAAGATTGTTGATAAGGACGGTAAAAAGATTCCAATAAAGGTTCTGACTGCTAACGATGATTCCGGACTAGTGCTCGTACTTGGGGACAGCACTAACAAGAAATTCAAGGTTAAGAATAACTCGGAGTACAAGCTCGTAATCGAGAAGGATTTTGTGGACGATAATGGCAATACCCTTGGAAAAGAGACTACTGTAAGCTTTAAGACTTTCAACCAGACTCTGAACACAACTATCAATATGGTTATGATGGTAATCATGTTCGGTGGTATCATGGTTGTGACAATTAGACAGCAGCGCAATAAGGATGATGACGATAAGGTTGAGAAGGAGAAAACCGGAGAATCCACATTTAATCCTTACAAAGAGGCGAAGAAGACTGGAAAGTCAGTAGAAGAAGTAATCGCTGAAGAGAAAAAGAGAGTTGCTAAAGCTGAGAGAAGGGCTAAGAGAAAAGGCACAAAAAAGGTTGAGGAGAAACTTGAGATAAGCGAACTTCTACCTAATGTATATAAGGTTCATAGGCCAAGCCCAATCAAAGCTCGTAAAGCAGGGGGCAAAAAATCCTCGAAGTAATTCGAAAAATCACAAATAACATATACATTTATGTATGATAAATAGTACAATATATGCGAGGGTGCACAGCATCCTCGCATTTTTTAGAATCTAAGGCGGGATAAATGAGTAGAGAAGATATGAAGCCTTCTGAAATCGAACTCAAAGCGTACGCGAAAATAAACCTTTCGCTATATGTGCTATCTAGAAGACCGGACGGCTATCACGATATAAAGTCATTAATGCAAAGTATCAATATTTTTCGATGTTTTAAAAATAAGAACTAAATTAATAAATAGTTGCGATTATAATTGTTTTTTTGCAGAAACTAACATATACTTATCATCAACAAATAAGAATATTCCATTAACTGCAGATAATCTAGCTATCAAGGGCGCAATCTCCGTTATAGAGGCAATTTCTAGTCGATATAATCTTACGGAACTTATGGAAGAGAGAGGCGCTGAGTGCATCTCAATCGAGATTGACAAGAAGCTACCCGTAGCAGCTGGGATTGCAGGTGGCAGTGGAAATGCTGCAGTGGTTATGCTCGGCGTAAACCACCTGCTCGGCAGCCCCTTGTCTATGAGGGACCTCATGGAGGTGGGTGTTAAGGTCGGTGCGGATGTGCCTTTTTCAATAATGATGAATGCATGTCTCAATGCTGATGAACTGAAGGGCCTGCCACAGCTCGTAGAGGCGAGCTGCGCTGCGATAGTTTCTGGAATAGGCGAAGTGGTTGAGGCAGTTATGCCGAGACCATATTTCGTGATTTTATTTAACCCTGGGATTGCTGTATCTACTAAGGAAGTGTATGAGGCAATTGACAGGAAACTTGAAGGCGCAGAGCTTGCGCAAAGAGAAGCAGATGTTAATCGCTTCTATAATGAGCTTGAGCTGTACACACTAACGAATTACCGAGAAGTGCAGAACTTGGTGTCGCGGATACGCGAGCATTTGCATGCTGATGAAGTTCTGATGAGCGGTAGCGGACCCACCGTGGCAGCTTACTATACCGAAGAAACTAGATTCGAAGCTGACTGTGAGGCTTTAGAATCTGCTAGATGGGTTGAACCGACTTGGCGATACTGGAAGACAAAGAGCGGAGGACTTAACTTATGGAGTTAGATTTTCAGATTCAGAAACCATTAAGAGAGCTAGTGTACTTAGAGCTCAAGAGACGAATTCTAACGGGTGAAATAGATGCGCACACAAGGCTCATGGAAATTGACCTGGCGGAGAAGATGAACGTAAGCAGAACACCTATCAGAGAGGCGATTCGTAAACTTGCTAACGAAGGCTTGGTTGTTATCGAGCCGCGTCACGGCGCATGTGTATCTGAGATTTCCATCAAAGATCTAGAGGACGTCTTTGAGGTGAGAGAAACTCTGGGCGGACTCGCAGCTTCTATTGCCGCAGTTAAGGCGAGCGATGAGGATAAAGCAGCTTTACAGAAGCTTCTCAGGCTAGGTGAGCTCGCGATGGAAAATGGCGAGATGGACGATATGGTAGAATATGACGTCAAGCTTCACAGCTATATTGTGCAGTGCAGTGGTAATAAGACTCTCATCCAGATGGTTAAGCAGGTTCAAGAGCTATCGATGAGATTCCGTTACGTATATTATGAGAGCCAGAGCAAGTACATGATTCAGCCGATTGAGCATAAGAAGATTGTAGATGCTATCATAGCTGGTGATGCAGAGGCAGCTAGAAAAGCAGTTGCGGATCATATCAATACGCTTAGAAAGTTTGTCGTAGAGAAAGATAAAGGGAATGGTATGATATAGTCATCCGATGAGACGGGTAGCCTAGAGCTACCCGTTTTTTGTGCGCATTTTGTGATGTTCCCGAGAATATACATAGAAAACACCGATATAGGCGCTAAAAGCCTTGAAAATATCTGCGAGTTAAGGAAACAAAACAAAAGTTAATGTTGACTAGCGAATTTTATAAGTGATATATTTGATACAATCAATATAATAATTAAAGAATTAAGACTAGGAGGTTTATTATGAAATTTTTAGGTAAGCAGAGTTGTGTTGGTATTGGATGCGTTGCAGCAGGATTCCTCGCTGGAACAGTTGGCAAGTTAATCCTTACAAGCAAGGATGCTAAGAAAGTATATACACACTGCACAGCTGCAGTTCTACGCGGCAAGGATACTCTTATGGAGACCACAACAACTCTAAGAGAGAACTGCGAAGACATCTACGAAGATGCAATGGATATGAATGCTGTTCGTTATGCTGAAGAAGAGATGCTAATGGTTGAGAGCGCTAGAGCAATCGTTGAAGCATACGACGAGGATGAAGAGGCTGCTGAGGAGCAGGTAGAAGAAGCTAAGGACGCAGAATAATGCGATTTGTAATACTTCACGAATCGAGCTCTAGGATACGCGTGCGTGTTCCAAAGTACAATATGACTATGGAACAGGCCGATATACTAGAGTACTACCTGAGAAATAAACCCTTTGTCATTCAAGCGACCGTTCACGACAGAACGAGCGATGCATCGATTAGATATAGAGGTGGCGCAGAAGGACGAAAGGCTCTTCTCGAGGCACTGAGAGTTTTTCCTTTAGTGACGAAAAGGCTATCGCACTAGTGCCAGAGCAGACAAGCAGGGCGCTTGATCATAAGTACCAGGAGAAAATGGTGAGCATGATCATGTTTAGAACCCTGAGAAATATCTTCCTGCCAATCTGGCTTCGTAACGGAATTACAATCGTTAAGAGTGCTGGATTCATCGCTAAGGGTATAAAATCGCTCTCTAAAGGTAAGCTAGAAGTAGCGACACTGGATGCTACTGCAATTACAGTGTCGATGCTTAGAAATGATTTTGATACTGCTTCATCCGTAATGTTCCTACTCGACATAGGAGACACACTTGGCGAGTGGACTCGTCGCAAGTCGGTCACAGATCTAGCAAGCGTGATGTCTCTTAACGTGACAAAGGTATGGAAGAAAACGGAAGATGTCGATGTATTAGTCGATGTCAAAGAGGTAAGCCAGGAGACAAGATCGTAGTACGCACTTCTAACGTAATTCCACTAGATGGAAAGGTCGTTGAGGGCTCAGCATCTGTAAATCAGGCGACTATGACTGGTGAATCTATTCCAGTTCGCAAGGAGCCTGGCGGATACGTATATGCTGGAACTGTAGTTGAAGATGGAAGCTGCGTCATAGAGGTTGCTCAGTCTGCAGGTACCGGTAAGTACGACCAGATTGTAAAGATTATCGAGGAGTCGGAGAAGCTCAAGTCAGAAACTGAGGAGAAGGCTTTCCATCTCGCTGATAGACTTGTTCCGTATTCTTTGGCAGGAACTGTAATAACTTATCTCTTGACTAGAAATGCGACAAGAGCGCTATCGTTCCTGATGGTAGATTTCTCTTGTGCTTTAAACCTGTCGATGCCGCTTTCGATGCTTTCTGCAATTAAGGAGGCGAGCAAGTATGATATCTCTGTAAAGGGAGGCAAGTTCCTCGAAGCGACTGCAACTGCAGATACTGTAATATTTGATAAGACAGGAACGCTGACACACGCCACACCGTCTGTAGTAGACATTATTACTTTTGGCGATGCAAAAGAAGAGGAGAGTTTGCGCATTGCGGCTTGCCTCGAAGAGCACTACCCACATTCCGTTGCAAATGCAGTAGTTGAAGAGGCCAAGAAGCGTCATATCTCGCACGAAGAGATGCATTCGAAGGTTGACTATGTAGTTGCTCATGGAATCTCGAGTAATATAGACGGGAAAAATGCGATTATTGGCAGCTATCACTTCGTAGTTGAGGATAGGAAGAGCGTAGTGCCAGATGGCGAAGAGGGTAAGATCGATACACTGCCAACAGAGTATTCGCACCTATACCTAGCTATCGACGGAGTGCTACAGGCTGTAATCTGCATATTTGACCCTCTTAGAGAAGAGGCTGCCGATGTAATCAAGGAGCTCTATGAACTCGGGGTGTCAAAGGTATGCATGCTCACGGGAGACAACGAACGAACAGCTGCAGCAGTGGCTAAGAAGCTCGACCTCACAGAGTATCGTGCAGAGGTGCTTCCGGAAGATAAGCTCGCATTTATAAAGGCAGAGCATGCAGCAGGACGAAAAGTGATTATGGTTGGAGATGGTGTTAACGATGCACCTGCTCTATCTGAATCAGATGTTGGAATTGCTGTAAATGAAGGCGCTGCGATTGCGAGAGAAATCGCCGATATAACGATTTCATCGGATGACCTGCGCAGAATCGTACTTCTAAGAAGAATAAGCATGCAGCTGATGGAGAGAATCGACAACAACTACAAGTTCATCGTTGCATTCAATGCAGGGCTTATTGGACTAGGAGTTGCAGGAATTTAAAACCTTCCTCATCTGCGTTATTCCACAACGGATCGACTATACTGAGCGGACTATATAGTACAACACCGCTGTTAAGTGAGTCGGAAGAAGATATCAAGGAGTTGGATTATGAAGAAGCATAAGTTTTTCGCATGGGCAACAGTTTTCTGCTTTGCTATGACGATGGTAACTGGATATAAGAAACGCTAAGCTGCGTATTATTGTATCAGGTTAATAATAAAGTTGCTAAAAATTAAGACAGAACCCTTCGGATGATGGGTTCTGTCTTTTTGTGCTTAGTATGCGTAAATCTGCATGATAACCAACATGATATCACAGTTTATTTCTTAATCTCCGCCGAGCTCTGCAGCTTCACGGAAACCGTCATCTCTTTGCCGCCTCGTATTATTCCGAGCTTAACGGTTTCTCCTATGCGGTGACTCTGGATGGCTGAAATTACACCTTCTGCAGTTGATACCTTCTCGTTATCTACGGATACAATCTGGTCACCCTTCTTTAGACCTGCGGCCTAGCGTTTGAGCCATTCACCTCAGCGATGAGAACAGCAGCGGTACTCTTGCCCGTAGTCTTATCCTTGACATCGCCGTCATAGATGGAAATTCCGGCCATCGGCTTACCTGTTATCGTGCCATGTTCGATGATGTCATCGATGGATGAAGCGACGGAGTCGATTGGGATTGCGAACCCCAGACCCTCGATGCCGGTTCCTGAACCCTTGGCCACCACTATTCCGACGAGCTCGCCCTTGCTGTTAAATAGCGCGCCGCCAGAGTTGCCCTCGTTGATGGACGCGTCTGTCTGTATAAGCGTACGAGTCCTATTCTCGAGCTCAATCTTACGATCCTTGGCGCTTATGATGCCAGCCGTTACAGTTCCACCGAGCTTTCCGAGTGGGTTACCGATAACAACAGCTAGATCACCTACCGATAGTTTGCTACTCCTCCCGATTGTAACGGCGTTTAGCTTAGTAGCATCTATCTTGAGGACGGCTATATCAGTCTGTTCATCGTAGCCTACTATACTAGCAGAATAGTTTTTGCCACTATGAAGTCTAACTACGATAGTCGTCGCCCCGTCAATCACGTGGTAATTCGTGACTATGTAGCCATTAGATTTTACGATAACTCCACTTCCTGCACCTTCGCTAGTACCACCAGAAGTAGTCATGATTTCAACAACCGCATCGGCATTTTTGCTAGCAATCTCATCTATGGTAAGCTTACCACCAGTAGCACTCTGTAGAGAGGAAGTCGAAAGGTTTTTATAGGAAGGAGTTCTATTTGAGAAGAACACCACAAGCCATGAACTGACTATCGACGTGAGCATCATCGAAATTATAAGCGTGATAACAAAGAACCTCTTTGTAACATACTTAGGATTCCTCTGTGTCGGAGGATTTCCGCCGTTAAAGTCTGTGGCATAAGCGTGTGCTCCCTGTGCTTCGGGACTTCCATTTGTCCTGCATATTCATTTTGATATGTATAGCCTGTGCCGTTATGAACTCCGTTTTCGGGAGCTGCGTGCTTACCATATGACCCTTCAAATGAGTCATCGGCAGCGTGCTTAGCATAGCTTTCGTAATCACCTCTAGCGAATCTACTTCTCGGTGCAGGGACGTTGCTATTTTCGTCAATCAGAACGAAATTCGGCTCCTCGCCGTCTCTTGGAAGGAAGTCTCCAGCATTCTCTGGTGCGTAGCTACCCCATTCCTTCTTAACTGGAGTGTCTTCGGGAAGCTGCACGTTTTTCACATCATAGATGGAGCCATCATCGCGCCAGTATTCGTTAGAATCCTCGTGAATCTCTTCTACGCCTTGTGTATTAGAACCGGCCTCTGTGCAGCGTGCATCCTGCGCATCAGACCGCTCATCAACCTGATTAGAATTATCATTTTCTGTCGGAATAGCATGATCAAAATCGCTCATAGATATTCTCCTTGAATAATAGTTTAGTCTTGCTGTTATTATATAGTGAAAATAATTTTTTCATAGCAATTTATATGTATTTTATGTGAGAAATTGCCCCAAGTGTGACAATATAAGTTGCTGAACTATATACCAAAGTAGTATAATCTATTGATATGATTTATGCATAATTTGCATTCTAATTTAGTTTACAGGGGGTACAAAATGCATTGCGTTTACAAGGTAACAGATAAGATTTGGTGGATTGGCGGTAACGAGCGTAAGCTTTCAGTCTTCGAAGGAGTTATTCCTATGAACGATGGTATGGCGTACAATTCATATTTTATAGATGACGAGAAGACAGTTGTGCTTGATGCAGTTGATAAATCAGTTTCAGGCGTTTTTTATGAGAATGTTGATCACATGCTTAACGGCAGACCACTCGACTATGTAATTGTGAATCACGTTGAGCCAGATCACAGCGCTTCGCTAGAAGAACTAATTATGAGACATCCAGAGGCGAAGGTAGTCGGCAGCAAGAAGATCAAGGCTATGGTTAAGCAATATGTGACTTGGGATGTTGACAAGTATTTCGAGGAAATCAAGGAAGGCGACGAGCTATGTACTGGGTCGCACACCTTCACATTCTACATGGCGCCTATGGTTCACTGGCCAGAGGTAATGGTTACTTACGAGAAGTCGACAGGTTCACTGTTCTCGGCTGATGCGTTCGGAATCTTTGGCGCACACGATGGAAACATCTTTGCTGACGCTTACGATTTTGAGCTGGAGTGGTTACCATCAGCACGTAAGTATTACACAACAATTGTTGGTAAATACGGAACTTTCACCGAGAAGCTTCTCGGCAAGGTTGGCGGTCTTGATATCAAGAGGATTTGTCCGCTTCACGGATTCATCATCCGTAAGGATTTGAGAAATATATAAATGCATACCTAACTTGGGCGCGTTATGAGTCCGAGGAGAATGGCGTTCTGATTCTATATGCTTCACCTTATGGCAATACCAAGAACGCAGCTGAAATTCTAGCTTGCGAGCTTGCCGAAGATGGCGTAACTCGTATGAAGCTTATGGACGTATCGCACTGGGACCCAATGGATGTGCTCCCACAGGCATTTAGATACAACCACATCGTAATTGCTTGTACAACATACAACAATGGAATCTTCGTCAAGATGGAAGAAGCTCTCGGAGAGATGAAGTCTATGGGAGTATGCAACAAGAAGGTAAGCATCATAGAGAATGGTTCGTGGAATCCAGTGAGCGGAAAGCTCATCAAGGCGTTCTTTGAGGATATGAAGGATATCGAATTTGTAGGAGATATCGTAACAATTAAGTCCTCAGTGAAAGAGGATTCCGCACAGGCTGTTGCAGAGCTAGCGAAGGTCATCGCAGCATCTGTACAGGCTCAGGCATAAGAGGGAATTAATGGCAGAGAAGAAAAGTATAAATCTAGTAATCTCAAACAACCAGTATTCTGAGAAGCTCATTCCTACTGGACAAACATATAAGCGTGTACTCATACTGGAAGATAATATCGAAGTGACTACTGAGGGATTCTTATACAACAAAGGGAAATCCATGTACATCACATATGATGAGGTTGCAGATGGTGGACTAGAGAATACCAAGACCATAGTGAAGCTCGAAGGTGAGGACAAGCTCCAGATTAGAAGATACGGTAAGGATGACGGTGCTGGCATGATGGATATGCGCCTTGAAGAGGGCGTGCTCAATATCACGAGGTATGTTATACCTACTGGTAATCTTGAAATGGAGATTTACACCAATAAGATTGAGAACTCACTTGATGAGGATGGATTTGGGAAGATTTCTGCGGATTATAAGATTAAGATGGAGCCGTACGTCAATCTCAGGAATAAGCTTGAGATTGAGGTTAAGCCTTGCTAATGCATAATATCTAGTGGGGCTTTCGACTATATAGGGTTAATTATTGTTGTTTAATTGGATTTAGAAAGGACCAGAAACAAATGGGAAGTGTCGGTTTTAGTGCGGAGAAGTACATCGAAGAACAGTCAAAGTATATCTTGGAGAGAATTCAGGCTGGAGACGGGAGACTTTACCTCGAATTCGGAGGGAAACTCGTTCAGGATAAGCACGCGATGAGAGTTCTGCCTGGCTTCGATGAGAATGCCAAGATTAAACTTTTGAACCGCATGAAGGACCAGACGGAAATAATCATCTGCATATATGCAGGGGACATAATTTCCAGCAAGACGAGACAGGATTTCGGGATTACGTACGATCTCGAGGTAATGAGGCTCATCGATGCTTTCCGCAGTTATGACCTTGAGATAAATTCGGTTGTTGTGACCAGATACGAGAACAATCCAGCGGTTAATATGTTTATAAACAAGCTGGAGCGTAGAGGCATTCGCACTTATAAGCACAATTACACTAAAGGGTATCCGACGGATGTCGACACTATCGTCAGCGACGAGGGCTACGGTGCTAACCCTTACATAGAGGTTACTAAGCCTCTAATAGTGGTTACCGGTCCTGGTGGTGGTTCTGGTAAACTCGCGACTGCTTTATCGCAGGTGTATCACGAGTACAGACGCGGAACGAAGGCAAGATATGCTAAGTTTGAGACTTTCCCGATTTGGAGCATTCCACTTAAGCATCCTGTAAATATCGCTTATGAAGCGGCAACAGCAGATCTTAAAGATGTGAACATGATAGACCCATTCCACCTGGAGGCATATGGAGTTACAGCGGTCAACTACAACCGAGATATCGAGGCATTTCCAGTTCTCAAGAGGATTCTTGACAAGATCACAGGCGATGCGAGCGTATATCAGTCCCCAACTGATATGGGGGTTAACCGTGCGGGCTTCGGCATCATCGATGATGATATCTGCCGCGAGGCGGCTAAGCAGGAGATAATTAGAAGGTCTCTGCTTGCAGAGGTTTCGTATAAGAAGGGTAAGATTGACGAATCCGTGCTAGAGCGCACGAAGCTCCTCATGGAAGAGGTTGGTGCTACTCGTTACGATAGAAAAGTCGTTGCGCCTGCAGAGGAGTACGCAGAGATGAAGCGCGCAGAGAATGAGCGCTATGAGAATGTAATCGTGGCAGCTATCGAGCTACCCGATGGCAGAATTGTTACGGGCAGAAGTTCGCACAGGATGGCAGCTTCAGCAGCTATGATCCTCAATGCAGTAAAGACTTTAGCTGGTCTTGCTGATGACATCCCGGTTATCTCGGCGCAGGTACTAGAGAACCTGCAGAAGATGAACGTAGAATTTTTTTCGGAGATAAATCCGCACTCAACTGCGAAGAGATTATCATGGCTCTGACTATGTCGACTATGACTAACCCTACAGCAGATTATGCGCTCAAAGAGCTGTACAAGCTGCGCGGCTGCAGAGCTCACAGCACAGCAATTTTAAGCGATAGGGATGAGCAGACACTGAAGTCGCTGGGAATAGACATGACTTCGAACCCAGAGTTTTCGACTAGTGATTTGTACTCGAAGTAATTGATTTATAGAGGGATATATTGGGCAGCAGTTCTATTCAGAGCTGCTGCTTTTTGTCCAAAGCGAGGCAGGAAGGAATAGATATGGCTGCAAAGCGCAGTTTAGATAAGAGCTATGTTGTTAGAAACATAAGGCAGAAACAGAGATTCAAATACAAGCTCATATTAGAGGGCATAGCGGTTGGTTCGATTGTCGGACTTGTTATTGCGCTGTTCAGAATCATGATTGTGAAAGCTGATCATGCCCGCCAGATAGCAGTTCATATGGTTAAGGTGAGGCCGGTATATGCATTTGCAGTTTTACTGCTGCTGGTTCTAATCGCCTGGATTTTGGATAAGCTCATTAGATTTGAACCGGATATCTCGGGGTCTGGCATCCCGCAAATCGAGGGTGAGCTGAAAGGTCTTGAGGATCAGAACTGGCGCAAGGTGTTAGCTGCTAAATTTGCGGGATGCGTTCTGGCTATTGGCGGCGGCTTGGCTCTCGGTAGAGAGGGCCCGAGCATTCAGCTGGGTGGCATGATAGGCAAGGGCTTCGCGCGCCGGAAGAATGCGCTTCTGACTGAGGAGAGAATGCTGATGAGCTGTGGTGCCGGCGCGGGCCTAGCCGCCGCGTTTGGGAGCTCCGCTAGCTGGAGTGCTATTTGCTCTTGAAGAGCTTCACAAGAACTTCTCAGCAGAAGTTCTTGTATCCACGATGGCAGCTAGCGCAGTTGCCGACTATATAGCTGTAAATATAATCGGACTTAGACCTGTGTTTGATTTTGATGTTGAACACAGAATTCCATTACGCCTATACTGGGCCGTAGTACTGCTTGGCGTAATACTTGGAATACTCGGTGTTCTATACAATAAGCTGCTAGACAAGATGCAGGATTTCTTTGATAAGTTCGATAGCAAGTTCATCAGTATCGGAATCATGCTCGTGATTTCATTTCTGATGATGTTCATCTATCCGACTGTGCTCGGCAGTGGAAACAACCTCGTGAAGGTCATAAGTGATGGCAAATTTACACTAATGGCGCTTGCTGTACTGTTCGTAGCAAAGCTGTTCTTCTCGACCGGCAGCTTCGGAACGGGAACTCCCGGCGGCATCTTTTTACCACTACTCGTTATCGGAGCAATTACGGGAGGACTTTATTCTACGTTTTTAAGCACGGCATTTGGCGTAGAGGAATACTATATCAAAGGCTTCGTAATCATCGCTATGGCAGGCTTCTTCTCAGCTATCGTAAGAGCCCCCATCACAGGGGTTATCCTCATCACAGAGATGACTGGAAATTTCATGACACTACTATCACTCGTGTCAGCATCTCTTGTTGCATATGTAGTGGCTGACCTTCTAGGCGGAGAACCAGTATACGATCAGCTTATGCACAGGAGACAGCGCAAGAAGGTGGAGAGCGGATCAGGCACACCCGACCATGATTATTTGGCGGATGTTTATAGCAAGAGTGACAAGAAGTACGTCAAGAAGCGCATCTCGATTAGAGAACGCAAGGTCGTAATCGATTCTAGCATTCATATCGGTTCAATGATGGATGGACACAAGGTCATGGAACTTGGGCTTCCTGAAGGTAGCCTGATTGTCTCAGTCATGAGAGATGGCAAGGAGATAATTCCGCATGGTTCCACTATTCTAAATGGTGGTGACGATCTAGAGATACTGTGCAGGCTCAAGGACATTGCAGCAACCGAGGCGGTCCTCGATGAGAAGTGCAAGGCGATAGATGCAGATTAGATTATCTAACATAGTGGCATAAACCAGACTGCCCTAGAGGTGCAAAAAGGAGATAAGGAGTCATGAATACAGTAAAAATTAGAAATATTGAAATCGGCTCTGGTCTACCCAAGATTTGTGCACCAATCGTTGGCACAACTAAAGAAGATATAATGGCGGAGGCAGAGAACATAGGACGTTTGCCTGTAGATATAGCTGAATGGCGTGTCGATTGGTTTGAGTTTGCATTCAATTTTAGTAAGGTAGAAGACGTACTGAGGGATTTAAGAGCAATTCTCGGAGAGACTCCACTATTAATGACATTTCGCACATCGAATGAGGGTGGTGAAAAGTCTATTAAACCTGATGATTATGCAGAGTTTATAGTAAGTGCATCTGAGACCGGATACGTTGACCTGGTTGATGTGGAAGTTTATAGGAACAGATATCGTAAAAGAAATTATCGCTGGTGCTCACAATGCCGGTGTCAAGGTTATCGGATCGAATCACGATTTTAATAAGACTCCAGACAAAGACGATATTGTAGAAAGACTCCGCAAGATGCAGGATTTAGGCGTAGATATACCTAAGATTGCAGTTATGCCAAAAGACATGAAGGATGTAATCACACTACTCGCCACTACAGAGGAGATGCATAGAGAATTTGCGGACCGTCCTATCGTCACGGTTTCGATGTCTGAAGCAGGGGTGCTCTCTAGGATTTGTGGTGAAGCATTCGGGTCAGCGATTACCTTTGGCGCAGCCAAGAATGTATCGGCGCCTGGTCAGATGGGAGTGAATGATCTCAGTACAGCAATAAAATTGCTGCACGAGTATCTATGATAAATAGGTGATATATAGGGCGTTCTAATTGAAGAAAATCAACTTAAAAGCTCAATCGACAAGGTGCAGTTAACATGGCGCAATTAAGCCAAGACGCATTATAAAAGCAATGCCTTATAGACCAAGACATTGCTATATATCACAATTTATTCTGAACTGCGCAGCTTCCAAGCTGTCATCTACCCTGAACTTGATACTTAGTTCGGGGTATTTTTCTTCAAAATACGTCTTATTCTCACCACCATTACCGACGGCGTTTGAAAACCACTTAGGAGAAGAGAAAACATCGACTTTTACCCGAGATAGCCTCTGCTGATTAAAACTTTCATTTACCAAGTCCATGCCTTGCAAATGGTTAGCTATGAGCTCACATGACTTATCGCGACGTTCTCTGATCTCGGCTACTATCCTATCGAGTTGTGGCTCAATCTCATCCCGTGCTATTCGCCCTTCGACTAGCTGCCTGAAAGCAGGGTGATACGTTCCTCCGTTTATCGATCCGCCTTCACCGATTATATCAGTGCTCTTGAGCCCAACTCTCATAATCGTAATGCCTGCTTCATCGAGTATCTTATACATTGCCGCCGTCCTCGTAACAGCTTCCTCCCTGCTTAGCGGCTTATATTCACCGCGCTCATACATTTCTAGTAGCTCCGTGTCATCAATAACGATGGTCGGGTATAACCTAGTCAGTGAGGGCTTTAGCTTAACAGTCTCTTTTGCCGAATAGATGCAAGTTTCAAGCGAATCTCCAGGAAGCCCAATCATCAGCTGGATTCCGAATTCAAATCCATATTCTTTAATCAGTGAGACAGACTCATATACAGATGCGCTTGTATGTCCGCGATTCGACTTACGAAGCACCTCATCGTCGAAAGACTGAACTCCGAGCTCAATCGTATCAACTGAATATGCCTTTAGATTATCCAAATGTCTCTATCTATATAGTCGGGGCGTGTCGACAGATGGATCTTGTCGATGAGCCCTCTATCCTTGTATTCCTTGGCAATGGCGAGGTACGAACTCTGTTCAGTGAGCCTTAGTCCTGTAAAGCTTCCACCGTAAAAAGCAATTTCGACCGTCGGAACTTCTCCGAGTGTCGTGAGCCATGTGTCAATCGTATTTTTTACCTCATCCGCAGTCGGGGCAGTCGTGCGAGCAGTGATTTTCCGCTGGTTGCAGAAGACGCAGTCGTTGGGACAACCTCGGTGCGGTATGAATATTGGAATAATAGCGTGTTTCTTCATATATATCCTCAGTCAGAGTCAGATTTTGTAACCGCAATTATTGAGCCGATATCCTCAAGCTCGTATGAACCAAACCACTTGCAGCCGAGGCCTCGCTCTTCTATGAAACCGGTAATTTCTCTAAAGTTTGGATGTGCCGAGAGGTCGCCGTTAAATACTATTTTATCGTCTACACGGCCACTTGCACCTCCGATAAACCCAGTACCAGCACCGCGTAGCTTCACGAAGCATGGTTCGACTATAAGCACGTTCATGCCTGCTGCTTCACAAGGCTTTGCGATTCCTCTATCGTAAGTTATGATAGAGTTCTCATCTACTATGACAGTACTGCATTTTGCATATCCCTGACGGACATCTATAAGCTCCAGTTCATTTCCGCAGCTCGCCTTTGCGGCATTTAGAAGACCTGCGTCAGTTACATCTAGTTTGTGGATAAAAAACTTTCCAGTACATGCCGCATTGTATCTACAGTCGCCTGGATAGACTGGGCTTAGTGCGTTAGGAGCACCTTCATAGATAGGAGATTTAGGCCTTGCTCCTAGCTTGCACAGCAGTACATCTGGATGATTTGCAACTAGGCTAGATACCGTGCGGAGTTCGGGGAAATTGTGGATAACATGACCAGCATTTCAAGATAAGTGCGTAGGGCAGGGTGAGCAAGCGATGATAGATATGCTACCTTCATTAGTCTAGCTCTCCGCGCAGGTCGGTCTCTATGAGCCTGCTGATCTCGCTGTGCTCTAGACCTAGGCTGAAGAGGTAGTAGAGCTTAGCAACTGTCGCTTCTGTAGTCATATTTGAACCAGATACCGCACCTGCCTTTGCAAGCTCTGAACTCGTTTCATATGCCCCGAGCCTTACTGTTCCCTGCGAGCACTGCGTGCAGACTACCACTGTAGTGCCATTTTTAATAGCACGAGCGATGAGAGGTGGCAGAGCTTCATCATAATTAGGGATGTTGCCTGTGCCAAAGGTCTCAAGTACAAGAGCATCGAGTCCGCGCGTTACGATTGGGGCAAATAGTTCAAACTGAATTCCCGGGAAAAGCTTGATAACGCCGACCTTTGCTGGCTTGATCGACTGCACGAGAAGATCACCGCGAGGCTTTTGCATAAGGCGAGGCTCGTTATAGTTGATGTCTATGCCCGCTTCAGCAAGCGGTGGATAATTCGGAGAAGAAAATGCGATAAGCCCATCTGCTGAAGCTTTCATAGCACGGTTTCCGCGTAAGAGTTTGTGCCCAAAGTAAAGCGCAACTTCGTTTACCTTGCCAGAAGCGGCAATCAATATGGAAGTTATGAGGTTGTCCTTGCCATCGCTTCTTAGCTCACAAAGTGGAATTTGTGACCCAGTGAAAATTACAGGCTTGCCTAGATTCTCGAGCATGAAGGAAAGTGCCGAGGTACTGTAAGCCATCGTATCTGTGCCATGTAGCACGACAAATCCATCATATTCATCATAACGGGATGCAATCGACTCGGCTATCATGTTCCACTGCACGTAAGTTATGTTGGAAGAATCGAGGAGTGGCGAGAACTCAACAAGCTCATACTTAGGCATCCCATCAGCACGAAGGTCGTCGATGCGGTCTAGCTCATGCTGAAAGTGTCCCGCTATTGGTGCGTAACCACTGTCCGTTCTGGACATGCCGATTGTTCCACCTGTATATATGAGACAAATCTTCTTATCTTCTATTCTCTGCATTTGTTCTGCTTCGGTCATATGACACCTCGTAATTCATGCGTAATTGTAAATATTTAATAGGCGTATGACCACGATAATAGTAGTATACGCGTGTAATTGATTATATCATGCAATGATTTGAATATGAAAATGCAACATTGATAAGTAAATGATTTTATTATATACTTTATTGGCAACTTCGTATGCTGCTGTGGCTCAATGGTAGAGCACTTCACTCGTAATGAAGTGGTTGCGAGTTCGATTCTC